>Ga0209282_1000001_pt1 | contig 2450367 bp, 2231 predicted proteins | sample Mtrugardesep15_FD_187529 | JGI IMG/M metagenome (GOLD analysis project Ga0209282, IMG submission 187529) | Root nodule microbial communities of legume samples collected from California, USA - M. trunc garden sep15 (SPAdes) (version 2) | ecosystem: Host-associated > Plants > Roots > Nodule...
GTCATGCCTGATGACCATAGCAAGTCGGTCCCACCCCTTCCCATCCCGAACAGGACCGTGAAACGACTTTGCGCCGATGATAGTGCTGCAACCAGTGTGAAAGTAGGTTATCGTCAGGCTGTTATACCGAAAAAGCCCGCTAGATGAATCTAGCGGGCTTTTTTACGTTTACGCTCAGGAGATATACGGTCCGGTGACCAGCTTCACCTGATCCTGCTCATCGCGGTTGTCCGTTACCGCGACGTGGAACTGCGCGCCCCCCGGCGCAACACGCAGCACCACATGGCCATCGTGGCTACGCATGCGCTTCGTCAGCCGGCCGTTGGCCAGCAGGTTCTCCTTCATGACCGTAGTTGCGAACACGTCGCGTGGGCCCGCATACAGGCGCTGGCTGAACATGCGTTCCAGTTGCAGCATGTCCGGGTGCGATATATGCCAGGTGGGGACGACCCATACTTGTGGCGCCAGCGCGCGCACCACGTCAGCGCTCAGGCCATCGAACATGCCATGATGGTCCGCCGTCGCTGCGCTGACGCGGCCTGCCACACGGGCCGCAGGACCAAGCACATCGCGCCAGGGCAGGGCGCCATCTTCCGTATAGCTGGTCAGGTCTCCTGCCGTGAAGTAGCTGAAGCGCCCGTAGCCGAGGCGGATCGCTGCCGAACACTGGTTCTCGTTCGGCCAGTCTGCACGGGGGATTGAATCCAGCGCCGGGAAGAGCTGGCGGGTGCTGTCCCCTTGCCCGGTCCAGATTTCGCCATTCGCCGCAATGTTCCGTATCTCCCATGCACCAGCCTTGCGCGGCGCGATCTGCTTGCTGCTGCCCACCTGGAAGCGCTGAACGGGAAACCCCGCTTGCCTGCGTGCGTTCACGTAGGCCTTGTAGTTGTCGAGGAAGGGGGCAGAGAACAGCGCCGGGTAGCTGTAGTCGGGGAAGTCGCGGTCGATCAGCATTTTCACCGGCAGCAGTTCGGCGACATCGGTCACGCCGCCGAGGCGATAGCTGCCCTGCCGCGATATTGGTGACGATGTGTTGATGTCGCCCAGGTGGTCGGGATGAAGATGTGACACCAGCAGATAGTCGAGCGCCGGCACCAGGCCTGCGGCACGCATCTGGCGGCTGATATAGTGGGCGATCCATTCGCCCGGCCGCCGCTCGTTGCCGGGCATTGGCGCGACGGAGACATCCATGCCGTTCAGCGAGGCGCCTGCATCGATCAGCATGCTGCTGCCGTCGGGCAGCAGCATGAAGGTGGCGTTGCCACGGCCGGTGGCGAGATGGTGAATATCGAGCCAGCCGGGCTGCCAGCGTGCCAGCGCGGAGCCGGGGCGGTCGGGCAGTGCAGCATCGCGGGCGCGGGTGGCGGGCATGGCGGCTGCGAGCAGGGCGCCCAGCACGAAACGGCGACGGAAGGGGGAGGCCATCATCAGAAACGCGCCGTCAGGGTGAGGCCGAAGGTGCGCGGTTCGCCGGCATAGCGGGCCCGCACCACCTGGGTGGAACGCGTAAGGTAGTACAGCGTGTCGTTCGCATTCTTTACCCAGGCCACCAGGCGCAGACTGCGGTCCGGCGATTCGATGCCCATGCTCAGGTTGGCGAGGCCGAAGCCCGGCAGCTGCAGATTGGGGTCGTTGGCGGCGCCGGTGTTATAGCTGTCCTTGCGCGAATAGCTGGCGGCGCCCACCAGGTAGCCGAAGGAGACCGGCACGCTCAGGTTGGCGGCGGCCGAGTACTGGTTGCGCGGCGCATTCGACAGCGGGTTTCCGCTATTGTTGACGGTGCCGACGGCAAAGCGCTCGTAGATACCGTCCAGGTGGCTGTAGCTGCCGGAGAGATCCAGCCACGTCGCCACCTTCCATGCCAGTTCCAGTTCGCTGCCGTCGACCTTCGCTTTGCCTGCGTTGACGATGGTGAGGATGCCGGTCAGGGTATTGTTGACCAGCTCCTGCTTGTCGCGGTACTTCATGCGGAATACGGAGGCGTTCAGGCGCACACGGTTGTTCAGCCACTGCGATTTCAAACCCAGCTCGAAGTTGTTGACCGTCTCCGGATCGAAAGGCGTGCGGAAGGCGGCGGCGCTGCTGGCATCGGCGTTGTAGCCGCCGGATGTGAAGCCTCGCGTGGCGCTGAGGTAAGCCATCAGGGCGGGGCGGGGCGTCCAGCTCAGCACCGCTCGCGGCGTGGTTTCGGTCCAGCTGTTCTTCAGGCCCTCAACCGCGAAGCTGCCGGCTGGCCGCAGCATGTCGGTGCGCCTCAGATAGGCGGTTTTGGTATCACGCGTGTAGCGCGCGCCCAGCGTCAGGTCGAGTGCCGCTGGAAGGTGGATCACGCCGTCAAGGAAGGCCGCGTAGCTGCGGCTGTCCACCGTCTGTTCGGCCAGCGTTGAACTGGCGAGCGCCCCGGTGCGCGCAGCGAGGCCTTGCGTGGCAAGCTGGCGGTCGCCGCTTTCGTTGGCGAAGTAGAGGCCCGCGACGAAATCGCCGCCGGCCCATTTCGGGCTGGCGTAGCGCAGCTCCTGCGACAGGCTGCGGATCTGGTCCGCGTCGCGTGTGATGCTCTGGCTTCCGCTGCTCAGGAGGGCGTAGTTCGCGCCAACGCCGGAATAATCTTCTCCCGATTGCGATTTGCGGTAAGCCGTGATGGAACTGAGTTCGCCCTGCGGCATGCGCCAGGCCAGCTTGGCCGAGGCGCCCGCGATACTACGGGCGAAGCGCTGTTCGACGCCCACTTCCGAGGTGCGCACATTGCCGTCGTCGCCCAGCGTATCGGAAGACAGGGTGCGCCCGCCGTTACGGTCGTCGGCATAGTCGGCGCTCAGGGTTGCAGTGAGCGCCTGCGTCAGCCGGAACAGGGCCTGGGCGCGCATATTCTCGCTGTTGATGTCGTCCTGTTCGCGGCCCGTAAGGCGGTCCATGCCGAGGCCGTCGCGGCGGCGTGCCGAAGCGGAGATCTTCAGTGCCGACGTTTCGCCCAGCGGAATATTCAGCATGCCCTTGAGCTGCTTCTCTCCATGGTTGCCAACCGTGGCTTCGGCCTCCGCTTCCCGCTGCTCGGGATTGGGCTGGCGCGTGTTGATGACGATGGCGCCGCCGGTCACGTTGCGGCCGAACAGCGTGCCTTGCGGCCCCTTGAGGACCGCAATCGATTCGAGGTCGAACAGCTCGAAACTGGCCGCGCTGTTACGAGGGATGAAAACGTCATCCACCACGATGCCAACCGGCTTGTTCACGCCGATCTGCGAGAAGGTATTGCTGATGCCGCGAATCGCGATTGTAGGACTGGCCTGGCTGAAGGCCGATACCAGCAGGCCGGGCGTAAGGCGTGCCACATCCTGCAGGTTCTGCACCCGGTGCGTATCCAGCGTTTTGGCCGACAGCGCAGTCATGGAGATCGGTACCGACTGCGAGGACTGGGCGCGTTTTTGCGCGGTCACCGTGACCGTGGTCAGTTGCGTTTCGTCTTCCTTGGGCAGGGCTGCGGCGGAGGGCAGGGCGGATTGGCGAAAGATGACGACGGCGCTGCCGCCGTCACGCCTCACTTCCAGTCCGCTGCCGGCCAGCAGCGTTGCAAGTCCCTGTTCCGCCGTTTGCGCACCGCGCACGCCGGAAGTTTGCTTGTTGCGCACATCGTCGGCGCTGTACAGGAGCTGCACACCGGTTTGCGCGGCATACTGGTCGAGCGCCATTTTCAGTTCCCCGGCGGGGATATCGAGATCGCGTGTCTGGGCCTGGGCCATGACACAGACCGCCATGGCGCACAAGGCGCCGATCAGTTTTGGATGAGCCATTCTTATTCTTCCTCAGTGTGCAGGTGGTGGGTACTACCTGCTGAGACGAAGCCGGAACAGAAATCCGCAATGCCTACCGCGAAATCGTAATCTCATCCGCAGTCATGGTGGCCTGCAGGCCGAAGCCCTGCTCCAGCAGGCGGGCGAAGCCTTCCACATTACCGGGCGCGAAGCTGCCGCCGATGACCATGCGCGCGGCGGCGGGATCGGCGATCACCAGCTTGCGCCGGTTGTAGCGGTTGAATTCCTCGGCGGCCTGGCCCAGCGTCATCTGGTCCAGCACCAGGCGGCCTTCGCGCCAGCCAAGCTGATTGCCGGTGCGTGCTGCAGTCAGCTGGCTGACGACGATGCGGCCTTCGGTGGCGGATACCGCACCGTTCGGCGTGAGCACCAGCTCCTTGCCGGCCTGGCTTACCCGTACGCGGCCCTCCGCCACGAGAACGCGGGTGCGTTCGCCATCGCGCCGCACCGAAAAGCGGGTGCCGAGCACGGTGATTTTCGTGCCTCCCGCATCGACCACAAAGGGACGGCTCTTATCGTGTGCAACATCGAAGTAGGCCTCCCCGCTATCCAGCCAGACGTGGCGGGTTTCGCCTGCGATGGCTGTGCGCAGCTTCGTATCGGTGTTGAGTGTGAGGCGGGAACCGTCGCTCAGGGCGATAATGCGGTTTTCGCCGATGGCCGTGACATAGTGCTGCGCAGGATCGTGCCTTCCTTCCAGTGCGAACATGAGGCCCAGCGCGGCAACCAGCACGAAGCCGGCGGCAATGCGCCAGGTGGAGAAACGGGGCAGGCGGCGCGGCCGTGCAACCCCGCCATGCTGCAGCTGGCCGGCCCGCTCCCACACGCTGCCAAGACGCAACCATGCGACACGGTGCGCGGTCGAAGCATCCAGCCACGCATCGAATGCCTGCTGCTGCGTTTCATCCCATTGCCCGCTATCGCGCCGCGCGAGCCAGTTGGCGGCTTCGTTCTCGATACGTTCGGCGCTGCTCATTTCGCACCACCCTTGCGCTGCAGGCGTGCGCCGAACTTCGCCATACCTTCCGTAACGCCTTTCAGCAGCAGCGCATCGGCAAGTGCGCGCATGCCCTTCGCAATCTGTTTCTCCACGGTGTCTTCCTGTATTCCCATGTGCGCCGCGACTTCACGCTGCGACATGCCATCTATTTTTCTGAGTTGAACCACTTCGCGGCAGCGCGCCGGCAGCTCGTCCAGCGCTTCCTGCAGCAACTGGAGTTCCGAGCGGCCGCTCGCATGGCGTTCCGGCGAGAGGTCGTCCGCCGCCATTTCCGATACTTCCAGGTCCGCCCAGGTCTCGATGGAGACGATTTGAGCGCGGCGGGCACGGTCGATCAGCAGATTGCGCGCCGTCGCGAACAGGAAAGGCGATACTGCGTCCGGCAGGCCCTTGCGGGCTGCTTCGTACAGGCGCACGTACACTTCCTGCCGCAAGTCAGGCAATTCCGTTGCGTCGCGCCAGTTGCGCCGCAGGTAGCGCATTAACGCACCTTCGAGCGGCAGCACTTCTCGCACGAACCAGTCGTCAAGGTCAGTCGGCATAATGTCTATGATGATATAGACGGATAAGGAAAGAAAATCCGCCATTCACCTTAGCATGCTTGTGTGACCGCACTGTGAAAGCGCCGCGACGCCATGGGCTGAGTGCTTGTACAATGTTGTCAAAAGAGGAAGGGAAGGCATGAACGAGCAAGTGGCGAAAGACATTGTGCTGGTGCGGGCCATCGAAACCGCGGACCAGAAGCGCGAGATCCTGAGCGACGACGACCGCACGTATGCGAACCGCACGGCGCGCGAACTGGCGCAGTGGCAGGCTTCCGAAACCGGCAGCGCTGCCACGCATGCGCATTTCCTGCAGCAGCGCGCGGAACAGATCATCCGCAAGCTCGCGCAGCGCCACGCTGCATTCGCAGTGTTTGCGAAGCGCGGCACGGGGCTGCATGGCCTGGGCTGGGCGTTGCCGCTGCTGGCACTGTTGCTGGGCGCTGGCCTGGACCGCATCACTGATCCGCACCGCGTAGACCTGTTGTCGGCGCCGCTGCTTGCCATTATCGGCTGGAACCTGCTGGTGTATGCCGTGATGCTGGTGTGGCTGTGCATTCCGCGTGCCGGTACCACGAAAATGCGCGCCGCCTGGATTCGCCGCCTGTCGGCAGGGAAGGCGGCGATGCCGCGCAAAATGCCGCATGCCCTGTCATCGGGCCTGTTCTCCTTCATGGCCGACTGGGCGCAGCTCAGCGCTCCGCTGTATGCGGCCCGCCTGAGCCGCACCATACACCTGAGTGTCGCCATGTTCGCGCTGGGCGCCGCCATCTCGCTCTATGTGCGCGGCCTGATGGCGCAGTATGCGGCAGGCTGGGAAAGCACCTTCCTCAATGCGGCGCAGGGCACCAGCTGCTGTCGCTGCTGTTCTGGCCTGCGACGCATCTGCTGCAGATGCCGGGATTTACACTGAATGAAGTGGCGGCGCTGCATTACAGTGCGGCGCCGGCAGCGATCGGCGGTGCGCGCTGGGTGCATCTCTATGCTGCCACGCTGGCCCTGCTGGTGATTCTGCCGCGCATGGTGCTGGCAACGCTGTCGGCGCTGCGCGCTGGCTGGCTGGCGCGGCACTTCCCGCTCGACCTGGACCAGCCTTACTTCCGCCAGCTTAGTGATGCGGTAGGCGGCGAGCCGGGCGTGCTGCGCGTGCAGCCCTACAGTTTCACTGTGGATGAGGCGCGGGCAAAGGGGCTGGCGGGCGTCGCGGTTTCCCTGTTGGGCGAGAGGGCGCGCGTGCAGTTGCTGCCGTCGCTGGCCTACGGCGCGGAGCTGCGCGCTCAAGGCGAAGGTGCGACGCTGACGGCAGCGCTGTTCAGCCTTGCCTCCACGCCGGAGAAGGAAAACCATGGCGTTTTCATTGAACAGATGCTGCGCGCCAGCGGCGGCGCGGCAGTATTTCTGATCGATGAATCGCCTTTCGCTGAACGGGCCGCCGATGCGCAGCGCCTGCAGCAGCGCGTGGAGCTGTGGCGCGAATTCTGCATCTTCCATGGCAAGGAACCCCAAGTCGTGAACCTGCTGGCACAGGAGGTGGCACCATGAACCAGTCCGTCCAGCTCGCGCTGATTTCGCACACCAATAATGGCAAGACGACGCTGGCGCGCACGCTGCTCGGCACCGATGTGGGCGAGGTGCGCGATGCCGCGCACGTTACCGTGTTCTCCGAAGCGCATACCTTGCTCAGCACCGGGCAGGGCGATGCGCTCATGCTGTGGGATACACCGGGCTTTGGTGATTCCGTGCGCCTGATGAAACGCCTGTCCATGGCCAGCAATCCTGTCGGCTGGTTCCTGCGCGAAGTGCTGGACCGCTACCGCGACCGTCCTTTCTGGCTTAGCCAGCAGGCCCTGCGCGCGGCGCGTGATGCGGCCGATGTGGTGCTCTACCTGGTCAATTCGGCGGAGCGGCCGGAGGATGCGGGCTATCTGCCGTCCGAAATGAATATCCTGGCCTGGCTCGGCAAGCCGGTGATTGTGCTGCTGAACCAGATGGGGCCACCGCGCCCTGCGGCGGAGGAGATGGCCGAGCAGGCGCGCTGGAAGCAGCATATGCGGCAGTACGCCGTGGTGCGCGATGTGCTGGCACTGGATGCCTTTGCGCGCTGCTGGGTGCATGAGCAGGTGTTCTACGATGCCGTTGGCGCCGTGCTGCCCGAAGATCGGCGCGAGATCTACGCCCGCCTGCTCACGCAGTGGGAAGCCAATAACGCGCAGCGCTTCCGGCAGTCGATGGCGCTGCTCGCGCAGCAGCTGGCGGATGCCGCGCGCGACCGGCAACTGGTGGAGACCGGCCAGCAGGGCATGCTGTCCTCGGCCCTGAAGCTGGTTGGCATCGGCAAGGGCGACGAGCGCAAGCGGCAGGAACGGGCAATGAACACGCTGGTGGCGCGCCTCAACCTCTCGATCGGCCAGGCGACGGTGGGACTGCTGTCCCTGCACCGGCTCGATGCGAGCGAGGCTAGCCGCATCAACGCCCGAGTGAGCAATAACTTCGTCGTCAAGGCGCCGGTGGAGAAAGGACAGGCGGCACTGCTGGGCGCCATTGTCTCCGGCGCGGCGACGGGGCTTTCCGCCGACCTGGCGGCGGGCGGCCTGACACTGGGTACGGGAGCGTTGCTGGGCGGCGTGATCGGCGCGCTGACATTCGCCGGCGCGGCCTGGGGCTTCAATGCCAGCACCGACCGCCATCATCCGGTGATTACGCTGTCCGATGAATTCCTGCGCACGCTGCTCGTGACGAATGTGCTGCGCTATCTCGCCGTGGCCCACTTCGGCCGGGGCCGGGGCAACTTCGTGGAAAGCGAAGCTCCGGCCTTCTGGCAGGACGAAGTGGAGCAGGCGGTAGCCCTGCGCGAGGATGAAGTGCGCGAACTCTGGCCAGCCTTGCGCCAGCAGGACGATGCCGATATCACCCGTGTGGACCAGCTGCTGGCCGCGATCACGGGACAGGTGCTGTCACGGCTTTACCCCGGCAGCAAAACGGCAGGATCAGGCAAGGCTTCGTAAGAATCGGTCTACCTCGCCATGTGCTGCGCCGCCTATGATGAATTCATGATTCATCACAGGAGAACGGCATGAAACTGATCGATCGCATTTATATCAACGGCGAATTCTCGCTGCCGCATGGTGCGGAGCTGATGGAACTCGTCAATCCAGTAACAGGCAAGCCAGCGGCTGTGCTGCGGCTGGCGGATGAAGTGGATGCGCAGCGCGCCATCGCGGCAGCGAAGGCGGCTTACCCTGCATTCTCGCGCAGCAGCCGCGAACAGCGCATGGCCTGGCTGCAGCGCCTGCACGAAGTGGTGGCCGCTGCGGAAGATGAGCTGGTGGACGTGATGGCGGAGGAGTATGGCGGTCCGGTGGAAGTCTGCCGTGGTACCGCGCGCCGCGCCGCTGCTGCGTTTTCGTCGGCACGCGCCATTCTTGCTGACTACCAGTTCGAGCGCCAGGCGGGCATTGCGAAAGTGCAGATGGTGCCGTTGGGCGTGGTTGGCCTCATCACGCCGTGGAATGCGAACTACAGCTTCATTTGCGGCAAGCTGGCCATGGCGCTGGCGGCAGGCAGCACGGCGGTGATCAAGCCCAGTGAACTGAGCGCGGCGCAGACCGAACTGCTTACGCGCCTGCTGCACTCGGCCGGACTGCCGCCGGGCGTCTTCAATATCCTCACGGGACGCGGCGACATAGTGGGTGCCGAATTCGTGCGCCATCCGGACATTGCGAAAATCTCTTTCACCGGCTCCACGGCGGTGGGCAAGAGCATTGCGCGCGGCGCTGCCGATACCATGAAGCGGGTGACGCTGGAACTGGGCGGCAAGTCGCCCACCATCCTGCTGGACGATGCGAACTTCGGCCGAGCCATACCGCTCGCGGCGGCCGCTGCCACCATGAACAGCGGGCAGGCCTGCCTTGCCGGCACACGGCTGCTGGTGCCGGAACATCGGCTGGCCGAAGCGGAAGCGCTGGCGGTGCAGGCTTTCGCGGCTCGCAAGGTGGGACCACCACGCGAGCCGGGCGTTGTGATCGGCCCCATGGTCACGCAGAAGCAGTATGAGCGCGTGCAATCGCTGATCCGCCGCGGCATGGAGGAGGGCGCGCGCCTGCTGTGCGGCGGCGAAGGCAGGCCGGAAGGGCTGGAGGACGGCTTTTTCGTCAAGCCCACGGTGTTCAGCGGCGTGCGCAACGACATGACGATTGCGCGCGAAGAGATCTTCGGGCCTGTGCTGTCCATCATCAGCTACCGCAGCGAAGAGGAGGCCATTGAGATCGCGAACGACACGCCCTACGGCCTGCACGGCTATGTGTTTTCCGGCGACGTGGAACGCGCGCGTCGAGTGGCGGACCAGATCATTGCGGGACGCGTTTTCATCAATGGGCTGTATGATGAACCTGCCGCGCCTTTCGGCGGCTTCCGCCAGTCTGGCCTGGGCCGCGAATTTGGCGTGTGGGGATTCGAAGCATATCTGGAACCGAAAGCCTTGATAGGCTATGCACAAACGCTCTGACAATTTGCTGGCATCGCTGCGCGATCAGCTGCTGCGCCGTTTCGACGGCCTGCCTGCCGCGCAGCGCGATGTGAAAACGGCCATATCCTGGCTGTCGCTGATCCGCCTGTCCGCTCCCACGCCTGCGGGGCGGGGTATGCTTACGCCGTCCGCCTGCCTGCTGGTGCAGGGCGAGAAGCAGATGCTGATCGGGCAGGAGGTGCTGACATACGGCCCGTCGAACTATGTGCTCGCGGCAGTCGATCTTCCGGTATCGGGGCAGGTAACGCGGGCCAGCGCCAGCCAGCCTTATCTCGGCATCCGCATCGATTTCACGCCGCGTGAAGTGGCGGACTTCATGCTGGAGATGCAGCTGCAGCCGCCCGCGGCGGCCGAGGCGCCGCCAGCCGCTTATGTGGAACGGGCTGATGATGCATTGCTCGCTGTGTTCGAGCGCCTGCTGCAACTGCTGGAACGTCCGCGCGATGCGCCGGTGCTGGCGCGGCTGCTCAAGCAGGAACTGATCTATCACTTCCTGATGGCGCCGGGCGGCAGCAGCCTGGCCCATGCCGTATCCGGCGGCGCCCGGGAGAAGGCCGTCGGCGAAGCAATCAGCTGGATTCGCGATCACTACGACCAGCCCTTGCGCATCGAATCGCTGGCAAAGAGCGTGCGCCTGAGCCCTTCCGTGCTGCACCGCCGTTTCAAGGCGGTGACGGTGATGAGCCCCCTGCAGTACCAGAAGCAGGTGCGCCTGCTGGAAGCACGCAAGCTGCTCATGGCGGGCGGGGTGGAGGCGGCTACCGTGGCCTACCGCGTAGGCTATGAAAGCCCGTCCCAGTTCAGCCGCGAATACCGCAGGCTGTTCGGCGCCACGCCCTTGCAGGACGCCGAACAGCTGCGGGGCCAGTACCTCGAACCTTAGGCCGCGAAGCCACCATCGATATTCAGGCTGGCGCCGGTCACATAGCCTGCTTCAGGGCTGGCGAGGTAGGACACCATGCCGGCAATCTCGCTGGCCTGGCCGTAGCGCGGCAGTGCCATCAGGCCGTACAGCGTTTTGGCGAAATCGGTGTGGTCCGGATTCATGTCGGTATCCACTGGGCCTGGCTGCACATTGTTGATGGTGATGCCGCGCGGACCGAGGTCGCGCGACAGGCCCTGCACCAGGCCTTTCAGTGCCGATTTGCTCATGGCGTAAGCAGCGCCGCCTGCAAAGGGCATGCGGTCTGCATTGGTGCTGCCGATATTGATCACGCGGCCGCCCTGGGCCATGTGAGCAACGGCTGCCTTGGTAGCGACGAAGACGGCACGCACATTGACGGCGACGGTGGTGTCGAAGTCTTCCAGCGAGAACTCGCTTACGTCGCCAAGGCGCAGCACGCCCGCATTGTTCACCAGGATATCGATCGCGCCGTATTCTTTGGCGACGTCGTCGATGGCTTTGGTGACTGCCGCCGCATCGGCTGCGTCGGCGCGGACGGCGAGGGCGCGGCCGCCGGCTGCTTCGATTTCACGCACCAGTGCGTAGGCCATATCGGCCGAGCTTTGGTAGCTGAAGGCGACGGTTGCGCCGTCGGCGGCGAGGCGGCGTACGATGGCGGCGCCGATGCCGCGCGAACCGCCGGAGATGAAGGCTACTTTGCCTTGCAGTTTGGTCGAGGTGCTCATGATGTGTTTCCTTTCGGTTTAAGTTGAACTGCGATGAACTCAGTATGGTCCCGACATTGCATGCTGACTAGACGGTAATATTGGCAATCACTTTCAACTGTTGGTATAAAATGGAGGCATGGAACCGCTCAGCCATCTCGACTCCTTTATCGCCAGTGCCGAAGGCGGCAGCTTCTCGGTGGCGGCGCGCCGCCTCGGCCTCACGCCGGCTGCCGTCAGCAAGAACGTGGCGCGGCTGGAGGGCAGCCTTGGCGTGCGCCTGTTCCAGCGCAGCACGCGCAGCCTTACGCTGACTGAGGCCGGCGAGCGCTTCCTGCGCCAGGTGAGCGCGCCGTTTGCGGAGCTGCAGGGCGCGGTGGCCGATGTGGCGCGCGAGGGCGGCAGGCCATCCGGCGTGCTGAAGGTGAGCGTGGCGGTGGCTTTCGGCCGCCACTACCTGGTGCCTCTGCTGGGTGAGTTCCTTGCACGTTATCCGGACGTGGTGCCAGACTGGCATTTCGATAACCGCCCGGTGGACCTGATCAGCGAGGGCTTTGATGTGGCGATCGGCGGCGGCATCGAACTGACGCCGGGGGTGGTGGCGCGCGAGCTGTCGCGCATCAGCGTGGTGCTGGTGGCGGCGCCGTCCTTCATGGCTGGCCGCAGCATGCCGCACAGCCCGGCCGACCTGCTGCACCTGGACGGCATCGCGCGCCGTTCGCCGAGCACCGGCCGCCTGCGCAGCTGGACGCTGCGCCATACGGGAGGCGAAGAAGCGCTGTTTGAATTCAGGACGGTTGCCATGTTCGACGACCCGGAGGCGATGGCCGATGCGGCGGCGCTGGGCCTGGGCATCGCCATGGTGCCGGCGCCGCATGCCGCACCTTACCTGGCCAGCGGGCGCCTGGTGCGGCTGCTGCCGGAATGGCGGGCGGATGCGGGGCCACTTTCGGTCTACTACTCCAGCAAGAAGCTGCTGCCGGCGAAGACACGGGTGTTTGTCGATTTCATCGTCGAGACCTTCCGGCAGACAGAATTCGCCTCCCGCATCGGCCAGATGTGAGGCGTGCGAGCGACATTCCGTGACAATATCAATAAATAAATTGTGTTGTCGGAACGTACTTGCGCGGTATGATGGAATCCTCCGTATTTTTCACTCGTAAGGTGCTTTCCATGTCTGATGCAAAGAAATTCCGTCTCGTCACCCGCAGCGATTTCGATGGCCTGGTGTGTGCCGTGCTTCTCAAGCATCTTGATTTGATCGATGAGATCCTGTTCGTGCACCCCAAGGATATGCAGGACGGGAAGGTGGCCATCACCGACCGCGACATCACCACTAATCTGCCTTATGTGGCAAGCGCCCATCTGGCCTTCGACCACCACCTGTCGGAAACCATCCGCAACACGGGTGAGCGCAAGAACCATATCATCCACGCGGAAGCGCCGTCCGCAGCGCGCGTGGTGTATGACTATTACGGCGGCCTGAAATCCTTCCCGAAAGCCTGGGACGATATGATGGCGGCCGTGGACAAGGGCGACTCGGCCCAGTTCAACCGCGAAGAAGTGCTGAATCCGCAGGGCTGGGACCTGCTGAACTTCCTGATGGATGCGCGCACGGGCCTGGGCCGCTTCCGCGAGTTCCGCATCTCGAACTACAGCCTGATGATGGACCTGATCGATTACTGCCGTAATCACACCATCGACGAGATCATGGCGCTGCCGGACGTGAAGGAGCGCAAGGACCTGTACTTCGAGCACGCGGAGAAGTGCAAGGACCAGATCAAGCGCTGCTCCACCATTCACAAGAACCTGGTGGTGCTGGACCTGCGCAAGGAAGAGGTGATCTTTGCCGGTAACCGTTTCATCATCTACGCGATGTACCCGGAAACCAATATCTCGATCCACGTGCTGTGGGGCCTGAAGAACCAGAACACCGTGTTCGCGACCGGCAAATCGATCCTGAACCGCAGCTCGAACACCAATATCGGCGCGCTGATGCTGGAATACGGCGGCGGTGGCCACCAGAACGCAGGCACCTGCCAGGTGGATAACGAACGTGCCGAAGAAGTGCTGGAAGCCCTGATCCAGCGCATCACCACCGAGGGCTGACAGCCCTTACAGCTTGCCTTCCCTTACGTAGCCATCTGCGAAGATGGCTGCGGGGTTGGCGTCTCCCGAATGCGTGCCGGGGCCGTTCATCAGGCCTGCGGCCAGCCAGCCGCCGTTCCATGGCGCCAGCGAGCGCACCTGGTTCTGGCGTGGTCCTGCCGATATCGCCAGGCGCTGCTGCAGCCTGCCTTGCGCGTCGAGCACCGCCAGCAGCGGCTGCGAATCTTCCGAAATGCTTGCACCTGCCGGGTTCTGTGTATAGCCCGTGCTGCCTGCCGCCAGCAGGCGGCCGTCGGCCAGCGGCATCAGGTCGAAGATGATGTCGCTGCGGTCCACGTGCACCAGCTGCGTGACGGGCGCTTTACCCGGCTGCAGCAGGGATATGTAGGCGTCCCATCCTGCACCATCCGCAGGGCGCGACGTCATCTGGCGGCCTGCCACGGCGATGCTGTCGCCGATCCAGCGCAGGGCATGGATTTCCGGCCGCACCGCCATGGGCGCGATGCGCGTGCCGATGCGCACGCCGGCGCTGTCGATTTCCGTCACAAAGAGGCCATAGGCCAGGTCCGAAGGCACCGCTTCACCGAAGTGCACCGCATGCGCTGCCGCGAGCTCGGACATATCGTTCTGTACGGCGACCGCAATGCGGCCGCCGGCGCTGACGTCGAGCCGCACATGGGCCGGGTTGGCAAGCGACAGGAAGGGATCGAAGCCTCCGCCGATGATGGCGCGGATGCCGATCTGCAGGCCCGGTTCCACCAGCGTGCGCCAGCGTTGCGTGTAGCCCGCCTGCGCCCAGGCCAGGCGGTAGACGATGACGGCGTTTATGCCGCTGCGCAGTACCAGCACAGCGTCTTCGCCCAGCGGCGCCAGGCGGGCGGCGTCGCGCGTCACGTAGGGCAGCATGGAGTGGCGGTCGCGGATGTAAAGCGGGTCATCCATGAAGGGATCGGTGGCGACGGCGGAATCGCTGAAGTCCTGCTCCCGCAGCAGCTCGCCCGAGGCGTCGAAGCGCAGCAGCTTCACGGCGTGGTCGGTGCCGAGAACGGCGGTCACCTCATGCGAGGGATGCTGGGTGAAGTCGAGCAGCGACCATCCAGCGGGTGGCGACCAGCTGAGGGGATCGCCGGCCGGCTGTGGGAACAGCAGGCGGCGCTCCGGCTGGCTGAAACCGGTAATCTTCTGCACCTCCGTCATGGCGGCCCAGGCGCCGCTGTGGGTACGCACCTTGATGACGGCGGTGCCGCCCGTGGCGAATTGCAGCGCTTTCGGCTCCTGCTGGCCGCCTTGCGACTGGCCGGCCGCAGGCATGCCGCTGCCGCCGCCACAGCCGGCAAGAATGCAAAGGGAGAGGAGAAGTGCTGCACGGGCCATCATGAACCTGGAAGGTGATGTAAGACCCGTTTATTCTAGGCATCGGGAGCATCCGAAGATGTCCCGACTTTGTAGAGTTTTGTCCTGATTATGCTGCGGCTTCTTCTTTCGGCGGCAGCGCAATCTGGTTGTCAGTGCTGAACTGGTAGTCCTTGAACACGTGTTCTGCCGTCAGCAGCTGGTAGTCGCCGCTGGCCAGTTTGTGCGTGGTGTCCTTGAGGCGGTAGGTGTAGTGGCCGCAGGTCCAGCAGTTGAAGTTGCGCATATGCGTGCACAGGCAGGTCTTGTCCATCACCTTGATGCCCTTGTCGCTGCCGCCGTTGGCCATCACTTCGCGGTTATACGAGTTGATGTAGGCGCAGTTGCCGGTGGCATCCAGCAGATAGCCGTAGGACTCGCAGCCCGGGCGCGTATTGGCGCCGATGGCAGGCGTGGACTTCAGCATGCGCATCGGGTAGCCGGTAGGGGACACGCCGTTGACGATGATGTCCTCTTCCGACGCCTTCACGTATTCCTGCTTGACTTTGTCCGGCAGGCCGCATTCCTTGGTGATGGTGAAGCGCGTGGCAACCTGCACGCCCGCTGCGCCCATTTCGAGGAAGGACACGGCGTCGCTGCCGGTGAACACGCCGCCGGCGGCAATCACCGGCACGTCCAGGTTCTCGCCCTTCAGGTAGTCCAGCACTTCACGCGTGATGGTGTGCAGGTCGTAGTCCTTCCAGTCTTCCAGGCCGAAGCCGAGGTGGCCGCCGGCCAGCGGGCCTTCCACGATCACGTAATCCGGCAGGCGGTCCAGCTTCTGGTTCTTGCGCAGGAAGATCTGCAGCGCACGCACCGAGGACACGATGATGCCCAGCTTCGCTTCCCGGAAGCGCGGATTGTCGGCCATCAGGCTGAAGGAGTTGAAGTGCAGGCCGGCCGACAGGGTGATGCCGTCGATGCCCGCATCCAGCGCCGCATTCAGGCGCACGCGCAGCGTTTCGCGCGGGCCGTTCATGGTCAGCTTCTCCATGCAGTTCACGAAGATCAGGCCCGGGCCTTTTTTCGCGGCCATGGTCTGGCCGATGTGGTTCTTCTGCGCTTCGGCCAGGCGGTTCAGGTCGAACTGCACCACCGCCTTGTCCATATTGTTGATGTTGTACTTGTAGAGCTTCGTTTTGTCTTTCACGAAGCTGGTATCGAAGCGGCGGTCGGACACGTCCTCCACCATCGCATCCGAGATGTGGCCGATGCCGCCCAGGCGCGCAGCTTCCAGCGCCAGTTCCGCCGTGGAGATATCCACGCCCATCCCGCCGATCATGATTGGCACATACTCTTTGTCGCCAAACTTCAGGCGGAAATCGTCAACACGTTTCATTGCTATCCTTAGAACTCAGTCGCGGAAATTGTTGAATTCCAGCGGGGTATCCGGCACTTCCTTGCGCAGCAGCTGCATGGCGGCCTGCAGGTCGTCGCGCTTGGCGCCGGTCACGCGCACGGACTCGCCCTGGATGCTGGCCTGCACCTTCATTTTGCTTTCCTTGATGATCTTGGTGATCTTCTTGGCGGTTTCGGTCTCAATGCCGTTCTTGATCTTGATGACCTGTTTGACCTTGTCGCCGCCGATTTTCTCGATCTTGCCTTCGTCCAGGAAGCGCACGTCCACCTTGCGCTTGGCCAGCTTGTTGGTCAGCACGTCCTTGACCTGGCTGAGCTGGAAGTCGGAATCGGCGAAGGCGGTCAGGTCATTTTCTTTCTGCTCGACGCGCGCATCGCTCCCCTTGAAATCGAAGCGGGTGCTGATTTCCTTGTTGGACTGGTCGACGGCGTTGCGCACCTCGATCATGTCGGCTTCGGAGACTACGTCAAACGATGGCATAAGCGGGTTTCCTTTCAAAGATGCGATATTTTAACGGACAAAGAGGCGAACGCTCGATCGTTTTTCTCCCTTTCCCTCTATAATCGAGCAAAAAGGTCCGGTTTTCGCCATGCAATCATCCCTGCCTCTGCAACACAATTTTTCCCTGCGCCAGCTGAATACTTTCGGCATTGAAGCGCGCGCCGCCAGCTACTTGCGGGTCACTGCCGTTGAGCAGCTGCGTGCCGCGCTGGCGGATCCGGGCCTGGCCGCGATGCCCCGGCTGGTGCTCGGCGGCGGCAGCAACCTGCTGCTCACCGGCGATTTTCCCGGCCTGGTGCTGCATATTGCGCTGCAGGGGCGGGAAGTCCTGCCGGGCGAGGCGGACCACGTGCACGTGCGCGCGGCAGCGGGCGAAAACTGGCACGCCTTCGTGCAATGGACGCTGGAGCAGGGCTGCGGCGGGCTGGAAAACCTGTCGCTGATTCCCGGCACGGCCGGCGCGGCGCCGATCCAGAATATCGGGGCCTATGGACTGGAAACCAAGGACCTGTTCCATGAACTGAGCGCTTTCGACCCGTCCAGCGGCGACATTGTGACGATGAAGCGGGCCGACTGCCGCTTCGCCTACCGCGACAGCATCTTCAAGCAGGAAGCGGAACGCGGCCTGATTGTGCTGGATGTGACATTTGCCTTACCGCGGCAGTGGCAGCCCAACCTGCGCTATGCCGAGCTGGCGGCGGCGGTGGCCGAACAGGGCCTGGCCGCGCCCACGCCGCGCCAGGTGGCGGATACGGTGATTGCCATCCGCCGCCGCAAACTGCCGGATCCGGCCGATATCGGCAATGCGGGCAGCTTCTTCAAGAATCCCGTGGTGAGTGCGGCCCAGTGTGCACAGCTGCTGCAGCAGTTCCCGGCGCTCGTGCACCATGCGCAGCCGGACGGCAGCGAGAAGCTGGCGGCGGGCTGGCTGATCGACCAGTGCGGGTGGAAGGGACGCAGCATGGGCGCGGCGGGGGTCTACCCGAAGCAGGCGCTGGTGCTGGTGAACAATGGCGGCGCCACCGGCGCGGAGGTGCAGCGCCTGGCGGCGGCTATCCAGGCCGATGTTGCGCAACGCTTCGGCGTGGCGCTGGAGCCGGAACCGGTCTTCGTTTAAACCGTTGCCACGCAGGCGCGGTTACGGCCGCCGTTCTTGGCCGCATACAGCGCGCTGTCGGCAGCAGTGAGCAGGCCTTCCACGCTGCGGGAAGACGATGGCACCAGCGTTGCCACGCCCACGGACAAGGTCACTATGCCGTGCGGCTTCGCCTCCGCATTTTCGATATTCAGGCTGGCCAGGTGGCGGATGCAGGCTTCGGCCACGATCAGCGCGCCCGCAGCATCGGTATCCGGCAGCACAATCGCGAATTCCTCGCCGCCGTAGCGCGCCGCCAGGTCGGCCGGACGCTTCAGGTGCTCGGTCAGCACGGCGGCCGTCTTTTTAAGACACAGATCGCCCGCCAGGTGGCCGTGGCTGTCGTTGTAGATCTTGAAGCAATCGATATCGCACATCAGCAGCGACAGCGGCTGCTTGTCGCGCTGGCCGCGCTGCCATTCAATCTGCATCACTTCGTCGAAGCGGCGGCGGTTGGCAATGCCGGTCAGGCTGTCCAGCGCGGCCAGTTTCTGCAGCTCGATATTGGCGGACGCCAGGTTCTTCTGGCTCTCGCGCAGGAAGCGGAAGGCTTCGTCGCGCTGCAGGCGGCTGATGTGGGCGCCGGAGTGGTAGCGCACGCGGGCCAGCAGTTCCAGCTTGTCCGGCAGTTTCACCATATAGTCGTTGGCGCCCGCGGCAAAGCCCTGGACCTTGGTTTTCGGCTCTTCCTTCGCCGACAGCACGATGACGGGCACGTGTTCCAGCAGCGTGCTGGCGCGGTACTGGCGTATCAGGTCGAAGCCGTCGACGTCCGGCATCAGCAGGTCCTGCAGGATCACGGTGGGGCGCAGGGTTTCTGCGCTGCCCAGCGCCAGGAGAGGATCGCTGACGTAATGGAACTCGATATCCGGCTGGTCGGCCAGCATACGGCGCACGGCTTCGATGATGATCAGCTGGTCATCGACCAGCAGCACGCGGACCTTGAAAGGGGTGATATGGATTTCGGGAGCCGCGCCAGCAGCCGGGTGCACTTCAGACATCGTATTCTCGTTATGTTCGTTCAAGCGCTGGCGGTCAGCTTCTCCCTCCAGTGATATTGCGCAAGTAGGGACCAATCTTCTCCAGCGGCAGAATGAACTGCGCTGCATCCAGCTCTGCCGCTGCGCGCGGCATGCCGTAGACGGCACTGCTGGCCTGGTCCTGTGCGATCGTGTGCTTGCCCGCGCGCCGCATGGCCAGCAGGCCTTCGGCGCCATCGCGGCCCATGCCGGTCAGCAGCACGCCAACTGCATCGCTGTCCCAGACTTTTGCCACGCACTGGAAGAACACATCGACCGAGGGCCGGTATGCATAGTCCTTTGGATTTGGATCGTAACTCAACTGTAACTTTTCATCTAGTACCAAGTGGTCATTACTCTTGGCCACCAGCACCACGCCCGGTTCCAGCATGTCGCCGTGCTCTATGGCGCGCACGGGAAGGGGGATCTGCTCGCCCAGCCAGCGGGCGAAATGGGCGGCAAAATTGGCGTCAATGTGTTGTACCACGACGACGGCGCAGCCGGGCGGCGGCTGCCAGCCGGACAGGATTTTGGCCACCGCGACCGGTCCGCCGGTGGAGGCGCCGATGGCGATCAGCGCGTTCAGTTTCGGCGCCAGCGGCTGCGGCGGCGGGAGTTTTGCCCTGGGCTGCATGGACTGGGTGCCGCCGCTGTGGCGAATCAGCTTGTCCATGGTGCGGATCTTGTGCAGCAGCTCGGTGGCGCCGTCGGCTTTCCCCTGCAGCATGGGGGTGGCGGTAACGTCCAGGGCCCCGGCGCCGAGCGCGCGGAACACCTGGTTCACGCTGTCCTGCGGGCGGCCGGTCACAATCAGGATGGCGCAGGGCGCTTCTTCCATGATGCGGCGGGTGGCTTCCACGCCGTCCAGTTCCGGCATGTTCAGGTCCATCAGCACCAGGTCCGGGCGGGCTTCATTGCACTTGTCCACGGCCTCCTGGCCGGTGCGGGCGATCCAGATCACCTGGTGCTCCTGGGTGCTCGCCACCACGCGGCGCAGCGCTTCGGCTGCCATGGGCACGTCGTTGGCGATCCCGATTTTCATCGTGCGGCGTCCCCGATCAGGTCGGCCACGGCATCGAGCAGGGTCTCGTCGTGGAAGCTGCCCTTGGTCAGGTAGTAGTCGGCGCCTGCGGCCAGGCCGCGCGCCCGGTCTTCCGGGCGGTCCTTGTAGGAGACGATCATGACGGGCAGCTTGTGCAAGTTCAGGTCTTTCTTGATGAGGGATACCAGCTCGATGCCGTCCATGCGCGGCATGTCCACGTCGGTGATCACCAGGTCGTAGTCGCCGCTGCGCACCACGTTCCAGCCGTCGATGCCGTCGATGGCGATATCGACTTCGAAGCCACGGCTTAGCAGCAGCTTGCGTTCCATCTCGCGCACGGTCAGCGAGTCGTCCACCACCAGGATGCGCTTCATCTTACGCCGTCCGGCCAGGCCGGCGCGCGCCATTTGCGCCAGGCTGCCTTCGTGCAGCAGCTTGTCGATTGAGAGCAGCAGGTCAGGCACGTCCAGAATCAGCACCGGTTCGCCGTTATCCAGCAGGGCGGCCGAAGAGATGTCGCGCATCTTGCCGAACACCGGATCGATGGCCTGCACCGCCAGGCTTTCCTCGCCGCGGATCTTGTCCACCACCAGCGCATAGCGCCGGTTGCCGTTGCCGATAACGATGGCCGGCAGTTCTTCCTGCTGCTGCATTTCGCCCAGCTCCAGCGCCTGCGCCGCCGATACGAGGCCGATATGCTCGCCGCCCATCTCGAAGAACTGCTTGTTCTCCAGCGTGTGGATGGACGACTGCGGCACCGTTACCACCCGTTCCACTTTCACGATAGGCAGGGCGTAGGCTTCCCCGCCAATATCGGCCACCAGCGCGCGCACGATGGACTGCGTGAGCGGCAGCGTAATGGAGGTGCGGAAGCCCTTGCCGTATTCCGATTCGAGACGCACGGTGCCGTTCTGCTGGCGGATGGTGTCGTGCACGATGTCCAGGCCCACGCCGCGCCCGGAGATTTCGGTGATGCTGTCTTTCAGGCTGAAAGCTGGCAGGAACAGGAATTCCAGCAGCTCGCTTTCGGACATGGCGGCAGCCATCGCGTCGCTGGCCATCTTGCGTTCGGCGACCGTGCGGCGGATTTTATCGAGATCGACGCCACGCCCGTCGTCGCTGATTTCAATACTGAGCATGCCGGCGCGGTGGCGCGCTTCCATGGTGATGGTGCCGGTGGCGGGCTTGCCGGCCAGGCCGCGCGTGGCGGCGCTTTCCATACCGTGGTCGATGGCGTTGCGCAGGATGTGGTTCAGCGGGCTTTCGATGCGGGACAGGATGTCGCGGTCCACCAGCGTTTCTTCGCCGATGATGTCCAGCTTGACGTCCTTGCCCAGCGAGCGCGCCAGGTCTCGCACCATGCGTGGGAAGTGCTGCACGCCGTCGCGGAAGGGGCGCATGCGCAAGGTGAGCACTTCCTCCACCAGATTCTGCGAGGCGGTGAGCTGGCGCCGCTCGAAGTGTTCCATATCGCCGATATGGCCCAGCATGAACTGCTTCAGCGGCTGGCTGCGTTGCAGGGCCAGCAGCGATTTCTCTTTCAGCACCGGATCGTCGACGCGCGAGATGGCGTCATGCAGGTCTTCCAGGGCCGAGAACAGGCTGGCCTGGTTGCGCTTGTGGCGCTGCAGGCCCTGGATCAGCGGGTGTAGCTGGTGCGCGGCAATGCGCGCTTCGCTGGCCAGCGACAGCAGGCGGTCGTAGTTCTGGGCGGTCTTCATTGCGGGCAGCGCGCGCGGCGCTCCCTGGCCGCTGGCCTGGTTGGCGGCTGCCGTGTCGCTGGCTGCGCGGTCTGCCGCGACGGCGCTTTCTGCCGTGGCGCTGGCCGCCTCTGGCGCAGCCGGAACGGGGCTGGGCGCTGAAACCACGGGCGGCGGCGCCAGTTCCACCGGCTCCGGCAGGAAGGCGATGGCGAGGATGGCGTCCATCGCCTTCCTGATCTGGGCGCCGTTCGCTGCCAGCCATGGGGCCACGCCATCTTCCTGCAGGCGCGAACATTGCAGGATCAGGTCCACGCCCGCCAGCAGCACGTCCACCCGGTTCGGGGGCAGCCGGAGCTTGCCCTGTTGGGCTGAAATGAAGGCATCCTCCATGCCGTGCGCGAGCTGCACGATCAGATCGAGGCCGACGATGGCGGCTGCGCCCTTGATCGAGTGCGCTGCCCGCATCATCGGTTCGATGGCGGCTGCATCGCTGGTGCGTTCCAGCGCAAGCAGGCCATCCGTCAGGATCTGGGTCTGCGCTTCCGCCTCCATGCGGAACAGGTCCTGCATGGAGAACTGGCTCAGGTCATCGTGCTTGTCCTGGCTCATCGCAGCGTCCTCGCAAGCTGGTAGCCAATCAGGCCGGCATCGAGGCAGCCGACCTGCATGTCCTCATGGGCGAGCACCCCGGTCAGGTAGCGCACCAAGCCCTTGTTGATGGTGGTGGCAGGGGCTTTGACCTCGTTGCCGGCATAGCGCACGATGCCCGCCAGGTCGGCCACCGGCAGGGCATAGGACTGGGCTTCCCATTGCACCAGCAGCAGCCTTGCAAAGGTGTGGCGTTTGCTGCGCGCTACGCCCTCCTGCTCATCGATGCCGAACAGTTCGGCCAGCGAGATGCAGGGATACAGCTTGCCGCCGACATTGACGATACCGCGCAGGCCGCGCGCGTTGCGATGCGGCAGGCGGTGGGGCTGGGCGGTGGGCGCCACTTCAACAAAGAGGGCCGTGGGCAGGGCAAGCCATTCGCGGCCGATGCGGAACACGACGGCCGAGGAATCCTGCCGGGTATCGCGCACTTCCGGCGTGCGGAAATGCTCGGCCCATTCGCGCTGGTAGCCCGCGCTGACCGGGCGGTCCAGATTGCGCTGCGCAGAGGCGGCATAGACTTCGCAGTTCCGGCAGTGCACATGCTCGGGCAGCAGCTCGCAGCTCTGGTCGCCCGCGATGCCGATCCGGCTCCAGCAGCCTGCCTGTTCGTCAACGTGAAGTGAAATGGTGGACATGGGCGGCCGGCTTTCAGTTAACTGTCTGGCGCTGGGTCTGGCGCTGGTAGACGCGCGCGGCGCGTGCCTTCAGCGTGGCGGCCGTGCTGCGGTCGCCCTGCTGTTCGGTGAGCAGGGCGAGATGGCACAGTGCCTCGTAATGGTCCGGCTGCAGGTAGATGCAGCGTTTGAGCTGGGCCTGCGCCTGTTCCGGTTCGCTGGCCGCTTCGTTCAGCAGGCCGAGAATGAAGTAGGCGTCGGCGGTATCCGGCGCCTGCGCGATCACGGCGCGGCAGGCGGCATCGGCTTCCTTCGTCCGGCCCTGGTCGGCCAGGCTGCGGGCGCTGGCCAGCAGGTCTTCCGTGGCCGGCGGCGCGGTCTGCCGAAAGGCGGCTGGCGATGTGCGCGCACGCGGGACCGCAGCGGGCAGCGCGGCACCGGCTGGCGTGCGCGTGGCTGCTGCTGCGGCACTCGGCTTGGGTGCAGGAGCACGGCGCGCGGGGCGCGGCAGGCCGGGCAGGGCCGCTGCGGCGGAGGGCGGTGCGGCCAGTTCCTTGCGCAGTGCGAAAGCCTGGCGGTAAGGTACGGGCGCGAAGCCATGCTGGGTGATCGAAGGTACTTCGGCATACCCCGCCAGCAGAATGCCGTCATCGGCCAGCATGAAGGACAGCCTGGCGATGGCGGCGGTGGTAGTGGCCTTGTCGAAGTAGATCAGCAGGTTGCGGCAGAAGATGATGTCGTAATGCCGCGGGGGGGCGATGTCGCTATTCAGCAGGTTGCCCTGCCTGAAGCCTACGCGCCGCCGCACCAGGTCGTTGACGCGGTAGCAATCCTCGCCAAGCGGCTCGAAATAACGGTCGCGAAAATCCAGGTCCTGATTGCGGAAGGCATTGCGTCCGTAGATGCCCGCCTGTGCACGCGCGATGCAGGCCGGGCTGAGGTCCACCGCGTCGATGGTGAAGGAGGGCAGCGGTATGCCGGCATCGCAGAAGGCCATGGCCAGCGAGTAAGGCTCTTCGCCGTTTGCACAGGGAATGCACAGCGCCCGCACCATGCGGCTGCCTGCTGCCAGCCGCGCCTGCGCAAATTCCGCAGCCAGTGCAAAAGCCTGCGGATCGCGGAACAGCCAGGACTCGGGCACCACCACCAGTTCGGTCAGCGCCGTCATCTCGTCCGGCGTGATGTTCTTCAGGTAGGCTGCATGGTCGGCGATGCCGGTGGCGGCCATGCGCTGCTGCACCGCGCGCTCCGCCGTGGCGCGCGACAGGTTCAGGCCTGTGCTTTTGCGCAGCAGCGATTGCGCCGTCATGATGGGGCATTCTCCGGCTGGAACAGCAGGGCGCGCAGGGATTCGGGCAGCAGCTGGTCCAGCTCCACCAGCTGCACCATGCCTTGCGCATCGCCGGCCACGCCGCCAAGGAAGGGCGCGGCGCGCACACCCGGCGCGGTGAGCGCGGCCGGATCGATGTCCTGCATGCCGGTTACCCGCTCCGCCAGCAGGCCAAGCGCGTGCACCGCGCCGTCCGGCGCCACATAGTCCGCCAGCACGATGCGCGTGTCGAAATGCGCGCGCGCGGGCGGCAGGCCGCTGATGCAGGACAGGTCGATCACGGGCACGGAATCGCCGTGCAGGTTCATCAGGCCTGCCACGGAGGGCGGGGCCAGCGGCACGCCCTTGAGCTCCATCAGCGGCAGCACACGCCGCACCACGGCCAGACGCAAGCCATAGCGGTCGTCACCGATGTGGAAAACCAGCAGCTTCATAATGTCTTTATACGTTCACCGCGAAGGTGGCGACGCTCGATTGCAGGTCGCTCGCTGCATACTGCAGCTGGTGCACGGCCTCGGAGGTGGCTTTCAGCGATTCTACGGTCTGCTGGGTGGCATCGTTCAGCTGCATCATGGTTTCCGAAATCTGCTGCGCGCCGACGGACTGTGCCTGCATGCCCTGCAGCACTGCGTCGAACTGGGGCGCCAGTTTCTGCACCTGGTCCATCACGCCGGACAGCTGGTCCGTGACCTGGCGCACCTCGCCCACGCTGCGGCGGATCTCTTCGGAGAATTTGTCCATGCCCATCACACTGGCCGACACGGCGGACTGCATCTCCTTCAGCATCTGTTCGATATCCCAGGTGGAGACGGAAGTCTGGTCAGCCAGGCGGCGGATCTCGGTGGCCACTACGGAGAAGCCGCGCCCCGCCTCGCCCGCCTTCTCGGCTTCGATGGCGGCGTTCAGCGACAGGATATTGGTCTGGTCGGCCACCTTGGTGATGGTGGTCAGCACGCTGTTGATATTGCTGGCCTTCTCGGACAGCGCCGCCAGCTTGGCGTTGATGGAGTCGGTGGCGCTCACCATATTCTGCATGGTCTGGTCCATGCGGCGCAGATTGTTCTGGGCGTCGGCGGTGGCGCTGGTGGTGTAGTCAGCTACCGAGGTCGCGTCCTCCATGGTCTTCAGCAGCTGCGCGGTATTGGCCGAGATTTCCTTGGTGGTGCTCAGCACCTCCACGCTGGTCTGTGCCTGCTCCACGCCGGTGGCTTCCTGCTGCTTGGCCGAGGCGGCGATTTCCGTCGCCGAGGTAGTGACCTGGATGCCGGCCTTCTGCACATTGGTCAGCAGCAGGCGCAGGTTGTCGAACATGCGCGCCAGGCCGTTGCCCAGCTGGCCGATGGCGTCGCTGCCAGTAATGGTGACCTTGCCCGTCAGGTCACCGGAGGCAGCGCGCGACACCACGCCCAGGAGCTCATCGACTTTCGCCCGCAGGTCGTTGGTGGCGGCCTGCTCGCGCTGCTGGTTATCCTGGATGGTCTGCGCCATGCGGTTGAATTCTTCGGTCACCCGGCCCAGTTCATCGCCCGAGATCACGGCGGCGCGCGCGCCCTGTTCGCCCGCGGCGAGGCGGCCCACGGCGGCAGTCAGGTTGTTCAGCGGCGCGGTGATGGCGCGCGTCAGCGCCACCACGATGAAGAGCGACAGCACCACGCAGGCGATGCCGCCCAGCGTGAGCACCATGCGCATGTTCTGCTGCAGGCTGGCGGAGTTTTGCGCGCGCTCGGTCAGCAGTCCTTCCTCCTGGGCCGTCGCTTCTTCCAGCACACGCTTGATGCCCGCCATGGCCGGGCTGCCCTGCGACAGCTGGGGACCGCGCCCGATAGTGTCGGCGGCTCCCGCGGTGTTGCCGAGCTGCTGGCGCTGGGTGACCTGGGTTTCGATGACGTCTTTCACCCACCCGGCCACCAGGGTATCGAGCCTGCGCAGGCGCTCCACCTGGGCCGGATTGTCGGCGGTGAGCTTTTTCAGCTCGGCGATCGAAGGCTGGAGGCCGGCCATTTCGTCCTGGATGCTCTTCAGGCGCGTTTCGCTGCCGGTCAGGTAATAGCCGCGGGCTTCGGTCTGCACGCTGAGCAGATTGTTCGTGACCTTGTCGATGGCCAGCAGCACCTGCATGGTGTGCTTGTCCCAGCCATTCGCGGCCGACAGGCTGCTGAAATTATTGTAGGCGACGAACAGCAAAGCAAGAATGATGGCGAGGATAGCGCCGAAGCCGGCATACAGTTTGTTCTTGATGCTCAGGTTCTGGATCATCGTGTCTCCGCAGCGGACGAGTTCGTATGGTGGAAATGTAACATTTTGCCGCCTCAGAGGCGAGAGGGGCGCAGTGGGGTGTGGCAAAAATAAAAGGCCGCCCGAGGGCGGCCTTGCTTGCATCTTGCCAGCTTGCTGGCTTACTGGCCGCGCTTCAGGCGGGCGTTTGCCGCAATGCGCATGCGCAGGGCATTCAGCTTGATGAAACCGCCGGCATCGGCCTGGTTGTAGGCGCCGCCGTCTTCGTCGAAGGTGGCGATGGTCTGGTCGAACAGGGAATCGGTCTTCGAATCGCGCGAAACGACGATCACATTGCCCTTGTAGAGCTTCACGCGCACCCAGCCGTTCACGCTTTGCTGCGTGTGGTCGATCAGGGTCTGCAGCGCCACGCGCTCGGGGCTCCACCAGTAGCCGTTGTAAATCAGCGAGGCGTAGCGCGGCATCAGGTCGTCCTTCAGGTGGGCCACTTCGCGGTCCAGCGTGATGGATTCAATGGCGCGGTGGCCCTTGAGCATGATGGTGCCGCCCGGCGTTTCATAGCAGCCGCGCGACTTCATGCCCACATAGCGGTTTTCCACCAGGTCGAGGCGGCCGATGCCGTGCTTGCCGCCCAGGCGGTTCAGCTCCGTCAGCACTTCGGCGGCGGACATGCGCTTGCCGTTCAGGGCCACGATGTCGCCTTTTTCGTATTCCAGGTCCAGGTATTCCGCTTCGTCCGGCGCCGCTTCCGGGCTCACGGTCCAGCGCCACATGGATTCTTCGGCTTCCGCGCTCGGGTTTTCCAGGTGCCGGCCTTCGAAGGATATGTGCAGCAGGTTGGCATCCATCGAGTAGGGCGCGCCGCCGTTCTTGTGCTTCATGTCGATGGCGATGCCGGCATCTTCCGCGTATTTCAGCAGTTTTTCGCGCGACAGCAGGTCCCATTCACGCCATGGGGCGATCACTTTTACGCCCGGCTTCAGCGCATAGGCGCCCAGCTCGAAGCGCACCTGGTCGTTGCCCTTGCCGGTGGCGCCGTGCGAGATGGCGTCGGCGCCGGTCTGGTTGGCGATCTCGATCAGGCGCTTGGCGATCAGCGGACGCGCGATCGAGGTGCCCAGCAGGTATTCGCCTTCATACACGGTGTTCGCGCGGAACATCGGGAACACGAAATCGCGCACGAATTCTTCGCGCACGTCGTCGATGAAGATGTTCTCGGGCTTGATGCCGAACTTGAGCGCCTTGGCGCGCGCCGGTTCCAGTTCTTCGCCCTGGCCCAGGTCGGCGGTGAAGGTGACGATTTCGCAGTGGTAGTGATCCTGCAGCCATTTCAGGATGACGGAGGTGTCCAGGCCGCCCGAGTAGGCGAGGACGACTTTTTTAATGTCGCTCATGGTGATTCTCGTTTCAGGTTGAATGTTATTTGGTGTCGATGCGGCCCAGCAGCAGGTATTCGATCAGCGCCTTCTGGATATGCAGGCGGTTCTCGGCTTCATCCCACACCACCGATTGCGGGCCGTCGATCACTTCGGCCGACACTTCTTCGCCGCGGTGCGCGGGCAGGCAGTGCATGAACAGGGCGTCCGGATGCGCGCGCGCCATCTTGGCGCTGTCCACGATCCAGCCATCGAAAGCTTTCAGGCGAGCGGCATTTTCCTGCTCGTAGCCCATGCTGGTCCAGACGTCGGTGTTGACGAGGTGCGCGCCCTCGCATGCGTCCGACGGGTTGTCGAACTGGGTGAAGCGCTTGGTGCTGACCAGCGACATGTCCATGTCGTAGCCTTTTGGCGTGGACACGTTGACATGGAAGCCGAAGACTTCGGCCGCCTGCAGCCAGGAATACAGCATGTTGTTGGCGTCGCCGACCCAGGCCACGGTTTTGCCGCGGATGGAGCCGCGGTGTTCGTAGTAGGTGAAGATGTCGGCGAACACCTGGCATGGATGGTGTTCGTTGGTCAGGCCGTTAATCACCGGCACGCGCGAATGGGCAGCGAAACGCTCGATGATGTCCTGGCCAAAGGTGCGCACCATGATGATGTCGCACATGCGGGACATGACCTGGCCCGCGTCTTCCACCGGCTCGCCGCGTCCCAGCTGGCTGTCGCGGGTGTTCAGGTAGATGGCGGCGCCGCCCAGTTGGTGCATGCCGGCCTCGAAGGAGAGGCGGGTACGGGTGGAGTTCTTCTCGAACACCATCACCAGGGTGCGGTCGATCAGCGGATGGTAAATCTCATAGTTCTTGAACTTGCGCTTGATAAGCTTGGCGCGCTCGATCACGTATTCGTATTCATCCAGCGTGAAATCGGAAAACTGCAGGTAGTGCTTGATCGGTTTGGAAGTGGAAGACATATAGACAACTTTCTGGCTTAGCAAACCATTATACATGGCTGCTGCGCTAGTAGATTGTCGCGGGCCGGGCAGGGTCCTGATGCGGTGCGACCAGCGGCAGGTCCAGGGTAAATGTGGTGCCGCCCTTGCTGCTGACCACACTGATCTGGCCGCCCAGCAGGGTGGTCACGATGTTGTAGCTGATCGACAGGCCAAGCCCGCTGCCGCCCTGGCCCAGCTTCGTGGTGAAGAAGGGATCGAAAATGCGCGTGAGGTTTTCCGGCGCAATGCCGCCGCCGTCGTCGCTGAAGGCAATCAGCACCCGGCCTTCCACGTGCAGCTGGGCGGTGAGGCGCATGCTGCCGCTTTCGCGCTGGTCGAAGGCATGCAGCAGGGCGTTGTTGATCAGGTTCGTGATCACCTGGCCGAAGGGGCCGGGGTAGCTGTCCATGCCCGCGGCATCCGGCACTTCGTATTCGATGCGGTGGCCGGCGGCGCGGATGCGGTTCATCATGGTCGCCACGATTTCATGCGTGACCTGCTGCAGGTTGAACAGGCGGCGCTGCTCGGTGGTGCGGTCCACGGCCACCTGCTTGAAGCTGCTCACCAGGTCGGCGGCGCTGTGCAGGCCGCGCATCACCAGTTCGCTGGCCTTGCGCGCGTCGGCAATGAAGCCGGCCAGTTCGGAGCGGCGCAGGCCCGGCCCGTTGAGCTGCTCCTCCAGTTCATTAGTCTTCTGTTCCAGCGTGCTGGCGATCAGCAGGCTGTTGCCGATCGGCGTGTTCAGTTCATGCGCCACGCCCGCCATCAGCGCCCCGAGGGCGGCCAGCTTCTCCTGCGACACCAGCTGCGACTGCGCCTCCTGCAGCTGGCGGTAGGCATTGGCGTTGTCAAGGGCAATGGCGCCGTAGGCGCACAGGGTGCGGAAGATCAGGCGTTCGCGCTCGCCGTAGGCGCCCGCATGCATGGCCTGCACCGTCATCACGCCGAGCACGCGGTCGCCCAGCAGCAGCGGCACGAAGAGGGCGCTCACGCTCGGGCTGGTGCCGGGCGTGACCATCACCGAACGTTCGAAGGAGGCATTGTCCACATAGACTTCGCGCCGCTCGCGCACGCAGCGCGCGCTCCAGGCCTGGGGGTGGTCCAGCGGCACCGTGTTCTTCGGCAGCGGCAGGCCGCCTTCCACGCCGTAGGCGCGGCTCAGGCGCGCACCGTCGATCAGGTAGATCGAGAAGGTGTTTGCCGACAGCAGCTCGTGCACATGGCGGTTCAGCACCTCGTAGACCGCGCCGGCGTCGAGGTGGGTGGTGATCTCCTGGCCGATGGCCGACAGGCGCTGCAGCATGGCGCTCGATTGCGCGAGCACTTCGGCGCGGCGCGCTTCGGCCATGGCCAGTTCGCGGTGGTGGGCGCCATCGGCGCGGGCCTGCTCGGTTTTCTGGTGCACCTGCATCGCGATGGCGCGGCTGGTGGCTTCCATGCTATGGGTTTTTTCCAGCGCCTTGCTGGCCGCCTGCGCCATCTCGTAAGCCTGCTTGTAGTCGCCCAGCCGCGCATATTCCGCCGCCAGTGTTTCGTACAGGTCGCCCGGCACTGTGTAGCCGTCGATGGTGCTCACCAGGTCCAGCGCGCGGTGCAGGTAGTGCAGGCTGGCGTTCAGCTCCGTCATGCCGTCGGGCGCGCGCAGCTGGTGCATGCGGTGGATCAGGGCCAGCACGCGCAGGGCGGCGATGTGGTTGTACACATTGCGGTGGCTGAGCGAGAGCTCCACCGCCTGGTGCGCCATAGCCAGCGCTTCGGTGGGGCGGTGGAGGAAGCACAGTGCGTGCGCCTGGCCGCGCCGCGCCACCATCTGGAAGTCGGCCTGGCGCAAGGCTTCGGCGCGGCCCGCAAGCTGCTGGAAGGCGTCCAGCGCACCGGCATAGTCCTGGCGTTCCAGGCACAGGTCGCCCGTGTATTGCAGCGCAATGCCGTAGACCCGCGCATGCTCGAAGCGGCCCAGGATGGCCAGGCCTTCGCGCAGCAGTTCGTCGGCGGCATCCAGGCGGCCCAGGCGGCGCATGGTGTCCGCCGTGTGCACCAGGCAGGCGCCGATGTTGCGCGGCCAGCCGGTGCGGCGCGCCAGTTCGAGGCCGCTCTGCATCCATTCCAGCGCGGCGTGGTGGTCGTTCAGGTGGCTGAATTTTTCGCCCGTGTTGGTGGCAGCGATGATGGCGCAGCGCAGCTGGCCGGTCTGCAGCGCGAATTCATGCGACTGGATGTACAGGCTGGCCGAGGTGCCGAAGTCGCTGGACTGGCTGGCCGCCATGGCACGGAAGTCGTTGATCCATGCGGCGAGGCCGGGTGGCGGCTCGATGGCGTCGAAGTGGCTGGCCCAGCGCTCACGGGCGCTGTGCAGCTCGCGCAGCACGGCCCAGCGGGCCATTACGGCTTCCGCCGTCAGGGCCCGCACCTCGTCGTCGCCGCGGCGCGCGCTGTCGGCGCACAGCGTCAGCTCCTGGTCGCGCTGCTCGTGGCGGCCACGGTCCACCGCGATCCAGCCGCGCAGCCAGTGCGCATCGGCGCAGCCGGTGTGGTCCTGCAGGCGGCACAGCACCTCGAATGCTTCGTTGGCGAGGGCTTCGGCTGCTTCCAGTGCGCCGGATACCCAGGAAATCTCGGCCTGCGCCAGCTGCAGGCGGGCCGTGGTGGCGCTGCGGGTTTCGGGTTCCAGTCCTGCATAGGGCAGCAGGGCCAGCGCTTCTTCGGCCAGGGCCGCGGCGCGTGTGCTGTCGCGCTGGCGCAGGTGCCAGGCCAGCGGAATCAGCACCGGCAGGCGCGACACGCCGCGCAAGGGGAGCAGCGCCAGCTCCCAGTGGGCAACGTCGTCGTCGGTAACAAACATCTCCATGTGCCGGCCCTTGATATGGATGGTCAGTACAGCGTTTGTGCCGATTCGTGCAGTAATTGTCCGTACAGGGTATGCCGCATCCGTGCAATCTTGCCTTGCTCGACGGCATCAAGGATAGCGCATTGCGGCTCAATCAGGTGGCGGCAGTTATAGAATTTGCAGCCGCCCAGATAAGGCGCGAAATCGCGGAAGGCCCGTTCCAGCATGCCTTCGCTCAGGTGATAGAGGCCGAATTCCTGGAAGCCCGGCGAGTCGATGACGCTCGCGTTCTCGCTAGCGTTCTCTCCAAGGTGATAGAGGCGGGTGAAGGTGGTGGTGTGCTTGCCGGTGTCCAGCGCTTCCGAAATTTCGCGGGTGGCGATGTCGGCATCCGGCACCAGCAGGTTGATCAGTGAGGACTTGCCCATGCCGGACTGGCCGATCAGGATGGTCGACTGGTTCTCCAGCAGCGGCATCAAGGTGGCCACTGCCGCTTCCGGCTGCGCCGTGGCCGAGACTTCGTGCACCGGATAGTCCATGGCCGAATAAACCTTGAGCCGCTCGCGCGCACGCTCCAGCGAATCCGTGACGTCCACCTTGTTCAGGATCAGGCGCGCTTCGATGCCGGCCGCTTCGGCAGCCACCAAGGCGCGCGATACCAGGTCGTCCGCGAAGCTCGGCTCCGTGGCCACCACGATGAACAGCTGCGTAACGTTGGCCGCCAGCAGCTTGGACTTGTACTGGTCCGAGCGGTAGAGCAGGGTCTTGCGCTCCTGGATGCGGTCGATGACGGCCTGGTTGGGCGAGGTGAGCGTGAGGTCGACCAGGTCGCCCACAGCCACATTGGTCTTCTTGCCGCGCGTGACGCATTGCAGGTGCACGCCGTTTGCGTCGGCCAGATAGTGGCGGCCATGGGCCGCGATGATAACGCCGATCTGCTTCATGGCAGTGGCAGCGCGTCGATTTTCGCCGCGCAGATAAAGTCGTTCAGGGAGAGTCCTTTCACGGAGTGCGTGTCGTAGCGCACCTCGCAGGTTTTATAGCCGATGACCAGTTCCGGATGGTGGTCTTCGGCATGGGCGATATAGGCCAGCGCATTCACGAAGGCCATGGTTTCGTAGTAGTTGTTGAAGCCAAAGCTGCGCACGATGCGCGCGCCATCCACCTGCCAGCCGTCCAGCAATGCCAGCAGGGCCGCGATTTCGGCGCCGTCCAGCGGCGCCACTTTGCCCGTGCAGTGCAGGCCGCGCAGGCCGGATGCGCTGGTGATCATTGGGCGGCCGCCAGGTTCAGCTGGCGGATGCGCACACTGGCCGGCGGGTGCGAGTCGTAGAAGGCCGAGTGCAATGGGTCGGGCGTCAGGGTGGAGGCATTGTCCTCATACATCTTGACCAGCGCCGTCACCAGGTCATTGGCATTGGTGTGTTTCGCAGCGAAGGCATCGGCCTCGAACTCGTGCTTGCGCGAGCTGAGGGAAGTCAGTGGGCCGAACAGGAAGGTGAACACCGGCAGCGCCAGCATGAACAGGATCAGCGCCAGCGCATCGTTGCTCTGGCCCGGAACGATGATGGGCGACACGCCAAGGCCGGTGTAGAACCAGACCTGGGTTTTCAGGTGGCCCAGCAAGGCCAGGAAGCCCAGCGAAATCGCGAACATCATGGCGATGCGCTTGATGATGTGTTTCAGCTTGAAGTGACCCAGTTCATGCGCCAGCACGGCTTCGATCTCCTGCGGCGCAAGGCGCGACAGCAGGGTATCGAAGAACACGATGCGCTTGTTGGCGCCGAAGCCGGAGAAGTAGGCGTTGCCGTGGGCGCTGCGCTTGGAGCCGTCCATCACGAACAGGCCTTTCGAGGCGAAGCCCACGCGCTGCATCAGGCCCTCGATGCGGGCCTTCAGCGAGGCGTCTTCCAGCGGCGTGAACTTGTTGAACATGGGCGCGATCACGGTTGGGAACAGCACCATCATCAGCAGCTGGAAGCCGCTCCACACAAACCAGGCGTACAGCCACCACAGGTCGCCGCTCCTGTCCATCAGCCACAGCACCACCCACACCAGCGGCAAGCCGATAGCGGCGGCCAGCAGCACGCCCTTGGCCATGTCGGCCACGAACAGGCCCTTGCTCATCTTGTTGAAGCCGAAGCGCTCTTCGAGGCGGAACTGGCGGTAGTAGTCGAGCGGCACATCAATGATGCCGGAGACCAGCGCAAAGGCCACGATCAGGCCAAGCTGATACAGCATGCCGCCGCCGGTGGCGTTGAATACCTGAACCGACAGCCACTGCAAGCCGCCCAGCAGCGTGAAGCCGATCAGCACGGCGGCGCTGACCAGCATGCTGAACATGCCGAACTTGGTACGGGCAATGGTGTAGTCGGCTGCCTTCTGGTGGGCGGCGAGGGGAATGGTGGCCGCGAATTCGGCCGGCACGGCGCTGCGGTGCGCAAGCACGTGGCGGATATGGCGCGAGGCCAGCCAGAAGCGCACCGCCAGGGTGAGCACCAGGAACGATACAAACAAAATCGAAAACGCGTGTGAAGACATGCTGGGCCTGTGAGAAAATGGCGGATTGATTCTGCCAAGAGAGAATTATGTCACAGACGAACGAAAACCCCGCCAGCACGACTGCACCGCGCCCGAACGAGATGAACCTGGTGTGGGTGGATATGGAAATGACCGGCCTGGAGCCGGATACCGACCGTATTATCGAAGTTGCAATGGTGGTCACGGACATGCACCTGAACGTGCTGGCTGAAGGCCCCGTGCTGGCCATTCACCAGTCCGATGCCACGCTGGATGCGATGGATGCCTGGAACAAGGGCACGCACGGCCGCTCCGGCCTGATCGACCGCGTGAAAGCATCCACCATCACCGAAGAACAGGCCGAGGCCGAACTGATCGCCTTCATGAAGCAATGGGTGCCAAACGGGAAGTCGCCGATGTGCGGCAACACTATCGGCCAGGACCGCCGCTTCATGGTGCGCTACATGCCGAAGCTGGAAGCCTTCTTCCATTACCGGAACGTGGACGTGTCCACGCTGAAGGAACTGGGCAAGCGCTGGAATCCGGCCATGGTGTCCGGCTTCAAGAAGCAGCAGAAGCACACCGCGCTGGCCGATATCATCGAGTCCATCGAAGAATTGAAGTACTACCGCGAGCACTTCATTAAGCTTTAAACACTAGCGATTCGCTAGTGTTGCGCGCCCCGCACGGCTATTGCTGGACAGTACCGTGCGGCGCGACGGCACCGCAGCCCTTTCCTATACTGGCCGCTTACCACATCAAAGGAGGCGGCGATGCTCAAACAATGCTTGCTGTGCTGCTGGCTGCTGCTGTTCCAGCTGCCCAGCGCCTTCGCGCAATACCAGATGTCCGTCCGCAGCAGCGGCGCGTCGGCTTTCTTCGACATCCCGATCGGGGGCTCTATCGGCTCGATCGAGGGCAGCGGTCCCTACGTGCTGGACATACGCAGCACCTTTTACAGCCACGGGTTCACACAGCAGGCGGCCTACGTCACGCTTTGGGGACTGGCGCAGCTGGACATGCGCGTTACCCTCAACGGCTATGTCCACGAATGGAGCACGGATGGCTATGCCGCCGCCACCATCCGTACCGCGCCGGGCGACCCGGCAAAACACCTGCTGAACGTCAGCTATACATTCGACGGGATGACTTACCGGGAGTACGTGTTTTTCACGCAGTATGCGGTGTTCGCCGCCCAGGAACTGCCGCTGGACGCGTTCATGCTGCAAGACCAGTTTTCCCGTTCCGGAAGCTCCGGCATGGGGCACTTCGATGCAAGCTATGCGTTCATGAACGAGGTCACTACCATCCAAATGGGAGAGGCTTACGGCTCGGCGGACGCCGTGGCTTATGCAGTGTCCGTGCCGGAGCCTGCTACGTATTCCTTGCTGGGCGCCGGGCTGTTGCTGATCGTGCTGCGCCGGCGCCCTTGGCGGGTCAGGCCATGAAGCCCAGGTCCTTGACGGCGAACCTGCTCAGTTCATTCTTGAAGACCTGATTCTCCAGCACGTCGATCTCGGCGCCGAACCATTTGCCGAGCGTGGCGCCGTATTGCTGGTTGGAGAACTGCGGAATCCATACGCCACGGCCGGTGGCATCGTCCTTGCTGCCCGCCGCGAAGTCGGGGAAGGCGCCATACAGGCCGCCTTGCACCGCGCCGCCGATGATCAGCTGGTGATTGCCCCATGCATGGTCGGTGCCGCCGCTGTTCGGCTGCAGCGTGCGGCCGAAGTCGGACATGGTGAACGTCGTTACCAGGTCTTCCGCCCGGATCTCGTTCAGCGTGTTCTGGAAGGCCGCGACGGACTGCGACACCTGGCGCAGCATGTCGAACTGCTGCCATGACTGGCCGCCGTGCGTATCGAAGCCGCCTTGCGAAACAAAGAACACCTGGCGTCCCGGCCCCTGCTGCGAACGCAGGCGGATCAGCTGCGCCACGGTCTTTAGCTGCTGCGCCAGGCTGTAGCCGGGGAAAGTTGTGGTGAGCGGCGTGCCTGCGTTGGCCGCCTTCAGGTCCTGCGCCAGCTGCATGCCGTTCAGCAGCGCCTTGTTCGCGGCCGTGTTCACCACATTCGGATTGCTGGCGTTCAGGATCTGCATCAGCGCCGCGCGGCGCGTGTCGGCCTGCTGCTGCGGCCAGAAGTTCATGCCCTGCAGGTCCAGCTGGCCATTGCCGGGCACCAGATTGCCGTGCACCGCCGAACCTTCCACGAACAAGCCATTGGAACCCACGGAGATGGCGTTCAGATGGCCTTCCACGCCGAGTGCATCCACCAGGCGGCCGCCCCAGCCGGTGCCTGCAACGGCGGGCGTTCCGGCCTGGTTCTGCAGGTTCTGGTCCGGGTGCGAGAACAGCTGCGAAGGCACGCCAACGCCGGACTGGTATTGCGCCTTCGTCATCGGCTGATTCAGGCTGCCCACGTTCAGCAGTGCCGCTACCTTGCCTTGTGCGTACAGCGCATCGATCTCCGGCATGCCGTAGTGGAAAGCGAAAGGCTGTTCGACCGGATTGGCGACCGCCTTCAGCGTGGCCGTGCGGGTGGACAGCAAAGTATTGGCCTGCTGCGACAGTGCAAGGCCATTGCTGCCGCGCAGCGCGGTATAGCGGCTGTAGTGGGCCGCGTCCAGCGGTACGATCATATTGTTGCCGTCATTGCCGCCGAACAGATAGACGCAGACCAGGGCCTTGTAGTCCGATACGGCAGCTTGTGCACTGCGCGGTGCACCCAGCAGGCCCAGTGCGGACAGGGCGCCCAGCATGCCGGTTTGCGCGCCGGCGCCGAGGAATGCACGGCGGGACATTGGATTTTTGCTCATGATGTTGTCCTCTCTTACTGCTGAACGGTGAAGTCCGCGGTGATGGCGGTCAGGTACAGGGCCGTGATGGCGCGCTGCTTGTTGTCGGTGGTGGCGAGCAGGCTGGCGCCGATGGCCTGGCGTGCCGTTGCGCTCATGCGGCCTTGCAGCAGCGTTGCGTCCACGAGGTTCAGCAGCGCGGTCGGATCTGCTGCAACGTTCACATAGGGCGTGATGTCCACCTTGATCATGCTGTTGAACTCACCGTTGAAGAAGCGGTACATGAAGTTGGCGCGTGCAACCGCCAGGCTCGGTGCGTACAGCTGGAATTCAGGACCAAACTTGCCCGGATTGTCGGGCAGCGGCGTGAGCGGGGAGAAGAAATTGAACACGCTTGGGGAGCGCAGCAGTTCTTCGCCCAACAGCGAATATTCCCAGAACAGGTTGGCCGGGTTGATGACGGTGCCGCCGACGGCGCGCACCAGGGACAGGCTTTGCAGGATCGGGTCTTTCAGCTTGCCGGAGATATCGGTCGGCTGGTCGGCGCGCGCTTCCGGATCGGTGAGTACGGCGGTGATGGTGTCCTTCATGTCGCCACGGCCTGCCGGGCCGTTCGCGAATACGTTCGCCACGCGCTCGATATAGGCCGGGCTTGGGTTGCTGGTGACCAGCGCACGGATCAGGCGCGTTGCGACAAAGGGCGGCAGGTTCGGGTGATTGAACAGGTTCTGCATCACCGCGTCGAAGTCTTGCTGGGTGGTCTGGCCGGCCGGCAGTATCACGCCTTGCAGCAGCGTTTTGGCGCCTTTGTCATGGTAGGCGTCGCGCGGGAGCAGGGGACCGGTGAAGCTCTCCCAGTTGATGCCGGCGCCGCTGCCGTTGTAGGTCCAGCCGCTCAGCGCACGCGCCATCTCGCCGATGGTCTGCTGGTTGTAGCTTGGGGCCGGATCGCCATTACGGTCGGTTTGCACGCTGCCATCCTGGTTCAGCATGACGGGACCGATGGTGAACAGCTGCATGACTTCGCGCGCGTAGTTCTCGTTTGGTGCGGGGATGATGCTGTTGCCCATGTCGAGGTACTTGCCCATCGAAGGATTGAGCGTCATTTCACGCAGCAGGTTGTAGTAATTGCCGAAAGCGTGGTTCTGAAGCGTGGTGAGCCAGGGCTGCATCTCGTTCGCATACGGGTTCTTGTCGGCGGAGACCACAAAGATCTGCGACAGGGCGAAGATGACGCGCTGCCGCAGCTGGTCCTGGCCGCTGGCCATGTTCTTGTACCAGTTGCTGCGCAAGGTCCCCATATCGTTCACGATGGGCATGGGGCTGGCCGGCATGTTGAACTGCTGCGTGAGCCAGGCGGCCTGGCCGGTTTGCTTGAGGGAGACGATGTCCGCCGGCGTTGGGCCGAAGGTGGCCTGCTGCAGGAAGCGGGCCGCGGCGACTGTGGCGGCGTCCACCGCTGGCTGCTGGCCGATGCCGCCAGGGACTGGCGTTGGCGTGGGTGTCGGCGTTGGCGTTGGATTCGGAGTAGGCGTCGGATTCGGCGCCGGCGTGGAGGCCGCAACCAGGGTGATATTGGTGCTGGCGCTAGCCGCCACAGTCGCCCATTTGCTGGTTTTGCCGGTGATCGTAATGACTGGATTCGCGGGCATTACGACAGGCGCACGGTACTCGCCATTTTGTGAATTAACGGTACCGAAAGTAGCGTTTCCTCCAGCGATGCCGTTGACGCTGAAGTCCATGTAGATGCCTTTTCCATCTACTTTCCCGGACAGCCAGATCGTCTTGCCGAGCACTACGGTGCCGTTCTTCGCGGTAGTTTCAACGGATGCGGTCACGGCCCAGGCCGAGCTGGAAACGCTCAAGACGCAGGCCAGCGCGAACGCATGGTATTGATTTTTCATGTATTTCCCCTTTTTCTATGAAGCAGCCTGAGGGCTACGCCATTGCCATGTGGCAATAATCGTGCCTGCTTCGGGAATCACGGAAAATCAAAGGTCGCCAAAAACTGACAGACGATTTTTGTCAGTTTTAAGGTGGAAATATGCGCGAAATTTGTCGGGTGAATTCAGCTGACAAATATTGTCTGGGACACAAGCCATGCATTGGCTGAGGAGATGAGGGCGAATAAAAACCACGCCAGGACATTTGTCCACCAGCGGTTCGCGAACGCCCCCATGAGATCGCTGCGCGAAGTAAGACGGATCAGCGGATACATGGCGAAAGGCAGCTGCAGGCTGAGCACCACCTGGCTCATCACAAGCATGCGTCCGATGGCATGGTCGCCCAGCATCAGCACGCCAGCCATAGCCGGACCCAGCGCCAGTGCGCGCGTCAACAGGCGGCGCTGCCAGCAGGGAATCTTCAGTTTCAGGAAGCCTTCCATGATCACCTGGCCTGCAATGGTGCCGGTAAAGGTGGAGCTCTGGCTGGAAGCGAGCAGGGCCAGGCCGAACAGGATGGCGGCCAGCGTGGTCCCGGCAACCGGGGCCAGCAGGTAGTAAGCCTGGTCGATATCCATCACCTCGCCGCCGCCCGGCTTGTGGAAAGCTGCGGCTGCCAGCACCAGGATGGAGCCGTTGATGAACAGCGCGATCAGCAGCGACACCACGGTATCGATGCGGGACAGGGTAATGGCCTCCGTCAGCGTGCGCGGGTCGCGCCGCACCACAAGGGTCTGCACCACGGACGAATGCAGGTAGAGGTTATGCGGCATGACGGTGGCGCCGAGAATGCCGATGGCCAGGTACAGCGGCTCGCGGCTGGCCACGGCCTGGATCGATGGCACCACGCCCGCCATCACAGCCGACCAGTCGGGTTTCACCAGCACCAGTTCCGAGAACAGGCAGACGCCGATGGTAATGACCAGGCCCAGCACAATGGCTTCCAGCTGGCGGAATCCCTTGCCCTTGAGGCCGAGCACGATAATGGTATCGAGCGCGGTGAGCGCCACGCCGGTCGGCAGCGATACGCCCAGCAGCAGATTGAAGGCCAGCGCGCAGCCCAGCACTTCAGCCAGGTCGCAGGCAATGATGGAAAGTTCGGCAAACACCCACAGGGTGCGGCTGACGGCGGGCGGATATTGTTCCCGGCAATGCACGGCCAGATCCTTGCCTGTAACGATGCCGAGCCGCATGCTCAGGCACTGCAGCGCGATTGCAGCCAGGCTGGACAGCACCACCACGAACAGCAGGCTATAACCGAACTGCGAGCCGCCCTGAATGGCCGTGGCCCAGTTGCCCGGATCCATATAACCGACCGAGACGAGCAAGCCCGGCCCGGCAAAGCGCAGCAGCTTCTTAAAAAAAGGATCGGATTCCGGCACCAGAACGGTGCCGGCAACTTCGGAAGGGCAGAAGGGCGCAGTGGCAGTAGTCGGCAGCTTGAACATAAGGCATTCTACCGCCGCCCCAGCCCGCCGCTACTCCACCAAAAGCCCTACCGCCGAGTCTGCGACACCTTAGGGCCAGGCCCCAAGGTGTCGCAGACTCAGCTGTTATTCAGCGGACTCAGCCCCGTGGCACTTCTTGTATTTCTTGCCGCTGCCACAAGGGCAGTCGTCGTTGCGGCCGACTTTCGGCTCTTCGCGCTTTACGGTGCTCACCGCAGCCTTGCGGCGCGGCACCCAGAATTTGTGGATGGTTGGCAGGTTGGCTTCCAGCTCCTGCGCCAGCTTGTGCGCCTTGACCGGGTCTTCCACTTCCGGCAGCTCGCTTTCTTCGATCTCGTCGGCGCCCAGCAGGTAGACCGGGCGCATCAGCTCGCCGATTTCGGAATCCCAGATCTCGTCCCACGAGCCTTCGCGCAGCTCCATACCTTCCCAGAAGCCCCAGCACCAGGCTTCCGCGTCGATCAGCGTCTGGCCTTCATGCTCGTGCTCCACGAACAGCGGCTCGAATTCCTTTGGCGCTACTTCGAAAGTCACCAGCACCTCGTTCATGAAACGCATGATGAGATTGAGGACGCGTTCCTCTTCCTTGCCGTTTTTCCACTTCGGCGCCTGCTTGCCGTCCGGACCCCACACGTGCGGCAGCCATTCCGCCGGCATAATGGTTTCCGGGCCGATGGCGATGGCGGTCAGGTAGCCATGCAGGTGGTCCATGGTCATGGAGTCTTCGGGGCTGCGGTCGCCCAGCAGGAACTGGTCGAGTTCGTCGAATTCTTTTTCGGTCAGGGGCTGGTCGAGTTGCATGATGTGCTCTGTTCTTTGAGTGAAGGCGACAGTATACGCTTCCGGACCCCGCGATGCACCGTTTACAATGGCTTTATGACTATTCATCCCTTTTCCCGCCTTGGCCCCGATTGCGTGCTCGACGCCCTGGCCAGCATTGGCCTCTATGGCGACGGCCGCCTGCTGGCCCTGAACAGCTATGAGAACCGCGTTTATCAAGTGGGAATCGAGGATGCGCAGCCGCTGGTCGTGAAGTTCTACCGGCCCGAACGCTGGAGCGATGCGGCCATTCTCGAAGAACACGCTTTCGTGGCCGAATTGCAGGCCCAGGAAATTCCCGTGGTGCCCGCCACGGTCATCGACGGACGCACCCTGCACAGCTTTGACGGCTTCCGCTTTGCCGTTTTCCCTCGTCATGGCGGCCGTGCTCCCGAACTGGAAGACCCCGCCGTGCTCGAATGGACCGGCCGTTTCATCGGCCGTATTCATACCGTGGGCGCGGCAAAACCTTTCCTTGAGCGTCCGGCTCTCGACCCGCAGACCTTCGGCGCCGCGCCGCGCGACTATCTGCTGGCAAACGGCTTCATTCCCGACGAACTGCGCACAACCTGGGCCAGCGTGGCCCAGCAGGCGCTGGATGGCGTGCTGCGCTGCTATGAGCGGGCAGGGGAGCTCCCGCAGATCCGCTTGCACGGCGATTGCCACGGCGGCAATGTGCTGTGGACCGACGCCGGCCCCCATTTCGTGGATTTCGACGATGCCCGCATGGGCCCCGCCATCCAGGACCTGTGGATGATGCTGTCCGGCGAGCGCAGCGACATGGTGCGCCAGCTGTCCGACATCCTGGCCGGCTACGAGGACTTCTGCGAGTTCGACCCGCGCCAGCTCTATCTGGTGGAAGCCCTGCGTACCCTGCGCCTGATCCACTATTCAGCCTGGCTGGCCAGCCGCTGGGACGATCCCGCCTTCCCGGCGGCTTTCCCCTGGTTCAACACCCAGCGCTACTGGCAGGACCGTATCCTGGAACTGCGCGAGCAGGTGGCGCTGATGGACGAACCACCCCTCTGGCCGGTCTAAAACCGCGAATTGGCGGGAAAATCCCGCCTTTCTTCGCGCCTGAAGTGGCTGGCAGCCGCTTGATAATGGCGACTCGGAAATCCCGATTACCTTGTCAAAGCGAGAACTGTCATGCAAGCACAACTGGCCAAAAAACTCGAATTCGCAGCCGATGATGCGCCGGAGCTGCTGCATGCTGCCGAAGGCGGCGAGATCGCCAAACCTGACCGTGCCGAAGCAGAGATGAAGGCAATCAAGCAGGCCATCGCCCGCGTGGAAGCGGAAGCGAAAGCCGCCTGCGCCGCCGAGAGCCGCGCCAATGCAGAAGCCCGTGCCCGCGCACTCGCTGAAGACCGCGCCGCGATGGATGCCGCCGCTGCCGCCGTCGCGCTGCAGAACGCGCAGGCCGCCGAAGACGCCATTACCGCCAACCGCGAACGCCTGGAAAGCCTGCGCGCCGCCGCCCAGGCCAGCGTGGCCCGCCTGGAAGCCGTAAAACAGGAAACCGCCGAGCTGCGTGCCCGCGTGGAATCCGATACCCAGATCCGCCTCGCCGCCGAGCAGCGCGCCAAAGCAGAAGAAGAAAACCGCCGCGCCGCCGCCGAACAGATGGCCACCGAGGCCGAACTGGCGGCGCAGGCATCGCGCGCCGCCGAAGAACTGGTAGCCCAAACCGAACAGGCACGCCTGCAGGCCGCCGAGCGCGCCGCCGCCGTGCAAGCCGCTAAGGAAGAACTGGTTGGCGTGGCAAGCGCCGATGCGCGCATGGCCACGATGGCCCGCGAACGCGAACGTCACGCTTATGGTGCGCGCCAGACCGCGCAGCAGCTGGCACAAGCCGAAGCCGAAGCCCTCGAAGTGACCCGCCAGCGCGAATCGGCCGACCGCGTGGCGCTGGAATCCGCCTTCAAGCGCGCCGAGGCCGAAGTGCGCGCGCTGGAAGAAGCCCGCGCATTGGCGCACCTGGAGCAGGAACGCGAACAGATCGCACTGGCCAAGGCCGAATCCGACCGCAGCGCCGCCATGTCGCTGCACCTGCGCCTGCAAACCGAGAAGGAAATCCGTGACGCCGCCGCCCAGCGCGAACGTCTGGAAGCCATGGCCGCAACCACTGCGCAAGCCCGCCGCGAAGCCGACGCACGCATCCTCGCCGCCACCGAAGCGCGCGTTGAATCCGACCGCCAGCTGCACGCTGTAGCGCTGGCCCGCGTGGAAGCGGAACAGCAAGCCGAATTCGAAACCCACGCCAAGGTGGAAGCTGAAACTGCCGCGCTGGAACAGGCCAAACTGCGCCAGCAGGCGGAGCAGGCCGCCGCCGAAGCCGCGCGTGCCGACAGCCTGGAACAGCAGCGCGCCGCGCAGCTGGCCGAAGAACGCGCAGCACTGTCGCGTGCCGCCGTCGAACTGGCTGCCGCCGCCAACGAAGCAGAACAGGCCGAAATCAACGCGATGGCGGCCCATGTGGATGCACTGGAAGCCGCCAACGCCCTGGCCCAGGAAAAGGCAGTGCAGGCCGCCCAACTGCTGGAAGCCGAGCGCGCCCGCGCCGAAGCAGAGCAGTCCGCAATTGCCGCCCTCAAGCTGCGCCTGGACGAAGAAGAGCGTGCGCTCATCGTCGCCCAGCAGCGCGCCGCTGCCGAATTCGAACAGGCCGAAGCCATGCAGCGCAAATCCGTGGCCGACGAAAAACTGCAGCAAGCCGCACAGGCGGAAGCCGCAGCGCTGAACGCCATCGCCGCACAAGTGGAAGTGGAAGCGGAGCAGAAGGCGCTGGCCGCACAAGCCTCCGCTGCGCAAGCCCGCCTCGCAGTTGAACTGAGCGCAGTGCACAAGGAACGCGCCCGCGCCGAACAGGAGAAAGCCGCTGCGGCCGAAGAACTGCTGGCCGCCGAACGCGAATTCATTGAAGCCGAACGTGCATCGCTGGCACTGATCGACCAGAAGCTGGCGCAGCAGCGTGCCACCAATGCCGCCGAAGTGCGCGCCGCACAGGCGATTGAAGCCCGCCTCGCATCCGAGCAAGCTATCGCTGCTGCTGCCCGCGAAAAAGCCGAAGCCGAAGCTTCGAAACTGGCTGGCCAGAAAGAGCTGGTGGAAATCGCCCAGGCACACGCCATGATGCAGCGTAAAGTTGCGGACACTACGCAAGCCATGGTGCAAGCCAAGACCAAGCTGCTGGCGCTGGAAACCCGCCGCCAGGGTGCAGTTGCAAAGGCACTGGCTGCGGTGGAAGAAAAAGCCGCCGCCATCGCTACCGACGAAGCGCACGGCTTCGCCACCGCGCTGGCTGAAGCGCAGCAGGAACGTCAATCCGAAACGATGGCGCGCGACGTCATCGGTCGCCTGAAGGAAACCGCAACCGCCGTCTGGCGCGCGCGCTGATCAGGCTTCAACGCGCACTGCATGGCGCTTCGCCCCTGGCGGCGCCACTGCAGATGCGCGCTTCACACAATTCCCCTTCGGTTCCACCCAGGCGGCGGCAGCGCTGCACCAGCGAGGCAGTGTTCGCGCCGCTGTAGCGTTCAACAATATCCTTGTCGCTGATGCTGCCATGCGCAACCAGGGCAGCAAGCAAGGCGATGTCGCTGTCTTCCGATGCGGTGCTGCGCGGCGGTGCAGCGCGCTTCACCTGGCGCGGAATGCGCACCACCGGCGTTGATGATTGCTGAGCGGGCGGTTCGCCTGCCTTGGCCGGTACCGTTTGCGCTGGCTCATTGATGATCGCCGCCGCTATTGCCGGCTGAGGTGCGGCCGGCACGTCGTATTCGGCCACTGCGCTGGAATTTGCCGGAGGCCGTACGGCAGGCCGTGTGACGCGTTGGCTTATCCAGAATGCTGTGGCGAGCAGCGCCACCGCTCCAAGCACGGCGACTACAGCGCGTAGCGGCCACGCCGGGATGCGCCGCGATGGCGCGCTGTGATCCAGGCTGGCCAGAATCCCTGTCTTCTCGTGCTGCTGGTTTGGTCGCGCCACATCAACCTCCATCTGCTTTGATTTGATCGCATTCGTACCAGGAACCCCCGGCCTACGATTACGGTGATGCTGCCGCTCGCCAGTGTGCAGTGCCATATCGCGCCACGCCTTGATGGAGCTCACCATGCTGATCTTTATGATGGTTTTGCTGTTCTCAACCGTTTGCGTGGCCGCATGGTCGATCATGTTCCCGGACGGGCGCAACGCACTGATGACGGCGCTGGCGGGCTTCCTTCGCCGCTCGCCATTGCTGCGGCGGCGCTGGCGCTGGATGCTGGCGGCCATTGCGCTGATCGCACTGCCACCGGCCGCTGTGCTGTTGTCTACCGGCGAAATGCGCCTGCCAGGCTTGATGTCGCGGGCCGGCCCTGTTAACGAGCAGATAGCCGAAGTGCTGCGGGGAGAGCAGCTTGCCGCACCGGTTGCGCTGCCGCCCGACATTTTCACCACGGCCGAGGTGCGTCAGCAGCGCCCCATGCTGGCGGATGCGAACCGGAACTGGGCGCTGTTGGAAGCGGAGTTCGCGCAGCGTTTGCTGTGGGTGTTCCAGCTGATGCAGGAGCGGCACGGCTACCAGATGGTGCTGCTGGAGGGCTTTCGCAGTCCTGAGCGGCAGAACCAGCTGGCGGACATGGGCAGCCACGTTACAGCAGCCCGCGCCTTCCAGAGCTATCACCAGCGTGGCCTGGCTGCCGATTGCGCTTTTATCCGGGACGGGCGCGTCATCATCAGCGAAACCGATCCCTGGGCCATGCGCGGCTACGAACTCTTTGGCCGCGCCGCCGCCGATGCAGGCCTTACCTGGGGTGGCAACTGGACGCTGCGTGATTTCGGCCACGCGGAACTTCGCAAGCCGGTCCAGCGTCGTTGAGCTCCCAGGCGCTGGACCGGGGCATGATGGAAGACGCTGAAGGGCAGCTGATCGACTTCCGCAACGTGCTTGTTATCGCTACCTGCAATACCGGTTCGGCGGCCCTCATGCATGCCTGCCTTAACAAGGAAGAGGAAGACCTGCCCACGCCGGATGAACTGCAGGCGCTGATACGGCCACAGTTGATGAAGCACTTCCGGCCCGCCTTCATTGGCCGCTTGCAGGTGCTGCCTTACTACCCCGTCAGTGACGCTGCACTGCGGCAGATCATCGCGCTGAAGCTGCGCCGCGTCGCCGAGCGCATCGCCAATGCCCATAAAGTGGATTTCCGCTGGCAGCCATCTCTGGAAGACGCCATTCTCGCGCGCTGCACGGAGGCGGATTCCGGTGCGCGCAATGTCGACAACATCATCAACGGCCAGCTCCTACCCGAAATCGCGAGGCTGGTGCTGGCGCGGATCGCCGACGGCCGTGCACTGCGCCCGCTCGAAGCGGGCGAGAAGGACAACGCACTCTGTGTTGAGGAGCTGCCATGATCGACATCGAACGCCTGCTCTTGCCCGTCAGCGTGCTGGAGGAATGCGGCAGCGATCTCGCTTTCACGGCGGAAGTGGATGAAATTGCACGCGCGCGCCAGCATGACGACCCCACGCTGGACCAGGGCGAATGGACCTCGGCGCTGAAGGAGGCCGACTGGCACTTCGTCGCAAAGCGCTGCGAGGAACTGATCCAGACGCGCAGCAAGGACCTGCAGCTCGCCGTCTGGCTGACCGAAGCGCTGGCGCTCACACGCCAATTCCGTGGCGCCGGCGAAGGTTTCGCGCTGCTCGCCGCGCTCATTGAACGCTATTGGGACGGCCTGTATCCGCTGCCCGAAGCGGAGGACCATGAGCGCCGCATCGGCAACCTGTTCTGGCTCGCCGCGCGCGCAGCTGCCTTTCTCAAGCTGATTCCGGTAACGGAAGATGGCACGATTTCCCTGGCCGATTTCGATGCCGCGAGGCAAAGAAACAACACTGTACACAGTACAGCCGAGCCGGGCTGGCCGCAGCAAAACAGCACCGAACTTCCCGATATCGCTCAACTGGATGCCCACCGTCGTGCAAATTCTGATCAGTTTAACGAGTGTTTGCTATCTGACACTCGGTACTGTTTGGATTCCCTGGAGCAACTAGAGGCTGTCATCGATGCGCGGCTCGGCGGCAACGGCCCGGGTTTCGGCGCGGCGCGCGCGATATTGCAAAATGTTATCGACTTTGTCGTTTTACTCATCCCAAACGACGGTATAGCTCAGCCGGAAACCTTACCAGTGCCGGAAAAGGCTAGCGGGGCGGTCCGCAACCGACAGGAGGCGCTGGCCCAGCTGAAGCGGATTGCGGAGTTTTTCCGCCAGACAGAACCGCACAGTCCGGTGGCCTACCTGGTGGACAAAGCGGCGGCCTGGGGCGACATGCCCCTGCACATCTGGCTGCGCAGTGTGGTCAAAGACCCGGCGATGGCAAGTTGTCTGGACGAGTTGCTGGGCGTAAGGCCCGATTCCTCTGGATAACGCTCCACTTGCATTCTCCGGTTGTTCAGCACAGACTGGTCTTACATAAGGACAACCGGGGGAGGGAGCATGAAACATCTTCGTATTGGCATGCGTTTGGGATTGGGCTTCGCTGCCGTTCTTGCACTGCTGGCCGTACTGACAGTGGTGGGCGTTCTGCGGATGCAGAGTGCCAGTGAAATGACGGAGAGCCTGGTTACCGAACGCGTTCACAAAGAGCGCCTCATGGCGGAGTGGAACAAGATCATCGAGGTGAACGCAGCACGCGCTAGCGCGGCGATCATGGCGCCTTCTGCGGAGGAACAGAAGGCGATTGAGGACACGATGGCCGGTTCGTCCCGGCGCGCGACCGAAATCCAGGATGAACTGGGCAAGACGCTGGAGGACGAGCGCTCGAAGTCCGAGCACAAGGCCATTCTCGCGGCGCGCAAGGCCTATATCGATGTCCGCAAATCAGTGCTGAAGGAGAAGAGTGCCGGCAATCTTGAAGAGAGCCGCCGCCTGTTCACCACCGATATGGAAGTGCGCAAGAACACCTATCTGGCTTCGCTGGCCACGCTGCTCAAAACGCAGCAGACTTTGCTCGACGAGACCGCAGCCGATATCCAGAGCAATTACCGCAGCGGCCGTAATATGCTGGTGGCGCTTGGCCTGTGTGCACTGGCACTGGGCGTGGTGCTTGCGTGGTGGATCACGCATACCATCACCACGCCGATCCACGAAGCAGTGCGGGTGGCGGAGACCGTATCTTCGGGCGACCTGACCAGCGAGATCCATGTGGTGAGCAGCGATGAAACCGGGCAGCTGATGTCCGCGTTGAAAAACATGAATTCGAACCTGGTCACCATCGTTGGCCAGGTGCGCAGCGGCACGGACACCATTGCCACGGCTTCATGCGAGATCGCGGCGGGCAACCTGGACCTTTCATCGCGCACCGAGGAGCAGGCCAGTTCGCTGCAGCAGACCGCGTCGTCAATGGAGGAGCTGACGTCCACCGTACGCGTGAATGCCGACAATGCGCGGCAGGCCAACCAGCTTGCGATCAACGCTGCCGATATCGCCAGCCGTGGCGGCGCTGTGGTGTCCGAGGTGGTGAGCACCATGGGCTCCATTAACGAATCCTCGCGCAAGATCGTGGACATCATTTCGGTCATCGACGGCATCGCCTTCCAAACCAATATCCTGGCGCTGAATGCTGCCGTGGAAGCGGCGCGCGCCGGGGAGCAGGGCCGTGGTTTCGCGGTCGTGGCCTCCGAGGTGCGCAACCTGGCGCAGCGTTCGGCCAGCGCGGCCAAGGAGATCAAGGCGCTGATCGACGATTCCGTGCACAAGGTGGAGGCGGGATCGGCGCTGGTGGACAAGGCCGGTACGACGATGGGCGAGATCGTGGGCGCCATCAGCCGCGTTACCAGCATCATGACGCAGATTGCGGATGCCAGCGAAGAGCAGCAGATGGGCATTGAGCAGGTGAATATGGCCATCACGCAGATGGACCAGGTCACGCAGCAGAATGCCGCACTGGTAGAAGAGGCAGCGGCAGCAGCGGCTTCGATGCAGGACCAGTCTTCGCGCCTCGCGGAAGCGGTGAGCGTGTTCAAGCTGGATATGACGCAGATGGCGGGCAGCACTGCGGCGCAAGCCCAGCGCCGTACGGCCCTGGTGCGTACGCCCGCGCGCCAGCGGGAGGTGGAGGAGCTGGAAGAGTTCTGAACGCGTCCGGCGCTACAATGCCGGCATGAGTTCACAACGTCCCTCCTGCGCTGTTTGCCTGCGCGCGCAATCCGGCTGCATCTGCCAATGGGTGCAGCCGTCTGACAGCAGAACGCGGGTGCTGGTGCTGCAGCATCCGCTGGAAGTCGCCAACGCGAAAAACAGCGCGCGGCTGCTGCACCTTTGCCTGCCCAACAGCGAGCTGCATATCGGCGAACAGCTTGAGGATGCGGCGCTGGCGGCCATGGTGGATGACCGCAGGGCGGTGCTGCTGTACCCCGAAGTGGCCGGTGTAGCGCCGCCACCGGCGCTGGATCCAGCCTGGCTCGCGCAGCCAGAATCGCTGCTGCTGGTGGTGCTGGACGCCACCTGGCGCAAGAGCCGCAAGATGCTCTACCTGAATCCCCGCCTTCAAACGCTGCCGCGCCTTGCGCTGAGCGGCCTGCCGCCTTCCCATTACCGCATCCGCAAGGCCCATGCGCCGGACCAGCTGTCGACCATGGAGGCCGTGTGCCACGCGCTTACGCAGCTGGAGGGCGAGCGCTTCGGCAGCCTGTTGACGGCATTTGACGGCTTCGTGGATCAGCAGCAGGCGCTGGCAGAGCAAGGCGCTGCGCGGCGCCTCAGCGAATCAGTTTGAGGCCAGGCGGCAGGGCATCGCCCAGCATACGCTGTTCGCTGGCCTGATCGAGCTGGGTGACTTCCTTCACCATGGCGGCCCAGGCGGGCGGCGAACCAGCTGCTGCAAGGCGTGCAATGATTTCTGCGCGCAGCGTGTCATTGATATCGCGTGAACGGTCGCCCGTCATGCGCGCCAAATGGGCAGCGGCGAAGCCTGCAGGCTCGATCTTGCGCCAGTCCAGCTGCAGCAGCGCGCTTAGCCACTGTTCAACCGTTGCCACCGGCGCGGCCTCGTGAGCGCTGCCGTGGAATGGCTGGCGCGCGCCAACGCGGCCCAGCGCCCACAGATAACGCGTGTAGGCGCCTGCTGCCTTCGCGGCTTCGCGCGCGGGTCGCTTGGGAATCTCCAGAATCTGCTGCAGCATCCAGTCGCCGATTTCCGCCTTGTAGGCGGCCGGTATGCGTTCCAGCGATGCGCCGATGCGCAGCATATCCTCCTCGCTGCCGTTCACCAGCGTTACAGGGCGCTTGCCGCGTTCCTGCGCATCGGCCTGCAGGTTGAAGGCGAAATCATCGAGCAGGCGAAGCTGGGCTTCGGTATCCAGCCCGCCGGACACGCGGCGCCACAGCGTCCACCATTCGGCGCAGACCTGGCTGTCCTTGTGATGCTGCACGCCCGGCTCGAACAGGGCCCACAGCTGTTCGATGCGGTAGTCGTCGAGCGCTGCGCCGAAACCGGGGCGCAGGCAATAGCCTGCGAGATTGAGCCAGGCGCGTTCATGTTCAGCCGAGCGGCGGCGGCCTTTCGCGCGCTGGATCAGCGCGTCGAACAGGCGGCGCAGCAGGGGCGTGGTCCAGCGTTCGCGGCTGCCGAGCAACTGTTCAAGCTGGGCGCGCAGCTGGCGCACTTCTTTGGCATCGACCTGTTGGGCGCGAGTGCCGAAGATGCGGTCAATCTTTTCCAGCGCATCGGCGAAGCGCGGCGGCGGTGCTTCCTCCTCGCTCGTTTCTTCCTCCGTTGCGCGCAGCTGGAATTCAAGCGACCAGCGCTGGCCTGCATCCGCTTCCGCTGCGCAGTGCAGTTCCAGCGTGCCGATCTCGCTCAGCGTGGCCACCAGCTGCACGGGAATCTCTCTGCGCGCGCTGGCTTCGCCACTGTCGCGCAGCACGGTGGCCACTGGCGGAAGCTGCACATAGTCTGCGGGATCAATGTTCAGCAGTTCGCCAGCAACCGGCGCAGGCCCGTCATCGGATGTGGAAGAAAGCAGGTGGAAACGCACAGGGCGGCCAACACGCAAGGCGAAGCTCCGCTCCGTCAGCCGCACCTCACGGCCCGGCTGTGTGCCACGAGGCAGGATGCAGACGGCGCGGCGCTGCACTCCCGGCGCGCGTTCCGCATCCAGCAGCAGGAAGTAGCTGCGCGGCGAACCGCCCGCGATGGCCGGTGCGAGGCCGCGCCGTGCCAGCGAGTAGGCCACGGCGCCACGCGCCACAGCCACGTCGGGATCTTCGTTATGCAGCACGCGCACCGGAGCGCCGCGCCAGGCCGACAGCACCTCGGCAAGGCGCTCTGCCAGCACCGCCGCATGGAACACGCCGCCGTTCAGCAGCAGCGTATCCGGCAGCGGCATTGGCGCCGTCCCAACAGCCGAGCCCGTGTCCACAATGGGGTCTGACCCCAAGGTGGACGGGTACGGTCCTCCGGCGGGCTCGGCTGGACGCTGCGAGCGCAGAAAGCCTGCGAGATGGCGCGTGATGGCTGGATCGCCGGCATACGGCAGCCCGAATTCAACGATGGCGGCGCGTGAGCGCTGCGGGCCTTGCTGTTCGGCGTTCAGGGGGAAGAAACCGTCCGCCACAATCTGCCGTACTTCATCGCGCGTGAAGATCACGGAGCGGCTGCCGCCGATCAGGCGCGAGCCGGAACCGAGCATCGTCACGCTCACCTGTTCCGGCGCATCTGCCGCCAGCAGCTGTTCTTTCGCGGCCCGGCAGCGTTCGATCAGCTGCGCCAGGCGGCCTGCGGACAGGCGGAGGGCGCTGCCGCCTTCCTGCGCGGCCAGCCGCGTTTCCGCGAGCCGCGCCAGTGCCAGGTCCATATTGTCGCCGCCCAGGATCAGGTGATTGCCGACACCGATACGCGTCAGCACCGGTTCGCCTTGCGACAGTTCGACCTTGACGAGGCTGAAATCGGTGGTGCCGCCGCCAACGTCGGCCACCAGCACCAGGCGGCTGTCGGCCAGTTGCTCCGCCAGCGCGCTGCGGTGCCGCAGCAGCCAGTCGTACAGCGCTGCCTGCGGTTCTTCCAGAAGGCGCAGCTCGTGCAGGCCTGCCATGCGGGCCGCTTCCAGTGTCAGCGCACGCGCGCCTTCGTCGAAAGAGGCAGGCACGGTGAGCACCACTTCCTGCTGTTCCAGCGGCGCATCCGGAAAGCGCGTATTCCACGCGGAACGGAGGTGTGCAATGTAGCTTGCGCTTGCTGCGACAGGAGAGATTTTGAGAATGCCTTCGCCGGCGCCCCAGGGCAGAATGGCCGCCGTGCGGTCCACGCCTGAATGCGAGAGCCAGCTCTTGGCGCTGGCCACCATGCGGCCCGGCGTTTGCGCGCCGAGCTTGCGGGCAAGGCTGCCAACCACCGCGCCTTCGGCCGATGGCCATGGCAACTGCAGCTCGCCTTCGGCCAGCTCGCCATCTGCCGGATGGTAGCGGGAGGAGGGCAGCAGCTTGCCCGCGCTGACCTCGCCCGGCGCGCTCAGCTGGTCCACCGGGAACAGCGCCACCTCGCTGGCGCCGGGCGCCATATAGGCCAGCACCGTGTTGGTGGTGCCGAGGTCAATGCCAACGAGGTAGCGTTTCATCAGCCTTCGGACTGGCGCACGTCGAATTCCACCTTCCAGCGCTGGCCATCGCGCGCCACGGCAAGCAGCTCGAGCGTGCCGGCTTCGCTGGCGCGTGCGTGCAGGCGCACCTGCACCACTTCGCCCGGCTGGCGGCCTTCCGGCGACAGCGTGGCCTGGATCTCGTTCATCTCCACCAGCTCATCGCCGCTCCACGATTCGAGCACCTGCCCGATCTGGTCCTGGCGGCGTACGGAAGAACCGAAGAAGCGGAAGTGCACCGGTTCGCCGACCACCAGGCCGAACTCCTGGCCCGGCAGTTCAAGCTCGCTGCCTTCTTCCATGCCGAACGGCGCCACGCACAAGGCCTCAATCGGCGGTTCGAAGCCTGGAATCGCAGGCATCGCCGATTCAATGCCAACGTAATAGGAGCGTGCCGTGCCGCCGCGAATGCGCACGCCGCTGCCACGCCGCACGTAGCTGTAGTACGCGGCGCCGCGTGCAACGGCGAGGTCGAGGTCAGCGCCCGACAGCATGCGTGCGGCAGGCGCGCCTTCCGCAGCGAGCCAGCTGTTGATGGTGTCCATCACGCGTTGCGTGAGCAGTTCCGATTTGAACACGCCGCCGTTGAACAGCACAGCGCTCGGATGCAGGAAGCTGTGGGCCGGATTCGGCGCGAAGCCCGGCAGCTCACTGGTGGCACCGACCTGGCGGCCGAGGAAGGCGGCCAGGTGGCGCGTGATCGCGGCATCCTGTGCATAGGGCAGGCCAAGCTGTGTAAGGCCGGCGCGGGCGCGCACCGCAGGGCGTGCCGTCGCATCCACCTGCGGGAAGAAGCCATCGGTAATGAAGGCGGACACCTCGCTGCGCGTGAGCTCCGTGCGGATCGAACCGCCGATCAGCTTCGAGCCCCGGCTTGGAATCACGATAGGCCAGCTCTCGGCGCTGGCATTCGCCAGCAGGTTTTCCTTTGCACTGCGGCAGCCGTAGGTGAGGGCGCGCAGCTGCCATGCATCGAGCTGCGTGCCGCTGGCGGCCAGCTTGCGCGACACCAGGTGCGCCAGCGCGAGGTCCATATTGTCGCCACCCAGCAGGATATGGTCGCCCACGGCCACGCGGTGCGGCTCCAGTTTGCCATCGCGTTCGAGAATGGCGATCAGCGAGAAGTCGCTGGTGCCGCCGCCCACGTCCACCACCAGAATAATGTCGCCCGGCTTCACATCCTTGCGCCAGCGGCCGTCGCTGCCCTGGATCCAGCTGTACAGCGCGGCCTGCGGTTCTTCCAGCAGGGTGGCGTTATCGTAGCCTGCGGCGCGCGCCGCTTCGGCCGTGAGTTCGCGCGCGCCGGGATCGAAGGAGGCGGGAATCGTTACCGTCACCGACTGCTGCGCAAACGGCGCTTCAGGATGTGCCGCATCCCAGGCCTTGCGCAGATGCTGCAGGTAGCGCGTGGAAGCGTCCAGCGGCGATACCTTCGCCACTTCTTCCGGCGCATCGGTCGGCAAAATGGCGGCGCGGCGGTCTACGCCGGGATGGCACAGCCAGCTCTTGGCGCTCGATACGAGACGGATCGGCGTGGTCGCGCCACGGCTGCGCGCCATCTCACCCACTGCGGAGGTTTCGCTGGTGCTCCATGGCAGGGCCAGGTCGCCTTGCGCCAGTTCATCGGCATGCGGCAGGTAGAGGAAGGAAGGCAGCAGCGGCAGCTCTTCCACCGTGCCCGGCGCGGTTAGCTGCGGAATACCCAGCACGCCGTGGCTGGTCTTCTCGCCGTCACTGCCGCCCAGGTCCACATAGGACAGCGCGCTGTGCGTGGTGCCAAGGTCGATGCCGATAGCGTAACGCGGCTCGCTCACAGCTCCACCTCGGCCGGGGCCAGCACTTTCGCATCATGCGCTTCGGCCACCTTCGGCAGGCGCACGCTGCTTGCGCGCCAGCCCCGGTGGCTCAGCGAGCCGGTGAACGGCGCCTTGCCGACCACATTGCCGGTCAGGCGTACGGCGGCCGCATCGAAGCCTTCCTGCAGCGTGACGCGGCTGCCTTCCGCTTCGCTGCGTACCGGTTCGATGGTGAAGTGCTCGCGCAGCACCTTGGCGCAGCCTTCGTGCACCACGCGCGCGGCGCCGCCGATATCGGCGTCGGAATAGGCGCTCAGATTCTCCTGCGTGAAATCGATCAGGCGCGCTTCGCGCTGGAACAGGCTCAGAAGCTGCAGGGCCGCATCGGGCGTGGCTTCGCGCAGCGGCGCGGGGGTAGGGGCGGGCGTTGGCGCCGGCGTTGGCGCAACGGCGGGCTGGTTCAGGCGCGCGGCAAATTCAGCATCGCCAATAACCTTGAAGGCAAGGGAAATCCTGCTCCAGAAAGATGGGAGAGTAGTCGTTTTGCTCATTTTTTTTGCTCTTGGTATGGGGACAATCACCGGATGCTGTCAGTTCGCACCGGGATCGGAATCCGGAGAAGTGCGCATCATACCAGTTAGCGCCGGAACAGGGCGCTAGCGGGAGGGAGGCAGGAGGGGATCGAGCAATTGGCCGCTGAGGGATTGGGGCTGAGGCGTGTCGCTGCCGTATTCCTCCGGCCAGTGGCGTGGCAGGTAGTGGCTGCCGAACAGGCGGTCGAGGACGGGCAAGCTTGCGGCGTAGTTGTGGTTGATGTGGTCGCGGCGGCTGTGGTGCCAGTGGTGGAAGGCCGGCGTCGTCAGCAGCCATTCCAGCGGCCCCAGGCGCCAGCGCAGGTTGGCGTGGATAAAAAAGCCCCACACCGTGCCGAGCACCAGCAGCAGCGCCGGTGCGCTGCTTCCCGCGGCGTTGGGCGCGGCGAGGCCAAGCAGGTAGAGCGGAACCAGGCCAAACAAGCGCGTGACCACCATGTCCACCGGATGCGTGCGCGTGTTGGAGAGGAAGTGCAGGTGCTCGCTGCTGTGGTGCAGTGCATGGAAGCGCCACAGCCATGGCAGTTCGTGGCTGAGGCGGTGGCCCCAGTAGAAGCCCGTTTCCGCAACCACTAAGGCAAGCGCCAGGCGAACCAGCGGCGGTAATTCGGCGATGGCGCCGGCCAGCGCGCCAGGTACCAGATGCTGTGCGGCGACAGCGAGCATGGCCATCGGTACGCTGAGCAGGAGGGCAGGCGCAAGGCTGCTGATGATGTAATACGCGATGTCTTGCAGCAGCTCTTTCCGCGGCCGCGGTGCGTGGCGCGCGCCGAACCAGCGTTCAAGCGGAACGAAGATCATCGTCAGCAGCACCAGCCACACGGACAGGCGCAGCACGTCGCTCAGGAATGCGCCGAAGGAGGCTGGCATGAATTGCTACTGCGGGAAGTGCTCAGGCGCGGTATGCGCGGCGGCGGAGGAAGGCAAGTAGCAAGATCCCGCCCGCCATCATGCCCCACGCCGCCGGTTCAGGAACCGCAGAGGTCAGCGACACGCTGTCCAGCAGCAGGAAGGGCGGTGCGCCCGGCGCAGCGTTCTTTGCCAGGAAGGACAGCGCCTGGCTGGCGCTGGTGGCAGTGAAGGTCATGGTGGCAGTTTTCCAGCCGCTGAAGCCGCCGTCGGCAATGCTCAGCAGGCTGGAGTTCAGCGTAGTGTTGCCGAATACCACCTGCCAGTAGTTGTCATTGTTCGCGCCTTCGAAGCCAGTCTGCTGCGCCAACGCGTATTCGAAGGTGAGCTTGTACGAGCCGCCCACTTCCAGGCCGTTGATGGTCTGGGAGAGCGTGCCGGGATGGTAGTCGGCGTCGGAGGCAAAGATGTTGCCGCCGTTGTGGGAGGCGCCGAATCCGTTGTTTTCACCACGGAGCCAGATCGCTGAATCCCAGGTGTTCGCAATGCTGCTGTCCAGCACGAAGTTATAGCCGCCGTCGCGGCCGTTGCTGCTGGTCCAGCCTTCCAGCGTGGTACGGTCGGCGGCGCCGGTAGCGCTTGAGGAGAGCTGCTTGTTGTTGCCGTTGGTGGTCGTCTCGAAACCTCCGTTGCTGACGAGGTTGCCTGACGCGTGTGCGGCGCCTGTCCCAAGGACCAGCGCTGACAGGTAGAGCAGAACAGATTTGATGCGCATGGCGCAAACTCCAATAGTCGACAGAAAATGATTGTGATACTGCCGGCAATGGTTTGGGCCGAAGCACCGTCATTGTAGCGAATGCAGCTGCCGGTCACAATATCTTGATAACAATTGGTATTGATAAGAAGAAACTACGTCGTGAGCATGGCACGCTTGCAGGTGGGCTGAAGTGGGTCTAGAATACTGTATAAATATACAGTATCAGAGGTTTTGCATGCAGGACAACGATTTCGAAGGGCAGGTGATGCTGCCGCCCAAGCCGCTGAACGCGCAGAAGGGGCGCGGAGCGGTCACGAACCTGCAAGGGCGCTATGAGGTGCACGAGCGCGAGGAGTTCGACGACGGCTGGGAGCATGAAGAGGACGCGCCGCGCGTGTGGCGCACCCACGTCACCGAAGAGATGGCGCGTACCATCCTGAGCCGCAACCAGTCGCCGGATATTCCTTTCGGCGTGTCGCTGAATCCCTACCGCGGTTGCGAGCACGGCTGCATCTACTGCTTCGCGCGACCCACGCACAGCTATCTGGGCCTGTCGCCCGGCCTGGACTTTGAAAGCAAGCTGTATGCAAAGGTGAATGCGCCGCAGTTGCTGCGTGCCGAGCTGGCAAAGGCGGGCTACGAGCCATCGCCCATTGCGCTGGGCGTGAATACGGATGCTTACCAGCCCTGCGAGCGCGATTACAAGCTCACGCGCCGCGTGCTGGAGGTGCTACAGGAATGCGATCATCCGGTGGGGCTGATCACGAAGTCTTCGCTGATCGAACGCGACATCGACATCCTGGCGCCAATGGCGGCGCGCAACCTGGCCGCCGCCGCCATTACGCTCACCACATTGGATCCGGCCATCGCGCGCACGCTGGAACCGCGCGCGGCGGCCCCGTCGCGCCGCCTGCGCACTATCCGCACGCTGACGGAAGCGGGTATTCCGGTTAGCGTCAGCGTGGCGCCCATCATTCCCTTCGTGACGGAACCGGACATCGAGAAGGTCATCGATGCGGCCTTTGAAGCGGGCGCCATCAACGTCAGCTACGTGGTGCTGCGCCTGCCGTGGGAAGTTGCGCCCTTGTTCAAGGATTGGCTGGAAGCGCATTTTCCCGACCGTGCGGCGCGCGTGATGAACCGCGTGCGCGATATGCGCGGCGGGAAGGATTACGACGCTACCTTCGGCAAGCGCATGCACGGCGAAGGCGTGTGGGCAGACCTGATCAAGCAGCGTGTGGAAAAAGCGGTTGCGCGCCGTGTAACGATGAGCCGCGGCATGCGCTTCAAGTACCTGGACTGCACTGTCTTCAAGCGCCCGGTGGTGGTGCCTGCACGCGCCGCCAAAGTCAAAGCGGCATCGAACCAGCTCGACCTGTTCTGAGCTTCAGTCGCGGCCGAAAGCCTGCCGGTATTGCGCCGGAGTGAGCGACGTCAGTTCCCGGAACATGCGGCGCATGCCGGAATCGCTGCTGAAACCCAGTTCGGCGCTGATGGTGCTGGCCGGCAGCGACGTGTGAATCAGGCGCTCGCTGACCTGGTTCAGCTTCAGGCCGCGCACATAGCTCGCGGGTGCCTGGCCGGTCGCAGCGCTGACCTTGCGAGCCAGCGTGCGCTCCGTTGTATGCAGTTCTTCGGCCAGCCGTTTCAGTGTCAGTTCCGCAGCGGGCAGCTGCTCCACAAGGGTGTAGAGCTGGCGCAGCAGGCGGTTGGGCTGCGCCGTCAGGCTCATGGTGCGGAAGGCGTGGTGCGTGCGTTCCGGCCGTGGCAGCACCATCAGCTTGGCCAGGTCATTGTAGGCATCGCTGCTCAACTGTTTTTCAATGGCGGCTTGCGCGATGGGAAGGTGTCCGTTCACGCCGGACGCAGTAGCATTGCGCTCGTGCCAGACCTCGGTGCGTTCGGTTTGCCAACGCACCTTCGGAAAGCGGCTGTGCACGAGGTCCGCGAGCCACCAGGTCACGGTCGCGTTCTGGCCGTTCAGCCGCCCGGTTGCTGCTGCAAGGCATACCCCGGTGCAGTAGCTCCAGATGCCCGCGCTGCGCGGCAAGTCCTTCAGCGCGCGTATCAGTGCCGCATTCTCATCCAGCGCCGCTTCCACCTGCCGTGCCGATTCGCCCCAGAAGCCGGGCACCAGCACAGCATCCAGCGCATGGCCGCCAAGCGCCGCAGCGGCCTGCAGCTGCTGTCCGTGCACACATTCGACCATGCCCGCCTGCTGCGCTACGAAGACAGGTTCGAACAAAGCCTGTCCGGAGCGGCGGTTCGCCGCGTGCAGCAGGTCGGCGAAGGCGAACAGGCCGGCGGGCATGCAGCGCGGGTAGAGCAGGAGGCCGATGCGGAAGGCTTTTTGCGGCATGGCAGAAATTGGCTGTTTTATGTCGTAAACGGCCATTTTAGGCGCGAACGCGGATGGGCACAATGTGTTCAATCACGAAAGGAAGGCACCATGAAAATCACCCAGCTCCGCAACGCAACCGCCATTATCGACATCGCCGGCATGCGCATCCTGGTCGACCCCATGCTCGCGCCCAAAGATGCGCTGCCGCCGCTTCGCCTGCTGGGCGAACGCGCGCGTAATCCGCTGGTGGAGCTGCCGCCGGTAGCCGATGCGGCGCTGGAGACGGTCACGCATTGCCTGATCACGCACTGCCAAAAAGGGCACTTCGACCATCTGGACCGCGCTGCAAAACGCTGGCTGCGGGAGAAGCAAATTCCTGTTATCTGCACGCCGCACGATGCGGAATATCTGCGCAAGCGCGGCCTCAATGTGCAGCCGCTGGCGGAGGATCACGCTGAACCACAGCCTTTCTTCGGAGGCAGCATACGCACCGTTCCCTGCGTTCACGGGCGGGGAATGGTGGGCCTGCTGATGGAGCATGGCGTGGGCTACTTTATCGAGATGCCGGGCGAACCTTCACTCTATCTGTCCGGCGATACCATCCTGACCGCTACCGTGCGTGCCTTCATCGGGCAGCATCAGCCCGAGGTCGCGCTGGTGCCGGCTGGTGGCGCCAGGTTCGATTTCGGCCACGAGATCATCATGGACAGTGCCGAAGTCGTGAAGTTCTGTCGCGGCTTTGACGGAATAGTGGTGGCCAACCACCTGGAAGCGCTGAGCCATTGCCCGGTAACGCGCGCCGGGCTTGTGCAGGCAGGCCGCGAGGCCGGCCTGGGCAAGCGCCTGCTGGTGCCGGCCGACGGTGAAACGCTGGAGTTTGAAGGCGCTAGCCGCCGCGCAGCTGCCTGAGGTGCTGCTCGATGTTGAACACATGTTCATCATGGTGGCCCAGTTCGCGCAAGGCCTGCGCCAGGTGCAGCAGGTATTCGGTATTCGGCCCGCTGGGGCCGACGGCGGCAGCGATGTGCTGCGCGATCTCAAGCTCGCTCGCTTCGCCGAGGAAGGCCGCGTTATCGGCAGTGGCAATGTAGACCAGCCCTTGCTCGCTGTGCTCTTCGTCGAAATGAATATCGATGGCGAGGCGCAGGTAGCCGTTCTTCTCGCGGTGGTCGAGGTGCGCGAATTCCTCCGGCGTCACGAGGTAGGCCATGCCGTGGCACACGGCGCCCGGCTGGGGCACGAGGGTGGCCACGCGGCCCGGCGCTTCGGGCGTGCCGCGATGGTCGTGCGAGCCTTGCCAGAATCGCCGTGTCCAGCCTTCAATGCTGGCGGGACGCCGCTCGATGTAGGGGAAGTCGGCCTTGTAGATCAGTGAGCCGTAGCCGAACAGCCACACGCTGTGGTGGCCGTCGAATTTGTCCATCGCCTTGTTGATCTCGATGGTGTTGTGGGACATGCGCTGCGATCCTGCAAAAGGAATGATTATAGGGCGCTGCGCAAACCCTGCACGAACGCGCCCAGAAAGCCGATGAAGCTCTGGGCGGCGGGCGAGGGCGAGCGCGAAGTTTTGGTATAGATAAAGAACTTCCGCGTCAGTTCCGGTGCTGAAATCGGCCGCATTTCGAGGCCGTAGCGGCTCACCATCGGCGCGGCATAGGGCAGGCAGGCGGTAACGCCCAGGCCTGCCGCCACCATGGCCAGCGCCGTGGTCATGAAAGTCACTTCATTGTGAGGGTTCAGTGGCTGCCGCATCTCGCGCAGCAGCCGTTCGGTGAACTGGCCCTGCAGCGCAATGAAGGGATGGCCGTTCATGTCCTGCCAGCGCAACTGCTTCTTTGCCGCCAGCGCATGGCCGGGCGGGAGCACGGCCACGAAGGGCATCTCGAACAGGGGCAGGGCGTCGATTTCCGCCAGTGCATCGCGTTCCGGGCCAATGCCCACGTCCACTTCGCCGCTGAACACGCGGCCCGCCACGTTATCGACAGGGCAGTCCACCAGCCGCAGCTGCACTTTCGGATATTCGGCGCGGTAGGCCGCCATGGCTTCCGGCAGCAGGGTGCAGGCCAGCATCTGCGGCGCGGCGATGCGCACCGTGCCCTTGTTCAGCGCCTTGCGGCTGGCGATATCGGCCATGGCGCCGTCCAGGTCCTGCAGCATCTTGTCGAACAGCGGATAGAGCTCGCGGCCCACCTCGGACAGGGTCACACGCCGCGTATTCCGCTCCAGCACCTTCACGCCCAGCAGCTGTTCCAGCTCCTTGATCTGGCCACTGAGGGCGGACTGCGTGAGGTGCAGCAGCTCGGCGGCCAGTGTGAAGCTGCCGGTGCGGGCTACGGCGACCAGCGCGCGCATCTGGCGGACGGTAGGACTACTCATAAGAAAACCTGATAAATCGCTATATAAATATCGTTTGTATGATAGCTGAATCGGGAGTCTAATGGCGGCATCAAGGAGAACCGCTATGAAAATCAAGCAGATCCACCACGTAGCCTACCGCTGCAAGGACGCCAAAGAGACCGTTGACTGGTACGTCAAGCACCTGAATATGAACTTCGTGCTGGCCATCGCCGAGAACGAAGTGCCGTCCACCAAGGCGCCGGACCCGTACATGCATGTCTTCCTCGACGCCGGCAACGGCAATGTGCTGGCCTTCTTCGAGCTGCCGACGCAGCCGGCCATGGGCCGCGACGAGAACACGCCGGCCTGGGTGCAGCACCTCGCGATGGAGGTGGCATCGATGGATGAGCTGCTGGCCGCGAAAGAGCGCCTGGTCGCGGCGGGCATCGACGTGATCGGCCCGGTGAACCACACCATCTTCAAATCCATCTACTTCTTCGACCCGAACGGCCACCGCCTCGAACTGGCGGCCAATATCGGCACGCCGGAAATGATGAAGAAGCTGGACGACGTGAAGTGGGACATGCTGGAAGAATGGTCGAAAACGAAAAAGGCGCCATCGCATGCGGCATGGATGCACGCGCCGCAGGAGGGTAATGCATGAAGCTCGCAACACTGAAGAATGGAAAACGCGATGGCCTGCTGGTGGTCGTCAGCCGCGATCTGCGCAGCTGCGCACCCGCCACCGGCATTGCAGCGACGCTGCAGGCCGCGCTGGACGAATGGGATGCCGTGAAGCCCGCGCTGGAGAAGCGGTATGCGCAGCTGAACGACGGCGCCGCCCGCGACGTGCAGCCCTTCGACGAAGCGCGCTGCCATTCGCCGCTGCCGCGCGCCTACCAGTGGGCCGACGGCTCCGCCTACATCAACCACGTTGAACTGGTGCGCAAGGCGCGCAATGCCGAAGTGCCTGCGTCCTTCTACACCGACCCGCTGATGTACCAGGGCGGTTCGGACAGCTTCGTTGGCCCGCGCGACCCGGTCTACGCCCTGAGCGAAGACTGGGGCATCGACCTGGAAGCGGAAGTGGCCGTGGTCACCGGCGATGTGCCGATGGGCGTAAGCAGCGGCCAGGCCGCGCAGGCGATTCGCCTCGTGATGCTGGTGAACGACGTTTCGCTGCGCAACCTGATTCCGAACGAGCTGGCCAAGGGCTTCGGCTTCTTCAATTCCAAGCCCGCCAGTGCCTTCTCGCCGGTGGCGGTAACGCCGGACGAACTGGGCGCGGCCTGGCAGGACAGCAAGCTGCGCCTGCCGCTGCTGGTTCAGCTCAACGGCAAGCCTTTCGGCAAGCCGAATGCCGGCGAAGATATGACCTTCAGCTTCGCGCAGCTGGTGGCGCATGCCGCTAAAACGCGTGAGCTGGCGGCAGGCACCATCATCGGTTCCGGCACCGTGTCGAACAAGCAGGGCAGCCTGCACGGTTCGAGTATCGACAATGGCGGCGTGGGCTACTGCTGCCTGGCCGAAGTGCGCATGTATGAAACCATTGAAGGCGGCGCCCCGAAAACCGGCTTCCTCAGGTTCGGCGATACCGTGCGCATCGAAATGCAGGACGCGCACGGCGCCAGCATCTTCGGCGCCATCGACCAGAAGGTGTGCAATTACGCGGAGCGGGCATGAAGCTCTATACCTACTTCCGCAGCTCGGCCGCTTACCGCGTCCGCATCGCGCTGAACCTGAAAGGGCTGGCCTATGAAGCGGTGCCGGTGCACCTGCTGCGCAATGGCGGCGAGCAGCTGGCGGAAGCTTACCGCGCGGTGAATCCGGCCGGCCTGCTGCCGGCATTGAAGGACGATGGCGCAGTCATCACACAGTCGCTCGCCATCATCGAATACCTGGATGAGATGCACACCATGGTGCCGCTGCTGCCGCAGGATGCGCTGGGCCGCGCGCGCGTGCGGGCGCTGTCGCAGACTATTGCCTGCGACACGCACCCGCTCACCAACCTGCGCGTGCTGAAGCATCTGAAAGGTCCGCTCGGCCTGAGTGAGGAAGCCAAGATGGACTGGTACCGCCACTGGATGAAGGAAGGCATGGCGGTGCTAGAGGCGCAGCTTGCAGGCAGCGGCGATACCGGCCGTTTCTGCCATGGCGACACGCCGACGATGGCTGATTGCTGCCTGGTGCCGCAGGTGTTCAACGCGCAGCGTTTCGAGATCGATCTTGCGCCGTATCCCACCATCGCCCGCATTCACGAGCACTGCGCGGGCCTGCCGGCCTTCGTGGCTGCGCATCCTGCGCAGCAGCCGGACGCAGAGTAAGCGGCTAGCGCCATTCCTTGCGCTGTTCGTCCGCGTCGGGCAGGTAAGTCAGGTATTGCACCAATCGCGGCACACTGCCGCGATTGGGCGTGGCGCAATGCGGCAGCGCGCCATGCCAGATGATGAAGTCCCCCGCCTTGGCGGGAACGGGAACAGCCTGCAGCAGCCGCGGCGCTGCCTCCTTGGGATCGGTGCCGGGCGGCAGCGATGCCAGCCAGCCCCCGATGTGGCGGTGGAATCCCGGCACGCAGTGAAATGCGCCTTCGTGCGTGGCGCAATCGCTCAGGCAGAGCAGGCCTTGCAGGCGGAAGGGAATCGGCAGCACCAGGCTGACATCCCAGTGCAGGGGGCTGCCCATGAAGTGGAAGCTGCCGTTCTCAGGCGGATTGAAACCGGTCTTGTCGATGGTCCGGTGAATCGCTGCGCTGCCGTATAGCTGGCGGTAGGCCTGATAGATACGGTTCGACTGGCGGTTGATGTCCAGCGCCGGGTGGTCGAAGAAATTCAGCATCAGGCCGCGTTTTCCTTCGTGCGGCTGATACCAGGATTGCGGCGCATCGGGGCTGGCCCGCAGGAAGTCCCAGATCGCTTGCTGCGCGTCCGCACACTGCTGCGCCGGTATCGCATCCTTCAGCACCAGGTAGCCATTCTCTTCCCAGAAGGCGAGGTCTGCTTCCGACAGCACATCTTCGTCTGGGGGAGGCGGCGCTGCGTCCTTGCGGTGCTCCTGCAGCCACTGGCGGTAGGCGTCCAGCGTGGGCCGCGTGTGGTGCAGGAACTGCAGCGCGGTTTCCATCGCAAGGCCCATGCGGTTCAGTACCTTCACTTCTTCCAGCCAGCGGTCCACTGGATCAGCGGGATCGGTCCTGAATCCGGGATCGAGCGCCCTTTGCCAGAACCGTTGCAAGACCGGCCAATGCTCCATGCTTCAGCCTCGCTTCCGCATCCTGATGGAAAAGCCCAGCGGCATCGGCACGCTGCCATCGGGCAGGCGGAACATGCCTTCGCCGGCTGGCACCATGCAGTTGAACAGCTTCCACGGAATGGTTTCGTGCTCGTGCAGGAATTCGAGCGTGAGCCCCTGGTCCATCAGGCCGCCGATAATGTCGGACAGGGGATGAATCCAGTTATAGGTCGGCGTGGTATCGGCCAGCGCATCGCCGGTATACGATTCGCTCTCGTCAAAGCGTTCAGGCTTGTCAACGGGTGTGCGCCAGCCGTAGGCGGGCAGGATAGGGCCGCTGCGGTCGTCCAGGATCAGCGTGGAGGGATGGCCTTCGGCGAGATAGAGAATGCCTCCGGGTTTTAGCATCGATGCCGCCACCTGCGCCCAGCGTTTGATGTCCGGCAGCCAGCCGATGGCGCCCCAGGTGGCGTAGACGATATCGAAATCGCCATCGATCACTTCCCGCGCCGCATACACGTCCGATTCCACGAAATGCGCTGCAATGCCGGCGCGCTGCGCGATATCGCGTGCCGCTTCCAGTGCCACCGGCGAGAAATCGAGGCCCGTTACCTGCGCGCCGCGCCGTGCCAGCGACATGGTGTCGAGGCCGAAGTGGCACTGCAGGTGCAGCAGGCGCTTGCCGCGCACGTCGCCGATCTCGGCGGATTCAATCGGATAGAGGCTGTCGCGCCCGGCGACGAAGGCCTCGACGTTGTAAAAGCCGGTGGCATCCTGCACATGCAGGCGGGCAGCTTCATTCCAGGAAGCGAGGTTGGCATCACGCCATTGGTCGGTCATGGTCGGTCCAGTGCTGGCGCCGGCGCAGGGGCCGGCAGAAACTCCGCGTCACTATAGCGCACTACACGGTTGCGGCCTTCCTTCTTGGCGCGGTAGAGCGCCTTGTCCGAGCGCACCAGCAGGCTGGAAGGCGTGTCGGCGGACCCGTTGGCCAGCGCCGAAGCCACGCCCACGCTGAGCGTCAGCGCAACCACGGCGCCGGATTCGCCCTCAATGCGCAGCGCGCTGGCCGCTTCGCGCAGCCGTTCGGCGGCCAGCACCGCCACATCCGTATCCGTTTCCGGCATCAGCACCACGAATTCCTCGCCGCCGAAACGGGCCACCATATCGATGGCGCGCAGCGATTCGGTCAGAAGTTTTGCCACCGCCACAATGGCCTTGTCGCCCACCTCGTGGCCGAAAGTGTCGTTGATGCGCTTGAAGTAGTCGATATCGATCATCAGCAGCGACAGCGGATGGCCAAAGCGGCGCGCGCGTTCCAGTTCGTTCGCAATCTGCTCGGTCATCTTGCGGCGGTTGGCAATGCCGGTCAGCGGGTCCGTGGTGGCCAACTGTTCCAGCTTGGCGTTGGCCATCAGCAGTTCGAGGGTGCGCTGCAGCACGCGGTCTTCCAGGTTGTTGCGCTCTGCGTCCAGGTCGCGCAGCATGCGGCGGCGGTCGCGCAGGGTGAGCACCAGCGCCGTGATCAGCAGCGCTTCCAGCACGATGGCGGACATGGTGGCAATGATCTGCCAGCGATAGCGGTCCCACACGCTCTCCGGCCGGTTCAGCAGCACGGCTTCGTCGGGAATATTTTTGAGGCCGAACCGGCGCACGGCCGGATAGTCGAAGTAGTAGCCTTGCACGCCGCTCGTGCTGGCGGGCTGCCCTAGCAGGATGCGCGCGATGACGCGGCCGATGGATTCGCCGCTGATGGCATAGCCGCCCACCACGCCGGGCACGATCAGCGACTGCATATTGGTGAAGATGGGAACCGGGCTCACGGCCGCCAGTTTCTGCGCGAGATCCGCAGGCGCGGTGCGGTGGCCCGCGCTGTCGCTCCGGGTGGAGAGCATGAAGATGGCGGCGCGGCGGTCCAGCGCCGCCACCCGCTGCTGCAGGGACTCGAAGGTCTGGCTGTCCCAGTATTCGAAAGAGAGCTTGCCGAACTGCGGCGCCACATTGCGCAGGCTGGCCAGCCAGCTTTGCACGCGCGGCGACTGGTCGCCGATCACCACGATGCGCCGCACCGCAGGCGCCACGCGCTCGATGGTGGCAATGGCGCGCACGAAGTCGGGCTGCACTTCAAGGCCCGCGCCGTCGTCCGGCTGCCAGCCTTGGCGTCCATGGTTCACGTAATAGCGCGCAGCGCCGGGGAACAGGTCCGAGTGCTTGCTCAGGAAGGCGGCTGCCACATAGTTTTCCGCGATGATGGCGTCGAAATGCACGTTCGCGTACTTGGTGCGCAGATAGGGCGCCATGCTTTCGATGGACTGGGATTCGCCCACGCGGTTGGCATCGAAACGCTCCTCGTATATGCCGGGCGTGCTGCCGGCACTGGTGCTGGCCAGCTCTTCGTAAAGCCCCTTATGCACCAGCCTTTGCCAGATGGATGAGGTGTCCGCACCCAGGGAATAGAGCACCAGCACCTGGCGCTTGGCCTGGACCGGTGTGGCGTGCGCAGTCCCCGCCAACGCACACAGTATCAGGCTGCAGGCGAGGAGGCGGAAAAGCATGTACAGCGCGCAGGCAGGCGGTCGAGGCATGGACAGGTGACACCGAGGGGCAGTAATTTTCTGCGCGGAAAGTGTAACACGCCGAATTTCCCTATTTGCAACCTTCGTGGCGGTTTTGCAACAGGTTCTGCTCAGCCGATCAGCGCATTCAGGTGGGCGGCGCTGACGGGCTTCACCAGGTGCGCGCTGAAGCCTGCCGCTTTCGATTTGAGCTGGTCGGCATGCTGGCCGTAGCCGCTCAGTGCAATCAGCCGCGTGCCGTGCCAGCCTTCGCGCTTGCGCAGTTCCGCCGCCAGCTCGTAGCCGTCCATGCCCGGCAGGCCGATGTCGAGAATGGCCACGTCCGGCGCCTCGGCGCTGGCGCTGCGCAGGGCGCTGGCCGGGTCGGAGAAGGCCTGCACCGCATGCCCATGCAGCGACAGCAGGGCGCTGATCGCCTCCAGCACGTCCACATTGTCATCCACCAGCATCACGTTGCGCTGCGCACTGGGCGCGGGCACCGCTGCCTGCTGCGGCCTGGGCAGGGCGGGCATGCTGGCGCGCGGCAGGCGCACCGAAAACACGCTGCCCTTGCCCGGGCCGTCGCTGTGCGCGCTCACGACGCCGCCATGCAGCGCCACGATGCTCTTGACGATGGCAAGGCCCAGGCCAAGGCCGCCGCGCGAGCGCTCCAGTGACTGGCGTTCCTGCACGAACTTGTCGAACAGCTGCGGCAGCATTTCGGGGCGGATGCCGATGCCATTGTCCGCCACCGTCACCAGTATGTCGTCGCCATCGGCGCGCGCCGTCACGGTAACGGTGCCGCCGTTGTTGCTGTACTTGGCCGCGTTGTTCAGCAGGTTGCTCAGCACCTGCGTCAGGCGCACCGGATCCGCGTACACGGCCAGGTCATGGGCCGGCACATCGATTTGCAGGCGGTGTTCGCGTTCCTCCATCAGCGAGCTGACGGTTTCCAGCGCCTGCGTGAGCAGCACCGAGAGCTCGACCGGTTCGCGCCGCAGCTCAATCTTGCCCTGCGCGATACGCGCCACGTCCAGCAGGTCGTCCACCAGCCGCACCATATGCATGGCCTGGCGCTCGATCACCGCATGTTCCTTCTGCACCCCGGCTATGCCTTTCAGCTTCATCAGGTCGAGCGCGATCAGGATAGGGGAGAGCGGATTGCGCAGCTCATGGCCCAGCATGGCGAGGAATTCGTCCTTGGCGCGGTTGGCCACTTCGGCATCGCGCCGCGCGCGCACCAGCTCCGTCACTTCGAAGGACACCACGGCCACCCGGTCCACCAGGCCGGCGGCGTTGCGAACTGGCTGGTGCACGTAGTCGAAGAAGCATTCTTCCATCTCGCCGTTCGGCCCGCGCCTGAGCAGCAGACGGCGCGCGGCGCCGGTGTGCGGCAGGCCGGTGGCCATCACGTCCGCCATCTCTTCGAAGATGCCCTGGCCTTCCAGTTCCGGGAAGGCCATGCGCAGCGGCATGCCGAGGATATCGCGCCGCCCGACCAGCTCCGCAAAGCGCTCGTTCAGCAGCTCATACACGAGGGTGGGGCCGCGCAGGATGGCAATCGCGGCCGGCGCCTGCATGAAGACTTCGGCCATGCGGCTGGCATGCGCCCTTTCCACCTGGCGGATGCGGCTGCGAATCAGCAGGGCCTCCACGCGCGTCATCAGTTCCCGGGCAGAGAAAGGTTTTACGAGGTAGTCGTCGGCGCCCGCGTTCAGGCCTTCGATGCGCGCTTCCTCGCCGGCCCGGGCCGACAGCAGCAGCACGGGCAGGTCGTGCAGCGCATCGCTGGCGCGCACCGCCGCTATCAAGCCAAAGCCATCCAGCACCGGCATCATCACGTCGGAGATAAGCAGGTCCGGCTTCAGCGCGTGCAAGGCATCGAGCGCCTCCGCGCCATTGCTGACGGCCGTCACCTGCCAGCGCTGGTGCAGCAGGCGCACCAGGTAGCCACGCATGTCGGCGTTGTCGTCCGCCACCACGATGTGCGCGCCGGCGCTGAGCACTGCGTTGTCCTCTGCCGTCGGTTCTTCGGCTGCTTCTTCCGGCAGCCAGCGGCGCGCCTCGGCGGTGAAGCTTTCCAGCGCGGCGGGCGAGGCGGTGGCGCCGGCGCCTGCCACCACCTGTTCGTCGTGCAGGTGGGCGCGCCCCAGCGGCAGGATGATGGTGAAGCAGGTGCCCGCGCCGGGCGTGCTGTCCACCGTGATGCTGCCCTGGTGCAGGTCGACCAGGTCGCGCACCAGGGCCAGGCCGATGCCCGAGCCCTCATGCGTGCGCGAGCGGGTGCCTTCCACGCGCTGGAAGCGGTCGAAAATCTTTGCCAGGTGTTCGGCATCGATGCCCACGCCGGTATCGGCCACGGTCAGCACGGCATGCTGGCCCTGCTGCGCCAGCCGCACCGAGATGGTGCCCTCAAAGGTGAACTTGAAGGCGTTCGACATCAGGTTGAGAACGATCTTTTCCCACAGCGAGATATCGACGAAGGCCGGCGTTTGCAGCGGGCCGCAGTCCACGTCGAGCTGCAGCCCCGCGCCTTCAATGATGGAGCGGAAGCCGCTGGCCAGGTCGCAGGTGAGGGTGCTCAGGTCCACTTCGGCAAAGGACACCTGCATGCGGCTCGCCTGCACGCGCGAGAAATCAAGCAGGGTATTCACCAGCTTCTGCAGGCGCAGCGCGTTGCCGTGCACCAGCCGCAGGCGCTGCTGCTGCGCTTCCGGCAGCGGATGGGCGGCATCGGCCAGCGCGTCTTCCACCGGCCCGAGCATCAGGGTCAGCGGCGTGCGGAATTCATGGCTCACATTGCTGAAGAAGGCTGTTTTTGCGCGGTCCAGTTCCGTCAGCATGTCGGCGCGCCGGCGCTGTTCCTCGGCCGCCATGGCGTTCTGCACGGCGGCCGTGACCTGGGCCGCCACCAGCTCGAAGAAAGTGCGGTATTCCGCATCCAGCCGGCGTGCGGGACTGACGCCCAGCACCAGCACGCCGATCGGCTTGTCGTGGCCCGGCACGGTGAGCGGCAGCGCCAGGGCGGACGTCACGCGCTGTCCGGCCAGGCCCGGTGGCAGTTCATCGAGGTCGCCCACCGGCACTTCCACCGCCTTGCCGCTGTCCAGTACCTGCGTGAGCGGCCAGGGCGCGTTCGGTCCGTCGCCGCCGAGGCGCACGGCGGCTGGTGTGAGGCGGTCGCTGAGCGGCAGGTGTATCGCCTGCTGCAGCACGGCGCTGTCGCTGGCGGCATCGGACAGGTAGAGCAGGGCGAAGGGTATGTCCTGTGGATTGCGGCTGATGGTGCCCATCGAGGTATCGCAGGCGCGCGCCACCGTGTTTTCGCGCAGGGCGGCGGCCGAGAGGGCGGACAGGGAGGCCAGCCGCCGTGCACTCAGGTTGGCCGCCGTCACGTCGGCGGAAGGACAGAACAGGCCGCCCACGCCGCCCGATTCGTCCACAATGGGGCTGTAGGAGAAGGAGTAAAACACTTCTTCCACGAAACCGCCCCGGTTCATAAAGAGCTGCACGTCGGCCACATACGTCGCCTCGGCATTGCTGAACACCTTATCGGCCAGCGGGCCGCAGAAATCCCAGATCTCGGCCCACACTTCCGATGCGGGGCGGCCCAGCGCCCAGGGGTGCTTGGCGCGGCTCAGCACATCGATGTAGGCGTCGTTGTAGAGGAAGGTGGCGTGCGGTCCCCAGCCTATCCAGATCGGATGGCTCGAATTGAGCATCAGGCTGACGGTGGTGCGCAGGCTTTGCGGCCACTGGTCCAGCGGCCCGAGCGGGGTCTGCGACCAGTCATATGCAGCGATCAGCGAGCCCAGTTCCCCCGGCGCCGCCAGGAAACTATAGGTGGAGGACAACTCAGACAATAAAACGCTCCCGGCTGCTGTTTTGTAATTTTGTGAGGATGGATTCTGCCGATCACACTACGTTACCGCTCAGCACGGCGCGGGAGCGCACGATTGAAAACAGCGGCGCTGTTTGACAGCCCGGCGCCAATGGCGGGATACTCGCAGGTTTGCGCTGCCCGGCCTTTTATGACCTCAATGCTGCATCCGCCCACTTTTCCCATCCGCAAGGAATGCCCGCCCGGCGCCTGCGTGTGCGAACGCGAACGCCTGCTGGAAGAGGCGGGCGCCGACCTGCGCGTGCTGCAGCTGACGAAGGAAGAGGAAAAGCGGCTGATCGAGCGTATCGAGGCCATCGGCAGCTATGCCGAATTGCAGCGCATTGGGGACCGCCTGAAAGAGCAGCTGGGCATCACGCTGAGCATTGCGCCCGGCCCCAACGAAGTGCGCACCGTGCGCGGCTTTCAGATTGAAATCAAGGACATGCCGGGGCTGTGCCGCAAGACGCGGCAGGCGATTCCTGCCGCCATCAGGCGTTGTCTGGAAAGCAAGCCTGAAATCGCCTTCACCATCCTGAACAGCCACGACCTTCTGGGCTGAGCGGCCTCCGGCAAAGCTTTGCCAACTCTGTTATACTTGACCAAATCGATCAACTAATCAGGATTTCCGATCAGTTGTCGAAGGCAAGATTTTAACCGAGTTGAACCGAGGTTGTATGCGTCTGACCACCAAAGGCCGTTTTGCAGTCACTGCGATGATTGACCTGGCAATGCGCCAGGGCAAGGGCCCTGTCACGCTGTCCGGCATCAGTCAGCGGCAGGCCATTTCCCTGTCCTACCTGGAGCAGCTGTTCGGCAAGCTGCGCCGCCACGAGATCGTGGAATCGATCCGCGGCCCGGGCGGCGGCTACAGCCTGGCCCGCCGTGCGGACAAGGTCACCGTGGCCGACATCATCATCGCCGTCGATGAGCCCCTCGATGCAACCCAGTGTGGTGGCAAGGAAAATTGCCACGGCGCCAATAAAGCCACCGGCGCCCGCTGCATGACCCACGAGCTGTGGGCCACGCTGAACGAAAAGATGGTCGACTACCTGGACTCCGTGTCCCTGCAGGACCTGGTCGACCAGCAGAAACAGAAAAACGCCGAGCAGAACGTGGTGGTGATGCACCGCAACGAAGCCGCCCTCGGTTAAACAGGAGTAGCAGATGAACGCCCCAGAGAAAAACGTCGCCCAGGTTGCCCCGGTTGAATTCAAGACCGCCCCGCATTTCCCGATCTATATGGACTACTCGGCCACCACGCCGATCGATCCACGCGTCGCGGACAAGATGATTCCCTACCTGCGCGAGCAGTTCGGTAATGCCGCCTCGCGCAGCCATATGTATGGCTGGACCGCCGAGGCGGCAGTGGAGGAGGCGCGCGGCCACGTGGCGGCGCTGGTGAATGCCGACCCGCGCGAAATCATCTGGACTTCGGGCGCGACCGAGAGCAACAACCTGGCCATCAAGGGCGCGGCACAGTTCTACAAGACCAAGGGCAAGCACATCATCACGGTGAAGACCGAGCACAAGGCGGTGCTGGACACCGTGCGCGAGCTGGAGCGCCAGGGCTTTGAAGCCACCTACCTGGACCCGCAGGACAATGGCCTGATCACCATCGAGCAGCTGACCGCGGCCATCCGCCCGGATACCATCCTGGTGTCCGTGATGCTGGTGAATAACGAGATTGGCGTGATCCAGCCGATCGACGACATCGGCGCGCTGTGCCGCAGCAAGGGCATCATCTTCCATTGCGACGCGGCCCAGGCCACCGGCAAGGTCGCCATCGACCTGCAGAAAACCAAGTGCGACCTGATGACCTTCACCGCGCACAAAACCTACGGCCCGAAAGGCGTGGGCGCGCTCTACGTATGCCGCAAGCCGCGCGTGCGTATCGAAGCGCAGATGCACGGCGGCGGCCACGAACGGGGCCTGCGTTCCGGCACCCTGCCAACCCACCAGATCGTGGGCATGGGCGAAGCCTTCCGCCTCGCCAAAGTGGAAATGGACAGCGAAATCGCGCGCATCAAGGCGCTGCGCGACCGCCTCGCCACCGGCCTGCAGGAAATTGAAGAAACCTATATCAACGGCGACATGGACCACCGCGTGCCGCACAACCTGAACGTGAGCTTCAACTACGTGGAAGGCGAGTCGCTGATCATGGCGGTGAAAGACCTGGCGGTTTCTTCCGGTTCCGCTTGTACTTCGGCCAGCTTGGAACCATCTTATGTGCTGCGCGCCCTGGGCCGCAGCGATGAGCTGGCGCACAGCTCGATCCGTTTCACCATCGGCCGCTTCACGACCGAGAAGGACATCGACTTCGCCATCGAGCTGATGAAGTCCAAAGTGGGCAAGCTGCGCGAACTGTCGCCGCTGTGGGATATGTTCAAGGAAGGGATCGACATCAACTCGATCCAGTGGGCCGCGCACTAAGCGCGCCGGTAACGATTACATCAGGAGTACATCATGGCTTATTCAGAAAAAGTTCTCGACCACTACGAAAATCCGCGCAATGTGGGCGCCTTTGAAAAAGGCGATGAAAGCGTGGGCACCGGCATGGTCGGCGCACCAGCCTGCGGCGACGTGATGAAGCTGCAGATAAAGGTCGGCGCGGACGGCCTGATCGAAGATGCGAAATTCAAGACCTACGGCTGCGGTTCGGCCATCGCTTCCAGCTCGCTGGTGACGGAATGGGTCAAGGGCAAGTCGCTGGATGAAGCGCTGGCCATCAAGAACACCCAGATCGCAGAAGAACTGGCGCTGCCGCCAGTGAAGATTCACTGCTCGATCCTGGCGGAAGATGCGATCAAGGCTGCGGTGCAGGATTACAAGGCCAAGCACGCAACTGCCTGAGGCAAGACGGAGGAAGCATGGCAATCACCCTGACTGAAAAAGCAGCGAAGCACATCAACCGGTATATCGAACGCCGCGGCAAAGGCATTGGCCTGCGTTTCGGCGTGCGCACCACCGGCTGCTCGGGGCTGGCCTACAAGCTGGAATACGTGGACGAAGTGACGGAAGAAGACAGCGTCTTCGAATCGCACGGCGTGAAGGTATTCGTCGATCCGAAAAGCCTGCCGTACATCGACGGCACGGAACTGGACTTCGCGCGTGAAGGCCTGAACGAAGGCTTCAAGTTCAATAACCCGAACGAAAAAGACGCTTGCGGCTGCGGCGAAAGCTTCCGTATCTGATTGTGTCGATGCACCGTGCAAAACCACTTCCAGCTTTTCAACCTGCCGCAGCAATTTGCCATTGACAGCGGTGCTCTGGATGCCGCCTACCGCGACGTCCAGAGCCGCGTTCATCCCGACAAGTTCGTTAACGCCACCGATGCCGAGAAGCGCGTTGCCATGCAATGGGCCACGCGCGCCAACGAGGCCTACCAGACGCTGAAGAACCCCCAGAAGCGCGCCGCATACCTGTGCGAACTGAATGGCGTGGACCTGCAGGTGGAGTCGAACACGGCGATGCCGATGGAATTCCTGATGCAGCAGATGGAATGGCGCGAAGCGCTGGGCGACGCCCGCGCCGCGAAGGATGCGGAACAGCTGGATACGCTGGACGGCGAGCTGCGCAAGGCGCGCAAGGAACAACTGGGGGACATTGAAGCGGCGCTCAACGGCGGTGACTTCCACGCGGCGGCGCAAGGCGTGCGCGCGCTGATGTTCCTCGAAAAATTCGGCGAAGAAGTCCGCTTCGCCTTCGACGCGATCGAAGCGTAAAAACAAGAACACAGGTTTCACATGGCACTTCTGCAAATTTCCGAACCGGGCATGTCCACGGCGCCGCACCAGCACCGGCTGGCGGTCGGCATTGACCTCGGCACCACCAACTCGCTGGTTGCCACTGTGCGCAACAGTATTCCGGAAGTGCTGAACGATGAAGACGGCCGCCCGCTGCTGCCGTCGGTGGTGCGCTACCTGCCGAACGGCCATGCCAACATCGGCTACAAGGCGCAGGCTGCGCAGACCACCGACCCGAAAAACACCATCGTCTCCGTCAAGCGTTTCATGGGCCGCGGCCTGAAGGACATCGCTTACGCCGAGAACCTGCCTTACGATTTCGTCGATGCCCCCGGCATGGTACAGCTGAAGACGGTGGCCGGTGTGAAAAGCCCGGTCGAGACCTCGGCACAGATTCTTGCCACGCTGCGCCAGCGTGCGGAAGATTCGCTGGGCGACGAACTGGTTGGCGCCGTCATTACGGTGCCCGCGTACTTTGACGAGGCGCAGCGCCAGGCCACCAAGGACGCTGCACAGCTGGCCGGCCTGAACGTGCTGCGCCTGCTGAGCGAGCCGACGGCCGCTGCCATCGCCTATGGCCTCGACAACGCTTCCGAAGGCCTGTTCGCCGTGTATGACCTCGGCGGCGGCACCTTCGATATCTCCATCCTCAAGCTGTCCAAGGGCGTGTTCGAAGTGCTGTCCACCGGCGGCGACTCCGCGCTGGGCGGCGACGACTTCGACCACCGCCTGTTCTGCTGGATTCACGAACAGGAAAAGCTGGCGCCGCTGTCGGACGAAGATACCGCCGTGCTGATGGTGAAGGCGCGCGAAGCGAAAGAACTGCTGTCCACCAAGGCCGAAGTGACCGTGGACGCGATCCTCGGTTCCGGCGAAGAAGTGCACCTGAAGATCACGGCCGAAACCTTTGCCGACATCACCAAGCACCTGGTCGCCAAGACCATGAATGCTGTGAAGAAGGCCCTGCGCGATGCCAATGTGGACGCGGACGATATCGACGGCGTCGTCATGGTGGGCGGTGCCACCCGCATGCCGACCGTGCAGCGCGCCGTCAGCGAATACTTCCACACCATCCCGCACGCGAATATCGATCCGGACAAGGTGGTGGCGCTGGGCGCCGCCATCCAGGCCAATCTGCTGGCCGGTAACCGCGCCGCCGGCGACGACTGGCTGCTGCTGGACGTGATTCCGCTGTCGCTGGGCATTGAGACGATGGGCGGCCTGGTCGAGAAGATCATTCCGCGCAACTCCACCATTCCATGCGCCCGCGCGCAGGAATTCACTACCTTCAAGGACGGCCAGACCGCGCTGGCAGTGCACGTGCTGCAGGGCGAGCGCGAACTGGTGAGCGACTGCCGCTCGCTGGCGCGCTTCGAGCTGCGCGGCATTCCGCCAATGGCGGCTGGCGCTGCGCGCATCCGCATCACCTACCAGGTGGATGCGGACGGCCTGCTGTCGGTCTCCGCCCGCGAGCTGCGTTCGAACGTGGAAGCCTCCATCACCGTGAAGCCATCCTACGGCCTGGGTGACGACGATGTGGCGCGCATGCTGCAGGACTCATATACCTCCGCCGACTCGGACATGAAGGCACGCGCACTGCGTGAAGAGCAGGTGGAAGCAGAACGCATCCTGCTGGCCACGCAGGCCGCGCTGGATGAAGATGCATCGCTGCTGAGCGACGAAGAACGTGCCGCTGTCGATGCGCTGATGGTGAAGACGCGCGGCATTCTCGCGCAGTCTGTGACGGGCGAAGTGGACCACCATGCCGTGAAATCCGCCGTTGAAGCGCTGGCCAACGGCACCGAAGAATTCGCGTCGCGCCGCATGGACCGCAGCGTGCGCAGCGCGCTGGCCGGCAAGTCGCTGGACCAGGTCGCATAAGAACAAACTACTGAAGGTAAGCCAAGTGCCACAAATTGTTATCCTCCCTCACGCCAAGCTGTGCCCTGAAGGCGCCGTGCTCGAAACCGAATCCGGCAAGTCCGTCTGCGACGTACTGCTGGAAAACGACATCCACATCGAGCACGCCTGCGAGAAGTCCTGCGCTTGCACCACTTGCCATGTGCTGGTGCGTGAAGGCTTTAACTCGCTGAACGAGGCGACCGAGACGGAAGAAGACCTGCTGGACAAGGCCTGGGGCCTCGAGGCCGTATCGCGCCTGTCCTGCCAGTCGATCGTGGCGGACGAAGACCTGGTCATCGAAATTCCGAAGTACACCATCAACCACGCCAGCGAAGGCGGCCACTGAGCCGGAGGCCCGCGATGAAATGGACTGATATCACGGCGATTGCGGAAGCGCTGTACGACAAATATCCGAACCTCGATCCCACGCAGATCCGCTTCACCGACCTGCATAACTGGGTGGTGACGCTGGAAGGCTTCGACGACGACCATAAGCGCGGCGGCGAAAAGATCCTGGAAGCGATTCAACAGGCATGGATCGATGAAGCACAGTAAGCAAACCAAAGCGCCGCTGCCGACCGAAGTGACCGACATCCCGGAGATCAAGCCGGGACAGTCGGTCGCGCTGCTTCAGGAGCTCCATATCCTCACGCGCGACGGCAAGCTGAATCAGGACAGCCGCCGCAAGCTAAAGCAGGTCTATCACCTCTACCAGTTCATCGAGCCGCTGCTGAAGGAAGTGCTGGCGGACAAGGGCAGCGTGTCGCTGGTCGACCACGGCGCAGGCAAGTCCTACCTCGGCTTCATCATCTACGACCTGTTCTTCAAACCGCTGCAGGACGGCTCGCACATCTACGGCATCGAAACGCGCGAAGAGCTGGTGCAGCGCTCGCAGGAGCTGGCCACGAAGTTCAACTTCCCCGGAATGTCCTTCCTGCCGCTCTCCGTCGCGGAATCGACCACGTCCGACCAGCTGCCGCAGCAGATCGACATCGTGACCGCGCTCCACGCCTGCAACACGGCGACCGACGACGCCATTGATTTCGCGCTGAAGAAGAAGGCGAAGCATATGGTGCTGGTGCCTTGCTGCCAGGCCGAAGTGGCGTCCGTGCTGCGCAAGAACAAGGGCAAGTCGCTGGGCAAGAGCGCGCTGACCGAGATCTGGCGCCACCCGATCCACACCCGCGAATTCGGCAGCCAGATCACCAATGTGCTGCGCTGCCTGCAGCTGGAAGCGCACGGCTACCAGGTCAATGTGACGGAACTGGTGGGCTGGGAGCATTCGATGAAGAATGAGCTGATCATCGCCACCTACAAGAATCTGCCGCGTCGCCGCCCCTCCGAGCGCCTGCAGGAAGTTCTGGAAACCGTTGGTCTCGAAGAGCTGGGCCAGCGCTTCTACGCCGAACAAGGAAACGTATGAGCCACTGGATCGACCTGCGCAGCGATACCGTTACCCAGCCGTCGGCGGCGATGCGCGACGCCATGCACTCCGCGCCGGTCGGCGACGACGTCTATGGCGATGACCCCACCGTTAATGCCTTGCAGGAACGTGCCGCAGAACTGTTCGGCTACGAAGCCGCGCTGTTTGCGGCATCGGGCACCCAGACCAACCTGATCGCCTTGCTGGCACATTGCGGCCGTGGCGACGAATACCTGGTTGGACAGGAAGCGCACACCTACCGCTACGAAGGCGGTGGCGCGGCAGTGCTGGGCAGCATCCAGCCACAGCCGATTACCAACCAACCCGACGGCTCGCTGGCCATCGCCGATATCGAGGCGCAGATCAAGCCGGACGACGTGCACTTCGCGCGCACCCGCCTGCTGGCGCTGGAGAACACCATCGGCGGCCGCGTGCTGCCGGCCGACTACGTGGCCCAGGCCACCCGGCTGGCGCATCTGCGCGGCCTGAACACGCACCTGGACGGCGCGCGCATCTGCAACGCCGCCGTGAAGCAGGGCGTGCCGCTGCAGGCTGCGGTGGCGGGCTTCGACAGCGTGTCGGTCTGCCTGTCGAAAGGACTCGGCGCACCGGTGGGCTCGGTGCTGTGCGGCAGCCGCGCGCTGATCGAGCAGGGCAAGCGCTGGCGCAAGATGCTGGGCGGCGGCATGCGCCAGGCCGGCGTGATCGCCGCAGCGGGCCTGTATGCGCTGGAAAACAATGTGCAGCGCCTGGCGGAAGACCATGACAATGCAGCCTTCCTCTCCGCCGAACTGGCGAAGATCCATGGCCTGAGCGTCAGCACGCCGCAAACAAATATCTTCTACGTCGATGTGCCGCGCGATGCCGCTGCGGCGCTGAACGAGGCGCTGCTGGCGGAACAGATTCGCGTATCGATGGCGCCGCGCCTGCGCCTGGTCACGCACCTGAACGCGTCGCGCGCCGACATGGCTACCGTGGCCAGCGTCTTCAAACAATTCTTCTCCCGCTGGCAGCAATGAACGACAACGATACGATCCGCCTCTCCAAACGCGTTGCCGACATGGTGCCGTGCTCGCGCCGCGAAGCCGAGCTGTATATCGAAGGCGGCTTTGTGCGCGTGGATGGCGTGCTGGTGGAAGAGCCGGGCGCGCGCGTCGCGCCACAGCATCAGGTGGAGCTGGCACAGGATGCCACGCTGCTGGAAATCGTTCAGGTCACCATCCTGCTCAACAAGCCTGCGGGCGTCAGCGCCCTCAGCCTGCTGACGGAAGCGAACCGCGCACCGGAAGCGCAGAAGGAGCGCTTCCTGAAGCGCCATGTGGCCAACCTGCAAGCGGCGCTTCCGCTGCCGGACCACGCCAGCGGCCTGTTCGTGTTCACACAGGACTTCCGGGTTGCGCGCAAGCTGGTGGAAGAGGGCGCCAAGGTGGAACAGGAAATCATCGTGGATGTGGAAGGCACGATTGCCGAAAACGGTCTTGCGCTGCTGAACCAGGGCGCCACCAAGGTGAGCTGGCAGAACGAGACGCGCCTGCGCTTCGCCATCAAAGGCCCGAAGCCGCACCAGATCGATGTGATGTGCAAATCGGTCGGGCTCACGCCGGTGGCGATCCGCCGCATCCGCCTCGGCCGCATCGCCATGTCCAGCCTCCCGCCGGGCCAGTGGCGCTACCTGCAAGGCTACGAACGTTTCTAGGCTGCTTCGGCAGCGCCGCTGGTGGTGACGTAGTCCACGATCTGGTCAACGCTCGCCTGCGGAAGATGGTCGAAACGCGCGCCGTTGCGGAAGCGGCCTTCGCTGCCCACGGGGCGGCTATACACGAGATCAATCACCGCATCGTTGCGGATGGAACTGCCGGGGAATGAGAAGCAGAAGCGGTAGCGCTTGTCCGGCTGCATACGGTAGGGAGTGATGAAAGCCACGCCCATGCGCGCAATGTCGATGATCTGGGCGATACGAACCGGGCCGCCATCCAAATCCGTGACAGTGGCCTGAACCTGCAGCAAACGGCGCACGTGTTCTCTTCGTTGATCCATTGTCAAAGCTTAGCCCAAAGGCGCCACGGATGGCGCAGGTCAGGACTGGGCAGGCGAGGCAACCGTTTTGACGGGTTTAGGCAGTTGCACGAGGCGGGTGCCGGCCAGCTTGTCGTGCAGGAACTGGCGGTTGCCGCTGAAGAAGGCGGTCAGGGACCACAGCAGGATACCGCCGAAAATCGCATACAGCGCATGCCAGCGCTGCAGCTGCAGCGCATAGTCCAGCACCAGCGCGGGCAGCACCCACATCCAGCTCAGCAGGTAGCGCAGCACGGCCGCTTTCATGGGCAGCGGGCCGCCGTCGGCCATCACGACACGGATGCGCCAGGTCTGCATCGCCAGGGTCTGGCCCTTGCGGCTCCACTGATGAATGAAATAGATGCCCAGCACGATGAAGGCCAGCGCCTGGCGCATATGTTCCACCAGCGGCGTGTGGCTGGCGCCAGTGGCCAGTTCGAACACGAGGAAGGGCAGGAACAGCGCGGCGAAGGCCAGCAGCAGCTCGTAGACCATCGAGATCAGGCGGCGCTTAACGGACGGCGTGGGATAGCTGGACAGCGTGTCTTTACTTGCTTGCATTCGGTACAGTTGCAGGGGCGGCAGGGGCGGGTGCAGGGGCCGAGGGTGACGCAAGCGGCTGCGGATACATGGCAGCCGGGGTGGCAGCGCCTTCCAGCGGATAAACGGGTTCCAGCACCGGCTGTGGCGGCTGCGCCGCAGGTGCGGGCGCGGGCGCTGCAGGCGCAGGAGCGGGCGTGGCGACAACGACCGGCGCAGGCGTGCCGGGCGCGGGAACCAGTCCCTGGCCATGCGCCTTGATCGGCTGGGGGGTCTTGATATTCGATTGCGCCGGTGTCGGCGGCTTGGCGATCTGCTGGCGCTTGCCTGCGGCCGCATCGGCCAGCTTGCGTTTCTCGTCTTCCGGCAGCAGCTGGTATTGCTCCCACTGCGCCGCCTTCTTTGCGCCCATGATCTTCTGCGCGCGCGCATAATTTTCGCGCACGGCCTTGCGTTCTTCGGGAGTAAGGCGGGTCCATTCACGCATGCGGTCCAGCACGCGCTGCTGTTCGGCCGGCTTCATGGAGGCGAACCGGTTCGCGATATCGAGCCATTTCTGCTTGCGCACCGGGCCCAGTTCGTCCCAGGTGGATTCCAGCGGGCCGAGGGCCTTCTGCTGCGCCGCATTCAGTTCGGACCAGCGCGGTTTTTCAGCGGTGACATTGCTGCCCAGGCCAACCTTGGCCGGCACGGAAGCGATTGCTTGCAGGGACGCATCGCGCTCGCTGTGCAGCCACACGGCGCCAACCACCAGCAATACTGCCAGAACGGCAATGCCAGCGATGAGCGGGGTACGGCTACGGACACGCGTCATTGCTTATTGTCCGCGCGTTTCAATGTAGGCGTTGAAGCCGTGGTCCAGGTAAGCCGACAGGGGCAGCTCGTCCGACAGCAGGGCCGCGTCCAGCTCGGCCAGTTCGGCGATCGACTGCTGCTGCTCGTAGTGATAGACGCCAACCATGCCGCACAGCACCAGCATCAGGGGCAGGGCCACGCTGAAACGGTTGATCCAGCCAAACGCATTGCCAAAGCCGCCGGCCGTGGCCAGCTCGGTACGGGCCACACGCACTTCCACATGCGCCTTCTTGCGCGCCATGGCTGCCTGGCGTGCTGCCGCCAGGCGGTCGGTGGTCGATGCCGGCAAATCGTCTAGCTTTTCGTTCAGCGCATGGCGCACCCGGTAAGCAAAATTCAATTCTTCGGTATTCATAATTTGATTCCTTTGGCTTTGAGCGACTCTGCGAGGGTATGTGTTGCTCTGGAGCAATGTGTTTTAACACTCCCTTGGGAGCATCCCATTGCTTCCGCCGTCTCCGCCACATCCATATCCTGCCAGTAACGCATGAGGAAGGCTTCCCGTTGACGCGCCGGCAGCTTTTGTACTTCATTTTCAATAATTTGCAGCACCTGCATGCGCTCGACCTGGTCCGCGCTCGATTCCGCTGCCTGGGAGCCCTGCTCAGCCTCGTAGCTTTCGAGTATATCAAAGTCCTCGTTTTCCTCGTGGGAACTTCCCAGCCCGGAAAACAGGCTGACCCAGGTATTGCGGACTTTTTCCCTGCGGAAATAATCGAGGATGGTGGTCTGCAGGATGCGCTGGAACAGCATGGGCAGTTCGGCGGCTGGCTTGTCGCCATATTTCTCGGCCAGCTTGATCATCGCGTCCTGCACGATGTCCAGCGCCGACTCGTCCTTTCGCACCGCATAGACCGCCTGCTTGAATGCCCGCCGCTCCACGTTTTCGAGGAAATCCGATAATTCTTTGTCTGTGGCCATGCGGGGGGAGTGTGAGCTACCGGTTTGGTCTTATTTAACTGTCGGGCATCGTAGCAAAAACGGCCCAATAAAGCACCTGAATTGTATGGATATGCATTTTTCGCCAGATAAACCTTGACCGGAATGCTGCAACGCAGTAACGTATGGAACGCTTTGCACACCACGAAGCTCCCCGGTTTGACGCAACAGGCACACAAGGCCGTTGGGGAAAACCAGCTTTCATTTGTCAGCAGTTTGCTCTAACCCGCGCCACAAGCGTGAGAGGTCGGCATCAACCGCTGCAGAAACTCAAGGCTGAACGAGTTGCGTTTAGCGTTGCCCTGTACTCACACTACGTTGAGGGGAAGGGGTGGCGTGACCGCAGAAAGAAGGGAAGCCACGAGTGCTGCACGGAACGCCCGCTTCGCCAGGCCAGAGCATCCTATCAATCTCCATATGGACCTTGAAAGGAATGTTTCATGAACACCGAAGCCTCCATTACGGGCGCTGAGATACTTGTACGTTGCCTTGCCGAAGAGGGTGTTGAACACGTCTTTGGCTACCCCGGCGGTGCGGTTCTCTACATCTACGACGCCATCTTCAAGCAGGACAAATTCCAACACGTTCTGGTACGCCATGAGCAGGCCGCCGTGCATGCTGCCGATGCCTATTCGCGCAGTTCGCAAAAAGTCGGCGTGGCCATCGTGACCTCCGGACCAGGCGTGACCAATGCCGTGACCGGCCTTTCCACCGCCTATATGGACTCGGTGCCGATGGTGGTGATTTCCGGCCAGGTGCCGAGCCACGCCATCGGGCAGGACGCCTTCCAGGAGTGCGACACCGTGGGCATTACGCGCCCGGTGGTCAAGCACAACTTCCTGGTGAAGGACGTGCGCGAACTGGCGGAAACGGTCAAGAAGGCTTTCTATATCGCGCGCACCGGCCGCCCCGGTCCGGTGCTGGTGGATATCCCGAAGGATATCTCCATGCACAAGCACACCTACTCGTATCCGAAAGAGATCGAGATGCGCTCCTACCGTCCGGTGGACAAGGGCCACTCGGGCCAGATCCGCAAGGCGGTGCAGCTGCTGCTGCAGGCCGAGCGCCCGATGATCTATACGGGCGGCGGCGTGATCCTGGCCAACGCTTCGCCCGAGCTGAACAAGCTGGTCGAACGCCTCGGCTTCCCCGTCACCAATACCCTGATGGGCCTCGGTGGTTCGCGCGCCAGCGATCCGAACTTCGTGGGCATGCCCGGCATGCACGGCACCTACGAAGCGAATATGGCGATGCAGAACTGCGACGTTCTGATCGCCATCGGCGCCCGTTTCGACGACCGCGTGATCGGCAACCCCAAGCACTTCGCCACCAACCCGCGCAAGATCATTCACGTCGATATCGACCCTTCGTCGATCTCCAAGCGCGTGAAGGTGGACATTCCCATCGTCGGCAACGTCAAGGACGTGCTGGTGGAATTCCTGGCGCAGCTGGACGCCGCCGATGCGAAGCCGAACAAGGCCGCGCTGTCGAAATGGTGGTCGCAGATCAACGAGTGGCGCGGGCGCGATTGCCTGAAGTACGCCGGCTCCGATCTCGTGATCAAGCCGCAGTCGGTGGTGGAAAAAGTGTGGGACATCACCAAGGGCGATGCCTTCATCACCTCCGACGTGGGCCAGCACCAGATGTGGGCCGCGCAGTACTACAAGTTCGACAAGCCGCGCCGCTGGATCAATTCCGGCGGCCTGGGCACCATGGGCGTGGGCCTGCCGTACGCCATGGGCGTGCAGATGGCCAACCCTGACGCCACCGTGGCCTGCATCACGGGCGAAGGGTCGATCCAGATGTGCATCCAGGAACTCGCCACCTGCAAGCAGTATCACCTGACGCCGAAGATTATCCTGCTGAACAACCGCTTCCTGGGCATGGTGCGCCAGTGGCAGCAGATCGACTACGGTTCGCGCTATTCCGAGTCCTATATGGATTCGCTGCCGGACTTCGAAAAGCTGGCCGAGGCCTATGGCCACGTCGGCATGCGCATCGAGAAGCCGGGCGATGTGGACGGCGCGCTGAAGGAGGCCTTCGGCATGAAGGACCGCCTGGTGTTCATGAACTTCATTACCGACCAGAGCGAAAACGTCTGGCCGATGGTGAAGGCCGGTTCCGGCCTCTCCGAAATGCTGCTCGGCTCGGAGGACCTCTGATATGCGACACATTATTTCTGTTTTGCTGGAAAACGAAGCCGGTGCACTGTCCCGCGTGGTGGGCCTGTTCTCTGCACGCGGCTACAACATCGAGACGCTGACGGTAGCGCCGACGGAAGACTCGACGCTGTCGCGCATGACCATCGTCACCAGCGGTTCGGACGACATCATCGAGCAGATCACCAAACACCTGAACCGCCTGATTGAAGTGGTGAAGGTGGTGGACCTGACCGAAGGCCAGCACATCGAGCGCGAGCTCATGCTGATCAAGGTGAGGGCAGTGGGCAAGGAGCGCGAGGAAATGAAGCGCACCGCCGACATCTTCCGCGGCCGCATCATCGATGTGACCGAGAAGACCTACACCATAGAGCTGACGGGCGCCAAGAGCAAGCTGGATGCCTTCATCGATGCCATCGACCGCACTTCGATCCTGGAGACCGTCCGTACCGGCGGCTCCGGCATCGGCCGCGGCGAACGCATCCTCAAAGTCTGAACACACGTACACACAAAATATTAAAAGGAATGACCATGAAAGTTTTCTACGACAAAGACGCTGACCTCTCCCTCATCAAAGGCAAGAACGTTGCCATCATCGGCTACGGCTCCCAGGGCCACGCGCACGCGCAGAACCTGAGCGAATCCGGTGTGAACGTGACCGTCGGCCTGCGCAAGGGCGGCGCTTCGTGGCAGAAGGTGGAGAAGGCCGGCCTGAAGGTCGCTGAAGTGAACGAGGCAGTGAAAGCCGCCGACGTTGTGATGATCCTGCTGCCGGACGAGAATATCGCGCAGGTCTACAACGAAAACGTGGCGCCGAACATCAAGCAGGGCGCCGTGCTGGCCTTCGCGCACGGCTTCAATGTGCATTATGGCCAGGTGGTGCCGCGCGCCGACCTGGACGTGATCATGGTGGCGCCGAAAGCGCCGGGCCACACCGTGCGCGGCACCTACACGCAAGGCGGCGGCGTGCCGCACCTGATCGCCGTCTACCAGGACAAGTCCGGCGTGGCGCGCGATATCGCCCTGTCCTACGCGGCGGCGAACGGCGGCGGCAAGGCCGGCATCATCGAAACCAACTTCCGTGAAGAGACCGAGACCGACCTGTTCGGCGAACAGGCCGTGCTGTGCGGCGGTACCGTGGAACTGATCAAGGCCGGTTTCGAAACGCTGGTGGAAGCAGGCTACGCGCCGGAAATGGCCTACTTCGAGTGCCTGCACGAACTGAAACTGATCGTTGACCTGATCTACGAAGGCGGCATCGCCAACATGAACTACTCGATCTCGAACAACGCCGAATACGGCGAGTACGTGACCGGCCCGAAAGTGGTGACCTCCGCCACCAAGGACGCCATGCGCCAGTGCCTGAAGGACATCCAGACCGGCGAATACGCCAAGTCCTTCATCCTGGAAAACAAGGCCGGCGCCCCGACGCTGATCTCGCGCCGCCGCCTGACCTCCGAGCACCAGATCGAAGAAGTGGGCGCCAAGCTGCGCGCAATGATGCCGTGGATCGCGAAGAACAAGCTGGTCGACCAGTCCAAGAATTGATTTGTCCCAAGCTTCATCTTCAACGGCCCTGCGGGGCCGTTTTTTTATTGCACGATTAAACTGTCCAGGACAGGGTAGTTAGTTGATATTAGGATAGAATTCTTGTTACCTGATTTCCAATCTTTTTGACATTCAATGCATATCCGGGCCCGTCTCCTGCAGCTGATTGCCGTCATCCTCCTGCCGCTGTTCCTGGCGGCGGCTGCGTCGGTGTGGTTCTTCTACAAGGAACAGCGCGAGTCGGAGATTGCGGGTGTGAAGGAAGCGGTACGCACGCTGGGCATGCTGGTGGATCGCGAACTGCTGGTGACCGAGGGCATTCTGCGGGCGCTCGGCGAATCCCAGTCGCTGTATGAGGGCGACTTCAAGCGGTTCTATGAATATGCCCGGCGCATTGCGCCGCCGGAGAACAGTACGGTGCTGCTCAGTGACGTGTCCGGACGGCCGCTGGTGGATGCCCGCTACGCTCCGGGCACGCCAATTACGCCTGACGCGAACAGCTTTGCCGAACTGAGCCGCGAAAACGCGCATGCGGGCGTGCGCGTGTCGAACCTGTTCTCCACTGAATCCGGCAAGCGCTATTCCTTCGCCGTGCAGGTGCCGCTGGTGCGCAATGGCCGCATCACCCATTACCTGAGCATGCGGCAGGACGTCGGCAGGCTGCAGTCGCTGCTGTCGCAGCACACCATGCCGCAGGGCTGGATTGCATCGATCGTCGACCGGCACGGCACGGTGATTGCGCGCAGCCACAAGGCCGATGAGATGGTAGGCCGTACCGCCAGCGGCAAGCTGGGTGACCGCATTCGTCGCGCTGAACCCTTTGGCATCCAGGAAGGCTTCACACTGGACGGCATGCCGACCGAGGCCTATTTCAGCCGGGCCCCGCTCTCTGGCTGGACGGTTGTGATCGGCCTGCCGGCCGCCGAGATCAGCGCGCCGGCGACCAAGGCCACCGGCTGGCTCGCCATCGGCATGCTGTGCGCAATTGCGCTGGCGCTATCCGTGGCCCAGTACTACGTGCGGCGCACGGCGGAACCGATCGAGCGCCTGCGCGCTGCGGCGGACAAGCTGGGCAAGGGCGAAGAAGTGGAGCTCGCCAGTACAGGGCTGGTGGAAACCGATTCGGTCGGCGCCGCGCTGAGCGAAGCAGGGCGCCGTATCCGCGAGCAGCAGCAAACGCTGGAACAGCGCGTGGCGGAAGCGGTAGCGGCGGCCGAACATGCACAGCGCGCACTGCTGCAGGGCCAGAAGCTGGAGGCGCTGGGCCGGCTGACAGCAGGCATCGCGCACGACTTCAACAACATCCTGCAGACCCTGTCCTCGGCGCTGGAGCTGATCCAGCTCACCACGGACCGCGAGCGCCTGCTGGCGCTGGCCCGCACCTGCGAGAAGGCGGTGGCGCGGGCCACGCGCCTGACCAACCAGATGCGCGCCTTCGGCAGGGTGCAGGAAGTGCGTCCCGAGACCATGGCAGCCGGCCAGGCGCTGCATAACGCAATGCCGATGCTGGAAGGCGCCTTGCCCAGCAATATCCGCTGGACGGCGCAGATTCCGGACGGCCTGTGGACCGTCACCGTCGACTTCCTGCAGTTCGAACTGGCCCTGCTGAACGTGGTCATCAATGCGCGCGATGCGATGCCGGAAGGCGGCGCGCTCACGCTCACGGCGGAGAACCTGGCAGGCGTGTCGGCACCCGAGCTGGCAGCGGGCGACTACGTCTGCATCCGCATCGAAGACAGGGGCGTCGGCATGTCGCCGGAAACGCTGGCGCGCGCCATGGAACCGTTCTTCACCACCAAGTCGGTGGAGAAGGGCAGCGGCCTCGGACTGGCCCAGGCCTATGGCTTTGCCAAGCAGGCCAACGGCGCGCTGCAGATGAGCAGTGAAGAAGGGCGCGGCACCACGGTAACGCTGCTGCTGCCGCGCACGCGCGGCGGTGCGGCCATGATGGCGGCCTTTGCCGGCAGGGAAGCGGCAGCGCCGTCCATGCTCGGCGCCGCCGGCGACAGCGGCACGCTGCTGTATGTGGAGGACGACGCGCTGGTGCGCGAGACCGTGCTGCCGGCCCTGGTGTTCGCCGGCTTCGATGTCACCGCCGTGGAAAACGGCGAACAGGCGCTGGCGGCGCTGGATGCAGGCAAGACCTTCAGCCGCGTGTTTTCGGACATCGTGATGCCCGGCCAGATCAGCGGCATCGACCTGGCGCGCATCGTGCGCGAGCGCTTCCCGCATGTGCCGGTGCTGCTGGCCACCGGCTACACCGACCGCAAGGTCGACCTGCCGGGCGTGCGCCTGCTGGCCAAGCCCTACGACATCATGCAGGCCATCAGCATGCTGCGCGGCGAAATTTAAGTTACAAACGCTCACCAAAGGGGGCGTTGCCGCGTGAAAATTTCGGTTAAAGTCAGGGCACCGCCTGACCTCTGAGGAGATAAAAATGACCGTATTGAAAACCGTGGCGGCCGCAGCGCTCGTGCTGGGCGCGCAAGCCGTTCAGGCCCAGACCATTCCTACCACCGGTACCCTTGTGATCGTGCCCGCCAACGGCGAAGTGCGCGCGCCGAACGACCAGGCCGTGACCCACTTTGCTATTGAAGAGCAGGACAAGGACAAGGCCGCCGCCGCCTCGCGCGTGAACCAGAAGATGAAGCAGGGCATGGAGATCCTCAAGCGCGAAGACCCGAACGCGAAACTCAAGACCCAGGGCTACTACACCTATCCGGTCTATCCGGAAGACCGTCCGCAGCCGGTGGGGCCGGCGCCGAAGAAGCCGGTGCCGGTCGCCTGGCGCGTAGGCCAGTCGCTGGAACTGACGACCACCAGCCTGAACACGCTGCCGAAGACCGTGGCCGCTGCCCAGAAAGTGCTCATGCTGAACGGCATCAACTTCGGCCTGACGCCGGAAGCGACCCGCAAGCTGGACGACCAGCGCATTGCCGTCACCTACAAGGCCCTGAACGAGCGCATCGCCTCGATTGCCTCGGCCATGGGCCGCAAGACCAGCGACGCCGTGCTGGAGACGGTGGACTTCGAAGGCTCCGGCAACTACGGGCGCGAATCCATGGCAGCGGCGGCGCCAATGATGATGATGCGCGGGAAGATGGCCGATTCCGCCGAGGTGGCTGAGCCAAGCTTCGAGCCGGGCGAAACCACGCTGGACATGCGCCTGGTAGGCAAGGTGCGCTTCAAGTAAGGGCTAGGCCATCGGCTGGCGAATGATGGTTTTCCACTTCGCCGGATCGGCGCGGCGTATATCGCTCAGGTAGATTTCGTGGTGCTTGCCCGCAAGGGCAGCGCGTTCCCGGATGAAATCGTGCACCCGCTGGATCGTGGGTCCTTCTTCGCTGAAAGGGCCGACGTGCAGCACCTGGGCGCAGCGTCCTTCGCTGAACTTCTCCAGCCGCAGCGCGTTCAGGGCCGGCAGCTGCTTCTTGCGCCTCACCTCCGCCAGCGCCGCCTCGATCACGGCTTCACCGGCAGGGGGCGGCTGCATGATCATCATGGTCCATTTCCACTTTGAGCGCTCATTGCTGAGGAAAGCGGACATGTCATCCGACCACCACAGGCCTTCCAGCGGCATGACAGCATAGTCGATTGCCTGCGGGCCTTTTTTGACCATGAACTTTGCCGTATAGGAAACGGAGAACAGGGCCTCCACCGCCTCGGCATATTGCTGAGAGCTGTTGGGATCGCCCTCGCCGTCGATCATGAGGAAGGGCAGGGTGGGCACGTCCAGCTGCACCACCTCCCTGGCGGACGCATGATAAAGATGCTTCAGCTCTTTCCTGAGGTCGACTTTTGACACGGGCGCACCTGTGCTCCACTATAATAGGGTCACACTTTAGCGCAGTACTTACAGGAACGTATGGCAAAATTTCCCCGTCGCAGACCGAAGAACGCAGTCACCCCGGCTGGCAAGGCGCCCCGCAGGACGCCCTTCAGCCGTTTCGCGCGCCACCGCGACGTGGACGGACCCGCCAAGCCGCGTTCGCGCGGCATCTACCTGCTGCCGAACGCCTTCACCACGGCGGCGCTGTTCTGCGGCTTCTATGCCATTGTCATGGCGATGAACCAGCGCTTCGAACACGCCGCCTGGGCCATCTTCGTGGCCATGCTGCTGGACGGCCTTGACGGCCGTGTGGCCCGCCTCACCAATACCCAGAGCGAATTCGGCGCCCAGTACGACTCCCTGTCGGACATGGTGTCCTTCGGCGCCGCGCCGGCGCTGGTGATCTACGAATGGTCGCTGCGCGGCCTGGGCAAACTGGGCTGGATCGCCGCCTTCGTCTATTGCGCAGGCGCCGCACTGCGCCTGGCGCGCTTCAATACCAATATCCAGGTCGTCGACAAGCGCTACTTCCAGGGCATGCCGAGTCCATCGGCCGCCGCGCTGGTGGCGGGCTTCGTGCTGATGATGGTGGACCTCGAAGTGCCGGGCGTGCTGCTGCCATGGGTGTCCTGGGGCATCGCCATGTTCGCGGGCCTGACCATGGTGACCAATGTGCCGTTCTACAGCTTCAAGGACATCAACTTCCGCAAGTCGGTGCCTTTCATTGCCGTGTTCCTGATTGCGCTGATCTTCGCGCTGATCTCGATCGACCCGCCGAAGGTGATGTTCCCGCTGTTCGTGCTGTATGGCCTGTCCGGCTATGTGGTGTTCTTCGTGCGGCTGGCCAAGGGCAAACCGGTAAGCATTGTTCAGACCAAGGACGAAGCCGACGACTAGCAAAAGGAGAGCTGCATGAGCGACCGCCTGATCATCTTCGATACCACCCTGCGTGACGGCGAACAGTCGCCGGGCGCATCGATGACCCGTGAAGAGAAGGTGCGCATCGCGAAGCAGCTCGAACGTTTGCGCGTCGATGTGATCGAGGCCGGTTTTGCCGCCGCCTCGCCGGGCGATTTCGAGTCGATCCGCTCGATCGCCGCCGCCGTGCGCGAATCCACCATCTGCTCGCTGGCGCGCGCCAATGACCGCGACATCGCCCGCGCCGCCGAGGCGCTGCAGCCCGCAGCGCGCAAGCGCATCCACACCTTCCTCGCCACCTCGCCGCTGCACATGAAGATGAAGCTGCGCATGGAGCCGGAACAGGTGCTGGAACAGGCCAGGCTGGCCGTGCGCTTCGCCCGCCAGCATACGGACGATATCGAATTCAGCCCCGAGGACGGAAGCCGCTCGGAAGAGGACTTCCTGTGCCGCGTGCTGGAAACCGTCATCGCCGAAGGCGCCACCACCATCAACTTCCCGGACACCGTGGGCTATGCGGTGCCGGAGCTGTACGGCGAAACCATCCGCCGCCTGCGCGAGCGCATTCCCAATTCGGACAAGGCCATCTGGTCGGTGCACTGCCATAACGACCTGGGGCTGGCGGTGGCGAATTCGCTGGCCGGCGTGATGATCGGCGGCGCGCGCCAGATCGAGTGCACCATCAACGGCCTGGGCGAGCGCGCCGGGAATACGGCGCTGGAGGAAGTGGTGATGGCGCTGCGCACGCGCGGCGGCTACTACAATATCGACTGCGGCATCGACACCACGCAGATCGTCGCAGCGTCGAAGATGGTGTCGCAGATTACCGGCTTCGCGGTGCAGCCGAACAAGGCGGTGGTGGGCGCCAACGCCTTCGCGCACGCCTCGGGTATCCACCAGGACGGCATCCTGAAAGCGCGTGAGACCTACGAGATCATGCGCGCGGAAGACGTGGGCTGGACCGCCAACAAGATCGTGCTCGGCAAGCTCTCAGGCCGCAACGCCTTCAAGCAGCGCCTGCAGGAGTTGGGCATTCAGCTGGATTCGGAAGCGGAAGTGAATGCGGCCTTTGCCCGCTTCAAGGAGCTGGCCGACCGCAAGGCCGAGATTTTCGACGAAGACATCATGGCGCTGGTGAGCGGCGAGGAAGGGCACGAAGGGGAGCACTACCGCTTCGTGTCGCTGGCGCAGCGTTCCGAAACCGGCGAACTGCCGCATGCGAAGATCGTGTTCTCGATGGGCGGCGCCGAGCAGTCCTGCGAGGGCACCGGCGACGGTCCGGTGGATGCCATCGTCAACGCCATTGAAAGCACGGCGAAATCAGGCGCGGAGCTGGTGCTGTTCTCGATTGCCGCCATCAGCCCCAGTTCACAGTCGCAGGGGGAAGTGACGATGCGCCTGTCCAGCGCGGGCCGCATCGTCAACGGCGTAGGCGCCGATCCGGATATTGTGGTGGCGTCGGCCAAGGCCTACCTGTCGGCGCTGAACAAGCTGCATTCGACACAGCGCGTGAACCCGCAGGAGTAGCACCATGTCGTTCCCGCCTGCGCGGGAACGACGGTGGGGCTGCTCCCGCTCAGTGAGCCGCTTTCGGCTTGCGTGCTTTGGTGCGCAGGCGGGAGCGGTGGCGCAGCGCGGCGTGATAGGCTGATTCGGTGCCGCGCGACACTACGGCCCAGTACCAGCCTTCGCCCGCATGCCGTTTCGCGTTCTGCTCGGGGTCTGTATCGATCATCGGCACCATGGCCTCGATCTCGCCGCCATACTGGTCGCCACTTACCTCCGGCGCCGCTGCCAGGTCGGCCGCGCCGTCCTGCGCGGCGCCTGCGGTTTCTTCAGGCAGCGCCAGCTCCAGCAGCTGTTCGTCTTCCTCGGTCTCCACGGCCTGCGCTGCACGGTCGATCAGCAGGCGCAGCGGGTCGCTGAAGGCCGCCAGTTCGGCGGGGGAGGGCTCATTGGCCGGCGGCGGGGCATCGGCAGCGGCATCTTCCGGCGCAGGCTCTTCCTCCTGCGGCGGCATGCTGAAGTTCTTGCGGCTGCCGTCGTAGGACGGGCGCGGTGGCGCGATGGGCTCGTCAACGGCCGTGAGGCCCTGCTTGAAATGGCTGGAGAGAACGCGGGTCATGCCCGTATTCTAAAAGAAACCGCGCTTCTCTTCGTACAACGGGTCGGGCCCGCTCATCATCTCGCGCACAATGCCGTCCTTGCTGAAGTGGATATGCATCATCGAGTTCCACACGCCGGACTGCTTGTAGCGGTAGCTCCAGACTTCAAGATCGCGCAGCGACAGGTACATGGTCTCGGCCGGGTGGCCGAAGGTGCGCAGGATGCTGTCCTTGTTGTCCTGGCCCAGTTTGACGGCGGCAAACTTCTCGTCCGTCAGCACCTGCTCCCAGGAGCGCAGGCGGCCATCGGCGCCGTAGGTGGCCATCCAGGTGAACTGGCCGAAGGCGCCGGCCCCGTACTCGGCGATGGTTTCGCCGTTGGGGCCGGGGTAGCGCGCGCCGGGCTGGCCCCGGCTGGCTTCCACCGCCGCCATGCTCTGGCCCGGCACGGGCGGCGGAGCGAACACAGTGCAGGCGCCCAGCAGCAGGGAAAATGTTGTCGAAATGATCAGTTTTCGCATCGTGAAGCCTCCGGCGGGTGAATAATTGTAGCCAGAAGCAGGTACACGGGCCGTTTTTTCCGCTATACTTCCGGGTCTGGTCCAAAAGGGCCAGGTATCTATATCCATCCGTAGTTCACGATGATCAGGGTTGCAAGACTCCGTTCATCGCATGTGAAAGGTAATATCATGTCCGTAGAAAACATCAACAAGTCGGCGATCATCGCTGACAACGCACGCGCACAGAACGACACCGGTTCGCCGGAAGTTCAGGTTGCCCTGCTGACCGCTCGTATCAACGAACTGAACACCCACTTCAAAGAGCACACCAAGGACCATCACTCCCGCCGTGGCCTGATCAAGATGGTGAACCGTCGTAAGAGCCTGTTGTCTTACCTGAAAGGTAAGGACGCAAACCGTTACCGCGATCTGATCGCTAAACTCGGCCTGCGTAAGTAATTTTTGCGTTACCCGGTTTAAAGAGAAATGCCTGCGACAGTTGACTGCCGCGGGCATTTTGTCATTTGAGCCGTTGATTTATTGCTAAGCAGCAGGATCGCTTGGCCGGAGGAAGCAGTAGAGCAGGAAGGCAGCCCGAGCGCTGCCTGTGGTGAGGTGAACGACAGCTCCTGAAAATCTGTCGGCAAATAGAAAGGGATTACCCATGTTTAACAAAGTTACGAAAACCTTCCAGTACGGTCAACACACCGTGACGCTGGAAACTGGCGAAATCGCTCGCCAGGCCTCCGGCGCAGTGATGGTGTCGATCGAAGACACCGTGGTGCTGGCTACCGTGGTGGCGCGCAAAGACGCGAAACCAGGCCAGGACTTCTTCCCGCTGACCGTTGACTACCTTGAGAAGACCTACGCTGCGGGCAAGATCCCCGGCGGCTTCTTCAAGCGCGAAGGCCGTCCTTCCGAGAAGGAAACGCTGACTTCCCGTCTGATCGACCGTCCGATCCGTCCTCTGTTCCCAGAGGGCTATATGAACGAAGTGCAGGTGATTGTGCACGTTCTGTCGGTCAATCCGGAAATCGATCCCGATATCGCCTCCATGATTGGCGCCTCCGCCGCCTTGTGCGTGTCCGGCGTGCCGTTCAACGGCCCGATCGGTGCAGCCCGCGTGGGTTACACCAATGGCCAGTACATCCTGAACCCAACCACCTCCCAGCTCAAGGATTCGCAGATGGACCTGGTGGTTGCCGGTACCGAAACCGCCGTGCTGATGGTGGAATCGGAAGCGCAGCAGCTGTCCGAAGAGATCATGCTGGGCGCCGTGGTCTATGGCCACGACCAGATGAAAGCTGTCATCGACGCAATCCATGAACTGGTGCGCGACGGCGGCAAGCCTGAGCAGGTATGGACCGCTCCGGCCAAGAACGAAGCCCTGATCGCCCGCGTTGCCCACTTCGCCGAAGCGAAGATCAACGCTGCCTACCAGACCAAGGACAAGCAGCAGCGTACCGACAAGCTGCGCGCCATGTCGGCTGAAGTGATGGCCGACCTGGCTGCCGATGCAGCTGCCAACGGCACCGAAGCGCCGGACAGCGTCGAAGTCGGCAACATTCTGTTCGACATGGAAGCCAAGGTTGTGCGTTCGCAGATCCTGCAAGGCGAGCCACGTATCGACGGCCGCGACACCCGCACCGTGCGTCCGATCTCGATCCGCACCTCGGTGCTGCCGCGTACCCACGGTTCCGCGCTGTTCACCCGTGGCGAAACCCAGGCGCTGGTCGTGGCCACGCTGGGCACCGCCCGCGATTCGCAGAAGATCGACGCGCTGATGGGCGAGTACACCGACGACTTCATGCTCCACTACAACATGCCACCGTTCGCCACCGGCGAAACCGGCCGCGTCGGTACGCCGAAGCGCCGCGAAGTGGGCCACGGCCGCCTGGCCAAGCGCGCGCTGATCGCTGCCCTGCCGGCGCCGGAAGACTTCAGCTACTCGGTGCGCCTGGTATCTGAAATCACCGAATCGAACGGTTCCTCGTCGATGGCTTCCGTCTGCGGCGGCTGCCTGGCGCTGATGGATGCTGGCGTGCCGATGAAAGCGCACGTGGCGGGTATCGCCATGGGCCTGATCAAGGAAGGCGGCCGCTTCGCCGTGCTGTCCGACATTCTGGGCGATGAAGATCACCTGGGCGACATGGACTTCAAAGTGGCTGGTACTGCCAACGGCATTACCGCACTGCAGATGGACATCAAGATCCAGGGCATTACCAAGGAAATCATGCAAGTGGCACTGGCGCAAGCCAAGGAAGGCCGCGAGCATATCCTGGGCGAAATGCAGAAGGCCGTGCCGAACGTGAAGACCGAGCTGTCCGACTTCGCACCACGCCTGATCACCATCAAGATCAATCCTGAGAAGATCCGTGACGTGATCGGCAAGGGCGGCGCCGTGATCCGCGCGCTGACCGAAGAAACCGGCACCCAGATCGACATCAGCGACGAAGGCGTGGTGACCATCGCTTCCGTTGACGCTGCTGCCGGCCAGGAAGCCAAGCGCCGTATCGAAGAGCTGACCGCTTCCGTGGAAGTGGGCAAGAGCTACGACGGTACCGTGCTGAAGCTGCTGGACTTCGGCGCCATCGTGCAGGTGATGCCAGGCAAAGACGGCCTGCTGCACATCTCGCAGATCGCCAACGAGCGCGTGAACGCCGTGGCCGACTACCTGAAAGAAGGCCAGCAGGTGCGCGTGAAAGTCCTGGAAACGGACGACCGCGGCCGCCTGAAACTGTCGATGAAAGCCGCAGCGGAAGAAGCCGCTGCTGCCTCAGCCGCACAGTAATCGCCGTCGACTCGGGGAAGCCGCCAGCGCGCAAGCCCTGGCGGCTTTTTTTTATTCCATCATCCCGTTGATGGGCACCGAATACACATTGCGCGAGCCGTTGAATACGGCTCCATTCAGTTCATCGGCGACCTGCGCTGCGTTGGTGACGGTTTGCTGGCGCGGCCAGCTCACGCTGCCCTCGCGGCGCGTGCTGCTGAACAGCAGGCTGCGCCCATCCGGCGTGATTGAACTGGCGTATTCCAGCAGCGGCGTATTGACGGCGCCGCCCAGGCGCACGGGCTTGCTCCAGGCCTGGCCCTGGCGCAGCACGCGGTACAGGTCGAGATTGCGGCCGGCATCCATCATGCCGACAATCGCGAAGCTCTGGTCCGGCGCAATGGCAAAGGAGACGCCGCTGACAGGGAGCAGCTCCGGCGCCTGCCACACGCCGCCGGCCAGCCGGCTGCGGAACAGCTGGTTCTCTGCGCCTGCGCGCCCGAAGTACAGGGTGCCGTCGCCGGCGAGCGATGGATAGATTTCGTTGACGCTGCTGTTGATCGTGTCCGGCAACCGGCGCGGTTCGCCCCAGGCGCCATTCGCCATTTTCTCCACTTCCCACAGGTCGAGATCGGCCTTCGCCTGTGCGCCGCTGGCCGGACGGTTGGAGATGAAGATGTAGCGCTGGCCGTCCGGGCTGAGCACGCCGTCGCCATCGTTCCATTTGCCGGAGAAGGGCAGCACGGCCGCGGCCTGCCACTGGCCATCTCTCAGGCTGGACTGCATCAGCGTCATGCGCGTGAAGCCGCTGTCGGTGCGGGTGAACAGCAGCGAGCGGCCGTCCGGCGTGACCGATGCGGCGAAGTCATGGAAGGCGGTGGAGATGGTCTGGGGGCCGATCAGTTCGGCCGGCGCAGCGGCATGGGCGTGGCAGGCGAGCGCCAGGGGCAGGGCCGCAAGTACCCCGTGAATACGGTTCATAAGCTCCTCGTGGGTCAAAGAGCGAGGAGGCAATCGTGCTCCTTGCTCTTTAGAAATGCTAACACGAGGCGGATGTCGCTATGCGGTGTAGCGCGCCACGCGCGGCGCGAAGCGTTTCAGCGCGAGGATGGTCAGCGCCGAAATGCCGAACACCAGCAGCGACAGCACGATCTCGGACTGGATGCCGAACTTGCTGACCACCTTGATCCAGAAGACGTGCGAGAGGTAGATGCCCAGCGTGCATTCGGACAGCACGCTGATATTGACGGGGAAGCTCACATTCCAGTCCGGCAGCAGGATGACGGCGGCCAGCGCAATGCCGACCAGGTAGGTCACGCCCATACCCGGCACCGACCAGGCAAACAGCAGCACGAAGGCGAGGATGGCGGCAATGAAGCCGGCGCGCATGGCGCGCGGCAGCGCGCTGCAGTTGGCGAAGAACACGCCGATGAAGACCCCGTCCAGCGCGTGGGCGTATTGCGCATAGGGGGCGCCCAGGGCCAGCGCCAGCGGGTGCCAGGAGGAATTCAGCCACAGCAGCGTGAGCGCCAGGGCTACGCAGGCGTAGCACAGCATGCTCGCCGTGAGGTAGCGCTTGATATGGTCGAAAATAATAATAACGATGAATATAAATGGCATATACCACAGGTGCAGGCTGGTGCCGGTTAATAATCCCGCTGTTATTCCATTGTCGAGAGAAAAGAACGGTCTATTCTGCGCAAGGTTAATTGCTCCGTAGAAAATGGACCATACTATCCATGGGAGTAATAATATTTTCGCGCGCTCCAATACGGGCTTGGGCGGCGATTTGATCTTGGCCGAGAAGTACAGCGAGATGATGAGGAAGGCCACCAGCCCGGCGTAGGCGATGTCGCGGCCGGTGCTGGCGCTGTGATACCAGATAATGCCGAAGGCGCTGAATATCCTTAATAATTCTATTTCTTGACGTTTCTGAGAGGCATCAATAATTTTGGAAGGGATATTATTATTCATGGCCAGTGCGGTTAAAATAGATGCGGACCGCGGGATAATATCAAGGTAAACGCAGAGCACGATTGAAAGCGCACAAAATGCAGGCAAATAAAAAGCCGCCTTACGGCGGCTTTTGATGCAGGGCGCACCGTTTAAGGCTGATAGCTGACGCGGTAGATCTTGCCGCCGTGGTCGTCGCTGATGAGGATGGAGCCATCCGCCAGCTGGGCGATATCGACCGGGCGCGCCACCGCGTCCTCGCCCTGCAGGAAGCCATCGATGAAGGTGGTGGTGGTGACTTCCTGGTTCCCTTGCAGGGTGACCAGGCTGATGCGGTAGCCGCTCTTGGTCGTGCGGTTCCAGGAACCGTGCTCGGCGATCAGCAGATTGTTGCGGTAATGGGCCGGGAACTGCTTGCCGGTATAGAAGGTGAGGCCCAGCGGCGCCACGTGCGGCCCCAGCTTGGCGACCGGCGGCGTGAACTCGCTGCAGTTGCGGCCTGCACCGAACTTCGGATCCGGCACCACGCCGCCATGGCAGTAGGGGAAGCCGAAGTGCATGCCCGGCTTGGGCGCCACATTCAGCTCGCAGGACGGGGTGTTGTCGCCCATTTCATCGCGGCCGTTATCGGTGAACCACAGCTCCTTCGTGACCGGATGCCAGGCCAGGCCCACAGCGTTGCGCACGCCCTTGGCCACCAGCTCCCAGTTGGAGCCGTCCGGGTTCATGCGCCAGATTTTGGAGTAGACCTCGTCTTCCTTGTCGCAGACATTGCAGGGGGCGCCTACCGGCACGTAGATCTTGCCGTCCGGGCCGGCCTTGATCGACTTCTCGCCATGCCATTTATCGCTGGGCAGGTCGTCCTTCACCACCTTGTACTGCGGCTTCGCGGCATAGGTTTTGTCGATGTTATCGAAGCGCAGTACGCGCGAGAACTCGGCCACGTAGAGGGCGCCGTTCAGCAGCGTGACGCCGATCGGGCTTTCCAGGCCTTCGGCCACGGTGACGACCTTGTCGGCCACATTGTCCTTGTTCTCGTCCACCAGCGCGTAGATCTTGCCGGCCTTGCGCGAGCCCACGTAGACCACGCCGCTGTCGGAGACCACCATGGCGCGCGCTGACGGTACATTGTCGGCGTACACGGCGATTTTGAAGCCTTTCTGCAGCCTGAAGCCGGCCAGCGCGCTGTCAGCCTTCGCCGCTGCCGCAGCAGCAGGTGCTGCCGCAGCTTTGGCGGCGTTCTTGCGCGGCGCCACATAGTCGGCCAGCGCCGCGATCTGGGTGGCGTTCAGCGTGCCGGCCCAGGCCGGCATGCCCTTGTCCGGAATGCCTTTGGCGATCAGCTTGACGAGATTGGCTTTGGTCGGTTCGCCGTGAATCCAGGTGCTGTCGGCGAGGGCTGGGCCGACCGCGCCTTCCATCTTCGCGCCATGGCATTGGGCGCAGTTGGCCTGGTACAGCTTGTCGGCCTGCACGGCAGGGGCGGCCTGGGCAGCGCTGGCGCTCATGGCCAGGCCGAGCAGGGCGATGCGGAGGGAAACGTTGGTCATCGTTCTTGTCGGTGAGGGAAAAACGCATCTTACCGCCAAGCCCGCTTGCGATGGTAGACTCGCCACGAATCGACTTCATGGAGAGCGGTATGAGCAAAGCCTTGCGTCTGTCGGAGAAATGGTTCCAGCGTGGTTTGTGGCTGGTGGCGCTCGTGTTCGCGGGCTTCCTGATCGGGCTGGGCGGCAAGGTGGTCGACAATATGAACCTGGTCGAAGAGCCCTTGTCGCTGCAGCAGTTCGTCGACGCGCCGGCGCACCAGGCGGCCGAGCGCGAATTGCAGCAGGCCGAGGCGGGTCTGCTGACGGCGCAGGCGGCATTGGAGCAGGCGCGCCAGAAGCACAAGGTGGCTGCTTCCAATAGCCAGACCGCGGCCGAGACCTTCGATAACTGGCTTGCCACGCGGCGCGTCACGGCGCGTCCTGAACAGGACCCCGAGCTGATCGCGCGCACCCGCGAACTGGATGCGCTGAAGGCCGCCGAACGCGGCGCGCTGGCCGTCGTGCAGGCGCAGGAACAGAAACACCTGGACGCGAGCCAGTCACGCGACCGCGCGGCGTCGCGCATCGTGCAGTTGGAGTCCGCTGCGGAGACGCCTTACCGGCAGGCGCTGCGCATGCGCGAGCTGCGCGTGTTCGGCTACCGGCTGGCGCTGACGCTGCCGCTGCTGCTGGCCGCTGGTTGGCTGTGGGCACGGCAGCGCAAGAGCACGTACTGGCCTTTCGTGTGGGGCTTCATTTTCTTTGCGCTGTTTGCCTTCTTCGTCGAGCTGGTGCCTTACCTGCCGAGTTATGGCGGCTATGTGCGCTACGTGGTCGGCATTCTGCTGACGGTGATTGTGGGACGGCAGGCCATCGTGTCGCTGCAGCGCTATCTGGAACGCCAGCGCGCGGCCGAAGCGCTGCCCGATAATCAGCGCCGCAAGGACCTGAGCTACGAGGTGGCGCAGGCGCGGCTGGCAAAAGGCGTGTGCCCGGGCTGCGAGCGCCAGGTGGACCTGAAGGACCCGAAGATGGATTTCTGCCCCCACTGCGGCATCGGCCTCTTCAACCAATGCGGCGCCTGCAGCACGCGCAAGAGCGCCTTCACCCGCTTCTGCTTCTCCTGCGGCACCCCGGCCGCTACCGCTCCGGTCGAGTAAGCGCAATACCGTCTCCGGCAGGCTGGTTATGCTGGCCTGAACAAGGGGGCAGCATGTCAGGAGGACAGCAGCGTAAGCCGGTGCGGCGGCGTAGCCGCAAGCGTATTTCCGGAAAGGCCGGGGTATATGCAAGTGACCTGCTCACAGGGCACGCATTGTTGCTGCTGACTTTGCTACTCGGCGCGCTTGTCGCGCTATCTGTGCGCTGGATCTCCGTTTATGTCGATGACCCGCACTTTGAGATCTTCGCGCATCTGATGCATCTCATGGTCATGGGCAGCGATGCCTTGATCTTCGTCATATGGCTGCTACGATGGATTGTCAGGTCGGTGAAGGAGGGGCTATGAAAGACTTCTGGGAAGGTTTCTGGGAAGGGTTTACTGAAGATTTCTGGGGCAGGGCACGCCAGACCGGAATTATGTATTTCGAGCCCGTGGTCTTCACCTGGCGCTGGCTGAAGCGTGGCGTCAGGGCGCTGGGCCGCGGCGTGATCTGGCTGGCGCGGGCCGGCTGGCGGCCTAAAACACGCTGAGATCGCGAATATCCCCCCAATTTGTCGTCTGGCACGTCAAAACTGCAGTTCATCGCAATCCGCGTGATCCTTGCCTCCCGGCTGGGTACGATGCAAGCATACAAACAACGCTTGCACCGGGAGGTCATCATGAACATCGCCAAAAACATGGAATTCATCTTCGTGTCCGCCATCGTACTGATCGGCGGCACCAGCATGGCGACGGCCAAGTCCCTCCGCCCGGTGCGCAGCATCGAACCGCCGGCGGTGGTTGCCGAAGTGAAGACGGTGGCCACCCTGCCAGTGGTTGTGGTCAGCGCCAAACGTTTGAGTGCCGCCGAGAAGGCTGCGCTGTAACTCTGATTGCCGTCGGCCCGGCCGCACGGTACAGTTAGCCAACGTTTGCCGCTGGGCACAAGAACACTGCATGAGGAACCACTATGAAGAAGCCAATCCGTTTTGCCCTGCTGATCGCCGCGCTGGGCCTGTTTATCGGCAGCGCTGCCGCTGAAGAGCTGAGCAAGCATGTCATCGACAGCCGCATCGTCCGCGTTAAGCTGGACGGTGTGATCGACCTGAAACTGCGCCAGGGCAGCGAACCTTCCCTGCAGATTTCCGGCGACAAGCGCTATGTGGACAGGGTGCAGGTGGTGCAGAACGGCGACACGCTGCTGCTGGAGACGGAAAGCAAGGGTGTGAAGTGGAGCCGTTCTTCGGTGCGCGCCGAGCTGGTGCTGCCCAAGCTGAAGGAAGTGGTATCGGAAGGGGTGGGCACGACGGACGTGTCGGGTTTCAGCGGTGACGATCTCGAGATTACGCTGGACGGCGCAGGCAGCATGAAGGTGGTGTGCGACTACCGCCACATGAAGGCCAGCCTGGGCGGCGTGGGCAGCATGCACCTGTGGGTGGGCGAGAACGAGTCGGTCGACCTCGACCTGCAGGGCGCCGGTTACGTCACGCTCGGCGGCCGCAGCAAGATGCTGAAAGCCTCGCTCGGCGGTCTCGGCGGCCTGAATGCGCAGCAGTTCCAGGCGGACTCGGTGGACGTGGACCTGAGCGGCCTTGGCAACGCAACGGTCAACGCCCGCACCAACGCCAACCTGAACCTCAGCGGCCTCGGCTCGGTCATCGTGTACGGCAAGCCCCTGAACCGCAACGTCAGTGTGGATGGACTGGGTAAAGTCAGCTGGAAATAAGTGGGCCCCTGGGGACGGGGGCAGATAAAGAATAACGACTCCATGACGAGCAAATGAAAAAACTAGGACGCATCATCGTCGCGATCGGTGTGGCGCTCGGCCTGCAGGCCAGCGCCCACGCCGGCTTCGCTGAAGGCGCAACCGCCTACAACAACAAGAATTACGCGCTGGCGTACAAGGAAATTGCGCCGCTGGCGCGCGCCGGCAATACCGAAGCCGAGCACCTGCTCGGCCTCATGTACTACATGGGCCGCGGCGTGCCGCAGGATTACAAGCAGGCGCTCAACTGGCACCGCAAGGCCGCCATGAAGGGCAAGGCCGATGCGCAGTATGTGGTGGGCGCCATGTACTACACCGGCAATGCCGTGATCCAGGACCACAAGCAGGCGGTCACCTGGTTCCGCAAGGCGGCGGAGCAGGGCCACCCGGAAGCACAGCAGGTGCTGGGCCTGATGTACCGTTATCACATCGGCGGCATGCCGCAGGATAACGTCATCGCCTACACGCTGTGGAACCTGGCGGCAGCCAAGGGCAATGCCAATGCGGCCGAGCAGCGCAGCGCCGTGGCCAAGGCCATGACGCCGGAGCAGATCGAGGAAGGGCAGGCCCTGTCGGCTGCCTGGAAGCCGGGCATGCCGCTGCCGCGCACCTCGCGCACCGGAGGCGGCTGAGGCGGTTGAGGAGGCCGCCCTGGAGTAGAATCGCCCCTTTTCCAGACGGGAGAGGGGCGATGATGCGTGCGATCGAAATCAGCAAGCCAGGGCCGGCCGATGTGCTGCACCTGTGCGAGCGCCCCATTCCCGTGCCGCAGGCGGGCGAAATCCGCATCCGCGTGCATGCGGCCGGCGTCAACCGTCCCGATGTGTTCCAGCGCCTGGGCAGCTATGCGCCGCCGCCGGGCGCTTCCGACCTGCCGGGGCTGGAAGTGGCGGGTGAAATCGTTGATGGCGACCTGGCCGCCAGCGGCTTCAGGATCGGCGACATGGTGTGCGCCCTGGTGCAGGGCGGCGGCTATGCCGAATATGTGACCGCGCCGGTCGAGCAGTGCCTGCCGGTGCCTCGCGGCCTCACCGCGCTGGAGGCAGCCTCGCTGCCGGAAACCTTCTTCACCGTCTGGAGCAATGTGTTCGACCGCGCCCGCCTCGGCAAGGGCGAATCGCTGCTGGTACAGGGCGGCACCTCGGGCATCGGCGTGACGGCGATCCAGATCGCCAGCGCCCTCGGCCACCGCGTATTCGCCACGGCGGGCACGGACGAGAAGGCGCGCGCCTGCGAGGCGCTGGGGGCCGAGCGCGGCATCAACTACCGCCATGAGGACTTCGTCAGCGTGGTCAAGCAGCTGACCGGCGATACCGGCGTCGATGTCATCCTCGACATGGTGGGCGGCGATTACCTGGCGCGCGAGATCGGCTGCCTGGCCGACGATGGCAGGCTTGTCATTATTGCACTGCTGGGCGGCTCCAAAGGCCAGCTCGACATGGGCCAGGTGCTGCGCCGCCGCCTGACTGTCACCGGTTCCACCCTGCGGCCGCGTTCCGTGGCCTTCAAGGCCGCCATCGCCGCCCAGCTGCGGGAGAAGGTGTGGCCCCTGATCGGGGAGGGGCATATTAAGCCCGTCATCTACCAGACTTTCCCGCTGGAGCAGGCCGCCGCCGCCCACGCGCTGATGGAAAGCAGCGCCCACACGGGCAAAATCATGTTGCAAGTTATCTGATTATTACGGGCCGTGGTTTGACCACCGTTGGCGGGCCACGCTACAATTACGGGTTATTTACTTTCGGACGCCTATGCGACGCAAACTGGTTATCGGCAATTGGAAGATGAACGGCAGCCTGGCCGGCAATTCTGCATTGCTGTCCGGTGTTGTGGCAGGCTTTGCCGCCCGGAATGCCGATTGCGCCGTCTGCGTGCCCGCGCCATATCTGGCACAATGTCAGACTATGTTGAACGGCACGCCCGTCAGCTGGGGTGCGCAGGATGTGTCGGCCTATGCGGCCGGCGCCTATACCGGCGAAGTTGCCGCGTCCATGCTGCAGGATTTTGGCTGCCGCTATGTGCTGTGCGGCCACTCCGAGCGCCGTGCCTACCATCAGGAAAGCAGTGAGCTGGTGGCGCAGAAGGTGCTGGCCGCGCTGAACGCGGGCCTGACGCCGGTGGTCTGCGTGGGCGAAACGCTGGAGCAGCGCGAAGCGGGGCAGTCGGCCCTGGTGGTGTGCGCCCAGCTGCAGGCCGTGCTCGATGTGCTGGAAACCCCGGCGCTGGACAAGATTGTGCTGGCTTACGAGCCAGTGTGGGCCATCGGCACCGGCAAGACCGCCACGCCCGCGATTGCGCAGGAGATCCATGCGCTGCTGCGCAAGCAGGTCGCCAAACGCAGCGCGGAAGCAGCGGCGGGGATGCAGATCCTGTACGGCGGCAGCATGAAGCCGGACAATGCGCGCGACCTGCTGGCGCAGCCGGATATCGACGGCGGCCTGATCGGCGGCGCGGCACTGAAGGCAGCAGATTTTCTCGGCATCGTTCACGCTGCCGAATAAGTAGTACCTTTGTTTTTAAAATTGAGAATGGAATAGCATGAACACCCTGTTCAATCTGATCGTCGTCGCACAGGTCGTCTCCGCCCTGGCCATCATCGCCCTGGTGCTGATGCAGCACGGTAAAGGCGCCGATATGGGCGCAGCCTTCGGTTCCGGCGCGTCCGGCAGCCTGTTCGGCGCCACCGGTTCGTCCAACTTCATGTCGAAGTCCACCGCCGTGGCGGCTGCGATCTTCTTCGCTGCCACCCTGGGCCTGTCCCTGCTGGCCAACCAGCGCAGCACCGCGGTGGATGGCGGCGTGATGTCGAACGTGAAGGCGCCTGCGCCGGTCACCGGTTCGGCCGCCATTCCTTCGGCAAACCCTGTTCCGGCTCCGGCTGCCGCCGTGCCTGCACCGGCGCCAACGGAAGCTGCACCTGCCGCGCCTGCCTCTGGCGCTCCTGCCCAGCAGATTCCGAAGTAAAACTGGCTATTCTCAGCCTCCCGCTATTTTTCTTCTTGATCTGGCGCAATTGACATTAACAAACTGTGCAAACAAGAGTAGAATAGCGGCCTTAATGCCGACGTGGTGAAATTGGTAGACACGCTATCTTGAGGGGGTAGTGGCGCAAGCTGTACGAGTTCGAGTCTCGTCGTCGGCACCAAGAATATGAGAGGCCAGCCTGGATGCCAGAGTTTTAAGAAACTCGTCCTGAGCTGGTTTTTTTACGAGGATGTGTCGTTTGATCCTGGTCTCAGCAATCGATTGGGGTCGAGCGTTCATGTACTGCGGAGTACCGCAGTGCTCTCCCAACCGATCGTTATAAGCTGCTGCCCATCGTGAACCTCGAAAATTACTTCCCCGTCCTCCTGTTCCTGTTAGTCGGCCTCGGTGTCGGCGTTGTTCCCCAAGTGCTGGGCCGCCTGCTTGGCCCGCACAAGCCCGACGCGGCGAAACTTTCCCCATACGAGTGCGGCTTCGAAGCTTTCGAAGACGCGCGCATGAAATTCGACGTGCGTTACTACCTCGTCGCAATCCTCTTTATTTTGTTCGATCTGGAAACGGCATTCTTCTTCCCGTGGGGCGTATCCATGCGCGAACTGGGCTGGCAAGGCTTCGTTACGATGATGGTCTTCATCGCCGAATTCGTGGTCGGTTTTTGGTATATCTGGAAGAAAGGTGCCCTTGATTGGGAATAAGCCATGGCTATTGAAGGCGTATTGAACGAAGGTTTCATCACCACCTCGGCCGACAAGCTGATCAACTGGGCGCGCACCGGGTCGATGTTCCCGATGACGTTTGGTCTGGCATGCTGTGCGGTCGAAATGATGCACGTGGGCGCTGCCCGTTATGACATGGACCGCTTCGGCGTGGTGTTCCGTCCGTCCCCGCGTCAGTCCGACGTGATGATCGTGGCCGGCACGCTGTGCAACAAGATGGCCCCCGCGCTGCGCAAGGTCTACGACCAGATGCCGGAACCGCGCTGGGTGATCTCGATGGGCTCCTGCGCCAACGGCGGCGGCTACTACCATTACTCCTACTCGGTGGTGCGCGGCTGCGACCGCATCGTGCCGGTGGACGTGTATGTGCCGGGCTGTCCGCCGACCGCGGAAGCCCTGCTGTACGGCATCATGCAGCTGCAGAACAAGATCAAGCGCACGAATACGATCGCACGTTGATGGAGCGCTGAAGAAAAATGACTACACATCTGGAAGTCCTGGAAACCGCCCTCGGCACCGCCCTGGGCGAGCGCGTTTCTGTTACCAACGCGCTGGGCGAAATCACCATCGTCGTCAAGGCTGACGACTACTACAGCGTCATGCAGACGCTGCGCGACGACCCCACGCTCGGTTTCGATCAGCTGATCGACCTGTGCGGCGTTGACTATTCGACCTACGGCGAAGGCACCTGGGACGGCCTGCGTTTTGCCGCCGTGTCGCACCTGCTGTCGGTGAAGCACAACTGGCGCCTGCGCGTGCGCGTGTTCTGCCCGGACGACGATATGCCGCTGGTGCAGTCCGTGGTGCCGCTGTGGCGCGCCGCGAACTGGTACGAGCGCGAAGCGTTCGACCTGCTCGGCATCCTGTTCGAAGGCCACAACGACCTGCGCCGCATCCTGACCGACTACGGCTTTATCGGCCACCCGTTCCGCAAGGACTTCCCGGTTTCCGGCTATGTCGAGATGCGCTACGACGCTGAACAGCGCCGCGTGATCTACCAGCCGGTGACGATCGAGCCGCGTGAAAACGTGCCGCGCGTGATCCGCGAAGAAAACTACGGGATGAAATAATGGCTGAGATTAAGAACTACACCCTGAACTTCGGTCCGCAGCACCCGGCAGCGCACGGCGTGCTGCGCCTGGTGCTGGAGCTGGACGGCGAGGTGATCCAGCGCGCCGACCCGCATATCGGCCTGCTGCACCGCGCCACCGAAAAACTGGCAGAGCAGAAGACCTACCTGCAGTCCGTGCCCTACATGGACCGTCTCGACTACGTGTCGATGATGGCCAACGAGCACGCCTATGTGATGGCGATCGAAAAGCTGCTGGGCCTCGAAGTGCCGCTGCGCGCGCAATACATCCGCGTGATGTTCGACGAGATCACCCGCCTGCTGAACCACCTGCTGTGGCTGGGCGCGCACGCGCTGGACGTGGGCGCAATGGGGCCCTTCCTGTACGCCTTCCGCGACCGCGAAGACCTGATGGACTGCTACGAAGCGGTATCCGGCGCGCGCATGCACGCGGCCTACTACCGTCCGGGCGGCGTGTACCGCGACCTGCCGGACGCAATGCCGCAGCATAAGCAGTCGCCGATCCGCTCCCAGAAAGCGATCAATGCCCTGAACGAAAACCGCCAGGGTTCGCTGCTCGACTTCATCGAAGACTTCACGCGCCGCTTCCCGACCTATGTCGACGAATACGAAACCCTGCTGACCGATAACCGTATCTGGAAGCAGCGTACCGTGGGCATCGGCGTGGTGTCGCCGGAAGATGCGCTGGCCATGGGCTTCACCGGCGCCATGCTGCGCGGCTCGGGCGTTGAATGGGACCTGCGCAAGAAGCAGCCGTACGAAGTGTATGACCTGATGGATTTCGATATCCCGGTCGGCACCAACGGCGACTCCTACGACCGCTACCTGGTGCGTATCGAAGAACTGCGCCAGTCCAACCGCATCATCAAGCAGTGCGTGGAATGGCTGCGCAATAATCCGGGTCCGGTCATGAGCGGCAACCGCAAGGTGGCCCCGCCGAATCGCGTGGACATGAAGTCCAATATGGAATCGCTGATCCACCACTTCAAGCTGTTCCAGGAAGGTTTCCACGTGCCGCCGGGCGAAGCGTACTGCGCGGTCGAGCATCCGAAGGGCGAATTCGGCATCTACATCGTGTCCGACGGCGCCAACAAACCTTATCGTCTGAAAATCCGTGCCCCGGACTATGCCCACCTGCAAAGCCTGGATGAAATGGCGCGCGGCCACATGATCGCCGACGCCGTGACCATCATTGGTACGCAAGACATTGTGTTCGGCAGTATTGACCGATAAGTGAGGCAGAAAGATTATGTTATCCGAGCAGTGCTATAAAAAAATCGACCGCGAGCTGGCCAAATATCCGGCCGACCAGCGCCAGTCGGCCGTGATGGCCTCACTGGCCCACGCGCAAGTGGAACTGGGCTGGCTGTCGCCAGAAACCATGAAGGAAATCGCCGACTATATCGGCATGCCGGCCATCGCGGTGCAGGAAGTCGCGACCTTCTACAATATGTACAACCTGAAGCCGCTGGGCAAGCACAAGATCACCGTGTGCACCAACCTGCCATGCGCGCTGTCCGGCGGCGTGAAAGCGGCCGAGCACCTGAAGCAGAAGCTGGGCATCGACTTCCGCGACACCACGGCCGATGGCGAATTCACGCTGATGGAAGGCGAGTGCATGGGCGCCTGCGGCGACGCACCGGTGCTGCTGGTGAATAACCACCGCATGTGCTCCTTCATGAACAACGAAAAACTGGACGCCCTCGTGGAGGAACTCAAGAAATGACTTCCCTGCACGACCGTCACATCAATCCCCTGATCCTGAAGGATCTGAACGGCGACAACTGGCGCCTGGCCGACTACGTGAAGCGTGGCGGCTATTCCGCGCTGCGCCGTATCATCGAAGAGAAGATCACGCCTGAACAGATCATCGCCGACCTGAAGACCTCCGGCCTGCGCGGCCGCGGCGGCGCCGGTTTCCCGACCGGCCTGAAATGGTCCTTCATGCCGCGCCAGTTCCCTGGCCAGAAATACCTCGTCTGCAATACCGACGAAGGCGAACCGGGCACGTTCAAGGACCGCGACATCATCCGCTACAACCCGCACTCGCTGATCGAAGGCATGGCCATCGGCGCGTATGCAATGGGCATCACCGTGGGCTACAACTACATCCACGGCGAGATCTTCCAGGAATACCTGCGCTTCGAAGAAGCGCTGGAAGAGGCGCGCGCCGCCGGCTTCCTGGGCGACAAGATCATGGGTTCAGAGTTCAGCTTCCAGCTGCACGCGCACCACGGTTATGGCGCCTACATCTGCGGCGAAGAGACCGCACTGCTGGAATCGCTGGAAGGCAAAAAAGGCCAGCCGCGCTTCAAGCCGCCTTTCCCTGCGTCCTTCGGCCTGTATGGCAAACCGACCACCATCAACAACACCGAGACGTTTGCCGCCGTGCCGTTCATCCTGAACGCCGGTCCGGAAAACTATCTCGGCATGGGCAAGCCGAACAACGGCGGCACCAAGATCTTCTCGATCTCGGGTGACATCGAGCGTCCGGGCAATTACGAGGTCCCGCTGGGCACCCCGTTTGCCAAGCTGCTCGAACTGGCGGGCGGCATGCGCGGTGGGAAGAAGATCAAGGCTGTGATTCCGGGCGGTTCCTCCGCGCCGGTGATCCGCGGCGAGATCATGATGAACACCGATCTGGACTACGACTCGATCGCGAAGGCCGGCTCCATGCTGGGTTCCGGCGCCGTGATCGTGATGGACGAAACGCGCTGCATGGTGAAAGCGCTGGAACGCCTGGCCTACTTCTACTACGAAGAGTCCTGCGGCCAGTGCACGCCTTGCCGCGAGGGCACCGGCTGGATGTACCGCATGGTGCACCGTATCGAAAATGGCCAGGGCCGCGCGTCGGACCTGGATATGCTGAATTCGATCGCCGACAACATCCAGGGCCGCACCATCTGCGCGCTGGGCGATGCGGCGGCAATGCCGGTACGCGCCTTCGTCAAGCAGTTCCGCGAAGAATTTGAATACCACGTCGAGCACAAGCACTGCCTGGTGCCTGTGTCGGCCTACTAAGCTGCGATCATCATGGTTGAAATCGAAATAGACGGCAAAAAAGTCGAAGTCCCACCGGGCAGTATGGTGATGGACGCCGCCAACAAGCTGGGCACCTACATTCCGCACTTCTGCTATCACAAGAAATTGTCGATCGCCGCGAACTGCCGCATGTGCCTCGTGGAAGTTGAAAAAGCGCCGAAGCCGCTGCCTGCCTGCGCCACGCCGGTCTCCGCCGGCATGATCGTGCGCTCGCACAGCGAGAAGGCGGTCCAGGCGCAGAAGAGCGTCATGGAATTCCTGCTGATTAACCACCCGCTGGATTGCCCGATCTGCGACCAGGGCGGCGAGTGCCAGCTGCAGGATCTGGCGGTCGGCTACGGCAAGAACGAATCGCGCTACGAAGAAGACAAGCGCGTCGTGGTGCCGAAAGAAGCCGGCCCGCTGGTGTCGATGAAGGAAATGAGCCGCTGCATCCACTGCACGCGCTGCGTCCGTTTTGGCCAGGAAGTGGCCGGCGTGATGGAGCTGGGCATGCTGGGCCGCGGCGAGCACTCCGAGATCACCACCTTCGTTGGCGAAGCCGTGAACTCCGAGATGTCGGGCAATATGATCGACCTGTGCCCGGTTGGCGCACTGACCTCGAAGCCTTTCCGCTACAGCGCCCGTACCTGGGAACTGTCGCGCCGCAAATCCATCACCCCGCACGACTCCACCGGCGCCAACCTGATCGTCCAGGTCAAGCAGGGCAAGGTGAAGCGCGTGCTGCCGCTGGAAAACGACGCCATCAACGAGTGCTGGATTTCCGACAAGGACCGCTTCTCGTATGAGGCGCTGGACAGCGCCGAGCGCCTGACGCAGCCAATGCTGAAGCAGGGCGGCGAGTGGAAGGAAGTCGATTGGCAGACCGCGCTGGAATACGTGGCGCACGGCCTGAAGAACATCAAGCACGAACACGGCGCCGACGCGCTGGCCGCTTACGCGACCGGCCACTCCACCGTGGAAGAACTGGTGCTGCTGAAGAAGCTGATGAGCGGCGTGGGTTCGGACAATATCGACTTCCGCCTGCGCCAGCGCGACTTCGCGCTGGACGGCGAAGTGACGCCGTGGCTGGGCATGCCGATCGCCGAGATCAGCAACCTGCAGCGCGCCTTCGTGATCGGTTCCTTCCTGCGTAAAGACCATCCGCTGTTTGCGACCCGCCTGCGCGCGGCCGTGAAAGCGGGCGGCAAGCTGTCCACGCTGGGCGCGACCGGCGACGATAACCTGATCACCACCGCGAACAAGCTGATCGCCGCGCCATCCGACTGGCTGGCTGCGCTGAGCGGCGTGGTGGCTGCGGTGGCGAAGGCGAAGGGCGTTGCTGCCCCAGCCGGTTTCGACACCGTGACCCCATCCGACACCGCCAACGCGATTGCTGCCAGCCTGCTGGGCGGTGAGCAGAAAGCTGTCTTCCTCGGCAACGCCGCCGTGCAGCACCCGCAAGCGTCCGCGCTGCATGCTGCCGCGCAGTGGATCGCGGAAGCGACCGGCGCCAAGCTGGGCTACCTGACCGAAGCAGCCAACACCGTTGGCGGCTATCTGGTCGGCGCCGTGGCGAAAAACGCTGCGCCAGCTTTCTCGGCGCCGAAGAAAGCCTACGTGCTGCTGAACGCCGAGCCGGAACTGGATGCGGCCAACCCGCAAGCCGCTACCGCCGCACTGAAGGCCGCCGAAATGGTCGTCGTCATGTCCGCCTTCAAGCAGGGCCATGACTACGCCGACGTGCTGCTGCCGGTGGCGCCGTTCGCCGAAACCTCGGGCACCTTCGTCAATGCCGAAGGCCGTGCACAGAGCTTCAACGGCACCGTGAAGCCGCTGGGCGAAGCGCGTCCTGCATGGAAAGTGCTGCGCGTGCTGGGTAACATCCTCGGCCTGTCCGGCTTCGACTACGATACTTCGGAAGCGATCCGCGATGAAGTGCTCGGCAAGGGCGTGACCGACCTGTCCGCAAAACTGAGCAATGTGTCGAAAGCCACGCTGACTGCAGCTGCCTTCGGCGGCGGCGAGCAGCTGGAGCGTATCGCCGACGTGCCTATCTACTTCGCCGATGCACTGGCGCGCCGTTCCGGCCCGCTGCAGGCGACTGCCGATGCGGCCGCGCCGAAAGCGCACATCTCCGCTGCGCTGGCACAGCAGATCGGCGCCAAAAACGGCGACCTGCTGCAAGTGGTGCAGGGTTCCGGCTCCGCCGTCCTGGAAGCCCTCGTTGACGCGGCGCTGCCTGCCAACGTGGTGCGCGTAGCTGCCGCTCACGTATCGACCAGCACCCTGGGCGATATGTTCGGTCCGATTTCCGTTGCCAAAGCAGGGGAGGCCAAATAATGGACGGCTTTATCTCGACCATTACGACCAACGGCTCCGCGCTGCTGGGCCCAGTGTGGCCACTGGTGTGGACCATGATGAAACTGCTGTGCGTGCTGCTGCCGCTGATGGGCCTCGTGGCCTATGCAACGCTGTGGGAACGTAAGCTGATCGGCTGGATCCAGATCCGCGTGGGCCCGAACCGCGTGGGTCCCATGGGCCTGCTGCAGCCGATCGCCGACGCGCTGAAACTGCTGTTCAAAGAGATCGTGATCCCGACCAAGGCTACCCGCAGCCTGTTCGTGATCGGTCCCGTGATGACCATCATGCCGGCGCTGGCCGCATGGTCGGTAGTGCCATTCGGTCCGGAAGCCGTGCTGGCCAACGTGAACGCCGGCCTGCTGCTGCTGATGGCGATTACCTCGATGGAAGTCTACGGCATCATCATCGCCGGCTGGTCCTCGAACTCGAAGTACTCCTTCATGGGCGCCATGCGTGCTTCGGCACAGATGATCTCCTACGAAATCCCGATGGGCTTCGTGCTGGTGGTGGTGCTGATGGTGTCCGGTTCGCTGAACTTCATCGACATCGTCAACGGCCAGGGGCAGGGCTACTTCGCCAATATGGGCGTGAGCTTCCTGTCCTGGAACTGGCTGCCGCTGCTGCCGCTGTTCGTGATCTACCTGGTGTCCGGCCTGGCCGAAACCAACCGCCACCCGTTCGACGTGGTGGAGGGTGAATCCGAAATCGTGGCCGGCCACATGGTTGAATACTCGGGCATGTCCTACGCCATGTTCATGCTGGCCGAATACGCCAACATGATCCTGATCGGCACGCTGGCTGCCATCATGTTCCTCGGCGGCTGGGCTGCTCCGTTCAAGTTCCTGGAATTCTGGGGCGGTTTCGGCGGCTTCTTCTGGCTGTTCGCCAAGGCCTTCTTCATCGTGTCGGTCTTTATCTGGGTGCGCGGTACCTTCCCGCGTTACCGCTATGACCAGATCATGCGTCTGGGCTGGAAAATCTTCATTCCAATCACGCTGGTGTGGCTGGTAGTGGTCGCAGGCTGGATGCAGACCTCCTGGAATATTTGGAAGTAAGGAAGCGACATCATGGAACGAGTAAAAGATTTCTTCGGCAGCTTGATGCTGACGGAACTGATCAAAGGGATGGCGCTGACGGGCAAGTATATGTTCTCGCGCAAAATCACCGTGCAGTACCCGGAAGAGAAAACGCCGCAGTCGCCGCGTTTCCGCGGCCTGCACGCGCTGCGCCGCTATCCGAATGGGGAAGAGCGCTGCATCGCCTGCAAACTGTGCGAAGCAGTGTGCCCGGCGATGGCGATCACCATCGAGTCCGAACAGCGTGACGACGGCACCCGCCGCACCACGCGTTACGACATCGACCTGACCAAGTGCATCTTCTGCGGTTTCTGCGAAGAATCCTGCCCGGTCGATTCGATCGTTGAAACCCACGTGCTGGAATACCACGGCGAGAAGCGCGGTGACCTGTACTACACCAAAGAGATGCTGCTGGCTGTAGGTGACCGTTATGAGGCGGAAATCGCCGCTAACCGTACCGCCGACGCTGCGTACCGCTGATTGGAATAACACATGGAATTTACAACTGTTCTGTTCTACGTCTTCTCCGCGATCATGGTGTTCGCGGCGCTGCGCGTGATTACTGCCCGTAACCCGGTGCAGGCTGCGCTGTTCCTGGTGCTGGCCTTCTTCCAGGCCGGCGGCATCTGGATGCTGCTGAAAGCCGAGTTCCTGGCCATTGTGCTGGTGCTGGTCTATGTCGGCGCCGTGATGGTCCTGTTCCTGTTCGTCGTCATGATGATCGACATCGACACAGAGAAGATGCGCGAAGGTTTCTGGAATTACCTGCCGGTAGCGGCCACCATCGGCGGCATCATCGTGCTGGAAATGGCTTCCGTGCTGTGGCGCGGTTTCGGCACCGGCAATACGACGGCGCCAGCGGCTGCGGGCACCATCGGCGGCACGAAAGAACTGGGCCTGCTGATCTACACCCAATATATCTATGCGTTTGAAATCGCGGCCGTGGTGCTGCTGGTGGCGATCATCGCCGCCGTGGCCCTGACACTGCGCAAGCGCAAGGACATCAAGTACTTCGATCCGGGCGAAGCGGTGCGCGTCAAGCGCAACGACCGCCTGCGCATCGTGAAGATGGACGCAGTCGTGGAACGCAGCACCGAAGCGGCTGAACCGAAGGAGGCGCAATGACCTTATCGCTCGCACATTACCTGGTCCTGGGCGCGATCCTGTTCGCTATCTCGATCGTCGGTATTTTCCTGAACCGCAAGAATGTCATCATCCTGCTGATGGCCATCGAACTGATGCTGCTGGCAGTGAACATGAACTTCATCGCGTTCTCGCATTACCTTGGCGACGCGGCCGGGCAGATCTTTGTGTTCTTCATCCTGACCGTGGCGGCTGCCGAATCGGCAATCGGCCTCGCGATCCTGGTGGTGATGTTCCGTAACCTGGACACCATCAATGTGGAAGACCTGGATAGCCTCAAAGGCTAAGTGTTCAATCCTCGAATAATAAACAGATAGGTTCATCATGACGGGGCTTAACCCTAACCTTCTTCTTGCCGTACCACTGGCGCCGCTGGCCGGTTCCGCGATTGCGGGCCTGCTGGGCACCAAGTTCTTCGGCAATGTCGTCGGCCGCAAGGTATCGCATACCGCGACCATCCTGGGCGTGCTGATCGCCTTCCTGATCTCCTTCCAGACGCTGATGGCGGTGCTGGACGGCGCCACGTATAACGGTACCGTCTACCGCTGGATGACGGTGGCAGGCATCAACCTGGAAGTCGGCTTCCAGATCGACTCGCTGACCGCGATGATGATGTGCGTGGTGACCTTCGTGTCGCTGATGGTGCACGTCTACACGATTGGCTACATGAAGGATGACGAAGGCTACAACCGCTTCTTCTCCTACATCTCGCTGTTCACCTTCTCCATGCTGATGCTGGTGATGGCCAATAACTTCCTGCAGCTGTTCTTCGGCTGGGAAGCGGTGGGCCTGGTGTCCTACCTGCTGATCGGCTTCTGGTACAAACGTCCGACCGCCATCGTGGCGAATATGAAGGCCTTCCTGGTCAACCGTGTGGGCGACTTCGGCTTCATCCTGGGCATTGGCCTGCTGCTGGCATACGCCGGCACCATGGACTACCAGGAAGTGTTTGCGAAGAAGGACCAGCTGGCACTGCTGCACCTGCCAGGTACCGACTGGGCGCTGCTGACCGTGGCCTGCATCTGCCTGTTCATCGGCGCGATGGGCAAGTCAGCGCAGTTCCCGCTGCACGTCTGGCTGCCTGACTCGATGGAAGGCCCAACCCCGATCTCCGCACTGATCCACGCGGCGACCATGGTTACCGCCGGCATCTTCATGGTGACCCGCATGTCGCCGTTGTTCGAAATGTCGGACACCGCGCTGTCCTTCATCCTCGTGATCGGTTCGATTACCGCGCTGTTCATGGGCTTCCTGGGCATCATCCAGAACGACATCAAGCGCGTGGTGGCTTACTCCACGCTGTCGCAGCTGGGCTACATGACCGTGGCGCTGGGCGCCTCGGCCTACTCGGTGGCCGTGTTCCACCTGATGACCCACGCATTCTTCAAGGCGCTGCTGTTCCTTGGCGCGGGCTCGGTCATTATCGGCATGCACCACGACCAGGATATCCGCAATATGGGCGGCCTGCGCAAGTACATGCCGATCACCTGGATTACCTCGCTGCTGGGTTCCCTGGCGCTGATCGGTACGCCGCTGTTCTCCGGCTTCTACTCGAAGGATTCGATCATCGAGGCCGTGCACGAAACCCATATCTGGGGTTCGGGCTTTGCCAACTTCGCCGTGCTGGCTGGTGTGTTCGTGACCGCGTTCTACTCCTTCCGCATGTACTTCCTCGTGTTCCACGGCGAAGAGCGTTTCGGCAAGGCGCATGCGCATGACCACCACGACGACCACGCGCACGCCAAGCATGACGACCACGCGCCGGCGCATGATTCGGACGCGCACCACGAAGAGGAAGAGGACGACCACGGCCACCACGGCCTGGAACCAGGCCAGAAGCCGCACGAGTCCCCATTCGTCGTATGGTTCCCGCTGGTGATGCTGGCCATCCCGTCGGTGCTGATCGGCTACTTCACCATCCAGCCTATGCTGCATGGCGACTTCTTCAAGGGCGTGATCGCCATTGGCGAAAACCACAAGGCGATGGAAATCCTGGGCGAAGAGTTCCACGGCGCCATGGCCATGGCCATCCACGGCCTGACCACGCTGCCGTTCTGGCTCGCGCTGTCCGGCGTGGCACTGTCCTACTACTGCTACATGATCAATCCGCGCGTGCCGGCATGGTTCTATGCCAAGTTCAAGGCAGTGCACACGCTGCTGGACAACAAGTACTACATGGACAAGATCAACGAGCTGGTGTTCGCCAAGGGCGCGCGCCTGCTGGGCGAGGGCCTGTGGAACGTGGGCGACCGTACCCTGATCGACGGCCTGGTGGTGAACGGCAGCGCGAAAGTGGTGGGCTGGTTCTCCAGCCTGACCCGCCTCGCGCAGACCGGCTACATCTACCACTATGCCTTCGTCATGATCATCGGCATCCTGGGCTTCCTGGTGTACTTCCTGCCGTTCTGGCACGCTTAAACGGACAAGAGAAAAAAGATGCAGTCTACGATTAATACTCTACCTCCTTACCTGAGCCTCTCGATCTGGCTGCCGGTGCTGTTCGGCCTGATCATCCTGGCGGTCGGCCGCGATACGCGCGCCGGCATGGTGCGCGTGCTGGCCCTGGTCGGCTCCATCGTCTCGCTGCTGCCGACGATCCCGCTGATCACCAACTTCGACAACAACGCCCACGGCCTGCAGTTCGTGGAAAAAGCGGCGTGGATCGAACGTTTCAACATCTTCTACTCGCTGGGCATTGACGGCCTGTCGCTGTGGTTCGTGCCGCTGACGGCCTTCATCACCATCATCGTGGTGATCTCGGCCTGGGAAGTGATCCAGGAGCGTGTGGCGCAGTACATGGGCGCCTTCCTGATCCTGTCCGGCCTGATGATCGGCGTGTTCTGCGCCATGGACGGCCTGCTGTTCTACTTCTTCTTCGAAGCGACCCTGATCCCGATGTACATCATCATCGGCGTGTGGGGTGGTGCCAACCGCATCTACGCATCGTTCAAGTTCTTCCTCTACACCTTCTTCGGTTCGCTGCTGACGCTGGTTGCCATCATCTACCTGTACAACAAGTCCGGTAGCTGGGACATCCTGGCATGGCACCAGCTGCCGCTGACGATGAACGAGCAGATCGCGATCTTCTTCGCCTTCTTCATGGCCTTCGCCGTGAAGGTGCCGATGTTCCCGGTCCATACCTGGCTGCCGGACGTCCACGTGGAAGCGCCAACCGGCGGTTCCGCCGTGCTGGCCGCCATCATGCTGAAACTGGGCGCTTACGGCTTCCTGCGGTTCTCGCTGCCGATCGTGCCGGACGCATCGAAGTACCTGGCCGGTTTCGTCATCGTGCTGTCGCTGATCGCCGTGATCTATATCGGCCTGGTGGCGCTGGTGCAGAAGGACATGAAAAAGCTGGTCGCCTACTCGTCGATCGCGCACATGGGCTTCGTCACGCTGGGCTTCTTCATGTTCAACGACATGTCGGTGCAGGGCGGTATCGTGCAGATGATTTCGCACGGCTTCATTTCGGGCGCCATGTTCCTGTGTATCGGCGTGCTGTATGACCGCGCCCACTCGCGCCAGATCGCCGACTACGGTGGCGTCGTCAACAAGATGCCGAAGTTCGCAGCCTTCTTCGTGCTGTTCTCGATGGCCAACTGCGGCCTGCCGGCTACTTCCGGCTTCGTCGGCGAGTTCATGGTCATCCTGGGCGCCGTGCAGTTCAACTTCGTGACCGGCATCCTGGCCGCGACCGCGCTGATCTTCGGTGCTGCCTATTCGCTGTGGATGGCCAAGCGCGTCATCTTCGGCAAGGTAACGAACCACCACGTGGCGGAACTGACCGATATTAACAACCGCGAATTCCTGATGCTGGGCATCCTGGCGATCGCGGTGCTGGTGATGGGCCTGTACCCGGCGCCATTCACCGACACGATGCAAACCTCCGTGGCCGACCTGCTGAAGCACGTCGCACAGAGCAAGCTCGCCATTGCACACTGAATGCCGATAGGACCAAGTTTTCATGAATACTCCTAACCTGATTCCTGTCTACGCAGAGATTTTCCTGGTGATCGCCACCTCGGCGATCCTGCTGATCGACATGTTCCTGTCCGAGTCCAAGCGCAACATCACTTATGTGCTGTCGCTGCTGACGCTCGCAGGCTGCGCCGCCTTCACCTTCGTGGACTTCAGCGCTGGCACCACGGTCTACACGTTCAACAATATGTTCGTGTCCGACCCGATGGGCAACCTGCTGAAGATGTTCACCTACCTTACCGTAGGCATCACGCTGGTCTACTCGCGCCAGTACTCGACCGACCGCGGCATGCTGGGCGGTTCGCTGGGCGGCGAGTTCTACGTGCTCGCGCTGTTCTCGATGCTGGGCCAGATGGTCATGATCTCGGCCAACAACTTCCTGTCGATCTACCTCGGCCTGGAACTGATGTCGCTGTCGCTGTACGCGCTGGTGGCGATGCGCCGCGATAACACCGCCGCGACCGAAGCATCGATGAAGTACTTCATCCTGGGCGCACTGGCATCGGGCTTCCTGCTGTACGGCATGTCCATGATGTATGGCGCGACCGGTTCGCTGGATATCTCGGAAATCGCGCGCAAGATCGGCTCCGGCACCATCAACCCGACCATCCTGGTGTTCGGCGTGGTGTTCGTGGTGGCCGGCCTGGCGTTCAAGCTGGGCGCCGTGCCCTTCCATATGTGGGTGCCTGACGTTTATCAAGGTTCGCCAACCGGCGTGACCCTGCTGCTGGGCGGCGCACCGAAGCTGGCAACCTTCGCCATCTGCGTGCGCCTGCTGGTGGAAGGCATGCTGCCGCTGGCCTTCGACTGGCAGCAGATGCTGACCATCCTGGCCGTGCTGTCGCTGGTGATCGGTAACCTGACCGCCATTGCGCAGTCCAACCTGAAACGTATGCTGGCTTACTCCACCATCGCGCAGATGGGCTTCGTGCTGCTCGGCCTGATGGCCGGCGTAGTGGGGCAGGACCAGGCCAATGCCTCGGCCGCCTACAGCGCGGCGATGTACTACTCGATCACCTATGTGCTGACCACCCTGGGCAGCTTCGGCCTGATCATGGTGCTGGCCCGTTCCGGCTTCGAAGCGGAAGAACTGGCGGACTTCAAGGGCCTGTCGAAGCGCAGCCCATGGTATGCGCTGCTGATGACGGTGCTGATGTTCTCGCTGGCAGGCGTGCCGCCGATGATGGGCTTCGCAGCCAAGTTCGCGGTGCTGCAATCGGTGCTGAAAGCCGGCCACCTGTGGCTGACGCTGTTCGCCGTGATGGCATCCCTGGTCGGCGCTTACTACTACCTGCGCGTGGTGAAAACCATGTGGTTCGACGAAGCGACCGACAATACGCCGATCAAGGTGGCAGGCGACAAGGCCTTCGTGCTGGGCCTGAACGGCGTGCTGGTGGTGGCACTGGGCATGGCCCCGGGTTCGCTGCTGGACGCCTGTCTGAGCGCAATGCAAAAAACGCTGGCATCCTGATCGATGGATGTCGGCGCATCGAGCTGGTTGGTGATACTGCTTGGTTTAGCAGCCGCCAACCTGCCGTTTTTCAATGACAAGGTATTCGCCGCGGTTCCTTGGCGCGCGGGGCGCAAGCCCTTCATCGTGCGCCTGCTGGAGCTGACGGCGCTGTACTTTGTGGTGGGCGGGATCGGCCTCGCGCTGGAAGCCCGCATCGGCACCGTGTTCCCGCAGAACTGGGAGTTCTACGCGATTACGTACTGCCTGTTCCTCGTCTTCGCCTTTCCTGGCTTCGTTGTGCGCTACCTTCGCAAGCGCCACTGATACACTGTCATTTTTGAATTTGAAGGAGCGTGCATGGATGCGCACCTGAAGGAAACCAGGGTCGATGGCGGCCTGGTTTATGACGGCAATTTCCTCAAGGTCCACAAGGACCGCATCAAGCTGCCGAACGGCGCCGAGACCAGCCGCGAATATTTCCGGCATCCGGGCGCAGTCGTGATCATTCCGGTGCTGGATGACGGCACCGTGCTGCTGGAGCGCCAGTTCCGCTATCCGAACAACCGCGTGTTCATCGAACTCCCGGCAGGGAAGATCGACAAGGGCGAAGATCCGCTGGCCAGTGCCATCCGCGAGCTGCAGGAAGAAACCGGCTACACGGCATCGGAGTGGGACTTCATCACCACCATCCACAACGCGATTGCCTACTCGGACGAGCACCTCGATATCTACCTGGCGCGCGGGCTGGAGAAGGGCGAGCAGAAACTGGACGAGGGCGAGTTCCTCGACGTGTTCACGGCCAGCCTGGACGAACTGCTGGAGATGGTGCGCACGGGGCAGATCAGCGACGTAAAAACCATTATCGGCATCTTCTGGCTGGACAAGCTGCGTTCCGGGAACTGGAAGCTGGACTGAGCGATGAAGCGCCTGCTGATGGTGCTGGCGCTCCTGCTGCCGATGGCCGCTTTTGCAGCGCCGCGCACCGCATTCCAGATCCGCTGCGAAGACACGATCAGCAAGACGGTTTCCGTGCTGTCGGCGAAGCAGAACGGCTACTCGGTCAATACCGAGCTCTCCTACAAGCAGCTGACAGCCATGAAGGGCGTGGCCTCCGCCAGCTCCTATGTGCTGGGCCTGACCCGCACCGAATCGCGGGTGCAGATCGCCACCAAGGGGCCGATCCTGCAGGACAAGGCCAGCGGCTACGAGTGCATCGCACCGCAGATTATCGTGGAGCTGACGTATGCGCCGGTGAAGGTGTACGTCGGCAGGGAGTTCCCGCAGGGCACTTGCGGGTATGATGTGATCCTGGCGCACGAGATGCGGCATATGCAGACCTATATGGACCACTTGCCGCGTGCCGAGAAGATTGTGCGCGAGGCGCTGGCGAAGCGATTCGGCGGCAAGCCGCTGTATGCGCCGGCCGGCACTGCGCAGTCGGCGCTGGCGCACGAGATCAACAGCGGCTGGCTGGCCTTCATCAAGGCCGAAATGGCGAAGGTGGAACAGCTGCAGGCAGCCATCGATACGCCCGCCGAATATACGCGCCTCGGCAAGATGTGCGGCGGCGAGATCCAGCGGGTATTGAACAGAACACGCCGCCCCGGCGGCAGATAAGAATGAGCAAACAAGACAAACGCCATATCGCCCTGATCCCCGCCGCCGGCGTGGGCGCGCGCATGGCGGCAGGTTCACCCAAGCAGTACCTGCCGATAGCGGGCAAGCCAATGCTGCGCTATGCGGTGGAGGCCTTCCAGCGCTGCGAGCTGATTGCCCACACCTATGTGGTGGTGAGCGCGGAGGATGCGTATATCGATGACGTGCTGCCGGCCGGCGAGCCTGGTGTGACGGTGCTGCGCTGTGGCGGCGCCACGCGCATGGAATCGATCCTGAACGGCTTGCGTGCCGCACGCGCGCAGATCGGCGACGACGATCTCGTGCTGGTGCACGACGCAGCGCGTCCCGGCCTCACGCCGGGGCTGATTCGCAAGCTGGTCGAGGAGGCGGGCGGCGAGGCGGCCGGCGGCCTGCTTGCGCTGCCCGTGGTTGATACCGTGAAGAGCACACGCGGCGGCGCGGTCGTGACCACGCCGCGCGACGGCCTGTGGCTGGCGCAGACGCCGCAGATGTTCCCCTACGCGCTGCTGGAGCGCGCCCTGGGCGCCGCGGCCGATCCTTCGGTCATCACGGACGATGCGAGCGCCATCGAAGCACTGGGCCTGTCGCCGAAGCTGGTCGAAGGCCATCCCCGCAATTTCAAAGTGACGCTGCCGAGCGATATCGGCATTGCCGAAATGTATCTCAGACAGGACCTCGCATGAATCTGCCATTCCGCATCGGACAGGGTTACGACAGCCACCGCCTGGTGGAAGGGCGCAAGCTGATACTGGGCGGGGTGGAGATTCCGCACGACCGCGGCCTGCTGGGCCACTCGGATGCGGACGCGCTGCTGCATGCCATCACCGATGCCATTCTGGGCGCGGCGGCGCTGGGCGACATCGGCAAGCACTTTCCGGATACGGCCGAAGAATTCCGCGGCGCCGATTCGCGCGTGCTGCTGCGCGAGGCTGCGAAACGTGTGAAGGCAACGGGTTATGACATCGGCAACGTGGACGCGACCATCATCGCGCAGAAGCCGAAAATGGCGCCCCACATTGCCACCATGGCCGCCAACATCGCCGAAGACCTCGGCGTTGCACCGGACCAGGTCAATGTGAAAGCGAAAACCAACGAAAAACTGGGCTACCTCGGCCGCGAAGAAGGCATCAACGCCGAAGCCGTCGCGCTCCTCATTTTGCGGGCTTAGGCCGGTTGGCATAAGCCAAGACGCGGCGCTTGAACTCCTCGATTTCCTCAGGCGTCGCCAGCCTTTCGCCTACCCGGTAGACACCGCTGTTGCCCCAGCCGGGGGGGAGCTCGGGCGAATCCTCATCGAAGACAATACTATCGTCATCGAGCAATCTGAGCTGCTCGCGATCAGCATCTGTCATCAATGAGCCGTGACCAGAATTCTCGCGCCTCGCGCCGGGTTGCTCGTCGGAATGAGATGACATGAATGGCCCTCCGTCTTTCAGTGTGAACAATAACGACGACTAGTTCTCCGAGCAAACCTGTGCTCGAATAGCGGCGCTCATTGTAGTGATAGCGCGTGTCCTCGTATGTATGCGTGTATTGCGCGAACACTGCCGGCGCGTCGGCAAAGTCAAGCCGATGCTGGCGGAAATTCGCTCTGCGCTTCAATTCGTCCCAGGTAATCAGCATTTCAGTGTATGCCCTTGTGATGGAACTGCAAGCACGATTGTGGGGCGGATCGGATGAGCGGGATTTAATGCGGATCAGCCAAGGGACTGTTACCATAGGGATATGGCAAGGGATATTCATGCATACCGCGAAGTGGCTGTGGAGTCGTTCTACGACGGTGCGCGCGTACGCGTGCGGCCGATGAACGGGCAGGCCTACCACTCGGGTCTGCGAGTGGATTGCCCGCAGGCGATGCGCGATCCGCAGCGCTATCCCGTCGGCACCTGCTTCAAGGTGCTGGCCAAGCTGACCGACCGCCTCGGCGGCGAACCCTACCTCTACGTGTATCACGGCGATCCCATCGAAGTGCTCACGCCGCAGCAATGCAAAACCTTCCTCGCCGCCTTCCGGCGCGGACGCATCTAAGGAGTCCGTTCATGCGCTACCTCGTGTTCCTGCTGTTCGTTTGCGGCTTCGCGCACGCGCAGGAGGACGCGCTGCCGGCGCCGGAAGACCTGATGGTGCTGGCCTTCCCGAAATGGACCGATGACAGCGATGGCAGGCTGCAGACCATCAAGGTCAACACCGTGGCCCGCGCATGGGCAGGAACAGGCAAAAGCAAAACGGCGACCCGCCAGGTCATCGTGCAGCCGAAGTTCGCCACCAGGCTTGGCCCCAAGCGCATTGCGCTGATTGCCACGCTGGTGCCGGCCTACGCAGACGGCACGCCGGAGACCTCACATGCGCAGCCGCTGGGCATCGCCGCCTACCTCTTCACGCCATCGAAGGCCGGCTGGAAGCTCAGCACACGGCAGGAGCCCTTTGCGCTGCACGGTTTCTTCGGCACGGCCGATATCAGCCAGCTGCAGCTGGCGCCTGAGCACCCGGCCGTGCTGGCCGAATACGGCAGCTGCTGGCAGGGCTACTGCAACAGCTGGATTTCGCTGTACGATTTCGATGCGAAGGGTGTGCGCGCAAAACCCATCCTCCAGCAAACCGTGGAAGCGCAGAATATCGGTGCGCTGGCCGGCTGCGCCGAACGCCTGGCGCCGGTGATGCCCAGCATCCGCCCGGCCAGTGATGGCACGGAAGAGGATTTCCGCAAGGCCGATGCGCAGCGCTGCATCGCCGTGCAAGGCGTGCTGCAGGTGGCGCAGGCCGAGCGCGGGCCAGGCGATATCACGATTGAATTCAAGGGCGGCCGCAGCGAATCCCTGCGCGGCGCGCCCCAGCCGGCGGAGGCGATTGCGCAGAAGATGCGCTTCGTCTACCGCGCGGGAAAATATGAAGTGGAGGCAGGCCAGAATCCGGCGCCTGCATTCTGACAAGGAGACAGGATGATACGCATTCGTGAACTCGACCACATCGTGCTGCGCGTGGTCGATCTCGACAAGATGGTGAAGTTCTACATGGATGTTCTGGGCTGCACCATGGAACGCAGGCAGGACGACATTGGCCTGGTGCAACTGCGCGCCGGCGCCGCTTTGGTGGACCTGGTGCCGGTGGACCAGAAGCTGGGCCGCATGGGCGGCGCACCGCCGGGCAAGGAAGGGCGCAACGTGGACCATTTCTGCTTCCGCGTGGAGCCCTTCAATGAGGAGGAAATCCATGCCCACCTCACGCAGCATGGCGTGGAGAACGGCGCCTCCGAATCGCGCTACGGCGCCGAGGGCGAGGGCCCTTCGATCTATATCCAGGACCCCGAAGGCAATACCGTTGAACTGAAAGGCGCGCCTTATCCGGCCTGAGTTGCCGGCGGCAGGCGGGCGATCAGGCTGTCGAAAGCGTCGCAGGCGCCTGCGCAGGCCGCTGCAATGTCTTCCTCATCCCGCACTTCGGCGCGCATGCTGCGGATGAAAAGCTGCCAGCGCGGGCCCGGCGCCACGCCGCCCCCATTCAGGTAGCCCAGCGGATGCGGTGCAAGGCGTTCCGCCAGCTGCCGGTGCAGCACCGCAGCGCCCAGGCGCGAACCTTCAATCACATAAGTGACGCCCCAGCGGTAGGCCGTACCGGCGGTATCCGTCATCCCGGCCGCGCGCCCTTGCGTGCCAGCGGCTTCGCATTGCGGCATCGAGGTGTGCAGCAGGTCGGCCTCGATCAGGGGCAAGTGCGGTGCGGCGGGGAGCAGGGCGCTGTCCTGCGGGCCGTCGCCGAAACCGGACTGCCATGCTTCGATCGGCGCCAGCCAGCCCCGCAGCAGACCGAGATGGTCGCGGTAGTCGGCCAGCGTGGGCGCGGCCTGGGCCAGCGGCATGCCATGGTCCAGTACCGCGTGGCGGCCGGCAGTGGCCGCGCGCAGCGCGGCGAGAACGTCTTTACTCATGCAGGCATTGTAAGGGCTTATTCCTCATCCTCGTCGTCCGCTTCGCCATCGCTGGGCATGCGGGCGCGGTCGGCATCCACCTTGCGTTTCAGGTCGCCGGTCTCCTTGAAGAAGTCATCCACGCTGTGGTCGGGGCTCTGGCGCAGCGAAGGCGGCATCAGCACCGACATATACAGCTCGTCCGACAGGCGACCCGTGGTCTGCAGGTTGCTCATCAGGACAAGGCCGGAACCCAGCGCCATGAAGATGGCGCAGGTGGCCAGGATGCGGCGCGGCGGATGATGCGGCCGTATAGTGCGCAAGTGGAAGAACACCATGCCGCAGCCGATCAGCATGGTCACGTGGTTGCCGTAGCGGGTGAACACTTCGGCCGACCAGGCATAGGCCAGCACGGTGCTCAGCACCTTCCAGCCGCCGATGACGACCAGGCCGGCGCCGAGGATGAACAGGTGGCGCCCCAGCCGCGCATGGCCGCCGAACAGGCGGTTGGCCACGGCCCAGATGGCGCTCCACAGCAGGCCTGCGCCGAGGCCGGAGGCGATCGTCAGCAGGTAGCGGATGGCCTGGAAGGATTCGGTATCGGACAGCGCTTCTTCGACGCCGATGAACAGGGCAATCAGCGCCAGGCCGGCCACGGCGGGGGCACCGCCTTCCCAGGCATGCATGGTGGTGTCGGTCACTTCTTCCGGCACCGGGAAATCGGCGCTGCGAATGCGCAGCCGCGTATGCCCAAGCCGCACGATGGTGCTGCCCGCCAGCGGCAGGCTGTGATGGCGCTGGCCCTGGAAGATGATGCCGTTCTGGCTGCCCAGGTCGCGCAGCACCAGGCCATCTTCGCCTTCGGCCTGCTCCACCACGGCGTGATGCGGCGCGGTGTGCGCATCGTCCAGGATGATGTCGTTGTCGTAGGCGCGGCCTATGCGCAGCGGCAGTGCATCGCTGCGGTAGCGGTGCAGCACGTCGCCATTGCGGGACAGCAGTTCAACGAAGTAAGGCGCCTTCATTTGCCGTCCTCGCGCGCCAGGGATTCCATGAAGGCGCGCGCGGCCCGCATGCCGTTTTCGTAGGACACGCCACGCGCATCCAGACGGCTTTGCAGGTTCATCAGGCTGTCGTCGGTGCTCGCCGTGAGCAGCGAGAAGTCATACAGGCCGGGGAACTTCTTGTATGCGCGCACGCACATCACGGCGCGCATCGGCATCGTTTTGTTCTTCACGAATTCTTCTGTGCAGGACGGCGGCGTCATGCGGCTGTCCTTGTAGCTGCCGAAGGATTCGTTCTTGAACGAGAGGCTGGAGAGCTGGGCGAAGCGGATCGCGTCCAGCCCCGTGCTGCGCATGAACTGGTGGCGAATGGCGATCTGGCCGGTCTGCATGGTGCCGGACACGAAGATCGCTGATTCCATCGCGCAGTTGGTGTTATCGACGGCGAAGGCCTTCTCGCCGCGCACATTGGAACGCCCCCAGCAGCGCATCTGCTCCGTTTCGCGCACCGGCACCTGGTAAGGCCCCATCTGCTTGTGCGCCATGGGGCCGGACAGCAGCTGGTCCACCATCGCGCGCTGGTGGGCTAGCAGCTGCTGGGTGACGATGGCGGTGAAGTCGGCCGGGCCTCTGGCATCGGGGGCAACACGCTTCAGCAGTTCCTGCGCATAGCGGATCGGCACCAGGAAGCTCACCAGTTCACCATCCAGGCGCTTGGACACGTTCACGCCCGCCACTTCGCCTTCGGCCGTCACACTGGGGCCGCCGCTCATGCCGGAGTTGATCGGGCCGGTGAACATCAGCTGGTCGTAGAAGCTGCGCGAGATCACGCCGTTATAGGCGCCTTCCGAAATCGCGAAGCCGAGGTCGAGCGGATTGCCGAGCGAGTACAGGTACTGGCCCTGGGTCAGGCGCACTTCACGGTCGGGAATCTTGAAGAAGCCGGTGCCGTAGCGGTTCACCCGCACCACGGCCAGGTCGTGCAGCACGTCCACCGCCAGCAGTTCGATATTGCCGCGCTGGCCCGCCGTGTCCACCCATTCGCCGGTATAGGTTTCCGGATCGAGGGCGAACTGCGACACCACGTGGTAGTTGGTCAGGACGAGATTCGAGGTGCCCACCAGGAAGCCGGAACCCACCGAGGACTGGGTACGGCCGCTTTTGAGCAGCGAGCGCACCTGCAGCAGGTCTTTCTTGGCGTTCTGGTAGAGCTTCTGCGCCGCGCTGGAAGGCGGCGGGAGCGGGGCGCTGTCATCCTGGACGGCAGCGGTCGCGCGCGGCGGGGCCGAGGTCGGCAGACCGGACTGCGGCGATGCAGGAGGAGTTGTAGCGGGCTGCCGCGCCGCGAAGGCGCCGGTGCAGCCCCAAGTTAAGGTCAACGCCAGGACAAGCTTGTTGAATTTCATGCAATCCACACCTGAATGAGTCAGGTGCAGTGTACATTACTGTTCGCCATCTCCGGTAGAAGTTGCGGTGATGGGCGTCATCATATGGCCGAGTTTGGCGGCCTTGGTATTCAGGTAGTGCTGGTTGAACTTGTTGCGGTTGACCAGCAGGGGTACGCGCTCGGCCACCGGAATGCCCAGCTTCTCCATCGCCGCGATCTTGCGAGGGTTATTCGTCATCAGCTTGAGCGAGGCCACGCCGAACTGCTTCAGCATGGGTTCCACCAGGCCGTAGCTGCGCTGGTCGGGCTTGAAGCCGAGCTGCTCATTGGCCTGCACCGTATCCGCGCCCGCTTCCTGCAGGCGGTAGGCGCGCATCTTGTTGATGAGGCCAATGCCGCGGCCTTCCTGGCGCAGGTAGAGCACCACGCCGCGCCCTTCCTGGGCGATACGCTGCAGTGCGCCTTCCAGCTGGGCGCCGCAGTCGCAGCGCTGGGAGAACAGCACATCGCCCGTCAGGCACTCGCTGTGCACACGGGCCAGCACCGGCTGGCCGTCGCCGATATCGCCCAGTACCATGGCCAGGTGTTCCTTGCCCGTGGAATGCTCGACGAAGGCGTGCAGCGTGAACTGTGCCCACGGCGTGGGCAGGGCGCAGGACGTGACATAGTCCAGGTCCAGTTCTTCTTTGGCAGGAATTTCTGCGAGGGGCTGCATGGCGTGCTCTTCTACGGTTATCGCTAAGCACTCAATCATAACAAATTAGCGCAAACGGCAGGGGAGACCCCCTGCCTTTGCCACTGCTCTGCCTATTAATACGGCAGGTCAAACAGCAGAACCTCGGCAGCTTCCGCCTTCGCCAGCGAAATGGTGCTTTCTGCCGTGATCTTCAGCGCATCGCCGCCTTTCAGCTCCACGCCGTTCACCGTGACCACGCCACGCACTACATGAACGTAGCCGGTACGGCCCGCAGCCAGCGTGTGTTCCAGCGCATCGCCGCCGTTGATGATGGTGGCGTAGATGGCCGCATCCTGGTGGATCAGCACCGAGCCGTCGCGCCCGTCATTCGAAGCGATCAGGCGCAGCTGGCCGGTTTTGCTCGCCGGTGTGAAGTGCTTTTCCTCGTAGCTGGGCGGAATGCCGGTTTCGGCCGGTTCGATCCAGATCTGCAGGAAATGCACGCCCTCGGTTTTCGAGTGGTTGAACTCGCTGTGCCGCACGCCGGTGCCCGCGCTCATGCGCTGCACGTCGCCGTAGTGCAGCACCGAACCGGTGCCCAGGCTGTCCTTGTGCTCCAGCGCGCCGTCCAGCACGTAGGAAATGATTTCCATGTCGCGGTGACCGTGGGTGCCGAAGCCCTGGCCCGGCATCACCTTGTCTTCGTTAATCACCAGCAGGGGGCCGAAACCGGTGTGTTTCGGGTCGAAGTAATGGCCGAAGGAGAAGGTGTGGCGGGAATCCAGCCAGCCGTGGTTGGCAACGCCGCGTTCTTCACTTTTACGAATCTGCAACATGATGGGGCTCCTTTTCTATGGTATGTGCGATGGAATCGAAGGGTTTTTCCTTGCCATTCCCGCTCGGATGAAGCACAGTATAGGCCGCTCCTGCCGTTTCAAAAAACGGAAAATTTACCCCGTTATGATCGAAAAAATCGAATGCTCAGATTAAGCCTTGAAGCCCTGCAAATCGTGGACGCGATCGACCGCCGTGGTTCCTTCTCCGCCGCCGGCAAGGAGCTGCACCGCGTGCCCTCGACCATCTCCTATACCGTGAGCAAGCTGGAGGATGACCTCGGCGTGCAGGTATTCGAGCGCAACGGCCCGCGCGTGGTGCTCACCAAGGCCGGGCGCGAACTGCTGAAGGAGGGCCGCTACCTGCTGAAAGCGGCGCAAGACCTGGAGCACCGCGTGCGCCGCGTGGCCTCCGGCTGGGAAACCGAGCTGGCAGTGGGCATCGATTCCATGTTCTCGGCCGCCGCCTTCGATGGCGATGTGCGCGCTTTCTACGAGGTGGCGCAGCAGACCCGGCTGCGCATCGTGCAGGAAGCGCTGTCCGGCACCTGGGAAGCGCTGCTGGACCGGCGCGTGGACCTGATCGTCGGAGCGCCGGGCGACGGACCTGCGGGTGGCGGCTATGTGTCCGAACCGATCGGCAGCCTGAGCTGGGTGTTCGCCGTGGCGCCGCACCATCCGCTGGCGGCCGTGGACGGCAAGCTGGGGCGCAGCGAGCTGCAGCACCATCGCGCAGTGGTGATGTCCGACTCGGCGCGGCAGATGGCGCCGCGCACCGTGGGCCTGCTGCTGGGGCAGGACACGCTGACCGTGCCCAGCATGGCCGCCAAATACCAGTACCAGCTGTCCGGCCTGGGCTTCGGCTTCCTGCCCGAGCAGTGCGCCCGCGCCGCCATCGCGCGCGGCCTGCTGGTGGCGAAGCAGGTGGAAGAGCCCAAGCCGGACGAAACCTTCTATCTGGCATGGCGCAGCGGCGAAACGGGCGCGGCGCTGGAATGGTGGATCAAGCGCATGCGGCGCGAGGGCCTGTTCCACTGCCTGTGCCAGCATTTGCCCGGCGCGCTTCCGCTTGATGCACCTCAAGGGAATGTGGCTTGACGGTGATTTCCTGATGACAATGTCATGACAATCTGTTGACTCTCGCCAATTGATTCGGAGTACCATAGCAGGCATCAAGCAAGCCCTGTTATATCCTCCCGGAAATGCCCGAATGAACGCCATGAACCCAATTCCTCCCGTCTTCCTGCAACTGCTCGCCGACCGCAACGGTATCCCCGCGGGACTGGTCTTTTCAGGCGCTCTGGATGCCTGTGAACTGCCGGAAGAACTGGCCGAGCTGGCGGCCAAACTGCCATGCCATTTCAGGGAGCAGGTCTCTGAAGCGCTGGCCGAAGAACTGGAGCAGGCGGGCTGGCGCCGCCTGCCGGTAGAGCAGGTGCTGCGCGCCGACACTCCCTTCGACAAGAACCTGCCGCCGAACGTGGCCTGGGTGGAAGGCGACTGGTCGCTGGCCCCGCCCGCCAAGCCAGTCGGCAACCAGGCCGCATCGCGCGCGCTGGCCCTGCAGCTGGTGGCGCTGGTAACCAACGATGCCGACACCCACGAAATTGAAGCGCTGCTGCGGCGTGATCCAACCCTGTCCTACCACCTGCTGAAGCTGGTGAATTCCCTGGGCATGGGCACCGGCCGCCGCGTGACTAGTTTCTCTCAAGCAATTCTGATCCTTGGCCGCCAGCAGCTGCGCCGCTGGCTCAACCTGATGCTGTTCGCGGCCCGTGAAGGCGATGTGCGCTCGGCCATGCTGCTGGCGCGCGTATCGGTGCGCGCCCGTTCCATGGAGCTGCTGGCACGTGAAACGGGGCTGGACAAGCACAACCAGGAACAGGCTTTCATGGTCGGCATGTTCTCCCTGCTGGGCGTGCTGTTCGGCATGCCGCTGAACGAAGTGCTGGCCCCGCTGAACATTGGTGATGCGGCACAGCAGGCGCTCCTGAACAAAAATGGAGAATTGGGTACACTGCTGGCGCTGGTGGAAGCTGCCGAGCAGGGCGATTTTGCTGCTGTGCTCGCAGGACTGGACGAGGTGCAGCTGTCCACGGCAGAATTCAATGCGATTATTGCCGAAGCTAATCTGTGGATGCTGAACGTGACGAGCGACGTAACAGGCAGAGCCAATGCTTGACAATGCGATAGAGCGCTGCCTGGCCCTGAGCCGGGATGCCCGCGTACAGCAGGGCGAGGCGCTCACGCAAACCCTGGCTTCCCTTGAGGAAGCCTTGGCCGGTTTACGCGCGCTTCCCGGAGCGATGGCCAACGGCGCGGCGCCGGAAGCGGAAATGGAACTCGACCTGGCCGGCTATGTGACCAGCTGGAACCGCGGCGCGGAAAGCCTGTTCGGCTACAACGCGCAGGAAGCCATCGGCCAGCACATTCTTTTCCTGTACACGGATGACGACGAGGAAGGCAGCATTGCCGAGCTGTTCGTTGAATCCGGCAGCGAGGGTGTGGAAGTCCGGCGCCGCAAGAAATCCGGCGACGTAATCTGGGTCAAGCTCGCTATCTCGCTGATGCATGACGAGAGCGAGGAGCCGACCGGCATGCTGGTGCAACTGCGCCAGGTGAACGAGACGCTCACGCATCAGGAGAAGGTCAACCTGCACGCGCGCATCATCGAAGACAGCGACCAGGGCGTGCTGATCACGGATTCGAACGAACGTATCGTTTCCATCAATGGCGCCTTCACCCGCATTACCGGCTACACGATGGCCGAAGCCATCGGCCAGACTCCGGACCTGCTGCGCTCCGGCGTGCACGATGCGGAGTTTCGCGCCAAGGTGCGCGGCGCCATGAAAGGCGCGGGCCCGTGGCGTGGCGAGATCGTGGGCAAGCGCAAGAATGGCGAACTGTTCCCGCAGTCCGTCACCATTTCCGTGGTGCGCGATGATGCGGGCAATATCACGCACACCTTCTCCCTGTTCTCCGACATCAGCGTGCACAAGGATGCGGAAGCGCGCATGCAGCGCATGGCGAACTACGACAGCCTCACCGGCCTGCCGAACCAGGGACTGCTGCTGCAGCTGCTGGGCCAGGCCATGGCCGAAGCGCGCCGCAGCCACGCGCACGGCGCGCTGGTGGTGGTGGAGATTGCGCGCCTCGGCGCCATCAGCGACACGCTGGGCCATGAAGTGGGTAATGGGGTCATCGTTGAAATCGGCCGCATGTTCCGGCTCAAGCTGCGCGAAGGCGATATCCTGGCGCGGCTGGACGGCAGCAAATTTGCCGTGGCGCTGCCGCAGATCGAGAAGCGCGAGCATGCGGCGCTGGTGGCGCGCAAGCTGGTGGAAGCGCTGTCGGCGCCCATCACCATCGGCTCGCACAGCTTGCAGGTCGGTGCAAACGTTGGCATCGCCGTGTATCCGGAAGATGCGCAGGATGCGCAGACCCTGCTGCGCGGCGCCGAGGTGGCGACGGCGAAAGCAGGGCAGGGCATGGATGCCTCGCTGCTGTTCTACAGCGAGGAAATGAACCAGCGCGCGAAGGAACACCTGCGCATCGAGAGCGAGCTGCGCGACGCGCTGGCGAACGATGAACTGCTGCTGTACTACCAGCCGAAAGTGAGCTTGCGCAGCGGCCGTATCGTGGGCGCGGAAGCGCTGCTGCGCTGGCGCCATCCGGTGCGCGGCCTGGTATCGCCCGGCGTCTTCATTCCGGTGGCGGAGGAGACGGGCCTCATCCTCGAGCTGGGCAACTGGGTGGTGGAGGAAGCCTGCCGCCAGATCCGCGCATGGAAAGACGCCAACCTGATCATGCCGCCGATTGCGGTCAACCTCTCGGCGCGCCAGTTCGACCGCGCGCTGCCCGAGCGCATGGCAGAGGTGCTGGAGCGGCACCAGGTGCATCCCGAACAGATCATGCTGGAGATTACGGAAAGCCTGCTGGTGCGGGGCGCCGAGACCGTGATCGCCATCATGAACGAACTGGTGGCCATGGGCCTGGCGCTGGCGCTGGACGATTTCGGCACCGGCTATTCAAGCCTGGCCTACCTGAAGAAATTCCCGATCAGTACCCTGAAGATCGACCGCGCCTTCGTGGTTGGCCTGCCGTACGAAGAGAACGACTGCGCCATCGCGCGCGCCATCGTCACCATGGCCCAGCAGCTGCGCCAGGAAATCGTGGCGGAGGGCGTGGAAACTGTCGAGCAGATGGCCTTCCTGCGCGAGCTGGGCTGCGACCAGCTGCAGGGCTATCTGTTCAGCCAGCCGGTCTCGGCTGCCGACTTCGAGCGCATGCTGCGCGAAGGCAAGCGCCTGGCCTTCGGCACCCGCTGATCTGGCTCCATCAAACTCCCCATAGCTGGCTCTTTTGTGGAGCCACGCGGCGCGGCAGAATGTCCCTCATTGGAATGAAAGGGACATCATGCTCGACCTCTACTACGCGCCCACGCCGAACGGCCAGAAACTGCGCGTCTACCTCGAAGAAGCCGGCCTGCCATATCGCCTGCTGACGGTCAGCCTGAGCAAGGGCGAGCAGCACGCGCCCGAGTTCCGCCGCATTTCGCCGAACGGCAAGATCCCGGCGCTGGTGGACCGGGCGCCGGTGGGGGGCGGCGAGCCGGTGAACGTGTTCGAGTCCGGCGCCATCCTGCTCTACCTGGCCGAGAAAACCGGCTTCGGCCTGCCGTGGCAGGCCCGCGCGCGTAACGAGGCGCTGCAATGGCTGTTCTGGCAGATGGCAGGGCTGGGGCCGATGGCGGGGCAGGCGGGCTACTTCCGCGTCTACGCGGGCGAAACGGTGCCCTTCGCAATCGAGCGCTACACGCGCGAAACGGCCCGCCTGTATGGCGTGCTTGACCGCCAGCTCGCAGGCCGCGGCTTCATCGCGGGCGAATACTCGATCGCCGACATGGCCTGCTACCCGTGGATCGTGCCGCATGCGCCGCACGGCCAGCAGCTGGCCGCATTCCCCAACCTCGCGCGCTGGTTCGACACCATCAGCCAGCGTCCCGCAGTCCAGCGCGCCTACGCCGGCGTCTCCGACGTCTACGCCGCCAAAGGCGCTCCTGTTCAAACTGCTGGACCCGCCGGATACGGCCATCCGGCGGGCTCGGCTGTGGAGGAGGGCGTATGAAGCGCGGAGACTTGCTGAGCCTGGTGCTGGTGGCCGCGATCTGGGGCGCCTCCTATCTGTTTATCCGCGTGGCGGCGCCGGAGTTCGGGCCGCTTGCCATGGCGGGCGTGCGCGCGCTGCTGGCTTCCTTGCTGATGCTGCCTTTGCTGCTGTGGCGCGGACTGGGCGCCGACCTGGCCCGGCACTGGAAGGGCATCGCGCTGGTGGGGCTGACGAACGTGGCATTGCCATTCGTGTTCTTCAACTATGCGGCGCTCAGCATCTCCGCGGGCCTGTCATCGATCCTGAGTTCCACCACGCCGCTGTTCGCTGCACTGATCGGCGCATTGTGGCTGGGGGAAACGCTGAGCCGCCAGCGCATGGCGGGCCTCGCCATCGGCTTCGCGGGCGTCTTCCTGCTAGTGGCTGACAAGCTGCACATGCAGCACGGCATGCTGGCGACGCTGCTCGCGGCACTGGCCTGCCTCGGCGCTACGCTGCTGTACGGATTCACGGGCAATTTCATGCGCAAGCACCTGTCCACCGCGCAGCGATGACCATTGCGGCCGGCAGCCAGTTCTTCGCGCTTGCCTATCTCGCGCTGCCCACCGCACTCACCTGGCCTGCGCAGCAGCCTTCGCTGCACGCATGGGGCGCACTGCTGGCATTGGCTGCGCTGTGCACGACCTTCGCTTATGTGCTGTTCTACGGATTGATCGCGCGCCTCGGCGCCAGCCGCGCCATGAGTTCGCTGTTCATGATTCCGGCCTTCGGCGTGCTGTGGGGCACGCTCTTCCTGCATGAGCAATTCACGCTGAAGATGGCGCTGAGCTGCGCCGTCATCCTGTTCGGCTGCGCACTGACCACCGGCATTCTTGCGCTCAGGCCGCTGCAGCGCCCAATGCAAAAGCCGCTCTGAAGCGAGCGGCTTTTGAGTGCGGCGCCTGGGCGCCATTCGACCAGCGCTTAGCGCTTGTCGTCGTTTTTGTGGCTTTGACGGCCAGCCTGTGCGTGCTGCTCAGGTGTGCCGCCGCGGGTGCCGCCACCGCTGCCTGCATTGTTGCCGCCACCACTGCCGCCACCCGAGCCGCCGGAGCCGGTCTGACGGTTGCCATCGTTCTTGTGGCTCATGGAGCCGGCTTTGCGCGCTTCTTCCGAAGTGAACTCATGCGCATTGCCGGAGGCGTGTGCTGCTTTGCCGCCTTCGGAGGCGATTTCGCGCTGGCGTTCCGGATCCATGGAAGCGAAACCGCGGTTGCTGGTGTCGCCACCCTGATTGCCGCCTTGGTTACCGCCCTGGCCGGATTGATTGTTGCCGCCGCGACCGCCTTGATTATTACCTTGGTTCGATGATGCCATGATTCTCTCCTTTACTGGTTTGTAACATTGCACATCCTTTAGCTGACCCGCGATGCTGCACGGTGCAAGTCATGTAGAGGAGCGACCATGGTAGTCGCGAGCTCTGAACACTTTAATAAGAACTCAGGAGAGCATCCTGTAGGACAAAGGCCAAGTGAAAAGTAACACAGCAATAGGATCGATGTCACAATTGTACGGCCGCTTGCAGCGCGTTACACTGCATGCATGAGCGATCAGCAAAGACCCTTTCTTCCGCCAGCGCAGGTGCATCCTGCGCTGCCCGCGCGCATGGCGCGCTACCAGTCCGACATCCTCGACGAGGTAGCTTCGGCCATCGCCCAGCACGCTGTGGTGGTGGTGGGAATGAAGCAGAATCCCTTTCCCCGCAAGGCGCGCAGGCTGCTGGACCAGGCCGGCATCGCCTACACCTATCTCGGCTACGGCAGCTACTTCAGCCAATGGCGCCGCCGCCTGGCGCTGAAGATGTGGGCCGGCTGGCCGACCTTCCCCATGATTTTCGTGCACGGCGTGCTGATCGGCGGCGCTACCGAACTGGAGCGCCTGATCGAAAGCGGCGAACTCACCATGCTGCTGGCGAAAGGCCGCTAGCAATGCAGGCCTTGCCGCTGCGCCTGGCGCCGGGCGAGGATCTGCGCGCTGCGCTGGAAGCCGCCTGCGGCGGGCAGGCGGCTTTTGTGCTGCAGGGGATTGGCAGCCTGAGCAGGGTAAGGCTGCGCTTTGCGGGCCGTGCCGAAGCGGTAGAACTGAACGGCGACCTGGAAATCCTGACGCTTGCCGGCACGGTGGCCGAGCAGGGCGCGCACCTGCATATTTCGGTGTCCGACGCCGACGGCCGCGTGTTTGGCGGCCACCTGATGGCAGGTTCCATTGTGCGCACCACGGCCGAAGTGCTGCTGGCGCTGCTGCCCGGCCACCGCTTCACGCGCGAGCACGATGCAGTGACGGGCTATCCCGAATTGCGGATCTTCAGCCGCTAGCGTTTCAGGGGCGTGAGCAGGGTTCGCAGGTTGTTGTGGTCCAGCTCGTACATCAAGGCGAGCAGGGCGCCCAGCTCCCCTTTCGGAAAGCCCTCGCGCGCCATCCAGCCCAGGTAATGGCCCGGCAGATCGGCCAGCTTGCGGCCTTTGTATTTCCCATAAGGCATTTCACGGACGAGGAGGAGGGCGAGCGCTTCGGAATTCATGGGATTGTTGCGGCTGGCGCAAAATTCTTTCGCGCTAGCCTGTCTTTTTCGAAACAAAGAAGTTCTGGATACTGCATGGCGTTAACTTTACAGGAGTTTAGCCATGCCAATTGCCTTGCTCGCGCTGACCATCAGCGCCTTCGCCATCGGGACAACCGAGTTCGTTATCGTCGGCCTCTTGCCCACCATTGCCGCCGACCTCGGCGTGACCCTGCCCTCGGCCGGGCTGCTGGTCAGCCTGTACGCCATCGGCGTGGCCGTGGGCGCCCCGGTGCTGACCGCGCTCACCGGCAAGGTGCCGCGCAAGCTGCTGCTGCTGTCGCTGATGGTGCTGTTCACCGCCGGTAACCTGCTGGCCTGGAAAGCGCCCGGCTATGAATCGCTGATTGTGGCGCGCATCCTCACCGGCCTGGCGCATGGCGTGTTCTTCTCGATCGGCTCCACCATTGCCACCTCGCTGGTGCCAAAGGAGAAAGCGGCGAGCGCTATCGCCATCATGTTCACCGGCCTGACTGTGGCGCTGGTGACCGGCGTGCCGCTGGGGACCTTCATCGGCCAGCACTTCGGCTGGCGCGAGACATTCCTCGCCGTTTCCGCGCTGGGCCTGATCGCCTTTATCGGCAGCCTGCTGTTCGTGCCGAAGGATATCCAGCACAGCAAGCCTGCCTCGCTGCTGCAGCAGATGCAGGTGCTGGCCCAGCCACGGCTGCTGCTGGTGTATGCAATGACGGCCGTCGGCTATGGCGGTTCCTTTATCGCCTTCACCTACCTGGCGCCTATCCTCGAACGCATTTCGGGTTTCAGCGCCAGCTCCGTGGGCCTGGTGATGCTGGTGTACGGCGTGTCGGTCGCGGTAGGGAATATCTGGGGCGGCAAGCTGGCCGACAAGCGCGGCCCGGTGAACGCCCTCAAGATCATCTTCCTTGGCCTGGCGGCAGTGCTGCTGGCACTGACCTTCACCGCGCCGAACAAATGGCTGGTGCTGCTCACGGTGCTGCTGTGGGGCGCGGTAGCCTTCGGTAATGTGGCGGGCTTGCAGGTGTATGTGGTGCAGCAGGCGGAGCACTTCACGCCGCGCGCCGTGGATGTGGCGTCGGGCCTGAATATCGCGGCCTTCAACCTCGGCATCGCGGGCGGCGCATGGGGCGGCGGCCATATCGTGGACAGCCTTGGCCTCGTGCATACCGGCTGGATCGGCGCGCTGGTAGTGCTGGGCGCCTTCGGCCTCACGGCACTGAGCGGACGGCTGGACCGCCTGAATCCGCGCGTTGTTCCGGCGGCGCCGCGCACGGTGCGGGTGGCTGCGCACTAAGTCAGAACTTGCAGCCGCTGTCTTTCTTGTCGGTGACGGCCGCATAGGCCATCGCCAGCGGGGCAAGCAGGCCGGCGCCTGAGAATCCCCTCAGGCAGTCGCCGCGCTTGGCCCGCGCAATGCCCTGGCCCGTTTTTTCCAGCTCGCTTTGCAGCGGCGTGCCGACCTGCTTACGGGCCTTCTCGGCCAGGGTGTCTTCCAGCTTCAAGGTGCGCACGGAACGCCGCAGCGCTTCCACATCAATGGCCGGTGGCGCTTCCGGCGCCGTTTCCACCGCGGGCGGCGTTGCGGGTTCCGGAGTGACGGCGGTTATTGCCTCAGGCACGACGCGGGCCGGTGCGCGGTGTGGTGCCTTGGACGCCCGGCGCGGCGTTTGCGGTGGCTCCACCGCCACTGGCGCCGCAGGGCGGGGCGGCTTGATCTGCACCAGCACGAACTCGCGCTGGTCTGCCAGTGGAGCTGTCAACTGCGTGGTGGCGCGCATGGCGAGCAGCCAGATGCCTGCTGCATGCAGCAGCAGGACAGCAGCCAGTGCCGCCGTGCGGAAGCGGTCATTTCCAGTAAATGGCATCCAGGCTGCCTTTGCCGAAATACTTCTCATATTCCTGCGCCGCATACGAATCCATCATGCCGGCGATATAGTCGATCACGAGGCGTTCGCGCGAGTCTGTCAGGCAGCGCAGCTCCGGCGGCAGCAGGATATTGTCCTTGTTGTACTGCTTGTCCGTGAGGACTTCAAACAGGCCGCGGATGATCTTCTCGCCGCGCTTCTCGTACAGCTGCACGTCCTTCTTGCGCAGGATGGCCTTCCACAGCAGCGTTTTCAGCCCCTTGGCCAGCAGCGCCGTGCTGCGGTAGCCCAGTTCCGGTCCGTTCCTGCCTTCCACGACAGCGATATCGCGGCACAGCTCATGCACGATCTGCGAGGTGAGCTCCTTGCGCAGCACGATGGAGTATTCCTCCGAGCTGGCCTGCATATCGCATTTCAGCGCTTCGTCATGCGCATGGTGGGCGATCTTCGAGAACGGTTCGTAGGCATCGGCGAACTCCTTGCTGATCTTGAACTCGTGCAGGATCTCGCCCCAGGTAATGATGCCGAAGCTCAGCGCATCTTCCACGTCGTGCGCGGCATAGGCGATTTCGTCGGCCAGGTCCATGATCTGGGCGTCGATGCTCTTGCGCGCCGTGATGCCGTGTTTCGCCAGTTCGGCCGTCAGGAAGGCATGGTCCTCGTCGTACAGGAACTTCTTCGGATTCTCGGCGCGCAGGTGGAAGTATTTGGTGATGCCGAACAGCGAACGCACTGTGAGGTTCAGGCCTGCATAGGCGTGATGCTTCTTCTCCAGCGTGCGCAGGATGCGAAAGGCCTGGGCATTGCCTTCGAAGCCGCCGTGCTCGCGGCCCAGCTCATTCAGGATTTTCTCGCCGTAGTGGCCGAAGGGCGGATTGCCGATGTCATGCGCCAGCGAGCAGGTTTCAGCGACCACGCTGCGCTGCAGTTCGAGGTCCGCCGCGATGGAGCGTGCAATCTGCGCCACTTCCAGGCTGTGCGTGAGGCGGTTGCGGTTGAAACGGTTGGCGTCCACGCCCAGCAGCTGCATCTTGCCCTGCAGGCGGCGGAAGGAAGCGGAGTAGAGCACGCGCGCGTAATCGCGCATGCATTCCTCGCGGCCCGCGCTGCGGCCGTCGGCCTGCGCGTGAACGCGGTATTCGAGGGGTAATACCAGTTCTTCCTGGTCGCGGGCGAAGGTGATGGTGTCTTGTGCGTACATGCTGATGATTCTAGACGAGGGCCGCCTGTTCCGGTGTATATTGCTGGCGGATTCCCACAGTTTCGGATGCCTTTATGTCGCCAGTCTTCCTGTTTTTCGTCATTTTCGCGTATTTCGGCCTGCTGCTCGCAGTGGCCTGGTGGACCTCCCGCAATGCCAATAACGAGAGCTTCTTCATCGGTAACAAGAGCTCCAACTGGGGGCTGGTTGCCTTCGGCATGGTCGGCACCACGCTCAGTGGCGCCACCTTCATCAGCGTTCCCGGCGCGGTGGGCCGCGACGGCTTCGCCTACATGCAGATTGTGCTGGGCTATGTGATCGGCTACTTCGCCGTCGCCTACATCCTGCTGCCGCTGTACTACCGGCTGAAACTTACCTCTATTTACCACTATCTCGACGTGCGCCTCGGCCGCCGCTCCTACCAGAGCGGAGCGGCGTTCTTCATCGTCTCGCGCACGCTGGGCGCCACGGCGCGGCTTTACCTCGTGGTGAACATCCTGCAGGCGACCATCCTGGACAGCCTTGGCATTCCGTTCTGGCTGACCAATTTCGTGATCCTGCTGATGATCCTGGCCTACACCTACGAGGGCGGCGTGAAGACCATTGTGTGGACCGATACGCTGCAGACCACCGGCATGCTGGTTGGCCTGGTGGCCTGCGTGGGCTTCCTGCTGCACGAAATGAATCTCGGCGTGTTCGAAAGCCTGGCGCAGATGCAGGCCAGCGGCCTGGCGAAAGTGTTCACCACCGATATCGACAGCCCAAGTTATATGTGGAAGCAGATCCTTGCCGGCGTCTTCATCGTGCTGGCGATGACGGGCATGGACCAGGAGATGATGCAGAAGAATATCTCGGTGAAGACGCTCGGCGATTCGCAGAAGAACATGATTGCGCTGACCTTCATCCTGGTGATCGTGATGTCGATGTTCCTCTTCCTCGGCGGCCTGCTTTATCTGTATGCGCCGCAGGCCGGCGTGACCGCCACCGGCGACGCGATCTTCCCGGCCGTGGTGATGGGCCACCTGCCGGCGGTGATGCAACTGATTTTCTTCATCGCGCTGGTGAGCGCGCTGTTCCCAAGCGCGGACGGTGCGATTACCGCGCTGACCTCCTCCTTCTGCATCGACCTGCTGGGCATCCAACGCCGCCAGGACCTCAGCGAGAAGCAGCGCACCCGCCTGCGCCACATGGTGCACCTGAGCTTCTGCGCGCTGTTCCTGGTGCTGGTGATGGTGTTCAAGTGGATCGATGAACCGAGCATGATCGGCGTGATCCTGAAGCTGGCCGGCTATACCTATGGTCCGCTGCTTGGCCTGTTCGGCTTCGGCATTCTCACTCAGCGCGTGGTGAACGACCGCATGGTGCCGCTGATCGTGCTCGCCGCTCCGGTGCTGTGCGCTATCCTCGAATGGAAGCAGCACCTGCTGCTGGGCAGCTACCAGCTGGGCCTTGAGCTGCTGGTGATCAATGGCCTGATCGTGATGGGCGGCCTGTTCCTGATCTCCCAGCCGGCGAGCGCCAAGCCCGCCGCTGCCGTGGTTTCGTAAAGGAGTTGCGATGTCCCGGTCCGTATTTTCCTATGTGCGCGGCGGTATCCGCTGGTTCTGGTCGGCCCTCGATACCAGCCGCCGCTTCGTGCTGAATGTGCTGTTCCTGATTATCCTGCTGGTGCTGGCGTTCGCCATTTTCGGTGGCGGCGCAAGGCCGCTGGGCGAGAAGACCATGCTGGTGCTGAACCTGGAGGGCAAGCTGGTGGAGCAGGGCTCCACCGGTGGCCGCGCGGCGCTGGTATCGAACCTGAGCGGCGGTGAGCTGCGCCGCTATGTGCAGCTGCGCGACGTGCTGCGCGCGCTGGATACGGCCGCCAAAGACCCACAGATCGGTGGCGCCGTGCTGGTGCTGGACGATATGGAAGGCGGCGGCCAGGCCATGCTGCGCGAGATCGGCGCGGCGCTGGACCGCTTCCGCGCCAGTGGCAAGAAAGTGGTGGCCTGGGGCTCTAACTTCAACCAGCGCCAGTACCAGATTGCCGCGCATGCGGATGAAGTCTATATGCACCCGATGGGCGCGGTGGTGCTGGACGGCTTCGGCCGCTACCGCAACTACTACCGCGACGCGCTGGACAAGCTGGGCGTGACGGTGAACGTGCTGCGCGTGGGTACCTACAAGAGCTTTGCCGAGCCGTATGTGGCAAACGCGCCATCCGAAGCGGCGGCCGAGGCGGAGAACTACGTCAACCAGGACCTGTGGCTACGCTACATGGACGAAGTGGAGAAGGCGCGCAAGCTGCCGCAGGGCGCGATTGCAAAGGGCATCGAGGAACTGCCAGCGCTGGTGCAGGCGGCAAAAGGCAACCTCGCCAAGCTGGCGCTGGATGCGAAACTGGTCGATGGCCTGAAAACGCGCGATGAGATCCGCGAGCTGCTGGTCGAGCGTGGTGCGCGCGACGCGGAAGGCAAGTCCTTCCGCCAGGTGGGCCTGCCCGACTATGTGGCCCGCCCCAGCCAGCCGCTGACGGGCGACGCGGTTGGCGTGGTGATGGCGGTGGGCGAAATCGGCGACGGCGTGGCCGGTCCCGGCTCGATTGGCGGCCTCTCGACCTCGAATCTGATCCGCATGGCGCGCGAGGACAAGGACATCAGGGCCATCGTGCTGCGAGTGGATTCGCCCGGCGGCAGCGCCTTCGGCTCTGAGCTGATCCGCCGTGAACTGGAACTGACGCGCAAGGCCGGCAAGCCGGTGGTGGTTTCGATGGGCAATGTGGCGGCATCCGGCGGCTACTGGATTTCGATGGCGGCTGACGAGGTGATCGCCGATCCTTCCACCGTCACCGGCTCCATCGGCGTGTTCGCGCTGTTCCCCACCTTCGACAAGGTGACGGACAAGCTGGGCATCCATACTGCAGGCCAGCCCACGACCTGGCTGGGCGATGCAGGCAATCCGCTGCGCCCGATGGATCCGCGCTTCGGCGCCCTGATCCAGAGCGCCATCGGCCATGTGTACAGCGAGTTCACAGTGAAAGCGGCGCAGGCGCGCAAGACCACGCCCGCGAAGATCGACGAGGTGGCACAGGGCCGCGTGTGGACCGGCGCACAGGCGCAGGAACGCGGTCTGGTGGACACGCTGGGCGGCTTCGGCGATGCGGTGCGCTCTGCCACGCGGCGCGCGAAGCTGGGCGGCGAGCCGCGCATCGTCTACATCGAACGCGAAACCTCGAAAATCGACCGCCTGCTGGAGTTCTTCGGCGCCTCCGCCGCGCACGCGGTGACGGAACAGGTGAAGGTGGCGCTGGCGCCTGCCGGCGTGCCGCTCGGCGCCGCGCAAACCGTGGCGGCGGACCTGAACTGGCTGAACGAAATGAGCGTGCAGCGCAAGCCTTTCATGGCCCTCACGCATTGCCTTTGCGAGTCGCCGGACTAGGACGCACGAAAGAGATTTGTAGCAAGTTTGTAACCAGATCTGACAACGCCACCGCGGCCTGCGCCCGGTGGCGTTGTGCTTTTCGGGGTCTTGTTGGGCTTATAGAGAGATTTCCCTGTGTCAATTGTATCCAGAGTGACGCAAAACGCACAAAAGCGTGTGATAGAGTCGTTTTAACATTCTGATATGCCTCAAACGAACACAAAAAAGGAAAAGCGATGAACTCGCCCGTTGCGCCATCCAAGCCTCCCGTTCAGCCCCGCCGTAGTCGCCGCGCCAAGCTTATTGGCGGCATTATCGCCATCCTTGCCATGATCGGGCTTGGCTGGCTCGCCTGGCACCTGACGCACCCCGACCCGGCGGCCGGCGGCAAGAACGGCGCAGCGGCCGGCGGCCCCGGCGGACCGGGCGGCGGGGGAGGCGGCGGACGGCGTGGCGGCGCGGCGACGACCGTGGGCGTGGCGACCGCCGAGAAGATGGACCTGCCGATCACCATGGATGCGCTGGGCACCGTCACGGCGGCCGCGACGACCACCGTGCGCCCGCAGGTCTCGGGCATCCTGCAGAAAGTGCTGTTCAAGGAAGGCCAGATGGTGAAGGCCGGGCAGGTGCTGGCGCAGATCGATCCGCGCCAGTTCGAGATGCAGCTGCTGCAGGCCACCGGCCAGCGGCAGCGCGACGAAGCGCAGCTGGAAAATGCGCGCCTGACGCTGGAGCGCTACCGCACGCTGCTCTCGCAGGATTCGATTGCGCGGCAGGACGTGGACACGCAGGCCGCGCTGGTCAAGCAGCTGGAAGGCACGGTGATGACGGACCGTGCGGCGGAAGGCACGGCGAAACTGAACCTGGGCTATACGCGCGTGGTGGCGCCGATCAGCGGCCGTGTAGGCTTGCGCGTGGTCGATGTGGGCAATCTGGTGAGCTCCGGCGATGCGGCCGGCATTGCGGTCATCACCCAATTGTCGCCCATCGATGTGGAATTCGCGGTGCCTCAGGACCAGGTGCCTGAAGTGATGACGCCGGTGCGTTCCGGCGCGACGTTGCCTGTACTGGCCTTCGACCGCACCCGCACCACGGAACTGGACCGCGGCCGCTTCTCCGCGCTGGACAACCAGGTCGATACGCAGACCGGCACCGTGCGCGCGAAAGCACGCTTCGAGAATACGAAAAGCACGCTGTTCCCAAGCCAGTTCGTGAACGTGCGCCTTGAGCTGCGTACCATCAAGGACGCCGTGATGGTGCCGGTGACGGCGCTGCGCCACGGTACCAAGGGCGATTACGTGTATGTGCTGAATCAGGACCGCACGGTGAGCATGCGCTCCGTGACGCGCGGGCAGTCCACGGTGGACAAGGTGCAGATCACGAAGGGCCTCGAACTCGGTGAACGCGTGATTACCGAAGGCGCCGACCGCCTGAAGGACGGCGCCAAGGTAACGCTGCCGGGCGATGCGCCGGGTGCGGGCCGCCGTGGCCAGGGCGCAGCCGGCGCCGGTACCGGCGGTGCGGCGGGCGAACACACGGGGCGCCGCCATCGCCGTGCGGAAGGCGATGCCTCCGCCGAAGGCGCGGCAGACGGTGCTGGCGGCGAGGGCGGCCAGCGCCGTGCCGGTGCGCAGCCGGGGGATGTCAGCGGCGGCGCCGTGCAATCCGATGCCGGGAAGACGCAGCGCCAGCGCCGTTCAAGCGAGTCGGGCGAAGCGCAGGAACGCTCGATGCCGGGCGCCGGAGGCCGCAGCGCGCCGGGCAGTGCAGCCGATGCAGCGCATACCGCGCCGGGCGTGGGCGCCGAACAGCGCCGCCCACGCGGCGATAACACCCAGCCGGGCGCCGCGCGATGAGTCCATCCGCACCGTTCATCCAGCGCCCGGTAGCGACCTCGCTGCTGATGCTGGCGATCGTGCTGGCGGGGCTGGTCGGCTTCAAGTTCCTGCCGCTGTCCGCATTGCCGCAGGTCGATTTCCCGACGATCCAGGTCCAGACCCTGTATCCCGGCGCGAGTCCTGAAGTGATGGGGCAGACCGTAACCGCGCCGCTGGAACGCCAGTTCGGCCAGATGTCCGGCCTGCAGCGCATGAGCTCCACCAGCGCGGCGGGGGTTTCCATCATCACGCTGCAGTTCGGCCTGGGCCAGACGCTAGACGTGGCCGAACAGGAAGTGCAGGCCGCCATCAATGCGGGCGGCTCGCTGCTGCCGACCGACCTGCCTGCGCCGCCGGTGTATGCGAAGGTGAATCCGGCCGATGCGCCGGTGCTCACGCTCGCCATTACGTCCGACACGATGCCGCTGACCGAGGTGCAGAACATCGTCAACACACGGCTCGCGCTCAAGATCAGCCAGGTGAACGGCGTGGGCCTCGTGTCGCTGAGCGGCGGCCAGCGGCCTGCCGTGCGTATCCAGGCCGATACGCTGGCGCTGGCCAGCTATGGCCTGGGCCTCGATACGCTGCGCAGCGCGATCACGGCGGCCAACGCCAACAGCGCCAAGGGCAGTTTTGACGGCCCCACGCGCTCCTTCACCATCAACGCGAATGACCAGCTGCTGACGGCGAACGACTACAAGAACCTGATTGTCGCCTACCGCAACGGCGCGCCGGTGCGCCTGAACGAAGTGGCGCAGGTGGTGGACAGCGCGGAGAACGTGAAGCTGGGCGCATGGTCCGGCCTCAAACCGGCCATCATCCTGAACGTGCAGCGCCAGCCGGGCGCCAATGTGATTGCCACCGTGGACGCGATCAAGGAGCGCCTGCCGGAGCTGCAGGCGGGCCTGCCGGCGGCCATGCGGGTGGATGTGCTGAGCGACCGTACCAGCGGCATCCGCGCTTCCGTCGAACACGTGGAAATTGAACTGGTGCTGGCCGTGGTGCTGGTGGTGCTGGTGATTTTCGCCTTCCTGCACAGCGTGCGGGCCACGGTGATTGCCAGCCTGGCGGTGCCGATTTCGCTGATCGGCACCTGTGGTGTGATGTACCTGCTCGGCTACAGCCTGAATAACCTGAGCCTGATGGCGCTTACTATCGCCACGGGCTTCGTGGTCGATGACGCGATTGTGATGATCGAAAATATCGCGCGCTATATCGAAGAGGGCGAGACGCCGATGGCCGCCGCACTCAAGGGCGCAGCGCAGATCGGCTTCACCATCATTTCGCTGACGGTATCGCTGATTGCCGTGCTAATTCCGCTGCTGTTCATGGGCGATGTGGTGGGCCGCCTGTTCCGTGAGTTCGCCATCACGCTGTCCATCACCATCCTGATTTCCGGCGTGGTGTCGCTGACGCTGGTGCCGATGATGTCGGCGCGCTGGCTCACCAGCCACAAGGACGATAATCCGCGCAGTATGGGCGCGCGCATCCAGCGCTTCTTCGACAAGGTGATTCACAAGTACGACGGCTCGCTGCAATGGGTTCTGGCGCGCCAGGGTCTGACGCTGATCGTGGCACTGGCCACCTTGCTGCTGACGGTGCTGCTCTACATCCTGATTCCGAAAGGGCTGTTCCCGACGCAGAATACGGGCCAGCTGCAGGCGCGTATCGAAACAGCGCAGGCGGTGTCCTATGCCCGCATGGCGGATCTGCAGCAGCAGGCGGCCAAGGTCATTCTTGAGGACCCGGAAGTGGAATCGCTCAGCTCCGTGGTGGGCGTGGACGCGGCCAACAACACCATGCTGCACACGGGACGCATGCTGATCAACCTGAAACGCGATCGTGGAGACCAGGACAAGATCATGAACCGCCTGCGGCAGCGCGTGGCGGAAGTGGCGGGCGTGCGCATCTACCTGCAGCCGACACAGGACCTGACGATTGATGCCGAAACGGGACCCACCCAGTACCGCGTGTCCATCGAAGGCGCCGATACGGCCAGCGTGACAGAGTGGGCCAACAAGCTGGCCACGCAGATGGCGGCCAAGAAGCAGCTGCGCAATGTGGTGTCCGATGCCGGCGCCACCGGTGCGGCCGCCTACATCAGCATCGACCGCGATACGGCTTCGCGCCTGTCGATTACTGCCGCGGCGATTGACGATGCGCTGTACAGCGCTTTCGGCCAGCGCATCGTATCCACCATCTTTACCGAGACCAACCAGTACCGCGTGATCCTGGAATCGCGGCCCGGCATCCTGACGACGCCCGAATCGCTGGGCAACCTGCAGGTGCGCACGGGCAGCGGCAAGCCGACGCCCTTGTCGGCCATCGCCACCATCGTGGAAAAACCCGCGCCGCTGCAGATCACCCACGTGGCGCAGTATCCGGCCACCACGCTGGGCTTCGATACCGCGGACGGGGTGGCGCTGGGCAGGGCAGTAGATGCGATCCGCGAAGCAGCTGCCGAAATCAAGATGCCGGGCTCCGTCACGCTCACCTTCCTCGGTGCGGCAGGTGCTTATCAGAACTCGCTGACCAACCAGCTGTGGCTGATCCTCGCCGCCGTGGTCTGCGTCTACATCGTGCTGGGCGTGCTGTATGAGAGCTATATCCACCCGCTCACGATTCTCTCCACGCTGCCATCGGCCGGCGTTGGCGCCTTGCTGGCGCTGATGATCTCCGGGCAGGACCTGGGCGTGATCGGCATTATCGGCATCATCCTGCTGATCGGTATTGTGAAGAAGAACGCGATCATGATGATCGACTTCGCCATCGAGGCCGAGCGCGAGGAAGGCAAGCCGCCGCGCGAGGCTATCCATCAAGCCGCGCTGCTACGCTTCCGCCCGATCCTGATGACGACGCTGGCGGCGCTGTTTGCCGCCGTGCCGCTGATGCTGGGCTGGGGCGAGGGCGCCGAGCTGCGCCGTCCGCTGGGTCTCGCCATCTTCGGCGGCCTGATTGTCAGCCAAATGCTGACGCTGTACACCACGCCGGTGATCTATCTGGCGTTCGACCGCATGGGGCAGCGCTGGCGGCGCCGTACGGGCGTGGCTTCGGAAGACGGAGCGAGGACGTGAACCTCTCCGAGCCTTTCGTCCGGCGGCCGATTGCGACCGTCCTGCTGACCATCGGCATGGCGCTGGCGGGCATTGGCGCCTTCTTCGTGCTGCCTGTGTCGCCACTGCCGCAGGTCGATTTCCCATCGATCTCGGTCAGCGCCAGCTTGCCCGGTGCAAGCCCGGAAACGATGGCGACCAGCGTGGCCACACCGCTGGAGCGGCGGCTTGGCGTGATTGCAGGCGTGAACGAGATGACATCCTCGTCCGGCAGCGGCTCCACACGCGTCAACCTGCAGTTTGACCTGAACCGCAAGATCGATTCCGCTGCGCGCGAAGTGCAGGCGGCGATCAATGCCTCGCGCGCCGACCTGCCTTCCACGCTGCGCAGCAATCCAACCTACCGCAAGGCGAATCCTTCGGATGCGCCAGTGATCATTCTCGCGCTAACGTCGCCAACACGCAGCCCCGGCCAGATTTACGAAGCCGTATCGAACATCGTGCAGCAGAAGCTGGCGCAGGTGAAGGGCGTGGGCGACGTGGAGATCGGCGGAGGTTCGCTGCCTGCCGTGCGTGTGGAGCTGCTGCCCTATGCGCTGAACAGATACGGCGTGTCGATGGAAGACGTGCGCGCCGCGATCCAGGCCACCAATGCCAATCGCCCGAAAGGCGCCATCGAAAGCGAAGGGCGGCGCCTGCAGATATATTCCGCGCACAGTACCGCTACCGGAGGGCGCAGCGCAGCGGACTACCGCGACCTCGTGGTAGCGTGGCGCGACGGCGCGGCGATCCGCCTGCGCGACGTAGCCAGCGTGGAGGACGGGGCCGAGAACAAGAACACGCTGGGCCTGTATAACGGCCAGCCTGCGGTGATCGTTCTGGTCACGCGGCAGCCGGGCGCCAACGTGATCGAAACGGTGGACAGCGTGCGCGACCTGCTGCCGCAGCTGCAGGCCCAGTTGCCGCAGGACGTAACCTTGTCCGTGGCGTCGGACAGCACCAATTCCATCCGCTCATCGCTGCATGAAATCGAGCTCACGCTCGTTATCTCCGTGGTGCTGGTGGTACTGGTGGTGAGCGCCTTCCTGCGCAGCGCGCGCGCCACGGTGATCCCCGCGATTGCGACCGTGGTGTCGCTGCTCGGCACCTTCGGCGTGATGTACCTGCTGGGCTTCAGCCTGAATAACCTGAGCCTCATGGCGCTGACCGTGGCGACGGGCTTCGTGGTCGATGACGCCATTGTGGTGCTGGAGAACACGGCACGCCATGTGGAGGAGGGCATGGACCGCTTCAAGGCGGCGCTGCTCGGCGCGAAGGAAGTGGGCTTCACCGTGCTATCGATCAGTCTCTCGCTGGTGGCAGTATTCATTCCGCTGCTGTTCATGGGCGGGCAGGTGGGACGCCTGTTCCGCGAGTTCGCCGTAACGCTGTCGGCAGCGGTGATGATTTCGCTGGTGATTTCACTCACCACCACCCCCATGATGTGCGCCTGGCTGCTGAAGCCGGAAGGCGACCGCAAGCCGCCTGGCCGCATCTCGCGCTTCTTCGAACGCGGCTTCAACTTCGTGCACCGCATGTACGAGCATTCGCTGGACTGGGCGCTGCACAGCGTGTGGCTGGTGATGCTGATTCTGGTGTTCGTGGTGGGCCTGAATGTCTACCTGTTCGCCGCTGCGCCGAAGGGCTTCTTCCCGCAGCAGGACACGGGACAGATAAATGGGGGCATCCGCGCGGACCAGAGCATCTCCTTTCAGGCCATGCAGAAGAAGCTGCGCCAGCTGGTGGAAATCATCCATGCCGATCCGGCTGTTGCAACGGTCGTCGGTTTTACCGGCGGGTCGCGGGCAGGGGGCGGGTTCATGTTCGTGAACCTGAAGCCTGCATCCGAACGTACCGAGACAGGCCAGCAGGTGATTGCCCGGCTGCGGCCCAAGCTGGCCAAGGTAACGGGGGTGTCGCTGTTCCTTAATCCCGTGCAGGACTTGCGCATGGGCGGGCGGCAAAGCAATTCCACTTACCAGTACACGCTGAAGAGCGATAACCGCGAAGACATCAAGCGCTGGGCCAGCCGGCTGGCGGATGCGATGAAGACGCAGCCCGGCCTCACCGATGTGGATACCGACCAGGCGGACAATGGGGTCGAAACCTTCGTCACCATCGACAAGGACACGGTGTCGCGGTTGGGCATGACGGTGCGCGACGTCGATAACGCGCTGTATAACGCTTTCGGCCAGCGCCAGGTCGCCACCATCTACGACGAGCTGAATCAATACAAGGTAGTGATGGAAGTGGCGCCTGAATTTGCGCGCAGTCCGGAGGCCTTGAACGACGTGTACGTGCCCGCGCGCGGTACGGCATCCGGCGCAGCGGCGACGACGTCAACGGCGACGTCGGGCGGCGCGAACAGCTCCGCCAACAATGTGAGTGCGCTACGCGACGCATCCAGCGGCTCGGCCCTGAGCACGGCCGCATTGAATATGGTGCCGCTCTCCGGCATCGCCACCTTCGCTGAAAGCTCCACGCCGACCTCGGTGAACCACCAGGATGGCGAACTGGCGACAACGGTCTCCTTTAACCTAGCCGAAGGCTTCAGCCTGAGCCAGGCGCAGGAGGCCGTGAAACAGGCCGAAGCCGACATCGGCATGCCGAACAATGTGCGTGGCAGCTTCCAGGGCACGGCCAAGTCGGCGCAGGAATCGAACAAGCAGCAGCCCTTGCTGATCCTCGCCGCGATTGTGGTGATCTACATCGTGCTCGGCATCCTGTATGAAAGCCTGGTGCACCCGATTACCGTGCTGTCCACGCTGCCCTCGGCCGGCGTGGGCGCCGTGCTGGCCCTGCTGATGTTCAAGATGGAGTTCTCCATCATTGCGCTGATCGGCGTGTTCCTGCTGATCGGCATCGTGAAGAAGAACGCGATCCTGATTATCGACTTCGCGTTGGAGGCCGAGCGCTCGCGCGGCATCACGGCCGTAGAAGCGGTGCGCGAAGCATGCTTGCTGCGCTTCCGCCCGATCCTGATGACCACACTGGCCGCCGCGCTGGGCGCGCTGCCCCTGGCCATTGGCTTCGGCGAAGGCTCGGAACTGCGCCAGCCGCTGGGCATCGCCATCATCGGCGGCCTGATTGCCAGCCAGCTGCTTACCCTGCTCACCACACCGGTCGTTTACATCCTGATGGACAAGCTGCGCACGCGCAGCCCCGACGAACAACAACTCAGCCGCTCGCATGCTCCGCAGGCAGCGCCATCGCCATGAAAAAACTGACCCTGATCGCCGCTGCCATTCTTGCCACCGGTTGCGCAGTCGGCCCGAAATACGAAGTGCCCACGGCAGCCAATCCCGCCCAGTTCAAGGAAGCGGAAGGCTGGCAGCCTGCGGCGCCCGCCGATGCACTGGAACGCGGCCCATGGTGGACGCTATTCGGCGACGACACGCTGAACCAGCTGGCCGCCAGCATCGAGGTCAATAACCAGAACGTGGCCGCTGCTGCGGCAGCTTATGCGCAGGCGCGCGCCATCGTGGCGGAGCAGCGCGCTTCGCTGTTTCCCGTCGTGAGCCTGGACGCAAACGGCAACCGCTCCGGCGGTGGCGGCGACACGCGCACGACAGGCAACTACCGCGTGAACCTTGGCGCCAGCTGGGAGCCCGATATCTGGGGCAGCCTGCGCGCCAGCGTGACGGGTGCGCAGGCGAGCGCACAAGCCAGCGCGGCGGAACTCGCATCGGCGAAGCTGTCGGCGCAAGGAGAGCTGGTGGCGAACTACCTCTCGCTGCGCGCACTGGACGCCGAGAAGCAGCTGCTCGATACCACGGTGGAAGGCTACCAGCGCGTGCTGCAGATCACGCAGAACCGGCTGGATGCCGGGGTTGCGGGCAAGTCCGACCTGCTGCAGGCCCAGACCCAGCTCGCCAACGCGCGTGCCGACCAGCTTACGCTGGTGCGCCAGCGCGCCCAGCTCGAACACGCCATTGCCATCCTGCTTGGCAAGGCGCCCGCGGAATTCTCGCTGCCCGCAGCGGCGTGGCAGCTGACGGTGCCTGAAGTACCGGTCGGCCTGCCATCCACGCTGCTGCAGCGCCGTCCCGATATTGCGGCGGCCGAGCGCCGGGTGGCGGCCTCGAATGAGCAGATCGGCATTGCCCGCGCGGCCTACTTCCCCAGCCTGAACCTGAGCGCATCGTACGGCTTTGGCGCCAGCCAGGTCTCGGGCCTGTTCAGCGCCTCGAACAGCCTGTGGTCGCTGGGCGTGTCAGCTGCGCAGGCAGTCTTCAACGCAGGCGCCATCGGAGCGCGGGTGGAGCAGACCAAGGCCGCGCGCGAGCAGGCCATTGCCCAGTACCGTCAGACGGTGCTGAACGCCTTCGCCGACGTGGAAGACCAGCTGGCTGCCACGCGTGTATTGAGCCAGCAGCAGGAGCTGCGCCGCCAGGCATCCGAAGCAGCCGGCCAGGTCGAGCAGCAGATGATCAACCGCTACCGCGCGGGGCAGGTGAGCTACACGGAAGTAGTGCAGGCCCAGGTCACCGCGCTGAACGCCCGCCGCGCCCTGCTGCAAGTGCAATCCGACCGCCAGACCACCGCCGTCGCCCTCATCCAGTCCCTCGGCGGCGGCTGGCACCTCTGACCTGACACGCGGTGCCTGACCCCATGGTGTCAGTGTGACACCATGGGGTCAGGCACCGGCTGTCACACTTTGATGTGGCGAAAATGGCATTTCCTGAGCTGATGGGAAGGTCTATACTGCCGGGGCTTCCAATAATCCAGGGGACACATCTTGATCAAATCTCTTTTACTGCCGGCCGCGCTGCTGGCCGCCTTCGCTCCCGCCATGGCCGATGAGGGCCAGTGGCAGCCGCACCAGATGCCGCAGCTGAAGGCGGAACTGAAACGTATCGGTATCCAGATTCCGGCCGAGCAGCTGACCGACCTGTCCAAGCATCCAATGAGCGCCATCGTGTCGCTGGGCGGCTGCTCCGCGTCCTTCGTGTCTCCTGACGGACTTGTGGTGACCAACCACCATTGCGCGTATGGCGCGATCCAGCGCAATGCCACGCCGCAGAAGAATTACATCGTCAACGGCTTCCTGGCCAAGACCCGCGCCGAGGAACTGCCGGGCGGTCCGAACACGCTGGTGTATGTGACCGACAAGGTGGAAAACGTCAGCGCCCGCGTGCTGAAAGGCCTGGAGAAAACCGGCGGCAAGGAACGCCATGAGGCCATCGAGCGCCGCGTGAAAGAGCTCATCGCCGAGTGCGAAACCGACAAGATGTACCGCTGCTCCGTGCCTGCCTTCCACCGCGGCCTGGAGTACTACCGCATTCGCCAGATGATGATCCGCGACGTGCGCCTGGTGTATGCGCCGGCCGACATGATCGGCAACTACGGCGGCGATATCGACAACTATGAGTGGCCGCGCCACACCGGCGACTATTCCTTCCTGCGCGCTTACGTGGGCAAGGACGGCCGTCCTGCCGATCCTTCGCCGGACAATGTGCCTTATAAATCGAAGGACTTCCTCGTGGTGTCGGCCGAGGGCCTGAAGAACGGCGATCCTATTCTGCTGGCTGGCTATCCGGGCCGCACCAGCCGCTACAAGCTGCCGTCCGAAATCCGTTATGCGCGCGATATGGGCTATCCGCTGCAGGTGAAGGAGTATCAGGCCGACCTGGACACCATCGCCGCCGCTACCAAGGGCAACGATGCCGCCGCCGTGCGCTACGCTTCGGTGGTCAAGTCCATCAACAACCGCATGAAGAAGACGCAAGGCCTGATGGACGGCTTCGCCCGCAAGGACATCGCCGCCATCAAGGACGTGCAGGATGCCGAATTCCGCGCCTGGTATGGCAAGCAGCCGAACGTGTCGCCAACCCTGCTGGCCGAACTGGATGCCGCCATCGCCGCCGATATGGCGCTGGACCAGGAGCAGTTTGCCTGGAACGTGGCCACCAACAGCGACCTGCTGAAGAGTGCCCGCACCCTGTACCGCCTGGCGCTGGAGCGCAGGAAGCCGAACGCCGAGCGTGAGAGCGGCTACCAGGACCGCGATCTGAGCTTCATCAAGGCCCGCCTGAACCGCCTGGAACAGTCCTTCGACGCCAATGTGGACAAGGCTCGCTTCGCCGAAGGCCTGAAGCGCTACGCCGCGCTGCCGGCCAAGTCCCATCCGCAAGGCCTGGATGCGCTGCTGCCATCGGCACAGTCGCTGGATGCGATGTATGCCGCCACAGAGCTGGGCAACACCGCGAAGCGCATTGCGCTGCTGGACCAGGACGACGCCGCGCTGGCGAAGTCGAACGACGCCTTCATGCAGCTGGCCGTGAAACTGAACGGCATCGCCAGCTCGCTGGAGGAGCGCTCCAAGGAAGTGGAAGGCAATCTGGAGAAGGTAATCCCCCAGTACATGTCGGCCGTGATCGCCTACAAGAAGTCGCAGGGCAAGCCGGTGTATCCGGATGCGAATTCCACGCTGCGCATTACCTACGGGACCGTGTCGCCATACTCGCCGCGTGATGGCGTCAGCAAGGGTCCGTTCACGACCGTGGAAGGCATCGTCGAGAAGCACACCGGCAAGGACCCATTCGATGCGCCGGCCAAGCTGCTGGAAGCGATCAAGGCCAAACGTTACGGCCAGTTCAAGGATCCGGTGCTGGGCACCGTGCCGGTGGACTTCCTGTCCAGCGCCGACACCACGGGCGGCAACTCCGGTTCCGCCATCGTGAACAAGCGCGGCGAGCTGGTGGGCCTGAACTTCGATTCCACCTATGAGTCGATCACCAAGGACTGGTACTTCGACCGCGACATCACGCGCGCCATCCACCTCGATGTGCGCTACATGCTGTGGGTGATGAAGGAAGTCGACCACGCCGACAACCTGCTCAAGGAAATGACGATCAAGTATCCGAAGAAGTAAGCATCAAAGAGAACGGGGCCCACGGGCCCCGTTTTTTATTTGCCGATATGCTTGGCGAAGAATGCTTCCAGCCGCCGGTAAACCTCGGTCTGCTTTTCGGTGCCATAGAAGCCGTGGCCTTCGGCGCTCTCGTAATACCATTCTGGCGCATTGCCGGCTTTCTCCAGCGCCTTCTTCATGCGCAGCGCATGCTCCTCCGGCGCTACCGTATCCCTGCCGCCGTGAATCAGAAGCACGGGCAATTTGATCTGCTCTGCATGCATCGCAGGAGAGATGCGGTCCAGTTCCTTGACGTCGCTGCTGATGTAACGCTTGTACAGGCTTTCGATAGCCTTTTCTTCACGGGTATCGCGTTCGTCAAAGATAAGCTTCAGGTCGTACACTCCGGCATAGCCGACCGCGCATTTGAACATGCCGGGGTAGCGCGAGGGCGCATTCAGGGCAGCATATCCACCAAAGCTGCTGCCGAAGATGCAGACCCGATCCTTATCGATGTTGGACGTCGCAATGGCGGCGCTGACACCATCGGCCAGGTCATCCATAATTTTGTCATTCCACTGGCGGTAGCCGGCACGCTCGAACGCCGGACCGCGCGAGCCGGAGCCGCGATAGTTCAGCTGCAGCACAGCGTAGCCACGGCTTGCGAGAAACTGGGCGTCGGTGTGGAAGGCCCACTCATCGCTGGCGCCGTGCGGGCCGCCATGCGGAAGCAGAATCATCGGCAGCTTGCCGGCCGGCCGTTGTTTTGGCACCGTGAGATAGCCGTGGATGGGCAGGCCGTCGCGGGCGGTGTAGGTGAATGCGCGGCGCTCCGACATCAGCTCGGGACGGATATCTTCCATCCTGGTGAAGAGAATGTCCGCATGATATGACTTGCGATCGAACAGGAAGAAGGAGCCGGGATCGCGGTCGCTGAATACCGAGAACAGGAGCTTGTTCCCATCCTGCGTGAAGTCCACGAACTGTACGATTGCACCAGGGAACTGCTGGCTGAGCTGCTTGTGCAGGACCACGTCCGGATGCGTTTCATCCTGCAGATAGCGCACCTGTGGAATGCCAACCGTGGTCCACACGGCGATAGGCAGGTCGCGTGCACTGCCATACATTAAAGTGCCGAGTGAACCATCCGCGTGCGATGCAAGCTGGCGCCGTGCGCCGGTTTTCACGTTCTCGCGGACGATGACTTCCGGCCCGCCATTCGCGGAGTGCCAGGCGAGATATTCGCTATCGTCCGCGCTGAAAGCAAATGGCTGGAACAGCTCGCCCGTGATGCTGCGGTCAAGCTGGGTCCACCGTTTTGCCGCATCGTCGTAACGCAAGGTGGCCGCCATGCCGTCATCCAGCAAACCAAAAGCAAAACGCGGCTGCCCGTCATATTGCGAGGTGAAGCGGAAGTTATTCTTGTCTACCGTGGCGATGGTTTTCCGATACCCGGTTTTGGTGTTCACCTCATACAGCGTGCTCTCCTTGCCGCCGTACCACGCGTAGTAGTTCACGAAAACGTTGCCGTTGAGCGCATTCGGCACGGAGGCAATGTTTGCGAACGCATAGTCAGCGGCGTAGCGCGGTCCCCTGCGGCCGGAGTTCTTCTCCATGTCCCATCCGAACAGGTATTCCTGTTTGGATGCGTCATATTCCATGGCCAGCACCTCGCCGTAGGAAAACGGCTGTTCGCGCGACCCCATCTCGCGGCCTTTCTGCACCACCAGGCGCGTATTGCTGACCCATTGATAATCGATCGGCACCTGGTTGATCGGCATGGCCACGGTGCTTTCAACCTTCAGCTCCGGCAAGCTGTAAAAGGTCATGACCGGGACCGTGCGTGATCCCATGGGCATGCGCATGGTGACGGCCAGGTGCTTGCCGTCCGGAGACATGCGGGGCCGCGAAAACTGGTCTTCCTTAACGAAAGCGGAGATGGGGATCAGCTGGTTGACGGGCTGGGCATGCAGCACACCGCTGGCCAGCAGGGCGGTAATGGTCAGGAAGGGTTTCATAGTTCTTGAGAGTATGATTTTGAAGCATGCTAACACGGCCAAACAATGGCGAAAAGTGCAACATTTTGTGAGAATTTGGCCGCATGGCATAATCGCGGCTTAGCCTGCAACTCCCCATTCAATGAACGACTCCCTCACCCTGTTCGGCCTCTCCACCACACCGCTGGAACTGATCTCTTTCGCGCTGTCCGTCGCCGTCGTCTGGCTGAACATCCGCCAGAATCACTGGGCCTGGCTGTTCGCCATCGTCTCGTCTGCCACCTACGGCGTGGTGTTCTACGGCGCGCGCCTGTATGGCGATATGGCGCTGCAGCTGGTATTCATCACGGTGTCCATCTGGGGCTGGTACCAGTGGCTGCGTGGCGACGACAGCCACGATCAGCTGCCGGTAACGGTGCTGGCAAATAAAGGACGCTGGCTGGCGCTTGCCGGCTGGCTGGCCGGCTTCGGCGTGCTGGCCTGGTTCCTCAAGTCCTTCACCGATACCGATGTGCCGCATGCGGATGGCTTCCTCACGGCGGGCAGCCTGGTTGGCCAGCTCCTCCTGTCGCGCAAGAAGCTGGAGAACTGGCATGTGTGGATCGTGGTCGATATCCTCTACGTGGCGCTGTATGTCCACAAGGGCCTGATGCTGACGGCCGTGCTGTATGCAATGTTTGTGGTGATGGCCGCCATTGGCCTGGTGGCGTGGCGCCGCGCGATGCAGGGCGCACCGGAAGGCCTGACGACCGGCGATGCAATGGTGCTCAAGTGAGCGCTGCGCCCCTGCGCGTTGCCATCATCGGCAGCGCGTCTTCCGGCAAGACCACGCTGGCCGCAGCGCTGGCCGAACGCTATGGCGCCATCTGGGTGCCGGAGTATCTGCGCGAATTCGTGGATACCGTGCAGCGCGTTCCCGTGGAAGAGGACCAGATCCATATTGCTCGAACGCAAGTAGAGCGCGAGGACGCGGCATTTGTGCATGGCGGAAATTTTATTTTCTGCGATACTACACCGTTGATGACAGCGGTCTACAGCAGGCACTATTTCGGCGGCATCCGCCCCGACCTGGAAGTGCTGCTGCAGTCGCGCCATTACGATCTCACGCTGGTGTGCGCCGCCGACCTGCCGTGGGTGCCGGATGGCCTGCACCGCGAGTCACAGGACGTGAGCGCCATCATCAACCGCCTGCTGGATGAAGAACTGGAAGCACGCCGCATGCAGTACACCCGCATCAGCGGCCCGCTGGAGCAACGCCTGGAACAGGTAGCGAAGGTACTGGAGAAGGGATAGAGGCATGAAGAAGCTGCTCGCAATCGCAAGCTTGCTCCCGCAAGTTGCCAGCGCTGCGACCGGCTACTATCTGGTCTCCGTCTACGACGTTGCCGGCCAGGCCTCCATCGACTACAAATACTGGAACGCCCACTACCGCGACCGCCGCACGGCGATGCCGGAAATCGGCTTCGGCTATGGCGTTACAGATCGCTGGTACACCGAGGTATATGGCAGCTGGATCCAGTTCAACGGCGAGCGCACCCGCTACGTTGGCACCTCCTGGCAGAACGACATCATGCTCACGCAGGGGCAGTACGATATCGATGCAGCCCTGCACACGCTGGTGGAGCGCGGCAAGGACCGTGGTTACAGCGTTGAAATCGGCCCGGTGCTGCAAACCCAGGTCTGGCGCACGCAGATCAACTTCAACGTTTTCCTTCAGCGCGAGTTCGATACCGGCTCGCCCTCCGACACGGAGCTGGTCTACCAGTGGCAGGTGAAGCAGCGCTGGAAGCCATGGCTGCAGCCCGGCGTGCAGGGCTTCGGTGAAGTGGGGAAGTGGAACGGCTGGAAGGGCGTGCACGAACAGTCGCACCGTGTGGGCCCGGCGCTGTTCGGCACCGTGGACGTAGGCCGCCAACAGATCAAGTATGAGGCGGCCTACCTGCTCGGCAAGAATTCGGACCGCAGGGCGAAGAGCTTCACCATGCGGGTCCAGTACATATTTTAGAAGAACAGCTGTGCAGACATGCGGAAGGTACGTTCCGCGCCCGGGAACAGATAGCCGCCCAGGTCCGGCGTCACGTCGCGCCAGTAGAAGCGGTCCAGCGCATTGCGCACCTGTGCGCGGATCACCAGCGGCATGCCCGCTACCTTGGTCGAATACGAGCCGCCCAGGTTCAGCACATGGTACTTCGGCACCATCACCGTGTTCTGCTCATCGAAAGCCTTCTTGCCGTTGAACTGCCAGTCGCCGCCGACTTTCAGGCCCGGCAGCTGCGGCACGCTGTATTCCGCGAACAGCGTCGATTTCACGGCAGGGACATTGGTCACGCGCTTGCCATCGTAGAAGGCGAGGCCGGTGCCGCTTTGTTCCGTATGCAGCGCAGTGGCCGATGCGCCCACCAGCAGCTCGCGCGTGAGCTTGCCCTGCGCCGAGAACTCGATGCCGCGGTGGCGCGCTTCGCCGTTGCGTACAAAGGTGTTGGAGGCGTCGGTGTACTCCAGGCCCTTGTCGATCTGGTACAGGGCAGCGGCATAGCTGATGCCGGAGATCTCGGCCTTGGCGCCTAATTCCACCTGCTTCGATTTGCCCGGCGCCAGCGCGCGGTTCTGGTTGGTGGTTTCGATCGGCGCGATGCCGCCGTGCTCCAGGCCTTGCGCATAGGACGCGTACAGCGCCACATTGCTGCGCGGGCTGTAGACCAGGGACACGTTCGGCAGCCAGAAATTGGCATTCGTCGGGGCCACATCCACCTCACTGCGCTTCAGCTTCACATAGCGTGCACCGGCATGCAGTTTCAGCTCGCTGCTCAAACCGATGATGTCCTGCACGAAGAGGGCACGCTCATGGTCGTTGCGGCGCTCCGATACCGGGCCGCTGCTCAGGCCAACCGGCGGCACTACCACAGGGTGGTAGATGTTGCTGACGCCAGCCCAGTCGTAAATATAGTCGCCCCAGTATTCATGGTTCTCGTAGAAGGAGAAGCCGCCGGTGAATTCGTGGCGCAGCGCGCCGGTAGCAAAGCGGCCCTGCAGCATGGCCTGCGCGGCGGTGGGCTTCTTCTTCTCGCCCAGGCTGCGGTAGTCATACACATCGAAGTCGCCGTTGGCGCAGAAGCCCGGATACAGTTCCTGGGCGCTGCAGCCGTAAGGGAAGGCCGTGTAGTCGTCACGCTTGAACACATGGCGGTTGGCGCTGACGGTGGCCGACCACTCGGAAGAGAACTGGTACTGGAAGCGCGCGCCGATATTGCTGCTTTCCGTCTTGACCGGGAAGCTCCACGGCTGATTGTTCAGCATCGTATCGGCTGCCACATCGGGCAGCGACACGCCGTTGATGAGCTGGAAGCCGGGCGCCGATACCTGCGCCTTGTTCTGGTAGTCGGCATCGATCTGCAGCAGGGCCTGCGGTGAAATCTGCCAGTCGAAGGCGCCGGAGATGAAGTTGCGGTGGCCGTCCGCGCCCTTGATGTAGGAACGCAGGCGGTCCGTCGCCACATTGATGCGGTAGCCGAAGCGCCGGTCCTCGAAACGGCCGCCGAAGTCGGCCTCGCCGTGCAGGGTGCCGCGCTCGCTGACTTCGAACAGGGCGGAACGCTGGGTGCTGCTGGTCGGGCGCTTGGTCACATAGTTGACGATGCCGCCCGGCGCCGCCACGCCTGCCTGCAGGCCCGCCAGGCCTTTCAGCACTTCGATGGCTTCCTTGTTTTCCAGCGGGATCTGGGCATCGGCAGAGATGGGCAGGCCGTCCTTGCGATAGCTGTTGGCGTTATTCAGCTTGAAGCCGCGAATGGAAAACTGCTCGGCATAGCCGACGGCGTTATAGGCGTCGCTGATGCTGGCGTCGTAGCGCGAGGCATCGGTGGTGGTGCGGATGTTCAGCTCCTGCATCTGCTCGCGCGTGATCACGCTCACGGAGGCCGGCGTCTGCAGCAGTGGCGTATCGGAGAAGCCTGCCACGGAAGCGCGGTCGGCGGTGGTGCGGGTAGCGGTAATCACTACCTCGGCCATCTGCGGCTCATTGGCCTGTGCAGCGGCGATGGCGGGAAAAGCTTGTGCGACAGCCAGTGCGGCGGCGCTTACTGCAAATTTCGTCTTGGTCATGTTGTGCTCTTATGCTTCGGTCGAGCCAACGCGGGGAGAGCACTCAAAGGAGGGAGGATGCAACTTTGCGCTTTCCTTCGCTGGCATTATCCAGATCAGGTACGAAGGGTATCTCTCACCCGGAACATCAAGCCCCAGGACCCCTAGCGAGGCCGAAGCTTAACACATTTCGTGCGCCGCCTGTTCGCCGCCCTCGCTACACTTGAGAAATGCGCCCCGGCGGCGGACAATGTGCTCATCAGATTTCAACAGGAGATTGCCATGACACAGGAACACGTCGTCGAGCCACGGGATGCGCTGAACGCCCAGGTGCTCGATATGCACCGGGCCATAACTTCGCTGATCGACAAGCTGCAGATGCTGGATACCCAGAATCAGCGTTTTGAAGCCTGCACCGACCCGGAACTCAAGCTGGTGATGGGTTACCAGCGCGACGCCACGCGCAAGCATGTGGCGATGCTGCTGGAATGGGTGCGCCGCCGCGATCCGAAACTGGACAAGGAAATGAAGGAAGCGCTGTTCAAGGCGGGACCGATCGCCGCCCAGTACCACTACGGGGACTAACACCCCGCACCGGTACGGCGGCAAGGAAAGGATGTGAATGAAGTTGCTGCCGTACCGGGAAGGAAGCCTGTTTGCCGTGCCGCTGAGGAATGGCGGTTATGCCACCGGACTGGTTGCCCGCTTGTCCCCGCAAGGGAAGATCATGCTGGCCTACCTGTTCGGGCCGAGGTTCGAAAAATTGCCCACGCTGGAGCAGGTGCAGGGCCTGCGCGCGAGCGATGCGTTGAAGGCCATCCGCACGGGGGACATGGCGCTCGATAACGGCCGCTGGCCTATCATCGGCGATGCGGCCGCTTTCAACCGCGCCGACTGGCCGGTGCCGGTATTCATCCGCCGTGCCGATGCGCTGAAGCGGGCCTGGCGCGCCACGTATTCCGATGACCCGGCCAAGCCGGAGAAGGAAGTGTCCGTGCCCTACGAAACCGAGGGCCTGGAGCTGGATACGCTGTACGGCTACGGTTCCACCGAGCTGCTGCTGACCAAACTGCTGGAGTAAGCCATGTTCGAAGGCGGCTGTTTTTGTGGTGCGGTGCGCTACACGGCGCAGGGGCCGGCTTCGCACAGCACCTTATGCCATTGCAGCATGTGCCGCCGCATTGCGGGTGCGCCCTGCGTGGCCTGGTTCAGCGTGCCGCGCGCGGCACTGAGCTTCACGGCCGGCACGCCTGCCATCCTCCATTCCAGCCCCGGCGCGGCGCGCGGCTTCTGCGCGCAGTGCGGCACCCAGCTCACCTTCGAGGACGAGCGTGATCCGGAATGTGTGGATATCACCACGTCCAGCCTGGACGATCCGGAGGCCGTGCCGCCGGCCGACCATACCTATGTGCAGAGCCGCCTGCACTGGCTGCACCTGGCCGATGAGCTGCCGCGCTATCTGCGCACACGCAGCGAAGGCGCGCGCGAGATTCCTTAGCCGGGCGTGGCCTCGCAGGCCGCCGCGCGCGACAGCAGTAGCGCGCGTTCGCGTTCGTTCTGCGTCAGTTGCGCGGCGCGCGCGAACTCCGCGCGCGCTTCCGCCAGCCGTCCCAGCTGGAACAGCAGGTGGCCGCGCACGCTGGGCAGCAGGTGGTAGTTGCGCAGCGCAGGTTCGTCGAGCAGGGTGTCGGCCAGCTCAAGACCCGTAGCCGGGTCGAAGGCCATGGACAGGGCCACGGCGCGATTCAGTTCGATGACGGGCGAGGGGGCCAGCTGCGCCAGCTCCTCATACAGCACGGCGATGCGGTGCCAGTCGGTTTCTTCGGCCTTGCGCGCGCGGGCATGGCAGGCAGTAATGGCAGCCTGCAGCGCGTAGGGGCCAAGGCTGCGGCCCAGCTGTTCGGCGCGCGCCAGCGCGGCCAGGCCGCGGCGGATCAGCAGCTGGTCCCATTTGGCGCGGTCCTGCTCCAGCAGTAGCACGGGTGCGCCCTGCGCATCGGTGCGCGCGCGCTGGCGCGACGACTGAATCTCCATCAGCGCCACCAGGCCGTGGACTTCCGGCTCCTGCGGCGCCAGCTCGGCCAGGATACGGCCCAGGCGCAGCGCTTCCTCGCACAGGGCAGGGCGCATCCAGTCCGCGCCCGCGCTGGCCGAATAGCCTTCGTTGTAGATCAGGTAGATCACCTGCAGCACGGAGGACAGGCGTTCCACCAGTTCCGGCCCGCGCGGCACTTCAAAAGGCACTTGCGCGGCCGTCAGCGTGCGCTTGGCACGCACGATGCGCTGTGCCACGGTAGGTTCCGGCACCAGGAAGGCGCGCGCGATTTCATCGGTGGTGAGGCCGCCCAGCAGGCGCAGGGTCAGCGCTACCCGGCCTTCGGTCGGCAGCACCGGGTGGCAGGAGATGAAGACGAGGCGCAGCAGGTCGTCGCCGATATTGTCGTCCAGCGTACGTTCGAGATCGGGCGCCGCGTCCTGCAGCAGGCCTTCGATCTCGTAGGTGAGTTCCGCTTCCTTGTCCTGCTCCAGCTTCTTGTGGCGCAGGTAGTCCAGGGCGCGGTTTTTGGCAGCCGTCATCAGCCAGGCTGCGGGCTTGTCCGGCTCGCCCTGCTGCGGCCAGGTTTCGAGGGCGCTGACCAGCGCCTCCTGCGCCATTTCTTCGGCCAGCCCCACGTCGCGCAGCATGCGCGTGAGTACCGCAATGATCTTCGCGGATTCGATGCGCCAGACAGCGTCCAGCGACCGGTGGATTGCGTTCAAGCGTTCACCACTTCACGCAGCTCCACCTCCATATCGCCGGGGAAGGGGTAGGGGTAGTTGCGGACCCAGTCATAGGCTTCGCTGATATCGGCTACCTGCAGCAGCCAGAAGCCCGCGATCAGCTCCTTGATTTCGGTGAAGGGGCCGTCGATCACGCTGGTGCGCCCGCCGGAGAACTTTACGCGTGCGCCTTTGGCCGTGCCTTTCAGGCCATCGCCCGCCAGCAGCATGCCGGTCTTCACGCCTGCTTCGTTGGCGGCATTCATGCGGTCGATCACGGCCACGGGCGGTATCACGTCCGCCTCCAGCTGGTGGTCGGAGCGCAGCAGCACGATGACGGGCGTGAGCTGCGGGGCGCTCTCGGTATCGATGCCATGGCAGCCACCCGGGCACCCGGTCTCGCGGATTTCCAGGGTGAACTCGCCCTCGCCGTCGGTGCTGGGCCAGCGCCTGGCTAACTCAATGGCCTCCTGCTTCGATGGCGCTTCGATGACGGTGAAGCCGGCCACCAGTTCGCGCGTATCGGCGAAGGGGCCTGGATGGACGGTCCATACGCCATCGTGCCGGCGCATGCGGGCGCCACGCGCGCTGGGATGCAACCACCGTCCGCCCGGCACGGCCGCCTTGAGTTCGGCGGAGGGAAAATCCGCCCGCTCGGTGTGGCGGTCGCCACGGCGCAGAATCATGTAGTGCATTGCATCCCCCTGTTTATCAAGCTGCGTTTTGCGAAGCGGATTTGGCCCGCAGGCGTTCTTCCTGCTCGCGCAGCTCCGGCGTGAACTCGGCGCCGAAGTCCTCCGCATCGAAGACCTGGCGGATTTCCAGCTCGTCGCCATCTTCCATCGGCGCGCGTTTCATCCATTCCTTCACTTCGTCCAGCGACTTGCCCTGAATGAGCCAGAAGCCGGCGATCAGTTCCTTCGCTTCGGTGAAGGGACCGTCGATTACCTGGCGCTCCTTGCCGAAGCGGATGCGCGCGCCGCGCGAGCTGGGATGCAGGCCTTCGCCTGCCAGCATGATACCGGCGTTCACCAGCTCTTCGTTGAATTTGCCCATCGCCGTCAGCTGCTCGGTGGTTGGCATCACGCCTGCTTCGGTGTCGGCGTTCGCTTTTACAATGACCATGAATCGCATGTTCGTTCTCCTTATTTCTGGCAGTCGTGGGGCATGGCGGCGGCAGCGGCGGTGGCTTCTTCGATCGACACGTCGCGCTGGTGGGTAGCGATGGACCACATATGGCCGAATGGGTCTTGCAGCACGCCATAGCGGTCGCCCCAGAACATATCGGCCAGCGGCAGGCGCACTTCGGCGCCGGCGGCGATGGCGCGTTCGAAGGCGGCGTCGGCGTCTTCCACGTAGTGGTGCAGGGTGACCGGCGAGCCTTTCAGCGTGCTTGGGCTGTAGGCATGCATTTCCGGGAATTCGTCGACCAGCATCAGGAAGGAATCGCCGATCTGGATCATGGCGTGCATCAGTTTGCCGCTGCCGTCCGGCACCGGCATGCGGGCGCATTCGATGGCGCCGAAGGCCTTCTTGTAGAACTCGATTGCGTCAGCCGCGCCCTTGCAGACAATGTGCGGGGTCAGCGAATGCATGCCCTCTGGAATCTTCTGAACCATGGTGTCTCTCCTTGTGGGTTAGGGAAGCGCGAACTGCGCCGCCATATTCCCACGACGCGCGGGAAAACTCCAGATCGACACAAATCAAAAAATATTTTTGGTTTTTTTTCAGACGGCGTTCAGGACAATGCGGATGATGAGTCCGCCGCCGTCACGGTTGCGCAGGAGTAACTCACCCTCATGCTTCTGCAGCACCCGGTCCACGATGGCGAGGCCGAGCCCGGCGCCATTGGCCTGGCTGCGGGCCGTATCGAGGCGGGTGAAGGGTTTCAGCAGCTGGGTCAGCTGGTCTTCGGGCACGCCCACGCCATGGTCCTGGAACTCGATGGTGACCTGGCGGCCCTTGACGGTGCAGTGGATCTCGATGTCGGCGAGGTCGGTGCCGGGCGTTTTGCCGTAGCGCCGCGCATTTTCCACCAGGTTGTTGAAGACCCGTTTCAGGTCGGTGGCATTGCCCATCACCTGGGCGCCTTCGCACAGCACGGTCTGCACCCGCACGTCCGGCAGGCGGGTAGCTTCGTGGGCTACTTCTTCCAGCATGGCGGAGACGTCCAGCAGCATGAAGCTGGTCTGCTCGGTGGGTTTGGCGTAGTCCAGGAACTGGGCGATGATGGCGTCCATCTGGGCGATATCGGACTGCATGCCTTCGCGCGCCTCCGGCAGCAGCTCGGCCATCTCCACTTCCAGCTGCATGCGCGCCAGCGGCGTGCGCAGGTCGTGCGAGATGCCCGCCAGGATCACGGCGCGGTCGGATTCCACCCGCTGCAGGTCATCCACCATCTGGTTGAAGCTGCGGTTGGCCAAACGTACCTCTTCCGGGCCTTTTTCCGGTAGCGGCTCGGGCCGCGCGCCACGGGCGATTTCGCGCGCAGCATGCGTGAGGCGCTTCAGGGGCAGGTTGATCAGGCCCGAGATCAGCGCGGCGCCCAGCAGCGATACCAGCGACACCACGCCGGCCCAGCCCAGCCACTGCACGCCGGTCAGGCTGGTGATGCGTTCGCGTTCCAGCATCAGCCAGTAGGCGTCTTCCTCGATCTTGAAACTGACCCAGAAGCCGCGCTGGCCGTTGACGCGCGAGGAGAAGCGGGTGTCCGAACCGAGCGCCGCCTTCACCCGGGCCTGGATCAGTTTCATCAGTTCGGAGTCCGCCGGCGGTTCCACCTCGTCGTCCTCCTCCAGCGAGAACACGCGGATGCCTTCGTTCGAAACGAGTTCAATCAGCAGTTCGCGCCGCAGGTCGGGCGCAGAGTGGGTGAGGGCGGCGCGGGTGATCGTCACCACGGAGACGACCTGGGCGGCCACCTGCTGCGCCTGCGGCTCGCGCTGCACCACGCTGATCATGCCGATCCAGGAGGCCATGCTCAGCGTGGTGAGCACGCCGAGCAGCAGGAAGGTGCGCCAGAACAGGCCGCCCTTCGGCCGCCCGAAGCGGAAATTAAACGGCATGGTGCGGAATCAGCGCGGCTGACCCTCTGGAATGAAGACGTAGCCCAGGCCCCATACGGTCTGGATATACAGCGGGCTGGAAGGATCGGGTTCGATCAGCTTGCGCAGGCGGGAAATCTGCACGTCCAGGCTGCGGTCGAACACTTCATATTCGCGGCCGCGCGCCAGTTCCATCAGTTTTTCGCGCGACAGGGGCTGCCGCGCATGGCGGGCGAACACCTTGAGCACCGAGAATTCGCCGGTGGTCAGGGGCACGGTTTCGCCGTTCTTTTTCAGGGTGCGGGTGCCCAGGTCCAGCACGAACTGGCCGAACTCGAAGGTTTGCGGGGTTTCCGACGGGGCGCCCGGAATTTCGTCCGGCGCCTTGCGGCGCAGCACAGCGCCGATGCGGGCCACCAGCTCGCGCGGGTTGAAGGGCTTGGGCAGGTAGTCGTCCGCGCCCATTTCCAGGCCGACGATGCGGTCCACATCTTCCCCCTTGGCGGTCAGCATGATGATCGGGGTCTGGTCACCCGCGCCGCGCAGGCGGCGGCAGATGGACAGGCCGTCCTCGCCGGGCAGCATCAGGTCCAGCACCAGCAGGTCATAGCGCTCGCGCAGCCAAAGCTTGTTCATGGCCGTCGCATTTTCGGCGGTGAACACATTGAAACCCTGTTCGGTGAGGTAGCGGCGCAGCAGGTCGCGCAGGCGCACGTCGTCGTCCACTACCATGATCTTGGCCTGGTGGCCATTCTGGTTACCGGGAGTGTTGCTCGATTCTGTCGATGTCGTAGTCATGAGGCTGTCGGAATTGTCAGAATTATGTCGCTATGGTAACGTCATAATGCTTTACAGGGCGCATCGGTGCAAAGTCATTACAAAGTGTTACAAACTTTACCCCCTGCGTCTTACTCTCATAGGGAATCGCGCATACACTTTGGTCATGGCGGTGCAGTTTATACCGCGTGCATTTTAAGAGGATGAAAATGGGCAAATCGATCAACAAACTGGACTGGGCGAAGGGCGCGCAAGCGTCGGCACGCGCCGGCGCCGGTGCGTTGGCCGTATTCTGCGCGCTGCTGATGGTGGCGCCGGCCCATGCCGATCCGCAAAGCGGGCAGGGCGCACGCCGCGACGAGGGCCAGGCCGGCTCCGCGCAGCCGCAGCGCAACCCGCGCAGCTTCCGCGATTCGCGCTGGGGCGATGAGCGCGATCCGCGCTCCTTCGAAGCGCGTGCCGAGGAACAGCGCCGCATGATGCAGGAAAACGCCAATAATGCGGAAATGAACCGCCGCATGAGCCGTATGTCGCCCGACGAGCGCCGCGACCTGCGCCGCCAGATCAATGAGATGGGCGCCGAGGTTTATTCCACCACGCCGCGCCGCTAAGCATGTCGCGCAAGGGAAGCAAATGGGGCCGGATGGCCCCATTTGACCTTTCAGATTTCAAATTTCTGCTACCTTCCCTGCTGGAACATGTTACGCTAGTTAATAAATTAAAATGAGGCGATAGCGATTATGCAACGAAAGTGTGTCATGATCGGCTAAGGGAATGGTGAACGTGTTAAATAAGGCTGGGGCAGGCGAGGTGCCTGCGGGCGGAGCGAGCACGCCTGCGGTGGTACAGCGCACGGACGGCGTGTATTTTCGCGCCGACGCCGATCCCGCTTCACGCCTGGCTGCCGTTAACCAGCTGTTCCAGGCGCGCGCCTATTTCACTGGCATCGACTATGGTGTCTTCATCCGCATGCTGTACGAGGCCGGTCCCGAACTGCCGCCCGAGCTGCGCGACAAACCCCTAGTGCGTTTTGCCGACGCCGTGGCGCCTTTCCCCGAGCAGCGCCGCGGGCTGTACAAATCGGTGCGCATCATCGCGGGCGAAGCCGAATACTATTTCGAGCCTGTTTACCTGAATGCCGGCGGCGCCGAGGAAGAGGAGTCGGCGCTCGACTTCGACGAGTTCGTGGCCGATATGTGGGAGAAGGGCATCCGCTTCGGCATCGATGCACCGGCCGTGCGCGCGGCGATCGAGGAGGGCAAGGCCACCCGCCTGACCGTGGCGCGGCGCCTCAGCCCCACCAATGGCCAGGACGCGATGATCGTTGAGGTTTCGCAGAAAATCCACCGCTCGAACGCGCCGAAGGAAATGGCCAACGGCCGCTTCGACCTGCATACCTTCCAGAACCGTTTTCCGCAGGTGGCGGCGCACACGCCGCTGCTGAAAAAACAGGCGCGCGTGCTGGGCAGCCGGGGTTTCGAGCTGTCCGGCATCCCTGTGGAACCGCCGATGCCTGAAGATACCGAGCTGAATGGCGTGGCCGGACCGGGCACGGTGATCCAGCACCTGGCGGGCGAGGACTATCTGGTGTCGGCCGTTGAGGGCTTCATCAATGTGGACCGGCGCAGCAAGCGCATTTCCATCGGCCCCAAAATCATCAGCCGCGAGGGCGTGAGCGTGCGCACCACCGGCAACCTGCAGCTGTCCGGCGAGTACGAGGAATTCGGCGAGGTGCAGGAAGGCCGCAGTGTGGACGGCTTCAACATCACCATCCATGCCGATGTCTACGGCAAGATCGTGTCGCGCGGCGGCACCATCTGGCTGAAGCAGAACCTGATGGGCGGCTCGGCCACCAATAGCGAAGGCCAGATCCAGGTGGGCGGCGTGGTGTCCAACTCGGTGGTGCATGTAAAGCTGGGCGAAATCGTGCTGAATACGGCGCAAAGCAGCGTGATTACGGCGCCGCGCGTGGTGATCAACGAAGCGGTCAACTGCGAGATCGTGGCCGATGAAGTGGTGATCGGCACCGCCAGCGGCTGCGCCATTGCGGCCCGTAATATCCGCATTGAGGGCGCGGGTCCCCGCAAGCAGAGCGAGATGCTGCTGTTCGCGCTGGTGCCCGATACTTCGAAGTTCGACCAGAACCTGCAGGAACTCACCATCCGCATGGCGCAGGCCGATGCGAATGCGAAGAAACTCAAGATTCAGGTGGACGCCATCACGGCCCAGCAGGATGTGCGCAGCTACCTGACCCTTGCCACCAAGGTGCGCAAGCAGGAAGTGACGCTGACGGCGGAGCAGCTGCCCCTGTTCCAGAAAATGGCGGCACAGGTGGGGCCGGCACTGAAGGAGGTGGCCCGCTTATCGGTTGCGGTGAAGGAAGCGGAAGGCCAGCGCACCGTGCTCGAAGAGCAGGTTGAACTGGTACGCAAGCAGAAACAGGCGGTGGCGGGCGCCGCCAGCTGCAAGGTCGCTGCCGTGAATGGCGAAACCCTGCTGCGCACCATGGTGTTCGAGCCGGACCAGGGACCGATGATTGAACTGGCTCCGCGCGAAATCAAGGCCCGCCTGCGCGCGGCCACTTACGTGAAGCCGCCCGAATTCAGCGGCAGCTTCGGCGAGATTGACTGGTCCACCGATTCGGCTAAAAGCTGAATTTCACGGGTGGCGCGGCTGCCCAGTATTCCCCTTCCGTTTCATGCCGGTGCTGCTGCGCCATACCGCGTTCCCTGAACTGCGGATGCGCCAGCGCTTCGCTGGTGCGCAGCACCGGGGTCACGCAGCAGTCGGCACCGGCGAACAGCGCGCTCCATTCGGCCTGCGTATGCTGCGCGAACAGCGCATCGAGTTGTGCCACCATTTCCATCGCCTCGCGGCCGCCCACTTCCTGGCCCAGCTGCCAGTGTTTTTGTGCCAGGTCCGGCCGCTGCAGCACGGCGCAGCAGGCTTGCCAGAACTTGAGTTCCAGCGCGCCCACGGCCATATAGCGCCCGTCGCTGCTGCGGTAGACGTTATAGCAGGGCACCCCGCCGGTGAGCAGCCCGCGCCCGGGCTGGGCTTCCGCGCCTTCATTGACGGCGACCAGGGGAAAGATATTGTGGGCGAACACCGTATCCGTCATCGAGATATCGACAAAGCGGCCCGCGCCGCCCATCTTCACTGCCAGCAGGGCGGCGAGAATGCCCTGCACCGCAGCCTGGGCGCCGCCAAGCAGGTCGCCCACCTGGAGATTGCCGAGCGCAGGACGGCCATCGCGGCCCGCGTTCTGCTCCAGCATGCCCGCATAGCCGATATAGTTGATGTCATGGCCCGCCTGCTGCGCCAGCGGCCCGCTGGCGCCATAGCCCGAGATGGCACACATCACGAGGCGCGGATTACGGGCGCGCAGTACCTCCCAGCCCAGCCCCAGGCGCTGCATCACGCCGGGACGGAAGCTTTCCACCACCACGTCCGCCTGTTCCACCATGCCGAGAAAGCGCTCGCGCTGTGCAGCATCCTTGAGGTCCATGCGCAGCATCTGCTTGCCGCGGTTGACGGCGACAAAGAACTGCGACACCTCCTCGCGCACCTGCCCCATGCTGCGCGCGTAGTCGCCCGCGCCGCGATCTTCGATCTTGATGACTTCCGCGCCCATATCGGCGAGGTGCATGGTGGCGGCGGGGCCGGGCAGGAGGCGGCTCAGGTCAAGCACGCGGATGCCGGCGAGCGGGTGGTTTGGCGTCATGCTCCCCATTCTAGCGCAGGCCGAAAAAGTTGAGCACAATCAACGCCTTGGCGGCGCACCGGGCATAGCATGGCCAGACTGCTGCGGCCTTTGCCGCCGAAAGGAACGCCATGTCCGCCAAACTGCCCCATGCACCTGCACCCCACCAATACCTGACTTTCCGGCTCGGCGGGCTTGAATATGCGCTCGACTATTCGCGGGTGCAGGAGCTGCGGCCCTTGCAGGCGCTGGAGCGTTTCGCCGCCGATGGCGAAATCATCGGCGGCGTGGCCATTTCGCGCGGCGTGATTATGCCGATCGTGGACATGCGCATCGCGTTCGGGCCGCGCACGGCGCAGCATGATCCCAATACGGACGTGATCATCCTCAAGCTTTCGGACTGCGTGATGGGAATGGTGACGGACGGCGTGACGGATATCGTCACCCTGGGGCCGAACCAGATACGGCCCTTCGACAATATCGGCGAGGATGCCGACTATTTGCTCGGCATGGGCCACATCCATGCGCGCAAGCTGATCGTGGTCGATATCGACCGGCTGATGGCGATACGCCGCGCGACGCTGAGGACGCGTCACGCGGCGTGAGCGTCAGGCGGCCAGCGCTTCCAATTGCTCCTGCAGCTCCAGCCATTCGGCTTCCAGCTTTTCCAAGTCCTTCGTGTAGAAGGACTGATCGGCCAGCAGCTGCTTCAGCTTCGGCTTGTTGGCGGCTTCGTAGATGGCCGGATCGGCCAGCGCCGCATCCGTTTCAGCCTTCTGTGCCGTGCGCTTGGCAATCAGGTCGTCCAGCTGCTTGATCTTGTTCTCGATCGGCTTGCGCTGGGCGGACAGGCGCTGGCGCTGTTCCGCTTCCAGGCGTTTCTGTTCGCGCTTGTCCACCACCGGTGCGGCAGGCGGTGCAATCGGCGAGGTGGACGGATAGCTGGTCTTGTTTTCCTTGCCGGCGGCAGGCAGCACGTCGGTGCCCTTGCCAAGCTTGGTCTGCAGCAGCCAGTCCTTGTAGTCGTCCAGGTCGCCGTCGAAAGGCTGCAGCTTGCCGTCGGCGACGATGATGAACTGGTCGGTGGTGGCGCGCAGCAGGTGGCGGTCGTGGGATACCACCACCAGCGTGCCGTCGAATTGCGCCAGCGCTTCGGTCAGCGCCTCGCGCGTTTCCAGATCAAGGTGGTTGGTCGGCTCGTCCAGCAGCAGCAGGTTGGGGCGCTGCCACACGATCAGGGCCAGCGCCAGGCGCGCCTTTTCGCCGCCGGAGAAGGGCGCAATCGGGCTGGTGACCATGGTGCCGGGGAAGTTGAAGCCGCCGAGGAAGTTGCGCAGCTCCTGCTCGCGCGTGGCCGGCGAAATTTTCTGCAGGTGCCACAGCGGCGATTCATCGTGGCGCAGCATCTCCACCTGGTGCTGGGCGAAGTAGCCGATGATCAGGCCTTTGCCCGTAATGGCGGTGCCGGTCAGCGGATCGAGGTCGCCGGCGATGGTCTTGATCAGCGTCGATTTACCTGCGCCGTTCACGCCCAGCAGGCCGATACGCTGCTCCGTCTGCAGTGAGAAATTGATGCCGTGAACAATGACCTTGTCGCCATTCTCGGTGTGATAGCCGGCGTTCACATCTTCCATCACCAGCAGCGGATTCGGTGCGCTCAGCGGCTCGCGGAACTCGAAGGAGAATTCGGCTGCGGCACGCAGCGGCGCCAGTTCTTCCATCTTGGCCAGCGCCTTCATGCGGCTCTGAGCCTGCTTGGCCTTGGACGCCTTGGCCTTGAAGCGGTTGATGAAGGATTCCAGGTGGGCCTTCTTGCGCGCCTGTTTCTCGGCCGCGCCTGCGGCGAGGATCATCTGCGCAGCGCGCTGGCGCTCGAAGCTGGAGTAGTTGCCGGAATAGCGTTTCAGCTTGCGGTCGTCGATGTGCACCACCACGTTCACGATTTCGTCGAGGAAGTCGCGGTCGTGAGAGATGATGATCAGCGTGCCGGCATAGCGTTTCAGCCAGTCCTCCAGCCAGATGATGGCGTCGAGGTCCAGGTGGTTGGTCGGTTCGTCAAGTAGCAGCAGGTCGGAAGGGCACATCAGCGCCTGCGCCAGGTTCAGGCGCATACGCCAGCCGCCGGAGAAACTGGCCACCGGCTGCTGCATCTGGTCCAGCGTGAAGCCGAGGCCCAACAGCAGCTGTTCGCCGCGCGACTGCACCGTGTAGGCATCGGCATCGGCCAGCGCGCTATGCACTTCGCCCAGTGCCAAGCCGCTTTCCGGCGTGTCCGGCAGGGCTTCCAGGCGCGCGAGTTCCGCTTCCAGCTTGCGCAGGTTGACGTCGCCGTCGATGGCGTAGTCCAGCGCTGCGCGCTCCAGCGGCGGCGTCTCCTGCGCCACGTAAGCCATGCGCCATTTGGCGGGGAAGTCGATGCTGCCCTGGTCGGGATGCAGCTCGTCGCGCAGCATGGCGAACAGGCTGGATTTGCCGGCGCCGTTCGCGCCAATGAGGCCGATTTTGTCGCCGGGATTCAGCGTGAGGTCAACCTGTTCCAGCAGCGGCTTCAGGCCGCGCATCAGGCTGACGTTGGTAAGTTTGATCATAGTTTCAGTTGGTCTGCGGTCAGCAGGAAGACCATATCGTCGCCCTGGCTGGTGGTGAGCCAGGTGAGGCCGAGATGGCCGAAGGCCGCTTCCGCGAATTCTTTTTCATTGCCGATTTCAACGATCAGCAGGCCGTCATCCGCCAGGCGTTCTTTTGCGCCTTCCACGATTCTGCGCACCAGGTCCATGCCGTCAGCGCCGCCGTCCAGGGCGATCTGCGGTTCATGCAGGTATTCCTGCGGCAGTTTCGCCATCGAGCCGGAGTTCACGTACGGCGGGTTGGTGATGATCAGGTCATACTTCTTGTCCGGCACGTTGGCGTACAGGTCGGACTGGATCAGGGTAAGGCGGTCCTGCAGCTTGTAGGTATCCACGTTGCGGCGCGCGACTTCCAGCGCATCCGGCGAGATATCTACGGCGTCCACTGCCGCATCGGGGAAGGCGTCCGCCATCATGATGGCGAGGCAGCCGGAGCCCGTGCACAGTTCCAGGATATTGCTCACGCCTTCAGGCTCATTGACCCATGGCGCGAAGTACTGCGGAATCAGTTCGGCAATGTAGGAGCGCGGCACAATGGTGCGCTCGTCCACATAGAAGCTGTAGGTGCCGAGCCATGCTTCGTTGGTGATGTAGGCAGCCGGGATGCGGTCTGCGGCACGGCGCTCGATCACAGCCAGCACCTGCTGGACTTCCTGCGGCAGCAGGCGCGCATCCAGGAAGGGCTCCAGCTTATCCAGCGGCAGCTTGAGCGTGTGCAGGATCAGGTAGGCCGCTTCATCGAAGGCTTCCGCGCTGCCGTGGCCGAAGAACAGCTTCTCGGTGTTGAAGCGGGTGGTGGCATAGCGCAGCAGGTCGCGCGGCGTGGTAAAGAGCGTGGTATCCATAGGTGTCAGCGCAGCAGGTTTTCCAGCGTGCGGCGGTAGATGTTTTTCAGCGGGTCGATGAAGCGCACTTCGATGTGCTCGTCGATCTTGTGGATGCTGGCGTTGGGAGGGCCGAATTCTATCACCTGGGGGCAGATCTGCGCGATAAAGCGGCCATCCGAGGTGCCGCCTGTGGTGGAGAGTTCGGTGTCCACGCCTGCTTCGTCCTTGATTGCCTTGCAGAGCGCATCGGACAAGGTGCCGCGCGGCGTAAGGAAGGGCAGGCCGCTCAGTGTCCATTTCAGGTCGTAGTTCAGATTGTGCCGGTCCAGGATGGCGTGCACGCGCTGTTGCAGGCTTTCCGGCGTGCTCTCGGTGGAGAAGCGGAAGTTGAAATCCACGGTCATGTGACCCGGAATTACATTGTTCGCGCCGGTGCCGGCCTTGATGTTCGACATCTGCCAGGAAGTCGGCAGGTAGTATTCATTGCCGTGGTCCCAGACTTCCGCCACCAGGTCGGCCAGCGCCTGCGCACCGAGGTGGATCGGGTTCTTCGCCAGCTGCGGGTAGGCGATATGGCCCTGCACGCCCTTGATGGTGAGGCAGCCCGACAGCGAGCCGCGGCGGCCATTCTTGATGGTGTCGCCCAGGGTTTTATCCGACGTGGGTTCGCCGACGATGCAGTAGTCCAGCTGTTCGCCGCGTTCCTTGAGCATCTTGCAGACCACCACCGTGCCATCGGTGGCCGGGCCTTCTTCATCGCTGGTGATGAGGAAGGCGATGGAGCCCTTGTGGTCCGGATGCGCCGCGATGAACTCCTCGCAGGCGACCACCATGGCGGCGATGGAGGTTTTCATGTCCGCAGTGCCGCGGCCATACAGCTTGCCGTCGCGGTGGGTGGGGTAAAAGGGCTCCGACGTCCATTGTTCGACGGGACCGGTCGGCACCACGTCGGTATGGCCGGCGAAAACGAGCAGCGGCTGTTCCGTGCCCTTGCGTGCCCACAGGTTGGTGACATCGCCCGACTGGATGGTTTCGCACTTGAAGCCCAGCGGTTCGAGCAGGTGAATCAGCTGGTCCTGGCAGCCTTTGTCTTCCGGCGTGACGGAGGAAAGGCCGATCAGTTTTTCGGTCAGCGCGAGGGTACGGGAAGCGGTCATCTTATTTGCTGAAGCTTATTTACTGAAGATTTGTTGGTACTGGTCCGGCGAGAAGCCGACGTGGCTGGCGCTGCCGGTCTGCAGGACAGGGCGCTTGATCACGGACGGGAATTCGAGCATCAGCCGCGTGGCGCTGGCGGCATCGGTGACGGCGGCCTTGCGCTCATCCGGAAGGCCGCGCCAGGTGGTGCCCTTCTTGTTCACCAGCGTCTCCCAGCCCACGTGCTTGAGCCACTGCTTGATGGTGGCCTCGGTCAGGCCCTGCTTCTTGAAGTCGTGGAAGGTGAAGTCCTGCTGCTGATCAGCGAGCCAGGTGCGGGCTTTTTTTACCGTGTCGCAGTTGGGGATGCCGTAGAGTGTCGTCATGTGGGATAAGCGTGTCGCCGGGCCTTGCGGCCAAAGGCGACATTATATCCCGCCGCGGAGGGCAGGACCTCAGGCGGAACGCGCCTGCTGCCTGAATAGTTTTGCCGACAAATCACAGCGGGAGGCCACGGCCCCCAGCAGGACCAGCATGTCTTCACGAGGCAGATACTGTTCACTGAGCGTGATGATCAACTTGTCGTCTTCCAGGATTAATAGCTCGATCCTGTAGCCATCCAGCTTGCTCCGGAAAAATCCTCCGTCATCCTCTTTCTTGGCAACGAGCACCAACTGGTAATTTGAGCCACCGCGCTGGAACGGGGCCTCATAAATACGCGTGACCTGATGGGCGTTCAGAATGAACTCTGCGTACTCCCGGCGCGAGAGCTGCGTCCAGGCCAGCGTCCGGTCGCAGGTCTGTGCCAGTATTTCGTTGAACAGGGCCTCGTGCTGACTCATATGTCCTCCGAAAAGCAGTTCCAGTCGCGCAGTGCTTCTTGCAGCGCGAGCAGATCACCTGCCCGCAATTGAACCTTCAGCTCCTGCAGCGCCCGGTAGCGGGCAGTGAACGGAGGCCATGTGTACGCGGGAAGGTTATGCTCCAATGCAGTCAGTTTATACCGTTTCTGAATGGCCGAAACCTCGTCCTGCTGAATCATTTCCAGTACTTCGGCAATCAGGTACTGCAAGCGGCGCCGCCGTTGGGATGCGATGATCCGCTGGCTGATCGTCTGAATCAATACGAGCGAGATCAGCGAAATCAACAGCGAGAAAATTGACGCCCAGGCGCCAAAGAAGTTGAGTTGCTCCGTGGTCATGGCGGGCATTCGACGGAAGGTGGAATGCCGTTTGTACCACGGGGCTGATGAGCAGCCCTTGCGGGGCGTCAGGTGTTGAGAGTGAACTCGGTGAAGGAGGTTTCGGCGCTGGCGGGCTTCTGCTCTTTTTCGCCTTCGGCCGGTTTGGCTTCGGCGCTGGCGTTGTTGAGGAGCCAGAGCAGGTTGGTGGCGGAGTCCGCGTTGGCGAGGGCTTCTTCCTGCGAGATCTTGCCTTCCTTGAAGAGGCGGAACAGGGCCTGCTCGAAGGACTGGGAGCCTGGTGACAGCGACTTTTCCAGCGCTTCCTTGATCTCGCCGATCTCGCCTTTTTCGATCATCTCGGCGATCAGGCGCGTGTTGACCAGCACTTCGACCGCAGGCGTGCGCTTGCCGCCGTCGGCCGAGCGGATCAGGCGCTGCGAGACAATCGCTTTCACCGTCGAAGAAAGATCCTGCAGCAGCGCCGCGCGGTTCTCGATCGGGTAGAAGCTGATGATGCGGTTCAGCGCGTTGTACGAGTTATTCGCGTGCAGCGTGGCCAGCACCAGGTGGCCCGACTGCGCGTAGGCCAGCGCCGCCGCCATCGTTTCCTTGTCGCGGATTTCACCGATCAGGATGCAGTCCGGCGCCTGGCGCATGGAGTTGCGCAGCGCGGTGTAGAAGTCCTTGGAGTCGGCGCCGATCTCGCGCTGGTTGACGATGGATTTCTTATTCTGGAACAGGTACTCGATCGGGTCTTCCAGCGTGAGGATATGGCCCGATTTCTGTTCGTTGCGGTGGTCCAGCATGGCCGCAATGGTGGTGGACTTGCCGGAGCCGGTGGAGCCCACCAGCAGTACCAGTCCGCGCTTTTCCATGATGATCTCGGACAGCACTTCCGGCAGGCCCAGATCGGGCAGCGCCGGAATATTGGCCGGCACAAAGCGGAACACGCAGGAGATGCTGCCGCGCTGGCGGAAAGCAGAGAGACGGAAGCGGCCCGTGCCCGGCACCGAAAAGCCGGTGTTCAGTTCACTGCTCGTGTCCAGCTCTTCCAGCTGCGCGGGCGTGCAGATTTCGCCCAGCAGCTGGAGGATGTTCTCGTTATCCAGCTTCTGCTGGTTGACGGGAAGGAGGTTGCCGTTGATCTTGATGTGGACCGGCGAATTCACCGCAAAGAACATATCCGAAGCGGATTTTTCCTTCATCAGCTGGAACAGACGGTCCATCGCCATCGCACTCTCCTCGATCGAACGGGTTATTTTATACGCCGCGCAGCAGTTCGTTGATGCCGGTCTTGGCGCGGGTCTGCGCATCCACGCGCTTCACGATCACGGCGCAGTACAGGCTGTACTTGCCGTCTTCCGAAGGCAGGGAGCCCGACACCACCACGGAGCCCGATGGCACGCGGCCGTACGTTACCTCGCCCGTCGAACGGTCGTAGATCTTGGTGGACTGACCGATGTAGACGCCCATCGAAATCACCGAGTTCTCTTCCACGATCACGCCTTCCACGATCTCGGAGCGCGCGCCGATGAAGCAGTTGTCTTCGATGATGGTCGGATTGGCCTGCATCGGTTCCAGCACGCCGCCGATGCCCACGCCGCCCGACAGGTGCACGTTCTTGCCGATCTGCGCGCAGGAGCCCACTGTAGCCCAGGTATCGACCATGGCGCCTTCATCGACATAGGCGCCGATGTTGACGTAGGAAGGCATCAGCACCACGTTCTTGCCGATGAAGGAGCCGCGGCGCGCTACAGCCGGCGGCACCACGCGGAAACCGCCCTTGGCGAAATCGTCGGCCGTGTAGTTGGCGAACTTGGTCGGCACCTTGTCGTAGAACTGCATGGTGCCGTCCGATGGCAGCACCACGTTGTTTTCAAGGCGGAAGGACAGCAGCACGGCCTTCTTCACCCACTGGTTCACCACCCAGGTGCCGGTGTCCTTCTGCGCCACGCGCAGGGTGCCGTTATCCAGCGCGGCCAGCACATGCGACACCGCATCGCGCAGCTCTGCGCTGCCGTTCGATGGATTGATCTCGGCGCGGTTGTCCCAGGCTTGTTCGATGATTTGCTGAAGTTGTTGAGTCATGATTTATTGAGTGGTCAGGGTTTTGCAGAATTGAACGATGCGCTGTGCGGCTTCGAGACCTTCTGCGGTCTCGGCGACCAGCGCCATGCGGATGCGGTTGCGGCCCGGATTGATGCCGTGCGCATCGCGCGCGAGATAGCTGCCCGGCAGTACGGTGACGTGGTAGTCGCGGTACAGGCGCTGGGCGAATTCGGTATCCGACAGGCCGCTGCGGCTTACGTCGGCCCACAGGTAGAAGCCCGCGTCAGGCAGCTCCACGTCGAGCACTTCTTTCAGCAGCGGCGTGATGGCATTGAACTTGGCGCGGTATTGCTCGCGGTTGACTTCGACGTGGGTTTCGTCGTTCCATGCCGCGATGGACGCAGCCTGCACGGGAGGGCTCATGGCGCCGCCGTGATAGGTGCGGTACAACAGGAATTTTTTCAGCACTTCCGCATCGCCAGCCACAAAGCCTGAGCGCATGCCCGGCACATTGGAGCGCTTGGAGAGGCTGGAGAATACGACCAGGCGCGCGTAAGGGCGCTCCACCGTGGACAGGCCCAGCGTGTGCGCGGCCTGCATGGCGCCCAGCGGCGGTTCGTCTCCATGGTAAATCTCGGAGTAGCACTCGTCGGCCGCGATGATGAAGTTGTAGCGTTCGGACAGGGCGAACAGATGCTCCCAGTCGGTCAGCGTGAGCACGGCGCCGGTCGGGTTGCCGGGCGAGCAGATATACAGCAGCTGTACGCGCTTCCAGATCTCGTCCGGTACCGTATCGAAATCCGGTGCGAAGTTGCGGGCCGGGTCGGAATTGACGAACCAGGGCTCGGCGCCGGCCAGGTAGGCGGCGCCTTCGTAGATCTGGTAGAACGGGTTCGGGCACACGACCAGCGCGCCCGGCGTCGGTTCAATCACGGCCTGCGCCAGTGCGAACAGCGCTTCGCGCGAACCGTTCACCGGCAGCACCTGGGTGGTGCGGTTCAGCGCGGGCAGGCCGTAGCGGCGCTCCAGCCAGGCGGCGATGGCGCCGCGCAGGTCTTCGCTGCCCGCCGTCAGCGGATACACGGCAAGGCCCGACAGGTTGTCGATCAGGCTTTGCTGGATGAAGGCAGGCGTGGGATGTTTAGGCTCGCCGATGCCAAGGCTGATCGGGCGGTACTCAGGATTCGGTTTGACGGCGGAAAAAAGCTGCTTGAGCTTTTCGAAGGGGTAGGGCTGCAGCTTGTCGAGAAGAGGGTTCACGTCGCGGACCAGTCGGGCAATTCGGAAAAGGCATGGCTGTATAGCCTCCCATTATAGCGTGAAGCCGGCGCTGGTCCCCGCTGCGGCTTACTTCACCTTCACCATGCGCACCTGCTTGTCCAGTTCCATGAAGGAAGGGCGTTCGGTGGCCGAGATTACCTTGCGGCCGAATTCCACGGACAGGGCCGGTGCATAGCCATTCAGGCTGGCCAGCAGCGTGACCTTCACGCACTGGTACATCTTGGCCTGTTCCTGGTATTTGCGGCGCAGCAGCTGAGCGACCGGACCCACGAAACCATAGGACAGCAGGATGCCGATAAAGGTGCCGACCAGCGCAGCAGCAATTAGCACGCCCAGCTCCGCGGGCGGTAGCCCGACCGAGGCCATGGTGTGCACCACGCCGACCACCGCCGCCACAATGCCGAAGGCGGGCATCGACTCGGCCATATGCTGGATGGTGTTGACCGGCAGCTCCGCGTCTTCGTGATGGGTTTCGATTTCGTTGTCCATCAGGTTCTCGATCTGGAAGGCATCCATATTCCCCGAGATCATGAGGCGCAGGTAATCGGTGATGAATTCGAGGATGTGACCATCCTCGATAATGCGCGGATAACGCGTGAAGATCGGGCTCTCGTAAGGTTCATCCACGTCCACTTCCACCGACATCAGGCCTTCCTTGCGCACCTTGGTCAGCAGCTCGAACAGCAGCGACATCAGGTCCATATACATCGTCTTGGTGTAGCGCGAAGTCTGGAACAGGGTAGGGATGGCGTTGAAGGTGGCCTTGATCGCCTTGCTGTCATTGGCGACGAAGAAGGCGCCGAGCGCGGCGCCGCCGATCATTAGCAGTTCGGTGGGCTGAAACAGCGCGGCCAGATGGCCGCCTTGCAGAGCGAAGCCGCCCAGCACCGATGCCATGACAACGATAAATCCGAAAATCACCAGCACATTACTCTCCAGTCCAGCGGCAAAAAGATGCTATCCAGCAATACTAACCGGTTTTTGCGTGAAGTTGGAGACTTTGTTGTTGCTGTTACACCGGTTTCATGGCCGTAGCGGACAGTCCGCCATGCTGTCATCGAGCCGTCTGGCCAGTTCGCCGCGCAGGGTTTGCAGTCCGCTGATGCGGCGGTCGATTTCGTCCAGCTTCCTGCCCAGCGCTTCCCGCAGCGCGGCAGGGGAGTTGTCCGGATCGGCCAGCAGCGGCAGGTCCGCTTCAATCTCCGCCAGGCTGAAACCAAGGGCCTGCGCGGTGCGGATATAGCGCAGCCAGTCCACCGACTCCGGCGGATAGTCGCGGTAGCCGTTGGCGTTGCGGCGCGTGCGCAGCAGGCCGCGCTTCTCGTAGAAGCGCAGGGTATCCCGGCTGATGCCGGTGGCGGCGGCGATTTGCCCGATCTGCATGGCGGCTCCATTTTGTGCTTGACCCTGGAGTGTACTCCAGGCTTTAGCATCGCCTGCATCGTCACTTTATGGAGTTCCACATGATTTCCGCCACCGCGCAGCGCCGCATTGTCTGGGCTAGCGCCCTGTACGACCTGTTGCTGACGGCGCCTTTCGCCACGCCCTGGACCTTCGCGCTGGCGCGCGATCATCTGTCCGCGCTGAATATGGCGCTGGGCGGCGAGGCCTTGCCTGCATTTGCGCCCTTCCACGTGCTGTTTGCCTGCCTGCTCGGCAGCGTGGTGCTGGTATGGTCGGCCCTGCGCCTGAGCGATCCGCAGCCGCGCTACGGCCGTTTCGACGGCATTGCACGCTTCCTGTTCAGCGCCTGGATGGCCTGGGCGCTGGTGCAGACGCAGGCGCCGCTGCTGTGGTGCTTCCTCATTCCGGAATTCAGCTGGGGCGTGGTGCAGTGGCTACCCCGGCGCTCAAAGGCAGCGTAGAGGTGTATGCTGTCCATCCGATGAGCAGAAGGAGGGGCTATGCAAGCGCAACCACTGATCGCCGTCAGCAATGTTGAAGCGTCCAGCCGCTGGTACCAGTCGGCGCTCGGACTGAAAAGCGCCCACGGCGGCCATGAATACGAACAGCTCGTGTTCGACGGGCGGCTCGTGCTCCAGCTGCACCGCTGGGATGCACATCACCATCCCTACCTGGGCAACGCCGCACAGCGGCCCTATGGCAATGGCGCCTTGCTCTGGTTCTGGACCGAGGACTTCGATGACGCGGTGGAGCGGGCCATCGGCGCCGGCGCCACCGTGCTGGAAGGTCCGAAGGAAAATACCAACGCCCAGCACCGCGAGCTATGGCTGCGCGACCCGGACGGTTATGTGGTCGTGATTGCCGGTCCTTATGGCGACGTAGGGATGTGAGGCGGATGGTTGGTATACTGCGGCCTTGATTGAGATAACCGTAGACTATGTCCTTTGCCAACCTGGGCCTCGCGCCTGCCCTTGCCGATGCGGTCACGCAGATCGGCTATGAGAACCCCACTGCCATCCAGGCTGCCGCCATCCCGGCAGCGCTGCGCGGCGCCGATGTATTAGGTTCCGCCCAAACCGGCTCAGGCAAAACTGCAGCATTCGCGCTGCCGATGCTGCATGCCTTGCTCGGCGGTAAGCGCGAACGGGCGGGACTGTACGGCCTGGTGCTGGTGCCCACACGCGAGCTGGCCACGCAGGTGGGCGAAGCGATCCGCGAGCTGGTGCAGCACCTGCCGCAGCCGGTAAAGGTGTCCATCGCCTTTGGCGGCGTGTCGATCAACCCGCAGATGATGGCCCTGCGCGGCGGCACCGACATCATGGTGGCCACACCGGGCCGCCTGCTCGACCTGGTCGACCACAATGCGCTGAAGCTGGACCGCACCGCCGTGCTGGTGCTGGATGAAGCGGACAAACTGCTCGACATGGGCTTCAGCGAGGAGATTGCGCGCATTCTCGGCAAGCTGCCCGCGCAGCGCCAGAACCTGTTCTTTTCCGCGACCTTCCCCCCTGCGGTGCAAGCGCTGGCATCCAGCCTGCTGCGCGAACCGGTGCGCATTGAAGCATCGGCCGAAGCGGCGCATGAGCCGGATATCCTGCAGCGCGCGATCGAAGTCGATGCGCCGCGCCGCACCCAGTTGCTGAAGCAGCTGATCCGGCAGGAGAAGTGGAGCAGGGTGCTGGTGTTTGTCGCCACCAAATACGCGTCGGAGCACGTGGCGGACAAGCTGCGCCGGAACGGCGTGCAGGCGGAAGCCTTCCATGGCGATTTCAGCCAGGGCGCCCGCACCGAAGTGCTGGCGGATTTCAAATCGGGACGCCTGCAGGTGCTGGTGGCAACCGATGTTGCGGCGCGCGGCATCGATATCGCCGAGCTTCCGGTCGTCGTCAACTATGACCTGCCGCGTTCACCAGCGGACTACACGCACCGTATCGGCCGCACCGGCCGTGCCGGCGCCAGCGGCATGGCCGTGAGTTTCGTCAGCGCCGGGACCGAAGCCCATTTCCGCCTGATTGAAAACCGCCAGAACAAGCGTGTGCCGCGCGAACGCATCGCCGGTTTCGAGCCAGCGCAGGAGGCGGACGCGCCCATCGTTTCGGACCCGAACGGCGGCGTCAAGGGACAGCGCAAAAGCAAGAAGGACAAGCTGCGCGAAGCGGCAGCGCTGGCTGCCGCGCAGCAGAAAGACTGAAGCGCTTCAGCGTTTGGCCGAGCTCTCGACGACGGCAATCCGGCGCTGCAGGCGTTCGGCTTCCATCGTATCCCCCGCCTTATCGGCGCGCATGGCCTGCACATTCAGCCAGGCCAGCAGGGGACGGCGCCAGCCCTGGGCTGATGCCGTGTCAACGGCCATGGCGGCCAGCTCCGGCGTGGCACGGCTGGCTTTGAACAGGGCGCCCGCTGCCACCAGCTGCGACATGGGATCGGTAATCGCCTTTGCCGCAGCGGCGGCCGCCGTGTCGCTGGCCGCCGCCAGCACGGCGCGCTGCGGTTCGGGTAGCAGGGCTGCATCGGCAGGGCGCGCACGGCCGGCCAGATACTCGGCATACGCTACATCTTCAGGCGAGGCATCGGCGCGCAGGGCTGCGAAGCCGGGGCATTCCTCGAAGTCCAGCGAAGCGGTGCGCGCCGCGCAGCGAATCAGTTCGGCCCGGATCAGCAGGTCTATCTTGCCGGTGCTCGCAATCTCGGAACGGGCGCGGGCAAACTCGTTCTTTTCGATCTGCGGCTTGCCGTCCATATAGGCGTCTGTAGCGCGCTTCAGCGAGTCCTGGGCATTCATCTTCCAGTCCGGGACGGGCGGGCCGCTGCTGCAGGCGCCCAGGGCTGCGGCGGAGGCGAGCGCGATCAGAAGTTGGCGGGTCATCATGGCAGCTTGATCTCCGTTTCGCGTTTGAATGGCCATTTGCGGTTGATTTCGTTCACCAGCTGCTCGATGCGGCGCAGGTTGCTGTCGATGTCGGCGCGCAGCGCGCCCAGGTCTTCCGTGGCCACGCGCGCATTGGCGCCAACGGCCTGCGCTTCCACCAGCACCGCGTCCATCTTCTTCAGGCTGGTGCGGGCATCGGCCAGCAGCCCGTTCAGCTGCACGATGGCGGCCTGCGCATCGGTGGCGATGCCTTGCTGACCGAAGACGCGGCGGTCCGCATTGCCAACCAGCGCATCGGCCTTGACGATCAGCGAATTGGCATTGCGCAGCAGTTCCTGCGCCTTGCGGTCTTCGCCAGCGATCAGGCCCATTGCGCCGCCCGGGCCGTTCAGTTTATCGGTCACGCCCTGCACATTGCGCAGGCTGTTGCCCAGGGCCGAATCGTTCGCCGTCAGCGCCGAAATGTTGGCCAGCACATCGCGGGCGGCGGACAGCAGGCGCGGAATCTCCGCTGCGGCATCGCCAACCAGGATGCCGCGCTCGGCGCCATCCGGCAGCGGCGGGTCGGTGGGAATACCGGTAAAGGCCCGCAGTTTGGCGCCGCCTACTATGCCTTTTTCGAGCGTGAAGATGCTGCTGGTGCGCAGCCAGTGCGCATCCTTGGTGGGCACATCGACCAGCACGCGCGCCTTGCCGTCGCGGCCAAGTTCGATGCGCTGCACACGGCCGATAGGAAAGCCTGCGAAGGTCACGTCCATACCGACGGTAACGCCCTCCGAATCGTCGGCGGTGAGCACCAGCCTTTGGGTTGCCTCGAAGGCGCCGCGCGCATACATCAGGTAGACAACAACGCCAACAATCAGCGCGGCCATGAAGATCAGCAGCAGCGCGGCCTTGATTTCGGCGTTGCGCACGGGGGATTGTGCGGGAGTGGTTTCGTTCATGATGATGTCAGTAGTAGTTGCCCATCAGTGAAGCCGCTTCGATCAGCAGCAGTACGGAGAACATGCGCACCATATCGGCCAGGCCGTGCGTGGCGCGGTGGCGGTGCAGGAAAGGATTGGTGGCCTCGTCGTAAAAGGCGGAGGCCAGCGGAATGATGCTGACGGCAAGGCTGAAGAACACGATCTTGAGCATCAGGATCAGCGCCACGGCGGGATTGAAGATCTGGCCCACCACGCGCGTATAGCCGGGCAGCGCCCATGGCGTGAAGCCGTAGATGCTGAGGTAGGCCAGCACCAGTGTCAACACGCAGCTCACGGCAGCCAGCATCCACACTGCGAAGATCCCTGCGGCCGCGCGCGGATAGAACTCGGTGCGCAGTACGGCCGAACGCGAGGGCAACTCGCCGGCCGATCCGGCTGGCGCGGCGGCGGCTGCCGCAACCCGCATCTGCGCAAACTCGACGGAGGCGGGCAGGGTGCTGCGCAAGGCCACAAACAGGGCGGCGGTCAGCGGAATCAGCTCCAGCACCAGCACCCGCACCACCATCTCCAGCGCATAGCCGGACAGGCCGTAGCTGCCCGCCGTCACCACCACAATGCGGATGATGACAAGGCTGATCAGGGCCGACAGCACGGAGAACCACAGCAGGTTAGGCGCAGTAGCCATGACCAGGTGGTGGGCCAGCGCATTGCGGTTGTCCCGGCGGTAGCTGGACGGCGCCATGGCGCGGAACAGCAGCAGGCCCGCGAACTGGATCAGGCGCCACCAGCTGGTGAGCCATGCCATCGCCGCACGGTGCAGCCGCTGCAGCGGCAGGAAGGTTGATGCGTGGGTGACCATATTGCGATCTTAGCATCAGTCCGGCAACTGGCCGGGCACGGATTCGATGATGGCGTCCGCCACGGCGCGCACCCGCGCACTGCGATTCAGGTCACTGTGCATCACCAGGTACATATCGTACTGGTGCTTGCGTTCCGGCCAGATGCGCACCAGTTGCGGGTCGGGGGCGGCCATATGGGTGGGCAGTTCGCCGATGCCGATACCGGCGCGGGTGGCTTGCAGCAGCATCAGGCCCGTATTCACCGTCATCGCGACACGGGCATTGTGCACCGGTTCGCCGCCCAGCTTTTCCGCCTGGCGCGGCGCGATGCTGGCCTCGTAGGTCACAATGTCGTGCCCCGCAAGGCCGGTGCCGGGCAGCGGCATGCCGCGCTGGGCGAGATAGGCCTTGGTGGCATATAGCCCTGCGTCGCGGCGGGCCAGGTGGCGCGAGATCAGGTCCGGGCTGCTGGGGCGGGCGGTGCGCACGGCCAGGTCGGCTTCGCGCCGGGTCAGGCTGCTCACCTGCGTGCCCACGTTCAGTGCCACCTGAATCTCCGGGTGCCGCTGGTGCAGCAGGGCCATGGCCTCCATCACGAAATGGACGGCCATGGTGTCCGTCGTCGTCACCCGTACGGTCCCGGACAGGCGGTTGTCGATGCCCTGCATTTCGCGCTGCAGCTGGTGCGCGGCCTGTTCCATCAGTTCGGCGGAGCGCGCCGCGGTTTCACCCGCCGGCGTGGCCACATAGCCGTTCGGCGTGCGCAGGAACAGGCGCGCATTGAGCGATTTTTCCATGGCGCCCAGCCTGCGCCCCACTGTGGCCTGGTCGATGGCCAGCTGTGCGGCGGCGCCCCGCAGCGTGCCCGCGCGGTAAATCCCCAGAAAAATGCGTGCGTTATCCCAGTCCATGAAGAGCCTCCTGATGCATTTTTGCATCGCATTGCCGATGTTATGCAGATTTACTGCATCATGCAAGCTGGCTAAGATCGCATCAGGACATAGATCAAGGATGCATCATGCTGCTGCTGACCCTCGCCATCGGCTTCGTGATGGCAATGCTGGACGTAACGGCCGTGAACACGGCCTTGTCCGACATTGCCGCCGACCTGCATGCCCCGCTGGAGGGGCTGGTCTGGGTGCTGGACGGCTACACCCTGACCTTTGCCGCCCTGTTGCTGGCGGGCGGCGGTCTGGCCGACCGCTACGGGCCCAAGGCGGTGTATGAAAGCGGCCTGGCGGTCTTCCTGCTGGGTTCCATCGGCTGCGCGCTCGCGCCGGATGCAAATATGCTGGTGGCAGCTCGCCTGCTGCAAGGCCTCGGTGCGGCCCTGTTCATGCCCAGTTCCCTGAGCCTGCTCACCCATGCTGCCGGCGATGAGGGACGGCGGGCCCGCATGGTGGCAGTGTGGTCGGCCATTGTCGGCTGCGCGGCGGCGTGCGGACCGCTGCTGGGCGGCGCCCTGGTGCAGGCATTCGGCTGGCGTTCCATCTTCTGGCTGAACGTTCCGGTTGGCCTGGCCGGTATTGCCATGGCCAGGATGCTGATCGCGGCGCCAGCCGCACAGCCGCGTGCGATGCCGCTCGCCAGCCATGGGCTCGGCGCGCTGGCGCTGGCGGCCCTCAGTTACGTGCTGATCGAAGGCCCGGCGCTGGGATGGCACAACCGCAGCGTGCTTGCTGCGGCGCTGGCGGCGGCTGTACTGGCGCTGGCGCTGCTGCTGCGCGAGCGTGTGGCGGCCCACCCGATTCTGCCGCGCGGCCTGCTGCAGCGGCCCGGCTTCGGCGCCGCCATCGGCACCGGTTTCCTGATCAATTTTGGCGTGTTCGGCCAGCTCTTCCTGCTCAGCCTTTTCCTGCAGCAGGCGCATGGCGCCAGCGCCCTCGAAACCGGCGTGCAGCTGATGCCGACGATGGTGGCGAGCACCGTCACCAATTTTGCCGCAGGCCGCGTGATCGAGCGCTTTGGCGTGCGCCTGCCCCTGCTGGGCGGACTGGGGGTGGCGGCCCTGTGCGCGGCGCTGCTGGCGGGGGCGGGCGCCGCTACGCCGCTCTGGCTGGTGATGTCCGGCTGCGTGCTGCTGTTCTTCGCTATCGGCCTGGCGATTCCGGCGATGACGACGACCGTGATCAGGGCCGCAGGCAGCAGCTACGCGAACACCGCCTCCGCAGCACTGAATGCGAACCGCCAGGTCGGCGCCCTGGTCGGGGTGGCGGCCGTCGGCACGGCGCTGCACCTGCTGCCGGCGTGGGACCAGCGCCTGGCATTCAGCTTTGGCGCCATCGCCATCGCCTATGCGCTGGCGGCCCTGCTGGTCTACCGGAAGATTCGGGAGCCGCGCAATCAGGAATCTGGTGTATCGTACGAAAATGACATCACTCAGAGACCTTATGATCTTCGTTCGCCTGGTCGCCCTCGCGCTGCTCAGTCTTTCCCTCCTGGCTCCGGCAAGGGCGGCGCCGCTCGATGAACCGCTGCCCGTCGCTCCTTACGTTAAAGTCGGCAAGCTGGCCAACGGCCTGACGTATTACATCCAGAAGAACGGGCGCCCCGAGAAAAAGCTGGAATTGCGGCTGGTGGTAAAGGCGGGCTCGATCCTGGAAGACGAGGACCAGCTCGGGCTGGCCCACTTCACCGAGCATATGGCCTTCAACGGCTCCACCAATTTCAAGCGCCATGAGCTGGTGTCCTACCTGCAGTCCATCGGCATCAAGTTCGGTGCGGACCTGAACGCCTATACGGGCTTTGACGAAACGGTCTACATCCTGCCGATTCCGACGGACAAGCGGGAAAATATCGAAAAAGGCTTCCTCGTGCTGCAGGACTGGGCGCAGGGCGTGAAGTTCAGTGATGCGGACATCGAAAGCGAGCGCGGTATCGTGCTGGAGGAGCTGCGGCTGGGCAAAGGCGCCAACGACCGCATGAACAAGCTGCTGCTGCCGCGCGTGTTCAACGGCTCGCGCTATGCCGAACGCCTGCCGATCGGTAAGGCGGAGGTGCTGCGCAGCTTCAAGCCCGATGCCATCCGCCGCTTTTACAAGGATTGGTACCGCCCGGACCTGATGGCGGTGATTGCCGTTGGCGACATCGAACCGGCCGATGCGGAGAAACTGATCCAGCAGCATTTCGGACAGCTCAGGAATCCGGAGCAGCCGCGTCCCCGCATCTACGCGGAGATTCCGGAGCGGACCAAGTCCGACGTACTGGTGCTCCGTGACCGTGAAGCCAGCGGCAATATGCTGCTGATCCGCTATCCCGTCGTGCCGCAGACGGAAAGCACCACGCTGCTGGGTTACCGCTCGGACCTGATCGAGCAGCTGTCCGGCATGATGCTGAGCGCCCGCATGGCGGAACTCACCCAGCGCGCCGATCCGCCGTTCATCCAGGGCAGCAGCGGCATGAACAAGGTGGTGCGCGGCTACCGCTCCTTCAATGTGACGGCGATGCTGGGCAAGGGCGGCGCCACGCCTGCCATCAATGCGCTGGTACAGGAAAATGAACGCGCTCGCCAGTTCGGCTTCACGGCTTCCGAACTGGAACGTGCCAAGCGCAGCCTGCTGCGCAACGTGGAGCGCGGCTACAACGAACGCGATAAAAGCGACTCGCGCATGTATGCCTCCGAATACCTGCGTAACTTCCTGGAAGGGGAGGCGATTCCGGGCATCGAGAACGAATACCGCTACGCGAACCAGCTCCTGCCGGGGATCACGCTGGACGAGGTGAATGCGGCCGTACGCAAGGCCATCCCTGCCGAAGACGCCAAGCTGGTGGTCTACATGGGCGTAGACAGCCCGGACGTGCCGGCCCCGGTGCCGGCCGAACTGCTGGCAGCCGTGGACACGGCACGCAAGACAACGCTCACCGCGCGCGAAGACAAGGCTTACGGCACCAAGCTGATGGAAGAGCCGCCGAAGGCCGGCAAGATCGTCAGCGAAACGGCCAACAAGCAGCTGGGCACCACGGAACTGCTGCTGGGGAATGGCGTGCGGGTGGTGCTGAAGCCGACCGACTTCCGCAACGACCAGGTGCTGCTTGGCGCGGTGCGGCTTGGTGGACAATCCCTGTTCGACGACAAGGATATCTTCAACGCGCGCTACACCAGCGCCGTCATGGCGCTGATGGGAACGATGGATTATGCGCCACTGGACCTGCAGAAGATTCTGGCGGGGCGCAGCGTGAATGCCGCCGTGTCGCTGAGCGGCATATCGGAAGCGCTTGGCGGCACTTCAGGCAGTGCGGACATTGAAACCATGCTGCAACTGCTGTACGCGCGCCTGATGCATCCGCGTGTCGACACGGCCCTGTTCGAATCCTTCCTGGCCAAGCAGCGCGATGTGGCGAAGAACAGCCTTGCTCGGCCGGAAGCCGTATTCGCCGATACCGTGGCATCTACCCTGTTCAATAATCACCCCCGCGTGCCGCGTGCACCGCGTGTGGAAGATTTCGACAAGGTACAGTTGGCCCGCGTGGTGGAGATTTATCGCGAACGTTTTGGCAGCGGCAAGGACTGGACGGTCTTCATGGTCGGCAGCTTCGATGTCGAGAAAGTGAAGCCGCTGGTCGCTACCTATATCGCAAGCCTGCCTGCGGGCGACATCGTTACCGCCTTCCGCGATCCCGGCGTGCGGCCGGTGCGCGGCGTGGTGAAGAAGGAAGTGCACCGCGGGCGCGAGGCCAAGAGCAATATCTCCGTCACCTTCGCTGGCGATGCTGCATATTCGCAGCAGGAGCAAGTGAAGCTGCAAGCCATGCTGGAGGTGCTGAACATCAAGCTTACTGAAGTGCTGCGCGAGCAGATGGGGCTGATTTACGGCGGCGGATCGCAGGGAACGCTGAGCAAGCTCCCTTATGGGAACTACGCGATCACGCTGTCGTTGCCTTGCGGGCCGGAGAATGTGGAGAAGGTGATCGCTGCCGCATTTGCCGAGATCCGCAAGCTGCAGACGCAAGGACCGGAGGCGGGCGACCTGGAGAAAGTAAAGCAGAACTGGAACACCAATCACCGCCGCTCCATGCGCGAGAACGGCTACTGGCTGAACTACTTCCAGGGGGCCTACCTGAACGGCATCGCGCCCGAGACCATCCTGCAGTACGGCGAACGGGTGGATGCAGTCAAGGCAGCCGACATCAAGGCTGCCGCCAGCCGCTACTTCGACTTTGAGAATTATGTGCAGGTGGTGCTGTACCCGGAGACGCAGCCTTGAAGCGCCAATACAGGCGCAAGCCCAGCAGGATCAGTATGCACAGGCTGAAACCTGCCGCGTAGCCATATCGCCTGCTGGTCAGCGCGTCCAGCCAGAAGCGTGAAGCTGCCAGCGGAACAATCAGATACACCAGCTGATGCAGCCGCTTCCAGCGTTGTCCGCCGAGCCAGCGTTTAGCGGGGGCATTGCTCGTCAAGGCAAGCGGAATCAGCAACAGGAAGGCAAGTGCATCGACAAAGTTGGCCGGTGTGCGCACGATATGCTGCCAAACGTCCGGCAGATCGAAGGACGCGATGCCGACGTGGAGCAGCGCGTAGCAGAAGGCCGCCATGCCGAGTATGCCGCGCAGGCTAGCCAGCGCCGGCCAGGCAAGTATTCTGCGCAGCGGGGTGACCGCCAGCGCAATGCAGAGGAAGCACATGCTCCAGAAGCCTGTCCGCTCAATCAGGAAGCTTGAGGGCTCTACTGCGCCGGCTGCGGCCCGAAGTGTATGGCAGAGCGGAAGCAATGCGAGCGCCCAGGCGGCCGCCTTGACCGGCTTGAAAGCGGCAATGCTCAGGGCCATAGAATTTTTTCGTCAGGTAGTTCCAACTTGGTCGGCGGCAGGGCGAAAACATGACATGGCTTGTGATAACCTTAACTTCATACCAACAAAAGAGGAGGGGACGTCCATGTTCAAGAAAATCCTGATTGGCCTGGCAGTGATCATTGCCGTGATCCTGGGGCTGGCGCTGATGAAGCCGGACAGCTTTACCGTACAGCGCAGCGCCACCATTAAGGCCCCGCCGGAAAAAATCATGGGCTATCTGGATGACTTCCACAAATGGCAGACCTGGTCGCCATGGGAAAAGCTCGACCCGAACATGAACCGCAGCTTCGAAGGCGCAGCCTCCGGCAAAGGGGCCGTGTATGGCTGGAGCGGCAATAGCGATGTGGGCAAGGGCCGCATGGAAATCATCGAGCACACCCCGCCATCGAAAGTCGCCATCAAGCTTGATTTCATCGAGCCCTTCGCTACCAGCAACACCACGGTCTTCGCGCTGCAACCGCAAGCCGACGGCACGCAGGTAACGTGGACCATGACGGGTCCGATGCCTTTCATGAGCAAGCTGATGACCGTGTTTGTCAGCATCGACACCATGATTGGCCGCGATTTCGAAAAAGGCCTGGCTCAGCTCAAGGAAGTAGCGGAGAAATAGCATGCGATTGCCGGTGTGCCTTGTTGCGCTGTTATCCGTGCCCCAGGCGTGGGCGCTGAACAGCACGGGCGCACCCGCGCTGCCACTGAGCCTGGGGGACGACGCCGTCGTCAGGCAGGCCGTGCGTGAAGTGGTGGCGGAAACACGGCCGGAGCCGCCCAGGCCCGGCACGTTTTCCTCAGCCGGTGGACCAGGAAAAACCGACCAGGCTTTCGAGGCGGCGAGAGTAGAGAGCTGCCTGAAAGAAAACGCCCTCAAACACAATCCACCCGTCATCCGTATCGGCCCCATCCCCATCGGTTTGGGCGGCATCCTGGCCTTGCCCTTCCTCGGCTACGCTGCTGCTACCGGAAAGTGCAATTAAAAACGCCGCGCTATACTGGTAAAAAGAACCATATCAGCGAGGTTTTTCATGCAGCTCCTTTTTCGCCAGCTGGCGCTTTTTGCCGGCATCCTGGCCTTTGCTTTTCCCGCGTCTGCCGACCCGGTGCGCGGCGATCATCCCATTGTCGGCATCTGGAAGCTCGAACTGCCGGATGGCTCGTGCGAAGAGACCTACCGTATCCGCGCCGACGGCACGTCGCTGGTGACCAGCGCGGAAGAGATCTCCGAAACGCGCTTCACGATTGACGACAAGCCCGACGCCGAAGGCTTCTACAAATCGCAGGACACCATCACAAAAAACAACGGCAAGCTCGATTGCAGCGGCAATACGATGAAGGTGGGGCAGTCCGCCACCAACTACCTGCTGTTCCACGGCAGCGGCAATATGTTCCTGATGTGCTACCAGCGCGACACGCGCGCCTGCATCGGCCCCTTCATCCGCGTACGCGGCAGCACTTCTACCTGAGCGCAGGCCGCTGGCCCTCGCGCCATGCGCCGGGATTGATGCCCGCCCATTCGCGGAAGGCGTGGTTGAAGGCGCTCTGCTCCTGGTAGCCCAACAGGAAGGCAATGTCCACCAGGCTGAGGCCGGGCTGCGCCAGATAATCCTTCGCCATGCTGAAACGGGTGCCGTCCAGCACCTGCTGGAAGCTGGCGCCCGCATCGGCCAGTTTGCGCTGCAGCGTGCGCGGCGTGAGGTCCAGCTCCGCCGCCACCGTCGCCAGCCGCGTCTGGCCCTGCGACAGGCCGCGCGCCATGCAGGCCTGCACCTGCGCCACGATACCGGCCGCAGTGGCGCTGCGTTTCTGCAGCAGTACCTCCGCATGCTGCTGCAAAACCGGATAGAGGCTGACGTCCGCATTGGGCACCGGCCAGGCCAGCATCGCTGCATCCACGCATGCAGTGTTGCTGGCGGCGTTGAACTGCGGTGTGGTGCCAAGGATACGTGCGTACTCCGCATGTCCTGCGGGATCGCCGCCATCGTGCATGAAGCTCAGCGCGCCGGGCGGCAGGGGCGTGCCCGCCAGCCAGTTGCCGAAGGTGCGGATGCCGGCAAAGACGCTGTCCACCAGATGGCGGTGACGTGCAGGGTAGTTACTGTGCCAGCCATATTCCGCCACATTCCCCTTGACCTGAACGCTGGAGCGCCCCAGCTCGTGTGCCAGCTGTTCATAGCGGATGGTCTGTTCCAGCGCCTGGCCGAAATCGCGGCAGCTCAGCAGAATCAGGCCATAGACACTGAAGGTGCCCAGCTTGACTCGCTCGCCGACGTGCAGGCCGAAATGCGCGTCCTGCGCGAGCGCCGCCGCTGTGTCGAGCAGGGCGACATAGCTGTCTGCAGGGAGGGAATCGGGCAGCGGCTGAAGGCTGCCGGGCGGAAGGCCTGCAGCCGTTTCCAGCGCCGCAGGGCTCACGCCGCGCTCGGCGGCCGCATCCAGCAGCGGCTGGAGGTAGGAGCCCGCGACACGGCGGATAGCACTGGCGTGATCGAACAAGGTGTTTGGCATGAAAACGCAAGACCGGCTGCACGCCGCTGACTTAATCTCTTGTCAGTATATAACGATGGGGCGGCTATGCGGCGTTGGAACGGTTGGGGTGATGAGGCAATTGACTATCCGATCAATGCGGATGCGCTGGTGTTTCTCGCCGGCCGTATTGGACAGGGCCAAGCGCCGCAGGATGCTTCGTTCGACGAAGCCTGCGCTGCGCTGGGCAGCTCGCGGCTGCCACCGCACCGGCTGATCGACACGCAGCCTGCCACCCGCCTGCAAAATGCGCTGGGACAGAGCCTGCCGGACTGGCTGCGCCTGCGCTATGGACGCATCGACGCCGCGCCGGATGGTGTCGCCTTCCCTGAGAGCGGCGCCGACGTGCGCGAGCTGCTGGCCTATGCGGCCGAACACGGCGTGGCGCTGATTCCGCATGGTGGCGGCACCAGTGTTGCGGGCCATCTCACTGCGCAAGGGCATGGGCGGCTGGTGCTGTCGGTGAATACCACGCGCATGTCGCGCATGCTGGGTCTCGACAAGGAGGCGCAGCTGGCGACCTTCGGCGCAGGCGTGTTCGGGCCGGACCTGGAGGCGCAGCTCCGCGCGCACGGCTATATCCTCGGTCACTATCCGCAGTCCTTTGAATATTCCACGCTGGGCGGATGGATTGTTACCCGTTCCTCGGGCCAGCAGTCGCTGCGCTATGGCAGGATCGAGCAGATGTTCGCCGGCGGCACGGTCGAAACGCCGGTGGGCAGCCTGCTTATCTCAACCTTTCCTGCGTCGGCAGCAGGAACCGACCTGCGCGAGATGGTGCTGGGGTCCGAGGGCCGCATGGGCATCCTGACTGAGGCCACGGTGCGGGTGACGCCGGTACCGGCATTCGAAGCTTTTCATGCAGTGTTCTTCCCGGATTGGGAAAGTGGAGAGCGCGCCATGCGCAAGATGGCGCAGGCGCGGCCCGGCTTGTCGATGCTGCGCCTGTCGAATGCGGTGGAAACCGAGACAATGCTGGCGCAGGCCGGCCGCAAGACGGCCGTCGCGCTGATGGAGGGCTGGCTGCGGCTGCGCGGCTGCGGCGAGGGAAAGTGCATGCTGCTGCTCGGCGTCAGTGGCCAGCGCGCGGCGGCCAAGGCTGCCTTGCATGCCGCACTGGCGCTCTGCCGAGGTGAGCGGGGTGTGCACCTTGGGCGCAAGCTTGGAGAAAAGTGGCAGCACGGGCGTTTTCGCAACGTCTACCTGCGCAACACTGCATGGATGCATGGCTACGCCATCGACACGGTTGAAACAGCAGCCGACTGGCCGCGCGTCGGCACCATCATGCGCGCCGTGGAAGCTGCAGGCCGCGAAGCCGTGGCCGCGCAGGGCGAAAAGGTGCACTGCTACACCCACCTGTCGCATGTGTATGCGCAAGGCGCAAGCGTCTATACGACCTTCATCTTCCGGCTGGCGGGTAATTTCGAACAGGATCTCGCACGCTGGCGGGCCATGAAGCATGCCGTCAGCCTGGCGATCGTGGAGAACGGTGGAACCATCAGCCACCAGCATGGCGTGGGTTCGGATCACGCGCCTTATCTGGAGGCGGAGAAAGGGCCGGAAGGCATGGCGGCCATGCAGGCCCTGTTCCGCCACTTCGATCCGGAGCGGCTGATGAACCCCGGTAAATTGCTGGGAGACGGCAGATGAACACGCGCAGCGGCATGGCAGAAGTGCTTGCACGTGAATGGGACCTGCTGATTGTTGGCGGCGGCATTACCGGTGCTGGCATCCTGCTGGAAGCGGCACGGCGCGGCCTGAAGGCCTTGCTGGTGGAGCAGCGCGACTTTGCCTGGGGGACGTCGAGCCGCTCTTCAAAACTGGTGCATGGCGGTTTGCGCTACCTGAAGGAGGGGCAGTTCCGGCTGACGCGCGAATCCGTTCGGGAACGCGAAGCGCTGCTGCGCGAAGCGGCGGGACTGGTGGAGCCACAGGGTTTTGCCTTTGGAGATTACGAAGGCCGCAAACCGGGCAGGGCGTCCATGCTGCTGGGCCTTGCCATCTACGATCGCATGGCGGGGCAGCGGGCGCGCCACTATCACCAGCTGGACGATTTCATCGCGATGGCGCCGCATATCCGGCGCGAAGGCCTTCGCGGCGGCATCTGCTACAACGATGCGCAGACCGATGATGCGCGGCTGGTGTTGCGTGTCCTGCAGGAGGCGCGGCGGCACGGCGGCGTTGCCATCAACTACCTCGGCGTCGATCAGCTCCATCGTGACGGAGCGCAGGTCAGCGGCGCATTGCTCGGCGACCGCATCACGGGTGCGCAGCATGCGGTGCGCGCGCGGCTGACGATCAATGCCGCCGGCGCGTGGGCGGATCTGCTGCGCAAGCAGGCCAATGGCGCGGCGCCGCGCTTGCGGCCTTTGCGCGGCAGCCATGTGGTGCTGCCTTCCTGGCGCCTGCCGCTGGCGCAGGCAGTGAGCCTGATGCATCCGCAGGATGGCCGTCCGGTGTTTGCCTATCCATGGGAGGGTATCACCCTGGTCGGCACCACGGATGTCGATCACCAGGCAGATTTGCAGCAGGAACCCGCGATCACGCAGCAGGAGCTGGACTATCTGCTCACTGCCCTGCACTGGCAGTTTCCGGAGCAGGGGATTGCGGAAGGCGACATCATTGCCGCCTACGCAGGCGTGCGTCCTGTCATCGATAGCGGCCAGGCCGATCCGTCGAAGGAAGCGCGCGATCACGCCTTGTGGCTGGAAGACGGCATGCTGACGGTCACCGGCGGCAAGCTCACCACCTTCCGCAGCATCGCACTGGATGCCTTGCGTGCTGCGCGCCCCGCGCTGCCGGACTGGCAGCAAAGCCTGAAGCGGCAGCCCATCTTCGCGCCGGTGCCGGCTTTGCGCCACGCGGCGCAGCTGCCGCGGGGACGCGCGCGGCGCCTGCAGGGACGCTATGGCGCCGATGCGCAGGCGCTGCTCGATGCGGCGCAGAGCGGTGAGCTGGAGACCATTGGCAGCACCAGCACCGCATGGGCCGAACTGCGCTGGGCGGCGCGTCACGAATCGGTGCAGCACCTGGATGACCTGCTGTTGCGCCGCACCCGTCTTGGCATTCTGCTGCCGGGAGGGGGTGCTGCGATATTGCAGCGTGTGCGTGAAATCTGTCAGCACGAGCTGGGCTGGGACGACCAACGATGGGCTGCCGAGCAGGCTGCTTATCTGGCATTATGCAAGGCACATTACAGCTTGCCATCAGAGCGAGATCCAACGAGACAATATGGCTGACGACTACATCCTCTCCATCGACAATGGGACGCAGAGCGTCCGCGCCTTGCTGTTCGACCTGCAGGGCCAGCTGATCGCCCGGGCGCAGGTGCATTTGCAGGCCTATTATTCGGACCACCCCGGCTGGGCGGAACACAGCCCGGAGGGCTACTGGCAGGCGGTATGCGAAGCCTGCCAGCAGTTGTGGGCGATGCCGGGCGCGGTGAGGGAGCGGGTGCGCGCGGTAGCCGTGACCACGCAGCGCGGCACGGTCATCAACGTAGACGACAAGGGGCAGCCGCTGCGGCCCGCCATCACCTGGCTGGACCAGCGCCGCACGGAGCAGGTGCCACCGCTCGGTCCCCTGTGGAAGACTGCATTCAAACTCGCGCGCGTGGATGGCACCATCCGCTACTTCCAGCGCGAGGCTGAGATCAACTGGATCGCCAATGAGCAGCCGGATATCTGGCAGCGCACGCACAAGTTCCTGCTGCTGTCAGGCTTCCTGAACTTCCGGCTCAGCGGGCGCTATGCCGATTCAGTCGGTTCGCAAGTGGCCTACGTGCCCTTCGACTACAAGAAGCACCGCTGGGCGGGCCGCAGCGACTGGAAATGGCAGGCGCTGCGCATCAAGCCTGCGATGCTGCCGGAGCTGGTGGAAGCGGGCAGCACCATCGGCAGTATTACGCCGGAGGCGGCGCAAGCCACGGGCATTCCGCAAGGACTGCCGCTGATCGCTGCCGCAGCCGACAAGGCCTGCGAGGTGATCGGCATCGGCGGCCTGGCCCCGCACATCGGCTGCCTGAGCTACGGCACCACGGCCACCATCAACACCACCACGCGCAAATACGTCGAGGTCACACCGTTCATTCCGCCGTATCCCGCTGCGATACCGGGCGCGTACAACACCGAGGTGCAGATTTTCCGCGGCTACTGGATGGTCAACTGGTTCAAGGAGCAGTTCGGCGACCGCGAACAGGCCGCAGCACAGGCGCAGGGCATGAGCGCCGAAGCGCTGTTCGACCAGCTGGTAAATGCCGTGCCGCCGGGCTCCATGGGCCTGATGCTGCAGCCTTACTGGAGCCCCGGCGTGCGTGTTCCGGGACCGGAAGCGAAGGGCGCGATGATAGGCTTCGGCGACGTGCATACGCGCGCGCATATGTACCGTGCAATTCTGGAAGGCCTGGCTTACGCGCTGCGTGAGGGCAGGGAGCGCATCGAACAGCGCAGCGGCACGAAGATCACCGAGCTGCGGGTTGCAGGCGGCGGCTCGCAAAGCGACGCGGCAATGCAGCTCACGGCGGATATCTTCGGTTTGCCCGCAGCGCGCGCCCACGTCTACGAAGCCTCAGGTCTGGGCGCGGCCATCGCCGGCGCGGTCGGCATTGGCGCCTATGCCGATTTCAGCACGGCGATCCAGGCCATGACGCGCGAAGGCCGCGTCTTCACGCCGGATCCTGCGCACCGCAAAACCTACGACGAGCTCTATCGCCGCGTCTACCTGAAGATGTACAAGCGCCTGCAGCCCATGTACGAAGACATCGCCGACATCACCGGCTACCCGCAAACCAGCTGAGTCTGCAACCTGACACCATGGGGCCAGACCCCATGGTGTCAGGTTGCAGACTCAGCGGTAGGGTCAGGTGGAGATGACGGCCTTGATGGCGTCCATGGCGGCGCTGCCGGGGCGGGTGACGCGCACCTGGTTGCGGCCTTCTTCCTTGGCCACGTACATGGCGCGGTCGGCGGCGACGAACAGCGTTTCGATGTTGTCGAGCTGGTTCGGGACGATTGTCGCAACCCCGATGCTGACCGTGATCCAGGCCGAAGTCAGGGAACGCGGGTGCGGCAGCTGCAGGCCTTCGACGTGGGCGCGCACCGATTCGGCCAGCATCGTGGCCGCTTCCGCGTCCGTTTCCGCAAACAGCAGCACGAATTCCTCGCCACCGTAGCGCGCCGCGATGTCGGTCACGCGCAGGGCGTGCGAGCTGATGGCCTGCGCCACTTCCTGCAGGCAGACGTCGCCCGCCGCGTGGCCGAGGGTGTCGTTGTACAGCTTGAAATGGTCCACATCCAGCACCACCAGCGACAGCGGCGAGCCGGTGCGGATGGCGCGCTGCCATTCCTTTTCCAGGAAGCTGTCGAAGTGGCGGCGGTTGGCGATCTTGGTCAGCGGGTCCACCATGGCCGCGCGCTGCAGCGCGTCTTCCGACAGCTTGTGGTGCGTGATGTCGTGCAGCAGGCCGATGAACAGGGGCTGGCGCAGGAACATCGGCGTCAGCGTCAAGTCCATGCAGACCGATGAACCCAGCTTGTGGCGGATGATGACTTCGCGCGTGCCGTGGCTGTGCGCCGTCTCGGGATTGGCCGCATAGCGTGCGAAGTATTCGAGGTATTCCTGCGCCACCAGGGGATTCAGCATCTCGGAAATGTACTTCCCCGCCAGCTCATGGGCGTCATATCCCAGGTAGCCGTCGCAGGCCGGATTGGTGAACTGGATGCGCCCGTTGGCCTCAATGATCATCAGGCCTTCCGCCATATTATTGACGATGGTGCGCAGGCGCTCGGCCTGTTCCTGCTGCGTTTCCGAACTGGCGCGGATCTGCAGCTGGGTACGCACGCGGGCGCACACTTCGGCCATGCGCAGCGGCTTGGTGATGTAGTCGACCGCGCCCAGGTCAAAGCCCGCCACCACGTCTTCCGTCTCGGTGCGGGCGCTCATGAAGACCACGGGAATACGCTGCGTGACCGGATGCGCCTTCAGTTGGCGGCAGGTCTCAAAACCGTCGATGCCGGGCATCACCACGTCCAGCAGGATCAGGTCGGGATGCACCCGGCGCGCCAGTTGCAGCGCACGCTCCCCCGAGTTCGCCACAAAAGTTTGATAGCCTTGTTCGACCATCAGCTTTCGCAGGGCGCTCAGGTTGTCCGGGGCATCGTCCACGATCAGGATCGCGGCGTCGCGCCGGGGAGCGTAACGGGTGCTGCCAAGGTTCATGTTGTCCTGTGCAAGTTGACTACCGGTAAGATGATACGCCTGCGTCAAACGAATAAATAGTGAAATCGGGAAAGTATTTAGGACAATACGCCAATTTTTAATTTCCTGCGACACATTTGAATTTCCGTGTAGCAATCTTGCTCTGGTAGCGGTAACGCAAACGTATGCCCATAAAAAACGGCGGCCCGAGGCCGCCGTTTTTTTCAGCAAAGAACGGTTTTACAGGCGTGCTTTGATCAGCTTGCCGAGGATTTCGATGCCCTGGCGAATGCGTTCCGGCGGCACCGTCACGAAGGACAGGCGCAGGGTGTTGGTTTCCGGTTCGTTGGCGTAGAACGGGGCGCCCGGCACGAAGGCCACCTTGTTCTGGATCGCTTCGTCCAGCAGTTCCATCGCATTGATGTGTTTCGGCAGCGTCACCCAGATGAACATGCCGCCTTCCGGCTTGGTCCAGCTGGCGCTGGCAGGGAAGTGCTCGGCCATCGCGTCCAGCATCACCTGGCACTGGTTGCCGTACAGCGCGCGGATGGTCGGGATGTGCTGGTCCAGGAAACCATCTTTCACCACCTCGTGCACCACCATCTGGGTCAGCTGCGCGGTGTGCAGGTCGGTGGCCTGCTTGGCCAGCTCCAGGCGACGCACCAGCGGCAGCGGCGCCACCACGTAGCCCAGGCGGATGCCCGGCGTCAGCACCTTGGAGAAGGAACCCATATAGATCACGCCGTCCGGATTCATGTTCAGCATCTTCGGCATCGGGTCGCCCTTGTAGCTCAGGGAGCCGTAAGGGTCGTCCTCGATCAGCGGCAGGCCGAGGCGGGCGCAGGTTTCCACCAGCTCCTGGCGGCGCGCCACGGACAGGGAACGGCCGGTTGGATTCTGGAAGTTCGGCAGCGCGTACAGCAGGCGCGCGCCTTCGGCCACGGCGTCCAGCGAGGATGGCACCAGGCCGTCGTCATCGGTCTGCACCGAAGCGAATTGCGGACGGTAGACCGAGAAGGCCTGCAGGGCGCCCAGGTAGCTCGGCGTTTCCACCAGCACCTTGCTGCCTTCGTCGATCAGTACCTTGCCCAGCAGGTCCAGCGCCTGTTGCGAGCCGGAGGTCATCAGCACTTGTTCCGGCGCGATCTTCGCGCCATTGCCGGAGAGGGAATCGGCCACCCATTGACGCAGCGGCAGGTAGCCGTCGGTCGGACCGTACTGCAACGCGGTCTTGCCGTTGGCGCTCAGTACCTTGTCGAACGCCGCTTTCATTTCTTCTACCGGGAAGGTGGCAGGCGAAGGCAGGCCGCCGGCGAAGGAAATGATTTCAGGCTGCTGCGTGATCTTCAAAATCTCGCGGATAAAAGAGCTTTGCAGCTGGGCAGCGCGTTCGGAGAAGCGCCACTGGATCGGGTTCGGGTTTTCGATTTTCATACCATTCTCTCGGAGGTGGGGGAACAAGCGCGCTTGTGGCGGCTTTTTGATAAAGGGCGGCGCTGGGTAAGCGCCGCCCACAATTCCAAATTAAGCTACTTCAGCGATCAGTTCAATTTCCACGCAGGCGCCGCGCGGAATCTGGGCCACGCCGAAGGCGGAACGCGCGTGCTTGCCGGCGTCGCCGAACACTTCGCCCAGCAGCTCGGAGCAGCCGTTCGTTACCAGGTGCTGTTCGGTGAAGTCCGGGGTGGAGTTCACCAGCGACATTACCTTGACGATGCGTTTTACGCGGCTCAGGTCGCCGCCAACAGCTTCCTGCAGCGTGCCCATCAGGTCGATGGCGATGGCGCGCGCCGCCTGCTGGCCTTCAGCGGTATCGATATTCTTGCCCAGCTGGCCTACCCATGGGGTGCCGTCCGGTTTCTTAGCGATGTGGCCGGAGATGAACACGAGGTTGCCGGTTTGCACGTACATGACGTAGGCAGCGACCGGGGCGGCCGGAGGGGCCAGGGTGATATCGAGCGACTTCAGCTTTTCGTAGACGGACATGTTCGGGTTCCAAAAAATGAGGCGAAGACCGATATTGTATCAGCGGCGGATCTGCATGCGGCGGCCGAAGCCGACCGTTGCAATCACACCCAGCGCAAACACCATGTGTTCACCCTGCAGCGGTTCGCCCAGCAGCAGGGCCGCACCCAGCAGGGTAAGGAAGGGCTGGACCAGCTGCACCTGGCCCACCCGCGCCACGCCGCCGCGCACCATGCCGCGGTACCAGAAGAAGAAACCGAGGAACATCGAAAACACGCTGGTGTAGGCAAACGCCATCCAGGCCTTGCCGCTGGCGTCCGCCACCGCCTGCGGATCGGCCCACCACTGCCACAGGGTTAGCGGCAGCACCACGGGCAGGGACAGCAGCAGCGCCCAGCTGATCGTCTGCTCGCCGCCCAGCGATTTGGACAGGCGGGCGCCCTCGGCATAGCCGAACGATGCCAGCAGGCCTGCCGCCAGAATGGCGAAGTCAGCCGCATGCAGGCTGCCGCTGTTCTGGCGCAGGGCAAAGGCGATCACCAGTGCGGTGCCCAGCGCAGCCACGGCCCAGAAGCCGGCTGAAGGCTTTTCCTGGCCGCGCAGCGAAGAGAACATGGCGGTCGCCAGCGGCAAAATGCCGACCAGTACAGCACCGTGCGAAGCGGGTACCCACTGCATGGCGATGGACGTCAGCAGCGGAAAGCCGATCACGCAGCCGCCGGCCACGGCGGCCAGCGCCGGCAGGTCGCCGCGCTTCGGCAGCGGCGCACCTTTCCAGTACAGCCAGATGCCGGCCAGCGTGGCCGCGATGACGGCACGGCCCATGGCCACGAACAAGGGATGCAGCTCGGCCACCGCCATGCGGGTGAAGGGCAGGGTCAGGCTGAAGATAGCCACCCCAATCAGGCCCAGCAGCATGCCCATGGTTTCATCCGGCACGCGGAGCGGGGCAGTGGACAGGGGGCGGGCTTCGGGGGGCATGATCTTCTCTTTGATTTGGTGGCAGACAAGGTGTATCGTAGAATAATTAACCAGTACAGTGCCTATACAATTTTCCAAATCATTCGACATACTGTGACGGTAAAATGACCAGTACACCTGCCATGCCCGTCGCCCTGCTGTCGCGCGATGCAGGGGAATCGCTGATCGACCAGATTGTGCGCAGCGTCACCGCCCGCATTGATGACCGGGTGCTGCGCAGCGGCAGCCGCATGCCCTCGATCCGGCGCTTCGCCACCACCCACGCCGTGAGCCCTTTCACGGTGGTGGCGGCCTATGACAGGCTGGTGGCGCGCGGCTACCTGGAATCGCGCCGTGGCGCCGGCTTCTTCATCCGCGACCGGGCGCCCATCAACGCCCCGCGCACGGCCGCCGCCGAAGCGGCGCCGCAGCAGATGGACGTGGTCTGGCTGGTGCGGAACATGTTCCGCCAGCTGCCTTACCAGCATATGCCCGGTGCGGGCGTGCTGCCGACCGACTGGCTGGATGGCGGCGTCATCGCCAACGCCCTGCGCAACGTCAGCCGCCAGCATCCGGCCAACCTGCTGAACTATGGCCAGCCGCAGGGCTTCCTGCCGCTGCGCCAGCAGTTGCAGCACAAGCTGGCCGCCATCGATATCGGCGCCACGCCCGAACAGTTCGTGACCACGGTGGGAGTGACCCAGGCGCTGGACCTGGTGGCGCGCGAATTCCTGCGCCCCGGCGATACGATTTTCGTGGACGACCCGGCCTGGTTCCTGATGTTCGGCTCCTTTGCGGCGCTGGGGGCAAAGGTCATCGGCATTCCGCGCCTGGCGGACGGGCCGGACCTGGCCCGGCTGGCCGAAATGGCGGCGCTGCACAAGCCAAAACTTTACGTCATCAACTCCATCCTGCATAACCCCACCTCCACCTCGATTTCGGCGGCCAAGGCCTTCCAGGTGCTGCGCATCGCGGAGGAACATGACTTCATGGTGGTGGAAGACGATATCTACTGCGACCTGCACCCAGGCGCCCAGCCCGCAGTGCGCCTGGCGGCCCTGGACCAGCTGAAGCGGGTGATTTACCTGAGCGGCTTCTCGAAGACCATGGCGGCCAACCTGCGCGTCGGCTATATCGCGGCGGCGCCGGAGCTGGCGCAGCGCCTGGCCGACCGCAAGATGCTGCAGACCCTGACCAGCAGCGATATCGGGGAGCGGGTGGTCTACAACATCCTCTCCGAAGGCCTGTACCGCAAGCACGCGGAGCGCATGCGCGGCCGCATCGACGCGGTGCGCGACCGCACCATGCGCCAGATGGAGCGTATCGGGCTGCGCCTGGCCAGCCAGCCCTCGGCCGGCATGTTCGTCTGGGCCGATACGGGGCGGGACACCAATGTCATGGCCGAGCGGGCCATGGCCGAAGGCATGCTGCTGGCGCCGGGCAGCCTGTTTTCGCCCAGCCAGCTGCCGTCCACCTTCATGCGCCTGAACGTGGCCGCCATGCAGGACCCGGCCGTGTGGCGCTTCCTGGAGCGGGAAATGGGATCGACAACGGTATCAAAAAGCTCTTGAAATCCCATGGAGCGCCCCCAGATTGCGCAAATCCGACCAACCTTATAAAACTATAGAGGATAACAATGGGCGATCACAAAGAAACCCTGGGCTTCCAGGCGGAAGTGAAACAACTGCTGCAGCTGATGATCCACTCCCTGTATTCGAACAAGGAGATCTTCCTGCGCGAACTGATTTCGAATGCTTCGGATGCGGCCGACAAGCTGCGCTTCGAGGCCATCAACAACGACGCGCTGTACGGCAATGACCACGAGCTGAAAATCAAGGTCAGCTTCGACAAGGCCGCGCGCACCGTCACCATTTCGGACAACGGCATCGGCATGAGCCGCGACGAAGCCATCGCCCACCTGGGCACGATCGCCAAGTCCGGCACCAAGGAATTCTTCGGCAAGCTGTCCGGCGACCAGCAGAAGGACGCTGCCCTGATCGGCCAGTTCGGCGTGGGCTTCTATTCCGGCTTCATCGTGGCGGACAAGATCACCGTAGAATCGCGCCGCGCCGGCCTGGAGGCGAAGGATGGCGTGCGCTGGGAGTCCGCAGGCGAGGGCGATTACAGCATCGAACAGATCGAGAAGCCATCGCGCGGCACCGACATCATCCTGCACCTGCGCGAAGGCGAGGACGAGCTGCTGTCGTCCTGGAAGCTGAAATCCATCATCCGCAAGTACTCCGACCATATCTCGCTGCCGATCCAGATGCAGAAGGAAGAATGGGACGAAGAGAAGAAGGAGATGGCGCTCAAGGACGAGCAGGAAACCATCAACCAGGCCAGCGCCCTGTGGGCCCGCAGCAAGAGCGACATCACGCCGGAGCAGTACGACGAGTTCTATAAACATGTATCGCACGACTTCCAGTCGCCGCTGACCTACACCCACAACCGCGTGGAAGGCCGCAGCGAATACACGCAGCTGCTGTACATCCCGGCCAAGGCGCCGTTCGACCTGTGGGACCGCAACAAGCGCGGCGGCATCAAGCTTTATGTGAAGCGCGTCTTCATCATGGACGATGCCGAGCAGCTGATGCCGACCTACCTGCGCTTCGTGAAAGGCGTGATCGACTCGGCCGACCTGCCGCTGAACGTGTCGCGTGAAATCCTGCAGGAATCGCGCGATGTGAAGGCGATCCGCGAAGGCTCCACCAAGCGCGTGCTGGGCATGCTGGAAGAGCTGGCGAATGCGGAAGAGCAGGACAAAAAGGACAAGTACGCCACCTTCTGGACCGAATTCGGCCAGGTGCTGAAAGAGGGCGTCGGCGAAGACGCGGCCAACAAGGACCGCCTGGCCAAGCTGCTGCGCTTCGCCTCCACCAACGGCGATTCCGACGCACAGAACGTGTCGCTGGAAGACTACGTGGGCCGCATGAAGGAAGGCCAGGACAAGATTTACTATGTCACCGCCGATAACTACACGGCCGCGAAAAACAGCCCGCACCTCGAAATCTTCCGCAAGAAGGGCGTTGAAGTGCTGCTGCTGACCGACCGCGTGGATGAGTGGATGCTATCCTTCCTCACCGAGTTCGAGGGCAAGGAACTGGTATCGGTGGCAAAAGGCGGCCTGGACCTCGGCAAGCTGGAAGACGAAGCCGAGAAGAAAGAGCACGAAGAAACCGAAACCCAGTACAAGGACCTGGTCGCGAAGATGAAGGAGTCGCTGGCCGACAAGGCCAAGGACGTGCGCGTGACCTTCCGCCTGACCGATTCGCCGGCCTGCCTGGTGGCGGACGAGCACGAGCTGTCCGGCAACCTGCTGCGCATGCTGAAGGCGGCCGGCCAGAACGCGCCGGAATCCAAGCCGATTCTGGAAATCAACCCGAATCACCCGCTGGTCACCCGCCTCAAGTACGAAGGCCCGGACAGTGTCAAATTCGCCGACTGGTCGCACATCCTGTTCGACCAGGCCCTGCTGGCCGAAGGCGGATCGCTGAGCGACCCCGCCTCCTTCGTCAAGCGCATGAACGAAATGCTGCTCAGCGGCAAGTAACAGAAAGGGGCCTCGGCCCCTTTTTTTTACGTCCGGCGCCGGCGCGCGACGCCGAGCGCGAAGGGGACGCCTAGCAGCAGCATCATGGCCGTGGCCGGTTCAGGTATGGGAGCCAGGAAGCCGCGGATCTCGCCGGCGGGATAGAGCGTGGTGTGGATGTTGAGGTAGGCTATGCCCGCATCCAGTCCGGCCAGCAGGGCGGCTTCGGCGCCTGCCGTGGTGCCGCCGTTATTCGCGATGAAGGTGGCGTTCCAGGTCGAGGCCAGCGAGGTGTCGAAGCTCATCAGGTAAGTGCCTTCGGTTACGCCGGACGGGAAGCCGGTGAAGGTCGGCACCATGGTGGCCACGCCAGCCGTGCCGGGTGGCGCGACGCAGCAATGGATGTGTGCGGCTGTCACAGTTCCGAGCAGGTCGGTGAACACCGTCCCCACAGTCAGCGTGTGGCTTGTTACATCGAATGTGACAATGGCGGCGCCGACGGCGGGCGAAGCGTTCGGCGTGGCCTCCTGCGCGCCGGTCAGCGTGGCGCTGTAGCTGTCCGCCAGCACGGGCGCGCTGCATACGGCCAGCACCAGGGCAAGAATCAGGGATTTCATGTCGTCTCCTCCATTGCGGTTAAGGGCGGAGAAAACCATGCAAGAATCAGGCCGCTCGCGCTCTGGCCGCGCAGTGCCCCGGAGCGGCCTGGGATACCCCGGCCGGCCGCTGAAATGTTGAGCAAGCCGCTGTATCAGTTCTGTGACAAACATGCCGCGCACGGTTGAATTCAGCGGGGCGCGTTTCCGCGACCGACTACGTTAGAATGCAAACTTGCCTATATTCACCTTTTTGCCTGCGCGCTGACTAGTTCTATGCAATCCAGCCATTGCTCTGTACTGCTGATCGATGACGAAGCCCTCGCTCAGGACTACATCCGTCACAGCCTCGATGGCGACACCGAAATCGCGCTGTGCTACGACCCCTGCTCCGAACGGGCTGTGCAGCTGGCCGTTGAGTCCCAGGCAAGCGTGGTGCTGGTTGACTTGCGCATGCCCGGCACCGACGGCTTCGCCGTGGTACGCCTGCTGCGCGGCGACGCGCGCACCGAACATCTCCCCATCATCCTGCTGTCCTCGGAAGACAGCGCAGATATCAAGGTGCAGGCCTTTGCCGCCGGCGCAAACGATTACCTCGTAAAGTGGCCCGATCCGCGTGAATTGGCGGCCCGCGTGCGCTATCACAGCGACGCCTACATCGCGCGCCGCCAGCGCGATGACGCCTTCGAGTCGCTGGCGCGCAGCCAGGAAGAGCTGCGGGTGAGCCAGGCGGCCCTGCACCAGGCGCAGAAGATGGAAGCCATTGGCCAGCTGACTGGCGGCGTGGCCCACGATTTCAATAATGTGCTGCAGATCATAGGCGGCAACCTGCAGCTGCTGAAACTGATCGGCGGTGTCAGCGAAAGCGCACGATCCCGCATTGATACCGCGCTGGCCGGCGTGGAGCGCGGCGCGCGGCTTGCTGCCCATTTGCTGGCCTTCGCACGCCGCCAGCCGCTGCAGGCGGTGGTGATTGACCCCGGCACGGTGCTGGGCGAAATGTATGACATGCTGCGCCGCGTATTGGGTCCGCAGGCCGAAATCGTCACCGATATTGCGCCCGGCCTGTGGAATGTGGCCGTTGACCCCAGCCAGCTGCACAATGTGGTGCTGAACCTCGTTATCAATGCGCGCGACGCCATGCCGGACGGCGGCAAGCTGACCATCCGCGCCGCGAATTGCTGCGCCGGTGCGCCGGAACTGCGCGAGGTGGGCGAGGGCGAATACGTGATGCTGGAAGTGGTGGATACCGGCAAAGGCATGCCGCAGGAAGTGCTGCAGCGCGCCTTCGAACCCTTCTTCACCACCAAGCCTACCGGCCAGGGCACGGGCCTCGGCCTGTCGATGGCCTATGGCTTCGTCAAGCAGTCCGGCGGCGAGATCGTCATGAACAGTGTGCCGGACGAGGGCACCAGCGTGCGCATTTTCCTGCGCCGCTGCGCGGCCGAACCGGTGCCGGAAGAAGAGCATGGCAGCACGGCGCTATATGGCGGCGTGGAGACGATCCTGGTGGTGGAAGATGAGGATGACGTGCGCAGCGCCACCTCGGAACTGCTGTCAGCGCTGGGCTACAGCATTCTGGAAGCGCGCGATGCGGACCACGCGCTGGCCGTGCTGGAACAGGCGCCGCATATCGACCTGCTGTTTACTGACGTGATCATGCCGGGCAAAACCAGCAGCCTGGAGCTCGCGGAACAGCTGCGCCGCAAATATCCCGATGCGCAGGTGCTGTTTACTTCCGGCTATGCGGAAGGAGTGCTGGTCCACCAGGGCAAGCTGGATCCTTCCATCAGCCTGCTGCATAAACCTTATAACGCCGATGTGCTCAGCGCGCGCATCCGGCACCTGCTGCGCCGCCGCAGCAAAGCTGCTTAGCTGGGGCGCACGTAGCGCTGCGAGCCTGGCGGCGGTTCGTTCAGCACGGCCCAGAAGATGCCCAGGTCCGAAATGGCGCGCACAAATTCCTTGAAGTCCACCGGTTTCACCACATAGGCGTTCACGCCCAGTTCATAGCTGCGCACCAGGTCCTGCTCCTCGCGGGAGGAGGTGAGCATCACCACCGGCAGCGCGCGCAGCTCCTGTGTCGCGCGCACTTCGCGCAGCACTTCAAGGCCGTCGACCTTCGGCAGTTTCAGGTCCAGCAGGATCACGGCGGGGTTGCCCTTTTGCCGCCGCGCGTATTCGCCGCGGCAATGCAGGTAGTCCAGCGCTTCGGCGCCATCGCGGACTACGATCACTTCATTGGCAAGCTGGCTCTTCTCCAGGGCGACGAGAGTCAGTTCCAGGTCGTTAGGATTATCTTCAACCAGCAGGATGGGTTTTAGCATGTTTACCTTTTAAACAGAGGGGAGAACGTCGGGAATACTGAAATAGAACACCGCCCCCTGGTCGGGGAAAGATTCGGCCCACACCCGGCCCCCATGGCGCTCGATGATGCGGCGTACATTGGCCAGGCCGATGCCGGTGCCCTGGAAATCTTCCATGCGGTGCAGGCGCTGGAACACGCCGAACAGCTTGTGCACATAATCCATATTGAAGCCGACCCCATTGTCGGCCACGCGGAATACCTGTTCGCCATCGTGGTGTTCGGCGCTCACCCGGATAATGGCCGGGTCCCGCGGCGCAGTGAACTTGAGCGCATTCGAGAGCAGGTTGAACACCGCCAGGTGCAGGAACGCGGGATCGGCATGCACCATGGGCAGCTCGCCCACTTCCCATTGCACATTGCGCTGGCCGGCATCGAGCGCCAGCTTCTCAATGCAGCCTTGCACCAGGTCGCGCATATTCACCTGCACCGGACGCAGCGAGGCGCGCCCCATCTGCGAGAAGCTGAGCAGGTCGTCCACCAGCTTGCCCGCGAGCCGCGCCGATTCCTTGATATTCCTGAGGAAGCGCTGCCGCTTCTCCGGCGTGGCCCCGGCATCGGCCTCCATCAGCAGGTCGCTGAACCCCACGATATGGCGCAGCGGCGCGCGCAGGTCGTGCGACACCGAATACGAGAATGCTTCCAGTTCCTTGTTGGCGCGGCCGAGTTCTTCGGCCAGCTCCGCCATCTGCTCGGCGCGTTCCAGCGCAATGCCCAGCAGCGCGGTACGGAATTCCAGCGCCATTTCAATTTCGCCGGGATGCCAGGGCTGGCTGCAGCCATGGATGGTTTCGCGCCAGGAGGCAAAGCTGGTGCGGGGGCTGAGCTGCTGCGGCGCGCCGTCCGGCGCAGCCTTGCTGTGCGGGTTGCCGGCCCAGTCAATGTTCTGCACCAGCTCCGGCCGGAACCACAGCAGGAAATGTTTATGGATGCGTGAAATCGGCATCGCCATCAGGCCGCTGGCGTTGTGCCGCCATGCGGCGGCGGGCGGAAATATCGTGCTCAGTTGTTCGGTGTGGAAGATTTCGTCCAGTGCGTGCTGCTCGAGCCATACCGCCAGGGAGCGCACGAAGTCCTCCGGCGGCGTGTCGCCGTACATGCGGATCTGGTCGTCGATGATGATGGCGGCGCCGGTGGCGCGGCCAAATTGCAGCAGCTGCGGAAACACGCTGCTCATATTGTCGATGAAGTTCGAGCCTTGGGTAAGGCCGGCCAGCACGGATACCATCGCGCGCCGCACTTCGAGGCGGAACTTCAGGTCCTCCGCGTCTTCCCGGCTTTCCACGCGCAGCGCGAGAATCTGCGCCAGCTGCTCGCAGGCGCTGCGCCTGTCGAATGGAATGTGGCGGGGCTGCGCATTGTGGCAGGAGATCAGCCCCCACAGGCGGCCCTTCACCACCAGCGACACCGACATCGAGGCCAGCGTGCCCATATTGCGCATGTATTGCAGGTGGATGGGCGACACGCTGCGCAGTGCCGCATAGGAAAGGTCGTTGCGCTGGCCGGTCAGCGGATTCAGCGCGGGCTCCAGCCGGGCCGCCTCGTAATCCGCATCGGGAATCAGGCGGATGCGGTTCAGCACATACAGTTCGCGCGCCTGGCGCGGAATGTCGGAAGCGGGGAAGCGCTGGCCCAGGCAGGATGGCAGGCTGCCGTCATTGCTTTCGGCCAGAACGTGGCCATTGCCTTCGGCATCGAAGGAATACACCAGCACCCGGCCAAAGCCGGTGGCCTTGTGGATCTGCACCGCCGCCGCAGCGCACATCTGCGGCACGGAATCGGCATCGTTCAGCGACTGGAGGAAACTGCCCACCAGCGGGTAGAGGTGGCGGAAATCGGCGGCCGAATGCTTGACCGCTTCGAATTCCAGCATCAGCAGCCCGTCGTAGCTGTGCGCCAGCACATCGTAGTGACGGCCGCCCGACATGGCGACGGTGGCCGCGAATACCGGGCGCGGGCCGACTTTTTCTGCCGTGATTTCGTCTGCCAGCGCGCGCATGGCCTCGTCGCCCAGCAGCGCCGCAAGCGGCTGCCCCAGCAGCGCGGATACAGGCTGGCCAAGGTGTTGTGACACATTGTCACTTACCTGCACTACTTTTAGTTGCGGAGACAGCGAGAGAATAAAACCGTGCGGCTGCACGCTGCCTGGAGTCCTGATTGCCTCCTGCTCGCAACTACTCAGGTCGAGAATGGGCGCCGGTTTTGTCATGAACAGAATTCTAGCGGAAATCAACTCCTTGCCAGCGCCCAATATCCGCTAGCGGACACTTTGCAACAGATAACTTTCCTGACCGCAGCTTTTTCGCGAACGGCGTACTTCGGGCGGGCTGCAGCTGCGCGAGCTGCCGTCCCTCGCATAGCAAATCCGCAGCTCGCGCAGGAAACGTCCGCTGCCACTGCAGAAGGGCAACACGGACCCCGGTTTCAGTGTGGGATTGGCGGCCTGGAACGCCTGCATCAGCCCCGGGGTGTCCACCCGCACCGGCTGCGCCGGGCGCTGGTAGGGCGCCGGAATTTTGAGGCCATCGCGCAGCCTGGCCGACAGGGCCAGGTAAGCTTCCGGACCGAGGCCGGAGCAGGTGCCATGCTTTTCCCACTCATGCCCGATCAGCTTGGGCGAGGGATACATGCCGGCGTAGCGCTTGCGCAGCGCGTCCGGCAGCTTCTCGTCCGAACAGTCGGATGGGAAGCGTTTGTATTCGTGCTGCGGCCACAGGCCGTGCAGCACGAAACCCAGCTGCTTGCCGGCCGCGCATTGCGCCGGATCGCGGTCGCCCCGGCTGGCGCAATAGTCCGGCGACCAGCTCAGGGACAGGATGTAGTAATCGAAGTCGCCCGGCCGGTCGGACTGCGCTGCGGCCGGCGGCGCGGCGCCGAGGGCGAGGAGCAGGGGCAGCAGGCGGCGCATCAGTTGCCCTCCGTACGAGGGGTGTCGCGCATGAAGAATTCCAGCGTGCCGCCCGCCGCGATATCGCGGTGGTGCAGGAAAGGCTGCTTGAGCGGCTTGCCGTTCAAAAGCATGCGGTCCACATAGAATGCCGTGCCGCTCAGGCCATGGGCCACCATCGTGAAGCGCTTGCCGTCCGCCAGTTTCAGCACGGCGCGGTCCAGGCGCGGGGTGCCGATGGCATACACCTGGTCGTTCGGGGACACGGGATAGAAGCCCAGCGCACTGAAGATATACCAGGCCGACATCTGGCCCAGGTCGTCGTTGCCAGGCAGGCCGTCGGGGCGGGCGAAATACATGGCGTCCATTACCTGGTGCACGCGCTGCTGCGTCTTCCATGGCTGGCCGGCGTAGTTGTACAGGTAGGCGATATGGTGGCTCGGCTCATTGCCTGCCACGTACTGGCCCACCAGGCCGGCGATGTCTTCGTGCTCCTTGATCTTGTCCTTGCTGACTTCCGTGTCGAACAGGTGGTCCAGGCCCTGCACGAACTTGTCCTTGCCGCCCTTGATCGCAATCAGGCCGGCCACGTCGTGCGGCACATACCAGGAGTACTGCATCGAGCTGCCTTCGGTGAAGGCGCTGCGTTTCTGCGCCAGTTCTGGATCGAAGGGTTCCTCCCAGCTGCCGTCCGCATTGCGGCCGCGCATGAAGCCGATGCGCGTGTCGAAGGTGTTGCGGTAGTTCTGCGAGCGCTTCAGATAGTGCTGGTAGTCGGCCTGCTTGCCCATGGCTTTCGCCAGCTGGGCGATGGCATAGTCATCGTAGGCATATTCCGCGGTCTTGGAAGCGGCTTCGTTCTGCTTGTCGTGCGCCACCCAGCCCTTGTCGATGTAATGGTCCAGGCCTGCGAAGTCGCGCCGGTTGGCAGTGTCGGTAACGGCTTTCCAGGCCAGCGCCGTATCGTAGTTGCGGATGCCCTTGGCGTAAGCGTCGGCGATCACCGACACGGCGTGGTAGCCGATCATGGTGCCGGTCTCGTTGCCATGGAAGCTCCAGATCGGCAGCATATTGACGGGGCTTTGCTGGTAGTGCGCCAGCATCGACGTCACCATATCGCCCACCCGTTGCGGCTGGGTATAGGTGAATAGGGGGTGCAGCGCGCGGTAGGTGTCCCACAGCGAGAAGATGCTGTAGTTGGTGGTTTTCGTGGTGTGGATATTCTGGTCCAGGCCACGGTATTTGCCGTCCACGTCGTTGAATACCACGGGGCCCAGCACCGTGTGGTACAGGGAGCTGTAGAACATCTTCTTGTTCTCTTCCGTGCCCTGCACCTCGAACTTGTTCAGCTCCGCCACCCATTTTCTCTTCGCATCGGCGCGCACCTTGTCGAAGTCCCAGTGCGGGATTTCGGCCTTCAGGTTCTTCATCGCGCCTTCCGGGCTCACGAAGGAGATGCCGACTTTCAGCAGCACCTGCTCGCCTTCATTCGTCTTGAAATCGACAAAGGCTTTCAGCGAGCGGCCCTGCAGCTCGGGCAGGGTGATGATCTCCGCAGCGCCTTCCGCTTTCGTGCGGGCCGGGCGGCCATAGCGTTTTTCGTCCTCGCGCACCATGCCGAATTTATCGAAGGGTTTGGAGAACTGCATGGCGAAGTAGATGGGCTTGAACTTGGCCCAGCCGGTGGTCATGCGGTAGCCCACGATGGTCTTGTTGTCCACCACGCGCAGCTGGCTCCACAGCACCTTTTCCTCGGTGTTGTAAATGGCGTGGCTCATGTCGATCAGCACGTGGGCGCTGTCCGATTTGGGGAAGGTGTAGCGGTGCATGCCCACGCGTTCGGTGGCCGTCAGTTCGGCGCGGATGCCGTAGTCCTTCAGGCCCACGGCGTAGTAGCCCGGCTGCGCCACTTCATCGTCGTGGCTGTAGAAGGAGCGGTAGCCTGCTTCGCTGGCGCTGCCCGGCTGCAGGTTCACCTTGCCGGTGGTCGGCATCACCAGGATGTCGCCCAGGTCGGAGTGGCCGGTGCCGCTGAAATGGGTGTGGCTGAAGCCGAGGATTACCTTGTCCTCATGCCGGTAGCCGGCGGCCCAGGCATAGCAGCATTCGGTGAAATTGCCCTTGAAGACGCCGTTCTTCGTATCCGGGCTCAGTTGCACGAGGCCGAAGGGGACGGTGGCGCCGGGGTAGGTATGGCCTTCGCCGCCGGTGCCGATCATGGGATCGGCATAATCGTATGGCGTTTTCGGCTTGTCGGCGGCGTGGGAGGAAGCGCTGAGAACCAGCAGCGCTGCGGTGATGAGGGGTTTGAAGCCTGGCATGGTTCTCCTTGGTTTTTTAGAGTGCGGTCCTCAGTGCGAACAGTTCGGGGAACAGCACAACGTCCAGCATTTTGCGCAGATAGCTTACACCGGCTGTGCCGCCCGTGCCAGTCTTGAAGCCAATGATGCGCTCCACTGTCGTTACATGGCGGAAGCGCCAGAAGCGGAAGGCCGTTTCGAGATCCACCAGTTTTTCGGCCAGCTCGTACAGCGCCCAGTGATGTTCGGGATCCTTGTAGACCTCCAGCCAGGCCGCCTTCACCGATTCGTCCGCCACGGTGGCCTGGGTGGGATCGGCCTTCAGGCGTGCTTCGGAGACCGGCAGGCCGTTGCGTGCCAGCAGGCGGATCGCCTCGTCGTAGACCGAGGGCTCATTGAGCGCCTTCTCCAGGATGGCATAGGTCTCGGGCGTGGTGTTGTGCACCGAGAGCAGGTTGGCGTTCTTGTTACCGAGGATGAACTCGATCTCGCGGTACTGGTAGGACTGGAAGCCGGAGGAGGCGCCGAGGTAGGGTCGGATCGCCGTGTATTCCGGCGGCGTCATGGTGGCCAGCACGTCCCAGGCGTGCACCAGCTGGTCCATAATGCGCGCCACGCGCGCCAGCATCTTGAAGGCCGGCGGCAGGTCGCCGCCGCGCAGATGCCCGCACACGGCGTGCATCTCGTGCAGCATCAGCTTCATCCACAATTCGCTGGTCTGGTGCTGCACGATGAACAGCATCTCGTTGTGGTTGGGAGACAGCGGTTGCTGGGCAGTGAGGATCTTGTCCAGTCCCAGGTAGTCGCCATAGCTCATGGACTTCGAAAAGTCCATCTGTGCGCCGTGCCACTGGCCGGCTGGTTTTTTGTCGTCGCTCATTGAAGTACTCAGGTGACTGCGCCGCGTTCCGCGGCAATATCGTAGGCCTGGCCGTCCAGGATCTGCTTCAGGATTTCGACGGCATCCCACACATCGGCAAAGCTGGTATACAGCGGCGTGAAGCCGAAACGCATGATATGCGGTTCGCGGTAGTCGCCGATCACGCCGCGCGCAATCAGCGCCGCCATCACCGCGTAGCCATGCGGATGGGCGAAGCTGACCTGGCTGCCGCGCCGCGCATGTTCGCGCGGCGTCACCAGTTCCAGCGGATGCGCGGCACAGCGCGATTCCACCAGTTCGATGAACAGGTCGGTCAGGGCCAGCGATTTGTCGCGGATGGCGGCCATGCTGGTTTGCGCAAAAATCTCCAGCCCGCATTCCACCATCGCCAGCGACACGATGGGCTGGGTGCCGCACAGGGCGCGGCCTATGCCGTCGGTCGGGGTGAAGTGGGGCGCCATCGCGAACGGCGCGGCATGGCCCCACCAGCCGGACAGGGGCTGGCTGAACTGCGCCTGATGGCGCTGCGGCACCCAGATGAAGGCCGGGGCGCCCGGACCGCCGTTCAGGTATTTATAGGTGCAGCCGATGGCGAAGTCGGCGCCGTCGCGGTTCAGGTTCACAGGCACCGCGCCCGCCGAGTGGGCCAGGTCCCAGACCGTGACCGCGCCATGCTGGCGGGCGAGGGCGGAGAGGGCGGCCATATCGTGCTGGTAGCCGCTGCGGTAGTTCACATGGGTGAGCATCAGCACGGCGGTATCGGCGCCCAGCGCGGCCGGAATGTCTTCCGGCGTATCGGCCAGGCGAATCTGGTAGCCGCGGTCCAGCCAGGAGGCCAGGCCCTGTGCCATATAGATATCGGTCGGGAAGTTGCTGCGCTCCGTCACGATGACCTTGCGCCCGGCGTCCCTTGCCTGCAGGTGGAGGGCGCCGGCCAGGGCCTTGAACAGGTTGACCGACGTGGTATCCGTGACAACCACCTCGGAAGCCCCAGCTCCGACCAGCGGCGCCAGCAGGTCGCCGAGGCGGCGCGGCATCTGGAACCAGCCTGCCGTATTCCAGCTGGTGATCAAGTCCTTGCCCCATTCCTGGGCAATCACGGCAGTGGCGTGGGTGAGGGCGGCCTTCGGGCGGGCGCCCAAGGAGTTGCCATCCAGATAAATCACGCCGGCGGGAAGGTCGAACAGCTCGCGCAGCGGGGCCAGTGCATCGCCTGCATCGCGCTCCAGGCAGTCGGATCGGGTGAGCATAAAAATTAGTTGAGGCTTGAAGAAAGTGCCAGTCTAGCATGCTTTTACGGACTTTCCGGATGGCGCAATCGCCCGCAAACCCGCATGGATGCTGGGTTTGGTAGATTTTTCGAAAAATTTTAAAAAATTTTCGAAAAACCCCTAAAGTTCCCGAAACTGCTGCCGTTACCGTTCTTAGATGTCCCGGAAAAGGCCCGCTGTTCGGCACTTTGAATTGGCGAAAAAAATTTTAAAATTTTTTAGTCAAAACCCTAAAGTTCTTCAAAACGCTGCCGTTACCGGTGTAGATGTCGCAAAAAAGTCTCACCGCGTCATTTATTTTCAGCCCCCGAATCTGCATTTTTGGCAGGGGCGACAAAAATTGGAAAGCCGCGCCATTGCTGGCGTGCAAGCCTATTGTTCAGCGTTTGTCAGACAAACGCTGACATGGGCTATTCCGTATTCTCCGACCGCAAATACAGAACCTTCCCTCTTCTCGCGGCCTGGTTGCTCCAGCAGAATGTATCTCAACGGAAACGCAAATGCGTTCCAAGACAGAATTCAACTGGAGATGGACATGACTGCAAACGACATGATGGCTGAGATCCGCGATGCAAACCTGAGCTACCTGATGCTGGCTCAGCAAATGATCCGCGCGGACAAGGTAACCGCCATCTTCCGTCTGGGCATTTCGGCCGACATCGCCGACCTGATCGAAGGCATGAGCAACGCCCAGATCCTGAAACTGGCAGGCGGCAATATGATGCTGGCCCGCTTCCGCTTCGACGACGGTGCGATTCTTTCCATGCTGACCAACTACAATAAGGACCGTGGCCTGGCCCAGTCGCACGCCGCCATCCTGATGGCCGGCCAGCCAGCAGAAGAAATCGTTTAAGCCACCGGAGCCCGCACCATGAGCAAGAAGAGCGTTGTTACCGAAGCACAGGAAATCCAGCTGGCGATCGAACTGATCAACCTGGGCGCCCGCCTGCAGCTGCTGGAATCGGAAGTGTCGCTGTCGCGCGAGCGCCTGCTCAAGCTGTACAAGGAGCTCAAGGGCGTGTCGCCGCCGAAAGGCATGCTGCCGTTCTCGACCGACTGGTTCCTGACTTGGCAGCCGAACATCCACTCTTCGCTGTTCATCAATATTCACAGCTTCCTCACCCAGCACGCGGGCGCCACCGGCATCCATGCCGTGATGAAGGCCTACCAGCTTTACCTGGAGCAAATGCCGCCGGAAGCGGGCGAAGAGCCGGTGCTGTCGTTGACCCGGGCCTGGACCCTGGTGCGCTTCTTTAGCAGCAAGATGCTGGAACTGAAACACTGCGGCAAATGCCAGGGCAAGTTCGTCGTCAACGGCATGGACCTGAACGGCGGCTACCATTGCGGCCTGTGCCACATGCCTTCCCGCGCCGGCAAGACCCGCAAAGCCAAGGAAGAGGCGCTGGCCGCCTGAGCGTGACGACGCCACGCCGCTCCGCTGCAAAAAAGCCGCCCGCGAGGCGGCTTTTGCGCATTCCGGCCCTGCGTGCGCTGGCCGCCCAGTGCGCCGCGCTGCTGCCCACGGCGCTGGCCGCCGCCGCCCTCGATGCGGCAGGCGCCGGGCTCACCTTGTTTACTGCCGCCTTGCTGCAGGGGCTGTTCGCCATGCTGATCGGCTGGCGCCTGCGGCTGGCCGTCTGGTGGCGGCCCATGCTGCTGCTGTTTCCGCTCGCGCTGCTGAGCGCGGCCGCCCTCGGCCTGCCGTCCTGGCTTTATCTGCTCATTTTTGCGGCACTGCTGCTGGTCTACTGGTCCACCTTCCGCACCCAGGTGCCTTACTATCCCTCCGGGCCGGCGGTCTGGCAGGCGGTGGAAGCCTTGCTGCCGCAGGGCAGGGCGGCGCGCGTGATCGATATTGGCAGCGGCCTGGGCGGCATGGTCCTGCACCTGGCGCGGGCGCGGCCGGACTGCGGCTGCGTCGGCATCGAGCTGGCGCCCCTGCCATGGCTCCTGTCCTGGCTGCGGGCGAAACTGGGCGGCAGCCGTGCCCGTTTTTTGCGCGGCGACTACCAGGGCCTCGATTTCAGCCAGTTCGACCTGGTGTTTGCCTACCTGTCGCCGGCCGCCATGGATTCGCTAATGCGCAAGTGCCGCTCAGAGATGAAAAGCGGGAGTTTGCTGGTTAGCTACGAGTTCAGTCACAGCGCTTGCGAACCCGTCAAGACCATCCTTACCACAGAGGGGCGGCCCCCTCTCTATATATGGGCGTTTTAGCCGCCTTTTGCTTGCCCGTTAGGTGCATCTCACGTTATTGTAGTTCCCTGAGGAATTTATCGATTTTTGACGAATTTATGGGGAGTTGGCAGGCTTGCTAGTCATTATTGGTTACGTCGTTGTGCTGGCCTCCGTGTTTGGAGGCTTCGCGCTCCAGGGCGGGCACCTGGCAGCGCTGTTCCAGCCGTTGGAACTGCTGATGATCGGGGGCGCCGCCGTAGGCGCCTTCTTCGTCGGGAATAACGGCAAGGCCATCAAGGCAACCCTGGCGGCACTGCCCGCCCTGTTCAAGGGCTCGCGCTACACCAAGGACCTGTACATGGAGCTCATGTCCTTGCAGTTCGACGTGCTGTCGAAGGTGCGCAAGGAAGGCCTGATGTCGATTGAGACCGATATCGAGGCGCCGGAAGAGAGCCCGCTGTTCAGCAAGTATCCGGCGGTGCTGGAAGACCACCATATTGTCGAGTTCATGACCGACTACCTGCGCCTGATGGTGTCGGGGAATATGGATGCCTTCCAGATCGAGAACCTGATGGACAACGAGATCGAAACCCATCACAGCGAGGGTGCGGTGCCCGGGCACGTGATCGCCAAGATGGGTGATGGTTTGCCGGCCTTCGGTATTGTTGCGGCGGTGATGGGTGTGGTGCACACCATGGAATCGGTGGGTATTCCGCCGTCCGAGCTGGGGATGCTGATCGCGCATGCGCTGGTCGGTACCTTCCTCGGCATCCTGCTGTCGTATGGCTTCGTCAGCCCGCTGGCCTCCCTGCTGGAGCAGAAGCTGGAAGAATCGACCAAGATGTTCCAGTGCGTGAAAGTCACGCTGCTGGCCAGCCTGAACGGCTATGCCCCGGCGCTGGCCGTGGAGTTCGGCCGCAAGGTGCTGTATTCGACCGAGCGCCCAAGCTTCGCCGAGCTGGAAGACCATATCAAGAAATCGAAAGCCAAGTAAGAATGGGGAATTGCAATGGCTGAAGAAGGCCTGCGGCCGATCATCGTCAAGCGTGTCAAGAAACACGGCGGCGCCCACCACGGCGGCGCGTGGAAGATCGCCTATGCCGACTTCGTGACGGCGATGATGGCCTTCTTCCTGCTGATGTGGCTCCTGGGCTCGACCACCAAGGGCGACCTGAACGGCATTTCCGAATACTTCAAGACCCCGCTCAAGGTGGCGATGCAGGGCGGCGCCGGCTCCGGAGACAGCTCCTCCATCGTGACCGGCGGCGGCAAGGACCTCACGCGCAAGGACGGCCAGGTCAAGGGCGGCGACGACCCGCAGCTGAAGAAAACCTATAACCTCACGGCCGCCAAGGCCCAGCTGGAAAGGGAAGAGAAGGAGCGCCTGCAGCAGCTCAAGACGCGCATCTCGGCCACCATCGATGCCAATCCCATGCTGAAGAAATTCAAGGACCAGCTGCTGCTGGACTTCACCAGCGAAGGCCTGCGCATCCAGATCGTGGATGAGCAGAACCGGCCCATGTTCGCGCTGGCCAAGGCCGACCTGCAGCCGTATACCCGCGAGATCCTGCAGGCCATCGGCCCGGTGCTGAACGATGTGCCGAACAAGGTCGGCCTGTCCGGCCACACCGATTCCACGCCGTATTTCACCGAAACCGGTTATTCGAACTGGGAGCTGTCGGCCGACCGCGCCGCTGCCTCGCGCCGTGCGCTGGTGCAGGGCGGAATGGCCGACAATAAGGTGCTGCGCGTGGTGGGCCTGGCCTCCGTGGCGAACCTCGACCGCAAAGACCCCTTCAACCCGATCAACCGCCGCATCAGCATCATCGTCATGAACAAGAAGACGGAAGAAAACCTGATGCGCGACTACGGCAAGATGGAAGTCGGGACCGGAACTGAAGCCACGCTGGAAGCCGCAGCGGCCGCCGAGTCCCCGGTCCCGGCAAAAAAATAAGAGCAGAAATAAGCAACACCTCCGCCAAGACGAGATTGTTATGACGAGAAAAAAAATCCTCGGCTCCCACGTCAAGCGCCTGTTATCGGGCGTGTCGGACCATGGCAAGCGCCACCTGACCGAAGTGGAAACCGACCTGCTGCAGACCCATCTGCTGCTGGAGGAAGCGATCGACAAGCTGACCCGCAATTTCATGGCCATCCATGAAACGGTGAATGCGCAGCAAGCCGCCATCAACCTGCTGCTGGAAGGCGGCACGCCAACGCCGGAACAGAAAGCGCAGCTGGCTGCGCTGAACGAGCAGGTGGGCGGCTATGTGAATGCTGCCATCACCAGCATGCAGTTCCAGGACATGACCAGCCAGCTGATCGACCGTACCCTCAAGCGCGTGACCGGCCTGCGCGATTTCCTCGGCACCCTCGGCGCCCATGGCGCGGAAATGGTGGCGGAAAGCGATAACGAAGAAATCGTGGCCCTGCTTGGAAAAGTGAGCATGGCGCTGGCGATCCAGAGCCTTGAACTGCGCAGCGTGCTGCGCAAGGCCGTCAGCCAGAAGCACCTTGAAAGCGGCGACATCGAGCTGTTCTGACGCCCTATAAAAACCCTATACAACACCTGCCCAAACTTTTAAGTGAGATAAGAAGATGGCTAAAACAATTCTTGCAGTTGACGATTCGAGCTCCCTGCGCCAGATGGTGGCGTTCAGCCTGAAGGCCGCCGGCTATCAGGTGGTGGAAGCCGTCGACGGCCAGGACGGCCTGGAAAAGGCGAAGCTGCAGACCGTGGATCTGGTGCTGACCGACCAGAACATGCCGCGCATGGACGGCCTGACCCTGATCAAGCTGCTGCGCGAGCAGCCGGCCTACGCCAAGGTGCCTATCCTGATGCTGACCACCGAGTCCTCCGACGAAATGAAGTCCAAGGGCCGTGCGGCCGGCGCCAACGGCTGGCTGGTCAAGCCTTTCGACCCGCAGCGCCTGATTGAAGTAGTGAAGAAGGTCATCGGCTGATAAAGGTGAGCCCATGTGTTTTTTCTTGACGGAGTCTCGCCATGACCATCGACATTAGCCAGTTCTTCCAGGTCTTCTTCGACGAAGCCGAAGAACTGCTGGCCGAAATGGAAAGGCTGCTGCTGGGCGTCGACCTGGAGGCCGCCACGGAAGAGGATCTGAACGCCATCTTCCGCACCGCCCACTCGGTGAAGGGCGGCGCCTCCACGTTCGGCCTGTCCGACATGACGGAAGTCACCCACATCCTGGAAACCCTGCTGGACCGCATTCGCAAGGGCGAAATGGCGCTGACCGCCGAGCATGTGGACGCCTTCCTCGCCGCCAAGGACATTCTCAAGATGCAGCTGGACGGCCATCGCCTCGGTTCCGAAGTGGACCAGGATGCCGTGGGCGACGTGCGCATGATGCTGCAGCACCTGGCGCAGGACGTGCAGATGGCCGCGCTGGCGCCGGTGGCGCCGGCCTTCCACAATGTGGCCGGCGATGCGGCCGTGGACCACAGCGGCGGCAAGCGCTATCGCCTGGAACTGCCGAAGATGGCGCACCGCGAGGTGACGGCATTGGGCGCGGAACTGGGCCTGATGGCGCAGGTGGAAATCATTCCGATGGACGCCGAGCGCAATGCCATGGTGGTGACCACGCATGAGAGCCTGGATGACATCATCGCCATCTGCTCCTTCGTGCTGAACACCGAAGAGATGACGATCACGGAACTGCCGGCGCTGACGCCGACGCAGGCCGCGCGCGAGCATGCCGAGCGCTCCAAGGTAGAGAACGCGCTGGGCTACGGCTTCTTCGACAATGTGGCGCCAGGTGCGCCGGCGCAGGGCGGCGCGGACGGCGATCCGGGCTACGGCTTCTTCCAGCCGCTGGACGAGATCCGTTCCAATGCTTCGGCAGCGGGCGACGACCAGCGCGGCTACGGTTTCTTCCAGCCGGTAGAACAGATCCGCGCCGCGGCAGGCATCACCGAGCCGCCGGCAGCGGACAAGCCGGCCGAGGAAGAGAAGAAGGCCGTCAAGAAAGAAGCGGCAGAGAAGGCCGCGCCGGCAGCGGCTGGCGCGGAATCGTCTTCGATCCGCGTATCGGTGGAAAAGGTGGACCAGCTGATTAACCTGGTGGGCGAGCTGGTGATCACGCAGGCCATGATCGAGCAGCGCGCCAGCATGCTGGATCCGATGCTGTATGAGCGCCTGCTGAACGGCGTATCGCAGCTGACCCGCAATACGCGCGACCTGCAGGAAGCCGTGATGTCGATCCGCATGATGCCGATGGACTTCGTGTTTTCGCGCTTCCCGCGCATGGTGCGCGACCTGGCGGGCAAGCTTGGCAAGAAGGTGGACTTCGTCACCAGCGGCGCCGCCACGGAGCTGGACAAGGGCCTGATCGAACGCATCGTTGATCCGCTGACCCACCTGGTGCGCAACTCCATCGACCACGGCATCGAAACGCCGGAAGTGCGCCGCGCGGCGGGCAAGACCGACGCGGGCCGCCTGTTCCTGTCGGCCACCCACCAGGGCGGCAATATCATCATCGAAGTGTCGGACGACGGCGGTGGCCTGAACCGCGAACGCATCCTGGCCAAGGCGAAGCAGAACGGCCTGGCCGTGTCGGACAATATGAGCGACGCCGATGTGTGGCAGCTGATCTTCGCGCCGGGCTTCTCCACCGCCGAACAGGTGACGGACGTTTCCGGCCGCGGCGTGGGCATGGACGTGGTCAAGCGCAATATCACGGCACTGGGCGGCACGGTCGATATCCGCTCCGCCAAGGGCTTCGGTACCACGATCTCGATTTCGCTGCCGCTGACCCTGGCCATCCTGGACGGCATGTCGATCCGGGTGGGCGAGGAGGTGTATATCCTGCCGCTGGGCTTCGTCATCGAATCGCTGCAGCCTTCGCCGGACGACGTGCGCGAGATCAGCGGCAAGGGCCGCGTGATCAAGGTGCGCGGCGAATACCTGCCGCTGATTCCGCTGTACCAGATGTTCGAGATCACGCCGCGCTATACGGATCCGTCCGAAGGCATTCTCGTGATCCTGGAAACGGAAGGCCGCAAGGCCTGCCTGTTCGTGGACGAACTGGTGGGCCAGCAGCAGGTGGTGGTGAAGAACCTGGAATCGAATTACCGCAAGGTGGCCGGCATTTCGGGCGCCACCATCCTGGGCGACGGCGGCGTGTCGCTGATTCTCGACGTCGCAGCACTCATTCGTTCGTCGCGCCAGCTGGCGGATGAATCCATTTTCTCGTAAGACGCTTTAAAAGGACACCATCATGGCAGACGCACTCCAGCATGCCGGCGATCTCAACGCAGGCCAGGAATTCCTTGCCTTCAAACTGGGCTCGGAAGAATACGGCATCGATATCCTGAAGGTGCAGGAAATCCGCGGCTACGAGGCGGTGACCCGCATCGCCAATGCGCCCGAATTCATCAAGGGCGTGATCAACCTGCGCGGCATCATCATTCCGGTGGTGGATATGCGCATCAAGTTCCGCCTGGGCGAGCCGGTGTACGACCAGTTCACCGTGGTCATCATCCTCAATATCGGCGGCCGCGTGGTGGGCATGGTGGTGGACAGCGTTTCCGACGTGACCACCCTGACGCCGGACCAGGTCAAGCCGGCGCCGGAAATGGGCACCGCCTTCAGCACCGAATACATGATCGGCCTCGGCACCATCGATGAGCGCATGCTGATCCTGGTGGACATCAACAAGCTGATGTCCAGCCCTGAAATGGGGCTGATGGAAAAACTGGCAGCATAAGCCGGACGAGACATACAACAGGGCCACAGGGAGACTTCAGATGAATGTTCGCGACTATAAAATCGGCACACGGCTTGGCATCGGCTTCGGCATCATCCTGCTGATCCTTGTCGCCGTGGTGCTGTCGGCCAATGTGCTGAATACCCGTAACAAGGCGGCGCTGACGGCGGGGCTGGAGCTGATCACGGCACAGACCACGCAGGCCCAGGCCATGAAGAGCGCCATGCTGGAGACCGGCATCGCCATGCGCAATATCGGCCTGCAGTCCGACGTGGCGCAGATGCAGGCGGAAGAAGCCAAGGTGAAGCAGCAGCGCGCACGTTACGACGGCGCGCGCGCCAAGCTGCAGGCCACCGGCCTGAATGATAATGAGAAGAAGGTGCTGGCCGACATCGCGGCGCTGGATGCTGAAGTCGACGTGGCTTTCAAGGAGGCCATCGGCCAGGTGCTGGCCTTCAACAGCGAAGGCGCGGCCAAGGTCATCGCCAGCCGCATCGATCCGCTGAACCAGCGCGCACTGGCCCTGCTGAACAAGCTGGTCGACATGCAGAACACGGAAGTGGTGGAAAACAAGAAGGAGTCCGCAGAAGCCGACAGCAAGGTGATGATGCTGACGCTGGGCCTGTGTGTGCTGGGCGTGGCCATCGGCACCGGCTGTGCCGTGTTCATCACGCGCTCGATCACCGGCCCGCTGCACGGTGCGGTGGAAGTGGCGCAGCGCGTGGCGGCCGGCGAACTGACTTCGCAGGTTTATGTGGAAGGGCGCGACGAAACCTCCGAGCTGCTGCAGGCGCTGAAGGACATGAACGACAGCCTGGTGAAGACCGTGAGCGAAGTGCGCAGCGGCACCGAGACCATTACCGTGGCTTCCGAAGAAATCGCCTCGGGCAATGCCGACCTGTCGGCCCGCACCGAATCGCAGGCCAGCTCGCTGGAAGAAACCGCCAGCTCGATGGAAGAACTGACGTCCACCGTGAAGCAGAACGCGGACAATGCGCGCCAGGCCAACCAGCTGGCGGTTTCCGCCTCCTCGATCGCGATCAAGGGCGGCAGCGTGGTGGAGCAGGTGGTGGACACCATGGGCTCCATCAAGGAATCGTCGCGCAAGATCGTGGACATTATCGGTGTGATCGACGGCATCGCCTTCCAGACCAATATCCTGGCGCTGAATGCGGCGGTGGAAGCGGCGCGCGCGGGTGAGCAGGGCCGCGGCTTCGCCGTGGTGGCGTCCGAAGTGCGCAACCTGGCGCAGCGTTCGGCCAGCGCGGCCAAGGAGATCAAATCGCTGATCGACGACTCCGTGACCAAGGTCGATACGGGCGGGCGCCTGGTGGATGAAGCCGGCCAGACCATGGGCCTGATCGTGACCTCGATCAAGCAGGTGGCCGACATCATGGGCGAGATCACTGCGGCAACGCAGGAGCAGAGCCACGGCATTGAAGAAGTGAACCAGGCCATCACGCAGATGGACGAGATGACGCAGCAGAATGCGGCGCTGGTGGAAGAGGCAGCGGCCGCTGCTGAGAGCATGAAGGAGCAGTCGCAGATGCTGGCTTCCGCCGTCAGCATCTTCAAGCTGGCCGGGGACGAGCTGAAACGCGCTGCGCCGCGTCCGGCGCCGGTGGCCGCGCGCAAGCCAGCCGCAGCGGCGGCGCCGAAACCTGCCGCACGGGTAGCCGCCGCCAAGCCCGCCGCACCGAAGAAGCTGGCCGCATCGGCAGCTACCTCGGGCGACGACTGGGAAGAGTTTTAATTTCGGCGCGGGGCTGAGGCTCCGCCGCCAGGCAGGAATGGGATATGTCCAGAGACACCGTCAAAGAGTTTGATTTCAACAGCAAGGACTTTGAACGGGTCCGCGCAATGATCTACAAACGGGCCGGCATTGCGCTGGCCGATAGCAAGCAGGAGATGGTGTACAGCCGCCTCGCGCGCCGCTTGCGCGCGACCGGCATCAATTCTTTCGTTAAATACCTGGATGACCTGGAAGCAGGGCGCCTGGGCGACGAGTGGGAATCGTTCACCAACGCCCTCACCACCAACCTCACGTCCTTCTTCCGCGAAGCGCACCACTTCCCGCTGCTGGCGGAACATGTGAAAGCGCACCGCGGCGAGCACCTGAATATCTGGTGCTCGGCCAGTTCCACCGGTGAAGAGCCATATTCGATAGCGATTACCTGCTGCGAAGCCTTCAACACGCTGACGCCGCCGGTCAATATCATCGCCACCGATATCGACACCAATGTGCTGGCCACGGCCGCCAATGGCATCTATCCGATCGAGCGCATCGAGAAGATGGAAGCCGACCGCCAGCGCCGCTTCTTCCTGCGCGGGAAGGGCGACAAGGCCGGCATGGTGCGCGTGCGCCCCGAGCTGCGCCAGCTGATCACCTACCGCCAGCTCAACCTGCTGGAGGACAAGTGGGACATCCGCGGTCCCTTCGACGTGATCTTCTGCCGCAATGTGATGATCTATTTCGACAAGAATACGCAGCGCCAGATCCTGGCGCGCTTTGTGCCGCTGATGAAGCCCGACGCGCTGCTGTTTGCCGGCCATTCCGAGAACTTCCTGTATGTGTCGGACTCGCTGAAGCTGCGCGGGAAAACGGTGTATGAGCTGGACGAGCGGCGTGGCGCCGTCGGCCGCATTGCATCGGCCACGCAACGCGCGTAAGAAAGAAGATCATGGATAAAGAACAATTCGCCACGAACGTCTACTTCGACCGCACCTTCGACTGCGACGCCGCCAAGATTTTGCCGGGCGAGTACTACTTCACCAGCAAGGACATGCTGATTGTGACCGTGCTCGGTTCCTGTGTGTCCGCCTGCATCCGCGACCGCATGACGGGCCTGGGCGGCATGAACCATTTCATGCTGCCGGACGGCGGTGGCGCCGACGCCAACAGCCCGGTGTCCGCATCGGCGCGCTACGGCACCTATGCGATGGAGGTGCTGATCAACGACCTGCTGAAGGCAGGGGCCCGGCGCGAGAACCTGGAAGCGAAGGTGTTCGGCGGCGGTGCGGTGCTGAAAGGCTTTACGGCCATGAACGTGGGCGAGCGCAATGCGGCCTTCGTGCAGACCTTCCTGAAGAATGAGCGCATCCGCATCGTTGCCGAAGACCTGAACGACATCTATCCGCGCAAAGTCTATTTCTTCCCGCGCACCGGCAAGGTGCTGGTGAAGAAGCTGATGCAGACCCATAACGACACGCTGGCGAAACGCGAAATCGAATACGCAAGCCGACTCAAAGTGCAGCCTGTGGGCGGCGAGGTCGAGCTGTTCTAAAAAGAATAAAGGGATGACCCATGAAGATCAAAGTACTGATCGTTGATGACTCTGCGCTGATCCGCAGCGTCATGAGCGAGATTATCAACAGCCAGCCGGACATGCAGGTGGTGGCCACCGCGCCCGACCCCCTGGTGGCCCGTGAGCTGATCAAGCTGCACAACCCGGACGTGCTGACGCTGGACGTGGAGATGCCGAAGATGGACGGCCTCGATTTCCTGGAAAAGCTGATGCGTCTGCGGCCGATGCCGGTGGTCATGGTGTCCTCGCTGACCGAGCGCGGCTCCGAAATCACCATGCGTGCGCTGGAACTGGGCGCGGTCGACTTTGTGACCAAGCCCAAGATTTCGATCCAGGCCGGCATGCGCGAATACACCGACCTGATCGCCGACAAGATCCGGGCGGCCTCCAAGGCCCGCATCCGGGCCCGTACGCTGCCCCAGCCCGGCGCCGCCAGCCAGGTCCCGCTGCCGCAACTGCGCAATCCCCTTATGTCGTCCGAAAAACTGATTATTATCGGCGCCTCCACCGGCGGCACCGAGGCCATCCGCGAGTTCCTGATGCAGATGCCGTCCGACTGCCCCGGCATCCTGATTACCCAGCACATGCCGGAGGGGTTTACCACCTCCTTCGCCAAACGCCTGGATTCGCTGTGCAAGATTTCGGTGCGGGAAGCGGCCGGCAACGAGCGGGTGCTGCCGGGCCACGCCTATATCGCGCCCGGCCACTCCCACCTGCTGCTGGCCCGTTCCGGCGCCAACTACATGACCCAGCTGGACCAGGGCGAGCCGGTCAACCGCCACCGCCCCTCGGTGGATGTGCTGTTCCGCTCCGCCGCACTGAACGCGGGTAAAAACGCGGTTGGGGTTATCCTGACCGGCATGGGCAAGGATGGCGCGGCCGGCATGCTGGAGATGAAGAACGCCGGGGCGTATAATTTTGCCCAGGATGAAGCAAGCTGTGTGGTGTTCGGCATGCCCCGCGAGGCGATTGCCGTGGGCGCCACGCATGAAGTAGGCGCTTTGCAGGCGCTGCCGGGCATGGTACTGGGCTATCTGGCGCAGCACGGATCGCGCGCTTTGCGCGTTTGATACGGTATTGCCGATTTGCCGGGTTTTCGGGGGCTGTTTGTTCCCTAGGGAGCAACATAAATGCTATCCTTCAACTTGCTGGTGCCAACCAACAACTATTAATAACCGCGTAAGAGCAACAACGGAGTAATTCATGGCTGATCCGAAGATGAAATTTTTGGTGGTAGACGACTTCTCGACGATGCGCCGCATTGTCCGGAATCTGTTGAAAGAACTGGGTTATGCCAATGTGGACGAAGCAGAAGATGGCGTGATGGCGCTGGCCAAGCTGCGTGCCGAGCAGTTTGATTTCGTGGTCTCCGACTGGAATATGCCGAATATGGACGGCCTGACCATGCTGCAGAACATCCGTGCCGACCCCGCACTGGCCAAGCTGCCGGTGCTGATGGTGACCGCGGAAGCGAAAAAAGAAAACATCATCGCGGCGGCGCAAGCCGGCGCCAACGGCTATGTGGTGAAGCCTTTCACCGCAGCTACGCTGGACGAGAAGCTGAACAAGATCTTCGAAAAGCTCGGAGCCTGATCGATGGGTGAGCAACACGCTGAGGCCGGAGCGGTTCCGGCCGTAGCCAACGAGGAATTCCTGTCGCGCATTGGTCACATGACCCGTGCGCTGCACGAGAATTTGCGTGGCCTGGGACTGGACAAGCTGATTGAAAAAGCAGCGGAAGACATCCCCGATGCCCGCGACCGGCTGGATTATGTGGCGCGCCTGAGCGAAAACGCGGCGCAGAAGGTGCTGAACGCCACCGACGAAGCCGGTCCGCTGCAGGACCAGATCAGCAACGACGCCAAGGCCCTCAAGGGTTCCTGGCAGGCGCTGCTGGATGGCGGCGCCAGCGAAGAGCAGTGGCGCGCGCTGGCCCAGCAGACCATGGCCAAGCTGGACATGGCGGCCATTTCCGCCTCCAGCACCAAGATGCACCTGATGGACATCATGATGGCCCAGGACTTCCAGGACCTGACCGGCCAGGTGATCAAGAAAGTCACCGCCATTGCGCAGAACCTCGAACAGCAGCTGGTGCAGACGCTGATCGACTTCGCGCCTGAGCAGTTGAAGAAAGAAATCGACAACGGCCTGCTGAACGGCCCGCAGATCGACACCACCAAGGAAGGCGTAGTGGCTGACCAGGGCCAGGTCGATGACCTGCTGGACAGCCTCGGCTTCTGACGAGCGCTCACTGCGGCGCCCCCAGCCTCACACAAGACAGCCATGCATCAAACCCAATTTCTTGTCCGTGAGCCGCTGCTGGATCCACAGCAGCGTGTCGTCGGTTACGAACTTTGCTGGCAGCACCTGGACGCTGCCGCCTACAGCCAGGCCGAGCTGGAAGACCTGGTGAGTTTTGTCGCCGCCGAAGTGTGCGACGAGGAGCGCGGCTGGCTGCTGCGCGACAAAAAGCTCTTCATGCAGGCGGTGCCGGCCATGCTGTCCACCGACGCGCTGCACGCGCTGCCGCCGGAGCACACCGTACTCTCGATCCGCACCGCCGAACTGGCGAATGCCGACACCCTGGCCGCCGTGCAGGCGCTGCGCGCGGGCGGTGTTGGCATCCTGTTGCGCGACGCTGACCTGGCGCGGGTAGGCAGCCGGCTTGGCACCATTGCCTCCTATGTTGAAGTGCGCTTCTCCGGCGCGGACGTGGCCTCGCAGGCGCGCACCTATGCGGCGCTGAAGCAGGCCAACCTGCGCATGGTGGGGCGCCCGGTCACCACCTGGGCCGATTTCGACGCCTGCGCCGCGCTCGGCCTGGACGCCTTCGTCGGCAAGCTGCATCTCACGCCGCGTCCCGGCACGGACGGCGCGGGCCTGAACCCGGCGCAGACCATCATCCTGCAGCTGATGCAGATGGTGAACGCGAATGCCGACATCGCGCAGCTGGAAAGCGTGCTGAAGCGCGACGCCGCGCTGTCCTATAAACTGTTGCGCTACATCAACTCCGCCGGTTTCGGCGTGGGCCGCGAAATCCAGTCGCTGAAGCAGGCCATCACGCTGCTGGGTTATCAGCCGCTGTACCGCTGGCTCACGCTGCTGCTGGCCACTGCCAGCACGAGCGGCTACTCTCCGGTGCTGCTGGAAACGGCCGTGGTGCGGGGACGCCTGGCTGAGCTGCTGGGGCAGGCCGCGCTGGGCCGTGCCGAAGCGGAAAACATCTTCGTCGCCGGCATGTTCTCGCTGCTGGACCGGCTGCTGGGCATCTCGATGAAGGAAGTGCTGGAGACCATCCAGCTGTCGGAAGAAGTGCAGCAGGCGCTGCTGACGCGCGGCGGCAAATACGGCCCGTATCTGGCGCTGGCCGAAGCCTGCGAGCTGAACTCCAACCTGGTCGCCTCGCTGGCCGCGTCGCTGAACCTGTCCCCGGCCGAGATCAACAAGGCCCACCTCTCCGCCCTGGCCTGGACCCAGAACGTCGCCACCTGATTCTAAAGAGAATAATTTCTTAATCGGGGTCAGACCCCGATTAAAAAGAAATTTTTTAGATTTCGAGGTTGTCGATCAGGCGGGTGTTGCCCAGTTTGGCGGCGGCCAGCACCACCAGCGGCGTGCCTTGCGCCAGGTCGCCCGCGTTCGGCGCCTGCAGGTCGCCGCGCTTGCGGACGGAGATATAGTCCGGCTTCCAGCCACGCTTGGCCAGGTCGTCCATGGCCTTGCGTTCCAGCTGGGTGACGTCCAGGTGGCCGCTGCGCATTTCATTGGCCACGAAGTTCAGGCCCTGGAACAGGGCCGGCGCTTCGGCGCGTTCATCGGCCGACAGGTACATATTGCGCGAGGAGAGAGCCAGGCCGTCTTCCGCGCGGTAGGTTTCGGCGCCGATGATTTCGGTCGGCAGCGCGAACTGCCGCGTCATGTTCCGCACGATCATCAGCTGCTGGTAGTCCTTCTTGCCGAATACCGCCACGCGCGGCTGCACGCAGGAGAACAGCTTGGTCACCACGGTGCACACGCCGGTGAAGAAGCCGGGGCGGAACTCGCCCTCCAGCGTATTCCCCAGGCCATCCGGCGGCGTTACGCGGTATTCCTGCGGCTCGGGATACATATCCTTCTCGGTCGGCGCGAACAGCACGTACACGCCTTCCTTTTCCAGCTTTTCCACGTCGGCCTGGAAGGTGCGCGGGTATTTGTCGAAGTCCTCGTTGGGGCCGAACTGCAGGCGGTTTACGAAGATGGAGGCAACCACCGGGTCGCCGTGCTTGCGCGCCAGGCGCATCAGCGACAGGTGACCTTCATGCAGGTTGCCCATGGTGGGAACGAAGGCGGTACGCAGCTGACCGCTCAACTGGTCGCGCAGTTCCTGGACGGAGGTGATGATTTTCATATTGTTTTAAGTTCAGGCAGGAGAGTAGGCCAGCCGCACATAAATCGGTGCAAAGGGCTCGGCCTGGGTAATTTCGATCAGCGTTTCTTTGGCCAGTTCCAGCATGGCGACGAAGTTCACTACCACCACAGGCGGGCCGCCTTCGGTTTCGAACAGGTCGGCGAACTCCACGAAGCGGCTGGACTGCAGCTTGCGCAGGATGATGGTCATGTGCTCCCGCACGGACAGTTCCTCGCGCGTGATCTTGTGGTGCTGCTTCAGCGTGGCCTTCTTCATCAGGTCGCGCCAGGCGGACTGCAGGTCGTCCACATTCACGTTTGGCCACACCGGGGTAAGGCTTTGCTCGATATAGATCTGGGTGCGCACGAAGTCGCGGTCCAGCTGGGGAATCGAGTTCAGGTCATAGGCGGCCAGCTTGATCTGCTCGTATTCAAGCAGGCGGCGCACCAGTTCCGCGCGCGGGTCTTCCGCTTCGGCCTCGATATCGTGCTGGCGCTGCGGCAGCAGCATGCGCGATTTGATCTCGATCAGCATGGCGGCCATCAGCAGGTATTCGGCCGCCAGCTCCAGGTTGGACAGGCGGATCTGGTCCACATACTTCAGGTACTGCAGCGTGACCTGCGCCATCGGGATGTCGAGGATATTGAAGTTCTGCTTGCGGATCAGGTAGAGCAGCAAGTCCAGCGGGCCTTCGAAGGCATCGAGGAAGACTTCCAGCGCATCGGGCGGGATATACAGGTCGGTCGGCATCCGCAGCAGCGGCTCGCCGTACAGGCGCGCCAAAGCAGCGACTTCGGCTTCCGCCGCCGCGCTGCTTGCATCGTCAGGGGAGGGCGCCGCGCTGGCGTCTGCAGCAGGGGCATCGGAGGCCGGTGCGGCATCCTGCGGCACGCTCATCGCGCCCGCATCCTCGGCTGCGCCTTCCGCGGCGTCGTCTGGCAGCATCGGGTGCCGTCCTGGCGTATCAGAGCTTGGTCTGGTACACGTAAGCTTGCTGCTTGATCGCGGATTCCTTGGCGCGCGCGATCTCTTCCAGCGAGGCTGGGGCTTTGTCCCACAGCAGGGAGCGGCCTTGCTGCTGGCCGGCTTCCATCGCCGGATTCTGTTCCTTCAGCGATTTGATGAACTTGGTGTGATCCGACTCGTACATGCGGTGTTGCTTAAAGAAGAGTTTCATATCGTGAAAAAGAGGTGAGAACCAAGGGCCTATTTTACCGCGCCGCAGCGTGCCGATGGGAATTTCTGTCTCCCGCCAGCGACGATGCGCCGATTCGGTTATGCTCTGTTGCCAATGAATTCACGACTCGCACTCCGCACCGCTTTCCTCCTCACGCTGCCACCCATCCTGTGGGCGGGCAATGCCATTGTCGGCCGCATGGTGCACGACATGGTGCCGCCCATCATGCTCAACTTCCTGCGCTGGGTGCTGGCCTTCCTGATCCTGCTGGCGCTGGCCGGCCCCGTGTTCCGCCGGGATAGCGGGCTGTGGCAGCACTGGCGCCGTTTCGCGCTGCTGGGGCTGCTTGGCATCGGCATGTATAACGCACTGCAATATATGGCGTTGCAGACCTCCACGCCCATCAATGTCACGCTGGTGGCGGCCGGCATGCCGGTGTGGATGATGCTGACCGGCTGGCTGTTCTTTGGGGTTGGCGTCAAGCGGCAGCAGGTCATCGGCGCGGTTCTGTCGATAGCCGGAGTGCTGGTAGTGCTGGCGCGCGGCGAGCTGGCGCACCTGCTGGAATTACGGCTGGTGGCGGGCGACATCTTCATGATCCTGGCCACGATTGCCTGGTCGCTGTACAGCTGGCTGCTGATCCGCACCACGGAACCGGCCGGGCTGCGGGCCGACTGGGCCGGATTCCTGCTGGCGCAGGTAGCGTTCGGCGTCCTGTGGTCGGGCGGTTTTGCGGTGGGCGAGCTGGCGCTGAGCGATGCGGTCATCCACTGGAACTGGCAGTTGGCTGCGGCGCTCGTGTACGTCGCGGTAGGTCCGGCAGTGATTGCCTTCCGCTGCTGGGGCGAAGGTGTACGCCAGGCCGGCCCGGCGGTTGCCGCCTTTTTCAGCAACCTCACGCCGCTGTTTGCCGCGCTGATGTCGTCCCTGATTCTGGGCGAAGCCCCGCACCTCTACCACGCCGCCGCCTTCCTGCTGATCGTCGGCGGCATCATCGTCTCCTCCCGCCGCTAACCGCTGTGCGCCACGGGGATTGTGATTCTGCTATGGTGGATTCATTGCGTTGATAGGGAGTTTGTTATGCGTAAGCTTGTCCTCGCGGCAGGCGTGGCCGTTTTCTTCCTGACGGCCTGCGAGAAGGCGCCGCCTAAACCACCGACACCCATTGCAGCAGTTGAACAGCCGGCCGCGCAAGCGCCGGCTGTTTTATTGTCGGCGTCCGGCATCGGGCCGGTGGTATTTGGCATGACGCTGAAAGATGCGGAGCGAGCTTTGAATGCGAATGCCCAGCAATTGGGCGCCGCCGATCCGAATTGCAGTTCCGTCCGTTTTGAAGCGATTCCGAATGTCCGATTTATGGTGGAGCGGGGCGTTATTACCCGCGCCGATGCGGAACAGGGCGTGCCGAATATTCTTGGCCTGGATATCGGCGCTACGCCGGAACAGGTAAAAGCCAAATTCCCCAACGTGCAAACCGGGCCGCATAAATATCTGCACAACGGCCATTACCTCACCATTCCCGGCGATGGCAATACGGCTTTCGTTCTCGAAGATAACGGCCGCAGCATTCTCAAGCTGCGCGCGGGCATGCAGCCTTCCGTGGCTTACGTTGAGGGCTGCCTTTAAGCCAGCTTTTAGCTTGTTCGAATCAAAAGCTGGCTCGCACGGGGCAAAAAAAATTAGCCGCGCAACAGGCGGCGCATCACCAGTGGTGCGGGTTCCAGCGGATTGGCGTGGGTGTATTCGAGCTCCGGGGCGAGTTCGAATTCGAAGGCGGAGTAGAAGTCGATCAGGCGCGGCTGGTCGGCACGGACTGCCAGGCGCAGCTCTTCCACATCGCAGGTGAGGCTGTGGTGAATCACGGCTTCCAGTAAATGCTGGGATAAATTACTGCCACGGAATTCGGGAATAACGCCCATGCGCAGTATTTCCCAAGTTTGCTGCTCCGAATCCAATGGCAGCCAGCGTACCGATCCCACCGGAATATCATCAGCCAATAAAACAAAACCGCCGCCGCTGCGCAAATGATCGGCGCAGCGGACGGCGGTTTCGCGGTGGCCGCTGGAGGTGACAGCGACTTTATTGGACCATGCAGCGCGGGTTAAATCAGCCAGTAATTGAGCATCTTCGCTGGTCGCTTCCCGCACTACGATATTCATGCGCCGGCCTTTTTAACGGATTCGCATGCCCGGTTCAGCGCCCGGCCATGGGTTCAGGATATAAATGCCCGGATTGGCTTCCTCGTCCGCTGCCGAGGCGGCCAGCACCATGCCTTCCGAAACGCCGAACTTCATCTTGCGCGGCGCCAGGTTGGCCACCAGCACGGTCAGCTTGCCGACCAGGTCTTCCGGCTTGTACATCGACTTGATGCCGGAGAAGACGTTGCGGTGGCGGCCTTCGCCCACGTCCAGCGTGAGGCGCAGCAGCTTGTCTGAACCTTCCACGTGCTCGCAATTGACGATTTTCGCGATGCGCAGGTCGATCTTCACGAAGTCGTCGATCTTGATCTCGGGCGCGAGCTCTTCGATGCCGGCGGCAGCGGCCGGTGCGGCGGCTGCTGCTGGAGCGGCTTTTGCGGCTGCGGCCTGCTGTGCGGGCGCATCAAACAGATCTTCGATCATCTTGGCGTCAACGCGCGTCATCAGGTGCGAATAGGTGCAGATCGTGCGGCCCAGCATGGTGTTGTACACGGCGCCGGTGGACAGCTCGGTATCGGCCCACACCAGCTGGTCGTCGTTCAGGAAGTTTTTCACCTGTCCGGCCACGCCCGGCAGCACCGGCGACAGCAGAATGGTCAGCTGGCGGAACAGGATCAGGGCGGTGGTGCACACGTCGTGCAGTTCCGCGGTTTTTTCCGCATCCTTGGCCAGCACCCACGGCTTGTTTTCGTCCACGTACTGGTTGGTAACGTCGGCGATTTCCATGATTTCGCGCAGCGCTTTGCCGAACTCGCGGTTCTCGAAGTGCGAGGCAATGGAAGCCTGGCGCTCGGCGCCGTCAGCATTCAACAGTGCGCGCTTGATCCATTCCTGCGCCGTCGGCGACAGTTCGGAGGCCAGCTTGCCGTCGAATTTCTTGGCAATGAAGCCTGCGCAGCGGCTGGCGATGTTGACGTATTTGCCAATCAGGTCCGAATTCACGCGCGCCACGAAGTCGTCGCCCGTGAAGTCCAGGTCTTCCACCTTGGAGTTCAGCTTGAAGGCGATGTAGTAGCGCAGCCATTCCGGATTCATGCCCAGGTTCAGGTAGCGCAGCGGCGAAATGCCGGTGCCGCGCGACTTGGACATCTTCTCGTTGTTCACGGTAAGGTGGCCGTGCACGTTCACTTTCAGCTTGTCGATCACCGGGTGATCGGAGAAATTCAGCATCGCAGGCCAGAACAGCAGGTGGAAGGAGACGATGTCCTTGCCGATGAAGTGCACCTGCTCGGTGCCCGGATCGCGCAGCAGGGCGTCGTAATCCATGCCGGTCTTGGCGCAGTAGTTCTTCAGCGAGGCCAGGTAGCCCACCGGCGCGTCCAGCCACACGTAGAAGAATTTGCCCGGTGCGTCCGGAATCGGGATGCCGAAGTAGGGCGCGTCGCGCGAAATATCCCAGTCGGCCAGCTTCTCGCCGGCTTCACCCAGCCATTCGCTGACTTTATTGACCATTTCCGGCTGCAGGCGGCCCGGCGTGTTCAGCCAGTCGCGCAGGAATTCGAAGCAGCGCGGGTCGGACAGCTTGAAGAAGTATTGTTCCGAAGGCTTCAGGATCGGCGTGGCATTGGTGAACACCGAGTACGGGTTCACCAGGTCGGTCGGCTGGTAGGCCGCGCCGCACACTTCGCAATTATCGCCGTATTGGTCCTTGGCGCCGCATTTCGGGCACTCGCCCTTGATATTGCGGTCGGCCAGGAACATGCCTTTCACCGGGTCGAAGAAGCGGTCCACGGTCTTGGTCTGGATCAGGCCATTGTCGCGCAGCTTGCGGTAGATGCCCTGGGACAGCTCCACGTTTTCCGGCGAATCCGTCGAATACCAGTTGTCGAAGGCAATATGGAAGCCGTCCAGGTACTGGGCGCGGCCGGCCGCGATCTTGGCCACGAATTCCTGTGGCGTGATGCCTTCTTTTTCAGCAGCGATCATGATCGGGGTGCCGTGCGTGTCGTCGGCGCCCACGAAGTGGACTTCGCGCAGGCCAGCGCCTTCGCGCTGCATTCGCTGGAAACGGACCCAGATGTCGGCCTGGATGTACTCCATCATGTGGCCGATGTGGAAGGCAGCGTTTGCGTAAGGCAGGGCGGTGGTGACGAACAGCTTGCGAGTCATAGTGATTGATGCGCTGGTTAAGTGGTCAAAACAAGCATTTTACCAGCGGAAGCGGTGGGTGCGCATTCTGCCGGTTTTGCGCTAGACTGCGGCATCGCACACGGAGAACACTATGAGCACCACCGCAGAAGATGTGAAAGCAGCGTTATCGAAGGTGATTGACCCTAATACGGGCAAGGATTTCGTCAGCACCAAGTCGGTGCGCAACCTCAAGGTTGAAGGCGGCGACATTTCGCTGGACATTGAACTGGGCTATCCGGCCCGCAGCCAGATCGATATGCAGCGCAGCGCCGTGCTGGCCGCGCTGCAGCCGCTGGCAGCGGCGGGCTCGGGCAAGATCCATCTCAACGTTTACAGCAAGATCATTTCGCATACGGTGCAGCGCGGCCTGAAGCCGCTGGCCAATGTGAAGAATATTATTGCCGTTGCTTCGGGCAAGGGCGGCGTGGGCAAGTCCACCACGGCGGTGAACCTGGCGCTGGCGCTGGCTGCCGAGGGCGCGAACGTCGGCATCCTGGACGCGGATATCTACGGCCCGTCGCAGCCGATGATGCTGGGCGTGAGCGGCCGCCCGATGTCCAACGACGGCAAGACCATGGAACCAATGGAAGGCCATGGCATCCAGGTGTCCTCGATCGGCTTCCTGATCGATCCGGACGAGCCGATGGTGTGGCGCGGCCCGATGGTCACCCAGGCCTTGCAGCAGCTGCTGGACCAGACCAACTGGCGCGATGTGGATTACCTGATCGTCGATATGCCGCCGGGTACCGGCGATATCCAGCTCACGCTGTCGCAGAAGGTGCCCGTGACCGGCGCCGTGATCGTGACCACCCCGCAGGATATCGCGCTGCTGGACGCGCGCAAGGGCTTCAAGATGTTCGAGAAGGTCGGCATTCCTATCCTCGGCGTGGTGGAGAACATGAGCACCCATATCTGCTCGAATTGCGGCCATACCGAAGAGATCTTCGGCGCGGGCGGCGGCGAGAAGATGTGCGCCGATTTCGGCACCACCTTGCTGGGCCAGCTGCCGCTGAAGATGGCGATCCGCGAACAGACCGATTCCGGCAAGCCGACCGTGGTGGCCGATCCGGATGGCGCGGTGACCGCTATCTACAAGGATATCGCGCGCAAGGTCGCCATCAGCGTGGCGGAAAAAGCGAAGGACATGAGCAGCAAGTTCCCGAGCATCGTCATCAAGCACGACTAAGCACAGCTGCGCAGCCGCTGCCACGGCTGCAGCACGCGCCGCAAAGGCTCGGTGACGGTGGCCTCCACCGCCGCATCGAGCAGGCCGCGCCGCTTCAGGCGGCGCAGGGCAATCTGCACGGCCGACTTGGACAGGCCCGTCTCCGTGGCGATGGTCTGCAGGCTGGCCAACACCGTATCGCGTTTCGCGCGGTTCGCCTTCCCCAATAAATACAGATAGACGACGAAAGCGGCAGGACTGCGGTCATGTCCGACGAGGTCGGGCATCAGCACGTTCAGCACGTAGGGATCGAAATGGTCGTTCATGGTAATAAATACTATAGCATTGATTACTACGTGGTCCAGCGATGGAGCGCTAGAATGGCTGCCATCGGAATATGAGGAGACATCATGATCACCATGGTTAAATTCGTTGGCATTCCCGTCAGCGACCAGGATCGCGCGCTGCGTTTCTATAACGAACAGCTGGGCTTTGAAATCGCCACCGACCAGCCGATGGGTCCCGGCCAGCGCTGGATTGAGCTGCGCATCGCGCATTCGCAGACGCGCGTGGTGCTGTTCACGCCTGACGGCCATGAAGACCGTATCGGCACCTTCTTCAACGGTTCCCTGGCCTGCGATAACGTCGAGGCGACCTACCGCCAACTGAGCGCACGCGGCGTGGAATTCGTGGAGCCGCCAACCAGCCAGCCCTGGGGCACTTTCGCCAAGTTCCGCGACCCGGACGGCAATACGTTTGTGCTCTCGTCCAGCTAATGCATAATGAGTGCCGCCTTACTACACCGGAGACGACACCTTGAAAACAGCAGTATTGATGATGGCGCTGGCGGCATCGCCGGCGATGGCGCAATCGTGGCAGCCGCAGTCCAGCGGCATTGACAGCGAACTGCGCGGCCTGTCGGTCGTGAGCGAAACCGTGGCCTGGGCCAGTGGCGCCAAAGGGCGCGTGCTGCGCACGGTGGATGGCAAGGTCTGGAAAGCGATGACGGTGCCCGGCGCCGAAAAGCTCGACTTCCGCGATATCCACGCCGTGGACGCGAATACGGCCATCATCATGAGCGCCGGTCCGGGCGATGCATCGCGCGTCTACCGCACCACGGATGGTGGGGAAACGTGGAAGCTCGCGCTCACCAATCCCGATGCTGCCGGGTTCTGGGATGCGATTGCGTTCTGGGATTCGCGCAACGGCATCATGTTCGGCGACGCGGTGAATGGCGCCTTCCAGGTGCTGGTGACTGCCGATGGCGGCGCAAGCTGGCAACCGGTGAGCGATCCGGGCCTGGCCGCGCTGGCGAATGAGGGCGCGTTTGCGGCCAGCGGCACCTGCCTGACTGTCTCCGGCAACAACGATGCATGGTTTGCTACCGGCGGCGCGGCCAATGCGCGCGTCTTCCATTCCGCTGACCGTGGCCGCACCTGGCGCGTGAGCGTGGCGCCTTTACCTGCAGGCGCCCCGGCACGCGGCATCTTCTCGGTTGGCTTCCGCGACGGCCGTCATGGCATCGCGGCGGGCGGCGACTACAAGGAAACCGCGCTGACCGAGGTGAACGGCGCGCGCACCGAAGACGGCGGCGCCACGTGGAACGCCGCGCCGATCCTGCCGGCGGGCTATATGTCGGTGGTGGTGCCGGTCAAGGGCACCTTGCAGAGCTATGTGGCCGCAGGGCTGGCCGGTTCCGGCTACAGCAACGATGACGGCAAGAGCTGGACGGTGCTGGACCGCACGCCGATGAACACCGTCGGCTTCGCATCGCCATCCGTGGGCTGGGCGGTGGGGCCGAAAGGCCTGCTGATGAAGTATGCCGGGCCGATGCTCGGCAAGAACTAGAGCGCATCCACACTTCGGTCTTGGGCGAAGTGTTGAATGGGATCGGGCCTTAGCATGGACGTTTTCATTGCCGAGGTACTGATCCCATGCGAACTGTTCTCCTGATCCTGATTGCCATCGCTGCCTGCGCCAGCGGATTTGCCGCACGCGCTGCAGTGTTGAGCGAGGTGCTCACCGCGCCAGGCCACCGCGAAGGGCTCAAGATCGGCATCCGCCACAAGAAGGCCGAGGCCAGGGCCGATACCGATCCCGTGCTGTTCGTGCACGGCTCATCTTTCCCCTCCGCGCTGGCATTCGACTTCGATATGGAAGGCGGCTCATGGATGGCGCAGCTGGCGGCGCAGGGTTTCGACGTTTATGCGCTGGATTTCACGGGCTACGGTTTATCCGGCCGCTATCCGGAAATGTCGTCCGGCGCGGCCCATCCGGTAGGGCGTGCGAAGGAGGTCACTGGCGATGTGGAAGCTGCCGTTGACCTGATCCTGCGCACGACGGGCAAGCGCCGCGTGATACTGATCGGCCATTCCTGGGGCGGTTCGGTGGCAGTGCGGTACGCAGGGCTGCATCCCGAAAAGATATCCAAGCTGGTGCTGTTCGCAGCAATTACCGCGCGCAGTTCGGCGGCGTCCGAGACCCCGGTGCTCAGCGCCTACGAAGAACTCACGCCGGAGCAGCGCATCGCATCCATGAACGGCCTGGCACCGCAGGCTGAGCGCCCGCAGCTCGCGCCTGAAGTGTTCAGCCGCTGGGGCGCCGAATGGCTGGCATCGGACAACGCCGGCATTCATCGCGGCGAGGGCAAGGTGCGCTTCCCATCGGGGCCGAACCAGGACATTGAAGACCTGACCCATGGCCGCAGCTACTACGATCCGGCCGCGATCCGCGCGCCGGTGCTGCTGATCCGCGGCGAATGGGACGCCTGGCCGAATAACGAAGACTACACCGCGTTATTGGGTGGCCTGCGCAACGCCGCCACCAAGAAATACCACGTGGTCCGCAAAGGCACCCACGTCGCTCACCTCGAACACGCCCGCCACGAACTCTTCGCCGAAGTGCTGCGCTTCCTGACCTCCCCCTGAGTTGCCCCAGACGCATGACACCATGGGGTCAGGCACCCATGTCAATGGCTGAGTCTGCGACACCATGGGGCCAGGCCCCCAGGTGTCGCAGACTCAGGCACTGACAACTGGTGCCTGACCCCACGGTGTCACATGCGGGCTGTTATTTAATGCGGGTGAAGGGGGCGTTGAGGCTGCCGGCGGTGAGGCGGCCGCTGTTGTTGGGGCCGTCGAAGCGGATTTCGGCGTCCATCGAGGTGACGAAGTAGACGCCGCCGGGGCCGGCGTACAGCGGCTCACTCGCGCCTTTTCGCAGCGCGACGCGCAGGCCGTCGCCGGAACGTTCGATGGTGAAGTCGCCCAGGCCGGTGATGCCGTAGGTGCCGGGGAGGGCGTCCAGCGCCGCTGCGCTCACCGGCACCGACTCGCGCACCTTGGTGCGCTGCGTTGGCCAGTTGTATTCGGCCGCCACGGCACGCACGATTGCGCCCGCCAGCTCGCCGCCACGGTCGCCGTTCGTCATCACCACCACGCCGTCGCCGCGCTCACTGTAGGCGACCAGCATGTTCTGGTAGCCCGCGTTCGAGCCGCCATGGCTGAAGCTTTGCTGCTGGCCGCTGCCTTCCACGCGCAGGCCGAGGCCAAAATCGTTCAGCACGGGCGTGAGCATCAGGTTGGTCATCGACTGCGACAGCACCACGTTGGACTGGCCCGCCGCCGAGCGCCGCATTTCGATGGCGAAGCGGGCCAGGTCGGAAGGCGTGGTCCACAGGCCGGCCGCTGCCTGCTCGGGATAGGTGTGCGGGCCGCCCGCAACCGGTTTGCCTGCCGCGTCGTGCGGCAGGGCGGCGCGCGGCAGCAGCTCGGCCGGCAGGGGCTGGGCGAAGGTGCTATCCTTCATGCCCAGCGGCGTGAGGACGGTGTCGCGCATCAGCTGCGTGAAGCCGATGCCGCTGCGCTCCGCCAGCACATACTGCACCACTTCATAGCCGCCGCCCGAATACTGCCATTTGGTGCCCGGCTTGCCGCGCGATTGCACGCCGCGCGTGTTGGCGGGAGCTGCGCCGTTCAGGATCTGCACCAGCGTTGGCACCGGCTTGCCCGCCGCGTAGCCGGGGAAGCCATGCACCGTTACGCCGCCCGTATGGGACAGCAGCTGGCGCAACGTTACCGGCTGGTCGTCGTACTGGCGCGGCAGTTTCCACAGCTTGGTGTAGCTGTTGATGTCGCGGTCCAGCGCCAGGGCGCCGTTTTCCACCATCTTGAGCGCGGCCATCGCCGTTACCGGCTTGCTGATGGACGCCGCCTGGAACAGTGTGGTGGGTGTTACCGCGGCGCCGCCCGGCGTCACCACGCCGTAGCCTTTGGTCCATTCGATCTCGCCCGCATGAATCACGGCGATGCTGGCGCCGGGCACGCCCAGCCGCGCCATTTCGTCGGCCAGCTTCTTGCGCTGCAGCGGCGCTCCCTGGACGATGACGGCCGCTTCCAGCCCTTGCTCAACGTTGGCGATGCGTTGCGCCAGCGCGTCATCCGCCGCGAAGGCGGTGCTGCTGGTGGCGAGGAGGGTGGCGATGGCCAGCAGGCGGACATTGGTTCTCAAGAGGCGGCTCCTTATTGTTGTGACGTCCGAGTATAAGCCTTTGCGGGTAAAATATCGCCTTTACCCTATTGCTTTTTACTGAGATGACCACTGCTCCAGCAACTCCAGTCCGTACCCGGTTCGCGCCCAGCCCGACCGGCTTCCTGCACCTTGGCGGCGCGCGCACCGCGCTGTACTCGTGGGCCTTCGCGCGCCATTTCGGCGGCACCTTCGTGCTGCGTATCGAGGATACCGACCTGGAACGTTCGACGCCGGAAGCGGTGCAGGCCATCCTGGACGGCATGAAGTGGCTGGGCCTCGATCACGACGAGGGTCCGTTCTACCAGATGCAGCGCATGGACCGCTACCGCGAAGTGGTGGCGCAGATGCTGAAGGAAGGCACGGCCTACCATTGCTATTCGTCGCCGGAAGAAGTGGAAGCGATGCGCGAGCGTATGCGCGCCGCCGGCGAGAAGCCGCGCTATGACGGCACCTGGCGCCCGGAAGAGGGCAAGACCCTGCCGCCGGTGCCGGCGGACCGCAAGCCGGTAGTGCGCTTCAAGAACCCGCTGGACGGCGACGTGACCTGGCACGACGTGGTCAAGGGCGAAATCACCATCTCCAACAAGGAGCTGGACGACCTGGTCATCGCCCGCCCGGACGGCACGCCCACCTATAACTTCTGCGTGGCGGTGGACGACTGGGATATGCGCATCACCCACGTGCTGCGCGGCGACGACCATGTGAACAACACCCCGCGCCAGATCAATATCCTGCGCGCCATCGGCGCACCGCTGCCGCAGTACGGCCACCTGCCGATGATCCTGGGCTCGGACGGCCAGAAGCTGTCCAAGCGCCACGGCGCCGTCAGCGTGATGGAATATCCAGCCCAGGGCTACCTGCCGGAAGCCATGCTGAACTACCTGGCCCGCCTGGGCTGGAGCCACGGCGATGATGAAGTGTTCTCCATGGAGCAGTTCTGCGCATGGTTCAACCTGGAGCACCTGACCGCCTCCGCCGCCCAGTTCAACAACGAAAAGCTGGCCTGGCTGAATAACCACTGGATCAAGCAGGCCGACAATGCCCGCCTGGCCGAGCTCGCCAGGCCGAAGCTGGAAGCCGATGGCGCCGACTTCAACGGCGCGCCGGAACTGCCGGTGGTGCTGGCCCTGCTGAAAGAACGCACCAACACCATCAATGAGCTGGCCGACGCCGCCATGCTGTTCTACCGCCAGCCGCAGCCGGATGCGGCCCTGATGGCTCAGCACTTCACGGATGCCGTACAGCCTGCCCTGGCCGCATTCGCCGAGCGCATCAAGACCGTGGAATGGACCAAGGAAGCCATCGCCGCCATGATCAAGGAAGTGCTGGCCGCCCACAGCCTGAAGATGCCGCAAATCGCCATGCCGCTGCGCCTGATCATCACCGGCCAGCTGCAGACGCCGGCCATCGATGCCGTGCTGCAAGTATTCGGTCGCGACACGGTGAGCGCACGCCTCGCAAAATATCTCTGAAACTTGCAAATGTGCATTTGCATTTTGTAGAAGAGCTGCTATACTTCTGTCTCTTCGCAAACGGGGGTATAGCTCAGCTGGGAGAGCGCTTGCATGGCATGCAAGAGGTCAGCGGTTCGATCCCGCTTACCTCCACCAGTTTGCAGAAGAAAAAGCAGTCCGCGGTCCCCATCGTCTAGAGGCCTAGGACATCACCCTTTCACGGTGAGTACCGGGGTTCGAATCCCCGTGGGGACGCCAGAGTGCGAAGCAGTAAAGCTTGTTTGTATGCGAGGGGGTATAGCTCAGCTGGGAGAGCGCTTGCATGGCATGCAAGAGGTCAGCGGTTCGATCCCGCTTACCTCCACCACTTACAAACAATCGTCCAGGTCCCCATCGTCTAGAGGCCTAGGACATCACCCTTTCACGGTGAGTACCGGGGTTCGAATCCCCGTGGGGACGCCAGAATTCGAATAGAAAAGCCGCCTTGTGCGGCTTTTTTATTTTTATTTTCAGTTTTCATTTGACGGAACTCCAACCGTGTCCTAGGTTCTAAAGAGGACGCAGGCAAACACGAGGAGGCGCAAATGGAACTTCGTATGCATTCGCATCGCTGGATCCCGCGTCAGGCGGACATGGTTGTGGCTGCCATCGCCGGTTTCGGCGCGGGCGGCATCCTGATGCTGGCTGAACTCGCTTTTTGCGCGGTCATGGGCCTCGATCCCTGGCGAGCGCCGCGCCTGATCGCCACCCTGCTGATGGGGAACGAGGTGCTGCAGGGGGGCGGCTACAGCCTCAGCGTGCTCACCTCGGCACTGATTGTGCACTACCTGCTGGGCATGGCCTTCGCCATGGTGCTGGCGGCCGTGATTGCGCCGTTCCGGCTGGATTCCAGCCTGGGCATGGTGCTGATGACAGGCTTCCTGTTCGGCCTGCTGCTTTACCTGTTCAATTTTTACCTGATGACGAGTGTGCTGCCGTGGTTCGCGGAACTGCGCGGCGGCTACACGCTGCTGGGCCATGTGGTGTTCGGCATGGCGGCGGCGTTTATCTATCGAATGCTGGAACGGCCAGAGCGGCAGGCCTGAAATGGCCACCGCACTGGCGCTGGCGCTGGTGGCCATCGCCATCGGCGCGCTGGCCTTCCATTTCGCCAGCCCCTGGTGGCTCACGCCCATCGCCTCCAACTGGCATGCGATGGATGACGCCCTGATGCTCACGCTGGTCGTGACCGGCGTGGTCTTTATCGTCCTGCACCTATTCATCGCCTGGGCCGTGCTGCGCTACCGCCACCGGCCGGGCCGCGTTGCGTCGCCGGAGCACGGCAACCGCAAGCTGGAGTGGTGGCTGATCGGGCTCACCAGCGTGGCCATCATCGGCCTGCTGGCGCCGGGGCTGACCGTGTATGCGCGCCTGATCGACCCGCCGCCGGATGCCAGCGTGTTCGAGGTCATGGGGCAGCAATGGCAATGGCATTACCGTCTGCCGGGCAAGGACGGCAAGCTGGGCGTGACCGATGTGCGCTTCATGCAGCCCGTCAATCCCTTCGGCATCAACCCGGAAGACCCGAACGGGCAGGACGACGTGCTGGTGGACGGCCAGGAGCTGCACCTGCCGCTGCACCGTCCCGCACTGGCCCAGCTGCGCGCGCAGGATGTGCTGCACGATTTCTATGTGCCCCAGTTCCGCACCCGCATGAATATGGTGCCGGGCATGGTCACGCATTTCTGGTTCACGCCAACGCGCACCGGCCGCTTCGAGGTGCTGTGCGCGCAGCTGTGCGGGGTAGGGCATTCGAATATGCGCAGCGCGGTGGTGGTGGAGGAGATGGCGGCCTACGAGGCCTGGCTGGCGCGCCAGCCGACCTTTGGCGGTGGCACCCCGGCCGGCGTGGGCGGTCCGGCCGAGCCTGGCAAGCAGGGGCGGCTGCTGGCGCAGTCCAAGGGCTGCATCGCCTGCCACAGCGTGGACGGCAGCCCGGGCGTGGGGCCGAGCTGGAAAGGGCTGTACGGGCGCAGCGAAACCATGGCGGACGGCACGCAGCTCAAGGCGGACGATGCCTACCTGCAGGAGGCGATTGCGAAGCCGCAGGCACGCATCGTGAAAGGCTATGCGCCGGTGATGCCGCCCGCCGAGCTGAGCGAGGCGGAACTGACAGCACTGGTCGATTACATCAAGTCAGTCCATTAGGCCAGGGAGGCGACGATGGCATACGGCAGCGAGACGCATACGGAGCACGGCGCTCCCGCCAGTTTCTGGACGCGCTATGTCTGGAGCCAGGACCATAAGGTGATCGCCATCCAGTACACGCTGACCGCCCTGGTGGTGGGCGTGATCGGCATCATCCTGTCGGACCTGATGCGCCTGCAGCTGGGCTATCCCGGCAAGTTCTCCTTCATCGACCCCGCCAGCTATTACCAGTTCATCACCATGCACGGCATGATCATGGTGATCTACCTGCTCACGGCCATCTTCCTCGGCGGCTTCGGCAACTACCTGATTCCGCTGATGGTGGGCGCGCGCGATATGGTGTTCCCCTTCCTCAACATGCTGAGCTACTGGTTCTACCTGCTGGCCGTGCTGATCCTGATCGGCAGCTTCTTCGTGCCCGGCGGCCCCACCGGCGCCGGCTGGACGCTGTATCCGCCGCAGGCCATCCTGCCCGGCACGCCCGGCGTGGAAATGGGCATCATCGTCATGCTGGTGTCGCTGCTGGTGTTCATTGCGGCGGCCACCATGGGCGGCCTCAATTACGTCACCACCATCCTGCAGGCCCGCACGCGCGGCATGACACTGATGCGCATGCCGCTCACGGTATGGGGCATCTTCATCGCCACCATCCTTGCGCTGCTGGCTTTCCCGGCCCTGTTCGTGAGCGGCGTGATGATGCTGCTGGACCGCACCCTGCACACCAGCTTCTTCATGCCCGCGCTGCTGTCGATGGGGCAGGCCTTGCCCTACAAGGGCGGCAGCCCGCTGCTGTTCCAGCACCTGTTCTGGTTTTTCGGCCATCCGGAGGTGTATATCGTGGCGCTGCCGGCCTTCGGCATCATTTCTGACCTGATCAGCGTGCACGCGCGCAAATGCATTTTCGGCTACCGCATGATGGTGTGGGCGATTGTGGTGATCGGCGCGCTCAGCTTCGTGGTGTGGGCCCACCATATGTATGTGAGCGGCATGCACCCGTGGTTCGGTTTCTTCTTCGCCGTGTCCACGCTGGTGATTGCCGTGCCCACCGCCATCAAGGTCTATAACTGGACGCTGACCCTGTGGCGCGGCGACATCCACATGACGGTGCCCATGCTGTTCGCGCTGGGCTTCATCAGCACCTTCCTGATCGGCGGCCTCACGGGCCTTTTCCTCGGCAATGTGAGCGTCGATATCCCGCTGTCGAACACCTATTTCGTGGTGGCCCACTTCCACATGGTCATGGGCGTATCGCCGGTGCTGGCGGTATTCGGCGGCCTGTACCACTGGTTCCCGAAAGTGAGTGGGCGCATGTACAGCGAACGCATGGGGCAGGTGCATTTCTGGATCACTTTCCTCGGTTCCTATGCCATCTTCTTCCCCATGCACTATCTTGGCCTGCTGGGCATGCCGCGCCGTTACTACGCCTATGAGAACTACCAGTTCATTCCCGCCTCCGCGCACTGGATGAACGAGTTCATCACGGTCGCTGCGCTGATCGTGGGCCTGGCCCAGCTGCTCTTCCTGTTCAACCTGGGCTGGAGCACCTTCCGTGGCCGCGCATCGGGCGGCAATCCGTGGCGCGCGGCCAGCCTCGAATGGCATACGCCGCAAACCCCGCCCGGGCACGGCAACTGGGGGCCGGAGCTGCCGGTGGTCTACCGTGGCGCCTACAGCTATGGCCGCAGCGGCGAGGACGGCGACTATGTGCCGCAGAACGTGGGCCCGGAAGAAGAGGACGAGGAAGCCTATGCGGCGGCGCCCGGAAAAGGAGCGCCATCATGAGCTGGCTGCCGCACCCCGCGCCGCTGTCGCCGCACTTCCGCCCAGAGCCGGACTACCGGCCGCCGGCACTGCCGATGCACCCCGGCGCCGCGCAGATCGGCCTGTGGGTCTTCATGGGCGTGATGGGCTCATTGTTCCTGCTGTTCGGGCTGGCCTACGTGATGCGGATTACCTACGCAGACTGGCGCATGATGCCGCCCGTGCCCTGGCAGCTCTGGCTCTCCACGGCGTTGCTGGCGGCGGGCAGCATCGGCTGGCAGCGAGCGGCAAGCTGCGCCCGCGGCGGACGGCGCGAGGCAGCCTGGTACTGGAGCGCGCTGGCGCTGTTGTCGGCATTCGCCTTCATCGCCAGCCAGCTGGCTGCATGGCGTGTGCTGGCGCAGGCCGGGCACGCGGTGGCGGCGCATCCGGGCAGCAGCTTCTTCTACCTGCTGACGGCCATGCACGGCCTGCACCTGCTGGGCGGCATCGCAGCCGCTGCCTGGGTGCTGCAGCGGCTGCGGCACGGTCCCGCGCAGTACGCGGCGCAGGCGCTGGCCCTGTGCGCCCAGTACTGGCACCTGCTGCTAGTGCTGTGGGTTTATCTATTCCTGTTGCTGTTTGCGCTGACGCCGCAGCTGGTGGTGGAGCTGTGCCGCAGCGTGGGCATTACCCTGAGGTAGCCATGGACTCTGTACAGCAAGGCTGGCGCGGCGCAGCCGAGGACCTCGCCGGCGACCGCGAGGCATTCCGCGTCCCCTGGGGCAAGGCGATGATGTGGATTTTCCTGCTCAGCGATACCTTCATCTTCGGCACCTTCCTCACGGGCTATATGTCGGTGCGGCTGGCCAGCACCACGCAATGGCCCAATCCCAGCGAGGTGTTTGCACTGACCATCGGCGGGGTAAACCTGCCGCTGATCCTGATCGCCATCATGACCTTTGTGCTGATCAGCAGCAGCGGCACCATGGCCATGGCCGTCAACTTCGGCTACCGCCATGCAAGGCGCCAGTGCGCCATGCTGATGTTCGTCACCGCGGCCTTCGGCGCCATGTTCGTCGGTATGCAGGCCTTCGAGTGGAGCAAGCTGATTGCGGAGGGCGTACGGCCCTGGGGCAATCCCATGGGATCGCCACAGTTCGGCGCCTGCTTCTTCATGATTACCGGCTTCCACGGCCTGCACGTGTCGGCCGGCGTGATCTACCTGTGCATCATTGCGCGCCGCGTGCTGGCCGGGCGTTATGAGAAGAGCGGCGACTACGGCATCGTCGAAATCGCGGGACTGTACTGGCACTTCGTGGATCTGGTGTGGGTCTTCATCTTCGCGCTGTTCTATCTGTGGTGAGGGGAGGGCGTATGCAAACCTCGAATCTGGGCATCTACTTCAAGGTGTGGGGGCTGCTGTTCCTGCTGAGCGCCTTGTCCTACCTGGTGGACTTCTTCCATGTGCAGAGCTACCTGCGCTGGAGCCTGATCCTCATCCTGATGATGGCGAAGGCGGGCCTGATCGTGGCCATCTTCATGCACCTGCGCTGGGAAAGGCTGGCGCTGATCTGCGTGGTGCTGGTGCCGCCGGCCGCGCTGCTGGTACTGGCCGGGATGATGGTGGCCGAGTCGGATTATGTTTTCCTCACGCGCAGCCTGTATTTCCGCTAGGCTGCCCTTGTAAGGGGAAAATGCCCTGTGCTATAATTCGCGCACGCTTTTACGACGTCCCCATCGTCTAGAGGCCTAGGACATCACCCTTTCACGGTGAGTACCGGGGTTCGAATCCCCGTGGGGACGCCAACAGAATTCATCGCAGACGAGCCGCCTAGTGCGGCTTTTTTGTTCTGGCGCCCATGACTTTTCCCCGCACCCTCACAATCTTCTGCCGCGTGGTCGATAACTTCGGCGATATCGGCATTTGCTGGCGCCTTGCGCGGCAGTTGCAGTCGGAGCACGGCATTGCCGTCACCCTGTGGGTGGACGACCTGGCAAGCTTCCGCCGCATCTGTCCTGAAGTTGATACTGCCGCCGCGCGGCAGCAGGTGCAGGGCGTAGACGTGCAGCACTGGGCGAGTATGGATGGTGTGTTCACGCCGGCCGATGTGAGCGATGTGGTGATCGAGTTCTTCGCCGTTGATCTTCCGCCCGCTTACGTGGAGGCGATGGCGCAATGCGAACCGCGCCCCGTATGGTTGAACCTCGAAGGCCTGACGGCGGAAGCGTGGGTGGAAGGCTGCCACAAGCTGCCATCGATGCATCCGCGCCTGCCGCTGACCAAGCACTTCTTCTTCCCCGGCTTTACGGAAAAAACCGGTGGCCTGCTGCGCGAAACGGGGCTGCTGGAGGAGCGCGCGCGCTTCGCCCCGGCCGTCTTCCTGCGCAGCCTGGGCCTGGGCGAAGCCGAGATCGCGATGCAGAAGGTATCGCTGTTCTGCTATCCCCATGCGCCGGTGCCGCAACTGCTGCAGGCCTGGCAGGACGGCGCGCAGCCCGTATGCTGCCTGGTGCCGGAAGGCGTGGCAGGGGAGTCCGTGCAGGCCTTCCTTGGCGCCGCGCCGCAAGCGGGCGCGGTGGCGACAAGCGGCGCGCTGACCCTGCGCGTGCTGCCGTTCGTACCGCAGCCCGACTACGACCGCCTGTTATGGTCCTGCGACCTCAATTTCGTGCGCGGCGAAGACTCCTTCGTGCGTGCCCAGTGGGCCGGCAAGCCCTTCATCTGGCATATCTACCCCCAGGACAAGGATCTGCATCACAAGAAGCTGCGCGCCTTCCTGCAGCGCTATGCAGGCAGCCTGGATGCGCTGTCCGCCTTCGCCCTGGCCTGGAACGGCGCCCAGGCTGGCGATATCGGCAAGTTATGGCCAGCCCTGCAAGCCAGCCTGCCTGCGGCGGCGGCCCACGCCGTGCAGTGGGAGTGCGATATGTTGGAAATTGGCGATCTGGCCGCCAATATGCTCACATTCTGCCGCGCCATCCGGTAGGCGGGCGCCCATAAACATGTTATGATGAGCGGTTACTGCAACCCTCTTTAGAACCGTACACTCTCTATGAAACCCGCAAAAGAAATTCGTGTTGGCAATATCATCATGGTTGATGCCAAGCCATTCATCGTGCTGCGTTCCGACGTCAATGGCTCGAGCCGCACGGGCTTCACCTACAAGTGGAAGATGAAGAATCTTCTGACGAACGCTCCGCTGGAAAACGTATTCCGCGGCGATGACAAGTTCGACGTCGTCGTGCTGGACAAGAAGCCGGTGACCTACTCGTACTTCGCTGATCCACTGTACGTGTTCATGGACCAGGACTACGAGCAGTACGAAATCGAAGAAGAAAACCTGGGCGAAGCCATCAACTACCTGAAAGACGGTATGGAATGCGAAGCCGTTTTCTACGACGGTAAAGCCATCTCCGTGGAGCTGCCAACCACCATCGCTCGCCAGGTGGTGTACACCGAACCTGCCGTGAAGGGCAACACTTCGGGCAACGTGCTGAAAGAAGCTCGCCTGGAAAACGCCATCGAATCCAAGCAGTTCACCGTGCAGGTGCCACTGTTCGTGAGCAACGACGACGTGATCGAGATCGACACCCGTACCCACGAATACAAGAAAATCGTCCGTAACTGATCGTTCCGCGACCAATAAAAAAACGCTGCCTCCCGGGCAGCGTTTTTTTTCGCCTGAAGCTTCGTTCAGAAAGGCGTGTAGGCGAAGCCGTTTTCCATCACGCCCACCAGGGCGGTGCGGTTCTCGATGCTTTCGCTGAATTCCACGAGCATGCCGGCCGCGCTGAGGCCAGTGTTCAGCCGCACCTGCCAGTAGGCGGCGCCGCCAAGGTCCGGCGCGCGGTGCAGAACGTTGTCATACATGGCCGTGATCAGCGTGTTGGCATCCGGGTTGGTGCCGTACTGCGTCTGCGCTTCCGCGGAGGCAAAGAACTGGCGCGCCACTTCGTTCAGCGTCATACCGTTGTCCATCTGCGCGATCCAGTAACCCAGGCCGCCGGTATCCGGCGTGCGGTCGAAGGCGGCCTGGTAGAGCCGGTAGACCTTGCCCGCTGTGCCGTCGATGTCCAGCGATACGTTGAAGTCCGCGAAACGGAGCAGCTCCACATTGCCCACCGTGTCCACGCCGTCCGTGCCGCGGGCATCGGTGATGAGCATGCCGGCATCGGTTTTCTTGATGGTGTAGTTCGACAGCTTGCCGCTGTAGATGGCCACGTCCTTGCCTGCGCCGCCATCGATCAGGTCATTGCCGCCGTTGCCGGTAAAGGTATCGCCGCCTGCTGCGCCGAGCAGGGTGTTGCGGCCTGCATCGCCGGTGTAGGTGGCGTTGGCCGTGCTGGCGAAGCCGGAGCCCAGGTCGCTGTGGATCACTTCCACGCCGCTGGCGCTGGTGCCCAGGAAGATGCCATCCATGCTGCCGCGTGCGAAGCCGCTGTAGCCAATGCCGGTGTCCTGCGTTGCGCCGGCGGACAAGCGTGTAATCGAGCCCGTCACCGTATCCTTGAGGAAGACATCGTTCTTGCCGTCGCCGTCGCCGGGCGTGAGGTTGGAAGTCGATTCGAACATCACATAGCGGCCGTCGGAAGAAATGACGGCGTTGTCCGAATTGCCCTTGCCGGAATGGCCGCTGGCATCCGTCGAAATCAGCATGACGGCGCCCGTCTGCATGTCCTTGCGGTAGATGCTGGAAGCGAGAATCGGCGCATCGGGCGACAGGTTGAACGCCTTGCTGGTGAATACCACATAGCGTCCGTTGTCGGACACCGATGCGTGGTAGCTGGCGCCATTCGCCAGCTCGCCGCCGGCCGTGGTGGATGCAATGGCCAGCGAGCCGGTGGCGGCATTCTTCACATATACGCGCTCCTGCACGATTTTGGAGCTGCTCAGGTTCGTGGCGGTGGAGGTAAACACAACGGCGCGGCCGTCGCCGGACACCGCGATATCGGTGGTGGCGCGGTCGGCCTGGGTGCCATCGGCGCGCATGGAAACGTTGATGACACTGCCTGTCGTGAGGTTCTTGAGGAAGCCGTCCTTGACGTCATTCTCGTCCAGTGTTGCCAGGTTGGTGCCGGTGCTGAGGAAGGCCAGGTACTGGCCGTTCGTTGACAGCGAAGCATTGGAGCTGGCGCCGTCGGCCGCGGTACCGGAGGCATCGGTCGAAGCCTCGACCAGGGTGCCCGTGGTGGCGTTCTTGATCATGATGCGGCTCACGCCGCCGGTCTGGAGATTCTCGAAGGCGATAATGCCGCCCGTTTCCGACAGCACCGGGCGCAGGTTGGCGCCGCTTGCCACCACGTCGTTCTCATCGATGTTGACGTGCGTGAGCTCGCCCGTCTCCAGGTTGCGCAGATATATATCTTCCGTTCCCGTCGTGGTATCGGTGGCGAGCAGGCGTTTTGTGGTGGCGAAGGCAATCATCTGGCCATCGCCGGAAATGGCCGGCGCGCCGCTGGTCAGCGCCTCGCTTTGGATCAGTGTGAGTCGGTTCGGATTCATGTGGCAGGTGGTCAGAGCAGAATCATCAGTGTCGCCCCCACCAATGATGCTGTCAAGAAATAAAGTAATTCTGTGGCCAGCGCCACCGGCCCGGCCGAATGTTCGACGTTTTCGATATTTGTCGTATTTCTGCAATAAACGGCCGGAAGAACATGATTTCATTGATACTTTTGGTCTAAGGCACTATTCTGAACAATTGCATTGTGGCACCAATTCCAATATTAAAGCCGGGGTTGCACATGGATCGCAGGGATTTCGTTCGGATGGGACTCGCCGCTGGCGGGATGGCCTCGCTCGCTCGCGCCTCGGCGGCCACGCCGCCGGCCAAGGCCGGGCCGGGGAATATTCTCGACGCGGGCGTAGCGGAGCAGCAGGAGTGGATGGCGGCGAACAAGCTGACTTCGCACTCGCTCACCTCGCAGTACCTGCACCGCATCAAGAGCATCGACAAGTCCGGCCCCCGCATCAATTCCATTATCGAGATCAATCCTGAGGCGCTGAAGATCGCGCGCGAGATGGACCGCGAACGCATGGCGCGCAAGGTGCGCGGCCCGCTGCACGGCATTCCCGTTCTCCTGAAAGACAATATCGCCACCGGCGACCGCATGAGCACCACGGCCGGTTCGCTGGCGCTGGCCGGCGTGCGCGCCGAGCGTGACGCGCATGTGGTGGCGCAGCTGCGTGCGGCGGGCGCCGTCATCATTGGCAAAACGAACCTGAGCGAGTGGGCGAACATGCGCTCCACGCACTCCGTCAGCGGCTGGAGCGCGCGCGGCGGGCTGACCCGCAATCCCTATGCACTGGACCGCAACTGCAGCGGCTCCAGCTCCGGTTCCGGCGCAGCGATTGCCGCCAGCCTGGCCACGCTGGCAGTGGGCACCGAGACCGATGGCTCCATCGTATCGCCGGCCTCCGTGTGCGGCCTGGTCGGCATCAAGCCCACCATTGGCCTGGTGAGCCGTAGCGGCATCATTCCGATTGCGCATTCCCAGGATACGGCAGGCCCGATGGCGCGCAGCGTGGCCGATGCGGCATTGATGCTGAGCGCGATGGTGGGCGTGGATGCCAACGATGAAGCGACGAAGGCCGGCGCGGACAAGGCCGCCGACTATGCAAAAGCGCTGGACAAGGGCGCGCTGAAAGGCAAGCGCCTCGGCGTGGCGCGCAACTTCTTCGGCTCGAACGATGACCTGGACGAGGCCATCGAGAGATCGCTGGCCGTGCTGAAGGCGCAGGGCGCCGAGCTGGTGGACGTGAAACTGCCGAACACCGACAAATACAATGACAGCGAGCTGCAGGTGCTGCTGTATGAATTCAAGGCCGACCTGGAAGCCTACCTGAAGCAATACGCGCCGAACGCGAAGATTGCGAACATGGCGGACCTGATCGCCTTCAACCGCCAGAACGCGGGGACCGAGCTGCGCTACTTCGGCCAGGAGCACCTGGAAGCATCGCAGGCGAAAGCAGGGCTGGACAGCGAGGAATACCGCAATGCGCTGACCAACAACCACCGCTACTCGCGCTCGGAGGGTATCGACCAGATCCTCAAGGAACAGAAGCTGGACGGCCTGGTGGCGCCCACCGGCGGCCCTGCATGGCTGACGGACTTCATCAACGGCGACCATTACGGCGGCAGCTTCTCATCGCCCGCAGCAGTGGCGGGCTATCCGCACATCACGGTGCCTGCGGGTTATGTGCATGGGCTGCCGGTGGGCCTGTCTTTTGTTGGCACGGCCTTCAGCGAAGCCGCGCTGATCGGCATGGCCTACGCTTACGAACAGGCCACGCAGCACCGCCGCGCGCCCCAGTTCCCGGCCAGCGTGTCGCTGGCCGTGCGCTGATCAGACCTCGATAAAACGCATCTTGAAGTTGCGGCCCTTGAAGCTCCCGAACTCGGGGCCAAGGCCGCTGGCGTCGTTCAGGCGCTGGAAGGCGTCATAGGCGTAGCGGCGGTCCAGCGCCACATAGGTCTGGAACTCCGTCACGTTGATCTTGCCCACCTGTTCCTTGGTCAGGCCGCCGTCGCCGGTCAGCCCGCCCAGCACGTCACCGGGGCGCAGCTTGTCCTTCTTGCCGCCCGAGATACAGAGCGTCATCATCGGCGCCGGATCGCCTTGCGCGTATTCGTCGTTATCCAGCTCCTTCAGGTCGTGCCACTCGGCGGGCGCGTTCTGGTATTCCTCGATCAGCTTGACCCACTTCTTCTCGTTCGGCGCGCACAAGGTCAGCGACAGGCCTTTCTCGCCCGCGCGGCCGGTGCGGCCGATGCGGTGGGTGTGCACTTCGGTGTCCTTCGATACGTCCGCATTGATCACGGCTTCCAGGTTCTGGATATCGAGGCCGCGCGCCGCCACGTCGGTGGCGATCAGGATGGAGCAGCTGCGGTTCGAGAACAGCACCAGGATCTCGTCCCGTTCGCGCTGTTCCAGTTCGCCATACAGGGCCAGCGCCGAGAAGCCCTGTGAACGCAGCAGGTCCGCCAGTTCGCGGCAATGCACCTTGGTGTTGCAGAAGATGATGGCGGAAGCAGGGCGGTAGTGCTTGAGCAGGCGTGCCACCGCTTCATCGCGCTGGTCGAAGCCGATCTCGTAGAAGCGCTGTTCGATCTGGCCGCTGGCGTGCTGCGCTTCCACCGTGATCTCCACGGGATCGGCCAGGAAAGCTTCCGTGGCCTGGCGGATATCGTCCGGATAGGTGGCGGAGAAGAGCAGGGTCTGGCGCCGCTTCGGGCAGGCGCTGACGATGCCGGCGATCTCGTCGTAGAAGCCCATGTCCGTCATGCGGTCGGCTTCGTCCAGCACCAGCACCTGCACGGTGGAGAGGTCGAGGGTCTGGCGACCGAGGTGGTCGCGGATGCGGCCCGGCGTGCCGACCACGATGTGGGCGCCGTGTTCCAGTGAAGCGATTTGCGGGCGCATCGGCGAGCCGCCCGTCAGCACCAGGATTTTCACATTGCCTACGCTGCGCGCGAGGCGGCGCAGTTCATTCGCCACCTGGTCGGCCAGCTCGCGGGTGGGGCAGAGCACCAGGCCCTGGGTGGCGAACCATGCGGGATTAATCTTCTGCAGCAGGCCGATGCCGAAGGCCGCCGTCTTGCCGCTGCCGGTTTTCGCCTGCGCGATCAGGTCGCGGCCTTCCAGCACCGGCGGCAGGCTTTGCGCCTGGATCGCCGTCATCTCGTGATAGCCCAGCGAGGTGAGGTTGGCGAGGAATTCTTGCGTAAGGGGCAGGCTGGCGAACGAGGTCATGGCGGTCTTCTGAAAGAGAATGGGAACAGTCTAGCAAACTCGCGCTGCGTGCGGCGCGATGCGAGACTGCCTCAATCGGGCTGCCAGATCGGCAGGCCAGTCAGGTCGAGATTCTCGTCGCGCTGCCACAGCGGCAGGCCCGTGGTATCGGTTGGCTCCAGCAATTCCAGCTGCTCCTGCTTCAGGGCAGGCTTGCGCGCACGTAGCGGAGGCGGTCGCTTGGGTTCTGGTTCCATTGGCGCTGCCGGGCCGAAGCCGGGCAGGTCGAATGTCGCATGATCTTTTTTGTCTCTCATTGTCCCAATGCGCCGTACAAAACAAAAGCCCGGCTGAAACAGTCGGGCTTCGATATCTAAAGCGGGGCGCAGTGTAACACAAAGGTCAACGGAAGACGAGCGCGCCGGTCAGGTCGCCCGGCGGCAGCGCCTTGTTTTCCGCGAAAGCCTTGTTGCGCACAGCGAGGCCTTCCAGCAGCGGCAGGCCATGCAGGCGCGTGATCAGGCGCAGGATGGAGGTGGTGTCGTAGAAGCTGTGGTCCACCGCGCCTTTTTTCGCGAACGGCGATATTACGATGGCGGGAATGCGGCTGCCGGGACCCCAGCGGTCGCCTTTCGGCGGGGCCACGTGGTCCCACCAGCCGCCGTTCTCGTCAAAGGTCACCACCACCACCATATTCGGCCATTGCGGCGAATGCTTCAGGTGTTCCAGCACGTTGACGATGTGCTGGTCGCCGGATTCGATGTCCGAATAACCCGCATGCAGGTTCAGGTTGCCCTGCGGCTTGTAGAAGCTCACCGCAGGCAGCTTGCCCGCCACCGCATCGGCCAGGAACTTGTTCGAGATAGGGCTGTCGCCAAGGCCGCCGTCGCGCAGGTGCTTTTCGCGTTGCGCGGTGCCGGGCGCGAAGCTGGCGAAGTAGTTGAACGGCTGGTGATGCGACTGGAAGTTGGGTTTGCTGCCCGCGCCCCTGTCATCCAACGCGGCCTGCCACGCAGCGCCATACCAGGCCCAGCTCACGCCCTTGCGCGACAGCAGATCGCCGATGGTGTCATAGGTTTGCGGCGGCAGCGTCGATGCATCGGCCGGATCGGCATAGCGCGGATCGCCGCCGGGAGCAGGGCGCACATAGCTGGGCTGGTAAGGCGTGGCCATGGTGTTGACGGCATAGCCGTCCGGCGTGATGGCGCCGTCGTTCACGAATTTAGGCTTGCCCAGCAGCGCAGACCTGGGGCTGTCGGCGGCAACGGCGAGCTTCGTGCCCTGCGGACCATCGGCAGTTTGCGCGATCTTGCGCTTGGCGGCCGTGGAGGCAGCATTGAAATATTCCGGCGTGCGGCCGGTGATCAGGAACTGGTGGTTCAGGTAGGAGCCGCCGAAAGCCGCCATGAAGAAGTTATCGCACAGCGTGTACTGGCGCGCGATCTGCCACAGGCCGAGGTTCTTGTGCGTTTCGCCGTAGTGGCCCATCACCATGGCGCCAGTGTCGCCCCAAGCCACGAAGCTGTCGTTCTTGCCGCCGTTGATCTGCATCTGGTTGTGGTAGAAGCGGTGCGTGAGGTCGCGCGTGATGACAGCTTCCGACAGCGGCTTGCCCGCGGTGTCCTTCAGGACGAAGGGCGCGTTCGGCAGATTCTGTATGGCGTCTTCCTTGATCTCATAGCGCTTGCCGCCGATGTCCTGCGGTTCCGGCACCATGCCGCCCCAGATCTTCGGCAGCGAAGGCAGCACGCTGCCGTCATGGTCGCGCTGCAGGTACTGCTCCGGCTTCAGCTGCGACAGTGGCGACGCGAGGCCGGGGAAGTCGGCGAACAGATTGTTGAAGCTGCGGTTTTCCAGATAGATGACCACCACGTTCTTCACGTTGGCCTTGAGCTTCTCATCCAGCGAGCCCTTTGCAGGCTTGGTTGCGGAGGTGGCTGCGGCAGGCAGCGCCGTCGCGATCCCGGCCGCAGTCGCCGCCTGAAAAATCTTGCGCCGCGACGGATTGCTCGGCTGCTCGGTCTTCTGTTCTTTCACACGCATCTCCAGAGTTAGGGCGCAAAAATTGTAACACCCGGCAATACCGGCCGCCATTATTTCCGCTTGCGGCCGCTCATCGCGCAGCACGCACAGCGGCGATAAAGTGAAGGGACCAGCTTGTCGCCTGCCTATAATGAGTAATCAGGAAAACGACGATGCCGGGCTGCCGGCAAATGATCGGAGGGCGATCCGCTCATTTCGCAAGCTGATCGATGCCCATGAAAAGAAGCTGGAAGAGTTCCTTTCCCGGCCAACAGTTCGCCCTGGCATGGAAGGCCTGGCGTCTGATCTGGTCCGGTCGCAGCAAGAGTAAGAGCAAAACGGCTTATCCGTGAAATCAGGAAGTTTGAGAAGGAAATTGCTCGCCGCCGGGCGGGCGCAAGGAAGGACGGGCGATGAACAGCTGTGAGTTGAGGATGTTTTCGGATGGTGCTTTGCCGGATTGGGCGGCGCTCGGAAAAGCGCGGACAATCTGCCTGATGGGTTCCGCCTACCCGGCAGAGGAGCTCGTGTTGAGCGCGGTGGACGCCGGAGCTTTTGCGTTCGTTTGCTGCGGCGAGCTGGCGGACCAGGTGGAAGACTCAATTGATGAAGTGCTGGAACGGTCGGAGGACATGTTCGACATCATGACGACCACGCACACCGGCGAAACGGTTGATGACATCGCTTTCTTTATCGCGGTGGCGCTGGGAGGCGATGAGCCCTTCCGGGTATTGGCGTTTGTGCAATCCGACGATGAGCAAGCCTTGGCGGTATGCGCGGCGCTGAAGGACTACGTCGCCGTACCCGCCTAAGCAAAAACCGCTGGCTCCTTGCGGAAACCAGCGGTTTTCTGAATTTGGTTGCGGGGACAGGATTTGAACCTGTGACCTTCGGGTTATGAGCCCGACGAGCTGCCAGACTGCTCCACCCCGCGTCTGAGGCAAGCATTATATACCGTGCGGTCCGAAACCGCAAGGACCGTTTACGCAGCCGCCAGCCGCCACAGCGAAGTCACTTCCGCGGCACGGGCTGCGTGCAGCGGGTCGGTGGCATCCGTGGCGCGCGGGTGCCCGGGGCGCACGTCCTGGCGGCCCAGCACCTTGAGGCCCGCCGCGCCAATCCATTCCATTAGCTGCTCGCGCGGACGCAGGCCGAGGTGCTCGGCCAGGTCGGACATAATCAGCCAGCCTTCGCCGCCCGGCGCCAAGTGGTCCTTCAGGCCGGACAGGAAACCGCGCAGCATGCGGCTGTCCGGGTCATACACGGCGTGTTCGATCGAGGAGTTCGGCCGCGCAGGCACCCATGGCGGATTGCAGACCACCAGCGGCGCACGGCCCGGCGGGAACAGGTCGGCCTCCAGCAGCTCGACGCGGTCGTCTACATCCAGCCGTGCCAGGTTCTCGCGCGCGCAGCTCAGGGCGCGCTGGTCCATATCGGTGGCCACCACGCGCGCAATGCCGCGTTTGGCCAGCAGCGCGGACAGCACGCCGGTGCCGGCGCCGATGTCGAAGGCAAGCGAGGTGTCGCGCGGCAGCGGGGCATCGGCCACCAGCTGCACGTATTCGCCGCGCACCGGTGAAAACACGCCGTAATGCGGATGAATGCGCGCGCCCAGCGCAGGAATCTCGACCCCGGCCTTGCGCCACTCATGCGCGCCGATCAGACCGAGCAGCTCGCGCAGGGAGATCACGAACGCATCCTCGCCGCGCCCATAGGCTTCGTTGCAGGCCAGCTTCACGTCCGGCGCGCGGCGCAGCGGGATCGTGTAGCCGGGCTCGAAAGGAATCAGCAGCATGGCCAGCGTGCGTGCCCGCTGCGATTGCGCCTGGCGGTGCAGGTGGAACGCTTCGGTCGGCGTGGCGGGCGCTTTCGCTGCCTTGGCCTTCTTGCCCTTGCCCTTGTGGTCGGTGCGGCGGGCCAGCGCCTGCAGCAGCTGGCGCGCGTTCTGGTAGTCGCCGCGCCACAGCAGGGCTGTGCCTTCGCAGGCCAGGCGGTAGGCCACGTCGGCATTGGTGCGGTCATCGGCGATGATGACGCGTTTCGGCGGCGGCATGCCTGCTTCCGAATGCCAGCGCGCCGAACGGTCCTCGCCGTTTTCGGTCCAGTGGATGAGTTGTGGCGCGCCAGCTTGCATACGAATGTCCGATCAGGAGTAAACGGCGAAACCGCCTGCACAGGGCAAGCGGTTTCGGTGAGCTGGGTATTATACGCGGCGCGTCAGGCGGCGTCGTTTTTGCCGTCAGGCTGGTAAGTCTCGACGATTTCCGGGGCGGGCATGGATACCGGTTCCGGGGCGGGCGCCGGGACCGGCAGCGCAGGCGCGGCGCCATAGGCGTCGGCGACATCCTTCGCCTTGCCGTCGGCGGGAGCATAGACGTCCCCGTCCTGCTTGCTGTTGACCAGCTTGAGCAGGCGCAGCGACAGGCTGCCCAGCGTGTCGTCGTCTTTCTTGACATCGCCGCCGATCGGCTTCTCGAACAGCTTGAACAGGTCGGCCAGACTGCCGGGGAAGTCGATGTCCGGGAATTCCACGGCAGGCAGCGGCATGGCCGGATTCTGGTCGGCCAGCTCCTGGCGGCGCGAGGGAATGCTGCTGGCAGCGCCAGCCTGCAGCGACGCTTCGTAGCTCACCTCGATCTCGAAATCGTATTTCTGGCCGTCAGCCAGCGTGATGGTGCCCTTGCCGACGAAATGGGAGCTGTCCTTCAGGCTGAGCGCGGCAGCATTGAACACGCCATCCGCGCCCTCGCTGCTCATCACGCCCGCCGCAAAGCTCGATGCGCTTTCCAGGCTGACGGAGTCGAAATCGATGCTGGCGCCGTCCATGGCGTCGCCAAACATGTCCTTCGCGAAACTGTTGAGCAGGTTCTGCGCCAGGTCCACTGTGGCATGGCCCAGCGCGCCGACGCGCTGTTGCAGGTCGAGGCCGGTGCGCGACAGCGAGACCGGACTATCGCTATCCGTCCGCTTGACCTCATTCGCGCCATTGTTGCGCGTGGACGTCGGCAGATTGCCGCCGAGGCCGGTGTTCTGGTAGCCGCGCGGGCCGAGTGGATTAATGGAAGCCATGATGCCTGCCTTTGACGTTGTTACCCCTGTAACGGCATTTTCACGCCTTTACTTGAGGCAGATCAGTGGTGATGGGTCCACAAACCGTTGGAATCGAGGTAGGACTTCACGGCGTCCGCCTGGCCGATGGCATGCAGTTTCACCTCGCCACAGGCGCACACGCCGGAATAGGGCGTGATATGGGAACAGGCGGAAACTTTTTGAACGGAAACTTTGACCGCCTTCGCGCATTTGGCGCACTTGAAGGTAAGGGTGCGTGGTGCTTTCAACATGATTTCACGAGCTGCTGGGGAAAAGCAGGATTTTATCAGGCAAACAGATCGAGGATGCGCGCTGCCGGTTCCTGCTGGCCGTAGGCGCGGCTGACTTGCTGCTGGCGCGCGGCGATGTCGGTGCGGGCTTCCTGTTCCATCTGGCTGGCTTGGGCGGCAACGGCCCGGTCGGCGCCGCTGGGATTGGCAGGCGCCAGGGCTGCGGCCTGGATGGTCTGAGCCCGGCTCAGCGTTTCTTCCGGCGTGCCGCCGGGCGAGGTGTCGATATTGACTTCGCCGCCGACGGCGTAATTGACACCGTTGGGACCGCGCTGGTAGGTGTAGGACGGGCCGGAGGTGGCGAGTCCGCCGGCGGCTGACAGATGCGCCATTTCGTGCTGGCGCACCTCGGTATCGCGTGCTTTCAGCTTGTCGAGCTGGGCTTGCGCTTCCTTGCTGAGTTCGGCCGCGCGCACCGGCCGCGTGTCGGCGGCAGGGGGCTGGCTGCGAACGGCTGGAATGGCGCTGATGCTCATGGAAGCATGATAGCAAAGCTTGTGCGCACATTTTTTGCATGCAGGGTCAACGGGGGCTCTCCGGCCCACGTTCTTTGAGTAGCAGCACCGTCAGCTCTCTGAGAGGTCCATGTCATGGAAGAGAAGAAGCAACCGAGCAAGGAAGATGTCCGCCATTGGCTGCAGACGCAGGTTGAGGGGCGCAAGCCGCCGCCCGACCCGCAACAGATCCGGCGCGAGCTGGGCTGGGACCTCGTGAAAATGGAGCGGGGCGAAATGCCGAAGCGGTAGTTCCTGCCGGGTTATTGAACGCTCACCACGCTGCGCCCGCCCGCTGCGGGCTGCACCGTGATGCGTGTGCCGATTCTGTCCGTCATCTCCTGCACATGGGAGATGATGCCTGTTTTTCTTCCCATCGATTGCAGATTGTCCAGCGCGTCCATCGCCACGCGCAGCGTTTCCGCGTCCAGGCTGCCGAAGCCTTCGTCGATGAACAGCGACTCCACCCGCACGCGGTTGGATGACAGCGAGGCCAAGCCCAGCGCCAGTGCCAGCGAAACGAGGAAGGATTCGCCGCCGGACAAGGAGTGCACCGAACGCAGGTCGTCGCTCATGTGCTGGTCGCGCACCAGCAGGCCCAGTGAGGGCTGGCCGGGGTTGTCGGTGCGCTGCAACTGGTAGCGCGGCGCCAGCTGGCCCAGATGGGCGTTGGCATAGCCCAGCAGCACATCCAGGGTGAATTGCTGGGCGTAGTTGCGGAATTTTTTCCCGTCTGCCGAGCCAATCAGCTCGTTCAGGCGCGCCCAGCGCCGTTCTTCCGCTTCCTGCCTGCCGATGTCGGCCAGCATGGATTCGGCGGCCTTGCGGCGTGCGTCATCCTGCGCCAGTACGAATTTGGCGGCGGCGGCCGCGTCGTGCGCCTGCTTGCGTTCAGCTTCGATGGCGCTGAGCGCAGCTTGCAGCGCCGCCGCATCGGTGTCCGGCGCGGCCTGCACGTCCGGGGCCGCCGCAAGCTGCGGCGCCAGCGCGGCATGGCGCGCCGCCTGGGCTTCGCGTTCCGAGAGAACGCTTTGCGCGTTGGCGAGCGACTGTTCCATCGCCTGCAGCGCCTCGCGCTCGCGGCGGATGGTGTCTGCGGGCTGCGCCAGCAGCTCGCGCAGGGCTTCGGGCGTGGCGGGATCGTCGTCCCGCGCGCCGGGACGCAGGCGGAAGGCGCTGAGCCACTGCGCCAGCCGCGCGGACGCAAGCCCTTGCGCATCAGTGGTCTCGGCCAGCCGCTGCCGGCATTGCGCCAGCGCTTCATCAGCGCGCGCCTTTTGCTGGCCGGCCGCGTGCAATGCTTCCTGCTGCGCGTTCAGCGCGCTGCGGGCGGCATCAATCGCTGCCTGAAGTGCGGCCTCTACCTCGCTCGCGGCTTTGCCATCCCACAGCTCCGCGCGCGCCGTGCGTGCGGCTTGCAGCGCTTCCTCGCTGCGCTGGTGGGCAAGACGCACAGTGGCCAGGTCGGTTGCCGTTTTGTCCGCAGCCGCGCGCAGCGCGTTGGCAGTGACGGCAGCGGAAGTAATTTCAGCCTTGCGCTCATCGCACGCCGCCTGCTGCGCCAGCCATTGGCGGCTCTGGTCCTGATGCTGTTCGTGGAAGGCGGCCGGATTGGCCTGCCATGTGCCGCGCCATGTTTGAGAGCCGAAGGCATCGTCGATGCGCTCCAGCAGTGCATCCAGGCGCTCGCCTGCTTCGAGGTGCTGGGCGGCGACCGCGTCCAGTTGCGTGCGCTGTGCTGTGAGCAGGTTCTGCGCGCTGGCCGCTGCGGCCTGCAACTGCATGTGTTCGGCGGCGGCGTGGTCGCATGCCGCCTGCGCTGCGTCACGGGCTTTGCGGGCGCTGTCCAGCTGTAGCGCTTGCGCTGCCAGCGCGTTCAGCGCGGCGAGCGTGCTTGCCAGTTCGGCTGCCAGCCACGCCGTGATGCCGCTTTCCGGCACTGCGCCCAGCGCGGCGCTGGCCTCGGTCCATTGCGCAGACAGCGCGGTGACGGTGGTGTCCAGCACGCCCAGCTCCGCACTGAGGGCTGCCTGCTGTCCGACATTGGCCTGCACCTTTGCGCGCAGCTCCGCTTCCTGCTCCATGCTTGTCTGTGTAACGGTGCGGCAGCGGCGCACTTCGGCCTGCAGTTCTGCGAGCATGGCGTGCAGTTTGTTGTCACCATGGCGGTAGGGATGGTCCATGGCGCCGCAGACAGGGCAGGGCACTTCGTCTTCCAGCGTGGCGCGCAGGGTTTCTACGTTCTCGCCGGTTGCCGCTTCGGCCAGCCGCAGGGAGCGTTCGGCCTGCGCCAGCGCGGCGGCCAGGGCGGGGCTCTGCTGCTGCAGGGCGGCGAGCTGCTGTGCTGTGCTGGCTTGTGCGGCCCGCAGGCCGGCCAGTTGTTCGGTGAGCCCGCGCTGGCGCTGCCTTGCAGTCTCCATATCGCTAAAGGCGCGTTCTGCCTTTGCCAGCGCTGCACGGCGGCCTTCCAGTTGCTCGCGGCCTGAAGACAGCGCATCGGCATCGATGCCAGCCAGCGTGGCCACCGCTTCCTGGCGTTTCGCTTCACATGTGTTCAGTTGTTCGGATGCGGTGGCCAGCCGTGCGCGCGTGGAGACATGCGCGGCATTTGCGCTTTCCGTGGCGGCATGCAGCGCGGCGCGCTCCGCCTCCAGCTTGCGCACCTGTCCGTGCGCCTGTTCCGCTTGCGTGAACAGCACTTCCCAGCGCTGCCATTCCCGCGCCAGCGCAGCCCATCCGGCATGCTGCGAGAGCCACTCGCTGCCCGCATGCTGGGCCTCGTTCAGGGCCTGCAGGGCAGCCTGCTGGCGCGTGGCTGCGGCACGGGCATCGTCATCCGCCGCGCTTGCGGCCTGCAGCGCGGTTTGCGATTGCTGGTGCGCGGGCAGCATGGCTTCAATGCGGGCGTCCAGAGCCCTGGCCTGGTCCAGTGTGGGGGCGGCGTCGCGGCGAGCCTGTTCGGCCGTCTGCAGCCGTGTGGCGTGGTCCTGCGATTGCGCCGCGAGCTTCTGCAGCGCGTCGGCCGCAGCGGCTGCATCCTGCTCGCTTCGCTGCAAGGCCGCGCGCACCGATGCCGCCTGTGCTTCGAGCCGCGCCATGTCGTCGGCCAGCGGGCGCGCTTCCTGCGCCGCTTCCAGCCTTTGCAGCGCGGCTCTGCGCGGTGCGGCATCCTCCAGCGCGGCCTTGCAGGTGCCGATCTGGCCTTGCGCCGCAGCGATGTCCTGCGCCAGCTGGTCAGCCTGCAGGCGCCAGCGCAAGCGGGTTTCGGCGGCGGACTTGCGCAGGTCCGCCTGCATCAGTGCTTCTTCCGCCGCAGCAGTGCGCAGTTCCGCCTCGGCGCGGGCTTCGGCGGACAGCGGCTGCTGGTCGGCGAGGCGTGCGTGCAGCGCCTGCAGGCGCTGCAGCTCCAGCTTGGCGCGCTCGTGGGCGCGCTTCGAGATCTCGGAATAGACAGTGCTGCCGGTCAGTGTTTCCAGCAGCTGGCCGCGTTCATCGTCCTGCGATTTCAGGAAGGTGGCGAATTCGTTCTGTGCCAGCAGCACGGCGCGCGTGAACTGGTCGAAGCTCAGGCCAATGCGCTGCTCGATCTCGGCCTTCACTTCGGTCTTGGTGCCGCCAATCGGCTGCAGTTCGGGAAGGCTGCTCAGGGACATTGCCGTTGCCTGCAGGGCGCCCGCGGCCTTGGTGCGGGCGCGGCGCACGCTCCAGCGCGCACGGTAAGCCTTGCCATCATTGCCTTCGAAATCAACCTCCGCATAGCCCTCGGCCATGCCGCGCCGCAGCAGGGTGCGCGTGTCGTCGGAGGCGATGGTGTCGCCCGCATCCGGTGTCTTGCCGGTGGCCCGCACCAGGCGCGGCGTGCGGTCGTAGAGGGCGAGGCACAAGGCATCCAGCAAGGTGCTCTTGCCGGCGCCGGTAGGGCCGCTGATGGCGAACAGGCCGGCCGATGCCAGCGGTTCGGCCGTGAAGTCGATGGAGAACTCGTCTGCCAGCGAGGCAAGGTTGCGGCCGCCAATGCGCAGGATCTTCATCCGTGCTCCCGTGCCAGCATCAGCTCGGCGAAGGCGCGCAACTGTTCTTCCGGCACATCGCTGTCGAATTTCTGGCGGTAGAGGCGGCGGAAGACTTCATCCGGCTGCAGCTGCGCCAGCTGGTCGAGCGATACGGCGGCATCTTCCAGCGATTGCCCGCGCGTGCTGCTCGATGTTTCGATTTTTGCCAGCCGCACCGGCTTGCCTTCGATGGCCGCTTCGATGCGTGCACGCAGGCCGGGCTCCGGCGCGTCCAGCCGCACGCGGACTTCCAGGTAGGGCTGGGCGTGAGGCACGCAGTCTGGCAGGTCCAGCGCCGCCAGTTCGGCCAGCACATCGTCAATCGGCGCCGGGCGGGAAGGAACGCGCAGCAGCGGCACCGCACGCGGCACCATCAGCGGCTTCACGCTGCGCAGGGCGCTGCCTTCGAGCTCGATGCTCAGGAGCTGGTGCTGGTAGCCGGTTTCCGAGAACGACAGTGGAATCGGGCTGCCTGAATAGCGGATATGTTCATGCTTGCCGACGCTCTGCGCCAGGTGCAGGTGCCCCAGCGCCGTGTAGGCGATGGACGGTGCGAAGATCCCCGCGGGGAGCATTTCGGTGCCGCCGATGACGATGCGGCGTTCGGAGTCGGCCGACATCTGGCCATCCACCATATGGCAATGGCCCATGGCGATCAGCGCCTCGTGCGGCTGGCGCAGGGTTTGCGCATGGGCTTCGGCCAGGCGGTACAGCTCCGCGATGCCCGCCAGATAGGGGTCGCCTTCCACGGTCTCCAGCCGTGGCACGTCGGCGGGGCGCAAGAAGGGCACGGCGACGCACCAGGCGGCGATTTGGCCGTCTGAGGTGGTGAGCGGCACCACCAGGCTCTCGATGTCGATGCTGCCATCCGCCTTGCGCAGCACATTGCCCACAATGCGCACGCCTTGCGTTTCCAGCAGCGGCACCGGCGCTTCCAGGCGGCCTGGCGAATCGTGGTTGCCTGCGATGATGACCAGCTCCAGCTGCGGTGCGCGTTCCCGCGCCTGCTGCAGGAAGCGGTAGAGCTGGCGCTGCGATGCGGCCGAAGGATTGGCGTTGTCGAACACATCGCCCGCGATCAGCAGCGCGTCGGCGCTTTCGCTGACGATGAGGTCCAGCAGCCAGTCCAGGAAGCACTGGTGCTCGTAGTGGCGGTCAAAATTGTGGAGCGACTGGCCCAGATGCCAGTCGGACGTATGCAGCAGGCGCATGGAATGTGAAACCGGTGGTGGAAGCCGATTCTATCAGGCCGCGTCCGGTGCTGCCTGAGGTTCCGCAATCGGATCGCCGGCGCGGAAGGTATTGCGGCCCGCCTGCTTCGCTTCATACAGCAGCATGTCGGCGCGGTTCAGCAGTTCGGCGCAGTTGATGTTCTCGTCGGTGTAGTAGGTCAGGCCAATGCTGGTGGAGATGCTGACCTTCAGGCCATCGAGGTGGAAGGGGGCCTGCATCGTCGTTACGATCTTGGCTGCTGCCGCCGCTGCATCTTCGCGCCGCGCAATGCGCTCCATGATGATGGTGAATTCGTCGCCGCCCAGGCGGGCCACCGTGTCGGTGCCGCGCATGGCGTGGGTGAGGCGGCCGGAGAAAGCCCGCAGCAGGGCATCCCCCACGCTGTGGCCGTAGGTGTCGTTGACCGGCTTGAAACGGTCGATATCCATGTACATCACGGCCATGGTGGCGCCGTTTTCGCGGCAGTACTGCATGGTTTCGCCCATCTTCTGCAGGAAGCCGGCGCGGTTGGTGAGCCCGGTGAGGGCGTCCACTTGCGACAGCTTGAGCAGGCGCTGTTTCTCGCGTTTCTGGGCCGTGACGTCCTGGCGCATCACGTGGTAGCCGATGACGGTGGCGCCTTCCGCATCGCTCTGCGGAATATAGACGACCTCGAAATTGCGCGGCGCCGGGCCGCTCGTGTCTTCCTCTTCGAAGGTCAGGGTTTCTCCGCCCAGCGCACGGCGGATATAGGGCTGCAGGAAGCGGTAGCGTTCTTCGCCGACCACTTCGCGCACCGGGTGGCCGGTGGGCGGCTCGCCATTGACGCTGAACTCCCGTTCGTAGGCCACGTTCTGGAAGCGGAACACCTCTTCGAAATCGATATAGGCAATCATGGCCGGCAGCGAATCGGCGATGGTGCGCAGGCGGGCTTCGCTCTCGCGCAACGCAACCAGCGATTTGCGCACCAGCGTCACGTCGTCCAGCGTGCCCACATAACCCTGGATCTTGCCGTCCACCATAATCGGGGCGACCTTCATCGACACCCACACCAGCGTGCCGTCCGGGTGCACACAGCGAATGGTGTCCTGGAAGGCCTGCTGCGTGCTGCGCAGCTGCTCGAACACATTGCGCATCACGTCGCGGTCGTTCGGGTGAATGCTGGCGAGCCAGCCGTCGTACATGGCATCGGCACGCGCCACGCCGGTAATGGTTTCGAAGGTGCGGTTGACGTAGCTGCACTGGCCGAAACGGTCAATGCGGATCAGGCCGAGCGGCGAAGCATCGTTGACCGCAGCCAGCTCCGCCTCGTTCTGCCGGATGGCCAGCTCCGCCAGCTTGCGCGGCGTAATGTTGCGGGTAGTGACGGCCACGCCGTCCGCGATCGCCACGATCTGGTGGCGCAGCCAGCGTTCGCCCGGCAGGTTGCTCGTTTCGAATTCTTCTTCCAGCGGCTGGCCGGTAGCCAGCACCGCAGCGTATTTTTCAATGAAGCCCTCGCTGCGCCACACCGGCGCCAGCTCGCCGATGCGCTTGCCCAGGGCTTCATCGCGCGGATAGCCCAGCATCTGCGCGCCGCGTTCATTGATATCCACCAGCGTGAAGTCGACCAGCTTGCCGCCGCTGCGGCAGGCTTTCAGCAGGAAGACCGCGTCCAGGCTGGCGTCGGCCGCCGCGCGCAGCTGCTGCTGCGCTTCAAGCGCCATGCGGCTGCTGTTGCGCAGGCGGCGGCCCTGCTGGAACAGCAGGATGGCGAAGCCCAGCACCAGCAGCGAGGCAATAGCCACGGCCCCGAAATACAGGCTGCGGCGGCGCTCGAAGCGGCCCATCGCCTGATCGGCGTTGATGCCCACCACCGCCACCAGCGCATAGCGCGGCATATCGCGGTAGCTGTAGGCACGCTCGATGGTGTCATAAGGCCGTTTCAGCAGCACTTCTTCGGGCAGGCGCAACTGGTCCGGCGAGGGTACGAAATCGACGGTGTCGCTGATGAACAGCGCTTCGTCCACCCGGCCCATGGAAAGGCCGGTGTCGCGGCTAAGCAGCATGGCCATGCCGCCGTCGGCCATGTGCAAGCGGTCGTAGTCTTCTACGAAGATCATGGGATCGACCAGGATCACCACGGCGCCCGCGAAAGCTCCTTTGGCACCATCGAGCCGGCGCGAGATCTGGATCTGCCACTTCTTGCTGATCGGGTCCACCATGGGATGCGTGACCAGCGCCGTATCGAGGGTGCTGGTGCTGAGGGTGCGGAAGAAGTTCTGGTCGACTACAGCAGGGGGAAAGGCGCCATGGATGCTGTCCACCAGTTTGCCCCGCGCGTCATACAGCGCAATCGGCAGTTCCAGCTTGGAGGGCATCAGCGAATCGAGCAGGCCATTGCGGCGGGTGAACTCGGGCAGGCGCAGGGCGCCCTCGGTTTCCTCGAACTTGAGTTTGAAGAGCTGGGTGGCGTGGTCGGTCTGGCGCAGCAGGTGGCTGGCGTTTTCCGCCATGGTGCGGGCCAGGGCATGGCTATGCAGCACGGCCTCGTAATGGGCGCTCTGGCGCTCCTGGCTTACCTGCCAGGCGACGGCGGCCCACATCGATACCAGCAGCACCAGAGTAAATCCAGGCAGCAGTACCGCCCGATACACTTTTTGCACTACCCGATGGACCGTCATCATTGTGGCGAGCCTTTATAAGTTCCTGAGATGTATTCTGCCTGTAATTGCCGCCCTTGGCACCACCTTCGCCAAGAAAATTGGAGAAACGTCGGGAAAGCGACAGAATCTTTATTAGAATAGCCACGCCCACTCTTGAAGGATGCCACTTTTGAGCGATTTCCATTTCTCCCTGCCTGCGGCGCGCTCCCTGCACCTGGCCACACAGGGCCTGCTGCAGCCGCGCCGCCGCAAGGCGGTGAAGGCCGACGTGCTGGATGCTATCCGCCACCTGGGCGTGCTGCAGATCGACACCATCCATGTGGTGGCGCGCAGCCCCTACCTCGTGCTGTGGAGCCGCCTGGGCGACTATCCGCTGCCCTGGCTGGAGGAGCTGCTGGCCGAGGGCAAGCTGTTCGAATACTGGGCGCACGAGGCCTGCTTTGTGCCCATAGAGGACTACCGGCTGCTGCGCCACCGCATGCTCAATCCCGGCGCCATGGGCTGGAAGTATTCGGAGCGCTGGATGCGCGAACACAAGGCCGATGTGGAAGCCTTGCTGGAGCATGTGCGGGCCAAGGGGCCGGTGCGCTCCTCGGACTTTGAACGCAAGGACGGCAAGGGCGGCGGCTGGTGGGAATGGAAGCCCGAAAAGCGCACCCTGGAGGTGCTGTTCACGGCGGGCCAACTGATGATCGCGCGCCGCCAGAACTTCCAGCGCGTGTATGACATTGCCAGCCGCGTGCTGCCGGCATGGGACGATAGCCAGCTGCCCACGGACGAACAGACGCAGCGCGAGCTGGCCCTGAAAACAGTGCGCGCGCTGGGCCTGTCGAAAGCGGCATGGATTGCGGACTACTACCGCACCCGGCCGCCGCGCCCCCAGCCGGAGCCTCTGGTAGAACAGGGCCTGCTGCTGCGCGGCCGCGTGGAAGGCTGGAAGGAGCCGGTCTACATCCATCCCGACCTGGCCCAACTGGCCCAGATGGCGCAGGATGGGACATTGGTCCCGAGTGCCACCACGCTGCTGTCGCCGTTCGACCCTGTTGTCTGGGACCGGCGCCGTGCACAGGAGCTGTTCGGTTTCGATTACCGGCTTGAGTGCTACACGCCCGCCGAGAAGCGGCGCTATGGCTACTTCACGCTGCCGATCCTTCGGCGCGGCGCGCTGGTGGGACGGGTGGATGCCAAGGCCCACCGCAAGGAAGGTATTTTCGAACTCAAGGCGCTGACGCTGGAGCCGGGCGTGAAGACCAGCGAGCGCTTCGTGCGCGACGTGGCGGCCGCCGTGCAGCGCTGCGCCAGCTGGCACCAGTGCCCGCAGGTGCAGGTGGTGCGCAGCGAACCCGCCGCCTTCGGCGCGGCGCTGCAGTCCGCGTTCGATGTGGAGGCGATGGCAGCATGAAGCTCCCGCGCGCACCCCAGCACATCGTTGGGCCGGGCGGTATGCCGGCATTGGGCCGTTTCGCAGGGATGGCGGAGAGTTTTGACTGGGCCTCGCTGGCGCCGCCCCATCTGCGCGGCGCACTCTGGCGGCGCTTCCATCACAAAAAATGGCATTACCTTGCGCTGGTGAGCGAGCAGGTATTGTGCGCGGTCGCCATTGTGGATGTAGGCTGGACCAGCACCTGCTTCGCCTACGCCTTCGACCGCTCGGATGGCGACATGATGGCCAACTTCTCGCAGGACGGCCGCCTGTTCGGCCACTCGGCGAAGATTGCGGACCACGCAGGCGGCAGCAGCAGCTTCACCACCCGCAGCACAAAAATCCGCATTGATGCGCTCGAAGGAGGGCGCTACCGCCTCGAACTCGCCAGCCCTTACCTGGAAGTGGATGCCGAATTCGGCCCGCCTGCCGCGCCCCTGCTGCTGGCAACGGGGCCGGTACAGGGCGGCGCCATCCACGCCACGCAGAAATCGCCCGGCATGCCCTTGAGCGGCGAGGTACGCATCTGGCGCAATGAATATTCGCTGGATGGCGGCGTGGCCAGCTTCGATTATTCGAACGGCCTGCTGGCGCGCGAAACTTCGTGGAAGTGGGCTTCGGCGCACAGCCTGGACCTGGGCTTCAACCTGCAGTCCGGCTATTTCGGCGGCCATGAGAACGCGCTGTGGCTGGACGGCGAACTGATGCCACTGGCGCCCGCGCACTTCATCTACGACCAGAAAGATCCGCTCGAACCCTGGCACATCTTCACGGAAGACGATCAGCTGGACCTGATCTTCACGCCCCAGACCGCGCGCCGCCAGGACCGCAAGATGGTGGTGGCGGCCAGCCGCTATGTGCAGCCGGTCGGCACCTTCTGCGGCTGGGTGCGCGAAACGCCGGAGGCGCCGCGCCGCATCGTGAGCGGGCTGGCCGGCGTGACGGAAGACCACTACTCGCGCTGGTGAGGACGCCATGACCATTCGCCACCTGGATAAACTGTTCGAGCCGCGCACGGTCGCAGTGATCGGCGCTTCGCAGGTGGCTGGGCGCATCGGCACCACGGTCCTGAACAATATGGCGGGCAGCGGTTTCGCCGGTGCGCTGTGGCCGGTCAATCCCAAATACGAAGAGCTGCTGGGCATTCCCTGCTACAGCCGCGTGAGCGCCTTGCCTGCCGCGCCGGACCTCGCCGTGATCTGCACCCCGCCCGATACCGTGCCGGGCCTGATCGCCGACCTTGGCGCGCGCGGCACACGCGCCGCCGCGGTGCTGACGGCGCTGCCGCCTGCCACACGCAGCGCCATGCTCAAGGCGGCGAAGCCGCACCTGCTGCGGATACTGGGACCGGGCGGCATCGGCCTTGTGTCGCCGCTGGCGGGCGTGAACGCCAGCGTGGCGCATGTGGGAGCGAAGGCCGGCCACACGGCCTTCATCTCGCAGTCCGGCATGCTGATGACGGCAGTACTGGATTACGCGCGGCTGCACAGCATCGGCTTCTCGCGCGTGGTGTCACTGGGGGAAGGCGGCGATATCGACCTGGGCGACCTGCTGGACTTCCTGGCCAGCGATGCGGATACCAGCGCTATCATCATGCATATGGAGTCGGTGGTCTGCGCGCGCAAATTCATGTCCGCTGCGCGGCTGGCGGCACGCGGCAAGCCGGTGGTGGTGCTGAAGTCCGGACGGGATGGCAATGACCGCGTGATCGATGCCGCGATCCGGCGCGCGGGCATGCTGCGCGTGCTGTCTTCGGCCGACCTGTTCGATGCGGTGGAGACGGTGGCGCGGGCGCGTCCCTTGCGCGGCGAGCGGCTGGCGGTAATGAGCAACGGCACCAGCCTCGGTTTGCTGGCCAGCGATGCGCTGGCGGCCATCGGCGGCAAGCTGGCCGAGTTCTCGCCTGCCACATTGAAGCAGCTGAAGCCGCACCTGCCGCCGGGCGGCGTAGCGGGCAATCCGCTCGATATCGGCGTGGCGGCGGATGCGGAACGGCACGCAGCCGCGCTGCAGATTCTGCTCGATGCGCCGGAAGCGGACGCGCTGCTGCTGATTCACGCGCCCACCTCCGCCGCGGGCAGCACGGAGGTGGCGCAGCGCCTGGCGCCCATGCTGGCGGACACGCAGCGCAGCGTGCTGTCCTGCTGGCTGGGCGGCAGCGCCGTGGCTGACGCGCGCGCCGTGTTCGCAGCGGCGGGCCTGCCCGCCTACGACACGCCGGAGAAAGCCGTGCGCGCTTTCCGCCAAATCGTGCAGTATCACCGCAACCAGGCGCTGCTGATCGAGGTGCCGGCGCACGCGCCGCTGGCGCAGCGTCCGGAACGCCAGGCCGCACGCGGCATCGTGGCGGCAGCGCTGGCCGCGCGGCGCGACGCGCTCACGGACGACGAGAGCAGGGCAGTCCTTGGCGCTTACGGCATCGGCCCCGCCGCCATGCATCCGGCTGTGCCCAATACGGACCCGGCACCCGGTGCGCACACCGCGCCCGCCGCACCCGGTACGTATCCGGCGCCCGTTAACCGCGCCATGCCTGAGGCGCCGGCTGCCGTACCCGGCGCGCTCGCGCTGCGCATCGCCATGGAAGCCGATCCGGTCTTCGGGCCCGCCATCGTCTTCGGCCTGGCGGGCGACGCAGGCCGCCTGCTGGACGACGGCGCCGTGGGCCTGCCGCCGCTGAACATGGTGCTGGCGCGCGACATCGTGCGCCGCTCCCGCGCAGGCAAGCTGCTGGCGCGCGATGTGGACGCAATCTGCCACGCCCTGATTGCCGTTGCCGAACTGGTGGCCGACCTGCCGGAAGTCGCCAGCCTGGCCATTGAACCATTCACCATCGCGGACGGCACCGTACAGGCCCGCGCCGCCAGCATCGCCATCGGCCCGCCGCGCCCCGAACAGGCGATGGCGATCCGCTCCTATCCGCAGGAGCTGGAAGAAACGGCCAGCTGGAAGCAGGGCACGCTGCTGCTGCGCCCGATCCGGCCGGAAGATGCTGCCGCCCATGTGCGCTTCTTCGCCGCCGTGCACCCGGACGATGTGCGCCTGCGCTTCTTCACGGCCATGAAGGAGCTGCCGCCCGCCCAGTTGGCCCGCCTGACCCAGATCGATTACGACCGCGCCATGGCATTTATTGCAACACGCGACGACGAACACGGCGAACCGGAAACGCTGGGCGTGGTGCGCGCTGTCGCCGATCCTGACAACCAGCGCGCCGAATTTGCCATCCTGATCCGTTCAGACCTGAAAAATCAGGGTCTGGGAAGCGTTCTGTTCGGAAAACTTGTTCAGTATCTGCGCAGCCGGGGTACGCATTATCTGACCGGGGGAGCGCTGGCCGAAAACACCGGTGTGCAGCAGCTGGTGCGGCGTTTTGGCGGCACCGTCAGCGCCTCGGCCGAGGCCGGAATGGTCGATCTTCTGCTTGATTTACAGAAGAAATCATCCTAACTTGGTAGGACTCCGCCGAGGTTTCAGCCTTGAGCAAAGTCAAAGTGGCCTTGTCGGGCGTCCTTACACTTGAACTTCCTTTTCGCCGCAGTGTCATCTGGGAGTCAGAATGTTAACGGCCACTTACACGCTGGTTGCGCTGTCCGTTGAGCAGGCAAGTGTGCGTCTCAGTCTTCAATCCTTTCAAAAGAGTATCCAGTCCATGGTCACGCGCCAGCAGACGCTGACGCTGTCCCAGCTTGAGCAGGCTTGCGAGATGCTGGAACAACTGTATCAGGCCTGCAACTGGCGCAAGGTCGAGCTTTACCTCATTCCCGCCGTGCGCCAGGCCACCGAACGGGCCGACCGTCTGCTGGAAGAGTTGAGCCGCCTGAATCAGAGCGCGCTGGCCCTGATCCGCCGCGTGAAAGCCCAGGCGGACGCCATTGGCGCCAGCGGCCAGGCCCAGGCTGCTGCCATCGGCGAGGCCATCGACGCTTTCTGCCAGGCCCTGCTGAAACGGCTGGAGAAAGAGGAACAGGAACTGTTCGGCATTGCCCGCACGGTAATCGGCGGCGAGGCCTGGTTCAACATCGCGAACCAGCTGCTCAGCCACGATGCCGAGGTGGCGGAGGCGCGCCGTGCGGCGCAGCCCGGCCAGGCGCCGCGTGCCGCCGAGCCCATTGCCCTGTTGCCCCGTTCGGCTCCAGCCGCCGGCGCCATCCAGGCCATGGATATCCGCGTTCCCGACTTGCATTTCCGCCGCCGCCATCGTTCGCTGCAGCGCGCGGCGGCCGAATAGCCTGTCTGCCGCCGCGAAAAACGGCGCTGCGCTATGATGGCGGTTTTGATCCATCCATAGCCCATCATGTTCGAATTCCTCCGCAAACGACCAGGCGACCCTCCCGGCACGGAAGGGGAGGCCGAACAGCCTGCCTCAGATGAGGCAGGCGGCGATGCGGCGGCCCGGCGTGCCCTGCAGGTTGAGCAGGCTCACGCCCTGGCCGGGAACGAGCCCGCCGCGCTGGAGCTCATCTTCAACAGCGAATTTGCCGATGTGCGCCTGGCGGCGGCCGAACACATACAGTCGCAGGAGGCGCTGCAGGCCGTGCAGCAGGCGGTGCGCAATTCCGACCGCCGGGTTGCCAAGCTGGTGCAGGGACGGCTGGATGCGATCCGCCATCAGCAGGCCGAACAGCGCCAGGCAGAACACACCATCGCCGTTGCGCAAAAAATGTTGCAAGACGAGAAGCTCGCGCCGAACCACGTTGCGGACCTGGACCGCCAGTGGAAGGTGATTGCCGCGCCGCCGGAACTGGCAGCGCAGTTCGGCGAGCTGCGCGCCGCGCTGGCGGCCCGGCTGGAAGCCCAGGTGACCCTGCAGCGCCAGATGATTGACGCGCTGGGCCAGTTGCGCCAGCTGGCGCCGGGCGAGGGCGCCGCAGCGGAACTGAAGCGCATCGCTGAGGAACACAGCGCACACCTGGCCTCGGCGGAGCGCACCTCGCTGCCGCGCCATCTGCTGAACGATTTCACACAGGCGCTGGACGCCGCCCAGGCCAGGCTTGCCCGGCCGGTGGCAGCACCCGCACCGGCGGCCGAGGTGGCCGAACCGGCTGCTGCGGCCGAGGCATCACCGGCCGAGCCCGCGCCGCGCACGCCGCGCGAACGCAACAAGGCTTCGCCCGCCGACAAGGAAGCCAACCAGCGATTCATGGCCATGGTGGACCAGATGGAAGCCGCGCTGGACCAGGGCCAGCTGCATATTGCTGCCGACCTCGACAAGGCACTGAAGGATACCCGCACCGGCCGCCTGAGCCCGCAGCAGGCCGACCGCCTGGCCCATGTGCGTGCCGAACTGAAGCGGCTGGGCGACTGGGCGCGCTGGAGCGGCAATGTATCGCGCGAGGAAATGGTGCATGCCGTCGAACAGTTGCCTGCCCAGCAGCTGCCGATGAGCGAGCTGGCCCGCAAGGTGGGCAGCATGCGCGAGCGCTGGAAGGCGCTGGATGGCGTGTCCGGCCCCGCGCCCAAGAGCCTGTGGGAGAAATTCGATGCCGCCTGCACGGCGGCCTATGCGCCCGCCGCCGCCCACTTCAAGCACCTGGCCGAAGAGCGCCATGGCAATGCGGCCAAGGCACAGGCTCTGGTCGATGAAGTACAGGCCCTGATCGCGGCCGGACCGGCGGCTCGCGAGGACTGGCGCGGCATCGCCTCGGCCTCGCAGCGCCTGCGCCAGGCCTGGAGCCGCCTCGGCACCATCGACCGCAAGGAAAAGAAAAAGCTGGATACCGCGTTCGGCAAGGCCATGGAAACGTTGATGGCGCCGCTGGAAGAACAGCGCAAGATCGAAGTGGCACGGCGCGAACAGCTGATCGAGGAGGTGGGCAAGCTCAACCCGGCCGACCGCCACACGGTGGACACGCTGCGCGGCCTGCAGCAGAGCTGGCAGACCCACGCCAAGGCGCTGCCGCTGGAGCGCAAGGCCGAGCAGGCCCTGTGGCAGAAATTCCGTGCTGCCTGCGATGCCGTATTTGCCCAGCGCAAGGAGTCGGCGCACGCCGCCGACCACGAACGCAAGGCCCACCTGCATGCGCGCGAGGCCATCTGCGCCAGTCTGGAAAACGCCACCTTCGAGGGCGAGGACAAGGCAGTGCAGGCCGCCATCAGCAAGGCCCTGCGCGATGCCGCCAGCGCCTGGCAGGCGTCCGGCACCGTGCCGCGCGCCGCCGAGCAGCGCATCGAACAGCGCTACAAGGCCGCCGTGGCGGGCCTGCACGCCCAGGCCGACGCCATCCGCAAGCGGGCGGGCGCCGCCCAGGCCAATGCCATGCGCGACAAGCTGCGCCTGACACAGGCGCTGGAGAATGCCATCGCCGCGCCGGACGCCATCGATGCCGCGGACTGGAGCGCACGCTGGCAAGCGCTGCCGCCGCTGGCAAACGACTACGAGCGCACCCTGCGCACCCGTTTCGATGCGGCGCTGAAAGCCGCGGCACGCGAGCCCAGCGAACGGGCCGCCTATGCGGGCCAGCTGGAAACGAACCGCCAGCGCCTGCTGTCCGAAGTGCTGCGGCTGGAAATTGTTGCCGGCATCGACAGCGGCGCCGAGTTTGCGCGCGACCGCCTCAAGATACAGGTGGAAGTGCTGCAGAGCTCGCTCAAATCGGGCCAGAAGCCGGCCAGCCAGGCCACCCAGTTCCAGCAGCTATGCGCCATGCCGGCCCTGGTGGACGACCGCACGGCCAGCCGCATCGAGCAGCTGTTCCGCCGCATTGGCGCTTCGGAGGGTAAATGAACCGCGTACGGATCCAGCAAGCCGACTTCGACCTCTCGCATGAGGTTGCCCAATTGCGCGCCGGACGGGGCAAGGTTGGCGCTATCGTTAGCTTTGTCGGCACCGTGCGCGACCTGAACGATGGCGCCGACGTGGCGGAACTGGAGCTGGAGCATTATCCCGGCATGACGGAGCAGGCCATCGAGGCCATTATCGTGCAGGCGGAAAAGCGCTGGCCCATCATGGGCGCGCAGGTCATCCACCGCATCGGCCCGCTCAAGCCCCTGGACCAGATTGTGCTGGTAGCCGTGACGGCCGCCCACCGCGGCGAGGCGTTCGCGGCCTGCGAGTTCATCATGGACTACCTCAAAACCGAAGCCCCGTTCTGGAAGAAGGAGCAGATTCCCGGCGGCCGCCGCTGGGTGGATGCCCGCAGCAGCGACGATGCTGCGCTGAAGAAATGGGAGTAGGATCGATTTTGTGACGAGGCTCACAAATCTCTCTTGAAATGTGGTCGCGCATCCATATTTGTCGGTAAGATAAATCAGGGAGGCACGAATGCGTCAAGACAAACTCACAACAAAACTCCAGGAAGCGCTCGCCGACGCCCAGAGCTTGGCCGTTGGCAATGACAACCCCTATATCGAACCGCTGCACCTGCTGTCGGCCCTGATGAACCAGGACGACGGCGGCGCGCGCTCACTGATGCAGCGCGCCGGCGTCAATATCGGCGGCCTCAGCAACGCGCTGAAGGCGGGCCTGGAGCGCCTGCCCAAGGTGTCCGGCACGGCCGGCAATGTACAGGTGAGCCGCGAGTTCGTGGCCATGCTGAACCTGGCCGACAAGGAAGCGCAGAAGCGCAACGACCAGTTCGTGTCCAGCGAAATGGTGCTGCTGGCGCTGACCGACGACAAATCGGACGCGGGCCGCCTGGCACGCGAGAACGGCCTCACCCGCAAATCGCTGGAAACGGCCATCGATACCGTCCGCGGCGGCAACAAGGTGGATTCGGCCGAAGCCGAAGGCCAGCGCGAGGCCCTGAAAAAATATACGCTGGACCTGACCGAGCGCGCCCGCATGGGCAAGCTGGACCCCGTGATCGGACGCGATGATGAAATCCGCCGCGCCATCCAGGTGCTGCAGCGCCGGACCAAGAACAACCCTGTGCTGATCGGCGAGCCGGGCGTGGGCAAGACCGCCATTGTGGAAGGCCTGGCGCAGCGCATCGTCAACAACGAGGTGCCGGATTCGCTGCGCGGCAAGCGCGTGCTGTCGCTCGACATGGCGGCCCTGCTGGCAGGCGCCAAATTCCGCGGCGAGTTCGAGGAGCGGCTGAAGTCCGTGCTGAACGAGCTGGCCAAGGATGAAGGCCAGACCATCGTCTTCATCGACGAGCTGCACACCATGGTGGGCGCGGGCAAGGCCGAAGGCGCCATGGACGCGGGCAATATGCTGAAGCCTGCACTGGCGCGCGGCGAGCTGCATTGCCTGGGCGCGACCACGCTGGACGAATACCGCAAATACATCGAGAAGGATGCCGCGCTGGAGCGCCGCTTCCAGAAGATCCTGGTGGATGAACCTACCGTGGAAGCCACCATCGCCATCCTGCGCGGCCTGCAGGACAAGTATGAGCTGCACCACAAGGTGGAGATCACCGACCCCGCGATTATCGCGGCGGCCGAGCTGTCGCACCGCTATATCACCGACCGCTTCCTGCCCGACAAGGCGATTGATCTGATCGACGAAGCGGCGTCCAAGATCAAGATCGAGATCGACTCCAAGCCGGAAGTGATGGACAAGCTGGAACGCCGCCTGATCCAGCTGAAGATCGAGAAGGAAGCCGTGAAGAAGGAAAAGGACGAGGCCTCGCGCCGCCGCCTGGACCTGATCGATGAAGAGATCGCGAAGCTGCAGCGCGAGTACAACGACTACGAGGAAGTGCTGAAGGCCGAGAAGGCCAATGTGCAGGGCACCACGCATATCAAGGAAGAGATCGAGCGTATCCGCCTGCAGATGGAAGAGGCCACGCGCGCTTCGAACTGGCAGCGCGTGTCGGAGCTGCAGTACGGCCGCCTGCCGGAGCTGGAGGCGCAGCTGAAGCACGCGGAAACCGCAGGCGCAGGCGCCGATGCCGACAAGCCGAAACTGCTGCGCACCCAGGTGGGCGCCGAGGAAATCGCGGAAGTGGTGTCGCGCGCCACCGGCATTCCCGTGTCGCGCATGATGCAGGGCGAGCGCGACAAATTGCTGCACATCGAAGAGAAGCTGCATGAGCGTGTGGTGGGGCAAGACGAAGCGATCAACGCGGTGGCTGATGCCATCCGCCGTTCACGCGCGGGCCTGTCCGATCCGAACCGTCCGTATGGCTCCTTCATGTTCCTGGGCCCGACCGGTGTCGGTAAAACGGAACTGACCAAGGCGCTAGCGGGCTTCCTGTTCGATTCGGAAGATTCGCTGATCCGCATCGACATGAGCGAGTTCATGGAGAAGCATTCGGTGGCCCGCCTGATCGGCGCGCCGCCCGGCTATGTGGGCTACGACGAAGGCGGCTACCTGACGGAAGCCGTCCGCCGCAAGCCTTACAGCGTGATCCTGCTGGACGAGGTGGAGAAGGCGCACCACGACGTGTTCAATGTGCTGCTGCAGGTGCTGGACGATGGCCGCATGACGGATGGCCAGGGCCGCACGGTGGACTTCAAGAACACGGTGGTGATCATGACCTCCAACCTCGGTTCGCACAAGATTCAGTCGATGGACGAATCCGATCCGGCTGTCGTCAAGCTGGCGGTGATGGCCGAGGTGCGTTCGCACTTCCGTCCGGAATTCATCAACCGTATCGATGAAATCGTGGTGTTCCATGGCCTCGACGAGAAGAACATCGGATCGATCGCGAAGATCCAGTTGAAGATTCTGGAAGACCGCCTGAAACGCATGGACATGGGCCTGGAGATCAGCGACGCGGCGCTGCAGAAGATTGCCGAAGCGGGCTACGATCCGGTGTATGGCGCACGTCCGCTCAAGCGTGCCATCCAGCAGCAGATCGAGAATCCGCTATCCAAGCTGATCCTGGAAGGCCGCTTTGGGCCCAAGGACACCATCCGCATTGATGCGCGCAATGGCTCGCTAGTGTTCGATGCGGAAGGCAAAGAGGAATTCGTGCAGCGCTAGTAAATTCAGGCGGCGAATTTATGCTGCTGTATCGCGCCGCCGTGCTCTCCGGAGTACGGCGGCGTTTTCCATTGTGGCCAGCAGCCGGGTGGCCGCCTGCAGATCCGCCGTGCCGAAGCCTTCGCTGAAACGCGCCAGCACGCCGTCCAGCAGTTCGCAAGCCGCTTCGGTGCTGCCTTCGCGGTGCCACAGGGCGGACAGCGAGGTGGCGCAGCGCAGTTCCCAGGCCAGCGCCGACTGGCTGCGCGCCAGTTCCAGCGCCTGGCGGTACAGGTGGCCTGCGCGGCGGGCGGCGCCGGTCTGGCCGTCCGCCAGCGCGGCATCGCCTTGCAGGCGCAGTACTTCGGCCGCGCACCAGCCGGCCTGGCCGGCTTCCACACGGCCTGCCGTTTCCGCATCGAGATAGCGGCCGTCGAGGGTGAGCAGGGTTTCAATCTGTGGGCCGCGGCGCGGGCTGTGATGCTGCGGACCCGCTGCGGGAGACTGGCCCGCCAGCAGCGCTTCGTAGCGTTCGCCCCAGGCATTCCAGTAAGGATGCGAACGTTCCGCATTCAGCTCGGCCAGCGCCCGCAGCGCTGCCGCCGCAGCCGCGCGCTCGCCATTCCACCAGGCGACGGGGAAGGCGGCAGCGGTCAGCGCATAGCATTCGGAGATACGGTCGCCGGTGTTGCGCGCACGGGCCACGGCGGCATCGGCAAGCTGCTGCGCCTGTTCCGGATAGCCCTGCAGCCAGCGCGAACGTGCCAGCACCACGCCTGCCGCCACATACTGGTCGTAGTGCACGGCGCTGGCGCGCGTGCGGCGCTGCGCGGGCTGGCGCTGGCGCATCACCTGCTGCGCCAGGCGTTCGGCGCCGCGCTGGTCGCCGGACAGGTGCAGCGACATTGCCGTGACGCGGTCGTGCGCCAGCTGTGCGTCGCGCGAACCGGCGTAGCGGATGCTGGCCTGGAAGCGCTCGCCCAGTTGCAGCGCCGCCGCATAGTCGCCCGCCATCACGAAGTCCGAGCACAGGCCGGAGAAGGCCAGTGCGAGCTGGTGCAGGTCGCCATTGGCTTCGGCAATCGCAAACGCACGCGCGAAGGCGGCTGCCGAAGCATCGCCGCCATGAAGATGGAACAGGGCATTGCCCAGCGCGCCGCACAGCTTCATCTCGGTGAGAGGATCGCTGTCTGCGCCTTGCGCCACGCGCTCCAGCGCCGTTTCAAGCCACTGCCGCTGTTCGTCGAGCAGCAGCATTTCCACCCACAGCAGGCCGGAGGCCAGCAGCAGGGCCATGCCTGCGCGCGCCTCGCCCTGCGGCCCGAAGCACCACGCCAGCGCGCTGCGCACATTCGGCAGCATCGGTGCATAGCGCTTGCGCCACACATCGGCGGGCTGGCATTGCCAGTCCGCTTCCAGCGGCGCAAGTTGCGTGATGCAGGCCTGTGCGAAGTGCGCATGGGCGGCCTGCGCCTCCGCTTCCTCTTCGGCCAGGCGCTGGCGGCCATACAGGGCCACGGTATCCGGCAGCCCGCACACCAGCGTGTCGCCGCCCTTGCAGGTGTAGAGCAGGGAGCGCGCACTCAGGCTGACGATGGCGTCTTCGATTGCGGTGGCGGAGAGACCGGCGCCCTGCATGGCGGCGCAGGCCATCGGAATGTCGAAGGGGCTGCACCACAGGGACAGGCGCTGCAGCACGCGCTGTTCGGCGGCCGTCAGTGTGCGGTAGCTCCAGTCCAGCGAGGCGAGCAGGCTTTGCTGGCGCGGCGGGGCCGTACGGCGGCCACGGTTCAGGAGCTGGAAGCGTTCATCCAGCCTGGCCGCCAGTTCCTCCACGCTGAACAGGTCCACCCTTGCCGCCGCCAGTTCAATCGCCAGCGGCAGGCCATCCAGCGCGCTGCACAGCTGCCGCAGCGGCGCCACGTCTTCATCGCGCAATGCAAAGCCGTTGCGCACCGCGCCTGCCCGTTCGGCGAACAGCGCGGCGGCAGGCCAGCGCAGCGCATCGTGCGCCGTGCTCACGGTGGGCGGCGGCAGCTGCAGGCCGGGCAGGCGCTGCACCCACTCATCGGCGGCACGCAGCGCTTCGCGGCTGGTGGCGAGAATGCGCAGCTGCGGCGCATGCTGCAAGGCCTGTTCCGCAAACTGCGCGGCGCTGTCGATCACATGTTCGCAGTTATCCAGAATCAGCAAGAGGGAGCGTTCGCGCAGCTGCTGCAGCACGGCCGGCAGGGCCTGCACGCCGATGCCGAGCGCCAGTGCAATGGCAGGCACCAGGCGTCCCGGCGTGGTCACAGTGGAGAGGTCGGCGAAGCAGAAGGGCAGGCGGGTCGCCAGCGCGTGGGCGGCCGCCAGGGCAAGGGCCGTCTTGCCGGCGCCGCCGGCGCCCACCAGCGACACCAGGCGGTGCTTCTGCAGGTGTTCACTAAGCTGCGCCAAGGCCTCATCGCGGCCCGTCAGCGTGCTGAGGGTAATCGGCCAGGCCGCGCGCGCCGCAGACGGACTGGCAGCCTGGCGGCGCTGCACCGGAGCGATAAAGCAATAGCCGCGGCCTGCCACGTTTTCGATATAGCGTTGTTCGCGCCCGCAGCGCAGGACTTTGCGCAGGGCAGCCACGTGCACGCGCAGATTGGCTTCTTCCACCACCGTATCCGGCCACACGCGCGCCATCAGTTCGGCTTTGCCAATAGTCTCGCCAGCCCTTTCCAGCAGGGTGGCCAGGATGTCGAAGGCGCGTGAGCCGAGCTTGAGCGGCTGGTCGCCTTCCAGCAGCACGCGCTGGAAAGGGAGCAGGCGGAACGAGCCGAATGACACGCAATGCTCTGACGACTCATTTTCGGGGAGTGTCATGCCGTGATCTCTCTCAGTGGATCTGCGCGTGTTGTTTTTTTGATTGGCCCGATTTTATCTGAGGAAGATTACAGGAGGCTGACAGAAGGAAAACGTTTTACGGGAGGTCGCGCTCGGCGAAATCCTCTACTTCATATTGGTCCAGGAAACGTTCCGGCGGCCGTCCGGCGCCAAAGCGGATGCTCGCCAGGCCGTCCATTTGCTCGATCACACGCCGCACATAGGCGCCCAGCGACTGGCGCGTGGTGCACTTCTGGCGCATCGGGTACAGCCCGCTCAGTTCGAAACCATCGAGATAAACGATCTCGAACTCGCAGGCAGGCTGGTCGCGCTTGCCGGTTGCCCATGACTTGAGCAGTCGGTCGGCGGCCACGAAAGAGCCCAATACCGCCATGGTGTGGGCCGCGCTCTGGCGGATGCGGATTTTGGCGACGCCAACCTTTTCGCCGCTGCACAAGGCGGGCGTACGAAGCTGGGGGACGCGCTGCGGGAGGCACATGGTATTCATGATCGGTCTCGTAGTGGTGGTGACCAGGTGACGTTCTGATTGTAGAAGCGGGCACTGCCTGCGAGCGAATTAATCCTTGTAAAGCCTTGTTAACTGCGGTGGAAGGTTCTGGAAAAACACGGGCCGCTGCAGGCGTGCGATGGCATCGGCGGCCGTGGCCGGGGTCTGGCATGGGGCGGCGCTGAAACTGTTGATGGACACATGGCCCGTCATGCGTTCCAGCAGGGGCAAGAGGCGTCCGGCCAGCGCCAGGTCGGCCGCATCGCTGTCGCGCAGGTGCAGGGCCGCCATGGGCTGGCGCCGCAGGATGCGCGCCACGGCCAGCATCTGTCCCGCATCCGCACAGCGCAGCAGCAGGCCGGCGGGACCCGGGCGTTCTTCGGCCAGTTGCGGGGAATCGAGCAGGGCGCCTGCTTCCGCTTCCGCAAACATGGCGCGCGCGCCGGAGGGGGCATCGGCCGGCTCCGCGCCTTGCGCCAGCAGGTCCACCTGCGCATCGTTCAGCAGGCGGTCCACGCTGCCCCGGTGATAGCAGCTGATGCTGTAATTCGCCATCGTCACCGGCGGCATGGCCGATACGGTGTCCATGATGGCCTCACGCAGATCGATGAAGCCCGGTCCGTCGATCGCCACCACCAGGCTGGTTTTATGGGCCTGGTGCAATCCTTGGGGCGTAAACTGGCGCAGCAGCTGCTGGCCCAGGTGCTCGGCCCGTGCGTTCAGGGCGGCCGGCAGGATGAAGACGGGATTGCTGCCGGGGAGCTGGCCCAGCACGGGAATCGGGTCGGGGCGTTCCAGCACTGCGTGCTGGTAGCGCAGGCCGTCGAAGCGGCTGCCGTCATACAGCGCGCCACGGATGGCGGGGTGCGCCAGCAGGGTTTCCGCGCTGCCGGGATGGTCGTCCAGCATCTGGTACAGGCCTGCGGGCAGGCCGCAATCGGCCAGCGCATGCTGCACCAGGCCGCCGACCAGGGCGCTGCAGCGGGGATGCAGGTGGTGGCGCAAGGTCACCACGGCGCAGCCGGCGGCCAGGGCGGCCACGGTCTGGTGGCCGGCTGCCGCATACAGCGGCGTGAGGCAGCCGTTGCCCAGGGCGGCTACGGCGCCGAGAGCGGCCTGGCATACCGAGGCGCCGGATGCTGCGTCCAGCGTCCGCAGCACGGCCGCGAAAGCCGCCAGCTCCGCCAGTGCGGCAGCATGTTCGGCATCCACCATGGCGCCGCTGCAGCCGGTATCGGCCATGGCGAGGCGGCGGATGGCGCTGCGTTCTTCATCGAGCCGCAGGGCGATACTGTCCAGCAGGCCGGCCCGCTGCGCCGCCGTGCCATGGGCCATGGCCTCGGCAGCCTGGGAGGCGGCGTTGCAGGCCCGTTCCAGTGCCAGCCGCGCATGGCCGTCCAGCGGCGGTGGAGCGGGACGGGCGTGGTGCGGAACGTACACTGGCTGCCCGCTGGTTGACTGTTGCTGCATAATGGTTGGAAACCTGCCGTCACAGAAGATTAATTGTTGTAAATCGCGTTTACCGCGCTGTTCCATACGTTAGAATTCGCCCCCGAAAAAATCAATATTGCTTTTGAGGTAAGAGCGGCATGCAGCGTAGCGAATCCACTGTTCCAGGCCAGCCGGCCATGCCGGAGGGCGCCGTGCTGTTCGGCGACTACCGCCTGGTGCCGTCGGAACGCGCGCTGCTGTTTCGCGGCCATCCGGTGCGCCTCAGCGGGCGCGCTTTCGACCTGCTGCTGGCGCTGGTGGACCATGCCGGCGCGGTGGTCGGCAAGGACGAGCTGATTGCCCGCGTGTGGCCGCGCACCTTCGTGGAAGAAGGCAACCTCCGGGTGCACATCGGCGCCTTGCGCAAGGCCCTGGGCGGCGACGCCCACAGCTATGTGGAAAACGTGGTGGGCCGGGGCTACAGCTTTGTTGCGCCGGTGCGCCATGTGCCGCATCCAGAAACGGCGCCGGAACAGCCACCATCTTCCCAGCCGCTGCCCGCCGTGCGTTCGCGCGTGATCGGGCGCGATGAAGTGATGGACTGGCTCACCACGCAGCTGCCCGAACACCGCCTTGTCACAATTGTGGGCCCCGGCGGCATGGGCAAGACGACGATTGCGGGCGCTGTCGCCAACAGGCTCGTGCAAACGTTTTCTGGCCACGTGGACTTTGCCGACCTGGCCCCGCTGACCGATGCGCGCCTGCTGCCAAGCGCGATTGCGCTGTCGCTCGGACGGCCTGCGGGCTCCAACGAATCCCTGGATACCCTGATCGGCGCGCTGAAGGACCGGCGCGGCCTGCTGGTGCTCGACAGCTGCGAACACCTGATCGACGCGGTGGCCGGCCTCGCCGAGCGCATCCTGCGCGAAACCAGCGGCATCTATATTCTGGCCACCAGCCGCGAACCGCTGCGGGCGGAAGGCGAATGGGTGCACCGCCTGCAACCGCTGGCGGTGCCTGCCGGTGCGGACGAAGACCTGAGCCTGGCGCAGCTGACTGCTTGTCCCGCCGTGCAGCTGTTCGTGGAACGCGCCACGGCGGCGCTGGGCAGCTTTGCGCTCGATGCCGACACTGCGGGCGCCGTTGCCGATATCTGCCGCCGCCTGGACGGCATTCCACTGGCGATTGAACTGGCAGCAGGGCGCGCCGAATTTTTCGGCGTGCAGGGCCTCGCGGCACGGCTGGAAGACTGCTTCGCCGTGCTCACGCGCGGCCGCCGCACCGCGCTGCCGCGCCACCAGACCCTGCGCGCCACGCTCGACTGGAGCTTCGACATGCTGTCGCCGGAAGACCAGGCCATGCTGTGCCGCCTGTCGGTCTTCCGCGGCAGCTTCACGCTGAATGCGGCGGCGGAAGTGGCGCATGCAGGCGCCATCGAACATGGCGATGTATTCGAGAGCATCGCCAACCTCGCCGCCAAATCGCTGGTGGGTGTGGACGCAGGCAGTGGCCTTGTGCATTACCGCCTGCTCGACACCACGCGTGCCTACGCCATGGAAAAACTGCGCGCGGGCAGCGAAGCGCGCAGCGTGGCGCGGCGCTATGCACGCTATTACTGCGCGCTGATGGTGAGTGCGGAGGCGGACTGGGAAGTGCTGAACCCCAGTGAGTGGCAGACGCGCTACGGCCGCTGCATCGACCATGTGCGAGCGGCGCTGGACTGGGCCTTCGGGCCGGACGGCGAACTGGCAACGGGCCTTGAGCTGACGGCGGTATCGGCGGCCCTCTGGTACCAGTTGTCGCTGATGGAGGAATACCGCCAGCGGCTCGATATGGCGCTGGAGCGCAGCGCCGATACCATCGGCCTGGCGCCGCCGCTCGCCATGCGCCTGCACCTGGCGCTGGGACATACCTTGCTCCATGTCGGCAATATGCACGACATCGACGAGCGCTCGCGTAACTTCGAACGCGCGCTGGAACTGGCCGAAAAACTGGGCGACAACGATACGGCGGTGCGTGCCCTGTGGGGCTGCTTCACCGATGCACTGTTCCGCGGCGAATACCGCAAGGCGCATGTCCTGACCGGACGCTTCGGCGAACTGGCGCAGGGCGGTGACGATATGCTGCAGCTGGCCTGGCGGCGCATGCAGGCACGTGCCATGCACTACCTGGGCGACCAGCATGCGGCGCGCGGGCATGTGGATGTGCTGTTGGCGCATCCCCTGAGCGGGCGGCGGCGGCCGCGCGTCAACGGCTTCCAGTTCGACCAGCGCGTATCTTCACTGGCGGTGCAGGGGCGCGTGCTGTGGATGCAGGGCTATCCTGACCAGGCCATGGACGTGGCGCGGCAGGCGGTGGCGGAAGGGCTGGAACTGGACCACAGCGTGTCGCTGTGCTTCGCCTTGCTGCTGGCCTGCCCGGTGGCGCTGTGGACCGGCGACCTGGCCGCAGCGGGCGAGTACAGCGCGGTGATGCTGGAGCGCTCGCGCCAAGGATCGCTGCCCCTGTGGCAGTTCTGGGCGCGCGCCTTCGATGCGGCGATCCAGTTGCATACAGGCGGCGATGGCGGCACCAGCTTCAGCGCGCTGGAACGCAGCCCTTTCTGCAGCGGCATGCACGTCGATATGCTGGCCACCCTGCATGGCGCCATGCTCACGCCGCGCGCGATTGCCCGTGCCGATGAAGGCATTGCGGGATGGAGCATGGCGGAGATCCTGCGCTGCTGGGGCGAGGAAGTGCTGCAGGTGGGCTCATTCACGCAGGCCGAGACCCTGTTCCGCCGTGCGTTGCTGGTGGCAAGGGAGCAGGGCGCACGCGCCTGGGAACTGCGCGCTGCCTGCAGCCTCGCACGTCTCGCTATCGGCAACGGTGGTGCCGCGGCGCGGCAGGAGGCCCGGCCTACCTTGGCGGAGATCTGCGATTCCTTCACCGAAGGCCGGCAGACTTACGACCTGCGCACTGCGGCAGCCTTGCTGAAAGCACTGGGCTGATCCGGCGCCTGCTGGCCTGCGAAGAAGGCCGAAGGCGTGCTGCCGAAGGTCTTGCGGAACATGGCCGTGAAAGCGGACTGGCTGGCATAGCCCAGCTGCTGCGCCACCTGCCACAAGGGCATGCCGCGCGCGATCATGGGCGCCGCGTGCGCCAGGCGCACCTGCTGCCGCCACTGGCCGAAGGTCATGCCCAGCTCCTTTTCGAACAGGCGTGTCAGCGTGCGTTCCGATGCACCCACTTCACGCGACCAGTGTTCCAGCGTCTGCGTGGCGCCGGGGCTGCCGATCAGCGCTTCGCATAAAGTCTTGAGGCGTTTATCTTGCGGCAGCGGCACGCGGATCGGCCGCGTCGGCGCGCGCGCCAGTTCATCCAGCACCAATTCGCCGATCAGTGCAGCGCGCTGCGGCGGCAACAACGGGTCGCCCATGGCCGCAATCAGCTCGCGCAGCAAGCCGCTCACTTCCACCACCCGGCACTTCTCGCCGTTGAACGGTTCGCGCTCGGCATGGATGCGCAGCGGCGACAGGTAAGCCGGTTCCAGCATCGTTACCTCATGGTCGATGCCGGGCGCGATCCAGATGGCGCGCTGCGGGGGCACGATCCAGCTGCTGTTGTTGGCGTTCACGCGGATCACGCCGTTGACGGCATAAGTGAGCTGGCCCCAGGGGTGGCTGTGGGCGCCGATCGACGTATCCGCATCCAGGTTGCGCGCCGTGATGGTCACGGGCTGCTGGAGCGTGGGGCCGGGGCCGGGCATCGGGCGCAAGGTCTGCATGGCGGTTTTTCGATAAATGTTGTCCTTCTATCTTAAATCAGTCGCCGCCACTTTGCTTACACTGCTTGTTTCTACAAGGATTTTCCATGAGCTCTGACGACAACACCGTCCGGCAGGATGCCCGCGTGATCGGCCTGGTCGGCATCGCGCATGGCACCTCGCACTTCTATCACCTGATCCTGGCCGCCCTGATTCCATGGCTGAAGCCTGCCTTCAATCTCAGTTACACCGAACTGGGCATGCTGATGACGGTGTTCTTCGTGATCTCTGGCGCTGGCCAGGCCATGGCCGGTTTCGTGGTGGACCGCGTGGGTGCGCGCACGGTGCTGTTCTTCGGCATGGCCATGCTGGGCGTGTCGGCGCTGGTGCTGTCGGGCGCCGGCAGCTATGGCGCGCTGCTGGCCGGCGCGGTGCTGGCCGGGGTGGGCAATTCCATCTTCCATCCGGCCGACTACACGCTGCTGAACCAGCGCGTGTCGCGTGCGCGGCTGGCGCACGGTTTTTCGGTGCACGGCATCAGCGGCAATATCGGCTGGGCCGCGGCGCCAATATTCCTTACTTCGATTGCTGCTGTCCAGGGCTGGCGCTCGGCGCTGCTTTGGGCTGCACTTATTCCGTTCAGCGTGCTGTTCCTGTTATGGCTGAACCGCCAGGCGCTGCGTCCTGACCCCATCGTGCGCCATGGCGGCGGTGCGGTGGAGCAGGGCGGCACACTGGCTTTCCTGCGCCTGCCATCCGTCTGGATGTGCTTCGCCTTCTTCCTGCTCACGGCGGTTGCGCTGGGCGGCATCCAGAGCTTTGCTTCGATCAGCCTGCAGTCGCTGTACGGCATCTCGCGCGAGCTGGCCACCAGTTCCTATACGGCTTATATGCTGGCCTCGGCCGGTGGCATGCTGCTGGGCGGCTTCCTGGGCGCGGGCGCTAAAAAGCATGACCGCACCGTGGCGCTGGCCTTTGCTGCGGCAGCCTTGCTGGCCCTGGTGCTGGCGGCGGGCGCCGGCCCATCGTGGATGGCGCTGCCGCTGATGGGGATGATCGGCTTCTGCTCCGGTATTGCCGGGCCTTCGCGCGACCTGATGATCCGCGCCGCCGCACCGAAGGGCGCCACGGGCCGTGTCTACGGCGTCGTGTATTCGGGGCTGGACAGCGGCCTCGCCATCGGCCCGCTGCTGTTCGGCGCCGCCATGGATGCGGGCCACCCGAGCTGGGTGTTCGCAGGCATTGCCTTCTTCCAGGCGCTGGCAATTGCGACGGCGGTCGGCGTCGGCGGCAGCACGCGCTCCGCGCAATTGCGCACCGCCTGAAGAGCCGATTTTTCATCTTGCGAGAACGTCATTTCGCATCCTGAAATGCGCACCATTTGTTGCCGGGTTTTGCCTCCCATTGCGAGAAATGACGTTCCGTATCATGAAAAATAAATTATAAGTCACTGATAAAAAAGGAAAATATATTGCTCATATGTCTTATATAAGACTATTGTTGCGCTGAACAATTTTGCCTAAGATGTTCTTAACGGACTTCACTTCTAAAAAGGAGCATCATCATGGCAACTCGTGAACAGCAAATCGCAGCACTTCAGCAAGACTGGGACACCAATCCACGCTGGAAAGGCGTTACCCGCACTTATACGGCGGAAGACGTGATCCGCCTGCGCGGCTCGCTCCAGATCGAACACACGCTGGCCAAGCGCGGCGCGGAAAAACTGTGGGACCTGGTGAACAACGAGCCTTTCGTCAACGCGCTGGGCGCACTGACCGGCAACCAGGCCATGCAGCAGGTGAAGGCCGGCCTGAAAGCGATTTACCTGTCCGGCTGGCAGGTGGCGGGCGACGCCAACCTGGCCGGCGAAATGTACCCTGACCAGTCGCTGTATCCGGCCAACTCGGTGCCGATGGTGGTCAAGCGCATCAACAACACCTTCCAGCGCGCCGACCAGATCCAGTGGTCCGAAGGCAAGGACGATATCGACTTCTTCGCCCCGATCGTGGCCGATGCGGAAGCGGGCTTCGGCGGCGTGCTGAATGCCTTCGAGCTGATGAAATCCATGATCGAGGCAGGCGCCTCCGGCGTGCACTTTGAAGACCAGCTGGCCTCCGTGAAGAAGTGCGGCCACATGGGCGGCAAGGTGCTGGTGCCAACCCGCGAAGCCGTTGAAAAGCTGACCGCGGCCCGCCTGGCGGCCGACGTGATGGGCACCTCGACCCTGGTGATCGCGCGTACCGACGCGGAAGCGGCCGACCTGCTGACTTCCGACGTGGATGACAATGATAAGGAATTCTGCACCGGCGAGCGTACGGTGGAGGGCTTCTTCAAAGTGCGTCCCGGCATCGACCAGTCGATCTCGCGCGCGCTGGCCTATGCGCCGTATGCAGACCTGGTGTGGTGCGAGACGGGCAAGCCGGACCTGGCCTTCGCCAAGAAATTCGCGGAAGCCGTGCATGCCAAATTCCCGGGCAAGATGCTGGCCTATAACTGCTCGCCGTCCTTCAACTGGAAAAAGAACCTGGATGACGCCACCATCGCCAAATTCCAGAAGGAACTGGGCGCAATGGGCTACAAGTTCCAGTTCATCACGCTGGCCGGTTTCCACGCGCTGAACTACGGCATGTTCAACCTGGCCCACGGCTATGCGCGCCGCCAGATGTCGGCCTTCGTGGAGTTGCAGGAAGCGGAATTCGCGGCGGCGGAAAAAGGCTTCACGGCCGTGAAGCACCAGCGCGAAGTGGGGACGGGTTACTTCGATGCGGTCACGCAGACCATCCAGCAGGGCCAGAGTTCAACCACCGCGCTGCATGGTTCGACCGAGGATGAGCAGTTCTTCGATAAAAAAGTAGCTTGAGGCAGATGGGCAGCCCCACGGGGCTGCCCCGGCTGCGCCTAAGGCTTAGGCACATGCGCCGACAGGCGCTGCTGGTACTCGTCCAGGTCGCGGATGGTGCCCATGTCATCATCCACGTCCACCGTGTGCAGCTGGTGGCCCGGTGCGAAGCTGACCGTCGCTTCCACGCCGTCTTTCTTCTCGCTCAGGGTCTCGCCCTGCACGGCGCCGATGATGTTGCCGGCGCCATCCGTCACAATGGTCATTTTCATGACATCCCCCCGCCTTGCAGATTGTGGAAGCAGCCACCCGCACCCTGGTTGTGGATGGCGACGAAATAATTCGTGTTGCCGTTGTTGAGCTTCTGCTTGCGCTGCTGGTCGGCCAGATGCACCGCGCCCAGGTTGGGCGTTTTCACATCCGCCGATGCGAACTGCGTGCCGTGATCGGCGCCGTAGGTGTAGCTCCAGAAGGCCGACTGACCCGGCGCCAGGAAGGTCAGGGGACCAACGTTATTAAATGCCATGATGTCCTCCACGGAATGGGCCGCGCGCCCGATTGCGCGCGACTCATCAATCGTAGCCCGTCCCGCCGGGCTCGCCTTTGATCCATGTCGATATGGGATAATGATGGCTCGTTCAAGAAGAAACCCCCTATGTTCAGTTACCGCCACGCCTTCCATGCCGGCAATCATGCCGACGTCCTCAAGCATTTCGTGCAGATGCAGGTGCTTCAATACCTGAACCAGAAAGACGTCGCCTATACCTATATCGATACGCACTCCGGCGCCGGCGTGTACGCGCTGGACAGCGCCCAGGCCACCAAGAATTCCGAGTTCGATACCGGCATCGGCCCGCTGTGGGAGCGTGATGACCTGCCGCCGGCGCTGGCTGAATATGTGAACCTGGTGCGCGGCATGAACCCCAGCGGCAAGATGCGCTACTACCCCGGCTCGCCGTATGTGGCCGAGCAGGTGGCGCGCGAAGAAGACCGCCTGCGCCTGTTCGAGTTGCATCCCGCCGATGTGCGGCTGCTGGACGAAAACTTCCGCAAGCTGGAACAGCACCAGGCCGCGCAAGGGCACCGTCCCACTACGCGCGGCAAGCGCGTGATCGTCAACAAGGCGGACGGTTTCCTCGGCCTGCGCGGCTTGCTGCCGCCGCCTTCGCGCCGCGGGCTGGTGCTGTGCGACCCGCCGTATGAAGACAAGCAGGACTACAAGAAGGTGGTGGATATGCTGGCGGATTCGCTGAAGCGCTTCCCGACCGGCACCTATGCAATCTGGTACCCCATGCTGCAGCGTATCGAAGCGCGCAACTTCGCTGAGAAGCTGAAGCGCCTGCCGGCGGCAAGCTGGCTCAACGTCACGCTCACCATTTCCACGCCCGGCCCTGACGGCTTCGGCCTGCACAGCAGCGGCATGTTCCTGCTGAATCCGCCGTACACGCTGGAGCCGGTCCTGAAGCAGGTAATGCCCTATCTTGTCAAGGTTTTAGGCCGGGACAACGGTGCCAAATTTACACTGGAAAGTGGTGAAGCGACCACAGCGAAGGCAACACCCCGTAGCAAATCATAAAGATATTGCTAAAAAGTATGGGTAGGATTAGTCTTACAAGTATCTTTTCGTAAGTGAGTCCCCGCCATGATGGTCGCCGACGCTGCGTTCAACGCACCAGGTTTTGTTAATCAATTCTTCCTGGCCCGCCAGCCCATCCTCAACCGCGAACAGCGGCTGGTGGCATACGAGCTGCTGTACCGCAGCGCCGGCCAGGCTGCGGGCGCCGAGTTCTCGGACGGGACCTCTGCCACCGCCTCGGTGATCGCGCATGCAAACGAGCTCGGCATGCAGCAGGTGGTGGGTGACCAGCTGGCCTTCGTCAACGTGGACGCGGCCGGCCTGATGAGCGATTTCATCGCCTTCCTTCCCCCGGAGAAGGTCATCCTCGAAGTGCTGGAAACCGTTGACCCGACGCCTGAAGTGGTGGCGCGGGTCATTGAACTGAAGGCGCTCGGCTACAAATTTGCGCTGGACGACGTAGCAACCGATTGCGAAATCGTGGAGAAGCTGCAGTCCCTGGTGGACATCATCAAAGTGGACCTGAAGGCGGTGCCCCCCGGGGAGCTGGCCGCGCTCACGGAATCACTGAAGTGCCCGAACCGCAAGCTGCTGGCCGAGAAGGTGGAAACCCAGGAAGAATTCGAAGAGTGCCTGAAGCTCGGCTACGAATACTTCCAGGGCTATTACTTCGCCAAGCCCGCCGTGCTGAGCGGCAAAAAGATTTCGCCGTCGCAGATGGCCATCATCAAGCTGCTGGAACTGCTGACGACGGAGGCGGAACAGCGCGATATCGAGCAGCAGGTCAAGCAGGACCCGCTGATTTCCGTGAACCTGCTCAAGCTGGTCAACACGCCGGGCGTGGGCGCCAGCGTGCGCATCGATTCCGTCGGCCATGCCCTGCTGGTGCTGGGACGGCGCCAGCTGCAGCGCTGGCTGCAGATCCTGCTGTATGCGCGCGGTTCCGAATTCGATTCGCCGCTGCTGCAGCTGGCCACTTCGCGCGGCAAGATGATGGAACTGCTGATGCAGCGCCTGAATCCGCGCGACCGCGCCACGGCGGAAGTCGGCTTCACCATCGGCATCATGTCGCTGATGGATGCGCTGTTCTCCATCAAGATGGACGAGCTGCTGGAGTCGATTCACGTACCGGAAGAGGTGAGCGAAGCGCTGCTGCACCGCGCCGGCACCTTCGGCGATGTGCTGATGCTGATTGAGCTGATCGAGATGGCGCGCGGCGGCGAAGAGCTGACCAGCCTGCTGGACAAGGTCGGCATCGAGCTGCCGGAGCTCTACGAGACCCAGCTCAATGCCTACGAATGGGTCAACGGCGTTTCAAGCAGCCAGTAAAAGGAAGACCGTCGGCTTCTTGTGGAAGTCCGGCGCCTTGCCAGCATCCAGCAGTCCCTTCCATTGCGAGCCCGTGCGGGTGTGTATCGTTTCCGACGGCAGGCTGATATCGGTCGCCACGCAGATCAGCGTGGACGGCGCGCAGCCCGCCACCAGCGCTTCCAGCATCGCCGCATTGCGGTAGGGCGTCTCGATAAAGAGCTGGGTCTGCCTTTCCTTGCGTGAACGCTCTTCCAGCTCCTTCAGGCGCTTGGCGCGCGCCGCCGCGTCGGTTGGCAGGTAGCCGTTGAAGGCGAAGCTCTGGCCGTTCAGGCCGCTCGCCATCACCGCCATCAGCAGCGAGGACGGCCCCACCAGCGGGCGCACGGCAATGCCTTCCTTGTGGCACAGGCGCACCAGATCGGCGCCGGGATCGGCCACCGCCGGCACGCCCGCTTCGGACAGCAGGCCCACATCATGGCCCGCCTTCAGCGGCGCCAGCAGGCCTGCCAGTGCATCCGCCTTCGTGTTCACGTTCAGTTCCGCAATCGCGATCTCCTGCATCGGCCTGGCCAGCGGATGCGTGCCGCCTACCAGCTTGAGGAAGGCGCGTGCCGTCTTGGCGTTCTCGGCGACGAAGTGATCGAGCCGGGCGGTCAGTGCCTGCACGTACTCGGGGATGACGTGGTTCAGCGATTCGGTTTCGCCAAGGGTGTTCGGAATCAGGAAAAGAGTGCCGGGCATGGTTACACGTTAAAGAATTGAACGCCGGCCTTGCGTAGCATGCCGGTGAGGGCAATCAGGGGCAGGCCGGTGAGGGCGGTGGGGTCGCTGGAATCGATGCGTTCGAGGATGGCGATGCCAAGCGCCTCGTTTTTCGCACTGCCCGCACAATCGTAAGGCTGCTCGATACGCAGGTAGGCATCCAGTTCGGCATCCGGCAGGTCGCGGAACTTCACGGTAGTCCGGATGTCTTCCACTTGATGACTGCCGTTGCGCCCATCCCACAGGCAGAGCGCGGTGTGGAAGATGACTTCGCGGCCGCGCATCAGCTGCAGCTGGGCGAGGGCATTGGCGTGGTTGCCGGGCTTGCCGATCTGCAGATTGTCCAGTGTGGCGACCTGGTCGGAGCCGATGACGAGGCTGCCCGGATGGCGGCCGGCCACAGCGGCGGCCTTCTCGCGCGCCAGGCGCAGGGCGGTGGCGGATGGGGTTTCGCCGGGCAGGGGGCTTTCATCGATGTCCGGCACGTCGGCCGTGAAGGGGAGTTGCAATCGCGACAGCAATTCGCGCCGGTAGGCGGAGCTGGAAGCGAGGATCAGTGCGGGATTCGGCATTTTTGTTCTGGATAGGCGACAGGATTTGCGCTATGCTCTCTGCGCCGTCGGTTTTGCGCGAAAAAACGCGCAAGTCTTTGACGCGGCGGTGAAAATCCTGTTATTATCGCAGGTTTTCGAGGGAAAATTTAGCCAATGAATGCTTTTGTGATCGACGCTTTCGAGTTCTGTCGGACCAACAGCAAGCGCGACGGCGTAACGCCGGTGGCTGAAATGGAACGTCTGTCCAAGGACTGCGCCGACAACAGCGGCGAAGTGCGCTGGACGGCGGAAGGCAGTACCAGCAAGCAGGGTTACCCGCAGATGCGTTTGGGCGTCGCCGGTACCGTGCACCTGAACTGCCAGCGTTGCCTGACCCCGTTTGCATATGAAATGAATTCGTCCACGCTGCTGATGCTGGGCGAGAGCGATGCCGTAGCCGATGAGATCGAAGAGGTCATCAACGACGAATCGATCGATGTGATCGTCGGCACCCGCTCCATGAACCTGATGGATTTGATTGAAGACGAGGCATTGCTGGCCCTGCCGCAATCGCCGCGCCACGAGGTGTGCCCGGATACGGCGCTGCTCGACAAGCTCAAGACCGAGAAGCCGAGCCCGTTCGCGGCGCTCAAGGACCTCAAGAAATAAGCAGCAAAGCGTGGGCCCTTGGGCCCACCCCACCTCCGGTGGGGCGCTCGGCTGGCGCAAGACGTGTCAAAACGCGTGTAGTTGATCGAGTATTGGCATTTGTAGTAAGGCAGTAACGTCGGTTGGACCGTTCGGGTAAAAATATTTGCCCCAGGGATACTCGATCTGCATCGTTTTGCCGATCGGATGTGTTAAAATTTTAGAACTTAAGTTTAAGTATTAGGAGTCATCATGGCAGTTCAGCAGAACAAAAAATCCCCTTCGAAGCGCGGTATGCACCGTTCGCACGACTTCCTGGTTGCTCCGCAACTGGCAGTTGAGCCAACCACCGGTGAAACCCACCTGCGCCACCACATCAGCCCTAACGGCTTCTACCGTGGTCGCAAAGTGCTGAAGACCAAGAACGACGAGTAATCGACGTTTTTTGTTGGGCCCAAGACTAAAGCGGTGCGACGCAGTGCATGCTGACGTGGCGCCGCTTTTTCTTTTTTGAACTCCCCAGCATCTGACGCCGCGTCAGCATTGCTTCCTGCCCCGCAATGACAATCAAAATCTCTATCGACTGCATGGGCGGCGACCACGGCCCCTCAGTTACCATTCCCGCTGCAGTTTCCTTCCTCAAACGCGACCCCAATGCCGAGCTGATCCTGGTTGGCCTGGAGGATGCACTGCGTGCCGAGCTGAAGAAGCTGGGCGCAGAAAACCATCCGCGCATCACCGTGCACCACGCTTCCGAGCAGGTGACCATGGACGATCCGCTGGAAGTGGCGCTGCGCCGTAAAAAAGATTCCTCGATGCGTGTGGCGATCGAGCTGGTGAAAGATGGCAAGGCTTCGGCCTGCGTCTCCGCCGGCAATACGGCGGCCCTGATGGCCGTGTCGCGCTACGTGCTGAAAACCATGGCCGGTGTGGACCGTCCTGCCATCTGCTCCATCCTGCCGAACCAGAAGGATGGCCCGACCTATGTGATGGACCTGGGCGCCAATGTGGACTGCGAGCCGCACCACCTGCACCAGTTCGCCATCATGGGTTCCGTGCTGGTGCACGCGATGGAAGGCATCGAACGCCCGACCATCGGCCTGCTGAATGTGGGCACGGAAGACATCAAGGGCAACGAGGTCGTCAAGCTGACCTCCAAGCTGCTGCAGGCCGACCACGAACGTGGCGCCCTGAATTTCTATGGCAATGTGGAAGGCAACGACATCTTCAAGGGCACCACCGATATCGTCGTCTGCGACGGCTTTGTCGGCAACGTCACGCTGAAGGCGGTGGAAGGCCTGGCGCGTTTCGTGAAGATGGTGCTGACCACCGAGTTCAAGCGCAACCCGGTCACCATGCTGGGCGCGCTGATTGCGAACTCTGCGCTGCGCCGCATCTCTAACCGTCTGAATCCTTCGCGTTATAACGGCGCCAGCCTGCTGGGCCTGCGTGGTCTTGTGTTCAAGAGCCACGGCGGCGCCGATGCGGAAGCGTTCAGCTGGGCGATCCGCCGCGCGCACGATGCGGCGAAGCAGGACGTGCTGCAGCAGCTGTCGGCGATGATCGCCGAGCTGATGCCGCGCGAAACCCCACAAGAACCTGTTGCAACGAACATCGGGTGAGACATGTATAGCAAAATCATCGGTACAGGCAGCTACCTGCCTGAGCGGCGCGTCACCAACCAGGATCTGACCGACCAGCTCGCTGCCAAGGGCATCGAGACCTCGGACGAGTGGATCTCCTCGCGCAGCGGTATTTCGGCCCGCCACTATGCGGCGCCGGAACAGAATTCCTCCGACCTGGGCGTGATTGCTGCCCAGCGCGCGCTGGAAATGGCGGGCCTGACGGCGGACGATATCGACCTCGTCATCGTCGCCAGCTCCACGCCGGACTTCTTCGGCAGCTTCCCCAGCACGGCCTGCGTGGTGCAGCGCAAGCTGGGCATCAGCAATGGCGGCGCGGCGCTGGATGTGCAGGCCGTGTGCAGCGGTTTCGTGTACGCGATGGCGACGGCGGACAGCTTCATCAAGTCCGGCATGCACAAGAAGGCGCTGGTGATTGGCTCCGAAGTGTTCTCGCGCATCCTGAATTTCGAAGACCGCACCACCTGCGTGCTGTTCGGCGACGGTGCCGGCGCCGTGGTGATGGAAGCTTCGGAAGAGCCGGGCGTGCTGGCGTGCAAGCTGCACGCGGACGGCCGCCATGGCGATATCCTGAACCTGCCGGGCAGCCTTTCGGGCGGCGCCGTGGAGGGTAATGCCTTCCTGTACATGGATGGCCAGGCGGTGTTCAAGCTGGCGGTGAATGTGCTGGAGAAGGTGGCCAACGAGGCGCTGGAACATGCGGGTATGACGGCCGACCAGATCGACTGGCTGATTCCGCACCAGGCCAATATCCGCATCATGAACGGCACCGCCAAGAAGCTGGGCCTGCCGGCCGAGAAAATGGTGGTGACCGTGGATCAGCATGGCAATACCTCCGCCGCGTCGATTCCGCTGGCGCTGGACAAAGCCGTGCGCGACGGCCGCATCCAGAAGGGCCAGACGGTCATGATGGAAGGCGTGGGCGGCGGCTTTACCTGGGGTGCTGTCCTCGCCAGGATGTAATTTCCGGGCCTTGCGAAAATGTAAGGCCTTGTCATCTGAGCCGTGTAAAATCGCACATCTTTAGAATTAGTAGTCTAAAAGAACAGAACTATGAGCAAATTTGCATTCGTTTTCCCGGGCCAGGGTTCCCAGGCCGTCGCCATGATGGAAGGCTTCGCCGGCAACCCGGTCGTGGCGCAGACCATCGCTGAAGCCTCCGACGCGCTGCAGTTCGACATCGGCAAGCTGATGGCCGAAGGTCCGAAGGAAGAACTGGACCTGACCACCAACACCCAACCCGTGATGCTGACCGCCGCCGTCGCCGCCTACCGCGCCTGGATCGCTGCCGGCGGCCCGGTGCCGTCCGTGGTCGCAGGCCACAGCCTGGGAGAATATTCCGCCCTGGTCGCCGCCGGTGTGATCGACTTCAAGGACGCGGTGCCGATGGTGCGCTTCCGCGCCCAGGCCATGCAGGAAGCCGTGCCCGTGGGGCAGGGCACCATGGCCGTGGTGCTGGGCCTGTCCGATGACGACGTGCGCGCAGCCTGCGCCGAAGCCGTTGCGGCCGAGCCGTCGCAAGTGGTGGAGCCGGTCAACTTCAATGCCCCGGCACAGGTGGTGATTGCCGGCCATACCGCTGCCGTGGAAAAAGCCTGTGAATTCGCCAAGGCCAAGGGCGCCAAGCGCGCCATGCGCCTGCCGGTGTCCGCACCGTTCCACAGCTCGCTGCTCAGGCCCGCTTCGGACCGCCTGCGCGACTACCTGGCCAATATCGAATTCAAGGCGCCGCAGATTGCGCTGATCAATAACGTGGATGTGGCCATCGTCAACGACCCGGCCGGCATCAAGGATGCACTGGTGCGCCAGGCGGCCCGTCCGGTACGCTGGGTGGAAACCATGCAGAAAGTGGCGGCCGACGGCATCACCAATGTGATCGAATGCGGTCCGGGCAAGGTGCTGATGGGCCTGACCAAGCGTATCGACGCTACGCTGGTGGGCGACGCCATCACCGACCAGGCCTCGCTGGAACGCCTGCTGGCATCCCTCAAATAATAAGAAGGAGAAAGAATGACTCTGTCCAAACAAGTTGCACTGGTGACCGGCGCCTCGCGCGGCATCGGCAAGGCGATCGCACAGGAACTGGCACGCCAGGGCGCCATCGTGATCGGCACCGCCACCACCGAAGCAGGCGCGGAAGCCATTTCGGCCTATCTGGCTGAAATCGGCGCCGAAGCAGGCAAGGGCATGGTCCTGAACGTGACCGACGCAGAGCGCTGCGCCGCCATCATTGACGAAATCGGCAAGGCCTACGGCGCGGTCGGCATCCTCGTGAATAATGCAGGCATCACCCAGGACAACCTGGCCATGCGCATGAAGGATGAGGAGTGGGATAGCGTCATCTCCACCAACCTCACGGCCGTGGGTCGCCTGTCGCGCGCCGTCCTGCGTGGCATGATGAAAGCGAAGACTGGGCGTATTATTAATATCACTTCGGTGGTGGCGTCTTCCGGCAACCCTGGCCAGATGAACTACGCGGCGGCCAAGGCCGGCGTGGAGGGCATGAGCCGCGCGCTGGCGCGCGAGATCGGCAGCCGCAACATCACCGTGAACAGCGTCGCCCCCGGCTTTATCGATACGGACATGACCAAGGTGCTGGGTGAAGACCAGCACGCAGCCCTGCTGACCCAGATTCCGCTGGGCCGCCTGGGCAAGCCAGAAGACATCGCAGCAGCGGTCGCTTTCCTTGCGTCCCCGGCTGCCGCATACATCACCGGCACCACGCTGCACGTGAACGGTGGCATGTATATGAATTGATGAGGCCGCGCGGCAAGATGGCTGCGCGATCCCGTCTTTTAGCAGTGAATTCGGTTCAGCTAGGTGCAAAAGCCGAAATTAGTTTTTCAGTGCGCAAACCTGATAAAATGCGCGCTTTCCGTAACATACACATAATGGAGCTATAACATGTCGGATATCGAACAACGCGTTAAGAAAATCGTCGCTGAACAACTGGGCGTCGCTGAAGCGGACATCAAGAACGAATCGTCCTTCGTTGACGATCTGGGCGCCGATTCTCTGGACACCGTTGAGCTGGTGATGGCACTGGAAGATGAGTTCGAAATGGAAATCCCTGACGAACAGGCTGAGAAGATCACCACCGTGCAACAAGCCATCGACTACGCTACCAACCACGTCAAGGCCTAAGTTTCAGCAGCACCCGATCGACTCCAGGAGATTCGCTTGAGTTCCAAAAACCGTCGTGTAGTGGTTACCGGCCTCGGCTGCGTATCCCCGGTCGGCAATACGATTGCCGAAGCGTGGAGCGCGGTTACCGAGGGTAAGTCCGGTATCGCCAATATCACCAAGTTTGATGCAACGCCGTTCTCGACCCGTTTCGCGGGCGAGGTCAAAGGCTTCAACGTTGAGGACTACCTCGACGCCAAGGAAGCCCGCCATATGGATACCTTCATCCACTTCGGCATGGCGGCAGGCATTCAGGCGATCCAGGATTCCGGTCTGGTCGTCACCGAAGAGAACGCCGACCGTATCGGCGTGATCATCGGCTCCGGCATCGGCGGCCTGCCGATGATCGAAGAGCAGAAGGAAGACTACGACAAGCGCGGTCCGCGCCGTATCTCCCCGTTCTTCGTCCCGGCCTCGATCATTAACATGATCTCCGGCAACCTCTCGATCAAGTACGGCATGCGTGGCCCGAACCTGGCCATCGTCACCGCCTGCACCACCGGCCTGCACAGCATTGGCGCGGCGGCTCGCCTGATCGAGTACGGCGATGCCGACATCATGATTGCCGGCGGCGCGGAATCGACCGTGTCGCCGCTGGGTCTGGGCGGTTTCGCCTCGGCCCGTGCGCTGTCCACCCGCAACGATGACCCCGCTACCGCGTCCCGTCCATGGGACAAGGACCGCGACGGCTTCGTGCTGGGCGAGGGCGCCGGTGTCATGGTGCTGGAAGAATACGAACACGCGAAAGCGCGCGGCGCCAAGATCTACGCGGAGCTGCTCGGTTTCGGCATGAGCGCGGACGCCTACCACATGACGTCGCCGCTCGAAGACGGCAGCGGCGGCAGCAAGTCGGCCCAGGCTGCGATCAAGAACGCCGGCCTCAATCCGGACCAGATCAACTACGTCAACGCGCACGGCACCTCCACGCCGCTGGGCGACGTGGCGGAAGTGGTGGGCATCAAGCGCACCTTCGGCGACCATGCGACGTCGAAGAATATGGTGGTGTCCTCGACCAAGTCGATGACCGGCCACCTGCTGGGCGGCGCGGGCGGCCTGGAAGCCGTGTTCACGGTGCTGGCGCTGCATCACCAGCTGGTGCCGCCAACCATCAACCTGAACAATCAAGACCCGGCCTGCGATCTGGATTTCTGCGCCAACACCGCGCGCAATATGCAGATCAACTATGCCCTGAAGAACTCCTTCGGCTTCGGCGGCACGAACGGCAGTCTCGTCTTCGGAAAAGTTTGAACTTTTCAGGCTCACTCCGGTCATACCGGAGTGAGCGTTAAGCCTGGCCTTCCTGGCTGGCGCTCCTGTAGCACCCCCAAACCCTTGATGTAGCGCGTGCAATGTCGATTGCCGTGAGCGTGTTCGTCCATCCATCGCGCCTGCTGCGGCTGGCGCAGGGCGGCTTCTGCCTGTCGCTGGCGCTGGTGGCCGGTGCCGCGCCTTTCTGGCAGGGGCTGGCGCTGGCCGTGGCGGCGCTGGCCGCGCTATGGGGCGCCATTCGCCCGGCAAAGCCCTTGCACATTGATATTTCCGGTGTCGGGCGAATCCGGCTGACGGTATACCGGAATCAGGGGCGGGAGGTGCGCCTGCTGCCAGGCTCAACCTTCTGGCCGCGGCTGATGCTGCTGCGCCTGCAGCCCGAACAAGGAGGGAGCCGGTGGCTGCTGGTGCTGCCGGATAGTGTGGCGGCGCCGCAGTTCCGCCGTCTGGCGCTCGCTTTGCGGGCGATTGCCGCGCGCGGCTGAAAAAAAAGCCGCCGGCCCCTGAACCAATTGCAGCGGACAAACTCTATAACAGGGTAGCGTCCCGAGGACACCGGTGTGACGACAGACCGTGAAGGCGATCAGCTACTTGTCGAGCGCGTCCAGGCGGGCGAGCGGCAGGCATTCGACCTGCTGGTGTCGAAATACCAGCGGCGCCTGATGCGCCTCGTCTCGCGCATTGTGCATGACCCGGCCGAGGCGGAAGACGTGGTGCAGGAGACCTTTATCAAGGCCTTCCGCGCCCTGCGCCATTTCCGTGGCGATGCCGCCTTCTACACCTGGCTGTACCGCATCGGCATCAACACGGCCAAGAACTTCCTCGTGAACCAGGGACGGCGCCCCCCAACGTCGAGCGAGCCGGATGTGGAGCAGGCGGGGCAGGGCGAAGGAGATGCTTTGCGCGATATCAATACCCCGGAGTCCATGTTGGCAAGCAAGCAGATCGCACAGACGGTGAACGAGGCGATGGACGCCTTGCCGCTCGACCTGCGCACGGCGATTGTGCTGCGCGAGATCGAAGGGCTGAGCTACGAGGAGATTTCGGCCATCATGGGCTGTCCCATCGGCACCGTGCGCAGCCGGATTTTCCGGGCGCGAGAAGTCATTGCAGAGAAATTGCGTCCTTTATTGGATATGCCGGTTGACAAGCGCTGGTAAGCATCTGACACTAAAGGATCAGTCTGGTGTAATTTTTGGTGACATACGGCAATGAACAGTTCCCACCATCTGCAGCAGAACATCTCGGCCATGCTGGACGGCGAACTGCCGGCCAGCGAAACCGAGCTGACCCTGGCCGCGCTGGCCCTGCCGGAAGGGCAGGCCGCCTGGCACACCTACCAGCTGATCGGCGACGTGCTGCGCGCCGATGAGGCGGGCGCCGAGCTGACACCCGATTTCAGCGCGCGGCTGGCGGCCCGTCTGGCCCAGGAAGTGGCCCCTGCCGCGCCGGCCGATGCCGCCCCCTTGAACCGTCACGCGCCCGCCGCAACATAGTGCTATAAACAAAGCGCTACAAATTCCCTCTTGAAATTCCTTGTGGCTTGCAACATCTTGTGTGTGCTGCAACGCTGCTTTTCGCTTACCATGTGGCGGAACTTCGCGCTTGCGCCAAGCGACCCTGACTTACCCTGGATAAAACCGACTATTCGATATGAAAACTCAATTTTCTGCTGGTAGTAAAACCGTGTCGGCGCTGATGCTCAGCGCAGGTGTTCTGTTCGCGCCGGCGCTGCTGGGCGCGGCGCCCGCCGTGGCTGCCCCGGCCGCCGTGGCCGGCCTGCCGGACTTTGCCGATATCGTGGAACGCGTCGGCCCCGCCGTCGTCAACATCCGCACCACGGAACTGCGCAAGATGCGCGAGCAGCCGGACGAAGACGAGATGCAGGAATTCTTCCGCCGCTTCTTCGGCGGCCAGATGCCGCGTGGCCAGCAGGCGCCGCGCAGCCAGCGCCGCCAGGCGCCGCAGCCGGAGCAGGAAGTGAACCGTGGCGTCGGCTCCGGGTTCATCATTTCGGCAGACGGCTATGTGCTGACCAATGCTCACGTGGTGGCGGGCGCCGATGAAGTCTATGTAACGCTGACGGACAAGCGCGAGTTCAAGGCCAAGGTGCTGGGCTCGGACGTCAGCACCGACGTGGCCGTGCTCAAGATCGAAGGCGCCAAGCTGCCGGTGCTGACCATTGGCGATTCGAACAAAATCCGTCCGGGGGAGTGGGTGCTGGCCATCGGCTCGCCATTCAACCTCGAAAACACCGTGACCGCGGGCATTATCTCGGCCAAATCGCGCGATACAGGCGAATACCTGCCGCTGATCCAGAGCGACGTGGCCGTCAACCCGGGCAACTCCGGCGGCCCGCTGCTGAATATGCGTGGCGAAGTCATCGGCATCAACTCCCAGATCGCGACCCTGTCCGGCGGCTATAACGGCATTTCCTTCGCCGTGCCGATTGACGAAGCGGTACGCGTGGCGGACCAGCTCAAGAAGAGCGGCAAGGTCTCGCGTGGCCGCATCGGCATCTCGCTGAACGAAGTGAGCCGCGAAGTGGCCGAAACGCTGGGCCTGAAGGGCTCGCGCGGCGCCGAGGTGGCCATGGTGGAGGACGACGGTCCGGCCGCCAAGGCCGGCCTGAAGCCGGGCGACATCATCGTCAAGTTCGGCGGCGCCGACATCGTCAAGTCGAACGATCTGCCGCGCATTGTGGGCAACACCACGCCGGGCACCAAGACCACGGTCACGGTGTACCGTTCCGGCGCCATGGTCGATCTGCCGATTACGGTGGTTGAGCGCGAAGGCGACCAGCCAGCGCGTGGCGGCAAGCCGACGCCGAAAAAACCGAAACCGGAAGCCACGGCCAACGCGCTGGGCTTCAAGGTCAGCGACCTGACGGCGGCCCAGAAGAAAGACCTGGGCATCAGCGGCGGCGTGATGGTGGACGCGACGGAGGGTGGCGCTGCCGGCGCCGGCCTGCGCGAAGGCGACATTGTCCTCGCGGTGAACAACACGGCAGTGCAGAACGCTGCCCAGTTCAACGCCATGGTCGGCAAGCTCGACCGCAGCAAGCCAGCCGTCGTACTGGTCCGCCGCGACGACGTCACCACCCACATCCTGATCCGTCCCGCCCCGGCAAAAGACAAGGACAAGGACGCCAAGTAATTGACACCATGGGGTCAGGCACCGCGTGTCACGTGACACAGGGTGCCTGACCCCAAGGTGTCATGATTCATATGCAATTTACCCTCTATTCCCGCAGTTATTGCCATCTTTGCCAGGATATGCTGGACGCGCTGAACGCCCTGCAGACGCCTGAGAAGCCGTTCTCCGTCGACGTTATCGATGTGGATGAGGACCCGCAACTGGTCGAGCGCTTCGATGAGCTGGTGCCGGTGCTGTTCGCCGACCTGAACCGGCCCGAGCTCTGCCACTATTTCTTGGATGAAAGCAAAGTTCGTGCCGTTTTGGCATCTTTGTGAGCGGAATGCCTCAGAAATCCGGGCTTTCCCCTCTGAAATCCGGTAAAATGCGAAGGGTTTTCCTTTGCTTCTCGCGGTCCAAAGGCGCTCATGAGCGCTTTTTTTGTATTGAACTTTAATGAAGAACATTCGTAACTTTTCCATCATCGCCCACATCGACCACGGCAAATCCACGCTGGCTGACCGTATCATCCAGCTCTGCGGTGGCCTGTCCGAGCGCGAAATGGAAGCGCAGGTGCTCGATTCGATGGATCTGGAGCGCGAGCGCGGCATCACCATCAAGGCCCAGACCGCAGCGCTGAAGTACAAGGCGCGCGACGGCCAGATCTACAACCTGAACCTGATCGACACCCCCGGCCACGTGGACTTCTCCTATGAAGTGAGCCGTTCCCTGTCCGCCTGCGAAGGCGCGCTGCTGGTGGTCGATGCGTCCCAGGGCGTGGAAGCCCAGACCGTGGCCAACTGCTATACCGCGCTGGATCTTGGCGTGGAAGTGGTGCCGGTGCTGAACAAGATCGATCTGCCGAACGCCGATCCGCCGACCGCCATTGCGGAAATCGAGGACGTGATCGGCATTGAAGCCGGCGACGCCGTGCACTGCTCCGCCAAAACCGGCCTGGGCGTGGACGACGTGCTGGAATCCATCATTGCCAAGGTGCCGCCGCCAAAAGGCGACCCGGACGCCGCGCTGCAGGCCCTGATCATCGACTCCTGGTACGACCCCTACGTGGGCGTGGTGATGCTGGTGCGCGTGGTGAACGGCACCATGCGTGCCAAAGAAAAGATCCGCCTGATGGCCACCGATTCGGTGCAGCTGGTGGAAGACGTGGGCATTTTCTCGCCGCGTTCCGTCTCGCTGCCGGAACTGAGCGCAGGCCAGGTGGGCTTCGTCATCGCCGGCATCAAGGAGCTGAAGGTGGCCCGCGTTGGCGACACCATCACCACCGCGCTGAAACCGGCCGAAGCGCCGCTGCCGGGCTTCAAGGAAGTGCAGCCGCAGGTGTTCGCCGGCCTGTTCCCGGTGGAAGCCAACCAGTACGACGCGCTGCGCGACTCGCTGGAAAAACTGAAACTGAACGACGCCGCGCTGCAGTACGAGCCGGAAGTGTCGCAGGCGCTGGGCTTCGGCTTCCGCTGCGGCTTCCTCGGCCTGCTGCACATGGAGATCGTCCAGGAGCGCCTGGAACGCGAGTTCGACATGGACCTGATCACCACGGCGCCGACCGTGGTGTATGAAGTGGAGCAGCGCGACGGCAGCATCCTGAACGTGGACAACCCGTCCCGCATGCCGGACCCGTCGCACATCAACGAAGTGCGCGAGCCGATCGTCACCGTTAACCTCTACATGCCGCAGGAGTATGTGGGGTCGGTGATCACGCTGTGTATCGCCAAGCGCGGCATGCAGATGGACATGGCCTACCACGGCCGCCAGGTGAAGCTGGTGTATGAAATGCCGATGGCCGAGATCGTGCTGGACTTCTTCGACAAGCTGAAATCCACTTCGCGCGGCTACGCCTCCATGGACTACGAGTTCAAGGAATACCGCGCCGCCGACGTGGTGAAGGTGGACATGCTGATCAACAGCGAGAAGGTGGACGCGCTGGCCATCATCGTGCACCGTGCCAATGCGCCTTACCGCGGCCGTGCCGTGGCGGCCAAGATGCGCGAGCTGATCCCGCGCCAGATGTTCGACGTAGCAATTCAGGCCGCCATCGGCTCCAACATCATCTCGCGTGAAAACGTGAAAGCGATGCGCAAGAACGTGCTGGCCAAGTGCTACGGCGGCGACATCAGCCGTAAGAAGAAGCTGCTGGAGAAGCAGAAGGCCGGCAAGAAACGCATGAAGCAGGTGGGTTCGGTTGAGATCCCACAGGAAGCATTCCTGGCAATCCTACAAGTGGAAGAGAAATGAGCCTCCAAGGTATCCTGAGCAACTTCGCCCTGATCCTGTTTGTGCTGATGGTGATCACGGGCGTGATCTGGTGCATCGACGTGTTTTACCTGGCCAAGCAGCGCCGCATCGCGGCCAACAAGGCGCTGGCCGAGTACGACGCGCGCACTGCCAAGCTGACCGCCGACGGCATCAAGGTGGACCAGAACGGCAGCCGCGCCCAGATCGAGCATGCGCTGCTGCGCCAGCCGACCTGGATCGAATATTCGGGCAGCTTCTTCCCGGTGATTGCGCTGGTCTTCCTGCTGCGCTCCTTCCTGTTCGAACCCTTCAAGATTCCATCGTCCTCGATGGTGCCGACCCTGCTGGTAGGCGACCTGATTCTGGTGAACAAGTTCACCTACGGCATCCGCCTGCCCATCGTGAACCAGAAAATCATCCAGCTGAACGACCCGCAGCGCGGCGATGTGATGGTGTTCAAATTCCCACGGGATATGAGCCAGGATTACATCAAACGGGTGGTTGGCGTGCCGGGTGATAAAATTGTGTATGAAAACAAGCGCTTAACCGTGAATGGCAAAGAAATTTCTTATGCGCCGCTGGACGACTACCTGGAAGAGGGTAGCGAAAGCCTGACGTATAAGAAGCAGTTCTCGGAGAACCTGAGCGGCGTGGAACACCGTATCCTGAATGATGAGCGGGCGCCGACCATCAACCTGAGCGGCGTAAAGGAATTCCCGCACAGCGAGGCCTGCACTTACCGCTATGAAGGCTTTACGTGCGTCGTGCCTGCTGGCAATTACTTTATGATGGGCGATAACCGCGATAATAGCGAAGACAGCCGTTATTGGGGTTTCGTTCCTGATAAGAATATTGTCGGAAAAGCAGTGGCGGTCTGGATGAACCTGAGCAACCCGCGCCGCATCGGCGGGATCCACTAACAATCACTAATAATAAGCAGCGGGGGAATAGGGATGAAGAACAAGCAGCGCGGTATTTCGCTGGTGAGCCTGATTCTGGTGCTGGCGATTCTCGGTTTCGTGGGCATGATCGCAGCGCAGGTATTCCCCACCTACACCGAATTCCGCTCCGTGAAAGCGGCGGCGGAAAAGGCCAAGACGGCAGGCAGTACGCCGGCCGAAATCAAGTCTTCCTTCGACAAGAGCGCCGAAGTGAACTACATCACCTCGATCAAGGGCAGCGACCTGGTCATCACGCGGGAAGAGAGCGGGCTGGAAGTGAGCTTCGCCTACGAGAAGAAGGTGCACCTGTTCGGCCCCGCCAGCCTGGTAATGGACTACGCGGGCACCACCTCGAAGAACGGCATGCCGGCCGCCAACCCGGCACAGTAAGAACCAGAGAACAATGAATTTACAGTTATTGCAGACTCGGCTAGGCCACACGTTCCAGGATGCTGGTTTGTTACAGCAGGCCCTGACGCACCGCAGCCATAGCAGCCTGCATAACGAACGCCTGGAATTCCTTGGCGACTCCATCCTCAACTGCGTGGTGGCCTCGATTCTGTACGACCGCTATAACGCGATTGACGAAGGCGACCTGTCGCGCCTGCGCGCCAACCTCGTCAAGCAGCAGTCGCTGTACGAGATTGCGCAGAAGCTGGAACTGTCGCAGTTCCTGCGCCTGGGCGAGGGCGAGCTCAAATCGGGCGGCTTCCGCCGTCCATCGATTCTGGCCGACACGCTGGAGGCGCTGCTGGGCGCGATTTTCCTGGATGCCGGCTTTGATGCGGCGGCCAAGGTCATCCGCGCCTTCTACATTCCGATCCTGGATACGGTGGACCCGCGCACCCTGGGCAAGGATGCCAAAACCCTGCTGCAGGAATTCCTGCAGTCCAAGAAGATCTCCCTGCCGCTGTACAACGTGGTGGCCACGCATGGCGCCGCGCACAGCCAGGAATTCGAGATCGAATGCCTGGTGCCCAAGCTGGGCATCCAGGTCTACGGCCGCGGCGGCAGCCGCCGCGCCGGCGAACAGGCGGCGGCCAAGCTGGCGCTGGAAGTCGCCGAGCAGGCCCTGCAGAAAACCCCGGCCGCGGGCCGCAAGCCCCGTCCGCGCGCAGCGCAACTGAAACTGGCAGGCATCGCCACCGTCCAGAGCGACGAACCGGCTGAGAAAAAAGCCGCCAACAAGTAAAGAGATTCACACCATGACAAGCGCACCCACTCCCGCCGGTTTCCGCTGCGGCTATATTGCCATCGTCGGCCGTCCCAATGTGGGCAAGTCGACCTTGATGAACACCCTGATCGGCGCCAAGGTCAGCATCACCTCGCGCAAGGCGCAGACCACGCGCCACCGCATCACCGGCATCCAGACCGTGAGCGATGCCCAGTTCATCTACGTGGATACGCCGGGCTTCCAGACCCGCCACTCCAATGCGCTGAACAAGACGCTGAACAAGACGGTCACCAACACGCTGGATTCCTCGGACGTGATCCTGTACCTGGTGGAAGCGGGCACCTTCGGTCCGGCCGACCAGCAAGTGGTGGACCTGCTGCCGAAGAACGTGCCGGTGATCCTGGTGATCAACAAATCCGACCGCGTGAAGGACAAGGCGGTGCTGCTGCCGTTCGCGCAGACCGTGGCCTCCAAATTCGACTTCGCGGCGGTGGTGCCGGTATCGGCCAAGCTGCGTTTCCAGCTGGACGGCCTGCAGAACGAGATCAAGCGCTTCCTGCCGGAGAACGAGCCGGTATTCGGCGAAGACGACATTACCGACCGCAGCGAAAAATTCCTCGCCTCGGAGATCGTGCGCGAAAAGCTGTTCCGCTTCGTGGGCGACGAGCTGCCATACACCAGCACGGTGCTGATCGAAAAGTTCGAACAGGAAGGCAATCTGCGCCGCATCTTCGCGGCCATCCTGGTGGAGCGTGACGGCCACAAGTCCATGATCATCGGGAACAAGGGCGCGCGCCTGAAAGAAGTCTCCACGCAAGCCCGCCTCGATATGGAAAAACTGTTCGGGGGCCCGGTCTACCTGGAAATCTGGGTCAAAGTAAAATCCGGCTGGGCCGACAACGAAGCCGGCCTGCGCGCCTACGGTTACGAATAAACCATGTCCGTGACCACAGCCGACTGTCCCACCTTGGGGTCACACCCCGAAACGGGACAGTCCGCCCCGGAAAACGAGCAAAAACTGTCCCACCCGGTGCCTGACCCCAAGGTGGGACAGGTGGCTGCGCGCAAGAAGGCGCCGCCGCCGCGCACCGTCGGCATTCGCGTGGCGGGGCAGCCGGCCTTTGTGCTGCATAGCTATCCTTACAAGGAAACCAGCCTCATCGTCGAGCTGCTGACGCGCGATTTCGGGCGCGTGGCCCTGATTGCGAAGGGCGCCAAGCGGCCCCATTCGCAGCTGCGCGGCGTGCTGCAAACCTTTCAGCCGCTGTCCGTCAGCTGGACCGGCAAGAACGAGCTGCGCACCCTCACCGATGCCGATTGGGTGGGCGGCATGCTGCCGCTGGAGAAGACCGCGCTGCTGTGCGGCTTCTACCTCAATGAGCTGATGGTCAAGCTGCTGGCCCGCGATGACGCGCATCCGGCGCTGTTCGACCATTACGTCTCCACCCTGAACCAGCTGGCGCATGCAGAACCCGCGCCCATCGTCTTGCGTAAATTCGAAACGGCCTTACTTAAGGAGACTGGCGTGGCGGCGGACCTCACCCGCTGCACCGCCACGCGCACGAAAGTGCTGGCCGATGTACAGTATGTGGTGGAGCCGGAGCGCGGCCCGCGTCCAGAACGAGAGGACGACTTCATTCCGCGCGTGTCCGGCAAAACCCTGCTCGATATGGAGCGCGAGGATTATCAGGACGCCATCACGCAAACGCAATCGAAGCAGCTGATGCGCTTCCTGCTGGCGCACCACCTCGGCGGTGCGCCGCTGAATACGCGCCAGATCCTGATCGACCTGATGCAACTCTGAAAACGAAACGAAGAACATGAGCTTTCTGCACCCATCCGGCCCGGTGATCGACCTGGGCGTGAACATCGACCACGTCGCCACCCTGCGCAATGCGCGCGGCACCAGCTATCCGGACCCCATCCGCGCCGCGCTGCTGGCCGAACAGGCAGGCGCGGACTGCATCACGCTGCACCTGCGCGAAGACCGCCGCCACATCAAGGACGCCGACGTTATCGCCCTGGCGCCGCAGCTGGTCACCCGCATGAACCTGGAGGCCGCGGTTACGCAGGAGATGATCGATTTCGCCTGCCGCATCAAGCCCGCCGACGTGTGTCTGGTGCCCGAGAAGCGCACCGAGATCACCACCGAAGGCGGCCTCGATGTGGTGCGCTTCCACAAGGAAGTGAGCGCCGCTGTGAAGCAGTTGCAGGCCGAAGGCATTCGCGTCAGCCTCTTCATCGATGCCGATGAAGCGCAGATCGCTGCCGCCGCCGACGTGGGTGCGCCCGTGATCGAACTGCACACAGGCGCCTACGCCGATGCCGAAGGCGAGCAGCAGGCGAAAGAGCTGGAACGCATCAAGGCCGGTGTGCGCTGGGGGGGGCAGAAGGGCCTCAAGGTCAATGCGGGCCACGGCCTGCATTACACGAACGTGCAGGCGATTGCCGCCATTCCGGATATCGCGGAACTGAACATCGGCCACGCCATCGTTGCCCATGCCGTGTTCGCGGGCTGGGAAAACGCCGTGCGCGAAATGAAGGCCATCATGGTTTCCACCCGCCTGGGAGCAAAATGATCTACGGCGTCGGCACCGATGTCTGCAAGATCCCGCGTATCGAAGCCGCGCTGCAAAGACACGGCGAACGGTTCGCGCGCAAGGTGCTGGGGCCGGAAGAGCTGAAGGAATACCATGTGCGCCGCGAGCACCACCAGGTGCGCGGCGTGCGCTATGTGGCCACGCGCTTCGCGGCCAAGGAAGCCTTTTCCAAAGCGCTTGGTCTCGGCCTCACGCCGCCCATGACCTGGCATACGGCGCAGTTGCTGAATGTGGGGAAGGGCAAGCCGGTGCTGGTGTGCAGCGGCGCGCTGCAGGCGTATATGCAGGAACAGCGCCTCAAGGCGCACGTTTCCGTCAGCGATGAAGAGGATGTAGCGGTCGCATTTGCGGTCGTTGAGAAGGCAGATGACTGAACAGATTCAAGACCCGCGCGAGCAGGTGCTGGCGACCGTCGCCAAGCTGCCCAACCTGCCGGGCGTCTACCGCTATTTCGATGCCGAGGACAAGGTTCTCTACGTGGGCAAGGCGCGCGACCTGAAAAAGCGCGTGTCCAGCTACTTCCAGAAGAACCTCTCCAGCCCGCGCATCGCCATGATGGTGGAGCGCATTGCGCGCCTTGAAACCACGGTCACGCACAGCGAGGCCGAAGCGCTGATCCTGGAAAATAACCTGATCAAGACGCTGCAACCGCGCTTCAACATCCTGTTCCGCGACGATAAGTCCTACCCTTATCTGAAGCTGACCGGCGACAACGTGCCGCGCATGGTCTACTACCGCGGCGCGGTGGACAAGAAGAACCAGTACTTCGGCCCATTCCCCTCCGCCTGGGCGGTGAAGGAGTCGATGCAGATCCTGCAGAAGGTCTTCATGCTCCGCACCTGCGAGGACAGCGTCTATCAGAACCGCACGCGTCCCTGCCTGCTGCACCAGATCGGCCGCTGCAGCGCGCCCTGCGTGGGCGCCATCACGGCCGACGACTACCGCCTGGACGTGAACAACGCTGCGCGCTTCCTGCGCGGCCGTCAGACCGAGGTGCTGGAAGAGCTGGAAAAGAAAATGCACGGTTTCGCCGCCGACCTGAAGTTCGAGCAGGCCGCCGCCGTGCGCAACCAGATCCAGTCGCTGTCCAAGGTGCTGCACCAGCAAAGCATGGAAACCTCCGGCGATGCCGATGTGGACGTGATTGCCGTGGTAGTGCAGGGCGGCCGCGCCTGCGTCAACCTGGCCATGGTGCGCGGCGGCCGCCACCTCGGTGACCGCGCCTACTTCCCCACGCACGTGATGGATGCGGAAGCCGTGGCCGAACAGCCGATCGAAGTAGAAGTGCTGGCCGCCTTCATGGTGCAGCATTACACGGAGAAATACATTCCCGGCTGCCTGATCCTGAACATCGAATTCGACCAGCCGGAACTGATGATCGCGCTGCAGCAGCAGTGCGGCCACCGCATCAACCTGATCTTCCAGCCGCAGGGCCAGCGCCGCCAATGGCTGGAACTGGCGCAGAAGGGCGCCGAGATCTCGCTGGCCCGCCTGCTGTCCGAGCAGGGCTCGCAGCAGTCGCGCACGCGCGCCATGGTGGATGCGCTCGGTATTGAATGCGAGGACCTCGATACCTTCCGCGTGGAATGCTTCGACATCAGCCACACGCAGGGCGAGGCCACCCAGGCATCCTGCGTGGTGTTCCACCACCACCAGATGCAGAACAGCGAATACCGCCGCTACAACATCAACGACATCACGCCGGGCGACGATTACGCCGCCATGCGCCAGGTGCTCACGCGCCGCTACGAAAAAGTCGCCAACAGCGACGGCGTAATGCCGGACATGGTGCTGATTGACGGCGGCAAGGGCCAGATCGAAATGGCGCGCCAGGTCTTCGTTGAACTCGGCCTCGATATCAGCCTGATTGTTGGCGTGGCAAAGGGTGAGGGCAGGCGCGTGGGCCTGGAAACCCTGATGTTCGTCGATGGCCGCCCTTCGCAGGAACTGGGCAAGGAATCGGCGGCCCTGATGCTGGTGGCCATGATCCGCGACGAAGCCCACCGCTTCGCCATCACCGGCATGCGCGCCAAACGGGCCAAAACCCGCCAGACTTCCCGTTTGGAGGAGATCGAAGGCATTGGCGCCAAAAGGCGGCAGAAGCTGCTGGCGCGCTTTGGCGGCCTGCGCGGCGTGGTCAATGCCAGCGTGGAGGACTTGATGTCGGTTGAAGGCATTTCGAGCACGTTGGCGGAAGAAATCTACCGTCAGCTGCATTAAAGTGTGCGTGCTTGCTAGTAATAGCGGCACTGGCGGGTTAGACTAGCGGCGCGTTATAACAATTCTTACAGCCGCCGTCCTATATGCCTTTTAACATTCCGATCCTGCTGACCTGGCTGCGCGTTGCGCTGATTCCGCTGGTCGTAGGCGTGTTTTACCTGCCGCCCACCTGGCTGCCGCTCGAAGACCGCAATATGGCTGCCACGCTGGTCTTCATCGTCGCCGCCATCACCGACTGGTTCGACGGCTTCCTGGCCCGCCGCTGGAATCAGACCTCGGCCTTCGGTGCCTTCCTCGACCCCGTAGCAGACAAGCTGATGGTGGCCGGCGCCTTGCTGGTGCTGGTGCAGCTGGACCGCTGCAATGCGATTCTCGCCTTCATCATCATCGGCCGCGAAATCACGATTTCCGCGCTGCGCGAGTGGATGGCGCAGATCGGCGCCTCCAAATCGGTGGCGGTGAACTCCATCGGCAAAATCAAGACGGCCGCGCAGATGACGGCAATTCCGGCCCTGCTGTACTACGACGTGGTGCTGGGCGCCATCGACACCCGCTTCTGGGGCGAGAAGCTGCTGTGGCTGGCCAGCGTGCTGACGGTGTGGTCCATGTTCTACTACCTGCGCAAGGCCTGGCCGCTGATTAAAGAGCGCTCCGGCGTGCTGGACTGATTTATAAGATTTACCCTTGACAGGCCAATTCCATGCTCTATAATGCTGGCCTGTTGTTGATGACGACAAACGAAGCGGGAGTAGCTCAGTTGGTAGAGCGCAACCTTGCCAAGGTTGAGGTCGAGAGTTCGAGACTCTTCTCCCGCTCCACGTTGAAGTCAACATTCGCTGGAAATGTGAAGATGTTTCTGCGATAATGCGGTTCCTGTACGCGGGAGTAGCTCAGTTGGTAGAGCGCAACCTTGCCAAGGTTGAGGTCGAGAGTTCGAGACTCTTCTCCCGCTCCAGATTATCTGGAGGCGTACACAGTAGTAAAACTCCTATGCGGGAGTAGCTCAGTTGGTAGAGCGCAACCTTGCCAAGGTTGAGGTCGAGAGTTCGAGACTCTTCTCCCGCTCCAGAATTCAGGAAAGACGCGGCGCTGCCGCGTTTTTTCTTCCCCTCCAAGGCGGGGTAGCAAAATGGTTATGCAGCGGCCTGCAAAGCCGTCTATGCCGGTTCGATTCCGGCCCTCGCCTCCAGTAGAATCAAGCACTTAGCTTGCGAAAAGCCCGGAACTTCCGGGCTTTTTTGCGTTCAAATAGGCTCAAAAGGGCTCATTGCTACCCGGTTTGGGTAGCACTGCTACCCTGAAACGGCCATGTTTGGCCGTCTACGCGAGTTAGCCGTGTACGCGGGTGGTTCTGCCACTTTGCTACCCACGGCCCAGGGAGAAATCATGGCAATGGTGCGACAGCGGGGCGAGCGCTTTGAATTGCGGGTCAAGCACAAGCTTCTGCCCAAGGGGATTTACACGACCTCGTTCCGATCCGAGACCGAGGCCAGGAACTACGGGGTGCGGCTGGAAGCAATGCTGGCCCAGGGGGAAATCCCGCACGAACTGGTGCGGCACCATGTTCAGCTCAGCAACGATACCTTGGGTAAGCTCATGCGTGATTACGCCGCTGCGGTGCCCATCAGCGCACTGGACGACGCCATCCTCGGTTTGTTGCGTGGACAGATTGGCGCCGAGCGGGCAGATGGTGTATTGCGGTACCAGTGGGGCGAAGATTGGGTGCGTTCGCTCAAGCTGGAGCAGCATTTGGCGCCGGGGACGATCCGCAAGCGGGTTGGGGCCGTAGCGCGGCTGCTGGACTGGTACCTGAAGAGGGAAGCCAGGGACGGCGAACCGCCTCTGGCGAATCCACTGCGCCTACTGCCGAAGAACTACTCCACCTACAACGCCCATGAACAGCTGCAGCTGAAAGCAGTCGCGAACTTGGCGGCCAAAGTCGACGTGATACGCGATCGCCGCCTGGCGCCCGGCGAGGAGGAATTGATTGTCGCAGCGCTCCGCGGCGAGAAGCGGGCAGGGCATGAGCGTCCACTCGAGCTGCCGGAAGGCGAAGCGCTGCATGACCTGTTTCTGCTGCTCGCCAACGAGGCCGTGCGCCTGCGCGAAGGCTATACGCTGCGCGTGCGGGACGTGCGGCTCGATCTGCGCACCATCCACGTCCGCGCGAGTAAGACGGGCGCTGCCAGGGACGTGCCGTTACTGCCCGTGGTGCACGACATGTTGGCCCGCCGTGTCGAGGCGGCGCACGCAGGTGGGCCCACCGCACCGCTGTTCCCGTGGTGGACGCCAGGGGCAGACAAGGCAAGCCTTGGCCGGATCACTTCACTGCTGAGCGCTGCGTTCAGGCGCATGTTCGCCTATGCCGGCTGCCCGGATCTGACGGCGCATGACCTGCGCCACGAAGCAACCTGCCGCTGGGTGCTGATGCGGGATCCGCAAGGCGGCTGGCTGTTCCGCTCCGAGGAGGTGATGCGCATCACCGGCCATAAAGATCCGAAGACCTTCATGCGCTATGTGTCGCTGCGCGGCTCCGACCTGGCGCAGAGGCTGTGGCCTACGCCACCTTGACGGTGCGGTTCAGGTCCGCCGGGCGAGACGCGCGACGGGATCCGGCAAGCGTAGGCTCGCCGGTACTGTAATCTGCCGGAGTCATGGCCAGGTGTGCCATGGCCCTTGCGTGCAGGAAGGCATTCAGTGCACTGGTGGGAAAGCGCCAGGAACGGCCGATTTTGATGGCGGGCAGGGCATGCGAGGCGGCCAGAGCATTGATATGTTCCGGTTCACAGCCCAGCCGTTGAGCGAGTTCGTCTGCACTCAGCACGTCGACGCTGGCGCGGCAACGGTCCGTTGCCCTGCGCTTAGGTACCGCGGGTGCGCCCGCAGTGGCCGCCGGCAATGCCGGGAGCAGGGCAGTGGCGGGGTTATCGGCTTCGCGGACCATAGCATCCTCTCGAACTAATTCTAGGCGGCTCCGTCCAGTCCGCATTGATCTGGGTCTGGTGACGGGCGCGGAGGGTAAGCGTCATCCTGCACCCGGCGATAAGACTTGATCTAACGCATGCAGTGGTGGTTGCGCCAGGGGCAAACTGCACACTTTCCGCAATCGAGTAACTGCTATTTGCCGTACCCAACCGAGAGGAGCCACGATGGACCAACGCGATTTAAGCGTGCTGCCGCTGTTTGATGCTGTGTTCGATGCCTGCAAGCGCATCCGTTTGTTGGACGATGCACCGATTGAGGTCAGCGCCGTTGAGACGGATGGCGTGCTGCCTGGCAAGATATATCGGCTCGAAACGAGCAAGGGTGTTTTCCAGTTCTGGCTGGGCATCAATGCCCCGCGCTTGATGTTTTGTACGCTGGCGGAGGGGCGCTCCCAGGATACTACCGAACATGCGTTCCGTTATCTGGCAGCGTCAGCCGGCTCCATGAGCTGGGAGGTGTTGTTCGAGCCGCTGCGTGATGGTGTGACGGGCTTAGTGGCCACCTGCGTGGCGGACCATCGAACAGCGTTGGTGGCCGAAATCGCCAGCCGCAGCAGCGAGCAAGCTGCGGTTGCTATGTTGACGCGCCACGGGCGCTATTGGGCATTGGAGACTGCCCTGCTAGTGCAGGGCTGGCTGCGTACCTGCGAACGGTATGCAATCCGCAGCAGCCAGCAGCCGCCGACACCGTTATAGCTGGTCCTGCTGTCGATGCGTGGTGCCGCAAGGTTAACCGGCCCGGCGCAGTGGGGCGACAAATGGCAATGAGGGGGGACTGTGACTGAGGTCTTGGAACCGGAACTGCATTTGCCGCTCACGCCCGTGGCCAGCTACGTCCGTATGTCGACCGACGACCAGGTCGCATCGCCATTGCTGCAGATGGAAGCGCTGCAGGGCTACGCGGCGCTGCATGCAATGGCAATCGTGCGCAGTTATTCCGACGAGGGGCAGAGCGGCCTGGTCATCGCAGGGCGGCGCGGACTACAGAGTCTGCTCTCAGACGTGCTGGGCGGCCGGCCCGGCTTCGTCGCGCTGCTGATCTATGATGTCAGCCGCTGGGGCCGGTTCCAGGACGTCGACGAGGGTGCCTACTACGAGTTCCTGTGCCGGCGGGCAGGTATCCGGGTGATCTATTGCGCCGAGCACTTCGTCAATGATGGCGCTCCGCTGTCGCAGCTGCTAAAGAGCATCAAACGCTGTATGGCGGCCGAGTTCAGCCGCGAGCTGGGCATCAGAGTCTTCTCCGCCCAGTGCCGCCTGGCGGCGGCGGGGTACAAGCAGGGCGGAACGGTCAAGTACGGCTTGCGTCGCCTGGCCGCGCCGGCTGACGGTATCGCACGGGTGCTGGTGCGAGGCGAACGCAAGCCGCGCCCGACCGACCGCATCGTCTTTGGCCTCGGCTCTGAGGCGGAGCTGCAACTGGTGCGCAGGATTTTTTCCCTTTTCATCAGTGGCATGCGGCAGCGGGCGATTGCCCGTTTGCTCAATGAAGAAGGCCTTCTCGCGGCAGGCGGCCACCCCTGGACCGACTGGCTGGTGAAAGGCATATTGTGCTGCGAACTGTATTGCGGCACCTATGAGTACAACGTGGGCAGCACCAGGATGCGTAGCCCGCGGGTCGTGAATCCGCCGGAGGAACGTACGCGTGCCGAGGAGGTGCTCGCGCCGGTGATTGCGCGCGCCGATTTCGAGCGGGCGCGGACCATACGGTGCATGCGCAATGGCGGCGATCGCGAAGCGGTCCTGGCGCGCATCCGCGAGCTGCATGCGCAGTTTGGATACGTCAATGAAGCGATGCTGCGCACGACGCCCGGCATGCCCGGTAACAAACGCTTGTGCCGCATGTTCGGCGGACTCCACGCGGCCTACGTCGAGGCGGGCGTGGCGCGGCCGAAACGCAGTGCGCCGCCCCGGGTGAAACTTGCACCGCTCGTCGCGGGGTTGCGGGATCGTGTCGGTACGCTGGCCGTGCGTGCGGGGAAGGACGTGGCAACGGTGTCAGGACTGCCGTGCATATGGTCGATTGCCGGCCAAATGGTGCGCGTCTCCGTGGTGGCTGCGCACCAGCACCGCGAGGGGCCGCGCTGGCGTGTCAGGCTCGAATGGCCAACGGCGACGGATTTTATCGTGGCGGGACTGCTGGCCCCTGACGGGACGGAGATCCGCCGCTATGTGCTGGTGCAGTGCGATCAGCATCGTGGGCGCTGCCTGTATTTCTGTGGACGGAACTATGCACGCAACGCATCAATGGTCTATCCGGATCTTGAAGCGCTTTTCGGTTTGCCTGCACCATGACCAGATCAGCTACGCATGTGCCCGCAGTACGGCGGGCAGCGGCCTATGTCCGTATGTCGACGGACCAGCAGACCGGCTCGATCGGCTACCAGCTCGACTTTATCGGGCGCTACGCCGCCGCTACCAACTGGCAAGTCACCAAGGTGTACCGCGACGAGGGGCGCAGTGGGGTGCGGCTTACGGGCCGCGATGCACTGCAGCAGCTGCTGGCAGACATCGCAGAAGGAGATCCCGGCTTCCAGGCTGTGCTGGTCTACGATGTCAGCCGGTGGGGGCGGTTCCAGGATGTGGATGAAAGCGGTTTTTACGAACACCTGTGCCGCCGTTCCGGGATCGCCGTCCTTTACTGCGCTGAGCATTTTGCCAACGACGGTTCGCCGCTGGCTCACATCATGAAAAGCGTAAAACGGACGATGGCGGCGGAATACAGCCGCGAGCTGTCAGAACGGGCCGTGCGCGCACATGCGTTTTTCCTGGCGCGCGGCTTCAAGCCCGGCGGCAGCGCCGGCTATGGCCTGCGGCGCCTGTGCGTGCGCGCGAACGGTGAGCCACGCCGGATCCTGCCCGATGGCGAACAGAAGGGACATCCCACGGATCATGTCGTGCTGGTACCCGGTCCCGATGACGAAATTGCGGTGGTGCGGCGACTGTATCAGCTTTACCTGGACGGGTATTCCTTTCGGGCGTTGGCGCGCCTGTTGAATGACGAAGGCATTCGCTACGGCGCTGGCAAGGAATGGCGCGATGCGCACGTCAAGCAGGTGCTGACCAATGAAAAATACTGCGGCAATCTGCTGTATCGCCGCACCACCCAGCAGATTGGTGCTGGACGCGGAGTATTGCCAGCCACGCAGTGGATGCGGAAAGACGGAGCGATCTCACCGCTGGTCACTGTTGACCAATTCGAGGCCGTAGTGCGCGAGCGCCTGCTGCGGCGTGGGTTGGATGGGAATGCGGTACTGGAAAGGTTGCGGGCCCTGTTTGAGCAGCACGGAAGGCTTAGCAGCCGCCTGATCAACGCCAAAGGAAACGGCTTACGTAGTGAACGTGTCCAAAGGGTGTTCGGGAGCTTGCATCGCGCCTATGTGTTGGCGCTAGATCCACTTGCCGGTGTGCCCTCAGGGTTTCGATGGAAGGCCGCGGCCGTCCATCAGCAGCGCGAGTTGTGCACGCGCTTGCAAGCTATGATCGCCGCGTCCGGCCGCCAAGTTGCGCGAATTGGGAATTCGTGCGTCCTGCGGTGTGACGATGGGCTGACGGTGCGTGCTGCGCTGGCGGGCTTACGCTGTAGAGGAAAGCGCAACTGGGGCTGGAATGTTCCCGTAGTGACGACGCCACCGGCACAGTTTGTACTCTGTGGCCTGCTCGACGAGTCGGCGGAAATTGTCGGCTATGTTCTGCTGGCTACGGCCGAACATAAGTGCCGCCATATCTGGTTGAGGAGGTCTTCCCTTGGCTTGTCAGGAGTGCGTCTGGCGACAGAGGTCGAAGAGCTCTTCACCTAGCGGCTCCCTTAACGTTGTGCGTAGCCACTCCCGAATACTCCAGCTAGAGCCACTAACTGTACAGCCGGCTATTAGTCGATTGAAGTGACTAGCAGCGGAGCTAGAATTTCGTCGTCTAGTACCAGCCATCGCAGAAATGCAGAATACTCCTGGTGCTTGCCCATCATAGTCTGCATCGTGCTCAACGCTGTCACCTTCTGCGGTAGAGGTGTGTCGTCGTCTAGATACTGGTTGGCGTGTGCCAGGAAGGACTGCATTTTTCTAAAAATCCGCTTACGCAGAAATAGCGAGGTCAGTTGTTTGTTGATCGGGCGTTCTGTGGAGTTGTAGATGTCACGGAGTAGATCAGCCGTTTCTATCGTTTGCGGATCGCTCACCATTGCCTCGACTTCGACGTTCCCGCCAGGCGAGCGCGGGGCTGCCAACCTGATTCGGGACAATACGTCGATATTAGGATCGCTGCAATTCAGCAAGTTAGTGTAGCGCGCCAGTTTGATGTTGTTGCAGCGTGCGCAGCAGAAGAATAGGTTATCCCATGAGAACTTCAAGGCGTCCTGGTTTAGATGTGGTAGAAAGTGCTCGATGTTGAGCGATTGGGGATCTTTGACTTCGCAAAGATAGCATTTATTGAAGAACATATCCGCGAGTGCTTGGAGCACATCTTCCCCATCGTACCTCAGCTTCTTTTGGAGCGATGCAGGGCCAGGCTGGGGGCGCGTGACGTTAAACACCGTCGGCCTCCCTTCGTGTAGCCTTAAGCACCTGGAGCTTGGCACTAGTTACATAAAATGCCGATTCCTCGTCGAGCACAAGGTCGTTCGCGTTGATGGATGCGATCAGCATTTTGAGGCGTTTTATATTGGTTGCTGGCTGAGCCAGCGCGTCGGCCAGACTTTGAATGCGCTGTCGCAGCAGATCCGATGTGGTCGGGGTCTGCAGGAGCGTCTGCAGGATGCCCTCGTAGGAGTAACTGGATAAATCCTCGATCTGCTGATTTGAGCTGATATCGACGATCAGTGCGTCGCTGACGGAAGCGATAACAAATGGGGAGTGTGTAGTGACTATAAATTGCACTCGAGGGCATAAGTTTGTCAAGAAGGGGAGAATTTTCCTCTGTAGCGAGGCGTGCAGGTGAGCGTCGATCTCATCAATGATCGCGACTCCGGACAAATCGGATGGCGTAATCCCGAGAATTTCGGCACGCATAAGCAACCGGGAGAGTATGCTGAATACTGCGGAATATCCGGATGACAATGTTTGGAAGGAGTATGGCTCCCGGTTAGCGTGGGTAATCTCGAACTTGAATTCTTGCGGGTCGAACCGGAGTGCCACCGTCTTATCTTCGAATAACAATCTAAGGTGCTCTTCAAAACTAGCGAACCATGTGTCTATTGCTCTGACCAGCTCTGGGGCTTGCGCTTCCGTGATCGCGAATGAGCGCCGTGTGCGGAGTTTTACCAAGTGTTTTTCAAGCTTACTGCCAATGTGTTGCGCTTGGTCGCCTTGCAATTCGTTCGGATGATAAGCGGTGTTGTCCGTTCCCTGCGCGGCAGCGATGTGGGATTGGCGGAATGCTTCGAAGTACTCCACCATGCCATTGCCCACAATCAGCAGCTTCCTGAATTCCAATGTCTCAAGCAGCTCGATTTCCGGGCCGTGTCGTGCTGCTGTCAGCCATTGTTCTTCGTTTTGAATGTGTTCACGAACTTGGACCAGTTCCAATTCACTATGTGGGGCATTTTCCAAATGTGCAAGGCGCGCCTTGAGGTTGTGTAGCGTCTGTTCGTGTCGATAAATCTGGCCATCCTGATCCTCTAAAAGACGTGCGACCAGTTTTCTATGTAATTCCTGGACAAACGTGGTTTTGCCGGCGCCATTGGTCCCTGTGATAATGAGGTTGCGGGAGTTGAGCGATATGTCGAGCTCGATCTTGTTGTGTGGGATGCGATGACGGATGCGTGATATAGGTTTCATCGGTGATTGCTTAGTGAAATACTCCGTTGGTTTCTTGCCGCTGTTTGAAGTTATCTGCTCAAGCAGTGGATGCACGGGGTAAACTTGCCGCTCTAAGTCCTCGTATAAGCAGTCTTAGAACGTTGTATTAGGCGATAGGCGTGCTCGCATATCTAAAAGATTCCGGTTCCGGACTCGAACTGGAGTGGGCAACTTATCATTTTTGCTGGCCCGGATGCAAGGGCCGAGACTGCGCATCACGGTAATCGCCGCGAACTAACTTGTTCGGATCCCCAAATATTTGTGCCGCGTGTGGTGTCCAATGCGGGCTCTTTGCGTTTTTAAACACATAGACTTGCCCGATGGCGCTCATTTGACCTAAAGCGGTTTCCTTAAAGTTTCCCGTCTCGGTAAAGATCAGAGCGATTACATGGTTTCTTTTACCAGACTGCCAGAATTTCTTCGAAAGGCGGTGAAACGCATTAGGTCGATTTGTGCGCGCAGCCTCTTCGTAGAAACTCCTAATCGCACCTGGCCTTAGCTGTAATCCAACTACAATGATTCCCGGCTGATCAGGCGGCAGTTGGTGCGCTGCACACTCTTTCAACGTTTCAACGACCGAATCAATCAGTCGACTTCGCTGCGCGCTTTGGACTGCCATAAGAACTGCCCCGCCGGCAGGCGTTTCGTGCACAATCACATTTGCGTTGCGAGTTCCCGACAATCTATCGAATAGTGTGCGCAGATCTCCGCGTGGCAAGCTGTCTGCCGCCCTACACTCATCCGGCTCGAATTTTCCAAATTCAATCATTGTTGAATCTGCCAACTTCCGATCTTTACCATCAAGTATCGCTTTCGCGACTTGGATAGCAAGTTCTTTATGGAGATGTTGGTCGTCACTCAACTTTCCAGGTAGGGTTATCCTAATCGACAGACCGGTCGTAAGTCCTTTGATCAATGGATCTATCTCTTTCTTTAGGGACCCGAACAGCAGTCCGGACGACCATTGCGATACTCGACGTCCAGTATCCTCTCCGATCGACTTACAGTCGATATTGATTGGCTTATCTAGGTTGGTAATTCGGAAGTCGCATGCACTTTTCGTTTGATCCTCAATGTCCGGCCAGGCAAATACATAGCGCCGACTCCTGAGATGAACTGCAGTTAAATATTCCAGCAGGAGCGCACGCATCTTGTCAGGACGCTGGAAAGCATCCCGAACCCTAGCGAGCAATTTCGGCGCATACCCAGGATCGGCATCGATGATCGACAGTGTCTGAAGCATGAGACTGAATCCTTCGTAAGCTTGGCCAACGAACTGTGGCCGAATCGTTCGGTGTTCCGTTAGTTCACGCTGGATCGCCAGCATCTGATGCGCGTGAGTATGCTGCCGCGAAAGATAACTAGCGAGAAATGGATTATTCTGGCTTCTAGTTTTGTTTTTTTCAATGACATTGAGCCAATGTTCTGCCCCGACTTCTCGCACAAACCGTTGGAAAATCGCTGGTAACTGGTGGATTGGATATTCTGACTGAACCATTTGCTCTCCTATGGGATGATCCGGACAGAGAATACTTTCACTTAAACACGCGTGTTGTGGCAAGAAAAATCTGCTTTTGCATTGCGAAAGATTTACCTCGACATTATGCGCGCCAGACAGCTCTCCGATACAGAGATAGAGTGCCATGTGCAGCTGCTCATATCGCTGCCTGTTTTCGTTGGTTGAGCGTTTGATTATCTGAACCCTTTTGTGATGGGCCGCGAAGGCATGGAGCTGGTCGGTATTGATGGATTGGTGGGATGTGACGAAGCCACCTCCCTGGGATCAGGTGCCAATGGCTCCAGCAGTTGGTAGCGCCCCCGGAAATGCTCGCATATTGGCTTTTCAATAGCTGGCTCATGGTGGAGAGAGTGAAGGCGTTGGCTGCGGAGTTCCGCTGAATGTTGCTACCGGCGCCTAATGAAAATCCCGGCTGCGGGTGTCGAGCGCGCCCAGCAGGTGCGACAGGTCGACCAGGCGTTTGGCGACTAGGTGCCGCACATTGTTCTGGCTCTGCCAGATGCCGTAGACGCCGAGCAGCTGGGCGCCCATCACCTCGCACCGCTGCGTATCGACCAGGCCGGGCCAGACGATGACGTTGACGTTGCCCGTCTCGTCTTCCAGTGTGATGAAGACCGTGCCCTTGGCCGTCTCCGGGCGCTGGCGTACCGTGACTAGGCCGCAGCCGCGCGCCAGCGCGCCATCGCGGTAGCGGTTCAGGACATCGGCCGGCATGAATCGTTTGCGATGCAGCTGCCGGCGCAGGTAGGTGAGGGGATGCCGGCCCAGGGTCAGGCCCAGGTGCCGGTAGTCGGCCAGCGTGTTTTCGGCGTCGGTGGGCGGCGCCAGCGCCAGTGCGGTTTCATCGATTATCGCCTTGCGCAGCAGGCCGCGTTCCGGCGCGCTGCCCGCCGCCTGCCATAGTGCTTCACTGCGGTTGCCGGACAGCGATTTCAGGGCGCCCGCGTTGGCCAGCAAGGTGAGGTCTTGCTGCGCGAGGTCGGCGCGCAGCGCCAGGTCGCTCACGTCGGCGAACGGCTGCACGCGGCGCGCCTCCTCGATGCGCCAGGCCGCTTCCCGTTTGATGCCGCTGATCTGGTTCAGGCCGAGGCGCACCGCGGGCGGGTCGCCATCGGGGGGCTCCAGGCTCGCTTCCCAGGCGCTGACGGCGACGTCCACTGGCAGTACGTACACACCGTGGCGCACGGCGTCCTGCACCAGCTGCGACGGCGTGTAGAAGCCCATGGGCTGGCTGTTCAGCAGGGCAGCCAGGAAGGCTTCCGGTTCATGGCATTTGAGCCAGCTGGAAGCATAGGCGAGCAGGGCGAAGCTGGCCGCATGCGATTCGGGGAAGCCGTATTCGGCAAAGCCCCGGATCTGGCCGACGATGCCTTTGGCGAAGTCCTCGCTGTAGCCGCGTTCCGCCATGCCGGCCATCAGCTTGTCCTCGAACTGTTCCAGGCCGCCCTTGCGCTTCCAGGCCGCCATGGCGCGCCGCAGGCGATCGGCTTCGCCGGCCGTGAAGCCGGCGGCCACCATCGCGATCTGCATTACCTGTTCCTGGAAGATCGGGATGCCGAGGGTGCGCGACAGCACCGCTTCCATGTCCTTGCTTGGATAGCTGACCGCTTCCTTGCCCTCGCGCCGGCGCAGGTAGGGGTGGATCATGCCGCCCTGGATCGGACCCGGGCGGATGATGGCCACCTCGATCACCAGGTCGTAGAAGGTGCACGGTTTGAGGCGGGGCAGCATCGACATCTGGGCTCGGCTCTCGATCTGGAACACGCCGACCGTGTCGGCCTGGCTGATCATGGCGTAGGTGGCAGCATCTTCGGACGGCACATCGTGCAGTTCGAAGGGCTGGCCGCGCCGCGTCGCCACCAGGTCGAGTGCACGCCGGATCACACTCAGCATGCCAAGGGCGAGCACGTCGATCTTGAGCAGGCCGACGGCGTCGAGGTCGTCCTTGTCCCATTGCACGATGGTGCGTTCGGGCATAGCGGCATTTTCGATGGGCACCAGGCGCGACAGCTTGCTGTGCGAGATCACGAAGCCGCCCGGGTGCTGGCTCATATGGCGCGGGAAGCGCATCATCTGTTCCGCCAGCCAGGCCCACTTGATGGCGACCGGGGCATCGGGGTCGAAACCGCAGCTGGCCATGCGCTGGCGCAATTCGGTGGTGCCGCCATAGCTGTGGCCGGCCTTGGCCACCTTGTCGACCACGGACAGGTCGACGCCCAGCGCGGTGCCGACGTCGCGCAACACGCTTTTCGGGCGGTAGCTGATGACGACGGCCGTCAGCGCGGCGCGCGTGCGGCCGTACTTGCGGTAGATGTACTGGATCACTTCCTCGCGCCGCTGGTGCTCGAAGTCGATGTCGATGTCGGGCGGCTCGTTGCGCTCTTTCGAGATGAAGCGCTCGAACAGCAGGGTGCCGCGGGCCGGGTCCACTTCGGTGACGCCCAGGCAGTAGCACACCGCGCTGTTGGCGGCCGAGCCGCGCCCCTGGCACAGGATCCTGTTGGCGCGCGCGAAGCGCACGATGTCGTAGACCGTGAGGAAGTAGCTCTCGTACTGCATTTCCGCGATCAGGGCCAGCTCGCGTTCCAGCAGGTCCTGCACCGTGTCCGGCAAGCCTTGCGGGTAGCGCCACCAGGCGCCCTGGTAGGCCTCCCGGCGCAGGTAGCTGGCCGGGGTTTCGCCTTCCGGCACCAGTTCGGTCGGGTACTCGTAGCGCAGTTCGTCCAGCGAAAAGGTGCACTGGTCGGCGAGCCGCACCGTTTCCTCGAGTGCCGCGCGCGGATAGAGGTTGGCCAGGCGCAGGCGCGAGCGCAGGTGCTGCTCGGCATTCGACGGCAGCTTGTAGCCGCACTGGGCGACCGGGATGCCATGGCGGATCGCGCTCATCGTGTCCTGCAGCGGCTTGCAGGAGCGCACATGCATGCAGACGTCGCCGGTGGCGAGCACCGGCAGGCCGAATTGGCCGGCGACGGCTGCCACGGCGGCGCGCTGGCGCTCGTCCTTCGAACGGTGGTGCAAGGTAAGGGCGATGCGGACGCGGCCGGGCGCCAGCGCCTGCAGCCAGGCGGCGGGCGCCGCCAGTTCCTCGGCGCTGGCGCCATAGCGCGGTAGAAGGACCAGCTGGCAGCCGGGCAGGCCGCGCAGCGCCTGCAGGTCCGGCTGCGGCGCATCGAGGTCACGCGGGTGCAGCAGGTATTCGCCCTTGTCCGACCGGGTGCGGGCCACCGTGATCAGTTCGCTGAGGTTGCCGTAGCCGTTGCGGTCCATGGCCAGCACCAGCAGGCCGAAAAGCGGGCTGCCGTCTTCCGGCGTCACCATCATCTGGCTGCCAACCAAGAGCTTCAGTTTGGCTTCTTTCGCCGCCAGATGCGCCTTCACGACGCCGGCCAGTGTGCACTCGTCGGTGATCGCGATGGCGGCATAGCCAAGTGCAGCGGCGCGCGCCACCAGGTCCTCGGGTGCAGAGGCGCCGCGCAGGAAGCTGTAGTGCGATAGGCACTGCAGTTCGGCATAGTTGGGCAGCTGGCGCGATGGATGAGGCATATTGAGAGTCGGAACATGATACTGTATATTTATACAGTACTAAATTTAACCGCAACCGTCAATGTGAGGCGAAAAGAGTCCCTGATATTGCGGTTTCTTGTGGTGACAATTCGCGACTTTTTCGCCAAGGCAAGGTGTTATCCTAATGGCGCAGTCAGGTGATGCTGAGTGATCGGTATTACGATAACGGGCAAGGCAGTCTTTCACAGAGGGAAACTATGGATGCCACTGTATGGGCGAGGTCACAAAAAAAGCAGCTGGGTATTCGAGTGGGCTCGGCGAACCGTGCGCGCTACTTCAGCATTACATGGAACCACATCTTGGTTGAAATGGACGGTGAGCTGCGCCAGTTTAAGATCACTGATGGGTTTTGGAATTGTTGTCCTGAGTTCCGAGATGGCCATGAGGCCCATCTAAAAACGTGGCTCAAGCAACATGGCCTCATCGATTGGCCCAAAGGTAAGCCGCCGCATGTGCTTTTGGAACCTGTTGAAGACAATCGCTTCCGGCTTTCTGAGCAGTAGCGTTGCCTTCCATCGACCAAGAACAAACAAAAAAACAGCGCGCCGATAGACGGACGGGAGTCTGATCCATCAGGCTCATTTTTGACGAAACCGATGCCGTCGCACAGACCAGAGCCGTTTATGCATGGTCACAAGAATTCCCAATCTAACGTAATTCATCCTTTGTAACTTGCATGTACTCTAATCGCCAAAAAGAAGCCGTTGGAATAAGGGTTGTATCTGCTTTCGTTCGCGAGGTGTGGGATTGTGGATGGCAAGAATATGACGCGAGGAACGACAACGCAATCGACGGCCTAATCATCATGCGCCGCAGTGGAGTTGAGACCGGCGGATTAGTCTTTGTGCAAGTGAAATGTGGGGGTGATGGGTATCGAAAGGATCAAGCTAAACATCCCGACAAAATTGGCGTGCTACTCGGTGAAAAATACATTCAGGATCATGTGGATCGCTGGAACTCTACAACTGGCCCATCAGTGCTTGTGTTTGTCGACGATACGGTCGACGCCAAAAACCCGCCGGCGTGGTGGGCAGATTTACGGAATCCTGACACCTACTCTAAAACCAATAAGTCGCTGGTCCTTATTCCTCGAATTCAACGCTTTGGTGAACATAGTAAAGGTGATTTTCATAAGCTTTGCGGTGCTGGACCCGTTGACAAGAGCCTAGCTACGATCCAGATCGTGGGCGAGGATCTGATCATACCTCGACTTACAGAATCGATACGCGACGTCGCGCGCGAATTTTACGTCAACTGGTCGAACATATCTTTCCCATCAATAAATCCAGGCTGTGGGCAAGTGCTTGTCAATCGAGTTGGTTGGAGGCACATGACCCGCAAAGGGAGGCTAGCGGAACGCGTTTTCCAAAGCCTTACTCTACTTGGCGTTGCAAAGCGAATGATAGATGAGTTGGATGACGTAGAAATGCTAGGGCGGGTAGCTGTCCGCACTCTATCGAATGGTTCGAAGAAAATTGAAGATCATCTCGGGTTACGCGCGATTGCGATATTTCCCCATAGACATCAATCGGTTATTCAAGTGATCTTGAAGCGAGAACGCATGGTCAACGCAAGCGGCACCGGCCGGGTCGATCAAAGAATTTGGTTTTTATCGGTCTACGAGTTAAGAAGGGGGGCTCGTCAGTTGTAGTGCGCTAGCTAGGCCAGTTGAGTACTAACGAAACGTCAATTTCGAGTGCGTTTCTAGAATTGCCCTCGGATCTACGATCATGGAGATTGACACGCATTTACTCTCCAAAAGCTCAGCTGCGCAACCAAATAATAAGCTTTCTCAAAACTAATTTCAACGTTATGCTTTTGTCTGACGTCGACTGCTAGACACGCAAGACCGACGCAGTCTCATCCGTACAGGCCGTGCAAATACCAGCGCATCTCGCCGCCCCGTTCGCGGTAGATCCAGTAGCAGGCCGCATCGGTGCCCTGGGCTACATAGTAGTCGCGCGCCGCCGTCTGGTCGTTCCACCATCCCGCTTCGATGCGTTCCGGGCCGCGGATCAGGGTCAGCGGGCTGCCGTAGAAGGGGCGCTCGTCGCGCAGCAGCAGCTTGACGGGCTTGTTCAGCAGCCAGAACGGCCGGTCCAGCTCCTCGGCCTCGATCGCCGTGCGCCGCATTTTTGCGGCCGCCGGCCCCCAGGCATTGCACACTTCGGGCCGGTGGTCGGCGACCAGCAGCGGCATCAGCACATTGTCGGCGCCGAGGCGGGCGCTGAGCAGCTCGAGCAGGCGCAGCAGGTCGGCCGGTGAGCCGCCCGGCTGCGGGAACAGCTCGCCGCTCGGCGGCGCCTGCGCTTCCAGCCGCAGCGCATCGAGCTGCAGGCCGATGACGGGCGCCGCCAGCTCGGTCCGGGCCAGGCGCTCCTTGAGCAGGCGCAGCAGGTGGGCGTCCTGCCAGGCCGGTTCGGCCAGCCCGATCTCCAGCGCGGTGGGGGCCATCGCGGCGCGGCCCCGTTCGTGCAGCAGCAGCAGGGTGAAGGCCGCAGCGGCCAGCTGGCGCACCGTCAGCCAGCCTGTCATCTGCAGCAGCAGGCGCGACGCGCCTTCCAGCAGGTCGTCGGCACGCTCGATGCGTTCCATGGTGTCGAGCCGGGCCGTGAAGGTGTCCGGGATGCTGATCCAGCGGAACAGTTCGATGGACTCGCCGTAGGCGCGGTCCAGCGCGTCGGCCAGCTGCACGCTGGTGCGCCGCAGCAGCCCGCTTTTCGGCAGGCGGCGCAGGGCGGCCAGATCGCGCGCGCCGATGCCGGTCAGCAGCGGCAGGAAGGGCTGCGCTTCCGACAGCAGTCTGCAGGGTAGGCGATCCAGCTGCCCGGCCAGGGTGGCCAGGCGCAGGCAGCGCCGGCGCAGCGGAAGGCCGCGTGCGCGGCTGCGGCGGGCCAGCAGCCAGGCGCCGGCGGCGGTCGGGGCCGCGCCCAAGGTGGCGCTCAGGCCCTGCCGGCGCACGCAGTCCAGCACCTTGGACGCAAGCGCGCGCGGACCGCGAAACAGGCGCAGGCTGGCGCCCACGTCGAGCAGCAGGCCGAAGTCCGGCGCGTGGGCGATGTCGGGCGTGAACTGGAACAGGGCGAGGATGGCGGCCTGCAGCGCATCGGCTTCTCGCTGCGGGTCGCGCTCCAGCAGCACGGCCTGCGGGGCGATGGCCTGGGCGCCGCCGGCGCGCAGGCCGGGCCGGATGCCGAGCGCGGCCGCTTCCACGGAGGCGGTGAGGACCCGGCCACCGTCGATGACGGCGTAAGGACCGGGCTCAGACCAGCAGGGGCGCAGCGCTTGCAGCGGCAGCAGCGGCAGGTACAGGCTGAACAGCAATTGCATGGTCGGTCTCGGTGGTTGGACGCCGTGCCGGCATGTGCGGCAGCGGAAGGAACAGGTGGTCGTCGGCAGCCGGGCCGCGCCGTTTCAGGATCTCGACCACGGCGCCGCCCTGGGCTGGACGCAGTCCGAGCCGCAGCGGCGCCGGCGAAGGCTCCAGCGCGGCGGCCATCGGGCGCAGCAGCCAGAACCAGGTTTCGCTGCCCTGGGCTGCCAGGTGCAGGCGGCGCAGCGACTCGGCGCGGATCTGGGTCTGCCACAGCAGCAGCGCACCGCAGCTGCCGTTCTTCAGGATCTGCTCGGCCGACCACAGGGCATCGGCGCCGGAGGCGGGGCGCAGCCACAGCAGGTGATGCGGATCGACGTCCCAGTGCCGCGCCGCCATGGCTTGCGGGATGCATGGCGGCTGCACCAGCGCAATGCGCTGGCTGCGCGCCAGCCGCGCCAGCATCGGCCGCAGCAGCTGCAGTTCGCCGATGCCATGCTGCTGCAGCAGCAGTTCGGTCAGGCTCGATTGCGGCCAGCCGCCGTTCGGCAGCTCCCGGTCCAGCGCCGGGTAGCCGGTGCTGGCCGCCGGCGAGCGCGAGCGCGCCAGTTCGCTGGCCCGCCAGACGTCGGGCAGGGTGCCGGGATCGATACCGGACAGCGGCGGCGCGGTGGTGGGAACGGAAGCAGCGAGCATGTTAGCATTGAGTACTGTATGAATATACAGTATATTGGATGCCGTGACGATTTGCAGTTTTTTTTAATGCCGCGCGGCATCGACTGCAGCGGCGCGGTGTCCGGAGACCCGCCTTACAATAGGGCGGCGAATGACAGATCAGCGAGGGAGAGCAAAAAATGAATACGGTATGGCATCGACGGAATGATGCGGCATGCACCCACTGCGTTTTCTGCGGTGTGGCGAAAAAACAGCTAATGGCGCCGGTGGTGCCGGCGGGACTGGTTGAGGTGACGGCGTGGCCAGCGCGCTATGTTTTCCCTTCCTGTACGGCGTGCCAGGAGGCAGCGCTGGTTCAGGGACAGGTGCTGGCGGCAGCGGCGGGGGCGTTGGCCGAGGCCGCATCCACCGTCCACCTCGGGACGCGGGTGCAGGACGCCGCGCGCGCACTGGCCAGTCGGTTGGCCCAAGCCATGTTCTATGACCAGCATGGACGCATCTTCCCAGATTTTGGCGCCATCTATTTTTATTGGGAACCGGCCGGGGCGTCACCCATCCCTGGTTTTTCGGTCGAAGACCTGCTCGCAGCGCATGGCGAGCCCGACACCCTGCGCAGCGGTGATCCGGCGCTGGACCGCCAGTTCGTGCTGGATCTTGCCGCCAGCACCTGCGCGGTGACACTGGAGGCACGCGTGGCCGATGCCTTCAGGCTGCTGGTATTTGCCGACATGTCGCCCGACACCCTGGCTGCGAATACGCACGAGCTGTATGACTTGCTGCCGGGCGGGCTGAATCAGGCGCAGGCCGGCGTGTACCACTGAACGCAGACCGCACGTTCAATGGACGTTGGCCTGCGCCAGCCAATCGATGCGCCCAGCGGGCGCGGCGGCGGGACCGTGATGCGCAGGCGGCGCGGAATAATCGTGCACAAAGTAGGTGCTGCCATTGCACGTAGCGACCAGCACAAAGGGTTTGTCGCGGAAGTATTCCAGCATCAGCATGTGGGTGATGGCGTGCTCTGCGGCCGCCGGATCGGCGGTGGCGGTTTCCGTCCACGGCACGATCTTGCCGGCAAGATGGCGCACATAGACCCGGTACAGCTTATAGCGCATGATGCGGCTCCGTTGCGCTTCCATCCTGTCGGGCCGGTTCGCTTGCAGGCGGCACCATGCCAAGCGCATCGGCGCTGATGGCGGGATCGCAGGTGGACCAGCGTTCCTGTTTCATCGCGTATTCGGGATCGCCCGGCTGCGCGCGGTTGATGCGGTGTTCCAGGTAGGCGGCGCTGCTGCGCGGCTCGGCCCCACAAATGCGCTTGCTGCGCACATGCTTGCGTGGCGCGACCCGGCAGGCGGGGTGGGCGCTGTCCCGTTCCGCATAGCTTGTTGCCGGCGTACAGCCGGCGTACCAGCCTTCCCTCTGCACACGCGATGCCATGAGCTTTCTCCCGTTCAGGCCACAGCATCGCAAATCCGCTGTCACGGCGGCGCACGCTTTCCCGTCAGAAAATGCTAGGGCTGGCGGCGCAGGATGAGGATGGGACTGGGTTCCCAGCTCGGGACTTCGTCCTCGCCGCCGTGCTCGTGCCGGATCGGCATGCCTTCAAACAGTTCTTTCAGCTGCGCCAAATCGTCTGCGCGCATATCGGGCCCGGTGAGTTCCTGCCACAGGCGCAGGGCGCCCAGCGCCATGTCCCAGTGCATCTGGCTATCCTCATTCAGGCGGCCGCGCGAATCGCGCACGATGCCGCCGATGGTGCGCAAGGTGGCAGCGGTCAGCGCGTTGTAATCCCATTGCGTGCTCATGGTTTCTCCTGCATTGTCTTCTCTTCGAAAATTGCGTGTTCCCGCAGGCTGGCCCCGTGCCAATTATCCCGCGGTGCGCCGCTTGCGGCGCGCGATTTCCAGCATCTGCAGTGCTTCGTCGATGGCCGCCGCATGGTCGCGGTAGCCTTTCCACGGCTGGTTGCCCATCTGCAGGCGTTGTCCCGCCGTTGCGATGGTCCACTGGTCGCCGCCGGTCAGCGCGGCTAGCTCATCCCAGTGCACCGGCACCGAGATGCCGAGGCCGGGCCTGGCGCGCGCCGACCAGGCGCAGGCCGTGGTGGCGCCCAATCCGTTGCGCAGGTAGTCGATGAAGATCTTGCCTTGCCGGTTGGCGGCGCCGCTCTTCGCTGAGAAGTGCTGCGGCAGGGTGGCCGCCATATGGGCCACGATGGCTTTCGACAGATCCTTGACCATGGTCCAGCCGTGGCGCGGCTCGATCGGCACGTCGAGGTGCAGGCCCTTGCCGCCGCTGGTTTTCAGAAACGGATGGAAGCCCAGGTGCTGCAGGACTGCGCGCACCAGTTCGGCCGCCTGCTGGATTTGTTGCCACGTGACGCCGGCGCCGGGGTCGAGGTCGAAGATCATTCGGTCGGGGTGCTGGTAGTCGCGGCCCGGCGCGTTCTGCGTATGGTATTCGATGACGTTCCACTGCGCCGTCGACAGCAGGCCTTCGCCGGACGCGATATCGAGCATGGGCGCATGGCCCGGGTGGATGGCGGCGGGGAAGCGCAGCACGCCCGGCAGCTTGGCCGTTTCCGCATGCTTCTGGAAGAACAGTTCGCCGCCCACTCCGGTTGGCGCCCGCACCAGCGACACCGGGCGGCCCGCCAGGTGCGGCAGCATCAGGGCGCTCACCTGGTGGTAATAGCGCAGCAGGTCGCCTTTGGTGGCGCCGCTTTGCGCATCGATGACGCGGTCGGCGTTGGTGATCTTGATGTCGGGCAGGGGTGGCGTTTGCTGCGCCGGCGTTTCGGCGGCGGGCTTGCGTTTGCCCCAGCGCGAGCGGGTGGGGACCAGGCTGTCACTGACCGCTGGCACGGGACGTTCGTGCACGATGTCGGCCGCCGCCTTGTCGCTGCGCAGGCCGCGGAAGCTGGCATGCCGGATCGAGCCGGTATGGGTCCATTCCGCGAAGCTGACTTCAGCCACGAGCTCGGGTTTGACCCAGTTGCCCTGCTTGCGCAGCTCCCTGTGCGGCGAGAACGGGTTCACATCGGTGCGCAGCGGCTGCAGTTTTTTGAACAGCATGCGCAGGGTCTTGTCGTCGAAGCCGGTGCCGACACTGCCGGCGTAGACCAGGGCGCCGCGCTGGTCATAGGTGCCGAGCAGCAGGGCGCCGATGCCGGTGCGAGCGCCGCCGGGGTCGGTAAAGCCGCCGATGACGAATTCCTGGCGCTGGCCGCATTTGAGCTTGATCCAGTCCGGCGAACGGCGCCCGCTGTAGGCGGAATCCCGGCGTTTGCCGATAATGCCCTCCAGGCCCATCTGGCAGGCAGCTGCGATCATCTGCGCCGGCGGCGCGTCCAGCGCAGCGCTGAAGCGCACCTTGTCGGAGGGGCGCTGTGCGAGCGCCTGCTGCAGGCGCTCGCGGCGCACCATCAGCGGCTGCGCGCGCAGGTCTTCGCCGTCGAGGAAGGGGCCGTCGAACAGGAACAGCACGATGGCGTCCGATTTCCCCCGGTCGAAGGCATTCTGCAGCAGGCCGAAGTCGGGCCTGCCATTGCTGTCGTGCACGACGATCTCGCCGTCATACCAGCCGGAAGGCAGGCGCAGGCGCTGCAGCTCCGCCTGCAGCGGACGCAGCTTGTCGGTCCAGTCCTTGTCGTTGCGCGAAATCAGGCGCACGTCCTTGCCATCCACCCGGGCCAGCATGCGGTAGCCGTCGAACTTGATTTCGAACAGCCAGTGCTCGGGATCGGGTGGCGGGGCGCTGACCAGGGTTGCCAGCTGCGGCGCGAGCTGGGCCGGGACCGTGCCGGTCTCAGCGGCGGTGCGGGGCGCGCGCGGCATGGCGGCTGGCGACAAAAAGCAGCCGCGGCGGATGCCGCGGCTGTAAAGGACCGCACTGCGGTGTTGCCGCCGGCCTTCCTTGCCCGGCGGCAGGCGCGGCCCCTGCCACTTACTTGCCGAGGTGGCGTCGCACGTCGTCGGCCATCACGCCGGCGCTCTGCACGGCTTTGGCCAATTCCTCGCGGCTGACGCCCAGCGCTTCGGTCCAGTAGCGTACTTCGTGCTCTTCATGGATGTTGATACGCTGCCGGTCTTGGCTGCCGCGCTGCTTCAAGTCGTCTGCCATCGTGGTCTCCTTGCTAGTTGATGGCCCCAAGTGTGCCGTCCCCGCTACGGTGCGACAGTTCGGCATCGCACGCTCGGCTTTGTTACCATGCAGCTTTCTACTGTCTTGCATCCCTATGTGCGTCAATTACACCACCGTCAAGCGAACCGGACTCGAGGAATTCGGGGTCGCGGCGCCCCAGCGCGACTGGGTCGATGAGGTCTGGCAAGACTATGAGGCCCCCATCATCGTGCTCGGCGACGACGGGCGGCGCAAAGCACTGCTGGCGACCTATGGCATGGTGCCCCAGCACAAGATCCCGGCCGGCGTGCGCAAATTCAGCACGATGAATGCGCGCAGCGAAACGGTGGGCAGCCTGCGCAGCTTCTGCACGCCCTGGCGCAAGGGGCAGCGCTGCCTGGTGCCGATGGAGCGCTACTTCGAGCCGAACTGGGAAACCGGCAAGGCGGTGCGCTGGGCCATCGGCATGAAAGACCAGCCGCAGTTTGCGGTGGCCGGGCTGTGGCGCGCCCATGAGGCAGCGGACGGCAGTGTCAGCCACAGCTTCACGCAGCTGACCGTCAATGCCGACGCGCATCCACTGCTGCGCCGTTTCCACCGTCCGGGCGACGAGAAGCGGGCATTGGTGATCCTGCCGGCGGAGGACTACGACGACTGGCTGCGCTGCGGCGAAGCGGAGCACGCTCGCTTCTGGCTGGCGCTACGGCCGGAGGCGGAACTGAGCGCGGTACCAGCGCCGCTGCCGCCGCGGGCGCGCAAAGCGTCCGCTACTGCCGACAAACCGGTCGTGGCCGAGCCACCAGTGCCGACCACCGGCTCATTGTTCTGAACGTTCAGGCAGGCCCTCAGGGCGGCGGGATGGCCGGGCGGCGGGCGCCTTCGGCATCGAGAACGCGGACGATGACGGGGAAGGGCACGCCGCAACGCAGCAGCAGGCGCGCCAACTGCGGACGGCCATGCTGCGGCAGGCGCACCAGCGCGGCGTCGATGGCCTCGGCCAGTGCGTGGTTGGGCCGGTCCTCAGGTGAGGTAGTCATGGTAGCTCCATTATGTCGGGCCGCAAGAGGGGCTGCTTAACGCCGCGCAAACCAGGTGTTCTTACGGATCGTCCCAGCGCCGCGGCAGATCGCGCTGGCTGCGCTGCAGGGCCTGGTCCAGCGAGAACTGCTCGCGCAAGGAGCGCTCGGCCACCATCTCGTTGGCGTAGTGCACCTGCAATTGCGCGATATCGGCCAGTTGCAGCACATGCAGGTCGAGCGCTTCGCCATCCGGCGCGCATAGCTCGCAGCGGGCGTGGCCGCCGGCCAGTGCGGTGTCGATCGCCGTTTTCAGCTGCAGCAGGCCGTCGCGGTTGGCAGCAATTACGCAGCGGCCGTCTTCGCGGCGCGGCGCGTCCATCTGTAGCATCGGCAGGTCCATGAGGGCTCCTTTCAGGGGGCGGTGAATTTGCGGCGGCGCCGCGGCGGCAGATGCAGGAGCAAGGTATCGTTGATGCTGCGCTGGGCCGCCAGCTCGGCGTGCAGCGCCTCCTGCGCGCGCTGGGCTGCCAACTGTTCGGCGTGCAGGCGAGCGTTCAGTTCTGCCAGCTCCACATCTTTACGCACTAACTGAGCGGCGCAGACTTCGTGCAGTTCGCGCGCCTGCGCGGCGTGTGCCTGTTTCAGGGCGGCGTGTTCGTCGCGTATGGCGTTCAGTTGCACGTCCAGAACATCACAGCGTTGTGCCATTTCCTCCAACAGACGACCGTCTTCCGTGTGCTGCGCGTCCCAACGCTCCTGCTCAGCCCGCAAGCCGGCCTGCGCGGCGTGGCAGGCGCTGGCCCACAGGGTGGCCAGCAGGGGCAGGGCGTCGCGCTGCACGCTGTCGGGCAGCGGCAGGGCCCGTGGCGGCAGGCTGTGCCGGCGGCGCCAGTCCCGCAAGACTTCCTGCGTGGCTGCGGCACCGGACCCGGCCTGGCGCCGTACTTCGTCCACCGTAGGAAAGGCGGCGCCGCCGTTGCCGGCGTACAGAGCATCCGCGGCGGCGGTGATTCGCTCAGCAATGTCGGCGGGAATTGAAGTGGAGGCCATGGTCGTCGTCGTCGTCCATCAGTTAACGTCAGATTACGACAGCGGCGGCGGCCCGCTTTGCGCTGGCGCAGACTTTCCCCTTTTTCTCTGGGGGAATAAAAGGTACAGTAAGCCGACCGGTTGCCATGGCCCCGGCTCTAAAAGGGGCGAAACCCAACACGTACATTGCGCAGGCGCGGCAGGGCCCGACGAATCGAGAGGAGAGACAAGTGCTGACTTCAGCAGACAAGCTGCGCTCGTTGCGCCAGATCCGCAGCTTTTGCCGGACTTACCGGGGCGAGCACGCAACGTTTTTTGACGCCCTCGACCAGAAACTGCAAACCCTGCCCACACTGACCCGACTGCGGCCCGATACACCGGCCAGCGATACAGTGGACCTGCTATACCAAGAGGCGATCGGCAGCCTGCTGTTCCAGGCTGCGCCCGGATCGCGACAGGATTTCGACGCGCTGCGCCAGGAGCTGAGCCAATACAGCGAATCGGGCTTGCGGGACATTGAGATCGTGTCGACTGCCGATGGCGATGGCGACGCCGGCAGGAGCGTCAATGCCGTGCCGCGCCAAGGATCCAGCTTGCGGCGGCTGCTCCCGCCCCATCGGCTTTTGAATGATGAGCAGCGTGCCATCCTCGAGCATTTCCGCGCGGAGATGGGCCCGCCGTCGGCCTTGTTCCGTCAAGGGGGGCGCGATGGCGAACAAAACTAAAGGAGGCGGTGTGCCAACGGGCAAGGGCGCAGCGGGGGGCGGGGCCACCCAGAAGCCGGGCGCGGCTAAGCCCGCCAGCAAGATCAAGAAAGCCACCCAGCAGCAGAACCAGAAAGTGGCTGGACTGCTCGCGCTGGCGGCGACAGCGCCGGGTCTGCAGTTCCACCAGCGCCACTCCCTGGCCAAGCTGTTCGAACTGCAGGCGCTGAGCGTGCTGCTCCAGCATTTTCGGCTGATGGGGGGCAAAGCGAAATTGGTGAATCCTGGCGCATCGCCGCCCGGTCCTGGTATCGCTAGCCGGCCCGTCGCGCGCTTTCCAGGCGGACCCGCGTCCCGCGACCGGAACAAGTTTTCCTTTGTCGAATTGTACGACCGGTCCAACCGTCTAGTGGCTGAAGCCTGGGTTTCAGTACAGTTCCAAACCTTCAGCTATTGGCGTGACAGCAAGGGAGGTACGGCATCCCCCAAACGCGGCCTCGCTGCATTGCATGAGCTCGACATTATGCTGTGCAACCCCTTAAGTCCGAAGGTCCGGTATCCGCCCCATACCGCCTTGCAGGCAGGGTTCAGCTGTAAGCATGTGGCGCTGCTGACCAAGCAAAACGTACGCGAGGCGCTGGGCTTCCGCCGCGAGATGGGGGCAGTGGGCCTTGCGTCGCCATCGCTGGTGCCGTGGCTGGTGTCCACGGTGCCTGCGCGTCCTGCGGCGCCGCTGTATTTACTGTCGAGCTCCCCCGCGGTGACCGCGTATCAGGATCATATCGGCCAGCTTGGGGTGTACTGCGCACATCTCCCGTTTCCCTGAGCGCACCGCCCCTGCGTACAGCCTGGCTGTGACACCGGGGCCGCCAGGCCTGCTGCATCGGCGGCCCAGCGCTGATTGCGCTACTGGGTGGTGCCTTTTCGCAGTTCGCGTTGCCAGCCGCGCTAGCCGAATCATCGAATGGCCGGGCAGGCGGCGAGCTCAATCATTTGGCCACATGGGCGGGCCACTGTCCTGGGCGATGCCCCTGCGGGGCCCGTCCTCCTTGCGGGTCGCTGCGCTCCGTCCCTGCGGGACCGGGCCTGCGGCCCGCCTCCAGTCCTCCTATCGCAACACCCGCTCCTCAAGGGGCGGCTGCGCCCCCCCTTGGCCGCGCGGCGTATCCCCACCCCGCGCACGGCGCTGCGCGCCATGCTGAGGTCAAGGGCGTGCGCCCAAGGGCGGCTGCGCCCCCCTTGAGCCACTGGACGCCACGCGCTACGCGCAAGGCTAAGGGCCTGAAGTGAGGACCGGACGCTTTCAAACGGCGCGCCAGCGAGCTGGCACGCCGTTTGAGCCGCCGCTTGCGCTATGAAGCCGGCCGCGCCCGGCCCTGGGGCGGCTGCGCCGCCAACGCAAGAGTCCAACGCAGCGGCCGCGGGCCAGCCCGCCCGTCCCGCAAATCCCCCCGCCAGCTCCCGGGTGGGGTGAGGGAGCTGGCGGGGGGATGAACCGCGGGAAGGGCTAGCAGCCGCTGGCCCTTCCGGCACCACTGCCGGCCTCCAGGAAGGCGTGTGTGGCAGGTCGAAGGAAGTGGATGCTTCGGCGGCCGCAGCGCCATGGTGTTTTACCTGACGGGAGAACGATATGGAAATCTTGGTACCCGATACCCCTTTTACCGACCACGGCGAGCCGCTTACCGCCAGCCCGGTGCCCAAGGCGCGACGGCTGGGCTGCCTGGCCCAGCGTTTCGGATGGCAGGCCCTGCTGTTCGAGGAGGCGGTATTCAGCATGCTGGCGCGGCATGCGCGCGATTACAGCGGCGGCCTGTGGGAATTTTATGAGCTGAGCAATGGCGGCTTCTACATGGCGCTCGATACCGAAGAGCGCTTCCGGGTTGCCGTGCCCGGCAACGGCTTCGAGGGCGAGCTGAGCGCCGAAGCGGCGGGCCTGTTCGCCTGCGCCATGGCCTACAGCCATCTTTCCTTCTGGCCGGACGGCGAGGTGTTCGCCAAGGAGTTCTACCTGCTGCATGACTTCCTGCGCCAGCACCCGGAGTCGGCCGCGCTGGCTGCTGCCCTCGACTGATGCGGTGGTGCGCCGCGCACCGGCGGCGCGGCGCGCCACTGACCTTGTGCCCGCTGCGGCGGCGGGCCGCCGGGAGTCTGCCGCATCATCCAAGGAGATTGCCATGAATGCTGTCTTGCAAGAAGCCCCGCTCCTTACGGGGCATGCCACCATTGTCGGCGCCACCCACGCCCAGCTCGCGCCGAGCGTGCTGAATGTGCGGCGCAAGCCGGTGCCGCAGCCCGCGTTGAAGGCGCAGCTACGCGCCTTCGGCCTGCTGCAGAACCTGGTCGGCGTGTGGTCGCAGCGCAAAGGCGTGCTGATCGACGTTATTGCCGGCTGCAGCCGCCTGCTGTATATCGGGGAGCTGATCGCCGAGGGCGAATGGCCGGCCGATTTCATCATCCCGGTGCTGATTGTCGATGCACGCGAGGCGGTCGCCATCAGCCTGGCCGAGAACATGGGGCGCGAGCCGATGCACCCGGCCGATGTGATCGACGCCATGCTGGCGCTGGCCGAGGCCGGTGCCTCGGCGCAGGAGCTGGGCCTGTCCTTCGGGCTGGGCGTGGACGCGGTGCGCCGCCACCTGAAACTGGCGCGGGTCGCGCCGCCGCTGCTGGCGCTGTATCGGGCAGGCGAGGCCACGCTGGAGCAGATGATGGCGCTGGCGGCCAGCGACGATACTGCTGCGCAGCAGCAGGCATGGGACAGCCTGAGCGAATGGCAGCGGCAGCCTGAACAGCTGCGCCGCGCCCTGACGCGCGACAGCCTGCGGGTGGAGCGCGACCGCGTGGTGCGCTTTGTCGGCGTGCGCGCCATCGAGCAGGCAGGCGGGGTGGTGCGCGAGGATGTGTTCAGCAGCGACGGCGCGCGCTATATCGACGACGCGGCGCTGGTCGAACGGCTTGGCCAGCATCGCCTGCAGCGCGCCGCCGACAAGCTGCGCAGCGAAGGGCATGCCTGGGTCGAGGTGGTGCTGCGCAGCGATGCCTCTCTGCTGAGCGCATATGGCCGTGCCCCGCTGGTGGCGCGTACGCCGAATGCGGCCGAGGCCGAGGAACTGGCCCAGATCGAAGCGGCATTGGCGGCGCAGGGGGCTGCGCCCGAGGACACCGGGGCGCTGCACGCGTGGCAGGCGCAGCGACGCATACTGCATGCGCGCGAGACCACCTTGCGGACGGCGCTGCGCGTGCCCGACGAGGCCGCGCGTTCCATCAGCGGGGCGCTGGTGACACTGGACGAGGAGGGCAAGGTCAAGGTCCACCGCCACCTGATCCGGCCTGCCGACCGTGCGCCTGAGGCCACCGCCCGCGCGCGCCGGGTGCGCGGTGCACACTCGGAAAAGCTGCTCCACTTGCTCAGCGCGCACCGCACGGCGGCGCTGGCGGCCTGCGTGGCGGCCCGGCCGCCGGTGGCGCTGGCGCTGCTGGCCGATGCGCTGTTGCGCGCCCTGTCGCCATCCGGCAGCCGGCCGCTGGCCCAGATCCGGCTGCAGTTGACCTGCTATCCCGAGGCGGTGGCGGCATCGAAAGCAGGGCAGGCGCTGGCCGCAGCACATAGCGCCGTCGAGGCTACGGTGAACTGCATGCCACAGGGCGTGGAACGGATTGCCGCGCTGGCGGCTTTGCCCCTGTCCGAGCTGGAAGCACTGATCGGGACCCTGGTCGCTTTCTCGTTGGACACACTGCAGGGCGTCGAAGATCCTCACATGGGCGCGGCGGCGCTGGCCCGCCTCGCGGATTGCAACCCGGGCGAATGGTGGCAGGCGACGGCCGCCGACTATTTCGACCATGTGGCCAAGGCCCAGATGCTGGCGGCGGTAAAGGAAGCAAGGGGAGCGGCGGCGGCCGTGCCGCTCGAGAAGCTTCCGCGTGCGCAAGCGGCGCACGAAGCCGCGCGGCTGCTGCAAGGCAGTGGCTGGCTGCCACCAATGCTGCGTCTGGCAGTGATGGAAAAGCCGGATGTGGAGGTCGCTGCTGATGTCGAGCATGACTAAGACTTGGATCGCGGCGCGGCCAGTGGCTGCGCCGCGCCGATCTGCGCGCGTTGCTGGGGCGTTAAGGTGGGCCAGGCGGCGTCCAGCAGCAGGCCGTTGTGCATCAGGCGCAGCTGCTCATTGCTGGGGCCGGTTCCGTAATACAGGCCCAGCCCCATGCCCGCCGCGAGGCCGAAGGCGAGGCCCACGGCCAGCCCAGCCGGGTCGCGCCACCAGTGGCGCCAGCCGCTGCGTCGCACCGCGCTATGGCGCACCTGCTCCATGGCCTCGGCCGCTGCGCGTGCCAGCCGCACGCGCACCTCCTGCATTTCCTCTTCGCCCACACGGCGCGCGCCGTCGGCCAGCTGCAATAGTGCCTGGCCGACCCGGTGTTCCAGTTCTCTGCCTTGCCCCGCATGGCGCTGTGCGGCTTCCGCCAGTGCCTGGCCCGCCTGCTGGGCCGCGGCCTCCAGCTGCCGGGCGGCGCGCAGCGCGCTCGCCTCCAGCAGGCGCGACTGCAGCAGCGCGGCCACCGCCAGCGGATCGCCGGACTCCACTTTCAGCCCGCTTTCCCGGAACAGCTGCGCCGTGATTTCGGCAAGCTCCGCCTGCAAGGACGGCGGTCCCAAGGTCGGTTCCTGCGGCGCGCACTGCGCCGCCGGGCGCGCGGTTTTCATGGCTTCAGTGCGTCGAGCTGGGCATACAGCTCATCGCGCAGCATGGTCAGGCGCTGGCGCGGCATCAGTTCGAAGTGCTCGCCGTCCAGTGCCTGCGCGAAGGTCAGCTTGGCGGCCAGCATGCGCGCGAAGTCACGGCCGTAGGTGTCGGGATTGAGTCGTGGCAGCTGCACCGTGCCGACGATGCGGTGCCGATGCTGCAGATAGAGCTGGGACTGCAGGAAGCCGCGGCCCTCGCGCGCGATCTCGCCGAAGAACTCATTGAGCCAGACCACCACCGGCGCATCGAAGGCCCCAAGCAGGGCCTGCAGGCCGTGCACCGTATCATCCATCGCCTGGCCGCCGGTCAGCACCGTGTGCAGCACCACCTTGCGCCGCGCTTCGCGCAGCACCGGCAGCACATGGCCTTCGGCCAGGTAGGCCGCCAGCGGTACGAAGGTGGACGCGCCGTTGTCCACCACGGCCACGCCGTCGTGCCACACCAGTTCCGTGACCAGGCCATCGAAGGCCCCAACATCGATGCGCTTGTCCCGGGTCAGCAGGCTGATGGCCTTGACCGGCAGACCGCGGTACTGGTGCAGCGAATCGTTGACCGGATCGGTATCGAATGCCGCGACATTCGCATTGCGTGCCAGCTGATGCTGGCACAGCAGAGCCGCCGCCAGGGTCTTGCCAACGCCGCCCTTGCCCTGCAGGATGATGTGCACATAGTTCCCTTCCATCGCGCCTCCTACCATTCAGGTTTTGGTTGCTTGAGATCCCAGGTGAATCCGCCAGCGGCGCCTGCCGCGCCGACCGGTGTTGCCGCCTGTGCCGGTGCAAGCCCGGCTGGCACCGACACGCAATCCGCTTTCGTTTCAGCCCGCAAAGAGAACTGCAGGGCCTCGATCTGGGCCGGACGGTTGCAACGCCGCAGGTAGCGGCTGATCTCCACTGCGCTGGCCTGCACACCACGGGCGGATAGATAACGAACAATCGCGCCCAGTGAAGCGCCGCGCGCGCGCAGCGCAAGTATCGCCGCTTCGTGCGCTGTGAGTTTGCCCGGAGTGTGCAAGCTGAGTACGGTGGGTTCCATGGCCAGCCTCACCAGCAGTCTATGGCGGTGCCGGCTCTGCTGCTTTGCGCCAGCGCAGCGGAACATCGCGCGGGGGGCAGAGTAGGGGACTGGCAAAGCATGGATCGGCATTGCCACGGCAACGACATGGCAATGACGTGGCAATGACGTGGCAATGACGTGGCAATGACGTGGCAATGACGTGGCAATGACGTGGCAATGGCATTGCAATGCCGTTGCCGTCCCGCCAGCCAAGGGACGCCACGAAAAGCAAGGCAGAACGGCAGCGGGGAAAGGGGACAAGTGCCGGTAGCGGCGCGTGGGGCGCGTCACACACCACGCAAGCTGCGCTTGCCCCGCACCTCAGATATGCTGCGTTGTGTAGCGTAATAATCTGCCTATGTCAGTTGCTTTGTCGTTGGACAGACCGATCCGCGTTTGGTTTTCACAATAGTTCTGACTAAAAAAGCCAATGCTGAGATTGCCGCAATGTGGTTTTGTGACAACTCATGAAGTAAGTACAACATAGAAATCTCATGCGCAATCCCAGTGGAATGAAAACATTAATTGCAAGATGATATTAAATAAACGTCGAAGTATTATAAGTTGGCGACAGACGGCGGCATGCTCGTTGGTCACAATACAGTTTAAAGTGGATGAAATTTTTGGGTTCCCATCGCCAATCACGATAAACTCTGTCGGAGAGATCATCACTATCCGAAAAAAGGATCCTATGCGACAAGGCACTTTGAGAGAGACAATGGGACTCGCAGCGAACTCAGCATTCATGTTTATTGCTGCGTTCTGTGTCACTTGGGCAGTTTATTTTATCGTTGGCGGTAGCATAATATTCCTGTCGCTGGGGAGCAAAGACGGAGGCTGGCTGTTTCGGCTGTACGAGTCCGTCAACGGTCTGGCGCTATGGCTCACTGGCACTCAGACACGGGACGGACAGCTTATGATTGGTGCGACTTTTTATGCAACCATGGCGGCCGCTATACACTCAATTCGCTGCTTCTGGCGTGAACGCAGCAGGATAAGTAGGATCAAGGAATAAATTCCCCAAAAATATTCGCCTTTGGTGACAAAGTGTGAGCATCTTAGGATTGCCATTTTGCAATAATGAGGGTAACGATCCCGTTAATTATTGCCGGAGCAATAGATGCCTACCAAAGTTGAATATGCATTGATGAGTGCCGCGGTTTACCGTTCTAGCGCGGAAAATCTGGTGTATCTTCCAAACTGGAGCATCGAACTACAGGTTCCGCAGAGCGGCAACAACTTCGGTGCTAACGCCTATAAAAATGGGAACGAAATCGTCATCGCATTCCGCGGTACCGACGAGATGATTGCCGATTTTGCGTATGCAAATATTCCAGCTGGCCTGGGACTGCCTTCGTCCCAAGTAGAAGACGCGTTGGCCTTCTATGTGCAGGTGCGCCAGCAAAATCCCAACGCCAATATTACATTCACTGGACACTCCTTAGGGGCGGGCCTGGCATCTCTTCTGGCCGTGTATTTCGACCGCCCCGCCACAGTGTTTGACAATGCCCCCTTCGGTCTCAGCGCGACGGTCCAGTTCCCTTTGAGCCATTACAGCGGCTATTTGAATGGATTAGGCTATGCGGAGCCGGTCTTCACAGAGTATGTGAACAACTTTGCCAACCTCTACTACGGGCGAGCGCAGAACGTGGTGAGCTACCGTACCGATGGTGAAGTTCTGAGCAGGAACCTACCGGCCTTGGGCCGGATTACCAGCGAACCGGAGCGGGTTTTCTACAACCGCGGTGGTATTTCGAGCATTGAGCTGCATTCGATGATGCTGCTAGCGTCTACAACCGGCTCGGACAACCTGGCGCACGCACTTGAAAAAAATGACTATTTCTTGCCCTTGGCTTTCGATGAATCCCTTCTGTACCGCGGGCCGCAAGCAAATGAAACCGATTTCCTGACGTACCTGGTGCAGAGCCTCAGTAGTGCGGGGCCTGGGCTACTCGAGGCGTTAGCTTCAGACCTGAAGCGTCTCGAGGAACGCAATGGGCAAACGGCCCAGTTTACGCGGGCGCTAACGTTGGCTGCCATGGAGGCGGCGTATGGCACGGAGTTTAATGACGCAGAGCCCATATTCCAGGATGCTGAGAGTGCCTTGTCGTTCGAAGTCGGGCGGATCGGCGGCGGACAGCAGTCGGTGGCGATGCTGATCGGTGCTCTGCAGGGGGTGGTCAGCCCGGAGGAGCTCGCGTTGTTACCGAGTCTTGCGGGATTCGATTCTTGGTACATTCAGCATGGCAGCAATGGCATGCAGACGACCGCCTCCGCTGGCGCATCTGCCGTGATGATCGGCGGTACTGGCGCCGACGTGGCAGCTGGCGCCGACGGCGACGATGTGCTGTGGGGAAACGACGGAGACGATCAACTGGGTGGCGGTGAAGGTCAGGATACGTTGCTGGGCGGGACGGGCAAGGATTCGCTTGATGGCGGCGGCGGCAAGGATACTTTGTTTGGCGGAACCGGGAACGATGACCTGAACGGCGGGGCCGGCCACGACCTGCTGCGCGGCGGTGCTGGCGAAGATATCCTGGCTGGCGGCGAGGGCAATGACACCATGAAAGGCGAAGCCGACAGTGACTTGTTACTCGGTTTCGACGGTACTGATGAATTGGACGGAGGAGCAGGCGACGATCACCTGGATGGCGGTGCCGACGGAGATACGCTTCAGGGGGACGCCGGCGACGATACCCTCGATGGGGGCGCCGGTGCCGATAAACTCTACGGGGGCGCCGGCGACGACGTGCTCGACGGCGCCGATGGGGCTGGAGGCGACGTGCTCAGCGGCGGGATCGGCTATGACATTTATCGTGTCGATAGCGGGGACACCATTATCGATGAAGACGGGCAGGGCGAAATCTGGTTGGCGGGTAAGCGCCTGACGATGGCGACCCGTAAAAAGGGCGAGACGGTCTATCACGATGACGCCGGCAACACCTACCTCCTGCAAGGCAACCAGCTATCGATCAACGATCCTTTGGTGATCGCAAACTTTAGCAACGGCCAGTTCGGCATCGTACTCCAGGAAGAGGACGAGGATCCGGACGATCCCCATGATCCGGATGCCAAAGACAAGTTCAAGCAGGCGATCGTCACTTCCTCGCCAATTGTGCTAGACCTTGATGGAGGCGGCATCGCTACGCGCGGCATCGGGCAGGGCGCGTTCTTCGATTTCGATGGCAATGGCTTTGCCGAACGTACGGGCTGGGTCGGTACTGGTGAAGGCATTCTGGTACGAGACCGTAATGGCGATGGGCGCATCACCGACGGTGGCGAATTGTTCGGCGACCGAACCAAATTGCAGGACGGCAGCCTGGCCCAAGATGGTTATCAGGCCTTACGCGCGCTGGACGCGAACGGCGATGGAGCAGTGGACGTGCAAGATGTCGCATGGTCCGAGCTGCGGATATGGCGGGACGTTAACAGCGACGGCATTAGTAGTGCCGACGAACTGAGCTCGCTTGCGGCGTTGGGCGTGCAGCGGCTGTACGTTGAGCGCTTGGCGGGAGCCGGGACCGACGCACGCGGCAACGATCACCGCTACGCCGGCACATTCGAACGGACCGACGGCTCGAAAGGTGGCACCGAAGATATCTGGTTCCGGAACAACCCGGCCAGCACACGTTACGAAAATGCCACTCCCGTGCCCGAGGATATCGCATTGTTGCCTGACCTGGCAGGGATGGGCAATGTCCGTAGCTTGCAACATACGATGGCGGCAGACACCAGCGGCACGCTGCGGGCCCTGCTGGACGCCTACTCGAACGAGCACGATCCCGCACAGCGGCGCACGATATTGGTATCCATGGTGTATGCCTGGACCGGTGTGAGCGGGCTTGACCCCAGCAGCCGCGGCATCTGGATCGACGATGCGCGCAAGCTCTACGCACTGGAGCGCTTATTGGGGGAGGATTTTCTCCAAGGGGGCTACATGCGCGACCCATACCCCGGTGCGGCAGCGGTCCTCGAAGCCTCGTTCAACGATCTGCTTTCCGAGCTGTGCCCGCAACTGGATAGTCAGACGGTGTATAAAGACTGGTTGGACCGGGTGTCGATCAACTGGGATGCCGAGGCCGGCGAGTTGCGCGGAAGCTTGTCGGCGGTTGTCGATAAGATGGCACTGATGTACCAGAGCGAGCCTTCCCGCCTTAATGAAGAACTTCCGGGATTCATCGCAGCGCTTAGTGCAACCAGAACACTATCGCCGTTCGATCCGACCAGCTTCTTTGCGGCGATTGCGGTGTGGAGCACGGCGGTCGCGGGCCAAGCCGAGCTCTGGTGGTCCAAGCTCGCGGGCACCGAGTCCGCGGATATTGCCATCCTTACCGACCAGCCCGACGCCTACAATGCGCTCGGCGGTGATGATGCGGTCCATGGCGCCGGCGGCAATGATACCCTGGATGGCGGCAGCGGCAACGACAATCTGTCAGGAGATGGAGGCGATGACGAACTGACCGGCGGCACAGGTGACGACTATCTGGTTGGCGGAGAGGGACGCGATACCTTTATCTATCAACGCGGTGATGGCCGCGATACGATCCTCATGGGAGCCGAAAGCGGCGAGACCCTCCGTCTCAAAGGCGTTTTGCCGACTGAGGTGACGATCGCGCGGGTCGCCGATAATTTGGTGCTGAGCCTCAGCGCCCAAGATCAGGTCACTGTGGCTGGATATTTCGCGGCCACCACCAACAGTCTGCAAATACATTTCGATACGGGCGAGCTGTGGGACCTCGCCGCCATCAAGGCCGCCATTCCGTGGAATGCCGGCGCCGGCGCTGACACCTTTTACGGCTACATTGGTGCGGATTCTATCGCCGGACTTGGAGGCGACGACGTGCTGGAAGGACGCCAAGGCGTTGACAGCCTGTACGGTGGTGACGGCCGCGATACCCTGCGCGGCGAGGGGGGCGACGATCTTCTTGAAGGCGGTAAGGGCGACGATCTGCTGATTGGCGGCGACGGGGCAAACACATACGTCATCGGGCCGGACGATGGGCACGATATCCTTGAAATTGCCCGATATTCGTGGGCGACCATCAGGTTCGGTGCGGGCGTAGCAAAGGAGAATGTCTCGCTGACCAATACCGAAGCCGGTGTCGCAGTCTATCTCGGCGAAGGTGCCCCGGCCTTGCTGATGCGCCTGGATCAGCTGGATCCCTATATTACCTTCGAGTTTTCGGACGGCAGCGAGTGGACGCGCGCCGAAATGCTCAATCGTGTCGGTGCTACAGCGGGGGACGACAAGCTGGTGGCGACGGGGGCCACCCTGCGTGACTTGGGTGCTGGCAATGATCGGGTGCGAGCCGATGGACATAACAACACGTTGCGCGGCGGCAGCGGAAACGATACGCTGAGCGGTAGCGGCAGCGGCAATATCTACCTGTGGGACGACGGCGATGGACGCGACCTAATCGAGGATAACGCAGGAACGCTGCGGTTGGGTGGCGGTATCTTGGCAGCGGAAACGCAAGTGCGCATGAATAGCGCCGGCTATTACCTGCTGCTCCGCGGTGGGCAACGGATCGATATCGGTACCGACGCGCTGAAGCAAGTAGAGTTTGCCGATGGCGTTGTGTGGAGTAAAGCAGAGCTTCAACAGCGGGCAGTCGTCCCGACCGCTGGCGATGACTATCTGGGTTTGGCAGGCAATTTGCATACCCTCGCCGGTGCAGGCGGCAATGATGTGCTGATTGGCAGCGCCGGTGCCGACACCTTGGATGGCGGTGCCGGTAACGACAGCCTGTCCGGGCAGGGAGGGGGCGATATTTATCGATACCGGCGCGGTGATGGCGACGATGTGATCACTTCTTATGGCGGCACCGGCACGCTGGCACTGGACGAAACGTTGGCAGTGACCGATGTGGTTGCGGTCCGCCGCGGTAACGATATGGTTCTTTATTTCGCCGGTGGTGGTTCGATTACCGTACCCACCGGCTCGGCCGCCGTATATTCACTCAACCAAATCCGGTTCGCGGATGGAACGCAGTGGTCGTTTGCCGATCTCGCAACCCGCATGCTAGCCGGGGCGGACTACGCTCAATCTCTGTTCGCTGATGCCAGCCATCCGATACTCAGCGGTCTGGGCGGGAACGACACGTTGCAGGGCGATTACGCAGCCAATACCTTGGCTGGCGGCAAAGGCGACGATTCCCTAATCGGCCTTGGGGGGAGTGACGTCTATCTGTACGAGCTTGGCGATGGCAGCGATATAATTACCGATGGCTTATATTACACGGGCAATGCTAGTGTCTCCACGCTACGCTTCGGCATCGGGATCGCGGCCGCAGATCTGGCGGTCACACGGGAAGGGACCGCCCTGCGCATCGCTTTCCGCGACAATCCAACCGACGGTGTGACGTTGCTGTCCGGTGCGATGCGCGTGGAGTTTGCGGACGGGAGTGCGTGGACTGCCCAGCAATTGCTGGATCAGCTTTTCCAAGGTACGGCGGCCAGCGAACAGCTTTTCGGAGACAACCGGTCGAATTTCATTGCGGGAGGTGCCGGCGACGATACGTTGTCCGGCGGCTATGGTGCCGACACGCTGAATGGCGGCCTAGGGAATGACCTGCTGGCGGGGGATGCGGATGGGGACACTTATCTCTATGCCCGCGGCGACGGAAACGATGAGATCGCGGAGGGCAACTCCTATGCGGGCGATAATGTGGTCGATGTGCTGCGTTTCGGCGCTGGCATTGCTGCGTCCGATATTTCAGCATCGCGCAACAGCTATGACCTGGTGCTGGCGGTGGCGCCGGACGGCGCACTCATCACGTTGAGGAACTGGTTCGCTGGGTCGCGGATTGAACGCTTCGAGTTCGCCGACGGTACTGTGATGGAGAGCGCGGCGATCACGGATCTGGCCTTGTCCGGTACGGCGGCGTCTGACCAGATCACAGGGGATGATGGCGCGAACAATATCGATGGGCGAGGCGGGAACGACACACTCGAGGGCGGCGGTGGTGCCGACACCTTGACAGGTGGCTTGGGAGACGACTGGCTCGACGGCAGCGGCGGCGCAGACGTCTATATCTACCGCCGCGGCGACGGCCGCGACATTATCGCCGACCATGACTATTCCGGTAACGGCGGTCCGGACGAGCTACGTTTCGGCCCAGGCATCTTGAGCAGCGAAGTGACTGCGCAGAGGCGCGGTTACGACATGGTGCTGGCGCTGGCCGGCGAAGGCGAAGTGCTGACGCTGGCATCCTGGTATTCTCCTGCATCGCGAATCGAGCGCATCAGTTTTGCCGACGGCACGATCTGGCTGGCAGACGATCTGATGCAGGTGCCAACAGTCGGAACGCAGGACGACGACTATCTATATGGCAGCGATGCAGCAGATACGCTTGCTGGACAGGCCGGCAACGACGTGTTGTACGGCGGCAGCGGCAGCGATGTGCTAAACGGCGGGTCGGGGAACGACCTACTATTCGGTGATGGCGGTGCCGACATCTACCTGATCGAGGCCGGCGACGGCAACGATGTCATCGATGGTGCTGGGGAGGGGGAACAGGATGTCTTGCGCTTTGGCACCGGCATCAGTCCCGCCAACGTGACGTTACGGCGCGATCCGAGCAACCTGTATTTCGAGCTGGGCGGCGGACAATCGGTCCGTGTTGCCAATTACAGCGCTTCGCGCAGTGTGATAGCGCGCGTGGAGTTTGCTGACGGCACCGTGTGGACCCGAGACGACATCGTGCTGCGGCTGCAACAGCCGACGGCTGGCAACGACTGGATCGAAGCCGGAGATGCATCAGCCACGCTGAGCGGGCTGGCCGGCAACGACAAGTTGTATGGCAGTGCTGGCAGCGACAGCCTGTCGGGCAATGCCGGCGCCGATACGCTGGAAGGGAACGACGGCAACGACACACTGGCCGGCGGTACCGGCAATGACCAGTTGAATGGCGGCGCAGGCGATGATCTGTATCAGATTGAGGCGGGCGGCGGGGTGGACAATATTCGCGATGTGAGCGGGATGGACACGCTATCGCTGGGCAATGGGATCGCTGCCGCCGGTGTCACTGTGCACCGGGAAGGCGGCAATACTGTGCTGGTCGTCGAGGGCAGCACCCAGCGCATCCGCATTGAGGAGCGGCTCGACGGCACGCTTGGCGTCGGCCTGGTCAAGTTCGCAGACGGACAGCAATGGGACCGAACGGCCCTGGCGGCGAAGATGGCGGCGGGCAGTTCACTGGACGACTATATTCGCGTCGTTGGGGCGGGCCAATTGGTCAGCGGCCAGGGCGGCAACGATAGCCTGGTCGGTGGCGAAGGCAATGATACGCTGGCGGGCGGAGCCGGCTCTGACTTACTGGAGGGCGGTGGCGGCGATGACTGCTACCGCTACAACCTTGGCGACGGCACCGACTACCTGTTCATAGCGGAAGGCGGAGGCAACGATCGTCTTGTATTGGGGAGCGAACTCAATTCCGCCAATATCAGCTTTGCGGCCCTCGGCGATTCCCTTGTCATGAGGACCGGCAATCCCGCCGATTCGCTCTTCATCGCCGGATGGTTCGCGGCAGGCGCGCCGCGTAATCTAACCATTGAATTCGCCGACGGCAGCACGCTGACGGCGGGCGAGATTACGGAACTGGCGCAAGCGCGCGGCACCGAGGGCGATGACTATTTGGCTGGCTCGCACGTATCGGAGCTGCTCGAGGGATTCGGCGGCGACGACGCGTTGCATGGCCTGCTCGGCGACGACACACTGGATGGCGGCACTGGCGACGACACGCTGTTTGGTGACGGCGGGAATGATGTCTATCTGTTCGGACGCGGCGATGGCAAAGATTTGATTTACCCGCAAAATGATACCGTCGGGCAAGACACCGTCCGACTGAAGTCGGGCATTGATCCGGCAGACTTGCGCGTGTACCGGATCGGCGGCGATGTCGAACTGCGTATCGCCGGGACAGAGGATTCGATGCGGCTGTGGAATTGGATGGATGGCACTAACGGCGTAGCAAGGATCGAATTTGCAGACGGCACGGTCTGGCTACTGGGAGACATTCAGGCGCGCCTCGAGTTTCCCACTTCCGACGATTCCGACTGGCTACACGGTACGTCGAGCGACGACCTCATTGACGGCAAAGGGGGCGATGATAACTTGAGCGGCGATGGCGGCAACGATACGCTCATTGGCGGCACAGGCGACGACTGGCTTAATGGCGAAGCAGGCGACGATACGTACAGCTATGCCATGGGCGATGGCGCGGACCGATTCGTGTTCGATGCGGAGACCGGCAGCGACACGCTGATGCTGGCAGCCGGGATTGACGCTGCAGCCATCGCGCTGCGGCGCGACCTCAGCAACCTGTACCTTCAGTTAGGGGATAGCGAGCTGGTGCTGGATGGCTGGTTCGGTCCTGATGGGCACGCCACTGGGGGCGGACAGCCGCGGATCCTGTTCGGCGACGGGACCGTCTGGACAACGGCCGGTACGGCTGGCCGGCTGGCAGTGGCCGGCGAAGGCAACGATTTCCTGCTGGGATCCGATGCAGCCCAGACCCTGCAGGGTCTGGCCGGCAACGATACGCTGCTGGGTGGCGCTGCGGCCGATCTGCTGGCGGGCGGCACAGGCGATGATTCACTGGCTGGCGGCGGCGGCGACGATACGCTGGAAGGTGGCGGCGGGGCCAATGATTTGGCGGGAGGCGTGGGCAATGATTTCTATCGGGTGGCTGGCGGATCGGCAATCATCCGCGACTGGAGCATGGCGGCCGGAGAGCAAGACTCGCTGCAGTTGTTGGGTGTGCTGCCCAGCCAGGTCGCGGTCGCGGCTCGCGGCGGAGACCTGCTGCTGATACAGGTCGGCGGTAGCGAGCTGGCGCGCATCGTCGGTTACTTCAGCGACAGCGCCGATGGCACCGCTAAGGCCGGCACCATCATATTCGACAATGGGACCAGCTGGAGCCGCAGCGACGTGCTGGCCCTGGTGCCGCCACCGGGACAGCCGACGGAGGCTGGTGACCAACTGGCACTGACCGGCCCTGGCGTGCTGCACGGCTTAGGTGGTAATGACGACCTCAGCGGCGTCTCAAATTCCACCCTGCATGGCGACGCTGGCAATGATCATCTGGCGATCCCAAATGCGGGCAGCGATTCGGTCTTGCATGGCGACGACGGGAATGACATGCTGGAAGTGGGCAGCGGTGCGCGAAATCATTTGTTCGGTGATGAGGGGGATGATGCGCTACAGGGCGGCTATTTGCAGCTAAGCATTTTTGATGGCGGCGGCGGCGCAGACTATCTTAGCATTGGCGACGGCAATGGAAACACGTTGCGCGGCGGCGGCGGGGATGACGCGGTGATGATGCGGCATGGAAATGACAATCGGCTGGAGGGGGGCGCTGGCAATGACTTCCTGCAAGCGAATGGTGGCGAGCGCGACTTCGCACTCGGTGGGGCGGGCAACGACTCGCTGATGGGCTCCAGTGGCAGCAACAGCGAATTCTATGGTGACGAGGGTGACGACCAGCTGCAATACAGCGGCGGCGCCGGGCACCTGCTGGATGGCGGCGAGGGCAATGACAGCCTGAACGGTTTCACGTCCAGTTCGACGCTGCGCGGCGGCGCAGGCGACGATTCGCTGTTGGGGAGCGGTAACGGCATGGTACTGGAGGGGGGGGCTGACAGCGACCAGTTGATGATGGGTTCGAGCAGCGCTAGTGTACTGGACGGCGGAGATGGCGCCGATACCCTGAGCATAGGCAGCGGGATGTCGGTCACCATGCTCGGCGGGGGCGGCACTGATACGCTGTCGCTCGGATCGGGGTCTAGCAGCCTGCTCGATGGCGGCGATGGCGACGATGTTATCCAGATCGGTGCTTACGAAGCCAACGTCGCGCGGGGCGGCAACGGCAACGATAACATTACCGTCAGCTATGGGAATAGCCTGGTCGAGGGCGGCAACGGCGACGATGTCCTGACTGCCGGTGGTGCCAACCAGATGGTCATTGGCGGGGCCGGTAACGATCGCTTGGTCCTCCAACATGGCAATGATGTGATCGGCTTCAATGCCGGCGACGGCAGCGACACTATTGAGGCCCAAGCGGCTGCCCACGCCACACTGTCGTTGGGTGGCGCCATCCAACTTGCCGACTTGCTGTTCAGCCGGGAAGGTAGCGACCTGGTGTTGCAAGTCAGCGCCACAGACTCGTTGCGGCTCAGGGACTGGTACAGCATCGACAGTCCGCGGCATATGGTCGATCAGCTGCAGCTGATCTTCGATGGTGGTGGCGAGTATGCTCCAACCAGTGGTGATCCGATCCGCGCCTATCGCAGCGCGACCTTCAGTTTCTCGGCCCTCGTTGATGTGTTCGACGAGGCACTGGAGATCGACAACACGCTGACTGGATGGTCGCTGTCGAGCACCTTGCTGCAAGCCCACCTCGGCAGCAGCGACGAGGTCGTCTTCGGTGGCGAGCTTGCCTATCAATTCGCGCACCATGGTACTGTCGGCGGCTTGAATATGGCGGCCACAAGCGCGGTACTGTCCGCGTCCAGTTTCGGAAATGAGCGGCAGAACTTTCAGCCGGCGGCTAGCTGAATAAGCGTAAGGCGCCAGCCTGCAGCTGGTATGCCGGTCGGGGCGGGCGCTGGCTTCCGTCGCGCCGGCAGTTGCGCCCGCGCTCAGGCGGCGTCGAGCAGGAAGCGGCGCTGGGCCGGCAGGCAGTGATTGTGCAGCTCGTAGCGCGACAGGATGGTCTGGCGTGCAGCGGTACGCAAGTCGGCCAGTTCCCCTTGGCGCGACGCCGCCTCGGCAATAGTGTGCGCCAATGCGTCCGGATCGAAGAAGTCGGTCAGCAGCCCGTTGTGCCCATGCTTGATCACTTCCTCGACTGGACCGGTGCGTGAGCCGACAATCAGGCAGCCCACGCTCAAGGCTTCCATTAACGACCAGGACAGCACGAAGGGGTAGGTCAGGTAAGTATAGACTGCGGATACCTGCATCAGTTCGGTCAGGCCCGCATGTGGCAGACGGCCGACGAAATGGACGCGTGACATGTCCAGCCGTGGCGCCACTTCGCGCCGGAATATGTCTTTCCAGCTATCGCCGGCGGGAGCCTCGGCGCCGTAGCTCACGCCGTTCCCGCCGACGATCACGATCCGGGCATGCGGGCGCAGCCGCTGCAGCGCGGGCAGGGCGCGCATGAAGATATGGTAGCCGCGGTAGGGTTCGAGATGGCGTGCCACAAAGGTCACGACCTCGTCGCCCGGGCGCAGTACCACGCTGGCGCGTGCAAGCCTCACGCAAGCCCGGGGATTTGGTTGGAAGCGCCTGCTGTCAATGCCTTCGTGGATTACGGTAGTGCGTTCGCGGAACCAGACCGGGTGACGCGCGCGCTGGAATTCGGTCGGCGCCAGGCCGGCATCGGCCTCGGCGATCGCATGAAGCAGATGGGTGTTGCGCAGGCGGATACGCTGGGCCTCAGCCAGGCTGTCCAGCGTTGCGAACTCGGGGTCAAACTGACTGTCGCTGCCCGTGCCCCCGTAGTAGTACTCGGCATAGGCGATAATACGGGCAGCGGGAAACACATCGCGCACGAACAGCCCTTCGCCCCAGCCCGGGTGGACGCAAATCACGTCGGGGCGCAGCCCTTCGTCGCGCATCTGCTGCAAGCTGGCGGCGGCCGACGCGCCGCGCAGCAGCTTGGCCGACAGGTCGCGCAGTGCGGCTGGCGCGCGCGCCGTACCTCCAACTGGCGCGTGGCGGAAGTAGCGCACGCCCGGCATTTTCGCCGGTGCTGGCCCCATGCCAAGTGCCAGCACCGTATGGCCGTCCGCGGCCAGCGCCGGGGCCAGATGGCAAAACTGGCCCGGAAAATTCTGGTGGATGAAGAGTATGGTCGCCATGCTGCCTACGATAATTTCGTTGCCGCATCTTAGCCGGTCAGTGTGAGCCGCGCCAGCGTCGTGCAGCTATTTTCCCTAGTGCTGTCGCGTCCGCGCCGCGCTACACAATTAAAAAACGCCCCTGTGACAATCGGTGAGCTTTCAGGCGCCTCATTCAGTGCAAAATCGATTGCGGATGAGCAACGCATTGAGAGCGATGGAGCACGAAGAGATACAACCGAGCGATTTTTTCTGGGCCCTGCAAACCTTGTGCGGACTGTTCCGCAAACCGTTTTCGCTGCCCGTCGCGCAGCAGCAACTCGCACCGCCGCACAACCTTGAATCTTTCACTGCAGCGGCGACCGAACTGGGCTTGGAATGTACGCCGCGAAAGCTGCGCGCGGCCCAGCTTAGCGGCGAGGCGCTGCCGCTGCTATTGTGGCTGGCACCCGATGGTGCGGATGGGAAGCTGTTGGGGGCCGCGCTGCTATTGCAGACCGATGGCGAGACGGCACTGCTACTCGAGCCGGGGCAGCCAACGCCTCGCCGCATACCGATGGTACAGCTGGCTGAACGCTGGCGCGGGCCGGGCCTACGGATCGCACCGCGCAGCAAACCCGGTGCCGATCCTGACCAAGACGCGCTGGAACGCACCCAGCGCCGCTTTGGCTTCCGCTGGTTCGTGCCGGAGCTGTTGAAGCACAAGCGCCTGTGGCAGGAAATCCTGCTGGCGTCGCTGGTGATCCAGCTGATCGCGCTGGCCACGCCGCTGTTCACGCAGACCATCATCGACAAGGTGGTGGTGCACCGTACGCAGAGTACGCTGGTGGTCGTGATCGTCGGCATGGGAGTGTTCATGCTGTTTTCCGCGGCGCTGTCCTGGCTGCGCCAATACCTGGTGCTGCATACCGGGAATCGGGTCGATGCGGTGCTGGGCGGGGCGGTGTTCGACCGCCTGTTCAAACTGCCACCGCTGTATTTCCAGCACCGCCCGACGGGTGTGATCGCGGCGCGGCTGCACGGCGTAGAGACCATCCGGGAATTCATCGCCAGCGCGGCCGTAACACTGGTGCTGGATCTGCCTTTCCTGCTGATCTTCGCGGCCATCATGTTCTACTACAGCGTGCAGCTGACCCTGATCGTGCTGGCGATCCTGCTGGGCATTGGCACCCTGAGTTTCCTGGTGGCGCCGCTCTTTCAAACCCGGCTGCAGCAGCAGTTCCAGCTGGGCGCGCGCAACCAGGCCTTCCTGACCGAGTATGTGGTGGGGCTGGAGACAGTCAAGTCGCTGCAGCTGGAGGCCCAGCTGAACAGCCGCTACAGCGGTTACTTGGCCGGCTACCTGACGGCGGGCTTTGAAACGAAGCAGCTCGCCAACAGCTACAACACCGTGGCCAATCTGCTGGAGCAGCTGATGACCCTGGCGGTGCTGGGGGTGGGCGCCTGGACTGTGATGCACAGCGCGGAATTTACGATCGGCATGCTGGTGGCGTTCCAGATGTTTGCCGGCAAGCTGTCGCAGCCGATGCTGCGCCTGGTGGGACTGTGGCAACAGTTTCAGCAGGCCAGCCTGTCCGTGGCGCGGCTGGGTGACCTGATGAACGCACCGACCGAGCCGTACTCGCTGGTGCCGGCACGTAGTGTACAGCGCCGTGGCGCCATCGACATTGAGCAGCTGGCCTTCCGCTATACCGAACAGCAGCCACTCATATACGAAGGCCTGTCGCTGACGGTGCAGCCGGGCCAGGCGATTGCGATCATGGGGCCCTCAGGCTGTGGCAAGAGCACACTGGCCAAGCTGCTGCAGGGTTTCTACCAGCCTTCGGCCGGGCGCATCAAACTCGATGGGATTGACATCCGTCACCTGTCGGCAAATGAGCTGCGCAGCCATTTTGGTGTGGTGCCGCAGGAGACCACGCTATTCTCCGGCACCATTTATGACAATCTGCAGATGGCGAGCCCCGGCGCCAGCTTCGAGCAAATCGTTGCGGCCTGCCGCATGGCCGAGATCCATGCCGTCATCGAAGCACTGCCGAACGGTTACCAGACCGAGATTGGGGAGCGCGGGGCCGGCCTGTCCGGCGGCCAGAAGCAGCGTATTGCGATTGCGCGCGCGCTGCTTAAGCGGCCCAGTATTCTGGTTTTCGATGAGGCGACCAGTGCGCTGGACGGGCCGACCGCCGAACAATTCGCGCGCACCATCAATGCGCTGAAAGGGAAAGTGACCATGCTGTTCATTACTCATGGCTTACCGAAGGGGCTCCAGGTCGATGCTGTGTTCCGTCTTGGCACCCAGGGCGCCCAGCGGCTGGCTGCCGCAATACCGGTTGCCGATGCCGACATGAAAGGACAGCCATGAGCGACACGCCGATCACGGCCCAAAATGCGCTACCCTTACCGGTCGGCGCGCAAGGAGGATGGCGGTGGCACGATCCCTTGCAATTGATGCGGCAAGAGGCTCCTTCGCAACTGGCGCGCATCGTGCTGTGGAGCGTGTGCTGCCTGGTGTTGGTGCTGCTGTTGTGGGCTTGCGTCGGCAAGCTGGACATCGTGGCGACGACCGAGGGCAGGCTCGTGCCACAAACGCTGGTGAAGGTGGTGCAGCCAGCGGAAGCCGGCGTGCTCACTGCATTGTTGGTCAGTGAGGGCGATGCAGTACAGGCGGGCCAAATACTGGCGCGGCTGGACACAACGCTGGCGGCGGCAGAACAGCGCGGTGTGGCCAGTGATCTGGCGATGCAGCAGATGCAACTGCGCCGGATTACGGCAGAACTGGCGGGCCGCGACATGGTGGCAGCGCCTGGTGATGAGCCGGGGCTGTTCGCCGTGGTGGCGGCGCAGCAGCGCAGCCATGCGCAAGCCTATCTCGATAGCGTGGGCCAAGAACAGGCGGCGCTGGCCAAGCTGCAGCATGAACGCAGCAGTGCGCTAGACCAGCTGCATAAGCTGGAGCAGACGTTGCCGACCTACCGGCGGGTAGCAGACGGGTATGCCAAGCTGGAACGCGAAGGCTTTATGGGAGCCTTAGTGGCTGCGGAGCGGGAGCGCGATGTTATCGAGAAGGCGCGCGACCTGGATGCGCAGAGATCGACAATGGCGGCGCTGGACGCCGGCATTGCGACGCAGAACAAGCGCATTAGCCAGCTACAAAGCAGCTACCGCAGCGACTTGCAGCGCGAACAGGCGGAGCTGCAAGGGCGCGTTGCGCAGCTACAGCCAACCCTGGCGAAATCTACCTACCGCACCGGCTTGATGGAACTGCGTGCGCCGCAGGCGGGTGTGATCAAGGATCTGGCGACGACTACGGTGGGGGCAGTTGTGCAGCCGGGCAGCACGGTCATGACTCTGGTGCCGGCGGGCGAGCAATTGTACGCCGACGTCATGGTGAAGAACGAAGATGTGGGTTTCGTACGGGTCGGACAGAAGGCCCAGGTCAAGGTGGCGAGCTATCCCTTCCAGCAGTACGGTATGTTGGGCGGGGAGGTGGTGCATCTGAGCCTGGATGCGAATCCTGCGCCCGGCACACACGACGCATCCCCGGCGTCCGGCGCGGGCACGGGCAACCGGGAGGATGTGCCGACCACGTACAAGGCGCGTATCCGCCTGCATGAGCAGGCGTTGACGACACCTGAGCATAAGCGGTTACTACTGGCGGCCGGCATGCAGGTGGTGGGCGAGATCCACCAGGGACGGCGCACGGTAGTTGAATACCTGCTGTCGCCGGTGCGCCGCACAACGTCGGAAGCGGCGCGGGAGCGCTAGCGGTTTTTTGCAACATGGTGGGCAGGGCTGCCTTGGCATGATGATGCAACAGCGTACGCTTCAATGCCTACCCGTACGGTCTGAGCGTCGCCATAGCCTTGCAGCTACGAGGCACCCCAATCCGGGTCGTCGTCCACACCGCACAGCGTCGGCATGCAGCACGCGGGCAATGACCGGCATGGGGACGCCGCCGCGCAGCAGCAGCGCGGCAAATTCCGCCCGGCCCTGGTGTGCCAGTTGGGCCAGCGCCGCATCGACGGCTTCGGCCAAAGCGCGTTTGGGCCGTCCTGCTTCGCTGGGTTCCATCGTGAGTCCATTGTCGGACTGTGGACCAGAGCAGGTTTGTCTCTGCGCAAACGGGCGCGGCGTCCGATGCTAGGCCGCATCGTCCCAGTGGCGCGTGACTGCATGCGGGCTCCTACGCAGCGCGTCGTCCAGCTTGAACTGTTCGCGCAATGAACGTTCGACTGCGGCGCACCTGCATACTTTACGTGTAGTTGCCGCGCCCGAAGTGGCCGGCTGTTAGCGTTGTCACCCGATAGAAGGAGCGACAACGCTTCGGTCGAATGGCAGCTGCCGGGATCGTCCACGGTTTCACTGATCCGCCGCAAGCCGGACGCTAGCCCGACAGATTATTCTATCTGTATGAGGAATAAATACCCGCTCGTTCTCAGTCTGCCTGATGAAGTCAACCGCTGGGTACGCCGGGAAGCTGGATTGCGCCGTCAAAGCGTGAGCGAGTTCGCGTTTACGCTGCTCAGCAAAGGTATCCAAGCTGATAGTATCGACCAGGCTGTATGCCGGCTGTCGCATGCCGTACAAGCCGACCCGATTCTCCGGGAAATGTTGGTACAGCTGATGGTTGTCCGTCGCTTGCTGGAGCAGGTGCCTCTGGTAGCTCATGCCGGCACTGCATTGGCGCAGGAGCTCACGATTCTGGCTGAACGTGAATTGCAACGCCGCTGGCCACAGGAGTCTGGACATGGCGATCATCGGTCAACACCACCGCAGGGACCTGATCCGGGGGGCGGAGGTCGAGCGCCATGAATATCGGTTGTACTTCGCTGCCTGGCGCTTCTCGCTCCTGCTCACCGTACTTTTGGGTCTTGGCGGTGTCGTCATCGGCAGCCAGCTCTTACTCACACCGAGTGAAAGATTGGCCCAATCTGCGCTGGGCAAAGCCGCGGTGCTCTCTGCATTGAAGGGGCCACGACATCCGGTCCGCTTGCGCTTGGGGCCCGGTACGGTGATCTATACTGTACCGGCGAACGAGATCCCCGTCCTTTTCGAAACCGAGAAACGCAACCTTCGCATGAAGTATCAATATACCGGCCTGACATCCGCTGCCGTGGCCGGAATGATGCTTACATGGATGCTGTGCCGCTGGCACAGGCGCGGACGGCGCGAAGCGGCGGATATTTACTTGCGCGGGACCTTGGTTGCCAAAGCCGGGATCATCGCGGGAGCGTTACGGCGCTCGGGACGGGCCAGCCACGTGAGCTTCGCGGGTGTGCCGCTAGAGGCCGGCAATGAAACGCTGAACACCATCGTCTCTGGTGCCACCGGTAGCGGCAAGTCGGTGGCGATCACCGAGGCGCTGTCAGCAATCCGGGCGGCTAACGGTAAGGCAATAGTGTTCGATGGAACCGGTGAATTCATTGAGCGGTTCTACCGCGAAGGCCGGGATTTTATTCTGAATCCTTTCGATCAGCGCAGTCCTCCCTGGCACCCTTGGATGGAGGCAGACAAGCCATGGGACTACGCGAATCTTGCGGAATCGTTCATCCCGGTCACCAACTGGAAGGAGCCTTTCTGGGAGGAGGGCGCGCAGGCGGTGCTGGAGGATATCCTGGCACGGCTGCAAACCCGCGGCGAGGCAAATAACCGCCGCCTGATCGATGTGGTCAGCCTGATGACGCTGGAGGAGATCCACGACATTATCTGCAAGCTGCCAGGCGCCGTGTACATGGAAAGCGAGGCAGCCCGCACGGCACTTGGGATTCGCATGAACGTGGTGCGTGCGGCGAAGGCGCTACGTTATTTGACGGACCAGCGGGCAAACAGCGCCCTTTCGATCCGACGCTGGGTCACCAATGGGACGGAGGACAGCTGGCTGTTTCTGTCGGCGCGCGAAGACATGCTCAGCACCATGCGGCCACTGTTGACAGCCTGGATCGATACTGCGCTACGCGCGGTCATGAGTCTGCCGCCGGACCGTGGCCGGCTGGTGTGGAATGTGATTGATGAACTCGCGTCCCTGAACAAGATCCATTGCCTGCGGCAGATCACGACGCGGGGCCGCAAGTACGGCATCGCCAACATTCTAGGCTACCAGAACGAAGCGCAGCTGCAGGAGCTTTACGGCACACAGGATGCCCAGACCATTATCTCCATGTGCCAGAACATGTTGACCCTGCGCGTGCCGGACTTCCAGACGGCGCAGCGCGTCGCGCGCAACTTGGGCGCCCAGGAAGTAATTGAAACAAATGAGAGCACCAGCTTCGGAGCGGATCCGACACGCGATGGTGTCGGGCTGTCGCGGCGCCGCGCCGAACGCCAATTAGTGCTTCCGTCGCAAATACAGGGGCTACCTGATATGCACGGCTATCTACGGTTGGCAGGGCGTAACGAGGTCATGCCGGTGCAGTTCGCCTACCGGGACCTGCCGGTGATTGCCCCGGCCCTGATCGAACGCCAAGTGGTGCCGTATGCTCTCGACGACTAATATCGCCTCTGCCAAGCAGGCCGGACGCTATTTCGCGGCTGACAACTACTACACGGCCGAAGAGAACCAGGAACGCTCGGCCTGGCAAGGCCAAGGTGCTGTTGCTTTGGGTTTCAGTGGCGAAGTCGATGTTGCAGAGCTGGTCGCGATCCTGGAAGGCCGGGTCGGCGGACAGCAGCTCGGTCGGCACGCCGGCAATGCGCCACCCACGGCGCATGAACATCGCCCGGGTCTGGACATGACCTTGTCGGCGCCCAAGTCTGTCTCACTGCTGGCGGAGGTGGGCGGGCAGGCTGCGGTGCGCGCGGCGCACGAAGCGGCGGTCGATGCCGTGCTGCACTATGCGGAGCAGCAGCTCGCCGAAGCCCGTGTCACTGAGCGTGGTGTGACCCAGCGTGTCCGGACCGGCAACCTGTTGATCGCGCGCTTTCACCACAATACGAGCCGCGACCTCGATCCGCAGACCCATACGCACCTGGTGATCGCTAACGCGACGCAGTTATCCGACGGGCGCTGGGGTTCGCTGAGCAATGAGGCGCTGTACGGCGCTCAAAAATTGCTGGGTGCGATTTACGACAGCGAGCTGGCCGCCAACCTGCGCGGGCTCGGCTACCGGATCGAAGCGACTGAAGGCGGGCGGTGGGAGGTGGCGGGATTTACGCGCGATCAGCTCGAGCACTTTAGTCAGCGTAGCAAGGCTATCGAAGAACGGCTGGCACGCTTCGGCCTGGACCGCATGACGGCCAGCGCCGCGCAGAAGGAAGAGGCGGCACTGCGCACGCGGCCTGCCAAACGTACGGTGGACCACGCCGCCTTGGGTGCTGACTGGCGCGTACGCGCGGCGGAGCAGGGCATCGATTTCGGGCGGATTGAGGCCTACCGCGAAAATTCGTTGGCTCAGGCGGCCGATGCGCCACCGCAGGCGCGTCTTGCCGCGGAGGCTGTGCGCTTTGCGGTGGCGCATCTGACTGAACGCGAAAGCGTGGTGGGCCGGGATGATTTGCTCTCAACGGCCCTTAACCATGCGGTGGAGGCCTGGCCGTGGGCGCAGCTGCGGCTGCCGGACATGCGTAATGCCCTGGACGGGGAGATTGCGCGCGGTGCTGTGCTCAGAGCGACCGAAGAGCGCCTGACCACCCCGGACGGTGTGCGCCGCGAACAGCTGATGCTGCAACTGCTGGAGCAGGGACGGGGACAGTTGCAACCCCTGCTCGGGAAGCAGCAGGCGCTGGATCTGATCAACCGCTTCGAAGGCGACCGCGGCGTGGGGTTTGGATTGACCTCCGGCCAGGAGATGGCGGTGCTGACGGCGCTTGGCAGCCGGGACCGCTTTACTGCGGCGCAGGGATTTGCCGGGGTGGGCAAAACAACGGTACTCAAGCTGGTGCTCGACGGTGCGCGCCAGCGGGGGATTGAAGTGCGCGGCATGGCGCCGAGCGCAGAGGCAGCGGCGGTGCTGCATGCCGAAACCGGTATCCCAAGCACCACCGTGGCGCGATTCCTGCAGGAACAGGCCGATCCGTCGCGCGCGCTGTGGCGGCAAGTCCGCGGGCCGATGCAGCTGGCCGGGCACAATTCCCGGACCTGGTTTGGTGCGGGAAAGTCCGATCATGTCAGGGCGCAGGCACTATGGGTAGTGGATGAGGCGTCGCTGGCCGGCACGGCGGATATGCTGACCCTGATGGCCAGGACGCAAGCCTCCGGCGCGCGCCTGCTGCTGGTGGGCGACCGGCTGCAACTCAATGGGGTCGCTGCGGGAAAGCCCTTCGAAATACTGCTGGAGCATGGTATCGATCAGGCTGAAATGACGGAAATCAGCCGGCAGCGCGCCCAGGACCTGCGGGACGCTGTCACTGCGGCGGTACAGCGCGACAATCAACTGGCCCTGACGCGGCTGAGCCACAAACTGGTCGAGCACACCGAGCGTGTCCAGCTGATGGAGCGTATGGCCGGAGATGTGCTGGCGGGACGTGCAGCAGGGCGCAGCCAGCTGATCCTCGTGCCGCGCAGGCAGGACCGCGAGGAGCTGAATCAACTGGTGCGCGGGAAGCTGCAGCACGGTGGCGCGATTGCGCGCGACGAGGTGAGCCAGCGAATCCTGTCGGCAGCCGACCTGAGCGCTGCGCAGTGCCAGTCGGCCGCCTATTATCGCGAGGGCATGGTCCTGCGCTTCGCAAAAGGATTGCGTGGCTCTGGCATCAAGCCGGGATCCTACGCGGACGTCGTGCAAGTCAGCGTGGCGGCGCAGAGTGCCGTAGTGCGGACACAAGATGGCACGACGTTCCGCTTCCGTCCAGCGGACGCCAAGGGTGTCGAGGTGTACACGGCCGAGCAGCGCGCCTTGGCGGTCGGGGATGAGTTGCGTTTCACGCGCAACCAACCCGAACTCGGTTTGCGCAATGGCTCGCGCGGCACGGTGGCGACAATCGGCGGCGACTTCATCACACTGGAAACGGCGCGAGGACCAATCGAACTGGCCCGGCACCGCGCGGCTAACCAGCACCTGGAGTATGCCTACGCTCTCACCGTGCACGCGGCTCAGGGCAAAACGGCGGAGATCGGCGGGCTGTTGATGACGGCGAGCAGTGGCCGCGCGTTGACCGAGCGGGCGTTCTACGTTGGTATCACGCGTTTCCGCGACGATATTGTGCTGTATACCGATTCAAAGCCTGCGGCGATGCGGCTGATCGCCACCGCGATCGACAAGACCTCGGCGCTGGAGGAAATGGAGGGCGTCAAAATAGATCGGACGCCAGCTTTGCCGACTGCTGCGCGCGATCAATCCGGCGGACTGGAACGATAGGGAACTTCCCGGCTTTTGCCGTGTCGTAGCCATTGAGGAGGATATTATGGAAAACCAAAGACTCTTGACGCCGGGGCAAATCGCTGCGTTCGCCGATGCACTGGTGGACAGCGATCCGCACTTTATGGAATCCCGCTTCGCGAAATTCACCCGCCTTCTAGGCAGCGTCGAGCTTCCGTGTGTAAGGCGAGATGCATATTGCGATGCATATAGCGAATTCGCGTCACCAATGTCTAGCAGGTGGATTTTGATGCGCTACGGGACAGGCGACTATAAAAATTAGTCCTTTCTCGGAAGTTTGTTGTTGAACAGATCCTGATGCAGCTGCTCTTGTTGATCGCCGGGACCGCCTTTCTTGGGGACTGGAGCCGGCTTTGGATCGCCTGGCTGGTTGCGCGCGAGGGTATCCCGTGCGGCTTGTTGTGCGGCTGCGAAATCCTTCTGGTTTGCCTTGCTCTCTGTTTTAATAGTCCCGCGCGACCTAAGGAGCTCCTGCTGCACTCTTTGTGCAATTGCGTGACCTTGCTGAACGACTGGCTCGCCTTCGATCAGGCGGTTGCGATCGGATAGCTGTCTAGAGGTCTTGTCTTGCGGCTCACCGAATACCTGGTGACGCATTTCTTCCGATCGCCATTTTTCCGGAGTCTGTGCCTGCAGTGCTGCTGGATCATTCACCAACGGCCGCCCGCTGGAAAAAGCATCGAAATCCGTTTCGCGCAGATAGCGCGCGGCGAGCTTGTAGGCAGTGTCGGGGTTGTTCTGATAAAGGCGCGTAAAGTGATCGAGCAGTCCATCCTGCTGCAAACGGCTGGCGATGTAGCCCTCATACTGCATTGAGGCGGTTTGCCAGGAATCCGAGACCACGCTCGCTTGGCGCGACATGGATTCAGCGTCGGAGCGCGCCAGCTCGGCGCTGCGCTGATATTGCCGGTACTTGTTGATGGATTCGTCAGCAGCATGGACGGACTCGATCCGGTGCTGGCGGCCCCATTGATAGGCTTCACTGTCCCGGAAGTCGTCGGAAGCCGCTTGTTCCGCTGTGACCCCCTTGCTCCGCAATTGATTGCGCGCATAGTCGATGGCGCCCTGTAGAGTCTTTCGTTCACTTACGTTTTTAATCTGGTCGCCTGACATGCCGAATTTGCCAGATAGCATGGGCATGCCAGGGGTAATGGCTATTCCAGTGGTTAGACTTGAAACTATCTCTCTCCCAGCTCCTGAATCGGCCGCCAAACCCAAGCGCTTGTTCACGTTCTCCGCAATCTGGTTCATCTCCGCCAGAGTATGCGCTGTTCGGCTGCCTTGGGCGATCTCGCTGGCGTTGTGCAGGCCATTATGCTCGCCATAGCTGCGTACGAGGTTCAGGCGTTCTGCGATGCCCGAGGCGCGCTGCTCACTGGCACTGATGGTGTGACGCTTGGCGAGGTCTTCGCTTTCGCGTGCCTCGTTGGCGATGGAGTTGCCGAGCTTTTCGCCAAAGCTGGCGCTCAGGCCCAGCACGCTTTGATTGCCCTGGAAGCGGAAGTGGCCATCATTGCCGTACAGCGCGGTGCCTGCAGCAGTCTGGATGCGGGTGAAACCGCTTGCAAGGCTCGGTGCGCTGTCGTAGTGGTTGGCACTGAGATTGTTGCGGCTTACCGTATCGAGGCTGACGTTATTCTGACTGATGTTGCCGGTGGCGAGGCTGGTGCTAGCCTGGCCCGCCGCACCGGAGGCGGGGCCGATCATGGCCGAGAACAGCGCGTTGCCGCCGATCTCGCCGCCTTTGACGATCGCCCACGCAACCAGCGGCAGCAGCAGGCTCAGATAACCTGCCATGGCCATTTCGGACAGGCCCTGTTGCGACAGCTGCCCGAGGTTGTTTAAGGCCAGGGCCGGGCTATCGCTCTGGCTGGAGGCGGTGGCTACGAGGTTGCTGCGTCCCGAACGCGTCATCACAAAGTTCAGGATGGCATACAGCGGCGGAATCAGCTGCAGCCAGATCATGGTGTTGGCGTAGCCCTTGAACAGCATGCCGGCGCGGGCGGTGGAGAGCAGCATCAGCAGGACGATAACGGGGAACACGGCATAGGTCACGATCTCAATCACATTGCGCATGCGCGGCGTCGCGCGTTCGGCAACGCGGGCCATGGCGAGGTACTGCTGGTTGGCGGTCAGTTCGGCCTGGGCCTGGGCGGCGCCGACGATAGCGGCGCTGGACGAGTCGAGGCGCTGCGCGGCAACCATCTGCGAATCGCGCACCGCGTTGATGGTGATGGCCTGGCGCAGCAGGGTCGTGGCGTCCTGCGCGATGCCCGTCAGTTCGGCGTAGCTGCTGCCGATCTGGGAGGCGAGCAGCGTTTTCGCGACCTGGCGGTTGATCGCGTTCGGGTTGAGCAGCATGCCGCGCGCGGCCAGGGCAAGGTCCAGCTCGCGCGGCCAGCGGCGGTCGAGGTCGCGGTAGGCTTCGTCACAGGGTAGCGAACCCTTGTCCGTGCCGCTCACCGGCACCAGCAGCGCCTGCGAGGTGGCGGCCATCGCTTGCCACAGGTTGCCGTCCTGGCCGAAGGTGTCGGTGCCGATCCGCCCGCTCAGCAGGTCGTAATAGGTACAGTGGTGGATGAAGCGCGTCAGGTCGTCGCGGAAGCTGGCCGACAGCGGCGTTGCCTGCAATGTGTCGACCAGCACCGCGTTGCCGAACATCAGGCCGCGGCGCTGGAATTGCAGTTCGTCAGGCAGCGCCATCACCGCTTCCATGGCGCGGGTCAGACCATTGCCGAGGCTGGAACTAGCCGAGGCCGGGAAGGCCAGTCCCACCGGCACGTTGCTGCGCACCTGGGGCGGCGTGCCGCCGGTGCGGTCGATCACCATCACATCCACTTTCGGCCCGAGCAGCAGGCCTTGTACGAGCGCGAGGGTGAGGATCCAGCGCAGCGCTTCCTGCGGATCGGCCATGCGTCCCATGGCATGGATCAGCACCACGCTCACCAGCCCGACCAGGGCGGCGAGGCGCAGCATGCCGCTGAAATCGCCGCTATTGGTCAGGGCGGCGACGGCGTCAAACAGCTGCGCCAGTTCCGCGGCATTGAAATACGCATACACGGGCAGCGCTTCGTGCATGGCATCACCGTCCGCCGGCGGCGAAGCGCAGATTGCCGGCCAGGTGGGCGGGCAGGCTGGCCAGCAGGCTACGCTCCATGGCCAGGATTTCTTCGGCAATCCGGTTGACGGATTCCGCCTTGGACCAGGCCCCGCGCAATTCCTCGCGCGCGTTGACCTGCAGACGCTCGCTGCTGGCCAGCAGCTGGCGCAGGCCGTCCTGCGCGGCAGCCGGCTGGGCGGCTGCGGACTGGCCGTAGGCCTGGCGCAGCTGCTGGGTGCTGAGGGCGATGTACTGGTAGGCGTAGTCTGCAGCGATCAGGTCCGCGTAGCGCGCGATCCAGACCCGGTCCAGGCCAGGCGCCGGCAGGGCGCTGGCGACGGCCAGGGCGCGGTATACCGGCACCGAGCTGGTGTTGATGAAGGCGATATCGTCCTGCGTCAGGCGCGTGTTGTTGCGGAAGTGGCCGGTAATGGCCGTCAGCTTCCGTTCCACCTTGCGCGCGAACGGCGTCAAGGACAACTGTTCGTCGGCCAGCTGCAGGCAGCCGTCGGCGGCGTCGCTGTCGGCGCAGCGGTAGATTGCGACCTTGCCGTCGTCGTCGCCGTGGATGAACTGCTGCAGGCCGAGCGGCTTGGGCGGGTAATAGCGCGGCGCTTCGTCGGCCGGGCGCTGCGCGGGCAGGACCAGCGTCCCGGACAGCGACATCAGCAGCTGGCGGTCTTCGTTGTCGAGGCCGGGCAGCTGGTGCAGGGCGCGCCAGGCCAGGTTGCCCGGCTTCACATAGGATGCCAACTGCGGATCGCTGACGGCGGCCAATGTCGCATTGACCTGGGCGTTATTGCCCTGGGTTGCCGCGCGCGCCTCGCTGTGGTCGCTGAAACGGCCGGTCAGCGGTCCCGCCACTTTGGCGAAATACTGCGCGCTGCGCTGCCAGTCGCCCGCCATGCCGCGCGCCAGCGCTTCGCCGGCCTCGCAGGAGCTGATGTTGGTGGCGTTGAGGTCCTGTGCCACCTGCTGCAGTTCCGTCATGGTCTTGTTAATCTGCGGGTTGATCACATCCAGCCCCAGTTTGAAGGCGAAGGCGGCGGCGCTGGACCCGATATTTTTCATCAGGCTGACCAGGGCGTCCTTGCCGATGAAAGAGAAGGAGCCGGCGTGCAGGTCGATGCCGCCGCAACCCATGCGCAGGCTGGGCAGCTGCAGCTGGGCCGGGTGCAGGCTTTGCTGCGGCACCCGGAAGAATAGGCTGCCGCCCGCCAGCACGTTGACGCCTTGCGCATGGTAGGCGCCCGGCGCCGTCGTGTTGCCGTAGGCGCCGATGCGGTCGAACAACTGCTGCATGCTGTCGGACGCCGACAGGGGCAGGGTAACAGCCAGCAGGGTGAGGGGAAGCAGGTGGCGCATATCAGTACTCCTTGCCAGGTTCCAGGGTCAGCGTATGAACGCGCTGGATCAGGTCCTCCAGCGACAGCATCCCGAAGCCCAGCGGCTGCAGTGCGCCGCTGCGGCGGTCGGCCAGAAACAGGGCGGGGACGGTGGCCAGGGCGAGGCGGCGCGCGCTGCCGTTGTCCGGCCGGGCATCGGGGAAGTCGGGTAGGCTTCCGCCATCGAGGGAGATGGCGAACACCTCGACGCCGAACTGGCGCTGGTATTCCTTGACGATGGGGGCAAGCTGGTGGCAATACGGGCAGTCGCTGCGGAAGTAGAAGAAAATGCCATGGGTCGCGGCCAGGGCCTGCGACGCGGCCCGGCGTGCGGTCTCGCGCCCGGCATCCCAGCCGGCCAGAGCCAGCGCGTTAACCGGCCGTCCGCGCAGCGCATAATCCAGCTCGGGCACGGCCCACACGGTACGGCGGAAAACATCGGAAAAGAGAGTCGCGCGCTCCATCGCGACCTGCTGCGCGCGCAGGTAGGCTTCGACTGTTTCCGGGGTAGGCTGCTCGACGGCCGCCTGCAGCAGTTGTTCAAGAGCGGCGCCCAGCTCCTTGTTGCCCATGTCCGCCAAGGGTTTCGGCGGCTGCGTCCTGCGCTGTGGCCCGTACCAGAGAAAGCCCCGCTCGGGATCGACCCAGGTAGACTGGCGCCAATAGCTGCCCGCAGGCGCGGGCTCGGCCGATGCCGTCTGCAGCACGAGCCAGCACCCGCACCAGACGGCGCAGCGCAGGGCGATCATTGTTTCTCTCCCAGTCTTTGCAGGTACTGGCGCGCCGCAGCCGCAACATGTGGATCCCGCGCGCTCGCCATGCGCCGCAGCGCATACGCCAGGGTGACATCGCCGATGGCCAGCGCTGTTGGCTGTGCTGTGCACTGCTGGGCACAATCCTCAGCCGGACCGGCCAGCACGAAGGCGGGCACGCGCTCAATGCCGTGGCGGCGGAAGGGTTGCGGGTCGATTGTGATGCTGGCGCCGGGCGCCGCTTTCAGCAGCGCTGCGCCGCGTTCGGCCGTGGCCGCCATGGAGCCCCGGTGCAGGCCACGCACCGTCAGCGGCAACTGCAGCCGTGCCGCATCGCCAGCCAGCCGCTGCAGGGTGCTATCGGGCAGCGCGAACGACACCAGGACCTGCAGCGCCAACGGAGCGTCCGCAGCAACGCAGCCGAACGGGATGGTACACAGCGCAGCGAATAGCAGACGGGTTCTCATGGCTACCATCCGGTTTCGCAGCAATTGCGCTTGCGGTACAGCAGCCACGCGGTGTCGCCGCCGGTTTCATAGCCGGGGCGGCCGGCCGCCCACAGCTGCGTGCTGCGCCCCAGCGGCTGGCAGCAGCGTGCGCCGGGCTGCCCCGCCTGGGGCTGCGGCCACAGCAGGGTCGCCTTGTAGATGCGCTTGTCGAGCTGCGGATGCGGATAGTGGCCGCAGCGGCCCGCGCGGCCATGGCCGGCCAGTTCCGCCAGCGTGCGGTGAATCTTCATGGCGTAGCGCTGCAGCAGAAGCGCACCGGCCTCGATACCGCCCACATGGCTCTGCACGTGGCCGGTCCAGGGGAAACTGCTGCCCTGGCAGCCCGCGCACCAGGACATGGCGGGCAGGCCGAAGCCGCTGTTTGCCGCTGCGCAGTCGAGCGCGCAGGCCGCCTGTGCCTGGGGTGCGGCGGCCAGGAATACTTCCGGGTGCAGGATCTGCGCCAGTTCCGGATCGTTCCATGCCGGGTCCAGTTCCGTCACATAGCTCGGTGCACCGCCGCCTTTCTCGGCACAACTGGTGTCGAGCATGCCCATCCAGGCCAGCAAGGGATGGCGGTACCAGTGTGCGTGATAAAAGCTGCCTTGCGAGGCTCTGCGGCCTATGCCGCCATAGCTGACGGCGGGCTGGGCGGGCGCTCCGGTACCGGCCAGTTGCAGGCCGCCCAGCGCCGGAAAGCACCACGGGGTACGCGTGACTTCGACCACACGCGCGGGTTCCCAGAAGCCGATCCAGACCCCGTATTTCACGAAGGGATAGCTGCCGCACTGGCATAGCGTTTCGCCCGGGTTCGGCAGGTCTTCCTGGCCGGCGCCGTTCACGGGGACGCTGCCGATGGTGAGCGGCAGCATGCACGACCAGCACACGTCCGTCACGGGATTCGGGATGGCGCCCTGGCACGTTCCGGCCGCCTGAGCTGTGGGCAGGACAAGCTGGGCCATGCCCAGGAGCAGGGCCTTAAGGTGCGAATTCATCGATTTGCAAGCTCCCCTGTTGTTGGCTCAGCAGTGCAGGCAGCTGCTGCAGGCCGAGGCGGCGCGCGAGCAGACCATGCTGGTCGAAATACACCGGCCGTTGCCAGGCCGCCGCCAGTGCCCGTGGATCGCCGCCGGTCAGGATGGCGTGGGCGGCCGGATCGGCGGCGACGTAGCTGGTGGCGAACGCCAGCTGCCGGGTGTCGCGCGCATCGAACAGCAGTACGGGGCGCGTGAGGCTGGCGTGGCGCAGCGGGTCGAAGCGGCTGCCGGCCGGGAACCACCTGCCTTGCGCATCCTGACCGCCTTCGTCCAGCACCACGGTGGCATCCCAGCGGCGGCGGCTGGGCGTGCGCCCGCGCGGCAGATCGATCCCCTGCGGCTGCGCCAGGGTTCGCATGGCGGCATCGCGCTGCTCCGCACGCCATTGCGGCCGCGCGCGCAAAGCGGCGCCAGCGTGCTCCTCCATCTGCTGCAGCAGGTCCGCTTCGGCGACCGGATAGGCCGGGCCCAAGACCAATGCCTGCGCCCAGCTGGCCGGTGCGTGCAGGCACATGGCCAGCAGTGCCTGGCGACATACTGCGGCGGGGCGCTCAGAACAGGACATGGGCCCTCCCGATAATCTGCTCCTCGCCGATCAGGCCGGTGACGGCATAGCGGCTGTCCAGGCTGTCGGGATGGGGGCCGTGCACGTAGTAGCGGCCGCAGGGTACGACGCCTTCGGCGATGACCTGCAAGGGTAGGCCGCGGCGCGTGGCGGGTTTGGCCCGGGCCAGCGCCCGGCCATCGATCGCAATCAGCCGATTGCTGACCGTGATGCGCTGGCCCGGCAGCCCTCCCAGCACCTTGACGAAAAGACGTCCGGGGCGGTAGAAGGCATGCGCCTGCCAGCGGAAGGCGACCAGGTCGCCTGCGCGCGCCGGACGCTGGCCAAGTTCGATCAGGTAGACATGGCCCGGCAGGCTGTGGCCCGCATTCAGGGCCAGGCGGTAGTGCTGGTGCAGCAGCGCATACACCACGGTGAGCGCGCCGTAGCTGATCCAGTGCCGGCGCAGATGGCGCCGGATGCAACGCACGTGCCGGAGGTGCCGGGCAATCATGGCTGCCCCTCAGCCGCCTTGATGCGGGCCGCAACCGTGGCGGTCAGGTCCGGCAGTTCACCGGCGACCACTGCTTCGCGCACCAGCAGCGTGCAGCGGCATTCGCGGCTGGTGGCCTTGACGGCGGCATCGAGCGCCTGCACATAGGCGGTGCCGGCGGCAGCGGCGGATGGTAACTGGCCCGGCGTCTCGAACAGCAGCCTGGCGGACGTGGCCTGGTGCGCGCGCAGCAGGCTAGCCAGGTCGACCACGGCCAGGGCAGACGGCCGGGGCGCGCTACGTGCCAGCGCATAGACTGCTGCGGTGCCGCCGGCCATGGCCGCCGCGATGAGTCCGATGGCGGCGCCGTTCATGCTGCGCTCCTCGCGGCGCGCTCGGCGAGCACTGCGTCGATGGCGCCGCCGACGTCGAGGCCGCGCGCCTTTTGCGCCTCGACGGCGCGCCAGTCGGCCGGGGATGTGCTGTATGCCAGTTCGCTGAAGGGATCCAGGATCAGGCGGCCTATGCCGGTGCCGCAGGGGGAGTGGATGAAGATCTCGGAATACAGCCCGTGCTCGGTGTGCACCGACTTCAGTAGCCTGCGCTGGCCTTCGTCCAGCAGCAGCCGGCCGCTCGATGCCAGTTTTTCGATCGATTCTTCTTTTTGCTTCAGCAGGAACAGCCAGTCGGCATTGGCCAGCGCCGCCTCGGCCGCGGGATTCTTGTAATAGTCGTCCACCATCTGGGTCAGGGTGCCGATCGCGCCGTCGTATTTGCGCGCACGGCGGTACATGGCATCGATGAACTTGCCGGAGTTCGCGCCGTCCAACTGGTCGCCGGCCTCGTCCAGGATGGTCAGCCAGCGCCGGCGCCGGCCGCCGTGGTACATCTGCTGCGCGCGGCGGTGCATGATCAAAAACAGCAGCACGCTGCGCAGGTCGGGGCGGGTATTCAGGCTTTCCAGCTCCGCCAGCAGGAAGTCCACGGTGAGGTCGACGGTGGGCTTGCCTTCGACGTAGCAGCCGTACATGCCGTCCCGCGTCCAGGGGAAGAGCTGGGTGGCCAGGCGCCGCGCTTCACGTTCTCGGCGGCTGGCCAGGACGGAGGCGGTCGAGGTAATGCTCATCTCCGGTCCCTCCGCTTTCCACGCGTGCCGGATGGCGATCTCCAGCAGCGCGCGGTCCAGGTCCGTCAGGGGCGTCTGCGGCGCCGCCATCTGGCCGAGAAGCGGCTTGAGCAGCTCCAGTTCCTCGTCGATGTCGGCTACTGCGGCGAAGGGATTGAAGCACTGCGCGTGCTTGCCGGGCAGGCCGGGATCGATCAGCGTGCCGCCCAGGTGTTCGCAGATCTTCTGGTAGCTGCGGCCGTTGTCGACCACGGCAATGCTGGCGCCGGTGGCATGGTAGGACACGATAATCTCGTTGGCGAATACCGACTTGCCGGCGCCGGACACCGCAGCGACGGCGAAATTGTAGTTGCCGCCCTGGTTGTCGAAAAGGTCGAGGCCCATCAGCTGGCCGCGGCGGCTGATCAGCTGGATCACCGGCGTCTTCGTGCCCTGCCAGTCGGCGATCATCGGCGCCAGATTGACCGCATTGGCCGAGACCTTGCGGGTCGACAGGCCGCCCCGGCGGTAGAAGTCGGACAAGGGCTGGGTGTGACCCAGCGGCAGGCAGCTCAGTAGTGCTGGCACCTGCATGAAGCGGGCGTTGGCCAGTTCGAAGCCGCGCGCCTTCCACACGGCGCCGGCGGTCATCTCGGCCGCCGGCATCTGATCCGGTGGTGCGATCAGCAGCAGGTGGTGGAACAGTTCGATCTCACCCAGCCCATCGCCGTAGGAGGCGTTGACCACTTCCCAGTCGCGCCTGATCTGCTGATAGTCGGGCAGGAAACGCGCCATCGGCGAGGTGGCATTGCTGGTCGCGCGGGCGCCGCGCAGCTGGGCCCGGTCGCGTAACGCGGCGGCGTCCAGCACCCGTGCGCCCATGGCGATCAGGAAGGGACAGGGGTAGCCCAGCTGGTGCTGGTACAGGTCGCCCACCAGGTGCCCCATGGCCCACAGGGGGAACTCGGCGGGGTAGCGCTGCACCGTGTACAGGCGGCTTTCGCAGGGGGCGTCGGGCGCCCAGCCATAGCGCAGGGCCGCGCCGTCATCGGTCGGGCGGCACACGGTACCGGAAGCAATGATCTGGTCCCGCAGCAGGCGGCCCGGGTCATAGGCGGGCGTTGGCGCCGCGGCATGGGTGGCCAGTAGGTGGGGGCTGAGCAGTTCCCTGCACCAGATGATCAGGTCCAGCGGCGTCCAGATTCGGCTGGCGAATCCCGCCGAGCGCAGCGTGGCCTGCCATGCGGCGCGCAGCGCCAGCAGGCGCTCGCTGTGCTGGGCTTCCTGTCCCGGCAGCTGGACACTGAGGACCAGGCGATAGCGGCGGATCAGGCAGGGCAGGTGCGGGATCGGGCGCTGCCAGGCGCCGTGCAAATAATGCTCCATGCGGCGCCGCGCCAGCTGCAGGTACAGGTTGCCGCCGCGGCGTTCGGGTCCGGGCGGGCGTAGTGTTCCGTCAGCGCGCAGCCGCGCCGCGTCGCGTAACTGTGGCGCGATGGCCGGGCTGGCGTACAGGCTTGCCTGCAGTTCCGCACCGGGCGGTGCGGCGGTGAGCAGGGCGAGCAGGATGCTGGCCATCTCCTCGCTGGCGCCGGTTTGCGGCACCATCTCCAGCACGAAGCCGAGCGCGCCGGGGGCGGCGCCTGTGTCAAGGACGAACAGTCCGGTCTCGCGCTGCCATGCCGCGTGGGGCAGCAGTTCTGCAAAGCGCGGCGTGCTGAGCAGCGAGCGCATGGCCTGTACGGGCGATGGTGGAGTGCTGCCGCCTGGCGCGCCGGTCCACCATTGCCGCAAGGCAGCGGCGATCATCGCTGCGCTCCCGCATCGGCCGCGCGCGGCCCGGGCAGCGCCGGCAGCTGCCGAGTGCTGGCGGCCGGTGACTCGTCGGGCAGCTTATGCAGGCGCTGAAGCACGGCGCTGGCTGCGGACTCGCGCTGCGCATCGAGCAGCCAACGACCGCTGTCCAGCTGGACGTAGAGGAAGGACTGGTCGTGCAGGCTGCCTTCCTGGTCGACCCAGGGCGCCAGCCAGATGCGCATGCGCCGCGGCGCGCTGTGGGCAGGCATGGCCGCGGTGATAGCGGGGCCTGCCGGCACTTCGCTGCCGGCCTGCGCCGGCGGCAGGCTGCTTGCATACACAGCGGACAGGGAGGCGCAGCTGCTGCCGCGCGGGGCCTGGCAGCCGTAGCCGGTGACGCCACCCAATCCGCTCATGCTCGCGCAGCCGGGCAGGAGAGCTGCGAGCGCGAGGATGGTTAGCAAGCGCTGGCCGGGGCTATTTGGCAGGTGGGGCATTGGCGTGTACTCCTTCGCTCAAGACGACATCGACGGTGCGGCCGGCGTCGATCTCGATCACCGGGAACATTTTTTCAGCCAGGGTGACGTAGTAATGTGCCAGCCGGTCCAGCGAGCGGCCGATCCCGGCACCCAGGCCCGCCTGCAGCTCGTCGCCGGCGCGGGCGGTGCTGGTGCTGCCCAGCGGCGACACGGACTGGATGGTGGCGGCCTTTTCCAGGCCGCTGCCGATGCCGCTCGCCACGCCGGCCAGCAGCGCGTTGCCCAGTACCTGGCCCTGTTTGCTGACCAGGCGGCCGCGCATGCCGGCCTTGCCGTCCTCGCCCACAATGAAGCCCTTGATCGGGATGTCGAGCACCTTGCCGTCCTGGGCAACACAGGACAGGGTTTCGGTGCGGATGTAGGCGCGTTCGCTGGACAGGTCGCCATAGCCCGCAGCGAGGATCCGGCAATGCTTCCAGTCATAGCGGTAGCGGTTGGGGAGCGCCGCGAGATCGCTGAATTCCAGCAGGACCGGGTGAGGATTGGACTGCGCCTGGCCGCCGGTCGGCGCATCGAGGCCCGACAGCAGGCGCGCCTGGCCGAAGACACCGGCGGGCAGGTAGTTGCGAGCCGGCGACGGCTCGGCGGCCATCGGCGCTACAGGCTTTTGCGGGACGCCGAGTTTAACCGTCATCAGCGCAGGTGGGGCGGGTGCGTCGCTAACGGTAGGCGCCGGCGGCTGCGCTGCGGCGGCTGCGGTGGACAGCGGCGGCGTTTGCCCGTTTGCAGAAGGCGGGGCGCCATACCCAGCGAGGCGTCTGGTGAGCTCCGCTTCTTCGTCCGCTGGCGCGTTGCCGGCGCGCTGTGCCTGTTGCCTTTGCTGGATTTTCAGCGCATTGAGCTGGCCTTCGATGGCGCTCAGACGGCTGTCGGAGACGCCGCGCCAGGCATCCTCGGGCGCCACTTTCTCGCCGGGGCCGATATAGGACCGTACCGTCTCGTCATTGCGTCCGCGTGGACGCGGGGGATCCGACAGTGCGCTGGTGATGATTGCTGCGAGGACGACCAGCGTCAGGCCGCCGCCTGCCAGCAGCCATTGCTTGCGCCGCGTGCGCGTGCGATGCAGGGGATACTCACTCACGGCCGGCCTCGCGCAGCACATAGGCGGCGGTGGCTTCGCCGGCGGCGAGGGCATGCTGGTCGATGGCCACCGCCAGCACGCCTGGCCGGTACAGCATGCGTTCATCGGCCGTGAGCGCTACCGCGCTGCGGTTGCGCAGCCGGTAGCGTTCTGCCGTCAGTACCCCGTCCGCGAACTCCGTTTCCAGCACCAGCTCCACCTCGGGCGCCAGCTGGTGTGGCGCGAAGACGTCGCGCCGCTGGGCCCCTTGCGGCAGCTGCCCGTTCGCCATCGCCGAGAGCCAGCGGCGCACCAGGGCCGTATGGCTGGTACTGCCAGGCTGATATACCGGTGGTGGCGGGGCGGGGCGCCGCACCAGGATGGTGTCGGCGGGCAGGTCAGCCGGCTGCAGGGTCAGCGTACTCGTGGTGCCGTCGTCCAGTGTGATGAAGACATGGATGTTCTCGGCCGGCTCTTTTGCGGTCTCGCGCACGGAGATGAACAGCTGGCCATTCTCCTCGTCCGCTTCGACGGAAAGCAGGCCGTCCTTGACCCGCAAGGCGGCGATGCGGCCGCGCTCCGCGGCAATCCGTGTCGGTTCGTGACGGCTGATCTTGAGCACCTGCGGTGCCGTGCTTCCCAGGTCGGCGATCTGCGCCGCGTGCACTGCATGCCAAGGCATTGCGATGGCCAGCGCGAGGCTAGCGCGGCGTGCCGCGGCCTTCAGTGAGCTGTAGATGTTCGCTGACATAGAAGCGTCCCTTCTGATAGTCGAAGACCATGCGGTAGCGTTGTTTTTCCTTGAACGGCTTGTCGCCGATCAGGGTGGTCAAGGTGCCGTCCAGTTCGACGGTCCGCTGCACCGCGTTGGTCGCCAGCTCGGACACGGCGAACAGCTGGCTCGCGTTGTCGCGCTTGAGGCGTGCCGCCGTCGCGTCGCAGCGCTGCTGGTACAGATTGCGGTCCGCCGGCTGGACATAGCCCAGGTATTGTTTGCAAGCTGCCTGCGCGGATTCCGGCGTGACGTTCATGCTCAGGCCATGCAGGAACAGCGCCATGTCCTCGAAATAGCCGGCGGACGCGGTACCGCCAGCGATCCAGAATGGCCGGGTGATCTCCGGCGGCACGAAGTGCTGCCGCTCGCTGCCGATCACCTGAAGCAATGCGATCGCTTCGACCAGCGCTGTGAGCACGGCACCGGCGACTGCCCACAGCAGCAGGCGGTTCCGCTCGCGCAGCTGCTCGATCGTGCCGGTGTATAGGGCCTGTTCCATGTCAGCCGATGAATTCGCGCTGCCAGCTGGGCGGCAGCGCTTTACAGGGCAGCACCCAGCTGCCGAGATGCCAGTAGGCCCAGTGCAGCAGGTACATTGCGTGCCGCGTACCACGAAACTTCGCGTATCGATGTGCGGCATACAGACCCAACACCGTAAACAGCAGGATCGCATTTGCCAGAATGCCGAGCCCTATGCCCATCAAGGCGATCAAGGTCTGATCAAACGGCCAGAAGAGGAAGCGCGGCGGTTTGTCGTGCAGCTGGGGGATCGCCGTCTTCATGTCATACCGTACCGGTGAATACGACTGCGATGAGGCCGCTGCCACCTGCAAGGAAGGCGACGGACCCGACGAAAATCAGTCCCGGCATGACGCTTTGTTTCCCGATGCAGAATGCTGCAGCTACGACCAAGGCCACCAACGCGATGGTTTTCCCCAGTCCGCCGCTGAGCCAGCCTTCTAGCAGGTCGAGCACGATCTCGTAGCCATCCATGCTCCCGGCGGTGGCAGCACCCATGAACAGGATGATCAGGCTAAGGGCAGCGAGCGCCCGGCGCATGGGAAGAATGGGAGGGAAGGAGCGTGAAAAAGAAAAGTTCGACATGGCGTCCTCCATTGGTAGGTAAAATAAAACGTTATAAAAAGATTACGCTTGCGGACCTGCTGTGGAAAGCGCCGCAGGCACTAAGCCTGAGGCTGGTCAATGGGGCGTTCGATCGAGCCATGGCTAGCGCTATCGTTTGAGGGGGCGCAGTGAACGCGTCCGTGCGCATCTATTTCGACGGAACCTTCCGTGGCCGAGTCCACAATAACTGCCGGGCCGTTGGTGCGGATGTTGTTTTTTGAACAGTGATTATTGGAGAGAATCTGCACCGTTATTTCGTTCACAATATCTGTAGGACATGTCCTACAGATATCAGATGAATGACGAACTGATTTGGACCATGTTCATCGATATAGCCGGCTGGTCGTTCTGAACGGAGGGCGGATGAATATTGATTTCCATTACGGCGTGGTGTTCATGGTGACCCGGCTCGCCGGGCTGGACCGAGCAGCCGCGCAGACCGTTGCGCATGCCTGCCAATACGTCGATGACGCGACCACTGACGGACTGCTGTATTTCTCGGGCGGCGAAACGTTCGAGCGTTTCGCCAGTGCACACGAGATGGTCGACTACACCAATGCCGACAACGACCGCAACCGCACCGTGTGGGCGCCGTTCCACTTTTTGCCAGGCGGACTTGGCACTACGTTCCAGGCGCGGGCCATTTGCCGCAGGGATAGTCCGATCGCGCGCCAGGCGGTGCAGCGTGCGATAGGTGCCGGACGCGAGGACAATGGCCTGCACCGCCTGGGTGTGACCCTCCATGTCTATATCGATACCTGGGCGCACCAGGGCTTCGCGGGCATTGTGAGTGCCGACAACGTGGTGGCCGAACTGACCTCGGATGACATCGAGCCGGATGGTTGGCTCGACAGCCTGAAGGGCAAGATCGAGCATTGGTTCGATGTCGGCAGCACGGTAGTGCTGTCCAAGCTGCTGCCGCTGGGACATGGTGCTGCCTTGCATTATCCGGATCTGCCATGGGCCCGGTGGCACTACATCAATGGTCATGGCGAGCGCGTGGACCGCGACAATCCCGCGGACTTTCTGGCCGCAGCCGACATGGCGGCGCGCGCCGTGCGTGGTTTCATCACCGGCAACGAAGACTATGTCGCTTTGCCCGGATTACACGCGGACCAGCAGGCGGCCCTGCTGCAGCTGATCCACGAGAACCGCGATGTCAATCCGCTGCACCGCCTGGCATTCCTGTCGCAGGCCTTGAGCGCCGACCGCATGCCGGGACTGGCGGAAGATATTCCTGCCTATATCGCCAAGGGGCCGGGCTCGTGGAAGGCCACGGCCACCGGCATCGATGCGCGGGATGACGGCGATGCGCGGCCGGACTGGTCGCAAGCTTTCGAGAGCAGCAACTACCGGAAATTTCATGATGCGGTCAAAGAGCACCGCTACGACGTGACACAGAAGATTTTGCCGGCACATCAGCTCCGGCTGGCGTAGCGACGCCGGTGAGCCCACTTGCATTCGGTAATCCTCCATAGTCTTGCTCATCTCCTGAAAGGGGACGGAACATGCTCATGCGTACCTTGTCCAAAATTAGCGCTATCGCCATCGCGTGCCTTGCTCTGCTGGTGCCCGGAGCGGCCGCTGGGCAGACGATGCGGGTGCATTTCATCGATGTGGGGCAGGGTGCAGCGACCCTGCTGGAGTTTCCCTGCGCGGCGGTTCTGGTGGACGCCGGCGGCGAGCGCAATGCCGCGTTCGACGGCACGGCGACCCTGATGCGCTATCTGGAGGACTTTTTTGCTGGCCGGCCGGACCTGCAGCGCACCCTGGCTGCCGTGGTGCTGAGCCACCCGCACAAGGACCATACGCTGGCTGTCCCGCAGGTGCTGGCGAATTACCGGGTCTTGAACGCCGTCACGAATGGCATGGAAACCGGATCGGGACGCCATGGCCAAATCGCCTTGCACAATCTGGTCGCGGCCGCCGAGGAAACCGACGATCCCAACGATGATGTCGGACTGGCTGTCGTGTGGCAAAAGAATATCCCGCGTGGGAAAGGGCTGAGCAATGCCGTCATCGATCCGGTGCAGTGCGACACTGTCGACCCGCATATTACGGCGCTCTGGGGACGGGTTGACGAGACGATGGGCTGGAATGCCGGCACCTTCGACAATGCCAATAACCATTCCGTCGTGCTGCGGGTCGACTTCGGCAAGGCTTCGCTGCTGTTGTCCGGTGACCTTGAAGAGAAGGGCATCGAGAGCCTGCTTGCCTATTACAGCGGTTCCGACATGCTCGATGTGGACGTGGTGCAGGTGAACCATCACGGTTCGCATAACGGTACGACGGAACGCCTGCTGGCGGCGACCACGCCTGCTTACGCGGTGATGGGTGTCGGCGGGGCCGAACGCGAGCTGCCGTGGACCGCGTGGGCTTACGGCCATCCACGCAAGGCAGTGGTAGACCTGCTGCAGAAACGGCTCAGTGCGCAGCGTCCGGCGGTGACTGTCCCGGTGGCGAGCAAGGCGAAAACGTTCGCACCATACCAGATCAGCAAAGCGATTTACGGTACGGGCTGGGATGGCAGCGTCGTGATGGAGGTCGATGCCGGCGGATTATGGAAGACCTTCGATAGCGCTCCCGCCGCCAACAAGACGGATCTGAACTCCGCCAGCATCGAGCAACTGGTCAAGCTGCCGCTGATCGGGCCAGCGCGCGCCCGCGCCATCGTGCAGTACCGCGAGGAGCACGGCGCCTTCCAGACCGTGCTGGACCTGCAGAAAATTCCCGGGATCAAAATGGGGACGGTCAATGCGATTCGTAATCTGGTGACTCAGCTGGAATAGCCGCTTGTGGTATCCCGCCGTGTGCAGGTGTGCTGTGGACAGTCAAGGCATGCGCGGCGCGGTAGAGAGTACCGTGGCCTTCGTTGCCACGTGCTGTGCGCCTGGCCGCGCGAGCGCTCCCGGCAAGGTAAAGCGGCTAGGCAGGACCAACGATTCTCGGGAGGCAAAATGAATCACCCTTATCAAACTTCGATCACGGTGCTGTTGGTGCTGATTGCCGAATTGGCGTTGATGCTGCCAGTGATACGCTTTCTCACCACTGGCTGGTTTGCCAAGCGCAGGGACATCCTCGACAGCCTGGACGAAAATGCTTGCCGCGCGTATTTCGCGATGTTCAGCCGCGACCAATTGCCGCAGCAAGGAGCCGAGCGCACCGCTTTCGAGGCGATGTACAACAAATGGTATGGGCGGTCCAAATTCCTGATGCCAGCGATTTTGCTGTTTGGTGTCTCGCTGCTGGCCGTCGCCGCGGTGGTGTTCTCGATCATGGAGGAATTGAAGTACACAGACAATCCTTTTTTCCCCCTACCCAAGGCAGCAGTGGCGGCGCTCAGCGGTGCTTACATGTGGGTCGTGGATGACCAGATTTCGCGGTGCCGCCGCCTCGATATGGCACCGTCCGATCTCGGTTGGGCAACGTTACGCCTATTGATTGCGGTCCCCATGGGATATGCCTTTGCTGTCATCGTCAAAGACGAGGTCGCGCCGTTCATTACTTTCGCGCTGGGTGCTTTTCCGATCTCAGCTCTGACCAACATGCTGCAACGGACCAGCAATAAACTGCTGCAGATCGAGCCCAAGGATGAGGAGGTGACGGACGGCGTGGTCAAGCTGCACGGTACCGACCGCGCCATTGCCGAGCGTCTGGCCAGGGAGGACATCAGGACCATCGCGCAGATGGCCTACTGTGACCCGGTGCATATGGCGATGCGCTCGAACCTGTCGTTCAATTTCGTCACCGACCTGATGAACCAAGCGCTGATGCGTATGTATTTCCGCGACCAGGCCGATAAGCTGACGCCAATGGGAATGCGTGGCGCGGTCGAGATCCGTCACCTGATCGATGAAGTCGACGCGAAGCATGGCGCAATGGCGGATGTACGAACTGCACGGGAGCATGCACTGGCGGAGGACGTCCTGCCCGAGATCGCTGCAGCGCTGGGGCAGTCGAAAAACGCAACGGAGCAGGCGTTCCGGCATATCGCTTTTGATCCCTATACCTCCTTCTTGTACCAGATCTGGACGTCGCCTCAAATCGAACGCCAGCAAAGCGCAGAAGCGGACGCCGACGCCGATAGGCACGTTGACTGATGCAGCGGCCAACTACTGAAGCAAGCCGATGTTAACCCGACCCGATTGGAATGCCATGCCCAGACTGCGACCTTTGCTCCCCATGGCGGTTGCCGCCGCCTTACTGCCCGGCTGTGCCTACCTGCACCATCCTGAAAAGGAAAAGCTGGCGAAGCAGGCCGACACCGCGTTCAGCGAGGCGAACATCGTCAAGTCGCTGGAGGCGGAACGCGCTGCGCTGCTGACGCAGCAGCAGACGCGCCAGGATCTTGTGCGCCAGTCCCAGCTCGCCCTGCGGGACACTGCGCTGGCCACCGTCATCAATAAACCGGACTCCGGCGCTCTGGTCAGCGCGCTGCAGGGACGGGTGAACGACAGGCTGAAAAAGCTGCGGGGTGCACCGCCTGTGCGCACAGCACAAGGCTGTGCGCCATTGCTGAAGGACGTGCGGGCCGATTATGGGGACGCGGTGAGCAAGGCCGCCATGGCGGCCGATGCGCTACGCCTGGTACTGGCAGGGAAGCAGGGCAAGGTGGAACTGAGCTGCCAGGCCATCCCGACCCAGTTGCCGGTCTCCTTGCAGTCACCTATAAACCAGGCGCTGGCACAAGCGTATGACAGCCGCTGCGGGGCCGTCGTGCAGCAGGCGGCATGCCTGCGGGAGTTCGCGTCGGGCGGCGGCGAGATGGGCCAGCTTGGCAGCATGCTGGACGCGATCGCTGCCGAGCAGGTGCAGGCCGCACGGAATGCTGCCGCAGCCCAGGCAGTGTATGAGGGGCTGCTGGCGGAAGCGGCCAGCGCGGCGCCACACGAGGGCGAAGCACGCAAGGCGGCCGAGCAGCTGCAGCAGGCCTTGCAGGGGCTTGAGCAGGTGCGGACCAAGGCCGACACGCTGGCAGGAGACGCGATCCTGTCGCACCTGGCCGACCAGGGCAAGGTAGCGGCGCTGGAGGAAAAGAAGGCGGTGCTTGATGCCTATGTCGCGGCGCTGGGGGGCGACCAGCCGGCCCATCCTTCGCTGGCGCAATACCGGCTTTACCTGATTGCGAACCTGCTTAACCGCGGCACTGAGAAGGCGGCGCCGCCGACGGCCGGGATCCTGATGCAGGCGGAATTCTACCGGCTCCAGCTGGCCGCGTTGAAACTCCGTATTGCGCGCGGCAAGCAGGCGGTGCAGCTGCTGGAACAGAAGCGGCAGCACCAGCAAGATGAACTGCAGGAACTGCAGGTGGCGGACACCTATTTGAAGGAGGCCAATTGCAGTGCGGCTGCCGCGAAGGGAGCGTTGCCGGCCGCGGAGGATGCGTGCAGCCACCGCCTGGCCAGTGCGCTGCGTTCCTTCGCGCTGTCGTGGACGCTGGGGCGGCTGCCGGCGGAGCAGGTCGACTACCGGATTATCGACCTGAACGAGATGGCGGCGCTCGACGAATCGCAAACGGCACTGCAGCAGACGGATGCGACGGTCAAGGCGGCGCTGGCTCAGGTCGTCAAGTTGCACGAAGCAGGACTGAAACCCGAGCAGATTTCCAACCTGTGGCAGGCCCTTGGCCTGACCGCCATTGCCGTGAGGGTGAATTGATCGACAAAATTGGGACGTGCACAGGACTGGCGCTGCTGGCCATGGCGCTGGCCGGCTGCGGCACCCTGCGGCGCGACGAGGCCGGCGCCCTGCAGGGCACGAAGGAGATCGCTGCGCTGATCAAGTCGGCAGGCGACAACGCGGCGCTGTTCCAGGGCCAGCGTGATGCTATTGCCAAGGCATCGCAGCGGCAGCGCGATGCGCTTGACGCGGCCGCCAGCCGCCAGGAGCTGGAACTGGCGGAGCTGACCGCCGCATGGCATATCGCGGGCGACAACAGGCGCAAAACCATGTTCGAGGCGGTGCGCAGCGAAGCCGATACGCTGGCCGGCTTGCGCGCGAAGCGCTCGGAGACGGCGCGCCAGCAGGCCGAGACCCTGGACAAGATTCGCAGCGAGGTGCGCTTTAACGCGGCCAAGATCAGTGAGGCCGCCGTGAACCTGATCCAGCTGGCGGAGCCGCCGACGGACGCGGCAGAGCGCGCATTCTTGCTTGACTTCCTCAAGGCCGTGAATGCCGACGTGAAAAAAGACCAGGAAGCGGAGATCGCCGCGCAGGCGAAGCAGGCACTGACCAACCCAAAGGAAGCCGACCATGACTAATCCGACACTGACGCGCCCGCTCGATGCCGGCGCAGCCCGGCCTGAAGCACCGCAGCCGGTATCCGATGCCGAGCGCTATCTGTTTGCACTGCTCGACTCGCAAACGGCGCTGACGGCGGCGCTTGCCGCCCTGACGGCGCGCATGGCCTATGCCGATACCTATGAAACAGAGGATATCCGCATCAGCAAGGAGGAGATCAACCTGGAGTACGCCAAGCTGGAGGCGCGGAAAATCGCCTACCTGTCGCGCGGCACCACGTTCAAGACTTTCAGCGATGCGGAAGTGCAGCGGATCCGTGTGGTCCTCGGTGAACTGCAGGGTTTCACCGCCAAGAAAGAGCGGGCCTCGGCCATCGTGGAAGCGGTAAGCAAGCTGCTTGCGACATGGGACAAGGTGCCACAGCAGCAGGGAAGCAACATCGATCCGGTCGCTGGTCTGGGCGCAAACATCGCCTGATCGCACCACGGCGTAGATTCTGCTACGCCGCGCTGAAAATGGCTCAGTATGTCCGGTTCCAAGGATCTTCCATTAGTGGACAGGAGCAGGATCAGGTGCATTATGTCCTGTACTGTGATCTGGATTTCCGGCACTGAACCTTACTTTTAACATGAAAGATGACACACTCTTGAGTTCAACCATGCAATCGGCGATGCCGTCACGTGGCGATCGGATTACGCAAGCGCTTTCCCCGTTTAAGCGAAGGCCGCGGCCCCTCTCTCAGAGTTTCTGGCAACAGGCGTTGAAAGTGGCGATCGACAAGGACCAGCGGGCTACGGTCCTTTGGTGGAGTTCGGGTTTCGCGCTGTTTCTATTGACCGGCTATTACCTGTGGTTGGGCTTCACGCCTGCATTCAGTATCGGCCAGAGCCCCCTGCTGTTGCTGGGAGCGTTTATTGTCGGCTTTGGCACGACGGTATATCTCGCCAATGCGCTGTTCTTCCCCGCCTGGTGTTATCGCTATCTCAATATCTCGATTGAGCAGTTTGAAGGCGATCAGCAGCGCGACGCGATCAAATTTTTAACGTTGCGCAGTATTGCGGCACAAAGCGCTGCTCTTTCTTTCGTTTTCTTGATGGCCGGCGGGGCACCATGGACATTGGACCCGATAAGCTTATTATATGAAGGGGGCGCACTTCTGGTTCTCGCGCTCGGCGTTACCGTATTGATCCGTCAGCGACGCCTGACTAAATTGGTGCGGGCGGAGACCCAGGCCGAATATTGGGGCAGTGTCGCAGGGTTGGCTATTAGTGGTCTCGTTAGTGCGGTGATCCTGTACATGGTGTACACGGTTCCTGCCTCGAAGGAACGCGCACCTGCTTGGGTCTTCCTGTTCAGCATGGGCATGATTGTTATGGTCTCCGCGGCCATCAGCACGCAGCGGCGAAGCGAAAGATGGCTCCGCATTGTGATTGGCACCTTCGTTTATTGCATGGTGCTTGCCCTGACTAATAACGCGACTTTGCCGTTCCGGAGCATAGCTGGGGCGCTCGGCATCGCAGTACCGGGCTTCGTCGAGGTTATCGTGCCGCCGGCAACTTGTCCTTTGCTAAGAATGGCCCTTGCCGACGCCTCCGGCCTGAGGTGCGACACCGACGGCGGCAGGCTCGCGCATGTCCGATTGATGAATACTGTCGGCGACCGGTGGGTCCTGCGAGAAGCTGCGACATCGGAGAACATCGTGTTTGATGGACGAGGCTCAGCCTATCGGCCGTCCAGAGTATCAAAACCACCTGAGCGCTGACTGACTGTGGCGCTGCGCCGAAATCGAAGAACTTTTCTGAGCCTGCCTCGGCTGGCGGGGCTAGCGGAGGCGTAGTTTCGCCGCCTTTTTGATGGGTTTGCTCAGGTCGGGATCGGTCCGTCCTGCCTCGGCCGTCAGGTAGCCGCGGACGAAGGCGGCCGCTTCGGCGATGTCTTCCTCCGTGCCCAGCGTGTCCAGCAGATGTTCGGCGACGGCGGCATCGTTCATCTTGCCCAGCCCTTCCTGCAGCGTGCCGAGCCGGCGCAGGTGCTGGCGCACCTCGCGGCCCGGCAGCAGGTCGGCAAAGAACTCGATGCCATAGCGGGCTTTCTTGGCGGCGATGCGGATGCGGTGGCGTTCGGGGGCACCGGCTTCGTCCCACTGGCGGTACCGCTTGCGCAGGCGCCGGGCCGCATGCTCCAGCAGGGGCCGCATGCCTTTGTCGGCCTTCCCGTCCCAGGTGCCGCTGTGTGCGCCCTGCGCCCACTCCTCGCTGAGCAGCCAGGCATGGATGCTCAGCATGGCGTTTTCTTTCAGAGAGTCACTTCCAACGGCAACTCCTGGCCGATGTGAGCCGAATAAAATTATCTCCTTCGGAATGTGCATCCATATCTAAGCCTGCGAAGGGAGGCGCGTCAGCGTTGCGTCAAGGCTAAGCTCATGAAGTTTGGAACCGAACGTATACCATCGCCTAGACTTGCCTTGCTCCGAAATACGGCGTGCGGCGAGGTCAGTACCGAGTCCCGCAAGCGAGCTAACAATTCCGCCGAATGGTAGCGCGCCAACGAATGCGCCAGCAACGCTGGATGCCGAACATGATGCTTGCAAAGCTCCTACAACACGTTGCGCAATGCGGTCTTTATCTCGTGCTTCGCGGATTAAGGAAAGAAGCCTCCACTCCAGATCTTCGTGCTGACTGGCAGTTCCGATGGCATCACGAAATTGTTTGGCGTAATCCGTGATCTCTTGACAGTCGCGAATGGCACAGAAAGCATCAAACGTTGGTGCTGGGACGCACAACCCGATGGCGTCAAGGACCGAGGGCTCCAGCGTCAACGACTGTGCTCTATCTAGGTCTAAGGGCCAGTCCTCGAAGTGCGCTCCCATGCGTGGCATCACAATGCGATATACGGCTTCGAACACATCGTTGCCAATGACTACCGCATTCTTTCGCATCGCAACACGACACTGGAGAACGAGTCTTGAAATGAACTGCTGTTGGGCAAAATGGTCACTGATTTTTGCAGAGTTCAGCACACTTACGACTTCTCTGTTCTCCTCTAACAGACGGGCGACGAATTTGCTTGTATCGTCAGGCCATTCATGAAATTCCCACTCGCAGGAAAGCCGGAGATGCGGATGATGGTATGAATCGCCGGTCGTGTATGTTTTCAAGTCCGGTAATGCATGGTCGGCGGGGGCAATCTCAATCTTATCGAATAGTGCGACTAATGCAGAAGCCTCACGTTTGATTTGCTCAGGTTTGGCACCGTAGATATTTTGATAGTAGCCGGGGGCTTTGGCGGACTGGTCATGCAGGACACTGCCTTCACCGAGCAGCCAGTAAATCGCTCCTTCGTATGGATAGCCAGGGACGACATTCGACGGAAAATTCATTGTTGGAATCCTTTCTTTGCGGCACAAATCAATACACCCTCCTGTTTTTTTGAAACGCAGCTTCTGGGCGCCTGTTGTCGCCCAAAGTGGACTCGGAGCCCGCGACTGACTAGTTTAACGGGCGGTTAGACCAATGCCTTCCATGCGCTCACACCATAACGTTGAGTGACCTATACCATACCAATAAGGATGACGTAGGTAACCTTGATGGTGACATTGTTTTTTTTACGCCAAGCGCCTTTCCGATCGCGGGAACGGCGAACATGCGTGCGTGCCAGGGCATGTGTTTCGTCGGCCAGTTGGCGGCGCGGTGTTCCGCCATACATCGCGCCGTACTGCAGTTCGATCGCCTGCATATCGGCCGGCACGGGAAGCAGCACCCGCGCCAAGTAGGCTTCGAGACTTAGTCGGGTATTTCAAGTATAAGGTGCAAAAGATTCTTCCTGGAAATGATCGGAATCTGCAGGGACAGTTGTTCGAGCGTTACCGGATCAATGTACGATATCCAGTTGCGGAATACAGTGACCAACGCTCCTTTCACAAGATTCAGAGGCAACATATCGTTGGACAAGTAGTACCGGTGCCGGTCTCCTGTCTTCAACACTGTTATGGTGTGCTCTCCAAACTCTGTGCTTGAAATGAACACTGCTATATCCCACCTGCCAGTGCCATAGGCGGTGGTGCTTCGTCCCTTGAAGTCAGCGCATGCATTGCCAGGAAGTTGGAGTGCTCAGCAGGACTATCCAAGCGGACTGCGGGGCCAGAATATATTCCAGCCCAGGATAAAACCGCATCCTCCGCCATGCTGTACACTGGAGAAGGCACTACAGGGCCGTTATGGCGCTTGTTTTTCAGTTCGATTGTTCCGCAGTTAGATGCGAACCATTGCAACGTTTCCATGTCTTTTGATGTTTCCGGACGCCCGCGTGGACAGAACTTAAGCTCGATGACGGCAACTATCTTCTTGGAATCACAGATGACAACGTCGGGACAATGCCGTTTACCGCTCATCAGGTCGGAGAAACTGGGCTCGAAAAAGATCTGTCGTGTCCAATCTGCTTTGGTGAGTTCTGTCTTCAATTCAATACAAAAGTAGTGTTGAAGAGCGCGTTCGGAATTGATCAATCCTATGTTATAGGCGTCACGAATGACAGTGTGCCAAGCGGACAGGATGTGTCGCTTGAGTTTATATCGTTGCATGTTTGTTCCGTGATTCGCGGTTGGATATAACGTGGCGCTAGTGGTGTGTTAGTCGGCCCCGCTGCATTTTGGTGTTCACCTAAGTGCTTGATTCCTGAACGCCAGGACGGCGTGCAATGCCGTAGACGCGGGCTGTCGGAAGTCTTGAAAACTGCCGACGGTTAATAGCGGTCTGTGGGGGTGAATCCCACTGTCGCTCCTCGACCCGGCACCAGTCGTGTTACAACTTCTCAATCAGGTGCAATTCGACCTCATAGCCCATCAAGGTAATGCGGTCTGCCGCTGTGCGCAAGGCCACCTTGCTGAAGAACGGCAGGCTCAACGCTCCTGAACGCTTCCCTTTTTCCTTTAGGACGCCGAACATCACCGTCCACTCCGAGGGGACGATGCGGGCCGTGGTCGGCAGCAGCGCGACGAAGCCGGTGCGGCTGAAGTCGGTTTCACGCTTAGCCGCAACCTTGCGGAACTTGCCTCGCGCGGTGGCGTCGCGCCGCAAGGTTTCGGCGGAGACCATGCCCTGGCTCCACAGGTGGCTGAGCGACGATGATGCCGCGGAGTCCTTGAGGTGAATGAGCTGCTTACTGCGGGACAGAAAATCACACATTTCCAGGGCGGCGTTGTTGACACCGGCTGGATTGATCTTAGTCTTGTCGATACACAGCAGGTCGGGAAAGGTGGCACCACACAGTTCCGCGATCAATTCCTGCTCATTGCTGGCGTGCGATGACGACAGAAAGGCTGGCTTTTTCAAGTTCTGGTAGTACTGCTCGATTTCAAGATAGTAGGCTGCGCTGACTTCATACCACTGGCCGTCGAACAGCACGTACTGGACGTTATTGTGCGTGGCCTCGAAGACCATACAATCGTAGATCTTCAGTTCACCAAATGGTGCATCCGGGTCCTTGCTGCTGCTTTTGACGCGCTGGCCACGAATGTCGTCGATGCTGCAGCCTGCTACAAAGCTGCCTGCCTTCAGCTGCGCGATGTAGTCCTCGATGGCCAAGGTGTCGAATTTCTGCTTGGCGCGTGGCATCAGCGGTCCGACGTAGGTCAGCGAGGTACCGGCACCGGCGGGCAGGATGTCCGGCACGGCCAGATGGAGGTCGGAAGGAGTTCCGGCCACCATGCCTGCCAACTCGGCCAGCATCAGCTGGTCTAAGGTGTCTGTGAGGGTGCCTCGGTGGAGCGGTTTAACCTGATCGATGAAGCCAAAGTCCTTCTTATAGTCGGTGGCGCTATACAGTGCCAGGAGATCGACGCAAAGTTGGGGGAGGTCGGCAAACGCCATCTTCTTGCGAATTTGCAGCGCATCTTTGCCGGTCAGGGCTTTTGCGATGCTGCGGTCGCTGGGAGTGCCTGATGCGAGGCGCAGCAGTTCGCGATAGGTGTCGAGGCCGAAATCATTGAGGTCGCTATCGCGGCTTGCCTGAGTACGGCGTTGCATGACTTTGGAGTCCAAGCTAGCGCTGTCGAGGATCCGTAAGTCCTTGCGCTTGATGCTATTCAGCGCGACGCGCAGGCCGAATTGACGTTCTATCAGATCTTGATTAATGGTGTGATGACCCTGACCAAAGCAAAAGGCGAACAACCGCTTGCCGCCGGGCGGTCCGCCTTCGAGCAACAGGACTGCAGACGAATGCTGGCTGCGCAGCAGGGATCGGATGCCGGGCGCGCCGCGTTCTAGAAAGTCGGCCCAGTCTGGGGCTTCCTGTGAAGTGGCGTGGAAGTACAGGTTCCCTATGGTGCAGGGATGCACTTGCAGGCCGTGCCCGGGCTTTAGGGCGTCGCTAGCCATTACGCCGGAATGCATCAGACGGACCGACAGGTCAGTGGTTGCGGTCATCAGTGCCGTAGCAGGCAACGCCGTGACAAATGTCGTGGGAATGGTAGTAGTTATCATGAGATCCTTGTTGTGTTTGCTATACGGAGCATCATGCCTATTGTTACCATTAATTATGTTTTGGCAAGTGATATTCGGTGGTGGATTTTAATAGCTATGGGTGCCGGGAGGCGATAGATACAACTTCGATGAATTGGTTGAGTTCGTTCGGACACAAGTGGGAACTCTCAAATAGCGTGGCTAGACCGGACTAAGCAATCTGGCGAGAATCGTCGCTCCGGTATTTGGTTCGACTCCAAGCCTATCAATAGCCCTTGATCGTGTGATATTGGAGAAAGAAGGAGAGTATGGTAGAACAAACACCATCGCTTTGTAGCGACTGCGCACAAAACCCCTACCTCAGCAATGATATTCGTTCGCGAGGGGCGGCAGGGCTATGCACTGAATGCGGACTTCAGAAATCGCTAGTGTTCGATCTGGCGACTCTGGCTAGTAGCTTGGAACGCGCTATATCGAGTAATTTCTCTAATGATGCTATGCGTTACGTTCCGAGTGATGACGATAGAGTGGAGTACGAAAATTACGGCGATCCCTTAGAGACGGTCGTTCCTGAGATACTCTGCCAAGACTTGAGTTTCATAGATGAGCTCCTAGAAGCCATTGTTGAAGCAGAAGATTTTCGCCCGCAAGACGGGGATGTCAGTTTCTATGAGGCTGGCGCACTGTACGGCCCGGTAGAGCGGCGAGGTTACTTGGACTACTTCTCTAATATTTGGAACCAGATTCGCGAGGAGTTAAAACACAAACGAAGATTCTTTAGTAGCGAAGTGCGCGACCTTTTCGATACGATTTTTGATGATGTCGAGACATTGCGAACTTGGGAATGCGACGTGCAGTCAGTCGGCAGTGTTGTGCAGGAAATGCCCGTGGGATACACCGTGTATCGAGGGCGTGTAGTTGATGAAACTGAGATCGCAAGTGTATTTGGCGATCCTTTTCAACAAGTGGGCCCGCCGCCACGGAAGAAAGCGCGTACTCAGCGAATGAGTCCGGAAGGCGTCGTCGCTCTGTATTGCTCGATGCACTCAGATACGGCAATAGCGGAAGTGAGGCCAGCGATCGGTACTACCATTGCTGTGATCGCGCTCTCTCTTACGAGACCACTGAAGTTACTCAATCTTGAAAGATTGGAGCGAGCTCTCGAGGATAAGTGGGATGTGTTTCTAGACCCCGACTACGACAGCTTGCTAGCTCAGGATATTCGCCGATTCCTTCGACAGTTGCACCATCTGGTTTCTCTCCCCGTAGTGCCAGGAAATGAGGCAGAGTATTTGATAACCCAAGTATTGGCCGAATATTTGGTCCACATTCACGAAGCTAAATTCGACGGCATAATTTTTAAGTCCGTGCAACATAGGGGTGGTACGAATATGGTTCTATTTTCCGAACGCGGAGAGTTTGATGCGGGAATGGACCAGTTCGCTGTCAGGTATCTACAAGAAAGCTTGACCTTTCACCGGGTTGATGGCGTGAAATATACTCACACCGCTATGCCGTTAGAAAGACTTAAGGATAGGCCACTCAATGATGAGATGTAAAAAAGTGTGACTCGGTCTCTGCTACCTCTACATGACTCTAGCAGTCATGGGCGCTTGCACATCGTAACCCTAGGTTCTAGTCTATACTTACTTTTGCTTATAATTGCGGGCCCGTCTTATGGAAAAAAAGTTTGCTGGACAAGCAGGGGGAATGCTCCATCTTTGGCAAAACCCATCCGGGGATTACACCCATCTGTTTCTTCTTGTGGATTTAGAATGCGAAGCTGATCCTTATCCCGGCATTGTTCTGGTGACAAATGCACAGCGGGAGAGAGCTACAGCGCACGTTGTAAAAAATCTGAGGAAAGAGTTGCCTGCTCTCATAGCGTCATCGTCGGATTCAATGGTGCTGTACTGGTGGCTAGAACGTGACGAGGTGTCCCTGATCCGTATTTTCCAAGGTATCACTGCGCAGCCAGTGTTTGCAGATCGTCTCTCGTAGCAAAATGCACCAAGTGTTTATGAAGCTCGACCAATGACAGCAGGGTTTCGATCCGCGCCGGCTTGGTGACGATGCATCTAGGCGAGCTTTAGCAGCATGGATGATTGACTTCCGCGTAGCCGGCGCCCGCTCAGAGTATTTTGGGCGAATCTTTTTACCGGACGTTTGGGGATACCTGAGCGTCCTGTCGTGGTGGTGTTAAATGACCCCAGGTATCAGATGGGTAGCAATCCGCTAAGTGCTTGTTTCTTTGAGGCTGATACGGCCTGCAAAGCCGTCTATGCCGGTTCGATTCCGGCCCTCGCCTCCAGTAGAATCAAGCACTTAGCTTGCAAAAAAGCCCGGAAGCTCCGGGCTTTTTTGCGTTCAAACGGCTCAAAAGGGCTTGTTACCATCAGGTGGCGACAAGAGCCTCCGCGTCTTTGCCCGCTGGTAGCCGTCGTGGCGCCGCAGCATCGGTCACGGCCCGCCATACGGCTTGCGTGACGTCATCCACTTCGGTAACGGGGCCTGGAGCGCGGGCATTGGCGAACACGGCATCCACCATTGGCTGGTATTCAGCCGGCATGTTGCCTTGCATGAGGCCTCGTGCGTTCTCCCCGAACTTCGTTTCAGGCGAACGGCCCGGCAGCACAAGATGGGTGCGGATGCCGAATGGTTCCAGTTCGAGCGCGAGCGATTCCGTGAACGCGTTGACCGCGGCCTTGCTGGCGCTGTAGACAGACAGCAGAGGCAGCGGTTTCAGCGTTACGGCAGACGTAACGTTGACGATCACGCCGGCACGCCGGGCCCGGAAGCCTGGCAGCACTTGCTGCGTCATGGCGATCGTGCCCAAGGTATTGGTCTCGAACAGATTGCGCGCCGTTTCCATGAACAGGCCTTCCAGGGGATACATGGCGCCGAGGCCGGCATTGTTCACGAGTGCATCCAGCGGCCCCGCCGCCTTGATGACGGCGGCAATGCTGGCGGCATCGGTCACGTCAAGCGGCAGCACGCGCAGCCGGTCGGATTGCGGCAGCAGCCCGGGGCGTGGCACACGCATCGTAGCGATGACATTCCAGTCCTCCTGTTGCAGGAAGTGGCGTGCAATCGCCAGGCCGAAGCCGGAAGAACAGCCGGTGATCAGAACGGTTTTCATGAGAACTCCTGTAAATGTTGGGATGGATGAACGATAATGGATATAGTTCGGACTGACTATAATTTGAAGTCCGTATTCTTTTAGGAATAGTCCGAAATGTCTGATCCGCTGTCTGAGATCGTTGAAATGCTCCAGCCCCAGGTCCGGCTGACGAAGCTGGTCAGCGCCGCAGGGCGTTGGGGCGTGCGCCGCTCGGAGGCTGGGCAGCCGTTCTATTGCGTGGTTCTCGAGGGCGAGTGCCGGCTCACGGTTGGGAAGGACCCCGCACTGACATTGGTGCAGGGCGATTTCGTGCTGATTCCCGCTTCCTTTGATTTTGCAATGAGCAGCCCGCGCGCTCCAAGGCAGGGGGAATTTAACCGTGCCCCAGTGCAGCTGCGCGCTGGCGAGTTCCGCTTGGGAACGGAAGACGTTCCGCCGGAGGTCCGTTATCTCATCGGCCACTGCGAATTCGGTTCGCCGGACGCGGCGCTGCTGGCGCCGCTGCTGCCGCGGCTGGTGCATGTGCGGGGCGATCCGCGGCTGACCATGCTCGTGCAGCTGGTGGGGGACGAATCCGCCCGGCAGCGGCCGGCACGCGATGTGGTCCTCACCCGCCTGCTGGAAGTACTGCTGATCGAGGCCCTGCGCACGGGCGGTGACCCAGCCATTGCACCGGGACTGGTGCATGGCCTGTCGGATGCTCGTCTCGCGGCCGCGCTGCGGCGCATGCACGAAGCGCCCGAGCAGCCGTGGACTGTTGCCGGGCTGGCCCAGGAAGCCGCACTGTCGCGCTCCACCTTCTTCGAGCGCTTCAGCGAAGCAGTCGGCATGCCGCCAATGGAATACCTGCTGGCCTGGCGCATGGCGCTGGCCCGGAATCTTCTGCGGCGCGGCACTTACCGGGTAGCGGAGGTGGCGGAGCGTGTGGGCTATGGCTCCGCGAGCGCGTTCAGCGTGGCCTTCGCGCGCCACAGCGGCATGCCGCCTGCCCGCTACGCGCGGCAGGTCAGCGCTGCGTAGCCTGGGGCAGGGACTGCGCGCCCGGCCTGCAACCACGTCCGCATAGGCTTGCTCGACCGCGCTGCGCGAACCTGTAGGCCAGCGTCTGTTTCAAATCATCAGCGCATTGACGCGAACGCGAAGTTCGAGTGAAACAGGCCCCTGAACGCTACTTCCGGTCGCTGGCGATAACGCCTGCAAACAGCGGCACCAGGGCAATCAGGCCCGCCAGCATCCAGAACGCGGCGGGCAGGCTGATGGCCTTGGCGACGAAGCCGATGCCGGCCGGGCCGGCCAGCATTCCCGCGTAGGCAGTGGTTGACACAGCCGCGATGGCGACACCGGCCGGCATCGTTTTTTGCGACGCGGCGCGCCGGAACAGCACCGGCACAATGTTCGAGCAGCCCAGGCCGATCAGCACGAAGCCCAGCAGCGCGACCGCACCGGTCGTGGCACTGAGCAGCACGGCAAAACCGGCGATTGCGATGCCGCCGCCCCAGAGCAGGGTCTTGTGGTCGCCGATGCGGCTGGCGATCGCGTCGCCGGTCAGGCGGCCGGCCGTCATCGCGATCGAGAAGACGATGTAACCGCTTCCACCCTGGGCCACAGGAAAGAGGCCGTTTTCGGTAATCAGCAAGGCGCTCCAGTCCAGCAAGGCGCCTTCAACCAGGAAAGTGATGCAGGCGAGGGCGCCAATGACCAGCACCATGCCGCGCGGGAGCACGAACAGCGGACCATCTTTTTTCTCCGATCCCTTCAGCAGCCTCGGCACCGCAACGAACATGGCCGTGACCATCAATGCGGCGCACAGCAGCGTGCTGTTGAGGATCTCGAAGTGCCGCGAAAGCAGCAGCGTCATGAAGGCCGAACCGGCGAAGCCGCCGATGCTGAACAGGGCATGGAAGCCGGACATCAACGGCTTGGCAGCCGCGCGCTCCACCTCCACGGCATGCAGGTTCATGGCCACGTCCAGTGCGCCCAGCGTGGCGCCGAAGGCAGCCAGGTTAAGCGCCAGCGTGAAGGTCGTATCCGACAGCGGTAGCACCGCCAGCGCGGCGGCGAAACCAAAACCGCTGCCGATGATCACGGGCTTGCTGCCAAAGCGCGCCGTCAGCGGCCCGGTAACCACCATGGCGGAAATCGAGCCGATACCAATGCAGAGGAACAGAAGCCCCAGTACATGCTCATCGAGGCCCAGCTGGGCTTTTGTGAAGGGAACCAGCGGCGCCCAGCATGAATATCCGAAACCTGCGACCAGGAACAGTAAGCGTGTTGCCAGACGGCTGGCGGGGCTATCAGCGGAGAGCAAAGTCAATTCCTTTATAGAGGCGCGGCGGCGCGCAGTACGGTGGTATCGGCCTGGGCGAGCAGTCGCACCTTGTCATCGGGGGCGTCATGTTCGACGATGAAATGGTCGATGTCGCTGACTGCGCCAACCCGGTATGGCGCGCGCGTTTCGAGTTTTTCGCTGGTCACCAGCACAATGTTGTGCTGGCCCGAAGCCGCCAGCGATTTCTTGAACAGGGCATCGGCCATATTGAAGGCGCACACGCCGGAAGCGGAGGCCACGGCGCAGGCGCCAATAAAGCAATGGTCGAAGTGCATGGCGGACACCGTCGCCACTGCAGCGGCATCAATGCAGCCGCCCACATGCGTATCGACCATGCCGCCGACCATCAGCAACTGCAGGTCCTTGCGTTTGACGACTTCCGATGCAATGGCAATCGAGTTGGTGGCAACGGTGATGCGGCTGTCCACGGGCAGGAACCGGACCAGCGCCAGATTGCTGCTGCCATTGTCGAGAAAGACCAGCTGGCCCGCCTGGACCAGCGAAGCGCCGACCCGCGCCAGCGCGTCTTTCCTGCTGCGCGCTTCATCCAGCCGCACCGCCATCGGCGCCGATGCGGGTGACAGGGGCAGGGCGCCGCCATACACGCGGCGGCACCTGCCTTCCGCCGCCAGCGCACGCAGATCGCGCCGGATGGCATCTTCCGATACCTTGAATTCCACAGCCAGCTCCGACGCAACGGCGGGCAGCCCCTGGCCGAGCCGGTTGGCGATGATGTCTCGTCTTGCGATCGGTAATTCGTTCATCAATAAATATTACTATGCAAAAACGAGAAAGTAAATGTGCATGTTTGTGCACATTTTGAGCTGGGCGTGCCGACCGCTAGCAATTGGCAAGGCATTACCAAAACGCTACACTGGTCTTCACAGGAGGGCATCTATGTTGAGGCGAGCGGCGATTCTGATATTGGCGGTATGCGCGGTACTCGGGCATGCACGTGCTGAAGCGCAGACGCTGCGGCAGCTTCACCATACAGTATGGACCGTTAAGGATGGATTGCCCGACAACGTTACGGTCATGGCGCAGGGGGCTGACGGCCTGCTGTGGCTGGGCACGGCCGCAGGCCTTTATCGCTTTGACGGAGTGCGCTTTGAGAAGTTCGCGCCTGCCGGTGTGGTATTCCCCGGCCAGGACGTTTATACGGTAGCCGCGGCGCCAGATGGCAGCATCTGGGTGGGCTGGCGCATCCGTGGCCTCAGCCGCATCAAGGACGGCCAAGTCACCAACTATGGAATGGACCGCGGCATCCACAACGGCAGCATGTGGGATTTTGCCTTCGAGCCGAACGGGCATGTCTGGGCTTCGGGAATGGCGGGCCTGACGCGTTTCGATGGCAGGCAATGGGAATTGATCGGCAAGGAACACGGATTCAGCGGCACGATGCCGCAGGCCATGATGATGGACCAGTCCGGAACTCTGGCAGTCTTCAGCCCGCAGGGATTGTTCCTGAAAGGGAAGTCCGAAACGCGGTTCCGGGGCCCGGTCGGCCGAACAAATACCTACCAGCAGCCGGTGCAAGCCAGGGATGGCCGGCTGTTCTTCATGGAAGAAAGCCTTGGCATTCGCGCCATCGATGATCTTGAGCATTATGAACGGCGCGGCCATCCCTGGGTGGCGCGCTATCCCGCCGACAGCTACGGCAATATGCTGCTGGCCAGCGACAACAGCCTGTGGTTCGATGTCGGATCCACCCTGTACCGCCTCGAAAACCCGTTCGCTGCCGATGCCGGGAGCGGCCCTGCGCCGCCCGGCGCGCAGTCCATCAATCACCTGCAAGGGCTTTCCGGCAAGATCATCAACTATATCTTCGAGGACCGGGAACGCAATGTGTGGGTGGTGACGGACAAGGGGCTGGACCGGTTCCGCCGCGCCAGCGTGCTGCCGGTGGCCGTCGACCCGGAGGTGCTGCAAACGCCGATGGCCAACGTTCTGGCCAGGCCAGGGGGCGGCGTGCTGGTCTATAACGTTGCAAAAAATGGCGGGCTTGTCGAGATCGGCAGCGACGGCCGCCAGCGTTTGCTGGCACGGGGCGGCTACGCGGCGGTGGTGCATGCGCGGGACGGAACCCTCTGGACGGCACGGAGTGACGGGGTCGAAAAACGCGCTGGCGATGGCGCGCTCATCCAGTCATGGCCACTGCCGCGGGCAATGGCGTCCACCGGGTTTATCCGCGACGTGGCAGAGGGGCCGGACGGCGCGCTGTGGGTGGCCGTGGTGCGGAGTGGCGTGCGCCGCTTCAAGGACGGGGCGTGGAGCGGGCCGGTTGCAACGCTGTACCGCGGCGGGCAGGCCACGCCGCTGTCCATGTCCGGCACGCCTTCGGGCAAGCTGCTGTTCGGCTACGTCGATTCGCGCGCCGCCATCGTGGACGGCGAACAGGTGCGTATTTTCGGGCCGGACGAGGGGTTGAACATCGGCCAGATTGCGCATATGGGGGAGGCGCACAAGCTGATCTGGGCGGCCGGCGACGGCGGCGTGGCGCTGCTTGACCAGGGCCGCTTCCGCCGGGTGACCCTGGCCGACGGGCGCGATGTACCGGTCAGCAACGATTTTCTTGCCGCGCCCGATGGCAGCCTCTGGTTCAACACGGCGGAAGGCCTGCTGTCCATTCCTGCGGCGGAAGTGCAGTCCACCATTGCTAGTCCCAGTTACCGGCCGCGCTACCGCGTCTTCAACCGGCTGGATGGGGCCGGCGGGATCGTGGGCGTAATCCACCAGCATAGCGCGGCGATCGACCGCCGGGGCCTGCTCTGGTTTACCACCTCGGACGGCCTGTTCCGTACCGAGCCGGGGCATTCAGTCAGCTATCCCCATGCGGCGCCGCCCGTGATCACGGGCGCGCGGCTGGGTGAACGTGCGCTCGTGCGCCCGGCGGCGCTGGACCTGTCCGCCGAGGAGCGTGACCTGCAGGTGGACTTTACCTCCGCCATCCTGTCCATCCCCGAACGCGTCGTGTTCCGCTACCGCCTGCGCGGCTATCAGGACGGTTGGGAAGACATTGGTACGCGGCGCCAGGCCTTCTTCACCGGTTTACCGCCCGGCAGCTACCGTTTCGAGGTCGCCGCAACCAATGCCGACGGCGTGTGGGGCGAGCCGCTGAGTGTGCCGGTGACGGTTGCGCCGCGCTTCTACCAGACCTGGTGGTTCCGTGCCGCTGTTGTGCTGCTCGCCTGCGCCGCCTTGCTGCTGCTGTACCGCTTGCGCATCCGCCAGGTGGAAGGCCGCGTCCGCAAAACGATGGCGGTCGCGCAGGCCGAGCGCGACAGGATTGCGCGCGAGCTGCACGACACCCTGCTGCAGGGCGTGCAGGGGCTGATCCTGAAGCTGCATGCGCTGATGATGAGAACACCCGGCGGCACCATTCCCGCAGGCGAGCTGGCGCCCATCCTGGACCGTGCCGACGCCATGCTGACCGAAGGGCGCGACAAGGTGCATAACCTGCGCGCGCCGGAGCTGCTCGAACGCGGCCTGGGCCCGGCACTGCAGCACTGCGGCGACGAGCTGGCAGTACAGACCGGGCTGGAATTCTGCCTGACGGTGCATGGCAGCCGCCGTGTGTTGCATCCGGACTGCGAATACGATGTGTACCGCATCGGCACGGAAGCCCTCAGCAACGCCTTCCGCCATTCCGGCGGCACGCGCGTTACGCTCAGCCTGGCCTACGACGCCGCCGGGCTACTGCTCAGCGTAGCAGACAACGGCTGCGGCATCGCTGACGAGACGGTCCGCTATGGGCGTGGCGGGCATTACGGGCTCACCGGCATGCGTGAACGCAGCGAGCAGGCGGGCGGAACGCTTGAAATTACCGGTGGCGAAGGCACCACGGTCCGGCTCCGGATTCCGGCGGCCCGTGCGTATGGCGCCCTGCGCTGAGGTCCGCCCTGTTTTTACAACTATTAACCGGCATTAACTGGCCGGGCAGGGGGCTTGCGGCCAGAATGGTTTTATCAGGAACCACGCAAACCACAGCTTCCCATGAAGGATGGCGCCTCCACCGCAAGCAACGCTCTCGGCCTGTCCGGCGCGCTGACATTCGGTCCTTTCAGCCTGCACACGGCCCCCTTGCGCTTATGCCGCGATGGCGAGGAGATACGGCTCGGCGGCAGGGCGCTGGACTTGCTGCTGGCGCTGCTCACACGGCCGGGAGAAGTGCTCAGCCGGCATGAACTGGAAGCGCAGGTCTGGCCGTGCTCGGTGGTGGAGGACAGCAGCCTGCGGGTGCACATTGCTGCGTTGAGGCGGGCGCTGGGCGACGGCATCGGCGGCGCGCGCTACATCAGCAATGTGCCGGGCCGGGGCTATAGCTTTGTGGGCGCCGTGAGCCGGTGCGCCGCCACGGCGTTCCACCCCTCGGATTGCGCATCGGCGCAGAACAACCTCCCGCTCGGCCTGAACCGCCTGATCGGGAGGGATGCCGCGCTTGCCATGCTGCGTGCGGAACTTGCGCAGCGGCGGCTGGTAAGCATAGTCGGCCATGGCGGTATCGGCAAGACATCGCTCGCGGTAGCAGTGGCGGCGCAGCTCTGCGGCAGCTACCCGGACGGTGCATGGTTTGCCGACCTGGCGTCCCTGACGGCCGGCAGCGATGTCACCGGGGCTGTCGCCTGCGCATTGGGCCTGCCACAGCCGTATGAAGCGGATGTGTGCGGCCTGGAAGCCTGGCTGCGCCCGCGCCGCGCGCTGCTCGTCCTCGATAACTGTGAGCACCTGCTCGATGCAGCCGCTGCGCTGGCCGAGCGCCTGCTCAGGCAGGCCCCCGGCCTCGTCATCCTGGCAACGTCGCGCGAACCGCTCGATGCCGAGAGCGAATGGGTGCATCGTTTGCCGCCGCTTGAAGTGCCGCCGGACGATCCCGCCATCGGCAGTGCGGAGGCGCTGCGCTATCCCGCCATCGAGCTTCTTGCCGAGCGCGCGGCCGCCAGCCTGGGCCGCTTTACGATAGACGCCGGCAATGTGCGCCAGGCGGCGGCGCTGTGCCGCCATCTGGATGGGGTGCCGCTCGCCATCGAGTTCGCCGCGTCGCGCATTGGGCTGCTGGGCCTGCCGGAAGTCTGCGCGCAGCTCGATGACGAGCTGCGCCTGTTCGGCAGCGGCCGCCGCACGGCCTTGCCACGGCACCGCACCTTGCGCGCTTTGCTGGACTGGAGCTTCCAGTTGCTGTCGCCGCCGCAGCAGGAAGTGCTGCGCCGCTGCGGGGTGTTCAAAACCGCCTTTTCGCTGGAAGCGGTGCGGGATGTGCTGGCGGACGAGGCTTTGTCCTTCTGCGCCGTGCGCGATTGCCTGCTGGACCTGGTGGCGAAATCGCTGGTCCGGGTGGACCTCACCCAGTCACCACCCACTTACAGCCTGCTTGGAATCACGCGCGCCTATGCCCTCGGGCACCTGGCCGAGGACCCCGGCAGGCCTGAGCTGCTGCAGCGCTACGCGGCATTCATGCCGCCCGGCTGATGGTAGCTGACGGCCGCTGATTCACGGCGATTCACGGCCAGGCCGCGCAATTCACTGCATTTAACTGGGCAGGTAGCCAGGGCTACGCCAACATGGATCCACGCACCTGCCGTGCGGTTCCAATCTAATCAAGGAGTTATTCATGAAAGTCTTCCTTCTCCCATTGCTGCGCGCGCTGACGCGCGGCACGCGTGGGCTGGTCCGCAGCCTGGCGCTCACCGCGCTGCTCTCATCGCCTGTGCTGGCGCAGACGGTGCAGAGCCGTTTCGCCGATGTCAACGGCAACCGCATCCATTACCTGGTGGCGGGCAAGGGCGATCCGGTCGTGCTGCTGCACGGCTATACCCAGACCAGCCATATGTGGCGGCCGCTGATGGAGAAGCTGGCACGCGACCATCTGGTGATTGCGCCCGATCTGCGCGGCTTCGGCCAGTCCTCGCTGCCGAAAGACGGCGTCACCAAGGCCGAGATGGCGCAGGACGTGCATGCGCTGGTGGCCAGCCTGGGCCTGCCCAAGGTGAAAGTGGTCGGCCACGACATCGGGCTGATGGTCGCCTACGCCTACGCGGCGCAATACCGCGACCAGGTGAGCAAGGTTGCGCTGCTGGATGCCTTCCTGCCCGGCGTGGGCAACTGGAAGGATGTGTGGCTGCTGCGCGACCTGTGGCATTTCCACTTCTACGGCACCACGCCGCTGGCGCTGGTGAAAGGCCGTGAGCGCACCTACTTTGAGCACTTCTGGAACGATTTCGCGGCCGATAAAACGCGTTCGATTCCGGAAGCGGACCGCAAGCTTTACGCTGCCGCCTATGCACGCGAAGGCGGCATGCGTGCCGGCTTCGAGGCCTTCCGCGCTTTCGAAAAGGATGCTGCCGATTTCGCCGGTTTTGCCAAGCAGCCTCTGACCATGCCCATGCTGGTACTGACGGGTGAGAAAGCGTCGGGGCCGGTGTTGATTACGCAAGCGAAGCTGGTCGACACGAACGTCGAAGGCATCATCATTCCGGGCGCGGGCCACTGGCTGATGGAAGAAGCGCCGCAAGCCGTTATTCCGAAGCTGGTCGAGTTCCTGAAATAGTTTGAATCCGGAAGCGTATACGCGCTTCCTGATCGCAGCGGAGCGCGCTTTGCCGGCGCGCTTCGAATGCTGCACACAGGCGGTTGCCTGCGGGGTCTTCCAGCTCAGGGTGAATGCGCAGCTGGTAGCTTCCTGTCTTCCAGCCCGAGGCGGGCACAAAATGCCATTCGCTTTCGCCGGCGGCCAGCGCCGCATGGCCGGCGACGCGCCGTCCTTTCGCATCGGCCACCGCAATCAATGGAGCCGCACTGGCATTCACGGGAGTGCGCAGGGCAAGCACCAGCGGCGCCCGTCCTCCGGCTGCAGGCGCACGTACCGTCCAGGCGGCAGGCATCAGTGCCTGTTCCCGGGGAGCGCCAACGCGCCAGCTGCGGTGCAGCGGCCGCGCCAGGCCATCGGCCTGCACTTCGATGCTGAACTGTTCACCCTCATGTAGTGCCGGGCCGAGCGCGATATTCGGCCCCACACCGTGCTTGATGCGTCCAGGCTGCAACAGCAGCACCAGCTGGCGTCCCTCCTGGTCCGGCAAGACCAGGTCGAGGAGGGCATCGCCGATCTCGCGTCCGGCTGCATCGCGCAGCACGATGGCTGGCGGCTGCTGTGCCGGCAGCGCGCGGTCGAGATGCACTTCGATGCGCAGCAGATTGGCGGGTACTTCGGGACCGGAGGGCGTAATCACGCCGCCGGCTGCCGCTGCCGCCACCACGGCGGCAAGGTAGAGCGCGCCCATGCTCAGCGCGCCAGTTCGGGATAGCCTTCGATGCTGCGGCCGTACTTGTGGAATTCGCGGTAAAGGTCGGTTGGCGGATACACATAGTCATCGAAATCATATTCGTTGACGAAGTCGCTTAGGCGCAGGTGGGCGCCTTTGGGGATCGACACCAGCTGCATGGCGCCGCTGGCAGCATCGCGGCGCAGGGCCAGCAGCAGTTTCTCATTGAGGTTGTCGAGGCGCATGGTGGCCGACATCGGCGTCATGAAAGCCTTCACGCCGGCGTAGGGTTTGTCTGGTACGGAGATTGGTTCCCGCAGGCCGGGCAGGGCGGCCTGCTGCGCGATGTCGCTTACCTTCATCAGGTCCGCAGAACGGCTCGAATTCGCCAGCAGTACCATTTCACTGTCGCCGAGCTTGTAGCTGACCATGCCGACCGGCGCGCTGCCCCAACCCATTTCGCCGATCGTCTTGCCCACGATGTGGGCGCCGTCCTTCAGTGCATCGAGCGGAATCAGCACCAGTGGCGTGCAGGTGTAGGCCGCGACCATGCTGGGTACACCGTTCACTGCCACGAAGGTCATGGCGCGGATCGGCGCGCGGGTTTCAACCTGGTTGTGCACCGGGTGGTACATCTCGACGGTCGTGGTCTGCGCCTGGCCATTGAAGGGCAGCTCGAACACGCGCAGCGTGGAAGCAAAATTGCGGTTCGACAGGCCCGCCAGGTACAGCTTGCCGCCATGGTATTTCATGTCCGTGACAGTGAGTGCCGGCGCCGGCAGGCTGCGCCAGAAGGATTTGTCCGGCGCGGGCGCGTCGGTGATCGTGATGAAGGTTTTGAGGCCGCCGGTGGGTAGCTGCCGCACTTTGCCGGAAGCCTCGATGGACAGCACCGCAGCCTTGCCGCCGTACGTCACCGATACATAGGCCATGCCGGTGCCGGGCTGCACCGCGAGGTCTTCGAAGCGCAACGCCCCGTCCTTGACCTTGAGCGCTGCGGCAACCGGCTTCTGAATATCGGCCAGGTTGAAGGGGCCTGCGCTGGTCATGGCCGCATCGGGCACCTTGACGGCATAGACGCGTGCGGCCTTCCAGTCGGCGATATACAGGGTGCCCTTGTCATCGAAGGCAAGCTTGGCGGCGGATTTCAGCTCCGCGCTGTGCACCTGCGCGGCACACAGCAGCAGGCAGGCGGAGGTGTACTTCAGGGCTGGGGGAAATGGTGACATGGCATGCTCCTGGTGGATAGGATGCTTGCATGGTGCAGCGCTGTGCGCCCGCCGCCCAGTGAAATGTCGTGAAGTCCCGGTCTGGTTCACACAAATTCACGCGCTCCGCCATTCTTAAGATAAATTACAAACGTTTGCATTTCTGATCGGGCAGGTATAGAATCGTTTCGAAATCATGGGGAAGCGTAAGCGGTACCAGCCGGGGCGGGAAATGCGTTTGATTATCGAGACTGAACTTGAGGGCACACTGCCGGGCTGGGATGGCGGGACCGTGTTTGCGCTGGCGAACGGCCAGAAGTGGCGGCAGTCGGCGTTTCGCGCCCGTGCCATGCGCCTGAGCGATCCCCTGGTCCGTATCTGGAATGCAGGCGCATACTTCTGGCTGGAGATAGAAGGCGTCCGCGAAATACTTCCGGTGACACGCGTTTCCTGACAAGCAATATACAAAAAGAGGAAAACTATGGAGACAACTCAGTTGGCAAGCGTGCCTCAGGGCCGCCTGCGCTTTGCCATCGCAGGCCAGGTGCTCAAGCTGCTGTCGCTGCTGCCCGCGCAGGTGCGCAGGAGGATGATGCGCACGCATTACGATGCGCCGCTGCCCGCCTATGCGGACTACTTCCGCATGGTCAAGGCCTGCGATCCCACTACGCTCTTTGCCTGGGCTGCCGTGCCGGAAGCCTTGAAGGAGGAGTTCCCGCACCTTGCGCCTGTTCGCACCACGGAAATCACGCTGGAGACCAGTGAGGCCAGCGTGCCGATGCGGCTCTACCGCGATCCATCGATTCCCGCCACGCGCGCCCTGGTCTGGATTCACGGCGGCGGCTTCACCAGCGGCGGGCTGGATTGTGCCGAGGCGAACTGGGTGGCGTATGAATTGGCGGCGCGGGGCATGCCGGTGCTGACCGCGAGCTACCGCAAGGCGCTGAATGGCGTCACTTTCCCCGCGCCTTCCGATGACGTTCTCGCTGCATGGAACTGGGCGGTGGACCACGCCGATATCTTCGGCGTCCGCCGCGACCAGATCCACCTGGGCGGAGGCAGTGCGGGCGGCAACCTGTCGGCCGGTGTCGCGAAGCGCTTGCGCGACCAGGGAGGGCAGGCTCCCGCATCGCTGCTGCTGGTGTACCCGCTGCTGCACAGTACCTTGCCCAAGCTGGCGCCGGAGGATGAAGCCTATTGCAAGCAGCATGCGAAGGCCTTCGCCAGTGACGATTTCGTGCGCGACTGCTGCCTCAACTTTGTGGGTAATCCTGCCGGCCTGTCCGATCCCTACGCATTCCCCGGCCTCGGTTCGCTGCACGGGCTGCCGCCGGTGTTCATCGTCGATGCGCAGCTGGACAGCCTGCGTGCTTCGGGCGAGGCATTCGCGGCGCAGGTGCGTGCGGACGGCGGCACTGCAGTCAATGAATGCGAGATGGGTGCGCGCCACGGTTACATGATGACGCCATCCTCGCCCTTCGCGCATTCAACCCTGGCCCGGATGATCAAGTGGCTGGAGCGCTTCGGCCAGGCCTGAGTCGTTTTGGCTTCGCTTAAAATTACAAACGTTTGCAGTATTGTGGAGAGATGGTGATGAAAGAAATCGGGCCTGAAAAGGGCGTGCATGGCCGCTATATGCCGGGCTATGAGGACATGGTGGACGCCTTCGCCGACAACATCGCACAGGGCCGTGAGCTGGGCGCCGCCTGTGCCGTGTTCAAGGACGGCGCGCCGGTGCTGGATGTGTGGGGCGGCGTGAGCGATCCACGCACGGGCGCGCACTGGGCCGAGGATACGCTGGTCACGGTGTACTCCGTCACCAAGGGCGTTTCCGCGCTGTCCGTGCTGCACCTGGTTGACCGGGGCCTGCTCGACCTCGATGCGCCGGTGGCGAAATACTGGCCCGAGTTTGCCGTCCACGGAAAACAGGCACTGACGGTACGCGAAATGCTGGCCCACCGCGCCGGCCTGCCATACCTGGAAGGTGATGTGCAGCTTGATGAGCTGGCCAGCCCGGAGCATATGGCGGCCCGCCTGGCGGCGCAGGCGCCGATCTTCCCGCCGGGTTCTACGCACATGTATCACGGCATCACGATCGGGTGGCTGACGAGTGAACTGGTACGCCGGATCACCGGCCACACCATGGGCAAGTGGGTGGCGGAGCAGGCGCGCGAGATGGGCATCGAGTTGTGGATAGGCTTGCCCGAAGCCTTGCTGCCCCGTGTCGCCTTCCTGGACGTGCAGGTGCCGGAGCAGCGCACCCTGATGCATGATTTCTTCCCGGTGGGATCGATGGCCTGGAAAGTGGTTTCGCTGAACGGTGCAATCCAGCCGGTGCCCGGCGGTGGCGGCGCGGACCTGAACGACTACCGCGTGCTGTCGAAGGAGCTGGCCGGAGCGAATATGGTCAGCAATGCGCGGTCGCTGGCCCGGTTCTACGACCGCTGCATCGAGCGCCCCGGCAGTCCGGCCTTCGTATCCGCACGCACGGTTGCCGATGCCTGCAAACCGGTATCCACCGGCGTTCCCTTCGACAGCCCGGCGCCGGGCGCTTCCTGGGGCGCGGGTGTGATGATCCCGTTCAGCGTCCAGCCCATGCTGGGTCCCGGCAGTTTCGGCCACGATGGCTATGGCGGCAGCCTCGCGTTTGCCGATCCGGCAAGCGGCTTCAGTTTTGCCTATGTGCGTAACCAGCTGGCGCCAGGCGGCGTAAGGGACGAAACCGTCTACCGGCTGGTGGACGTGCTGCGCTCCTCAATAGAAAGGTAGTTCAATGAGTTTAGATCCAGAGCTGCTGCGCGTGCTGCAGCCGGTGCCCGGTCACGTCCAGATTCCGATCGACTGGAAGGCCTTGCGTGAAGCAGGGGATGCCATGCTGCTCACGCTGGCCGGTCCGGAAGGCCTGGCGCCGGTGCAGGCAGTGGAGCAATACCGCGTCGGCGTGGCAGGCGTGCCCGATGTGCGCGTGTACCGCCCGCACGGTGCTGCAAGCATGACGATCATTCATTTCCACGGCGGCGGCTGGGCGCTGGGGAATCTCGAAACAGTTGATCACACGGCACGCAAGATATGCCACCAGCTGGGCGCCATCGTCATTTCGTGCACCTACCGGCTGGCGCCGGAACACAGGTTTCCAACAGCGTTCAACGATGCGCTGGCGGCCACCCGCTGGGCCTTGTCGCAGATAGAAGAACTGGGCGGCGATCCGCGGCGGGTGGCGATTGCGGGCGACAGCGCGGGCGGCAACCTCGTTGCGGCCGTGACGATCGCACTACGCGACGAGCAGCGGATGGCGCGCTTCGGCATTGCACGCAGATTGCCTGGGCTGTGCGCGCAATTGCTGCTGTACCCCGGCGTTGATGTGCGCGACAGCGCGCGCACGGCGCCGTCCTATGTGGCGGACCGCGATCCTTCCACCAGGACGGCGATGGTAGATGAATTCATCGCGGCCTATCTGCAGGGCGGGGACCGCAACGACTGGCGCGTGTCGCCGCTGGCTGCGGAAGACCTGTCAGAATTGCCGCCTGCGATGATTGTCGTGGTGGCGGTCGATCCCGTGCGCGACCAGGGCGTTGACTACGCAAGGCGCCTGCAGGATGCTGGTGTGATCTGCGAGCTGATTGAGTACCAGCACCTCACACATGGTTTCTGCCATGTCGGCGCCATTGTGCCGGCTGCGGGAGCCGCTTTCGACGAAGTGCTCACGCGCTTCGAACAGTTTGTTAATGCAGGCAAGGGAGACAACGATGATGCAGTCAGCTGAAACCGCAGGCGAGGGGAGCGGTGTAACGGGGCGCCGCTTCAGTATCGGGCAGAAGCTGCTCATTGGCAGCGGGCAGTCGGTGGAAATGGCCATCGCCTTCGTCGCCGCCACCTTCCTGCTGTACTACCTCACCAATGTGTGCGGCATTGATCCGGCCATTGCTGGCGGCATCCTGTTCGTCTCGCTGTGCGTGGATGCGGTGGCCGATCCCCTGATCGGTTCCTGGTCCGACCGTTCGCGTTCGCGCTGGGGGCGCCGCCTGCCATTCATGGTGGCCGCCTTGCCCGTCGTGAGCGTGGCCATCTTTGCGCTGTTTGCCTTGCCGGGCGGGTGGGGGAGCACTGCCACCATTGCCGTCGTCCTGATGCTCAATATTGTGCTGCGTGTGGGAACCTCCTTCTATGCGCTGCCATACGCCGCCATGACCGCCGAGCTGACCACGGATTATGGCGAGCGCTCCAGCATCGCCGCCTACCGTGCCCTGTTCAGCTTTGTGGCCGCGGTGGCGTGCGCGGTGCCGGCCTTCGGCTATATCCTGAACAATCCGCAGAAGATGTCGAGCGCCAGTGCCTATGTTGAACTGGGCCTGCTGTGCGCGATGGTGGTGCTTGCCGCGGGCGCCATCTGCGTGCTCGGCGCGCGGTCGATGACGCGCGGGCAGGGCCAGCTGCAGTCCGCCGGTGCGCCGCATGGCTCATTCCTCACCGATGTGAAGGAGCTGTTCCGCAACCGCTCGTTCGTGGTGCTCTTCCTCTGCTGCCTGTTCTGCCTGACGATTGCCGGCAGCCTGGCGGCGCTGAACCTGTATGCCTACCAGTACTACTGGCGCCTCACCCAGGCCCAGACCCAGCAGGCGGTGCTGCTGCTGCAGGGCGGCTACCTGTTCGGCATACCGCTCGCACTGCTGGTGCTGCGCTCCATGGAAAAGCGCACGGCAATGGCGCTGGGCTTCATCGTGCTGGCCGTGATCCAGGGCGTGTTCCCGATGCTGGCCAAGCTGGCGCCGCTGTCGGGACTATCGGGGGTCGTCATCGTCAACGGCATACAGCTGTGCGTCGGCCTGTGCTCGGCCCTGCTGTTCATCACCATGCAGTCCATGGTGGCGGATGCGGTCGATGAACATGAGTACCGCTTCGGCACCCGCTGCGAAGGTCTTTACTACAGCTCCCTCATCTTCGCCACCAAGGCGGCGAACGGCATCGGCTCGCTGATGGCGGGCCTGATCCTGTCCCTGGTCGGCCTCAAGGCGGCGCAGTCGCCGGGCGCGGCCGTGAGCCTGTCGGTGGAGGGCACGAACCTGCTGGGATGGTTCTGGGGGCCGGGCCATGGCCTGCTGTTCCTGCTGCTGGCGCCGCTCCTGATGGCTTACCGCATCAACCGTCGCGAGCATGCGCGCATTATCGCTGCGCTGGCGCAGCGGGCAGCGGCGCCGCAGGGCGAAGCCAAACGTATGGCAGGATTGGCGGTGGGCTAACGGCAGGCTCCCCGTAAACCGGGCTTTTCAACCGTTTGTATTCCGGGTTGTGTAAGACATATATATAATGAAACTTCTTCACACTCGACTGAACTTATGCCACGCATCTCCAAGCCCGTTCCGAATGCCGCGATTCCAGGCGGCGCTCGTCCGCGCTTGGCGGATATAGCCCGCCTGGCCGATGTCACAGTGTCGACGGTCTCGCGTGCGCTGGCGGACAATCCGCTGGTGAAGGCGGAGACCCGCAAGCGCATCATGGAGATTGCAACGGCGCTCAATTATTCCGCCAACGCGGCCGCGCAGAACCTGCGCACGGGCCAGAGCCGGACCATCGGCGTGGTGGTGCCGCTGGACCCGGCCTTGCCGGACCCAGTCTCGGCGCCATTCCTGCTGGCGCTGCTGGGCGGCATCGCCGATGCGCTGACCGAGCGTGGCTACGACATGCTGATCTCCCGTATCAATGTGGAGCGGCTGGACCGGGTGGCGCAGCTCTACGATTCCGGGCGAGCCGAAGGCATCATCATGATCGGCCAGTGGGGCTACCACGACCACCTGAACAAGATGACCGAACGCGGCGTGCCGCTGGTGGTCTGGGGGGCGCCGCTGCCGCATCAGAAATACGCCACGGTGGGCAGCGACAATGCCCTCGGCGGCGAACTGGTGACTGGCCACCTGCTGGACAAGGGCGCGCGCCGCATTGCCTTCTTCGGCGACATCGAACTCAATGAAGGGCGGCTGCGCCATCAGGGTTATCTCAATGCGCACAAGCAGCGCGGGCTGATGGTCGATCCCGCGCTCACCCGCTCGATTCCCTTCATCGCGGATTCGATGCAGGTGGAGGTTATGTCCATGCTGAAGCAGGGCATGAAGTTCGACGGCATCTTCGCCGGCAGCGATGCGGCGGCCCTGTCCATCGTTCCCGGCCTGAGGGCAGCCGGGGTGAGGGTGCCCGAGGACATGCTCATCGCAGGTTACGATGACATTGGCCCCGCTGCCTATGCCCATCCGCCGCTGACCACCGTGCGCCAGCCCATGCAGGCGGCAGGCGAGAGCCTGGTTGATTGCCTCATGAAGCAGCTCGACGGACAGTCCGCAGATTCCGTCATGCTGCCGACGGAACTCGTCATCCGCGCTTCTACCACACGCGGCTAAGCCGCACCCGATGCGTCCGTCCCGGACGCTCTCACCCGCAAACATTGTCTAACGTTTGCATTTTTGCTTCACACATCGAGAAAAAACATGAATTTGCTTGTGCTGCACCAGCAAGCTCGCTAATATAAATAAAAAATACAAACGTTTGCATTAATCGTCAAAGTGCGCCAGACACATCACAACAACATTGGAGACACGCCATGCACAAGCCAGTCCGTTTCAACCGCGCCGCCATTGCCGCCGCCGCCTCGCTGTTCTGTACCTTGCCCGCGCTTGCGGCGGGGCAGGAGGCAGGCAACGACCAGGCCATCGATAAAGTCATCGTCACCGCGCAGAAGCGCGAGCAGGCGGCGCTCGATGTGCCGGGTTCGGTGGCCAGTGTTAACACGGAGCGCCTGGCGCGCGAAGGTAAAGTGCGGCTGGAAGACTACGTGGCTTCGGTGCCGGGCCTGTCGCTGTCTTCCTACCGCCAGGGCTTCACGCAAGTGACCTTGCGCGGCATTACTACGGGTGTGGCGCAGTCGGCTTCCACCACGGCTTTCTACATCGACGAAGCGCCGATCGGTTCGGTCAATGCCTACACGCTGGGCAGCACGATCACGCCCGACCTGGATCCGGCGGAGCTGCAAAGGATTGAAGTGCTGAAAGGCCCGCAGGGCACGCTGTACGGTGCCGGTGCGATGGGCGGCATGGTGCGCTATGTCACCGCGCCGCCGAACTTCCGCGAGCTGCGTGGCAGTGTGACCCTGGGCGGCAGCCAGCTGGATGGCGGCGGCAATGGCTCCTCTGCGCGCGCGGCGCTCAATGTGCCCTTCAGCGACAACACGATGGCACTGCGCTTCTCCGCCTTCCGCCGCAAGGACGGCGGCTTTATCTCCACTACCAAGGGGCGCGATGAGATCAACGAATCGACGGTGTCCGGCGGCCGCATGGCGTTCACCTGGCTGATCAACACCAACTGGAAGCTGAACTCCTTCTTCCAGACCCAGAAGGTCGATTCCAAAGGCACGGCGATGGAAGATGTGGATGCCAAAACCTTGCGCCCGCTGTATGGCAAGCACAAACAGCAGACCTTCGTTCCCGAACCCTCGTTTGCCCACATTGACGTGGCCAATATCACCCTGAACGGCGAAGTGGGGCCTTTCGAGCTGGTGTCATCGACCACCTGGCAGAACATCAAAACCCAGACCACGACGGATAACACCTATGGCTTCGGCGTGACGCTGGGCGCGGCGCTCGGCATTCCGGATCTCGGCATCGTGGGCGACCACAGCGCCAACACCAAACGCTGGTCGCAGGAGCTGCGCCTGCGCGGCAATGTCCTCGATTCGAAGCTGCAGTATGAAGGCGGCGTGTACTACACGGGCGAAGACGGCAGCACCCTGATTCCAACACCGAGCCCGTTCTCCACCACCACCGGCGCACCGTATCTGCTGCCCGAGATTGCGCGCGCGGCCGTCATCTCCACCTACAAGGAATATTCCGTATTCGCCAACGCGACCTATTCGCTGACGCCGAAGATCGACCTGCAGGCCGGTGTACGCCACGGCTCGGACGACCAGACCTACGAACAGGCCTACCAGGGCCTGCTGGTGGGGCCGGTGCCGCTGGTCTTCAAGTCGGACGCGAAAAACAACAAGTCCACCTACCTGCTTACCGCAGGCTACAAGCCGACGCCTACCGATGCCCTGTATGCCCGCGTGGCAACGGGCTACCGCGCAGGCGGTCCGAATGCGGTGCCACCTGCCGCCGTCGTCAATGCGGCGCAGACCTTCCGGCCCGACACGCTGACCAGCGTGGAGGCGGGCTACAAGGCGGTGTTCGGCGGCGGCAAGGTGTCCTTCGAGGGCGCCATCTTCAGCACCAAGTGGAAGGATATCCAGATCCAGACCTCGGCCAGCGGCTTCGCCTATTTCGTCAACGGCGGTGCGGCCACCAGCAGCGGTGCGGAAGCATCGCTGGTGCTGTATCCGGTGCCTGGCCTGGTGCTGCGCGCCGCGGGCGGCTACACCCGCGCCGTGCTGGATGAAGCGGCGCCGGACGCGGGCGGCCTGGCAGGCGACAGCCTGCCATTCGTGCCGAAGATTACTTCCTCGCTCAGCGCCAACTACCGCTGGGCGGCAGTGGCGGGCTGGCAGGCCTCGCTGGGCGCAAGCGTCGATTACACCGGCGAGCGCTCCTCCGACTTCAGCGCCAAGGCGCCCGTCAATGTTCCGGACTTCACCACCTTCAACCTGAGCGGCGGCATTGAGAAGGGCAACTGGCGCCTGTCGCTGTATGGCAAGAACCTGGGCAATACGCGCGGCATCACCTACATCAAGTCGCGCTCGCTGATGCCGGATGCGAACCCGCTGGCGGCTGGCCTGATTGCGCCGCGCACCATCGGCGCGGACGTCACTTACCGCTTCTGAGCCTGTTGCGTCCTTGACCGGAGACCAATATGAGAAAGCATTTGTCAGCCTTGGGCCTCGTTGCGGCGGTGCTCCTGAGCGCCTGCGGCGGCGGCCTCGAACAACAGGACGCCCCGGCGCCGGTGGCGGCTCGCCAGGCCATGGCCGCAGCACCGGCCGGCAGCGTGCGCTGCGCGCTGCCGGCCCCCGGCAAACTGTTCGGTGCGCTGGACGCCACCGGGCTTGGCTTCAACCAGGCCCGCCTGGACGCTGCGATCCGCTTCGGCGAGCGCATGCCCAGCACCTCGATTCGCGTCTACCGCCATGGCTGCCTGGCAGGCAAGAGCACGCTCGACCCGGCCAGCACCTACCTGCCGCAGCCGCTGTTCAGCGGGTCCAAGTCGGTGCTGTCGCTGGCCGTCGGCCGTGCCGTTACGCTAGGCTACCTGGAGCTGGACGAGCCTATCGGCACCTACCTGACCGAGGCCGATGCGGCGCATAGCGCGATTACCGTACGCCAGTTGCTGAACCAGACTTCCGGCCTGCAACTGATACTGGCGGACGAACTCGCCGCGCTGACCGCCGATCCGGTGCAGTACACGCTTGCGCTGCCTTCCTGGTATGCGCCGGGCAGCGAGTTCATGTACGCGCAGAATACGCTGACCCTGCTGGCCCACATCGTTGAGCGGGCCACCGGCAAGGATTTCCAGGCCTTCACGCAACAGGAGCTGATGAACCGCATCGGCATTCCGCGCAATCACTGGGTATGGCTGCGTGACCGCAGCGGCAACACCTTCGCCTGGGGCGGCCTGCTGATGCGCCCGGACGATGAAGCCCGCCTCGGCCACCTGATGCTGAACAAGGGCAAGTGGGGGCAGGAACAGGTGATCAGTCCCTCCTACCTGAACCAGGCCACCACGGGCACGGCGGCCAATCCCGGCCACGGCTTCCTGCTCTGGCTGAACGGGACGGACCACTACAAGGCGGCAGTGATCGGCCGCCCGCAGCTGGTCCAACATCCCTTGCTGCCCGGTTCGCCCGCAGATGCTTACGCCTCCCTGGGTGCGCTGGGACAGATGACGGTGGTTGTGCCGAGCCGCGATCTGGTGTTCGTGCGCAACGGCCCGGGCGGCGGCCTCGATACTGCCGAGGGCAGGGATTTCAATGAACTGGTGCGCCAGGTGATCGCCGCGGTGGACGATATGCCGCAGAACACGGAGCCCGGCCCCTACAGCTATCCGGCTGCGGATTCGCCGGTGGACATCATCGGCCTCGACAACAACATCGCCGACTGGCGCCTGGTCGGCACCTTGCTGGGCGTGGGGGCAGGCACGGTGCCGGGCTGCTCGCTGGTGCTGTGCAACGGCCGCAACCTGGTTGCCGACGCCGCCGTGCTTGGCCTGGACGCGGTCAGCCAGCTGCTTGCCGCCGTGGCCGTCACGGCTGCCGATCTCGCGGGCAGCCTGCTGGCCTGGCAGTAAAAGGAGACATTCATGTATATGACGCAAGGACTGCACCGCGCCGTGCAGCAGAAGCCGGACGCCATCGCGGTCCGCTTCCAGGGGCGCGAACGCAGCAACAAGGAGTTTGCCGGGCGGGTGGCACGCCTGGCCTGGGTGCTCCAGTCACTGGGCATGGCGCCTGGCGACCGGGTGGCCATGCTGGCGCTGAATTCGGACGTCTACCTGGAATACCAGTTCGGCGTGTGGTGGGGCGGCGGTGTGGTCAATCCCTGCAACACACGCTGGAGCGCAGCGGAAATTATCTTCTCGCTGCAGGATTCCACCTCGTCCATCCTGATCGTTGACGATGCCTTCGTGAAGATGGCGCCGCAGATCAGGGAACAGGCCGCCAGTATCCGCCACATCATCTACGCCGGGCAGGGCGAAACGCCGCCGGGCATGCTCGGCTACGAAACGCTGCTGGCAGCGGCAGTGCCGGCCGAAGATGTGTGCCGCCAGGGCAGCGACCTTGCCGGCCTGTTTTATACCGGCGGCACCACAGGCTTCCCCAAGGGCGTGATGCTCAGCCATCACAATCTGTGGGCCTCCGCCATGGCCAGCATCGCCGAAGGCCTGGCGGGAACTGGCCGCGTTTACCTGCACGCGGCGCCCATGTTTCACCTGGCAGATATGGCCTTTTCGATGACGCACGCGCTGTCCGGCAACACGCATGCCTTCGTGCCCGGCTTCTCGGCCGAGGCGGTGCTGGCGAGTATCGACCGTGACCGCGTGACCGATATGCTGCTGGTGCCGACCATGATCCAGATGCTGGTCGATCATCCGGCAATGCAGGCCGGCTATGATCTCGGCAGCCTGAAACGCATCTGCTACGGCGCCTCGCCGATTGCCGAAGCGGTGCTGGACCGTGCGATGGCGGTGCTGCCCGGCGTGGATTTTGTGCAGGCTTATGGCATGACGGAGCTGTCGCCGATTGCCACCATCAACCACGCCTGCAACCACACGGTGGAAGGGCGCAAGGCAGGCAAGTTGCGCTCGGCCGGCCGCGCCACCGTGGGCGCCGAGGTGAAGATCGTCAACGGCGATGGCATCGAAGTGGCGCGCGGCGAGGTGGGCGAGGTGGTGGTGCGCGGCGCGAACGTCATGCTGGGCTACTGGAACAATCCTGCACAGACCGAGGCCGCCATCCGCAAGGGCTGGATGCATACTGGGGACGGCGCCTACATGGATGCGGACGGCTATATCTTCATCGTCGACCGCATGAAGGACATGATCATCAGCGGCGGCGAGAATATCTTTTCCGCCGAAGTGGAAAATGCCATTGCGTCGCACCCTGCAGTCGCTGCCTGCGCAGTAATCGGCATTCCCAATCCGGCATGGGGCGAATCGGTGCATGCGGTCATCGTTCCCAAGCCCGGATGCACGCCGGATGCGGACGATATCATTGCACATTGCAAGGCGCTGATCGCGGGCTACAAATGCCCGCGCAGCATCGCGTTTGCCGGGCAGCTGCCCTTATCCGGGGCCGGCAAGGTGCTCAAGAACCAGCTGCGCGAGCCATTCTGGAGCGGCCGGCAGCGCGGCGTCGGTTAAGGCGCATAATCATTTCAGTGTTCAGTTCCCCGGCGCCCTGCCGGGGCGGTCATCGTTTTATCTGTTGAAAGTACACAATGACACAACAAATCCTGGTAGCGGGGGTAGGCATGATCCCGTTTGCAAAGCCGGGCGCCAGCGCCTCCTATTTCCAGATGGGGGCGCAAGCCATCCGCCTGGCCCTGGAAGACGCGGGCATCGAATATGAACAGGTGCAGCAGGCCTATGCCGGCTATGTCTACGGCGATTCGACCTGCGGCCAGCGCGCCCTGTATGAAGTGGGCATGACCGGCATCCCGGTTTTCAACGTCAATAACAACTGTTCAACCGGTTCCAGCGCGCTCTATCTGGCGCGGCAGGCTATCGCCAGCGGCACGGCGGAGTGTGTGCTGGTTGTCGGCTTCGAGCAGATGCAGGCGGGCGCGCTCGCGGCGTTCTGGACCGACCGGCCGAACACCTTCGCGCGCTTCGATGCCCTGTGCGACGAGCTGACGCCGGAGAGCGCCAACCTGCCGCTGGCCTTGCGCTACTTCGGCGGCGCGGGGCACGAGCATATGAAAAAGTACGGCACGCGCTTGCAGACCTTTGCCAAGATCCGCGCCAAGGCCAGCCGCCATGCGGCGAACAATCCGCTGGCGCTGCTGCGCAAGCTGCTCAGCGAAGACGATGTGATGGATGCCCCCGCCCTGTGGCCGGGCGTGATGACACGCCTGATGGCATGCCCGCCCACTTGCGGCGCGGCGGCGGCCCTGCTGGTGTCGCCCGCGTTCGCCGCCCGCCACGGCTTGAAGCCCGGCGTGCAGATTCTGGCGCAGGCAATGACTACCGATTACCCGAGCACCTTCGAGAGCAAATCCATGATCGACCTGGTGGGCTTCCGGATGACGGAGAAGGCCGCGGCCCAGGTCTACGAGGCCGCAGGCATCGGCCCTGGCGATGTGGACGTGTGCGAGCTGCATGACTGCTTCGCGCACAACGAGCTGCTGACCTATGAAGGCCTGGGTTTCTGCCCGGTGGGCGAAGCCGAGCGCTTTGTGAATGACGGCGATAACACCTACGGCGGCAAGATCGTGACGAATCCTTCCGGCGGCCTGTTGTCGAAGGGGCACCCGCTGGGCGCAACCGGTCTCGCGCAATGCTATGAACTAACGCGCCAGCTGCGCGGCAGCGCGGGCGCCACCCAGGTGCCGGGCGCCCGGATCGCCCTGCAGCACAACCTCGGCCTCGGTGGCGCGGCGGTGGTGACCATGTACGGCCAGGTGTAAAGGGCGCGGCATGGTTGACAGAGCACACATCGGAAAAATTTACGGCCGCATGAGCACCGAGGTCGAGAAAGGCCGCCTGCGCTTTTTCGCCAAGGCCATCGGCGAGACCGATCCGGTCTATACCGACGAGGCGGCGGCGAAGCGGAAAGGCTATGACACGCTGCCGGTACCGCCCACCTACTTCTTCTGCCTGCAGATGATGGACGTGCCCGATCCCACCGCGTGGCTGGGTGAAATCGGGGTGAACCTGCAGCATATCCTGCACGGTGAACAAAGCTTCGAGTACCTCACCATGGCGTGCGCCGGGGATGTGCTGAGCTTCGAATCCGTTATCACCGACATCTACGAGAAGAAGCACGGCGCCCTCACATTCATCGTTGCGCAGACCACGGTAAACAACCAGTTCGGCGTGCTGGTGTGCCGCATGAAGCAATCGATCGTCGTCCGCAATCCGGGAGGAAGCAAATGATGGATCCCACGTTCACCTCCGTCGAAGTGGGAACCCGGCTGCCGCCGCTGCAGGCGCCGCCCCTGTCCCGCGCGATGCTGGCGCTGTACGCAGGCGGCTCCGGCGACCATGTACCGCTGCATATCGACACCGACTATGCGCGCAAGGCCGGCATGCCTGATGTCTTCGGCCACGGCATGCTGACGGCGGCTTGGGTGGGCCGCATGCTGACCGGCTGGGTAAGCCAGCACCGCATCCGCAAGCTGGATATGCGCTTTGTCGGCATCACGCATCTGTACAACCAGGTCAGCTGCACCGGGCAGGTAGTGGAAAAACTGGAGCAGGACGGCGAACGGCGCGTGCGCGTCGAGCTGACTGCCGCCAACCAGTATGGCGAGAAGAAGGTCGTCGGCGAGGCGCTGGTAGCACTCGACTGAGCACATATTTTGACTATCACAGGAGCAGGCATATGAGCAGGAAACTTGAAGGCAAGGTGGCACTGGTAACGGGTTCCGGCCGCGGCATCGGGCGTGCGGTGGCACTGAAACTGGCGGGCGAGGGTGCGCGCGTGGTGGTCAATGACCTTGACGAGGATGTGGCCCATGCGGTGGTCGAGGAGATCACGCAGGCGGGCGGCGAGGCCACGGCCTGCGCAGGCAGCGTTACCGTCCCCGATTTTGCCGAGCGCTTTGTGAAGACGGCGGTGGACCGCTATCAGGGCATCGACATCATCATCAACAATGCAGGCTACACCTGGGACAATGTGATCCAGAAGATGAGCGACGAGCAGTGGTATGCGATGATCGACTGCCACCTGACGGCGCCTTTCCGCATCCTGCGCGCGGCACAGCCGGTGATCCGCGCGCTGAGCAAGGCGGAGCAGGGAAGCGGCCGGGAAGTATTCCGCAAGGTGGTCAATATTTCCTCGGTGTCCGGCACCGGCGGCAATGCGGGGCAGGTCAATTATTCCTCGGCCAAGGCAGGCATCATCGGCCTGACGAAGACACTGTCCAAGGAATGGGGACGCATGAAGGTCAACGTCAACTGCGTTGCCTACGGCATCGTCAGCACGCGGCTCACCGAGGCTACGGCGGGCGCATCCACAGTGAAGATTGAAGGCCGCGACATCAAGGTCGGCGTGAGCCCGGAAGTGCTGGAGATGGCGAAGGCCGGCATTCCGCTGGGCCGGCCCGGTACCGCCGAGGAGGCCGCGGGTGCCGTCTACCTGTTCTGCATTCCGGAATCGGACTATGTGTCGGGACAGGTGCTGGTCTGCGGCGGTGGCCTGAACGGCGTATAAGGAGCGGCCATGTCACAACAATACAGCGCAAGCTGGATGGATGGAGAGCTGGTGCAGTTCGGCGATGTCATACGCCGCTTCTCCGACGAGTACCTGGTGCCGAATGACCTCAAGTGGCGCGAGGAAAAGCAGCCATCGCGGGAGGCCTGGCGCAAGGCCGGTGAACTGGGCATTATCCTGCCCGACGTGCCGGACACCTATGGCGGCTCGGGCGGCACGCCGGCCCATGCGGGCATCGTATCCTGGGAGCTCGGCTACAGCGGCAACACGGGGCTGGGCCTCGGCATTTCCGTGGCCAGCATTGTGGGCCATTACATCTTCAGGTACGGCACGGAAGCGCAGAAGCAGCGCTGGCTGCCGGGCATCGCCAGTGGCGAGATCATCGCCGCTATTGCGATGACTGAACCGGGCACCGGCTCCGACCTGAAAGGCGTGCGTACCCGTGCCGAGCGGCGCGGCGACAGCTATGTGATCAACGGCGCCAAGACCTTCATTTCGAATGGGCAGCTGTGCAATGTGGTGATCGTGGTGGCCAAGACCGATCCGGAGCTCGGCTCGAAAGGAATCTCACTCTTCATCGTCGATACGGAAACGCCGGGTTTCCAGCGTGGCCAGGCGCTCGACAAGATCGGCCTTGAGTCGCAGGATACCTCGGAGATGTTCTTTGCCGATTGCACCGTGCCGGCCGATTGCCTGCTCGGCGAACAGGAAGGGCAGGGCTTCTACCAGCTGATGGAACAGCTCAAATATGAACGGGCGCTGATCGCCATCGGCGCCTCCGGCGCCATGACGCGCGCCTTCGACCTCACGCTCGACTATGTGCGCGAGCGCAAGGCCTTCGGCAGCGCGCTCATCGAGTTCCAGAACACGCGCTTCGTGCTGGCGGGCGTCAAGGCCACCGTGACGGCCTGCCGCGCCTTCTCGGACATGATCATCCAGCAGTGGATCGACGGCACGCTCGATGCGAGCACCGCCTCCATGGCCAAGTTCTGGATCACGGAGCGGCAGTGCGAAGTGACGGACCAGTGCCTGCAGCTGTTCGGCGGCTACGGTTACATGAAGGAATACCCGATCGCCCGCTTGTATGCAGACGCCCGCGTGCAGCGGATCTACGGCGGCACCAACGAGATCCAGCGCGAACTGGTGGGCCGCCAGCTATAGGTCTCAGTTCACGCGATCGTATCGACCACGCCGCCGTCCACGCGCAGGGCGGCGCCGGTAGTGGCCGAGGCCTGCGGCGAACAGACGTAGACCACCATATTGGCCACTTCTTCCGGCGTTGCCACGCGCTGGATGATGGAGCTGCTGCGGTGGGCGCGCACAAAGGCGTTGGCTTCGCGCTCGGCGGCCGCATAGTCGCCGTCCGGCGCCACCATCTGCTGCACGCCTTCGGACAGGGTAGGCCCCGGCAGCACCGCATTCACCGTGATGCCGGTACCCGCCACGCTCTTGGCCAGCCCGCGCGAAATGGCCAGGTTGCCGGTCTTGGTGAAGCCATAGTGGATCATGTCGGCCGGAATATTCAGCCCCGATTCCGACGAGATGAACACGATGCGGCCCCAGTTCTTCTGCTGCATGCCGGGCAGGTAGGCGCGGCTGGCGCGCACGCCGGACATGATGTTGATCTCGAAGAAGCGGGTCCATTCCTCATCCGGAATTTCGCCGAAGGGCTGCAGCGCGAAGATGCCCACATTGTTGACCAGGATATCGGCCACCGGCTCGGCGGCTTGCAGGGTGGCGAAACCGGCAGCACTGGACAGGTCCGCTGCCACGCCGCGCACCTGTGCACCGGCGATACCGGCGCGCAGCCGCTCCAGGGCCTGGTCCACATCGGCCTGTTTGCGGCCGGTGATCACAACGGTGGCGCCGGCGCCGGCCAGGCCGGCGGCAATGGCGTAGCCAATGCCGCGGGTGGAGCCGGTAACGATGGCAGTTTTGCCGCTCAGGTCGATTTGCATGGTCTTCCTTTCAAAGGGTTTCATCAAAACCAGACCGATCATATACGCTCTGCTGTAAGCCTGCCGAGGCGCGCGCCATGCCTCTGCCTTTTGATCCATACTGTTCCATTCCTCTTTGCAACTGGCAAATGCGCGGAGCGATGCTGCACGCCCGCTCGACGCGCGTTTCAGTCAATGGTCATACATAGAGGTATTCAATGAGTAGTACTCTGCAGTCCAACCCGCAGGAAGACGCGGACCACGCATCCCATTTCGTACGCTTTTATCATGATGAGGCAGCGCTGCTGACCGAGGTGAGCGAGTATCTCGACGCCGGGTTGCGCAGCGGCGGCACAGCGGTCGTCATCGCCACCGCAGACCACCTGAACAGTTTGCAACAGCAATTACTGGGCCTGGGCACCCTGGAAGGGCAGGAGCGCTGGTTCCCGGGTGAGCTGGTGATGCTGGAGGCGTCCGGCATCATGGGGCGCTTCATGGTGGATGACTGGCCGGATGAGCGGCTTTTTCGCGAGGTGGTCGGCGCCGTGGTGCGCAAAGCCTGTGCGCCGGGAAAGCAGGTTCATGCCTTCGGCGAAATGGTCGCCCTGTTATGCGCGCGCGGCCTGTACGACGCCGCGGTGCGGCTGGAACAGCTATGGAACCAGTTGCGCGAGGAGCATCACTTTTCCCTGTTCTGCGCCTACCCATGGGAACTCTTTCCATCCGAAGAGCGCACGCTGGTCTTTCAGCACGTTTGCAAGGAGCATGACCATGTGGGCCGTCACAAATACCTTCCCGCGGCAGCACAGGATGTGAATTTGCAACTGGCGCTGCAGGAACAGAAAAACCTCGTGCTGCAGACTGAGCTGGCGCGCGTGAAGCAGTCCGAGCAGACGCTGAGGCACCGCGAACGCGAGTTCGCGGACTTCGTGGAAAATGCCGCCGAAGGGCTGCACCGGGTTGCGCCGGACGGCACCATTTTGTGGGCGAATGCGGCTGAATTAACGCTGCTGGGTTACCGGTGGGAGGAGTACATCGGCCATCACATCGCTGAATTCCATGCTGACCGGACGGAAATCGAGAGTATCCTTGAGCGCCTGCATGCCGGCGAAACCCTGCTTGACCAGCCCGCCCGCATGTTGTGCAAGGATGGTTCGATCAAGCATGTGGTGGTGAATTCCAATGGCTGCTTCGAGAACGGCAAGCTGCGCTATACCCGCTGCTTCACGCGTGACGCGACCGACCGCCACCTGCTGGCCCAGGCACACCGCGAGCGGGAAGCGCTGGTGCAGGAACTGTCGCGCGCCAATGAGGCCAAGGATGAATTCCTGGCCATGCTGGGGCACGAGCTGCGCAATCCACTGGCGCCCGTCTCTGCCGCTGCTGAGCTCATCGGGCTGGTGGCGGAAGACCCCGAGCGTGTGCGCAAATCGGCCGCCGTCATCATGCGCCAGGTGGAACACATGACTGGCCTCATCAATGACTTGCTGGACGTGGCACGGGTGACGCGTGGCCTCGTTGTGCTGGAAAACGAAGCGCTCGATTTACGCGACATCTCCTATGAGGCCATTGAGCAGGCGGCGCCCCAGATGCGGGCGCGGCAACAGCGGCTGCTGCTCGACATCAGCCCGGCGCTGGCCATCGTGGCCGGCGACCGCAAACGGTTGGTGCAGGTGGTAGCCAACCTGTTGTCGAATGCGAGCAAGTTCACGCCTGCAGGCGGCGAGATCAGTGTGCGCCTGGGCATCGGCGGTGAGCAAGCAGAGCTCGCAGTCTGCGACAACGGGGTGGGCATGGATCCGGACCTGACGGCCCGCGCTTTCGATCTGTTCGTACAAGGCCGCCGCACGCCGGACCGCAGCCAGGGGGGCCTTGGGATCGGCCTGTCGCTCGCCAGGCGGCTGATCGATGCCCATGGCGGGTCGCTCACCGCTGCCAGCGCCGGGGCCGGGCAGGGCAGCACCTTCACCATCCGCCTGCCCTTGCAGCCTGGCGGGCTGCCCGGCGCGCTCCGTCCTGCGCAGCCGGTGGCGCGGGCGGGCGCCACATCGCTGGCTGTCACGGTGGTGGACGACAACCGGGATGCCGCCGACATGCTGGCAGGCCTGTTGTCGGCGGTCGGGCACCGCGCCCAGGCCGTCTACGATGCCGGTGCCGCGATCGGCGCGGCGGAATCGGCTTGTCCGCAAGTTTTCCTGATCGACCTTGGCTTGCCGGAAATGGACGGCTTCGCCCTGGCACGCCGCCTGCGTGCCATGCCCGGCGCGGCCGCCTGCGTGTTCATTGCCGTTACGGGCTATGGCCAGCGCAGCGACAGGGAGTTGAGCAAGGCGGCCGGATTTGATCATCACCTGGTGAAACCTGTCGACATTGCTGAGCTGCTGGAGCTGCTGGCGCGGATCGGCGAAGCACGGGCGTAGTGCCCGTGAACGCGGGCCGGCATCGGGCCGAGGTCCAGGGCTGTGGCGCGCGGCCGGCCGCGCTATACTGCTGAGATATAGAATATCAGCCAGCCATGACCGAGCGCCCAGATCACGACCAGGAAAATGTTAACCAGCTGACGCTGCTCGTCGAGCGCATCAGCGACTACGCCATTTACATGCTGACGCCGGACGGGGCGGTGGCCAGCTGGAACGAAGGCGCGCGCCGTTTCAAGGGCTACCAGCGGGACGAGATTCTTGGCCACCATTTTTCCACCTTCTATACGGCCGAGGACCGCGCCGGCGGCTTGCCGGACCGGGCGCTGGCCACGGCGAAGGAGCTGGGGCGTTTCGAAGCCGAAGGCTGGCGCGTGCGCAAGGACGGCAAGCGCTTCTGGGCCTCGGTGGTCATTGACCGCATCAACGACGACCAGGGCAAGCTGGTCGGCTTTGCCAAGATCACGCGCGACATCAGCGAACGCAAGGCGGCCGAGGCCGCCCGCCGCGACGGCGAATTGCAGTTCAGGCTGCTGGTGCAGGGCGTGGTCGATTATGCGATCTACATGCTGACGCCCGATGGTGAGATCGCCACCTGGAACAGCGGCGCCGAGCGCATCAAGGGCTATACGGCGGACGAAGTCCTGGGCACCCATTTTTCGCGCTTCTATACCGAAGAGGACCGCGCCGCCGGCCGGCCGGACAAGGCGCTCAGCACGGCGCGTGCCGAAGGGCGCTTTGAGGCCGAAGGCTGGCGCGTGCGCAAGGACGGCAGCCGCTTCCGCGTCCATGTGGTAGTGGACGCGATCCGCGACGAATCGGGCAGCCTGATCGGCTTTGCCAAGGTTACGCGCGATATCACGGAGCGCCTGCTGCTGGAAGCGGCCCAGGCGGCTCTGCACAACGCGCAGAAGCTGGAGGCGATCGGCAAGCTGACGGGCGGCGTGGCGCACGATTTCAACAATATCCTGCAGGTAATCGGCGGCAGCGTGCAGCTGCTGTCCGAGCTGGTGCGCGACAATGCGGGCGCCGTGCGCTACGCCAATATCGCCCTCGATGCGGTGGAGCGCGGCGCCAAGCTGTCCTCGCAATTGCTGGCGTTCGCACGCCGCCAGCCGCTGCAGCCGGTGGTGGTCAATGCCGGGCGCATCGTGCGCGAGATGCGCGACCTCATCCAGAGGGCGCTGGGCGAGCAGGTGGAGATCGAAAGCGTGATCTCCGGCGGCTTGTGGAATATGCAGGTCGATCCGGGCCAGCTGGAGAATGTGATCCTGAACCTGGCGATCAACGCGCGCGATGCCATGCCCGAGGGCGGCAAGCTGACGCTGGAAGTCGGGAACGCCATGCTGGATGACAGCTATGTGCGTTCGGAGCCCGACTTGCCGCCAGGCCAGTATGTGGTGGTCAGCGTCAGCGATACGGGTACCGGCATGTCGGCCGAGGTGCTGGACCGGGCCATTGAACCCTTCTTCACCACCAAGGGCGAAGGCAAGGGCACCGGGCTAGGGCTCAGCATGGCATTCGGCTTCGTGAAGCAGAGTGGCGGCCATTTCCGCATCTACAGCGAAGTGGGGCATGGCACCACCATCAAGATGTATTTCCCGCGCACCCATGCGAATGAAGACCTGCGCCCCTCCGCGCTGCCGGCCGAAATAAGCGGCGGTGACCAGACCATCCTCGTGGTCGAGGACGATGCCAACGTCCAGGCCATGGTGGTGGAAACCCTGGCAGGGCTTGGTTACCGCGTGCTGAAGGCGGACAACGCGGAAGCCGCATTGGCCGTGCTCAAGGCCGGGGTGCATTGCGACCTGCTGTTTACCGACGTGGTGATGCCGGGCACCCTCAAAACGCCGGAACTCGCGCGCCAGGCCAAAGCCCTGCTGCCGCGGCTGGAAGTCCTGTTTACGTCCGGCTATACCCAGAATGCCATTATCCATGGCGGCCGCCTCGACCCCGGCGTGCAGCTGTTGAGCAAGCCCTACCGGCGTGAGGACTTGGCGCGCAAGGTTGCGGAAATGCTCAAGGCCGGCAAGCACCCGGGCGCGCGCCGCGTGCTGCTGGTGGAAGACAATGAGGACGCGCGGGCGATGGTGGTCCAGCTGATGCAAGTACTGGGCTACCAGGCCCGCGCCGTAGGCTCGGCCGAGGCCGCATTACCGCTGCTGGCGGAGCAGAACTTCGACGTGCTGATGACCGATATCCGCCTGCCCGGCCTGGATGGCATCAGCCTCGCGCAGCAGGCGAAAAGCGCCCAGCCGGGCCTGCACATCGTGCTGTGCTCAGGGCTGGCCAGCCTGCCCGAGCAGGCGCGCACCCTGAATGCCGTCCACCTGACCAAACCGTTCGACCAGGCCCGGCTGAAAGCTGCACTCGGCTAGAGCTTGCTGCCTTGGCTGGGCAGTGAATCGGTTCGTCTCCGGATTCGGCCGGCCGGCGCCAGCGCGGCAAATGCAGCCGGCTGCCCGGCTCAGGCGCCGGTTAGCATGCGCAACAGCTGGCCCGCGATCCAGCCGCCGTAGGTTCCCAGCGCGTAGCCGAATACCGCCAGCAGCACGCCGACCGGGGCCAGCGACGGATGAAACGCGCTGGCCACCACCGGTGCACTGGCCGCGCCCCCGATATTGGCCTGGCTGCCGACTGCCATATAAAAGACCGGAGCCTTGATCAGCCAGGCCATGCCCAGCATTAGTGCACCGTGGAAGCTGATCCAGATCAGGCCGAGCACAAACAGTTCCGGGTCGGAGAAGATCGCCGCCAGGTTCATCTGCATGCCAATGGTCGCAACCAGGATATAGATGGCAACCGATCCGATTTTGGACGCGCCGGCGCCCTCCAGATTGCGGGCGCGCGTGAAGGACAGCAGCAGTCCAAAGGTCGTGGCGAGCACGGTCACCCAGAAGAAGTTGGCCGTCAGGCTGTACCGTTCGAGATAGGGCGCGTGGGTTTTGATGAAGGGAACAATAAAGCCCGTCATCCAGTGCGCAAGGCCAGTGGCGGCGAGGCCATAGGCCAGAATCAGCATCAGGTCGTAAGAACTGCTGATCCGCGCGTTCGCGAGCTGTACTTTCTCCACGCGCACGCGCAGCTCCTCGATGGCCCGCGTGTCGGCGCCGCGCCGTGCATCGAGGCGCGCGCTGCGGCTGGCCAGGAACAGCAGGAAGGCCATCCAGAGATTGGCGCAGATAACGTCCACCGCCACGAATTTGCCGAACACGTCGGCGCCTACCTGGTAGACCTCCTTCATCGCCGCCTGGTTGGCGCCGCCGCCGATCCATGCCCCGGCGGTCGTGGTCATGCCGCGCCAGATGGCGTTCGGTCCATCTGGATTGAGCAGCGCCGGATCGAACATACCCATGACGGCAAGGGCGAAGGGGGCCCCCAGGATCACACCGGCGGTACCGGTAAGGAACAGGATGAGGGCTTTGGGGCCGAGGCGGACAATGGCGCCCAGGTCGCACGCCAGCGTCAGCAGTACCAGCGCCATCGGCAGCAAATAGTCACGGGCCACCGGATACAGGCGTGACGATTCGCCATTGATGATGCCGAAGGTATTGAGCAGGCCGGGAATGAAATAGCAGAGCAGCAGCGCGGGCACCACCGCGTAAAAGCGGCGCCAGCCGGGGTGTTGCGACCGCTCGCTGGCCAGCACCAGGGCCAGAATGCTCATCAGTATGCCCAGGACGACCGGGTCGGACGTGATCAGTGCGGAATTGATGGGTTCGTTGGGGATGCCTGCTGCCATGGTCTGCACCGGTGAATGGTTGAGTGGAGTGCATACTAACGCATGTTCGCTGGGCAGGGTAGGCCGGGCGTCATGCTGTGTATAATTGCTGCAGGGTGATCGTACCGTCCGGGTATGACAGGATTTGCGATGGTCGGGCCGCCACGCAGCAATGCTATCAAGGGGCGCGCGATGCGTATTAAATGGCGGCTGTCGACTACCTTCCAGGCGTTCACCGAATCGGGCAAAGCCGGCGGCATCGTGCTGATGGTGTGCACGCTGCTCTCGCTTCTGCTTGCGAATTCTCCGCTGGGGCCAGCGTATATCGGCTTCTGGCAGACAAAGCTGGCAGGGCTCAGCATCGAGCACTGGATCAATGACGGGCTGATGGCGGTATTCTTCCTGCTGATCGGCCTTGAACTCGAGCGCGAGCTGTATAACGGCGAACTTTCCGACCTGAAGAATGCGCTGTTGCCCATGCTGGCAGCGGCCGGCGGCATTGCGGTTCCTGCCCTTATTCACTTCAGCCTGAACTATGGCACGCAAGCGCAGGCTGGCGTCGGTATTCCGATGGCGACCGATATTGCTTTCGCGCTCGGCGTCCTCGCCTTGCTCGGCAATCGGGTGCCCGTTTCCCTCAAGGTGTTCCTGACGGCGCTGGCGGTCATGGATGATCTGGGGGCAATCGTGGTGATCGCCGTGTGCTACACCGCTGACCTGTCCTTCGCCTACCTGCTGGGCGCACTGGCGGTGTTCGCCGCCTTGCTCTGCATGAACCGCGTGCTGCGCACGATGGCCTTGCTGCCGTACGTGATCGGCGGCGCCCTGATGTGGTACCTGATGCTCCGGTCCGGCGTGCATGCGACCGTCGCCGGTGTGCTGCTTGCTTTTGCAATTCCCTATTCCGCCAAGCGGGACGACCTGCAGTCGCCATCGCATCGCCTCGAACATGCACTCCACCGGCCCGCCGCTTTGCTGGTCCTGCCGGTTTTTGCGCTGGCGAATACCGGGATCGTAATCGGCGCCGGCTGGGCTGGCGCGCTGCTGTCGGCCAACAGCCTGGGGGTGCTGCTTGGTCTTGTCGCAGGCAAGCCCCTGGGGATTGTGCTGTTCAGTGCTGCGGCAGTGTCGCTCGGCCTGTGCCGCCTGCCTGACGACCTGGCATGGCGGCACATCGTGGGCGCGGGACTGCTCGGCGGAATCGGCTTTACGATGTCGATCTTTATTACCAACCTCGCCTTTGGGGGCAATGCGGAGCTGGTCAACGAATCGAAGATCGCGATCCTGCTGGCATCGCTGCTTGCCGGGGCCGCAGGCTTCTGCTGGCTCAGCATTGCAGTGCGCAAGGATAGGCCTCGCCAGAACCGCCCCGCGCACATGCGCTGAGGTCCGGTACCACGCGTTTCAGTGCTACTGCCGGCCGATCCGGCGACCGGCTGCCCAATGCTCAGCAATGTGCCGCTATGTATGTTTCCGCACTGATCAGTTCTGTGCACAGCAGTATTCTGCGTTCAGGCTTTGGCCCTTGCCACTTTGAACCATGGATCGACCACTATGACTGACACCGCGAAGCAGCGCCGCGCCCCGCGCCTGTCGCTCGCCGCATGGAAGCAATTCCTCAACGTAGCGAAGCCATACTGGCTGGAAAATGAAAAAGGCCGGGCCTGGGCTCTGCTGCTGCTCCTGATCGTCCTGATGATGGTGGAGACCAAGCTGGCCGTGATGCTGAACGATCAGGCCGGCGAGATGACCTCCGGCCTGGCGGCGAAGAATGGCGAGCGCTTCTGGAACGCAGTGCGGGCCTGCCTGCTGACGCTGGCGTTCGCGGTGCCGGTGTACGCCTTTTATTACTACATGCGCGACGTGTTCGCCAACCAGTGGCGGCGCTGGCTTACCGGCCGCTTTCTCGACGGCTATCTGAAGGGCCGCAAATACTACGATCTTGGCGCCAACAGCGACATCGACAATCCCGACCAGCGTATCAGCGAAGATATCAACACGTTTACCGGAAGGTCGATTCATTTTCTGTTGATCTTCCTGGGATCGGCCATGCAGCTGGTGGCCTTCAGTGCCGTGCTATGGTCGATTTCGCATGTGCTGGTTGGCGTGCTGGCGGTGTATGCACTGCTGGGTACGGTGCTTGCGCTGTATGTGTTCGGCACGCCGCTGATCCAGCTCAATTTCTGGCAGCTGCGGCTCGAAGCCGATTTCCGCTTCAGCCTGATGCGTTTGCGGGAGAATGCCGAATCCATCGCCTTCTACCGTGGCGAAGCGCAGGAGCGCTCGCACATCGACAGCAGGTTCAACAAGGTCATCCAGAATTTCTCCAGGCTGATCAAGAAGCAGCGCTCCCTCAATCTTTTCCAGCGCACCTTCAGCCAGCTGGCGCTGGTTTTGCCGGGCATGATCCTGGCCAATGGTGTGCTGTCGGGCGAGCTGGAAGTAGGGCGGGCAATCCAGGCGACCGGCGCGTTCACCGCCGTGCTCGGCGCCGTGGGTGTAATTGTCGATAACTTCGAGAGCCTGAGCCGTTTCGTGGCGGGCATCGGGCGCCTGCAGGCGCTGTCCAACCTGGTGCTGCCGGGCGCGAAGACGGTGCCGGAGGCCGACAGCAAATATCCGCGTATCGAGCGGCGCCTAGCCGAACGGCTCGCGCTGGAATCGCTCACGCTGTACCCGCCGCAATCGGACCGGGTGCTCATCAGGGAGCTGAGCCTGGACCTGAAGCCTGGCGATGCCCTGCTCATTGTCGGCGACAGCGGCTGTGGCAAGAGTTCTCTGCTGCGCGCGATTGCGGGCTTATGGCATAACGGCAGCGGGGTTATCCACCATCTGCCGCAGGAAGATTTTTTCTTCCTGCCGCAGCAGCCCTATCTGCAGCACGGCACGCTGCGCAGCCAGCTTCTTTATCCCAGCGCGCAGTCCAGCCTGAGTGACGAGGAGCTGCTGAAAATACTGGAACAGGTGCATCTGCCGCAGCTGGTGGAGCGTGTCGGCGGCCTGGACGCCGTGCAGGACTGGGAGAAACTGTTGTCGGTAGGCGAGCAGCAGCGCCTCGCTTTCGGCCGCGTGCTGGTGCACAAGCCGAACATCGTGATCCTGGATGAAGCCACTAGTGCACTCGACAGCGGCAATGAAGCGTCCTTGTATGGCCGCTTGCGCGAAGGCGGGACTACGCTGATCAGCATCGCACACCGCGCCGCCGTGCTGCGCCATCACACCCATGTGCTGCGCCTGATGGGCGATGGCGCATGGGAGGTGCATGATGCGGCCGTGTTCCAGTTCGATGAACCGGCCGCCGCTGCGCCGGCCGCTCCCGCTGAGGAGAGGCACGCCGGAGTAGGCGCCTTCGTCTAGCCATTCGCCTGCGCCCGGAAGCACGGTTATGCAGCCGGCGTTGTGAGGCGTTTGCTCCAGTCCTCCACGACGCCCGTTGCCACGCGGCGCGCGAACAGATTGCGCCAGCCTTCCGGCAAGGCATCCAGCAGTGCGAGCTGCCGCCATTCGCCCGCCAGCGCGGCATTCACCGGACCTTCGGCGAACAGCGCGGCGATCACGCGCGCCAGCGGCCAGCCGGGATGCGGCCGGTCCACCAGCTCCAGCGCCATGCCGGACTCCAGCCAGCCTTCGCGCAGCACGCGGTAGTACCAGCCGGTGCGGCCAGAACGCTGCATCTGCAGCGCCGCATCCGGGCGGCGCATGCGCAGGTTGAGCTTCCAGCAGGGCTGCCTGCCTTGCGATACCTGCAGCAGCGTCTCGCCGGCGCGGTAGAGGTCGCCAATGTGCACGTCCGGCTCCGTCAGGCCGCTGGTGCTGATGTTTTCGCCCACGCCGCCGATGCCCCATGGCTGCCACATCGGGTAGTGCTCGGCGGGGTAGTGGTGCAGTGCCTTTTCCACGCCGCCGTGATACAGGCGGTCGCCCTGTTCGTCGCCCGCCAGGCCGGTGCGCGTCAGCCAGTGTGCACCCTGCAGCGGCGTTTTGGCGATGCCGGTCATGGCCAGCGGCGGCCCATCCGGGTCCACAGGGCGGGCGGGGCCTGCCAGCAGCGTTTCGATCCTGGTCACGCGTGGATCTCGCCGAGTTTCGAATGCGGATTGATAGAGAAAGGCTTGCCATCGATGACCAGGCAGGGCAGGTCGCGGATGCCGAAGCCGCCGGCTTCCTGCGCCGCCTCCGGCTGCAGCGCGAGATCCACGATGCGCAGTCCCGGTACGATGCCGGACATCGCGCCGGCGATCTGCAGGCAATGGGAACAGCCGTCATGGAACAGTACTGGCGGGGACATGAACAACTCCTGTGATTGAAAGATAGGCCGATCATACATCAAATCTGGAGTGTTGTAAGGAGTCCTAAACAAATGACGTGAAGCCATGGCTTGCTGCGCCGGACAGCCGGCCTACAGGCCTTGCGCGATCGTCCCCTCGTAGCTGCTGGTGTGTGTGGTGCCGGCGCCGCCCTGCTGCAGGCGGTACAGCGTGCTGTTGCCCGGCGCGTCATAGCTGGTGCTGAGCTGATACGGCTGGTTTGGCACGAGGCCTGTGGCGAGGAAGGGCGAACTGGTTCCCTGTACGCGCCATTCGTAGCCTGTCGATTGGGTGGCTGCGCGATTGAAGATAAGGACCGCGCGTTGGTCGACGAATACTGCCGCGGAATTGGCATCGGAGTCCAGCAGCGAGGCTGCAGTCACCTCGGCGACATTGTTTTCCGCCAGGTCGTTGGCCGCCGGCTTAATCAGCGTCAGGAAGAACTGGCCGTCCTGGCCGTTCGGTACACCGGGTGTTTCGATCTCCACCCGGTAGCGGCCACGGTCCGCGTCCGGTCCGGCAGGCGCTTGCGGTGCGGCAGGCGCAAAGTTGTACCATCTCAAGGCATTATTGACCAGTAAAGGCGCAGTAAATCGGCAGTCGTGGCCGTAGATCAGGGCGGTGGTGTTCCCGGGCCACTGCAGACAGTCGTTGCCGGCATCGGGCTGGATGCCGCCCGCCTGGCGGATCACGGCATTGTAAGGAAGCAGCACCTGCGCCGTCACCATGGCGTTGCCCGCGCGCGATGTGAAGATGCGGGGACCATTGCCGAAATCGAAGTTCGTGCGGCCCTGCAGGAGATTGGTTTTCACCGCGTTCTGATTACTGATCTCCCACTGGAAATGGAGCAGGGCAGTTGCCTTGCGTGCATTCTTGGTCCGCACAGCATCGAACACCACCACGGTGGGCTGAGCGCCGGGATTGCGCAGCAATACGATGTCGCGCAGATAGCCGCGCTCCTGAACCAGCTTGCTGGGCAGGTAGGCCTTGCTGGCGTCTCCCTGGGCATAGGCATAGCCCGGCTGGTTCTCGACAAACGTGATGCCGCCCACGACGTTTGCGCCTGACGGCGGCGTGATTTCTTCCAGCGTCGGGGCTTGCTGGCGCCCATTCAGCCACTGTGCGCCGTCGTTGCTGTACGGGGCGAAGCTCGTGTCGTCCGAAGGATTGTCAAGGATGACAACGGTGTTATGCGCGATGCTGCGCGAATAGTAGTTATTCCAATGATCGGTCTCATAGTTGTCGTACACGCCGGAATCGAGCAGTAAGGGGGTACGGTAAAAGAGCGAGAAGCTGTTGGCGTCCAGGTGCTGGTGATTCCTGCTGATGAAGGGCGTGGACTTGAACTCCACCACGGTCGCTTCCTGCTTGTCCCAGCTGTCGCGCATGACAACCTGGCCGCTCGAACGCGAAGCGCGGGCCAGCGGCAAGCGCGCCAGTATCGCTGTCGGCTCGCCGATCGGGCCGTATAGCAAATCCTCCCATGCAGAGTGGGCGTTGAGGATGGCTCGGCGCGGCAGCACCTCTTCCTTGTAGAAGCTGAGACCTTCCGGCGTTCCATTTTTCGCCGCAACGAGCGCCAGTTGCCCGACCGCTTCGTTCCCCGGCGTCAGTCCGTATGAGTCGCTGCTGGCGGGATAGAAACCGTCTGCCCGCAAGGCGTAGATGTAGGGGAATACAATCCGGGAGAGCCAGGAGGTATCAAACAACGGGCCGGTCACCGATCCCGGCGCCACTACGCGCTCCCACATCAGGAGCCGCTCGGCGACTTCGCCGCCCACCGAGCCGTATGCATAGCCGGTGTGGTAGCCGCCGTGCACGGCGATCTGTTTCCACGCCGGGACGAAGCCATACTTGAAATGGTTGTAGATCGTGTCAATCATCGGTTTGACGTCAGTTTGCTCGTCGACGATGGCGAGCAGGCCAAGCGCGGCACCAAAGGCGTCCGATTGCATGTGTCCGGAGATGTATGAACGTGCCGTGTTGGGGCCCGCATAAGGCATTGTAAATGCCACGGGCGTGGTGCATGTGAAAGCGGGGGTGAGCGGATTGTTCGGCCCGCACACCACAGCGGCCATTTCCGCGGCGCGCGCCGTTTCCCTGATGGCGTTCGCCAGCTTCGCCCGATAGCTGAAGGGACTGCCTGGCGCAATCAGGTCTTCCATCGGCCCGTAGACATAGTCGAACAAGAGACCCATGGCGCCGATGCGGGCACCCATGGACCAGGCGGTGCCGGCATTGCGCTGGACGGCGTCCAGCCGCAAGGCATACAGCTTGGCGGCATCCGCATAGCGCGCCCGTTCCGCCTTGCTGTCTGTCAGCAGGTAGGCGAGGCCGAGGATGCGGGCCGGCGCGCTTATCTGGTTGCGGTTTCCGCTCAGGATGGCGTCGCAGTTCGCCCCGGCAGGCGGGCTTTCCGCACATTTTGCGTTGTTCTTCACGAACTGGTCAGCTTCGAACATCAGGCCGAACCAGTTTTCGTGTGCGGTCCGGTCGATGACGGGAGTACGCAGGCCGTTGGCATCGGACAGCTCGATAACGTTGAACTGATCGTTGCGCCGCCCCAGCAGCATCAATTGACGGGACGAAGGTTGCCAACTGACGTTGCTCGCAATGGTCTCGCCGTTGACCGTCAGATCTGCCGTGCCGTTCGCCCGCCAGGAAAGTGCAACGACCACCTCGTCGCCGAACTCGGGATTGATGACTTTCCCGCCAAGCTGGCCAGCGCTGCTGCGCAGCGAAACCACTATTCTGACGCGCTCCGTTGTATCGCCACCGTCTTCATGCCGGATCACAAAAGCCGGCCCCTCGTCATCGTTCGGGCCGACGATAGGCAGGTTCACATTGTCCGTTCCGGCAATTCTGGCGCCAGGCGTAAACTTGACGATGAGGTGGCCGCCGCCGGCATCCAGCGCGGGTGTGAACACCGCAGCCTTCAGGCGGGTGATATCGTCCGGCGTGACGTAGAGACGCGGATGTCCCGGTTTGACTGGGCCCGGCAGCTGGGCGAATGCGGAGCCCCAGAGCAACAGCAGAAATAGTGCAAGCCAGCGCCGGGAGATACTCATTATTTGCTCCTCTGTCTCATGATGGCATAACGCTACCATGCGCCCATGTGCGCACAATTGAGCTGAAAAAAAAGCAACACTTGCGGCATGAAAGCCACCCAGCTTGACAGCAAACCTACTAGAAGGTAGGCTGTCGCAATGAACAAAGCATCGACCACTTCCGACGACATCCTGGCATGCACGCGCAAGCTGATTGTGGCCGGGGGCTATCACGGCTTCAGTTATGCCGATATCTCGGAGATCGTCGGCATCCGCAAGCCCAGCATCCACCATCACTTCCCCAGCAAGGTGGACCTGGTGCAGACCCTGGTGGCACGCTACACCGAGGCGGCACAGGAAGGCATCGCAGCGCTGGAGGGCAGCGTCGGCGATCCGCTGGAACTGCTGCGCGCCTACATCGGCTACTGGGCCACTTGCATCGAGGACGACAGCGCGCCGTTCTGCATCTGTGCCTTGCTGGCGGGGGAAATGCCCATCCTGCCGGAGCCGGTGGCGCTGGAGGTGCGCGCCTATTTCCGCTTCCTGTCGCAATGGCTGGTATCGGTATTCGAACGCGCCGCGCAGGCCGGGAAGGTGAAGCTGCGCCGTCCGGCAGCACTGGAGGCGGAAGTGTTCATGGCGACGGTGCATGGCGCAATGCTGTCGGCACGGGCGACCGGCAATGTGCAGGTATTCGGCGCGGTCCTGAATTCGCATCTGGAACAGATTACAGCCAAGCGGCAGTAAAATTTTTTATCAGTTTAACCTACCAACTAGTCGGTAGATAAGGAGAAAGCAATGAGCAATACAAAGACACCAGACGGCGCACAATGGCTGAAACGCTATTACTACGGGCGCGCTGCATTTTCCATACTGTGGGTGGCGGCGGCGCTCGCCGTCGGCCGGCACTCGGCCGGCATCGCCGCAGCCCTGCTGGTGCTGTATCCAGCGTGGGACGCGCTGGCGAACTACATCGATGCGAGCCGCAGCGGCGGCCTGCGTAACAGCCGCCCGCAGATGATGAATGTGGTGGCCAGTGTGGCCGCCGCTATTGGCGTTGCGCTGGCCTTGCCCAGCATAAACCTGGTAGCGGGTGTTTTCGGCGCCTGGGCGCTCTTCGCCGGCGTGCTGCAGCTGGGCGCGGCGCTGCGCCGCTGGAAGCATTACGGGGCGCAGTGGGCCATGGTGCTGAGCGGCGCGCAGTCGGCGCTGGCCGGCGCGTTCTTCATCATGCAGGCGCAATCGCCAACGCCGCCGGCGCTGGCGAATATCGCTGGCTACGCGGGCTTCGGCGCCTTCTACTTCCTCATTTCCGCGTTGTCTTTGAGTATCGGTTCCCGCCGCCGAATGCCTGAAAGTAGCTAGTGCCCCACGCTCCGCCGAAATCAGTATACTCAGGAAAACATATTGCATACGGCGGCCTGGGAGTACGATGATCAATCCGGATGAAACTGCGTTCTCGGCGCTGTTCCAGGCGCATCCAGTTCCCATGTGGGTGTATGACGTGGACACGCTGCGGTTTATGGCAGTCAACGCAGCGGCGATCCAGCATTATGGCTACACGGAGCAGGAATTTTTGTCCATGACGATCCGGGATATCCGACCCACGGACGAGCGCCTGCGGCTGGATGCGAACCTGCGGCAGCCTGCGGTGCCCACCATCGAGAAGTCGGGCGTGTGGCGCCATATCACGAAGGACGGCTCCATCATTCATGTGGAGATCAGTTCCCATCCCTTGTGGTTCAGCGAGCGCGCCTGCCGCTTTGTGCTGGCGCATGACGTGACCGAGCGCCTCGCGGCGCAGAACAAGGTGATGCGCCTGAGCCGGATCTATGCGGTGGCGAGCGGCATCAACGCCGCGATCACGCGCATCCATACGCGCGATGCCCTGTTCGCCGAAGTTTGCCGCATTGCGGTGCATGAGGGCGCGTTCCGGATGGCCTGGATCGGGGTGATCGAAGCTGGCGCCCTCGATGGCGAGGTGGTGGCCTGGTGCGGCGGCGAACAGCAGATGGTGGACCGGATCCGCCTGACCCTGCGCGCTGAAAGCCCCGAAAGCGCGCGGCCCGCCTGCGTGGCCATGCGTGAGGCGAGGGCTGTGATCTGCAATGACATCTCCGCCGATCCTACCCTGGTGCCTGTGCTGCAAGGGATGCTTGAGAAGGGGCACCACGCCGTTGCGGCGCTGCCCTTGTCCTCGGACGGGCAGGTAGTGGCGGTCATGGTGTTCGTTGCCGATACCGTGGGTTTCTTCGATGCGGAAGAAGTCAAGCTGCTCGACGAGCTGGCGGGTGACCTCAATTTCGCGCTGCAGTTCATCGACAACAAGGAGCGCCTCAGCTACCTCGCGTATTACGATGTGCTTACCGGCCTCGCGAACCGCAAGCTGTTCGATGAGAAGCTGGGGCAACTGATCCGCTCATCGGAGCCCGCTCCCTGCCTTGGCGCTATCCTGGTCAATATCGACCGCTTCTCGCAGCTGAACGACGCCCTCGGGCGCCATATGGGCGACGCGCTGCTCAAGCAGGTGGCGCGGCGGCTGGATGCCGCGCTGCCGGCCGGCGTTTGCCTGGCCCGGATCGACGGCGCCACCTTTGCCATCGCCATTGCGCAATCGGCGCAGGAAGCGGATATCGAACAGGTGCTGGAACAGGCGATCCTCGGTCCCATCAACCAGCGTTTCCAGCTCGGGCCGCAGGAAGTGCGTATTTCCGCCCGGGCCGGGCTGGCCATGTTTCCGCGCGACGGCAGCGATGCGGAAACCCTGTTCAAGCATGCGGAAGCGGCATTGAAAAGCGCCAAGCGTTCCGGTGAACGTTTTATGTACTATTCGCCGGTGATGAATGCCGCGCATTCCGCCCGCCTGGCACTGGAAGCGGAGCTTCAGCGTGCGCTGGATGAGCAGGAATTCCTGGTTTACTACCAGCCCCGTGTCGATCTGGTAAGCGGACGCATTGTCAGCGCCGAAGCCCTGATCCGCTGGCAGCACCCGCAGCGCGGGCTGGTGTTTCCCGGATCGTTTATCCCGCTGGCGGAGGAGGTTGGCCTGATCGGGGCAATCAGCGACTGGGTGCTCGATACCGTCTGCGCCCAGCAGGCACGCTGGCTGCAGCATAAGCTTGAGGTGGTACCGGTGGCCGTCAACCTCTCAGCGGTGCAGTTCAAGAATGGCGATATCGTGCAGGACATCGCCGATGCGCTCGCCCGCCACCAGCTGCGCGCCCACCATATCGAATTCGAGCTGACCGAATCCATGGTGATGAACGACCTGGAGATGGCGGCGTCCAACCTGAAGGCCCTGAAGGCGCAGGGCAGCCAGCTGTCGCTGGACGATTTCGGCACCGGCCATTCCTCGCTCGCCTACCTGCAGCGCTTTCCTTTCGATGTGGTGAAGATCGACCGCGCCTTTATCCATGACGTCAGCTCCAATCCGGGCAATGCGGCAATCGCCACGGCGATCATTGCCATGGCCCATAGCCTTCACCTGCGGGTGGTGGCGGAAGGCGTGGAAACGGAAGGGCAGCTGCAGTTCCTGCGCAAGCGCCATTGCGACGAGATGCAGGGCTTCTACTTCAGCGAGGCGGTGCCTGCCGCAGAATTCGAGGTGATGCTGAAGCAGAAAAAACAGCTGCTGCTCGGGGAGCAGATTGACGACGATACGCTGCTGATCGTGGATGATGAACCGAATAACCTTTCGGCGCTGAGGCGGATGCTACGCGGCGAAGGGTACCGCGTGCTGACCGCAAGCGGCGGGCAGGAAGGGCTGGAGCTGCTCGCCCTGCACAAGGTGCAGGTCATCATCAGCGACCAGCGCATGCCAGGCATGACGGGTACGCAGTTCCTGGGCATCGTGCGCGAGCTGTATCCCGATACGATACGCATGATCCTGTCCGGGTTCACCGACCTGGCCGCCGTGACGGAGAGCGTGAACCAGGGAGAGCTCTTCAAGTTCATGACCAAGCCCTGGGACGACGGCGAGCTGCTGCGCAATATCCGCGACGCCTTCCGCGTGCACCGGCAGAGGCACTGATGCAGATCTGGGTAGATGCGGATGCCTGTCCCGCCGTGATCAAGGAGATCCTGTTCCGGGTCGCGGAACGGCTGCAGCTCAATGTCACGCTGGTGGCTAACCAGCTGATGCGCGTGCCGGGTTCGCGTTTCATCCGCGCGCTGCAGGTGCCGGCCGGCGCCGATGCGGCCGATGCGGAAATCGTGGAGCGGCTCAGTCCCGGCGACATTGTCGTCACCGGCGATATTCCGCTGGCGGCGCTGGTGCTGGACAAGGGCGGCAAGCCGCTCAACCCGCGCGGCGACTGGTACACCCGCGACACCATCGCCCAGCAGCTGACGATGCGCGCCTTCATGGACGAGCTGCGCGGCGCGGGCGTCGACACCGGCGGCCCGTCCGCCTTCAGCCAGGCCGACCGCCAGAACTTTGCCAATGCGCTGGATCGCGAACTGGCGCGCAGCCGGCCTAGGCCCGCGTGACGAGGACCCGGTCTATGAGGCCATATTCCGCCGCCTGCTGCGCCGACATATAGTTGTCGCGGTCCGAGTCCTTCTCAATCTGCGCCAGCGTCTGGCCGGTGCGCTCTGCCAGCAGGGTGTTGAGGCGCTGCCGCTGGTACAGCACTTCCCGCGCCTGGATCTCGATATCGGCCGCCACACCCTGCGAACCGCCGTGCGGCTGATGAATCATGATGCGGGCATTCGGCAGCGCATAGCGTTTGCCGTGGGCGCCGGCCGCCAGCAGGAAGGAACCCATGCTGGCGGCGAAACCCGTGCACAGCGTCGATACGTCCGGCTTGATGAACTGCATGGTGTCGTACACCGCCATGCCGGCATACACCGAGCCGCCGGGCGAGTTGATGTACAGTGAAATATCCTTGTCGGGATTGTCCGATTCCAGGAACAGCAGCTGTGCGACGATCAGGTTGGCCGACTGCTCGGTGACTTCGCCCACCAGAAAGATGACGCGCTCCTTCAGCAGGCGGGAGTAGATATCGAAGGCGCGTTCGCCGCGCCCCGTCTGTTCGATCACGGTGGGCACCAGGCCCAGGGCGAGGGGAGGGTTCATGTTATTCCTTTGTGTGATGTTTTCGAACGCTTGACGCCTGTGCGAACACCGGTGTGACCCCGAAAAAAATATAAACTTGCGCTGTCACATCCGGGACCCGCCGAGCGTCATAGTGGGCCAGCACCAGAGAGGAGATTCACATGCCACGCATTACCGATACCGACGGCGCGCAGTTCGAACAGCTCCGTCCCCGCCTGAAAGCGATCAGCGCCCGCATTGTCGGCAGCGAAGCGGAAGCGGAGGACGTTGTGCAGGACTGTTTTCTCAAATGGCAGAGCGCTGAACAGGCGGCGCTGGCCACGCCTGCGGCATGGCTGACCACCGTGGTGCGGCACCAGTCCATCGACCGCCTGCGCAAGCGCGCCCGCGATGGCGCTGCTGCGCTCACTGCGGCGGAACTGGCGCCCGTGCCGGAACCCGCGCTGCCGGAAGACGGGCTGCTGCGGCGTGCGGAACTGGCCGAGGCGCTGGCCCGCATGCTGGCATCGCTGTCGCCGGCCGAACGCCTGGCGCTGGTGCTGCACGAGGTATTCGATTATGAACACGCCGCCATTGCAGCGGCGCTCGGCACCCGCACCGTGAATGCCCGCCAGTACCTGGCGCGCGCGCGCCGCCGCCTGCGTGAACGCGAGGCGGAAACGCCGCCCAGCGAGAAACTCTGCCGCGAATTGATCCGCCGCTTCCAGGCCGCCATCAACGGCATGGACCTGCCGGCGATGATCTCGCTGCTCGGCGACGAACAGCCGGTATCCGTGCTCGCGCCGCCCCGGCTGCGCATCGATGCCTGCGCCAACGACAGCCAGTACTATCTGGCGCTGGCGGCTTGACTTATGGTGTATCTACACTAAAATTCCGGTATGACGAAAAAAACGCAAGCACCGGACGCTGTCCTGATTGACGAGGTACTGCAGAGCTGCCTGCTGAGCCGCACGCGTTCCATTGCGCGCGTGATTACCAGCATCTATGACAACGCCCTGCGCAGCTATGGCGTGAATTCCTCCCAGTTCTCCATGCTGGTGCGCATCGCGCGCATGAACGGCGCGAGCCGCGCGGAACTGGGCCGCGCCAATCACCAGGAGCGTTCCACCTCCACCCGCAACCTGCAGGTCCTGCTGGACGAAGGCTGGGTGGAAGAAGTGATGCCGGAGCGCGGCCGCAGCCGTCCCATTCTGCTGTCGCCGGCCGGCCGCGCCCTGATGGAAAAGGCCATGCCTGCCTGGCGCGAGGCACAGGCGGCGGCGAAGAAAATGCTGGGGCGGGAAGGTGCGGAAGCGCTGCTGAACATCGCCAACGCGCTCCCTTCCGACTCACCGTAAGGCAGGCGGCGCGCCGAATGCAGCGCGGATGTGTTCTGCCGCCTGCTTCGGATCCTGCAAATGCGGGTAGTGGCCAATTCCCGGCAACACCAGCTGCTGCACACCGAGCCTGCCAGCAAATTCGGCCCCCATCTCTTTCCTGATATAGATGTCCTTTTCGCCCCACAGTACGGTGACGGGCGTTTTCAGCCTGCCGATATTAGCTTCCAGGTAGTCCTGGTCGCGCGTGAAGTGCGAGTAGTAGTGGTAGAAGGCGTCCGCCGGTGTGAGGCCCTCGCGGCGCCAGCCTGCCGCCAGGTCCTGCTTGTACTCCCCTTGCAGCTCGTATTGCTCGCCAGGCTGCAGGCCGCGGCGGAAGGCGTTCTCCAGGATCTCGTCCCGGTTGCTGTTCATCGCCGTGTGCACCACGCTGGCTGAAGGCTGGCTTTTCAGGCCCTGCAGGCTGTCGAACATATATTGTGGGCGGTTGAAGGGCGCGAAGTCGCCCACGATAATCCGCCGCGCGATATCGGGTTGGTCCACCGCAGCCAACAGGGCGGGCAGGGCGCCGATGTCCGTGGCATAGATCACCAGCGAGGAACGGTCGATGCCGCTGGCCCGGATATAGGCCTGCAGCACCGAGGCATAGTCCGCCGGCGCATAGGCGAACTGGCCGGCCGCCGGCCGCTGCGACTGGCCATAGCCCGGCCAGTCGAAGGCGTGCACCTCGTAGTCGTTCGACAGCGCTTCGGCCACCTCCTTCCATGCGTACAGGGTTTCGGGGAAGCCATGCAGCAGCAGTACCGTTCCTTTCGGCTTCGCCGGCCGCGCTACCATGCGCCGCAGCTGGAGTTCGGGCGTGGCCTGTATCGTATCGATCTTCATGGCGGACTCCGTGTGCGGCTGGGCGTGGTGGACGTGCGCAGCTTTGCTGTCCGGCACCGTCACGCGCACGGTCTCGCTGCCGACGATTTTGTGATTCGGGTCTGCCAGCTCCATCAGGATCTTGTGCGGCCCGGGCGTGAGGCCCACCAGGATAAGGGGATCGTTGCTGGTATGCGCCCAGGTGCCGTGCCAGTCATCGACGGTGATGTGGAGGTGGCCAAGATGCGGCGACACCTCGGCCGCCTTCGCGCCGAATACCGGCATGATGCGCAGGTGCTGGGTGCTGAATTGCAGGATGACGACGCCGCGCGCCAGCGCTTCCGGCACGGGCGGATAGACCGTCAGCCGAGGCGAGGGCTCGGCGGCCAGCGGCAGCAAGGGCGGCGCACCGGCCTGCTGCGCCAGCGCGCCGGAGAGGGGCAGCAGGCTCATCAGCGAAGAGAGCAAGGTGCGGAGTGATGTGGACATGGTGGATTCCTTGATTCATTCTGGTCATGGACAGGGCTTTGTCAAGCCGTCATTGGCGCCGGCACGGCTGCCTTGCGGATGCCATGCGTGGCCAGCTGTGCGAACACAAAGGCCAGTGCGACCGGAATGGCCGCGATAAGGCCGAGCAGGTGGTGGTCCGCGAGCGCGATGCCGGTAGCGCCGATCACGCCCGCCGCCGATACGCCCACGTACAGGGCCGCCGAATTGAGGCCCATCAGCAGCGGCGCGGCGGCCGGCGCGATACCGATCAGGCGTGCCTGCTGCGGCACCACCAGGCCCCAGCCGCAAATGCCCCACACCAGCAGCGCCACAACGGCAGAGGGCAGGCTGGCGCTGGTCCATGGCAGCAGCAGGAAGTTCAGCACCAGCAGCGCGATGGCGCCGTTGATGATGACGCGGCTGCCGAAGCGGTCCGTCAGCTGGCCTGCTGCCAGGTTGCCGATGGTGGCGGCGAGGCCCCACAGAAGGAGCAGGGCAGCCAGCACCTGCGCGTTGCCGCCCGTTGCGCGGTCGAAGCTGATGCCGATGTAGGTGTACACCGTGAACAGGCCTGCGTAGGCAAACAGCGTGGTCAGCAGGGTCAGCGCGACTCGCCGGTCACCCAGCGGCGCGAGGGCTGGCGCAGGCCTACCGGCGGCAGGGCAGGGATGGCAGGCAGCAGGAAATACACGGCCGCGCCGGCAGCGGCGCCCACGGCGGCCACGAACCACAGCGTGTCGCGCCAGTTGCCGAGACTGCCGATCAGGGTACCTAGCGGCGAGCCAAGCGCGGTAGCGGTGGACAGGCCGGCGATAACGACGGCCAGTGCGCGGGCACGCTTCTCGGGCGCGGCCAGCGCCGCGCCGCTCGCCGTGGCAGTGGGGCTGTACATGGCAGCACCAAGCCCGGCGATGAAACGGCTGGCCAGCACCCAGCCAATGGTGGGTGCCACCGCCGTGATCACATTGCCTGCGACGAAGACCGCCAGCCCGGCCAGCAGCAGCTGTTTGCGCGGCACATGCGCCGCAAAGGCCGCAATCAGCGGCGACAGCAGGGCATAGCTCAGCGCGTAGATCGTGACCATCTGGCCCGCTACCGGAACCGGTACGCCGAGCGATTCTGCTACCTGGGGAAGAATACCGGCGACCACAAAACTGTCGGTGCCCACGGCGAACATGCCGACGGCAAGGGCGAATAAACGGCGGTCCATAAAATTGACTCCATATGGTGCATATACACCAAATAAGGTAAAAATGAAGCTGCGGTAATTGCAGCTTGGGTTGCTACGCAGTTTGGTGTATATGCACCATAAAGTCAAGCGCATTCCGGCCTTGCCATTTAGCCTATCACTTTTGCGCCCTGATGCCAGATTGGAATGCTTATAAGGAATCGATACACTCTCTGCACTATCATGGGGAGGGGAGCATGTTCAGGCAAGCCGCCGTGTTGATCGCATATACCTTACTGCTGGCCGGCGCCGCCTGTGCCGACGAGCCAAGGCTGCAGCAGCTGCATCACACGGTATGGACGACGAAGGATGGCCTGCCGGACGATGTGTCGGTCATCTCCCAGAGCCCGGACGGCCTGCTGTGGCTGGGGACCAGCGGGGGGCTTTACCGCTTTGACGGCGCGGCGTTCGAGAAATTCGAGCCGCTGCGTGGCAGCTTCCCGGACCAGGATACCTACACTCTACAGGCGGCGCCCGATGGCAGCATCTGGGTTGGCTGGCGCCTGAATGGCCTGAGCCGTATTCGCGGTGAGGAAGTCACAAGCTACACGGAAGCAGATGGCATTCATCGCGGCAGTATCTGGGGCTTTGCCTTCGAGAAGAACGGCAACGTCTGGGCCGCAGGCCTTCGTGGCGTATCCCGCTTTGATGGAAAGCGCTGGGAACGTATCGGTCCTGCGCACGGATTCACCGGCAATATCGCCAATGCCGTCTTCGTCGACCAGGACGGTACGGTCGCCATTTTCAGCGAGAAGGGCCTGTTCCTGAAGCGCTCCGCGGAGCGTGAGTTCCGCGGCCCGGTTGGCAGTTCCAATGCCTACCAGCCGCCGGTGCAGGGCAAGGACGGGCGCATCTACCTGATGGACGGCAGCACCGGCATCCGGGCGATCGACAGCCTGGAGCGCTACGGCGTCCGGAATTACCCATGGGCGGCACGCTACCCGGACGGCCAGAACGGCAATATGCTGATCGCCAGCGACAATACGCTCTGGTTCAATGTCGGGAACACCCTGTACCGCCAGCAGCGTGCCTTCGAGGCAGACGCAAAGGATGGTGCTGCAGCGACATCAGCACAGTCGATCAATCACGTTCAGGGTTTGTCCGGCGAAACGACCTATTTTATTTTCGAAGACCGGGAACAGAACGTCTGGGTCGCGACCAATAAAGGGCTGGACCGCTTCCGCAAGGCGAGTGTGCTGCCGCTGGAGATCGATTCGGCAGTTCTCAGGCTGCAGCAGGCGAGCGTGCTGGCAAAACCGGATGGCGGCCTGCTGCTGTTCCGTAACGCGGAAGACGGTGGACGTCTGGAGCTGAGTGCCGGCGGCAGCATCCAGAACGTGGTGCGGGGGGAAGTCAGGTCGGCTTTCTACGGCGCGGATGGAGCGCTCTGGACCGCAAGTGCTGGTGCGCTGCACAAACACGGTGCTGCCGGTAAACGGGAGCTGTCTGCCACATTGCCAAAGGCCATGGCGGCCAAAGGCTTCATCCACGCGATTGCGGAGGGCAGCGGCGGCGCAGTGTGGGTCTCCATAGTGCGGAGCGGCGTAAGAATCTTTAAAGATGGCAGCTGGAGCGAGCCCGTACGAAGCTTGTACCAGGAGGGACAGGCTACCGCCTTGTCGCTCAATACCACGCCTGGCGGCAAAGTGCTGCTTGGTTATGCCGACAACCACGCGGCAATCGTGGACGGCAGCAGGACACGAATATACGGCGCGGAACAGGGCCTCGCCTTGCAGCAGGTGGCGCACATGGCGGAGGTGCAGGGCGTGGTCTGGGCCAGCGGCGGACAGGGGGCAGCGTTCCTGAAGGACGAACGCTTCCATCTGGTGACGCTGGCCGACGGCCGGACCATTTCAGGCGCAAGCTGTTTCATGGAGGGCGCGGAAGGCAGCCTGTGGTTCAACACCAAGGATGGCCTGATTCTCATCGCCGCAGAGGAAGTGCGGCAGACTGTCGGACGGCCCGGCTACCGGCCGCGTTACAGGACATACGGCCGGCTGGATGGCGCGATGGGCAGTATTTCCATGCTGAGCCAGCAGAGCTGCGTCGTGGACCGGCAGGGGCGGCTTTGGTTCACCACCACCTATGGCGTGTTCCGCATCGACCCGAAGAAGCTGGTGGAGTACCGCGCAGCGGCCCGCCCGCTCATCCAGCGCGCCAGCCTGGGTGAGCGCGTGGTGCGCAGTCCGGCGGCACTGCAGCTGTCGCCGTCGGAGCGCGACCTGCGGATTGATTTTACTAGCGCCACCTTGTCGGTGCCGGAACGGGTGCGCTTCCGCTATCGCCTGCACGGCTATAACAATGCGTGGGAAGACGTGGGCACCCGGCGGCAGGCCTTCTTCACCGGCCTGCCGCCGGGTACATTCCGCTTCGAAGTTGCAGCCACCAATCCGGAAGGCGAGTGGGGCGCGCCGGTGGCGCTGGAAGTGTCGGTGCAACCGCGCTATTTCCAGACCTTGTGGTTCCAGTGTCTTGCTGTGCTGCTGTTCCTGCTGTCGCTGTACCTGCTGCACCGCTTCCGCCTGCGCGTGGTGGAAGGGCGGGTGCGCAAAACGATGGAAGTCAAACAGGCCGAGCGCGAACGCATTGCGCGCGAGCTGCACGACACGCTCCTGCAGGGTGTGCAGGGACTGATCCTGCGGCTGCAGGCGCTGGCCATGAAAGCTGCGCCGGAAGATCCGGTGCGCGGCCAGCTGGAACCCATCCTGCAGCGCGCGGACGAAATGCTGGCCGAGGGACGGGAGAAAGTGCATGACCTGCGCGCACCCGATCTGCTGCATGGCGGCCTTGGCGCCGCGTTGCAGCGGGTGGGCGACGATTTGTCGCTGCAGACCGGCCTTGAGTTTTGTGTGACCATTACCGGCAGCCACCGCGTGCTGCATCCCGATTGCGACTATGACCTGTACCGCATCGGCGCCGAAGCGCTGAGCAACGCCTTCCGGCATTCGGGTGGTACGCGCGTTACGCTGAAACTGGTGTACGCAGCCTCGGGCCTGAGCATGACGGTTGCCGACAACGGGCAGGGCATCTCCCCGCAGGTGCTCGATGCCGGGCGCGCCGGACACTACGGCCTGCCCGGCATGCACGAACGTGCGGCGCATGCCGGCGCCACGCTGGAAGTGAGCTGCGCGGAAGGCACCCAGGTCACGCTTCATGTTCCCGCCAGCCAGGCTTACGGTTGAGGTGTGCCGGGCAGCTTCGCGATTACCTTGATCTCAAACTGAAAGCCATATAGCCAGGTCACGCCGACGGCGGTCAGTGTGGGATAGGGCGCTGCGCCCCAGTACTCGGGCACCACTTCCCACACCTTCTCGAAGTTGGCTTCCGGGTCGACCATGAAGACAGTGACGTCCACCACGTCGTCGAAACTGCAGCCGGCGGCATGCAGCACAGCGTTCAGGTTTTCAAATGCGCGCCGCACCTGCGTGGCGAGCTCGGGTTCGGGCGAGCCATCTTCACGGCTGCCCACCTGGCCGGACACGAACAGGAATCCATTGGAACGGATGGCGGGGGAATAGTGGTTTTTCTCGTAAAGCGCGCGGCGGCCGGGCGGAAATACGACGTCACGGTTGATCATGCTTGGCTCCTTGAAAATTAACTGAGGCCCACTTTAACGGTTTGTGTTTTGAGGATAAACACGCGAAACTAGGCATCACTATTTGCATACTCAAAACAATAGGAGCCGTCAGTGGACCGTTTCGATGCGATGAAAGCCTTCGCCCGCGTGGTGGAGGCAGGCAGTTTCACCAAGGCGGCGGCCACGCTGCAGATGAGCCGCACCAGCGTGACCCAGCTGGTACAGCAGCTGGAGGCGCGGCTGCGCGTCAAGCTGCTCAACCGCACCACGCGTAAGGTCAATGTCACGGCGGACGGCGCCGCGTACTACGAACGCGTAGTGCGCCTGCTGGCCGAGCTGGACGACACCGAAGCCAGCCTGCCGAATGCTTCGGCCACGCCGGCGGGCAAGCTGAAAGTGGATGTGCCAAGCCCATTCGCGCGCCTGATCCTGATGCCTGCGCTGCCTGCCTTCCACGCCCGCTATCCCGATATCCAGATCGACATGGGCGTGAGCGACCGCACAGTGGACCTGATCGGCGAGAACGTCGACTGCGTAGTGCGCGGCGGTGTGCTAGCCGACCAGTCGCTGAGGGCGCGGCATGTGGGCGACCTGCAGCTGAAGGTCTATGCGGCGCCCGGCTACCTGGCGCGCTGCGGCACGCCTTCACATCCGCGCGAGCTGGAAGGCACCCAGCACCGCATCGTGGCCTTCCTGTGGGGCCGCAGCGGCAAGACCTATCCCATTGCCATGCGCCGCAAGGGCGAACGCCTGGATGTGCGCAGCCAGTACGTGGTGGCAGTGGATGACGGCAACGCCTATCTGGCCGCCGGGCTGGCGGGCATGGGCGTGCTGTGGCTGCCGGACTATATGGCCAAACCGCATCTGGCGAACGGTGAGCTGCAGCCCCTGTTCGCCGACTGGCGCCTCGACCCGATGCCGCTGTATGTGGCCTTCCCGCCCAACCGCTACATCAGCACCCGGCTGCGTGTTTTCATCGACTGGATTGTTGAACTGATGCAGGAGCATGGCCCGGTCGCATCAAGGAGACTTGACGAAAATAATCAAGATTGACAGCATTTAATCAAATCCATAACCTGATCAAGCGGTAAGTGCGGCCATGAAAGTCGTGTGTTCACTTAAAAAAATCAGGAGACAAGATGAAAAAGATACGCCGGACCCTGGCACTCGCGAGCGTGCTTCCGGTTCTTCCCCTGTCAGCGCTTGGACAGGTGGTGGAGCAGGGCGCAGCCGAAAAGGGGACCATTGAATCGATCGTGATTACGGCAACGCGCCGGGCGCAGGCCATGCAGGATGTGCCGCAGACGATCAACGTTTTCTCGGAAAAGAATCTGAAGGATGTCGGCGCCCAGGACTTCGCCACGCTGGTGAACTCGATGGCCGGCGTGGAGCTGCGCCAGGAGCAGGGCGGGCAGGGCGGTGTGGCGGTGCGCGGCATCTCCGAGCTGAACATGATGAACCTGTATGGCGGCACAGGTTCGGCCACCGGCATGTATGTGGACGAAATGCCGCTCAGTGCGGCGGGCCGCTTTCCCGGCCTGAGCGCCTTCGACGTGCAGCGTGTGGAAGTGCTGAAAGGGCCGCAGGGCACGCTGTTCGGCGAAGGTTCGCTGGCAGGCACGGTGCGCTTCATCGCCAACAAGCCAAGATTCAGCAAGCTGGCGGCGGCCACCGAGGCAATCTGGTCGAACACGCAAGGCGGCGGCGACAACCATGCCATCAACGCCATGGTCAATATTCCCTTCTCGGACAATGCAGGCATGCGCGCTGTGCTCTTCGAGCGTGAAGACAGCGGCTATATGGACGCCCGCATCACCGATGGCAAGACCATCTTCGGCACCGTGAAGGACGCCAACAAGCAGCGCAGCAAAGGCGGCCGCCTTCTGTTCCGCGCGGAGCCGAACAGCGACCTTGCCGTCTCCGCCATGGTGCTGGTGAACGAGGCCGATAACGGCACGCGCAGCCGCGGGCCGGAAGCGGGCGTGGGCTCGTTCTCCATCCCCGAAACCCAGCACGACAAGCTGACCGCGCTGAACCTCACGGTGGAATATGAAACCGGCATCGGCAGCCTGGTAGCCAGTGCATCGCATAGCGACCGCAAGATCTCGGCCGACACCGACCAGGCGCAGACCGTTGAAACCATCAACGAGGCGCTGGACCAGTTGCGGCCGCTGGCAGTGGGACTGCTCGGTGTGCCCTGGCCGGATGCCGCAACGGCAGTGCACAGCTTCCACAACTACAACGCGAAGGCCGATACGCTGGAACTGCGCTTGGTATCGGACGGATCGAGCTCGCTGAAATGGACGGTGGGCGGCTTCTACAAGAAGACCGACACTCTGCACCGTGCAGAGGCCAACTCCATCGCCGCAGTGCCGAATGCGAGCTGGAAGGCCGTCACGTCGGCGCTGACGGACGGCGCCTACGAGATCGGCGAACCGCAGCTGGTGAGCGCCGTGTCCTCGATCAAGCAGAAAGCGCTGTTCGGCGAAATTTCGCAGGACTTCAGCAAGGAATTCCAGCTGCTGGCGGGCGGCCGCATGTTCAAGGAAACGCGTACTTCGCGCTCCACCTGGGACAGCGCCTTCGCCTTCCTCAGCGGCGGCCTGCCGCCCGGATCGTCGGAAAGCAGCGCGTCGTCTTCGCTGTTCAACCCCAAGCTCACTGCCAGCTACAAGTGGTCGCCGGACGTCATGGGCTATGCCACGCACAGCAAGGGATTCCGCAGCGGCGGCCAGAACGAATACCTGCCTTTCACGCCGACTGCCTCGCCGGACTACAAGCCCGAAACGCTGGTGAACAATGAACTCGGCCTGAAGACCAACCTGCTGGGTAATACGGTCAGCCTGAACGTGTCGGCCTACCGCATGCGCTGGGACGACCTGCAGCAAGTGGTGGAGCAGGGCATCGGCGGCGTGGGCAAGGCGCTGGGCAATGTAGGCAGTGCGCACAGCCAGGGCTTCGACCTCGATGCCAAATGGATGCCGACGCGGCGCTTTGAAGTGTCGCTTTCGGCCTCGCTGCTGAAGGCGGAACTGGATGACGATGTGGTGCTCGGCCCGAGCGCGGGCGATATCACGGTGCCCGCAGGCACGCGGATTCCCGGCACCAGCAAGCGCACCTTCAGCCTTGGCAGCAGCTACCGCTTCAATGCGGGCGGCGCGCTGACCGGCTTCCTGGGCGGACGTCTGGCGCACCGCACCGAAATCATCTCCGACCTGCCGCACTACCTGAACAGGACGCCCGGCAGCACGGTGCTGGACCTGCGTTTCGGTATCGAGTCCAAAAACTGGCAGCTGTACGGCTTCATCGACAACGCCACCAACCGCAAGGTGGCGCTGCGCGAAGACTTCGACGGTCCGGACGTCTACACCCAGCAGCGCAACTTCTTCTGGGGGCGCCCGCGCACCATCGGCCTGAACTTGCGGGCCAACCTGTAGCAATCCGGCCGGCCGCTGCGGCGGCCGGTCTTTTAATGCCGGAAGAGAGGAATTCAATTGGAAATAGAGAGCACGCAGCCTGGGCGGAACCGCACGGTTCTGGTGAGCCAGCGCTTCTTCGATGCCGCGGCAACCGCCTTCCTGGAGGAACACGGCTGCAATGTGCGGCTGGCGGAACTGCCGCCCGGCCAGGCCGATGGCGGCTTGCCGGAAGCAGCGCTGCAGGCCATGCTGGAAGGCGCAGACGGCTGGATCGTGGGCCATGCCCACGTCAGCCGCAGCCTGCTGGAGAAGCTGCCGCAGCTGCGCGTGGTGGCACGCCGCGGCGTGGGCTACGACCGGGTGGACATGGATGCCATCCGTGACCTGGGCAAGGTGGGCACCGTGGCCGTGGGCGGCAACGACGCCTGCGTGGCCGACCACACGCTGGGCATGATGCTGGCGCTGGCGCACCGCCTGCGCGAATCGCAGCGCCGCATGGAAGGCGGGGACTGGACGATCCTGCCGGGCCGTGACCTGTACCGCAAGACGGTCGGCATCGTGGGCCTGGGCCGTATCGGCCGTGCCGTCGTCGAACGCCTGCAGGGCTTCCGCACGAACATCCTGGTGGCCACGCCAACGCCATCGGAGAGCTATGGCCACGCAAATAATATAAGCTATGTGAACCTGCCAACCCTGCTTGAACAATCGGACTACATTTCATTGCACGCTCCCCTGACGCCTGAAACGCGCGCCCTGATCGATGCCGGCGCGTTCGCGCGCATGAAGCGCGGCGCCTTCCTGGTCAACACCGCACGCGGGGGCCTGGTGGACGATGCAGCGCTGCTGCAGTCCCTCACCAGCGGCCACCTGGGCGGCGCCGGCCTGGACGTATTTCAGAGCGAAGCCGATCCTGCCATGCAGGAGGTCACGCGCCAGCTGCTTGCCCTGCCCAATGTAGTGGCCACGCCGCATGCGGGCGCTTCCACCCAAGAGGGCCTGGAACGCACCAATATGCTGGCTGCGCGCTGCGTGGTTGCGGCGCTGGACGGCACCACCATTCCACCTGCATGCCTCATTGCGGACGGCCGCCGCGCAGCGGAGGTGCGCCCATGCTAGCAATGACCGGTTTCGCCATGGTCGCCAGCTTCATGCTGCTGATCATGACGCGCAAGACGTCCGCCGTGGTGGCGCTGACCCTGATTCCCATGCTGTTCGGCGCGCTGGCCGGCTTCGGCCCCCAGCTGGGCGCCATGATCGCCACCGGCTTCACGCAGGTGGCTCCGATCGGCATCACGCTGATGTTCGCCGTGCTGTATTTCGGCCTGATGCTCGACGTGGGCCTATTCGATCCCCTGAGCCGCGCCATCGTGCGCCGCGTGGGCGATGATCCGCTGCGCATCGCGCTCGGCACCACGGCGCTGTCGCTGCTGGTGGCGCTGGATGGCGACGGCACGAGCACCGCGCTGGTGGTGTTCGGCGCCTTCCTGCCGATCTACCGGCGCATCGGTATGAACCTCATGGTGCTGCTTACCCTGCTGGGGCTCACGAATTCGCTGATGAACCTCACGCCATGGGGCGGGCCGGTGGCGCGGGTATCGAGCGCACTGCGCATCGATCCCAACGGCGTATTCCTGCCCCTGCTGCCCGCCATGGGCATTGCCGCAGCCGGCGTCTTCGTGTTGGCCTGGCACTTCGGCAAACGCGAACGGCGCCGCCTGGGCTATACCGGCGGCAGCGTTGCTCCCGCTGCGGCCACGCTGCCGGAGCCGGAAGTGCCGTTCACGGGCGGCACCGCGCGCCGCGTGGCGAATGTGGTTCTGACCATCGGCCTGCTGGCCTGCGTGCTCACCAGCGTGGTGCCGCTGCCGGTGACCTTCATGGTGGGTTCCGCCATCGCGCTGCTGCTCAACTTCCGCGCGCCGAAGGAGCAGCTGGCGCGGCTGGAAGCGCATGCGCACAACTGCTTCTTCATCATGCTGCTGATCCTGTGCGCAGGCGCCTTCACCGGCATTCTGAACGGCACCGGCATGGTGGACGCGATGGGGCACTCGATGATCGAGGTGATTCCGGCGCAGGCCGGTCCTTATATGGCGGTGATCACGGCCCTGCTGTCGATGCCGATGACCTTCCTGCTGTCGAACGATGCCTACTACTTCGGCATCGTGCCGATCCTGGCGAAGACCGGCGCGGCCTACGGCGTGCCGGCGGTGGAGATTGCGCGTGCCTCGCTGCTGGGCTCCGCCGTGCACACGCTGAGCCCCCTGATGGCGTCGCTGTACCTGGTGACGGCCATGCTGAACGTGGAGATCGGCCCGGTGCAGCGCTTCGCAATGAAATGGGCCATCGCCTGTTCGCTGCTGCTGATTGCGGGGGCGGTGGTGACCGGCGCACTAAGCCTGCCGGCCTGAGTGGATCAGGGCAGCGGGCCGCGGTAGTTGCCGCGCTGCCGTTTCAGGTCGCCGCTCTGGTACTGCTCGATGGCGTGCGCAATCCATCCGGTTGCGCGCCCCAGCTGGAACACGGAAGCGCGCGCCTCCATGCCGGCCAGGATGCTGGCGCAGGCGCACACAAAGGCGAACGCCGGTTCGCGGCCATGGATCTCCTTCACCGTCTCCAGCGCTTCCATGAGGCGCTGGTAGCGGGGATCGTCGCGGAAGGCTTCCGCGCAGAAGGCAAGCAGGGCCCGCGCGCGCGGGTCGCCGTGCTCATACACGTCGGAATTGAAGCCCTTGAGTTCATCACCCACCTGCGCGCGCCGCACGACCACGCCGCGCGGGTCCTTGCTGGCGATGACCTCCTTGATCAGGCGACCCATTGAATCGATATTACTGAATTTGGTATGGCGGCCCATGGAAACGGCCATGGCGCCTACCAGCGCGCGCCACGGCGTCACGCCGCTGCTGGCCAGGGTGCGCACCACTACCACGCTCGCTTCGAAGCCGTGGTCGGCCGACAGCACCAGGATGCGGCGCACCACCTCGGCGCCCAGCGGCGACAGCTTCATATTGCGCGCCACCATCTGGTGGATAGGTTCCGTGGTGGGCAGCGGCGCGTTGACGGTAATCGCGGCCAGCCAGCGCAGGATATCGGCGCCGGTGCGCGCCATGCCGGCATGGGACAGGTCGTAGGCGCGGGGATTGGCTTCCTCCAGCAGGGGGAACAGGGCGGTGGCGCGGTTCACCTGGCTCTGGTCCTTGAACAGGCGATCCAGTTCCGGCCATAGGGCAGGGGCTTCGGGCGCCTTGTCCACAAAGGTGGCGCTTTCGTCGCTGTTCCACAGCAGGCTGGCCACCGTCTCCAGCGACGCGTGTTCGGCCAGTTCGGCGACGTTCTGCCCGCGGTAAAACAGGGCGTCTTCGGTAATCAGGGTGATGGTGCTGTTCTGGGAAAAGATGCCATCGTGCTGGGCAGGGGCCTTCTTCTGCATCAGCCTTTCGATATCGTCCTTCCAATAGAGCCGCTGGCGGCTGCCCGGCACCGGCTTGGTGCGCAGGCCCTTGCGGCTCACATAGGCGTACAGCGTTTGCGCGCTCACGCCCAGCATGCTCATGGCGTCAGCGGCGGTCAGATACTCCGCTTGGGGGGAAATCAGGCGCTTCTCCGAAGACTGGTCGGCCATTGCGTATCGGCTCTCTCATGGTGGGATGGTGCAGCATATTTTAATCCATCCCTGCAGTGGCGGGGGCACGCAAGGGCACATTGGCCAGCCAGGGATAACGGCGCCGGTGCGCCGCTTCGAAGGCGGCAATCGCTTCGCGGTGGCGCAGCGAGGCGCCGATCATGTCCAGGCCTTCGAGGAACATGCGGCGGTGCCGCTCGTTCAGGGTGAAGCCTGCCTCGTGGCTGAAGCTGAACAGGCGCATGGCGTCCAGGTCCACGCGCACGCGGTTCGTATCCACGCCGGCAGCATCCTCCGCCAGCCGGGCGATATCAGCCTCCGGCAGGGTAATCAGCAGCAGGCGGTTGTTCATCGCATTGTTGTAGAAAATTTCGCCGAAGCTGGGCGCGATCACCATGTGCACGCCGTATTGCAGCAGGCCCCACACCGCGTGTTCGCGGCTGGAGCCGCAGCCGAAGTTGGCGCCGCCCAGCAGCGCGGCGGAGCGGCTGTACTGCCGCTGGTTCAGCACACAATCGGCACGTGGCTGGCCAAGATCGTCGAAGCGCAGGTCGTACAGCAGGCCGTCCGCCAGTCCGGCCTTGTCGATGCGGCGCAGGAACTGCTTGGGCATGATCTGGTCCGTATCGAGGTTATCGATCAGCAGTGGGGCCATGCGGCCTTCAAGGCGGGTGTGTTCAGCCATGGTGGGCTCCCAGTTTGCGTACATCGGTAATACGGCCGGTGAGGGCGGCGGCTGCCGCCATCGCAGGGCTCATCAGGTGGGTGATGCCGCCGCGGCCCTGGCGGCCTTCGAAATTGCGGTTGGTGGTGGAGGCGCAGCGTTCGCCCGGCGCCAGCACGTCGTCGTTCATGGCCAGGCACATCGAGCAGCCGGGCTTGCGCCATTCGAAGCCGCTCTCCATCAGGATGGCGGCGACGCCTTCTTCCTCGGCCTGCCGCCGCACCGCGCCCGACCCCGGCACCACCATCGCGCGCACGCCGGGCACCACCTTGCGACCCTCCACAATGCGGGCTACTTCGCGCAGATCCTCGATGCGCGCATTGGTGCAGGAGCCGATGAAAACGCGGTCAACGGCCAGACCTTCCAGCGGCATGCCGGCCTGCAGCTGCGTGTATTCCAGCGCCCGTGCATGGCTGGCGCTGCCGTCCGGCGCGGGAATGCGGCTGTCGATGGCAATCGCCTGGTCGGGACTGGTGCCCCAGGTGACGAAAGGCGCAATGTCGGCGGCATTGAAGGAATGGCTCGCATCGAACACGGCATCGGGGTCGCTGCGCAGCAGGGCCCAGACGGATGCGGCCTGGCTGCGCAGGCTGCCCTGCAGGTCGGGCGCGCGCTCGAATACATAGTCGCGGGCCTTGCTGTCGGGCGCGATCAGCGCAGTGCGGGCGCCTGCTTCCACCGCCATATTGCATAAGGTCATGCGCGCTTCGATCGACAGGGCGCTGATGGCGCTGCCGGTGAACTCCACGGCGAAGCCACGCGCGCCCTGGGCGCCGATGCGGCTGATGATGTACATGATGAGGTCTTTGGCGGTCACGCCGTACGCCAGCTCTCCGCTGACATCGATACGCATGTCGCGCGCGGGCTTGTAGACCAGCGTTTGCGTGGCCAGCACATGCTCTACTTCCGAGGTGCCGATGCCGAATCCCAGTGCGCCCAGCGCGCCGTAGGTGGTAGTGTGGCTGTCGCCGCACAGCACCACCATGCCGGGCCGGATCATGCCGAGTTCCGGCGCGATCACGTGCTCGATGCCCTGCAGCGCGTCATTGGTGTCGAACAGCGCAATGCCGTACTCGCGGCAGTTGCGCGCGAGGTTGCTGGCCTGCAGGGCTGAGGGGCCGTCCTGGATCACCCGTATGGCATTGGGATGGGTGGGGATGATGTGGTCCACCACGGCCATCTGCTGCGCCGGATTGGCGACCGTGCGGCCCTGTTCGCGCAGGCCCGCAAAGGCCTGCGGGCTGGTGTACTCGTTCATGATGTGCAGGTCGGTATAGAGCAGCACATATTCATCATCGAGCCGCGCGGCGATGTGCGACTCGAACAGCTTCCTGTAGAGCGTGCTGGCCATGGCTCAGAACCGGTAGCCGGCAAAGATGTTGATGGCGTTCTGCGCTTTCTTCTCCACCACCGGGCTCCTGGCCGTATCGCCCAGCAGGCGGCCGGCAGTGGCGCGGGCGCCCAGCGTCCATGTGGGCGTGAGCGCATAGCTGGCGCCGAGCTGGATGGCGCCGCGTGCGGCGCCCGCGCCCGGTGCGTAGGCGGGCAGCCCTGAGCGCGCCGCTTGTGCCGGTGTGATGCCGAAGGCGGTCTGCACATATTCGTCATTACCGTAGGTGAAGCTGAAGCCTGCGCTCAGCTCCAGCGAGGGCGTGGCGCGGGTCACCGCTTCCGCCGACAGGTTGGCGACCAGGCCCAGGTCCTTGCCGCCCACATCCCACAGCACATTGGCGTTGGCGCGCAGCCAGTCGTGGCGGTAGCTGACGAACAGCCCTGCGCGGGTGGCCTCGTCGATATCGCCCAGGCCTTTCAGGCGCGGCGAATCGGATTCCTTGCGTTCGCCGCTCGATTCACGCGACAGCAGGGCGCCGAAGGTGACGTTGCCGGCATCGAAGGCGTTATAGCCGATGCCCAGTCCCGCCTGGCCGCCGATGAAGAAGCGGCCGTAGGAAATTTTCCCGACCGGCTGCAGGTCGGTCTCGCGTTCGCCGGAGCCGGGATATTTTGGCTTGCTGGTGACGCCCACGCCGATCATGCCGTGCCATTCGGCCGGGTATTGGGCGTCGTCCGCATATGCTGCCGGCGTGGCCGCGGCGAGGACGAAGAGCAGGGAGGCAGTAGCTTTGTTCATGTGTTCAGATCCAGTTCAATTTCAGTTTCAACTCAGTTCAATACCCAGCAGGCGCACATATTGCTGGCCGCAGTGCATGTCGCGTTCCACTACGCCGCCCTGCGCACTGGCGCGCGGGTAGGAGATCTTGAGCACATTGAGGCTCGGCACGGGGTAGTGGCGCACCATCGCCGGGTCCACGCCGAAGGCCGCCGCAATGGCGGTGGCCGACAGCGCGGGATGGTCGTGGTAGCACTCGAAGTTGTATTTGCCGTCGAAGAAAAAATCCATCGTGACCCAGAACGGTCCCGCATTCTTTGAACGGATATGGCGGCATACCTCTTGCAAGGTGGTCATCGTGATTGTCCTTATTGATTGTCTTGTGAGAGGTCTACCCACTTCGTCCGTACCAGTTCATGCGGCCCGTCCGTCTCCACCACGTGGTTGAGGCGGAACTCGTACACCGGTCCCCGTTCGATATCGGCCGGCGAGAAGGCGAAGCCGTAGCTGGGCAGCTCGGTGCCGAGTTCCATCGGGAAGTGGAAGAACCAGGGGTTGCAGGCCTTGGCGATATTGGTCGCCATCTCCTGGGTGGCAGCAGTGGCCACGAACAGCACGCCGATTTCGCGCGGCGGCGTGGCGCCTTTCGGCACGGGGCGGCCGGACACCGCGTTCCAGCCGTACATGCGCAGCGAGATATGGAAATCGCCAGCCGCCTCGCCGATGGTGCTGTGCACGCGCTGGTACAGCGCCGCCAGGAATTTGTCGTGGAATGCATCCACGTCGGCCAGCACGTCGGGCTGCTCGATACCGACCAGCATAATGGTCTGGTATTGGCCCGCGCCAGCGCCTTCCAGCTTCATGGTGTAAGCCTTGTTCACCCACGCCGAACCGGTAACGCGCACCGAGCGTGCATCGAGCTGCGCGTACTGCGCCGCCGTCACATCCAGCACGCCGCCCGGTTCCACCAGCAGGAAAGGATCGCTATTCTCATACAGCATATGCGCCGACACGCTCTCCGGTACGCAGCGGTTGTCGGTGCTCAGCGGCTCCACGTCGAAGTGCTGGTCGCCGATGGTGATCAGCACACCGGCGCCGCCGGCGGGATTCACGCTGCACTGCGCGCCGCATTCGCCGATCTTCCCGGCATGCCACGCCAGGCCGGTGGGTGCGCCGCGCATCAGCGGTACCGCCGCCAGCACGGCGGTATCGGTGGTGCGGCCGCCCAGCACGATATCGGCGCCTGCTTCCAGCGCGGCGATATAGGGCTCCGGTCCCATGGCCGCTACGATGTGGTCGCAGGAATCGATCATGGCGTCCGTCATCGGACCCAGCACCGACAGCGCGTGGATCTTGCCTTCGGCATTCTTCCGCTTGAGCACTTCCTTGCTCTGCTCCGAGTAGAGCAGGGCGATGCGTGGCCTGATGCCCAGTTCACGCGCCACTTCCACCGCGATCTCGCAGGTCCAGTCCACACCCGCGTCGCCGCCAGCCTGGCCGCATGAGCCGATCAGCAGCGGAATGCCTTTCTCGGCCTGCGCCGCCATCAGGATCAGCAGGTCGCGCTTCACCGCCTCGCGGTTGTTCTTGGAGATGCCGAGCGCCAGGTAGGCCGCTCCGCTGTCGGTCGATCCCGCATCGGACGCGATGACGTCGGCGCCTTGCTCCAGTCCGTAGCGCACTTCGGCGGCGCGCACGCCGGCCCCCAGAGAACCGACTGGCACGAGCAATCTGACCGCGCCGCCGGTGCCGTTTTTGACAGCCATGAAAGTTCCTTGTGTTGGTGAGTGACGGTTGACACTATCTTTTATGACGAAAAAGCTGTCAATATTGATTTATGTCGTCAATCATCACCACCACAAGGCGGCTTTTTTACGGTGCGGCAGCGGCGCGCAGCAGCTCCAGGCCGCGCACGGCGAGCGGGGACAGATAGCCGCGCCGCCACACCACGCCGATCGGACAGCGTATGTGTTCGGAGTGCAGCGGCAGCAGGCGCACATTGGGCGGCAAGGTTTCCGGCGTGACGGAATGGGTATTCACCACGCTCACCAGCGACAGGCGCGACACGGCCATCAGCAGTGCCTGCAGGTTGTTCGCTTCCACCACCACCTGCGGCAGCGGCAGCTGGTGCAGGGCGAAGGCGCGCTCCATCTGCATGCGCGCATATTCATGCTTGCCCGAAGCGGCCCAGCGGCATTGCGCCAGGTCTTCAATCGCGATGAACTCGCGCTGCGCGAGGGGATGCTCGGTATTCACGATCACGCTGTAGCCGTCGTCGATCAGGTGGCACACATCGAGGCCCGGATCGATATCGTCCGGCACGGGGAGCAGGGCGAGGTCGAGTTCGCGCTGCACCAGCATGTCCAGCAGCGCGTCGCTGAAGGCGGCGGTGCAGCGCAGGCGCGCGGCGGGCCGTTCCTGCAGCAGCTGCGGCATCAGCGTGCGATGCATGAAGGCGGATGCGGCCGGGCTGGCGCCAACGCGCAGCATGCCGGCCTGGCCGCCGCCCAGGTCGCGCGCTTCCTGCACCGCATCGCCCAGGTCGCTGGCCAGGCTGCGGCTGCGCGCGAGGAAGGACTGGCCCGCCACGGTGAGTTCGATGCCCTGTGCCGAGCGCTGCAGCAGGGGCACGCCGACCTTGCGCTCCAGCCGCTGCACCGCCTTGCTCAGGGCGGGCTGGGTAACGCCGATGCGCAGCGCGGCGCGCGCCATGCTGCCCGCATCGGCGACGGCAATGAAATAGGCGATGTCGTCATCAAGCATGGGGTATTCCTGTTTTTTATAGCCAAAGCGGTTTTTTGTTATTTCATCTTATCGCAAGCGCGGATCAAGATACCAGTGCCCAAACCAAACAGGAGACGAACCATGAAACAAGACTGCAGCGAACAGGAATGGAAAGCGCGGGTGGACCTGGCGGCGGCATACCGCCTTTATGCGCTGTTCGGCTGGGACGACCTGGTATTTACCCATCTGTCCTGCCGTGTGCCCGACGAACCGGGCCACTTCCTGATCAATCCCTACGGCCAGCTGTTCGACGAGATCACGGCGAGCAGCCTGGTGAAGGTGGACTACCACGGCCGCAAGGTGGCCGATTCGCCGTTCGACGTGAACCCGGCGGGCTTCTCCATCCACAGTGCCGTCCACGACGGCCGTTCCGACGCCTTCTGCGTGATGCACGCGCACTCGATCAACGGCGTGGCGGTATCGGCGCAGCAGCAGGGCCTGCGGCCGCTGTCGCAGCAGTCGCTGTTTGTGCTGTCTTCGCTGGGGTATCACAACTATGAAGGCGTGGCGCTGAATGATGAAGAGCGCCCGCGCCTGGTGCGCGACCTCGGCGCGAACATGTTCCTGATGCTGCGTAACCACGGCCTGCTGACCGTGGCGGGCAGCGTAGCGGATGCCTTCCTTGCCATGTACATCTTCGAGGCGGCCTGCATGATCCAGGTGCGCGCCCTGGCGGGCGGACCTGACCTGGTGCCGGTGCCGCAGCCGATTGTGGCGGGCATGGCGGCACAGGCGGCACAGGTGACCCGCGGCCTCGGCGGCGCGCTGGCCTGGCCCGGCCTGCTGCGCCGCCTTGACCGCGTCAATCCCGGCTACGAAAGCTGATCCGGTCGGCGTGGTGAAGGGTCAATTTTGTATCGATACAACAACTTCTCGAATCCCATATTTGAAATACTCCAAAAGGCGTATTGTGTTGAGTTCCCCACGTGCTGGAGCGACCAATGCAAACGCGCAAGGATGAACTCACATCGGGAAAGATAGAAACGGGCCTCGTTTTCGAGCAGATGCTCGGGCCCGACGACGCCCGGAACTATCTGCGTGCCGAAGGAGTGCCGGAATCGACCATCGAGCGCGTCCTGGCCGGCGAACATCGCCGGCCGGGGTCGGCCCGAACGCGGGACGATGGCAAGGTGAGCTCATCCGGATCCTTTTACGCCAGCAACGGCCGCCGCAAGGATGTGGTGCGCAGCTGCATCGTGCAGGCTGCGCTTGCGCTCAAGGCACAACTCGGCAATGAACGGATCGCCCGCCTGCTGCGGCGCGAGCAGCTGCCCGAAGACGTGATAGACCGTGTGGCTCAGGCGGAGGAAGGCACACTGCGCGTCCGGCCCGCGGCAGCAGCGCCCGAACCGCCGGCCAATCAATCCAGCCAGACTTCCACGGCCGGCAGGCCTTCGGCCTGACTCAGCTACCGTAATGCAAGCGGTTTGTTGTACAGTCCATGGTGGCATTGGTCCCATTTGACTAACGAACTGAAAAAGGAATATGGCATGGTGGCATCCCAAGACCTCGGCAAACTGATACTGCGCGCAACGCTCGCGATATTGATCCTGTTCCACGGCTTCTCGAAACTGGTGGGCGGCGTCGGCTTCATCACGGGGCTGGTGGCGAAGGCGGGCCTGCCGCCGGCCTTCGGCTACCTGGTCTACGTGGGCGAAATCGTTGCGCCGCTGCTGGTGCTGGCCGGCGTGTGGACGCGTGCCGCAGCGCTGGTCATCGCCATCAATATGGCGGTGGCGATTTTCCTGGTGCACCGTGGCGAAATCTTCCACATGAACGACCACGGCGGCGCGGCGATCGAGCTGCAGGCCATGTACTTCTTCGCTGCTGTCGCCGTGATGCTGCTGGGCGCGGGGCGCTACAGCGCCGGCGGCAGCGGAGGGCGCTGGAACTGATTCATCCAGACCGGCAATCACGCGGGGCCGCATTGTGTGGCTCCTGCGTCAGTCCGACGCAGCGTGAGAGCCGTTTGTCGATGACTATGTCCAGCGAACGTGCCGGACATAATCATGCTTGGGTTGCTGTTACAGAGGAAATTACGCCAGTGCCTGAGCCTGCGGTGCTCCAGATGCTACTGGCTGGACTGGCAGCACTGGGATTGGCGGTGCGGCGCGGCTGGTTGATGGCCAAGCCGGGATGAGCCGGTTTAATGGCAAGCCAGCTGCGGCATGTTGGCGCCCGGATTGCTGATTGTGGGAGCCATCCGGCTGAGTCGCTCGAGTAATGGCTGATCGCTCCCTGGCTGTTACTGATGAATGTCTGCGCTTGGCCCTCGACATCCAGCCTGGTTTGCACGCCGAAAGCGTGTTGGTACGCAAGTAGTGTGGCGCACGCCATACGGCCACGCGGCGTCCTGCCGCGAAAGGCTCTACACTCGGATTCTCTACCGTGAGCAACCAGGAGGCCGTCATGCGCATGTGTTTGCTGCTATTGCTATCGATGCTGAGCTTTTTGCCGGCTACCGCAGCGGACCGGGCCCAAGGCACCGCTGTCGTAAGCCGCGAAGCCTTCTGGGCGCGCGCCAACGACCTTAGATTCGACAGCTTCGACGACATGGCGACGGGATCCTATCCCAACGGCACTCAGCGTTACATCGACGGCTTCACCTACGCTATTGGGGAAACTCCGTATTACGACACCTTCCGGGTTTGGGGCGGTTCGGAAGGGCACTACCTCGCTACCCAGTACCCGAAGGACGTCCTCTACTTTACTCCCCAATCGCCGGGCATGAATGCCTTCGGGTTCACCTTGCCGCCAACCACCGGCAGGGGCTGCTACTGCATGGAGATCGCGTTCACCGATATCAGGGACCGCCGCACCACCTTCTATGTCATCGGCTTCGCGGAACCGATCAGCTTTGTCGGCGTGATATCCGCAGAGCCGCTCAAATTCATTCGCGTGGCCGGAATGCAAGTGAACGACCTCTATTTCGCATCCGTCAGCGTGGTGCCGGAGCCAGCAGCGGCCTGGATGCTGGCGCTGGGGTTGCTGCCGGTGGTCTGGCGTGGATTGCGCCGAACCTGAACTGGGCACGGCCTGGGTACAGCGCTGCGCGCGTCGCGGGAACTGATTTAGGCGTCCGCGGCTTCCTGGCGGGTGACGTGGACGATGGACATGTCGAAGTGGTAGGACATGGCCGATACGGCGCCCATCGCGTCGCCCGCGCAAATGCGGTCAACCACGGCCTGGTGGGCGTCGATCACTCGTATCAGTTCACTCTCGCTGCGGCGGTCGTCGAAGTGGATGCGGGATGAGGCTTCCACCGGCGTGCGCAAGGCCGCCAGCAGGATGCTGTTGAGGGGATTGCCGCTGGCTTCCGCAATCACCGTGTGGATCGCCGTATCGCTGGCCACCCGGCGCGCATGGTCGGAACCGGCCGCGCGCATCTGGCCCACCAGTTCGCGCAGCATCTGGCGCTGTGCGGGCGTGGCGTAGCGCGCGGCCAGCTGCGCGGTCTGCAGCTCAATGGCGCGGCGCGTTTCGATGACGTGCGCGATGCTCACCTGCGCCGTGTTCAGTGCATAGTCGAATACCTGCGCCAGCACATGCGGGTCGATGGCGCGCAGGCGCGGGCGGCGGCCGCCTTCAATCTCCAGGATGCCCAGCGCGGCGAGGCTGCGGTAGGCTTCGCGCACGCTGCCCCGGCTGACCTTGAGATCCAGGCCGATCTGCACTTCGCTCGGCACCGTATCGCCCGGCCGCAGCTGCTCGCGCTGCACCAGTGCCAGCAGGTGGCGCGCCACCTGGGCCGACAGCGTCGGCCGTTCGAGGGTAGAGATGGGGGCGATATTGTTCATGGCAGAAGCCTAAACCCTGGCATGGAACCTGTCAAACAGGCTTGTCGCCGTAGATTTCGCGGATGCGGCGGGCCAGCAGCCAGAAGAACAGGCCCGTCATCACATTGATGCAGCCGATCAGCGTCATCGCCGTGCGCAGGCCGCTCACGCTGCCTTCGCCGGTGCGCAGCACGTCGCTCAGGGCGCCCACCAGCATCGGCCCCATGCCCTGGCCGATGATGACGCCCGCCACGCCGATGATGGCCACCGCCGTGGCGCGCGCATGCGGCGCCACCAGGTCCTGCACGGTGCCGAACACTGGCCCGGCCAGCGTGCCCGCGACCAGGAAGGCAATGAACAGCAGCGCCATCGCCACCATCGGGTGCGGCACGTGGAAGCTGGCGACCAGCGGCACCAGCACGCCCCAGCTGACCAGCGCGGAATAGCGCGCGCCGGCGTGGCGCGAACGCCGGGCAAGGCGCACGCTGACCTGGCCGCCCACCAGCGCGCCAACGCCGGCGGCGAGACCGATGCAAAGCCCGAGCCCGAGTCCGATTACCGTCGGCGACAGCGCGAAGGCCCGTTCGAAATAGCTCGGCAGCCAGGCCGCCACCGAACCGGCCAGCCCCACGAAGGCAAACGCCAGCACCAGCATGAAGAAGCAGCGCAGGTCGCCCAGCTGGGACCAGAGCGATTTGCCTTGCAGCTCAGGCGCCGGCTGGTCCACCCGCAGCGGTTCGCGCACCGTGAACTGGAAGATCAGGGCCAGCACCATGCCGCCGATGCCGAGCCAGATAAAGCCCATGCGCCAGCCGACGGTCTGCACCAGGATGCCGCCGCCCAGCATCCCGCCCAGCATGCCGAGGTAGACGCCGCTGAAGTGGGCCGCATAGGCGCGGCCGCGCAGCTGGCGCGGGTAGTAGTCGCCCAGCATCGAGTGGCTGGCCGGCACGCAGCCCGCTTCGCCCACGCCCACGCCGATGCGCGCCGCCAGCAGCACCAGGAAGCTGCTTGCGAGGCCGGAGGCGCCCGTCATCAGCGTCCATGCGGCGAAGCTGAGGAAGATGATCCACTTGCGGTTGCCGCGGTCGGCCATGCGCGCCAGCGGAATCGACACCAGGCCGCCCAGCAGGGAGAAGGCCAGGCCATTGAGCAGGCCCAGTTCCGTGTCGCTGAGCAGGAACTCCTTCTTGATCGGCTCCATGAACATGGAGATCACGACCTTGTCGACCGAACACATGAAGCCGACAATCGCCAGCGCCACCAGCACGTAGGTGCGGTAGGCGGGGCTGAAGTCCTGCACCGGCGCCCTCGCTGCGGGCACGTCGGGCGGCAGCGTATGCACGGCTGTTTTCATTGGGGTTCTCCTGCTTGAATGGGTTGTGCCATGAAGGTCCGCAGTGCTTCGGCCCACATAGCGGCATCAGCGCCGGAAGCGAAGTGGCCCTTGTCGCTGTCCAGCTCCACATAGGTCCAGTGCTGTGTGCCCGGCAGCTGCATCACTTCGCGCCCCAGCGCGGGCGAGAACAGGGGATCGGTGCGCGACAGCACGTACAGCACGGGCGCATGCATGGCCGGCAGCTGTGCGCGCAGGTCGAAGCTTTCGGCGGCCTGCATCAGCACCACCAGCGACATCGGGTTGAAACCCTCGGCCCACTCGCGCGCCAGGCGTGCCACTTCGGCGGCGCGGGCGGCGGGGTCGGGAATGCGGCCGCTCAGTTCCGCGTCCACCCCATACAGGGTCAGCGTGCGGATGCGCTGGGCCGTCAGGAAGGGCAGCATGGCTTCGGTGTCGCCGCCGCACCATGCTTCCCAGCCCGGGTCTTCCCGCAGCGCCTGCAGGATGCCCGCAGCGGCAGGCGGCGCGGGATGCCACGGCGCTCCAACGGCCGCCACCACGCGGCCCACCATGTGCGGATAGCTCGCGGCCCACTGGAAAGCCTGGTAGGCGCCGAAGGACGGGCCGGTAACGGCGGCCAGCCGCGTTACGCCCAGCGCGTCGAGCAGGGCCTTCTGCGCATTGACGATGTCGGCCACGGTGATGGCGGGGAAGTCCGGGCCGGATGGGCCGGTGGAACCGTAGCTGGAACCCAGCATGTTCGGGCAGATGACGCAATAGCGGCTGGTGTCAACCGGTTTGCCCGGTCCTACCAGTTCGCTCCACGAGCCTTCGGCCACATTGGCGCCTGCGTCCAGCATGGCCGGGCCGGTGGTGTAGCCGTGCAGGACCAGCACCACATTGTCACGCGCGGCATTCAGCTGTCCGAGCTTGCGGAAAGCCACCGTCATATGCGGCAGCACCACGCCGCTCTCCAGCCGGAAGTCGTGCACCACATGCAGGTGCAGGGGAGGGGATTGCGTCATCGCCTGTCCCTGCTCAGAAGCGGTAGCCGGCTTCGATGCCGATGGTGCGCGGCGCGATGATGCCTGCGCCGAAGGGGCTGCCCGCCGGATTCAGGCTGAGCGACTTCACGAAGGTGATGCCGCGTCTGTCGTTCAGGTTCTTGGCATAGAGTGAGAAGCGCCAGTTGCTGTTCTCGATGCCCGCATTCAGGTTCACCGTATGGTAGGACGGCACATCGACCGCCGCGCGCTGGCTGAAGTCGGAGCGGCGCTCGCCCGTGTAGTTGACGGTGCCGCCTGCATAGGCATGCCAGGTGCCGAAGACGGGCCAGCGGTAGTTGGCGCCCAGCGAACCGGTCAGCTTGGGAACGAAAGGCAGCTCGTCGCCGGCCAAGCCGCCGGCCGCGGTTGCCGCTTCCGTCAGTTCGGCTTCGGTGTAGCCGCCTGCGGCGCGCAGGGACAGGCCATTGACCGGGAACCACATCACCGACGCTTCCGCACCGCGGCTGCGTGCCTCGCCGCCGTTGACGAAGAAGTTGAAACCGGCGGCGCTGGTCTGGATCTGAATGTCTTTCCACTTGGTGTTGAACAGGGCCGCCTCGATCGATACCTTGCCGCCATCGAGCACCGCCTTATAGCCGATTTCATAGCTGGTCAGGGTGTCGGGCTGGAAGGTCTGCGGCGCGTTGCCGATGCCGGTTGGCGGCACGGCATTCGGGCCGCCCGGACGGTAGCCGGTGGCGGCGCGGGCATAGAAGGACTCGGTGGCGGAAGGCTTGTAGCGTGCCGTTGCCAGGTAAGTCGTCTTGTTGTTGGAGGAGCCGGAGTTGATCAGCACCGGCACCGGGCCGACCAGCAGGCCGCTGTAATCCTGGGTGTAGGTCTGGTCGTCCTTGCCGTGGCGGATGCCGGCCAGCACATCGAACTGCGGCGTGATGGCGTAGGTTGCGTTGGCAAACACCGAGTATTCGCGGTACCAGGTATCGATGGACGCCTTCACGATATTCGGCAGCGGATAGGCAGCGCCCGTGGTGGTGGAGAAGGGATTGAAGCCCGGAATGCGGTTGGTGTCGTCTTCCTTCGTGTAGTACAGGCCCGCTTCGTAGTCGAGGCGTTCGCTGGCGGAGGCGCGCAGGCGCAGCTCCTGCGAAACGCGGTGCGTGGTGGTGTACTGCGTGGAGTTGATGCCCAGGTCGGGAATGCCGAAGGCGGCGCCCAGCGCCACGCCGTAGCCGAAGGTGCCGTCCGCGCCCTGGCTGGCATCCATGTCCTGCACCGTGGTGGAGGACACCACGGAGAACGGACCCAGTTCGCCGTTGACGGTCACATTCGCCACTTTCAGGTCCACCGAGGAGAACTCATCGGTAAAGCGTTTCTGCATCAGCGGGCCATGCAGCGGCGCCAGCGTCACCGGGTCCACGTCCACGATGCTGTTGCCGCGCGTGTTGACCTTGTGCGACAGCACGGATGCGGCCATCTTCCATTCCGGCGAGATAATCCAGTTGAAGGCGGCGCGTCCGCCCTTGCTGCGCGAACCGTTCACGTCCTGCGCGCCATTGCTGCGGTCCACATAGCCGCCATCCTCGCGGTTGAAGGCGGAGAAGCGCAGCGCCATGCTGTCGTTCAGCGGCACATTGAGCGCCACGCGTCCGACTGAGCCATCATCGCCATTCTTTACGCGGCTGCTGCCGATGCTGACGCTGGCGCGCAGCTTGCGGTAGTCCGGCGGCGCCGTCACGTAGCGCACCAGGCCGCCCATCGCGCCCGCGCCATACAGCGTGCCTTGCGGGCCTTTCAGCACTTCCACCCGCTGCAGCTCGGCCGGATCGAGATCGGGCGTCACCGCGCTGCCGGCGGCGTAGGCGTTGACGGAACCGATTGGCGCCTCGTCGATATAGAAGGCGGTAGTGGAGGCGGATTGCGTTACGCCGGTGGTGATGCCGCGCAGCGTGACCTGGGTAAAGCCGGGGCGGAATGAAGACAGCGACAGGCCGGGAATCTGGGCCACATAGTCTTCAAGCCGCACCTTGCCTTCGCGCGCCAGCTGTTCGGCGCGTACGGATACCACGGAAGCGGGAACGTCGATGGCCGCCTGTTCGCGCTTCTGCGCGGTGACGATGACTTTGTCGACCGCCTGCTCTTCGCTTTGTTGCGCGAAGGCGGGCATGGACTGCAGGACGCACAGCAGGGATGCTGCTGCGGCGATGGCGGTGCGGGGATAGCGCTGGATCTGCTGCATGGTTGTCTCCTGATTTTTTTATGGATTGCTGCAAGGGATGCGGTGGCCTTCTATGGGCCGAATATCTTTCCCGGATTGAGGATCCCGTTAGGGTCCCAGGCCTGCTTGATCGAGCGCATCAGGCCGATAACATCGTCGCCGTACTCCAACAGCAATTTGCTTTTCTTGCCCATGCCGATGCCATGCTCGCCGGTGCAGGTGCCGCCGGCCGCGAGGGCATGCTTGATCATGGCGCTGTAGACGCGGTCTACCGCCGCATGTTCTTCCGGCTGGTCCGGCATCGGCATGAACAGCACGTGGAAGTTGCCGTCGCCAACGTGGCCAAGGATCGGGGCGACCAGGCCTTCCGCATCGATCAGCGCGCGCGCTTCCGCCACGCACTCGGCCAGGGCCGACATCGGCACGCAGATATCCGCCACCACCGACACGCAGCCGGGACGCAGCGCCAGCGCGGCAAAGTAGGCCAGGTGGCGTGCCTGCCACAGGCGCGAACGGTCTTCCGGCCGCGTGGCCCACTGGAAGCCGATGCCGCCATGCATGGCCGCCACTTCCTGCGCCAGCTCCGCCTGCTCCTGCACGCCCAGCGTGGTGCCGTGGAATTCGAGGAAGAGCGTCGGCAGTTCGGCCAGGCCGAGATGCGAGTGCTGGTTGCAGGCGCGCACCTGGTGCTCGTCCAGGAACTCGATGCGCGCGAAGGGCAGGCCGGACATGGTCATGTCGCTCACGGCTTCCACTGCCGCAGCGAGGGTAGGGAAGGCGCAGCTGGCGGCCGCCACTTCGGCGGGCAGCGGATGCAGGCGCAAGGTGATTTCCGTGATGATGCCCAGCGTGCCTTCCGATCCGGTCAGCAGGTGCACCAGGTCGTAGCCGGCGGAGGACTTGCGGGCGCGCGAACCGATACGCACCAGCCGCCCGTCCGCCAGCGCCACTTCAAGGCACTGCACGTTGTGCGCCATGGAGCCGTAGCGGATCGTGGTGGTGCCCGATGCGCGCGTGGATACCATGCCGCCGATGGTGGCATTGGCGCCCGGGTCCACCGGGAAGAACAGGCCGGTGCCCTTGAGGTGCGCATTCAGTTCTTCGCGGGTGATGCCCGGCTGGACCACGCAGTCGCTGTCGGCGGCATTCACCTGCAGCACCGCGTTCATGCGCGACATGTCGACGCATACGCCGCCATGCGGTGCGCTCACATGGCCTTCCAATGAACTGCCCGCGCCGAAGGCGATGATGGGCACCCGGTGCGCGTTGCACAGCGCGAGGATTGCACAGACCTCGGTTTTATCCAGCGGCCACACCACCACATCGGGCGGCAGGCTGGTGGCCAGGCCTTCTCCGCGTGCGTGCTGCTCGCGCACCGCGCGCACCACGCTCACACGCTCTGCATAACGCTCCTGCAGGGTGCTGATGACGGTGCTGACCGCAACGGCGGCCGGCGCTTCAATCACTTGGTTCATACGTCTCCTTGCTTATAAGTTCTGAGCCCAGAATACAAGCGTGTCTTTAACCTGTCAAACATGTTGTATATGTTTTGCGACGAAGTATGGAGAATGCAGGCAATAATGGCTTGAGTGTGCCACACCTGTATGATATGTTGCGTAATAAATACACTAACAGGAGACTTGCTTGAAACCGACCATCGTTCTGATCCACGGCGCCACCTTGAATGGCGCATCCTGGGCGCCGGTACGCCGCGCACTCGAATCCGAGTTCAATGTGCTGACGCCGGACCTGCCTGGCCACGGCGCGCGCCGAGATGAGCGCTATACCTTGCAAGCTGCGGTGGAAACGGTGGCGGCGGCGGTGCTGTCGGTTGCGCCCGCGCCGGTGGTCGTGGTGGGCGATTCTCTGGGGGCCTATACGTCGCAGGCAGCGGCGGGCATTTTGCCGCGCGATCAGGTGAAAGGCTTCGTGCTGGGCGGGGCGAGCCACGAATTCATCGGTATGCCGGTCTGGCCTTACCTGGCGAAAGCCTTGATGTTCCGCCTGGTGCTCGCCTTGAAGAATGAACAGAAGCTGGTGGCGGACAAAGTCCACGGCCTGCTGATGGAGTTCGGGCTTTCAGCGCAGGATGCCACGGCAACCATCGATGCTGGCTTCAGCTTCGCTGTCTTCCCGCAGGCGGTGAAGGCCCTGCATGGCGTGGACTTCTGCCGCATGATGGCGGCCATTCCCCAGCCTATCCTGTTCGTTAACGGCGACGACGACAAGTTTCATGTGCGCGGCGAGAAAAAATACGTGGCGGCGGCGCAAAACGCTACCGTGCACCGCTTCCCCGATTGCGCCCATGGCGTAAGCCTGCGCCGCAATGCGGAGTTCGCGGAGCTGATCAGGCAGTTCGCGCGGCGCGTTCTGGCGTGATCTGCGGCGCTTGCTGCCATTGCTGCAGCTTGCGCCGGTATTCTTCCATCGCCTTTTCCTTCACCGGCCCGAAGCCGCGCACCTCCTGCGGCAGGCGGGCCAGTTCCAATGCGGCGTCGTAGCTGGCGCTGTCCAGATTGCGGCATGCCGCTTCCACCAGGCCGATGAATTCTTCCGCCATCGCGCGTTCGCTGCGCCGTTCCTGCGTGTAACCGAAGATATCGAAGGCGGTGCCGCGCAGGCCTTTCATGCCGGCCAGCACACGGAAGGCAGTAAAGATCCAGGGACCGAATTTGCGCTTGCGCGGCCGCCCGGTGGCAGGATCGATGCGCGACAGCAGCGGCGGCGCGAGCCACAGCGACAGCTTACCGTGGTCGGAGAACTGGGCCTCCAGGCTGGCGCGGAATTCGCTGCTGCTGTACAGGCGCGCTACTTCGTATTCATCCTTGTAGGCCATCAGCCGGTAGGCGCTGAGTGCCACCATGCGGCTGAAATCTTCCTTGCCCGGCGCGGCCAGCTGCTCGGACTCGCGCGCCCGTGTGGCCAGTGCGCGGAAGCGCTCGGCATACGCAGCGTCCTGATAGGCCGTCAGGTCCGCCACGCGGCGCGCCACCAGTTCATCGAAGGTCTGGGCTTCGGGCGCCGCCACCGGCGGCGTGGGGCGCACGCGTTCCAGCACATCCGGATGGCAGGCGGCGATGCGGCCCCACTGGAAGGCGCTCTGGTTCAGCGCCACTGCCGCGCCGTTCAGCTCAATGGTGCGCTGGATGGCGGCGCGCGACAGCGGAATCAGTCCGCGCTGCCACGCATAGCCCAGCATCAGGGTGTGCAGCACCACGGTATCGCCGAACAGGGCCTGCGCCAGCGCGCCGGCATGCAGCGTATGGAAAGCCTCCGGCATGCAGCGCTGGCGGATGCGGGCGCGCATCAGGGAGGCAGGCTGGGTGGCGTCACGCTGGCGCACGACGGCGGAAGTGGGCGTTTCATCGAGATTGAGCACGGCGGCCGAGCGCTGCGCCCCCAGGCGCGCAGCGTTGTCGGCCGATGCCGACACCACCACGTCAGCGCCCAGCAGCAGGTCTACCGAACCATTGCCGATGCGGACCGCGCCGATCTGTCCTTCCTGTGGTGCGAGACGCACCTGGCTGACGACGGCGCCGTTCTTCTGTGCGAGGCCGGTAAAGTCCAGCACAGTGGAAGCCTTGCCTTCGAGGTGGGCGGCTCCGCCCAGCACTGCACCCATCGTCAACACGCCGCTGCCGCCGATGCCGGCCACCAGCACATTGAAAGGGCGCTCCAGCGCCGGAATTGCCGGTTCGGGAAGGCCGGCCAGCAGTTCGCTCTCCAGCGCCTTCAGGCGTGCACCATCCGGTTTGCGCAGGCGCGGGCCTTCGATGTCCACGAAGCTCGGGCAGAAACCCTTCACGCAGGAGAAGTCCTTGTTGCAGCTGCTCTGGTTGATGCGGCGCTTGCGGCCGTATGCCGTGTCGAGCGGCTCCACGGCGATGCAGTTCGATTGCACCGAACAGTCGCCGCAGCCTTCGCATACGCGCTCGTTGATGAACAGACGGCGGTCCGGGTCCGGCATTTCCTTGCGCTTGCGGCGGCGGCGCTTTTCCGCCGCACAGGTCTGTTCATAGACGATGGCCGTTACCCCCGGCACTTCGCGCAGCGTGCGCTGCACTGCATCGAGTTCGTTGCGGTCATGGATGCTGACGCCGGGAGCCAGTCCGGCCTCCTTGCGCCATCGGCCGGGATTGTCGGAGACCAGCGCGATACGCTGCACGCCTTCCGCATGCAACTGGCGCGTGATGCGCGCCGGATCGATCACGCCTTCCGCCGCCTGGCCGCCGGTCATCGCCACCGCGTCGTTGTACAGGATCTTGTAGGTGATGCTGGTATTCGCCGCCACGGCCGCGCGAATGGCGAGCAGGCCCGAATGCTGGTAGGTGCCGTCGCCCAGGTTCTGGAAGATATGGTTCGTGGCGGAGAAGGGCGCGGCGCCGAGCCACTGCATGCCTTCGCCGCCCATCTGCGAAAAAGTCGGCGTTTTGAGTTCCGGCTGGGCCAGCGCCATCACGTGGCAGCCGATGCCGCCGCCGGTCATCGATCCTTCAGGCGTGCGGGTGGAGCTGTTGTGCGGGCATCCGGAACAGAAGTAGGGCGCCCGCACCGGGATCACAGCGGCTGCGGGCGGCGTGGCTACCGCTTCGAGCATCGCCAGCCGTTCGGGCAGCAGCGGCAGCGCATCACCGAAACGGCGCGCCAGTGCGCGCGCCACGATGAGCGGTGTGAATTCGGAAGTCTCTGCGAGCAGCGCGGCGCCTTCGCCATCGGTCTTGCCGCTGATGCGGGGCCGCTGCGCTAAGCCGTACAGCGCCTCCTTCAGCTGCGTTTCAACATTGGCGCGCTTTTCTTCGATGACGAGCACTTCTTCATGACCCTCGGCGAAAGCGCAGGCGCCGCCGGTTTCCAGCGGCCAGCTCATGGCAACCTTATAGACCGAGATGCCCATGTCCGCGAGCTGGCTGCGCTCCAGGTTGAGGTCTTCCAGTGCCTGCATCAGGTCCTGGTGCGCCTTGCCCACGGTGATGATGCCGAAGCGGCGCTGCGGCGCCGTGATGATGGGCCGGTCGATGCGGTTGGCGCGCGCCCAGGCCCGCACTGCAGGAAGGCGCTCCTCAATCAGCCGCCGTTCCAGTTCCGCACGCTGGCTTGGCCAGGCCAGCGAAGCATCCCAGTTCAGGCCATGTGCAGGCAGCGCCGTATCCGGCGTCACGTAGGAAGGCAGTGCATCGAGCGACACGGTGGCGGCGGTTTCAATCACTTCCGCAATCGTTTTGAGGCCGACCCACAGTCCGCAGTAGCGCGACAGCGCAATGCCTGCCAGCCCCAGTTCAATCACCTCGCGCACGTTCGCAGGCTGCAGCACCGGTATCGAGGCCGAGTGGAAGATGCCGTCCGTCTGGTGCGGATACATGGAGGACTGCGCCGCATGGTCGTCGCCCGATACCGCCAGCACGCCGCCCAGCGGCGAAGTGCCCATCATGTTCGCGGTGCGGAACACATCGCCGGTGCGGTCCACGCCGGGACCCTTGCCGTACCAGATGCCGAACACGCCATCGACCCTGGTCTGGCCATAAGCCTTGTGCATCTGTGCACCCCACAGCGCGGTCGCGGCCAGGTCTTCGTTCAGTCCTGGCTGGAACACGACATCATGCGCCGCCAGTTCTTTCGATGCCTTCCACAGCTGCTGGTCGTAGGCGCCGAGCGGCGAGCCGCGATAACCGGATATGAGCCCGGCGGTGTTCAGGTTTTGCTCACGGTCGCGCCGGCGCTGCAGCATGGGCAGCAGTACAAGGGCCTGTATACCGCTCAGGAACATGGCGCCATCGGTGGGTTGGAGTGCAGCGGATTTGCTCATCGTTCGCTTCGAAAAGTGTGAATGGAATGAGAAAAATCTTACGCTAAGGGTGTGAGCGATTTACACTGAAATAACTACTGATTCATGCGATGATTGGCGTGTTTGGACTAATAAATGATGGGTGTGTAGATGAATTCGACTAGCGATACGGATATCGATAAAACCGACCGCAAAATCCTGCAGGAGCTGGCGCGCAACGGGCGCATTGCGTGGAGCGAGCTGGCGGAGAAGGTGGGACTGTCGCTGACGCCGACCCTGAGGCGGGTGCGGCAGCTGGAGGAAGGCGGCTATATCCGCGGCTACGTGGCGCAGCTGGACGAAGGGCGGCTGGCGGGAAAGGTCAGCGTTTTCGTGGCGGTGACGCTGGAGGCGCAGTCGGAAGAGGTGATTGCGCGTTTCGAAGAGCAGATTGCGCTGGCGCCGGAAGTAATGAGCTGCTTCCTGATGACCGGCAATGCCGACTACACCTTGCGCGTGGTGGTACCGGACCTGGACAGCTACCACCGCTTCCTGACGCGCACGCTGACCCGCATTCCCGGCGTGGCCCACATCAATTCCAGCTTCGCGCTCAAGACGGTGCTGATGCGTCCTGCACCGCTGCTGTAGCGGCGCGCACTGCTGCCGCCAGGGCGGGATGCTGCGCCAGCTCGCCCCAGAACACGCTTTGCGCGCAAAACGCGGCAACCGGGTCCGGCGCCGAAGCGATGGCTTCGACCACCGCCGGCACGCGCGCCTGGTCATGCCACGCCACCCCGAGTTCACCGCGCTGCCAGCGCAGCAGCACCTGCAGGAATAGCGCGGGCAAGGGCGCCACTGCATCCAGCGGCAGGCCGCGTGCGATGCGTTCGCGCAGCGTGGGGACGATGAAGCCCGGCAGCTTGGAGCAGCTGTCCGCCAGCACGCGTTCAACGGTGTCGCGCATGGCATCGCTGGCGAAGCGTGCCAGCACGAGATCGCGGTAGCGTTCCAGTCCGATCGGGCTTGGCCGCAGGCAGTCGAAAACCGCATCCGTCACGTAGCGGTACACCATCGCGTGAATGCGCGGATCGCGCAAAGCTTCGTGGATATAGCGGTAGCCTGCCAGGGCGCCGGCCCAGGCAATGGCGCTGTGGCTGGCGTTCAGCACGCGGATTTTCGCTTCCTCATAAGGCTCCACGGCGGCCACCAGTTCCGCGCCCGCACGTTCCCAGGCCGGACGGCCGTTGCAGAAATCGTCCTCGATCACCCATTGCAGCCATGCCTCGCAGCTGACGGCCATGGGGTCGTCGCGTCCCGTTGCAGCGCGCACCCGCAGCGCCGTCTCTGGCGTCGGCCTTGGCGTGATGCGGTCCACCATGGTGTTCGGCATGCGGGTATGGCTCGCTACCCACTCGGCCAGTCCGGCATCGCCGGCCAGCGCGAGAAACTGCTGCAGTCCGCGCTGCACGCGGCGCCCGTTGTGGCGCAGGTTGTCGCAGCAGAGCAGCGTTACCGGGGCGCCATGCTGCGCACGGCGGGCGCGCAGGATCGCCGCCAGCACGCTGTAGATATTGCTACCGGGCCGGCCAGCGCGCGCGTCGGCCAGCGCTGCCTGTAGTTCGGCGGACTGCAGGTCGAGCCGTCCCGCATCGTCCAGTGCATAGCCGGCCTCCGTCACCGTGAAGGAAATGATGCGCGTGCTGCGCTGGGCGCCCATTGCAAGCACTTCGCTCAGCGTGGGCTCGTAAGGCAATGCATCCGCAATCGCCGTGATGGTGCGGTACTGCGCGCTGCCATCGGTACCGATGCTCTCCAGCGTGTAGGCGCAATGCTGCGCGCGCAGCCCGATAGCGGGGTCCTGCGGATCGGGGCGGATATTCGCCGAGACCAGCCGCCAGCGCAGGTCGCCGGTGTCATGCAAAGCCTGCAGGTATGCCGCCTGGTGTGCCCGGTGGAAGGCGCCAAGGCCAAGATGGAGAATCGTACTTTTGCTCATAACCTGTCGTATAGGATTAACGGAAAAAGCGAGAAAACATGGATTTAATTCCAAATATTACAGTAACATGTATGACAGGTTAAATAAATTTGGGAGATTTTATGGTCATCCCCCGTAAATCGGAGACAACCCGCAACGCCATCATCGACCACGCGCTCGCCGTGGCCAGTCATGGCGGGCTGGAAGCTTTAACCCTGGGATCGCTGGCCGACTCCATGAAGATGAGCAAGAGCGGCGTGGTGGCGCGCGTCGGCTCGCGTGAAACGCTGCAGCTGGCTGTACTCGATTCCTACCGGCGCCGCTTCGAGGCGCAGGTGATGTCGCCCGCGCGCGGTGTGCCGCCTGGCTTGCCACGGCTGCAGCGCCTGTTCGACATGAGCCTGGAGCAGGTGGCGTCGGGCGCCACCGCAGGCTGCTTCTATATCAGCTGCGCCTATGAATACGATGACCGGCCCGGCACCGTGCGGCACCAGCTGGCCAGCAGCGTGCGCGCCTGGCGCGAGGCCTTCATCAGCAATGCGCAGCAGGCAGTGGACCTGGGCCAGCTCGCGCAGGGAACCGATGCGGAACAGCTGGTATTTGAAATCTACGCCTTGCTGCTGGCCGCCCAGCACGACACGCGCCTGCTGGAAAGCAGCGACGGCCTGCATCATGCGCGGGCCGGCTTTGAGCGCCTGCTGGCGCGGGGCGCCGTTCACGAGGAAGGAACGCCATGAAGGACGCAGCACTGGAAGGACTGATGGAACTGCTGGCCACGCAACTGCCGGGCATTCCCGAACGCGATCTCGACACTTTTGCGCGCTCGCTGTCGCAGCAGGAGCCGTATGCACCGCTGCAGGTGCCGGACTCTGTCCCGTGCGGCACGCTGCGGCATGGCCGCCACCGCAGCAGCACGATTTATCCCGGTGTAGAGCGCGCCTATACCGTCTATGTGCCGGTGCAGTATGACGGCGCCGCCGATGCCAGCCTGCTGGTATTCCAGGATGGCGCGCGCTACCTGGGGCCGGAGGCGAATGCCGCGCGCGTGCTCGACAGCCTGATCGCCAGCGCGGACTTGCCGCCCACAATCGCCGTGTTTGTAGAACCGGGCGAACGCGGGCCGGGCCTGCCGGTCTACGGCGGTACGGATAACCGCAGCCTGGAATACGACTCGCTGGGTGATGCCTACGTGCGCTTCCTGCTGGAAGAACTGCTGCCTGACGCCACGCGGGATTACCGCATCTCTTCCGATGCCGCGCAGCGCGGCCTGGTGGGCCTGAGTTCAGGCGGCATGTGCGCCTTCAACGCCGCCTGGGAGCGTCCGGATGCATTCGGCAAGGTGCTGAGCCACTGCGGCAGCTTCGTCGATATTCGTGGTGGCGACCGCTGCGCGCAGCGCGTACGGCACGAAGCCCTCCGCCCGCTGCGCGTCTACCTGCAGACCGGCGAACATGACCTGAACATTGTGTTCGGCCATTGGCTGCTGGCGAACGGGCAGCTGGCGGCAGCGCTGGCATACCGTGGCTACGATCACTGCCTGGTGGTAGGCCAGGGCGGGCATTCGCTGCGGCACGGCGGCGCACTGCTGGCCGATGCGCTGCGCTGGCTGTGGCGGCCATGAACGCTTTCATTGGCGTAGCAGGGGGCGATTTCAGCGCTATCCAAGCAAGAAAAATACGAAAGGCGTGACCAGCCCGATCGCGCAAAATGCCAGCGCCGCCTGTTGCCAGATGGCCGGGCGCAGCTTCCTGCGCAGGTAGCGGTGGCCGAAATACGTGGCGCCGGTGGCGAAGCTGAGGAATGCCAGCCCCCAGGCTGCCAGCGATATCATGGCCAGACCCAGGCCGTCTCCTGCCATGGGGTCGCCCGAGCTGCGGGCGAGTACCAGGTTCACGACGACCCATATCATGCCGAACAGCGGAAGACTGCCAATGGCCATCAAGGCGGTTACTAGACTGGCAGTGGTTTCGGTCCTCAATGCGGCGCTCCCTGGTGGGTTGAAAGCTGGTCAGGCCGGGGATACCTGGCCAAATCGCCTTATTGATCAGCGTTTCTGTTTTTCCGCGAGCTCGGTGCCGATGCGCTTGTCCAGCCGCTTGGTGGCGTCGGCCGCATAGTCGCGGCAGCCCTCGTACTCGATGAAGGTATTTTCGTCCGCCGTGCGCGCCGCCAGCTTCTGCATGGTGTTGGTGAGGTCCGGATGGGCCGCCACGATGATGTCGCATTTCAGAGAGGCCACCTTGCGGATGCTCTGGCGGAACTGGGCCGTGATATCGGGCTGCTCCTTGCCCTTGCCGGTGAAATAGAAGCCGTCCGTAGAAACGGGATTCAGGCTGTCGGCATATACCATGGTGAGGCAGCCGCCGTTCTCGCAGGCGCGGAAGCTCCAGGTGGTGCTGCCTGGCGTGTGGCCCGGCGTGAGGTGGGCGGTGACGGCGATGGTGCCGATATAAATGGTTTCGCGGTCGCGCACCACGTTCACCTTCTTGACCGGGTCCAGCCGGTAAACCTTCTTCGCATCATATTGCGGATCGTCGGGACCCAGCACGCCCTCGCGCAGCACCTTGGCCGAAGCGGGGCTGGCCACTACCTTGGCGCCGGACATGCGCTGCAGGGCGGGGAGGCCGCCCGCATGGTCGAAGTGGGGATGCGAGTTGACGATCAGCCGCACATCCTTGATGTCATAGCCTGCCTCCTTGATGCTGGCCGCAATCAGCGGCGCCGACTGCGGCAGTGCGCCGTCCAGCAGGATATGGCCCTTGTTCCCCGTCAGCAGGATGGCCGACAGTTCCTTCGTTCCCACATACCAGGCATTGCCGAAGATGCGGAAGGGCTTTTGCGGCTGGTTCCATTCCTTGCACATGCCGCAGTCGATTGGCGCCGACAGCTCGTCGTCCGCCATGGCGGTCGGAGCAAACAGTGCGGCGAGCAGGGCCGCGCAGCTAGCCAGGCGAGCATCCAGCCTTGTTGCTTTGTGGTACTGAGTTTTCATGCCGATAGCATACTCCATGCCGGGAACCGTGCCAAATTGGCCCACTCCGTGTATGCTGGCACTACCGTTGGTCACATTCTCGTGCGGAGACGCCAGATGCAATTCGAAGACTTCGATCTGTTCTCTTCCGATGCAGCAGCGCCGCCGCCTGCGCCCAGCGCGCCGCCCATCATACGGCTGCAGTACCTGGTCGACAACACGCCTGCCGTGATCTATTGCACGGTGCCGAGCGGCGATTTCCGCATCACCTTCGTCAGCAATAACGTCACCCATATGCTGGGCTACACGCCGGACGAAATGCTGGCCGATCCCAATTTCTGGTTCGACCATATACACCCGGACGACGCGCCGAATATCTTTTCCAGCCTGGCGCTGGTGTTTACCGAAGGGCAGCGCGTCTACGAGTACCGCTTCCGCAACAAGGACGGCAAATACCTGTGGATGCACGATTCGCTGCGCCTGATCCGCGATACCGCCGGGGCGCCGCTCGAGGTGATCGGTTCGCTGACCGATATCACGGCGCGCAAGACCATGGAGCAGGCCCTGCACCAGCGCGACAGCGAACAGCAGTTGCTGATTAACAAGCTGAGCGAGGCGCATGAACAGCTGCTGCAGTCCGAGAAAATGGCCTCCATTGGCCAGCTGGCGGCCGGCATTGCCCACGAGATCAATAATCCCGTGGCCTTCGTCAACTCCAATATGAATACGCTGCAGAAGTATTCGGACACGCTGTTTGGCGTGATCGCGCAATACGAAGCAGCGGCGGCGGAGGCACCGGCCGTGGCCGCCAGGCTGTCGGCGCTGCGCGCGCGTGCCGACGTGGACTTCCTGAAGGACGACCTGGGCGCCCTGGTCAGGGAATCGATGGAAGGGCTGAAGCGGGTGCGCGATATTGTGCAGGCGCTGAAGGACTTCTCGCACGTGGATGAGGCGGAATGGCAGGTGGCCGACCTGCACCATGGCCTCGACAGCACGCTCAATATCGTCAGCAATGAAATCAAGTACAAGGCGCAGGTGGTGAAGGAATACGGCGTGCTGCCGGAGATCACCTGCCTGGCCTCCCAGCTGAACCAGGTGTTCATGAACCTGCTGATCAATGCGGGCCACGCCATCAAGGAGCAGGGCACGATACGCATCCGCACCGGGGCGGAAAACGGCTGGGTGTGGGTGGAGATTGCCGATACCGGCGTGGGCATTGCGCCGGAACACCTGAACCGTATCTTTGAACCCTTCTTCACCACCAAGCCGGTGGGCACGGGCACCGGGCTCGGCCTGTCGCTGTCCTACGGCATCGTCAACAAGCACGGCGGCCGCATCGAAGTGGCCTCCGAACTGGGCCGCGGCACGCGCTTTACGGTGCGCCTGCCCGTCAAGCAGCCCGAGGCTTCACAGAATCACTGAGCCGTCCGGCCCGCGTTTCACTTCGAATAGTCCCGGTTCTTCCGTTTCTTCGGCGGCGGCGCGGCGCGCGGCATCCGCCAGCAGGGTCTGGCGGTATTCCAGGGCCTGGCGGATGGCTTCGTTCAGCTCTTCCTCCTGCCAGGGCTTGGGGATGAAGCGGAACACCCCGGCCTCGTTGATGGCATGCAGGGCGGTGCCGAAATCGCGCGAACCGCTGAGCATGATGCGCACGGTGTTCGGCGCCACGTCCTTCAGCGCCTTGAGCAGCTCGCTGCCGCTCAGCTTCGGCATCATGAAATCGCAGATCACGAGGTCGAAGTCCTGCACGCAGATGCGGTCCAGGGCGCGGAAGGGATCATCGAAGGCCTCGGCCACCAGCGCAGCGCCGCCCGGGCTCTGGCGCAGGGCGCGCTGCAAGGCCGCCAGCAGGTGAGGGTCGTCGTCGATGAGCAGTATCCTGGCCATGGCACTATTTATCCTTGCGAATCCAGATCGGCAGCCGCCCGCCGCTCTTGTTTTCGAAATCCTGCACCTGGGCGATCATGCGCTCATCCAGCACATGGTCGGCCGACAGCAGCATCAGGCCGTCCTTGCTGACCAGATCGCGCGCCAGCACCATGCCCGGCACCAGCTCGCCGGACAGGGTGGCAACGCCCTGGCCGGCATCTTCCGGCCCGTCCACAATGGCGCGGAAGGCCTGCACCACATGCGGGTCGTAGCGCTTGCCGCTGGCATCGACGATCAGGGACCTGGCCTCGTCGGGCCGCAGGTGGCGCTGCACAATGGCGCCGTCCTGCAGGTTGTAATAGTCTACCGCCAGCGCCAGAATGCGGGCGCCCATTGGAATGGCCAGGCCGCGCAGGCCGTCCGGGAAGCCGGTGCCGTCGAAGCGTTCCATCTGGGAACGCAGGATGGCGCCCGTTTCGCGCAGCTCGCTCAAGGCCATCAGCAGCTGCTCGGCGCGCACCGTATGCTTGCGGTACTGGGCCAGCGCATCGCCCTGCAGCTGGGTGAAGGGGGTGGACAGCAGCTCGTCGCTGAAGCCGATCTTGCCGATATCGTGCAGCAGGGCAGCCACGAACACGGCGCGGCTCTCGGCCGCGTCCAGCTTCAGGACCTGGGCCATCTGCCGCACCAGCTCGGCAATCTTGCGCGCGTGGCCGGGGGCATTCCGGCTGCGCATTTCCATGATGTTGGAAAAGACCTTGATGGTGGTGAGATAGTTCTGCTTCAGTTTTTCATTGGCGGCAATGGCGGCGTCGTGCTGGACGCGCAGCGCGCGGGTGCGTTCCTCCACCTTCGCTTCCAGGCTCTGGTTGAGCACCTTCAGTTCGGCATTCTGCTGGCGGGTGAGCTCTTCCAGGCGGCGCGTCTGCAGCACCAGGTCGCGCCGCTCGAAGGCCTGGCGCACCGTCAGCAGCATGTCGTTGTCGTCCCAGGGCTTGGCGATGTAGCGGTAGATCTCGCCGGTATTGATGGCGGCCTGGATGGACTGGATATCGGCGTAGCCGGTGAGCAGGATGCGGATCACGTCCGGACGCAGCTTGCAGACCTGTTCCAGCACCTTGGCGCCCGTCATTTCCGGCATGCGCATGTCCGAGATCACCATGTCCACGTTTTCCTGTTCCAGCAGCGCCAGGCCGGCCGGGCCGCTCTCGGCGATCAGCACGCGGTAGCCATCCGCGCGGAACAGGCGGCGCAGGGCGGCGAGGATGTTCGGCTCGTCGTCGATGCATAACACGGTCCTTGTGGTGTCGGTGTCAGCTAAGGTCATCGCTCCATTATTCTCCGGTTTGGGCAGCGCTGGCGCTGCGGTCATTGTCTGAACGTCAGCCGATCAGCGCGCGGCACAGGTCCTGGAAGGACTCGCGGGTCTGGTTTACCACCCGTTCGCTCTGCGCTTCGGACAGGTTCAGTTCGGCCAGCGCTTCCTCGCAGGCCGCTGCGCTGGCGCCGGCATCGGTCTCTGCCAGCGCGTGGGCCAGCTGGTTGGCCACGCGCACCACGCGCGGAATGCCCTGGGCGCTCAGCTCCGGCTCATGGTGGCTGCGTACCGCCGCCTGGATCGCGGCAGGGAAATTCCACTGGGCGGCGAGGGCGCTGCCGGCCTCGGTGTGGTCGAAGCCGAAGCGTTCGCGTTCGGCCAGCCTTTGTTCTTCGGCATTGCCGAGGCGGCCCACTTCCGTGTATTGCTCCGGGAAGCCGGTGGCCAGCACCAGCGCGCCAAGGTCATGCAGCAGGCCGGCCATGAAGGCCAGTTCCGCGTCCTGGCGCAGCACCCGCGCCAGGTTGCGGGCGGAAGCCGCCGTGAGAATCGAATGGCGCCAGAAGGCGGGGATATCGACCACCGCGCCGGCCGCCGACCAGCCGCTGGTCACGGCGCAGGCCGTGACCACATTGCGGATGCAGTACACGCCCAGCACCGTAATCGCCTGCTGGATGGTGGCCACCCGGTTCGCCATGCCGTAGAACGGCGAGTTCGCCAGCTGCAGCGTTTTGGCGGCCAGCGCCTGGTCCGAGGAAATGCGGCGGGCGAGGGCGGCAACGTCGGCGTCGTCCTGGTCGATGATGGCCAGCAGCTCGCTCGCGATCGAGGGCAGGGCCGGAAGAGACTTGATGTGCTGGATAAGTGAACCGTCTGCTGGAGGCATGGGTCGCTTTCAACGTATCAGAATGAGCACATTACCACGGGATGCGGAGATATTGCCCATTGCATGGCTGGCAAGCTGGTAGCGCACGCCCTCGATTTCCACTGCCGAGGGCCATACGCCTTCCGCATTCGGCGCCAGCTCCGGCGCCACCTCGGCCAGCATGGCGCCCAGCAGCTGGCCACGGCCCTGCAACACCGATTCGGCCAGCGCGTTGCTGAAGGCCACCATGCCTGCGTCGTCAACGCCCAGCACCGGCAGCGGAATGTACTGCAGCAGCTCGCGCGCGATGCGCAGGCTGGCCAGGTCGAGCGCAATCTGCTCCTCCCGGTCGCGCACCATGCGTTCCAGCTCGCGGTTAGCCACGGCCAGCTGCTCGTTGGCCACGCGCAGCTCGCGGTTCAGGCGCGCATTATCGTCGGCGATTTCCTTGATGCGGAAGGCCTCCGCCACCTGGCCGCGCAGCAGCTCGTCGTCCCAGGGCTTGGTGAGGAATTTGAAGATGGCGCCTTCGTTGACGGCCGCCGTGACCGACTGCAGCTCGGTGTAACCGGACAGCATGATGCGGATCGAGTCGGGGTAGAGCACCTTGGCCTGGCGCAGGAAGTCCACGCCCAGCATGCCCGGCATGCGCTGGTCGGAAATGATCACATCGGCCGGGGTATGGGCCAGCTGCTCCAGGCCGGCCATGCCGCTGCTGGCGGTCAGCACCCGGTAGCCGGCGGGCCGGAACAGGCGCTGCAGTGCAGCGAGAATATTGGTCTCATCGTCGACCAGCAACAGCACACGTTCGCGCGGCTGGTCCTGCGGGTTCAACATCCGGTCTCCCAGGAAGTGTTGGCTGGAACTCTCTGTTCCGCCAATGATACATCGTACTGCTCGGCGCTTGTTGTTATGGCGCGACAGCCCGGGCCAGCGTACGCATACTGGCGTCGACGGTACTGGCCGGCACCTGGCTGTAGCCCAGCACCAGGCCGTTCCAGTGCTGGCCGCGCAGGCCGGAAGCGTGCGTGCTGAGGGCCGCGGCCGAAATGCCGCGTGCCAGCGCCCGCGCGCTGATCTCGGCGTCGTTCCATGTGGGATCGTTGAACTGCAACGCGAGGTGCATGCCGGTGCTGGCGCCATGCACGGTGCAAAGGCCGCCAAGCTGGCGGTCGATGGCCTCCAGCAGAGCATCGCGCCGTTCGCGGTAGAGGTGGCGCATGCGGCGCAGGTGCATCATGAAGTGGCCTTCGCGGATGAACACGGCCAGCGCTTCCTGTTCCGCTACGCGGCCATGGTGCGGCATGCGCGCCAGCGTTGCGCGCAGGGGCGCAGCCAGGCCTGCAGGCACCACCATGAAGGCGGTGCGCATGCCGGGGAACATGCTCTTGCTGAACGTGCCGAGATAGATCACGGGTGCGTCGGGCTCCAGTCCCTGCATCGCGGGCAGCGGCGGGCCGTCGTGCCGGAACTCGGAATCGTAGTCGTCCTCGATGATCAGGGCGCCTGCCTCGCGCGCCCGCGCCAGCAGCGCGATGCGGCGCGGAAGACTCAGCACACCGCCGCTCGGATACTGGTGCGAAGGGCTCGTATAAATGAGGCGCGGCGGCGCGCGCTTCCAGTCCCTGGCCGTGGGCGCCAGGCCTTCTTCGTCGACCGCGATGCCCACCGTGCGCAGCTGGGCGGCACGGAATGCGGCAAGTGCGCCTGAATAGCCGGGGTTTTCGATCCACGCGGTCTGCTCCGCATCGGCCAGGGCGCGCGCGCACAGTTCGAGGCTGGCCTGCGTGCTGCTGGTGATGATGACCTGGTCCGCAGCGCAGCGCAGGCCGCGCGAGGCGCACAGGTATTCCGCCAGCGCGTGGCGCAGGGCGGGCTGGCCTGCCGCGTCGGCGTAATCCAGTTGGGCCGGGGTGATGTGGCGCCAGGCGCGGTCGATCAGGCGGCGCCACAGCTGCAGCGGGAATTCGTCCAGTGCGGGAACGCCGGGCGCAAAGGCTGTGGCCAGCACGCCGGCCGGGGGCAGGCTGCGCAGCGCGGCGGTGCGGCGCGACAGCGCAGCTTGCGCAGCCGGCGCCGCTTCCGGCTTTCCGGCGGACGCCCCAAGGCGGGCCACCACGCTGCCGCGCCGCGTCGCCTCCATCAGGCCTTCCGCCGCCAGCTGGTCGTAGGCATACAGCACCGTGTTGCGTGCGGAGCCCAGTTCGACCGCCAGTTCGCGGCTGGAGAGTAGCCGGGTTCCGGCCCCGAGCCGCCCGCTGAGGATCGCATTCCGGAGGCAGGCATGGATGATGCGCTGGCGCGGCCAGCCCGAAACCTCCTGCTGGCGTTCGAAGTCGCCGAGAAGGATGGCGTAGTCCATGGTTGTAGTCCTATCAATTTACGTGCTTGTGGTACTTCCTATGGTACCACCGGGCCTCTATAGTGGGCGGACTTTGAAGGAGGATTTACATGCGTTTCAAAAAATGGCTACCCATGATGGCGCTGGCCGCATCGGCGGGCAGTGCGGTAGCTGCGGACTGCTGCAATGTGATTGAGCTGCGCCAGTACATTAACTATCCCGGCACGCGGGAAGCGCTGGCCAGCCTGTTTGAAGAGCGTTTCGTTGAATCGCAGGAAGCGGTTGGCATCCGGGTGCTGGCGACCTTCCGCGACATCAACGATCCGGACCGCTTTACCTGGGTGCGCGGCTTCACCGGCATGGAGGCGCGCAAGAAGGCGCTGACCGATTTCTATTTCGGCCCCCTGTGGCAGGCCAACCGCAGCGCGGCCAACGCCACGCTGTACGACAACGACAATGTGCTGCTGCTGCGGCCCGCTTCGCCCGGCAGCGGCTTCGCTTATGATCCGGCCAGCCGTCCGGCCTTTGGCGCCACGCCGCCGGGCAGCTTTGTGGCGGCGAATATCTATCATTTCGGGCAGGAGGTGCCGCCGCAGTTCATCGGGCATTTCAACCGTGAACTGATGCCGCTGTTTGAAAAGCACGGCGCGCGCATCGTGGCGCGGCTGGTGTCCGAGAAGAGCCCCAATACCTTCGAACAGCTGCCGGTGCGGGAAGACGCAAACGTCTTCGTCTGGTTTGCGCGCTTCGACGACCGCGCCGCCTACGACCGTTTCCAGCAGTCGCTCGGACAGGACCTGCGCTGGCGCGGCGAGCTGTTCGCCGCGCTGTACAAGTCCCTGTCGCGTCCTCCAGAAGTGCTGATGCTGGCGCCTACCGGCCGCTCGCTGTTGAAGTAGGCCTTAGGCGGTCAGCAGCTTCAGGCAGCCCACGCCCGCCATCAGCAGCGCCACGCCTGCCAGGCGCACTGCATGCACCGGCTGGCGCGGCAGCCGCAGCATGCCGTAGTGGTCCACGGCGATGGAGCACAGCTGCTGTCCTGCGATGGTGAGCCCGACTGCCGCCGCCGCGCCCAGGCGGGGGAGGGCGGTGAACACCGTGGTCACGTAGAAGGCGCCGGACAGGGCGCCCATCCACCCCCACCATGGCATACCCGCCAGGCCGGTGGCGTTCTGCTGCTTGAGCCGCCCTGTTGCGAGCAGTATGGCCAGCACCGCGAGCATCGCTGCTGTCGCCACGGCGAAGCTGATGGCGCCCACCGTCAGCGGTGCACCGAGTCCGCGCAGCAGCAGGGCATTCACAGCGCCCTGTACCGGCAGCACGGCCCCGGCCAGCACCGCGAACGCCAGCCACTGCATGCCCACACGCGGCGCTGCAGCGCTGCCCGGCTTTGCCTGGCCGCGCACAATCATCGCCGCACCGGCAAGCACGGTCACAGTTCCGGCCAGCGTAATGCCCGACAGGCCGCGTGCACTGCCCGCATCGAGCGCCACGGAAGCCAGCATTTGCCCTGCAATGAAGAGGCCTATTGTCTTCACGGCGCCCAGCCGGGGAAACAGCGCGATACCGGCCATCACATAGAGCGCGCTAGCTACGCCCGCCGATGCGTGCCACCACGGAAGCGACGGCAACTGCGCAATGGCGGCCAACTGTCCCATCACGGCCGCCGCGATCAGCAGCAGCACCGTTGCCGCGAGCAGCTGCATGGCCGTGGCGAGAAAGGGGCTGCCTGTTGCCTTGCTCAGTTGCGCATTGGCGGCGGCTTGCAAAGGCAGCATGGCGCCTGCCGCCAGTGTGAGGAATACAAGGAGGAGTTCCATTGTCATGCTCCCATCTTCAGGCCGGCCGTACCGGCCAGCACGCAAGCCGCACAGGCGACGCGCATGGCGGATAGCGGCTCCTTGAACATGAGCACACCGGCCGCCATCACGCCCACGGCGCCGATGCCGGTCCAGACCAGGTAGCCGGTGCCGAGCGGGATCGAGCGCAGCGCAAGCGTCAGCAGCGCCACGCTGCACAGGCAGGCGGCGATGCCGATGGCGCCCGCCACCGGCTGGGTCCATCCTTCAGCGAGCTTGAATGCAACCGCCATTGCGACCTCCATCGCGCTTGCCGCGAGCAGGAGCAGCCAGTTCATGCGAGCTCCTTTGCCGCAGCCAGGCCGCGCAGCGCTGCGGGCCGCTGTTCGATGCGCTGCAGCCATTGCTGCACATGGGGCCATGCGGTGATGGCGAGTCCCAGTTCACCGTGCGTGCGCATCCACGGGAAGCTGGCGATATCGGCGATGCCGTACTGTGCGCCGCCGAGCCATGGCTGTTGCGCCAGCCGCCGCTCGAACACGCCGAACAGGCGTTCCGCCTCCTTCGTGTAGCGCTCCAGCGCCTGCGGGTTGGGTGTGGGGCTCGCGTGCCGGAACCACCAGAGCTGGCCCAGCATCGGGCCGATGGAGCCCACCTGCAGAAACAGCCATTGCAGCGCTTCCAGGCGCTGTGCGGGATCATGCGGCAGCAGCCGACCGTGCCGTTCCGCGAGATGCAGCAGGATGGCGCCCGACTCGAAGATGCTTTGCTTGCGCGCGTGGTCGATCAGGGCAGGAATCTTGTTGTTCGGGCTGATGGCAAGGAAGTCCGGCGCGAGCTGTTCGCCGGCCGAGAGGTTCACGTGGATGCGCTCATAGCTGAGTTCCAGCTCTTCCAGCGCAATGCTGATTTTCTGCCCATTGGGCGTGTCGGCGAGATAAACGGTATACATGGCCTTGCAGGTTCTGAGTGAATAACAGGGCCAATGTAGTTTGTGCTTTAATGTTCATCAATTCTCAAAACATGCGGAAGGGTTGAGCATTAATGCACAAGTCGAACTGGGAGGACCTGCGCTATTTCCTGGCCGTGGCGGAAACCGGCTCGCTGTCCGCTGCCGCCAAGCGGCTCGGCCTCACGCATTCCACCGTGATGCGGCGCATGGAAGCACTGGAGTCGCGCCTTGAAGTGCGCCTGTTCGAGCGCTTCCAGACCGGCTATGTGCTGACGCCGGCGGGCCTGCGGCTACAGGAGCAGCTTGCGCCGCTGGCCCTGCAGCTGTCGGCGGCGGAGCGCCAACTGGGCGGACAGGACGCAGCGCTCAGCGGCCAGGTAACGCTGACCACGACAGACACCCTGCTGCACGGCGTGCTGGCTCCGCTGCTGGCCGCCTTCCGCGAGGAATACCCCGGCATCAGCCTGCAGGTCACGGTCAACAATCACTTCCTGAACCTGACGCGGCGCGAAGCCGATATCGCTGTGCGCCCGTCGAACAAGCCGCCGGAAGACCTGGTCGGCACCCAGGTCGGCATCCTGCGCACGGCGCCGTATGCCACCGCTGCGTGGCTGGCACGGCAAACCGCCGCATCGATCCAGGAGCTGGACTGGGTGGCGCCGGACGAAGCGCTGCGGCACCTGGAGCAGGCGCGCTGGGTGGACGCGCACATTCCGCCGGAACGGGTGATCTGCCGCCTCGACAGCCTGCATGCCATGGCGGAGGCGGTGGAGGCGGGCATGGGCGTGGGCATGCTGCTTTGCCTGCTGGGCGACGCCCGCCCCGGGCTGGTGCGGCTGGCCGAGCCTTTGTCCGCGCTCGATACACGTGTGTGGGTGCTCACCCATCCCGATCTGCGCAAGGTGCAGCGTGTGAAAGCGCTGGGCGACTTTCTGAAGCAGCATCTGCGCGAACGCCTGGCTTGACGCTGCGGCCCCGCTGCCATATTGTGACTGGATGACCGCTCCGACACACCGCCTGCCGCCCATGAGTGCAGCCAACCTGCTGCGCGCATTGCTGAAAAAGCCGCAAGGCGAAGGAGGGGAGCTGAGGACCGTGTTCACGGCGGATCCCATCGACACGCTGCACCTGGCGCGCTACCGCGCTGCATTCGGCTTCAGTGGCCAGGATGTGCCCCTCACTTACCATTATCTCGCGGTGCAGCGTGCCCATCTCGCCACCATGCTGCGCAAGGAATTTCCATTCCGGATCGCGGGCATGGTGCATGTGTCGAATGCGCTGGAGGAGCTTGCGCCGCTGGCGCCCAGGGCTTATACGCTGCATACCCAAGTCAGCATCGAAGCGCCGACCGAACGCGGCGCGCGCTATTGCGAATATGTGAGCGAGGCAGTGCAGGACGGTGTGACCGTCTTCCGCTGCAGCAGCCGCTATCTCGCGGTGCGCGGCAGGGCGCGCGAGGCGGCGTCTGCGGCAGCGCCGCCTGCCGCCGTGGGCGAAGCTACGGGCACATGGCGGATTGCTGCCGATGAGGGCCGCCGCTACGCAGTGCTGTCCGGCGACTGGAATCCCATCCACCTCTGGTTCTGGAGCGCGCGCCTGATGGGTCTTCCGGGACCGATCATCCATGGCATGCATACGCTGGCGAAATCCTGCGCGGTGCTGGAGCATGCGACGGGCGAGCGTGTGCGCAAGCTGGAAGGCCGCTTCAGGTCACCGGTGCCGCTCGGCGCGTCGCTGGCAATGAACCTCGATGCAAAAAGCGGTATATTTAACGTCGCCAGCGCGGGCAGGACTGCGCTGGAAGGCAGCTTCGATCTCGACCAATGAACCCATGACGATGAAAACTATCCCCGCGCTTCTCGGCCTGCTGCTCGCATCCAGCGTTCACGCAGAACAGTTCAATGTACTTCTCTTCACCAAAACCGCAGGCTGGCACCACGACTCTACCCACGCTGCCGTGACGGCAGTGCAGGAGCTGGGCAAGCTGCACGACTTCGGCGTGTTCTGGACCGAAGACGCGGGCCGTGTGTTCAACGACAAGGAACTGGCGAAGTACAAGGCCGTGATCTTCGCCGTGACCACCGGCGATGTATTGAATGAGCAGCAGCAGGCGGCGTTCGAACGCTATATCAGGGCGGGCGGCGGCTACGTCGGCATCCACAGCGCTTCCGATACCGAATACGACTGGGATTGGTACACGCGGCTGGTGGGCCATATGTTCAAAATTCACCCCGCCGTGCAAACGGCCGTGCTGAAAGTGGAAGACCGCAACTTCCCCGGCATAGAGCGCTTCGCACCGCGTTCGCTGGCCACCGAGGAATGGTATGAATTCGGCCCGGCGCGGTCGGACAAGCTGAAATACCTGCTGTCCGTCGATGAAAGCACCTACGATCCGAAGACCAAATGGCCGGACCGTGAAGGCAAGGGGATGGGCGCTTTCCACCCCATCAGCTGGTACCAGAACTATGACGGCGGCCGCTCCTTCTATACGGCGCTCGGCCACCTGCCGGGCACCTACAGCGATGCGGTGTTCCGCCACCACCTGTACGGCGGCATTTACTGGGCGGCCACCGGCCGTGGCTTCAAGGCAGACTGAATGGACCAGATATCGCTGCCCGGCAGTGACGATGCAAATGAAGACCTGATCGCGAGCTGGCACAAGGATGGCATCACTGACATCGTGATCCTCGACGGCGGCACTTCGGTGGCCGACCGCGCCTATGTGGATGAAGTGAGCGGCGATGCCGCGTGGATGGTGGCGCAGTTTGCACGTGCACTCGAAGTGCACGCTGTTCCGGGGCGCGCACAAGAGGCCAGCGTGATGCTGGCCCTGGCAGACGTGCATGCCGCTTTCCTCGAGCGCACAGAGGGCATCGATGTGCCGCTGCATGCCTGGCCGGTTGGCGCAATGACTTGGGTGCGCATCCGGGAGGGCCGCAAGCTTGAAGCCTACTGCATCGGCGACTGCGAGCTGCTGCTGCGGCATGCAGATGGCCGGATCGAGCATCTCAATTACTGGGTCAATCCGCAGGAAGCAGTGCTGCGTGACGCGGTGGCGCAGCTCACGGCTGCGGGCATCACGGATGGCGCGGCGCGCAAGAAGGCCTTGCTGCCGATGCTGCGCGCCCGCCGCGAGTGGATGAACACCACCGACGTGCCGCCTGCGCTGTGCATCGCGCCTCGTGGCCACTTCGTGGCGCGCAGTGCAGCGCTGCAGCTTGATAGCGGCGCTATGCTGCTGGGGATGACGGATGGGTTCTACCGTCTGGTCGAGAATTACGGTCTGTATTCAGACGAGACCCTGTTCGATCTCTGCTTCCAGGCGGGTTTGGCAGAAGCAGGGCGCATCCTGCGTGCCCACGAAAACGCGCTCGCCTCGGGCGCCGCCCTGGCGGTCAAGAACGCCGACGATGCCTCGGCCTTTAGTTTTCACGTCTAAATAATTGCTTTTTAATTAGGGTCTGACCCCGATTAAGCAAGAATTTCGAGTTTATATTAGAATGATCGTTCATTCTAATATCCATCTGCCAAAATTTATGAAATCGACGCCCCGAATTCTCGTTCTTGCCTGCGCTGCGGCCCTGGCTGCTGGTTGTCATTCTTCCAAGGAAGCGCCTGCGGGCGCCGCTGCGCGGCCTGCGCCGCAGGTCGGTGTTTATGCCGTGAAGCCGGAAGCGCTGGCCGTGAATACCGAGCTGCCTGGCCGCACCACGCCTTACCAGGTGGCCGAAGTGCGGCCGCAAGTCGGGGGCATCGTGCAGAAACGGCTGTTTACCGAAGGCGCCGATGTCAAAGCGGGCACGCAGCTCTATCAGATCGATCCGGGCACCTATCAGGCAGCCTACAACTCGGCGAAGGCCGCGCTGGCCCGTGCCGAGGCGAACCTGCTCACCAGCGGCCCGAAAGTAAAGCGCTACAAGGAGCTGGTGGAAATCGAGGGTGTGAGCCGTCAGGATTATGACGACGCTGTGGCCGCGCACGCCCAGGCCACCGCGGACGTGGAATCCGCCCGCGCCGCGCTGGAAACCGCGCGCATCAACCTGCAGTACACCAAAGTCAGCGCACCGATTTCCGGCCGCATCAGCCGCTCGAACGTCACCCCGGGCGCACTGGTGACGGCCGGCCAGACCGCCACGCTCACCACCGTGCAGCAGCTGGACCCTATCTATGTGGACGTTACCCAGTCCGCAGAAGAGATGCTGCGCCTGAAGCGCCAGTTCGAAGGCAAGTCCGGCGCGAAAGCCAAGGTCACGCTGAAGCTGGCCGACGGCAGCAGCTATGCGCAGCAGGGCAAGCTGCAGTTTGCCGATGCCAGCGTGGATCCCGGCACTGGCAACGTCACGCTGCGCGCGCTGTTCCCGAATCCGAAGCACGATCTGCTGCCCGGCATGTTCGTGCGCGCCATCGTGGATAACGGGTGGACCAGCAGGCTATCGCCGTTCCGCAGCAGGGCGTCACCCGCAATCCGAAAGGCGAAGCGACGGCACTGGTGCTGAACGATAAGGGCATCGTCGAGCAGCGCGTGCTCGTTACGGGCGGCACGCTGGGCGACCGCTGGCTGGTGAAGTCCGGCCTCGCCGCAGGCGACCGCGTGATCGTGGAAGGTGTGCAGAAAGTGAAGCCGGGCGCTCCGGCCACTGTTGCGCCGCCCGTTGCGGCCACCGCGTCCGCCGCCAAACCAGCCGCGCACTAAGCAGGAGACTCATTCATGGCACGATTTTTCATTGACCGGCCCATCTTCGCGTGGGTGGTTGCCATCGTCATCATGCTCGCGGGCGTGATTTCGATCCTGGCCCTGCCCATTTCGCAGTATCCGAGCATTGCGCCACCTTCGATTTCGATCAGCGGTTCCTATCCCGGCGCTTCGGCGAAGACAGTGGAAGACGCCGTCACGCAGGTGATCGAGCAGAAGATGAAGGGTATCGATGGCCTGCGCTACATGGCCTCCAGCTCCGATTCGACCGGCGGCATCAATATCACGCTGACCTTCCGCAGCGGCACCAATCCGGATATCGCCCAGGTGCAGGTGCAGAACAAGCTGCAGCTGGCAACGCCGCTGCTGCCTTCCGCCGTCACGCAGCAGGGTCTCGTGGTGTCGAAAGCCACCAAGAACTTCCTGATGGTGCTGGGCTTCGTTTCCGAAGACGGCAGCATGAATAACGCCGACCTTGGCGACTATGTGGCGGCCAATGTGCTGGACCCGCTGTCGCGTGTGGAAGGCGTGGGCGATGTGACCCTGTTCGGTTCCCAGTACGCGATGCGCATCTGGCTCGATCCGGCCAGGCTGCAAAGCTACCAGCTCACACCGAGCGACGTGATCGCCGCCGTGCAGGCGCAGAATGCTGAAGTGTCGGCCGGTGAACTGGGCGGCGCTCCCGCCGCGCCGGGCCAGCAGCTGAACGCCACCGTCACGGCGCAAAGCCGCCTGCAGACCGCCGAGCAGTTCGGCGCCATCCTGCTCAAGACCATGAGCAGCGGCGCCACCGTGCACCTGCGCGACGTGGCGAAGATGGAGCTGGGGCGCGAGAACTACAACACCGTGGCGCGTTTCAACGGCAAGCCGGCCACCGGTATCGCCATCAAGCTGGCCACCGGCGCCAATGCGCTGGATACCGCCGAAGCAGTGAAGGCGCGCGTGGACCAGATGAGCAAGCAGTTCCCGCAGGGGATGAAAGCCGTTGTCGCTTTCGATACCACGCCTTTCGTGCAGCTGTCGATTGAAGAAGTGGTGAAAACGCTGGCCGAAGCCGTGGTGCTGGTGTTCCTGGTGATGTACCTGTTCCTGCAGAACTTCCGCGCCACGCTGATTCCGACCATGGCAGTGCCGGTGGTGCTGCTCGGTACCTTCGCCATCCTGTCCGCGCTGGGCTACTCGATCAATACCTTGACCATGTTCGCCATGGTGCTGGCCATCGGCCTGCTGGTGGATGATGCCATCGTGGTGGTGGAGAACGTGGAGCGCGTGATGACGGAGGAGGGCTTGTCGCCGAAAGAAGCAACCCGCAAGTCCATGGGCCAGATCTCCGGCGCGCTGGTGGGTATTGCGCTGGTGCTTTCCGCCGTGTTCGTGCCGATGGCCTTCTTCGGCGGTTCCACCGGCGTGATCTACCGCCAGTTCTCCATTACGATCGTGTCGGCCATGGTGCTGTCGGTGCTGGTGGCGATGGTGTTCACGCCTGCGCTGTGCGCAACCTTCCTCAAGCCGGTGGAGAAGGGCCATCACCTGAGCAACCGCGGCTTCTTCGGCTGGTTCAACCGCAATTTCGAACGCAGCACGGACAAATACCAGGGCTGGGTGGGCAATATGATCCGCCGTAGCGGCCGTTCGATGATCGTGTATGCCGTGCTGCTGGCCGTGCTGGCCGTCGTGTTCATGCGCCTGCCGACTTCCTTCCTGCCGGAAGAAGACCAGGGCGTGCTGTTCTCGCAGATCCAGCTGCCTACCGGCGCAACCCAGGAACGCACGCTGAAGACCATCGAACAGGTGGAACAGCATTTCCTGACCAATGAGAAGAAGAATGTGGCTTCCGTGTTTGCGGTGGCGGGCTTCTCCTTCGGCGGCAGCGGCCAGAATGCCGGTATCGCCTTCGTGAAGTTGAAGGACTGGGCCGAGCGTCCGGGCGCCGAGAACCGCGCCAGCGCCATTGTGGGCCGCGCCATGAGCGCCTTCTCGCAACTGCGCGATGCCATGGTATTCGCTTTCGCGCCGCCGGCCGTGCTGGAGCTGGGTAATGCCAGCGGCTTCGACCTGCAGTTGCAGGACCAGGGCGGCGTGGGCCACGAGGCGCTGATGGCAGCGCGTAACCAGTTGCTGGGCATGGCCTCGAAGAATCCGCTGATGGTGGGTGTGCGCCCGAACGGGCAGGACGATACCCCGCAGTACAAGATCACCGTCGACCAGCAGCGCGCTGCGGCCCTGGGCCTGTCGCTGGCGGAAGTGAACCGTGTGCTGAGCGTGGGCTGGGGTTCGGCCTATGTGAACGACTTCGTGGACCGTGGCCGCGTGAAGAAGGTTTTCATGCAGGGCCAGGCCGATTCGCGCATGGTGCCGGAAGACCTGAACAAATGGTTCGTGCGGAATAGCGCGGGCGAGATGGTACCGTTCTCCGCCTTCGCCAGCGGTCAGTGGATCTACGCTTCGCCGCGCCTGGAGCGCTACAACGGCCTCTCTTCGATGGAGGTGCTGGGCGTGCCGGCGCCGGGCGTGAGCTCGGGCGCCGTCATGGCGCAAATCGAGAAGATGGTGGCCCAGCTGCCGCCGGGCATCGGTTTCGAGTGGACCGGCCTGTCGATGGAAGAGCGCGAATCCGGTTCGCAGACGCCGATGCTGTATGCGATCTCGCTGCTGATCGTCTTTCTCTGCCTGGCCGCGCTGTATGAAAGCTGGTCGGTACCGTTCTCTGTGCTGCTGGTGGTACCGCTGGGCGTGATCGGCACGGTGCTCGCAACCTGGGGCTTCCACCTGGCGAACGACGTCTACTTCCAGGTCGGCCTGCTGACCGTGGTGGGCCTGTCGGCCAAGAATGCCATTCTGATTGTGGAATTCGCGAAGGAGCTGCAGGAGCAGGGCATCGCGCTGCGGGAGGCAACGCTACAGGCGGTGCGCCTGCGCCTGCGTCCCATCCTGATGACCTCCATCGCATTCGGTCTCGGCGTGCTGCCGCTGGCAATTGCCAGCGGAGCCGGTTCCGGTAGCCAGAACGCCATCGGCGTGGGCGTGCTGGGCGGGATGCTGACGGCCACCTTCCTCGGCATCTTCTTTGTGCCGGTGTTCTTCGTGCTGGTGCGCGGCTGGTTCTCGCGGCCGCAGCCTACCGGCGCACTCGTAAAGGAAACGCGTTGATGAACAAGTCACTCTTCGCTGCCGTACTGGCCATGCCGATGCTGCTCGCGGGCTGCAACCTGGCGCCGGTCTACAAGCAGCCCGCCGCGCCGGTGAGCGCGCAATGGCCGCAGGGCGATGCCTATGGTGTGAGCGGCAAGCGCGAACACAGCGCCGCTGCCGATATCGCCTGGCGCGATTTCATCCGGGATGAGCGCCTGCGCAAGCTGATTGCGCTCGCGCTGGAAAACAACCGCGACCTGCGCGTGTCGGTGCTGAATATCGAACGCGCTCGCGCTGAGTATGGCGTGGCGCGCTCCCAGCAGCTGCCGCAGGTCGGCGCCACGGTGAGCCAGACGGCGAACCGGGTGCCGGATGCGCTGGCGCCGAACGGCCAGGCCACCATCAACCGCCAGTACAGCGCGGGCCTCGGCATTTCGGCCTTTGAGCTGGATTTATTCGGCAAGGTGCGCAACCAGTCCGAAGCCGGGTTGCAGCAGTACCTCGGCACGCAGGAAGCACGCCGCGCGCAGCAGATCAGCCTCGTGGCTGAAGTGGCGAATGCCTGGCTCACGCTGGCGGCGGACCAGGAACGCCTGCGCCTTGCGCAGGACACGCTGAAAAGCCAGCAGATCAGCTATGAATTGAGCAAGCGCCGCTTCGATGCGGGCGCCACCTCCGGCCTCGATATGTATGAGGCGCAGACCAGCGTGGAAGCGGCGCGCAGCGATATGGCGCTGTACACCGCACAGGTGGCGGCCGACCGCAATGCGCTCACGCTGTTGGCGGGCGCCGAAGTGCCGGTGGAGCTGCTGCCGCAGGACGCCTTGGCCTCGGTGACGGGCATGGCGGCGCTGCCGGAAGGCCTGCCGTCCGAAGTGCTGGTGCGCCGTCCGGATGTGCTGGCGGCGGAACGTTCGCTGCAGGCGGCATCGGCCAATATCGGCGTGGCGCGCGCTGCCTTCTTCCCCAGCATTTCGCTGACGGCATCGGCGGGCAGCGCGAGCGGCGCCTTGTCCGGCCTGTTCAAGGAAGGTACCGGGGCCTGGAGCTTCGTGCCGCAAATGACGCTGCCGATCTTCACGGCCGGCGCCAATCAGGCGCGGCTCGATGTGGCGAAGGCCGACCGCGACATCGCGCTGGCGCAGTACGAGAAGTCCATCCAGTCGGCCTTCCGCGAAGTGGCCGATGCACTGGCGCAGCGCGGCACGCTGGGCGAACGCGTGGCGTCGCAGGCGGCGCTGGCCCAGGCTTCCGAAAAGAGCTACCGCATCCACGAAGCGCGCTACCAGAAGGGCGCCGAGTCCTACCTGAACGCGCTGGTGTCGCAGCGGGCGCTGTACACGGCCCAGCAGGGACTGATCGGCGCACGGCTGGCGCAGGCCAGCAACCAGGTCACGCTGTATAAAGTGCTGGGCGGCGGCTGGCAGTAGGCGCCGCATTGACAAACCGGGCCGGCTTGCCCAAAGTACGGCCTGACACGACGCATGAGATGAGCATGAGCACCACGGAAAAACGCCGCAAGGACCCCGACAAAGCAGCCGACCGGCGCCGCCAGGTGCTGGAGGCGGCTGCCGCCTGCTTTGGCCGCAGCGGCTTCCATGGCGCCAGCATGTCGGAAATCTCGAAGGCGGCGGGCATGAGCGCGGGCCATATCTACAACTACTTCGACAGCAAGGATGCGATCATCGCGGCCTTCGTCGAAGACAATGCGGCACGCGTGTTCGAGCTGCTGGCCGGCCTGGGTGAGCAGCCGGATATCCTGCAGGCCATGCTCGATGACCTGCCTAACAGTGTGCGTGACAATATGGCGCGCGAGTCCTGGGCGCTGCAGTTCGAAATCTCCGCCGAAGCCACCCGCAACCCGGCGATTGCCGCCGTGGTGGCCGATGCCGACCGCCGTACCCGTACCCATTTCCGCGCTATTCTCGCAACGGGCCGCGCCCAGCATGGCCTGGCTGCCGATGACGCTACCTTGGACGGCCGAAGCGAAACTATCATCGCCCTGTTCCAGGGCCTGCATGCGCGGGCGCTGCACAATCCCGATCTGGACGAAGCGAGCGTGCTGGAGTCCTTCCGGCTCGCGATCCGGGGCCTGCTCTATACCTGACCTCTGACACAGGGGGCTGACACAGGGTGCCTGACCCCATGGTGTCAGGGTGCGCTCCTACACGGCGCCAAGCTGCCGGGCTACATACGTGCGCCGCGGGGCGCGCTAGGATGCAATGGCCAAACTCTGGAGCTAAAAATGAGCAAGCCCACCGCCAATCCCCGCCTTAATACCTGGACTGCCACCGTGGTGCGCTCCGGCCTCTATCTGCAAGTGGTCGCCGGCACGCAGGAGGCGGCGCGCTACCTGACGCAGGAGGGCATTTCGCCCGCCGTGATCCAGCGCGTGTTGGGCGGCAAGGGCGCGCGCCGTTCGGAAGATGTGCCGCGCAGCGACGTGCTGCAGTCCTGAGCACGAGTTTCTGTCCTACAGCAGGATCAGTGCGCCTCCGATCCCTCCCCAATCCGCTCAACGCTAAGATTTCACCGTAGCGCGAGAGGAACATATGACGGCGGCACGGAGAATTCTGATCATTGACGACAACAAGGACGCGGCGGACCTGCTGCGCGACCTGGTGAGCATCTACGGCCACGAGGCGGTTGTTGCCTATGATGGCCAGCAGGGCCTGGCGGCGGCCGAAACGGTGCAGCCGGAAGTGGCCTTCGTCGATATCGGCATGCCGGGCATGGATGGCTATGCGGTGGCGCGCGCCCTGCGGCGCACCGCCCACGGTGCGAAATGCGCCTGATCGCGCTCACCGCCTGGACCGACCGCCAGACCCACGAGCTGGTGCGGGCGGCCGGTTTCGATGTCCATCTTGGCAAACCGGCAAGCCTGGACACCGTAATGGCCCACCTGGCTTGACCCCGCGCACGATTGAATTCCGGCATGTGCTTTCAATTTGGCAATAATGTTACACTGCAGCCCGCATGAATTAGCAGGTGGGTAGACACGTGACGCAAGGCTCGACTATTGCCGATGATGTCAGGCGCTTTGTCCTGACAGCGGTGCCGTCCGTTCCCTTTGTGGAGGGAATGCTGCTGCTGCGCGCCGATCCGGCGCAGCACTGGACCGCGTCCGCCCTGGCCAAGCGCCTGTACACGGGCGACAAGCTGGCCGCGCAGCTGCTGCAGGAGCTGCGCGACAGCGGCATTGCGCGCCAGCTGGAAGACGAGAGCTACCACTTTGCACCGTCCAGCCCCGAACTGGAAGCTGTCCTGGGCCAGCTGGCTGAGGCATACTCCCGGTCACTGGTCGAAATTACCAATCTTATTCATTCACGTACCTCCAGGAAAGCACAGCGCCTGGTGGACGCTTTCGAGTGGCGGAAAGGTTAACCTAATGGTCGTCCTCATCTATTGCCTGTGCGCGCTGACATCGTTCGTTTGCTCATGGGCGCTGCTGCGCAGTTATTTCGCCAACCGGTCACGCATCCTGCTATGGACCGGGCTGTGCTTCTGCTTCATGTTCGCAAACAATGTGTTCCTGATCTTGGACCGGGTGGTATATCCGGAGATGGACCTGATTCCGATGCGCCTGCTCACGGCGCTGATTGCCGTGGTACTGCTGGTGTTCGGCCTGGTATGGGAGGATGAGTGATGAGTGACCTGGCCGATGTCTTTGCCGGCGCCATTGCCGCGCTATCGCTGGTGGCGGCACTGTTCTTCCTGCGTTTCTGGCGCAGCAGCCGGGACAAGTTCTTCCTCTGGTTCGCGATTTCCTTCGGCATCGAAGGCATGAACCGCCTGGCCATGGGCCTCACGCGCCAGGCGAACGAGGACACGCCGGTGCACTATGTGGTGCGGCTGGTGTCCTATCTGCTCATCCTCTACGCCATCGTCGAGAAGAACTACTTCCGCCGTCACTGAGCCTTCACGCCGGGAATATCGCGCGTTGGGCGGCCGAACTTGCCCTTCAGCGCATCCACGCCGGCCTGCGGTTTTGCGAACTGCAGCAGGTCGCTGCGCTGGGCGCGGGTCATGCCGGTGTTCACATCCATCTTGCGGTCGCGCTGTTCCACCAGCCCGGGCTGAGCTTCACCGTCGCGGCTGAAGGACCACGCCAGCATCGGCTCCCCCAGCGGCAGGCTGCCGCCCGCCTGGGCCGTGTTCCACACATGCCAGGTTTTGCCATAGCTGTTCATCTTGCTCTTCATGAGCGCCTTCTCGGCTGCATTCGGAATGCCGGGCGCCATCAGTTGGCCGCTGAGGATCTCGCCATTGTGCGGATGCCAGAACTTGCGTTCCGCCGCGGGCAGGGTGGCAAACAGCTTTTCCGAGATGATGTATTCCACGCCGTGCATATTGGCCTGTTTGCCATTGCTGTCGAACAGCACGCACTGTGCGAAATCCTCGTTCATCTGGTGGCAGTAGTGGTGGGCTTCCATCTGTTGTTCCGGATGGTCTTTCATCGGATGGAAACCGACCAGGTACACATTGAATCCGCCCAGCGGGCTCTTATCCTGCAGCATGGCGGCGCCGGCTTCGAGTACGCGGGTCTTGCTTTCCTTCGGGGCGCCGGGCGGCGCGGACGGGGCAGCGGTCTTTTCCTGCGCCTGCACGGCGGCGGCGCACAGCAGCAGCGCGGCAGTGGTTGCGGCAAGGCTTGGGTGCATGATCTCTCCTTCCTTAAAAGGAGCAGCATGCCGCCATTTGGCGCCGGACGCCCACACGCTTACAGCATGCCGAGTTCCCTCATCAGCCCGGCTGCGCGTTTCAGTTCGGTGCGGGTTGCGCCGCCGAGCGAGAGGCGCAGGTGGCGGTCATCGCGTGCCGCAGCGCCCACGCCGAACTGGGCGCCCGTCATCACGACCAGGCCATGGCTGGCCAGCGTGGCGGCGGCGGCCTGCGCGCTGCCGGCCAGCGTCAGCCAGCGGTGCGGCGCATACGAGGGCAGGGCGGCATCGAAGAGGTGGTTGCGTGCGGCGATTTCGCGCCGCTGCCACGCCAGGCGGCGCGCGGCCTGGCCGGACGTGATCAGGCGCGTGGCAATTTCCACGGCGAGGGGGCTCAGGTACCAGTGCGTGGAATGGATGCCGCGGGCGAAATGCGGCAAGTGCGCGGCAGGCACGCTCAGCATGCCGAAACGCAGGCCTGCCGCAACGGTTTTCGACAGCGCGCTGACGTGGAAGCAGTGCTCCGGCGCGAGGGCGGAAATGGGCGGGCCGGGCTGCGGCTGCATGGCGCCGTAGACGTCCTCCTCCACCAGCGCGAGCTTGCGCGCCTGCACGATATCGGCAATCTGCTGCCGCCGCCGCAGCGGCATGGTGGCGCCGGTGGGGTTCTGCAGGGCTGAGCTGAGCACCAGTGTTTTGATGCCCTTGCGCGCGGCCTTCAGGATAGCGGCCGGCGTCACGCCGTCTTCATCCATCTCCAGCGCGTGCAGGCGGTAGCCCCGTTCCTGCGCCAGCGCGAGCATGCCGGGATAGGTGAAGGCCTCCACCGCAATATCGCCCGTGCCGCAGGCCTCCAGCGCGAGGCTGAGCGCGTGCTGGCCGCCGGCGCACAGCACCAGGCGCTCCGGCGGCGTATGCAGGCCGCCGTGCGCCAGCCATTTCACCGCATGCTCGCGCCAGCGCTCCCAGTCGGCGGGCGCCTGGTAGCGCATCAGTTCTTCGATGCGGCCTTCTTGCTGCAGTTCGGCCAGCGCCGTTTCGATCGACCGGTCGCGCAGATCGCAGGCGGGCACATTGACCGACAGGTCGATCACGCTGGTGGCACTGGCCGCGCTCCGGATGCCGAACAGGTCGGCCGCTTCCGCGCGCGCCCGCACCACGGTGCCGCGCCGGGTATGGCCTTCGATCAGGCCGCGCCGTTCCGCCTCGCGGTAGGCGCGGGTCACGGTGCTGAGGTTAAGGCCCAGCAGGTCGGCCAGCAGCCTTTGCGGCGGCAGGCTGTCGCCGGGACGCAGGCGGCGCGTGCGCACGTCGATGGCAATGGCTTCGGCAATGCAGCGGTAGGCCGGTCCGCTAAGGGTGCTGAGGTCGGGAGTCCAGTTTGTCATGCATACAATAGGCTGTTTGGTGCATGCATACTAACATGCATGAAAACACTACCCTGGCGCACCTGGCTGCTTACGCTGGCGCAAACCCTCAATATCACCACGGCCGTTATTTCGGTCACCGTATCGGCCGTTGCGGGCAGCAGCCTGGCGCCCGATCCTTCGCTGGGCACCGTGCCCTATGGCGCGCAGTTCGCCGCCGTGCTGCTCTGCACTTATCCGGCCGCCATGCTGATGCAGAAGCTGGGGCGGCGCATCGCCTTCCTGCTGGGCGGCGTATGCCTGACGGGCGGCGGCATACTCGGCTACTTCGCGCTGGCGCGCAGCGATTTCGCGCTGCTGGTTGCGGCGCATGCGGTGCTCGGCATGTATATAGCTTTCGCCAATTTCTACCGCTTTGCGGCGGTGGATGGACTGGATGCGGCGCAGAAGCCACGCGCCCTGTCCATCGTGGTGGCGGGCGGCGTGCTGGCCGCCGTGGCCGGTCCGGCGCTGGCCAGCGCGCTGCGCACGGTGCCGGGCTTTGCCGACTTCTCGCTGTGCTACCTGGCGTGCTCGCTGCTTGGGGTGTGCACCATTGCCATGATGCTGGCCTTCGGCGAACAGCGGCCGGCCGCGGCGCAGGCCTTAGCGGCGCGGGCAGGGCGGGCGCCGCTGCGCATTACGCCGGGCATCGCCACGGCAATCTTCGCGGCGGCGGGGGGCTATCTGATCATGAATCTGCTGATGGTGCAGGCCTCGCTGGTGCTGAAGGATATCTGCTCGTTCGGCGCCAGCGCACGCGCCATCCAGGCCCACGTGCTGGCGATGTTCCTGCCGTCCTTCTTCACGGGCTCACTGATTGCGCGCTTCGGTGTGCGGCTGGTGCTGTGCTGCGGCTTCCTGCTCTTGCTGGCTGGCGCGGCCTGCGGCATGGGTGCGCTCAGCTACGAGATGGCGGTGGCGGAACTGGTGCTGGTGGGGCTGGGATGGAACTTCACCTACGTTGGGGGCGGCGCCTTGCTGACGCAGGAAGTGCAGGAGGATCAGCGCCACCGCTGGCAGGGCATCAATGAAACGCTGATTGCAGCTTGCGCTACGGCCGGCGCCTTCCTGCCCGCGCCGATGCTGGCAGCCATTGGCTGGCAGGCCAGCAACGGCATGGTGGTGGCGCTCAGCGCGGCGGGCATTGCGCTGGCCGCGTGGACGCTGCGCCAGCGCACGCTGCTTACGCAGGCAGGGCGATAGGCATCATGTCGTCGTCGCGGCGGCGGGCCTTGAACAGGCCGATCAGGCCCAGGCCGACCATCAGCATCGGCCAGATCGACAGCTCCGGCACCGGGGCCAGCGCCAGCGAATAGCCCGGCACGTTCACGGCGCTGAAGTAATGGTCTGCATTGACCTGCACATTGGACAGCCAGTTGCCCACGATGACCTGGCCGTTCACCACGCCGCCGTTGCCGGTAACAGTAGCCAGCGGCGCCAGAATGCTGCCGTACACGCCCACGTTCTGCAGGTTCAGGTTCGAGGCTTCATAGAAGTTGAACAGCACATTATATTTATCGAAGCCGTTCAGGCCCACGCCGTTCTGGTTGAAGCCGATGGCATCCTTGCCGCTGATATTGAAGATCAGGGTGGAGCCGGACTTCAGGTTATTCAGGTTGAAGTAGTTCACACTGGACAGCGCGCTGCCAGTGATGTCGAACACCTCCACCGATTTGTTGGTGCCGGTCAGGGTCATGCCGCCGTAGCTGATGCTGCTGCGGCCCGTTTCGGTAGCGTTGCTCAGTGCCGTCGATACCTTCTTCACATTGCTTGCCATGGCGTTGAAGTTGGCCGGGTTGACCGTGCTCGATTTCGTGTTCTTGTCCGTGCCCACGGAAACCAGCGTCGCCTTGCCGCCCACATAGTAGGAACCATTATTCAGCGCGGCGGAAGAGTAGTTCATATTGCCGCCCACAACCAGCGAATAGGAACCGAAGGCGTCTTTGTCCTTCTTGTTGACCGAATAGCTGCTCGCCGTGAAATTGCCTTTGACCAGGACGGCGCCTTCCACATCCGAACCCGACGTGCTGAAGTTGCCCAAGCTGAACAGATTGGCATTGCTGATGCCGAGATCCACCACGTCCGCATGGACGGGAGCGGTGAGCAGGGCGGCGGCGAGGACGGCGATGGTGCGCATTTCAGGACTCCGGTTTTGATCAGTTGAACGAATTATCGCACAAATTCGCCAAAATTGGTAAATTCGTGAAAAATGTTGTTTTCGGTGGGTTTTTCCCAACGAGGGTAGAATGTTGCACAAGTTCATTAATGAGGAATCCCGATGGAAGAGCTGCCGCTTTCGGTACAGCGCATTGCCGCCTTGCTCCAGGAGCAGGGCCACGACCAGCCGGTGACGATGCTGCCTGACAGCGCACGCACGGCAGCGGAAGCGGCGGCCGGCCTCGGCTGCACTGTGGCCGAGATTGCCAAGTCCATCGTGTTCCGGCGCCTGGCCGATAACCGGGCCGTGGTGGTGGTGGCCAGCGGCGTGAACCGCGTTGACGAGCGCAAGGTGGCGGCCCTGCTGGGAGAACTGGGCAAGGCCGATGCCGCCTTCGTGCGCGAGCAGATCGGCTTCGCCATCGGCGGCGTAAGCCCGATCGGCCATGCGCAGCCTTCGCTGATGCTGATCGACCAGGACCTGATGCAGCTGCCGCACGTGTGGGCCGCAGCCGGCCACCCGCATGCCGTTTTCCGCATGACGCCGCAGCAGCTGCTGGCGATGACGGGCGCACCGCTGGCCGACGTGGCTTTGCGCCCTGAGTTGCGCACCTGACCATGGCCGCTTCACGTCCCCATATCTTCACGCTGGCCTGGCCGCTGCTGGTGGAGCTGGTGCTCACCGTCGCGGTGGGCGTGGCCGGCACCTCGCTTGCTGCGCACATGTCCGACGTGGCAGGTGCCGGTTTTGCGATCGCCATGCAGATTTCGGTCACCCTGTTCCTGCTGTTCCGCATCGTGGGTTCGGGCATCGGCGTGGTGATTACGCAGAGCCTGGGAGCCGGGCAGCCTGCCGCCGCCCGGCGCGTGGCGCTGGCCTCGCTGGGCGCCAGCACCTGGATCGGCGCCTTCGGCGCGCTCGCCGCGCTGCTGGGTGCACGTCAGCTGCTGTCACTGCTGCAGACGCCGGCCGACGTCATGGTGCTGGCCGTGCCTTTCCTGATGGCGCTGGCCCCCTCCATCCTGTTCGATGCCTGGAATGCCTCGATGGCGGCCGTGATGCGCGCCCACCTGCGCACGCGCGATACCCTGCTGGTGCTGGTGGCCATGCATGTCAGCCACCTGGCCATGGCATTGCCGCTGATGTTCGGTTTCGGGCCGCTGCCCGCACTGGGCCTGCCCGGTTATGCGCTGGCGCTGACCCTGAGCCGCGCCCTCGGCCTGGCGCTGCACCTGCTGTTATGGCGCAGGCACCTGGACATCCGCGCCGTATGGCCGGACTGGTGGCAGCTGCCGCGGCGCGAACTGGCGCAGGTGCTGCATATCGGCGTGCCGGCTGCGGCCGAGAATATTGCGTGGCGCCTGTCCTTCATGGCCAGCATGGCGGTGGCCGGGCTGTTGGGCGCACAGGCGCTGGCCACGCAGGCCTATGTGCAGCAGATCGGCAATGTGGTGGTGGTGTTCAGCCTTGCCACAGCTTTCGCGGTGGAGATCATGGTCGGCCACATGGTGGGGGCAGGGGAGCTGGGCGCCGCCCACCGCCTGGTGCGGAGTTCACTGGCGCGCGGCCTGCTGATTTCGGGCGTGGTGTCGTCGCTGGTGGCGCTGGCGGGCAGCTACCTGCTGGCGGGCTTCACTTCGGATCCGGACATCATCGCGCACGGCGTGCTGCTGCTGTGGCTCGGCGTGCTGGTGGAACTGGGGCGCACCTTCAACCTCGTGGTGATCAATGCGCTGCGCGCCACCGGCGACGTGCGCTTCCCGGTCATGGCGGGCGCAGCTTCGATGGCGATTGTGCTGGCAGGCGGCAGCTGGGTGCTGGGCATCTGGTGCGGCCTCGGGCTGAAAGGCCTCTATCTCGCCTACGCGGCCGACGAATGGATACGCGGCCTGATCATGTGGCGCCGCTGGTCCGTGCAGGCCTGGGTGCCGCATGCCCGCGCCGCACGGCGCAGGCTGCGGCCGAAGGGCATGTAAGCACTAGTCCGGCGCGCGCGGCAGGACGACGGTGAAGGTGGAGCCGACGCCCGGCCCGTCGCTGTGGGCCGTGATGCTGCCGTTATGCGCGTTCACCAGGCTGCGCGCTAGTGCGAGGCCGAGCCCCAGCCCGCCCTGGGAACGGGCGATGCTCTGGTCGGCCTGCGCAAACACGTCGAAGGCGCGTTCCAGGAACTGCGGGCTCATGCCGATGCCGGTATCGCGCACCACCAGCTTCACGTTCGCCTCGTCCATACTCAGTTCGATGTCGATGCGGCCGCCGTCCGGCGTGTACTTGGCCGCGTTGTTGAGCAGGTTCGCAACCACCTGCACTAGCCGTTTTTCATCGCCTGTCACGTCGGCATGCGGCAAGGCCGGCAGCTGCAGCCCGACCTGGTGGCCGCGTTTGTCCATCAGCGGCCGCACCTGTTCCAGCGCCGTGGTAACGATGCCGCTCATTTCGCAGCGCTGCGTATCCAGCCGCACCAGGCCGCGCTTCACGCGCGACACGTCGAGCAGGTCGTCGATCAGCCCCGTCATATGCCGCACCTGGCGCGTGATGACGGTGGATGCCGTGGCCAGCTTGCCGGGATCGTTGCTGGCCAGCGCCATGATCTCGGCTGCCGCGCCAATCGGCGCCAGCGGGTTGCGCAGCTCGTGGGCCAGCATGGCCAGGAATTCATCCTTGCGCCGGTCCGTTTCCTGCAGCGCGAGTTCGGATTGCTTGTGCGCCGAAATGTCGTACACGATGCCCAGCATGCGCCGGCCCACGGAGTGCTCGTCGCGGTACATATTGCCGTGGATGGCAATCCAGTGCACCGAGTTGTCCGGCCAGTTGATGCGGCATTCCGTGCGCCAGGTGGCGCCGGTGCGCAGCGCTTCGTCGAAACCGTTGCGCACGTCGCTGATATCGGCCGAGTGCACGTGGGCGAAAACATGGTCCAGGTTCCAGTGGTCCTGCGCCGCCTCATAGCCGAACAGGCGCGCGAGGCGGGGCGAGCTGGCCAGCCTGCGCGTGGCCGGGTCGTAGTCCCAATCGGCGATCTGTGCCGAGTCCAGCGTGAACTGCAGGCGGGCGTTGGCCATGCGCTCGGCCTCCTGCGCCTGCCGCATATCCGTCACGTCCATGCAGCTGCCCACCCATTCCAGCGGCACGCCGTCCACCATCACGGGCGCGCCCTGCACCAGCATATAGCGGTACTGGCCGTCGCGCCGGCGCAGGCGGTAGCTGTCGCGGAAGGGCTGCAGGGTGCGCGCCGCCGCGTCCCAGTTCTGGGCCGTGGCCGCGCGGTCGTCCGGATGCAGCGCTTCCAGCCAGCCATTGCCGCGGAATTCTTCCTTGGTCTGGCCGGTGAAGGCGGCCCATGCCGCATTGTCTTCGGTGAGGCTGCCGTGCGTGTCGGTGTGCCACAGGATGGACGATACGGTCTCCACCAGGGTGCGGTAGCGCAGCTCCCTGAAGTCCAGCGCACGCGCGATGCGGCCGCGTTCAATCGAGTCGCGGCAGCGGTCGGCCACCGTCAGCAGCAGCGCCACTTCGTCGGCCCGCCAGCGGCGCGTTTCCGCCTGGTGCACGGCCATGGCGGCCACGAAGCGGCCGTCCTTCATCAGCGGCACACAGATCACGGAGCGGATCTGGGTGGCGCGGTAGGAGGCCAGCACGGCCTGGGTGCGCGGGTCGGTTTCCGAGTCTTCCACCACATAGGGCAGGCCCTGGCGCATCAGCGACAGGCATTCCTGGCCGAAGTCCGAAAAGCGGTAGCGGCCCACGATGCTGGCCACGCCGTCGTTGTAATTGCCGGTGAGGTTGAAGGTGTCGCCGTCCGCTTCCACGTCGGCATAGGCGCAGCGGTTGGCATGCAGGTAGCGGCCGACCAGTTCCGCTGCCGCCAGCGTGATGGCTTCCGGGTCGCTCAGCCTGCGGAAGGCTTCGTCGATGCGGTTCAGCACGCGGTAGCGTTCATTGCGGTGGGCCCGCACCCGCGCGCCGTTCAGCACCGCCGCAAAGCGCGCGTAGAAAGCGTCGTCGGAGATGGCGGGCATCAGGATCAGGTCGTCGAATTCCACCAGCTGTTCGGCTTCCTGCGCCGCGTCCTCGCGATCGAGCAGGGCCACCAGCGCGCAGTCCTGCAGCAGCGGGTCGCCGCGCAGGCGGGCCAGCGTGTTGATGCCGGTGCCGGGCAGGGCGGCCAGCATCAGCTGCGGCAGGCGGCCTTCACCGGCCGCATGCCAGGCGTCGCTCTGCGGCGCGCAATGCAGGGCAATCTGCGGGTCGCGCCGCAGCAGTGCTTCCGCGCGGGGCGAGGCGCCCAGTATGACGATGTCGGTAAGGCTTGCGGTGCGCCGGTTTGTCATGGAATGGCCAGTGGGGGGACGGGCGCATCTTACCTGTGCGGCGCCGAGCGTGGCGCACTGCATTGTGTATAGGAATCGAAGGGTTCCTTCTGATAGTATGGTGCTATCTGAAAGGAGCCCGAATATGTCCACCCGCCCCTTCGTCCCGCCGGAGAGATTCGATGACCCGGCCGCTGCCCTCGCGCAGGTGCAGGCGATTTACGATGGCAGCATCAGCCATTTGCGCGAAGCGCTGCAGCGCTTCGTTGACGGGGAAACGCCCGCCGAACATGTGCGCGCCTGCTATCCCTTTGTGCGCGTGCAAACCGATACCTTTGCCCGCGCCGATACGCGCCTGTCCTACGGTTTCGTGGAAGGTCCCGGCACCTATGAAACCACGCTCACGCGGCCCGACCTGTTCGCCAACTACTACCACGAGCAGTTCCGCCAGCTGCTGAAGAACCACGGCCAGCAGCATATGCAGATCGAAGTGGGGCTCAGCGCGCAGCCGATTCCGATCCACTTCTCGTTTGCGGAGCATGACCATATTGAAGGCAGCCTCAGTGCCGAGCGCCGCCTGCTGATGCGCGATGTATTCGACCTGCCGAACCTGGCCGCGATGGACGACGGCATCGCCAACGGCACCTTCGAAGCGCCGCCCGGCGAGGCGCAGCCGCTGTCGCTGTTCACCGGTCCGCGCGTGGACTATTCGCTGCAAAGGCTGCGCCACTACACGGGCACCTCGCCGGAGCACTTCCAGAAATTCGTGCTGTTCACGAACTACCAGTTCTACATCGACGAATTCGTGAAGCTGGGCCACGAGATTATGGCTTCGCAGCCGGCGTCGGACGACGGCGGCTATATCGCGTTCGTGGAGCCGGGCAATGTGGTTACGCGCCGCGCGGGCCAGCAGGTGCAGCCGGGCGATGCGCTGGGCGCGGTGCCTCCGCGCCTGCCGCAGATGCCGGGCTATCACCTGATCCGCGCCGACGGCAGCGGCATCAGCATGGTCAATATCGGCGTCGGTCCCGCCAATGCGAAGACGATCACCGACCACGTTGCCGTGCTGCGCCCGCACGCCTGGCTGATGCTGGGCCACTGCGCGGGCCTGCGCACCACGCAGCAGCTGGGCGATTACGTGCTGGCGCACGGTTATGTGCGCGAAGACCATGTGCTGGACGAGGACCTGCCGCTATGGGTGCCGATTCCGGCGCTGGCCGAGGTGCAGGTGGGGATCCAGGACGCGGTGCGCGAGGTGACGCAGCTGGAAGGCCATGAGCTGAAGCGCGTGATGCGCACCGGCACCGTGGCCAGCACCGATAACCGCAACTGGGAGCTGCTGCCGCAGCGCACGCCGGAGCGGCGCTTCAGCCAGAGCCGCGCGGTGGCGCTGGACATGGAGAGCGCAACGATTGCGGCCAACGGCTTCCGCTTCCGCGTGCCGTACGGGACCTTGCTGTGCGTGAGCGACAAGCCGCTGCATGGGGAGATCAAGCTGCCCGGCATGGCCAACCAGTTCTACCGCGACCGGGTGGACCAGCATTTGCGCATCGGCATCCGCGCGCTGGAGCTGCTGCGCGCGCTGGGGGTGGACAGGCTGCACAGCCGCAAGCTGCGCAGCTTCAGCGAGGTGGCGTTCCAGTAACTGAGGGGGAGGAGGTTAGATCGGGCTTTCGTTGACGATCTTCCAGTTCGCCCCTTCGCGCGCCCAGTACTGGCGCTTGCGGGTGGAAGTCTTCGTTTTGCCGGCCATGGTTTCGAGCGTGAAGGAGCTGACGATCATGTCGTCGCGGCCCGGATAGCGGAACAGGGTGACGTCGCTCAGTTTGGCGGAGATGCCGGCCGTGCCGAGCAGGGGCTGCATATCCTTGGCATACCAGGTCTTGAGGTCTTCACCCTGGCCGGACTTGAACTTCGCGGAGTAGTGCTTCAGCACGCGCGCCTGGCTCGTGCTCTCGACGTCGGCGCGCCAGGCATCCATCAGGCGGACCGCCGTGCTGCGTTCCGAATCCCACTGGCTGCGGCTGATGAATTCAACCTTCTCGGCAATCACCACCGGCGTCTTGCCGATGTCCACATTCGCTTCCAGTTTCTTCAGGTCCGCATTGGTCAGCACCACGCAGCCGTCGGAGGCCAGCGGCGGGCGGCTGTAGGTGTCGGACGGCGTGCCGTGCAGGAAGATGCCGGAGCCGCTGCGGTCATTGGCCCGGTCCCATTCGTTCGGGTAGTTGATGCGCAGCGCCGAGGCGCCGTAGAAGTCCGGCAGGCGGGCGCCGGACACGCGGCCTGTAATGTAATACACGCCGACCGGCGTTTTCTGGTCGCCCTCGCGCAGCTTGTGGATGCCCAGCTTGCCCTGCGAGATGTAGTAGTCGGTGACGAATTTGAGCTGGCCGTTGTCGTTTTCGTAGACGTAGAGGCGCGACTGCTTCGCGTCCACCACCAGCACATTGCGCTGGTCGGCGCGCAGCTGCAGCACGGAGCGCGGCGCCAGTTCGGGATTGGGGCGGGCGGTGAGCGCCGTGAGGCGGGCGCGCGCTTCGTCGCGCAGGTCTTTCAGCTTGTCGGCGGGCGCGCTGGCGCCGGCGCCGCCGCCAAAGGCCGTCACGGGCTGGGCGTGCATCATCAGCAGGTCGCCCCGGATCAGGTGGCCCACGCGGAAGTTCGGGTAGGCCTCTACCAGCGCATCGGCCTTGGCCTGCGCCTCATTCAGCTGGCTGGCCTGCAGGTCCTTGTAGATGCTGATCAGCAGCGTTTCCGGATCAGGCCGGGCCGGCGCAGCGGGCGAAGGGCGGATCGATTTGGCAGGCGTGAGGGGCGCCAGCAGCGAACTGGCGGCCAGCGCCACGGTGACTGCGGATTTGATCAGCGCTGCGGTCTTGTGCTTCACGTCTTAGCTTCCCGATTGTTCCTGCTTGATGCGCCACTGGCCGTTCTTCTTTTCCATGATAAGCGTCTTGCGGCTGTTTGCCTTGAGCCGGTCGGACACATAGATCTGGCGGAACTTGACCGTTGCGGTATCGCCTTTCACGCTGACCTGCGGCGCTTCGACGGTTACCTTGATGTGCTCCTTGCCTTCGATGCGCGCGCGGCGGTCCGATTCCCAGTTCTTGCGCGAAACACCACCCGGTGTCTGGAAGTTGTCGGAATAGGCGTTCAGGTAGCTCTTCATGTCCTGCGAACTCCAGGCCTTGGCCCAGCTGTTCACGGTCTTCAGGGCAGCGTCGCGCTCGGCGTTGTCGTCGGCTTTCGGCAATTGTACAGGGGCCGGGGCGGCCGCCGGTGGCTGGGCCGCGACAGGTGGCTTGGCGGCCGGAGCGGCGGCTTTCGAGGTGGCGGCATTGGCCTGCTGGGCGGCAGCGTTCAGCTGCTTGGCCGAGGCGTTGACTTGCTGGGCGGCGGCGACGGCCGGTGGCGTTGCCTTGGCCGGGGCCGCCGGAGCAGCGGCCACCTTGACTGGCGCCGCAGAGGCAGGCGCAGGGGTTGCCAGAGCAGTGGCCACCTTGACCGGCGCCGGGGCAGGAGCGGCGGCGGATGCGGCAGGCTTCGACGGCGCGGCAGCCGGCGGCGGCACCGGCGCGGCAGCGACCTTCACCGGTGCTGGCGGCGGGAGCGTGGCCTTGGCCGGCGGCTGGGCAGCGGCAGGCGCCGCAGCCAGGCCGGCGAGCGGGCTCTGGCCGTCGCGCGTGTTCAGGGTGCGCACCATCGCCAGTTTCGATTTGGGCGGCGCATAGTCCTTGGAATCGAGCAGCTGCATCGCCTTGTCATAGGCCTGGCTGGCCAGCTTGGCGTACACATCGCCCAGGTTTTCGTGCGCGGTGGCGTAGGCCGGATTGGTGCGGATGGCCCGCTCCAGCGACACGCGCGCCTTGTCATACTGTCCGGCCGAGGCGTACAGCACGGCCAGGTTGTTATACGGTTCCGGCAGTTGCGGATGGTCCTCGGTCAGCTTCTGGAATACCGCAATGGCTTCATTGTTGCGGTTCTGTTCCGCGAGGATCAGGCCCTTGAGGAAGCGCAGTTGCGGGTCGCGCGGATGGGCGGCGAGGGCGCTGTCGGTCTTCTGCAGCGCAGCAGGCAATTGCCCCGCGCGCATCAGTTTGCCGATATCGGCCACTTCATCAGCATGGGCTGGGGCACCGCACAACAAGGCCGCCAGGCCAAGCGCTACGCCGAGGCGCCGCAGCGGACGCGAAGAATGGTGCAATTCCTGCATTGACTAATTTGCCGTCTGGAAATAATTCAACATTCTATCAAAATGGGCCGCCGCGAAGGGGACAATTCCCGGCTCAGGGATCGATAATACCCCGTTTCATTGCAATTGTGACAGCATGGGTACGGTCACGTGCGTCCAGTTTGGCGAGAATCGTGCTCATGTGGGCCTTCACGGTCTCCTCCGAGATGCCCAGTTCATGGGCCACCCGCTTGTTGGAATTGCCCAGGGCGACCAGGCGCAGCACCTCGGTTTCGCGCGCCGACAGCGCGTCGGCATCGATATGGGCCGCCAGTTCCACCGCAATTTCGGGAGGAATATGGCGCTGGCCCGCATGCACGCGGGCGATGGTGTCCAGCAGCTCGGTGCGCAGCATGCTTTTCAGCAGATAGCCCGAGGCGCCCGCCTTCAGCGCGCGCAGCACCTGCACATCGCCTTTGTAAGTGGTGAGCACGATGATGCGGGCCTGCGGCGCAATGGCGCGGATGGCGACGATGGCATCCAGCCCGCCCATCACCGGCATCTGCAGGTCCATCAGCGTAACGTCGGGCTGGTGCCGCACGAACTGCTCCAGTCCTTCGCGGCCGTCGCTGGCCTCGGCCACCAGCACATATCTGTCGCTAACAGACAACACTGCAGCGATGCCTTCGCGCAGCAGGGGGTGGTCATCGACCACCATGATGCGGACCGGCTGGGCCGGGGATTCGGTTTTATTCATGCCGCCTGCTCCGTGTTGTCGTCGCCGCCTTGCCAGAAGCGCCAGCGCGGGCGCCGCGGCTGCGGCAGGTAAGCCAGCGCCGCCGGCAAGGTCAGCAGCCATTCGGTGCCTTCCCCTTCGCGCGTGCGCAGGTGTAGTTTGGCGTGGATCTTGTCGGCGCGCTCCTGCATGCCGGCCAGGCCCCAGTGCCCGCTGCGCCCGCCCGCATCCACCACGGCGCGCTCGATGCCCATGCCGTTGTCGTGCACCTGCAGGCGGAAGCCGCTGCTATCGTAGCTGACCGTTACATTCACTTCCCGCGCGCCCGCATGGCGCACCGCATTGACCATGGCTTCACGCGCGATGGCAAATACTTCTTCCGCCACCAGCGGGTGCAGGGCCTGCGCCGTGCCTTCCACCTCCACGTGGAAGGCCGGCGAGCCGTCCGGCGCCAGGCTTTCGGCCAGGGCGCACAGGTTTTCCGCTAGCGCCGGCGCATCGCCCGCCGCCGAACGCAGGTCGCGCACCCGGTCGCGGCCTTCCACCAGCACTTCGTCGGCACGCTGCAGGGCCGACTCCATCAGCGCGCGCGTGGGCTCCTGCGGCGGCATGCGCATGGCCACGGCCTGAAAGTGCAGTATCAGGCCGTGCACCGACTGCAGCAGCGTGTCGTGCAGTTCGCGTGCAATGCGTTCGCGTTCCGCCAGGCGCTCTTCCAGCCGGTGGCGGATGCGGCCCGCCATGCGGTGCAGGCGCAGGCGGTACAGCAGGAACAGGACCAGGGCAGCCAGCACGGCGGCCAGCGCGCGGAACCAGGCGGTTTGCGTGAGCGTAGGCGCCACGCTGAAGGCCAGCTCGGTGCCGTGCTCGTTCCACAGGCCGTCGCTATTGGCGGCCGTGAGCTGGAAACGGTACTGGCCGGGCGGCAGATGGTTGTAGAAGGCGGCGCGGCGCGCACCGGCAGGCTGCCAGTCCTCGTCGATGCCCAGCAGGCGGTAGCGGAAGCGGGCGCGGTCCGGCATGGTCAGGCTGAGCGCCGTGTAGTCGATGCGCAGGTTGTCGATGCGCGGGGGCAGGGCCAGGCCGTCCTGCGGCAGCCACTTCCTGCCGTTCACGTCCAGCGACAGCACCTCGACCGGCGGCGGCAGCGGATTGCGCGCAATGCGTGCAGGGTCGATCCAGAACACACCCTCGGTGGTGGTGAACCACAGCTTGCCATCGCTGGCGCGCACCAGGGAAGGCGCGGCCGACACCTGGGGCGCGCCGCCGCGCAGGCCATCCTGGTGGTCGAAGCGCTCGAAGGCCACGCGGTAAGTGCGGTCGGCCAGCGCCCGCCGCAGTTCCGCCGCGGGAATGGCGAAGATGCCCATGCCGCTGTTCAGCCACAGCTGGCCGTCGGGCAGCAGCTGCATGCCGGTGGTGCCCACGAAATCTTCGCCGCCCGCGCCGAGGATCGGCACGATGCGGCCCGCGGTCAGCGCGGCAATGCCGCCCGAACCGCCCGCCAGCACCTGCCGGCCGTTCACCACGATCTGCCGCACGGCGCCCAGTTGCAGGCCGTCTGCCGCGCCCCAGGAGCGCAGCTTGCCATCCTCCAGCAGGGACAGGCGGTTGTTGTTATGCCCGAACCAGATGCGGCCCTCGCCGTCGGCATGCAGCGCTACCACGCCGGCCGGCTCGACGCCGAACTTCAGCGCCGGCAGCTCCCACGCGCCGTCCACCAGCCGCTGCAGGCCGACCTTGCGGAAAGCCACCCACAGCGCGCCGCTGCGGTCCATCGTCATGGCGTAGACGGTGGCGCCGTCCGCGCCTGGCGGACGCGCCACGTCCACCCGCTTGCCGCCTTCCATGCGCCACAACTCATGCAGGCCTGCGCCCCATAGCACACCTGCGGGATCGCGGTAGAGCGTCGTCAGGTTGCGCTCTTCCGGCAGCGCCGGGCCGGGCGGCACGCCCACCGCCTGCGTGGCGCCGGCCGGCAGCGTGTAGCGGTCGATGTGCACCGCGCCGTCCGCGCCGGGCGCAATCGCGCGCGCTTCGCCGAGGTAGACCGGCAGTGTGGCCTGGCTCAGTTTATTGGGGCGGAAGCGGTCAATGCCGCCGGTGGTGCTGATCCACATATTGCCTTCGCGGTCCTGCATGGTGGTGATGACCACGCCGCCGCTCAGGCCCTGGCCGCGGCCGGACAGTTCGGTATGCGTGCCGTCCGCACGCATGCGCGCAATGCCTTCGCGCGAAGACAGCCAGAAGCTGCCGTCGCGCGCGATCTCGCCCATGAAGCTGTTTGCGATGGCGACCGGCAGGTGGCGGATGGCCCGCCGGCCGTCGGGCGCTTTCAGCATCACTACCTGCATGCGTTTCTGGTCGCCGGCCCACACGCTGCCGTCGGGCGCCATCACGGGCTGGCCGCGACCAAGATCGCCGGGCAATTTCTCGAAGCGCTGCGCGCCGTGCGGCAGCTTGTAGGTGGCGTCGGTGGTCTGCACCCACAGTGTGCCGAGGCGGTCGGCCACCATGCCGGTGGTATTGCCTTTTGGCGCCGCCCAGGCCTCGGAGGGCGCCTCCCAGCGCTCGCCGTGCAGGCGATACAGGCCCATGCCGGTGGCGGCCCACGCGGTTCCCGTGCCGTCCTGCAGCACGTCCCATACGGTGACGGCGGGCAGGCCGTCCGCGGTGCCGTAATGGCGCACCGTGCGGCCCTTGCGCAGCAGGCTGATGCCGCCGAAGCGGTAGCCCACCCACAGGCCGTTGTCCGGGGCCGCGCGCAAGGCGGTGGCATTGATCGAGGGCAGGGCGCCATCCGGCGGCATATAGCGCTCGAAACGCATGCCGTCAAAACGGTACAGGCCCACGGAACTGGCCAGCCACAGCCAGCCGTCTTCGGTCTGGGCCAAAGCGATCACGAAAGGAGGCACGCCGTCGCGCGCGGTCCATGCGGTGTGGTGCATGGCAATCGGCGGCAGGGCGGCGCCATGCGACAGTGCGGCCCACAGCAGGAGCAATGGCGCCAGGGCAAGCCGCAACAGGGAAGGCAGGGACGGAATCACGAGATCGGGGAGCGTGCGGCGCCGTTCAAATGGCGCCATCTTACACGCGCGGGTGGCGCTGTCCAGCGCGCAGGCCCGGGATTCCCCTTTCGGGGGATGCCGGGCAGGCCACGTCAGGGGAGTGCCGGCCTGCCCCGATCTGGCGTAGGTGGAAAGCCAGCCGGGTCCTATGCTGGACCGCATGGAAAACTATATCTCCGACGATCACGCGATGGCTTTTGGCGGCTTCAAATTCATCCCGCAGCGCTGCGAGTTGCTGACGGATGAAGGGCGCTGCATTGCGCTGGGCTTCCGCGCCACGCTGGTGCTGCAGGCGCTGATCGGGGCGGGCGGCCGCATCCTGAGCCAGCAGGAGCTGCTGGCGCAGGTGTGGCCGGGGCAGGACATCCATGAGGGCAACCTGCGCGTGCAGATCGCCGCGCTGCGCAAGGCGCTGGCCGAGGCGCGGGACCTGATCGGCACCGTGGCGGGGCGCGGCTACCTGTTCTCGGGGCGGGTCCGCATCGAGGCGCTGCACGCGGCACCGGCCGTGCGCAGCGGCCTGCCGCTGCCGGTGACAGCGATGATAGGACGGGAGGAAGACGTCGCCGTCGTGCTGCAGCGCAAGGCATCCGAACGCATGCTGACGCTGGCAGGTTGCGCCGGCATAGGCAAAACGCTGCTGGCGCTGTCGGTTGCGCATCGTCTGCCGCTGGCCGCCCGGACCGAGGCGCGCTGGGTGGACCTGGACGCCGCGGGACCGGCGCCAGGCGTTGCCGGCGCCATTGCCGCCGCTCTGGCGCTGCCGGCTTCGGCGCCGCTGCCGGAGCTGCTGCGCCTGATCGGCGCGCGCCAGCTGCTGCTGGTGCTGGACAATTGCGAGCATGTGGCCGCCGAATGCAGCCGCGTGGCAGACGCGCTGCTGCAGCACTGCCCCGGCGTGACGCTGCTGGCCACCAGCCGCCACCCCTTGCTGGCGGACGGCGAAACCGTGTACCGGGTTCCGCCGCTGGCCTTGCCGGAAGAGGGCGAACGGGATGCTGCGCTGCTGGCCGCATGCAGCGCGGTGCAGCTTTTCCTGGCGCGCGCGCGGGGCGCCGATTCGGCCTTCGCGCCGGACGCACGAATGCTGGCCGTGATCGGCGCCATCTGCCGGCGGCTGGACGGCATTCCGCTGGCGATCGAACTGGCGGCAGCCCGCGTATCCGCGCTCGGCGTGGACCAGACGGCGGCCGGCCTGGGCGACATGCTGCGTTTGCTGCGCGGCGGCCGCCGCACCGCGCCCGCGCGCCAGCAGACCCTGCGCGCGGCGCTGGACTGGAGCTTTGTGCTGTTGCCTGAAACGGCACGTGCCGCCTTATGCCGGCTGGCCGCCTTGCCGGCCTGCTTCACGCTGGAGACCGCGCAGGACATGCTGCGACCCCATGGCCTGGACGATGCGCAAGTCGCGGGCAGCCTGGCCAGCCTCGCCGCCCATTCGCTGCTGGTGCCGGAGTCGGGCCGCTACCGCATGCTCGCCACCACCCGCGCCTATGGCATCGAGCGGGCCAGGCATCTCCCTTCAACCGTGTAGCGGGTTCCGTGCGCAGGCCGTATACTCGCCCGCATGGAACTGACTATTGAACAGGAACCCTTCGGCCAGGCGCCGGACGGCACGCCCCTCAGCCTTTACACCCTGCGCAACCGCAGCGGCATGGTGGTGAGGATTACAAACTATGGCGGCATCATCACCGAGCTGCACGTGCCGGACAAGCACGGCAACCTGGCCGACGTGTGCTGCGGCTTCGAGAGCCCCGAGCCGTATTTCAAGGATTCGCCGTATTTCGGCGCGCTGATCGGACGCTACGGCAACCGCATCGCGAAGGGCAGCTTCGAGCTGGACGGCGAGCGCATCCAGCTCGGCATCAACAATGGCCCGAATCACCTGCATGGTGGCGAACAGGGCTTCCACCGCGTGGTATGGCAGGCCGTGCCGGTGGTGGGCGACCTGTCCATCGGCCTCAAGCTGAGCTATCTGAGCAAGGACGGCGAGCAGGGCTATCCCGGCAATCTGGAAGTCCGCGTGCACTACGAGCTGAACGATGCCAACGAGCTGCTGGTGCGCTACCACGCAGTGACGGACCAGGCAACGCCGGTCAATCTCACCCACCACGCCTACTTCAACCTGGCGGGCCATGGCAGCGTGCTGGGCCATGAACTGGTGATCAATGCCGACCGGTTCGTGCCCATCGATGCCGAGGCCATTCCGCTGGCCGCGCTGGCCAGCGTGGAAGACACGCCTTTCGACTTCCGCAGCCCGCACACGGTGGGCGAGCGCATCGACGCCGACCACGAGCAGCTGGCCAATGGCGGCGGCTATGACCACTGCTATGTGCTCAACAAGCCGGAATCGCTGATGCTGAGCCTGGCTGCAGTGCTGCGCGAACCGGAATCGGGCCGGGTGCTGGAACTGTATACGCAGGAACCGGGCATCCAGTTCTACAGCGGTAATTTCCTCGACGGCTCGCTGACTGGCAAGGGCTGGCAGTATGGCTACCGGGGCGCGCTGTGCCTGGAGCCCCAGCATTTCCCCGACTCGCCGAACCGTCCAGACTTTCCCAATACCATCCTGCGTCCCGGCGAAACCTACACCACCCGCAGCCTGTACCGTTTCGCGGTCCAGGCCTAAATTGGCTTGTGGCAATGGTTCGTGCATAATGTCACGTCGTTTGACATTCGAACCGTATCGTCGATAAGGGCACCATGAACCGTTTGAGGACGCTGGCCGCGGCGTTAAGCCTGCTTGGCCTGCTGAGCGGCTGCGCCACTGCAGACCGCGATCGCACCGGCCACCAGGCCGGCAGCCTGCGTTTTATCGGCGAACAGCGCGTTCCCCTTAAGCAGGACGTGCGCGGCACGGTGGCCGGCGGCTTCTCCGGCATCGACTACGACGCTGGTCGCGGCGAGTGGGCCGCCGTAACGGACGACCGCTCGGCCCAGGGCCCGGTGCGCTACTACACGCTGCAGCTCGGGTTTGACGATCAACAGTTCAGCAGTCTGGCCTTTACCGGCGTGACCACGCTGCTGCAGGAGGACGGCACGCCGTATCCGAATTCGGCCGGCGCCAAGGCAGGGAAGGGTGTGCTGCCCGATATTGAATCGCTGCGCATCGACCCGCTGGACGGCACGCTGTGGTACAGCAGCGAAGGCGAACGCAGGATGGGCATGGATCCTTTCGTGCGCCACGCCAGCCGGGATGGCAAGCTGATCGGCACCTTGCCGCTGCCGGCCATGTTCCACATGCCGCCTGACCGCGAATGGGGGCCGCGCAACAACCTGTCCTTCGAAGGCCTGAGCTTCGCGCCGGACGGCCGCAGCCTGTGGCTGGCGCTGGAGTCCCCGCTGTACCAGGACGGGCCGATTCCGACGCCCCAGCAAGGCGCCCTGAGCCGCATCACCCAGCTCGGCCGTGACGGCAAGATCCTGCGCCAGTTCGCCTATCCGGTGGACCCGATTCCGGCCGAACCGGGGCCGAGCAAGGCCTGCGACAACGGCATCTCCGAAATTCTCGCCGTGAACAGCGACGTGCTGCTGATACTGGAGCGGGCGGCAGTGCAGGGGGCGGACGGCAAATACGTCAACTACATCCGCCTCTACGAAACGGACGCGCGCGGCGCCACCGACACGGCCGCGATTCCGGCCCTGGCCGGCGCCAGCATCGTTCCCGCCCGCAAGCGCCTCGTGCTTGATTTCACCAGCCTGAAGCTGCCTTTGCTCGACAACCTGGAAGGCATGAGCTGGGGCCCGCGCCTGCCCAACGGCAAGGACACGCTGCTCTTCATCTCCGACGACAACTTCAGCCCCACCCAGACCACCCAGCTCCTGCTCTTCGAAGTCAACCCAAAATAGTTGCAAATTAATCGGGGTCAGACCCCGATTAAGAAATATTTCGCTGGGTGGAATAGTTAATTGCTTTTCGCGAGGATTCTCATTCCCCGGCGGAGCGATCACACTGGAGGCTCTTACAACAAGGAGCCGCCATGAAGCTGTATTACCACCCGATCTCGGGCCACGCCCACCGCATCCATACCTTCCTCGGCCTGCTGGGCGTGCAGTATGAGCTGGCCTATGTGGACCTCGCCAAGGCCGAACATAAAAGCCCCGAATTCCTGGCCCTGAACCCTTTCGGCCAGATTCCCGCGCTGGAAGACGAGGGCATGGTAATCGCCGATTCGAACGCCATCCTGGTGTACCTGGCAAAACGCTATGGTCCGCAATGGCTGCCGGAAGATGCCGCCGGCGCCGCTGCCGTGCAGCGCTGGCTGTCCGTTGCGGCGGGTGAGATTGCCTTCGGTCCGGCCGCCGCGCGTGTAGTGCAGCTGTTCGGCCGCAGCGACGATACCGCGCCGCTGATCGCGCGTGCCCACCGCATTCTCGGCCTGATCGAAGCCCAGCTCGAAGGCCGGGAATGGATTGCCGCTGCCGCGCCCACCATCGCCGACGTCGCGCTTTACAGCTACATCGCCCGCGCGCCGGAAGGCAATGTGGACCTGGCGCCCTACACCCGCGTGCAGGCCTGGCTGGCACGCACCGAGGCCTTGCCGGGCTTTGTGCCTTTCGTCCGCACGCCCTGCGGCCTGGCAGCGTAATCATGGATACCGCCACCTCCCCCTGGCATGAGGGCGAACGCCTGCTCCAGCGCAGCGTGGGCCTGGAAGAGCGTATGGAGGAAATCGGCCGCAAGGTAATTCGTTCCTATATGCCCGACCAGCACCGCGACTTCTTCGCGCAGCTGCCGTTCGCGGTGCTTGGCGCGGTTGATCCGCAAGGCATGCCATGGGCCACGCTGCGGGCGGGGGAGCCCGGCTTCCTGCACGCGCCAACTCCGCATGCGTTGTTCATGCAGCTGCCGCGCGTGGCGCAGGATCCTGCGGATGCGGGCATGGAGGACGGCGATCCGATCGGCATGCTCGGGATCGAACTTCACACGCGCCGCCGCAACCGCCTGAACGGCACGCTGCGGCGCGGTGCGGGGGCGCACGCGACGCTGAAGGTGGCGGAATCGTTCGGCAACTGTCCGCAGTACATCACGCTGCGCAATATGGGGCAGGGGCCGGAAGGCACGGAGGCCGAGGTGCTGCCGGCGCTGGACGAAGCCGCGCAGTGGCTGATCGCCAGCGCCTCTACCTTCTTCGTGGCCACGTACTCCGACGAAGGCGAGCGCCGCGTGGATGTGTCGCACCGTGGCGGCGAACCCGGTTTCGTGCAGATGGAAGACGATGGCTCGCTGATCGTGCCGGACTACGAAGGGAACCGCTTTTTCAGCACGCTGGGGAATATCCTGCTGAACGGGAAAGCTGGCCTGGTCTTTATCGACTTTGAAACGGGCGGCCTGCTGCAGATGAGCGGCAGCGCGGAACTCGTCTTCGACGGAGAGCAGCGCTCCTGGCGCTTCCGCCCGCAGAAAATTGTGTGGCGTCCGGAGGCGCTGCCGCTGCGCTGGACCGCGCTTTAAGCCTGTTCGTTGGCGGCGGCGCTCAGTACTGCAAAGGTATCGAGCAGCACGCGGGCGCGGAATGGCTTCAGGATAATGCGGTTCACATCCCGCTCACGCAGCGCTTCCATCAGCGCCGCATCGCAGCGTTCGGCCAGCACCGCAATGGGAATGGCGGGGGAGCTGGCCGTTTTGCCCTGCCTGACCTGGTCCAGCAGGCTGAAATCATGGATGCCGCCGCAGTCGATGGCCAGCACCACGCCATGAAAACGCTGCTCCCGCAGCAATTGGCGCGCCTTCCCGGGGCTGGCCGCTTCGTGGATCTCCGCCATGCCGAGCGAGCGGGCCGTGAGCGATACGGTCCGGCGCAGCATATCCTCCGGCTCCATCAGCAGCATGGGGCGCGGCGGCAGCGGTTTGGCGGCAGGCTGCTTACTCATCCGGCATCTCCCCGCGCTCCAGCTGCTGCACGACGAGCTGGCGTAATGTAGACAGGATCGCGAGATCGGTCGCATCGAGGCCGCGCGGCCTGGTATCGATGATGCACAAGGTGCCGAGCGCATAGCCATTCGCCATCAGCAGCGGCGCTCCTGCATAGAAGCGGATATTGGGCGGGCCGGTCACCAGGGGATTGTCGGCGAAGCGCTGGTCTTCCAGCGCATCGGGCACCACCATGATGTCGCCACGCAGGATGGCGTGGCCGCAGAAGGAGATATCGCGCGAGGTCTCGCACACCTGGCCCATGCCGAACGCGGACTTGAACCATTGGCGCTCATGGTCCACCAGCGTAATCAGGGCAATCGGCGCATCGAATTCGCGCGCGGCGAATTCCACTATCTTGTCGAAGCGCTGTTCCGGCGGCGTGTCCAGGATCAGCAGGGAATAAAGCGCTGCAATGCGCTCAGCTTCGTTGGGCGGCATAGGGGCTGGAATCATGGCTTAACTCTATCATTATTTTGCTGCCGTTCGGCTTAAAGTTCTGGCAAGATTGCATCTCGGCTGATCACTACGGGGGATGCGGATGCGCTGGATGAAACGGATTGCACTGGGCGCGCTGGCGCTGCTCTTGCTGGCCTGCCTGGCCGTGTGGTTCTTCCTGCGCGGCAGCCTGGCCCAGCTCGACGGCAAGGTGAGTGCGCCCGGCCTCGCCGACAAGGTCACGGTGACGCGCGATGCCATGGGCGTGCCGACCATTGCGGGCACGAACCGGCTCGATGTGGCCTACGCAACCGGCTTTGTCCACGCCCAGGACCGCTTCTTCCAGATGGATCTGCTGCGCCGCGTGGCGGCCGGCGAACTGGCCGAACTGTTCGGCTCCAAAGCGCTGCCGCTGGACCGCGCGCGCCGCCTGCACCGTTTCCGCGCCCGCGCCGCCCAGGCGCTGGCGCAAATGGATGCCGCCGACCGCGAGCTGCTGCAGCGCTATGCGGCCGGCGTGAATGACGGCGTGCGCGCGCTGGGCACGCGGCCTTTTGAATACGCGCTGGTGGGCATGGCGCCGCGAGCCTGGGCGCCGGACGATTCGCTGCTGGTGGTCTGGGCCATGTATATCGACCTGCAGGGCAATATGGAGGGCCGCGAGCTGGCGCGCGGCTGGCTGCGCGAACACAGCACGCCGGAGCAGCTGGCCCTCCTGCTGCCCGAGTCCTCGCGCTGGGATGCGCCGCTCGATGCGGAGGCGATTCCGCAGGCCGCCGCACCGCTGCCCGCCACCGCGCCGGACTGGTTCGGCCAGCCGGCCGTGCGCGATGCCACGATCGTTGCGGCCAGTGAAGTCGTTGGCGCGGTGGGCAGCAACAACGCCGTGCTGGCGGGCAGCCGGAGTACTTCCGGCGCCGCCATCGTGTCGAACGATATGCATCTTGGAATTAAGCTGCCCAACACCTGGTACCGCGCCGTGCTGCAATGGCCGGATGCCGCCGGCGGCATGCGCCGCATCGTCGGCGTGATGCTGCCGGGCGCACCGGTCGTCGTCGTCGGCAGCAACGGCCATGTGGCCTGGGGCTCCACCAACAGCTATGGCGATTACCTGGACATGATTCCCGTCGCCACCGATCCGGCCCGGCCGGGCGAGGTGGGGTTGTTCGGCAAATGGGAAAAGCCCGCCGCCCATGCCGAGACCATTCTGGTGAAGGGTGCGGCGGCCGAAACGCTGCAGGTGCGCGAAACCTCGCTGGGGCCGATCCGCGACACGCTGGCGGGCCGCTTCGCCGTACACTGGATCGCCCACGAGCCCGCGCTGCTGAATCTGAAGCTGCGCGGCACCGAGGCGGCAAATTCCCTCGATGAGCTGCTGGCAGTGGTCCAGCGCGCCGGCATCCCCGCGCAGAACTTCGTGGCGGGCGACAGCAGCGGCAACATCGGCTGGACCATTGCCGGACCGCTGCCGCAGCGCGCGCGTCCCGGCGCCGCGGCCACCTTCCCCTTGCAGGATGCGGCCGACGGCTGGCAGGGCGCACTGCCGCCAGCGCAGGCGCCGCTGCTGCGCAACCCGCCCGGCGGCCAGCTCAATACGGCCAACAGCCGCCAGCTCGCGGGCAGCGGCGCCGCGCTGCTGGGCGACGGCGGATACGACCTTGGCGCACGCACGCGGCAAGCACGGGACGGACTGGCGGCGCTTGGCGCCAAAACCGATGAGAAGGGCGTGTTCGGCGTGATGCTGGATGACCGCGCCATCTTCCTCGCCGGCTGGCGCGAACGCGCGCTGAAAGCGCTGGATGCGCCAGCCCTGCAAGGCAAGCCGCAGCGCTCCGAAGCGGCGAAGCTGCTGCGCGAACAGTGGAACGGCCATGCCGGCGTGGATTCGGCTGCCTACCGTTTTACGCGCGGCTTCATGTGGTCCATGTATGAACTGGTGTTCGCCTCGGCCAATGCGGAAATGGGCAAGCAGGCGCCTGGCGCCACGGTGGCTGCGGCGAATCCGCGCTGGCAGCCGGTGCTGGAGCGACTGCTGGATGAACAGCCGGCAGGCTGGCTGCCCTCGCAGTACGCCAGCTGGCAGGAACTGCAGCTGGCCGCCATCGACCAGACCATCAGCGATCTGGCGCCAGGCGGCAAGGCGCTGGCTACCGCGACCTGGGGTGAGCGCAATACGGCCGCTATCGCGCATCCGATTGCGGGCGCCGTGCCGGCCTTGCGGAAATGGCTGAGCGCTCCACCGGACCAGCTGGCAGGCGATTCGCATATGCCGCGTGTGGCGGGCCGCACGTTCGGCCAGTCCGAGCGCCTCACCGTGGCGCCGGGGCATGAGGAGCAGGGCCTGTTCAATATGCCGGGCGGCCAGAGCGGCCATCCGCTTTCGCCTTACTTCCTGGCCGGCCACGCCGAATGGGCGCGCGGCACGCCTTTGCCACTGCTGCCGGGGCCTGCGCAGCACACGCTGGTTTTTTCCAACTGAATCGGCCCGGTTTGGGTGCATAATGTGAGCTCAGCGCACGCACCCTGAACTGAACTGATGAGGCAAGCATGATCAATGATTTCGCCGCCGCGTCACAGGCCACCATGGCCTTCCTGCGGCACCGTCTCGGCTTCAAACTCTGGATGGTGACCCGTACCGAAGGGGATGACTGGATCGTCCTCTTTGCCGACGATGCAGGCTACGGCGTGCATGCAGGGCAGGTGTTCCGCTGGTCCGACTCCATGTGCTCGCGCATGGTCATGGACAAGGGGCCGAATATTGCGCCCGACGTGAATGCGGTGCCGGTCTACGCCGGCGCGCCGATCAAGCAGAAGATGGATATCGGCGCCTATGTCGGCATTCCGCTGCGCCGCACCGATGGTTCGCTGTTCGGCACCCTGTGCGGCATCGATCCGAATCCCCAGCCCGGCGAGATCCGGGAAGACCTGGAAATGGTGACGCTGATGGCCGAACTGCTGAGCAGCCTGCTGAACGCGGAACTGAATGCGGCCGATGCCGGACGCCGCGCCGAGCGCGCGGAGCTGGATGCCACCCGCGACAGCCTCACCGGCCTGTATAACCGGCGCGGCTGGGACATGCTGCTGCAGCGCGAAGAAGAACGCTGCCGCCGCTACGGCCATTCGGCCTGCATGGTGTCCATCGACCTGGATGATCTGAAATTCATCAACGATACCCAGGGCCACGCCGCTGGCGATGCGCTGCTGCTGCGGGCCGGCAAGGCGCTGCAGCAAGTCACCCGCGCCAGCGACGTGGTGGCCCGCCTCGGCGGCGACGAGTTTGCGATGCTGATGGTGGAATGCGATTACTTCGACGCCCAGGCCCTGCTGCTGCGCGTGCAGGAAACCCTGATCGCCTACGATGTGCGGGCTTCGCTCGGCATGGCCATGCGCAAGGCGGGCTACGATCTCGAAGAGGCCTTTGCCATGGCCGACGCCGAGATGTATCGCGCCAAGCGCAGCCGCAAGGTGCTTAATTAGGCCGCATTCGGCAGCGGGGCGGGCACGGCTTGCGCCGCGCTTTCCTTGCCCAGGCCGAAGAAGGGGCGCAGCACGGGCACCCGGCGCACCACTTCAAAAATACCGAAGCTGAGCGTCACAGTCAGCACCACCAGCAGCATGCCTTCCGTCACCGGTGCGATGCCGGCCGGCTTGATATTGTGGGCGATCACCACGATCAGCGTCTGGTGCACGATGTAGACCGGGAACACGGCCTGCGTCAGGTAGCGGCGCTTCGCGCTGTCGAAGTTCAGGTGGCGGCGGCCAAAGCCGCATACGGCGAGGATCGCGCACCACTGGCTGAGTGCATAAATGGTGCGGAACAGCGGGAACCACACTTCAGGAATGTCCGGCGTGAAGTGGGCGATCACGATGGCGGCCCAGCAGGTCAGCGCGATACCCAGCGCGGCGAAGCGGCGTGCTTCCGCCTCTTCCCAGAAACGCGGCTGGGTGGCCATCAATACGCCGCACAGGAAAAAGCCTAAATAGGTGGCGTGGCTGAACCAGTCGTTGACCAGGGCGCCGTTATTGAAGGACACGTCCTTCAGCGTGATGCGGACGATGGCCAGGAACAGCACCGGCAGCACGATCATCTTCCAGCCGCGCAGCTGGCGGCCCAGCCAGTCCGAGGCGCGCGCCAGGCGCGCTGCACCGAACACCGCTGCAATCGCGCCCAGCACCATGGTGTACACCCACAGGTAGACCACGAACCATAGGTGGTTCCAGGTCGGCAGGTCCAGACAATGGCCGTCCTTGCAGAAACCGTTGTAACCCTTGATGTAAAGGCTCATGAAATCGGCGTAGCTGCCCGCATAGCCCAGTTTCTCGATCACTTCGTAATAGGGCTGGGGCGGCACAATCACCAGCATGCCGAACAGCAGCGGCAGCAGCAGGCGCTTGCTGCGCTCGCGCAGGAAGGCGCCGCCGGTCAGTTTCTTCATCAGGAAGGCGGAGGCTACGCCGCCCACCAGGAACAGCAGGCTGAGACGCCATGGCGAGGACAGCATCATCAGCGGTTCGATGGCGGTGCTGGCGAAGGGGCTCTTCACGTGCCAGTCCCAGGTCACGTAATACATGCCGGTGTGGTAGAGGATCAGCAGGAAGAAGGCGCAGATGCGGATCCAGTCGAGAAAATACAGGCGTTGGCTGTTTTGGTTCATGGAATTCCCCTTTTTTATAGTGCTGCCAAGCCTACGGCCGGAGGCGGGCGGGAGCCAGCAAAAAGGGGCGAACCGGGGTGCCGCTGTGGTCAGCCGGACAAGGCGGCCATCAGCGCGGGGCGGAACTGGCGGCTGAGGGGCGCGCTGGCGCCGCCGCGCAGCAGCACCATGCCGTCGCCCTTGGCATCCGCCTCCACCCGGTCCACGGCGCTGCGCCGTACGGCGGCACGGCGGTGCACGCGGATGAAGTCCGGGCCCAGGGTGTCGAGCAGGGCGCTCAGGGTCTGGCGCAGCATGGGGCTGCCCTGCGCCGTGTGCAGCACCACGTAGTTGTCGGCCGTTTCCAGCCACAGGATATCTTCGGAGCGCACGATGCGCGTGGCGCCGCGCTCGTTCACCAGCAGCTGGCGCGCGGGCAGGCCGGTGGGCGGTGCGGGCGTGCGGCTGGCAAGGCGGGCCTGCAGCCGTTCCACGGCGCGGCGCAGGCGCTCCTCGTCGTAGGGCTTAAGCAGGTAGTCGACGGCATTGGCATCGAAGGCGCGGATTGCGAATTCATCGTAAGCGGTGGCAAACACCAGCAGCGGCGGGGGCGCGGGCAGGGAGGCGGCGACATCCAGGCCGCTGACTTCCGGCATCTGGATATCGAGGAAGACGGCGTCCGGATTCAGCATGGCGATGCGCTCCAGCGCCTCCACGCCGTCCGCCGCTTCATCAATGGCGGTAACGGCGGGGATCTGTGTCAGCAGCCGGCGCAGCTTGTCGCGCGCGGGCTTTTCGTCATCCACGATCAGCAGGTGCATGGCAGCTCCAGCTTCGCGCGCACGCCGCCCGGCTCGCGCTGTTCCAGCGCAAATGCGGCCGCATCGCCATGCAGCACGGCCAGCCGTTCGCGCAGGTTGCGCAGGCCGATGCCGCCCGGTGCAGCGTTCTCCAGATGGCCCGCATCATCCTCGATGATGACGCTGAGGCGTCCGTTCGAGCATTGCGCGCTGACGGCGATGTTCACAGCACCGCGGCGGCGTTCCACCGTGTGCTTGAATACATTCTCCAGCAGGGGCTGGAGGCTGAGCACCGGCACCAGGCAATCACCCGGCGCTTCATCCACTTGCCAGCTGATGGTCACACGGCCTGTAAATCGTTCGCCCATCAGGTCCGCGTAGGCGCGCAGCAGCTGCAGTTCGGTGGCCAGCGGCACTTCCTGCTGGCCGCCGGCATCCAGCGTGCCGCGCAGTAGTTCGGCCAGCCGCATCAGCGTGGCATCCGCACGCGCCACATCGGTGTGCATCAGCGAGGAGATCGTATTCAGCGCATTGAACAGGAAATGGGGCTGCATCTGCTGAGTAAGCTGCTGCATCTGCGCGCTGCGCAGCAGGCCGGCGGCCTGCTCGGCGCGCAGCTTCTCTTCCTGCATTGCCTGGTAGGAGAGCACGCCGAAGGTGATCACGGTGAAGCCGGCGATGAACACCGTCATCTTCACGTCCTCGTAGATATAGACCTCCAGCCAAGGCTCATGCATGTAACGGTCGCCTGCCAGCGCATACACCGCGTGGCGGATGCCAAAGACGAAAGGCACGAAGAGAAGCCAGTACATCGGCAGGAAGCGCAGCTGGATGAGGAACCATTTCGCCGGCTGCGCCACCAGCGCATCATAGCGGCGCGTACCGTAGCGCTGTATGGCCACGAAGATGGTGGCCACGAACGCCGATGAACCCAGCCACAGCACCGGATGCCACAGTGGGCCGTCATCGTAGCGCAGAAAATCCTGGATGGCGGTGGTGACCATCAACAACCAGAACAGGAGCCAGGCGCAGAAGATCACACGGCTGATGCGGGTGCGCAGCATCAGCGGTGCCTTGCTTCGACCAGGTCGATCTCGCGCACCAGCTTGCGCGAGGTGGCGTCCGAAATTTCATCGTGGCGCGCCATCTGGAAGATGGTGGTGCGTTCCGCCTGCAGCGCCGCCATGCGCAGCGCGCGTTCCGCCATATCCAGCTTGCGGAACTGGACCACTTCGTCGTCATCGCCGCCGCCCGCCATGTCGATCCGGTGCTGGTAGAGCGCAATCACGCGCGCTGCCGCCTGCGGATAGACCTCGGGATCGGAAGAAGAAGGCATCAGCTCCAGCTGCGCTTTCTCGATGGCGGCAATGGCGGCCGTTGCTGCTTCGCGCCGCGCCAGGTCTTCTTCCTGCTGTTCGATCGGCTCTTCAGGGAAGTGCATGCCGCACAGCAGGCGTGGCAGGCCGATGCTGGCGGCCACCAGTGAAATCAGGATGACGGTGCTGGCCAGGAAAATGGTCAGGTCGCGCGCGGGGAAGGGCTCGCCGTTCGGCAGCGCGAGCGGCAAGGTCATCACGCCCGCCAGCGTAATGGCGCCGCGTACGCCGGCCAGCGAAGATGCCAGCAGCAGCCGCCAGTGCGGGCGCTTCACTTCCTCGCCTCGCTGGCCTTTCTTGTAGATGGTGATGCGCAGCGTGGTCCAGACCCAGATAAAGCGCAGCAGCATCAGCCCGAAACTGATCGACGCCGCATACAGCACCAGCCACCATGGATTTACGTGGCCGCTCTGTTCCAGCGAATGGCGCGCGCCGCGCAGGATGTCCGGCAGCTGTTCGCCCAGCAGCACGAACATCACGCCGTTCAGCGCGAACTGCACCGTGTCCCACACGGCGGAGCGCTGGATGCGGGTGGCCGCCAGCGCATGGCCGCTCAGCTCCACATAGCTCATGGTCACGCCAGCCGCCACTGCCGCAAGAATGCCGGAAGCATGCATATGTTCCGCCACCAGGTAGGCGCCGAAGGGGATCAGCAGGTTCACGAGGATGGGCGAACCGGCCGGTTCGCCGAAGCGGCGCCACAGCCAGCGCTGGATCCACGTCACCAGCAGCGTAATCGCCACGCCCGCCGCGATGCCGCCGGCGGCCAGCCATACGAAGGTGAGGGCGGCCGACGTGATCGAAAATGCGCCTGTTACGGCAGCCGCCACGGCAAAGCGGAAGCACACCAGCCCACTGGCGTCGTTCAGCAGCGACTCGCCTTCCAGGATGTGCATCAGGCGCTTTGGGATAGGCACGCGCGAAGCGATGGAGGATACGGCCACCGGATCGGTGGGCGACACGATGGCCGCCAGCGCAAAGGCTACCGGCAGCGGCATCGCGGGAATCAGCCAGTGAATCAGGAAGCCCGCGCCCAGCACCGTAAAGATGACGAGGCCCAGCGCCAGTTCGAGGATGACAACCCGGTCGCGCAGCAGGCCGCTCTTCGGAATGCGCCAGCCATCGAGGAACAGCAGCGGCGGCAGGAACAGCAGGAAGAAGAACTGGGGATCGAGGTCCACGCCATGGCCGGTGTAGGCTGCGATCAGCGCGCCGAGGCCGATCTGCACCAGCGGCAGCGGCAGCGACACAGGCAGCATGCGCACCAGGTAGGCGCTGGTGACCACGGCCAGCAGCATGGCCAACACGATTTCAATCGAATCCATGGTTCCTCTTGCAAAAAGATGGCCCCATTATAGAAGTCCCGGGCAGGGCTGGCACAAATGAAATTCTTCTGGCATAATCGTGCCTCTTCTGCGGGAGTAGCTCAGTTGGTAGAGCGCAACCTTGCCAAGGTTGAGGTCGAGAGTTCGAGACTCTTCTCCCGCTCCAGAATTCTAAAAGGGACTTCGGTCCCTTTTTTCATTGCGCGGCCAGCACGGCTTTCAGCTGCCGCACCGCTGCTGCCGCCTCTTCGGGCGCGGCGAAGTTTGCGAACCCCATCAACAGTCCTCCCTGCGCCGACTTGCGCATGCGCCAGCCGCTCAGGTGCATCAGGGCGAGGCCGTGCGCCTGCGCTGCCGCTGCCACCGCCTTGTCGCTGCGCCGGCCCTTCAGCATGGCCAGCACGTGGATGCCGCCCGCCTGCGGCTGCACCTGCAACTCCTTGCCAAGATGCTGGTCCAGCGCATACAGCAGATAGCCGTGCCGCGCTGCATACAGGCTGCGCATCCTGCGCAGATGGCGCGCAAAGTGGCCTTGCTCCATGAAGTCCGCCACCATGGCCTGCGGCAGGATGGAGCCGGGACCGGGGAGGTGTTCTGCCGCTTCCCTGAACTGGCCCGCCACCGCTGCGGGCACCACCAGGTAGGCCAGCCGCAGGCCGGGCAGCAGCACTTTGCTGAAGGTGCCGGTGTACAGCACCCGTCCATCGCGGTCCAGGCTTTTTAGCGCCGGCAGGGGTCTGCCCTGGTAGCGGAATTCGCTGTCGTAATCGTCCTCGATGATCCAGGCGCGCCGGCTCGCCGCCCATTCCAGCAGTTCCAGCCGCCGCGGCAGGGACATGGCCACGCCGGTCGGACTTTGATGGGTGGGCGTCACCACGGCGAAGCGCGCATGCGCGGCCCGCCGCAAGCCCTCGGCCACATTCAACCCTTCCTCATCGACCGGCACAGGCTCCAGCCGCAGGCCCGCGCGTTCCAGGAACTGCCGTGCGAAGAGATAGCCCGGATCTTCATGCCAGCCCGTGTCGCCGCTTTGCAGCAGGGTGTGGCGCACCAGGTCCAGCGCGCCCCGGTAGCCTGCCGTCACGAACACCTGTTCGTGCGAGCACACGATGCCGCGCGAGATGCCCAGGTAGGCCGCGATGGCGTGCCGCAGCGGCGCATATCCCGCCGGGTCGGGCGAGACCATGGCCGCCGTTTGCAGCGTGCGCAGGCTGCGCGCCGCCAGGCGTGCCCAGGTCTTGCGCGGGAAGGCGTCCAGTGCAGGCACGCCGAGCTGGAAGGGCAGGGAGCCGCCCGGCGGCAGCGGCGTGGCGGGCGCCGCCTGCACCGGCGTCTCGGCATGGCCAGTGCCGGACAGCTTCGCCAGCCGCTCGGAGACCACCGTTCCCGCCGGCCCGCGCGTGACGAAATAGCCTTCGCTCACCAGCATCTGGTAGGCCGTTTCCACCGTGCCGCGCGCCAGACCCAGTTCGCTGGCCAGGCTGCGCACCGATGGCACCCGGTCGCCGGGACGCAGCTTGCCGGAGGCGATGGCCTCGCGATAGCGCCGGTACAGCTGCAGGTAGATTGGCGCATCCTGCTCCCGGCTCGGTTTCAGCTGCTGCAGATCCATGCCCTATGTCCTATTAAAGTATTCAATTCTTGCACCTGTGCGATAGGCCATTATCCCCTTACAGTGGAGCCTTGCACAACAGGGAAATGCCATGACATACCGGTTAAGCCATATCGAGAGCGATGAACACTACCTGGCCTGCTTCGGGGTGATGCGCGCGCTGCGCCCGCACCTGTCCGATGCCGCCGCATTCATGGCCCAGGCCCGGCGCCAGGGTGAGCAGGGCTACCGCTTGCTGGCCGCATGGCAGGACAATGAGGTGAAAGGCCTGGCCGGCTACCGTCTGCAAGAGAACCTGATCTACGGCCGTTTTCTCTACGTGGACGACCTGGTGACAGCTGAAGGCGCGCGCAGCCACGGCGTGGGTGCGAAGCTGATTGCAGCCCTGCGCGAAGCGGCGCAGCGCGAGGGCTGCGCCCAGTTCGTGCTCGATACCGGCCTTGGCAACGCCCTGGCGCAACGTTTTTATTACCGACAGGGCTTGCTGGCCCGGGGCATGCACTTCGCCCAGCCGCTCTAACCCTTTTACCCGGAGTTTTTATGACCCTTCGTTTATCCTACTGGACTCTTTCGCCCGACGCCTACGCAGGCTTCGCTGCCACCAAGAAGGCGCTCGAAAAGAGCAGCCTTGGCAAACAGCTGATCGAGCTGTCATGGCTGCGCATGTCGCAGATTAACGGCTGCGCCTTCTGCCTGGAGATGCACACGAAAGCGCTGCGCACCGGCGGCATGCTCGATGCAAAACTGGACAGCCTGGCCGGCTGGCGTGTGAGTGAGCATTTCAGCGAGCGCGAACGCGCTGCGCTGGCCTGGACCGAGTCCCTGACGCATATCGACCGCACCCACGCGCCGGATGCCGACTTCGAGCCGCTCAAGGCCCATTTCAGCGACGCCGAAATTTCGGACCTGAGTTTTGCCATCGCCCTGATGAGCGCCTTCAACCGCCTGGCGATCGGGATGCGTCAATGAATATCCTGCATATCGACTGCAGCCCAAGGCTGGAATCGCACAGCCGCGGTCTGTCCGCCGCAGTGGTAGCGAAGCTGCTGGCGGCGCGCGCCGGCGCCAGCGTAACGCGGCGCGACCTTGGCCTGCAGCCCATTCCTCACGCCGACGGCGATTACGCCGCGGCCCTGGCCTCACGTGCGGCGCCTGCCGACGGTGCGGTGCACCTGTCCGAAGAGCTGATCCGCGAAGTGGAAGCGGCGGACGTGCTGGTGATCGGCACGCCGATGAATAATTTCACCGTCCCTTCCGTGCTGAAAGCCTGGATCGACCAGATCCTGCGCATCGGCCGCACCTTCGTTTCGACCCCGGAAGGCAAGGTGGGATCGCTGCGCGACCGGCCGGTCTACATCGCGGTGGCATCGGGCGGCGTCTACACCGGCGAACGCGCCAATCAGCCGGACTTCCTCACGCCGCTGGTGACCGCCGCCTTTGCCTGCATTGGCCTGAAAACCCTGCATTTCCTGCCGCTGCAGGCCACTGCCTTCCGCGACCAGGCGCAGCTTGCCGAGAACCGGGACATTTTGCTGGCAAACCTCGACCTGGCCTGAGCCCATCTCTTTTGCATTTTCCCCACGGATTTCACGTATCTTATTAGCCACTTCCACGGTTCTGTGAAACAAAGTCGCTATACTGGCAAGATACCAAAACCACAGGGATTTTTGAGATGAAAACGGTGCAACAGGAAATCGATGAACGCAGCAATCTGACCAACTCGAACAAATTCGAGCTGCTGCTGTTCCGCCTTGGCGGCGATGCCAATGGCGAGCATTCCGAGCTCTATGGCATCAATGTGTTCAAGATCCGCGAGATCGTGGCCATGCCGGAAGTAACGGCGGTTGCCGGTTCCCAGCCGCATATGCTGGGCGTGGTGAACCTGCGCGGCCAGATCATTCCCGTGATGGACCTGCCGTCCATCGTCGGCGTGATTCCGAAGACCGGCCTGAATATCATGCTGGTGACCGAGTTCGCGCGCACCACGCAGGCCTTCGCCGTGGAATCGGTGGATGAAATCGTGCGCCTGGACTGGGGCCAGGTGCTGAGCGCAGAAGGCAGCAATGCAGGCGGCATGGTAACGAGTATTGCGCGCCTGGACAGCGACACCAGCAGCACCCGCCTGGCGCAGGTGCTGGACGTGGAAACCATTTTGCGCAAGATGGTGCCGGGCGACGGCAAGGATGTGGACCCGGACACCATCGGCCCGCAACTGGCGCTCAAGCCGGGCACCATGATCCTGGCCGCCGATGACTCGGTGGTGGCGCGTAACCTGATCGAGCAGGGCCTGGTGGCTATGGGCGCGCACTATGTGATGACCAAGACCGGCAAGGAAGCGTGGGAAAAGCTGCAGGCCATCGCGGAAGGCTGCAAGGCCGAAGGCATTGCCATCGAAGACCGTGTGGCCCTGGTGCTGACCGACTTGGAAATGCCGGAGATGGACGGCTTCACGCTGACCCGCCTGATCAAGCAGGACCAGCGCTTCGGCAAGATTCCGGTCGTAATTCACTCCTCGCTGACCGGCAAAACCAACGAAGACCACGTGCGCGGCGTTGGCGCTGATGCCTACGTGGCCAAGTTCGTGGCGGAAGATTTGGCCGCTACCATTCGCAAGGTCCTCAACCGCTGATCAGGATTTCAGGCGGTCCGCATGGAATGCAATGTGGTCCGCCATGAAGCTGCTGATGAAATAGTAGCCGTGGTCGTAGCCCAGGTGGCGGCGCAGCGTCAGCGGCTGGCCCGCCTTCGCGCAGGCTTCCTCGAACGCTTCCGGATATAGCTGCTCCGTCAGGAATTTGTCGGCCAGCCCCTGGTCGATCAGGATGCCTGCGGGGTAGGGCGCCTTCTGCTGCTTTGCCATCAATGCGCTCGCATCATGTTCGGCCCAGCGCGCGCGGTCAGCACCCAGGTAACCCGTGAAGGCTTTTTCGCCCCATGGGCAGCGCATGGGCGCGGCAATCGGCGCGAAGGCCGATACGGAACGGAACCAGTCCGGATGGCGCAAGGCCATCGTCAATGCACCGTGGCCGCCCATCGAGTGGCCGAAGATGCCCACGCGGTTTTCATCCACCGGCAGTTCGCGCAGCAGCAGTTCGCGCAGCTCGCCCAGATAGCTCTCCATGCGGTAGTGTTTGGCCCACGGCTGTTCCGTGGCGTCCAGGTAGAAGCCTGCGCCGACGCCGAAATCCCACGCATCGCTTTCGCCCGGCAGGTTCGCGCCGCGCGGGCTGGTGTCCGGTGCAATCAGCATCAGCCCATGCTCGGCCGCGTAGCGCTGGGCGCCGGCCTTGATCATGAAGGTCTCTTCCGTGCAGGTCAGCCCGGCAAGATAAAATAGGGCCGGAAGCTTCGCTGTCTCCGCATGCCGCGGAATGAATACGGCGAAGCGCATCGGCAGGCCGACGGCCTGCGACTCATGTTGATAGAAGCGCTGCGTACCGCCGAAACACGCATGTTCGCTGACCAGTTCCAGCATGGCTTGATCCTCAGAGATGGTATCGATGGCCTGCATTGTAACGTCTGGTCCCGGAGCGGTGCGACGCGGATCGTGATATTGCTGTAAGGTTACACCCGCTTCAAAAAGACTGGAGGTACTACATGCCAGATATCCTGGTAATTTCGGCGGAGATGGCCTGGCCGCTCGCCATTCTGCTGGCCTGGCTCGCCGGCGAATTCATTCACCGCTGGTCCGGCATTCCACGCATCAGTGTCTACGGACTGGTAGGTTTTCTTCTGGCACAGGGTTTCCCCGACCTGTTCGCAACGGACAGCGGCAGCCCCGTGACCCTGCTGGCCAATGTGGCCTTTGGCCTGATCCTGTTTGAATTCGGCTACCGCATCAACCTGAACTGGCTGCGCTTCAATCCCTGGATTGCGGTGACAGGACTCGTGGAGTCTATCGCCACCTTTGCAGCCGTGTATTTCATCGCCCATATGACGGGCATGCCGCCCCTTACGTCGCTGCTGCTCGCGTCGCTGGCCATGTCCACCTCGCCGGCCGGCGTGCTGCGCGTGATCGACGAGCAGCGCAGCTCCGGGCAGGTAACAGAGCGCGTGCTGCACATCGTTGCCATCAACTGCGTACTGGCGGTCTTCGTCTACAAAGTCGTTGTCGGCTTCTGGGTGTTCGAGACCTCGGGCAGCCTCACCCAGGCCGTGTCGCACAGCTTCATCGAGATCATTGCATCGGCATTGCTGGGCGTTGCGCTGGGCGCGCTGATGCCGGCCATCCTGCGCCATCTGGGCACACTGGCGCGCGACGGTTCCGCGGCCTTTGCGCTGACCGTGGTGCTGCTGGTGGCCATCACGCACGCGGCCGACCTGTCGCCGGTGCTGGCCACGCTGACCTTCGGCCTCACCGCCCGCCACAGCCGCGTGGCCTTTACGCGCACACAGCGCAATTTCGGCGCCATCGGCGAGCTGCTGACGGTGCTGCTGTTCGTGTTCGCCGTGTCCACGCTGGACTGGGACCGCGTGGTGAGCGGCGCCTGGCTCGGCATGATCCTGCTGCTGGCCCGCTTCGTGGTGAAGCTGCTGGCGACCGGCGCTTTCGCCCATGTGAGCGGTGTGCCATGGAAGAAGGGTTTTGCGACGGGCATTGCGCTGTCGCCGATGTCGGTGTTCGTGATCCTGCTGCTGGAACAGACCAAATATATGGGCATTGTGCTGGTGGATGAACTGGCGGCGCTGGCGGCCATGACGCTGTTCATGGAAGTGATCGGACCGATCATCACCCAGCGCGCACTGATCTGGGCCCGCGAAACGCACAAGGAGGACAACTGATGGCACTGGAAGAATTCAAGGCGTCCACGCCATTGACCATGGGCGTGGAGCTGGAGCTGCAGCTGGTCAGCTTCTCCAACTACGACCTTACGGCCTCCAGCCCCGACCTGCTGCACCTGCTGGGCCGCAAGCCTTTCCCCGGCAATGTGACGCCGGAAATCACCGAGAGCATGATCGAGATTAATACCGATGTGCACACCAAGCATTCGGAACTGCTGGCGCAGCTGCAGCTGATCCGCGATACGCTGGTGCAGGCTGGCGAGAAGCTGAACGTCGGTATCGCCGGCGGCGGCACCCACCCTTTCCAGAAGTGGGCCGAGCAGCGCATCTTTTCCAAGACGCGCTTCAAGGAAGTGTCGGCGCTGTATGGCTACCTGGCCAAGCAGTTCACCATCTTCGGCCAGCACGTTCATATCGGCTGCGCCAGCGGCGACGATGCGCTCTACCTGCTGCATTCACTGAGCCGTTATGTGCCGCACTTCATCGCGCTGTCGGCGTCTTCGCCCTTCGTGCAGGGCGGCGATACGCTGTTCAATTCCGCGCGCCTGAATTCCGTGTTCGCCTTCCCCATGAGCGGGCGGGCGCCATTCGTGCAGAGCTGGGACGAATTCGAGCACAGCTATTTCTCGAAGATGGAGCACACCGGCGTTATCAAGAGCATGAAGGACTTCTACTGGGATATCCGTCCCAAGCCGGAATACGGCACCATCGAGCTGCGCGTGTGCGATACGCCGCTGACGGTGGAGCGGGCGGCGGCGCTGGCCTGCTATCTGCAGGCGCTGTGCGCCTACCTGCTGGAACGGCGCGAGGCGGCACCGGAAGAAGACGACTATCTCGTGTATAACTACAATCGCTTCCAGGCCTGCCGCTTCGGCCTGGACGGCACGGTGGTGCATCCCAAGACCTACGAAAGCCTGTCGCTGCGCGAGGACATCCTCACCACGCTGCGCCGCATGGACCCGTATGCGGAAGCGCTGGGCGGTTCGGCGGCGCTGAACCACCTGATGCAGGTGACCCATACAGGCAGCGACGCCCAGTACCTGCGCGACCAGTTTGCCGCCAGCGGCAGCGTGGAAGGCGTCGTCGACGCCGCCATCCGCCGCTTCCGCGGCAACTAGAAGCGCGTTTCGCGCGCCACGCGCAGGAAGTTGTCGAGTATCCCCGTGCAGTCCAGCAGCTCTTCGCCGCCTGCACGGTGGAACTCGGGGTGCCACTGCAGGCCCATGACGAAGGGCGCCTTGCGGTAGCGGATGGCCTCCACCATCTGGTCCGGATACGACAGCGCCTCCGCCACCATATCGCGCCCCAGCGTCTTCACCGCCTGGTGGTGGATGGAATTCACCAGCCCCCGTTTCGCGCCTTTCAGCATGCGGCCCAGCGAAGACCCTTCCGGCAGCACGATTTCGTGGCGGTGCCGGTCGTAGTCGTCGTGCACGTGGGCCAGCGCCTCCGGCACATCGGTCGCGATATCCTGGTACAGCGTGCCGCCGAAGGCCACATTGATCAGCTGGCAGCCGCGGCAGATACCCAGCACCGGCTTGCCCGCTTCCACGAATTCGTGCAGCAGCTCCAGCTCATACATGTCGCGTGCGCGGTCGCCGCTCCATTCCGGCTTGGTCGGCAATTCGGAATAGCTCTGCGGCGACACATCGGCGCCGCCCTGCAGCACCAGGCCGTCCAGGTGGCGCGCATAGTCGCGCAGGCGGATATTGGAAGGGTGCAGCAGGCCGTCCGTATTCACGGTCGGGATCATGAACACCAGCACATCGCGCGACATCACCCACTGCGCAATGGATTCCTCCAGATACTGCAGGTTCTTGCTGCGCAGCCCCGTGGCGCCGGGCTCCGGATGAAATATGCGCGCCGAAATCCCGATGCGCAATGGCCGCTGCATGATATGCCGCGTAGCCGCCGCTGCAATGCGCTGGTAGCGCGCCTTGATCACCCGGCCCCACAGCGAAAACACGGTATCGCCGGGATCGAGATAGCGCGGTGTATCTTCATTGCGGCGATGCTGTTCCCGGACGCTTTCGCGCCTGTCCTTCTGGCGTTGATCGTGCTCGCCGCTGCTCATGTAAATCCCTTCCTCGCCTCATCTGTCATGTGCTACGGTTTTACCATATCACAATGAGGAAGGGCGCGCGGCTTCAGGGCAGGGTGTAGTTCAGCGTATAGAAATGCTGGCCGCCGGTGATGGTGATCTTCGCGCTGCCCCGGATGCCGCTCAACTGGCCGGTGCCCGAATCCGGCACGATCTTGATATCCAGCTCGTACTTGCCGGATTCCATAATGCCCGAATGCTGCATCACGAAGCTGCCTTCACGTCCTTCCAGCTTGCCCTCAAAGCGCTCCAGCGCCACATAGCCGCCGCTGCCGGTTTTTGGCGAGCCGGCCGTCAGCATCTCGCCCTCGCTGCTGCCGTCCAGAGGGCCGCTGAAGGTCTTGTCGAATACCATGCGGCCGCGCGAATCGTTGGGCCGCTCCTCGCCCGGCACCGACTTCACTCGCACCTCGAAACTGCCGCTTACCTCATGTGCCACGGCGCCGCCGGCCAGCGATGCGAGCGCCACGGCGATGACTGCCTGTTTCATATTGTTCTCCTCTCAGCGATAATGCTTTTCAGTGTAAGAGCGGCAGGATGGCAAGGATTGGAAAAAACCGACATCGCAAAAGGCATCGTTGACCCGGCAGGCGCCCGGCAGCGCTTCACCGTGCAGCGCCGTCCGCCATCTGCCGTGCTCGCGCCCTATGTAGAGTTCTTCTGGATCGTGGAGTGGGACCTGCGCGGCAAGCCGCCGCAGCACCAGCGCGTGCTGCCGTATCCGAACACCCACGTGGCCTTCGAGAAGGATAAAACGCTGGTGTACGGCGTGGTGCAAGGACCTTTCGACCAACTGCTGGAAGAGCAGGGCCGCGTGCTCGGCGCGCGCTTTCGTCCCGGCGGCTTGCGCCCGCTGCTGTCCGTGCCGGTGGCGGAGCTCACCGGCCGCACGGTCACGCTGGACGAAGCGCTAGGCATCGACGGCCTGCGCGCCGAACAGCAGGTGCTGGCACAGCCCGATGCCGAAGGCATGATCGCTGCCGCTGAAGCGCTGCTGTCGCCGCTGGTGGCGAGCCTCGCGCCAGATCCCCGCGCCGCGCAGGCCGAAGCCGCCGTGCACGCTGCGGCAGCGGAGAACGGGCCGGTTTCGGTGGCCGCCCTATGCGAAGCCGTGAGCCTGAGTGAACGCGCCCTGCAGCGGCTGTTCAGCGAATATGTCGGCGTACCACCCAAGTGGGTAGTGCAGCGCTTCCGTCTGCAGGAAGCCATGTGGCGCCTGGCGGCGCCGGAAATGCCCGACATCGCAGGCCTCGCGGCGGAACTGGGTTTCTTCGACCAGGCCCATCTCACGCGCCATTTCACTGCCCTGGTCGGCACCTCACCGCTTGAATACTGGAAGACGCAGCGCGCGCGGCAGTCATAGAGGGAGGGGGTGTCTTTTTTCGGGTTTTACTAAAACCCGATATTTCATACTAAATTCCGATATTCCTTACTATTTCTAACTATGCCATCTGAGGCCTTTCCTCCAGGCTATGATACGCTGACTGCTTAGGCCACAAGCGGTCATTCATTTTATTTACGAGTGCTATATGGTCATTTGGCAGTTCGTAGTGGGTCTGATACCACGGGAGTGGGCCGTACGGGACCACAACAGCCTTGAGATGCTGTACGACGGCGAGGGTTGCAATGAAATGTCGACCGCATGGAGAAACAATCAACCCGTCGTCAATCTTCCTGAATTGATTTCGCGAGCATTGCCTCCCACTGAATCGTGGAGCGAGTCCATAAGCATTTGGGGTGACCAAAGCAGAAATGAAATCCAGGTAGGCTACGAGGGTGATAATGTCAAGTTTGTAATAGTGCGTATCGATACTCGAGAAGATACTTCGGACATATGCGCTAGGATTGTTGAACTCGCATGCGCGCTCGATTGCTGCCTGTTTTTTCCACCAGCACGCTCAGTAACGGCGGCGGATGCAACAGCGCTCGCCATGGCTGTTCAGAACTCGAGGGCAGCACGCTTCTCTGCTGCGCCTCGTGAATTTATTGAGCAGCTTAGCCGCTCGTCATCGAATGAGAGCTAGTCTGGGTGCGGCCAAAAACAGCCAGAGCGAGCATCATCCCGGCGGATAGGCAATGCTAGGATCAGAACTGTTTTACTTTGGATAGCGGATGCGAAATTCCTTCTATTTTCCCTTGCTCTTTCTGCGACCAAAGTTCGAAGCAAACTTGGCGATCGGGAAGTATGGAATATCCAAGCGCAAATGGTCGACCAGTACCTTCGACTTAGCCACCCTTGCAACGCGCCATGACTTACATCTTCCCTATCAAGTAATAGAGGTGATGCTTGGCCAATGCAATCTTGAACTCGAAATTCGCGAACTCTCTTCACACAAGGAGGCCGTTGGCTGGCTCGACAGCTTCCGGGTTGGGGCCTACCTCGCAGGTTGCTCGCCCTTCATCGCGCCGTTCATGACTTCCGAGTCGATAAACGACTACTCAGGAATTAACGAACGAGATTCTGCGCTGGAGCGTGGTAGAGAGCCGAAAATTCCGTCGCCACTTTCTTCTTCATCTGGGAACGTGAGCGCGTGGCCTCTGGATTTGTCGTTTACATGTATTACCAATGCGAATGCAATGGACATCACTGAAGAGCAATTCACGAACGCTGTGCGCACAGCTGAATCGTGGCACACGTTGTCCAAAGAAACAGACTCTGTTCGAGCACTCACGGATGCCTTCCTTGCATCACCTTCCCTTCCCACTCATGCCCAATCGCTACTACACATCTGGACGGCGATAGAAAGTTTATTCCCTAGTGTGAACACCGAGGTGTCATTCCGGGTGGGGATGTATCTCACTGTCCTTTGTTCAGAACCTAAGGATAGAAGCGAGTTCTATCGCAAAGTAAGAGCCGCGTATGGTTTACGAAGTAAAGTCGCACATGGGGCTCTCAATGATGTCTCGGTTGATCAGTGGGACCAGGCTTGGATGCTACTTTGTGGTTGCGCGAAGAGCATATCGCGTCGAGGTTCCGTTCCCAAGGAGTCCGAACTCTTAGATGAGCTTTTCAATGGTTCGCATAACGCTTGATGCGCAATCGAATTGGTAGAGCAATTATTACTACTTTCTTCGCAAGGGACTTCTCGCATGAGCACCAAAAAGAAGACGATGAAGACCAAGAGCACGTATGATCCATTCACGGCGTTACACCCCGTCTCACTTCGCCCAGAATTAGAGGATTTGGCCCGCGAGCTATACCAACTTGCATGCAGAGGCTCTGAGCCATTGTGGGAAGAAATTAAGGGATTAGAAGACGGCTTCAAAGGCAATCCCGATTTGCAGAGAAATTTCTCTTTGCCTCGCATACGGGCATGAATGCAGCACAGAAAAAACTTGTTGAACTCACTCAGTCACAAGAACCTCTTACAGACTCACATGTGGTTCTGATCCGGGGCATAGCTGACGCAATGGTGTGGCAGCTTATCGGGCAGCAACTTTGCCACGCACGTCGCTTTTACAAAGAGCAAGCGCCCGTGAATCTAAAGGAATCAAATTTTGAATCCGTCGTTTTCTGTGCTGAGGAACACGCGAGGCAAGACCCCGGCAGTATTTCGATCATTTCTGACCTAACCTCGTTTGTGCAAGTCGGAGATTTGCTCACGATGAATTCAGAAGGCCGGATCACTATCACTGAGGTAAAGGAAGGTAAAAAGAATCACGAAATCATGGACTTCATGAAGTTCTTTATTGAGACGCCATGCGGGCACGCGCTCGACCACTTCGCGCAGCAGCAAGGCAAGTCAGGCATGAAGCAGTTAGAACGAATGCTTCGCCAAGCCGAGAGGATGGGCCATCTTACCGAAGTGATGTTAACGGGAAAATCCGTTGATCCAGATACAGAGCACAACATCAGCATTCCAGAGGAGTTCGTTTATGTTCCGCATTGGGATGAAGAGCTAAACAAGATTCTTGAGAGTGCCGATTCTAAGGGCTATGGCTATGATGTCATTGATAGCTGTCTCTTCATGGGGGCATATTCAAAGGACGGAATGAGAGGGCATGGACACGGTATGTTTAACATCTTGTTCGACAAGTATGAAGGCGGCTTAGAGTCGCCGCGATACCGGCTTATCGATTGCATGGTTTCGCCTCTCGCGTTACCGATATTTAATCTCAACATCTCAGATGAGCATAAATTTGATCTTCTCTTCGGGCGAAAAAATGTATGTCTTGGACTGAACATCACCAACTTTCTTGAGGGTCTAAAAAAAGCAGGCGTGACCGTCAGAGAGGCAACGAACAAAGAGGCTAGTCAGATGGAACAGAAAGGAGCGAAACTCTACAAATGGAAAGGCAAAGCGATATTTATCGGAAATGGAAAAACTGAAGTGTGCCTATCGCATGGGCTGTTTATAAGAATTTTGTTCCATGGTCAAAGGCCGATTGAAACCGTGCAAGCGATGGTGGAGAACCTCCCCACTGAGCGATAGTAGGGCAATACTCGGAGGTTGGAGCCTCATTTATGACGCTTCGACGCCTTCTCATCCCCAGATCACTCACTTACGGTAATCGAGCGAAGGGGCAATTCGATAAACGCGATTTTCGATATCGACAGGACAGCGATGAAGTTCAATGCCCAGCTGGCGAGCGGGCCATCCGGCGCATGAGCGTATTGGAAAAAAGCGACTGATTTTCAACTAATACTGGTCCTCCGCGGTCCTAAGTGCACAATCAAATCGCAGTGCACCACTGGCGTTAATCGGCGAATCACATGCTGTATAAATGAACAGTGTCAATTGCGATGATCCGCGTCAATTCTTGTTGCAGGAAATGCTATTCTAGATGCCTACCTTCTATGGACACATGCGTGGATGACAACGGAGCAACTACAACTTCTCTTGCCAGTGGTACAGCCAAGTTTGACGCTGGCTCTAAGCAGCCAGGTAAGCCAAGCTTCTGTGTCTGTAGCGCGGCCTACCTTCAAGCCGACTACGTTGCTAGCCTTATGCAGTCAGGTGAACCAGATCTGTCCGAAGTGTGGGCGGCCATTGTTTATTAAGAAGGCTAAGAACTGGGTGAAGGATTACGAAATTGCCCACATCTATCCTTTGAACCCCACCCCGGCAGAGCTGGCGATACTGCTTGGCGAGCCGAAGCTCAGCGGAGATCCAAACGACGAATGCAATCTGATTCCGCTCTGCTTTACTTGCCATAAGCTCTACGACACGGAAAAGACTCTGGAGGACTACCGGGCGTTGAAGAAAATCAAGGAGCGTCTGCTTGGTCAGGATGCTCAACGGCGCATCCAATACGAATACCAGATCGAATCTGACGTGGTGAGCATTATGGACGCACTGATGTCGGAGGCAATGCCAGAAGTGCTGGACGCGGACTACATCGCCAAAGGGATCGACACCAAATTGGTCGGCGAGATTTCCAACTTGACTAAGCAAAAAATTAAGAACGACGTATCGTCCTTCTACCTTTTTGTCCGTAACCAATTGGCTGAAATCGAGAAGACAGTGCCAGGACAAGGCGTCCTGATTGCGATGCAAGTCAAACTGTTCTACACCAAACAGAAAAGTCTGAACTTGACGCAGCAGCAGATCTTTCAGAATACAGTGGGGTGGATCTTGTCCAAGACGCCGAACGGGACGGAGGAGGCCGCTGCTGTGGTCGCCGCATTCTTTGTACAGAATTGTGAACTTTTCTAATGATAACCCCAAGCAAATTTATTACGCTGCAGCAGTCGATACTTGGCCGTCTGCCACTATTGCTGGCCTTGCCGCCACCATATACGATCCACCAGCTGTATAGGCATGTGGAAGACGATTTTCCTGATATCAATGAGTTCATTTATGCGGTAGATGCTTTGCATGTCTTAGGAAAGCTCGATGTAGACCTTGAGAGTGGGATAGTTCGCCATGCTGCGTGAAATTGAATCAGATGCCTTCCGCGTACCCAAGGTCGAATTCCACCTGGGGCTCAACGTCGTGATCGGTGACGCCGCTGCCGCCAATTCGATCGGCAAGTCATCGCTCCTAATGGTCATTGATTTTGTCTTCGGCGGCGCAGACCTATTGGATAAAAACGACGACATCGTCCCCAATATCGGGCACCACGAATATCGGTTTGTGTTCGAGTTCGACGGCCAGAAACATTATTTCAAGCGGGCTACGGAACATTCCGAATTTATCATCGAATGTGATGGTCAATACAATCAAATCAAACCACTGACGGTGGCTCAGTACACGGCTTGGCTGGTACAGGCCTACGCCACGCCGAAAATCGGTCTGTCCTTCCGCAGTATGGTCGCCCCCTATTCCCGGGTCTGGCCAAAGGACAACGTCACCAATGTGCATCGGCCTTTGCATGCCGTGTCGAGCCAGTCGGCGAGCGATTGCATCAACAATCTGATCAAACTGTTTGGTCGCTTCAGTGAAGTAGAGCACTCCTCCGCCGTGTTCGCGCAAGCGGACGAGCATCGCCGCGTGTGGCGCAAGGCAGAAGGCATGGACTTCCTTGCGAGGATTGGAAAAAGGGAATACGAGGCCAATGAATCTGCCTTAAATTTGATTAGCGAGGAAGTTGCGGAAATTAAGACCAACTTGGCTCAGTACGCCTTGAACCTGCGCGCGATTGTCGATAGGGAGGTCATGGACCTTGCCCAGGATAAGGACTTGCTACTGCGTGAAAGATCAAAGGTATTCCATCAGCTGACTCGGACACAGCAGAACCTTCAAGCGAATAAGCACGTCAAGAGCAGTCAGCTGGAGGGACTGAAGGAGTACTTCCCGGATATGCAGGTGGAGAAGCTTGTGCGCATTGAAGAATTTCACAGCGCCGTCGCGCGACTGCTCAAGCAGGAGTTGGTGCAGACCGAAAGGACACTCCGACTGCAGCTCAATTCCCTCGATGTGGCCATCGCCAATATCGACCTCAAGGTGTCCGAGCGCGTAAAAGGGCATGACAATCCCAATGTCATTGTGGACCGTGTCTATCAACTGTCGGAAAAATGGACCGCCTTGAAATCGGCAAATAAGAAATTCGAAAAAAAGGAAGAACTGCAAAAGGATTTCGTTGAGGCCAAAGAGTCGCTCGAAACCGTCAAGCTAGCAATCTTGACGGACATTGAGTCCGCGATAAATCAGGAATTGGAGAAGCTGGCGATCGACGTTTACGGGCAGGGCGCCAATGCGCCGAAGTTGGTATTGGGGCAAAATTCTTATAAATACGAGATCGACAACGATACTGGAACGGGCACAGCTTTTGCCAACCTTGTACTGTTTGATTTGGCAATTCTGTCGCTTACCGAACTGCCATTCCTCATTCACGACCTTCCTTTATTTAAGAATGTCGAGCATGATGCAGTGGCCGCCTTTGTCGTCGAATACACTAAGTTTCCGACCAAGCAGATTTTCACCGTGCTCGACGAAATCGAGAAGTATGGCGCGACAACCGTTGATGTTCTCAGGAAGCGTTGCGTTCTTGAACTCAACGAGCAGGACGTACTCTATAAGAAGAAATGGCGGTCGCGCTAGCGAAATCTTTATCAATCAGCGCAGTAGCGGTCGACACACTCCATCAACTCATAGTCGGTTATGCCAAATCTTAGGCCAAGTATCGCTAAGATCGCGCGTCTGAAAGTGCCATCTAACTGCGCGGTCAGACGGCTCCGCTTTCGGCGAACCGCTTACCTACAACATTGTATTTCCCATGAATTGGCTATGTCCGCGATGGGGCGAAAACAGTCATTCAATCCGGCGATGCTGAGCGCTACAACCAGCTGACGTGGCCACGACACAATTCTGTGTGGCCAGCGTGGACTGACGTGATGGCCACAGATCAGCGGCGCATGCAGCCTGCGGGAAATTTTTGTAAAGGGTAGCGTGCTTTAGTATTGCTTAGTAAAGCCGGGTTTTCGGGCACCACCACCACCACTAGCGCGCGAAGTAGAGGTCGTGCAACTGATCCAATTTGATCTCCGATGCAGGCTGCGACAGCGCCACTTTCCCGCCCTGCATCAGGTATACATGGTCCGCGATACCGACGGCGCGCTCGGTGTTTTGCTCCACCAGCACGATGGTGCGGCCGTCCTTCTTCAGACGCGCCAGGATCTCGAACAGTTCATTGACCACCAGCGGCGCGAGGCCCAGCGAGGGCTCATCAACAATCAGTACGCGCGGGTCGGACATCAGGCCGCGCGCCATCGCCAGCATCTGCGCTTCGCCGCCGGACAGTGAGCCGGCCAGCTGCGTGCGGCGTTCGCGCAAGCGCGGGAACATTTCGTAAGCCGCTTCCAGCCGCTGCTTCACGTAGGCACGCTGCGCTTTCGGGAAAGCGCCCATGATGAGGTTCTCTTCCACACTCATGTCGCGGAACACCATGCGGCCTTCGGGAATCATGGCCACGCTGGCATCGGCCATGCGCCAGGCGGGCGTGCCGTCGATGCGCTGGCCGCTGAGCCGGATTTCGCCCTGCGTCACCGGCACCAGTCCCATGATGGCGCGCAGCAGCGTGGTCTTGCCCGCGCCGTTCGGGCCGATGATGGTCGTCAGGCGGCCTTCGGCCATCGACAGCGACACGTCCCACAGCACGTTGATGGCGCCGTAGCCGGCGCGTACATTGAGCAGTTCAAGCATGGCTCGCCCCCGTGTAGCTGCGCACGACCTCGGGATCGCGGAACACAACATCGGGCGGCCCATCTGCAATCAGCTGGCCGAAATTGAGCACCGCCACGCGCTGGCAAAGGCTGCTGATGGTTTCGATATCGTGCTCGATGATCAGGATGCCGACGCGGAAGCGGGCATGCAGTTCCTTCAGTATGCCCATGAAGCGCCGCTTGCCGTTCGTTTCCAGGCCTGCCAGCACTTCATCAAGCAACAGCAGCGAAGGATTGGTGGCCAGGGCTTTCGCTACTTCGAGCGCTTTCAGCTCGGTCAGCGCCAGTTCGGTGGCGGCGTTGCGTTCGGCCTTGTCGGCCAGGCTGGTGAAGTCCAGCACTTCGTCAATGCGGCGCTGGTCAACGCTGCCGGTGCCGAAGCGCTGCGCGACGATCAGGTTTTCGCGCACCGTCAGCTCGTGCAGGGGCTGCGGGATCTGGAAGGTGCGGCCGATGCCAAGCCGCGCGCGCTGGTGGATCGGCGTCCGTAGGATGCTGCTGCCACCAAAGCGGATCGCGCCTGCGGTTGGCCTCACCAGCCCCGAGATGGCGTTGAACAGCGTTGTCTTGCCCGCCCCATTCGGGCCGACAAGACCTACCACGTCTTCGCTGCCCACCTTCAGCGATACCGCATTCACGGCGGTCAGTCCGCCGAAGCGCACCGAGAGGTTGTCCAGTTCAAGCATGCTTTTTCCTCCGCAGCAGCGGCATCAGGCCATGCGGGCTGAAGATGATCATTGCCACCAGCAGCGCACCCAGCACCAGCTGGTGGCCGGTGGGAATCAGCGATTTGAACACCAGCTGGTCCACCAGGTAGACCACCAGCGCGCCCACCAGCGGCCCGGCGATGGTGCGATAGCCGCCGAAGATGGCCGCCACGATGGGCAGCGTGACCCACAGGCCCGCAAAGGCGTAATCCGGTTCGAGGAAGTTGATGTAGTGGACGTTGAAGGCACCCATCACGCCCGCCATGAAGGCTGATACCACCAGCATGGCCGCCTTGAGCAGGGTGCTGTTCACGCCCAGCACGCGGGTGGCGTCTTCGCTGTCGTGCATCGCGCGCAGGGCGATGCCGTAATGGCTGCTGCGGATGCGGTGGTAGGCGAAGGCGAACAGCGTCACCAGCGTGAGGCCGATGAAGTAGGCGCCCGTCTTGCTTCCGAAATCGTAGCCGAGCAGCACAGGAAAGACCGGCACATTGGCCAGCCCACCCGCGCCACCGGTGAGCGAACTCCACTCCGTCGCGAGGATCTTGAAGATATGCGCGTAGGCCAGAATGGCCAGCGCGAAGTAGGGGCCGCGCAGCCGCAGCACCGGCATCATCACCAGCGCGGCCGCAGCCGCGCCAAGGCCGCCGAAGAAGAGCCCCGCCAGCACCGGCATGCCCGCCTTGAGCGTGAGCAGGGCCGAGGTGTAGGCGCCCACGCCGACGAAGGCCGAATGGCCGAAGCTCACCATGCCGCCCAGGTTGCCGAGCAGGGCCCAGGCCAGCGCAATGCCGCCGATGACCAGCGCTGCCACGATCAGGCTCATGACGTAGTTGTTCGCGCCCAGCAGCAGCGGCACGGCGATGTAGGCGGCCAGCAGCGCAGCGATGGAAAGCTTCATCCGCGCCTCCGCGCCGCGCCAAACAGGCCGTTCGGCAGAACGAACAGCACCAGCAGGAAGAGCGCCATGCCTGCCAGTTCCTGCAGCGCGGAGCTGGCCAGTGTCACGGTGAGCGCCTCGGCCACGCCGAGCAGCACGGCGCCCAGCAGCACGCCCGGAATCGAGCCCACGCCGGCCAGCACGGTGATGATGAAAGCTTTCACCGTCAGCGCCGCGCCGTAGGCAGGCTGGATCACACCGTAGCTGAACAGGGCCACGCCGGCGAAGGCCGCGAGAATGCCTGCAACGATAAAGGACACCAGTTCGGTGCGGCCGGGATCGATGCCCATCAGCTTCGCCGCATCGCGGTTGCTGGAAACGGCGCGTACCGCGCGGCCATACCAGCTGCGCGAGAGCCACCACCACAGGCCGCCCATCAGCAGCAGGCTCGCGCCGAAGAACAGCAGTTCGCTGCGCATGCTGTACAGCGGCCCGACCACGAAGGCTTCCTGCAGCCAGCTGGAACTGGTGGAGCGCACGTCCGCAGACCACACCAGCAAGATAAGATTTGTGAGGATCACGCCGATGCCGAAGGTGAGAATCAGCGAATTGATTTCGCGGTCCTTCGTAATGCAGCTCACGATGAAGTACACGCCGGAAGAAGCAATGCAGACCACCACCAGCGCAATCGGAATCGCCGCCACGGGACCGAGCCCCAGCTTCGATTCGACTGTGTAGGCGATGTACGCCGACAGCAGCACCAGCTCGCCGTGCGCAAGGTTAATGATGCGCATGGTGCCGAAAACGAGGGCCAGTCCCAGCGCAATCAGCGCATACGAGCCGCCTTGCAGCAGGCCCGAATACAGGGCCTGTGCGATCAGTTCCGTCATGGATGGAGCCTCGCCTTACCAGGGCACGGCCGGATAGGCCATCTTGCCGGTAGCGTGCTCCTTCGGCCACACGATGACGATGTTCTTGCCCTGGTGCTGGCCCATGCGGTGGCTAAAATTCAGGTTGTCGCCGTTGGCGCCGAACTGCACGCGGCCGATCAGCGTTTCGCGGTCGGTCTTGCGCATTTCCTCGGCGATGCCGTCTTTCTTGATGGTGCCCTTGTCGGCCGCTCGCGCAATCGCCTCGAACAGGAGCATGGACTGCACATAGCCGAACTGTCCCAGATAGTCCGGCTCCTTGTTATACATCTTCTTGTACGTTTCGGCGAAGTTCTTGCCATCCTCGGTCGTGAAATTGGCGGGGAAGGGCAGCAGCGCGGTGCCGTACACATTCGGCATCAGGTCAGGGAACTCGCTCGCCATTTTCGGCGTGGCCAGCGACCACACGCCGACCATGGCCTTGACCTGCGGTTTCAGCACGCGCGCGGCGCGCAAAATGCCCACATAATCATTTTCGTAGCCCACCATGAAGATCACGTCCGGCTTGTCCTGCAGGCGGATCTTGTTGATGATGGGTTTGAAATCGGTAATGGCCGGATCGAAGGAGTGCTCGGTGGCGCTAACGCCTTTCGCCGCCAGCGCCTTGTGCACCGACTTCGCGAGATCGGAAGTGGCTTCCTTGGTCGAATAGACGATGGAGACCTTTTTCACGGCCATATCGCCGAATACGCCCAGTACTGCCTTCTCGTAGCCCGCCGTGTTATTGATGCGGAAGAAGTGCTTGCGGCCGCTGGATACCAGGCTGTCATCCACACCGCCGGAGGTAATATAGACGAGGCCCAGCTTGTTGGCGGCATCCGAAGCAGGCGCGATATTGTTCGAACCGTAGCCGCCGGTGATCGCGACCACGCCCTGGCTGGCCAGCTTTTCGACGGCGGCAATCGCCTTGGCGGGCGCCGATTCATCATCCACGGTGGCGATCTTGATCTTGTGCTTGTTCGTGCGGTTGAAGACTTCCGCCGCCACCATGATCCCTTCCTGCATGCCCGCGCCCACGCGCGCCAGGGAGCCGGTCAGCGGCAGTTCGGCGCCAACAAGGAATTCATCTGCATGGACTGCGCTGGCGAGACCTGCGGCCAGCGCTGCTGCCAGCGCGAGCTTCCGGAAAGTGCTCTTCATTGCTTTGTCTCCTTGCTAGTTATGGGTCGAACGCGGCATCTTCTGCGCCAGCTGCCGCAGCTGGCCTTTCAAAATCTTTCCCGTGGCGGCGGCGGGCAGGGCCGGCAGCACCACGATCTCGCTCGGGCATTTATAGGCGGACAGCGAACGCGCCAGCCAGGCACGGAGCTCATCGTCGCGCACTGTGTGGCGCGGGTCAAGTTCCACGAAGGCGATCACGTCTTCATTGCCATCCTCCGCAGGCCGCCCCACCACGGCCGACTGGGTCACGGCAGGGTGGGCGTTCAGCACCGTTTCCACCTCCAGCGGGTAGACATTGAAGCCGGAGCGGATAATCAGTTCCTTGGTGCGGCCCACGATGAACAGCGCGCCGTCCGCATCCTGCCGCGCCATGTCGCCGGTATTCAGCCAGCCGCCGGGCCGCATGGCCGTTGCCGTCAGTGCCGGTTCGCGGTAGTAGCCCAGCATGATGTTCGGCCCGCGCACCCACAGTTCACCGGGCAGCCCGATGGCGGTATCGCCACCCGATTCGTCCACGATGCGCGTTTCCACGCCGGGGATGGCGAAGCCCACCGAGGTATCGCCGCGCGGCGCATCAAGCGGCGTCTGGCTGATGGTAGGCGAGCTTTCCGTCATGCCGTAGCCGTTGTGCAGGGGCAGGCCGAGCAGCTTTTCCACGTCCGCCTTCAGCGTGGGCGAGAGCGGCGAACCGCCTGCATAGATGAAGCGCAGTTGCGTGGACAGCGGCTGCGACGGGCCGCCCAGCAGTTCCAGCAGGCGCGCATACATGGCAGGCACGCCCTGAAGGATGGTCAGTCCGTCGTGGCGCAGCGCCGCCAGCAAGGCCTCGGCCGAGAAACGGGGAACAAGGTGCAGCGAAGCGCCCGCGTACAGGGTCCCCAGCATGACCGAGGCCAGGCCGTAGACATGGGAAATCGGCAGCACGCCATAGGCCCGGTCATCCGGCGTGAGTCCGCGCAGGCGGCTTGACACGGCGGCGATGAAGAGCAGGTTGCGGTGCGAGAGCATCACGCCCTTGGGCTGGCCAGTGGTGCCGGTGGTGTAGATCAGGGCCGCAGGCTGGCGTGCACCGTCCGCGTGCACCGGCTCCGGCTCGCATGCCTCATTCAGCGGCCCGGTCATCCAGCTGGCGCCGAGCGGCGATTCCTCCAGCTTTGCCGCATGCCGCCCGCCGTGGCCGAAGGCTTCCGGCGACACGCCGCAGGTGTACACGGTAAGGCGTGCGCCAGAGTGCTGCTGGATCTGGTCGATCTCGCGTGCCGACAGCCGCGCATTGACGTTCACAATCCAGGCATCGCACAGCGCGGCGGCGAAGATCAGGCCCACCTGCACCACGCAGTTCTCGCCGACCACCATCAGGCGGTCGCCCGGCCGCAGGCCGAGCACGCGCAGGCGTTCCGCCGTGGCCTGCACTGCCTCCCATAGTTCGCCGTAGCGCCAGCCGCGGCGTGCTTCGTGCAGGGCAAGGGCATGCGGCGCCGCATCGGCCCAGCGGCGCGGAATGTCGCTGATGCGCGCGGGTAGGGCGCCGAGCAGGGCTGCCACGTTCATCACTGCTGCGCCGCCCGTATCATATTGCGGGCGATGACCAGCTGCTGGATCTGGCTGGTGCCCTCGTAGATGCGGAACAGGCGCACGTCGCGGTAGAAGCGCTCGGCCGGATAGTCGGACACATAGCCCGCGCCACCGTGAATCTGCACCGAGCGGTCGGCCACACGGCCGCACATTTCGGAGGCGAACAGCTTGCAGCAGGAGGCTTCCGTGCTTACGTCTTCGCCATTGTCGCGGCGCCGCGCAGCATCCAGCACCATGCATTTCGCGGCATAGATTTCCGTCTTGCTGTCGGCCAGCATGGCCTGGATCAGCTGGAAGTCCACGATGGACTGGCTGAACTGCTGGCGGTCCATCGCATAGCGCAGCGCGTCATCCAGCATGCGTTCGGCCACGCCCACGCAGACGGCGGCAATATGCAGGCGGCCCTTGTCCAGCACTTTCATGGCGGTCTTGAAGCCCACGCCTTCCACGCTGCCAATCAGGTTCTCGGCCGGCACGCGGCAGTTCTCGAAGATCACATCGCAAGTATGGGCGCCGCGCTGGCCCATCTTCTTGTCGATCTTGCCCAGCGCGAGGCCGGGCGCGCCACGCTCCACAATGAAGGCGGAGATGGCGCTCGCGCTTTTGCCCTGCATATCGGTGCGCGCCATAACGGTGAAGATGCTGGCTTCCGGCGCGTTGGTGATGAAGCGCTTGGTGCCGTTCAGGATGTAGTACTCGCCCTCGCGCACGGCGGTAGTGCGCAGCGAGGCGGCATCGGAGCCGGAACCGGGTTCGGTCAGTGCAAAGGAGCCGATGATCTCGCCCGAGGCAAGGCGCGGCAGCCAGCGCTGCTTCTGTTCTTCGGTGCCGTCGATGACGATGCCTTGCGAGCCAATGCCGTTGTTGGTGCCGATCAGCGAGCGGAAGGCGGGTGAGGTGCGCGCAATCTCGAAGGCCACCCGCACTTCCTCCTCCATGGTCAGCGCCAGGCCGCCATAGGCTTCGGGAATGGACAGGCCGAACAGCCCCAGTTCGCGCATCTGCGCCACCACGCTTGCCGGAATCTCGTCCGTCTCGGCCACAATATCCTCCTGCGGCACCAGCACCTCGCGCACAAAGCGGCGGATGCTGTCCAGCAGCAGGGTGAGGGTTTCTTCGTCGCGAATCATGAAAGTCCTTTCTAACGCCGGCCTAAATTGGAATCGATCTGCTGCACCAGTTTGACCGGGCGCGGCCCGCAATTGAAGGCCATCACCTGTTCTCCGCCGATGTCGCGCACCGGCACGCCAACGGCATGCACATCGCCCTGCCACTCGCCCGCGGAGATGGTGTAGCCACGGTCCTGGTAGTCGCGGAATCCCTGTTCAGTGTGGCGGCTGGGCTCTTTGCCTGTCAACCGTTTTGTGGAACCATGTTTCGCGGTGCGGAACGTTCACACGAATGAAAATATTCATCCCGGACCGGGAAGCGCTACACTGTCTTTTCACTTTGTAAAAAAGGTCCGCGCCATGACTGACGAGCACGATTGCGCGAGCCGTGCAGTATCGGAAGCGGCGGCGGAAGATCTCCGTGGCCATGCGGAGCCGTCGAGCGTCATGCGGGAAGAGTTCCTTGCCATCATGTCGCATGAGCTGCGCCATCCGCTCAACCTGATCGCCATCAACGCCGGCCTGCTGTCCCGTCTGCCTGAGGTCCGCCAGTCTCCCGCCGCGCAGCGCGCGGTGTCCGTCATCACGCATGCGGTGGCCAGCCAGGCCAAGATCATAGAAGACCTGCTGGACATGTCGCGCCTCAGTACCGGCAAACTGACGCTGGTGCGTGCCGATGTCGACCTCGGCACCATTGCAGCCCAGCTGCTCGATGTGCTCAAGTCGGACCCGCTGGTCGATTCGCTGCGCCTGCAGTTCGTACAGCCGGCCACACCCCTGATGGTGAATGCCGATGCCCAGCGGCTTGAGCAGGTCGTGCTGAACCTGCTTAGCAATGCCGTGAAGTTCACCCCGGCAGGGGGCACGATCGCCCTTAGCTTAAGTGCCGAAGCCGGCCAGGCCCGCCTTGACGTCAGCGACACCGGCGCCGGGATTGACCCGTGTTTCCTGCCCACGATCTTCGATATGTTCGGCCAGGGGGGAGCGAGCACGGTGCGCAGCAAGAGCGGGCTGGGGATCGGACTCGCGCTGGTAAGGCACATCATCGCCTTGCACGGCGGCCGCGTAGCGGCGTGCTCGGCTGGCATCGGCCAGGGCAGCCGCTTCAGCCTCTGGCTGCCGCTGGTGCAATGCGAGGGAGCCGGCAAGGAGAAGCTGGACGTCCTGAGCGGGGCCACCTTGCCCGGGTGCCGCATTTTGCTGGTGGACGATATGGCAGACTCAGCCGATATGTTCCGCACCTTGCTTGAACTGGAAGGGGCCAGGGTATCCTCGGCCGCGTCAGGAAAGGAGGCGCTGGCCATGCTGGCTGCCGGGCCGGTGGATATCGTGATTTCGGACATCTCGATGCCCGACATGAATGGCTGCGAATTCATGCGCGCGGTGCGTGCCCAGCCTGCACTGGCCACCGTTCCCGCCATTGCGGCTAGCGGACTGGGGCGGGAGAAAGACGTCCAGTTGGCGCTTGATGCCGGCTTTTCGGACTATATCGTCAAACCGGTCGACATCGACTTCCTGTGCCAGCGCATCAAGCGCCTGGTCCGGCCCTGATCCCTGCGGTTTGTGTGCGCCAGCTCACAGTTGACATTGTGACTTTTTGCCAAACTGATGTTTCAATTCAAATCAGGGGGCGAAAATGCTGAATTATCTTGTGACGATGAAGCGGCGTGACGCGGACGCGGAGTTCTACGGCACCTTTTCCGACGAGGACGTGCAGAAGCTGCAGACGGCCAGCGCCGGCCGGCCTTTCGATCTCGAGAAGTATAAGGCCTATCTGTGTGGCGACGGCGGCATAGCGCTGGCGGCCAAGCCGGATTACGAAGACTCGGTCATGCTTGAACATCACGAGCTCTGCCATCGCCTGCGCGAAGCGCGCGCCTTCTGAGTTTGTTGCAAACCGTGCTGGCGAATTCCTACACGCCGCGCGGGGTCCATCCTATAGGCGCTGCCCGCCGCGCACGCCATCATGGACACTCAACTTTCATTGGTATGAAGGAGGGGAATGATGTTTGCACACAATAAGCGATTGCAATACACGGTCCGCGTCAGCGAACCCAATCCGGGGCTGGCGAACCTGATGCTGGAGCAGTTCGGGGGACCACAAGGCGAGCTGGCCGCCGCCATGCGCTACTTTACCCAGGCCGTCAGCGAAGACGATCCAGGCCGCCGCGACATGCTCTTCGATATCGCAACGGAAGAGCTGAGCCATCTTGAGGTGATCGGCAATATCGTCGTCATGCTGAACAAGGGCGCCAAAGGCCGCCTGGCGGAAGGCGTGGACAAGGAAGGCGAGATGTACCGCGCCATCACCGGCGCCGGCAACGACAGCCATATCACGCAAGTGCTGTATGGGGCGGGCTCGCCGCTGACCAATTCGGCCGGCGTGCCATGGACTGCGGCCTATATCGACACCATCGGCGAACCGACGGCCGACCTGCGCTCTAACATCGCTGCCGAGGCGCGCGCCAAGATCGTCTATGAACGCCTGATCAACCTCACCGACGATCCGGGCGTGAAAGAAGCGCTGGGCTTCCTGATGACGCGTGAAATCGCGCACCAGAAATCCTTTGAGAAAGCCTTGTATTCCATCTCGCCGAACTTCCCACCGGGCAAACTGGCGGGCCGTCCGGAATTCGCCAGCGTCTACTTCAATATGTCGCAGGGCGGGCCGGAGCTCAACGGTTCCTGGAACAGCGGCGACAAGTGGCAGACCGTCAGCGACCGCGACCAGCAGATGGGCGTGGACGGCGGCAGTGGCGAAGCGTCGGTGCAGCTGGATGCCGATGATGCGGAACTGCTGAACGCCATGGCGGCGCGCACCATGTCCGATCCGTCCGTCGATCCGATGACGGGCGCCGAGCTGGGCATGTCCGCTGAAACGGCGGCGATGACGCCGGGCACATCGGCTTCCGGCAAGCAGCCGCCACAGCCAGGCACGGTGCACTAAGCCATGCAGCTGCTGCGTTCGCTTCCTTCATGGCGCTATGCGCTGGGTGCGGCCATCTGCCTTGGCGGCGCACTGGCGCTGATGCAGGATGTTGCGGGCGGCGTGGCAGCCTTCGATGCACGGGTACACGGAGCCCTGCTGGGCGGCGCAACGGCCGCCCTTGCTACGGCGCTGGGCACCTTGCCCGTGCTGCTTTCCCAGAATTTTTCGCAGCGTACCTATGACGCTTTCCTCGGTTTCGGGGCTGGCGTGATGCTGGCGGCGACTGCGTTCTCACTGGTTCTGCCTGCCATCGCGGCCAGCAAGGGCGGGGGCGCCGGGCCCTTTGCCGCCAGTGCAACCGTGGGGGCAGGCATTCTTCTCGGCATGGGCCTGGTGCTGCTGCTCGACCGCGTGGCGCGGCACGAAGCGGTGCTGGCCAATATCGATTCCGAACGCGGCGATTCCATCAAGCGCGCCTGGCTGTTTGTGGCCGCTGTCGCCATTCACAATCTGCCGGAAGGCCTGGCCATCGGCGTGGCATACGCGGGCGTGGACCTGGCCAAGGCGCACAGCCTGGCCACCGGCATCTCGGTGCAGGACGTGCCGGAAGGCCTGGTGGTGGCACTGGCGCTGCGCACGGTTGGCTATGGCCGCGTGTTCTCCTGCCTGCTCGGCGTGGCTTCGGGCCTGATCGAGCCAGTGGCCGCAGTGGCGGGCGCCGTACTGATTGAATACGCGCGTGAGCTGCTGCCGTGGGGGCTCGCATTGGCCGCCGGCGCCATGCTGTTCGTCATCAGCCACGACGTGATTCCGGAGGCGCACCGCAAGGGCAACTGCACCAGCGCTTCCTGCGCCGTGGTGGCGGGCTTTATCGTCATGATGGTGCTTGATACGGCGCTGGCCTAGCGCGCCAGCAGCGCGATCACTTCGCTTTCTTCCACCTGCGGGAACTGCTCGTAGTGCCGGCTCACGGAGACGAACAGCATCGGTGCGGCGAGGCACTGCACCTCGTCCGCCAGCGGGCCGATCAGCTCCAGCGCCTCGGGCGAGGCTACCGGCACGGCGGCCACCAGCCGCTGCGGCTGCTGCGCGCGCAGCGTGCGCAGGGCTGCTGCCATGGTGGAACCCGTCGCCAACCCGTCATCCACCACAATCACCGTGCGCCCGCCGGCATTGGCGGGCGCACGGCCATAGGCGGCGCGGCGGCGCTGCATCAGTTCCAGCTGTTCGCGGGTCTGCTGCTCCACCCATTCCATGCTGGTGTGCGTGCGGTAAAAGTAGGAAGCCAGCTCGCGGTGGCCATGCTCATCCACCGCCCCAACAGCCAGTTCCACATCGATGGCTGAAGGAATTTTCCGCACCAGCACAACGTCGAGCTCGCCCTGCAGGCGTTCCGCAATCAGCGCCGCCATCGGTACCGCGCCGCGCGGAATCGCCAGCACCAGCGGATGGGATACGCGCAGGTGCAGCAGGCGTTCGGCCAGCAGCGCTGCGGCCTGCAGCCGGTCGCGGAAGGGAAGCTCGATGGCATTCATTGACCGAGAATACCGCAAGTCTGCGCCACGCGTTTTCCGACTGCGGCACAAGCGCTTCTCCTACGACGGCCTGCCGGGCGCGTGCAAGAATGAAATGACCGCCCAGGAGAATTGCGATGAACGATGCACCGAACAATACCTTCTTCTTTCCCGGCAAGCGCATCCTTGTCGCCTGCAGCAATGCACGTGCAGGCAGCGAACTTGCCGGGCTGTTCAGCGCGTCCGGCTTCGAAGTGGAATGTGCCAGCGATGGCCTGACAGCCTTGCAGAAAGCGCGCCGCTTCGAACCTTCCGTGATCGTGATCAGCCTTGACCTGGCTTACCTGAACGGCTTCCAGGTGGCTCGCTCCATTCGCCATCTGCCGGGCTGCACCACCACGCGCACCATGGCCTTGCTGGCCTGGGGCGTTGAGCTGCTGGACCGCCAGCGCTGCTTCGACTATGTGCTGCGCGAACCGCTGCGGCGCTATCAGCAATACGCCTGCAGTCCCGTCACAAGGCCACGGCCCGCCTTGCATCTCTGTCCGGCGATCCACTGAAAATTTCCTGAAGGTAGCGTGCGCGTACGGACTCGGCAGTAGTCATATATTGACTCTGCAGTTCATACAACCACTACTACTCTCAAGGAGAAGCACAGTGAAGTTCGCATACAAAGCAGCATTGACCGCAGCCACCCTTATCCTGGCAGCAAGCGCGCAGGCAGCTGGAGGCACCGATATCGGCAACACCTCCGTTGACGATGTGACCCTGAACGGGCAGAACTCGGATGCCTTCGTATTCGCATCGGCCTGGAATCCGCACGCCGGACCGCAAGGCAACACCAGCGGCTTCGGCACGGCCTTCGATGCTTACGGCAGCGGCAGCTGGTCGCTGATCGGCAAGCTCGACAGCGGTTCCGGCTTCTCCGGCAGCAACGCGCTGGACTTCAGCTTCGCCCGCAGCGCCGGTTCGGACACCGATGGCGTGTGGTCGGTGACCAATACCGGTTCGCAGGGCCTGAAGCTGGACCTGGTGTTTGCCGTGCATGCGGGCAATGGCGCCGGCGCCTTCCTCTTCGATGACGAAGTCATCGCTGCAGGCGCCACTGTGAACGGCACCTGGAAAATCGACTGGTTCACCGGCAACAACGGGAACAATCCAGGCTTCTCCAACCTCACCGTGTTCGGCCGCGACGTGAACATCGCGCCGGTACCGGAGCCCGAGACCTACGGCATGCTGCTGGCCGGCCTCGGCATGCTGGGCTTCGCGGCGCGCCGCCAAAAGAAGTCCTGATAGAGTAAGCGCCGGGCCGCCATTCTCCGGCCCGGCGTGGAGGAAGCATGGATCAGTTCGATACGGCCGCCATCATGGGCGGGCTGTATGGCGATGGCATCATCGCCTGCAAGGGAGCGTTTTCGCGCGAGTGGGTGGAAGAGCTGGGCGCGGACATCGGCATGCTGTTCGATGAAGCGCGGCGCACACCCGGCGGCGCGCTGGAGCGGGGACCGAACCGCTACTACGTGGAAATTCATCCGGAACGCCTGCGCGGCTTCCGCGACATCATCACCCATCCCTGGATATGCGCCGTGTGCGCGGCCATTCTCGGTCCCGATTACAAAATTGTGGAAGCAGGCTTCGATGTGCCCGGACCGGGCGCGATGATGCAGCCCTGGCACCGCGATTTCGCCGCGCCGCCGCAGACCGTGACGGGGCGTCGCCTCAATTCACTGGCCTTCAATATCACCACCGTGGATGTGACCGAAGACATGGGGCCGTTCGAGATTGCCCCCGGCACGCAGTGGGACACCTGGGACGGCGCCCATCCCATGTTCCCGCCGCCCGAACTGCACGCGCGCTACGAAGCGCTGCGCCAGCGCAAGCTCGCGCGCATGGGCGATATCTCGGCCCGCTCGGCGCTGACCATACACCGCGGCACGGCCAACCTCTCGATGAAGTCGCGCCCCGTGTTCGTGCTGGGCGTGGATGCGCCGGATGGCACCAACGCGGACAAGCATGACCTGCAGCTGAGCCGGGGCTATTACGAAGCGCTGGACGAGAAGGTACGGCGGCACCTTGCATGCCGTGTCGTCGATAAACTGGAAACAGTGGAGCAGGGCCACACCATCGATGGCCTGCTGATGGGCGTTAAGCCTTGATGTCGAGCAGGGTGCCGATGCGTTCGTCGGCCGCCTGCACCACTTCGGCCGCCAGGTTGAAGCCGGCCTTGTAGACCAGCGAATTGGTCGTGGATGCCGCCAGGTCCGTGCCTGACAGCGCATTGCTGTCGGCTGCTGCCGCGGCGCGGCCTTCCACCGACAATGTCACGCCCGAACCCGCCGGGCTGGCTTCCTGAAAATTCGCCTGCTGTGGCGAAAATCCCTGCGTATTCAGATTGGCAACGTTATGCGCCTCCACGCCCAGTGCCTGCTGGTTGGATTGGAGGGCGGACAGGCCGCTGGAGAGGGCAGAGAGAGACATGCATCCAGTGTACCGCGTTGCCGTGCGGCATGCACGCGGTGGCGCGTCCTTGTGCGCGGACGCAACAGCTCAGCCGTTAAATATTTACCAGCATTAATATTTTGGGATTGCAATACTTAGTGAATGACACCAGAATCGGAACGTTGCCTGTCGCAAATAAGTTCCGAGGTGCATCATCAATAACTTCCGCCGCTTCCGTACGTTTGCCTTTGCCGCTGTGCTGGCCTCTGCCGCCCACGCGCAAGGCTTGCCGCTGGACGCGCGCCTGAACGAACAGATCATCACGATTCCCGCCGGCGCCAGCCAGACCATCTCGCTGGAAACCACGCTCTACAAGCCCGCTGGCGAAGGCCCATTCCCGCTGCTCATCATTAATCACGGCAAGGCGCCCGGCAACCCAAAGCTGCAGCAGCGCGACCGTTTTGTCTACATGGCAACGCAGTTCGTGCGACGCGGCTATGCGGTGCTGGTGCCGATGCGCACCGGTTTCGCCCAGAGTTCCGGAAAATACATCGACTACGGCTGCAATATGACGGCCAACGGCTACACCCAGGCCAGCGATATCGCCGATGTGGTGCAGTTCGCGCGCAAACAGCCGTGGATTGACGGCGAACGCATCGTGATCGCGGGCCAGTCTTACGGAGGCCTTGCCAGCATGGCATTGAGCACGCGCGAGCTGCCGGGCGTGCGCGGCGTGATGAATTTTGCAGGCGGCCTGAAAATGCACGGCGGCAGCTGCGACTGGCAGTCCGCACTGGTGGACGCCTTCGGCGAGTATGGCCGCAAGAACAAGATCGCCAGCCTGTGGATGTATGGCGCCAACGACAGCTACTTCGGCCCGGAACTGGTGGGCCGCATGTACGACGCTTTCAGCGCCAACGGCGGCAAGGCCGAACTGGTGGCCTATGGCCCCTTCAAGAACGACGCGCACACCATGCTGGGCAGCCGCGACGGCCAGCAGGTATGGGTGCCGGAAGTGGAGCGCTTCCTGTTCAAGCTCGGCATGCCGATCCGCGAAACGGTGGCGCTGGCCGATCCGCCTGCGCAGGCGCCGACCAACTACGCTCGCCTGGATGATGTGGCGGCCGTGCCTTTCCTGCCGGATCAGGGCCGCGAGCAGTACCGCGACTTCCTGAAGCGCGAAACGCCGCGCGCCTTCGCCGTGTCGTCCAGCGGCTCATGGGGCTGGGCGGAAGAGGGCGAATCGCCGGACATGCGCGCACTGGCGGCCTGCCAGGCCGCGAGCAAGGCGCCGTGCAAGCTTTACACGGTGGACAACAGCGTGGTCTGGCCGGACAGCGGTGCGCTCTCAACGGGAGGCCGCTGATATCATCCTTCCATGCGTGGACGAAATGATAACGGCAGGCAGGCAAGCGGCAAGGTCCGGGTGCGGGGCGCGCGCGAACACAATCTTAAAAATGTAGACCTGGAGATCCCGCGCGATGCGCTGGTGGTCTTCACCGGCGTTTCCGGTTCCGGCAAATCCTCGCTCGCCTTCGGCACCCTGTATGCGGAAGCGCAGCGGCGCTATCTCGAATCCGTGTCGCCGTATGCGCGGCGGCTGTTCCACCAGATGCCGGTGCCGCAGGTGGATGAAATCGACGGCCTGCCACCCGCCGTGGCGCTGCAGCAGCAGCGCGGCACGCCAACCACGCGGTCCTCGGTCGGCAGCGTTACCACCTTATCCAATTCCCTGCGCATGCTGTATTCGCGGGCCGGAGACTATCCGCGCGGGCAGGAGCTGCTGTATGCAGAATCCTTCTCGCCCAACACGCCGGAGGGCGCCTGCACCGAATGCCATGGCCTGGGCCGCGTCTTCGAAGTCACCGAACGCTCGATGGTGCCGGATGACAGCCTGACAATCCGCGAGCGTGCGGTGGCCGCGTGGCCGACCGCATGGCATGGCCAGAACCTGCGCGACATCCTGGTGACGCTGGGCTACGACGTCGATACGCCGTGGCGCGACCTGCCGAAGAAAGACCGCGACTGGATCCTCTTCACAGAAGAACAGCCCACCGTGCCGGTGTATGCGGGCTTCACACCCGAGGAAACGCGGCACGCGCTGAAACGCAAGGAAACGCCGAGCTACCAGGGCACCTTCACCGGCGCGCGCAAATACGTGCTGCAGACTTTCTCGACCACCGAAAGTGCGTCGATGAAAAAGCGCGTGTCGAAATATATGGTGAGCACGGAATGCCCGGTGTGCCGGGGCAAACGGCTGCGGGCGGAACCGCTGTCCGTGCAGTTTGCAGGCATGGACATCACGGAGCTGTCGCGCGTGCCGCTCAAGCGGCTGGCGCAGCTGATGCAGCCTTTCGCCGACGGCACGGCAAAACGCAATGCGAAGGAAGCCGCGGCGCATCCGGAAAAGCTGATCGTCACGCAGCGCATTGCGCAGGACGTGTGCGGGCGTCTGGACGTGCTGCTCGACCTGGGCCTTGGCTATCTCACGCTGGACCGCAGCACGCCGACGCTGTCGCCGGGCGAGCTGCAGCGTTTGCGGCTGGCCACGCAGGTGCGTTCCAACCTGTTCGGCGTGGTGTATGTGCTGGACGAACCGTCGGCCGGCCTGCATCCGGCCGATACGGTGGCGCTGCTGCGTGCGATGGACCGCCTCAAGGCTTCCGGCAATTCGCTGTTCGTGGTCGAACATTCGCTGGACGTGGTACGGCATGCGGACTGGATTGTGGACGTTGGCCCGGCGGCGGGTGAAATGGGCGGGCAGGTGCTGTACAGCGGCGAGCCTGAAGGGCTGAAGGCGGTGAAGCCATCGGTAACGCGGCGCTACCTGTATGCGGAGTCCCCGCCTGCGCCGCGTGAACCACGCGAACCGCAAGGCTGGCTGACGCTTCGCGGCATCACGCGTAATAATCTGGATAAGCTGAATGCCGAATTCCCGCTGGGCGTGCTCACCAGCGTGACCGGCGTTTCCGGCTCCGGCAAATCGAGCCTCGTCAGCCAGGTGCTGGTGGAGCTGGTGTCGCAGGCGCTGGGCCATGACGTGCCGGACGAAGCGGAAGAGGGCGAGGAGCTCGAACAGGCCGAAGCCGGCGCGCTGGAAGGCCGCATCACCGGCGGCCTGGAAGGCATACGCCGCCTGGTGCGCGTGGACCAGAAGCCGATCGGCCGCACGCCGCGTTCCAACCTCGCCACCTACACCGGCCTGTTCGACCATGTGCGCAAGCTGTTCGCCGCAACGAAGCTGGCCCGTTCGCGCAAATACGATGCGGGCCGCTTTTCCTTCAATGTGGCGAAAGGCCGCTGCGAGAACTGCGAAGGCGAAGGCTCGGTGATGGTGGAGCTGCTGTTCCTGCCCAGCGTGTACGCGCCATGCCCGGTGTGCCAGGGCGCGCGCTACAACGCGAAAACGCTGGAAGTGACCTACCGCGAGCGGAATGTGGCGCAAGTGCTGGACATGACGGTGGACGCGGCCTGGGAATTCTTCGCCGACGAACCCGCGCTGCACCGCTCGCTCGATGTGCTGCGCGAAGTAGGCCTGGGCTATCTGCGGCTTGGCCAGCCTGCGACCGAACTGTCCGGTGGCGAAGCGCAGCGCATCAAGCTCGCCACCGAGCTGCAGCGCGCAGCGCGCGGGCGCATGCTGTATGTGCTCGATGAACCCACGACCGGCCTGCACCCCGCGGACGTGGAAAAGCTGATCGTGCAGCTGCAAACCCTGGTCGATGCGGGCAATACCGTCATCCTCGTTGAGCACGACATGCGGGTGGTGGCGGCCAGCGACTGGGTGATCGACATTGGACCCGGCGCCGGCGAGGAGGGCGGCACGGTGGTCGTTTCCGGCCCGCCTGCAGTGGTGGCGAAGCACCGTGAAAGCCGCACCGCGCCCTATCTGAAGCGATTCATGGAGGGTGGTAGCCAGCACGCGGCTATACGGAGATAATAATGCTTTCTCGTGCATCAGAAGAGTGGGCAGACAGTGAATCGAGCTGTGATACCGATAGCAGTGCAGGGCGCGAGCCGGGAACGCAAACGGCAGGCGCCGAAAGGCCGCCGCGTGGACCCCGTGGCGCTGGCCGAAGTGCAGGCTTTGCTGGGCGCCTCCGAACGGCGGCGTGACCTGCTGATCGAGCACCTGCACCTGATCCAGGACCGCTACCGCTGCCTGTCCACAGCGCACCTCGCCGCGCTGGCCGCCGAGATGCGGCTGGCGCAGGCCGAAGTATTCGAAGTCGCAAGCTTCTACCACCACTTCGACATCGTGCGCGAAGGCGAGCAAGCGCCTGCTGCGCTGACGGTGCGCGTATGCGCTGGCCTGTCCTGCGAACTGGCCGGCAGCCGCGAGCTGCTTGCCCGATTGCCCACGCTCCTCGGCCACGACGTCCGCATCCTCACCGCCCCCTGCATCGGCCGCTGCGAGCAAGCCCCCGCCGCGCTCGTCGCCCAGCAAGCCATCCCCCACGCCACCCCCGCCACCATTGCTGACCTCGTGTCCACCTTGGGGTCAGGCACCAAGGTGGACACGGACTCATGCACTACACGGCTGAGCTTGTGTCCACTTTCGTGCCTGACCCCAAGGTTGGACACGAGCTCGGCTGTGGCGGGATATGACTATGCACTGCTGCGCGCCTGCCATGCGGGCCAGCGCGAGGTGGAAGCGGTGATTGCGGAGATGGAGCATTCCGGGCTGCGAGGCCTTGGCGGGGCGGGATTTCCGACGGGGCGCAAATGGCGCATCGTACGCAACGAGCCGGGCCCGCGGCTGATGGCGGTGAATATCGATGAGGGCGAACCCGGCACCTTTAAGGACCGTTTCTATCTCGAGCGCGATCCTCAGCGCTTCATCGAAGGCATGCTGACCGCCGCCTGGGCCGTGGGCATCGACGAAATCTACATCTACCTGCGCGACGAATACCACGACTGCCGCAAGCTGCTCGCCACCGAGCTGCAAAAGCTCCACACAAATCCGCCCGTGCCCCAACTGCCGAAGATCCATCTGCGGCGCGGTGCGGGCGCGTATATCTGCGGCGAGGAATCGGCGATGATCGAATCCATCGAAGGCAAGCGCGGCATGCCCCGCCTGCGGCCGCCGTATGTGGCGCAGGTGGGCCTGTTCGGACGTCCCACGCTGGAACACAATTTCGAAACCCTGTACTGGGTGCGCGACATCCTTGAAAAAGGCGCGGACTGGTTCGCGTCCCAAGGCAGGAACGGCCGCAAGGGCCTGCGCTCCTTCTCCGTATCCGGCCGAGTGAAAGAGCCCGGCGTAAAGCTGGCCCCTGCCGGCATCACGATCCGCGAACTGATTGCCGAGTACTGTGGCGGCATGCTGGACGGCCATGAGCTGTACGCCTACCTGCCGGGCGGCGCTTCAGGCGGCATTCTGCCCGCCGCGATGGGCGATATCCCGCTCGACTTCGATACGCTGCAGCCTTATGGCTGCTTTATCGGTTCGGCCGCCATCATCGTGCTGTCGAACCACGATACCGCCGCCGCAGCCGCGCGCAATATGATGAGCTTCTTCCGCGACGAATCCTGCGGCCAGTGCACGCCATGCCGCGTGGGCACCGCGAAGGCGGTGGACCTGATCGCGCAGCCGGTATGGGATGCCAGCCTGCTGGGCGAACTGTCGCAGGTGATGCGCGACGCCTCGATCTGCGGACTGGGACAGGCCGCACCCAACCCTGTTGACTGCGTGCTGCGCTACTTCCCGCATGAGGTGGGCGCATGAGCGTGAAGTTTGAACTGAACGGCAGGAACGTTGAGGCGCTTGCAGGCGAAACAGTCTTCCAGGTCGCCCGGCGCGAAGGCGTTGAGATCCCCACGCTGTGCTACAAGGATGGCCTGGACACCGCCGGCAATTGCCGCGCCTGCGTAGTGGAGATCGACGGTGAGCGGGTGCTCGCGCCAAGCTGCTGCCGCTATCCCTCCGAAGGCATGAAGGTGGACACCGCCAGCCCGCGCGCGCTCAGTGCGCAGAAGATGGTGCTGGAGCTGCTGCTCTCCGACATGCCGGAGACCGCGTACACACGCGATAACGAAGTCGATCAATGGGCGCTCAGGCTGGCCGTCGGCAAGCCGCGTTTCGCCCCACGTAAGCAGCCGAAAGCCGATCTCTCGCATGCCGCCATCGCCGTGAACCTGGACGCCTGCATCCAGTGCACGCGCTGCGTGCGCGCCTGCCGCGATGAACAGGCCAACGACGTGATCGGCCTCGCTTTCCGCGGCGACCAGGCGGGCATCGTTTTCGACATGGCCGACCCGATGGGCGCCTCCACCTGCGTGGCCTGCGGCGAGTGCGTGCAGGCCTGCCCGACCGGCGCGCTGATGCCGGCGCGCGGCGCGGCCCTGCCTGTGCCGGAAAAGCGCGTGGAATCAGTCTGTCCATATTGCGGTGTCGGCTGCCAGCTCACCTACAACGTCAGCGACAACAAAATCCAGTACGTTGAAGGCCGCGACGGGCCGGCTAATCATGGACGCCTGTGCGTCAAGGGGCGCTACGGCTTCGACTACGCACACCATCTGCACCGTCTCACGAAACCGCTGATCCGCCGCGCCGATGCGCCCAAGCGCGGTGACTTCACGATGGATCCGGATCATGTATTCGACGTATTCCGTGAAGCCAGCTGGGAAGAAGCGCTGGCACTGGCCGGTGGCAAACTGGCGCAGCTGCGCGATACCCACGGCGCGAAAGCGCTGGCCGGCTTCGGCTCGGCCAAAGGCAGCAACGAAGAGGCCTACCTGTTCCAGAAGCTGGTGCGCACAGGCTTCGGGAGCAACAACGTTGACCACTGCACGCGGCTGTGCCACGCGTCCTCGGTGGCAGCGCTGCTGGAGGGGATCGGATCGGGCGCGGTCTCGAACCCCGTGATGGACGTGATGCAGTCCGACGTCATCGTGCTGATCGGCGCGAATCCAACCGTGAACCATCCGGTGGCGGCAACGTGGATCAAAAACGCCGTGCGCAAAGGCGCAAAGCTGATCGTCTGCGACCCGCGCCGCTCCGAACTGGCACGCCAGGCGCACCGCTTCCTGCAGTTCAAGCCCGATACAGACGTGGCACTGCTGAACGCCATGATGCACGTAATCGTGCACGAAGGCCTGGTGGACGAAGCCTTTATCGCGAGCCGCACCATCGGCTACAATGAGCTGCGCCAGAACGTGGAGGGCTACAGCCCCGAGCTGATGGCGCCGATTTGCGGCATCGATGCCGAGACCATTCGCTACACGGCGCGCCTGTACGCCAAATCGAAAGGCTCAATGATCCTGTGGGGCATGGGCGTTTCCCAGCACGTGCACGGCACAGACAACGCCCGCTGCCTGATCGCGCTGGCGCTGATGACGGGGCAGATCGGCCGTCCCGGCACCGGCCTGCATCCGCTGCGAGGCCAGAACAATGTACAGGGCGCGTCCGACGCAGGCCTGATTCCGATGATGTTCCCCGACTACCAGCGCGTGAGCGAGCCTGGCGTACGCGAACGCTTCGCCGCAGCGTGGCAGGTGCCACCCGAAACGCTGGACGACAAGCCTGGGCTCACCGTGGTGGAGGTGATGGACGCCATCATCGACGGCAAGGTGCGCGGCATGTACATCATGGGCGAGAATCCGGCCATGTCCGACCCGGACGCGAACCACGCCCGTGAAGCGCTGGCTGCGCTCGATCATCTGGTGGTGCAGGATATCTTCCTCACCGAAACCGCCTACCTGGCCGACGTGATCCTGCCTGCCAGCGCCTTCCCGGAAAAGACGGGCAGCTTCACGAACACGGACCGCACGGTGCAGATCGGCCGCCAGGCCATCGACCCGCCGGGCGATGCGAAGCAGGACCTGTGGATCATTCAGCAGATCGCCCGCGAAATGGGCCTGAACTGGCAGTACGGCCATGTCTCCGAAGTGTTCGAGGAAATGCGCGGTGTGATGCCGAGCATTGCAGGCATCAGCTGGCAGCGGCTGGAGCGCGAACACGCGGTGACCTATCCATGCCCGGCCGAGGACCATCCCGGCACGCCGGTCGTCTTCACCGAGCAGTTCCCGCGCGAATCCGGCAAGGCGCGCTTCGTGCCCGCCGATATCATCCCGGCCAATGAAAGGCCGGATGCCGATTACCCGATGGTGCTGATCACGGGCCGCCAGCTGGAGCACTGGCACACCGGCAGCATGACGCGCCGCGCCTCGGTGCTGGACGCCATCGAGCCCGATCCCGTAGCGCTGGTGCATCCGCTCGACCTCGCGGAGATGGGCGTGGAACCGGGCGCCACGATCACCATCGCATCGCGCCGTGGCGAAGTGACGTTGTACGCGCGGGCCGACGACAGCTCGCCGCGCGGCGCCATCTTTGTGCCGTTCTGCTATTACGAAGCGGCCGTCAACAAGCTGACCAATCCGGCGCTGGACCCGTTCGGCAAGATCCCCGAGTTCAAATACTGCGCCATCCGCGTCACGCCGGGCGGCGAAGTCGCGGAGCAGGGCAGCTATGGCGGCGGCCAGCTGCTGGAGCCGCCGGTCCATTCCGGGTAAGATATCCCCAGCGGCTGAGCCCGCAACATGACACCATGGGGTCAGGCACCCGGTGTCACATGACAGGCGGTGCCTGACCCCATGGTGTCAGTGTTGAGGAGGCAAGGTGGCTGGGAAAATAGAGATGTCCGGACTGGCTGGCTGCGCGGCCGGTGCGCAGAAGGCGCGCTGATGTCCTTGCTGGACGCGGTGCAGACCGCCTTCCGCCTGCTGTTTACGGGTGACCCCGTGCTGTGGAATATCGTCTGGGTATCGCTTAGCACCAGCATTGCCGGCCTGCTGATTGCCACGCCTTTTGCCGTCGCGGGCGGCTACGCCATTGCGATGCACCAGTTCCCAGGCCGCCGCCTCGTCATCTGGCTGGCGCAGGCCGCGCTGTCGCTGCCGACAGTGCTGATCGGCCTTCTGCTTTACCTGCTGTTGTCGCGGCACGGTGCGCTGGGCGGCCTGCAATGGCTGTTCAGCCAGTCCGGCATCATCGCCGGCCAGGTGCTGATCGCCATGCCGGTGCTGCTGGCCTTCACGCTGTCCGCCGTGCAGGCGGCCGACCCGCGCTACGCCGAAACAGCCATCGCCCACGGCGCCTCGCCGCTGCGCGTGATGGCCACGCTGCTCTACGAGGTGCGCTACGGCGTGATGGCGGCAGTGATCAGCGGCTTCGGCCGCGTGATTTCGGAAGTGGGCTGCGCGATGATGGTAGGCGGGAATATCGCAGGCTATACGCGCACCATCACCACGGCCATCGCGCTCGAAACCAGCAAGGGCGAATTCGCGCAGGGCATCGCGCTCGGCATCGTGCTGGTGACGATTGCGCTGGCGATGAATGGCGCCTTAATGCTGCTGCAGGGCGATGCCCACGCAGCGCGGGGGCGCGCATGACATTGCTCGTCTTCGGCCGCCTGCACAAACGCTTTGGCGCACAAACCCTGTTCGATCTCGATGGACTACAGATCGACAGTGCAAGCGCCTACGTGCTCACCGGTGTGAACGGCGCAGGCAAGAGCACCTTGCTGCGCGCACTCGCAGGCCTGGTGCCGGCCGAGGCGAGCGATGTGCGCTTCAACGGCGAGGCTGTGCAGCTGAAGCCTTATCCGCAGGCGATGCGCGATGCCATCGTCTACGTGCACCAGCACCCGGTGATGTTCTCCACCAGCGTTGAAGACAATATTGCTTACGGCCTGAAAGCGCGCCGCAGGCCTGCCGCAGAAATCCGCGCGGCTGTGGCCGAAGCCGTGGAGTGGGCCGGAGTAGGCCATCTGCGCGGCAGCAATCCGCTCACGCTGTCCGGCGGCGAGAAGCAGCGCGTGGCGCTGGCGCGGGCGCGCGTGCTGAAGCCGCGCCTGATGCTGCTCGACGAACCGACCGCCAGTCTTGATGGCGAGGCGCGCGAGCAGGTCATCGCGCTGATTCCCGACCTGATTCGCTCCGGCGCAAGCGTTATCATTGCCTGCCACGACCGCGACCTGATTAACCTGCCCGAAGTGCGGCGCATGAAGCTGCGCGACGGGCGCCTCGAATACCGCTGAACAAAGGAGATCGTATGAAACGCCGCCTCTTGCTTGTTGCCGCCGCCGCGATGGCACTGTGTGGTTCCGCTTCCGCACAGCAGGTCATCAAGCTGTCCACTACCACCAGCACCGAGAATTCAGGCCTGCTGGCCTACCTGCTGCCGATGTTCGAAGCGAAGGCGAATGCGAAGGTGCAGGTGATTTCGGTCGGCACCGGCAAGGCGCTGGAACTGGCGAAGAATGGCGACGTGGACGTAACGCTGGTGCACGCGCGCTCCGCTGAAGACAAGTTCGTGGCCGAAGGCTGGGGCGTGGACCGGCGCGATGTGATGTATAACGACTTCATCGTGGTTGGCCCGGCTGGCGACCCGTCCGCGCTCAAGGGCAGCCGCGACGTGATCGAATCCTTCCGCAAGATTGCCGCCACCGGCGCGAAGTTCGTCTCGCGCGGCGACAACTCTGGCACCGACATCATGGAGAAGGGCTACTGGAAACAGTCCGGTACCCATCCTGCCCCCGCGCGCTATATTTCAGCGGGCCTGGGCATGGGCGAAGTGCTGAACATGGCGGCCGAGCTGCAGGGCTACACGCTGACCGACCGCGCCACCTACGGCGCCTACCAGGCCAAGACCGGGCTGGCGGTGCTGGTGGAAGGGGACCCGAAAATGTTCAACCCCTACGGCATCATTGCGGTGAACCCGGGAAAACACCCGGGCATCAACTATCAGGGCGCGAAGCAGCTGATTGAATGGATCACCTCGCCTGAAGGGCAGGCGAAGATCGCCGCCTTCAAACCGGCCGGCCAGCAGCTCTTTTTCCCATCTGCAAAATAGACCGGCGCACGTTTGATCCAGATCATGGCTGCATGTTGAGGAATCTTTAGTCTTGGCTGTCCTGCCGCGATTCTGCGGCGGGCTGTCCAAACCAAGCAGAGGCCAATCCATGTATCCATTTACCCAGGCAGTAACCCCCGCCGCCCAAAACCACATTCAGGCACAGGTGGCGTTTTTCAACGATATGTCGCGCTCGCTGATGCAGAGTGCGCAGCAGTTCAGCGAACTGCAACTGCAGTTCGCGCAATCCTTCATCGAAGACAGTGCGGCAACGGGCGAGGCCTTTATCGGCATCGGCAAGCCCACCGAGCTGTTCAGCATTGCTGCGACCCGCGCCGAACCGGCCGCCATGCGGCTGCGGGCTTACCAGCAGCAGCTCTCCCGCATCACGGCGGATGGACAGGCCAGCCTGATCCGGGTGGCGGGCGACCATGCCGAAGAAACTACCCGCGCCGCACGCGAATTTACGGATGAGGTCACGCGCATTACCTCTGAAGAAACGGAACGCACGCTGCGCAACCAGCATGACGCAATGCGCCAGCTGGCCAATCCGCTGGACGGCATCATGGACAGTGCCGCCCGCCATGCACGCGCTGCCATGGGCGACGGACTCGACTTTGCTGCCGCCCAGACCGGCGCAGCGGCCGCCGCCGCCGCAAGCGTTGCGCGTCCGGCCGCGCGGAAGGAGGCGCAGCCCGGCTGAGCAGGCAGTTAGCCATGCGCTCCCGCACGATTGGGCTTGCTAGACTGGCCGCTCAACGTGAGGGGAGAAGGCATGGATGTCATCGATTTTCTGCAATGGCCAGCCATGGCCGCTTCGCTGCTGGCGGCATGGCTGGTGGGCTCGCGCAGTGCGCACCGGCGCCTCGCGGGCTTTGTCGTATTCCTCATCAGTAATGTGCTGTGGGTGATCTGGGGCTGGCAGGACGACGCCTGGGCCCTGATCGTATTAAACTGCTGCCTGGCCGCGACCAATATCCGCGGCATCGTCAAAAACGAGAACAAGCAGCCGGATACCCCATGAGCGATTCCCTCCATATTGTCTGCCCGCATTGCGACGCCGTGAACCGTGTTCCCGCGCCAAGGCTGGACGACGAACCTACCTGCGGCGCCTGCACCAGGCAGCTGTTCACCGGCCATCCGGTAGACCTGTCGAGCCAGCGCTTCCTCAAACATATCGAGCGCAGCGATATTCCTGTGCTGGTCGATTTCTGGGCCCCGTGGTGCGGGCCTTGCCGCACCATGGCGCCGTTCTATGAACAGGCTGCGCAGCGCCTGGAGCCGCAATACCGCGTGGTGAAGGTGAACACCGAAGACGCGCAGGACATCGGCGCGCGCTACAACATCCGCAGCATTCCCACGCTGGCCCTGTTCCGCAACGGCCGCGAGATCGCGCGGCAGCCGGGCGCCATGGACACCAATAACATCCTTGGCTGGGTGCAGCAGAATTCGAGATAAATAAACAAAGAAGTTTACTTATTGTCGAGGCAGTCGTAAGATGGCGCTATGAAAACGCCATTACTGATTGCCGCCGCCTGCCTGATGGCCTTGCTGTCCACGGTAGGCGCCTCGCTGCCATATCCCATTCTGCCGCCGCTGTTCGCGTCCGACGCGCCGAACAGCCTGAACAACTTCCTCGGCCTGCCGCCCAAGCTGCTGTTCGGCGTTGCGCTGACCATCAATCCTCTGGGCCTGCTGCTTGGGGCAACCCTGATGGGGTCGCTCTCCGACCGCTACGGCCGCAGGCGGGTGCTGCTGGTGACCGGCTTCGGCGGCGCCATCGGCCATGCCCTGACGGCGCTGGCCCTGGTCTTCGAAAACTATCCGGTCTTCATCGTGGCCCGTTTCGTCACCGGCCTGGCGGAGGGGAATGGTTCGGTGGCCCGCGCGCTGCTGGCCGAGCGGCTGGAGGGGGCGCTGCGCCTGCGCGCGCTGTCCTGGCTGAACGGCGCTTTCCATGCCGGCTGGCTGGTGGGGCCGGTGCTGGCCGGTGTTACGCTGGGCTTCGGCATTACCGTGCCCTTCATGGTGGCGGTGGCAGCGCTGGTGCTGGCCTCGCTGCTCGTGATGGCGGCCCTGCCGCCGGAAGCGCCGTCGGGCGACACCAGTTCCATCTGGCAGGTGGCGCGCGAACGGCACGCGCTGAACCTGCTGCGCTTTCCTGAACTGCGCACGCTGTTCAACATCTCGCTGGCGGTGGCCTGCGGCGTGACGGCTTTCTATTCCTATTACCCGCTCTGGCTGGTAGAAGTGGGCAACTACGACACCGGCGCCATTGCCACGGCCAATATGGTCATGTGCGGCATCATGACCACCGCGTCGCTGTTCGCCGGACGCCAAAGCGCGGTGGAACCGCTGCGCCGTGCCGCCTGGTTTGCCTGGGGCGTGGCAGTCACGGTGGCCGGTGTGGCGCTGGGCAATCTGTGGATCGGCCTGGTGGCCATCTCCCTGTTCGGCATTCCGAATGCGTTTTACAATACCGTGGTGCAAGGCTGGGCTGCCGAGCGCTTTAGCGCGCACGGCCAGGGCGCCATCATGGGCCTGCTGTCCACCACCTTCTGCCTCGCCAGCATCCTGACAGCGCTGGCGGGTGCGCTGCTGTCGCTGCTGGACACGCGGCTGGTGCTGGGCCTGGGCGCCGCCCTGTGTGCCTGGGCCGGATGGCGCATCGGCGCATGGCGCAGCGAGCTGGCCGCTACACGTCTTTCCGCAAACGGAGCAACACTTTGAATACAGCAGACCAGATTCTTTTCCTTCTCAAAACGCGCGGCGCCAAAACGGCGCAGCAGCTGGCGGCCATGCTGGACCTCACGTCCATGGGCACGCGCCGCCACCTGGAAGCGGCGGAAGAGAAGGGGCTGGTGCGCTTCGAGGAAGTGGCCGAGAAGGTAGGCCGTCCGTCGCGGCGCTGGCTGCTGACCGACGCGGGCCATGCGCGCTTCCCCGACCGCCACGCCGACCTCACGCTGCAGCTCATCACGCAGATCCGCAGCCTGTTCGGCGAAGAGGGCATGGAAAAGCTGATCTTGGCGCGCGAGCAGGCCAGCGAGGCTTTCTACCGCGATACCGTAGGCCCGGCGCAGGCGCTCGGCGAGCGCGTTCAGTCGCTGGCCATAGCGCGCGAAGTGGAAGGCTATATGGCCGAGGTGGAGATGCAGGATGACGGGAGCCTGCTGCTGGTGGAGAACCATTGCCCCATCTGCGCCGCTGCGCGCGAGTGCCAGAAGTTTTGCCGATCGGAGCTGGATGTGTTCCAGCGCGTGCTCGGGCCGGAGTGCACGGTCGAGCGCACCGAGCACCTGCTGGCGGGTGCGCGCCGCTGTGCCTATCGGATCGCCCCCCTGCAAAAGGCTGGTGTAAAGTAGCAAAAACAGCAAGGGAGGACGTATGCAGAACGACGAGGACCGCCGCCAGTTCGTCGCCGAGGTATGGCGCCGCTTTGAAGAAGTGCAGAACTGGGCCATTGCCAACTGGCCGGACAAGGAACACCCGCTGACGACTTCGGATTTCGTCGAAGGCCGCAAGGAGATCCTCGGCCTCGGCCTGCCGCCGTCGCAGAAGCTGAGGCAGGAACCGGAGCCCGCTCCCGAACCCGAGGACGGCGGCCCGCAATACGAAGACGTAACCCCCGCGCCCTGGCCCTGATTATTCCGCCTGGTGTTCGCCCGACTGGGCGAACACCCACGCCAGCAGGCTGGCAACCAGGCAGCCGGCCACGCCGCAGGCCAGCTTGAAGGCGCTGTCGAACAGCAGCGGCGCCACCAGGCCGGACACCAGCGCGAACAGCGTCATTTGAATAAACGACTGCAGCGACGCTGCCAGACCGCTATGGTTCGGGAAGTGGCGCATGGCCAGCAGCGACAGCGGCGGCATGGCAATCGCCAGCGACAGCGAATAGAAGAACAGCGGCAGCACCGCCCACGGAATCTCGGCCACGAAGAAGTGCGTGTAGGCCACGTTCACGGCCGCCGACACGGCCATGCCCACATAGCTGATCCACACCAGCTTCACTTGCGAATAGCGGTGCGCCAGCTTGCCCGACAGCGCCGACCCCACCACCATGCCCGACACCAGCGGAATGAACAGCCACGCAAACGCGGTCTCCGGCAAGTGCAGGATATTCATGATGAAGTAAGCCGCCGAGCCGATATACAGCGCAAAGCCGCCGAAGGCCGCGCCCAGCGCAACCGCCAGCAGCAGGAACTGCTTGTGGCGCAGCACGCGCAGGTAGTTGCCCGCAATGGTTTTGAATTCGAAGGGATGACGGTCCTTCGCCGGCAGGCTTTCCGGCAGCCAGCGGTAGACCGCAACGAACATCAGCACCGCAAACAGGGTGAGAAACCAGAAGATCGAGCGCCAGCCGAACGACACCTGCAGCCAGCCGCCGAGAATCGGCGCCAGCGCGGGCGCCAGGCCGAACACCATCATGATGTGGGCGAGGATTTTCTGTGCTTCGGCGCCGCTGAAACGGTCCTGCACGATGGCGCGTCCCACCACCGAGCCTGCGCCCGAAGCGAGGCCCTGCAGCACGCGGCACACGATCAGCATGCCGAGCGAGCCCGCCAGCGCGCCGCCAATCGAGGCAATGATATACAGCACCAGCGACCACAGGATGATGGGACGGCGGCCGAAGGTATCGGACAGCGTGCCGTAAAACAGCATCATGAAGGCGAAGGTGAACAGGAAAAGGCTCAGCGTCTGCTGGATGGCCAGCGGCGTTGCGTCGAAGGTTTGCGCAATGGCGGGGAAGGACGGCAGATAGGTGTCGATGGCCAGCGGCCCGACCATGGTCAACCCGGCCAGGAGCACGGTCAGCAAAATATTCATGGATGGTTTATCGTTGTGGGCCCGATATTGTACGCCAAGCTTTCCATATGCATAAAACGCATAAGCTTTGGCGAAAAATGTTCTTCGCTTTGACAGACCGTTTCAGTAAGCTGAAAAATTGCTTCTTCGACCAACACCATGACCATCGACACCTTTGACGGCACCAGCGTGAAACCCGCGCATTGGGATCTGGATAATGTGGTGCGCCAGCTGCGCATTTCGCGCGAGGCTACCCACAATATCCGGCATCAGCGCCGCATCCGCGAGCTGCCGTCGCGCGAAGCGCTGACCACCATCGTCAACGGCCTGTCCGCCGTGCTCTTCCCAACGCATTACGGGCGGCCCAACCTGACAGACGAGAGTATCGACTACTTCGTGGGCGACACGCTGACCACCACGCTGAACCGCCTCACGGAGCAGGTGCGGCGCGGCCTGCAGTTCGCGGATACGGACGAAGTGCCGGATGAAGCGGCGCTCACCCAGCGCGCGCACGACATCACGCGCAACTTCGCCGCCAGCCTGCCGGAAGTGCGGGCGCTGCTGGTGTCGGACGTGCAGGCAGCTTATTCGGGCGACCCGGCGGCAACTTCGATTGCCGAGATCATGCTGTGCTATCCGGGCACCATCGCCATCCTGCATTACCGCCTGGCGCACCAGTTGCACAAGCTCGGTTCTCCCTTCATTGCGCGCATGATCTGCGATATCAGCCATACGCTGACCGGCATCGACATTCACCCGGCCGCGCAGATCGGCGGCAGCTTCTTCATCGACCATGGCACCGGTGTGGTGATCGGCGAAACGGCCATCATCGGAGAACGCGTGCGGCTGTACCAGCACGTGACCCTGGGTGCCAAGCGCTTCCCGGCCGATGCTTCCGGCGCGCTGATCAAGGGCACGCCGCGCCATCCTATCGTGGAAGACGATGTGGTGATCTATGCAGGCGCCACCATCCTGGGCCGCATCACCATCGGCGCCGGTTCCACGGTTGGCGGTAATGTGTGGCTCACGCAGAGCGTGCCGCCAGGCTGCAGCGTCTCGCAGGCGCAGATGCGCAACGACTGAGCTTCAGATGGCGTGGGCGGCGTGCAGCGCGTCGAGGATATCGGCGCGCAGTGTGGCCAGCCGCGCGTCGCTGCGGTGGCGGGGATGGCCGGCGCGCACATGGAATTCGGCGCGCAGCGGACCGGCGCTGTTGTCCAGCATGAGAATGCGGTCGCTCAGGTAGAGCGCTTCATCGATATCGTGCGTCACCAGCAGCACCGTCAGGCCATGCAGGCGGGCGATGCGGGACAGCAGGTCCTGCAGCTTCATGCGCGTAAAGGCATCCACGGCGGAGAAGGGCTCGTCCAGCAGCAGGATGCGCGGGCGCGTGAACAGGCCGCGTGCGATCGCGGCGCGCTGGGCCTGGCCGCCGGACAGCTGTTTCGGCAGGCGCTCGCCCAAACCTGCCAGTCCCACTTCTTCCAGCAGCAGTTCCACTTGCAGCGCGTTCTCGCCGCCGGCCGGGCAGCCGAAGGCAATATTGCGGGCTACGCTGAGCCAGGGGAAGAGACGTGGCTCCTGGAAGATGATGCCGATCTGGCTGCTCACGCCGTGCAGCGTGCGGCCATCCAGCCTGATGGCACCGCGCCAGTGCTGGTCCAGGCCGGCGAGAATGGCCAGCAGGCTGCTCTTGCCGCAGCCGCTGGCGCCGATCAGGGATACGATCTCGCCTTCCTTCAGTTCCAGTTCCAGGCTGCGCAGCACGGCGCGCCCGCCGTAGCGCTTTTCGTCCACCCGGATGTGCAGCAGTTCGCTCATCGTGCGGCTCCCGAGCCATAGCTGTCGCGCCAGTGCAGCAGGCGGGTTTCGGCGCGGTGCATGATGCCGTCGCTGATTTTTCCGAGGATGGCCAGCAGCACGATGGCGGCAATCACGATATCGGCGCGGCTGGTTTCCCGGCCGTCGCTCAGCAGGTAGCCGAGGCCCTTGCTGGCGGCGATCAGTTCTGCCGCCACCATGAACATCCAGGCGAGGCTCAGGCCATTGCGCAGGCCCGTGAGGATGGCTGGCAGCGAGGCGGGCAGCAGCACGCGGCGCGCGAGCTGGATGCCGTTCAGGCGGTAGAGCCGTCCCACTTCGATCAGCTTGCGGTCCACGTCGCGGATGCCGGACGCCACGCCCATATAGACCGGGAAGAAGGCGCCGATGGCGATCAGCACGATCTTGGGCGCTTCGTCGATGCCCAGCCAGAGCAGCAACAGGGGCACCCACGCCAGCGAAGGGATGGCACGCAGCGCCTGGAAGGCCGGGTCCAGCAGGGCGGACAGGCGCCGGCTCAGGCCAACCGCTGCGCCGAGCGCGATGGCCAGCACCGCGCCTGCGCCGAAGCCGGCCAGCACGCGCAAGGTACTCGCGGTAATGTGCTTGGCGAGGCCGTTGCGTGCCAGGTCGGCGATGGTTTCGGCCACAGCGCTCGGCGGCGGCAACTGGCTGGCAGGCAGCGTACCGCTGCGTACCGCGAGTTCCGCCGCCGCCAGCGCGGCCAGCGGCAGCAGCAGGCCCCACCAGCGGCTTGCGGTGGTTCGCGTGTTGCCATCGCCTTGCGTGGCAGGCGCAGTCGCGGCGCCGGGCTTCGTGTCGTGGCCGTCGGCGTACTGCGCAGGCGCCACCGCGCGGGCGGGGACGTGCAGGGCACCGAGGGCGATGCCGGAGCCGATTGGGTCCGCTGCGGCGGCAGCGAATGCCACGCCTGCGGCATGCGTTGCCGGCGCTGCGAATGGCGAGCCTGCGGCGTCCGACGAGGCAGATGCGATGACGGTCCGCAGGACGGCGCGCGTGGCAGACGCCGTGCCGGCGCTGTGCTGCGGCAGAAGGGAGGCGCTTACGGTGCTGGACATTGGCAGAGCTCCTGCTTACAGGCGCGTGATCAGGGGCTGGGCGAAGCGCGTATCGATCAGGTCCGTGATCGTGCGGTTCAGGTCTGTTCCCTGTTTGACGAGCGCTTCCTCGATCAGGATCGGTGCGGCCTGCTGCAAGGCTTTCACATGCTGGGCCGAAGGCTGCGGATTGCTGAAGTCGCTGCGCAGCTTGATCTGCAACAGCGCCACCGGCAGCGAGACCTTGGCTTCTTCCGACAGGATCTTCGCCGCCTCGGTCGGATTCGAACGAATCCATGCACGCGCTTTTTCGTAGCCGCGGATCACCCGGCCAACTTCGCCGGCGCGCTCGGCGAGGAAGTCTTCGCGCACATTCAGGAAACCGTAGGTGTTGTAGGCGACGTTCCGGTACAGCAGGCGCGACCCGCCTTCCAGTTCGCTGGCTGCCATGTGCGGATCCAGCCCCGCCCATGCGTCCACCTTGCCTTGCTCCAGCGCCGCACGTCCATCGGCATGCTGCAGGCTGACGTGTTCGATATCGCTGCGCTTCAGGCCAGCGCTTTTCAGGGAGCGCAGCAGGAACAGGTAAGGGTCGGTGCCCTTGGTGGCGGCTACCTTTTTGCCTTTCAGGTCCGCGATGCTGCGGATCGGCGAATCCTTGCGTACCACGAGTGCCGTCCATTCCGGGCGCGAGTAGATATACGGCGTGCGGATCGGATTGCCGTTGGCCTTGGCCAGCAGCGCCGCCAGGCCCGCGCTGGAGCCGATATCGATGCTGTTTGAGTTCAGATATTCCAGCGCGCGGTTGCTGCCCGCGCTCAGCACCCACTTCACCTGCGTGCCATCGTTTTTGAAGTCCTCTTCCAGCCATCCGAAGCGGCGCAGCACAAGGCTGGTCGGCGAATAGTAGGCGTAGTCCAGGCGCAGTTCCTTCAGCGGCGCAGCAGCGCGCGCGAACGTTGGAAGGGCGGACAGGGCGGCGCCGGAAGCGGCCAGTTGCAGCAGGGTTCTGCGTTTCATGGTTTTCCTTATCGAGAGTTTGTTCAGGAGTAGGCGGTGGCTTCGGGCAGGGTGCCTTCAAGGGCATAGCGCCCCAGATCGCGGTATTTGTAATCGACTGGGTCGTGCAGGGTATGCACGCGCACATTGCGCCAGAAACGGTCGAAGCCATATTTGGCCGAGGTGGAGCGTGCGCCGGTCAGCTCGAACAGCTGGTTGCTAACCTCAATGCCTGCCTGGTGTGCCAGCACCTTGGCCTCGGCCACAGCAACCGCCAACTCGCCGCGTTCCTGCGCCGTGACTTGCGAGCCCTTGCGGAAGAGCCGATCCAGATCACGCGCCGCATGGTCGGCCAGCACGGCGGCGGGACGCAGCAGCACCCACAGCTTGCCGTAGCGCTGCTGGATATAAGGATCGTCCGCCGCACGCACCACGCCGGAGGCGATCCATGGTTTCGATTCCTGCAGTGTGTAATCGCGCGCCGCTGCAAAGGCTCCTTCGCCGATGCCGAGATAAAGATTGGCCATGATGAGCTGCGCGACCTGTGTGCGCAGCGTGGCCTGCGGCGTGGAGTCTTCGCCCGGCCGCTGCAGCACAAGATCGGCAGGCAATGCGACGTTGTCGAAAGCGACGGTGCCGCTGTCGGTCTGTTTCTGGCCGAAGGCGTTCCAGTCGGCCCGCACATTGAGGCCGGAAGTCTGCGTGGGCAGCACAGCGATCAGCGCACTGCGCGTAGGCGCATGCCATGCGGACAGCGTAAGCCAGTCGGAGCCCACGGAACCCGAAGAAAAACTCTTGTAGCCATTCAGCGTAAAGCCGTCGCCGGATTCGGTGGCCACGGTGCGCTTGTCCAGCGGGTTCAGGGCGTTGCCCCAGAAGGCACGCTGCTGCACTGTTTCGGTCAGCAGGCGCTCCTGCTGCGCCGCATCGCCGTACAAGCGGACGCCGGCCAGCTGCAGGTGGTGGAAGCCATAGACGTGGGCGAGGGCGCTGTCGGCGCGCGCCAGGATGCGGATGGTTTCGTAGACGGTGCTCCAGTCGGCGCCCTGGCCGCCATATTCCGTGGGAATTGAGAGCGTAAGCAGGCCGGAGTCGCGTATCCATTCGCGTTCGCGAGCCGCATGCCCGCCGTGGCGGTCGCGTTCAACTGCCGTTTCAGCAAGGCGCTCTGCCAGTGCGGTGGCAATGGTGGCGGGCGTCTGGGGACTGATGAGATGCAATGCTGAGGACATGGGGATGCCTGTGAGTTTGTTTTTTTCAGTATTGCGTTGCAGCGCGCGGCCCGTCCACGAAGAAATGCGCGCAAGGATATGCAGAAAAATCATGCGAAAAAATTCACATAAGGTTGTGCGAAACAATTCGTTCTGCTTTCAAACGGAGCGCTTTACTCTGCGTCCATTGCAAGCCAAATCAGGAACACACGTCATGAGCATTCTCCTTATCAGCGGCAGCCCGGCATCCCCCTCAAGTTCCGACAGGCTGCTGCAGCATATCGGCGACCGCCTCGCAGGGCACGGCCAACGCACCTCCCATCTCCGGGTGCGCGAGCTGCCTGCCAAGGCATTGCTGCTGGCGGATGCTGAGGACGTGGAGCTCCAGAGAGCGATTGCAACAGTGGCGGCGGCGCGTGCGGTAGTCATCGCAACGCCGGTCTACAAGGCGGCCTATTCGGGCGCCCTCAAGACATTCCTCGACCTCTTGCCGCAAAACGGCCTGTCGGGGAAGGTTGTCCTTCCGATCGCCACCGGTGGCAGCCAATCTCATTTACTGGCGCTCGATTACGCCTTGCGTCCCGTGCTGCATGCACTGGAAGCCCGCCAGGTATTGCCGAGCATCTTTGCAACATCGCACCAACTGCACTGGAATGAAGACGACGGCCTGACACTCGCGCCGCCGATCGCTTCCCGTGTCGCCTCCGGCATTTCGCATCTGTCGGAAGCGCTGCAAGACCATCACCGATATAACAACAAAGCAGCTTAAGAGGATACTTATGACATCAGCAATCGAACGTGCGGCCCGCCGCCGCACGCTGGGACTTCTTTTTGCCGGCGCCGTTGCAGGCGCCTTGCCTGCCGCCGCGCAGGCGCAGGCGAAACCGGTGATCCGCATCGGCTACCAGAAATACGGCACGCTGACCCTGCTCAAGGGCCGCGGCACGCTGGATAAGCGGCTGGCGGAAAAGGGCGTGGGCGTGCAATGGATTGAGTTTCCGGCCGGCCCTGTGCTGCTGGAAGGCCTGAACGTGGGCAGTATCGACTTCGGCACGGTGGGCGAAGCGCCGCCGATCTTCGCGCAGGCCGCAGGGGCGGACCTGGTCTATGTAGGCCATGAACCGCCGTCGCCGGAAAGCGAAGCGATTGTGGTGCCGAAGGATTCCAAGCTGCGCAGCGTGGCGGAACTGAAGGGCAAGAAGGTGGCGCTGAACAAGGGCTCCAATGTCCACTTCCTGCTGCTCAAGGCGCTGGAGAAGGCGGGCGTAAGCTACAAGGATATTCAGCCGGTCTTCCTGCCGCCCGCCGATGCACGCGCCGCCTTCGAGCGCGGTTCGGTCGATGCCTGGGTGATCTGGGATCCCTTCCTGGCCGCCGCCGAGAAGCAGCTGGGCGCACGCGTGCTGGCCGATGGCAAGGGTTTGGTCGCCAACCACCAGTTCTATGTAGCTTCGCGCGGCTATGCGCAGAAGAATCCGGAACTGGTGCGCATCGCCATCGAGGAACTGGCCAAGGTGGATGAATGGGGTGCGAAGAACCTGAAGGAAGTATCGGCCATCCTGGCGGCGCAGACCGGCCTGGATACCGGCGTGGTGGAGCTGGCGGCCACGCGCTATGCCTACGGCGTGAAGCCGGTGAGCCCGGAAGTGATCCGCGAGCAGCAGAAGATCGCCGATGCCTTCTCCGGCCTGAAGCTGATTCCCAAGCCGATTTCGGTGAAGGATGCCGTGCTGGCGTCGAAGTAAGGAGGCGCCATGTCACTGAATCTGTTCTGGTTTATCCCGACGCACGGGGACAGCCGCTATCTTGGCACATCGAAGGGCGCGCGCCCGGTCGATTCGAACTACCTGCAGCAGGTGGCCGTAGCCGCCGATACGCTGGGCTACGATGGCGTGCTGCTGCCGACCGGCCGCTCCTGCGAAGACGCCTGGGTGGTCGCTTCCTCGCTGATCAACGTCACAAAGAAACTGAAGTTCCTGGTGGCGGTGCGGCCCGGACTCTCCACGCCCGGCCTGGCCGTGCGCATGGCATCGACTTTCGATCGCCTGTCCAACGGCCGCCTGCTGATCAACGTCGTTACGGGCGGCGACCAGCAGGAGATTGAGGCGGACGGCTTCTTTGCCGATCATGCCAAGCGCTACGAGGTCTCGGATGAATTCATCCGCGTGTGGCGCGCGACGCTGTCGGGCGAAGGCGGCGAGGCCGGTTTCGATTTCGAGGGCAAGCATGTGCGCGTGAAAGGCGCGAAGACGCTGTACCCGCCGGTGCAGAAGCCGTATCCGCCCCTGTACTTCGGCGGTTCCTCGGAAGCGGCGCACGAGCTGGCAGCGGAGCAGATGGACGTCTACCTGACCTGGGGTGAGCCGCCGGCAGCCGTGGCGGAGAAGCTGGCCGATATCCGCGAGCGTGCGGCGAAGCGCGGCCGCAAGGTGAAGTTCGGCATCCGCCTGCACGTGATCGTGCGTGAAACGAACGAAGAAGCATGGCGCGCGGCCGATGAGCTGATCAGCCATCTGGACGACGACGTGATCGCTAAAGCGCAGGCAGCGTTCGGCCGCATGGATTCGGAAGGCCAGCGCCGCATGGCGGCCCTGCACGGCGGCCGCCGCGACAAGCTGGAAGTGGCGCCCAACCTGTGGGCCGGCGTGGGCCTGGTGCGCGGCGGCGCCGGTACGGCGCTGGTGGGCGATGCTGAAACGGTGGCGGCCCGCATCCGCGAATACCAGGAGCTGGGCATCGAGACCTTCATTTTCTCCGGTTACCCGCACCTGGAAGAGTCCTACCGCTTCGCGGAGCTGGTATTCCCGCTGCTGGGCAAGGGCGCGCAGTCCGGCGAGCAGTCGCTGACCGGGCCTTTCGGCGAGATGATGGCTTCCGACATTCTGCCCAAGAAGAAGGTTGCCTGAGATGGCGGCCCGACGCTGGCAAGGGTGGCAAAGATCGCTTGCGCCATGGCTGCTGCCGGTTGCGCTGCTGCTGGGGTGGGAACTCGCAGCGCGCACCGGCTGGCTGTCCAGCCGCATCCTGCCGGAGCCATGGGCTGTGGCGCAGGCGTTCTATACGCTGATTGAATCGGGCGAACTGTGGGCGCACCTGCGCACCAGCCTGTGGCGCGCACTGAGCGGCTTTGCCATCGGCGGCGGGGCAGGGCTGGTGCTTGGCCTGCTGACCGGCAGCTTCCGCAGCGCGGAAACGCTGCTTGATACCACGCTGCAGATGATCCGCAATATTCCGGCGCTGGCCCTGATTCCGCTGGTGATCCTGTGGTTCGGCATCGATGAAACGGCCAAGCTGTTCCTGCTCGCGGTGGGCGTATTCTTCCCGGTCTACCTGAACACCTTCCACGGCATCCGCTCTGCGGACCAGGGCCTGATCGAGATGGCACGCAGTTACGGCCTGAAGGGCTGGCCGCTGTACCGCGACGTGATCCTGCCCGCGGCACTGCCATCGATACTGGTCGGCGTGCGCTTTTCGCTGGGCCTCGTGTGGGTGCTGCTGATCGTTGCCGAAACCATTTCGGCGCAGGAGGGCATTGGCTACATGACGATGAATGCCCGCGAGTTCCTGCAAACGGACGTGGTGCTGGTAGGTATCCTGCTGTACGCCCTGCTCGGCAAGTTCGCCGACCTGTTCGCACGCGGCCTCGAATGCCATTTCCTGCGCTGGAATCCAGCCTACCGTTAAGGAGTACCTATGTATCCCGCTTCGATTCCCGTCGATACCGAACTGTTCGCCTTTACGCCTGAGCCCCCGGCCCAGGCCCCGGTGCTTCGCCGGCAGGGCGTGAGCGTGACGCTGGAGGGCCTGAGCAAAGGCTATGCAGGCCGCCGCGTGCTCGATAGCGTGGGACTGCACCTGCGGGCCGGCGAATTCGTGGCCGTGGTTGGCCGCAGCGGCTGTGGCAAGAGTACGCTGCTGCGCGCGATTGCGCACCTGGAGGCCGCCGACGCGGGCGAGGTACGCATCGGCAGCGGCCATGTGGCGGCCGATACGCGCCTGATGTTCCAGGAAGCGCGCCTGCTGCCATGGAAAACGGTGCTGGAAAATGTGGCGCTTGGCCTGCCGTACGGCCTGAACGCGGCGGCTGCGGCGCTGGCTACAGTGGGCCTTGGTAACCGCGCCGATGCCTGGCCCTCGGAGCTCTCGGGCGGCCAGCGGCAGCGGGTGGCGCTGGCGCGCGCGCTGGTGCACGAGCCGCAGCTGCTCCTGTTGGATGAACCGCTGGGCGCCCTCGATGCCCTGACGCGCATCGAGATGCAGCAGCTGATCGAGTCGCTGTGGCGCCAGCGCGGCTTCACGGCGGTGCTGGTGACTCACGATGTGCAGGAAGCGCTGGCCCTGGCCGACCGCGTGCTGCTGATCGAGGATGGCGGCATTGCGCTCGATGTGGCGGTGGACCTGCCGCGTCCCCGCCTGCGCGGCAGCGCCGGTTTCGCGGCCCTCGAACAGCAGCTGCTGAACCACCTCCTGAACCAGCGCAAAGCCGCCTGACACCCCTTCGAGCATTTCGAATCACATCAGCGCCTGCCCCCTTGCGGGGTGGACGTTGTCACGTCTTTTGGCAGATTCCCGCCCGTGCGAGAGGTCCGTATCATAGGCCTACCATAGGGACTATCGAGAATTTCGATGATAAACCGGTAAATTTTCCGTTTTTCATCCGCGCAGCTGCCCAGCATAATCCGCTCCATCGACAACCCTTTGGAGCAAACACCATGAAAAAACTGATCGCACTGGCCCTGGCCGCCGGCTTCTCCCTGTCCGCATTCGCCGCGCCGGACACCTTCGTCATCGACAGCACCCACACCTTCTCGCGCTTCTCCTACAGCCACTTCGGCTACTCCACCCAGTCCAGCCGCTTTGACAGCACCAGCGGCAAGATCGTGCTGGACCGCGCGGCGAAAACCGGCTCGGTGGACGTGACCATCGATGCGAAGTCGGTCAACACCGGCTACCCAACCTTCAATAACCACATCCAGGCCGAAGACTTTTTCGACACCGCGAAGTATCCGACCATCAGCTACAAGTCCACGAAATTCAACTTCAAGGGCGACAAGCTGGCCTCCGTTGACGGCAACCTGACCATCAAGGGCGTGACCAAGCCGGTGACCTTGGAAGTGACCTCCTTCCAGTGCATGGAACACCCGATGCTGAAGAAGGAAGCCTGTGGCGCCGATGCCGTGGCCAAGATCAAGCGCACCGAGTTCAACGCGGGCAAATACGCGCCTTACGTGGGCGATGAAGTGACCCTGACCTTCGCCATCGAAGCCGTTAAAGAATAATCCGCGCCGCCAGCAGGCTGCCGGTACCAGCAAAAGGAGAATGAAAATGAAACGATTGATGTTATCGGCCGCCCTGCTGGCGGCAGGACTCTCGGCTGCAAATGCGACCGACCTGATTGTCACCAACGGCAAGATTGCCACCATGACGAAGGAGGGCAGCTTCGCGCAGGCTGTCGCCATCAAGGACGGCAGGATCACGGCCGTGGGCAGCAATGCCCAGGTGCTGAAAGCGAAGACCGCGGACACGCAGATTATCGATGCCGGCGGCCGTACCGTGATTCCTGGCCTGAACGACTCCCACCTGCACGTGATCCGCGAAGGCCTGAACTACAACGCCGAACTGCGCTGGGATGGCGTGACCTCGCTGAAGAAAGCGCTGGCCATGCTGAAGGAGCAGGCCGCGCGCACGCCGGATGGCCAATGGATCAAGGTGGTGGGCGGCTGGAACGAATACCAGTTCGAGGAAAAGCGCCTGCCCACGCTGGAAGAAATCAATGAAGCCGTGCCGGACAAGCCGGTCTTCCTGCTGTACCTGTACGGCCTGGGATTCCTGAACAAGAAGGGCATCGAAGTCCTGAAGTACGACAGCAACACCAGATACAAGGATGGCGTGGTGGAGCTGGGTGCCGACGGCAAGCCTACCGGCCTGCTGATCGCGAAGCCGAACGCGATGATCCTGTACACCACGCTGGCGAAAACCGGCGCCTTGAGCCGCGAACAGCAGGTGAACTCCACCGAACACTATTACCGTGAGCTGAACCGCTTGGGCGTGACCAGCGCTATCGATGCGGGCGGCGGCGGTCAGGCGTATGCCGACGACTACGCGGTGAGCCTGGAGCTGGCCAAAAACGGCAAGCTGACCGTGCGCACCTCTTACTACCTGTTCGCGCAGAAGCCGGGCAAGGAGCTGGAAGACTACCAGCGCTGGCTGACGATGACGAAGCCGGACAGGAACGATCACCTGTTCTACGCCAACGGCTACAACACCGAAGGCGGCGGCGAGAACCTGGTATGGAGCGCGGCCGATTTCGAGAACTTCCTCGAACCGCGTCCCGACATGCCGCATGAAATGGAGGGCGAGCTGGAAGCCGTGCTGCGCCTGCTGGTGAAGAACCGCTGGCCGTTCCGCATCCACGCCACTTATGGCGAATCGATCGAGCGCGACCTGGCTGTGATCGAGAAGGTCAACAAGGAACTGCCATTCAACGGCCTGCGCTGGTTCTTCGACCACGCGGAAACCATCAGCGACGCACAGCTGCTGCGCGTGAAGAAGCTGGGCGGCGGCATCGCTGTGCAGAACCGCATGTACTTCCAGGGCGAGGCCTATTGGAAGCGCTACGGCGAGCAGACGCGCCAGATGCCGCCGATCCGCAAGATGCTGGACATGAAGATCCCGGTGGGCCTGGGCACGGACGGCACCCGCGTCAGCAGCTATGGTCCCTGGCCGTCGGTCTACTGGGCGGTGAGCGGCAAGACCGCCGGCGGCTTGCAGATCTGGCAGCAGAAGGATGTGCTGAGCCGCTACGAAGCGCTGAAACTGATGACCCAGGGCAGCGCCTGGATGAGCGGCGAAGAGAAGCTGAAAGGCACCATCGCGAAAGGCCAGTATGCCGACCTTGTGATCCTGCCGCAGGACTACTTCTCGATGCCGGTGGAGCAGATCCGCAACCTGGAAAGCGCGCTGACCATCGTGAACGGCAAGGTGGTCTACGCCGGTTCGGACTTCGGCCAGTACGCCCAGCCGCTGCCGCCGGTGCAGCCTGAATGGAGCCCCGTCAAATACTACGGCGGCTACCAGAACAAATGAGGAAGCTGATCGGACCTTTCACGCCGGATGCGGGCCTGCTGTTTGCCCGCATCGCGGGCGCGGCGCTTCTGCTGTGGGTGCACGGCCTGCCCAAGCTGCTGCACTGGCAGGACGAACTGGCCCGCATCGACGATCCACTGGGCATGGGGCGCGGCCTCACGCTGGCCTGCGCCCTGTTCGCCGAGATTGTGTGTCCGATTCTGGTGGCGGCCGGGCTGTTCACGCGGCTCGCGGCGCTGCCCGTGCTGTTCCTGCTGCTGGTATCGATGCTGCTGGTGCATCCGGAATGGAGCATCGCAGAAGGGCAGTTCGGCTGGCTGCTGCTGATTGTGTTCGGCACCATCGCCCTGTCGGGTGCAGGGCGCTACTCGCTGGATGCGCGGTTCACACCAGGCCGATAGCGCCCAGCAGCGCGCCCGCCGCCAATACCCACAGCAGGTGAATGCGGGTGCGCCAGATCAGCAGGCAGCTGACGATGGACAGGGTCCACAGGGGCCAGTCGGTGGCGATATTGTGGTTGGCGCTGCCGAGGATGATACCGGTGGAGACCAGCATGCCGATCACCAGCGGCGCCATGCCCTGCTTGAAGGCGCGCACGCCGCGCAGTTCGCGGTTGCGGTGCGCCCAACTGGTGGTAATCAGCACCAGCGCGCTGCTGGGCAGCATGATGCCGATCATCGTCACCAGCACGCCCGCCACCGCCGCCACATAGCTGCCCGCATTCATGCCAACGTTCCAGCCCATCAGCGCCACGAACAGCACATTGGGACCCGGTGCGGCTTGCGCAATGGCGATGGAGTCGTTGAACTGGGCCTGCGTCAGCCAGCCATGCGTTTCAACCAGGTAGCGGTGAATTTCCGCCGTGGTGGAGATGGCGCCGCCAATCGACATGAAAGACAGCAGCATGAAGTGGGCAAACAGGTCGAGCCAGTCCGCCCAGCTGAGGACAATGGTGGCGCTCATGGCTTGAGCGCCCGCCAGGTCAGCACGCAGCCCAAGGTGCCCAGCGTGGCCAGCACCGTCAGCATCGGTAGGCGAAAGCCGATCAGGCACACCACGGACAGCACGGAGATGCCGATGGTGAGCGGCAGGGGCAGGGGATGGCGGTTCAGCGTGACCGCCAGCTTGATGCCGGTGGCCGCGATCAGGCCCGCGGCCACGGCAGCCATGCCGCGCAGCGCGCCCGCCACCGCGGGAATATCGGAGAACTGGTGGTAGATCGAGGCCAGGGTGAGTACCACGAACATGGGCAGGGTCAGCATGCCCATCAGCGCCGCCAGCGCGCCGCGCAGGCCGAAGTAGCGGTTGCCGATCACCAGCGCCAGGTTCACCACGTTCGGGCCCGGCATGGTCTGCGCAACCGCCCATTCCTCAATGAATTCTTCCTGCGTCATCCAGCACTTGCGCTCCACCACTTCGCGCTGCACCACGGGCAGCACGCCGCCAAAGCCCTGCAGGGCCAGCACGGTGAAGGAGACGAACAGATCGGAGAGGGACTTGGGACGGGGACGGTCAGGCGGCAGGCTCATGCCGCCATTATAGGCTCAGCCGCCGCCGATGCCCTCGACTATCTTGCCGCTGCCGCCGCAGTTCGGGCAGGGCTGGCCGGCCTGGTTTTTGCCGCTGCCGCTGCACACGGGGCACACGTCCTCGCCGCTGCCGGGCGTGCCGGGGCGGGCTTCGTCGCCCGGATTCAGGGGCGTTTTGGGTTCTTGCTGGTTCATATTGGCTCCCGCTACTTATACACAAAAATTGCGAAAAAGAAATTGTCGCTGAATTTTTGTAAAGACCCGTTTGTGAGAATGCGTTGCACTGTAAGTGCTTGATTTTATTGGGGCTTTATTTTGCCTTCTGAACGGGCACTTTGTAGGAAATGGCGTCGTTACGGGCTTTTTGCGGTGTCAAGAAGCCCTTATCAACAAAGATATCCACAAGCTGTGTGGATATCGCAAAAAAGGGTTTTAAATCCGCGACTTAGCTAGTCTAGCAGAGCGCGCACTAACACGATGCGCGCTTGATAAGGGGTAATTGGCGGGAGTTAGTGCAGAGATAAAGGCTGTATGTGCATACAGTATTATGCGGCGGCGAGCCGGGCACGCGCATCGTCCAGTTCGCGCTGCAGCACGTGCAGTTTCTGGTCGCAATCAAGCAGGCTCTGGTAGCCGCGCAGGGACGCAATTACCGTGGTAAACAGCTTGCGGGTGGTGAGGTCGGTCTTGCACCAGAAGTCGTTGATGTCGTAATCGAGGATGATGCTGTGTTCCAGCGCCTGGCCGGGCTGGCCGGTACGCAGCACAATGCGCACGAGCTTATTGTGCAGCTCGTCGCGGATGCGGGTGGCCACCTTCAGGCCGGCATCCGTGGTTTCCATGATCACATCCAGCAGCACCAGCGCGATATCCTCTTCGCTGCGCAGGATGTTCAGCGCTTCCTCACCGCTATAGGCGTGCAGGAAGCTCAGGCGGCGGCCCATGAAGCAGGCGTTGCTCAGGGAGAATTTTGTGACGACGTGAACATCCACGTCGTCGTCGACAATCAGGACACGCCAGGGCGGCGGTCCGCTTTGCGCGGACTGTTGCTCAGCGGAAGCGGTCGCATCGTCGTCAATCATCCAGTTGTCGCTGGAATCTTCGTCAGGAACTTTAACGTCCATCGGGGCTCCAATCGGTAAATGCTGCGCTCTGTGATGACACTATTCCTCACCGGAACTTTTGTCAAAGCTTTCCGTAGGGATTATCCACTCTAATCTGGGACCAGAAAAATATTTTACAAGCGTGGTCCTTATGTTAACTAACGCACAGTAGCACTGGCTAAGTTATTGATTTATAAGGGTATAAATTTTGCCTTTTGAACGGGCATTTTGTTAAAAGCCGCGCCGTTACTGGCTTTGCGGGCTGTCAAGCCCCGGTTTTCCACATCCTTATCCACAGTTGAAGTGGATAAGTGGAAAATCGGCTTTGTAAACGTCCATTTACGCGGTAAACATCAGAAACTGCTTTGCGTGGCGGCGGGCGCCTGCACCTGCTTCGTCAGCCGCTCCAGTTCCGCCAGAAAACGCTGCGCGGCGATGCCGGGCGGCCACGGCTCCCATGCCTGTTCGCCATACAGAGGTTTCAGCGGATCGTCGGGCAAGGGCTCGTACACGATCTTGAGCGTGCTGCGCACCTCTTCGCGCGACCAGCCCACCACATGCACCGCCTCACTGGCGGCTGCAACCCGGTCGGCGCGCTTGTGGATGCGATGTTCGCGCGTGGTCCAGTCCTTCAGGCCGTAGCGGCGGAACACGGCCTGTTCCAGGCGCTTGCTGAGCTCGCGAAACCGCTCGCCCAGGAAAGGCTTCAGCACACTGATGCAGTCGAATCCGAGCAGGCCTTCTTCCGCATCGTGCAGCAGCTCGCGCAGTTCCACCAGCGGATCGAGCCGCTCGTCCTTTTCGGTGGCCCACATGCGGCGCAGCTGCATCACCGTGATGGAATGCTGCGCTACCGACAGCGGCAGCGGCCAGGCCGAATGGCCGCCCCAGCGGTAGGTGCGGGCCAGGCCGAGCGCTAGGTCGGCGTCTTCCCAGTCGAAAGGGGTGGGATCGAGCAAATCCAGCCGCTTGCCCGAAGGCATGCGGACCCAGGCGCGTACATCGCCGCTCATCGGCAGTTTTCTTTGCATGGAATCATGTCGCTATCCTACCGCGTCCGGCGGCAGGGCGTTGCGGGAGCGCAGCGGTGCACGGCCGCCTCCGGTATCATGTTGAGCTCAACCGTTTCCCGAACTTCTCATATGCTGATCTCGCCAGAACAATGCCTGGGCTTTCTCGCCGTTGCCGTGGCCGTTACCGCTTCGCCGGGGCCGGATAACCTGATGGTGCTGAGCGTTGGCATGTCGCGCGGACGCAAGCAGGGCATGGCCTTTGGCCTGGGCTGCGCGCTGGGCTGCCTGAGCCATACGCTGCTGGCCGCACTGGGCGTGGGCGCGCTGATCGCGGCCTCGCCGCTGGCCTTCACCTTGCTCAAGGCGGCGGGCGGCCTGTATCTGATCTGGCTGGGCTTCGGCGCCCTGCGCAGCCGCGGCGGCGCAAAGGTCGGCGCTGCCGCCTTGCCGGATGAATCCCTATTGCGCCTGTTCGGCAAAGGCCTGCTGGCGAATGCCATCAACCCGAAAGTGGTCTTGTTCTTCCTGTCCTTCCTGCCGCAGTTCGTGGTGGCGGCGCGTGGCGACGTGGCGTGGCAGACCGCGCAGCTTGGCCTGCTGTTCACGCTGCAGGGCTGTTTGCTGTTTGGCCTGCTGGGTTACTTCTCCGGGAGCGTGGGCGCCTGGATCAACCGCAAGCCGCGCGCCGGCCTGTGGCTGGACCGCATCGCCGGCGCCATCTTCGTCGGCCTCGGCCTGCGCATGCTGCTGGCGCGCTAATCGGCCTGCAGGTCGAAGCGGAGTTCCAGTTCGTCTTCCACCGACAGCGCGCCATTCAGCACGGAATAGGGCGCGATACCGAAATGCGTTTGCCGGATGTGCAGGCTGCCGCGAGCGCGCAGCGTGCCGCCCTCGCGCTGGCTGGCCACCGGCACCGCATAGCGCCGTGTGCGGCCGTGCAGCGTGATATCCGCTTGCGCGATGCCGCGCTCCATCGCGTGCACCGTCACTGCAACCCAGGGGTAGCGTTCCGCATCCAGTGCTCTGAGCATGTTGGTACGTGTGCCGGCAATTGCGGCTTCGCCGGGCTGGCGCTGCAGGCCTGCCGCCGTGCGCAGCGGTGCTTCGTCGATGACCAGCGCGTCGAGGCGGAAGCGCAGCGTGGCGCTGCCTTCGGCAGGCGCTATATCGCCCTCGATGCCGTGGGCGGCCAGCAGATGGTCATGGCCCAGCCCGGCCAGCCGTCCCGCGCGGCGGGCGACGATGGTAATCAGCGAACGTTCCGGCGCGATGCGCAGCAGACCCTCGCGCGGCGCGCTGTCGCGCATCAGCGGCGGCGCCAGCACGGCCCCGGCGGGTGCTGAGGCGGCAGCAGGTGCGGCTGGCGGCGCGGTGGGCACGCTGCCGCAGGCCGCCAGCATCAGCGCTGCTGCTGCGGCCCATCCTGCAAGCCACTGGCCGCGTGCAGGAATAATTTTCATACTTGTGATTATTGGAGAGTTTCTTCCATCCCGGTTTGTACTATCTTACAGGCGGATGGAAGCATTCGAGGTGTCATCGGCGCGTCATTTTGATGTGAGAAGATGCCTCTGCTCTTTCAAATCTCTCCCGATTTGAATCCCTTCGCCCGCGCTTGCGCGGGTTTTTTTTGCCTGCCCGGCGTCCAGCGTGAAGATGCGCACTACCTGCGCCAGGCTGGCCGCCTGGTCCTGCATGGCCGCTGCAGCGGCTGCAGCCTGTTCCACCAGCGCGGCATTCTGCTGGGTGACTTCGTCCATATGCGTGATGGCCTGGTTCACCTGTTCGATGCCGGCCGACTGTTCCTCGCTGGCGGCGCGGATCTCGCCCATGATGTCGGCCACCTGCCGCACGCTGCCCACCACTTCGCCCATGGTGGCGCCGGCCTGCTCAACCAGCTTGCTGCCGTTTTCCACTTGCGCCACGGAGTTGGCGATCAGCTCCTTGATCTCCTTCGCCGCCGCCGCGGAACGCTGCGCCAGCGTGCGCACTTCGCCTGCCACCACGGCAAAGCCGCGCCCCTGTTCGCCCGCGCGCGCCGCTTCCACGGCCGCATTCAGGGCGAGAATATTGGTCTGGAAGGCGATGCCGTCGATCACGCTGGTAATGTCCGCAATCTTGCGCGAGGAGGCGTTGATGGACCCCATCGTGTCCACCACCTGCGCCACCACGGCGCCGCCGCGAGCCGCCACATCGGTGGCGCTTTGCGCCAGCTGGCTGGCCTGCCGCGCATTGTCCGCGTTCTGGCGCACGGTGGCGGTCAGCTCCTCCATCGAGCTGGCCGTGTTTTCCAGTTCGCTGGCCTGCTGCTCGGTGCGCGAACACAGGTCCTGGTTGCCGCTCGCGATCTCGCTCGATGCCGCCGCAATATGCTCGGCCCCATCGCGCACCTGGCCCACCACGGAGGCCAGGTTGCGGCTGATGCCGTTCATCGCTTCCGTCATGCGTGCGATTTCATCCTGGCCCTGCACGTCCAGCTGCACGGTGAGGTCGCCGCCCGCGATATGGCTGGCCGCATCTTCCACGCGCGCCAGCGGCCGCGTGACCTGCGAGCGTACCAGTGCGTAGAGCAGGGCGGCAAATACCAGCAGCGCCACAAAGCCGAACATTACATAGCGGTTGCGCAGCGCGCGCGCTTCCTGCGTAATTTCGTCGGTATAGGCGCCGCCCGCGATGAGCCAGTTCCAGTCCTTGAACCAGGTATAGGCGACTACCTTTTCGCGCGGCGAGGATTCCCCGGGATTCAGCCATGGATAGCGGATGATGCCTTCCTTCTTCTCCAGCATCTCGCGGATGAATTCGCGGCCGTCCGAGTCTTTCGAGCCGACGATGTTTTCCCCTTCACGCGCCGGATGCACCAGCAGCTTGCCCAGGTCTTTGCCGGGCGCCGCATTCAGCACATAGAAATAACCGGTCTGGCCTACCTTGATGGCCTTGATGCGGTCCCTGACCTTGGCCAGATCGGCCGTCACATCCACACCGACATACAGAATGCCGATCACCTTGCCTGCGGCATCGCGGATCGGGTCATAGCGCGTAATAACCTGCTTGCCGAACAGGGTGACGATGCCAACATAGCTCTGCCCCGCGCGCAGCAGCGCATAGCCGGGATGGGCGCGGTCCAGCATGGTGCCAACCGCGCGTGAACCGTCTTCCTTCTTGACCGAGGTGGTGACGCGGATGAAGTCCTCGCCGCTGGCCGCGAAGATGGTGGCCGAGCCGCCGCTTTGCGTGGTGAAGCGGTCTGGAATCGTGAAGTCGTTATTCAGCACCTTGTCGCCGGTTTTGAGGGTGGGCGCATCCTTGCCGCCCACCGGCACGATGGCGCTGGTATCGAGCGTGAACGGCGCGTCGAAGCTGGCCGCCAGCACGCGGGCGAAGCTGTTGACTTCACTGGTCACGGTGGTGCTGAAAACGTCCACCAGGTCGCGTACGCCGGCCAGCTCCTGTTTCACGCTGGTGAGCGAACGCTCCTCCAGCAGCCTGGTGGTGCTGGCGCTGATCGTCAGGATCAGCACGGCAAGAATCGCGCTGACCAGCGCGAACGTGAACAGCGTGATGCGCCCGCCGACGCTCAGGCCTTTTACCCGGTGTTTGAGTTGTTGCATGGTTTTTCCTTCTTTAATGAAGTCCTAAGCCTGCCTGCACCGATCAGTGGCAAAGTGTAACCCGTAGCGTGCAAATACCGCGCGCCTGGTTGCCGGATTCCTCAATCCGGCACGGTTTCTTTGTCCTTGAACATCCCCGCGCTTTCTCCAATAAGCGTTTTGGCCGGTGCTTTTCCTCCAAAAGCAGCCGGCCTTTTTTTTCGCTATGATGGCCATTTGGTCTTTCGCGAAATGAGGATGTGATGATTGATCTGTACACGGCAGCGACGCCGAATGGCCACAAGATTTCGATCGCCCTGGAAGAGCTTGGGCTGCAATATACGTTGCACCAACTTGACTTGTCAGTCAATGAGCAAAAAGAACCATGGTTCCTGGCGATTAATCCGAACGGCCGCATTCCGGCCATCGTGGACCGTGCCCACAATAACTTTGCCGTGTTCGAATCCGGCGCCATCCTGATCTACCTGGCCGAGAAATCGGGGCGCCTGATGCCCACCGATGCCGACGGCCGCTCGCAGGTGCTGCAATGGCTGATGTTCCAGATGGGCGGCATCGGCCCCATGATGGGCCAGGCCAATGTGTTCTACCGCTATTTCCCGGAGAAGCTGCAGCCTGCCATCGACCGCTATCAAGGTGAAAGCCGCCGCCTGTTCACGGTGCTCGATGGCCGGCTCAAAGACCATGAATTCCTGGCCGGAGACTACTCCATCGCCGACATCGCCAACTGGGCCTGGGTGCGTACCCACAAGTGGTCGGGCGTGTCCACTGAAGGCCTGCCGCACCTGCAGCGCTGGATCGAGCTGATTCGTGCCCGTCCGGCCGTGCAGCGCGGTATCATGTTGCCGCCGTCTAATGTGTTGGACCGCGCCGATGACCAGGACAAGGCAGAACAGTTTGCCGCCGAGGCGCGCAAGATGCTGGAGACGGGGCAGTCCAAAAAATAAGGAGACCCCCCCCATGAAGCTTTACATGAGCGCGCGTGCGCCCAACCCGCGCCGCGTGGCGATGTTCGCCGCCGAAAAAGGCCTGCAGATTCCCGAGCAGATGATCGACATCATGAGCGGCGAGCATCGCAGCGGCAGCTACCTCGCCAAGAATCCGCTGGGACGCGTGCCGGCGCTGGAGCTGGACGACGGCCGCATGCTGTGCGAAACGCGCGCCATCTGCACCTATCTCGAAGGCCTGCATCCGGAGCCGAACCTGATGGGGACGGACTTCGAGGAGCGTGCCTTCATCGAGATGGCGGACCGCCGCATGGAGCTGCACCTGTTCTCTCCGATTGCCAACGCCGCGCGCCATACGCATCCGGCGCTGGCGGTGCTGGAGGCGCCGCAGATCGCCGAATTCGGCGCCGTGCAGTCGGAGCGCGTGCGCGAAGCCGTAGCCTGGCTGGACGAGGTGCTGGCCACGCAGCCTTATGTGGCCGGCGAACGCTTCACCATCGCCGATATTACGGCCTTCTGCGCGCTGGAGTTTGCCAAAGGGCTGATCCGCTTCCGCCCGGGGCAGGAAGGCTACGCGCACGTGCAGGCCTGGCGCGACCGCATCGCGGAACGCCCCAGCGCCAAGGCGGGGAACTAGCCGCCGTCAGATTGTGCGTTTGTACCAGGGATGCTGCGGGATGGCGGGGACGTAGCCATCCGGCAGCTCGCTGCTTTCCAGCAGGCGGTCCACACCCAGCACACCCAGCACGGCCAGGCTGTCGTGGAACAGGTGCAGCACCCGCTGGCGCAGCAGCGGGCCGAAGTCGGGCAGGGCGCGGCGGCACACAATCAGCTGGAACTCGTTGAAGGACGAATCCGTTACCAGGTTGTATTGCGCCCACGTGATGCGGCAGCGCAGCTGGGGCACTGGCAGCATGAACTGGCCTTCGGCCTGGAAGTAGTCGGCCAGCTTGCCCGCGCCGCCCGCCATTTCATACTGGCGCTGGTACTGCGCCATTTTCTCCACCGGTATCGCGGCCTGCGCCGCCTCATCGAGCAGCTCGTCGCTCGACACCGTCGCGTAGATCTCCGTGCGCCACAGCAGCTGCTGCTCGGCCAGCAGCACCGCCACCGTCCACGCCTGCTCGGCCCCCGCGCAATCGGCCAGCCACACCTTGGGCAGGGGCGCCCCCGGCAGGCACTGTGCGGCTACGGCACGCAGCTGCGCCGCCTCCTGCGCATCGTCGAACATGGCGGCAGGCGGCACGCTGAGCGCGCGCAGCATGGCGCTGCAGGTATTCAGGTCGTGCAGCACCCGGTCCTGCAACTGCGACAGCGTGCGCAGGCCGCGCCGCTGCATCAGCGCGAAAAGCTTGCGCTTCAGGATCATGCGCTCATGCGCGCGGAAGTCGAAGCCGAAGCGCTGCACCACCGCTTCCAGCAGCAGCTCCAGCTCCAGCGCTTCCACCTCCGGCGACGACTCCCGCCGCAGGTCGGCCATCTGCGCTACCTGATTTTGCTCGTGCTTCATCAATGCAGCCACACGCGCATCAGCGACAGCAGCTGGGCCACATCCACCGGCTTGGTGATGTAGTCGGAAGCGCCTGCCGCAATACATTTATCGCGGTCGCCCTTCATTGCCTTGGCCGTCAGCGTAATGATCGGCAGCGAACGGAACTTCGGAATGCGGCGGATGGCGCGCATCGTGTCGTAGCCGTCCATCTCCGGCATCATGATGTCCATCAGCACGATCTCGATGGTCGGGTCGCGCTCCAGCACCTCGATGCCGTCGCGGCCGTTCTCGGCGAACGACACCTGCATCTGCTGGCGTTCCAGCAGTGAGGACAGGGCGAAGATGTTGCGCAGGTCATCGTCGACGATCAGCACTTTGCGTCCCGCCAGGCCGGAATCGGCCGCGTGCACCTGTTCCAGCATGCGGCGCTGCGCTTCCGGCAGGTTGGCCTGCGCGCGGTGCAGGAAGAGGGCGGTTTCGTCCAGCAGGCGCTCAGGCGAACGCGCATCCTTGATGACGATGGTTTTCGCATAGCGCTTGAGCTTCGCCACTTCCTTGCGGTTCAGTTCTTTCGCCGTGTTGATCACCACCGGCAGGTCGCGCAGCTTGAGGTCCTTGCCGATAATGTCCAGCAGGTCGAAGCCGCTGATGTCGGGCAGGGTCAGGTCAAGCACCATGCAGTCGAAGTGCGCCGCGCGCAGCGCCGCCAGCGCTTCCTCGCCGGTGCCCACGGCCTGGATATCCACGTCGCTCTCGCCGATCAGGGCCTTGATGGCATCGCGCTGGGCTTCCTCGTCATCCACCACCAGCAGGCTGCGTTTGCCGCCCATCAGGAATTTCTGGATGCGGCTGAACTCTTCGCTCAGCGATTCCTTGCTGACCGGCTTGTTCAGGTAGGAGATGGCGCCCGAACGCAGGGCGCGCTCGCGTTCGCGTGAAGCCGACATCACATGCACCGGAATATGGCGCGTGCTCGGGTCGCGTTTCAGGCGGTCCAGCACCGTGAAGCCGTCAATGTCCGGCAGGTCCAGGTCGAGCAGGATGGCGGACGGCAGGTAGTCGCGCGACAGGCTCAGCGCCGAGTCACCCTGGTGAATCACAATGCCCTTGAAGTTCTTCTCGCGTGCGAAGTCCAGCACGATTTTGGCGAAGCGCTCGTCGTCCTCGATGATGAGAACCGATGGGTCGCCCGGCGAAGTCAGGCCGCGGTCGTCGATGGTGGAGCCGTAGACTTCGGGCTCGGTATCCATCTCCTGCACATGCACATGCGGGTCGTGTTCCAGCGCCGGCGGGTTGTACTGCACCTTGGCCGGCTGCACCTGCGGACGTGCGCCTTGTGGGCGCGGCAGGTCGTAGTTGACGAAGCCGGCGCGGTTGTAGGGCAGGAACAGGGTAAAGGTGGAACCGGCGCCCACCGTCGATTCCACGCGGATCTCGCCGCCCAGCAGACGGGCCAGTTCACGCGAAATGGACAGGCCCAGGCCGGTGCCGCCGTACTTACGCGCTGTGGAGCCGTCGGCCTGCTGGAATGCTTCGAAGATCAGCTGCAGCTTGTCGCTGGCGATACCCACGCCGGTATCGGTCACCGAGAAGGCCAGCACCGCATCGGCATTGGCCAGGTTCGGATTGTCCGCGCTCCAGCCGCCTTTGGCGATGCCGATGTCCAGCGCCACCTGGCCGTGCGAGGTGAACTTGAAGGCGTTCGACAGCAGGTTTTTCAGCACCTGCTGCAGGCGCGTGGTGTCGGTCATCAGCGCGGTTGGCAGGTTGTCCGCCAGCTCCACCGAGAAGCCGAGATGCTTTGCTTCGGCCATGTGGCGGAAGGTACGGTCCACGTAGTTGCGCAGGTTGGCGAAGCGGTACTCCGACACGTCCAGCGTGACGGTACCGGATTCGATCTTCGACAGGTCCAGAATGTCGTTAATCAGCGTCAGCAGGTCGGAGCCAGAGCCGTGGATGGTCTTCGCGAATTCCACCTGCTTGTTGGACAGGTTGCCCTCGGGGTTGTCACCCAGCTGCTGCGCAAGAATCAGCAGGGAGTTCAGCGGCGTACGCAGCTCGTGCGACATATTCGCGAGGAACTCGGACTTGTACTTGGAGGACAGGGCCAGCTGGGTCGCCTTGTCTTCCAGCGCCAGTTTCGCCTGTTCCACCTCGCGGTTCTTCCGTTCCACCTCGATGTTCTGCTCGGACAGCAGGCGCGCTTTCTCCGCCAGCTCCTGGTTGGTCTGCTGCAGTTCCTGCGCCAGCGACTGCGACTGGGTCAGCAGCGATTCGGTACGGCTGTTTGCCTCGATGGTGTTCAGCACCACGCCGATCGATTCCATCAGCTGGTCGAGGAAGGAAAGGTGGGTTTCGGTGAAGCGGTCCAGCGATGCAATCTCGATCACCGCCTTCACCTGCTGCTCGAACAGGATAGGCAGCACCACGATATTGGTCGGCGGCGCCGCGCCCAGGCCGGACGACACCACGATGTAGTCACGCGGCACATCGGTCAGCCAGATACGCACTTTCTCCAGCGCGCACTGGCCTACCAGGCCCTCGCCCGGCAGGAAGGAAGTCGGCAGCTTGCGGCTGGAACGGTAGCCGTAGCTGGCGATCATGCGCAGGCGCGCGTCGTCCAGCTGCGAGTCCATCATGTAGAACACGCCGTGGTGCGCGGACACCAGCGGCGCCAGCTCGGACAGGATCAGCTTCGTCACCGCCTGCAAGTCGCGCTGGCCCTGCAGCAGGCGCGTGAAGCGCGCCAGGTTGGTTTTCAGCCAGTCCTGCTGCGCATTCTTCTGCGTGGTCTCTTTCAGGTTACGGATCATCTCATTGATGTTGTCCTTCAGGTAGGACACCTCGCCGCGCGCTTCCACCTGGATGGAGCGGGACAAGTCACCGCGCGTCACCGCCGTTGCCACTTCGCCGATGGCTCGCATCTGGTTGGTCAGGTTAGCTGCCAGCTGGTTGACGTTCTCCGTCAAGTCTTTCCAGGTACCTGCAACACCCGGCACGTTTGCCTGGCCGCCCAGCTTACCTTCGGTACCCACCTCACGCGCCACGCGGGTCACCTCCGATGCGAAGGAGGACAACTGGTCCACCATCACGTTGATGGTGTCTTTCAGCTCAAGAATCTCACCCTTCACGTCCACGGTAATCTTCTTCGACAAGTCACCGCGCGCCACCGCGGTGGTCACCGCCGCGATGTTACGCACCTGGCCCGTCAGGTTGGATGCCATGAAGTTCACGTTGTCGGTAAGGTCTTTCCAGGTGCCGCCCACGCCCGGCACGTAGGCCTGGCCGCCCAGCTTACCTTCGGTACCCACCTCGCGCGCCACACGCGTCACTTCCGATGCGAAGGAGGACAACTGGTCCACCATCACGTTAATGGTGTTTTTCAGCTCAAGGATCTCGCCCTTCACGTCCACCGTAATTTTCTTCGAGAGGTCGCCGTTTGCCACGGCGGTGGTCACCTCCGCGATGTTACGCACCTGGCCCGTCAGGTTACCTGCCAGCTGGTTGACGTTCTCCGTCAAGTCTTTCCAGGTACCTGCAACGCCCGGCACGTTTGCCTGGCCGCCCAGCTTACCTTCGGTACCCACCTCACGCGCCACACGCGTCACTTCCGATGCGAAGGAGTTCAGCTGGTCGACCATCACGTTGATGGTGTTCTTCAGTTCCAGAATTTCGCCCTTCACGTCCACCGTAATCTTCTTGGACAAGTCGCCGTTTGCCACGGCGGTGGTCACGTCCGCGATGTTACGCACCTGGCCGGTAAGGTTACCCGCCATCGAGTTCACGGAGTCGGTCAAGTCCTTCCACGTGCCTGCCACGCCTTTCACCTGCGCCTGGCCGCCCAGCTTGCCCTCGGTACCCACCTCCCGCGCTACGCGGGTCACCTCGGATGCGAAGGAAGACAGCTGGTCCACCATCACGTTGATGGTGTTCTTCAGTTCCAGAATCTCGCCTTTAACGTCCACCGTAATCTTCTTGGACAAGTCGCCGTTTGCCACGGCGGTGGTCACCGCCGCAATGTTACGCACCTGGCCCGTCAGGTTCGATGCCATGAAGTTCACGTTGTCGGTCAAGTCCTTCCAGGTGCCGCCCACGCCCGGCACGTATGCCTGGCCGCCCAGCTTGCCCTCGGTACCCACCTCCCGCGCCACACGCGTCACTTCCGATGCGAAGGAACGCAGCTGGTCCACCATCACGTTGATGGTGTCCTTCAGCTGCAGGATCTCGCCGCGCACGTCCACCGTAATTTTCTTGGACAAGTCGCCGTTCGCCACGGCGGTGGTCACCTCCGCGATGTTACGCACCTGCGACGTCAGGTTACCTGCCATCGAGTTCACGGAGTCGGTCAAGTCCTTCCAGGTGCCGGCCACGCCTTTCACCTGTGCCTGGCCGCCCAGCTTACCCTCGGTACCCACCTCCCGCGCCACGCGCGTTACTTCGGAGGAGAAGGAGGACAGCTGTTCCACCATCGTGTTCGCGGTAGTTGCCGCGCGCAGGTACTGGCCCTTCAGCGGGTGGCCGTCCACTTCCAGCGCCATCGTTTGCGAGAGGTCGCCTTTTGCCACGGCGCCGATCACGCGCGCCATTTCCGTGGTCGGGCGCACCAGGTCGTCGATCAGCGTATTGACCGCGCTGATGATGGTGGACCAGCCGCCGGACACGTTGTGAACCGAGGCGCGCTGCGTCAGGCGGCCTTCGCGGCCCACCACGCGGCTCACCTCCGTCACCGCCTTGACCAGCTTCTCATTGGTCTCGATGATGTCGTTCAGGGTGTCGGCGATTTTGCCGGACACGCCGGTCCAGTCGGACGGCATGCGTGCCGAGAAATCGCCTTTTTTCAGTGCCATCAAAGTTTGCAGGATCAGCTTCAGATCCAGTTCTTCGGGCAGTTCGGTCATGTCATTCATCGACGAAGTCCTTATTTACTAAGTAGAAAGCGCTGGGTGTTCCAGCCGGTGCATCAGGTCTGCCGCAGGCAGCGGCGTGCAGAAAAATTCGCCCTGGTAGCTGTCGCAGCCAAGGGTGTTCAGAATGGCCAGCTGCTGGGCGCTGTCCACGCCCAGCGCCACCACCTGCATGCGCAGCGCGCGCGCCAGGTGGATGATGGCGGCCACCATATCCGTGCCGCCTTCGTCATCGCCGATATTGCGGATGAAGGCGCGGTCGATTTTCAGCTGGTCCAGGCCCAGCTTCTTGCAGGCAGCCAGCGAGCTGCGCGAGTGGCCGAATGCGTCCAGCGCCAGGCGCACGCCGCCCGCCTGCAACTGGCGCAGCAGCGGTTCCAGCGTGTTGTGGTGGGCCGCCAGCAGCTCTTCATTCAGCTCTAGCATCATGGCGCCGGGCGGCAGCTGCAGCTTGCGCACTTCGGCCACGAGCCGCGCCGGGGTCTCCGAGGTGAGCTGGGGCGAGGCCAGGTTGATGGCCAGCGTGGCGTGCTCCAGGCCCGAGGGCGCGGCACGCCAGGCGGCAGCCTGCTCGCAGGCCGTGCTGATGGTCCAGGCATCGAGCCGCTCCAGCAGGCCGCGGTCATGGATGCAGGGCAGGAAACGGTCGGAAGAAATCAGGCCGATACGCGGATGGTGCCAGCTCAGCTGCGCTTCCACCGTGCGCACCTGGCCGCTCGCCAGGTCCACCTGCGGCTGGTAATGCAGCACTAACTGGCCGCCGATCAGCGCATGGCGCAGCTCGGAGGTCCACAGCTCGTGTTCCTTTTCTCGGCGGTTCAGCTCTTCATGGAAGAAGCGCACACCGGCGCCGGCCACGTCGCGCTCCTGCTTCGCGTGATACATGGCAAGGTCCGCATTTTTCATCAGCAGCCGCGCATTGGCGCCATCCTGCGGGTAGAGCGCAATGCCGATGCTGGTGGACGTATAGATGCCGCGCCCGCCGATATCGAAGGGCCGCGCGTGGGCCTGTGCGATCTTTCGCGCGACACGCGCCGCATTCGCGGCCGGGGTTTTGCCTTCGATGAGCACCACGAATTCATCGCCGCCAAGGCGCGCTACCACATCGGCCATGCGCACCGACGACGTGATGCGGGCCGCCACCTGGCGCAGCAGCTCATCGCCCACATCGTGGCCGAAGCTGTCGTTGACCTGCTTGAAGCGGTCCAGGTCGAGGAAGAGCAGGGCGAACTGGTTGTGATGGCGCTCGGCCGTGGCCACCGCATGTTCCAGCTGCTGGATCAGGGAGCGGCGGTTCACGAGGCCGGTCAGCGGGTCGCGCGTGGAGAGGGCGTTGGCGCGCTGCTCGGCCAGCTTGCGTTCGGCGATTTCGAGTTCCAGGTCGCGGTTGGCGCGTTCCAGGTCCTGCATGCGCTGTACGCGCAGGTCCTGGTTCAGTTTGCGCAGCTCGGCCGCCTGTTCGCGCAACTGCATGTTCTGCTTCGTCATTTCAACGAACACCGCCACCTTGGTCTGCAGGATCTGCGGAATTAAGGGCGTAAACATGTAGTCGGCAGCGCCGGCCTGGTAGCCCTTCAGGCGGTTGATTTCGTCCGCGTAGTGCGCGGTCACGAAAATGATGGGCACATGGGAGGAGCGGGGATGCGAGTGGATGGCTTCGGCTGCCGCGAAGCCGTCCATATCCGGCATATTAACGTCGAGGATGATGACGGCAAACTCGTGCTTGAGCACCTGCCGCAGGGCTTCGGCGCCGGACGCGGCGCTGATGATTTCATAGCCCAGCCGCACGGCTTCGTCCGCCAACAGGCTCTCCAGCGCGAACAGGCCGGCTGGATCGTCGTTCACCAGTAGCACTTTTGGAGTCTGCACAGGAAGATCGCCAGGTTTTGTCTATTGTTCTCGTCAATTCGCCCAACCTGCCAACAATACGCCTGTGCGGGTTTGAGTCAAGCGAAAAGTGGTGCATCCTCCATTTCTGGAAGACACACTCTTGCTTTATTTTTAATGCTATCAGGAAATGTTTCGCTAGGATACGCAGGAAGCGGAAAACACCGCGCACGATTGCGCGCGGTGTTGTTTATGCGCCAACCTACTTGAGTTGATTCAGCAGGAAGGTATAGGTCAGCGCCCACATATGCGCCTGCTGGTCGTTATTGGCGGCGCCGGCATGGCCGCCTTCCGTGTTCTCCCAGTACAGCACGTCATGGCCCTGTTCCTTCATTTTCGCCACCATTTTGCGCGCATGGCCCGGATGCACGCGGTCGTCGCGGGTGGACGTGGTGAACAGCACGCGCGGATAGTGCTTGTCCTTGAACACGTTCTGGTAAGGGGAATACTTGCTGATGAACTTCCATTGTTCCGGATCGTCCGGATCGCCGTACTCGCCCATCCAGGAAGCGCCGGCCAGCAGCTTGCTGTAGCGTTTCATATCGAGCAGGGGCACCTGGCACACCACGGCATTGAACAGGTCGGGACGCTGCGTCATCACGGCGCCCACCAGCAGGCCGCCATTGCTGCCGCCCATGATGCCGAGGTGGCGCGGGCTCGTGACCTTGCGTTTGGTAAGGTCCTGGGCCACGGCAATGAAGTCGTCAAAGGCTTTCTGCCGGTTCTGCTTGAGCGCAGCCTGGTGCCAGCGCGGGCCGAACTCGCCGCCGCCACGAATATTCGCCAGCACATACACGCCGCCGTTGCTCAGCCAGGCGGAACCCGCCAGCGCACTGTAGTTCGGCTTCATCGACACTTCAAAGCCGCCATAGCCGTAAAGCACGGTCGGATTCTTGCCGTTCAGCTTGGCCTTCTTGTTCATCAGCACAAAGTAGGGCACCTTGGTGCCGTCCTTCGAGGTGGCGTGGAACTGCTTCACCGTAAAGGGGCTGGCATCGAAGAAGCCGGGCAGGGATTTCAGCTTCGTACGCTGGTCGCTGCCGGACTGGCCCAGATAAAGCGTGGTCGGCGTCAGGAAGTCGGTCACGGTGAGGAAGTACTGGTCGGAGGCAATGGCGTCCAGTGCCGTGACTTCCAGCGTGCCGAAAGCGGGCGCATCCACATCGCGGCGCTGCCAGCCCTTGTCGTCGCGGCGCAGCTCCACCAGGCGGTTCTTCACATTGTCGAGCACATTCAGCAGCAGGGCGCTGCGGGTGGCGGCCACGCCGTCCAGCGAGCTGGTGGCCGTTGGCGTGAACAGCACCTCGAACTGGCGCTCGCCCGCCATGAAGCGGCGGAAGTCCGTCGCCAGCAGGGCGCCTTGCGGATAGGTCTTGTCGCCGATGGTCCAGTCCGAGCGCAGGTCGATCACGATCTGGTCGCGCACCGTGTAGGCGTTGGCGTCTTCCGGCTTCGGTACCTTGGTCAGCTTGCTGCCTTCGCGCAGGAACAGTTCGCTGCTGTAGAAGCCGATCTGGCGCGTGACGAACTGCCATTCCAGGCCGGGCGTAAAGTCCTTCCAGGCGCCGACGCCAAGGTCTTCCTTCTTCGCTTCATACAGGGTCTGGGCCTCGGCCAGCGGACGGCCGCGCTTCCATTCCTTGACGATGCGCGGGTAGCCGGAGGCCGTCATAGTGTCCGGGCCGAAGTCGGTGGAGACAAACAGCGTGTCCTGATCGATCCAGCCGGTGTCGCTCTTCGCTTCGGCCAGGTTAAAGCCGTCCTTGACGAAGCTGCGGCTGGCCGTGTCGAATTCACGCACCACGGCCGCATCGCCGCCACCGCGCGACAGCGACACCAGGCAGCGCTCGCCTTTCGGATAGAGGCAGGACACGCCATGCCACACCCAGTTCTCCTTTTCATCGGCGGCCAGCTTGTCGATATCGAGCACCGTATCCCATTGCGGGTCCGGGGTCTGGAACTTCGCCAGCGTGGTGCGGCGCCAGATGCCGCGCACATGGTCCGCATCGCGCCAGAAGTTGTAGACGTAGTCGCCATGCTGCTGCACGTAGGGGATGCGTTCGCGTGAATTCAGGATGGTCTTCAGGCGCTCATGGATGGCGGGATACTGCGCCCGGCCTTCCAGCTCCTTCAGCGCAACGGCGTTCTGGTCCTTGACCCAGGCCAGCTGGCGGTCGCCGCCAACATCTTCCAGCCATTCATAGGGATCGGTTTTCTGCTGCGCCTGCGAGTGGCCGAGGGCCAGTCCGAGCAGCATGCCGCTGGCCAGTTTCACGTACGATCGCATTGCTTCTCCTGTAGTGTGGATGCCGTACTGTACACCAGCGCGCGTTTTCGCCAGAAACTATGCATGCTGTCCGGAAGTTTGTGCAGGGCGTCTGTTTCTTGCCCTGCCACGTTGACGATTGCATCCCGCAATCCTAGCATCGGCAACCGCACAAACTAGAAAGGGATGCGCCATGCAAAAATATCTCGGCCTGCTGATGGTCCTCGCATTGGGCCTGGCCCGGGCTCAGGATGGGGCGGACGGCTTCATCTGGCCGATCAGCGGCACCGCCACGCCCGACGCAATGAATACCTCATTTGGCCCACGCCTGGACTTCGCGCGCTGGAACTTCCACGATGGCATCGACCTGCCACAGCCTGCGGATACTGACTGCACGGGCGATGCCCGCAACACTCCGGTCCATGCGGTGCGCAGCGGCATCGTGGTCAAAGCGGGCGGGCCTGGAGGCGGCTACAGTTCCAACCATGTGGTGCTCAAGGTGAGCGACCCGGCCGACGGCCGCGAGCTGTACGTGTATTACTTTCACCTCAAGCGCGTCAGTGATGGCATGGTGGCAGGCGCACTCATCAACCAGGGCGACGAGGTGGGCGTGCTCGGCAAGGACGATGCCAGCTATTGCCACCTGCATCTGGAGTTCCGCAAAGGCGGTACAGCCCAGGATCTCAGCCTTCATCCGCTGCGCTACCTGCCCTATACGGATACGGTCAACTTCACCGCGCCGGCAAATGCGCGCTTTAACCGCATCGGAGGCTCGATGGCGGCACGCCTGACTTTCGGGGCGCCGAGCAGGCTGGAAGGCGATCTCGCCAAGGTCGAAGTCGATATCCTGGACGGTGCCACGGTGCTGGAAACCCGCACCGTCGATTTCGGCGACGCCGAGACGGTGAACCGCGGCATGGGCGATGTGCTGATGTACAAGCGGGATATCGCGGTTGAGGGATACCAGGAATCGCCGATGTCGAAGAACGGTGTTAGCGACCTCAGTTACGGCGTGATGGTGCGCAATCTGCCGGCGAACGGCAACGCGCTGGTGGCGCGCGTTACCGATGTCCGCGGCAACGTCTCGGCCAGCGCGCCGGTCCCGGTGCCGGACCAGATGGCGGCCGACTGGAGCCTGGACTTTGAAGATGGCGCCGTGAGCCCGGCGGGCTGGACACCCGCCGTCAGCGCCGGCGCCACGCTGGCCAACGGCAGGGGCGCCGGCTATGAGGGTTCGCGCGGGCTCGCCGCTACCGACGGCGAGCGGGCTTCCGGCATCCAGTTCGCGGGGATTGCGGCGGTGCTTCCGGCCGGGCGCTTCCAGTGGAGTGCGGAAGCCTGGGTCATGCCGGCGTCGCTGGCGATGACCGAAGGCGAGTCCGTGTTCCCGCTGTTCTTCCTGACGCGCACGGGTGTTGCGTTCGCTGCCGGCGCGGGGTTGCAGAAGTGGGATGGCAAGTTGTATGCCGGGATGTCTTATCTGCGTCCGGACGGCACCGTAGGCGGCGCATTAAGCGGCCGGGATGTTCTGCCGGGGCAGTGGAATAAATGGACCTTTCGGATCCTGCGCAACGGTACCCGCAATACGACGCTGGTGGTGCTGCTGAACGATGCCGAAGTTGCGCGCACCGTTTACGATGCCGCGGTGTACGAAGCTGGCATGCTGCGTGCGGGCCTCGGGTATTCGTGGGGCACGCAGACCTCCAGGTTTGTGATCGACAACCTGAAGCTCAGCGACTCGGTGGCGCTGCCTTGAGGAGATCCTGAGCAGCGCCATACACGCAGGTGGCCGCAAATTGCGACCACCTCCGCTTGTGAGGGCCGAGCAAGCATCGCTGCGATGGCGAAACGATCAGGGCTGCTGCGTGACCCAGACCGGCGCGCTCCACAGAATGCGGCCGTCTTCCTGCGTCAGGCGCGCGTAGTAATAGTGTTCGCCGGGCGGCGGGGTGAGGGTGAGGGTGCCGTCCTGTAGCTCGGTGCTGTCCGGCGTGCCGCGCCGGCCGGGGACGCCGTGCACGATGGTGATGGCCGCCACGCCGGGGCCGGTACGGCCTGCGCCCGCGCTGTACTGCAGCGTCAGCGTCAGCGGGCCGCGGTTGACGAAGCGCTCGCCCATCACATGCCCGTTCGCTGTCAGTATCAGGCTGGAGGCTTTGTCCATCGTTGCGAACAGGCGGCGTGCGCGTATGGCTTCCAGCAGCGTGGCGGTGCCAAGCGGCTTGCCGCGCGGCAGCAGTATGCCGCTGCGGTTGGTGTACGCCGAGCCCCAGTTGGCGCAATGATTGTCCTGGTTGCTGCTGAAGGCCAGGTGATAGCCGGCTTCCAGCAGGCGCTGGCAAGTGGCTTCGTAGAAGCTGTGCCGCGTTTCCGTTTCGCGGTCGTTGGATGAGAAGGCCGCACTGTTCATTACTTCGCACAGGGCCATGGCTTCGTCGCCGTCCGCATTGAAGGCCAGTACCTGCGCGCCGATGCGGAACTGGTTCGCCGAGGGATGGTTGAACTGCCCCAGCAAGCCGCGCTCCCGCATCAGCGCATACAGCGCGCCATAATCGCCCTTGGCAACGAAGCTGTCGCCCATCAGCCGGCCATCGGCAGCGCGTTCCCAGGCCAGCAGCTCGGGGCTGTTCAGGATATTCAGGTGGCCGCCGTTGCTGATCACGCCCCATTCCATGCCGTACATGGCGGCAAAGTCCGGCTGCGCGCTGTTGAAGGCGGCGGCCTGCGCCAGGCCCTCGCGGTAGCGGCCGGTGGCGGTGTCCGCATCGGCATTCGGAGCGCTGCCTTCCGACCCGTCATACATATGGTTATGTTCGGACGTGAGCAGGAAGTCCAGCCCATGCCCATGTGCATAGGCATAGGCCTCGGCCGGCCCGTCCGCCGCGCTTTGCGGCGCCTGCGAGCCGGTGCAGCGGTCCAGCGGCCCGCCCCCGTCGCTGTGGCCGGTCTGGCTGTGCAGATTGCCGAGGTAGATATCGAAGGCGGGCTCGACAGCTTGCGCCGGCGCCAGCCTGACAGGCGGCAAGGCGCCCAGTGCCAGTTGCCTTTCCTGCTGCACGGGCGGTTCGCGCCGGCCGCGCAGTGCAGCTTCCAGGCGCAGGGTATAAAGTCCCGGCGCGGCGCGCAGCAGCGCACCCGGCGCCAGGCGCACCTGTGCCTGGCCCTGACGCAGCAGCGCCGCTCCTTGCCAGCGGCGCACCGTGCTCCCGTCCGGCCCAAGCAGGACCAGGCGCCAGCCCACCGTGGCAGCCGGGGCAGCGGGGTGGGCGAAGTGCAGCATGAAAGCATCTCCCGGCTGCGGACGGAGGGGCGTCTGGACCCAGGCTTCCAGTTCGTCATGCTCGCCGGAAAAAGCTGCTGGCGGCGCGAGCAGCAGCGCCGCCAGCATAAGCGTTGCCCAGCCGTAAGCGGACGGCCTGTCCATCCCGCTTCCCGCTAAGATAACGCCAGGACGAAACATTTCCTCACCTCCTGTCGCTTGGACAAGGCTGAGCAAATGCAAGTTCCCCTGGCCCCGTGCAGGAAGTTTGTTCTATCTCATGCTTTGATAGTATGCTGCCGCTATGCGCAAATCGTCCCCATCATCCCGCGGCCTGATCAGCAGTCGCCTGCTGCTTTGGGTGCTCGGCCTCGGGTTGGCGGCAGCCGTTGGCGCCACCTTGTACGTGACGGTACGCAATTCGGTGGAGGAGGATGCGCGCCTGCGTTTCGACAACCTCACGCGCGCCACGCAATACAGCATTTCGGCGCGGGTAAAAGCCTATTCCGATCTGGTGCGCGGCCTGGTGGCCCTGTTCCAGACCAGCGATGAACTCACGCGCACGCAGTTCCACAGCTATGTGAAGGCGCTCGACCTGCAGCAGCATTTCCCCGCGATCCAGTCCGTGAACTATGCGCCGGATGTGAGCCACGCGCAGCGCGCCGCGTTCGTGGCCCGCGTGCGGGCCGAGGGCTTCCCCGGCTTCGATATCAAGCCGGCCGGCGAGCACGATCATTACGCGCCGCTGACCTATATGGAACCGGTGATTCCCGGCCGTTTCGGCGTCAACATCATCGCCAACCCGGCCATTGAAAAGGCGCTGAACCTGGCGCGCGATACGGGCGCCATGAGCGCTTCGGGCCAGCCGGTGGTGGTGAAGGGGCCGAAGCCCCATATCGGTCTTGGCATGCGCCTGCCGGTCTACCGCGCCGGCGCGAAGGTGGACGATGTGGAGAGCCGCCGCGCGGCCTTCCTCGGTTCCGTCGGCATCGGTTTCTCGGTGGCGCAGCTGGTGCAGGGTGCGATTGACGAAATGGCGAACCGCCAGGTGCGCATGATCCTGTATTCGGACGCATCCAGCGAGCCGGATCGCCGCAGCCTGTCGATCACGCCGGATGACCGCCTGCTCTACAACGATAACGGCTCCATCGATGCGTCGCCGGCCCTGGCGCCGGATCCTGCCACGCATTTCGCTACCGTGCTGCCGATCGACTTCAATGGCAGCTTGTGGAAGGCGCAGTTCGTGGCCCGCAAGACGGACCTGATCAGCGGCTTTGACCGCTGGCTGCCGCTGGCGTCGCTGGCCATCGGCTTTACCGGCAGCCTGCTGTTCTTCGGCTATATGACCACGCTGTACACCCAGCGCCGCAGCGCCCAGGAGCAGCGCCGCCTGCTGGACAGCATCCTGAATAATGTCGATGCCCAGGTCTATATGAAGGGCGAAGACCGCCGCTACATCTATGTGAATGCCAAGATGGCGCAGGTAATGGGGCGGCCCGTGGACCAGATCGTGGGCCGCCTGGACCGCGAACTGATGCCGCTGGATGACGCCGACCGCGAATGGCAGGAAGACAGCCAGGTCTTCGTCGATGGCGCCAGGCGCAGCAGCGAAACCCAGTACACCGATGCCGATGGCGTGGTGCGCCACCTGTGGACGGTGAAGGCGCCGGTGGAACTGGGTGCGGATGCGCTGGCCGTCATCGCGCTGTCCACCGACGTGACGGAGCTGCAGCGGCTGAAGCAGGAGGCCCAGGCCGCCAACCGCGCCAAGAGCGACTTCCTGTCGAATATGAGCCACGAAATCCGCACGCCGATGAACAGCGTGATCGGCATGGCCCACCTCGCGCTCAAATCCGTCACCAATCCGAAGCAGCGCGACTACCTGCAGAAGATCTACCATTCTGGCCAGCACCTGATGGGCATCATCAACGACATCCTCGATTTCTCGAAGATTGAGGCGGGCATGCTGGAGCTGGAGTCGGTCGCGTTCGACCTGTCCGCGCTGCTGTCGAATGTGTGCAGCCAATTGAGCGAACAGGCCTCGCGCCGCAAGCTGGAGCTGGTGTGCGAGCTCTGGCCCGGGCTGGAACAGCAGGTGAACGGCGACCCCCTGCGGCTGGAGCAGGTGCTGCTGAATTACGTCAGCAACGCCATCAAGTTTTCAGAGAAGGGCAAGGTGCATATCCGTGCGCGCGCGGTGGAAGAGCGCGACAACAATGTGCTGGTGCGCTTCGAAGTGCAGGACCAGGGCATCGGCATGACGCAGCAGCAGCTGGCCAAGCTGTTCCAGTCCTTCCACCAGGCCGACACCTCCACCACGCGCCGCTACGGCGGTACCGGCCTGGGGCTCGTCATCAGCAAGCAGCTGGCGGAGCTGATGGGCGGCACGGTGGGCGTGGACAGCACGCCGGGCGTGGGCAGCACCTTCTGGTTCACCGCGCGCCTGCAGAAAAGCGTGCAGCTGCTGCAGCCGGCGGATGGCGAAGCGCTGGAGCCGGACCTGCGCGCCTCCATCCAGGGCGCCTCCATCCTGCTGGTGGAGGACAATATCTTCAGCCAGCAGGTAGGGCAGGAGCTGCTGGAGGATGCGGGGGCAGCGGTGGTTATCGCCAACAACGGCAAGGAAGCGATTGACCTCATGCTCAAGGAGCATTTCGACTGCGTGCTGATGGACGTGCAGATGCCGGTGATGGATGGCTACGAAACCACGCGCCTGATCCGCGCCGATCCGCGCCTGTCCGGCACCCTGGTGATTGCGATGACGGCCAACGCCGGCCGCGAAGACCAGGCGCGCTGCCTTGCCGCAGGCATGGATGAATTCGTGACCAAGCCCATTGCGCCCAACCTGCTGTTCTCCGTGCTCGCAAAGTGGATGAGCCAGCGCGCCGGCGACCGTGCGCCGCGCGCGCTGCCTTCGCAGGTGCCGGTGACGCCTCCCGCGCCACCGGTGGATACCGGTTCGGCCGAATTGTTCGACATGGCGATGCTGGCGCAAACCTTCGGCAACAAACCGGAAAAAATGCGCAAGTACGCGCTGATGTTCCTCGATTCGGCGCGCGACAGCCTGGCCGAAGTGGACGAAGCGCTGGGCCGCAGCGACAGCAAGCGCCTGGCCGAACTGGGGCACCGCATCAAGTCCTCCGCGCGGGCCGTTGGCGCCATGAGCTTCGCGGAGCTGTGCCTGGCCCTGGAACGCCTGAAACCCGACGCGCCGCCGCAGGAGGCGCAGGCCATCGTCAGCCAGATGCACCTGATGCTGGAGCGCCTGAAAACCCAGATCGCCGAGGAAATGTCTGCGCAGCTTCCCTGAGGAGGCGGGAGCGGCGATAATAGCGTTTCTATGACATCGAGCATCGCACCGGGTCTGATTATCCTGCACGGCAACCAGCTGGAACAGCTGCGGGCCGCCGTATTCCAGTGGCTGCGCGCGCATCCGCTTGACCCGCTCGAAACCGACATCTTCCTGGTGCAGTCCAACGGCGTGGCCGAATGGCTGAAGATCGCGCTGGCCGAAGAGGGCGGCGTATGCGCCGCTACCCGTGTGGCGCTGCCCGCGCGCTTCCTGTGGGAGGCTTACCGCGGCATGCTGGACCGCGAGCGGGTGCCCCGCATTTCGGCCTTCGACAAAGGCCCGCTGACCTGGCGCCTGATGCGCCTCCTGCCTGCGCTGCTGGCGCAATCCGTCTTCGCGCCGCTGCGCCACTTCCTGGGCGACGGCGATCCCGAACGGCGCCTGCAGCTGGCCGAGCGGCTGTCCGACCTGTTCGACCAATACCAGGTGTACCGCGCCGACTGGCTGGAAGACTGGGCCGCAGGCCGCAATGTGCTGCGCAGCGCGCGCGGCGAAGCGCTGCCGCTGCCGGAAGACCAGTGCTGGCAGGCCGCCCTGTGGCGGGCCGTGGTGGCCAGCGTGCCGGAACAGGAGCGCAGCCTGGGACGCGCCAGCGTGCATACGGAATTCGTGCGCGCCATCGAGCGCGGCGAGCAGCCTGCGGGCCGCCTGCCGCGCCGCGTGGTGCTGTTCGGCGTGTCCGCCTTGCCTTACCAGACCTTGCAGGCGCTGGCTTCGCTGTCCAACTTCACCCAGGTCATTCTGGCGGTGCCGAATCCCTGCCAGTTCTACTGGGGCGACATCATCGACGGCCGCGACCTGCTGCGCGCCGCCCACCGCCGCCAGAAGCTGCGCAATGGCCTGGACCTGGGCCAGGTTCCGCTGGAAGAACTGCATGCCCACAGCCACCCGCTGCTGGCCAGCTGGGGGCGCCAGGGCCGCGACTATATCCGCATGCTGGACGAATTCGACGCGGCAGCGGCCGGCGAGGGCAATGAACACCTGCGCGTGGACCTGTTCAGCGAAGGCGACGGCGAAACACTGCTGGCGCAAGTGCAGGGCGCCGTGCGCGACCTGCTGCCGCTGCGCGAACATGCCTTCCCCACGCCGCCGGACAGCGACCGCTCCATCGAATTCCACATCGCCCACAGCGTGCAGCGCGAAGTGGAAGTGCTGCACGACCAGCTGCTGGCGATGTTCGCCGCCGACAGCACGCTGCGCCCGCGCGACGTGGTGGTGATGGTGCCGGACATCGACGTTTTCACCGCTTCCATCCGCTCCGTCTTCGGCCAGCACCGGCGCGGCGACCCGCGTTTCATCCCGCACGAAATCGGCGACGTGAACGACCGCAGCGTGAATCCGCTGCTGGTGGCGCTGGAATGGCTGCTGCGCCTGCCGCAGCAGCGCTGCCGCCAGAGCGAGGTGCGCGACCTGCTGGACGTGCCGGTCGTGGCGAAACGGTTTGGCCTGTCGGACGACGACCTGCCCACGCTGGGCCTGTGGATCGAAGGCTCTGGCGTGCGCTGGGGCCTGGACCAGCAGCACCGTGCGGGTCTGGGCCTAGCCCCGGCCGGCGAACAGAATGCCTGGATCTTTGGCGTGCGCCGTATGCTGCTCGGCTACGCCAGCGGCAATGATGCGGCCTTCGGCGGCATCGAGCCGTACGGCGAAGTGGGTGGCCTCGATGCGGCGCTGGCAGGCTCGCTGGCGCTGCTGGTGGAACGCCTGCTGGCCTGGCGCGATATCCTGGACCAGGCGCGCACCCCCGCCGAGTGGGGCGCCCAGGCGCGCGCCTTGCTGGCCGCCTTCTTCGATGCGGAGGCGCAGGACGACAAGCTGACGCTGAACCAGCTGAACGAAACCCTGAACAAATGGCTGGAGACCTGCGAGAACGCAGGCTTCGACGAAGCGGTGCCGCTGGCCGTGCTGCGTGAAGCCTGGCTCGGCGCACTGGACGAACCCTCGCTGGAGCACCAGTTCGTATCCGGCGGCGTGACATTCTGCACGCTGATGCCGATGCGCGCCGTGCCCTTCCGCGTGGTCTGCCTGCTCGGCATGAACGACGGCGACTTCCCGCGCCGCGCCAGCAAGGCTGACTTCGACCTGCTCGCGCTGCCGGGCATGGCGCGGCCCGGCGACCGCTCGCGCCGCGACGATGACCGCTACCTGATGCTGGAAGCGGTGCTGGCCGCGCGCGACAAGCTGTACATCAGCTGGTGCGGCCGCAATGTGCGCGACAACAGCGAGCAGCCGGCTTCCGTGCTGGTTTCGCAGCTGCGCGATTATCTGAAGGCGGGATGGGGCCTGGACAGCCTGCATGGCCGCAGCACCGAGCACGCGCTGCAGCCCTTCAGCCGCGTCTATTTCGAAGACGGCGGCCTGCTCACCTACGCCGGCGAATGGCGTGCAGCGCACGCCGAAGAAACTGCGCCGGCCATCCCGGCTGACCTGCCGCCGTATGAACTGGATGAGAAATTCCGGCTGCGCCTGTCGGCGCTGGCGGCCTTCATCCGCCAGCCGGTACGCTACTTCTTCCGCCAGCGCCTTGGCGTGATGTTCGGCGAGTCGGCGCTGGTGGGCGAAGACGAAGAACCCTTCTCGCTGAACGCGCTGGAACGCTATGTGCTGGAAGACGTGATGCTGGACGATACGGGCGAAGAGGCCGAAACCAGCGTGCGCGCCAGCCTGGGTGCGCGCGCCGAGCGGCTGCGGCGTGAAGGCGTGCTGCCCATCGGGCTGCTGGGCGAACGCATGCAGGAAGAGCTGGTGGAAGCGCTGGTGCCGGTGCGCAGCAAATGGCTGGAGCTGCGCGCGCAGTACAGGGAAGACGCGCCCAAGCTGGCCATCAGCCTCACACTGGACGGCATCGCGCTGGAAGACTGGGTGGACCAGTTGCACCGCCACGACGGCGAAACGGTATGGCTGATGCAGATGTCCTCCAAGGCGCTGGATAAATCCGGCGAGCCGCGCGGCGACAAGCTGATTGGCATGTGGCTGCGCCAGCTGGCGGCGGCCGCGCAGGGGCAGCCGGTGGCCGGCATCCTGGTGGCGCGCGATGCCGTGCTGCGCATGGCGCCCCTTGAGCCGCAGGATTCGCACGCAATGCTGGCGGCGCTGGCCCGCCTGTGGCGCCTGAACATGGACAAGCCGCTGCCGGTGGCCTGCAAGACCGGCCTGGCGCTGGCGCGCGACGGCGACCCGCGCAGCGTCTACGATGGCGGCTTTGAAGTGAATGGTGAAGTGGATGACCTGTGCCTGGCCCGCCTGTGGCCCGATTTCGCGTCGCTATCGGCCGAACCGGAATTCACGGCGCGCTCGCTCGAACTATATGGCGCGCTCACCGAATGGCTGGCCAGATCGGTATCTGCCGAACCGCTGGCGGGGGAGGCCGAGTGAGCCAGCTGCTGAATGCCCTCAGCTTCCCGCTGCACGGCTCGCGCCTGATCGAAGCCAGCGCCGGTACCGGTAAAACCTGGACCATCGCCGCGCTGTATGTGCGCCTGGTGCTGGGCCATGGCGGCGAGGCGGCTTACCAGCGGCCATTGCTGCCGGCCGATATCCTCGTGATGACCTTCACCCGCGCCGCCACCCGCGAACTCTCGAACCGCGTGCGTGAGCGGCTGGTGGAGGCGGCGGCGTATTTCCGTGGGCAGTCCGATAAGGCCGATCCCTATCTGGACGCATTGCTGGAATCCTATCCGGGAGAAGCCGAGCGCCAGCAGGGGGCGCACCGCCTGATGCTGGCCGCAGAAACGATGGACGAGGCGGCGATTTTCACGATCGACGCCTGGTGCCAGCGTATGCTGCGCGAACACGCTTTCGACAGCGGCAGCCTGTTCGACGAAGAACTGGTGAGCGATGAATCCGCGCTGTTCGAAGACGCGGCGCACGACTATTGGCGGCAGCAGGTCTACCCGCTGAACGCCAATGCGCTGGCCCCGCTGCTGGCGGCTTGGCCGGATGTGGACGCGCTCAAGCAGTCGATCCGCGACCTGGTCTGGCGCGCGGAAACGCTGGGGGTGGTGGGCGGCGACTCGCTGGGCGCGCTGATCGCACGCGTGCAGCGTGAACAGCAGGCCATGCTCGCGGGCCTCAAGCAGGGCTGGGCCGAACGTGCCGACCGCATGGAGCAGTGGGTCCTGCAGCAGCGCGAAGCCTCGCCCAAGTGCTTTAACGGCGTGAAGATGAAGCCGGAATCGGTCGCGAAGTGGTTCGCCGCCTTGCGCGAATGGGCTGCCGATCCGCGCGCCGTGCTGCCCGACCTGACCGCGAAGAACTGGGAACGCCTGACGCCGAACGGCTTGCTGGACGCCTGCGCCAAGGGTTTCGCGCCCCAGCTTCCGGCGGACTTCGATGCCGTGGCGCCCCTGCAGGCTTCTTTGCAGGCCATCACCCCGCTGAAGCATATGCTGCTGCGCCATGCCGCATCCAGCGTGGCGGGCCGCATGAAGGAACTCAAGCAGCGCAACCGCCAGTTCGGTTTTGCCGACATGCTGGAGCGCCTCAAGTACGCGCTGCTGGGGGCCAACGGCGCCGCGCTGCGCAAGCGCATCACGGAGCAGTATCCGGTGGCGCTGGTGGATGAATTCCAGGATACGGCGCCCAGCCAGTACCAGATTTTCAACCTGCTGTACCGCGTGGCCGAGAACGACCCCGCGCTGGGCCTGTTCCTGATTGGCGACCCCAAACAGTCGATCTATGGTTTTCGCGGCGCCGACATCCACAGCTACCTGGCGGCCCGCCGCGCCACCGAAGGCCGCCACTACCAGCTCGGCACCAACTTCCGCTCCACGGCGGACGTGGTGCAGGCGGTCAACCAGATTTTCCTGCATGCGGAACGCGCGGTGGGCGAGGGCGGCTTCGCGCGCGGCGCCTTCCGCTTCCGCGACGGCGACATGAATCCGCTGCCCTTCGATGCGGTGGATGCCAAGGGCCGCCCCGAAAAACTGGTGGGCATCGATGGCGATATTCAGGCGCTGACGGTGTCCTGCGGCGTGGAGGGCCTGAAGGCCGACGCCTACCGCGAGTTTTTCGCCCATCACTGCGCCGAACACATCGTGTGCCTGCTGAACGACGAGCGGGCGGGCTTCGCCAATGGCGCGGAATTCAAGCGCCTGCAGCCGGCCGATATCGCCATCCTGGTGCGCGACCGCAGGGAAGCGGGCGCCATCCGCAAGGCCCTGCAGCAGCGCGGTGTGCCCAGCGTTTACCTGTCGGACAAGGATTCGGTGCTGAAGAGCGAAGAAGCGGCCGATGTGCTGCGCTGGCTGACGGCGCTGGCCAGTCCGCTGGACGGCGCGCTGGCGCGGGCGGCCTTCGCCACGCGCACGGCGGGGCTGTCGCTGGCCGAACTGGCGCAGCTGTCGGCGGATGAACTGGCATGGGAGCAGCGCGTTGAACAGCTCAAGGCCCTGCATGGCGTGTGGCAGCGCCAGGGCGTGCTGGCCATGCTGCGCCGCTTTATCCATGAACTCAGGCTGCCTGCAGCGCTGCTGGCGCAGCCCGGCGGCGAACGGCGCCTGACCAACCTGCTGCACTTGGCCGAACTGCTGCAATCGGCCAGCCGCCAGCTCGATGGCGAGCAGGCGCTGATCCGCTGGATGGCGGAACAGATCGAAGGCGACGACAGCGGCGGCGACGAGCGCGTCCTGCGCCTGGAATCGGATGCGGAACTGGTCAAGGTGGTGACCGTGCATAAATCCAAAGGCCTGGAATACCCGCTGGTCTACCTGCCGTTTGCCGTCACGGCGCGCAAGGCGGAAAAGCGCAACCGCAGCTTCCTCGAATTCACCGACGGTGAAGGCGCGCGCCGCATCGACCTGGCGCTGACGGATGAAGCGCTGGAGGCTGTGGAAGCCGCGCGCATCGCGGAAGACCTGCGCCTGCTCTATGTGGCGCTGACGCGCGCCCGGCACTTCCTGTGGCTGGGCGTGGCCGCGCTGCCGTCGCGCAAAGCGGGCGAGAACACGCTGCACGAATCGGCGCTGGGCTATCTGCTCACCGGCGGCGAGCCGCTGCCGTCGGACCAGCTGCTGGAACGCTGGGAAAGGCTGCGCGGCGATTGCTCCGCCATCGGCCTCGCGCGGCTGCCCCAAACAGGCCGGCCCACCATGCTGAAACGCGTGGAACAGCGCCCGCCATTGCTGGATGCGCGGCCTTTCAGGGCCAGCTTCGAGCGTGACTGGTCGGTGGGCAGCTTCACCTCGCTGGCCCGCCGCACCGGGCCCGCAGCCTGGACCCGCTCACCGGTGCCGGCGCCGGTACCGCGCGATGCGCTGGAAGAGAAGCTGCTGGAAGACGCGGACCGTGACCTTCCAGGACGCGTCGAAGACACGCCATGGCACCGCTTCCCGCGCGGTTCCGTGCCCGGCAATTTCCTGCACGAGCAGCTGGAGTGGCTGGGCCAGGAAGGCTTCACCACCGTGCACGACCCGCATTTTGAAACCCGCCTCGCGCGCCGTATCGAGCGCGCCGGATGGGCCAACCGTTTCGAGGACGCGCTGGCCTGGCTGCGCGCCATCGCCACCACGGAACTGCCGCCGCTCGGCGCCGCGCTGGACTGCCTGCATGGCGTGCTGCCGGAAATGGAGTTCTGGTTCCCCAGCGAGCGCCTGGCCACGCAAGCGCTGGACCAGCTGTGCAGCCAGCATCTGCTGGAAGGTATCGCGCGCCCCGCGCTGCCGGAACGCGAGCTGCACGGCATGCTGAAAGGCTTCTGCGATCTCGTGTTCGAACATGAAGGGCGCTACTGGGTGCTGGACTACAAATCGAACGCGCTGGGCGGCAGCGATGCGGCTTATCACAAGGGCGCGCTGGCGCTGGGCATGGCCGAACACCGCTACGACATGCAGGGCGCCATCTACATGCTGGCCCTGCACCGCCTGCTGCGCAGCCGCCTTGGCGAACAGTACGATCCTGCGCAGCATCTGGGTGGCGCCATCTTCTTCTTCCTGCGCGGTATAGCGAATCCGCAGACGCACGGCTGCTGCGTGCTGGCGCCCGATCCGGTCTTGCTGGACGGCCTGGATGCATTGCTCGGAGGAGGCAGCCATGGCTGACAGTGCCGCGCTGCTGGAACAGATCGAGCTGCTGACCGAAGCGGGCCGGCTGCGCCGCCTGAGCGGCGCCTTCGCGCGCTTCATCACCGGCCTTGGGCAGGACTCGCCGCCGCTGATGCTGGCCAGCCTGCTGCTGTCCGAACTGGAAGGCCGTGGCCACAGCTGCCTGATGCTGAATGACCTGGGAGGCGATCCTTCCGGCCTGCTGGGCTGGAGCGAAGGCGAATGGAGCGTCTTGCGTGCTGCGGCCGGCTCCTTGCCGCGCAATGCCGCCGGCTGGCGCACCCTGCTGCAGGCGCGCGAAGCCGTGTGGCCGGTGGGCGGCCTCGACTTCAATCAGCCGCTGGTGCTGGACGGCGAACGCCTGTACCTGCGCCGCTACTGGCGCGACGAGACCACGGTGGCCCATGCCGTGCGCCAGCGCGCGCAGGCCACGCACCCGGTAGATACCGCCGAAGTGCGGCGCTGGCTGGACCGCCTGTTTGACCACGCAGCGCGTAACGGCGGGCCTGACTGGCAGAAGATCGCCTGCGCGGTAGCCCTGCGCGGCGACCTTGGGGTGATTACCGGCGGTCCCGGGACCGGCAAAACCTACACGGTGGCGCGCCTGCTGGCACTGCTGTTTGCCATGGCAGGCCCGCAGGCCGGATCGCTGCGCATCGCGCTCGCCGCGCCAACCGGCAAGGCGGCGGCCCGCCTCAAGCAGTCCATCGACGGCGCCCTCGATCAGCTCGCGGGCAAGCTGGGCACTGACTTGCCGCTGCGCGAACTGGCGGCCCGCATGGGCGCGGCGCGCACGCTTCACAGCCTGCTGGGCGCGCGCCCCGACACGCGCAGCTTCCAGCACAACGCCGGCAATCCGCTGGAAGTGGACGTGCTGATCGTGGATGAGGCATCGATGGTGCACCTGGAAATGATGGCCGCGCTGCTGGCAGCCTTGCCGCCGCACGCGCGCCTGATCCTGCTGGGTGACAAGGACCAGCTGGCATCGGTGGAAGCAGGCGCCGTGCTGGGCGACCTTTGCCATGATGCGGAAGCGGGCAACTACAGCTCTGAAACGCTGGCCTATGTTGAAGCGGCGGCGGGCCAGCAGATTCCACCAGGCTTCACCGGCAGCGGCAGCGCGCTCGCGCAGCAGATCGTCATGCTGCGCCAGAGCCGGCGCTTCGGCGGCCCGATCGGCAAGCTGGCATTGGCAGTCAATCACGGCGATGCCGACGCGGCGCGCACGGTGCTGCGCGGCGACAGCGGCGGCGTGCTGCACTGGATCGATCCGGCCCAGCCATCCGACGTGCTGCAACTGGCGCTGCAGGGCAGGGAAGGCGCAGCGGGCGGCTACCGCGATTACCTGCAGAAGATCCGCACCATGCCGGAACATGCAGACCCCGGGCAGCATGAAACCTGGGTGCGCGAGGTGCTGGCCAGTTTCGAAGCCTTCCGCCTGCTGTGCGCCGTGCGCGAAGGCGAGTGGGGCGTGGCGGGCCTGAATGAGTCCATCGAGCAAAGGCTGGAAGCGGCGCGCCTGATCCGGCGCCGCAGCGAATGGTATGTGGGGCGGCCGGTCATGGTCACCCGCAACGACTACGCTACCGGCGTCTATAACGGCGATATCGGCCTCACGCTGCCCGACCCGGCGCGCCCGGGCACACTGCGCGTCTACTTCAGCGACGGCGAGTCGGTGCGCAGCGTGCTCGCCACGCGGCTGCGCAATGTGGATACGGCGTACGCGATGACGGTGCACAAATCGCAGGGATCGGAATTCCGGCACACGGTGCTGGTGCTGCCGCGCGATGGCGGCACGGTGCTGGCGCGGGAACTGATCTACACCGGCATCACGCGCGCCAGGGAGTTTTTCACGCTGGTGTCGCCGAACGCCGCGGTGCTGCCTGCCGCCATCGCGGAGCGCACCCACCGCGCCAGCGGCTTGCGCGGCCTGATCGGGCAATAAAAAAGGACGCCGCGGCGTCCTTTGTCCTTACGAAGCCGCGCGGCGGCGGCGCGGTTTCGAGGCCTTTGCCTTCTTGCGGCCATTCGCCTTCATTACCTTCGGCTCATCGGCGCCGGTAATGAAGCGGCGGATATTCAGCGCATCCATCAGGCGCGCGGAACTCGCCTTTGCGTTCAGCAGCACCACGGAAACGTTCTTGCCCGCTGCCGTCATGCGCATGATCAGGCAGCGGCCCGCTTCTTCCGTATAGCCGGTTTTCGAGAGGCCGATATCCCAGCCCTTGGCGCCCACCAGGCGGTTGGTGTTGTGGTACTCGACGGCGCGGCCCTTGATCTTCATGGTCTCGCGAGTGTCGGTGGTCAGGCGCGTGATTTCAGGATACGCGGCAGCGGCGGTCGCCATTTTCACCAGGTCGGTGGCCGTGGAAGTGTTCTGCGGCGACAGGCCGGTCGGTTCGGCGATGCGGGTCTGGCTCATGCCCAGGGCGCGGATCTTGGCGTTGACGGCAGCCTTGAAAGCGGTGGGGCCGCCTGGATAGGTGCGGGCCAGCGAAGCGGCGGCGCGGTTATCGGAGGACATCAGGGCCAGCTGCAGGATCTCGCCGCGCGTCAGCTTGGCGCCCACCGGCACGCGTGAGGTGCTGTGCTTGAGCAGGTCAACGTCTTCCTTGTCGATGCTGATTTCTTCGTCCATGTCCAGCTTGGAATCCAGCACCACCATGGCGGTCATCAGCTTGGTCAGGGAAGCGATCGGCACCACGGCATTGGCGTTCTTTTCCAGCAGCACCTTGCCGGTGCCGTCCTCAACCACCAGCACGGATTGCGAGCCAAGGCGTACGTCCGCCAGGGCAGCGGCGGACAGCGAGAGCATCAACGCAGCAGCAGCGAAATGTTTAAGCATGGGAATCTAGCCGTATGGAAATATTTTGCAAGCTTAGAGAATAACATTAAAGTGATTTCTCATCCAAGGTATGTCAGCCGTTCACCACAAAAATTTCACAGTAAACGCAAAAAAGGCCGCTGATCGCGGCCTTTTGCATGCCATTTTACTTATTTGGACGCGAAGATCTTGTCGAACTCGCCGCCATCGTCAAAGTGGCGTTTCTGGGCTGCGCGCCAGCCGCCGAACACATCATCCACGGTGAACAGGGTGATCGGCTTGAAGGTTGCCGCATATTTCTTGGCCACCGCGGCCGAGCGCGGGCGCAGGTAGTGCTTGGCGATGATTTCCTGGCCCTGTTCGGTGTACAGGAAGTTCAGGTAGGCGGTGGCTTCCTTGCGGATGCCTTTCTTGTCGACCACTTTATCGACCACGGCCACCGGCGACTCGGCCAGGATGGAGATGGACGGGTAGACGATATCGAAGTTATCGCCGAACTCGGCGCGCACCAGCTGCACCTCGTTCTCGAAGGTCACCAGCACATCGCCGATCTGGCGCTGGGTGAAGGTGGTGGTGGCTGCGCGGCCGCCGCCGTCCAGCACCGGCACGTTCTTGAAGATCTTGGTCACGAGATCACGGGCCTGGGCGTCGTTGCCGCCTTTTTTCAGCACCGAGCCCCAGGCGGCGAGATAGGTGTAGCGGCCATTGCCGGCGGTCTTCGGGTTCGGAATCACCACCTGCACGCCGGGCTTGGCCAGGTCGGCCCAGTCCTTGATGCCTTTCGGATTGCCCTTGCGCACCAGGTAAACCATGGTCGAATAGCTTGGAGCCGCGTTGTTCGGGAACTTCTTGGCCCAGTCCTGCACCACCAGGCCGCGGTCGGCCAGCATGTCGATGTCATTGGCCTGGTTCATGGTGACGACCGCAGCTTCCAGGCCGTCGGCCACGGAGCGGGCCTGCTTGGAGGAGCCGCCGTGCGACTGCTTCACGTTCACGTCGGTGCCGGTCTGCTTCTTGTAGGCCGCTTCGAAGGCCGGATTGATTTCCTTGTAGAGTTCGCGCGCCACGTCATAGGAGACGTTCAGCAGCGTCACATCATCGGCAGAGGCGGCAACGGGCAGGGCCAGGGAGGCGGCGGCGAGAGTAGCGACGAGCAGGCGGGAGGCGGAGCGGCGGGCAGCGCTAAATTCGGTTTTCTTATTTGGCATGACGGTTCCTGAAGTAAAAACAGATATCGAATGATGGGTTCTTTTGATGCGGATCGCCAAGAATCTTTCGTAATATGCTTAGACATTCCCTGAGCCACGTTTGTGCGCGCTTTGTTGTATAGTCCGGCCTTGGAACGAAGATTTTTGTGAGTACACATGGGTTTTGAAATTCGCAGAGCGGAAGCAGGGGACGCCGAGGCAGCATGCCAGGTGCTGCGCCGGTCCATCTCGGAATGCTGTGTACCCGACCACCATAACGACCCCGCGATCCTGGGACCGTGGCTGGGCAACAAGACGCCGCAGATGGTGGCCAGCTGGTTCGAATCCCCGACCAACCACGCCTTCGTGGCCACCAGCGAAGGGCGGGTGGTCGGCGTGTCGCTGCTCACCAGCGCCGGCAAGCTGGCGCTATGCTATTTGCTGCCGGAAGCGCGCGGCCATGGCGCGGGCAAGGCCATGCTGCAGCAGGTGGAAGCGCTGGCGCTGGAGCTCGGCATCAAGAGCCTCTTCCTGCACAGCACGGCAACCGCCGAAACCTTCTTCGCCGGCCTCGGCTACGCCGCCGACGGCAACGTCCGCTCCCCGTACGGGGTAGAAACCATCCTCTTCTGGAAATCCCTCACCGCCGACGGCTGCCCGCCCGACGCCACCAAGCGCAAGCGCTTCTGCAGCTGCAGCAGCAACTAATTTCCTAATCAGGTCAGACCCTAATTCAGCAGCAACTATTTCCTAATCGGGGTCAGACCCCAATTTAAAAGAAATATTGCAAATCAATCGGGGTCAGACCCCGATTAAGAAATGTTTTTTAGTGGGCGAGGGTGCCGGTGGCGAAGGCTTTGAGTTCGCCGGTGGCGAAGGGGATCCAGCCGCTTTCGCTGTCGACCGGCTCGGTTGCGATCAGGGCCTGGCGGCCGTCGAGGCGGTAGTGCAGCTTGGTCGAGCAGTGGGCGTACAGCGTTTCGCCATTGGAGAGGATGAAGTTGAAGGTGCCGTGGGCCGCAATGCCGGCCGACAGCTCGGCCAGCGCGGCGTGCAGCTCGGCCGCCGCCGGCGCTTCGGCGAAGCGTTCTGCCAGGCGCGACAGCAGGTAGCAGAAGGCTGCTTCGCTGTCCGTGTCGCCCTGCGGCACGAACTGGCCTGCTGCCGGCGCGAAGCCCTTCAGGTCGCCATTGTGGGCGAAGGACCAGGTCTGGCCCCACAGCTTGCGCGCGAATGGGTGACTGTTTTCCAGCGCGATGCGGCCCTGCGTGGCCTTGCGGATGTGCGCCAGGATGTTGCGCGCCCGCAGCGAGGCGCCGCGGATGCGCGCCGCCAGCGGCGACTCCACGCACGCGCGGTGGTCCGTGAACAGGCGGCAGCGCTTGCCGCTGTGGAAGGCGATGCCCCAGCCGTCCTTGTGCTCGTCAGTACGGCCGCCACGCTCTGCGAAGACGTCGAAGAACTGGCCAAGGTCGGCTGGCTTGCTGCTGTTGACTGCGAGGAGCTGGCACATGCTGTTTTACCACCTGATTGAACACGCCTCTACGATACCGGCGCACGCTTATAACCAGAACTAATCTTTTCTAATATGTTTATGTGTGCAGCGGCATATAACGCGGCCGCATAAGCATCGGCGAAACCATTCGTTCTCTAAGCTTTGCCCGCGCCGTAGTCTGGCGGCTTCAAGGCAATCCGCAGAGGCAGCAATGACGTATCCCGTTCTCCAGCAGTACCTGGCCCGGCTCGGTACCGGCGAAAGTTCCCACAGCAGCATCTGGCTCGACGAGCGGGGCAGGGCGCGCGGGCGCTTTTTCAATTGCACCATGGGCAGCGTGTTCCAGCCGGTGCGTGAACTGGACAGCGGCCGCATCATCGCCGCCGAGGGCCTGGCGCGCAGTGCGACCGGAGAGGACGACGGCCTGTCCCTGTGGCGCATGCTGGACCACGCCGCCAGCGATGACGAATCCATCGAGCTGGACCGCCTGTGCCGCATGCTGCATGCCATCAATTTCTTCCGCCAGCCGGAAAGCGATGGGGTGGACCTGCACCTGAACGTGCACGCCCGCCTGCTGGGCGCCGTGAGCAGCAACCACGGCTACGCCTTCCGCCGCATCCTCGATGCGCTGGGCCTGCCGCTCGAACATATCGTGCTGCAGCTGCCGGAGGCCACGCCGCAGCAGAGCTGGCTGCTCAACTATGTGGCCGATAATTACCGCCGCAACGGCTTCCGCTTCGGCGCGGCCGCCGCCAGCGCGCAGGAAGCCCTGCAGTTGCTGGACCGGGTGCGGCCGGACGTGATCCGGGTCGATGCCCGCCAGCTGGGCGATGCCAGGGCGCTGCCGGAGCTGCTGCAGCGCGCCGCCGAGTCCAGCGCCCGCATCGTGTTCCGCCGCATCGAAGACAGCGCCACGCTGGCAGCCCTCAGCAGTTCGGCCGCGCAGACCTGCGTGTGGCCGCTGGTGCAGGGCCATGTGCTGGACCAGCCAGCCGCCGGGCTGCCGCGTGCCGAGGAGGCCGCCGCGGCTTAGGCCAAGCTTAAACTTGTGGTAATTTGCGCCACAAACTTAAAGCGTTTTCTCAACTCCCTCCGCTATACGCTATAGTTCACCCTATCGCTATCATGGGATGGTTCTATGGCAACACGCAGAGCATTCATTCAGCAGTCCCTGGCCCTGGTCGGTGCGCCGATGCTGGGCTTCACGTCGGCCAAGGCGCAGGATATTGCGCCACCGCCGGACCTGTTCGACGCGCAGATGCTGGACCTGGAGTTCTGGGTCAAGCCGCGCACCATAGCCGTCACCCGCCCGCAAAGCGGGGAAAAGAGCCGGGTGCTGTACTGGAAGGATGGCGAGCTGATCGATTCAGCCTACCAGGAGCTGTGCCACCTGCTGCGCGACGTGAACGGCAAGGAAACCGCGCCCATCGATCCCAAGCTGCTGGAAACCCTGTGGGGCACCCAGGCCTTCGTGGCGCGCTACGGCATCGATAGCCCGGTCGAGATCCTGTCCGGCTACCGCACGCCGGCCTCCAACAAGCGCCTGATCGAGCAGGGCGTGCCGGCCGCGCGCCAGTCGCTGCACATGGAAGGCAAGGCGGCCGATATCCGCATCGCCAACCTGAATGCGGAAGTGCTGGGCGAGCTGGTGAAGAGCTTCCGCCAGGGCGGCGTGGGCTTCTACTACCGCGAAGGCCCGCGCGGCGGCTGGATTCATGCCGACACGGGCCTCAAGCGGACCTGGAAAGGCTAGCTGTAGTAATAGGGATTCGGCGGCACGCTGTCCTTGCGCTGCCGGTCCACTGCATCCAGGTCGAGCCGGTGGTCCCACCAGATATTCCAGCCGCGCCGCTGGTCTTCTCGCACGCCGGGATGTTGTTCCATGTAGCGATCGATGAATTCTTCAAATTCCGAGACATATCGCGTCAGTTTCATCTTCCCTCCTTCTTCGGTTACACTGCTGCGCTATGCAGCCTGATGATAATGACGATGCGGCCACGCCGCGCTTCCGCCCCGTGCCATGGATGGCACTGGAAACGCCGGCCGACGTCGAACTGTGGATCGCCGAACATAACCTCGCCCTGCAGGAGCATGTCGGCAAGAACGAAACCGGCTATGGCGTGTGCTTCACGCTGGCCGAAGGCGGCGACATCTATATGCAGACCGCCGATGGCGCCATTTTCCTCGATGTTACGCCCGACGCCGATTGGGTGTCGCCCCTGATCGTGGCCGTGTCCCAGGATGAGCCGCCGAAAGGCTCGTTGTGGGTGCTGCCCGACGATAAACTGGTGCAGCTGGTGCTGGGCCTGTCCCCGCTGATTGCCAGCACCACCCTTGTCGTTGGCCACAACTTCGGCCGCCGCCGCTTTTTCTGACCGGAAGGAATTCCCGCATGCGCAAACCCGTCCTGAGCCTGGCTGCATCCCTGCTGCTGGCTGCTGCCTCCCTGCACGCTTCGGCGGCCGACCTGCTGGCCACCATCAAGGCGCGCGGCACGGTTACCGTGGCCATGGAGGGCACCTATCCGCCCTTCAATTTCAAGGACCAGAAAACCGGCCAGCTGGCGGGCTATGACGTGGATGTGGCGAACCTGCTGGCGAAGAAGCTGGGCGTGAAGGCGCAGTTCGTGGCCACCGAATGGCCGGCCATCCTCGCCGGCCTCGCCGCGAAACGCTACGACATGATCGTGTCCCAGGTCACGGTGAATCCGGTGCGCGAGCAGAGCTTCGAGTTTTCGACGCCCTATACTTATTCCTCGCCCATGCTCATCCTGCGCAAGAACGACAACAGCAACTACCGCAGCCTGGCCGACCTGAAAGGCAAGCGCGTGGGCGCCGGGCAGGGCAGCGTGTACGAACAGCAGGCGCGGGCCGCAGGCGGCATCGACGTGAAGAGCTATCCGGCCGCCCCGGAAAACCTGGCCGACCTGGCCGCCGGCCGCATCGACGCCGCGCTGAACGACAGCCTGATTACCGCCTGGCTGCTGAAAACGACGAAGCTGCCGGTGAAGGCGGGCGCCCGTGTGGGCAATGTGGAGCGCGCAGCCGTGACCTTCCGCAAGGGCGATCCCGCATTCAAGGCCGCCATCAACAAGGCGCTGGCCGACGCCGCGGCCGACGGCAGCCTGGCCGCCATCTCGGTCAAGTGGTTCGGCATCGACGTCAGCAAGGCGCCGTAAGCGATGGACTGGATGGAACTGCTGGAGCTGGCCGCGCCGGTCATGCTCAAGGGCGCCGGCTACACGGTGCTGTATGCGGTGGCGGCCATGCTGGGCGGCCTGCTGATCGGTTTCCCCGTGGCCGTGCTGCGCATCGTGCCGTGGAAGCTGGCGCGCTGGCCCGCTGCCTTCTACGTGAGCCTGTTCCGCGGCACGCCATTGCTGGTGCAGCTGTTCGTCATCTATTACGGCCTGCCCAGCGTGGGCATCGAGTTCTCGCCGGTCACGGCGGGCGTGCTGGCGCTGAGCCTCAATTCCGGCGCCTACCTGTCGGAAAGCCTGCGTGGTGCCATCCTCAGCGTGGCGCGCGGCCAGTGGTCGGCCAGCTACAGCCTCGGCATGGGTTATGGCGCCACCCTGCGCTGGATCGTGCTGCCGCAGGCGCTGCGCATTGCCGTGCCGGCCATGAGCAACACGCTGATCAGCCTGATCAAGGATACCTCGCTGGTGTCCGTCATCACCATGGCCGAGCTCATGCTTGCCACCAAGGAAGTGATCGCCACCACCTTCCAGCCGCTGCCCCTGTATATGGCCGCGGCCGCCATCTACTGGGTGCTGAGTCTGGCCTTCGAGGCCGTGCAGCGCCATGCCGAGCGGCGCCTGAACCGTTCGCACCAGCACGGCTGAACACGGCTGGCGCGCTCCCTCGACATCACCAATTGTGCATGGTAGGCTGGGAACCAGGTTTTCCAGCGGAGGGCTTATGGAGAAGGACCAGCGTGCGCCGGACCTGCCGCAGGGCCTGGCGCCGGGCGTCGCAGGCATCGCCGGCCTGCTGCCGCATGAGGCCATGCTGGCCGCCATGGGCGGCAGCCGCAGCATGGCGCTGCCCGAAGACCTGCCCCTGAGTCCGGCCCGCCTGCGGCTGGAGCGCGAACAGGACCTGTTCAATGAACTGTATCTGCTCGCGCCGGTCGGCTATCTGCTGCTGGGGCTGGACAGCCTCGTCCTGCAGAGCAATGTGCTGGCCGCCAGCCTCCTGGGCCTGGCGCGCGGCGCGCCCGGCCGCCACCATTTCCGCGATTTCGTTGTGCCCCGTTTCCTCGAGGATTTTGCCTGCTTCATGCGCCATGCGCTGAACAGCGAGCAGGCGCAGCGCTGCCAGCTCAAGCTGCGCGCGCGGCCCGGTGCGCCCGAGTGCGCGGTGACCCTGATCGGCAGCGCCGCCGCCGGCGGCCAGGCCGTGCGGGTGGTGGTGGAGACGGCAGAAGGGCGGCTGCCGGCCTTGCAGCAGAGCGAGGAACGCTTCCGCCGCATCGTGCACATGGCGCGCGAGGGCATCTGGGAAATCGACGCCAATGCGCGCACCAGCTTTGTCAATCCGCGCATGGCCGCCATGCTGGGCTACGGCATCGAGGAGATGCTGGACCAGCCGCTGGTGCGCTTCATGGACCATGAAGGGCGCTCCATCCTGGAGCGCAATATTGCGCGCCGCCAGCAGGGCCTGGCCGAGCGCCACGAGTTCAAGTTTCTGCACAAGGCCGGCCATGAGGTGTGGGCCAGCCTGGACACCAATCCCATCTTCGATGCACACGGCGTGTACCTGGGCGCGCTGGCCCTGGTCAATGAGCTGGACAGCCAGGTGCTGCCGGCCGGCATGGCCTGGCAGCAGACCAGCTTCGATCCGCTGACCGGCTTGCCCAACCGCCATATCCTGTACGACCGCCTGGGCCAGGAAATGAAGAAGTGCCGGCGCGAACAGCACTATCTGGCCCTGCTGTACATCGACCTCGACCAGTTCCGCCTGATCAACGAGCAGCTGGGCCGTGCCCAGGGCGACGCGCTGCTGGCCGAAGCCGCCGTGCGGCTGGGCGCGGCCATGCGCGCCTCCGATTCGCTGGCGCGGACCGGCGGCGACGAGTTTGCGGCCGTGATCGGCGGGCTGGAGGACATCGCGCTGGCCGAGCGGGTGGCCCAGCACCTGCTGGGCGCGCTGAACCAGCCTTTCCCGCTGGCGGGCGGCAAGGCCATGGTGTCGGCCAGTATCGGCATCGCCCTCTATCCTTCGGATGCGGCCGACCCGGAAGACCTGCTGCGCCATGCGGAACAGGCCATGTACGCGGCCAAGAATGCCGGCCGCCACCGCTACAGCTATTTCACCGGCAGCATGCAGGCTGCGGCCCAGCAGCGCCTGCGCCTGGCGGCCGAGCTGCGGCGCGCCGTCGTGCAGCATGAGTTCGAGCTGGTCTACCAGCCCATCGTGCAGCTGGCCACTGGCCAGGTGGCGCGCGCCGAAGCCCTGCTGCGCTGGCGCCACCCGCAGCGCGGCCTGCTGGCCCCGGCGGACTTCATCGGCAATGCGGAAACAGCCGGCCTGATGGGCGAAATCAGCGACTGGGCCTTCCGCGAAGCGGCGCTGCAGGTGCAGCGCTGGCAGCGCGAACTGGGGCGGCCCTTCCAGGTCAGCGTCAACCATTCGCCCAGCCTGCTGCGCGGCGGCGGCTGCTGCGACGAGTGGGGCGCCTTCCTCGACGGCCTGGGGCTGCCGCCGCGCAGCATCGTGCTCGATATCCGCGAGTCCATGCTGGGCGAGGCAGGCCCGGACACCCTGGCCCAGCTGCGCCGTTTCCACGCCATGGGCCTGCAGGTGGCACTGGACGATTTCGGCACCGGCCAGGCCGCATTGGCCGATCTCAGCCAGGCTGACATCGACTTCCTGAAAATCGACCACAGCCTGGTGGCCGGCCTGCCGCAGGACGCAGGCCAGCGCGCCATGTGCGAAGGCATCGTGGCGCTGGCGCACAAGCTGGGACTAGAGGTGGTGGCGGAAGGCGTGGAGAACGTACAGCAGCTGGCGGCGCTGAAGGCGGCAGGCTGCGATTATGCGCAGGGATTCGTGCTGGCGGCGCCGATGGCGGCCGCCGAGGTGGCGGCGCGGGCGCGCAAGGGCAGGGGGCTCAGCGCAAGCTGAGCAGGGACACCACGCGTTCGCGGTTGATGCCCACCAGCGCCGAGGTCAGCGCCAGCAGCGACTGGTAGCCGGGCTCGTCGGCGATATTGGCGAACTGTTCGGCCAGATTGTCCACGCCCGCCGTTTCAATCTCCGGCATGGCCGCATCGGCGCGCACCGAGGCGTTGCTCAGTTCGGCACGCACCTTGGACAGCGCCGCTTCCACGTGGGACAGGGCCTGCATCACCTGCTGCAAGGTGGCGCGCATGGCTTCGATATCGGCTGTGCCCCAGGCTTCCGGCGCAATCGGCGATGGTTCCGCCTCCGCCTTCAGGCGGTTCAGCTGGCCGGTTGGGAAGCGGATGCCGCTGCCCTGTACCGCAATGGCGTCGCGCACGCCGGGCCAGTTGGCTTCCGAGGTCGAGAACTGCAGTTCGCCCTGCTGGGTCAGGCCGGCGCGCACGCCGGCCGGCGACAGGGCGGCGTCGAAGCGGCCCACGATCTCGGCATCCGACAGGCCGGGGCTCAGGTGCACCGAGCGCAGGCTTTGCGGGCCGGTGCCGACCGCGACGGCCAGGGTTTCGCGGCCGCCGTTGCGCAGATTGGCCAGGTTCATGCCACGCACGCTGAAACGCTGGGCCGATGGTTCGGTGCTGTAGTTCAGGCGGTTGTCCAGCGTGCCGCCCGACGCTTCCTGGCGCTGGCGCCAGGTATCGGTGAAGTGGCGGATGCGCTGTTCCACCTGGCCTTCACGCATCTGGCGCGTGGCCAGCTTGGCGCTGAGGTCGGATTTCAGGGCGCGCAGCTGGGCCGCACTCTGTTCAAGAAAGTCGACCGCCTGTTGGGCGCTGGAGATATCGTTCTGCAAGGGCTGGTCCCAGTTGCTCAAGCCGCGGCGCAAGGGCGCGGAAGGCTGCGCCGGCGCAGAGCTGGCGGCAGTTTCCTGGGCATCGCTCTGTTCCGCCAGGTTGAGCGGGTCCAGCTGGCTGGCCGAGGTGGCCGAACTGGCGGTGCCGATTCCTGAGGATGAGCGCGGGGCGATTTGCATGGCGGTCAGATGACGTTAAACAGCGAGAGGCCGGTAATCTGGGCATACGACTTGTACGTTGCCTGCAAGGCCAGACTATACCCGTTCAATTCGGTCGCCGCCACCGCGTAATCGAGCGAGCCGATATCGCGGATGGCGGTCTGGTTTGACAGGCTGACGTTGGCATGGTTTTCTTCCAGCGTCTTCAGCACATTGCCGGCGCCGCCCAGGGTGGCGATCTTGCTCGAAATCAGGGCCATGGCAACGTCGGTGCCGTCCAGCGCGGCGCGCAGCTTGCCGGCCAGCACAGGTTCGGAACCGTTGGTGGTGGCGGTGGCCAGGCCGTCGATCGCCACGTCCAGCAGGTTCAGGTACTGCTCCATACCCTGCACATCGACGTTCGCATCCTGCGTCACGCCGCTGCCGACCACCACTTCCTGCTTGTTGTTATTGCCCTGGTAGGAGTAGCGCGAACCCAGGGGCTGGGTATCGTCGTAGCCAATGGCCGCCATATCGGTCTGGGTGCCGGAGAAAGCGTAATTGCCTTCCTGGTCGCGCTGGTTGGAGGTGTAGAGCAGGCTGTCGCGCAGCGATACCATGCTGTTGACCATGGCGCGCAGGTCGTCCGCGTTATTACTGGTGTCCGGGGCCCAGACCAGCAGGTCGCGTGCCTCGTTCATGTCCGAAATCATACTGTCGAGGAAGGCTTCACTCTTGTTCAGGCGGATCTGGACCGAGGCGATATTGTCGCGGTACTGGCCGACGATGGCCTCTTCGCGTTGCAGGCGCGAAATGCGGACATTGCCGATCGGGTCGTCCGAGGGCACCAGGATGCGGGTGCCGGCCGCCATCTGCTGCGTCAGGTGCGCCAGCGGATCCTGGTTCAGGCCCAGGGAGCGGTTCATCGTGGCCGCAAATTGCATGGAAGCGATACGCATGCTGCTGATCCCTTAGTTGAACATCGCCAGCGTGGCGTCGAACAGGTTATTGGCCACGGCCAGCACTTTCATATTGGCCTGATACATATTCTGGAACTCGACCAGGTTGACCGCTTCTTCATCCTTGTTGACCGAGCTGGTCGACGCCCAGTCATCCTCGGCCTGCTGGCGAATGGTGGTGCTGGTCTTGATCAGCGCCTGGTTCTGCTTGCTTTCCACGGCCAGCTTGCCCACCAGCTGGGTATCGGCGTCGCCCAGGATCACGGTGCCTACCGAATCCAGCGTCACCGTCTGGTTTTTCAGGTCCACCAGCAGCTGCAGGTTGCCGCTGTCGCCCGGCGTGCCGTCGGACGAGAACGCCAGGTCGGTCGAGGTAAAGCCGGGCACCAGGGACATGATGCCGCCGGTGCCGCCGCCATTGAACTGGAAGATGTCGCCGCCCGCCACCGGGGGCGGGCCCAGGGTGAAGCCGGCCGCGTGCTGGGTGTTGACCATGGTCGTGACCTGCTCCGCCAGGTCGAGCAGCGAGGCCTGCAGCGGCAGCAGGGTTTCCTTTTCCATCTTGCCGATGCCGCCCAGGCGGCCGCCCATGCGGGTGTCATCCAGCGCAAAGCTGTTGTTGCCGAAGTTGATCTCCAGCGTGCTGCCGGTCGCCACCACCATCTTGGCGGCGACACCCGCCACGACCAGGGGCTGTCCGGTGCGCAGCGAAACCGTGGACGTGCCGTCGGATTGCTCGATAACTTCCAGCGCCGCCAATTCGGACAGCGAGTCGATGGCGCGGTCGCGCTCATCGATCAGGGCCGAAGGATTGGTGCCCAGGGAGCTGGCTTCGGTAATACGTTTGTTCAGGGTGGCAATCGTCGCCGTCAGGGTATTGAACTGCGGCACCACCGATTCGCGCTGCTGAACGATGGACAGCTGCTGGGTACGGGTCAGCTGGTAAATGCTGTTGATGTTCTGTGCCAGCGCTTCGGCGGTGTGCACCACCTGGCCGCGCAGCGGGGTTGAGGTGGGGTCCACGCCCACCGCGTTCAGCGCCTTGAAGAAGTTGTCGATGCCCACGCTGAGGCCGGCCGTCGCATCGCCCATCACCTGTTCCAGCTGGGTCAGGTAAGGCTGGGCCTGCGTGTACTGGGCCATATCGGTATTGGCGCGCCACAGCTGCTGGGTTTTGTACGCGTCGCTGTAACGCAGCAGGCCGCTCACCTTTACGCCGAAGCCTGCGCCCGTCGTGCCGTTTGCCGGCGCGATGGAATTCAGCAGCACACCCTGGCGGGTGTAACCTTTTGTTTGCAAGTTGGCAATGTTCTGGCTGGTCGTATTCAGCGAGGCCTGCGCTGCGAGGGTACCAGACAATGCATTATTAATAAGGCTGCTCATGGGCGATTCTTTTTCCTGGTGAGGCGAAAGGCCGGCGTTTATCAGGCCATGCCGGGCCGTTAACGGTAATAGGCGACCACCCGCGCCGCAATATTAAGCGGGCGGCAGTTTTTTGTCTTGGGCAACAAGCGGCTGGGCCGGTGCTGCGGCCGGCGGGGGCAGCAGTTGCCGCAGCAGCACATCGGCCACGCCGAAGGCGCGCCGGTTGGCCAATTGGTCGGCCACCAGGTTGTCGGCCATGTCCAGCATATCGTCGTGTACCGAACTCTTGTTCGGGCTGTCGTCTGCGGCCAGCGTGCGGGTGCTGTCGCGCATCTTGTGCAGCATCTGGGCAATGAAGAAGCTCTCGAACTTGAGCGCCGCTTCGGTGGCCTTCTTGCGGTAGGCCGGGTCGTCCGTGGGGGCGGCGGCGGCCTTGATGGTGTCGTCCGCGCCGGCATTGCTGGCCGGCAGGATGGACGAGGGCAGGGGGAGGAAGTCGCCGCTCATCAGATCACCACCAGTTCGCCTTCGATAGCCCCGGCCTGGTCCAGCGCCTGCAGGATGGCCATGATGTCATCCGGCGTCGCGCCCAGGCTGTTGACCACGTCGATAATGGACTGCAGGCGGGCGCCGGCCGGCCACTTGAACATCTGGGCATTGCCCTGGTCCACGCTGATCTGCGACTGCGGCGTGACCGTGGTCTGGCCCTGGCTGAACGGCGCCGGCTGGCTGACCTTGGAACTTTCCGAGATCACCACCTTGAGCGAGCCGTGGGTCACGGCGGCCGCCTTGACGCGCAGGCCGTCGGCGATCACCACAGTGCCGGTGCGCGAATTGAACACCACTTTCGGGTTGTCGGCGCCGACATCGATCGGCAGCGCTTCGAGGCGGGCCATGAAGGCCACGCGCTGGGTTGGATTTTCCGGCGCCACCACGTCCACGCTGGTGCCGTCCATGGTGGTGGCGATATTGCCGAACTTGCGGTTGATGCTGTCGACGATATTGGTCGCCGTTTCGAACTGCGGGTGGCGCAGCGACAGGCGCACGGTCGGATTGGTGGCGAAATCGGTCGGAATCTCGCGCTCGATGATGGCACCGTTCGGAATGCGGCCGGCGGTCGGCGTGTTCACCGTGACCGAGGAGCCGCTCTTGCCGGAGGCATTCAGGCCGCCCACCACCACATTGCCCTGGGCAATGGCATACACTTCATTGTCGGCCGCGCGCAGTTCGGTCAGCAGCAGGGCGCCGCCGCGCAGGCTCTTGGCATCGCCCAGCGAAGACACGGTAATGTCGATCGGCTGGCCGCGGCGGTAGCCCGGCGGGAACACGGCGGACACCATGACGGCGGCCACGTTCTTCGACTTGGCATCGGCGCCATCCGGCATCTTGACGCCGAACTGCTTCAGCATATTGACGATGGACTGGCTGGCGAACTTGACCTGGGTCGAGTCGCCGCTGCCGTTCAGGCCCACCACCAGGCCGTAGCCCACCAGCGGATTGTCGCGCACGCCTTCCACGGACACCAGGTTGCGCAGCGCCTGCGCCGCCTGCACCGGGCCGGCGCCCAGCAGGGCCACGGCGCACAGCGCGAGAGGGAAAATGGAACGGAATTTCATGGTCGCACCTGCATCAGAACGGCATCAGCGGGCCGAGGAAGAAACGGGTCAGCCAGCCCGGCTGGTTGGCTTCGGCCAGCGTGCCCTTGCCGGAATAGGCAATGCGCGCATTGGCAATGCGCAGCGAGGACACCTGGTTGCTGGAATCGATATCGGCCGGGCGCAGGAAGCCGCGCAGGCGCACGAACTCTTCGCCCTGGTTCAGGGTCAGCGCCTTTTCGCCGGCCACGCGCAGCAGGCCGTTCGGCAGCACTTCCTGCACGATCACGGTGATGGCGCCGGACAGCGCGTTCTGCTGGGTGCTGGAGGCGTCGCCTTCGAAGGAGTGGCCGGTCGACAGGTCGAGGCCGCCTTTCGGGAAGGTCTTGCCCAGCAGCGAAGGCGGGGTGATGCTCAGGCTGTTGTCCTTGCTCACCGTGGTGCCGGCGCTCTTCGAGGCCTGGGTGGTTTCCTGCAGAATCACGGTGACCACATCGCCCACGCGGAAGGCGCGGCTGTCCGAGGTCAGCGACAGGCCGCCCTCGCGGTAGACGCCGCCGCCCACGGCGCGCGGCGCAAAGGTGCGCGCCACCTGGGGCGGTTCGTCGATCGGACCCGGCGTCACGGGCGCCGGTTTGAGGCTTGCGCAACCGGCCAGCAGCAGCGCGGCCATTGCGCTCAGTTGCGCTTTCATCAGCGTGCCGCCTGTGCCAGGTACTGCAGCATATTGTCGGCTGCCGACAGCACCTTGGTGTTCATCTCGTAGGTCCGCTGGGCCGCGATCATGTCGACCATCTCTTCCACCACCTGCACGTTCGAGCTTTCCAGCGCGCCCTGGCGCAGCTTGCCGAACTGGGCATCGCCGGGACGGCCTTCGGTCGGCGCGCCGCTGGCGGCCGTTTCCTGGAACAGGTTCTCGCCCATGGCCTGCAGGCCGGCCGGATTGATGAAGGTGGTCACGGTCAGCTGGCCCAGTTCGGTCGGCGCGGTGTTGCCCTGCAACAGTACCGACACGGTGCCGTTTTCGCCGATGGTCAGGCTGTCGGCCAGCGCATTGTTGGGCACCGTAATTTGTGGCACCAGGGGCAGGCCCTGCGCGTTGATCAGCACGCCATTCTGGTCCAGGCCGAGCTGGCCGGCGCGGGTGTAACCCGCTTCGCCGTTCGGGCGGCGCACCTGCAGGAAGCCATTGCCATTCACCATCACGTCATACTTGTTGCTGGTGACCTGCACGCCGCCGGTGGTATGCACCTTCTGCGTGCCCACCACATGGGTGCCGTTACCCAGCTGCACGCCGGTCGGCGCCAGCGTGTTGTTGTCCGCGCGCTGCGCGCCAGGCTGGCCTTCGACCGAGTAGAACAGGTCTTCGAACACCACGCGGTCTTTCTTGTAGCCCACGGTGTTGGCATTGGCCAGGTTGTTGGCGATGGCCTGCAGCTTGGCATCCTGTGCCTGCACGCCGGTCTTGCTGATCCACATTGCTGGATTCATGGCTTACTCCCGAATGGTTGTCTTGCTTAGCCGCCGACCAGGCGGTTGCCGGCCACGGTCATGTCGTCGCTGGCTTTAAAGAGTTTCATCTGCACTTCGAAGGTGCGGTTCAGGCTCATGGTGGCGATCATTTCTTCCACCGCCGACACATTGCTGCCTTCCAGGTGGCCGGCGCGCACCTGCACCGTGGCATCCGCGTTCAGCGGCTGGCCGTCGCGGGCCACGATCAGGCCCGCTTCGTTCTTGGTCAGCTCCGGACCTTCGGCGCGCACCAGCTTCAGCTTGTCGATGGTCTGCATTTCGCCCAGGCCGCCCGGGCTCTGGATCGAGACGGTGCCGTCGGTGCCGATTTCGATCTTGCTGTACTGGGGCAGGGTAATCGGCCCGCCTTCGCCCAGCACCGGCATGCCGTTCACGGTCAGGGTGCCGTCTGCATCCAGCGTGAAGCCGCCGGCGCGGGTATAGGCCTCGCCGGTCGGGCCCTGCACGGCGAAGTAGCCGGGGCCGGATACGGCCACGTCCAGGTCGCGGCCGGTGGCCTTCAGCACGCCCTGCTTGGTCGAAATCGCATTGGCCTGCAGGTTCGCCATGTGGCGGTCGTCGTAGCCGTAGCCCGGCACCGCTTGCGCGGCCGCCAGTTCCAGGTTGGCACGGAAACCATTGGTGTCCATGTTCGCCAGGTTGTTGGCGTGCACCTGCTGGCCGCGCAGGGCCCGCTCGGCCCCGCTCATTGCTGTGTAGATCAGCGCATCCATGTCGGCTCAGCCTCTTTACATCGCTTGCATCAGCGACTGCAGCATCTGGTTCTCGGTGGTGATGACCTTCGAGTTCGCCTGATAGTTGCGCTGCGACGTCATCAGGCCCACCAGCTCCGAGGTGATGTCCACGTTCGAGCCTTCCAGCGTCTGCGCCGACAGGGTGCCGTTCAGGCCCACGCCCGGCTTGTCCACGTTGACGTTGCCGGCCTGGGAGTTGGCGCTCCAGCTCGTGTTGTCGGCCGCGGTCAGCGCATCTTCGTTAGGGAAGGTGGCAATGCCGATCACGCCGACGCGCTGGCGCTCGCCGTTCGAGTACTTGGCGACTACAGCGCCGTCGTCCTGCAGCTCGACGCCGACATAGTTGCCAGAGGTGTAGCCGTCGGCCTTGTTGGTGTTGGTGACCGCGTCGCCGGCCTGGAAAGTGGTGCCGGTCCAGTCAATCGTTACCAGAAGGTTGTCGGCGCCCGAAGCAGGCAGGCCAACCGGTGGTGGACCTGGGTCGCCCAGGAACAGGTTTTTCATGCTCGCGGTCGTGAGTTTGCCCGCGCCATCAAACTGCATGGAAGGGGCCGGGGTGGTGCCGGTGACCGCGGTGCCATCGACCGCTACGTGCACAGTGACGTCAGCGGGGCCGGTTTTCACAAAGTACTGGGTCACGGTGTGTTCCGCGCCACGGGAGTCGTAAATCAGCGTGGTCTTGGTCATGTTGTACGTCGACGGATCCGGCACGGTAGGCGGCGTCGTGGCGGCATCGGGCGGTACCCAGGTCGCGGTTGGTGCAACCCAGTCCAGCGACAGGTTGGCCACAAATTTAACGCCGGTAGTCGGCTTGGCCGGGATCAGGCCGGTCGGCACGGTCAGGTCGCCCAGCGGGCCTTCGGTGGTGGCGCCGGGCGCCACTGGATAGCCTTGCACCTTGCGGCCGTTGGCATCGACCAGGAAATCGTTCGCATCCTTGGTGAACAGGCCCACGCGGCTGTACACGGTCTGGCCGCTGCCGTCTTTCAGCACGAAGAAGCCGCGGCCGTTGATCGAGGCGTCGGTGGCGCGGCCGGTGTTCAGCACGCCGCCGTTCAGGCCGATGCTCTGGGTGGTCGAGGTCACCTGGGTGCCGACCGGCGTAGTGCCCGCGTACATGGCCGAGAAGTTGGCGCGCGAGGACTTGAAGCCGTAGGTACCGGCGTTGGCGATGTTGTTGGAAATAGTATCCAGCTGCTCGTTGATGGCCTGGATGCCGGACAGTGCGATATCGAAACTCATGGTGTTTCCTTTCCTTATTGAGCGGAAGACGCTGCGCCGGCAGTGGCGACAGTAGTTGCTTTGCCGTTGAAGGCGGTGATGGCGCCCGGCGCCACCTCGCCCACATTGGCGACGTTCAGAACGATGGCGCCGCCGGCGCCGAGGCGCACGCTGTTCAGGCGGCCCGCGATGTCGACCGGCGGTTCCTCGCCGGTGCTGGTCACCACTTTCATCTTGTAGGTGCCGGGCGGCAGGCCGAGCGCGGTCGGGTCGACCGAGAAGGGCACCGAGCCGGGCGCCTGGGTGCCGAGCTCAATCTTGTGTTCCTTGCCGCCTTCGCTGGTCAGCACCAGGGTGGTCTTGGTGCTGGACGCGGCAAGCGTGACTTCACCCTTGACCTTGGTGCTGTCCAGCTCAACCTTATCGGCATTGACCATCACATCGGAGCCCACCTGGGCGCCAAGCGCCAGTACCTGCATGCTCTGCAGCACGCTGGCGTTGGCGCTGGTCAGGCCCGACAGGTTCTGCAGCGCCTCGGTCTGGGCCAGCTGGGTCAGCTGCTGCACGAACTGAGCCGGGTCGCTGGGCGACAGCGGATCCTGGTTCTTGATCTGCGCCACCAGCAGCTTGGTGAACATGTCCTGCTCGGCGCTGACGCCGTTCTGCAGCGGGTTCTTGTTGCCGGAAGCGCCGGAAGTGGCGCCGCCGAAGTAATTGGTATCGATTGCCATGCTTAGCCCTCGCCGAGTTTGAGCAGCGACTGCTGCATGCCGCGGATGCGGCCCAGCACCTCGACATTGGTTTCGAAAGCGCGCGACGCGGACATCATGTCCGTCATCTCGGCCACCTGGTTGACATTGGGGTAGAACACGACGCCTTCGGCATTGGCCAGCGGATTGTCCGGTTCATACACGCGGCGCAGCGGTTCCGCGCTTTGCACCACGTCCAGCACCTGCACCCGCCCGCCCGCATTCGGGTCCAGGCCTTCGTTCATCACGGCCGCAAACACGGGCTTGCGGGCGCGGTAGGTTTCGTTCTCGCTGCCGGCCACCGAATCGGCATTGGCCAGATTCGATGCCACGGTATTCAGGCGCACGGTCTGCGCCGCCATCGCCGAGCCGGCGATCTGGGATATATCCTTGAAGCTCATGGGCTACCTCGCTTATTGGCCGTTGATGGCCTTGGCCAGACCGCGCAGCTTCATGTTCACGAAGGTGAGGCTGGTCTGGAAATCGGTGGCGTTCTGCGAAAAGGCCGCCTGCTCGACACCGATCTCGACGGTATTGCCGTCGGCGGTCGGGTGGTAGGGCACGCGGTACAGCGGCGACGAATCGCCGTCCAGTGGCAGTTCGCCGTTGGCTTCCGTTTCCAGGCGCGCCATGGAGGCCGCGAAGTCGATATCCTGTGCCTGGAAGCCCGGCGTATTTTCGTTGGCGATGTTGGAAGCGAGGATGCGGGTGCGTTCGGCGCGCAGATGTAATGCATCCGCATGCGGGCCGGCAGCGTCCTTGAAATTGATTCCCATATTTTTCCCCAGTTTTGTTGGCCGCGGTTGCCTGCCGGAAGCGGGGCGTGTGAAAATGGCGCCCAAGCGATTTCCGGCGTGAAACCGCCGCACTCATCATAGTAAAGGTATTGCCCATGCTCAACAACCCCCCTGTGTGCTACTTTTTAGCATTTTTAGCGCTGGCCGCAACACCGGCGCTGCAGGCGGCCGCGCCGAACGCGGACGGGGTGGTGTCCCAAGTACAAAAAGCGGCTCGGGAACAGCTGGTCCGCTACGCTGAAAGCGCCGGCCTGAACGACCCCGCCTTCGATGTCGAAGTGACCAGAAGTGGCCGCCCGCTGGCCACCTGCAGCCAGCCTGTGAGAGTGGAGGCGGCCGACACGCGCAATCCGGCCCGCATGCGCTTCATCGCCGTCTGCCCGGAGCCGGGCGGCTGGCGCTACGATTTCCAGACCCGGAACCGGATCACGGCCCGCGTTGTTGTTGCGGCAAATGACGTACCTGCCGGGAAACTTTTATCCCCGAACGACCTGTTGCTGGAGCGCCACGACATCAGCACCATCCCGGCCGCCATGTCCGACCTGGCGGCGGTGGCCGAGATGTCGGCCCGCCGTTCGCTGCGCACGGGCGACGTGCTGCGCCAGAACATGCTCACGGCGCCGCTGCTGGTGAAACGGGGCGACCCGGTGCGCATCGTGGCGCGGCGCGACCAGATTGAAGTGAGCATGGCGGGCGAGGCGCTGGATGCGGGCGCGCGCGGCGCCCTGGTGCGGGTCAAGAATGCCAGCGGCAATACCATCCGGGCCCGGGTCACCGACCTGGGCCAGGTGGAGCCGGCCGATACGCCGGCCGCGAACTAGCGGTGAATCAGTTGGAGAGGGCGGAGATGCGTTTGGCCACGCTGGCCAGCTTGTCCGCATAGGACGGGTCGGTGGCGTAGCCGCCGGCGGCCAGGCCTTTGGCGAAAGCCTGGGCATCGCTGCCCGCATTGAGCGCGCCCTGGTAGCGCGGATTGCCGGCCAGCAGGCTGGCGTAGTCGCGGAAGGCGCTGGCCTGGTCCGGATAGCTGCGGAAGCGTTCCACCTTGCGCAGCGCCACGCCGCCTTCGTATTCGGTGGTGGCGGCGGCCGCTACGGCCCCCTGCCATGCGCTGCCCGCTTTCACCCCGAACAGATTATGGCTGTTGGCCGCGCCCTGGCGCAGCGGGCGCTGGCCCCAGCCCGATTCCAGCGCGGCATGGGCCGCCACCAGGTCCGGCGACACGCCCAGCTTCTGGCCTGCCTCCTCGGCATAGGGGCGGATGGAGGCGAGGAAAGCCTGCTGCAGCGGCTGGTCCACGCCCTCGGCCTGCGGCTCGGTGCCGCCGATTGCGGCCTGGCTGCTGAGGCGCGCGCGCAGGGCGGCGCCATCCACATTCAGGCCGGCGGCGGGGGCCGCGAATGCCGCGCCGCTGCCGCTCTCGATGAAACCGGCCACCTCGGCCTGCACGGCCAGGAAGGTGGAGGAAAAACGCGCGCCGCCGCTGTTGCCGAAAGCGGCAGGCAGGGCAGGGCGCGTCGCCGTTACGTTGGAGACGGTGGCGGCGGTGGCCGCGGTGGGCAAGGTGAACTCAGGCCGGCTCATAGGTCTGGTCGTCGCCATGCAGCACACGCTGCATGATGGTGTACTGGTCGGCCATCAGGTCGCCGTTGCGGCGGCTCAGGGTCTTGGCGGCAATAACCTGCTGTTCCAGCGCGGCCCAGTCGGCCAACACGCGGGCCCGGGCGTCCGGGCGCAGCAGGGCGAACACGGCCTCCATGCTCGGCTGCGGCCCGGCCAGTACGGTGGCCAGCTCCACGCGGCGCGCGCGGCGCGTTTCCAGCACGCCAGCGGCCACGCTCAGCTGTTCGGCAATCTCGGCCAGCGCGGCCAGCTTATGGCCGATGGCGGCGCGGAACTGTTGTTCCAGCAGCTCCAGCAGCTTCGCATAGTCCTGCGCATCGTCGGCAATGCCTTGCAGCAGCTGCTTCATGGCTTCCGGGCGCTGCATGCCTTCGCTCACTTCTCGCCTCCGTGGAAGCGCTGGATCAGGCCGGCCAGCTTGCCGGCATTGAAGGGCAGCTCGCCCCTGGCGAGCGCATCGCGCAGCTCGGCCACGCGTTCGTGGTCGATGTCCGGCATGTCCTTCATGGCCTGCAGCGCAGGCTGCAGCACGGCGGACTGCAGGGCCTGTTCGGGCGCGGCGGCAGGGGCGCGCACGGCTTCCGCCGGCGCCGCGTCGGTAACGGTCTGTACCACAACGCCGCCTGGCGTACCGGTAACGATTCTCATGCGTGGTCCCCTTGCCTTGGTTTCGATGCTCATGCCTTACCTCTTCGGCGCAAGCTTGTCACGTAATTGCTGAATCACGCCCGCATCCGGCACCTGGGCATCGATGCCCTGGCCCAGCTCGGTCGTGTTGCTGTGCTCGCCCGGCATGCCGAACATGTCCTTGATGGCCTCGGCCTGGCCGGTGGTCAGGATCAGCAGCTCGATACGGCGGTTTTCCGACGCGGCGGCATTCTTCGTGTTCAGCGGCGCGCGGTCGGCCATGCCCACCACCTGCAGCACGCTGCTGGTCGGCATTGTACCAAGCAGCAGCTGGGCGCGCGCAGCCATCGCACGATTGGAGGACAGGTTCCAGTTGGAGAAGGCGAAATAGCTGGTGTCGGCGTACTGCGAGGAGTCGGTATGGCCGACGATCAGCATCTGGTTTTCCATCTTTGCGAACAGCGGGCCCATATTCTTCAGCAGCTTGGCGAAGCGGCCGGTCGGCACCGCGCTGCCGCGCACGAACATGCCCTGCTTGTCGGTATCGTGCATCATCACGCGCAGGCCGTAGGGCGTGATGATGGATTCCAGGTTGGGCGCCAGGCCCGCTTCCTTGCTCATCTCCGTCAGCGCGTCGGACAGCTTCTTCAGGTCTTCCGGGCTCTGGTAATTGACCTTGGTGGTCGACGGGTCCGCCGGGTCGGTGGTCTTGCCTTCGCCCTGCACGTCGGCGGTGCCGGTGCGCGGCATCTGGAAGCGCTCGATCAGGCTGCCGCGCGGTCCGCCCACCTGCTGCGGCATCACGCCCTTGCCCTGGTCGGTGCGGTTGCCGTCCGATTCGGTCAGCACCTGCTCCAGCGATTCGGTATTGCGCGCGGCCATCAGCCACAGCACGAGGAACAGGCACATCAGTGCCAGGCAGAAGTCGGCGAACGCTACTTTCCAGGCACCGCCGTGCTCGTCGTGCTTGTGCTTGCCGCCGCCGCGCTTGACGATGGTTTCGCCGTGGCCTTTCTCATGCGGCTTTAGCACGGCTGCCTCCACGACGCGAACCGCCTTCCGGCTCGCTGTTGCGGCCTTCCATGGCATTGATCCAGCCTTCCAGCTGGGCGAAACTCGGCTTGATGTTCAGCTGCACCAGGCGGCGCCCGGCGTCGATCGCCAGCAGCGGCGGCTTGCCGGCCACGTGCGTCACCAGCACCACCTTCACGCACTCCAGGGTGGAGGCTTCTTCGCCCACCAGCTGTTTCATCATGTTCGAGATCGGGTCCAGCACGCCGTAGCAGAAGAAGATACCGATGAAGGTGCCGACCATGGCGGCGCCCACGTGCTCCGCGATCTCGCCCGAGGTGGCGCCGTCGTTCACGGTGCCCATGGTGATCACGATGCCCAGCACGGCGGCCAGAATGCCGAAGCCCGGCATCGCCTCGGCGATCTTGTTGAGCGATTTGGCCGGCTGGGTCAGCTCCTCATGGATGGCTTCCAGTTCCTGCTCCAGCACGCCTTCCAGCTCGTGCGCATTGATCTTGCCCATCGCCATCAGGCGGAAGTTGTCGACGATGAAGGCCAGCAGTTTCGGTTCTTCCAGCACGGCCGGGTAGCGCTTGAACAGGGGGCTGTCCTTCGGCGCTTCCACGTGCGCGTCCAGCGCCTTCAGGCCGCCGGCCGCCAGCTGCAGCAGTTCATACATCAGCAGCAGCAGTTGGCGCTGGAATTCCGAATCATAGCCCTTGCGGGTGGCGATTTTCTTGATCTGGCTGACCATCTCGTGGATCACGTGCATCGGGTTGCCCAGCACAATGGCGCCGAGGCCGGCGCCGGCAATCACCAGCACCTCGATCGGCTGCCAGATCTGGTGCAGCGAACCGCCCATCATGGCGTAGCCGCCGAATACACTGCCCAGAACGATAAATATGCCGACTAGTTGCTGCATGATTTTCTACCCTTAGTTTTTATATTGGCTGCGTCCGCGCTCAGGACGTCAGCACTGCTTTCATCTTGCCCAGCGCCGCTTTGTTGAGCTGGCATACGCGGGCGTCGGTCAAGTCCAGCACGGCCGCGATTTCCTTGTAGCTCAGTTCGAATTCGTAATACATCTGCACCACGCGCTGCTCGCGCTCGGAGAGGCCGTTCAGCGCCTGTTCCAGGCTGCGCCGTATCATCAGCGCCTCTTCCGGCCCGGGCGCGCTGCCCTGGTCGGCCGTCACGTCGTGCAGCACTTCGTCGAAGCTGGCGATCAGCTCCGCATTCTCGTCCAGCTGGTAGGCCATGTATTCGTCGGACGTGATACCGAGGCCGGCGATGGTTTCCTGCTCGCTCGGTTCGTGGCCCAGCTTGCGGGTCAGGGCGCGCACCGCATCGCGCAGCTTGTGGCTGTGCTGGCGCACGGCGCGCGGGCGCCAGTCCTGGCGCCGCAGCTCGTCGAGAATGGCGCCGCGCACGCGCAGGCTGGCATAGCTGCCGAAGGCGGCGTCCGGCTGGCCGTAGCGGCGCAGCGCTTCGAGCAGGCCCATCAGGCCGATTTGCTCCATATCGTCGCGGTCGATGGCGCCCGCCACCTGCGAATTCAGTTGGCGCACGATGCGCTTGACCAGCGGCGCATAGGCCAGCAGATGCTTGCCTTCCTCGGCCGGGCTGAGCGCGGAGGCCGTTGCGGCCGCCTCGCCATAGCCTTCCGAATACGCTTCCGCTACTGGTTCCGCATATGCCATGCTTGTCTCGCTGCTTGTTTCGCTTTGTGATGCCGGCGGCATCACTCCAGAATCAGCTTGCCGATCATGACTTCCTTGAAGGGGCGCTCGCGGCCTTCCTTCGCATAGGTCTCGTCGAAGGCCTTGTTCAGTTCCTCGGCATACTGGTCGATCGTCATCGCTTCGGCCTTGGACATCGGGTAGGCCGACAGCGTGCGCACGGCCACGCTGCGCAGCATCGGCAGGTGTTCCTTGGTTTCCTTCTCCCTGGCGACCGGGGTCGCCACCACCAGGTCGGCCGACATGTAATGGGCCACGTTCTCGCCCGGCATGCGGCGCAGCATGACGATGACCTTGTCCACGGTCAGGTATTTCATGGGCTTCGCTTCTTCGACGGGCTGGCCCTTGGCCTGGGCGGTGCCGGCTTTGGCCGGCTTGCCGAGGTACCACAGGGCGCCGCCGGCGGCTGCTGCACCCAGCAGTACCACAGCCGCGAAAACGATCACCAGTTTCTTATTCATCTAAAAATTACTCCCGCTCGGTCAGCATGGCAAAGGTGGAATCGGCGTCGGCGCCGTCGGACAGGGCGCGGCCCGGCGTGCGGTCCTGCTGCTCGCGTTCAGGCTGCCGGCCGCTGCCGCCATCGGCCAGGCCGCGGCCGGCGCTCGACGAAACCGTCACCGCCACATCGCCCAGCTGGCGTTGCGACAGGTCCTGGCGCACGTTGTCGCCGATAGTGTTCAGCTGGCGCAGCACTTCGCTGTTGGAGGCCGACAGGTTGACCTGCAGCGCGCCGCCGCTGTGGCGGATCGAGATCTCGACCGTGCCCATATTCGGCGGTTCCAGGCGGATCACGGCCTGTTCGCTGTTGCGCTGCAGTTGCAGTTGCAGGCGGTCGCCGAGGGCGGCGCGCAGCGGCTGCTGCCATTGTTCCGGGCTGCCCGTCAGCCGCACGCTGCTGTCTGCCGCCGGCGCGGCTTCGCGCACCCCGGCCATCACGCTGCGGAAGGCGGGCGCCTGCTGTTGTTGCTGGTCCTGGCTGCTGCTGTCGCTGCCGGCTTGCTTGCCGGTGGCGGGCGCGGCGGCCAGCAGCGCTGGCGCGTTCGCCGTGCTGCCATTGGCGGCGCCGGCGGGAGCGGCCGATGGCGCCGGCGTGCTGCGGGCCGTGCTGTCGGGCGCCGGCCGTGCGGCAGGCGCGGCCGCTGCTGCCTGGCTGGCGGCCAGCGCCGTGCGCTGGGCCTCGGCCTGCCGCTGCTGATCGGTGCTGTTGTTCTGCGCTGCGAGCTGCTGCGCGGCGGCCGCCGCCTGTAGGGCGGGCTGGCCTGCCGGCACGGGGGCAGTGGTGGGCGCGGCCGTCGCAGCCGGGGCGGTGCTGCGCACCTGGGCTGGGGCATCGGCCGTCACGCCGGCCACGCCGTCGATGGCGGCGTCGGCGGGCGCGGCGCCGGCCTGCGGCTGGGCCGCAGGCGCGGGAGCTGCGGCCACCGGCAGCGGCAGGCCGGTCAGCGGCGCCTGCATGGCGGCCAGGGTGCTGTCGCTCTCCGTGCTGCTGTCAGCCGGGCTGTCGTCGCCTGAGGGCGCGTCCTCCGCGGCCGGGTCTTCCGGCACGGCCGAGGCCAGGTCCAGCAGCTGGGCAAACTGGGGCAGGGCGGCGGCGCCATCGGCCGCTGCGGCCGCGGCCGGATCGGCCGGGGCCGCAAAGCCGGGCAGCAAGGTGCTGTCGGGAGCGGCCGCTCCGCCGCTGGCGGGCAGGTTCATTAGTATCATGCTTCGTTATCGGCCAGTTCGTTGTCCAGGGCGTAGGCAAGCCAGCCCGTCTTGTGTGCTTTCATGTGTTCCAGCTGCTTGCTCAGCTCGGCACTCGCGGCGGCCGTGTGCTGGACCGCCAGGCGGTGCTGCTGGCGCAGCGCGAGCAGGGCGGCCTTTTCGGCCGCCGTCCAGCGCCCCTGCGCCGCCATGGCCGGCAGTGAAGCGCTCATCATGGTGTTCAGGGCCGACAGCTCGGTCCAGTCGCTGGCAGCAACGGCCGCACTCATGCGCTGGGCCATCTTCAGCAGTTGCTGTTGCCTATCCATGCTTGGCCTGTACGCCGAGCCAGCCTTGCTTGATGGTGCCCAGCAGGCCGGTCACCTCATCGATCACGGCCGGGTCCATATCGACGCCGGCGCGGTACAGGCGCGCCACGCAGTAGTCATACAGGCGGCTCAGGTTGGCCACCACCTCGCCACCATTGTCGAAGTCGAGCGAGCTCGACAGGCCATTCAGGATCTGGGTGCACTTGTCCAGGCTGATGGCTTTCTGTTCGAAGCGCCGGCCCACGATGTGGCCGCGAGCGCGCGCCAGTTCTTCCAGCAGGCCATCCGTCAGCACCAGCACCAGTTCGACTGGTGAGGCGCGGGCGGTCTGGGCGTCCAGATTGGTGGCGTGATAACTGCTGTAGGCGTCGTAATTCATGGCTCTCTTTAAAACTTACTTCGAATCCTTGCCGAACAGGGCGTCAAAGATGCTGGTATTGTTGTTCATCTGGTTCTGCAGGGTCTGCAGGCGCGTGAACTGGTCCAGGTAGCGCGCATAGGCCGTGTCGTACTGCTCGGTCAGGCGGTCCTGGCGCTGGCCGAGGGTTTTCAGCAGGCGCTGGTTGGTTTCCTTGCGCACGCCCACCTGGCCATCCACGGTATTGGTCCACTGGCGCAGCAGGGTGTCCAGGTCGCCCATCACGCCGGACGGCGTAGTCAGGCTGCTGCTGCCGAACAGCTTGTCCAGCGTCCCGGAATCGGTGGCCATCGCCTTGTTCAGGCGCGCCGTGTTCAGTTCCAGCGTGCCGTCGCGCTTGGCCGTGATGCCATAGGTAACCAGGCTCTGCGTGCCGATCTCCTTGCGCAGCATCGTCTGCATGCGGGTCAGCAGGGCATTGATGCCGGCGTCGCCGGCAAAGATGCCGGCGTTCTTTCCGCTGGCAGGGTCGCCCGGGTCAACCAGGGCGCGGATGGTGCCGACTGCCTTGTTCCAGGCGTCGACGAAGCCTTGCACATTGGCCGCGGTGCCGGCCTTGTCATTGGTCACGGTCAGCGTGACGTCGGTCGCCGCCTTGGTGAAGTTCATCTTCACACCGTCCACCGTGGTGAAGGTGTTCGAGGCCTGCTCGATCTGGGTGCCGGTGCCCTGGGCGCCGACCCAGATGATGGCGTTCTGGCCCTTCACCAGCTCCTGGGCCACGCCCGGATCCAGCATGGCTTGCAGTTCGCCGGAGGCGCCGCTGGCGTCCACTGTGATGCCGGAGCTGCTGCCGTCGCCGCCCGATTCCACGCTGGTCAGTACCAGGGTGGCGGCGCCGTTGATGGTCATGGTGGAGGCCACCACCATGGATTTGTTGTCGACGGCGGTATTGACGGCGGCCGCGATCTCTTTCGGGCTGAGCGCGCCGTCCAGGTCCTTGTCGGCCGTGGTCAGGTCGACCGCGAAGCTGCTGCCGTTGGCCAGCGTGATCTGCAGCACGCCGGCGCCGGCGGCGGTGGCATCGGTCATGCCGTTGTAGGCCACCTGGCCGGCCGTCGCCAGCTGTTCCACGTAGAAGTTGTAGGTGCCCGGCATGGCGGTGGCGTCGGCCGTGGCGGTGCCGGCATCGCCGCTCAGGGTGGCGGTATTGGCGACCACCGACTTCTTGGTGGTCATCGCGCTCAGCGCGCTCTGGAAGGTGCTGAGCGCCGAGTTGAGCTGGGTCAGCCCCGTATTGACGGAATTGCTGAACTGGGTCTGCGAAGTGATCAGCGCCTGGCGATCCTGCGTCAGCAGCGTGGCCAGGTTGGTCGCAGTGGTTTTCGGATCGTAGGTTGGGACGGAAGAGGTGGCCATTTTCGTGCTCCGCGGAAATTAAATGAGAGTGTACCCTGCTATAAGGCGACCAAAGAAGGCTCTCTATGAAATTTCTTGGTTTTCAGTCCGTTTTTTGACTGCGCAACCACAGTTGAGTTGCCAGATCGTCATGTTGCTTGCGTTCCTGCACACGTTTTTCCGTGCTGACGACGGCCTGTTTCTTTTCCAGCACCTGGCCCAGCACCTCGCGCTTTGCCCAGGCCGCGTTCACGGCGCGCTGCGACACGGCCATATCGGCCTCATGCATCGTCAGGTCCAGCCGGTGGTTGTCGGCCATTTGCAGCACGGCCTGTTTGTAGTCGCCGCAATTGGAGGCCAGCGCCATCGGCAGCTTGCCGCTGGCGCCGCTGTTGATGGCCAGCTGGTTCAGGCGCTCCAGGTTCTTGCGGTAGCGCTCGGCCATCAGTTCCTTGGCGGCCTGCTCGGACTGCAGTTTTTCCAGCTCGGTGGTGCGCAGCGCCACCAGCGTCGACAGGTTGCGGATCAGGTTCTCGCTCATGCCATCAGCCTTTCCAGTTGTTCCACGCAGGCCGTGAAGGGCGCGCCCTCCTTGGTGCCCTGGCACAGGAATTCCTCGATATGCGGATGCAGGTTGACGGCCTTGTCCGTCACCGGGTCCGCGCCCGGTACATAAGCGCCCAGCGGAATCAGGTCGCGCACCCGTTCATGGCGCGCCATCGACGCCTTCAGCGCGCGCGCCGCCAGCATGTGCTCGCGGCTGATGATGCTGTTCATGCAGCGGCTGATCGACGCCGCCACATTGATGGCAGGGTAGTGGCCCCGTTCCGCCAGTTCGCGCGTCAGCACGATGTGGCCGTCCAGGATGGCGCGCGCGGTATCGACCACCGGGTCCTGCTGGTCGTCGCCTTCCGCCAGCACGGTGTAGATGGCGCTCATGCTGCCTTGCGGGTTCTCGCCGTTGCCGGCCGATTCCACCAGCTGCGGCAGGTTGGAAAATACCGACGGCGGGTAGCCCTTGGTGGCCGGCGGCTCGCCCAGCGCCAGCGCCACTTCGCGCAGCGCCATCGCATAGCGCGTCAGCGAGTCCACCAGCAGCAGCACATTCTTGCCCTGGTCGCGGTAGTGCGCCGCGATCGAGTGGCACAGTTCGGTGGCCATGATGCGCATCAGCGGCGATTCGTCGGCCGGCGCAATCACCAGCACGGCCTTGCGCAGCCCGTCCGGGCCGAGCGACAGCTCGACGAATTCGCGCACCTCGCGCGAGCGCTCGCCGATCAGGCCCACCACTACCACATCGGCCACGGTCTGGCGCGTAATAATGCCCAGCAGCACGGACTTGCCGACGCCGGAGCCGGCCATCAGGCCCACGCGCTGGCCCTTGCCCAGGGTCAGCATCGAATTGATGGCGCGCACGCCCACGTCCAGCGGTTCGGCCACCGGCTGCTTGCGCAGCGGGTTGATGCGCGGCGGCGTCAGCTCCAGCGGCGTGTCGCCGCCCAGCTTGCCCAGCCCGTCCAGCGGTTCGCCCAGGCCGTTGATCATGCGGCCCAGCCAGCCGGGCCCGATCTGCAGGCTGACCTTGTCCGGCAGCGGCAGCACGCGCGCGCCGGTGGCCAGGCCGCTGGCCTTCTTGTAGGGCATCAGGAAGGCGGTCTTGTCGCGGAAGCCCACCATCTGCGCTTCCAGCCATTCGCCGCTCTGGGTTTCGATCTGCGCGCGCTGGCCCGTGTGCAGCTTGCAGCCGACGGCCTCCAGCAGCAGGCCGGAGGCGCCCACCAGCCGCCCGGTCGGGGTGGCCAGCGGCACTTCATCGAGTTCCAGCTTGCGCAGGGCGTCGGCGATCATTCTTCGCTTTCGGTCTCGGTATCGATGTCGGCGGCCTGCAGCTGCTGGTCCACCTGTTCCATCACGGCGTTCAGGCGCTGGTGGCAGCCGGCGTCCACTTCGCTGTCGCCGGCGCGGATGCGGATCTCGCCCGGCTCCATGCGGGCGTCGCCGATCAGGTTCCAGCGCTTGGCGCGCTTCGGATCCAGTTCGGCAATGCGTTTCAGTTCTTCCGGATTGAGGAAGATATCGATTTCCTCGCGCGTCGGCGGCATCGAGGCCAGGGTCTCGTCGACCAGGGCCATGATCTGCACCGGCTGCAGCGCCAGTTCGGCGCGGATCACCTGGCGCGCCACTTTCGCCACCAGGTCCACCACTTCCTTGCGCTGCGCCGCGCGGTAGTCGGCCCGCAGCTTCCTCAGGTTGCGCAGCATGGCGTCCACCGGACGCGCCAGCTGGTCGAAATTGACCAGGTTTTCCTGGCGGCCTTCCTCGCGGCCCTGTTCGAAACCGGACTGGCGCCCGGCCTCGAAGCCGTCTTCCTGGCCGCGCTGCAGGCCGATCTCGTAGCCGTCGCGCTGGCCCTGCTCGAAGCCCTCGCTGATCGAGGCCTGCCACTGCGCGGCGTCGCCCCCGCTGTGGCTGTGCCCGTTGCGCCCGGCCGATGGCGGCGGCGCAAACTGCGACAGCGGCGGGAAGCGGTAGGGGCGGAACTGTTTCATTCGACCACCGTCTCGGCGAACAGCTGGATTTCCACTTCTTCGGCGTCGGCCAGCGCTTTCACGGTGGCCATGATTTCCTGGCGCGTCTGGTCGATACGCGACATCGGCACCGGGCCGGCACGGCGCATCATGTCCTCGAAGGCCTGGGCCTGGCGTTTCGGCATGGTCTTCATCACCGCTTCGCGGATCGACAGGTCGGCGCCCTTGAGCGCAATTGCCCACATCTCCAGCGGCACTTCCTCGATGATGCGGGTGAGTACCTGCTCGGTCTGGTTGGCCAGGATCAGGAAGTCGTACATCGACAGCTCGATCTGTTCCACCACGGCCGGATCATGGGCGCGCAGCAGCTCCACGATCTGGGCCCGGTTGCCCGGCAGGCGGTTGATGATCTCGGCCACCTGGCGCACGCCCTCCACGGTGGTGCTCTGCATGTCGAAGGAGGACAGGCAGCGGTCCACCAGTTCGTCCAGTTCGTTCAGCAGGTCGTAATCGATTTCGTCCAGGCGCGCCAGCGACAGCAGCACCAGGTCGCGCGTATCGAGCGGCAGCGCGTCGATGATCTGGCCTGCCAGGGTCGGCGGCAGGAAGGCCAGGAACACGGCCTGCATGCGCACGTGCTCGTTGGCGATGAATTCAGCCAGCCACTTCGGCGAAGCCCACTGCAGGCGCGCCATCTTCGGTCGCAGCTCGTCGCCGTAAATGCTGTTCAGCACCGTGTTCGCCAGGTCGTTGCCGAGCGCCAGGTCCAGCGAGCGCTTCAGGTAGGCGCGCGAGGCGCCGTGCACGCCGGACTGCTGGCGGTAGTCGTCGAAGAAGGTCTGCACCGCTTCCTTCACGGCCTCGACCTTGATGCCGCTCATGCGCGACATCACGCCCGTCACTTCCAGCAATTCTTCGCGCGACAGGCAGCGCAGCACGGCCGCGGCCTGCTCTTCGCCGATCGACAGCAGCACAATGGCTGCCTGCTCCACCGGCGTCAGGGCCGGGGTGTGGACTTCGTCCAGATCGTCCAGTTGGTCTTTAAGCTCGGCCATTTTTCTGCATCCATTGTTTGACGACTTCGGCTACACGTTCCGGCTCTTTTTCGGCCAGCAGTTTCAGGTGGTCCACCATCACGTCCACCGGCGATCCGGCAGGCGGCAGGTCGTAATTTTCCAGCAGCGGCACCACCGGCATGCCGGCGGAATTCATCTCCATGCCCGGCAGGCCGGCCGCCACATTGCCCATGCCGAGCGCGCTGCCCGCGCCTTCCGGCAGGCCCAGCGCACCGGCCATGGCGCCGCCCGGCAGCACGCTGCCCGGCATGCCGGCCAGGTCGGCCGCCATGCCGCGGCGGTCGCCGCCGCCGCGCGTGCCGCCGGCCAGCAGCGGACCGCTTGGCGCGGCCGGCGGGGCCAGCTTGTTGGTCAGCAGCTTCATCAGCGGACGCAGGATCAGCAGCCAGCCGAGCAGGGCGGCCACGGCGTAGCTGGCCCAGGTGCTGAAGTCGACCACATTGTCGCGCTCCTGCCACCATGGCACGGCCGCCGCCTTGGCCGGGAAGTTCATTGCCGTCACCACCAGGGTGTCGCCGCGTTCGGCATTGATGCCCAGGCCGTTGCGCAGCACCTTGTCGATATTGGCCAGTTCCGGCGCGGTCCAGCCCGTTTTAGGGAAGGGCGCTGCCGCATGGGCCAGCACCACGGCCACATTCTGGTGTTCCAGGCGGCCGCGGGCGCGCTTGGTCTGGGTAATGCTGCGGTCGTAGGCGTACTGGCGGGTGGTGGCGTTCTTGCGCGCGGTGCCGTCCTGCGGATTGGCGACCGGCTGGCCGTCTTCACCCGTGGCGGGCGCCGGCGCGGCAGCCGGCGGCCGGTTCGACAGCGTGCCGGGCACGCCCATCGCGAGGCGGTTGCGGTCCTGTTCTTCGCGCATCGCTTCGCTGGTGACCTTCGGCGCTTCGCCGAATTTCTCCACCGTCTGTTCCACCTTGTCGTTGTCGACGGCGGCCGTCACGCTGATGCGGAAATTGTCTTCGCCCACGATGGGGCCGAGCAGGCCGCGGATATTGCCCTTGATGTCTTCCTGCAGGCGCTTCTGGTTGTCGTTGGTGGCGGCCGAGGAATCGAAGCCGTCGCTCAGGTCCACGCGCGAGGACAGCAGGTTGCCGGCCTGGTCCACCAGACTGACACGCGCCGGCGCCAGCGAGGCCACGCTGCCCGATACCATATTGACGATGGCGGCGATCTGTTCCGGCGCCAGGTTGCGGCCCGGCTTGGTGGCAATGACCACCGAGGCCGAAGACTTGTCGCCGTCGGCCGACACGAAGGAGGTCGATTTCGCGATCGACAGGTGGACGCGGGCGGAAGCGATTGCGTCCATCGTCATGATGCTCTGCGACAGCTCGCCTTCCAGGCCGCGGCGGAAGCGCACGTCCTGCACGAACTGCGACACGCCCAGCGGATCATTCTTGTCCATCAGCTCCAGGCCGGCGGGCAGCTGGGCCGTCACGCCTTTCGCGGCCAGCAGCATGCGCACCCGGCCCAGTTCTTCGTCCGGCACCAGCACCTGGCCGGTGTCCGGATGCAGGCGGTAGGGAATCTTTTCCGCGTCCAGCACATTCATCATGTCGGCCACGGCGACCTTTTCGCGCGCGCCGAACACGGGCTTGTAGCCGGCCTGGTCCTTCCACAGGAACATCAGCACCAGGGCCGTCACGCCGATGGCCAGCAGCAGCAGGGGATAGAGGTTTTTCAGCAATGCCGGTGGCACGGCCGGCATGGCATTGGGGCCAGTGCGCCAGCGCCCGAAGGCGGACTTGAGGGTGTTCAGCACGTCAGATCTTTCGTGTAAAACGACAGGAGCTTACAGCGGGAGTTTGATGAGGTCTTCAACGGCGCCCATCACCTTGTTGCGGACTTGCATCAGCATCGAGAAGGACAGGCTGGCTTCCTGGCTGGCCAGCATGGCGCCGACCAGGTCGTCGCTGCGGCCCGCGTCCACATCGGCCATCTTGGCGCCGGCAGCGCGGTCGGCGGCATTGACGCCATGGATGGCATCGGCCATGGACTGGCTGAAGGAAGCGTTATTGGGTTGGTGGCCGGCGCTGAATTGCGCGGCCGGCGCGATGGTAGCCGCATGCTGGGCCAGACCGGAGGCTGCATTGTTCAATGCAGCCAGATCCGCCTTGATCATGCCGGCGAGTTCATTTGCCATTTGCCATCTCCACTTGCAAAGCTTGGTCTCACATCGTTCGGTTTGCAGTCCTGCCCGCCAGCGCTGCGGGAGTAACCACAAGTCGGAAAAAATTCTGCCAGTGTGTTGCGTTTTGGACCGATTTATCGGCAGCGCGTGGACTTGGGCCCACGTCTTGTTATGTTCGAGTAAGAATCAATGCGCTGCAATGGTTCTGCGGCATGTGCTCTGCCACGCCAAGAACAAGCTTACCCTCTGGCAACTACACTGTAAAGAGGTATTTGGGAAGCTTAACCGAAAGGGCTATTGTTGCGTGGCAATATGGATGAATTTCATGTATTCTACGCTGCCAAAGCGTCCCGCGCCTCACAGATTGGGATAGGATGAATGGTGCAGACGGACATTTAGACTGATGACCAAGATACAAACCCAACACCTCGTGCTTGACCCCTGCCTGCTGGGGCGCCCCGTGCACCGGCTGCCGCTGTTCGCGGCCCAGCTGCGCGAGGACCTTGCGCAGGCCATGCGCCTGCCGCTGAACCGCCGCTACTGGGGCAGCTTCCAGGTCGACGATGTCGCGTTTTCCCGGCTCCAGGGGCGCGAGGATTCGCTGCGCTGGCTGCATTTTTCCGCGCCCGGCGGTAGTATAGGCTGTGCCTTCGAGCGCAAGGCCCTGCTGGCGGTGCTGAACTACCGCTACGGCCGCGGCAAAGGCAGCCTGGCGGTGACGGACGAATCCCAGATCAAGGTCACCAATACGGAAGAGCGCCTGGCTGTGGTGCTGGGACAACAGCTGGCCAGCACCCTGGCCGGCCGCATCGAACTCAACCTGCCAGCCGTGGACAAGGGCGAGGCAGTGGCGGAGGAAATCCGCCCGGCTACCGGGTCCCATCCCCCGAAGGGCACCTGGGTGATTACGATTACCGTCAGCGAGGCGGGCGGCCCGGCAGGCGGCCGCATCTTCCTGGCGCTGGACAAACAGATGATTGCCGATGTGCTGCGTGGCCTGTTGCCGGAGCGCGACACCAGCCGCAAGGCGGCAAAAGCACCGGGACCGCTGGCGGCGCGGCTCCAGGTGGGCCTGAACGGCCGGCTGGTCAGCAAGGAGGTCTCGCTCGGCGCACTGTTCGACATGCGCGTCGGCGATGTCATTCCGATCAGCGTGAACAGGGCAGAAGTCATGCTCGAAGATTCCCGCCTGTTTAGTGCAGCGGTGACCGAGCATAAAGGCAAACTCTGCTTAACCTCTTTTGAAGATATCGAGTAATCCATGATGAATGTAAATGCCAATGGCAATAACGACGGTCTGCTGGACGATATGGCGGAAGAGATGCTGATCGATCCGGTTGGCGACGACCTGTCCGATATGCCGCTGCCGCGCACGCCGCGCCGCGACCTGCCGCAGATGATGCGCAAGATCCCGGTGCAGCTGACCCTGGAAGTGGGCTCGGCCCGCGTCTCGCTGCAGGAGCTGATGTCGATCGGTCCCGACAGCGTGGTGGAGCTGGACACCCTGGCCGGCGAACCGCTGGTGATCAAGGTCAACGGCACGGCCATCGGCCGCGCCGAAGTGGTGGTGGCAGGCGAAAACTACGGCCTCAAGGTAATCGACCTCGACGGACTCAATCTGGACATGATGGCGCCATGATGTTGGCGCCCGTAATGCCGGCCGGCCGCCTCGGCAGGCCAGCCGGCATGCCGGCAGCGGCGCTGCTGCTTCTGCCGCTTCTGCTGTCTCTGCTGTTTGCCTGCGCGCCCGCGCAGGCCCAGGACCTGCTCGCCAATGTGGTGCCCGGCGCGCGCACCGAACTGTCGGTGAAGATGCAGATCCTGATCATCATGACCTTGCTGGGCCTCTTGCCCATCATGGTCATGATGATGACCAGCTTCACCCGTTTCGTCATCGTGCTGTCGCTGCTGCGCCAGGCCCTGGGCCTGCAGCAGGGCCTGCCCAACCGCATCATCACCGGCGTGGCCCTGATCCTGACCCTGCTGGTCATGAAGCCGGTCGGCGACCAGATCTGGCGCGACGCCTTCCTTCCCTACGACCAGGACAAGATCGGCCTCAACGAGGCGCTCAAGATTGCCGAACAGCCGATCTCGCGCTTCATGCTGGCCCAGACCAGCAAGGCCTCGCTGAAGCAGATCGCCCACCTGGCGGGCGAGGACAATGTGGCCACGCCGGCCCAGCACGGCTTTGCCGTCAAGCTGGCCGCCTTCGTACTGTCCGAACTGAAGACCGCCTTCCAGATCGGCTGCATGCTCTTCATTCCCTTCCTCATCATCGACCTCGTGGTGTCCTCGGTGCTGATGGCCATGGGTATGATGATGCTGTCGCCGCTGGTCATCTCGCTGCCCTTCAAGCTGCTGCTGTTCGTGCTGGTCGATGGCTGGACCCTGACCGTCAACACGCTCGTCACGAGCATCCAGGCCTACTGACATGCTGACGCCGGAAATTGCCGTCGACCTGATCATCGAGGCCCTGCACATCGTCATGATCCTGGTCATGGTGCTGGTGGTGCCGGGCCTGGTCACCGGCCTGCTGGTGGCGCTGGTACAGGCCGCCACGCAGATCAATGAGCAGACCCTGAGCTTCCTGCCGCGCTTGCTGGTCACGCTGCTGGCCATCATCCTCACCGGGCAGTGGATGGCGGGCTACCTGATGGACTACTGCGTGTCGATATTCAACCGCGCCGCCACCCTGGTCGGCTAGCAGCCCTCGGCATGGAACCGGTCCTGTACAACCTGCTGCCCCTGCTGAATGCACTGTGGTGGCCCTTTGTGCGCATCATGGCGATGCTGAGCGCCGCGCCGGTGCTGGGCGAGGTCATGGTGCCGATGCCGATCCGTATCCTGGTGTCCCTGGTGCTGGCCATCATCATGCTGCCTGTTACGAACAAAGAGCAGGTGGTGATCGACCCCTTCACCCTGCGCGCCGTGGTGGCCACGCTGGAGCAGGCCATTATCGGCGGCGTGATCGGGCTGGCTTTCCACTTCACCATGTCGGCCATCGGCGTGCTGGGTTTTATCGTATCGAGCCAGATGGGCTTCTCGCTGGCGGTGATGAACGACCCGATCAACGGCAGCTCCTCGGACGTGGTGTCGGCCCTGCTCGCCATGCTGACCATCATCATCTTCTTCGCCGTCGACGCCCACCTGGTGCTGACCGGCGTGATCGGCGAGAGCTTCCGCGCCTGGCCGCTGGGCAACGGCTACCGGCCGCTGCTGCTGGAGACGGTGGCCTGGAACGTGGCCTGGGTGTTCTCGGCCGCCATGCTGCTGGCGATTCCCATCGTGTTTTCCACGCTGGTGGTGCAGCTGGGCTTCGGCTTCCTGAACCGCGTGGCGCCCACGCTGAACCTGTTCGCGCTGGGCTTCTCCGTCATCACCATCTTCGGCCTGCTGATGCTGGGCCATGTGGTGCGCTTCATTCCCGAACACTATGTGCGCATGTCCGGCCGCGTGCTGGACATGATACGGCAGCAGATGCAGGCGGCAGGCCATGGCTGACAACAGCACCGGCGACAAGTCAGAGAAGGCCTCAGCCCAGAAGCTGAAGAAGGCCCGCTCGGAAGGGCAGGTGGTGCGCTCGCGCGACCTGGCCACGGCCATCGGCATCCTGGTCAGCCTCAAGCTCTTCGTGTTCCTGCTGCCCGGCTACCTGCAGGATTTCCGCGCGCTGTTCCATGCCGGCTTCCTGTCGCTGGACAGCCCGGGCGCCCTCGACAACAGCATGACCATCATGCTCGGCAACTCCGTGCTGCTGCTGCTGAAAATGCTGGTGCCCCTGTTCGTGGTACCGCTGTTCATCGTGCTGGCCGCCATGGTGCCGGGCGGCTGGGTGATCAGCACCAAGCACTGGGAGCCCAAGTTCGAGCGCCTGAGCCCGGCCGCCAACCTGGGCCGCCTGTTCAGCGGCAAGCATGCCTGGGAACTGGCGCTGTCGGTCGGCAAGGCGGGCGTGCTGGCCTGGGTGCTGGTGCACGTGGCGCGCTCCACGGTGAACGATTACACGCGGCTGCAGTCGCTGCCGCTGGACGAGGCCATGCTGAACGGCTCGGCCCTGATGCTGGACGGCCTGATGGCCCTGGTGGCGGTGTTCGTCATCTTCGCCATCATCGACGTGCCGGCCCAGGCCTTCTTCTACGCGCGCCAGCAGCGCATGAGCAAGCAGGACCTGAAGGAAGAACACAAGACCAGCGAAGGCCGGCCCGAAGTGCGCCAGCGCATCCGCCAGCTGCAGCGCGCGCTGGCCCAGCGCAGCGCGCGCAAGACGGTGCCGAATGCCGACGTGGTGGTGGTCAACCCGGAACACTATGCGGTGGCCCTCAAGTACGACGAGAAACGTGCCGAAGCGCCCTTTGTGCTGGCCAAGGGCGTGGACGAGATGGCGCTCTATATCCGCAAGATCGCGCAGGACAGCGGAGTGGAGGTCATGCCTTTGCCGCCGCTGGCGCGCGCCATTTACAATACCAGCCAGGTTAACCAGCAGATACCGGTTCAGCTGTACCAGGCGGTATCGCAGGTGCTGCATTATGTGCTGCAGATGAAAGCTTTCCGGGCCGGCCGGCGCCAGGCGCTGCCCCCGTTCCCGGACCAGGTAGTGGTTCCAACATCGATGAGTGAGGCTTCAACGTCATGAATTTCTTCAACCGGATGATCGCAGAGATGCGCCGCCATAAATTCGCCACGCCGGCCTTCGTGGTCGCGATCCTGGCGATGATCATCCTTCCGCTGCCGCCGATGCTGCTGGACGTGCTGTTCACCTTCAACATCGTGCTGTCGCTGATCGTCATCCTGGTCTCCGTGAGCGCCAAGCGCCCGCTGGACTTCTCGGTGTTCCCGACGGTGATCCTGGCCACCACGCTGGCCCGCCTGACCCTGAACGTGGCCTCCACCCGCGTGGTGCTGCTGCACGGCCACAACGGCACGCATGCGGCGGGCTCCGTGATCGAAGCCTTCGGCAACGTCGTCATCGGCGGCAATTTCGTGGTCGGCATGGTGGTGTTCGTGATCCTGATGATCATTAACTTCGCCGTGGTGACCAAGGGCGCCGAGCGTATCTCCGAAGTGTCGGCCCGCTTCACCCTGGATGCCTTGCCCGGCAAGCAGATGGCGATCGACGCCGACCTGAACGCCGGCCTGATCAACCAGGAAAAGGCCCAGCTGCGCCGCCGCGAAGTGGCCACCGAGGCAGACTTCTACGGCGCCATGGACGGCGCCTCGAAATTCGTGCGCGGCGACGCCATCGCCTCCATCCTGATCCTCATCATCAACCTGGTGGGCGGTGTGGCCATCGGCTCGCTGATGCACGACCTGTCCTTCGGCGACGCCTTCCGCACCTACGCGCTGCTGACCATCGGTGACGGCCTGGTGGCCCAGATTCCGGCGCTGCTGCTGTCGGCCGCCGCCGCCATCATCGTCACCCGCGTCAGCGATGCGGGCGACTTCGAATCGCAGGTGGGCAGCCAGCTGCTGGCCTCGCCGAACGTGCTGTTCAGCGCGGCCGCGGTCATGGTCATCCTCGGCCTGGTGCCGGGCATGCCGTGGCAGGTGTTCCTGATCTTCGCGGGCGTGATCGCCTTTGTCGGCTGGCGCATGCAGCAGCGCCAGGCGCGGGTGCCGGACAACACCAACCTGGCCGCCATCGAGGCCGCGCTCAGCGACCAGAAAACGCCGGAGCTGGAATGGCAGAACCTGCCCATGGTGCAGCCGATGCAGGTGCTGCTGGGTTACAAGCTGGTGGGCATGATCGACAAGGCCCACGGCGAGCTGCTGACCAAGCGCGTGCGCGGCGTGCGCCAGAGCCTGTCCGAAGCCATGGGCATCGTGCTGCCGCCGGTCGGCGTGCGCGACGACCTGGGCCTGAAGCCCTCGCAATATGCCGTGGTGCTGAGCGGCGCCACGGTGGCGCAGGCCGAGGTGTTCCCGGACCGCCTGATGGCCATCGCTTCCGGCAATACCTATGGCCAGATCGACGGTATTCCCGGCATCGAACCGGCCTACGGCATGCCCGTGACCTGGATCGACCCGAAAGAAAAGGCCCAGGCCCTGGGCCTGGGCTACCAGGTGGTGGAGGCGCCGAGCGCGATTGCTACCCACGTCTCGAAACTGATCCGCGAATACCTGCCGGAGCTGTTCCGCCATGAAGACGTGTCGGCCATCATCGAACGCCTGACGGCGCTGTCGCCCAAGCTGGGCGGCGCGCTGGACAAGGCGCTCACCCACACCCAGCTGCTGCGCGTGTTCCGCGCGCTGCTGGCCGAGAACGTGTCGCTGAAGGACATCGTGCCGATCGCCACCACCTTGCTGGATAGCTCGGAGACCACCAAGGACCCGATCCTGCTGGCGGCCGAAGTGCGCTGTGCGCTGCGGCGCCAGATCGTGGCCGGCCTGTTCGGCCAGAAAACCGAAATGCTGGCCTTCAACCTGGGCGGCGAACTGGAAAACATGCTGCTCGGCTCCCTGAACCAGGCGCGCCAGAGCGGCAAGGTGGTGCTGGACAACTACCCGATCGACCCCCACCTGCTGTCGCAGCTGCAGGTCAATATGCCGGTGGCGCGCGAACAGATGAAGCAGCAGGCCACGCCGCCGCTGCTGCTGGTGCTGCCGCAGATCCGTCCGCTGCTGGCGCGCTATGCGCGCCTGTTCGCGCCGGGCCTGCATGTGCTCTCGTATAACGAAGTGCCGGAAAACCGCGAAGTCAGCATCATCGGCACCGTCGGATAAAGGAAAACATCATGACGCTGAACCGCCGCCAGTTCCTGGGATCTTCCTTGCCGCTGGCGGTGCTCGGCGTGCCCGCCGCGCAGGCCGCCGGCCAGCCCGCGGCGCTTCCGGCCCCGGCGGCGGACCAGCCGGTCGTCTTCACCGGCGACTCCCTGCCGCGCAATCCCGCGGGCTACGCAGCCCAGCTTCAGGCACTGCTGGCGGGCCGGGAGAAAGCCACCGACAGCTATCTGTCCGGCGGCGCCGTGGCCGAACTGGAGGCGAAGTTCTCGGCCCTGCTGGGCAAGGAGGACACGGTCTTTCTGCCCACCGGCACCCTGGCCAACCACATTGCCGTGCGCCTGCTGTGCGGCGAAGCGCGCCACGCGCTGGTGCAGCAGGAAAGCCACCTCTACCGCGATGAATCGAATGCCGTGACCACCCTGAGCGGCATCAACCTGGTGCCGCTGGCGCCCGGCCGCGCCGCGCCCACGCTGGCCGAAACGGCCGCCGCCATCGAGCGCGCCGAGATCGGCCCGTACCCAATCAAGGTGGGCGCGATTGCGCTGGAAAGCCCGGTGCGCCGCGCCCAGGGCGCCACACTGGCGCCGCAGCTGGTGGCGGAGATCGCCAAGCTGGCGCGTGCGCAGAGCATTCCCATGCACCTGGATGGCGCGCGCCTGCTGCTGATGTCCGGCATGCCCGGCTTCACGGTAAAGGGCTATTGCGAACCTTTCGACACGGTCTATGTCTCGCTGTACAAATACTTGAACGCGCCGTTTGGCGGCGTGCTGTCCGGCACCAAAGCGATGATGGCGAAGGCGAGGGCGCTGCGCCACCAGTTCGGCGGCAGCATCTACAACGGCTGGGAAGCGGCGCTGCCCGCACTGGCCGCACTGGATGGCGTGGAGCAGCGCTGGGCTGCCGTGCGCGCCGCGGGCGACAGGCTGCTGGCGGCGCTGGACGCCACGCCTGGCTTCCGCGTGCAGCGGGTGGAGCAGGGCAGCAATATCGTGCTGCTGGAGATCGCGCCGGAACGCCTGGCGGGCCTGGAAGCGCGCCTGGCGCAGGCGCAGATCCGCCTGCGCACGCCCAGGGACGGCAAGGTTGAACTCTGGTTCAATGAAACGCTGCTGCGCCGCGACACGGCCGGCCTGCGCGCCGCCTTCGCCGGCTAGCTGGCGCGGGCCTGCCCGGCAGGCTCGAAGAACAGCTCATCCGGCGGCAGCGGCTGCGACATCAGCACCGCCACTTCCGCCATCGCCTTGAAGATGGCGGGCGACAGCAGGTTGACCTGGCTGCGGGTCGGCTGGTTGTCGATGGCATTCACCGGCGACAGCTCGCGCATCAGGCGCGCGCGCACAATCTGCACGCCGCAGCGGCTCACCATCGAGGCAATTTTCGGCAGCATGTCACGCACATGCTGCATGGCGGCGTTTTGCGAGGCGCCGATCTCCAGCGCCACGCCGTTTTCGGCAGGCTCCATCTGGATCACGATCTTGCCGAACTCCGGCAGGTTCAGTTCCAGCCGCAGCGCGATGCGCGGACGGCGGCGCTGGCGGTTCGGGCCATCTTCCTGGCCCGGATCACGCGCCACCACGCGCAGCACCAGCTTCTCGGCGCCCCAGGCATAGACGGCAAAGCGCCAGGCATCCACTTCCTGCGTCAGCTGCGGCGCCGGACGGCCGCCGTCGCGCAGCACAACGGGATTGGCCGGATCGGCCATCAGCAGGCTGGCCGGCACGTGGCGGCCGCTGGCCTGGCGCTGCAGCGCGGCGCGCTGTTCGCTATAGGTGCGCACCATGACCATCCAGGAGGCGGCCATGATGCTGGTGTCGGGTGGATGCCAGACCAGCTGGCGCGACAGGAAAATCTGATTGGCGGCCATCGAGCCGGCCGGCTCCTCGCCGGACAGCAGGCGCGCGGCCAGGCCGGCGGCGGCGGCAGTAGCCGCCTGCTGGCCTCTGGCAGCGCCTTCGGCCGCATCGAGCAGGGCGCCGACGGCGGCCGGCAAGCCGGAATGCAGGGCGAATTCGGGAGCGTTATTGTCATGTGGCTGGGCGACCGATGGAATCGGCTGCGCGTGCCCCGGCTGCTCGCGGGCGACACGTTCCGGAATGGTCAGCGCCGAATTTAACGGCGGAACACGGTCAATTGCCATATAGCCACTATATCATGCGTCCAAACGAAAAAAGCCAACCGGGCGTCCGGTTGGCTCCTTGTCCGGAACCGCCAGGCACTGGGGGCGCCTGGGGTTCGTCTGCGCTTATTACTGCAGCAGGGACAGAACCAGCGAGGACTGGCTGTTCGACTGTTTCAGCATTGCGGTACCAGCTTGCAGCAGCATCTGGTTCGAGGTCATCGCTGCGGATTCCGAAGCGAAGTCAACGTCCATGATACGGCCGGTTGCGTTTTTGGTGTTGGTCGAAACGTTGGCCAGGTTGGTTGCAACGTGGTCCAGACGGTTAGCGGCAGCACCCAGTGCCGAACGCACTTTACCGACGGAGTCGATCGCGTCGTTGATGGTGTCGATGATGGTGCGCGCGCCGTTTTGGTTGTCGATTTCAGCGCCGGTAGCGGCGGTGGTGTAGTTCGACGACACAGCGACCAGGTCGGTGCCGGTCAGTGCGAGCATGTCGGTCGACAGGTCGATGGTCATTTTTTCAGCCGAGCTTGCACCGATCTGGAAGTCCATCGCGGAAGCAACGGTACCGCCTTCCAGCAGGGTCTGGCCGCCGAAGGTGGTGTTCTTCATGATGTTGGCCAGTTCCAGGCCCAGTGCATCGTATTCAGCTTGCAGAGCAACGCGGTCATCGTCGGTCGAGGAAGCGTCGGCGGACTGGGTTGCCAGATCCTTCATACGCACCAGCATGTTGTTCACTTCGTCGAAGGAACCTTCAGCGGTTTGCAGCAGGGAGATCGAGTTCTGGGTGTTACGCGCTGCGGTAGCCATACCGCTGGTCTGCGCTTTCAGACGGGTTGCAATCTGCAGGCCGGCAGCGTCGTCCATTGCCGAGTTGACGCGGTAGCCGGTGGACAGGCGGGTCATCGACTGGGACAGAGACTGTTGGGTCTTGGAGATCGCGTTTTGTGCGGACAGTGCCGCTGCATTAGTGTGAAGGCTCAGCATGAGAAACTCCTGTTGGGGTGGGTTCAAGTCCAGAGCAGCAGTCGCTCTGCGCTCTCAGAAGTACAAGACGACCGTTTACGAGCATACATTAAATTCCACCCGGAAATTTTTAAAAAATTTTGGTAATTATCCCCTCAAGCCAACTTGACGCTGCCGGTTCCGTTGCCAAAAAGAAAAGCCCGCCAAAGCGGGCCTGTGATGCGTGTTACAGCGGACAAGTCGTCTGAGCCAGAAGGTTATCCGTCCACACACCATCTGCATACGTCCGCAGATATGGTGGATTAGCCTCTACAACACCTACGTTTGCGCGCCGTCCATAAGCATCCATCACGAAGAACGTATCAACGTTGTTCTTAATGTTGGAGATGGCCTGCTCCCGCGTGATACGCCATGCACGACCGTTACCTACGTGGGTAATGTGTTCATGACGCGATCCCGTGTGGGACAGGTTGATACAGGTAATTTGGCAATCTGCCATGGTAAAACTCCTTTAGAAAAAGATAAGTTTCCCCCATGTAAGACGAACTCCAATTGACAGCGAGTGCGGCATAAAGCAGACTTCAAGTTCCTACACGAGAGCGCCTGCAACACGGGGTGTTCTTTCCCTTTGGGGCGTCCTTCGGGCGCTCCTTGGGGAACCTTCCACTAAGCAATACCTACTAGTAATAGTACGTATCCCGCTCAGCAGTCCTAATTCTAGTACTAACGTTTCCACGTGTCACAGGATTTTCAATCGTTTTGCGGCAAATCTTGAATACTGGTGGCATATACAGTAGTCAGCGCGCTAGAGGATACCGTCTTTGACGGTGTTGTAGAGTCGCCACGGTTTTCCGTAGGAAATACGGTGAGGGAATTCCTCGGTATTACTTTCCGTAAACTTGCCCTACTATTCTTGAATGCCACTTTATGAAAATGCCAAGTACCTCATCAGAGCAAATCTAGAAGAGGTTCAACGCCAAGGAAAAACTCGACCTGTCATCATTGGTGAGTTCACCCATCAACAGTTTGAGACCATTAACTCCCTAAAGGAGTTGCAAGGGCTTCCGCCGATCGAAAGCAAAGAAATAGTTCTCTTGGGGCGACATCTCTACGAAAGTCGTGTTGTTAGGGACAACTACACGATTGATGACGTTATTACACAAGTAGAATATGCATTGGCGGATACTGCGAAGGTGGTAGCTACGTCGCGTATGACCGCCACAAAGAGCGTCGTTGGCAGAGTAGATGGGTATGGCAATGAAGTATTAGATGAGGCTGTGTTTGAACTCACTCAGCGCAAGCCCCGCGCTGAACTCTACTCCGTCATACCTAAAGGGGACCACATCAAACCGCCTCGAAAAACAGATGCAGAATAGAAAAAGCCCGCACGAGGCGGGCCTTGTAAAACCTTAGAAGCATTCGCCCGGATAACTTACTTCTCCCCGGCGCACCAATACTCCATGAGTTCAATCATAGCATAAGTTACCCATGAATGGGTAAATTACTTTTCTACCGATCACTGGCAACTCCATCGGAGTTGCCGTAATGATATCATCACAACCAATACTTGTCAAATTCCAGCCTCTACCTGCACCTTGGCCCAGGCATCCTCAATCGCCTTCCTGTCGATCTTCACCTGTTCGTCTTTAGCTCGTGGAGTCTCTGTCACAGCTCTTTGGAAGTAACTCACCCCTGCTAACCACTTGGTGTACAGCTCCTTAATAGCTGCTGATACATCCTTGTTCCCCTGTGCAGATTTCAACGAGGCTTGATAGAGGGGTAACACTTCGTCCTTTGCCTCCTTCACGGCAGTCTCCATACCATCCACGTACACAGCAATTCCCTTGCTCTCGTCCTTCTCAATCATCCTCACTTGGTAAGACTGCTCCCCAATGATTGTGGACTTCATCGAAATCCCAAAGTGAGAGACGACTGCAGCTTTGTAAAACTTCTCACACACATCCTTATCACAAACGCCTTTGGCCATCCCCAACACCGGCACACACAACACCAATCCCAAAAGCAGCTTCTTCATATTTCCTCCTGACAGTTAATTAACCTGACGAAAGCTTACACCAATTGACACTTATATAGGGTGCACTTATATCGAGTCGTCTCATATGAGGCAAAACCCTACTATCTTTTCCTTTGGGTGCTAACATGAGAACCGAGGACGAAGAGAGTCTGTGCAAAGCCTTCGGGCAGCAGCTTGCTAAGGTGAGGAAGGCTCAGGGTTGGTCACAAGAGCGCTTGGCCTTGGAGAGTGGCATAGCGCGCAGCTATGTGGGTGACGTGGAGCGAGGCTTACGTAACATTGCCTTGGTCAACATCGTGAAGATTGCTGACACACTGCAAGTAGACGTGAGAACGTTATTCGATTTCAGGAGCAATGATGGAGCCAGCGAAGAAACCTGAGCCAGTGCCAAGTAACCCGAATCATCGGGAAGACTTCATGCGCCTACTCAAAAAGGCTGTCACTCCCCCTGTGAAGAAGGGGAAATGAGCCTGTAGAACATTCCTCTATGGCTTTCCCTAAAGTTGTACCTGAAAGCAAATTCGTTAGCGTATTTCTGTAGGTGCTTCCTCGACACCTGAACATGAGTACCGATAAGACCAGTTTTCAGTAGCCGCCAGAATCCTTCTAGTGTGTTGGTGTACACCTTGCCCCGCACATATTCCTTCTCGCTATGCATCACTGTCGAGTGTTGGTAGCCTAGCTGGCTCAGACGCATATATCCCCTGTTTTCGTCCGTGTACACCCTTGCGTGTGGCCTAACGTTCGCTTGTACAACTTCCTCCATATGCTTACCGAAGGCAGACGGAATGACGAGGCAACGGACAAATCCATCCCGTTGTAGCAAGCCCATTACGACACCCTTAGTTTTTGCAGAAGCAAACCCTTGTTGCCGCTTGGTGCGCTTGCTTTTGTGTTTGTTCGTTTCTATACCGCCTACATAGGTTTCGTCTACCTCTACCTCTCCTTTTAGTTGCCGCTTTTCGTCAACGTCATTCATTAACGTCCGCAAAGCATGACCCATTCTCCATGCACATTTGTAGGTGACGCCTAGTTGCCGGGATAGCTCAGTAGCTGCCACGCCGTTGCGGCTGGCTGTGAACATGTACATGGCATGGAACCAAAGTTTCAGGGGAGTGCGGGACTTCTCAAAGATGGTTCCGGCACAGGGGTAAATGTGTGCCTCGCAGTCTTTGCACTTGAATGCACGTCTGCTGCGGATTCGGTAGAAGGTAGGTTCAGCTACGCCACACACCGGACAGGCACAGTTTTCGCCATAACGCATGGTCAACACCTTCCTCAAGCATGTATCTTCGTCAGGGAATTCCTTGGCAAAGTCAGGGAACGGATAGCGCATATGTCCTCGTGGAAAAACGACGAGGTATCGTGCCAGATTTGAAAATGTTGGTCAAAAAGCAAAATCAAGCCGTGCGCGGAGTTGGTCTGTGGGGATAATTACCAAAATTTTTTACATGAAAAAAAACAGCGCAGGCCGGGGCGCTGCGCTGTTGTTGTTTACATATTAGGGTAGTTGGGCCCGCCGCCGCCTTCCGGCGTGACCCAGACGATATTCTGGGTCGGATCCTTGATATCGCAGGTCTTGCAATGCACGCAATTCTGAGCATTGATCTGGAGCCGGTCCTGGCCCTCGTCGGTCCGTACGAACTCGTACACCCCGGCCGGGCAGTAGCGCTGTTCCGGTCCCGCGTATTTTGCCAGATTGACATCAACCGGCACCGCCGCGTTCTTCAGAGTCAGGTGGATCGGCTGGTCTTCGGCATGGTTGGTATTCGAAATGAAGACCGAAGACAGCTTGTCGAAGGTCAGCTTGCCGTCCGGTTTCGGATAGACGATCGGCGCGTAGTTGGCGGCCGGCTTCAGGCATTCATGGTCGCCATGGCTGTGGTGCAGGGTCCAGGGCGCCTTGCCGCGGAACAGGATCTGGTCGATACCGGTCAGCAGCGAGCCCATATACAGGCCCTTGCTCAGGTACTGCTTCACATTGCGCGCCACATGCAGCTCTTCATGCAGCCAGGACTGCTCGAAGGCCGTCGGGTAGGCGGCCAGTTCGTCGTGCTGGCGGCCTGCGCCCAGCGCGTCGAACAGCGCCTCGGCGGCCAGCATGCCGGACTTGATGGCCGCGTGGCTGCCCTTGATGCGGCTCATGTTCAGGAAACCGGCGTCGCAGCCGATCAGGGCGCCGCCCGGGAACACCAGTTTCGGCAGCGACTGCAGGCCGCCGGCCGTGATCGCGCGCGCACCATAGGAAATGCGCTTGCCGCCTTCGAAGAAGTGGCGTATTTCCGGGTGCGTCTTATAGCGCTGGAATTCCTCGTACGGGGACAGATAGGGATTCTCGTAGTTCAGGCCGACGATAAAGCCCACCACCACCTGATTGTCCTCCAGGTGATAGAGGAAGGAGCCGCCATAGGTATCGCTGGCCAGCGGCCAGCCTGCGGTGTGGATCACGAGGCCGGGCTTGTGCTTGGCCGGATCGATTTCCCACAGCTCCTTGATGCCGATGCCGTAGGCCTGCGGGTCCTTGCCCTTGTTCAGTTCGTACTTCGCCATCAGCTGCTTGCCGAGGTGGCCGCGCGCGCCTTCCGCGAACAGGGTGTACTTGCCGTGCAGCTCCATGCCGAGCTGGAAATCCGGGCCGGGCTCGCCGTCGCGCTTGACACCCATATTGCCGGTCGCCACACCCTTGACCGAGCCGTCATCGTTATACAGGATCTCGGCGGCAGGGAAGCCGGGGAAGATTTCCACGCCCAGGGCCTCGGCCTGCTGGCCCAGCCAGCGCACCACATTGCCCAGCGACACCACATAATTGCCGTGGTTCTGGAAGCACTGCGGCAGCATGAAGTTCGGCGTCTTGAGCGCCTTGCCCTCGGTCAGGAACAGCATGCGGTCTTCGGTGACCGCCGTGTTCAGCGGAGCGCCTTTTTCCTTCCAGTCCGGAATCAGCTCGGTCAGGGCGCGCGGATCCATCACGGCGCCGGACAGGATATGGGCGCCCAGCTCGCCGCCTTTTTCCAGCACGACGACGGACACTTCCTGGCCTTTCTCCTGGGCCAGCTGCTTGATGCGGATCGCGGCCGACAGGCCGGCCGGGCCGCCGCCAACGATGACCACGTCATATTCCATCGCTTCGCGTGGGCCGTATTGTTCGATGAGGTTTGTCATATTTTTTTATAAGAATAATGAAAAAGAAAATTAGCACGAGTGTGCTTCTTTTTTCGCATGAGCGCAATGTCGGCGCCATTGTATTAGATGTTCCCATCTAATACTGGCATTTTGTGTAATGATGTCGGTGCAGAATACAGAGGAGGAATGCCGTGGGCATCGAAGTAAATTTTGAAGGCAAGATCGCGTTGATTACCGGTGCATCGAGCGGGCTGGGCGCGCGGTTTGCCAAGGTGCTGGCGGGCGCCGGCGCGCAGGTGGTGCTGGCCTCGCGCCGCACCGAGCGGCTGAAGGAATTAAGGGCGGAGATCGAAGCCGATGGCGGCGCGGCGCACGTGGTGGCGCTGGACGTGACGGACTACGCCAGCATCAAGTCGGCGATTGCCCATGCCGAAACGGAAGCGGGGCCGATCGACATCCTGGTCAACAACTCGGGCGTCTCCACCACGCAAAGGCTGCTGGACGTCAGTCCGGAAGACTACAACTTCGTGATGGACACCAACCTGCGTGGCGCCTTCTTCGTGGCGCAGGAAGCGGCCAAGCGCATGATTGCGCGCGCCAAGGGCGACCCGAAAAAACAGCACCGCATCATCAACATCGCCTCGGTGGCGGGGCAGCGCGTGCTGCCGCAGATCGGCGTCTACTGCATGAGCAAGGCCGGCGTGATCCACATGACGAAGGCCATGGCGGTCGAGTGGGGCAAGTACAACATCAACACGAATGCCATCTGCCCCGGCTACATCCTGACCGAGATCAACGAGGACTATTTCGCCAGCGAGCAGGGCCAGCGCCTGGCCGAACTGCTGCCGCGCAAGCGTCCCGGCAAACCGGAAGACCTCGACGGCCTGCTCCTGCTGCTGGCCGGCGACGAAGCCCACTTTATCAACGGCGCCATCATCTCCGCCGACGACGGCATGACCGCCCAGTGACACCCTGGGGTCAGGCACCCGCTGTCATACTGACACGCGGTGCCTGACCCCAGGGTGTCATGGTTTTGCGGTAACGCCCATCAGCTTGTGCACCAGCTCGGAGGAGGTGGAGGCGCCGAATTTGCGCATCAGCTTGGCGCGGTGCATCTCGACCGTGCGCGGGCTGAGGCCGGTTTCGCGCGCGATCAGCTTGCTGGTTTTGCCCTCGACTAAGAACGCGGCGATCTCGCGCTCGCGCGGCGTCAGCTCGGCCGATACGGGCCGCTTTTCGCTCACGTCCTCAAAGGTCCACACGCCCGCGCCCAGCGGCTCCTGCGGATCGAGCGCGCGCCCCGTCACATGGCACCAGAACAGCTCGCCGCTCTTGCGGCGCATGATGCGCTCGTCCGAATAGCGGCCCTTGGCATTCATGATGGGAATGATGCGGTGGCCCGTGCGCAGGAATTCGTCCACCGTGGGATACAGCACCTGGAACGATTGCCCGTCCAGCTCGCCATGCCCGTAGCCGAACATGGAGGTCAGCGCGTCGTTGGAGGACTGGATAATGCGGTTGAGCGAGATGCACATGCCGACCGGCGCATACTTGAAAATGGTCTCGTAGTCGATCTCGTAAGGCGCGTTCATCAGGTTCCGTTTCTGTTTGTGCGGTAGTTCTACGGTATTGTGCTTTTGACCCGCGTATCTTATTCTGATTCGCGATCTGTACTACAGAGCAAGCTTATCAAAAAAACAGAGGGGGCACCCATGAATAAGATCTACCCTGATGCCAACGCCGCACTGGCAGGTATCATCCAGGACGGACAGACCATCGCGGTTGGCGGTTTCGGTCTGTGCGGCATTCCCGAGGCGCTGATTGCAGCCCTGCGCGACACCGGCGCGAAAGAGCTGACGGCTATCTCCAACAACGCGGGTGTGGACGGTTTTGGCCTCGGCCAGCTGCTGGAAACGCGCCAGATCAAGAAGATGATCGCCTCTTACGTGGGCGAGAACAAGGAGTTCGCGCGCCAGTTCCTGGCCGGCGAGCTGGAACTGGAATTCACGCCGCAAGGCACGCTGGCCGAGAAGCTGCGCGCCGGCGGCGCAGGCATCCCGGCCTTCTTCACCAAGACCGGCGTGGGCACCATCGTTGCCGACGGCAAGGAGATCCGCGAATTCGACGGCGAGCAGTATGTGATGGAGCGCAGCCTGGTGGCCGACGTGGCCCTGGTCAAGGCCTGGAAGGCCGACAAGGCCGGCAACCTGGTCTACCGCAAAACCGCGCGCAACTTCAACCCGAACGTGGCGGCCTCCGGCAAGATCACCGTGGTGGAAGTGGAGCAGCTGGTGGAAATCGGCGAAATCGATCCGGATGAAGTGCATACGCCGGGCATCTTCGTGCACCGCATCGTGCTCAATGCAACGCCGGAAAAACGCATCGAACAGCGCACCGTGCGTTCGAACTGAGGAGACGACAATCATGGCATGGACTCGTGATGAAATGGCCGCGCGCGCAGCGAAAGAACTGCAGGACGGCTTCTATGTAAACCTGGGCATCGGCCTGCCTACGCTGGTGGCCAACTATGTGCCTTCCGATATCGAAGTGTTCCTCCAGTCCGAGAACGGCCTGCTGGGCATTGGCCCTTTCCCCACCGACGATGAAGTGGATGCAGACCTGATCAACGCCGGCAAGCAGACCGTAACCGCGCTGCCGGGCGCCGCCTACTTCAGTTCCGCCGATTCCTTCGGCATGATCCGCGGCGGCAAAATCAACCTCGCCATCCTGGGCGCCATGCAGGTGTCCGAAAAGGGCGACCTGGCGAACTGGATGATCCCGGGGAAGATGGTGAAGGGCATGGGCGGCGCGATGGACCTGGTGGCCGGCGTGAAGAAAGTGGTGGTGCTGATGGAGCACGTGGCCACCGCCAAGGACGGCAGCACTTCGCACAAGCTGCTGAAGAAATGCGACCTGCCGCTGACCGGCGTGGCCGTGGTGGACCTGGTCATCACCGACCTCGGTGTGATGGAAGTGACTGAGAATGGCCTGAAAGTCACCGAGCTGGCGCCGGGCGTAACGAAGGAGCAGATCTCCGCTGCAACCGGTGTTGAACTGGATTTCAGCGCGCTGTAATCTGCGCCCTCCATAAAAAAAACGGCACGCTTCAAAGGCGTGCCGTTTTTGTTTGCGCGGACGAATTACTTGGCCGGCGCATGCTCCAGGATTTCAGGCGCGCTGCCGGTAGCCGTTTCCATCGGCGATGGATTCGCCAGTTCGCGCTTCATCGTCTCCACATCCAGCTCGCCTTCCCACTTCGACACCACCACGGCAGCAACGCCATTGCCCACGAAGTTGGTCAGCGCGCGGCACTCGCTCATGAAGCGGTCGATGCCGAGAATCAGCGCCATGCCCGCCACCGGAATGGTCGGCACCACGGCCAGCGTGGCGGCCAGCGTGATGAAGCCCGCGCCGGTAATGCCGGAAGCGCCCTTGGACGTCAGCATGGCCACGCCGAGGATGGTGAGCTCCTGCATCAGCGTGAGGTCGGTATTGGTGGCCTGCGCCACGAACAGCGCCGCCATCGTCATATAGATATTGGTGCCGTCCAGGTTGAAGGAGTAGCCGGTAGGTACCACCAGGCCAACCACCGGCTTCGAGGCGCCGAGTTTTTCCAGCTTGCGCATCAGCGAAGGCAGGGCGCTTTCGGAGGACGAGGTGCCCAGCACGATCAGCAGTTCTTCCTTGATATACAGGATGAAGCGGCCGATCGAGAAGCCCGTCGCCTTGGCGATGGTGCCCAGCACGATGAACACGAACAGGAAGCAGGTCAGGTAGAAGGAGCCCATCAGCTTGGCCAGCGGCAGCAGCGAAGCGATGCCGTATTTGCCGATGGTGAAAGCCATCGCGCCGAATGCGCCGATCGGAGCCAGCTTCATGATGATGTTGACCATGCCGAAGATGGCCTGCGACGCGTCGTCAATCAGGCGGGCGATCGGCTTGCCGCGTTCACCCAGCAGCGACAGCGCAAAGCCGAACAGCACGGAGATCAGCAGCACCTGCAGGATATCGCCCTTGGCGAAAGCATCGACCACGGTGTTCGGGATGATGTTCATCACGAAATCGGTGGTGGACTGGTGCTTGGCCTTTTCGGTGTACTGCGCGATGGCCTTGGTGTCGAGCGTGGCCGGATCGGCGTTGAAGCCGGCGCCAGGCTGCACGATATTGGCCACGAACAGGCCGATCACCAGTGCGAAGGTGGACACTACCTCGAAGTAGAGCAGGGCCTTGCCGCCCACGCGGCCGATTTTCTTCACGTCCTGCATGCCGGCGATGCCCGACACCACGGTACAGAAGATCACCGGTGCGATGATCATTTTGATGAGTTTAATGAAGCCGTCGCCGAGCGGCTTCATGGCCACTGCGTCAGTCGGCAGGTAGATGCCGAGCAGCACGCCGAGCGCAATCGCGAACAGCACCTGCACGTACAGGATTTTGTAGAAGGGTTTTTTCATGATGCGGTCTCCACTTTTGATAATCACATCATCGTCTGCGATGAGCGTTATCGCCATTGTGAATATCCGCATTGTGGTTAACCGCAATGCGGTTAACCACTAGGGAGTATTACTTATCGCACCACTTACCGTACCGCTTACTGCGCCACCCAGCCGCCATCCACATTCCAGGCCACGCCGCGCACCTGCCTGGCCGCGTCGCTGCACAGGAAGACGGCCAGGCCGCCCAGTTCTTCCGGCGTCACGAAGTCGCCGGACGGCTGCTTGTCGGCCAGCAGCGCGTGCTTGGCCTGTTCATTCGTCAGCCCATCCTTTTCCGCGCGCGCATCCACCTGCTTTTGCACCAGCGGCGTGAGCACGAAGCCCGGGCAGATCGCGTTCACGGTCACGCCGGTGGTCGCCGTCTCCAGCGCGCTCACCTTGGTGAAGCCCACGATGCCGTGCTTGGCCGCCACATAGGCCGACTTGCCCGCCGAGCCAACCAGGCCGTGCGCGGAAGCGATATTGATAACGCGGCCCCAGTTCTTCCGCTTCATGCCCGGCAGGGCGAGGCGGGTGGTGTGGAAGGCCGAGGTCAGGTTGATGGCGATGATGGCGTCCCATTTCTCGACCGGGAACTCGTCCACGTTCGCCACATGCTGGATGCCCGCGTTATTGATGAGCACATCGGTGCCGCCGAACTTCTCATCGATGAACTTCATCATCGCCTCGATTTCGGCGGGCTTGCTCATGTCCGCGCCGTGATAGGCGGTCTGGATGCCGAATTCCTTCGCCACATCGGCCTGCAGCTGTTCGATTTCCTTGGCATCGCCGAAGCCATTGAAAACGATGTTGGCGCCTTCGGCGGCGAGGCAGCGCGCGATGCCCAGGCCGATGCCGGAAGTGGAGCCGGTTACCAGCGCGGTTTTGCCTCGTAAGTTAGTGCTCGTCATCTCATCCTCTGTGGTAAAAGTAAGCTTGTTAGGATTCTAAATCCAATGCACGTTAAAATGTAGCCCGAAAAGCAAATGGCAGAGGGACCAGGCGATGACCGAAGCGAAAATAAAATCCGTTCAATGCCTGTCGATGGCAGGCCTGCACCACATGGCCTACAAGGAGTGGGGCGACTCCGCGAACCCCAATGTGCTGGTCTGCGTGCATGGCGTGACCCGTGTTTCGGACGATTTCGATGCTCTCGCACAGTCACTGTGCAAGGATTACCGTATCGTTTGTCCCGATGTTGTGGGCCGCGGCCGTTCCGGCAAGCTGCGCAACCCGGACCTGTACCGCATTCCGCAGTATGTCAGCGACATGGTGACCCTTCTGGCGCGCGTGCTGGCCGATGGCGAAAAACAGACTGTGAGCTGGTTCGGCACCTCGATGGGTGGCCTGATCGGCATGGGCCTGGCCTCGCTGCCGGAGTCGCCGGTTGCAAAGCTGGTGCTGAACGATATCGGTCCCACGCTCGATAGCGTAGCGCTGCGCCGCATCGGCGACTACCTGAGCCAGGAGCTGCGCTTCCCCAGTTTCGAGGCCGGCGCGCAGTGGGTGCGCGAAGTGTCGAAGCCCTTCGGCGAGCATACGGACGCCGAATGGCACAAGCTGGCCGCCGACGTTCTGCGCCAGGACAAGGACGGCCAGTGGAGCCGCCATTATGATATGGGGTTGGCACACCCCTTCCGCAGCATCACCCCGGAGTCTGCGGAGCGTGACCAGGCCATGCTGTGGGCCGCATACGATGCGATCCGCTGCCCGACCCTGCTGCTGCGCGGCGAGCATTCCGATCTGCTCTCGCGCGAGACTGCGCTGGCCATGACCCAGCGCGGACCGAAAGCGCAGCTGGTCGAAATTCCGGGCGTCGGCCATGCACCGACGTTCATGCACGAAAACCAGATCGCCATCGCGCGCGATTTTTTGTTGAACCAGTAAAGAAGAGAAGAATATGGAAATCAAACGACTGCACGTAGGCAAACGCCTGTCCGAAGTAGCAATCCACAACAGCACCATCTATCTGGCAGGCCAGATCGCCGAAAACACCAGCGGCGGCATCCAGGATCAGATGACGGAAGTGCTGGGCCATGTGGACCGCCTGCTGGCCGAAGCCGGCAGCGACAAGACCTGTATTCTGTCGACCCAGATCTATATCTCGGACATGGCCAATTTCGCCGGCATGAACGAAGTGTGGGACGCATGGGTTGCCAACGGCCACACGCCGCCGCGCGCGACGGTGGAAGCCAAGCTGGCCAATCCGGCCTGCCTCGTTGAAGTGGTGGTGGTGGCAGCGCAGCGTTAAGGTTTTTCAGGTTTTAGTTGCAAAATAGTTGTAAAGGTTTCGTATGGTTTCAACTGCAGCATTGAACAGCGCTACGTCGGAGCTGCTGGTACAAGGACTTTCAGCCGACGAGTCCCTGCGCATGCAGGGCGCGCTCGATGCAGCGCACGAAGCCTATGCAGGCAAGACCGCAAGCAGCGGTCAGCCGGCATTCGAATTTGCCATCGGTGTGGCCAGCACGCTGGCCTACCTGCGCACGGACGTGGAAACCCGCATCGCGGGCCTGATGTTCGAGCTCACTGTGCTGGAACCGGCGCAGGCGCCGTTCATCGAGCAGCGCTTCGGCAAGGAGGTCGATGACCTCGTCTGCGGGGTGCGCCAGCTGATCCGCCTGCGCGAACTCACCCAGTCTTCGGCCAGTGCCGACACGCGCGGCAAGAACGCGGCGCAGCAGGCCGTGGCGCAGCTCGAAACCCTGCGCAAGATGCTGCTGGCCATGGCGTCGGATATGCGCGTGGTGCTGGTGCGCCTGGCCTCCTGCTGCACCACCTTGCGCTACTTCGCGGACATCAAGCTGTTCAACGAGATGACCAGCGCCTACGGCCGCGAAACGCTGGACCTTTACGCGCCGCTGGCCAACCGCCTCGGTATCTGGCAGATCAAATGGGAGCTGGAAGACCTGTCCTTCCGCATGATCGAGCCGGAGAACTACAAGCGCATCGCCAAGATGCTGGAAGAGAAGCGCATGATGCGCGAGAGCTTCGTGACCTCGTCCATCGACCGCCTGCAGTCCGAACTGGCTTCGGCCGGCATTTCGGCTGAGGTGTTCGGGCGGCCGAAGCACATCTACAGCATCTGGAACAAGATGAAGGGCAAGGAGCTCGACTTCTCCGAACTGTATGATGTGCGCGCCTTCCGCGTCATCGTCAAGGACGTGAAAACCTGCTACACGGTGCTCGGCGTGGTCCACAACATCTGGACCCCGATCCCGAAAGAATTCGACGACTACATTTCGCGCCCCAAGCCGAACGGCTACCAGTCCCTGCACACGGTGGTGACGGCGGACGATGGTCGCCCGCTGGAAGTGCAGATCCGCACGCAGGAGATGCACAACTTCGCCGAATACGGCGTGGCTGCGCACTGGCGCTACAAGGAAGAGGGCGGCTCCGACTTCAAAGGCCAGAAATACGACGAAAAAATCGCCTGGCTGCGCCAGCTGCTGGCCTGGAAGACCGACGTGGCCGACGCCGTCGTGGACCAGGAAGACGTGCAGCGCGAATGGGTGGAAAAACTCAAGTCCGCCTCGCTGGATGACCGCATCTTCGTGCTCACGCCGCAGGCCCGCGTGCTGGAACTGCCGGTTGGCGCCACGCCCATCGACTTCGCCTACCACCTGCACAGTGACGTCGGCCACCGTTGCCGCGGCGCGCGCGTGGACGGCGTCATGGTGCCGCTGAACACGCGCCTGAAGAGCGGCCAGACCTGCGAAATCATCACCGCCAAAGGCGCGCCCGGGACGGTAGGCCCGTCGCGCGACTGGCTGAGTGCCGAATACACGGTGAGCAACCGCACGCGCGCCAAGGTGCGCGCCTGGTTCAACGCCATCGACATGCAGGAAACGCTGGCCCACGGCCGCGCGCTGGTGGAGAAGTCCCTGCAGCGCGAAGGCAAAACGGCCGTCAATCTCGAAGCGCTGGCGCAGAAGCTGGGCTTCTCGAAGGTGGATGACCTGTTCTCCGCCGTGGGCAAGGACGAATTCAGCCTGCGCCACGTGGAGCAGGCGCTGCACGATCCGGTGGAAGTGGCCGCGCCCGAAGACGCTGTGGTGCTCAACAAGAGCCGCGCATCAAGCACGGAGCAGGGCGCCAAGTCGGGTGTGCTGGTGGTCGGCACGGAAGGCCTGATGACGCAGCTGGCCCGCTGCTGCAAGCCCGCGCCGCCGGACCCGATCGTCGGTTTCGTCACGCGCGGCAAGGGCGTCTCGATTCACCGCCTGAGCTGCAAGAACTTCGCCGAAATGCGCGCCAAGGCGCCGGAGCGCGTGATCGTCACCGAATGGGGCAACACCCGCACGGACACCGTCTTTCCGGTCGATATGTTCGTACTGGCAGGCGACCGCCAGGGCCTGCTGCGCGACATTTCGGAGGTCTTCTCGCGCGAGAAGATCAACGTCATCGGCGTGAACACGCAAAGTGCGAAAGGCCAGGCGCGCATGACCTTCACGGCAGAAATCGGCTCCACGGCGCAATTGCAGAAGGCCCTGTCCGCCATCTCCGAAGTCAGCGGCGTCCTCGAAGCCCGCCGCGCCTAAAATTTCTTAATTGGGGTCAGACCCCAATTAAAAAGAAATATTACTGTGGGGTACCTTGGCGGCCTGCGACCTCGGCCTGCAGCGTAATATGATCGATGCCGTGCTTCTCGCGCAGCATCGTCCTGATAGCCTTCAGCGTGCGCGGCCACGCCTGCAGATCCGGCACCTCCACATGTCCGATCAATGCAGGCTCGCCCGGCGACATATCCCACACATGCAGGTCATGCACGGATACCACGCCCTCAACCGCTTCAAGATCCGCCCCCAGCGCCGCATAATCGATATGCACGGGAACCCCCTCCATCAGGTGATGGCTGGACTCCCGCAAAATCCCGATGGTCGACTTCAGAATCAGCAGCGACACCAGCACCGACAGCAGCGGGTCGATCTGCATCCAGCCCGTATACCAGATCACCGCACCGGCCACCAAAGCCGCCACAGATCCCAGCATATCGCCCAGCACATGAATAAAGGCCGCCCGCGTATTCATGCTGTCGCGGTCCTTGGACAGCACCCACGCCACCAGCACATTCACGGCCAGCCCGATCGCCGCGACGATCGCCACCATCTCGCCCTGCACCGCCTGCGGATGCGAAAACCGGTGCGCCGCCTCGAACACAATCCAGCCGACCACGGCCAGCATGGCGAGCCCGTTGACAAACGCCGCCAGCGCCTCAGCGCGCCCGTAGCCGAAGGAATAGCGGGAAGAGGGCGGACGCTTCGCAATCAGCTGCGCCATCAGCGCCAGCCCCAGCGACGCAGCATCCGTCACCATATGCCCCGCATCGGAGATCAGCGCCAGCGAATTCGATAGAAAGCCCGCCACCACCTCAACGCCCGCGAAACCCAGTGTGAGCGCCAGCGCCCACGCCAGGATCTTCAGCGAACGGTCGGCGCGGTAATGCTTGTGCCGCGCATCGCCCTTCAGGTGCGCGTGCAGGTGTCCAGCTTCGTTCATGGATAAGCTCCACACAGAATCACATACCCATCCACCTGCCGGAACCAGGTCATCTTGAGCCGCACCTGTTCCGTGGCGAGGTAGGGGCGTTTGTAGTGGATAGGCCCCGTTTCGCCGCGCCGCGCGCGCTGCAGCAGTTCCCGCATCACATAGCGGTCATCCGCATCGCGCCAGTTGGCGACGTTCTGCCCGATCATATGCGGCAGGGCGCCGTGCGCGCGCACAATGCCCTGCAGGTCCAGCACCACAATATAGAGATCGCGATAGGTAAAGGAGCCCTGCGGATTACTGAATTCGGTCAGCGCCCGTGCCGGCCCGGCCGTGCGGATCAGGGCTGCAGCTTTTTCTACCAGCTGCTTCGCTTCCTCGACTGTGCCGCGTTCCCCGGCCTGCGCCAGGGCGGCGGAGAGGGCAATTAACAGTGTGAAAAGGAATTGTTTCATGGGGCGCTCAATATAGCACGAGGGGCAATACGGCGTTCCCTCTGAAAAAGCCCTTGTTTTTATTTCCCGGCCTCTCTATAATGCTGGCCATCGGGCGGTTAGTTCAGCTGGTTAGAATACTTGGTCGACATCCAAGGGGTCGCAGATTCGAATTCTGCACCGCCCACCAGAACACACAGTAAGAGCGAGAAAGGCAAATCCGGTTATGACACCGCGAACTACCAGCTTGGTTAGTGAGTGACGCTAGTCGATCGGCTTTCTTTTGCTTGTCAATATTGAAGAAAAACGCGGCTAGTCCGCGTTTTTTTTCGTCCGCAGTTTTCAGCGTAGTATTTCAGCAGCACCCAATTGGAGATCATGATGGTTTCAGTCCGACTTCCCGATGGTTCCGTCCGTCAGTTCGACGCACCCCTCACCGTAGCGCAGGTTGCCACCAACATCAGCACCAGCCTTGGCAAAGCCGCACTGGCCGGCAAGGTAGACGGCAAAGTCGTCGATACGTCCTACCTGATCGACAAGGACGTGGACCTGGCCATCGTCACCGACAAGGACCCGGAAGGCTTGGACGTGATCCGCCACTCCACCGCCCACTTGCTGGCCTATGCGGTAAAGGAGCTGTTCCCGGACGCGCAGGTCACCATCGGCCCGGTCATCGAAAACGGCTTCTACTACGATTTCTCCTACAAGCGTCCTTTCACCCCGGACGACCTGCAAGCCATCGAGAAAAAGATGGCCGAGCTGGCGAAGAAGGACGAGCAAGTCACCCGCAAGGTGCTGCCGCGCGACGAAGCCGTGGCCTACTTCAAATCCATCGGCGAGCATTACAAGGCCGAGATCATCGCCTCCATTCCGGCCAATGAAGACGTGTCCCTGTACAGCGAAGGCAACTTCACCGACCTGTGCCGCGGCCCGCACGTGCCATCGACCGGCAAGCTGAAAGTCTTCAAGCTAATGAAGCTGGCCGGAGCCTACTGGCGCGGCGATTCGAAGAACGAAATGCTGCAACGTGTCTACGGCACCGCCTGGGCCAAGAAGGAAGAGCAGGAACAGTACCTGTTCATGCTGGAAGAAGCGGAAAAGCGCGACCACCGCAAGCTGGGCAAGCAGCTGGACTTCTTCCACTTCCAGGATGAAGCGCCGGGCCTCGTGTTCTGGCACCCGAAAGGCTGGACCATCTGGCAGCAGGTGGAGCAATACATGCGCAAGAAATACCAGGACAATGGCTATCAGGAAGTGAAAGCGCCGCAGATCCTGGACGCGAGCCTGTGGGGCAAAACCGGCCACTGGGAGAACTACCGCGAAAACATGTTCGTGACCGAGTCCGAGAACCGTTCCTACGCGCTGAAGCCGATGAACTGTCCGGGCCACGTGCAGATCTTCAACAGCGACCTGCGCTCCTACCGTGACCTGCCGCTGCGCTACGGCGAGTTCGGCCAGTGCCACCGCAACGAACCATCGGGCGCGCTGCACGGCATCATGCGTGTGCGCGGCTTCACCCAGGACGACGGCCACATTTTCTGCACCCATGAACAGATCGAGCCGGAAGTGGTGGCATTCCACCAGCAAGCCATGGAAGTCTACGCCGACTTCGACTTCACCAACATCGACGTGAAGCTGGCCCTGCGTCCGGACAACCGCATCGGTACCGACGAAGTGTGGAACGAAGCGGAAGAAGCGCTGCGCCACGGCCTGCGCGCCTGCGGCGTGACCTGGACCGAGCTGCCGGGCGAGGGCGCCTTCTACGGCCCGAAAATCGAATACCACCTGAAGGACTCGCTGGGCCGCCCATGGCAGGTGGGCACCATGCAGGTCGACTTCTTCATGCCTGAGCGCCTCGGCGCCGAATATGTGGCAGTGGACAACACCCGCAAGACCCCGGTCATGCTGCACCGTGCCATCGTCGGCTCGCTGGAGCGCTTCATCGGCATCCTGATCGAAAACTATGCTGGCGCGCTGCCGATGTGGCTGGCGCCGCAGCAAGTGTCGATCCTGAACATTTCCGATGCCCAGGCCGATTACTGCAAGGACCTTGAGCAAAAGCTGAGGAAGCTCGGGTTCCGCGTCACCGCTGATTTGCGCAACGAGAAGATAACGTATAAAATACGTGAACATTCCGTGCAAAAATTGCCATACATTCTAGTGGTTGGCGATAAGGAACGGGATGCCAATACTGTGGCCGTGCGCGCACGGGGCAATGTCGATCTTGGCGTCATGTCGATCGATGCCCTGGTGGAACGACTCCAAGCGGATGTCGCGTCCAAAGCCTGACGGAAACCCGTCTTACCGGCCGCTCAATCATTTTTAAAGGAAACTGCAATAGCTACTGACAAGTCGCATCGCATCAATGGCGAAATCACCGCACCCGAAATGCGTCTGTCCGGTGTGGACAATGAGCCGCTGGGCATCGTAAGCCTGGCCGAAGCCTTCCGCCTGGCGGAAGAAGCGAACGTCGATCTGGTGGAAATCGCACCGACCGCCGTGCCGCCAGTTTGCCGTCTGATGGACTACGGCAAGTTCAAATATTCGGAACAGAAAAAGGCGCACGAGGCCAAGTTGAAGCAGAAGGTAATCTCGGTCAAGGAAGTCAAATTCCGTCCGGGTACCGATGATGGCGACTACAACATCAAGCTGCGCAACCTGACCAAGTTCCTGGAAGACGGTGACAAAACCAAGATCACGCTGCGCTTCCGCGGCCGTGAAATGGCCCACCAGGACATCGGCATGCGCATGCTGGAGCGTCTGAAAGCCGATCTGGAGCCATTCGGCCAGGTCGAGCAGTTCCCCAAGATGGAAGGCCGCCAGATGATCATGGTGCTGGCGCCGAAGAAGAAAAAGTAATCTTCGCCCGTCCCATAAAAAAGCCAACCTTAACGGTTGGCTTTTTCTTTTTGCGCTGCGCAACTGGGTGATATGGAACCTGAAGTGGGTCTGATTTGACTCTGTTCTGGCCCGGCTATCCTTGCTGCACAGGCGCAGTTCTCAATGGAATGAAATTTGCGTCAACACCCGCCGGAAGGTCGGAACAGGAAAACTGTGCCGGCTTGATTCCATTCTATTGACGAATGATGGCAAGGAGGTGGCGATGCCTAGTTACAAGGAAAGATACAATCAATTTCAGGCGGAGGTCGATGAGCACATGGGCAGGACGCTTGGCCGCGCGGGGAAATTCAAAGCGTTTTTTGGCTCCTTCTCTGACGAGCGCAAAAGGGCAATCGATCACGTCGTCGCTCAGAATCTATACCGGCCGGAGCACATCATTGGAACGACCGGGCGGGAGGGGCAGCAGCCGACGGTCTATTACCGCCGCCCCAGTGGAACTTTCGGGCACATCACCCAGGAGCATGACAGGGCAGGGAATGTCGGCCGCATGAAAGCGCGTAAAGCTGATGACTACACAATCGGCAATACAGGGAGGGACGGCGCAATGAGGGAGTCTGCTCCGTCGCTTAATTTTTATCATCCCTCCCGCAATCCTTTAAGGGGGCGTGATGAGCTCACGGAAGAAGAGCTCCACGAGGCCGAACAGGTGCACACCCGCTTTACGGCATTCAAAACCAAGCGTTATGCATAGCGGCTGACAAAGCACCCTTTCGCTCGTCCGCTTGCCGAGGCAACCGGACGAGCGCTCTGCTGACGCAGCTGCAATCAGGGCTGGCGCGCTGCCGGCTGGCCAAGGCGGGCCACCATCGCCATCACCGCCGCCATCTGCGGCGCGGTACGGGTGTGGAAGCCGGGCTGTTGCGGATCTTCGCCGGAATAACCCCAGAAGTCCCAGCAGCCGAGCGGGTTGGCCGGAACGCCGGACGAAGGATGCACTTGCGGATAAAGCACGATGAGCGTGTTCCTGTCGGCGAATTCGTTATAGCCTGTGCGCCCGTAGAATGCCGGACCCACCACGCTGGCGCCCTGGCGGCAGCCGTGGAAGACGACATGCACCGCGCAGCTGCCTGCACGGCAGGCCTGTGGAACGTAAGCATAGCCGGTAGGGTCCATGCTGCTCCGCGCACCCTGGATGAATTCCCGCTGGTCGAACTCAATCATCTTGCCGCTCAGGGCGCCTTGGTTGGCAGGCTCGCGCTTGTCCGGATAGATATGCCGCAGCAGCTCATGCGACTGGTTGAAGCCGCAGTTGTTGATAAAGGGCGCACTGGTCGCGTCGCAAGGAGCGTTATCCGGATTCGCAGTAAGGAAGCCATGCCCGGCATCCGGGTTCTTTTGATAGCGCAGCTGTCCGGCCGGCATGCCCGCCAGCGCGTAGAACTGCTGCACCGCATCCACCACCACGGTCTTGACCGTATTGTCTTTCGCACCGCTGAACAGATAGACGCGCTGGCGTGCCAGCTGCGCCACCGGATCGATCAGGCCTTGCTCTGCAAACGCCGTGGCGTTGCGGAAGGAGGCCTTGCCGTCCGCCGCAACCGCAGCCGACACCGGGGACATGCAGCTCGTAACAGCCGTTTGAAGAAGCGATACTTCGGGATAGCTGCCCGCGCAATAATAAGGCCCGCCCGCAATCACGCCCACGCCCATGATGCGGCTGGAAAATGCGACCGCCACCTGCGCGGCCATAAAGCCGCCCGAAGAAAGTCCCGACACGGACGTCTGCGCAAGGTTCGCGCCCAATGCCGGAAGCGGCTGGGCAGGCTGCCGTGCCAGCGCGGCCCCGCTTACCATCGCCGCGCACAGCGCCAAGAACCGTAGTGTTTTTCTCATCCTTCAGTCTCCTTGTTAAGTTTTCCTTACTCGCGCTATCCACACCGTCGCGCCCCCGCAAGCCGGATCATCCACCGTGAGCTGCGCAACCTCAAACCCATTCGCCTCGAGCAGGCTTTGATACTCCTGCTGGTCGAGCGAAGCGTGATAGAGCATCACGCCGCCATTGTCGCTCCACGTTTCCCCAAATTCGGTGCCCGAAGTGAACATCAATACGCCGCCCGGATTCAGTAGCCGCGCGAGCATTCCGAACATCGCCCGCTGATCGTCGTGCCTCAGATGAAACAGGCTGTGCCACAGAATCGCCGCATCAAAAGTTTCATCCAGCGCCAGTTCCCGCATGTCGCCCACAACCAGCCGCGCGCGCGGAAGGCGCCCCCTGGCAATCGCAATCATGGCCGCACTGGCATCCACGCCAGTCACCTTGAACTGCCGCTCCGTGAAAAAGCGCAGAATCGGCTCCCCGGTGCCGCAGCCCACGTCGAGTATGGACGCGCCGCGTCCCAGCATCTGCGCCAGCGCCTCGAGATAAGGCTTCTCGATCAGCTCGCGCGTCCGCGTCTTGTCAAACCACTCCGCGATGCCGTCATAAGCGCTCACGTTGGATGGTGGGGGTGGGTATGCCAAATCTCGCCTCAGTCTAATTCAATCTAGTTTTTACTATTCCACACTAATCGGGTCTGAATCTACACCGTCGATATCTAAAACTATCTAGGAATTCGTGGGCAAATTCTAATCCAGTCTAATTTTCAGGGGCCAAAATCTAAACCACACTACGTTTTCGTTCCCGTCTTTAAGTTTTAGACTCTTTTTGACCAGCGGGCTGGAGTGCTATGCTCAGTCATCCGCAGAAAAGGACGCCGATGAGTCAATCCCGCACCCGTTCCCGCCTGTTCACCCGCGCAAGCGCCGTCGAAAGCATGCGTGCCCGCCTGACGCGCGAAGGCTTCCCGCGCGTTCAGATGTTCATCCTGGTGGCACTGACCGGCCTCGCCGGTTTCGGCGCATCGGCCGCGATGCTCAGCGCCGGACTGGAATCGATGGCCATGCGCTACATGCTGGCGATGGGCGTCGCCTACATCGTGTTCTTCATGCTCTTATGGCTCTGGTTACGCACCAGCGCCACCGACTACATCGATGTGGTCCCGATTGGCAGCGGTGATGTCACAGGAGATGCGGCTGACATTGTTGGTGGTGGCGGGGGCTTCGACGGCGGCGGCGCCAGCGCCAATTTCGATGCCCGCACCACCGACGGCCTCGAAGCCGTCGCAAAAGGTCCGCTCGAAGCCGTTGCCAGCGCGGACGACGGCGCAATTCCGCTGGCGGTCATCCTTCTCGCCTTTGGCATCGCACTCTCATCCCTGTTTGTGATCTGGTCCGCGCCAGTGCTCTTTGCCGAAATCCTGGTAGACGCTTTGCTGGCTGCGGGCCTGTACCGGCGCCTTCGCATGCTGGAGCCGCAGCACTGGATGCGCGCCGCCCTGAAGCGCACAATTCTTCCCTTCGTCCTCACGACGCTGACAGTCAGTGCCGCAGGCTTCGGCATGCAGGCCTACGCCCCCGAAGCAAGGTCGCTGGGCGAAGTACTCGCCAGCCGCTGATCGGCCGCGCCTACTGCATGCAGGCCTTCACCGTGCCCACATGCCGTTCACTCACTCTTACCGTGCTGCCGCAACGCAGGGTCAGGCGGTAGGTGGCGTCACGGTCGGCGGCAAGGGTGCCGATCTGGTCGCGCCGGACGATGGTTCCGCGGTGTACGCGAATATATGCGTCCTGGTCGAGCACCGACTCAAGATGAGCGAGCGTAACCCGATGCAGGACCGAACGTGAAGCGAGATGCAGCTGGACATAGTTCCCTGCGGACTCTGCCCAAAGAATATCTGCCACCGGAATCTGCTCGATGCGCCCAATCGAGCGCACATTGAGATGCGTGGCATGCGGCGCTTCGCCGTTCTGCAAAAAGTCGCGCAGGGCGACGCCATATGCCTCCCGCTGGCGTAATTGCAGCATGCGCCGCGCCCGCTCCACCGCCTGCGCCAGCCGTTCATCGTTCAGGGGCTTGAGCAGGTAGTCCAGCGCATGCACCTCGAATGCATCCACAGCGTGTCCGCTATGCGATGTAAAGAACACGATCAGCGGCGGCTCGCGCATGCGGCTGATATCGCGCGCCAGTGCCAGCCCGGACTCGCCGGGCATATGGATATCCAGGAAAATCAGGTCTGGCTCGCTGTTGGCCAACGCAGTGCGGGCCGCGTTGGCGCTGCCACACTCGGCCACCAGCGTCCAGTCGGCATGAGCCGCCATTGCCAGGCGCAGGTTCTCCCGCCCAAGCTCCTCGTCGTCAACAATCAGGTAGGAAACGGACACGGGACTAATCCGGTTCGGTGAGCGGCAGATGTAGCTCCACCACAAAGCGATCGCCATCCCGTTCGGCACGCAGCGTCGCCGCCGGATGCATGAGCCGCAGTCGCTCGCGGGTGTTGGCAAGACCGAGCCCCGCACCGGGGTTCGGCGAAACATGCGCGCTGACCGCGTTCGATACCCGGATAACCATCGCATCGCCAAGCCGCATGAAATTCAGCCCGATTTCACTCGGCCCATCGTGGCAATCAAGGTCATGGCGCAGGGCGTTCTCAATCAGCGGTTGCAGCAGCAACGGTACGCATGCAAGCTGATGCAGGCCTTCAAGGTCGCCATGTACCTGCACCCGCAGCCGTTCCCCATATCGCAGGCGCTGCAAGTCCAGATAATCGCTTACGAACTGCAATTCTTCGGCGAGCGTTGTTGTCGTGCCAAGTCCTGCGGAAAGCGCATAGCGCAGCAGGTCGCTCAGTTTGCCGATGCCGTTCAGTGCCACCGCCGTATCGCCGCGCCGCACGAGCGCGCTGATCGCATTCAGCGCATTGAACAGGAAGTGCGGTTCCAGCTGCCCCCTGAGCGCCAGCATGCGCTGTTCTTCCAGTGCCAGCCGCAGGTTGAGCAAATCGGTCTGGCTGCGCTGCCAGGCCAGCTCGCGCGCCATCGCCTGCCGCCAGAAATGCATCGCCAGAATGGCGGCGAACGTGCCGGTGCTGGAGAACCACCCCACCAGCAGCATGCGGTGAAACACGCCCCAGATATCCTGGAACACCCCGGGTGCCAGATAGCCGCGCAGCCAGGCCATGTAGATCCATTGCGCCGGCTGGAACACGAGAACCAGCCCGGCAAACAAGGCAAGCACATGGCGCGGCCGTACCACCAGCGTGGGCCGGTAGGAAAGCAGCGCGCTCAGCACGGTGGCCAGCACCATGAGCGGCACCGCATATTCGATGAACCACGTCCTCAGCAGCGAGGTGTAGTTACTCTCGGCGCCGGCCCTCAGATTGTCGCTGTAGGTCTGCAGGGCGCCAAGCGCACTGATCGTCCCCCAGAGCAGCATGCTCAGGAAAGCGGACTTGATCGTGAACCGCGTTTTGGTGAAGGGAAGGGCAGGCGGGGCTGCATCCAATGTTGTCATATTAAAAGTATAGCAGCGCGACGAAAGGCAAAAACCGGCCGCGCGGCGCCTTCGTCCCACGGAAGCGGAGTTTGGTCACAAAACTGCTGGCAGCCTGCGCGCGGCGTTGCAAGATCGAGTTGGTTCAACCACACACCCGAAAGCCATGAAACCAACTACCTACCTCTTCGCCGCCAGCCTGCTGCTGACCGCAGCGCTTCCTTCCTTCGCGCATGAAGACGCGATCGACTGCACGCAGTGCAAGCAATGGAACGTCCCCCAGAAGCCCTTCAAAATCCACGGCAGCACCTATTACGTCGGCACGACAGAACTCTCTTCCATCCTGATTGCCGGGAAGGGCGGCCACATCCTGATTGATGGCGCCTTGCCCCAGTCCGCGCCGCTGATCGCCGCCAGCATTCGCGAGCTCGGCTTCAAGATGGAAGACGTCAAGCTGATCCTGAATTCCCACGAACATTTCGATCACGCCGGCGGCCTGGCGGCGCTGCAGCGCGCCAGCGGCGCGCAAGTAGCTGCTAGTCCATCCGCCGCCGCCGCGCTGGAACGCGGCACCGTAGGCGAGGACGATCCGCAGTACAACGCCGCCAAACCGACCATGCTGCAAAAAATTCCGAAGGTCCGTGTACTCCGTGATGGCGAAACGCTGAAAGTAGGCGGCCTCGCGGTAACGGCGCACTTCACGCCCGGCCATACGCCTGGTGGCACCAGCTGGGCCTGGCGTTCCTGCGAGGGCGCTTCCTGCGTCAACATCGTGTATGCGGACAGCATCAATCCGATCTCGGAAGATGGCTTCTACTTCACCGGCGATGGCCGGCATCCCGACCGTTCCGCAGCTTTCAAGCGCTCCATCGACAAGCTCGCAGCGCTTCCCTGCGACATCATCGTCTCGGTCCACCCCGGAGTCACTAACATCATGGACAAGCTCGCGCGCCGCACCCCGCAGCACAACACCTTCATCGATGCTGCCAACTGCAAGGCCTACACCGACTCCGGTTACAAGGCGCTGGAAAAGCGCCTTGCGCGCGAACGGCAGGAAAAGAAGTAAGCACCTGTCAGCGGAGTTTGCCCTCCGCCAGCAGCTCGCGCGTCCGTGCCAGCGTGGACAGCAAGGCCTTCTTGTAGCCCTGTTCGCCGCTCATCCACGCCTGCTCGGCCTGTTCTTCCGGTCCGCCCGGCGTCTTCCCGCGCAGGCCGAGATAGCAGTAGAACCTGAGCTGCAGCGCGCCGGTGCCATCTTCAAACAGTTCGTTGATGATGGCGCCTTCGCGCGGGCCGCTGGCCTGGAAAAAAGTGACCTTCTTCTCTCGCTCGAAGGTGATGATCTCGCGCAGATCATCAGCGCCGATGGTGGCCTCGCGCACGATGTGCGTGAGGCTTTCCTCGCTCACATCGCAGTGTGTGCAAAGCCCGGGCGGCAGGAACAGGCGTGCATCGCGCGCCTTCTGCACCAGGCCCGCCCATGCCTGCGCGCGGGTCAATGGGGTTACGCCTACCGGGTTAACCGGCACAGTAGCACTTGCGTAGATCATGATCGGCTCCTTTCAGATGGACGCAGCGGTTTCGCTGGCGAAGTCCCGGTAGGAGCGCAGCGGCCGGCCCAGCAGGGTGGTCAGGCGCTCAACGTCGCCCGCCTCGGGCACCATACCGTCGCTGAGAAAGCGTTCGCTCATCAGGCGCATGTCATACGCCATCCAGCCCGGCATGAAGTTGCGCAGGTTCTGCTCGAAGGCGGCGGTGTCATCGCCGCCATGTGCAATCGAGCGGCCCAGCACCTCGGACCAGATGGCAGCCACACCCGCGCCGGTCAGCGTATCGGGGCCGACCAGATTAATCCGTTCCAGCGGCAGCGCCGCGCTCGACGCATTCCGGCGCACCAGCTCAATCGCCGCAATCTCGCCGATATCGCGCGCATCAATCATCGCCAGCCCTTTGCCGCCGATCGGCATTGGATACACGCCGTAGTTGACCACCACATCCTTCACCGTCAGGTCATTGCCCATGAAATAAGCCGGGCGCAGGATAGTGGCGCTGAAACCCATCTGCTCGATCATGCGCTCAACACCGAACTTGCCCGCAAAGTGCGGCACGTTCACATAGCGGTCGCTGTGAATGACGGACAGGTAGACCACGTGCTTAACGGCTGCTTCCTTGGCGACATTGAGCGCGATTAGCGCCTGCGTGAATTCATCGGGCACCACGGCGTTCAGCAGGAACAGGGTGGAAACTCCCTGGACCGCAGCGCGCACCGAATCAGGATCGAGCAGATCGCCTTGAACGACGCTGACTCCGGCAGGGAAGTTCGCTTTGGCCGGATCGCGAACGAGGGCGCGCACATCCGCGCCGCGCTTAACGAGTTGTTGAACAACTTGGTGGCCGATAGTGCCGTTGGCGCCGGTAACGAGGATAGTCATGTTTTTCTCCAGTGAGGTTGATGTCAGGTGACAGTTCCAATGGTAGGCATCCCACAGGTGATCCGAAAGCCTGTATATTTGGACATCCTGTCTCATTGGTGGAACACATGGACCTGCTCGCCCTCGCTGATTTCAACCTCGTCGCCCGCCACGGCGGCTTCGGCCGCGCCGCCCGCGCCACTGAGCGCCCGAAGGCGACACTCTCCCGCCGCGTCGCCGAACTCGAGGCCGACCTCGGCCTCCGCCTTTTCGAGCGCGGCTCGCGCATGCTGAAGCTGACGGAAGAAGGCCGGGCCTTGCACGAGCGCACGGGAGCCCTGTTGACCGAAATCGATGAAACCGCCGCTGCAATCGCCCAAGGCGGCGACCGCCCGCGCGGCAAGCTGCGCATCAGCGCCCCCTTGCTGTTCTCGCAAACCGCGATGGGCAAGCTGGCCGCAGGCTTCGCGCTGAAATACCCCGACGTGCATCTGGAGGTCACAACCGAAGACCGGGCGGTCGACATGGTGGAGGAGGGCTACGACCTGGTCATCCGCGTCAACCCCGATCCCGACGAGAGCCTGGTTGGCCGCGTACTTCTGCGCGACCGCCTGGTCGTCGTGGCCAGTCCCAGCCTGATCCGCTCGTCCGGCAATTCGCCGGTACCTGCGGTGGTCCGCGACACAGGGAGCCAGGGCAAAGCCTGGACCATCAGGACGCCGGTCGGACAATCCAGTATTGCGATTACCCCGGTCCTCAGCCTGTCATCCCTTATCATGGTGCGCGACGCGGTGCGCATGGGCGTCGGCGCGGGTCGTCTTCCAATTTCCCTTGTAACGCGCGACCTAAGCGCAGGGGCGCTGGTGTGTTGGGGGGACGCTGTGGTGCCGGAAATCGCATTATGGGCGCTTTATCCCTCGCGGCGCCTGTTAAGCGCCCGTGTCGCCGCTTTTATTGAGCATTTAAAAGCGGCCTTTCCATTGGGATCGTCCGATGAACTAGCAACCTATATCAGCTGATCTTTTAGGTAGCTTTAGAAATCGAAGTACGGCGGGTCCGCAAAATCAATCACTGAGAATAGATCAATATTGCTGCATTTCTTCTCTGCTCAATGATCAGATAGGTATGCGTGTAGATCAGTTGGGATGCCGAATCCAGCTGCTAGGCCAAGTCAAGCAATTGCCGATGGCCGTCGGTTGCCCATGCAAAAGTAAGTAACTTATGGCTAATCGGCTAGCTCATGGTTCACTTTGCTTGCCGCGGCTGTTGGGGACGCTGTTTTTCTTTCAGAGCTTTAAGATCGGACTTTGCTTCGTAAAATTGCTCGATAACCTTACTCTCAATAAAGCGAACTGTACTTTCTATCAAGGTCGCCATGCGAAGCAGGAATGTCTTTGATATGCGTATCTCTTCGCCTACCACATAAAAATCGCCTTGAGTTTTTAGTTTTTGTGTAGGACGAACCAAGCCGGTTTTGTGAGCTACCACATTTCTTAGAAAATAGTATTTCTCCAATTTTTTCACGCGCACATCAGACACTTCAATTCCTAGTCTTTTTCTATAATATTCTAAAATATCTTTGAGTTTCGAATGTCCTATGATTTCCAGTTGCCGTTCAATAAGAAAATCTAATATAGAGGTCCTGTGATCTATCGCATCCTTGATTTGTATTTGTTCGGAGGACTTTAACAGTTCAGGGCGTTCTCGATACAGCTGTTCAAGCAGCGTTGCGTTGTACGATTCAAATGCTGCCCAGAGCGCTACCGTAAGATTTGCGTAATGAAAATAACGTAGCTCATCATGATCTTTTCGGAAATTTTCCATAATTCGCTTGAGCTGGTAAGCGGAGCGCAAATCCATTTCGAGCTGAATTCCTTCATTTTCCAGCTTAGTAGATTTGAGACTTGCTTCGTAAGATTTTGGCGGTTTTCCGCTAATGCCCTTAACATTGACGAGCTTCGCAAGAAGGGGATCTATATTTTGCTTAAGTTCTAAATCGATTCCGACAGTGCCGAGGTCAATAAGACTTCGTGTACGCCAAAGTAAATTTGTGAACTGACCATAAGCTTTAGTCCTGCCTTGGAATTTGGTGGGCATCGGAAGTGCCTTTAGGGTTGGAATGTGAGGTGATGTTGTGTGGGTGATATTCAGAGTTTAACGTGTTCATGAATATCGTTAACAAAAAGACCCAAAACCTTTCCGGGAACTAGTCCTTTATTTTCGTGACCTAGATCTTTGCGAATTGCAAGAAGTAGTTTCTCTATGTCAAACATAACTGCTACTCCTGAGCCGTCGGAATGAATGCTCTTATTTCGAAAACGAAACCACGCATCCACAACATCATCCGCACCCCACACAATCAAATTCTGAGTAAACTTGGTAGCTTCTTCAACCAACTCTTTCTCGCTGAGAGGCTCTAGGCCTAGTTTGTTGGCGAATGCAATACGGAAGGTGAATGCAACAAAATCTTCATAGAACGGAATCTTCTTCTCTCTGTGCTCTTTGGCTAAGGTGGCCTTGTATTCCAATCGCTTTGCGACGAGAACCGAAATTACAGAAACAACTATCGTTGTGGATGCAGCGAGCATCCCGGCCCCCACAGTCGGATTGACCTGCGCGAACACCTCCCACAACATCTGTAAAACTTTCCAAACTCCCCATGTAAAACCTGAGAGAGCGGCAAGGCCGATGGCGAGTTGAGTGAGCTGCTTTCTACTGCTTAGCATAGAACTCCTTTGGTGGCCCCGTATGTTAGAGCTTGATGTCAATTATCGAAGTTTACTGTAATATAGTAACGACTTTTGTCTGGGGGCAGTGTTGGCGCTCGCTCCCAAGTGACCGTTGCCTTTACCCATCAAGCAACAGTTCTCAACCGGATTCCACCGCGATATGCCGACGCCATCGGATGTCTTCCTTTCGCCCGTACTTGTGTTACAATCCGAGGTTCCCGTGAGAGCAGGCACCGAAAGCGCAGCAAAGGGCTGCCACCTGCAATCCGGTCATGTTTGGAGCATTTAACATGCCAAAAATGAAAACCAAGAGCAGCGCGAAGAAGCGTTTCCGCGTTCGCCCAGGTGGCACCGTGAAGTCCGGTATGGCGTTCAAGCGTCACATCCTGACCAAGAAAACCACCAAAAACAAGCGTCAACTGCGCGGCACCCGTAACATCGATGCGACCGACGTCCAGCGCGTCTACGCAATGATGCCATCCGCTTAATCTCATATACTAAGGAGCTAATATGCCTCGAGTAAAACGTGGGGTTACTGCGCGTGCCCGTCATAAAAAAGTACTGAACCTGGCCAAGGGTTACCGCGGCCGTCGCAGCAAGGTTTACCGTATTGCCAAGCAAGCAGTGATGCGCGCTGGCCAGTACGCCTACCGCGACCGTCGTAACAAGAAGCGCGTGTTCCGCGCCCTGTGGATCACCCGTATCAACGCGGCTTCGCGTGAACACGGCATGACCTACAGCGTCTTCATGAACGGCCTGAAGAAAGCCGCTATCGAACTGGACCGTAAAGTCCTGGCCGATATGGCTGTGGCAGACAAGCCTGCATTTGCAGCGATTGTCAACGCCGTGAAAGCAAAACTCGCTGCCTAAGAACAGTGATTGATGTTGCATGCCGCCGCAAGGCGGCGTGAAGAGCGGGGCAGGGTATAACAACCTGAGCCCCGTTTTTAATTTCCAAAACAGGAAACACAGCCGGATGAACTCCCTCGAACAACTCGTCGTCTCCGCGCAGGCTGATTTTGTCGCCGCCGCAGACGCTGCCGCCCTCGAAAACGCCAAAGCCAAGTACCTGGGCAAGACCGGCCAGGTCACGGAACTGATGAAGGGCCTGGGCAAGCTGGACCCGGAAGAGAAGAAGGCGCAGGGCGCCCTGATCAACGCCGCCAAGCAGCAGATCGAAGCCGCGCTCACCGCGCGCCGTGATGCGCTGGCCGAAGCCCAGCTGCAGCTGCGCCTCAATGCCGAAGAAATCGACGTGACCCTGCCGGGCCGCGGCCGCGCTACCGGCGGCATTCACCCGGTCATGCGCACCTGGGAGCGCGTGGAAGCCATCTTCCGCTCGATCGGCTTCGACGTGGCCGGCGGCCCCGAGATCGAAACCGACTGGACCAATTTCACTGCGCTGAACAGCCCGGAAAACCATCCGGCCCGTTCGATGCAGGACACCTTCTACATCGAAGGCAACGACAGCACCGGCAAGCCGCTGCTGCTGCGCACCCACACCAGCCCGATGCAGGTGCGTTATGCGCGCAGCCATCAGCCGCCGATCAAGGTCATCGCGCCCGGCCGCACCTACCGCGTGGACAGCGATGCCACCCACTCGCCGATGTTCCACCAGGTCGAGGGCCTGTGGATCGCCGAGAACATCAGCTTCGCCGACCTGAAAGGCGTGTACCTGAACTTCGTCAAGGCCTTCTTCGAGACCGACGACCTGCAGGTGCGCTTCCGTCCTTCGTATTTCCCGTTCACCGAACCGTCAGCCGAAATCGATATCGCCTTCGGCAGCGGCCCCCTGAAAGGGCGCTGGCTGGAAGTGTCGGGCTCCGGCCAGGTGCACCCGAACGTGGTGCGCAATTTTGGTCTCGACCCCGAGAAGTACATCGGCTTCGCGTTCGGCTCCGGCCTGGAGCGCCTGACCATGCTGCGCTATGGCGTCAATGACCTGCGCCTGTTCTACGAAGGCGACCTGCGCTTCCTGAAACAGTTCAACTAAGAATATCGAAGGCTGACAATGCAATTCTCCGAAAACTGGCTCCGCACCATGGTCGATCCGAAGATGACTTCGGACGAGCTCTCCCATCTGCTCACCATGTCCGGCCTCGAAGTGGAAGAAGTGGACCCTGTTGCGCCGCCGTTCACCCATGTGGTGGTCGGACATGTGCGCGAAATGGCCAAGCACCCGAACGCCGACCGCCTGAACGTCTGCCAGGTGGACGTGGGCACGGGCACCTTGCTGAACATCGTCTGCGGTGCGCCGAATGTGCGCCCGGGCCTGAAAGTCGCGTGTGCGGTGGCGGGTGCTGTGCTGCCCCCGGGCGCCGACGGCAAGCCGTTTGAAATCAAGGTGGGCCAGCTGCGCGGCGTGGAGTCGCAAGGCATGCTGTGCTCCGCGCGCGAACTGAAACTGTCGGAAGACCACGGCGGCCTGCTGGAGCTGCCGGACGATGCGCCGGTCGGCCAGAATTTCCGCGACTACTTCGCGCTGAACGATCTGAAGTTCACCATCAAGCTCACGCCGAACAAGGCGGACTGCCTGTCCGTGCTGGGCGTGGCGCGTGAAGTGTCCGCGCTCACCGGCACGCCGCTGGCGCTGCCGCAGTACCGCGCCGTGGCCGTGAACACCGATGAAAAACTGCCGGTGAAAATCAGCGCGCCGGACCTGTGCGGCCGCTTCTCCGGCCGCGTGATCCGCGGCCTGAACGCAAAGGCCGCAACGCCGGAATGGATGAAGCAGCGCCTGGAGCGCAGCGGCCAGCGCTCGGTCTCCGCACTGGTGGACATCTCCAACTACGTGATGCTGGAAGTGGGCCGTCCTACCCACGTGTTCGACCTCGACAAAATCCACGGCGGCCTCGATGTGCGCTGGGGTAAAGCCGGCGAATCGCTGAAGCTCCTGAACGGCAATACCGTCGCCGTCGATGAGTGGGTCGGCGTGATCTCGGACGACAAGGAAATCGAATCGCTGGCCGGCATCATGGGCGGCGATTCCACCGCCGTCTCGCTGGACACCGCCAACATCTACCTGGAAGCTGCATTCTGGTGGCCGAACGCCATCCAGGGCCGCGCCCGCAAATACAACTTCTCCACCGATGCCGCGCACCGCTTCGAGCGCGGCGTGGACTACGCCACCACCGTGGAGCACATCGAGCGCATCACCTCGCTGATCGTGGAAATTTGCGGCACGGCTGACACCAAGGTCGGCCCGGTCGATGACCAGACCGTCAACATCCCGCAGCGCAAGCCGGTCGCGATGCGCACCGCGCGCGCCCAGAAAGTCATCGGCGTGCCGCTGACGGATGAAGTAGTGGCCGACATCTTCAAGCGCCTGGGCCTCGAGTTCACGCTGGAGCAGGGCGTGTTCTCGGTGATCTCGCCGAGCTACCGCTTCGACATCGAAATCGAAGAAGACCTGATCGAAGAAGTGGCGCGCGTCTACGGCTTCGAGAATATTCCGGCCAAGCCGCCGGTGGCCGAGCACGCGATGAAGATCGCGCCGGAAAACACCCGCTCCATCTTCGCCGTGCGCCACCAGCTGGCCGACCTGGGCTACCAGGAAGTGGTGAACATGAGCTTCGTGGAAGCGTCGTGGGAGCAGGACTTCAACGGCAACGACAGCCCGATCAAGCTGCAGAACCCGATCGCCAGCCAGCTCTCCGTCATGCGTTCCTCGCTGGTGGGCAGCCTGGTGGCCAATGTGCGCTATAACCTGAACCGCAAAGCGCCGCGCGTGCGCGTATTCGAAGTAGGCGCTATCTACCAGCGCGACGCGAGCGTGGCCGACGGCCCGCTGACGGTGGCCGGCTACGACCAGCCGCAGCGCGTGGCCGCCATCGCCTACGGCCCGGCTGCCGACGAGCAGTGGGGCCTGGATACCCGCGACGTGGACTATTTCGATGTGAAGGCCGACCTGGAGGCGCTGTTCGCGCCGGCAATCCTGCGTTTCAGCAAGCTGGCCCACCCGGCGCTGCACCCCGGCCGTGCCGCCGCCGTGGAGCTGGACGGCAAAGTCATCGGCTTCATCGGCGAGCTGCACCCGCGCTGGTTGCAAAAATACGACCTGCCGAAAGCGCCCGTCATTTTCGAGGTCGATGCAGTTGCGTTACAGCAACGCGGCGTGCCAGAATATGTGGAAATTTCGAAGTTCCCCGGCGCCACGCGTGACCTCGCTGTGGTGGTAAAACAGCAGGTGGCCGCGCAGGATCTGCAGGACGCTTTCGCTGCTGCGGCCAAGGCCCATGCCCAAGGCCACGTGTTGCAAGCCATTGTTTTGTTTGATGAATATCGTGGCAAAGGCTTGGAAGCGGACGAAAAATCGCTTGCTTTCCGCTTTAGCTTGCAAGATACTCAAAACACTTTGCAGGACGATTTGGTGGACGGTCTGATGACCGCGCTGGCGGATGCGGCGCAGTCGAAGCACGGCGCTAAACTGCGCGCGTGATGAACCTTTTTGCAACACCAGTTCTTTAAGAAGGCAGGGCAAGAAAATTAATAATAACGACGTCAATTCCGCCGTACTCCAATCCGCATTGGACGCCGAGCTGCACAGCGCCATGCAGACGGCCAAGGTACGCAAGGAAGCTGAAAAAGACTTGCCCACGCTGACCAAGGCGGAGCTGGCTGAGCTGCTGTTCGAGCAGGTCGGCCTGAACAAGCGCGAGGCGAAGGATATGGTCGAGACCTTCTTCGACGAAATCCGCAATGCACTGGAACGCGGCGAAGCGGTGAAACTGTCCGGCTTCGGCAACTTCCAGCTGCGCGACAAGCCGCAGCGCCCGGGCCGCAACCCCAAGACGGGCGAGGAAATTCCCATCACCGCGCGCCGCGTGGTGACCTTCCACGCCAGCCAGAAGCTCAAGGCCATGGTGGAAGAGAGCGTCGACCTGGCCCGTGCAGCCTGATAAGGGGGCGGCATGAATGATCGCCTGAGCAAGACCGAACTCGCCGTGTTGCCGCCGATTCCGGCCAAGCGTTATTTCACAATCGGCGAGGTAAGCGAGCTGTGCGGTGTGAAGCCGCATGTGCTGCGCTACTGGGAGCAGGAGTTCACCCAGCTCAAGCCCGTGAAGCGGCGCGGCAACCGCCGTTATTATCAGCACCATGAAGTGCTGCTGATCCGCCGCATCCGCGAGCTGCTGTACGAACAGGGTTTTACGATCAGTGGCGCGCGCAACAAGCTGGACAGCCGCGCCGCCCACCAGCATGCGGGCGAGGCCGATGTTCTGGACAATTTTGCCGCTGAACCGCCGCTCGATCCCGTCATGATCAGGGCCGAGCTGCAGGCTATCTTGAGCCTGCTGAAATAATTCCCCAGGAAAAGGCGCTATTCAAGCGCCTTTTTTTTCGCCTGTACCCGGAGGGCCTGTAGGCGCTACAATGACGGGAAACGTTACATGTTTAGTGCTACAATAATAACGTTATAATTTTGCCAGTAAATGTAGACGCTGATCGATCAATAGAAGGAACCTGAGGCTAGATAATGATACGCGTTGCCATTTGTGACGATCACCAGATTGTAAGAGCAGGATTTAAACAGATCTTTTCGTCATCGGACGATTTCACCGTGGTTGCCGAAGGCAGCACCGGCCGCGAAGCGCTGGACATTGCGCGCCGCGAAATTTGCGACGTCCTCCTGCTGGACATCGCCATGCCGGACCAGAGCGGCATCGACACGCTGCGCACCATCCGCCAGGGCCAGCCGGACCTGCCGGTGCTGATCCTGTCCGGCTATCCGGCGCAGCAGTATGCGCTGAACCTGTTCAAGATGGGCGCCAACGGCTACCTGAACAAGGAGTGCGAGGCGGAAGAACTGATTACCGCCGTGCGCACGGTCTACCAGGGCCGCCGCTACGTGAGCTCGCAGGTGGGTGAACTGCTGGCCCAGAGCTTCGACCGCGATCCGAATACGGCGCTGCATACCGAGCTGTCGGACCGTGAGTTCCAGGTCTTCCTGCGCCTGGCGCGCGGCGCAACTGTGTCCGATATCGGCACCGCGCTCTCGCTCAGCATCAAGACCGTTTCGACCTACCGCACGCGCATCATGGAAAAGATGGGCCTGCAGTCGAACAGCGACCTGACGTATTACGCAATGAAAAACAACTTGTTGGACTAATACGTCCGCAACATCCTGTTACAGTTTTCCCGTGCGCAAATGTTGCGCACAGTAGGTTTCCTTGGGGCAGCGGCAAGCGAGCAGGTCTATAATGACTTGCCCTGCCGCAGAGCAAACCCAGTCAGGACGCTTTCAGGATGCACTTCACTCTCACACCGGCGCCGCAACACAGGCTGCCCATCTACAAGACGGTTCTTTGCGTCACCATCGCATTGATCCTTGTGGTAAATGGCATCAGTCTGTTCCAGAACTTGCGATCGCTGAAGAGCGCCAACGCGCAGCTTGTGCAAAGCTCGCGCGTGGCCGAACGCCTGCAGTATCTGGACGTGCTGGTGCAGGACGCCGAGAGCAGCATGCGCGGCTATTTCCTGTCCGGCCAGGATATTTATCTCGGCCCCACCCGCAGCGCCGTGTCCAAGACCGAAGCCAGCTTTCGCGAGCTGGAGCGCCTGCTGGCCGACAATCCCAATCAGCTCAAGAACCTGAACCAGTTGCATACGCTGGTGCGGCGCAAGCTCGGCATCTTGGCCGAGACCATGGAGATCTACCGCCACGGCGGCCTGGGTGAAGTGGTGAACGTGGCGCGCTATGCCGATGAGCGCAATGGCATGGACGAGATCCGCCTGCTCACCGTCATCATGATCCAGGAGCAGAACGAAATGCTGGCCAAGCGCAGCGCGGCCTTCTATCACGAATACCAGAAGGCCATTGTGCTGGGCATGGGCATCAATGCCGTGGCCATTGTGGTGCTGGTGATGTTCTACCAGCTGGTGCGGCGCAGCTTCATCAACCGCGCGGCGGTGGAATTCGCCTTGCAGCAGTCCAATGAGAATCTGGAGGCAATGGTGGCGCAGCGCACCGAGCAGCTCTCCGTGCTGTCGCGCCACCTCATCAGCATCAGCGAAGAAGAGAAGATGCGCCTGTCGCGCGAGCTGCATGACGAGATGGGCGCCAACCTCACGTCCATCAGCATGGATATCGCTGCCGTCACGCACCAGCTGCAGAAAACCAATCCGGAACTGGCGGCCCAGCTGCGCCGCGCCCGCGGCACGCTGGTGGAAACGGTGGAGCTGAAGCGCCGCATCATCGAGAACCTGCGCCCAAGCCTGCTGGATAATCTCGGCCTGTGCGCGGCCATCGACAGCTATTCGGAAGACTTCAGCCGCCTGACGAAGATTCCCTGCGAAACCGAAATCGGTCCGGAAGTGGACGGCATTGCGCGCGAGGGCGACAACAGCCTGTCCATCGCGCTGTTCCGCATCGTGCAGGAGTCGCTGACCAATATCCGCAAATACGCCAAGGCCTCGCACGTTACGGTCACCTTGAAGACGAACGAAGACGGCCTGCTGGTGCTGCGCATTATTGATGACGGGGTGGGGATTGCGGCAAACAACATCGTGAAGCCGATGTCGCATGGCCTGCTGGGAATGCGGGAGAGGGCGCTGCTGTTGGGCGGTACCCTGACGATACGCCGTGGCCGGAACGACCAGGGCACCTGCATTGAAGTTCATGTCCCATTAAAGGGAAAGGGCGCCGTGCATGGCGCCCCCGCGATACCGGCTGGGCTCAGCAGCCCGCTACGTCAACGAGCAGACGATCATATTCCGTCTTCGCCACCTTATAGCATTCCCCCGCATACTGCTCCAGGCCCGCGCGGTTCAGCACAGTGATATTGCCGCGGCGGTAGGTGATCAGGCCGTCTTCCTGCAGCTTGCCGGCAGCGGCCGTAATGCTTTCGCGGCGCACGCCCAGCATGATGGAGATCATTTCCTGGGTCACTTTGAGTTCATTGCTTGGCGAACGGTCCAGGCGGTCCAGTAGCCAGCGGCACAGTTTCTGCTCGATGGAGCTGTGGCGGCCGCCCACCGCGTTCTGCGCCATCTGGGCGAACAGGGCGGTGTTGTAGCGCATCAGCAACTGGGGCAGGGCGCCGCCCTGGTTAAACACATCGCGCAGGGCCTGCGCTTTCAGGCGGTAGCCGTAGCCCGCGCTCTGCACCACGGCGCTGCACATGGCGCGTTCGCCGGGGAACATGGACACGCCCACCACGCCTTCATGGCCCACCACGGCGATCTCGGTGGTGGCGCCGTCTTCCATCACATACAGCAGGGAGACGATGGCGGTGGTCGGGAAATAGACGTTTTCCAGTTTGCTGCCGTATTCAAAGAGTTCTTTGCCGAAAGGCATTTGCACCAGTTCCAGGTGCTCGAACAGGGATTCCAGCACGTCACGAGGCAGTGCGGCCAGCAATTCGTTCTGCTGGGTGCCGCTATAGCTGACAACCGGCCGGGACGCTACTTTGAAGTCGCGGGCGCCGGAAGGCAGGGCACGCGGTGCAGAGTGTTGAGCGGTAGCGCCAGGTTGAGCGTTGTTCATATTATCCTCACAGACTTAAGTACACGGTTCGCTGGTCGGCGCCGGTTTGGACATCCGGGTGGGCTTCTGTTCTCGCTCCACTTTGCCGATTGCGTTGGTAGTACTTTAAGTTCCTATGTAGGTAACGAACATAAGACGTGTTTCCGCCCTCATGTAGGTTGGCAACATGACACTTTGTAAGCCTGGTCCTACTTGAGCTTACAATTCCTATATCACAAAAAGGTTTATTGCTGTCGCCACCTTGCCTCGTGGCAGCTCAGCAAGGCCCTATTAGCGCGGTTTTGCCCGTATCTGTTCGCTGCGGAACACTGGGCGGGCAGCCAGTGCCCGGCCGGGCGCTTGCTGCCGCAACCCGGCATCTTCCTACAGGGTCTTGAAGCGTAAATATGGCCGGCAGGGGAAAAGCACGGGCATAATGCTCTGCACATTCAACTCCTGCAAATTTCATGCACGTATTACTGGTGGAAGACGATGCCGTGCTGGCCGATGGCCTGGCCCGTGTGCTGGCCGGCCATGGCATGGCCGTCGATACCCTGCGCAGCGGCACGGAAGCCGACCTGGCCTTGCAGCGCAGCCAGCCGGCCGACGTGCTGGTGCTCGACATCGGGCTGCCGGGCATGGATGGTTTCGAGGTGGTGCGCCGCCTGCGCGCGCGGGGCAGTGTGCTGCCCGTGCTGCTGCTGACGGCCCGTGATGCCGTCGAGGACCGGGTGCGCGGCCTGGAAACCGGGGCCGACGACTATCTGGTCAAACCCTTTGCCACGCCAGAGCTGGTGGCCCGCGTGCGGGCGCTGGCACGGCGCAATGCGCCCCAGCCTACCGTGCTGACTCTTGGCGCGTTGACGCTCGATGTTGGCGCGAAGAGGGCGCGGGTCGCCGAGCGGGCGCTCGATTTGTCGGTGCGGGAATGGGCGCTGCTGGAGTATTTGCTGCAGCATCCGGGCCGGGTGCTGTCCAAGCAGCAGATCATCGATGCCATCCTGCCCTGGGGCGAGGATGTGACGCAGAACGCGGTCGAGGTGTACATCTCGCGGCTGCGGCAGAAGACGGCGGATGCGGGTATTTCCATCCGCACCATCCGCGGTTTTGGCTACCTGCTGGAAGCGGCCGATGCCTAGCATCCGGCTGCGCCTGCTCAAATGGCTGATCGGGCCAATTCTCGTGCTGAACCTGGCGGGCGGGGCGCTGATCTATGCGCTGGCCTGGATTCCGGCCCAGCACGCCTTCGACCAGAACCTGGGCGACGCGGCGGCCGGGCTGGGCGCGCGGCTGCGCATGGGCGAGGGCGGCTTGCAGCTGGATCTGCCAGCGCGGGCCGAACAGGTGCTGCGCAGCGATGGCGATGATGCGGTGTTCTTTTCCGTCCGTTCTGCGCAAGGCGCCCTGATCGCAGGCGACGCGGACCTCGCACCCGGTCCGCGGAAACGCACCGCAGCCTGGGACGCCACCATGAGCGGCGAAGCCGTGCGCGTGGCCACGCTCACCGTCGCCGTGCCGCCGCCCGCCATACAGCCCGCCGCTTCCGCGGTTGCCGGAGCCAGTGCGCGCCCGGATGGGCTCGCCCCGGCTGCGGCTTCCGGCGGTGCTGCGCGCGTGGAGGGCGGACCGCAGGCATTGCCGGAGGCGGGAGCGGCGGAGGCGACGGTAACGGTCGCGAAAACGGTACGCAAGCGCACGCAGGCGCGGCAGGCCATCGTGCGTGCCCTGGTCCTGCTGGAGACGCTGTTTGCACTGGCGGCCGCCGGCCTGATCTGGTTCTCCGTGAGCAGCGGCCTGCGCCCCCTTAACCGGGTCCGCGCCATGCTGGCCGCCCGCAGTGCCGACGACCTCTCGCCGCTGCCGCCCAGCGAAGTCCCTTATGAGCTGGAGCCGGTAGCCCAAGCCCTGAATGGGCTGCTGGACCGCATCCAGGGCGGCGCACGCGCCCAGCAGGACTTCCTGGCCAACGTCGCCCACCAGCTGCGCACCCCGCTCGCCGGCCTGCGCACCCAGCTCGACGTGCTGGCCCGCCGCCACGCCGACCCCGATACCGCCCACACGCTGGCAATGATGCAATCCTCCACCGATCGCATGATCCGCCAGACCAACCAGTTGCTGGCGCTGGCGCGTGCCGAACCCAGCCACTTCGAGAAAACGCGCCTGGAACCGCTCCAGCTGGACCAGTTGCTGGGCGACACCGTGCAGCATTTCGTCCACCAGGCCGCCCGCAAGCAGATTGACCTCGGCTTCGAGCTGGAGCCCGCTGCCGTGCGCGCCGATCCCTTCCTGCTGCGCGACCTGGTCGATAACCTGATCGACAACGCCATTCGTTACACGCCGGAAAACGGCACCGTCACAGTGGCCTGCCGGCAAACCGGCGCCGGCGCCGTGCTGACGGTGGAGGATAGCGGCCCCGGCATCCCGCCGGCCCGCCGCGAAGCCGTGTTCAGCCGCTTTGTCCGCCTGGACGACAAGACCACCGGCAGCGGCCTCGGCCTTGCCATTGTGCGCGACATTGCCCACGCCCACGGCGCCAGCGTGGCCATCGACACCCCCGCCAGCGGGCAGGGCGCCCTGTTTACTGTGCAATTTCCCGTTTGATTTCGTTCTGTCAGGTTTTTGTCAGGGTTTCCTCAGGGAAATGCAAGCTTGGGACGCTAGACTGTTCCCATAATGCACAAACTCCGGGGGCAGGCAGCAATGAAACGCGTACAACAAGGCTTCACACTGATGGAAGTCATGATCACGGTTGTGATCGTCGGCATTCTCTCCGCCGTTGCGCTGCCGGCCTATAACGATTACGTTACCCGCGCGCGCCTGAACGAAGCCTTCGTCGCGCTGGGCGGGGCGCAGCCGGTGGCCGAGCAGCACTGGTCGAATACCCGCAGCTATGCCACCTTTACGGCAGCGGGCAACCCGTCCTTCCCGAAGAACGGCACCTACTTCGACTACAGCGTCAGCAATGCCACTGCCTCCACCTACACGCTGACGGCAACGGGCAAGGGCAAACTGGCCGGTTTCGCCTACACCATCGACCAGAACGGCAACCGCGCCACCACCAGCCTGCCCACCGGCTGGACCAGCACGGCCGGCTGCTGGGTAGACCGCAAGAGCGGGCAATGCACGAATTAACACCACAGCGCGGCTTCACGCTGATCGAGCTGATGGTCGGCCTGACCATCCTCGGCATCCTGATGGCGCTCGGCGTGCCCGCCATGAACAACTGGGTCACCATGCACAAGGCCCGCTCCGCGCACGAGTTCTACGCGGAGGGCCTGAACACGGCACGCCGCGAAGCCGTGCGGCACAACGCGCGCAGCCGCCTCGTGCTGAGCGCCAATGCCAACGGCCAGTACGACTGGCAGGTGGACATCTGCTTCCCTGTACCGGGCACGCCATGCAATGACGTATCGGGCACCTGGTCCACCACGGCAGCCATTGCCGCCAACGATCCGGAAGGCGCGAACGGTTTCAAGTCGCTGCTGCGTTCCGCCTCGCAGCTGCCGAAGTCGGAGGTTATCGCGCCGGTGGTCACGCCGGAAGGCGCCACCGCGGCCTATTTCACGGAGCTGGGCTGGGCCGACACCACGGTGGACACGCGCCTGACGGAGATCCGCCTGAACCCCGCCTCGCGCTATACCGGTGAAATCCTGCCGACTTCACTGGTGCTCACGCTGGCCGGCATGGCGGTGAAATGCAACCCCGGCGTGGCCGCCGGCGACTCAAGGGCCTGCCCGCAATGAAGACGCCAATGCAAAAACAGGGCGGCGTGGCACTGCTGGAGGTGCTGATCGCCATCATCATCCTCGGCATCGGCCTGCTGGGCACCATTGGCCTGCAGGCGCGCGCCTATTCTGCCTTGTCCGACGCGGGCCAGCGCGCCGAGGCCACCATTGCGGCCGACAAGCTGCTGGGCGTGATGAGCAACGACGTAGCCAACCTGGCGAACTACCAGGTGGCGCTGGATGCCGCGGCGCCGGAAGCGCTTGAGCCCTGGATGGCTGAAACGAAGGGGGCGATTCCTTCCGCGCGCGTCAGCGTGGCCGTGGTGCAGGAAGACCCGCTGCGCAGCCGCGTGGATATTGAAATCAGCTGGAAGCGCAAGGCCAACGAGGCGGAAAACCGGCACCGCGTGACTTCCTACATCAACCTGCCCAAGCTATGATGCCCTTGCCGAATCCTGGCCGCATGCGCGGCTTCTCCGTGGTCGAGCTGATGGTCAGCGTGGTGGTGGGCCTGCTCGCCGTGATGTTCGCTACGCGCCTGATGGTGAGCTCGGAACAGAACAAGTCCGCTTCGCTGGGCGGCTCGGACTCCATGCAGAACGGCATGCTGGCGCTGTACTCCATCAATACCGATGCTTCGCAGGCCGGCTGGGGCCTGAATGATGAACTGGTCAGCGGCTGCAATACCTCGCTGGTGGATAACGACGGCTTCCAGCTCGCGACCGTGAAGCGTGGCGTTGCCGACATCACGCCGCTGGCGCCTGTCGTCATCCAGAACAACGGCAATGAGCCGGATGTGCTGTCCCTGTATTCCGGCAGCGCCATGAGCGGCGTGGGTTCGGTGCGCCTGAAGGACAACTACGCCGGCGGCAGCATCATCAGCACCGACTCGCCGCTGCCGTTCGGCTTCAACCGCGGCGACGTGGTGGTGGTGGCGCCGGAACCGGCGGGCCTGGACTGCAGCATCGCCCAGGTCAGCGCCACGCCGGATTCTTCGAACCTGAGGATCGAGGCGGGCGGCGCCTACCGCTTCAACGCCGGCACGCTGCCCACCAACTATACCGGCCTGCAGGCACGCGTATTCGTGCTTGGCCGCGCCGAGAAACTGTCTTTCCATACCTGGTCGATCGCGGGCAGCACCCTGCGCCTGCGGGCCAGCGACCTCACGGGCGCGTCGCAGAACCCGCAGGCGGTGATCGACAATGTGGTGTCGCTGAAAGCGCAATACGGCTTTGACACGCGCGTCGGCCCGGCCTTCACGCCGACCGACGGCATGCAGGTGACGCAGTGGAGCTCCACCATGATCGATGCCGACAATGACCTTACCGTGGGCAGTGCGGGCGACTTCCAGCGCGTGGCCGCCGTGCGTATCGCTGTGGTGGCGCGCAGCACGATGCCGGAACGGCCCGCGGCAGGCGACACCACCTGTGCGGCCACGCCTGCCATGCTGACCGTTTTCGCCAGCAATGCGCCGGCCTCGGTGGCTGCGGCGCCGGCGCAGGTTGACCTGGCCGTGCCGGGCGATACCGTGAGCTGGACCTGCTACCGCTACCGGGTATTCGAAACGATCGTCCCGATCCGCAACGCGGGGTGGAGGCCATGATGCGGCATACCGCCAGGCAGAAGGGCATTGCGCTGCCCGTCATGCTGATCATGCTGGCTGTGATGATGATCAGTACCGTCTATCTGCTGCGTTCCACCAATTCCACCACGATGATGGCCTCCAACCTGGCTTACGAGAACTCGCTGAGCAAGGCGGCCGACCTCGGTATCCACCGTGCCTACCAGTGGCTCAATTCGCGCGTAAACCGCAATGAGCTGTGGGTCAATGTTCCAGCTGCGGGTTATGTGGCCACGGCCAACCCGGATCCGGCACAAGGCGTGAGCAATCCCGCGTTCTGGAACGGCGCCGTGACCATCGCGCCCACCGCCGAAAATCCGAACACCATCCAGTACGTGATCCACCGCATGTGCATGGAGCAGGGGGCATACAACACCGCAACGAATAACTGCGTGCAGACGGCGGCCCGCCAGAAGGTGCAGGCCAAAACGCGCGTGGGCGACAGCCTGTCTTCGGACGCGCCGGCCTACCAGGGCAAGCCGCAGCTGCACTATGTGATCACCACACGCATCAGCGGCCCGCGCGGCGGCAACGTAATGAACCAGGCAGTTGTCATGATGGGGCCTTAATCTATGAAATCATTTATCTTTTCCCGCATCGGGCGCCTGCTGCTGGCGCTGGCCTTTCTGCCTGCCGCCGCCATGGCGGGCGTAACGCAGATCGCCCAGGTGCCGCTGCTGAACCTTGCGGGCACCGGCGCGGTCAAGCCCAACCTGATGCTGCTGTTCGATAACTCCGGTTCGATGGACCAGACCTATACGCCGGACTATGTGGACGACTCCATCTGCCGCACGCGCCTGACGCTGGCGCTGGGTACGCTCACCGGCTGCAAGGTGGGCATGCCGCCTTTCATGAGCCCTGATTTCAACCGCCAGTACTACAACCCGCGCATCCGCTACACGCCGCCCATCAAGTCCGACGGCAGCTACTACGCCGAGATGACGTCCGCCCAGACCACCGGCTGGACGGTCGTGCCGAGCGATGGCTTCGGCAAGCAGAACGTCAACCTGTCCGGTACCAGCGACACCAATATCAACCTGCTGACGGAGTTCCCGGATCTCAAATGGTGCAACTCGGCCGACAGTAATGACTGCCGCCTGAACACGGCAACGTACAGCTATCCGGACAATACCTACGTCACAGCCACGGCGATCACCACTAGCCCTTACTACTTCAACATTGCGGTGGCCGAATACTGCAAGGACGAGACCATGACGGTCTGCACCGCCGTCTCGCCCGGCGCAGCGGCGCCCAGCGGCTTCCCGGTGCCGGCCAAGGTGCGCTGGTGTAACAGCCGTGCCCTGACCACCTGCCAGGCCAAGCGCGTGGGAAGCTATATCTATCCCCGCTATTCGCAGCCGACCGGCGCGAACGTGGTGTTCGGCACCATCAGCATCGGCGCTTCCGTGTCCACGGCCTCTATGCAGATTACGGACGTCAGCGTGCAGGTTCCGAACGGCGCGCCGACGGTGATCAGCAATGGCGCCGTCACCGCGGCAAACGGTACCAAAACGCTGGCTAATCAGGCTGCGCTGGCCAACCAGCTGGCGAAATCGATTATTGACCTAGGCAAGGGCGCAGCAGCGACGACGGGCTACTTGGCCTGCGTGCGCAGCTCGGTTTTGTCCGGTGTGCCTTCCTGCTCGAAGTACAGCATTCCGCTGTCCACAGATAATGTGGTGGCGGTGATTCCGGTCAGCTGTACGGGCACCAAAACGGTCGATACCTGCACGCCTTACAGCGATGCCGCCGATCCTGCCTCGCGTGTTGGCTGGGGTATTCTGCTCACGCGTCCGGAAGCGCAGACCACGGCGGCGACCTCCGGTTTCCCGCCGACTGCATTGATCACCTTCAGCAACAAGACACCCAACAACAACGTGCCCCGCCTGAAAACTCTGCAGTTTGGCGGCGTCCCCCTGTTCAATTCCGTCAATCTGGGTAATAACAAGACCAGCAGCGCCGTAGCCACCACGGTCCGTACCGCAATCAACAACGCCAATATTAACAATATCCGCGCCTATATCGGCGGCGATTCGGTCACGCCGGTGTGCGCCGGCCAGTCGTCGTCCACGGTCTGCGTGATCAACAGCGCGAACGGGGCCGGCGACAATGTGGTCTTGACCGGCACGCTGTCCGATAGCGGTACGCTGGGCATGGCCTTCACGGCTTCGGCCAGCATGAAGGAAGCGCTGCCCGCAACGGCCACCGCGATCGCCACCACGCAGACTGGCGCCACCGCCTTTATCCGCGTGAACCTGCTGCCGGGCCAAACCTACCCGCGCGACAATAACCGCGTGGACTGCGTGGCGCAGGCCGGCGTATGTACCTACGAAGAAGAGATGACCAACTTCGCGAACTGGTACTCGTATTACAAGAGCCGCCTGCAAATGATGAAGACTTCGGTCGGCATTGCCTTTGCCGCGATTACCAGCGACTACCGCGTGGGTTATGTGCGCCTGTCGCAGGCCGGCGCCGGCAGTTCGATTGACCTGAAACCGGCGGAGTTTTCCGGCACCGCGCGTTCCAGCTGGTACACCACGCTGTACAACACCACCACCAGCGGTTCCACCCCGATCCGCACGGCGATGGACAATGTGGGCCGCATGTTCGCCAATCTCTCGCCCTATAACTACGGGGCAGGCCAGGAAGTGATCCAGTATCCCTGCCAGCAGAACTTCGTGATCCTGACCACGGACGGCTACTGGAATGGCAGCAGCACCAACAACGTCGTCAACAACGATAATACCGAGCAGCCGAACCGCTTCTGTCTCGCATCGCGCGGCTGCGTCGATCCCCGCACGCAATCCCAGCCTTCGATTTCCGATGTGGCGCTGCACTGGTACAACGGCGGTTCCTCGAACAGCACGGTATCGCTGCGGCCCGACCTGGAACCCGATATGACCAAGCCGGGCCAGGTGCCGGCGGGCGACGGTGACAACACCCACCTGCACATGAACACCTACACGCTGGGCCTGGGCATGGACGGCGTGATGACCTACGAGAAGAATTACGACACGGCGCCCAAAGTCGGCGGCGACTTCTATAACCTGATTACGGGCGTGACCAATGGCTGCCCTTGGAATGGCGGCGGCGCCTACACCTGGCCGAATCCGGATGTCACCAATACCGGCAACACCGTGCAGGAACGGGTGGACGACCTGTGGCACGCGGCCATCAACGGCCATGGAAAATACTTCAGCGCGAACGAGCCCAAAGAAGTGGTGGAGGGCCTGAGCGATGCACTGGCCAATATGCAGGTGACGCTGGGCGCGGCATCGTCCGCTGCCACCTCCACACCGAATATCTCGCAGCAGGATAACGACATCTTCTCCGATACCTTCACCACGGTGAAATGGTACGGTGAGCTGAACAAGCGCAAGATCGACATCACCAACGGCAATGTGAGCCTCACGCCGGAATGGACCACCAACGACACGCTGGGCCACCAGGTCGATGCGAACAGCGACACGCGCACCATCTATATGTGGAAGGAGGGCGGCAGCAGCGGCAGCACGCCGGCCAACTTCCTGTTCAGCACCATGACGGTGGAGAAGCCATGGTTCACCGATAAATGCACCTTGCTGTCGCAGTGCACCTTGCTGTCGGCTTCGGACCGCGCCATCGTCAATAGCGGCGCGAACCTGGTGAACTGGCTGCGCGGCCAGCAGCAGTATGCGAACGATACGATCTTCCGCGCCTACTCGCCGTCGCCTACCTCGCCCTCGATTCCCGTGGTGCTGGGCGATATCGCTTCCTCGCGCCCGGCCTATGTGCGCGATCCGCGCAAGGACTACACGCTGAACGGCTACCAGGCCTGGAAGGTGGCGACCGCCAAGGCGCGCACTCACGCCAGCGTGTTCACGGCAGCCAACGACGGCATGCTGCATGCCTTCAATGCGGACGACGGCCAGGAACTGTGGGCTTATGTGCCGCGCGCCACGATGAACAAGCTGTACAAGCTGGCGAGCACCACCTATGCCACCAACCACCAGTTCACCACCGACGGTGCGCCGGAAGTGGGCGATGTCTACTTCGGCGGCGCCTGGCATACGGTGCTGGTGGCAGGCTATAACGGCGGCGGCCGCGGCTACTACGCGCTTGATATCACGGACCCGGACAATCCGAAGCAGCTGTGGGAAATCTGCGCCGATGCCGATGTGTGCAGCAACGTGCAGCCGAATATGGGCCTCAGTTTCGGCAATCCGCAATTCGGCACGCTGGCGGACGGCACCTGGGCCGTATTCCTCACCTCCGGCTACAACAACGTGCCGGGCATCGACAATGTGGATACCGGCGACGGCCGGGGCAGGCTGTACGTGGTCAATGTGCAGACTGGCGCCCTGATCCAGGAGATCCTCACCGATACCTCGGATAACACCACCACGCCGAGCGGCCTGGCGAAGATTACGGCCATCACGGAAGATCCGCAGACTGACCCGCGCGTGACCTATATCTACGGCGGCGACAACCAGGGCCGCCTGTTCCGCTTCGATTTCACGGGCACGGGCGGCGGCACGGTGATGAAGCTGGGCGATAGCGGCCCGCTGCAGCCCATCACCACGCGCCCCGACGTGACGCTGTGCGCCATCGAGGGCACGGACGGCACGAAGACGGCGCAGCGTGTGGTGCTGGTCGGCACCGGCCGCCTGCTGGACGTGCCGGACACCACCAATACCGATGTGCAGAGCCTTTATCTGCTCAAGGACGAAGGCGCATTGGTGAACCTGCGCGGCGGCAGCATGGAGAAGCAGACCCTGGTGAGCAGCGGCGGCGGCAACAGCAATGTGTACGAGATCACCGAGGCCAAGGCCGACCTGCGCACCAAGGCAGGCTGGTACTTCGACTGGAGCCTGAATGCGGGCGAGCGCATGAATATCGACCCGCGCATCGTCAGCGGCGTGGCCAATGTAGTCACGAATATCCCGACTTCCAGCTCATCCTGCTCGGTGGGTGGCACCAGCAATGCTTATGCGGTGGATGTGTGCAATGGCAGCGGCGTGAACGGCACGGTGGTCGGCGGCACGCTGTCGAATACCTCGGCGGCGGTGGGCTTCATCATCATCCGCCTGCCGAACGGCCAGCTGAAGATGATCACCACCACGGCCAAGGGCGAAACCCTGACCCGTCCGATCACGGAACTGGACTCGGAAGGTGCTCATCCAGTGGGCTGGCGGCGCGTGAAGGGAGACTGATTTCCACCCGAAGGCGGGCAAAAAACGGTAAAATCGCAGGTTTTCCTGCCGAGCCCTTGACGCCCGCCATCATGTCCGACGATATTGAAGTAACAAGCCAAGATTCCGCCAGCGCCAAGACCCCGGCGCTGATTGCGCGCGAGGTACAGCGACGCCGCACCTTCGGCATCATCTCCCACCCGGATGCGGGTAAGACCACGCTGACCGAAAAGCTGCTGCTGTTCTCGGGCGCGATCCAGATGGCCGGCACGGTGAAGGCGCGCAAGAGCGCGCGCCACGCCACGTCGGACTGGATGGAGATCGAGAAGCAGCGCGGCATTTCCGTGGCGTCCTCGGTGATGCAGTTCGAGTTCCGCGACCACATCATCAACCTGCTCGACACCCCGGGCCACCAGGACTTCTCGGAAGATACCTACCGCGTACTGACCGCCGTGGACTCGGCGCTGATGGTGATTGACGCGGCCAAGGGCGTGGAAGCGCAGACTATCAAGCTGCTGGACGTCTGCCGCATGCGCAATACGCCGATCGTCACCTTCATGAACAAGCTGGACCGCGAAACCCGCGACCCGCTGGAGCTGCTGGACGAGCTGGAATCCGTGCTGAAGATCCAGTGCGCGCCGGTGACCTGGCCGATCGGCATGGGCAAGAGCTTCCGCGGCGTGTATCACCTGCTGAACGATGAAGTGATGCTGTTCAAGGCGGGCGAAGAACGCGCCGACGGCGCCTTCGAGATCATCAAGGGCATCGATAATCCGCGCCTGCAGGAGATGTTCCCGCTGGAGATGGACCAGCTGCGCATGGAAGTGGAGCTGGTGCACGGCGCTTCGCACCCCTTCAACCTGGAAGAGTTCCTGTCCGGCGTGCAGACCCCGGTGTTCTTCGGCTCCGCCATCAACAACTTCGGTGTGCGCGAGATTCTGTCTTCGCTGGTGGACTGGGCGCCGCCGCCGCGCGAACGCGATGCCACCGTGCGCAGCGTGGCGCCGACCGAGCAGCCGTTCTCCGGCTTCGTGTTCAAGATCCAGGCCAATATGGACCCGGCGCACCGCGACCGCATCGCCTTCCTGCGCGTATGCTCCGGCCGTTTCGAGCGCGGTATGAAGGTCAAGCACCTTCGCCTGAACCGCGAAGTGAAAGTGTCCTCCGTCGTCACCTTCATGGCCTCCTCGCGCGAGCAGGTGGAAGAGGCCTACGCGGGCGACATCATCGGCCTGCCCAACCACGGCAATATGCAGATCGGCGACAGCTTCTCGGAAGGCGAGCTGCTGCAGTTCACCGGCATTCCATACTTCGCGCCGGACTTCTTCCGCTCGGTGCGCATCCGCAATCCGCTGAAGATCAAGCAGTTGCACAAGGGCCTGCAGCAGCTGGGCGAAGAGGGTGCGGTACAGGTCTTCAAGCCGGTGCTGGGCGGTGAACTGGTGCTGGGCGCGGTCGGCGTGCTGCAGTTTGAAGTGGTGGCGAGCCGCCTGCTGAACGAATACGGCGTGGATGCCGTGTTCGAAGGCACCAGCATCAGCAGCGCGCGCTGGGTGAGCAGCGACGACAAGAAGGCGCTGGTCGATTTCGAAGCTTCGCTGGGCCACAACGTGGCCTACGACGCAGCCGGCAATATGGCCTACCTGGCCACCTCCGGCGTCAACCTGCGCCTCACGCAGGAACGCTGGCCGCAGCTGACTTTCCACGCCACCCGCGAACACGCGGCGAAACTGGACTGAGAAGCTGGACTGAAGAAAACCGCGCCACGGCGCGGTTTTTTTTTGCTTGACAAGGCATTTGCATGCGTATACTGTATTAATCAACTAATACAGCTATACACATCATGACCCAACACTCATCCATGCTGTTTTCGATCGCGACCGGTTCTTCCGATCCGATCTACCGCCAGCTGGTCGATCAGGCGCGGCGCCTGATCGCGGCGGGCGCGCTGGCGCCGGGCGACCTGCTGCCGTCCGTGCGCGAAGTGGCGCAGGCGCTGGCGGTCAATCCCATGACGGTCTCCAAGGCCTACAACATGCTCGAAGGCGAGGGTCTGTTCCAGCGCATTCGCGGCCAGGGCATGCAGGTGGCAGGCCATGGCGAGCGCCCCCCCGCGCGTGAAGAGCTGCTGCGGCCGGCGCTGGAACGCGCGGCGCAGCAGGCGCGCGAACTCGAACTCGATCCCGAATCCGTGCTTTCCCTATTCAAGAAGATCCTCAAGGAGTCCAAATGAACGGCCCAACCGTCGCCCTCAAGGGCATCAGCAAATCCTTCGGCACCCAGCACATCCTGCGGGGCCTGGACTGGAATGTGGCAGCAGGGCGCGTGGTCGGCCTGCTCGGCCGTAACGGCGCCGGCAAGTCCACCCTGATCGAATGCATGCTCGGGCTGCGCGAGACGGAGGCCGGCAGCGCCGCGCTGTTCGGCGAAAACGTGGCCCAGGGCCTGAGCGAACAGGCGCGTGCGGGCATCGGCTACGTGCCGCAGAAATCCGACCTGTTCGACTGGCTCACGCCGGTGCAGCTGCTGGTCTATTTCCGCGCCCAGTATCCACATTGGAACGAGGCCAAGGTGAACAGCCTGCTGGAGCGTTGGCTGCCCGCTTCGGCGCGCAACAAGGCGATTACCCAGCTCTCCGGCGGCGAGAAGCAGCGCCTCTCCATCATCCGCGCGCTGGCCCACGATCCCGCGCTGCTGGTGCTGGACGAGCCGGTGGCCAGCCTCGATCCCGTGGGGCGGCGCGACTTCCTGCGCGAGCTGATCGAAAGCGTGATCGAGCGCGATACCACCGTGATCTTCTCCACGCACATCCTGTCCGACCTGGAGCGCGTGGCTATCGACCTCGCTTTCCTGAAGGACGGCCGCATCGCGCTGGAATCGCCGCTGGACGAATTGCTGGGCAGCGCGCGCCGCATCATCGGCGCCGCGAGCGAGCTGGCGGCCCTGCACGTGGCCGGGGAGATCAGCCGCGAGCAGGACCCCAACGGCACCATGAGTATCGTGGCACGCCTCAACGATGCGGAAGCCGCAGCGCTTGGCGGCAAGGTGCGCGTCGAGAATATCGGCCTGGAAGACCTGTTCGTGGAGGTGACGAAATGAAGGCCTGGCAGGCAATGCTGATCAAGCCCTGGCAGGAACAGCGCCAGCAAAGGCAGCTCTGGTTCACCGCGCTGCTGGCCGTCATGGTGGCCGGGGCGCCGCTCGCGGTGCTGGCGCTGAGCGGCAGCTGGCGCGTGGCATCGATGGTCGGCGCATCCACCATGCTCTGCGTAGTTTTTGTATGGTGGGGCCTGTACGTGCGCAGCGCCGTGCTGCAGAACCATCCGGCAAATGCCGTGCTGGTGCCGGGCTTGCGCCGGGGGCTGCTGCGCCTCACCTGCATTTTGTGGCTTGCCATCAGCCTCGCCTGCGCGGCCGTGGGCAGCCTGCTGTACGGCCACTTCGGCCTGATGCTGTGCGGCTTCGCCATCTTCCTGCTGTATGTGATTGCCGTGCAGCGCTATGCCTGGCTGGCTTTCATGCCGCTGGGGGTGATCGCGCTGAATGCGCTGGCGGCAGGCAGTATTTTCGCCGCCGGCCAATGGCTGGGCGAGACGCTTGGCGAAAACGGTATCGTTGCGGCGGGCCTCATGTTGAACGCAGCCCTCGCGGTGCTGCTGCTGCGGCAGCTCTTTCCCAGCGGCGGCGACCGCCATCATGCCTGGCACGCGCGCCTCCAGTGCAGCGCCGCGCAACTGAACAACGGTAGCCTGACAGCCGGCCAGGAGGGCAGGCTGTCGCGCGCACTGCTGGCATTGCTGAACCGCCCGTACTGGCGGCGCTTCGAGCAGGACGTGAGGATGCAGCGCGGCCATGCCAGCCCCCAGGCCATCGTGCTGCATGCGCTGGGGCCGCGCACCGGAGCCGGCGCCGTGCTGGCCTGCGCCGCGTCGCTTGGCATCGTGTTCCTGAGCACGGGGGAAAATCCCGTTGGCAGCGCAGCCTACAAGTTCATCAATGTGTTCCTTGGCCCGTTCGCGCTGCTGCCTGCGCTGCTGTTCCCCGTGCAGCAGCGCCTGGCGATGCAGCGCACTGCAGGCGAGCAGGGGCTGCTGCGCCTCTCGCCGGGCATGCCGCCGGCAGCGGACTTCAACCGCGTACTGGGTGTGGCGCTGACAAAGCACTTTCTCTTTACCTGGGCGCTGGCGGTAGGCGTGATTGCGGGCGCGGCGATGCTGGCCACGCGCAGCCTGTGGATTCCCCATTCGCTGCCGGCGACGGCGGTGTTCGGCCTTGCAGCCGGGGCCTTCGCGTTGCGCGACTATGCTTCGCTGGCGAAGGTGCAGTTCGGCTCCAGCGCCTTGCTGCCGCCGATGCTGGGCGCCATTGCCGTCGCCGTTCTCACGATGATCGCGGGCTCGCACTTGCCGTGGATATGGCTGACCCTGGCAGGCCTGCCGCTGACAGCATGGCTGTGGTGGTCGCGCTGGCGGAAAATGCTGGCGGCACGCCCGGCATTCCCTGCCGCGCGCGGCTGAACTACTTCGCCGGGGTGGCCAGCGGCTCGCCCTTGCGCACCACGTAGACGCCGACCAGCTTCATAGTGCCGCTGCCGCTGTTGTGCGCATCGTGCACCTTGCCGGCGGGGACGATGAAGGCGTCGCCCGCCTTGAGCTTGCGCGGCGCTTCGCCGTCGATCAGCAGCTCGCCTTCGCCTTCCTGCACATAGCTGATTTCATCGCCCGGATGCGTGTGGCGCCCGGCCTTCACGCCCGGGCTGAGCTCCACCTGCGCCACAATCGCTTCGCGGTTCTCGCCCGATACATCGCCTTTTTGCAGCACGGTGCGTTTGATCTGCGCATGGGCGGCGGCCGATGCCAGCAGCAGGATACAGGCCAGCGCCTGACAGGACAGTCTCATCTCGTTCTCCTTTACGGTCGGGTCAACAGTGCATCGAGGATGCTGCCCAGCCAGGCGCCGATCAGGATGCCGCCGGCAATCTGCGGCGCAAGGCCGGTGCCGCCACTGGCGGCAATGCGTTCGGAAATCAGGGAAGGGTCCAGCGGCAGGGCGCCGCTGGCGATCTGTTCGGCGATGCTGTTCGCCGTCTGCATCACGTCACCCAGCAGCCAGAGAAAGGCAATGGCAGCGGGCACAAGAAAGAAACAGCCCCGGATGGCGCGCCGCAGCACCAGCAGTTGCCCCAGTCCGGGAAAGAGCAGCGCCGAGAACAGCGCCGCTTTCGTGGTTTGCTTCATCGCGGTCCCTGGCCAGTGAATGGAGCACCCATCTTATCAGGGCTGTGCAGTTCAGGGCGCAGGCGGTGGTGGCGGCGGTGCAGGCGGGCGATTTTCGATATCATCGCCCGGCAGCAGGGCGGCGACGGCGGTCTTGCTAACACTGCCGCCCGCTTCCGGCTGGCCGTTGAATTCGAAGGTGCGCTGGAAATTGCCCCACTGGGTGTTGACGTCGCTCAGCGTGATGTTCTTGCCGTCCGCACTGATGGTTGGCTTGCTGAACTGGCGGCTGGCCGGCGTCAGCGTCAGGCCGGTAAACACCACATCGTCCGGCGTCGGCGCTACCAGCTGATAGTTAAGGATGGTATCCGCTTCGGTGATGACGACCGGCTGCGGATTGGCGCTGACGACCTTGTAACTGACCGCGCCCGTGGCGGAGTCGGTCTGCTTCTCGACCGTGATCTGCACATTCTGGAATGCGACTTTGAGTGCTTTTGATGACATAGCTTACCTTTCGGTGGGGGGGGAACCTTAGAGTTTGGCCTGGGTATCGCGGATGCGCTGGCGGATGCCTTGCAGGCGCACGTCCAGTTCCGGGTCGGCGTTGCCGGAGTCGAGGGCCATGCCCTCGCGCAGCAGTTCCTGCAGCCGTGCGAGCTTGCCTGCGGACGCGTCCTCGGCATCAAAGGCGCGGGTGCGGAAACTGAGGTGGTCAATCTTCCAGCGGCGGTTGCTTGGGTCGCTGGCCGAAGCGCGCCGGATCAGCGACACCGATTCCGCGTAGCGGGCTGCAGCTGTGGCCTTGTCCTTGCGCTGCAGCGCGATTTCGCCCTGATGGTAGATGCAGTAGGCCAGGCGTACGGCCCAGCGCGACTCTTCCGGCGCGGCCTGTACGATGGCCGCCAGCAGCGCTTCTTCCTCGCGGAACAGCTGCAGGGCGGCCTCCGTTTCGCCCAGCGATTTCCGGGTTTCGGCCAGCCAGGACAGGTTATTTGCCACATCGCCCTTGAGCTTGCGGTTGTCCGGTTCCAGCGCCAGCACCTGGCGGCGCAGAGCCAGCGAGGCTTCCTGTTCCTTCGCCGCCTGCTGCGGCTTGTTCTGGCGCACCAGCGTGCTGCCCAGTCCATTGTGGGCGTAGGCCAGCTGTGTCAGCAACTCGCGGTCACCGGGATAGGCATCGACCGCGCGCTGCGCGTAGCCCAGCTGCAGCGTCAGCCAGTGCTGGGCCTCGGCCCATTCCGCCCGGTCGAAATAGATCTGGCCATGCTCGCCCGCATTGGACGAGAGCGCTGTCAGCAGCGAGCGGTTCTTGCGGTGCTTGCCATCCTGGTCCAGGTCCTGCACCAGTGCGCGTCCCTTGCGCAGTGCCTCCAGTGCCGTATCGCTGCGGCCGCGCGCACTTTCGATCTCGGCAATCAGGACCAGGCTGTCGGCCCGTTGGATGCGTACCTCGGCATCGGAGGCTTCAGTGGTGGAGAGATAGTTCTGCGCCCGAGCGCTGATGCCGTCGAGCAGGTCCAGGCGGCCTAATGGACGTACTTTGCTGAGGAAGTCTCCCAGCATATAGCCCATCAGGCCCTCGGCCTGGCTGCGGTGCGCTTCCGCCTTGAGCTGGGCGTTGCGCGCTGCCAGGCCCAGTACGGCGGCCAGTACGGCCAGCGTGGCGATGGCGCCGATGGCCGCCATGCGGATGCGCTCGCCCAGCCGCGCGCGGCGCAGCGACGTATTCAGGTATTCCAGCTCCAGCGGCGACAGGGCGAAGCCGTCCAGCTTCAGCAGAGCGGCGGCCTGGTTGACCTGGCTGCCCGGCGGCAGCAGCAGGTCGCGCGGGCGCGCCGCCAGCGCCCAGCGTTCGGCCTGGGCGCCGAGCCGGGTACGGACCTGTAATGCATGGCGGTGCTGCTCGATCCATTGCGCCACGCGCGGCCAGCGCCGCAGCAGCGCTTCGTGGGCCACGCCGAAACTGGGCACGCCGGCCGACAGTTCGCTGACGAAGAGCCGGTTTTCCACCATGGCGCGCACCAGTTCCCGTGCCGCGTCGTCATGCAGCGAGGACCAGGCCGCGCGGCGGCCGGTGACAGCGCCCAGTTCGTCGCCGACATTGACCAGCAGTGACAGCACATGGGGCAGCGCGGCCTGCTGCGCGGCTGACTGCGCGCTCACCACCTGTTCGGCGCGCACGCCCAGCGCGCCCTCGATGCCGCCCAATTGGCGGAACACCTCAAAGCGCAGCGCCCCGTCCTCGCTGCGCTGGCGATACAGCTCGTTCAGGCAGTACTGCAGCAGGGGCAGGGTGTCCGGATTGCCGCGTGCGGCGTCGCACAGCACGTCGTCCAGGCTGGCGCCGGTGGCCGGATCGCTCTCGAAGCTCAATTGCGCGGCGCGGGCGGGTTCGCGCACCATCTGGGCGATGTCGGCCCCGGTCGGCGGCGCGAGGTCGAAGTGGCCGCCGCGCGCTTTCAGTGCCATCAGGGGCGGCAGCTCGATCAGGTCCGGGTAGAAGTCGTTGCGGCAGGCCAGCACCAGCAGCAGGCCGCCGTCGCGCGCCAGCTGCTCCAGCAGGGAGATAAAGGCCAGGCGCTGGGCGGCATCGGCCTGCGGGGCGCGGAAGATGGCTTCCAGCCGGTCTACAAACAGGCCAATGCGGCGTTTCGTGGCGCCGCGCGCAAAACTGGCGATGACGGGCTGCGGATCGTCTGCCAGGCGGCGCGCCAGCTGCTCGGCGCTGCTGCCGTCAAACAGCAGGTCGCCGTCCAGCTCCGCTTCCACCAGCACGGCGGCCAGTGCTTCGAACAGCGTGCCTTCGCCGATATCGGCGCAATCCAGGTGCAGCAGGTTGCTGAGGGCGATGCCCGGCACCGGCGAACTGTCGCTTTCCATCAGCTGGGGCAGCAGCCCGGCGCGCACCAGTGAGGTCTTGCCGGCGCCGGAAGGTCCCAGCACCAGGGCCATGGCGCAGCCCTCGGTGGCTTGGGTGACCACCAGCTCGCGCAGGCGGGCGATCGCATGCATGCGGCCGAAGAAGATGGCGGCGTGGGTTTCCTGGAACGCTTCCAGGCCACGGAAGGGGGAGCCGTTCTGCCACACCCCGGCCGCGGGCTCGTCGTCCTGCACCTCGGCGATGGCCCGGTAGCCCCGTTTCCGGACGGTCTCTATATAGCGCGGTTCGGTGCTGGAGTCGCCCAGCGCGCGGCGCAACTGGGCGATGGCCTTGTGCACCGGATTGTCGCCCATCTCGACCGTACCCCAGCCGGCCTGCAGCAATTCCTCGGCCGGAATCACGGCGCCGGCGTGCCGGCAAAGGTAGCGCAGCACGTCCATCACGCGCGGTTCGAGCTGGGTGCGGGTGTTGCCGTCGCTCAGCGCATTGCCTTGCACATCTACTTGCCAGTCGCCGAAACGAAAACCGCGGGGGTCCATGCAAACGCCATCCGAAAATCAAAGTTCTTTTAAATCAACCGCTTAGCTGTCCGGAAGGTTTCCGGAAGGCTGGCAACCGTTGTGCTCGATACAGTGTGTCATGCCTTTATAACAGGAATCTTAATGTTCCCACAAGAAAATACTATGGTCATTGAACGTCCTTATGCAGACCGCGACGAATTCCTGCAACGGTATCTGAAACCCTTGCTGATGGACCCGCTCCAGGACCGCCTGAACAACCTGCCGGATTTCCTGTTCTCGCAACCGGACAGCGATGGCCGCCTGGACCGGGAAGACAGCGTTAACGAAAAGTCGGGCACCGAGGCTAACCTGTTCGGTGGCCAGCGCGCCTGTTTTGTGGAGGGCAAGGCGGGATGGCATTACCGCGATCATGTATTGCTTTCGTGGAAACATGCCGGCGAAACCTCGCACGCGCGCGAATCCGAGCAGGATCTGCAGTTCAGCGTGGTGCTGTCCGAGCAGCCCGACATGGCCGGCATTCCGCGCCTGACGGTGGACATCCACGGTTCGCTGATGCGCTACGAATGGGACTCGGTCAGCCAGACCCTGGCCGACGGCCGCAGCCTCCATCTTGGCAAGGGCTGGGCGCGCGCCACGCTGCAATGGTCGCTGCGGGTGCAGTGCATTGCCGGCGCGGACGGCCGGGTGCATGTGGTGGCGCGGCCACGCAAGGCGCCGCCCGTGATGGACGCACGCACGGCGGGGGCCTATATCGTCTCCGACCCGCTGCAGCACCTGATGAATATCCAGCGCATCAGCCACCAGTGGGAACACGGAACAGTGGGCCTGGGCGCCGTACAGGGAGTGCTGGTGGCGCGCCTTGCTGCGGCCATCGAACCTGTGCTGCGCTGGCATGAAGATTAACGATTGCGGGCAGGGCGGCCCATTCTTTGCCGCCGTCGATCACGTAGGCCAGCCGCTGCTGTTCCGCACCGACGCCGGCCAGCGCCTGCACCTGATGCGTTTCAGCCCGGAGCGCGGCTGGCGCCGGGTGTGCCTGAGTACTGCGCTGCAGGCCAGCGGCATCCACCGGGTGGCCTGTGCCGACGTGCGCCAGATGGGCGACGGCCGCATTGTGCTGGCCGTCAGCACCATCGACCGCGACGGACTGCATCGCCTGCATGTGGCCTGCGGCCTGCCTTGCGGGCTGGATGATGAAGGCTGGCTGGCCGCCATGCGCGGCGCGCAGCAGGCCGTGCTGCCGGAAGGCACCCAGGTCAGCCGCCTCGATTTCGGCCCCCTGCAGGCCGGTGCGCCGCCGCTGCTGCTGGTCACTGGGCAGCATGAAGGCGAGGAACGTCACTGGTACCTGAATGCGGCCGCTGCCTTCGTGCCCGCGCGCGCCCTGCGCACGCCGGACGGCATGGACGGCGCGGCCGGCTATGCGGTGGGCTGTTTCCGGCTGCCGGGGCTGTGGGCGCTGTGTCCGCGCGGCTGCGAAGGCCTGCGCTTCTCATCCTTCCCCGACGCCTTCGGCTGGAAGGTGGAAGTGCAGTACGCGGGCCTGCCTGCCGACGCGGCCAGTTTCCGTCTGGCGGCCGGCGTGGTGCCGAACGTGCCCGACCTGTTTGCGGCGGGCGACCGCATTGTGGTCTACCGTGGCGGCAACGGCGTGCCCCAGCTGGTCTCCCAGACATCGGATGCACGCCTGCTGTGGGCGGCGCAGGACGGCTGTGCCGAGCACCTGGCCTGGGCCGATGCGGAAGAAGCGCTATGGATGGTATCGCGGCCCAAGCGTGGCGCATGGGGTGCGCCGAGAATGCTGACGCGCGAACGCGCGGTGCTGGCCTCGGCGCCGCAAGGCGGCGTCAACGCCTTCAGCGTCGGCGGAGAATGGATGCAGTTCGGTGTAGACGGGCAGCCGCTGGCGGACCATGCCGCCAGCGTACCCCTGTGAAACTGACAGCAAGGTGCCTGACCCCATGGTGTCAGTGACACCATGGGGTCAGGCACCTTGGTGTCACACTTTCTTGCTTACTCGTATGCGCTGATGGGGGCGCAGCCGCACATCAGGTTGCGGTCGCCGTAAACGTTGTCGGCGCGGCCGACCGGCGGCCAGTACTTGGCCTTGCGCAGCGATGGCACCGGGTAGGCGGCCACTTCGCGCGAGTACTTGCGGTCCCATACGTCGGCGGTCAGCACTTCGGCGGTGTGCGGCGCGAACTTCAGCGGGTTGTCCGCCTTGTCGAATTCGCCGCTTTCCACTTTGGCGATCTCGCCGCGAATGGTGATCATCGCGTCGATGAAGCGGTCCAGCTCTGCCTTCGCTTCGGATTCGGTCGGCTCGATCATCAGCGTGCCCGGTACCGGGAAGCTCATGGTCGGCGCGTGGAAGCCGAAGTCCATCAGGCGCTTGGCCACGTCTTCGTTGCTGATGCCGGTTTTGTCGGTCAGCGGACGCAGGTCCAGGATGCACTCGTGCGCCACCAGGCCGTCATGGCCCGAATACAGCACAGGGAAGTGCGGCGCCAGGCGGCGTGCAATGTAGTTGGCGTTCAGGATCGCGGTCTCGGTCGCCGCGGTCAGGCCTTCGCCGCCCATCATCGCGATATACATCCACGAAATCGGCAGGATCGAAGCGGAGCCGAACGGTGCGGCCGATACGGCGCCGATGCCGTTCTCATTGCGTGCATAGCCGGTGGAGCGCTGGTTCGGCAGGAACTGCGCCAGGTGCGCGCCCACGCCGATAGGACCGACGCCAGGGCCGCCGCCGCCGTGCGGAATGCAGAAGGTTTTGTGCAGGTTCAGGTGCGACACGTCGCCGCCGAAGGCGCCCGGCGCTGCCACGCCGACCAGCGCGTTCATGTTCGCGCCGTCGATGTAGACCTGGCCGCCGTGCGCATGCACGATCTCGCACAGTTCCTTGATGCCTTCTTCGAACACGCCGTGGGTCGATGGGTAAGTCACCATCACGCAGGCCAGGTTCTTGCTGTGCTGCTCGGCCTTGGCTTTCAGGTCGGCCAGGTCCACGTTGCCGTTCTCGTCGCAGGCCGTCACCACCACCTGCATGTCGACCATGCTGGCCGATGCCGGGTTGGTGCCGTGTGCCGACGATGGAATCAGGCAGATATTGCGGTGGCCTTCGCCGCGCGATTCGTGATACTTCTTGATGACCAGCAGGCCGGCGTATTCGCCTTGCGAACCGGCGTTAGGCTGCAGCGACACGGCCGCGTAGCCGGTGACGGCGCACAGCATCTCTTCCAGCTGCGAGATCATTTCGCGGTAGCCCACGGTCTGGTCGTTCGGCGCGAACGGGTGCACGTTCGAGAACTCCGGCCAGGTCACCGGGATCATTTCGCTGGTGGCGTTCAGCTTCATGGTGCAGGAGCCCAGCGGAATCATGGTGCGGTCCAGCGCCAGGTCCTTGTCGGCCAGCGAGCGCAGGTAGCGCAGCATTTCGTGTTCGCTGTGATAGCGGTTGAATACCGGGTGGCTCAGGAATTCCGAGCTGCGGCCCAGCGCTTCAGGGAAGGCGCGCTGTACGCCCGCTTCCACGGCGTCGAAGTCCGGCGTCTTTGCGTTCGCAACGCCCGTCGAGAACACGGTCCACAGCGCGGCCAGGGTATCGCGGTCGGTGGTTTCGTCCAGCGACACGCCCACGTGATCCGCGTCGATCTTGCGCAGGTTGATGCCATTGGCCACAGCTGCTGCGTGAATTGCATCCGCGCGGTCGGTCTTGATGGTCAGCGTATCGAAGTAGCTGTCGCTGGCCAGCGCGTAGCCCAGGTCGCGCAGGTAAGCGGCCAGCACGCCGGTGTAGCGGTGCACGCGCTTGGCGATGTTCTGCAGGCCTTGGGGGCCATGGTAGACGGCGTACATGGACGCGATCACGGCCAGCAGCACCTGTGCGGTACAGATATTGGAGGTCGCTTTTTCGCGGCGGATGTGCTGTTCGCGCGTCTGCAGCGCCAGGCGGTAGGCGGTGTTGCCTTGCTGGTCCACGGTCACGCCGACCAGGCGGCCCGGCATGGAACGCTTGTATTCATCGCGGGTGGCCATATAGCCGGCGTGCGGGCCGCCGAAGCCCAGCGGTACGCCGAAGCGCTGCGAGTTGCCGACCACAACGTCCGCACCCCATTCGCCCGGTGGCGTCAGCAGGGTCAGTGCCAGCAGGTCTGCTGCCACGACGACCATGGCGCCGTTGGCCTTAACGGTAGCCACATCGGCGCGGTAGTCGCGCACCGTGCCGTTCACTCCCGGATACTGCAGCAGCACGCCGAAAGCGTCGGTAACGCCGGCCAGTTCAGCCGGGTCGAAAGTCTTCACCACGATGCCCAGCGGTTCGGCGCGGGTCTGCACCACTTCCAGCGTTTGCGGCAGCACGTCGTTGGCGACGTAGAAGGTTTTCGATTTCGACTTGCCCACGCGCTGGATCAGCGTCATCGCTTCCGCAGCCGAAGTGCCTTCGTCCAGCATCGACGCATTGGCGATGCCCATGCCGGTCAGGTCGGTGATGGCCTGCTGGAAGTTCAGGATGGCTTCCAGGCGGCCCTGCGAGATTTCAGGCTGATATGGGGTGTAGGCGGTGTACCAGGCCGGGTTTTCGAAGATATTGCGCAGCACGACGCCCGGCGTGTGGGTGCCGTAGTAGCCCTGGCCGATCAGCGATTTCAGCACCTTGTTCTGGCCTGCGATGCCTTTCAGCTTCGCCAGCGCTTCCTGCTCGGGCATCGGCTCGTAGAACTGGCCGAGCGGCAGCGCGCTCTTGTTGCGGATGTGGGCAGGAACCACGGCATCGATCAGCGCGGCGCGCGATGCGTAACCGAGGACGTCCAGCATCTGCTGCTGTTCGGCGGCGTCCGGGCCGATGTGACGGGCGATGAATGCATCGCGGGCTTCGAGTTGGGAGAGGCTGGTGCGGGTCATGTGATGAAATCTCTTGGGCCAGAAAAGGGAAGGGCCGACGCGCGGTCGGCCCTGGTCATGCGGTGATTAGCCTTCAGTGGTCTTGCCGTATGCCGCAGCATCCAGCAGGCCGTTGATGGCGGAGGCGTCGCTCGGCTTCAGCTTGAACAGCCAGTTGCCGTAAGCGTCGGCGTTGATCGATTCAGGCGAGGCGGTCACGGCGTCGTTGACGGCGGTGATTTCGCCCGACAGCGGCGCGTAGATGTCGGAAGCGGCTTTCACCGATTCCACCACGGCAGCGTCGTCGCCGGCGGTGAAGGTGGCGCCGACTTTCGGCAGTTCCACGAACACGATATCGCCCAGTGCATCCTGTGCGAATTCGGTAATGCCCACGGTCACGGTGCCGTCGGCTTCCGCGCGTACCCACTCGTGGGATTCGGTGTATTTCAGGTCTGCTGGGATATTCATGTGTGGCTCCAGTTCTGGTTGTGGGTTTGTTTGGGTCAGGCAGCGAGGATTTTACCGTTACGGACGAAGGGCAGCTTCACCACGGTTGCGGCCAGCTTCTTGTCGCGGATTTCAACGTGCACGGTGTCGCCCACCTGCACGCCCATCGGCACGCGCGCCAGCGCAATCGCCTGCTGCATGGTCGGGCTGAAGGTGCCGCTGGTGATCTCGCCGGTTTCGCCGCTGGCAGCGATGACTTTCTGGTGCGCGCGCAGCACGCCGCCTTTTTCGCGCAGGATCAGGCCCACGAACTGGGCGTTCTGGCCCTTGGCCTGCAGCGCGGCCTTGCCGATGAAGTCACGCTCGCTCACCAGGTCGATGGTCCAAGCCAGGCCTGCGTCCAGCGGGTTCACGCTGTCGTCCATGTCCTGGCCGTAGAGGTTCATGCCGGCTTCCAGGCGCAGCGTGTCGCGCGCGCCCAGGCCTGCCGGCTTGATGCCGGCCGCGGCAAAGGCATTCCACAGCGCCTCGGCCTGGTCGGCGGCAACGCCGATCTCGAAACCGTCTTCGCCGGTGTAGCCGGTGCGCGCCACCATGGCTTCGCCGAATTTCGTGTTCGGCACCAGGGCCACATTGAACGGCTTCATCTCGGCCGTGGCTTCCTTCGCTTCCGGCAGCACTTCCCATGCCTTGGCGCGGGCGTTCGGACCCTGCACGGCGATCAGCGCCATGGCGTTGGCGCCGTCGCGGCGCTGGGTGATGGTGAGGTTGCCCTTGTTCTGGGCCTGCATCCACGCCACATCTTTTTCAGCCGTGCCGGCGTTGACCACCAGGCGGAACCAGTTTTCGTTGATGAAGTAGACGATCAGGTCGTCGATCACGCCGCCTTCCGGGTTCAGCATGCAGGAGTAGAGCGCCTTGCCGCTGACCTGCAGCTTGTCCACGTTATTGGCGAGCAGGTGGCGCAGGAAACCGCGCACATCGTCGCCCTTGATATCGACCACGCACATGTGGGCCACGTCGAACATGCCGGCGTCGCTGCGCACGGCATTGTGTTCTTCGATCTGGGAGCCGTAGTTGACCGGCATGTCCCAGCCGCCGAAATCGACCATGCGGGCGCCGAGTGCGCGGTGTGCGTTATTGAGTGGTGTGGCTTTGAGCGTCATGACTACCTCGGTCCAGGGTTGGGGTTAACAGAACATGCACGGAGAAGCTGACAAGCCTTTTCCACAATGATCGCTGACCCCTCTGTCCTTGGTACCTGAGAGATAACGGGAAGATTCCCGCACGCCCCTTCGGTGGGCTGCGAACGCAGCCGCTCTCCAGAGTTCCTGCCCGCTTCGCGGACGCCTGACCGGTCCTTTTGCCTGAGAGTTTTTGGGTGGTGCCCCTTCGGCGGCCGCGGGTAGCAGCGCTCTCCCGGTCAAGACTGCGGAATATATGCCAGAAGGGCATTTATGTCAATCTGCGGAGGGTGGAATGCCTACCGTGCTGCCCCCCAAAAGTGCCTTTGCTAGAATGAAGCCCTCTAAGTGGAAAGTACGCAGCCATGAGCGAAGATAAACATAAATTGGACGGAGCCGCCTGGTACACATTGTCGGGCGATGTGAACAGCGATATGGTGCACCGCGTGTTCGATGCGGTGGCAGACATGACGGAAGACGGCGTGGAGACCGCCCATATTCTGCTGCAGTCCAATGGGGGCTATGTGAGCGATGGCCTCTGCCTCTACAACTACCTGCGCAATTTGCCGATCAAGATCGTGATGTACAACGGTGGAGCCGTGGCCTCCATCGCCGTGATTCTCTATCTCTGTGGCGAGGAACGCTATGCCAGCGAGACTGCGCGCTTCATGGTGCATAAATCGCATGCCAGCGCACCTTCCGGCGCCCGTCCCGATGCGCTGCGCATCATTGTCGAGGGCCTGCAGGCCGACGACGCGCGCACAGAATCCATCCTGCGCGAGCACCTCACGCTGGATGACCAGCACTGGGCAGTGCATGCCTATTCCGACCTGCACCTCACCGCGCGCGAAGCGCACAAGGTAGGCCTGGTGCACAACGTAATCGACTTCAAACCGCCGCCCGGCAAACGCGTTACGAACATCTGAAAATTGGGGACAGACCCGGATCTTCGGTTGTGGCCGAAATCCGGGTCTGACCCCAATTAATCAGCGTTTGCCGCCGCTGGAGCCCGACGATTTCTTGCCGTCGTTTTTATGGCTTTGGCGTCCTGCTTCTGCGTGCTGCTCCGGGGTGCCGCCTTGCGTGCCACCCGAACGCGAACCCTGGTTGCCGGACTGCTTCGAGCTGCCGGAAGAGGACGAGCCTTGCTTGTTACCACCGCGTTGATTCGAGGCCATTTTGCATTTCCTTTCAGAAATAATGTTAAAAAGTCACTCGCCGCAAGCGCTGCTGTGAAGCGGCTTAGCGCGGCCGGTTTCGCTACGCTCAACCGTTTCGCAGATGCGTTTTCGGTAGCGAAATGATGCGATTTTGCTCAGGCTCCGAACATCGGAGTTCGCGCAGAGCCCATGTAGGATAAAACCTTGCTGCTCCCTTCCGCTGCTGAGCATCCGTTTGACAATTTTTCGACAAATTCCAACATTTTTCCGAAAAGTTTCTACAGTTATATTGCCATGTGGAAATTATCTGCCAGAATAAGATGAGCTGCATTCCTCTCTCTTTTTTCCGGCTTTCGACATGCAAGCAGTTCCCGCTCCTGTTCCCAGCGCCCGTGCGGCGGTTTCGGCAAGGCTCGCCTTGCTGGAGGGGCTCATTGCGACCGTGCTGCAGCACTTCAACACGCAGTTCAGCGGCTTTGCCACGGAGCTGGCCGGCGCGCTGGTGGACGGCAGCGAGATGGACGGCGAAGTGCGCATGGTGCAGCTGCGGATCCGCGCCGGCAACCTGCTGCGCAACCGGCATTTCGCATTCCTGCACCTGGCAGCAGCGGCGCTGGAAAAAGGGCTGCGCCTGGAATTCGCACAGCTCGGCCCGAAGGCTGTGCGCCCGCCGGAAGGCGAACCGCTGTCGCTGGTGCCGTATGAGGTGATGGACGAAAAGGTCACGCTGTCTGCCGTCTGCAAGCCTTTCGACCTGCAGTATTCCGATGCCATCGCCACGCTGAACGTGCGTCTGGCCTTCATGATGGACCGCTCCATCCTGCGTGCCGGCCAGAACCCTTTCCGCCCGGAGGTGTTCATCGCCGCCTTGCAGCAGGCCTGGCTCTCCTTCAATCCGGAAGAAGAGGCGGCAGGTTTGCTGCTGGCGATGCTCAAGCCCGGCCTGATGCTGGACCTCGCGCCGCTGTACGCGGCGCTGAACCTCGCCTTGCAGCGCAAGGGGGTGTTGCCCGGCGACGTAGACCGCGCCCGCAGCCGCCGTTCGGATTCGCATGACGCATCCGGCGCCCGCAAACGCCAGCAGGAAGACGCGCTGGCCAGCCAGCTGCGGCAGTTATTCGCGCGCGGCGCCGACGATGCGCTGGCGGGCATGAACCTCGATCTGCCAGCCCACGCGCTGGCCCCGTCCGACCCCAACGCACCGCCGCCGTGGGCCGCCGCAGCAGCTACGCGCCGTGCACGCGACGGCGTGGCGCGGCAGATGCCGAGAGCGGCAACGGGTGAAGAAGGCGGGCCGCCGCCCGCCGGTGGCGCCTACGTTCACATCGACAGCGCAGCGCGCGAGCACCTGATGGCCTACCTGGGCTGGATGCAGCGCGAGGCGCAGCACGCGCAGCCGGCCGATGGGGCCACGCAGGCCGCGGTGCCGCTTTCGCAGCGGGCCGATGGCTCTACGCAGCCCCCGGTGGCGCACAACGTAATCTACCTGCCCGCCATCAAGCAGGGCGCACCGCGCGGCACGCTCACCCATGCTGACGAGAGCACCATTGATTTGCTGACGGCCGTTTTTGAAACCGTGTTCCGCGACCAGAACATCGCGAAGGAAATCCGCGAACTGGTGCTGATGCTGCAGGTGCCCGTGCTGAAGGCTGCGCTGGCCGACAAGGACTTTTTCTTCCAGGAGTCGCATCCGGCCCGCCGCCTGATCGAACTGCTGTCGAAGATGGGCTGGGAGCAGCGCAAGGACAGCGAAGACCCGCTATACCAGGCGATGCAGCGTTCCGTTGAACGCATCGGCCGCGATCCCGAGCAGGAACTGCAGGTGTTCACGGAAGCGGTGGACGAACTCGAACAGACGATTCAGCAGGACGAGCACGCCGTCGAACAGGCCATCGCCGAGCCGATTGCCGCCGCCCTGAAACAGGAGAAGCGCACTGCCGCCCAGCGCAACGCGAAGGAAGCCGTGGCAATGCGCATCGGCACCGGCGAAGTGGTGGCCGTGGTGGAAGCCTTCCTGGAACACAAATGGACCGACGTGCTGACCCTGGCCTACACGGTGGAAGACGAAAGGCCCGGCGCCGTCAAACACGCCACGGCCGCAATGGACGACCTGGTGTGGAGCGTGAAGCCCAAGATCTCGCCGCAGGAACGCAAGGACCTGATCGCAAAGCTCCCCGGCCTGCTGGCCCGCCTGAACAAATGGCTGGATGCTATCAAGTGGCAAGACGCAGACCGCCTGCGCTTCTTCGCCGAACTCGCCGAATGCCACGCTTCCATTGTCCGCGCGCCGGTGGAACTGTCCCCCGACCGCCAGCTCGAACTGTCGATGCAGGCCGCGCAGCAAGCCGCCGAACGCCGCGAGGCGATGAAGGAGCGTCAGATGCAAGCGAAGGACGAAGAGCAGGGCGTGCTGGCAAGCCTTGCGCGCGGCATGTGGCTGGAGTTCGAACACGAAGGCGCCGAGCCGCGCAAGGTCAAGCTGGCCTGGGTAAGCCCGCTGCGCACGCTGTTCATCTTCGCCACGCGCGGCCGCGAAGAAGCGTTCACGCTATCGGGCGAAGAACTGGCGCGCCAGTTCGAGGAAAACAAAGTCCGCATCGCCAGCACGGATGGCGTGGTGGGGCGCGCGCTGTCTCAGGCTTTGGGAGCCGCCAGCAACGAGGAAATCAGCCCGTCCGCGGCATCCTCGACGTAATCGAGCACCGTGTCGAAACCCTGGGCGCCGCCGTAATACGGGTCCGGCACCACGCGCGAGCCGGAGCGCGACGCATATTCCATGAACAGTTTCAGTTTGTGCCTGTGCTGCGGCGGACAGGAACGCGCCAGCAGCGCCAGGTTGTCCTCATCCATCGCCAGCACATGGTCGAAACGTGAGAAATCCTCCGCCGCCACCTGGCGCGCGCGCAGCTGGGTGAGGTCATAGCCGCGCTGCGCCGCATGCCGCGCCGAGCGGCCGTCCGGTGCATCGCCGATATGGTAGCCATGCGTGCCTGCCGAATCGATATGCAGGTCCAGCCCCGCAGCAGAAGCGCGATGCCGGAACACCGCTTCTGCCGTGGGCGAGCGGCAGATATTCCCCATGCAGACAAAAAGGACGGAAGTTTTGTGAGCGCTCATTGATGTGCGGTGTTGCTAAATTGAAATGTTCTGTAGTATAACCGCCCGATATGGTTCAATACAGTTCGCTTGCCGTCCGGGCAGCTTGAAAGAGGAAGGTACGGGAATGCAGAGTTGGTGGAGTGCTGTCAGTGTCCTCGGCAGCCTTGCCGTCACAGGCCCGCTGGGCGTGGCGATTGCTTTATGGCTGGTGGCCGGCCGTTCGTGGCGGCTGACGGCAATGTGGGTAGTGCTGTTTGGCGCCGGCATGGCGCTGGTGGTGGCGACCAAGGTGGCCTTCATCGGCTGGGGCGTGGGCATTCCGGAGGCCCAGTTCGCGGGCCTGAGCGGCCATGCGATGCGCGCCTGCGCCGTTTTCCCTGTCGCTTTCTATCTCGCTTTCCGCCGCGCGCAGCCTGAATGGCGGCGCGGCGCCTTTGTGGTGGGCGTGCTGCTGGCGGCGCTGGTCAGTTATTTGCGCCTGCCGGTGCTGGCGCATTCCGCTTCCGAAGTGGTGCTGGGCGGCGGCGTGGGCTATGCCGTCGCTGCTGCCTTCATCATGCTGTCGCGTGCCGACCATCCGGCCCTGATCGGGCGCGCGCTGGCCGCGCTCTGCATCCCCGTGCTGCTGCTGGCGCCGCACGCCGAGCCGGTGCCCACCGAGCGCTGGATGACGCAGCTGGCGCTCTACCTCTCCGGTCACGACAAGCCGCACCACCGCAGCTGGCAGCTTGGCCCGCAGCGGCGCCCGGCCATGTAATGCGAAAATGGCCAGATTCGTCATGCGAAATGGTATGATTATCCACTTTTCCAACCATGCCTGACCGGGCGAAGAACTGATTACAACGTGCGTCTATCTTCCATTAAATTGTCGGGATTTAAGTCGTTCGTCGATCCCACCAATTTCCAGGTGCCGGGCCAGCTGGTCGGCGTGGTAGGTCCCAACGGCTGCGGCAAGTCGAACATCATCGACGCTGTGCGCTGGGTGCTGGGTGAATCGAAGGCATCGGAACTGCGCGGCGAGTCCATGCAGGACGTTATCTTCAACGGCTCCACGCACCGCAAGCCCGCGGGCCGCGCCTCGGTGGAACTGGTGTTCGATAACCACGATGGCAAGGCTTCCGGCCAGTGGGGACAGTACGCCGAAATCGCGGTCAAGCGCACGCTGACGCGCGACGGCACGTCCACCTACTACATCAACGGCCAGCCGGTGCGCCGGCGCGACATCCAGGACATCTTCCTTGGCACCGGCCTCGGTCCGCGCGCCTACGCGATCATCGGCCAGGGCATGATTGCGCGGATCATCGAATCGCGCCCGGAAGAACTGCGTGTGTTCCTCGAAGAAGCGGCGGGCGTATCGAAGTACAAGGAACGCCGCCGGGAAACCGAGAACCGCCTGCACGACACGCGCGAAAACCTGCTGCGTGTGGAAGACATTCTGCGCGAACTGAATTCCAACCTGGAGAAGCTGCAGGGCCAGGCCGAAGTGGCCACGCGCTTCCACCAGCTTTCGGGCGACCAGGAAGAGAAGCAGAAGCTCCTCTGGCTGCTGCGCAAAACGGAAGCGCAGAACGAGCAGGCCAAATACTTCCGCGACATGGAACAGGCGCAGACCGACCTGGAAGAGCAGACCGCCAAGCTGCGCCACGTTGAGCTGTCGCTGGAGCAGATGCGCCAGGCCCACTTTGCCGTCGGCGACCGCCTGCACCAGGCGCAGGGCCACCTGTACCAGACCAATTCGGAAATCGGCAGCCTCGAAGCGCAGATCAAGTTCGTGATCGAATCGCGCAGCCGCTTGCAGCAGCAGCTCGCCACGCTGACCGCGCAGCGCGACCAGTGGCAGCGCCAGGCCGAGGAATATGGCGGCCAGGTGGAAGAAGCCGAGTTCAATCTGGAAGAACTGTCCGCCAAGGTGGAACAGGCGCGCATGATGGCCGAGCAGAAGGCCGAACTGCTGCCCACGCTGGAAGCGGAATGGCGCGAATCGCAGAACAAGAGCACGGAATCGCGCGCCCGCATCATGCAGGCACAGCAGCAGCTCGAACTGGAATCGGCGCACCAGCGCAACGCCAACAATATCCTGAACGGCCTGGCCACGCGCCGTGAACGCCTGATGCAGGAGAAAAACGGCCTGTCGATGCCGGATTCCTCGCATCTGGTGAACCTGAAGATGCAGCTGGAGGAAAAGCAGCAGTCGCTGGAAGAGCAGAACATGATGCTCGAAGAAGCGATGGAGCAGCAGCCGAAGCTGGAAGAGGAGCGCCAGCAGGCGCAGGCCGCCGTGCAATCCGAATCTGCGGCCAATGCGCAGCTGGAAGCGCGCCTGAACGCGCTGCGCGAATTGCAGGAACGCGCGCAGACGCAGGGCAAGGTCACGCCATGGCTGCAGAAGCATGAGCTGAACGAGCTGCCGCGCCTGTGGCAGAAGCTCCAGATCGAAAACGGCTGGGAAACGGCGATGGAATCGGTGCTGCGTGAGCGCACTTCCGCGCTGCAGGTATCGAATATCGAGTGGGCCAAACACTTTTTCAGCGATTCGCCGCCGGCCAAGCTGGCGCTGTTCGCGCCCCTGACTTCCGCGCCCGCCGCCGCTGCCGCTGCCGAACCTGCAGGCCTGAAGCCTTTCATCAACCTGTTGAAACTGAACGACCCCGGCCTGCGCGGCGTGCTGCAGGACTGGCTGCACAACGTCTTCATCGCGGAAGATGCGGCGGAAGCCTTCATGGCGCGCGGCACCTTGCCTGCGGGCGGCAGCTTCATCACGAAGCAGGGCCACGTCATTTCGCAATCCAGCGTGCGCTTCTACGCGGCGGACGCGGAACAGGAAGGCATGCTGGGCCGCCAGCATGAGATTGACAACATCACCAAGCAGCTGCGTGCGCAGTCCATGCTGGCCGAGGAAGCGCGTGCGCGCTCCGTGCGCGCCGATGCCGCGCTGTCGAACCACAGCCGCAATATGATCGAGCTGCGCGCGAAAACGCAAAGCCTGACGTCTTCCGTGCACACGCTGCAGCTGGAAGTGGTAAAGCTGTCCGAAATCGAATCACGCTTCAACCAGCGCAGCGGCCAGATCGAAGCCGATCTCGCCGAAATCGCGGCGCAGGAGCAGGAGCAGATGCAGGTCAAGCTCGAATCGGAAGAGAAGTTCGAGCAGCTCGATATGGAGCTGGGCAACTTGCAGGGCGAGCATGAGGAAGGGCAGACCGCCTTCCTGCTGAAGGAACAGCGCCTGGCCGATGCGCGCGAAGCGCTGCGCGAGCTGGAACGCAAGGCACAGGAAGCGGAATTCGCCGAGAAGTCGGCGCGCAGCCGCATTGAAGAACTGCGCCGCAATATCGCCACCGCGCAGCAGCAGGTGCAGCAGGTGGGCGAAAGCCTGCGTGCCGGCCAGACGGAACTGGAAACCTTGGAAGCCGGCACCGCCAACGAAGGCCTGCAGGAGTTGCTGGACCGCCGCACGCAGCAGGAGAAAGCGCTGTCCGATGCACGACATGAGCTGGACCAGATCACGCAGCAGCTGCGCCATGCCGAAGACGCGCGCATGCAGGCCGAACGCAGCCTGCAGCCGCAGCGCGACAAGATCACCGAAATGCAGCTGAAGGAACAGGCCGCGCGCCTGAACCAGGAGCAGTTCGCGCAGCAGCTGGCGGAAGCGCAGGCCGACGAAGCCGCGCTGGCCGAGAAGCTGCATCCGGACCTGAAGGCCTCCTATCTGCAGGGCGAAGTCACGCGCCTGACCAACGCCATTGCAGCGCTGGGCGCCGTCAACCTGGCCGCGCTGGACGAGCTGGCGCAGGCCTCGGAACGCAAGAATTTCCTCGATTCGCAGAACGCCGACCTGACCGAAGCAATCAACACGCTGGAAGATGCGATCGCCAAGATCGACAAGGAAACCCGCGACCTGCTGCAGGAAACCTTCGACCGCGTGAACGGGCACTTCTCCGAGCTGTTCCCGATTCTGTTTGGCGGTGGCCAGGCCAAGCTGATTATGACGGGCGACGAAATCCTGGACTCCGGCGTGCAGGTGATGGCTCAGCCGCCGGGCAAGAAGAACGCCACCATCCACCTGCTGTCCGGTGGCGAAAAAGCGCTGACCGCAACGGCGCTGGTGTTCTCCATGTTCCGCCTGAATCCCGCGCCGTTCTGCCTGCTCGACGAGGTCGATGCACCGCTGGACGACGCCAACACGGAGCGCTTCTGCCGCATGGTGAAGCGCATGTCCGAACACACACAATTCCTCTTCATCTCGCACAACAAGATTGCGATGGAGATGGCCAATCAACTGATCGGTGTGACGATGCAGGAGCAGGGCGTATCGCGCATCGTGGCGGTGGACATGGAAGCCGCCGCCCACTTCGCTACCGAGGCACAAGCAGCATGACAGATCTTCAACTCAGTTTGATCGCAGCCGGCGGCGTATTTATCGTCGGTGTTTTCTCGTATAACAAATGGCAGGAATACAAGGCCAAGAAGAGCGTGGAGCGCGCCTTCGCATCCGAGCACGATGATGTGCTGATGCGCAGCGGCGAAGCCCCGGCCTACGATGAGGTGGACCGCAGCGAACCTAGCTTCTCGCTGGACGACGTGCCCATGGTGGACGGCGGCTCCGGCGCCTACGCCACGCCGGAACACGGGGACCCGGCCGTAGCGCCCGGCATCACCGAGGATGCGGCGCCTGCCGCGCCGGCGCGCAGCGCCGATGCAGGCGTGCCGCCCTCCGAGCTGGCCACCAGCCTGGTCGATCCGCTGATCGACTGCCTGCTGCCGCTGGAACTGGAAGCGCCGATCCGCGGCGACAAGCTGCTGCCGGTGCTGCAGAAGCTGCGCTTCGTGGGCAGCAAGCCGGTGCACTTCATCGGCTACGCCGTGAGCGGCGACTGGGAGCCAATTACGCACGGCACCGTGTACACCAAACTGCAGGGCGGCGTGCAGCTGGCCAGCCGCACCACGGCCCTGAACGAACTCGAATACTCGGAACTGGTGACGCGCCTGCGCGGCATCTCGGACGAAATCGGAGCCGAGCCGCAGATTCCGGACATGATCGAAGTGATGGGTGAAGCGAAAACGCTGCACCGCTTCGTCGCCAGCCACGACGCGCAATTGGGCGTGAACCTCGCCACCAATGGAGCACCGTGGGCGATTACCACCCTGATCGGCGCGCTGGAGAAGCAGGGCTTCGACGTGCGTCCCGATGGCCGCTATGTGATGCCCGATGGCGATGGTGGCTACCTGTTCTCGCTGTCCACCAATGTCTCCCCGGCGGAGGAAACCACGCCGCGTCTCACGCTGCTGCTGGATGTGCCATGCGTGGCCCCGGCGCGCGACGGCTTCGGCGCCATGGTGGCCTGCGCCAAGTCGCTGGTGGCGCGCCTCGACGCGACCATTGTGGACGACTACAACCAGCCGCTGAGCGACGAGGCCCTGGCCGAAATCGCGGGCCAGGTGAAGGACTTCTACGCCGATATGGAAGCCTCCGACATTCCGGCCGGTTCCACCCGCGCGCTGCGCCTGTTCAGCTAAGAGGCAGGCATGAAAGAAATGACACCGGCGGGGCGCGTTGAATGGCTCACGGCGGAGCTGAACCGTCACCTTCACGCCTACCACGTGCTCGACGCGCCCACGATTCCGGACGCCGAATACGACAAGCTCTTCATCGAACTGCAGCAGCTGGAAGCAGCGCACCCCGAACTGCAGGCGCCCGATTCGCCGACCCTGCGCGTGGGCGCACCGCCGCTGGGCGCCTTTGATCCGGTAACGCATGCGGTGCCCATGCTCTCGCTGAACAATGGCTTCACCGATGAAGACATCGAGAACTTCGACCGCCGCGTGCGCGACGGCCTCGATGCCGTGCAGGTGGACTATGCCGCGGAAGTGAAGTTCGACGGCCTGGCCATCAACCTGCGCTACGAAAACGGCATCTTCGTGCAGGCCGCCACGCGCGGCGACGGCTACACCGGCGAGGACGTGAGCGCGAATATCCGCACCATCAAGGCGATTCCGCTGCGCCTGCACGGCGCCAATGTGCCGGCCGTGCTGGAAGTGCGCGGCGAGGTGCTGATGTTCAAGGCCGATTTCGCGGCCATGAATGCACGCCAGCGTGAACTGGGCCAGAAGGAATTCGTCAACCCGCGCAATGCGGCGGCGGGCGCACTGCGCCAGCTCGACTCGCGCATCACCGCCTCGCGCAACCTGCGCTTCTTCGCCTACGGCATCGGCGAGCTGCAGGGCGCGGACATGCCCGCCACCCATTCGGCACTGCTGGACTGGTACGAAAAGCTGGGCCTGCCGGTAGCGAAGGAACGCGCCGTGGTGCGCGGCATGGACGGCCTGCTGGCCTACTACGCGAAGATCGGCGCAGGCCGTCCGTCCATGCCCTACGAGATCGACGGCGTGGTGTACAAGACCAATCGCGTGGAAGATCAGCGCGCACTGGGCTTCGTGTCGCGCGCGCCGCGCTTCGCGCTGGCCCACAAGTTCCCCGCTGAAGAAGCGACGACGACGGTGCAGGCCATTGACGTGCAGGTCGGCCGTACCGGCGCCATTACGCCGGTGGCGCGCCTGGAACCGGTGTTCGTCGGCGGCGTTACCGTCACCAACGCCACGCTGCACAACGAAGACGAAGTGCGCCGCAAGGACGTGCGTGTGGGAGACACTGTTATCGTGCGCCGCGCGGGCGATGTGATTCCCGAAGTGCTGGCCGTGGTGCTGGACAAGCGCCCGTCGCCGGAACCCGCAGCTTATGTGCTGCCGAAAACCTGCCCGGTCTGCGGTTCGCACGTGGTGCGGGAAGAGGGCGAGGCCATTGCACGCTGCTCCGGTGGCCTGATCTGCTCCGCCCAGCGCAAGGAGGCGATCCGCCACTTTGCCGGCCGCCGCATGATGGACATCGAAGGCCTGGGCGACCGCTATATCGACAACCTGGTCGAATGCAACCTGATTCACGGCGTGGCGGACCTCTACAAGCTCACCCAGGCCGACCTGCTGAACATGAAGCGGCTTGCCGACGAGCGTGAAGGCGTGACGCCCGAAACGGTCCAGCAGGGGAAGATCGCGACCAAGTGGGCGGACAACCTGCTTGAGGCCATTGCCGCCAGCAAGAAGCCGCCGCTGGAGCGCCTGCTGTTCGCGCTCGGCATCCGGCACGTGGGCGAATCGACCGCGAAAACGCTGGCCGACTGGCTCGGCAAGTTCGAACTGGTGCGCCGCGCCCCGGAAGCATTGCTGCGCGTGCTGCCGGACATCGGTGGTACCGTAGCGGAATCCATCGCCGATTTCTTCGCCGAAGAGAAGAACCAGCAGGCCATCGATGCGCTGCTGGCCGCAGGTGTCGAGCCGCAAGGCGAACACCCGCCGAAAGCCGCGCTGCGCGAGAAGCTGGAACCGGTCAAGCTGCTGGCGTCGCTGGGCATCCCCAAACTGACCGAACCGCGCGCGAAGCAGCTGATGGAGCAGGGCGTAACGCTGGAAGCGCTGGCCTGGCTGAAAGTGTTCGACGTTTTCGGCCTGCCTGCTGCGGTGGCAGGCGCGCTGGAAGAGTGGATGCAGTCGAAAACCAACCGCGACAAGCTGGTGGCACTGGACGCATTGCGCACCGAACTGCTGGCCCAGTTACCGGAAGTGGCAGAAGCGGAAGGCGCCATGACGGGCAAGACCTTCGTGCTGACCGGCACGCTGCCAACCATGAGCCGCGACGCAGCCCAGGCGCTGATCGAGCAGGCTGGCGGCAAGGTCTCCGGTTCGGTATCGAAGAAAACATCGTATGTGGTCGCGGGCGCCGAAGCAGGCAGCAAGCTCGCCAAAGCCGAAGAACTCGGCGTTACCATCCTGGACGAAGCTGGCCTGCTCGCTTTGCTGGGCAAAACGGAATAAGAATGGGACAAATCAAAAAAGCCGTATTCCCGGTAGCGGGCCTCGGCAGCCGCTTCCTTCCTGCGACCAAGGCGCAGCCCAAGGAAATGCTGCCCATCGTGGACAAGCCACTGATTCAGTACGCAGTGGAAGAAGCGGTGGCCGCGGGCATCACGGACCTGATCTTTATCACTGGCCGCAACAAGCGCGCTATCGAAGACCACTTCGACAAAGCCTACGAGCTGGAAGCGGAACTGGAAGCGCACAACAAACAGGCCCTGCTCGAAGTAGTGCGCAACGTGATTCCAAAGCACGTGAACTGCATTTACATCCGCCAGTCCGCGCCGCTGGGCCTTGGCCACGCGGTACTGTGCGCAAAGCCCATCGTGGGCAGCGAACCGTTCGCCGTGCTGCTGGCGGACGACTTCATGGACACGCCAGATGGCGCGAAACCGGTGCTGGCCCAGATGACGCAGCAATTCGAATTCGAACGCGCCAGCCTGCTGGCGGTGCAGGACGTGCCGCGCGAGCACACGCGCCAGTACGGCATTGTGAGCGCCAGCGCTTACCGCGAACGCCTGGAGCTGGTGGCAGGTATCGTCGAGAAACCAGCGCCGGAGAAGGCTCCGTCCACGCTGGCGGTGGTGGGGCGCTACGTGCTCTCCAACCGCATCTTCGAATTCCTCGAAAAGATCGGTGCGGGCGCCGGCGGCGAAATCCAGCTCACCGACGGCATCGCGCAACTGCTGCAGCACGAGCGCGTGCTGGCCTACCGCTACGATGGCCAGCGTTACGACTGCGGTTCCAAACTGGGCTATCTGAAAGCCACCGTCGCCATGGGCCTCAAGCACCCGGAAACGGGCGAGGGCTTCCGCGAATTCATGGAGACCTGTCATGGCCGTGCGTGAAATCCTGAAAATGGGCGATCCACGCCTGCTGCGCGTGGCCGAACAGGTGCGCGCGTTCGACACCCCTGAATTGCACGCACTGATCGCCGACATGTTCGACACCATGCATGCCGCGAACGGCGCAGGGCTCGCGGCGCCGCAGATCGGCGTCAACCTGCAGCTGGTGATTTACGGCTTCAAATCCAACACGCGCTATCCGGATGCGCCGCAGGTGCCGGAAACCGTATTGATCAATCCCGTCCTCACGCCGATCACGGACGACAAGGAAGACGGCTTCGAAGGCTGCCTGTCCGTGCCGGGCCTGCGTGGCGTGGTGCCGCGCTACAAGCGCCTGCACTACGAAGGCTTCGACCAGTATGGCAAGCGCATCGTGCGCGATGCCGACGATTTCCACGCCCGTGTGGTGCAACACGAGGTCGATCACCTGCATGGCATTCTCTACCCGATGCGCATTACCGATTTCTCGCGCTTCGGCTTCACATCGGTCATGTTCCCGGACATGGACCCGAACGACGACGACTGACACCACGTTGCAAGTACGCACAGAACATTGGCGTGCGGGCAAATCTGGCGTAATATCCCGGCCAGCTTAACCCTTACATAACGAACGGAGCCCACAGGATGAATCAACCGTCGTCGTCGAATCCGCTGGAGTTCAGTATCCGGGGCATCATCCTCGGTATTCTGATTACTTTGGTCTTTACGGCCGCCCAGGTCTACCTGGGCCTGAAAGTCGGCCTCACTTTCGCCACCTCCATCCCAGCCGCTGTGATCTCGATGGCGCTCCTCAGCGCCTTTAAAGACGCGACCATCCAGGAAAACAATATCGTCCAGACCATCGCTTCGGCGGCGGGCACGCTGGCATCCGTGATTTTCGTGGTGCCTGGCCTGCTGATGATCGGCTGGTGGGCCAAGGTTCCGTTCTGGCCGACCTTTGGCGCCTGCGCCATCGGCGGCGTGCTGGGCGTGATGTATACGATGCCGCTGCGCCGCGCACTGGTATCGCAATCCACCCTGCCATATCCTGAAGGCGTGGCTGCCGCGGAAGTGCTGAAAGTCGGCACCGCCTCGCGCTCCGGCGCGCAGGAAGGCAAGGCCGGCCTGAAAGCCGTGGTGCTGGGCACCCTCGCATCGGCCTTCTTCGCACTGCTGGCAGCCATGAAGCTGATCGCGGGCGAAGTGTCGCACTACTTCCGCTTCGGCGCCGGCACCGGCGCCACCGGTCTTGGCGCATCGGGCTCGCTGGCCCTGATCGGCGCCGGCCACCTGATGGGCATTACCGTCGGTATCGCCATGCTGACCGGCCTGGTGATCGCCTGGGCAGTACTGGTACCTATCCTCACCTCCATCACCCCGATCGCCGAAGGCGCGGCGGCTGCCGACCACGCGCTGCGCGTGTGGAGCACCCAGGTGCGCATGATGGGCGCAGGCACCATCGGTGCGGCCGCAATCATTACGCTGGCAACGCTGGCCAAGCCTGTTATCGGCGGCCTGAAATCCGCGCTGGCTGCCAGCGCTGCTTCCAAGGCCGGCGGCGCCGGCCTGCCGCGTGAAGACCGCGATATGCCGATCTTCATCGTCGGCCTGGTCACCCTGATCGCCATGGTGCCTGCGGGCTGGCTGCTGTCCTCTTTCCTGTCCGGCGGCCCGCTGGAATCGCTGTCTACGCCGCTGGTTGCGGTGGGCATTGGCTACATCCTGATCGCCGGCATGCTGGCCGCCGCCGTATGCGGCTATATGGCTGGCCTGATCGGCTCCTCCAATTCGCCGGTTTCCGGCCTCGCCATCCTCACCGTGCTGGGCGCGGCGCTGAGCGTGGGCATGGTCGGCCGCCACGTGATGGGTCCGGACACTGCGCACGCCATGATCGCCTTCGCGCTGTTCGTCACCACCGTGGTGCTGGCCGTTGCCGTGATCGGTAACGACAACCTGCAGGATCTGAAAACCGGCCAGCTGGTTGGCGCAACCCCATGGAAGCAGCAGGTTGCCCTAATCATTGGCGTCTTCGCAGGTTCCTGCGTGGTGCCGCCGGTGCTGGAAATGCTGAACCACGCCTACGGCTTCGCTGGCGCCCCGAACCAGAACGCCATTTCGGATACGCCGCTGGCGGCGCCGCAGGCCACGCTGATCTCCACGCTGGCGCGCGGCGTCATCGGCGGCGAGCTGCCATGGCACCTCATCGGCTACGGCGCGCTGATCGGCCTGGCGCTGGTTGCGATCGACTTCGTGCTCAAGCGCGTCTCGAACAAGAAATACAGCCTGCCGCCGCTGGGCGTTGGCCTTGCCATCTACCTGCCGTCGGCCGTGACCGCGCCGGTGGTGGTGGGCGCGCTGGGCGGCTACTTCTTCGAGAAAGCCATGCGCAGCAAGACCTACGGCGAAGCGGCGAACCGCGTTGCGGTGCTGGTGATGTCCGGCTTCATTGTGGGCGAGAGCCTGTTCAACGTGGCGCTCGCTGGCCTGATCATTACCACCGGCACCGGCGAACCGCTGGCCTTCGGCAAAGGCGTTGAAGAAGGCGTTGGCATGATGATTGCGCTGGCCGTTGCCGCTGCCATCGTCGTAAGCCTCTACCGCTGGTCCGCCAATTCGGCGCGCCGCATCGAAAGCTGATTCACATGGCGGCGCTCGACCTCCTGCGCGCCGCCGCTGAAGCCCTCAGCCTGCTCGCAACTGCGCCCTGGGCGCTGCTGCTGGCAGCGGCAGTCTTCCTGCTGCTGGCTGAGGGACTGATGTTCATTCCCCGCATCGGTTTCATCCTCAAGCTCTGCATCGGCAGCCTGCTGGCCGCGCAGATGCTGGTCCTGTTCAAGGTTGCCGCGCTCGGCGAACCGCCCGAGCTGCGCACGCTGCTCGAAGCCGTCTATCTCCCCCTCGATTCCATGCTGGTGCTCTGCCTGTGCGCGCTGCTGCCTTTTGGCGCCGGCCTGGCGGTGCTGGCGCTGCGCAAGAAGGGCAGCGCCGGCTACTTCTTTGGCAACATCCTGCGCCAGCCGCCGCCGGCCCCAGGCGACTTCATCGCCTTCAAGCTGGCGATGCATCTTGTGGCGGCGCCGTTTACCTTCGTGGCCGCCGCCATGGTGCTCAAGGGCCATCACGGCTGGAACGCGCTGGAGCAGGGCCTGATTGCAGCGCTGCTGTACTGGCAGGCGCCGTTGGCACTGATGCTGCTGTCCATGGCCTTCGAATGGCTGATGTCCCGCCTGCAAGCGCTGCTGCAGCCGCGCGCCTTCGCTGCAATCTCGCTGCCGCTGCTGCTGGTCTACGTGCTGTTGCTGTTCGCCTTCACCTACACGCTGTCCGTGAAGGCATTCGGCCTCTAAAGCATCAGCTTTTCCAGTTCCGCGGCCGGTACCGGCTTGCTGAACAGGTAGCCCTGGTAGCGGTTGCAGCCAAAGTTCTCCAGCATTTCCCGCTGCGCTTCCGTTTCCACGCCCTCCGCGATCACGTCGAGGCTCAGGCTGTGCGCCATGGCGACAATGGTGCGCACAATGGCCTGGTCCCCTTCATTGTCCACCAGTTCGCGCACGAAGGACTGGTCGATCTTGAGCTGCTCCAGCGGCAGCTTCTTGAGGTACTGCAGCGATGAGTAGCCGGTGCCGAAATCGTCTAGTGCGAAACTGAGACCCGCATCACGCAGCGCGGTCATGCTGGCGATGGTTTCAGGTGTGTTCTCAATCAGCACACCCTCCGTCAGTTCCAGCTTGAGATGGCGCGGCCGAACGCCGTGCCGTTCCAGCGCCGCGAGGACGCTGCTGCGGAAGCCGCCCTGACGGAACTGGCGCGCGCTGACGTTGACCGCCACCACCAGCCCGCGCGTCTCGGGCCTGAGCTGCCAGGCCGCGAGCTGTCTGCAGGCGGCATCCAGCGCCCAGTTGCCGATGCGCGCGATCAGGCCCATTTCCTCCGCAAGCGGTATGAATTCGGACGGCGGAACGAAGCCATGCCCCGGCTTGTTCCAGCGGATCAGCGCTTCCGCGCCCACCGGACCGAGGATGCGGTCCACCTGCACCTGGTAATAGAGCTCGAACTCCTCTTTGTCGATGGCCTGGCGCAGGTCGCTTTCCAGCTGCGCCTTGGCCGCAATCTTCAGCTGCATCTCATGGTCGAAGAAGCACATCGTATTCCGGCCGGAACGCTTGGCCTGGTACATGGCGATATCCGCCTGCATCAGCAGCTCGTCCGGCTTCTGCCGGCTGTCGTTGAACAGCGTGGCGCCGATGGTGGGCGTGCTGTGGCAAGTATGCGATGCGAGGCGGTAGGGCGCATTCAGCTCGGCGAGGATCTTGTTGCAGATGGACTTGGTCTGCGCTGCCGCCTCGACCGCCGTGGGGCCAAGGTCTTCGATGATCAGCACGAATTCGTCGCCGCCCAGCCGCGCCACGGTGTCCGAATCGCGTACGCAAAGGGAGAGCCGCTGCGCCACATGCTGCAGCAGCAGGTCGCCCGTGGAGTGGCCCAGCGTGTCGTTCAGCGTCTTGAAGTTGTCGAGGTCGAGGAAAAGCAGGGCGCCATGCATGCGGTGGCGATGGATGGCCGAGATGGCGTGTTTCAGGCGGTCCAGGAAAAGCCGCCGGTTCGGCAGGCGCGTAAGGGGATCGTAGAAGGCGAGGCTGCGGATCTCGTCGCTGGCCGCCTTGCTCACGGTGATGTCGGTGAAGGTGGCCACATAGTGCGTTACGGCGCCGCCATTGCCCACCACGGCAGCGATCGATAGCCATTCCGGATAGATCTCGCCGTTCTTGCGACGGTTCCAGATCTCGCCCACCCACATGCCTTTGGCGCCGATGGCGTCCCACATGGCGCGGTAGAAGGCCTCATCATGCTTGCCGGAGCTGAGCACGGCGGGCGTGTGCCCGAGCACATCGGCTTCGGCGTAGCCGGTGATGCCGCTGAAGGCGCTGTTCACCTGCACGATGCGGCCATGCGCGTCCGTTACCATCATGCCCTGGGGCGACTCGAAAGCGATGGCAGCGATATTCAGGCGCTCTTCATTGCGTTTGCGCTGTGTGATGTCGTGGTGGCATATGACCGCGCCGTGGTGGCCGCCTGCAAGCGCCGTCGCCGTCATGGAAAACCAGCGCTGGCTCCCGCACAGTGTGGAAGCGTATTCGGTGCTGAACGACGGAATGGCGCCGGCCAGCACGGCGTTCACGCCAAGCACGGCGCATGCACCGGCCTCGCTGCGCGCCACGGCCTCGCCGGCATCAAAGCCGTAGCGGCGCGCAAACTGCTTCCATGCCGCATTGGCCTCCACGATCCGGCCTGGCTGGCTCAGGACCGCGATCTGGTCGGGCAGCGTATCCAGGATGGCGCACACGCCCCCCGTCACCAGCCATGGGCAGGCCCCTGCGGGCCCGTCTGCTATATTCATACCGTTCCTCCAAGCCCAGTACCTTAGCGGCGGCGAAGTGGAAAAAGATTGATATAAGTCAAAACTCCCCGAGGAAATGCGATATGACGCCTCAGTTTGGCCAGGGCACATGGAATATGGGCGAAGATCCCTCGCGCAGGGCGGCGGAAGTCCGCGCGCTGCAGCTTGGCCTCGATCTTGGCATGACGATGATCGACACCGCCGAGATGTATGCCGATGGTGGTTCCGAGGAAGTGGTGGGCGAAGCCATTGCAGGTCGCCGCTCGCAGGTCTACCTGGTGAGCAAGGTCTATCCACATAACGCCACCCGGCGCGGCGTGCAGGAAGCCTGCGAACGCAGCCTGAAACGCCTGAACACGGACTATCTCAATCTCTACCTGCTGCACTGGCGCGGCAATGTGCCGCTCGCCGAAACGCTGGAAGGCTTCGAAGCGCTGAAGCGCGACGGCAAGATCCGCGATTACGGCGTGAGTAATTTCGATGTGGACGATATGGAAGAAGCCCAGTTGCTGCAAGGCGCCATCGCCGCCAACCAGGTGTGCTACAACCTGCGCCGGCGCGGCATTGAATGGGACCTGCTGCCATGGTGCCGCCAGCGCGGCATTCCAGTCATGGCCTATTCGCCGCTGGAATCCGACCGCAAGGAGCAGCAGCGGCTGTTCGCCGAGCCTGCGCTGGTGAGTCTCGCGCAGCAGCATGGTGCAACGCCAGCCCAGATTGCGCTGGCCTGGCTTGCCCACCAGAAGGGAGTGGTCGCCATTCCCAAGGCAGTGCAGGAGAAGCACTTGCGCGCCAACCGCGCCGCTCTGGACATCCGCCTCAGCGCCGCCGACTTGGCAGCGATAGACCAGGCTTTCCCGCCGCCACGGCGCAAAATACCGCTGGATATGCTCTGAAAATCGTGTTTCGCGCTTCAAATCCAGCGTTTTGTCGCAAACTCCGGCCGCCGGCTGCGCGTAACGTTAAGCTTAGGGTGGGCAAATGAGTGCCCGCCCCACAGAAAGGTAAGTTCGATGCACCTGACTCCCTGCCGCGGCCGGATGGCCGTCATTGCCATGGCAGCCGCCATCGCCGCTCCCGGCCTTTATGCCCAATCGTCAGACCTCAACACCGACCCCAATAAGCTGGCCGCAGAAACCCTGGGCAAGCAGCCAGGCAGCGTGACGGTAGGCGTTGCGCGCGGCGCAGGTGAAGCGTTCGGTGCGGCCGGCGAAACCGGCGCGGAAGCGGGCAAGCCGGTGCTCTATGAGATTGGCTCGATCAGCAAGGTCTTCACCGGCCTGCTGCTCGCGCAGGCGGTGGAGAAGGGCGAGCTGTCGCTCGACGACAATCTTGGCAAGCTGCTCGCAGGCCAGGTGACGATGCGGCCCGAGGTGGCCGCAATCACCTTGCGCCAGCTGGTGACACATAGCTCGTGCCTGCCACGCCTGCCCGACGGACAATGGGACGACGAAGTGCGCGATCCCTACCGCGACTTTGACCGGGCCATGCTATGGGATGCGCTGGCGAAGACGAAACTTAAACAGTCGCCGCCCTGTACGGACGAATACAGCAATTACGGCTTCGCCGTGCTGGGTGAGACACTGTCCGTCCGTTACAAGAAACCTTGGGAAACCATGGTGATTGAAGGTATCGCCAAGCCGTTGGGCATGCAGGACACGCTGCAGCACCTGGGCGACAGGCAGGCCCGCTTCGCCAAGCCATGGCGGGGCGCAAGGGAATGGTCGCCATGGCATTCCCAGGCCTTTGCAGCCACAGGCGCCTTGCGCTCCACAGCGCCGGACATGCTGAAGTTCAGCCGCGCCATGCTCGCCGGCCGCAAAGGCCCCTTTGGAGGCGCCGCCGAACGCGCGCTGCAGCCGCTCGGCCGCCTGGCCGACATGGAAATCGGCTACGCCGTGATGATACGCGGACCCGCCGAGCGCCGCACCTACAGCCACGGCGGTGCGACAGGTGGCTACCGGGCGCACTGGATGATATTGCCGGACACCAGCGAAGCCCTGATTGTGCTTGCATCGAACAGCGGCACCAATGTTGAGAAAGTATCCAACGCCGTGATCGCCGAGCGCTACAAGCTCGCCAAGCCTACAACGCCAGCGGTGGCGCTGGCCAATCCCGCCGAATACAACGGCGTGTACCGCATCAGCCCCAAGCTGGCCATGACCTTCGTGGCGCAGAACGGCACGGTCTATGGCCGCATGACGGGCCAGCTGTTCATACCCATGACGCCAACGGCGGCGGATACCTTCGTCCATGAACGCGCAGGCGCGGAATTCTCCTTCCAGCGCGAAGGTGGCAAGGTAAGCGGCGTAACGCTGCGCCAGCGCGGCAGCACCATGGAAGGCAAGCGCAGCGAGGAAGCGGTGCCCGCGCAGGCCATCATGGATGGCGTTACGCAGGAAGCCTTCGGCGGCCGCTATCGCATGATTGAAAACGGCACACCGGCGGAATTCGAAGTCCGCGTGCGCGACGGCCAGTTGCTGATCAAACTGGAGCAGCAGCCGATGATTGGCGTGCTGCCGGTAGCCGGCAAGCCTGACCGCTTTGCTTACGATGTGGTGGAAGCGGAAGTACAGTTCGAGCGCAACGAAGACAAGAAGATCATCGCGCTGCTGCATTATCAGAACGGACAGGTGCTGCGCGCCGAACGGCAGGCGGCGCAGTAATCGGAAGGGGAGAATCAGGCGGGCTTGCTCGCCTTGTTCTCTTCCATGGTGGCCATGCGTTTGAGGAGACGCTCGATCTCGTCCTTGGTGCCTTCGTCGAGGTTGATGAACATGCAGCCGATCTGCACCTGTTCACCCAGCAGGAAGGACTTGAAGGTGCGCACCGCGCGAATCTCCATGTCCGCCGTGATCACGGTCTCCGGGCCCAGCTCCAGGCGCACGCGTTCCAGCTTGCGCCCGCGCAGCAGGCCGCGAGCTTCGCGCGGCTGCGCGCGCATGGCCACGCCGCCGGACGAGAAGTCATACAGCTGCAGTTCGTAGGATTTGCCGACCAGGATAAACGAGGCCATGAAGTTCGAGCCCAGCGGGGTCTCGAAGCGTGGTGTTTCGCGCCGGTTCAGCACCAGCGCCTTTTCAGGGAAGGGAATCGTGACCTTGGTCCAGTCGCCGCCGGGGCTTGGCGGCCAGCTCTCCTGGGTCAGCTCCCACTGCATGCGCGCGTCCTTGAACCACGCCACGAAGATCAGGCGGCCGCCGGGCAGGGGATTCGGCTCCACCAGGTCCAGCTCAAACTCGGGCAGCTCAGGGTGCACATAGTCGATGCGCGCCATGACCGGCTCTTCCAGGTCTGGATGGTAGATCGCCACTGCGTCGCCGCTGTCGCAAACTTCCGCCAGCGCTTCGCCGATAACGTCTTCCGCCACCAGCTCTTCGGGAGTTGCGGTGACGGGGATCTTCTGCGCCGCATTACGGACAGTGGGCGGACCTTTTCGATCAAAATTCGCGTTATCGTTCACGGCCAGGCTATTCTTCGCTATAGACAATTACTCATTCCTTCCCCTCTACTTTACAGCGTAAAACGAGTTTTAGCTTGCAAAAAAGAAAGAATAACAGTGTATCTGTGACAATGTCACACGATTGTTGTAAATCCGTCTATTAGAACCTTTCCTCAGGTAATAGGTAGCGCCACTTGCCTACAGGCAGCTCGCCCAGTTTGACCTTTCCTATGCGCACCCTCTTGAGCCCGATCACTTTCAGGCCAACCATTTCGCACATTCGGCGGATCTGGCGTTTCTTGCCTTCGCGCAACGTGAAGCTTAACTGATCTTCGTTCTGCCAGCGAACTTTTGCTGGTAAAAGCGGTTTTCCGTCCATCCACAGGCCGTGATTCAGCTTTTTCAGGTCCGAATCCGGCAGCTTGCCCAGCTTGGAATACTGCACGCGCACCAGATACTCCTTGTCGATATCCGTATCCTCGCCAATCAGCTGGCGGGCCACGCGGCCGTCCTGCGTGAGCACCAGCAGGCCCACCGAGTCGATATCCAAGCGGCCCGCAGGCACGAGGCTGCGCAGCTGGGTGGGATGGAACTGCTCGGGCGCGGTATCGGCTTCCCAGCGGTTTTCGGGCTTAATGAGGGCGACGGCAGGCGTATAGCCATCCTCAGCCTGGCCGCTCACATAGCCCATGGGTTTGTTGATCAGGATGGTGACGCGCTTGGACTGTTCGGCCGCCGCCTGGCGCTCCACAGTCACTTTCTGGCTCGGATAGACCTTGGTACCCAGTTCGGACACCACTTTCCCATCGACCCGCACCCAGCCTTTGGCGATCCATTCATCAGCCTCGCGGCGGGAACACAGGCCCAGTTCGGACATGCGCTTGGAGAGGCGTAGCAATTCTTCGGACATCAGACTTTCAAAGCTTCCAGTAAATCGGTTTCAAGCTGGAGCTGGGTGCGCGCGTTGTTCAGCGTCGCCCCATCAACCAGGAATACGTCTTCCACCCGCTCGCCCAGCGTCATGATCTTGGCGGTGTGAAGGTTGACCTTATATTTCGTGAGCACGTTCGCAATCGAGTACAGCAGGCCGGTGCGGTCATTCGCCGCCACGGACAGCAGATAGTACTGGCCCCGTTCATCCGGCCGCAGGTCCACCGTGGGCTGCACGGGGAAGGTGCGCGAGAGGCGCGACAGGCGGCCCTTGCTCGGCGGCTGCAGCGGCTCGTTGGAATGCAGCAGGTCGCATACTTCATGCTCGATCAGGCTGATGATATCGCGGTAGCTCTTCGCGAAACTCTGCTCGGTCACGAGGAAGGTATCGAGCGCGTAGCCGTGCTTCGTGGTGTGGATTTTCGCATCGAGGATGCTGAAATTCTTGCGGTCGAAATAGCCGCAGATGCGCGCGAACAGGTCTGGCTGATCCTTGATGTAGACCGCGATCTGCAGGCCTTCGCCAATCGGCGCAAGGCGGCATTTGACGACGGGCTTCTCGCTGTTCAGGCGGTCGTACAGCGCGCGCGTCTGCCAGGCGATATCGGAAGCCTCGTGGCGCAGGAAGTAAGCCATGTCCAGCTGCCTCCACAGCGCCTCGTGCGCATCCGGCGGCAGGCCGTAGAGGCGCAGCGTGGCGAGGGCTTCCTGCTGGCGGTTCTTCAGTTCGCGGTCCGCGTTCGGCGCTTCGCCGCCCAGCACGCGCAGGGTCATCTTGTACAGGTCTTCCAGCAGCTTGCCTTTCCAGGCATTCCACACCTTGGGGCTGGTGCCGCGAATGTCCGCCACGGTCAGCAGATAAAGCGCCGTCAGATGGCGTTCATCGCGCACCGTCTTCGCAAAGTTCTGGATCACATCCGGATCGGACAAGTCCTGCTTCTGCGCCACCTGCGACATGGTGAGGTGCTGCTCCACGAGGAAGGCCACCAGCTCGGTATCTTCCTCGCTCAGGCCATGGTCCTGGCAGAACTGCGTAACGTCGGCCACGCCCAGCTTGGAGTGGTCGCCGCCACGGCCCTTAGCGATATCGTGGAAGAGGGCAGCTACATACAGCAGCCATGGCTGCGGGAAGTTCGCCATCAGCTGGCTGCAGAACGGGTATTCGTGCGCATGCTCGGACATCGTGAAGCGGCGCATATTCCGCACCACCATCATGATGTGCTGGTCCACCGTATAGACGTGGAACAGGTCATGCTGCATCTGGCCCACAATCTTGCGGAAGTTCGGCAGATAGCGGCCCAGAATCGAAAACTCGTTCATACGGCGCAGTGAGTGAATAATGCCCTGCGGCGCCTGCAGAATGCGCAGGAAGTAAGCACGGTTCACGGGGCTGGCGCGGAACTCGTCATCGATGAGGTTACGCGCATTCCACATGGCGCGGATGGTGCGCGCCGTCATGCCCTTGATCGCGGGGCGTTCGGTCATTAGCACGAACATCTCCAGCAGCGCCGAAGGCGTGGTCTGGAACACATCATCCGAACTGATATCGATGAAGGCATTCACATCGTTGAAGCGCTCATTGATGGCGATGGATGAAGAGCCTTGCGGGAACAGGTGCGCTTCAATGTCCTGCACCAGAATTGTGTTCAGCTGCGTGACCGTTTTCGCGGCCCAGTAATAGCGCTGCATCAGGAACTCGCTGGCGCGGCGCATATCCGGCCCGGTGCCTGCGGCTGCAAGGCCCAGCGACTCCGCAATGGCGGTCTGCACATCGAACACCAGCCGATCCTCGCGGCGGCCGGCGTGCAGGTGCAGGCGCACGCGAATATCCTTGAACGCGCGCTCCTTCTCCATCAGGTGCCGCGCTTCCTCGCGCGTAATCAGGTTGCGAATGGCCAGCGTGCGCCAGGAGTTCGCCAGGCCTGCCGCCTTAGCGATCCACAGAATCACCTGCAGGTCGCGCAGGCCGCCGGGGCTCTCCTTGCAGTTCGGCTCCAGCGCGTAAGGCGTGTCCTCATACTTCGCGTGGCGCTGGCGCATTTCCGCAATCTTCGCGTGGAAGAAAGCCTGCGGGTCCATGGCCGCGTTGTACTTCTGCTGCAGTTCCTCGAACAGGGCAGCGCTGCCGGTAATCAGGCGCGCTTCCAGCAGGCTGGTTTGCACCGTGATATCCGCCTTCGACTCGCTCAGGCATTCATCTACAGTACGGATGCTGTGGCCCACTTCCAGGCCCAGGTCCCACAGCAGCTGCACCAGTTCTTCCAGCTTATGGCGCGTGGCATCATCCGGCTGCTCGCGCAGCAGGATCAGCACATCCACATCGGAATAAGGGAACAACTCGCCGCGGCCATAACCGCCGACAGCGACAAGCGCGGTATCAGGGGGCAGGGCGGCCGACTCCCAGGCCGTAGTGAGCACGGCATCAACAGACTGGCGCAGGCCGATGAGCAGCTTCTCCGGCTTGCCGTCCGCCTTGAAGGTAGCGGTTACGACCTGCCGGTCAGACTTCAGGCGCGCCTTCAGCTGCTCGCGCAGGCCGCCGTTCTTGATGTCGGAAGCGCCCATGCGCTGGCTCAGGCAGCGGCTGGCTGCTGCGTGACGAAAGCAGGCGGCGGAGGCGAACCAGCGGACAGCGTCAGCACCTCGTAACCGGTTTCGGTCACCAGAATCATATGCTCCCACTGCGCGGACAGGCTGCGGTCCTTGGTTTTGATGGTCCACCCATCATTCATCTCGCGGATTTCGCGGCGGCCGGCATTGATCATCGGTTCGATGGTGAACACCATCCCCGGCAGCATGATCTCGCCGGTGCCCGCCTTACCGTAATGGAGCACCTGCGGCTCCTCATGGAACACCTTGCCGATACCATGGCCGCAGAACTCGCGCACCACGCTGTAGCCAGCTTTCTCCGCGTGGATCTGAATCGCAGCGCCGATATCGCCGAAGTGCGCGCCCGGCTTCACCTTCTGAATGCCGATCCACATGCACTCATAGGTTACGTCCGACAGGCGCTTTGCCAGAATCGACGGCTCGCCGATGAAGAACATGCGGCTGTTGTCGCCGTGGTAGCCATCCTTGATGACGGTGATATCCAGGTTCACCACATCGCCATTCTTCAGCACCTTGTCGCCAGGGATGCCGTGGCAGATCACATCGTTCACCGACGTGCAGATGGCCTTGGGGTAGGGCGTATAGCCCGGCGGGCAGTAATTCAGCGGCGCAGGAATCGTGCCCTGCACATTGCTCATGTACTCATGGCACAGACGATCCAGCTCGCCCGTGGTCACGCCCGCCTTGACGAAGGGCGTGATGTAGTCGAGTACTTCAGAGCCGAGACGGCCGGCAATGCGCATGCCGGCGATGTCTTCGGGGGTTTTGATGGTGATGGACATCGGAAGACTTAGTTTGAATGTAGTCCTTAATTATAAACGACGGCATTGTGGTGGCCTGAGCCCATCGTAATCAGCGGGGCGTAGTTTTTCGATAGGTGGCAAGCCTGTACCCTTCTGGGACAGGTTTGAACGGATCGTCCGTGCCAGGCCATCGTGTCGCGCGACTCTGAAATGCTCGAAGCGTTGTTATGTCGAGCTCTACCACTACTACATGCTCGTTCTTTCCGCCGCGGACTCGGCAGAGATCGCGACCGTAGTTTGACTTTGCCGGCGATCGTACTCGACTATCCCCGTATTTCCTATTGTTCACCAGAGCGATATGCGCGTGCACATCCAAGCTGGCGGATTCAACCAGAGCGGAAAATGTATCCAGATCTTTGTTCCATGAAAGCACCATGACGCAATCCACATTTCCTTGGTAAGCGAGCCGATGCCTCACGTTTTGGAGTTCTGAGCAAATAAGTACGCCGAAAGTGAAGCCGTTGTGGTTGTAGATCGGTTTTGGGGCCGATATATATTTTTTGGACCACGTCTTTCCGAAGGTCCTCAACAAATTATGTTCTTCTCCAGCTGCAGCAAATGATTTCTGTTGGCGGATTTGGACGGATGCGGGGAATCCCAATCTGTTGTCAGTAAGAATAAGCACCGCTTCACTGTGTACCTCATTTCCTACGTGGTGATAATCGATGCCAGAAATCAGGCTAATGCCAGCCTCCCGCAATAGGCTGGAAACCGTATCTACCCATCTCTCAGGCAATGCAAGCTCAGGAAGCAAGAGGTGCGTCGGCTTAGGATATGCTCGGATGGCTTGATTTACTACTCGTTCGATCCTTGCATACCGTTCAGGCGAAATGTCACTCTTGCCACTCGCCGCGCCCACAAAGCTCTCCTCAGTCGTAAGCAAACTGCTTATTCCTAAGAGTATTCGTTTCTGTTGCTTACCATTTAACTCTGCCACTTTTGGTAACGATAGCTCCTCTTTGCTAGTTTCTGTCGGTTGAGAATCAGTGAGTGAAGGACGGACCCAGATTCCTCGTATTGCACGTACATATCGCGCCCACTTCGACGCCGAGTTTTCGTCGTCTGAGCTGAAAATGCATTCAGACTGTAAGAACAATGAAATTTCTTGAGTCGAATAGGGGCGAGTGGGAAATAGATACGGAGCCAAAGAAGGAGAGGTTTTGCTGTCGATTGCATTGGAACGTACGCGTGCACCACCACGCCCTTCGCCGTAGGTCTTGGACTGCGAAAGGAAGCTCTGCAGATCTTTCCGATGAACATAAATCTCCACGAGCGAAGTTTCGTTTGGAATGGAGGGCCGCTCTCTACTCGCTTCGCGTCTGAGATGATCTTTGTACGCTATCTTTGCCCAATCGGATTCACGAAGCGCTCTCGATTGAATCAAAATATCATTAGAGTCTGTTGATAGGCCTACGAGCTCAAACAATTCTGTTGCCACGCCAGCTATTCCATATGGTCGTCCATCGCGATTCGACCACCGGATGGAACGTATGATGGCGTCAGCGGCCATTTCCAGAACAGACTTGGTTAGACTCCTCCATATAGCGCTGCTCTTGCCTGAAATTGAGCTTCCATTAATTTTTATTGCTTTAAGGTCGGAGCTTTCTATTATTTTTAGCGACTTTAACGACTCCCGAACAAGTTTCAATGCACTATCCCAATCGCGTAATGATACCGCTACAGATAAAAGCCTTGGGAGATAATCCAGTTGGTCGAGAATGCTATTCGGTCGCAAAATATGCGTGTGGGCGAATTGATAGAATTTTTTTCGTTCCTCGGCCCAATGCTGAGGATATAAATCGCGGGCGAGGATCTCAACAGCACGCAGTTGAATTGACCAGCCCAATCTGCGTACGACTAATCCGTCGGCTTTACGTAGTGTGTCTGCTTCATCTGATGGGTGCCCAGCTGCCGTCAAGACTTTTGCGGATGTCATCATCTCCAATCGGCTTGGGGAAGGCATCATGCGACGTTCGCTTGAAACGCTGCGGATTTGAGTCTCAATGTTTCCTAGCAAGTCTAGGCCGCCTTGTCCCCGCAAAAAGAACATTTTTTGCTTCGACTGCTTTAGGATGAGCTTTGTTTTTCCCTTTAGTGCGAAGGGTAAAATAAGGTTTATTGTATCTTTTTTATTGTTCTTAGGGAAATATTTGGATCTATCTGCAATGTAGGAAAGGACTTCCGTCGGATTGCTTAGATTGCCCGGGTCGCTAATCACAAGGAAAATGTCATCAACATATCTGCCATAATACACCGGAGTCAGTCCCTGTTCGATGCTTCTATCGAGTCCAACTAGTAGTGCATTGGCGAGTACTCGCGCCATCGCTAAACCAATAGGCACCCCGGTGACCGGCTTTTCGACCCATTTGCAATGATGGGCCTTCACCCATGTTGTCGCGAGCTTACTCCATGATTTTAAAGCGTCAACGAAGAGTGACGTTAATTGGATCTCCCATTTTTCGAGATGTATACCGCTTTCCTTTAGGAAAGCTGGCTGTATTGCAAAATCGGGGTCGATGTTGTGATAGTAGCTTGTTAGGTCTAGCGATATCGCAATAATGGCGCTTCCGCTTTGCAACTCTGTCCGCATTGCATGCAAACCATTTTCGCGCCATCGCTTATAGGGGACGTAGTATGGTTGGAACGAACCAGATGCTTCAAGATGATATTCGCCGAGTCCATCTTTTAGTTTGTTTTCTTGAGGATGGTATCGACGTAAGCGTGAACCATACGCATTCGATGACAGTGTGGCGTCGTATTTGTGTCCGATCTTGTTGATCCATAATGCCGACAAAATGTGCATAATAACGGGAAAGTCCCCTATTAATCTAAACTCGGGTACTAACTCGTTTGAGCTTTTCGTATTGGCAAAGGCGCGATGGGGATCTGAAAAGTAAGCGTGTGGACTGCTGTTGGTTTTTAGATCTTTTGTTTCGACTGATAATTTCTTCGGCACCAATCTACATGTGCCTAGGTTGGCCAACAATAATTCTGCTATTTTTCCACTGTGCAACTGAAGTAGCAGCGCCTTAAGGTTGTTCGCTAAGTCCTCCTCATAAGTAGCGAACTTCATCGCCACGCACTTTACGTCCGTAAACTTGAAGCAATCAACTTTTGCTTTTCGATATGCGTAGAAGAGGTCGTCAAGGGCTATGCTCTTTAATTTCATGGCTGCTTAGAGGTTGATGAAAGTTGTCTAATGGTTACACGCCTTTCTTCTTGATACAAGTATTGTTGGAAAAATTTATTAAGAGGTTTGTTACAGCCTCTCGGATTTTAAGAGTACGCGCTGCCTTAAAGGGTGCTAGCACTGATGCGCGCAGTGTTTGGTAGCCGCTATCTAGATCTGTTACGGACGTGCTGTTGTACGCCGTGCTGCTATGTTCAAGCCTGATCAACCATGACTTGGTGTTGCTGCGAACCTCGTGGGGTGGCTGGGGGGGCGGGCCGGCTGGGGCGAATGGGACCAGGGCGGTTGGCTGGCAGGAGTGAGTCTTGGCGCGGCTCCGGAGCGGTAAGGCGCACCATAGCTTTCGGCAACGGGGAAATGGGCGCTGCGCTAGGCGACAGCAGCTCGGTTCGTCTTCGCCGGAGGGGCTTTCGCCGGAGGGGCTGAGAAGTCAGAGATTGGGTGGGGGCTGGAGCAGGCGGCTGCGATTGGGGTAAATGGGCCGATCAGTGGGGGGGCGCCGCCGCTTAGGAGCGGCGGGTCATGCTGTAGACTTTGAAAGCAAGCAGTTCGCTCCCGTAGTACTGAGCCTGACATGGGGGCTCAACTTCCATTTGGGCACGTGTGCTGAGCCGCCATATCTGTGCGCGGCGAAGCAGTTGCGTTGGACGGAGATATCAAATTGGATGCAGCACGACGTCTTATTTGACTGGGACCGCTAGGGAAATCAATGGTTTTACCTCGCTGATAGCCTTCGATGCCGTCATTTCAGCAATTCTGAGAGAGTACATGCTCTGCAGGTTCATCCAGAATTCAGCCGATGTTCCAAATGCTTTCGCCAGCCCTAATGCAGTCACTGCATCAATGTCGCGTTCCTGTTGGGCGAGTTCCCTCACCTCTTCGACCGGCTTGTTAAGCGCTTCCGCCAACTGATCGATAGAGAGCGCGAGTGGCTTTAGAAATTCTTCACTCAACACCTCGCCAGGGTGTACCGGTCTCATTCCGTTCTTGAACATGATAAAACTCATTCAGTGATAGTCGCAGATCTCGACATCTGCGGGGCCATTTTCGGTCCACCGGAAGCAAATTCGCCACTTGTCGTTGATCCTGATGCTCTGCTGGCCGTTTCGATTTCCGGTCAGTGGTTCCAGCCGATTGCCTAGCGGAAGTCGAAGGTCAATCAAATTGCGGGCTGAGTTTAGCGCATACAGTTTTCGCATTGCTTGCGCAGCAATCGCTTGCCATTGTGCGATCCGTTTTCCTTCGTAGAAGCGCTGGGTGGTGCTGTCTGCGAAGGATTGGATCATGATCTCATTTTCTTCGGCGCTTGGTAAGAAGTAGGACAGCCAGCCCGCCGAATAGTTCAATCCACGTGCTCGGTTCCGGAATTGGGCTGGTGGGAATCGGCGATTCACGTCCGGGGCTGGCCGGGCCGGGTGGGGCGAACGGGACCAGGCCGGTTGGCTGGTATGGAGCGAAGTTGGGCGCGGCGGCGGAGCGGTACGGCCCGCCGTAGCTTTCGGCGATAGGGAAGTAGGGGGCTGCGGCAGGTGGCGGCAGTTCGGGTTCTTCTTCGCCGGAGGGGCCGGAAACGTCGTAGATCGGGGTTTGCGGTGGTGGGGCGGGGAGCAGGCGGCCGCGGTTGGGGTAGAGGGAGCCGATCAGCGGGCCGGCGCCGCCTTCGGGGCGGCGGGTGATGCGGCTGATGTTGCCGCAGACTTTGGGGATCAGCACGCAGTAGTCGCCCGCGCAGTACACCGAGCCCGGTTCGCGGTGCTCGATCTTCCATTTGGTCCGGCTTGTGCTGCGGCATACCTGGTTGGCGCCGAAGTGCATGTCTTTGATTTCCGGGTAGTAGGAGCGCATTTTGCCGCTGATGCCGTTGCGGCTGATGGTCACCTGGTCGTCGGCCCGGTCGGACTTAATTTTAGATATCAGCGTCTTGCGCTGCTCGGCCGGTATGTCCTTGTAGTGGGCCAGCGCCGCATCAGGCGTTCCGGTGTAGGGATTGTGCCCTGGCTTGTCCCAGGAGCAGGTTTGGGCGATGGCGGCGGCAGCGGCGACGGCAAGAAGTGTGCTCATGATTGATTTCCTCACGGCATTGAAATTATAAAAAAGACATGTCTTTAAATCACTATAGTCTTTTAAGAAATTTTTGCTGTGAAATCGCGCACCGTGCGCTTGCGTTACTGCAGAGTTCCGGCGACTTGCCGGGTAGCCCATTTTCAGAGTACAATCGCTGGTTGCTCGGATAGGTGTCCGGGCAATGCAGTAAATTTCTATTTGTTAATAAACTCGAATCCTCTCTACAAGGGTGCCCGCAAGGGTGACTGAGTGGATTCCAGACCCAACCCTGGAGTTAATAATGTCTGTAACGATGCGTGAAATGCTGGAAGCCGGCGTCCACTTCGGTCACCAAACCCGTTTCTGGAACCCAAAGATGGCTCCGTTCATCTTCGGCCACCGCAACAAGATTCACATCATCAACCTGGAAAAAACCCTGGGCATGTACCAGGAAGCGATGAAGACCGTGCGTCAGATCTCCGCTAACCGCGGCACCATCCTGCTGGTTGGTACCAAGCGTCAAGCGCGTGACATCATCGCTGCTGAAGCGCAACGCGCAGGCGTGCCTTATGTTGACCAGCGTTGGCTGGGCGGCATGCTGACCAACTTCAAGACCATCAAAACTTCGATCAAGCGCCTGAAAGACATGGAAGCGTCGGTTGAAGACGGTTCCGTCGAGAAGCTGTCGAAGAAAGAAGCACTGCTGTTCCGTCGTGAAATGGAAAAGCTGCAAAAATCCATCGGCGGTATCAAGGATATGGGCGGCGTGCCGGACGCAATCTTCGTGGTTGACGTTGGCTACCACAAAGGCGCCATCACCGAAGCTCAGAAACTGGGCATCCCGGTCATCGGCGTGGTGGATACCAACCACTCCCCAGAAGGCGTGACCCACATTATCCCTGGTAACGACGACTCTTCCAAAGCGATCACCCTGTACGCCCGCGGCGTGGCAGATGCGATCCTGGAAGGCCGCGCGAACGCCTCCACCGAAGTCCTGGAATCCATCAAGGCTGCCAGCGGCGACGAGTTCGTGGAAGTGAACGAACAGGCTTAATAAGCCGTGCCCGCCGCAAGGCGGGTCTCAGCATTGAAAAGGGGTGGCATCAGCTCCCCCTTTTTTTTAACGAAAACGTCCGGATGAGCTGGCAGCCGCAAGGCGCCGCCCCGGTCCGAATCACCGAATACAGGAGAAATACATGGCAGCAATTACCGCAGCAATGGTCGGCGAACTGCGCGCGAAGACCGACGCACCAATGATGGAATGCAAAAAAGCCCTGACCGAAGCCGATGGCGACATGGGCAAAGCGGAAGAGATTCTGCGCGTTAAGCTGGGCGGCAAGGCTGCCAAGGCTTCCGCACGTATCACCGCTGAAGGCGTGGTTTCCGCTTACATCTCGGGCAATATCGGCGCGCTGGTGGAAGTGAACTCCGAGACCGACTTCGTTGCGAAAAACGACGACTTCCTGGCACTGGCCCAGACCGCTGCCCGCCTGGCTGCTGAAAAGAACCCGGCCGACGTGGCTGCTCTGCTGGCCCTGGACGCCGGCGAAGGCAAAACCCTGGACGAAGTGCGTTCGGCACTGGTTGGCAAAATCGGCGAAAACATGTCGATCCGCCGCTTCCAGCGTTTCGAAACCAGCGCCAAGCTGGCTTCCTACCTGCACGGCACCCGTATCGGCGTGATGGTTGAGTTCGAAGGCGCGGAAGACCAGGTTGGCAAAGACGTGGCGATGCACATCGCTGCTATGAAACCAGTGGCCCTGTCGTCCGAGCAAGTGCCTGCTGAACTGATCGAGAAAGAGCGTTCGGTTGCCCAGGCTAAAGCTGACGAAGATGCGGCGCAAGCTGCTGCTGCCGGCAAGCCAGCGCAATCGGCTGACATCGTCGCCAAGCGTCTGGAAGGTTCCGTGCAGAAGTACCTGAAAGAAGTGTCGCTGCTGAACCAGGCGTTCGTGAAGAACGACAAGCAGACCATCGAACAGATGCTGAAAGCAAACGGCGCGTCCGTGAAAGCATTCACCATGTACGTGGTGGGCGAGGGCATCGAGAAGAAAGTAGACGACTTCGCAGCGGAAGTTGCAGCCCAGATGGCTGCCTCCAAAGGAGCGTAAATAAGAAACGGGCCGCGAGGCCCGTTTTTTTAAGCCTGTGGCTGGCCGCTGGCTTAAAAAAGTATTAAAGCGTTACATGTTTTTTCCGGGCGGTGGTAGTAATCCGATATCATTCGCCCGGAGTCTCACCGAATCAATTTATATAGGAGCCCCACCTCATGACAAAACCAGCCTACAAGCGCGTACTCCTCAAATTGTCCGGTGAAGCCCTGATGGGGGATGATTCGTACGGCATCAACCGTGCCACGATCGAGCGGACGGTGGCCGATGTGGCCGAGGTCGCAAAATTGGGCGTGGAGCTGGCAGTCGTGATCGGCGGCGGCAATATCTTCCGTGGCGTGGCTCCCGGTGCGCAAGGCATGGACCGTGCCACGGCCGACTACATGGGCATGCTGGCCACCGTGATGAATGCGCTGGCCCTGGCCGACGCCATGAAGCATGTGGGCGTGACCGCGCGCGTGATGTCCGCTATCGGCATCGAACAGGTGGTGGAGCCTTATGTGCGTCCAAAAGCCCTGCAGTACCTGGAAGAGGGCAAGGTGGTGATTTTCGCCGCCGGTACCGGTAATCCTTTCTTCACCACCGATACCGCAGCGGCTCTGCGCGGTTCGGAAATCTCGGCCGAAGTGGTGCTGAAGGCCACCAAGGTGGACGGCGTTTATACTGCCGATCCGAAGAAAGACCCGAACGCCACGCTGTTCAATACCATCAGTTTCGATGAAGCCATTGCAAAGCACCTGCAAGTAATGGATGCTACTGCCTTCGCGCTGTGCCGCGACCAGAAACTGCCGATCAAGGTGTTCTCCATCACCAAGCCTGGCGCGCTGATGCGCGTGATTATGGGCGAGGAAGAGGGTACACTGGTTCACGTTTAAAATAATTATCTCAAGTAACAGGAGAGCAGCAATGTCCACCGCTGACATCAAAAAGAACGCCCAAGACAAAATGAACAAGTCGCTGGAGACGCTGAAGAGCGATCTGGCCAAGGTGCGTACCGGCCGTGCCCACACCGGCATTCTGGACCATGTGATGGTCGATTATTACGGCAGCCCAACCGCCATCAACCAGGTGGCCAACCTGACGCTGGTGGATGCGCGCACCATCGGCGTGCAGCCCTTCGAGAAGAAGATGGCTGCGGCCATCGAGAAGGCCATCCGCGAGGCGGACCTGGGCCTGAATCCATCGTCGCAAGGCGACCAGATCCGCGTGCCGACCCCGCCGCTGACCGAAGAGCGCCGCAAGGAGATGGTGAAGCTGTGCAAATCGGAAGCGGAAGACGCGAAGATTGCCGTGCGTAACATCCGCCGCGATGCCAATGAGCAGCTGAAGAAGCTGGTCAAGGACAAGTCGATTTCGGAAGACGAAGAGCGCCGCGCACAGGACGAGGTGCAGAAGCTGACCGACAAGGCTATCGCCGACATCGACAAGACTGTCGCCGAAAAAGAAAAAGAAGTTCTGACCGTCTGATACGGGAGAGTGGGGGTGGCGAGGACGCGAGTCCTCCCCATCCCCCTTTAAGTTTACGATGAAATATACGAGTTCGACGACGGCAGTGCCGGATGCGCCCAAGGTGCCTCGCCATGTGGCGGTCATCATGGACGGCAATGGCCGCTGGGCGACCAAGCGCTTCCTGCCGCGTGTTGCGGGCCATGTGAAGGGCGTTGAGGCCGTGCGCGCCGTGGTGGAAGCCTGCGCGCGCCGCGGCATCGAATACCTCACCGTGTTCGCCTTCAGCTCGGAGAACTGGCGCCGGCCGGAAGAGGAAGTGTCGCTGCTGATGCGCCTCTTCGTGACTGCGCTGGAACGCGAAGTATCGAAGATGCACGCGAATAATATCCGCCTGAAAGTGGTGGGCGACCTGTCGCGCTTCGAGCCCAAGCTGCAGGAAATGATCGCCGCCGCCGAGCGCAAAACCGCCAACAACACCCGCATGACCGTGACCGTGTGCGCCAATTACGGCGGGCGCTGGGATATCATGCAGGCAGTTAGCAAGATGGTGGCCACGCACCCGGGCGCGACCGATTTCACGGAAGAGCAGCTGGCGCCGCACCTGTCCATGGCCTATGCGCCCGAGCCCGACCTCTTCATCCGCACCGGCGGCGAAGAGCGCATCTCCAATTTCCTGCTGTGGCAGCTCGCCTATACCGAGCTGTACTTCACGGACACGTACTGGCCCGATTTCACCGCCGAGCGGCTGGATGAAGCCATCGCGTCCTACCAGAACCGGGAGCGCCGCTTCGGCCGCACCGGCGACCAACTGGCCGAGAAAACGACGAACTGATGCTGAAAACCCGAGTCATTACCGCTGTCGTATTGCTGGTGCTCCTGCTGGGCGTGCTGTTCTCAGGCTCCTACCCGGCGGTGGCCGTGGTGGTGACCGTGTTCTTCGGCGCCGCCGTGTGGGAAGCGTTCCGCCTGTTCAGGAACAAGGCCGCCGTGGTGGTGGCGGCGTTCTGGGCGGCGGCCTTTGCCTATACCTTCTTCTTCAATAACGGCCTGTCCCAGGCCAAGCTGTGGCTGATGCTCGGCGTGGCCATCTGGCTGCTGCGCTTCACGCCCTCGCTGAAGCTGGGCCTGCCGGCGCCGGAAGGCTTCGGCAACGTCATGCTGAGCATGGTGTATGCGGTCACGCTGGTGGCCTGCTTTGTCGCCATCCTGGTGCTGTTCAAGGTATCGCCGGTGTTCCTGCTGTCGGCCATGGCGATTGTGTGGGTGGCCGATATCGGCGCCTACTTCGCGGGCAAGGCCTTCGGCAAGCGCAAGCTGGCGCCGTCCATTTCGCCGGGCAAGTCCTGGGAAGGCGCGATTGGCGGTTGGATCGCCGTGCTGGTGCTGGGTTCGGCTTCCATCCTGGCCGCGGGCGCCGTGCCGCTGCTGGACCAGACCTTCGCCGTGGCGCTGGTGGCGAAACATGGCTGGGTGCTGACCCTGCTGATTCTCACCGTGCTGGTGGCCGCCTCCATCGTGGGCGACCTGTTCGAGTCCCAGCTCAAGCGCCGCGCGGGCATGAAGGACAGCAGCAACCTGCTGCCGGGCCATGGCGGCGTTCTGGACCGGATCGACGCACTGGTGCCGGTGCTGCCGATCGCTGCACTGCTGCTGTAAAAGGATTCACATGCAACGCATTACCATTCTCGGCGCTACCGGGTCCATCGGCGTTTCCACGCTGGATGTGATCGCGCGCCATCCCGACCGCTATTCCGTTTACGCCCTGAGCGCGCACAGCCGCGTGGAAGAACTGGCGGCGCAGTGCGAACAGTTCCGCCCGGCGCGCGCCGTGGTGGGCTCTGCCGCCGCTGCCGACCAGCTGGCCGCCCTATTGCGCGCCATGGGGCTGGATACGCAGGTGGAGTGGGGCGAGCAGGCGCTATGCGCCATTTCCTCGTCGTCCGACACCGATGCCGTGATGGCGGCGATTGTCGGCGCCGCAGGCCTGGCGCCAACGCTGGCCGCCGCGCGCGCCGGCAAGAAGGTGCTGCTGGCGAACAAGGAAGCGCTGGTGATGTCCGGCCAGCTGTTCATGGACGCGGTGCAGGAAAGCGGCGCCACGCTGCTGCCGATCGACAGCGAACACAATGCCGTATTCCAGTGCCTGCCTGCCAACTATGGCCGCGAGCCTGCGCGTGCGGGCGTTACCAAGATCCTGCTGACCGCTTCCGGTGGCCCTTTCCTGAAGCGTGCCGTGGAAACGCTGGAACACGTCACGCCGGACGAAGCCTGCAAGCACCCCAAATGGGTCATGGGCCGCAAGATTTCGGTCGATTCGGCCACCATGATGAACAAGGGGCTGGAAGTGATCGAAGCCCACTGGCTGTTCGGCGCTCCGGCGGACCAGATCGAAGTGGTGATCCACCCGCAATCGGTGGTGCACTCGATGGTGTCCTATAACGACGGCTCCGTGCTGGCTGAGCTGGGCAATCCTGACATGCGCACGCCGATCGCGCACGCGCTGGCCTATCCCGAGCGTGTGGCCTCCGGCGTAGCCCAGCTGGACCTGACCCAGGTTGGCACGCTGCAATTCGAAAAACCCGATTTCACGCGCTTCCCCTGCCTGGCCCTGGCCTACGACGCGCTGCGCGCGGGCGGCACGGCGCCGGCCCTGCTGAACGCGGCGAATGAGGTGGCCGTGCAAGCCTTCCTCGACCAGCGCATCGGTTTCCGCCAGATCGACCGCGTAATCGCCGCCGTGATGGACAAGCTCCCCCACGGCGCCGCCACCAGCATCGAAGCCGTGATGGCGCAAGACGCCGCCGCCCGCGCCGCAGCGCAGGAATTGGTGTCCCACCTTGGGGTCACACCCCAAAGTGGGTCAGCCTCATCCACACGCACCGCCGTAGCTTGATGCGATGAGCTTGCTGCAGACATTGCTGGCTTTCCTGGGGGCGATTGGCACGCTGGTGGTTATCCATGAGCTGGGCCACTACCTGGTGGCGCGCTGGTGCGGTGTGAAGGTGCTGCGCTTCTCGGTCGGTATGGGCAAGGTGGTGTGGATGCGCCGCTTCGGCCCGGACCAGACCGAGTGGGCGCTGTCTGTCCTGCCGCTCGGCGGCTACGTCAAGATGCTCGACGGCCGCGAGTCCGACGTCTCCAAGCTGCCGCCGGAAGAGCTGAAGCGCGAATTCACCCGCCAGAATGTGTGGAAACGCATCGCCATCGTGGCCGCCGGCCCGCTTGCCAACTTCCTGCTCGCGATTGTGCTCTATGCGGCGCTGTTCATGAACGGCGTGCAGGAGGTGTCCAGCCGCATCGCGGAGCCGGACCCCGGTTCGGCCGCCGAACGCGCCGGCCTGGATGCGGGCGATATCGTCACCGCCGTCAATGGCGAGGCCGTCGCCGGCTGGTCGGACCTGCGCTGGCGCCTCATCGAGGCCACGCTGGACAAGGAACCCGCCCAGGTCACCGTGCGCAGGGAAGGGCGCGGCGAGTTCACCTTCGTGCTGCCCGCATCCGCTTTCGACCGGCTGGATATCGAACAGGATGTTCCCGGCGCCCTCGGCTTCGCCATTTCGCTGCCGCCGCCGGTGCTGAACAAGGTCGCGCCGGACGGCCCGGGCGCCGCCGCAGGCCTGCAGCCGGGCGACCAGGTCACCCATGTGGACGGGAAGCTGATGCGCGACAGCGCCGCCTTCCTGCATGCCGTGCGCGGCGCCCCCGGCCGCAGCCTGCAGCTGGACGTGCTGCGCAATGGCACCCCCATCGCGCTCACCGTCACCCCGCGCGCCGAACAGCAAAAAACGGGTAAAGACTCTGTAACAATCGGTAAGATCCAGGTCGAGCTGGCCGGACAGCCCGATATGATCGTTGTGGCCACCGGCCTGCCGGAGTCGGTGCAGAAGGCCGTGAAGAAGGTCTGGGATACCAGTGTGCTGACCGTGCAGATGTTCGGCCGCATGATCATGGGCGAGGTCTCGTGGAAGAATGTGACCGGCCCGATCACCATTGCCGACTATGCCGGCCAGACCGCCCGGGTGGGACTTGCGAGCTATCTGAGCTTCATTGCCTTCATCAGCATCAGTATCGGGGTACTTAATTTACTGCCAATTCCTGTTCTGGATGGTGGGCATTTGCTGTATTATTCGCTGGAAGTTTTGACTGGGCGCCCGGTGCCGGAGCGTTTTGGGGAGATTGCGCAGCGCCTGGGCGTTGGCTTGTTGGTGACCTTGATGGCGCTGGCTGTGTTCAACGACGTCGTGCGGCTCTTGTAAGCTCGCGGCGCGCGCATGTGTAGTCCTGTGATTTAAGCCATTGATTTTGCCAATGAAATTATATTCTGACCGCTTTGCTTTGCCTTCCTTTCGCCGCAGTCTGATTGGCGCCGCCGTTCTGGCGGTGTGCACCGGCCACGCCATGGCCGCCGCTCCCTTTGTCGTCAAGGACATCCGCGTAGAAGGCATCCAGCGTACCGAAGCGGGCACCGTGTTTACCTACCTGCCAGTGCGCGTCGGCGAGACCTTCAGCGACGACAAGAGCGTGGCCACCATCAAGGCGCTGTACGCCACCGGCATCTTCAAGGACGTGCGCCTGGAGAAGGATGGCGACGTGCTGGTGGTGATCGTTGAGGAACGCCCGGCCATCGCCAAGGTGGACTTCACCGGCACCAAGGAATTCGAGAAGGACCTGCTGGTCAAGGCCCTGAAAGACATCGGCGTGGGCGAAGCCAAGACCTTCGACAAGGCCACCACCGACCGCGCGGAGCAGGAGCTCAAGCGCCAGTACCTGTCGCACGGCCTGTATGGCGTGAAAGTCACCACCACCGTGACCCCGCTGGAGCGCAACCGCGTCTCCATCGACTTCAAGGTGGACGAGGGCGAAATCGCCCGCATCAAACAGATCAACATCGTCGGCAACAAGGCCTTCAAGGACAAGGAGCTGCGCGACCAGCTCACGCTGAACACGAGCGGCTGGTTCAGCTGGTACACCAAGGCTGACCAGTATTCCAAGACCAAGCTGACCGGCGACCTGGAAGCGCTGCGCTCCTTCTACCTGGACCGTGGCTATGTGGAGATGAACGTGGAATCGACCCAGGTGTCGATCACCCCGGACAAGAAGGACATCTACCTCACCATCAACATCACCGAAGGCGAGCAGTACACCGTCAAGGACTTCAAGTTTGAAGGCGAGATGTTCGGCCGCGAGGACGAGCTGCGCCAGCTGGTGCTGCTGCGTTCGGGTAAAACCTATTCGGGTGCCGCGCTCACGGCCACCAACAAGCTGATTACCGAGCGCCTGGGCACCTTCGGCTACGCCTTCGCCAACGTGAATGCGAACCCGGAGATCGACCGCGACAAGCGCGAAGTGTCCTTCACCTTCATGATCGACCCGGGCAAGCGCGCCTACGTGCGCCACATGACCATCAGCGGCAACACCACCACCCGCGATGAAGTGATCCGCCGCGAGTTCCGCCAGTTCGAATCGAGCTGGTACGACGCCAACAAGATCAAGCTCTCGCGCGACCGCGTGGACCGCCTGGGCTACTTCAAGGAAGTCACCATCGATACGCCGGAAGCGCAAGGCACTTCCGACCAGGTGGACGTGAACCTGGCCGTGATCGAGAAGCCAACCGGTAACTTCCAGATCGGCGGCGCGTTCTCGCAGGCCGAGAAGTTCTCGCTGTCGGCATCGATCCAGCAGGCCAACTTCGCCGGTTCGGGCAACACCGTCGGCATCGACCTGAATACGTCCAAGTACAGCCGCACCATCGCCTTCTCGCACACCAATCCGTACTACACGGACGACGGCGTGTCGCGCGGCTTCGAAGTCTACCTGCGTACCTTCAAACCGCCAGCGATCAATATCGGCGCCTACACCATCAAGCAGACCGGTGGCCGCGTGAGCTGGGGTGTGCCGTTCTCCGAGATCGATACCGTGTTCTTCGGCATCGGCCTGGAGCGCTCGGAAGTCGAAACCGACTCCACCAGCCCAACTTTCTACAAGCAGTACGTGATCGACCAGGGCGGTCCGGCCAGCGGTATCGGCTCGGTCGTCTCGAATTCCGTGCCGCTGACCGTGGCCTGGGGCCGCGACAGCCGCGACAGCGCGCTGACGCCAACCCTGGGCCGCTACCAGCGCGCCAACCTGGAACTGGACATCGTCGGCGATTCCAAGTACTACCGTGCCGTGTATGAGCACCAGTGGTACAAGCCGCTGACCACCAATATCACGCTGGCCCTGAAAGGCGAGTTCGATTACGGCCATGGCATCGGCTCCAAGCCTTACCCGGTGTTCAAGAACTTCTACGCCGGCGGCATCGGCTCGGTGCGCGGCTACTACGGCTCCTCGCTGGGCGTGGTGGACCCGGTCAACCTGGACGCGCTGGGCGGCGCATCGCGCATGATCGGCAATGCCGAACTGCAGATGCCGTTCCCCGGCCAGGGCAAGGACCGCAGCCTGCGCTGGTTCGGCTTCCTGGACGGCGGCCAGGTCTACCGCGAAGGCGAAAAGATGCGCCTGTCCGAGCTGCGCTTCTCCACTGGCCTGGGCATCAGCTGGATTTCCCCGGTGGGCCCGCTCAAGTTGAGTTATGCTAAGCCTTTGAACGCCAAATATGGCGACCGCCTGGAACGCTTCCAGTTCCAGATGGGTACCGGCTTCTGATATAGGAGAACGCTTTGAAGACCGCATCTTCTACGCTGGGCAAATTTGCTGCAGTCCTGGCGCTCGGCTGGCTTACGCTGGCGCCGGTGCATGCCCAGAACTCGTCGCGCATCGCATGGTTCAGTCCTGAGCGCATCTATAACGAGTCGAAGATGGCCAAGCTGGCGGGCGACAAGCTGGCCGAGGAATTCTCCAAACGCCAGAAGGCCGTGGAGGACCTGGCGACGCGCCTGAAGGAGTCCTCGCAGAAGTTCGAGAAGGAAGCCCTGTCGCTGCCGGAGGCCGAGCGCTTCAAGCGCCAGCGCGACCTGGTGGAACTGGATAAGGAATTCCAGCGCCGCCAGCGCGAGTTCCGCGAGGACCTCGCACAGCGCACCAACGAAGAGCGCGCCGTCATCGCCGAAAAAGCGACCAACATCATCAAACAGCTCGCGCAGACGGAAGGTTTCGACATCGTGCTGCAGGATGCAGTCTGGGTTAACCCGCGCATCGACATCACCGACAAGGTCCTTGCCGCGCTGGACAAGGGCAAATAACAAGGATTGGAACACCCGATGGGCCTTCGACTAGGAGAATTGGTCGAGCGCCTGGGCGGAGAGTTACATGGCGACCCGAACATCGAGGTGATCGGGATCGCGCCATTGACGGACGCCGGCGCTTCGCACATCAGCTTTCTCAGCAACAGCAAGTTCCGCGCACAGGCGGGACAAAGCCAGGCGGCGGCGCTGATCGTCTCCGGCAACGATGATCCGGTTGTGGCGCAGACCTACCAGGGCGCCCGCATCGTGGTCAAGAACCCTTACGTCTACTTTGCGCGCGCGGCCCAGTATTTCGAGTCGCTGACAGCCTTTGTCCCGGCGGCGGGCATTCACGCGTCGGCGGTGGTTGACCCATCCGCGCAGGTGCACGCCACGGCCCATATCGGCCCGCGCGTGGTGGTGGAGGCAGGCGCCGTGGTCGGCGCCCATGCCGTGATCGAGGCGGGCTGCTTCATCGGCCGCAATGCGCAGGTGGGCGAGGGCACGCACTTCTTCGCCAACGTGACCTTCCAGCACGGCTGCGTGATCGGCAAGCGCGGTGTGCTGCACTCGGGCGCCGTGATCGGCACCGACGGTTTCGGCTTCGCCAATGAAGGCGGCGTGTATATCAAAATTCCGCAGGTGGGACGGGTGGTGATCGGCGACGATGTGGACATAGGCGCCAACACCACCGTGGACCGCGGCGCTCTGGCGGACACCATCATCGACGATGGCGTGAAGCTGGATAACCAGATCCAGATCGGGCACAACTGCCATATCGGCGCGCACACGGCCATGGCCGGCTGCGTGGGCGTGGCAGGCAGTGCGAAGATCGGAAAATACTGTACCTTCGGCGGCGCGGCGATGGTGCTGGGGCACCTGACCATTGCGGACCATGTGCATGTATCGTCGGGCAGCATGGTATCGCGCTCGATCCTGGAGCCGGGGCAGTACACCGGCTTCTACCCGCTCGCCAAAAACAGCGAGTGGGAAAAATCCGCCGCCATCGTCCGTAACCTCTCGTCCATGCGGGACAAGATCCGCGCACTGGAAAAAACCATTAAAACGATAACGAATCAAGCAGAAGAATCATGACCACTCCAGAGAACAAGACCCTCGATATTTGCCAGATCAAAGCCTACCTGCCGCACCGCTATCCGCTGCTGCTGGTGGACCGCGTGCTGACCTGGGAAGCCAACAAGAGCATCACCGCCATCAAGAACGTGACCGTCAACGAAGAATTCTTCAACGGCCACTTCCCGCACAAGCCGGTGATGCCTGGCGTGCTGATGATCGAAGCGATGGCGCAGACTGCAGCCATCCTGTCCTTCCTCACCATGAACATCAAGCCGGACGAGAACTCGGTGGTCTACTTCGTGGGCATCGACAATGCGCGCTTCAAGCGCCCGGTAGGTCCTGGCGACCAGCTGAAGATGGACGTTGAAATCCTGCGCGTATCGCGCGGCATCTGGAAATACAAGGCCGTTGGCAGCGTGGACGGCCAGGTGGCGGTGGAAGCAGAACTGATGTGCACCATCCGTAACGCAGCAGACGCGAGCCAGCCGGCAGCGGGGCAATAATGGCAACCAAGATCCATCCTACCGCCATCGTCGATCCGAAAGCCCAGCTGGGCGACGGCGTCGAGATCGGCGCGTATTCGCTGGTCGGCCCGAATGTGGTGATCGGCGCGCGCACCTGGGTTGGTCCGCATGTTGTGATCGAAGGCCACACCACCATTGGCGAAGACAATAAATTTTTCCAGTTCTCGTCCATCGGCGCACCGCCGCAGGACAAGAAGTGGCAGGGCGAGCCAACGCGCCTGGAAGTGGGCGACCGCAACACCATCCGCGAGTTCTGCACCTTCAACCTCGGCACCGTGCAGGATAAGGGCGTGACGAAGCTGGGCAACGACAACTGGATCTCGGCCTACGTGCACCTGGCGCACGACTGCGTGGTGGGCAGCAACACCATCTTCTCGAACAATGCGCAGATGGCAGGCCACGTTGAAATCGGCGACTACGTCATCATGAGCGGCTACGCCAACGTGCACCAGTTCTGCAAGATCGGCGCGCATGCCTTCGTCGGCATGAGCACCAGCCTCACGCAGGACGTGCCGCCTTTTGTTCTGCTGAACGGCAATCCGGCGCAGGCGCACGGCATCAATATCGAAGGCCTGAAACGCCGCGGCTTCACGCGCGAACAGATCAGCGCCCTGCGCGCAGCATATAAAACGCTGTACCGTTCCGGCCTCACGCTGGAAGAAGCCAAGGCCGCGCTGCTGGAACAGGAACAGGCTACGCCGGAAGCGGCCGTGCACCTGAACGCCTTCCGCACCTTCCTTGACACCGCGAACCGTGGCATCGTCCGCTGACATAACGATTGCAGCAGTCGCCGGGGAAGTCTCCGGCGACATGCTGGGCGGCCGGCTGCTGGGCGGCCTGCGCCAGCACCTGCCGCAAGCACGCTTCTATGGCATCGGCGGCCCGCAGATGCAGGCCCACGGCTTTGAATCGCAGTGGCCGATGGATACGCTCACCGTGCGCGGCATTTTCGAAGTCATTCCCCGCTACCGCGAACTCAAGGGCATCCAGAGCACGCTGCGCGACCGCCTGCTGGCTGACCGTCCCGACGTATTCATCGGCATGGACTACCCCGGCTTCAACCTCGGCCTGGAAGAACAGCTGCGCGCGGCCGGCATTCCGACCATGCACTATATTGGCCCGCAGATCTGGGCCTGGCGCGGCGGCCGCATCAAGAAGATCAAGCGCGCTGTATCGCATATGCTGCTGGTGTTTCCCTTCGAAGAAGAGATCTACCGCAATGCGGGCGTGCCTGCGACGTTTGTCGGCCATCCGCTGGCCGAAATAATTCCGCTGGCGCCGGACGAAGCGGCCGCGCGCCGCACGCTCGGCCTGCCGGAAGACGCGAACGTGGTCACGATCATGCCGGGCAGCCGCATGTCCGAGATCAAGCACAACACGGCGGCCTTCATTGGCGCCGCAAAACTGCTGAAACAGCGCGACCACTCGCTGCGCTTCGTGGTGCCGATGGCGGGCGAACGCCAGCGCCAGCTATTCCTGCAGATCGTGCAGCAGGCCGGCCTGCAGGACGTGGAGCTGCAGCTGCTGGAAGGGCAGTCCCACACGGCCATCTGCGCGGCCGACGCCGTGCTGGTGGCTTCCGGTACCGCTTCGCTGGAAGTGGCGCTGTTCAAGAAGCCGATGGTGATTGCCTACCGCATGATGGAACTGGAATGGCAGATCCTGCGCCACTTCGGCTATCAGCCATGGATTGGCCTGCCGAATATCCTGTCGCGCGAATTCGTGGTGCCCGAAATGCTGCAGCACGCCGCCAGCCCGCAAGCGCTGGCTGACGCCATGTGGAAGCAGCTGGACGACGTACCGCACCGCCTGCAACTGGTGCAGCGCTTCACGGACATGCATCACAGCCTGCTGCGCAACAGCGCGCAGGAAGGTGCCGCCGCCGTCATGAAGGTGATCGGAAAATGAAAACGCCACCGCAACCGGGCCTGTTCGACGACCTGCCGTACTCGCTGGAAGAGATTATCTGCGGCGTGGACGAAGCAGGGCGCGGCCCGCTGGCCGGTCCCGTGTATGCGGCGGCCGTGATCCTGCATCACGAGCGCCCCATTGCGGGCCTGCGCGACTCCAAGAAGCTGACGGAAGCGAAACGCGAAGAACTGGCGCCGCTGATCAAGCAGCATTGCGTGGCCTGGGCGATTGCCAAGGCATCGGAAGCAGAGATCGACCGTATCAACATCCTGCAGGCCAGCCTGCTGGCCATGAAGCGCGCCGTACACGCCCTGGAGACCATTCCCACGCTGGCCCTCATCGACGGCAACAAGTGCCCGGTGATGAAGATTCAGACCATTGCCATCATCGATGGCGACGACAAGATCGAATCCATTTCGGCCGCCTCCATCCTGGCCAAGACCGCGCGCGACGACGCGCTGCGCAAGCTGCACAAGAAATACCCGCAATACGGCTTCGACCAGCACAAGGGCTACGGCACCGAACAGCACATGGAAGCGCTGCGCCTGCACGGCGTAACGCCGGTGCACCGCCGCTCCTTTGCCCCGGTGCGCGAGCTGCTGGAGAAGATGTTTTGAAGTCGATCACCTCGCGCGACAACGCGCAGTACAAGGAGCTGAAACAGCTCGCCACCAGCTCGCAGGCGCGGCGCAAGGCAGGCCGCACGCTGCTGGACGGCGTGCACCTGTGCGAAGCGTGGCTGCAGCTGCGCGGCCATCCCGAGCAATGCATCGTCAGCGAAACAGGCCTGCACAACCCTGAAGTGGCCAGCATCGTCGCCGGTCTCGAAGCGGAACACGGGCACTGTCTGATGCTGCCTGACGCCCTGTATGCAGCCCTGAGCCAGGTGGAAAACGGCGTGGGCGTGATGTTCCTGGTCCCCACCCCGCAGCGCGACATTCCCGACGCGCTGAGCGTGAACGCCGTCCTGCTGGACAATGTTCAGGACCCCGGCAACGTCGGCTCCATCCTGCGCAGCGCGGCGGCCGCGGGCATCAAGGAAGTCTACTGCAGCCCCGGCACAGCCTTCTGCTGGTCGCCGAAAGTGCTGCGTGCGGCCATGGGCGCCCACTTCGTGCTCGATATCTTCGAGAACGTGGAGCTGCTGCCGCTGCTGGAAGGCGCGCAAATCGCCACACTGGCAACCAGCGGCTATGCGGAACAGAAGCTGTATGAAGTGGACCTGCGCCGGCCGGTGGCATGGGTGTTCGGGCACGAAGGGCAGGGCGTGTCGGATGCACTGCTGTCGGCGGCGCGCCACAAGGTAGTAATCCCGCATCTGGGCAAAGTGGAGTCCCTGAACGTTGCGGCGTGTGCGGCAGTATGCTTTTTCGAGCAAGTAAGGCAGAATCAGGTCTGAGGAATCTTCGGAGCAGGCATGGATATCGGGAGTATGCAGTTTCTCGTCGCGGAAGGTGAACCGGTACAGCGCGAGCTGCTGACCGGCATGCTGCGCCATATGGGCGCCCAGCACGTGCACACCGCACCGGACGGCCACAGCGCGCTGCGCGCCTTCGACACGGCCGTCGATCCTGCCATCGACATCGCCATCATCGACCTCGCACTGCCGGGCATGGACGGCCTGGAACTGATACGCCGCCTCGCCGAACAGAAATGCCGCGCAGGCCTGATTGTGGTCGGCGCGCAAAGCGGCGACGTGATGTTTTCGGTCGAAACCATGTCGCTCGCCTACGGGGTGGACTTGCTGGGCACCGTCGCCAAGCCGATGAGCGCCGCCAGGCTGGAAGCCCTGATTGAAAACTACACGGCGCCGAATGTGCCCCCGCCTGAACCTTCGCATCCCCCGTTCACGTTTGCCGAAGTAGGCCGCGGCCTGCAGGCGCGCGAATTCGATCCCTTCTTCCAGCCCAAGATCGAGCTGGAAACGGGGCAGGTAACGGGCCTGGAGATGTTCGCGCGCTGGCGCCATCCCGAGCACGGCGTACTCGGCCCGCACGCCTTCGTGCAGGTGCTGAAAGAAGCCAACCGCGTCGACTTCCTCGACTGGAGCATGATCGACAAATCGGTGGCGGCCTGCCGCACGCTGCACGACCAGGGCATTCCGATCTCGTTCTCGATCAACGTTGCGCCGTCAACGCTGTCGCACCCGCAGTTCATTGCGCAGATCACGGCCTGCCTGGAGCGGCACCGCATTCTGCCGGGCTACATCACCTTCGAGATCACCGAATCCTCGGTGCTGGCGATCGACCCGCACTTCCTTGAGCGCCTGCTGCGTCTGCGCATGATGGGCTTCGGCCTCGCGATCGACGACTACGGCACCGGGCGCTCCAATTTGCAGCTGCTGGCCAGCATCCCGTTTTCCGAGCTGAAGATCGACCGCAGCTTCGTGGACGGCGCCTCGAAAAAGCGCGCCATCGGCACCGTGCTCAAATCCTGCCTCGGCCTCGCGCGCAGCCTGGACCGCCGCAGTTGCGCCGTCGGCGTCGAAACCAAGCAGGACTGGGACTTCCTGCAAGGCATAGGCTGCACCTACGCCCAGGGCTACTACATTGCCAGCCCCATGGCCGTGGAAGACTTCCCCTCCTGGCTCGACGACTGGCGCCAATTCTTCTAACCCTACAGCCGAGCCCGTGCTGACACCATGGGGTCAGGCACCATCTGTCGCAGACCCAGCCATAGCGGCGCCGTCATGCAAGAGGTAAAGACTCATGTTTCCGCAGGCAATGTGACGAGATAATCCCGCATGGTAGGCCAGGACTCGGCTGCGAACTGTTCATCCTTTCCTTGTGCCAGCAGCTTGTCGATGATTGGCACAAAACGGCTTGTCTTCTGCTGAACCGACAATCGCAACAGGTCATGCACGTTACCTAGGTCTGGCGGTGGCAGTTCGACAGCGGGAAGATCGAACATCCCGGGATAGAGCACTGAAAGCTGATATAGCAGACTGGTGCCGAGCCGTTGTGCAGCGGCGTCCAGACCGTCTTCCATTACTTCGCTAAGCGGCATTTCGAAAGCGACGAATGGTTCGCTCTCGCTACCTCGGTCACTTGCGATACATAGCCGTCCACCACTGTCGATATATAGCTTTATATTGGGAAACTCAGGCGTATTCATGGCAGATCGCTCCGACAGATTCGTTGAATACATCGATTATATGCCCTTGTTTTAAAGCCCCATTCGGCTCACTGCTCGTTCACCCCGGACTATATACGTTACCGTCCTCGTGCTCGCCGAAGACACTCTGAAAGCCTCCGGCTGGCGCGCGCTTTGCACGCAGCCCATTCGCGGCTGCCGTGGCTTCGATAAATAGCCTCGCACATGGCCATGTCAATGTCGTTTTGCTCCATGCATTGCGCTACCCGTTCCTCATAATCAGTGGGGCCAGTCGATGGCATCGCGGGCGGGGGCGGACAGTTGACGCCAAACAGTCGGCACGGATCGGGTATTGGTAAGGGCTGAGGCGGAGGTGGTGGTAAGTCCGGGGGCGTTGAGGGAGGGCGCGGGATAGTGCATACGGTGACGGGCCCGTAGACGCAACTGGTGCCGCTGCCGCCACCACCACCACCGCCACCGCCGCCGCCTCCGCCGCCGCCGCCGCCTCCTCCTTCCCCGCCATTCCCGACGCAGTCGTTACTGCCGTCACCCTCCGTACTGTCACAGTCAGGCTCGACGGCGACATTGGGCATCACATCGATCTTCAGTTCTTCGAACGGCGGTCCGCCAAAACTTTCCCTTGCGAACGCGCGTTGAGCATCGATCAATCCCACCATGAAAAGAGCGGCTCTTCTATTCGCAGCCTTCCGCGCCAGCTTCCCGCTTGGCATAAAGAGAAATGTGATGTGCGTTTCTTCGCTGCGGATCACTGATAGAGTGATTTCCTCACCTAGAGAAAATGGAAGCTGCTTGCAGCGGACAGCTCCGTCTCGAGAATTCGTGACGCATAAAGCAGCACTTTCCGAGGCTATGCTCAGGAAGCTCAGCTCTGAATGCGCTACCAGAGGAACTTGAAGCAGTTCTCGGGGGGCTTCGAGTGCGCGAGGCAGTTCTTGAATTTCACATATGCGGCCTTTTGACCTGGGCTCGGTGTGGCAGACTTCGATATGAAGTTCTTTATTCAGAGTAACCTTAGTATCACTGTTCCACTCTTGCGGACTGGCTGACGAACAGGTGGCGCCCAGCAGGCAGAAGAGAATTGAACCGAAAAGCGAAGTGTATGGCCTCATTGCTGTCTCCTTCATTGATCAACATGAGTAATCAAGACAGGCTAGCAGCACGGATACGATGTTTTTGTTGAGTTTGGATAGATGTTGAGGCGGCCTAAATTTGAGCTGCGATTTGCTTGAGCTTGAACGTGTTGTGGTCGTCGTAACAGTTAGCGATGTGCGGTGCGCCTATAATCTTCGGTGCTCCACTACTGCATGAAAGAGGCGCCATGAAGCACTCAGACCATTTGCCGACCGAATGCGACATAGTCATGGAAGGCGGCGTGACCTCCGGGGTGGTCTACCCCTCGTTCGTGGCGCGGCTCGCCACCCGCTTTACCTTGCGCAGCATCGGCGGCACCAGCGTGGGAGCGGTGGCGGCGGTGGCCGCCGCTGCTGCGCAATACCGCCGCAATGCAGCGCGCGCGCCCGGTAGCACAGCGGCCGACGATGGCTTCGGCCAGCTGGAAAAGCTGCCGGACTGGCTGCAGGCCACCGATGCATCCGGCAAATCCAATCTCTTCACGCTGTTCCAGCCTTGCGCGGATCTGCGGCGGCACTTTGCCGTGATCGAAAGGGCGCTGAACCGGAAAGGCATGGCGGGCCGTATCGGCGCCGTGCTGTGGGGCGTGCTGCGCAACTTTCCACTGGCGGCGCTGGCCGGCGTGGCAGCGGTGCTGGCCATGCATGTCGCGGTTCAAAAATTATCGGGCGCCGCAGACCCGGTGCATGCCTTGATCAACGAACCTTTCTCGCTGCTGTCCTTGGTGCTCTGGCTGCCGCTCGGCGCATTCGCCGCAGCCGCGGCCTGGTTCGTGCTGTCTGCCATGACAGGCCTGAGCCGGAATAATGGCGGCATCTGTCCGGGCACTTCGGCATCCGGTGCGGCGCAGCCTGCGCTCACGGAATGGCTGCACGGCCTGGTGCAGCAGATTGCCGGCCTGGCGCCAGAGGCGCCGCTCACCTTTGGCGATCTGCAGGCCTCGCAGCCGCCGATTGAGCTGGCTTTCATGAGCACCGGTATCTCGGAATTCCGTGCCCACCGGCTTCCGCATGACGGCGACGACCTGCTGTTTCGCGTGTCGGATCTCAAGCGCCTGTTCCCGCCGGCGATTGTGAAAGCCATGTGCGCGGCTTCGCGTCCGGTCATGGGGGCAAGCAAAGCCAGCATCGAAGTGCTGCGCCAGGCCGACCCGCAGATGGAGAGCGGCGAGGGCCGGGACCTGTACTTTCTGCCCGCAGCAGAGGCCTTGCCGGTGGTGTTTTGCGCCCGCATGAGCCTCAGCTTCCCGGTGCTGCTGCAGGCGGTGCCGCTGTACCGCCTGCGCTATATTGAAAGCGACGGCCTTAGCGAAGGGGCTCTTACGCTCTGCCGCGTATGGTTCTCGGATGGGGGCCTGACCAGCAATTTTCCGATTCACTTCTTCGACTCGCTGTTGCCCACGCGGCCTACCTTCGGCATCGCGCTGGACAATTCGCTGGCCGAAGACGCACCGGCAGCGGCGCGTATCCGGCTACCCAGGAACAATATGCAAGGCCGTACCAACAGCTACGCGAATATCGACAGGGACGATGGCGCGCTATCGCTGGCCGCTTTCCTGGGCGCCCTGATCCGCACCATTCGCATCTCGCGCGAAGAGGCGCTGAAACACACGCCGGGCTTCCGCGACCGCATTGTCCAGATCATGCACACCAAGGCCGAGGGCGGCCTGAATCTGAACATGCCGCCTGAATCCATCAGGGCGATGAGCGATAGCGGGCTGGCGGCGGCCGACCAGGTGATTGCACGCTTCCTGGACGCCGCGCCACCCTTGAACGGCTGGCTGAATCATCGCTGGGTGCGCATGCGCAGTGCTGCGGCGCTGATGCAGAAAAAGTCGGGCAGCATCGCGCATGCCTGGAATGCAAGCGGGCTGCAGCCGGACTACCAGACCTTGTGGACCGCACCGGAAGAGCTGACCACGGCCTACGGCATGAGCGAAGAACAGTGCGCTGCCGGCCACAAGCTGTGGCAATCGCTGGTTGCGGCGGGCAGCGTCGGACCGGGGCAGGATTTGTCGCACGGCGCACCCAACCCGCAGCCAACGCTGGAGATCGCGCCGAAGCAGACCTAGTCGTGCATCCAGCCGGCGCGGATCAGCCTTGCAAACAGCAGGCGGTGCAGCCGGATGGCGAACTTGAACAGCATGGGCAGGAACCATGGCGCCATGCTGGCGGTGAGGGCGGCGCTGGCCGAAGCCACCAGCGCGGCGCCGACCATGTCGAGCGGGTAGTGCACGCCAAGGTAGATGCGCGCCCACGCCACGGGGAAGCCCAGCAGGACGAAAGCAATGCTTGCCATCCAGCGCGGCCGGTGCAGCATCAGGCTGAAGGCCACGGACCACAGGAAGGTGAGGTGGTCGCTGGGGAAGGAGGCGTCGGCATCGTGATGCATCAGCGTGTGGCCCAGCGCGATCACGAAGGGCCGCGGATGCGGCCATAGCTGGCCGATGACATTCGATATCGCGAGCCCGCACACGGCCGACACGGCGGCCATCAGCATCACCTTGCGCGTGTCCTCGCCGCCGCGCAGCCACCCGGTCAGGACGAACAGCGGCACCGCATATACGGCATAGACGCCGAACAGCAAGGCCAGCGCGAGCATCGATTGCGATGGATCGGCTGGCGCGTTGATAAGGCTGAACAGGGTGTAGTTGAGGTGTTCCATGGCGCGCTCCGCATGATCTTGTTGTCGAATTCAGTATTGCACATTCGATAACAAGATGGCGCGCGTATGAATGAGCTATCTCAAGGCGAACGGCACTGCACGCGCCCAGCGGTTCGCGGACAGCGAGAACGTGAGCGCACGCACCTGGTGGTACCAGCCGGCGGGGATGTACAGCATGTCGCCGGGATTGACGCGTACTTCCACCATCGCAGCCTGCCGCGCCAGCGGGAACTTTTCATAGTCCGGCGCTTCGGGATCGAAAGGGGAGCCAAACAGGATGGCGTTCGCTTCGCGCGGATACAGGAATTCATCATGGTGCGGCGGCGCGAGGAAGATGCGCTTCGTGCCCCAGATCTGCGCGAAGATATTGTCGTCGTAGTCGCAGTGGAGCGGCGTCATGGTGCCTGCGGGGCCGATCCAGAAGCGCGGCGGACCCATTTTGTCGAAGTACGACGGCCAGTGGCACAGGCGGTTCAGCTCCCGCAATTCCAGGTTGCCGACATACGGCGGCAGGCTGGAGGCGTCGTTGGTGCTCAGTTCGAGGTATTCCAGCATCGACATGTCCGCCATCGCACGGTCGGGGGCGAAAGCAGTATTGATGTAGTCCCCGACCCGCGCCCGCACAGCCACGGCGCCGTATTGTTCGCGCAGCGTTTGCAGCGTGAGGGAAAACAGGGGCCAGCGCTGGACCAGTCCCGTTATCAGGAAGGGCAGGCCCCCGGCAGCACGGGTTCGGAAGGTGGCGGCATCGGGCGCAGCGATGTGCGGCACGGACGATATCGCGGGCAGGCTGCGCGAGGCAGCTTTGATCGCTTCCCGCATCTCGTGAATCGAGCTTACGCCACGGACCGCGGCATCCCTTTGCTCCCGTGCCTGTTTGCGGGCGAGCGCGTCGTCCGGCTCTCCCGGCAGCTGCAGCCGGGGTGGCAATGGCGGCATCAGTACTCCCGCCGGTTCGGCTTGATCTCTTGCAGGATGGTGGTGGAGATCTCCTCGATCGACTTGGTGGTCGAGGACAGCCAGCGGATGCCTTCGCGCTTCATCATCATCTCTGCCTCGTTCACTTCGTAGCGGCAGTTTTCGATGGAGGCGTACTTGCTGCCCGCGCGCCGCTCGTTGCGGATCTCGGACAGGCGCTCCGGCGTAATGGTGAGGCCAAAAATCTTCGGTTTGAACTCGTACAGCGCCGAGGGCAGCTTGCGGCGCTCGAAATCGTCCGGAATCAGCGGGTAGTTGGCGGCCTTGATCCCGTACTGCATGGCCAGGTACAGCGAGGTCGGCGTCTTGCCGGAACGGGACACGCCCACCAGGATCACATCCGCTTCCGACAGGTTCTTGTGCGACTGCCCGTCATCATGCGCCAGCGAGAAGTTGATGGCTTCGATGCGGTTGCGGTACTCCTCGGAGTCCACGATATTGTGCGAGCGGCCGATGGTGTGCGTCGATTTCACGCCCAGCTCCTGCTCCAGCGGCGCCACGAAGGTCTGGAACAGGTCCATATACATGCCGTTGCATTTACGGATCACGTCCGACAGTTCAGGCTTCACCAGCGTGGAGAAGATGATGGGGCGCTGGCCGTCTGCTGCCGCCGCTTCGTTGATCTTGCGCGCCGCCAGGTAGGCCTTGTCCACCGTGTCGATGAAGGGCAGGCGAATCTGCCGGAACCGCATTTCAAACTGCGTAAGGACCGAATGGCCGAAGGTTTCTGCCGTGATACCGGTACCATCCGAAACGAAAAACACCGTTCGGGCCGAGGCGGGAAGTGGGGGGCGTTGCTCTGTGTTCATTGCTGTCAAGATTGTGAATCGTCAATTTGGGCCGCAGGCTGTAAAATGGCCGGAACGGTAAGATTGTGCTGTACGACGACCAGAATAACAAGAAACAAGTCGAGCATGCCCTACGCAAAGATTTCTATCATCAGTAAGGGTGTCATTATGACCAACTTGTCTAACGCAGCATTGAAGGAGCAGAGTACCGAGGCGACGTATGTAGCCTCATTCGAAGAACTGAGAATGACGGATGTGGAGTCGGTAGGCGGCAAGAACGCCTCGCTCGGCGAGATGATCAGCCAGCTCGCCGGGGCCGGCGTGCGCGTGCCTGGCGGCTTTGCCACCACGGCGCAGGCTTTCCGCGACTTTCTTTCCCATAGCGTTGATGGCGGCAAGCCGCTGGCGGAGCGCATTGCGGACCGCCTGGCCGACCTGAATATCGACGACGTACGCGCACTGGCGCAAGCCGGCGCCGAGATTCGCCAATGGATTATCGATACGCCTTTCCAGCCCCGCCTGGAGGCCGAAATCCGTACCTTCTACGACCGTCTGGTGGCCGATTCGTCCACCGAGATGTCCTTTGCCGTGCGTTCCTCCGCCACGGCGGAAGACCTGCCGGATGCGTCCTTCGCGGGCCAGCAGGAGACCTTCCTTAACGTGGTCGGCATCGACAATGTGCTGGACGCGATGAAGCACGTGTTCGCCTCCCTGTACAACGACCGCGCCATCTCCTATCGTGTGCACAAGGGCTTCACCCACGCTGAAGTGGCGCTGTCCGCCGGTGTGCAGCGCATGGTGCGTTCGGACCTGGGCGCAGCGGGCGTGATGTTCACCATCGATACCGAATCGGGCTTCAAGGACGTGGTCTTCATCACCTCCAGCTATGGGCTGGGCGAGACCGTGGTGCAGGGCGCCGTGAACCCGGATGAATTCTATGTGCACAAACCGATGCTGGAACAGGGTAAATCGCCCGTCATCCGCCGCAATATCGGTTCGAAGCTGATCAAGATGGAATTCACGGCCGAAGCGAAAGCCGGCCGTTCCGTGAAAACCGTGGACGTGCCGATCGAGCTGCGCAACCGCTATTCGCTGACCGATGCGGACGTGGTGGAGCTGGCTAAATACGCGGTGATCATCGAGCGCCACTACGGCCGCCCGATGGATATCGAGTGGGGCAAGGACGGCCGGGACGGCAAGCTGTATATCCTGCAGGCGCGTCCGGAAACCGTGAAGTCGCAGCAGAAGGCCACCGATGCGCAGCAGCGCTTCAAGCTGAAGCAGACCGGCACCGTACTGGCTTCCGGCCGCGCCATCGGCCAGAAGATCGGCGCCGGTCCTGTGCGCGTGATCCACGATCCGTCGGAGATGGAACGCGTGCAGCCGGGCGACGTGCTGGTGGCCGACATGACGGACCCGAACTGGGAACCGGTGATGAAGCGCGCTTCCGCCATCGTCACCAACCGCGGCGGCCGTACCTGCCACGCGGCGATTATCGCCCGTGAACTGGGCGTGCCTGCGGTGGTGGGCTGCGGCGACGCGACGGCAGTGCTGAAGGACGGCACCTTCGTCACCGTATCCTGCGCCGAAGGCGACGAAGGCAAGATCTACGACGGCCTGCTGGAAACGGAAGTGTCCGAAGTGGCGCGGGGCGAGCTGCCGAAGCTGCCCACCAAGATCATGCTTAACGTGGGCAACCCGCAGCTGGCCTTCGACTTCCAGCAGGTGCCGAATGCCGGTGTGGGCCTGGCCCGCCTGGAGTTCATCATCAATAACAATATTGGTGTGCACCCGAAAGCGATCCTGGAATACCCGAACATCGATGCGGACCTGAAAAAGGCCGTGGAATCGGTGGCGCGCGGCCACGCTTCGCCGAAAGCCTTCTATGTGGACAAGCTGGCGGAAGGCATCGCCACCATCGCCGCGGCCTTCTGGCCGAAGCCGGTGATCGTGCGTCTGTCCGACTTCAAGTCGAACGAATACAAGAAGCTGATCGGCGGCTCGCGCTACGAGCCGGATGAAGAGAACCCGATGCTGGGTTTCCGTGGCGCCGCGCGCTACCTGGCGCCGGACTTCGCCGAGTCCTTCAACATGGAATGCCTGGCCATGAAGCGCGTGCGCGAAGACATGGGCCTGACCAATGTGGAAATCATGGTGCCGTTCGTGCGCACCGTGGGCCAGGCGGAGAAAGTGATCGACCTGCTGGCCAAGAACGGCCTGAAACGCGGTGAGAACGGCCTGCGCGTCATCATGATGTGCGAGGTGCCGTCCAATGCCGTGCTGGCCGAACAGTTCCTGGAGCACTTCGACGGCTTCTCCATCGGTTCCAACGACCTGACCCAGCTCACGCTGGGCCTGGACCGCGATTCCGGCATGGAGCTGCTGGCGGCCGATTTCGACGAACGCGACCCGGCAGTGCGTGCGCTGCTGTCGCTGGCGATCCAGGCTTGCCGCAGGCAGGGCAAGTACATCGGCATCTGCGGCCAGGGGCCATCGGACCATCCGGACCTGGCGGAGTGGCTTATGGAGCAGGGCATTGAGTCCATGTCGCTCAATCCTGACTCCGTGATCGACACCTGGCAGAAGCTGGCGGCAATGCAGAAATAAAAAAAGCAACACAACGGTGGAATTTTCTTCTATCGTTACGAAAACCCTTGCTTCCCGCTCAGGGCTGCGAGGGTTTTTTACTTTGAGAGGAGACTGAAGAATGGCTGACTGGGTCATGTGGCTGATTGCGGCAGGCGTGGTGGTGGCGCTGGAACTGTTCACTGGCACCTTCTACCTGCTGATGATTGCGATTGGCCTGCTGGCTGGCGCCTTGCTGGCCTTTATGCGCGTGGACCTGCCGGGACAGCTGCTGGCAGCAGCCGTTGTGGGCATCGTGGCCACCGTATTGCTGCGCCGCAGCCGCTACGGCAAGGCGGAGAAGCGCGATGCAGCGCGCGATCCGAACGTGAACATGGATATCGGACAAAGCGTGAACGTGCCTGCGTGGCAGGATGGCACGGCGCGTGTGATGTACCGCGGCGCGATGTGGGACGTGGAACTGGCGCCGAACGCGGCACCGGTGCCCGGCGTATTCCGCATCGTTGAAGTACGCGGCAGCCGCCTGATCGTCGGCGCCTAACAGGAGAACAAAATATGGAATTCGGTTTCGGCAGCGTTACCCTCATCATCTTCATCGTCGCGCTGGTCTTCGTTTTCAAGACCATCAATGTGGTGCCGCAGCAGCACGCATGGGTGGTGGAGCGCCTCGGCAAATACCACGCCACGCTGGGTCCCGGCCTGAACATCGTGGTGCCCTTCATCGACCGCATCGCCTACAAGCACATCCTGAAAGAGATCCCGCTCGACGTGCCTTCGCAGGTCTGTATCACCAAGGACAATACGCAGTTGCAGGTGGACGGCATCCTGTACTTCCAGGTGACGGACGCCATGCGCGCTTCCTACGGCTCTTCGAACTACATCGCTGCCATCACCCAGCTGGCGCAGACCACGCTGCGTTCCGTCATCGGCCGCATGGAGCTGGACAAGACCTTCGAGGAACGCGACCACATCAACGCCACCGTGGTGAACGCCATCGACGAATCGGCCGCCAACTGGGGCGTGAAGGTACTGCGCTACGAGATCAAGGACCTCACGCCGCCAACCGAGATCCTGCACGCCATGCAGGCGCAGATCACGGCGGAACGCGGCAAGCGGGCGCTGATCGCCGCATCCGAAGGCCGCAAGCAGGAGCAGATCAATATCGCTACCGGCGAGCGCGAAGCCTCCATCGCCCGCTCCGAAGGCGACAAGCAGGCTGCCATCAACCGCGCGCAGGGTGAAGCATCGGCCATTGTGGCGATTGCCGATGCCACCGCCACCGCGTTGCGCCAGGTTGGTTCCGCCATCCGTGAACCGGGCGGTGAGGACGCGGTAAACCTCAAGGTCGCCGAGAAGTACGTGGAAGCTTTCAGCGAACTGGCCAAGACCAACAACTCGCTGATCGTGCCGGCCAACCTGAGCGACATGAGCGGCCTGATTGCCACCGCCATGCAAGTGGTGAAGACCCAGAAGCAGGGCACCGTAGTGCGCCCGGGACAGGCATAAAGATGGGTACCTGGTCGGTCAGCGCGTTCGGCAACGACTTCGCCCAGGACTGGGCGGAGGACCTGCAGGAATCGATGGATCTCTACTTCATCGCGGATACGCTGGACAATGCGCTCTCGTCCGGTGAAGGAGGCATGCTGGAAGCGCCCTTCGGCGCTGAGGCGCTGGCGGCTGTGGAAACGCTGGCGCGGCTGGAGGGCAGGGCTGGCCTGCAGGACGAGGACAGCGCCGGCGTGGATGAGTGGGTGGCGGCGATGAAACCCAAGTTCAAGCTGCGCAGCGACCTGCACGAGAAGGCGCTGCGCGTGCTGGAGCTGGTGCTATCCGGGCGCTCCGAATTGTGCGAGCTGTGGCAGGATAGCGAGCATGACGAGGCATGGCGCAGCGAGGTCGAATCCCTCCGCGCGCGCATGCAGGCTTGAGCAAGGATATAACGATGAAAGTTGTAGCAAGGCCCCGCAGCGCGGCGGGACGCACCGCGCGGGCTACTGCTGCGGGCGCAGCCCTAGGCGTCGGAGCAGGAGCACTGGCAGCGGCACGGGCGGGCGCAGGCGCGCCGGCACTGGAGCCGATTGGGCGGATGACTGCGCTGGTAGCGGGGCTCGCGCTGGCCGTGGGCGCGCTGCTGGGTGGCCAAGCCGTCGCCGCGCCGGGCGAGCAGGATATTGCGGCACGGCTCGCGGCCATGCGCGCCATGCCCGCCGCAGCGGATGACAAAGCGGCCGCAGAACAGCGCCGCGTACTGGATAACAGCTGGCGCTATTTCGGCGACAACAAGGCGGCGGCATTGCCGGTGCTGCGCCGCCAGCTGGCGGCAGAACTGCGCCAGCCCAAGCCGAATCAGCTGGTGCTGCTCGACGTAGGCTATTTCCTGCGCGCGCTGGGCGAACCGGCGGACAAAGCCCTGTCCACCCAGGCGCTGCTGGCCATCGACACCGAATCGCCGCTGATCACGGCCCAGGCGCCGCAGCTGTTCCGCTTCGCGCACGCCGCTGCGCAGGACAAGGACGCGCGCCTGCTGCCGCTGATCGACCGCGCTTTCCTGCGCAAGAACGTCAATGTGCTGATTCCGCAGCATGGTTACGTGCTCGATGAAACCTCGGTCTGCATCTATCTCTACGGTCCCTTCGGCAGCGCCGCCGAAGCGCATCTGCGCGGCCTTCTGGGCGACCCGGCCGTGAACAAGCGCGCGCTGGAAGTGCTGATGTGGATCGGCTCCCCGGACAGCGTAGCCGCCGTAGCGCCCCTGCTGAACAACAGCGACCCCGATGTGTTCGCCCGCGCCGCCACCTTCATGCTGCGTGCAGGCGGCCCGGAAGGGCGCGCCGCGCTGGAACAGGTCGACCCGCGCAAGTTTGAAGGCAAACAGCGCGAGTTCGCCTTTGAGATGTATTCGCAGGCGCTGGCCATGAATTTCGAATCGCTGGCCACCCAGCTGTTCGAAGCGCCGCAAACGCCTTCCTCCACCGCGAATGCGGACAGCCGCAAGCCGCGCCGCATGGACGAAGCCACCACGCGCGCGGCATTGGCCGAGATCTACGAAAACTACGGCCGCTACCAGAGCGTGCAGCCCGCGGACCTCGTGCAGTCGCAGATGCCGAAGCAGGACCTGATGAATGAGCTGCTGCGCATCCGCGAACGCAGCTACCTTCGCGTGTCCGGCGAAGCGCTGACAGAGCTCGACCTCACCAACACCCTGATCAACACGCTGCGCTACCGCGACAAATAAATGCACGGCGAGCAGATCGACCAGCTGGCGGATTTCCTGGGCCGTCACCGCCGCGTGCTGGCGCTGACCGGCGCCGGCATCAGCACCGCCTCCGGCATTCCTGGCTACCGCGACGAAGAGGGCGTGCGGCGCGGCAAACCGCCGATACAAGGCCCCGAATTCCGGCGTTCGGACGCCGTGCGCCGCCGCTACTGGGCGCGCAGCATGGTGGGCTGGCCCGTGCTGGCAGGCGCCCAGCCGAATCCCGGCCACCATGCGATGGCGGCGCTGGAACGTGCGGGCCACCTGCACATGACGGTTACGCAGAACGTGGACGGCCTGCACCAGGGCGCGGGCAGCGAACGCCTGATCGAGCTGCACGGGAATATCCATCTGGTGCGCTGCCTGGCATGCCGCGCCATCTACCGCCGCGCTTCGATCCAGCAGCGGCTGGCGCAGGACAACCCCGCCATGCTGGCCGCCAGCGCCCAGCCGCTGCCCGATGGCGACGCGCAAGTGGAACCCGAAGCGCTGGACGACTTCAAGGTGCCGGTCTGCGAGCAGTGCGGCGGCATGCTGCAGCCGGACGTTGTTTTCTTCGGCGATAACGTGCCGCCCGAGCGCAGCAGCGCCGCGCTGGACGCCATGCAGGAGGCGGACGCTTTGCTGGTGGTGGGCTCCTCCCTGGTGGTATTTTCCGGCTACCGCTTCTGCCGCATGGCGGCGCAAACTGGCAAACCGATAGCCGCCATCAACGCCGGAAAAACACGCGCCGACGACCTGATCTCCCTCAAGATAGTCCAGCCCGCGCAGGAGATTCTGCCACAGCTCGCATCCCGGCTTGCCCCAAAGCGCTGATTGCCGTACAGTTTCCGCACCCTTAGCCGGAGGAGACAGCATGACACTGTGGTCCCTGAAAGTGAGTGCAGTACTGGTTTTTGCGCTGGCGCTTTGCCCGGCGCATGCTGCCCGCAAGGCGGGCGATATTGAGGTGCAGAAGGGAACGGTGAAGGCCGCCGACGGCAGCGCTGTCCCTTACGAAATCGGCACCATCTACCTTCCCGAAAACCGTGCAAACCCGAACAGCCGCCTGATCGGCGTGGGCTTCGCCCGCATCAAGACGCGTCAGCCCAGCAATGCGCCGCCGGTATTCTGGCTGCCGGGCGGCCCCGGCCTGGCGGTGCTGGACGCCTTTGACGGCAGCAGCGAAGCAGCGCGCAACCGTCTGAGCTCCTGGCTCACCTACGGCGTTGTGGGCGACGTGGTGGTGGTGGAACAGCGCGGCAATACCCTGCGCGGCGACATGCTGCGCCAGACGGCAAGGGCGGTACCCCTGGACCGCCCTTTCACGGACGCGCAAAGGCGCGAAGCAGCGATTCAGCTGGCGCGTGACGCGGTGGCCGCCAATTCGGACAAGGACCTGGCGGGCTACACCATCCGAGACTGCGCCGACGATGTGGATGCGGTGCGGCGTGCTCTCGGCTACAGCAAGATTACCCTGTTCGGCGGCAGTTTCGGTTCGCAATGGAGCTTTGCCGTCATGCGCGCCCATCCCGATATCGTGGCGCGGGCCGTGTTGACCGCCGTTGAACCGCTGGATTTCGGCTACGACATGCCTTCGCAGCTGCTGGCCGCCATGAAGCGCATTGCGGCCGATGCCGACCGCGATCCCGGCCTCGCGCCGTACCTGCCGCCGGGCGGCATCATGGCCGCCGCCAACGCCGTGCGCGAACGGCTGGAAAAAGCGCCCATCGAAGTGACGGTTGGCAGCCAGCGCATTGTGCTGGGCCTTGAAGACTTCCAGAGCGCGCTGCAGGACGAAGCGGGCGATCCGGCAAACTGGCCGGCCTTCGTGCTGTCGCTGTACCACGGCCACTACGAAGGTTGGGCGCGCAATGAGATCAGCGGACGCCAGGCCACGCCCCAGAAGCTGATTGGTCCGCTGATCGACACCAGCCTTGGTGTAACGCCGCAGCGTGCCGCGCAGCTGCGCGCCGATCCGGCCTTGCCGCTATTGGGCAGCGCAGGCTTCGAGCCCTATATGGCTGCAGCCGAAGCGTGGCCAACCCCGGACATGGGTGACAGCTTCCGCAGCATGAGCCGCATCGGGATTCCCGTGCTGCTGATCCATGGCGACTGGGACAGCTCCACGCCGATAGAAAACACACTGGAGCAGCTGCGCTACCTCTCGAACGGGAAGGCGATCATTGTGCATCGGGGAGGGCATGACGGCGCATTTTACCTGCTGCGCGAAGCACCGCAGGCGAAGGAAGCGGTATACCGTTTCCTGAAAACGGGAGAGATGAAGGACTTGCCGGGAGAGTTGACGCTGCCGGTTCCCGCTTTCGTGAAACCGGCTTTCGCGCCGAAGTCTTAACGCTGCATCAGCATCGAACGCACAATGCCTTCTTTCGCCAGCACGTAATCGTGCCCTGCGATGACGAAGTTATTGTGTGGCTGAACCACCTTGATATTGATGAAGACCATATCGCTGGTTTCGGCATAGGAGCCCACCACCACGGCCTGCGCATTGTGGGTCTGCGCCACTTCGCCGATTTCGCGGGTCAGCATCAACTCGCCCTGGTTGCGCTTCAGGTAGACGTTATTCCGCAGCTTCATCTCCACCATTTTCAGGCCGCCTTGCGAGAGGCGGGTGGAAATCTGCTCGGAGATCAGGCGGCCCAGCGTTGAGGTCTGGTCCAGCGAATCGATATTGACCACGGTGGCCATGATCAGCGGCTTCTCGGCCAGCAGGCGGCCGCTCAGCTGCGTCAGCAGCGTATCGGCAGCCTTGTAGTTGGCGGCGACGAACTGATTGGAGGCCACGGTGGCGTAATTGGTCTCTTCCTTCGTCACTTCGGAGGAGCAGGCCGCGAGCAGCAGCGGCAGCAGCAATGCAAACTTGCGCATCAGCGGTCTCCCCGCACTTTGAAGGCCCTGGTCAGCTGCGCATCCTTGGGTTCATCCTTGATGCCGTACAGCGCACGGTCCGCATCGGCCACGTAATAGGCCGAGGTGGTGCGTGCGAAGTAGCGGAACTGGTCGCCCACGGACACCGTAACGATCAGTTCCGTTTTCGGCGTATCGCCGGGGGCAAAGACGCTGGTGTGATAGCGGTACAGGTCATGGCCGCCAGCGGCAGCCACAATGCCGGTGGCCGGATCGATATCGCTCAGCACCCACAGGCCGGTGGCCAGCGCTACCGGACCGCCCGCATAGCGGTACTGGGTGCGGTTTTCGGCGAAGGTCACCGCCTGCACATCCACATCCACTTTCAGCGAACCTGCCGGGCTGCGCGAGACGGTAAAGCCGTCGTTGACGAGGGCCGATACCAGGCTGGCATGCAGGGCGCGCTGGAAAGCCGAACCGGCGCTGGCCGGGTCCGCCAGGTAGACCGGGCGCGGCGGCTGCTTGCGCAGGCGTTCCGCCAGCTTGTGTTCCAGGTCGTTCGCGATGATGTCCCAGTGCGCTGCAGCCTGCAGCTTCTCCTGGCCCGAATTCGGAAAATTGGTGGCAACGGGCACCGGCGAATACGGCATGGCGCAACCGGCCAGCACGGCGGCGGCGAGGATTGCGGTTGCAGTTGGTTTGACCATGAAAACACTCTCCAGCAGCGTAGAATTTAGCTGCCAGAGTGTAACATGGCGTGTTTCTATTTGGAAATTAGCCGTGGCTGCAATGCCACGCGCTTTTAACGCCGGTACTGCTTCATGGCAGCCTGGACTTCGCGGGCGCCGTCCCGGTCTTTCTCTGTGGCACGTTTATCGTGCTGTTTCTTACCTTTGGCGAGGCCGATTTCACATTTCACCCGGCCGCCCTTGTAGTGCAGGTTCAGCGGCACCAGGGTATAGCCGGCACGCTCCACCTTGCCGATCAGCTTGTCGATCTCCTGGCGGTGCAGCAGCAGCTTGCGGGTGCGCACGGCTTCGGGGTGGATATGGGTGGAGGCAGTGGGCAGTGCGCTGATGTGCGCGCCAAACAGGTACAGTTCGTTATCGCGGATCGTAACGTATGCTTCCTTGATCTGGACGCGCGCATCGCGGATCGCCTTGACTTCCCAACCTTCAAGGACGATGCCCGCTTCGAAGCGGTCTTCGATGAAGTAGTCGTGGAAGGCTTTACGGTTATCGGCAATGGTCATGTGGTAAATGGCGCGGGTCGGTTAAACTACGGTCTTTCATCCAACATCATAGCAAACGGTTACTCAATGGCAGTAGTACACAAATCCGTGCTTCTGGGCTACAGCGCAGAGCAGATGTTTGATCTGGTGGCAAAGGTCGAAGATTATCCCGCATTTTTACCGTGGTGTGGCGGTGTGGAAGTAAAGGAGCGGGGCGAGAACACCATTGTGGCCAGCCTGGGCATCAATTACCACGGCGTGAAGCAGCATTTCACGACGTCCAACGTGAATATTCCGCCCACCAGCATCAAGATGAGTCTTGTCGATGGCCCTTTCAAGACCCTGGACGGCACCTGGACCTTCAAGGCGCTGCGGGCGGACGCCTGCAAGGTGGAGCTGGACCTGCATTACGAATTCTCCAGCCGCTTGCTGGAGCAGGTGATCGGCCCGGTGTTCGGCGTGATCGCCAACAGCATGGTCGACTCCTTCACCAAGCGCGCCGAGACGGTGTATGGCTGAGCGCATCAAGATCTCGGTGTGCTACGCGCCGGGACCGGTGCCGCTATTGCGCGCGCTGGAAGTGGACGAAGGCACAACGATCGGCCAGGCCATCGAAATCAGCGGCGTCCTGCAGGACGCCCCCGAAATCAACCTCGTCACCATGCCGGTCGGCATCTACGGCAAGAAAAAGACGCTGGACACGGTAGTGCGGCCGCGCGACCGCATCGAAATCTACCGCCCCCTGATCGCCGACCCCAAGGACGCCCGCCGCCGCCGCGCCAAAAAAGTTGCTTAATCGGGGTCTGACCCCGATTAATTTGCAAGATTTCCCAGGCGCAGGTTTTGCTGGAAGTAGGCGTGCAGGGCGTCTGACGGTTCGGCTGGTGGCCGGGCGCCGAAGTGCTGGTGCAGCATCTGTTCCAGCATGTACACATAGGCGTCACGCGTGATGGGCTTGCGCGGGTTGTGGCCTTCTTCCCGATCCACCAGTAGCGTAATCGGCTTGCCCAGGCTGTGCAGCTTTTCGGCATAGTTCGTGATGGTGCTCAGCTCTACCTTCGTATCCTTGCCCCCGGCCAGCATGATGAGCGGGCGCACCACGCGTTCCGGATGCGCGCGCGGCGCTTCGTCCACGATGTGGCGCATGGCGGCGGGATCGTCGTAGGCGATGCCCAGTTCACGGAAGCGCAGCGAATATGGCACCTCGGCGGACGGTTCGTCCGTGCCCGCCGCCGCCAGCACCAGCGTGGCCGAGAACTCCGGCGGCGCCACGCCCGCCATGCCGAACCGGAACATCTCCGGCGTGTGCGTGAGCGCCAGCAGTACCGAGTAGCCGCCGAAAGAGTCGCCCATAATGCCCAGCTTCCGGCGGTTGCCGATGCCGTTGGCGAGCAGCCACTCGATGCCTTCGATGATGTCGCGCTGCACGCGGCCATTTCCGAAATCGGCCTTCGCCGCCAGCATGTATTTGTCGCCGTAGCCGATGGAGGCGCGGAAATTGGGCTGGAACACGGCGATGCCGCGGTTGGCGATCAGCTGCACCAGGCCTGCGTAGTCGCCTTCGAAACGCCCCCAGGGGCCGCCATGCACGAGGGTCATCAGCGGCACCTCGGCGGCTGCGCGTCCCGGCGGCAGGGTGAGGTAGCCGTAAATCATCATGCCGTCCGATGCGCGGTAGCTGACCGGATGCTTGGCCGCGAGCTGGGCTTCGGCCAGCGGTTCGCTGCGCTGGCGTTCGGCGGTGAGAATCTCCTCAAAGGCGCCGCTGCCAGGCTGGTAGAGCCAGAAGCGCTCCTGCGGCAGGCGCGAGCCGCTTTCGGTCAGCAGCCATGGCCCGGTAGAGGGATCGATGCCAATTGCCGCGTCGCCGAAGCGCTTTGCAATGGCGCTTGCAGCACGCTGCGCTTCAGGCGTGAGCCCAGCATGGTGCCGCAGCGGCATTTCATAGGTGGCCAGCAGCGGCTGGGACGCGCGCCGGTCCAGCACCACATTGCGCAGGTCGGCGATGCCCAGCGGGTCGGTGTGCAGCAGGCGCTGCTTGCCAGTCGCGGTATCCAGTTCGCTCAGGGCCTTGCGGTCCTCGTTCTCGTTGACCATCATCGCCAGCTTGCGCCCGTCCGGCGAGGCAGCAATCAGGCGGCAGGAGCGCAGGCGCGGGCAGCGGGTGACTTCCTGCCACGCGCCGTTGCGCCGCTGCGAGATGATCTGATGGTAGTCCTTGTCCAGCGTTTTAATGAAGGCCACGGCGCCTCCTGCATCCAGCAAAACATCGCGCAATTGGGCCGGTCCTTCATAAAGCACCTCGCGCACGCCTTCACCATCCACGCGCGACAGGCGGTACAGGCCTGCCTTGCGGTCCATTTCATCGATCAGGGCATGGCGCGGACGCGTGCTGTCGACAGCGACGGTGCGCTGTGCAAGCTTGCTGTCGAAGGTGGCGATGCGCTTGCTCGTGCCATCGGCGGTATTCACGATCGACAGCGCGGCAGGCGTATCGAGGAACAGTGCCGTGCCGTCGGACGACCAGCTCAGCTCTGCACGGCTCGCATTGGGGAGCAGGCGGCGGCTCTGGCGCGAACGCGTGTCGTAAAGATTGAGCGATACCTCGCGCTCTTCCGTCAGCAGGTAGGCAACCTGGCTGCCATCGGGCGAAATCTTCACCTCCCGCAGTTTGGAGCGGCGGGTGACATCGCTGTTCGACAGCGGCGGCGCTGCCGGCACTGCGGCATTGCGCTCGGCCAGTGCTTTGAGATCGGTAGGCGCTTGCGCCGCCTGGCTGGCGGGCAGCGCAAGGAGAAAGAGCGGCAAAACGAAGGCGCGAGCGCGCCCCGCCTGCCGCAGCAGGATCGAATTTTTCATGGTGTCTCCGTTGAAAGGTCAGACGGCTTGCGGGAGCCCGGCGCGGAGCCGGGCGCGTACAGCAGGAGATAGTCTTTCCTGCATCACGAGCAGGCAAAGCAGGGAGGGGATGCCGATGATGAGGCATGCCGCAATCCATGCGGCGCGCATGCGGGGCGAGATGCGGGCGGCGCGCAGCCACCACCAGGCGCCCAGCGCAGACAGCAGTGAGGCCGCCAGCGCTGTGGCCCAGACGGAGGGCGGGCGCGGCAGGCTCACCGCATCGAAAGGCAGCGTTTCGCCCTGGTCGATCAGCACATCGGGCAGCGCGAGCAACGCTTGCAGCGGCGGCGACAGCCACCACGCGCGGTGCTCGAACAGCAGCGGATAGTCATGCACCAGCGGGCGCTCTGCGACCTGCATGATTTTGCCGCTGCCGTCCACATGCACCAGCACCTGCTTGCCCGCCGCCGCGCCATCGATCATATTGCGCCCGAAAACAAAGGACACCAGTTCGCCGTCCGCCACGGCGGCAACGTCCACGCGCCGGATTTCAGTGACGTCGCCCGGCATTGGAATGCTGTAGCGTTCCGCCACCTGCTGCAGCGGATTCGCCGCCGCCCGCCACGCAACGAAGCGTTTGGTGGTCAGCACATATTCCTGCTGCGGCTTGGGATTGTCGATGCGCGTGCGGGCACCGATGATGGTTTCATCGCTGCGCAGCTGCACGATCGGCTGCCAGCGCCGGGCCGCCGTATCGAACATCAGCACCTGCTGCGGCATCACCAGCTGCATGCCGGGCAGCTCAATCACCGGAGGCGTGGCGAACGGCTGGCTGCGGCCGTCGAGTCCCAGCTCGCCGAGCGGGGCGCCGGTGTATATGTCCATGCCCATGAAGCGCATCTTGTCGTGACTGAAGGTCCACACGCCGTTGGTCGCGCCTTCATAGCCAACCATCTTGCTGCCCGCCGCCAGCTCGTGCCGCAGCGGGAAGCGTGTATAGGCAACATCCACTGGCGTCAGCCGTGCGGCGGGCAGTTCGGCAGCCCACTGCGCCGCGCGCGGATCGGCCGACAGCTTCAGTCCTTTGCTGAACAGGCTGTGGTCCTTGATGCGTGATGCTTCCACAAAGCCGCCGGCTGGCGGCATCGCCGAATTGAGGGGATGCGTGCCCGCCATGATCATCAGGTACTGGAGCACCATTCCGCCGATCCACAGCAGCGCGAAATAGAAGCCGATCTGCAGCGGCAAGGCCGTTGCGATGGTGGCCGCTGCGTTTTCCGGTGGCGCGAAGCGGTCGGGCTTCATGGCGAAGTAGCCGATGGCCGCCAGCAGCAGCACGCAGAACACGCCCACTGCCACCATGGTGTAAGCGGAAGCCATGTGCAGCATCAGCACATAGGGCAGGAACAGCAGCACGATGGCCAGCGTGCTGCGGCTCAGCACCACATAGCTGCCGCACAGCCAGCAGGCCATGGTGAACAGCGTTACATACAGCACGATGGCGTAGTGGTGCAGGTCGACCACGCGCGCGGTTGCGGCTTGCGTTATACCCAGCATCAGCATGCCCGGCAGGCCGATGGCGCAGAAAATCATCAGAGCGGATGCGCCGGCCAGTGCGGCGCTGATGCGCCAGCGGGGCAGGGGGCGGTGCATCAGCCACATCCAGCGCGCAGGCTGGCGGTAGGTGACGAACTGGTAGGCGCCGAAGATGGCGCCCGCCAGGCCATAAGCCGCCAGCAGGAGGAAGTGCTGGCGCCAGTCCATCTGCATCACCAGCGTCAGGCGGCTCATCACCAGCAGCAGCGTAAGGTGCACGCCCGCCACGATCAGGGCCGGTTTGCGGAAGCGGCGGCATTCGGAGATAAAGAGTTCGTACATGGTCGCTCCTCAGGCGGCGTTGGCGAGACGTTTGGTGGAGATGTGGCCCTGCGCCAGGAAGCCGTTTACCGCGCGGTCCAGGCTGACCGGCATGCTGTGCACACTGCGTGCGCCCAGCAGCTTGAGGCGGGCGCCGAATTCTTCATCCTGGTCGAACACCACGAAGTGCACCAGTTCATCAATGCGCTGGATCTCCAGCACACCGGGCAGGTGGCTGGTATCGGGCAGTTTGAAGGGGAACTCCGCCACCCACAGCTGCACCCGTTCGCAGAAGGCCGAGGGCTCGGACATATGGCGCAGGCGCCCGCGTTCGAGGATGATGAGGTTATCGGCCACCCGTTCTATCTCTTCCATCTGGTGCGAGCAGTAGATGATGGTGGAGCCGTCGTCCAGCGCCGTGAACATCAGCGCTTCCAGGAAGGCGCGCTTCGCAACCACATCGAGGCCCAGGGTGGGTTCGTCGAGAATCAGCAGGTCGGGGCTTTGCGCCAGCGCGAGCGCCAGGTTCACGCCCGCCCGCTCGCCGCGCGAGAGCTGGGCGATATGCTGCTCCGGCAGCACATTGAAGTTGCCGACCACGTCGTCGTAACGGCCCTGGTTCCAGCGCGCGTACTGGCGGCGCTGCATCTGCATCACTTCATCCACCTTGAGCCAGGCGGGCAGGGTGTGCTCCTCGTTGACGAAGCCGATGCGGCCGCGCATCTCCTGTGTCAGCCGGCCGCTGTCGCAGCCAAGAATGCGCGCGCTGCCATCGGTCGGCGACTGGAAGCCCAGCAGCACGCGAAACAGCGAAGACTTGCCCGCGCCGTTGGCGCCCACAATGGCGTGGATGCCGCCGCGCGGCACGGCCAGCGAGAGATGATCAAGGGCCAGCTTATTCTTGTATTGGAGGCTCAGGGCCTCGGTCTGGATGGCATAGTCCATGATCAGGCGCTTTTTCGAGGCGTCAGCTGGGACAGTTCTCCAGCCACGCGGTCCAGCACCGTTTCGGCGGGCAGGTCGAGCGCGATCACGTCGCCGACGAAGCGCTGCACGGCATCATCCAGCCGCCGCTCACGCTCTTCGTTGGACAGCAGCTGGCGTGGCTGCGCCACGAACAGGCCAAGGCCTGCGCGCGCATCGAGCCAGCCCTCGGCCGTCAGCTCGGTATAGGCCTTGGCCACGGTATTCGGATTCACAGTCAGCTGCTGCGCCAGCCCGCGCACGCTGGGCAGTGCGGCGCCAACCGGCAGCTCGCCGCTGGCAATCATACGGCGCACGCCATCCACAATCTGGCGCGTGATAGGGCGCGGATCGCCAGTGACGATCTGCAGCATGAGGGGTACACGACGGCTCATCATTCACTCCACTGTACTAATACGGATAGTACAGTAACATCGCACCAATTCACCGTCAACAATTTCTTAATTGGGGTCGGACGGGGACGCCGAGACCCCAATTAAAAAGCAACTATTTGCAGTTGGCAGTGAGCATGGCGGCGTTGCGTTTGGATTGCTCGGCGCGCTGGGCGTCGTCGAGTATGACGCGCTCGCCGTTGCGGTCGAAGCTGCTGATGCGCATGCCCGCCTCCAGCGCGCGCTGGTTGTTGCGGATGTTCTCGCAGTTGGCGTCGTTGGAAGTCTTGGCCCGCGCGTCGGCCTCGGCCTTTTGCGCCTGCTGGGCTGCTTCGGCACGGCGCTTGTTGAAGTCCGCGTTGCGTTCGGACAGTGTGGTGCGCGGCGTCACCTTCGGCTCTGGCGCAGCCTGCCCGGAGGCCTCATCCGGCGGAGCCGCCAGTTCCTTGCGCAGGTCGATCTGCTGGCCTTTCGGGGCCTTCAGGATGCGGGAAGCGGGCACCGAGGGCGGGGGCGGCTGGTCGCTGAACTGCTTCACGCCTTTCTCGTTCACCCACAGCCATTGCGCCTGCGCCAGCCCGCAGCTTGCCGCCAGCACCATGCCCGTTGCCCATCCGATAATGCCTTGTTTCATAAGTCTTTTTCCGGGGGAATCACTCCTGCCGATTTCACCCCGATTCAGGGAAGCTGTCAAATGTTTTCCGTCATGCAAAGACGAAGCGCGCGAACTTCTGTATAATCTACTTTTGCGCCTATAGGAAAGTACTATGCGTCTCCTCCAAAAAGCACTCACCTTCGATGACGTGCTGCTCGTCCCCGCGTATTCCAACGTTCTGCCTGCCGATACGTCCCTTCGCACCAAACTGACCCGCAATATTTCGCTGAATATTCCGCTGCTGTCGGCCGCGATGGATACGGTCACCGAAGCCCGCCTCGCGATTGCGATGGCGCAGGAAGGCGGCATCGGCATCGTCCACAAGAACCTGAAACCCAAGGACCAGGCGCGCGAAGTGGCCAAGGTCAAGCGTTTCGAAGCGGGCGTGCTGCGTGACCCGATCACCATCCCGCCGGACATGAAGATCCGCGACGTCATCAAGCTCACCGAGCAATACGGCATCAGCGGCTTCCCGGTGGTGGAAGACAATAAGGTAGTCGGCATCATCACCAACCGCGACCTGCGTTTCGAGCAGGAGCTGGACGCTGAAGTGCGCGCCAAAATGACGCCGCGCGAAAAGCTGGTGTACGTGAAGGACGATGCGGACACCGCCGAAGCCAAGCGCCTGATGAACAAGCACCGCCTGGAGCGCGTGCTGGTGGTGGCCGATGATTTCGAACTGCGCGGCCTGATCACCGTGAAGGACATCCAGAAGTCCACCGAACACCCCAACGCTTCGAAGGACAAGCACGGCAAGCTGCTGGTGGGTGCTGCCGTGGGCGTGGGCGCAAAGGATGAAGAGCGTATCGACCTGCTGGTGGCGGCGGGCGTGGACGTGCTGGTGGTGGACACCGCCCACGGCCACTCGCAAGGCATTCTGGACCGTGTAAAGTACATCAAAACCAAGTACCCGCATGTGGACGTCATCGGCGGCAATATCGCGACTGCAGCCGCCGCGAAAGCCCTGGTGGAATACGGTGCGGATGCGGTGAAGGTCGGCATCGGCCCAGGCTCCATCTGCACCACCCGTATCGTGGCAGGCGTGGGCGTGCCGCAGATTACCGCCATCGCCAATGTGGCGCAGGCGCTGGAAGGCACCGGCGTGCCATGTATCGCCGACGGCGGCATCCGCTTCTCGGGCGACATCTCCAAGGCACTGGCCGCCGGCGCATCCACCGTGATGATGGGCTCCATGTTCGCCGGCACCGAAGAAGCGCCGGGCGAAGTGATCCTGTACCAGGGTCGCTCCTACAAGAGCTACCGTGGCATGGGCTCCCTCGGCGCCATGACCGACGGCTCGGCCGACCGCTACTTCCAGGATGCCACCATGAAGGCCGACAAGTTCGTGCCCGAAGGGATCGAAGGCCGCGTTGCCTACAAGGGCAGCGTGCTGGCGATCATCTTCCAGCTGGTGGGCGGCGTGCGCCAGTCCATGGGCTACTGCGGCTGCGCCACCATCGACGAACTGCGCGAGAAAGCGGAATTCGTCGAGATCACTTCGGCAGGCATGCGCGAATCGCACGTGCATGACGTGCAGATTACGAAGGAAGCACCGAACTACCGTTCGGAATAAGCTCTCCCGCGAACGCCGGCTGCAATGCCGGCGTTCTTACATAGCACCCGGTTTTCTCAAGCTCTGAACGCAAATATCCATGCACTCTAAAATCCTCATCATCGATTTCGGTTCCCAGGTCACCCAGCTGATCGCCCGCCGCGTACGCGACGCCGGCGTGTTCTCCGAAGTCTATCCCTACGACGTCAGCGAAGAATTCGTGCGCAACTACGGCGCATCTGGCGTGATCCTGTCCGGCAGCCACAACTCCACGCTGGAAGGCGACTCGCCACGCGCGCCGCAAGCCGTGTTCGAACTGGGCGTGCCCGTGTTGGGCATCTGCTACGGCATGCAGACCATGGCTGCGCAGCTGGGCGGCAAAGTGGAGAATGGCCTGGTGCGCGAATTCGGCTACGCCGAAGTGCGCGCCCGTAACCACACCTCTCTGCTGAACGGCATCAACGACTTCGTGACCGACGAAGGCCACGGCATGCTGAAAGTTTGGATGAGCCACGGCGACAAGGTGCTCGATATGCCGCCAGGCTTCAAGCTGATGGCGTCCACGCCAAGCTGCCCGATCGCCGGCATGGCCGACGAAGAGCGCAAGTTCTACGCCGTGCAGTGGCACCCGGAAGTCACGCACACCGTGCAGGGCAAGGCCATGCTGGGCCGCTTCGTGCACGAAATCTGCGGCTGCAAATCGGACTGGAATATGCCGGACTACATCAGCGAAGCGGTCGAAAAGATCCGCGCGCAGGTAGGTACGGATGAAGTGATCCTCGGCCTCTCGGGCGGCGTGGATTCCTCCGTGGCTGCGGCCCTGATCCACCGCGCCATCGGCGACCAGCTGACCTGCGTATTCGTGGACCACGGCCTGCTGCGCCTGAACGAAGGCAAGATGGTGATGGACATGTTCGCCAAGAACCTCGGCGTGAAAGTGATCCAGATCGACGCATCCGAACAGTTCCTCGGCCACCTGGCCGGCGTGACCGATCCGGAACAGAAGCGCAAGATCATCGGCCGCGAATTCGTGGAAGTGTTCCAGGTGGAAGCGGGCAAGCTGACCAACGCCAAGTGGCTGGCACAGGGCACCATCTATCCGGACGTGATCGAGTCCGCGGGTAAAGGCAAAAAAGGCCAGACCATCAAGAGCCACCACAACGTGGGCGGCCTGCCGGAAACGCTGAATCTCAAGCTGTTGGAGCCGCTGCGCGAGTTGTTCAAGGACGAGGTGCGCAAGCTGGGCGTGGCGCTCGGCCTGCCGCATGAGATGGTGTACCGCCACCCGTTCCCTGGCCCTGGCCTGGGTGTGCGTATTCTCGGCGAAGTGAAACGCGAGTACGCGGACCTGCTGCGCCGCGCGGACGCCATCTTCATCGAAGAGCTGCGCAACACGCCGTATGAAGGCGTGGCAGTGGAGGGCGTGGATGCCGACAACATCCCGAAGAACTGGTACGACGCTACTTCGCAAGCCTTCGCCGTCTTTCTGCCGGTGAAATCGGTGGGCGTGATGGGCGACGGCCGCACCTACGAATGGGTTGTGGCGCTGCGCGCCGTGCAGACGCTGGACTTCATGACGGCGCAATGGGCGCACCTGCCGCACTCGCTGCTGGGCAAAGTCTCCAACCGCATCATCAACGAAGTGCGCGGCCTGAACCGCGTGGTGTACGACATCAGCGGCAAGCCGCCGGCCACGATTGAGTGGGAGTGATTTGAAGTCTGGCAACCGCTGGCAATAGCAGGCGGTAAAACACACCTAAGCCCGTAGTTTCACGGGCTTTTTTGCTGTTTTGTCTGGCAGTGTCTGGCAACAATTAGCACGGTTAAGCAATGTTTTTTCATGGCATTCTTAACGGTAATCATCCCAACGATGCCATGATCTGCGGTCGATGATAAGGCTTCCTGACCGAATCAGAATTCGCTGAATTTGCACATCCGCCCCTCAGCATCGGCAATTAGCAATTTGAGCGTGACCCCTGACTGCCACGCTACATCCACCGCCCCACTGCTATAGCTACTGGTTGTGACTACCATCCCGAGTGTGCCGGGTGGATAAGCTGCAAGCGCACCGATTAGTTCTCTGACAACCGAAGGTCCAATTTTTCTCTTGGGCGCATAACACTTGCACTGAATCGCCCATTGGGGCGTCCTCTGGTCCGGTCCGCAGTCGCACCAGTCTGCCAAGCTGTTCCAGCATTGGACGGACAAGTTGACGGTCTTCGCCGATGGTCATGACATTCCGCCCGATATCCAGGCCGATCTGGCGCACCGCGGCATACCTGTCGTCGCTGGCCGGATCGTCGAGATCGCCCATCACCAGGGCCGCATCGCCACCGTTAATCTCGATACCGGCCACAATATCGCGGTCGATGTCCTGTTCGCCCAACCGCGCAACAAGCCGTCCGCAGGCCTGCATGAAGCACTGGGCCTCGCCACCCTGGACACGCCCACCGGCATCGTCCTCAAGGTCGACGAGCGCCGCCAAACGAGCGTGCCCGGCATCTACGCCGCCGGCGATCTTGCCGCGCCCTTCCTGCCCTCGGTCACCCTGGCATCATCGCAAGGGGCGATGGCGGGTATCTTCGCCCAGCAATCGATGTTGGTTTTGACGATATGACGTTGAAGCCTCACACATTGAGTTCGATCAACTCCAATGATGATGATGAACGCATCCTAAAAGGCATTCCGTATTATGCGGGTTGACTGCGGTTGATACCATTTTCTGCTACCATATGAAGCGCAAGTATCATCGTACGCTTGAACTGGTGTTCGCTAGACCGACCTCTGCAAACGTTCGGTGGGCAGATATTGAAGCGCTGTTCATTGAGTTAGGTGGCCGGGTAGAGGAGCGAGAAGGCTCACGCGTCCTGGTTCGCCTGTTTGGCGAGCGGCGTGTCTTCCATCGCCCCCATCCCGAGCCGACGACGGACAAAGGAGCGCTTGCGTCCATTCGTCAGTGGTCTGAAGAGCACGGAGTTACCCCATGAGCATGCAGAACGTTATGGTGATTGAGGGTTATCCGGCGGTGATTTCCTTTGACCCTCAAATCCAGATGTTTCGTGGTGAATTCCCGGGACTGAATGGGGGCGCCGACTTTTATGCAAAGGATGTGGAAGGTTTGCAGCGGGAAGGTAGGATTTCGCTGAGGATTTTCCTTGAAGCCTGTGCTGAAGACGGTGTCGAACCTCGCAGGAACTTCTCGGGAAAGTTCTCGCTTCGCGTTGATCCTTCGACTCACTCGGCGGCTGCCATCGCTGCGGCAGCAGATGGAAAGAGCCTGAATCAATGGGCTGAGGAAGTGCTACGTAAGGCAGCTTCTGCCTGATGCAGGCCCTGGTGCTTGCGATTCCAGCTCGCGGTCTGCGCATCCAGCAGGGCCAGGATGTTCCCTTGGACCAGATTGATGTCCCAGCGGTGCAGACCCCAGCCAGGCGCGCCATCCGGCAGGGTGGGCAGCCCGCTGACCCGCAGCACGTTGCCCTGTTCGTCCTGCTCGCAGGCGGCCGAGAACGCGCCGTCGAGCACGATCCAGGCTGGTTCGCCCGGCGCCGCGCCGGCCGGCCTGGGCAGGAAGGACTTGAGCGCCTGCGCGCCGCCTTGCGGCGCCGCCGGGTTGACGCAGACGGCGTCCGAGCTGCCCCGCGGCTTGCGGCCGAACATGCGGCGCCGGGCAGCGTCTTCCTCGCGGTAGCTGCCCCAGACGTAGACGCAGCCGGTGTCGCCCGCCGCGCGGCAGGGCTGGACGCCCGGGAAAGCCGCGCCTTGGGGCGAGCCGGCGAGAAAGGCCGAGACCAGCAGGCGCTGCTCGGGGTGGCCGTCGATCTGCTCGGCGATCAGCCGGCGAAGCATGATGGTGCCCTGGCTGTGACCGACCAGAACCACGCCCCGGCCCTGGTTCTCGTGCGCCAGGTACCAGCGCCAAGCCGTGAGCACGTCCTGGTAAGGCTTGTCCCAGTCGAGCGCCTGGCGGTCCGTCATCAAGCCGCCCAGGCCGCGCAGCGTTATCTGGCGGTAGATGGGCGCGAACAGGCGGCAGCGCGAGGCCAGCCGCCCGGCCTGCGCGCGCGCCACCTGCACCAGTTCCGGCGAGGCCTGCATGTCTGCATACGTGCCCGTCTGGCGCGAGGCAGTCGGGTAGATGTAGAAGCAGTCGATGTCCGGATGCGCGGCGGGCGCGAAGGGTTCGGGGGCGCGGCTGCCATCCGGCCGTACCGCCACCGCATCAAGGCCGCGCTGGCAGGCGTCGTCCTTGCCCGGCCTGCACAGCCAGGACGACGCCTCGCCATAGTCCACGTCGCCGGCTTGCACCGCCGGGGGGCACGTCAGCACCAGAGACGCGAACAGCACCAGCATCGACCTCATTTCTTCAGCTCCCGTGCACGCTTCGATTCCTCTGCATCGATGCTGCCGTCGCGGTTCTTGTCCAGCCAGTCGAACAGCCGGGTGCCGGCCACGAATTCGGCGCGGCTCAGCCTTCCGTCTCCGTTCTCGTCGGTATCGGCAATCACCTGTTCCAGCTGCCCGGCCTTGCCGCGGCCGCGCATCCTGGCCGGCACGTCGTCGGCCGACAGCTGGCCATCGTGGTTGCGGTCGGCGCGCTCGAAGCGTTCGCTGCGGAAGGCCGTCCATTCCTGCCGGGTGATCCGGCCGTCCTTGTTTGCATCCGCATCGCCAATCTGGTCCAGCATGCGCGCCAGCGGCTGGTTGGCCGTCCGGGCGACACCGCAGGCGCACAGCAGGCACATGGCAACGCCCAATGACACGGTCGTCAGGGTTCGCATCGAGCGTCTCCTCAACGCGCGCGGCATACGATCGCGGCGCCGGCGGCATCCACGCAGCCGCCACTGTACGTCACGCCCTGGCCTTTCTGATAGGTGGCGTTGCCATGATAGCTGTTTCCCGTGGCCGCACTCGTCACCTGCCGGCTGCGGGTGGCGCCGGCCGCGCCGTCTGCGGTCCGGTAGTAGCTGCGTTGCGCCGCCACCGTGCCGCGCCGGCCACTGGCGTGCAGCGTCGCGTCGCGGCTGACGGCGCCCTGGCCGTCGCGCTGGATGATGCGAGTGCGCTGCCAGCCTGGCTCCGCCTGCGCGGCCTGCAGCACGAGGCTCTGGGCCAGTACCAGGCCGATCGTCACGAAACTCTTTTTCATCGTCGTTCTCCGTTGGTTGAAGGAGGCTCCAGCATCTTCCCAAGCTGTTACGCAATGATGAGAAATGGCGGCCAGGATGTTACCAAACGATGCAGCCGCGCCGCGCTGTAACAGTTTGTCATGGTTGGGCAAGCCGGAGGACGCGCTGCTTGCGGTAACATGCCCGCATCGCCTCGACAGGAAGCTTTCATGACCTCCAACGCCGGCCGCGTCGTCGTCATCGACGACGACCAGGAAATGCGCACCCTGCTGCAACGCTACCTCAGCGAAAACGGCTATGCGGTGCGCACGCTCGCCGGCGGCGCGGGCCTGGAACGCGCCCTTGCGCGCGAACCGGCCGACGTGCTGATACTCGACGTGATGATGCCGGGCGAGGACGGCTTGAGCATCTGCCGGCGCCTGCGCGCAAGCGGCGAGCAGACCCCCATCATCATGCTGACGGCGAAGGGCGATCCGGTGGAGCGCGTGCTGGGCCTGGAAATGGGCGCGGATGACTACCTCGGCAAGCCCTTCCTGCCGCGCGAGCTGCTTGCGCGCGTGGCCGCGATCCTGCGCCGCAATCCCAAGGCCAGCTTCGTGCAGAGCGGGAGCCGCCAGCTGCGCTTCGGCCGCTTCGTGCTGGACCTGGACAGCATGAGCCTGGCGCACAATGGCCGCCAGATCGAGCTGTCCTCGCGCGAGTTCAAGCTGCTCACGGTGCTGGCCCAGCAGGCCGGCCGCCCGCTCTCGCGCGGCCAGATCATCGACCTGGCCATGGGGCGTGACGCCGGCGTGACCGACCGCGCCATCGACGTGCAGATCGTGAGGCTGCGCCGCCTGATCGAGGAGAATCCCGCCCAGCCGCGCTGGATCAAGACGGTGTGGGGGCATGGCTACGTGTTCAGCAAAGCGGAGGACGATGCATGAAGGCCGGCGCTTTCTGGCCGCGCAGCCTGCTGGCGCAATCGCTGCTGTCGACCGCGCTGATCGTGGTGCTGGCGCAGGCGTTGAGCCTGGTCATGTTCTATTTCCTGTCGCTGCGTCCCGCCCTCGTCGAAGTGGCCCAGGTGACGGCGCGCGGCGTGGCCGTGCTTGCCGACGCCATGGCCTACGTGCCGCCGGCCGACCAAAAGGCCGTGCTGGACCGGGTGGCGCGCACCTCGGCGCTCGAGATCTGGACCGGCGCCCAGCCGCCCGACGACCGGGGCCCGCGGCCGCGTCCCGTCGAGCGGGTATTCATGCGTGAATTCGCGCGCGCGCTGGACGAGCGCGGTGAGCTGCTGTGGCGCACCGACCGCCAGCGCCGGCTGTGGGTCCGCACCCGCCTCGGCGAGAAACAGTACTGGGTCAGCTCGCGGGCCTATCCGCCCGGCCCGGGCCGCACGCTGCTCGCCATCCTGCTCGGATCGACGGCGCTGGCGCTGCTGGCGTCCTGGCTGCTGCACCGGCGCCTGCTGCGTCCCTTGCGCGCGCTGCACCGCGCGACGGCATCGTATCGCCTGTCCGCCCCTGCCGCGCCGCTGCCGGACGCGGGGCCAAGCGAAGTCGCCGTGCTCTCGCGCAGCTTCAATCGCATGGTGGAGCGGCTGGCGCGCGCCGACGCCGAACGCGCCATGGTGCTGGCCGGGATCTCGCACGACCTGCGCACCCCGCTTGCCAAGCTCGAACTGGCGCTTGAAATGATGCGCATCGAGGATGGCGCCCTGCGCGAGAGCGCACGGCGCCAGATCGACGCCATCGACCGCATCATCGGGCAATTCATGACCTTCGCGCGCGGCTTCGATGCCGAGGCGGAAACGCTGGCCGACCCGAATGCACTGCTCGAGGAACTGGCGGCCGATCGCGCGCAGGCCGACATCCGGCTCCTGCCGCTGCAGCCGACGGTGCTGCTGCCCTGCCGCCCGGAAGCCTTGCGCCGGGCCCTTGGCAATTTGCTGGAAAATGCGCTGCGCTATGGCGCCGAACCCGTCGTCCTGGGGGCCGAGCACGCGGACGGGATGGTGCGCCTGACGGTGCGCGACCATGGGCGGGGCATCCCGGTGCACCTGCTGCCTTCGGTGACGGAGCCGTTCGTGCGCGGCGAAGCGCCGCATCAGGCCGGCACGGGATTGGGGCTGTCGATCGCCGAGCGCGTCGCGCGCTTGCACGGGGGGCGGCTGCAGCTGGAGAACCTGGCGGACGGCTTTTGCGCGAGCCTGTCGTTGCCGGTATCGGGCTGCCGGAATGCCCCAGACGCCCGGCCGGGATAGCGCCTGCGTGTGCCGCTGGCACGCGACGTCCGCTTTTGGGGGCGGATTCATTGGTAGCCGGCGGAAGGGTTGAAACAACAAGCCCCACCGAAGTGGGGCTTGCAGGGCGAGGCGCGTGAGGCTTAGAACTTGTACTGCAGGTTCGCAAAGAACGAGCGGCCGCGGGGATCGCCGTAGGTTGGGTCCCAGGTCACTTCGAAGTAGCGCGACTGGTTGGTGAACGGCGGCGGCGTGTCGGCCAGGTTGATCACGCCGGCGCGCAGCTTGAGGTTTTTGGTGAAGGCATAGCTGCCGGTCAGGTCCCACAGCGAATAGGCTTTCACGTCACGGTCGTTCCAGCCTGCGTCGGCCAGGCCCTCGATGTTCTGGTCGCGGTAGCTGGAGAAGAAGGTGTGGCCCAAGCTCAGGTTGACCGGACCCTGGGTCCAATCAAGATTGAGCTTGTGGCGCCAGCGCTGCACGGCCTTGTCGTCGCGGAATACGCCCAGGCCATCCGTCATTGGCGAGTTCGGGTCGGACTGGAACTTGTATTGGGTGATCAGTGTGCCGTTCAGGCTGGCGCTGAAGCGGCCCATCGTGGTGGCATCGCCGCGCCAGTTGAGCGATACATCGAGCCCGGAGGTGTTGAGCTTGCCACGATTCTCTTTCTTGAACTGCAGGTAGGACACGAAACCGTCCTCGTCGCGCACCACAATCTCCGGATCGTTGTAGTAGATCGGGTTGTCGAACACGGTCTGTTCGCCGATCTCCGAAATGATGTCGGTTTTACGAATGATCCAGTAGTCCAGGCTCACGTTCCAGTTGCGGTTCGGTTCCAGCACGGCGCCAATGGAGAACTGCTTGGACTTTTCCGGTTTCAGCTGCGGGTTGCCGTAGCGGTCCAGATCGAACTGGGCAATCTCGCCCGAAACCGGGTCGTTCACGAAACTGGCCGTGGTGCCGGAACGCACCGGCAGGAACAGTTCGGAGATCGATGGTGCGCGGAAACCGGTGCCGTAGGATGCACGGCCCAGCACTTCCTTGCTCGGACGGTAGCTGAGGGCGACTTTCGGGTTGGTGGTGTTCAGGCCCGGCGTGGTGACGTCGGTCAGCGGATCGTGCACGCCTTTGTAGCGGTCGTGGCGGACCGCGAACTGACCTTCCCATTCCTTGCTGAACGGCGCATTGATCTCGGTGTAGAAGCCAACGATGTTGCGCGAGTTGGACGAGTCGGCCAGCAATTCGTCGGAGCTGGCGCGGTCGCCCTGCACGTCGTTGGTACGCAGCGCATCGGTGGCGCTGAACGAGGTTTTCTCGCGCCGGAATTCAGCGCCCACAGCGATCATGGCATCGCCGCCACCCAGCGCCATCAGCGGGCGGGTCAGCTTGCCGTCGACGCTGTCGCTGGTGCCTTTCGACATACGGGCGGCGCCATGGATTTTGATCGAGTCCATGAACTTGCGGCCGGCATCGTCCGTGGCCGGAACGAAGGGGTTGTACTTGCCGCTGGCAATACCCGCCAGCATCTTGGTACGCGACACCCAGCCGTCGATATCCAGGTCGGTCGCCTTGCTCACGCTGTGGTTATAGGCCGTATCGTATTCCCAGTCGCCCACCTTGCCGGTTGCACCGAGCACGAAGCGCGACGCTTTACTCGTCACTTCCGAGGTACGGCGCCCGGCGTCCGTCAGGCGGTAGCGGAAGGTGACCGGGGTGGTGATGCCGGTTTTGGCCTGCAGGTCGGCCGGCAGCAGGATGCCATTGCTGGAGCTGATGCTGCCCGAGGTGGCGGGCGAGGCGGCGTAGCTGGTCTCGGCTTTGCTCAGCAGAACTTCGGCAAACACCTGGTGGCCGTCCGCCACCTGGAAGGTTCCACGGCCGATAAAGCTTTGTTTCTTGGACTCGGGATAGACTTCCGAGTCGCCCATGTAGTTGTAGGAACAGCCCTCCGAGCCGCCGGGACCGAGCGGGCGCACTACGTTCGGGCTGCCGTTCACGCAGGTCTCTTTGCCGAAGTTGACGCGCCGGCCCGAGGTCGGCGTCCAGGTGCCGCCGGGGCCAGTGCCCTTCAGGTAGCCTGAGCTGTTCAGGGTCGCCAGCTGGGCGGCAGACAGGTCCACGTTGGCGGGGAAGGAGTAGCTCGACAGCTGCGGCGACAGGCGGTCGGGCAGGCTGTATTCCTGCATGAATTTGCGTTGCGAACTCGCCAGGCGCCCCGTTTCCTGTACGTCCAGTGCGCCGAACACGTTGTAGCGGTCGGTGCTCAAATCACCGAAGCCGCCGGACAGCGAGGCTGATTTCTTGCTGCCGCCGCCTTCGTCGGTACGCAAGGCGTATACGCTGGCCTCGCCACCCTGGTAATCCTTGCGGGTGATGAAGTTGATCACGCCGCCCATCGCATCGGTACCGTAAATCGCCGATGCACCGTCTTTCAGCACTTCCACGCGCTGGATAGCGCCGGCTGGAATGTTGTTCAGGTCAACACCGGAATTGTCGCCCGGGCTGGCGAAGTTGGCCATGCGGCGTCCGTTCAGCAGCACCAGCGTGCTCGAAACACCCAGGCCGCGCAGGTTGGCGCCGTTAAAGCCGCGCTGGCCGCCCATCACATCGCTGACGCTGGCGCCGTCGGTCAGGCCGCCCACATTCGAGGAAATCTTCTGCAGCAGTTCGGCAGCCGTGGTCACGCCGGACTTGTCGATATCTTCCCGTTTGATGATTTCCACTGGCAGCGCGGCCTCGCCCTCAATGCGCTTGATGCTGGAGCCGGTGATTTCCACGCGCGGAATGGTTTGCGCGTAAGCGGCCAGGCTCATGCTGCCAAGCGCGAGCAATACAGCATGGGTGCAGCGGGAGCGGCGGAATGCAGACGCCTTGTGCGTGCCAGGTAATTTCATGCGATCGGTCCTCGTAGTTTGGTATTGGCACGCAAGCAACATACTTGCGCCCCCTCGGTTGGTGATGAAACAATTTCAGTGTATGCAACGTTGCGCGCCTTGCGCGCACCGTAAGGGGCGAGGGTCGCGCTGTGAGAAAGCCGTGTCGCATTGTTGCAAAGAAGGAAGCCCGCATCTGTTGCGGACTTTCCACAGTGCGACATGCAATTGCCAATGTGCGCAAACCGCCGGGCATGCGGGCCTGCCGAAGCCTGATCAATGGCAACATGGTCGGCAATTAGACCGTTCTGAAGGAGCTTGCCCGTGAAGCCTGTGTCGATACTGCTGCTCTGTGCGGCGCAACTGAGCGCTCAATGGCTGTGTTCCGGCGCCCATGCTGCGAACGTGGCGCCGTCGCTGGCGTTCCAGCCGGTGGCCGGCACGGTGATACCAATGGGCGGCGCCGTGCGCGACGACAATGAGGCCATCCGCCAGCGGCTGGTGCAGCTGGCCGGCGGTTCCGCCGCACGGTTTGTGGTGATTCCCAGCTCATCGTCACATCCTGAGATGACAGGTTCCGCGGCGGTGGATCACCTGCGGCGCCGTGGTGCGCAGGCGGAGCTTCTGAAGATTGCACCGATGTGGGCCGGTGAAACGCTGGAGTCCGCACGCCGGGCAGCGGCCGATCCGGCCAATGTCGCTAAAATCCGCGCCGCCACGGCAGTGTTCTTCACCGGTGGCGCGCAGGAGCGCACGGCCGATGTGCTGAATCCGGACGGAGTGGCCTCGCCGGTGCTGCAGGCTGTGCGCGAGTTGCAGGCGCGCGGCGGCGTGATTGCGGGCAGCAGTGCCGGCGCCGCCATCATGAGCAGCACCATGTTCCGCGACGCGATGAATCCCGTGCAGGTGATGAAGGGCGTGATGCGCGACGGGAAGGAGATCGACCGGGGGCTGGGTTTTGTTGGCGAGCAGCTGTTCATCGATCAGCATTTCCTCAAGCGGGGCAGGGTGGGCCGCATGCTGGCGTTGATGCTGGCCAAAGGCTACAAGGTGGGGCTCGGGGTGGACGAAAATACCGCAGCCATTATTCATGGCAGTGAAATTGAAATCGTCGGCGGCAGCGGAGCGCTTCTGCTGGACTTGCGCCAGGCGACGCAGGAAGCAGGGCCGGTGAACGTGCGCAATGTACGCATTTCCTATCTCGATAATGGCGACCGCTATGACCTGGCCAAACTGAAGGGGCAGGTGCTGCCGGCCAAACAGGCCCGGGGCGAGATCAAGTTCCGCCAGCCCGGCTTCGCGTCGGACCTGGAATTTATGCGTCCGGCCTTTACCGACATCCTCGGTGAAAACACCATCCTGCGCGCATTGACGCAGCTGGTGGACGGCCCGCGCGACCATGTGCGGGGCATCGCCTTCGACCTTGAGCAGCTGCCCGATTCGCCGGTGGCCGATCCCGCCCCCGAGCTGGGCTTCGAGTTCATCCTGCGGCGTGATGAACAGACGCATGGCTGGGATAGTGCGGGGCTGGACGACCATGACTACTCAATCTTCGATGCGCGGCTCGATGTGCGGCCGGTGCGCCTGAAAACGCCTTTCTACCAGGCGTGGTGATGAACCCAGGCCATTGGATTGCATGCCTGCTGTTGTGCAGCCAGTGCTTCGCCGCGGCGGCGCAGCCGCAAGCCCCTTATCACGCCCAGCTCGATGCCGCGGCTGCGAACGTGCTGCCGGAAGTGGTGAACTGGCGGCGCGAGCTGCACGCCCATCCTGAACTGGCGTTTCACGAACATCGCACGGCGGACCTGGTGGCGCGGGAACTGGGGCGCATGGGCTATGAGGTAAGGCGCGGCCTGGCCGGAACGACGGCCGTGATCGGCCTGCTGGAAACCGGGCGCCCCGGGCCGGTTGTCGCGCTGCGCGCCGATATGGATGGCTTGCCCGTGACGGAAGAAACCGGCCTGCCGTTTGCTTCGCGCGAGCGGGTGCAGGCGGGCGGCAAGGAGGTCGGCGTGATGCACGCCTGCGGCCATGACATGCATGTGGCCATGCTGCTGGGTGCTGCACGTGTGCTGGCCGGGCTGCGCGGGCAGCTGCCGGGCACCATCAAGCTGGTGTTCCAGCCCGCCGAGGAGGGCGTGGCCAATGAACCGAATGGCGCCGAACGGCTGGTTAAGGCGGGCGTGCTGGAAAGTCCCAAGGTGTCGGCCATGTTCGGTATCCATGTCGGCATCACGCCGGCGCCCACGGGAACCATTTCCACCCGAGCGCGTGGGCTGATGGCTGGCGGCGATAGTTTCGAAATCGTGGTGCAGGGACGCCAGACCCACGGCGCCCTGCCATGGAATGGCGTGGATCCGGTGGTGGTGGCGGCGCAGATCGTGCTCGGGCTGCAAACCATCGTCAGCCGCCAGACCGATCTGACGGCGGCGCCGGCGGTGATCACGGTGGGCACTTTGCATGCCGGCGAACGCGCCAACATCGTGCCCGGCGAGGTCAGAATGAGCGGCACGATACGCAGTTTCGATCCGGCCGTGCGCGAGCAACTGCTGCAGCAGGTCAAGCGTACGGCGGAACACCTGGCGCTGTCGGCCGGCGCCACGGCCCGGGTGAGCTTTGATGCCGGTTATCCGGTCACATGGAACGATCCTGCGCTGACGGCACAGATGCTGCCCAGCCTGCGCCGCGTGGCTGGCACACAGTTGATCAGCGATGTGGCGCCGAGCACCACGTCGGAAGATTTTGCTTATTACGGCCAGCAGGTTCCATCCATGCTCCTGTTCCTCGGCGTGCATCCGCCCGGGGCAGATCCGGCACAGTGGGCTGCTAACCACTCGCCGCGTTTCAATCCCGATGAAGCAGCCTTGCTGACAGGCGTACGCGCACTTGCCAGCGTGGCTGCGGACTATCTGACGGGCCACGCGGATTGACCCTGTCTGCGGCAGCGTGCAACAATTGCCGGCGTCCGCTGGCCGCAGTTTAGGAAATAAAGCATGGGGAATCCCTATTCCGTTTCATTGATTTTGCTGCCCGGCTTCTCGCTGTTCACGCTGGGAGCGGTGCGTGCCGCGTTTACCGCTGCCAATGAGGTGGAAGGAGAGGGCTTGTATCGGCTGCGCCAATTCAGCCCGGAAGGCGAAACGGCCTTGTCTCAATGTGGCCTGACGCTGCCGGCAGAGCCGCTGGCCGGCTTGAATCCTGAGCAGCCAGGCCTGTTGATGCTGATCGCGGACGAGCGCATCGACGAGCGTTTGAGCGAAGAGGCCAGCCACGAACTGGGGCAGCAGCTGTGCCGCCTTGGGAAGGACGGCGTCTGGATACTGGGCGCCAGCGGCACGGGGGCGCAGGTGCTGGCGCAATACGGGCTGCTCGACGGCTACAGGGCCGCGATCGATTGGCAGTTCCATGCGGAGGCGGTGCAGCGCTATCCCGATACGGTGTTCACGCCAAGCCTCTACGAACTTGACCGCAACCGCATCAGCGCCGGCGCGGGCGCGGCGGTGATCGATTTGCTCCTGCACTGGCTGGGCAAGCGCCATGGCAGCATGTTTGCCGCCGAGGTGGCGGGCGCGCTGGGGCTCGAAAGGCTGCGTGGCGGCGATGAGCGCCAGCCCGTGCCTGCGTCGGCACAGCCGGCCGTGGGTTCAACGCGGCTCAAGGATGCGCTGGAACTCATGGCGGCCAATCTGGCCGAGCCCCTGCCGGCGGAGGACATTGCGCAACTGGTCGGGGTATCGCGCCGCCAGCTCGAACGGCTGTTCCGCCAGCATCTCGATACCTTCCCGTCACGCTACTACCTGGAGTTGCGGCTCAAGCACGCGCGCCGCCAGTTGAAACAGACCACGCTATCGATACAGCAGGTGGGGCTGGCCTGCGGCTTTACGTCCGGCTCGCATTTTTCTACTACCTACCGTAACTATTTTGGCTGCACGCCACGGGAAGAGCGTGCCCGGCACACCATGCCGCTGGTCGAGACTTATAACGCCGGAGAGGAGATGGAATGAATCACCTGGACTACCTGCTACGTCCGGCAACTCTCGATGATCTCGACGTCATGGAGAAATTTGCCAGGGCTGCGACATTCGGCATCCGTACTCTGAAACCTGATCGCGAGCGGCTGGCGGCGCGCGTGGAGCGTTCGCTCAAAGCCTTCGCAGGCAGCGAAGCGCTGAACGGCGATGAAATCTACCACTTTGTGCTGGAGGATTTGCGGGCCGGGCGGGTAGTGGGCACCAGTGGCATCGTCGCCAGCGCGGCCTCGAACGGCCGCTTTTACTGCTACCGCAACGAGTTCCTGGCCCATGTGAGCGAGGAGCTGGGCATTACCAACCGTGAGCACACTTTACGCCTGTGTGAAGACCTGTCCAGGCACACCTTGCTCAGTTCCTTCTACATCGAGCCGGAATATGGCGAAACGCTGGCGCCGCAACTGCTGTCGCGCGGCCGGCTGCTCTTCATCCGCAATTACCCGCATCTGTTCGCGGAACGGATAGGGGCGGAAAATCCCGGCTTGTGCGATGACGAGGGCAATAGTCCCGTGTGGGACGCGCTGGGCCACCGCTTCTTCAAAATGCCCTTTCCCGAGGCAGAGCAGCGTACGGGCGGGCGCTCCAAGAGTTTTATTGCCGAGCTGATGCCGCGTATGCCGGTGTATGTGTCGCTGCTGACGAAGGACGCACAGTGGGCCCTGGGCCAGTTGCATCCGGATGCCGAACTGCCGTTCGGCATCCTGGTAGCGGAAGGCTTTGATGTGGATTCCTACGTGGACATCTTCGACGGTGGGCCGATCGCCGAGGCGGGTGTCGCGGCCTTACGCTCTGTGGTGTCGGCGCTCAATGTGGAGCTGCGGGGTGATGCCGGTGCAGGCGAGGCCTGCCTGGTCGCCAACATGGAGCGCGAACATTTCCGCGCCACGCTGACGCAGGGAGAATTCCTCGACGATACCCTGCAGATCCCGCGTCCGGCGATTGCGCGGCTCGGGCTGGCCGAAGGCGCACGCGCCTGTGCGGTGTGGGTGGACTGATCGACCTCTCAAGATCCTGTTGCGCAGGTTTCCAATGCGAGGTGCAGGCGAGGGTCGAGAACCAACGACTCTTGCTCCAGCCAAAGCTGTTTGCTCGCCAAATATTTGACGAGGGGAGGAGCGGTGCTCAAATCCATTTTCGATGGCCATGGACGCTTGAGCCGCGTGGGCTGAACGCAATCCAGCCAGAATTCTGGGACGAACCATGCCATGGTGGGATACCGATGCCGTAGCCTATGAAAGATCCGTACGCCATTTGGATCGAGATCGCCGAAATGAACGACAGGAACATCGGGTTTTAGTTGATTGAGCAAATGTTCTACAGTGCTGCTGTCCCAGCCCGGCACATGTGCGACGAGCCATCCGTCCAATGCCGGAAGATCGCGCCAGGCGCCTGCATTCTCCACTAACAACACCGCGCGAAGAGAACCTTCCAGCCTTAGGCCATCGAGAAAAGCCCTTTCTGGAATTGGTGCTTCACCCAGCGATTGGGCCAGTTCCCATAGATCCAGTACGTTTTGCGTAGTCCTAGCCATAAGCCCACGGGGCGGACGCAAACGTAGCACCCCATCGCGTGTGGTTTGCGTGCCTGCTAACGCGGTTTGCCGATGAAGTGTCAGATATGCTTTGGAATGGGGGGCCGTAAGTGCTGCTGCAGTACGGCGATTCAGTCGCACAGGCAGTGTTGGAAGCCGTCGGGCACGGTGGATATCTTCCAGTCTGACCCAACCGTCGGGGGTTGGGGGAATGCCAGCGGCAATAAGTTGCGCCAGCACGCTTTCCCAATCCGGCCAAACATGTCCGAGTAGCGCGACTAGTTCGGAGCGATGCGTTTCGACCAAGGCAATCTGGTTGCGTCGACCGGTTGCGCGCGTCCAAGGGAGGTCGGCAAGCGTATCATATGCTTCCGCCTGTGAGGCGCGGCGCTTAAGCGCCCTATGCACCAGCAGTTCGAGCAGAGCGATTTTTTGCGCGGGGCTTTGCCACATTAGTCTACTCCTCGTGTGCGACGACCGCTGACCAATACCTCCTCGTGTCCCTCGGCACTGATTCGCCGTACCAGGCGATAAGTCGTATTTCCCTCCGCACGCGCGACTTCCGGAGCAGCGATCATGAGCTGAAGCTCCAATGTTTGGCACAAATCGAACAAAGTACTGAGATTATCTGGTGATAGGCGATTGGCTTCATCCAGAAAGAGAAAACGAAGCGAGCCGTGAGCGCGTTTACCGCGTAGTAAGGTTGCGTCTCGCTCCCATTCGGTAAGGACCACCATCATTAATGCCGCACCCACACCTATGGCTTCACCAGTGGACAACCGCGTAGGGTTCGCTATTTCCCAATCCAAGCCAGATTTGCGTCGGATTTCGACTTGCAGATGCACATATTCGCGATAGTCGAGCAAGCGTTGTCCGCCTGATCGACCACCGCCGTAACGGCGGAAAATCTCCTCCAGTGCTTCATCGATTGGCATGTCGGCTTGAAACAACAGTTCCTGAGTTGCACCTTCTCGCAGTGCACGCAACACCTGCTCCATGCGTTCGACAGGGAGCATGCGCACCTGAATGCCATGAATACTACCGAAGCTCACCGCTTCCAGATTTTTGTTCAAGCGCGTGACCTGTCCTCGTGCTTTGCGTACCTGTACGTCGATGCCGCGTGCTACATCTTCGCTTGCGCCGCGCAGCTCGCTTTCCTGGCGGGCGAGGCGCTCATCGAGATCATCCAACTGATCGCGCAGCCGAACGAGCGCCTCACGTGGATCGTTGACCTCCGCGACCTGCGCCGGCAATCGGCGGCGCAGCCAATTTCGCACGGTCAGCCAGACCCCAAGGATGGCGTCAGCAAAACCGGCCTCACTGGTATCGCGCAGTGATTGTATTTCGGCCAGCAAAGTTTCTCCATCCCGAGCGCGGCGCAGGCGCTCCAACAGGACTTCCCGTTGAGTCTTCGCTGCCTGGACGAAGTTGATATGGCCGCGGATATCGGCAAGTTCATCTGGAATTCTTTGTAATAAATCACCTACGAGGCCATGTTCTCTTGTGCTGTCGAGTAAAATCACCCAGCGTTTGTGCGCGGGCTCTGCCTCCCGGCGTTCGTTGGAGAGTTTTTCATCTGATGTCGTGAAGTTCTGATCAGCGTCATCCAATTCTTTCTCTTGCCGTCCTTTCGCAGTCAACAGAGCAGCGTGTTGTGAGCCATGGGATTGAAGCTCTCTCTCCAATCGCGCGAGGTTGGCTGTCGCTGCCGTTAGCGTTTCCGTGGTCGGGTCTGGAACCGCTAGAACCCGTAGCCGCTCAATGGAGAGCTCCTGCTCGGCTTTGATACTTCTACATTTGCTTTCGGCCTGTAGAAAGCAAGCGCTCGCCTTCTCGAATAACTCATCGGCGTCGTTAGCGCTGACCTCTGCAGCTTGTTGCAAAGCTTGCGCTTCGTATAGCTGGCCAGTCAACGCTGGAATGAGCGCTTGCTCCGCGTCGAGCCGACGCGGTGCTTCTTCCCAGCCGAGTGCTTCCACGTTGCTGCGCAAATAATCGAGAGCTTCGATACCCGCATCGAGCCGTTCACGGTGGGATTCCAGCAGCGCGGCGTGTTCGTTCAAAGCCAGCACTTCTTCGTTCGATAAGGGAAGCTGCCGCAATTCGGCAAGCCCCGTCTCGAGGTGCAAGGCGTCCTCGGCATGGGCCACTACCCATCTTTCGGCATCGCGTGCTTGCACCTTCTCTGCCTCGAGAGTCTGCACCCGTTCGGCTTGGTTGGGAAGATCGAGTAGTGCCGCATCGGCGAGCAACACGCGCAGCTTGGCAATGCGTGGCTGAATTGTCTGCGCTGCATGGGCATGGTAGTTGGATGCACTACGTTGGCGGTCAATCTGGATCGCTGCGTCGGTGATAGCGTCCTGGATGAGGCGGATGGCCTCTGCTGGATCGCCTGCTAGCCAGAGGTCCAGTTCCGCAAGCAACATATCGCCATCGTTTCGCAGTTCCTCCAGTAGGCGGCGCTTTACCCTTGCAACATCCAGTTCATGTGATTTCACCTCGGCGCATGCCCGTAATTCCGCAGCTCGCCGCTCCCTGGCGCGCCGCCCAAGGCGTGGCTTGTCTGGGATCCTCGAGACTCGCAGGGCCACTCCTTCATGAATCAAGACATCCACCGCATACGATGGAGCGAGGGAGGAGGGAGGCTCTACGCGCAGAAGGTCGGCGTCGCGCGGTACCAGCAGCACGTCGGTTAATTCCTCACTCCTGTCGGCCACCGCCGCGGCGGCAACCATGGGATCGTCAACAATCAGCGCCTGGCTCAAAGGGCCCAATCTTGCTTCGATCAGCGCGGCTTCCTCAATAGCTGTCTCCTCAAAGCCGCTGGCTAGCAATTCAGCGCCGAGCTTATCCCTGAGCTGGAGGAGCGCCGGGGAGAAGGGGCCACCGGTGGTCAGCAAATCGCGTGCTTCCTGGATCAGTTTTTCCCTCATTTCACGCGCCAGCTCTTCGGTCTTGCATGCTTCGGCAAGCTGCACTGTCACGTGACGGCGAGCGGCGTCCAACCCGGCCCGATCGGCTACTGGTATGCCGAGTTGCTGCGACAGCCGCAAGGCTCGCGAGGCATGCTCTTGCCATAGTGGTTCCTGCACCAGCAGTTGGCGATGACGGGTGGTGTTTTCCTCGTGCTGGCGTTGCGCCGCATTCTGAGCTTCCCGGGCCACCCTTTCTTCGGCCTCATGCGTCGAACGCTCGGCCTCTGCGCTAAGGAGCTGGCCGCCAACGACTTCGGCTGCCGGTGCATCAGCTGGGAGTACTCCAAGCTCCATGGCTTGCTCGCGCGCGCGCGCCTGCCGTGTGTGCAGATGCTGTGCGTCGGCAAGTTCGCGTTCGATGCGGGGAAGCTGTGCAGTGACAGCCTCTGCTTGTCGATAGCGGCGCAGCGACTCGGCCGCGATCCCATGAGCATCATTGAAATCGAAGGTCATTTCGCGCAGCCGCTGTAAGGAGGCGACAAGCGTGGCAAACCGCGTCCGGTGTTCCTCTGCATCGGCCACAAGGCGCCTGGCTTCCCGTCGGTCCCGGTCGACGCGTTCGAGTTCGTTACGCGCGACCGCTAGATGGTTGGCGAATTGCTCTGGCCGTATTTCGTCTGCCTGCAGATGTGTTTCTGCTTCGCGCAGGTGCCGGGCGGCTTGACGAAAGGCGCCAGCCCGACGATGCAATTCTTCGATGCCCTGCTGAAGATCAGTCAACCCTTGGGATGCCCTGGTATAACCATCCCTACTGCGCTGTCGCTCCTCGCGGCAACGCAACTTGTTCGTTTCGGCATCGTAACGCGCTCTGTCCGCATCGCGTTTTTCGGTTTCAGCTGCAGAGTGGCGAGCGGTACATTGTTCTAGTGCCGGTAGGATATCTAAGGCGGCCTGCACTCTGGTCTGCCAATCCCGTGCAGCACTGAGTTCCTGATCCAGCCCAGCCTTGCGTATTTCGAGCAATAGAAGGCTGGCCGATGTCCTCTCGAGCGTGTTCCGCGCAGTTTCCAGCTCGAGGCTCGCACGTTCGTGCGCCATCTCTGCATCGGCGACCCTGCGCGAAAGTTCCTCTGCACGTTCGCGGGTGGCAAGGAAGGCGGCCGCAAACATAATTTGGCCAGCTGCAAAAACTCCGCCGATCTCCAGCTCTAGGCGACGGGATTCCTGTACTTCCACTCGGGTCCGCCGACAGGCGTCTAGATTGGCCCGCATCCGTTGCAATGTATCGGATAGTCCACTCTCTTCCCGCAACAGGAAAGAGCGCAATTCGGAGGTGAGCACGCGGGAAATGCCGCCAGTCATACTGGTCCGCAGCATTTCATTAAATTTATTTCGTTCCTCGTCCGTGCCCAGGCGCAAAGGCATTATTCCCTGGTCGAACAATGTAGCAAGATATTCGCGGGTTGAGGCGTAGCTCTGTAATCTTCCCCCGAGTCGGGCCGCATTCTGCCGCAGTTCAGTCAATTCTGGAACAGCCTCTGCACCCCCCTGGGCGATCAGCAGTAGATCCTGCAAACGAACACTTGCGTCAAGATTCCATACTATGAACGGTGTAGATTCGACGGTAGGGTCACCCTTGCGTTCCAGGTGCACACCTGCGATCAGCCGCCGAGTGCCCGCTAGCGAAAAATCGATCACCGCATAAGAAGGGCGTCCAGGCTCACCAAGACGCCCCCAGATACCCTTGTCGCCGCCAGTTGCGCCGGTCTCGCCGAGATTGGTGAATCGCAGGCGAGACATATCTGGTAGCAGGGTAAGGTAGGTGGCGATCATCACCGTAGTCTTGCCCGCACCGTTGGCACCTTCAAGTGCGGTCACATGCCGGTCAAGCAAATATCGTTCGTAAAAGACGCCCTTCCAATTGACCAGGGCTAGTGCTTCAGCACGGGTACGGGTCATGGCGGATTGTCCTCCTCATCGTCCTCGTCACCCTCTTGCTGTTCGCTAACCTCTCCCAACGATACCTCGCCGCGTACTACCAGCTGCTGCAAGGCTTGGCCCAGATCGGTAAGTGCGCGCACCGGTTCGGCAAAACGCATGAGTGCTGGCCGCAGACGTAGCTGACCGGTATCAACGATATCGACGAATCCAAGCCCGTCGAGTCTGCGCAATGCTTCATCAACCTTGTTGCGGACGATTTCGGCCGCAACGCGCTCGTCGTACCTGCCGCGCCTCCGCGGATTCAAGGTACGGACCAGGATGTCGGTACCCAATAGTCCAGAGATGCGCTGCAACAGGACTTCGCGCGTGATAACACCGCTGCGCTGCAAAGTCGCCGGATCAAGATACAGCAGCGCTAAAACCTGCCCGACTAACATTTCGCCGTTCGACAGGCGACGGTTCCCAAGGCGATCGCCGGATGGCAAGAGATAGAAAAAGCCGTCGCTCTGGTGTATCAACTCGCTGCTGAAGCGCCGATAAAAAGGTTCCAGCAAGGGTTGGGCTTCAGCCAGATAGTCATAGGCCTCACCGTCATCGCGCCCGATGTGACGGCCTTGTCGCAACATTAAATCTACTTCGGGATAACGCTCATCGGCGATAGCGCTGTCCAACGATCCAAACATGGTGTCACGCATTTGAGCCCCCCGCTGGTTCGGTAAGCCAGTCTTCGATTTCAAGTCGTTCGGAAACGGTGCGCCAGGGCCGTTCGCACCTGGTTCGAATTTTTGCGTGACGGGCCAGTGCATCTGCGATACGGCCTGTAGCAATGTAATGCATTTCAGCGGGCAGGGTGCCCAATATTTGCTTCGTTACCTGCGCCAAAGTATCGACGGACTCATGCAACGCCCGTGCGACCAGCGCATCGATATTGGCCAGTTCAGTATCGGGGAGCACCCACGTCGGCTCTGCTTCCCGATTTGCCTGAGGTCGCGCGACAGAAGGGCGCTGAACGCGCACCTCGAGTGGGCGCAGCAAGCAAATTGGGCCTGCATAGGCTGCCAGCAAATGGAAGGGTTGACCAGGCCATGCTCCTATCTGATCGCGTAGCCGCTGGCTCAGCGCTCGGTCCGGGTCCAGGCGGACAACATCTCGCAGATAGCGATGGACATATTGGTAGTAGTCTGACCAGGCCCGTTGGCGTGCGCCACCCCACGCCGCAATCTTGTCGACATGCTCAATAACGCGTTGCGCAGATTCCTCTGCCTCGATATTCGCTGCTGTGGATGCCAGCGTCTGGAGATCCTGAAGTAAGGCGACGAAATGGTTCGTGTCGCGCAAGAGAATTTCGTTGAGCTCACGGAGCGTATTGGTTGTGGTATCCAGCAAGATTTGGCTTCGTTCGACCGCGTTGAACCAATCGGTCGTTAGCAGCGTCGCGATTTCAGCTTGTATCTCTTCTTGCTGGGAATCAAGCCCTCGTTGCCGGCGCTCGATCCCCGCAACCAGGTCTCCAACAGTGACTCGAAGCGGTGCCACCACCTGCTTGTGCCAGCCTGCGTCGTCGCCCACTTTCCTCGCTGAAGCTAGTATTTCGGCTAGTTGGGCGCGCAAAGTGCCGGTTAGCAGAGTGAGGCTCTCCCGTGTCAAGGCCTCATCAGCCAGAAAATATTCGACTATCGCCGCTGCAAGCCGCGTTAAGGCATACTCGCCGGATCGTACGATTCCAGCGCCATCGACGCGGGCAAGCATCCGTTGTTCGCGTAACCTCTGAATCGCGTGAGTTGCCCGCTTGCGTGGATTCTCTGCTTCGGGTTCGACAATATCGCAAATCTGTTCAAATTGGTCGACTAGCAAATCCTCTTCGAAGGAAGCGAGCCCGGCGTGATCTGCACGCAGATACAGGCCGGCGAGAAAGCAAAGATCCGCTGTTTTCAGCTCAAGAGTGACCTGGTCACGCACGAGCGAGGCGAGGAGACGGTTCGAATCGATGTTCGGCATATTTGAAACTATACGTGATTGGAGGAAGTGAATTCTCGCTAATTCTCACCCTCGTTCAAGAAGGATCGGGTATGGAAGTTCTCCGGATCGGGGCCCCTTTGTCTTCTAAGATTGTAAAAGCGGTTTGGAGAAAGCTGGGGGGAGCCGGACCAAGAAGTTGAACAAGTCCTCTGGCCGATTTTCACGGCACGTAGCGGATGACGACGTCCGTGATGCCGCCATCCGAGCGCATGGGAACCGTCACGTAGTAGTTCGGCGTGCCGTTTACTGCCGCCGTGTAGCCGCGGCGATAGTTCTTCGTCTTGAGATTCGCCGGGTTGATCTGCGCAATGCCTTCGAAGCGGGCTGCCTGCATTGATTCTGCGGGCATCTCGCCGCCGGTCAGCGACGCAGGCGGCCCATCTTCCGTGCTCAGGTAGATCGGTGCCGGATACGCGCCTTGCGTGCTGGTCTCAACCTCGATCTGGGTCGCGGCGAACGGCCCGTAGCGGCAGGACTCGAAGCCCGGTACGACGGATTCGCCGCCGCCGGTGGCCGGATCGCAGTTGGTGGTGACCACCGTCGGCGTGCGGTTCACACCGGCGCGCAGCGGGCCAATCCCGTCCGGGTCGGTCTCCCAGCTGAAGTCTCCCTGACCCGGATCGTTCGGCTGGTCGTCGAAGCGCGTGAGCAGGATCTTGCGCTCGCCGTTTCCATATTCGAAGATGACGGCGCCATCCTGATACAGGCCGTTCGAGCCGTAGAACTGCGACTTCTTGTCGCCCTGATTCTGGTGCACCACGTGCACGCCGTAGCCGGTGTTATAGGGCTGGCCGAAGGCGTAGATCTTGACCACGCCGTTAAACAGGGCGTCCCATTGCGGCATGGTGTAGAGATTGGGATCGCCGGTCGGCGTGGCCTTGATATAGGACCAGGCCGAGCGCATGTCCGCCAGCAGGCCGGGATGGCGCAGATAGTCCATCGCCCCTTGCGCCGGATTGCCGCCGGTGCCGTTCATCGTGACGGCGTGGTAGCCGTTGGCGGAGCCGATCACGGGGCCATACAGCTGCGGATTGTCGATATCGACCACGCGCTGCGGGAAGGAGTAGAGATGGCCTTTCTTCACATCGATGACGGCTTCGTACTGGATGCCGGGCGCCGTCTCGATACGGAAGTGGTAGTGCAGGAACTTGCCTTGCTGGTCCAGCGGTTCCAGGTAGTTCGAGCCGGGCACGAAGGTGCCTGTTACGTAGCCATAAGTGGGGAGGGCGGCGTTGGCAGTGGCAGCGCTCAGCGACGCGGCGCCGATCAGCGCGGCCTGCAGCAGCAGACGGTATTGCATGGGTGACTCCTTCGTGGTTGGGGAGGCGCCAAGTTAGCACCGCAGCACGGCGGATTTCGTCATCGAATTTGTAGGAAGTTTCACTGCATTTGTATGCTGCGCCGCTTGCAATTCGCTAGGTATTGCAACGGCGGCCATTGCGTCGATTTGCGGCCGTGAGAATTGAATAGATTCGGCGGCATTGCACCTTGTTCTCCGGCTTGTCATAATGCGCGCCAAGAGCTGTCCCGACTAATGAACAGGAGTTAGCAGTGACTCAGCAGGATCTGTTTGGCGATGTCTCGCCTTCCCCGCAGCCTGGCCCTCCGGCTTCAGCGCAGCGCTATTCCTGGTTCTTCGCCGTGCGCCCGGGTGAGGCGGATGCCGCACGCATCGATACGCTGGCGGACGCGCTGCTGGCTTCCCATGGTGTTGCAGGCTATCGCGTCGGCGCTGCGCGCCTGCATATCACGCTGGAGGAAGTCGCTCCGGAGCTGGTGGATGCAGCATGCCGGGCGGCGGATACTGTGCGTCTGCCGGCCTTCGATGTCCGTTTTGATACGGCCATGACCTTCGGCTCCGGCGGCCCCTTCGTGCTGCTGGGCGCGAAAGAGACGGATGGACTGGATGCTTTGCGCGAGCTGCGCACGGTGCTGGGCTGCGCCATGGCGGATCGTGGTTTCAGGCCGCAGCGCAGCTTCGAACCGCATATGACGCTCTGCTACGACTCACGCAGCCGGGTGGCCCGCGTGGCGATTGAACCCGTGACTTTCCGGGCTACCGAATTCGCCCTCGTCAAAAGCCATCTCGGCCAATCACGCCACGAGGTGCTGCGCACCTGGCCACTCGTCGGCTAAGGTTAATACGGCTCGAAGGCGATGTGCGCCTTGCGCAGTTGGGTGACGATCAGCTCCTTCCACGGACCCTCTGGGGACCAGACCCGAGCCACCGCCTCGTAAGCCCGTTCCGGCGCTTCGTGCAGAACGGTGGTGCGGTACAGGAAGGTCATCGTCGATGCGCGCATATTCACCTGGCAGTGCACCAGCACCTTCCCATCCCTGAAGCGCTTCATCGCTTCCACGAACTGTTCGAAGTCCGCCTGCGTCGGCTTGCCGAAGGGGATAGGGATGTTGACGAACGCCAGTCCCTGGCGCTGCACGATTTCCCTTTCCTCGGGAATGGCATCGCCGACCGTCGGTGGTGCGAGGTAAATCACCGCTTTGAATCCCTGCTCAGCCAGATGCGCCAGCGACTCGGCGGTCGGCTGGCCCGAGGTCACGATGCTGGCCGAGATGGGGACGACGTTGGGCGCTTGCAGGGCAGGACCTTCTGCGTGCGCGCAAGCCGTGAACGCATTCAGCGCAAGCGCAACGGCTGCAATGATCTTAAGGGATGGCATCGGAATTAGATGATTTGAACGATGAGCCATCATAGCGGTACAGCAGGGTCTTACCAAACTTTGCCGGAGTTCAGGGCGCTTGGTGCCGGTAAATGCTAGTATCAAAATACTGACCATGGGCGAAATCATGAAGCCATCTGTCGCATTTCAAATTCATCGTGATGCGATCCGCCGGATCGTTGAGCGCCATCGAGCCTGCAATGCCAGAGTATTCGGTTCTGTCGCTCAAGGTTGTGACACAGAAGGTAGCGATCTGGATCTGCTCGTCGACCCAAGCGCCGAGACTACCTTATTCGATATTGGTGCGATCAGGCAAGAGCTTCTTGAATTGCTAGGGGTGCCGGTCGATGTTCTGACACCGAAAGCACTACCTGAGCATTTCCGGACCGCTATCCTAGTGGAAGCGGTCCATGTTTGAGTGACAGTGGGGCGCCAATTAGTGGAGCCGGCCTCCCTACTTGGATGCGCCTCGGGAAAGCCGTTCGATGAGCTCGAACACCGCCATCCCGCCCAGCATGGCCGCCACAAAGATGGCTGGCTTGATGCCGGCGAAGAGCAGCGAGGCGAGGGCGGGGCCGGGGCAGAAGCCGGCCAGGCCCCAGCCGGCGCCGAACACGGTGGCGCCAAATATCAGCCTGCGGTCAATCTGGCTCGCGGTGGGCAGGCGCATGGGGTCGCCCAGCAGCGAGCATTCGCGCTTGCGGGCGAAGCGGAAGCCGATGAAACCTGCTGCGACCGCGCCGCCCATCACGAACAATAGCGATGGATTCCAGTGCCCCGCCAGGTCGAGAAAGCCGAGCACCCTGGCCGGATCGGCCATGCCGGAAACGATCAGGCCGATGCCGAACAGCAGTCCCGCGATCAGCGCCATCAGAATTTGCATTGCCGTCTCCTCAGCCAATCACATGGCGCAGCACGTACACCGTCAGGAAGCCTGCCAGCACAAAGGTTGCGGTGGCAGCCATTGAGCGCGGCGAGCGGCGGGCGATGCCGCATACGCCATGGCCGCTGGTGCAGCCGGACCCGTAACGGGTGCCGATGCCTACCAGCAGGCCGGAGGCGACCAGCGTGCCCGTGCCGGCCTCGATATGCACCGCAGGCAGCGTGGCCGCGATGCCGTAAGCAAGCGGCGCGCCGATCAGGCCCGCGAGAAACGCGAGCCGCCACGCGAGGTCGCCGCGTACGGGCCGCAGCAGACCGCCAAGAATGCCGCTGATGCCGGCCACCCGGCCGTTAAACAGCACGAAGAGCGCGGCGCCGAGGCCGATCAGCAGGCCGCCTGCGAGCGACTCCCATGGCGCAAAGGCTGCCCAGTCAATGGTCATTTTGCTTCTCCCTGCGGTGTGCAAAACAGTTCGTGAAGAACGGTCATCACGGCCAGCGCTTCCTTGCTCGCCATCGAGTAGTAAATCTGCTTGCCTTCGCGCCGTGTGCTCACCAGCTCTTCTTCGCGCAGCACGCCAAGCTGCTGGGACAGCGTGGGCTGCTGGATGTTGAGCAGGGCTTCGAGCTCGCTAACGCAATATTCCCCCTGGGTGAGCTGGCACAGCAGCAGCAGGCGGTCCGGATTGCCCAGTACTTTCAGCAGGCCGCAGGCGCGCGCTGCCGAGGTTTGCATTGCTTCGAGGTCAAGTGGTTGCTGCATTGGGTAGCGCTATAGTCAATTTATAGCGAAATAATATATTAAAAATGAGAATGTTGAAAGCCGCATGGATACTGGGTTCCCGCGCATCGTGTTGCCAATCCGCCGCAGATTGCTGTTGTCGCGCTGTGTAAAGATGTTTCCGTATGGTATCTTTTGCGAATGAGAGCCACCGCTACAGGTAGCCCGGAAAACAACGCGAGGATAGAGTGAAACTCAAACATAAAATGGCCCTGTGTATGGGCTTGGTATTTTTCCTGTTTACGGTCGCCCTGGGCATGGCGATTACCGGCATGCAGAACGCCACCGTAAAATTCGATACCTTCATCCAGCAGGACCAGGCTTTCCTCGGCGAGACCAACACCTTGTACGCACAGGGGCTGCAGATGGGGCAGGCGCTGCGCAATGTGATTCTGGCGCCCGCTAACAAGCAGGGCTACAAGAACCTGTCCGACGCGCGCGATGCCTTCCGCAAAGCGCTGCCCAAGGCGCTGGAACTGGCAAAGGCCAACCCCAAGGAGGCGGCGGTGTTGGCGAAGATTCGGGAGCAGCATGCCGAACAGGCCGAGCTGCAGGAGAAGATCGTTGCGCTGGCCAAGGAAGACCAGGCGGCAGCCATCGAGCTGCTGAATGCGAAAGAAACGCCGCTGTGGCGCCAGATCCGGGGCGCGCTGCTTGGCCTGATCAAGGAAAAGAATGCTGCCGTCGATGCGAGCAAGGTTGAACTGGCCGCAACCACCCAGCGCATGCTGGTGCTTAGCCTGATGTTTGGTGCAGGCGCACTGGTGATCGGCGCCGGCGTGGCCTTCTGGCTGACCCGCAATGTAATGCGCCAGCTGGGCGGCGAACCTGATTATGCGGCGTCCATCGCCGGCTCCATTGCAGCGGGCGACCTCACCGCGCCGATCGATGTGGACGACGAGTCCAACACCGGCAGCCTGATGTTCGCCATGCGCAAGATGCAGGACAGCCTGGCGAACCTGGTGCAGCAGGTGCGCGACGGCACGGATGCCATCACCACGGCCTCCGTTGAAATCGCGACCGGCAACCTGGACCTGTCCGCCCGCACCGAGGAGCAGGCGGGCTCGCTGGAAGAGACGGCCGCTTCGATGGAGGAATTGACCTCCACCGTGCAGCAGAACGGCGAAAGCGTGCGACATGCCAATGAGCTGGCGGCCAAGGCATCGGAGGTGGCGGTGAAAGGCGGCGAGGTGGTGCGCGAAGTGGTGGGCACCATGGGTTCCATTAACGATTCGGCGAAGCGCATTGTGGACATCATCTCCGTGATCGATGGCATCGCCTTCCAGACCAATATCCTGGCCCTTAATGCCGCCGTGGAAGCGGCGCGTGCGGGCGAGCAGGGACGCGGCTTTGCCGTGGTGGCCTCCGAAGTGCGCAACCTGGCGCAGCGCAGCGCGGCTGCCGCGAAAGAGATCAAGGCCCTGATCGGCGATTCCGTCGACAAGGTAGATGCGGGCAGCAAGCTGGTAGATACCGCCGGCGCCACCATGAGCGAGGTGGTGGCGAGCGTGAAGCGCGTTACCGACATCATGGCCGAAATCAGCAACGCGGGCCAGGAGCAGGCTGCGGGCATTGCCCAGGTCAACCAGGCGATTACGCAGATGGACAGCGTGACGCAGCAGAACGCGGCGTTGGTGGAGCAGGCGGCGGCCGCCGCCGATTCCATGCAGTCGCAAGCGCAGCAGTTGCTGGCTGTCGTCGGCACCTTCAAGCTGGCGGGCGCGCACCGCGCACCGGCGCTTGCCGCCGCAGCACCGCGCGCGCGACCGTCCCACGGCAAGGTCGTGGCGCTGGTGCGCTGAACACTTTGCCCGAAGGCCGCGGCGCGACGTCTACGCCCGGCCTGCACTGCAGGGCCGATTTTCGCAGTGCTACAATCGGTGCTTTCCAAATTCCGGTCCCGCGCCGGCGAAGCCCATTTCCATGCACCTGACCATTCCCATGCTGCTGCTCTGTGCCGCTTGCACGGCCCTGACGGGCTGCGGCACGCTGAGCACGGCAGCGAAGCTGGAAGACGGCGCCGGCGCGGAAGCAGGGCGCTTGTGGGACCGCTGGATCGAGAAGAAAGGCGATATCGCCGCCACCGTGACCTGGGAGCGCAAGGTCGAACCCGGCGTAACGGTAAAGGAAGTGGAAGAAGCGCTGGCCAGCGTGGCGGCCGAGGACAATGTGAAGGAAGTCGGCATGCTGCCGCTGTCGAGCGAGCTGGCTGCGCGCAGCGGCAAGCCGCAGCGCTTCCTGAAAGTGTATTCCTACTGCGATCCCGAAACGGCGCGGCTGATGGTCGATTTCAGTCCGCACATGGCGGCCTTCCTGCCATGCCGCATCGTGCTGCTGGAAAAAGAGGATGGGCTGTGGCTTTATACCCTCAATATGGACATGCTGATTCACATGGGCCGCAAGCTGCCGCCCGAGCTGCGCGACGCAGCACTGCAGATGCGCGCGACCATCGCCAGGATGCTTGAACGCGGCGCGCGCGGCGAATTCTGATCCGCTTTTTTGCTTGACAGGGCCCCCGTTCGGTCTGCAATATTCGCGTATAGTTATATGATCAATTACTCCGTGAAGGCGAAGATGGCGCTCTGGCGACGGCTCTGGATTCTCTTGCTTGCACTGTCCGGCATGGCGCAGGCGGCGCCGCTCGTGCTGGAGCCGGTGCAGGTGTCGAAACATGTGTGGTTCTTCCAGGGCAGTGCGGGCATGGCGAGCCAGGCCAACAAGGGCTTCATGTCCAATGCAGGCTTCGTGGTCACGGCTGACGGCGTAGTGGTGTTCGATGCGCTGGCCACACCGGCGCTGGGTGAAGCCATGGCCGATGCCATCCGTAAGGTGACGAAGCAGCCGATTCGCCGCGTGATCGTAAGCCACTACCACGCCGACCATTTCTACGGCCTGCAGGCACTGAAGAAGCAGGGCGCGCAGGTTTGGGCGCACGAGAAGGCACGTGCCACGCTGGAATCGGACGATACCAAACGCCGCTTCGAGCAGCGCGTCAGCGACCTCGCGCCGTGGGTGAACCGCGATACGAAGCTGGTGCCGGCCGACCGCTGGCTGGCGCTGCCGCGCGGCGGCGAAGAGCGCTTTACCATGGGCGGCCTGCATTTCCGCGTGATCGATGCGAGCGGCGCCCATTCGCCGGAAGACATCATGCTGTATGTGGAAGAAGACCGCCTGCTGTTCGCGGGCGACCTGTTCGCCACCGGCCGCATTCCCTTCGTCGGCAACGCCGATAGCGCGCGCTGGCTGCTCACGCTGGAACAGATGCTTGCCACAAAGCCGGAGATTGTGATTCCCGGCCACGGCGCCAGCTCACGCACACCGGAACGCGATATGATGTTCACGCGCGAGTACCTGCAGTACCTGCGCAAGACGATGGGAGAGGCGGTAGCGAATATGGCGAGCTTCGATGAAGCTTATGCCGCCACCGACTGGAGCCGCTTCAAGGACTATCCGGCCTTCGAGCAGGCCAACCGCATCAACGCTTACGAAACCTATCTGCGCATAGAGCAGGAAAGCCTGGCCACGCAATAAGGAGACTGATATGAAATTCATCCGCACCATGCTGCTGGCCCTTCTGGCCTTTGCCACCTTCGGCGCCGCCGCGCAGCAGCGCGAAGAGAAGGTGGTGTACCACGTTACTGATTCCAGCCTGGCGACGACGGCCCTGAACAATATCCGCAACCACCTGAAGGCCAGCCCCAAGGTGAAGATTGTGGTGGTGACGAACGGCGCGGGCATCGATTTCCTGCTCGATGGCGCCAAGAACAGCAACGGCAACCCGTACGATGCGACCGTGGAAGAGCTCACGATGCGCAACAACGTTGAATTCAGGGTGTGTGCCAACACGCTGGAAGCGCGCCACATCGATAAAAGCAAGGTACTGCCGGACGCGAAGATCGTGCCCTCCGGCGTGGCGGAAGCCGCGCGGCTGCAGTTCGAAGGCTACGCCTACCTCAAGCCCTGAGCGGGCCATTATTCAACACATCAAAGTACAAGTATGGATTCGGAAAACAGCATGGACATGGACCCGCTCTTCGAAGAGGTCTCGCATTATTTCGCATTGCTGTCGCAGCCCACGCGCCTGAAGATTCTCTATGCCGTCTGCAACGGCGAGCGGTCGGTGAACGACATCGTGGCCCAGGTTGAATCGACCCAGGCCAATGTATCGCGCCAGATCAACATGCTGTACCGGGCCAAGATACTGGCGCGCCGCAAGGAAGGTGCGCAGGTGTATTACCGCATCGCGGACCACGGCACCATTGAACTGTGCAAGTCTGTATGCGGCCGTTTCGCCACCCAGATGGGGCATGAAGTGCCCGGTGTGACTGTCCCGGCCTGAGCTTGTCGCACAAGGGAGACAGATAAAAAACGATTCTCTCTGGACAGATATGCGTTTATAGTTATATAGTCAAATATAGATAGCATTGGTGGAGACGCTGGATGAGAAACAACAATAAATCGGGACGCATCGTACGGGCGCCCGAGAATTTCGTGGCGCCGGAGCTGGCGCACGAGATCACCAAGGACGGCCTGAGCACCGAGCGGCGCGGCTTCCTGCGCAGGAGCTTCATGGCGGCCGGCGCGGCGCTGGCGGCGGGGGCGGCAGGGCGCGCGGCGGCGCAGGCAGTAGGCGATGGCGACCCCGCCATCCTGAACCTGCCGCAGCATTCACGCACCCTGGGCCAGGCGGTGGCCGCCAATCCTTACGGCCTGCCATCCAAATACGAAACCAATCTGCTGCGGCGCGAATCGCCGGGCCTCACGCGCGTGTCGCAGGCCTCGGTGTCCTTCACGCCGCTGCAAGGCTTGTTCGGCATCATCACGCCGAGCGGCCTGCACTTCGAACGCCACCACCAGGGCTGGCAGGACATCGATCCGGCCCAGCACCGCCTCATGATCAACGGCATGGTGAAGAACCCCAAGGTCTACACCATGGACGACCTGATGCGCATGCCCTCCGTATCGCGCATGCACTTCATCGAATGCGGCGCCAACACGGCGATGGAGTGGGGCAATGTGGCCGTGCCAACGGTGCAGTATTCGCACGGTATGCTGAGCTGCAGCGAATTTACCGGGGTGCCGCTGTCCGTGCTGCTGGAAGACTGCGGCTACGACAAGAAGAACGGCAAGTTTGTGCTGGCCGAAGGCGCGGACGGTTCCTCCATGACGCGCACCATCGACATTTCGCGTGCGCTGGACGACGTGATCGTTGCCTGGGGCATGAACGGCGAAATGCTGCGGCCCGAGAACGGCTATCCGCTGCGGCTCGTGGTGCCGGGCGTGCAGGGCGTTTCGTGGGTGAAGTGGCTGCGCCGTATTGAAGTGGGCGACCAGCCATGGGCCACCAAGGACGAGGCGATTCACTATATCGACGCGATGCCGGACGGTAGCTACCGCCAGTACACCTCGACCCAGGAATGCAAATCTGTGATCACCACGCCGTCCGGCGGCCAGCAGCTGCTGGACAAGGGCTTCTACAACATTACAGGCCTCGCCTGGTCCGGCCGCGGCAAGGTGAAGCGCGTGGACGTGTCGGTGGACGGCGGCCGCAACTGGCGCACCGCGCGCCTGGAAGGGCCGGTGCTGGGCAAATGCCTCACGCGCTTCAATATCGACTGGGTGTGGGACGGCGGCCCGTGCGTGCTGCAGTCGCGTGCCATCGATGACACGGGCTATGTGCAGCCGAAGATCAACGAGCTGCGTGCCGTGCGCGGAACGCGCTCCATCTATCACAACAACGCTATCCAGTCGTGGAAAGTTGCGGAAACGGGCGAGGTGTCGAATGTCCAGGTTTACTAAGCTGCTGTTCGCGCTGGCGGCACTGGCGTCCTTTGCCGGCGCCGCCCAGGCGCAGACCTTGACGAATGTCGGCCGTCCCGCCACCGCCAAGGAAATCGCGGCTTGGGATATCGATGTGCGCCCCGATTTCAAGGGCCTGCCGAAAGGCTCGGGCACCGTCAATGCGGGCATGGTGATCTGGGAGGGCAAGTGCGCCTCCTGCCACGGCACCTTCGGCGAGTCGAACGAGGTGTTCACTCCGATCATTGGCGGCACCACTGCCGAAGACGTGAAGACCGGCCGCGTGGCGGCACTGGCCACCAACCGCCAGCCGCAGCGCACCACCATGATGAAGGTGGCCACCGTGTCCACCTTGTGGGACTATGTGAACCGCGCCATGCCATGGACCGCGCCCAAGTCGCTCAGCACGGACGAGGTGTATTCCGTGGTGGCCTATATGCTGAACATGGCCGAGGTGGTGCCGGATGATTTCACGCTGTCGGACCAGAATATCGCCGAGGTGCAGAAGCGCATGCCGAACCGGAATGGCATGACTACCGCGCATGGCTTATGGGAGGTGAAGGGCAAGCCGGACGTAAAAAGCGTGGCCTGCATGAAGAACTGCGCGCCGACGGAGATGCATTCCACGCTGCCGGATGTGTCGCGCAATGCACACGGCAATATCGCGGAGCAGAACCGGACCTTCGGCGCCGTGCGCGGTGTGGATACGACAAAACCAGCAGCCACAGCAGCGCTCACGGCGCGCATCGCGGCGCCGCAGCCAGCGGCAACGCCTGCGGCCGCGCCGGCTGCCCGCGTAGCTGCGAACGCGCCCGCTGCCACGGCGGCTGGCACGGCGGCGCCCGCACGGGTCAACGCGCTGGCGCTGGCCCAGCAGAACGCTTGCCTCGGCTGCCACGGCCTGAAAGACAAGGTCGTGGGCCCCGGCTTCGCGCAGATCGCGGCGAAGTACAAGGGCGATGCCAAGGCCGCTGCTGCACTGGCGGCCAGAATCAAATCCGGTGGATCGGGCGTCTGGGGCCCGGTGCCTATGCCGCCCCAGTCCCAGTTGAAGGATGCAGACCTGCAGGCACTGGCAGGCTGGATTCTTAACGGTGCCAAGTAAGTTAAAAGAGGAGATGGAAATGAATCAGAATCGACGCGAGCTGTTGCGTATTGCAACGGTGATGGGCCTGGCGATCACGGCCGGCATTCTCAAGCCCGGCATGGCGCTGGCCGCCGACTGGAACACGGGCGGCTTCGATGCCAAGTCGCTGGACGAGGCACTGAAAGCGATTGGCGCATCCGGCGCGGCCATCAGCACCGATATCGTGGTGACCGGCCCGGATATCGCTGAAAATGGAGCCGTGGTGCCGGTGACTGTCACCAGCAATGCGGCGAAAACCGAATACATGGCCATCCTGGTTGAGAAGAACCCCAACCCGCTGTCGGCTGCCTTCACCATCCCTGAAGGGACGGAAGCGGCGATCGGCACGCGCGTGAAAATGGGCGGCACCTCCAACGTACACGCGCTGGTAAAGGCCGATGGCAAATGGCTGATCGCCAGCAAAGAGATCAAGGTCACCCTGGGCGGCTGCGGCGGCTGATGCTGCTGCGCTCCTTCGTTCAACCATATCAATCGAGGAATCAACATGGGTAACCCGATGCGCATTCGCGCCAGCGCAACTGGCGACGTCGTCGAAGTCAAAGTCCTGATGCGGCACGACATGGAAACCGGCCAGCGCAAGGACGCTTCCGGCAAGGCCATTCCGGCCCACTTCATCCAGAAGCTGGTGGCCAAGTGCAATGACAAAGTGGTGCTCGACAGCCTGATGGGCACGTCGGTATCGAAAGATCCCTTCCTGTCCTTCAAGTTCAAGGGCGGCAAGAAGGGCGACAAGATCAACGTAACCTGGCACGACAACCAGGGAGACAGCCGCAGCGACGACGCGGTGGTGTCCTGAACGCGATTGCGGCGCAGACCGCAGGACCACTTGGAGGAGACAAGATGAGACGCATGAGCAAAGTATTGGCTGGAGCCGCAGCTTGCGCTGCGACGGCGCTGGCGCTGGCCGCTGGCCAGAGCGACGAGATCGCAAAATACCGGGAGATGCTGGCAGACGGCAATCCCGCCGAGCTGTGGGAAATGCGCGGCGAAGAACTCTGGAAGCAGAAGGCGGGACCGAATAACGTGTCGCTGGAACAGTGCGACCTCGGCAAAGGGCCCGGCATCCTGAAGGGCGCCTACGCAGAGCTGCCGCGCTACTTCAAGGACACGAAGCAGGTGATGGACCTCGAACAGCGCCTGAAGCACTGCCGCATCACGCTGCAGGGACTGACGGCGGAGCAGGCTTCCGCCCAGCCTTTCAGCGCCACCGGCAAGGCGTCCGATATCGAGCCGATGGTGGCCTACCTCACGGCCCAGTCGCGCGGCATCAAGATGAATGTGCCAATGTCGCATCCCGAAGAAAAGCGCGCCTACGAAATCGGCAAGAAGCTGTTCTACTACCGTGGCGGCTCGCATGACTTCTCCTGCGCCAGCTGCCACAGCGCGGACCAGATGCGCATCCGCATGCAGGACCTGCCGAACCTGACCGTGAAGGCAGGCGCGCAGGCGGCTTACACCACCTGGCCCGCCTACCGCGTGTCGCAAGGTGAAGTGCGCACCATGCAGCACCGCCTGAACGACTGCTTCCGCCAGCAGCGCTTCCCCGAGCCGGTGTACGCATCCGAAGCCATTACGGCCGTGACCATGTTCCTGGCGCGCAGCGCCAACGGCGGCGTCTATCAGGGCCCCGCGCTCAAACGCTAAGGAGACAGACGATGAAACAGTTGAAGACCGTAATGGCGATCGCCGTCCTCCTGTGCGGAGGCTCGGCGGCAGCGGCAGATAAATACGCGGACCAGGCAGCAGCGCTGCTGAAATCCGATTTCAAATCGAAGGGTCCCGCCACGCTGGAGCGCGTGGTGGAGCAGGACGAAGCGCAGAAGGCCTGCAGCGCCGCCACTGCGCTGACGGCGAAGAAGGCGAAAGCGCTGGAGGAAGCCCAGCTCAAACTGGTGAAGTATCCGTCCGACGGCAAATACCTGGGCGACTGGAAGGCGGGCGAGAAAATCGCGCAGAGCGGCCGTGGCATGCAGTCCTCGGACAAGGTAGGCGATCCGAATGGCGGCAATTGCTACGCCTGCCACCAGGTGAGCAAGGAAGAGATCTCCTTCGGGAATATCGGTCCTACGCTGTACCAGTACGGCAAGCTGCGCGGCGACAGCGAAGCGATCCTGAAATACACCTGGGCCAAGCTATATAACGCGCAGGCCTTCAATGCCTGCTCGCGCATGCCGCGCTTCGGCCACAACGGCGTGCTGACCGAGCAGCAGATGAAAGACCTGATGGCGCTGCTGCTCGATCCGCAGTCGCCGGTTAACAAATAAGGGCAGCATCCATGGGTTTGAACCGCCGTGAATTCATGCAGGTCATGGGCATCGCCGCCGCGAGCGGCATGGTGCTCGATGCGCCCGAAGCGCTGGCCGCACCTTCCGCCGACAAGCTGTATGAGCTGCCGCGCTTCGGCAATGTGCACTTCCTGCACTTTACCGACTGCCACGCCCAGCTCAAGCCGGTGTATTTCCGCGAACCGAGCGTCAACCTGGGCGTAGGCGATGCGGTAGGCCGCATGCCGCACCTGGTTGGCGAACATCTGCTGAAAGTTGCCGGTATGCGTCCCGGCACGCGCGAGGCGCATGCATTCACCTGCCTGAACTTCGAGAAGGCTGCGGCAACGTACGGCAAGGTGGGCGGCTTCGCCCATCTTGCCACGCTGGTCAAACGCATGAAGGCGAGCCGTCCCGGCGCCTTGCTGCTGGACGGCGGCGATACCTGGCAGGGTTCCGCCACCGCGCTATGGACCAAGGGGCAGGACATGGTGGACGCCTGCCTGGCCCTTGGCGTGGACATCATGACGGCGCACTGGGAAATGACCCTGGGCGATGCGCGCGTGAAGGAAATCGTCGAGAAGGACTTCAAGGGCAAGGTTGATTTCGTCGCCCAGAACATCAAGAGCGCCGACTTTGGCGACCAGGTGTTTCCACCCTATGTGATCAAGGAAATGAACGGCGTGCCGGTGGCCGTCATCGGCCAGGCTTTCCCCTACACGCCCATCGCCAACCCGCGCTATTTCGTCCCCGAATGGACCTTCGGCATCCAGGACGACAATATGCAGAAGATGGTGGATGAAGCGCGCGGCAAGGGCGCCAAGGTGGTTGTGGTGCTGTCGCATAACGGCATGGATGTGGACCTCAAGATGGCCTCGCGCGTGCGCGGCATCGACGCCATCCTCGGCGGCCACACGCACGATGGCGTGCCACAGCCGGTTATCGTCTCCAATGCGGGCGGCAAAACGCTGGTGACGAATGCGGGATCGAACGGCAAATTCCTCGGCGTGCTCGATTTCGAGGTGCGCGACGGGAAGGTGTCGGACTTCCGCTACAAGCTGCTGCCCGTGTTCTCGCGCTTCCTCCCGGCGGACAAGGAGATGGATGCACTGATTACCCGCATCCGCGCCCCTTATGAAGCAAAGCTGGGCGAAAAGCTCGCCGTTACGGAGGGCACGCTTTACCGCCGCGGCAATTTCAACGGCACCTTCGACCAGCTGATTGTGGATGCGCTGATGGAAGCGAAGGGCGCCGAAATCGCCTTCTCGCCAGGCTTCCGCTGGGGCACTTCGCTGCTGCCGAACAGCCCGATCCTGATGGAGCAGCTGATGGACCAGACGGCCACCACCTATTCCTACAGCACGCTGACCGAGATGACTGGCGCCACCATTAAGACCGTGCTGGAAGACGTGGCGGATAACCTGTTCAATCCCGACCCTTACTACCAGCAGGGCGGCGACATGGTGCGCGTAGGCGGCATGAGCTACGCCATCGAGCCGGGTGCGAAGATGGGCGCGCGCATCCAGGACATGCGCCTGAATGGCAAGCCGATCGACGCCGATCGCAAATACAAGGTAGCCGGCTGGGCGCCGGTGGCCGAAGGCGCCAGCGGCGAACCGGTATGGGATGTGGTCGCGGGATGGCTGCGCAGCCACAAAACCGTGAGCCCGCGCAAACTCAATACGCCGCGCCTGATCGGCGTGCAGGGCAACCCGGGCATGCTTGCATGAACAGGCGCCGTTGTCTGAGCCGCATGCTGTGCGCCGCCACCTTGCTGGCGGCATGCGGCGCGCAGGCTGCGCCGGCCTTGCAGATGCTGCAGCGCTGGCAGGCCGATGGCAAGCAGGCGGCGGAACAGAACAAGCCTGTGGTGCTGTTCTTTACCCTGCCGGGATGCCGCTTCTGCGAGCAGGTTCGGCAGAGCTACATGCCCGGCCTGGTGGAGCGCGGCGACATCGTGCGCGAAATCGTCATCGACAGCCAGCGGCTCGTGACCGGCGTCGCCGGCGCCGCCACCCACAAGGCCTTCGCCCGCAAGGCGGGCGTCAAGGTTGCGCCGGTGGTGATTCTGGCTGATGCCTGCGGCCGTCCCTTGAGCGAGCCGATTGTGGGCGGCGATGTGGCGGGCCTTTACGGCGGCTATCTGGACAAGGCCTTCGAAGAAGCACAGCGCAAGCTGGCCGCCCGCCCGGCGGGCGAGCGCGGCTGCACCAGCTAAGCTTCACTCCAGCCCCACCGACTTCCTCAGGCTTGCATCCACCGGCGCGGCAGGCAGGAAGCGGCGCAGTTTGCTCAGCAGCGAAGCCTGGCCGAACGGCATGCGGCGCATACGCCAGCCGCCCAGCGCAGCCTCCACAATCGTCGCCGCGACCGAAGCGGGCAGCGGCGCCTTGTTGACGTTCTCCGCCAGCGCACGCGAAACGCGGCCCCGTTCATAGGCGTAGGCCGTGAACGTAGCTTTCGCCTGCGGCGAGTTGGCTTCCAGGCTGGTCTTCGTATAGGCCGGCGCCACCAGGGTGACGCGGATGCCGAACTGGCGCGCCTCATGGTCCAGCGATTCCGACAGTCCTTCCACGGCATGCTTGGATGCCGCATACAGCCCCATATACGGCGCGGGCAGGAAACCGAGCACCGAACTGACGTTGACGATGCGCCCGTCGCCGCGCGCCCGCATATGCGGCAGCACTGCCTGCGTGGTGCGCAGGATGCCGAATACATTCGTATCGAACAGCGCCGCCGCTTCGCTGAGACTTGTTTCCTCCACCGCGCCGATCAGGTTGACGCCCGCATTATTGACCAGCACATCGATGCGGCCTGCGTGGTCCATCACATGCTGGATGGCGCGCTGCACTGAAGCGTCGTCGCGCACGTCCATCTCGATCAGGTTGACGCCGGCGGGGGGCGCCGTGCTGCCGATGCTGCGCACGGTGCCGTAGACCTGGCACCCCCGCTTCGCGAATTGCTCCGCCGCGGCCCGGCCAATGCCGGACGACACGCCGGTAATCACCACCACAATGGTTGTTGACATGAGATAGCCTTTGAAAGATTAGCGTGGATTGATCTTGAACCAGATGGAATACATCGCCGGCAGGAACACCAGCGTGAGCACGGTGCCCGCGAAGGTGCCGCCGATCAGCGTATAGGCGAGGGTGCCCCAGAACACGGAACTGGTCAGCGGAATGAAGGCCAGGATGGCCGCCAGCGCGGTGAGGATCACAGGGCGCGAACGCTGGATGGTGGCCTCGACCAGCGCATGGTAGGGGTCCAGCCCGGCCTGTTCGTTGTGGTGAATTTGGCCGATCAGGATCAGCGTGTTGCGCATCAGGATGCCCGACAGCGCAATCAGTCCCACCAATGCGTTGATGCCGAAGGGCTGCTGGAACAGCAGCAGGGTTGGCACCACGCCGATCAGGCCCAATGGACTGGTGAGGAAGACCATGATCATGCCGGAGATTGAACGCACCTGGAAAATAATGAGCAGCAGGGTGGCGGCCAGCATGATGGGGAACAGGGGCAGCATTGCTGCCGTCGCCTTGCCGGATTCTTCGATGGCGCCTGCTTCTTCGATGCGGTAGCCCTCCGGCAGCTTGTCCACCAGCGGCTTGAACTGCTTCGTCAGCGCGCCCGATACGTCCGGCGGCTGCTGGCCTTCCGCGATGTCGCCGCGCACGGTGATGGTCGGCATGCGGTCGCGCCGGCGCATCACCGGTTCCTCCATCCGCACTTCAACTTTGCCCACTTGCGACAGGGGGATGCGCTGGCCACCGGCGCCGGTGAGCGTGAAGTCGCCGAGCCGCGCCGGATCGAGCCGGATCTCGCCGGCCGAGCGGGCTACCACCTGCACGGTGCGAATGTCTTCGCGCACGGCGGTCACGGGCACGCCGCTCAGCAGGAACTGCAGCTGCTGCGCCACGGTGCTGGAGCTCAGGCCCACGGCCTGCAGGCGGTCCTGCTGCAAGGTGAAGTGCAGCGCAGGCGTGCGCGTGCCCCAGTCGGTGTTCACGGTGCGCATGAGCGGGCTGGCTGCCATCGTCTGCTGCACTTCCGCCGCGATGCGGCGCAATTCATCCGGATTCGGCCCGGTTACGCGGTAGGCGACGGGGAAGGGCGAGTAGGGGCCGAACACCAACTGGGTGACGCGTACCCGCGCTTCGGACGCGAGACCGTCCGCAATGGCCTGGCGCAGGCGGTGCTTGAGGTCTTCGCGCTGATGCTGGTTCTCGGTGCGTACCACGATTTTGGCGAAGGAAGGGTCCGGCAGTTCCGGTCCCATGGCGAGGTAGAAGCGCGGCGCACCCTGGCCGATATAGGCGGTAACGATTTTGGCCTCGGGCTGTTTGGCCAGCCAGGCTTCCACTTTTTCTGCTGCCGCGCTGGTCTGCACGATGGAGGTCCCATACGGCATCTGCACCTCGACCAGCACTTCCGGGCGGTCCGAAATCGGGAAGAACTGCTTCTTCACGAGTGCCATGCCGAGCACCGACACCACGAACAGGCCGACCACGGAAGCCGCCACCAGCCACTTGCTTGCGATAACGCGCTTCAGCAGCTGGCGGAAGCGGTTGTAGCGCGGGGTGTCGTAGAGTGCATCGTGGCCGCCTGCCACTTCCTTCAGTTCCGGCAGCATCTTGACACCGAGGTAGGGCGTGAAGATTACGGCCACCACCCATGACGCGACCAGCGCAATGCCCACAATCCAGAACATATTGCTGGTGTATTCGCCTGCGGTGGAGCGGGCAAAACCATTTGGCATGAAGCCGACGGCCGTGACCAGCGTGCCCGCGAGCATGGGTGCCGCAGTGTGGCTCCAGGCGTAGGCTGATGCGGCGATGCGGCTATAGCCTTCTTCCATTTTCACCACCATCATTTCAATGGCGATAATGGCGTCGTCCACCAGCAGGCCGAGGCCAAGGATCAGGGAGCCCAGCGTGATGCGGTCGAAGTTCTTGCCGGTGGCGGACATCACCAGGAACACGGCGGCCAGTGTCAGCGGCACGGCGGCGGCAACCACGATGCCCACGCGCCAGCCCATGCTGACGAAGCACACCACCATTACCACCAGCAGCGCGGCAAAGAACTTGACCATGAATTCATTGACCGAGGCGGCGATGTTGACCGCCTGGTCGGTTACCTTGCTCAGGCCCATGCCCAGCGGCAGGCTGCCATTGATGGCTGCCACTTCCTTGTCCAGCGCCGTGCCGAGGTCGAGGCCATTCCAGCCGTCGCGCATCACAACGCCCAGCAGCAGGGCGGGCTCGCCGCCGTTGCGGATCATGAAGGTGGCCGGGTCTTCGTAGCCGCGGCTGACCGTGGCGACGTCCGACAGTTTCAGGGTGCGGCCCTGCGCCACCACCGGCGTGTCGCGGATGCGCTGCAGTTCATCGAAGGCGCCGTCCACACGGATGAAGACCTGCGGTCCCCTGGTTTCCACGGAGCCGGCCGGGGTGAGCACGTTCTGGCTATTGAGCGCGCCGAAAACCTCCTGCGGGCTGATGCCGAGGGTGGCCAGCCGGTCATGCGAGAACTCGATGAAGATGCGTTCGGATTGTTCGCCGATGATGTTCACCTTCTTCACGCCGGCCACGCGCAGCAGGCGCTGGCGCAGCGTTTCGGCGTCGCGCACCAGCAGGCGCTGCTCCTCGCCGCGCGCCTTCAGCGCGTACAGGGCGAAGGTCACATCCGCATACTCGTCGTTGACCATGGGGCCGATTACGCCGGACGGCAGGGTTGCCGCTTCATCCGAGATTTTCTTGCGGGCCTGGTAGAACTCCTGCTGCACTTCGGATGGCGGCGTGCTGTCCAGCAGCGTGAGCGTGGTAAAGGCCAGGCCGGGGCGGGTGTAGGTCTCGCTGCGGTCGTACCAGCGCAGTTCCTGCAGCCGCTTCTCGAGCTTTTCGGCGACCTGGTCCTGCATTTCCTGCGCGGTGGCGCCCGGCCAGGCGGTCACAATGGTCATTACCTTGACGGTGAAGGCCGGGTCTTCGGCCCGGCCCAGTTTGAAAAAGGAAACGACGCCGGCGACTGCGATCAGGCAAATCAGGAAGAGGGTAATGGCGCGTTCGCGCACCGCCAGTGCCGACAGGTTAAAACGGCTCTCGCTCATGGCCGCGCTCCGGCGCTTGCCACGGTCTGGTCCGCGATGCGCACCAGCTGGCCGTCGCGCAGCAGGTGGGCGCCAAGGGCAACCACGCGCTCGCCCTGTTTGAGCTGCTGTGCTGCCACTTGTGCATGGTCCTCACCCAGGCTCAGAACCGTCACCGGCCGCCAGCTCACCTTTGCCGGCGAGCCCTGGACGATCCATATGCCCGGCTGCTTGCCTGCGTCATAGAGGGCGCCCATCGGCACCGACCAGCCATCTTGCGCTACGGCGGGCGCTTCCGCGATCTGGATATTGACGGTAGCACCCAGGGGAGCCGCCGCCAGTTCGCCTTCCAATACATAGCGCGCTTCGAAGGTGCGCGTGAGGCGGTCGGCGCTGGCCGAGAGCTGCCTGAGGCGCGTGGGGGATGCAGCCCCTTCCTTGCCGAACAGCGTTGCCTTGCCGCCGGAACCCGGCGCAGGACGCAAGGTTTCCGGCAGCTGGATGACGGCTTCGCGCTGGCCTGCGTGCGCCACGCGCACCACCGGCTGGCCGGCACTCACGACCTGGCCGGGTTCTGCCAGCGTTTCCATCACCACGCCGTCGGCGTCGGCCAGCAGCTCCGTATAACGGCTGGCATTGCGGGCCACTTCCGCCTGCGCTTCGACCGCGCTGAGCTGGGCTTTGGCGGCATCCGCTGCCGCCCTGGCCTGGTCCAGGGCCGAAGCGGAGATGGCGCCGGTGCCTTGCAGCGCCTGGAAGCGCGCTGCGTCCTGCGCCGTTTGCAGCGCCCGTGCGCGGGCCGCGGCCACCGCTTCCTGCTGGGCATGGGCCGCAAGGCGCAGGTCGACGGGGTCGATGCGCATCAGCGCCTGGCCGCGCTTGACGGTTTGGCCGGCGTCTACCAGGCGTTCCTGCACCTTGCCGGCAATGCGGAAGCCCAGGTCGCTCTGGACCCGGGCAGCGACGGTGCCGGTAAATGTGCGTGAAGCGATTTCCGCCCGCTGAACGATGGCAGTCCGCACCAGCGGCGCCTCGTTGCGTGGATCGGTGTGAGTTTTGCTGCCGCATGCGGCCAGTGCCAATGGCAGGGCCGCGATGAGGGCGAACGTAGGAAGCTTAGGACGGAGCATGGGAATCCCGTGGAAACTGAACAGGATCCCATTTTGATACTAGTGACCAAATAAGTCAATGGTCACAAACAATTATCATCGCGATAAACTGCGCAGCACCAGGCTGGAAAGCTGGGATGGTGCATCCTCGGTGTAGTCGAAGCTGTACTGCAGCAGCAGTGGGTTGAAGTAGGGGCGCATCACCAGGTAGATGGCATTGGCCGCCTCGTCCAGCGGCGTTTTGCGCTCGAAATCGTCCGACTCGCGTCCCTGGCGCAGCACCTCCTGCAGCATGGAACGGATGCGTTCTTCGAACACTTCCACAGCGGCCCAGCGCCCGGTAGCGGCCGACGCCGCAATGTCGTACAGCTTGCGGTCTTCGAAGAACAGCCGGAGGCTGGATTCAACGATTACCTTGAACATACGGCGCAGCTTCTCGGGCGGCCGGTCCACGCTGTCGATGGCGGTGCGGACATCGGACTCAATCTCCTGCAGGCAGTTTCCGCAGATTAGCTCGCCAATCGCCTGCTTGGATTCGAAGAACTTATAGATATAGGCCTTGGAAAAGCCGATGGCCTTGGCCAGGTCCGACACGGTGGTTTTTTCATAGCCGTACAGGCGGAAATGCGCGGTGGCGGCGGAGATGATCTGGTCACGGACGTCGTGGTCGGCGGGGCCGCGGGCCGGGCCCGGGTTTGCTGTTGTTTTGCTCATATTCGATAGCTTACCTCGTGTTCAGCGAATTGTACAACGAGTGACTAAATCATGATATAGTCACTTCATCTCGACCATTTTTGGATGATTCCATGCTACTCAAACGACACCTCATCATGTCGGCCCTCGCCGCGCTTTCCGCCGGGTGCGCGGTGGGACCCGACTACGTGCGTCCCGACATTACCCTGCCGGCCCATTACCTGAACCAGGCTGCGGCGGCGCAGCGGCAGGCTGCCGTGAACGCGGACAACGCCAGCTGGTGGGAAGGCTTTGGCGATGCGCAGCTAAGCCGCCTCGTTACCCTGGCGCTGGCGCAGAACCTGGACCTGGCGCAGGCCACGGCACGCGTTGCGCAGGCGCGGGCCGGGCTCGGCGCGGCCAATGCCGCGCTGGTGCCCGTTGGCAGCGCCAGCGTGCAGGGTGCGCGCGCCTACCAGTCGGTGGAAACGCCGCAGGGCCGGATACTGAATGCGCAGCCGGGCTTCGACCGTTACGGCTCGTCGTATGAGGCGGGCATTGGCGCTGCCTGGGAGCTGGACGTCTTTGGCGGCTTGCGGCGTGGACGCGAAGCGGCGCTGGCCGACTATGAAGCGTCAACGGCGGGCGTGGCGGCCACACGCCTGGCTGTTGCAGCGCAAACTGCCGACATCTATATCAGCATCCGCGGCCTGCAGGCACGCCTCGATATCGTGCGGCGCCAGGTGCAGACGCAGGAAGCGCTGCTTGCCAAGGTGCGCCTGCTGCATGGGCAAGGGCTGGCCGCCGAGCTGCAGGTCAGCCAGGCCGAGGGCGCGCTGGCGCAGGTGAGGGCGGCGGTGCCCCTGCTTGAAACGGGACTGGACACCGCCATGAACGCGCTGGACGTGATGCTCGGCACGCCGCCCGGCACCCATCGTGAGGAATTGCAGAAGAGCGCCCCGATTCCACTGGCGCCACAGATTGCGGCTGCAGGTGCACCGGGCGATCTGCTGCGCCGGCGGCCCGACCTGATTGTGGCGGAACGCCGCCTCGCGGCGTCGAATGCACGCATCGGCGTGGCGATTGCCGAGTACTATCCGAAATTCTCCCTCAGTGGACTGGTGGGCAGCGCCACCTCGGTGAGCAGCGGCAACCTGTTCTCCAGCGGCGCCGAGCAGGCCAGCGCAGTGCTGGGCCTTCGGTGGCGGCTGTTTGACTTTGGCCGCATCGACGCGCAGATTGCGCTCGCCAGGGGGCAGGAGGCGGAGGCGCTCGCGGCCTACCGGCTGGCCGCGCTGCGCGCCACCGAAGACGTGGAGAATGCTTTCTCGGCGCTGCTCAAACGCGAGGACCAGGCGGGCACCCTGAGCCAGGGTGTGGATTCGCTGGGCAGGGCGCGCGAGTCCGCGAATGCTGCCTATCAAAAAGGCGTGGTGAGCCTGATTGAGGTGCTGCAGGCGGACGACAGCCTGCTGCGCGCGTCGGACATGCGCGTCCAGGCACAAACGGAATCCGCGCGCGCGGCGGTGGCGGCCTTCAAGGCGCTGGGCGGCGGCTGGCAGGGACGCAGATCGTAAGCGCCCCCGCCGGCTGCTTTATTTGCCGACGACCTTGATGATGCCGGGCGCCTTGCGTGACAGCTCGGCGTCGCCGCTCACGGAGAGGCGGCCGGCGCCATCGTTCCACTGCAGCTTCGCGAGCGTGCCCTTGCCTTTTTCGTAGTCGTAGGACACGCCGTCGTCGTCATACAGCGCGAACTCGCCATCCTTGCCCGGATAGACGCGGATTTCGGCGATGGCCTGTTTCGTTGCGGTGGACTGCACCTCGGCGCCCAGCGGCACCACGGAACCTGCGCGCACAAACACCGGGATCTGTTCGATCGGCGCGGCCACGCGGATCCAGCGTCCGCCTGGCACCTTCTCATTGGTCCAGAAGTTGTACCAGTCGCTGTCCGCCGGCAGATAGACCTCCTTCTCGGTCTGGCCCTGTTCCGTTACCGGGGCCACGAGGAAGGCCGGGCCGAACATGTACTGGGTGCCGATGTCGGCGACTTTCGGGTCGTTCGGGAAGTCCATCCACAGCGGCCGCATGAAGGGTGCGCCGCTGTCCCAGGTTGCCTTGGCCTGGCTGTAGATGTAAGGGATCAGCTGGTAGCGCAGGCGATTGAAGTTGGCCATGATGGTTTCGGCCTGCTTGCCGAAGGCCCAGATCTCGGCGTGCTTGCGGTCGCCGTGCAGGCGCAGCGTGGGCAGGAAGGTACCGTACTGGAACCAGCGCGTGTGCAGTTCCGGATAGTCGTGGTTCTCGCCCACGGTTTCTTCGGCGCCACTCGGATCGACCAGCGGTGGTTTGGTGGCCTTGCTGGTTTTCGGCAGCTTTTGCCAGCCGCCGATATCGTTGCCCCAGTAGGCGATGCCGGAAGCGGTCATGTTCAGGCCCGATGGCACCTGGCGAGCCAGCGCTTCCCAGGTCGGCTGGATATCCGAAGACCAGAACAGGGCGCCGCTGCGCTGCGAGCCGAGATAGGCGGCGCGCGACAGGATCAGGGCGCGTTTGTTCGGCTTCCACGCGCGCATGCCTTGCGCCACGCCTTCCACGTGCAGCAGCGGGAACAGGTTGCGGTAACGATCGCCGGAGCCGATGGAATAGAAGAAGCCTTCCGGCACCAGGTCCGGTTCGGTCTCGTCCAGCCACGGGTAGTCGAAGCCCTGCGCCAGGATATTGTCGCGCACGCGCTCCCAGAACCATTGCCGCGCCGCCGGATTGGTGGCGTCGATCAGCGCGCCGGTGCGGTCGTTGCGGAAGGGCAGGCCGTCTACCGTCTTGCCATCCTTGTCCTTCAGGAAGTAGCCCTTCGCATCCAGCTCATTGAAATAGCGGCCCGAAGTTTCAAAGCGTGGCCAGACCGAGATGATGGACTGCATGCCCATATCGTGCAGCTGCTTGTTCATGGCGGCTGGTGCAGGGTACTGCGCCGGGTCGATATCCAGCTGGCCCATGCGCGTCCAGTAGAACCAGTCCACCACCATGATATCGAGCGGATACTTCTTCTCGCGGTAGGTGTTCGCCACGCGCACGACTTCCTGCTGGCTCTCGTAGCGCGCCTTGGACTGGATCAGGCCAAAGGCTGCCTTGGGCGGGATCGGCGTTTTGCCGGTTACGCGCGCATAACCCGAATAAAGCTCTTCCGGCGTGCTGCCGGTGATGACGAAGAAGCTCACACGCTCGCCCACATTGGACTGGAAGGCCGTACGGCCGTTCACGCCGGCCACGAAGCGCGTTGCGGAAGGGTTGTCCCACACGATGCCGTAGCCCTTCGAGGACACCATGAAGGGCACGCAGACCGATTCGCCGGCCGGTGCGTCATACCAGTGCTTGCAGTCGATAACCTTGCCGCGCAGGTCCAGCGGGCCGGTCGATTCCTGGTTCTGGCCCATGCCGTAGTAATGCTCGTCCGCCGGAGCGCGGAAGCTGGCGCCGGCCTGGTAGGTCTTTTCCGTGTTCACGGTCTGCGGCGACAGCTCCCAGCCGCTCATATCGAGCACCAGTTCGCCCCTGGCATTGCGCACCTGCAGCGCCACCGGGGCCAGTTGCGAGGCAAAGTATTTTTCGCCCATGCTCGGCACGCGCGGCAGCGGGGCAGGCGCCACGCGCAGGTTCAGCGCAGGCGAAGCGAAGGTATCGCCATCCTTGCCGCTGCTGTGGCGGAAGGCCGCATTGTCCGCGTTCTTCGGCAGGATGCCGTAGCCCGGACCTTTCAGCGCTTCGGCCTTGTCGGCGGCAATGGTGATGTGGACCACGTTCGGCCCATAAGCCTCTACGGAAACCCAGGCGCCGTTGCGGTCCAGCGTGGCGATGGGCGCCGCCAGCGCCGGTAGCGTGATCATGGAAATCGCAAGGGCCAATGCCTCGCGCTTGTGGTGCAATGCCATTCTGTCTCCTTTGTTTATGTTGGCTTATCAGCTTAATGGTAGCGCAATCATAACCCGGCTTTGACAACTTGGTACAAATTTAAGCCCGATTGCCGGCAGGACCACTGGTGCATAATCATCGCTATCGATAGCTGTGAGCGTGATACCTGATGATTGAGAAAGAAAAATTTAAGCAAATGTTCGGTAAGGTATTTGCGGACTCTGGATTTGCGAAGAAGGGGCAGAGCTGGTTCTTGCGTGGTAGAGATGCCATCGTCGTCGTCAATCTTCAAAAATCCGATTTTGCCGATAAGTTTTACGTGAACATTGGTATTTGGTTGAGGGCGTTGGGGGAATCGGAGTTCCCCGCCGAGAATCATTGCCACATTCAAGTGCGGCTTGCCAATCTGTTCTCCGGGCAGGTGTCGCTGATCGATAAGGCATGTAGCCTGGAGTTTGCCGAACAATCTGATGTCGACGAACTTCAGACCATTTTGCGAGAACGGCTTGTACCCTTCTGCCAGCATTCGCTGACATTGGATGGCTTGCGGCAGAATGCAGAAGCCAGGCTCTTTGCTGGCGCCTTAGTCTTCAGACAGGCAGGAGAACTAATTAAGTCTGACTAATCAAATTTTTGGCGAAATGGCCGTTGAAGGCGGCATCCCATCAGGTTTGCTGTTGCAGAAAGCTCACTTTTCAATTTGCGCATGTTTCGCCGTATAATGATTGCACTGTTATGGGGAGCAATATGGCGAGCAGAAAAGCTGGCAGCAGCGCTGAACGGGACGGCAATCTGGGCGAGTCGCTGCGGCGCATCCGCAAGGAACGCGGCATGACGCTGATCGAGGCCGGAGAGAAAACCGGCATGCCGATGTCCACCATTTCCAAGATCGAAAATAACAAGATGTCGCTCAGCTACGACAAGCTGCTGCGCATCTGCAAGGCGCTGGAGGTGGATATCTCCCAGCTCTTTACCGGCACCCCCATGGCCGGAAAGCCTGCCATGCCTGCGTCCAGCGGGCGCCGAAGCATCAACCGGGCAGGCACGGGCTACGCGATCAACACGCCGAACTATTCGCATCTCTATCCCGCTGCCGATTTGCTGAACAAGCGCTCGGTGCCGATCTTCGCCGAGATCCATGCACGCTCGATCGAGGAATTTGGTGAGCTGATTCGCCATCCCGGTGAGGAGTTTGCGATTGTGCTGGAAGGTACGGTGGACCTGTACACCGACCTGTATGCGCCGGTGCGGCTGGATACGGGCGACTCTATCTATTTCGATAGCGGCATGGCGCACGCCTATATCAATGTCGGCGCTGGCAAATGCCGCGTGCTCTCGGTCTGTACCTCGGACGAACCAGGTTCGGAAGTCACCTATGCGGCGCTGGTGGATACCGCGCCGGCCGCCGCAGAGCGGGTGCTGCCTAAAGCGCCCAGGAAGACCGCGAAGAAGTAACCCTCCCTCCATTCACGACGCAAACAGCCCGGTCTCCCGGGCTGTTTGCGTTCGCCTGCGTTGTTGGCGTAACGCCGCATTTCCCAATTTTTTCAGAAACTTCTTGCGCTCGTGCGTGGCTTTCGCATATCTTTCAGTAAGTGAATAGTTTTCGCAAATAGAAAAATTTGAGACAGGCGTGAATCATATGAGCCATGAGAAGGCGGATTTTATTGTCATCGGGGCCGGTATTGGCGGTGCGTCGCTGGCCTACTGGCTGTCGCAGTCGGCGCGGGTGATTATGCTCGAGCGGGAGACGCAGCCTGGATATCACAGCACCGGCCGTTCCGCAGCACTGTTCATGGAGAGTTATGGACCTGCGCAGGTACGTGCGCTGACGCGTGCCAGCCTGGATTTCTTCAACAATCCGCCGGCGGGTTTTTGCGAGCACCCGCTGCTGTCGCCACGCGGCGCGTTCGTATTCGGTGGCATCGGTCAGGAGGCGGAACTGGATGCGCATGAGGCTTCGGTGCGCGAAACGTCCTCGCCCTGTGAGCGCCTCAGCGCTGCGGAAGCGGTGGAATTCCTGCCGGTGCTGCGGCGTGAACTGGTGATTGGCGGCGTGCTGGAAAAGGATGCAGCGGATATCGATGTGGACGCGCTGCTGCAGGGCTTCCTGCGTTCGGCCCGCAAGAATGGCAGCAGCACGGTGTTTGGCGTGGATATCACCAGTATCCAGCGCAGCGGCGGCGTATGGCAGGTCGACACGAACCAGGGGAGTTATCAGGCTCCGGTCGTGGTCAATGCAGCAGGCGCCTGGGCTGACCTGGTGGCGCAGATGGCTGGCGCCATGCCGGTTGGCCTGGTGCCGAAGCGACGCTCGGCTTTCATCTTCACGCCGCCCGAAGGCACGCCAAGCGCGCACTGGCCGCTGTTCCTCGATGTAACCCAGTCCTTTTATATCAAGCCGGATGCGGGCATGCTGCTTGGCTCGCCCTGCAATGAAGACCCGGTGCTGCCGCACGATGTGCAGGCGGAGGAACTGGATATCGCCATCGCCATAGACAACATCCAGCGCTTCACCACCCTGGAGATACGCCGCCCGAGCCATGTGTGGGCGGGGCTGCGCAGTTTTGTCGCGGACGGTGAATTGGTCGGCGGCTTCGATGGCCACCTGCCGGGCTTCTTCTGGGCCGCAGGGCAGGGCGGCTATGGCATCCAGTCCGCCCCGGCGGCCGGTAAATACTATGCCGACGTCCTGCTTGGCAAGGCGGCTGCTTCTGCCTACGCCGAATTCGGCTTCGATCCTGTCCGCATCAGTCCTGCACGTTTCCAGTCCTGATCATGCATATCTTTCTTGCCGCGCTGGCGCACGAGACCAACAGCTTTTCGCCGCTTCCGACGACGATGCGGTCGTTCGAGCAGGGCATTCTTTACCGTCCCGGCGGCGACGGCGAGGCTTTGAAGAAGGCGCTGGATTTCCCGGGCTATGGCTTTATCCGCGATGTCGCGCAGGAGCGGGGCGACGAGGTCACGCTCGGACTGTGCGCCTGGGCGCAGCCCGGCGGCCCGGCCTCGCGCCAGGTTTATGAGGCGCTGCGCGATGAGCTGCTGGCCCAGCTGGCGGCTGCGAAAAATGTGGACGCTGTCGCGCTGGTGCTGCACGGAGCGATGATTGCGCATGGCTACGACGATTGCGAAGGCGACCTGCTGGCGCGCGTGCGGCAGCAGGTAGGCCCGCGCGTTCCCGTCGGCGTGCTGCTGGACCTGCATGGCAACCTGACGCCGACGATGACGGCCAGCGGCGCCGTGCTGATCGCCTGTAAGGAGTATCCGCATACCGATTATCTGGAGCGCACGCGCGAGCTGCACGCCATTCTGGCCGATATGGCGCGCGGCGCCTGCAAGCCCGGCATTGTGACGCAGCGCGTGCCGATGCTGGGATTGTTCGGCACCGGCGAGCCGCCGATGCGCGCCTTCCTGGACCGCATCTTCACGCTGGAACGCAGCCCGGGCGTCCTGTCCATCTCGGTAATGCACGGCTTCCCGTGGTCGGACGCGGAGGCCACCGGTGCGGCAGTCATGGTGTACTTTGATACCGGCGTGCAGCCAGCGGCGGCGGCACAGGCCATCGCCACGCAGGTGGCAAAGGATTTCTTTGCGCTGCGCTGGCTGGGCAGCAAGAGCAGCCTGCCGGTGCGCGAAGCCGTGGCGAAGGCACTGGCTCCGCGTGCTGCCGGTGAGCTGGTTGTCATGGCGGATGGCTCGGATAACCCCGGTGGCGGAGCAGCTTGCGACAGCACCTTCATTCTGCGTGAGCTGATCGAGCGCCAGGCCGAAGGTGTGGCGCTGGGAATGATCTGGGACCCGCAAGCGGTTCAGCTGGCGCGGGACGCGGGCGTCGGCGCCGAGATCGCGCTGCGCATCGGCGGCAAGGTGGGCCCGGCTTCGGGTCAGCCGGTCGATGTGCTGGCAAAGGTGCTGGCGGTGCGCAGCGATGCGCACCAGCACGGCCTTGCGGGTAAATTTACCGAAGCGCTGGGTGAAGCGGTAGCGATTCGCGCGGGCGGCATCGATATTGTCCTGAATAGCAAGCGGCAGCAGGTGTTTTCGCCGGAGTGCTTTACCGAACTGGGTATCGACCTGTCGGCCAAACGCCTGGTGGTCGTTAAATCGACGCGGCATTTCCGCGCCTGCTTCGATCCGATCGCGGCGGAGACCATCTTCTGCGATGCGCCCGGCACCCTGAATAGCGATCTTGCGCGCCTTCCTTTCGTCCATCTGCGACGGCCAATCTGGCCGCTCGACGAGGTGAACGATTCCGCCATCTCCTGAAAGCTATCGATCATCATGCAGAAAAAAGACACCTGGTTTGGCCAGCCCAAAGGGCTCACCATCCTGTTCCTCACCGAGATGTGGGAGAAGTTCTCCTTCTTCGGCATGCGGGCGCTGCAAATCTATTACATGACCAAGGAGCTGCAGTTCAGCCAGGCCACGGCTTCGCTGATCTTCGGCACTTATGCGGCCAGTGTCTATCTGACGCCGATTTTCGGCGGCGTCATTGCAGACCGCTGGCTGGGGCGCAAGCGGGCGGTCATCATCGGCGGCCTGCTAATGGCGGTCGGCCATTTCATGATGACCTTCGAGTCCATGTTCTTTATTGCCATGGCCTTCATCGCATTAGGGAATGGCCTGTTCCTGCCGAATCTTCCGAGCCAGGTGCCGCTACTGTATCCGAAAGGCGATCCGCGCGCCGTATCTGCTTTTAATGTCTACTATGTCGGCGTGAACCTGGGAGGCTTCCTGGCGCCGCTGATCTGCGGCGCGCTGGGTGAGATCTATGGCTGGCACTATGGTTTCGGTGCGGCTGGCATCGGCATGTGCCTCGGGCTGCTGGTTTATGTATGGGGCGGGAAGTGGCTGCCGTCAGACCGGGAGGAGTCGCGCGGCACCACGCCGGGCGAAGGCTCCACCGGGCAGGGTAATATCTGGCTGCTATTGAGCGTCTGGTTCGCGGTGGTGCTGTTCCGCAGCGCCTACGAACAGACCGGAAATACCTTTGCAATCTGGGCCGATAACACGGTGGACCGGGTAGCGTTCGGCTGGCAGATTCCTGTTACGTGGTTCCAGTCCCTGAATCCAATGTTTGTGTTCCTGATCAGCCCATTGCTGGTGCAGATGTGGCTACGGCGGGAAGCGCGTGGCATCACAACGCCGGCCCTGACCCGCATGATGCGAGGCGCGGTAGGCGTGGGGGGCGCGTTCTGCCTGCTGGCCATTCTGATCACGTTCTCCTCCGGCGCGCCGAACTCGGTGAGCTGGCTCTGGATGGTCGGCTTCTTCGCAGTGTTCACGCTGGCCGAACTGCATATCCTGCCTGTGGGCCTCGGCCTGTTCGCTATCCTGGCGCCAAAACGCTTCGGGGCGACCACGATTGCCGCCTGGTTCTCCGCTTCGTTTGCGGGCAACTTCCTGTCCGGCGTGATCGGGACGGCCTGGGAATATGTCACGCCCGCGCAATTCTTCCTGATGATGGCGGCAGTCTGCTGCATTTCCGGTGTGCTGCTATCGCTGATCCAGAAGCGGCAGCAGCAGCCTGCAATGTCCGGCGTGCCGGCGCAATCCGATATGCAGGCGCCATGAATCATGCTGGTTGTACGCAACGCGGTCGAAAACGATCTGGAGCCGATTCTTGAGCTGGCGCGCGGCATAGGGCCGGGCATGACCACGCTGAAGCCGGACCGGGCCTCACTCCGGAATCGGCTGGGCATCGTGGCCGCTTCCTTCGCCGGCCAGGCGGCGGCGCACGAAGCGGATTATCTGTTCGTGCTGGAAGACCTGGAGCGGCGGCGCGTCTGCGGCGTTTCCGCCATCAAGGGCGCGGTGGGCGTCAACGAGCCGTTCTACAACTACCGTATCAGCACGTCCGTGCATTCGAGTGCGGACCCGCTGCGTGTGAACCGGGTGCAGTCCCTGCACCTTTGCCATGACCTTTCCGGTGCATCCGAACTGTGCTCGCTGTACCTGCATCCGGACTACCGGCAGGGCCTGAACGGCAAGCTGCTGTCCAAATCCCGCCTGCTGTTCATCGCCCAGTTCCCGCAGCTCTTCTCGCAAAAAATCTTCGCGGAGATGCGGGGCTACCTGAGCGAGGACGGCACGTCACCGTTCTGGGAGAGCGTGGGACGACACTTCTTCCACATGGATTTCCAGGAAGCCGATGACCGCTGCGGCATGGGCGACCGGCAGTTTATCGAGCTGCTTGTGCCAAGGCTGCCGCTGTACACGCACCTGCTGGGAGCGGAAGCGCGCGAAGCCATCGGGAAAACGCATCCCGAAACCGTTCCGGCACGCCGCCTGCTGGAGCAGGAAGGGCTGAGTTTCGACGGCTATATCGATATCTTCGATGCTGGCCCGGTGCTGCAGGCGAATGTGCGCGACCTGCGCGCCGTGCGGGAGAGCCGCCTGCAGGAGGCCAGAGTGGGGGAGCTCGGCGGCGGAACCGTTTCGCTGGTCGCCAGCACCGGGCGCCAGGCCTTCAGGGTGATTGCGGCGGAAGCCGATCCGCATGCAGCTGCTGCCAGCCTTCCTCCGTCAGCATTGGAGGCACTTGCTTGCGAAGCTGGGGCGCAAGTGCGCGTGCTGCCGATGTCGGCGCGGGTCAGCGCGCCGCGCTGACGATATCGCGCAGCCGGCGTTTGCCGGCTGATTTGCGCTCCTCGATGCAGGCCTTGCACTCGTAGCTCACACTGCTGCGCGAGAACACAAAAAATTCCCTGTCGAGCGGCCAGAACTCGTCGCAGCCGGCGCAGAACTGCTCCTCTCCCAGCTCCGTTTCCAGCATGCGCCGAAAGCCGCCCAGAACCCGTTTCCATGCCGGCAGGCTGTGTCGTTTTTCCATGTTGCGACCTCCGGCGTGAGTGGACTGGGAAGCTGAATCATCGCATAAATTTCTAAAATAGAAAATTATAGGACTTTTCGGGCTCGAAAACGCCTCCTGAGCCTGCTTTCGGCTGTTGTTGATCTTCCACAGCCGGCCACGCTGCCACACGGCATTCTCTCCTATGAAAGCGAGGAAGATCGGCGATGTTTTCCGAAAATGCAAACGAATGAATATTTTTTCTTATTGGATAATTCTGGAAAATTATGTACATTTAGAAAAGAGCGTTACCACGCCACCCTAAGGAGATCAAAAACATGTTCCGTCCATCGCTGCAGCTGTCGAACACCCCCTCGCTGGTTTTTGCATCAGAACGAACACGCGGGGGCAACATGCCGCGTCCACGCGCGATCTCGCTGGCCGTCGCCTCCATCTTCGCGCTGGCATGCGCGCAGGCGGCTGCGCAGGCTGACCAGCAGGCCGCCCAAGCCCAGGGCGCAGTACCTGCTGCAGCGGAGACCCCCGCAGTTCCGGCCGCAGCAGCCGCGCCGCTGGCAGACGTCGTGACCGTGAGCGCTACCCGCCGCCGCGAGCCGCTGCGCGATGTGCCGCTGCGTGTTGAAACCCTGAGCGTGGAAGGCCTGGAGGCCTCCGGCGCTGCGTCGCTGAGCGACTATGTGGGCACGCTGCCCGGTGTGCATGTGAGCAGCGATGGTGGTCCGGGCCGCGGCCAGGTCAATATCCGTGGCGTCTCGGTGGGCAGCATGAGTGCGCCGACCGTAGGCATCTACGTCGATGAAGTGGCATTCGGCTCCAGCACCGCGTTTGTGGGCGAGGCCGTGTCTGCGCTGGATATGGCGCTGCTGGACCTGCACCATATCGAACTGCTGCGCGGCCCACAGGGCACGCTGTACGGTGCCGGCGCCATGGGCGGCCTGCTCAAATACGTGACCAACACGCCAGACACAGAAAACTTTTCCGGCAAGATCGGTTTCGGTGTGCGCAGCAGTAAAAACGGCGACCTGGGACATACCGAAAACGTGGTGCTGAACGTGCCGCTCAGCGAAGGCGTAGCGGGCCTGCGTGTGGCCGCCTTCAATGACCACGACGGCGGCTATATCACGGCCACCGGCCGCGCGCCGGGTGAAAACGTTAACGACGGCAATACGCGCGGCGGGCGGGTGTCGCTGGTCATCGATCCGATGTCGAAAATGCGCATCCGCCTCACTGCCACGCAGCAGAACATCCAGCGCAACGGCACCGGCGTCTCGCAATACAGCGTGGCGACGGGCGAGCCGATGTACGGCGACCTTACCCAGAAACGGGACACGTATGAGCCGTACCGCATCAAGAGCCGCCTGCTGTCCGGCGACCTCGAATACGATTTTGGCTGGGCGCGTTTCAACTTCATCACCTCCGCCCAGCGCTTCGACGGTACCACCTCCCTCGACGCCACCGACATCATCGGCAGTCCTGACTTCAACTTTGGTGAACTGGATAACGAAATCCACCTGCGCAAGCGCACCCAGGAAGCGCGCCTGACTTCCGCGCGCGGCACCGTGGAATGGCTGCTGGGCTTCTACCACAACAAGGAGACCGGCAACCGCTCGCAACGCCTGTTTGCGCAGATGGCGGCCGACGGTTCGGAGCTGACGCTGGTAACTTCCGGCCAGCCATCGAGCTATACCGAGAATGCCGTCTACGGCGACGTAACCTATAACCCCACCGCCGCCTGGTCCTATACGCTGGGCGCGCGGGTGGCGCGCAACCGCCAGGTCTATGGCACCTCGACCAACGGCGTGAAGGACTTCGAATCCCCGGCGAAGGATGACTCCCGCACCTACCTGGCCACGGCGCGCTACTCGATCGACAAATTCAGCAGCGTGTATGTGCGTGCCGCCAGCGGCTACCGCCCCGGCGGCCCGAACCCGCCCGCTATCGACCAGAACGGCCAGGTGGTGCCAGGCGCACCAACCCAGTTCGGCCCCGACACGCTGTGGAGCTATGAACTCGGCTACAAGGCCGACCTGCTGAACAAGCGCCTGTTCCTGGAGGCGGCCCTGTTCAATATCCACTGGGACAAGCTGCAGCAGCCGCTGGCCATCGGCGCCACCACACTGACCACCAATGCAGGCAAGGCCGAAGTGCGCGGCCTTGAGCTGGCAACGCGCTATAAGGTGGATGACCACTGGAACCTGGAAGGCAGCCTCGCTTATACTGATGCGGAGCTAGCCGAGGATGCGCCGGCGCTCGGCCCGGATGGATCGCGCCTGCCGAACACCGCGAAGCTGTCCACTTCCGTCGGCGCACGCTACAGCTTTGCGCTGGCCGGAAAAGCCTCGTATGCAGGCCTGAACCTGCGCCATGTGGGCCAGCGCAATGCGGGCTTCGACCGGGTTGGTACTTCGGTGCCTAATTTCAGCCTGCCTGCCTACACCATGCTGGACGCGCAGTTTGGTATGGACTTCGGCAGCTGGCAGCTCTCGGCCTTCGTGCGCAACCTCACTGACAAGCGCGCCCTGCTGGGCGGCGATACCGCGCTGACCGCTTTCGGCGGCCCGCTGCGCGCAACGCCGGCCGCGCCGCGCACCGTCGGCATGAACGTAGCGGTGAACTTCTGATGCGCCGCCTCGCTCTCCGCAAATGGCTGGTGGCGGCCCAGCTGGCATTGACGGCACTCGGCTTGGGCTTCATGCAGCCGGGTTGGACCCAACCGCAGGCAACGCCGCTCACGGCGGCGGATGCCGAGGCCTGGCTCGACGGCCTGATGCCGGGCGCGCTGCGCGCTGCCGGTGTGCCGGGCGCCGTGGTGGTGCTGGTCAAGGACGGTCAGCCGCTGGTGCAGAAAGGCTACGGCTACTCGGACTGGGACAAGGGCCTGCCAGTCGATGCGCAGCGTACGCTGTTCCGTCCCGGCTCCGTGTCCAAACTGTTCACCTGGACCGCCGTGATGCAGCTGGTGGAGCAGGGCAAGCTTGATCTGGATGCAGACCTGAACCGCTACATCGACTTCAAGATCCCGGCGCGTAACGGTAAAGCCCTCACGCTGCGCCATGTGCTCACGCACACCACCGGCTTGGAAGAAAGCGCGCGCGACCTGATCACCTACACCACGGTCACGCCCGATAACGGCAAGGTCCTCAAGAACTATATTCCACCCTATATCTACGATCCCGGCACCACGCAGGGCTATTCGAACTACGCCACCTCGCTGGCGGGCTACATCGTGGAGCGCATTAGCGGCAAGTCTTTCGATGAATACATCGAGCAGCACATCTTCGCGCCGCTGGGCATGAAGGATTCCACCTTCCGCCAGCCGTTGCCTGCAGCGATGAAAGCGCAGATGTCGCAAGGCTATGCCAGCCAGGATGAAAAGCCGAAGGGATTTGAAGTGGTGAACATGGCGCCGGCAGGCAGCCTGTCGTCCACCGGCGCCGATATGGGCCGCTTCATGCTGGCTTACCTCAACCAGGGCAAGCTGGGCGACGCGCAGCTGCTCAAGCCGGAAACGGTAAAGCTGATGCACGGCCAGATCACGCGCGGCCTGCCGGACCTCGCGGGCATCGGCCTCGGTTTCTACCAGCAGGACGTGAACGGCCACCGTGCCGTGGGCCATGGCGGCGACACGCTGCTGTTCCATACCTTGCTGTCACTGTTCCCGGACGATGGCATCGGCCTGTATGTGTCGATCAACGGCAGCGGCCGCGGCGACTCGGGCAAGTGGATCCGCGAACGCCTGTTTAACGCTTTCGCCGACCGCTATCTGCCTGACACTCGCGTCCACGCCCAACCGGTGGTGGACCAGGCCACGGCCAAAGCGCATGCGCAGGCCATGGCGGGCGCCTACCGCAATTCGCGCCGCGAAGATTCCACTTGGCTCTCGCTGCTGCAGCTGCTCAGTCCTCTGAAGGTGGAGGCGCTGGAGGACGGCAACCTGGCCCTGTCGCTGGCCGGTGAGCGTGGCGTGTACCGCGAGGTCAAGCCGTGGCTGTGGGAAGAGCAGAACGGCAAGCGCCGCCTGCAGGCTATCGTCGAAAATGGCAAGGTAAAACGCTGGGGCCTGGAGCCATATGTGTTTGCCTTCGTGTTCGAACCCGTGCCTTTCATGGCCAGCCCGCTCGTTCTGATGCTGTTGCTGGCCGCGCTGGCTGTGGCGCTGTTCACCGCGCTGCTGTGGCCTGTAGCCGCCATCCTGCGCCGCAAGCATGGCGCCCCGGCGCCGGGCCGCAGCACTACCCTGGTGCGCGTTGCCAGCTGGGTGACGGTGCTGAGCCTTGTGCTGTGGACGATCTCCGTGGTGTCGATGGAGGAACTGAAGGACATCACCGTGCTGCTGGTGCTCTCGCAGCTGACGGCCTTCATCGGCTTCCTCGGCGGCCTGCTGGCGGCGCTGTGGCATGCGCGAACCGTGTTCGCGTCCGGCACCCGCTGGGCGCGCGTGCTGGCGGTGCTGTGGGTGCTGGCCTTTGCTGTGCTGGTGCTCGTGGGCTTCTACCACAAGGTGCTGAGCTTCAATCCGAACTACTGATTGCAGGGATTATTCGATGAAAGCATTACTTCCAACTGCCGCTGCCCTTGGTCTGGTGCTTGGCTTGCTGGCGCAGCCGGCGGCAGCACAGCAGCCGAGCGCCGTGGTGCCGGACCAGCAGGCTGCCATCAATGCGAAGCTGGAGCCGCACGAAGACAAGGGGCCGGCAGAGCCGCGCGCCCGCCAGCTGGACGCGGCCGACCTGTCAGCCTGGCTCGATGGCCGCGTGCCGTATGCATTGAAGAGCGGCGACATTGCAGGCATGGTGATTTCGGTCGTCAAGGATGGCAAGGTACTGCTGCAAAGGGGCTATGGCCTGGACGATGTGGCGGCCAAAAAGCCGATGGATCCGGAAAAGACGATGGTTCGTCCGGGTTCCACCTCCAAGCTGTTCACCTGGACTGCGGTCATGCAGCTGGTGCAGCAGGGGAAGATCGACCTTGACCGCAACGTCAACGATTACCTCGACTTCAAGATCCCCGAAACCTTCGGCAAGCCGATCACCATGCGGCACCTGATGAACCACCGTGCCGGTTTCGAGGAAGGGCTGAAGGACCTGCTGGTCTATGACCCCAAGGTCAAGCCGACGACGGAGCAGTACCTCAAGGACCATCCGCGCCCCATGCTGTTCGCGCCGGGCGCGGTGCCGGCCTACTCGAACTACGGCGTGTCGCTCGCAGGCTATATCGTGCAGCGCTTATCGGGCGAGCCGTTCGAGGACTACGTGGAGCGCCATATCTTCCTGCCGCTGGGGATGAAGCATTCCACCTTCCGCCAGCCCTTGCCTGAGCAGTTCAAGGGCCTGGGCGGAAAAGGCTACCATACGGCCGGCGGGCCGCCATCCGAGTTCGAACTGGTGGTAACGGCGCCTGCGGGCAGCGTGAGCACCACGGCGGCCGACATGAGCCGTTTCATGCTGGCGCACCTGCAGCAGGGTAGCCTGGATGGCTACGCCATGCTCGATGCGGCGACCACGGCGCGCATGCATAGCCCCACGCATGAAGGTCTGCCCGGCTTCAGCGTGATGGCGCACGGCTTCTTCCATGGCAAGCAGAATGGCCGCACGGTGATTGGCCACGGCGGTGACACGGTGGTGTTCCATACTGAATTCAATCTGCTACCGGAGGAGGGCGTCGGCATCTTCTTCAGCTACAACAGCCGGGGCAAGGATGCTGCTGTCTATGGTGCACGCAAGGAACTGTTCGACGGCTTCATGGACCGCTATTTCCCGGCGCCAGCTGGGAAAGAAGCGCCCACATTGGCCTCCGCCGTGAGCGACGCGCAGCAGATCGCGGGCCGCTATCAGAGCTCGCGCCGTGTAGAACACGGCTTCCTCAGCGTGTTCTACCTGCTGGAGCAGACTGTCATTACCGCCAACCCCGATGGCACGATTACCGCGCCCGGCGGCCCCGGCGAGATGGTGACCTACCGCGAGATCGGCCCGCAATTGTGGCGTAAGGTGGGCGGCGCGCAAATGCTCACGCTGAAAGAGATCGACGGCGTGAAGACGGTGATCGACAGCGAGAACCCGGTATCCGTGCTGCAGCAATCGTCCTTCCTGCATTCGGCGCCGCTCACGCTGACGGTGCTCACATTGTCCCTGCTGGTCATCCTCACCACGCTGGTGCTGTGGCCACTGGGCGCACTGCTGCGCCGCGCGGACCGTGCCAGCAGCGGTGCATCGCCCGAGCTGCAGCGCCTGCGCAAGGTGCAGCGCCTCTCGGCGGGCGTGGGGCTGGCCTGGATGGTGGCGTGGATTATCCTGATCCAGCCTATCCTGAACACCGATTTCGGCATGTACAACGCCTCCAACGACTGGCTGGTGGGCGCAGTGGAACTGAGCGGCATCCTCGCCGTGGGTGCAGCTGCCGCAGGCGTGTGGGCTGCCTGGCGTATGCTGCGCAGCGACGCATCGCGCCTGGCACGCGTCTGGGGCGTGCTGGTGGCGCTTGCCTTGCTGGGCTTTGTGTGGATCGGCATCGTGGGCCAGCTGCTGAGCTGGAACCTGAACTACTGACCTGGCCATGCACCAGTCCACCGTAATGGACGGCAGCGCCGCCGGCGCCGTGCCGCGCGGCGCCCGCCGCAACGCGGCCATCGGCCTGATCACGCTGTCGCTGTTCACCGGCACCGCAGCGCGCTATGTTCTGAGCCCGATGCAGGAGCTGGTGAGCGCCGACCTTGGCCTTGGCAATCACCAGATCGCGCTGCTGCAGGGCATGGCGCTCGCCTTGCCGATTCTGCTGATCTCGATTCCGCTGGGGCGGCTGGTGGACCGCACCAACCGCACGCGCCTGATGATTGTGCTGGCCCTGATCTGTGCGGCAGGCAGTGTGCTGTGCGCACTGGCACAGGACTTTGCCACCGCCTTTGTCGCCCGCATGCTGGTTGCCGGGTCCGTAGTGGCGGCGCAGCCTGCGTCGCTGTCGCTGGTGGCGGACCTGTGCGAACCATCGCAGCGCGGCCGCATGATCACGCTCACGTCGCTGGGGCAGGTCGCTGGCAGCACGGTAGCCTATATCCTCGCAGGCATGCTGCTGCCGTGGATACCCACCGTGCTGCCTGCGGGCAGCGCACTGGCAGGGCTGGCGCCATGGCGCCTGGTGCTGCTGATGTTTGCCGCTGTGGTGCTGGCCACTGCCGCTGCGCTGCTCTGCATGCGGGAACCGGTACGCCGCGAAGCCAGTGCGGACAGCAGCGGCGAGCTGCGCGTTGCGCTGCGCGCACTGTGGGCGTATCGCCGCTTCCTGCTGCCGCTGGTCGGTGGGCTGGTGGCCGTGGCCATGGCCGATGCCGCCGCTGCGATCTGGGCGGTGCCGGTGCTCACGCGGCACTTTCACCAGACGCCCGCCGATTTCGGGGTCTGGATGGGATTACTCAACTTGGGATCGGGCGTCGTCGGTGCGGTACTCGGCGGCCTGAGTGCCGACTTCGGCCAGCGCCGGCGCGGCCGCGGCGGCGTGCTGCTGGGCGCAGTGGTGGCCACGGTGTTGTCGGTGCCGACGGCACTGTTCCCGTTGATGCCCGATGTGGCGTGGTTCGGCGTAGCGCTGGCACTGCTGCTCACCTGCGGCGGCTGCGCGAACATCGCCGCCACTGCCGCCATCATGGTGGTGCTGCCCAACCAGCTGCGCGGCATCTGTGTCAGCCTGGTGGTCGCCGCAGGCGGCATGGCGGCTTTTGGCATTGCACCGCTGCTGGTCAGCATCGCCGCGCAGCTATTTGGCCGTGACGGTGACATTCTGGTGCCGCTCAGCTGCGTGGGACTTATTACCAGTGTTCTGGCCAGTGCCGGTTTCCTGCGCGCGATGCGGGTCGCCAGCAAGGCCAATCAACAGGAAACGATATGAACGCATCTGTTACCGAAGCGCTGGACGCGCTGTTCCAGCCAGTGAACCGCAGCGATACGCCAGGCGTGGTGGTGGGCGTGGCGCGGCATGGCAAGCCTTTCTACCGCCGTGCCTTCGGCCTCGCCAGCATCGAGCACGGCGTCGCCAATACGCTCGCCACACGCATGCGCATTGGCTCCACCAGCAAGCACTTCGCCTGCCTGGCAGCCTTGCTGCTCGTGGAAGAGGGCAAGCTGGATATTGATACCGGTGTGCGGCGCTACCTGCCCGAACTGCCAGCCGATCTGCCGGAGCCTACGCTGCGCCAGTTCATGACGCATACCTCGGGCATGCGCGACAGCCTGGATGTCGGCTTCCTGGCGGCAGGCCTGACCATCAAGCCCAAAGGCGAAAGCCTGGCCGTGCAGGAACGACAGCGCGGCATCAACTTCGCGCCGGGCGAGAAAATGATGTACAACAATGGCGGCTACCACCTGCTGTCGCTGGCCATTGAACGCGTGAGCGGCATGACTTTCGAACAGTTCCTGAAGGAGCGCATCTTCGAGCCGCTGGGCATGCTGGATACGCTGTCGGTGCCGAGCGATTTCGAGATTCACCGCGGCGTAGCCACCATGCATGTGGCGCAGCCGGACGGCAGCTACCGGCGCGGCATCTTCCCCAGCGAAGAAGTAAAAGGCGAGGGCGCCATCATCTCCACCGTGGACGACATGCTGCGCTGGCTGTTGCATCTGCGCGGGCCGCGCACGGTTGGCAGCGAGAACGGCTGGCAGCAGATGCTGGCACCCGCGCGCCTGAATAACGGCATGTTCAGCACCTACTCGCTTGGTCTGCTGCTGGAGAAGTACCGAGGCATCGACGTGATTCACCACGGCGGTACCGTAATCGGCGGCACCTGCCAGATGCTGACCGTGCCGGAGCACGCGCTGGACATCGTCATCCTGTCGAACGGCGCCCCGGTCAGCGTGCCGGAGCTGGCCAACAAGGTGGTTGACGCCGTGCTGGGCGAAGAAGCATTCCCGCTGCCCGCCGAACGCATCGCCGCCAGCGCGGACTACCAGCCGCTGATCGGCGCGCGCTATGCCTCGCCGTCGGCCGACACGGTGTTTGCCTTCGGTGAAACGGACGGCAAGCTGGGATTCATCATTCACAACTCGCCCGCCATTCCGGCGCGCGAGGAAAACGGTGCACTCTGCCTCGACTTCGGCCGCACCGTGACCGGCCCGTACCGCGTGGCCATCGGGGCCGGTGCCGCGCCGCAAACACTGCAGTTCGAGGAAGCCGGAGCAATGCAGGTGCTTGAACGCCTGCCAGACCCCGCGCCCGCGCTGGCCGAGGCGGGCGCTCCGCTCGTCGGCCGCTACCGGGCACCTGAGCTGCATGCCGACGCCCGCATCGCATTCGACGGGGAAGCGCTGCTGCTCCATATCGCCAGCGAATTCGGCCCGAATGTGCTGACGCTGAGCGCCTACTCGCATGACGTTTTCGGGTGGGCCTACACCGGCCAGCTCGCGCCGTTGGGCGGCACCCTGCATGTGGAACGCAATGCGGGCAGGGTAAGCGGCCTGCGTCTGAACTCCCTGCGCACGCGGCACCTGCACCTTGAACGCATCGACGACTGAACTGCACCATGAAATTCTTTATCGCCCAGCTGGTCACCGAGACCAATACCTTCGCCACCGCGCCCACCGGCTGGGGTGGATTCGAGGAATACGGCATCTTCCACGGCGACGCCAGCCGCCGCTCGCCCGATGAAACCGGCGGCGTCCTGCGCTTCATGCGCGAGCTGATTGAAGCCGACGGCCACGAGGTCGTGGAAAGCCTGTGCGCGATGGCGCAACCTGCCAACCGCACGGTGAAGCAGGTCTACGAATCCATGCGCGACGAAATCCTGGACGACCTGCGGTCCGCCATGCCGGTGAATGCCGTGCAACTGATGCTGCACGGCGCGATGGTGGCCGAGGGCTATGATGATTGTGAAGGCGACCTGATGGCGCGCATACGCGCCATCGTCGGCCCGGATGTGGCCATTGGCGCTGAGCTGGACCTGCACTGCCACTACACGGAACTGATGCATACCTCGGCCGATGCCATTGTCGCCTTCAAGGAATATCCGCATATCGATGCCGAGCCGCGTGGCCGTGAGCTGTACAGGATTCTCGTGGATACCGTGGCAGGGCGTGTGCGGCCAGTAACCGCTGTATTCGACTGCAAGATGGTGGGCATCTGGCACACCACGCGCGAGCCGATGAGCGGCTTCGTGCGCCGCATGCAGGAAGTGGAGCAGCAGCTGGGCGTGCTGTCGGTGTCGCTCGGCCATGGCTTCCCCTGGGGCGATGTGCCGGAGGCTGGCGCCAAGCTGTGGGTGGTGACCGACAACGATCCGGACCTGGCGCATTCGCTCGCAAGAACGCTGGCCGGCGAGTTCTGGGCCATGCGCGAAGCCACGCGCCCCGTTGTGGCCACGATTGATGAAGCCATCGACAGCGGCCTGCCGCCAGCCGGCAAACCCGTAGTGCTGGCTGATATTGGCGACAACCCCGGCGGCGGTGCGCCGTGCGACAGCACCTTCATCCTGCAGCGGCTTGTGGAGCGCGGTATAGGGAACGTGGTGCTCGGCGCGCTGTGGGACCTGGGAGCCGTGCATATCTGCCAGAGCGCCGGCGTGGGTACGCAGCTGGACCTTCGTATCGGCGGCAAATGCGGCCCGGCTTCCGGCGCACCGGTGGACCTGCGCGTAGTAGTGCGCGCCATCGTCGAGAACCATTCGCAGAGCGCGCTCGGCATCCGCGAACGCCTCGGCACCTGCGTATGGGTGGAGGCTGCGAACGGGCTGCATATCGTGCTGTCCTCGGTGCGCACCCAGACCTATGGCACCGACGTCTTCACCGGCATGGGCGTCACGCTGGAAGACAAGGCTTTCATCGTCGTGAAATCAACACAGCATTTCCACGCGGAGTTTGCGCCGCTGGCGCAATCCGTTTCATACGTGACCACGCCGGGTACCATGAACTTTGATTTCGCCGCCATTCCCTACCGCCTGCGCGCACTGGATTACTGGCCGCGAGTCAGCAATCCGCATCAGAACCTATGAGGAATTCCCATGTCAGCCATCATCCGCGTTCCAAGCGAACTGCCGTTCCCGTTTTCCAAAGCCGTCCATGCGGGCGGATTCATCTTCCTGTCGGGCCAGATCCCCATCGATCACGAAGGCAAGCCGGTACGCGGCCCGATCGCTGACCAGACGCGCGTAGTGCTTGACCGCGTCGCTGCAACGCTCAAGGAATGTGGCGCGGGGATGGAAGACGTGGTGCGTGTGACGGTCTGGCTGTCCGACCTGACGCTGTTCGCTGAGTTCAACCAAATATATCGCGAGTACTTTCAGCAGACGGCGCTTCCCGTGCGGTCGACGGTTAGCGCCGTATTGGCATTCGATGTGGACGTCGAGATTGAAGTCACGGCTTACCGGGGTTAAGTCAACTCTGATGCGGTGGCCGTTTGTTTGCCGCCCCAGGCGAGTGCCGCTCACTTTGCCCTGGCAACGGAATCATTTCGGCTTGCGCTTGACCTGTTGGCCTTCCCAGGCGCAAGACTGGCCATGGTAGACGATGCAGCCGCGCCCTTCAGTGAGACGCGCTCGGCTCCAATCTTTGCTGAATTCCACTTGAAGGACGCATTGCTCGCCCCCTTCCTCTTTCACGTAGGGCTCAATCCTGAGCGTGGGCCCGTTTAGCTTGCCTATGCCAGAGATTTCCCCCGCACAGACGCCTTGCGTTACGACGGAAGTGGCGGCCATGATTCCCTTTGAATCATCGAGCAAAATGGTCCGAAGCGTCATGCCCGGAGAGGAAAATTCACCCTCTGCGCGTACGTTCTGCGCGGACGCTGCTACTGAGGTGACAAGAGACGCTAAGGCTAGAATGTTTTTCATAACGTTGTCTGAGTTTTTTATCAGGCCCGAGTGCGCTTTGGCACTGCCATACCTTGCCCCGGTACATGGCCTAGCGTTTTTTGTTGACTACCTTGCCTTCCCAACCGCAGCTGCTACCGCTATAGGCTGTGCAGCCATCGGCCGTGAGTGTCGCGCGCTTGAAGTCTTTACTGAATTCGACACGAAGCGTACAGCTTCCAGCGTCCTTGTCCGGCCGGTACGGCGAGAGGTCCAGTACCGTGCCTTTCAGTTTTCCTATGCCTGCAATGACACCACTGCACGCGCCCAATGTCACCGTGGTGGTTGCCGCCATCGTGCCGTCAGCGAGATCGAGCATGATCGTTTTGAGGCTGGCCTCTGAGGACCTGTAGTCGCCTTCAGCCTGATAGGACTGCGCTTGCGCCAGCTAGACCGTCAGGATCAGAAGTGCAGGAATTAATCGCTTCGTCAATCTTGTCTCCGTAGCTGGGTAGGCGATTTTGGTATGGAAGTGGCAGGGTTATTATTGGTGAGAATGTTGACCCCTGTCGTCGGTCAGAATGAGAGTACTACTGAAGTAATGGAGCTGACTCTCATGGTAACCCGAATACAATACCAGACTCCCGGCGTCTACATTGCTGAGCAGGGCGCTTTTCCCAATTCGATCGTCGAGGTGCCGACAGCGGTGCCGGTATTTATCGCTTACACCGAGACGGCAAGTGACGGCAGCCGGGACCTGACGAATGCGGCGGTGCCGGTCAGCTCGATGGCGGAGTTCATGCAGTTTTACGGCGGGGCGCCGAAGCTGCAGTTCAGCTATGCGAAGTCCCCGGCCGCCAAGCCGCCGCTGGCCACGGCGCCCGGCAGCCAGTTCTTCCGTCTGTTCTATAGCCTTATGCTGTTCTTTAATAATGGCGGCGGGCGCTGCTACATCATCTCGATTGGCAGCTACGCAAACGGCGTGTCCCAGCAAGACCACATGCGTGCATTCGGGACGCTGGCGCGGGAAACGGAACCGACAATCGTGGTGATGCCCGATGCGGTGCAACTGCCGTGGGAAGACTGGCTGGCTGTATCGCAGGAGGCGCTGCGGCATTGCGCGACGATGCGGAGCAGGGTGGCGATCCTGGATGTGTGGAATGGCTTCCTACCGGCGGATGGTTCGGCGGCAGATCCCATCTGCGGCCGGAACGACGGCGGGAGCGGCTTCTACCCGGTGGGGAACCTGGGGGAGGACTGCAACCAGTACGGCGCCGTCTATTATCCGTGGCTGAATACAACGGTGGTCAGCCAGAACGCAATCAACTATACATGGCTGAGCGAAGCGAGCCTGCCGGACCTGCGTGCAGGGATGCGGATGGAGGCAGCCACCCTGTTTACAGGCGAGAAGCTGCAGCAGTACCTGTCGCAGTGTGTGGATGCGATGGTGCTGCCGCTGCCCACCAGCCCGGATGATCCGGACGGAACGCATGCCGCCGGCATCGTGCACGGAATGGCGCTCGCGGCTTCGCCGCTGTACCAGCGGGCCATGTCCGATATCGCCGCCAGCGCCAACCTCATGCCGCCCAGCGGCGCCATGGCCGGCGTCTATGCGCGCAGCGATGCAACGTTCGGGGTGTCGAAGGCCCCGGCGAATACGGGCATCATCTCCGCCGTGTCGCCTTCGGTGCTGCTGTCGGACCAGGACCAGCCGCTGCTTAATACGCCGCTGAACGGCATGGCGGTGAACGCGATCCGCACTTTCTCCACTACGGGCCTGCTGGTTTGGGGCGCGCGCACGCTGGCTGCGAACAGCGACGACTGGCGCTATATCAGTATCCGCCGCACGGCCATCATGCTGGAGCAGTCAATCAAGGCAGCGCTGCAGGCCTATCTGTTTGCGGCCAATGACAATATGACCTGGGTGGCGATCAACAGCTGCGTCAGCAACTTCCTCATGTCACAGTGGAAGAGCGGGGCGCTGGTGGGCAGCAAGCCGGAAGATGCGTTCTCGGTCAGCATAGGCCTGGGCAGTACAATGACCGGCGAGGATATCGCGCTGGGCTATCTGAGACTGCAGGTGCGGGTGGCGCTGCTGCGGCCCGCGGAATTCCTCGTGCTCACCTTCCAGCAGCAGATGCAATCCTCTTCTTAGTGGCAAATGCGCAACGAACAGCGCAATCTGGTCTGGCCACTTTGCGTTTTATTGTGTTTTTTCTTGTTCAATTGGTCTGGCCAGTTTAGTATCTGGCTGTACCAGTGAAAATAAGTGATCGAGCCAATTCGATCAAAAACAGGAGGAGACACATGAGTTCTGCACGTAAACCCGAATTACGCCGTGTGGCGCTGGCATCCGCTGTTGCCGCCGCCGTGCTGCAAATGTCTGGGCAGGTACACGCCCAGCAGACCGAAACCAAGGCCGAACCAGTCCAGGCCGTGGTGGTGACCGGCTCGCTGATCCGCCGCGTTTCGGATGAAGGCGCGATCCCGCTGATGACCGTGAAGGCAACCGAACTGGAAGCGCGCGGCCATACCGAACTGAAAGACTTCGTGCTGGAGCAGCCGCAGTCGCTGTCCCTCGGTACCAACTCCGGCGCGGCCGGTCCTGTTACCAACCTGCGCGGCCTGGGCCCGATGCGTACGCTGTCGCTGCTGAACGGCCGCCGCCTCGCCAATGAGCCGCTGCAGGACCAATATATCTCCGTCAACGTGATTCCGCGCATGGCGCTGGACCGCGTTGAAACCCTGAACGGCGGCGCCGCTTCGATCTACGGTGCAGACGCCATCGGCGGCGTGCAGAACTACTGGACCAAACGCGGTTACAAGGGCGCCTCCGTCAAGGCCGAATACGCCACGCCGGAAATGAGCGGTGACGGCCGCACCAAATCGATTGGGGCCATCCTGGGCTGGGGCGACCTGCGCGAACAGGGCTGGAACGCCTACATCGCCGTGGACCACCAGGAAAAAGGCGCGCTGTTCCAGAAAGACCGTCCGGACCAGCATGATCCTGCCACGCTGCGCACCCTGGGCCTTGGCATCACGCCGGACGCGCGCAATCCTTCGCCGATCGCCAACTTCGGCTTCGCACGTAATAACAACTCGAACTACAACCCGGCTTTCGCCAGCGGCTGCGCTTCGCCATACGCTTCGCCAACCCTAGGTAACAACAGTCTGGCCACGCCGCCTGTGTATGCGCCGGGCTGCTTCCGCAACCCGCTGTACTGGAATGCCGTTACCGACGGCAGCAAGATCACCACGGTCAGCGGCCGCGCCAGCATGAACCTGTCCGGCGGCCACAAGATCGACCTGGAAATCCTGCACGCCAACTTCACCGTCGAGAAGTATCGCGGCATGCAAGTGCCGGGCGCCACCCAGCCGTTCACCACCTACTCGCTGTCGCCAACCAGCAAATACTATCCGGGCAATGGCGTCACGCCGGCCGTGCAGGTAGTGGGCAGCAATACGGGCGCCAACAGCCCCGCCATGTTCATCGATTCGAGCAAGACGCCAGGCGCGGTCAGCCCGCTGAACATGAACAACCGCACCATTTATTTCCAGTGGGGTCCTGCTGAACTGGGCCCTGCTTACCGCAACGACGAACAGACCAATAACCGCATCGTGCTGTCGGCCGAAGGCGAAGTCATGGGCTGGGATTACCGCGTGGGCCTGAACTACGGCCAGTCCAAGCGCGATACCCGCGTGGGCGAAGGCTACATCCTGTATTCGAAAGCGCAGGAAGGCTTCGACAAGGGCATCCTGAATCCGTTCGGCCTGCAGGACAAGGCCGGCGCGGAATACCTGCGCAGCATCCAGGCGGAAGACTATACCTACCGCCTGAACAAGGCCTTCAACAAGAGCGTGGACGCTACCGTGTCCCGTCCGATCTGGCAGCTGGGCGGCGGCGACCTGACGCTGGCACTGTCCGGCGAACTGCGTGAAGACTCGGCTCGTACCTTCAACGCACCGCTGGACTATGTGCTGAAGAAGGCCGATGGCACCTATAACATCGACAAATCCGGCAACGTGGTGCAGTCCGACCTGGTGGGCGAAACCCCGCAGGGCGTGGCGAAGAAGCTGAAGCGCCAGATCTCCTCGCTGGTGATGGAGCTGGATGCACCCTTCACGGACAGCTTCGTGATGAACGGTTCGGTGCGCGCCGACCACTTCGACGACCTGAAAACCACCACCGTCAATCCGGCACTGGCAGCACGCTGGACGCCAACCAAGCAGCTGCTGCTGCGCGGCTCGGTGTCCACCGGCTTCCGTGCGCCGTCCATCATGGACATCCAGAACCCGACGCCGGAAGTGCGCACGCAGGTGATGGACGACCCGGTCCTGTGCCGCAGCTCGCAGCCAACCGTGCCGGCCACCGGTACCCCATCCGCCGGCTACACGGCGGACCAGGTGTGTAACGTGGAAACCACCTACTGGACCAAGTCGCCGAACAACTCCTTCCTGAAACCTGAGAAGTCGCGCGGTTTCTCCTTCGGTTTCGGCCTGGAGCCTATAAAGGACCTGTCGATTACCGTCGACTACTGGGGCCTGAAGCTGCGTGACGTGCTGGGCGCGATCACCATCGCCGAAATCCAGCAGAATCCGGAAAAGTACGCCCAGTTCTTCGTGCGCAAGGCTGACGGCACCATTGACCACATCGTGGCCAGCCAGGCAAACCGCGGCCAGACCCGCATCCGTGGCGCAGACGTATCGGCTTCCTACCGCTTCCCGAAAACCAGCATCGGCACCTTTGACGCCAAGCTGGATGGCACCTGGTACCACAAGTACGAGTTCCAGGCCGAGAAGGATGGCGCGTGGCTGTCGAACGTGGGCATCATCACCAACGATGGCCGCTACGGCGGTGCAGGTCCGAACTCCGGCCTGGCAGGCATGCCGCAGCTGAATCCGCGCTGGAAGCACACCGCGGCACTGACCTACACCAACGGCGACTGGAAAACCACGCTCTCGCAGCGCTATAACACCCACTTCAAGGACCTGACGCCACGCGCCGGTTCCACCGTAAATGAAGTGGAAGCGTATAGCCAGTTCAACCTCAACGTGCGCTACGCCGGCTTCAAGAACACCGTCGTCACGCTGGGTGTGAACAACCTGACCGAGGAATGGCCACCAATCACCGCCAACACCATCTACAGCGGCGGTTATGTAACTAGCCTGGCCGATATGATGGGACGCGTGTACCGCCTCTCCGTCGAATACAAGTTCTGATCGGCGTGTAACCCAGCTGCGGGCCCGGAAACGGGCCCGCAGCACATCTGCTGTAATGAGGACGCGATGAAGAAAGCATTATTCCTGCTGCTCGCCGCCTTGTGCGTGCTGGCGCAGGCAGCAACGGTCGAACGCTGGGGCAGTATCGATATCGATCTCAAAGGGCCTGCAGATGGCAATCCCTTTCTTGAAACAGAACTCTCCGCCAGTTTCCGCCAGGGCCAGCGCACGCTGAAAGTGCCGGGCTTCTACGACGGCGACGGCCAGTACAAACTGCGCTTCATGCCGGACAGCGTGGGCGTGTGGGAGTATGAAACCCACAGCAACCGTCCGGAACTGGACGGCAAGAAGGGCAGCATCACCGCCGTGGCGCCCAGTGCTGGCAACCACGGGCCGGTGCGGGTAAAGAACACCTGGCACTTCGCCTATGAGGACGGCACGCCGTACTGGCAGGTAGGCACCACCAGCTATGCGTGGACACACCAGGCCGAAGAACTGGAGCAGCAAACCCTGCGCACGCTCGCCGCCGCGCCATTCAACAAGATGCGCATGGGCGTATTCCCCAAGCGTTACGAATACAATAAAAACGAGCCGCGTTTCTACGCCTTCGAAGGCCAGCCGCCAAAGAACTGGGACTTCAGCCGTTTCAATCCTGCCTTCTTCCGCCACCTCGAACAGCGTATCGCCCAGTTACGCGATCTCGGTATCGAGGCGGACCTGATCCTGTTCCACCCTTACGATAAAGGCGCCTGGGGCTTTGACAGCATGCCGCCCGAAGTCAACGAACGCTATCTGCGTTACGTGGTGGCGCGGCTGGCAGCCTACCGCAATGTGTGGTGGTCCATGGCCAATGAGTTTGATTTCGTGAAGAGCAAGTCGATGGAGGAGTGGGACAGCTACTTCCGCATCGTGCAGGCTGAGGACCCGTACCAGCACCTGCGCTCCATCCACAACGCCTTTGTGTTCTACAACCACACCAAGCCCTGGGTAACGCACGTGAGCGTGCAAAGTGGAGCGCTGACCGAGGACTTCGAGCGCGCCGTGCTGCTGCGCGATGTGTACAACAAGCCCGTGGTGTACGACGAGGTGAAGTACGAGGGTAACTTCAAGCAGCGCTGGGGCCAGCTCACGCCGGAGGAAATGGTGCTGCGCTTCTGGCAGGGCGCCATCGCGGGCACTTATGTGGGCCACAGCGAAACCTATCAGAACCCGCAGGAGATTGCATGGTGGTCGAAAGGGGGCGTGCTGCATGGCCAGAGCCCGCCAAGGCTGGCCTTCTTCCGCAAAATCCTGAGCGAGAGCCCGGCCGAAGGGCTTGAGCCTATCGACAAATGGCAGGACCATCCTTTCGCAGGCAAGCACGCGCAGTATTACCTGGGTTACTTCGGCACGAAGAAGCCCGAGAGCTGGCCCTTCGTGCTATTCAAGACCGGCCTGAAGGACGGCATGAAATTCCGCGCCGAGATTATCGATACGTGGAACATGACAATAACGCCGGTCGATGGGGTGTTCGAGATCCGCAAGCGCGACGACTACACCTTTGCTGACAAACAGGGCCGCAGCATCGAGCTGCCGGGCCGTCCATATATGGCATTACGTATCACCCGCATTCCCTAACCATGACATTGAGATTCATCGCTGCTGCGCTGGCAGCGGCTTCTTCCTTCGCCGCGAACGCGGCATGCCCCGGTGGCGCCAGCTGGTGCCGCGATTTCGAGCAGGGCGCGGGCGCGTGGGAAGGCGCCGTGCCTGAGCTGCGGCAGCAGGCCGAGGCCACGAACCGCCTGCTGTACCTGCATTCCGGCGTGCCCACACAACGCGTGCCGGCGGCGGAAACGCAGGAAGCCAGCCGTGGCGCGCACTTCATCGAAGCGCGGCTGCGGCCCGTGCAGCACGGCGGCAAGGGCTTTGTGGTCGCAAGCTATGCGGACGAGAAAAACTGGCTGGGGTTCGGCCTCGAGCTCACGCCGGGCAGCAATCGCCTGGCACTGGTGGTTGCCCGCATGGTGGACGGCAAGCTGCGCTACCTGAAACGCGTGGGTCGCGAGCTGGACCCGGCAGACAGCTTCTACACGCTGCGGCTGGACCGCGACGGAAACCTGCTCACCTTGCACGTGAACGGCTTGCGCACCATCGGCATGGAAGAACCGGGAATGCCGCCGCCGCGCGTTGGTGTACTGTCGCTGGATGGGGATTTCGAAGTCGATGACCTGCGGGTTGGCAGCATGCAGGTGGCGCCGGTCAGCATTGGCCTGGCGCGGCGCGGCCTGCAGCTTGGCCTGCAATCCGGTGGGGCAGCACAGCGCTATTCGGTGCGAACGTTCAGCAGGGAAGGCATTGCCGTGGCCCGCTTCACGGCGCGGTCATCCGATCCTGCCGTCGCCAGCGTACAGGCCGATGGCGATGCGCTGGCGGTAGAGCCGGGCAAGGCGGGGAAAGCCGCCATCACGCTCACCAGCGTGCGGGACCCGAACGTCAGCCACACACTCAGCGCCAATGTGGCGCCTGCGTTTGTGGAATCTCGGCAGCACTATGCGATGCGGGGCCGCGTGGAACCTGCAGCGGGAGCGAAGGATGCGCAGGTGGACAGCGTGCTGCAGCTGCGCTTCGACGCTGCGCCGCAGCTCGGCGCCAGCGGTACGGTGCGCGTCTGGCGCGCTGCGGACAATACGCTGGTAGATGAAGTGCATGTGGGCCATGAGGTCAACGCCATTGGCACCGCGCCGGACGGCGTGCAGCGTGTGGTGCGCTGGCAGCCGATCCAGCTGGATGGCAGCAAGGCCACGATCCGCCTGCACGACAACCGTCTGGCGTATGGCACGGCATACTACATTACGGTGGATGGCAACCTGTTCAGCGGCGCCAGCCTGGCCGGAAAGCGCTTCGACGGCATCGGCAAGGGCGCCGGATGGCGCTTCCGCACCCGCGCGGCGGCACCGTCCGGAAAAACGCTCAGCGTGGACGACGATGGCCCGGCGGATTTCCGCACGGTGCAGGGCGCGCTGAATCATGTCATGCGCAATGTGCCGCGTGGGGAACCGGTGACCGTCCGCATCGCCAACGGGCGCTATGAGGAGCTGCTTTACCTGCGCGGCAAGGACAATGTGACGCTGAAGGGCGAAAGCCGGCAGGGCGTTGTCATCGCTGCGGAGAACAACGACGGGCTGAATCCGGGCAGCGGCGTCGGCCAGCCGCCACTCGCTCCCGGCGCAACGGGCGGACGGGCCCTGTTCCTGGTGGAAGACGCCGACCTGCTGCAGCTCGATACACTCACCGTTTTCAACACCACCTGGAATGTGAAGACCATCGGCGGGCAGGCGGAGGCGCTCAACTTTGCCAGCGAAGGCCGGCTGGCCGCCACGCATTCGGACTTCATCAGCGAGCAGGATACGATCCAGGTCAAGGGCTATTCCTGGTTCTACCGGAGCCTGATCGCCGGTACCGTGGACTTTATCTGGGGCTACAACCGCGCCGCGCTGTTCGAGGAATGCGAGATCCGCTCGCTGGGCAACAGCAAGGGTTCCGAACTTGGCGGCTATGTGATGCAGGCGCGCACCGTTGGTGAAAACGATCCCGGCTTCGTGTTCCTGAACAGCCGCTTCACCCATGGTCCCGGCCCGGCCGGCAATGCCGTGCGGCCGGGCTCAATTTACCTGGCCCGTCCCGGCGTGCCGACAGCGTGGGACAAGGTCAGCTACATCAACAGCCGCATGGACACGCACATAGCGCCAGTGGGCTGGAACGGCGTGCCGCGCGCCGGCACCGGCTGGTTCGAATTCAACAGCATGGACCCGGAAGGCAAACCGCTGGACGTTTCGGCGCGCAAGGGCGGCCGCGTCATCAGCGCCGCCGAGGCAGAACCGTTCACAAGCCGCAGCCGCGTGTTCGCGCAGTTTGGCGGCGGCAAAGGCTGGAACCCAGATAAGGATAAATCGACCCCATGAAAACATCGCTTCAACGCCGTACGCTGCTGAAAGGCGCCGCACTCGCAGCCAGCGGCCTGCCGCTGCTGGCCTCCGCCCAGCCCGACCCATGGCAGCGCGCGCAGCAGATCATCGACCGCTTCGCCAAGCCGCTCGCTTTCCCGGACAAGGAATTTTCCATCACGTCCTTCGGCGCCAAAACCTGCGCGCTCATAAAGGTGAAAGCCCTGGTCGAAATCAAGGTCAGGGGCGAGCTCGATAGGCCCGTAGCGGGCTCGCACGACAGCTATCCTGCGATCCGCGCGGCCATCGCCGCAGCGCACAAGGCAGGCGGCGGCCGTGTGCTGATCCCGGCCGGGAACTGGTACTGCAAAGGCCCCATCACGCTGCTGTCGAATGTGCATGTGCATCTGGAGAAGGGCGCGCATGTCTATTTCAGCGCCAACCCGAAAGACTACGCGCGCGACGGCGATTTTGATTGTGGCGCAAAGGGCAAACTGGTGCTGTCGCGCTGGCAGGGCAACGACTGCCTGAACTTCTCGCCGATGGTCTATGCGCGCGGCCAGAAGAATATCGCCATCACCGGCGCCGACTGGACCAGCGTGCTCAATGGGCAGGCCGGTGTGCCTTTCGAGGAAGGCAGCGGCTCGGGATGGTGGGGCATGAATCCCGCAGGCGCCCAGCCGGGCGAGATGCACCAGGGCCTGAACAATCCGAATAACGCCGAGGCGGTGCCGGGCCTCACGTCGCAAATGATTGGCGGCCGCCAGAACTGGCGCGCAGACGATAAATACCTGCCCATCCTGTCCGAGGCGGGCGTGCCTCCCGAGCGCCGCGTGTTCGGCTTGGGTCACACGCTGCGCCCATGCATGGTGGAGTTTGTCGATTGCGAGGATGTGCTGATGCAGGGCTACCAGGTCGTCAATACGCCGTTCTGGATTCACCATCCGGTGAACTCGCGCAATGTGCACTTCTCGAAGGTGCGCATGGAAAGCATGGGGCCGAACTCGGACGGTTTCGATCCCGAGTCTTGCGATACGGTGCTGGTGGATGGCTGCCTGTTCAACACCGGCGACGACTGCATCGCCATCAAGTCCGGCAAGAACCGGGATTCGCAATATGGGCCAACACGCAATGTGGTGATCCAGAACTGCATTATGAACTGCGGCCATGGCGGCGTTACGCTGGGCAGCGAAATGGCGGGCGGCATCGAGCATGTGTACGCGCAGAAGATCGAGTTCCGCAATGCCTTCTGGGAGCGCGACCCGCTGGGCACCGCCATCCGCATGAAGACGAATATGAACCGCGGCGGCTTCCTGCGCCACTTCTATGTACGCGATGTAACGCTGCCGAATGGCGTGCAGACGCGTGGCCGTTCCTACAAGATGCTGCCGGGATCACCCCTGGCCGGCAAGCTGGTTTCCACCAGCGGCGGCGCCGTGATCACCATCGATTGCGATTACACGCCGAACGACGATGCCATCCGCGTCCGGCCGCCGTCAGTATCGGATGTGCATATTTCGAATGTCCGCGTCAGCAACGTCAACACGCCGGATGGCGCATTCTCCTGCTACCAGGCGATGGTGCTTCTCGGCCCGGTTGCGGCCAGCTTCAATGGTGCGGCGGGAACGCCGGTCCTGCCGCTGATGAATATCAGCGTCAGCGACTCGGACTTCGGCACGCCGCGCGCTACCGAACCATGGTTCGCCCATAACGTCCACAATCTCAAGCTGCGCAATGTGCGCATCGGCGGCAAGGAGTACAACACATGATGAAGAAGCTGATACTGCTGCTCGCGGCGCTGTGCGGGCTGGCACAGGCGGCGCCGGTAGAGCGCTGGGGCAGCGCAGACATTAACCTGAAGGGCCCCAGCAGCGGCAATCCCTTCATGGAAGTGGAGCTGTCCGCAACCTTCCGCAATGGCCAGCGCAGCGTGCAGGTATCGGGCTTCTATGACGGCGAAGGGAACTACAAGATCCGCTTCATGCCGGATACCGTGGGCGAGTGGGAGTATGAAACGCGCAGCAACCGTCCGGAACTGAACGGAAAGAAGGGCAGCATTACGGCCGTTGCTCCCGGTGCTGGCAACCACGGCCCGGTGCGCGTGAAGAATGTGCGCCATTTCACCTACGAAGACGGCACGCCTTACTGGCAGGTGGGCACCACCAGCTATGCGTGGACGCACCAGACCGAAGCGCTCCAGCAGCAGACCTTACATACGCTGGCCGCGTCGCCGTTCAACAAGCTGCGCATGGCCGTGTTCCCGAACCACGACGACAAGAACGTGCCGCCGCGCTATCCCTTCGCCGGCAAGCCGCCCAAGGGCTGGGACTTTTCGCGCTTCGATCCGGCCTTCTTCCGTAACCTGGAACAGCGTGTGGCGCAGCTGCGCGAGCTTGGCATCGAGGCGGACCTGATCCTGTTCCACCCCTATGACAAGAACTACTGGGGCTTCGACCAGATGCCGGATGAGGTCAACCAGCGCTACCTGCGCTATGTGGTTGCGCGCCTGGCCGCCTACCGCAACGTATGGTGGTCGATGGCGAACGAGTTCGACTTCCTGAAGGCGAAGTCGATGGCGGAATGGGACAGCTACTTCCAGACCGTGCAGGCCAACGATCCTTACCAGCACCTGCGCTCCATCCACAACGCCTTCGTGCTGTACAACCATACCAAGCCATGGGTAACGCACGTGAGCGTGCAAAGCGGCGCGATTGCCGAAGATTTTGAACGCGCCGTGCTGTTCCGCGACGTCTACAACAAGCCGGTGGTCTATGACGAGGTGAAATACGAAGGCAACTTCACGCGCCGCTGGGGCCAGCTCACGCCGGAAGAAATGGTGTTGCGCTTCTGGCAGGGTGCCATCGCGGGCACCTATGTGGGTCACAGCGAAACGTACCAGGACCCCAACGGCCTGGTATGGCTGGCCAAGGGTGGGACCTTGCGCGGCCAGAGCCCGCAGCGCCTGGCCTTCTTCCGCAAGATACTGAGCGAGAGCCCGGCGGAAGGCCTGGAGCCCATCGACAAGTGGCAGGACTATCCCTTCGCGGGCAAGCATGCGCAGTACTACCTGGGCTACTTCGGCAAGCAGGCGCCCACCAGCTGGCCCGTATCGCTGTTCAAGACGGATCTCAAGGATGGCATGCGCTTCAGGGCGGAGGTGATCGACACCTGGAACATGACCATCACGCCTGTCGATGGCGTATTTGAGATCAGAAAGGCCGACGACTACTACTTCGCCGACAAGGATGGCCGCAGCATTCCGCTGCCGGGCCGTCCTTACATGGCCGTGCGGCTGGTGCGTGTGCCATGAGCCGGGCCGCCGTCTGCCTCCTGCTGGCTGCAGCACCAGCCGTGCCGTATGCGGCCATCCTCGGCTACATGACGCCGCCGCAGCCGCTGACCGAAGCCCGCATCGCCAGCGAGGCGGGTGCGGAACGCGCTGCCTGGCAGGCTTACCTCGACCGTTCGCGCACCTTGCTGGAAGCCGACAAGGCTGCACTGGCAGCGGAACGCGCCGGCGGCCCGTATCCGGACGCGGCGCCGCATAAGGGCGGGGCGGGCGGCATGCCGTCCAACCGGCCGGCCGCCTGGTATGGCACGCCGGAAGCGCGCCACGTGGCCGATAATATCCTCAGTTTCCAGACGCCGGCGGGCGGCTGGGGCAAGAACGTGGACAGGACCGGGCCGGTGCGCCAGCGCGGCCAGCATTATGTGTCCTTCGACGGGGGCCGCGAATCCTGGAACTTCGTCGGCACCATCGACAACAACGCCACCATGACGGAGCTGCGCTTCCTGGCGCGCGTGCAGGCCCAACTTCCCGGTGCGGAAGGCCAGGCCTACCGCGCCGCTTTTGCCAGGGGCGTGCGCTACCTTCTGAACGCGCAGTACCCGAATGGCGGCTTCCCGCAGATCTACCCGCTGCAGGGCGGCTATCACGACGCCATTACCTACAACGACGATGCGTTTTCCAACGTCGTGCAGCTGCTGCGCGAAGTGGCAGCCCGGCAGGACGACTACGCCTTCGTGCCGGAAGCGCTGGCGAGCGAGTCGCGCGCCGCTGCGGAGAAAGCGATACGGGTAATTCTCGCCACGCAGATCGTGGCGGACGGTATGCGCACCGGCTGGTGCCAGCAGCACGATGCGCTCACGCTGGCGGCGGTGGGGGCGCGCAACTTCGAGCCGATTGCATTGGCCAGCAACGAGAGCGCACGCCTTCTGCTGCTCCTGATGCAGCTGCCCGATCCCTCGGCGGAGGTGGTGGCAGCGGTGCATGCCGGTGCCGCGTGGCTGAAGCGCACCGCGCTGCCGGGTGGGAACTGGGCGCGCTTTTACGATGTGCAGACCATGAAGCCCATCTTCGGGGACCGCGACCGCAGCATTCACGACACCATCGATGAAATCAGCGAGGAACGGCGCAAAGGCTATGGCTGGTTCGTCACCGGGCCAGAGAAGGCGCTGAAGACCTACGCCTCGTGGGCTGCGAAACGGCCCTGATCAGCCGCGCGAGAACGTGCGCGTGACGCGGTCGAGATGATCGCGCATGGCCTGGCGCGCGGCAGACGGATCGCGGGCGGCGATTGCGCGGTAGATGCGGCGATGGTCCTGCGTCGTCTCCGTGCGCAATGCCTCGGTTTCGTAGTGCTCTTTCAGCTTGTGCCAGATCGGCCCAAGCTGGTTCCATAAATAGCTCACTGCACCAACCAGCGCACTGTTGCCAGTTGCATTGGCGATGGCGATATGGAAGTTGCGATCGAGCCGTTCGGCGTGGACGAAATTGTCGTGCTGCTTCTCAAGGTCCTCCAATGCGCGCAGGAGGGCGGCGATGGCGCTGTCGCTGGTCATGCGCGCGGCGATCGCCGCCACCTCAGACTCGATCAGGCGGCGGGCTGAAAGCACTTCGAACGGACCTGGCGCGGAATCGTCAGGCACGGCCGTCGCCTGCTGGCTCGCCGTGACATAGACGCCGGAGCCGCTGCGAACCTCGATCACGCCGGATAATTCGAGCGCAATCAGCGCCTCGCGCAGCGACGCGCGGCTGACCTGCAGCCGTGCCGACAGCTCGCGTTCCGGCAGCAGGCGCTCGCCGGCGGCGATGCCTTCGTCAGCGATGATCTGCTGGATTTTGTCTGCCACCTGGCGATATGTGCGCATCTTCTGGAATCGATGGATATTTCACGCGATTCTAGATAGCTCGGCAGGAACATACAATGCGGGCCGCGCAAACACTCAAAACCATGAGCGCAAGCTAGTCAGGCACGTCGGCGGCGCGCAGCGCATAGCCCAGTCCCCTCACATTGACGATCCGCTGGCGCGAGCCAATGGCCAGCAGTTTTCGGCGGATCCGATGCAGTGCCACGTCCAGCGCGTTGGGCGTGACGGCCTCGTTCAGCCCCCACGCGGCAGCTTCCAGCGCGCTGCGGCGCACCACCTCAACGTGCCGGTGCACCAGCATGAGCATGACCTGCATCTCCGCCGGTGCCAGGGTAACGCTTTCGTCCGCGCAGCAGAGCAGGCCTGCGTCGGGGCGCAGCGTCAGGTCGTCGTGGCTGGGGGCGAGCGGGCGGACATCGGCAGGGCGGCGCAGCAGGGCCCGCACCCGCGCGACCAGCTCGTCCATGGCGAAGGGCTTGGGCAGATAGTCGTCGGCGCCGGCCTCCAGGCCTTCGATGCGGTCATGCAGCGCGTCGCGCGCCGTCAGCACCAGGCAGGGCACATGCAGCCCGGCGCCGCGCACGCGTTGCAACAGCGTCAGCCCATCGCCGTCCGGCAAGCCACGGTCCAGGATAACAGCCTGATAGGGCAGTTGCCGCACGGCCGTCCAGGCAGTGTCGATGCGGTCCATGACGTCGACCGCGATGCCGGCGGCCGCCAGCGCCTTGCACATCAGCTGGGCGAGGCGGTCATGGTCTTCGATGAGCAGGATGCGGCTCATCAGAAGCTGTACAGATATCCCAGGCCTACACGGTTCACGGTCGAGCGGTCGACCAGCGGGCTGTCCTTGATCTTTTTGGAGAACCTGGTCGCCCCCACATCAAGGAACATGGAGTGGTGCTTGTCGACGATGTAGATCCCGCGCAGGCCCAGCTCGGCGTTGACGCCGGAATCGCCCTTGTACGCAGCGCGGCCGGCGCGGGCCTCGTCGGTGGCGACGCCATAGTAATAATCGACGTATTTTTTGTCGACCCAGGCGGCGCCGACACGGGGCGTCAGCAGGAAATCGCCGACGTGCCAGGTCTTTTCCAGACTGAGGTTGGCGCGCCGGCCCTTGCTCTTGCCGCCGACGTCGGCCAGCACTTCGGCGCTCACATCGACCACGCCGGTGCGCCATGTCACCTTGCCGCCCGCCCAGAAGCTGTCTTTGCGCTCGCGCATGCCTTTCAGGATGGGCGCGTCGCCGGGCTCATAGCCGCTGAAGTCGTATTTGCCGACCACACGCAGGTCGAGGCGCTGGCCACCGCCGAGATCGGCACTGTAGGCCTTGAATTCGGCGACCGGACCGAACACGCGCACATACTGGTTCTCGTAGGAGATCAGCGGCAGTGCTTTCTTTTCCCGGTCGGCACCGGCGTAGGGCTGTTGCGCACTGAACGCGGCGATGCCCAGCCCCCACGAGGACGGCTCGTCGGCCCGGGCGGCGCCCGCCACGGCGGCGGCACCCAGTCCCAGCGCCAGGGCCGCAGCGCCCCTCAGGTGCCTGATTGTCGAGGGGGAGGGCAGGGTAAGGATGCGTGGAGGCTGCATGTAATTTCTCCAAATGTTGAAAGTGAAGCCACATGGTCGATCAGGTCGTCTTACTGAATACTTACCCTGAAAAATCTTTCTCTAATCGAATTTCTCATTTACAGTGTCGGGATCGCGCTGGTCTGGATTACCTACACCGTTTCAATGAACCGCATTCTGCTCATCGAAGACCACGACCGCCTGGCCCGGCTGATGTGCAAGGCGCTGCGCGGCGCCGGCATCGCGGTCGATGTCGTGGAACGCATTGACTCGGCGTGGGACGCCGTCGGGCGCATGCCCTACCAGGCGCTGGTGCTCGACCGGGGCTTGCCGGACGGCGATGGACTGGGCCTGCTGCGGCGCCTGCGCGGCGCCGGACTGGCCTTGCCTTGCCTGGTGCTGACGGCGCGCGACGCGCTGCATGACCGGGTTGAAGGTCTCGAAGCCGGAGCCGACGACTACCTTCCCAAGCCGTTCGCGATCGACGAGCTGGTGGCGCGCGTGCGGGCCTTGCTGCGCCGGCCCGTGGAATACCGGACCCTGGAGCCCGGCCACGCCGACCTGACCCTGCGGCCCGACGCTGGCATGCTCTGCAGCGGCGCGGAAAGCGTCAGCCTGGCGCCGGCCGAGATGCAAATCATGCTGCTGCTGGTGCGCAAACATGCGGAGGTGGTGCGCCGTGGCGCGCTGGAGGCGGCCGCGTGGGGCTTGAGCGAGGCCGTCACGCCCAACGCGCTGGACGTCGTCCTGCACCGCATCCGCCGCAAACTGCTGGCCGTCGGTTCGCGCCAGCGTATCGTCAACGTGAGAGGATTGGGCTATGCGCTACGCGAAGCCGATGTGGCTGAATAGCCTGGGCGTGAAAGTCTTGCTGGCCTACGTGGCCGGCGTGGTGCTGAGCATCGCGCTGCTGCTGACGGTCATTTACCTCATCACGACGAAAAGCGATTATTTGCCGAGCTCGGACGTGGCGGAGCGCACCGAGGAGCTGGGCGAGGCATTGCTCTTCGATAGCGCCGGACGTCCGGTCGGCTTCCTTGACAGCGAAGACAGCCATCGCTGGATGTACGACAGCCTGCGGCGCGAGACCGGGTACCGGGTGCTGGATGCCGACGGCCGCGTTGCGCTGGCGTCGGCCACCGGGCCCGGCACGCAATGGCCGTCGACACCCGAAACCCGCCGTTTGCAGTCCGGGCCCTTCACCTTCGAGCTCAACGGCGTGCCGATGTATGCCGGAACGGCCGCCGTCGAGCATAAGGGCCAGCGCTGGTATGTGCAGTTTGCCGCCAGCAAGCGCATCATCGAGCTGTTCCAGACTGTGTTCGCGCTGCCTTTCATGGGCGGCGGCATCGTGCTGTTCAGCCTGGTCCTGCTCTTCGTCTTCGGCGCCTGCGCGCTGATTACGCTGCGCTACACGCTCAAGCCGCTGCGCGAGCTGTCGGAGTCGGCTGCTGCGATCTCGCCGCGGGCGCTGCACGCGCGGCTGCAGGTCAAGGATGTGCCGGCCGAGATCGCGCCCCTGGTCGACAGTTTCAACCGCGTGCTGGAGCGCCTGGAGCAGGGGTACCGCGTGCAGCAAGGGTTCCTGGCGACGGCCGCGCATGAGCTGAAGACGCCGCTCGCGCTGATCCGCGCGCAAACCGAACAGACGGAAAAAGGCCACGAGCGCGATGCGCTGCTCAGCGATATCCAGCACATGACCCGCCAGGTGCAGCAGCTGCTGTTGCTGGCCGAAACGAGCGAGGAGCAGAATTATATTTTCGCCGCCGTCGATCCGCGCGACGTCGGCGCCGAGGCGGTCGGCTATCTGCAGCGGATGGCCGAGGCGGCGAACGTGCGCCTAACCCTGCGCCACGATGGGCCGGCAACGCCATGGCGGGCAGACCGGGCGACCTTGTTTACCTTGCTGAAAAACCTGCTGGAAAACGCCATTCAGCATGCCCCCGCAGGCAGCGAGGTGTGCGTAACGGTGGGCGCCGACGCGCTGACGGTGCGCGATAGCGGCCCCGGTGTGGCGCCGGAACAGGTGGCGCGTATGTTCGAGCGCTTCTGGCGCGGCGCGCATCGCCGCGATCACGGCGCGGGACTGGGCCTTGCCATCTGCCAGGAAATCGCGCGGGCGCACGGCTGGACACTGGCCGCGCAGCGGATGGAGCCGGGTCTGCTGTTCAGGCTGACAACCCGGCCAGTGCCGGGCGCCTGAAACCCTCGCGGCGCGGACCGGCACGCCCGCCGCGCGGAAGGCGGCGATGGCGTAGCCCTTGCCCGGCACGGCGCCGGCGCTGGCGCCGCGGAAGAAACGCCGCCAGCGGCTGCCGGCGGTGCCAATATCGGCGGCTACGCGGCCGCGCGGTACGCCGCCACGGCGATCCCGACCACGGTTTGCGAGGCGCGGCCGACGCCGTGGTATTCAAACCCGCACTCGTCCATCGCCTCCGGCTCGAACAGGTTGCGGCCATCAAAGACCAGCGGCTGGCGCAGGGCCGCCTTGATCTTTCCGAAATCGGGGCTGCGGAACGCCTTCCATTCGGTGACGACCACCAGCGCATCGGCGCCCGCTACGGCGTCGAGCGGGCCGGTGGCGAAGCGCACACGTTCCATTTGCTCGCGGTCCAGGTCAAGGGGCAGGGCGCGGCGCGCCTCGGCCATCGCCACCGGATCGTACACCGCGACGGTCGCGCCGGCATCGAGCAGCTGGCGCAAGAGCGTGCGCGCGGGCGCCTCGCGCATGTCGTCGGTGCCGGGCTTGAACGCCAGGCCCCAGATGGCGAAATGCCGGCCGCGCAGGTCGGCGCCGAAGCGCTCGATGATCTTTTTCCCCAGCAGCAGTTTCTGGCGCTGGTTCACGGCCTCCACCGAGGTCATGATCAGCAGTTCCTGGCCGAACTCGCGCGCCGTGCGTTCAAGCGCCCGCACGTCCTTGGGGAAGCACGAGCCGCCGTAACCGGCGCCGGCGTACAGGAAACTGTGGCCGATGCGCGGGTCGGAACCAATGCCATGGCGCACCGCCTCGATGTCGACCCCGACCTGGTCGGCCAGATTGGCCAGTTCGTTCATGAACGAGATGCGTGTGGCCAGCATGGCGTTGGCGGCGTATTTGGTGAACTCGGCCGAGCGCACGTCCATCCAGTGGGTGCGCTCGCGGTTGCGGTTGAACGGCCGGTAAAGCTTGCGCAGCAGCTCGCGCGCGCGCTCGCCCCCGGCGCTGTCGTCGCAACCGATGACGATGCGGTCGGGGCGCATGAAATCCTCGACCGCCGCACCCTCCTTGAGGAACTCGGGATTGGATACGACGGAGAAGCTGGCGTCAGCGCCACGCGCGTCCAGCTGCGCGCGGATTGTGGCGGCGACACGCTCGCCGGTGCCGACCGGCACCGTGGACTTGTCGATCACGACCTTGAAGCCCTGCATGTGGCGGCCGATTTCGCGCGCGGCCGCCAGCACGTGGCGCAGGTCGGCGGCGCCGTCCTCGTCGGGCGGGGTGCCGACCGCAATGAACTGCAGATCGCCATGCGCCACGGCGGCGGCGACATCGGTTGAGAAACGCAAACGTTCGGCTTCGCGGTTGCGGCCGACGAGCTCCTCCAGGCCCGGCTCATGGATCGGCATGCCGCCGCCATTGAGCAGCGCGATCTTGTTCTGGTCGGTATCGAGGCAGACGACGTCGTTGCCCAGCTCGGCCAGGCAGGCGCCCGTCACCAGGCCAACGTAGCCGGTGCCGATGATGGTGATTTTCATGGTGATACCCTGTTCAATCGGTTGGAAATATGGTTCGCTAACGCGCCGGGCGGAACACCCACCAGCGGCTGCCGGAGAAATTCCACAGCAGTCCCAGTCCCGTAGCGAGCACCTGCGCGCTCCAGTAGTGCCAGTGCAGGTCGCTCACCAGCAGCCACACCAGCCCGGTATTCAGGCACCAGCCCATGCCCAGCACGGTGAAGTAGCGGCGCGCCGCGCGCAGGTGCAGCTGATCGCTGCCGAACGTGAGGAAATAATTCAGGGCATAGTTGACCAGCGTGCCGAGCACATAGCCGGCCCCGGAGGAGGCAGCGACGCCCTGGCCGCAGCGTTCCACGCCAAGCCACAGCACCAGGTATTGCACCGCCGTGCCGGTGGCGCCGACCATGGCGAAGTGCAGGAACTGCGTCGGCAGCGCCGCTGCGGGCGTGGCCCGGCTCATGGCGCGCCGCCCTGCATCAGCACCCGCCCCGAGCGCCCGGGCAGCTCGCCCCAGCCCCAGGGCATGGTGGGCATCGGTACGTGTCTGATCTTCTCGTAATAGTCGGCCATGGCGCCCAGGCGGTAGCCTTGCGCTTGCCAGCCGTCGAGCAGGCGCTCGAACACCGGCGCCAGTTTCTGGCCCTCCAGTTCCGCATGCAGCGTGTAGACGTGATCGCGCGGGGCGGCCGCCGTCAGCGACAGCAGATGATCGGCGACGTTGTTGGCCGTGATCAGGCGGCCGTCGATCTCGCGTCCCAGCAATTCGTCCAGCGTTGGCAAGGTGGTCGGCAGCTGGACGCAGCGCAGCAGGCGGCCGCCGGCCAGCAGCCGGTGCGGGCCGCTGGCGGGATCGCGCAGCGCACCACGTTCGTCAAGCGCGGCGCGGCCGTCGGAGGCGTACAGGTAGCCTGCCGCGTCATGCCCGGCGAGGGCGGCCGCGTTCATCTGCCAGCCGGCCGCGCCATGGGTGTGCGCCGGCACGCCGAACACGGCGGCGTAGCGCCGCGCCGCCTGGTCCATCTGGGCTTGGGTCCAGGCGGTGCCGCGCGCGGCGACGTTGTCCTGCCACAGCACGTGGTCCCAGGTGTGGATGCCGCATTCGAAGCCGGCATCGCGCACGGCGCGCAGCTCGGCGGCGCAGCACGCGCCGATGTCGGGACCGGGCAGCAAGGTGCCGTACATCAGCGTCTTCCATCCGTAATGCCCGATCACCGAGGTGCGCGCCACCTTGCTGAAGAAGCCCGGGCGCAGGGCGCGCCGCAGCGCCCATCCGGTATGGTCGGGGCCGAGCGAGAACAGGAAGGTGGCGTTGGCCTGGCGCGCGCGCAGCATGCGCACCAGGCGGCCCACGCCAAGCCGGGTGCCGCGGTAGGTATCGACGTCGATCTTGAGCGTCAGCAGCGGGGAGGTCGCGTCCATCAGTCGATCAGCGCGCGCGCCTGCACTACCTGGCCGCGGTAGGCATCGAAGATATGGCGCAGCGCGCTGGCCATGTCGGTGACCGGCCGCCAGCCCAGTTCCTCGCAGGTGTTGGTAATTTTCGGCACGCGCTTCTGCACGTCCTGGTAACCGGAGCCGTAGTAGGCGTGGGCGCTGGTCTCGACGATGCGCACCCGGCGCGCCGCCTCCGCGTACTCGGGATAGTCGGCGCCCAGTGCCAGCATCATGGTCGCCAGTTCGCGGATCGAATAATTGTTGGCCGGGTTGCCGATATTGTAGATTTTGCCGCTGGCGACGCCGCCGGCGTTGGCAATGATGCGCAGCAGCGCTTCGATGCCGTCATCAATGTAGGTGAAGGCACGCTGTTGTGCGCCGCCATCGACCAGCGAGATCGCTTCGCCGCGCACAATATGGCCGAAGAACTGCGTCACCACGCGCGAGGAGCCCTCCCTGGCGGTGTGGATGGAGTCGAGTCCGGCGCCGATCCAGTTGAAAGGCCGGAACAGCGTGAAGTTCAGGCCCTCCATGCCGTAGCCCCAGATTACGCGGTCCATCAACTGCTTGGCGTTGGAATAGATCCAGCGCGGTTTGTTGATCGGGCCGCAAACCAGTTCGGAGTGCTCCGCGTCAAACTCCTCGTCGTGGCACATGCCATACACCTCGGAGGTCGAGGGGAATACGAGGTGCTTGCCGTAGCGGGCGGCGGCGCGCACGATCGGCAGGTTGGCCTCGAAATCGAGTTCGAACACGCGCAGCGGCTGCGTGACGTAGGTTGACGGCGTGGCGATCGCCACCAGCGGCACAATCACGTCGCACTTCTTCACATGGTATTCAATCCACTCCTTGTTGATGGTGATGTCGCCCTCGTAGAAGTGCATGCGCGATTTGTAGGCCGGGTTCTCCAGCAGGGACGTGATGCGGTCGCTGTGCATGTCCATGCCGAACACCTCCCACTCGGTGGTTTCGAGGATGCGCTTGGACAGGTGGTGGCCGATGAAGCCGTTGACGCCGAGGATGAGAACTTTTTTCATGGGTGGTTCCGAGTGAGCATGGTTTGTAACTGTTGTGGCGATACTTCGGCCGCTCCATCCAGCAGGGAGCTGACGGCGAGCATGCGCTGGTCGCCGCACACGCCGACGATTTCGCCGTCCAGCACCGCCAGGCCGGGCGCCATGCCGGACGCCAGACGGTCCGGCAGCAGGCGCGCGCGCGCCAGCGTCAGCGATACGCCGCCCACCTGCGTGTGGGCGCCCGGGTAGGGCGGCGCCACCGCGCGGTACAGGTTGTAGACCATTTGCGCGTCGGCACGCCAGTCGATGCGGCCATCGGCCGGCCTGCGCCCGCCGAAGTAGCTCCCTTGCCGCAGGTCGTTGCCACGGCGCGGCGCGGTGCCTGCCAGCAGCGCCGGCAGCACGCCCCACAAGGTCTGCTCGGCGGCCACGGTGACCTTGCCGAACACTTCGAAGGCGGTGTCGTCGGGCAGGATAGGCACGGCCGTCTGCGCCACAATGGCGCCGGCGTCCGGCTTGACGGTCATCTCGTGCAGCGTGGCGCCGGTGCGGTCGGCGCCATGCAGCACAGCCCAGTTGACCGGTGTGCGGCCGCGGAACTTCGGCAGCAGGGAGCCGTGCATGTTGTAGGCCGGCGCAACTGCCAGCACGGCGGCCGGCAGCAGGTGGCGGTAATAGAAACTGAAGAGAAAATCCGGCCGCGCCGCGCGCACCGCGTCCAGCAAGGCCGGATCGGCCGGATCCGCGTAGACGGCGGTGGCGATGCCATGCTCGCGGCACACGTCCCGCACCGAGCCATACCAGATGTTCTCGGTCGGATCGTCGTCGTGGGTAAGGACCAGCGCGACGTCCACGCCCCCGGCCAGCAGCACCCGCAGGCAGCGCACGCCGACCTCGTGGTAGGCGAACACCACGGCGCGCGCCTTCATCGTCCCGCCCCTTTGGCGGCGTCGGCCACCTGCAGCCGTGCCCCTGGAGTTCGCTCTTCGAGGATGGTTTGCACCACATAGCGCGGCCGCGCGCGCACCTGTTGATAGATGCGGCCGATGTATTCGCCCAGCAGGCCGATGCCGAACAGGGTCACGCCCATCATGAAGAACAGCAGCGCGAACAGCGTGAACGTGCCCTCGGCCTCGGCGCCCAGCAGCAGCCGGCGCGCCAGCAGCACCAGCACCAGTATGCCGGAGGCGCCGGACAGCGCCATGCCCAGCATCGAGAACATTTGCAGCGGAACCAGCGAGAAGCCGGTTACCAGGTCGAAGTTGAGCCGTATCAGGCTGTAGAAAGAATACTTCGATGCGCCGGCCGCGCGCTCTTCGTGCTCGACCTCCACTTCGGCCGGATTGCGCGCGAAGATGTAAGCCAGCGCGGGAACAAAGGTGTTGACCTCCTCGCATTGGTTGACCAGGTCGATGACGTTGCGGCCATAGGCGCGCAGCATATTGCCCTGATCGGTGATGCGGATATTGGTGATGCGTTCGCGCATCCGGTTCATCGCCTTCGAGGCCAGCGTACGCCAGGCCGAATCCTGGCGCACGCGGCGGATCGAGCCCACATAGTCATGGCCCGCGCGGATCAGGCCGACCAGCTTGCCGATCTCCTCTGGCGGATTCTGCAGGTCGGCGTCGAGGGTGACAATGATCTCTCCGCGAGCGTGCTGGAAGCCGGCCAGGATCGCCATGTGCTGGCCATAGTTACCATTGAACAGCACCACCCGGGTGACATCGGGACGCTCGCGGAACTGCGCGGCCAGCAGTTCCGCCGAGGCATCCCGGCCGCCGTCGTTGACGAACACCACCTCGTAGCTGGTGTGCAGCGCGTCGAGCGCCGCATACAAGCGCGCGAACAGGCCGGGCAACGCCTGCTGCTCGTTGTAGACCGGAATGATGATGGACAATTCCGGCGTCATCGGAACACCGCTAGCGCGCGCCCTCATGGCAGACCTTTCGTCAACTGGTTGGAGATCACTACCCGGCGCCGGTCCTGCGCCACCAGCCGCATCGGCACGCCGCGCTGGCGCAGCTGACCATACATATCCGTGCTGGCGATGGCCAGGCCAGGCACGCCGGCGGCAGCGTCGCGCTGCCATTGGGCGATGAACTCGTCCAGGCCGGACAAGGCGTGTTGCGGCTCCTGTCGCAGCCCGAAGCCGAATTCATCCACGTATTCGGCCAGGATTGCCGGCCGGCCCAGATAGAAGGTCAGCGACTGCTCGTAGCGGCCGACCGCGAACAGCCTGGTGGACGGCGTCAGTTCGGCCCGGATCGCCGGCAGCAGGGCGGCGCCGGCGCGATCCTTGCCGTACACCTCGAAACCGGCGACGACCAGATGGGTGGCGAGGAACCCGGCCACCGCCATCGTCAACACCGCCGCATCGCGCCGCACGCGGGCCGCATGGAACCACGCCAGGCAGCCGCCCGCCAGCAGCACGCAGCCGGCGCAAATCAGCCACGGCTGGTAGCTGCGCAGCAGGTGCGGCGTAGCGCCCCCGCCCGTGACCAGCGCCACCGGCGCCGCAGCCACCAGCAGCACGCCGACCACCGCCAGCACAGCGGAGGCGGCCATGTGCGGGCGGCGTCCGGCGTCGTCCAGGCAGAGTGCCGTCAGCATCGCCAGCGCAGGGAACACCGGCACGATGTAGCCGGGCAGCTTCGAGCTCGACATGCTGAAGAACACCAGGATGAAGGCGAACCAGATCAGCAGCAGCAATCGCGGCTGGAAGCGGCCCGGCGCGCGCCGGGTGCCGGCCGCCAGCGCGTGCGGCAGCCAGCCCAGCCACGGCACCACGCCGGGCAACAGCAGCAGGATGAAGGCATACCAGGGCGCCTCGCGCTGGTGGCCTGGGCTCAGGAAGCGGTCGAAATGCTCGTGGACGAAGAAGAACCAGGGCTGTTCGGGGTTGCGCTGGGCGACCAGGAGGAACCAGGGGGCGGCGATGGCGAAGAACAGCAGCAAGCCCTTGCCCATGTGCAGCCGGGTCCAGACGCGCCAGTCGCGCGCGGCGGCGCCGTAGAGCACCAGCACGGCGCCCGGCAGCACCACGCCGACCAGGCCCTTGGCCAGCACCGCCAGCGCCATCGCGGCCCACGCCACCAGCATCCACGCGCGCCGCTGGCCGGCGGTGGCGGCATCGCGCTGGGCGATCATCATGGCGGCCAGGCAGGTGGCCATCATGCCCGACAGGCTCATGTCGAGCGAATTGATCTGGCCTGCCGCCAGCCAGAACAGGCTGGACGCCAGCACCAGGCCGGCATACAGGCCGACGCGGGGAGAGAACACCAGCCGCCCGGCCCAGGCGGTCATGACCACGCCGAGGATGCCGCAAACGCCGGTCCATAGCCGCGCCTGCCATTCGCCCAGGCCGAAGAGGGTGAAGGTCAGCGCGTTCATCCACGCTTGCAATGGCGGCTTCTCGAAATATTTGATGCCGTTCAGGCGCGTGGTGATCCAGTCGCCGCTGGCAAACATCTCGCGGCCGATCTCGGCGTAACGGCCCTCATCGGGCGGCACCAGGGTGCGCACGCCAAGCGCGGCCAGCGTGATCAGGATGAAGCCGCCGAACAGCGTCCAGAGCAGCGCTGCGGACAGCTGCGGCGTGGCGCCGGCGGCCGGCGGCTGCTGAACCGTGTCATGCATGGCATCGCGCTTCATTGGGCCACCTGCGGCTGGATCAGGATCGATTCGACGGCCGCCACCACGCGCTCGACATCGTCGAAGCACATCGCGTGGAACATCGGCAAGGTCACCGTCAGGCGGCCGATGCGCTCGGCCACCGGGAACATGCCATCCGTGTAGCCGCGCGCGCGGTACAGGCTGAACAAATGAATCGGCGCGTAATGGAAACCGGTGCCGATGCCCCGGCGCGCCATCGCCTCCATAAAGTCCGCACGCGTACCGGTCCCGCGGTCCGGCAGGATGATTTGGAACAGGTGCCAGTTGCTGTGCTCGAAATCGGCCAGCGGCAGGCGGGCGCCGCAGGCGGCCTCGAAGCCGTCGCCGAAGCAGGAGAAATAATGGCGCGCCAGCGCGCGCCGGTGCGCGGTGACGGCTTCGATAGTGGCGAACTGGCCCAGGCCGATTGCCGCCATGATGTCGCTCATATTGTGCTTGCCGCCGGGGAGATCGACATCGATGCCGTCGATGCCGCTGCGGGTGACACCCTGCAGCCGGTGCCTGGCGGCCAGCGCCGCCTCGGCCTCGTTGTTCAGCACCAGGCAGCCGCCCTCGCCGGTGGTCAGGTTCTTATTCGCCTGAAAACTGAACGACACCAGATCGCCGAAGGCGCCGATGGGCCGGCCCCGCCAGCGCGATCCGAAGGCCTGTGCGGCATCCTCGATCACGCGCAGCCGGTAGCGCGCGGCGATCTGGTGCAGCCGCTCCATGTCCACCGGCAGGCCCGACAAGTGGACCGGCAGCAGCGCGCGCGTGCGCGGCGTGATGGCGGCCTCGAGCCGGTCCAGGTCGATGTTGCGCGTGACCGGGTCGATATCGGCGAACACGGGCGTGGCCCCCACGGCGAGGATCACGTTGGCGGTGGCCGGCCAGGAAATCGGCGTGGTGATGACCTCGTGGCCGGGGCCGACGCCGGCCACGCGCAGCGCGACTTCCATGGTGCTGGTGCCGGAATTAAAAGCCAGCACGGGCCGCCCGCCGAAGTAGGCGGACAGCCGCTGCTCGAATTCGCGTACCCTGGGGCCGCTGGTGATCCAGCCGGAGCGCAGCACATCGCCGACGGCGGCGATGGTAGCCTCGTCGATGCTGGGCCGGGCGAATGGCAGGAATGGCGGCTCGGATGCTATAGGAAGGAGGGCGCTTGTTCCGGTGTGGAGGGTGGATTGCGTAGTCGAGCTGAAAGTGCGAGGTAATCGCATGGTTGTTTCTCCGGGTCTTGGGGCTGCGACCCCATACTCGGGCAAGTTCACTTACTGAATACTTACCGCTGCGGTCATTTAAGATGACTACAGGGAGATACAATGCGGGTCGGTGAATCGCTCAGACAGATGAGCATAAGGAGTGCAGATGCAGCGTTTCGAACAGCGGCGTGACCGCTTCGAACTATTCGACCGGATGGAAAGCCCGGCCGTCAACCTGGCCTTTCCGCTGGAATTGCCCGATTTCCGCCCGTGGTGCAAGGTGAACGGCCTGCCGGTTTTTCATGTGCTGTTATGCGCGGTGCTGCGCGCGGTGCACAAGCTGGAACACTTCCGCTACCGCGTGTTCGAGGGCGAGGTAATCCTGATCGACCGTATCGTGCCGTCGTACACGGTGATGAACGTGAACCACGACCTGAATTTTGCGCAATTCGAATGGTCGGACGATTTGCGTGAGTTTGTCGCGCGCAGCCTCGCGGCACGTGACGAGGCGGTGAACACGACGGCGCTGAGCGAAAAATACCGCGCCATGTCGCCGCGCGAGGCGAAGAACCGGGTCTACATCACCTGCATTCCCTGGCTCGCCTTCACCTCTATCCAGCACCCGGCAGCGGCGCTGGCGGCGGCCGATATTCCCTCCATCGCCTGGGGCAAGATCCGCGACGCCGGGCAAGGACAGATCCAGCTGCCGTTCTCGGTGCAAGCCCACCACGGCTTCGTGGACGGCTACCACATCAACCTGCTGGCCGAACAGATCGCCGCCGAAATCACTGACACCATGGGGTCAGGCACCTTGGTGTCACGGTCTTAGCCGTCGCGGCGCAGGAGGCGGAGCCAGGGGGCGAGGTGGACGCAGGCCATCATCAGGTACATCGTGGGCATGCCGTTGAAGCGGCTGCTGGAGCAGATGAGGTCCGCGCCGCCGCCAAGATGGCTGAGCAAGGCCATGGCGGCGAAGGCCGGGGCGGCGGCTAGGCCGATCCAGCCTTCCAGGCCCTTATTTCTGGCCGTACTGATCATGATGACGCCACCACACACCGTCTTCGTTGCGGCCCTTCGGCGCGCGGTCCAGCCATGCATACATGCCCCAGATGCCGTCCACCCCGCGCGAATAGCCGGAGTAGGTGTGATACACGTGGCCGTCCTGCAGCGCAAAGGCGCTCACGCCGGGCCGGTCACGCATATAGGCCAGCGAATCCGTGCCGCTCATGGCTGACAGCTGGTCTACCGGGCCGCCGCTGTTCTCCCAGGCGCGCAGCGCGGGTTCGGTGCGGTAGTTGTAGTCGATGCCCGCGCGCTGCTGGTCTTCGGTGAAATAGACATTGAAGTCGCTATTGAAATCCCCCGGCGCCGAGGAAGCCCAGTCGAAGCTCCAGCCCATGCGTTCCTTGAAAGCCTGCAGCTTGTCGATCGATGCGCGGGAGACGGCAGTGAAGGCCACATCGTGATTCTCAAGGTGCACCACCACGCCGTTGAAGCTGTCCGCCACTGATGAACAGGAAGGGCAGCCGGCCGCATAGTCGTCGCCATACATGAAGTGGTAGATCATCAGCTGCGAGCGGCCCTTGAACAGGTCCTTCAGCGTGACGCGGCCTTGCGGCGTATCGAAGCGGTATTCCTTGTCGATGCGCACCCAGGGCAGCTGCTGGCGGCGTTCGGCCAGCGCATCGCTGCGCCGCGTATGTTCCTTCTCGTCGGCCAGGAGCTGGAGGCGGGCGTCCAGCCATTCGCCGCGGGTTCCGGTTTTGTGCTTCGTCATCTTGCTTCTCCTTTAGGTGTTTGTTGTCGTACCATGGACATCGTAGAGCCGGATATCCGGGGTGAGGGAGTGACAAATTTGACGGGATTTGCATGGACTCGATGATCGCCGCTGCCGCGCGGCTGCTCGCCATGGGCGACCTGCTGGGCGCCCTGAAACGCGTTGCGCTGCGCGAGGATCCGCCTGCGCTGGCCTTGCGCGGCATTGTAATGGCGCAGCTGGGCGACTTCGAGCGCGCCAAGGTGCTGCTCAAGATGGCGGCGCGCGCTTTCGGTCCGCGCGAGGCGGTGGCGCGGGCGCGCTGCGTGGTCGCCGAAGCCGAGATTGCGCTCGTCTCGCGCGACCTGGCCTGGCCGCCCAAGGCGCTGGCTGCGGCGCGCGGCACGCTGGAAGCGCACGGCGACCGCCTGAACGCGGCGCATGCGCGCCACCTCGAAGTGCGCCGCCTGCTGCTGATCGGCCGGCTGGACGAAGCGCAAGCGATGCTGGCAGACTCGGACGCCGCTGCGCTGCCGCCGCCGCTGCGCGCCGCACATGAACTGGCACAGGCGGGCATTGCGATCCGCCGCCTGCATACCGCCGTGGCGCGCGCTGCGCTGCTGCGGGCGCGTGAGGCAGCCGCCCGGACAGGCATTCCCGGCCTGATGGCCGAAGTGGAAACCGTGGCCGACGCATTGGCCAGGCCGGCAGGGCGCCTTATCGCGCGCGGCACGGAACGCATGCTGCTGCTGGACGAAGTGGAAGCGCTGCTGGCCTCCGGCGTTGTGGTGGTGGATGCCTGCCGCTACATGGTGCGCAATGCGGCGGCCACCGTGCCGCTCACCAAGCGCCCGGTGCTGTTCACGCTGGCCCGCACACTCGCTGAAGCGTGGCCGGGCGATGCGCCGCGGGCCGCGCTCATCGCCGCCGCGTTCCGCGGCAAGGAGGCGGATGAATCCTACCGTGCCCGCCTGCGCGTTGAAATTGGCCGCCTGCGCAGTGAAATCCAGCCCTTCATGGATATCAAGGCGACGAAAGACGGCTTCGCGCTCGTGCCCCATGCCGGCCGCGAGGTGGTGGTGCTGGCGCCGCCGGTGGAAGAGTATTATGGCGAGGTGCTGGCCTTCCTGGCGGATGGCGAGGCATGGTCAAGCTCCGCGCTGGCCATTGCGCTGGGCAGCAGTCCGCGCACGGTCCAGCGCGCGCTCGATGCGCTGGCGGAAGCAGGCAAGGTGCATTCCTTCGGCCGGGGACCGGCGCGGCGCTGGACCATTCCCTCGCTGCCCGGATTCCCGTCAACTTTGTTACTCCCCGCTGCGCTGCCGGCGGGTTAGGATGAAGCCATGAAAACTTCAAAAGCCCAAATCCTCCGTGAATACGGACCCTTTCCCGGTGTTGAACAGGTTGGCGGCGTCACTTTCGACGGCAACAATGTCTGGTTCGCATCCGGCGACAAAATCAACGCCATGGACCCGGCAGGGGGCGAACTCGTTCGCTCGCTGCCTGTCGCGGCCCACGCAGGAACGGCCTTCGATGGCCGCCACCTGTACCAGATTGCGGAAGACCGCATTCTCAAGCTCGACCCGCAAAGCGGCGAAGTGCTTTCCTCGATCCCTGCCCCTGGCAACGGCACCGACTCCGGGCTGGCATGGAGCGAAGGCACGCTGTGGGTTGGCCAGCACCGCGAGCGCAAGATTCGCCAGGTCGATCCCGAAACCGGCGCCGTGCTGCGTACCATCGAATCCAACCGCTTCGTCACAGGCGTGACCTGGGTGGATGGTGAACTCTGGCACGGCACCTGGGAAGGCGAGGACAGCGACGTGCGCCGCATCGATCCGCAGACCGGTGAGGTCATGCAGCGCTACGAAATGCCGAAAGGCGTTGGCGTATCGGGCCTGGAATCCGATGGCGGCGACCAGTTCTTCTGCGGGAATGGTGGCAGCGGCAAGCTGTTCGCCATCAAGCGCAGCGCCTGAGCCGTACGCCGAGCAGCACCAGGCCTGCAGCCAATAGCGCCCAGCGCGAAGGCTCAGGCACCGGGGCGGCGGAAATGGCCCGGAAGGAGCTGGCGAGGTAGGTGTAGCCGTAGCCTGCGTTGCTACCGTAGTTCTCGTACCTGCCGGTCAGGGTGGTGCTGATATCGATCGCCCTTTCCCCCCACGGTGCTGCCTCGATCCACTGCATGCCCTCGATCACATTGTGTGAGTCGTAGGGTACCGAACCAATGGCGAGATAAGTGGCGCCCTGTATCCATTCGTTGGTGCCGGCCGGGCTGCTGACGTTTGCCTGTATTGCGCTGTCGCTGGCGAATTCGATGGCGGTATTGGGCGCAAGCTCGAAATAGATATGTGATGAGGACACATCGATGCTCGCTCCGCCGACAGCGCCCGCATACGAGGTGGCAGCATCGATGGCCAAGGTTTCGTTCCCTGGCGATTCGCGGTTGGCTACCGTGACTTTCGCCATGCTCTGGGGGGCGGCATCGCCGGTGAGCGTCAGCGCTTCCTTGCCCTGGCCCGTCGCTTCGTAATATTCCGACGCGTCGCCGCGCAACACCATCATGTCGATGGCCCCGGCCGGATCTTGCAGGTGGTCCGGCACCACGGGCAGGGTGGGCAGAAACGTCACGGCTGCAGCGATGCCATCGGCCGGAGTGAGGTCGATAATACGGTAGCTCAGCGGTCCTTGCCGCACATGCAGGGTGGTGTCCGCCAACGCCGGCAGGGCGGCTGCAGTTGTCAGAACGGTCAGGAAGATTGCGGTCAGGCGAGACATCGGGAATCCAGGGAGAATGTACACGCTTCATTCTTCGCGTCCGGACAAGGCGAGTCAAGCGTGCGCGTATGCTTGTGCACCGAAGCGACAGCCCGATACTGCCGGGCCAGGCCGGACAGTGCCTACAAGCCGGCTGCCGCAACGCCGATACGCAAGGCCGCGCAAGCGGCATAGCATGACACCTCCCAAGGCAAACAACGTTCTGGAGGAATCATCATGGCTCGGCTACTGAAACTGGCGGCGCTCGCGATAGGCGGCGTCCTGATTGCAAAGAAACTCAAGCAGAACAAGGCTGGCGGCAAAGGTTCGTCGGTCAGTGAAAGCATCACGGTGGATGTGCCCGTGCGCACCGCCTATGACCAGTGGACCCAGTTCGAGGAGTTCCCCTCGTTCATGGACAGCGTGCACGAAATCCGCCAGCTCGACGATAAACGCCTGCACTGGAAGGCCGATGTCTTCGGCAAAACGGTGGAGTGGGATGCGGAAATCGTTGAGCAGATTCCCGACCGCCGCATTGCATGGCGCAGCACCACCGGGAAACCCAACAGCGGCGCCGTGCGCTTCGAACCGCTGTCGGCTTCCCGCACCCGCATCGTGCTTGAGATGAGCTACACGCCGGAAGGCGCCATGGAAACCGTGGGCGACATGCTGGGCGCCGTCTGCATGGAAGCGCGCGGCAACCTGAAACGCTTCAAGGAAATGATTGAAGCGCGCGGCCACGAAACGGGTGCATGGCGCGGCTCGATCCAGGACTCCGGAAAGCCCGTTACGACGCACTGAGTGCGGCCAGCGCCACGGCATCCGCGCCTGCAGGGTAGCGCAGGCGGTTGCCGCTGTCGTTTGCCGTCTGCCAGACCGTTTCCGCTACGTCGGATTCACGGGTGACCGCAGGCATGTCCGCCAGCGCCGCGAACATGCGCTGCGCAAGCGGTGCGTACGGCGCCGTCACCAGGCCTTCGAGGCGATGGCCGCTGTTGCTGCCGAAACGCGTCGTTGGCCCGTAACCCGGCTGCACCAGCTTCACGCGGATCGCAAAGGCCTCCAGCTCCAGGGCCAGGGAGGCCGTATAGCCTTCGATGGCCATCTTGCTGGCCGTGTATGGCGCCACCAGCGGCATTGGCATCAGCACAGCGCTGGAAGTCACATTCACAATCACCCCAGATCCGCGCTCGCGGAATGCGGGCAATACTGCCTGCGTCATCGCCATCACGCCAAAGGTATTCGTTTCGAAAACCTCGCGGATGGTGGCCATCGGCGTCGCTTCGCTGGCGCCGAACAGGCCGATTCCCGCATTATTCACCAGCACGTCAATTGACCCGCATTGGGCCAGGGCTGCTGCAATGCTTGCGGCGTTCGTCACGTCGAGCGCTACTACCTGCATGCGTGGCGATTCGGGCAGCACGTCTTTGCGCGGGGTACGCATGGTGGCGATCACTTTCCAGCCCTGGGCGTGGAAGTGGCGGGCAGTTTCCAGGCCATAGCCGGAGGAGGCGCCGGTAATCAGTACGGTTTTCATTGCGTGTTCCTGTGTGGGTTGGGATGAGCGCTACGATAGCGTTCATACTCCGAACGTTCTACAATAGAACGTCCACATTTAATTTGCGATCGTCCGGCATGCAGGATCCGCTTTCAGAAGTTATCGCCTTGCTCCAGCCGCGCACCGTTCTGTCCAAGGGCATCAGCGGCGCGGGACGCTGGAGTGTGCGTTATTCCGATTTTGGCCAGCCGAGTTTCGGCGCTGTGCTGGAAGGGAGCTGCCGCTTCTCGCTGGACGGACACGAGACGGTGCTCCTTGAAGCAGGGGACTTTTTGCTGCTGCCCGCTACACCGGGCTTTACCATGTGCGGCCACGAGGATGTGGCGCCGCTGCATATCGATCCGCTGCAGGCGGCGATGCAGACCGGCGAAGTGCGGCATGGCAGGCAGGAAGGGCCGACTGATGTTCGGCTGCTCGGCGGCTGGTTCGAATTCGATTCTCCGGACGCAGCGCTGCTGGTGTCCCTGCTGCCGGCAATGATGCATATACGGGGAGCGCCGCGCCTCGCCACGCTGGTGCGGCTGGTAGCGGAAGAGGCGGAGGCCGAAGCGCCGGGGCGCGACCTTGTGCTGTCACGGCTGGTGGAGGTGCTGCTGGTGGAAGCGCTGCGCTCTGGCAGCGCCAACGACGCGCCGCCTGGGCTGCTGCGCGGCTTGTCCGACACACGGCTTGCGTCGGCCATGCGCCAGATGCATGGCGATCCCGCGCGGCAGTGGACTGTGGAACAGCTGGCGAAGGAATCCGCGCTGTCCCGTTCCAGCTTTTTCGAGCGCTTCACGCGGGCGGTGGGATTGCCGCCGATGGAATATCTGCTGGCGTGGCGCATGGCGCTGGCCAAGAAGCTACTGCGCCAGCAGGGCCTTGCGCTGGCGGTGGTGGCTGAACGCGTTGGATACAGCTCCTCCAGCACCTTCAGCACGGCTTTCAGCCGCTACGTCGGCCAGCCGCCGGGCCGCTACGCCCGGCATGGCGCCGCTTAGGGCTGCATCATTTCGTCAAGGCGTTTCTGCATTGCGTCGGCCCACAGCTGGTAGCCGGCGGCCGTGGGGTGCAGCTGGTCCGGCATGATGGAGTAGGGGATCTTGCCGTCCTGGCCGAGGAAGGTATTACCGATGTTCAGGTAGCGCACGTTGCGGCCGTCCTCCATCTGCATCAATTCCTTGTTGACGGCGTCGATTACTTCCATGCGCTTGTGCGCCTCGGCTTCGGCCTTCGCCACCGGCACTTCCTGCGGCGGACGCGGGCCGCGCGGGAAGATGGCGAGCAGCAGCACCTTGGTATTCGGCAGCTTGGCGCGGATCGCCGCCACAATCTTGCGGTTGGCGGCGGCGATGTCGGCCGCGCTGTCATCTAAGCTGTTATTGGTGCCGATCATCAGCACCACGACCTTGGGCGAGATGCCGTCCAGCTCTCCGTGCTGGATCTGCCACAGCACGTTCTGCGTGCGGTTGCCGCTGATGCCGAAGCTGGCGGCGTTGTACTTCGTATAGTAGGCGTCCCACACATGCGGCGCCTTGTGCCAGCCTTCGGTGATGGAATCGCCCATGAAGAGCAGGCCGATCGGGCCGCTCTTGCCGCGCGCCAGATAGCGTTCGTGTTTGGGGATGAAGGTAGTGTCGGCATGTTTCGGCGCGGGCGTGCCCGGATCCTGTTTCGGCGTTTGCGCGAAGGCGGCGAGGCTGACAATGCTCAGTGCCAGCAGCAGGCGGGTCATCAGTGCTTTCATTCTTATCCTTTGGAAGATGGTTTAACCTGTTCTACCGTGCCGCCCAGCCAGAGGGAGATGAACACCAGCGGCACCAGCGCGGCGCCGAGCACGAAGAAGGGGGTGTAATCACCGCCCGCCGTCAGCACCGGCACCAGCTGCATGCAGATAATAACGCCCAGCACGGCAGATGTACCGCTGATGCCGGCCAGCGAACCGACCGTTTTCCCCGAGAAGAAATCGCTGGGAAGCGTCTGGATATTCGTGATGGCGGCCTGGAAACCGAACAGAATCACGGCTATTGAGAGCACGGCCAGCAGCGGCGTGTGCGCCACAGCAGTGAATAACAGCGCCGGGAACATCAGCACGAGGCCCAAAATAATCACCAACTTGCGCGCGCGGTTGACGGAAAAACCACGCTGCAGCAGCTGCCCACACAGCCAGCCCCCGGAAAGTGCGCCGAGCCCGGCGCCTACATAGGGCACCCAGGCGAACATGCCGATCTGCTTCACGTCGAAGTGGAACTTCTCGTTCAGGTAGAGCGGCAGCCAGCCCACGAACAGCCACCACACCGGGTCGATGAAGAAACGCGCGGCGATCACGCCCCAGCTCTGGCGGTGGCGCAGCAGCTGGCCCCAGGTCGGCACGTATTCCGGCTGGCCCGCTTCCGTGCGGCGCTGGCCGCTGAGAATATAGTCGCGTTCTTCCTGCGTGATCCACGGGTGCTGGTCCGGCCCGGCGAGGTAGACGATCATCCAGGGCACGATCCAGATGAAACCGAGCGCACCGATCAGGATGAACGTGGTTTTCCAGCCCACGTAGGCATACAGCACGGCGACCAGCGGCGGCGCGATGATGGAGCCGACCGATGCACCAGCGCCGAAGATGCCCTGGCCCAGTGCGCGTTCCCTGATCGGGAACCATTCCGCGATGGCCTTGGTGGCGCCAGGCCAGTTACCGGCTTCGCCGACACCAAGCAGGGCGCGGAACAGGCTGAATGAGAGGGCGGAACGCGCCACGAAGTGCAGGCCGATGGCCACGGACCACAGCAGGATGGACAGGATAAAGGCGACCCGCGTGCCCAGCGCGTCGAACAGTTTGCCGAACAGGGACTGGCCGATGGCATAGCCGATCAGGAACACGGTGATGATGTTGGCGTAGTCCTGCTTGTCCAGCCCCAGGTCTTCCGCAATGCCCGGCCACATCACGGCGAGGGCGGAACGGTCGATGTAGTTGATGATGGTGGCAATGGCCACCAGTGTGATGACCAGCCATCGCAGGCCGCTGATCGTTTTCATTTGTCGTCTCCGTTATCGTTGTAGGCGCGGCTGTCAGCCGCGCGCACCGGCCAGCACTTGTTCGAGCTGTGCGCGGTTGGGTAGTCCTTCGCAGTCGCCGCGGAACTGCACCACGCGTGCACCTACCGCGTTGCCGCGCAATGCTGCGTCCTGCAGGCTGAGGCCTTCGAGCAGGGCACTGATCACGCCCACGGCGAAGCCGTCGCCCGCGCCGACGGTGTCGACCACGCGGGCCACCTTGAAACCGGGAACGGTGCCACTGCCTTCTTCGCTCGCGTAGTACGCGCCTTGCGCGCCAAGCTTGATGACCACCTTGCGTGCACCGCGCTTCAGGTAGAAGTCCGCAATGGCGGCAGGTTCCTGGCTGCCGGTGAGCAGGCGGCCTTCGGCGATGCCGGGCATGACAACATCCGCGCGGCCGGCCAGGTCGTTGATGGTGTCGATCATGGCGTCCTGCGAGGGCCAAAGGCGGGGCCTCAGGTTCGGGTCGAAGGTGACGATGCGGCCCGCAGCACGAGCCGCATCCGCCATGGCGAAGGTCAGCCCGCGGCAGCTGTGGGACAGCGCGGGCAGGATGCCGGTGAGGTGCCACAGCCGCGCCAAACTGAACGCGCTGCCCGGCATATCGGCCAGCGACATGTGGCTGGCGGCGGAACCGCGCCGGAAGTATTCCACCTCAGGATCGCTGCCGTCATCGGTACTGGACTTGAGCATGAAGCCGGTCGGATAGCGTGGATCGATGCGCAGCTGGCGGCGATCGATGCCCTCGGCCTCCATGAACTCCGCCAGGTTGCGGCCAAGGCTGTCCGCACCGAGGCTGCTGATATAGCCGACGTTGAAGCCCAGGCGGCGCAGGCCGACGGCGACATTCAGCTCGGCGCCCGCCGTCGCACGCTCGAATTCACATACGCGCGACAGGGCGCCCGGCTGGCGGGCGATCAGCAGGGCCATCGCTTCGCCCGCCGTGATGACGTCTGGTACTTGCAGCTGATCGTTCACTCCCGCCTCCTCTTAGAACCGCATGATGGTGGTCAGCGTCGCCTGCTTCGCCGCGGGGAGGGACATGCGCAGCACGGTGCCGCGTTGTTCCTTCGGTCCCTTGTCCACGTTGCCCGGAGGCCCGGCGGCGGTGACGATGCCTGGCTCGATGATAGCCTTTGCGCCCGCGCCGCTGGTGACTTGCAGCGCAGCCGGTTGGCCTTCGACGACGAAGCGCCGCTCACCCACCTGTCTGATCGCATTGTCGCCATGGACCTGCGCGGTCATCACCACCGGCTTGCCGGCGCGCAGCGTGTCCGTCGTGGTCCAGGCGCCGCGCGACCAGGTGAAGCGGCGTTCCAGCTTTTCCACACCCAGTTCCGGGCGGTAGGCGCCGGTGAGGTCGGCCACAATTTCTGCATGGTCGCGGGCCAGCGTGACCTTGCTCATGCGGATCCGGTCCAGCCGTTCATACGGATAGCCGTCGAAAGCGTCGTGGCCACGGCCGTCGATCGCCTGGCCGGTGCCGTCGATCAGCAGCGTGTTGCTCAGGGTGCTGCTTGGCAGGCCTGCGTAGCCCATCGGGCCGCTCAGGTAGCTGCCGCCGCCGAACAGGATGAAACTGCCCGCATCCGGATGCGAGTGACCCATGGAGAGGTGCCAGTCCGGCATCTTTGGAATCAGGGCCGTGATGTGGTGGCCTTCCGGCGGGCCGGCGCGGAAGGCGAAGGCGGTGGCTTTCGGCGTCCAGTCGCTACGCCAGTACACGGTGCCCAGGTCTTCGAAGTGATGGTAAGGCTTGATGGCCGTCATCGGCTTGGCCTTCACTTTCGGGTCGTACCAGAAGATGTTCCAGAATTCCTCGGCGCAGACATGGCCCAGCGATGCCATCCACGCTGCCACGCCCTGTGCTTCCGTGTCCTTGTAGCGCGACGCGAAGCGGTACAGCAGGTTGTAGTTCGAATGCAGTTTGCCGCCCGGATGGGTGCGGGCCGCGTCATGACCATGGCGCGCGCGCGTGAGCGGGCCTTCGAAGGCATCGCCGAAGTCGAAGATATCCTGGCCGTTCGGTGTGATGGAATGCGCCATATAGAGGTGGGCATTGCGCAGGGCAGGGTGGTCGTACATATCGTCGCCTGCGGCATGGGCGAAGGCGTCCAGCGCGTGCACAATCCACGGCATGGAGAAGACCCAGTACTCCACGCCTTCGTAGAAGTAGCCGTCCGGCGAAGCCACTTCCAGCACACGGGTGAAGATGGCGCGCGACAGGGCGGCCCAGTTGGCGGCTTCCGGCACTTCGTCCCACAGCGCGTAGGCGGTGACCACCAGGCCGGAGATCGGGATGAAGCAGTGGTTCTGGCTGTAGGAGTAGGACTTGCCGGGTTTCGGCGAGAAGTGCGCGGCGAGGATGCGCGCCTGGCGCACCAGCTTGTCGCGGTAGCGCTTGCGCTCTTCCTCGCTCAGCACATCGTACAGCAGGTCGTAACCGGCGCCGAGGCCATACAGCAGGTGGCCTGCCGCGAGGTCGATATCCGGCTTGCTGTAGGTGTAGCCCCAGACGGGGTAGCTGACGGCGGCATCCATATACTTCTTCGCCACTTCCAGGTAGCGCGGGTCGCCTTCGATCTTGTAGGCCAGCGCTGCGCCAACGATGCCGATGCCGGTGGCGTTCTGCGCGCGGCGGGTCTGCGCCGGCGACGCGGCGGGTTCGTTTTTCATGGCCGCCATATTGGCCAGCGCCGTTTGCCACAGATCGCGGTGGCTGCCGCGTGCGCGTTCGCGCAGCTCATCCAGTCCCTTTGCGGTGGTGAATACGCGCGGGTGCACGCCCTGCAGCTCGCGGCGCAGCGGCGCCGGGTGCTGCTTCATGATCGTTTCGAGCGGATGTTCGCCCGACGTTGCGCTGCCTTGTTTGGTACCCAGCGCCTCGCGCGCATCCTGGCCGAGTGCCAGCGCAGGCAAAGCGAGGCCCGCGGCGCCGAGGAAACGGCGCCGTGTGAAGAATTGGTTCATGCAATGTCTCCGGGAAGGATCAGTAGAGGCCGAGGCCGCCGTTGACCTGAATAATTTCGCCAGCGAGGAAGGCTGCGCGCTCCGATGCGAGGAAGACGACGACGTTTGCCACGTCTTCCGGCTCGCCTTCGCGCTTGGCCGGGGTGCGGTCGGCAATCGCCTGGCGGTTGGCCGGGGTATTGAAGGTGTCGTGGAAGCGGGTGGCGATCAGGCCTGGCGCGATGCCGTTCACGCGGATGCCCAGCGGTCCCACTTCCTTGGCCAGCGCGCGGGTGAAGGTGGCCACGGCCGCCTTGGCCGACGCGTAGTGCGAGGAACCCGGGCCGCCGCCGTCAAAGGCCGCCAGCGAAGACATGGTGATGATGGTGCCGCGCTTGCGGGCTTCCATGCGTTTCAGCGCTGCCTGGCACACCAGGAAGGTGCTGGTGAGGTTGAGGTTCATGCCTTGCTGCCACAGCTCCAGCGGCATATCCACCACGCGGCAGCGCTGAATCAGGCCGCCCGCGTTGGCGAATACGGTATCGATTTCGCCGATGGCCTGTTCCGCTTCGGCGAACACCTGTTCGGCCACTGCGCTGTCCGTGAGGTCGGCCCTGATGGCCTGCGCCTTGCGGCCCATGGCGCGGATCTGCGCCACCACTTCTTCTGCTTCCGTGCTGCTGCTCCAGTAAGTCAGCACCACGTCCGCGCCTTCTTTCGCCAGCGCCAGCGAGCTTGCCTTGCCGATGCCCGATGCGCCGCCCATGACCAGGGCGCGTTTTCCGATAAGTTCCATAGTTCTGCTGTCTCCAGGTGAGTGTTGATTTATTTCGGCGGCGCTGCGGTGGACGCCCGCACAACCAGTTCCGGCGCGAACAGTTCATCGCCCGGTGCCGAGGCCGGCGCGAGAATGCGCTGGACTGCAGCATCGGCCATGGCCTGGATCGGCTGGCGCAGGGTTGTGAGCGGAGGGTCGTGTGCCGCCGAGAAGAAAATGTCGTCGATGCCGAGCAGCGAGCAATCCTTCGGAATCTGCAGGCCAAGCTGCTTCAGGCCGACGCCGATACCGATGGCCATCATGTCGTTGATGGCGATTGCCGCTGTCGGTTTGGTGCGCGCTTCGACGATGCGCGAGGCCGCGCTGCGGCCCAGTTCAAACAGCCGCGTGTCGCCGTGCGGGTCGCTTGGCGCATCCGTGGAATCGGCGATCACCAGTTCGCCGATGATGCCGGCCGTGGCCACGGCCTGCTGGAAGCCGCGCACGCGTTCCTGCCGGTTCAGCGTGTAGGGCGGCGGCGTGACCAGGGCCAGAGACTTGTGGCCCAGCGCTACCAGGTGCTGCACCGCCATGGCCGTGGCAGCGGCATTGTCCACCGAGATGGTAGCGATGCGGTTGTGGCCTTCGTCGGTACGCTTGATGTCGAAAGCCACCACCGGGCAGCGCGAGGTCATCGCCACCAGGTGGTCGGTATCGCTGAGCGCCGATCCGGTGATGATGCCCTTGACCCCATATGCCAGCAGGTCTGCCATCACGGCCCGTTCGCGGTCCGGATCGCGGAAGGTACTGAAGGTCATCACATGGCAGTGATGCCTTGCCGCCGCCGCTTCCACTGCGCAGGCCAGCGATCCGAAGAACTGGTTCGCCAGCGAGGGAACGAGCAAGCCCACCATCGACGCCACACCCGTTTTCAGCTGCCGCGCCGCGTTGTTCGGGCGGTAGCCGAGCTGCTCGATCGCCTGCTGGATCTTGAGCTGGGTGTCAGGGCGCATCTGTCCCGCCCTGTTGTTGAGGAAGTTGGAGATCGTGGACGTCGATACGCCTGCGAGGCGGGCAACGTCCTGGATTTTCGGCTCGCTCATGTGTTCCTTGTTAGCGTCAGAAAGTTACGTCCAGGCGGGCCGTGTAGTAGCGGAAGGCATCGCGTGCTGGCTGCCATCCGTACGACTTGATGTCCGGCCCGGAAGTCTGTTTAAAGTTGAGGAAGGAGCCCACGTTGCCAACGGCGTAGTGCTTGTCGCCGGCGTTCTTCACGCCGACGGTGAACTTGTACTTGCCCTTGTTGTCCTTGATGGAGGCGCCCAGATCGACGATACCATAGCCCGGACGGCGCAGGCTGGGGTCCTGGCTGATGGCGCCCATCACGCGGGATTGCGTGCGCACCTGCGCCTGGATCGCGGCCGTGTAAGGAATGGCGCTCAGCGGAATGCTGTATTCGCCGCCCATGCTGAACTTCCACTTCGGTGCATTCGGCATGGTGCCGCCGCTGGCATCGCGCAGGAAGGCGCCCGGCACCAGTTCGTTCGGCACTTTGCAGTCGGTGGCGCCGCTGTAGCATGGGCCTTGCGTCCACTCGCGAATGGTGGCGCGGGTGAAGGCGACGTTCGCGTTCAGCAGCAGGTTGCGGGTGATGAGCACTGCGCCGTCGGCTTCGAAGCCGCGCGTCTGGATCGAAGGAATACTGTACAACACGCTGGCCTGGCTGCCGTCCGAGAAGCGTTCGGTGGCCGAGGTCTGGTAGTCGGTGAAGCGTGTGCTGAACACGGCGGCATTCACGGTGGCGCGGCCACCCCACAGATTCGCTTTCAGGCCGGCTTCGAAGCTGGTGGCTTCTTCCGATGCCAGCGGCAGGCGCTTGAAGACGTTGACGTTGTTCGCGCCGCTGGTCATGTCGTAAGCCACGCCTTTATGGCCGGTGGAGGCGGTGCCGTACACCGTTACTTCCTCGGTCCAGTGGAAGGAGTAGCCAAGCTTGCCGGTGACGGAGTTCTCGTCGTGCTGCGGCGCCACGTACAGGTTTTCGCCCGTGTGCACATTGTTCGGCGCCGAAGACGACAGGCTGTCGATGGTGTGGAACATGTAGTCGTTCGATTCGCGGTTGGCGCGCAGGCCTGCGGTCAGCGTGTGGCGCGGCGCGAAGTCCCAGCTGCCGTTGGCGTAGATCGAGCGGTTCAGCGCGGAGGAACTGGTTTCATAGTTCGTCCAGTTGGTCTCTTTCACGAACCGGTTGCCGCGCAGGTAGGTGCGCTCATGGCTGGTGCGGGCCAGCCACAGGCCGACGAGATAGCGCACGGCGCCCGCATCCGGCGAGGTGAGACGCAGTTCCTGCGTGGAGGTCTTGCTGTCCAGCGTGCCATTGATCATCGGCGATTCAGCGATGCCGGAAGGCTTGCCGCTGTGGTTCACCTGGTAGAAGGTGGAGATCAGGTCGATATTATCGTTGTCGCGGAAGTCGTTCGACTTGTTCTTGTCCACCGACGAAATGGAGGTCAGCGAGTGGCCTGCCAGCGCGGTATTGTCCGGGAACAGATAGTTGATGCGCAGGCCCGCGCTGCGGTCCGTGGATTCCAGACCGGTCGGCGAATCGTTGCGGATGGTGCGGTTGAACGGCGTGATGTTAATGCCGCGCAGGATGGCCGTATTGGACAACGCCGTGTAGTTCTTGTTGTACAGGTAGCCCACGCCCGGATCGATGGAGGTGATGGCGGATGTATTGCCGGTCGACAGGGAGTGGTCGTAGTGGCCGTTCAGCTGCACGTCCAGGTCCGGCGTGACCTGCCATTGCACCTTCGCGTTGAAGGTGCGCCCGCCCGAACCGTTCTGGCGCGAGTCGTTCGTCAGGTTATACAGCATGCCGGGGAAGTTGGTCTTCGATGCGAACACGCGCACGCCCACATCTTCCGACACGCGGCCGCTGACTGCGGCGCTGGCGCGGTATTCCTGGTCGCTGGTGCGGAACAGGCTGACCTTGCCGCTCAGCGGGCCGCTGCCGATTGGCTTGCTGGTGACGACGACGGCGCCGGCAATGGCGCTCTTGCCGAACATGGTGCTTTGCGGGCCCTTCAGCACTTCCACGCGCTGCACGTCGGCCAGGTCTTTGAAAGCTTGTTGCGGCTGGGAGTAGGGCAGGTCGTCCACGATGATGGCGACATCGCCCTCGATGCCGATATTGTTCGAGGTGGTGCCGATGCCGCGCATATTGATGCTGTTGGTGCCCACCTGGGTGCCGACGGAGACCGACAGGGCTGGAGCGAGGTTCACGATATCGACGAACTCGCGCACATTGTTGCGGTTGAGGGTTTCCTCGGTCAGCACCGAGATGGACATCGGCACATCTTCCAGCTTCTCGATGCGCCGGTTGGCGGACACCACCACCGCTTCCAGCTTCAGCGGTTCATCGGCCGCCGGCTGCGCCGGTGCGACCAGTTGTGCCTGGGCGCTGCCGCCAAACATTGCCACCGCCAGGGCGGCGGCAATCGGGGTAAGTCGAAGCGGCGCGGGGCCGGGCCTTCCGTAAACAACTGCCATAACTGTCTCCATTATTTTTTATCTGTAGAGCTGGCTTTTTGCTGTAACGATTTACTGTAACGTTACAGTAAAAGTGCGAAAAAAGTAAAGCAACATCTGTCATTCGACATCGGGAATTGCGAGCAGACGCCATCCCGGAAAGTGGGGAAAGGGCGGGTTTAACAGCCGAACACGTTACTGTAACGATTTAGTGTATCGGTTTAGTGCAGGATATAGCAATTTTTCGCGATGTCAACCAATTTCGACACTCGCCCCCGCACGGTTGAAAACTTATTGCCGTACGGAAATTATGCGTTATGATGAGCGCTCAATATTCAGACGGAGGCGTCATGGAGTTGATCAAGAAAGCAGCACAACTACGTTGCGAAGAGCGCTACAGCGAGGCGATCAGCCTGATCGAAGAGCATGCGGACAGCCTCGCCATTCCCGAGCGCATTCCCGCTCTGCTGCAGGCCTTGTATGCAGCCGAAGAGGCGAAGCAGGAAGTGCACGCCGAACAATTCGCCGCCCGCCTGTTCGCCCTCGAACCCACCCTCCGCTCCATCCAGCGCTACTCCCACAGCTGAGTCTGCGACACCGTGGGGCCAGGCCCCTTGTGTCGCAGACTCAGCCGTGAGCTTAGATGGCCTGGCCGCCGGAGACTTCGATGCGCTGGGCGTTGATCCAGCGGTTGCTGTCGGAGAGCAGGCTGGCGATCATGGGGCCGATGTCGTCCGGAACGCCGACGCGGCCCAGCGCTGTCATGCTGGCGAAGGCCTTGTTGATGTCCGGGTTGTCGCGCACGGCGCCGCCGCCGAAGTCGGTTTCGATGGCGCCCGGCGCAACGGTGTTGACCGCAATGCCGCGCGCGCCCAGTTCCTTCGCCATGTATACCGACAGCACCTCTACCGCAGCTTTCGCCGCCGCATAGGCGCCGTAGCCGGGATACGATACCCGCGTCAGCCCACTCGATATGTTCACGATGCGGCCGCCGTCGGCCAGCAGCGGCAGCAGCGCCTGCGTGAGGAAGTACACGCCCTTGAAGTGCACGTTCACCAGGCTGTCGAACTGCGCTTCCGTGGTGTCTTCGATCAGCGCGTAGTCGCCATGGCCCGCGTTGTTGACCAGGTGGTCGAAGGTGGCGCGCTGCCAGCGTTCCTGCAGCAGGCCTTTCAGCTCCGCCGCGAAGGGTTTGCGGGCTGCCGTGCTGCCCATGTCGAGCTGCAGCGCCGCTGCCTTGCGGCCCATGGCGGCAATCTCCGCAACGACAGCTTCCGCCTCATCGCGACGGCTGTGATACGTGATGATGACGTCGCCGCCCGCGCGGGCGATGTTCAGTGCCGTGTTTTTACCGAGGCCGCGGCTGCCGCCGGTGACGATTGCGATCTTGCTCATGTCGAACTCCTGTGATGTTGTCTGGAGTTGTTATGCTAGGTTTGCAGGCCCCTGCAGGTCTTGCCGGAACTGCGCCATTTCTTGCCTGATCTGCCAAATCGCCTTCCCGGGATGCGCGCGAATGCGGTAGGATGCGGCCATGCTCAATCCCTTGCTTAACGCCGTCAGCCGCTACCTGGACCAGCATGCCGATCAAACCGGCATCGCGCAGACACCGGTCGACGGCCTTACCACTATTCGCTCGCTTGCTCCCTCCGGGCTGCAGCACGCTATCTCGCGCCCGCTGGTCTGCCTCGTGCTGCAGGGGACCAAGGAAGTCACCATCGGCACCGAAACGCTGGAATTCAATGCCGGCGAATCCTTGCTCATTACGGCGGACGTTCCCACCGTCAGCCAGATCACGCGCGCCAGCAGGACGGCGCCGTATTTGTCACTGGTAATGGACCTGGACCTGGCCATCGTGTCTGAACTGGCGCTGCGGATGGGCGAGGGCAGCGGTGGCGATGGCTTGCCGGTGCGCTCCGCGCCCACCGATGCGGAAGTGGCCGATGCCGCGCTGCGCCTTATGCGGCTGCTGGACCGTCCGGAAGCGGTGCCCGTGCTGCACGCGCAGCTGGTGCGCGAGCTGCATTACTGGCTGCTGGCCGGGCGCCACGGTGCGGCAATCCGCCGCCTCGGCTGGCCGGACGGGCATGTGGAGCGCGTAACGCGCGCCGTGGCCGCGATTCGCGCGGGCTACGCGGGGCCTTTGCGGGTGGACGAACTGGCGTCGATTGCAGGCATGAGCTCTTCCTCCTTCCGCCATTACTTCCGCGAGGTCACTTCGCTGTCGCCGCTGCAGTTCCAGAAGCAGCTGCGCCTGATCGAAGCGCGGCGCATGATGACGTCCGAAGGCGCCACGGCCAGCACCGCGGCATTTGCGGTGGGCTACGAAAGTGTGTCGCAGTTCACGCGGGAATATGGCCGCATGTTCGGCCAGCCGCCTGCGCGCGATTCGCGGGCGCTCAAGGTCCGTGCGGGAGAAGCGGCATGATGGCCGAGCTGCGCGCAGGCGCCTTGCAATGCCTGCTGGAGACCCGGCCTGAAGCAAAGACCCGGGCCGTGGCAGCGCTGGCGGAGGCGTATGCCGCCGGCCGCTGCACGGTGGATTGCGCTGTCGTGATCCCCGAGCCGGATGGCGTGCCGGGCCGCCCCGCGCGGCCGGAACTGGTGGCGCCCAAGCTGGTCGGCCGCCGTTCGATGGCGACGGTGGAAGGCCGCGCCATGCTGATTCATGCGCTGGCGCATATCGAATTCAATGCTGTGAACCTTGCGCTCGATGCCGTCTGGCGCTTCCCCGGCATGCCGCCCGCGTATTACACGGACTGGCTGCGTGTGGCGAAGGAGGAGGCCTACCATTTCGGCATGCTGGCCGGGCACCTGCAAACGCTGGGCTACGCGTATGGCGCCTTCCCGGCGCATAACAGCCTGTGGGAGATGGTGGAGAAAACCCGCGCCGATATCACGGCGCGCATGGCCCTGGTGCCGCGCACGCTGGAGGCGCGCGGCCTGGATGCGATTCCGCCGTTGCGCGCCAAGATCGCGCAGGCTGGCGATGAGGCGGCGGCCGCCATTCTCGATATCATCCTGCACGATGAGATCGGGCATGTGGAAATCGGCAACCGCTGGTACGGCTATATGTGCGTCCAGCGCGGCCTCGAACCCGAAAGTACTTACGATGAACTGGCCGCGCGCTACAAAGCGCCACCGCTGCGCGGCCCCTTCAATGTGGAGGCGCGCCGCAAGGCGGGCTTCAGCGAGCCGGAACTCAGGCGATTCGCCTGAGTGCTGCCACCAGCTTGTCCAGATCCGCCGGCCGCGTGAACAGGGCGGGTGTCACGCGCACGCAGCTGCCGCCAAGCGGACCATGGCGCACCACGGTAAAGATGCCGAATTCGTCCATCAGGCGCTGCGAAATGGCGGCATTCTCCGCAGGCGTGGTTTTGCCCGCGATGCGGAAGGAGGTGACGGCCCCGCTGGCATCGTCCGGCGTGAGGATCTGGATGCGTTCGTGCCCGCGCAACTGGTGCACCCAGTGGTCGCGCAGGTAGCGCAGCCGCGCGCCCTTTGCTGCTGCGCCGGTCTGCTCATGCAGCTGGAGCGCTGCCGGAATCGTCATCAGCGCGGCGGCATTCACGGTGCCCGTATAAACGCGGGAACGCACATCGCTCGCCGGGAACAGGCCATTGCCCATATGGACGCGGATATCGGCCAGCCGCGCCTTGCGGATGTAGAGGAAGCCAATGCCCAGCGGCGCACCGATCCATTTGTGCAGGTTGCCGCCGATGAAATCGGCCTGCATATCGGCGAGCCTGAAATCGATCTGGCCCCAGGACTGCGCCACGTCGAGAATCACGTCTACACCGCGCTGTTTAGCCATGCGCGTGAGTTCTTCCACCGGCATCGCCAGTCCGGTGCGGTGGCTGATATGGGTAAGCAGCAGCAGGCGCAGGCCGGGGTTGGCGCGCATGGCCTTGTCGTAGGTTTCTAGTACGGCTTCCTTCGTTGCCGGTTCGGGAATCCGCAGCACCACCGCGCGCGCCTCGCTGCGCTGGGCCAGGTCCTCCATCGCAAACTGCATCGCATCGTAATCAAGGTCCGCGTACATGATGGTGTCGCCCTTGCGCAGCCGGGAGTAGTTCACGATCAGGTTCTGCAGCGATTCAGTGGCGGAGCGCGTCAGCGCGATCTCGTCCTCTGCCGCGCCGAGGTGGCGGGCCAGCTGCGCGCGGACGGCATCCACGCCTTCGCGGTCGAATTCACGCCGCAGGAAGCGTGAGCTGTCGCGGTTCAGTTTATCGATATTGCGCTTGAAATCGGCCATCACCGGCTTCGCCATGATGCCGTAGTAGGCGTTTTCGAGATTGACGTAGTCCGGGCTCACCTCGTACTGCGCCGCCATTGCCGCCCAGTAGTCTTCATCGTTGCTGCGTGGCGCCGCAGGAGCGGGCAGGGAGGCAATGGTGGCGACAGCGCCGCCGAGGAAGGTGCGGCGGGAGAAAGCGTTCGTCATGGCAGCTCCGTTGATTGGCGATGTGTCCATTGTAAGCATGGACGGGCCGCGTGCTTGCAGCGCGGCTTTTCAAGCTATAAACTGAACTTATATGCTGCGCGAAATCGAAATTTTCAGGGCTGTGATGACGGCTGGCTCGGCCAGCAAGGCTGCGCGCCTGCTGAATATCTCCCAGCCGGCCGTCAGTCTCTCGCTGCGCAAGCTTGAAACGCATGCTGGCCTTGCGCTGTTTGAAAGGGTGCGGGGAAAGCTGGTGCCCACGCAGGAGGCGCAGGCCTTGCTGGCGGAAGTGCACCGGGCCTTTGTGGGGATGGACGCGATCGAACACCGGCTGCGCAGCCTGCGCCAGTTCGGCGTGAACCGCCTGCGCATCGCCAGCCTGCCGGGCCTGGGCGCGGGCTTCCTGCCGCGTGTGTTGGGCGAAATGAACCTGAGCGCGCGCAAGGTGACGGTGTCGCTGCAGATCATGTCTTCGCGCGAGGTGCGCAGCCGCCTGCTGGCGGGCGAAGCGGACATTGGCCTGATGGCGGATGAAATCAGCCTCGATGGGCTGGAACATTCGGTGTTCGCGCGCTACGAAGGCATTGTGGCGCTGCCGGAAGGGCATGCGCTGGCACGCAAGAAGGTCATCAAGCCGAAGGACCTCGCACGCTATCCCTTCCTCGCGCTGAATCCGGAGGATGCGGCAAGCGTACGGCTGGACGCGATTTTCCGCGAACACGGCGTGGTGCCGCAAACGGTGGTGGAAACGCCCTATACGATCAGCTTATGTGAGCTGGTGCGCAATGGTGTTGGAGTGGCAATCGTCAATCCCGTGACGGCAATGGATTATGCCGGGCGCGGCCTGGTATTGCGCCGCTTCAGCGAAAAGCTGGAGTACTGCTGTATTCTCGCCATGCCGAGTGGACGGCCACTAACGGCCTTCACCCAGCAGATGCTGTCCATCATGCGCACCCGGCTCGCTGCCGAACTGGATGGCCTGATGGCGTCCCTTGACGCTTAGCTTAGCAAGGAGGGAAGCGGCCGTTGACGAAAGGCTCGCCCCAGTGTTCGAAGATGCGGCGCAGGTGGGCGCGCAGAACGCGGGTCCAGCGGCGGACATCAGCAGGCGAAGGGCCGGTGGTTGCGTGGCCGATGCCGTATGGCGTGTGCGAAGAGTAGTTCATGGTGTGGCTCCTCATGCAAAAGTAATCTCGATGGAGACATCATATGACTGCACAAGATATAAATCCAATTGCGATTTCCCATGCCGGACATGCGTTATGTGAATAGTTGACTGAATGAAACTATCGCCTCAAAGATAGCAGTTATGCGCCTGGCTTATGATGTCAGGCGCTGGTATCAATGATCGAGCCCTTACGCTCACCCACAGGCTGCATCAGTTCCTTCATCATTTCTGTGATCTTGGCCTCTGCAGCCTGGCGCTCTTCCGGCGGCATGGCGGCGAGTTCCTCTTCCGTCATGCCGAGCTTCTTGAGCAGGTCGGCGCGCAGGCGCTGCTCGGGCGTCATCTTCACGTATTCGTCGAGCTCCTGTGCTGCGGTCTTCGGCTTCAGCGTGGTTTCGGTGAGCGAGTAGTTACGCGCGGACGCCGCAGCGCCGATTGGGGAAATGGACATGGTGTCTCCTTGGCCAGATTGTCGATAGATTCACTCAGCCGGGGGAGCGGGAAACGTTTCGCGTTAAACTAGGGCGATGAAAAAACTGATCCTTGCAAGCTTCGTGCTTCCCCTTGCGGCCCACGCCGCGCCTTGTCTGCCGCCTGCCGCGCTGATCGAACGCGATGCGCAATATGAAGAGGCGATGCGCAGCGGCGATGTGCCCTTTCTCCAGAACCTGCTGGCCGATGATTACGTGTGGGTGCACACGCTGGCATCGGCCATCGATACCAAGCCTGTTGTGCTGGAGCGCCTGAAGAACCAGAAAACCGCGCCGAAAGCACGTGTCACCAGCGATGTGAAAGTGCAGGTACTGGGCGATACGGCCGTGCTGCGCGGCCTGAGCACCGTGGACCAGTGGAATGCGGATGGCAAGACCTGGCGCAGTAACCGCTATCAGTTCATGCGCACCTACGTCAACGTGGATGGCCAGTGCAAGCTGCTGGCAGTGCAGACCATGAAGGTGTGGTCCAGCGAAGCGAAGTAACATTTCCTTACTGCTGAAACGTCCATGCCCCACGCGGGCGGCGGGCGTCCCGTATCCTGAAGCTATCGATACGGAGGTAGATGTGAACATGAATTTTGAGGGCGAACGCCGGATCGACGGCGGCAAGGCGGAGCTGGTGGATACAGCCCTGCACCTCTGCAGCTTGCACGGTATCGACCCGGCCATCCGCATGCTGGAAGACGCAGGCTTCGACCGCCTGCTGATCCTGCGGGTGCTTGCCGCGCCCAGTTTTCACCGCCGGCTGCGCAGCTTCAAGGGCTGATGCGGCGCAAGGCGCGCGTGGACCTTCTCACCAGGCCGGCCAGGCCATCATACTGGCGCGATGGAACTGCCAGCTGCACGGTCCTGCCGCGCTGCGCCAGCACATGTTCCGCTGCCATCAGCCCTGACTTCACCGCGCTCTCCATCGTGCAGGGAAGCTCCGTCTGAATCCAGTCGCCGGCGAGCGTGACGCCGGGAATGGATGCATCCGGCGCCGGGCGCATCGCCTCGAAGCCGGGCAGCGGGCACGGAATCGCCATCGGAATACGGTGCACGCGGCCATGCAGCAGCCTGGCCTGCGCGGCTTCCGGTGCGAATTCCGCGATCTCCGCCACAGTGGCGCGCAGGATTTCCTCGTCGCTCAGGTGATGCGCACGGTGGCTGCAGATGATATTGCTGGCCATGGCCGTGGGCCGGCCTTGCCAGCCGTGGCGGATCTGCGTGAGGTCGTAAAAATCATAGTTGAGCCGCTCGTGCGACCACAGGTGCGACCAGAAACGTTCCATGCGTAGGGGCCTGTCGAACCACAGGTAGCAGCACAGGTAAGGGCTTGGTTCGAAGGCCGGCAGCGCTTGCGGCAGCAGGCGGTCCGCCTGATGCGGCGGCAGCGCGCACACAATATGCGAAGCGGCTACGCGGCTGCCATCGTCCAGCACCGCGCCGTCCGCACGTCCGTTGCCCGTGAGGGCGCGCACCGGCGCGGACAGGTGAACACTACCGCCTCCGGCTTCGATCACGCGCGTGGCCTGCGCCGCATACAGCTCAGCCAGGCCCACCGCGCCAAAGCCGAAATGCAGGCCGCGGTAGCCGCTCAGCTGCGCGTGAATGCGCATCAGCGAACCCGCCGAGCAGCGTTCCAGCGGCACGCTGGTCACCACCATGGCGGCGAAGCGCCACCACCAGTCAATCATCTTTTCGCTGACGCCTTGCATACGCAGGAATGCCTCGGCGCTGATGCGGTCCAGCTCCGCTACATCTTCCTCGCCGAGCTTCATGCCGCGCCAGCCGGTGGGGCACATCGACAGGTAGTCGCGCAGGCCCAGGCCCGGCGCCCGCAGCACGGAGGGCATCAGGCTGAGGGGCGGAGGCAGTGGCGCGTGGCGCAGGGCGAGCGGCTTCGGCGTGGCTAGCGTGAGCACCTTGCGCGGCTGCCAGGTGATAAGCTGGCGCGTGCCCAGGCGCTGCAGGAAACCCAGCATATTGTGATATTCGGAGTGGAAGATGTGCGGCCCGATATCGACCGTGTCGCCGGTGTGCCCATCGCTCCAGCTGCTGGCGCGGCCGCCGAGCCGCGCATCTGCTTCAAACAGGCGTGCACGCAGGCCGTGGTCCGTCAGCGCGACAGCACAGGACAGTCCGGCCAGCCCGCCGCCGATGACGATGATTTCATCTCCCATGCAGCCATGCTAGCGGAGCGGGGATAGCGGCCTGTGCGCATACACACAGTGGACGCTACAAGGGATTGGCGAAGACCTGCGTCCAGTAGAGGCGCCCGGTGCTGCTGAGCGCAAAGGCGGAGCCCATTTCCGTATGGCTGGGCTGCATGATGTTGGCGCAGTGGCCGGGGCTTTCCAGCCAGTCCTTCACCGCATCGGCTGCCGTGTCCTGCCCTGAGGCGATGTTTTCGCCCACGCGCTGGAAGCGGTAGCCTGCCAGCCGCGCGCGGTCGGCCACGGTGCTGCCGTTCTTTTCCACATGGCTGAAATAGCGCAGCTCCGCCATATTGCGGCTGTGGGCCAGCGCGGCTATGCCGAGTGCAGCGTTCCAAGCCACCGGACCCACCGGCGGATACTGCCGGTCGCCGCAGGTGCGCGGCTGGGCGCGTGCCGCGTTCACGGCGGCCAGCACGGCTTCTCCGGCTTCGTCCAGTTCCGGCAGCACGCGCGGCGGTGCTGGCTGAACGAACAGGATGGTCCATTCGTCCTTATTGCGCTGCACGCCCACGGCGGAAAATTCGCTGCTGCGCAGATGACGGCAGTAGCGCTCGCGCATAACGGCCATGACGCTTGCCGCATCGGCTGCATCAGTGACGGTAAGCACATCGGCTTTCGTTGCGGGATACCCCGCGCGTTCCAGCGCCAGGTCGACAAAGGTGCCTGCACCAATGCGCACCGTATCGAGCTGGCCTGGCGCGGCGAAGGGCGCCTGCGCCGCAACGCTGCCGCCGCCGCAGCTGCCAGGCGCAGTGCGATAGCTATTGATCATCTTCACCAGCTGCGCTGCGCCGGCGGCGTGGGCGGCCGGTGCGGCAAAGCCGATGGCAATCAGGCAAAGTAGGCGAGGCGTCAACAAGGCAGGGGTTCCGGCGAAAACGGTGTGCCTCAATTATAGGCACAAGCGCCGCTTTCAAGTAGAACCCGTCCTCGCTTTTCCTCAGGCCCGGGCGAGGCGCAGGTGGCGCTGCGGCGGCTCGTCGCCGCGGTGGGCGCGGCTGCGTGGCTGCAGTGTGGAGACAGTGGCAAGCCCGTCGCGCAGCGTGAACGCGCTGACGGCGCTTACCAGGTCGGCGGCGCGCTCCTGCAGCGATTCGGCTGCTGCTGCCGCTTCTTCCACCAGCGCCGCATTCTGCTGCGTGACCTGGTCCATCTCCGCAATGGCCTGGTTCACCTGCTCGATGCCCGCGCTCTGTTCCTGGCTCGCGCTGGCGATTTCGCTCATGATGTCCGTCACGCGCCTGATGCTGGTGACGATTTCTTCCATCGTTGCCCCGGCCTGGTCCACCAGGGCGCTGCCCGCGTTCACCTTGTCCACGGAGTCGCCGATCAGGCCCTTGATTTCCTTGGCCGCTGCGGCGCTGCGCTGGGCGAGGTTGCGCACCTCGCTGGCCACCACGGCGAAGCCGCGGCCCTGTTCACCGGCGCGCGCCGCCTCCACGGCGGCATTCAGCGCCAGGATGTTGGTCTGGAAGGCGATGCCGTCGATAACGCCGATAATGTCCACAATCTTGCGCGCGGAATCGTTGATCGAGCCCATGGTGCTCACCACTTCGGATACCACGGCGCCGCCTTTTACGGCCACTTCCGATGCAGCGTGCGCGAGGCCGTTGGCCTGGCGGGCATTGTCCGTGTTCTGCTTCACGGCTGCCGTCAGTTCTTCCAGGCTCGATGCGGTTTCCTCCAGCGAGGAAGCCTGCTGTTCGGTGCGCGAGGACAGGTCGCTGTTACCGGCTGCAATCTGCCGGGCCGCCACGCTCACCGAGTCGGCGGAGGTGCGCACCGTGCCGATCACATCGGCCATGCGCTCCAGCAGCTTGTTGAAGGCGGTGGCGGTATGCCCCACTTCGTCCATGCGCTGCACCGGCATTGTGCGGGACAGGTCGAGCGATACGCTCACGGTTTCCAGCGTACCCTGGATCTTGCCAAGGCCGCCGCTGATGGTGCGGTAGATATGCCAGGCCAGCACGGAAGTGAACAGCACCGCGGCCGCCAGCACGGCCAGCATGCTGCGCAGCGCAAAGGTGTAGGCAGCATCGCTTTCGGCCTTCACGTCTTCCACCAGCTTGCTGTTATAGGCGATGTGGTCGTCCAGGCTCTTTTTGACGCCGGCGGCGGTCAGCGCGAGCGGCGTACCGGCGAGCAGCGTGGCGCGCACGCCATCCATATCGCCAGCATGCGATGCGGCGAGGAAGGGCTTCAGCGCCACGCGGTAGGCCTCCATGGCCGCCTTGTCGGCTTCGAGCATCTTGCGGTCGGTGTCGTCGTACACGCGCTCGCGGGCGTATTGATCAACCACTTCATTGAATTTGGTGTTGGCGGTGGCGATGGCTTTATCGAGGGCGCTCTTGTCGTCCAGGTTGGAGAAAACGGAGAGGCGGTAGCCCGCGAGGCGTGCGTCGGCCAGGTAGCCTTTGGCGGCGTTCAGGCCCTGGATGCTGGGGATGATGCGGCTCTGCACCGTGTCGAAGCGTTCCTGCGCGCGGTGCAGCTGCCAAACGCCGCCGGCGCCAAGACCGGTCAGCGCCAGTAAGGCGATGCCGAGGGTGAGAATGAGTTGCCTGCTGATGTTCATGATGGGGACTCGTAGTGGACAGATGTTGTTTACGCGGCGAGCGAGGTTTCTTCGCTGCGCCGCAGCTGGTCGCCGTGCTGGCGGCAGAAGCGGGTGGCGGCTTTGTAGCCCACGTCGAACAGCAATTGCATATTGGAGCTGGACCAGTCCATGGTGAAGGGCCAGTGCTGCTCCGGAATGGCGTCCAGCAGTTCAAGCTTGAGCAGCTTGCGGCGGCCGTTGGCGTTGTGTTCCAGCTCGAACAGGCGCTGCTCCGCTTTGGAGATTTTCACCAGCGGCGTGATGATGGAGCCCACCCACGCGTCGTACAGGTTGCGCGGCTTGCGGATCAGGCGGTCGTCGCCGAGAATGTCGAGAATAATCAGGGTATCCGCGTCCGCGTGCTCGCCTTTGCTTTCGATAAAAGGATCGAAATTCAGCGTATCCAGCGCGGCGCCCTCGATATAATCGTCGCCATTTATTTCGGTGGGGGCGTACAAAAACGGGAAGGATAATGCGGCGCGCACCTGCTCCGGCCCGATTTCATGCTTATTCCAGATATGCATACGCTTTTTATTGATATTGTATGCATTGATATAAAAATCCGGTTTCATGGCCGGAATGGCCCCGAAATCGATTGCCTGTTCCAGATAGGGATGGTGGGCGCATAAGCCCAGGCTCTTCATGGACAGGCTGGAGGGCGACATGGCCGACATGGCCAGTTTCATCCAGTCGCCCCATGGGCCGGGTGTTTGCGCGAAGGAGAACACGTCGCGGAAGCTGTCCGCCTGCTGGCCGGGCTTCTGGAAGATCTTGTAGTTCACGGGCAGTAGCTTGTAGATACTGTCGCTCACGCCTGCCTCGGCCCAGCGCCGCAGGGCATCGCGCGGGGCACTGTCGCGGGGCGCCGTATAGAGCAGGCCCATCAGAACACCGGCGCCGGAGGCTGAAATCACGTCGAATTCGATATCCTGGTCCAGGAATGCGGCCAGGGCGCCCGCAATGAGGGGCGAATTCGGTGCTCCGCCGCCAAGTACCAATCCGGTTTTTTTCGCGGGATATTGTTTAGCCATAGTTCCTCCTGTATCGGGAAGGAGTTGAAGTATTTAAAACTTATCACGTGAAATTGCCATATGGAAATTTTATTAAACAATGTCGGATATTCAGGATTAATATGAGATGAAATAATCCTGAAATAAAAAACGGCGCTCCCGCTTTCGCAGGGAGCGCCGTTCGGCCGGCTGGCGGCGGGTCAGTACTTGAAGTTGGCGGCCAGCGTTGCGCTGCGGCCTGCACCCACGCCCGCATAGTGCGGCGAGGAGACCTTGTCGAAGTACAGTTTGTCGCCGAGGTTCTGCACATTGAGCTGCAGGCTGACGTTCTTGTTCAGCTCATAACTCGCCATGGCATCGAAGCGCGTGTAGCCCGGTGCGTACTTGTTGTTGTTTATGTTGGCGTACACCCTGGACACATAGCTCATGCCGCCGCCGATGTTCAGCGCAGGCAGCAGCTTGTACGAGGTCCACAGCGAGGCGCTGTTCTTCGGCGTGCTCGGGAACACATTGCCGTTGAACGGAGACCGCGTCCACACCGGCTTGGCGGTGGTGCCGGTGTTGGTGAAGCCGTTGTCGGCGATCTCGCCATCCAGCCAGGTATAGCCGCCGAAAACCTGCCAGTTGGTGGTGATGCTGCCGCTCACGCCGAACTCCACGCCTTTCACCGTTTTGCGGCCCACGTTCTGCGTGGTGCCGTCCGGCGCCGTCACGCGTGCGTTGTTCATCTCGCTGCGGAACAGCGCGGCGCTCAGGGACAGGCGGCGTGCCAGCACTTCCCATTTGGTGCCCAGTTCGAAGTTCTTGCTGTCCTGCGGCTTCAGGTTCTGCACGGTAGCGCTCAGCGCATCCAGGCCGTCGCCGCCATCATTGCCCGGAGGGGTGGACGAGGTGCCATAGGATACGTACACGCTGCTGTTGGCGGAAGGCTTGTAGACCAGGCCTGCCTGGTAGTTGGTGAAGTCGGTGTTGACTTCTGCGTGCTGTGCCGCCGTGGCCACGCCGGCCAGCGTGTAGGCCGGCACATCCAGTTTGGTGCGGAAGTCATCCCAGCGCAGGCCAATGTTCAGCAGCCATTGCGGCGTGAACTCGATGGTGTCGAAGGCATAGGCGGAACGGGTATTGGTGCGCACGCTGGTGCGGGCCGGCGACAGGCTGCGGCTGTACACCCATGGATCGTTCGGGTTCGGATTGAGCAGGGTGGTGCAGTTGTACAGCGTGGCCGCGCCGGCGGTAGGGCAGGTGAAGGTGCCGGTCAGCGGATTGTTGGTGCCGGGCGTGAACAGGTAGCTGCCACGGTCCGTGTCTTCACGGCTGATTTCCACGCCGGCGGTGAAGCTGTGCTTCACCGCGCCGGTATTGACGCTGCCCGTCAGGCTGCTGGCATTGGCCAGCGAATCGGTTTCCACCACGCGGGTATTGGTGCGGCGCCATACGGTGCCGTACAGGACCGCATTGCCTTTCGAATCGTCAGGCTGGGTCCACACATAGTCCTGGCTGGTGCTGCCGTAGCGCGTGACGTTGCGGAAGGTGAGGCCGTTGCTGAAGACGTGCTTGATGTCGATGGTGCCGATATCGGCTTCGGTGTCGCGGAAGTCGCGGTTCGCCAGGCCGTAGAAGGTTTCGCGCGGCACATTGACCGGCGTGCCGTTGCCATTCTTGCTGATGTTGGCGCCCGTCGTAATCGGGTTGTTGAAGGGCAGACCGGTATCCGGAATCTCATTCGTTTCCAGGTGATAGTAGCCCAGCGTGACCGTGGTCGGCGAGGTGAGGCCGAACGTCACCGTTGGCGCCACGCCCCAGCGGTGGCCGCCCACCACATCGCGGCCCGCCACGTCGGCGTCATGGCCCATGAGGTTCAGGCGCACGGCAGCGTTGTCGCCCACGGTGCGGTTGATGTCGGCGGTCACGCGCTTGTAGCTGGCGGAGCCCAGGCCCACGGTGGCGTTGCTGAAGTTGTCCGCCTTGGCGGTCTTGCTGACGAGGTTCACGCCGCCGCCGGCGGAGGAACGGCCGCCGTAAGCGGAATTCGGGCCTTTAACGACTTCGATCTGTTCCAGCGCGAAAATCTCGCGCGACTGCGAACCGGAATCGCGGATGCCGTCGATATAGGTGTCGGTCTGCGCGTTGTAGCCGCGGATGAAGAGGTTGTCGCCCACCGGATTGCCGCCTTCGGCGGCGCCGATCGTAATGCCCGGCACCGTGCGCAGCGCATCGGTCAGGGACACGGCGCCGGTCTGCGAAATCACTTCGGCGGAGACCACGGTCACGGCCTTCGGCGTGTCCAGCAGCGGCATGGTGAATTTGTCGCTGGCCGATTTCTTGACGAGGAAGTCGCTGCTGGCCTGGCCCGTGATCGTCACCTCAGGCATCTTCACTTCGGTGCTCTGGGCATGCACCGCCATCGGCATGGCGAGGGTGGCGAGGGCGGCGGCAACGGCCGGGCGGGAATTGAGGGGATGTTTACTGCTTTTGATGTGCGAACTGCTGGCTTTCATTCTTTTCCTTGCGTGCGATGGTCGGCTGGCTGGGTAAGTCGCAAAAGGTCGCTAAGTGATAGCGATAATGCGAATCATTCTTATTATTATCGCACAGGCAAGAAAAAATGGGAATGCGCTCAGGCAGCCAGCGGATTGCGCACGATGTGCAGGGCATCTGCATTGCGCAGCAGTTCGGTCAGCTGCGCAATCGGCACCGGCGGCGAGAACAGGTAGCCCTGGTATTCGTGTACGCCGAGCTTCTGCAGCAGCGCAAGCTGAGCTTCGTTCTCCACGCCTTCGGCCACAATGTGCAGGTCCAGCGCCTGGCCAATGCCGACGATCGCCTCGGCCAGGGCGCGCGCATCCGGCTGTTCCGGAATATCGCGGATAAAGCTGCGGTCGATTTTCACGCACTGCACCGGCAGGCGCTTGAGATAGGACAGCGAGGAATAGCCGGTGCCGAAATCGTCAATCGAAAGCTGCACGCCCATCGCGCGCAGCTGCAGCAGCGCAGCCTGCGCCAGCTCGGGATTATCCATTGCCACGCCTTCCGTCAGTTCGAGTTCGATGGCGCTGCCTTCCAGCCCTGCGGCTTCCAGCGTATCCCGCACCAGCTCCACAAAACGGCGGCTGGCCAGTTGTTTCGGGCTGACGTTGATGGCCACACGCACGCCGGGGAACTGGCGTGCGAGGCTGGCTGCGCAGGCCACGCCTTCCTTCAGCACCCAGGCGCCCAATGCGCCGATATAACCCGTTTCCTCGGCGATGCCGATGAACCGGTCCGGCGCCACCATGCCGCGCACCGGGTGCTTCCAGCGCACCAGCGCTTCCACCGCGATCACGCGGCCGGTGCGCGTCGATACGCGTGGCTGGTAATGCAGCAGGAGTTCATTGCGCTCGATGGCGCCGCTCAGTTCCACCGCCAGTTCCCAGCGTTCTTCATATTCCACGGGGCCGAGCTCATATTCGGTGCTGGTATTCAGCAGCGTATCGCGCAATCGTTTGCTCGCCACCAGGACAAAGCCCGCCATCAGTGCGGTCATGCACAGGCCCACCATGATGAACCAGATATGGGAAGCGGCGGCGAAGTTCAGCGATACGAGCCCGGTATACAGCACGGACAGCACAGCCACGGTTGCCAGCACGGCAATCGTGAACCATTCGGGAAAGGACTTGTGGCGCAGGTAGAGCAGGGCGCGAATCGAGGACCAGGCCAGCATGCCAGCCGCCAGCATCGTTACCACGGTCCGCAGCTTGTGGCTGTCCGCGATGAAGGTGAAGCAGGACAGCGCGAGCAGCAGCAGGGAGAACTGGACCAGCGTGCGGCGTGGCGTGGGGCGCAGCCTGGCAAAGCTGCGCACGCTGGAGCGCACCAGGGCCAGGCCGCCCAGGAATGCAGCCTGGCCGAGGAAGATGGCGGCCGGTTCGGGCAGCGGCAGCAGGCCGCTGAGGCAGAGCGAGGCGGCGCCGAACAGCAGGTTGGAAGCGATCCAGCCGCTAACATTGCCCACGCACTTCGGGTAGTACACGCCCACCACCCACATCAGGAAGGTCAGCATCACGCCGCCCGCCAGTCCCGCTATCAGCAACTGTGCCGCCAACCCGCTCTTGTCCATGGAATGCTCCCGGTATCGGCTGGTTCAGGCCAGCGCGAGCCGCGCGGCGCGTGGCAGCCGCGCCGGCGTTGCGGGCTGCGGGGCGGCAGCGCTGTGTGCGCCGATGCGGAACACGTCCACCGCCTGCACCAGCCGCGCGGCTTCATCGCGCATGCTCTGGGCGGCAGCCGCCGATTCTTCCACCAGCGCCGCATTCTGCTGCGTGGCCTCGTCGATCTGCACGATGGCGCGGTTGATCTGGTCGATACCCGCGCTTTGCTCGCGGCCCGCTGCCGAAATCTCGCCAATGATGTCGGCCACCTGCTTCACGGCGGCCACGATGCCTTGCATGGTGGCGCCGGTTTCATCCATCAGGCCATTGCCGCGCTGGACCTTCTCAACGGCCGTGTCGATCAAGGCCTTGATCTCCTTGGCCGCACTGGCGCTGCGCTGGGCGAGATTGCGTACTTCGGCCGCCACGACCGCGAAGCCGCGGCCCTGTTCCCCGGCGCGCGCTGCCTCCACGGCGGCGTTCAGCGCGAGAATATTGGTCTGGAAGGCGATGCCGTCGATCACCGAGATAATGTCCACGATGCGGTGCGAGCTGTCGCGGATCTCGTTCATGGTGGTCACCATCTCGCCCACTACAGCGCCACCCTTGAGCGCCTGTTCGGACGCGCTGCTGGCCAGTGCTTCGGCCTGGCGCGAATTGTCGGCGGTCTGGCGCACGGTGGAGGTCAGTTCTTCCATCGAGGACGCGGTTTCTTCCAGGCTGGCCGCCTGATCTTCGGTGCGCTGGGATAGGTCCGCATTGCCGACGGCGATTTCGGCGGAGGCGATATTGATCGTCTCGGTGCCCGCGCGTACATTGCCCACAATGGCGGCCAGGCGTTCCTGCATATCGCGCAGTGCCGTCAGCAGGCGGCCCGTTTCGTCCTGGGAGTGGATGCTGATGCTGCGCGTCAGGTCGCCATGTGCCACGGCTTCGGCGATGTCCACTGCCTGGTTCAGCGGGGCCGTCACACTGCGGACCAGCCAGGCGCCCAGCGCCGCACCAAATGCCACGCCGCCGCACAGCATGGCGATAGCGACGGCCATAAAGGTCTTGTAGCGTTCGATGCTGGCGTCATATTCGCGCTTCGCTTCGTCGAGCTGAAGCTGAATCAGCTCGTTCATCGCCTTGCGCACCGGCAGGTAACTGGCCTTCATCGCGCCGGTCGCCAGCAGTTGCAAGGCTGCCGCGTCGCCCGCCTTCAGCGCAGCTTCCGCGGGTTCGTTAAACGCTGCGTCGAAATGGCGGATAGCGGCTTCCACCTGGGTGGAGAGTTCCTTCTCGCGGCCGGTGGCAAAGCTGGCCATGTAGGCGCTCCAGTACTTCGCCGTATCCTCACGGGCTGCATGCACTTCCTGCGCAGCCTCGGCAAAGCTGCTGCTACCCTGGATGATGGCGGAAGTAATCGTGATCTGGTTGCGGTTCACCAGGCGGATAACACGGTCCAGGTGGCCCACGGGCACCAGGCGGTCTTCGTAGACGGTTTCCAGCGAGGCGTTTTCTTCGCGCATGGCCATGATGCCGCCGCCGCCGATGGCGGTCATCAGTACGGAAAGAATGGATACAAGCAGGATAAGGCGCGCTTTGATGCTCAGGTTCTTCAGCATGGGAGACTCCCCGGTATGTAAAAGTGTTCGATGTGAGCACTTTAAATTCGGGAGGCCTCCGCGTCACTTGTACCTTGGTGCAGTCCCTCAGAGAATGCGCAGCTGGCTCGCTATGGAAACCATCTCTGCCACCGAACGCACTTTGAGCTTGTCGGTGATGGCGGCGCGGTGCGCCTTGATGGTGCGCTCGCTGGTGCCGAGACGGTCGGCGATCTGCTTGTTCAGCAGGCCGGTGATGACAAGGTCGAACACCTCCCGTTCGCGCGGTGACAGCAGTGCCACGCGCGCGGCCAGCTCCTGTTCGGCCGAACGCACGCCGCTTTCGCGCACGTAGCGGGCCAGCGCGCGTTCAATGGCGGGAAGGAGCTGGGCCTGGTCCACCGGCTTGCACAGGAAATCCTCGGCGCCGGCCTTGATGGTGCGCACCGATGCGGCAATCGAACCCTGGCCCGTGAGAAAGACGATAGGCAGCACGCTGCCGCGCGCCACCAGCTGTTCCTGCAGCTGCAGGCCGGACATGCCGGGCATGTCGATATCGAGCAGGATGCAGCCGCCGGGCTGCGCCGGGGCGGCCAGGAACCGCTCGGCGGAGTCGTAGCTGCATACCTGGTAGCCGGACAGGGCCAGCAGGCGCCCCAGTGCATTGCGCAGGGAGGTGTCGTCGTCGATCAGGTGAACGGTGGTGCTCATGGCGTGGCGGCGGTGCTTTCGGGATGGACGCGGGGCAGGGTGATGGTGACACAGGCGCCGCCCTGCGGCAAGTTGGCGGCGCTGATCGAGCCGCTATGCTCGCGCACCAGGGCCGCGGTGATGGCCAGGCCCAGGCCCGTGCCGTGCTGCTTGGTGGTGGTGAAGGAGCGGAACACCTGCGTAACGTCGCAGCCGAAGCCTGGTCCGGCATCGATGACGGACATGGTTACCTGCTCCCCGCCGTCCGGGCACACCACGATATCCACGAAGCGCGCCCCGGCCGGCAGCTCCGCCATCGCGTCCATGGCGTTGATGACGAGGTTGATCAGGGTCTGCTGCAGCTGCACGCGGTCGCCGCGCACCAGCATCGCATGCTCCGGAAGGTTCATGCGCAGCACCATGCCGCGCACCCGGGCTTCGGGCCGGATAAAGAGCACGCCCTTGCTCACAACGCTGTTCAGGTCCAGCTCTTCATGCGTGGTTTCGCTGCGTTTCAGCAGGCCGCGCATGCCGCGTATCAGTTCACTGGCGCGCTGGTCGTCGCGTTCGATATCGGCCAGGATCTCGCGCAGCTGGTCCAGCCGGGGCGGTTCCATGTCCAGCACCAGCTGCGCCGCCTGCGTGTTCGACAGGATGGCGGCCAGCGGCTGGTTCAGTTCATGGGCGATGGCCCCGGAATACACCATGGCCGTGGCGTTGCGGTTCAGGTGGGCCAGTTCGGCCAGGCGTGCGCGCGATTCCGCAACGGCCAGCGCGCGCCGCCGCCGCTCCACCAGCAGTGCCAGCACCAGGAAGGACAGGAAGGCGATCAGCGCCGCCGTGCCGGCGATCTGCCAGCGGTAGCGTTCCCACACGGTGGGCGCATAGTGCCAGACCTGGCTACCGGGCGGCAGGCGTGCGCGGTCGATGTTCCAGCGCTGCAGCTCGCGCCAGTCGAAGGTGGGATTGAAGGCGATGGCGGTGCGCGGCATGGCCGTAATGTCCTGGCCGCGCAGCATGGCGGCCATCTGGCGCGCTGCGGCGCGGCTCTGCGGGTCGGGATCGATGGCGACGCCGCCCAGCACGCCCATGCCGATGAAGATGGAATACTCAACGAAGATGGGGCGGCGCGCTTTCCCGATGATGGTGGAGAGCACGGCAAAGGAATCGTAGGCGCGGCCGGCCGCATCGCGGCTGAAGCCTACGCGGTAGATCACGGAGTCGTCGGGAGCACTGGCAACGGCTTTCAGCACGTCTTCCAGCGGTTTGCCGCGCAGGTCGATGAATTCGAAGCGGCTGTCGAGGGCGGCAAGTTCCTTCGACATCTGCGGGCGGTAAAGGTCGGCGTCGGGGGCATTCCCGATCAGCAGCACGCGGCGCGTATCCGGCAGGATCTGGCGGATCAGCTCCATGGTCTGGCGCGCGTGGATGGTGAAGGTCTGGCCGCTGAAGTTCGGCGGCAGCGTGAGGGTGCGGACCACGGCGTCGTTCGCATTCGAGAAAAACGTGGGCAGCGTGTTCCAGGGCGCGGTTTCAGCGGCGAAGCGCAATGCGGGCGTGCCGGCGGTCACCACTGCATCGTGCCGGATACCCCTGTATTTGGTACGCATCAACGTCACCAGGCCCGCGCGGTATTCCGGCGAGGGGAATTTGATGATGTCCAGCGGTTCGACATCGACGATGGTCTGGTTGGGCAGCTCCAGGTCCAGCTGGTCTTTGAAGGCGGCGTATGCAGCGCCAAAATACTGGTGGTTCAGGCCCTCGGTGCTCAGGTAAAGAATGCGCTTGGGCGCCTGGGCACAGGCCTGCGCCGCCATGAGCATGGCCACTGCCAGGACGGCCGGAAAGCACTGCAGACGCCTCATCTTCACCCCGTTTAGATAAGCTTCGAACACTAGCACGCCGCCAGCATGCACTCACCTGTACCAAAGTACAAGTGCGGGGGCGCAACAACACTGGTAGCGTTGTGTTTTACGGGTTCCCGCAGGCACCATGACCACCACCCAAGACCTAGTTTCCGTCATTGATGACGATCCCCAGATCCGCCGCGCTCTCGCGCGCCTGCTGGATCTGTACGGCCTGCGCGCGGCAGAATTCGGGTCGGCCGAGGACTACCTGGCTGCGCCGGGCAGCACCGGCAGCTGCATGATCCTGGATGTGGATTTGCCCGGCATGTCGGGTATTGAGCTGTACCGCCGCCTGCTGCAGGAAGGCCGGGCGCCAGCCTGCGTTTTCATCACCGGCAAGCCCGGCCCCGCCATCGAGGAAGCCGCCATGGCGCTTGGCTGCATTGCCTTCCTGCCCAAACCGTTCCAGGCCACCGAGCTGATTGCCAGCGTGCGGCAGGCGCTGGGCGCCGCTCAGAACAGATTGCCCTGACGGCTGGTGAGCATGGTGAAGCTGTCGCCGACAAAGGGCAGGATGGCGTCGGCAATGGGCTGCAGCTGTTTGGCCAGATAATGTTCGTAGTCGATCGGTGAACGCCGCGTTTCCAGTGGTTCCGGCCCGGTGGTCGTCATCAGGTAGCGTATCCAGCCGCCGCTCTGGTATTGAAGCGGGCGGCCCTGGCGTTCATTGAATTCATCGGCCAGGCGCGCTGCGCGCACATGGGGCGGCACATTGCGTTCGTAGTCGTCCAGCGTGCGGCGCAGGCGCTTGCGATAGACCAGCAGCTCGTCCATGTCACCGCGCAGCATGCGGATCGCGTAGTCGCGCACATAGTCCTTGTAGGGCTCCCCCTTGAACACGCGGCGGTACAGCTCCTGCTGGAACTCCTGCGCCAGCGGGGTCCAGTCGGTGCGCACCGTCTCCAGGCCTTTGAATACCATGTTCTCGGCGCCGTCCGCCGCCACCACCATGCCGGCATAGCGCTTCTTGCTGCCTTCTTCCGAACCGCGAATGGTGGGCATCAGGAAGCGGCGGTAATGGGTTTCGTACTGCAGTTCGAGGGCGCTGGCCAGCCCGTACTCTTCGTCCAGGTGTACGCGCCACCATTCGTTGACGCGGGCGACCAGACCGTGGCCGATGCGGTCGGCTTCCTCCGGCGCATGCGCGCGCTTGAGCCAGACGAAGGTGGAATCGGTATCGCCGTAGATGACGGAATAGCCCTGTTCCTCGATCAGCTCGCGCGTGCGGTGCATGATTTCGTGGCCGCGCATGGTGATGGAGGAGGCCAGGCGCGGATCGAAGAAGCGGCAGCCGCTGGAGCCGAGCACGCCGTAGAAGGCGTTCATGATGATCTTCAGCGCCTGAGACAAGGGCTTGTTCTGCTCGCGCTTGGCCGCCTCGCGGCCCTGCCACACCTGTTCCACGATGCCGGGCAGGCAGTGGCTCTCGCGCGAGAAGCGCGCGCCGCGAAAGCCGGGAACCGTGTCTTCGTCCGGGTTGCGCAGGCCCTCCACCAGGCCTACCGGGTCGATCAGGAAGGTGCGGATGATGGACGGGTACAGGCTTTTGTAGTCCAGCACCAGCACCGAGTCGTAGAGGCCGGAGCGCGAATCCATCACGAAGCCGCCGGGGCTGTTCTCGCCCGCGATATCACCCAGGTTCGGCGCCACGAAGCCGCGCCGGTGCATCAGCGGCATATATAGATGCTCGAAAGCGGCCACCGAGCCGCCGCTGCGGTCCGCCGCCAGACCGGTTACGCTGGCGCGTTCCAGCAGGAAGTCCAGCAGTTGGGTTTTCTCGAAGATGCGCGTGACCAGTTCGCAGTCTTTCAGGTTGTAGCGCGCCAGCGCGGGCTTGTCCTCGGCAAACAGCCGGTCGATTTCCGCCATGCGGTCGTAGGGATTGTCGATGGACTTTCCTTCGCCGAGCAGGGTCTGGGACACGGATTCCAGGCTGAAGGAGGGGAAACTCCAGGTGGCCGAGCGCAGGGCCTCGATGCCGTCGATGACCAGGCGGCCTGCGATGGCGGCGAAGAAGTGCTGCTGCCTGCCGCCGTGTTCGCGCCATTCCATGGTGCTGCCGTCGCGCCCGAAGCGCAGCGGCACCTTGTAGCGCTCCGAGTGGCGCTGCAGCATATGCAGGTCGAACTGCACCAGGTTCCAGCCTATGATGGCATCTGGGTCGTGCTGCGCCAGCCACTCGTTCAGGCGTTCCAGCATCTGCGGGCGCGATTCCACGTAGTCGAGCGCGAAGTCCACGCCGCTGCCGTCCGCATTCGGCTCGCCCAGCATATACACCTGGCGCTGGCCGCAGCCTTCGATCGCGATGGAATACAGCTCGCCGTGCGAGGTGGTTTCGATATCGATGGAGGCCAGGCGCAGGCGCGGGCGGTAGTTGTTGGCGGGCTTCAGCGGGCTGTCCGGCAGGGCCGGATCGAAGCTGACAGGCGCAGTGATGAAGCGCTCCATCAGGTAGCGTTCCGGCGGCCGCACGTCGGCCTCGTAGATATCCAGGCCGTGCTGCTTGAACTTCTTTTCCAGCTTGAGCAGGTGGCGGTAGTTCCTGCAATAGAGGCCCAGCACGGGGCGGTGCTGGAAGTCGATGAGGGAAAGTTCGCGCAGTTCCGTATTGCGCTCGCCCTGCAGCAAGGCCTCGGCCGCCGCGCGCTGTTCGGCGGGCACGAAGGCCACCGAAGGCTGCGCCGTCTGGCGCACCTGGCGTGGGCCGGCGTCGGTCGCCAGCCAGAATTCAATCTCCGTGCCTTCACTGGTATCGCGCCAGTGCCGCGTCAGGAGAAATCCCTGTTCCTGTTGAGTCAAAGCCTGCCTCTGCATCCTTCAATACCGGCATAATACTCGACAGGAGGTGAACCATGGGGATACGGATCGTGAAGCTGGGCAGTCTGCGTGCGGCGGACGAGGGCGTGCGCATCGGCACCGTGAGGCGCCCGCCGCGCGGCGTGCCGAAAGGGGAGTTCTCATCGCGGGATTACTACGACACCTGGCTGCCGAACCTGTCGCCCACCGCGGAGCTGATGACGCAGGGCCGCACGGCAGAAACCGATGCCGAATGGCGCAAGTTCGTGCAGGGCTACCGCAAGGAGATGCAGCAGCCGGAGGCCAGCCACGTGCTGGACCTGCTCGCCACGCTGTCGCATGGCGCCAATTTCTCGGTCGGCTGCTACTGTGAAGAGGAAGACCGCTTCCATCGCAGCATCCTGCGCGAACTGCTGACGGCGCGCGGGGCTGCGATGGTGGGCTGAATGGCTTAGCCGTTCACGCTGATCTGGCGCACGGCCAGCAGGCCGCGCCAGGCCGCCAGCAGTGCCAGTAGCGCCAGGCCGCCGATGGCGAGGGCAGGCAGCTGCGGCGTTGCAGCAGCGGGCTGGTAGGCCGGCGTGGCGGCGAATTCCGCCGCCCCGAACTTCCGCTCATGGAAGATATAGGGGTAGTAGAACTTGCGCAGCTGCGTGTGGAAGGCTGCGATGCGGTCCTGGTAGGCCAGCTGGGCATCCAGGTCGGTTCCCGCAAGCCGGTGCAGCAGCACCTGCAGGTTTACGGGCGCGAGCAGCATGCCTGCGCGTTCGGTCCACATGGCGCGCGCCAGCTGGTCGCTGCGCAGGGCCTGGGCCGCCAGCGCTACCGCGTCGTCGCCCGCCTGATGCATGGCGTAATACCATTTCCAGTGGAAGCGGCCCGTGACAGGCGGCGTGCCGCGCCACTCGGGGTGGCTGCGGAAGAACTTCGCAAAGGTTTCCTCCTTCGGCAGGTCCCAGCCCTGGTGCACTTCCTGCCGCTGGGCCAGTGCGAGCTGGGCGCCTTTTGCGGTTGGAATCTGGCGCACGATAACGGCGTTCAGCAGGGCGGGCAGCACAAGCGTGAGCAGCACATGGCAGGCCAGCAGGGCGGCCGCGCTGGCGGCGCTGCTGCGCACCCTCGCCGCAATCCAGGTGCTGAGGCCAAACCAGAAGGCGAGGTAGAGCGCCACTCCGGCCAGCAGCAGCGTGATGCTTGCCGGGCTGCCGCCTGTGAACAGCGCGAAGCCGCCCAGCGGAAGCAGCGTGGCGGCGAGCAGCAGGCCGAAACGCAGGCCAAGCCGCAGGCGCCATGGTGCCGCGGGCGCCAGCGGCAGCGCGGCCAGCAGGCGCAGGCGGCCCGATTCGCGTTCAGCCGTCACCAGGTCGTGCGTGAGCATGATAATGAACAGGGGAGCAAGATAGACCAGCACAAAGGCGGCATCGAAGCGCCCGGCGGCGGCCAGTTGCGGATTGATGTTTTCCGACTCATACAGCTGCCCCTGCAGGCCAAGCAGGCGCACGCGCAGGGCAAACGGTTGCACGTCGCGCTGGCCGATGGCCGCGAAGGCCAGCGGTCCGGCCGGATTGCTGGTCAGGTGCGGCGTCTGGTAAGCGGCATAGCCTGCATCGCCGCCGTCTTTATAGTGATCAGCGACGGCAGCGGCTTCCCGCGCATGGGCAGTGGCGACGCGCTGCATGGCGCTTTCCTGCGCGGCGATGGTCTGCAGGCCGTTGACGGAAGCAAGGGCAACCAGCAGCGCGAGCAGCAACAGCGCCGCAACGGCAAGACGCGACTGCAGCGCCAGGCGCAGTTCGAACAGAATCATTTTCATTGTGCTTTCCTTTCAAGGCGGTGGGCAAGCCAGGCGGATACGGCGCCCAGGGCCGCCAGCCACAGGGCGAAGATGCCGAAGGCGGGCAGGGCGTGGCTGGAGACGATCCGGTCCAGCGGCTGTGGCGGCGCGCTGAAGCGGGGCAGGGCACGCCAGTTGCTTGCATCGATGCGCTGGTCCCGGTCATCCTTGTAGCGCACCTTCTCCGCGTGCAGGCGGTTCAGCGCCTGCACGAAGCGGTAGCGGTAGGCCTCGCCGTCCAGCAGGAAGCGCTCATGGCTGGCGCGGTCCGTGCCTGCCATGGCGGCGGACAGTTCCTGCAGCGCGATCAGCGGGCTGGCCAGCGCGGCGCCGCGCAGCAGCTCCGCCTGCTGCGCCTGGATGGCGTAGTCAGCGCGCATATGGCGCTGGAACAGCTCACTGGTGAGGCGCTCGCCTTCCGCGATCACCAGGCCGCCGTAGTTTACGGGCAGGTCTTCCACGCGGCTGACGCCGTAGGCCGCCAGCGTGCGTTCGCGGAACTTGCGGAAATGCGGGTCGTCCGGGTTATGGCTGTCGCCGAGGCTTTTTAGTTCTTCGGCAATGGCGGCTTCGGATTCAATGCGTGTTTCCCGGGGCAGCGCACGGCCCGCGAATTCCGGCACCACGCGCGGCAGCAGCACTGCCGCGAACATCCACAGTGCGATCAGCGCGACCAGCGCATCGCGTGCACGCGCCATGCTGGCGGATACCAGCACGGCGGCGCTGCTCCAGATCAGCAGGTAGCCCAGATAGCCCGCCAGCATCCACAGCGTCTGCCAGCGCGCGTCCGGATATGCGGCCGCCACGATGCACAGCGCAGCCAGCGCGGGACTGGCCAGTGCGGCAGCAGCAGCGGCATGGCCGAGCAGCTTGCCCGCCAGCAGCGTGCCACCGCTCACACCCTGGGCCATCACCAGCCGCAGCTGCCCCCGTTCGCGTTCCCGCGCAATGCTGCCGAAGGCGAGAAAGACCAGCAGCAGCGGCGCCACGGTTTGCAGCACGAAGGCAGGCGTGAGCTGGCCGAAGCGCAGCAGCACCGAGGATTGCCCGGCGTCGCTGAAGTTGGCGCTGTTCTGGCGGTGGCCTTCGAGGAACAGCGCATGCCCGGTGAAGGGCGTGACGCCAAGGTCGAAGAATGCCAGCGGCGAAACTGAACGGAAGATGTAGTGGCCGTAGTGGACCACCCGGTGCGGGTGGCGGTCCGGCTGGCTGTCCCACTGTTCATCGGCCTCGTGCTGCAGCGCCGCGCGTTCGCGGCTGACCGCATTGGCATGCTCGTAGCTGACCAGGCTCGCCGTCAGGGTGAGCACGAGCAGCAGCAGGCCCGCGACGAGGGCCACGCGGCTGCGCGCCATGGCGCGCCATTCTTCACGTGCAATGCGCCATATCTGTGCAGGACGGGAGGCCATCATGCTGCCCTCCGCGTGCCTGCGTAGCGCTGGTACAGGGCCTGCACGTCAAAGCGCTCCGGCCCATGGGCGCTGAGCTGCTGCACGATATGGCCATGCTCCAGGAAGCCGATATGGTCGGCCACTTCGGCCGCGCCCATCAGGTCGTGCGTCACCATCAGCACCGTGACCTGGCCGCGCAGACCGGCGATCAGGGCGTTGAACTCCACGGTCGCTTGCGGATCGAGGCCGCTGGTGGGTTCGTCGAGCAGCAGCAGGGGAACCGCGCGCGCCAGTGCCAGCGCAATCGCCACCTTCTGGCGCATGCCTTTCGAGTAGCCGCCCAGCTTGCGCTGCCACGCCTCGCGCACCAGGCCGACCTTGTCCAGCGCCTGCGCGATGGTGGCCTCGCTGTGGTCACTGCCTGCCAGATGCAGCAGGTAGCTCAGGTTTTCCGAAGCGCTAAGGTGCTCGTACAGCGCCACGTTCTCGGGAACATAGGCGAGGCGGGCGCGTGCCGCCAGCGGGTCGTCGGCGACGCTGATGCCGGCCACGGTCACGCTGCCCGCGTCGGGGCGGACGAAGCCCAGCAGGGCATTGATGGTGGTGGATTTTCCGGCGCCGTTGCCGCCGAGGAGGGCGTAGATTTCGCCGGCGCGTACATTCAGCGTGAGGCCGTGCAGTACCTGTGCCGCGCCGTAGCTGACGTCCAGGCCGCGGATGTCGATAATGGATGTCATGGTGTGTTCCTTTCAGAGCCGGGTTTGGAGACCGATCGCAACGCTGCGGGCCGCACCCGGGCTGACCCAGGTGCGCTGGTAAGAGCTGGCGTAGTAGTTGCGGTCGAAGAGGTTGTCGATATCGAGCGAGAGCCGCAGGCGAGGGCTGATATGCCAGGCGGCCGTCAGCCTTGCAACCGTGTAGGCGGGCAGGCTGAATGTCGGCGCCCCGGCTTTGGCCTGTGCCGCCGTGCGCGCTTCGCCGGGACGGCTGGCGCTATAGCTGATGCCACCGCCCAGCGATGCGCGGCCCAGGGCGCCGCTGAAGCCTTCGTACATCAGCAGCAGGCTGCCATTCAGGCGCGGCACGTTCAGCAGGCGTGAACCTGCGGCCAGGGTGTTGTCGGCCCGGACTTCCGCGTCGATGTGGGACAGGCTGGCGTTCGCCCGCCAGTGCTGTGCAATGCGGCCCGTGAAGTCCGCATCGAAGCCCCGGCTGCGCACTTCGCCTGCGGTGATCGAGAAGCCGGGGTTGGCCGGATCGGCCGTCAGCGCATTGGTCTTGCGAATGTCGTAAACGGCCAGCGTGGCGCCGCTGTCGCGCGACGGCGCCTCCCATTTTGCGCCCAGCTCCGCCGCACGGCCGCGTTCCGGGGCGAAGCTGCGCGACTGCGCATCGGCCCCGGCATTCGGGCGGAAGGAGCGGCCGCCGTTGGCAAACAGCGTCCATTGCGACGACAGCAGATAGCTGATGCCGAGCCGGGGCGAGCTGCTGTGCGGCGACTGCCGTGTGATCGCGCCGGAGCGGCGGTTCAGCATGGACTGCTCGAAGCGGTCGATACGCACGCCCGCCAGCAGGCGCCAGCGCTCGCCCCAGCGTATCGAATCCTGCAGGTAGAAGGCCCGGTTTTCCTGGTCTTCCTGCGTGTCCGTATTCGGCAGCGGAACGGGCTGCGGTTGGCCGTAGACGGGCGCCAGCACATCGATGGCATAGGGTGCAGCAGCAGATGGATTGGCGCGCAGCATGCGCTGGTCGAAATCGAAGCGGTAGGCTTCCACGCCTGCCAGCAGCTCGTGCTGCAGCGGTCCGGTGGCGAAATGGCCGGTCAGTTCCGCCTGCAGGGCCGCGTCGTCCGACTGGTAGTCGCGGTAGCGGCGTTGGCGTTGCAAGGTGCGCTGATCGGTCTGCAGCGCGGGCTGCGGCTCTGTGGAGAAGCCGTGCAGCGTGCCGTGCTTCGCCGAGAATGCGAGACGGGCCGACCAGTTCTCGTTCAGTTCGTGCAGCAGTTCCAGCTGGTGGTCCTGGTTGCGCACCTTGATGTCGCCATCTGCCGGTTCGCCGAGAAAGCGCTCGCGCGGCACCGCACCCAGGCTGGCGCCGATGGCCACGACGCCTCGGTCCATCGGCGCGCTGTGGTGCACAATCTCGCCACGGTAGTGCAGCTGCGTGCTGTCGCCGATGCGCCAGCTCAGCGCCGGCGCCAGCAACTGCCTTTCGCTGCTGATGAAATCGCGGAAGCTGCCGCGATGTTCCGCCACCGCGTTGAGCCGGTAGGCCAGTGCGCTGCCCAGCGGCCCGGTGCTGTCGAGCGCCACGCGGCGGAACTGGTCTGTGCCGCCATAGACTTCCAGCGCATGCGCCGGGCGCCATAGCGGCTGCTTGGTGACGATGTTGATGGTACCTCCCGGTTCGCTGGCGCCGTACAGCGCGCCGGCGGGGCCCTTGAGGAACTCGACGCGTTCAATATTGGCCGTATCGCGCGGCGCATTGAAGCCCCGGTTGGACGAGAAGCCATTGCGCAGCAGGGCCATGCCGTTGTTCATGTCCCCGGCCAGGCCGCGGATGGCAATGTTGTCCCACAGGCCGCCGAAGCTGTTCTGGCGCGATACGCCGCCGGCAAAGTCCAGCACATCGTCAAGGCGCAGCGCGCCCAGGTCGTCGATGGACTGGCGCGACATGACGCGCACCGCCATCGGCAGTTCGCGTAGGCCGAGGCCCGATTTGGCACCGGCGGCTTCGCTGGTGTGATAGGAGCCGGAGCTGTTGCGGCCAACGACTTCAATGGCCGGAATGGCGTCCGCCGTCTGGGCCTGCAGCGGCGCACTGGCCAGTGCCAGCAGGGCTAAGGTAATGGAATACTGTGTGATGTTCATGGTGTTTTTCCTGAATTGGTCGATTGCGTTGCGGGCTGGGCGCAGCAGGCGGCGCGCGCGGCGAATACAGCCGCGCGAACGGCGCGAACCAGGACAGGGGTTGCAGGAAAACGCCCGGCCGCAGGCGTTCCAGCCGGACGCGGCAAAGCAGCGGCGCAGCGGGCAACTGGTCGGCGAGCGTTGCGGCATCGAAGGCCGCGCAGGAATGGGCATACTTCGCCGCAGCGAAGGGATGCCCGGGCTGATGGGCGATACGGTGCTGCCAGCCGATATGCGAGGCGAACAGCAGTGCGCACGCCAGCAGCCCCGCGTGCAGTGCACGCAGGCGTGTTGGTGATGGCATCAGCAGAACAAGGCGTAGCGGCAGCGCATGCCGCGAGGGCATGCGCCGCTGGTTACGGTGGCGCTACCTGCTGCGAAGCAGGCGGCTTACTGGCTGAGGGAGATGCGGCGCGGCGGCGCCTGGCGTTGCGGAATCAGGTAGCTGGGCGCCGCAAAGAAGGGCGCAGCGGTGAAGTGAAGAACGGTGTGGCTGAGCTGCAGCAGCGGCGCGGGCAATGCGGGCAAGGCCGGTGGCACACCGGTGTGCAGCTGCGCATTGAGATGGCAGCTGACGCAATCGTGCAGGCGGTCGGCAATGTCATGCCGGTGCGTGGCCGCAGCCAGCAGCTGGATGGCAAAGGCGATCGTGCATAGCCAGAGCAGGGCGCGAAGCATGGGGCTTCGGGTCCTGGCGTTCAGGCGGAGCTGGTTGATCGACAGTTGCATGGGTGGCGAGTATAGCATCGCCTGCTGCAAGGGCGCAGCCCCTGCAGCGCCATTTTTTCAATGCTGCTCGCGCTGCGCCTGGATCTGCGCCTGGAGCTGGTCCGGCGGCATGTGGGTGTAGTCCTTATTCAGCTCGAACACGATGGCCTGCTGCAGCTGCTGGCTGAGCTGCTTGCGCAGCACGCCGAGGAACTCTGGCGATGCGCTCAGCACCAGGTTCCTGAAACGCTGCTGGTTGTAAGCCTGCTGCAACTCAGCGCACACTTCGCGGGCGAAGATTTCCGTTTCATGCTGGACCGGTGTTTTGGCTGGCTGGTAGGTGCTGCCGGGCAGGGCGCCGCCGGTATTATTGATGCTGCCCGAGGCAGCCTTGGGATCGACCGGCTGGTCGGTCTGGGTTTCCATCGCGCGCATGCGCACGCGGTCGTCCACCATGTCCTTCACTTCCTGCAGGCGGCTGCCGTTGCCGGCTTCCGAAAAGATTCTGACGCGGCTGGCGTTGGCGGTAATGATCCACGTGGTATCCATATTCCCTCCTTCTCGATGCTTGTCCGATGGGGGAAGTATACCCAGCCGGGGAAATCAGCGACGCGCGGAAGGAAGCCTTATTCCTGCTGAGCTGCTTTCCTTGACGCTGTCGAGGATGGACTGCAGCGTTACCTTGCCGAAATCCTTCAGCAGCCGCGCCTGCGCATCGCTCAGCGATTGCGCCAGCTGCTGGTTCACGGCACGTTCCACCAGGCAGTTGTCATGGTCCTCGCCCCAGCCGACGGCGAAGATAGCCGGTTGCTCCAGCGCGTTGTAGACGTCGAGCAGGGTAATGCGGCTGAGCGGCTGCGCCAGCGTCCAGCCGCCGCCGTGGCCTTTCAGCGAGCTCACGTAGCCGTGGTCGCGCAGTCCGGCCATGGTGCGGCGCACGACCACGGGGTTGGTCTGCAGCACCTCGGCAATCGCGTCGGAGGTCATCGGGTCGCTGGTCTGCTGCATATGGATCAGCACATGCAGCATGCGGGAAAGGCGGTTATCGGCGCGCATTGGCACTCCTTCTGGCATGGTTTTGTCACATTATAAGTTGCGTGAGTTGGTTTGCGGGATTATCATGTAACTTCAAATGTATCTTGTGTAAGGAGGGAGCATGTTCGATGTGATCGTCATTGGCGGCAGTTTTGCCGGTGTATCGGCGGCGCTGCAGCTGGGAAGGGCGCGCCGCAAGGTGCTGCTGGTGGACAGCGGGGCCACGCGCAACCGCTTTGCGCAAGCCGCGCACGGCTTCTTCGGCCACGACGGCAAGGCGCCGCAGCAGTTGCAGCAGGAAGGGCTGGCGCAGCTGGCGCAGTATCCGACCGTAACGATTGTGAATGCACTGGCGCTTGCAGCGGCGCCGCTTGGCGGCGGCTTCGAGGTCACCATCGGCGACGGCCGCATCGAGCGCGGTGCGCGCCTGATTCTCGCCACCGGCATCCGCGATGAGCTGCCATGCCTGCCCGGCCTGCGCGAACGCTGGGGCAGGTCTGTGGTGCATTGCCCTTATTGCCACGGCTATGAACTGGCGCCGGGACCGTTCGGCGTGCTGGCCAGCACGCCCGCTTCCGCACACCAGGCCATGATGGTGCCGGACTGGGGGCCGGCCACTTACTTCACGCAGGGCGAGTTCGAGCCGGACGAAGCGCAGCTGGCCCAGTTCGCGGCGCGCGGCGTGCAGGTGGAGCGTTCGCCGGTGGTGGAACTGCTGGGCGCCGCACCGGCGCTGGAGGGCGTGCGGCTGGCGGATGGCCGGGTCATTCCGCTGGCGGGACTGTTCATTGCGCCGCAGCTGCGCATGACAACGCCCATCGTGAGCCAGCTTGGCTGCGCAATGGAAGAAGGCCCACTGGGCGCGGTGATCAAGGTGGATGAGATGAAGCAGACGTCGGTGCCCGGCGTGTTCGCGGCAGGCGATGCGGCTACTCTGTTCGGCAATGCGGTGTTTGCGGCGGCGGCAGGCGCCATGGCGGGTGTAGCGGCGCACCGCTCACTGGTGTTTGGCCTCTGAACGAGGGAGGGGGGCGCCGGACCGGCCAAGGGGGAGGGGGAGGCCGGTCCGGCAGTCCGGACTTGCGTCCGGACGGGTACTACAGGGAACTTAGAACTTGTACTTCAGGTTCAGGTAGTACTGGCGGCCGCTGACGTCCAGTTTCTGCTGCTCTTCCTCGCTGTAGCGATAGTAGGCGCGCTTCACATTGGTCAGGTTGGTCGCATCGAAGGACAGGATCAGGTTCGCGGTCAGGTTGTAGCTGGCGTTGAAGGCCAGCGTGGTGACCGGAGCCGCCATGGTCGGCGCGACCGGCATGGTCACACCGTTGATCACTGCCTTGCCCTGGCTTGCTGCGTTTGGCGTTGGCGCGGTGGTGGCGTTCACGTACTCGCTGCGGTAGTTCGCCACCAGGCGAGCCGACAGCTTGTCGTTTTCGAAGTAGCCGCCCAGGTTGCCTGCCCATTCGGACGCACCCGTCATCGGCAGGCCGTCATCCACCTTGGTCTTGGCGCGGCTCACGTTCGAGGTGAAGCCGAAACCGGTGGTGCCGAACGGCTGCTCATACGACAGTTCGATACCGCCGACACGGGCGCCCTGCTGCGAGGCGGTGAGCACGGCAAAGTTCTTCAGCTGGTTGTCGCGCGGATCGATGTACTCGATCGTTGCGGCGCCAGCGATACCGGTCTTCGGATAACCCTTGATCTTCGAGTAGTACACGTTCACGCCAACCTGCGAGCGCGGCGCGAAGTACCAGTTCCAGGCCAGGTCCACATTGTTCGCAGTTTGCGGCGCCATGTTCGGGTTGGGGCCGATGATGGTGCAGCCGGCTTCGCCGCAGGTTGCGCTGCTGTAGCCCACTGCGAACAGGTTGTAATTCTGGCGGCCGAGGGTGCGGCTGAGGCCCAGGCGGGTGATCATGTCCGGCTGCAGCTCATAGCGCAGGTTCAGGCTTGGCAGCACGTTGGTGTAGGAGTGCTTGTTTTCCTTCTTGTAGAAGAAGCTGCCTGCCTTCGGATTGAAGGCCACGTCCTGGAAGGAGCCGGTACCTTCGCCCACCCAGGTGATTGCGTCCGGGAAGCCGGGGCATGGCACGATAGGTTCGCCGGGGCGCGAGCGGGTACACAGGCCAGCCGGAATCGGGTATGGAATCATGGCGTCCACTTCGGTGCGCACGAGGCGCAGGCCGACGTTACCCGACAGGCGGTCTGCTTCCAGATTGGCCATGATGTAGCCGGCGCTCTGGCGTTCGCGCATGTCGATTTCCAGGCCGGCGCGGCGCTCCCAGTCCGGACTCGTTTCAACGCGGTTGGCGGCGAAATAGGCTTTCAGCGCTTCCGGGGTCATGGTCCAGCTCTGGTTATCCCAGCCTGCCGGGCCGTCCAGGCCATCGCCGAAGTCCGACGGATAAGGCATGAAGCCGCTGGTCGGCGCGTTCGGCGCCAGGGCAGCGTAGCGCAGCTGCGGGAAGCGGCGCACCATCTCGCGTTTGTGCTCGGAGAAGCGCACACCGGTTTCCAGCGACTGGAAGATACCCTTGTCGAGGTGGTACTCGGCATCCAGATTCAGGCTGCTTTCGCGGTCCAGCGTACGCACGCTGGAGGCATTGCGGCCGGTCAGCACGAAGCCGGTGCCGTCCGCGCCCTGCGGCTTGTACTCGTTCGGACCGGTGCCGTGGTACTGGACCATCGGTGCGTCCCGCACATCGCCCAGCGCATACGAGACGCCGGTGCCGAAGCGGGTATAGGTCAGGCCCTGGTCGAGCCCGGTCTTGCCTTCGCCGCGCGTGGTCGACAGCAGTGCCTTGACGGTCAGGTCCTGGTTGACGCGGTACTTTGCGTCGAGGTCAAGGAAGGAGCTCTTGGCCAGCGCGCCGTCGCGATAGGCGCCCTCGGTTTCGCCGATGTACTGCGGCGGGGTGCCGTTCGGATACACGATGTCGGCGCTCTTCAGCACACGCAGCGTGTCGCCGAACAGGGTTTTTTCGGTCACGATGACCGGATTCTTGATCTGCGCGAACACCTGCTTGCCATTCACCGAGGTCGGGGCGCCCGCATATGGGCCCTGGCCGCTCTGCTTACCTTGCAGCATGCTGATGATGGCGCCCGCGTTCAGGCGGCCGTAGTTCGGCGCCTTCATGGTGGAGTGGAAGCCTGTCAGGGTCATGTCCAGATCGCTGTTCGGCTTGAACTGGGCCGAGAACATGCCGCCTTTTCGGTCGCGTTCGCCCTGCACATACTCCATGCTCATGGAACCGGGAATACGCACGCCGTTCAGGTCTGCGGCCTTCAGGCCGGTGCCGGCCAGCGACTCGTCGGTGATGCCCTTCATGGTGGTGGTGTTGATCACGTCCCAGCCGCTATTCGGCGGATAGGCAAAGCGCGACACGGAATCGCGGCGCACCATGCGCTTCTCGGCGAAGGCCTGCATGATGATGCCGAAGGTATTGGCCTCGTTCTTCCAGTTGACGGAACCGTTGATATCATGGGTGGCTTTGCCAGGCAGGTCGGCGTAGACCGTGCCCAGGTTGACCACGCCCGACAGGCGCTCCTTCTGCGCCAGCGGCTTGCGGGTGGTCACGTTGATGGTGCCGGCCAGGCCGCCGTCGGAGATGTTGGCCTGCGAGGTCTTGTACACGATAGCCTGGTTCAGCACGCTCGATGGCATGAGGGACAGGCTGGTGGAGCGGCTGCTCGACAGCTGGTCGGAGAGGTACCAGTCACCGCCGGACACGCTGTGGCCGTTGAAGGTGATCAGGGTGTGGTCCGGATTGGTACCGCGCAGCGCGACCTTTTCGGCCTCGTCATAGTCGGTCCGCACCGCCACACCGGCCAGGCGCTGCAGCGAGTCGGCCAGGTTCTTGTCCGGCATCTTGCCCACGTCTTCGGCCGTAATGACCTCCACGTTGGCCGAACTGTTACGCTTGACGTTCAGCGACTTGGCCATGGAGGCGCGGATACCCGTCACTTCCACGACCTGCGTTGACGCGTCAGCTTCTGCCGGGGCCTGCTGGGCCAGGGCATTCTGCGCTGCCAGCGACATCATCGCCAGCGAGACCGCTATGACCAGCGGCTTCTTCTCGTACATGCTCATTTGCTCTCCACGGTGTTATTTTCCAAGACCGATCTAATACCGGTTGAAAAAGTATTGGCGAGAAATTCACGGCTGCATAATGACTAATATTTGCGTCCTCATAACTGTCCGGAATAGGAAACCCAAAGTTATGGGATGATAAAAAAGAATCATTCGCGGATTGCGCGAAAACGCGCTAGCGTAACTGTTTCCCCTCTATGAGAGAGCTCTGCAATGCGCCTGCTGCCTGTCCTGTTTTCTGTCCTGATCGCCGGCTGCGCGAGCGTGCCGCCGCCCAAGCCCGAGCCGCTCACCATGGAGCAGATCCTGCAGAAGCCGCTCTACCAGATGACGCCGCAGGAAGCAGGCCGGTATATAAACCACATGCAGACCAATGAACCGGACCTGCGTAAGCGCATTGCGGCCATCGGGCGCAAGAACATCGGCCAGCCTTATGTGCTGAACCTGCTGGGCGAATTCCCCTTCCAGATCCACGACGATTTGCCCATGTTCAGCCTGACGCACAGCGATTGTGTTGTATTTTCGGAACATACTTATGCGATGGCGCTGTCGCGCAACTGGGAAGAATTTTTCTGGATGCTGCAGCGAATCCGCTACAAAGACGGCGTAGTTGGCGTGGCGACGCGCAACCACTACACGGAACAGGACTGGAATATCAGCAACCGCTGGCTGGTAACGGACATCAGCGCGCAGCTGGCCGGTGCCAACGTGGCGAGCTATCCGCTGACGGTGGACCGCAGCCGCTTCCTGCGCACGCGCCACCATACCGAAGCCAGCTTCCCCGTGACGAAGAGCGACGAAGCCTATGTGCCGAAGGAGCACGTGAAGGAAGTGCTGGCACAGCTGAACGACGGCGACTTCGTAAACGTGATCTCGACCCGCAACGGCGAATACTGGGCCTCGCACGTGGGCCTGGTGGTGACGGCGCCGGACGGCAGCCGCAACTTCCTGAACTCGGCCGCGCCGCAGGTGCGCGAAGAAACTTTCGACGCCTTCATGGCGCGGGTGGCCGCGCGTGAAGCGCAGCAGGCGGCGGAAGGCAAGCCGGTGCAGAAACTGGCGGGCTTCAAATTCCTGCGCCTGAACGACACTATCGTGGTGCCGCCCGCGCTGCCGCAGCCGCGTCCTTGACCGGCCGGGCTTCCAGCCTTGTAAAATGCGCTGTCATTCAAACAAGGAGGAAGCGTGGGAAAAGGGCGTATCGAGGCATTCAGCGATGGCGTGATCGCCATCATCATCACGATCATGGTGCTGGAGCTGAAGGTGCCGCACGGCAGCACGCTGGACGCGCTGCTGCCGCTGGCGCCTGTGTTTATCAGCTATGTGCTCAGCTTCATCTACGTCGGTATCTACTGGAATAACCACCACCACCTTTTTCATGCAGCGCGCGAGGTATCGGGCGGCGTGCTGTGGGCTAACCTGCACCTGCTGTTCTGGCTCTCGCTGATTCCCTTCGTGACCGGATGGATGGGCGAGAACCACTTTGCCACGCTGCCGGTGTGCGCTTACGGCGTGAACCTGTTCATGTGCGCGGTGGCCTTCCACCTGCTGGTGCGCTCGCTGGTCAAGCACCGCCACGGCAACGAGGCGCTGGCCGAAGCGGTGGGGCGCGACCGCAAGGGATGGATGTCGCTGGGCCTGTATGCGGCAGGCGTGGCGCTGTCCGTCGTGCATCCCTGGGCGGGCTTCGCCATGTACGTTATCGTGGCGCTGGTCTGGCTGATTCCGGACCGCCGCATCGAGCGGAAGCTAGTGTGAAGGAATCCATCTGGTCGCGTGTGGCGTGCGGACGTTCGCCTGCGGCCGTCAATGCCGGGAGAATGTTCTATATCACTGCGCTTGGTGCGGCCCCTTCAATTTGCGTGCTTGCCTTTGGTTCTGGCATGGAGGACGAGCGGATTCCCCTTGCCGTCATCCTCGCATGCATCTTTGGCGCGTTATGGCTGATGCATGCTGCGAACATTCGTGCTTTCTGTGCGGGCGATCGCATGACCGATCCGTTCGCGACCGAAGCAGAGGGGATGCGGGGCATTGGCATATTAGGCAAGGATGTGACAATGCGATGGATTGCCGCCGCCATCAGCTTGGCGTTCATGGCACTGGAAGCCTGGTTTGTCTATATGGCCGGATCGTCGTGGATGGTTTCGGGAATTGGCGGCTGGCAGTAGCTCGCGGAAGTATAGATTTCAAAAGGAGATAGCATGACCGTCAGGCGCATGGACAATGTTGGCATCGTGGTTGAAGACCTGGATGCTTCGATTGAATTCTTTACTGAACTCGGTCTCGAAGTTGAGGGACGGGCGCCGATTGAAGGCGAGTGGGCCGATGGCGTCACCGGCTTGCGCGGCCAGCGCGTCGAGATTGCGATGATGCGCACGCCGGATGGCCATAGCCGCCTTGAGTTGTCGCGCTTCCTTGCACCTGCGGTTGTCGCCGATCACCGCACGGCGCCAGTGAACTCACTGGGCTACCTGCGCGTCATGTTCACCGTGGAAGATATCGACGATACGCTGGCCCGCCTCTGCAAGCGCGGCGCGCAGCTCGTTGGCGAGGTGGTTCAGTATGCAAACGTCTACCGCCTCTGCTATATCCGCAGCCCCGAGGGTACCCTCATCGGGCTCGCCGAGGAGCTTGGGTAGCACGGCTGGACGAGTTGGGATGTTCGTCAGATGTCGATCCAATAGCGGCGCGCCAGTTGCCCTTCGTCGAAGGTGGTGCGTTCAAAAACGCCACCATTCGATTCAATGACTTTTCGGGATCCAATATTCGCGTCCTTACAGGTGACAAGGAGGCGAGAAAGTCCGATTTTCTTCGCTTCAGGGATAGCGAGGGCCAGCATTCTAGTTGCATAACCCTTGCGCCTTTCGCTCGGGCAGATGCCATAGTCAATGTGTCCACCGGTCTCGATGAGATTTGGATGGCTAATGTGATGGCGAATCTGGATGGCACCGAAAAGTTCCGAACTTTCGGTATCGGCGAGAAGAAACAAGTGGGCCGGCACTTTCGCTGGATCCGATTCGGTCCGTTCGCGCCGTGCGATCAAAAGGAATTCATCGAAGTCTTTTCCAGCAAAAAGCTTACCCGGTGACGTGGGCGTTTCGGCACTACGCCATCTATGAACCATGTCTTCGTAGGCAGCGCGATGTTTTTCGTTTGGAAATTCCAGGACTAGCATAAAGAAAAAACTCAGCTCCAGGCCCAGGAGCTGGTGGCCAGTTCGGGCGGCAGGGGGGAGGTTTTGGCGGGGCTGCGGCGGGGGGATTCCTGGGCGACGAAGGGGCGCATCAGGTAGTGGCGCACGATGGCGCAGCCGCCGATGGCGATGGCGTTGAGGCCGAAGTGCGGCGTGCGGATAGCCGGGGCGGGCAGCAGGGTGGCGCTGGCGTAATCGTCCAGCACGCGGCGCGCCGGTTCGATCAGGCGTTCGCCAAGCCGCAGCGCGGCGCCGCCGAGCACGATGCACATGGGGTCGAAGGCGACCCACAGATTATTGAGCAGCACGCCCAAATGGCGGCCCGCTGCTTCCACCGCTTTGGCCGCAACGGCCTCGCCAGCGGCGGACTGCTCAAACAGGCGGTCGGCCTGCGCCGGGCTCACGCCGGCCTTGCCGTAGACCTCGTCCACCAGGGCCTGCAGGCCAATCAGCGCATCCGCGCAGCCGCGCCGGCCACATGAGCAGGGCGGTCCGCCCTGCTGCAGAATGGTGTGGCCCACCTCGCCGGCAAAGCCGAACTGCCCGGTCATCAGGCGGCCGTTGACGATGATGCCCGCGCCCACGCCATAGCCCAGGCTCAGGTAGATCAGCGGGTCGGCGCCGGACTGGCCGGCAAATTCCAGTTCGGCCAGCGCCGCCACGTTTGCTTCGTTCTGGATGAAGAGCGGCAGGCCCGCCAGCGGCGTGCCGTCAAACTGGGCGCGCAACTGGCTGCCGACGTCCACATTGCGCCAGCCCAGGTGGGGCGCGTAGTGCAGCACGCCGGTGGCGTCGTCCACCACGCCGTGCAGGCCGATGCCGGTGCCCAGCATGGTGCGGCCGGCCAGCGCGCCGCCCGCGCGGCTCAGTTCGACCAGCACGTCGCCCACGGCGGCGATGCAGGCCGTGGCGTCGCCGCCGTTTTCATAGGGGAGCACGCGCTCCACCAGCACTTCGCCCAGCAGGTTGGTGGCGACGATGCGCGCAGTGCAGATGCCCAGGTCGGCGCCCAGCAGGGCCAGGCGGCTGCCGTCCAGCTGCAGCGGGGTGGCGCGGCGGCCCAGCGCGCCGGTGGCGCGCAACTCCGTCTCGGTGAGCCAGCCTTCGTCCAGCAGTTCGCGCACCAGCAGGCTGACCGTGGATTTGGTCAGACCCACCGTTTCGGCCAGTGCCGCCCGCGACAGGCCCGGTTCGCTGCACAGCTGGCGCACCAGGGCCATGCGGTTGATTTGCTTGAGCAGCTGCTGGTCGCCAGCGACGATCATGTGGGCCTTTCCTCCTGAAATAGAGTATGCGCGATCATACACGAAGCCATTCTGGTGCGTCTGATCACCATTTTGACTCTTTCTCGCAACACTGCCCGAACTTGGTGCGAAAGAGTTTGTTCGATCGATTGACGAATCCCGTCCAGTTATTTTATTCTGGCCTTGCCTTATGAATTTGTCATTTGGTTGCACTAATTCGAACCAGCTTCCATGCGGCGCACCCTGCCGCGGCCGAAGTGCAGTATCTCGGCGTTACCGCGCCGCAGCCGTCCCAGCAATGCTCCAGCAATAAACAGCAATTCTGTGTTGTGCCTCCGCCCACTTCAGTAAGCGGATCAGTCCAGATATAACAAGGAGACAATGTGTCACATCTATCTATGAAAACCTTTTCACGACGTCCGATGGTCCGGCCGAAGCTGATCAGCCTGGCCGTGGCCAGCGCTTGCGCCAGCTTCGTTCCGGCCCATGCGCAGGACGCGGCGATGACGGCGGCAGGGGACGAACCAGCCAAAGTGGTCGTGACGGGTATCCGCGCCAGTATGCAGTCGACGCTGAACCTGAAACGCAACTCGGACGGTATCGTCGACGGCATCGTGGCCGACGATATCGGTAAATTCCCCGATACCAACCTGGCCGAGTCGATCCAGCGTATTTCCGGCGTGTCGATCGACCGTACCAACGGCGAGGGCGCCAAGGTCACCGTGCGCGGTGTAGGCCCCGACCTGAACATGATCCTGCTGAACGGCCGCCAGATGCCGACCTCGGGGCACGGCGATTTCAACGGCCGCGCCTTCGATTTCGCCAACCTGGCGTCGGATGCCATTTCGCAGATCCAGGTGTACAAGAGCAGCCGTGCCGACACGCCGCCAGGCGGCATCGGCGCTACCGTCAACATCATGACCGGCCGCCCGTTCGACAATCCCGGCCTGCATTCGAGCGTCGGCGTAAAAGCCGTGTACGACACGTCGAACAACCACCTGCCAGGTGAAGACAAGGCATCCAGCTCGGTAACACCGGAAGTCTCCGGCATCTACAGCAACACCTTCGGCGACGGCAAGTTCGGTATCTCGATCAGCGCCAGCCACCAGCGCCGCAACCTGGGCGTGAATACGGCCAGCATCACCAACGGCTGGCGCGGCCCGTTCCGCGCGGACGAAAACAACTGGGGCAGCATTCCGCAGGCAGGCCAGCCCGGTTACAGCGACATCACCAACCGTCCGAGCGGCACCGACATCTACGCCGTGCCGCAGAACATCTCCTACTACATGCGCGGTTCGCAGCGCCAGCGCACCAACGGCCAGCTGACCTTGCAGTTCAAGCCGAGCAAGGAGCTGATCACCACGCTGGACTACACCTACTCCGAGAACAAGATCCAGACCAAGTCGCATGAACTGAGCGCCTGGTTCAATATGGGTCCATCGGTGAGCTCCTGGACCAAGGGACCGGTGGCCTCGCCGATCTTCTACCAGGAGAACGTGACGGCACAGGACATCGCCATCAACGGCGGTGACTATGCCACCAAGTCGGCCAACAACTCGGTCGGTTTCAACACCGTGTGGAAGCCTGGCCCGGCGCTGAAAATGACCTTCGATGCGCACCATTCGACTGCTGAATCGAAGTCGGACAGCCCATTCGGCACCGTCAACAACCTGGCCACCGTGAGCTTCAGCCGCGGCAACACGCGCGTCAACTTCGAGCATGAGATGCCGGTGCTGAGCATCCAGGGCGCTGACTTCATCAATGCGCCGATGCAGGTGTCCGGTTCCTGGTTCCAGGACGGTATCCAGAAGATGGAGATCGACCAGGTGCAGGTGGGCGCCAGCTGGAAGGCGATGGAACGTTCGAACCTGAACTTCGGCCTGTCTCTCACCAATGTGAAGAACCGCTCGGTCTACCAGCAGGTGCAGAGCGATACCTGGGGCGGCGCTTCCAAGGCCTCGGACTATCCGCAATCGCTGTTCCATGCGGACGACCTGCGCAAGTACTTCGGCAAGATGGACGGCGTGGACGATCCGGCCCTGTTCAACCAGATCCACATCTTCAACTTCGCGGCGATGCGCCAAGTGGCATCCGATGCAACCGGCAAGCCGGCGCTGTATATGCCTAGCCTGGCCAATCCGGAATACGACCGCCGCACCAAGGAGAAATCCAAGTCGGCCTACGTACAGTTTGTGACGGAGTGGGATACCGCGATTCCGATGCATACCGGTATCGGCCTGCGCTTCGAGAAGACCGACGTGCTGTCCACCGCGCTGGCCGCAACGCCGACCGAGATCCGCTGGGTATCGCAGAACGAGCTGCCGGTGACCTTCGGCGCACCGGCGTTTTCCTCGCTGCCGGGTTCCTACACCCACGTGCTGCCGAGTATCGACTGGGATGCCGACTTGCGGCCGGACTTCAAGGTCCGCGCCAGCTATGGCGAAACCATCGGTCGTCCGCGCTATGACCAGATCCAGGGTGGCCGCACCGTGGGCCCAACCGCTACCGTCAATGGCGATACGGCTTCGGTCGGTAACCCCGACCTGAAGCCGGTCAAGTCCAAGAACCTGGACCTGTCGGCCGAATGGTATTACAACCAGCGCAGCGTCGTTTCGCTCGGCCTGTTCCACAAGAAATTGAGCAACTTTGCGGGGCAGTCGGTGAACAGTATCCAGGAAGCCGGCCTGCACACCCCGGTGGGCGGCAAGTACTGGAATGCGGCGCTGGCAAATGGCTGTATCGTCACCGACACCGCCTGTATCCGTAACTACATCTTCAAGAACTTCAATGGCCAGCCTGGCGTGGTGCGCGGGCCGGACAATGAAAAAGGCGAGATCACCGGTGTGATCACGGGCCAGTCCTTCGACCCGTTGATCAACTTCCAGACCACCAGCTATGTCAATGCCAAATCGGACAAGCTGCACGGCGCGGAACTGAACTGGCAGCATATGTTCGGCGACAGCGGCTTCGGCCTGAATGCCAACTACACCTGGGTGAAGTCCGGCCTGAACTTCAACAACACCAGCACCGCGAACCAGTTCGCACTGGTCGGCCTGGGCAACTCGGCCAACCTGGTGGGTATCTTCGAAAACGACAAATGGAGCATTCGCGCGGCCTACAACTGGCGCGACAAGTTCCTGTCCGATACCACCGACCTGGCCGGCCCGAACCCTCAGTATGTTGAGGCTTACGGTCAGTTGGACTTGAGCATTGGCTATGCCTGGGACAAGAACCTGAGTTTCCAGCTGGAGGCGATTAACCTCACCGACCAGTTGAAGCGGGTTCACGGGCGTACCGAGCAGATGGTGATCAGCATTGCGCAGGGCGGACCCCGCTACATGCTGTCAGCACGCTACAAGTTCTGACCCTCTCCGTGTGCGGGGGGGCAGGGGGTGCCGCCCCGGCACTTTAGCAGGCCGCGCCGGTCGGCGGCCTGCTTTTTTGACGCTGGAATCAGCAATGCAAGCACTGCAACACATCGTCATTGCCGGTGGCGGCTCGGCCGGCTGGCTGACGGCCGCCGTTATTGCGGCCGAACACCCGCAGCTGCGGGTGACACTGCTCGAATCGCCCGATGTAGCGCCGATTGGCGTGGGCGAGGGCACCTGGCCCAGCATGCGCGAAACGCTGGCCCGCATCGGCGTATCCGAAACCGATTTTGTGCGCGAATGCGATGCCTCCTTCAAACAGGGCTCGCGCTTTAACCGATGGGTCGACGGCAGCGCCGGCGACCATTATTTCCATCCTTTTGTTCTGCCGCAGGGCTATGGCGAGGCCAATCTGGCCGCCCGCTGGCGGCAGGTGCGGCCGGAACAGCCTTTTGCCCAGCTGGTGAGCTTCCAGCCGGAACTGTGCCTGCATGGCCGCGCACCCAAGCAGGCCACCACGCCCGAATACGCGGCCGTTTCCAACTACGGCTACCACCTGGACGCGGGCAAGTTCGGCGCCTTCCTGCGCCGGCATTGCACCGACCATCTCGGCGTGCGCCATATCAGCGATCACGTTACGGCCGTGACATCTCATGACAATGGCGACATCGCGGCGCTGCAGACGCGCCAGCACGGCGCCATCGAGGCCGGCCTGTTCATCGATTGCACCGGTTCGCACTCGCTGCTGCTGGGCCAGCACTACGGCGTACCGTTGCTGGCGCAAAAGCACATCCTGTTCAATGACAGTGCGATGGCGCTGCAGTTGGCCTACCCCGAAGAGCACAGCCCGATCGCCTCCTGCACCCTGTCCACCGCGCAGGCGCATGGCTGGATCTGGGATATCGGCCTGCCTACCCGGCGCGGCATCGGCTATGTGTATTCCAGCGCGCACGGCAGCGATGCGCAGGCCGAGCAGGCGCTGCACGCCTATGCGCGCGCCACGGGCGGCCCGCAGGACTTGCCCAGCCCGCGCAAGCTGAGCTTCCAGCCCGGCTACCGCGCCCACTTCTGGCACCGCAACTGCGTGGCGGTAGGGCAGGCGGCAGGCTTCCTGGAGCCGCTGGAGGCATCGGCGCTGGCCATGGTGGAACTGTCGGCGGCCACGCTGGCCGACACGCTGCCCGCGCACCGCGCCACCATGGACGCCGTGGCCGAACGGTTCAACGAGGCCTTCCGCTATCGCTGGGAGCGCGTGGTGGACTTCCTCAAGCTGCACTATGTACTGAGCCGCCGCAGCGACGGCGGCTACTGGCAGGAAAACCGTGCCGCCGCCACTATTCCGCCGCGCCTGCAGGAACTGCTGGCGCTGTGGCGCCACCAGCCGCCGTCGCGCCACGATTTTCCCCGTATCGAGGAAGTGTTCCCGTCGGCCAGCTACCAGTACGTCCTGTACGGCATGGGCTTCGAGACCGACTACGGTGACGGCCGCCGCCGCTCGGACCGGCCCGCGCTGGCTGACGCCAGCTTCGCCGAGGCGCAGGAACTGACGCGGAAAATGCTCGCGGGCTTGCCAGCCAACCGCGATCTGATCGAACATATAAAACACCGTGGCCTGGTGCGGCGCTGACGCTGCCCGGCTTCCTTGAAACCTTCCCTCGGACCCCACATGACCAATATCGTAATGCTCAATAACGTCGATCACCAGGCGCTGCGCGTGGTGACCACGCGCGCCGCGCGCTATGGCGACAATGTGATGACCTGCGCCACCTATCCGGCCGAGTTCCGCGACATCCAGGCGCATTACCCGATCGTGTTCCACAAGCTGGCCGACGGCAGCTATGAGCCGGTGGCGCTGCTCGGCTTCCAGGAAGGCGAAAACCTGTTCCTCGGCCCGCAGGGCTGGGACGTGAACTATGTGCCGCTGGCCATCGAGCGCCTGCCTTTCCTGATCGGCCGCAACGGCGAAGAGCTGAACATCCACATCGACCTCGATAACCCGCGCCTGAGCCGCGAGGAAGGTGAGGCGCTGTTCCTGGCCTATGGCGGCGTAACGCCTTACCTGGAGCGCGTTACGTCGATGCTGAAGTCCATCCACGAAGGCCTGCAGGACGTGCCGGACTTCATCGCGGCGCTGCGCGAGCACGACCTGCTGGAATCCTTCGTGGCCGATATCGAACTGGAAGACGGCTCGCAGAACCGCCTTTACGGCTTCCACACCATCAACGAGGACAAGCTGTACAAGCTGCCCGGCGCGGCGCTGGAAAGCCTGAACCGCGAAGGCCACCTGCTGTCGATCTACATGGTGCTGGCGTCGATGTCGAACTTCCGCGACCTCATCGAACGCAAGCAGCGCGCGGTCAACGCCAATGCCTGAACCAATCCGCCAACTGGCCGGCCTCGCGCCCGGCGACCTGAATGAAGCGCTGCTCACGTCCACCGCGCCGCTGGTGCTGCGCGGCCTGGCCGCGCGCTGGCCATTGGTGAAGGCTGGCCTGGCTTCGCAGCGCTGCGCCAGCGACTACCTGCGCCGCTACTACCGCGGCGATCAGGTGATTGCGCTGCTGGGGCGGCCGGAGATTGGCGGACGCTTCTTCTACAACGAAGACCTGAGCGGTTTTAATTTCGATTCCGTGCGCACCAGCCTCGCCAGCGTGCTGGATGAACTGGATGCGCGCCGCGCCGAGGCGCAGCCGCCCGCGATCTATGTCGGCTCCACCGAGATCGACACCTTTCTTCCCGGCCTGCGCGGCGAGAACGACCTGGGCCTCGAGGCGCAGCAGCCCTATGTGAGCATCTGGCTGGGCAACCGCACGCGCATCGCGCCGCATTACGACCTGCCGGACAATATTGCCGTGGTGGCGGCGGGGCGCCGACGCTTTACGCTGTTCCCGCCGAACCAGCTCGACAACCTGTATATCGGCCCGCTCGATTTCACGCCGGCCGGGCAGCCCATCAGCATGGTCGATCTGCACCGGCCGGACCTGCAGCGCTTCCCGCGCTTTGCCGAGGCGCAGAAGCATGCCCTGACAGCGGAACTGGGGCCGGGCGACGCCATCTTCATTCCCAGCATGTGGTGGCACCATGTGGAGGCGCTCGATCCCTTCAACATCCTGGTCAACTACTGGTGGCGCCAGTCGCCGCCATACATGGACACGCCGACCAATGCGCTGATGCTGGCGCTGCTGACGGTGCGCGACCTGCCGCCCGCGCAGCGTGCAGCCTGGCGCGACATCTTCCTGCACTACGTATTCGACGCTGACGGCAGCGAGGCCGCCCATATTCCGCCTGCTGCGCGCCGTGTGCTGGCGCCACTGGACGACACCATGGCGCGCACCCTGCGCAGCCAGATTATCAACCGCATCAACCGCTAAGGAAACGCCCATGCAAGCAAACCAGGCCCCGGTACGCCGCGTCGTTATCGCCGGCGGCGGCACAGCCGGCTGGATGGCCGCCGCAGCCCTGTCGAAAACGATGGGCAGGATCCTCGATATCACGCTGGTGGAGTCCGAGGAAATCGGCACCGTGGGCGTGGGCGAAGCCACCATCCCGAGCATGCTCACCTTCCACAAGCTGCTGGAGCTGAACGAGGCGGAATTCATGGCCGCCACCAATGCCACCTTCAAGCTGGGCATCAGCTTCGAGAACTGGCGCAATGTGGGCGAGCACTACATCCATTCCTTCGGCACCACCGGCACCGACCACTGGACCGCGGGCTTCCAGCACTTCTGGCTCAAGGGCCGGGCGCGCAAGCTGGCGTCGGATTATGGCGACTATTGCCGCGAGCTGAAGGCGGCGCAGCTGGACCGCTTCGCCCACCTGCCCGATGACGGCATGAACTACGCCTACCACCTCGATGCGGGCCGTTATGCGCGCTACCTGCGCAAGTTCAGCGAGGCGTTCGGCGTAAAACGGATCGAGGGCAAGATCGTGGACGTGGCCGCCGCTTCGGGCAACATCAGTGCGCTCACGCTGGACAGCGGCGCGCGCATCGAAGGCGACCTGTTCATCGACTGCTCCGGTTTCCGCAGCCTGCTGCTGGGGCAAACGCTGGGCGTGGAATACGAGGACTGGTCGCACTGGCTGTTCTGCGACAGTGCGCTGGCGGTGCAGACCGAATCCACCGGCGCGGTGCCGCCCTATACGCGCGCCATTGCGCACCACAGCGGCTGGCAGTGGCGCATTCCGCTGCAGAGCCGCGTGGGCAATGGCCTGGTGTATTCCAGCCGCTATATGGACGACGAGGAAGCGCAGCGCACGCTGATGTCCAACCTGGCGGGCGAACCGCTGATGCAGCCGCGCCCGATCCGCTTCAAGCCGGGGCAGCGGCGCCAGAGCTGGCGCGGCAACTGCGTGGCCATCGGTCTCTCAAGCGGCTTCCTGGAACCGATCGAGTCGACCAGCATCCACCTGATCCAGCGCAATCTGATCCGCCTGCTGCAGATGTTCCCCAGCCAGGGCATCTGCCAGACCGACATCGACGAATACAACCAGCAGGCCTCGCAGGAGATCGCCCATATCCGCGATTTCATCATCCTGCACTACAACGTGACGAACCGCCGCGATAGCCAGTTCTGGCGCGATGCCAGTGCGCTGGAGCTGCCCGCCTCGCTGCGCCACCGCATCCAGCACTTCCGCGAAACGGCGCGCGTGTTCCGCGTGCCGAACGAGCTGTTTGTCGAAAACTCGTGGATCCAGGTAATGCTGGGGCAGGGCATCGTGCCCGAGCGCTACCACCAGATTGCGGATCTGATGGGCGACGCCGAACTGCGCCACTTCCTCGACAGCATCCGCCACGGCGTGGAATCGCTGGCCCGCCAGCTGCCGGACCACAAGGACTACATCAGCCGTTACTGCCGCGCAGCATGAAGCTGGTACGGAGCTGAAGCGGCTTGCTGCGGCCGCCGTCTTTCAGCACCACTTCAGCGACCCACCTGCCTTCCGGGTCGCCGGCATCGCCGGCGAAGGCCACCACCGGCGCGGACAGGTAGAGGTGATGCTGGTTCTGCACCTTACCGTCAAAGCACTGCATGTCCGGCTGGTCGAGTACTGGCGTGCCGGACGGCGAGAGGATCTTCAGGCCGCATGTCACGCTGGCCCTGCCCGCCGCGTCAGGCTTCGGGTTGGACACGAAGATCAGGAAGAACACCTTCTTCCCGTAGGGGACGGTTTCCGCCTTCGTGAAATGCGGTGTTGATTCCGGAGGCGTGTTCCATTTCTGCTGCCAGTCTTCATCGGTGGTGGCGACGAGTGAGCCGCCGAAGCCGTCCACGGATTTCATCGATTCCGTTTCCGCTATCGGCTTCCCGCTGCGATCCTTCCAGCCCCCCGTTTGAGCATGCGCGGCTGCCTGGAGCAGCAAAACCATGAGCAAGGGGACCAGTTTAGCCTGGCGCATTTTTCCACTCCATTTTCTGCAGTTCGATATCGGGATTGCTGTCGAGCGGGTAGCGTTCGGGCAGCCAACGGAAGCCCTGGCGCTGATAGAAGGCTGCGGCACGTGTGTTGATTGGCGCGACCGCGAGGATTACGCGCTGGTGTCCTGCGACGCTGGCGTAGCGCTTGATGGCATCGACCAGGCGTGCCGCAGCGGGCGTGCCGCGGTGCGAGGGCTGGACCCACATGCCGATCAGTTCATATTCACCACCGGCTCCTGCGTGGCCGCCGGCCATCCCCACCGCCTGCGCGCCATCGAAGGCGAGCACGTATTCGGCGCGGCGGCAGGCGGCGCGCTCGCGCCATTCGGCTTCGGTCCAGGCGGCAGCGGTGGCCAGCGTCAGGCCAAAGGCATCGGGTGCGTCGCGCAGGGCGGCGAGGCGAACCGCTTTCAGTGCGGCCCAGTCTTCTTCGGTAGTGCGGCGGATGATCAGCATGTTGCGAGTGTAGCAGATGCCTTTTTTACGCTGAGCGGCTGGCGATCCAGAGGAAGACCAGCTGCGCCAGCGGCAGCAGGATGCACCAGAAGCCGAACCACATATAGCCGAAGGCGCCCGTCGTGCAGCCGAGGGCAAAGGCGGCCAGGGGCCACAGGAACTTGATGCAGCGGGCGCGCGTTTCGGCGTCTGCATGGCCAAGCAGGATGTCGGTGGAATCAAGCGCGAACTGGGTCACGTTCCCCGTCATCATGGAGGTAGGCGCGAGCTGCGGCAGCAGGAGCTTGCTGGCGGCGCTGTGCGCGCCCATGGCGGCGGTGCCGAGCAGGCCGGCCGCCATTGCCATGCCGCTGACGCTGTCGCCCACCGGCGTGGCGAGCACGCCGCACACCAAGAAACCGGCCATCAGCAGTGCTTCCAGCCCCAGCGCCAGGCGCAGCGGGCCGCCGCCGGCAAGCTTCGTCTTCAGGATGGCGATCCGCAGCAGCACAATGCCCGCGATGAAGGCCGGGAAGGCAAGGAACTTGAGCAGCACCGGCGCGCGCGAGAAGTCGGACAGGGTGGCGCCGATCAGCACGAAGTTGCCCGTGACGTGAGCGGTGAACAGGCCGAACAGGGCAATGAAGCCCACGGTGTCGATAAAGCCTGCGATGAAGGCGAGGTTGCCGCCGAAGAGTTGGGGCCGGGGTGCTGGCGGCATGCTGGAACGTTCCTGTAGGGTCGAAAAGCCGATGTTAACGCTGCGGCCGCGGCGCAGCTACCCCACAAATGGGGGAGCGTGGGCCGTGCTCTTGCGCAGCACCTGGGCCACGGTTTGCAGCAGCAGGGCGGGTGTGACGGGTTTGACGAGATAGTCGGTGAAGCCGTTTTCCAGCGCGCGGCTGCGGTCTTCGCGGCGGGCGAAGGCGGAGAGGGCGATGGCTGGCGTGGCGCGCACGCTGCCTTCCAGTGCACGCACGCGGCGAATCAGCTCGAAGCCGTCCATGTCGGGCATGCCGATATCGGAAATCAGCAGTTGCGGCTCGCGCTGGCGCAGCAGTTCCAGCGCCTCCAGCGGCCTGTGGGCCGTGATCACACCGGCGCCGGTCTGGGCCAGGATTTCGCGCACCAGTTCCAGCGAGTCGATTTCGTCATCCAGCACGAGGATGTTGATGCCCGCCAGGTTCACCACCTGCATGGCTTCCGGCCGGGTTTCGTGCGGCATGCCGCGGTTCACGTTCCAGTCCGGCAGCGGGGCCTGCTCCGGCAGGACAAGACTGAAGGTGGTGCCGCGCCCTTCGCCTGCACTGTCCACGGCGATGGTGCCGGCTTGCAGTTCCACCAGCTGGCGCGCAATCGCCAGCCCCAGGCCAAGGCCGCCGTGCCGGCGCGTGGTGGAAGCGTCAGCCTGGCGGAAACGTTCGAATACATGGGGCAGGAAATCGGCCCTGATGCCGATGCCTGTATCGCGCACCACGATGCGTACGCCGCTGCGTTCCGCATGCTGCAGCTGCACGGCGACCGTGCCGCCCGGCTCCGTGAACTTGACGGCGTTCGACAGCAGGTTCCACATCACCTGCTGCATGCGGCTGGCGTCGCACAGCACCGGGCCGGCGCGGGTATCGAGCTGGATATCGAGGTGGATGCGCTTGGCCATGGCTGCCGGGCGCACGGTCTCGATGGCGGCGCCGATAAAGTCGCCCGGCCAGCAGGGCTTCATGGTCAGGCGCACCTTGCCCGAGATGATCTTGCTCATGTCGAGCAGGTCGTCGATCAGCTGCGCCTGAGCGCGCGCATTGCGCTCGATGGTGAGCACGGCCTTGCGCAGCGTTTCACGGTCCTGGCCCGACTGGTGCAGCAGTAATTGGGACCAGCCGAGGATGGCGTTCAGCGGCGTGCGCAGTTCGTGCGATACGGTGGCCAGAAACTCATCCTTCAGGTGGCTCAGGCGCTCCGCTTCCACCCGCGCTTCCAGCTCGTGCAGATACTGGGTGCGGCGTTCTTCGGCCGTGGCGATGGAGGCTTCCAGCACGCGGCCGCGCGCCTCTAGCCGGGCGTCGTAGACGGAGACCAGCAGCGCCACGGTCAGTACGGCCACCGTGGCCACGGTCACCAGGATGGCGAGACTGTGCTGGCTTACACCGGCCTTCGCCGCGAGGCAGATGCTGCCCTCGGGGAAGCTGGCCGCCGCCATGCCGGTGTAATGCATGCCCACGATGGCAAAGCCCATCAGCACCGCGGCGGCGCCTTGCGCCAGCGCCGCATGCGGCGTGGTTTCGCGCAGGCGGTAGCCGATCCAGATGGCGCCCGCCGACGCGGCAATGGCGATCAGGATGGAGGCGGCGAACAGCAGGGGATCGTACTCGATGGCGGGCTGCATCCGCATGGCGGCCATGCCGGTGTAGTGCATGGTGGCGATGCCCACGCCCATCAGCACGGAGGCGGAAGCGAAGCGTTTCAGCTCCAGGCGGGGGCTCTGCATCTGCTGCAGAGCGAGGCCGGAGACAATGATGGGCAGCAGCAGCGATAACAGGGTAACCGGCAGGTCATAGCCGAGCGGTATCGGCAGGCGGAAGGCCAGCATGCCGACAAAGTGCATGGCCCAGATGCCGCTGCCCATGGCGGCGGCGCCGCCAATCGTCCATGCGTAAGAGGAAATGCCGTGGGACCGCTTGACGCGGCCGGCAAGGCTGAGCGCCGTGTAGGAGGCAAAGATCGCGACCGCGATCGAGATGAGAACCAGCGCGGGTTCGTAGCGCCCAGTAAGCATAAGCGACATTGCCTGTCATATCGTTGTCAGGCCAGACGGCGGATCCCCCGCAGGGGACCCGCGGCTTGCATCAGCCCTTCTGGTTCAGTACCGAATGGTGGCGTGCATAAGCAAAATATACCACCAGACCGATCAGCAGCCAGATACCGAATGCGATCCAGGTCAGCCAGTGCAGGTAAGTCATCAGTACTACGCAGAAGATCACGGCCAGGCCCGGGATCACCGGTACGCCCGGGCAGCGGAAGGCGCGCGGCAGGTCCGGACGCTTCTTGCGCAGGATAACCACGGCGATCGAGACCAGGGTGAAGGCAGCCAGGGTGCCGATATTGATCAGCTCCGTCAGCACGTTCAGCGGCACCAGCGCGGCGATCAGGCCGAAGGCGATGCCGACCACCCAGGTGGCGAAGAACGGCGTGCCGTATTTCGGATGCACGGTGGACAGCTTCTTCGGCAACAGGCCGTCGCGCGACATGGCGAAGATGATGCGGGTCTGGCCATAGGTCATCACCAGGATCACGGTGGTCATGCCCAGGATGGCGCCCAGGTCGACGAAGCCCGCTACCCAGTTTTCGCCCGCGTACTGCAGGGCCAGCGACACGGGGTGGTCGATGCCGAGGAATTTCTGGAACGGCACGATGCCGGTCATGATGGCCGACACCAGCACATACAGGATGGTGCAGGCGGCCAGCGAGCCGATAATGCCGATCGGCAGGTCGCGCTCGGGGCGTTTTACTTCTTCCGCCGCCGAAGTCACGGCGTCGAAGCCGATGAAGGCGAAGAACACCAGTGCCGCAGCGCTCATCATGCCGCTCACGCCGAAGGGCATGAAAGGCTGCCAGTTGGCGGGCTGCACATGGCGCGCGCCGACGACGATGAACAGCAGCACTACGCCGACCTTGATCGCCACCATGATGTTGTTGACGCGCGCCGATTCGCGCACGCCCCAGGACAGCATGGCCGTCAGCACCAGCATGATGATCAGGGCAGGCAGGTTGAAATACGTGGTCACGCCCGGTACGGCGCCCGGCGCGGCGGTCAGCACGCTTGGCAGCGCGATGCCGAAACCGGACAGCAGCGACTGGAAGTAGCCGGACCAGCCCACCGACACGGCGGAGGTGGCGAGGCCGTATTCCAGCATCAGGTCCCAGCCGATCATCCACGCTACCAGCTCGCCGAGGGTGGCGTAGCTATAGGTATAGATGGAGCCCGCCACCGGAACGCTGGAGGCGAATTCGGCGTAGCACAGGGCGGCAAAGCCGCAGGCGCAGGCCGCAACGATAAAGGAAATGGTCAGGGCAGGACCGGCAGTCAGGGCGCCGGTGCCGGTCAGGACGAAGATGCCGGTGCCGACAATGGCGCCGATACCCATCAGGATCAGGTCGAACGGGCCGAGGACCTTTTTGAGGCCTCCGGGTGCGCGTCCTGCTGCCAGCATGTCATCCAGGTTTTTTGTTCTGAAAATACTCACTATGTCTCCATTTGGTCCAGGGATAACGAGCCCTGGAAATGGCTACATTTATGATGTGCATCGCCATGGGCTGCCGAATACTAGCACAGCCCAATGGCAGAATGATCAGGAATTGGCCTTAACGCTTTGTATCGTAAAGTTGCGCCCAGCGGCGAGCCACTCGGTGAGCCAATATAACAACGCTGTTGCCGGAAATGCCATACCAGCCAGCAGCGCGGCCTGCCAGCCGAAGCGGGCGAACACCCAGCCGCCCAGCGCCGAGCCGAGTGCCCCGCCGGCGAAGAACAGGGCGAAATAGAGGCCGTTCAGGCGGCTGCGCACTTCGGCGCCCAGGCTGAAGATGGCGCGCTGGCCCAGCACCAGATTGGCTGCCACGCCCATGTCCAGGACGATGGAGGCCAGCACCAGCACGCCGAGGGCTATACCCCGCGAGCCTGGCGCCAGCAGCGGCAGGACGAAACCGAGCACGCCGAGCAGCAGGGCGGCTGCTGTCGCCACCAGCGTATGGCCACGGTCCGCCAGTTTGCCCGCGATGGGCGAGGCCACGGCGCCTGCCATGCCCACCAGCGCGAAGACGGCGATGCCGGTCTGCGACAGGCCGAACTGCGGGCCGGCCAGCATCAGCGGGGTTACAGTCCAGAACAGGCTGAAGGCGCCGAACAGGCCCGCATGGTAGGCCGCGCGGCGGCGCAGCAGCGGGGTGGCGGCGAACAGCTGCCACAGCGAGGCAATCAGCTTCGGATAAGGCAGGGCCGAACCGGGCACGCGCCGCGGCAGGGCCTTGCGCAGCACGAGGGCAAGCAGCAGGATCAGCAGGGCCGCGCCGCCGAACACCACATGCCAGCTGCTTGCATCGGCCACCAGGCTGGCGACGGGGCGGGCCAGCATGATCCCCAGCAGCAGGCCGCTCACGACCTTGCCCACCGTGTGGCCGCGCGTGGATTCATGCGACAGGTGGGCCGCGAAGGGCACCAGCACCTGCGCCACCACTGAACCGAGGCCGATGGCCAGCGCCGCTGCGAGGAACTGCCAGGCACTGGTGGCAAAGGCGGCGGCACCCAGCGCCAGTGCGGTGAGCAGCAGGCCGCCGGTAACGAGGCGGCGGTTTTCCAGCAAGTCGCCCAAAGGCACCACGAACAACAGGCCGAGCGTGTAGCCTATCTGCGTGAGCGTGACGACCAGGCCTGCCGCCTGTTCCGAAAGGCCGGTGGCCGCCGCGATCGGACCGGCCAGCGTCTGTGCGTAATACAGGTTGGCGACGATCAGCCCTGCGGCTACCGCCAGCAGCAGCACCATGCCGCGTGAGATATCGTTTTTCATGCTGTTTTTCCTCGAATGCGTGGGATAGAGACCATTCTAGGAAAAAGCGATATAAAGATAATCAGTGCATAATGCACCTACACTTTTCATTTAATATGAACAATCATGGACAAAGTGAAGGCCATGCAGACCTTCGTGCGCATTGTGGAGGCCAACAGCTTCACCAAGGCGGCCGAGACGCTGAACCTGCCGCGCGCCGCGCTCACGGCCACGCTGAAGAACCTGGAAGCCTATCTGGGAGCCCGGCTGCTGCAGCGCACTACGCGCCGCCTGTCGCTTACCCCCGACGGCGCCCAGTACTACCAGCATTGCCTGGATATCCTGGCCGCCATCGATACGGCGGAACTGTCCTTCCGCGGGCCGGAGGCGCGCAAGCCGAAAGGGCGGCTGCGGGTGGACCTGCCGGGTGCGCTGGGACGCAATGTGATCCTGCCGCGCATCGGCGAATTCCGCGCTGCCTATCCCGAAGTGGAGCTCACCATCAGCGTCAGCGACAAGCTGGTGGACCTGACGCAGGAAGGCATCGACTGCGCGGTGCGCGTGGGCGCGCTGCAGGATTCGGCCATGGTGGGGCGCCAGCTCGGCACCATGCGCTTCATGATCTGCGCCGCGCCTTCCTATATCGCGCAGCATGGGCTGCCGCGGAAGGCGGCCGAACTGGTGGACCATTGCGGTGTGGTGCATTTCTCGGGCCGTACCGGCCGCGCCTTTGACTGGGAACTGGACACGCCTCACGGCAGCATCAAGGTGCCGGTGAGCGGGCCGGTGGCCGTCAATGACGCCGATGCGAACCTGTGCTGCGCGCTGCAGGGGCTCGGGCTGGCGCAGCTGGGCCGCTACCAGGCCCGCCCCTGGCTGGACAGCGGGCAACTGCGCGAGGTGCTGCCCGGTGTGACGCCGACCAGCATGCCCATCTCACTGCTGTATCCCCAAGGCCGTATGGCGGCGCCGCGCCTGAGCGCCTTCGCGGACTGGCTGGCCGCGCTGTTTACGGCCGACGAAGACTTGCGTCTTTAAAGCCGCGGGCGATGAATTGACGCCCCCATATCCGCGTGTTACAAGCATCGTTCTGCCGCCATAAACAGGAGGAACGATGAACCGTAATCCCCCTTTGATGTTGACGCATGAACCCTGGTCCGATATCGAATCGCGCCAGACGCGCAGCCAGGCGCAGCACCAGGCCAGGCAGAGTCCCCAGCTCAGTGGCGCGCATAACGCGCTGATGGCGGAAATGAAGGCCAAGGCGCTGGATATCCAGCGCCACAGCGCCACGCGTTCGGCCGCCACCTCCGATGCCGAAACCCACAACAAGTATGTGGCCTCGCTGCTCAATACGCCCGGCGGCCATACCCACCAGCAGTTCGCCGAAAAGCGCTATGGCCAGCACGCCGGCCGGGCCATGCTGGAGACCCTGCATAAGCTGGGGCCCGGCATGGAAGACCTGATCGCCGACCCTGCGCTGATGTCCAAATCTCACCTCGAAGCTTTTTCGGCCTTTGCCGGGAAGACCGCAAAAAAACGCGGTGAAGACAAGCTGGCGCCCCTGTCGCCATGGGCCATGCGCAAGCACTACGAGGACAGCCTGGGGCGCGAGGACTGGTACCGCGGCCTGAAGCTGGATGACACCATGGGCCAGGGCTTCGTGAACACCGGCATCCAGCCGCGCGTGACGCGCACGCTGGACAGCATGAACAAGTCCGATGGCAAGCGCGGCGTGTTCGTCCAGCTCTTCAATCCACGCCAGGGCGACCAGCTGCCCGCGCTGGACGAGGCCTTCGATAAACCCTTCGCCGACGTGATCGAGCACCGGGTGAACAAGCCCGCCCGCTCGGAGGGCCGCGACTACCAGGGGCGCCAGTTCTCGCGCAATAACGCCGACTTCCAGGCCTCGCTGCGGCCATGGGCGGAAGTGCCGGAAGACGAGCGCAAAGAGCGCAGACTGCCTAACCTGGAGTCCTATTACAAGCAGGAGTGGAGCCGCTACGACAACCGGCAGAAGGCGCTGAAAACCGCGCACGGCAAGCGGCTGGAAGACGAATCCATCACCCAGTCAGTCACGCAGTTCCCGGAAGTGGGGATCGGTTTCGGCGGCTCGGATCTGTTCGGCGGCGGCAAGCCGGGGCCGAACCAGCATATTTTCAACTACAGGATGAACCTTTCGCCGCTTGAGGTAATCAAACCTCAGGACTGGGTGCCTGAGCAGCGCATGTCGTCCGGCGTGCAGGTGGAGAATGTAAAGATCCCTAACTCGGCCCGCCTCGAATCCTTGCTGATCGGGCAGGTGCCGGCACGGCGCATCACCGGCGTTACCGCCCACACCGCCGCGCAGATACCGAAATTCAGCGCGCTGGAGTAGGCGCGCGGCAGCATCAGTGCAGCAGGCGGTTGCGCTTGTAATCGAAATAGCGGCTGGGCTGATGTTGACGGTGGGCAAGTTCAGCCCGGTCCAGACGCGCCTGTACCAGGCGGTGCCAGGCGTCGGCCCAGCGCAGCGCCACCGTGGTTTCCTCCGGCGAGCTGGCGGCGAGTGTGCGCTCGACGGCGGCTTTCTGGCGTTGAAGTGCGTAGGAAACTTGTGCGAATTCGTTCATCGGTCAGACCCGGCAAAGTTCGAGGGACCCGCTTGCCCTCAGGAAGTTCCATTTTCTCCGATCTGCCCATCTTTATATGTGCGCCAGTTCACGTAGGACAGAGATTACATGCCGCTATGTTCCTGTACTACATAACGAAAACCGGTATTCCGATACTGCTGTGCAAGCCGACGCAATAAAGTAACGCTAACAAAAGAACAATTCATTGCCAAGGTGAACAGAATGTATAAAACCGAATTCGAAACCGCCAAGTCTTCCGTTCCAGCCCCTATGCTGCGCACGCCACGCGCTGCGTCGCCAGCCGTCAGCATCATCGGCGCCCAGCAGAACGACCTGCTGCGGGCACTTCCGCGCGAAGACCTGGAGCGCCTCTTCCTCGACCTGGAAATGGTGTCCCTGCCGGTCGGTAAATGCCTGTATAACCTGGGCGACAAGATCGAGTACACCTACTTCCCCACCAATGCCATCGTGTCGCTGCAGTATGTGACCGAGGAAGGCGCCACCACCGAAATCGCCATGGTGGGCCATGAGGGTGTGGTGGGCGTGACCATGTACCGCGGCGAACGCGCCAGCAATACTGCCGTGGTGCAGTCGGCCGGCTACGGCTACCGCCTGCGCACCGAGACCCTGCGCGAGATGTTCAGCGAAGGCGGCGTGCTGGCGCACCAGCTGATGCGCTATACCAGCTCGCTGTTCGCGCAGCTGGCGCAGAATGTGGTGAGCAGCCGCCACGCCAGCATCGAGCAGCGCCTGTCGCGCTGGCTGCTGGAACGCCTGGACCGCTCGCCATCTACGCAACTGAAAGTGACCCAGGAGCTGATCGCCAACCTGCTGGGCGTGCGCCGCGAAAGCATCACGGCGGCTGCGGGCAAGCTGCAGGCCGATGGCCTGATCCAGTGCCGCCGCGGCGTAATGCAGGTGGTGGATCGCGCCGGCCTGGAACGCCTCGCAGGCGCCTGCTATTTCGCAGCCCGCGCCATCTTCCCGGACTCGGTGCAAACCCACTAAGCCCGCGCCACGAATTCCCGTAACGCAGTATGTTTCGGGAATGGAAACTCATCATGATCCAGTCGAAGACGCCGCCGGGGAACCGGCGCGCGTCTCGCCGCGTTTGCTGTGGTTCATCGGGCTGCTGCTGGCCGTGCTGCTGGCCGGTGGCGGCTATGTTGTGACAGAACACATTATGACCAGCAAGGCCATCGAGCAGCTGGGCCGCTCGGTGGCGCATGGCGTGCCGCCCACCGTGGCCGCGCGTGCTCCGGCTGCCGCCGCGCGCCCCTTGCCGCGCCCGGCGCCGCCGGTCCCGCAGCCGGAGGGCGACTGGCTTGGCGGCGACGCCGACCTGGCTGCCGAAACGAGCGGCAGCAGCAGGGCCGCGGGCGGCGAAGAGAAGCCCGACGGCGGCCTGCGTGTGAGTGGCGGCGCCGAGGTGGTGGATGGAGAGGCCCGTGCCGCGGCGCCGGCCGTTGTCGATTCAGCTGGCAGCAGCAATGCGGGCGCGGCAGGCGGTGGAGCCGCCCCGGCCGTGCGCGAAGAGGGCAGCCGTGGACGGCGTTCGCGTGTACCCGGCTATGAAGTGGAACTGGAAAAACACTACAGCACGATCTTTGCGCGCTGTCCGCGCCCCGGCGTGCCGGGCGCCGTGGAATGCCGGCGCGCAGTGTGTGCCGGCGGCGCGCGCAAGACGGCGGCTTGCCGCTATTACGCGGACGGGCGCGACTAAGGCGTTTGTTCGTCCAGCACGGCGATCAACTGGTCGCGCTGCTCTTCGATGAGGTCCTGGGCAGCGCTTTCGGCGATGCCGGAGGCCTCCAGCACGAAGGCCGTCAGCTGCAGGCCGGTCTCCAGCGTTTCGGGAATTACCTGGCTGGCGCCTGCATTCTTCAGCATCAGCGCATGTTTGGGATCGCGCGCCCGCGCAAACAACGGCACGCCGGGGCAAAGCTGGCGAATGCGGTGCGCCGCATGCAGGGCCGACGTGGGGTCGTCCATCGTCAGCACAACGGCCGCCGCCTGATGCGCATTCACGCGCGCCAGCAGCTCCGGCATTGAGGCATCGCCGGAATAAACCGGTGCGCCGGATTTGCCGAGCGCCGCCACCAGCTGGTAGTCCCGCTCCAGCGCTACAAAGCGGATATTCTGCGCTCCCAGCACCTTGCCCACCAGCTGGCCGACGCGGCCGAAACCGGCAATCACCACGTGGCCGGCCAGGCCTTCGGGCGGCGCCGCCTCGGCGCTGCCGCCCGCGCGCGCATCGCTCCACTGCGCGAACAGCTGCCCGGCCTTGGCTGCGGCGGGCGACACGAACATGCTGAGGCTGACCACTGTCACCATGAACTGGCTCACGGCCGATTCCAGCACCCCGGTGACTACCGCGTAGCCGATGACGATAAAGGCGAACTCGCTGCCCTGGCCGAGCAGCAGGCCGCCTTCCACCGCGCGGCCCCAGCTCATGCGGCCCGCGCGCAGGATCAGTGTAATAACGGCGGCCTTGATGGCCAGCAGCCCGAACACCGAGAGCGGCAGCCAGAGCGGATTGCGCGCAATCTCGCGCAGGTCCACCTGCATGCCGACCGACATGAAGAACAGTCCCATCAGCAGGCCCTTGAAGGGCTCGATGATCACTTCCACCTCGTAGCGGTATTCGGTATCGGCCAGCAGCAGGCCCGCCAGCATGGCGCCCAGCGCCATCGACAGGCCGGCCACCGCGGTAGTGCCGGCCACGCCCAGCGTCAGCAGCAGGGTCAGCGCGAGAAAGCTTTCCGGATGGCGGTGCGAGGCCAGGCGCGCATACAGCGGCCGCACCAGGCGGCGCCCGATCAGGTAGAGCACGAGGATGGTGGCGACGGCCTTCAGCATCGCCATGCCGACCGCCGTCAGAATGCCGCCACCGCCGCCGCTCTGCGCCAGCAGCGGCATCAGGATCAGCAGCGGCACCACGGCAAGGTCCTGCAGCATGAGGATAGAGAAGCTGGCTTTGCCGAGCGCCGTGCCCAGTTCGTGGCGGCTGATCAGCAGCTGCATGACGATGGCGGTGGAGGACAGCGCCAGCGTCATACCCAGCACGAGGGCGGTCTCGATGCGGTTGCCGAAGAACCAGGCAATGGCGCCCAGGGCAGCGGCAGTGAGCCCGATCTGCGCCAGGCCGGCCCCGAAGACCCAGCGCCGCCAGGACCACAGGCGGGCCGGCGACAGTTCGAGGCCGATCATGAACATGAGGAAGAGAATGCCCAGCTCGCCGATTGCGGCCACGCTATCGCGGCTGCCAATCGTTATCTCCGCCAGCCAGGGCCAGTGATCCGACCACAGCGCGAGCCCGTTCGGCCCCACGGCCAGGCCGGCGGCAAGGAAGCCCAGCACCTGGTTGATGCGAAAGCGCTGCAGCAGGGGCACGAGCACCCCCGCCATCAGCAGAAAGATCAGAATTTCCCGCAGATGGGGGACGGCGCTATGTGCTTCCATGCCCGAACGATAGCAGTGAGCTGTAGTTTCGACAAGTTTTGTTCGCAAATCATTAAAATCGGCAAAATTGAGGTATTTATTGATTTCGTGATTTTTGCTGCTATAGTGGATGTATGAGCCCGCTAAACCTCCACCAGACCCAACTGCCTGCAGCCGGCGCCACGTGGGACGGTTCGCGCTGGATGCTGTGCCTGCTCGCTGCGGGTGGATCAGCCATCGTGCTGGTGTTGTTCGGACTGGAACTGCATGGCTGGGCGGTGTCGGCAGCCCTGCTGGGGCTGGGCGCCATGGTGCCGCAGGCGCTCTGGATGCAGCGCGAAGCGGCACGCCAGGCGGCCCGCGCCACGGCCGAATCCAAGGCCCGCTTCCTCAGTGTGATTTCGCACGAACTGCGCACGCCGCTGAACGGCATCCTCGGTTTCTCCGAGCTGCTGGCGCAGGACGTGGCGCCGCATACACACCAGGCCGAGTTCGTGCAGGCAATCCGAGAATCCGGCCACTATCTGCTGAGCCAGATTAATGAAGTGCTGGAACTGAATTCGCTGGAGGCGGGCAGGGTGGCGCTGCAGCCGGGGACCTTGAGCCCGGTCACGCTGCTGGTCCAGCTGGAAGAACGGCACCGGCGCGAGGCAGCGCGGCGCAACACCGTGCTGCACAGCCGGCCCGATCTGTCCCTGCCGCTGGCGCTGGCCTGCGATCCGGGCAAGCTGGAACGCGTGCTGGACCTGCTGCTGCGCTACGCCATTGCCACCGGCGCCCGCACCGAAATCAGCCTGGAAGCATGGCAGACGCCTGCGACGGTGCATTTCGCCGTGCGCTCCGGCGGCTTCGAGCTGGGCGACAGGGAGCAGGAAGCGCTGTTCGACAAGTTCGCCCACTTCGACGAATCCTCCACCCGCCGTGCGACGGGCTTCGGCCTCGGGCTGACCATTGCCTGGCGCCTGGCGCAGCTGATGGGGGGCAAGCTCAGCGTCAGTTCGGGCGCGGCCGGGACCACGCTCGAACTGGCCCTGCCGCGTCAGGCGTGACGCGCACCCGCCTGCTTGCGCGACGAGAATAGCTTGGCCGCCACAACGGCGCCGGCCAGTCCGGCCACGATGGCGGTGGTGCTGCCGGAGAAGCCAACCGCCGTGTTCTTTGCAATCGAACCGGCTTTCGGCGCCACCAGCTGCATGCGGCGGCGGGTCATTTCGGCGCCCAGCTCATCGAGCTTGTCCTTGCCCAGCATGCGCTCGGCTTCCGGCAACAGCACGGTTTCCTCATCGGCCACGTGGTGCATCACGTCGCGCATCAGCTCATTCATCAGGTCATCATGGCGGCGCGTTGCGGGATCGGCGGCGCGCAGCTCGGCGATCATGCGGCGCATCTCATTATGCTCGGGCACCGACTTCTGGATGGTCGGCTCCTGTCCGTTCAGGTTGCGGATCACCGGATAGAACACTTCCTCTTCCAGCGTGGCGTGGATCTCCAGCGCGGTACAGATGGTTTCGGCCAGCGCTTTTTTCACTTTGGGCCGCGAGGTAGCGGTGTACTGGTGGAAGGTGACCAGCACATGGGAATGGTCGAAGCGGATCATGTCCGTGATCGACGGACTCAGTTTATTCAGGGAAAACATAGACGGTCTCCTTGGCTTTGGGCTAATGAGAACATCTTAGCGGCTACAACAGCCGCGCCGCGTAGGAAGGCGGCGCAAGCTGCTGTCAGCCGATTCCGCAGAACTCAGCCAGCTCTCAAGCGTAGCGGGTGGCGGGGCGGCGGTTCTGGGCGGCGGCGAACAATTTGCCGCTCAGTTCCTCGAACTGCTTCCACAGGTCCGCGTCTTCGACTGATGGCAGGGTCACGGTTTCGCCGAGGTCAAGACCGGCCAGTGCGGCATCCACGCAGTCCTCTGCCGACATCACCGCTTCCTGGTTCAGATTCTCCAGCGGCACGCCGGACAGTTCCCAGATATCGGTAGCAGTGGCCGAAGGCGCCACCAGCTGCACGCGCACCTTCGTGCCCGCAACTTCGTTCTGCAGCCCGCGCGTGAAGTGGTTCACATAGCCCTTGGTGCCGCTATAGATCGTGGCGCCGGGCAGGTGGGCAAAGCCGAGGATGGAGCCGATGTTGACCAGCGTACCGGCATTGCGCGCAATGAACTTCGGCAGCACCGCATACGTGAGGCGGGCCACGCCGTTCACGTTCACATCATTCATGGCATCGAACTGCTCGCGCGTGAGGCCGCCGATCGGCGCCACCGTGGATACGCCTGCGTTGTTGACCAGCAGCGTGATGCTGTCATCCGCTTCCAGGCGCGCGGCCACGCTTTCCAGGTCGGCTGGTTTGCCGAGATCGGCCGTGATGGTGTGGACGTTCACGCCGTATTGGGCCTGGAGGCTGGCGGCAATGCCGGCCAGCCGGTCGCCACGCCGGGCGATCAGGATCAGGTCGTAGCCGCGGCGGGCCAGGCGGTCGGCATAAACGCGGCCGAGGCCGGCGGAGGCGCCGGTGACAACGGCAGTACCCTGGGTCGATTTGCACATGATGTTTTCCTTTGAGGTTTTAAGCATGATGATTATCATGCTTGGATGGGCGAAGCATGATGGATATAATGTTTGGTGTCAACGACATTTTTCCGAAGGAGGCGATAGCGATGCGCTATCCACCAGCCGAGACGGCAGCCAAGCACCAGAAAATCCTCGACGCTGCGGCGCGGCTGTTCCGCGAGCGCGGCTTCGGCGTGAGCGTAAGCGAGATCATGAAGGCGACCGGTCTCACGCACGGGCCTTTCTACAACCACTTCGCCTCGAAGGAAGCGTTGATTGCGGAGTGCTTCGCGCATGCGGCCGGGCAGAAGCTGGTGGAGCAGGCCGAGGCCAGCCGTACGCCTGAAGGCCGCGCGGCCTGGGCCGATGCCTACCTGAGCGCGGAACACCGCGACCAGCCGGGCGACGGCTGCCTGCTCGCCGCGCTGGCGGGCGATGCGGCGCGCGAGCCGGCTGTGCGGCCCGAACTCACGGCCTATCTGAAGGAAACACTGAACAGGGGCGAGGCCGTAGCGCCGCGCGATGAGGTGCTGCGCCGCTCTGCGATGATGGTGGGCGCCATGATACTGGCGCGTGCCGTGGAGGATGCCGAATTGTCGGCGGAATTACTGGCTGCGGCACGCAAGGGCGTGCCGCAGTAAGGACGGATCAGTTACGGATTTCCAGCGCGCGGTTCAGGCTCAGTGCCGCCAGCGAACCGACTGCGCCAGACAGCAGGTACAGGCTCACATAGGCCAGGCCGAAGTGGGCCGACAGGCCCAGCGCCACTAGCGGTGCGAAGGCCGCGCCCACCAGCCAGGCCAGGTCCGACGTCAGGGCCGCGCCGGTGTAGCGGTACTTGGCCTGGAAGTTGGCCGTGACCGCACCCGCCGCCTGGCCATAGGACAGGCCGAGCAGGCAGAAGCCCAAGATAATGAACAGGTCCTGTCCCGTTTCGCCGCCTTCCATCAGCATCGGCACGAAGCCGCTGAAGATGGCGATCAGCGTAGCGAGCGTCCCGAGCGTGCGGCGGCGGCCGAAGCGGTCGGCGATCAGGCCGGACAGCACGATGGCGCCCGCCGCCAGCGCCGCGCCCACCATCTCCAGCAGCAGGAAGTCTTCAATCGAACGCGTGGAATACAGCGCGATCCAGGACAGCGGGAACACCGTCACCAGGTGGAACAGTGCATAGCTGGCCAGCGCGGCCAGCGCGCCGATGATGACGTTGCGGCCCTGGTTGCGCGACAGTTCGACCACATTGGTCGGCTCCAGCTCCCGCTCATCCAGCAGGCGCGCATACTCGGGCGTGGACACCAGGCGCAGGCGCGCAAACAGCGCTACCACGTTAATGGCGAAGGCCACGAAGAAGGGATAGCGCCAGCCCCAGTCGAGAAAATCGAGGCCGGACAGCGCTTCCAGCATATAGGCGAACAGGCCGGCCGCGACGATGAAGCCCAGCGGCGCGCCCAGCTGGCCCAGCATCGCATACCAGCCGCGCTTGTTCTCAGGCGCGTTCAGCGCCAGCAGCGAAGGCAGGCCGTCCCAGGAACCGCCCAGCGCCACGCCTTGCCCGATGCGCAGCAGCGCGAGCAGTACGATGGATGCGGCGCCCAGGTCGGAATAGGTAGGCAGGAAGGCCATGGCGACGGTGGAGCTGCCGAGCAGGAAGAGGGCAATCGTCAGCTTGGCTTCGCGCCCGAAGCGCTTCTGCACCGCCATCAGGGCAATTGTCCCGAAAGGCCGCGCGATGAAAGCCAGTGAAAAGATCGCAAAGGACCACAGCGTGCCTTCCAGCCGGTCTTCAAAAGGGAAGAAGACAGAAGGGAACACCAGCACCGATGCTATGGCGTATACAAAGAAGTCGAAGTATTCGGAGGTACGCCCAATCACCACACCGACTGCAATTTCACCGGGGGCAATCTGGCCATCACGGGCATTCACATTGCGTGCGCCCTGGCTCGTTGGACTTGGCTGATAATCGGCGTTCGTTTCGCCGCCGTAGGTAGTCGTCGTGGCCATGTTTCTGTCTCTCTTAAAGCTTTGATAAGTCGTTATTGCACGGGCTGCGCGGCTGGAAGAGGACATGTGGGACAAAGTGTCCAATTCCGCAAAGCTGCCCGTCCCAGTACAGTAGCATGATCTCCCCACTCTGTTGCGCACTTACCGCATGAAATATATGAAACATTGCCGCGGACTGTTGCTTCTGCCCCTGTTGCTCCTGGCTGGATGTAATACGGTGGTGCTGAATCCGTCCGGCGACGTGGCCCGCCAGCAGGCCGATCTTGTCATCGTTGCCACGCTGCTGATGCTGCTGATCGTCGTCCCCGTCATTATCCTCACGCTGCTCTTCGCCTGGCGTTATCGCAAAGGCAATACGGAAGCCAAGTACAGCCCGGACTGGGACCACTCCACCAAGCTGGAGCTGGTGATCTGGGGCGTGCCGCTGCTGCTGATTATCGTGCTGGGCGCGATTACCTGGATCAGCACCCACCTGCTGGACCCCTACCGCCCGCTGCAGCGCATCGATGAGAAGCGCACCATTGCCGCCGGCACCCAGCCCATGATCGTGGAAGTGGTGGCGCTGGACTGGAAGTGGCTGTTCATTTATCCGGAGCAGGGCATCGCGACCGTGAACGAACTAGTGACGCCGGTCGACCGCCCGATCAAGTTCAAGATCTCGGCATCGACCGTGATGAACGCTTTCTATATTCCTTCGCTGGCCGGCATGATTTACGCGATGCCGGGCATGGAAACCCAGCTGAACGCGGTGATGAACAAGGTCGGCGTGTATGACGGTCTGTCCACCAACTACAGCGGCGCGGGCTTCTCGGGCATGCGCTTCAAGTACCACGGCGTGACGCAGGAAGACTTCGACGCCTATGTGGCGAAGACCAAGGCCGGCGGCGGTGCGCTGACCCGCGCAGCCTACCTGCAGCTGGAAAAGCCGAGCGAGCGCGATCCGGTGCGCCGCTATGCGGACGTGGACCACGACCTGTATGACGCCATCGTGAACCGCTGCGTCACGCCGGGCTCCGTCTGCATGAGCGAACAGATGCACCACGATATGCAGCGCGTGCAGATCGACGCTGCCGCCAAATTGCAGCAGGCGAAGGCCGGTGAGACCAATATGGCCAAGCTGGAAGCCGAAGTGTGCGTGACCCCGGCCGAGCAGGCCAAGGGCGCTGCGCAGCCAACCATTTCAATGAAGAAGTAATATGCACGAGCCTATCGAAACCTCTACGAGTCTGCTGTTCGGCCGCCTGGGCTGGCATGCGATTCCATTCCATGAGCCGATCCTGATCTACACCTTCGTCGCCGTGATGCTGGGCGGCCTGGCGGTAGTCGGCGCGATCACCAAGTTCAAGCTGTGGGGCACCCTGTGGCGCGACTGGGTGTGCTCCATCGACCACAAGAAGATCGGCATCATGTACATGATCCTCGGCCTGGTCATGCTGCTGCGCGGCTTCGCCGATGCGCTGATGATGCGCCTGCAGCAGTCGATCGCCTTCGGCGATTCGGCCGGCTTCCTGCCGCCGCACCACTACGACCAGATCTTCACCGCCCACGGCGTGATCATGATCTTCTTCGTGGCGATGCCGCTGGTGACGGGCTTCATGAACTACGTGGTGCCGCTGCAGATCGGCGCGCGCGACGTGGCTTTCCCCTTCCTGAACAATTTCTCCTTCTGGATGACGACCTTCGGCGCCGTGCTGGTGATGGCGTCCCTGTTCGTGGGCGAATTCGCGCGTACCGGCTGGCTGGCATATCCGCCGCTGTCTGGCATTCTCGCCAGTCCGGACGTGGGGGTGGACTACTACATCTGGTCATTGCAGATAGCGGGGGTAGGCACGCTGCTGTCAGGGATTAACCTGATCGTCACCATCGTCAAGATGCGCGCGCCGGGCATGGACCTGATGAAAATGCCGGTCTTCACCTGGACCGCGCTGTGCACCAACATCCTGATCGTGGCTGCCTTCCCGGTGCTGACCGCCGTGCTGGGCATGCTCGGCCTGGACCGCCTGTTCCACACCAACTTCTTCACGAATGACCTGGGCGGCAACGCCATGATGTACGTGAACCTGATCTGGATCTGGGGCCACCCCGAGGTTTACATCCTGGTGCTGCCGGTATTCGGCATCTTCTCGGAAGTTGTTTCGACCTTCTCCAGCAAGCGCCTGTTCGGCTACACCTCCATGGTGTATGCAACGATGGTGATCACCATCCTGTCCTACCTCGTGTGGCTGCACCACTTCTTCACGATGGGTTCCGGCGCGAGCGTGAACTCCTTCTTCGGCATCACCACGATGATCATTTCGATCCCGACCGGCGCCAAGATCTTCAACTGGCTGTTCACCATGTACCACGGCCGCATCCGCTACGAGCTGCCGATGATGTGGACCGTCGCCTTCATGGTGACCTTCGTGATCGGCGGCATGACCGGCGTGATGCTGGCCGTACCTCCGGCGGACTTCGTACTGCACAACAGCCTGTTCCTGATCGCCCACTTCCACAACGTGATTATCGGCGGCGTGCTGTTTGGCCTGTTCGCCGGCATCAACTACTGGTGGCCGAAAGCCTTCGGCTACAAGCTGAACGTTTTCTGGGGCAAGATCAGCTTCTGGTGCTGGGTGGTCGGCTTCTACCTCGCCTTCATGCCGCTGTACGTGATGGGCTTCATGGGCGTTACCCGCCGCATGAACCACTTCGAAGACCCGAACCTGTGGATCTGGCAGCAGATCGCCCTGGTGGGCGCGCTGACGGTGGCCTGCGGTATCGGCGCCATGCTGATGCAGTTCTACGTATCGGTGCGCGACCGCAAGAAGAACCTGGATCTGACAGGCGACCCATGGGGTGGCCGCACGCTGGAATGGTCCACGTCTTCGCCGCCGCCGGATTACAACTTCGCCTTCACGCCAATGGTGCACGATAACGACACCTGGGCCGACATGAAGAAGAACGGCTACCAGCGTCCGCTGAAGGACTTCGTGGCCATCCACATGCCGAAGAATACCGGCGCGGGCTTCATCATCGCCGCCATCAGCGCGGTGCTGGGCTTCGCCATCATCTGGCATATGTGGCTGCTGACCGGTGCTGCCTTCGTGGCGATGATGGCCGCGATCATCATCCACACCTTCAACTACAAGCGCGACTACTACATCCCGGCGGACGAAGTGACTGTCGTGGAAGAGAAGCGTACCAAACTGCTGGAAGCCCATGCCTGAGATGACTGCTACTACTGACCTGAGCTCGCGCTACTACGTGCGCGAGCACCATCCGGAGAACGGCACGCTGCTGGGCTTCTGGATCTACCTGATGAGCGATTGCTTAATCTTCGCCTGTCTGTTCGCCACTTATGCGGTCCTGGGCCGCAATTTCGCCGGCGCCCCTTCCGGCGCGGAGCTGTTCGACCTGCCGCTGGTGGCCCTGAATACGGCCTTCCTGCTGCTGTCCTCGATCACCTACGGCTTCGGCATGCTGTCCGCCTATGCGAAGAAACAGCGCGCGGCGATCGGCTGGCTGATCCTCACCGGCCTGCTGGGTGCCGCCTTCCTGTTCCTGGAGCTGTACGAGTTCTCGCACCTGCTGCACGAGGGCTACGGCCCGCAGCGCAGCGGCTTCCTGACCGCCTTCTTCGCCCTGGTCGGCACCCACGGCCTGCACGTGACCTTCGGTATCGTGTGGCTGGTGACGCTGCTGTTCCAGGTCGGCAAGCACGGCCTGACGCCTGAGAATATCCGCCGCCTGAGCTGCCTGTCGATGTTCTGGCACTTCCTGGACGTGGTCTGGATCGGCGTCTTCACATTTGTCTACCTGATGGGAACCCTGCCATGAGCGCACATCACGACCACGACCATCACCACGGTGATCACCACGGCGACGGGCATGACCACGGCAGCGTAAAAAGCTACATCATCGGCTTTGTCCTGTCCGTGATCCTGACCGCGATTCCGTTCTGGCTGGTGATGAACCGCACGATTGAGAGCAGCCAGACCACGGCCTTCGTGATCCTGGCCTTCGCCGCCGTGCAGATCGTTGTGCACATGATCTACTTCCTGCACATGAACGCGAAAGCGGAAGGCGGCTGGAATATGCTGGCCCTGATCTTCACCGTCGTGATCCTGGTGATTACGCTTTCCGGCTCGCTGTGGGTCATGTACCACATGAACAAGAACATGATGCCAGCGCCGATGCCCGGATCGTCGCACCAGATGTCCGGCATGAACTGATGCCGGACGCGTCCCAAGCGCCTGCTGAGCCGCGCCGTCCGCCCACCGCGGCGGCGCGGTTTTTCTTTGCGGGCCTCGCGCTGTTCCTGTTCTGCGTGTTTGCTGCGCTCGGCACCTGGCAGGTCAAGCGCCTGCAATGGAAGCAGGCGCTGATCGCCCGCGTGGAAGCGCGCGTGGATGCACCGGCTGTTCCGGCGCCGCCGCGCGAACGCTGGGCCGCCGTCAATGCCGCCTCCGACGAGTACCGCCATGTAACGCTGCAGGGCAGCTTCCTGTATGCGCAGACGGCGCGCGTGCAGGCCGTGACGGAACTGGGCGCCGGTTTCTGGCTGGTGACGCCCATGTGCACGGCGGATGGCATCGTCTTTGTGAACCGGGGCTTTGTGCCGGTGGGGCCTGCGCCCGCAGCGGCGCCGCGCGCGGCGCCGGATGCCTGCGCGCACGCCGGGCCGCCAATCGCGCTGACTGGCCTGCTGCGCATGCCCGAGCCGGGCGGCGGCTTCCTGCGCAAGAACGATCCCGCCAATGACCGCTGGTATTCGCGCGACGTGCAGGGGCTGGCGGCAGCGCGCGGCCTGCGGGACGTGGCGCCATTCTTCATCGATGCGAAGGCGGGGCAGGAGCCCGCCAGTGCACCCGGCAAGCCGGTTGGCGGCCTTACCGTAATATCATTCCATAATAACCATCTGGGCTATGCTCTGACCTGGTATGCACTGGCCGCAATGACGGCCGGCGCCTGGTTCTGGCTGCGCCGAACGACAGGGAAAAGGAATGACGGGGATAATCGACCTGAGTGAAAAAATGAAGCAGCCCGCAAACGGCCCGGCCGTGGTGCAGGAAGCGGCGGGGCACAAGAACATGATGCAGCTTATCGAGCTGCGCTGGATCGCCGTGATCGGCCAGGTCACGACGATTGCCACGGCCATCCTGGGCTTCGATATCCAGCTGCCGCTGGTGAATATGCTGGAAGTGCTGGCCTGCCTGATCGCCTTCAACATCGCCAGCCACTTGCGCTGGCATGAGATCCGCACGGTCTCGAATGGCGAAATCTTCCTGGCGCTGCTGGTGGATGTGGGCAGCCTCACGGCCCAGCTCTACCTGAGCGGGGGCGCCAGCAATCCCTTTGCCTTCCTCTACCTGCTGCAGGTCATTCTCGGCGCGGTGCTGCTGAAATCGTGGTCCACCTGGGTTATCGTGCTGGTAACCTCGGGCTGCCTCGCGGGCCTGGCTTTCATCTCCAAGCCGCTGCCGCTGCCCATCGATTACGAGCGCGGTATCGGGAGCCTGTACGTACAGGGTGTGCTGATCTGCTTCATGCTGATTGCGGCGCTGCTGGTGATCTTCATCAGCCGCATTTCGCATAATGTGCGCGCGGGCGATGCGGAACTGGCCACCATGCGCCAGCGCGCGGTGGAAGAGGAACATGTGGTGCGCATGGGTCTCCTGGCCTCCGGCGCGGCGCATGAACTGGGCACGCCGCTGGCCACGCTGTCCGTCATTTTGGGCGACTGGCGGCGCATGAAGGAATTCCGGGGCAACCCGGAACTGCTGGAGGAAATCGGTGAAATGGAGGCCCAGCTGAAGCGCTGCAAGACCATCGTCAGCGGCATCCTGCTGTCGGCGGGCGAGGCGCGCGGCGAGTCGTCCGTCAAAACCACCATCAACACCTTCCTCGACGAGCTGGTGGACGAATGGCGCGACAGCCGGCCCGTGAAATCCTTCGGTTACGAGAACCGCATCCGTCAGGACAGTCCGGTGGTGTTCGATTCCGCCCTCAAGCAGATGATCTGCAATGTGTTGGATAATGCGCTGGAGGCTTCGCCCGACTGGCTGGGCATGGAAGCCACGCGCGACGACGGCAGCGTGAGCTTGCGCATTACGGACGCCGGTCCCGGTTTCCCGGAACCGATGCTGGAAGATTTCGGCAAGCCTTACCAGTCCAGCAAGGGCAAGCCGGGCGGCGGGCTTGGCCTGTTCCTGTCGGTGAACGTGGCGCGCAAACTGGGCGGCGCCGTGTCGGCGCGCAACCGCAGCGAGGGCGGCGCGGAAGTGATGATTACCCTGCCGCTGTCGGCAATCAAACTGGAAGAGGAGGGCGCATGAGCGAGGAGCGGGTACTGCTCATCATCGAGGACGATGAGGCCTTCGCGCGCACGCTGAGCCGTTCCTTTGAACGGCGCGATTACAAGGTGCTGCTGGCGTCCACGCTGGATGAGGCCACGGCCCTGCTGGCGCACAATCATCCCGGCTACGCCGTGGTGGACCTGAAACTGAAGGGCAATGCCTCCGGCCTGGCCTGCGTGCAGATGCTGCACCAGCACGACCCGGACATGCTGATCGTGGTGCTGACCGGCTACGCCAGCATCAATACGGCGGTGGAAGCGGTGAAGCTGGGCGCAGTGCAGTACCTGGCCAAACCCTCGAACACGGACGATATCGAAGCAGCCTTCGGCCACGTGGCGGGCGCCTCGGAGGTGGAGGTCACCAACCGCACCACCTCGGTCAAAACGCTGGAGTGGGAGCATATCCATGCGGTGCTGGCCGAAACCGAGTTCAATATCTCCGAAGCCGCGCGCCGCCTCGGCATGCACCGCCGCACCCTGGCCCGCAAGCTGGAAAAACAACGGGTCAAATAGAGGGCGGCTATGGGCACGATAGAAATTCCGTCAAGCAATATTTGCCACAATGAGATAGAATTGATCCTGTAGCGCCTTACCCCGCGCTGCCGCCAATCTCCTGATGCCCAATCTTTGCATCGAGACATCAATGCAACATCAGGAAAACTCATGGCCGATACCTACGAAGCCGCGCGCATCGACGCGCTGCGCAAGCTCAATCTTCTCGACACACCTCCCAGCGAAGCCTTCGACCGCATCACCCGCATGGCGGCGCGTTTGTTCGGCCTGCCGATTGCCGCCGTTTCGCTGACGGACACCGACCGCCAGTGGTTCAAGTCCCGCGTGGGCGTGGAGCATTGCTCGATTCCGCGTATGAAGGCGCCTTGTGCGTCGGTGACCGGAAGCGCACGCGTGCTGGTGGTGAACGACGTGCTGGCAGACCCCGAATATTCCGATAGCCCGCTGGCCGCGACCGGCGTGCGCTTCTATGCCGGCGCGCCGCTGACCACCAGCGACGGCTACTGCCTCGGCGCTATGTGCGTGCTGGGTACCGAGCCGCGCCAGATCACGCCGGAAGAAGAGGCAGGCCTGACCGATATGGCGGCCATGGTGATGGCGCAGATCGAGCTGCAGCATGCGGTGGGGCGGCGCGATCCGGTCAGCGGCCTGCCGAACCGTACGCAGTTCTTTGAAGACCTGGCGGATATGGCGCATGAATTCGCAGCGGGGGAACGCCGCTGCGCCGTGCTGGTTAACCTTGCCAGCGCCGAGCAGCTGGGCAATGCCTCACGCGTGATGGGCGCTTCCTACCTTGACAGCATGGTGGGCGAAGCGGTGCGTGCCTTGCGGGCCTGCCTCGGCGCCGGCACCGCGCTGTACCATGTGGCGTCCACCCAGTTTGTCTTCGTGGCGCCGCACGGCATGCTTGCCGCGGAGTGCGCGGAGATTCTGCAGCCCTGGCTGGAGCGCCGCGACAACTGGTCCAGCTCGCGTTTCGTCACCACACCTGCGATCGGCATCGCACCCTTCACCCTGGGCGAGATGGCAGCGCCGGACGTTCTGCGCACCAGCCATAGCGCCATGCTGGACGCCTACCAGTGCGGCCAGGGCATCGGGGTGTATTCCTCGGCGCAGGATGCTGCCTACCGTCGCCGCTTCACGCTGCTGAACGAGTTCGGGCGCGCGCTGGAGCAGCCGGGCCAGCTGCGCCTGGTGTACCAGCCGCGCATGGAACTGCTCACCGGCCAGTGCGTCAGTGTGGAAGCGCTGCTGCGCTGGACCCATCCAAGGCTGGGCGAGGTGTCGCCAGCCGAGTTCATGCCCATTGTGGAACAGACTTCGATGGCCGCGCCGATTACGGCCTGGGTCCTCGACACCGCGCTGCGCCAGCTTGCCGAATGGCGCGCCGTCGGCATGATGCTGGGCGTGTCGGTCAATATTGCGGCGCCTAATCTGCAGGAGCCAGGCTTTGCGGCCATGGTGAAAGAGCTGCTGGTACGCCACCAGATTCCGGCGCACTGGCTGGAACTGGAAGTAACCGAAAGCGCAGCGATGGAAAAGGAAAGCGTGTCGCACGCCTGCCTGCATGCGCTCAAGCAGAGCGGCGTGCGCATTGCCATCGACGATTTCGGCACCGGCTACAGCAGCCTCTCTTACCTGCAGACGATTCCGGCGCATGCGGTGAAGATCGACCAGAGCTTCGTGCGCACCATGGACGACGATGAGCGCAAGCGCGCGCTGGTATCGACGATGATCAAGCTGTCGCATGAGCTGGGATACCGCGTTGTGGCGGAAGGCGTGGAAACGGAAGCCTCGCGCACCTTCCTGCGCCGGCAAGGCTGCGACGAAGCGCAGGGCTACCTGTTTGCACGGCCGTTGCCGCCGCAATCCGTGACTGCGATGTTCAGTGCGCGGCTGCTGGCGGCGGCCTGAAGCAGCCGCGTCGGCATCAGAGCGTGTAGATGGCCTGCACCCAGAAGGCGCGCGGCGCTTGCGGCAGGTCGTGCGGGATGGAGAGGCCGGGGCCCAGGCTCGGCTCCCGCACGTCGGTGTCGAACAGGTTGCGCACCGAAGCCGAGAAGTTCCAGTTATGCTTGCCGCGCCGGGTGGAGAGCGTGAGATCTACCGTCTTGTAGCCGTCCAGCGGAGCGCGCGCATCGCCCGCTGCGCGCAGGCGTTCGCCCACCCAGTTCAGCTGGGCGCTCGCCACGAAGCTGCTGCTGAACTGCCAGTCGGCCCGGCCGTTCATGTGGTGGTGCGGCGCATAGCCCGCGTCGCGGCCCGAGGTCTTGTCCGTTGAGCGCTGCCAGGCGTAGTTACCCACCAGGCGCAGGTTGCGCGCCACGCTCCAGCTGCCTTCGATTTCGACGCCGTGACCGGTCTGGTCACCCGTGTTGGCATAGGTGGCGCCCGTGTTGGGAATCGCGTTCGGCACCGTGCGGATGATGTCCGTCATGTCGTAGCGGAACAGGGTAACGTTGACCTGCGCGTCGGCCACCGGCTGCCAGGAAATGGCCGCTTCCAGCGTGCTGTTCTTTTCCGGCTTCAGGTTCGGGTTGCCCAGCGCAACAGGATTGGTGATGCCGTAGCTTTCGTTGAAGGACGGCGCGCGGAAGGCGCGGCCGTACAGCAGCTTGGCCGTGATGTCGAAGGTGGCATCCCATACCAGCGCCACGCGCGGATTGGTGGTGTCGCCAAAGTCCGAGTAATGGTCGTGGCGCACGCCTGCGGTCAGGTTCCAGTCCTTGGCCAGGCGCCATTCATCCTGCAGGTAGACATAGTCGATCTTGCGGCGCTGCGGCCGGATGAAGGGATCGGTCTCCACAAAGTCCACCACGTTCGGCAGCGGAATCGGCGTGCCGTTCGGCGCATAGTTGAAGTTGCGGCTTTCGTGGGTGCGGTACAGGTCCAGGTCGTCGTGGCCGATGCCGATGCGGATATGGTGGCCTTCAAAGCCGCTGTAGTCCGCATAGGCCGACAGGCGCAGGATGCGTTCCCACGCGTCCGGGCCGCCGATCATGCCATTCGGGAAGGTGCCGGTCGGCAGCGTGGCGCCCGGCGGCAGCAGCACGAAGTCAACCGGGATCTCCTGCTTGTATTCCTGCGAATTGAAGGCGAAGCCCACGCCCAGGTCTTTCGCCAGTTGCGGATCGGCCCAAGACAGGCCGGCGGTAATGCGTTCGCTGCGCTGCTTGCCCACCGGGTCCAGCGCCGAGGCGATGCCTGCGCCGGTGCCGAGGTCGTCGCGCAGCTTGTAGCCTGCGCGCGCACGCCATTTGCCGTACACCAGTTCGAGGTTGGCATCGACCGCGTCGTAGCCCACGTTCACCGGTCCCGGGGCCAGGCTGGCGCGGGTCTTCAACAGGGTGTCGTTGCGGGTCTGGGCGTCGGCATCGATGATGCTGCGGAAGCCGTTGCTGGTGCCGGTGCGGATATAGGCCGCCACATCCACCGGGCCGATCATGCCGCCGTGCTGCACCCAGCCGTCGTGCGTGCCGAAGGAGCCGGTGCGCACGCCGAATTCGGTGCCCGGCGTATCGGCCGGACCTTTGGTGATGATGTTGATGACCCCGGAGAAGGCGTCCGAGCCGTAGAGGGCGGAGCCGGGGCCGCGCATCACCTCGATGCGGGCGATATGCTCGATGGGATAGCCGCCCCACAGATTGCCCTTGGTGCCCACGAAGGCCGTGGTGATCGGCACGCCGTTCTGCAGCACCAGCAGCTGCGGCGTGAACTGGCTCACGATGCCGCGCACCACATACAGCGGAGTGTAGTTGTTGGCGCTGCGGTTGACGTGCAGGCCGGCCACCGTTTCCAGCACCTGGTCCAGGTCCGTCGCGCCCATGGCGGCGATGTCGGCGGCGGTGATGACCGTGGCGATGCCCGGCGCGCGGCGCAGCGTCATGCTGCTGCCGGTCGCGATGCTCACACTGTCGTTATCGCCATAAACAAGACTCAGCTCTTCTTCTTCAGTGACCGGCTGCGGACCTGCAAAGGCGGCGGCCGGTACCGCAAAGGCGGCTGCGATGCACAGCCTGAGAATATGCGACGACTTCAAATGGACTCTCCTGCGTTAAAGCTTGCCTCATTGTAACGTGAGGTTTTGCAAAAATGCACAGAAAATCACTTTCAGGACTTGGCTCCCGGCCAGGGGCGGGGCGCCACACCCGCGTAGGCGACACCGGAGACCGGCGTCGGGAAGATGGCGCCGGGCGGCTTGCCTGCCGCCTCAACCTGGCAAGGCGGCATGCCCGCCATGAAGGTCGGAATGCGGAGAAGCTGGTATTCGCGTGCCGACAGGCCCATGTCCGCGATCAGCGCGGCATGCAGGGCCGCGTAATTCATGCGTAACTGGGAGTAGTGTGGCAACAACACTTTTTCAGTTTCGAAGGCGATGCGCAGGTGTTGGCCGCCGTCCAGGCCGAGCTTTTGGGCGATGGCCAGCACCACGGGAATGCGTTCATCGGTCGAATTAATCGGCCTGCCGTAGCCGTAAATGCGGCGCGCGCGGGCTTCGGCCAGCACCAGCTGTTCGAAGTCTTCACCGGCCGCCGCGCGGCGCACGGCCATCTGCAGGAAGCTGATGGCGCGCATGCCCGCCAGGCCGCCGTAGACCTGGGCTTCGGACAGGGCCAGACCTGCCACTACGCCGAGATTGGCGCTGCTGCGCGTGGTGCCGGCCAGCGCCGCCACCCGGTTATTCCACAGCCGCGCATCGGGATAGCTGGTGTTGACCCAGATGGCGTGCAGCAGCTCGACCTGGGCCGCGCTCAGGCGGCGGCCGGTAATGCCGTATACATAGAGGTCCACCCAGTCCAGCGACTGCAGGTCGCGGTGCAGGTCCTGGCCGCGGAAGATGGCATGGCTGCCGGGGTAGCAGGCGCCGACCGTGGTGGCCAGCTTGCCCGCGTGCTGCTGCAGCAGTTGCGGACCGTTCATGCGGCCTCCTGCAGCTCGACCGGGTAGAAGGGGAACTGCTTGAAGCCGCCCGCGCTCTGCTCCAGCGCGTGCGCGGCCGCGCCGGGAAGGCGCAGTAGCAGGTAGAGCATTTCGCCTTCCTGCGGCGTGAGGCCAAGATCGCAGAAGATGGCTGCCGCCACGCCGGCCATGGCGAGCGGCAGGCCGAGCGTTTGCTGTGCGCTGTCCAGGTTCGCCAGCAGCCAGGCGCTGCGTTCGCCGCCGCCAAGCTGCACCGCGGCGGCCAGCAGCTGGCGCACCGGCAGCGGGGTGGAAACGCCGTGTGGGTCGCAGCCCGGCACATGGGCGCGTTCCGGCCATACTTCGATGGCGGCATCCGGCTCAGGCGTGGCCCAGCCGCGCCAGGCCTGCAGGTCCGCGCCGCATTGCTGCCACATGCTCATTGCGTCGTGCACTTCGCGCGCGCCGCCCACGCGGCCGGCGCCGACCGACAGGGCGGCGATCAGCGATGCGGCAGCGGTGGAACCGCCTACTGCGCCGCACATGGCGGCATGGACGGAAGGATCGCGCGGGCCGGGATTGGCCAGCGCCACCGCCAGCGCTTCCAGCGTGTCGAGCGCGGCGCGCGGCGGCAGCTCGGGCCGCAGCAGGAGCCACAGCATGTCGATCCAGCGCGCATTGCCCACCATCGCGCCGAACACGTCGTAGCCGCGGCACAGGGCTGCATGTGCGGCAAAGGGATTGTCCGGCTCCGCCACCTCGTTCCAGATGGCGGTGTGGATCAGGTCACGCGGCGAGGGAGCAGGGGCGCCGGACATGGTCAGGCTCCGTCGTCCAGCAGCACGCGCAGGCGGCTGGCCATCGGCGGCACTTCTTCCGGATCGATATGGATGTCGAGCAGGGTCGGGCCGGGGTAGTTGCAGATGGCCTTGATGTCCAGCGCGTCCATATCGGCGGGCGAGTGGATGGTGTGGGCACGGCCGCCGAGGGCGCGCGCCAGCATGGCGAAATCGGTAGGCGGCAGCGCATAGCCGATCTGTTCTCCGCCACCCAGGCGCTGGCCGTGCTTGACCATGCCCAGGGCGCGGTCGTTCAGCACCACGAAGACCACGCACAGCTGTTCGGCCACGGCCACCGACAGTTCCTGGCCGCTCATCAGCATCGAACCGTCGCCGGTGATGCAGACCACCGGCACGTCCGGATTGGCGGCGGCGGTGCCGACAGCAGCGCCGATGGCCCAGCCCATCGGGGCGAAGTGGCTGGTCAGGCGCAGCCAGCCGCCTGCGCTCTGGCGCTGGCCGAGACCGCGCTGGCGCGCGCTGCCCAAGCGCCGTTCGCCGAGGCGGCGGTCCTGCGGCTGCAGGTAGTGGGCGGCCCAGGCCACGCTGTTGCCGGCGTCGGCGAAGAAGCGGGTGCTGGGCGGGAACAGGCGGCTCAGGTCGCCCATCAGGCGCTGCGGCTTGATCGGCGTCGCTTCGCTGAGGAAGGCTTCCGGCGCATCCAGCATGCTGTCCGGATTCCAGTCGATGTTGTCCAGCGTGCGTTCGGCGCTGCGGCGCTCCACCGGCACCGGCGTGGCCAGCTGTACTTCGTGGGTGCGCTCGACCAGGCGGCTGAAGATGGCGTTCAGGTTACCGCGCAGGTGGTGGCGGGCCATCGGCGTGCGCGCCAGGTGTTCTTCCGACTCGTCGATATGCACCATGCGCTCGTTCAGCAGGCTGGCATTCCAGCCGCCGGTATTCCATTCGCCCATGCTGCAGCCGACGGCCAGGATGGTGTCCACGTCCTCGGCGCGCAGCGCCAGTTCCGCGCTGGCGTGGCCGCCGAAACCGAACACGCCGCGGTACAGCGGGTGCTGCGGGCTGACCAGGCCTTTGCCGTCCGGCGTGGTGACGAAGACGGCGCCTTTCAGGGCCGCGAACTGCAGGATGGAGTGGATGGATTCGCCGCAGGCGCCGCCGATCAGGATGGCCACCTTGCGGCTGCTGTCCATGATGGTGCGCAGCTTGTCGATGGCGCGTTCGTCCACCAGTGCGGTCGGCAGCAGCAGGCCGGTCAGGTCATAGGAGGGCTGCTGCTGCGCGCTCGCGCTGCGGAACACGTCAACCGGCACGCTCAGGTGCACCGGGCCGCGCGGCGCGCGCATGGCATGCTGCAGGGCGCTGATCAGCTTCCACTCCAGCTGCATGGCGTGCGACACCAGGGAGTTGTAGCGCGTGCAGTGGCGGAACATGCCCATCACGTCGATGCCGGTGCAGGCCGATTCCTGCAGGCCGTGCTTGCCGAAGGAGGGCAGCGCGGGCTGGCCGGTGATGACGAGCAGGGGCACGTCATTGCCGTAGGAAGTGGCGACAGCGGTGATCAGGTTGGTGGCGCCGGGGCCGGAAGTGGCGACGCAGACGCCGATCTTGCCGGTCTCGCGGGCATAGCCGTCGGCCATGAAGGCCGCGCCCGCTTCGTGGCGCGCCACGATGTGGCTCAGGTTGCCGCCGCGGCGCTGGTTGCGCGCGATGGCGTTATACAGCGGTTCGATGGCGCCACCGGGAATGCCGAACACATAATCAATGCCCAGTTGCTCGAGATAGGCCACGGTGAGGTCGGCCATGTCGAAATGTGCGGCTTGCGGCGCTGCGGTCAAAATGCTGTCTTGCACGAGCAAAGGCTGCTCATGCGCAGTGTTGTCAAACATGCGAAATCCTTGGAAAGTGAGGCCGCGCGTGGGCTGGGCGTGGCTACTTGGGAAACTCAGTTGTTTAAGAGCAAAATGTTGCAGTGCGGAATTCTATCCGATTATCACGCTGTTTTGGTAATAATTTGTAAGAATGATCCTACAGCGCTGCTCCCGCAAGGGGAGAACGCTACTGGCATTTTGATAGTGTTGCGATCAGGCAACGGCGCGGCTCAGGCGCGCAGGGGAAGGGGTTCGCGGCCGCGCACCAGCTTTTCAAACAGGTCGGCCGGCACGGCCGGACTGAGGTGATAGCCCTGGAACAGGTCGCAGCGGCGGGCCTGCAGGAAGTGCAGCTGGGCCAGGGTTTCCACGCCTTCGGCCACCACTTCCAGGCGCAGGCTGTGCGCCAGGGCGATGATGGCAGTGATGATGGCGGCGTCGTCCGCGTCCTGCGGCACGTCGCGCACGAAAGAGCGGTCGATCTTGATGATGTCGACCGGGAAGCGCTTCAGGTAGGACAGCGAGGAATAGCCGGTGCCGAAATCGTCGATCGACAGGCGCACGCCGAGGTTGTGAAGGCTGTGCAGTACATGCAGCGTGTCCTCCGCGTTTTCCATCAGCGTGCTTTCGGTGATCTCCAGTTCCAGCAGGTTGGGCGCCAGGCCGGTTTCGGCCAATACATTGCGCACATTTTCCGCGAAGTCCTTCTGCAGCAGCTGACGCACCGAGAGGTTGACGGCCACGCGCAGCGGCGGCATGCCGCTCATGATCCACTCGTTCAGCTGGGCGCAGGCGGTGCGCAGCACCCAGTCACCGAGCGGGTTGATCAGGCCTGTTTCCTCGGCCAGCGGAATGAATTCGGCCGGCGGCACCATGCCGCGCGTTGGATGGCGCCAGCGCACCAGCGCTTCCATCGCCACGACGCGGCCGTTGTCCAGGGTGGCCTGCGGCTGGTAGAATACCTCCAGCTGGCCGGTTTCCAGCGCGCGCCGCAGGTCGCTCTCCATGCGCACGTGCTCGGAGATTGAGGATTCCATCGAGGCTTCGTAGAACTTGAAGCCGGTATTGGTGCGCTTCGCGCGGTACATGGCGCTGTCGGCATGCTTGACCAGGGTGGCCACATCCACGCCGTCATGCGGATACATGGCGATGCCCACGCTGCTGGTGACGAAGATGTCGTGGCCGTCGATCACGAACGGCGCGGCCAGCGCGTGGCAGATATTGTGGGCGGCGGCAGCGGCGGCGGCCGGGCCATCAAGATCGCCCAGCACCACGGTGAACTCGTCGCCGCCGAGGCGGGCCACGGCGTCCACATTGCGCACGCTGCTGCGCACACGCTGCGCCACGGCCACCAGCAGGCGGTCGCCCACGTCGTGGCCCAGGTTGTCGTTGACGTATTTGAAGCGGTCCAGGTCCATGAACAGCACCGCCAGCTGGTTGCCGGTAGCTTGTGCGTGCTCGATGCCCTGGCCCAGCAGCTCGAAGAACAGGGTGCGGTTCGGCAGGCCGGTCAGCAGGTCGTTATATGCCAGGTGGCGGATGCGCTTCTCGGCGCGGTTGGCTTCAATGATGCGGCGCACGCGCTGCGACAGCACGGCGTAGTGGATCGGCTTCGGAATATAGTCGCTGGCGCCCGCGGCGAAGGCGCGCTCCACCGAGGTATTGTCCTGCAGCGCTGTAATCATCAGCACGGGGATCGCGGCGCCGCCCGGCAGTTCCTGCAGACGTGCGCAGGCGGCGAAGCCGTCCATCACCGGCATCACCGCGTCCATCAGGATCACGTCCGGCTGGCAGCGTTTCAGCATGGCCAGCGCTTCCGCGCCATCGGCCGCCTCTTCCACCTTGAAGCCGTCGCGCTGCAGCGTGTGGCGCAGGGTGCTGCGCGTGCTGCGGTCGTCGTCTACGATCAGCACGTGCGCCTGTTCGGCGCGCGGCAGTTCGGCATCCGGCTCCACCGCGTCCACTTCCATGCGCAGGAAGGCTTCCACATCGAGGCAGGCTGCGCGCAGGTTCGGCAGCAGGGGGCCGATCAGTGCCACCTGGCGCTCGATGGCAAGCTGCTCCGCCTGCTGCGCCAGGGCGGACAGCAGGTTGGCGCCGAGGTTGCCCGCTGCGCCTTTCAGCGCATGGGCGCGGGCGCGCGCGGTCTCGGTGTCGCCGGCCTGCACGGCCTGCGCCAGCTCGGCGAAATAGATCGGCGAATCTTCCAGGAACGGGGTAACAGCGTGCGGCAGGGCCGGGCCGAGGATTTCGCGCAGCTTGTCGAACACCACGCGGTCGATCACAGCCTGCGGATCGGACTCGCGCTCTTCGGCATCGGGCGCCGCGGGCGGGGGCGCCTTCGCCAGCGTGCCGCCATGCGGCAGCCAGCGTTCCAGCTTCTGGCGCAGTTCGACCAGGGTAATCGGCTTGGCCAGGTAATCGTCCATGCCGGCGGCCAGGCATTTTTCGGCGTCGCCGTGCTGCGTATTGGCCGTCATCGCCACCACCGGCGTGCGGCGGCCCAGGGCTTCTTCCAGCGCGCGGATATGGGCGGTGGCTTCGTAGCCGTCCATCTCCGGCATGCTGCAATCCATCAGGATCAGGTCGAAGCGGCCATGCTGGGCGGCGTGCACGGCTTCGATGCCGTTGGAGGCGAATTCGCACACGCAGCCGTTCATCGACAGCATGCCCGCGGCCACCATCTGGTTGGTGCGGTTGTCCTCGGCCACCAGCACGCGGAACTGCTGCGTGCCACCGGCGCTGGCGGGCGCCGGGAGTGCCGGCGCCGCCACCGTTTCGGGCTGCACATCGGCGGCGCGGCAGGCAATCGTAAAGATGAAGGTGGTGCCTTCGCCAGCCGCGCTCTTCACGCTGATTTCGCCGCCCAGCAGCGACACCAGCTGCTTGCAGATGGCCAGGCCCAGGCCCGTGCCGCCGAAGCGGCGCGTGGTGGAAGGGTCGGGCTGCACATACGATTCGAACAGGTGCTGCTGCACCTGCGGGCTCATGCCGATGCCGGTATCGCGCACTTCGAAGCGCAGGCGCAGGCTGCCATCCGGTTCATTCTGGGCATTGACCAGCATCGACACTTCGCCGCGCTCGGTGAATTTCACCGCATTGCCCAGCAGGTTGATCAGGATCTGGCGCAGGCGCAGCGCGTCGCTGCGTACGCCTTCCGGCACTTCCGGCCCCAGGCCGAAGCCGATTGCCACGCCCTTCATCTGGGCCGGACGGGCCACCAGTTCCACCACTTCGCCCATCAGCTTGCGCAGGTCGAAGTCCGCTTCCTGCAAGGCCAGCTTGCCCGCTTCCATCTTGGAGAAGTCGAGGATATTGTTAATCAGCTCGATCAGCGTGCGCGAGGCGTTCCAGGCCACGTCCACGAATTCCTTCTGGCGCGTATTGAGCTGGGTTTCCTTCAGCATGTCCAGCATGCCGACCACGCCGTTCAGCGGCGTGCGCACCTCGTGGCTCACGGTGGCGGCAAACTGCGCCTTCATCTGCGCCATGTTCACGGCCGCATCGCGCGATTCCTTGAGCTCCGCCTCGCGCTGTTCCAGCACGTTCATCATCTGGTTGAAGGCGTGCGCCATGTCGATCAGTTCCAGCGGACCGGTAGCCTCGGCGCGCAGCCGCGATTCGCCGCCGCGCGCGCGGCGCATCAAATTCGACAGGGCCTGCAACGGATGCGTCATGCGGCGCGTGAGGTAGCGCACCAGCAGCAGCAGCACCACCGCGAAGGACAGCGTAATCGCCAGGTTGCCCAGCATGAGCGACCAGGTGAGGCGGTTCAGCGTGCCTTTGCCTACCTGCACATGCACATAGCCCAGCAGCTGCGCATGGCGCTCCTGCATTTCGAACGGCGAGCTTTCCGACTGGCCGCTGAATACGGGCGCGCCGAACAGCCAGGCATCGCTGTTTTCGCCGATCAGCGTGGCGCGCGCTGGCGAGCTGTCGGTGCGCGGCTTGAGCTGCCAGGCGCCGTCATGCGCCTGCGACAGCAGCACATTGTGTTTGGCGTCGGTGATCTGCACGCCCGTCACGTCCGGGAAGGAGAGGGTGCTGCTCACCACATCGCGCGCATTCTCCGGCGAGTGGAACAGCAGCGCCAGCGTACTCTGTTTGGCGAAGTTGTCGGCGATGCGCTGGCCCTGGCCGATGAAGTAGTCGCGCATGCGGTCGCTGGCCTGCCAGGAATTGACCAGCGAGGAGAACAAGGCCAGCCCGATGATCGCCGCCGAGACGATGACCGTCAGCTGGCGGCCGAAGCCTGTGCGGCGCAGGTAGTGGCTCAGCATAGCGCTCAAGGCTGCGGGAACACGAAGTCGAAGCTACGCTGCTGCTGGTAGCCGATTTGCAGGCCGACGTGATTGGCCGTGCGCAGGTTGATCGCGGTCTGCAGCGTGCGCGATGGCGCCAGGCCGCTGTTGCCGCGCTTGCGCGGTTCGGCCATCAGGTTCAGGGCGGAATTGGCCAGGGTGCGGCCCATCTCTACATTGTTCGGCACCATGGCAAACAGCGCGCCTTTCTTCACATGCAGCACATTGCTGGAGAAAAGGGGCACGCCGCTGTTCCAGGTTTCGCGCAGCACCAGCGGCAGGATGGTGCTTTCTTCGACGGTGGTGCTGTCATGCGGCAGCCAGACGGCGTCGCGCCGGCCATCGGCGCCCGCGATCAGCGTTGGATAGAGCTGGGCAGCGCGCGCCATGTCGCCGGCCACATAGGCTGCCAGCTCCAGGCCCTGGGCACGCGCCGCTTCGCGCGCCAGCTTGATCAGCCATTCGCTGTTCTTCGGGTTGTAGACCACGATCACGCGCTTCAGGTCGGGCAGCAGTGCATGCAGGCGCGCGAACAGCAGCGCAGGGTCAGGCGTGAGGCTGATGCCGGCCACGTTTTCCGCGTCGGACAGCAGCAGTACGCCGCCCACGACCACCGAAATTTCGCGGTCCAGTCCCGCTGTGGCGTTCAGGCCCTGGCGGCCCAGCGCGATCACAACCTTGGTGCCGTTCTGTTTCAGCGTGGCGTTCAGTTCCGCCGCGTCCACCTTCGCATCCACCGGATAGCTGCGCACCGCGAGGCGGGTGCGTTCCTCGATACCCTGGATCATGCTGATAAAGGAGGCGCGAAAGGGCATCTCCACATTCGGATACAGCACGGCGATGGTGCCCTTGCCGATGGAAGCCTGCACATCGGGACGGCGCAGCTGGTCTTCCAGCTGGGCGAGGGTGATGGGGCGCACATCGAAACGCATCGGCAGGTCATCGGCACCGGAATCGATAAACGTGAACATCGAAGCCACCGTCAGGCGCTGGTCGCTGTAAACCGCCGGGAGGTCGACGTGGGAGGGCACGGCAGATGCTGCGAATGCCGGGGAGTACAGCGCGGCGGCCAAGGCAGCCATGACGGCCGCTGCCCGGCGCAGCACGCCGCTGAAACTTGTGTTCTTGATCATAAATCTTCCGATGCTGCCTTGCTAACTACTGCAAGTATATGCGCAGAGTTAGCCTCTAAGAAAGATATTTGAGCCATTTCCGCTCTATGGGAAGACTGCGCTGAAAGAACGTTGTTGCTCAGCATCGACACGCAGTCCGATGTGGCTTGCCGTTCTGATATTAAAGGCCAGGCGTACGGCCCGCAGCGGAGCCAGGCCTGGTGTGCGCGGCTCCGGGCCCAGGGCCAGCGCAGCCAAGTCGCGGCCCAGGCCCACATTGTTCGGATACAGGGCGAACAGCACGCCTTTTTTCACATGCAGCATGCTGCTCGAGAACAGCGGCACGCCGCGCTCCCATGACTCGCGCAGAACGAGCGGCAGCACCGTGCCCTCATCGACGGCAACACTGTCCTGCGGCAGCCAGACCGCGTCGCGGCGGCCGTCAGCGCTGGCGAAGGCGCTTTCATAACGGCGCACGGCCGCCGCCAGATCGGTTGCCTCCAGGCCGTTCATTTCCAAGCCCTGGCTGCGCGCCGCTTCCCGCGCCAGCCGCATGACGGCGGCGCTCTGCTGCGGATTGAACACGGCGAATACGCGGCGCACGCCCGGCACCAGGGTGCGCAGCTGGGAGAAGAGCAGGGCGGGATCGGGCGTGAGGCTAATGCCGCGCCAGCGCTCGGTATCCGGCGCGCTTGCGATGCCGCCCGCCACTACCATCCCGGGATCGAGGCCGCCTGCCGCCTTCAGGCCCTGGCGGCCCAGCGCGATCACGGCACGCGCGCCGCTGCGCTTCAGGGAGGTCTGCAGTTCGCCCAGGTCGGTGCCGCTGCCAACGGCAATCGCCTGCACCCGCACGCCCGGATATTCTTCGATGCCCTGCACGATCTCGTTAAAGACCTTGCGGTAAGGTTCGCCGATGTCCGGGAACAGCACGGTCAGCAGCTCGCCGGCCGCTGCTGCGTGCCGGGCCGTGCCTGCCAGGCAGAGGCCGAGCAGGAGCGCTCGCCGCAGGCGGGAAAAGTCGGGACAAATGATGGTCTGTTCAGATTGCATGGCTTCACTGCAAGTGTATCTCCGCCGCAATGACTTTGGCAGGAAAGTTGCCAAAGGGAATTGCTGCGCAACACTCTGTTACGATTTGCTTGCAAGAAGTTAGTTTTGCGTATTTCTGCGTAGATATAAGCGCTAGAATCGATGGCATGCAGAAACTAACTTTCCTCCTGCTAGCCGCCGCCAGCACCGCCAGCCTTGCTGCTGCACCTGCGCCGCGCCTGTGGGAGGCGGTTCGCCCCAGTGAACCCGGCGTGCATATCTACGTCCTCGCGGCCACCTCCTACGGCCTGCCGCTGGAATACGACAGCTATTTCGATAATGTGGTGCTGCCGGCCTTCGAACAGGCCGACGTGCTGCATTATGAAGGCGCGGGCGGCCCGCCGCCCGATTCCTATCCGGCCTGTCCTGCAGAGCGTACGGCGGCGCCGGAAGGCGCTGTCGCCTTCACTTTGCGCGAGCGCCGCCCGCAGATGCGGGTGGCCGACCTCGAACCAGCCGCCGTGCCGGGCATGCGCTACTGCAGCATGGGCAAGGGCCGCATCACGCTGGCCCCGCTGGCCGGCGGCGGCGCGGCGCCCGACGCGGCCGAAGGCTTCACGGCGCTGGTCGATGGCGAATTCAAAGGCGGCGCTGCTGCGCAGGCCGCGCTGAACGCCGCCGACATCTGCCCGCGCAACGCGCGCTGGCTGCGCCTTCTGACCGGGCTGCGCGACGACCGCACGCACTTCGTGGTGGCCGACGCGCGCCATGTGCGCGACGTGAAGCAGGAGCAGGGCGGCTGCAAAGGCATCCTGAACGGCTTGTGGGATGCGGGCTTCGTGGTCTGGCCCGTGGCCGAATTCAAGGCCAGGAGCAAACGTTAGCATTGGATGTGGGCGGGCGTGACAATGTGAGAGGTTTACAGTGCAGTGGGCGCGTATAGTTACCGCATGCGTATGTTTATGTCCCTGTCAGCGTAGATCCCGCGTGCTCATTGGATAAGCGATGAAGACAAGCCAGCGCGTTGCAGTGTTGTTCGGGGTGTCGATCGGCATTGCCGCGTCGATAGCGCTGTTCACCCATCGGAGCGGGGCGCGCAACGAATTCGAGGCAGAGGGGGAGCGTTTACGTGAACGAGTCGTCAACTTATTCCGGGACCGGTCGCGAACAGCATTTCGCCGTTTCATTGATATGACGCCGTTTTGTAAATCCGAGTCATTTGAGGGTATGCCCCTGCGGCAGATTCGAGGAATATTGATCGGTGCTGGCGGCGGGGAGCTGATTGATGTAAGCACTCTTTCGAAACAAGTGAAAGACGCGAACAATGCGGACTACTTCGGTGGTTTTGATGTCGGAAGCAGTCTATTCGGTAACGTTAATTTTTCTATGAGCTTCCGTGTACAGCAACGACATGGCGTCGTGACAGTGAGCGAGATGACCTCCTGCGGAGTTAACAGTACTTACCTTTGAATGAAGCGATCTATCGCACGGGCCGTGATCGGCCACAAGCGGAACTGCATAACAGTTTTGGGAGAGCACGGAGACATGCGAATAGTGGGGTGGCCAACGGAGTACGATGAAAATGAAGGACTTCAACCAGTTGACTTGGCAGATGTCGACTTTCACGCATCGAGTCAGGTTCGGCCAGAAGGAGACAGGCAATGAATGAGTTAAGTGCGTCGAACGACGGTCTGGATTACGAACGCATTGGCCGGTTCATTTTCTCCTTTCACCGTGTTTGTGGATCTGTTGAAGCGCTCAAAGAAGTATCACTGGTCAACGGTGCGTCCCAGCAGCTTGCTGCTCGAGCCCACGATCTCGCAAAGATGTTTGAAGGCGTCGTGAAGAATCCCAATTCCATAGGGGAAAGCGAAATTGATTCGGTTCTTCGCGAAGCAACTAATGTGCAAGTTGAGATTGACAAGTGGCGATGTGAAGCGCCTAGGCCGTAACCGGCCAGAAGCGATCTCCATCATCGAACAGGTCAGTCCTAACCATGCCGCTACTGAGTAAATCTCTAGTTTCACTCCGTATTTTCGGTGACGAGCTTGTGCCTGAAGAAATGGACAAGTTATTTGGTTGCTCCGCGTCTCGCGCCTGGAAAAAAGGAGACCAGCCTGTGTCGAGCGCTGGCAAGAATGTCACAAAAAAGACCGGGGCTTGGTTACTCGAGTGTGATACAGATACAGGAGATTTTGATTCTCAAATATCTCAGCTGTTCATGCGGGCCAACATCAGCATTGATAAGTGGATGGTGCTTTCAAGGCAGTTTGAGATAGACGTTTACTGCGGTTGGTTCATGAATGAGTCAAACGAGGGCGTCGAAGTCTCGCCTCACAGTCTAAGGGGGCTGAGTGAGCGGAACATTCAACTTTCGATTGAGATGTACGCGCCCAGTTGTTAGTGAGGCGACAGCCTTCGGCCACAAGCCGCCAGAAGACAGTGGCGAACTAGGCTGTGCATCAGACAATAAGAGGGTCTCGCCTTCACCAGTGACCAAAGGTATTGTGCGGCCTTCCCGACAGTCAGTTTGCTAAGCTGATGTGTGCCACCTGCTGGGCAGGCGGCTTCGCGGCGCACCACGCCAGCGCCGGACGAACATCATCGCCGCCATTCTTTCTTGGAGTCCACAATGCGCACTCTCACACGCTTCGCCTGCAGCGCCGCTGTCTTGGCGGGTCTGCTGCCGGGCCTTGCCTGGGCCGAGGCTACCGTCACGACCCGGCTGCAAAACTTCCGCATCACGGTCATCGACCTGCGGCCCGATGATGGCATTGCGGCAGGCTACAGTTACCGGCAGGCTACGTTAGATATGATTACTAGCATGAGTGGCTACAGCAGCCAGGTGATCTATTCGCCGCAGATGCTGGGTATGCCGGTGTCTTACCGCTACGACAATGGTGTAGTGGAGTCGATCAGCTCTGACGCAGTCAACCAGATCGAACTGCTCAGCACGGGAGGGTTCGCCACGCTGCCGCAGGACAGCCATGCTTATGCCAACGGAACGTTCACCTCTGTGCTGCGTCTCGCGCCGCGCACGCGCCTGAAGATTGAAGTGGACTATTACGGCAGCCTCGATATTCGTCCAGATGCTGGAAACTATTTCGCCACTTCGTTAGCGGAACTGAGCATACCCGGGGTTTTCGACAGGGGTGTTATCTCCGACTTCCACATTGGCTCTACTGAACGCACCGATACGCTGTCGATCGTGCTGGAAAATAGCTCCGGCGCTCCACTCGACAAGACCTTCAAACTGTACAGCTATGCATCGTCTTCCTACATTTCACCCGTGCCTGAACCTGCGTCGTATGCCATGACCGTTTTGGGCGCCTTATTGCTGATGGTGTTACGGCGGCGCATGCCGCGCGGTCCCAATGCCAGATAACGCATGACATTGTCATCCGGGTATGCCGCACTACCATTTAGCTGACATACACGACAGCGCGCAGGTGTTGTGAAGCGGCAGAATAGTAGCGTAGAGTTCAGCAATCAACGTGACGTGTAGACGGCAGGCGGACTATTGCTTCCGTTATGTCCGCTTCGGGGCGGAAGCGAACTGCTGACTCAGTAGAGCACCTTCGCGACGTCGACGATTTCCACGCCCTGCAGCTGGCCAAGCCATTCGTCGAACCACGGCTTGTGTGAGACGCCGACGATGGAGAGCACGCGGGCGCCGGGGCGTTCGCGGAAGGTTTCCCGGATGTTGGCCACCATGCGCAGGTTGCGGATTTCCCAGCCAGCCACCCAGATCTGCGGGTAGCCTTCCGGTGACTTTGCGCGCATCTGCGGCAGCACATTGGCTTCGGCGTAGATCTTCAGGCCTTCCGGTTCATTCAGGTAGCGGTACAGCGGCAGCAGGTCGGCGGCCTGCCGCATATTCTCTTCGCCTTTCTGGCGTGCCTTCATGGCGTCGCCGCCTGCAGCCCATGCTGCCTCAATCGATCTCACGAAGGCTTTGATGTCCGGCACGTCGATGCGGTCGCCGGTGTGGTTGTCCACGGGATGGACGCGCTGCAGGCCCACACGCGCTGCCACGCGGGCGGCAATCTGGTAATTCTCGTTATTGCGTTTGGCGATCTGCACGAGCTGGTCTACCAATGCGGCATCCAGGCTGTCGCCGGCGCGGCGTTCGGCTTCGGGCAGCTGTAGCCATTGCACGTAGGCGGAGGCGCGGTCGTTCGCGGCGAGGAAGATGGCGGCGAGCCGGCGGCGCTGTGCCGGCACTGGGTGGGACGGCCAGGTTTTCAGCAATTTCTCGGACTCGGCGAGGGCGGCGGCCAAGTCCAGTCCGGTAGCGGCCTGTGCGGCCTCCGGGCGCTTGCAGTAATCGGCGCCGTACTTGGCGGGATGGCGCAGCGCGAGGTCGCATTCTTCGCCGGATTCGGCTTCGATGGTGATGATGTCCGGCTTGAAGGCCACCAGCTTGCCGATCACGCCGTCCAGTGAGGCGGGGTTGAAGCTGGCCGGCATGCTGCTCAGGTGCATGGTGCCCAGCACCAGGACTTGCGAGCGCGGGCCGGCCATGTCCCGGTCCAGCGAGGTGAGGCCGGTCTGCGCGTGGGCTGTGAACGGAAACGCCGCGATCAAGCCCCATTTCACCCATTTCACCATCTTGCGTTCTCCTTATTTGCGTAAGGAACCAATGTAGGAAAAAGGTAGAGCGGGCACAAGAAGGAGGCGGACAGAGTGCGCATTCGGTGGAGCAGAATGCCGAAACGGCGGAGCGGACCGGATTCCCTGCAGGGATGGCAGCGAAGCGCTATGATTGGCGCCCACATAGCAACCCGGAGAATCTGTATGGCCGACCAGCTCGCACTCAGAGCCAGCCTCGTAAACCTGACCAAGACCGCGCGCCGCCTGCATAAGGCGATGCTGGACGTGGAAACCCAGTATTTCGGCGCCGTGAGCGGTGTGCTGGAGCACCTCCAGCTGGTGACGAACCACCCGCATTTTGCGTGGCTGCAGAAGCTGTCCGGCCTGATGGTGGAGGTGGATGAGCGGCTGGACGAGGAAGCGCCGATCAATGCGGAGACGGCGGCCTGCATCCGCACCGCCTTTGAAATGCTGGTGGGGCCGCGCCCGGCTATCGATGAGGATTTCCGCAAGCGCTATAACGCGCTGCTGCAGGATGCGCCCGAAATCGCCATGGCGCATGGTGCGTTGCGGGCTGCGCTGGCGCAGTTGCCAGCACAGCCCTGAACCGGCTTACCAGCCGATATCTTTCAGCAGCGGCAGCGTCAGGTCGATCGGCGCATCAACCTGGTGCGTCAGGTCGTCGTTGATCGATGGTTCCATCAGCTGGTTGCGGCGGGTGGACGTCGAGTAGTGCGACACCGAGGAACCCGGCTCGTACGGGTTCGGCGTGTACATCAGCACGCGGCCGATGTTGTCCGTGCCCGCCAGACGCGTCGGGTCGAGGCCGAAGGTGGCCGTTACGCCGGATGCCGTGCGCGAACGCTTGGCCAGCGCCAGCTTCAGCGCCTGGCCGTCGGCCTGGCTGATGCGCACCGACGTAATCGTCACGTTCGGATCGTCGCCGCTCATGCCCGCTGGCGAGCCGGGGGCGTTGTCTGCCACGATCATGCCGATGGCGCCGGCAGCCTGCACGTTGGCAGCCTTGATCACAAAGCTGCAGGTGCCGCGGTCCACCAGCGCGATATTGCCGTTGACGGCTTTCGCGTTGGCCGCACTGAGCGGGGTGCAGGCGAGGCCGGTGCCGCTGGCCTGGTCCACCACCGGCATCACCTGGCCGGTCACAACCGGATGGCCGACCGGCGTGCCGAAGCTGGCGTCGCCATAAGGCTTGTTACCGGCCGCGGCGCCGGCAGCCGGGCCGCCGATGGTGACCAGGCCCAGTTTGTCCAGCACCGACGGCGCGTCAGCCGTCACCAGTGGACCGCCCCACGACAGGCCATCGATGCTGATGGACGATGCGGCGCGTTCGGCTTCCGTGCTCTGCACCCAGGTTTTGCTCAGGCGGTTGTCGGTCAGGAAGTGGTCCCACACCGACGGATGGCCTGGGTCGCCGCCACCAGCATCGGCATACTCGCCGGTTTCGCCGTCGGTGAAGGTCTGGAACCCGAGGCCGTGGCCCATCTCGTGCAGCAGCGTGGCCACAAAGTCGATGTTGGGGCCTTCGTTGCCGTCCAGGCCCAGGTAGAAACTGGTGCCCGTCAGACAGCCCGGCCTGCCCAGTTCGGAATTGAAGCGGGCGCGGATGTGGTTCATGGCCGTTACATCGGTGCCGGCCAGTTTGGCAGCGAGGGCGCTGGAGTACCAGGTGCCTGCCAGTGGAGCGTTGTCGAAGTCATAGAAGATCTCGACCGCGCCCGCCGAGCCCAGCACGGCGCCGGTGTCGGTACATGGCCGTGGCTCGAAGCTGGCGCCGACGCGGATCGGCACGGCGCTGTCGAGGGAGGCGCCCCAGATATTGGCCGCATGGGTGAACGCGATCAGGCGCTGTTCGCCCAGCGTGGTGCCGGTGTTGCCGCCTACCGGCGCCGCCGGTGTGGCATCGTTGAAGCCGACGCCCGGGGCATTGAGGTTGACGATCTGGATCGTCGCGGCGGCATGGGCCAGCGTGGCGCCAAACGCGAGAGCCAGCGCGGCCGCGGCCTGTTTCAGCATGATTTTATTGTGCTTCATAGCGCGCCTCCTTTGCGGCATTGCGGGTCACGGCAATTGCCGCTGCTTGTTCGCCGGTTACGCATTCTTCGCGCAAGGTGCCGTCAGCCTGGCGCTGGACCACGGTGAATATGGCCTTGTCCGAAACGTCCATGAAGCGGGCGCCATTGGCTTTCGCTTGCACCTGCGCTTTGACCACCTGGCCGGTTTTCGCATCGATTTGCGGCGCTTTGCGCGGCACCAGGGTTTTGAATTCGGCCGCATTCGGTGCGCGCAGCTTGCCGGTTTCGGCATCGCGCACTACCACCACGCCGTTCTGCGGCGGCTCTACCGCCATTGCACCCTGCGACATGCCGAGGGCGGCGAAGGCGACGCCGGCGCCTGCAGCCCGACGGCCCTTGCGGCGCAACAGCGCCAGGCCAGCCAGGCCCGCGCCCAGCATCAGCCAGCTCGAAGGTTCAGGCACGGCGTTGACGCTTACGCTGTCGATGCCGATATAGGAGGCGTTATCCACGGAACCCGTGTAGTGGAAGGCGAAGCGGCCGGTGCCGCTGCCATTGATGTTGGCGATGTATTCGGTCCAGCCGCCTGGATAGGTAGTGCCGCCGCCGACCGTGAGCAGGGTGGTCGTAAAGCCGCTGACATCCACGCCGCTGCCGCTGCTGAACAGTACGTTCAGCGTGTCATTGAAGCCGTCTTCGGCCGAGTTGCGGGTGAAGAAACGCAGCTGGGTTGGGCCGCTGACGGTGAACTCCGGCGTGATCAGCCAGTTGTCAACGACCGTGCTGCTGAGGCTGGCGGACAGGTAGTTGGCCGCAATATAGGAGTCGGCCGCCCCCGAAGCCGCGTTGAAGATGCCCGTGTTGCCCTGGAACCAGGCATTTCCCGCCGGATCGGCGTTGTAAAGTGTCCAGTCGCTCAGGCTGGCAATGTCATCGAAGCCTTCGGTGAGCGAGGAGGGTGGGGTATCTGCATACGCGCTGGCTGAGATCGTCAGCGCCGCGCCTGCAAAGAGTGAGAGGAACGTTTTCATTGGTTCGCTTTCGTTTGGCTAGTGGAGGGGAGGCAAGATGTAACAAATTGCAAGCTGAGTATATGCCTGAAATGTTGTCTCGGAACTAACGCACTGTTGAGTTTTCTCATATTTTTATTAATCGTGTTATTCGTGCAACGTGCCTGTTGGAAAGCTTATAGATCAATGACTTACGGAAATTTTCGGTAGGAAATTTCCGTGTCCAGATGGCCAGAGCAAGCAGCTTGCCAGGCTTCATCAATTGTTAAATTTCGGCATCTGCGCCCAGCCCGCCAATTTCTTCGCCCGGCTGCGGAAGGCAGGTACAATGCTGCCTTTCCAGACCATTCTCCGAGCCCGTGCAAAGCCGCCAACTGTACTTCCGACTGCTCAAGGAATTCTTCCCTTATAAGGGCGCTTTGCTGGCAACGCTGTGTGCGGTGGCCGTGGCAGCGCTGACCGATGTGATGCTGATCCGCCAGCTGCAGAATGTGGTGGACACCATCGGCAGCCAGGTCGGTACGCACCAGGCGCCGCCGAGCGGCATGCTGGCTACGCTGGCGGGCTGGGTGGACCGTCTGCTGCCGGTGCATGCGGGTGATGCGGTGCTGTGGGCGATTCCCGCCATCATCATGGCGCTCGCGCTGCTGCGCATGGTGAGCAGCTTCTCCGGCGATTACGGTTCTTCCTGGCTGAGCAACCGTGTGCAGGCCAACCTGCGCGAGCAGATGTTTGCCCGCATCCTGCGCCTGCCGAACAATTACTTCGACCAGTCTTCCACCGGCACCACGCTGTCGCGCGTGACCTTCGATGCCAACCAGGTGGCGCAGGCCGGCCTCAATGTGCTGAACGTGGCGGTACGCGATTCGGTGGCCACGGCGGGCTACCTGATTTCGCTGTTCGTGATCGACTGGCAACTGGCCGTGTTCTGCATGGCCTTGCTGCCGCTGGTGTCCTCGGTGGTGATTTTTGCGGGACGCCGCATGCGCCGCCTCAGCGAAGGCGCGCAGCATGCGATGGGCGAGCTGACGCGCGTGCTGGACGAGAGCATCGGCGGCCAGCGCGTCGTTAAGATTTTTGGCGGCCAGCGCTATGAACAGAAACGCTTCGATGAAGTGGTGAAGCTGAACCGCCAGCTGGCTGTCAAGCACGCGTCCACGGCGGCTATGAACTCCGGCATGATCATGATGCTGGTGGGCGCCACGCTATCAGCGGTGATCTACTTTGCGCTGATCCGCTCGCGCGCCGGTGCACTATCGCCGGGCGCTTTCGTGGCCTTCATTACCTGCCTGATGTCGATGCAGGGACCGATCAAGAACCTTACCAAGATCAATGAGCCGCTTCAGCGCGGCCTGGCTGCCGCCAAGTCGGTGTTCGGCCTGATCGACGCGCCGATTGAAACCGATACCGGCACCCGCACGCTGGAACGCGCCGAAGGCCGCATCCAGCTGGACGCTGTCGGCTTCCGCTACGATGTGCAGGACCCCGACGCAGCGCCCGCGCTGCGCAATGTGTCGCTGGACATCGCAGCCGGCGAAACAGTGGCCCTGGTGGGCGGCTCCGGCAGCGGCAAGACCACGCTGGCCAGCCTGCTGCCGCGCTTCTATGACGTGAGCAGCGGCCGCATCCTGCTGGACGGCGTTGACCTGCGCGAATACCGGCTGGATGAACTGCGCAGCCAGATCGCACTGGTGAGCCAGGACGTGGTGCTGTTCAACGACACGCTGGCTGCCAATATCGCTTACGGCGATCCGGCGCCGGACCAGCAGCGCGTTGAGGCGGCAGCGCGCGCAGCCTACGCGCACGAATTCATCGAGCGCCAGCCGCAGGGCTACCAGACGGAAGTGGGCGAGAACGGCCTGCGCCTGTCGGGCGGGCAGCGGCAGCGCCTCGCCATTGCGCGTGCGCTGTACAAGGACGCGCCGATCCTGATCCTGGACGAAGCCACCAGCGCGCTCGATACGGAATCGGAACGCCAGGTGCAGGCAGCGCTGGAGCGCCTGATGAAAGGCCGCACCACGGTGGTCATCGCGCACCGCCTGTCCACCATCGAGAACGCGCACCGCATCGTGGTGATGAACAACGGCGCCATCGCGGAACTGGGCACGCACGAAGCGCTGCTGGCGCAGGGCGGCATTTATGCCCGCCTGTACCAGACACAGAAGCAGTTGAGCAGCTAGTCCTTGCGCTGCGAGGGCGTGCGCACCGGATCGCCCAGCACATCCTGCACATACAGCATGGACACCAGGACTGCCAGCACGGCCGTCAGCGGCGTGGCCAGCGCCACGCCCGCCATGCCGAACAGGGCGCCGAACAGCAGCTGCATCACAATGGTCAGCGCAGGCGGCAGCGATACCGTTCGCTTCTCGATCAGCGGCGACAGCAGGTAGCCTTCCAGCAGCTGTATTGCGCCGAACAAGGCCACCACATACATCGCTTTTTCGGGACTGTCGGAAAAGGCAATCAACAGCGCGGGTACGCCCGCCATGATGGGGCCGAGGTAGGGGATGAAGTCGAGCAGGCCGGCGATCAGGCCCAGTATCATCGCCAGCGGAATGCCGAGCAGGCTCAGTCCCACCGCCGACGCCACACCCACCACCACCATCGACGCCGCCTTGCCCAGCAGCCAGCGTGCCAGCGTGCGGCCGATTTCATCCATCACTTCGCGCGCGCGGGGCCGGTGGCGGATCGGCACCAGCGTGACGAAGCCTTCGATATACAGCATGGGTTGCGCGGCGAAGTAGATGCCGACGAACAGGATGATGACCACATTGCCCAGCGCGCCCAGCAGCCCTGAAAAGAACAGGCCCGCGTTCGGCACCAGCTGCGTGATCTGCTTCTGCATTTGTTCAGGCGAAGGAAAGCCCGTCATCAGGCGCTTGAGCAGGGGCTGCTGTTCGACTGCCGCGTGCAGGCGCTTGATCGCTTCGGGCACGGCCTGCGCCAGCTTGTCGGCCTGTTCGCCGATCTGCGGCGCGGCGAGCCAGCCGCCGAGGCCAAAGATGGCCAGCAGCAGGGCGACCACAATCGCGAGGCACCATTCCCGCCGCAGACGGAGGCGCTTCCGCAGCAGGCTGCTCAGCTCATACAGCAGCACCGCGAACAGGATGCAGGCGAACACCAGCAGCAGCGCGTCGTAGGCGAACCAGATGGCGGCCAGCGCGAGAATGGCGAGGATGGCGATGCCGTCCACCAGCGCCACGCGGCGCATGAACTGTTTTTCTTCGGGCTTTTTCTCGGCATTGTCGTTCATGCCACAATCATGGCCGATCTGACAAAGGCGTGACGCACGGATGTGCTCAGCGCGGCGCCATCAGGTAGGCCGCCATGTCCTTCGCATCGCGCTCGCTGACGCCCAGCTGCGGCATGGCGGTGCCGGGGTCGATCTCCTGCGGTGCGCGGATCCAGTGCGCGAGGTTGGCGGCGCTGTTGGGCAGGCGGCCGGCAAGGAATTTGCGCTCGGCGATGTGCTCCAGCGGCGGGCCGACATAGGTTTCGGGACCGGTGACGCCGGGGATCATGTGGCAGGCCTGGCAGGCATATTGCGTCAGCGCGACCCGGCCGCGTTCAGCGCTGACGGCGCCGCTGTCCCGCGTGGTCTTGTCCGTGGCGTCGCCGAGCAGCGTCACGCCGCGTCCGGCCGCGCCGGTGCTGCTGCCCTGGACTGGCTGCGGCGCCTGGCTGGCGGCTGCGGTGGCAGCGCGATAGGCCTGCGGCGTCAGTTTCGGCAACTCGCGCAGGAAGGCCACCACCGACCACAGTTCCTGCTCGCTCAGGTGAAACTCCCATGCCGGCATGCCGCTCATCTTGATGCCGTGCCGCGTAATCCAGTACATCTCGGCTTCGTTCCAGCGCCGCGCGGCGTCGACCAGTGGCCCCGGCACCGGCTGCATGCTCATGCCGATCAGGTCCTGGGCCGTGCCGGGAGCGCCGTGGCACTTCACGCAGTGGGTGGCATACAGCGAGGCCCCGCGCCGCACATGGCCAGCATCGAGCGGCGGCACGCTGACATCGCGCGCGTGGAAGCGCACCGATTCATGCATGCCTTTTTCCAGCACGCTGTGCACCAGCTGGAAGTGCTGTTTGGTGGCCCCCACGTTATACCAGCCGCCATACAGCACGGCCAGTCCCAGCGCGCCCGCAGCCACGCCAAGCACGGCCAGCGTACCCACAACAGCCTTCATCGCAAAGCGGATTCGGTTCGATACCATAGGGGACGCGCCGCGCACAGTTGAAAAAATGACCACAATGTCTTTCTTGTATTATATGGATTCCTTCATTTTGTGCAGGAACGGTGCGTGCGCGACACGATTGGACATCGCTGGCTCTGGCGCGGCGCCACGTTGGTGGCGCTGGGGCTGATCGTGCTGACGGCTTGCGATACCGGCGAACAGCAGGCCGTGAAAGTGCAGGGCGGCGACGTGGATAGGGGCCGCAAGCTGCTGGCGCAGTACCAGTGCGGCAGCTGCCATGCGATTCCCGGCGTGGAAGGCGCGCGCAGCACGGTGGCGCCGTCGCTGGCCACGTTCGGGCGCCAGAGCTATATCGCCGGCCACCTGCCCAATTATCCCGAACCGCTGGTGCGCTGGATCGTCGATCCGCCGTCGGTCCATCCCGGCACCATGATGCCGAACATGGGCGTTTCCGCCGCCGATGCGCGCCATATGGCGGCCTATCTCTACACGCTGCGATGACGCCAGGCCTGCAATCGGTTCTTCACCCAGCAGCGCCGGATGCCGCGATCATCGCGCATCTGGGCTGGGTGCTCTTCATTGGCGGCACGCTGATCTTCATCGCGGTGATGTGGCTACTGTGGCGCAGCCTGCGCCACCAGCCGCAAAAGGTGCGCACGCGCGTGTGGATCGTGGGCGGCGGCCTGCTGTTTCCTGTCGCCGTGCTGACGCTGCTGCTGGCTTACAGCACCTGGCGCACCGCGCAATTCGGCACGCAAAGCTCGCACGGCGCCTTGCCGGTGTCGGTCATCGGCAAGATGTGGTGGTGGGAGCTGCGTTATCCGAATCCTGCGGGCGGGCCGGATATCGTGTCTGCCAATGAGCTGCGCATTCCTGTCGGGCGCCCCGTCTACCTCGGCCTGAGCACCACCGACGTGATCCATGCCTTCTGGGTGCCGCAGCTGGGCGGCAAGGTCGACATGGTGCCCGGCCGCATCCATGGCCTCACAGTCCGCGCGGACAAGCCGGGCGTTTATCGCGGCCAGTGCGCGGAATACTGCGGCGAGCAGCACGCGCGCATGGCCCTGCATGTCGTTGCCATGCCACAGGCCGAATTCGACGCCTGGCTCGCAGCGCAGGCGCGTGACGCGCGGCCGCCCGCCAATACCATGCTGCAGCAGGGGCGCGACGCCTACCTGGCGCAGCGCTGCAATGCCTGCCACACGGTGCGCGGCGTGGGTTCAGGCGCCGCGCTGGGGCCGGACCTTACGCATGTGGGCAGCCGCATGCACATTGCGGCCGGCACGCTGCGCACCGACCATGCGGCGCTGGCGGGCTGGATCGCCGACCCGCAGGCCATCAAGCATGGCGCGCGCATGCCCGGCGCGGGCAGGATGGATGGCGAAACGCTGCGCGCGCTGGCGGCCTGGCTGGAGTCGCTGAAATGAGGGCCGGGCTGCCGAGCAGCACGCCGCGTCCGGCCGGCGAACTGGAAGAACTGGAACGCGTGTGGCGCACGCCGAAGGGCTGGCGCGTTTTCACGGCCGTGAACAACACCACGGTGGGGCTGCTGTATATCGGCACCGCGCTGCTGTTCTTCGTGCTGGCGGGCGTGCTCGGGCTGCTGATCCGGCTGCAGCTGGCGGTGCCGGAGAATAGTATGTTCAGCGCGGCGGCCTACAACCAGATTTTCACCATGCACGGCACGGTGATGATGTTCCTGTTCGCGATTCCGGTAGTGGAGGCGATTGCCGTCTACCTGCTGCCCGGCATGCTGGGCGCACGCGACTTGCCATTTCCGCGCCTTTCCGCCTACGCCTTCTGGGCCTATGCCATCGGCGGGATCGGTTTCTTCTGCTCCCTGTTCGTGGGACTGGCGCCGGATGGCGGCTGGTTCATGTATCCGCCGCTGACCGGCAAGACGTATTCGCCCGGCCTGAATGCGGACTTCTGGCTGCTGGGCATAGGCTTTATCGAGATCTCGGCCATTGCAGGTGCGATTGAGCTGATCGTGGGCATCCTGTTCACGCGTGCGCCGGGCATGTCGCTGTCGAAAATGCCGGTGTATGCATGGTCCATGCTGGTGGTGGCCGTGATGATCGTGTTTGCCTTCCCGGCCGTGATCGCGGGCACGGCGCTGCTGGAGATGGAACGCGCCTTCGACTGGCCTTTCTTCATTGCGGAGCGCGGCGGCGACCCGGTGCTGTGGCAGCACCTGTTCTGGTTCTTCGGCCATCCCGAGGTCTACATTATCTTCCTGCCCGCAGCAGGGATGGTCTCGACCATGATTCCCACCATTGCGCGCACGCCGCTCGTAGGGCGCCGCGCCGTGATCGTGGCGCTGGTCGGCGTAGGCTTCTTCAGTTTTGCGCTGTGGGCGCACCATATGTTCACGGCCGGCCTGGGTGTGCTGGAGATGAGCTTCGTGTCAGCGGCCAGCATGGCGGTTGCGGTGCCCACCGCGATTCAGGTCTTCGCATGGATTGCCACGCTGTGGCGGGGCAAGGTGGCAATCAACGGCCCGGCGCTGTTCCTGCTGGGTTTCATGTTCATCTTCGTGCTGGGCGGCCTCACTGGGGTGATGGTCGCCGTAGTGCCATTCGACTGGCAGGTGCACGACACCTACTTCATCGTCGCGCATTTCCACTATGTGCTGATCGGCGGCATGGTGTTTCCCGTCTTCGCCGCCATGTATTACTGGCTGCCGCTGGTGAACGGGCATGCCATGTCCGAACGGCTGGCGCGCTGGATCTTCGGCCTGATGTTCGGCGGTTTCAACCTGGCCTTCTTCCCCATGCATATCACCGGCCTGCTCGGCATGCCGCGCCGCGTCTATACCTATGCGCCGGGACTGGGATGGGATGGGCTCAATATGCTGTCCACCGTTGGCGCTTTTGTGTTCGCGGCTGGCGTGCTGCTGTTTGCCGTTGATGCCTGGCGCACCTTGCGCAGGAAGAAGCGCGAACATGGAAATCCATGGCAGGCCAGCACGCTGGAATGGCTGCCGTCCGACTGCTATGCGGTGCGCAGCATTCCGCAGATCGACTCCCAGGAGCCGCTCTGGGACCGGCCCTCGCTGCCGCAGGAAGTGGAAGAGGGCGCGCACTGGCTGCCGGGCACCGCGACCGGGCTGCGCGAAACCATCGTCACCAGTCCTGTCAGCGGCACGCCGCGCTACCTGCTGGTGCTGCCGGGTGACAGCTGGTGGCCTTTCCTGTCGGCCGTGGGAACCGCAGGGTTCTTCCTGCTGCTGACCATCAAACAGACCGCGCTGGCCTGGGTTTTTGGCGCGCTGGCCATCGTTGCGCTGCTGGCCTGGCTGTGGGGGCAGGACCGTCCGCCGCCGCAGCGCACGGCGCAAGCCGCGGACGATGTAAGCCTGCCGGTCGGCGCGGCCGGGCCGGCCAGCCATAACTGGTGGGCTACCGTGATTACGCTGATTGTCGATGCTTCCGTCTTCGCCGCGTTCGCGTTCACCTATATCCACGTGTCGATGCGGCTGGAGATTTGCCCGCCGCCGGGAGCTGCGCTGCCCGACGCGCGCTGGCCGCTGCTGTCGCTGGCCCTGATGGCGGCCAGTTCGGCAATGGTGTGGCTGGCGCGGCGCCATCCGCTCACGGAAGGGCGCCCGCAGCACGGCCTGCGCTGGCTGTTGGCAGGCGCCTTGCTCTGCATGGCGGGCGCCTTTGCGGCTGACACCTGGAGCCTTTGGTCGCTGGCGGGCCTCGCACCGTCGGCCAGCGCATGGGGCGCAGCCATTGCGGCAATGAATTCCTATCAGGGCCTGCACCTGGTGCTGCTGGCCTTCATCGGCCCGTGGATCATCGCGCGCTCGCTGGCGTACAAGCTCACGCCGGGCAGCCGTGCGGCGCTCGACTGCGGTGCGCTGATCTGGCATTACACCAGCATCCAGGGTGCGGCAGCGATGGCCGTGATCTACCTGATGCCGAAGCTGATGGGGTAAGCATGGACCGCCACGAAGGATTGTTCCCGATTGTGATGCGTGCCTGCGGGCCATTGCTGGTGTGGGCAGCGCATTTCACCTTCTGCTACCTGTATGCGGCGGCCCGTTGCGGGCACGGCGAGGGCGGGACGCTGGAATGGTGGGTGCAGGCAGGCGTGAGCGCTGCGGCGCTGGCGGCGGTGCTGGCGATGTTCGCGCAGGCCTGCCGCGCAGCACGCGGCGGGCGCACGCTGCGCTCCTTTGCCGCCCTGGGCGCAGGCGCGCTGGCGATGGCGGGCGTGGCCTGGAGCAGCCTGGCGCTGCTCGTGGCCGGGGCCTGTGTTTAGAAGGCGTACACCAGCGTCAGCGAGGTCTGGGTATCGGTGTTGCGCTTGTCTTCGGGCACGTTGGTGTCGTTACGTGCACTGAAGGCGGCCTTCATCTGCATGGTGCCGTTGATCTTGGTGCTAAGCGACGTTTCCGCCACCGAGTGCAGGTTCGAGGTGCCGCGTTCCATTACCACGCTTTGCGAGAACAGGGCCGATGGGCTCAGGCGCCAGCGCAGTGCCGCTGCGCCGCGGACGGTCATGCCGTTCTCGGATTCACCGGTGGGGCGCACGCCGGAGAAGTAGCCCGGGCCGAGTTCCACGTCCAGCGTTTTGTCCTTGCCGCTGGTGTAGCGCTTGCCGTGACCGACGGAGACTGACGAATAGCGCTTGAATACACCGAACTTGTCGTTCACGTGCGAGCCGACCACGTAGAGCTTCTTGTCCGTCCCGAGCACCTTGTAAGCCGCCTTGGCGGAGGCCTCGAAGCGTTCGGCCGAGCGCACCACCTCTTTTTCGCCATCGATGCGCGTTTCGTCTTCCTTGAAGAAGCCGGACAGGATGTATTCATTGCTCCAGTCGTCGAGCTCCTGCCGGGCGTCAATCTTGCCGGTGATGGAGGTGCCAACGGTGTTGCCGGAGGTAGTAATGGCGCCAAGTTCGGCGGCGGTGGACCAGGTGCCGGGCTCCGGCGGCGGGTCGGCAGCGAAGACGCTGCCGTGCGCTGCAAAGGCCAGCGCGAGCAGGGAGTGATATTTCATTAGCATGTCGCGGCGCATTGCGGCCGGCCGCTTTTGATACAGTGGAGGCAGCATTGTACCCCAGCATCGTGAAGGGCGCGTTACATTGCCATGTTGACCAGCGCACGGAACGCAATGCAATTCGCGTGCACAGTGCAGCCATGGAGACCGACATTTCTGCCGATGCCCCCGCTGCCGCGAAGGCGGCGGGGCTGCGCTACGTCAGCGACGCGAAGCCCGGCATCGCGCGTATCGCCCACAAGGACGGCTTCCGCTATGTGGATGCGGATGGCGCTCCCGTGCGCGATGAAGCCACGCTGGCACGCATCAAATCGCTGGCGATTCCGCCCGCGTGGACCGATGTGTGGATCTGTTCCCAGCCCAACGGCCATGTGCAGGCCACCGGCCGCGATGCGCGCAAGCGCAAGCAGTACCGCTACCACCCGCGCTGGCGCGCGGTACGCGACGAAGTAAAGTACGAACGCATGATCGCCTTCGGCAAGGCACTGCCGCAGATCCGCAAGCAGGTGGACGCGGACCTGCGGCGTTCCGGCCTGCCGCGCGAGAAGGTGCTCGCCACCATTGTCTACCTGCTGCAGGTAACGATGATGCGCATCGGGAACGAAGAATATGCGCGTGACAACCATTCCTTCGGGCTTAGTACGCTGCGCAACCGCCATGTGCGCATCGACGGCAGCGAGGTTGAATTCCGTTTTCGCGGCAAGAGCGGGGTCTATCACACGGTGAAGGTGGCGGACCGCCGCCTGGCGCGCATCATTCAGCGCTCGCGTGACCTGCCGGGGCAAGAGCTGTTCCAGTACCTCGACGAAGAGGGCAATCAGCACAGCGTGGATTCTTCCGACGTGAACGACTACCTGCGCACCATCAGCGGCGAGGACTATACGGCCAAGGATTTCCGTACCTGGTCCGGCACCGTGCTGGCCGCGCTGGCGCTGCAGGAGTTCGAGAAGTTCGATTCGGAGACGCAGGCCAAGAAGAATGTGGTGCGCGCTATCGAAACGGTGGCGAAAAAACTCGGCAATACACCATCGGTGTGCCGCAAGTGCTATGTGCATCCTGCCGTGCTGGAAGCGTATATGGACGGCGCTGAACTGGAAGGCCTGCGCGTGCGCGCGGAACAGGAGCTGGTGGAGGAGCTGCACGAACTGCACCCGGAGGAAGCGGCCGTGCTGGCGCTCCTGCAGCAACGGCTGGCGCAGGCGCCCACCGCCGTGAAGGCAGCGCCACGCCGCCCGCCGCGCAAGCGCCAGGCCGGGGTCCAGGCCAGCGTCTGAGTGGGCCGTGCGCCGCCGCGCGCCGCACCGGCCTAACATACTCCCTTTGGAAGGAGCCCCAAATGGACCAGTCATGCATTGATGCCTGTAACGCTTGCGCCGACGCCTGCGACAACTGCGCCGCTTCCTGCCTGCGTGAGGAGGATCCCAAAATGATGGCCGACTGCATCGCCTTCGATATCGACTGCGCACAGCTGTGCAGGACGGCGGCAGGCTTCATGGCGCGCGGCAGCAGCCTGGCGAAAGCGCTGTGTGCGGTCTGCGCCCAGGCCTGCGAGCGCTGCGCCGAAGAGTGCAGCAAGCACACGGCCCGGCATTGCCAGGATTGTGCCGCTGCGTGCCGCCGCTGTGCGGAAGAGTGCCGCCGCATGGCGGCTTAAGGCGCCACCGAATGCGACCGCTTCATGCAGCGCAGGACGAAGGTTGAGCGGCTGTGGCGCAGGCCGGGAAGCTTGTAGAGCTTCCGGCGCAGGAATTCTTCGTAGCCCGCCGTGCCGGCCACGGCAACCTTGATCAGGTAGTCGTACTCGCCGGTCAGCAGATAGGCTTCCAGCACTTCCGGCAGCTCGGCCAGGGCTTCGCCGAACTTCTCCAGCATGTCTTCGTCGTGGCGGTCCAGCGTGACCTCAATGATCACGGTGTCCGGCAGGCCCATCGCCTGCTGGTTGAGCAGTGCCGTATAGCCTTCGATCACGCCCTTGTCTTCCAGCGCCCGCACCCGGTTCCAGCACGGCGTGGTGGAAAGGCCCACCTTTTCGGCCAGTTTGGTATTGCTCAGGCGTCCGTCCCGGCGCAGCTCCCTGAGGATACGGCGGTCGACTTCGTCTATTTGTTCCATGAATTCCGCTTTCGATAGAAGAATATTCTCCAAACAGCGCTATTCTACAGAAAACTAGGATGCCTATTCCACCGCCCCGGGCATATAGTTTTGCTTATGGAGACCTATCAGAGAACTTACCGCCTGCGGGTGGAACCGGATGCCGCCACTGCCGCCCTGGAAGCGGTGCTGGCCATTGTGCGGCGCGGCGGCCTGGCGCTGCGCACCCTGCGCCTGGAGCCAGGCCGGCACGGCATCGACGTGCACCTCAATGTCAGTGCGGAAGAAGACGATGCGCTGCAGCTATGCCGCATGCGCCTGTGTAATGTCATCGGCATTCTCAAGATCCGCGAGACCGGCAAGACTCCGACCTGAGAACGCGGTCTGCTCCTACTTGGCTCTGCCGCGGACGGTGCAACAATAAGGCATCGTTCGAACAACGAGGAGCAGATCATGAAAACAGTCCTGATTGCATCGCTGCTGGCCGCCAGCGCCGCGGCGTCGGCGCAGACCCAGCTCGACACCTCGCGCAACGGGCAGGTGAACACGGGTTCCAGCGTCAGCGTGATGGGTTCACAGCCGGTGCAGCCGGTGCCGCTGGGCAGCCAGCGCGTGCCTACCACCGTTGTCCCTCCGGGGAGCACCACCCAGGCCACGGCCATTCCGCCGCTGAACAATGTTCCCGGCACCGTGATTCCGCCTGTGCCCAATACCACCAGCGGCGCGGTCGGCACGCCCGGCGTGACCTCGCCGCTCGGCACTTCCAGCGTTTATGGTGCAGGTGCTACCAGCACCAGCTCCGGCATCAACGGCACCGTTGGCGTGGGCAATAACACCGGCATCGGCTCCAGTGGCAGCATCGGCACCATGAGCGGCACGAGCAGCAGCGGCAGCGGCAGCGGCAGCACCAGCAGCACTGGCACCAGCCCCAGCACCATGTCCGACGAAGACTATAAGAAGTCGCTGAACAGGTGAGCGAGCGCTGCGAAGTCCTGATTATTGGCGGCGGGCCGGGAGGGCTCACCGCCGCCATCTACCTGCGCCGCTTCCGGCGCGACGTCATCCTGATCGACAAGGGCAACAGCCGCTTGTCGCTAATCCCTATCAGCCATAACTATCCCGGCTTTCCCGGCGGCGTGCCGGGACGCGAGCTGCTGGGCAACCTGCACGCGCAACTTGAATGCTATGGCGGCGCGGTGCGCGAAGGCGAGGTGACGGAGTTGCGCAAGGAGGGCGATATCTTTATCGCCCGCTGCGGTGATTCCGAGATCCTGGCGCCTGCCGTGCTGCTCGCCAGCGGCGTGGCCGACGAAGGCTTGCCGGTCGAGGGCTGGCACGAAGCCGTTGCCAGCGGCGCGCTGCGCCTGTGTCCCGTATGCGACGGCTACGATATCAGCGGCAAGCGCGTGGCTGTAGCCTCGCAGCCGCATAACCGCACCGGCCATGCGCTTTTCATGCGCACTTTCTCGCGCGATGTAACCCTGTTCGAACGCGAACCGGATGCGCCGCTGTCGCCGGAGGAATGCATGAAGCTTGAAGTGGCAGGCGTGCGCTATGTCGCCTCGCCGCTGAAGGGCGTCACGCTGACCAATGCCATGGAACCGGTGCTGCATACGGACGACGGCGAGGACCACCGTTTCGACGTGTTCTATCCCATGCTTGGCGAGAATGCCCGTTCAGGGCTGGCCGCGCAGTTGGGGGCGAAGACGGGGGATTGCGAAAAGCTGGTGGTGGATGATCACCAGCGCACCAGCGTCCCCGGCCTGTATGCAGTCGGGGACGTGGTGGTGGGCCTGAACCAGATTGCCGTCGCTACCGGCCAGGCGGCCATTGCAGCGACGGCGATTCATAACGCCTTGCCCTGGCGCTTCATGCCTTAGGCGTCGGCCTTGATGGCGGGCACGGTGCTCGCCTGCGGCAGGCGGGCCTGCACCGTTTCCGCAGCCTTCTTGCCGGCCAGGAAGGCGTGGTCGGAGTTGTAGTACTCCCACTCGCTGTAGCGGCCTGCCAGGATGATGTCATGCTGCAGCAGCCAGGCGCGCACCGTCTCCACGTTCTTCGCACGGTTGTGGTCATACAGCACATAGGCGTACGGCATGTCGGCCTGGTTCGCGGTCAGCACTTCGTCGTCCGGATTCATGAAGCCGACCTTGATGCAGTCCTGGATGCAACGCGCGATCAGGTCGTCGCCATCCACCGGCAGCGGTTTCCACGGCGAGTAGGAAATCTCGCAGGTGAAGCCGAAGCCGCCCGGCGGATTGCACTCTGGCGAAGCATTACCCTGCACGAAGATGCGGTGGAAGATGCTGTCCTCCGGATAGTAGATCCAGTGCTTCTCGGTCACGTTGCTGCGCTTGATGCCGATGTTCACATTGCGGATCGAGATGTGCGTGAGGCCGCGTGCGGCTTCCTGCACTTCCGGCGGCGCTTCCTTGCCAATGATCTTCACCAGTTCCGGCAGCGGCATGGTCGATACCAGCTGGTCGTAGCGGAAGCGGCGGCCGTCGGCCAGCGCGATCACGTGTTCGCGCGGCAGCACCTGCGCCACCGACGCATCCAGCTCGATCTTGCCCTTGATGTGAGGCAGGAAGCCGTTCATCAGAGCCTGGAAACCGCCGCGCAGCGGATAGCCGAAGCGCGCATTCGGTCCCATTGGCTTGGCCACCGGTTCCAGGGCGCCTTCGATGATCTGGCCCAGGTCCGGCAGTGGCACGCGGCCGCCCAGCCAGGAGGTTTCCATATCGGTCAGCGGCACGGTCCAGATCTTCTTGTTGTAGGGGATGGCGAAGTGCTTCGCAATGCCTTTGCCCCACACCTTGTAGATGAACTCCTCGAAGTTCTTCGGCTCGGCCTTCTTCGCTACCGCGCTGGCATTGGCCGCGTCCACGGTGCCGTCGGCGCAGCAGTCATCCACCGTACCGGCTTCGCAAGTGGCTTCTTCATCGCTGCCGTAGCGCGCTTCGATTGCGCCCAGCACGCACTCCTTGATCACGGTGGGCGGCAGGCCATACAGTGCGCCCTGGAAGGGGTAGCGCGTGTACACGTTCTTGCTGTAGACCCAGGCTTCGCGCATCTGCCAGTGCTGGTTATCGCCCAGCAGCACGTCGTACAGCTTCAGCACATACGGGTCATTCGAGAACATGATGTGGCCCGCGTAGTCGAAGGTGAAGCCCTTGTCGTCGATGGAGCGGCACCAGCCGCCGACGGTGGAGTTCTTCTCCAGCAGCAGCGTGTCCGTACCCAGGTGGTAGGCGGCGGAGAGGCCGGTCGGGCCGGCGCCCACGATCACGCAGCCTACTTTCTGTGCAGCGGGCAGCGCGTTCACGTTGGACGGCGACTGAACGGCAGCGTCTTCCGGCGTGGTGAGGCGGCTCACCTTGCGGGCAGGCGTGGTGCTGTCGATCAGGCCGCGCATGCGTTCGGCCGTCTTGTCCCAGGAAGTGCTGGCGATCACGGCGCGCATCTTGTCCACCATCTCCGTGGTCTGGCCCGGATTCTGTTTCAGCGCCGCTTCGCAGGCAGTAATGAATTCCTCGTCCGTGTGGCCGATGGCGACAATGCTGGAGTAAGGCTGCTCCACATCGCGGATCGCGGTGCTGACGATCGGCAGCTCGGCGGCCATGTACTCCAGCACCTTGGTCGGGCTGATGAATTTGGTGGCTTCGTTCAGTGCGAACGGCATCAGGCACACATCCCAGCCCGCCAGGAACTTCGGCAGGTCCTCATAGCCGCGCTGGCCGAGGTAGTGGATGTTGCTGCGCTGTGGCAGGTCGGCCGGGTCGATCTTCACGACAGGGCCTACCATCACCAGCTGCCATTCGGGATGCGCGTCGGCGATCTTGCCCAGCAGGCCGGTATCGAAGCGCTCGTCGATCACGCCGTAGAAGCCCAGGCGCGGATGGGGAATATGTTCCTGTGACGGATGGCTGTCGCTGCGCTGCAGGGCCTGGGCGAAATGCTTCGCATCCACGCTGCTCGGGAAGCAGTGCGCATTGCTGTGGCGCGTGCGCTTGGCTTCATACAGGCTCGGGCCGCCGGTGAACACCAGGTCGGCGATGTTCAGCAGCGCCGTTTCACGCTGCAGCAGCTGGCGCGGCGGGTTCTTGAAGGCGGACAGCTCGTCCATGCAATCATAGATCACCAGGCCGGGATGCAGCTGCGACAGCAGCGGCAGCGCCATCGGCGTGTAGAACCACACGATCGGGTCTTCCTTGTCCGTCACCAGCTTCGCCACCAGCGGCTGCAGCAGCGGAATCTGGTCGTCATGGAAGCCGATGGCCTGCGAGGGCGTGTGCGGCTGGCAGACCGTGATATTGGCCGCCGGCTGCGAGGTCTTCATGAAACTCTCGCCCTCATGATGTATGGGCTCTTCCACAAATACGATCTTGTAGTTCTGTGCCAGGCGGGTCAACAGATGTTGTGGCCGTTGGAAGACGAAGTCCCAGCGCAGGTGACTGAATACGATAATGGTCGACATGATTTCTCCCTTTGCCCCAATGGGTCGTTAGTTGTGGGTGATACTCTTACGCGCCTTGAAGGGCGCTAAACTTGTTCCGGCGGATCCGGCACAACGAGTTGCACACTCCGCGTTGCAGAACTGATCTGCTCAATCGGAATCTTCGGTGAACGGTCCGCATTCAGCAGTCCGTTCGCCTCCTGGTAAGTGTCGGCAAACTGCGTGTAGCAGAAGCCGCTGAACATCTGCGTGGCATTCACAACCTCCAGCAGCTCGCGGTAGTGCTTGAAGAAGCTCTCCGCGTTGTTCGCGCGCGAGTAACCCCAGGTACGTGTCTCGGGCGCTTTGGTGTCGTAGGCGATACCGCCGAATTCGGTCAATACAATCGGCTGGCCGCGGTGCGGGAAGCCGTCCAGTGTCAGGATCCTGCCGCCGGGGCGGCGCTGGTCGAACAGCGTGCGCACCTCGTCGTTGACCTCGTAGCGCTGCTTGATGCGCTGAGGGTCGCTGTCGTAATCGTGAATGCCGAGAATGTCCGTGGCCGAAGCCTCCCAGCCGTCGTTGCCGATCACGGGCCGGGTGGAATCCATCATTCGGGTCATGTGGTAGAGCGCCTCCACTGCATTGCGGTGCGCCTGCATTGAGGTCAGGTTCGGCACGCCCCAGGATTCGTTGAACGGCACCCACACGATGATGCAGGGATGGCTGTAGTCGCGGTCGATGGCTTCCTGCCATTCCTTGATCAGGCGCGTCATCGAGCGCGGGCTGAAGGCGTAGGCCGACGGCATTTCTTCCCAGACCAGCAGGCCCAGTTTGTCGGCCCAGTACAGGTAGCGCGGGTCCTCGATCTTCTGGTGCTTGCGCACGCCGTTGAAGCCCATGGCCTTGGCCAGTTCCACATCGCGCTTCAGGGCGGCATCGTTGGGCGCCGTCATCTGGCTCTCGGGCCAGTAGCCCTGGTCGAGCACCAGGCGCAGCGGGTAGGGCCTTCCATTCAGCATGAAGCGGTCGCGGTTGATGGCCACCGAGCGCAGCGCCGTGTAGGAACGAATGGTTTCCAGCACCACGCCTTCGCAGCGCAAGGTCAGTTCCGCGTCCAGCAGGGTGGGGCGTTCGGGACTCCACAGCAGCTCGTTGCGCGAGTCGTCGATGCCGGGATCGGTGATCGCAATCTTGCGGTTCGCCTCCTGGCCCATCAGCTTGTAGTCGTCATCGGCCAGCAGGGTGTCGCCGTGCCACAGCTTGACTTCCACACTCAGGCCGTCACGCCGCTGGCCCGCAGCTTGGATCTCGCAGCCGATCTCGAACCCGTCGAAATATGGCGTCCAGCGGATCGATTTGAGGTAGGTGTCGGGCACCTGTTCCACCCATACGGTCTGCCAGATGCCCGTGGTGCGCGGATACCAGATCGAATGCGGCTCCAGCTGCCAGTCCTGTTTGCCGCGTGGCTTGTTCAGGTCTGCCGGGTCGTCTTCCACGCGCAGCGTGATGACCTGGTGCGTGCCTTCCGCCAGCGCGTCTGAAATGTCCGCGTTGAAGGAGGTATGGCCGCCTTCGTGCGTTGCCACCAGGCGGTTGTTGACCCACACCTTGCAGGAGTAGTCCACTGCGCCGAAGTGCAGGATGGTGCGCTTGCCGCGCTGGGCCATGTCGAATTCGAGGCGATACCACACCACCGTATGAAAGCCGGTGTCGCCGATGCCGCTCATGGCGCATTCCGGCGCGAAGGGCACGTTGATGTTGTGCGTCCATTCGATCGAATCTTCCGGACGGGCGTAGCGCCGCTCGTCGTCAAACGCGAACTGCCAGCTTCCGTTCAGGCATTGCCAGTTGTCGCGGACCAGTTGCGGGCGGGGATACTCGAAGTCGCTCATTCTTTCCTCATTGTTGTGGAGCTGGTATCAGCAGGCGGGCCTGGCCCCCCGCTGCGTTGAAGCGGTTCACCACCATGTCGCCGACAGCGGCAGCGCTGCCGGCCTTGCACAGCGCCACGCAGGCGCCGCCGAAGCCCGCGCCCGTCAGGCGCGCGCCGAACACGTCGGGCTGCTTGCGCAGCACTTCGGTCAGTTCATCCAGTTCGGGAATCGATACCAGGTAGTCGTCGCGCAGGCTGGCATGGGAGTCGTTCATCAGTTCACCGAAGCGTTCGGCGCTCACGGCAGTGCCGCTGTCGGCCGCTTCCAGCACGCGCAAGTTTTCGCTGACCACGTGGCGGGCCCGTTCGCGGATCGGCGACGGCAGCTTCTCCACGTCGGACAGGTGCCCCACGTCACGCAGGGCCTGCACGCCCAGCATGCCGGCGGCCGCCTCGCATTCGGCGCGGCGTTCGTTGTATTTGCTGGCGGCCAGCTTGCGCGGTATGCCGGAGTCGATCACGATGATTTCCGCGCCGGCAGGCAGGGGCAGCAGGCGCGCGTCCAGCGTGCGGGCGTCGAGGAAGAGCATGTGCTGCGTGTCCGCCAGGCTGGCCGCCATCTGGTCCATGATCCCGCAGTTCACGCCTGCATACTGGATCTCGGCCTGCTGCGCAATCTGCGCCAGCGTTACGCCGTCCAGCTCTGTTTTCAGCATGGTGCGCAAGGCGCGCAGCGTTGCCACTTCCAGCGCCGCGCTGCTCGAGAGTCCGCTGCCCAGCGCCAGGTTGGAGCGCACATACATCTTCAGCGCCGGAATCTGTACGCCGCGCTGCTGCAGCAGGCGGATGCAGCCTTCCATATAGCGCGCGAAACCGGGCGGCGCCGGCTCGTCGGCGGCGAATTCCACGGTTTCATCCAGCGTGGACGAATAGATGTGGAAGCGGCCATCGCTGCTGCGGTCCGCCATCACATCGGTGCGCTGCGGCGTGGCGATAGGCAGCATATAGCCGTCGTTGTAGTCGGTGTGCTCACCCAGCAGGTTCACGCGGCCCGGCGCCCAGGTATGGACTTCGGGGGCGGAGCGGAAGAAGTCGTTGGGCGATTTCATTGGTCCTCCAGCGTCACTTGCACCGCCTGCAGCTCGGCCGCTTTTTCCTCGGGCAGCACGTCCATCGCGAACATGCCGGCGCCAAGCTCGGTACCGGCCAGGTATTTCAGGCGCTCCCTGGTGCGGTAGGGCGGATAGAACTGCGCGTGCAGCTGCGTTTCCGGATGCTCCTTGCCGTCGGTGGGCGCCTGGTACCAGGCCATCAGGTAGGGGAAGGGGCGCTGCCACAGGCCCTCGTACTTCAGCAGCACCGTCTTGAGGGCGCGCGCGAGGTCGCTGCGCTGCGCATCGCTCAGGGCGGTGAAGCTGGGGCAGGGCGCGCTCGGCATCACCCACACTTCATAGGGATAGCGCGCGCACACCGGCACGAAGGCCACGGCATGCTCGCCGCGGTACAGCAGTCGTGCACCGCTCTCGATTTCATCGCGCACCATGTCGCACAACATATTGCGCTGGTGCTGCTCGTAATAGGCCGCTTCCTGCGACAGCATGCGCGCGGGCACCGGCGGCACGAAGGGATAGGAATAGATCTGGCCGTGCGGGTGGTGCAGCGTAACGCCCACCTCAGCGCCCCGGTTCTCGAAGGGGAGCACGTACTGGATGCCGCCATGGCCCTGTACGCGTGCCGTACGGTCGGCCCATACCTTCAGCAGCAGTTCAATGCGCGCGAGGTCCAGGCCTGCCAGCGCGGCTTTCGGGTCCTGTGTGAACACCACCACTTCACAATGGCCGGCCGCCGCCGCCGTTGGCACATGCAGCTGCGGCGGGTCGTGCGAAGCGAGGGACAGCGAAGGAAAACGGTTGTCGAACACGGCCACTTCGTAGTCGCCCGGCGGCATCTCGGTCGGCGCCGCTTCATCGCGCGTGACGGCGAGCGGATTGTATTCCGGGGGTGGCAGGAAGGTGCGGTTCTGGCGGAAGGCAGCATACGTGACCCATTCGCCGCGCAGCGGATGCCAGCGCAGGTGCGGATTGGCGCCGAGAGGATCGGCGAAAGGGCTCGGCGCACTCGCAATGGCCGAAATCGGATTCCGGCTATACAGCGTGATGTTGCGGCCGTCAGGCTTGACCAGGTCGAGTGTGTGCATGATAGTGATTTCACAGCGCCGGGATTGACGCGAGTAGAAATCCTATCAATTAGCGCTTTGCCGGTTTTTCAATTCCGCGCTGAAAGAAACTGCTATCTGACTGAACAGTATGTAACTGGAGGTTTCTGTTCAGGGCAAAGGGGCTGACAAGAATGGCCACCGTATAAACACGGTGACTTTTTGTAGGAGTGATCCTGCAATGGCGCGCGGCGGCTGCCGACGCTGTGTATGCCTGTCGTCCGAAGTCCTAAACGCCTATATAGACGTACTTGAACACGAACGCGGCCGCAATGATCCAAACGATTGGCTTGACCATGCGCCATTGGCCGGTCAGCAGTTTCAGCGCGGCGTAGGTAATGAAGCCGAAGGCGATGCCGTGCGCGATGGAATAAGTGAAAGGAATCAGCAGTGCGGTTACCGCTGCGGGGATACTTTCTGTGGTGTCGTTCCACTCGATATCGCCCAGGTCGCGCAGCATCAGGCAGGCCACGAAGAGCAGGGCGGGCGCCGTGGCGTAGGCCGGTACCGCAGCGGCCAGCGGCGCAATGAAGAGGCAGGACAGGAAGAGCAGGGCCACCACCAGCGCCGTGAGGCCGGTGCGCCCGCCGGCCTGCACGCCCGCGGCGCTTTCCACATAGGCCGTGGTGCTCGATGTGCCGAGCAGGGAGCCGGCGACGATGGCGCCGCTGTCCGCCAGCAGGGCCTTATTGAGCCTTACCATCTTGCCGCCTGTGAGCAGGCCGGCGCGGCTGGCCACGCCCATCAGCGTGCCGGTGGCGTCGAACAGTTCCACCAGGAAGAACACCAGCACCACATTCAGGATGCCTGCGCCCAGGGCGCCAGGAATGTCGAGCTGCAGGAAGGTAGGCGCCAGCGAAGGCGGCGCCGAGAACACGCCGTTGAAGCGGTTGCCGCCAAAGAAGAAGCTAAGCACCGTGATGATGGCGATGCCGATCAGGATGGCGCCGCGTACCCTCAGGCGGTCGAGCGTGACGATCAGCAGGAATCCCGCAATCGCCATCAGCGCTGCGGGCTGGTGCAGGTCGCCGACCGTGACCATGGTGGCCGGGCTGGCCGTCACAATGCCAGCGCTCTTCAGCGCAATCAGGGCGAGGAAGAGCCCCAGGCCCACGGTGATCGCCGTGCGCAGCGAAGGGGGAATGCCGTTGACGATCATCTCGCGCAGGCCGAACACGCTTACCAGCACGAACAGGCAGCCGGAGATGAATACGGCCCCAAGCGCCGTCTGCCAGGGCACGCCCATGCCCAGCACCACGGCGTAGGCGAAGTAGGCGTTGAGGCCCATGCCGGGCGCCATGCCGATCGGGTAGTTGGCGTACAGGCCCATGATGGCGCTGCCCAGCGCGGCGGCAATGCAGGTGGCCACGAATACCGCTTCCTTCGGCATGCCCGCATCGGCCAGGATGGTGGGGTTGACGAAGATGATGTAAGCCATGGTGAGGAAGGTGGTGGCGCCTGCAATCAGCTCCGTGCGCACATCGCTGCCGCTTTCCCTGAGCCTGAACAGTTTTTCAGCGATCGTCACCGTGGCCTCCCTCATTGTCGATGGTACAGCATACCATCAGCATTCATCGAGCTGCCAGCGCGCGCCGGTCCATTGCAGGGTATGGGTAGGCGACAGCGCGGCAAGAAAGTGCGGGTCGTGCGAGACCACGGCCATGGCGCCGGGATAGCTTGCCAGCGCCTGTTCCAGCGCTTCGGTGGAGGCCAGGTCGAGGTGGTTGGTGGGCTCGTCGAGCAGCAGCAGTTGCGCGGCCTCGGCACGCCACAGCGCGCAGGCCAGCGCCGCCTTCAGCCGTTCGCCGCCGCTTAGCGCTTCGCATGGTGTTTGCACTTGAGTTGCCGTGAGGCCGAGCAGGGCAAGATGGCTGCGCAGCACACCTTCCGGCAGGGGGCTGTCCAGCTCGCGCAGGCGCTCCAGCACGGTGCGGCCGGGCGGCAGCAGGGCGCTCGCGTGCTGGTCCAGCCAGGCATGGGGCACATCGCAGCGGCATTCGCCGGAACGCGGCGCCAGCTCGCCGGCCAGCATGCGCAGCAGCGTGGACTTGCCGCAGCCATTGGGGCCGCTGACCGCGAGCCGCACCGGGCCGGCCAGCACGAGGTCGAGCGCCGGTGCGCCAGGCGGCCATGGCGGCACGGCGGCGTTCAGCTCAAACACACGGCGGCCTGCAGGGACGGCCGTTTCCGGCATCATGAGCGCGTGCGGCAGCTCCGGCGCCACGCGCGCGGCGGCAGTGCGCACGGCATCGCCCAGCTGTTCGCGGGCGGCATCGCGCCGTGCTGCATCGCGTCCCGCAAAGCTCTCGGCGCGGTTGCGCATCATGCCGAGCACGATCTTCGGCATATTGGCCTCCCTGCCTGCTCTGGCGCCACGGCTGGCGCGTGCCAGCTGTGCATCGTGCTGGCGGCGCAGCTCGCGCAGGCCCGCGTCGCGCTCCTTGCGCGCGTGTTCCAGTGCGGCCAGCGCACCGGCCTGTTCGCCATCGCGCTGCGCGCGGTACAGGCTGTAGTTGCCGCCGTAGGCGTGCAGCCCCTGCGCATCCAGCTCCACGATGCCCTCCATTTCCTCCAGCAGCGCGCGGTCGTGGCTGACGATGATGGCGGCGCCGCGCCACTGGCGCAGGCTTTCGGCCAGCCAGGCGCGCCCGCCCGCATCGAGGTGGTTGCTCGGTTCATCGAGAATCAGGGTATCCGCGCCGCACAGGAAGGCGCCTGCCAGTGCTACGCGCATGCGTTCGCCGCCGCTCAGCGGCGCCGCCGGGCTGTGCGCATCGAGTGCGGGCAGCCCGGCATCGCGCAGGGCCTGGGCGAAGGCGGAAGGCAGCGCCCAGTGCCCGTCCAGCAGTTCGAGGTCGCCGTCGGCCATGGCGCCGCTCTCCACGCGCGCCAGCGCAGCAAACAGCGGGGCCAGTCCGGCGAGGGCTGCAACCGTGTCTTGCGGCGCGGGATTGAGCTCCTGCGCCACCCGCAGCACGCCGCCCTGGCGCTGCACGGTGCCGGAAGTGGGCGCGATCTCGCCCGCCAGCAGCCGCGCCAGCATGCTCTTGCCCGCGCCATTGGGGCCGACAAGGCCGGTCAGGCCGTGATGAAAAGTGAAATTGAGGTCTTCAAACAGCAGCCGGCCGGATGGCAGGCGCAGCGCCGCGTGGCGCAATTCGATGGAAACAGGCATAAGAACTCCCGGGCAAACAGGTGATGGCGCAGCGGCGGAACCGTTGCGGTCATTTGCGAAAGGAAGCTCAGATGGTCATTTGGGGTGGGTGCTCCTGATGAAGTGTGCACAGTGTATCGTGCTGTGCGCCAGTGTCAAGCAGCTCGGATAAAATGTCCGAAATGAAACTTCGTACCCATTACCTGCTGTTGGCATTCTCTATTGTGGCCCCGGTGGCGATCTTCTCGTCGGTGGCTTTCGACTTGCTGCTGAATGCCCAGCGCAAGGTCGCGCTCAGCCGGGTGGAAGAGAGTGCGCGGTCATCGGCCCTGGTGGTGGAGGCGGAACTCAAACGCGCCAAATCCGTTCTGCGCGTGCTGGCGAACTCGCATGCGCTTGAAACCGGGGACATGGAGCGCTTCTATGCCGAAACCAGGGACGCCAATGCCGGCAACGATGCCTGGATCATTCTCTATGACCGAAACGGTGCGCAGCGCATCAATACACGCCTGCCTTACGGCGCCGGAAAGCTGGTGCGGCCCGATGTCGAAGTGCTGAAACGCGCCATTGCCGATGGCGAGGACGTGATCAGCGGCGTGAAATGGGGCCCGGCGCTCAAGAACTCGCTGGTGGCGGTGGAACATCCCTTTCATCTGGCCGACGGCGCGCCGCATGTGATTTCGCAGGCTTATTCGCCCTCATACTTCGCCCGCATGTTCAGCGACCGCGCCATTCCGGCCGACTGGCGGGTGGGCATCCTGGACCAGAACAACACCATTATTGTACGCAGCCACAGCTCCGAGAAGTTCGTGGGCCGCCAGTCGCAGCAGGTGGTAACGAATGCGATCAAGGGCGGCGACAGCGGCGCCTTCCGCCACACCACCAGCGACGGCATCGAAAGCTATGATTATTTTGTGCGCCTGCCGGAATCGCGCTGGACCGTGGTCGTCAGCGCGCCGGTACGCGAGGTGGACCAGGCCGTATGGCGCGGCGTATGGGTGGCGCTGGCCGGGCTGACGATTGCGATTGCCTCGGCCCTGGCGCTGGCAATTACCTCGGGGCGGCGGCTGCTGCGCTTTGTGGGCCGCGCCTCGGCGGCAGCGGTGGCGCTGGGCTCGGGCAAGGCGGCCGAGGTGCACCTGCCGGTATCGCCCATCAGCGAAATGGAAGCCCTGAACATGGCCTTGCGCGACGCCGCGCAGCGCCTGGCGGAGGAGATGCAGTCGCGCACCGCCGCCGAGCAGGAACGCAATGAGGCCTTGTGCCTGGAGCGGACCGCCCGCGCGCATGCCGAGCAGCAGAACGCGGCGAAGGACGAATTCCTGGCCATGCTGGGCCATGAGCTGCGCAATCCGCTGAGCGCCATCGCCAGTGCGGTCGCGGTGCTGGACCGCGGCACACCCGACGTGCGCGAGCGGGCGCACGCCGTGCTGCAGCGCCAGACCACGCACCTGCGCCTGCTGGTGGATGACCTGCTGGAAGTCAACCGTGCCCTGATGGGAAAACTGGCCCTGCACCGGCAGCGCATCGACCTGGCCGACGTGGCCCGCCAATGCGTGGAGACCTTGCAGGCCGGCGGCCGCCTGAATGGCTGCGTGATCGCCATGCAGCTTGCGCCGGCGCCAGTGCAGGCCGATGCCACCCGCCTGGCGCAGATCATTGACAATGTGCTGGACAACGCCATCAAGTACAGCCCGATGGGCGGCGATATCGAGCTGGCCGTGCATGTGGCGGAGGGCCGCGCCGAGCTGCAGGTGCGCGACCATGGCAGCGGCATTTCCGCCGAGTTGCTGCCGCAGGTGTTCAATGTTTTCGTGCAGGGCCAGCAGAACCTGCAGCGTGCCCAGGGCGGGCTTGGCATCGGGCTGACGCTGGTGCGCCGCCTGGTGGAAATGCATGAGGGGACCATCGATATCAGCAGCGCTGGCGTGGATGAGGGCACTACCGTGCGCATCACGCTGCCGCTCGCTACCACCATAGCGGCGGCGGCCAGTGCGGCGCCCATCGCCCTCGCGCCGGAGGTGCCGCCGGGTGCTCCGCGCGTGCTGCTGGTGGAAGACAACGCCGATGCGCGTGAAATGATGTCCATGCTGCTGGAACTGCATGGCTGCGACGTGCGCCGGGCTGAAGACGGACTAGCCGGGATTGCGCTGGCGCGCAGCTGGCTGCCGCAGCTGGCCTTCATCGACATCGGCCTGCCGGGCATGGACGGTTATGAAGTGGCGCGCACGCTGCGCGCCGATGCAGCCACCCGGCGCCTGTATCTGGTAGCCCTGACCGGCTACGGCACCGATGCCGACCGCCAGCGCGCGCTGGAGGCAGGCTTCGACCGCCACATCACCAAGCCCCTGTCGCGCGAGGCGCTGGAGGCGGCGCTGGCCGCCTTGCCAGGCTCCCCTCAGGCGTGAACCTGCGCGGCGCCGGGTGAGGGCACCGGCAGCGCCGCCTGGGCTGCGATGCGCTGCGCGCTGGCGGGATCGGTCTCGCGCAGGGCTTCCACAACTTCGCTGAGCGATGAGCCGCAGGCAAACACCATCACATCGCCCGGCTTGCACAGGCTGAGGCCAAAGCGGAAGGCTTCGCGGCCATTGAGCCGGGCGTGGATGGCTTCGCGCAGGGCGCCGCTCGCCATGGCGCCATCCAGCATCATCTGCGCCGATTCACCGGGTTCGCGGCCACGGTTCTGAGATTCGTAGATCACCACTTCGTCGAAACCCACGGCACAGGTGCGGCCGACTTCCCGCATGTCCTGGTCGCGCCGGTCGCCCGGCGTGGTGATCACACCCACCACGCGCTGCTGCGTAAGGCTCTGCGCCATTTCCGCCAGCGCCGCGTAGGCGGCCGGATTGTGTGCATAGTCCACCACCACGGTCACACCATTCACGTCGAATACGTTGCTGCGCAGCGGGTTGTTGCGGCCATCGGAAACAAAGCTGCCCAGGCCCGCGGCAATCTGTTCGTTTGCGAAGCCCGCCGCCATCAGCGCCGCCGCACTGGCCAGGCCGTTCGCGATGTTGTAGCGGGCGTGGCCGCCCAGGGTGGACGGCATGTCTCGTGCGCGCAGCAGGGCGTGGTGGCGGGTGCCGTCGGCAACCACCAACATGCCGTCCTGCAGGTAGGCGGCGCGTCCTTCGCGGTTCAGGTGGCGCAGCAGCACGGGATTTTCCGGGTCCATGGAGAAGTAAAGGACTTCCACGTTCTCCTTCAGCGTGTCCGCCATACGCACGCAGTTCGGATCGTCGGCATTCAGCACGGCGCAGCGCGAGGCGGCACGGGCCACCACGCCTTTGACCCTAGCCAGGTCGCGCAGGGTATTCACGCCTTCCAGGCCGAGGTGGTCGGGCGCGATGTTCAGCACCACGGCTACGTCGCAGCGGTCGAAGGCCAGGCCGCGCTTCAGAATGCCGCCGCGCGCCGTTTCCAGCACGGCGAAGTCGACCTCCGGCGCGGTCAGCACGGTGCGGGCCGACCAGTAGCCGCTGCAGTCACCCTTCACGATGCGCTTGCCATCGATGTAGATGCCTTCCGTCGTGGTAGCGCCGGTGCGGAAGCCTGCCTGGCGCACGCAGTGGGCCGTCATCAGCGTGGTGGTGGTCTTGCCGTTGGTGCCGGTGATGGCGATGACGGGAATGCGGCCGTTGTCGTCGCCGTACATGGCCTGCACGATGGCTTCGCCCGCATCGCGCGGGGTGCCCTCGCTCGGATATTGGTGCATGCGGATGCCGGGCGCCGCATTGACTTCGATGATGGCGCCGTTCTGGGCCACCAGCGGCTGGGCGATGTCGGCGCAAACCAAGTCGATGCCTGCCACATCGAGGCCGATCTTGCGCGCGGCGCGCACGCAGATATCGCGCGTCTCTTCCGGCACCAGATCCGTGACATCCTCCGCCGTGCCGCCGGTGGACAGGTTGGCATTGCTGCGCAGCGTTACGCGCTGGCCGTGTGGTGGAATGCTATCGGCATCCAGGCCCTGCTTGCGCAGCTCGGCATCGGCCTGGGCATCCAGCACGATCTCGCTCAGGATATTGCCGTGGCCCTTGCCGCGTGCGGGATTCCGGTTCTCGATGGCGACCAGTTCGCGCACCGTGCGGGCGCCGTCGCCGATGACGGCGGCAGGGCGGCGCAGCGAGGCCGCCGCAACACGGTTTCCGGTGACCAGCACACGGTAATCCTGGCCTTCGATGAAGCGCTCCACGATCACGCTGCGGCTATGCTTGCGCGCCTCCTCCCACGCTTCCTGCACCTCTTCCGGCGTGCTGCAGCGCGTTGTCACGCCTTTGCCCTGGTTGGCATCGAGCGGCTTCACGGTCACGGTGCCCCGCAGGCGGCGCGCCGCATGCAGGGCTTCCTCGGCACTCGCTGCCACCGTGCCATTTGGCACCGGCAGGCCCGCTTCCTTCAGCAGTTCCTTGGTGAGCTGCTTGTCGCTGGCGATGCGGCAGGCGATATTGGATGCGTCGCCCGTCATTGTGGCCTGCAGGCGTTTCTGGCTGCTGCCCCAGCCCAGCTGGAACAGGTTGCCGGTTTCGCCCAGGCGGAAGAAAGGCACGCCGCGGCGGCGTGCGGCGGCAAGAATGGCGCCTGTGCTGGGTCCGATGGCGTGGCGTTCCGCCGTGCGGCGCAGCGCGGCCAGCGGCGTTTCGAGGTCGAAGTCCTCGCCATGCGCGAGCGCATCCACCAGCGCCATGGCGATGTCGAAGGCTTCGACCCCAACCCGCTCCAGGCGGTAGGCGCAAACCACGCGGTACACGCCGGGCTGGCCACGCACGCGGCGCGTGCGGCCGAAGCCGGCCTTGCTGCCGGCCAGGCATTGCAGCTCCAGCGCCACGTGCTCCACGATATGCCCCATATAGGTGCCGTCGCGCAGGCGCTCGGCAAAGCCGCCGTGGTAGCCCGGCGAGCAGCGGTGCGCCATCAAGCTTGGCACCAGTGCCAGCAGGCGGTCGGCGAAACCATGCAGCTCGCTGGAGTACACGCCGTTCAGGTCCTGCAGGTCGAGAATGGTCAGCAGGCAGGGGCGCGAACCATACAGGTTCGGCCCGCGCAGTACGCGCTGTTCGATGATTTTCATGAAACGGGATTCCTCTTGGTGACATTGCGCAGGAAATCGAGCAGCGCCTCCGGGGCGTTGCGGGTCGACTGCGGCGGCAGCTGGTGCGGATGGCCGATCTCTTCGGGCAGGGCATAGCTGCTGCCGGACGGCAGCAGGTGCAGGCGCACATCGATCAGTTCGGGCGTGGCGCCGCCGGGGATATCGGCTACATTCGAAATCAGGTTGCGGCCGTCCACGATGGTCACGGTGCCGGCACCGATCACTTCGATGCCCACGCCGCGTTCCACCACCAGCGCCGTGTTTTCATCGATGCCGATGCCCTGCAAATAGGGGTTCTGCGCCACGATGGTGAGCAGGCGGGCCAGCCGGTGGCGTTCCGAGAAGTGCTGGTCGATCACTACGCGCTGCACGAAACCGAGGCCCGCGCCCAGGCTCACCGAGCCTTTTTCGGGCAGCAGGTCGGCCTTGCCTTCGGCCAGCATGTGGCCGCACATGGCGGAGGCGCCCGCGCTGGTGCCGCCGATGCAGGCGCCGCGGTTCTTCAGTGCGGCGTGCATGGCCTCGTCCAGCAGCGTGCCGCCGATCATCGCCAGCAGCCGCTTCTGGTCGCCGCCGGTCATGAAGATGCCGTCGCACTCGCGCACCTTGCCGGCCAGTTCCGCATCGTTGGCGGTGGCGCGCTCCGGCACGTCCACGCGTAGCATATCGTTCACGCCAAGCTCGCCGAACACGGTGAAATAGCGGTCCCACATCTCGTCCGGCACGCGCGAAGCGGCCGTGATAACGGCGATGCGGCTGCCCGCGCCGCCGCACAGTTCCACGAAGCGGCTCAGGATTTCCTTGCTGTTCTCGCGGTCTTCATGGCCGCCGATGATGACCAGGTGGCCGTGCTGGCTGCGGTCCATTGCCTGTTCGCTCATGCGCCCACCTCCGCGCGCGGCATATCTTTGTTGCTGCGCGCGCCGCTTTCAGTGCGGCTGACGGCGATAATGCCGACATCGATCTCGCGCGGGAACAGGGCAATGCCTGCCTCCAGCGCTTCGTCCATCGGCATGCCTCCGGCCAGCCACTGGTAAACCGTGTGCGCCAGCAGGCGGCGCACGATATGCTCGCCAATGCCGGTCACGGCCACCGCGCCCAGCTTGCCCGCATAGAAGCCGCTGCCGATGATGGGCGTGTCGCCCACGCGGCCCAGCAGGGATGGCGCGGAGCCGCCGGTAGAGCAAGCCGCCGCGAAGTTGCCTGCGCTGTCGCGCGCCACGGCGCCCACGGTGTCGCAGCCGTCCGAGGTATGGAACTGCGGCGGCGCAGCGTAGTTCCAGTAATGGCTGAAGGCCGCATTGGCCACGCCGGGCAGGGCCGCCTTTGCGCCGCCCAGCTTGCGCAGCAGCTCATCGTGCTTGCGCCGTGCGCGTTCGCTCACGTGGTAGTGCGGCGGGAAGCCCGCGATGCGCGCGAAGCGTTCCGCCCCTTCGCCTGCCAGCAGCCAGTGCGGCGTGTCGGCTACCGCGCGGGCCACGAGCACAGGATTGCGTACGCGCTGGATGCAGGCCACGGCGCCCAGCTTTCCGCTGGAGTCCATGACCGCTGCGTCCATCTCGATCGTCGTGCCGTCGAGGCAGAGCACGGAGCCGCTGCCTGCGTTATAGCGGCCATCGTCTTCCAGTGCCACTACCGCGGCCGTCGCTGCAGCCAGGGCGCCATTGTCTATCTCCGACATGCCGCGGCGGGCCGCGGCCACGCAGCCGTCATCGTCGGCACGGCTGCCGCCAGCGCCGCCGTGTACCACGACGATCGCTTTCAATGCTTCCTGATTCATACATCTCCCGTTACTTCAATGTTGTGGTCTTGTGGCTTTCAGCCAGACGGCAGCGATGCGGTCGGCCGCACGGTAGGCCGGTTCTTCCAGTTCTTCGCCGAACACGTCCGGGTCGATTTCTTCATAGGTCCAGCGCAGGCCGGCGCGCTTCAGCATCCGGCTGGCGCGCTGCAGGAAGGGATCCTGGCCACCCACGATGGCCACGCCGGTATATAGCAGCAGCGAACCGCCGGGCGCCAGCCTCGTTATCGATTGCTCCAGCAGCCGCAGCGAAAGCCCGGCCCCCAGTTCGCCGCCGCCGTGGCGGTAGCGCCGCTCGCCGGCATCCAGCAGATAAGGCGGATTCGAAATCAGCAGGTCGAATTCGCCATCGGTGTCGTGCAGCAGGTCGCTGTGCTGCGCCCGGATATTGGACAGCTCTGCCAGCGCGGCATTGACTTCGCACAGCTGCAGCGCGTGGTCATTGATGTCCAGTGCCAGCACTTCGGCCTGCGGATAACGCAGTGCCACTTCGACGGCGCCCGCGCCGCTGCCCGCGCCAATATCGGCTGCGCGCCGCACCTGCTGGCCGCGTGCCTCCATCAGGTCCAGCTCCGCGCGCAGGGCACGGGCGAAGCGGTAGGTATCCGGCCCGAAGAAAACCGCGTCCGCATCGCTGGTGGGATAGGCCGAATGGAAATACAGCTGGCCGCCCAGCGTGGAGGCGCGCAGGGTGGCGCGCCAGCCGTCGCGGTGAGGCTGGGCGATGCCCGCTTCCATCATCAGCTTGAGCAGGCGCGGCGACAGCGCATCGGCCTGGAACGGCCGGCTCCAGCCGAAGATATCGCACAGGTCGCGCGCCCACACGCGTTCGCAGCGGGCCCGCACGCGGGCATGGGTGGCCGGTGTCACGGTGGTAAAGGAATAGCCGCTGCTGCGCAGGGCCAGCCCCAGTTCCAGCAGGGCGGTGGACGCCTGCGAAAGGGGGCTGAACGGCGCATGCAACGGGGACTGCCGGCCGGCATTGCCGCTCAGGATGGTCATTGGTGGCTCACTGCAAAAAGGTGGATCGGGCTGTCAGTTCACCAGGCGGCTGAAGATACGCGTTGCCATCAGGCCGGCCGAGGTGTGGTGCATGGCGGGCGACATCAGGCGCAGCAAGATGGTCATCGCTTCGTCCTTGCTCGACGAAGCGGCCAGCTGCGCTTCCAGCAGCCGCAGTTCGCAGCCTATGGTTTCCCAGGCATGTTCATCGGCCGGGAAGCGGTAACGGATCAGGCCCCGCGGCGCGCTGCTGCGCTGGGTGCGCACGGCGTCCTGACCCAGTGTGTCGATGCTGCGCTGCAGGGCGCGGTGGGTGAGGGCGCGCGGTGCGGCCGGCGCTTCCTCGCCGTCGCGCGGCGTGGCGATCCAGTCGGCCAGCAGCTGCTGTTCATAAGGGCTGAACACGCCGAACATCTCGGCGCGCTCGCCCTGGATCAGTTTCCAGAAGCGGCTGTTCTCGGGCGCTTCGCCGCGCTTGATCCAGCCCTGCTGTTCAAGGCGTGACAGGAATTCCGGAATCTGTTCCGGGTCCGACAGCCAGTCGTTGACGGTGCGTCCGCCCACGCGGCAGTAGTCCGAGTGCATATTCTTGCCGACCACGCTCTTCGCCGCCAGCATGGCCACGGTTTCCTTCTCCAGGTCGAAGGAGCGGATTGCCTCGACCGTGCCCATGCCCAGATCGTTCAGGCGGAAGCCGTTGGCCACGCGGCGCAGAAAGGCGCTGTCGTCGCCCACGCGCGGCATGATCTGCAGCAGGCCTTGCAGCGCGGTCTGCGCATGGCCGGTGGCCGCATTGTCTACGGTCACGTGCAGCGTGAAGTAGTAGGGATCGATGCCCAGCTCATTCAGCTCATAGGAGGTGATGAGCAGGTGCAGCGGCAGCTGTTCGTAGCCGAGGTTATAGCCGATCAGCTCCGGCAGGTAGCTTTCCGCATTCTGCGCCAGCGCGAGCTGGATGGCGCCCTGCACGAAGTGGCGCTCGTCCAGGTCCTGCCACTGGTCGCAGCCATGCACGGCCAGCAGCTTTTTGTAAATGAGGACGTGGTTCTTGTCAGGCACGCCGTTGCCCAGCTCTTCGAGATAAATGCGGATCAGCGGCAGGAAGTCGGCGTCGTCCCAGCGTTCCAGCACGCCGTACAGCCAGGCGCCGTCCACCAGCTTGGTGGGTGCGACGCTCTTGAGGAAGTACAGGGCCTGGGATTTGCTGGCGAAGTAGCGGCGTGGTGCACCGGCCTTGCGCTCCGCAAGGTATTCCTTGTATTGCGTGCCCACGGCGTCCGTGTGGCGGGTGATCCAGCCCGCGATCTCGTCCACTGAAGACGGCAGGTCGCAGGGCATGGCATCAGCCAGCGCGAGTTGCTGGTCGAGGAAGCGAGTGGCGAGCTCGCGGTTGTCCGAATTCGACAGGGCCAGGTAGACCGGCTTGGCGCCGTCCTCCTGCATGGCGGATTGGGACTGGGGAAGCGTGGCGTAGGCGGTGTGCATAGGGGGCTCGTTATATTGATTGACGCTAAAAGCGTTGTCATCCGTATAACGAGTATGCGAGTTCGCCTTTGGGCTGAGTAGCAGCCCGCGTCCCGTCCCCTTGTAATCCCTCTCTTACACGAGGAAGCTCATCTTAACCGGCGGTTGCAAGCCGGGCTGGCTGACGGCGCGCGTCGAGGCTGAACGCGCCGGCGCCGAAGGCCGCGATCTGCAGGAAACCGCCCGCAATCGAGATGTTCTTCATGAAGTGGATCATCTGGTTCTGGTCGCCCAGCGCGTGATGGAACAGCAGTGCGGTGGCGATGCTGAACACGGCCATGGCAAGCGCCGTGATGCGGCTGTACAGGCCAATGGCGATCAGCAGGCCGCCGCCCACTTCCACGGCGATGGCGCCGGCCAGCGCCACGCCCGGCAGCGGCAGGCCGATGGAGGCGATATAGCCCATGGTGCCGGCCGGGTCGGCCAGCTTGCCGAGGCCGGACATGATGAAGATGGCAGCCAGCAGGATGCGGCCGATCAGGGGCAGTACGTTGTTGGTGCTGTTCATGATTGCTCTCCGATGAATGACTGAAAGTAGTTAAAGATTTCGCTGCCGGCGGATGGCTTCGATCTGCGCTTCGCCTTTTTCCAGTGCCGCAGCGCTGGAGTGAACCGAGTAGTAGCCCAGAACCAGGTCGTGCGGATGGGGCACGGCGGAACCGATGACGAAGTGCGCATCCCCCACGGCCGTGAACTCAAGCGCCTGTTCCCCCGGTTCGAACACGGCGATCTCCTTATGCAGCTGCGTGCGCCCGGTGGCCAGCGTGCCCTCCGCCATCGCAACCCAGGCCACGGTATGCCCGGCTGGCGGCTGATAGCGCCACTGCTCGCCGTCCTTCAGCACCACGTGCAGGTAGTTGATGGAAGCACGGGTGCTGATGGCGCTGCGCGCCCCCTCATGGCTGCCGAGAATCACGCGCGCCGGGCCGGCCGACTCGATGGCCGAAGGCGGCAGATACTGGCTGATGGTGGCGCCCAGTTCGTCCTCGGCGGGCAGGGCCAGCCAGAGCTGGAAGCCGCGTGCCCGCACGCCTTTGGCAGCGCCGCCGCCGTGCCACATGCCTGCACCGGCCTGCATCCATTCCACGCCGCCCGCTTCAAGCTGGCCTTGGACGCCGTCGGTATCGATATAGTCCATCGTACCTTCGCGCAGCACGGTCACCGTCGCGATGCCCGAGTGAGGATGCATGCTGGAGCGCAGCTCGCCATTGCCGACGATGTCGAAATCGTCGAGGAAGACGAAGGGTTTGGTCATCTGGCCGATGTCATTCGGGCTGGCCAGGCGCTTGATCCATCCGCGCTGGTGGCCCGAATGGCGGTGAATGATGCGGCGTGCGTTCATGGTGTGCTCCTTGTTCTGATGGAGCTATCGTAGTGCCTCGACATCTATCGCGGAAGCCTATATATTTCGATGGATACCATCGAAAGGAGCGATAGATGCTCGACGCCATGTCCATGGACCAGCTGCGCACCTTCATCGCCGCAGCCGAAGAAGGCAGTTTTTCCGCAGCGGGACGCAAGTTGCGCCGCGCGCAGTCCGTGGTCAGCGCCACGCTGGCCAACCTGGAGCAGCAGGTGGGATTTCCCCTGTTCGACCGCAGCGGGCGCTATCCGCAGCTCACTGAGGCCGGACGGGCGCTGCTGGCCAATGCGCGGGAAGCGGCCGACAGCATGGACAGCTTCAAGGCCAAGGCGCGCACCCTGGCCGAAGGGATGGAGGCCGAGCTCTCGGTGGCGGTGGATGTGATGTTCCCCATCGGGCGCCTGACGGCCGCCGTGCAAGCCTTTCACCGCGAGTTTCCCACCATTCCGCTACGCCTGTACGTGGAAGCGATGGGCGCCGTGGTACAACCGCTGCTGAATGGCAGCTGCCGGCTGTCGGTGATCGGCTCCTTCCCGGAAGTCCCGCCCGGCTGCAGTACGGACTACCTGCTGAACGTGCCTGCGGTGACCGTCGCCGCGCCCGAACATCCGCTGGCGAAACTGCCCGCGCCGGTGCCGCGCGCTGAAGCCATGCGCCATATCCAGCTGATTCTTACCGACCGCTCCGCCCTCACGCAGGGCCGCGATTTCGGCGTGCTGTCAGCCACCGGCTGGCGCCTGGCCGACCTCGGCGCCAAGCATGCCTTCCTGAAAGCGGGACTGGGCTGGGGCCATATGCCGCTGCATATGGTGCAGGACGATCTGGCGGCAGGCCGCCTGGTGAAGATCGTGCTGGAAGCCAGCCCCACGCAGGGCGAAGCCTTTTCCATGTATGCGCTGTCGCGCAACGACGCACCGCCCGGACCGGCGGGCCGCCGCTTTATCGCGCTGCTGAAAGAGGGCTGAGCACCGCCGGATCGAGCACATAGCCGTTGCGGCCGCGCCGCTTGGCTTCGTACAGGGCGGCATCGGCGCGTGCCATCAGGCTCTCGGCGTTTTCGCCGTCGGCCGCATGCAGGGCCAGGCCGATGCTGGTGGTGACGTTCAGCGCACCGCTTTCCAGCAGCATGGGCTTGCGCACTGCGGCGAGGATCTTGTTGGCCAGCGTGTGCGCTTCCTCCTGGTGGATCAGCTGTTCGAACACGATCACGAATTCGTCGCCGGCCAGCCGCGCCACCGTGTCCGATGCGCGCACGGCGGCCGAAAGCCGCGCCGCAAACTCTTTCAGCACCTGGTCGCCCGCCGCGTGCCCAAGGCTGTCGTTGACGGATTTGAAGCGGTCCACGTCGAGGAAGGCCAGCGCCATGCCGCAGCGCTGGCGGCGCGCCCGTTCGATGGCATGCGCCAGCACGGCGTCGAACAGGCGGCGGTTGGCGAGGCCGGTCAGGGTGTCGCGCTGGGCCAGGCGCGTGAGTTCCTGCTCGTTGGCGCGGCTGCGCGTTACGTCGCTGCTCAGCGCATACACGGCGGGCACGCTGCCGTCCGGCGCTACTTCGGGCACCAGCGTGGTTTCGTAGATGGCCGGTTCGCCGTTGCGGCGGCCTGCCGTTTCATAGGTCACCACTTCGCCCTTCAGGGCGCGCTCCAGCCAGGGCTGCAGGGTCTGGTAGCTGCGTTCGCCCACGCCGTCCCGCAACGGGCGGCCGGGTAGGGTGGCCGGGTCCACGCCCAGCCAGTGCTGGAAGGCCGCGTTCCCGAACAGGAAGCGGTGGTTGCGGTCGATGGCGGCAATCAGCACCGGCAGGTGGTCGGCCACCAGCCGCAGGCGGCGCTCGCTGCCTGCCTGTGCCAGCTCGGCGTTCTTGCGCTCCGTGATATCCATCGACATCATGTAGAAGCCGGGAATGCTGCCATCGGGCGCCACATCCGGCACCATGTCCACCATCAGGTGCAGGTGCTGCCCCAGTTCCTCGCCTTCGCGTTCGGTGTGCACGCGCTGGCCGGCCAGCACGGTCTCGATCTTGTCGCGCCAGCGCTGTACCACCTCCGCGCCGAAGACCTCCGCTACGGTGCGGCCCAGCATGGCCTGCGGGTCCAGGCCCAGCACCGTGCGGTAATGCTCATTGCTGAAGCGGTAGCGCAGTTCGCGGTCGATGTAGCAGATCAGCAGCGGCAGGTTATCGGCGATCATGCGCGCCCGCCGTTCGCTTTCCCGCGTCAGCTCCTGCGCTTGCTGGCGTTCGGCGGTCAGCTCGTACAGCGCTTCGCTCAGCTCCCCGATTTCGTCGTCGCTCCGATGGCGCAGCAAGGCCACATCGCCGCCGTGGTGGCGGATGGTGTTCAGGTTGCGGCGCAATTGTTGCAGGGGCCGCAGCTGGCGGTGGATGGCTAGCCAGCCGAGCAGGCCGGCCAGCAGCGCGAAGGCGGCCGCCGTGCCGGCCGCCTTGTGGCGGGTGGAGATCATGGGCGCAAAGGCTTCGTCGTTGGGGTAGCGTGCGGCCACGATCCAGTTGGTGCTCTCCAGCCGGCGGTAGGAATAAATGCCAGGCACGCCTTCCCGGTTGTCCGATTCGGTCCAGCCTTCGAAGCCTGCGAGGGCCTTGTCCGTGGCCGGATTCGGACCGGCTTTCGCATTGATATGCTGCAGCAGGCGCGTTTTGTCCGGATGGTTGATGACGATGCCTTCGCTGGTCATCACGAACACGGCGCCGGTGCGGCTGGGCGTGAGGGCGCTGAACTGCTCGAAGAAATCGGAATTCTGCAGGTCGATGCTGCCGCCGATGACAAAGGCGATGTCGCCCGCCGCATCGAACACGGGCTGGGTCAGCAGCACCACGGGCAGGCCGGACAAGCGGCTGCGGAAGGGCGGCGAGATCACGCCTTTTTTCAGGCGCATGGTGGCCTCGAAATAGGGCCGGGCCGTGACATTCACTGAGCGGCTCAAGCCGCTGTTGCGCAGGTTGGCCACCAGGTCGCCATGCCGGTCGAAGGCCACGATATTCGAGAATTCCGCGCCCACCGTAGGGTGGCTGTCCAGCAGCGCGCGCAGGCGGTCCGGCGTGAGCGCGGCGCGCGGCAGGCTCTCGGCCACGATGGCGAGTAGGGTGGTCTTCATGGACAGCTGTTCGTCCAGAAAAGCGGCGGCGCCGGTCAGCAAGGTGTATTGCTGGCGGCCGATGACCTCTTTCATGTCGCGTTCGGCGGCCATCAGTGCCAGGGTGGTGACGATGGTGGCAGCGCCCAGCACCAGCAGGATCACCAGGCTGGTGAGGCGGAATTTCAGGCTGCGGGGCAGGATTCCGGAAAGGGACATCGGTTTTCCCGTCAACATGGACAGGAATAGTATTGCACAGGATAAAACCTGTGTGCGTACGGCTTGTTTATGCGCAAACCCTGCGGAGTGCTTGGAATCGGCTGCGGGGCAGGATACACTCTTTCTTATGGCACACATTCATCTGGCGTGGGAACTCGGTGGCGGGCTGGGACATGCGGGCAGGCTGAAGGTCCTGGCGCATGCCCTGCTGGCGCGCGGCCACGAGGTCAGCATGAGCCTGCGCGATGTGGCGCACACGCACCGTGTGCTGGCCGATATGGACGTGCCCAAGCTGCAGGCGCCGGTCTGGCTGCACCGCACGGCAGGCATGCCGCCTACCCAGGCCAGCCTGGCCGAGATCCTGATTCCCAGCGGCTACCTGGAAGCCCAGCCCCTGGCCGGGCAGGTGCAGGCCTGGCGTTCCATGTTCAAAGCCCTGCGCGTGGACCTGGTGGTGGGCGATTACGCGCCCAGCGCCTTGCTGGCTGCACGCAGCATGGGCCTGCCCAGCGCCAGCGTCGGCATCGGCTTTTACAGCCCGCCCGCCGGCCAGCCCCTGCCTTGCCTGCGCGAGTGGGAACAGGTTGCGCCGCAAAGGCTGGCGACGGCGGAGGCGCATGTACTGAAAACGGCCAATGCCGTGCTGGCCCGCCTGTCCGCCCCGCTGCTGCCGAACGTGGCCAGCCTGCTGCTGGGCGACCATCCACTGCTGTGCACCTGGCCTGAGCTGGACCATTACGGCAGGCCGCCGCAGTCCGCCAGCTGGTTCGGTCCCAACTTCCTGGCCCAGACCGGGGCGCTGCCCGAGTGGCCGGAGGGCAGCGGACCGAAGGTGTTCGCCTATCTCAAGCATGAACACGAGGGCCATCCCGGCGTGCTGCAGGCGCTGGCCGACGAAGGCTGCCGCGTGGTGTGCTACCAGCCCGAAATTGCTTCCGGCAAGGCGCCGCCGGTGGTGTCGCCGCTGATCCATTATTCAACGCGGCCCGTGTCGCTGGATGCGGCCATGGCCGAAGCCGACCTGTGCGTAAGCCACGGCGGCGAGGCGACGCTGGTGCAGGCGCTGCTGGCCGGGGTGCCGGTGCTGCTGATGCCGATGCAGCTGGAGCAGTTCCTGGTTTCGCGCCGGGTGGAGGCCTTTGGCGCGGGCATCAATGGCGCCCGCTTTGGCGCGGCGCCCAACTGGCGCTCACTGCTGCGCCGCCTGCTGGACGACCCTTCCTACCGCAACAGCGCGCGCGCCTTCGCGGGCCGCCATGGCGGACAAACGCAGCAGCAGCGCACCGAGCGCATGGTGGACGAATTCGAACGCGTGCTGAAGGGCGGCCTTACTTCGGGCGCGCGGGCCTGAGCCCGGCATCCGGCTTGCTCAGGCTCCCGGCGCGTAGCTCGCGCACGGCCTGCGCCACGGCGCGCCCCACATTGCGCACTTCCTCCTGGAAGGCGGTGTCGCGGTCCAGCGTGTCGTGGCTTTCGGCATACGATTCGTAATAGCCTACATAACGGTCCAGTGCCGACTGCATGCCGGCGTCGATCAGGCCCATCCAGTTCAGCCAGTCCGCCAGGTTGCGGCGCAGGCTTTCGATGCCCGCCACGTCGCCGTGCACTACCAGGCCGTAGGCACGGCCCGCCAGGTGCTTGGGATAATCCCAGCCCTTCAGCTCCAGCGCTTTCGCTTCTTCCACGTTCTTGCCGTGGGTGCTGGTGGGATCGGGATTGCCGCCGTCCGCACACACCAGGCGGTCTATCATCAGCTTGAGCGGCGAGGGTGCCTGGTACCAGTAGACCGGCGTGACGATAATGATGGCGTGCGCCGACACCCATTGTTCGTAGATGCCGTTCATCCAGTCGTTGACCTGGTTCAGGCTGTGGTTGGGGTAGCAGCTGCAAGGCCAGTGGCACAGAGGCATGGCGGTGGATACGCAGCCCTTGCAGGGATGGATGTGCTGGTCGTAGCCTGAAGTGAGCTGGCTCAGGTCCAGCACATCGGGCAGCATGCCTTCCGTTTCCAGCGTGGTCTTCAGCCACTGCAGCATGCGGAAGCTCTTCGACATCTCGCCGGGGCAGGTGCCGTCATTGCGCGAAGCGCCGCAAATCAGCAGCACGCGTGAAGGGGAGGCGGGATCTTTCTGGCGCTGCCCGGCCGCCTTCAGGCGCTCGCTGGCCACCTGCCATTCAACGGAGAGATCGTAATCGGGATCGGCAAAGCCGGGACCGGCCTTGCGGGTGACGGGCGCCTTGCGGCTGTCTTCGAAATTCTGCCAGGCGATGTCTTCCACCCTGGCCAGCTCGGCGCGGACCGCGTCGAAACGCGGGTCCGCGAAGTTGTGCTGGAACTTGAGGTGGAACTCGGCGCGGTCAGGCTGCGCGGGCGCCTGGCCCTTCCGTATCTGCGTCATCACTGTCTCCCATGTCGAGAGCGAGCGTCTCATGCTGCCGCGGGGAGGTCTGTACGGTGGCGAACCCACGCCGTTTGCTGCGCGGCACCGCCTGAATATCGCGCTCCGTCAGCCTGAACACGCCCACGGTGTCGTGCAGGCGGTGCGCCTGGTCCTGCATGGTGGCCGCCGCCGCGGAAGCCTGTTCCACCAGCGCGGCGTTCTGCTGGGTGGCTTCGTCCATCTGGGTGATGGCCTGGTTGACCTGCTCGATGCCGCTCAGCTGTTCCTGGCTGGCCGCCGAGATATCGGCCATGATGTCGTTCACGCGCTTCACGCTGGCCACAATTTCTTCCATCGTGGCCCCGGCCTCATCGACCAGGCGCGCACCGGCGCCGACTTTTTCCACGGAGTCGCCGATCAGGGTCTTGATCTCTTTCGCGGCAGCCGCCGAGCGCTGCGCCAGGTTGCGCACCTCGCTAGCCACCACGGCAAAACCGCGGCCCTGTTCGCCGGCACGCGCCGCTTCCACGGCCGCGTTCAGGGCCAGGATATTGGTCTGGAAGGCGATGCTGTCGATGACGGTGATGATATCCACGATCTTGCGCGAGGAGGCGTTGATGGAGGCCATGGTCTCGACCACCTGCGCCACCACGGCGCCGCCTTTGCCCGCTACGTCCGAAGCGGCAGTGGCCAGCTGGTTGGCCTGGCGCGCATTGGCCGCGTTCTGCTTGACGGTGGAGGTCAGTTCTTCCATCGACGATGCGGTTTCTTCCAGCGAGCCGGCCTGCTGCTCGGTGCGCGAGGACAGGTCCAGGTTGCCCGCCGCGATTTCGCTGGAGGCTGTGGTCATGCTTTCGGTGCCGGAACGCACTTCCCGCACGATCTTGCGCAGGCTTTCGTTCATATCATGCAAGGCTTCCGAAAGCTGGCCGATTTCGTCGGTCGAGCGCACCTCGATATGGGAATCGAGGTCGCCATTGGCCACGGTGCGCGCCACTTTCACGGCATGCTCCACCGGCCCGACGATGCCGCGCGTGATGAAGACGGCCGTGGCAAGGCTGAGCAGGCCGCCCACCACGCCGAGCACGATCATCGCCATCACCGCCTTGTCCACCGCGCCCGCCGCGCCGTCGCCCGCTTCGCGCATCAGCTTTACCTGGGCGGCGATCAGCTGGTCCAGTGCCTCGAAATAGGCGTTCTGGGCCGGATTCACTTCGGTATAGATCTGGGCGGTGGCGCTATCGAAATCGTTTGCGCGCAGCTGCGCGGCAAGCTCGTTCGCGGCTGCCGCATAGCGCTGGCGTGCGGCTTTCACGGCGTCCAGCAGCTTGCGTGCGGCGGAATCGGCCATGCTCTTGTCCAGCTTCGCCAGGCCGGCATCGATACGCTTGTTGGCTTCTTCGACCTGGGCCAGGTCGTTGCGCACGGCGGCGGGTTCACGCATCATCAGCGCATCCTGCAGGGCGCGCGCCTGCAGGTTGAGCGCGTCCTTCATATGGCTCAGCACGTCGATCTTTTCGTAGCGGTCGTCCACTGTGAGTTCGATGGCCTGGCCGACATGGCGCAGGGCGCCTGCGCCGAGAATGACGACGGCAGCCAGCATCAGCGCACTCAGGCTGAATGCAATGGTTAAGCGGTGGCCGATCTTGATATTCGCGATATTCATTGGTTGTTTTGTCTATTTAATTGGTCAGGGTCTCCGCCTGCGTCGTGCAGTGTAGCAGCGGCATTCTGGCAAATCGAGCCCTTTTCTTATTTGAATTGCATGGAACATACACTCAGGGCAATTTTCTTATCGACGGGAGCTTCGTTGCAGGGAGTGCGACTCTCTAGTACACTCAGTCGAATATCGATGCAGCAGTGATTTAACGCGGCTATGTCGCCGTAATTCAGAGTGGTTCACGTGCCCCTACAAACGCAAATCGATCCGGTCGTCAGCTTTATCAATACGCAGGGTGAGGCCGTACGCGGCACCATCGTCAATCTCCAGCGGCAATCGCTGGTCATGGAAGTCTACAATCCCTATTCCATTGTCCAGGTCAGCGAAGTACTGAGCGAGCTGACCGTGCGTATCGGCACCACCAGCGTCTATATCGGCAAGGCGGTGGTCATCAGCATGGTGAACACCGGGCTGACGGCTATGGTGTCCGTGAGCCTGACCGACGAATGGCGCGAGCTGGCCGATGAAGTGTTGGCGCCGGGCGTGATCGGCGAGAAGGCGCAGTCCTTCGTCAATGGCTGGAGCGAACGCTTCCGCATCCGGCGCGATTACCAGATTGTTGTCAACGAAACCCGCGCCTTCCTGTCCGATGCTTCGCGCTGGCTGGAGCAGGTGGACCTGTCGTCATCGCTGCCGCGCGAAGGCAAACGGTTGCCGATGGAGTACTTCCAGCAGCTGGCGCTGCCGCTGATGAAGAAGACCAAGGACTTTTTCGACGAGATCAATCACCAGGCATCCCTGGTGGAGGAGGAAACGGCAGCGGCGCATCGCGCCTTTGCCCAGGCCGCGCTGCATCCGCTGATCCTGCGCGCGCCATTCGTGTTCCGCACCTTCACCAAGCCACTGGGCTATGCGGGCGACTACCAGATGGTCAACCAGATCCTCAGCGACCCGCGTGAAGGCCCGAGCACCTATTTCCAGATCGTGAACACGGCTTTCCTGCAGACCGCCGTGGCAGCGGCGCACCGCAACCGCATCGATATCCTGGTGGACTACCTGTGCCGCCTGGCCGACCAGGCGCGCGAAGCGGGACGGCCGTTCCGTGTGCTGAACGTGGGCTGCGGCCCGGCGCAGGAGATCCAGCGCTTCCTGCAGCGCTACCCGAATCCGGAACTGCTGCAGTTCATGCTGGTGGACTTCAGCGCCGAAACGCTGGAGTGGACCCGCGCTACCCTGGACGGCATCCAGCGCGCCGTAGGCAGCGCTGTCACCATCGAGTTCACCCACGATTCCGTGCACCAGCTGCTGAAGAAGCGGGTGGAAGCCAGCAGCGCTGGCCAGGGCGAGTTCGATGCCGTGTACTGCGCGGGCCTGTTCGACTACCTGTCGGACAAGGTCTGCATCAAGCTGAACAACTACTTTGCTTCCCGCAGCCGTGCGGGCGGCAGCCTGATGGTTACCAATGTCCACAGCAGCAATCCGGAGCGCTTCAGTATGGAGCATATCCTGGAGTGGTACCTGATTTACCGCGACGAGGCGCGCATGGAAGCCATCCTGCCGGAACGCCGTGGCGCAACCCACCTCTTCACCGATCCCACCGGCGTCAACGTGTTCGCCGAAACCATCGTCAATCCGCATGGAACAAATAGCCAGCCTGCCGCGCGCCAGTTATGAAGAGGAACTGAGCGGCTACCACCTGCTGTCGAGCAGGGCCTGCGCCGTCACGGTCATCGTGCTGGTGCTATTGGGCATCGTGCTCGACTACGCGATGTATCCGCATGAGATGCTGCGCTTTGCGCTGGTGCGCGTCGGCACCAGCGTGGCCATCCTGGCTGCGCTGGCGCTGCTGTATACACCCTTCGGCAAGCGAAATGTGGGCGCCGTGACCTTCGTGTGGCTGACCTTCCCGCAACTGATGATCGCGTGGATGATCTGGGCCACGCAGGGTGAAAGCTCGCTGTTCTATGCGGGCATTATCCTCACCACCTATGCGGTGGGCACGCTGTTCCCGGTCGGCTACAAGTACACGCTCAGCTATGGCCTTCTGACGCTGCTGCTGTATTACCTGGCCTGTGCGCTGCGGCCGGACGGCATTGTGGACCGCAGCCAGTTCCTTTTCCATGGCACCATCATCCTGTTCTCGGTGCTGGGCAGCACGGTCTACACCTTCTATAACGAGCGTGGGCGCCGCCAGCTGTTTGCCCTGAAGGACGAGCTGGCACAGAAAAATGCGCAGCTGGAGCTGACCAACCGCAGTCTGGCCGATATCAAGGGCCAGATGCTGCAGCAGGAGAAGATGGCGGCGCTGGGCACCTTGTCCGCCGGCTTGCTGCATGAGGTGAACAACCCGGTCAACTTCTGCCTGATGGCGATCGAACTGGCCAGCGAGGAGCCGGTGGCGAAGACCAGCCCGACGCTGATGGAATGCCTGGCCGATGCGCGCCAGGGCATGCAGCGGGTGCAGTACATTGTGTCCGACCTCAAGACCTTCGCCTACCGCAAAAAAGGCGCAGACTACGACAACACGCAGTTCCTGTTCGAGCGTGCGCTGGACGCGGCGGTACGCCTGGTGGGGCACGAAATCAAGGGCATCGAGGTGGGGCGCGAACTGCCGGGCGATACCCTGGTGCGCGGCGACGAGGCGGCGATTATCGGTGTGCTGATTAATCTGCTGAGCAATGCGGCGATGGCGCTGCGCCGCACAGCGGAGCGCAAGCCGCAGATCACGGTGAAGGCTGCCATTGACGGCGAACGCCTGCGCGTGATGGTGCAGGATAACGGCCCGGGCATCGCGCCGGAAAACCTGGGGCGCGTGTTCGAACCCTTCTTCACCACGCGCGAAGTGGGGCAGGGACTGGGCCTGGGACTGAGTATCTGTTATAGCGTGGTGCAGCGCCATGGCGGCCTCCTGGCAGTGGAAAGTGTGGCGGACGAGTTCACCCGATTCAGTTTCGACCTGCCGCGCGCGGCAGGCGGGGAGCGTTGAAATGGCTGAAACAGATCAAAAAGACGTCGCGACCGTGCTGTATGTCGACGATGAGGAGATGGCCTGCAAATACTTTGTGCGCGCCATCGAAGCCGACTACAAGGTGCTGACGGCGCCCGGCGTGAACGAGGCGCTGGAGATCCTGCGCCGCCCCGATTCCGGCATCGAGGTGCTGGTGACCGATTACCGCATGCCCGGTCGCGTGGGCGGCGAACTGCTGCGCCAGGTGGAGCAGGAATACCCGCACCTGGTACGCATCCTGGTGACGGCCTTCGCCGACAAGGAGGTGCTGCTGGAGACGGTCAACGGCGGCGATATCTTCCGCATCCTGGAAAAGCCGGTCGATGTGGAGGTGCTGCGCAGCGCGCTGCGCCTGGCCAGCGACAATGCGCGCGAACGGGCCGCGCGGCGCCACAGCCTGCTGGCCATCGAGGAAACCGTGGCCTTCCTTGCGCATGAGCTGAATACGCCGCTGTCCACCATCGCCAATTTCGCGCGCAGCATCCAGCGCCGCGTCAACGGCCCCGAGAAGGAGCACGCACTGCCGCTGAAGGCCGAAATCGGCAACGCCGCCGCGCACATGAACGACAATGCGCGCTACTGCCTGGCCGTGCTGTCTTCCTTTGTGGATTCGGTGCGGCGGGCCTGTGTGGTGCCGCCCGCCCGGCTGCTGGGCGGCAGCGCGCAGCAGCTGGTGAGCACGATTCTCAGCAGCTATCCGCTCACGCCGCTGCAGCGCGCCGCCATTACGCTTGATGTGCGCCAGGACTTCCCGGTGCGCATTTCGCCCAACTGCGTGGCGCTCGTGCTGTCCTCGGTGCTCAGCAATGCGCTGCGTGCGCTGGAGGGCCATGCGCAGCCGTCGATCCGCTTTGTGGTCTCGACGGAAGGCCGGCCCCATATCGCCATCGAGGACAACGGGCCGGGCATACCGCCCGCCATCCTCAACCGCCTGCTGCTCGATCCCGTCACCATGCATGGCCAGAACGGGGGCAGCGGCTGGGGCCTGATATTCTGTAACCGCGTGATGCAGTCCTTCGGCGGCCACCTGCGCGTACAGTCAGGCGAGGGCCAGCCAACGACCATTACTTTGAACTTCCCGGCATCAGAAAAGGAACCAGTATGACCGAAGCCAGCAGGCCAGTCCCGGCCATTCTTTACGTGGACGACGAGGCGACGGCCCTCAAGTACTTCCAGCGCGCGTTGGGTTCCATGGCTCCCGTCATCACCGCCGAATCGGTGGAAGAGGGCAAACGCATCCTCGATGAGCAGTCCGACAGCATCGCTGTGCTGGTATCCGACCAGCGCATGCCCGGCGCCTATGGCAACGAGCTGCTGTTCTACGCCTGGGACCGCTACCCGCATATCGTGCGCATCCTCACCACCGCCTACTCGGAGCTGGAACATACAGTGGAAGCGGTGAACCAGGGCCAGATTCACCGCTATATCCAGAAACCGTGGGATATCGCGGCGCTGCGCATGGAGATCAAACAGGCCCTGGAACTGGCGCGGCTGCGCAAGGAACACTCGCAGCTGCTGCGCGAGAAGCTGCTGGTGCGCCAGCGCCAGACCGTGGCGCACCGCATCGGCACCGTCTACACGCTGTCGGCCAGCATCGGCGGCGAGATGCCGGTGGTGCCGGTGGAGGCCTATCTCTCCGGCGCCCTGTGCGTGGGCATGACGCCGCCGGAACCGGACTGGCTGATGATGGACCACGCTGACCTGATCAGCGCGGAAGCCTTCCGCAGCGCGGCCTTCGGACGCGAGGTGCGCAGCCAGCTGGCGCAGCTGGAGCAGCGCCTGGAAGGCGGCGAACCGGCGCAGGCGCTGGCCGCGCTGGCCGGCACTTTCGGCGACGGCGTGCAGGCGAACGGCGACGGCATCCTGTTCCCGGACGATGCGGCGCTGGCCGAATACCTGGAAACGGCGGCGCAAACGCCGGTCTCGCCGCAGCATGCGGCCTGGCTCGCGGCCCTGCTGTGGCTGGGCAAACGCGGCGTGACGCTGCAGCTGGTGAAGGTGGATACGGGCGTGCAGGCGCGCCTGGTAAAGGCCGAAGCGGCGCTGTCGCCATCGGAACTCGCGGGCTGGGTCGAGCAGTTCTGATACCCGTGCGCCACGCACGGGCTTCCTTGCGTAGCATGGGGCTTTCTTTCAAAGGAGGCCATCATGCCACGAGGAGCCAGCCCGAAACGCGAACGCGAATACAAGGAAATCGAGCAGAAGTTCGAAAAGGAAGGCCGCTACAAAGGCCGTGAAGAGGAAGTCGCCGCGCGCATCGTGAACAAGCAGCGCAAGGAAGCCGGCGAGACGAAGGGCGCCGCGCCGGCCAGGAAATCGGCAGCGAAGAAGCCCGCCGCGAAGAAATCCGCCGCCAAAAAATCCGCTGCCCCGTCCCGCAAGCCCGCCGCCAAAGCCAGCAAGGCTTCAGGCGCCGACAGCAGCGTGCCAATCCGGAACTACGAAAAACTCACGGTGCCGGAAGTGCGCAGCGCCGTGGCCGACCTCACGGCCGCCCAGCGCAGCAAGGTGCGCAAATACGAAACCTCGCACAAGAACCGCAAGGGCGTGCTGCGGGCGCTGGACCGCGTCCACTGATTCAGCGCATTGCCTGCAGCAGGCCCAGTGCTGCGGTGAGCAGGAGCAGGGCGCCCAGGATGCGCGAGGTCAGGGTTGCCGCAGCCGGATTGCGTCCGAACCAGTGCGTGGCCTGGGCTGCCGCCAGCGCCAGCGCACCATACACGGCGGTCTGGGTCGCCGCCGTGATGGCGCCCAGCATGCTGGATTGCAGCCATAGCGGCCCTGCGCCCGCGCGCAGGAACTGCGGGAAGATCGCCAGCATGAACACGTAGGCCTTGGGATTCAGCAGGCTGGTAAGCATGGCGCGGCGGAAGATGACCTGCGGCGCCAGCACGCTGCTGCCATGCTCCGGCTGGAAAATGGCGCTGCTGCGCAACAGCGTCACCCCCATCCACGCGATATATATGGCGCCCGCCACCAGGATGACCTTGAACAGGGCCGGCCACCATTGCAGGATGATGGCCACCCCCAGTGCGCCCATCAGCAGGTGGCAGAAGCCGCCCGCCACAATGCCCGCCACAGCGGCGAAACCGGCGCGGCGGCCGCCCAGCATCGCATTGCCCATCACGTAGGCCATGTCCATGCCGGGCAGGGCGATGATGCCGAAAACGACGACGAAATACAGCCAGAGGTGGTCCATGCAAAGCTCCTTGCTTGTTGTGTGAGCGGAGCATAAATGCAATACAGGGCAGATTTCGCCCTGATTTCTGCTATTGTTGGCGCATGTACCATCCCACCACCCGCGTCCTCGCCGTGCTTGAACTGCTGCAGACCCATGGCCGCATGAGCGGCGCCGACATGGCGCGCAGGCTGGAGGTCGACCAGCGCACGCTGCGCCGCTATATCGTTACGCTGGAAAGCCTGGGGATCCCGATTACGGCCGACCGTGGCCGGCACGGCGGCTATGCGCTGATGCCCGGCTTCAAACTGCCACCCATGATGTTCACCGACGATGAGGCCCTGGCGCTTTCGGTGGGCCTGCTGGCTGCGCGCAGCCTGGGTCTGGCCGATGCGGCACCCGCCGTGGCCAGCGCCCAGGCCAAGCTGGAACGCATCATGCCGGATGGCCTGAAACGGCGCGTGGGCGCCATCGACGCCACGGTAAGCCTCGACCTGCAGCGCAGCGCGGCGGCGCCGGACAATGCGGCGCTGGCCGCCCTCAGTGCTGCCGCGCAGGTGCGCCAGCGCGTGCGGCTGCGCTACCGGGGACACGGCGCGGACGAGATCAGCGAGCGCGCCTTCGATACCTATGGCCTGGCCTGGTACCTCGGCTTCTGGTACGCGGTAGGCCACTGCCACCTGCGCGATGCCATGCGCACCTTCCGGCTGGACCGCGTGCAGCAGGTGCAGCCGCTGCTGCAGGCCTTCGAACGGCCGCAGGACTTCGACGCGCTGGCCCATCTGCGTAATACCATCGCCGCGCTGCCGCGTAAGTTTGCCGCCACGGTGCTGCTGAAAACCACACTGGCCGAAGCGCAGGCCCACCTGCGTGAGTACATGGGTCTTTTCGAACAGACGCCGGACGGCATCCTGCTGCATAACCAGTCGGACGAGCTGGAATGGCTGGCACGCCAGCTGGCCAGCCTGCCGTTCGGATTCGACGTGCAGCAGCCGCCGGAACTGCGCGAGGCGCTGCAGCGCCATGCCGAACAGCTGTTGCAGGCGCTGAAGCCCGGTTAGAATGCAGGCACTTCGTTTTTGATGCAGGAACCATGCTTCAGCAATTGATTGGCGCTGCCTTGCTGGCGGCGAGCGGCCTGGCGTATGCCAGCTGCCCGCAACATTATGTAGAAGGCCGCGCGCCCGAAATCCGCAACGAGCGCCTGGCAAAATCGACGCAGGAGCTGTGCTACAAGGTGTTCGGCATCATGCACTCCGGCGTCACGCGCACCCCGCTGTGGTCGGCCGAACACCTCACCGCGCACAACCTGGCGGCGGCCAGCGGCCTGTCACGCGAAAACAGCTTCCACCCCGAGCCGCGCCTGCCTCGCCATCAGCGCGCCGAACTGGCCGACTATGCGCGCAGCGGTTTTGACCGCGGCCACATGGCGCCGAATGGCAATATGCCGGACCGCGAGAGCCAGCAGCAAAGCTTCTCGCTGGCGAATATGGTGCCCCAGGATTCGGACAATAACCGCCACCTGTGGTCGTCCATTGAGCAGGCCGTGCGCAAGATGGCGAAGAAGGAAGGCGACCTGTATGTGCTGACTGGCCCGGCCTTTGTCGGCAGCGAGCTGCAGAAAGTGGGCAATGTGCTGGTGCCAACGCACCTGTACAAGGTGGTGTACAGCCCGCGCCAGCGCGCCGGGGCGGCGTGGTTCGTGGCCAATGCGGGCGATGCGAAGCCCGAGGTGCTGAGCATTGCGCAACTGGAAAGCAGGATCGGCATCAATCTGCTACCGTCACTGCCGGCGGCGCAGAAGGAAGTCATGCTGCGCCTGCCGAAAATGAAAGCAGGAAAACGGAAAGGCTGATATGGGCAAGAGCAGATTTACTCCTTACGCCAACGAGGCCGATGTGCTGAACATCGGATCGCTCGCCATCGAAAACCGCGTGGACCGCGTGAGCCTGCACGGCGCAGTGGATCTCACGCGCGACCAGCAGGGCCTGGCCCGCGCCCGCGCGCTGCACGAGCTGCTGGGCGCCGTGCTGCAGCAGCTGGAAAGCGAAACGCTGCCGGCTGCGCTGCCGCCGCCGAAAACAAAAAAGGTAGCCAATCCTTTCGAATGAAGGCAAACTTCGCGCATGGACGCTATCGACCTGCAAATATTAGGCATCATACAAAGCGATAACCGCCGCTCCGCCGCCGATATCGGCCAGGAGATCGGCCTGTCCGTGTCCGCCGTGAGCGACCGCGTGCGCCGCCTGAATGCCTCCGGCGTGGTGGCGGCCAACCGCGCCGTCATCGACCCGCTGCGCCTGGGGCTTGGCATATGTGCATTTATTTTTGTCGACCTGGAGCCGCGCGCCGATGAAGCGGCCTTCGTGAAGTGCGTGACGGCGCTGCCGGAAGTGCAGGAGGCGCACCACATTACGGGTCCGCATAGCTGGCTGGTGAAAGTACGGGTGCGCGATACGGCGGCCCTCCAGATGTGGATGATGGAACAACTGAAGCCGATTCCCGGTGTGTTGCGTACCGAGACGCTGATCGCGCTGACCAGCGCAAAAGAGAGCTCCGAGCTCACGATTGCTGCTGCGGCCGTGCTACCATAAGCCAGTCATCTCTGTACTGAAGCATCATGAGCCTCGCCACCGGCAACAACTCCATCGATTCCCTGGTTTACAGCAGCTGGAATGACTCCGCGCACCAGTCCATTTCCCTGACTTTCAGCTTCCTGCAGCGGACCGCTGGCGACTTCAGTCCGGACGATAGCAAGGGCTTCACGCCGATGACGGCGGCACAGCAGAACGCAGTGCGCGCGGCGCTGGCCAGCTGGGCCTCGGTGGCCAACATCACCTTCACGGAGGTGGCGGGCGGCGGCAAGCTGCAGTTCGGGACTAATGACCAGCGCGAGGACGGCAGCAGCGCCTACGCCTACCTGCCGCATCCCGATACGGACCATGTGCATATGTTCCTCAGCACGGGGAGCAATGCCAACTACAATTTCACGCCCGGCAGCTACGGGCCTTCCGTACTGCTGCATGAAACCGGCCATCTGCTGGGCCTCAAACATCCGGGCAACTACGATTCGACCGGGAACCCCTTGCCCGGGGAGTCCCTGCCCAAGGACCAGGACAGCGGCGACTACACGCAGATGTCCTACACGCCGCCCGCCAGCACCGGCCGCACCGGCTATTACGGCACTACGCCGGCGCTGTACGACATCCAGGCCATGCAGTACCTGTACGGCGCGAACATGGGCTACCGCACCGGCAACGACACTTACAGTTTCAGCAGCCAGTCCACCGTGCAGTGCATCTGGGATGCGGGCGGCGTGAATACCTTCGACTTCTCGGCCTGCACCGGCGCCACCGTCATCAACCTGAATGCGGGCTCCTTCAGCGAAACCTCGAAGGCCCTGCACAATATTTCGATTGCCTATGGCGTGACGGTGCAGAACGCCGTTGCGGGCAGTGGCGGTTCCACCATCTACGGCAACAGCGCCGATAACCAGATCACCGGCGGCGCCGGGCGCGACACGGTGGTGTTCACCAAATCCTATGCCTCGTATGTGCTGCAGAATTCGGCCAGCGGTATTCTGGTGGTGGGCGAGGGCAGCGACCTGCTGAAGGGCATCGAGGTGCTGCAGTTTGCCGACCGCAGCGTCCAGGCCAGCGAAGTGACGGCCTTGCTGCCGACGCTGGGCGGCACGGCGAATGACACCTTCTACGCCGCCTCGGCCAATCCCGTGATCGATGGCGGCAGCGGCCTCGATACGCTGGTGTTCACGGGCGCGCATACAGGCTACGAGATCCGGCGTGTGGACGGCGGCTATTCCATCACGAGCAATGGCGGCAGCAATGTGGTGAGCAACCTGGAACGCCTGGTGTTCAGCGACGGCGGCGTGGCGCTCGATACCGATGGCGCGGCAGGCCAGCTTTACCGCTTATACAAAGCAGCGTTTGTACGCGAACCCGACACCTCCGGCCTTGGTTTCTGGCTGGGCATTCAGAATAATGGCGCATCCTTGGAAGCGATCACCCATCGCTTCCTCGTCAGTGACGAATTCTTCCAGCGCTACGGCACGCAGCTGAACGATGATGACTTTGTGACCATGCTTTATCGTAATGTGCTGCACCGCGAACCGGACGTGGAAGGCAAGGCCTTCCACGTGGCGGCATTGCACAGCGGCCTGTCCCGGGAAACACTGCTGCTGGTGAATTTCTCCGAATCGGCCGAGAACGTCCAGAAGATTGCCGAAATTATGCCGGCGGGGCTGTTCTACACCTGATCCGCGCAGCCATCCGGAAGGCTGATGCGGTTGCGGCCCATGTGCTTGGCCCGGTACAGCGCCGCATCGGCCGTGGCCACCAGCTGCGCGGGCAGGCTTTCCGGCGCCGGCAATGCCGTCGCCGCGCCGATGCTGACCGTGACCACGCGCTTTCCCGTGCCCAGGTTTGGCAGCTGCAGCGCCTCCACCCGGCAGCGGATGCGCTCCGCCACAATCGCCGCGCCTTTCAGCGCCTGGTTCGGCAGCACCACCGCAAACTCCTCGCCACCGTAACGCGCCACCAGGTCATTGGCCCGCATTTCGCTGGCTACCGCCGTGGCGATGCGCTGCAGGCAGGTGTCGCCGCCAACGTGACCGTAGGCGTCGTTGTACTGCTTGAAATTGTCGACATCCACCATCAGCAGTGACAGCGGCTGCTGGTGGCGCTGGGCGCGCTGCCATTCGCCGTGCAGGGTTTCGTCGAAACAGCGGCGGTTGGCGAGGCCGGTCAGCGCATCGCGCGTGGCCAGCTGCTCCAGCGCCAAGCGGGCCTGCTTTTCCTCCGTCATGTCGCGCACCGTCTCGATGGCGGCGATCATGCGGCCTTCGCTGTCCTGTACGGGGCTGGCATCCACCGCCAGATAGCGGCGGTGCCCGGTGCGCGGCAGCAGGCACCAGTTTTCCGCGCACAGGCTCTGGCCGCGCTCACCGCCCAGGCTCCAGCGCTCGAACAGCGTGGGCGCTTCGGCGCTGCGGCCCTGCAGCAGCAGATCGGCCGCGGTGGGGCGCACGCGGTCGTAGAAACAGCGCCAGTGTTCCGCCGTACCCAGCACCTGGTAGGCGGGCACCCCCGTCAGCCGCTCGCAGGCGCGGTTCCACAGGATCACCTTGCCGCGCACATCCACCACGAAGGTCGGGATCGCCAGCAGTTCCAGCAGTTTGAATGCAAAGCCGTGGTGCTCGGGAACGGGGGCGGGTGTGGGCAGGCGCTGTCGGCTGTTCATTGTCGGGGATGGAGGCGGGGGTTGAGGTCTGGCCATTGTTGCTGCGCTTGAGGCTTGAAATATTGACTACGCGCAATCTTGAGGGAGAAAAGGCAATGCTGCCGGGCGCCGCCCGCTTGGCATATAATAGAGGGTTGCCTCCCGGCCCAAGCAGGCCGTTTTCGGGACCCATTGTGACTTACAGCATCAAAGAAATCTTCTATACCTTGCAAGGCGAAGGCGCGCACGCCGGGCGTCCGGCCGTGTTCTGCCGCTTTGCAGGCTGCAATTTGTGGACCGGGCGTGAAAGCGACCGCGCCAGCGCCGTCTGCCAGTTCTGCGATACCGACTTTGTCGGCACTGACGGTGAGCGTGGCGGCAAGTTCGCCACGCCGGATGCGCTGGCAGATGTGATCGACGGCCTGTGGCCGGAGACGCATGCGCCCAGCAAATACGTAGTGTTCACCGGCGGCGAACCGCTGCTGCAGCTGGACCGCGCGCTGATCGATGCCATGCATGCGCGCGGCTTCACCATCGCCATCGAAACGAATGGCACGCTGCCGGTGCCGGAAGGCGTAGACTGGATCTGCGTGAGCCCGAAAATGGGTTCGAAGCTGGTGGTAGGGAAGGGCAATGAAATCAAGGTCGTGATCCCGCAGAAGGACCAGGACCTGGGCGCCTATGAAGGGCTGGACTTCGAAAACTTCTTCGTACAGCCGATGGACGGCCCGCTGGCCGCCTTCAACACCACGCTGGCCATCGAGACCTGCAAGCGCAATCCGAAATGGAAACTGAGCCTGCAAACCCATAAATTACTGAACATTCCCTGACATGCTGACCATTACCCGCAAGCTCGAATTCGACGCCGGCCACCGGATTCCCGACCACAAAAGCCAGTGCCGCAACCTGCACGGCCACCGCTACACGCTCGAAATCACGCTGACCGGCCAGGTCATCACCGCCGAAGGCAATTCGGACAACGGCATGATCATGGACTTCTCGGACGTGAAGGCCATCGCCAAGGAGCACCTGGTGGATGTGTGGGACCACGCCTTCCTCGTTTACGAGAAGGACGCGGCCGTGAAAGAGTTCCTGGCCTCGCTGCCGAACCACAAGACCGTGGTGATCGACCGCATTCCCACCGTGGAGAACCTGGCGGCGGTGGCGTGGGACATCCTGAAGGCCGCCTTCAAGGACCGCTACGGCACCGGCCTGCACTTGCACAAGCTGGTGCTGCACGAAACCCCGAACTGCTGGGCCGAGATCACCGATGCCGCCTGACAGCGCAGACGAAGGCTTCATGCGCGAGGCCCTGGCCGAAGCGCGCAAAGCCTGGGATCTGGGCGAGGTGCCGGTGGGCGCAGTGGTGGTGAAGGACGGCGAGATCATCGCGCGCGGCTACAACCAGCCGATTGCCGGGCATGACCCCACGGCGCACGCGGAAATCGTCGCGCTGCGCGCGGCGGCCCAGGTGCTGGGTAACTACCGCCTGCCGGGATGCGAGCTGTATGTGACGCTGGAGCCGTGCGTGATGTGTTCCGGCGCCATGATGCATGCGCGTCTTGCGCGCGTGGTGTACGGCGCCGCCGACCCGAAAACGGGCGCCTGCGGTTCGGTAGTCAACCTGTTCGAACAGGAGCAGCTGAACCACCATGCGCAAACCGTGGCTGGCGTGCTGGCCGAAGATTGCGGTAATCTGCTGAAATCCTTCTTCTCCGCGCGCCGCGCCGCGCTCCGTGCCGAACGCGCCGCGCAAAACGACACCGGGACATCGACTTGAGCAAATCTGTTGGCATCGCCATCGCCGGCCTTGGCGGCTACGCCGTCCACGAAGATGCGCTGGCGCGCGGCATCGCCCGCCTGGAAGCGGCCGGGCACCTCGTCCACAACTACTACGACCCCGCGCAGAAGTTTCAGCGCTTCGCCGGCACCGACGCCAGCCGCCTGGCCCAGTTGAACGCTGCGGCGGAAGATCCGGACGTGCAGGTAGTGATCGCGTTGCGCGGCTCCTACGGCATGAGCCGTCTGCTGCCTTACATCGACTACCGCAAGATGGCCGACAGCGGCAAGCTGTTCGTCGGCTACAGCGACTTCACGGCCTTCCAGGCCGCGCTGATGAAGGCCACCGGCCGCATCAGCTTCGCCGGCCCGATGATGTGCGACGACTTCATCCGCGACGACCCGGTCGACTACACGCTGACCCAGTTCTGGGACTGCCTGCGCGGCCCCACGCACACGGTGCAGGGCGGGGAGGAAGGCAACCCGGTGCTGGACGTGCAGGGCAAGCTGTGGGGCGGCAACCTGGCCATGCTGGCGCACGTGGTGGGCACGCCGTACTTCGCTAATTTCGACAATGGCATCCTGTTCCTTGAAGACATCGGCGAACACCCCTACAAGGTCGAGCGTATGGTGTTGCAGCTGCTGCATGCAGGCGTGCTGAACGGCCAGCAAGCCATCCTGCTGGGCGACTTCGGCGGCTACCGCCTGTCGGACGCCGATAACGGCTACAACTTCGACGAAATGCTGGCATTTTTACGCGAACGTCTGCCAATGCCCATCCTGACGGGTCTCCCATTCGGTCACATCAAAACCCGCTGCACGCTCCCCTTCGGCGCCACCGCCCACCTGCAATCGGCCGGGAGCAATTTCACCCTCACCCTGTCCAACTACCCGACCTTGGCCTGATGGGGTGACACCCTGGGGTCAGGCACCGCGTGTCATACTGACAAAGGTGCCTGACCCCAAGGTGTCACAGGTGGTAAAATGCAGGGTTACGAAACTTCTGCATTAAGGGCTCATCAGTGTTATCTACCGCAAATATCACCATGCAGTTCGGCGCCAAGCCGCTGTTCGAAAACATCTCCGTCAAGTTCGGCGATGGCAACCGTTATGGCCTGATTGGCGCCAATGGCTGCGGTAAGTCGACCTTCATGAAAATCCTCGGCGGCGACCTGGAGCCGTCGGCCGGCAATGTGATGCTGGATCTGAATGAGCGCCTCGGCAAGCTGCGCCAGGACCAGTTCGCATACGAGGAAATGCGCGTGCTGGACGTGGTGATGATGGGCCACACCGAGATGTGGGCCGCCATGCAGGAACGCGATGCGATCTACGCGAACCCGGAAGCGACCGACGATGACTACATGAAGGCCGCCGAACTGGAAGGCAAGGTCTCGGAATACGACGGCTATACCGCCGAAGCGCGCGCCGGCGAGCTGCTGCTGGGCGCTGGCGTGGCCATCGACCTGCACCAGGGCCCGATGAGCGCCGTGGCGCCAGGCTGGAAGCTGCGCGTGCTGCTGGCCCAGGCCCTGTTCTCGAATCCGGACATCCTGCTGCTCGACGAACCAACCAATAACCTGGACATCAACACCATCCGCTGGCTGGAAGAAGTGCTGAACGAGCGTAATTCGACGATGATCATCATCTCCCACGATCGCCACTTCCTGAACCAGGTCTGCACCCATGTGGCCGATATGGATTACGGCACGCTGAAGATCTATCCGGGCAATTACGACGACTACATGCTGGCCTCCACCCAGGCCCGCAACCAGCAGCTGGCCAACAACGCCAAGGCCAAAGAGAAGGTCGCCGAGCTGCAGGACTTCGTGCGCCGCTTCTCGGCCAACAAGTCCAAGGCCCGCCAGGCCACTTCCCGCGCCAAGATGATCGAGAAGATCAAGGTCGAGGACATCAAGCCATCCTCGCGTGCCTATCCCTTCGTGCGCTTTGAAGGCGAGAAGAAGCTGCACCGCCTGGCTGTGGAAGTGGACAGCATCTCCAAGACCTACGACCGTAACCTGTTCAAGAACTTCAGCATTATGGTGGAAGCGGGCGAGCGCATTGCGATCATTGGCGCCAACGGTGCGGGTAAAACGACCATGCTGCGCTGCATCGGCGGCGACCTGGCCGGCCTGCAGTCGGATACCGGCTTCGTGAAGTGGGCCGAGAACGCGAATGTGGGCTACATGCCGCAGGATCCGACCGAGGAATTCGCCACCGACGCCACCCTGACCGACTGGATGGGTAACTGGACCAAGGAAGGCGACGATGACCAGGCCGTGCGTTCCATCCTGGGCCGCCTGCTGTTCGGCGGCGACGAAGTCAAGAAATCGGTGCGTGTCCTGTCAGGCGGCGAGAAAGGCCGTATGATGTACGGGAAGCTGATGCTGGGCCGTCACAACGTGCTGCTGCTGGACGAACCAACCAACCACATGGACATGGAGTCCATCGAATCGCTCAACATCGCGCTGGACAAGTATGCCGGCACCCTGATCTTCGTTTCGCATGACCGCGAGTTTGTGTCCTCGCTGGCCAACCGCATTATCGAGATCAAGGAAAACGAAGTCGTCGACTTCCGCGGCAACTACGAAGATTATCTGAAGAGCCAGGGTATCGATTAAACATGGAAGCCGTCGCCATCCCCATCAAGACTGTCGAATACGAAAAACCGCTGCTGGAACAGAACGTACAGGGCGGAAGCTGCGTGGCCCACGCCTGGGCGCGCACGCCGGCGCCGGTGAGCGCTGCCGAAAAAATCGCGCTGAAGGAACGCATCAAGGTGCTGCTGCGCGAGCGCAATGCCGTGCTGGTGGCCCACTATTACGTGGATGCGGACCTGCAGGATCTGGCCGAGGAAACCGGCGGCTGCGTCTCCGATTCGCTGGAGATGGCGCGCTTCGGCCGCGATCATCCGGCCAAAACGCTGGTGGTGGCGGGCGTGAAGTTCATGGGCGAGACCTCCAAGATCCTCAGTCCCGAAAAAACCGTGCTGATGCCCGACCTCGATGCGACCTGTTCGCTCGACCTGGGCTGCCCGCCGGACGAATTCGCGGCCTTCTGCGACCAGCATCCGGACCGCACCGTGGTGGTGTACGCCAACACCAGCGCCGCCGTGAAAGCGCGCGCGGACTGGATGGTGACCTCGTCCATCGGCCTCGATATCGTCAAACACCTGCACGAGCAGGGCAAGAAGATTCTGTGGGCGCCGGACAAGCACCTCGGTTCCTATATCCAGAAGCAGACCGGCGCGGACATGCTGCTGTGGCAGGGCTCCTGCCTGGTGCATGATGAATTCAAGGGCGTGGAGCTGGACTTGCTGAAGGCTGAATACCCTGATGCGAAAGTGCTGGTGCACCCTGAGTCGCCCGCCAATGTGGTGGAACAGGCCGACGTGGTCGGTTCGACTTCGCAGCTGATTGCCGCTGCGGTCAGCCTGCCCGCAACGCATTTCATCGTCGCCACCGACAACGGCATCCTGCACAAGATGCGCATGGCGGCGCCGACCAAGACCTTCATCGAAGCGCCGACCGCCGGCAACAGCGCCACCTGCAAGAGCTGCGCGCACTGCCCGTGGATGGCGATGAACGGCCTGCGCAACCTGGCCGATGTGCTGGAAAACATGAGCAACGAGATTCATGTCGATCCTGCAGTAGGCCAGCAGGCGCAGGTGTCGATCAACCGCATGCTGGACTTCGCCGCTGCGAAAAAAGCGAAAGTGGCGCCTGGCGCCGACCTGGCGAAGGAAGCGCAACTGTTCTCTGGAATTGGTCCCGCATGAGTACTTTGCTTAACCGTTTCGCACCGTTCGATGAAGCGCTGGTGCGCGCCTACGAACAGAATCTGCTCGCCGCGCTGCTGGAAGATGTGGGCACCGGCGACCTGACCGGCCAGCTGGTGCCGGAAGCGGGGCGCTCGGTTGCGCGCGTAATCGTGCGCGAAGAGGTCGTGCTGTGCGGCGCTCCCTGGTTCGAGGGCGTCATGCATGCCGTGGACCAGGCCATCGGCATTGAATGGCATTACGCCGAAGGCGATGTGATGCAGGCGAACACGCCGGTGTGCACGCTGGTTGGCCCATCGCGCGCGCTGCTGACGGCGGAACGCGCGGCGTTGAACTTCCTGCAGCTGCTGTCCGGCGTGGCCACGGCCACGCGGCGTTTCGTGGACGTGGTTGCGGGCACCACGGCCGCCATTCTCGATACGCGCAAAACGCTGCCCGGTCTGCGCCTGGCGCAGAAATACGCGGTGCGCGTGGGCGGCGGCCAGAACCAGCGCCTGGCGCTGTATGACGGCATCCTGATCAAGGAAAACCACATCGCGGCGGCCGGCGGCGTGACGGCAGCGCTGGTTGCGGCCAAGCGCGTGGGTGGCGCCGTGTCGATCCAGGTGGAAGTGGAAACGCTGGAGCAGATGGAAGAAGCGCTGACCGCAGGCGCCACCTCCATCCTGCTCGACAATTTCGACCTCGACAAGATGCGCGCAGCCGTGCAACAGAACCGCGGCCGCGCCTTGCTGGAAGCCTCCGGCGGCGTCAACTTCGACACCGTGCGCGCCATCGCCGAAACCGGCGTGCACCGCATCTCGATCGGCAGTCTCACCAAAGACATCCGCGCCGTCGACTACTCCCTCCGCATCATCGGCCCCGCCTGACATCAAACACTGACACCAGGGTGCCTGACCCCATGGTGTCAGTTGCTCCATAAAAAAAGGCCGCCCCAGTGGGCGGCCTTTGCGTTCAGCGGCGCCGGTACGCCGCTGATCAAAACGGTCAGTCTGCGGCGTAGATGTCGCGGTCCTTGGTCTCTTTGATGAAGAGGCCACCGATGACCAGCGTGATCAGCGCGATGATGATCGGGTACCACAGGCCGTAGTAGATGTCGCCCTTGAAGGCTACCAGCGCGAAGACGGTGGTTGGCAGCAGGCCGCCAAACCAGCCGTTACCGATGTGGTATGGCAGGGACATCGAGGTGTAGCGGATGCGGGTCGGGAACATCTCCACCAGCATCGCTGCAATTGGGCCGTACACCATGGTCACGTACAGCACCAGGATGAACAGCAGCAGCACAACCATCGGCTTGTTGACCTGGTCCGGATCAGCTTTGGCTGGATAGCCGGCAGTCTTGATTGCAGCGCCAACTTCTTTCTTGAAGGCGGCTTCCTTGGTTTTCGAGTCAGCGTCGAAGTTCAGGCCATCCGCAGTCATCACTGCGTTGAAGGAGGACACTTCGGTGTCACCCACTTTGATTTTCGCCACGCTGCCTGCAGGAGCGTCCTGCTTGGTGTAGTTCACCGAGCTGGCCGACAGGAAGCCGGTCGCGATGTCGCAGGAGGATGGGAACTTCTTCTGGCCGGTCAGGTTGAACTGGAAGTGGCAGGTTGCTGGATCAGCCACCACCACCACTGGCGAGTTTTTCAGTGCCGTTTCCAGCTGCGGATTGCCGTAGTGGGTCAGCGCCTGGAAGATCGGGAAGTAGGTCAGTGCAGCAACCAGGCAGCCGCCCAGGATGATCCATTTGCGGCCGATACGGTCCGACAGCGCGCCGAACACGATGAAGAACGGCGTTGCCAGCAGCAGCGAGGTGGCGATCAGGATGTTGGCGGTTGCCGGTTCAATCTTCAGCGTCTGCTGCAGGAAGAACAGGGCGTAGAACTGGCCGGTGTACCACACCACTGCCTGGCCCATGGTCAGGCCGATCAGGGCCAGGATCACAATCTTCAGGTTGCCCCATTGGCCGAAGGCTTCGGACAGCGGCGCCTTGGAGGTTTTGCCTTCCGCTTTCATCTTGGCGAAAGCAGGGGATTCATTCATGGACAGACGGATCCACACCGAGATACCCAGCAGCAGAACCGAAACCAGGAAGGGAATGCGCCAGCCCCAGGCCGCGAATTCTTCTTCGCCCACAGCCATACGGGTTGCCAGGATCACCAGCAGCGACATGAACAGGCCCATGGTCGCGGTGGTCTGGATCCAGGAGGTGAACAGGCCGCGCTTGCCGTGCGGCGCGTGCTCGGCCACATAGGTTGCGGCGCCGCCGTATTCGCCGCCCAGCGCCAGGCCTTGCAGGATGCGCAGCGAGACCAGGATGATCGGCGCGGCAATGCCGATCGAGGCGTGGCCCGGCAGCAGGCCGACGATGAAGGTGGACAGACCCATGATCAGGATCGTCACCAGGAAGGTGTATTTACGGCCAATCATGTCGCCGAGGCGGCCGAAGACCAGCGCGCCGAAGGGACGCACGATGAAGCCGGCTGCAAACGCGAGCAGGGCGAAAATGAAGGTGGTAGTCGGATCGCCGATAAAGAACTGCTTGGCGATGATGGCCGCCAGCGAACCGTAAAGATAGAAGTCGTACCACTCGAATACCGTACCCAGCGAGGAAGCGAAGATCACTTTCTTCTCTTCGGCGGTCATCGGCGTGCTTTTGCTGCTCCCCGAACGTGGATCTGCAGTGCCAGAGCTGATTGCCATAATGTTGTCTCCATATAATTAGAATGCCACGGTGTTACTTTCTTGGCATGGTGGAGTGTGTGCGCGAAACCTTACGTCATGCTTGCTCCAAACTTACGCCGAACTTACACGCGAACGATCGTGCTAATTATGCTATCCTCGTTCGACTACACTACATGCAAGGAGACTTTCCATGACTGACGCTGTCATCGTATCGACCGCCCGCACCGGCCTCGCCAAATCCTGGAAAGGCGCGTTCAACATGACGCACGGCGCCACCATGGGCGCCCACGCGCTGCAGCATGCTGTGGCGCGCGCAGGCATCGAGCCGGGCGAGGTGGAAGATGTGCTGGTGGGCTGCGCTTTCCCGGAAGGCGCCAACGGCGGCAACCTGGCACGCCAGGTAGTGCTGCGCGCCGGCTTCCCGATCACCACCGCCGGCATGACGATCAACCGTTTCTGTTCTTCCGGCCTGCAGACCATCGCCACCTCCGCCCAGCGCATCATCGCGGGCGAAGGCGACATCTATGCGGCGGGCGGGGTGGAATCCATCTCCTGCGTGGCGCAGGAAATGAACCTGCATATGTACCGCGAAGTGTGGCTGCAGGAGCACAAGCCGGAAATCTACATGCCCATGCTGCAGACCGCCGAGAACGTGGCGAAGCGCTACGGCATCAGCAAGGAACGCCAGGATGAATACGGCGTGCGCAGCCAGCAGCGCGCCGCAGCAGCGCAGGCGGCAGGCCTGTTCAAGGACGAAATCGTGCCGATGACCGTGACCATGGGCGTGGCCGACAAGGCCACCGGCACGCTGGGCACGCGCGAAGTGACGATTGCAGCCGACGAGGGCATCCGCCCGGATACCACGCTGGAAGGCGTGTCCGGCATCCGCAGCGCAGTGCCGGGCGGCGTGATCACGGCCGGTAACGCCAGCCAGTTTTCGGACGGCGCTTCCATGACCGTGGTGATGAATGCGACGACTGCTGCCGCGAAGGGCCTGAAGCCGCTGGGCGTGTTCCGCGGCTTCGCCGTGGCAGGCTGCGAGCCGGATGAAATGGGCATTGGTCCCGTGTTCGCCGTGCCGAAGCTGCTCAAGCAGGCAGGCCTCAAGGTTGAGGATATCGGCCTGTGGGAATTGAACGAAGCCTTTGCCGTGCAAGTGCTGTATTGCGCGGACAAGCTGGGCATCCCGATGGACCGCCTGAATGTGAACGGCGGCGCCATCGCGGTGGGCCATCCTTACGGCGTCTCCGGCGCGCGCCTGACCGGCCATGCCCTCATCGAAGGCAAACGCCGCGGCGCGAAGTATGTGGTGGTCACCATGTGCATCGGCGGCGGCCAGGGGGCGGCAGGGCTGTTTGAGGTGCTGTGATGATCAAGCATATCGTGATGTGGAAGCTCAAGGAGCAGGCCGAGGGCGCAGACCGCGCGGCGAATGCGCGCAAAATGAAGGAGCTGCTGGAGGCCTGCGCGGGCATCGTGCCCGGCATTCTCAAACTCGAAGTGGGCCTGGCGCAGCCGGGGCTGGAAGCGACCTATGACGTGGTGCTGTATTCCGAGTTCGCCAGCCGCGAAGCGTTGGACGCTTACCAGGAACATCCGCAGCACCAGGCGCTGAAGCCCTTCTTCGGCGCCGTGCGCGAAGGCCGTCAATGCATGGACTACGAAGTATGAACACTTATCAGCGTATCGTGCTCGCAGCACGCCCCAAGGGCGAAGTTCAGCCCGAAAACTTCCGCCTCGAAAGCCTGCCGCTGCCGTCCTGCGGCGAGGGCGAGGTGCTGGTGCGTAATCAGTTCCTGTCGCTCGACCCGTATATGCGCGGCCGCATGAGCGATGCGAAGAGTTACGCCGCGCCGCAGACGCTGGATGAAACCATGATCGGCAGCACCGTGGGCCAGGTGATCGAGTCGCGCAACCCGCGCTTTGCGGTGGGCGATACGGTGGTGGGCATGTTCGGCTGGTCCGAGATCGGCCTGTCCGACGGCGCGCTGCTGCGCAAGGTGGATACCACCCATATTCCCGCATCGGCCTATCTGGGCGTGGTGGGCATGCCCGGCATGACGGCGTGGTATGGCCTGAATCACATCATGAAGCCGAAGGCCGGCGAAACGGTGGCGGTATCGGCCGCCAGCGGCGCCGTGGGCAGCGTGGTCGGCCAGCTGGCGAAGCTGCAGGGCTGCCGCGTGGTGGGCATCGCGGGGGGCAAGGAGAAATGCGATTACGTGGTCAATGAGCTCGGATTCGATGCCTGCGTGGACTACAAGGCGGGTAATCTGCGCGTAGACCTCAAGGCCGCCGCGCCGGACGGCATCGACGCCATCTTCGAGAACGTGGGCGGCGAGGTATTCGATGCGGCGCTGGGCCGCACGAATGCTTTCGCGCGCATCGCACTGTGCGGGATGATCGCTGGCTATAACGGCGAAGACATCCCGCTGAAGAATGCGCGCCTGCTGCTGACTAACCGCGTGCTGGTGCAGGGCTTCATCGTGACCGAGCATCTGGACCTGTGGCCGCAAGGGCTGAAGGAACTGGGCCAGCTGGCTGCTACCGGCAAGCTGAAATTCCGTGAATCGGTGGCCGAGGGACTGGCCGCAGCGCCGGAAGCTTTCATCGGCCTGCTCAAGGGACGCAATTTCGGGAAGCAGCTCGTCAAGCTCAGGTAATGTTTCTGTGAGACAATTACTGTCTATGACAACAGAAATCCGATACGGCGACTGGGCCACCATGTCTGCCGATGCACGCCCCATCCGCCTTGAAGTCTTCGTCCAGGAGCAGAACGTTCCGCGGGAACTTGAAATGGACGACAAGGATATCAAATGCCTGCACGCCGTGGCCTACGATGCGAGCGGCAAAGCAATCGGCACCGGCCGCCTGCTGCCCGATGGCCACATCGGCCGCATGGCGGTGCTGCGCAGCGCGCGCGGCACCGGTGTCGGCGGCGCGCTGCTGAAAGGCCTGCTGGAACAGGCAGAAAAGCGTGGCCATGAGGAAGTGGTGCTGAGCGCGCAGGTGCATGCTGCCGACTTCTACCTCGCCCACGGTTTCAAATCCGAAGGCGATGTGTTCTACGAAGCCGGCATCCCGCACATCGAGATGACTTACTACTTCTGAATCAGCGCAGGCGGATCGGCTTGCGGTAAGGGGCGAACGGCGGTTTCGGGAACTGCACGCCCTCGTAAGCCTTGACGAAGCAGGCCGCTTTCGCGCCTTGCACATCGGTGGTGGAAGAAGTCACTTTGCCGTCCGCATCCAGCACGAGGATGATCACGACTGGCCATTTCGACTTGTCGTGGCAGTTGCCTTTTTCATCCAGCTTGTTCGCGTTATTGAAGGCGAGCGATTCGTCTTCGTACTTGGTCGCCTTCGCGTTCGGGAACTGCGCATTGAACTTCGTCATCTCGCTCTGGTAGGCGGGATTGGCGGCTGGCGCCGGTTCGTTCGGATCCGGCTGGGTGCCCGTGGTCTGGCATCCCGCCGCCAGGATCAGTGCAGCAATGCCGCTGAGTTTCAGAAAAGTTTTGCGCATGTATTCTCCTGGTTATCAATAAGTTATTTGCAACATTGACTTATTGTACATAGGGCAAAATTTCCACGTCGCACGGCTGAGCGGAGGCGGATTTCTTGTCATACCGCAGCGAGCGATGCATACTGGGCCGCATCTACCCTGGGATATTCATGCGTGCCTTCCTGCTCATACTGCTGCTTGCGGCGCCATTCAGCGCACTCGCCGATGTCAAAGCAACGCTGGAGGAGGCCAATGCCGCAGGCCCCGAAAAGGGGCTGCCGATTCTTGCGGCCGCCCTGGCCAAAGTCCCGGCGGGCGGCGCCGATTACCAGGAGCTGCAGGTGGCGAGCTGCTGGCTCCACAGTTATAGCGAGCCCGCCAAAGCCGTTGCGCTGGCGGAGGCCGAAATGCAGGGTGGCACGGGCAGGTATCCGGCCCGCATGCGCGTTTGCCGTGGCTACGCCTACGAAAATCTTGAGAAGATCAGCCTGGCACTGGAAGACTATGAAGCCGGGGTGCAGGACGCGCGGCGCTTCAAGGACGATGACCTGCTGGCCCGCGCGCTGGTGCTGCGCGGTGAACAGCGTATGCTGGGCAGCCTGTATGCCGACGCGCTGGAAGATCTCAAGGCGGCTTACGATCTCGCACTCAAAATCAAGGACATCGGCCAGCAACGGTATGCGCTGAATGCCATTGCCAATGTCTATGCGGATCGCAATGTGCGCGAATATGAGCGCGCGCTGGACTATTACGGCAAGCTGCTCGCAGTGAACGAGGAAAAAGGCGATGTACGCGGCCAGGCCACTTCCCATTTCAATATCGCCAGCACGCTGGAGAGTAAGGGCGACCTGCAGGGCGCGCGCAAACACTTCGAGAAAGCCTTGCTGTTCGACCGTGGCCGCGGTGTGGCGGAAGATATTGCCTTCGATGAGCGGGCCTATGCCGTTGTGCTGTCGAAGCTGGGCGAGCACCGCAATGCCATCGCCACGCTGAACCATGCACTGGCCCTGTATGAAGCGCAGCAGCCGAGGGATGCACGTGCGGTCCATACGGTGCTGCTGTCGCGCGGCGGTGCACTGCGGCGCGCCGGCCGCTACAGCGAGGCGCTGGCCGACCTGGAGGCGGCGTTCAGGTATTTTGGACAGGCGCGCAACCTGCGCTTCCTGGAAAAGATCCATGAAGAGCGGGCGCTGGCGTTTGCCGGTCTCGGTGACTGGCGCAATGCTTATGAGGCCCAGCAACTGCGCAACACAGCCCAGCAGGAAGTGCAGCGCCAGCTGATTGACGAACGCACCACGCGCCTGCGCCTGCAATTCGAGGCCGACCAGGCAAAGCTGCGCAACTCGGAGCTCGAGCACCGCAACGCGCTGCAGCAGGCCGAGCTGGCCAGTACGGCCCGCGTGCGGCAGTGGCAGGTTGTGGCGCTGGGCCTGAGCCTTGCCGTGATCGCGCTGCTTTGCCTGTTCATTGCGCGGCAGGTGAGGGCGGGCAGGCGCATGCGGGACCTGGCGATGACCGACGAACTGACCCGGCTGCCCAATCGCCGCCATTTCATGGCCGTGGCGCGCGAGGCGTTCACCAACGGCCGGGGTACGGCAGTGACACTGGCCGCGATCGACATCGACCATTTCAAGCGCATCAACGATACGGGTGGGCACGCGGTGGGCGACGTCGTCCTGCAGCGGGTTGCACATGCCCTGCGTGTGGCGCTGCGGCCCGGAGACCTGATCGGCCGCATCGGCGGCGAAGAATTCATGGTGCTGCTGCGCGGCGCCGCGCGCGAGGATGCCATCGCCGCTGCCCAGCGCCTGCGCGAAGCGGTGCAGGCCATCGACTGCGGCGACCTGCCGCGCGGCATTGCCACCAGCATCAGCGTGGGGGTGGCGGAACGCCACGAGGGCGAAAACCTGGACGTAGTCTGCCAGCGCGCCGACACGGCGCTCTACCAGGCCAAGCAGAACGGCCGCAACCGCGTCGAACTCGCCGCCGCCTGAGCCCCGATACTGACACCATGGTGCCAGACCCCACGGTGTCAGAGCTCAGCGGATTTCGTGTTCGTTCAGTTCGCCGGGGGCGTTGGCGAAGAGTTTGACGACGGTGGAGGTGCGGGTGCCGTAGTTGGGGGATTCGATGCAGACCGAGGACAGCATGCGTTCCACGTCGCGCGGCACGCCGGTGTCGGGCAGGCGCTGGTCGGGCGCGCGGGCGGTGTCAGCCAGCATTTCGAAGTAGGCGTCTTCCGGGGCGCCCAGGCATAGCAGGCTGGCAAATTCCGCCTTCGCTTTCAGTACTTTCGGCCAGGGCGAATCGAGCAGGGCGTTGGACAGGCCGTAAATGCCCGGCGCCAGCGGCTCGCCGTTGCGCGGGTCGCTGCCGCCCTTGTTCGAGAACCACACCAGCTCCTGGCCATCGCACAGCACCAGGTTGAAGCCGTTATAGGCCGATGCGCCGGCGCGGATCTGCTCCACGTACTCGCGCGCGCTCATCGTGGCCGACAGGAAGTTGGAGACCAGCATGCCGCGCGATGGTGCCGCCGGATTGTGTTCCAGCGGCGCGCGGATATTGGTGATGGCGGCAAAGCGCGAAGGCGTTACGCTGCCGTCGGCCGCCGGTTTCGGTGCGCCGTTGCAGCAGGGCGCCTTCAGCGGGGTGAAGTTGGCGGTGGGCGCGGCTTCCGGGCCTTCCGGCAGCGTCATGCCCATCCAGGTGCCGCCTGCTTTCAGGTCGCGGCCGCCGATAATCTGCGGGTTTTCTTCCCAGGGGCCGGCCGCTGCGCTGGCGCGGTCGTAGTATTCGTCGCGGTTGGCGGCGGCGATCAGGGGCACCCCGGGCACCACCTGCCAGGCAAAAACAATCAGGCACATGGTTGTACGTCCATAAATTCTTCGGTGTGGCGCGGGCCTGCAATCAGGGCTGCGATGCCGGCGCTGGCCACGGCGGCTTCCAGCGCGGCATCAAAACCGGCTGGTGCTGCGGGATAGATTTCCATCCAGGTCAGCAAGCCGTCTTTCGATTGCGGCCGCTGCTTGAGCTGCGGCGTGACGCCATTTGCGGCGGCCAGCGCCTGCTGCATGGCGGCGACGCGCGGCAGCAGGGCCTGGGTGTCGGCTTCCCGCACCTTGTAATAGATATAAAGGTCGGCCATTGCTAGACGTCGAGCTTGTCCAGCACGTAAGGCAGGGGCCTGAACTGCAGGGCAGGACCGGTGGCCGAGGCGAAGCGGACATCGCCCTGTTCCAGCGCTTCCAGCTTCATTTCGACCAGCGTGTCCACACCGCCTTCGCCATTGGCAGCCGCATTGACGACCATGCCGCAAGGCTGGTCCGGATCATCCGGGGCGAAGACTTCGGCGCCCGGCGCCACCGAGGCGTCGGCAATGGTGGCCAGCGCCGTGCGGCGCTTGAGCTTGCCGAGGTACTGGCTGCGGGCCACAATTTCCTGGCCCGGATAGCAGCCTTTCTTGAAATTCACGCCGCCCAGCAGTTCGAAATTGATCATCTGCGGCACGAACTGTTCCTGGGTGCCAGGGCCGATCTGCGGTACGCCGGCGTGGATATCGGCCAGTTGCCAGGCCTGTTCACCGCCTACCGTGAGGCGCGCGGCGAGTTCCGCAGCAACGGTATCGGCCGTTTCCGGCGCGGCCAGCCACAGGTAGCGCGGCGAGCCGAAAGCGTCGGCAACACGCAGCAGGGCGCCCAGCGGGTGGTCGATGCGGGTGTAGGGGGCGGCAGGCAGCACGTCGAACCAGGTTTGCAGCACCGCTTCGGCATCGGCGCCGCCCAGGCCCAGCGTTACCACGCTGTCGCTGGCGTCGCTTGCCTTGGTTTTGGCGCGCAGCACGAACATCTGCAGCCGTTTCTGGATGGGCGGCTGGATGGCGCGCGGCAGCTGCAGGAACACGGAATCGGCGTCGCGCCACATCAGGAAGGACGCCATCAGGCGGCCTTTGGGCGAGCAATAGCCGGCCAGGCGCACTTCGCCCTGGCCCAGGTGTTCCACGTCATTGGTCAGCTGCGAATGCAGGAAGGCGGCCGATTCCTCGCCGGTGAAGGCGATCAGGCCGAGCTGCGGCAGGGCGGCGACGAAACCGGTGGCCAGTGCGGCAACCGTGTGCGGGCCCTGCGGGGTGAGAACTTGATTCCAGCTGGTCATAAAATTTTATAAATTCCCGGTTGAGGCATTATCATTACGGGCTCATTATAAAGTTCCCGCAAAAAAAGCGCCCGGCCGCGCCAAAAGCGCTGTCCACGGGGATAAAACTGGTTCAATATAGAAAGTATGGCCATCATCCGAAAAACGATTGCTTTGGGTATCCTGCTGGCTATCGCCGTGGCAGGCTATTTCTACTGGTGGTCCCAGAAGCCGATTACGCTGGACGAGCCCGCCATTCCCTTCACCATCAATAAAGGAAGTGGCGCCCATGCAGCCGGCCAGCAGATTGCTGAGGCGGGCATTCCGCTGCAGCCGCTGATGTTCAATATGCTGGCGCGCGCCACCGGCAAGAGCGGCAAGCTGAAGGCCGGTTCCTATGAGCTGAAGCCCGGCACCACACCGCTGCGCCTGATCGACCAGCTGGTGCGCGGCGAATACGCCCAGGAGTCGCTGACCATTATCGAGGGCTGGACCTTCCGCCAGATGCGCCAGGCCATCGCCGCGCATACCGGCCTCAGGCACGATACCGTGGGCCTGAGCGACCGCGAGCTGATGCAGCGCGTGTCGCCCGAATTCTCGGAGCCCGAAGGCCTGTTCTTCCCGGACACCTATCTGTTCGCCAAGGGCAGCAGCGAGCTGGACATCTACCGCAAGGCCCACTCGGCCATGCTGCAGCACCTGAAAGACGCCTGGAACGGCCGCGACCCCAAGCTGCCCTACAAGAACGCCTATGAAGCATTGACCATGGCCTCCATCGTGGAGAAGGAAACCGGCCAGAAGTCCGAACGCGCGATGATCGCCTCGGTCTTCGTCAACCGGCTGCGCCTGGGCATGATGCTGCAGACCGACCCCACCGTTATCTATGGCATCGGTCCCAAGTTTGACGGCAATATCCGCAAGAAGGACCTGGAAACGGACACCCCGTACAATACCTACACGCGCGCCGGCCTGCCGCCGACGCCGATTGCGCTGCCCGGCCGCCAGTCGCTGGCAGCGGCGCTGGCCCCGGCCAAGTCCGACGCCCTGTATTTCGTTTCGCGCGGCAATGGCACCAGCGTGTTTTCCGCTAACCTGACCGACCATAACCGGGCGGTCAACCGGTATCAAAGACAATGACGCAACGCGGTAAATTCATCACTTTCGAAGGCATCGACGGCGCAGGCAAATCCACCCATATCCGCTATGTAGGCGAGCTGATCGCTGCGCGCGGTGTGGAACTGGTGAGCTCGCGCGAGCCGGGCGGCACGCCGCTGGGCGAGAAGCTGCGCGAGCTGTGGCTGCACGAATCCATGCATGTGGAGACGGAAACCCTGCTGGTGTTCGCCAGCCGCCGCGAGCATATCGCGCAGGTGATCCAGCCCGCGCTGGACCGCGGCGCCTGGGTGATTTCGGACCGCTTCACGGACGCCAGCTTCGCCTACCAGGGCGGCGGCCGCGGCCTGAGCCTGGACAAGCTGGAAATCATCGCCAACTGGGTGCACCCGGAACTGGAGCCGGACCTCACCATCCTGTTCGACGTGCCGCTGGAAGTGGCCCGCGCGCGCCTGGACGCCACGCGCGACCTGGACCGTTTTGAGCGTGAAAAGGCCGATTTCTTCTTCGCCACCCGCAGCGAATACCTGCGCCGTGCGGCCGAGCATTCGCACCGCTTCCGCGTGATCGACTCCACCCGCAGTATCGACGACATCCAGCGCGAACTGGCGGACATCATCGGCGCACTGGCATGAGCATTCTCTATCCCTGGCAGGACGGCGCCTGGCAGCAGCTGCAGGCTTTGCGCCAGCGCCTGCCGCACGCCATCCTGTTCCACGGTGCTGCCGGTACCGGCAAGGCCGACTTCATCGAACATTTTGCGCGCGCACTGCTATGCGAGAACGTGCAGACGGACGGCCATGCCTGCGGCAGCTGCGCTTCCTGCGGCTGGTTCGAGCAGGGCAGCCATCCCGACTACCGCCGCATCCGTCCCGAAGCGCTGGAAGACGAGGTGGAAGGCGAGGAAGGCGAGGATAAAAAGGCCAGCAAAACCAAGGCGCCGTCCAAAGAGATCAAGATCGAGCAGATCCGCAACCTGTCGGACTTCATGAATATTTCGACCCACCGCGCCGGGCTGCGCGTGGTGGTGCTGTATCCGGCCGAAGCGCTGAATATGCCGGCCTCGAACGCGCTGCTGAAAACGCTGGAAGAGCCGCCGCCGGGTACGGTGTTCCTGCTGTCCTCGAACAGCCTGGACCGGCTGCTGCCCACCATCCTGTCGCGCTGCCGCAAGTTCGCGCTGCCGATGCCGGACCATGCGCAGGCGCTGGCCTGGCTGCAGGCGCAGGGGGTGAACGACGCCGACAGCTGGCTGCGCGAGCAGGGCGGGGCGCCGCTGGCCGCGATGGCGCAGGCCGAAACCGGCAGCCGTGAGGAAATGGATGTGCTGCTGCAATACCTCGCCCATCCCGGCGTGGAAGCGGCGCTGAAAACGGCGGACAAGATGCAGAAGGTGCCGCTGTCCGCGCTGGTGTCCTGGCAACAAAGGTGGCTGTACGACCTGTTTTCCTGCAAGCTCACGGGGCAGATCCGTTATTATCCCCGTTACCAGCGCGAGCTGAAGGCACTGGCCGACAAGGTGCACGTCAGCCGCCTGATGGCAGCGATCAAGGGCGCGAACGAGCGCCGCGCGACATCGGACCACCCGCTGTCGCCCAAGCTGTTCATCGAAGACATGCTGCTGGATTACTCTGCCTGCTGTGGCTGAAAGGAAGGTGAATGAGCGCTAGCCCTAACGACCCGAATACCGTGCCGCTGAACCGGCCGACGGTGCTGTCGCTGGCGATCAAGGAAAAGGCTGCGCTGTATGCGGCCTACATGCCCTTCCTCAAGAATGGCGGCATCTTCGTGCCCACGCAGAAACCATACAAGATCGGCGACGAGATCTACCTGATTCTCACGCTGATGGACGACCCCAACAAATACCCGATCGCCGGCAAGGTGGTGTGGATCACGCCGCCGAGCGCCCACAACAACAAGGCGCAAGGCGTCGGCCTGCATTTCCCGGATGACGAGACCGGACAGCGCACCCGTTTGCGCATCGAAGAAATCCTTGGCGCGGCCTTACGCTCGTCGCGCGCCACCCATACGCTCTGATCTTTTCACATGTCTTATCGCCACCGCATCGCCACCCTCGAAGACCTGCCCACCGTTGTCGCCATCTACAACAGCACCATCGCTTCGCGCGAAGTGACTGCCGATACCGAGCCCGTCACGGTCGAATCGCGCCTGAACTGGTTCCACGAACACCAGCCCGAGCGCCGCCCGCTGTGGATCATCGAGCGCGCGGACGACAACTCGGAGAAGCCGGAAATCCTCGGCTGGATCTCGTATTCCAATTTCTACGGCCGCCCGGCCTACAGCGGCACGGCCGAAGTGTCGATCTACATCGCGGAAGCGTGGCGCGGCAAGGGCATTGGCCGCTACGCGCTGACGGAGGCGATCGCCTTCGCGCCGCAGATCAAGGTGCACACGCTGCTCGGCTTCATCTTCGGCCACAACAAGCCGAGCCTGGCGCTGTTCGAGCGCTTCGGCTTCGACACCTGGGCCAACTTCCCCCGCGTGGCCAACCTCGACGGCATCGAGCGCGACCTCATCATCCTCGGCAAACGCGTCGCCTAGCGGCAATATTTCTTAATCGGGGTCAGACCCCAATTAAATTGCAATGTTTCTTTTTAATTGGGGTCTGACCCCGATTAGGCAATTCTGTAAAATGGCGGGATGTTTATCGATTCCCATTGCCATATAGATTTTCCCGAGCTGGCCGCTCGTATGCCGGAGCTGCTGGCGAAGATGGAAGAGAACAAGGTCAGCCACGCGCTGTGCGTCTCCGTGGACTTGCCGGACTTTCCGCGCGTGCTGGCGCTAGCCGAGCAGTATCCCCATATCTTCGCTTCCGTCGGTGTGCATCCGGATTATGAGGACACGCCCGAACCTTCCGTTGACCAGCTCGTTGAGTTGTCAAACCACCCTAAAATCGTTGCGATCGGTGAAACCGGCCTCGATTACTACCGCCTGACCGGCGACCTGGAGTGGCAGCGCGAACGTTTCAGAACTCACATTAAAGCTTCAAGAATCACGCGTAAGCCGTTGATTATTCACACAAGATCGGCTAGCGAAGATACGCTGCGTATCATGCGTGAAGAGGGCGCGGGCACCAGCGATGGCGGCGTGGCCGGTGTCATGCATTGCTTCACGGAGTCACTGGAGGTGGCGCGCGCCTCGATGGAGATGGGCTTCTATATCTCCTTCTCCGGTATCGTCACCTTCAAAAGTGCGAAAGAGCTGCAGGCAGTCGCGCTGGAAGTCCCATTGGAGCGCATGCTGATCGAAACGGATTCGCCTTACCTGGCGCCGGTGCCCTATCGCGGCAAGATGAACGAGCCCGGCTATGTGGCCCATGTGGCCGAGTTCATCGCCAGGCTGAAAGGCGTGTCCGTGGAGCAGGTTGCGGAGCAGACGAGCGAGAATTTCTTCAATCTTTTCAAGCCATTGGCTAATTAATTTAAGATGATTTCGAGGTTGTTGCTCCTGCTCTGCCTGGTGGCGCCATTTGCCGCTGCCGCCCCCGCCGAGGAAGAGGCGGCCATCCGTCAGACCGCCTTAAACTATGTTGAAGGCTGGTATGCAGGCGACGCTGCCCGCGTGGCGACCGCCTTGCATCCAAAACTGGCCAAGCGCTCCGTCTGGATGAAAGACGGCAATGCCACACTGGTGGAATTGAGCGCCCAGTCGCTGGTGGAAGCGACAGCCAAAGGCGGCGGCAGCAAAACGCCGAAGGAGCAGCAGCAGAAAGATGTGGCGCTGCTGGACGTATTCGGCAACGCCGCCAGCGTCCGCGTGACCATGCGCGGCTGGGTGGAATACCTGCATATGGCGAAGATGGATGGCCGCTGGGTCATCGTCAACATGGTGCTGGAGCCGAAACCGAAATGACGATGCGGCGCACCGTGCTGGCGATGCTGATGCTGGCGGCAGCCATGCCGCTGCATGCCCAGCCCACGCGCGAAGAAGACGAAGTCAGCTTCTTCCGCGCCGCCCAGATTGATGACGCAGCGCGTATCAAGCCCATCCTGGCGCGCGGCCTCGACCCCAACATCCGCGAGCCGGAACGTGGCGAAACAGGCCTCATCGTGGCCCTGCGCTATGATGCGATTAACGTGGTGAAGCTGCTGCTAGCCCAGCCGTCCATCCAGCTGGAAGCAACGGCCGGCAACGGCAATACCGCGCTGATGATGGCGGCTTTCAAGCAGAACCGCGAGGCCGTGCAGCTGCTCATCAAACAGGGCGCCCTCGTGAACCGCCCCGGCTGGACGGCACTGCATTACGCGGCAGCCGCAGGCGACGTGGAAGGCATCAAACTCCTGCTGGAGCATTATGCCTACATTGACGCCGAATCGCCCGGCGGTATGACGCCCCTGATGATGGCCGCCCGCGAAGGCCATGAAGACGCCGTGAAGCTGCTGCTGGAGGAGGGCGCCGACGCCTCGTTGAAGGACGGTGGCTTCAAGATCGATGCCGCGGAGTTTGCCGAGCGCGCCCAGAAGCCCTGGATCGCCAAGGCCATCCGCGCCCATCTCGCCGCGAAGGGCCATCGCCCGAACTGAGCTGCTTTTCCTGCTGATCTCGGCTCATTGCCGGCAGCTGTTGGTCCTGATAATTGCTTTGTCACCACTGCGCATGATAAAGGAACAACAATGTTGAACGAACGCGAAATCGAGAGCTGCTACCTGGGGCAGTTTATTCCGGTCCATTACCATCACAATATGCTGATGGATAACAACCGCATGCACAGCTTCAAAGCGGCCATCGACTACGCCGTGAAGCCGGGCATGAAGGTGCTGGAACTGGGCGGCGGCACCGGCGTGCTGTCGTGGTTTGCCTCGGCCAAGGCCTCTCAGGTGTACTGCGTTGAGTTCAATCCGGACATGGTGAAGGAAGCGCGCAAGTTCCTGGCCATGAATCCGGGCGGCGAGAAAGTGGAAGTGATTCATGCCGATGCCTTCGAATACCTGCCGCCGGAGCCGGTGGATGTGGTCATTTGCGAGATGATCCACGTCGCCATGCTGCGCGAGAAGCAGGTGGAAGTCATTGAAGCGTTCAAACGCCGCTATGTGCAGAAATTCGGCCCCAAACTGCCGATCTTCATTCCGGAAGCCGTGCTGATGGCAGCCCAGCCGCTGCAGCAGGAATACGATTTCGAAGGCTTCTATGCGCCTATCGTGCAGTTCCAGGAGACCGGCGTGGTCCATTCCGGCACCCGTGAGCTGGCCCAGCCCGCCGTCTACAGCCTGATCGATTTTGCCCAGCCGAACGAGTTAAGCTACGCCTGGGAAGGCAAATTCCTGATCGAGCGCGACGGCACCCTGAGCGCAATGCGCTTCGTGACCAAGAACATCCTGGCCGTGGTGCAGGAACGCAATAGCACCATCGACTGGCTGAACCACTATATGGCCTTGCCGCTGGCCAAGCCGATGCAGGTGCGCCAGGGTGACGTGCTGCAGGTGAGTTTTGCCTATCGCGCGGGCGGCTCCATCCCGTCGCTGGAAGCGTCCATCAAGGCGGAAGTGGTGTTCGAAGCCGCCCAGCAGGCCTTGCCGGCCTTCGTCTGAGCCCGTTTATTCCCGGTTTTCGGCCATTGGTCGCGGCATTCTGCAGTTGGTCGCAGCGTGATTGAGGGGATGGTGTGGTGCAGCTAAAGTGGCTGCATCGACAACGTTACCTGAAACCGGGGGATTGCCATGCTGAGCTTTGTTATGTGGTTGGTGCTGCTGTTCCTGTGCTGGCCGCTCGCCTTGCTGGCGCTCGTGCTCTATCCCCTGGTGTGGCTGCTCCTGCTGCCGTTCCGCCTGATCGGCATCGGCGTGGATTTCGTGTTTGAGACACTGCGCGCCATCGTGCTGCTGCCGGCGCGCGTGCTGCGCGGCCTTTAAAAGTCGATCAGGAAGCCTGCTCCCAGCGACATCTGGGAGTAGTTGTAGTCGATCAGGCTCTGGCCGTAGCCCGAAAAGAACTGGGTGTAGCCCTTCAGGTTGTCCCGTAGCGGGAAGGCCCAGCCCAGCTGCACGGCGCCATGCTTCTTGCCGAAGTTGCGGCGTGCCAGCATCGAGTATTCGTGGCCGTCGCTGCGGTAGCTCAGTTTCAGGTCCCCATTCCCCATGAAATCCGTGATATCGATGTTGTCGTTATCGGATTTCGCATTGTCCAGCCGCTTCCAGACACGGGCCGCAATGGCCAGCTTGCCGTATTCCGCACCCACTTCCGCATACAGCCGGTTCCAGCTGCGCGACAGCGTGGAGGTCTGGCCGTTGGACTGGTGCACGCCGCCGAAGGTCACGTAGCGGATGGCGAGGTCGCCGATATGCTTGTCGATCGGCGCGGTCGCCATGATTTCCGGCTGGTAGTTGGTTTCGCGGAAGGGGCTGGAGGCGCTGCGGTTATAGGCCTGCCAGAAACTTTGCTGGGTATAGCCAAACCACAGGTCGAAAGGCGACTGGCCTATGCCCTCCAGCATCTTCATCTTGAAACTGAGCTGGTAGCTCAGTTCCACGTGCTTGGACTTGATTCCGGCCGGGGTGAAGTCTTCGAAAGGCGTGTCGTTCGTGGCATTGCTATAGTTCACCAGCAGCAGGTAATTGTCGCGGTGCGGGCGGAAGTTGAACACACCGCGCTTGCTGGCCGCATCCAGCTCCCACAGCGGAATCATGCGCGACACTTCCGGCTCCGGCGCGGCGGGCGCCTTGCTGCCATCGGTCTGCACCAGGCCGCCGACCGGGCCGCCGGGGAAAGCGCCGGAATGGGTGTCCTTGCCCTTGTCGGCGCCCGGAACGCCTGCCGCCGCGGCGGCAGCGGTATCCGGATCGGTCGGCTGTGGCCGGTTGGCCAGCGCGTCGTAGCAGCCGAGGCGCGCGGTTGGGTCGCCCAGCAGGGCGCAGCGTTCGAGGCGCTGCTCCAGTTCCGCAGGAGGCGTACTTTGGGCGTAAACAGCAGGGGAGAGAACCAGGGCACAGAGCAGGGGAGTAGGTTTCATTGTAAATCTTGGTAATACGGCATGACTTGCCAGTATAGTTGATTGGCCGTAATCAGAGTCGCACGGTCTGTCAGCCAAAGCCCTCTGACGTTGGGTTTGGAAAACTGCTAACCTTGCCGGTTTGTAGCTTCGAGTGATCAAGATGAGCGGAATCGATTTGCCCTTGCTGGAACGCTGGCTGACAGGATGGAGCTTGTCCCGTGGTGTGCCCCTGCCAGTCAGGGATGGCGAAGGGCTGCGTGTCGAGGTCGGCATGCCGCTTCAGCTGCGGCGCTATGTGTTTCTCGAAGCCGGTCCGGCATTGCAGGCTTGCGCCGGGAAGATAGATGCGCCCCACATCTACCTGAAGGCGCCCGTCGAGCCGCAGGTATTACGGACCGCGCTGCCGGCCTGCTGGATAGTGGAAGATCCAGGCTACCTGATGCAAAGCCCTGGCCCCATGGCGGCGAAGGCGGAACTCCCGCCCGGGTATGTCATCGAACAAGCGGCCGAGCATGGCGCGCAGCTGGTCCGCGTGTTGCACGCCAATGGCGAACTTGCCGCATCCGGAAAGATCGCCATGCATGAAGGCAGCGCCGTGTTCGACCAGATCGTCACCAGCGAACTGCACCGCCGCCTTGGCCTCGGAACGGTTGTCATGCAGCGCCTGGATGCGCTGGCGGCGCAGGCGAAGGTGACGGAACGCCTGCTGGTAGCGACAGAGGCAGGCCGTGCCCTGTACACGCGCCTCGGTTGGCGCCTGGTGGGGCCGTGGAGCACCGCCGTCATACCGGTCCGGTAATCAGCAAAGGCTCCGCAATTGGGGTAAATTGCACTGGGGCGCTGAGCGCCCGGCGTTTCAACACTATCGGTAGGGTTGAAATCCAGAAATAGCGCCCAAAGTTCGCATCCTTAGTCAACAGGAGATTGTGATGAGCCGTAAAACCCCCATCGAGCGATACCGCAATATCGGCATCAGTGCGCACATTGATGCCGGGAAAACGACCACGACCGAGCGCATCCTGTTCTATACCGGTGTGAATCACAAGATCGGCGAAGTGCACAATGGCGCTGCGACGATGGACTGGATGGAGCAGGAGCAGGAACGCGGCATCACGATCACCTCCGCCGCCACCACGGCCTTCTGGAAAGGCATGGCGGGCAATTTCGCCGAGCACCGCATCAACATCATCGACACCCCGGGCCACGTGGACTTCACCATCGAGGTGGAGCGCTCCATGCGCGTGCTGGATGGCGCGGTGATGGTGTATGACTCGGTGGGCGGCGTGCAGCCGCAGTCCGAGACCGTCTGGCGCCAGGCCAACAAGTACAAGGTGCCGCGCATTGCCTTCATCAACAAGATGGACCGCGTGGGTGCGGACTTCTTCCGCGTGCAGCAGCAGATCAAGGACCGTCTGAAGGGCGTGGCCGTGCCTATCCAGATTCCGCTGGGCGCTGAAGAACATTTCGAGGGCGTGATCGATCTCGTGAAGATGCGCGCCATCCGCTGGGACGATGCGAGCCAGGGCGTGAAGTTCAACTACGAGGACATTCCGGCCGACCTGAAAGAGCTGGCGCAGAAGTGGCACGACCATATGATCGAAGCTGCAGCCGAAGCCACGCCCGAACTGACCGAGCGCTATCTGAACGGCGAAACGCTGAGCGAAGACGAGATCAAGGCGGCACTGCGCGCGCGCACCATCCGCAATGAAATTGTGCCCATGCTGGCGGGCAGCGCCTTCAAGAACAAGGGCGTGCAGGCCATGCTGGATGCGGTCATCGAATACCTGCCGTCGCCGGTGGATGTGCCGGCCATTGCGGGCCACGATGAGGATGACAACGAGATCGAGCGCCATCCCACCGACAGCGATCCGTTCTCGGCGCTCGCCTTCAAGATCATGACTGACCCATTCGTGGGCCAGCTGGCCTTCTTCCGCGTGTATTCCGGCGTGGTGAACTCGGGCGACACCGTCTACAACCCTGTGAAGGGCCAGAAGGAACGCCTTGGCCGCATCCTGCAGATGCACGCCAACGAGCGCAAGGAGATCAAGGAGGTGTTCGCGGGCGATATCGCAGCGGCGGTGGGCCTGAAGGCTGTTACCACGGGCGATACCCTGAGCTCTCCCGACCACGTGATCGTGCTGGAAAAGATGATCTTCCCCGAGCCCGTGATTTCGCAGGCGGTGGAACCGAAGACCAAGGCCGACCAGGAGAAGATGGGTGTTGCCCTGAACCGCCTGGCGCAGGAGGACCCGTCCTTCCGCGTGCATACGGACGAGGAATCGGGCCAGACTATCATGTCCGGCATGGGCGAGCTGCACCTGGAAATCCTGGTGGACCGCATGAAGCGCGAATTCGGCGTGGAAGCGACCGTTGGCAAGCCGCAGGTGGCTTACCGCGAAACCATCAAGAAGATGGTGGACGACATCGAAGGCAAATTCGTCAAGCAGTCAGGCGGCAAGGGCCAGTACGGCCATGTGGTGCTGAAGCTGGAGCCGATGGAGCCGGGCAAGGGCTATGAGTTCGTGGATGCCATCAAGGGCGGCGTGGTGCCGCGCGAGTTCATCCCCGCGGTGGACAAGGGCATCCAGGAGACCTTGCGCGCCGGTGTGCTGGCCGGTTATCCAGTGGTGGACGTGCGCGCCACGCTCACCTTCGGTTCCTACCACGACGTGGACTCGAACGAGAATGCCTTCCGCATGGCGGCCTCCATGGCCTTCAAGGACGGCATGCGCAAGGCGAGCCCCGAGCTGCTGGAGCCGATGATGCAGGTGGAGGTGGAAACGCCTGAGGAATTCACCGGCAACGTGATGGGCGACCTGTCGACCCGGCGCGGCATGGTGCAGGGCATGGACGAGATTCCGGGCGGCGGCGGAAAGCTGGTGAAGGCGCTGGTGCCGCTGGCCGAGATGTTCGGCTACTCCACGACGCTGCGTTCGCTGACGCAGGGCCGTGCGACCTACACCATGGAGTTCAAGCACTACGCGGGCGTGCCGAAGCACATCCTCGACCAGATCGCGACTACGCGCGCGAAGTCGTAAGCAGTTCAGCGGCGCAGCAGCGCCGCGAAATCTTCGGCGGGGACAGGGCGGCTATACAGGTAGCCCTGTCCCTGTTCGCAGCGCAGCAGCCGCAGCAGCTTCGCTTCCTCTTCCGTTTCAATCCCTTCCGCCACCACCTTCAGGTCCAGGTTGTGCGCCAGCGACACGATGGTGCTCACCAGCCCCATATACCCGGCATCGTGCGTCATCTTCATCACGAAGGAGCGGTCCACCTTCAGCACATCCACCGGCAGTGTCACCAGGTAGGCCAGCGAGGAATAGCCGGTGCCGAAATCGTCGATCGCAATCGGCACTTCGAGATTGCGCACGCGGGTGAGGATATCGACCACCCGCGCGTGGTCGGACACCAGCGCGCTTTCCGTGATCTCGATGGAGAGCGGCTGCATATGCGCCTCGGCGATATTGAGCGAGGTCTCGATATCGTGGAACAGCGAATCGCAGCGGAACTGCGCCGGCGCCACGTTGACCGCGATCTGCGGCGGCATCAGGCCATCGTCATACCACTGGCGCCAGTCCAGCATCGCCTGCTGCATCACCTGGCGCCCGACTTCGATTACCAGGCCGGTGCGCTCCAGAATGGGTATGAACTCCACGGGCGGCACCAGGCCGCGCGTGGGATGGCGCCAGCGCACCAGCGCTTCCGCACCCGCCAGCCGGCCGGTCTTGAGATCGATCTTCGGCTGGTAGAAGTTCACGAACTCCTTGCGCTCCACGGCCTCGCGCAGTTCGGCCTCAAGGCTGATCTGGCGCGCCAGCGCGTGATCGGCATCGCGGTCGTATACGCCGATGCGCTCGTCCATATTGCGTGCTCCGGCCAGCGCATCCCAGGCCTTCACCAGCAGTTCATCGGCCGTGGTGCCGTCTTCCGGCAGCGAAGCCACGCCCACATTGATGGTGCACCAGATTTTCTGCTGTTCGATCTGGTAGGAACCCTGCAGCAGCGGCACCAGCCGGTCGCGTATATAGTCCAGCGGCGCGCGTGCTTCGCCCGACGGGTAGAACAGCGCGAACCGTCCAACGCCCACATGCGAGAGCACCATGCGCTCGGCCACTTCGCCGCGCAGGCGCTGGGCGAATTCGCGCATCAGGCCGATGGCGGCCGAATTGCCGTAGGCCGAACTCAGTTCGTCAAAGCGGTTGATGTTGATGAGCAGGACCGAGCCCTTGGCATTGGCCGCAGCCAGCGAGGCGACTTCCTCGTCGAACTGCAGCCGGCTCGGCAGGCCGGACAGCGCATTGGTGCGCGCCAGGCGGTGCAGCTCCTTGGCGTTGATGAGGCGCTCCAGGCCGAAGCTCAACTCATTGCCCAGTTCCCCGGCGCGCTCGCGCCAGAAGCTGTCGAAGAAGTCCTGGCGCCGCGAGTAGAAGGAAATCACGCCCCAGCATTTGCCGTTGGCCATCAGCGGAATGGCCATGCAGGAGGCGATTTTGCGGCGCTGGCAGCCGGTATTCAGGTCGTTCGAGAACTGCATGGTGCCGGTGGAGACCGCGGCGCCGGCCAGTTCCGGCACGAACCAGTCGGCCACGGCGCTGCCATCCGGCGTGCCGCTGTCGCTGTCGCGCCATTCGTGTTCGGCGCCTTCGCGGGTGGCCGAGGTGAACAGCTTCAGGCCGCCCGTGGTGCTGTCGGCGCGCGAAATATCCACGATTTCAATGCCCGGCTGGTGGGCGGCGGCGCGGCAGGTGTCGAGGCACAGCGATTCCAGGGTCTTGGCGCGCGAGATGATGGCCGAGAGCTTGGACAGCAGCACATAGAAATTATCGTGCCGGATCAGTGCGCGTTCTTTTTCCACCTCGGTGGTCATGTCGATGGCGGAGCCGCCGAGGAAAGGCTCGCCGTCCACATCGATGGGGAATTTGTGCACCAGCCAGTGGCGCTGGCCGTCGTGCGAGGTCTCCATCGTTTTGATGACTTCACCGTTTTCCAGCACGGCGCGGTCCTGCTCTTCCAGGCTATGGCGCACATCTTCCGGCCAGAAGTGGCTGTCATCCTTGCCCACGATATTATGGATGCCGAAAAAGCCCAGCAGGGCGGCATTCCCCATCACATAGCTGCCGCTGCGATCCTTGATCCACAGCGGGGAAGGGGAGTGCTCGGCGAAGCCGGACAGGAAACCCTCGGCCCGCGCCAGGTTACGGCGCAAGGCATGCTGGTTTCGCGCCAGCATGGCAACGTCGCACAGGGCGCGGCGCTTGCCTTCATCCAGCGTCGACGGCGCGAGGGCCAGCAGGCGCGCATCGTCGAGCAGTGCTTCCGGCGTGACTTCGCAGCCGCAAAGATGTGCTGCGAGGCGCAGCAGCTCTTCCGGCACGTCCTCGGCAACGGGGTCCTGGGCAGCGATATGCTGCTGTTCTTCAGTGGCAATGTGGTTCATGTGCTTATCGTCGCATGGCAAGGGTTCTTTGCGCCATGCCACCTTAGTATGACGCCGCTCAGAACAGCTTGAACTTCAGCTGCACCGAGAGGGCGCCATGCAGGCGCTCCTTATAGGTAGGTACGATAGCAAAGTTCACGCCCACACGTTCGTACTCCAGCGTTACAACGGGAATCGCGGCCAGGAACCAGCCGCCGTCGCGCATCTTCGGATAGCCGTTGAAGCCGCCGATCACGGCGCCCAGGCGCAGCGGACCCCAGGCAATCGGCTGGTAATACACGCCGGCGTAGTTTGACATTTCGCGGTCGCTGTTGTGGAAGCGGCCCGCCGTTGCTGATGCAACGGTGGAAAAACGGTATTCGAAACCGAGGCCGGGGTTGGTGTCGTCAAAGCCCTTGTCGCGCTGGAAGTGGTAGGAGTAGAAGCCCGGATTGATCCAGAGTGCGCTGTCCGGCTTGTTTTCGATCATGGTGAAGCCATCATCCGCCTGGGCGAGGCTGCTCATTGCCGCGAGCACGATGCCCGCGAGTGGTGCAATAACTTTCATCCGGACTTCCTGTAAGTGATGAGAATGGCAATTATAGCTGGCCCGCACCTCAAAAATTTCCTAATCGGGGTCAGACCCCGATTAGAAAGAAATGTTGCTTTTTAATTGGGGTCTGACCCCGATTAAGCAACTTTATTCGCCGAGACGCTTGGAGAGGACGAAGGAATAGAGCACGGCGATCACGCTCCAGCCGGCCACCAGCACGATGTGCACCGGGCCACGCGCGCCGAGGAAGACGGCAACATAGCCGAGCGCGCCGCTGCCTACCATCAGCCAGCCTGCCAGGCGGTGCGTGGCATCCCATACGGCCTCGCTAGCCAAGGTCCATGGCGTGCGGATGCCGATGAAGAAGTTGCGGCGCACCTTGCCCATCGGGCTGCCGATCAGGATCAGCAGAGTGTACACGGCCAGCCAGCCGAGACGTGGCCGCATGAGCTGGTAGCCCAGTGCAGTAGCCAGCATCATGCCGAACAGCACGGCCATCATCAGGGCCAGTACCAGCGACTGATAGCTGAGCGTGTTGCGGAAACTGTCGAGCTTGAACTTCGGCGGCGACAGCCAGGACACGAGATAGGGCATTGCCAGCATCAAGGCGATCAGGCCGGGACCGATCAGCCATAGCTGCCAGCGCGGCGCGTAGCCGTTGGCGACGCCGTTGCCGTCCCAGTGCACGGCGACGCTAGCGGGCAGGCTGCCGTAGTACAGGCCAAGGGCCGCGATGGCGGCAAACAGTGCGGCCAGGCCGATGAACAGGTGGGTTTTCTTCATTTGCTGCCTCCCTTGGTGAGATCGAGCGCCCAGGCCACCACGTCTTCCAGCACGCTGGTGTTCAGCGAATACCAGATGGTCTGGCCATCGCGGCGGCGGCGGATCAGTTCCGCATCCACCAGCACGGCAAAGTGATGCGACATGGTGGGCTTGGTCATGTCGAAATGGTCGGCAATCGCGCCCGCCGACAGCTCGCCGCTGCGCAGCAGGCGCAGGATTTCGCGCCGCGCAGGATCTGCCAGCGCCTTGAAGGCCGCATTGGACGTGGACATTGTGATGTTCGTCTAATTAGATAATGATCTAAATATAGGCCGGTAAAAACGCCCTGTCAAGCAGGGCGCAGGGCTTAGTGGGCGCGCAGGAAGTTCAGGAAGTCCTGGTTGGCGTTGATGTTCTGCAGCATCGCGAACACGGCTTCGTGGCCTTTATCGCTATTGGTGAGATACACCGCACCGCTGCGGGTGCCGCGGTCGATAAAGGCCAAGGTCCACAGGCCGGGATCGCGGCCCGTGTGCATCAGGATGGTGGTGCTTGGGAAGTTGAATACTTCCCAGCCCAGGCCGAAGCCAATGGTCTGCGGGCAGGCAGCCTCCAATTTGCCCTTGCATATTTCCGCCTTGCGGTCGGTCTGGATGGCGCTGCGCTGGGCGGCGATCTGCGGCGTCAGGCCTTTGTCGTTGACTACGTCGAGCATGAAGCGCGCATAATCGGCCGCCGTGGTGTAGACCAGGTCCGCCGCATTTGCCTTGCCGGCCAGCGTGGGTTCGAGCTCCTTGCCTGCCGCGTCGTGCGGTTTCGCGATACGCGGCAGCAGCTCCGCAGGTTCGATATAGCGGGTGTTCGCCATGCCGGCTGGCGTGAACACCAGCTGCTGGCCAAGCTGGTCGAGCGTGGCTCCAGTCTTGCGCTCGGAAAAATTGGTCACATACTGCATGCCTTCGCCGGAGTAGCCGTACTGGGCGCCCGGCGCTCCAAGCGTGAACTTCAGGCCGGCCTTGCCGCGCCAGTTGGGGAAGCCGGTGCGGTGCGACAGCGCGATGCGCGGCGTCAGCAGCTTGTGGCGTTCGTCGTTTGCGAGGTCGGGATCAACCCAGGCCGTATGCATCGGCTCATCGAGCCCCAGCTTGCCCTGAGAGGCGAGGCGCAGCACCACTTCCGCCGAAACCGGCTTGGTCAGCGAGGCGATGTTGTAGTGCGTTTCGTTCGTGGCAGGCACGCCGGCCGACTGTTCACCCCATGTGCGCACAGTGGTGATCTTGCCGTTTTCGATAAGGGCGATCGAAACGCTCGGAATGCCCGACTTCTTCATCTGCGCCGGAATGTCGGCATCAAGGCGTGACACGTCGGCAGCGTGGGCGGTCAGGGTGGCGGCCAGCAGGCCGGCGGCGAAACAGATGCGCATGAATTCCTCGTCGTGGTTGGGGACATGCGCATGCTATGCAGGCAGGCGCCATCCCTCAAGCGCGGCACGACGAGTGGTCGAAAACGGGTGCTGAACTGTGGTTAAAGCGGCTCAGGCGCGCGGGCGCTGGCGGTGGAATACCAGCGGGCTGTACGCCACGGCCGATGGCGGCGGCGAATTCAGGATATTGGTTTTCATCGCGCCCACCACGTGCATTTCGCAGGGCTTGCAGTCGAAGCGCAAGGTGTAGCGTTCATCGCCGCTCACCAGCGTCATCGGCTCCGCACGCACCTGACCCTGAACGCCTTGCACACCCTTGGCCTGTTTCGGGCACAGGTTGAAGGAGAAGCGCAGGCAGTGCTTGGTGATCATGAGCGACACTTCGCCCGGCTCTTCGTGCGACTCGTAGGCCGCGTCGATCAGGCCCACGCCGTGCTTGTGGTAGAAGGCGCGCGCCTTCTCGTTGTAGACGTTGGCGAGGTAGCTGAGCTGCGTTTCCGGATACTGCGCGGGCGGTTCTTCCGGCGCCTTGCGTTCAGGGCGGTCCCAGGCTGCGAGGCGCGCTGCTTCGTGCGCAGCGATGGCGTCGCGGCGCAGGCCGTTGATGGCTGCCGAGGGCACGAACCATGGACGCGGCAGCGCCAGTTCCACTTCCTTCGCTTCGAACATGGTGTTGCCCAGCTTCGCCACGCTGGTGCGCAGCGAAGCTTCGGCCTGCGCTGCCTGCTGCGCGGGCTGGAAGGGAATCGCGGCGTCGGTCACGCTGATGATGCCGTCTTCGTCGGTAATGGTCAGGCGCAGGCCATCGGCCTGTTCGGACAGTTTCAGGAATGCTGCAACCTTGCGCTCCGAAGACTTCTTGTGCAGCGCGGCTTCCCATTGGTGGTCGCCATTGCGGTTGACGGCCGTGCCGGTTTTCAGGCCGGGCAGGGCGCTCAGCGGCTCGTTCGGGAACACGCGCCAGCGCTGGCCTTCGGCATCTTCGCCCAGCTTGGTGACGGTGTTCACCTTGATGCCCACCGTTTCGCGCTTGTGCATGTAATTGAGGCCATCGCCGTTGGCCATGGGCGCATTGGTCACGAGGTCGAGATGGTCGCCGCCGATGCGGGCCACGGTGCCGAGTTCCACACCCACGTATTTCGGTGTATCGAAAGCGCCGATGTCGTCCTGGCGGCCCTGGGCAAAGTAATCGGTGTGGCCACGGTGAAAGTTCTTGTCCACGTCCGGCGTGAACATCAGCTCCGTGCGGCCGCTGGAGGCGCGCTGCAGTTCCGGGCGGCGCTCCAGTACTTCGTCGATCAGCTTGCGGTAGTGGCCCGTGATGTTCTTCACATAGCCCATGTCCTTGTAGCGGCCTTCGATCTTGAAGGAGCGGATGCCGGCGTCGATCAGCGCTTCCAGGTTGCGGCTCTGGTCATTGTCCTTCATCGACAACAGGTGCTTTTCATACGCGACCACGCGGCCCTGGCTGTCGGACAGCGTGTAGGGCAGGCGGCAGGCCTGGGAGCAGTCGCCGCGGTTGGCGCTGCGGCCGGTATCGGCATGCGAGATATAGCACTGGCCCGAGAAGGCCACGCACAGCGCGCCGTGCACGAAATATTCGAGCGGCGTATCGACTTCGGCGCGGATCTTGCGGATCTGTTCCACCGTGAGTTCGCGCGCCAGCACCAGCTGCGAGAAGCCCACTTTGCCGAGGAAGGCAGCCTTTTCCACGGTGCGGATATCGCACTGCGTGCTGGCGTGCAGCTGGATCGGCGGCAGGTCCATTTCCAGCAGGCCCATGTCCTGGATGATCAGCGCGTCCACGCCCGCCTCGTACAGCTGCCAGATCTGCTTGCGCGCCAGGTCCAGTTCCGAGTCATGCATGATGGTGTTCATGGTGACGAAGATGCGGGAACGGTAGCGGTGCGCGAATTCCACCAGCCCGACAATATCTTCCAGCGGGTTGCTGGCGTTGTGGCGGGCGCCGAATGCCGGGCCGCCGATATACACCGCGTCAGCGCCGTGCAGGATGGCTTCACGGCCGATCTCGGCGGTTTTGGCTGGCGACAGCAGTTCAATCTGGTGGTCAAGCAGGGACATGGCGAAGGCTCGTCGGGCAAGGAAGGCGGAAATTATAGCGCGAACCGCGCCGGCCAACTAATATGGCGCCTGCTTATTCTGAAAGGAAAGACCATGCAATACCGGCATTACAAAGGCGGCATCTATGAACACATCTGCGAAGCCACGCTGGAATCGGACCTGAGCACGATGATCGTCTACCGCGCGCCGGACGGCGGCATCTGGTGCCGCCCGCGCGAGGTGTTCTTCCAGATGATCGAGGTGGACGGCAAAACCGTACAGCGCTTCACTCCGATTTGATGCAACTAAATGGTTGCATTTCTGCGTGATTGATGCATAATCGGCCCATGCAACCTTGAGGAGTGTGTGATGGCATCCGATACCGACCGCATCGAACGCAGTGTATTCATCAAGGCCCCGCGCGAGCGCGTTTGGCGGGCGCTGGCCAATGCCGAGGAATTCGGCAACTGGTTCGGGGTGAACCTGAAAGGGCAGGCTTTCATTGCTGGCCGGCCGGTGGAGGGCCACATCACGCATCCCGGCTATGAACACATCATGTTCAAGGCGCTGGTGGACCGGGTGCAGCCGCCGGAGCAATTGGTGTTCCGCTGGCATCCCTACGCCATCGATCCGGCGGCCGACTATTCCCACGAGGAGCCCACCACCGTGGTGTTCACGCTGAGCGACGCGCCGGGCGGCACGCAGCTGACCGTGGTGGAATCGGGCTTCGACAAGGTGCCTGCGCACCGCCGCGAAGAGGCGTTCCGCATGAACAGCGGCGGCTGGGATGCGCAGATGGAGAACATCGTTGAGCACATCGGCGCTCAATAATAAGCTTGGCAACACGCTCAGCGCCTCGGCAGGCATTTTCGCGGCGCTGGGCGACCCCACGCGGCTGCAGCTGGTCGCCTTGCTGTGCGCGGGCGGCGCCTTCTCCATTGCCCAGCTGACTGCGGGCACGGAGATCAGCCGCCAGGGCGTGACCAAGCACCTGCAGGTGCTGGCCGCCGCCGGCGTGGTGCGCGATGTGCGGCAGGGCCGCGAGCGCCTGTGGCAGCTGGAGCCCGCGCAAATCGACGAGGCGCGGCGCGCGCTCGACCTCATCGGCCGCCAATGGGAAGCCGCGCTGGGCCGCCTGAAAACCTTTGTCGAAGAGAACCCCTGAACGCATGTGGCTACCATCCCCACATCCATCGGCCACAAGGCAAGGGTCTGGCGCAGCATTGGTCGTGCGGCGCAGCCGCCAACTTGTTAAGAGGGTGAAATTAATGAATAAATCATTGGCTGTGTCGCTGATCTGCTCCGCAACGCTGACATCCTGCAGTAGTGTTCCGCAAAAATCCGCTTCGGAAAATATCTGCAGTTATGACCGGAAAACGATGCTCGAATTGAGCGAGACGGAGTTCGATCAGGATTGGGGCGGAGGTTGGCGCGCGGTAGCCTCAAAACCAGGCTGCAATCTGGCTGCAGCTGATTTACTTCATGATTATCGTCAGACGCGCGGGAGTGAATCCGGGATTCTTTATTGGCACGAAGCGCAGGTCAGAGCGTTTGCCGGGCAGACCGGGGATGCAATCAGTCTCATGAAGCGAGCATATAAGCCGGAAGATTCAGACCATGCAGGATGGAACCCTTACGTGGATGCAACAATTGCATTCTTGCGCAACGATTTGGACTCGCTCAAAAAGGCTCGGGCGAAATTGGCTTCAGTGCTGCCGCCGGTTGGCGAAGAGATACCACCTGTGATCGGCGGTTTTATGGAGGTTGACATGATAGATGGGAGCAAACGGAAGATTCAATGGCCACCCAATATTGATGTTGTCGACGGACTCGTGTCTTGCTTTGGCAAAGCCTATGTCCTTGCATACGCATGTCGCGCAGCTGCCAAATAATCTGGTCGGAAGTTAATGAATGATTCCCTTCATGCTGTGACGCTGAAAATATTTTTTGTTTGTGTGTCGATTTGCGGTTTTCCCGTTCGTCGTGGCTATGTAGTGACCGACAAATTCCAGACAAGGAGAATCAAATGAGCCGCAAAATCTTCATCAACCTGCCCGTAGCCGATCTCAAAGCCTCGATGGCCTTTTATACGGCGCTTGGCTTCACCAACAATCCCCACTTCACCGACGAAACGGCGGCCTGCATGGTGCTGAGCGATTCCATCCACGTGATGCTGCTCACCCACGACAAATGGCGCAGCTTCACCAGCCGTCCAATTCCGCCGGCAACGTCCAGCGAGGTCTTGCTCTGCGTGTCCTGCGAGAGCCGCGGCGAGGTGGATGAGCTGACCCGGATTGCCGGCGAAAACGGCGGCCAGGCGGACGTCAATCCGGCGCTGGACCTGGGCTTCATGTACGGCCGCAGCTTGACGGACCTCGATGGCCACGTCTGGGAAACCATGTGGATGGACCCAGCCGCTATCCCGCATCCAGACTGAGACGCACGGCCGCGCCCAGCGCGCGCACCGCTTTCGTGATCTGGTCCACCTCTGCGCTGCCGAAGCCGATGCACAGGCCTGGCACCCTGTTGGCGCCAATACTGAAAACCGACAGCGGCAGCGCGCCCGGCAGGTGCTGGCGTGCGCAGGCGGCCACTGTGCTTTCCAGCGCCGGGTCCAGGATCAGGGTGCTCAGGTGCAGGCCGGCATTGCCGGGCTGGATCTGCATCCAGCCCGCCCAGTGCTGCTGCGCGGCCTGCTCGAAGGCGCGGCGCCGCTGGGCATACACGGGGCGCATGCGGCGGATATGCCGCGCCAGGTGGCCGCCGGTGATGAATTCAGCCAGCGTGGCCTGCGGCACCACATCCGCGTTGGTGCCCGCGATGCGCTTGATATCGATCAGCGCATCCCGTGCCCAGCGCGGCGCCACCACAAAGCCTTTGCGGATGGCCGGGAACAGGCTTTTCGAGAAGGTGCCTACGTAGAAAACCCGGTCTTCGCGGTCGAGGGTCTGCAGGGCGTCGGGCGGATGCTGGCCGTAGAGAAATTCGCCGTCGTAGTCGTCCTCGATGACCACGGCGTTCAGGCTGCGGGCGCGGGCCAGCAGGGCGGCGCGGCGCGCGGGCGGCATCACGGCGCCGGTGGGCGACTGGTGCGAGGGGGTGACGCAGATAACACTGACGCCGTCGGGCACCAGGCCGGCGCACAGGCCCTCGCCATCTACCGCCACCGGCACCAGGATGGCGCCTGCCGCTTTGAAGGCGGCATGCAGCGGCGGATAACCGGGGTCCTCCACCGCCACCTGCGTGACGCCGGGCGTAACGAGCAGGCGGGCCAGGATATCGAAGCCTTCCTGCGCACCGGAGGTGATGATCAGGTCTTCGGGCCCACAGGCCACGGCGCGCACTGCCGCCACATGGCCTGCAATAGCTTCGCGCAGTGAAGGCAGGCCCTGTGCCATGCCGTAATGGAAGGGCTGCTGGGCGGCGGCGCGCAGCGCCCGCATATTCAGGCGGCGCCAGACTTCGTGCTCGAAGAAGGCATGTTCGGGCACGCCGGTGCGAAAGGAGCGCACGGCAAGCGGCGGGTCGCATGTGAGGCGCGCCGAGGGCTGGCGCCACGGTGCGGCGATGCGCTGGTCCTCCGTGCGGGCCGGACCTTCGGCCGGCGCGGCGGCGGCCGTATCGGCGGCACCGGGTGTGCACACCGTGAGCCGCGCGCCCGGACGGCTGCGGGCAAAGCCGGCGGCCACCAGCTGGTCGTAGGCGGCGACCACGGTGTTGCGGCCGATTTGCAGCTGGCTGGCCAGCTGGCGCGAGGAAGGCAGCGCAAAGCCTGCGGGCAGGCGGCCTTCAATGATGGCGGTGCGCAGCTGGCGGTGCAGGGTCCTGGCCAGGCCGCCATCGCGCGATGCATCCTGCAGTATTCCAAAGGGTAAAACTGGTTCCATAGTTTTTCCCGAAACTGAACCTTTGATAGAGCCGGATTCTCTCATAAGATCAAACCCATGGACACCTATATCTGCGATACCTGCGGCACTCAATTCGCCCCCGGAAACGTGCCACCGGAAGCCTGCCCCATCTGCCTCGACGAGCGGCAATATGTGGGCTGGGAAGGGCAAGCCTGGACCACGCATGAGGCGCTGGGTACCCGGCATGCGCTGCGCATCGGCGAAGACGCGGGCCTGCTGGCCATCGACATGAATGGCAGTTTCGCCATTCCGCAGCGCATGCTGCTGTTGCCGACGGCATCCGGCAATGTGCTGTGGGAATGCGTGAGCCTGGTGACGCCGGAAGCGGTGACGCGGCTGCGGGAAGCGGGCGGCGTTGACCGCATCGTGATCTCCCATCCCCATTTCTATTCATCGATGGTGCGCTGGAGCGAGGCGCTGGGTGGCGTGCCCATTCTGCTGAATGCGGCGGACAAGGCCTGGGTGGTGCATCCCTCACCGCTGATCGAGTTCTGGGAAGGCGACTTCCACCCGCTCGGCAGCGACGTGACGCTGGTGCGCACCGGCGGCCATTTCCCCGGCAGCACTGTACTGCACTGGGACCGCGGCGCAGGGCAGGGCGCGCTGTTCGTTGGCGACTCGCCGCAGGTGGCCACCGACCGCCGCCATGTGGGCTTCCTGTACAGCTACCCGAACTTCATGCCGATGCCGGTGGCCGACGTGCGGGCCATTGAGCAGCGCCTGGCCTCGCTCAGCTTTGAAGATGTCTACGGTTATAGCTGGGGCCGCAATATCATCGGTGGCGGCCGCACTGCCATCAACGCATCATTCCAGCGTTATTTCCGGGCCATGGCGCCCAATTCCTGATCCTCAATTCAAAGGAGCATCAATGAGCCGCATGATTTTCATCAACCTGCCTGTTAGCGACCTGAAGGCCTCCATGGCTTTCTACACCGCGCTCGGGTTCAGCAACAATCCGAATTTCACGGATGAAACCGCAGCCTGCATGGTGTGGAGCGAATCGATTCACGCGATGTTGCTGACCCACGATAAATGGCGCAGCTTTACCAGCCGCCCGATACCAGCGAAAACGGCGAGCGAAGTCATGCTCGCGTTGACCAGCGACAGCCGGGATGACGTGGACGCGCGGAACACGATTGCTACTGAGAACGGTGGGCAGGCAGACATCAACCCGGTGGTGGACCTGGGCTTCATGTACGGCCGCAGCCTGGCTGACCTCGACGGCCATGTGTGGGAGTTCGTGTGGATGGACCCGGCGGCCATTCCACCGGTTCAGTAATTATTAAGAAAACAGAAAGGGCAGCGTGCTAGCATCCGCACGACTTTATCCAGCAAAGGAGCTTTCATGGACTGCCCAGTCTGCAAAAACGTTAGCCTGGTGATGAGCGAGCGCCAGGGTATCGAAATCGATTACTGCCCCAACTGCCGCGGCGTATGGCTGGACCGCGGCGAACTCGACAAGATTATCGACCGTTCCGTTGGCGCCGCGCCCGCGGCCATATCAGCGCCGCCGCCCCAGCAGCAGCACCGTGCACCCGATCCGCGCCATACCGACCCGCGCTACCCGCAGCACAGCGGCCACGGTCACGGCCACCCGCACTACAAGAAGAAGCGCGAAGGCTTCCTCAGCGACCTGTTCGATTTCGACTGAATTTACTTCGCCGGGAACACGGCCACCAGTTCCACTTCCAGCACCAGGGCCGGCGTGAACAGGCGCGGCACCTGCAGCCAGGTGGCGGCAGGGTAGGCCGTGGTGTACATGGCCTTGCGGATCTCGTGATGCTTGATGAAGGCGTCCAGGTCGGTGGCATACACGGTTTCCTTCACCACGTCCGCAAAGCTCAGCCCGTGTGCGGCCAGAGTCTGCTTCAGGGCGCCGTACACCTTGCCAATCGCCACCGGCATATCGCCCGAAGCCGCCGTGCCCGAGATATACAGGGTGTTGCCAACGCGGACCGCCTGGCAATAGCCCATCTTGTTCTCGAAGGCGGAATCCATATTGAAGCACTTCCTGTCCTCCGCACGCGCCGCAACAGACAACACGAGCATTGCCGCAACCATCAACAGCTTTTTCATAGACCATCTCCCTTGGTGATCAATCAACCAGGCATGCTATCCGCCAGACTTGCCTGCCGATAGTGCCAGCTGGCAGTAATTTTTGGAACCATGTGCGTTTTCGGGAAATAGTATATGATGATCATCATGAAGACGAAAGCGATGCAACGCCCGGCTGCCGGGCGGAAGGAAGCAAGCCACGAGCGGATTGTGGAGGTTGCCGCGCGCGCCATCCGCCGCAGCGGCTATGGCGGCACGGGCGTGGCCGACATCATGAAGGAGGCGGGGCTCACGCATGGCGGCTTCTATGCCCACTTCGAGTCGCGCGACGCGCTGCTGGCTGAGGCCGGGGACCGCGCCGGCGCCGAATCGGTTGCGCTGGCGGCGAAGGTGGCTGCGGCGGCGCCGCCCGGCCAGGCGCTGCAGGCGATGATGCAGGCCTACCTGTCACGCCAGCATATCGAGGCGATTGAGACCGGGTGCCCGGTTTCCGCTCTGGGTTCGGAGATGCCGCGCCAGGCGCCCGAGGTGCGCCGTACCGCGACGATCCATATCAAGGAAATGATCGACCTGTTTGCACGCCAGATGCCGGACTGGGGCCAACCGCAGGCGCATGAGCGGGCCATGGCCCTCGTTTGCGCCATGATCGGCACCACGATGCTGGCACGCGCGGTGGATGAGCCCAAACTGTCCGAAGCCCTTTGTGCAGCGGCGCTGGCGCAGTTTTCCGTACTTGCCAACTGAGGTATGCGGCATTGCCCGTGCCTCTTTTTTTTAATAAAAAATATGATGAACATCATATACAACTGAAAGGACACATATGAAAACCCCCATCGCACTGGTAACAGGCGCTTCATCGGGCATAGGCGCGGCAACGGCGAAGCGGCTGGCAGCGGCCGGCTACAAGGTCTACGGCACGAGCCGCCGCGCAGCGCCTGCCGGCCAGTTCGGCTATGAGATGCTTGCGCTGGACGTGACCAGTGATGCTTCGGTGCAGGCGGCGGTGGCCACCGTGCTGCACCGGGAAGGGCGCATTGACCTGCTGGTGAACAATGCGGGTTTTGGGGTGGCGCCGGCGGGCGCAGAAGAGAGCTCGGTGGCCCAGGCCCAGGCCATCTTCGATACCAACTTCTTCGGCATTGCGCGCATGACGCGCGCAGTGCTGCCGCAGATGCGCGCCCAGGGCGGCGGCCGCATCATCAATATCGGTTCGGTGCTGGGCTTTGTGCCCATGCCTTACGGCGCGCTGTATGCGGCTACCAAGCATGCGGTGGAAGGCTATTCGGAGTCGCTGGACCACGAGCTGCGCATGGACGGCATTCGTGTGGTGGTGATTGAGCCTGCTTATACGCGCACCGGTTTCGGCGCCCACCTGCTGGATGCGGATGCCATGCTTCCCGTCTACGACCAGGTGCGCAGCGCCATCAACCGCCGCCTTGAGGAAATCATGGCCACTGCGGATGCCCCGGAGGTGGTGGCCGGCGTGGTGCTGAAAGCCGCCCAGGCGGCGCGGCCGAAACTGCGTTACACCGCAGGCAAGCTCGCGGCGCGCTTGAGGTTCCTGCGTGATTTTGCACCAGCAGCCCTGCTGGACTCGGGCCTGCGCAGGGATCTGCGGCTGGCCGCCAAATAACCGTAGCAAGAGGAGGAAGCAATGAAAGCATTTATTCTGAAACGCTATGGCGGGCCACAGCATGTGGTACTGGCGGACATTCCGCGCCCCGCAATCAAGCCGGACGAAATTCTGGTGCAGGTTCACGCGGCGGGCCTGAACCCGATCGACTATATGATTCCGAAGGGCGACTTCAAGCCCATTTTGCGTTTCCAGCTGCCTGCCGTCATGGGCAGCGACCTTGCCGGCGTGGTGGTGGAAACCGGTAGCCGCGTTACCCGCTTCAAGCCCGGCGATGAAGTGTTCGCCAGCGTTTTCGGTTTGGAAAGTGGCGCGCTGGCCGAGTTTGCAGCGGTGCCGGAGAGCGCTGCCGCGTTGAAGCCGGCCAATCTCGACTTCGTGCAGGCCGCCTCCATTCCCATGGTTGGGCTTACCTCCTGGCAAGCCTTGCATGAACGCCTGCGCCTGCAGCCGGGACAGAAGGTTTTCATTCCGGCCGGATCCGGAGGCATTGGCACCTTCGCCATCCAGCTCGCCAAACATCTGGGCGCCACGGTAGGAACGACCACCAGCACCGGCAATGTGGAACTGGTGAGGGGGCTCGGCGCCGATGAAGTGATCGATTACAAAAAGCAGGCCTTCCAGGAGGTGCTGCACGGCTACGATGCCGTGCTGGGCACCGTGCGCGGCGATGCGCTCGAACAGTCGCTTGGCATTCTGAAGTCCGGCAGCACTGTGGTGTCGCTGATCGGGCCTCCGGACGCAACCTTTGCCCGCGCGCGCGGCATGAACTGGGTTATGCGGTTCATTTTCGGCCTGCTGAGCCGCAAGATCATTCGCAAGGCGGGGCAGCGGGGAGCGCGGTATTCCTTCCTCTTCGTCCACCCCGACGGTGGCCAGCTGGCGCAGATTGGGACATTACTTGAGTCGGGCCGCATCCGCCCCGTAATCGATAAGGTATTTCCGTTTGAACAGGCCCGGGAAGGCCTGGCCTACCTCGAACAGGGACGGGCCAAAGGTAAAGTTGTGATCGCAATGCGATAGCGCTTGACCAACCCATAACTCTTTGGTTATAGTTCAATCCATAACTCAATGGCTATGGATTGACATGCATAACTCTCCCGATGCGCTTTTTCGCGCGCTGTCCGACCCCACGCGGCGCGCGCTGTTCGAAAAGCTCTGTGCCGGCGGCGAACAGACCGTTGGCGGCCTCACGGCACAGGGGCAGGTGTCGCAGCCGGCCGTTTCCAAGCATCTCGCCGTACTCAAGCAGGCCGGGCTCGTGCAGGACCGGCATGAAGGACGGCAGACCCATTACAGCGCCCAGCTCAAGGCGCTGTCACCCTTGCTCGACTGGACCAACCAGATGACCCGCTTCTGGGAAAGCCGGTTCGACGATCTTGAAGACTTACTGAAAAGGATGGACCAATGAACGACACCGCGACCCAGCTCCGTACCGTTGTTGTTGAACGGGAGTTTCCCTATCCGCCGGAAAAGCTCTGGCGCGCGCTGACCCAGCCGCATCTGATTGAAGCCTGGCTGATGAAGAACGATTTCGTGCCGCAGCCCGGCCACCACTTCAACTTCACGGCGGAGTGGGGCGCGGTTAACTGCGAGGTGAGGGAGGTGGAGTCGCAGCGTACGCTGTCCTACACCTGGTCGGCCTATGGCCTGGAAAGCGTGGTGACGTGGACGCTGGAAGCGACCGGGAAGGGCACCCATCTGCGCATGGAGCAGGCGGGCTTCCGTCCGGACCAGGAACAGGCCTACCAGGGCGCCAAGTTCGGCTGGCAGCGTTACTTCAACACGCTGGAAGAGCTGGCGGCGAAGGAGTTCGCATGATGAGGGCGCTGGTACGCTGGCTGCACCTGTTGCTGGCGATTCCGATTATCGGATACGTGTATAGTCCCTTCGAGGTTCTGCCCAGCTATGCGGGACCAACGCGCTACGTCTTCATGCCCGCGATTGTGCTGGCCGGCCTGTGGATGTGGAAGGGGCATCTTGTCCTTCGCCTGTTCGCAAGGAGCAAAGCATGACGGAAGCATCGGTTCAGATTGACGAGAAAATCGCGAAACTGGGCGACTGGCGCGGCGCCACGCTGAGCCGCGTGCGCGCGCTGATCCATGAAGCGGTGCCCGAGGTTGTTGAAGAAGTGAAGTGGATGGGAACGCCCGTGTTCTCGCACAATGGCATCATTTGCACGGGCGAAACCTACAAGTCGCACGTGAAGCTGACCTTTCTCAAGGGCGCCTCGGTGAGCGACCCGGCCGGGTTGTTCAACTCCAGCCTGGATGGCAATGCGCGGCGCGCGATCGATATCCGCGAAGGCGAAGAGCTCGATGCGAAGGCCTTCAAGGAGTTGATCCGCACCGCCGCTGCATTGAACGCGGCGCCGAAGCGGCGCGCGAAAGCTGCCGCTTAAGCGCTCAGTTGTCTCCGCGGCGGGTATCGATGGCGATCCAGTTGGTTTCCCAGGACTGGCCGCCATCGATGGAATAGGCCTGTTCGAACCGCCATTGCGTGCTCGATACAGGAATGACCAGGAAGCGCACCCGTACCTTACGGCCATCCACCATGTCGTCGCCGAAGAAGGTGCCCCTACCGTTCCTGAAGGCGCCGCGCATCGGTTCCGTCATGCGGCCGTTGGCCAGGTTTGCAAAATTCAGTGTCCATTCGCCGCTGGCGGGCTCGTAGAGGCGCAGGGATACGCCGGTGATACGGCCCGCGGGGCCGCTCACATCCAGCTCGACCAGGTTGGCGCGCTTGTCCATTACCGGTTTGACTTCCGACGTGCCGGCGTAGGCGATCCAGTCCGATTTGCCGCTGAGCGGCTCGCGCAGGCGCATCAGCTGGGTGTGCCAGCTGCCGATTTCCCAGTCGAAGTCGCGCTGGCCGTCTGCGGCGTTCGCAGTGCCCAGTGCACACAGCAGGAAGATTGCGGGGAGCAGGGTTCTCATGAAAAGAACTCTATTCACCCGCAGGCCGCGCCGCGAGAGCCAGCGGCATGGATTCGCTGGGACTACGCGATGTCGCCGAGGTAGCGGATAATAGCGGCTACGTCTCTTTTGCGCATCATTTGGAATTCCCATGGAAATTAAAGTCAACTTCCTCGATAAGCTTCGTCTTGAAGCCAAGTTCGATGATTTCACCGTTATCGCCGACCAGCCGATCCGCTACAAGGGCGACGGCTCGGCGCCGGGCCCCTTCGATTACTTCCTCGCCTCATCGGCCTTGTGCGCGGCTTACTTCGTGAAGTTGTACTGCAATACCCGCGATATCCCGACCGAACATATCCGCCTGTCGCAGAACAATATTGTCGATCCTGAAAACCGCTACCAGCAGATTTTCAAGATCCAGGTTGAGCTGCCGCCCGATATCTCTGAAAAAGACCGGCAGGGCATCCTGCGCTCCATTGACCGCTGCACCGTGAAGAAGGTAGTGCAGGCCGGGCCCGAATTCGTGATTGAAGAAGTCGAAAACCTGGATGCGGACGCCCAGGCCCTGCTAACCATGAATCCTGGCGGGGAAGGGCAGACCTACATTCCGGGCAAGGACCTGCCGCTGGAGCAAACCATCGCCAATATGACGCAGGTGCTGGCAGACATCGGCATCAAGATCGAAATCGCCTCGTGGCGCAATATCGTTCCCAATGTGTGGTCGCTGCACATCCGCGATGCGCATTCGCCGATGTGCTTCACCAACGGCAAAGGCGCGACCAAGGAAAGCGCGCTGGCTTCCGCGCTGGGCGAATATATCGAGCGCGTCAGCAATAACCATTTCTACGCCGGTGCGTTCTGGGGCGAAGAGCTGGCCAACGCGGAGTTTGTGCATTATCCCGAAGAGCGCTGGTTCAAGCCCGGCCCGGACGATGCGCTGCCGCCCGAAATCCTGGACGAATACTGCCTCGAAATTTATGACGCTGATGGCGAGCTGCGCGGCTCTCACCTGTACGACACCAATTCCGGCAATGTGGAGCGGGGCATCTGTTCGCTGCCGTATGTGCGCCAGTCGGACGGCGAAGTGGTGTATTTCCCGTCCAACCTGATCGAAAACCTCTTCGTCAGCAACGGCATGAGTGCCGGGAACACGCTGGCCGAGGCGCAGGTGCAATGCCTGTCGGAGATTTTCGAGAGGGCGGTTAAACGCGAAATTCTGGAAGGCGAAATCGCCTTGCCGGACGTGCCGGATGAGGTGCTGGCGAAATACCCCGGCATTGTGGCCGGCATTCGGGGCCTGGAAGAACAAGGCTTCCCGGTGCTCGTGAAAGACGCCTCGCTTGGCGGCCAGTATCCAGTGATGTGCGTGACCCTGATGAATCCGCGCACCGGCGGCGTGTTCGCCTCGTTCGGCGCGCACCCGAGCCTGCAGGTGGCGCTGGAACGCAGCCTCACGGAACTGCTGCAGGGCCGCAGCTTCGAAGGCCTGAACGATTTGCCGCAGCCGACCTTTGAGAGCAATGCGGTGACGGAGCCGTATAACTTCGTTGAACACTTCATCGATTCCAGTGGCATTGTGTCGTGGCGCTTCTTCAGCGCCAAATCGGACTACGACTTCGTGGAATGGGATTTCTCCGGCCAGGGCGAGAACTCGAATGCCGAAGAAGCTGCCACTTTGTTCGGCATCCTCGAAGACATGGGCAAGGAAGTCTACATGGCCGTGTACGAGCACCTGGGCGCGACCGCGTGCCGCATTCTGGTGCCGGGCTATTCAGAAATCTATCCCATTGAAGACCAGATCTGGGATAACACCAACAAAGCGCTCTTGTTCCGTTCCGACATCCTGAACCTGCACCGCCTGGACGACGCCAGCCTGGAAGCACTGCTGGAACGCCTGGAAAACAATGAACTGGACGATTACGGCGACATCGCAACGCTGATCGGCATCGAGTTCGATGAGAACACGGAATGGGGCCAGCTGACCGTGCTGGAACTGCGCCTGCTGATCCAGCTCGCACTGAAAGACTTCGAAGAGGCCCGGGAACTGGTCGGAGCCTTCCTGCAGTACAACGACAACACGGTCGAACGCCGGCTGTTCTACCAGGCCCTGAACGCGGTGCTGGAAGTGCATCTGGACGAGGAAATGGAGCTGGACGACTACGTGGTGAATTTCCGCCGCATGTTCGGCGACGTGCGGATGGACGCAGCGCTGGGCGCCATCGACGGCAGCGTACGTTTCTTCGGCCTGACGCCAACCAGCATGAAGCTGGAAGGCCTGGAGCGCCACGAGCGGCTGATCGACAGCTACCGCAAACTGCATGCTGCGCGCGCGAAGTTCGCGGCCGCTGCCCGCTGAAAAGTCAGGCTTCCGGCGCCGTCCAGACCAGGTTCCACAGGTGGCCGTCGATATCCTCGAAGCCCTGGTCGTACATGAAGCCATGGTCTTCTGGCGGATGCGGCGTGCGGCCGCCCGCGGCGACGGCCTTGGCGATGAGGCTGTCCAGCTCTTCGCGGGTGTCGCAGTTCAGGCAGATGACGAGCTCATTGGTTTCCTTGGCGTTCGCAACAGGCTTGTCTATCAAGGACTGAAAGAAGGGTTCGGTCGTCAGCATGGCCTGGATGGTGCCTTCGACGATGTTCATGAATGCCGCGTTCTCGCCGCTGAAGCGGGAATCGAAGGTAAAGCCGAGCGCGGAAAAGAAGGCTTTGGATTTCTCCAGGTCCTTCACGGGCAGGTTGAGGATGATCTGTTTCTTCATGACGTTTTCCTAAGTTAAGTGGAACGGACAGCTGGTGCTGCATCCATACGACGGACGGCGGAACACAGAATCGACACGCCTGCGGAGAATAACACGAATTTCGCATAATTTATATTATGTAAAATCACGTAAGCGCCGGAAGTCGCTATGCATGACAATATCGTGAGCTTTCCCGTGGAAGCTCACCTTTTTCATTTCCTGTGCTATTGGTTGCGGTTTTCAGCGAAGCTGCCGGTCTTCTTCCAGTACTCGAGTTCCTCAACCGTTATGGCTGCCTCAGCGTCGATCGCGAACCGTGGATCCTTCCTGACACCGTTCCGTAACCGCTTCAGTTCGGCCACCGAGATTACAAACGCTTGGGCAACCTCGCGCTCTGCCTGACTGGAAATGGATTCTCCTTTAGTCCCTTGATATTCTGGGTCTTCAGCCGCGCGTACTCGCCACGATAAGTCGCCTCAACCAGCGGCGCCCACCATCTGGTACGCTTCAGAAGGCGCAGCCTGTCCATTGGCGACGTGGCTGGATCGAACATGGCAAGGAAGTGCTTGCCAACGGCGACCAATTGATGTGCAAGGCCCTGGTGTGGTCGGATCGTTGGCCGGCCCTGCTGTCCCTTTCGTGCGAGTTCACCGAGCCGCTTTTGGGCCACCCGGTTTAGCGGGTAAGTTCGGAGTTTTTGCAGGTCACCCTTCTTCCAGGAACCGCGTTTCCGGTACACCTCCAGCAGCTGGGCACGCTCGAAACCACGCTCAGCTCGGCGAGCGGCATTTTCGATGCCCTTGACGGCATAGTCGACCACCTGGCCGACCAAGATCATCACGACGGCCAGCTGTTGACCAGTATAGTCAACGGTCACTGTGGGTGATTGGCGACAGCGTCTTATGTCGTCAGGCGCAACAGCACCGAGGCATGCGGCGCCAGTGTCTGGCGGATGGCGCCCTGCACTGGCGCCAGGTCGCGGCGCGCCCACAGGTCGCGCAGTGCGACGGTTCTGCCGCCCAGGTTCAGGCGCGAGAGGTCGAATTCGATGCTTGCCGGGCTATCCTCGGTGTTGAACAAGGCGAGGTAGTGCGCGGACCGGACGCCGCGCGCGCTCCAGATCCGGGTGCCGGGAGCGGCGCGGTGCGGGCGGTTGCCGTTGCTCGCCTGGTTCACTGCCAATACTTCAGGGTTGGTCAGCAGGGCCAGTGTTTTCGGGTCCAGGTGACGCAGGTCGCCGCCCATGATCAGCGGCGAGCGGGCGATGGACCATAAGCTCATCAAGGTCTGCTGTTCATCCGCTGTGAGCCTGGTATCGCGTTCGCCCAGTGCGAGGCGGCCGAGCGGCAGCATATCCGCGTCCGGCCAGGCGTTTTCGCCCATGTAGGGGTTCCAGTCTTCCAGGCGCTGGAACTGCGCGTGCAGCATTTTCCATTCGTCCCAGAAGTCGTCCGAAATGCGCCACATCTGCGCGTAGTGCGGCACGTGCTGCGCCCATCTCAGGTCGGTTTCGCCGGGCGACAGGCTCAGTGTGATGACCCGGCCCGAGTTCGCAATGGCCTTGTGTGCGCCTTCTATCTCACGCCAGTTCTTCTCATATGGGCGCGACATGTCATCCATCTTGATGAAGTCCACGCCCCACTCCGCATACATTTTGAAGATGGAATCGTAGTAGGCCTGGGCGCCTGGCTTCGTCATGTCCACGCCGTACATATCGCCGTTCCATGTGCAGATGGAGCTGGTGTCCGCCATATCGCGCGCGCGGTATGGCGAACCGAGGATAGCCGTATTCAGGCGCACTGCCTGGCGGGGAATGCCGCGCATGATGTGAATGCCGAACTTCATGCCCATGCGGTGGATCTGGTCAGCGAGCGCCTTGAAGCCGCCGCCGTTCTTCGCCGATGGAAAACGGTTTGCCGCAGGCTGCAGGCGGCCGTATTCGTCCATCGCCAGTTCGGCGTCCTTGCGGTATTCATAGCCGTTGGCGTTCGGCTCGTACCACTGGATATCGACGGTGAAGATGTTGTAGCCCGCCGGCAGCAGCTGCTGCGCCATGATGCGTGCGTTCTCCAGGGCCTGCGCCTCGGTGATCGTGGTGGCGAATGAGTTCCAGCTGTTCCAGCCCATCGGCGGCGTGGGCGCAAGCGGCGCCCTGTCCCCGGCGCCAGCTGCGCGCGGCAATGCCGCTGCTGCGGCGGTGAGCATGGAGGCAGTGAGAAGGTGGCGGCGGCGGGCGTTGATCATGGCAGCAGAATAGCCCAGCTTCGCCGCCGCGATCGATAATATATTCAGCCGGAGCTATACAGAAATCGGTATCCGCCCTACCCGGCCTGCACGTGCAACGGCGTACTGGATGCCCGGTGCGAGGCCAGCCGGAATTCCAGCATCAGCAGCGCGGCACACAGCGTGAACATGCGAACCGCATCCAGCGAATCGATGGCCGGATCACCGTTGGAGACATGGGTGCCAACGGCGCCAATCATTACCACGCACAGCACGGCGGCAGCCCGCAGGCGCCGCCAGTTGATCAGGAGTGCGCAGGCGGCAGCCGTTTCCACGAGCAGCACCGCATACATCAGCGGCAGTGGCAGGCCTGAGGCGCGGAAGAATTCGCGCATTTCGGCATCGTGCGCGATTTTTCCGATTTCGAAGCCGATGAAAGCGAGGGCGATGTAACACGCCACAGCAGCGGCGACGGCACGGCCAAAGCGCATGCTGCCCACAGCGCCGGCCCAGGCTGCGCCAGCGGCAAACGGTGCGGCCCATGCGAGAACCGTGCGCACGGGACCGATGAGGGGTGCGGCCTGGGCCCGGGCGAAGGTGGCCGCAAGAACGCAAGCCAGGCCCGCCACCGCGAGCGCCACGCACGCTATGGCAACTGTGCTTTCAAGGCGGTACTGCGGCCGGCCGGCCGTGATGCGGTGCAGGCCGAGAAGAACAGCGGCCCACACGCCGGACAAGACGAGAAAATACACAAGCTCGGTCATGATTTCTCCTACATGGCGCCAGCCGTCACATTACGGCCAGCCGCGCTGATTGTAGCCCGGGTCACGCAGGGAAAGCTATTGCAGCTGCAGCTCCCAGTAGCCCACATCGATCCACTGTTCGAACTTGCGGCCAACCCGCTTGAAGTGGGCGACTTTTTCGAAGCCGAGGCGCTCGTGCAGCGCCACGCTGGCGGGATTCGGCTGGGCAATGCCGCCCAGCGCTACCTGAATCCCTTTGCCGCGCAAGGTCTCAATCAGGCTTGCGTAGAGCTGCAGGCCGATGCCTTGGCGCGCATGGCCAGGCGCGACGTAGACCGTCGTCTCCACGGAGAAGCGATAGGCGCTGCGCACGCGCCAAGGGGTCGCATAAGCGTAGCCGGCCACTTCACCGTCCCGCTCCCAGACGTACCAGGGAAACTGCGCAGTCACGTTCGCGATGCGGGCGGCCATCTCTGCGACCGGTACCGGCTCCTCCTCGAAGGTAATGGTGGTGCCGGTAACGTAGTGGTTGTAGATTGCGGCAATGGCGGCGGCATCGGCGCTGGTGGCGGGTCGTATCATTGTTTACTTGTGGAGGCGCAAGGTCATGGCAACTGCGCTCGCGGGGCAGGCGCCCTGGAATTCGCATGACTGCTGCAGTTGATCGGGAATGCGGGAGCGGGCGGCCTTGCGGAAACCCAGCTTCGCAAAATAGGATTCGGCGGTGGTTGTGAGCAGATAGAGGCGGCTCACGCCAAGGGTGGATGCGTGCTCCATCAGCGCTGCCAGCAACTGTTTTGCCCAGCCCCGGCCGCGTGCTTCGCCATCGACGACGACAGAGCGCAGCAAGGCATCGGCGCCATACAGTTCGAGGCCGCCGGCGCATACTACTGTGCCGCCCTCCTCGCCCACCATGAAATATTCAAGATGTTCTTTCGCGCCCTCCGGCGGCAGGCCTTCCACAAGCAGCATGCGCTTTACCGCAGGCCAGTCCTTACCTGCCGCCGGCCGCAATACGAGCGCGGCGCCCGGCGGTGTGCCGGACAATGCGTCCATCAAAAGCTGCAGCGATTGCTGCACCATGCGCTGGTGCTGTGACGGCACGCGTTCCAGCAGCTGGCTGGCATGCTGGTTGAGTTCCTGCTCCAGCCGCTGCGCGCGGGCGCGGCCGGACCGCGTCAGGGCTAGCATCACGCTGCGCCGGTCGCTTGCGCTGGCCTGTTTGATAATGCAGCCCTCCGCTACGAGGGCATCGACGGCACGGCTGATCCAGCCCTTGTCCAGGCCAAGCCGTTCCACCAGCGCCTGCTGCGACAGGCCTTCTTCACGCAGCAGCTCCGTCAGCACATGGCACTGCACGGTGGATGCGCCGTCGCCGCAGCGCGCCTGCCTGCGCTGGGCGCGCACATAGAGGCGGACGATTTCACGGATGAGGGGCGCGGTAGTGGTCATGCATCACATGATGCCGCTCTTTTACATTAGTTGTCAATCACAACCAATTAATTGCCGTCGTAGGCAGCCTGAATGGCGGCGATGTCGATTTTCCGCATCTGCATCATGGCGCTCATCACGCGTGCAGCTTTGACAGGGTCAGGGATCCGAGAGCAGGCGCGGCATGATGGAGGGCACGATCTGCCAGGACAGGCCGAACTTGTCCTTCAACCAGCTGCACTGGCCCTGCGAGCCGCCTTCGCTCAGCGCGTTCCACAGGTAGTCAACTTCTTCCTGGTCGGCGCAATCGACAGAAATCGAAATCGCTTCGGTGAAGGGGAACTGCGGGCCGGCGTTCAGGGCCTGGAACTCCTGGCCGTGGATCACGAAGCGCATGGCCAGCACCTTGCCTTTCAGCGAAGGCACGGCATCGCCGTAGCGCGAAACTTCAAGCACCTTGCCGTCCTTGAAGATGCTCAGGTAGTGGTTGACCGCTTCTTCGGCGTTGAAATTGAACCAGAGGCATGGGGTGAGCTTCTGCATTTGTGTCTCCTGTGTTGTAGTGGTGAGGGTCCTACGGCTTACCGGCCCGCTGCGGCAGCAGCATGGCGAGATAGGTGCGCACATGCGCAATGGCCCCGTGTCGCGGCCTTGGGATTCTCGCCGGCTTTGGCAAGGATGAAAGCGCCCTGAATGGCGGCCCGCACGAACAGCGCCAGGTCGAGCGGGTCCCAGTCTGCCTCTGGCGCACAGGTGCGGCGGGCTTCCTTGAGGTCGGCCGCCACGGTGCGGGCGTGGAACAGAATGGCCTCGTCGCAGGCAGCGCGAATGGCCGGATGGGTGCTGTAGGTCTCCTGCACCATGGTGCCCAGCAGGCAGGTGAAGTCCGGCAGCTCGCCCCGGATCCTGATCGACCGCATGGCCCGGCACACCGCGCAGCCGGAGCAGCTGCGGCAGAGGGAGGAAGCGCAGGCGGCGGCGGATGCGCTGGAGCAGATCCCGCGCAGCGGCGCTTCGGCCGCGAGCGGCGGCAACTAGGCGGCCATCGCCCGCATTTCGGCGAAGCCGGCCGCGATGCGGTTCCAGCCGTTGATGTCGGCGACCAGCAAGGTCAGCCGGAGCCGCTCTTCTTCCGTGAAGTGGTGTTTCAGCGCTGCATGCGCGCTCTCGTAGCTGTGCACCTCCGACAGCCGGGTCAGCACTTCGGTCCAGGCCAGCGCGGCGCGTTCGCGCGGCGAATAGCAGGCGGCGTCGCGCCAGGCGGGCAGCAGGTAAATGCGCTGTTCCGTTTCACCCCTTTCGCGCGCCGCCAGTGCATGCAGGTCGATGCTGCCGGCGCAGCCGTTGATCTGCGAGGCACGGATTTCAAGCAGTCCTGCAAGCCTGCGGTCGATGCTGGAGGCAATGTGTTGCGAGTTGCGCGACCATTGTTCCAGCAGGTCGTCTCCCGTCATCGTTCAGTCTCCGGCCAGCACACGCAGAATTGCTTCACGCGCCTGCCGTCCTTCAGGCGTGGGCATCGCCGCGTAGTTGTGCGGCTGCCCGCGCCGCAGGTGCAGTTTGGCGGGCACCCCTGCCGCCCGCGCCTTGGCCGCCATGGCAACGGAGTCCGGATAGAACAGGTCGCGCGTGCCGGAGAAGATAGTTATCGGCGGCAGGCCGTGGAAGTCGCCGTTCAGCGGGCTGACATAGGGATGGCTGACATCCAGCCCGCCTGCAAACTGCCGGCCCATTTCGCGGCTGCCCGGAATATCGAGCAAAGGGTCCTGCGCCGCGATGGCTGCCTGCTCCGGACGGCTGACGGAAAAATCCCCGCCGGGTGAAACAAGCACCAGGGCTGAAGGCACGCGCTGGCCCGCTGCCTTCAGCCATTGCGATGCGGCGAGCGCCAGCGCGGCGCCTGCGGAATTGCCCGATACGATCACGCGGGCCGTGCCGGCATTCTCCATGATTGTTCGCAGCAGTTCGCCGGTGGCGGGCACCAGCTCCCTGGCGGTGGCGCCGGGCGCCAGGGGATAGATCGGAACGATGCAGCGCACGCCGGCGCGGCGCGTGAGGTCCGCCACGAATTTCCAGTGCGCGCGCACGATCTCGTTGATAAATCCCCCGCCGTGCAGGAACACCAGATAATCGCCGGTATCCCCCTGCCCTGCGCGCGCCAGCCGGTAGAGCGGCCATCCTGCAGTGCTGCGCTCCATTGTTGCTTCGATGCCGCTGCCGAGGCCAGTAGGTGTGTACGGGTCCGGATGCAGTACCAGCTCGCGCACGCGCTCCTGCACCGCGGCAGCAGATGCCAGGCGCCGCTTCGCGCGCAGTAGCCGAAGCAGGCCCACGATGCAGCGGCTCTGCCAGCTCGGCGGACGCCGGTCAAGCAGTGAGCCTTCTTCTTCCCCGAACAGCGGCGCCGATACCAGTTTTCCCATGCTCATGCTCATTCCTCCTTGTCTGTGTGAGCGTCCGGAATATAATATGAGCAATCGCTCGCATTTAATACTCGCATTCAGGAGGCGCCAACATGCCCCGCAAGACCCAGACAAAACCCCGTAAACACGCGACGCAGGAGCGCTCGCGCGTGACGGTGGACGCGCTGGTGGAGGCAACCGCTCGCATTCTGGTGAGGGACGGTTTCGACAAGGCGAGCACCAACCGCATCGCCGAGGAGGCAGGCGTGAGCGTGGGCTCGCTGTACCAGTACTTTCCCGGCAAGGAGGCGCTGGTGATTGAAGTGATTGACCGCCACAACCAGGAAATCATGCAGCTGGTGCGCACTGCGCTGGCGGAGGTTATGGCGCAGCCGGTGGAGAAGGCGGTGCGCATGGTGGTGGAGGTGGCAGTCGCCGCGCACCGCATCGCGCCGCAGCTGCACCGCGCCATTGCGGAACAGCTGCCGCGTACCGGTAATCTGGAACACCTGGAGGCCTTCAACCGCGACAGCTATGCGATGTTCCTGGCCTACCTGGAAGCGCACCGCGCCGAAATCAGGAAGGTGGATCTCGGCGTGGCGGCTTATGTGTGTGTGACATCGATCGAGGCGCTCTCGCATACCACGGTGCTGCACCGCGCCGAGATGCTGACGGATGAAGCGCTGGGCATGCTGATCGACGAAACCACGCGCCTCATCCTGGGCTACCTGAAGTAGCCCTGTCCCCCAATCAGAACGCTACGCGCAGGCCTGCGTTAACCCGGCGTCCAACTTCTTCCAGCGTCAGGAACTGGGTTTCGTTGTTGGCGTACTCGCGCATCTTCGAGTTGTTCAGGTTGATGAAGTCTGCGTACAGCGCCATCGACGGCGTGATGTTGTAGCGCAGGCTGGCATCAATCTGTCCATAGGCCTTGCGGTTGCGCGGCATGGTGCTGCCGCCGCCGCAATCCACGGAGAAGTGATTGCGCCAGTTGTAGCTGGCACGCGCCTGGAAGCGACTGTTCTCGTAGAACACGGAAGCGTTATAGGACTGCGGCGACAGGCCGGGATAGCCGCAGGCCGGCGCGCCGCCGGCGCGGGTGGCGCTGGCATCCACGTAGGTGTAGTTGGCGGCCACACCGAAGCCCTGCAGCAGCGGAATGCCGTTATCGAAGGCGTACTGGCCGGCGATTTCCACGCCCTTGATCTTCCCTTTCTGGCCATTGCGCACGCGGGAATCGTGCACCACCTCGTCGAACTGCGGAATGCGCATGTCCACCATCGTGGTTTCCAGGAAGTTCGACACGTTCTTCAGGAAGGCCGCGGCGCTCACGTAGTTGGTCTTCGACAGATACCACTCGTACGACACGTCGAAGTTCTTCGATTCCATCGGCTTCAGGTAAGGATTGCCGCCGCCGGTCTGCACGTCGCCGAAGCGGCCGCCGTACCAGTTGTCCACGCCCATCTGGCTCAGGGTAGGACGGGTCTCGGTTTTGGATGCGGCCAGGCGCAGCATCATGTCTTCGTTCAGGTCGATCTTCAGGTTGGCAGACGGCAGCACGCTGTTATAGCTGTTGCTGACGGTGGTCACCACGTTCGGACCCCAGTTCGAGATAAAGGTGGTGTCGTTCGGGCTCTTCACCGCCGACAGCAGCTCGCGGCTGATGCCGGTGGAGGTGGAGTTCACGTGCACCAGGCGCACGCCCGCATTCAGCGACCAGCCGCTGCCCTCCCATTTCGAATCCACGAAAACGCTGGAGACCTTTTCCTTCACGCCCCACATCGATGGCTTGGTGTAGTCGATCGCCATCGGGCCGTTCGGATACTTGCTGAGGTCGGAGTACGTTGCCGGGTCATTGGACTGGCTCAGCATCGACTTCTGGTTCAGGTAATCCATATAGGCGTAGGGGTCGAAGGCCAGGTAGGCCGACGGCGCCTGGCCGCTGTTGCTGCCGAAGACGCTGTCCAGCGGCGTCACGGTAAACAGGCTGGATGGCAGCGACACGTGGTAGCCGCTGAAGGCGTTCCACGCGTCGTTCTTCCACACGGTGCGCTCCACATTGCGCGTGGAGTAGGCCAGGCCGCTGTCGATGCCCTTGAAGTAGCCGATGTCGTGGTTCCAGGACAGGTTCAGGCGGCCTTCATGCAGCTCGTCCAGGTTCTTGATGTCGCCGTTGGAAATGGCGTGGGCGCGCACGGCCGCCGGATCGGTGATGCCGTCGCCGAACACCAGGCTTGGCGTGGCGCCGAAGCTCAGCACGTCGCCGTTCTTCGGTACCATGCCGGCCACGATCCACATATCCGGTGAGGCGGAGGTGGAACGCGAGGTGGATACATCGCCTTCCAGTTTCCATTCCGGCGACAGCTGCCATTTCGAATTCAGGCCGAAGGCACGCGTTTCCGACAGGCGGTCGCCGCCCTTCACGATCATGTCGTTCGAATTGGCTTCGCCCAGCAGCTTGCCGGCGCCCGCGATGGCGGGATTGTTCGCATAGAAGATGGAGCCCGGACGCAGGAAGCTGGTGACCTGGTCGTTCGAGTCATACTTCACGCCCAGCTGGGTGGGGTTGTTCCAGTCGCTGATGGCGATCACGCGGTTGCGCTGGTCGAGGCGCGAGTACAGCGCGTCGGCCGTCAGCTTCCAGGTGTCGGACGGGTTGTACTGGACCGTGAGATTGCCCACCGTGCGCTTGCGGCTTTCGTTCTCCTGCTGGAAGCCGTAGCTTTGCGGCATATAGAGCTTCTTCGTGGTCACGTCGGCCATGGTCAGGCCCTTGGAATTCAGGTCGCCGTTGATCATGGCCACGTCGCGGTAATTCCAGCTGTCGGTGATGGCCTTGTTCTGCCTGGAGGCGCGGTCGGTGTAGGACAGCGAACCGGTCACGCCGAAAGTGCGGTCGGCGTTGGCGTAGGACCACATGGCGCTGGCGTTCGGCGTGTTCTTCTTCGAATTCGTATCGTAGGAATCGGAGATATTGACGACGGAAGTATGGCCTGGCTTACCGGACAGCGGACGCGCCGTCTGGATATCCACAGTGGAACCAATACCGCCCTCCGGCAGGAAAGCCTGCGAGGTCTTATAGACCAGCGCCTTGGAAATGAGGTCGGAGGACAGCAGGTCGAAGGAGAATTCACGGCCGCCGGTATCGCTGGTCAGCGTGCGGCCATTCACCAGCACATTATTGAATTCCGGGCCCAGGCCACGCACGGAAATATAGCGCCCTTCCCCGTTATTACGCTGGATCTGCACGCCGGTAACACGTTGCAGTGATTCAGCGATATTTGTATCCGGGAATTTACCGGCATCTTCGGCGGACACCGCATCCACCACGCCGTCCTGAATCCGCTTGGTAGTCAGCGAGGAACTCAGCGAGGCGCGAATGCCGCTGACGATGACCTTGGCGCCTTCGTCCACGGCGGCCTGCTCATTCGTAGTCTGGGCCATGGCGCCGCCGGAAATGAGAATCTCGGATATCAGAGCGGCTAATACGGTTTTACGCGTGCGATTGCTACGAATCATTTTATCTCCATTTATTTAGTTATTGGATCGAGGGTTTTTTAGTTAAAAGTGTTATCCCTTCGCTGCGCGATGCTTCCTGCGCAGGCTTTGAATACTACGGGTCACTCTTTTGCGTAACCAATTGCGTATGTGCGCGCATCTATTACCATTTCGTATAGTTAAACCGTTAAACGATTTCCGCCATGGCGAAAAAAAAGGACGGCTGGTGAGCCGTCCTTTGTGCTGAAGTGTGCTGAAATTACCAGCGATAATCCGCGGTCAGAATCACCTTGCGGCGCTGGCCAAACCAGCAATCGCCGCGCGCGAGGCAAGTGGCGATATAGTCTTTATCGGCGAGGTTATTGAGGTTGAGCGCAAAGCGCCAGTTACCGTTTTCGTAGGAAGCCATCGCGTCCATCAGCGTGGCATGCGGCACAAAAATCTTGCCGGTGCCATCGCCGCTGCGGCCCACATAACGCGCGCCGCCGCCGAAGCGGAAGCCGCCGCCGAAGTTGTAGATGGCCCATGCAGATGCCTGGTGTTCCGGAATGCCTTCAATCTGCTGGCTCGAATCGAGATCGCCACCGTAAGTGCCCGCCGTGGCGCGCGCGCGGGTGTAGCTGTAGTTGCCCAGCAGGCTCCATGCCGCGAGTTCCGCTTTCAGTTCAGCCTCCACGCCGCGCGTGCGCGCTTCGCCCAGCTGGATGTTGAAGTTCACGTTGTTCGGATCATTGGCCAGGCGGTTCTTTTCCTTCAGCGTGAACACGGAAGCCGAGGCCTGCACCGGCAGCGAAGCCGGGGCCCACTTCAGGCCCGCTTCGATCTGTTCGCCCTGTTTGGGCTTGAAGGCCCTGCCCTCCGCATCGGTGCCGGCCACCGGCGTGAAGGATTCCGAATAGCTGGCGTATGGCGCCAGCCCTGGCTGCACTTCATAGACCACGCCGAAGTTGATGCTGGTGGCCGAGTTCTTCACGGTCGGGCTGCCGATGGCAGTGTTGCGTACCTTGTCGTGGCGCACACCGGCACGCACGCTGAGGGCTTCACCGAACTTCATCTGATCCTGCGCCAGCACGCCGATGCGGCGAATGCGGGTTTCGTTCGGCACCATGCCATCCGGCGCAGGTTCCGGGAACACGCCATACACCGGTGCGTACACATTCAGCGGCGGCCCCATTTCTTCAGCGGAAGCCGCGCTGCCCGCATGCACTGTGGCGTCAATGCCGAACAGCAGCTTGTGCTTCACGCCGCCGGTCCGCAGGTCGCCCTGCAGCAGCAGGTCGCTGGTGGTCACGCGCGACTTCTCCTTGTTCACATACCAGTAGCGGGTCATGTACTCGCCGTTCTGGTCCGATTCGCCATTCGCATTCACGAAGCCGTCCCACCAGCCCGCGTACATGGACTTCATCAGGCCGTCCACATGGTCATAGCGCAGATTGTGGCGCAGCTGCCAGGCGTCGTTGAGCGCGATATCGACTGCATAGCCCACGCGCTGGCGCGTGCCGCCGTAACGGTCCCAACCCGGCTCGCCGATAAAGAGGTCGCTGGGGATCGGGCCATGCGGCGCGGGCTGCAGCGTACCGGCCAGGCCGAGGAAGGCATTGGTGTTCTTGCTGCGGTCATACTGGTACTCGCCGTACACCGTGAAGCTGTCGCGCGCATTCGGGCGCCAGGTCAGCGATGGCGCAAACAACGCGCGCTTTTCGTCCGCATGCTTGATCTGCGTATCGCTCTCCTTGCCCACCACAACGAGGCGGTACAGCAGCGAGCTGTCGTCGTTCAGCGGGCCGGTCATGTCGGCGTGGAGTTCCTTCAGGCTGTCGTTACCGAAGCGGACGCCGATTTCGCGCGCTACGCTGGCCTGCGGGCGCTTGGAGACCAGGTTGACCACGCCGCCCGGATCGTTCTCGCCGGCGATGATGGAAGATGGACCGCGCAGCACCTCGATGCGGTCGAAGGCATAAGGCTCGGTGCGCATCACACCCCAGGAACCCGTCAGCGGCAGGCGCATGCCGTCCAGCAGCATGGTGGTTTCCTGGCTGCCGCGCATCGACACGTAGTCGCCGCGGTTGTCCACGCCGTACAACTCATTGCGCACGCCTGCCGCATAGCGCAGCACTTCCTGCAGATTGGGTGAGGCCTGGTCGCGGATCTGTTCGGCCGTGACCACCGTAATCGATTGCGGCGTTTCGAACAAAGGCGTATCGGTCTTGGTTGCCGTGCCCGACTTCTTTGCCAGGTAGCCGGTGTCGCCCGGCGCCGTGCCGGTGACGGTAACGACCGGCAGCGTGGTTTCGCCGGGCGCCTGTTTCTGGCCGTTTGCCTCCTCGGCTGCATAGGCAGGCAGGGCTGCGGCGAGGGAGAGAATGGCGCCGTGTACGGCGGCGGTCAGCCGGGATGGCTTGTGCATGATGGTCCTTTTTAAAATGAAATGCTAATACGAATCATTCTCATTCTAGTTTCATTAAACTTTCCAGTCAATCAAGAAAATTCAGGGCGTAGAATGGAGAACCTTGTTCAACCGCCTATGGAGCTGCCGCTTGGGTCCACTTTCTTCCCTCTTCCGCCCGCTTGCGGCGGGTATCCTCGCCCTGCTCTCCCTTCACGCCGGGGCGCAGCAAATCACCGGCAAGGTTGCCGATCCGGTGGAATGGGTGAATCCGCTGATGGGCACGGCCAGCAAGCCGGAAATGTCGAACGGGAACACCTACCCCACCATCGCCGTCCCCTGGGGCATGAATTTCTGGACGCCGCAGACCGGCAAGATGGGCAATGGCTGGGCCTACACCTACGACGCGGACAAGCTGCGCGGCTTCAAGCAGACGCACCAGCCTTCGCCATGGATGAACGACTACGGCCAGTTCGCGCTGATGCCGGTGGTCGGCGGCAAGCGCTTTACGCAGGACGCCCGCGCCAGCTGGTTCTCGCACAAGGCGGAAACGGCCAAGCCCTACTACTACAGCGTCTACCTGGCCGATGCGGACGTGACGACGGAGATTGCGCCTACCGAGCGCGCAGCGCATTTCCGCATCACCTTCCCAAAATCGGACAGCGCCTATATCGTGGTGGATGCCTTCGACAAGGGCTCCTACATCAAGGTGCTGCCGGAACAGCGCAAGGTGGTCGGCTACAGCACGCGCTACGCGCGCGGGCCCTTGCCCAAGAACTTCCGCAACTACTTTGTGATGGTGTTCGACAAACCCTTCACCTCCGCCGATACCTGGCAAGGCGAGGAACTGGCTGCAGGGAAGCTGGAGATGGATGGTGCGCACAGCGGCGCGATTCTCGGCTTCAGCACCGGCAAGGGCGAGCAGGTGCACGTGCGCATCGCTTCCTCTTTCATCAGCCAGGAACAGGCCGAGCTGAACCTGCAGCGCGAGCTGGCGGCCGACAGTTTCGAACAGACCCGCAGCAAGGCAAAGGCGGCCTGGAACAAGGTGCTGGAGCGCGTGCAGCCGGAAGGCGGCAGCATCGACCAGATGCGCACTTTCTATTCCAGCCTGTACCGCATGGTGCTGTTCCCGAACAAGCTGTATGAGCTGGATGCCAAAGGCCGGCCCGTGCACTGGAGCCCCTACAACGGCGAGATCCTGCCGGGCTATATGTTCGCGGGCACCGGGTTCTGGGATACCTTCCGCGCCCTCTACCCTTTCCTCAACCTGGTCTACCCCTCCATCAACCGCGAGATGCAGGCCGGGCTGGCCAACGATTTCCGCGAAGGCGGCTGGCTGCCCGAATGGTCCAGCCCCGGCTACGCCAACGTGATGATCGGGAATAACTCGGCTTCCGTGGTGGCCGATGCCTGGATCAAGGGTGTGCGCAGCGACGATATCGAAACGCTGTGGCAGGCCCTCAAGCACGGCGCCAACAACGAGGGGCCGATGCAGGCCGTGGGCCGCGCGGGCGTGGCCTACTACAATGAGCTGGGCTATGTGCCGTATGACGTGAAGATCAACGAGAACGCCGCGCGCACGCTGGAATATGCCTACGACGATTTCGCCATCTACCAGCTGGGCAAGGCGCTGAACAAGCCGGAATCGGAAATCGCCATCTATGCGCAGCGCAGCCAGAACTACCGCAAGCTGTTCGATCCGGAGACGGGGCTCATGCGCGGCAAGAACAAGGATGGCAGCTTCCAGTCGCCCTTCAATCCCTTCAAATGGGGCGATGCCTTCACCGAGGGGAACAGCTGGCACTACACCTGGTCGGTGTTCCATGATGTGCACGGCCTGATGCAGCTGATGGGCGGCAAGCAGGCCTTTATCGATAAGCTCGATATGGTGTTCACGCTGCCGCCGGTGTACGACGAAAGCTATTACGGCCAGGTGATTCACGAGATCCGCGAGATGCAGGTGGCGAACATGGGCCAGTACGCGCATGGCAACCAGCCTATCCAGCACATGATCTACCTGTACAACTATGCGGGCGCGCCATGGAAGGCGCAGTACTGGCTGCGCGAAACGATGAACCGCATGTACAAGCCCACGCCGGACGGCTACTGCGGCGACGAGGACAATGGCCAGACCTCAGCGTGGTATGTGTTCTCTGCGCTGGGCTTCTACCCGGTGACGCCGGCCGTGGGCCAGTATGTGCTGGGCGCGCCGCTGTTCCGCAAGGTCACGCTGAACCTGGAGAACGGGCGCAAGGTGGTGATCAATGCTCCCGCCAACAGCGAACAGCACCGCTACGTGGACCGGCTGCGCCTGAACGGCAGGGACCACCGCCATAACTGGATCAGCCACGATGCCCTGCTACGCGGCGCCGTGCTGGACTTCAGCATGTCGGCGTCGCCGAACAGGCAGCGCGGCACGGCCGATGCGGATGCGCCTTATTCCTTCTCCAACGCGAAGTGAAGTTCAGGCGGACCGCAGCAGCTTCAGCACGGCATCCATGCTGTAGGGCTTGGGCACATAGCGGTAGTTGCGCTCCCGTTCGCTCATCAGCGCGGGCGGAGTGAAGCCGGAGGTCAGCACGATCCTGATCTTCGGATAGAGAACGGCAACTGCCTCGGCCAGCTGCAGGCCGGTCATTTCCGGCATCATGATGTCGGAAAAGAGCGCGTCGATGTCCGGTTCGCTTTCGAGAATGCGCAAGGCTTCGCGGCCTGAATAGGCAACGCGCACTTCCAGGCCGCTGCCGAGCAGCAGTACTTCGGCCAGGTCGGCCAGGTCGCGTTCGTCGTCCACCACCAGTATCTTGCGCAGCGTCCAGCTGTCCTCAGGCGCTTCATGCGCTTGCGGCTGGAAGGCGGTGGGTGGCGGAACGCCGCGTTTAGGCGCGAAATGGACCTTCCTCAGTTGATGCACGATAGCTCCTTTGCCAGGCGGCGCGGTATCGTGACGGTGAAGCTGGTGCCATCGGCCTCGTTCGAGGCCACCCTGATGTGGCCACCGTGCGCCTGGGCGATTTCGCGCGCAATGAAGAGACCGATGCCGATGCTGGTGCGTTCGGTATAGTCGGCGGGCGTGCTGGAGGCAATGCGTACCAGGGGTTCGAAGATGGTCGCGATTTTCTCCGGTGGAATCACCGGGCCGCGGTTGTTGACTTCGATAAGCACCTCCTGATCGCCGCCGCTCATGCTCACGCGCACCGGTTGGTGTTCGCTGCCGTGCTGCACGGCGTTGCCGATCAGGTTGGACAGCATCTGGGCCACGCGGCCTTCATCGAAGAATGCCTCCAGCTGAGATGGCAAGCGCAATTCGATGGGCCGTTCCGGATGGAAGGTGCGCAGCTCATTGACCACCTGCTCGCAGACCGCCGCCAGATTGCCTTGTGTGCCCTGTATCGGCAGGCCGGGGCCGAGATGGGTGCGGGTGAAGTCGATCAGGTCGTTGATCAGCTTGCTCATGCGCTTGGCGCTGCCGAACATGCGCGCTGCCACATCCACGTATCGCTCAGGGATGTCGGTGGCCTGCATAATGAACTGCGACCCCGAGACCATGGTCCCGAGCGGATTGCGCAGGTCGTGGCCGAGGATGGCCAGGAACATGTTCTGCGACTGCGCCACCAGGTGCTGGTAGCGCGCCACGGATTCAGCCAGCGCCTGGTCGATGGCTTCGTTAAAGCGCGTCATATCGGCCATGGTGGTGGCGCGGTCCATTTCAGGGCCGGCCTGCCACAGGCTCAGCACGCTTGAACGCAGCGCCCGGTATTCAGACACCAGCTGCACCACCGTATAGCCGGACAGCAGGCGCGCTTCGGCATGCACTTCGGCGGCCGTTTCGGCTTTCCCGCGCCAGCCCAGGCCTTTGGATTTGGCGTCCCGCTGGCTGTCGGACTGATAGGTGCCGAGGTCGTCGGCGAAGGCCTGCAGCATCTGCTTTGCATGGTCGCGCAGTGCTTCGTCGTCCATGGTGAGCGCCGGTGGTTCGATGGTGCGCGCGAAATCTTCCCATGCCTTCAGGATCGCTTCCATATTGGCATGGATGAAGTCGGCGAGTCTTTGTGTCATTAATGTGAATCCTTCTCTTAGACTGACCCCGACAAAGCGACACCAGACTCCCGATCATACAGTTGTTGCAGGGAACTTGATGCACGGTTGGCGTACCAATCGCCCGAAATGATTAGTGAAAACGGGAAGCGTGCTGTATATTCTGTCCCGCACTACATCAAGTTGCTTTATTGCTGGTCTTTCTCTCCCGTCTTGCCGTCTGGCAGTCCTGTTTGATTTCCTCTCTTATCTCCTCTTGGTCGATTGTGCACCCGGGCGTCTTTGCCCATGCAAATTTAAGGAATCAATATGACTACCCAAACCGGCACCGTGAAATGGTTTAACGACTCGAAGGGCTTCGGCTTTATCACGCCTGACGCAGGCGGCGGCGATCTGTTCGCCCACTTCCAGGACATTCAATCGAACGGCTTCAAGAGCCTGTCCGAGAACCAGCGCGTTTCGTTCGTTCGTGCGAATAGCCCGAAGGGCGAAAAGGCTTCGCAGATCTGCGCGATCTGAGCAGCCAGGCTGTATCGGGGCCTGCACCATGCGGACAGCGTGGTCGGCGCCAAATTGAAAACCCGCCATTCGGCGGGTTTTTTGCGTTCTGGATGTATGGTATCGGGCTCAGCCAGCGTGCGCCGCATCCGGCCGCCGGCGGCGCCAGATGTCGCGGTTGCCGACCCGGATGCCCTGCATCAGGCCATCGCGTTCCAGCTGCTCCAGGGCAGCCAGCGTAACGGCCATCGATTCCGCCGCGCCTGGCCACTGTATCCACCAGTGATGGATGCCTTCCAGCGTGTCCGCGCTTTCAGGCCGCGCTTCAACGTAGTGGACAATCGCGTCTTTTGCAAAACGGAGCAGATCTTCCATGGACATAGTCTGAGAATGGGATGCAAAAACTTGCATAGCGATGATGCAGCTTAGCACAAGGAAAGTAAAACCGGAGCCCTGAAACGGACCGTGCGCGGGTGGGTCATTTCGCACCCGCGCAGGGTCAATGCAGCCCCGGCTGTTTCGCTCTGACGGCCCTTGGCCCACTGGGTGAAAAATATCCCAGGCCACCATGCCGCCGACGCAATCCCCTTAACAATCAATGATTTGCGATATTTTTTAACGCTGGCACGCCGATTGCATAGCATGGGCGTGTACGATTCTGGCTCCCAAGTGTTCTGCCGTCGGGGGCGGCCAGGACTTTATTGGCGACTTTGAAACGAGGCTATGACATGACAGAGAGCATCCAACAGAAATTGCTGCGGGTACGGCCACCGAGGGTCAGGATTACCTACGACGTTGAAACCGGCGGCGCCATCGAGAAGCGCGAGCTGCCCTTCATCGTCGGCATCTTCGCCGACTTGTCCGGCGACCGCGGCACCACCCCGGACCTGGGGCCCAAGGCCCTGAAAGAGCGGAAGATGACCGATATCGACCGCGATAACTTCAACGACATCATGAAGACGATCCGCCCGCGGGTGGACCTCAGCAAGGTGCCGCAAACAGTCACGGCGACTGCCCCCCTGCTGGCAACGCCGGACGACAAGCAGATCGTGTTTGAGCACATCGACGACTTCGCGCCGATGCAGATCATCCGCAAGCTGCCGACCCTGGCCGGCATGTACGACTCGCGCGGCCTGATCCGCAGCCTGCAGGCCAAGTACGAATCGGACGACGATGTGGCGCACCACATCGACACGCTGGCGCAAAGCAGCGATCCCCGCAAACAGGGCGCGACGCTCAAGCTGATGAGCGGTATCGAGACGGTGCCCGAGACCGACCGCCCTGCCCTGCGCAAGGCCCTGCTTGGGCTGCACGATACCGTGAACGGCACAGGCGCCACGGCCGACAAGGCTGCCGAATACAAGAAATGGTCGCTGCTGTCGGCCGCCGATGCCACGGCGCCCGATGCCGCCAACGCCGATGCCACTGCCGCCCATGAGAAGCTGGTGGCAGCCGCCGGCCTGAATGCCGCGGCGCTGGCCCGCGCGCTGGCAGTGCCGGACAATGCCGACAACCGCGCCAAGGCCCTGCTGGTCATCGAGCAGCTGCAGCTGACAGGCACTGCGCCCACCGAGGACGGCACTACCGAGGAAGCGAAGGCGCCGTTCGTCAAGCGCGATGCGCTGCTCACCCGGCTGGGCTTCGACCCTGCGGCCGCCGCAACGGTGGATCCCGTGCTGGCTGCCGTCAAGCTGGATGAGCTGAATGCCAAGCCCGCTGCGGACACCGGCGACGCGCTGTGGGCGAAGCCGCTGCTGATCCTGGGCCTGACCCTGGCGGACGACGCCGCGCGTGACGCCTTCCTGCAGTTCGCCAAGCGTATCCACACCGATACCGACCCGACCGATGAGCAGCTCGCCATCGTGGCCGCCGTCGCTCCCCTGCTGAAGACCGATGCCGCGAAAACCCTGCTGTGGCTGAAGCATTTCGCCAAGCAGGTGGGCGACCTGATCGCCGAAGGCACCCATGTCGAAGCCCTGGTGGCGGCGCAGAAGCGCGGCACCGCCGCCGTGATCGACGAACTGGTAGCCCGCATCGACCAGCTGCTGAGCGTAGCGCTCACCGCCATCCTGCACAGCCCCGGCTTCAAGCACGTGGAAGCAACCTGGCGCGGCCTGGCCCACTTGGTATTCAATACCGAAACCAGCACCATGCTCAAGCTCAAGGTCTTCAATGCGACCCAGGACGAGCTGGCCAAGGACATGGACAAGGCGGTCGAATTCGACCAGAGCATCCTGTTCAAGCTGGTGTATGAAGCCGAGTACGGCACCTTCGGCGGCTACCCTTACAGCCTGCTGATCGGCGGCTACGAACTGGGCGCGGGCGCCGGCGATATCGCCTTCCTGCACAAGATCTCGGAAGTGGCGGCGGCGGCCCATGCGCCCTTCATTGCAGCGGCCTCGACCGAAATGTTCGGCCTGTCCGGTTTCGACAAGCTGGACAAGCCGCGCGACCTGGCCAAGATCTTCGAGAATGCCGAGCTGACGGCCTGGCGCGAGTTCCGCGAAATGGAAGATTCGCGCTACGTTACCCTGGTGCTGCCGCGCGTGATGCTGCGCCTGCCCTACGGCAAGCCGGAGAAGCGCAACACCACTCCGTGCGAAGGCGTGAACTTTGAAGAGAACGTGTCCGGCGCCGAACTGAAGCCCTTCATCAATGCCAAGGGCGAAATCACGGGCTATCCGAAACCGGACAACGAGAGCTTCCTGTGGGGGAATGCCGCCTACGTGCTGGCCGAGCGCATCACCAATGCCTTTTCCCTGTTCAACTGGACGGCGGCCATCCGCGGCGTCGAGGGCGGCGGCCTGGTGGAAGGCCTGCCGCTGTACACCTATACTTCCGATGCCGGCAGCAGCGAGCTGTTCTGCCCGATCGAGGTGTCGATTACCGACCGCCGCGAGAAGGAGCTGAACGACCTCGGCTTCATCTCCCTGATCCACTGCAAAGGCTCCGGCCGCGCCGCCTTCTTCGGCGGCCAGACCACCAACCTGCCCAAGAAATACTTCTCGGACAGCGCCAATGCCAATGCGCGCATCTCCTCGATGCTGCCCTACATCATGGCCGCCTCGCGCTTCGCGCACTACATCAAGGTCATCATGCGCGACAAGATCGGCAGCTTCATGACGCGCGGGAATGTGGAAACCTTCCTCAACGGCTGGATCGCCAACTACGTGCTGCTGGACGATAACGCCGCCCAGAACGCCAAGGCCGCTTTCCCGCTGCGTGAAGCGTCGGTGGTGGTGACTGATGTGCCGGGCCAGCCGGGCTGCTACCGCGCCACCGTGTTCCTGAAGCCGCACTTCCAGCTGGAAGAGCTGACGACTTCGATACGCCTCGTGGCCAATCTGCCGGGTTAAGCCGGACAGCCCGCGCAAGCCGACACCTTACCAATACAGGAGCAGTTATGGATCTGATTTTAATGCAGCCAGGGGACACCACCATCCTGGCCGGCACCTCGAACTGGACAACCGCGCTGAACAGCCAGATCGCGTCATGGCCAAGCGGCGGCCTTGGCCTGCCCACGGCGCCCTGCCTGGAGCTGACCTCGGTGCACTTTGGCATGAAGCAGCAGATGACCACCGACGTCAGCAACAATGCCCGTACCTCGGGCCGTCCGGTGATTACCGACATCACCTGCGTCAAGTACATCGACAACGCCTCCACGCTGCTGTACGACCGCTGCCTGCGCGCCTACCCCCTGGGCGCCAGCAAGGCCTGCACCACGATCTACCTGCTGCGCAACTCGGGCGACAGCCTGGCCGGCATCATGAAGATCGACCTGTACAACGCCATGGTCAGCGAGATCCAGACCCAGACCCACCCGAACGATATGCCGACCGAGCAGTTCAAGCTGAACTTCACGGACATCCTGTGGACCTACTACCCGCAGGCCAACGACACTTCGCAGCCGGGCAAGGGCCTCATCATGAAGGGCTGGAGCGTGCGTCAGAATCAGGCCCTGGCAGCACCGCCGACGGCCTGAGCGCGATGCAGTACCTGCTGGAACGCCTGGCCAGTCCGCCGCTCCCGGCATTGGGGCAGTTTGAAACCCAGGACATGGCGGCGCTGGTGGCGGCCCAGATCCAGCGCATTGTCAGCGCGCGCGCCCTGGTGTGCGGCGGCAGCGTCAGCCTGCTCGATTTCGGCATGCCGCATGTGGTGGAACAGGGGCTGCACGAGGAAATCGCGCTGCAGCGCTATGCCGCAAGGCTGACGCGCCTGATCCAGCAGTATGAGCCGCGCCTGCTGCACCCGAAAACGGCGGTGCGCAAGACCGGCCGTGCGCTCATGCCTTACCAGCTGGTGGTCAGCGGCTCCCTGGCGCCGGAAGCGCCGCCGACCGAGTTTGTTTTTGAAGTGCCCACGTCTTGATGAGCCGGAACCGCGATGCATAGCGCCAATACCAAGCTGAAGGATTTCTACCATTCGGAGCTCACCGCGCTGCGCCAGGAAGGCATGGCCTTCGCGCAGCAGCATCCCGAACTGGCGCACTCCCTCGGCCTGAACCAGCGCCAGGCACGCGATCCGCAGGTGGAGCTGCTGCTGCAGTCCTTCGCCTTCCTGACCGGCCGCCTGCAATACCAGGTGGAGCTGGACCAGGCCAATTCGGCCAATGCCCTGCTGCAGTCGCTGTATCCGCACCTGGCGGCGCCGGTGCCGGCCATGCTGGTGGCGGAAATCGCCGTCAAGCCGAAGGGCCGCGACCTGGCGCAGGAGCAGGTGCTGGAGCGCGGCCGCAGCATCAGCGCACCGGCCTTAAACCCCCCCGGCAAGAAGATCGATTGCCGCTTCCGCACCGCCTACGAAACGCCGCTGATGCCGTTCGAGGTGACGGAGATTGAAACCCAGTCGGTCAAGAACTATCCCTTCCTGCGCAATGAGAACGGCAGCGAGCTGCGTGGCGGCGCCGTGCTGCGTGCGCGCATCCGCAGCAAGGACGTGGCGAATGTGACGGGCCATGGCCGGCTGCGCTTCTTTCTGAATCCAGCGGAACAGGGAGCTTACGACCTGTACGACATGCTGGCGCTCTATCTGGACCGCATGGTGATGGTGGTGCCGCATCACCCGGGCCAGGCCCAGGTGCTGGCGCCGCGTCCCATTTCGGTCGAGAACTTCCGCTGGCTGGGCGAGGCCGAGGATGAAGCGATGCTGCCCTGCAATCCGCAGACCCATCCCGGCTACCGGCTGCTGCAGGAGTATTTCACCTTCCCGGAGAAATTCATGTTCTTTGAAGTCGGCAAGATCGACTTCAACGGCGTGTGCGACGAGTTCGATCTGCTGTTCGTGCTGGACAGCGACCTGCAGCAGTACGGCAGCTTCAATCCGGCCGCCATGCGCCTGAACTGCGTGCCGCTGATTAACCTGTATCCGCAGCGCCTGAATCCGCTCAAGCTCGACCACCGCCAGCATGAATACCACCTGCTGGGCGACCTGGAGAACCACCGCTACTGCGAGATCTACGCGATCGAGATGCTGGAATCGAGCAGTCCGCGCACCGGCACGCGCGAGATCGCGCCCTACTTCGCCGTGGACCAGTCGGACCGGCTGGCGCAGCAGGACTATTTCTATACCACGCGGCGCGAAGCCAGCCTGGGCGCGGGCGTGGCCGGCAGCGAAGTGTTCATTTCCTTCCTCGATGAGCAGTTCAATACCACCCAGCTGGTGGACGAAGTGGTAGGCGGCCGCGCGCTGTGCACCAACCGCCGCCTGCCGGAACAGATCAACAGCGGCGCGGCCTTGTACCTTGAGGGACCGGGCTCGGTGGCCATCACGGCCCTCAGCAAGCCGACGCCGCACCAGAATCCGCCCTGCATCGGCGCCCGGCCCTGGGCCCTGGTGTCGCAGCTGAGCCTGAATCACCTGTCGCTGGCCGACAGCCCGGAGGCGCTGAGCGCGCTGAAGGACATCCTGCGCCTGCACCTGGGGCCGAACGCGGGCAACGGCCTGCGCCAGATCGACGGGCTGCGCGGCCTGCATTGCCACTCCATCATGCGGCACCGGCATGTGGATGGCTGGCGCGGTTTCGTGCGCGGCCATGATGTGCGCCTGCATGTGGACCAGCATTGTTTCGAAGACGGCAGCGCGGTGCTGTTCTGCGCCGTGCTGCGCCATTTTCTGCGTTCCTACGCGACCGTCAACCAGCTGGTTGAAGTCAGCCTGGAAATGAATAACCTCACCGGCGAGCAAAAACAATGGCCACCCTTGGCTGGCGTTCAGGCAGTACTGTAAAGCAGCTGATGCTGGCCCAGTACAGCCGCTTCGAGCCCTTCCAGCTGCTGCGGCTGTTGCACTGGCCTGCGCCGGGCAGCCGTGCGCCGGCCAGCGGCGGGCTGCGCTTCCGCGCCGATCTGTCGGGCCGCTTCGCCGGGCACGAGTTCAGCGGCCTGCGCAGCTACCGTGTGACGGCACGCGTGGCGCGCGAAGTGATCGAGATCGAAACGCCGAACTACTGCATCGCCAGCCTGCTGGGGCCTTTGCCGGAGCCGTTCGTGGAATGGGTGCGCGACCTGAAGCGCGCGCGCTCGCCGGCCATGGCCGACTTCCTCGACATGTTCAACCACCGCCTGAACCTGCTGCGCTACCAGATCAAGGCGCGCCAGAACCTGGGCCTGAACAACCTGCCGCCGGAGCACACCGAGCACGGGGCGCAGCTGGCGGCCATCATGGGCATGGGCCTGCCGCAACTGGCCGCCCAGATTCCCCTGCCGCGCCGTGCCTGGCTGGGCCTGGCGGGCCTGCTGGCCAACTGCCGCAAGAGCGCGGCGGCCATCGCCCAGGTCATGAGTCTGTACGTGGGGGCGCGGGTGCGCGTGGTGCAGCTGGTCGGCGCCTGGCATGCCATCGCACCGCAGGACCGCATGCAGCTGGGGCGGCGCGGCCATATGCTGGGCCGCAACGCCCTGCTGGGACGGCGCACCTGGGACCAGAGCGCACGCATCCGGCTGGAGGTTGATCCGCTCGACTATGCGCGTTTCTGCCGCCTGCTGCCGCCCGGCCATCCCATGGCGCAGCCCGCAGCGGGGGACCAGGCTTCCTATCCCGGGCTGGTGGGCCTGCTGCGCCTGCTGGTCAACGGCCTGCATGACTGCGAAGTGGAGCTGCACCTGCGCGAGGAAACCGCGCCGCCGGCACGGCTGCAATCGAGCGGCAGCGCGGCGAATATCGGCATGCGCCTGCGCTACAGCGCCTGGCTGGGCAGCGCCCCGGCCACGCCGGAGGCGCCGGTGCGCACCGTGCGTTTCCTGATTTCCGCCTTCGCCACCACGGAGGCCGTATGAACGCGCCCTTGCAAACCGTCGCCATCACGCCCGAGCTGGCGGTGCCGCAAGGGGCGCCGGCGCCCTACCTGCACGTGGCCATCTTCCTGCCGCCCGACGGGCAGCAGCCCCAGCAGATCCTGGGCGACGAAACCTTCCGCCTGGTGAGTTTCGAGGGCGAGGAAAGCGCCTCGCAGCTGTTCGAGTTCCAGCTGCAGCTGCATGCGAATACAGACACCAGCTTCGCGCCGCCGGACTACCTTGGCACGACCGAAGGCAATGTGCAGCTGACAATCGACGAACTGGTGGGCCTGCCGGTCACGGTGGGCATCAACTGCCCCGGCCCGCTCAGCACAGCGGAGATGACACAGGCTTTCTCCGACGCCGTGCGCAGCCAGCCGCAGGCGGCGAATGTGAGCGAACTGGGCGGCGCCGAGGCCGTGCTGGCCTTCTTCAATGGCATCATCACCTCGATCTCGATGGCCGAACAGGGCGTGTACTACATCACCATGGGCCCGGCACTGGCCCAGCTGATGCACACCAATGCCTACACCATCTATGGCAACCAGAACATCATCAGCGCCATCCAGACGGTGATCCAGACCAGCGACAGCTTCCCCACGCCGGTGCGCATGCAGTCCGCCATCAGCACCACCGGCAACACCAGCCTGGCCACGGCGCGGGTGCAGGACTGGCTGCAGGCCGGTGAAAGCCATTACGACTTCATCGAACGGCTGGTGAAGAAAGCCAAGCTGTTCTTCTATTTCGTGCACACGGCCACCAGCCACACCGTGGTGTTTGCCGACAACAGCAACCTGAACTACCCGCCCGTGAATACCGCCATCGCCACCTTCCGCTACACCGATACGGACGGCAGGGAAATGGGCATGGACCAGGAAGACGTGATTGCGAACTACCGCTACCAGCGTTCGCTGAGCAGCAGCAGCGTGAGCAGCACCTTCGCGCGCCAGTACGCCAACTTCGAGGAAGACCCGCCCACCACGCCCGCCTCCTACCAGGCGGCAGGCCAGGCCGTGCCCTCGCAGCCGGTGCTGCTGCCGCTGGCCCTGCACAAGGCCTATGACTTCGGCGCGCTGCAGAACGAGGTGAGCGTGTACACCAATGCGGCCAATGCGGCGCTGGCGGCGCAGTCCATCCGTTTTTCCGGCACCGCCACCTGCGCCCAGTTCCGTGCCGGGCATACCTTCCAGCTGGCCGGCATCCAAGCCCAGCATGTGGGACCGCCGCCGCTGGGCAATACCACGCTGTTCCGCCCTTCCTTCGCGGGCGGCAGCTTTGTGCTCACCCAGATCAAGCACCAGGCCTCGGCCGAGGGCAGTTACCAGAACGACTTCAGCGCCACCACGGCGAGCGGCCTGATCAGCGAGTTCACGCCCGAACAGGCACAGCAGGAAACCCTCCTCGCCATCGTGGTGGAGACGGCGCCCAACTGGCAGTCGTTCACCCCCGACTACTTCCATCCAGAGACGGCCAATTTCTCGGCGCCCGCCGGGCCGCTGAGCTATACGCCGACCGGCGTACACGTGATTTTTGCCGCCGATCCGTCCGGCACGCCGTATTTCGTCAAGCTGTCGGCCAGCATGCAGATCGTGCCGGAGGCCGGGGCTATTGTGGTGGTGAGCCGGGCACAGAACGAGTCCGAGTTGCCGGAAGTACAGAACGTGATTTCTTCCAGCGGCAGCAAGTGCGCCACGCCGTCGGGCTGGGAAGCCAGCACCCGGGTCAGCAACAACTATTCGACCAGCTTCGGCGACAACCAGAGCTACTCCTTCGGCAAGAATTCGCCGATCACGCCAGGCGGCTCGGCCTACAACACGGCGGTGGGCATCGTGTCGCGCCAATACCGCACCGGCTATTACGGCAATGCCAGCTACGCCCAGGGCGCCAGCTTCAATTACGCGATTGCGGAAGGCATGGCGCTGTCCAGTTCCTCCAGCACGACGGCGCTGGAAACCGAATTGAGCGACATGGATACGGATACCGGCGGCAGCGCTACCGCCATCGTGCTGAATCCGGCGCCGCCCACACCTGGTGCGGGCGCGAGCAGCCCGATTCCTCCCACCGAGGCGCCTACCGTGCCACCGCTGACGGGCGCCATGCAGTCCGCGCTGGGCACGGCAGGCGTCGACGCGCCCACGGTGGCGCCGATCACCAGCGCGCCGCTGGTGGCCAGCGAACTGCTGCTGAGCGTGTCGGAATCCTATGGTTCCACCTATTCGCAGTCGCAGGCCAATGTCAGCGCCAGTATCGAGAATGCGGGCACCACCTTCAACCAGGCGACGATAGGCACGGCGATTACGTGGAATACCACCACGGTGGGCAGCTCGGCCATCAGCAACAACAAGGGCTACAGCAACAACGTCAGCAGCACTACCGGCAATGTGGTCAACATCAATACCAACCTGAGCGACAGCACCAGCCTGAACACGACCATGGGCAACAGCACCGAGGTCAGCGTGGTGCAGGGCAAGACCAGCAGCACCAACATCCAGCAGGGAGATGTGCACAACATCGTCAAGCAGAACGGCTCGGTGATTACCGAGACCACCCAGACCGGCAACGGCAAGATCGAGAACACGACCAAGCAGACCGGCAATATCGTCAATACGACAACGCAGGGCGGCGCCGTGACCAATACCAATACCATCGGCGGCATCGCCACCAATACCAACAGCTACCTGGGGGCCGTGTTCGACACCAATACCTATGTGGGTGCGGTGACCAATCTCACCACGCAGCTGGGCCTGGTCACCTCGATCACCAACTATGGCGGCGTGGTGACCGATGTGATCAATGCACTGACCTCCAAATCGGTCTATCACAATGGCGCCAACGATAACGTGGTCAAGGACTTCGTCAACATCAACAAGGCGGCAAATGCCGTCGCTTATACCTTTGCCGAGGACGCCGTTACCAAGATCGAGAATATCAACCAGGCCACGATCTTGAAATCCGTCAAGCGCGGCGCGGGCACGATCGACGTAGTCCAGCCCGGCGTGATCGAAACCAGAGTGAGTGGCGTGGTGACGCACACCGTTGAACTGATGACTATCCTGTGAGCGCCCGATGAAGCACATCAAACCAGGCACATTGGGCTTGCTGAAGAAGCCCTATCGGCACCAGGGCCGCCACCATCTGGTGCTGAGCGCGCTCGGCTTCTTCCGGCTGGGCGCCGAGGCGCCGCGCTTCCTGACCGACAGCCAGCAGTGGCAGAAGCTGATGGGGGTGCTGCCCCCGGGCCAGGCGCTGGACGAAATCATGCCCAAGGTGCGCAGCGAAGTTCTGCTGAGCGGCAGCGCCTATGCGCCCGGCGGGCGCGCGGTGCAGGAGCTGACGGTGGGCCTGCGGCTTGGCGGGCTGTCCAAGCAGCTGCGCGTACTCGGCGACCGCACGTGGATGAACAGCCTGCTGCCGGGCTACCTGGCCTCCGATCCCCTGCCCTTCACGGAAATGCCGCTGTGCTATGAGCGCGCCTACGGCGGACCGAAACATGGGGCCAATCCCCTGGGCTGCGGCTATACGGGCAATCCCTGGTCCCCGCTGTTCGGCAAGAACCACGGCGTGCTGCCCAATATCGAATATCCCGAGACCAAGGTGGCATCGCCCGCGCGCGCCTACCTGCCGGCCAGCTTCGGCCCGGCCGCCCTCGACTGGAGCCCGCGCAAGGAGAAGCTGGGCACCTTCGACCAGTACTGGATCGACCACGATGCGCCAGGCTTCGCAGCTGACATGGATCTGCTGTTCTTCAACCGCGCCCCGGCCGACCAGTGGCTGGCCGACAAACTGGCGGGCGGCGAAGCCTATTGCCTGGAGAACCTGCACCCCCAGCAGCCGCGCATCGAGGGCCGCCTGCCCAGCTTCAGGGCACGCGGCTTTGTGCAGCGCGCGGGGGCAGCCCTGGAAGCAGTGCCGATGGCGCTGGATACGGTATGGTTCTTCCCCAGCCAGGAAATCGGCGTGCTGCTCTACCACGGGCAGACCGTGATCAACGATGCGGAGGCGCAGGATGTCGAGGCCGTGATGGTTGCCTACGAAGCGCCGCAGGCGCCGAAACCGCTGGCCCACTACGAGCAGGTATTCGCGCTGCGCAGCAATGCCGATACCGCTGCGCTGCACCTGTACAACGAGAGCCAGCTGGCGCCAGCGCTGGGCGAGGAAATGCTGGCCCAGCGGGAGGCCGAGCAGGCAGCCGAAGCGCAGGCGCAGCATGACCGGGTGGAGGCGGCCACCGAGGAGATTCAGCGCGACCTGTGCGCGAAGTACGACCTGCCGCCGCCGCCGCCGGCGGCGCCGCGCGCGGTACCCGTTCGCAGCCGCCCTACCGCCCGGCAGATTGCCGAAGGTGATTTCGACCTGACCGATACCATGGCCCATGCCGAGGCCAGGGCCGGGCAGGCGCGCGCCGATGGCGAGCGGCGCATGGCCGAGCTGGCGGAATTGGCGGAAGAAAAAGCAGCGCTGGAAGCGGAGTACGGCACCCCGCTCCCTGCACCGGCCGATATCGAAACGCAGAAGAACGCCGCCTTCGAACTGGCCAGCGTGCCTGCGTTCGACCTGCTGCCCGCGGACCTGCTGCCCGCTGCGCTGGCGCCTGCCGTGGACGGGCTGGTAGCCAACCTCAAATTGCCGGTGCCGCAAGACCCGCAGCTGATCAGGGAGCTGCGCGAGAAATTCAGCCGGTCGCTGCTGCAGATGCCCGGCCTGCGCCGCAAGGGACGCCAGGCCGCCATGACGCCCGGTGCGCCGGCCGAGCCGATGGCGCAGGAAGTGGCGGCCTGGCTGGGCCGGCAGGTGCGGCAATGGCAGCAAGGCGGCGCCCACCTCGCGGGACGCGACCTGGCCGGCATCGATCTGCGCGGCGCCGATTTCTCGGGCGCGGACCTGCGCGAGGTGATGCTGGAGTGCGCCAACCTCAGTGGCGCCAGCTTCGCGGGCGCCAACCTGGCGGGTGCGGTGCTGACCGGCGCCATCCTGGACGGCGCCGATTTCTCCGGCGCCCGGCTGCAGCAGGCCAATCTGTGCGGTTCCAGCGCGGTGGCCACCTGCTTTGCCGGCGCCGATATGACGCAGGCGCGTGCCAGCCGCGCGCAATGGAAAGGCTGCGACCTGCAGCGCGCGCGCCTGAACGAGGTGCTGGCGCAGCATATCGACCTGAGCGGCGCCTGCCTCGATGGGGCCGACCTCGGCGGCGCCAACCTGCTGCAGGCGCAGGCGCCGCACAGCAGCTGGCAGCGCTGCACGTTCAACAAGAGCATCCTGCTGAAAGCCAGGCTGCCGCACGCCGATTTCCGCGATGCGCGGCTGGAGCGCGTGACCCTGCTGGACGCGGTGCTGACGCACAGCCGCTGGCGCGGCGCAAGGCTGCACAAGATTGTCGGCGGCCAGGCCGACTGGAGCCATGCCGACCTGAGCACCGTTCAGGCCGACCAGTGCGGCTGGCATGGCGCGCGCTTCACCGGGGCCGACCTGAGCGATGCCCAATGCCTGAACAGCAACTTCGATGAATGCGATTTCAGCGAAGCCCGGCTGTACCGCGGCCTGTTCTCGGGCTCGCGCTTCATGAACGCCAAACTGTGCCACGCCAATGCGGCGCAGGCGGATTTCTACCAGGCCGTGGGCCGCAAGGCCGATTTCAGCGGGGCCGACCTGGCGCAGGCCAATATGGTGCAGATGGACCTGGCCGGCGCCATCCTTACCGGCGCAGTGATGGATGGAACGCGGAGCATGGCATGAACCCGGACATCATCTGGAACGAGATCGACAAGGCGATGCGCCTGTCGCAGCCCGTGCATGGCCGCGAGCTGGCCGGCCTGCGGCTGAATGGGCGCAAGCTGGCTTCCGCCAGCTTTAACCGCGTGAACCTGAGCCACAGCCAGTTCGCCCACTGCGACCTGAGCGAGACCTGTTTCGTGGACTGCGACCTGAGCGCGGCCGACTTCAGCAGCAGCCTGCTGTACAAGACCAGCTTCGTGCGCTGCCGCATGCCGGAAGCAACAATGCCGGCGGCCTGCCTGAAATGGATCACCATGACGCGCTGCGACCTGCGCGCCAGCCAATGGGCGCAATCGCACTGGCATCTGTGCACGGCCACCGAATGCGATTTCTCCGGCGCCGTGCTGCGGGAGGCCGTGCTGGAACGCAGCGCCTTCACCCATTGCCAGGCGGTGGATGCCGATTTCCGCGCAGTGCGGCTGGAGCGTTCCTCGCTGCAGGGCATGGACTTCCAGACCGTCGATATCACGGGCATGAGCGCCCAGGGCAGCGTGCTGATGAATGCCAGCCTGCAGGGCAAACAGCTGGCGGGCATCCAGCTGCAGCGCTGCACGCTCACCGGCAGCGATTTCAGCGATGCCGACCTGCGCGGCGCGCTGCTGGGCGAGTCCAGCTTCATGGGCGCCCGCTTCCACCGCACGGACCTGCGCCAGGTGCAGGCCCGCCACAGCATGTTCGCCACGGCGGACCTGCAGCATGCGACGCTGGACGGCGGCGACCTCAATAGCGCCATTTTCCAGCAGGCCAGGCTGCTGCATTGCAGCCTGGCGGACGCGCAACTCGGCTGCGCGGTCTTCAGCAAGAGCCGGCTCATGGAGGTCAGCTTTGCGCGTAGCGACCTGCGCTGCAGCCAGTTCGACCACACGCGCGGCAGCCATGTGCTGTTCGACCAGGCCGCGCTCGACCACAGCAATTTCCACGACGCGCAGCTGGAGCACAGCTCCTTCGCGGGCGTGGACAGGAAACTCATGCGCCTGACCGATACCGCGCTGCTCGCGGCGCAGGCAAGAACACTGTTGACGGAGGAACTATGATGCAGACGATCGAATCCACGCAATCGGCGCCGCTGCCGCTGGGCCCCAACTGGTCGGAAGCGCAGGTGGCGCTGGAGCTGGCGGATGGCAGCTACCTGCTGGATGATGGGCGCATGGCGCTGCAATCCCTGTCCTGCTTGCTCAAGCCCTGCGCCGGCGACAAGGTGCTGATTGCGGCCTGCGAACAGGGCGCGGTCTACATCCTGCACCTGCTGCAGCGGCCGCGCAGCAATAACGCCTGCCTGAACCTGCCCGGTATCCAGCAGCTGACGGTGACCCAGCCCCAGCTTGCGGTGGTTGCCAGCGACAGCCTGGGGCTGGCGGCGCTGGGCGATATCGAGGTGACGGCGGCCAGCGGCGTGCTGCGCCTGAATGCGCGCAACCTGTTCACCACGGTCACCGAGAACATGGTGGAGAATGTGCAGCACTATATCGGCCGCGCCGAGCAGTACCTGCTGGACGTGAAGCACCTGCTGCGCATGCACGGCAAGCAGGCCAGTGTGACGGCCGAAGAGGACGTCAAGATCGATGCCGAGCGCATCAGCCTGGGTTGAACTGCCATGTTTGCCAATACCAATATGGGCTGCACGAACTCGGCCACCGCGCCCGATGTGTGCAAAACGCCGCCGCTGGCGGTGCCGGTGCCGTATCCGAATATCGCGCTGTCCACCATGCACATTCCCAATGTGCCGAACGTCATTATCTCCGGCGGTCTGGCCGAGAACCTGCTTACGCCGGGCACCATCAGCAATGGCGACGAGCCGGGCGTGCTGGGCGGTGTGGTCTCGGGCGTCTTCATCGGTCCGGATACTCCGGTGCTGGGCAGCCTCAAGGTGCTGATGGGGACGGCGTTTGCCACCCATCTCACCGGCCTGACGACGCACAACGGCAAGGTGCCGAATACGGTGGGCATGACGATCAGCCCGGCCCAGGCCTGCGTGGTCATCCTGAGCTAGCCATGAAAACCATCCTGCCCCTCCTGCTGCTGATCGCCGGCTGCGCCAGCAAGCCTGCGCCGACCGGCCTGCAGGGCATCGAGATCCTGGCCGCTGCCAACGCCAACCAGAACAACGCGACGGCGCTGGACCTGGTGTTTGTGTACGACAGCAGCACCCAGGGCCTGCTGCCGAAAACCGGGCCGGAATGGTTCGACAAGAAGGCGGCGCTGGTGGCCGGCCTGGCCACGGGCCTGGACGTGGTCAGCCTGCAGGTGCCGCCCGCCAGCACCGTCAATCTGCCCGCCAGCCCGCCCTTCCCCGCGCGCTACGCCAAGGCCATCGGCGTCTACGCCTATGCCAACTATGTGGCGCCGGCCGGGCAGCCGATGATGAACTTGACGCCTTACAGCGCGGTCACCATCACGCTGGCGCCGGACAGCATCACGCTGGCGGGCACGCCGCCCAAAGGCATGCTGGGCAAGCTGCTGGGGGTATTCAAATGAGAGGGAGAGCGCAATGACCGTCACCCAACTGCCAGACGCCGTGCAATGGTCGGAAGGCATGCTGCTCTCGCCGCAGCACCTGCAGCAGAACGATATCTACTGGCAGGAGCACCTGCGCCATCGCCTGGCCGGCATCGCCCCCAACTTCTGGGGCCTGCGCCGGCTGGAGGTGGAGCTGGTGAAGGATGTGATCACCGTCAAGGAGATGGAGTGCGTGCTGCCCAATGGGCTGGCCGTGGCCTGGCCGGGCAATTTTCCGCGCAAGCCGGAACCGCTGCTGCAGGCCGATGTGAGCGGCTGCCGCGCGGGCGACCGGCCCCTGCGCCTGTGGCTGCTGGTGCCGGAACGGGGCGCGGGCGCCGCGCGCATGGGCGATCCGGAACGCCGCTACGACTCGCATCTTGGCCTGATGACGGCCGACGAGAATACCGGCGACGGCGAAGTGCCGGTGGGCCGCCTGCAGATCCGCTGCGAGCTGGTGCTGGGCGCGCTGAATCCTTCCCCCGGCCTCGGCGCCTGCCCGCTGCTGGAGGTGGTGCGCGACGCCCAGGGCATGCTGCATATCAGCGACTACCTGCCGCCCATGCAGTGCCTGGACGCGAGCCGGCACCTGGGCACGGCCGGCCTGCTGCACCAGCTCGGCGCGCGCCACGAACTGTGGTGGGGCTATGCCCAGCAGTTTGCCACGGAAGCCAGCGGCTTCGGACCGGAAGGCAGGCTGAACAGCGGCGGCGTACGCAATATGCTGGTGGCACGCCACCTGGGCGGTGCGCTGCCGCCGATGTCGGTGCTGCTGCATGGTGCCGCCCATCCCGAGCGCCTGTATGAATGCCTGGCCGAGACCGTGGGCCGCGTGGCGCAGTTCGCGGCCTCTCCCTTGCCCCTGAAAATGACGCCGTACCAGCATGACGACTGCCTGCCGCAATTCCAGGCGGCCTGGCGCTATATCGAGGATACGCTGGCGGCGGAGTTCGAGCGGGTGCGCCAGGACCGCCTGCGCGCGCCGCAGCCCGAATACGATATCCGCCCCTTCCAGGTGCAGGGACCGGGCAGTTTCAGCTACAAGCTGCCGCAGCAGGTGGAAGGCCACTTGATCATCGAAGTCAAACGCAAGGATGGCCAGACCATCGAGGAAGCGGGCCGCTGGCTGAGCCAGGCCGATATCGCCGATGCCAGCCTGATTCCACAGCTGCAGCGCCAGCGCGTGCCGGGCGCCCGCGTGCGGCCGCTGGGTGCCGATGAGGTGGCGCGCTACCAGCTGCCGACCCTGGCCGACCTGTTCCTGGTGGAGAACCGCACGGTGGACCTGGCCGACCTGGGCCGCCGCGAGCTGTTTGCGCCGGACCAGCCGCTGTTCATCCAGGGCCATGCAGGTCCGCATATGCCGGCCGCCATCTTCCTGTATCAGAAGCTAAGCAGCGAAGCCGGCGCGGAAGCCGAGGCGGCCTGACACCATGATGAACCTCGCGCCAAGCTTGCAATGGAATGCTCCCGATGCCGTCCCGGCATCGGAGGGCTCCTTGCTGCTGGCCAGTTTTGCCGCCTTCTACGAGGAGCTGGCCAGCATCAAGCGCTGCCAGCACGAAGGCGTGCTGGCGCGCTACCTGGCGCCGGACCAGCTGGATCCGCCGCTGTCCGATACCGAGTTTGCCACCCGTGCCAGCGCCCGCCTGCTGGCGCAGCTGCGCGAGCAGCACCTGGCCTTCCAGCGCCGGGCCAGCGCGCAGCAGATCAAGCTGCACCATACGGCGCTGTATGTGATGGCGGCGATGGCCGATGAGATCCTGCTGCTGGAACTGCACTGGCCGGGCGCCGGCCATTGGCTGCCGGTGCTGCTGGAAAGGCAGATGTTCAGCACTTCGCATTCCGGCCTGGTGTTCTTCCAGCTGGCGGACAAGCTGATTGCCGGCGCGGGCCGCGATCCCCTGCATGCCGACCTGGCCAGCGTGTTCCTGCTGGCCCTGCGGCTTGGCTTCAAGGGCCAGCACCGCAACCCCGAGGGCGAAGCGCGGCTGGACCACTACCGCCAGCAGCTGCTGCGCATCGCGGGCACCGGCCCGTCGCGCACGCAGCCGGCCGCGCCGGGCTTCTTCCAGCAGGCTTACCAGCACAACATTACGGATGGAAAGGATATGCGGCTGGCACCCCTGTCCGCCTGGCGCAAGGTGGCCAAGGCCGCCGCCATCGGCTACCTGATCGTGTCCAGTGCCATCTGGCTTGCGCTGGCGTATCCGTTCGACCAACTCTTCAGGCCCTGAGCATGCTTTTACTCCTCGTCGCCAGTGCTGCTGTCCTGACCGGCCTCGTGCTCGCCATCCTGATCTGGCGCGCACGCAAGCCGGCCAGGCTGCCTGCCCTGCCGCTGGCCATGCTGGGCAAGCCCGCGCTGATGCTGCTGGCCTTGCGCGGCCTGATGGCGCCGCTGCGCTACCTGGCAACGCGGCGCGAGGCGCATTACAAGAGCGCGTGGATGCTGGTGATCGGCGAGCAGGCGGCGGGAAAATCGAGCCTGTTGGCCTCCCTTGATCCGGGCAGCTGGCAGATGTCGTCGGAGGAACAGGAAAAGCTGGTGCCCGAGGGCAGCAACTGGCGCTTCCTGCCGCAGGGCGTGCTGATCGATCCGCCGGGCGAATGGTCGGCCGCGGCGCCCGGCAGCGAAGGCGCGCAGAAATGGCGCCAGTTCCTCGACAAACTGGATAGCCTGCGCCCCGAACGCCCGATCGACGGCGTGGTCCTCGTGGTGTCGGCGCGCAGCCTGCTGGCCGATGGCAGCAAGGAGCGCAGCGCGCTGGCGGAATCGCTGCGCGCCCAGCTCGCCCTGCTGGAGAGCCAGTACGAGTTTGCGCTGCCGGTGTATGTGGTGGTCAGCGAAATGGACAGCGTGAAGGGTTTCAGCGAGTTCTGGCAAACCCAGAGCACGGTGCAGATGCATGAGATGGTGGGCTGGTCCATGCCGCAGCTGCTGCCGGGCGCAGCACCCTGTGAATGGGTGGACACGGCCTTCGACTGCCTGGCCAGCCAGCTCAAGCGCCTGCAGGTGCAGACGGCCGCCGAGAGCAGCCATCCCGATCCTGCACAGGCCGACCAGTTCTTTCTGTTCCCGCGCCATTTCCTGCAGCTGCGCGAGCCGCTGCGCCAATGCATGGCGCATCTGATGCAGCCGTCCGCCTGGCAGACCGGGGTGTTCTGCCGCGGCCTGTATTTCACCGGCGCGTTGCCGCCTGCTTTCTCCGCCCTTGCGGGCGCCTCCCCGGCAGCCGGACTGCCGCGCAGCGATATCGCCTTCATCGACGACCTGGTGGCGAAAAAGATTTTCGCCGAACCCTATCTGGCGCGGCCTACCCGCAAGGGCATCTGGTCGCGCAACAAGCTGATACGGCGCGCGCAATTCACTGCCGTGGCGCTGGCGGCGCTGCTGCTGGCCAGTCTGGTCTGGAGCGCCGTACAGCTGCGGGAACAGGCCGCAGTGGCCGGCAGCGCCGTCGCCGCACTGCAGAAAATCGAGCAGCAGCTCAACGCCAATCCGCCGGCGCAAGGCCGCTGCATTGACCGGCAGACCGTGGTGCAGACGCTGGAGCAGATCGCCCGCCTCCCGGCTGACACCGTGCACTGGACGATTCCCGCCACCTGGCTGGGCCGCACGTCCAGCGGCAGCAGTACGCAGCAGGTGGTCAACGGCGTATTCCAGAAAGTGGTGCTGGGCGGAATTGCCTGCCAGCTGGAGCAGCAGGCCCAGGCGCTGATGGCGCCGCCCGCTGCGAAGACGCCGGACAGCGGCACGCTGGTCCACGTGCGGAGCCAGCAGGCGCTGCTTGAGGCCACCCGCAGTATTGTGCGCTTCCAGAACAATCTGGCGCGCTTCCAGGAGATTGCCGCCACGCCGCCCGCGCTGAAGAAGAAGGACCTGATGCCATCCTTCGTGGCGCTGTTCAACGAGGTGTACCAGTCGCCGCTGCCGCCGTCTGTGAGCAAGGGCAATGGCGCGCTCCGGACGGCGTTGCGGCAGGCCCAGTATCCGCAAGCGCTGAAACTGCCGGACGAGATGAAGCCGCGCCTGGCGTCCCAGTTGTCCTGGTCCGCGCAAAGACTGGCCGCGCAGCTGAAGCAGGAAGTCGGTGCGGGCAGCAGCCTGCTGGCGCAGATGGACCAGGAAGATGGCTCCACCGTGGCGAAGACGCGGCATTTTTCAAGCTGGCTGCAATGGGTGGGCAGCGCGTGGTCGGGCTCCACGGCGAGCAGCAATCCCTGCAGCAGCACCGAATCCCAGCTGCAGGAACAGGCAAGCCTGTTGCGCGCCTACGGCTATCCGGATGCGGAACTGAAGAAAATGACCGGCCATTTCAGCAAGGCTTCCTGCTACCAGCCGAATATGGCCACCCTCGCCTCCATGCAGATGGCGCCCTATGGTTCGCTGTTCACGCGCGGCGACAAGGGACTGATGCTGAACACCCAGCTGCTGGATGAGCTGAGCGGCCTCAAGGCACTGGGGGCGCTGGATTTCATGCAGCTGCAGGACACTCAGCCCTTCTCCTGCCAGCGCAAGGTGGCAGGCTGGCGCGCCAGCGATATCGGCCTGGCGAACCGCTATGAGGGCGAGTACGAGCAGCTGATGTCCAGCATGAAGCCGGCCGCCGGGGCCAGCCAGCAGCCGCTCTACCAGCGCATGGCGCTGCGCCAGCTGGAACGGGCCATGAACAGCAGCCTGAACCGCGCGCAGATTCCGCCGGGCGCCACCGTGGTTGTCGTCGATGCCGCCGCCAGCGAGGACCAGGCGCTGGCAAGGGAAAGCAGCAATTTCGCGGCGCTGCTGGAACCGCTGCTGACGCTGCAGCGCAGCTACCGCAGCCTGGATTTCGCCGCCAGCGCCACCCAGGTCTACCAGTGCATCGGCACCTACAGCAGCGACAGCCTGGCGCGGGTGCAGAACCTGGGCGATATCAGCCGCCTGTATGACTCCACCAGCAGCGAGGGACCGGGTCCCATGTTCAACCTCGGCACCACGCCCGTGATCAAGGACTTCCTGGCGCGGCAGCTGGCGCGCACCCAGGTGCTGGCCGGCTACAGCACGCCTTTCCTGAGCTACCTGAACAACAGCAGCGGCCAGAACGATGCGCAGAACAGCAACACGCAGAGTGCGGCCTACTGGAGCAATACAGTCACCGAGCTGAATCGCTATATCCAGTTCAAGGAACCGGCAGGCCAGGTGGCGCAGCTGGACAACCTCTTCCTCAAGCAGATGCCGGGGCTGGATGCGGGCAACTGCAGCAGCGCGATGGCGGACTACAAGCCGGCCGAGTATGGCAACGACCTGTTCTCGGCGCGCCGCCTCAAGCTGGAAAGCCAGATCCAGGCCACCTGCAAGGGCGAGCGCAATGCGCAGGCGGTGAAGGCCTACAGCACCTTGTCGGCCCGCTTCAACCGCGAGCTGGCCGGGCGCTATCCCTTCGGTCCGCTCAGCAGCAGCGATGCCGACCTCGCTACCGCGCGCAATTTCTTCGCGGATTACAGCGCGCAGAGCGCTGCCCTGCGCCAGTCCCTGCAAGGCCTGAGCGGCGCCTACTGGACCTCGGCGCGGCAGTTCCTGTCGCAGCTGGATGCCAGCACGCGCTTCTTCCAGGGCACGCTGAACCTGAATCCTGCACCTGCGGATGGCAGCGCCGACAGCTCGGGGCTGGCCAGCCTGCCGGTGCGGCTGGCCGTCCAGTTCCATGCCCAGCCCAAGGATTCGGCAGGCGCCGACCAGCTGGTGGGCTGGAGCCTCAGCGCGGGCAGCAAATCGGCCGCCTTCCCGAACCGCAGCACTGCACTGGACTGGGATTACGGCCAGGCGCTGGTGCTCGACCTGACCTGGGCCAGCGGTTCGCTGTGGCTGCCCGCGCCGGACCTGCAGCAGAGCGACCTCCAGACCAATGGCGTGGGCGCCTCCTTTGCCGCCAGCGGCAACTGGGCCCTGCTGCGCCTGATCGAGCGGCACCGGCCGGGTAACGGTTCTATTCCCAACAGCAGCGACCCGAACCGGCTGACGCTGGAATTCCTGGTGCCCGTGACCAGCAAGAACAGCGCGTCGGGCAAGGCAGCTACCGGCAGCGCCCGGCTCTATATCGGCCTCAATCTGAGCGGAAGCGATCCGAAGACCCATGCGCCTGTCAGCCTGAAGCTGCCGCAGGGCTTCCCGCGCTCAGCACCTTGATCTTCCCCGCGAAAGGAAACACCATGTCAACCGAACTTGAAACCGCGAGCGACGCCTTCTTCCAGGCGCAACTCAAGCTGAGCCTGAAAGCCCTGCTGGCACCCGTGGACAGCAGCCAGCCCGCGGGCCGTTCCCTGCGCGGCAGCCCGGCCTACAGCGCGATCGCGCAGGCGCGGCGGCAGGATGACGCCAGCCTGCCCATGGGCAGCTGGGAACACGAGCTGAAGCGCGCTGACTGGCGCGAATCCGGCAAGCTGTGCGCCAATGCGCTGGCCACGCAGAGCAAGGATTTGCAGCTGGCGGCCTGGCTGCTGGAAGCGCAGATCAATCTGTCCGGCTTCCAAGGCATCGGCCCCTGCATCCATCTGATGCAGCAGCTTTGCCAGTCCTACTGGGAGGCGCTATATCCGAAAGCGGCGCAGGACGAGCTGGAGTACCGCGCCAATATTTTCCAGTGGGTTAATGAGAAACTGCTGCCCACAATCCGCATGGTGCCGCTGGCTTCGGCGGAACGGCAGGGACAATACTGCTGGGCCGACTGGGAGCTGGCGCGCCGCCAGGAGCAGGTGAAGGCAGCCCTGCCGCCGGGCCAGCAGACGGCGGACGGCAACGATGGCCCCAGCTGCAGCCAGATCATGGCCGGCATTGGCGCTACGCCGACCGCTTTCCATGTGGCGCAGCGCGACGGCCTGGCCCTGGCGCTGTCCGCACTGGAGGCGCTGTCTGCCACCATCGATCCCCTGTTCGGCGCGGAAGCGCCCAGCATGCAGGCCATTGAAGGCATTTTGCAGCAGATCCTGACCCTGGTGGAAGCTGAACTGCACAAGCGCGGCGTGAGCAGCGGCACCCCGCCTGCGGCGCAGGAGGAAGCGGCGCCAGAAGTCCCGCTTGCGGCGGCGCCAGCCAGCATGCCCAATGGCGCGATCCGCGACCGGGCCGAAGCCTATGCCCGCCTGGCCGAGACGGCGGAATACCTGATGCGGCTGGAACCGCATAGCCCCGTGCCCTACCTGGTACGGCGGGCCACCGAATGGGGGCGGCTGAATACCGTCGAACTGTACAACGAGCTCTTCCTCCGGCTGCAGGGACAGCTGAATATTTTCGAGATGCTGGGGCTGGAAGTGGGCGCGCAGGAAGGAGGTGCGCAATGAGCCGGCGTGCCGAGGAGCAAACCGAAATGAAGGTGACGACGCCGCGCGGCGGGCGGTTCCACGTCACCCAGCGGGAGGGAGCGTATGACCTGACGGCGAAGCAGTGGGCCTATACCAATCATGACCTCGCCCATGCCCCGGCGTTAAGCGGGCGTACGCTATGGCGGGAGGCGCACAAGGACGAGCCGCCGAAGACCTCCAATCACAATTACTCGACGGCCTGTGTCGAGGCCAGGGCGGAAGCGCTGGTGGACCTGCGCGCCCCGCCAGAAGCGACGCCGCATGAACGGAACAAGCGCATGGAGAACACCACCTTCGAGCCAGTGACCCGCGACGCCGGTCAGCGTGTTGCAACCTGCCTGACTTGCCAGGCGGCGAGCCAGGCCGGAAGCCAGGCCACGAAGGACACTGCGCCCGAACAGGCTATGCCGAGCCTGGATGACAAGAACGCGTTTCCTTCACTCTAGCCTGCGGAATCTATTATGGCAGCGCAAGTCTCTGACCATCTGGACCGGCAGCCCGGTGAGCGGGCGAACACGCGCAGCGGCGCATCCAGCGGCAGCTTTGCAGAGCTGATGCAGTGCACGGCTCTGCAAGGCACGCCCGATATGGCAAGCCCCGCACTGGCCGGGGCTTGGGCCGATGCCATCCTCTCTTACTGGCAGCACGGCATGGCATGCGGAGCCATCGATGCCGCCAGTCCGCTCTATCTCATCGACTTCGCACCCGCAGGCGGCTTGCTTGCATGGCGTCTGCTGAATGCCCTGCAGGAGCGCCTGGCGCGCCACGAGCTCGCTGCGCGCCCTTGCCTGGTCGCCTGCTGCGAGCACCACAGCGATGCGGATGCGCTGCTCCATCACCCAGGCCTGAACGGCTTCGTCCAGCGCGGCTGGCTGGATGCCGCCGTGTTCGACGCGGAGAGCGATAGCGCGCTCACGCTGCGCCATCAGAAACTCAGCGTGCTGGCGGCCGCTAACCCGGCCGTGCTGCTGGCGCTCGGGCATTTTGCCGCCCTGCCTGCCGGACTGATGGCGGTGCACTACGGCGAGCTGCTGGATTCCACCGTGGCCCTGAGCCGGGCTGAAGGCGCGCAGGATCTCGATTTGTCCTACGACTGGCCGCCCTGCTCCACCGCCGCCACCGAAACGCCACAGATTGCAGCCTTGCTGGCTTACTACCGCACCCATTTCCATAGCGCCGCCCTGCTGCTGCCACGGACCGCGCTGCGCATGCTGGAACGCATGCAGCGCATTTCCGGCGGCCGCTACCTGCTGCTGGCTGCGGACGCGGGCGTTTGCGACGAACAGGCAATACGCCTTGGCGCGATGATGCCGCCGGAACATTGGCACGCCTGCGGCAACCAGGTACCCGTCAACTTCCACGCCCTGGCGCTGGCGCAGCGTGCCGGGGGCGCAACGGTTTGGAACCGCCAGCTGGCGCAAGACGGTGTGGTATTGCATGCTGCGTGGTGCGGCGATGGCGCCGCCACCGGCATGCAGCAGCTCTATCCCATGCTGGAAGCGGCGCACCCCGATCAGGAGGCGGCGCTGCGGCGGGTGATGCGTGCCATCCTGCCGGCTTCCGGCAGCGATCCCGGCGCCGTGCTGGCATTGATACGGCAATCCAGCCATGACCCGGCCATGCTGATGGCAGCGCTGGACGCCCTGATTGACTCGCCGCCGGCGCTGAGCGATTGCGCCCGCCGCGAATGGCGCAGCGCGCTGGCCGGCGTCTGGCAGAACTACCTGCCGCCAGTCTGCGACGACGGTTTCGCCTGCGGGCTGGCGCAGCTGGCGATGCAGCTCGGCTTCCTTGATCTCGCCAAGGACTGCCTGCGGAGCGCGCTGCATTACTACGGCGAAGATGCCTACGCCCTGTATCTGCTGGCGTGGTGTGAAAGCCGCACCGGCGGCAGCCGGGAAGCGCTGTCAACGCTGTTGCATGCGCTCCCCCTGGCGCCGGACTACGAAGCGGCGCGGCGCTTGCAGGCCGAGTTGTCTGAAAGATTGCAGCGTTGGCAACATCTGCTGGCCTTCCGCCCGGGCCTCACGGCCGATGGCCCCTTGCGTATCGAGCCGCTGGGGCCGGAGCACGCGGTGGATCTGCGCTTCCAGTTTCGCGACGAACAGATCGGCGTGATGACGCGCCTGCCCGCGATCGAAAGCCTGGAGCAGGCGCAAGCATGGATCGCGAGCGAGACTTCCGTTGCGGGCCGCCACGCCTACGCGGCGGTGCATGAGCGTTGGGGCTTCGTCGGCATCGTGGCGGCTCATTGCGCGCAGCAGGCGGCCTATTTCTATTTCTGGATAGGCAGCGATTATCAGGGCTGCGGCTTCGGGCAATCTGCCGCAAGACTATTATTTGCGCAGTTGCGTGCGGCAGGCCTGAATGAAATATATACCTCGGTGGAACAGGTGAATCTGTGCTCACGCCATGTGCTGCACAAACTTGGCTTCCTGCGAATTGATATAAGAACAGCGCCACCCGAGGATAATCAGGAGTTTTACTATTTCGGCGGAAAAATTAATAAGGACGAAATGGCGAAAGGTCTTTTGCGCCTATGTATAGAAATTGGCAGTCCGGTTAGTTTGATTTAGATAAAGGGGAAAGAAATGCTCAGAATGCTTACAACCAAGGTTATGCAGTCAAAGCAGCTCGTTTCAACGAGCGCCCGCACCATCATGACGTTCGCTGACGCTCAGGTCGAACAGAGCGTCATGCAAATGGCAGCGAAACAACCTGAACTGATGGAAAAAGTCGATCTGCTGAAGAACTCGTCGCAAACCTATCATGTTATGGAAGGTGAGGCGAAGTTCGACCATAAATCACTTACCGTCCTGATCCGGCCGAAAGATCATCTCCAGCATCAGGAATCAATTCCGCACGAACTATTCCATGCTGCGCATTTTGAATCGATCAGGGCGCCCCACAAAGTGGACGCCGTCGATATATTCGAGAAGGATGAGCATCGTCCGGTGATAGAAAAAGCTGCGCTTATCTTCGGCAAGCGCATGACCGGCCCATTGAGGAAAGAGGATGTTGAGCAGCATTATCAACAATATGTCGATAGAAAACTGCTGCCGGCATGGTCGGATGAAGTTCACAAGCCCATATTAAGCAAGAGTTACCATCACATGGCGCAGAAGGAGTTCGAGAAACTGTGAGTTCATGTTTCGAGACCTGGCGGGGGCAAATCAACCTGCTCCGCCGCCTGGCCTTCGGTGCGCGGCAAGGCCGGGCGGCCGCGTCCGTTCAGGCGCTGCCTGACTTCCGGGCCGACACGGTAATACAGGCTGGTCTGGGTACGCTGGTCAAGCGGCTCGTCGATGGTGGCCAGCCGCTGTGCGCGCGGCGACGGCGCGTGATGGTCCCACTGCTGCTGGATATGTGAGCGGCGGTCCATCTCGTCATGCTGAGGATAGGCCGAACCCAGCACCGGACGGGGACTCCCCTCCAGCTGCACCAGGTCCACCCTCTGCATATGGTTGCGCAGCCCAAGCAATCGCTTTATCGTCATGGTTCTCTCCTTCAAGACTGAATACTTCCTATGGCACGCATCTATCAAACCACCTCCATGGGCGAGGCCAGGCTGCGCGTGGCGCTGGTCGGCAACCAGGGCGAAGCCGACCTGCTGGTGCACCGGGTCAGCAGCTGGGGCTCCGCGCACGGCGACGCGCTCTGGTACGTCACCCGCAACAAGCAGGAGGCCACGGCCTGGCTTTATTTCACCAGTGTGGGCATGGCGCAAGTCAAGGTCTGCTTCGTCGATAGCCAGGCATCCGCAGGCTGGCAGGACCGCGGACAGGAAGCCCTGCGCTACCGCGGCCGCTTCGGCTGATCAGCTCTTCGCGGGCGCGGGCAGCAAGATGAGCGGCAAAGGGCCGATCAGGCCCAGTTGCGCCGCAACCATGCTGTTTGCCGTGCGCGCTTCATCCAGGCTGGCATAAGGGCCCACCGCAACCACGGTCCACAGCGCTCCGCCCTGGTCCCGGACATTCGCTACTTTTTGCGCCGGCAGCTTTACCGACTGGATCTTCGCATACAGGGCCGAAGCATCCGTCTCATGCGTGAACTGGCCGGCCTGCAGGGCGTACTTTCCTGCCTCAGGCAGCGGTGTGGGAATCAGCAGGCTGGATGCCGCGAGCGGCTCCGGCGCACTCGCGGCGGCGCTGGCCGCGGCGCTTGCGGAGGCACTTGCAGGGGCACTGGCAGCACCCGCGCTCGCGCCGGCTTTGGACGCACTCTCTGGCTTGGGCTTGGCTCCCACATCCTTGGCGCCGGGCAGATATGCGGCCAGCTGGTTGGCGGCCCCGGTCACGGTCTGCCCGATGCCGGGCGGCGCCAGTGTTCCCGCCATGAACATCAGGGCGCCGAACAGCAGCACCAGCACGATAAAACCGGCTTTCGCGACCACTCAGGACTCGTCAAACGCGGACTGGGCGCTGGAAGGGCTCAGCCCATGCTTGCGCACCAGCTTGCCGAAGGCGCTGCGTTCCTGGCCCGCGAGCTTGGCGGCGCGCGTGAGGTTGCCATCCACCCGCGTCAGCACGTCGCGCACGTAGCGGCGCTCGAAGTCAAGGATCAGCTTCTCCTTCGCCGACTTGAACTGGCTGATGCCTTGATGCTCTGCGTCCTGCAGCCGCCTGCTGCTGCCGAGGTGGATCTCGCGCGTATCGCACATCAGAAACTCGCGGTGGATCATGTTCTCCAGCTCGCGGATATTGCCCGGCCAGTCGTGCTGCGCAATGAATTCCAGGGCCGAAGCATGCAGCGGCTTTTCCGGCAGCCGGTACTGGTGGGCGAAACGGGACAGGAAGACCTGGGCCATTTCCACCGCATCGCCGCTGCGTTCGCGCAAGGGCGGGAGCTGCATCGTCAGCACATTGAGGCGGTACATGAGGTCGCGCCGGAAGCGGCCCTGTTCAACCAGCGCTTCCAGCCGGCTGTTGGTGGCGGCCACCACGCGCACATTCGCCTGCCGTGTTACGCCGCTGCCGACCCGGCGGTAGCTGTGGTCCTGCAGGAAGCGCAGAATGGCGGCCTGGGCCTTGTAGTTCAGGGCATCCACCTCGTCCAGGAACAGGGTGCCCCCATCCGCCTCGGCCACCAGGCCGGGCGAGGCGTTTTTGGCGTCGGTGAAGGCGCCGCGCTCGTGGCCGAACAGTTCGCTCTCCACCAGCTGCTCGGGCAATGCGCCGCAGTTGAGCGGGATGAAGGGCTTGTCCCGCCGCGAACCCAGATAGTGGATGGCGCGTGCCGCCAGTTCCTTGCCGGTGCCGGTTTCGCCATTGATCAGCACGGTAGCGTCGACGCTCGCGATCTTTCTCAGGTGGACTGCCACCCGTTCCATCTGCGGAGAAGAGCCTATCAGGTTTAAGCGAAGAAAATCATTCATCATAATCAGAATATTCAATATCAATTCGCAAGTTAATCGGCCACCTGGATAATCGGCTGATAATGGCGTTCGGAAAGAATACTATGTATTCAGAGCCATGGCTTTTCTACCACGCACTTTTTCTTGCCTAGGACAACACTTATTGTTCCCTCTCTCGCTTATGTCGCAATTGACAGCATAAGAGCTACGCGAATATTCTATATATTGGAATTTCTCCATAGAAATTCTCTCCAAAAGTCGCATTAATTGCGGCTTTTTATTGGCAGTCATACATGATGACTGTCATATTTGAAATAATAATGTCAGAAAAGAAAGAGAGGAACTATGAATATGACGCAACGGGGGCTTCCTCTCGCCCTCGCAGCACTTCTTGCAGCCTGCGGTGGAGGAAGCGGCAATGAAACGCCGGCACCGGTGGCTAAAACTGCAGCGCTGATGAAGGCTGGCGGCGCCGCGCCGGAAACAGCGCTGACCCCGGTGGGCGCTACTGCCACCTCCTCCGAACGGGGCGACCTTTCGGCAGCGGCGGCCATCGACCACCAGCAGGACACGCGCTGGGGCAGCGGCTTCAGCGATGACCAGTCGCTGACGCTGGACTTCGGCAAGTCCGAGCTGATTACACGTGTACGCATCGACTGGGAGAACGCGCACGCAAGCCAATACCTGCTGCAGGTTTCCGACGACAACAAAAACTGGACCACGATCAGAACCGTGGACAGCAGCGAGGGTGGCCTGGAAGACCTCACCGGCCTGAACGGCCAAGGTCGCTACCTGCGCATGCAGGGCATTAAGCGCTCCAGCGGCTACGGTTACTCGATTTTCGAGATCCAGGCCTTCTCCGGCTCGCCGGTGACAGAGCCGCCGCCACCGGTGCCGGTCCCTGATCCGGCCGATCCGGCCAAGCCGGGCGTGACGGTCAAGCCGGCTGCGGCCACCTCGTCACGCCTTGAGAATCCGGGCCTCAACGCCGCCCAGACGCTGGACGGCAAGCTCAACACACGCTGGGCCAGTGCATTCGAGGATGGCGCGTGGATCCAGTACGACTTCGGCAGCAAGACCGCCATCGGCTACATGAAGCTGGTGTGGGAGAATTCATACGGCAAGCAGTATTCGCTGAACGTATCGGACGACGGCCAGAACTGGACACAATTGCGCTATGTGAGCAATGGGCGCGGCGGTACGGAAGAATTCTTCAACCTCGGCATCAATGCGCGTTATGTGCGGCTACAGGGCGTGGCCCGCGCTACCCAGTACGGCTACTCCCTGTTCGAGGTGGAGTTCAAATCGCCGGGTAGCGATAACACGCTTCCCGCCACCACGACTTCGGCCATCCGCTATCCGCTGAATGGCAATGGCTGGGCGCCCTTGCCCGCTTCGTCCGAACCCATCGAAACACTGCAGTTCACCCTGCCGGACGGCACTCTCGTAACGCGCTTCGGCGTGCGTGCGCTGGCGCGCCATGGCCGCGAGCGCGGCGAGGATTGGAACGAAATCGGCTACGGCCCCAATGAAACGGTGGATCCGGTCACCGGCCTGCCCGTTGATAAAGGTCCCGGCAACTACCTGACCTTCGTGCCGCAATACTTCAAGAACCGCACCTGGGGCTTCGAGGTCATCGACAACAGCCGCGTAGCTGGCGTAAGCAAGCCGACGCTGATCGTGAACCAGTACACCACGGTGGACTTCCTGCCGGGCGGCGTGGCCTTCTTCCGCGCCTTCGACCGGCCGGGCGTGACGGGCTACGGCTGGATGAATCCAGGCGAACTGGTGGACCGCAATGTCCCCATCTGCAAACCGGTGCCCTACCCCGCTAATGGCCGGCTGTCCTCGGCCAACGGCATCAACGGCGCATGCACGCTGCTGATCAAGGGCTATCCGGGCCATGGCGACCTGGATGCAAACGGCTTCCCGAGCGGGAAATCGGTGCCCGGCCGCGCGCTGGTGGCAGGCGACATCATCGAAGTGTCGCCGTCCATGTTCTCCACCACCGAGTCCATGCTGGCCAAGGGCGACAACGGCGGCATTCGCTACTACTCCTATGAATGGACGTATGTGGTGGGCACCGGCCTGCGCCCCTGGTATGGCGTGCAGCCGCGCCTGAATTCGGTGCCGCTGCCGGAGGAAACGCTGTCCGGCGGCCTCGGTTCGGTGCCCTACAACTATACGGACAACGCCCTGTTCATGTTCCAGCAGCCGCAGAACAATATCGGCATGCAGAATATGCAGCGCTTCGTGGAGGGACGGCGCCTGGTGCACACCAACTTCACCACCGGTGAACATAACGAGCCAGGCAACGACCGTTATGAGGCGGCCATCGGCCTGCAGGGCCAGCGCTTCAACCAGTCGGCCTGTATCGGCTGCCACGTGAACAACGGCCGCAGCCCGGCGCCAGTGGCGGTCAACCAGCGCCTGGACACGATGTCGGTGCGAGTTGCGGTGAGCAACGCCGCCGGCCAGCAGCTGCCCCACCCGCAATACGGCAGCGCAGTGCAGATGAATGCCGTGTCGGCAAGCGGTATCGTGCAGAACTGGGGTAGCGGCGTGCGCGTTGCCGGCTTCGAGGCGAAGACCGTGAAACTGGCCGACGGCACTGCCGTGGAACTGCGCAAGCCGGTGCTGGCCTTCGAATCGGCGGTGCCGGACGTGGTGTCCCTGCGCGCGGCACAGCCGATGATCGGCGCCGGCCTGCTGGAAGCCGTCCCGGAAGGCGATATCCTGGCCCGCGCGCGCAGCACGCCGGATGCGGATGGCGTGCGCGGTGTGGCCAACTTCGTGTTCGATCCGGAAAGCGGCGCAGTGCGCATGGGCCGATTCGGCTGGAAGGCTTCCAAGGCAACGCTGCGCCAGCAGACCGCCGATGCGCTGCTGCAGGACATGTCGGTGACCTCACCGGTTTACCGCAACCGCAGCTGCAGCACCGACCCTGCGGGCTGCGCCAGCGCAGCCGCCCAGAAAGGCATTTCGGAAACGGACCTGCAGTCCATCGCCAACTATCTGGCGCTGGTGGCGGTGCCCGCGCAGCGCAGCCTCGCCAGCGGCTTCCCGAAAGGCGTGGCGCCGCTGGATGAGCACCGTGTGGACCCAGCCCAGGTCAGCCTGGGTGCAAAGATATTCCAGTCCATGCGCTGCTCCGCCTGCCATACAGTGGAGATGAAGACCGGCCCGGGCCATCTGTTCGCCGAACTGCGCAACCAGACCATCCGTCCTTACACGGACCTGCTGCTGCACGATATGGGCGAAGGCCTGGCGGACAAGCTGGCGGAGGGCCAGGCGAAAGGCAGCATGTGGCGTACCGCGCCACTGTGGGGTATTGGCTACACCGAGAAGGTGATCGGCAATGGCGCCCGGGCGGGCTACCTGCATGACGGCCGTGCGCGCACCCTGACGGAAGCCGTGATGTGGCACGGCGGTGAAGCGGAACGGGCGCGCCAGCGCTTCGAGAACCTGCCGAAGGCTGACCGGGAGGCCTTGCTGGCTTTCCTGAGGTCTTTGTAATTTCGGGTCGGCAGGGAGTGCATCCGGGTTGGATTGGGCTATTTTTTTAACTGCCCAGCCAATACACTGGCGTTCATGAAACCACGACGCCGCGCCCTCCTTGCCAATGCCCTGCTCCTCGCTGCCGTGCCCGCGCTGGCGCGGCAGCATGAACACCATCATCCTCCCGCCAGCGGCGACTACGACCAGGCGCAGCTCGATATGGCCGAACGGGTGGCCGACGCGCTGGCCCGGGGCGGTGAACCGATGACGCCCGCCGCCTGGGCTGCCGTGCGCCAACTGGCCGACGAAGGCCGGCTGGCCGAGGCGGTACGCGAAGCATTCCGCCAGCTGCAGGAGCGCGTGCTGCTCACGGCCAGCATCACAGCGGAAGCGCGGGTCAGCGTCAAGCGTTCGGCGCGGCGGCAGGTGCTGGTCCAGGGCGGCTGGCGCCTCTTCCTCGTACGCGTGCTGAACCCCAGCATTGCACCAGGACAGCTTGCCGCCAGCAGTCCGAACGCGGTGCCCGTGAACGGTTTGCACCCTCCGGGCGGTCCGCAACTGAACGTGAAGACCACGCGCGGCGATATTGGCGCGCGCTGGATGGACCTGCATGTTCTGAACGATGCGCCCTTGAGCGCCGACCTCGAAGCGCTGCCCGAAGAGTTCAAGGTGCTGCGCATTTACGCGCGGGATGCCGGCCCGCGCAGCGCCCGCATCGCGCTGGACATCGGCCTGGGCACCGGCGATATCGGCGGGCGTGACCGGGTAAGTGTCGATTTCAATGTGCTGCCCGCACGCACCGTGCGGCTTTCAGTGCGCGACCACGACGGCAGCCCCGTGACCGCGAGCCTGCTGATCACTGATGGCCAAGGCCGCGTACTGCCGTCCCAGACACGCCGCTCGCCACCTGACATGTTTTTTCAGAAGAAAATCTACCGCGCCGACGGCCAGACCGTATTGCTGCCGCCCGGCGAGTACCAGGTTCAGCATGGCCGTGGACCGGAGTATCTGCTGCAGCACAGCCAGCGCCGCGTACCGGATGCGGGCGAGGCGCATTGGACCTTCCAGCTGCAGCGCTGGATCGATCCTGCCGCCATGGGCTGGTACAGCGGCGACCACCACATTCACGCCGCGGGATGCGCCCACTACTCGCAGCCGGAGGAAGGCGTAGGCCCGGAAATGATGATGCCGCAGGTGCGCGGCGAAGGCCTCAGCATCGGCAGCGTGCTGACCTGGGCGCCGGGCTTCGAAGCGCAGAAGAAGTTCTTCACGGGGCGTGATTCGGCCTTGTCCGGCGCGGGCAGCATCCTGCATTACGACCTGGAAGTCTCCGGTTTCCCGTCCTCGCATTGTGGCCACCTTGCCCTGCTGCGCATGAAGAGCATGGATTACCCGGGTGCGCAGCGCATCGACGACTGGCCCAGCTCCAACGCACCGGTGCTGCGCTGGGCGCGGACGCAGGGCGCCGTGGCCGGGTATGCGCATGCCGGCGTGGGCCTGTGGGCGGGCACCACGGATCTGCCCAACGACGCCATGCCGCCGTTTAACGGCATCGGCGCCAACGACTTTATCGTGACGCTGCCGGAAGGTCTGGTGGACTTCATCAGCACCTGCAATCATCCGCCCGCAGCCGAAATGAATATCTGGTACCACACCATGAATGTAGGCCTGCGCTGCCGCATCGCTGGCGAAACCGACTGGCCCTGCTTCTTCGAGGAGAGCATCGGCATGGGGCGCAGCTATGTACAGCTGGATGGGCCGCTGAACTACGATGACTGGTGCGCGGGCCTGGGCCGCGGGCGCTCCTATGTGTCCGAAGGCCGCGCCCACCTGATCGGCTTCGCCGCGCAGAGCGGACAAACCGTGGTCCGCGTCGGCGGCGCAGACCTCGAACTGGCGGCTCCCGCGCCGGTGCGCTTCAGCGCGCAGTTCGCGGCGCGGCTGGAAGAGAAACCGACACCGGAGACCGAAGCCATCCGCAACAGCCCGCCGATGGACAAGCCCTACTGGCACCTGGAGCGCGCCCGCATCGGCGACACGCGCAGCGTGATCGTGGAGCTGGTCATCAACGGCATTCCCGTCGCATCGCGTGCCATGGCGGCAGACGGCAGCATCAGCGAGATCGCGTTCGACTACACGCCGCAAGGCAGCTGCTGGGCAGCGCTGCGGGTGAACCAGGCCGCACATACCAATCCGGTGTGGGTCACGGTGGCGCAGAAGCCGATCCGCGTTGCGCGCAGTGCACGCTGGTGCCGCGCCGCAGTGGACCAGTGCTGGTCGCAGAAATCGCTGCGCCTGCGTTCAACCGAACGCGCCGAAGAACAGGCGCTGTATGACCGCGCACGCGGCTTCTACGAACGCATGATTGCGGAATCGGCATGAGGGCCTTGCTGCTGCTCGCCTGCTGCATCAGCACGGCCGCGCTGGCGGGGCCAGGGTTAAAACGCACTGCCGACCTGCCCGACGGGGCGCCATCCTTCGACGTGCTGGATGCACAGGGCCGCCGCATCGCGCGCATCGAATGCGTGCAGAACGGCTGGTACCGCAGCGACGACCTGGCCGCAAAGCTTCTGTCTTCGCCTGCCGTGATGGCCGCAATCACAGCGCGCGGCGCGCAGATCGACAGCAAGGACCTGGGACCGGCGCAGTTCGACTGCGTGGTAAGGCGCTAAGGCCCGCGCCGGTATTGCAGCGGCGTGAGCTGCGTGCGGCGGAAGAACTCGCGGTGAAAATGCGGCTGGCTGTTGAAGCCGCACAGCTGCGCCACCATGCCGATCGGCCGGTCGGTCTGCCGCAGCAGCACGCAAGCCTCGCTGCAGCGGATGTCGTTCACATACTCCGAAAAGGTTTTGCCGAACTCGCGGCGGAAGAAGCGGCTGAAGGCTGCCGGCGTGATATGGACGATGTCCGCCGCAGCGCCGATATCGAGTTCCGTGGCCATATTGTCGTGAATCCAGGCCGTCAGCCGGTCCACTTTATTGGCCCGTTCAGCGGCCGCCTCGCGCTGGGTCCAGCTGCTCACCGCCTGCAGGTCGCCGGCAGCTTCGGCCAGCACGTGCAGCAGTTCCAGCAGGGTGGCGAGGCGCGCGACGCCATTCCTTGCCTCGATCTCCAGCATCAGGGCAGCAATGCGCGCGTGGCTGGAACCGCTGATGCGCAGGCCCTGGCGCGCATCGTCGATCAGCGGCGCCAGTGCACGCAATTCCGGCATGGCGTTGTGCGCCACCAGTTCGGGCGGGAACTGCAGCACCGAAGCGCGTGCCACGCCGCTCTGGTTCGCGCTGACCCAGGCATGCGGCACGTTTTCGCCGAGCAGCACCATATCGCCCGCATCAAAGGGCGCTACGCTGTTGCCGACAAAGCGGATACCGGCGCCAGCCTCGATCCAGGTCAGTTCCACCTGCCGGTGCCGGTGCCGCACGGCGCGGAAGGAATCGACCTCGAAACGCAGCATGCGGAACGATTCGCCGGGATGGGCAATATGCTCTTCAATGATTCTCACGATGCGGCAATTATATGCCGCTGCGGGCCGCTTCCCTCAATGCGGGGCCGTGGGGAAGGCGCTGGCGCCCGCCAGCCGGCGCAGTTCGTCGGGCTGCAGGATGCGCAGGTGCTGGTGGTGCATCTGGATATAGCCCAGTTTATTGAACTCGCTGTACAGGCGGGCCGTGGTGGATTCGCTGAGGCCGAGGTAATCCGCCAGGTCGCGCCTTGTCATGGGCAGCACAAAGTCGGTGTCGGGGCGGCCGCGCTGGCTGTTCTTCCAGGCCGTGCTGACCAGGAAGTGGGCCAGGCGCTGCGCGGCGCTGGTGTGCCGCAGCAGCTGCACGGCCAGGCCCTGGCGCGCGATCTCGCGGCTCATCAGCACGATCAGCTGGCGCTGCAGTGTGGGATTGTCGGCCGCCGTCTGGCGCAGCTTGGACAGCGACAGGCGGCACAGGGTGCTGGGACTGAGTGCGCTCAGGTCGCAGGCCTTGCCATTCAGCTCCTTGCGGTCCAGCGTCAGCAGGTCGCCGCTGTCCAGGAAGCCAGTCACGCATTCGTCGCCTTCGGCAGTGAGGAAAGAGCATTTGAGCGTGCCGGTGCGCACCAGGAAGACACTGCCGCCCTCCTCTTCCACCAGGCGCAGGCGTTCGCCGCTGCGCACCGTGAAGCGGCCGGAAATCATCTTGTCGATATGCTCGGCATCGGCGATTTCCAGCGCATGCGGCGCGCACAGCTTGCGCGAGGGGCAGGAAGTGCAGGTAAAGCTCATTGCGCTTCTCCCGCTGTATGGCGCAGCGCTTCGGCATCGAGAATTTCCATATTCGGCCCATCCACCGTCACCAGGCGCTCCGCGCTGAAGCGGGCCAGCAGGCGGCTCAGCGACTCGGCCGAGATGCCGATGTAGTCGGCCACGTCGGCCTTGGGCATGGGCAGCTGGAAGCGCAAGGCGGCAAAGCCGCGCACCACATAGGCTTCGGACACGCGCAGCAGGAATTCAGCCAGGCGCTGGGCCGCTTTGCCGTGGCGCAGGCGCAACGCCGCGTCCTGCTCGCGCAGCATCTGGCGCGCCAGCAGCGATGGCAGGTGCGCAAGCACCACGCGATTATGCTCGGTCATCCGGTCCAGCGGACCGTAGCTGATTTCGCACACTTCACTGTCGTCCAGCGCAGTCACGGTGCAGGGGTGGTGGCGCAGGCCGATCACATTCATGTCCAGCAAGTCGGCACTGAGGGCAAGGCCCGTCAGGCGCGGTTGGCCGTCAGGATCGGCCTGCAGAATCTTGAAGCGGCCGTAGCGCACCACATAAAAGCGGTCCTGCACTTCGTCGCCAGCCCGGTGCAGGCTGGCGCCGCGCTGGAAACGCAGGCGGCGGGTAACGATGCGGTGCGATGTATTGCCGGCGATCTGGGCCACGGCGCACAGCCGCGCAACCCGGCATTCGGCGCAGAGGGAAGCGGCCTGCGTGCCGCCCGCCGGGGACTGCCCGAACATGACTGGATACTGCTTCATCTTGCCTCTCCGTCGTGGACATGGCCACCTGAGATCCGGCGGCTGGATTTTTTTATTGCTGTGTTACGGGACTAAGATTAGCAAATTTTCTACCATTTTTGTTTCAGTAATGTCAAGTGTTGAGCTCGCTGTCGTAAAAAAGAAAATGCTGCCTGGACAGGCACCAGGCAGCATTCGTAAAGACGGGCACGCAGGCCCTCATGGGGTCAACAGCCTGCGCTCTCGCCGACCTGCGGACAAGGGAGAAGCGATGTTCAGGCGAAGGCAGTCGAATCCACCGGCGGGGTTTTGCCGCGGCGGCGCGATACCACCAGCAGGCAGCCGATACCGGCCAGCAGCAGCGCATAGGTTTCCGGTTCCGGCACTGCGGTGATCAGGGCCACGCCGTAGACGCCGCCCGCCACGCCCGTGGCGTTGCCGCTGAGGTCAATGTGGTAGCTGCCTGGCGAGCTCAGCATGATGGTGAAGGTGGTGTCGTTGCCGGAGAACACGCCGTAGCTGATCATGCCATTCGGGTGGGCGTTGTCCCACAGCTCATAGCTGAGGCCGGTGATCGCGAACACATCGACGTTGTTCAGGGTGAGCACCAGCGGATTGGCCGAGGAGCCGAGCTGGGGCGCGACGATGTCGAAGTTGACGCTGTCGAAGAAGGCGCCTGGTGCATGGGTGAACACATGGCTGAAGGGATCCGCCGGGGAGACGGGGATCGTACCCGCGTTGACCACATCGGCCAGGGCGCTGGTGGAGAGGCTGAGGGCAGCCAGTAGTGAGGCAAAAGCAAGTTTGATCTTCATTTGTACGTCCCCCTAAAAAGGTTTTCTTTGGATTCAAAAAGCACTGGTGTGCAAGAGAACGATACGGTTTTTGATGTTGTCCAACTGTCTTAAATATCAATTCCACAACGCGCACTGAACTGTTTTGTGGCTGGACAGTCAAAGCGCCATGCGATACTGTATGCATATACAGTTCAATCAAGGTGGCGCAAGTGAAGGTGTGGGTGGCAAGACGGCGCCAATGGGGCATGCTGATTCCCGACTGCCTGTCGCAGGCGGCCGGCGTATTGCCGGAGCCCTGCGAGCTGGTGGTGATGGATGTGACGGACCAGGGTCAGCGCAAGCCGGTCAAGGTGGCGCGCCTGCTCCGGTCCAGCGAGCGCAATCCGGTGGGGGAACTGGTGGCGCCGCGCGTGGTGCACCTGCGGCGCACACATTTTGTGCTGAGCGGCACTGAACGGCAGCGCGATACGCAGGGAAAGTTCATGGGTTTTGCGCAGAGCTGGCTGTGCCAGCTGGCGCCGCCCTTCGATACGGCGCCGCTGGAAGTCACCGACATGTACCGCGGCGGCGTGGCGGTGGACCGCGCCGCGCGCGCCGCCGGTTACGTGTATCCGCGCAAGGGGGAGCTGGCCATGGTGTTCGAGCGCGATGCCGAGCTGGGCCGTGTTACGCCGCTGACCCGCCTGCTGCGCGGCGACGGCAGCGTCGACGCACGCCAGCTGCTGGATACCTCGCTGGAATGGGTCAGCGGCGGCCGTTTCATGCTGGCCGGCTACGAACGAAGCCCCGGTTCTCCCGGCAAGCCGCCCGCCCTGCTGGTGCAGGCCTGGCTCGGCATCTACCAGCTGCCGCGCGTGATCGATCCAGGCATGCTGGACAAGCGCGGCGACCCACTGCGCGAGTGCCGCTGAAGCATGCTGCCGGTACTCAGCGGCTTCGGCGCACGATGTCGCCGCTGTCCACATGCCCGCGCCCGACCTTCAGCCATTGCTTGCCGGTGAGGCGCTCGAAGCCTGAGAACGGCGCAGGCAAGGCGTCGGCATCGAAACCCGGTCCGTTTTTCAGGTCGTAATGCAGGTGGACCAGGAAGGCGTCGCCCGAAAAGCCCATCTGCCCGACCTGCTGCCCGGCTTTGACGGTATCGCCGGGTTTCACACTGACGCTGCCCTGTTTCAGGTGGGCCAGCAGGCTGATTTCGCCATTGCCGTGGTCGATCTCCACATGGTTGCCCCACATCAGCGATGGATCGGCAATGAACTGCTCCCGCGTGAAGGATGGCGGCTTGCCCTTGCCGTTGTCCGGCATGCCCGATACCGCGCGCAGCACCCTGCCAGCGGCGGGCGCTGCGACCGGCGCTCCCCAGCCGTACCAGTCTTCATTGCGGCTGCCGTCGCCTTTGTACATGCTGCCTTTGTCGTCGGTGATGACGAAGTCGTAGCTGTAGCGCATAAAATTGCGCTTGAAGTTCAGTGCCACAGCCATGGGGTCCAGCAGTGGCAGGCGGCGATGGTGGCCATAGAAATCGTGGCCGTCATGTACCAGCACCGGACCGGCGACGGGCAGCCGCAGCGGCGCTTTCGGTTCGAAACGGCGAGGCGTGACAATGGCTTCTGCCTCATAGCCGGTGTCCTTCCCGGTATCAAAGCGGAAAGTGAAGCGCAGCTTGCCGAGTTCGAGCTCCTGCGGATAGGCAAACAGGGGATTGAACACCAGTTCCTGCTTGCCCGCCTCGATCACGCGGTTCGGCACCACGGCCACGCTCATGCCATTGGAGCCGACCCGGTATTGCGCCAGCAGCTTGTCCTGCTCACCCAGCACCGACACCTCCACTTCGCTGAGCGTTACCTTCCCGGCGCTGCCGTTATCGATGAGGAAATCAATATTCAGCAGCTGCTGGTGCTTGCCCTGTTCGATCAGCGGCTGCTCCGGCAGCACGCGCACCCCGACCGGACCGGCCAATGCGCCGCCGTACAGCAGCGCCAATGCCAGTGCCATGGTGTTTTTCATCCTGTCCTCCCGCTTGTGATTATGGTGGCGGTACTGTAGCGCGCCGGACGGACGCCGGCTGCAGGACTCCGACGAACTGCGCAATTTGAGGAACAGCCGGTCAATCACGGCCTGTTCCGCGAATCCGGCAGTTCATCGCAAGCGGCTCGCGCGCCCGAGGACAGAAACGCGACAATGCGGCATCTCAACTATGGAGCAAGCATGAAGCCATTGCACTGGGCCATGGTCGGCGCCCTGGCCTGTTCTGCTGCCGCCTTTGCGGCGCCGCCGTCCGCCGGCTCCTGGCAATCGAAGGCCCTGCAGACGCCCTACCAGCCAGACCTGCCGCTTGAAGACAAGGTGGCCGGCCTGTCGCAGCTGTGGAGCGAAGCCAGGTTCGCGTTCGCTAACTTCCATCTGCGCCCGGAACTGGACTGGGACGACCTCTACCGCCAGACCCTGCCGCGTGTTATCGCCAGCAAGTCCACGCTCGAGTATTACCGCATCCTGAGCGAGTTCTATGCCCAGTTGCAGGATGGTCACAGCAATGTCTACTTCCCTCCGGCACTGCGCGATGAGGTCTACGCACGTCCGCCGCTGCGTACCAGCCTGATCGAGGGCCGCGTGATCATCACCGAGCTGCGCAGCCCCTCGCTACTGGCCCAGGGCCTCGCGATCGGGCAGGAAGTGCTGGCGGTGGATGGTGTGCCGGTGCAAGACTATGCCGCACGCTTCGTGGCCCCTTATGTCAGCGCTTCCACGGCGCAGGACCGCGCCGTGCGCACCTTCAACTACAGCCTGCTGGCCGGCGACAAGCGCAAGCCGGTGACATTGGCCTTGCGCGACGCCGGGGGGCAGGAGCTGGTGCGCGCGATCAGCCGGGGCGACTACAGCGATGTGGCGAAGCCGGTGAACTTCGTCTTCCGCATGCTGCCGGGGAAGATCGCCTACGTTGCGCTGAACTCCTTCCAGGACCGCGAGGTGCCGCGCCAGTTTGCGGCGGCCTTCGACCAGATCGCCGCAAGCGATGGCCTGGTCCTGGACGTGCGCGAGAACGGCGGCGGCAACAGCGATAACGGCTGGAAGATCCTGTCCTACCTCACCGGCCAGAGCTTCGACACCATCGACTGGATGTCGCGCCAGTACCAGCCGGTGGACCGCACCTGGTCGCGCCGCGAAAGCTGGCTGCATGTGCGGGGCGAACGCTGGGATCCGGCGGACCGCTTTTACAGCAAGCCTGTGGTGGTACTGACCAGCGCACGCACCTTCTCCGCCGCAGAAGACTTCGCGGTGACTTTCGATACGATGAAGCGCGGCCTCATCGTCGGCGAACCGACCGGCGGCAGCACCGGCGAAGCGCTGAACTTCGCGCTGCCCGGCGGTGGCAGCGCCCGTATCTGCGCCAAGCGCGTGACCTATGTGGATGGCCGCGAGTATGTGGGCGTGGGTGTGCTGCCCCAGGTACACGTTGCGCCGACCATCGCCAGCATCCGGTCCGGCCGCGACGTGGTGCTGGAAGCCGGCATCAAGGCGCTGCAGCAGGTTTCAGCTGCTCCGCAGGTCGGCCAGGGCGTTGGCGCCGAACTGCGCTGACAGCAGCAGGCGCACGAAGCGCCGGCCTGTCTCATGGGCATCACTGAGGCCCCCCTCCTCTTTCAACGCGAGGAAGCGCGCGAGCTGGGGGAAATCGGCTTCGCTCGCGCCGCGCAGCTCGGCCTGCATGGCCGTGTCGATAACGCCCGGTGCGATGCTGGCGATGCGCAGGCCGGGTATGGCGTCGGCCTGCACGGCGCGGGCATGCATGTCGAGCGCTGCCTTGCCGGCGCAGTAGGCGCTCCAGCCGGCATAGGCATTGCGGCCAGCGCCGCTGGAGACGTGGGCGATGCGCCGGTCCGGCATCGCTGCGCTGGCCGCAATGAAGGCGTTGGACAGCAGCAGCGGCGCGGTCACGTTCAATGCCATGGCCCGTTCCAGCAGGCCAGCCTGCTGCTTGCCCGCCGGCGCCACCGGCTGCACGATGCCTGCGTTGTTCACCAGCAGTGCGCCTTCTGCGCCGGCGAGGAAGGCGGACAACTCGCCATCCGCCAGCCAGGCAGACAAGGCGCGGCTGTCAGCAAGGTCCAGCGCCAGTTCGCGCAGTGCGGGGCTGCGCAGCGAAGACGATGAGGCGCGCGATATGCCGAGCACTTCGATGCCCTGCTCCAGCAAGGCTGTGGCGATACCTTCACCAAGCCCACGGCTATGTCCCGTTACGATTGCGCGTATCAAAGCTTCTCCTTATTTGGGCGGCTTCACCTTCTGGCCGTATTTGCCGACGATAACGCCTTTTGCCAGCACATGCCCCTTCATGGCCTGCAGCAGCTGGTCGCGGTCGGCGCCGAACTGCAGGTCCAGCTGCGTATCGAGCGCGAAGACCTGGAAATGGTAGCGGTGCGCCGCTTCGCCTGCGGGCGGACGCGGGCCATAATACCCGATCGAGCCGCGCGTGGTGCGGCCTTGCAGCACGCCTTCCGGTTCCGTCAGGCGCGGCTGTTCCTGCAGGCCTTCCGGCAGCGCGGTGACTTCAGCCGGGATGTTCCAGGCCAGCCAGTGCACGAACGGTTTCACCGGCGAGGAATCCGGGTCTTCCATGATGATGGCATAGGAGCGTGCGCCATCGACCGGCTTCCATGCCAGCGGCGGCGAAACGCCGTCTGCATATTCGCTGTACTTCTGCTCCAGCGTGCCGCCGTCGCGGAAGGCCGTGGAGCTCACGCCCAGCTTGCCCTTCGCCTGTGTCTCGCTGCGGTCCTTCGCCAGCGGCACGCCATTGCCCTTGTTCGCCATGGCCAGCATGGTGCTGGCCGGCGCCGGCTGCTCCGGCTTCGAGGCTGCATTGGCGCCGGTCCAGGCGATGCGGTAGATCACGCCATTGGCATCATCCGCCATCAGCAGTGATCCATCCTTTGCAGCGGCAAGGCCGACGGGCCGCGCGATATGCGTGTTGCCGCCGTCCGTAAGAAAGCCCGTCACGAAAGGCTCGATGGACTTCGGCTGGCCGGCCTCGAAGCGGATGCGCACGATTTCATAGCCGGATGCCGTGCTGCGGTTCCATGAGCCGCGCATGGTGGCGAAAGCATCGCCCGCATATTCGGCCGGGAAAGCGCCCTGGCGGTAGAACACCAGCTGCATCGGCGCCGCATGCGCCGTATAACCCAGCACCATGGGCGTGCTGCGCACCTGCCACTGTTCCTTCGTGATGCCGCCGGGCGGCGTGCTTTGCGGGTAGATATCGCCCTTGCCGTAGATATGCGGCCAGCCATACTGCTTGCCCAGTTCCAGCTTGTTCAGCTCCTCTTCCTGCTGCTCGTCGCCAAGGAAATCGATGCCGTGGTCCAGGCCCCACAGCTCGCCCGTCTTGGGATGCCAGTCGATGCCGATGGTGTTGCGCAGGCCGCTGGCGAAGATGGCGCGGTGCTTGCCGTCCGGCGAAGCGCGCAGCACGGTGGCATTTTCGGGATTGCTTTCATTGCAGGCGTTGCAGGTAGAGCCAACCGTGATATACAGCATGCCGTCCGGCCCGAAGGCCAGCGTGCGGTTCGGGTGCTGGCCTGCATCCGGCAGGTCGCCAATGATCATTTTCAGCGCACCGAGGCGGCCATCGATCAGGATGTCGGCGACGAAGACTTCCTTTGCGGTGGCGAGATAGAGCTTGTTGTCCTTGATGGCGATGCCGTGCGCACCCGCGCGGCTGGCGACGATTTGCGGCGGCGCGTCGGCCTTGCCGTCACTGTCCGCATCCTTGAGGAGCACCACGTCGCCCTCGTCGCGGCGGCTCACGTACACATTGCCGTTCGGCGCGACGGCTATGATGCGCGCATTTCCGAGCCCCGTTGCGAACGGCGTCACGCTGAAACCGGCAGGCGCCCTCAGGGCCGCCATGCGCTCCGGTGTGGCCGCCACCTTGGCAGGTTTGAAGACGGCCGTGCTGATCGCAACGCGGGTGCCGTCACCCTGCTGGCCGTAGGCGCTTGCTGCCAGCAGCAGCATTGGCCAGACGATATTCTTGCTTTTCATTATGTACGTCCTTGCTCAAGGGTTGTGAACCTTCGAGCGTGCCACATAGCCTGCGCAGGCTATGTGGGGTGCCGCACGTAGCGCCCGCTTACGCTGCTTCGAGCCTGCGTTTCAATGTTACGAAGAAATGATCGCGCGAGAAAAGGCTGCGCACATCGCGGCCGTTCTCGCCTTCGATATCGAGCACTTCCACCACTTCGTTGCGCATATCATCCGGCGCGGCGCCGCTGCGCAGCAGGGCCGGCGATGGGCGGCGGTCGCTGTCCGCCACGGAAAGAATGCTGTCCACCTTGTCGACGATCACGCCGTAGCGCTCCTCGCCCTGCTCCAGCACGAGAATGCGGGCTTCGCTCATGTCCTCCAGCGCGGGCATGCCATACAGGATGCGCAGGTCGATCACGGAAATCATCTGCTGGCGCAGCTGCAGCAGGCCGCGCACGCAATCAGGCGTGCCGGGAGGGCGGGCCAGGTCGCGGGCGCAGGGAATGATCTCGCGCACGGAGCTGATATCGGCCGCCCACGGCGCACCGAGGCAGAAGGCAAGGTAGACCTGGCGCCGCGAGGCTGCCGCATGGCGTGCAGCATGTTCGGCCGCGGCGCTGGCTTCTTGCTGGTAGAGGCGGCGGTGGCCCGCCGAAATTTCCTGCAGCTCGCTGCCCTGGAAGATCTGCTCATGGTCGAGGAACAGCGTATCGCGGCCGCCGCTGCGTGGCAGGCATCCACGGAACATGGCTGCGCGCTTCGTGCCCAGCATCGGAATGGCGAGAATATCGCCTTCGAAATAGGCGCGCACGTGATCCACCGAATCAACGAGGAAGCCGAGCAGCTCACTGCCCATGCGCAGCACGAGGATGCGCGGCTCCGGTGTTTCCGCCGCGCGTTCGCACTGCATCAGCGCCGCGAAGTCCACGATGCCGACGGCATCGCCACGGAAATTGATCCAGCCCAGGCACAGCTGGCTGAGCATGACGGAGCTTTTGAATTCCTGGACCGGAATAATTTCCTGCACCGCCTCCATGGGCAGTGCGAAGGACGCGCCGCCCGCGCTGAAGCCGATGCACTTGCGCCCTTCAGCGTGGCGCAGGAAGCGGCTACGGTCCGCCGCGCGGGCTGCTGCGCCCATCGAACGCACCTGCGGCACATTGTCGATGCGGATCAGGGCCGAGGCGTCCAGCACCTGGATCAGGCGCGCACCGTCGTTCAGTAGGATGGCGCCGTTGATGACCGAGACCGCGCATTGCACACTGCTGCGCTGTTCGGGACGCACGCGCAGGACTTCGCCGGTGGCATCGAACAGCAGCCCGACCTGTACTTCCTCGTGATCCAGGATGGCGATCTTCTGGCCAGCGTGCGCTACGGGCGATGCGGGATTGAAGATGCGGCCCAGGTTGACGACCGGGATGGCGGCGCCGCGCAGCGTGAAGAAGCCTTCAAGGTAAGTGGGGGAAAGGGGCATCGGCGTGATGGCATCGGGCACATTCACCACTTCGCGGATGCTCAGCGCGGAGATGGCGAACTCCTGCCCATTCAGCATGAAGCTGCCGAACAGTTCCATCCCTTTGGCTTCCTCCAGCACCTTCGCGGCAGCCGCGCGTGCTGCTTCCATCGCCTTCGCGGCTTGTTCCGCAGCGGCACTCATTGGCAGTTGTTCATGCGCCTGCATGGCGGCTCTCCTGTTCTGGTACAGCGAATTTTGTGACCGAGTAGCTTTGCTGCTCGCAATCGATACTGAGGCGGCGGCCAAGACTGCCGCCCACATCGGCGTAGGTGACGCGCAGCCCACGGCTGTTCAGGCATTCCTGGGCGGCGGCCACGTTACGGCGGCCCACGGCATCATTGGCATGCAGCGCGCTGATCATGCGCGCGCCGCCGGCCACAATGACTTCAACTTCGGCGTAGTTCTCTTCACGTACGCCCAGCGCCTGCAGCAGCGAGGGCACGGCGAGGTCCACGTAGCGCGCGCCATACATGCTGTCCGGTCCATTCGATACGGGCAGGAAGCAGTGCGCCAGGCCGCAGCGGCGCTTGCTGCGCCAGATGATGCCGATGCCGACGCAGGAGCCCAGCAACGCAGTCAGCACCTGCGGGCCATGGCCGATACGCAGCTCGCCGCTCCACACATGGCAGGTCTGGTCTTCGTTCATGCTCCCTCCGTGATGCAGTAGACATGCTGTTGCTCGAAGCTGAAGGCCGTTTCGATGCGCGTGATGGATTCCTGCTCACCAAGAATCAGGCGGCCTTCGGCCTGCATGGCGCCGCGCACATGGCGCAGCACCTTGCGCTGGTGCTCTTCATCGAAGTAGATCAGCACATTGCGCAGGAAAACGAGGTCGAAGTGGCCGTGCCGTGGCGGGCTTTTCAGCAGGTTATGGGGAGCGAACTGCAGGTTCTGGCGCAGCGCGGGAAGTACGACATGGCCATCATCGGAAGGCAGCATGTATTTGGCGAACAGCGCCGGATGGGCGGTGCGGAAGCGTTCGACCGAACGGCCCTGGTAGCGCGCCGCTTCCGCCGTGGCCAGCACTTCGGTCGAAATATCGGTGCACAGCAGGCGGTAGCGGAAATCCGGATGGCGCTCCTGGAACTCGCTGCACAGCATGGCGATGGAATAGCATTCCTCGCCGCTGGCCGCAGCAGCGGACCAGATAGCCAGCGTGCGCCCGCCGTGCGTCTGATGCCAGGCCGGCAGAAAGCGTTCGCTGAAGTAGCGCCACACGGCCGGCGTGCGGAAGAAGGCCGTATCGTTGGTGGTAACGAGGTTGACGAAGGCTTCAACCTCCGGTCCGCCGCGCCGCACCGCCGCCACATAATCGCCATAGCCCTGCAGGCCAAGGGCGCGCAGGCGCGGACGCAGGCGCCCCTGCAGCAGTACACCTTTGCGCTCGCTCATGGCAATGCCGGTATGCTGGCGCACCAGCCCGATCAGGTCTGCCAGCTGCTCGCCGCTCAGCTCCGCGCCCTCTTCCATGGTTCAGACCACGAAGCCGGACACGGTCTGGTTCAGGCCTTCGGCGCTCTGGTTCAGGTTTTCCGTGGAGCGCGCGATGCTGTCGCAGGAGCCCGCCGATTTCTCGGTTTCTTCCGCGATGTGCTGGATGGCGATGCTGACTTCCTTCGCCGTCAGCGACTGTTCTGCCGCGGAGGCCGAGATATCGGCAATTGCCAGCGAAGTCTTGGCCACGCCTGCCGCAATGCGCTCGAAGGCATCGCTGGCCTGGCGCGAAATCTCGCTGCCCTGCGACACGCGCTTGACGGACTCGTTGATCAGCTTCGAAATTTCCTTGGTCGCCTGCGAGGAGCGCTCGGCCAGCTTGCGCACTTCGTCGGCCACCACCGAGAAGCCCAGGCCGTGCTCGCCCGCGCGCGCCGCTTCAATCGCCGCATTGAAGGCCAGCATATTGGTCTGGCTCGCGATTTCGCCGATGACCTTGACGATCTCGCCAATGTCTTCGGAGGACTGGTTAATCAGCGCCATCGCTTCAATCGACTTGGCCACGGCCTTGGCGCCGGAATCCGCTTCCAGCTGGGTGGACTGCGCCAGCTGGTTGACGTTCTCGGTGCTGCGCGCAATCGAGGTGATGGAAGCCGTCAGGCCGTCCACCGAAGCGTTCATTTCTTCCACCGTGGCGCCCAGCGCCTGCGCACCGCCCGCCACCGTGTTCGAACGGTCGGCGATGGTGCGCGAGGAATCGGACAGCTTGCCTGCGGCGGCAATGACCTTGGCGATGACTTCACGCAGGTCGGCAATCATCTTCTTGACACCGGCGGCCAGCTGGTCGATCGGCTCGTCGCCCTGCACCGCGATATCGCAGGTGAGGTCGCCGCGCGAGGCGCGTGCCACCTGTTCCAGCAGGCGGTCCACTTTTTCGCGTTCGGCGGCGGCGCGGGCGGCCACGGCCGCTTCGAGCTGCACCTGTTCGGTAATGTCGCTGGCGAACTTGACCACCTTGTAGGGCTTGCCGTTCAGGTCCAGGATGGGGTTGTAGGTGGCCTGGATCCAGATCACCTTGCCGTTATTACCGACCCGCTTGTAACGGCCGGAATCGAACTCGCCGCGGTTCAGCTTTTGCCAGAATTTGCGGTATTCCACGCTGGCCGCGTAATCGTCTTCGCAGAACACGCGGTGGTGCTCGCCCTTGATATCGCTGAGTTCGTAGCCCATCACGGCGAGGAAATTGTCGTTCGCCGTTAAAACGTGGCCGCCCATATCAAACTCGATCACGGCCTGGGCCTTGCCAATCGCCGCCACGAGACTCTGATATTCGGCATTGCGCAGGCGTTCAGCTGTTACATCATTGGCAAATTTAATAACTTTGTATGGTTTGCCATCAATATCAAATACTGGATTATAGGAGGCGCTGATCCATACTTCGCGGCCATTTTTCGCCAAGCGCTTGTATTCCGCCTGTTCGAATTCTCCACGTCCCAGCCTGTCCCAGAACTGGCGATATTCAGCGGAACCGGCAAAGGCCGCTTCGCAGAATATGCGGTGATGCTTGCCAACCACCTCGTCCAGCGTATAGCCCAGCGTGGAGAGGAAGTTCTCATTGGCGTGAATGATGGTGCCGTCGAGCTCGAACTCAATGACAGCCTGCACCCGGTTCAGGGCGCTGTACACGCCCTCCAGGTCTTTTCCGGCAAGACTGGACTCGTTCTGGCTGATTTGCATGATGCGCCCTTTGAAATATTGATCGTTTTGAATAGGACAGGAATTGGGACTTATTCTCCGATCATAAGTGCGAACGTTTTCACTCGTAAAGATTCAAACAAGCAATTTCGTTGCATGTATCCGACATATATACAAGATTTAATTAAGTATCGGTTATTTCTCACCAATTATCACGAGGTGATAAATATAACTAATTGTCGGGAATTAAATTGATAATCGGAATTAATCTACGATGGTTATTGCTACATCAAGGTTGGCCCGACGGAGCCATGCTAGGGTGATCCAATCTTCGTCCGAGGGCATGCATGGATCACAAACAAATCACTACCGACCAAGTGGTGCACTTGCTGTACAGCCTTTATTTTTTTCTTGTGCTCAGCGCTGCTGCAGTGGGCCTCGACCTGGTCTCCCAATGGGTAAGAACCCTTGGTGTTTCAGCCTTTACCTACACGGCAATCGCGCTGACGGCCCATGCGATGCTGGTGCTTGACGTGCTACTATTTCTTATCGCCTTGCTGGTTTCCGGCTGGGAGTTCGTGAAGGGGTTGCGGCTATGAACAAACCACAGGAGAGCTACGCCCGGCGTATGTTCCGGGAGAGCGCGCGGCGCTACTTTGCGCCGCTGACGGGAGCGATTCGGGGGGTGCGCGCTGAACTCATCCGCTCGCAACGCAAGATGGAGCGGATGAAGTCCGGATCACGCGATTAGGCGGGTTTGCGGCGGAAGGCGTACCAGGCCATGGTGCAGACCGGGATGCCGAGGGCGATGGCGGAGATGAAGTCCCAGATGCCGTTGCCGACCAGGGCGGAGACCAGGCCAATTGCCGTAAGGATGCCGTGCACGATGGGGGCGCCCCACAGGCGGCGGAACCGCGGGCTCATGGGGCTTCTCCAGCGCGAGCCAGCGCGGGCATGACCGCATCGTCTTCCACCACGCCCTCCTCTTCCTGCTTCGGCACGGTAACGCCGCGCTTCAGCCACAGATAGAGGCCGCTGCCCAGCACCACAATGGTGGCGATATCGAGCATCGCCCACAGGAACTGCATGATCGGGCCGCCATAATCGCCGAAGTGCAGCGGCTGCGATACCAGCAAAGCCGTCAGATACCACGGCAGATCAAGGCTGTCCGTGACCTGCGAGGTGCTCGCATCCACCAGCACCGGCTTGTACAGGCGCGAGGTCAGCGCCTCGTCGCCGCGCAGGAACACACCGTAGTGATGCGGGCTTGCGTACAGCGTGCCGGGGAAGGCTACGAAAGCGATCTTCATGCCCGGCTCCCGCGCCAATGCATTGCGCATGGCCGTCGCCATTGACCCCTGCTTATCTACCGATAGTGGCGGCAACTTGCGGTACGGCTCCAGCATCTGGGTCACTTCGGTGACCTGCCAATATTTCACCAGCAGGTCGGCCCAGGTATTGATGATGCCGGTGGCGCCAACCACCAGCGCCCATACCAGCGTCACAATGCCCAGCAGATTGTGCATATCCAGCCATTTCAGGCGCCGCGCGCGTTCGCGCCGCACCGTGCCGAAGTCCAGCTTGCGCATGAAGGGGGCGTACAGCACCACGCCGGAAATAATGGCGATTACCAGCAGCAGGCCCATGAAGCCGAGGAAAAGCTTGCCATACAGGCCCGCATACAGGTCCACGTGCAGGTGGAACATCACGCCGATGAAGGAGTTCTCGAAGTCGTGCACCTTGAGCACTTCCGTGGTGCGGGCATCGATGGCCAGCGGCACGTAGTTCTTGTCGTCGTTCGGGTGGTCGCCCAGGGTCAGGTTCCAGATATCCGGTTCATCGTCCTCCTGCGACATGAACATCATGACCTTGTCCGGATACAGGGCCTTCCCGGCGGCAATGATCTTGTCCACGCTGGCATGCGGCGTGCCCGCGGCCACCTTGGCCGGCTCCGCCTCATTGCCCAGCAGGTGGCCGATCTCGTGGTGATAGATCAGCGGCAGCCCCGTGATGCAAAGCAGGAGCATGAAAACGGTGCAAACCAGGCTGCTCCACTTATGGAGCCAGGCCCAGCGGCGGATGGCGACTGGTGACATGGGTGATCAGGATGGCGGAAAGTCCTCATCATAATAGAAACGATTCTCATTTACCAGTATAATGAGAATCGTTTCCATTTACTGATAACAAATTCCTCCATGATCGCACCACGTTTCAAGCTCCATCCCTTCGCCCTCGCCGTTCTCGCCCTGAGCAGCGCTTCCGCCGCAGCGCAATCCGAACAAGCCATGCCGACCGTCACCATCAGCGCTTCCGCCGACGCTTCGGCCGAAGGCCTCAGCAAGGCGTATTCGGGCGGCCAGGTGGCTCGCGGCGGCCGTCTCGGCCTGCTGGGCAATGTGGACGTGATGGATACGCCCTTCAACACCACGAATTACACCCAGCAGCTGATCCAGGACCAGCAGTCGCACAGCGTGGCCGATGTGCTGCAGAACGATCCGGCGGTGCGCGTGGCGCGCGGCTTCGGCAACTACCAGGAGCTGTATGTGATCCGCGGTTTTGCCGTCAATTCGGATGACCTGGCCTACAACGGCCTGTTCGGCCTGCTGCCGCGCCAGTTCGTGGCCACCGAGCTGCTGGAGCGCGTGGAAGTGTTCCGCGGCGCCAATTCCTTCCTGAACGGCGCGGCCCCGGGCGGCGGCGGCATCGGCGGTTCCATCAACCTGCTGCCCAAGCGCGCCAGCAATACGCCGATCACCTCGGCCACCGCGGGCTTCGAGACGGGCGGCCAGAAATACGTGGCGGCGGATATCGCCCGCCGCTTCGGGCCGGATAACCGCGCCGGCATCCGCTTCAATGCCGTGCGCCGCGACGGCGACACCGCTATCGACCGCGAGCAGCGCGAACTGAGCCTGGCTTCGGTCGGCCTCGACTTCAACGGCGGCAGCTACCGCCTGTCCGCCGACATCGGCTACCAGGACCACCAGCTGACGAATGTGCGCCCCAGCGTGACCGTGGGCGCAGGCATTCCCGTGCCGGCCGCACCGGACGCGGAAAGTAACTGGGCACAGAACTGGACCCATTCGAACGAGCGCGACACCTTCGGCACCCTGCGCGGCGAATGGGACCTGGGCCAGGACAGCGTGGCCTGGGCCGCCTTCGGCGCGCGCTCCGGCCGCGAATCGAATGTGCTGGCGGCGCCCACCGTCAACGGCGCCAACGGTGCTTCCTCCATGTACCGCTTCGACAATGAACGCAAGGACACGGTGCGCACCGGAGAAGCGGGCCTGCGCGGCAAGCTGCGCACCGGCAGCGTAGGCCACACGCTGAGCGCCACTGCCTCCGGCTTCTCGCGCGAGGAACGCAACGCCTACGCCATGAGCGATTTCTTCACCGGCTTCGCCACCAATCTCTACACGCCGCGCGATGTGGCGGCGCCGCCCGCCACCTTCTTCACCGGCGGCAAGCTGGATGCGCCGCTGACGGTCGGCAAGAGCATCCTGTCCAGCTTTGCGGTGGCGGACACGCTGGCCATGCTGGATGAGCGCGTGCTGCTGACCGTGGGCCTGCGCCACCAGCGCATCAAGGACACGGCTTTCGACTACAACACGGGCGCCGAAACCTCCTATTACGAAGCCAGCCGCAACACGCCGGTGGCCGCCATCGTGTACAAGGCAGGCAAGCAGCTGTCCCTGTACGGCAACTACAGCGAGGGCCTGCAGAAAGGCGCGGTTGCCGCAGGCACCGGCGTGATCAATGTCGGCGAAACCTTCGCGCCCTATGTGTCGCGCCAGAAGGAAGTGGGCGTCAAGTACGACGCGGGCAGCGTGGGCTTCAGCGCTGCGGCTTTCGTCACCGGCCAGCCTTCCGCCTACGTCGAGAACAACCGCTTCGGCGTATTCGGCGAGCAGCGCAACCGCGGCGTGGAGCTGTCCGTGTTCGGCCAGCCGCTGCGTGGCCTGCGCCTGCTGGGCGGCCTGACCTTCCTCGATGCGGAACAGCGCCGCACCGCAGGCGGCATCAACCAGGGCAAGGATGTGATCGGCGTGCCGGACAAGCAGCTGAACCTGAATGCCGACTGGGATGTGCCGGGCGTGCGCGGCCTCGCGCTGAACGGCCGCGTCAGCGCGACCGCGAAGCAGTTTGCGGATGGCGCCAACCTGCAGCAAGTGCCGGGCTGGACCCGCCTCGACCTCGGCGCGCGCTACATCACGCAGATCGGCAACCAGACGCTGACCCTGCGTGCCCGCCTCGATAATGCACTGGATAAAAACTACTGGGCTTCGGCCGGCGGCTATCCAGGTTCGGGCTATCTGGTGCTGGGTGCGCCGCGCACTCTGGCTGTGTCCGGCACTATTGAGTTCTGACTGGACTTGCAACGGTGCCTGTGGTGAGATACGTCAAACCGCAGCCCGGAGTGAGCCCGCATGGATGTCATTACCTCTGCACTGACCGCAGCAATTTCGGAAGGCGCGAAAAGCGCCGCCTACCAGATGCTCAAATCACGGCTGGCGGCGCGTGCCCCGGCCGTGGAAGAAGCCATTGCCGACCTGGAGCAGGACCCGGGTTCGGTGTCGCGCCGCTTCGCGCTGTCCGATGCGCTAGCCAATGCGGGCCTGGCAGGCGACCGCTACCTGCGTGCCGCGGCGCGCAATCTGGTCGATGAGGTAGAGAAACGCCGCGCCAGCCAGATCGATACGCTGGCCGCTCAGGCCGCAATGGCACCGGGTGCCAACCATGCCGTGATGGAGGTCTGGTTCGCCACCGACCGCCAGCAGACCGGCGACCGCCATCCGGCACGCCAGTTCGGCACCGGGCGCGGACCGCTCAGCTACGGCAGCTGCCAGGTCAGCATTCCACGCGAACACCGCATGGGCGAGCTGGAGTCCCCTTCCCTGCTGCGCCTGGAGTTCCGCGACAATCCCGACAAGCATGTGGTGCTGATGCAGACTGCCGTGCATGAGCGCGACAACTATTTTTCCGCCCTCGCCGAGGCCATCGGCAAGTCCGCCAGGCGCAGCGCACTGGTGTTCGTGCACGGCTACCGCGTGAGCTTCGAGGATGCCGCCCGCCGCACCGGCCAGCTGGCCTACGACCTCGGCTTCCAGGGCGCGCCGCTGTTCTACAGCTGGCCTTCGCAAGGCAAGCTGTCCGGCTATATGGCGGATGAAAGCAATATCGAACGGAGCCAGGCGCGGCTCAACGAGTTCCTCATCGATGTGCTGGAAAAAACGGAGGCCGAGGACGTCTACCTGCTGGCCCACAGCATGGGCAACCGCGCCATGAGCCGCGCGGCGGCCAGCCTGATTGCCAGCCGCCCCGAGCTGGCGCAACGGCTGCGCGAAATCATCCTGACCGCGCCCGATATCGATGCCGACGTGTTCCGGCGCGATATCGCGCCCGTCCTGACCCGGGCCGGCACGCCGGCCACCCTCTACGCTTCCTCCGATGACGAAGCGCTGGAAATGTCCCAGCGCATGCACGGCCATCCGCGCGCCGGCGACAGCGGCAACGGCCTGGTGGTGGTGCCCGGCATCGAAACCATCGACGCCAGCACGGTGGACACCAGCTTTATCGGCCATTCCTATTACGCGACGGGCCGCAGCGCCCTGTCCGATATGTTCTACCTCATCACCCAGCACACCCGCGCCGCCCAGCGCTTCGGCCTGCATGCCGTCGACGGTCCCCAGGGCCGCTATTGGGCATTCAATGACTAGGAGCCCGCCATGACCGCGTATGCGCATTCCCCGCAGGAGGCTGTTTTCAGCGCCGACGCCCTGCTGGAAGAACTGGGAAATGATGAGCAGGCGCTGGCGCGCACCATCAAAATGGTGCGGGACGGCATCAGCACCGGCGTGGAACCCCTCAATGCTGCCGCCGCCGCCGTACATGAGGGCCGCCTGACCGAGGCGCGGCGCCTGGTGCAGCAGCTGCGCCACAGCCTCAGCCCCTTCGGCGCTCAGCGCCTGGCGACAGCCTGCATGTCCCTGGAACTGGCTCTCAGCGGCAGCGAGGTGCTGGAAGTGCCGCTGTTGTTTTCCCGGGTTGAAATGGAGCTGGAACAGGTGCTCGAACAGGCCGGTGCCTGGCTCGACCTGCACGCAGGAAGGTCCAGCCGCCGGTGACTCTGCTGTTCTAACGAATGGTTACAATTGTTACCCCACACGTGTGATTTTGTCCTGTTTGGCGCAAAATCAACATGTTAAGATCCCAACGTCTTGTAATTTATCGTGCAGCGCAGCGAAATTGTGCGGCGCATTTTGCCTGAATTGCATAGAATAACGAAATGTGCATGCCTTGCCAGGGCGAATATTAGCTTGCTAGCAAGTTTATTCGCAGAACCGCGGTTCGCAGGTTTAACTAAGGTAAAGAAGAAGAATATGGAATTATTTAACAAGTCCGGCGTTCTGGTTGCGTCGGTACTCGTGATGGTGGGCGCCTTGATAGCCTGCCAAGCCAAGGAAGACACGGTGCCGCCGGCGCCCGTGATTGAAGCCGTGGCCCAGAAACTGAATGAGAACGGCGGCGCCGCCGCTGAACGCCGCCTGCGCGAATGGGCCGACCAGGGTTCCGTGGTCGCCAAACGTGAACTCGGCATGCTCTACCAGAGCAAGAACACCCGCCGCGACGAAGCCCTGCGCCTGTTTGAAGAGGCAGCCAAGGGCGGCGATTCCGAATCCGCTTTCCAGCTGGCCGAAATGGTGCGCCAGCCTGCTGTCCGCAGCCTGCGCGAAAAATCCGGCCTGCTGCTGGTCTCCATGCGCGGCGCGCAGGACGCCGCCAAGTAATCCCCTCTCCCGCTCTGCATGGACCGCCTGCGTGCTCTGGAGGTCTTCGTCGAGGTGGTGCGCAAGGAAGGCTTTGCGCGCGCCGCCGAAGCGCTGGATACCTCCCCCGCCAACGTTACCCGCTACATCAGCGACCTTGAAGCGCATCTGAATACGCGCCTGCTGAACCGCAGCTCGCGCAAGATGTCGCTCACGCCCAGCGGCGAAGCGCTGTTCGAGCGCGCCCGCAGCATTCTGGAAGACGTGCAGGAAGCCGAGGCCATCGTGTCCTCGGCCGCCCTACAGCCGCACGGCACCCTGCGCATCAATGCCCCGCTCAGCTTTGGCGTGCTGCACCTGGCGCCGCTGTGGCCCCGCTTCGCCGAGCGCTATCCTGACGTGAAGCTGGAAATATCGCTGGTGGACCGCGTGGTCGACATCGTTGAGGAAGGTTTCGATATGGCGATCCGCATTTCGCGCGCGGGCGCGGCGGGCAATGTGGCGCGCAAGCTCACCACTGCCCGCAATGTGGTGTGCGCGGCGCCGGACTACCTGCGCCGGCACGGCACGCCGCTCGCGCCGGCCGAACTGCCGCAGCACCGCTGCATTGTCTATGCCAGCAACGGCGTGGCCGACGAATGGCCCTTCCTCGATGCGGCCGGAAAACCACACCCTATCAAGGTGCAAGCCGCTCTGCAGACCAATAATGGCGATACAGCCCGCGCCGCCGCGCTGGCAGGCATGGGCATTATATGGCAGCCAACCTTCCTCGTGGGAGACGACCTGCGCGCGGGCCGCCTGGTGCAGCTGATGCCTGGCTGGAGCCTGCCGGACATCGATGTGTTGGCCGTTTACCCCAGCCGGCGCCACCTCAGTGCCCGGGTGCGCGTGATGATCGATTTCCTCGCCGAAGCCTTCAAGGATGCCCCCCCATGGGAGCGTTAGCACCCTGCGTTTACCGGAATTAACATCGCTTAACTTGATAACGCTCCCTTGCCGATCCATCATGAATGTGTGAGAAGCAACAGCATCCCCGCTGCTGCCGAACATCCAGGAGATTGAATCATGCAAGCGAGCCAAGCCAGGGTCCATATCATGCACGCGGATGCCGTGATGACGGCCGGTCTGCGCACCATTCTCGCCGAAGCGGCGGAGTTCCAGATCAGCACCGGTGCGGGCCAGCACGGCGCACAGGTGATTGTGGCCGACTACGAGGCCGGCATCGCCGCCGCACGGCTGGGCCCGCAGGACCGCTTTGGCCGCGCGCCGCGGGTGCTGATCGTTACCCAGCTCGACAAGGAGTGGGAAGTGCGCATGGCAATGGACAGCGGCGTGCACGGCTACCTGCTGCAGAATTGCCAGCCGGAAGAGCTGGTGAAGGCCGTACGTTCGCTGATGCAAGGCATGCGTTATCTGAGCGAGTCCGTGACCCGTTGCGTGGCAGACAGCCTGAGCCGCGAAACCCTGACCGGCCGTGAAACGGATGTGCTGCAGCTGCTGGCCAAGGGCTGCTGCAACAAGTCGATTGCGCGCGAGCTGGGTATCGGCGTCGGCACTGTGAAGACCCATGTCAAAGGCCTGATGAGCAAGCTCGACGCCACGGCGCGCACCCATGCGGTGGTGGTGGCCACCCAGCGCGGCCTGATCGGTCCCGGCCAGCGCATCAGCGGCGCCCTGCACAGCCGCGCGGTTAACGGCTTCCACAGCAATGCGCTGCAATAAGCCATGAACAAGCTCACCACTGCCGCCGGCGCGCCGGTCCCCGATAACCAGAATACGGCCACCGCCGGACCGCGCGGCCCGGCCCTGCTGCAGGACGTCTGGTTTCTCGAAAAACTGGCCCATTTCGACCGCGAAGTGATTCCGGAGCGCCGCATGCACGCCAAGGGCGCCGGCGCTTACGGCACGTTCACGGTTACACACGATATCAGCCGCTACACGAAGGCGAAAATCTTCTCCGCCATCGGCAAGCAGACCAGTCTCTTTGTGCGCTTCTCCACGGTGGCGGGCGAACGCGGCGCGGCCGATGCCGAGCGCGATATCCGCGGCTTCGCCATGAAGTTCTATACGGAAGAAGGCAACTGGGACCTGGTGGGCAATAACACGCCGGTGTTCTTCCTGCGCGACCCGCTGAAATTCCCGGACCTGAACCACGCCATCAAGCGCGACCCGCGCAGCGGCCTGCGCAGCGCAGACAGCAACTGGGACTTCTGGACCTCGCTGCCGGAAGCCCTGCACCAGATTACGGTGGTGATGAGCGACCGCGGCATTCCGAAGAGCTATCGCCATATGCACGGCTTCGGCAGCCATACCTTCAGCTTCCTGAACGCCGCGAATGAACGCTTCTGGGTCAAGTTCACGCTGAAGACCCAGCAGGGTATCGCCAACTGGAGCGATGCCGAAGCGGGCGAGCAGATCGGGCGCGACCGTGAAACCCATCTGCGCGACCTATACGACAGCATCGAGAACAAGGACTTCCCGAGCTGGAAGCTGTATGTGCAGGTCATGCCGGAGAAGGAAGCCGCTACCTGTCTCTACAATCCCTTCGACCTCACCAAGGTCTGGCTGCACAAGGACTATCCGCTGATCGAAGTGGGCCTGCTGGAACTGAACCGCAATCCGGAAAACCATTTCGCCGAGGTGGAACAGGCCGCCTTCAATCCGGCCAATGTGGTGCCCGGCATCAGCTTCTCGCCGGACAAGATGCTGCAGGGGCGCCTGTTCTCCTATGGCGACGCGCAGCGCTACCGGCTGGGCGTGAACCATGCGCATATCCCGGTGAACGCGCCGAAATGCCCCTTCCACAGCTATCACCGCGACGGCCAGATGCGGGTGGACGGCAATATGGGCGGCGCCACGCCATACGAACCGAACAGCTATGGCGAGTGGCAGGAACAGCCCGATTTCCGCGAGCCGCCATTGTCGCTGGAAGGCGCGGCCGACCACTGGAACCACCGTGCTGACGATGACTACTTCACCCAGCCGCGCCTGCTGTTCCAGCTGATGACACCGGCCCAGCAGACCGTACTGTTCGAGAACACCGCACGCGCCATCCACGGCGCCTCGGCCCAGGTGAAGGCGCGCCATATCGAACATTGCACGCGCTGCGATCCGGCCTACGGCGCCGGCGTGGCCCAGGCTATCGAACGCCTTTCCCAACTCAGCTGATGTCTCCCTGTTGCCGGTCCGCGCGGTCTGGCGGACCGGCTTTTTCCTTTCTGTTGAGGCCGATCAACAGGCCCTCCCGGTGATTTTCCTACGCTGGCAGTTTCGCCCGCTACGGAGATTGCCATGTCCTTCCGCACCATCTTCCCCGCCCTGCCGCTGCTGCTGGCCCTGTCCGCCTGCCACCGCGAGGCGCCCGCCGACAGCCTGCTGGCCGATGCGCGCCGCTTCCGCGCCCAGGGCGACCACCGCGCCGCCATTATCCAGCTGAAGAACGCTGTCCAGCAGCAGCCCAAGGATGGAGCCGCGCGCCGCCTGCTGGGCGAAGTCTAACTGGGCTGCACGGAATCGACCCGGATCTGGCTCGCCTCGCGCTCGAAGAAGCTGGCCGCATCGGTCACACGCACGCCGCCCAGCGTGCATTCGAGCAGCTCGCGCACCGGGTAGCCGCCGCTGCGCCGGTCGCCGACGGATACGATGACTTCATGCGCATTGTGGCGGCGCGCCAGCGCCAGCAGCGAATCGCCGCCGCGCAGCAGCACCGAGGCGGGAACACAGCATTCGTCGCCATGCACCGGCACGCAGCCGATCACTTCGAAACGGTGCAGGCCGCGGGTGCTGGCGGCCAGTTCCAGGCATTCGCGCGCCACCTGGCCTTCGCCGACCACGATCAGGCGTTCGGTCAGCATGGTGGAATGGGCCGAAGAATGCAGCAGCACGCGCACCAGCAGCACGCCGCAGCCGCCGATCAGCAGGGCCAGCCCGCCCGCTTTTCCCAGCGTGATGCCGGGCAGCAGCTGGGCCAGCGCCGCGTGCAGGGCGAAACCGAGGGGCATGGCGGGCAGCAGCCGAAGCATCATGGCGCGCGCGTCCTCGCGCACCTGCTGCTGGTACAAGCCCAGTCCCGCCATGGAAAGCAGGATCAGGGCGGCAAAGCTGCCGGCCGGGATGTAGAAGCGGGCCGGCGCCTCGCCCCACAGCAGCATGGCCACGCCGCCCGCGCCGAACAGCAGCATAAGCTCCATCAGCACCAGGATGAAGGCCATGCGCGATACATAATGATGGAAGATGCGGATCACGGCACTCGCTCCCGCGCCCCGTTGGGGGACGCCGCCGCCACCGTTGCCGATGGCTCAGCCATGATGCCGGACCGCCGCCGGGACCGCCTTGAGGCGGCGCAATCCGCCCCGGTATCGGCCCCGGTATCAGCCCATGTATGACGCGTTGATGACAAATGGCTTATAGTCATGCTTCTTTACTTGCAAAAACACGCTGAAACGCCATGAAATTTGATGTCGCCATCGTCGGCAGCGGGCTGGCTGGCCTGTCCGTCGCACTGCACCTTGCCGAAACCCGGAAAGTTGCCATTGTTTCCAAACGCGCGCTACTGGATGGCGCCAGCAACTGGGCCCAGGGCGGCATTGCGGCGGTGCTGGACTCCGGCGACAGCCACGAACAGCACATTGCCGACACGCTGGAAGCCGGCGGCGGCCTGTGCGACGAAGGCGCCACCCGCTACATCGTGGAACATGGCCGCGAAGCCATTGAGTGGCTGATCGCGCAAGGCGTGCCCTTCACCCGCGACGAGAGCGCGGAACTGGGCTTCCACCTGACCCGCGAAGGCGGCCATAGCCAGCGCCGCATCATCCACGCGGCCGATGCCACCGGCCACGCGGTGCAGGTAACGCTGGAAGAAAAAGTGCGCGCACACCCGAATATCACCCTGTTCGAGCATCATTGCGCCATTGACCTGATTACCACCGACAAACTCGGTCCGCGCCCGGTCACGACCGGCTCGCAGACCAAATGCCATGGCCTGTATATGCAGGACACGCGCGACGGACAGGTGCACACGGTCGCCGCCGAGCATACGGTGATGGCCACGGGCGGCGCGGGCAAGGTCTATCTGTACACCACCAATCCCGATACCGCCAGTGGCGATGGCATTGCCATGGCCTGGCGCGCAGGCTGCCGTGTGTCGAATATGGAGTTCATCCAGTTCCACCCCACCTGCCTGTATCACCCCTATGCAAAATCCTTCCTGATCACGGAAGCGATCCGCGGCGAAGGCGGCCTGCTCAAGCTGCCGCCGGAAGCCGGGGCCGCAGCGGGCCAGCGCTTCATGCTGCAGCACGATCCGCGCGCCGAACTGGCGCCGCGCGACGTAGTGGCGCGCGCCATCGACTTCGAGATCAAGAAGCGCGGCCTGGACTACGTTCACCTGGACATCAGCCACAAGCCGGCCGAATTCCTGATCGAGCACTTCCCGACCATCTACGCGCGCTGCCTGGAACTGGGCATCGACATCACCAAAGAGCCGATTCCGATCGTTCCCGCCGCCCACTATACCTGCGGCGGCGTGGTGACCGACCTGTTCGGCCGCACCGACCTGCCCGGTCTGTACGCCGTCGGCGAAACCGCCTGCACCGGCCTGCACGGCGCCAACCGCCTGGCCAGCAATTCGCTGCTGGAATGCGTGGTGATCGGCCGTGCCTGCGCCCAGGACATCCTGTCACAGGAAAAGGAAGGTACGCCCTACCTGCCGGACTGGGACGAAAGCCGCGTGACCGATGCCGACGAAGAAGTGGTCATCGCCCACAATTGGGATGAACTGCGCCGCTCCATGTGGAACTACGTGGGCATTGTGCGCACCACCAAGCGCCTGGAACGCGCCCAGCACCGCATTGCGCTGCTGAAGGAAGAAATCGACGAGTACTACGGCAAGTTCCGCATCACGGCCGACCTGCTGGAGCTGCGCAACCTGGTCGATGTGGCGTCCATGATCGTCAACAGCGCCCTGCAGCGGCGCGAGAGCCGCGGCCTGCACTACAGCCGTGATTATCCCGGCACCTTGCCGAAGGCGCTGCCGAGCATCCTCACTCCTTCCCGGCGATGACTCCGCAGGCCGTCGCCCAGGCGCAGCTGGATGCGTATAACGCCCACGATGTGGAGGCCTTATGCGCGCTGTATGCCGACGACGCCTGCCAGTACCGCCATCCCGACATCCTGCTGGCGCAGGGACGGCAGGCGATCCGCAAGCGCTACGCCGAGCGCTTTGCCGGCAGCAGCCCGCGCGCCCAGCTTCTGCAGCGCATCGTTTCGGGCAACACCGTAGTGGATTCGGAACGCGTGCACGACGGCGCCTCCTATACCGAGCTGCTGGCCATCTACGAGGTAATGAACGGCCGGATCGCGAAAGCCTGGTTCCGCAACGGCGCCACCACACAGCTGCGCGTAGCGCGCCATGGGGATATTCCGGTGATGGAGGCGCTCATCGCGCGCTCCGGCATTGAACTGAGCAAGGGTTTCTACAGCGAAGAACAGGCGGCGGCGGTCACCCGGCATGTGTTCGGCGTGGATACCCAGCTGGTGGAAGACGAAACCTATTTCATCATTGAACGCGATGGCGAAGCGCTGGCCTGCGGCGGCTGGAGCAAGCGCGCCACGCTGTTCGGCGGCGACCAGCACAAGTCCGGGCCGGACCCGCTGCTGGACCCGGCCACGCAGCCCGGCCGCATCCGCGCCTTCTTCGTCGATCCCTCGGCGCCGCGGCAAGGCCTCGGCACCATGCTGATGCAGCATTGCGAGCGCGAAGCTGCTGCACAGGGCTTCCAGGTACTGGAACTGGCAGCCACCATGCCCGGCGTGCCGCTCTACAAGGCGGCCGGATTCGAAAGCGTGGAAGATTTCGCGCTCACGCTGCCGGGCGAAGTGTCAGTGCCACTCGCCCGCATGCGCAAGCGCATCGCCTGATCAGGCCTTGCGGCGGCGCGCCGTGAAACCCAACAGGCCAAGGCCTGCAGCCAGCATGCCCCAGCTTTGCGGTTCGGGCACCGCGCTCACGCCGGACGACAGGAACTCAACCCGCAAACCCATGGGATTACCGCTGTTCTGGGCATAGTTCGTCACGACGAAATCCAACGTGTTCGCGCCGGCGACAAAACCCGAATTGGCCGCGAAGCCGCTCCAGGATTCAAAACCATTTGACGATCCAATTGCCTGGCCATTCAGGAACACCGTGGCAGCGTTATCAGCGCTGAAACGCCCCACCAGTGCGGCCCTGCTGTAGTCGGTGCTGGCCAGGTTGAACGCCAGCGAAAAACGATAAACGCCGTCCGAGCTGCCGTCGAAGGTGTCGCCTTGCGATTCCGTCGGCGTTACCCATTTCGAGGTGGATGAATTGGCCATCCACGGCGAAATCGGCCACACATTATCGGTGGTGACGTAAGGATGTGTGTTGGTGATGACAGTAGTGCCCTGCTCAACGGTCAGCGTGTAAGCCGTATCCAGCGAACCGGCAACGCCGGTACCGGTGTTGACCAAACCGGCGATAGGATCAGCCCAGGCGGAGGCCGAGGCGAGCAGGCCGAAAATGGCCGCAGCGAGAATGCGTTTCATCAGGAACTCCATAAAACAAACTTGTATGCACCACGGCCGTACACGTTTTGCGGTGCAGGCTAAAGCGCGGGTGGCAATAACAAACCGTTTTTTGGGGTTCGGAAAGCAAGAATAATTGTACTAAAGAAAATACTTTCTCAAGAAAAAAGGCCCCAGAAGAGGCCTTTCCTGTGGTTTTTTAGCGGCTGTTGAAGCCCTTGCCTTGGGCGGCCAGCTTCACCAGCAGCGGCGCAGGCGTCCATGCGTCGCCGTGGCGTCCTTTGGCAAAGCGTTCCACTGAGGCCAGCACGTTCGGCAGGCCCACCGTATCGGCATAGAACATCGGGCCGCCACGGAACAGCGGGAAGCCGTAGCCGGTGAGGTAGACCATATCGATATCGGATGCGCGCTGCGCGATGCCCTCTTCCAGGATCTGCGCGCCCTCGTTCACCAGCGCATACACCAGGCGTTCCACGATTTCCTGATCGCTGATCTTGCGCCGCTCAACGCCGATGTCGGCCGAGTGCTTCACGATCATGTCGTTCACCACTGCGTTCGGGTAGGCCTTGCGGTCACCCGCCTTGTAGTCGTACCAGCCGCCGCCCGTCTTCTGGCCGAAGCGGCCCATTTCACACAGCAGGTCCGCCGTTTTCGAGTAGCTGATTTCCGGCTTCTCGATATAGCGGCGCTTGCGGATGGCCCAGCTGATGTCATTGCCCGCCATATCGATCATGCGGAACGGCCCCATGGCGAAGCCGAACTTCTCGATGGCCTTGTCCACCTGCTCTGGCAGGCAACCTTCTTCCAGCAGGAAGCCGGCCTGACGGCTGTATTGCTCGATCATGCGGTTGCCGATAAAGCCGTCGCACACGCCGGAGACCACGCCCGTTTTCTTCAGCTTCTTGGACAGCGCCATCGTGCTCGCCAGCACATCCTTGCCGGTTTCCTTGCCGCGCACGATTTCCAGCAGCTTCATTACATTGGCGGGGCTGAAGAAGTGCGTGCCGATCACGTCCTGCGGGCGTTTGGTGAAGGCCGCAATGCGGTCCACATCCAGCGTGGAGGTGTTAGACGCCAGAATGGCGCCCGGCTTCATCACTTCATCCAGCTTGCGGAACACGGCCTCTTTCACGCCCATCTCTTCGAACACGGCTTCCACCACAATATCTGCCTGCGCAATGGCTTCGTAGTCCAGCGTGGTGCTGATCAGGCCCATGCGTTGGTCGAACTTCTCCTGCGTCAGCTTGCCCTTCTTCAGCGTGTTCTCGTAGTTCTTGCGGATGGTAGCGATGCCGCGCTCCAGCGCCTCCGGCTTCGTTTCGAGGATGGTCACGGGAATGCCCGCGTTCGCAAAATTCATCGCAATGCCGCCACCCATGGTGCCCGCGCCGATCACGGCCGCCTTTTCAATCTTGCGCACCGGCGTATCGGAAGGCACATCTGGAATCTTGCTCGCTTCGCGTTCGGCGAAGAAGGCATGGCGCAGCGACTTCGATTCCGGCGTCTGCATCAGGTGCAGGAAGCGTTCGCGCTCGAATTTCAGGCCGTCCTCAAACTTCTTCGTTACCGATGCCGCCACCGTCTCCACGCACTCAATCGGCGCCGGGAACGGGCCTGCCACGGCTTTCACCGTATTGCGGCTGAACTGCAGGAAGGCTTCGTGGTTCGGATAATCGACCTTGCGGTCGCGCACACGCGGCAACGGACGCACATCGGCGATCTTCTCAGCGAAGCCCACGGCGGCGGGAACCAGCTCGGTACCGGCCGCAAACACTTCGTCGAACAGCGCCGTGCCAGCCAGCGTTTCAGACAGGGCCGGCGTGCCAGAAACGATCATATTGAGTGCTTTCTCCAGTCCCAGCACGCGCGGCAGGCGCTGCGTGCCGCCCGCCCCTGGCAGCAGGCCAAGCTTCACTTCCGGCAGCGCGATCTGCGCGCCCGGCAGGGCCACGCGGTAATTGCAGCCCAGCGCCAGTTCCAGCCCGCCGCCCATGCAGACGGAATGGATGGCTGCCACCATCGGCTTGGCCGAGTCTTCCGCCACGCGGATCAGCGTGTGAAGAGTGGGTTCCGCCAGCGCTTTCGGCGAATTGAATTCCTTGATATCGGCGCCGCCCGAAAAGGCCTTGCCCGCGCCGGTAATGACGATGGCCTTGATGGCTGCGTCGTCGTTCGCGCGGCGGATGCCGTCCACCGCAGCGCTGCGGGTAGCATGGCCCAGTCCATTGACCGGCGGATTGTTCAGCGTGATGACGGCTACGGAACCGTGGACCTGGTAGTCGGCGCTCATTGTCTCTTCCTCTTCTGTTTAGTCCGGGGGATCCAGCCACTATACCCGATAATAGAGCGACCGTGCTATTTGGCTACGGTGCGTCCGGCGGCATTCTCGCGGCTGCGCTAAAATCCGCCCTGTTTACACACTGAAGCTACTGGAAAAACCATCGCCGCCCTCGCCCTTCCCTTTGAGAACTCCTTCGCGAGCCTGCCGCCCGCCTTCTACACGCGCCTGATGCCCACGCCACTGCCTGCGCCCTACCTGGTCGCAGCCAGCCCCTCGGCAGCAAAGCTGATCGGCCTCGATCCGGCCGCGCTGGGGGATGCCGATACGCTGGCTGCCATCATCGGCAACCGCGTGCCGGAGCGCTCCAAACCGCTGTCCGCCGTCTATTCCGGCCACCAGTTCGGCGTCTGGGCGGGCCAGCTGGGCGACGGCCGCGCCATCCTGCTGGGCGACCTGCCGACGGCCGAAGGCCCGATCGAGCTACAATTGAAAGGCGCCGGGCTCACACCCTACTCCCGCATGGGCGACGGCCGTGCCGTGCTGCGCTCCTCGATCCGCGAATTCCTGTGTTCCGAAGCGATGCACGCGCTGGGCGTTCCCACTACCCGCGCATTGTCCGTGGCGGGTTCAGACCAGGGCGTGGTGCGCGAAACCATTGAAACCTCCGCCGTGGTGGTGCGCATGGCGCCTACCTTCGTGCGTTTCGGCTCCTTCGAGCACTGGTTCTACAAGCGCCAGGAAGGCGAGCTGAAAATCCTCGCCGACTATGTGATCGACCGTTTCTACCCCGCCCTGCGCGACGAGGCCAATCCCTACGCCGCCCTGCTGGAAGAAGTCACGCGCCGCACCGCCCATCTGGTGGCGCACTGGCAGGCGGTCGGCTTCATGCACGGGGTGCTGAACACCGACAATATGTCCATTCTCGGCCAGACCCTGGACTACGGCCCCTTCGGTTTCATGGAAGCCTTCGATTCCGGCCATATCTGCAACCACACCGACCAGGGCGGCCGCTACAGCTACGCCAACCAGCCGCAGATCGGCCACTGGAACTGCTACGCCCTCGGCCAGGCCCTGCTGCCCCTGATCGGCGAAGTGGAACTGGCCCAGGAATCGCTGGACATCTACCAGTCCGCCTTCGCCACCAAAATCGACGATCTGCTGCACGCCAAGCTGGGCCTGCGCGAGCAGCGCGACGGCGACCGCGAACTGCTGGACAGCATGTTTGGCCTGCTGCAGGCCAGCCACGCCGATTTCACCCTGTTCTTCCGCCGCCTGGGCGGCCTGCGCAGCGATGGCCCGTCCGGCGACGAGCCGCTGCGCGACCTGTTCATCGACCGCCCGGCCTTCGACGCCTGGGCCAACACCTACCGCGAGCGCCTGCGCGCCGAAGCCAGCGTGGATATCGAACGCAAGCTTGCGATGGATCAAACCAACCCCAAGTACATCCTGCGTAACTATCTGGCGCAAGTTGCCATCGAAAAAGCGCAAAATAAGGACTTTTCGGAGGTCGCCCGCCTTCTGCAGGTGCTGGAGCGTCCCTTCGACGAGCAGCCCGAAAACGAGCGCTACGCCGCGCTGCCGCCCGACTGGGCCAGCGAACTGGAAGTCAGCTGTTCTTCTTGAGAATCTGAAAATGAGCGAAAAAGTCACGAAATCCGACGCCGAATGGCGTGCCCAGCTGGATCCAGTCCAGTACCAGGTAACGCGCCACGCCGGCACCGAGCGCGCCTTCACCGGCAAATACTGGGACCACCACGAAGAAGGCATCTATACCTGCGTGTGCTGCAACACCCCCTTGTTCCGCTCCGATGCCAAGTTCGATTCGGGCTGCGGCTGGCCCAGCTACTTCGAGCCGCTGGACCCGGCCAAGGTGATTGAGAAGGTGGACCGTTCGCATGGTATGCTGCGCACCGAAATCATCTGTGCGGTCTGCGACGCCCACCTGGGCCACGTCTTCCCGGATGGTCCGCCGCCGACGGGACTGCGCTATTGCATCAATTCCGCCTCTCTGCGATTTGAGCCACAAAGCTAAATACAAGACATGAAATTTCTGTTCGACATCTTCCCGCTACTGGTCTTCTTCGGCAGCTATAAATGGGCCGGCATGCATGAAGAAGCGGCCCAGGCCTTCGTCAACGGCCATATGAGCAGTTTCATCTATGGCGGCGCGATCACGGCGGCGCAGGCCCCCATCATCGTGGCCACCATCGCCGGTATCGTGGCCACGGTGCTGCAGATCTTGTACCTGATAGCGCGCGGGCGCAAAGTCGACGGCGCGCTGTGGCTCTCGCTGATCCTGTTTGTGTTCTTCGGCGGCCTCACCATTTACTTCCACGACGATAACTTCATCAAATGGAAGCCCACCATTATTTACTGGTGCTTCGCGGTGGCCATGATTGTCGCGCAATGGCATTTCAAAAAGAACCTGATGCGCAAGGCGATGGAAAAGCAGATCAAGCTGCCGGACGAAGTCTGGCACCGCATTAACCTGGCCTGGATTACCTTCTTTGTGGTGATGGGCTTTATTAATCTGTTCGTGGCCTTCGTGCTGTTCCGCACCGATACCGGCGCCTGGGTCAGCTTCAAAGCCTTCGGCGCTACCGGCCTGATGTTCGCCTTTATCGTCGGCCAGACCATTTATCTGTCGAAGCATATGAAGGACGAAGCATGAGCGATCCGCGCCTGGACAAAATCCGCGAGCGCCTGGCCGTGCTGGAGCCGGTAGAACTGCAGCTGGATGACGAGTCGGCCCTGCACGCCGGCCATGCGGGAGCGGCCTCCGGCGGGGGCCATTACCGCTTACGAATTGTTTCAAACAAATTCGAAGGTCATAAACTCGTCATGCGCCATCGTCTGGTGTATGATTCCGTGCACGATATGATGCATAAAGAAATTCATGCATTGGCCATTACTGCATTGGCACCGTCGGAACTATGATATGCGCGAAGTTTTGGGAACCATCAAAGATTAGTGAATAGTAGAGACATCTCCGCGATCCAGACCCTTCTCCCCGCGATTTTCAAGAACTTTTCCCGTAGGAAATAATAATGACTTTTAAGCCAGCTCGTCTGCTGCTCGCACTTATCGCTGTTGCTGCGGCTCCAGCATTCGCCCAGAACATCGCTGTGGTTAACGGCAAGGGTATCCCAACGTCGCGCGTGGACGCCATCGTCAAGCAGGTGGTCGCCCAGGGTCAGCAAACGGATTCGCCGCAACTGCGCGACGCCATCAAGAAGGAACTGATCGGCCGCGAAGTGATGATGCAGGAAGCCACCAAGCAGAAGTTCGACACGAACGCCGAAGTGAAGCAGGCCATCGACAATGCCCGCCAGGCCATCATCGTGCAGGCTCTGGTTGCTGACTACGTGAAAAAGAACCCGGTATCGGACGCCGACGTCAAAGCTGAGTACGACCGCTTCGTGGCCCAGACCGGCGACAAGGAATACCACGTGCGCCACATCCTGGTGGAAACCGAAGCCCAGGCCAACGACGTGATCGCCAAGCTGAAAGGCGGCGCCAAGTTCGAAGAGCTGGCCAAGCAGTCGAAAGACACCGGCTCCGCCAACAACGGCGGCGACCTGGACTGGGCTACCCCATCGTCCTTCCCGAAAATCTTCTCGGACGCCTTTGTTAACCTGAAAGCAGGCCAGGTAACCGAGAAGGCCGTGCAGACCCCGAACGGCTTCCACGTGATCAAAGTGGACGAAGTTCGCGCCGCCAAGCTGCCAACCCTGGAAGAAGCCAAGCCACAGATCCAGGAAGTGCTGATGCAGCGCAAACTGGCCGGCTATCAGGAAGAGCTGCTGAAAAAGGCAAAGATTCAGTAAGCTGAAGTAACGGTTCCGGCGCCTTGTGGCGCCGGTGTTGGTTTTATTTAATAGGAATTTGAGAATGATGTTGAAGCCAGCCCGTCTGTTGTTAGCAATGATCGCCGTCGCCGCCGCACCTGCCTTCGCGCAGAATGCCGCCACCGTGAACGGCAAACCGATTACGAACGCCCGCGTTGACGCCATCGTCAAGCAAGTCGTTGCCCAAGGCAAGCAAACGGACTCGCCACAACTGCGCGACGCCGTGAAGAAAGATCTGATCGCGCGCGAAGTGATGATCCAGGAAGCCAACAAGCAAGGCTACGGCACTCGCAAGGAAGTCAAGGACGCCATCGAAAACGCGAGCCAGAGCATTGTGATCAACGCCATGCTGGCCGATTTCGTGAAGAAAAACCCGGTCAAGGACGCTGATGTGAAAGCCGAGTACGACAAGTACAAGGCATCGGTGGGCGACAAGGAATACCACGCCCGCCACATCCTGGTTGCGACTGAAAAAGAAGCCACCGACATCATCGCCAAGCTGAAAGGCGGCGCCAAGTTCGAAGACCTGGCCAAGCAATCGAAAGATCCTGGTTCGGCAGCCAACGGCGGCGATCTGGACTGGGCCAGCCCAGGCGGCTACGTGAAGCCATTCGCGGACGCCATGGTGGCTCTGAAGGACGGCCAGATCACCGACAAGCCTGTGAAGTCGGACTTCGGCTGGCACGTGATCAAGCTGGAAGGCTCGCGCGCGGCGAAAGTGCCGTCGCTGGAAGAAGTAAAGCCACAGATCGAGCAAGCCCTGCAACAGCGCAAGCTGGCAGCCTTCCGCGAAGACCTGATGAAGAAGGCCAAGATCCAGTAATCGGATCCGGCCCTCACGAAAAAGCGCTCCCCGGAGCGCTTTTTTTTACGCCAGTGGTTTTTTACATACATTATGTAATAACTATTCTCACAGGCTAGTTTTGAGCTAAAATTTGCTATTACGAAAACTTGGAACCGGTTCCATGGACCAACATTTCAAGCGGCGCCGCCAACTGATCGGCAGCGCGCTGAGCCTGCCCCTGATTGGTATAGGAACGCCCGCACGCGCGGCCGAAGATCCGTTGATCGTCGGCGGCCTGCCTGTGACCTGCAACCTCACGCTGCCTATCGCCTGCATGGCCAAGGCGGCGGCGGACGGCAAGCCGGGCAAGCCTTTCACCGCTTTCGAATACCAGAAATACGCTGGCTGGCCGGAAATCAAGGAATCGCTGATGACGGGCCGCATTCAGGCCGGCTATATGCTCGCGCCCCTGGTGATGGACCTGGTGGACAAGAAGATTCCGCTCAAGATCGTGTCGCTGGGCCACCGCTCGGGCGCGGTCATCATGGTGCGCACCGACTCCCCTTACAAACGCTTTGCCGACCTGAAAGGCAAGCGCGTCGCGATTCCGAGCCGCTTTGCCGTGGACTTCCTTTTCCTGCGCAAGATGCTGGCGCGCGAAGGCATGGCGCCGAAGGACATTCAGCTGATCGAGATGGCGCCGCCGGACATGCCTGCAGCGCTCTACGCCAAGGCCGTGGATGGCTACTGCACCGGCGAGCCCTTCGGCGCGGCCGCCCAGCGCGCGGGCTACGCGCGCCCGCTGGCGATGACGCGTGACGAATGGCGCAATTACATCTGCTGCGTGCTGACCGTGCGCGAAGAACTGATCAAGACCAACCGCCCCCTGGTGCAGGAACTGGTGAACTATGTGCAGGCAGCAGGCAACTGGCTCGATGCCACGCCTGCCAACCGAAGCAAGGCAGCGCAGTTTGCATCGGGCCGCAAGATGTTCAACCAGGACCCGAAGGTGATCCAGTTCGTGATGGACAACCCGGCCGACCGCGTGACCTATGGCGACCTGCGCATGATCCGCAATGAATTCGATGAACTGATGCAACTCTCCATCGAGGCTGGCACGCTGAAGAAGCCGATCGCCTACGAACGCTATGTGGATGAGAGCTTTGTCAAAGGCATTCGTCCGACCCGGGTGATGCTGTGATGCGCCGCCTGCTGTGCGGCGCCATCCTGATGGCCGTGGGCGCTACCTGGGCCGCCTCCCCTGCCCCAAAGCTCAAGGCCGGCACTTTCGAACCCGCGCGCATGGCGCCGGAAATCGTGCAGAAAGCGGCTGACGGCAGCACCTTCAAGCTGTCCGCGCTGCGCGGCAAGGTGGTGGTGCTGGAATTCGGCTTCACCCACTGCTACGAAGTGTGCCCGGTATCGCTGGCCATGCTGGCCGAAGCACGCAAGCGCCTTGGCGCCGATGCATCGCAGCTGCAGGTAGTCTTTATCACCGTCGATCCTGAACGCGATAGCCCCGAACGCATGAAGACCTACCTCGCCCAGTTCGACAAGGGCTTTGTCGGTCTCACCGGCACGCCGGAACAGATGGCCGCGATCCGCAAGGACTATGGCATCACGGCGACGAAGCACCCCACTGGCGGAAGCAAGACCGAATACCAGATGGGCCACTCCTCCTACCTCTACTTCGTGGACAAGCAAGGCAAGCTGCGCGCGCTGATGCCCTATGGCCGTCCGGCCGACGACATCGTGCATGACGTGAAGCTGCTGACGAAGGAATAGATGAAGAAACGTGTCCTTCCTGTCCTGCTTCTGATTGCACTTGCCGTCCCGCTGCTGTGGGCCGCGCTGGCGCCGGTTAGCGCCACATCGCGCGACAAACTGTTCGAGATCCCCAAAGGCACCTGGGAACGCCGCATGGCAGGCAAAAACGAGGAGATCCTGCCCGACCGTATCACGCTGACCCTCGGCGTGCGCGACGTGCTCCACCTGCGCAATAACGACACCGTGCCGCAGATTTTCGGCCCGGTGCTCATCATGCCTGGCCAGGACTTCCGCCTGCCTTTCGAACAGGCGGGCGAACATCCCTTCGCCTGCACCGCCCACGCCAGCGGGCAAATGACCGTCGTCGTCGAAGAAGCGCCCGCCGCAGGCTGGCCGCGCCTTCGCTGGCGTTTTCAAACCCTTCTGAATCACTTCGCCTAGCTTATGGAGAAACTGAACAAGATATGGCCGCCGATGGCCGTGCTGCTTTTCATCGTTGCGGTCTGGTGGATTGTGGTCGTGCAGACGGAAAGCGTGATCTTCCCCACGCCCGGCCAGGTTGTTACCGGCACACTGGAACTGGTGGATGACGGCACCCTGTGGGAGCACATCGCCGCTTCGCTGGGCCGCGTTGGCGCGGGCTTCTTCGTTGCGGTGCTGCTCGCCGTGCCGCTCGGCCTGTGGATGGGCCGTGTGGAGGGTGCTTTCCGCACGCTGAACCCCGTATTCCAGATCCTGCGCCCGATCTCGCCGATCGCATGGATTCCCATCGCCATCCTGTGGTTCGGCGTGGGCAACCTGTCGCCGATCTTCCTGATCTTCCTGTCGTCCGTGTTCCCGATGATCGTGCAGACGGCTGCGGGCGTGCACACCATCGAGAAGCGCTACCTGCGCGCCGCCGAGAACTTCGGCGTGTCGCGCCGCAAGCTGTTCCGGCAAGTGATCATTCCCGCCGTGCTGCCAGAAATTATCATCGGCATGCGCATCGGCCTGGGCGTGGCCTGGCTGGTGGTGGTGGCAGCGGAAATGATCGCGCTGCGCTCCGGCCTCGGCTACCTGATCATGGACTCGCGCAATGCAGGCAACCGCTACGACCTGGTAGTCGCAGGCATGATCATCATTGGCCTGATCGGCCTCGGACTGGACGGCCTGATGCGGCTGCTGGAAGGACTCAAACAGGTAAGGTGGCGCTATGGACGCTAAGATCGTCATCAACAATATCCGCAAAGGCTTCAAGAACCTGTCCGTCGTGGATGGCGTAGACCTTACCGTCGGCGATGGCGAGTTCGTGGCCATCGTCGGCCCATCGGGCTGCGGCAAATCAACGCTGATGAAGATGATTTCCGGCTTCGAGATGCCGGACCAGGGCGAAGTGCTGATCGACGGCCAGCGCGTCGTGCGCGCCAGCCCGAAAGGCATCGTCATCTCGCAGCACGGCTCCGTATTCCCCTGGCTCACCGTGCAGCAGAACCTGATGTTCGGCCTGAACGAAGGTAGCGACGCGGAAAAGGCCACGCTGGCGGACCACTATGCAGAAATGGTGGGCCTCAAAGGCTTCGAGAAGGCCTATCCTTCGGAACTGTCCGGCGGCATGCTGAAGCGCGTCGAAATCGCCCGTGCGCTGGTGGTCAAGCCCGAAATCCTCTACATGGACGAGCCCTTCTCCGCGCTGGACGCGCTGATGAACCTCAAGATGCGCAACGAGCTGCTGCGGGTGCTGCAGGAAGAGCGCCACACGGTGCTGCTGATCACGCACGACGTGGAAGAAGCCATCTACCTCGCCGACCGCATCATGGTGCTGTCGCCGCGCCCCACGAAGATCCAGGCCACCTTCACCGTGCCCCACCCGCACCCGCGCAAGCTCTCCCTGCCCGAGCTGCAGCAAATGAAGGAAGACATCCTCGCGCAGCTGGGACTCTGACACCATGGGGTCAGGCACCTTGGTGTCACACCTGCAGGCCCTCGACGCGGCTCTGGCACCGCTTGCGGACGAGGAGCGGGCAGCCGCGATGAGCGCCTACATGCGCGGCCAGTTCCCCTTCCTCGGCATTCCAACGCCGACGCGGCGGGCGGCGGCAAAACCGGCGCTCAAAGCCTTGCGCGGCGCCGGCGCCGGTGAGCTGTTCTCCCTTGCGGGCCAGCTCTGGGAGCGCCCGGAACGCGAGTACCAATACGCCGCGCTGGACCTGCTCACAATGCACTGGAAAACGCTCGACCACACGCACCTGCCCGCGCTGCTGGCCCTCGCCCCGCGCAAATCGTGGTGGGACACAGTCGACGGCCTGGCCTCCATCATCGGCGACGTGCTGCGCCGCGAGCACCACTGCATGGACGATGCGCTGGCCCACGACAGCTTCTGGGTGCGCCGCATCGCCCTGCTTCACCAGCTTGGATGGGGCGCAAACACCGACCAGGAACGCCTGTTCCGCTATGCACTGGCCCTGTGCCACGAAAAGGAATTCTTCATCCAGAAGGCCATCGGCTGGGCGCTGCGCGACTATGCCCGCCACGCCCCGGACGCGGTGCGCGCCTTCCTCGCCGGGCCCGGCACCTGCCTCGCGCCCCTCAGCCGGCGTGAGGCTGCAAAACACCTGTAGTATGTGACCTCCACCCAGGAGGTACACCATGATTTCGAAGAGCCACTTTGTGCTGGCAGTGCCGGACCTGCAGCAATCCGCCGCCTTCTACCGCGACGTGCTGGGATTTGAAATCCATGAAATGGGCGATCCCGGCTGGCGCTTTTACGCCAGCGGCGGCTGCACCATCATGGCCGGGGAATGCCGCGACGCGATGCCGGCCGCCGACACCGGCGACCATTCCTACTTCGCCTATCTCGTGGTGGACGACGTGGACGCCTTCTTCGCCCGCGTGAACGCCGCCGGCGCCCAGATCACCAAGCCGCTGCGCGACGAACCTTGGCAAATGCGCGAGTTCGGCCTGCGCACCATCGACGGCCACCGCATGATGATCGGCCAGGAGATCGGCTAGCGCGCCAGTTTCCGGCATGATGGCGCCAGAAAGCAGTTCAATCTGCGAGCGGCCGGACCTTTTCCCTGAGCAGTTTGAGCTGCGCATCCACCATCGGCGGGTTAGGATCATGGCCCACGCGGGGCAGCAGGAGGAATTCCTTCTTCGGCGCGCGGATTGCGTCGTAGAAGGCGCGTGCAACGTCCGGCGTCGTCACCAGGTCTTCCGCGCCCTGGATGATAAAGACCGGCACATCGAAGCTCGGCCCCAGCTTGTAGGCATCCACTTTGGAAGCCATGCCATCGCCCTTCCAGCCAACGAACTGCAGGAAGGAATAGTCCTCCCCGGCCGTGTAGTCGGCCTCGTACTTCGCCGTGGAATACAGCGCTTCCGGCTTCCACCAGCCGGCAGGCGCCGGATCGGTGGCCATCGCCTCGTATTTGCGGGTAACGCGGCGCAAAATGCCGAAATTGCGTGGGTTGGTCCACGGCGGCGTGCCGAGCGCTTCCAGCTTGGCGATGCTGTCCGCGTCCTTTGCCGCCTTCGCCAGTTCGAGGGTGCGGGCGTAGGAAGACTTGATATTGTCCGGATAGCGAACCATGTGCGCCGTGCCCACATAGGCGGAATACAGTTCCGGCCGCGCCTTGATCATCAACGGACCGAGAACCGAGCTCCAGGAAGCCCCCTTCAGGATCGCCTTGCGCTTGCCCAGGCGCTTCAGCGCATATTCGGTGACAGCGATGCCGTCGTCGCGCATCAGCTCCAGCGTAAGCGGGTCGTCCTCCGCCGGCGGCTCGCGGCCGTAAGTCATGCCGGAACCCCGCTGGTCCCATAGCACCAGCGTAAATTCCTTCTCCCACGGGCCGTAAATGGCCTTTGCATAGGGAGTCATCGGATTTCCGGGACCACCGTGCACGATGATCAGCACCGGGTTCTCGCACTTCTCGCCGCTGATCACAACCCACTGCTCAATGCCATTGATGGGGACGAATTTCTGCTCGTCGATGCAGGCCGCGCGGGCCGGGAGGGAAAGCAGTCCGCAAACTGCTGCAAGGCTCAGGATTATTTTTTTCATAAGACGATCCTACAATAAAAAAGCCGGGCCATGCCCGGCTTTTTGAGGATCGTCGCTGAAAATCAGCCGATGAATTTACGCGCGTTGCGGAACATACGCATCCACGGCGAATCCTCGCCCCAGCCGTCCGGATGGTAGGACATCTGCACCGTGCGGAACACGCGCTCGGCGTGCGGCATCAGCACGGAGAAGCGGCCGTCCGGCGTGGTCACCGAGGTAATGCCTTGCGGCGAACCGTTCGGGTTGTACGGATAGGCTTCGGTGGCCGAACCTTTGTTGTCGATGAAGCGCATCGCCACAATCGCCTCGCCGATGCTGCCGGTCTGCGAGAAATCCGCATAGCCTTCGCCATGGGCCACCGCGATTGGGGCCTGCGTGCCGGCCATGCCGCTGAAGAAGATGGACGGCGAGTCCTGCACTTCCACCATCGCGAAGCGGGCTTCGAACTTCTCCGACTTGTTGGTGGTGAACTTCGGCCATGCATGGGCACCCGGAATCAGCGACTTCAGGTTGCTCATCATCTGGCAGCCATTGCAGATGCCGAGGCCGAAGGTGTCCTTGCGCTGGAAGAAGCGCGCGAACTGTTCGGCCATCGCAGGATTGAAGAGGATGGACTTGGCCCAGCCCTCGCCCGCACCCAGCACGTCGCCGTAGGAGAAGCCGCCAACAGCAATCACGCCATGGAAGTCGTCCAGCTTCACGCGGCCCGAAATCAGGTCGCTCATGTGCACGTCAATGGCGGCGAAGCCTGCCTGGTGCATCACCCACGCGGTTTCGATATGCGAGTTCACACCCTGCTCGCGCAGGATGGCCACGCGCGGACGCGCGCCCGATGCCAGGAACGGCGCTGCCACATTGTCGTTCAGGTCGAAGCTGATCTTCGGCACGATGCCTGGATCGGTTTCGTCCAGCAGGCGGTCATATTCCGCATCGGCAGTTGCCGGGTTCTCGCGCATGCGCGAGATGCGCCAGCTGGTTTCGCTCCACAGGCGGTGCAGCGCGGCGCGCTGTTCGTTGTAGATCACTTTCGCGTCGCGGGTGAACTCGATCACGCCGCGGTCATTCGGTTTGCCGATGATATGGCTGCAGGCGCCCAGGTTGAAGGCGCGCAGCACGTCCATCACCAGCGACTTCTCTTCGGCGCGCACCTGGATCACGGCGCCCAGCTCTTCGCTGAACAGCGCGCGCAGTGTGAGTTCGTTGCGGCGCTCGGCCACCTGGCCGGCCCAGTTCTTGGCATCGCCCCAGTCGGCAGCGTGCTCGCCTTCCAGCGTCAGCATGTCCAGATTGATGGACAGGCCGGCGCGCCCTGCGAAGGCCATTTCGGTCAGGGTTGCATACAGGCCGCCGTCGGAACGGTCATGGTAGGCCAGCAGCTTGCCGTCCTTGTTCAGTTGCTGGATGGCGGTGAAGAAGGCTTTCAGGTCTTCCGGGCTGTCCACGTCCGGTGCTTCATTACCCAGCTGGCCGATGACTTGCGACAGCGCGGAGGCGCCCATACGGTTCCTGCCGCGGCCAAGGTCGATCAGGATGATCGAAGTTTCGCCCTGGTCCATGCGGATTTGCGGGGTCAGCGACTTGCGCACGTCGTACACCGGCGCGAAGCCGGAGACGATCAGCGACACCGGCGAGATCACGGCCTTGTCCTGTCCTTCGTCCTTCCAGGTGGTGCGCATGGACAGCGAGTCCTTGCCGACCGGGATGCTGATGCCCAGGGCCGGGCACAGTTCCATGCCAATGGCTTTCACGGTATCGAACAGCGCCGCGTCCTGGCCCGGCTGGCCGCAGGCGGCCATCCAGTTGGCGGACAGCTTGATGGCTGCGATATCGGCAATTGGCGCGGCGGCCAGGTTGGTAATGGTTTCGCCCACCGCCATGCGGCCCGAAGCCGGGGCGTCGATCACGGCCAGCGGCGTGCGCTCGCCCATCGCCATCGCTTCGCCCACATAGCCTTCGAAGCTCATGGCTGTCACAGCGCAATCGGCTACCGGCACCTGCCACGGACCAACCATCTGGTCGCGCACCGAGGTAGCGCCCACGGTGCGGTCGCCAATGGTGATCAGGAAGCTCTTGTCGCCCACGGTTGGCAGCAGCAGCACGCGTTTGGCGGCTTCCTGCAGTTCCACGCCGGTGAGGTCGATGGCCGGGAAATCGTTCTGCACGTGGTTCACATCACGGTGCATTTTCGGCGGCTTGCCGAGCAGGACGTCCATCGGCATGTCGACTGGCTCGTTGCCGAGGTCCTGGTCGATCAGCTTCAGCTGGCGCTCTTCGGTCGCGGTGCCGACCACGGCGAACGGGCAGCGCTCGCGTTCGCACAGGGCCTTGAAGGTGGCCAGGCTATCCGGCGCGATCGCCAGCACATAGCGCTCCTGCGATTCGTTACTCCAGATTTCCTTCGGTGCCATGCCGCTTTCTTCCAGCGGAATCTTGCGCAGGTCGAAGATGGCGCCACGCTTGGCGTCATTGGTAATTTCAGGGAAAGCGTTGGACAGGCCGCCCGCGCCCACGTCGTGAATCGAGATGATCGGATTGTCCGCACCCATCTGCCAGCAGCCGTTGATCACTTCCTGTGCACGGCGTTCCATTTCCGGATTGCCGCGCTGGACCGAGTCGAAGTCCAGGTCCGCAGTGTTGGTGCCGGTCGCCATCGAAGAAGCAGCCGAGCCGCCCATACCGATGCGCATGCCGGGACCGCCCAGCTGGATCAGCAGTGAACCCACTGGGATGTCATTCTTGTGCGTGTGCTGCGCGGAGATATTGCCGATGCCGCCCGCGATCATGATGGGCTTGTGATAGCCGAACACGGTATCCTGCGCGCCGGCGAACTGCTTGCCAACGTTCTGCTCATAGGTACGGAAATAACCGCCCAGCACCGGACGGCCAAACTCGTTCGAGAACGCTGCGCCGCCCAGCGGGCCATCAATCATGATCTGCAGCGGCGATGCGATGCGGTCTGGCTTGCCGTACACCTTGCCCTCATCCCGCTTGCCGACAGGTGCGGTCACGTCGGCGGCATTTTCCCAGGCCTGCACAGCGCCCGGCAGCATCAGGTTGGAGACGGTGAAGCCGGTCAGGCCTGCCTTCGGCTTCGCGCCACGGCCGGTTGCGCCTTCATCGCGAATCTCGCCGCCCGCGCCGGTGGAGGCGCCAGGGAACGGGGAAATCGCGGTTGGGTGATTGTGCGTTTCCACTTTCATCAGCGTGTGGATCAGCTCTGTTGAAGCACCGTATTCATGGCCTTCGCCGCGCGGATAGAAGCGCGTAACCTCGGCGCCTTCCATGATGGAGGAGTTATCCGAATACGCCACGATGGTGCCTTTCGGCTGCTTCTCGTGCGTGTTCTTGATCATCTTGAACAGCGAACGGTCCTGCGCCTGGCCGTCGATAGTCCAGTCGGCGTTGAAGATCTTGTGGCGGCAGTGTTCCGAGTTCGCCTGCGCGAACATCATCAGTTCCACGTCGGTCGGATTGCGCTTGGCGGCCGTGAAGGCATTCAGCAGATAGTCGATTTCGTCATCCGACATCGCCAGGCCCAGGTCCGTATTGGCCTTCTCCAGCGCGTGGCGGCCGGCGCTCAGCACGTCGATCGATTCCAGCGGCTTAGCTTCCAGGCTGCGGAACAGCTCCGCGGCCTGGTCGGGATGGCGCAGCACGGACTCGGTCATGCGGTCATGCAGTAGCGCAGCGACGCTTTGCAGTTCTTCCGCATCCAGCTTCTTCGCGGCGCCCAGGCCGGTGCCGAGGATGCCGCCCTTCAGCACCACACGGTAAGCCACGCCGCGCTCAACGCGTTGAATATGGCCCATGCCGCAGTTGTGCACGATATCGGTCGCCTTGGAGGCCCATGGAGAAATGGTGCCGAAGCGCGGAATAACGAAGAACTCTTCGACCACGCCATCGTTCTGCTCGGGCAGCGCAGGCTCGCCGTAAGTCAGCAGGCCGTTGAGGCGCGCTTCATCGTCGCTGGAAAGCGGCGCGGCAGCGTCAACGAAGTGAATGTATCGTGCCTGGATGGCCGTCACAGACGGCAGCACGGCTTGAAGCTGGGAGAGCAGGCGTTGGCTACGGAACGCGGACAGGGCGTTGGAGCCCGGCAGAATCAACATGTTTGGAGGGCGTTTGATGCAGCGTGGCTGCGGATTAAAAGAAGAATGGGCACGAGCTGATTGGTCTTGCTGAATTTCCTTTTGCGGGCATTATACTCGCAGTCCCCCCTTCCCGTCCCGCCTTCTCCCTCTGGCCGAGGGGGCATTTACTGCCATCGATGCAACATTTTTGCCTCTTATTGCACTAAATGGGGGCGCGCACTATGAGAAATAGCTGATTTTTCCCGAAATTGGCATATTCTTGGCATATTCAAATATTTACTGCTTCATGATGCAAGAATTCCGCGATTTGTCGGTGCTGATTGTCGACCCGAATCCGGGGATGCGCGGCAACCTGCACAATATGTTGAGCCAGGCCTCGATCACCCGCATCGAGTACGCCGTGAGCTCCGGCACGGCAATCCGCCAGCTCGCCAAGGGCGCCTACGACATCATCCTGTGCGAATACGATCTCGGGAACGGCAGCGATGACGGCCAGGACGGCCAGCAGCTGCTGGAAGACCTGCGCCACCACAAGCTGATTACGCCGGCGACGATTTTCATCATGCTGACCTCTGAGGGCATTTACAGCAAGGTGATTGGCGCGGCGGAGCTCACGCCTACCGACTATGTGCTCAAGCCCTTCACGGCCGATGGACTGCTGCAGCGCATTACACGCGCCGTGGAGCGCCGCGCCGCCCTGCTGCCCGTCTACAACCAGCTGGGCCAGGGCAACCTGCGTGAAGCAGTGCGGCTCGCGGCCGAAGGCTCTGAAAAGTCCCAGCGCTACGCCGGTGATTTCGCGCGAGTGCGTGCCGAAACGCTGATGGAGCTGGGCGAACTGGCCGAAGCGGAAGTGGTCTACCAAAGCATCCTGCTGGGCCGCGCGCTGGGCTGGGCGCAACTGGGCCTAGCGCGCTGCCAGTTCCTGCAGCAGCGCTACGAGGATGCACGGCAGACGCTGTCCGAACTGCTGCAGCAGAATCCGCGCTTCATGGCGGCTTATGACCTGATGGCGCGCACGCTGGAAGCGCTCAACGAGAATGTCGAGGCGAAGAAGATCCTCGAAGAAGCCGTGTCTATCTCGCCGCATATGGTTCGGCGCCTGCGGCATCTGGGCGAAGTGGCTTACCGCACGGACGACATCGGGGTGGCCGAACGCGCGTTCAAGCAGGTGGTGACGAAGGCGAAGTATTCGGAATTCCGCGACCCCGAAGACCATGTGAACCTGGTGAAGGCGCTGATCCGCAAGGGCGATGCCTCGCAGGCCAGTGGCGTGATCCGTGACCTGGAACGCAGCATGCGGGGCAACGCGAGCGCGGAAGTATGCCGCGCCCTGTCCTCAGCCCTGCTGCTCGACCTGTCCGGGAATCCTGCCGGCGCAAGTGAAGAACTGGCGAAGGCCGCGAGCGCGGTCAGCGCGGCGCAGGGCTTGTCCGCGCGCTTGAAAACGGGGCTGGTGGAAGCCTGCATCAAGCACAACCTGGACAAGGACGCTTCCGATCTCGTGTTCGGCATGATGAACGAGAACCAGGGCATGTCCGCCGACGAGGCAATGGCGCTGTTCGAGAAGAACGGGCGCCAGGACCTGGCCGAAGGCCTGGGCGAACAGGTCACACAGAAGGTGGCCGAGCTGATGTCGGACGCGGAGGCGAGCGCCGAACAGGGCGACCACCGCGCCGCCGTCAGCGCGCTCAATCAGGCACTGCGCCGCACGCCGGGCAATGTGCCGGTGCTGATTGCTGCCGCCAAGGCCAGCATCCGCCAGCTCGACGAACTGGGATGGGAAGCGCCCCTCGGCGAGTCGGCCGGCGCCCTGCTCACCCGCATCCGCGGCCTCGATCCGTCCAATGCGGCGCTGGAGATCCTGCTGCAGCAGTACGGTGCTACCCAGCGCAAGTACGGTATTTCGACCACCGCCTGATTCCCTATGCGCCCTCTACGGTATTCAATCAATATCACGCTGGATGGCTGCTGCGATCACACCGCGGGGTCGGTCGACGAGGAACTGCATCGCTACTGGACTGAGCGCGTTGCCGAGGCAGATGCCCTGATCTATGGGCGGATCACCTACGAAATGATGGAAACAGCATGGCGGCCAACGGCGCGTACCGGCGTGCGGCCAGACTGGATGACCGATTGGATGGAACCCTTCGCCTATACCATCGACGCGGCAAAAAAGTACGTCGTGTCGCGCACTTTGGAGCAGGTCGACTGGAACTCGGAACTGCTGCGCGGAGACCTCGTCACAGCCGTCCAACAGCTGAAACAAGCGCCTGGCAAGCTACTTTCCGTCGGCGGCGTTACGCTCCCACTGGCCCTCGCCAAACTGGGATTGATTGATGAATACGAGTTCGTAGTGCACCCAACAATTGCAGGCCGCGGACCAACATTATTTGCGGGCCTACCGAATCGCCTTGACCTGAAACTGGTAGACCGCCATGAGTTTCGTTCAGGTGCTGTAGCGTTGCGCTACGCGTCAGCTCGATAGTGGCGGGTAACGGCCGAACGGCCGTTACCGCCCCAAAGCGGTCGTACCGTGCATCGCCAAATTAGTCAACAATCTCAACCTGTGCGTCAATCTAGACTGTCGGCTTAACCGCTAGTTTGCGGACTATTACGCGCAGGGTTCCGGTGCCTCCCAACCGTACGCTGAGGTCTCTCCATCGAATGCTAGAGTTCGATTCCCTCCCACTCATCGTGGGTGGGAGGTGAGCCAAAAAATGCGAGGCCCCATGGCCAACTATGAAATCAGGTACTCTGATCGTAGCCACGATTGCAACGGCACTCTTACCACGTCGATCCTTTTGTCAGGTTTGACGCAGGGGCAGCTCGACGAGATATCCGACGCCGGCGGAAGGGCCGAGCTGGATCTATCGTCCCAGCAGGTAGAGCGAAACAAGGCCGAAGGCAATCTATCGCCTGACGAGCTGGAGATGCGCGAGGATGACGGTTCACTGTTCCAAGAAGTGAGTGCAGAGACGATCTGCCCTGGTTGCGGTTCGGACGTGTCGCGCAACGCTGACGGCCAGGTGATCCCTGGCTAAAAGGAGCCAAGCATAATTAGCCCTGCCCATTCCGTCTGGCGGAATACCGGCGCGAAAAAGAACCAAAGGCAACAGCAGGATGATCAACCAGTCTACAGGGAGAATTTTCGAGCAGAAGAGCCGCTACCACCGTCAGCGCCAGTGCGCAGGAACTGCTCAGGGCCTGGCACTCCTGCCGTCGGTAGCAGAAGTTAACCCGAGTCGTTTGTGAGGACCACAGGACCTTTTAACAACGGCGCTCGCGAGCCGCATCATGAAGCGACACCTTCTGCAGGGGTGTCGCGTCTTTTACTTTTCAAGGGCGCCGGAACAGGCGTAGCAATCCGTCCCAGTGTAGTGGCGCAACCAGGACAGGGAAGGATGATGCCTCTTCCCACTTACTGGGCCAGAATGCCATGCCGGATAAGCAGCTGACGGTCGGTTTCATTTAGAAAATGCACGCCGCTTGGATGCTCTACATCAAGGATGCGAACTTCAGCTTCGGCGTAGCGCTTCCACGGATCGTCAGGGTATGCATTCGCTGCGTTCACCCTCTTGTCCTCCGATCGCGTGATCACGCATTCGAAACTGTTAGTCCAGATATATTCCTTGGCTTGGTCCCACGGCAACTTTAACGCATGGGCCAAGGTCACGCTTCGGGGAAGCACGTGCTCGCTCACGAGACGGTTAGTGTTGCCCTGGTGGCAGGCTTGTTCCCAAGCCTCAACGGACCAGAATTTGCCAGCCTTCCAGCCCTCGCGATACGTAATGAGGTCGCTCGTACTTCGAAAAAAGAGTGGCGCGAGTTGTTCGATCGTTAGTTCACGGCGAGTGTAGGCTTCATATAACACTTTAAAGACACACAACGCATCTTCAGCAAACTTCACGTTACCGCCCCCGGGTTTCTTGCCGGGTTTGAAAGGGAAGGCTCGGTAGTGCGGAGGCGAATTTTTACGCGGCATGTTTAATCTTCTGCGTTTTGATGAGTTCCGATTGACGAGTTACAGTTGTTTGCTGTCTCTAGGAGCGTTAATGAGGCTGCTCTTGGAAAGGTCCAATTGTGGCCGAACTGCGACTCATCTTACATCGAGAAAGCGCCGCATCGAACTGCTCGGCTCTTTAATTCGAGGACCCAAGGGTTGGTGGTATTCATCAGGCACTTGCCTATTGGCCATCCAGGCGCAGTTTCGATGAGGTGCATCAGGGATGACGCGAGCCAAAGCAACCGTCGTCGCCAAACACTGCGATAAGTGCAATTGCCTCCTCGTCGATCAGCGGTACCATGATTCCCCGGTATGCCTCATCATATTTGCGAAGCTTCTGAATGTCGCCGTCGTCCTCGCTACGTAGCCTGCCCAACTCGACTAAAGTTCTAATTTCTGGTCGCATATCGATTCATCGTCTAACGCCTGCACAATCGAAAGCCCGCTTTTGGCCGCCTACTGCCGTATCAAATTGGACAACAGAAACCTTTGATCAATCTTATTCCGTAGCTACTAGCAAACTTCCCACACGATCATAAGTCGTGCGGTCGCGAGTAACAAAGAAGACGTTCTGCGCCCCGTCTCCAAGTACGTGAAGTGGGTGTGTCTCGCCGATTTGTTCCCAGAAGGATTCGGTCGCATCGCTCTCGTCAAGGAGCGAAAAATCGAACTGGTTGACGTGACTCCGTGTTGGCACGACATGTGGAACCTCGTCAAAGATGTACCATTCATCAAAGCCTACTGCGGGCAACTCTAGCGGCCCATCGATCTCTGCGCTGATTGCCGTGCTTCCAACACGTGTCCAACCAGCGTCGACCTCATCTGAAGACGGCGCATACGGGCCGCTGTCGCAAGACGTGATCGCAACTCGCTTTCCACATACCAGTTCGGGGGCAAGCTCAAGCAATTCAACAAACGAACGATGTGAATCATCTCGCCACTGAATCACATGGTACCCGTCTCGCTCTGTCTGTTCCAAAATATCCCTTTCCGCGCTCGCCTGTGATTCTAAACCACTAGAATTTTTGTTTGCCAAACGTTGCCGCTATTTGTTACTCATCGCGTTCTTCTCGCGACAGTCCGCTTTTGGCCGACTACAGCTTCTACTTCGCGGTATTGCGGACCGCAGCATCGCATCGTACAAAAAAAAATATACCGGCCCGATAAACGATCTCAAGGCCTTCAGGCTCTCAACTACCGAAGACGACTTCTTCCCTGTTCAAGCGCTTTGTTTGTGATAGTGAACGACGGCTAATGGCTGGGGTCACGGCTGCCCGAGTGTCCTAAGGTTGTGAACAAGCGAGTGCATCAGCTCTTTGTTGCTGTTGCCCCCTGTCGAACACGGATGTTCATACCCACCTTATAGCGAATGGCGTTGCGCTGACTAAAGGTCAGATTGTCTCCAGCAAACGCATCATTTCCTGAAATGCCTACTTCGATAACAGCTTTGTCTGTCGCAAATACCCCAACGAGAACATACCCTACAGCGATGCGCTCCTCCACGTTACGCTTGGCTACTCCGTTTACTTTTACGCTTTGAAATATGGATCGGGCTTCATCGAGGGAATGCAGATAGTCCATAGACTCAGGATTGTCTCGGGGAGGTATCGTTGAAAAGGCAGGTACTGCGATGCTCTTCCAACGTTCACCGCCCATGTTAGAAAGCGATTCTTGCGGTGCGTTACGATAAAAACTTCCGAGATCGGCGACCTTTGGCTGCCGATTCTTTAACAGTGACAAAAGCGCAGATGCTTGGCTAATGGCACCCTCTACATCGTCGGTCACCGGGTCACATACTGTGAAACCTACGGAGCCGACCCCCACCTTCAACTGCTCATTTCCGTCGATAGCGCTCGAATAAGTACAGACGGAAAACCTCAATGTTCCGTCGTCATATTCCAGCGTTGCGGGCGCCTGCAAACTGAAACGGAGTTCATCAAAGACATCACCTGCAGAAGGAACCCAGACGACGTGGCGTAAAGCTGGGTTCTTTTGCAGGAGCTCGGCAGCATTCATCCCAACGCCAACTTTGATGACAGGAGCTACCTCAGTTGCGTTGAGCACGAAGCCGTTCTGATCAAGAAAAAGTTTATTCTCAACAGTCTTGCTGCACCCACAAAGCATCACAGCTACAGCAAAAAGAATAAACAATGTGCGCATGTCTTGATGAGGTCCGCTTCTGGCCGCTTGCTGTCGACTGAATCAACTAGCGCGTAGGCATCTTGGCGACTTCATCTTCATAGAAGACAAAAAGTCGTGAACTGTCATCGCCCATTCTCACCCCATTCACCACCAGCCAATCCCCGTTGTCACAGAGAGGGTAAAATTCCATTAGCCCACCTCTTCCATGCACTGCCTCTTGCAGGAGCGATACGGCGAAATCATACATAGCACGACGCGTTGAAAAATTGAGATAAATATCGCCGTTTCCTGCGTTGCTTCCAGCACGCAATCGGTGATGCTCGCCTTCCTGGACTTCAACGGAAGATATCTCATCACCTTCAGGCGTGACAACGATCATAGCCGCTAGCCCAGTGGCAGCGTCTTGAGAGCCTGGAGGCTGCTTCTTCTTAAATAGTCCGAACAACTCAATTTCCTTACATAGCAAAATGGTGGGGCGACCGTCAGCTACTGGCCGATGTCAGCCGGCGCTTCTGTACTTCGGATTGGCCTGAAACTCACCGGTCAAGCACCCATTCTCATCAACCTTATACGCTCCCACGATACTCTCGGGTGGAACTGCATCGTCTGGCCCAAACTTCCCATCGATTTGATATACCCAACCATTCGGATTTTTCTGGGCCTCGACTATCATTTCCGCCGTAGGCGTAGTTGACAACGTTGGTTGTACTGTTCGCTTTGAAAATGGCCACATACAAGTCCTATAACAATCCTAATTTTTCTCGAGCGTCGGCTCCTGGCCGAACGCGGCCGATGCCCCTCAGTTTACGTGTCCATCGGAATCTCATCCCAGTCTTTGTCAATCCCACCTTTTCGACGAATGCGTGCCGTACACCCTCGGTATCGACGAACGCGCATTCTACAAATCCGGGAAAGTGCTCATCAACAAACCGCTCGATCTGTACGATCAATCTATTCATAGATCTTGCCGCAATAGAGAAACGCCGCAAACTTCTTCCATAGCGATTGAGCGGGAAGAGTTTGCTTGGAGCCGAACTCGGAGCCCTCTGCCCAACTGCTGGCGGCCTCTAGAAAACCTTCGATCGAACTATTTTCCCACGCCCCTGCGTTGGCTCGCCTGTCGGCAGCAAGCGCACGAACAAATGCGAGAAATGTCGCCTCGTCCGATACCGTTTCAAGTTGTTCGTTCAGTTGCATATTGGGGTCATAAATTGATATCGGCAACGTCTGCTACTGGCCGTCAGGAGACCTCAGCATCTTTATCTGTCTCGACAATGTCAAACATACCGAGCCGTTTTCGCCGAAGCTGCTGCCGCTCGATACAGTCGCGAAGTGGGCGATCAGCAACCTTTTTGAACCCATTCAGTCGATGCGCGTTTGCCTTGGCATCAGCCATCATCTCGGACGCGACCATTTGTTCTTCAGAGAAGTGTGTACCGATCACAGCGAGAACTTGATTGGATGTTCTTCTTTCCTCTTGGTGTTGATTCTGCTTCCCTCGCTTGATGTTCTTTCGGCTCGCATGAGGGCTCTCGCCATACATATTGCGGCGATCCTTAAGAAGACTTAATGTTTTTTTCTCTTGGGGCGACTTTACCGCACTCATGGATTTCCTCTTCAGTTCCTGTCCCTGCGTTTTCTCCCGAAGGACTGCTATTGGCCGGTGCCAGCCATAGTTTCAAATACAGGGTTCAGAAACCACTTTGCCATCAACCAAATGCTGTGGGCACCCGCCGATTATGGGAAATGTCGTCGCGCAAACACCTGGTAACTTAGCTTGATGCCTGATCGGAATGCAGTCGCCTTGGCACTCCCTGTCATCAGAACACGCCTTGCCAGCGTCGCTTGCTTTGAGTGCACAAAAGAAGAACTTTCCCATGGGCGCGAAGATCCATTGACCTCCCCTCACAACACACTCTTGCTGAGTGCTTGGCTGTCTGGGCTTCTCGACGAATTGCCTCTCCTGCGCTGAACTATACGCCGCCATCATCGCCCAGCAGATGGTAAATAGATTATGTCTGGTCATAGGTATTGTTATATGGATCGCAGTCTGCTTTTGGCCGACAGCGGCGTAAGTCACGGAGTCTGCCATATTGCTTCGAAGTCTTGTGATGCAACTGGGCTGTACAAGGGTGCCGACAGATCAAGTGGTACCTGGGCAAGCCCACCAAACTCATCCTCTGCGTGCTGTTCGTCGTAACGCAATTGCACGCCAGATTCATATTGCTCAATCTGCCGCAGCACCCTGCCTTGGTCATCAACCTCGAAGTACCACCAAGAGGTTCCCCAAGCGTCGTGCGCGTCACCACGCAGCTCATTCCAGTGTCGTTTAGCGTATGCCGGCATATTCAAAGATTGCATGAGGTCAGTGTCTACAAGTGGCTGACTTCAGCCGAAAGCTGAGGTCAGCTGTGCCGATGAGCTCATCGTAAAAATGATGAGTATAAGGTCCATTTGGGATCCTGCTCAGCAACACACTGCATATCGTGAGAAGAAATCTGAGACCGCAGGCTAGTATGGGCGCTGGGGATAACATTGCCGTCCTTCGTGTAAAAGACGAACTCTTTGAAATTGCCCGTCGTTATCGACAGCACTTGGATGCTCGGTCCGTAAGACTTTAGACAGGCAAGTATCTTGTCTTCTACCTCATTCAATAATAGGTTCTCCCCGGGATGGGGAAGAGCACCTGGATTGGGGTGTTTTAGCGGAATTGCAAATCCCACGCGGATACCGAGGTCAGGGTGTCTAGCCCATTGCTTCGCTGTTGCGCTAACCCTTACGAGCATTGGTCCTGTGACTGTGGATGATTCATAAACCGACCACTCTTCAGGACCGAAATATAGGTTTGTAATGGGCAGATGTTTTTTGAATGGCCACATACGTTCTTCTTTCAGAAATCATCCAGCCAATGGGGAACGATCGCTTTTGGCCGAATGCTGTCGATGCGTTCAGGATAGCATCTTTATTACGGCAAAAATTCACGCTTTATCACCGCGCAGCACCCCTCCAAAGCAGAGCGCCGGGCGACTCACGCCTCAATGTCTAAGGCTTCGTCCGCAAAGGCACGATCATTACCTGCTCCACCGCATCGCTCGACATAACCAGTCATTAATGACCAATTCAACTTCGTTTACGTGCATGCTGCCGAGCGGCTCGTTCCGGAGACTTTTGAGTAGCGTTGTAACGCGCTGTGCATCCTGCAATGGACTGACAAAGCGGAACAGAGTCGTGTGCGCAGTGACCAGGCGATAGCGCTGGTCAAGTGAAGCGCCCAAGCCGTTCTCACATAACTGAGCGCGCAAACGGTCGCGCAGAGTTTCCAACGCTGGGCCGCGCGGATAACCCTGAGCTACCACCGCGCTACGGGACATTGTGATCCCGTGGAAGTCGATATCGAAGGGCTCGATACCGTCCAGCGCTGCGCGTACTGAGGCGCAATAATCCTCCAGGCGAAGCAGATGCGGTGTCGGGTGCTCGGTGACGGTAAATAGCGACAGAATCGTCACGTGCATGTCAGTTATCGGATAGCGATACTGCAGCGGCTCGTGGTCAGCCAAACGATCCACCACGGACTCGAAGCGCATTTTCAGCGCTTGGCTGGGGCGCGCAATTAAGGTTAGCCCTCGGCGCGGGTCTGGGCCGGCAGCGAGGCGAGTGTCGCAGTCGATGTCTCCGCTGGCGGCGGCACTAAATGCGTGGTCCCACATGGCGTCGCAGTGGGTTTGCAGCCGAGTCGTTGTAGACGTGTTCATCGTGAAAGCTTATCAGTGGACTCGTCCACTTAGTATTCAGTGCTCTTCAGCCAGTCTTTACCTCTTTCGTCCAACGCAGCAATGATCACTTCGGGAGGCAAGCTGTATACGGTAGCCCAAGTCGCGCGACCGTCGGCTGCAATGGATGGAAAACTGACCGTTTCTATCGGCCAGTGATACTTACGCTTCAAAGCCTTTATGATCGCGGCGAGCGTGACTCGTCCTCGCAGGGGCTCGCGACCGGTTTGGTCTACGTTGGAAAGCAACACTGCAAGGACAGCACCGCGCACCGTGCGTGGGCTAGGGAAAATTGGGGGCTTGGATGACATGCGAACATTGTAGCGCCCCCGCGTTCTATCCCACCACTCCAGATGCCATCGCGGTAGATCATCCCCCAAATATGCTCATGAATCAGCTTGTACGGTTTATGCCGTAGCCCCCACCGCCGGGCGTTTCGATGATGAAGACGTCGCCTGGTAGCATTGTCGTTTTTCCGATGTGACCCAGTTCTTCCACGCCGCCGTCCGCACGTTCGACTCGGTTGCGGCCCAGCGCTCCAGGTTCGCCTCCGTTGGCGCCAAATGGCGGGTGGATGCGGTTGTTGGAGAGGATGGCGGCGGTCATCTCTTCCAGGAAGCGGACCTTGCGGATGCCGCCGTTGCCGCCTCGCCAGCGGCCTGCGCCGCCTGAGCCCTGGCGGATCTCGTAGCTTTCGAGCCGCACCGGGAAGCGGAATTCGAGGACTTCGGGGTCGGTCAGGCGCGAGTTGGTCATATTGGTTTGCACTACATCGGCACCGTCGAAGCCTTCGCCTGCACCGGAGCCGCCGCTGATCGTTTCGTAGTACTGGTAGCGGGCGTTCCCGAAGGTGAAGTTGTTCATGGTGCCTTGCGATGCGGCGAGCACGCCCAGTGCGCCGTATAGCGCGTTGGTAATGCAGGTAGAGGTTTCCACGTTGCCAGAGACGACTGAGGCGGGATAGCGCGGATTCAGCATCGAGCCTTTGGGAATGATGACTTTCAGCGGTTTGAGGCAGCCTGCGTTCAGCGGAATCTCGTCATTGACCAGCGTGCGGAAGACGTACAGCACCGCCGCCATGCACACGGCGGATGGTGCGTTGAAGTTGTTGTCCAGCTGCGGCGAGGTGCCGGTGAAGTCAATTTCGGCACTGCGCTCGTCCTTGTTGACGCGTACCGCGACCTGTATTTGAGCGCCGTTGTCCAGCGGCAGGAGGAAGCTGCCGTCGCGCAGCGCGCCGATCACGCGGCGCACCGCTTCTTCGGCATTGCCCTGCACGTGGCCCATGTAGGCGCGTACCACGCCAAGGCCGAAGTGCTCGACCATCTTGAGCAGTTCTTCGGCGCCTTTCTGATTGGCTGCCACCTGCGCGCGCAGGTCAGCCAGATTCTGGTCCGGATTGCGCGCGGGATAGCGGGCGCTGGCCAGCAGCTCGCGTGTTTCGGCTTCCCGTATGGTGCCGGTCGCGCCGTCCACCAGCAGGAAATTGCTGATCAGGACTCCCTCTTCTTCCACGCTGCGTGAATCCGGTGGCATGGAGCCAGGCGTTGTGCCGCCGATGTCGGCATGGTGGCCGCGTGAGCCTACGTAGAACAGGATCTCCTTGGCGTCCTTGTCGAAGACGGGTGAAATTACCGTTACGTCGGGCAGGTGCGTGCCGCCGTTGTACGGATCATTCAACATCAAGACGTCACCGGGCCGCATCTTGCCTGCGTTCTCGCGCATGACGGTGCGGATGCTTTCGCCCATTGAGCCCAGGTGCACGGGCATATGCGGCGCGTTGGCGATCAGGTTACCGTCTGCATCGAAGATGGCGCAGCTGAAGTCCAGGCGCTCCTTGATGTTCACCGAATAGGCAGTGTTCTGCAGGCGCAGGCCCATCTGGTTGGCGATGGACATGAAGAGGTTGTTGAAAATCTCCAGCATGATGGGATCGGCTTCGGTGCCGATGGCGCGGCGTTCCGGCAGAGGCACGACGCGAGCCAGCACAAGATCGCCCTGCTCCGTCGCCTGCGCACGCCAGCCCGGCTCCACGACCGTGGTGGCATTCGCTTCGGCGATGATGGCGGGGCCGTTCACGCATTCGCCAGCGTGCAGCCGGTCGCGCAGGTATAAACTGGCATCCAGCCAGGCGCCGCCGCTGTACATGCCGACTGTACGCTCTGCGCGCGCCGCCGGCCCATTGGCCAGGCGGGCCGTCCTGGCGTCAGCGGCCGCCGCGTCCGCGCTGTTTTGTGCGGAACGTCCGACCGCCTCGACGGACACCGCTTCGACAACAAGCGCCTTGTACGGCATAAGGAAGGAAAAGCGCTTGCGGTAGGCCTGCTCGAATTCGGCCTGCATCGCCGCCGCATCGCCATACTGAACAACGATCGCTGAATCCGTGCCTTCGTAGCGCAGGTGTACACGCGGCAGCAACGTAATGCGGCCGTCCGGCACGCCTTGCGCCTGCAATTCGGCGCTCGCTTGGGCGCCAAGGGCATCGAGCCTTGCGGCGAGATCGGCGTAATCGGCCAGGCGCGCTTCAACGGCGGCCTCCCGCATCACCGTCTGGTCTGCAAGCCCCATGCCGTATGCCGACAGCACGCCAGCCAGCGAGTGAATGAACACCGTCTTCATGCCCAGGGCATCGGCGACGAGGCAGGCATGCTGCCCGCCAGCGCCGCCGAAACTGACCAGCGCGTATTCCGTTACATCGTGCCCGCGCTGCACGGAGATCTGCTTGATCGCGTTCGCCATATTGCCGACGGCGATTTCGATGAAGCCTTCGGCTACCTGTTCGGGCGTTACTGCTTTGCCGCCGGCAGCGGCAATATCGGCCGCCAGCGCGACAAAACCGGCGCGCACGGCATCGAGGTCCAGCGGCTGGCGACCATCGGCGCCAAATACGCTCGGAAAATGGTCGGGCTGGATCTTGCCCAGCATGACGTTGCAATCGGTGACTGCCAATGGCCCGCCACGGCGATAGCTGGCCGGTCCGGGATTGGCGCCGGCGCTGTCCGGCCCCACGCGGAAGCGCGTGCCGTCGAAATGCAGTACCGAGCCGCCGCCTGCCGCCACCGTATGAATGCTCATCATCGGCGCGCGCATGCGCACACCGGCTACCTGCGTCTCGAATTCACGTTCGAACTCGCCCGCGTAGTGCGACACATCGGTCGAGGTGCCGCCCATGTCGAAGCCGATAATGCGGCTGAATCCCGCGCGCTCGGAGGCGCGCACCATGCCGACGATGCCGCCTGCAGGCCCGCTCAGGATGCTGTCCTTGCCCTGGAAGGCGCGTCCGTCCGCCAGGCCGCCATTGGACTGCATGAACTGCAGCGGCACTCCCGGCAGTTCGCTTGCCACCTGGTCCACGTAGCGCCGCAGCACGGGCGACAGATAGGCGTCCACCACGGTGGTGTCGCCGCGCGATACGAACTTCATCAGTGGGCTGACTTCGTGCGACACCGATACCTGCGTAAAGCCGATCGCGCGCGCGATCCGCGCTACCGCCGCCTCATGCGCGCCATAGCGGTAGCCGTGCATGAATACAATCGCCACCGAACGCAGGCCGTGGTTGAAGGCTACCTGCAATGCCTGGCGCGCACTGTCGCCATTCAGCGGCAGCACCACATCGCCATGTGCCCCCATGCGCTCATCGACCTCGATCACTTCGCTGTAGAGCAGCTCGGGCAGCACGATATGGCGGTCGAACAGGCGTGGGCGGTTCTGGTAGGCGATGCGCAGCGCATCGCGGAAGCCGCGCGTCACCAGCAGCAGCGTGGGCTCGCCTTTGCGCTCCAGCAGCGCGTTCGTCGCGACGGTGGTACCCATCTTGACGGCTTCCACCTGCGCAGCGGGAATGGCGTCGCCGGGCGCAATGCCCAGCAGATGGCGAATGCCCGCTACGGCCGCGTCGCGGTACTGTTCGGGATTTTCAGACAGCAGCTTGTGCGTCTGCAGCGCGCCATCCGGCCGCCGGGCCACGATGTCCGTGAAGGTGCCGCCACGGTCGATCCAGAATTGCCAGCGCATTGCGTCCCGTCCGAAAGTCCGAAAAAAGCTATTGTAGACCGGAGTTGGTTCGATGCTAAAATTGCTCGTCTAATAACTGAACAGGGGTTGCGATCCGCTATGCACCCGCTTTATTCCGTCGCCGAGATTCGCGGCATTGAACACTTGGCAGCCCAGCGCCTGCCGGAGGGCGCGCTGATGCAGCGTGCTGGTCAGGCGGGCGCCAATGCGGCGCTGGATTTGCTCCCCTTCTCCACCAGCCGCGCACGCGTGCTGGTGCTGGCTGGTCCCGGCAACAACGGCGGCGATGCGCTGGAAACGGCGGCGCACCTGGCCCACGCGGGGGCGCAGGTCACGCTCCTGCACTTTGCGCCGAATGGCGAGCCCTCGCCGGAGCGCGCCGCTGCCCTGTTCCGCGCCCGCCATAGCGCTGTGACCTTCGCCGATCTCTCGCTGGCAGAGATTTCCGGCGGCGACTGGAGCCTTGTGATCGATGGCCTGTTCGGCATTGGCCTGAGCCGCCCGCTGGAGGGCGCCATGGCGATTCTGGTCAGCACCATCAACCAGCTTGGCTGCCCTCTTCTGGCATTGGACGTGCCGAGCGGCCTGGATGCGGACAAAGGCTGCGTGATCGGCGCGAACGACATCGCGGTGCGCGCCACCCACACCGTGACTTTCATCGGCAACAAACCCGGCCTGCACACCTGCGATGGCCGCGACCATGCGGGGCTGGTTCAGATCAACAACCTCGATCTGGAAGCTTCACTGTTTCCTTCATCGCGCACTCACCTGAACGATGTGAAGCTCTTCGCGCGGCATATCCACTCGCGGCGCCACAATTCGCACAAGGGCAGCTTCGGCAACGTGGCAGTGCTGGGCGGGGCGAACGGCATGGTCGGCGCGCCGGTGCTCGCGGGCCGCACTGCGCTGTTGACGGGAGCAGGACGGGTTTATCTGTGCTTTGCGGGTGAGGCGCTGCCGTATGACAGCGGCCAGCCGGAACTGATGTGCCGCTCGGCGCTGGGCTTCGATTTCGACAGCGCGATTGTGGTTGCCGGCCCGGGCCTGGGCACCAGCAGCGACTCGCGCGCGGTGCTTGCGATTGCGGCAGCAGGCGCCCAGGCGCTGGTGCTGGATGCAGATGCGCTGAATATCATGGCCGAGGATTCCGCCTTGTGTGATGCGATTGCCCAGCGCAGCGCCGAAACGGTGCTTACGCCGCATCCGCTAGAAGCGGCGCGCCTGCTGGGCGCTTCCGCAGCCTCGGTGCAGTCGGACCGGCTGCGTGCAGCCCGCGAGCTGGCATCGCGCTTCAAGGCGACCGTGATTCTCAAAGGTTCCGGCACGGTGCTCGCATCGCCGCGCGGCGACGCCGTCATCAACAATACGGGGAATCCCGGCCTGGCGACGGCCGGTACCGGCGATGTGCTGGCCGGCCTGTGCGGCAGCTTGCTGGCGCAGGGGTGGCCGGGCTGGGAAGCCGCGCTGGCCGCCGCCTGGCTGCACGGCATGGCAGCGGACGTCCTGGTGACAGAAGGCACCGGGCCTATCGGGCTCACGGCCAGCGAACTGGTGCCCGCCATTCGCGTGGCGCTCAACCGCATGGTCGAGCACCACGGCCGTTAAACGAGGCGGCCTGCCGCGATGGTGATGGTGCGGCCGCAGCGGGCGGCGATGGAGGGATCGTGCGTCACCAGCACCAGCGTAGAGCCGCGCTCGCGGTTCAGTTCAAACATCAGCTGAATTACGGCTTCGCCGGTGGCCGCATCCAGGCTGCCGGTCGGTTCGTCGGCCAGCAGCAGCGGCGGCTCGGTGACGAAGGCGCGCGCCAGCGCCACGCGCTGCTGCTCGCCGCCGGACAGGAATTTCGGATAGTGCTTCAGGCGGCTGGACAGGCCTACCCGGCCCAGCATGGTCTCCGCCTTGGCGCGGGCATTGCCATCGCCCGCCAGTTCCAGCGGCAGCATCACGTTCTCCAGCGCCGTGAGATGCGCCAGCAGCTGGAAGGACTGGAACACGAAGCCCAGCTTTTCCTTGCGCAGCGCCGCACGGCCATCCTCGTCCAGCGCGTAAATATCGGCGCCATCCAGGACCACTTTGCCGCTGCTCGGCGTATCAAGGCCGGCCAGCAGGCCAAGCAGGGTCGATTTGCCGGATCCGGATGCGCCGACGATGGCGAGCGTCTCGGCCTTTTGCACTGTAAAATCCACGCTATGCAGAATGGTGAGCTCGCCGCTGGCATCGGCCACGCGCTTGCTCAGCCCTGAGACGACGATTGCCGCCTGCGCGGCGCCTGCTGGCGCCACCGATGGCATGGCGGGGGAATCGGGAATGAAATTGCTGGACGCTTTAGGAAAATCAGGCATGGTCTTATTCATCAGTTTGCGGAACCTCTCAGTAGCGCTGCTCGCTATGCTCAGCTGGAGCGTCAGCGCGAGCGCCTATTCTGCCCCAAAAACGGTGCTTGTGGTGGGCGATAGCCTGTCCGCCGAATATGGCATCGCACGCGGGGCGGGCTGGGTGGCACTGGCGGAGCAGAAACTCAAGGCGCAGAAACTGGATGTCAATGTGGTCAACGCCAGCGTAAGCGGCGAAACCACCAGCGGCGGCCGCACGCGCCTGCCGCAGCTGCTGGCGAAGCACAAACCGGATATCGTGGTGATTGAGCTGGGCGCCAATGATGGGCTGCGCGGCCTGCCCGTGGCCGCCGCCGATTCCAATCTGCGCGCGATGGTCGATACGGCAAAGAAGGCCGGCGCCAGGGTGCTGCTGGTCGGCATCCGCATTCCGCCGAACTATGGGCGCGATTACTCGGAGAAGTTTTTTGCGATGTATGACGTGATCAGCAAGGCAGCGCGGGTGCCGCTGGCGCCCTTCATGCTGGAAGGCGTGGTCACGCGCCCGGAACTGTTCCAGCAGGACCGCCTCCACCCTCTGGCGGAGGCGCATCCCATTATCCTTGCTAATATCTGGCCTCATCTCCTCGCGATTGTGAAAGCAAAATGAAGTATCCCGAAATCCTGCGGATTGAAGACGTGCTGGCGCGGCTGGACGAATTCGATACCATCATCGACGCGCGCAGCGAGTCCGAATATGCGCTGGACCATCTGCCGAATGCCATCAACTGCCCGGTGCTCGACGACCAGGAGCGTATCCGCGTTGGCACGCTGTATAAGCAAACCAGTGCCTTCGAGGCGAAGAAGATCGGCGCAGCGCTGGTGTCGCGCAATATCGGCGACCATATCGAGGCGCTGTGGCTCGGCAAGCCGCGCGAATGGAAGCCGCTCGTTTATTGCTGGCGCGGCGGCAACCGCAGCGGTTCGATGGCACTGGTGCTGGCCAAGATCGGCTGGCCGGTGGTGCAGCTGGAAGGCGGCTACAAGGCTTTCCGCAATCAGGTGAATCTCGACCTGGAAAAGACGCCGGAGCTGGATTTCCGCGTGATCTGCGGCACCACGGGCAGCGGCAAAACGCGCCTGCTCGATACGCTGGAGTCTATCGGCGCACAGGTGCTGGACCTGGAACAGCTGGCGGCGCACCGCGGCTCGGTGCTGGGCAATATCCCTTGCCAGCCGCAGCCTTCACAGAAGGCATTTGAAACCTCGATCTGGGACCGCCTGCGCCGCTTCGATCCTTCTCAGCCGGTGTTCGTGGAATCGGAGAGCAAGAAGGTAGGCGCGCTGCGTGTGCCGGCGGCGCTGATGGAGCGCATGCGCGCTTCGCCTTGCGTGGCAATGCAGGTGTCGCGTGCCGAGCGCGTGAAGCTGCTGATTGAGGATTACCAGCATTTCGCCTGCAACGCGCCGGCGCTCAACGCACAGCTGGACTATCTCTCGCCACTACATGGGCGCGAGAAGATTGCGAAGTGGCAGGAGATGGCGACCGCGGGCGAGATGCCTGAGCTGGTAGATCAGCTGCTGGTGGACCATTACGACCCAGCTTATCTCAAGTCGATTGACCGGAATTTCCAGCAGTTTGGCAAGGCAGTGCAAGTTGAGCTGGCGGATATTTCGCCAGCATCGTTCCTCGCTGCAGCTCGCAAACTCCACGCATAGTTTCTTAATCGGGGTCAGACCCCAATTAATTTGAAAGATTTCTTTTTAATTGGGGTCTGACCCCGATTAAGCAACAAAAAAGCCGCCCTGTTGAGGCGGCTTTTCGTTTGGTCGAAGCGGCTTACTTGGCTTCGTTGGTCTTCGCGGTCAGCGATGGGCGCAACATCTTCACTTTGGCTTTGGACTTCAGCGATTCAACGTAGCCGTACATCTCCTGCTGCGAGATGATGTTGCCGATCTGTTCCTGCTCGGTCTTGCGGCGCTCTTCGTCCTGCTGCGCCGGCTGGTGCACCTTGCCGATGCGGTACAGGGCGTAGCCCTGGCCTGGCAGGTCCACGCCGACATAGGCTGGCAGCTTGCTCACATCGGCTTTCAGCACGGCCAGTGCGGCGGCCTGGTTGATGCCTTCCACTTTCGAACGCGAGATGGATTTCACGTCGCCGAAACCTTCTGCGCTGCCGTCCTTCTTCGCTGCAGCCAGTTTCGCTTCGCCTGCCTTGCGGGCCATGGACAGTGCCTCTTCCATCGTCACGCGCTGGCGGATCGCTGCGTCCACTTCAGCCAGCGGACGCTTGGATGCCGGCTTGTATTCGACGATGCGGCCCGCAATCAGCGTGCTCGGTGCGATTTCAACGGCTTCGGTGTTGCGCTTGTTTTTCAGCGAGTCTTCCGAGAACAGCGCGGTCAGGAACTTGGCGTTGTTGAACGGCGCAGCACCCAGCATCGGCGATGGCGTGCGGCTCAGGCCTGCAGCGCTTTCGATCTTCAGGCCGGTTTTGTCCGCAGCCGGCTTCAGGCTGTCAGCCTGTTCGTAGACGGTGTTGGAGAAGGCTTCGGCCATTTCGGAATACTTCTTCGCAGCCTTCTGCTTCTTCAGGTCCGCTGCGATGTCGCCCTTCACTTCGTCCAGCGGCTTGGTGGTGGCGGCTTTCAGTTCGGTCACGGTCAGCACGTGGTAGCCGAATTCGGATTCCACCGGGGTGCTGATGTCGCCCTGTTTCAGCGCGAAGATGGCGTCTTCCACTGCCTTCGGCAGTGCACCCTTCTCGATCACGTTCAGGTCACCGCCCAGTTCAGCGGATGCCGGATCTTCCGATTTGGCCTTGGCCACGGCAGCGAAGCTCGCCGGCGCCTTGCGCACTTCGGCGGCAATCGCATCAGCCTTGGCTTTTGCGGCGGCCTTCTGGGCTGCGGTAGCGTCCTTGTTCACGGCCACCAGGATATGGCTGGCGCGGCGGGTTTCCGGCGCGGTGAAGCGCGCGGCGTTCGATTTGTAGTAGGCGGCGACTTCTTCATCGCTCACGGTGGCCTGTGCTGCAACCGCATCGGCATTCAGCAGCAGGTATTCGATTTTGGCCTGCTCAGGCAGTTCGAACAGCTTTGGATTCTTGTCGTAGAAGGCCTTCACCATCTCGTCGGTGACTTTCACCTGCGGCAGGAATTCGGTGATCGGCAGCACCAGTTCCTGCACGTCGCGTTCCTGCGAGCCGATGTCCGAAATCATCTTGGACACGGTGCGCGGTGCGAAGCCGGAGCTTTCGATGCCCGAGGTCAGCTGCTGGAATGCCAGCTCCTGGCGCACGCGCGATTCGTACATCGACGGCGTCATGCCCTGGGCAGCCAGCAGCGCCTGATAGCGGTCCATGTCGAAGGAACCGTCAGGCTTGGTCAGGCCCTGGCCCAGGATGTATTTCTGCAGTGCTGCGTCGCCGATGGTCATGTGCGAGCGGATCACTTCCGCATTGATCGAGCGCTCGGCCACCAGCGTTTCCAGGATGTTCTGCTTGAACTCCGGCGTGTCGAACAGCTTCTGATCGTATTGCTGACCCATGCGCTGGCGCAGGTTGTCCAGCTGGCGGCGCTGCGCGGCTTCCCAGTCCTGCTGCGACAGCGTTTTGCCGTCGATCTTGGCCACAGCGGTGGCGCTGTCGTCAAACGACTGGTAACCGCTCACGCCCACGAAGACGAAAGACGGGACGATCACGATCGCCAGAAGAATCTGCATCAACTTTTGATGCGTGCGGATATATTCAAACATGTTCAGCCAGTTCCGGTGAGTGGATCACTTCAAGAAAAAAGGCGAACCTATGTTCGCCCTCTTTCAGCTCACGCGATTTTACAGTGCACTTTTCACTATAGCAAGGATGCTCGGGCAAGGCACAAAAGAAAAACCCCGCAGTCATTTCTGACTGCGGGGTATCTTGTTCTGGCGGAGCGGACGGGGCTCGAACCCGCGACCCCCGGCGTGACAGGCCGGTATTCTAACCAACTGAACTACCGCTCCTGGTTAGACGTTTCGTTTGTATTTGCTGGCGGAGCGGACGGGGCTCGAACCCGCGACCCCCGGCGTGACAGGCCGGTATTCTAACCAACTGAACTACCGCTCCTGCAAATACAAGGTACTACGTGCCGGCTTAAACTGGTGGGCGCTGAGAGGCTCGAACTCCCGACCTAATCCTTGTAAGGGATCCGCTCTACCAACTGAGCTAAGCGCCCATTTAAACCGATCAGTGAGCCGTCAAGCTCACCGAAGTCCGTTAGTTTACAGCATCTTTCAGCGCTTTACCAGCTTTAAATTTCGGTACTTTCGCTGCTTCGATGGTGATCTCTTCCTTGGTGCGCGGGTTGCGGCCGGTACGGGCTGCACGCTCGCTCACCATGAAGGTGCCAAAGCCGACCAGGGTGACGCTGTCGTTCTTGGCCAGAGTAGTGGTAACGCCATCGATCATTGCGTCCAGCGCGCGTGCTGCTGCCGCTTTCGAAATGTCTGCGGAAGTAGCGATATGGTCGATCAATTCAGTCTTGTTCACAAGCAGTCCCCGTCACAAAGGTTTATATCGTTTATACCGTTTTTGTGCCTGTTTAAAAGGCAGTTAAAAGGGCAGAGAAAATCTCAGGCGGTATTAAACAGGCCACGATCACTTTGTGTCAAGGTTTCACACATAGAAAACAGGGAGAAAAAATAAAAACAGGCGCCCGAAAGCGCCTGTTTTGTTTGCTGCAGATAAAGAGTGCTTAGTGTTTTACCACTTCGCTCTGGCCTTCCGGCTTGGCCACGGCGGCGGCAACGGCCTCCACCACAGGCGTGTCCACGATCGGCTCAGGCTGGCGTTCCAGCGCTACTTCCAGCACCTTGTCGATCCAGCGCACCGGCACGATTTCCAGCTTGTTCTTCACATTGTCCGGAATCTCGGCCAGGTCCTTCACGTTCTGCTCGGGGATCATCACCGTCTTGATGCCGCCGCGATGCGCCGCCAGCAGCTTCTCTTTCAGGCCGCCGATCGGCAGTACCTCGCCGCGCAGCGTGATCTCACCCGTCATCGCCACGTCGGCGCGCACTGGAATGCCCGTGAACACGGACACCATAGCGGTCGTCATCGCGATACCGGCCGAAGGACCATCTTTCGGCGTTGCGCCTTCCGGCACGTGGATGTGGATGTCGGTCTTCTCGAACTGCTCGGCCTTGATGCCAAGGCGTGCCGCGCGGCTGCGCACCACAGTGCGGGCAGCTTCGATCGATTCCTTCATCACATCGCCCAGCGTACCGGTGCGGATCACGTTGCCCTTGCCCGGCATCGTCACGGATTCGATGGTCAGCAGGTCGCCGCCCACTTCGGTCCATGCGAGGCCGACCACCTGGCCAACCTGGTTTTCTTTCTCGGCCACGCCAAAGTCGTAGCGGCGCACGCCCAGGAACTTGTCCAGGTTTTTCGGCGTGATCGTCACTTTCTTTTCCGACTTCTTCAGCAGCAGCATCTTCACCACCTTGCGGCAGATCTTCGACACTTCGCGTTCCAGGGAACGCACGCCGGCTTCACGGGTGTAGTAGCGGATAATGTCGCGCACGGCCGCTTCGGTCACGGCGATCTCGCCTTCCTTCAGACCATTGTTCTTGATCTGCTTCGGCAGCAGGTAGCGCAGCGCGATGCTGGTTTTCTCGTCTTCCGTGTAACCCGACAGGCGGATCACCTCCATCCGGTCCAGCAGCGCCGGCGGGATGTTGTAGGAGTTCGAGGTGGCCACGAACATCACATCCGACAGGTCGAAGTCCACTTCAATGTAGTGGTCGCTGAAAGTGTGGTTCTGTTCCGGGTCCAGCACTTCCAGCAGGGCCGACGACGGATCGCCGCGGAAGTCCGCGCCCATCTTGTCGATTTCGTCCAGCAGGAACAGCGGATTGCGCACGCCGACTTTCGCCAGCGACTGCAGCACCTTGCCCGGCATGGAGCCGATATAGGTGCGGCGGTGGCCGCGGATCTCGGCTTCGTCGCGCACGCCGCCCAGCGCCATGCGCACGAACTTGCGGTTCGTGGCGCGGGCGATGGACTGGCCCAGCGAGGTTTTACCCACGCCTGGAGGACCAACGAAGCACAGGATCGGTGCTTTCAGCTTGTCCACGCGCTGCTGCACCGCGAGGTATTCCAGGATGCGTTCCTTGATCTTGTCGAGGCCGTAGTGATCCGTTTCCAGCACCTTCTCGGCATTGGACAGGTCGTTGTTGACCTTGGACTTCTTGCGCCATGGCAGCGACACCAGGGTGTCGATGTAGTTGCGCACCACGGTGGCCTCGGCCGACATCGGCGACATCAGCTTCAGCTTCTTCAGTTCGGCGGTAGCCTTTTCCAGGGCTTCCTTCGGCATCTTGGCGGCGGCTACCTTCTTCTCGAGTTCGTCGAGATCGGCGCCCTCTTCGCCTTCGCCCAGTTCCTTCTGGATGGCCTTGACCTGTTCATTCAGGTAGTACTCGCGCTGCGACTTCTCCATCTGGCGCTTGACGCGGCCACGGATGCGCTTTTCCACCTGCAGGATATCGAGTTCGCCTTCCAGCTGGCCGAGCAGATGCTCAAGACGCTTCGCGACGTTGAAGATCTCCAGGATCACCTGTTTCTGTTCCAGCTTGAGCGGCAGGTGCGCGGCGACGGTGTCGGCCAGGCGGCCTGCATCGTCGATGCCGGACAGCGATGCCAGGATCTCGGGCGGGATCTTCTTGTTCAGTTTTACGTACTGGTCGAACTGCTGCACGATGGCGCGGCGCATGGCTTCGATTTCGGAATCGTCGCCGATTTCCGATTCGAGCGGCACCAGGTCAGCCACGAAGTGCGTTGGCGAGTCCGTGATCTTGCGGATGCGCGCACGCTGGGAACCTTCGACCAGCACCTTCACGGTGCCGTCCGGCAGTTTCAGCATCTGGAGGATATTCGCGACGCAGCCGATTTCATAAATATCGGTTGGAGAAGGTTCGTCCTTGGCAGCAGCTTTCTGTGCGGCAAGCATGATGCTCTTGCCCTGCTCCATTGCGGCTTCCAGCGCCTTGATCGATTTTGGGCGACCGACGAACAGAGGTATCACCATATGCGGGAAAACGACGACATCCCGTAAAGGCAACAACGGCAGTTGAGTCTGCTCAGTTAATTTGGAAGTTGTCATGGCGTACCTTATGTAAAAGCATGTTCATGATGTTGGCATTTAATGCCGAATCACAAGACCCCTAAAACCCTAAATAAAATCAGGCTTTAGTGCTATAAAAAAAGGCAGGCTTATTTAATGAAAAAAAGCCACGCACGGCCTGCGCCGCGAGTGGCTTTTCGAGTGAAGCCTGCTTCTCTTATTGGTTTTGATTGTACTGCCTTGCCCCACGGATTCAAAACGAATTTTGTGAGAGTGTGCAACCGTTATTTAATTTTCACCTGACGCTTTTGCAGGTTCCTGATAAATCAGCAAAGGCTTGGCGCCGCTGGTAATCGTATTCTCGTCGATCACCACCTTGGTAACGTTCTGCTGGTTCGGCAGGTCGTACATCACGTCCAGCAGCGCATGCTCCAGGATCGAACGCAGGCCGCGGGCGCCGGTCTTGCGGGCCAGCGCCTTGCGCGCGATGGCGTGCAGTGCGGCCGGACGGATTTCCAGTTCCGCGCCTTCCATTTCCAGCAGCTTTGAATACTGCTTGATCAGCGCATTCTTCGGCTCCACCAGGATCTGGATCAGCGCTTCCTCGGTCAGCTCGGCCAGGGTAGCAACCACCGGCAGGCGGCCCACCAGTTCCGGAATCAGGCCGAACTTGATCAGGTCTTCCGGTTCTGCATCCATCAGGATCTCGCTGGCAGCACGCTGCTCCTGCGATTTCACGATGGCCGAGAAGCCGATGCCGCTCTTTTCCGAACGGTTGGAGATGATCTTGGCCAGACCGTCGAACGCGCCGCCGCAGATGAACATGATGTTCGTGGTGTCGATCTGCACGAAATCCTGGTTCGGGTGCTTGCGGCCGCCCTGTGGCGGCACCGAGGCCATGGTGCCCTCGATCAGCTTCAGCAGCGCCTGCTGCACGCCCTCGCCCGATACGTCGCGGGTGATGGACGGGTTGTCCGACTTGCGGGAAATCTTGTCGATCTCGTCGATATAAACGATGCCGCGTTGAGCTTTCTCAACATCGTAGTTGCAGCTCTGCAACAGCTTCTGGATGATGTTCTCAACGTCCTCGCCCACATAGCCCGCTTCGGTCAGCGTGGTGGCGTCGGCGATCACGAACGGCACGTTCAGCATGCGGGCCAGGGTTTGCGCCAGCAGGGTCTTGCCGGAGCCGGTCGGGCCCACCAGCAGGATGTTGGATTTCGCCAGTTCGACGTCATCCTTCTTGCCCAGGTGCTTGAGGCGCTTGTAGTGGTTGTACACGGCCACGGACAGGATGCGCTTGGCAGTCTGCTGGCCAATCACGTACTGGTTCAGCAGTTCCGCAATTTCATGCGGCGTCGGCAGGTCCGACTTGGCGCCCGTGACAGATTCGATGCTGGAGGTTTCATCGCGGATGATGTCATTGCACAAGTCAATGCATTCGTCGCAGATGAAGACCGACGGACCGGCGATGAGCTTCTTCACCTCATGCTGGCTCTTGCCGCAGAACGAGCAATACAGGAGTTTTTCGCCGCTGGAGGATTTTTTCTCTGACATGGGACGGTATCGTTTAGTTGCTATCAGTAAAACTTTTTGCGCTGTACAGAGGAAAGATTCCCTCTACTTAGGCACCATGCTACCCGATTTGAATGCAAAACGCCCGGAACGTTGTAGCGTCCGGGCGCTTTTTGTCACAGTTGAGGCTGGGACAGATCAGGCACGGGTGGTCAGCACCTTGTCAATCAGGCCATACTCGGCTGCTTCGTCGCCGGACATGAAGCGGTCGCGGTCGGTGTCCTTGGCGATCTGCTCCACGGACTGGCCGGTGCGTTCCGCCATGATGGAGTTCAGGCGATGGCGCAGGTACAGGATTTCCTTGGCCTGGATCTCGATATCGGATGCCATGCCCTGGGAGCCGCCCGAGGGCTGGTGGATCATGATGCGCGAGTTCGGCAGCGAGAAACGCTTGCCCTTCGCGCCGGCAGCCAGCAGGAAGGCGCCCATCGAAGCCGCCATGCCGGTGCACAGGGTCGAAACGTCCGGCTTGATGAACTGCATGGTGTCGAAGATAGCCAGGCCGGCCGAAACCGAACCGCCAGGCGAGTTGATGTACAGGGAAATATCCTTGTCAGGATTTTCACTTTCCAGGAACAGCAGCTGCGCCACGATCAGGTTGGCCATCTGGTCGTTGACCGGGCCCACCATGAAGATCACGCGCTCTTTCAGCAGGCGCGAATAGATGTCATAGGAGCGCTCGCCACGGCCGCTCTGTTCAATGACCATCGGCACCAGGCCGAGCATTTCGGTGTCGAGTGCCGGATTACGGTTCATTCCAGTCATTCCTTTTCCTTGTGAAGCAGCGCCGGACACCGCCGGCGCTGGAATACGCAAACCTTATGCCTGCGCTGCGCTGCCCATCAGCTCGTCGAAAGGCACTTCTTTCGCGGAGGTCTTGGCCAGGCCCAGGACATAAGTAACGACGTTTTCTTCCAATACAAGAGCTTCCACTTCGCCCAGGCGGCGGCGGTCGCTGTAGTAGTACTTCAGCACTTCGCGCGGATCTTCGTAGCTCTGTGCGAAATCTTCTACCTGCGCCTTGACCTGCTCAGGGGTTGCCTGCAGGTTGTTGTCGCCCACCAGCTGGGACAGGATCAGGCCCAGGCGCACGCGGCGCTCGGCTTTGTCCTTGAACAGCTCTGGAGGGAATGGTACATCTTTTACGTTCATGCCGCGGGCGGCCATGTCCTGGCGGGTCATTTCGGCCAGGCGCTCGGTGTCCTGGGCTACCAGGGCTTGCGGCACGTCCAGGGTCGCGGATTTGACCAGCGCGTCCATCACGGCTTCCTTGTTGCGCGCTTTCACGCGGCCGGCCACTTCACGTTCCAGGTTGACTTTGATGTCTTCGCGCATTTTGGCCAGGTCGCCGTTTTCCACGCCCAGCGATTTTGCGAACTCGGCGTCCACTTCCGGCAGGTGCGCCCACTCCAGCTGTTGCAGGGTGATGGTGAACTCGGCGGTTTTGCCGGCCACGTCCTTGCCGTGGTAGTCCTCAGGGAAAGCCAGCGGGAAGGTCTTGGACTCGCCCACTTTCAGGCCCACGGTGGCGGCTTCGAATTCCGGCAGCATGCGGCCTTCGCCCAGCACGAAAGCGTAGCCGTCGGCTTTACCGCCTGGGAATTCCACGCCGTCGATCTTGCCCACGAAGTCCACGGTTACGCGGTCGCCGTTGGCAGCGATCGGTGCGCCGCCATCGCCGTGCTCACCGGCTTCGCCCTTGGTGTGGAAGTGCACGCGCTGTTTGCGCAGGATGTCGATGGTCTTGTCGATTTCCGCGTCGGTCACGGTGGACTTCACGGTTTCGATTTCAACCTTGGTCAGGTCGCCGACTTCCACTTCTGGATACACCTCGAAGGTGGCGTCAAATGCCAGTTCGCCTTCAGCGGAATCCTGCTTCGGCTGGATGTTCGGGAAACCTGCAACGCGCAGGTTGTTCTCGTTGGCGGCATCGTTGAAAGCGCGGCCGACTTTGTCGTTCAGCACTTCGGTTTCGATTTGGTAGCCGTATTGTGCAGCAACCATCTTCATTGGCACTTTGCCTGGACGGAAGCCTGGCGCACGGGCGCTGCGGGCTTGCACTTTCAGGCGCTTCTCCACTTCGGTGCGGACATCCGACAGCGGGAAGGAGATGGTCATGCGACGTTCAAGTTTGCCCAGGGTTTCGACTGCAGTTGCCATGTAAAAATCGTCCAATGAAATAAGAATACTGTTGGTGCGAGGAGGGGGACTCGAACCCCCACACCATTGCTGGCGTCAGGACCTAAACCTGGTGCGTCTACCAATTTCGCCATCCTCGCGGCGTATTTGCACAAAAGCAAAGGGCGACCATTAAGTGAAAACGGGTCGCCCTACCCTGTTTACAAACAGGGGCTTTCAACTTCAACGCGGTATTTTACTGTGTTTTTCCTCAGCGGGGAGGTTTTTTTGACTGAACCACAACATTCGCCGGTTCCAGTTTCCCACCGAAGAGGCGGGCCGGTTTAAACTTCCCGATTTCCCCCTCTTTCAGCGGCGGATTGTCAGGGTCAGCCAGCGCCGCAGCGGTGATCGCGGCATCCTCTTCCTCGGTCGGCCACCTGGCTTTGGCCATAGCGCGCCGGCGCATCTCGGCACGCCGCGCATCCTCACGCTCCTGTTCGGCTTGCGCTTCCGCCTTGTCAATAGGTGCGTCCATAGTCCGCATACTCCCTTCTGTTCGCCTTCCTTAAACTGAGGATGCGTCTGCTACCGCCCCTGTCCACATAGATGACTGAATAGAGCAGTCCATCGATGAAGACAAGCGCCTTGTACCGTTCTTCACCGTAGTCGCAACGATCATCCAACTGTTCAAGAGCTTCTCCCCAATCGACTTTCGCCGCCTCGGCCAAGGCGATTCCGTGCTTTTTCTGATTGAGCCGGTCCTTATATGGATCGAATGAGATGTCCATATCATTATGGACCTATCGGGGAAACTGGCAAGCGGGCGGATGCATGCGGGATCCTGGGTAGCCTTGTTCAGGCTACCTATGAGATCACCGCATGCGTGGGGAGAGCTTGTTGCTGAACAAACTCAGGCGGGCTTTTTGACGCGGAACCAGGCCGCATAGAGCGCCGGCAGGAACAGCAGGGTCAGCGCGGTGGCGAGCACCAGGCCGCCCATGATGGCCACCGCCATCGGCCCCCAGAACACGGAGCGCGAGAGCGGAATCATGGCCAGCGCGGCGGCGGCGGCCGTCAGCAGGATCGGGCGGCAGCGGCGCACTGCGGACTCCACGATTGCATCCCAGGGCGAATGCCCGGCCGCGATGTCCTGCTCGATCTGGTCGACCAGGATCACCGAGTTACGGATGATCATGCCGAACAGCGCGATGATGCCGAGGTTGGCCACAAAGCCCAGCGGACGTCCCAGCAGCAGCAGCGCGAACGCGGCGCCTGCCACACCGAGTGGCCCGGTGAGGAATACCAGCAGCGAACGCGAGAAGCTGTGCAGCTGCAGCATCAGCAAAGTGAAGATGATGAACAGCGCCAGCGGCAGGTTGGCCGCAATCGAAGCCTCGGCCTCCGCACTGTCCGATGCCGCGCCCTTCTCCTTGATACGGTAGCCCGGCGGCAGCTTGGCGCGCAGGTCGGCCAGCTTGGCGTTCACCTGGGTAGAGACGGTCGGCCCCTGGATGCCCTCCATCACATCCGACTGCACGGTAATCGCCCATTCGCGTCCCAGGCGCCACACCACGCCGGGCTCCCACACGAAGTGCACGCGCGCCAGTTGCGAGATCGGCACCGACTTGCCGCTGGCGGTCGGAATGTTTGTGTTGTTCAGCACCGAGATGGTGGACCGCTCGTCCAGCGGCTGGCGCACCTGGATATCGATCAGGCGAATACCCTCGCGGAACTGGCCGATCGGCGTGCCGGACAGGATGGTGTTCGCGGCCCGCATCACGGTTTGCGAAGTCACGCCCAGCGCGCGCATGCGGTCCTGGTCCAGGTCCAGGCGCAGCACCTTGACCGATTCGTTCCAATTGTCGTTCACGCCCACCGTGTTCGGGTTGGCGCGCATGATGTCCTTCACCTGGTCGGCGATATGGCGCACCTGCGCGACTTCCGTGCCGGTCACGCGGAACTGCACCGGATACGGCACCGGCGGGCCGTTAGGTAGCAGCTTCACGCGGCCACGCACCTCAGGGAAGTCGGTCTTGAAGACCTGCGTAATCTTCTGGCGCAGTTCTTCGCGCGCTTTCAGGTCCTTCGGCAGCACCACGATCTGCGACACGTTCGTCTGCGGGAAGATCTGGTCCAGCGGCAGGTAGAAGCGCGGGCTGCCGGTACCTACATAACTGGTGACGCTCACCACGCCCGGCTGCTGGCGGATAAAGGCCTCGAACTTCTTCACCTGCGCCTCATTGGCCTTGAAGGCCGTGCCTTCCGGCGACCACATCTCCACCATCAGCTCCGGACGGCTGGAATCGGGGAAGAACTGCTTCTCGATGAAATTGAAGCCGTAGATGCCGAGCGCAAAGACCAGCATGGTCAGCGCGATCGTCGTTTTGCGGAACTCCACGCACCACGTCACCAGGCGGCGGAAGCGCATATAGCCTGGCGTATCGAACAGCTCGTGGCCATGCTCGCCTTCCGCATGTGGCTTCACTTTCAGCAGCAGGTAGCCGATGTAGGGCGTGAAGACCACCGCCACGAACCAGGACATGATCAGCGCAATTGCGTTCACCGAGAACAGAGAGAAGGTGTATTCACCGGCTGCCGATTTGGCGAGGCCGATCGGCACAAAACCTGCCACCGTAATCAGCGTGCCGGTCAGCATGGGCATGGCTGTGGAGGTGTAGGCGAAGGTTGCCGCATCAAAGCGCGACATGCCCTCCTCCATCTTCCGCACCATCATTTCAACGGCGATGATGGCATCGTCCACCAGCAGGCCGAGGGCGATAATCAGGGCGCCGAGCGAGATCTTGTGCAGGTCGATGTCCAGCATGCGCATGAACAGGAAGGTCACGGCAAGCACCAGCGGAATAGTTAGCGCCACTACGAGGCCGGGACGCACGTCCAGGCGCAGCTTGGGTTTCGTGTGCAGGCCGAGCGCAACGAAGCTCACCGCCAGCACGATCAGCACCGCCTCAATCAGCGTGTGCACGAATTCGCCCACCGATGCAGTAACGGCCTGCGGCTGGTCGGAGACGCGCTCAAGCTCGATACCCACCGGCAGCTTGCGCTTCAGGTCGGAGACCGTGGCTTCCAGCGCCTTGCCCATCTCGATGATATTGCCGCCCTTTTCCATCGACACGCCAAGGCCAATGACTTCCTTGCCGTTGAAGCGCATCTTGTCGCCCGGAGGGTCCTGGTATTCGCGTTTCACGGTCGCGAAATCGCCGAGGCGGAAGGTGATGCCGTTGGCGCGCAGCTCCAGGTCTTCCAGGTCCTTGACGGTCTTGAGGGCGCCGGTAACGCGCACCTGCAGGTTATCGGTCGGCGTTACCAGCACGCCGGTGGATTCCACCGCATTCTGGGTCGCGATCTGGTTGACGATCTGCTCAAAAGGCACGCCGAGCTGGGCGAACTTCTGGTGCGAGAACTCGATATTAATCTTCTCGTCCTGCACGCCGAACAGTTCAACCTTGGATACCTTGCCCACGCTGAGCAGCTGCTGGCGCACGAAGTCCGCATAATCCTTCATCTCCGCGTAAGTAAAGCCATCACCGGAGAGTGCAAAGATGGAGCCGTAGGTATCACCGAATTCATCGTTGAACATCGGGCCGATCACGCCTTGCGGCAGCGTGCCGCGGATATCGCCGATTTTCTTACGCACCTGGTACCAGGAGGCCGCCGTTTCTTTCGGCGGCGTGGATTCCCTCAGGCTGATGAGGACCAGCGTCTGTCCCGGCTTGGAATAGCTGCTGATCTCATTCACATAGGGGACTTCCTGCAGCTTTTTCTCCAGTTTGTCCGTGACCTGGTCGGCCATCTGCAGCGCCGTGGCGCCGGGCCAGAAGGCCTGCACCACCATCACGCGGAAGGTGAACGGCGGATCTTCGTCCTGGCCGAGATTCTTATAACTGAGCATGCCGCCGATCAGGATCACGGCGATCAGGTAGCGCGCGAGCGGAATATGCTCCAGCGCCCAGCGCGAGAGGTTGAAGCCTTTCATTTAGCGGCCTCCGCGCCCAGGATCTTCACTTTCTGGCCCGGCTTGAGCATGTGCACGCCGGCCGTTACCACGGTCTGGCCGGCCTTCACGCCGCTGCCCAGCACCAGTTCATTACCAGCGGCGCCCACCACAGTCACGGGCACCAGCTTCACCACACCGTTTTCAACCAGCCACACCGAGGTGGCGCCTTTTTCGTGGAACAGCGCGGTCAGGGGGGCCTTGATCTGCGGCTGCGCGGACTTCGAGGCGAATGAAACCACGGCGGTCATGCCCAGCTTCGCTTCTGCCAGCTCTTGTGGAATGGTGACCTTGAAGGTGTAGGTGCGGGTTGCGGGGTCGGCCACCGGGGAGACTTCGCGAATCTTGCCGGGCACGGAGCGCTGCGGATCGGCCCACAGGCGCACCTGCACGTCCGAAATCTTACGCAGCTGGTCCACCTGGTTCTCGGGCACGCCGATGACGACTTCCTTCTCGTCCGTGCGCGCGACGCCTACCACCGGCGTACCGGCAGCAACTACCTGCCCCACTTCGGCGCTGACGGTGGTGACGACGCCGTCGATATCCGCCACGAGGGCGGAATAGCCTGCCTGGTTCGACTGGCCGCGATACGCTGCCTGCGCGGAATCCACCGTGGCCTGCGCCGCCTTATAGGCAGACTCCTTACTATCCAATACGGTCTGGCTGACGAAATTCTGGGTCTTCAGGTCCTGGTAGCGCTTCAATTCGGCGCGCGCGAAGTCACGGTTGGTTTCAGCGGCGCGCAGCGAGGCCAGGGCCTGGGCTTGCGACAGCTGCAGGTCCTGCGGGTCCAGCTGCATCAGCACCTGGCCGCGTTTGACCACGCTGCCTACGTCCACCTTGCGCGAGACGATCTTGCCGCCGACACGGAAGCCCAGGCGCGATTCAATGCGCGGCCGCACCTCGCCGGAGAACTCGGCATCCACGTCGATATCGCTGCTCTTGAGCACAATGGCGCGCACGGGACGGATATCTTCCGTCTTTTCGGCGGTCTTGGAGCAGGCTGCGAGCAGGGCCGCCATGCCGAAAAGTGTGACTAAAGTGAGACGGTGCGGGGTTTTCAGGTCATACACGGTATTTTTCCTTCGCTAAGGCAACAGCCGAATTGCAGTAGTGCCAGATTGCCACTATGATTGCGTGCTGAAAATTAAATGACTTTCCGTTAAGTTAGAAAATTATAGACAAGTAACAACCATTTGAAAATGACTTTCGCGTCATTTATTTGAGATTGCTGCCTCCATGCCTGTTGAGCACTACGAAAATTTCCCGGTTGCGTCCTACCTCCTGCCCCGCCGTTTGATACCCGCGGTAGAGGCAATCTACGCCTTTGCGCGCAGCGCGGACGATATTGCCGACGAAGGCGACGACGGCCCGGAGCTGCGGCTGGCCGGGCTGGCCGCCTATGACATGGAGCTGGACCGCATCGAGCGCGGTGAAACTAGTGTGGACCCGATGTTCCAGCGCCTGGCCGAAGTGATCGCACAGTACGAGCTGCCGCTGAAGCCTTTCCGTGACCTGCTATCCGCGTTCAAGCAGGACGTGACCGTGCAGCGTTACACAACCTATAACGACCTGCTGGACTACTGCGCGCGCTCGGCCAACCCGGTGGGCTACCTGATGCTTTGCCTGTACGGCGCGGCGAATGAGGACAATGTGCGCGACTCGAACGCCATCTGCTCCGCGCTCCAGATCATCAACTTCCTGCAGGACGTGGCGATCGACGAAACCAAGGAACGCATCTACATTCCAATGGAAGACCTGGCGCGCTTTGCGGTGCCGCCGGCGGCCATGCACAGCATTGAGGGCCAGGCCAAATGGCGGGCGCTGATGCGCTTTGAAGTGCAGCGCGCGCGCGCCCTGATGCTGAGCGGCGCCCCGCTGGCGCTGCGCCTGAAAGGCCGTATCGGCTTGGAACTGCGCATGATCGTGCAAGGCGGGCTGCGGGTGCTGGAAGCGATTGAAGAAGTGGATTACGACGTGTTCCGCCGCCGCCCGACGCTGGAAAAACGGGACTGGCTCAAAGTTTTCTGGCGCGCGCTTCGGATGCGGGCGGCTTCCCTGTAGAATTGCGGGTTTGACAGCATCATCCTCGCAAACCGTACATGTCTCCTGACGAATACTGCCAGCAGAAGGCCGCACAAAGCGGCTCCAGCTTCTATTACAGCTTCCTCTTCCTGCCGCCGGAACGCCGGCGCGCGATCACGGCGCTGTACGCCTTCTGCCGCGAAGCGGACGACACGGTCGATGAGTGCTCGGACGAATCGCTGGCGCGCATCAAGCTGGCCTGGTGGCGCACCGAGATTGCGGCCATGTACGCGGGCAGTCCAACGCATCCGGTGACCAAGGCGATGCAGCCGCATCTCACTGTCTATGACCTGAAGCAGGAACATATGCAGGCCATCATCGACGGCATGGAAATGGACCTGAACCAGACGCGCTACCTCGATTACGCAGGCCTGAGCAAATACTGCTGGCACGTGGCGAGCGTGGTCGGCATCCTGTCCGCCAGCATTTTCGGCGTGACGCGGCCGGAGACCCTGGCCTATGCAGAGAAGCTGGGGCTCGCCTTCCAGCTCACGAACATCATCCGCGACGTGGGCGAAGACGCGCGCAAGGGCCGCATCTACCTGCCCGTGAACGAACTGCAGCAGTTCAATGTGACGGCGGCGGATCTGCTGAATGCCCGCCATACCGAAAACTTCGAAAAACTGATGGCCTTCCAGGCCGAGCGCGCGCAGCGTACTTACGACGAAGCGCTGGCGCTGCTGCCGAAGGAAGACCGGCGCGCGCAGCGCCCGGGCCTGATCATGTCCGCCATCTACCGCACGGTGCTCGACGAAGTACAGCGCGATGGCTACCACGTGCTCACGCAGCGCATCTCGCTCACGCCGATCCGCAAACTGTGGCTGGCGTGGAAGACCTGGGTTCGTGGCTAAGCAGGTAGCCGTTATCGGCGGCGGCTGGGCGGGTTGCGCGGCGGCCTTGGAGCTGGTGCGCGGCGGCGCGCAGGTCACGCTGTTCGAGGCCGCACGCACGCTGGGCGGCCGCGCGCGGCGCGTCAGCGTTGACGGCCGCACGCTCGACAACGGCCAGCACATCATGCTCGGCGCTTATGCCGAATCGCTGCGGCTCATGAAACTGGTGGGCGTGGATTCCGGCGCCGCCATCCTGAACCTTCCCCTGCAGATGCGCTATGCGCCTGGCACCGGCATGGACTTCATCGCCCCGCGCCTGCCCGCGCCGCTGCATCTGGCGGTGGCGCTGCTGCGCGCGCAGGGCCTGGCGCGTGAAGACAAGCTGGCGCTCGCCCGCTTCTCGACCACGGCGCGCTGGATGGGCTGGCATCTGGACGTGGACTGCACGGTCAGCGAGCTGCTGGAGCGCTTCGACCAGACGCCACGCCTGATCCAGCTGATGTGGCGCCCACTGTGCCTCGCCGCGCTCAACACAGCGCCCGAAAAAGCGTCGGCCAAGGTATTCCTGGCCGTGCTGCGCGACAGCCTCGGGGCGCGCCGTTCGGCTTCGGACATGTTGATCCCCCGCGTCGACCTGAGCGCCCTCTTCCCCGATGCCGCCGCCGCATGGCTGGCGCAGCGCGGCGCCACCATCCGCACCGGCGCCAAAGCCGCCCTGGTCCGCGCCGCCAGCGGCTGGTCCGTCACAACAGCCGAGCCCGCCGACTGCCACCATGGGGTCAGGCACCATGGTGGCAGTGTTGACGAGCTGGACCATCCAGCAGATCCGGCCGCGAGGGGCTCAGCGCGCCGCTTTGATGTCGTTGTGCTCGCTACGTCACCCGCCGCGGCGGTGCAGTTGTTGGCGCCCCTGGGCGAAACGGACCCGCTGCGCGCGACGCTATCGGCCCTGGCATCCGAGCCGATTACCACCTGCTACCTGCAATACGAGGCCAGCGAATCGCTGCCGCTGCCGTTCTGCGCGCTGGTGGACGACCCGGCCCGCCAGCACTGGGGACAGTTCGTGTTCGACCGGGGCCAGCTCGATCCTGCGCAGCGCGGGCTGCTGGCCGTCGTCATCAGCGCATCGGAGGCAGCGTCGAGCCTGCCGCAGAACGAGCTAGCGGCGCAGCTGGCAGCACAGCTGGCCGAGGTTTTTGCCCGGCCGCAGCTGGCAAGCCCGCAGTCCAGCCGCGTTATTACCGAAAAACGGGCAACGTTTTCCTGCACGCCGGGCCTGGTCAGGCCGGACAACAGAACACCCCTCCCCGGCCTGTGGCTGGCGGGCGACTACACGGTCGGCGACTACCCCGCCACCCTCGAAATGGCCATCCGCAGCGGTGTTGCCGCGGCGAAAGGCATTCTCAAGGAGCAGACGGCTTGATTTCTGCTCGCAGCCCGTCCCGTTTCCCTGCATCCTGCTCCCCGAATAGTGCAGCCCGTCGCACTCCGGTGGTCTATACCGCTTGTCTTCCGTACGATGGCACAATCGAAAAAGGTTTTGATACGGAGAAGCACCATGAAACTCGGATTGAGCACTATTGCCTGTTTTAGCAATCGTCGTCCTGAGCACCGCATCCATCATCTGCATGGAACTGCACACCGGCCCGGGTCCGGCGTTCGCCCAGCAAATGGCCCTGAAATAAACAGGAGCGAGTGATGGGCAAGCAGGAATACCTCGACGCGCTGAAGAAGGCCATGACCGGTCTGCCGCCAGAACTGGTGGCCAAGACCCTGGCCTACTACGAACAGCGTTTCATCGACGGCCTGACGGTTGGCCGCAGCGAGGAGGAGATCTACAAGGAGCTCGACGAGCCCCGCAAGATCGCCATGACCTTGCGCGCCAACGCCCACCTGAGCGCATTCGAACAAAAGAAAACCCCGGCCACGGCGGCACGCATGATCGTGTCGCTGGCCGGCCTGGCGGTGTTCAACCTGTTCATGGTGATTCCCGCCATCGTGTTCTCGGCGCTGCTGATTGCGGTGTACACCAGCTCCTTCGTGTTCTACATGAGCGGCATCGCCATGACGGCCAGCGGCATGGCGGGCGCCAACGAAATGGTGTTCAACGGCCCGCTGCGCCACCTCACCGTGTATGACGAAGACGGTGAGGCGCATTACGAGCGCCTGCCGACCAAGGTATCGATCGGCGCGGACGGCATCCAGGTGTTCCAGGACCCGTCGCCCGAACTGAGCGCCGAGCTGGATGACGAAACCAGCCGCTCCGGCAAACTCCTTGACCGCGCCGAAGCCATGGCGGACAGCGGCGTGCGCATCAGCATCGACCCCGACAACGAATCGCGCACCACGCAGACGCTGATCGGCGGCGGCCTGATTCTGGGCGGGATCACCCTTTTCCTTCTGAGCCTGGTGGTAACGCGGTACACGATGTCCGGCATCAAACGCTATGTGCAGATGAACAAAACCTTGCTGCGGGGACGTTGACATGCGCTTCCGCACATTAGCCAAGGTCGGCATCGGCCTCCTCCTCCTCGCGGCCATACTGGTCGGCATTTCCTACAGCATGCTGCGCACCAAAGGCGTGGTGAACCCCACCAGCACGGCAGGCAGTGTGCTACGCACGGAAATGCGCGAGATCGGGCGCGGCATCTCTTCCGTGGAACTGGTGGGTCCCATCGACCTCACGCTGCGCCAGGGCGACGTGCCCTCGCTCAAGGTGAAAGGCGAACAGCGCCGCCTGGGCAATGTGGAAACCACACAGGAAGGCAACCGCCTGCGCATCGGCATCACAGGCGTGCTGCTCTACCATCGCCGCCCGCTGCAGGTGGAGCTGGTGCTGCCATCGATCAGCGAACTTGAGATCCACGGCAACGGCGACAGTGTGGTACAGGGCTTCAGCGGCGAGCGCCTGTCGGTGCGGCTGGATGGCGCCGGCAGCCTGGAATTCGTCGGCCGCTACCGCCACATCGACGCCGGCCTGAACGGCAGCGGCGACATGAAACTGAACACGGGCGGCAGCGAGCGCGTAGTGCTCGAACTGTCGGGCTCCGGCCAGATCAGCTCCAGCGGCAACTGCAAGGCGCTGACGGTGGATGTGACCGGTTCCGGCAGGCTGGACGCCGAGCACATGGCCTCGGACGTGGTGCAAGTGAGCCTGAAAGGCAGCGGCACCACGCAAGTCTTCGCCCGCAAAGTGGCCGAAATCGAAACCGAAGGCACGGGCGACGTCACGGTGTACGGCAACCCCGACCAGCGGCGCGTCAGCCGCACCGGCAACGGCACCGTCAGCTGGGCCAACTGATCAGCCCGCAACATGACACCTTGGGGTCAGGCACCGGGTGTCAGTGACACATGGTAACTGACACATGGTGCCTGACCCCAAGGTGTCATGTCGCAGACTCGGCTATTTGAGGAAAGCGGCGGCTTGGTGGCCGGCGGCAAGGCCGGTGGCGATGCAAGCGGTGAGGAGGTAGCCGCCGGTGGGGGCTTCCCAGTCGAGCATTTCGCCGGCGATGAAGACGCCGGGCTGCGATTTCAGCATCAGGCCGTCAAGCGCGTCGAAACGGATGCCGCCCGCTGTGCTGATGGCTTCGTCGATTGGCCGGGTGGCGCGCAAGGTCAGCGGCAGCGCTTTCAGCACCTGCGCCACACGCTGGGGATTCGCGTACTCTTCCTTGCTCAGCACTTCGTGCAGCAGCCCCGCTTTCACACCCTTGATGCCCAGGCGGCCTTGCAGGTGGCTCGCCATGGAGCGCGAGCCGCGTGGTTTGCTCACTTCGTCCAGTACACGCTGCGCGCTCAGGTCAGGCAGCAGGTCCAATTCAAGATGTGCGCTGCCATCAGACAGCAACTCGTCGCGCAACGCTGCGGACAGCGCGTAGATCAGGCTTCCTTCAATACCCGTCGCGGTGACCACGAACTGCCCCTTCCTGCCGCGCGCCGCCACCGTCGTCAGAGGATGGCCTGCGTACTTCTCCACAAAGTGCCGGCTCCAGCCGATATCGAAGCCGCAGTTCGATGGCTGCAGCGGCGCCACCTGCACACCGCGCGCTTCAAACAGCGGCGCCCACGCGCCATCCGAACCGAGACGCGCCCAGCTTGCGCCGCCGAGGGCGAAGATAACAGTATCCGCCTGAACCGTGCACCCACCGTCCGGCGTGGCGAAGCGCAGGGCGCCGTCCTGCCAGCCAAGCCAGCGGTGGCGCTGGTGGAACTGCACGCCGCTTTCGCGCAGCTGGTGCAGCCAGGCGCGCAGCATCGGCGCCGCCTTCATCTCCGTCGGGAACACGCGGCCGGAGCTGCCGACGAAAGTTTCGATGCCAAGGCTGTGTACCCATGCGCGCACGTCGTCCGGCTTGAAGGCATCCAGCATCGGCTTCAGCACGGCGCTGCGTACGCCGTAACGGGTGATGAATTGCTCGTACGGCTCGGAGTGCGTGATGTTCATGCCACCGCGCCCCGCCAGCAGGAATTTGCGGCCGACGGATGGCATGGCATCAAAGACGTGCGCGGCAATGCCGGCCTGCGCCAGCGCCTGCGCGGCCATCAGCCCTGCCGGGCCGCCGCCGATAATCGCGGCACGGGTTGTCTTGGGGGTATCCATAAGGTGCAGCATTGTAGTCCACAACGGCTGCGGATTGAGGCATACTGGTAAAAAACCTCAAGGGAGACCTGCGATGGGCGCCGCTTTCTGGATCAAACGTTATTTCCTGGCCGCTGTGCCGCTGTTCGCCATTCTCGCCGGCTGGGAATGGATCAAGGGCACCACCACCAATGCCGACATCATCAGCGCCGCCATCTGGTCAGCCCTGGCCGCAGGTATTTTTGTCGGCGCCGCATACCGCCGCTACCGCAAGGCGCTCGCCTGCGAAGCTTGCGACGTGGGCCGCAAGTCCTGATTCAGCCGCCCGTCACCGGCGGGAAGAACGCTACTTCACAGCCCGCGCTCAGCGGGGTCTCCGTCGTGCACATGAGCTGATTGCAGGCCATGCGCAGTGCGCGCCCCTCAGCCAGGGCTTCGGACCACGGCGCCCCCCGTGCGATCAAAAAGGCGCGCAACTCGCCCACAGTACGCACATCGTCCGGGACGGTGACCGTATCGCCGCTGGTGCCCAGCGCTTCACGCACGCTGGCAAAGAACTTCAGGTTGATGTCCATCTCAGTGCATTAGTTCGCTGAAGGGAATGAAGCGCACGGTGTCGCCACGTTTGATGGTCTGGCCCGGCGGATTGTCGATGAGACCATCGCCCCATACCGTCGACGTCAGCACGCCCGAGCTCTGGTTCGGGAACAGTTCAAGCCCGCCCTCCTCGTTCATGCGCGCACGCAGGAATTCGTTGCGGCGGTCGGCTTTCGGCCAGTCGAAATCGGCACGCACGGCAAAGGCGCGCGGCGGCTGCGCTCCACCAGCACCCTGCAGCTTGAGGATGAAGGCCCGCACAAACAGCAGGAAGGTGATGAAACTCGATACCGGATTGCCCGGCAGGCCAAGGAAGAAGGCTTTCTGCACTTCGCCAAAAGCCAGCGGCTTGCCCGGCTTGACGGCGATCTGCCACATATTCAGCTTGCCTTCCGCTTCCACCGCTGGTTTGATATGGTCTTCCTCGCCGACAGATACTCCGCCGGAAGTAATGATCAGGTCATTGCCCTCCGCAGCGCGGCGCAGCACAGCGCGCGTGGCATCGAGCGAGTCCGGCACGATGCCGAAATCCTCGACGACACAGCCAAGGTTTTCCAGCAGCGCACGCAGCGTGAAGCGGTTGGAGTTGTAGATAGCGCCCGGCGCCAGCGCCTCCCCCGGCATCGCCAGTTCGTCGCCGGTGAAGAACACGGCCACGCGCAGCTTGCGGAATACGTCCAGCTGCGCCAGGCCGACCGAGGCGGCAAGCCCCATCTCCTGGCTGCGCATACGCGTGCCGGCCGGCAGGATCACGCTGCCGTTGCGGATGTCCTCACCCGCACGGCGAATCCAGTCGCCGGACTTCGGCGCATGGCGCACGATAACCTTGCCGCCGTTCGCTTCGCACTGCTCCTGCATCACCACTGCATTGGCGCCGGGCGGGATCAGCGCACCGGTGAAGATGCGTGCCGCCGTACCCGGCTGCAGTGGTTCGCCGACATGGCCGGCAGGAATGCGCTGCGACACCGGCAGCTCCGCCGCACCGCTCACGCAGTCTTCGGCACGCACTGCGTAGCCATCCATCTGCGTGTTGTCAGCGCCCGGAACGTCCATGCCGGACACCTGCGCCTGGGCCAGCACGCGGCCGTTTGCCTGCAGCGTATCAACGGCTTCGGTCTCCGTTACCGGACGGGCAGCATTCAGCAGGAAGTCCAGCGCCTCCTTCACTGCCATCATCGGTTTCGGTTTGTACTCGCTCATTTACAGGCCTGTGTTGGAGGCGATATAGGCTTTCATCTTCTCGACATCGGCCGGCATCACCACAAAGCGCTGCGGCAGCGACTCGATGTCTTCGAAACCGGCCGGGCGTTCGGCATCATCGCCCAGTACTTCCAGGATGGTTTCGTTGAATTTGGCCGCCAGCGCGGTTTCAAGCACGATCATCGTCACGCCCTCTTCCAGATTCTCTTTCGCGACCTTGATGCCATCCGCCGTGTGCGTGTCGATCACAATGCCGTAATCGTCGGCCACGTCGCGAATGGTCTGCACGCGCTCTGCGTGGGTGGATTTGCCGGACTTGAAGCCGTACTTCGAAACCAGCTTGAATTCGTCGCCATCCGGGCCGGTGAGATCGAAGCCGCCTTGCGTTTCGACCTTGTGGAACAGATCACGCACACGTTTCGAATCGCGGCCAACGAGGTCGTATACAAAGCGCTCGAAGTTCGAAGCTTTCGAAATATCCATCGACGGGGAGCTGGTGTGATAGGTCTCAGCCGACTTGCGCACGCGGTATGCGCCAGTGCGGAAGAATTCGTCCAGCACGTCGTTTTCATTGGTGGCCACCACCAGCTTGTCGATCGGCAGGCCCATCATGCGCGCGATATGGCCGGCGCAGATATTGCCGAAGTTACCCGATGGGACGGTGAAGGACACCTTCTGATCATTGCTGGTAGTCGCCGCCAGATAGCCGCGGAAGTAGTACACCACCTGCGCCACTACGCGCGCCCAGTTGATCGAGTTCACGGTGCCGATCTTCTGGCGCTGCTTGAATTCCAGATCGTTGGACACGGCTTTCACCATATCCTGGCAGTCATCGAACACGCCTTCAACGGCGATATTGAAGATGTTCGGGTCCTGAAGGCTGAACATCTGCGCGGTCTGGAAGGCGCTCATCTTCTTGTGCGGGGACAGCATGAAGACGCGGATGCCCTTCTTGCCGCGCATCGCATATTCAGCCGCGCTGCCGGTATCGCCGGAGGTGGCGCCGAAGATATTCAGTTCGGCGTTCTTCTTTGCCAGCGCATACTCGAACAGGTTGCCCAGCAACTGCATGGCCATGTCCTTGAAGGCCAGCGTGGGGCCGTTGGACAGCGCCTGCAGCACCAGCTTCTTGCCATCGCCCTCTTCCAGCACGCGCAGCGGCGTGATGTCGGCGGCGCTTTCGCCTTCGCGCGCATTGCGGTAGACGTCTGCGGTATAGGTCTTGTCGGCCAGCGCCTTCAGGTCCGCTTCCGGAATATCGGTAGCGAACTTCTTCAGGATCTCAAATGCGAGTGCCGCGTACGGCAGCTTGCGCCACGCGTCCAGCTCAGCGCCGGTCACTTGCGGGTATTCGGTGGGCAGATAGAGGCCGCCATCAGGCGCCAGGCCGCCAAGCAGGATATCGGAGAACTGTTGCGGAGACTGCGATGCGGCCGACGCGTCGGCGCGGGTGGACACGTATTGCATAGAGTAGAAAATCCGGGTTAAGCACGACAAATGGATGTCTATTATAGTGCGGCCGGACTTTCTATGTGAATTTGGCCAGGATTCCGAACTAAATCTTGCCTCAGCAGGCGGCGTGGTTCACCGTCACCACGTGGATGGCCAAGCCGCCCAGCGAGGTTTCCTTGTATTTGGCCTGCATGTCGGCGCCGGTCTGGCGCATGGTTTCAATCACCTCGTCAAGGCTCACGAAATGGGTGCCGTCGCCTTTCAGTGCGAGCGATGCGGCAGTAATCGCCTTCACCGCGCCCATGCCGTTACGCTCGATGCAGGGAATCTGAACCAGGCCGCCGATCGGGTCGCAGGTCATGCCCAGGTGGTGCTCGATGCCGATTTCGGCCGCGTTCTCAATCTGCAGGTTGCTGCCGCCCAGCGCCGCCACGAGGCCCGCCGCCGCCATCGCACACGCCACGCCCACTTCGCCCTGGCAACCGATCTCCGCGCCGGAAATCGACGCGTTACGCTTGCACAGCATGCCGATGGCCGCTGCCGTCAGCATGAAGTCGCGCACACCGCGCACCGGGTCCAACGGCTTGCAGTCCTCTGCATAATATTTGAGCACCGCGGGGATAATGCCTGCCGCGCCGTTGGTTGGCGCCGTCACCACACGGCCACCGGCGGCATTCTCTTCGTTGACCGCCATCGCGTAGAGGCTCACGCCGTTCAGCGCGTCGTGCGGCAGCTGATTGGCCCGGTCGCCGCTGGACGCCTGACGCCACAGATCGGCCGCGCGGCGCTTCACTTTCAGCCCGCCCGGCAGCTGGCCGCTGGTTTCCAGGCCATGCGCGATGCAGTCGCGCATAACGTGCCAGATGCGGTCAATCCCGGCGTTGAGTTCTTCCTCGCCCATGCGCGCCAGTTCGTTCGCCCGCAGCATCGCCGGAATCGTCATGCCGCTGCCCGCGCCGTGCGCGAGCAGGTCCGCCATGGTGCAGAACGGGAATGGAATCTTCGCGGCTGGCGCAGCTTCTGCCTGCGCCAGCTCGCCTTCGGCGCGGATAAAGCCGCCGCCGACCGAGTAATACACCTTTTCGGTGACGCTGCCGTCGGCGCGCGTCAGCTTGAAGCGCATGCCGTTCGGGTGTTCCGGCAGGTTTTCGGTCTTGTGGAAGATGAGGTTAACGGCAGCGCTGAACGGCACGGCTTTTGCGCCGAGCAGTTTGAGCTCCTTGGCTTGCTCTGCGGCGGCCAGCATCGCATCCACCTGGTCAGGCGCCACACCCTGCGGCGTTTCTCCCATCAGGCCAAGGATCACGGCCTTATCGGTGCCATGGCCCACGCCGGTCAGCGCGAGCGAGCCATACAGCGCGGCTTCCACAGCCGTGACATCGTCCAATGGACTGTTTTCGAGCAGGAAGCGGCGCGCCGCTACCATCGGGCCGACGGTGTGGGAACTGGAGGGACCTATCCCGATCTTGAACAGGTCGAAAACACTCATATCCATTGAATTTTGTCTCGCTTTATATTTATGGTACCGCTTTGACGTCAGGCCGGTTCGCCGATCTTTACGTCGATATTGGCCAGCATGTCCTTGACCATTTCAGCCACGCCGATGCGGGCTTTCCAGCCCCAGTCGGCGTTGGCCTTCGCATCGTCCAGGCTCTTCGGCCAGGTATCGGCGATGGCCTGGCGGCTGTCCGGTTTGTAGGAAATGCTGAAATGGGGCACCTGGGCCTTGATCGCAACGGCCAGCTCCTCCGGATTGAAGGACACGCCCGCAACGTTGTACGAAGAACGGATCTTGATCTGTTCCGCAGGCGCTTCCATCAGTTCGATGGTGGCGCGGATCGCGTCAGGCATGTAGATCATCGGCAGCGTCGTCTTCGGGCCGAGGAAGCAGTCATACGTCTCGCCGCGCAGCGCCGAGTGGAAGATGGCGATGGCGTAGTCGGTGGTGCCGCCGCCCGGAGGCGACTTGAAGCTGATGATGCCTGGATAGCGGATCGACCGCACGTCCACGCCGTATTTGCTGTGGTAGTACTCGCACAGGCGCTCGCCGGCCAGCTTGCTGATGCCGTAAATCGTGGTCGGGTCCATCACCGTCATCTGCGGCGTATTGTCGGCCGGAGTATTCGGGCCGAAGGCCGCGATGGACGAAGGCCAGAACACGCGCAGCGGCTTGTCCGCTTCGCCGCGCTCACGCGCTACTTCCAGGATATTCAGCAGGCCATCCATGTTCAGGGTCCAGGCCTTCAGCGGCGCGGCTTCACCGGTAGCGGACAGCATCGCCGCCAGCTGGTAGACCTGGGTGATGTTTTCCTGCGCGACCAGGGCGCCCAGCGCCTCCTTGTCGAGCACATTCAGCACCTGGTAGCGCGCGGCGTTGTAGAGGTTCTTCGGGCTGATATCGGTGGCGACCACATTTTGTGCGCCGTGTTTTGCGGCCAGCGCCTCAACCAGCTCGCTGCCGATTTGACCGTTGGCGCCAATGACGAGAATACGTTCCATGCTAAATCCTGTTCAGTTCTTGAGAATGCCGAGTTCTTTACCGGCCTGCTCGAAAGCGGCCAGCACCTTATCCAGTTGCTCACGCGTGTGAGCGGCGGAAAGCTGGACGCGCACACGGGCCTGGCCCATTGGCACCACCGGGTAGAAGAACCCGCTGAGCAGCACGCCCAGCTCGTACATTCGTGCAGCGAACTTCTGCGCCACGGGCGCTTCGAACAGCATCACTGGCACTACAGGGTGCGTACCCGGCTTGATGGTGAAGCCGATACGCTCAATCTCTTTGCGGAAGTATGCGGTGTTCTCGTGCAGGCGGTCGCGCAGTTCGGTGGACTCGCTCAGGCGTTTCAGCACTTCCAGCGAAGCGCCAGCAATCGACGGCGCCAGCGTGTTGGAGAACAGGTAAGGACGCGACTTCTGGCGCAGGGTATCGATGACTTCCTTGCGGCCGGAAGTGAAGCCGCCCATGGCGCCGCCGAGCGCCTTGCCCAGCGTGCCGGTAATGATGTCGATCTTGCCCAGCACATTGTGGTGCTCATGCGTGCCGCGGCCGGTCTTGCCCATGAAGCCGGAGGCGTGGCATTCATCGATCATCACCAGCGCGCCATATTGTTCGGCCAGCGCCACGATCTTGTCCAGCTGGGCGATGGTGCCGTCCATGGAGAACACGCCATCGGTCACGATGACTTTATGGCGCTTGTCCTTGGCGGCCTTCAGCTGGGTTTCCAGATCGGCCATATCGTTGTGCGCGTAGCGGAAGCGCGCAGCCTTGCACAGACGGATGCCGTCGATGATGGAAGCGTGGTTCAGCGCATCGGAGATGATGGCGTCGTTCTCATCGAACAGGGGCTCGAACACACCGCCGTTGGCGTCGAAGGCGGCCGCGTAAAGGATGGTGTCTTCGGTGCCAAGGAATTTCGAAATCGCCTGCTCCAGCTGCTTGTGCACCGTCTGCGTGCCGCAGATGAAGCGCACGGAGGACAGGCCGTAGCCATACTGCTCGGTGGCGGCGATGGACGCCTGGGCCACCCACTCCTGGCCGGACAGGCCGAGATAGTTGTTGGCGCACATATTAATCAGCGTGCGGCCATCCTCACTCGTCACTTCGGAGCCCTGGCGCGACGCCAGCACGCGTTCCGGTTTATACAGGCCCTGCTCGCGCAGCGTGTTCAGGTTCTGTGCCAGGCCGCTGTAAAACGCATTCTTTGCTTGCTCGCTCATGATCTTCCTCAGGACGGGTGGGGATTGCGGCTGCTTGACCGCATGTTGCCTATGTTGTACCGTGCATCAACACAGAACAGGTTTCGAAAGTTTACTCCTTTTCCGATAACCGCTCCGGATTCCACTATTTTGAACACAAGTTCAATATAACGAATCCTACATAAGCTTATTGAACTTTGCAAGCATGAAACCAGCTATTTCACCGAACGCTCCGCCCGAAGTCGGCGCGGCCCTGCAGAAACTGCGCCTGGCGCGCGGCCTGACGCTGGAGGATTTATCGCGGATCGCAGGCGTATCGAAGTCGATGCTGTCCCAGATCGAGCGCGAAAAGGCCAATCCCACCATTGCCATTACCTGGCGGCTGGCCAATGCCCTGGGCGTGGCCATCAGCGAACTGCTGGCGGACGGCGAAAAGAATGTTGAAACAATAAGAGTGCTCGACGCCCACGAGACTCCCACCCTGCCCGGCAACCACGCCGGCTACGTGCTGCGCATCCTCGGGCCGATGGAACTGGCCGGGAAGCACGAATGGTATGAATTGACGCTGGCGCCGGGCGGCGAACTGGTCTCCCAGGCCCACGACCCGGGCACCAGCGAACACCTGACGGTGCTGCACGGTGCGATGGAGCTCGAGGTTGGCCCCGACCGCAAGAAGATCAAGCACGGCGGCACCGCCCGCTACCCGGCCGACCACCCCCACGCCATCCGCAACCCCGGTAAAACCGAGGCCAAAGCCCTCCTCGTCGTCATCCACCGCTAACAGCCGAGGCCGCGACACCATGGGGCCAGGCCCCATCTGTCGCAAGCTGAACTGCACCACACTGCCGAGTCCGCGACACAAGGGGCCTGGCCCCATGGTGTCGCGGGCTGAGCCGTTATGGGCTGCCGACGGCGGTGGCGGGGGCGCTCATGTTGAGGGCGCGGGTGAGGAAGCCCCAGCGGTCGGCGACTTCTTCGATCTGCTTCGAGGTCGGTTTGCCGGCGCCGTGGCCTGCTTTCGTTTCGATGCGGATCAGGATCGGCGCCGCGCCGCCCTGCCCGGCCTGCGCTGCCGCCGCAAACTTGAAGCTGTGCGCGGGAACCACGCGGTCGTCGTGGTCGGCGGTGGTGATCATCGTCGCCGGGTAGCAGCCGCCTGCCTTGATGTTGTGCAGCGGGGAGTATTTCACCAGTGCGCCGAATTCGTCGGCGTTGTCGGATGAGCCGTAGTCCGAGGTCCATGCCCAGCCGATGGTGAATTTGTGGAAGCGCAGCATGTCCATCACGCCCACCGCAGGCAGCGCCGCGCCGAACAGCTCCGGACGCTGCGTCATCGCCGCGCCAACCAGCAGGCCGCCGTTGCTGCCGCCGCCGATCGACAGTTTTGCAGGCGAGGTCACCTTGTTCGCGATCAGCCATTCCGCCGCCCCGATGAAGTCGTCGAAAACGTTCTGCTTCTGCAGCTTGGTGCCGGCCTTGTGCCACGCTTCGCCGTATTCGCCGCCGCCGCGCAGGTTGGCCATCACATACACGCCGCCCATTTCAACCCACGCCAGGTTGGCCACCGAGAAGGTTGGCGTCAGCGAGATGTTGAAGCCGCCGTAACCATACAGGTAGGTGGGATTGCTGCCATCCAGTTTCAGGCCCTTCTTCGATACGATGAACATCGGTACCTTGGTGCCGTCTTTGCTGGTGAAGAATTCCTGGCGGGTTTCGTAGGCGCTCGGGTCGAAGTCCACTTTCGGCTGGCGGTAGATGCTGCTCTGGCCAGTCTTCATGTCGTAACGGTAGATGGCCGTTGGCGTGGTAAAGCTGGTGTAGGAGTAGAAGGTTTCGCCGTCGGCGCGCTTGCCGTAGAAGCCCGCCGTGGAACCCAGGCCCGGCAGCGCGAGGTCGCGCACTTCCTTGCCTTTCAGGTCGAACACCTTGACGGCACTGTGCGCGTCCTTCAGGTAGTTCACCACCAGCTGGTTGTTCAGGATGTTCGCGCCGGTCAGCGTTTGCGCCGCTTCTGGCACGATCTCTTTCCACTGGTCCGGCGCCGGTTTGCGCGTGTCGATGGCGATGATGCGCGATTTCGGCGCGTTCTTGTCGGTGACGAAGTAGAACACGGCGCCGTCGTTGTCGATGAATTCATAGGACGCGTCGAAGCCTTCCAGCAGGCCGGTAACCTTGCTGTCTTTCTTCGTCAAGTCTTTATAGAACACGCGGTTACGGGTTTCAGTGCCCTGCGAAGAGTTGATCAGCAGGTAGCGGCCGTCGTCCGTCACCTTGGCGCTGAAGCCCCATTCCTTCTGGTCCGGACGGTCATAAACCAGCACATCCTTCGCCTGTTCGGTGCCCAGCTTGTGGAAGTAGACCTTCTGGAAGTAGTTGATGCCGGACAGGCGCTGCGCTTCGGTCGGTTCGTCGTAGCGGCTGTAATAGAAGCCGCTGCCGTCATGCGCCCAGGCGGTATTGGAGAACTTCACCCACTTGATGTGGTCTGCCACATCCTTGCCGCTCTCGATGTCGCGTACCTTGATTTCGTTCCAGTCGGAGCCGGATGCGGCAGTGCTGTAGGCGAGGTATTTGCCGTTCGGGCTCACGGCCACGCCGGCCAGCGCCACGGTGCCATCTGCGGCCAGCGTGTTCGGGTCCAGCAGCACGCGTGGCGTGTCGTTCAACGTTTTCATTGTGTAGAGCACGGACTGGTTCTGCAGGCCGTCGTTGCGGCTGTAGAAGTAGCGGCCGCCTTCCTTGAACGGCACCGAATAGCGTTCGAAGTTCCACAGTTTGGTGAGGCGTTGCTTGATGGCGGCGCGCGCAGGAATCTCGTTCAGGTAGCCGTAAGTCAGCTTGTTCTGCTGATCCACCCAGGACTTGGTCTCGGCGCTGTTCGCATCTTCCAGCCAGCGGTAAGGATCGGCCACTGTGGTGCCGTGGTAGTTGTCCTGCTGGTCCACCTTCTTGGTCGATGGGTAGCTGATGGTGCTGCTGCCGGCCGGGCAGGATTGAGCCAAGGCGCTGCCGCCGAAGGCGGCGAGCAAAGTCAGTGCGAGGGTAGCGCGTCGAAGTTGCATGATTGTCCGTGTCTGAAAATACCGCCTCCACATGGGCGATTCGCGAACGATCATAGCCGGATTTGCAACGAATAAGAAAGGCAAGCGAGGCCCTTCCAGCAGTTTTTATTCGGCCAGACTGGCCTCGTGCTGCGGCGCGCGCCATTGCTGCACCCAGCCTGCCAGCTGGTCGGCCGGCATCGGACGGCTCATGAAGTAGCCCTGGCCCTGGTCGCATCCCAGCTTGCCAAGCATGCGCCATACGGCTTCGCTTTCAATCCCTTCCGCCACCACGCGCAGGCCCATATTGTGGCCAAGGTCGATGGTGGAACGGACAATCTTCGTGTCGCCGGTATCGTGCTCCATATTGAGCACGAAGGATTTGTCGATCTTCAGTTCATCCACAGGCAGGCGCTTCAGGTAGGCCAGCGAGGAATAGCCGGTGCCGAAATCGTCGATCGAGAGGTCGCAGCCCATGGCGTGCAGCCCTTCCAGCGTTTGCTGCGCACGCACCGGGTCGTCCATGATGGCGCTTTCCGTGATCTCCAGGCAGAAGGAGCCAGCCGATACCTGGTGCCGCGACAGGATGGCTGCAAACTTCGATGGCAGGTCCTGGTCCAGCAGGTCGCGCGTGGACAGGTTCACCGACACCTTGAGGTGCACGCCCTGCAGTGCCAGGGCGTGGCACAGAGCGGCGGACTGCTCCAGCACCCACTGCGTCAGCACGCGGATAAAGCCGGTCTGCTCCGCAAAGGGAATGAACTGGTCGGGGAATACGTTGCCGCGTTCCGGATGAACCCAGCGCACCAGCGATTCCACGCCGACCACGGCGCCGCTGCCCAGCGTGATCTTTGGCTGCACGAACAGCCGCAGCTCATTGCGTTCCACTGCGTTGCGCAGCTCGGTCAGCAGCGACAGGCTTTGCGCGCTCGATTTGTCGAAGGAAGCGTCATACACCACGGCGCCGTCGTTGCGCTGCTTGGCGGTGTACATCGCCACTTCGGCCATGCTCAGGAGGGCTTCGCCGTCTTCGGCATGCCCAGGATAGCCGGCGATGCCAAGGCCCGCGCCGAGGTCCACCATCTGGTCATCCAGCGACAGCGGGCTTTCCAACGCCGCCAGAATCTCGGCGGCGATGACGATGGCCTGGTCGAGACTGGAGCGCGGCAGCAGCACTGCGAATTCGTCGCCGCCGAGACGCGCCACCTGGGCGGCCAGGTCGTGGCGGTTGGCCAGTTGCAGCTGCAGCCGGCCCGCCACCTGCTTCAGCAGCGCATCACCGAAGCTGTGGCCCATCACGTCGTTAACGTGCTTGAAGCGGTCCAGGTCCATCATCAGCACAAATACATTGCCATTCTGCGCGCGCGCTTCGGCGATGGAATCGTTCAACAGCAGCAGGAACTGGGCGCGGTTCGGCAGGTTGGTCAGCGTGTCCCAATACGCGAGGTGGCGGATCTCCTGCTCGCGCTTCGCAATACCGCTACGCATGCTGTCGAAGGCCTGGGCCAGCGCGCCGATTTCGTCGCCGCGCTTGGATTCGATCTGCACCTTGTAGTCGCCCTGCTCCAGCCGCTTGGCAGTCTGCGCCAGCTCGCTCAGGGGCTGCGCAATACGTTTGGCGGTCAGCACGCTGGCGATTGCGGACACGATAATGCCGACCACCGTCAGCGCCATGAGCCAGTGTTCAAGGCGCGAGTATTCAGCAGTTGCTTCATCGATGGAGCGGCTCAGCACCACCACGGCGCGGTGACCGTCATCTTCGCCCACCGGCATCAGGCGCGCGCTGTACTTGTCGCCATCGATGTCGGCGTCGAAGGTTTCCGGCGCCGGATGCGGCATTTTCTGCAGCTGCGTCAGCAAGGCCCCGGTCTGCAATGGCGACATGGTGCTCGCCGCCGCCAGCCATTGGCCTTTGGGGTCGCGCGTGAGAATAGTCGTATGCACGCCGGTAATCTGGCGCATCTCGGCGACCTGCTGCTCGTTGATCGGGAAGGTCATCACCACCCAACCGATAATAATGGGCGCTTTCACCGGCATCACCACTACCTGATAGGGGCGACCTTCGACGATCGCAATCCCGTTCGCGCCATCGGAACGTTCGGCCTGATCCAGCATGCTGAGCACCAGCTTCTCCAGACTGGCGGAACGCACGCCCGTGGATGCGGAGATCTTGCGCTCCGGGCTGACCAGCATGGAGGCCGAAGCCTTGATGCGGCGTGCGCTGTTGTCAAGCGCGGACTCAATAGTGGCGCGATCGTCCTCGTCGTTATTGCCGATGGCGGCTAAAAAAGCCGTGTCGCGCGCCAGCAGTCGGGCGCCGAAGCGCAGGCTCTGGGCATTCTGTTCGAGCAGGCGGCTGAACACCTTGGTGCCGTTCACCAGCTCGGAGCTGATGGAACTGCGCGCATTGGCGTTGATGCCGCGCTGGATCACCAGCAGGCCCACTACCTGCACCACCACCAGCAGCACCAGGAACAGGGTGACGATCCGGCTTTCCAGGCTACGGAAACGCATCATGGCCTCAGTAATTGCTGAACGGCGAAGGTTCGCTGTCGAGGCTCGGCGGCTTCATCGGCATACGGAAGGCGACCGGCGTCATGGCATCGCCCGGCTTCACGGCAACCGCCTGTTCCGCGGGCTGTCCGGCCACCATGTCGTAGTGCCAGGCCTTCACGATGTATTTGCCACCGGCGGGCATGTCCACCTGCGCCATGCCTTTGGCATCGGTCTTGGCGAAGAAAGGCGTATCGACCACGCGCACATAAGCCACCATCTTGTCGTGGATATTGCAGCCGAGGACGACCACGCCGGGCTTCTCGAAAGTCTGCGGTTCGGCCGTGGTGCCGGAATACAGCTTCTGGTCGAACTTGTGCGCGGGCGAGAAGGAGTAGATGTGGTGGCGCACGCGGTCGTTGTTCGGGAAGGAGATGCGGCTCCCGGTCTGGATCACGGTTACCGTTGGAATGAACTTCAGGCCCTTCTGGGCGATCTCCGCAGGCTTCAGCGATTTCGGCACAGCCTGGCCCGGTTCGGCCTCAACATAGACCACCGCGTCCTGAATCGGTTTGCCCGCCGCGTCGGTCAGTTGAACCGTCACGCCTGAAGCGAAGGCAGCAGATGCCGGGATCAGAGTTAACAGGGCTGCGAGTCGTTTCGGCATTGTGGCGTTTATTGGCTGAGGGAGTCGAACAAAACGTAGTTTAACTGCAAAACTTACTGCCTGTGTTCATCAAGCGGTCATAAAGCGTTTCTATCATAGAAACGATTGTTAATTTTGAGACCATGATTGTGAACCTCGCCAATATAAGCTATCTGAGCAGTCCCGCCCAGCCCCCTGGGGTGGAGGCAGACGAACAGCTTGGCGAGCATTTACAGCAGATCCTGGCCACACGGCAACTTAGTGCCCTGTTTCAGCCCATCGTACAGATGCAGACCGGGACAATCATCGGGTATGAGGGTCTGATTCGCGGGCCGTCCGACAGCCCCCTGCACTCGCCGCTGCGCCTGTTCCAGGCCGCACGCACGCTGAACCTGACGCAGGAAGTGGAGTTCCTGTGCCGCTGCGTGGTGCTGGAACGTTTCGCCGAACTGGCATTGCCCGGCAAACTTTTTTTGAACGTCAGCCCCGAATGCCTGTTGCCACAACGCGACGGCAAGCTCAGCCATACGCTTGAAATCGTACGCCAGGCAGGTTTGCAGCCGGACCAGCTCGTCATTGAACTGACCGAGAACCAGCCCACTTACGATTACGAGCAGATGCGCAATGCGGTACTGCACTACCGCGAGCTGGGCTTCGAGATTGCCATTGATGACCTGGGCGAAGGCTTTTCCAGCCTGCGCCTGTGGTCGGAGCTGCGGCCGGAATACGTCAAGGTCGATATGCACTTCATCCAGGGCGTCAACAACGATCCCGTGAAGCTGCAGTTCGTGCGTTCGATCCAGGAGATCGCGGAGAAATCGAATACGCTGGTAATCGCCGAGGGCATCGAGCAGCAGGCCGAGTTGCTGGTGCTGCGCGACCTGGGGGTGGCCTTCGCGCAGGGCTATCACCTGGGGCGGCCGCACGCGAGTCCGGCGAAGGCGCTGCCGGCGGAAGTGGCCAAGGCCTTGAGCCGCAACGGCGTGTCGGTGTATCCGCAGCAGACTGCCGAGAACCACACGGCCAGCATCATGAAGCTGCTGCACAAGGTGGCTGCCGTGCCGCCCACGATGAACAACAACGATGTCTACGATATCTTCCTGGCCGATCCCAAGTTGCTGATTATTCCCGTGGTGGAGAACGACAAGCCGCTGGGGCTTATTTCGCGCTTCGAGATGATCGACCATTTCGCGCGGCCCTATCAGCGCGAGCTGTATGGCAAGAAGTCGTGCAAGCAGTTCATGGACAGCAAGCCGCTGATCGCCGACAAATCCACCAGCCTGCAGGATCTTTCCTTCCGCATGGTGGAGTCGGATGCACACCACCTGTTCAATGGCTTCATCATCACGGACCGCGGGCGCTACCTGGGCATGGGCACGGGGCATGACCTGATGCGCGAAATTACGCAGATGCAGATCAACGCGGCGCGCTATGCGAATCCGCTCACGCAGCTGCCGGGCAATGTGCCGATCAACGAACATATTGACCGGCTGTTACAGAGCGGCACAAAGTTCTGGGCCTGCTACTGCGATCTGGACCACTTCAAGCCCTTCAACGATGTATATGGCTACCGGCGCGGCGATGATGTGATCCAGATTACAGGCCGCATCCTCAGCAGCCATACGGACCGCGACCGCGATTTCGTGGGCCATATCGGCGGCGACGATTTCATGATCCTGTTCCAGAGCGAGGACTGGGAAGAGCGCTGCCGCGCGATCCTTGACGAATTTGCGGCATGTGTGATGGAGTTCTACAGCAATGAGGACCGGGAGCGCGGCGGCTATATCTCGGAAGACCGCCAGGGCAAGAAGGTGTTCTATTCCCTGATGAGCCTTTCGCTCGGCGTCATCAAGGTCGCGCCGCGCCAGTACTACTCGCACCACCAGATCGCCACCTCCGCTTCCGAAGCGAAAAAGCAGGCCAAGAAAATCCACGGCAACAGCCTCTTCCTCGACCGCCGCGACGGCCCCAGCCGCTAAGCAAGCTTCGCTTCCAGGATCCGCACCTTTCGGCGCAGACGAACGTTCTCGGTAATGGTAACAATTAAGGCAAAGCCTGACATCACATGGAGGCCGAACTCACCGAGAAAGTGCCAGTATGCCCATGAGAGCGCGGCACATACCATGCCCGTCAACAGCAGATAAATAGAATCTTTCATCACCGCCTCGCAAATGCCGCGAGCAGATGCCTCGACTTAACCCGCTTATCGAGTATGCCCGGATGCTTGATAAGCGTAGACACAAGCCAGGGACGATAAGTTCCATCGCCGAGCGCCATTGCGAGTGCATCAGCGAGCGAGGTGCCTCCGGCCAGGCTGCGGCCCGCCGCAACCGCGAGACTCCCTATGAGGGCGCCTACATAAATGGACGCGGACATAGCGGCAACGACCAGCAGCTTTTCGGAGCGCTTGGTGGCACCGAGCAACTCCCCTACCGTCGCATCCGGCCCCAACTTATCCATCGCCGCCTCAAGTGATTTTACGACGCCAAGCACGCTTATTGCCGAGCCATACAAGGACTCTGGTGCATCCATCCCTAACGCTTGCATATTTTCGCGGAAGTACTTGTAGAACTGGGACATGGATTCCTCCTTAGTGTTCTCCGTGCTGATCCCGCAACTGACGGCGCAGGCGCGCGTTATCGATAATGAGGGTGAGGATGATTGCCGACACGATGATGCCGAAACCGTAGACTCCGAGCAGGCGCCAGAACAGGGCGGCCGATGCGGCGAAGAGGAAGCCGGTCACCAGCAGCAGAACGTCGTCTTTCATGATCGCCTCCTCCAGAGTCGGTTAGACAGACTCTAGAGGATGTGCATCCGGGGAACGTTGGGGAAGCTCAAGCGCGGTGAGTGTCGCGCCAGCGGCGGGTGAGGAGCTGGGCGGACCCGAGTTCCTCGCGGGTGAGGCGGGTTTCGATCAGCTTGCGGTTGCTGTTGGCGGTCTGGTCGCCGGCCTCGGCCGCCAGCGTAATCCACATATAGGAGCGGATCGGGTCGCGCGCCACGCCGCGGCCGTGGCTGTACATGCCGCCAAGGTTGTATTGCGCCAGCGCGTGGCCCTGTTCGGCCGCCTTGCGGTACCAGCGCACTGCTTCCGCATCGTCCTGCGGCACGCCCTGCCCGTTGGCATACATCACGCCGAGATTGTTCTGCGCGCTGGCGTCGCCCTGCTCGGCCGCGAAACGGTACCAGGCCGCGGCGCGCACATCGTCGCGCGGCACGCCGTGGCCGTTCGCATAGATGACGCCCACATTGAACTGCGCATTCGCCGCGCCCTGCTCGGCCGCCTTGCGGTACCAGGCCAGCGCCGATGCAGCATCACGTTCCACGCCGCGCCCGTGCGCATACATGCCGCCGAGATTGTATTGCGCCATCACATGCCCGGCCTGCGCGGCACGGTGATACCAGCGCGCCGCCGCCGTGTCGTCGCGCGTGCAGCCGTAGCCGCTTGCCAGCATCACGCCCACATTGAACTGGGCGTCCGCATCGTCCTGCTCCGCAGCGCGCTGCAGCCAGGAGAAGCCCACTTCGAGATCCGTGGCAATGCCGCGCCCCTCCGCATAAGCCACGCCAAGGTGGCGCTGCGCCACCGCATGTCCCTGCAGGGCCGCGCGCCGGTACCAGGACACCGCATGCACATCGCTCTGCGTAACGCCATGGCCGTGACGGTACATAAAGCCCACATTGAGCTGCGCCACCGGGTCGTCCTGCAGCGCCGCCTTGCGGAACCAGGCCATGGCCAGCGGATAGTTGCGCGGCACGCCCAGCCCCTGCAGATAGGCCTCGCCCAGCAGATTCTGGGCACCTGCCGCGCCCTGTTCGGCCGCGCGGCCGAACCAGCTTGCCGCCATTTCGTCGCTCTGCGGCACGCCACGGCCTTTGCGGTACATGATGCCGAGATTCTGCTGCGCGGAGGGGTCGCCCTGCCGCGCCCCCTTGCGGAACCAGAACACCGCCTCGGCATCGTCCTGTCTGACGCCGGCGCCGCCGTAGTACATGGCGCCGAGGTGGTTCTGCGCGAAGGCAAGGCCCTGCCCAGCCGCCTGGCGCATCCAGCTGAACGCTTCGGCGGCGTTTTCCACCACGCCGCAGCCGCGTTTGTAGAGCAGCGCGAGATTGAACTGGGCATAGGCATCGCCCTGTTCGGCTGCCTCAAGGAACCAGGCAAAGCTGCCCCGGTCCTCGTCCAACTCTTGATTCTTCATGCCAGCTCCTCCTTCTCCAGCACGCCGATGTTGTTTAAATTTTAACTACCGATATGCTGCTTCGTTTGAGGGACCTCAAAAGAAAGCCCGCTCTGGTGGCGGGCTTGGTGAAATGCTGCGGACTCAGCCGCGCGGCGGGCACTGCTTCAGCAGCCAGGCATCGACCTTCGCCGCCGCCAGCTTGTTGACCGACACCAGCAGCGCCGGATCAACACTGGCAATACCGTAGCGCTCCGCGATATGGCGGCCGATGTGCAGCAGCACCTCCGCCGCCACTTCCGCGTCCGATTCGGCCCGGTGGGCCGCACTGCGGAAGCGGATGCCGAGCTGGCCGCTGAGCTGTCCCAGCTTGTAGCTGGGCAGCTTCGGGAAGACGCGGCGCGACAGCTTGAGCGAGCAGACCGTGGCCTCGTGCAGGGGCGCCAGGCCCAGGCGCGCGCTTTCCGCCTTCAGGAATTTTTCATCGAAGCTGGCGTTATGGGCCGACAGCGCATCGCCGCCGATGAATTCCAGCAGCCGGGGTACCACTTCCGATGCGGGCGGCGCCGTGTCCACCATCCGCTGCGAGATGCCGGTGAGGCTGGTGATGAAAGGCGGAATGCGCACGCCGCAATTCACCAGCGACACGAAGCGCTCCACCACCCTGCCCTCCGCAATGCGCAGCGCCGCCACTTCCGTGATGCGGTCGCCCATGTCCGGCGACAGGCCTGTGGTCTCGAAGTCGAGCATGACGATCGGCTTGTTCAGCATCTGCGTTCCTTACGCAAACTTGCGCACGGCATCGAGCGCGAGCCCGGCGCCGATGCTGCCAAACAGGTCGCCTTCCACTTTGCGCGCGGACGGCACCACGGCGCCGATCCGTTCGCGCAGCAGGCCAACGCCGCTGGAACCGCCGGTGAAGAAGATGGTGTCGATCTGTTCCGGCTTCACGCCCGCATCGGCCAGCATGCCTGCGACGGTATTGCCCACATCGTCCACCAGGTGGCTGATGGCGCGGCCAAACAGCTGGCGCGGCACATCCAGCGCGGCAGGCGGCGCCAGGCGGTCCAGGTTCAGTACCACGCTCTCTTCCGACGAGAGGCCGATCTTGGCTTCCTCCACCTGCATCGCCAGCCAGTGGCCCGCGCGGTCTTCGATCAGGGCCTGCAGGCGCTGCATCTTGTCCTGCTCCTTCGCGTCGCGCACCAGTTCCGCCAGCTGCGCCGTCATCTTGCGCGTGTACGCCAGGTTGATGGTGTGCCAGGTGGCGAGGTTGAAGTAGTAGCTGGATGGGACTTCCACACCGCTCAGCAACTGGGTGCCGTAGCCGAGCAGCGGCATCACGGCGGCAAGGCTCAGGTATTTGTCGAAATCGGTACCGCCGATGTGCACACCGGCCGTAGCGAGAATATCGTCGCGCCGGTCGGGCTTCATGGCGCGGCCGGGCGACAGGCGCACCAGCGAAAAGTCGGAGGTGCCGCCGCCAATGTCGGCAATCAGCACCAGCTCTTCGCGGTCAATCTGCGATTCGTAATCGAATGCCGCCGCAATCGGCTCGTATTGGAAGGCGATATGGCGGAAGCCGACGGAGCGCGCAATCTCCGCCAGCGTGTCTTCGCCGGCCTTGTCGGCCACCGCATCGTCATCGATGAAGTGCACCGGCCGGCCCAGGACAACGGAATCGAAGCTGCGGCCGGCTGCCTGTTCACCACGGCGTTTCAGCTCGCCGATGAACTGCGCCAGCAGCAGGCGGAAAGACAGGGAACGGCCCGCCACTTCGGTCTGGCCATCCATCAGCCCGGTGCCCAGCAGGCTTTTCAGGGAACGCATCAGGCGGCCTTCGTAGCCCGCCAGGTAGTCGGCCAGCGCGGCGCGGCCGTAGCTTACCTCGTCATCGTCCGCATTGAAGAACACTACGGACGGCAGGGTCGGCTTGCCATCCTCCAGCATCAACATGGCCTGCTGGCCCGGACGCACCCATCCCATGGTGGAGTTGGAAGTGCCGAAATCGACGCCGCATGCGTTGCCCATCAACAGGTGTCCTCGATTTGATTCGCTAAAGGGGCAACATTCTAGCAGAGGAGGCTTGCGACCGATCAAAAAGTGGGCCGAGGGACGGCGTTACGCTGGTCATTTGCTTGAACGGAGAGCACCATGGCCCAGCCCGACTCAGTCCACCACCTCAGCCTGCATCGCCTTGGCCGCCGTCCCTACCGCCGTGCCGCTGCCGCCCTGCCCTTGATGCTGGCAATCGTATGCGCGCTGGCGTTCTTGTTCAGCTAGCAAGTTGCGGTCGCGCGCACGCGACAGTTCGGCCCTTGAATCCCAGAAATAATTGCCAGCAAGTAAGATGAAAGGTATGCTCAACAAGAGAAAAACGAGAGACCGCTGGCCCTGCTGGCCCATAGCGCCGCCAGGCGCGCTTCACCAAGATATGAGAAAAACCAAGCCCGAACCAGCGCTCACCGCGGCCGACCACAAGGCCGCCATCCTGCGTGAAAACCGCCGCGTCACTTCCTATGATGTGGCGCTGCTCGCGGGGGTATCGCAATCCGCCGTGTCGCGCTGCTTCAAGCCGGGCGCCAGTGTGTCCAAGTCGACGTATGCGCGCGTGATGAAGGCCGCTGCAGGGCTGGACTACATTCCGAACGCGGCGGCGCGCAGCCTGATTACGCGGCGCTCCAATATGGTGGCGCTGATCATCTCGAATTTCGTCATCCTCTACCATCCGGGAGCGCTGGCGGAACTGAGCCAGCAGATTACGCGCCGCGGCAAGCGTGTGCTGCTGTTCACCACCCAGCATGAATCCGATGTGGAGCAGATCCTTTCCAGCGTCTGGCAATACCAGGTAGACGGGGTGATCGCGGCGGCCGCATTGAGCGAACAGCAGGTGCAGGAGTTCGAGCGCCGCCAGGTGCCGCTGGTGGTCTTCAACCGCAAGCTGCACGAACCACAGGTCAATACGGTGTTCTGCGACCAGTACGAAGCGGGCCGCCTGATGGCGGCGCATCTGGCTGCGGCCGGCCATCGCCGTTTCGGCATCATCACGGGACCTGAAGAATCGCCTATCGCCAGCGAACGCCGGCGCGGCGCCGTCGAGTATCTGGCGGAGATCGGGCTGCCGCCGCCCGTCATTGCGACCGGGCAGTTCGACTACGCCAGTGGAGCACGCGGCCTGCGCGAGATCGTGAGCCGGCTTGGGCATGCGCCGGATGCCGTCATGTGCGGAAACGACCTGATGGCAATCGGCTGCCTCGAATGTGCGCGCCATGAGCTGGGCATCGACGTGCCGGGCCAGATGTCGATTACCGGTTTCGATGCGGTGGAAGCGGCCAGCTGGCTCAGTTACAACATCACGACCATGCGCCAGCCGATTCAGAAGATGGCGCAGGCTGCGGCGGATATGCTGGCGGCCCTGATCGAATCGAATGGCGGCGAGGTGGAGAAACGCGCCTTCCCGCCCTTGCTGATCGAAGGCGGCACGGCACGGCTTGTGCCCTCGGCGCGCGCTTCGCTGGCAGCATAAAAAAACCCGCCATCTGGCGGGTTTCTCGTATCAGCCTTCGGCGATGCGTTTGGAGAGGTGGGCCAGCGCTTCTTCCACCTGATCCACGAGAATCAGCGCCAGGTCGCCGTCTTTCAGGCGGCCCAGGGCCTTGTCGATGGCGATGAATTCGCCATCGATCTCATCGACGTAGCTGGCGCGCGGCGCGCCCGTGAGCCCCTCGCGCAGCAGTGCAATCACTTCGCCGTCTTCACGGCCGCGCTGGCACTGGTCCTGATACAGCAGCACGTCGTCGAAGGACTTGCCGAGAATCTCTGTCTGCTGGCGGATGTCTTCGTCGCGGCGGTCGCCGGCGCCGGAGATCAGCACCAGGCGGCGCTTGGCCGGCATGGCTTCCACCGCCTGCACCAGGGCCAGCATGGCGTCCGGATTGTGGCCGTAGTCGGCAATCACGGTGGCGCCACGGTAGTCGAACACATTGAAGCGGCCCGGCGCGTTGTGGCTGTCGGTGGTGAAGGTGGCGAGGCCGAGGCGGATCGACTGCCAGTCGATGCCCGCGCCCCAGGCCGCAGCCACTGCCGCCATGGTGTTCTCGACCTGGAAGCCGATGACACCGTTGCGGGTGATCGGCACGTCCGCCAGCGCAATACGTTCTTCGAACTTGCCTTCCACCGCCACCAGCTGGCCGTTGTCTACGTACACGGTGCGTTTGCCCTGTGCGATGTGGGTCGCCACCACCGGATGGTACTTGTCCGCGCCGAAGAAGGTGATCCGGCCTTTGCAGCTGGATGCCATTGCGGCCACGATCGGGTCGGTCGCGTTCAGCACGGCCATGCCGTTCTTGTCCACGTTCTGCACGATCACGCGCTTCAGCACCGCCAGGTCTTCCACGGTGGTGATGTAGTTCAGGCCGAGGTGGTCGCCCGCGCCGATATTGGTGACAACCGCCACCTTGCAGCGGTCGAAGGCCAGGCCTTCGCGCAGGATGCCGCCGCGCGCAGTTTCGAAGACGGCAGCATCCACGTCCGGGTGCTGCAGCACATTGCGTGCGCTGCGCGGGCCGGAGCAGTCGCCGCTGTCGGTCTGGCGGCCGTTGATGTACACGCCGTCGGTATTGGTCATACCCACGCGCAGGCCGCTGGAGGCCAGGATGTGCGCGGTCAGGCGCACCGTGGTGGTCTTGCCGTTGGTACCGGTCACGGCGATCACCGGAATGCGGCCATCGTCGCCTTCAGGGAACATGGCCGAGATAATCGCTTCGCCCACGGGGCGGCCCTTGCCGTAGGACGGCGACAGGTGCATGCGCAGGCCGGGCGCGGCATTCACTTCCACCACGCCGCCATTCTGTTCTTCGATGGGACGCAGCACGCTGTCCACCACCACGTCCACGCCGCAGATATCGAGGCCGATCATCTGCGCTGCTTCCACCGCGCGCGCTGCCACTTCCGGATGCACGTCGTCGGTCACGTCGGTGGCAGTGCCGCCGGTTGACAGGTTCGCGTTGTTGCGCAGGATGACCCGCTGGCCGTGCGGCGGAATCGTGTCCGCCTCCAGGCCCTGCAGCGCAAGGCGGGCCAGCGCGATGTCGTCGAAACGGATCTTGGTCAGCGAAGTGGCGTGGCCACTGCCGCGGCGCGGGTCGGCATTGACGATCTCCACCAGTTCGCGCACCGAGTGCACGCCGTCGCCCACCACATGCGGCGGGTCGCGGCGCGCGGCGGCAATCAGCTTGTTGCCGATGACCAGCATGCGGTAGTCGTGGCCTGCGAGGAAGCGCTCAACCAGGATATCGTCGCGGAATTCGCGCGCCGTGTTGAAGGCGGCCGTCATCTGCTCCTGGGTAGTCACATTGACGGTAACGCCCTTGCCCTGGTTGCCGTCCTTCGGTTTCACCACCACCGGAAGGCCGATCTCCAGCGCTGCCTTCCATGCATCTTCCGCATCCACGGCCACGCGGCCTACCGGCACCGGCACGCCGGCGGCGTCCAGCAACTTCTTGGTCAGTTCCTTGTCCTGCGCGATCGATTCGGCAATGGCGCTGGTGCTGTCCATTTCGGCAGCCTGGATGCGGCGCTGGCGCGAACCCCAGCCGAAGCTCACCATGCTGCCGCTGGTCATGCGGCGGTAAGGAATATTGCGCACCACGGCGGCATGCACAATGGCGCCGGTGCTCGGGCCGAGGCGCACATCTTCGTCCAGGTCGCGCAGTTCGGTCAGCGCGGCGTTCAGGTCGAACGGTTCATCCTTCAGCGCGGCGTTGATCAGCTTCTCGGCCAGTTCAACGGCGAGGCGGCCCACTTCTTCTTCCGTGTATTCCACCACCATCTGGAAAATACCTTCTTCCAGTGTGGGCGTGGTGCGGCTGAAGGTCACCGGGCAGCCCGCTTCGGCCTGCAGGGCCAGCGCCGTCAGCTCCAGCACGTGCACCATCGGCACGGCGTCGGCATGGCCGTCCGGCTGCAGCTGGGCGATACGGGGGAAGCGCGCGCGCAGGCGCACTTCGAAGCCTTCCAGCTTATCGACTGCCATATCCTCCGGCGCACAGGAGACGATGGCCTCGATCGCGGTGTGGTGGCTCCACAGATTTGGTCCACGCAGCGCGCGGGTACGAATTACTTCCATTCCCTGTATTCCCGATTAGTTATTCTTGGTGTTCCACTCGAAGGTGCGCAGCGCGGCACCGATCAGGTCCGGCGGCAGGCCGAGGGCCCAGCCGATACCGATCGCGGCCAGCACGGCCTCGGTGCAGCCGGCTTCGCTCTCCGGCAGGCAGTTCAGCGGCAGCGTTGCCACCACGTCGGCGCCATCGGCCATCACATAGCCATCGGCGCGCAGGAATACGGCGCGCTTGCCTTCCTTCAGATGCGCGGCAATTGCCGGCACCTGTTCGTCCATGCCATAGAAGATCACGGAACCGTCGCACAGCTCCGCCATTTCAGCCACTTGCGCGTCCGAGGCATTCAGCACCGCCGCGCCTTCCGGCAGCACTACGTCGACCTGCGTGCGCAGCACGTTGAACATCTGGCCTTCTTCGCCGATGTAGAACTCGCCCAGCTCTTCGTGGCCTTGCGTGTCGGTCACGACACCCACCAGGCACTTGTCGTAGGCATAGCCTTCGGTCAGCACCATGCGGTTGCCATTGGCGAAAACGGCGGCTTCCACGTTCTTGTTCAGCAGCAGGCGCTGGCCCGACTCCCATTCGCTCAGCGGACCACGCGGCACCTTGCGGCCGTTCAGGTGCACGCCTTCTTCATTCGCCATGCCCACGTAGCGCCCGCTGACCTGCAGCAGCCATGCCGTGATGCGCGCGATCAGCGCGGTGTGGCGGGTGCCGGAAACTCCGACGATGGGAATGCGGCCATCTTCATCCTGGGCGAACAGCTGATCCACAATCGCAGCGCCCACAGGGCGTGCAATACCGTCCGCAGGCTTCAGGTGCGCCAGCAGGCCGGGGCTCGCGTTCACTTCAATGACGGCGCCGCCCTGCTCTGCCAGCGGCTTCGAAACGTCCTGCACCACGAGGTCAATACCTGCGATGTCCAGGCCCACGGTGCGCGCTGCCAGCGCGGCCATCTCGGCCACTTCCGGGTGCACCAGGTCGGTCACGTCATTGGCCACATTGCCGTTCAGCTGGATCAGCACGCGGCGGCCCGCTTCGGGCACGGAGTCCGGCGTGAGGCCCTGGCGCTGCAGGTCCAGCTGCACTTCGGTGGACTTGCGCGGTTCAACGATATTCAGCGGGAATTCTTCCGTGGTGCCACGGCGCGGATCGGTGTTGATCTGGGTATCGACCAGTTCCTGCACGCTCTGCTTGCCGTCGCCGGTCACCCACAGCGATTCACCTTTGGAGGCGGCCACCACTTTACGGCCCACCACCAGCAGGCGGTGTTCGTCGCCCACGATGAAGCGTTCCACGATCACGCTCTCGCTGCCGCCGCGCTGCACGGCGATGTCGTAAGCGGCTTTCACGTCGGCTTCGGTGCTCAAGTTCAGCGACACGCCGCGGCCATGGTTGCCGTCATACGGCTTTACAGCCACCGGCAGGCCGATGTCCTGCGCTTCTTCCCAGGCCTCGTCCGCGCTGCGCACCAGCACGCCCTCAGGCACAGGCACGCCAACGGAGGACAGCAGGTCCTTGGTCATGTCCTTGTCGCTCGCAATGCCTTCGGCAATTGCGCTTGTGTGGTCGGTTTCGGCGGTCCAGATGCGGCGCTGGCGTGCGCCATGGCCCAGTTGCACCAGGTTGCCGTCGGTCAGGCGAATATGCGGGATCTTGCGGTCGGTGGCGGCATCCACGATGTTGGCCGTGCTCGGACCGAGGCAGAGCGACTCCACCATATCGGTCAGCTGGGCCACGGCAGCGTCCAGGTCGAAAGGCTTGTCTTCGATGGCAGCCATCAGCAGCTCGCGGCCGGCGACCAGCGCGGCGCGGCCCACCTGCTCCTGGCGCGTGCGGAATGCCATCTTGTAAATGCCGCTGCCTTCAGCGGTCTGGCGCGTTTTGCCGAAACCGGTGCGCATGCCTGCCAGGTTCTGCAGTTCCAGCACCACGTGTTCCAGGATGTGGCCGGCATAGGTGCCATCACGCAGGCGCTCCAGGAAGCCGCCCACCTCGCCCACGCCGCAGCGGTGCTCTACCAGGTTGGGCAGCATCGCCGTCAGCCGTTCGTACAGGCCAGGAAGTTTGTTCGAAGGGAAGTTTTCCAGCTCACCAATATCGAGCCAGGATTCGATCACCGGCCGATAAGTCCAGATATTTGGCCCGCGCAGATGCGTCACGCGGAGCACTTCAATGTCTTTCTTCTTTGTCATGTTTTTGCTCTAATACCTTTTGCGCTTATACTTCCGCAAAAAGCTGGGCCTTCCTCTTCGTCATTCGTCAAAGTTGATAGCTGAAGAATACAGTAAATAACAGCTTCCTTCTTCGCCATCCTTATCGTGTTAGCGTTCCGCTTTTTAAGGCCGTACCCTATATTTTCCCACTGTTTCATGTTTCTTGCCACTTGGCAAAGACCGTACCGGAGTCTGTTCCATAATGACAACAACTGATCTTTCCCCCGAACCGATCCGCACCGAGCTGCCCGAAAAATGGCGCTCCGAAGTGCAGACACAGCTGGCCTCAGGGGAAAACGTGCTCGGCGCAATGGAGGTTGACCTCGACGCGAAACTGCACTTCGCAAAAGGCTTTATTCTGCTGACCGAGCGGCGCATTATGGCACGCGGACCGGGTGAGTCGCAGTGGAAACAGTGGCCTTATCAGGAAGGCATGTCGCTCAAGCTGCACGACCATGCCGGCGTAGGCCATCTGGAGCTGTTCGACGCCAACCGCCGCCTCGATTGCTGGCGCTTCACGCTGGGCCAGAACCTGCAGGCGATCCGCCTCAGCGAGCAGTTCGCACCGCTGGTGGACAGCCACCTGACCGGGAAACCGGTCGAGAAGGAAGAAGAGCACGCCTGCCCGACCTGCAAGGCGCCGCTGGAGCCGGACGAGGAAGAATGCCCGATCTGCGCCAAGGTTGAATACACGCCGCCCACCACGTGGACCCTGTTCCGCCTGTGGCGTTTTGCGCATCCCTACCGCTGGCAGCTGCTACTGGGCTTCACGCTGATGCTGCTGTCCACCGGCGCCCACCTGATTCCGCCCTACCTCAGCATTCCGCTGACCGACAATGTACTGGTGCCTTACCAGAACGGCAAGCCCGTGGATACCGGCCTGGTGGTGCTCTACATGAGCGGCTTGCTGGCTTCCGCCATCCTGGCCTGGGTGCTGGGCTGGGGCAAAACCTATGTGCTGGCGCTGGTTTCCGAACGCATCGGCGCCGACCTGCGCACCGCAACTTACGAACACCTGCTGCGCCTTTCGCTCGAATACTTCGGCGGCAAGCGCACCGGCGACCTGATGTCGCGTATCGGCAGCGAAAGCGACCGTATCTGCGTGTTCCTGTCGCTGCACCTGCTGGACTTCGCGTCCGACTGCCTGCTGATCATCATGACCGGCGTGATCATGTTCACGATCAATCCATGGCTGGCCATCGTCACGCTGGTGCCGCTGCCCTTCATCGCCTGGCTGATCCACCTGGTGCGCGACAGGCTGCGCACCGGCTTCGAGAAAATCGACCGCGTGTGGGGCGAAGTGACCAATGTGCTGGCCGATACCATTCCCGGCATCCGCGTGGTGAAGGCCTTTGCGCAGGAAGCGCGCGAAGCGAACCGCTTCCGCATCGCCAACAAGCACAACCTGGCTGTGAACGACAAATTGAACAAGGTATGGTCGCTGTTCTCTCCGACCGTCTCCTTCCTCACCGAGCTCGGCCTGCTGGTGATCTACGTGTTCGGCATTTACCTGGTATCGAAGGCGAGCATCACGCTCGGCGTGCTGACCGCCTTCCTGACCTATTCCGCACGTTTCTACGGCCGCCTCGATTCGATGAGCCGCATCGTATCGGTGACGCAGAAATCGGCGTCGGCGGCGAAGCGTATTTTCGATATCCTGGACCATGTGTCCAGCGTTCCGGAACCGGCCAACCCGGTCAAGGTCAACAAGGTGGAAGGCAATATCACCTTGCGCGAAGTGGGTTTCCGCTACGGGAACCGCGCCGTCAACCGTGGCGTGAACCTGGAAATCAAGGCCGGCGAAATGATTGGCCTGGTGGGCCACAGCGGCTCCGGCAAGTCCACGCTGGTGAACCTGATCTGCCGTTTCTACGACGTGGCGGAAGGCGCGATCCTGCTGGACGGCACCGATATCCGCTCGTACGCGGTGTCCGACTACCGCCGCAATATCGGCCTGGTGTTGCAGGAACCCTTCCTGTTCTTCGGCACCATCGCCGAGAACATCGCCTACGGCAAGCCGAATGCAACGCGTGCCGAGATCATGGCTGCGGCCCGCGCGGCGCATGCGCACGACTTCATCCTGCGCCTGCCGCAGGGCTATGACTCCATGGTCGGCGAACGTGGCCAGGGCCTGTCCGGCGGCGAACGCCAGCGCATTTCGATTGCCCGCGCGCTGCTGATCGATCCGCGCATCCTGATTCTCGATGAAGCCACGGCATCGGTGGACTCGGAAACCGAAAAAGAAATCCAGAAGGCGCTGGACAACCTGGTGGCCGGCCGCACCACCATCGCCATCGCGCACCGCCTGTCCACGCTGCAGCGCGCCAACCGCCTGGTGGTGATGGACCGCGGCAAGGTGGTGGAAGAAGGCCCGCACGAAGAACTGATGGAGAAGCAAGGTGCCTATTACCGCCTGTACCAGGCCCAGGCCCGCAACGTCGATACCGACCTGGATGACGCACCGAAGGAACGCCATGACGACAATTAATTTCCGGCTGGAGCGTGACGCCTTCGGCCGCCTCAACCTGACCGACGCGCAAGGCGTGGTGCACGAACACGTTACGCCGGTGCGCGCTTTCCCGATCCAGGCGCCGGATGAAGGCCTGTCGCTGATGAACAGCGATGGCAAGGAAGTAGCATGGCTGGACAGCCTGAACGAGCTGCCCGCGGATGCTGCAGCAATGGTGCGCGATGAACTGAGCGGTCGTGAATTCATGCCCGAAATCAGCCGCATCATCAACGTCACCAGCTTCGCCACACCCTGCACCTGGACCGTGGCCACCGACCGCGGCGAGACCGACTTCGTGCTGCGCGGCGAAGAAGATATCCGCCGCATCGGCGCCGACGCCCTGCTCGTTTCGGACAGCCACGGCATCAACTTCCTGATCCGCAACCAGTACGAGCTGGATAAGCACAGCAAGAAGATTCTGGACCGCTTCCTGTAAGCGGCGAAGGATTAACGGCGGGCCGCAGGTTCGTCGTTCACGCAGATCGGCGCACGTTTCGCGTAGCTGCTGCAGGCCTTGCGGAAGCAGGCCGCAGCGGCCTCCCCTGCATATTCCTTGCACTGCGCAAGGCGGCGCTCCACGCTCATGCGCGACATTTTCGGAGGCGCTTTCGCCTGCGCCGGAGTTTCCGTACGGCGCGCCGGCCTGGCAGGCGCGGGCTGCGTCTTCACCACGCGGGCCGGGCGTGACGCAGGCGGTGCGGCGGGTGTTGGCGTGGATTGGCTTGCCTGGCTTTGCGGTGCCACGGGGGGCGGCTGCACTGGCGCGGGCAAAGGCATGGCCGCTGGCGGTGCCGAAGGTTGTATCACTGCCGTGTTGGCGGATTTGCTGATTTGCGCCAGCGTGCGGTCTGCCTGCAGGCTTTTCAGTACAATCATCAGCGATCCCAGCAAGGCCAGCAGCAGCGCGGCGACGCCTAGCCACAGGGCAATCGTCTTGCCACGGCTGATTCCGCCGCTGTGCTCCTGGTCTTCGTGGGCGCGGGGTGCTGCGGGCGGCTGCTGGGCTTCGTTCATGATCTGTCGCTAAAATCGTACACAGCAGCAGATTAACGAATTTGCAGAAATTGTGTCGCTACGCTTTGCTCGCCTTTTGCGATTTCGCACGGCAGGCGGCCGTCGTCTGGTTGCGGGCGGTGCAGCGCACCGGCACGGCCTTGCGCGCGGTCTTTTCCGCGGCGGCTTTACGCTTGGCGGGAACCACGGCCTTGGCGGTCTTTTTGGCAGCGGCGGCTTTGGCAGAACGCTTCGCGGCGGCGGTCTTGGCGGTGGCCGTCTTCGCCGCTGCCGCCTTGGCGCGGCGCGCAACGCGGACCTCGTCGCGCACGACGGGCGCGGCGCGAACGGGGCCTTCAGCAACGGGCGCGATGGCGCGCGGGGCGGCTGGCGCTTCGGCCGGTCGCGTGGCGGCAACGGCCGCTCCGGTGGCCAGTGCGGCGGCGCCTGCCAGCGCGGCTGGCGGCACCGCTGCTTCCTGGAGTGCAGCGGCCTCCGGCGCAGCGGCAGGCGTCTCTGGCGTGCCGCCGTCGGCGTGCGGTGGCAGCGGAATGGCCGAAGGCACGTGTTCCGGCGCAGGCGGATGCGAGAAGTCCGGCGGCGGCAATGCCTTGGCGGACATGCCTTCCGGCGCCGTCAATGCCGGTTCGGCTTTTTTAGGATGCTGGCCGGCCGTACTGCCGATCCAGGCAATTGCTCCGATCAGGCCCGCGATCACCACGGCTGCACCGCCGAGCAGTACGGGCTTGAGCGGAGGGCGCGGGGCGTTCGCATCGGCTGGCGCAGGCGCCTCCGGCAGGCTATCCGCTACGGGGGCTGCGGGCGGCTCAGCCGCGAAGGTGGGTTCCGGATCGAAGGCCGGTTCCACGGCGGGCGCCGGTGCCGGCGCCATATATTCCTCATCGAACAGGCTGGGTTCAACCCTTTGTGCTGCAGTTTCTTTCTTCATTGACTATCGCTTTGTGCAGGCTGACATGGCGGTCAGCACTCTACCATACTCGGATGGCGTGCTATCCTCGCGCCACCCAATCCGGAGTCTCACAATGAAGTCTCTTCTTCTCGGCGTGATCGCGCTGGCACATGCGTTTGCATGCGCACAGGACATCACTTTGCAGGACGTGGCCCGCATGCCCGCGCCGGAAATTTTACGTTCCGAGACCGCAGCATCGGACAGCATCACGATGCGCCATATCGTCTTCCGTTCGATCGAGCATGGCGGCGTGCAGAACGAAGTCTACGCCGTGGTGGCAGCGCCAAAGAGCGTCGGCCCGCATCCGGCGCTGCTGGTGCTGCACCCGGGCCGCGCCGCGGCACAGACGGCGATTGCCGGGGAATGGGCACGCAAAGGCTATGTGGCCATTTCTCCCGACTTGCCCGGCATCGCCAATCCTGAACTCGCGCCGCGTTCGGCCGGCCTGTGGAAGCAGCGCCCGTACGGCGCCGACCGCTGGACCGTCACTCCGTCGCTGGCCCACAGCACCATCTTCCAGTCCCTGGCCGCCGGCACCGGCGCCATTCGCCTGCTGCAGGGCATGGGCAACGTGGATGCAAAACGCATCGGCATCATCGGCGCCTCCTGGGGCGGCTATATGACGACCCTCCTCGCGGGCTTGCTGGGCGATGATGTTCGCGCTGCATACGCAGTCTGGGGCGGCGGCTTTTTCGAAGACACGGTGTTTGCCGCCAACCTCGCCAGCTTGAGCGATGCGGAGCGCAGCCGCTGGCAGGCGGCACTGGGCGCAGAGAACTACCTGCCGCGCATCAGCGCACGCGTCTTCATTGCAGGCGCAAGCAACGATCGCGCTTTCTACCTGCCCTCGCTGGTACGCAGCTACGAAATCATCAGCGCGCCCAAAGGTATCGTGTTCGGACCGAACGCCGATCACGATGCGGGCGGCTATGCCGGCGGCCCGCCGCCGAATGACAGGAACTGGACGGCGCAGGAAGTTACCTTCTTCGAGCATGCGCTCAAAGGCATCGGGGCGCCGCTGCCCCATGTGGAGGTGGCGAAGATCGCGCCCCAGTTCGCGGAGGTGCAGGTACAGGCCGAAGCCGGCGTGCGCGAGCTCGCCCTGTTCCATGCACCCGCTACTGCGCCATGGCCAAAACGCCAGTGGCAGCAGCTTGCCGCGCACCGCATCAAGGCGGCCGGCGGCGATCGCTACAGAATCGACCTGTCAGGCCTGGAGCCGGGCGCATGGTATGTGATCGCCACCGACCTGCGCGGCGTGTCCGCCTCGTCCCCGCCCAAGCCGCTCGACGGTCAGCGTTTATAGACGCCCGCGCACACCACGGTTTCGTCCAGGCGCTCGCAATACATGCGCTTGGGCAGGATGTTCTTGCTGACGGGGTCGAGGAAGCTGTAGTCCTGCCAGAAGGTGCCTTTCTGCTTCGCCAGATCCACCCGTTCGCGCACGAAGGGCTTGCCGTCGGCATCGCGCAGCTCGATCAGGTCCTTGCCCACCATTTTCTGGTTCTGTCCATGGGCCAGCACCTTGCCATGCAGGTCGTACACCACCGGATACAGGTCGCCGCGCACCCACATCGGGTCCTTCCCGGTGATGCTGGCGTAGACCGATGGACCGTCCTTGCGTATCGCGGCCACGGCCTTTGCCACCATCTGTTCCGCATCCTGCGGTTTCGCGTAGTCGTCCGCCGTGGCGCTGGCCGCCAGCGTAATGAGAACTGCGGCAATGGTCATCTGTCGTTTCATGGTATGTCCTCCGTTCAGAACGTTCGTGCTATGGATACTACAAACTTGTGCCGGATATTGTTGTCGTCTGGTCCTCCATAAATGCCGCCGGACTGGCGCAGGCGCACCATGTCCAGCGAGAGTTGCGCCTGCCAGCCTTGCAGCATGCTGCCCACGCCCACGCGGCCTTCGGCACGGTTACTTGCGGCATTGGACGGTGCATACAGATAACCCGCATGCCAGAACAGCTGCAGCCGCTGGGTCAGTGCATGGCCACCGTTTGCCTCTGCATAAAGTGTACGCTCGCCAAGGCCGAGATAGTCTGGTGAATAGTGCAGGCGTGCGCTGTAGCGCTCACTGGCCAGCCCCACATAGAACTCGCGGAAATTCCAGTTCGGCACCGAAGGAAAGCCGTAGGCCGTAACGCCCGTTTCCCATGACAGGCCGGAAGCGAGGCGGCGCGCATAGCCTGCGTAGCCAAGCCATTGCGCGCTACGGTGGGTTTCGCCGTTCATCTGGCCGTTGACGGCCTGGCCGCCCACATACCAGCCTTCCGCGCCATCATAGTTAAGAGCCAGGCGTGCCACGGGCTTATCGGCACTGAGCGATATGCCGCGGTACATGTAATCGGACAGGATGGCTGCGCTGCCGCTCAATTGCGCATGGGCGGCAGGCGCCGCAAAACAGATCAGGGGGAGCGCACGAAACGATTGGGCGAACTTGGCTGGCATGCGCATGAACATTTACCTGTGATGCGCATGATAGTCGCGCAAAGATCAATCCCCGTCAACGGTGCGCTGCCTTCCGTGAGCACGATGCTCTCACGCAGGCGCGCCGCCGCCAGCGCGGGCTTCAGTTCTCCAAGCAGGGCCAGCATGCCGGACACGTGCGCCGCCGCATAGGAAGACCCGGACACAATGCCCCAGCGCGCGCCGGGCATGGTGGTGGGAATGTCGCGCCCGGGCGCCAGCAGCACGCGCAGGCCGTTGCGCGGCGCGCCATCCGCCGCAACGGCGAACACGCCGCTGCAGTTGGCGGGGAAGCCGCCATCGGCCTGTTTGGGATCGATGGCGCCCACTACGCGCACGCCGCGCGCCTGTGCCGCTTCGACCAGCTTTTGCAGCAGGCGGTCCTGCGGGCCGGAGAGACTGAGGTTGATGATCTGGGCGCCTTGCAGCAGCGCGAAATTCATGGCCTTGGCCAGCGTGAAGCTGTTACAGCGCGTGCCGGCGTCGGTTTGCCAGCAGGCGCGCAAGGCGAGCAGCCTTGCGTCCGGCGCCACGCCCTCGATGCCCACGCCATTGCCCGCACGCGCGGCGATCACGCCCGCCACCGCAGTACCGTGCTGTTCGGCCACATAGGACTGGCCTTCAACGAAATTCTCCTGCAAGGCCACCTGGCCCTGCAGGTCCGGATGGTTCGCCTCGATGCCGCTGTCCACCACCGCTACCAGCACCTTGCGGCCGGTGGCGGCCTTGCGGATTTCATCCAGCTGCCAGGGACCGGCCGCAGGCTGCACCTTGTACAGCGGGTCGCTGCCGCCCTGCACCACAAAGTCCTGGATCATCTGGGCCCAGGCCACGCGCTTGTCCTGCTCCAGCGCGGCCAGCACGGGCGCGGCGGACTTGCCCGGCGGGAGCCGCATGCGGAAGCAGTCCACGTTCAGCACCGGCATGGCCCAGTCTTCCAGCATTTCCAGCTGATACTCGCGCGCCAGCGATGCCGCGATGCGCTGGCGCGCGGCCCGGCCTGCGTCGTCGCGGTAGCTGGCGCCGCCGTAGCCGTCGGCGCGGAAATGCGGCGCGGGCAGACGAAGCATGACGAGGATCTCCGCGCTCTCCTGTGCGGCGGCGGGCGGCGCCTGCGTTTCCTGCGCCGCCACGGAAAACATGGCGCCTGCCAGCAGGCATAGCGCCAGGACCAAGCTGCGCATTACGGCTGGCTCCCCGGCGTGAGATTTTCCGCCAGGTCGACGGCAGGATCGGCACGCAATGCGGCCAGCAGCGCCGCCTGGCGGTCCGCATCAACATCCAGCATATAAGCGCCTGCTACCGTGGGCCCGCCTACGATGCGCGCGCCATTCGCCTGCAGCAGGCGCTGCACGTCCTGCACCCGCGCATCGGCCTTGAACACCACCAGCAGGTCCGGCGTGCTGGCCTGGCCGCGGCCCAGGGCCTGGTAGGAAGATGGCGTTTCGCCTGGCAGCAGCTGCACCGCCAGCACGGCAATCACCGCAAGCTGGGCGGCCATTGCGGCGAACTGCCAGCGGCCGGGCGCCAGCAAACGGCGCAGCCACTGCGCCGGGCCACGCTGCGGTGCTGCCGCCGGCACTGGGGTCGCGTCCAGCCGCGGCATCAGCCGCGCCAGCGCGCGGTCCGGGTCCAGGCCGGCGGGCAGCGGGCCTTCGGTTTCCAGCAGCTTGCGCTGCCATGCCAGGTCTTCACGGCAGGCGGCGCAGGAACGCAGGTGTTCCTGCACGCGGGCCGCTTCCGCTTCCGGCAGCGAGCCGTTGGCGTACCAGGGCAGCGCATCCTGCAGTGCCTCGTGATCCGCAGTGCTGCTTCTGTTCTCGGCGTTCATTGCATTTCTTCCCTATGATCGGACAACATGTCCTTCAGGCGCTGGCGCGCGTGGAACATGCGCGTCTTCACGGTATTGACGGGACAGCCCATCGTTTCGGCGATCTCCTGGTAGGCCATGCCGTGGTAATAGGTGAGACTGACCACCACGCGCTGTTCCATCGGCAGCGCATCGAGGGCGCGGCTCACGCCACGCTGCAGCTGGCGCGCGGCCAGCGCATGATCGGGCTCATGCCAGTTTTCGCCGGCCTGTTCCGCCGCGCTCTCCAGCGGCTCATCGAGGCCGCGCAGTGCTTTCAGCGCCTGGCGGTAGGCGATCCCGAAGATCCAGGTCGACACCTTGCAGCTGCCGTCGAAGCTGTCGGCCTTCTGCCACACCACCAGCATGGTGTCGTTGACGATCTCCTCCAGCAGGGGCACATTGCGCGTCATGCGGTCCAGGAAGCGCGCCAGGCGCGGGAAATAGGCGCGATAAAGGGCCTGGAAGGCGAGTTTGTCGCCATCCCCAATCCGCCGCAGCAGTTCCCCCTCGTCGGCTTCGTCCGACACGCCCATCCTCCTGCTACTTCGCATGCATCTCTCCCTGGTGCCGGTTAATACCGGACTGGAGAGAAAAGGTTCAAGAAAAACGAAAAAATATTTTCCGCTCCAATTTTGAACCATTTTTACATCCACCGGTATTGACTGTCACAACATTGACAGATTGCTCAGCACCCGTGTTCGTCTCCACAGCCTTCTGCGGCCCCGCCCTGCTCTCGCCGGACCTGGCCGCCATCGCGCGCCTGCTGCTGCTGGCGCCGCTGCTGGAGGAATGGATCGTACGCGCAGGCCTGCACCACTGGCTGTTGCAGCGGACCGGCGCCGCACCCGCGCTGCTGGCCAGCGCCCTTGCCTTCAGCGCCCTGCACCTGGGCTCGGGGCTGATGGCGTCCTTGCTGGTGTTCGGGCCCGGCCTGCTGTTTGGCCTGGTCTACCAGCGCTGGCGCGACTGGCGCCTGTGCGCCCTGCTGCACAGCCTGTGCAACGCCTTTGCAATCTGTGCGTGTCAATCGCTTGTTTAACGAACCAGAACCGGGAGAACTGATGAACCTTTACCTGCCCCGCCGCATCGCGCTGGCCGCCGCCGGCCTGTGGGCCCTGCTCGCCATGGGGGCCGCCGCGCACGCTGCCGATGCCCTGAACGGCAAGAGCCTGTACCTGAACGGGCCCGTCTCCGGCGGCACCGCCTGCGCCTCCTGCCACGGTCCCACACCGGCGGCCAATGTCAACGGCATCCTGGCTGCCGCCAATACCCCCTCGGTGATCAGCGCAGCCTTTGCCGCCAATCGGGGCGGCATGGGCGCCCTGTTCAATGGCAAGTTCACGGCTGCGGAAATCGCAGACCTGGCTGCCTTCATCGGCAATCCGAACGTCACGGCGGCGCCGGCCGCCACGCTGGCGCCCACCAGCCTGTCCTTCGGCGGCGTCACGGTCGGCCAGAACAGCGCTGCACTGAGCACCACGCTGTCCAACACCGGCAATGCGGCACTGAATGTGAACAGCATCGGCCTGGGCGGCGCGAACGCGGCAGACTTCAGCATCACTGGCGGCAGCTGCGCGGCGGGCGGCTCGCTGGCAGTAGGCGCCAACTGCACCGTGCAGCTGGTGTTCCGTCCAGCCGCCGCAGGCGCGCGCGCCGGGGCAGTGAACTTCGGCCATAACGCCACCGGCGGCAGCAGCAGTGTGGCGCTGAGCGGCACCGGCAATGCGGCGCCACAAGCCACGGTTGCCGTCTCGGCCAATAGCCTGGACTTCGGCGCGCTGTTGACGAATACCGCTTCGCCACTACAGACACTGACCGTGAGCAACAGCGGCCAGGCGGCACTGAGCTTCAGCAGCATTGCACTGTCCGGCGCGAATGCCGCCGTGTTTGCGCTGGGCGGCAGCTGCGCGGTTGGCACGCCCGTTGCGGCAGGCGCCAGCTGCACCGTGACCGTGCGCGCGACGCCCACGGCCACAGGCGCCATCGCGGCCAGCCTGAACCTCGTTTCCAACGCCAGCAACGCCAATGTGGCGGTAGCGCTGTCCGGCACCGCCAGCGCGGCAGCACCTGCCCTGGCCGCCAATCCGACTGCGGTCGCCTTCGGCCAGCAGACCGTTGGTGCAGCTGCCGTGACGCAAAATGTGGTGCTGACCAACCGGGGCAATGTGCCGCTCACCTTCACCAGTGTGGCCGTCACCGGCGCTGCGAGCGTGAGCATCGGTTCCGGCGCCTGCAGCGGCAGCCTGGCCGTTGGCGCAAGCTGCACCGTGCCGCTGTCCTTCGCACCCGCCGTGGAAGGCAATGTGAGCGCCACGCTGGTGGTGCGGTCCAACGCGCCCGAGCTGTCGGTGGCGGTCACCGGCTCCGGCACTTCGGCCGCTGTGGCGCGTCCTGCCCTGTCGGAAAACGGCCCGGTGGCGTTTGCGGACACCCAGGTCGGCCAGCAGGCTGCCGCACACCGCATCACCCTGAGCAACAGCGGCAATGCGGCGCTGACCATTTCTTCGCTCGTGCTGAGCGGCGCCAACCAGGGCGACTTTGCGCTGGGCGGCAGCTGCGCGGCCAATGGCACGGTCAGCCCGGGCGCCAACTGCGCCATCGACATCAGCTTCCAGCCCACCGCCGCCGGCGCGCGCAGCACGGACCTGATGCTGGTGACCAATGGCGGCGCGCAGTTCACCGTGCGCCTGAACGGCAACGGCGTGGCCGTGCCAGCGCCCGTGCCGACGCTGTCGGTGAATCCGCAGGCCTTCGACTTCGGCTCCGCCACGGTGGGCGGCACGGCGCCGCTCAAGCGCTTCACGCTGACCAATAGCGGTTCCGCGCCCCTGGTGCTGAACAGCGCAAGCTTCAGCGGTCCGTTTGCGCTGGCCAGCGGCGAAACCAACGCCTGCGGCGCATTCCCGCTCACGCTTGCCGCCGGAGCCTCCTGCGAACTGCCGGTGCGCTTCACCCCGACCACTGCCGGCAACGCCAGCGGCAACCTGGCGCTGGCTGCCACCGGCGGCAACTGGACGGTCGCGCTCAGCGGCCAGGGCGCCGCAGCGGCCAATCCAGGCAATGCGCCGATGCAGAACTACGGCGGCGGCGGCTGTTCCGCAGCGAACGACGGCAATGATCCAACGCTGGCGCTGCTGGCCGTGCTGGCTGCCGGTGTGCTGCTGTGGCGCCGCCGCCAGGCACGCGCAGCGGCGGCGGTAATGGCGGCTGCCGCTGCGCTGGCCGCCGCTGCGCCGGCGCAGGCGCTGGAACCCGGCAAGCCTGCGCCGGCCTTCACGCTGAATGGGCCGGACGGTTCCGTCAAGCTGCAGCAGTACCAGGGCAAGCTGGTGTACGTCGATTTCTGGGCATCGTGGTGCGGCCCATGCCGCCAGTCCTTCCCGTGGATGAACGAGATGCAGGCACGCTACGGCGGCAAGGGCCTGCAGATTGTCGGCATCAATGTGGATGCAAAGACCGAGGATGCACACAGCTTCCTCGCGGCCACGCCGGCCCGCTTCGTGATCGCCTTCGACCCCAGCGGCACCGCACCGCGCAGCTATGGCATCAAGGGCATGCCGAGCAGCGTGCTGATTGGGCCGGACGGCAAAGTGCTATATGAGCACAGCGGCTTCCGCCCCGCCGACCGCGAAGAACTGGAGAGCCGTATCAAGCTGGCCCTGGAAGCGGTGAAATGAGGGCGCGGCTGCTAACTGCCATGGTGCTGGCCCTGCTCTCGGGCTGCGCGCTGAAGCCGGTGCAGGCATGGGAGAAAGGAGAACTGGCCCGCGCGGACATGCTGATTCAGGGCGACCCGCTGGAAACCCGCTTCAATGAACACATCTACACCAGCAAGGAAGCTGCGTCCGGCGGCAGCGCCGTGGGCGGCGGCGGATGCGGCTGCAACTGAGAAGGAAGACGATGGACAATCCCAAAAACAAACCACCCGTTGGCCAGGCCCTGCTGGCAGCAGCCATGCTGCTGCCGGGCGTGGGCGCCGTGCACGCGGAAACGGCGCCGGAGCGCGGCCAGATCGGCGTGAAGTACCTGTATTACAAGGAAGACCAGGCTAACCTGGACCGCATCTCGGTGCGGGCGCCTTCGCTGTATGTGCTGGCGCCGGTGGCCGGCGAATGGTCGATTGCGGCCAGCGCCACCACCGACGATGTATCCGGCGCTTCGCCGCGCTACCACAGCGCCGTATCGGGCGCCTCCCGCATGAGTGACCTGCGCAAGGCCGGTGACGTGACGGTGACGCGCTACCTGTCACGCGGCTCCCTCAGCATGAGCGCAGCCTACTCGACCGAACATGACTACCGCTCGCGCGCCCTGTCGCTACAGGGAACGCTGGCCAGCGAGGACAAGAACACCAGCTGGAACCTGGGCATCGGTGGTTCGGATGACAGCATCAACCCGGTCAACAACATCGTTCACGGCGAGGGCCGCCAGACCCTCAGCGTGCTGGCCGGCGTGACGCGGGTGCTGACGCCTTTCGACATCGCCCAGCTGACGCTGACGCACAGCAGCGGCCATGGCTACTACTCCGACCCCTACAAGCTGGTCGACAATCGCCCGCGCAGCCGCGACCAGAGCACTGCCATGCTGCAGTGGAACCACCGCTTCACGGAGCTGAGCGGCACCAGCCGCCTGAGCTACCGCTACTACCGCGACAGCTTCCGCATCAGCGCACATACGCTGGGCGGCGAATACGTGCAGTCGCTGTCCGGCGGCTGGACGGTCAGCCCCTCCGTGCGCCTGTATTCGCAGCGCGCGGCAGATTTCTACTTCGATCCGGTGTATGACGCCGCACTTGGCGCGCCCTTCCCGCCCGGCTATGTGTTCGGCGGCACGGGCTTCAGTTCCGCCGACCAGCGCCTGTCGGCATTTGGCGCAGTCACGGTGGGCATCAAGGTCGCGAAGCAGATTGGCCGCGACTGGAATGTTGACCTGAAGCTGGAACGCTACGAACAGCGCGGCGCCTGGCGCCTGTTCGGCAGCGGCAGCCCGGGGCTGGATCCGATGCGCGCCGTCAGCCTGCAGATCGGCGTAACGCGGCTGTGGTGATGGAAGTGTTCGGCGTCGCCTTCGATGCGATGGGCAGCCGCTGCGAGATCAGGGTGGCGGCGGCAAGCGGCCGTGAGGCCGAAGCGCTGGCCGAGCCCGCGATCGGCGAAGTGCGCCGCATCGAGATCAAGTACTCGCGCTACCGCCCGGACAGCATCGTCAGCCGCATCAACGCCGCTGCGGGCCGCGAATCCATTACATGCGACGAAGAGACGGCCGGTCTGCTGGCCTATGCCGACACGCTCTATGCCGCCAGCGAAGGCCGTTTCGATATCACCTCCGGGGTGCTGCGCAAGGCCTGGAATTTCCGTGGCGGCGCCGTGCCGGAGCGGCAGCAGCTGGAAGCGCTGCTGCCACTGGTGGGCTGGGACAGCGTGCAGCGTCAGAAAACCTCGGTATTCCTGCCCCGGCCCGGCATGGAGCTCGATTTCGGCGGCTTCGGCAAGGAATATGCGGTGGACCGCGCCACCGAACTGCTGGCGGCGCAGGGCGTGCGCCATGGCTATGTGAACCTGGGCGGCGATATGCGCTTTCTCGGTACGCAGCCGTATGGCACGCCATGGAGCATCGGCATCCAGAATCCGCGTGCGGTGGACGCCACTGTGGCGAGCATTCCCTTCAGTATCGGTGCGCTGGCCACCAGCGGCGACTATGAACGCTTTATCGAAGTGGACGGCAGGCGCTATTGCCACATCCTCGACCCGCGCAGCGGCATGCCGGTGTCGCACTGGCGCTCCGTCAGCGTGGTGGGGCCGCTAGCGCTGACGGCGGGCAGCTGTTCGACCATTGCCATGCTGCTCGAAGAACAAGGCCTGGATTTCCTCGAACAATCCGGCCTCGCCTACCTGGCCATCGACTACGATGGCTGCATTTACCGGAGAACACCATGAAGCACCTGATCAACTGGCTCTGCGCGGCCCTGCTCGCGCTGTGCCTCGCTCCCGCACTGGCAGACGAGTTCCTGCCACCGGAGCAAGCCTTCGTGCTGCAGGCCGAACTGCGCGACGCGCAGACCGTAACGCTGCGCTGGACCATGCCGCAGGGCTATCACCTTTACCGCGAGCGGCTCTCCTTCAAGGGCGAGGGAGTGCAGCAGCCTTCGCTGCCGCCCGGCCTGCGCAAGTTTGACGAAAACTTCGGCAAGGAGATGGAAACCTACGAAGGAACACTGGCGCTGACACTGCCCGTGCGCGCCACGGCGCCGTTCACGCTCACCGTCGGCTACCAGGGCTGTGCGGATGCGGGCCTGTGCTATCCCCCTGCCGAACAAGCGTTCCGGGTAGACCCTTCACAGCCCGGCGCGCCCATGGCAGTGACGGCAGCCGCAGCCGCCACCGTGCCCGCCGCCCACGAAGACGACACCTCGCTGGCTCAGCGTACGCTGCAAAGCGGCAGCATCTGGCGCATCGGCGGCGCTTTCCTCGTATTTGGCCTGCTGCTCTCGTTTACGCCCTGCGTGCTGCCGATGATGCCTATCCTGTCCTCGATCATCGTTGGCGAAGGCGAAGTCACGCGCAGGCGCGGCCTGCTGCTGGCAGCGGCCTACAGCCTCGGCATGGCGCTCGTGTACACCGCACTCGGCGTGGCTGCCGGCCTGGCGGGTGAAGGGCTGGCCGGTGCGCTGCAGAAGCCCTGGGTGCTGCTGACCTTCGGCGCCCTGCTCTTTGCGCTGGCCCTGTCGATGTTCGATGTCTACCAGTTGCAGCTGCCCGGCGCGCTTCAAAGCCGCCTGACGGAATCCAGCAACCGCCAGAGTAGCGGCAAGATTGCCGGCGTGTTCGTGATGGGCGCCCTGTCCGCGCTGATCGTCGGCCCTTGCGTCGCAGGTCCGCTCGCCGGCGCCCTGCTCTACATCAGCCAGACCGGCAATGCAGGTATCGGCGGCTGGGCGCTGTTCGCCATGGCTACAGGCATGAGCGTGCCGCTGCTGCTCACCGGCCTCTCGGCAGGCAGCCTGCTGCCGCGCGCCGGAGCCTGGATGAACAATGTGAAGAAGGTATTCGGACTGCTGCTGATTGCGGTGGCCATCTGGATGATCAGCCCCGTGCTGCCCACGACCGCCAGCATGGCCTTGTGGGGCGTGTTCGCCATCCTGTGCGCGGCCTTCCTGCACGTGGGCGAGGCCGTGCCCAAGGGTGCGGGACTGGGCGCCTACTCAGCCAGGGCACTGGGCGTTGTGATGCTGCTGGGCGGCCTGTTCGAACTGGTGGGCGCTGCCAGCGCCGGCCACGATGTGCTGCAGCCGCTGGCGCACCTGCGCGCCTCGGCATCCCCTTCGGAAGGCAAGCTTGCGGAAGGTCCTCGCTTCACCCGCATCCGCACCGTAGCGGAACTGGAGCAGGCGCTCGCCGCCGCCAGCAAACCCGTGATGCTGGACTTCTACGCCGACTGGTGCGTGTCCTGCAAGGAGATGGAACGCATGACCTTCTCGGAAGCGAAAGTGGCCGCTGCGATGCAGGGCCTGCAGCTGCTCCAGGTTGACGTCACCGCCAACAATGCGGACGACAAGGCGCTGATGAAGCGCTTCCAGCTCTTTGGCCCGCCCGGCATCATCATGTTCAACGCCAGCGGACGCGAAGTGCCGCAGGCCCGCGTTATCGGCTTCATGCCGCCGGACGCCTTCATGCGCCAGCTGCAGCGCGTCAACGCCGGTTGATCAAGGAAACACATGGCTACTCATTCCCGCGTTCTTATTCTGGGTTCCGGCCCCTCAGGCTATTCCGCAGCAGTGTATGCAGCCCGCGCCAACCTGCAGCCTTTGCTGATCACCGGCCTCGAACAAGGCGGCCAGCTGATGACCACCACCGATGTCGAAAACTGGCCCGCCGATCCGCTCGGCGTGCAGGGCCCCGAGCTGATGGAACGCTTCCGCCAGCACGCGGCGCGTTTCGGCACCGAAATGGTGTTCGACCATATCCATACCGTGCAGCTGCAGCAGAAGCCGTTCCGCCTGATCGGCGATATGGGCGAATACAGCTGCGATGCACTGATCGTCGCCACCGGCGCCTCGGCGCAGTATCTCGGCCTGCCCTCCGAGCAGGCCTATATGGGGCGCGGCGTATCGGCCTGCGCCACCTGCGATGGCTTCTTCTATCGTGGACGCGAAGTGCTGGTGATCGGCGGCGGCAACACGGCGGTGGAAGAGGCCCTCTATCTCTCCAATATCGCTTCGCGCGTTACGCTGGTGCACCGGCGCGACAGGTTCCGCGCCGAGCCAATCCTGGTGGACCGCTTGCAGGCCCGCGTTGCCGAAGGCCGCATCGTGCTCAAACTGAACGCTAGCCTGCACGAGGTACTGGGCGACGAACATGGTGTGACGGCGGCTGTGCTGCGCCACCACGATGGCGAACTGAAAAGCCTGCCGGTGCACGGTGTCTTCGTCGCCATCGGCCACAAACCAAATACGCGTATCTTCGACGGCCAGCTGGCGATGCGGAACGGCTATATCCGTACCAGGTCCGGCATTGACGGCATGGCCACTGCGACCTCAGTCGAGGGCGTATTCGCAGCAGGCGACGTGCAGGACCACGTCTACCGCCAGGCCATCACCAGCGCCGGCAGCGGATGCATGGCCGCGCTGGACGCGCAGCGCTACCTGGAGCAGCAGGAACGCTAAACGCCGAGGAATGGCAGCACGCGGGCCAGAAGCTGGTCCGGCGCCTCCTCCGGCACGTAGTGCCCGCAAGGCAGCGTGCCGCCATCGACATCGTCTGCCACGCGGCGCCATTCCTTCAGTGGCTCAAAGCAGCGATGCACCACGCCCTGCTCGCCCCACAGCACCAGCAGCGGCATGGCCAGCCGCCTGCCCGCCTCGATGTCGGCCCGGTCGTGTTCAAGGTCGATACCGACGGCCGCGCGGTAGTCCTCGCAGATGCCATGCGCGGCCCCCGGCAGCGCCAGGCAGCGCTGGTATTCGGCCAGCGCGCGCGGATCAAAAGGCGCCAGGCCCGCGCTGCGGCTGCCCATCACATCGCGCGCATAGGCTGCCGGATCGGCCTCGATCAGCCGCTCCGGCAGCGGCGCGCGCTGGATCAGGAAGAACCAGTGCCAGTAGGCGCGCGCAAAGGTTTCCGAAGTCTGGCTGTACATCGCCAGCGTGGGCGCGATATCGAGCAGCGCTAGGCGCTCCACGGCGTCCGGATGATCGGCCGCCAGGCGGTGCGCTACGCGGGCGCCACGGTCATGCGCCAACACACGGAAGCGCTGGAAGCCGAGCGACTGCATCACCTTCAGCATATCCAGCGCCATAGTGCGCTTGCTGTAGTTGCCATGGTCGGCGCTACCCACCGGTTTCGAGGAATCGCCATAGCCGCGCAGGTCGCAGGCCACCAGCGTGAAATGGCGAGCCAGCACCGGCGCCACCTTATGCCAGATGACGTGGGTCTGGGGATGGCCATGGAGCAGCAGCAGTGGCGGGCCGCTACCTCCCGTCACTGCGTTGACATGCACACTTGCTTCGGTTTCCACCCGCAAGTTTCGAAATCCGGGAAAAAGCTCCGACGTCATTAGCGCTCCAGCGAAGAATGGAGCCGCAATTATGGCATCAGTGCCACTTCGGCGTTTATTGAACGTCCAACAGCTCGATGTCAAAGATCAGGTTTGCGTTCGGAGGAATCGGGCCGATGCCGTTGGCGCCATAGCCCATCTCGGCCGGCACAATAATCGTGCGCTTTCCGCCCACTTTCATGCCCTGCACCCCGATATCCCAGCCTCTGATGACCTGGCCGCCATCGACCTGAAAGCTGAACGGAGAACGTCCTACCGACGAATCGAACTGCGCACCATGCTGCGACTCGGCCTTCGGCTTATATAGCCAACCCGTGTAATTGACAACGGCGGTGGACCCGGCGATTGCCTCCTTGCCTGTTCCAACCACGGTATCGATCTTTTGAAGCGCAATGGCCGGCGCCGCCTCGGATGAAGCCTGGGCCGGAGGCTCAGCACGCTTACAAGCGGACATGGAAAGCGCCGTCGCCAGGGCAAGGGAGGAACAGGAAAGCAGCTTTTTCAAATCAACACCTCGTCAAGAGATAAGTTATCGCAATGAAAAAAGCCGACCTGCAAGCAGATCGGCTTTCGTAGCGAGTGATTGTAAGCACTCTGGAATTCTGGTGGGAAGTGCAAGTTTCGAACTTGCGACCCCTGCAGTGTGAATGCAGTGCTCTACCCCTGAGCTAACCTCCCGAAGAAGCAGCATTATAGATGCTGCTCCGAGGAACGTCAAGTGACTGGCGTGCGCCAGATGCAAGTTCCTTTCATTGCCTTATCCAGGCCGTTCAACAGCTCCTCGTGCGCGGCCAGTTCTGCGTCCGAAGCGCGCACCACGAGAATGTCGGCCAGCGCCACCTGCGCCAGGTCCACACTGCCGACGGCCACCTCTTCTTCAATGTCCATGCCCAGGCTGTTCTGGCCGCGCGTCATGGCCAGATACACGTCCGCCAGCAGCTCCGCGTCCAGCAATGCGCCGTGCAGCTTGCGGTGGGCGTTGGAGATGCCGTAACGGTCGCACAGCGCGTCCAGCGAGTTGCGCTTGCCCGGGTGGAGCTCCTTGGCGTGGACCAGCGTATCGATCACGCCGCCGATATGCTCATCGAAGGACGGCAGGTTGAGCGCCTTGAACTCATGGTTCAGGAAGCCCAGGTCGAACGGTGCGTTGTGGATGATGACTTCCGCATCGCGGATGTATTCGCGCAGCTCTTCCACAATTTCGTGGAAGCGCGGCTTATCGCGCAGGAACTCGGTGGTCAGGCCGTGCACCGCCAGCGCGCCCTCTTCCGAATCGCGGTCCGGGTTGATATAGCGGTGGAAGTTATTCCCCGTCAGCATGCGGTTGTGCAGCTCGACGCAGCCGATTTCAATGATTCGGTTGCCCAGCTTGGGATTAATGCCGGTGGTTTCGGTATCGAGAACGATTTGACGCATGGGAGTTCAGCCTGAAAACGGTTGGGCAGTATAGCAAATCAGTCGACATTCACGGTAAAGAGCGCCGTTTTGTTCAAGACAGAGCGCGGTTTCCACGGCGGATTGACGACAGCGATATTCCTGACGCCCAGCTTCGAGAAATCCTCAACCGTATAAGTCCAGCCTACCGCGTCGCTGCTGCCGTAGCGCTTTTCATATTCGTCGGTCTGACCCAGCGTGGTGATGCGCTGCTGCACACCGATCTCGTCGAAGAACTTGCGCTCCAGCTGCACCTTTGGCGCGATCTCGGCGAACAGCGCATCCATGATTTTCTTGCGTGCCGCTTGCCGCTCGCTCTCAGGCAGCGTGGCAAACGAGGCCTCCGTTTCCGCGTCGAGCGCAAAACTGGTGCTGCTCAGGCCACCGTGAAAACCCACCATCGCAAAATTGCTGACCACCCTGCTGGGCGCCGCCGTAAACACATAGTTTGCGCAGGAGGAGAAGCAGTACTCAACAACCTTCACCGGAAGGGCCTGGCGAGCGACCCAGCGGCCCAGCTCCATGCCGGCCATGGTTTCGCCGCCGCCGCTGCGGATATTCAGTACCATCGGCTTCTTCGTCTGCGCAGCATACAGTTCGAAGGCCTGCTTGTTGGCCTCTTCAGAGATCGAGCCGATGTAGTTCAACTCATTGTTGTCGATATAAACCTGCGCCGCGCGGGCGGCAGGCGCCGACAGGCAGGCCAGCAGGAGCAATGCGTGGAATCGCATATCAGCGTTTGCTCCGGACCAGCTCAACGCCCTTGTTGGCCAGCATGTCGGCGCGTTCGTTGCCGGGGTGGCCGTTGTGGCCGCGCACCCAGCGCCAGTCGACCTTGTGCACGGACTGCGCCTGATCGAGCGCCTGCCACAGGTCGGCGTTTTTCACGGGCTCCTTGGCCGAGGTTTTCCAGCCGCGCGCTTTCCAGCCATGGATCCACTCGCTAATGCCTTTCTGAACGTACTGGCTGTCTGTGTGCAGCACCACTTCGCAGGGGCGCTTCAGCGCGTTCAGCGACTCGATCACGGCCAGCAGCTCCATGCGGTTGTTGGTGGTATTCAGCTCGCCGCCGAACAGCTCTTTTTCGCTGTCGCCTGACTTGAGCCATGCGCCCCAGCCGCCGACGCCGGGATTTCCCTTGCAGGCGCCGTCGGTGAAAATCTCTACTTTATCCATTACTCTGTTCTTTGTGCTTGTTGGTTGCCGGCACGGCGACCGGTGATTTGGCGGCTTTCTTGCTCCACGCGGGGCCGATCAGCCGCATGCCTTTCACGCGCTTGATGGCCTGCACCATGTACACAGCGCCGAAATACGGCCAGTAGCGCGCACCGGCGCGGTCCATGAAGGCATAGCGGGCCAGCCAGCGTTCGGTGCGGCAGGCCGGCGCGTAGCAGCCGAAGTGGCTGTTGCTCACGCCCAGATTCAGTAATTTTAACCAGTCTTTGATACGCGGCATAGAGATGAACTCACCCGCTTCCGGCAGATAGTGCGAGCGCGTGATGCGGCCCGTCACCTGGCGCAGCCCCCATAAGCTGGCGGGATTGAAGCCGCACACAATCACCTGCCCTTCCGGAATCAGCACCCGCTCCACTTCGCGCAGCACCTGGTGCGGCTCGGCCGAGAATTCGAGCACGTGCGGCAGCACGATCAGGTCCAGGCTATTGCTGGCAAACGGCAGCTCGGTGCAGTCAAAGGTCACATCCACGCGGCGCATGCACTCCCCGCCCAGACCTTCCGGGCGCAGGCGGGTATCGGCCAGCAGCTGGTGCGGCATGCGGTTGGCGGCCAGCGCATTGATCATAGGGGTGCCGATCTGCACCGCGTTGAAGCCGAAAATATCCGCCGTGAGCTCGTCCAGGCAGCGCTGCTCCCAGGCACGCACGTAGGCGCCGGCCGGCGTTTGCAGCCAGCTTTCCAGCGCTATAATGGATTTTTCGGATGTTGCGCTATCCATGCGACCCTTTCAAACCAATGAGCACTCCTGCCGTACTCACCGTTCCTGCGTTCAAAGATAATTACCTGTGGATCATTCACGATGGCAGCCATGCCGCCGTGGTCGATCCCGGTGATGCTGAGCCGATTCTGGCGGCGCTGGACGAGCACGGCCTGTCCCTTACCGCCATTCTACTCACCCACCACCATGCTGACCATATCGGCGGCGTGGCCGAGCTTTTGCGGCGCTATGACGTGCCGGTATTCGGGCCGCGCCACGACGGCATCGCAGCCGTCACCGTACCGCTGGGCCAGGACGATACGGTGCAGGTGCCGGGACTGAATATCAGGCTATCCGTGCTCGATGTGCCGGGCCACACGCGCGGCCACATTGCCTATGTGCGCGAGGGCCGCGAGCCCTGGCTGTTCTGCGGCGATACGCTGTTCGGCGCAGGCTGCGGGCGCCTGTTCGAAGGCACGCCGGCCCAGATGTTCGATTCGCTCGGCAAGCTGGCCGCACTGCCCGAGGAAACGCGCGTGTTCTGCGCCCATGAATACACGATGTCGAACCTGCGCTTCGCCGCCGCGGTGGAACCTGGCAATGCGGCGCTGCAGGACAGGATCGCCGATGCCACCGCAAAGCGGGAACGCGGCGAGCCCACCATTCCGAGCTCGATCGGACTGGAACGGGCCACCAATCCCTTCCTGCGCGGTGACCAGGCTGAAATCGCGGCGCAGCTGGATGCCGCCGGCAAGCTGGGAACCGACCGCAGGCCCGTAGCCGTGTTCACCGCGCTGCGGGAATGGAAAAATACCTTCTGAAGGAGATTGCATGGAGCAGCTCACGTTCTATTTTGACCCGATCAGCCCGTTCTTCTGGCTGGCCACGAAGCACATTCCGCGCATCGAGGCGGCCGGTGTGCAGGTGGTGATGCAGCCGGTGTTGTTCGCGGCGATGCTCAATGCGCACGGCCTGGTGGGGCCTGCCGAAGTGCCGGCCAAGCGCGAGCTGACTTTCCGCGATGTGATGCGGCTGGCGGATGCGCAGGGCCTGACTTTCGTCGGGCCGCCGGGGCACCCATTCAATCCCTTGCTGGTGCTGCGCATGGCGACCGCGATTACGCAGCGCGAAGCGCGCATCCGCTTTGCCGTGGCGGTGGCGGAAGCAACCTGGGAAAAAGGGCTGGATGTGTCGAATCCGGACGTGATGCGCGAGATCGCGCTTCAATGCGACCTCGATGGGGAAGCGCTGCTGCAGGCGGCCACGCAACCCGAGATCAAGCAGGCGCTCAGTGCAGCCACCGAACAGGCCATTGCCGCAGGCCTGTTCGGGGTGCCAAGTTTTGTCTATCAGGGAGAACTGTTCTGGGGTGCGGACCGCATCGATTCGTTGCTGCGCCGCATTGCGGGCCACCGCATCGACGAGGCCCGCCTGCAGGACTTCCTCGCGCGCCCTCCGCTGGCGCAGCGCAAAGCTTAGATCTCTTCGTACAGCGGCAGCGTGAGGAATTCGGCGAAGTTCTCCGAAGTGGACATCTGCTCGAAGATCTGCGCTGCGCGCTCGTAGGCCGGGCTGCTGCCGTCCGGCGCTGCGGTCTTCACCTTCGCCAGTTCTTCCGGAATCATTGCGCGCACCATATCGGCCGTGACCTTGCGGCCATCTTCCAGTTGGCCCTTGCTGGAGCGGATCCACTGCCACACCTGCGAACGGCTGATCTCCGCCGTTGCCGCATCTTCCATCAAGTTGTGAATCGGCACGCAGCCATTGCCGCCCAGCCAGCTGCCCAGGTAGTGGATGCCCACGTTGATGTTGTAGCGCAGGCCCGCTTCCGTAATCGGCGTTTCGGGCTGGAAGTTCAGCAGCTCGGCTGCCGTCACCTCCACATCCGGACGCTGTTTTGAAATCTGGTTCGGCGCATCGCCCAGCACCTTTTTGAACTCGCCCATTGCCAGCTCCACCAGGCCCGGGTGCGCCACCCAGCCGCCGTCATAGCCGTCGGTCGCATCGCGCGCCTTGTCGTTGCGCACGCCGCCCATGGCCACTTCGTTCTTCTCAGGATCGTTCTTGATCGGAATCAGTGCCGCCATGCCGCCGATCGCCGGCGCATTGCGTTTGTGGCAGGTCTTCAGCAGCAGCAGCGCGTAGGCGCGCATGAAGGGCGACGTCATGGTGACCTTGGCGCGGTCCGCCAGGCAGAAGTCCTTATCCAGCTTGAACTTCTTGATGCAGCTGAAGATGTAGTCCCAGCGGCCGGCGTTCAGGCCCGCGCTGTGTTCGCGCAGCTCGTACAGGATCTCGTCCATCTCGAAGGCAGCCAGCACGGTTTCAATCAGCACCGTGGCCTTGATGGTGCCTTGCGGCAGACCCAGCTCGTTCTGCGTCATCACGAAGATGTCGTTCCACAGGCGCGCTTCCAGGTGCGATTCCATCTTCGGCAGATAGAAGTAAGGGCCTGCGCCGCGCGCCAGCTGCTCTTTCGCGTTGTGGAACATGAACAGGGCGAAGTCGAAGATGCCGCCCGAGATGCGCTTGCCGTCCACCAGCACATGCTTTTCGTCCAGGTGCCAGCCACGCGGGCGCACCACCAGCGTGGCCACCTTGTCATTCAGCTTGTAGGATTTGCCGTTCTGTTCCAGCGAGATGGTTTTGCGCACCGCATCCATCATGTTGACCTGGCCGCTGATCTGGTTGTCCCAGTTCGGGGTGTTCGAGTCCTCGAAGTCGGTCATGTAGCTGTCGGCGCCCGAGTTCAGGGCGTTGATCACCATCTTGCGCTCCACCGGACCGGTAATTTCCACGCGGCGGCATTCCAGCGCTTTTGGAATCGGCGCGATCTTCCAGTCGCCGGCGCGGATATGGGCGGTCTCGGCGAGGAAGTCCGGGCGCTCGCCCGCATCCAGACGTTTTGCGCGGGCCGCGCGTGCGGCCAGCAGTTCCTGGCGGCGCGGCTCGAAGGCGCGCGTCAGCTTCGCCACCAGCGCGAGCGCTTCGAGCGTGAGGACGGTTTCGTAGCCCGGTTTGATGGCGGCGGTGATTTCCATACCGGCAGGCAGAGTGAGGGTGCTCATGGGACGATCTCCAAGTGATGGTGTTGTGTAATGTTTTCCAGTATATTGACTTAATACATAGCTAAACGAGACAAATAATCACTTCATCTGTGCGTTTTTGTCATAAGTGCTTATAGACCAATCTTATGGACCAATTCCGCCAGCTCTCCACCTTTGTTGAGGTCGTTGCTCGGGGCAGCCTCTCCGCCGCGGCCCGTGCCGAAGGCATCGCACCCGCCGTCATCGGCCGCCGCCTCGATGCGCTGGAACAGCGGCTGGGCGTCAAGCTGCTGCAGCGGACCACGCGCAAGCTGGCGCTGACGGACGAAGGCGCGGCCTTCCTCGAAGACTGCCAGCGCATCCTGGCCGAGCTGGAATCGGCGGAGGCAGCAGTGGCCGAGCGCAGCGCGCGCGCCACCGGCCACCTGATGATTTCGGCGCCCGCCGGTTTCGGCCGCCAGCATGTGGCGCCGCTGATCCCCTCCTTCCTTGCCGAGCACCGCGAAGTCACGGTGACGCTGCACCTGAACGACCGCGTGGTGGACCTGATCGGCGAAGGCGTGGACGTGGCGATCCGCATCGCCAGCCTGTCCGATTCTAATCTGGTGAGCGTAAAGCTGGCGGACAACCACCGCGTGGTGGTGGGCACGCCCGCCTACCTCAAGCGCCACGGCGCGCCGAAAACGCTGGATGACCTGGCTCAGCACAACTGCATGGCCATCAGCAGCGAAGGCAGCCAGCGCGGCTGGACCTTCCAGGACGGCGGCAGGAGCGTGACGATGAAGGTGACGGGGAATATGAGCTGCAACGATGGCGCCGTGCTGCACGACTGGGTGCTGGCCGGCAAAGGCCTGGCCTGGCGTTCGATGTGGGAGGTGGGCGGCGATATCGAAGCGGGCCGCCTGCGCACAGTGCTCGACCAGTATTCGGCGCCGGGCAATGACCTGTATGCCGTGTTCGCGCAGCGCCGCCATTTGCCCCTGCGCATCCGCGCCTTTGTGGATTTTCTGCGCCGGACTTATGCGCAGCCCGAGTACTGGAGAAAAGGCTGAAGCAAAGAGGCTGCCCCAAACAACGGGCGAAAAAAAATCCTCGGAAACCGAGGATTTTTGCGTCGTTTAATTCAGCGTCTTACAGAGGTTGAATGTTCGAAGCTTGCTTGCCTTTAGGACCAGCGGTCACTTCGAAAGACACTCGCTGGTTCTCTTGCAGCGATTTGAAGCCTTGGCTTTGAATCGCCGAGAAGTGCGCGAACAGATCTTCGCCGCCTTCGTCAGGGGTGATGAAGCCAAAACCCTTCGAATCATTGAACCATTTTACGATACCAGTTGCCATTACAATTCCTATTACAGTTAAATGAGCTTGCGCCCGTGATATCGTTTAACCCAAGTATGCGATGGCAATCCAACTGCACTACATTGAAACTAAACGATCCCGTATTATACCGGACCCCGCGAGAAAAGTACGTTTTACCTGAACTTTCGGCGAATTCTCGGCAATTTCACGCTGCTTTCGCGACAGTGGAGCGTTTTTTTCACTCAAGTGCGCTCGGCATGAATGTAACTATAGACAATATCGCTTGACTACGTTTGACATTTATCAATCGTGCGGGGGGTGTGTTGCAGATAGGGGATCGCGGCGTGCCCATTCAAGGAATTCCCGTATGGCGGCGTCGGCATTTCCCCATGGGGCGCCTTGTTCCAGCATGGCCCGCACATCCTGCTCCAGGCGGCGTGCCTGCTCGCCCAGCAGCTTGAAACCGAAGGAACCGGCCGAGCCCGCAATGGCGTGCAAGGCATGGTGCAGGGCTTCCAGCTGGACTGTTGTTGGATTACCACTAAGACAGCCCTCCAACCCCTGCTCTACTGCGTTCAGCCGCTCCGGCAAGGCGGCGGCGTACCGGTCCGCCAGCGCCAGCAGGCGTTCGCGGAAAGACGGGTCGGCCGGGGTGGCCATGCTTATTTGGTGCCGAAAATGCGGTCGCCCGCATCGCCCAGGCCGGGAATGATGTAGGCGTGCTCGTTGAGATGGGAATCCAGCGAGGCGCAGTAGATCTTCACGTTCGGATGCGACTTCTGGAACACCGTGATGCCCTCCGGCGCGGCAACCAGTGCCAGGAAGATGATCTGCTCATCGCTCACGCCACGGTTTTTCAGCACGTCCACCGCGTGCACCGCCGAATTGCCGGTGGCCACCATCGGGTCGCACAGGATGAAGATACGGTCCACCAGGTCAGGCAGGCGCACCAGGTATTCCACCGGCTGGTGGGTCTCCGGATCGCGGAACACGCCGATATGGCCCACCCGGGCCGAGGGCACCAGGTTCAGCAGGCCGTCGCTCATGCCGATGCCGGCGCGCAGAATCGGCACCACAGCCAGCTTTTTGCCGGCGATGACCGGGGCGTCGATGGTTTGCAGCGGGGTTTCGATCTCGCGCGTGGTCAGCGGCAGGTCGCGGGTGATTTCGTAGCCCATCAGCAGCGTGATTTCCTTCAGCAGCTCGCGGAAGGTGCGGGTGGACGTGGACTTGTCGCGCATGTGGCTCAGCTTGTGCTGAATCAGCGGATGGTCGGTGATAAACAGGTTCGGGAAGCGCGGATCTTGTTTCATATGATGTTCTGTTCTGGCGTTTGGTTGCCGCATTATCCCAGTCAAGTGCGCGGGCTGTCCACTGGCAGCGCCCGCGCCAGGATAGCCGCGCAGTCCACGCCTGCAGGCAGCCGGCCGAAGGCGCCGCCCGGCTCGCGTGCAATGCGCGAGGCGATGAAGGCGCTGCTGACGGCAGCCGGTGCATGGCGCAGCAGCAGTCCCGCCTGCACCGCCAGCACGATGCGTTCCGCCAGCAGGCGCGCGCCATATTCATTAATGGCCTGCGCGCGCAGCTGCGCCAGCAAGGCGGCAGTAAAGCGCAGGTAGTCGGCATTGCCCTCGCCCGCCAATTTCAGTTCGGCCTCCAGCGCATCGGCAGCAGCGGGCGAACGGCCGAAGGCGCGCAGCAGGTCCAGGCACATCACATTGCCCGAGCCCTCCCAAATGGAGTTCACCGGAAGCTCGCGGTACAGGCGGGCCAGCGGGCTTTCCTCCACATAGCCGCTGCCGCCGACGACTTCCATCGCTTCAGCGCCGAAGGCGGGGCCGCGCTTGCAGATCCAGTACTTCCCCGCCGGCGTGAGCATGCGGCCCAGCGCCGTTTCGGCTGCATCGTCAGGATGGTCGAAGCAGCGCGCCAGGCGCAGGGCGAAAACGGTGGCCGCCTCGGATTCAAGCGCCAGGTCGGCCAGCACATTCTGCATCAGCGGCTGCTCGGCCAGTGCCTTGCCGAAGGCGCTGCGCTGGCGCGCGTGGTGCAGCGCATGCGTGAGCGCCGCGCGCATGGTTCCGGCGCTGCCCAGCACGCAGTCCAGCCGGGTGTGGCTGCCCATTTCGAGAATGGTGGGAATGCCGCGGCCGGGTTTGCCCAGCAGCCAGCCGTGGGCTCCCGTGAACTCTACTTCCGAAGAGGCATTGGAGCGGTTGCCCAGCTTGTCCTTCAGGCGCTGCACGCGCACTTCATTGTGGCTGCCGTCGTCCAGGAAGCGCGGCACCAGGAAGCAGGACAGGCCCGCGCTGCCTTCCTCATCGGTCTGCGCCAGCACCAGGTGGGCATCGCTTTGCGGCGCCGAGAAGAACCATTTGTGGCCCACCAGGCGGTAGACGTTCTCGTTGTGCGCGCCGAACACGGCCTGCGCTTCCGACGTCGGCACAGGTTCGGCACGCGTGGTGTTGGCGCGCACGTCCGAACCGCCCTGCTTCTCCGTCATGCCCATGCCGATCAGGGCGCCGCGCTTCTGGTCGATGGGCAGCGGGCGCGGGTCGTATTCGGTGGACAGGATCTTGGGCAACCAGCGTGCAGCCAGCGCCGGCGACTGGCGCAGGGCCGGCACGCTGGCATAGGTCATGGTCACCGGGCACTGGGAGCCGTTTTCCACCTGCCCGAACAGCAGGTAGGCCGCCGCACGCGCCACTTGCGCACCGGGACCGGGACGGGTCCAGGGCGCCGAATGGGCGCCGGCACTGATCAGCAGCAGCATCAGCGCATGCCAGCTGGGGTGGAAGTCGATTTCATCGACGCGGCGGCCCTGGCGGTCGAACTGGCGCAGAACCGGGCCGTTGGCGTTGGCCTGCTGGGCCAACGCCAGGGTTTCCGCCCGGCCCAGCCGCCGGCCCAGGTCGGCCAGTTCGGGGACATGGCCGCCCCCGCCTTCGCGGACCACGGCTTCGCGCAAAGGAAGGTCGGCTTCAAACAAATTAACATTTTCGAATGCCGCCGCCTGATTAAAAACCTGGTGCGTGTCGAACTGATTCATGGTCCCTCCGCATGTGTCCTGGATCGGCAATATTGCCCAACAAATCATCAAGATGCGACACTTTCCTCACCCATTTTGCATAATTGCCGCACGCCAATGGCCTTTTTTGCGTTAAGCTGGCCTTTAATTGTCTTTTTTCATGTAATAAATGTCAGTTCGGTGATACATTTGTTTGTGCTTTACCAGTTGAAATAATCTGAAAGACGTTTTATTCGTGATGCAGCCTAGCTCCACCATCCCTGCGAACGATCCCCGGCCCGCATTCGACAGTTTGCTCGAAGAGGCCGGCGATGTGGTGTTCCGCCTCAATATGGCGGGCCAGATTTTGTTTGCAAGCCGGCGCAGCGCCGCCATCGTGGGCCATGCGCAGGATATGCAGGGGCAGCCGCTGGTCGCTTTTGTGGCTGAGCTGGACCAGATGGCACTCAAGAGCGCCCTGGCCGATGTGATGCAGGTGCAGCCGGTCAGCCGGGTGGAAGCGCGCCTGCGTTGCGGCGAACTGGAAGTATGGTTCGAATTGCGCATTTCTGCTTATGCCAACGCGGCAGGCGTGCGCGAGCTGCTCGTGGTCGGCCGCGACATGACCATGCAGCACGCCACCGAGGAGCGCCTGCGCCATATGGCCACGCACGACGCCCTCACCGAACTCCCCAACCGCCTGCTGCTGTCCGACCGGCTGCGCATGACCATCGCCCAAGCCCGCCGTTCGGGCCAGGGCTTCTCGGTCGCCACCATAGGCCTGGACAGCTTTAAAAAGGTGAATGACGGCCTTGGCCACCCGGTGGGCGACGCCGTGCTGCGCATGGCCTCCGCCCGCCTGCGCAAAACCCTGCGCGACTCGGATACGCTGGCCCGCGTGGGCGGCGACGAATTCGTGGCCATCCTGCCCGGGACCTTCAACGATGCGCAGATCAAGCTGGTGACGGGCCGCCTGCTAGCCACCCTGCAGTCGCCCTTTGAAGTGGAAGGCCACACCATTTATATCGGCGCCTCGGTCGGCGTTTCGGTCTACCCGGAGCACGCGGAGGATGAAATCCGCCTGGTGGCCATGGCCGATGCCGCCATGTCGCGCGCCAAGCAGACCGGCAAGGCGCGCAGCGTGGTGTACAGCCCGCGCGATAACGGTCCCCCGGAACACGATATCTCGCTGGAAGCGGCCATGTTCTCGGCCGTGCGCGAGGGCGAGTTCATGCTCTACTACCAGCCTATCGTGGACGCGCGTTCGCGCGAGATCGAAGGCTTCGAAACGCTGATGCGCTGGAAGCACCCTACCCTCGGAATGGTGCCGCCGGCGCGCTTCATTCCCATCGCCGAAACCAATGGCCTGATCAACCTGCTCGGCGCATGGGCTCTGAAATCGGCCTGTGTGCAGCTCAAGCAGTTCCAGGAAACAGCCAAGCGCCCGCTCTATATCTCGGTGAATATCAGCCCGCGCCAGTTCCGCAGCGATAAATTCCTCGACGTGCTGGATGAAGCGATTGCGCTCTCCGGCCTGTCCGGCGAACAGCTGGTGCTGGAGATCACCGAAGGCACGCTAATGATCGACCCAGTGCATGCGGAAGAGATCCTGGGCCGCATGGCCGAGCGCAAGGCCCGCATCGCCATCGACGATTTCGGCACCGGCTATTCCTCGCTGGCTTACCTCAAACGATTCCCCATTTCCGTTCTCAAAATCGACCGCGCCTTTATCCGCGACCTGCCTGCGTCCCAAAAGGATGCGGCGATCTGCAATGCCGTACTGGACCTGGCCAAGCACCTTGACCTGTCCGTAGTGGCCGAAGGCGTAGAGAACGAAGACCAGCTGCACTACATCAAGGAGCGCGGCTGCCAATACATTCAGGGATACCTGACCGGCAAGCCCATGGCCGCCAATGTCGCCGTCGCAGCCCTGCGCGACAGCACATATGCCAGCCTGATGCCGGAAGAACTGCGCCAGGTAGCACAATGAACATGCCTTCAGATCCCCAACAATCGCTTGGCGAGCAAACCATTGCCCTGCTGTGGGAACGCACCCGCAGCCGTGGCGATATGCCCGCCTTCGCCAAGGCCATTACCTCGATTCTCGGCGCCATGCGCGGCGAGGATGACAGTGAATTCAGCATGACGGAGACGGTGCTGTCCGACCCCGTCCTCACGCAGAAGGTGCTGCGGCTGGCCAACAGCAGCATGTATTCGGCCTTCGGCCAGCACGTGAACACCGTGACCAAGGCCGTGCTGGTGCTGGGCACGGAGGCCATCGGCCACCTGGCGCTGGGCCTGAAGCTGATCGAGGAGCTGTCCGTTGCGTCGCCGGACAGCACGCTGGCCCACATCGAAATGGAGAAGGCCGTGCTGGCCGGGATGGTGGCGCGCGAAGTGGCCACCAGCGCGGAAAGCCGCCACGCAGAGGAAGCCGTGGTCTGCTCCATGCTGCACACGCTGGGCCGCATGATGGTGACCTTCTATATGCCCGAAGTGTGGGCACGCCTGCAGCAGCGCACCGGCTCGGGCAAGGAAGACCTGGCAGCGCAGGAGCTGCTGGGCCTTTCGCTGGAAGAGATTGGCCGCACCACCGCTCAGCACTGGGGACTGCCGCAAAATCTTCTTTCCGGCATGCGTACGCTGGAACCGCTGCCGCCGGGTGCTGACGTATCGCATTCGGACTGGATCGCGGGCGTTTCCACGCTGTCGCGCCTGTGCGCTTCCTCGCTGTGGAATGATGACGAAGCCGGGGCCGCCGAAGTGGCGCGGCTGGCGGAACGCTATTCGTCCATGGTGGGTGTGGCGCCGGAAAAAATGCATACCGCGATCGGCCATGCGCGCGCTGCTGCCGCGGCCGACCTGTCCATCGCTCCCCTGTCCCGCCCTGCCGAACGGCGCGCCCGTGCGCTGGCGAAAACACGGCAGCGTGCGGCGGGCAACAAGATCCTGCTGCGCGGCCTGGCCGATATGCGCGACATGGTGGATACGGCGAGCCCGGGCCAGATGGTCTCGGTGGCGCTGGAAATTGTATACAAGGCGCTGGACTTCTCGCGCGCCGTCGCCTTCGTGCGCAACCGCCGTGACGGCCGCTATTCCGCCAAGATGTGCTTCGGCGATTCCGTGAAAGAATTCATGCCCGCCATGGTCTTTGACGACACCTACGAGCCGAACGTGTTTCATGCAGCGCTGAACAGCGACCGCGTGATATTCATTGAGAATGCGCGCGACACCAAATTTGCCTCCAAGCTGCCGCAATGGTGGAAAGGCACGCTGGCCACGGCGCGCAGTTTCGTGATCCTGCCGCTGTCGGCCAATGGCCAGCCTGCGGGCTTTATCTATGGCGACTGGGACGAATCCTTCCCGCCTATCCAGCTGAGCCAGACGGAGTTCGGCCTGCTGAACGATATGCGGGCGCTGGTGGTGAAAGCCGTGGAGCGCCGCCACCAGCTCGAAGTCTTCAACACTACCCGCGTGGCCTGATTACGCGGCGTCCAGGCGCTGGAAGCGGAAGCTGAAGAATGCGGCCAGCGCGCTGACCGCCACCATGGCCGACGCCACGTAGTACACCGAGGCCGGCCCCATACTCTCCCAGCAATACGTAAGGAACAGGCTACCCAGCGAGCCGCCGAGGCCGAAGGACAGGCTGATATACAAGGCCTGCCCACGCGCCTGCAGCGGGCCGGCAAACCAGCGCTGCATCGTGGTCACACTGGAGGACAGGTGCAGCGCAAAGGTTGCCGCGTGCAGTACCTGCGCCACAATAAGCCACATCAGGGAATCGGCCAGCGCGCCGATCATGGCAAAACGTACTACCCCGATGCCGAGTGAAGCGAACATCATGCGCTGTGCGCCCCAGCGCCGCATCAGGTTCCCCTGGAAGTAGAACAGCAGCACTTCGACCGCCACACCCAGCGACCACATGGCGCCAATCACGGTCTTGCTATAGCCGTGCAGCTCTAGGTACAGCGAGTAAAAGGTGTACAGGGCCGTGTGCGCGGCGACCATGAAGGCGGTCGAGCAAAAGAATGCCTGCACTTCGCGCTTGCGCAGCACAAGCATGAGCACCGGCGGCGGGCCTTTGTGCGGAATATGCGGCACTTCGCGCAGCCGCAGGGCTGCCAGCAGCACCGTCACCAGCAAAGCCCCCGCCACCCAAGGCAAGGCCAGCGCGCCATAGCGTTCGAGGATAAAGGCGCTGCCCGTCACGGCAACGATGAAACCGACCGAGCCCCAGAGCCGGATGCGCCCGTAGTGACTGAGGTCGCCCCGCATTTCGGACATCATCAGCGCCTCGCAGATCGGCCCCTGCGCACTGGTAAAGAGGTTGAGCAGCACCATGGCGGCAAACATATGCGCAAAGGTGGAGCCGAAAAAGAAGCCGGAGAATGCCACCAGCGCACAAACGCCGGTGAGCCGCAGCACAAAAACACGCCGTTCCGAATGGTCCGCCACATAGCCCCAAACGTTGGGGCCGAAGATCCGCATTACCTGCACCAGCGCCATCAGCATGCCGATCTGGCCGACGGTCATGCCCTTTTCCGCAAAGAACAGGGGCGCGTTGGTGGAGAAGGTGCCCGCGTGGGCGTAGTAGCAAAACAGGAAGAAGGCGAATCGGGCGGCTTGTGCGGGCATGGCAAAAAAAATGGCGGGACCAGCCCGCCGTATTACAGTTTACTTCCGGTGTGCGATATCGGGCGTGGCCACATGGACGTCGCCGCATTGCGCGCGGTGCTGCAGCGCGTGGTCCATCAGCACGAGGGCCAGCATCGCTTCCGCGATCGGCGTGGCGCGGATGCCAACGCAGGGGTCATGGCGGCCGAAGGTTTCCACCATCAGGGGATTGCCTTCCTTGTCGATGGAACGGCGCGGCGTGCGGATCGAGGAAGTCGGCTTGATGGCGATGGACACCGTGATGTCCTGCCCCGTCGAGATGCCGCCGAGCACACCGCCCGCGTTATTGCCGACAAAGCCTTCCGGCGTCAGCTCGTCGCCATGCTCGGAACCGCGCTGCGCCACCGAGCCGAATCCGGCGCCGATTTCAACGCCCTTCACAGCGTTAATGCCCATCATGGCGTAAGCGATATCGGCGTCCAGCTTGTCGTAGATAGGCTGGCCGAGGCCGACCGGCACATTGCGCGCCACCACGTCGATGCGGGCGCCGATGGAGTCGCCGTCCTTGCGCAGGTCGTCCATATAGCTTTCCATGCGCGCGATCAGGCCAGCATCACCGGTGGCTGCAAAGAAGGGATTGGACGGCACATGCGACCAGTCCTGGAACGGCACTTCAATCTCGCCCAGCTGGCTCATGCAGCCCACGAACTCGGTGCCGTATTTCTCTTTCAGCCATTTCTTTGCAATCGCCGCAGCGCCGACGACGGGCGCGGTCAGGCGCGCCGAGGAACGGCCGCCGCCGCGCGGGTCGCGCACGCCGTATTTGTGCCAGTAGGTGTAGTCCGCGTGGCCGGGACGGAAGCTCTCGGCGATATTGCCGTAGTCCTTGCTGCGCTGGTCTTCATTCTTGATCAGCAGCGCAATCGGCGTGCCGGTGGTGACGCCTTCGTAGACGCCGGACAGGATCTGCACCGAGTCCGGCTCCTGGCGCTGCGTGACGTGGCGCGAGGTGCCGGGCTTGCGGCGGTCCAGTTCCGGCTGAATGTCCGCTTCGGACAAGGCCATGCCGGGCGGGCAGCCATCGATCACACAGCCGATGGCTGGACCATGGGATTCGCCGAAAGTGGTAACGGTGAAGAGCTTGCCGAAGGAATTGCCAGACATAATTTGCCGAATTGCACTGAAACCATACATTCTACCGCGATCGGGCTTGTCAAACCAGCGAGAAATTCTCGCAACAAAATTCACTTTTCTTAGTAGAAACATATGTTCCAAACTGAATCCGCTATATACTGTTTTTCAAGGAACACCAAGCTATCTGGAGAAGTGACACATGCCCCCATCGATCACTCCCCTTGGCCCTGCCAGGGACGATCAGGACGATTTGGTATTCCTGGACGAGCCCGCCGCGCAAGCCACCGGCGGCGCCCAGCGCAGTGTATGGCGAGTGATGATCATCGACGACGATGAGGATGTGCACTCGACCACCACCTTTGCCCTCGGCAGCCTTGACATGCAGGGCCGCCCGCTGGAGTTTGTGCACGCCTACTCGGCCGCACAGGCGCGCGAGCTGCTCAAACACGAACACGATATCGCCGTCATCCTGCTCGACGTAGTGATGGAGCAGGACGACGCAGGCCTGCACCTGGTGCGCCATATCCGCGAAGTGCTGAAACTGTCCGATGTGCGCATCATCCTGCGCACCGGCCAGCCGGGCTATGCGCCCGAAATCGACGCCATCCGCGATTTCGACATCAACGATTACAAGACCAAGTCCGAGCTCACGCGCATCAAGCTGTACACGACCGTGACAGCGGCCGTGCGCTCCTATGAACAGATCCGCAAGATCAGCGACAGCCGCCGGGGCCTGAACCAGATCGTTCACGCCGGCACGGAGCTGATGGCGCTGCACGGCGTGCGCAATTTCGCCGCAGGCGTGCTGGCCCAGGCTGCGAGCCTGCTGGGCCAGCAGGCCAACGGCGTGCTGTGCGTGCAGGAATGTCCGGACACCGGCTGCACCGACCTCGCCGTGATGGCGGCCATGGGCAGCTTCCACCACCTGGGCAACCGCGACGTGACCGTGCATAGCGACGCGCGCGTGCTGGCGGGCATGGAGCAGGCAGTGTCGCGCCGCCGCAATGTGTACACCGGCGATGCCGTGGCCCTGTATTTCGCGGGCAAGTCGAGCCGCGTCTTCGTGGCATGGCTGGAGATGCCGCGCGCCCCCACCGAACTGGAAGAGCGCCTGCTGGAAGTGTTCTGCGCCAATGTGGCTGTGGGCCTGGACAATGTGGAGCTGGTGTCGCACCTGCATAACGCAGCCTTCTACGACAAGCTGTCCAAGCTGCCGAACCGCACGCGCCTGATCGAGATCCTGGATGCCACGCTGGCCGGTCCCGCGCGCGACGATGCAACGCTGTCGCTGGTGGACCTCGACCACTTTGCAGAGACCAACGACGCGCTGGGCCACGCCTTTGGCGATACGCTGCTGGTAGCCGTCGCGATGCGCCTGCAGACCAGCCTTGGCCAGCAGCTCACCGTGGCCCGCATCAGCGGTGACATTTTCGGTGTGCTGGGCGATGCGAACCAGGTCAATCCGGCCGCCATCCTTGCACTGTTCCAGAAACCGTTCAGCATCGAAGGCCAGGACGTGCAGCTTTCAGCCACGCTCGGCCTGGTGCGGCTGTGCGAGCACGATGGCAATGGTTCCGATGCATTGAAAGACGCCGATATCGCGCTGAAGCGCGCCAAGAGCCAGCAGCGCTCCGGCCACTTCTACTTCACGCGCAGCATGGGCGTGGAGATCCGCGAACGGGTGCGCATGATGCATGCGCTGCGCACGGCCTTCAGCAAGAACGAGCTGTTCGTGATGTACCAGCCGCAGATCGATTTGCGCACGCGCCGCCCGGTCGGCGCGGAAGCGCTGCTGCGCTGGCGCACGGCGGATGGCAAATTCGTGTCGCCGGACCGCTTCATTCCCATTGCCGAGTATTCCGGCCTGATCATCGAACTGGGCGAATGGGTAATGCGCACCGCCTGCCACGAGCTGGTGGCGCTGCGCGCTGCGGGACATATGGAATTCACCATGTCCATCAACGTCTCGCTGGTGCAGTTCCGCCATCCGCTGTTCCTGCAGATGCTGAAGCAGGCGCTGGCCGATACGGGCGCGCCGCCGGAATACATCGAACTCGAAATCACGGAGTCGATGGCGATGGAGGAGCCCAACCTGCTGATCGAGATGCTGGCCCAGATCAAGCAAACCGGCGTGAGCATCGCGATCGACGATTTCGGCACCGGCTTCTCTTCCCTCTCCTACCTGCAGCGCCTGCAGATCGACCGCCTCAAGATCGATCGCGCCTTCGTGACCGAGATCACCAACTCGGCGCGCGGCAGCAGCATCGCGGAAATGGTGATCCAGCTGGGCCGCAACCTGGGGCTGTCCGTGATTGCAGAAGGTGTGGAAGACGAGCGCCAGGCGCAGATTCTCTACGCGCTGGGCTGCCCGATGGCGCAGGGCTTCCTGTTCGCCAAGCCGATGACGGCCGACGTGCTGGATGCGTGGCTGGGAAAGGACGCCCTGAAGGGCGTCGCCTGATTGACGCCGCGCTGCGGGTCAGTTCGTGGTTTCGTCGGCTTCCGCAGGCCAGTCGCGGATGTAGGCCTTGAGCATGCGGTTCTCGAAGCTCTGCGCTTCCAGCACGGCACGTGCCACGTCGTAGAAGGAAATCACCCCGAGCAGGGTTTTCGCATTCATCACCGGCAGGTAGCGCGCGTGCTTTTCCAGCATGATGCGGCGCACTTCATTCACTTCCGTATCCGGCGTTACCGTAATCGGGTGGTCGTCCATGTGCTTGCGCACCGTGCCGCCGCCAACGGAGCCGTTGTTCGTGTGCAGGGCGCGCAGCACCTCGCGGAAGGTCAGCATGCCCACCAGATCGCCAAATTCCATCACAACCAGCGAACCGATGTCCTTCTCGGCCATGGTGTTGGCCGCCTCCACCAGCGGTTGATCCGGGGTGATGGTGTACAGGATGCTGCCTTTAACCTGGAGAATTTCGGAGACTTTCATGATGGCCCGTCCTGTCCGCTGTGAATGGAGTTTGTTTTATTGTAAGCCTTACTGGGGAATTTAGCGTAAGCCCGATTAAAAATCCAGTATTGAGCCTAATCAGAAATGCAACAATATTCATATTAGTGATAAAGGAGACAGGCATGAGCCAAACCGTCGTGTTCATTCACGGTGCACTGAACGATCATTCGGTCTGGGATCCGCAGGCCGCCGCACTGGCGCAGCAGGGTTTCCAGGTACAGGCGCTGGACCTGCCGGGCCATGGCGCGCGCCCCGGTCCTGCGCTGGCATCGGTGGAGGAGATGGCGGCATGGCTGCTGGCTGAGCTGGAACGGCTCGGCATCGCCCAGGCCACGCTGGCCGGGCACAGCATGGGATCGCTGATTGCGCTGGAAGCCGCATTCCGTGCGCCGCAGCGCGTGGCGAAGCTGGCGCTGCTGGGCACTGCCTGCCCGATGCGAGTATCCGACGCCCTGCTCGATGCGGCGCTGAACGACGAAGCTGCGGCGATCGCCATGGTGACGGAATGGTCGCATTCGCTGCCCGCGCACAAGGCCGCCTCGCAGCAGCTGATGGAGCGCGTGGCGGCGGGCGGCAGCGGCCTGTTGCACCGCGACCTGAGCGCGTGCAAGGCCTACGCGAACGGCGAAGCGGCGGCGCAGGCGCTGCGCTGCCCTGCCCTCATCGTGTTCGGCGAAAAGGATGTGATGACGCCGCCGAAAGCGGCGCGCAGGCTGCTGGAGGCTATGCCGCACGCGCAGCAGGCCACGGTGGATGCGGGCCACCAGATGATGGCCGAACAGCCGGACGAAGTAAGCGCCGCGCTGGCGCAATTCCTGCGGGGCTAGCGGCAGTCCAGCGGGCCGAAATGGTCGGACAGCGTGCGGCCAAGGCCCGTTTCCACTGCCGATTCCACTTCCCGGGCCAGGCGCGCTGCTTCGCGGCTGGCCTGGATATCGCGTTCATCGTCCGAATCGTTGGCCACGCCGGCGTTGACGGCCATGCCGCCGAATACGAAGAGGCGGTATACCTCGGCCAGCGTGAGCTTGTCCATATTGGCCAGCAGCACCCAGTTGTCGCCGCCGTCGCTCACACGTTTGCCGAACTGCACGCGCGCCGGTGCTTCCACCTTCACGCGGCCAACCCAGCCCTGGGCCTGCATCTGTTCCAGCAGGGTCTCCATCTCGTCAAAACCGAGCCGCGTGCGGGAGCGGATGGCCGCCGCACTGACCAGCGCCGTGTCGCCGCATTCGCTGGCCACATGCAGCACGCGCAGCACGGCCATGGCATCCACGAAGGCGCCGCCCGGCACCGCCTCATGCCACCAGCGCTCGTATTTCACGACCGGCAGCGCCGCCGTCAGCAGCGCGCCGACCAGCGTAATGAGCCAGGAAAGATACACCCACAGCAGGAACAGCGGCAGCGCCGCCAGTGCGCCGTAGATACGCGAATAAGTGGGAAACTGCGTGATGAAAACGGCGAAGCCGCGCTTCGCCAGCTCGAAAGCCACTGCAGCCAGCATGCCGCCGCCCAGCGCATCGCGCCAGTCCACCACGCGGTTCGGCACTGTCATGTACAGGAAAGTGAAGCCCGCCGTGGCCAGCACTACCGACAGCAGGGTGTAGAACAGCTGGCCGAAAATGTCGCCGACAAGGCTGGTGGTGGCGCTGAAGATGTGGGTGGACAGCGAAATCGACACGCCCACCAGCAAAGGCCCCAGCGTGATCAGCGCCCAATAGACGAGGATGCGCCGGGTCCAGCGCCGTTCCGCCTTCACGCGCCAGATGCGGTTGAAGGCACGCTCGATCATGCCCATCATGGCCACCGATGTCAGCACCAGCGTTACCGCGCCCACGGCGGAAAGGCGCGTGGCCTTCGAAGCGAAGGTGGTGAGGTAGTTCAGGATGGTGTTGGCAATGGCCGGCGGCAGCACGCCCTGGATGAAATAGGCTTCCAGCGAGGTGCGGAAGGTCTTGAACATCGGGAAGGTGGTGAACACGGCCAGCGCAATGGTCAGCACCGGCACCAGGGCGAAAACGGTGGTGAACGTGAGGCCGCCCGCCACTTGCGGCAGGCTTTCTTCGCGCAGGCGGCGGCGCGCAAACAGCATCAGGTCACGGATTTCGTTCCACGAGAGCGCGCGCAAATCGGCGATGCCGTTGCGGCAGGTGCGTGAAACGTAATTGAAGAATGGGGCGGTGTACTTGGAAAGCATGTATTTGTTTTTGGACGTGCAGCCCTATAATACCAATGATGAACGATTCCAACCTGATAATTCTTGTCTTATATTATTCCCGCCACGGTTCGACCCGCAAACTGGCGGAGCTGATCGCCCAGGGCATCGAGAGCGTGCCGGGCTGCGATGCGCGCCTGCGTACCGTGCCTGCCGTGTCCACGGTGACGGAAGCGACGGCGCCGGATGTGCCGCCCGATGGCGCGCCGTACGTGGAGCTTTCCGACCTGGAGGAATGCGCCGGCATCGCTGTCGGCTCGCCTACGCGCTTCGGCAATATGGCCTCGGCCATGAAGTATTTCTGGGACGGGACTTCGGCGCAATGGCTGTCCGGCACCCTGTCGGGCAAACCGGCATGCGTGTTCACCTCCACCGGCAGCCTGCACGGCGGCCAGGAATCAACTTTGCTGACCATGATGATCCCCCTGCTGCACCACGGCCTGATGGTGCTCGGCCTGCCTTACAGCCACCCGGAGCTGATGACGACTGCCAGCGGCGGCGGCCCTTACGGCGCCAGCCACTGGTCCGGCCTTGAAGGCAAGAAGCCCATCACCGACGACGAAAAGCGCCTGGCGGTCGCGCTGGGCCGCCGCCTGGCTGAAACGGCCGTGCGCCTGGGAGGCCGCTGATGCGCCGCGCCGGATTGTTCCATTACGGCGCGCTGGCCAGCGTGGTCCTGCTGATCCTGTGGTGCGTGGCGTGGGAGATGTTCATCGCGCCGCTGAAACCGGGCGGCTCCTGGATGGCGCTGAAAGCCCTGCCACTGATTTTCCCGCTGGCCGGGGTGCTCAAGCGCGACATCTACACGCTGCAATGGACCTCGATGATGATCCTGCTGTACTTCACCGAAGGCGTGGTGCGCGGCTGGAGCGACAAGGCCCACTCTTGGCTGGGCTGGGGCGAAGCGGCCATTTCGGTGGTGTTCTTCATCTGCGCCATCCTCTACGTGCAGCCTTACAAGAAGGCGGCGCGCAAGGCCGCCAAAGACCTGCTCGACAAGATCAACCAGACCCGCTGACATGAGCCAGAGCTTCCTCGACCAATGCCGCGCACTGCTGGGCGAGGCCCACGTGCTGCACGAGGAAGCCGATATGGCGCCCTTCCTGCGCGACTGGCGGGGGCGTTTCACAGGCCGTGCGCTGGCCGTGCTGCGGCCGGGCAGCGTGGAAGAAGTGGCCGCCGTGGTGCGCGCCTGCGCCGCGGCGCGCGTGCCCATCGTGCCCCAGGGCGGCAATACAGGGCTGGTGCTGGGCAGTGTGCCGGATGCCGGCGGCGCAGCCATTGTGCTGTCGCTGGCGCGGCTGAACAAGGTACGCCATGTGGATGCAGTCAACCGCACCATGACGGTGGACGCTGGCTGTATTCTGCAGCAGGTGCAGGAAGCCGCTGCCGTGCAAGGATGCCTGTTCCCGCTATCGCTGGCGGCGGAAGGCAGCTGCACCATCGGCGGCAACCTCTCCACCAATGCGGGCGGCACTGCAGTGCTCCGCTACGGGAACACACGTGAACTCTGCCTCGGCCTCGAAGTAGTCACGCCGCAGGGCGAAATCTGGAACGGCCTGCGCGGCCTGCGCAAGGACAATACCGGCTACGACTTGCGCGACCTGTTCATCGGCGCCGAAGGCACGCTGGGCGTCATCACGGGCGCGGTGCTCAAGCTTTATCCGCAGCCGAAGGCCAGCATCACGGCGCTGGTGGCGCTGGCGTCGCCGCACGATGCGCTGCGCCTGCTGTCGCTGATGCAGGACCATTGCGGCGCCAGCCTGACCGGCTTCGAGCTGATGTCCGCCTTCTGCCTGCAGCTGGTTGCGAAGCACTTCCCCGCCCTGCCCCAGCCCTTCACAAAAGCGCATGCGCAGTACGTGCTGCTTGAACTATCCAGCAGCGAATCCGAAACCCATGCCGTGGCGCTGCTGGAAGGCGCGGTTGGCGCGGCACTGGAAGCAGGCATTGCTGAAGACGCGGCCGTGGCCGCGAGCGTCAGCCAGTCGCTGGGACTGTGGCAGCTGCGCGAGCACATTCCATTGGCGCAGGCAGCCGACGGCAAGAACATCAAGCACGATATTTCGCTGCCGGTGTCGCGCATCGCCGAGTTCATCGCGCATACGGAACCGCTGCTGCAGCAGGCCTTCCCCGGCTGCCAGCTGGTGTGCTTCGGCCATCTGGGCGACGGCAACCTGCACTTCAATGTGGCGCCGCCGCCGGGCATCGGCAACGAGGAATTCCTTGGCAACCAGGACGCGGTCAACCGTGTGGTGCACGACAATGTCACTGCCTTCAACGGCTCAATCTCCGCCGAACACGGCATCGGCGCACTGAAACGCGACGAGCTGGCACGCTACAAATCGCCGGTAGAGCTGTCCATGATGCGCGCCATCAAAGCCGCCCTGGACCCGCTGGGTATTATGAATCCCGGAAAAATACTGGGATGAAGACCATGCTGGCCATCGCCGCCCTGCTGTTCGCTGCCGCCGCGCAGGCGCAGACCATTCACAAATGCACGCATGAAGGCAAGGTAACGTACAGCGAAGCGCCGTGTATGCATGGCGCGGGGTCCGTGCTCGCCGTACCGGATGCGCCTGCACCCGACCCGAAGGCTAAAACCGCGCTGCGCGCGCAGCAGAAGGAAGCAAAGCTGCTGGAAAAGGAGCGCAAGGCGCGCGAAGCGCAGCAGGACCGCGAAGATGCGCGCCATGACCGGCTGGCCGCCAACAAGCGGCGCCGCTGCGACAAGCTGCGGCTGGACCAGAAGTGGGCCAATGACGACATCCGGCGCGCATCGCCCCAAAGCGTGGAGGCCGCGCGCCTGAAAGCGCGGCGCGCCTCCGAACGCATGGCACTGGAATGCGGCTGACCTTATCGCGCTGGCTGCTGCTCGGTGAATGGCGTGCGCATCCGCTGCGCGCATTGATGGCCGTGGCCGCGATTGCGGTCGGCGTGTCGCTCGGCTTTGCCATTCACCTCATTAATGCGGCGGCATTCAACGAATTCTCGACGGCGATCCGCAGCCTCTCCGGGCAGGCCGACGTGCAGGTCAGCGGCGCCGAAGCACTGTTCGATGAGCAGATTTACCCCATCCTCGCGCGGCGCGACGGCGTTGCCGTAGCCTCGCCGATACTGGAATTCGACGCTTCGCGCCCGGCCAGCAGGCAGCCGCTCAAGATTATCGGCCTGGATGTGTTCCGCGCCGCCTTCATTTCGCCGGACCTCGTCGGCGCGCCTTCCGACAGCGACGCCTCCGCAACGCTGGCCGACGACGCAATCTTCCTGTCACCCGCCGCCCTCACCTGGCTGAACGTTCAGCCGGGCGGCAAGGCGCGCTTCCAGTCCGGCACGCACGCATTGGAGCTGCGCGTGGCCGGCTCGCTGCAGCGTGCACGTGTGGGCCAGCGCTTCGGCGTGATGGATATCGGCGCGGCGCAGTGGCGTTTCAACCGCCTCGGCAAGCTGTCGCGGGTGGACCTCAAGCTGCGCGAAGGCGTGAACCGCGAGGCCTTCCGCGCTTCGCTCGCGGCGGACCTGCAGCGCGAATTCCCCGGCCGCTTCCGTGTCGGCCAGCCGAACGACGAGGACCAGGAAAGCCGCAACAGCAAATTGAGCCGCGCCTACCGCGTGAACCTGAGCGTGCTCGCACTGGTTGCCCTGTTCACCGGCGCATTCCTAGTGTTTTCCACGCAGGCGCTGTCCGTGATGCGCCGCCGCAGCCAGTTCGCGCTGCTGCGCGTGCTGGGCCTGCAGCGCCGCATGCTGCTGGCCCAGATTCTTGCGGAAGGACTCAGCCTCGGCATCCTTGGCGCAGCACTGGGCATTGCAGGAGGCTACGCCATGGCGGCCGCCGCCCTGCATTTCTTCGGCGGCGACCTTGGCGGCGGCTACTTCGCCGGTGTGCAGCCGGAGGTACAGTTCGCGCCGGTGGCCGCCGCCGTGTATTTCATTCTCGGCGTGGGTGTGGCCCTGCTGGGCTGCGCCGCGCCCGCGTTCGAAGCGGCGCGCGCCACGCCTGCCGTGGCGCTGAAAGCAGGTACAGACGAGGTGGCGCTGTCCCGCCTGTCGCGTGCCTGGCCTGCGCTTCTCTGCCTTGCGCTGGCGGCAGGCATGACGCTATTGCCACCGGTCCTGGAGCTGCCCATCTTCGGCTACCTGGCCATTGCCTTGCTGCTGATAGGCGGCATTGCGCTGATGCCGCGCATCGCCGCCATCGTGTTCCGCTTCGTGCATGCGCGCTGGGTGGCCGCCACGGCGGCGCATCCGGCGGCACCGGCCGTGCCCACGCTGACGCTGGCGCGGCTGTCCAATGCATCCGGCCAGGCCGGCGTAGCGCTCGGCGGGGTGCTGTCGAGCTTCAGCCTGATGGTGGCGATGGCGATCATGGTGTCCAGCTTCCGCGTATCGGTGGACGACTGGCTGCTGCAGGTGCTGCCGGCCGATCTGTATGCCCGCACCGCCGGTGGCGGCGCCACAGCAGGCCTGGCGCCGCGCGAACAGGCCGCCCTGCGCGCCCTGCCATCGCTGGCCCGCGTGGAATTCATGCGCCTGCGCTCCGTATCGCTCGCCGCCGGGCGCCCGAACGTGGCCCTGCTGGCGCGCGACATCGATCCGGCCAATCCGGGCCGCACCATGGTGCTGGTCGGGACGGAAGCGCAGCAGCACGGCGCCGCGCTGCCTCCGGCCTGGATTTCGGAAGCCGTGGCGGACCTGTACGGCGCCCGCCCCGGCGGCACTATCCGCTTGCCGCTGCAAGGCGCGCAGCATGAGTTCTTCGTCGCAGGGACTTGGCGCGACTATGCCCGTTCCACCGGCGCCATCCAGATCATGCGCGGCGATTACGCGCGCATTACGGGCGACCAGGACGTCAGCGATGCCGCCATGTGGCTGGCGAAAGGGGCGTCCGTGGCCGACGCGCAGGCCGCCGTGCGCGCGCTGCCGTTTGCATCCGCACTGGAACTCAGCGTGCCATCCGAGATCCGCGCGCTGTCGCTGCGCATCTTCGACCGCAGCTTCGCCGTCACCTACCTGCTGGAAGCCATTGCCATTGTGATCGGCCTGTTCGGCGTTGCCGCCACCTTCTCGGCGCAGACGCTGGCGCGGGCGCGCGAATTCGGCATGCTGCGCCACGTGGGCGTTACACGCCGCCAGATCCTCGGCATCCTGGCCATCGAAGGCGGCTCGCTGACCGCGCTGGGCATCCTCACCGGCCTGCTGCTCGGCTGGTTTATCAGCCTGATTCTGGTGCATGTGGTAAACCCGCAGTCCTTCCACTGGTCGATGCAGATGCATTATCCCTGGCCTCTCCTGGGCAGCGTGGCAGCGGCCCTGCTGGCGGCGGCCATAATTACGGCGCTGGCGTCCGGACGGCAGGCGCTGTCTTCCGGGCCAATTCGTGCTGTGAGGGAGGACTGGTGATGCGTTTTGTACTGGTGCTGTTCCTGCTGGCCTGCCAGCTCGTTTTCGCCGCGCCGCCGGAATATGCGGCAGTCCGTCCCGGCGTTGCGCTCAGCTTCCCGCGCGATTTCGGCGCCCATCCGGCTTTCCGGACCGAGTGGTGGTATGCGACCGGCTGGCTGAAAACGGCGGACGGACGCCAGCTCGGCTACCAGGTCACATTCTTCCGCAGCGCGACTGCGCACGATGCGGCAAACCCCAGCCAATTTGCGCCAAAACAGCTCATCATCGGCCATGCTGCGGTATCCGATCCCGCTATCGGCAAACTGCTGCACGACCAGCGCAGCGCGCGCGAAGGCTTCGGCCTTGCATATGCGTCGGAGAAGGATACGGACGTAAAACTGGACGACTGGCATATGCAGCGGCAGGCGGACGGGCGCTATCTGGTCGACATCCGTGCGGCGGACTTCTCGCTGCAGCTGGTGCTGGAACCCACCCAGGCGCCGCTGCTGCAAGGCGAAAACGGATTTTCCCAAAAAGGACCGCACCCCGAACAGGCCAGTTATTACTATAGCAAGCCACAGCTGCGCACCAGCGGCACGGTACACATCAAGGGCAAGCGAGTGGAAGCCAGCGGCACGACCTGGCTCGATCACGAGTGGTCCAGCCAGGTGCTGGATGAAAATGCTTCGGGGTGGGACTGGCTGGGCGCCAACCTGGAAGACGGCAGCGCCCTGATGGCTTTCCAGATCCGCAGCAAGCAAGGTGCTAAACTATGGGCCCACGCGACACGGCGCGACGCATCCGGTAAGATCACGCATTACGCCCCGGATCAGGTCAGCTTTACGCCGCAGGCGCACTGGCGCTCTCCCCGCACCCATGCCGAGTATCCGGTAGCGACCCGGATTGCCACCGGCGCGGCCGTGTGGGAGATTGAGCCGCTGCAGCAGGACCAGGAACTGGATTCGCGCCGCTCGACCGGCGCCGTGTACTGGGAAGGCGCGGTGACGGTGCGGCGCGACGGCAAGACTGCGGGCCACGGCTACCTGGAACTGACAGGCTATGTCAGGCCAATGAAACTGTAGAGACAAAAAGACTATCAACACGATGAGCAACAGCACCACCAGCAGCGCCTCCACCCAGCACAGCAACCCGCCCGAAGCCCGCGAACTGAAAAAAGGCAGCCTGGCCGCATTCAAAGGCCTGGCGCCCTTCCTCAAGCCCTATCGCAAGCAGTTTGTGATGGCGGCCATTGCGCTGACCGTTGCCGCCGGCGCCACCCTGGCAATTCCCGCCGCATTCAAGCGCATGATCGACCTTGGCTTCGGCGCATCGGCCGGGGTGCACAACGTGGAACATGTGAATGCAGTGTTCCTTGCACTGTTCGCCGTCGCCACGGTGCTGGCCATTGCAACGGCTGCCCGCTTCTACACAGTGTCGTGGCTTGGCGAGCGCATCACGGCCGATATCCGCAGCGCCGTATACCGTCATGTAGTGCAGCAAAGTCCGGCGTTCTTTGAGACGACGCAGACCGGCGAGGTGCTGTCGCGGATCACTACCGATACCACGCTGATTCAGGCCGTGGTGGGCTCCAGTATCTCGATGGCGCTGCGGAATACGCTGCTCTTCATGGGTGGCCTGGTCATGCTGTTCATTACGAGCCCCAAGCTTTCCTCCATCATCATCGGCCTGCTGGTGCTGACGGTTCTGCCTATCGTGCTGTTCGGCCGCCGCGTGCGCAAGCTCTCGCGCGATTCGCAGGACCGAATCGCGGACGCCTCGGCCATGGCGGGCGAAATCCTGAATGCCATGCCGACGGTGCAAGCCTTTACGCACGAAAAAATGGAAACCCGGCGCTTCGGCGCTTCCGTCGAAAATGCCTTCGTCACCGCCATGCGCCGCATCCGTGCGCGCGCGCTGCTGACGATGCTGGCGATTGTGCTGGTGTTCGGCGCCATCGTGTTCGTGCTGTGGCTGGGCGCCCATGCCGTGCTGGAAGGCACGATGACGGGCGGCGACCTTGGCCAATTCATCCTGTACGCATCCATCGTGGCGGGCGCGATCGGCGCACTGTCCGAAGTGATGGGCGAGGCGCAGCGCGCCGCCGGCGCCACCGAACGCCTGCTTGAGCTGCTGGCCGTGCAGTCCGAGATCCAGTCGCCATCGCAGCCGCTCGCCCTGCCGCCGCGTACCGCCAACGGCGCGGCGCTGACGCTGGCCGATGTGACCTTCTGCTACCCATCGCGCCCGGAAACGGCAGCGCTGTCCCACCTGTCCTTCGATATCCGTCCCGGCGAGACAGTGGCCGTGGTCGGCCCTTCCGGCGCGGGCAAGACCACGCTGTTCCAGCTTTTCCTGCGCTTCTACGATCCGCAGCAAGGCACCATCCGCCTCGATGGGGTGGATATCCGCCAGCTGGACCTGCACACCCTGCGCGACGCCATCGGCATCGTGCCGCAGGATACGGTGATCTTCTCGGCGGACGCGCTGGAGAACATCCGCTACGGCCGCGCCGATGCTACCGATGAAGAAGTGATCCAGGCCGCGAAGCTGGCAGCGGCGCATGAGTTCATCGAGCGCCTGCCGAACGGTTACAAATCCTTCCTCGGCGAACGCGGCGTGCGCCTCTCCGGCGGCCAGCGTCAGCGCATCGCCATCGCGCGCGCCCTGCTCAAGAATCCACCGCTGCTCCTGCTGGACGAAGCCACTTCCGCGCTGGATGCGGAATCCGAACGCCTGGTGCAGTCCGCGCTGGAGGCGGCAATGGTAGGCCGCACCACGGTGATCATTGCGCACCGCCTGGCAACGGTGCAGCGTGCCGACCGCATTCTCGTGATGGAAGATGGTAAGGTTGTGGAAATGGGCACGCACCAGTCGCTGGTTGCATTGGGCGGCATCTACGCCAACCTGGCTGCCCTGCAATTCCATAACGTTCATGTAGTCCACTAAGGAGCGCCCATTGTGAAGGACGCCGAACTACGCCAGCAGTGCCACACGGTCCTGCCGGGCCACAAACAGCTGACGCCTGCCCAAAGCTTCGCAGCGATGGCTTCATGGTGCGAAGCGAACCGGATCACGGCGGACGTCTACGGTGAAGGCGACGCGATCCAGGCGCTGGAACGCAAGGTGGCTGACCTGCTGGGCTTCGAATCCGCCGTGTTCTGCATCACCGGCACCATGACGCAGGTAACGGCCCTGCGCCTGGCCTGCATGGACCGCAACAGCCCGTTGGTGGCGCTGCATCCTACGGCCCACATCCTCAAGCATGAACGCGGCAACCACCAGCTGCTGAACGCCTTCCACGCGCTGCAGATCGGCAGCCCGCACCGCCCGTTCACGCTGGAAGAACTGAAAGCCATTCCCGACCGCCTGGGTGCGATATCGATCGAACTGCCTGCGCGCGAAATCGGCGGACAGGCGCCGTCATGGGAAGAGCTGGACGCATTCAAAGCCTGGTCGCGCGAAACCTCCACGCACCTCCATATGGACGGCGCCCGCCTGTGGGAAGCTGCCGCAGGCTACGGGCGCGCGCCGAAGGACGTGGCTGCGGGCTTCGACTCGGTCTATATCTCGCTCTACAAAGGCATTGGCGGCATGGGCGGCGCCATCCTCGCAGGCAGCAAGGACTTCACCGCACGCGCAGCCGAATGGTTCAAGCGCCAGGGCGGCAACGTGTTCACACGCACGCCGTATGTGGCGGCAGCCGCGATGCAGATCGACCAGCGGCTTGCCGCAATGCCGGCATACTTCGAGCGCACGCAGCAGCTGTATGCCACGCTGCACGGCTACCCGCTGCTGGTGCCGAATCCTGCGCAGCCGCAGGCGAATATGCTGCACATTCATATGCCGGTGGAGCGCGGGCGCGCGCTGGAAATCCGCGACCAGATCGCGGAAGAACATGGCATCTGGCTGTTCAACTATGCTTCGCATGCGGCGCTGCCGGGACACTGCTACACCGAATGGTATATCGGCGATCTCATTCTCGGGCACAGCGACGCGAAGCTGCAGCATGCCTTGAACCTGTGGCATGCCGCCATGGCGCGCGAGGTGGCGGAATGAGCTTCCATAGCCTCAACCTGATCGATCCGCTGCTGCAGACGCTGTCCGCGCTGGGCTACGACAAGCCTACGCCGGTGCAGCAGCAATCCATCCCGGCAGTTCTCGCGGGCCGTGACCTGATGGCCGCCGCGCAGACCGGCACAGGCAAGACCGCCGGCTTCGCGCTGCCGCTGCTGCAGCGCCTGACCATGGAAGGCCAGGCCACGCCGCAATCCGTACGCTGCCTGGTGCTGGCGCCAACACGCGAGCTGGCCGAACAGGTGTACGAGAGCTTCCGCAAGTACGGCAGCAAGCTGCCCTTGCGCAGCGCCGTGGCCTATGGCGGTGTGGCGATTGAGCCGCAGGTAACGAAGCTGCGCAAAGGGCTGGACGTGCTGGTGGCAACGCCGGGCCGCCTGCTGGACCTGCACCGCCAGGGCGCGGTCGGCTTCCAGCAGCTGCAAACGCTGGTGCTGGATGAAGCGGACCGCATGCTGGACCTGGGCTTTGCGCAGGACCTGGACGCGCTGTTTGCGGCGCTGCCGCCGCAGCGGCAGACGCTCCTGTTCTCCGCCACCTTCCCCGAGGCGATCCGCGCGCTGGCAGGCAAGCTGCTGTCCGATCCTGTAACGGTGCAGGCAAGCCCGGTCAATGCGGCGGCCAAGACGGTGCGCCAGCTGGTCTATACGACTGACAAGAAATCGAAGCCCGAGCTGTTCCTCCATCTTCTGCGCGAACAGCGCTGGGGTCAGGTGCTGGTGTTTGCGAAGACGCGCAAAGGCGTTGAGCAGCTGGTGGGCTTGCTCAAGGCGCAAAGCATCAACGCCGATTCGATCCATGGCGACAAGCCGCAGCCAGCCCGTTTGCGCGCGCTGGAGCGCTTCAAGGCGCATGAGGTGCAGGTGCTGGTGGCGACCGATGTTGCCGCGCGCGGCCTGGATATTCAGGCGCTTCCGCTGGTGGTGAATTTCGACCTGCCGACCGTGGCGGAGGACTATGTGCACCGCATCGGCCGTACTGGCCGTGCTGGCGCCGAGGGCAAGGCCGTATCGCTCGTGTGCGCGGACGAAGTCGAACTGCTGCGGGCGATTGAGACACTGACGCGGCAGGTTTTGCCGCGCGAGGAAATTGCGGGCTTCGAGGCGGATCACCGCGTGCCTTCCACGGGGGCGGCGCCGGCTGGCGCGAAGGCGGCTCCGGCGCGCAGCGCCAAAACCGTTCTCCAGGAAGCTGATCGCGACCCCCGCGGCATTTTCAGCGCCGGGCAATCGAAGGGTGCGCAGCCCTATAAGGCCGCGGCGCCCGGGCAAGACAAGGCACGCGGCGCGGCACCGGCACGCAACCCAAGCGGGACGCAATCCGCGCGTGCGGCGGATGACGTACGCCGTCCAGCCGCCGGCGGCAAGCCTGGTGGCGTCGGCAAGCCGCGCGTGCAAGCGGGACCTGGGTCCGCTGCAGGCCTGCCCAAGGGCGCCGTGTTCGTGACAGCGGGACGCGGCGCAAAATCGGCTGCAAAAGTCGCCGCAAAGTCGGCCGCCAAGGCCATGGCGCGCGGTGGCCGTTCCCCGGGCGGACGCTCCGGCAAACGCTAAGTTACAATCCTGTTTTCACGCGGAGATTCGAATGCAGCAATACCAGCAACTCATCAAAACTGTGCTCGACCAGGGTAGCTGGCAGGACAACCGCACCGGCATCCGCACCCTGAGCGTTCCGGGCGCGATGATGCGTTTCGACTTGAAAGACGGCTTCCCCGCAGTGACGACCAAGAAACTGGCCTTCAAGTCGGTGGTCGGTGAACTGTGCGCCTTCCTGCGCGCCTCCCGCAGCGCCGCCGACTTCCGCGCGCTGGGCTGCAAGGTATGGGACCAGAACGCGAACCAAAACAAGCAGTGGCTGGAAAACCCCTACCGCGAAGGCCTGGACGATCTCGGCCCCGTGTACGGTGTGCAGTGGCGCCAGTGGCCCGGCTACAAGCTGCTGGACGCGAGCGAGGGCGCGCAGATCGCCGACGCGCTGCGCAACGGCTTCCGTCAGGTGGCGCCGCTGGAAGAAGACGGTGTGAAGAAAGTCTTGCTGTACAAGGCCATCGACCAGCTGCGCGAATGCCTGGACACCATCATGAACAATCCCGGCAGCCGCCGCATCCTGTTCCACGGCTGGAATCCTGCTGTGCTGGACCAGGTTGCCCTGCCCGCCTGCCATCTGCTGTACCAGTTCATTCCGAATGCGACGACCAAAGAGCTGTCGTTGATCCTCTACGTGCGCAGTAACGACATCGGCCTCGGCACGCCCTTCAATATCGCGGAGGGCGCAGCCCTGCTCGCGCTGGTAGCGCGCCTGACAGGCTATGCGCCGCGCTGGTTCAGCTACTTCATCGGCGACGCCCATATCTACGAGAACCACATGGAGATGGTGCAGGAACAGCTGAAGCGCGAACCGCTGCCGCTGCCGCAGCTCGTCATCAACGAGCGCGTGCCAGCCTTTGCGGAGACCGGCAAGTACGAACCTGAGTGGCTGGAAAAGATCGAACCGTCGGACTTCACGCTCGAAGGCTACCAGCACCACGCCCCGCTCACCGCGCCGATGGCCGTATGAGCGAGGTAGCGGATTTTGTGGAGGCGCTGCGGCGCTTCCGCAAAATGCCGGACGTTTTCAATCCCTGGCGCGACCGGGACCGCGATCACGACGCGGTGCGCAACGCCGCCGATATCCGCGCCGAACACCTGCACCGCTACCTTTCGGAGCGCATTGCCGGCACGCGCATGGTGCTGCTGGCCGAAGCGCCCGGCTTCCAGGGCTGCCACTTCTCCGGCATTCCCATGACCTCCGAGCGAATCCTGCTCGGCCATCACCGCCACAACGATATTCATCCCGAGGACGTAACGCATGCACCCTGCGCGCAGACCAGCAAGCACCTGCTGCACGGCGCAAATGAGCCTACGTCTACGATTATCTGGAAAACGATGAAGCAGGCGGAAATCGACACCCGTTCAGTGGTGCTGTGGAATGCGTTTGCTTTTCATCCGATGGACGGCAGCTATCTCACGAACCGCAAGCCGACACTGGAAGAACTGAAAAAGAACAGGCGCCTGCTGGAACAGTTCCTGGCGCTGTTCCCGAACCGGCCGCTGGTGCCGGTGGGACGTGTGGCGGAAGAAGTGCTCGGCGAGATGGGCAAGGCCCATCTGCCGTATTTGCGGCACCCGGCCAATGGCGGCGCGAGTGCTTTCAGCTCAGGATTGAAGGCGCTCAGCGGTAAAACGCTTCGACCTTGCCCTTCAGCTTGATCAGCATGGGATTGCCCTTGCGGTCGAGCGCCTTGCCGGCGGGGACTTTGATCCAGCCCTCGCTGATGCAGTACTCTTCCACGTCGTGGCGTTCCTTGTCGTTGAATTTGATGGCCACTTCATGCTCGAACACGGCAGGAACGTGGAACTTGCTGCGCGGGTCGATCGACAGATGATCCGGCAGTTCTGGTTTGGTCGTAGTATCGTTCATAGGCGCGCATTATACATCGGACATTGAGGCTACCAGCGCATGGTAATGCTGCTCCTCGCGTGTGGAATACAGCTTGTACCAGGCATCCAGCGTCTCCGGCCTGAACACATCCAGCATCGCCAGCACCTCGCGCGTGAACTCCAGCGGCGCCAGGCCGGTAGCCGTTACCAGGTTACGGTCGCGCACCGCAGGCTCCTTGCGGTACAGCGCTGCGCCGCCGTATTGCGGGCAGACCGACTGCAGGTAGCCCAGGTCATTACTGGTGTGCTGCAAGCCGTTCAGCGCGCCCACCCGCGCCAGGCCCACCGTGGCGCCGCAGATGGCGGCCACGCGGAAGCCCTGTTCCAGCCGGTCACGCGCGAACTGCAGGATCACGTCATTGCCGTTTTCCCAGGTTTCGGCGCCCGGCAGGATCAGCACATCATCCTTCTCCATGCGGATATCATCCAGCCCCACATCCGGCGCAATATGCATGCCGCCCATGCTTTCCACCGGCGCACGCGACAGGCCGAGCTTCATCAACTGAACATTGGCCTTGGGATCGCGGAAGAAGCGCTTGCTGTGCAATTCAGCAGTCAGGTAGCCGATTTCCCAATCGGCGAGCGTACTCAGAACGAACAGGTAAACTTTCATGGCAATCCTCCGTCGGGCAGGTCATACAGTGTAAACATAGAATCGCTATAATTGGCCCCTCGCCGACGAAAATATTGTATTAATGACACAGCTGACGATCATCGTTGCCACCGACGCCAAGGGCGGCATCGGCATCAACAACACCCTGCCCTGGCGCTTGCCGGAGGACCTGGCGCATTTCAAGCGCATGACGTCCGGCCACCCCATCATCATGGGCCGCAAAACCTTTGAGTCGATCGGCCGCCCGCTGCCGAACCGCCGCAATATTGTGGTGAGCCGCAATGCAGACTGGCGAGCGGACGGCGTGGAAACCGTGCCTTCGCTGGAAGCAGCGCGCGCGCTGGTGGAAGCCACTGAACAGGCCTTCATCATCGGCGGCGCCCAGATCTACCAGCAGTCGCTGGCCCTGGCGGACGTTGTGGTGCGCACGGAAATTGGTCAGACCTTTGAATGCGACGCCTTCTTCCCAGAACTGCCCGCCGGCGAATGGCAGGAAACGGCCCGCGAGCCGCATGTTTCCGAGGCCGGGCTGCCTTACGCCTTCGTTACCTTGCGCCGCAGAGAAGGCTGAAGGTTTAGACTATTTTTTTCACCGGATTGCCGCATTTTCTGCGAGAATCCGTTCTCTTTTTTTATGGCGGCGCTGAACACGCCCGGAGATTACGATGAAATTTCGCTTCCCTATCGTCATCATCGACGAGGATTTCCGTTCTGAGAACACCTCGGGGCTGGGCATTCGCGCCCTGGCCGCGGCCATGGAAAAAGAGGGCATGGAAGTGCTGGGCGTGACCAGCTACGGCGACCTGTCCCAGTTCGCCCAGCAGCAGTCGCGCGCTTCGGCCTTCGTGCTGTCCATCGACGACGAAGAATTCGGCGGCGGTTCGGCGGAAGAAACCGACCACGCGCTGAAATCGCTGCGCGCCTTTGTTGAAGAAATCCGCTACAAGAATGCGGACATTCCTATCTACCTGTACGGTGAAACCCGCACCTCGCGCCATATCCCGAACGATATCCTGCGCGAACTGCACGGCTTCATCCACATGTTCGAAGACACGCCGGAATTCGTGGCGCGCCACATCATCCGCGAAGCGAAGTCCTACCTGGACGGCCTGTCGCCGCCCTTCTTCCGCGCGCTGGTGCACTACGCGAACGACGGCTCCTATTCCTGGCACTGCCCCGGCCACTCCGGCGGCGTGGCCTTCCTGAAGTCGCCTATCGGCCAGATGTTCCACCAGTTCTTCGGTGAAAACATGCTGCGCGCGGACGTCTGCAACGCCGTGGAAGAACTGGGCCAGTTACTGGACCACACCGGCCCTGTGGCCGCCTCCGAGCGCAACGCCGCCCGTATCTACAATGCGGACCACTGCTACTTCGTCACCAACGGCACCTCCACCTCGAACAAGATGGTATGGCACTCCACCGTTGCGCCGGGCGATATCGTCGTGGTGGACCGTAACTGCCACAAATCGATCCTGCACTCCATCATCATGTGCGGCGCGATTCCCGTATTCCTGATGCCGACCCGTAACCACCTCGGCATCATCGGGCCGATTCCGCTGGAAGAGTTCACGATGGAGAGCATCGAGCGCAAAATCGCCAACAACCCGTTCGCACGCGACGCCGCGAACAAGAAGCCGCGCATCCTCACCATCACCCAGTCCACCTACGACGGCGTGGTGTACAACGTTGAGACGCTGCGCGAAATGCTGGACGGGAAAATCGACACCCTGCACTTCGACGAAGCCTGGCTGCCGCATGCCACCTTCCACGACTTCTACAAAGACATGCACGCCATCGGCAAGGACCGTCCGCGCGCCAAGGAATCGCTGATCTTCTCCACCCAGTCCACCCACAAGCTGCTGGCAGGCCTGTCGCAGGCTTCGCAGGTGCTGGTACGCGAATCGGAATCGGTGAAGCTGGACAAGGACGCCTTCAACGAGGCCTACCTGATGCACACCTCCACCTCGCCGCAATACTCCATCATCGCTTCCTGCGACGTGGCAGCGGCCATGATGGAAGCACCGGGTGGCACCGCGCTGGTGGAAGAATCGATCCTGGAAGCGCTGGACTTCCGCCGCGCGATGAAGAAGATCGATGAAGAATGGGGCAAGGACTGGTGGTTCAAGGTCTGGGGCCCGGATACCTTTGCCGAGGAAGGCATCGGCACGCGCGAAGACTGGATCATCCGCGCGGAAGACGAATGGCACGGCTTCGGCAAGCTGGCGCCGGGCTTCAATATGCTGGACCCGATCAAGGCCACCATCGTCAACCCGGGCCTGTCGCTGGACGGCCAGTTTGCCGAAAGCGGCATTCCTGCCTCCATCGTCACCAAATACCTGGCGGAACACGGCGTGATCGTGGAGAAGTGCGGCCTGTACTCCTTCTTCATCATGTTCACCATCGGCATTACCAAAGGCCGCTGGAACACGCTGCTGACGGCGCTGCAGCAGTTCAAGGACGACTACGACAAGAACATGCCGCTGTGGCGCATCCTGCCGGAATTCTCGGCGGCGAATCCGCGTTACGAGAAGATGGGCCTGCGCGACCTGTGCCAGTCGATCCACGACTTCTACAAAGCGTATGACGTGGCACGCCTGACGACCGAAATGTACCTGTCGGATATGATCCCTGCGATGAAGCCGTCGGAAGCATTCGCCAAGATGGCGCACCGCGAGATTGAGCGCGTGGCGATTGACGACCTGGAAGGCCGCATCACGTCCATCCTGCTGACGCCTTACCCGCCGGGCATTCCGCTGCTGATTCCGGGCGAGCGCTTCAACAAGACCATCGTTGACTACCTGCGCTTCGCGCGCGACTTCAACGAGCGCTTCCCCGGCTTCGAGACCGATGTGCACGGCCTCGTGAAGCGCGAAGTGAACGGCAAACGCGACTACTTCGTCGACTGCGTAAAACAGTAAAATGAATCCCCGCCCTGGCGGGGATTTTTTTCAGGCTACGACCGCCAGCGTCAGCGCCGCCACAAAGCCGTCCGTCGCGTTGCCCGTCACGCTGGCCAGCTGCAGCGAGTAGCCGTCACTGAACACGTTGTCCGTTGCATAGTTGATGCGCGTCAGGTTGCTTACGCTGGTGGCATACCCGCTGGCCGTGTAAACCTCGTTCAGCGTCGCCATCGGGAAGGTGAACTGCGAGGTCTTGATGCGGTTCGATGCGCTTGCGGCCTTTGCCAGAGACTGGTACACCTCGAAGTGCACGTGCGGCATGCGCCCGTCATAGCAGCCGGGGAAAATGGTGGTGAACGTCACGTTGCCATCCGCATCCGCTTCCTGTACTCCGCGCAGATAATCCTGGTTCGTTACGCCGCTCGAATACAGCGAGTAACGCCCTTCACGGTCGCAGTGCCACAGGTAGACCGCGAAATTGCCCGCCGCGCCACAGCTGGCGTTCGCGTTCAGGATACGCAGCTTGATCGTCAGCGGCACGCCCGCTGCCGTGCCGCTTGCGCCATTGAAGCTGCTTCGGATATCGCTGCGCACAACACCAGTCTGGGTCAGCACGTTCACCACGCCGCCACTGTTGCTGTTCGTGCCGTCCGCCGGATAAGGGCCGCCTGTTTCCTCAGGAATGGCGGTGCAGCTGCCAGTCGTCGTTGTGGTGGTGCTGCTTGTACCAGTGCTGGTGCCGGTAGCCGAAGTGCTGGCCGCAGCCGCATCCGAGGCCCCGCCGCCGCAGCCCATCAGGGGCAAGGCGGCAGCGCCAGCGAACAGCATGCGCAGCGACTGCCTGCGTCCCGTATTCATCTTCAGCAGCGCCTCAAGGTCGGCGGCCAGTCCCTCGTCGTGATCGTGTACTTTCATCTGTTCCTCCGCTTGAGTCAGTTTGCAGGCCGCATGCGCGGCTGGCGTTCCTGAAGCTTCTGGCGCTGTTCAGGAGTGAGCACGGCGAGCAGCTTCTGCTCCGTGCGCAGGTGCTGCAGCGTGATGTTGGCAATGGCCTGTGCCGAGGCTTGCGCCAGCTTCACGGCGGCTGCGTCGTCGAACTTGCCCACGTCATGCATTTCATCGAGCGCGCGCTCCGCCTTCTGATGCGCCTTGCCCTGCTCGCGCAGATTGGGCGCCTGCGCATGAAGGATGGCAAACACCTTGTCTTCCTGCGCTTCGCTCAGGTCCAGGCCGCGCAAATACGGAGGCTCGCCATCCGGGCCGGGACTAAACATGGCGCCTGCGCGGTGGGGAGCACCGCGCAGAGGACCACCGCGCCCTGGCTCATCGCCGGCGATGGCGGCGAACGGTGCGGCAATGACGGCTGCCAGCAGCAGGCCTTGCAGGCTGAGTTTTGCTTTCTTCATATTGTTGTCACCTTGAGGAACTTGGAGACTGGATTTTCTTTTCAGGCCGTGTAAAGCGCAGTTAGCGGCGGGTAAAAGCGTGTAAAGACGCCTAAGGCGGCCACCGCCTGTTTGCTATGATGGAGGCCTCTTTTGTATGGTTTACGGGCGATGAGCAAGGTCCTGCTGATAGACGATGATGTTGAACTGGTCGCGATGTTCCAGGAATACCTGGAGAGGGAAGGCTTCGAGGCGAAAACGGCGCACGACGGCGTGAGCGGCGCACAGGAAGCGCTGGGCGGCGCCTATGCGATTGCCATACTCGACGTGATGATGCCGCGCATGAACGGCCTGGAGACCCTGCGCCGCATCCGCGCCGCCAGCAATATGCCCATCCTGATGCTGACCGCGCGGGGCGACGACACCGACCGCATCGTCGGCCTTGAACTTGGCGCGGACGACTACGTGACCAAGCCCTGCACCCCGCGCGAGCTGACAGCCCGCATCCGCGCCATCCTGCGCCGCACTCAGCCCGATCCGGCGGCCGCACCGCGAGGTCCGGCGCAGCTGACCGTCGGCCAGCTCACCATGTGGCCGGAACAGCGGCGCGCAACGTGGGCAGGCAATACGCTGGAACTGACGAGCACCGAATTCAATCTGCTGGAGGTACTGGCCCGCAATGCGGGCAAGCCGGTCAGCAAAAACACGCTGTCGGAACAGGGGCTCGGCCGCCCCATGGCGCGTTTCGACCGCAATATCGATGTGCACCTGAGCAGCCTGCGGCACAAGCTGGGCACCGTGGCCGACGGCCGCTCCTGCCTGCAGACCGTGTACCGGCTTGGCTACCAGCTGATCAAGGACTGATTGTGGGACGGCTGTTCTGGAAGTTCTTCCTCTCCATCCTGCTGGCGCAGATTGCGGCGACAGTAGCGATTGGCGGCGCCATCTGGCTCAGGAACCGCAGCGATGCGCAGGTGAAGCGCCCGGATATCGATATGAGCCCGCCCGCCGGCCTGGCCATTGAGTCGGCGGTCGCCACGCTGCGCTATGGCGGCCCGGATGCCTTGCGCAGCCTGCTCGAAAACATGGACCGGCACCGCGTGTTTGCAGTGGACGATGAAGGCAAGGAGCTGCTGGGCCGTATTGTCAGCCGCAAACAGCAGGTGGATGCGAAGCAGCTGCTGGACAAGGGCGACGAGCGCGTGGTGCGCCGGGTCACCCTGCCCGATGGCAGCCGCTATATGCTGTTCCTTCCCGCGCGCGAGTCGCGCGGCCTGCGTGCGGACGATGCGCGCCCCTTGATAGCAAGCGCGGGATTGCCGATACCGGGCGGCCAGCCATTGCGGCGCGAGCGCCCTCCTGCACCGCCGAATGGCCCGCCACCGGGAGCGCCAGGCGGCGCGGCCCAAAACGCAGGACCACGCGATGCGTCTCCGGGCGGCGCGCCGCCGCCATCCAGCGATGGCCAGCGCAGCGCGGCCCCGGCGCCCAGTGATGCCGGGCGGCCGGTTGGCGACGCTGCCGGAGGTCCCGGCCGGGACGGCCCCGGCCCACGCTTCCAGCCACTGACGCCATTTGTACCGCTGGCCTGCGCCGTGCTGGCCAGCCTTCTGTTCGCCGCCCTGCTCGCGTGGTACTTCTCGCGCCCTATCCGCTCCCTGCGCCAGGCCTTCGAGGCTGCGTCCAGCGGCGACCTCGCGCCGCGCTTCGAGCACCTTGGCATCAAGGGCGGCGACGAACTGCATGACCTCAGCCGCGACTTTGACCGCATGGCAGCCCGCCTGCGCAGCCTGATCGAGGGCCAGACACGCCTGCTGCACGACGTGTCCCACGAGCTGCGCTCCCCGCTGGCCCGCCTGCAGGCGGCGATCGGCCTCGCGCACCAGCAGCCGGAGAAAATGGCCGCCTCGATGGAGCGTATCGAACGCGAAAGCATCCGCATGGACAAGCTGGTGGGCGAGCTGCTGACGCTGGCCCGGCTCGAATCCGGCGCGCTGGAGGCGGCAAAGGAAGACATCGATATGGCCGACCTGCTCGGCCAGTTGCTGGAAGACGCGGAATTCGAAGCCACCACCCACGGCCGCAAACTGGTGCAGCACGGCGAAGGCGCCGTGATCATCCTGGGCCAGGCTGACCTGCTGGCGCGCGCCATCGAGAACGTGGTGCGCAACGCTATCAAGCACAGTCCAATGGGCCAGACAGTGGAAGTGGAGATCAGGCCGGAAGCGGAGCAGCTCAGGATCCAGGTGCTGGACCGCGGCCCCGGCGTTGCGCCGCAGGACCTGAAGGCGATCTTCGAGCCCTTCTACCGCAGTGAAGGCACCGAGAAGGATGTGGAAGGCCACGGCCTGGGCCTGGCCATTGCCCAGCAGGTGGTGCAGCAGCACGGCGGCGCCATCCACGCCGCCAACCGCGAGAGCGGCGGCCTGTGCGTGGAGATTACCTTGCCGCTGGCGTAAGGAGAATCAGGCCTTCGGCAGGGTTACGCCGTGCTGGCCCTGGTACTTGCCGTTGCGGTCCTTGTACGACACTTCGCAGACCTCATCGCTTTCGAAGAACAGCACCTGGGCGCAGCCTTCGCCCGCATAGATCTTGGCCGGCAGCGGCGTGGTGTTCGAGAACTCCAGCGTCACATAGCCTTCCCATTCAGGTTCGAAGGGCGTGACGTTGACGATGATGCCGCAGCGCGCATAGGTCGATTTGCCGAGGCAGACGGTCAGCACATTGCGCGGAATGCGGAAGTATTCGATGGTACGTGCCAGCGCGAAGGAGTTCGGCGGAATGATGCAGACGTCGCTCTTCACATCAACGAAGGAATTCGAATCAAAGTTCTTCGGATCGACGATGGTGCTGTTGATGTTGGTGAAAACCTTGAATTCATCGGCGCAGCGAATGTCGTAGCCATACGACGACGTCCCGTACGAAATCACCTTGCGGCCCTCGGCGGAGCGTACCTGGCCCGCTTCGAAGGGCTCGATCATTCCGTGTTCCTGCGCCATACGGCGGATCCATTTATCGCTCTTAATCGTCATCGCAAAGGCATTTTCTCTGGTTGCGGGAAATCCTGCGCCGGGAAGGCGCAGTCCAATGCGCTGGATTTTACGCGAAATCAGGCGCGGCGCAACGCTTCTGCGCTCTGGCAGAGGTCCAGTTTTTCGCCGATCAGGGCGCAGATCAGCTCCCGCGTGACCTGCGCAGCCAGCGCCGGGTCTTCCATCGGGAACAGGTGGCCGCCCGGCACCATGCGGAAATGCTGGCCCACCAGCGCCTTCGTTGCCTCCAGGCCGGCCAGGCGGTTCTCTTCCGAATCCTCGCCGGCGATGTAGGCGACGGGCACCTTGAGCCCTTTGGACAGCACCTGGCCCACATGATGCGGCAAGGTGCGGTAGACCGCCGTTTCGATCTCGCGCGAGAAGCGCAGCTGCACGCCCTCAGGATGCGGCGCCAGGCCATGCAGCATATAGTCCTGCAGCACGCCGGGCGCCCAGGCGGCGAAGATATCCTTGCTGGCGAAGTGTTCGTAGGCGGCGCTTTCGTCGGGCCAGAGGTTGCGGCGGCGGACGGAGAATTTCGACGGCGAGTAGCGGTCTTCCCTGCCCAGCCGCTTGACGATGCGCCACAGGAAAGCGCGCCAGCCCGAGACGACCGGCGAATCCAGCATCACCACACAGCGCACCAGGTCGGGACGCTGCGCCGCCGCCAGAATGCTCAGCATACCGCCCAACGAGTGGCCGACCAGGATCACCGCCTCGCTGTAGCGGCGCTCCAGCTCCGCAATCAGCTCGTCCACCAGCCCGCGCCAGCCATCGTCCACGGGGAAGGCAGGATTGTGCGCATGCATATCCAAGGCCTGGATCTCGAAGTCCTCACCCAGATATTCGAAATAGCGGCGATAGGTGCCGGCCGGGTAGCTGTTCGCGTGCGAGAAGTGGATTTTGGGTTTGCTCATGGCAGCCAATTGTAGGGGCCACGGCCGCGAAATTCTGGTATGAAGCCTCTAATTCGGCGCTAGAATGCATGGATGAGCTCTCCCATCATTCGCCTCGCCACCAGTGATGACGCAGGCACCATCGCGCTGCTGCTCACGGAGCTGGGCCATCCGACTACGCAGGAAGCCATTGCTGAACGCTGGGACGAGTGGCACGCCGAGGGGAATTGTGCGCTCGTGTCGCTCGACAGCAGCGGCGCCGTAACCGGGGCCGCCACGCTGCATGTGATGACGGTGCTGCACCGCCCTTATCCGGTTGGCCGCGTCACGGCGCTCATCGTCGGCAAAACGCTGCGCGGCACCGGCGTCGGCCGCGCGCTGGTGACAGCGTCCGAAACGCTGCTGGCAGAACGCGGCTGCAAGCTGATGGAAATTACGAGCAACCTGCGCCTGACGGAAGCCCATGCCTTCTATGAGCGCATCGGCTACGGCCGCACCAGCGTACGGTTCTCCCGCCCACTCGGCGACTAGCGCCCGTGCCAGTAGCGCGCATGCTCGCGCCGGTACTCCGAGACCACGATTCCGCCATCCAGGTCGATGGTGAGCGCGCCTGACTGGTCGGTTCGCAGCACACGCACGTTCATGTCCCGGTAGCGTTGCACTACCTCTGCCTTGGGGTGGCGGTAGCGGTTACGGTGGCCCACCTGGAATACGCCCGTTGCAGGCATTACGGCTGCCATGAAGCCGGGCGTCGATGACGTGCCGCTGCCATGATGTGGCGCGAGCAGGATATCGGCCCTGAGCGCACCACCCTCGCGTGCAAGCAGATCCTGTTCCTGCGCTGCCTCGATGTCGCCCGGCAGGAGCAGTGAGCCTGCGGCGCTGGTGATCTTCAGCGTACAGCTGCGGGCATTCGTCTTCAGCGAGCGGTTTGCGTAGCTGGCCACTGTAGGATGCAGGATCTCGAACCGCACACCATCCCACTGCCAGTGCTGACCAGCGGCGCAGCGCACATGCGGCGCCGCCCGCGTTATGGGGTGTCCCTGGTCGAGCGAGGAAAGCAGCCAGCCTGCCTTGACGCTCGCGAGAATGGCCAGCGCACCGCCTGAATGATCGCTGTCCGCATGGCTGACGACCACTCCAGCCAGCGCCCCGATACCACGCGCCCGCAGGTAGGGCAGGATGACGCGGTTGCCGCCGTTTGATTCAAGGGAATAGGCCGGCCCGGTGTCGTACAGAAGGCGGTGGTTCGCGGTTTCCACCAGCAGGGCCATGCCCTGCCCTACATCGAAGGCGGTAACGCGCACTGCGCCGGGCGCCGGCTTCCACGGCTCGGCCAGCAGCAAGGGAATCCAGGTCGCGAGACCCAGCCAGCGCATGGGCCACCCGCGCGGTGCAAGCAGCCACGCGGTGCCGAATAGCGCCCAGCAGAACAGCCACCACGGTGGCGCGGGCGCCGTCCACACTGCCCAGCGCAAGCCGCTGCACCATTCGAGGGCGATGGCGAGCCAGCGCACCAGTTCATGAGCGCCGATAAGCAATGGTTTTGCCAGCAGCTCGGGCATCACACTCCCCGCCAATGCCATCGGTGTGACCAGCAGGCTTACCAGCGGGATCGCAATTGCATTGGCGGCCGGGCTGATGATGGAGATCTGCGAGAACAGCAGCATGGTGAGCGGCACCAGGCCGAACGTGATCGCATATTGCGTGTTGACGGCGGCCTGCAAGGTAGCCGCGAGGTGCTGCCGCCGTGTCAGCGGCTGGCCGCGCGCGGGGTGCAGGGTATCGGCCGCCAGGTCCGGCGGACGCGCAGCCTTGTGCCGCGCCGTCCGGCCCACCGATGCATACAGGATGATGGCAACGGCTCCGAAGGAAAGCCAGAATCCCGGCCACATCACCGCCCATGGGTCGATCAGCACCACCACCGCTGCCGCCAGCGCAAGCACATGCGAAATGCTGGTCAGCCGGTCCAACCATGTGGCGATGGCCACCACGCACAGCATGTACAGCGTGCGCTGCGCCGGAACGCCGAAGCCCGCCAGCAGCACATAGGCCAGTGCGGCAAGCATACCCACGATGGCGGCGGCCTTGCGCGAGGGGAGCAGCAGCGGCAGGCGGTATCTGCGCCCGATGAAGGAGCGGCGCCAGAACCATGACGCCGCCGCAGCCGCCAGCCCCGCCATCATGGTGATGTGCAGGCCGGAGATCGAAATAAGGTGGGAGATGCCGGTGCGGTTGAAAATCGTCCAGTCGGATTGCGTGATGGCGCGCTGGTCGCCAATGACGAGGGCGATGATGACGCCGGCGTATGGCCGGTCGCCGAGAATGCGCTGGATACGGTCGCGCAGCTGGGCGCGGCTGCGCTCGATGAGGTTATGCGGCGTCAGCACGAAGCTGTCGAGGCCGCGGTTGTCGCCTTCCGCGCGGATGTAGCCGGTGGCGCGCACGCCTTGCTCCATCTGCCATAGCTCATAGTCGAAGCCGTAAGGGTTGGCATTGCCGTGCGGGCGCTGCAGGCGCACCTTGAGCTGCCAGCGCTCGCCCGGCCGCACATCGCCGACCGGCTGCGGGTCGCCGCGAAAACCCGCATACCAGGACAAGGCGATCTTCGGCGGCACCACCGCGTTGGGCGTCAGCACCCGTTCGACGGCAAAGTTGAAACGCTCACCCTGGCTGAAGCGGTTCGGCAGGCTATCCACCGTGCCGACGATGACCAGGTCACGCCCTTCATCCGCCAGTGCAAGTTCGGAGGACAAGCTGCCGTGCGCCAGCATCGCAGCCCAGCCGAAACCAAGCATCGCGCCAGCACCGGTGCGCGCGGCATGGCGCACAGCGGGCAGGTAGCGTGGCACCGCGAACAATAGCAGGCCCGCGATCAGCCAGAGGGTGGGATATGGGGGAAGCGCAGCTTGATACTGCAGCAGCGCTGCACCGCCGATGAAACCGAGGATCGTGCAACGCATGCTGCAAGCTCCTTCCCCATCAGGCGGCAAGCCGCCGCGATATCAGCCGTTTATCAGCTGCCGCATGCGCGGCATGACCTCGCAGGCGTTCTGCGTGGTGACCGCCGCAAGCTCCGCCAGCGCAGCGCCGCGCACTTCGGCCAGCGCTTCGCCGATGCCGGGCACCTGCTGCGGTGTGTTCACGCCCGGATGAACCCACGCCGGCGCAATGTCCGGCGAGTCCGTTTCCATCACAATCGACGACAGCGGCAGTTCTGCCGCGAGGCGCCGGATCTGCAGCGCGCGCGTGAACGTGAGGTTGCCGCCGAAGCCAAGCCGGAAACCGACGTCGATATAGCCCTGCGCCTGCTGGAAGCTGCCATTGAAGGCATGCGCAATGCCGCCGGGGGGTGGAATCTGCCGCACATGCTTGAGCACCTGGTCCTGGGACTTGCGCACATGCGTGAGCACCGGCAGGCCGAAATCGCGGGCAATGCGCAGCTGCTCGCGCAGGAAGTGCACCTGCTTGTCGCGCATGGCGGGCTCGCACAGTTCCGGCAGGAAGAAATCCAGGCCGATTTCGCCGATGGCGACAAATCGCGGGTCGTCCATGGCCTGCGCCACCCGCTCACGCATCAGCACCAGGTCGGCGTCCGTCGCTTTCGGCACGCAGATGGGATGAATGCCGAGACCGTAGCAGGCGTTCGGCGCCGCACGGCCAAGATCGCGCACTGCATCGAAATTCGCCACATCGATCGCGGGAATGACGATCATCGATACACCCTTGCCTGCCGCATCGGCCGCCACTTTCAGCGATTCGCCGCCGAATTCACGTGCGTCGAGGTGGCAGTGGGTATCGATCCACATGGTTTCAGTCCGCGCGCAGGCCTTCGTCCGTCATACGGAACACGCGGTCGCAGCGCTTGGCCAGCTCTGGATCGTGGGTGACGATAACGAATGCCGTGCCAAGGTTACGCGACAATTCCAGCATCAGGTCGAAAATGGATTCGGCGGTGGCGTGGTCCAGATTACCGGTCGGTTCGTCCGCCAGCACGCAGGCAGGCTGAGTGACCAGCGCACGGGCCAGCGCCACGCGCTGCCGTTCGCCACCGGACAGTTCGCCCGGCACGTGCGACACGCGCTTGGCCAGGCCCACGCGCGCCAGCATTTCCTGCGCCTTTGCCGTGGATTCGGCACGCTTCAGGCGGCGGATCATCAGCGGCATCGCCACATTGTCCAGTGCCGAGAATTCAGGCAGCAGGTGGTGGAACTGGTAGACGAAACCCAGCGATTCGTTGCGCAGGTTGCCGCGCGCGGTTTCGCTCAGGCTCGCCAAATCCTTGTCCAGCAAGGTAACACTGCCTTCGCTCGGCGTATCCAGGCCGCCCAGCAGGTGCAGCAGCGTCGATTTGCCGGAGCCCGAAGCGCCGACGATTGCCACGCGCTCGCCGCGATAGACTGCGAAGTCGATGCCCTTCAATACCTTGACCGAATAACTGCCCTGCGTGAACGTCTTGCCCAGGTTGCGGCAGGACAGTACCGGCGTTCCCTTGTCACTCATAGCGCAGCGCCTCCGCAGGATTCACGCGGGCCGCCCAGCGGCTTGGATACAGGGTAGCCAGGAAGGCCAGCGCAACGGACAGCGCGCCGATCTTCGCCACATCCGGCCAGCGCATATCGGACGGCACGGTGCTGATGTAGTAGATATCCTTGGACAAGAACTGCACTCCCAATAAATGTTCGATAAACGGAACGATAACGTCGATGTTGAGGGCAACGGCCACGCCGCCGGCCACGCCCAGCGCGGTGCCGAGCAGGCCAACCAGCGCCCCCTGGATGACGAAGATTTTCATGATCGATGCGGGCGAGGCGCCCAGCGTGCGCAGAATGGCGATGTCCGGCTGCTTGTCGGTCACCGTCATCACCAGCGTGGACACCAGGTTGAACCCCGCAACGGCAATGATCAGGGTAAGGATAATGAACATCATGCGCTTCTCGGTTTGAACTGCCGCAAACCAAGTGGCGTTCAGCTTTGACCAATCGCGCACTTCGAGGTTCGAAGGCAGCACCTTCTTGAGTTCATCCGCCACCTGCGGCGCCTTGTGCATGTCATCCAGGCGCAGGCGCAGGCCGGACGGCGCGTCCATGCGCAGCATGCGCTGAGCGTCCTGCAGGTGCACGAAGGCCATGGTGGAGTCGAACTCCTGGTGACCTGCATGGAAGATGCCCTGCACGGTGAAGGAGCGCATGCGCGGCACCATGCCGGCCGGTGTTACCGTACCTTGCGGCAGGATCATGGTGACCTTGTCGCCAACGCTGGCCTGCAGCGAGCGCGCCAGGTCAACACCGAGCACGATGCCGAACTCGCCGGAGCGCAGCTCATTGAAGCTGCCTGCCTGGATATTGCGCTCCACGTCCGAAACCTTCGGCTCCTGGTCCGGCAGCACACCGCGCACGAAGGCGGGACGCAGCCCGTCGTTACCGTGCATCAGGCCGGCCTGCATCGGGCTGAATGGGGCCGCGCCCTTCACATGGGGATTCTTCAGCACGGCCTGTTCCTGCGCCTGCCAGTCCTGCAGGCCGCCGTCCTTGTTGTAGATTTCCACGTGCGCCAGCACGGAGAGCATGCGGTCCGTCACATCCTTCTGGAAGCCGTTCATGACCGACAGGATGATGATCAGTGCGGCCACGCCCAGCGCAATGCCCGCCATGGAAATCAGCGAGATGAAAGAGATGAAGCTGTTGCGGCTGGACCGTTTGCCCGCGCGCGTGTAGCGCAGGCCCACCAGCCATTCGTAAGGAAGATTTTTCAGGATGCTCATGCCGCCTCACTCATAACGCAGCGCTTCGGCAGGCTTCACACGCGCGGCCCACCAGCTTGGATACAGCGTTGTTACTAAGGCCAGCGCCACCGCCGTAGCACCGATCGCCGCCACGTCCGGCCAGCGCAGGTCCGAAGGCACGGCGCTGATGAAATAGATGTCCTTGGCCAGGAACTTCATGCCGAACAAGCTTTCGATGGCAGGCACGATCACGTCCACGTTCCAGGCCAGCGCCACGCCGCCCGCCACGCCGAGCGCAGTGCCGAGAATGCCTACCAACGCGCCCTGGATCATGAAGATTTTCATGATCGAGCGCGGCGAGGCGCCCAGCGTGCGCAGGATGGCGATATCGGCCTGCTTGTCCGTTACCGTCATCACCAGCGTCGCCACCAGGTTGAAGGCCGCCACAGCGATAATCAGGGTAAGAATAATGAACATCATGCGCTTCTGCGTCTGCACGGCGGCAAACCAGTTGCTGTTCAATTTGGACCAGTCGCGGATCAGCAGGTTGCCGGACATGCTGCGCTTCAGCAAAGCCGCCACTTCCGGCGCCCGCTCAGGATCGGTCACCTTGAGCCGCAGTCCGAAGGGACCGGGCAGGTTAATCAGCTGCTGCCCGTCTTCCAGGTGCACATAGGCCAGCGCCGAATCGAACTCGTTGTGGCCCGCCTCGAAAATCCCCGCCACCGTAAAAGTGCGCATGCCGGGCGCCGAAGCGCCATTCAAACCGCCTTCGGCCAACGCCATGGCCACCTTGCCGCCTACTTTCACTTCCAGCGCGCGCGCCAGCTCGTTGCCCAGCACGATATTGAAGGAGCCCGGCTGCAGCGCCGAGAAGCTGCCCTGTTTGATGGTGCCGATGACGCCGGATACTTTCGGCTCTTCTTCCGGCAGGATGCCGCGCACCACGGCAGGACGCAGCACGTCGCTGCCGTGCGCCAGCAGCCCCTGGGTTTCAACGAACGGCGCCGCGCCGCGCACTTCCGGATCAAGGAAAGCCTCGCGTGCGGTGGCGCGCCAGTCCGCCATCGGCCCGCCCATCTGGTAAATCTCGATATGGCCCAGCACCGATAGCATGCGTGCCGTGACCTCTTTCTGGAAGCCGTTATACACCGACAGCACCACAATCAGTGCCGCGACGCCCAGCGCGATCCCCACCATCGAGATGGCCGAGATGAAGGAAATGAAGCTGTTCCGGCTCGAACGCTTGCCGGCGCGCGTATAGCGCAGGCCAACCAGCCATTCAAACGGCATTTTTTGTACAAAGCTCATAAAGGCGCCAGTGTTGCGAAACGCGAAAGCCCGCAGTTTGCCATATAAACAGTATCCCATGCACTACAATACGGCATGGCTTCCATCACCCTTGTCGTCCCATTCGGCCTGCCGCCGGCGGAATTCGCCGCGGACCTGATCCGCAGCGTGCAGGCGCCCGCCCTCGCCACCCTGGTTTCCCGCTTCAAAACCCATGCCCACCATGCATTTGACGTGGACAGCCGCGTGCTGCCGCATGAGGGATGGCTGGCACAGCAACTGAAGGCGCCGGGCCCAGGCGCTCCGCTGTCCTCGGCGGTGATGCAGGGCTACGGCGCCGCACAAGCCGCCGGACATTGGTTTCTCATGCATCCGATCCACGTGCAGGCCGCCCGCAACCACCTGGTGATGCAGGACCGCCGCGCCTTGCAGCTCGCCGAAGAGGAGTCGCGCACGCTGTTCGACGCTATCCAGCCCTTCTTCGCCGAAGACGGCAAGCAGCTGGTCTACGGCGATGCGCAGACCTGGTTCATGCGGGCTGACGACTGGGCCGGCCTCGCGACCGCCTCGCCGGATGCGGCGGCAGGCAGCAATATGGCTGCCTGGATGCCGTCCGGCGACGCAGCCCGTGCCTTCCGCCGCCTGCAGAACGAAGTGCAGATGCTGTGGCATTCACACCCCGTCAACGCGGCCCGGCAGGAGCGCGGCCAGCCTGCCGTGAATTCCTTCTGGCTGTGGGCCGGGGCCACGGCGCCGGCGCCTGCCTCGCAGAATCTCGCCACCGTGCACGCGCCGGACTGGCTGGCCGCCCTCGCCCCGCCCGCGCTGCGCAACGCGGGCCCGGAACAGCTGCTGGCGGCAAATGGCGGCACTGCGGTGCTGTGCCACCTGCTGCCGGCCGGCCTGTCCGGCGACTGGTCCGAATGGCTGCTTGGGATGGAAGCGCTGGACAAGGACTGGTTTGCGCCCATGCTGGAGGCCCTACGGGCTGGAAAAATCGACGAGCTGGCGTTGGTATTCAGCCACCGCGATGGCTGGAGCGAGTTCCGAACAGGTAAAATGTCGCTGCGCCAGTTCTGGCGTCCGCTGAACCTGAAGAAGCTGTTGCCATGACCCGTATCGCGATTCGCCCCTGCCCGTTCCGAACCTCGGAAATGCTGCGCCAGGGTGGTGTACACCCCGTGCTGGCCCGCCTGTACGCCTCGCGCGGCCTGACTGACCCGCGCGAACTTTCGAGCGAGCTGGCCGCCCTGATTCCGCCGCCCGGCCTGCTGCATATCGATGCCGCGGCCGTTTTCCTGGCCGATTCCATTGCTGCCCGCAAGCGCATGGTCATCGTGGCCGACTACGACTGCGACGGCGCCACCGCCTGCGCCACCGCCCTGCGCGGCTTGCGCTCGATGGGCGCCGATGTCGATTTCATTGTGCCGAACCGCTTTGAATACGGCTATGGCCTCACGCCTGAGATCGTGGCGCTGACGGCGCGCGAGAAGTCGCCGGACATCATCATCACCGTCGATAACGGCATTGCCAGCATCGACGGCGTGGAAGAAGCCAAGCGGCGCGGCATCGAAGTGGTGGTCACGGACCACCACTTGCCGGGCGACCGCTTGCCCGATGCCCGCGTAATCGTGAACCCGAACCAGCCTGCGTGCGGCTTCCCGTCCAAGCACCTGGCCGGCGTGGGCGTGGTGTTTTATGTGCTGCTGGCCCTGCGCGCGGAATTGCGCCGCCGCAGCGTGTTCGATGCCCAGAACCAGCCAAAGCTGGATTCGCTGCTGGACCTGGTGGCGCTGGGCACCGTGGCCGACGTGGTCAAACTGGACACCAACAACCGCATCCTGGTGGCGCAAGGCCTGAAGCGCATGCGCGCGGGCCGTATGCATGCCGGCATCGCCGCCCTGTTCCGCGTGGCGGGCCGCCAGGCGCGCAGCGCCACGCCCTTCGACCTCGGCTTCGCCCTCGGCCCGCGCCTGAATGCCGCCGGACGGCTGGAAGACATGTCGCTCGGTATAGAATGCCTGATCACCGACGACGAAGGCCAGGCCTGGGCGCTGGCACAGCGCCTCAATGAAATCAACCTGCAGCGCCGTGAAATTGAAGCCGAAATGCAGGATGCAGCCATGCTGCACCTGGATGACTTCAAGCCTGCGGACAGCACCACCATTACCGTATTCGACGAGAGCTGGCACCAGGGCGTGATCGGTATTGTGGCATCGCGCCTGAAAGAGAAGTTCTACCGCCCGACCATCACCTTCGCTCCCGCCGGTGAGGGCTGGATCAAGGGTTCCGGACGCTCCATCAGCGGCTTCCACCTGCGCGATGCGCTGGATCTGGTGTCCAAGCGCGCGCCCAGCCTGATCGACAAGTTCGGCGGCCATGCCATGGCGGCAGGCCTCAGCCTCCGCGCCGATGCTTTTGACGCATTCTCCCAGGCCTTCGAAGCGGTTGGCCGCGCCCAGCTCAATGAACAACAGCTGGAACGCGTGATCGAAACGGACGGCCCGCTGGAAGACCACTACTACACCACCCAGTTCATTGAGCTGATGGACGGCCAGGTATGGGGCCAGGGCTTTGCCCCGCCCGTGTTCTGCGACGAGTTCCGCGTGATCAGCCAGCGCATCCTGAAAGAGCGCCATCTCAAGCTGCTGCTGGAGAAGAACGGCTGCCGCTACGACGCCATCTGGTTCGGCCGTACGGACGGACTTGGCGACCGCGCACGGGTCGCCTTCCGCCTCGATGCCAATGAATACAACGGCACCACCAAGGTCCAGCTGATGGTGGAGCACGCCGAACCGGCGTAAGCGCTCAGGATGACGGTTTCGCGCAATTGCACACGTCTTCGCCGCTATCGAAGACGATGCGCCATTTGCCATCCGGCTCAAGGCGCCAGATCGAATTGAAGCGTGCAATCAGCTTGCCTTCCGGGCTGTACACCGGCCCGGAGGAATACGCCAGCGCGCCGGACGCCAGCACCTCTACCTTGTCCGGCTCCCACGAGAACGGCGCTTTTCCGCCTTCGTAGAACTTCTTCCATCCCGCCGCGACGGCGGCTTTGCCGCGCAAGGCCTTTGGGCCGGGCGAGAATATCGCATCCTCGGCGAGAAAAGATGCAAACGCCGCGTGGTCGCGCGCCTTCATGGTGGCGGCGAACGCGCGTTCGGTATCGGTAACCTGCTGCTTCAGGTCAGGAGCGGCGATGGCGCCGGACATCGAAGATGCCAGCACCAACGCGAACAGAACGGATTTGAGGCTCATCCAAACTTCCTTTAAATGGTTGGAGGAGCCTCGATCGTACTACCGATCAGTGGCCTTCGGAAGCGTTGAACATCTGCTTCGCGTAGATCAGGCCCAGGCCGTAGGCGCCGCCATGCTCGATCGAAGTCTTCACAGTCTGGTCGTAGGTCTCGCCGCGCGCCCAGTCACGCTGCAATTCAAGCAGGTATTGCAGCGAGGTGATCGGGCGGGCGCCAGCCTGCACCATGCGCTGCACGGCGCGCTCGTGGGCTTCTTCGGTGATGTCGCCGGAAGCGTCAGTAATCACGAAGACCTCAAAGCCCTGGTCCAGCGCGGACAGTGCCGGGCCAACGATGCAGACCGAGGTCCACAGGCCGGCCAGCACGATGCGGCCCTTGCCGATTTCGTTCACGCGGTCGGCAATGCGCTGGTCTTCCCAGGTATTCATGGTGCTGCGGTCGATGGGTTCCTGTTCCGGGAACACGGACTGGATCTCTTCGTAGATCGGGCCGGAGAAGGACTTCGCTGCCACCGTGGTCAGGATGGTGGGCACATTGAATTCACGGGCCGCCTTGGACACCAGCGCAGCATTATTGCGCAGTACGGTGGCGTCGATGGACTTGGTAGCGAAGGACATCTGCGACTGGTGGTCGATCATGATCAGGGTGTGATCGTTACCGTTGATGAGCTGTTTACCTGGCTGGGCTTTTGCGACTGGCATGATGAATCCTTTCGATAGTGTGGTCATTAATCTGCATCAGATGCTTTGTCTCGTGCAGTGCTGATGGAATGAAGTATGACCCGCTCACCCCGAAAAGAAAAACGGAAAGATTACCGTTCTATCATCGAATTTTTCGAAAGAGCCGGAACGCTCCAGGCAGGCATCGAAGCCGAGCCGGATATCACCCAGCGCCGGCGCCCGCAGCGCATCGGCGGCCAGCTCCAGGTGTGCGGCGCAGTGCAGCGGCGCGAGATCCATGCGCTCCACCATCGCAGACAGGGCTGCTGCGCCGGCGCTACCCGGAAGCAGGCGCTCGAAATCTTCGCGCCCCAATGGCCCGAGGCATAGCGCAATACCTGTATCGCGCCGCCAGAGCCGTTCGCCGAGCGCCATGCCCGCACCCAGCGTGCTGTTGGCACACCCCAGCCGCCAGCGGTGCGGCTCCGGCAGCACATCCCATGCGCCCGCAAACTGCTGCACACGCACCGGGATGCCGAAGTGCTCCGACACCATGCCTGCCATGGCATCTGCGGGCAGCGCGGCCTGGCGCAGGCGCCCCGCATGAAAAGCCATCCACTGTGGCGCCCCAGGCGGCGCTCCTGCAAGCGCCAGCAGGGCCGCAGCGAAATCATCATGCTCGGGCCGCTGCTTGTGCCATGCCTTGCAATACAGTTCGACACTGCGCGCGGACAGCAGGTCCATGAACGCCATGGGTGCGGGATCGCCTCGCATCAGCAGCCGCTCCGTGTAATGGAATGGCAGCGTGCCGCTGGCGCCGAGCAGGCCAATGAACGCAGGCGCGAACGCCAGCGGGTCCGCGGAAGCCCACGCAATATCGCGCGGGGCAAAGGCCAGCGAAGGATCGTTCCCGAAGGCCGCGCCGCAGGACGCCTCCTGCAGCGCCAGCAGCATCAGCTCAAAAGAAAGTTCCCGTTCCGAGGCTGGCATCGCAGCAGCTCCTGTCCCGTGGTTGACGACACCAGCACCAGCTGCACAAAGCTGTTCAGGTGAACATAAAGGCCAAGGAAGTTGTCGATCACCTCGCCGAACAGGTGCACGCCGCAACCGGCCAGCCCCACCTCATCGACATGCAGGCGCACCTCCACACCGTGCAGCTGCGCTGCGCCATGGCGGTCGCGCAGCACCAGCGTGGCGGGGCGGCACTCAAGCTGTCGCACCGATGTAATCTGCGCCTGCGTGACGGAGGAACGCGCCACGTCGTACAGCGCCAGCGTTTCCAGGAAAGGCTCAAGCCCCTCGCGCACCAGCGAACGCGTGGCCAGTGAAAGATGGGACACCAGGCGCCAGTGATTGCCTGCCGCCTGGGGAATGCGGTGCGCCATCGATGGCTTGCGCAGCAGGGTACCGGCGCCGCCCTCGCCGCGCAGCTCCGTGCCCGGCGCCAGCTGGCGCGCATGATCGCGGTTGCTGCAAGTAAGGTCGATGCTTGCCGTCGCCGCATCGGCAGGCTGGCGGCTGAAGGCAATGCTGACTTCATAGCCCGGCGCAGCGCGTGCCATGGCCGGATTGCGGCGCTCCATCCAGTAGTGCCCTCCCACCTCTTCATGCCGCCGCGTGTAAAAAGGATGGTATTCCTCGGCGCCCAGGCGCACGCGGTCAATGCTGTAGATTTCGTAGTCCTCGGGACGAGACACATTGGCGGCGACGATGTAATGCGCCTTGCCGCCATCCGCACTGAAAGGCCGCGCCGAGAGCGGGAACAGGTTGATGGCAGGAGCACAGCCGGTGAGCAGGCTGTCCGCGTTCAGCATGGCCAGCGTGCGTGCAGGCGCGGCATCGCTCAGCTCCAACCGCAACCTTGCCTCCCCGGCCCCGCGCGCGGCACCCAGGTCGATATCCAAGAATCCGAATTTCTCGGAAAAGCCGAAAAACTCGCTGAGAATCCGGCAGCCTTCGTGATGGCGCGGCCCGCATGGCAGCAGCGCGTCACAGGCGCCAAAGCCCACGCTGCGCAGCGGACTCCGTTCCAGCCGGATCTCCGCGCCGCCCACATCGAGCACCGCATGGGCCACATGCATCATCAGCGCATCGCGCAAGGCCGCGCAGAATGCCTGTTCGCCGTCGAGAAAAATGCGCAGCGACGCGGGCAGCGGCTGGCCGCCGCCTTCCAGCTTCAGCGTTACCACACCGCCGGAACAGCCCGCGAACGTGATGGCCGCTTCCGGCGATGCGGCACTGCCCGCGAGCCTGAAACGGCATTCGCCCGCCTGCATGTACTCACCTGCACCGCCCTGCACGATGGCGCAGGAAGGGAAACTGCGCAGGTAATGCGGATACAGCCCATGAAACAGCGCTTCCACATACAGGGGATATTCGTCATGCAGGCGCTTCGCTGTGCGCGCATTGAGCAGCGCAATACCCTGGATGAGCCGCAGCACGTGCGGATCGCTGGAGTTGCCCGGCAGCCGTCCGGCCAGCCTTGGGTAGCGGCGCCCGAACTCGGCCCGCGTACGCTCGAAGGAGGACAGCTCGGCCTCGGCAAAGGGAAACAATTGATCCATAGCAAGCCCCTCTCATGCAATCATGCAATAGTGGCATTGCCGTGCGTTAAGACCTTGAGGCAGCACAATAGGCCGATCTTGAAATAATTCCGAAAATGGAGTATAACGAATCCAGAAACGGAGGAAATATGCACGCCGCCTATGCCTACCCCAAGAGTTCCTTTGAAGTCCAGGTGCCGGTTGACCTCAGCGCCCGTGATGAGCGCGAGCGCCTGTCCCGCTCTGCACTGAAAGGCTTCTTCAAGCTGGCCGCCGCCTGGAAACTGCGCGACGATGACGCCCGCGAACTGCTGGGCGGCCTGTCGAGCAGCGCCTTCTACGAATGGAAAAAGAACCCGGACCGGGTGCTGGAGATTGACCGCATCACGCGCATCTCCTACCTGCTGGGCATCTACAAGTCCCTGCACATCATTTACGGCGACAAGCTGGCCGATGAATGGGTGAGCCTGGCCAACCGCAACGCCATTTTCAGCGGCCGCACCCCGCTGGCCTATATGGCCGCAGGCGGCCTCATTGCCATGCAAACCGTGCGCAAACTGGTCGACGCCCGGCGCGGAGGCCTGTAATTGCCCGTCTCCACCCTACCGCCGCAGCGCCTGCTGCGGCAATTCGACACCTGCCGCCTGATTCCTTCGCGCTTTGTGGACGTTGAAGATTCCGTGCTCTCGCCGCTGGCCGACAGCGACGCCGAACTGCGCGACCTGTTCGAACTCGATAACGCCACCAACTCGCGGCTGCTGGCCGAACATGGCGGCACACCGGGCATCGGCATCGATGAACTGATTTTCCGTGTGCCGAACTACCGCATGGTAAACGCCGCCTTTACCTATGCGCGCCCGGAAGGCAGCCGTTTCAACGACGGCGAGCGCGGCGCCTGGTACTGCGCTTTCGAGGCCGACACCGCACTGGCAGAGATCACTTTCCACAAGACGGTGGAATACGCCGAAATCGGCTACTTCAACGACAGCGTGAGCTACCAGGCCATGCTGGCGGACTTCACGGCGGTGTTCCACGATATCCGCGACCTGCCGGAATTTGCGCCCTGTCTGGCGCCGGACAGCTACGTCGAATCCCAGAAACTGGCGGCCAGGCTGCTAGGCGAAGGCTCCACCGGCATTATCTACCCCAGCGTGCGGCGCGCGGGCGGCACCAACCTCGCCTGCTTCCGCCCCGCCCTCGTCGGCAATGTTCGCAAAGGTGCGGCCTATCAGCTAACATGGGAAGGTGGGCCAACGCCGCGCGTTGACCCGGTCTGAGTCATCCAGGAATCACTATGCAAACCAAGCCAGAAAAAGACATCGAACTGCAGCAGAAGGTCAACCGTGAAACCGCCCGCCTGCCATGGACGGAGCTGGTCCGCCATTTCGCCTCCGGCAATGTGGTGTGGGTATCCGCTGACCTCGACCTGATCGATGTCGCCGTCCGCATTGCGCATGACGACAAAGCCAACATCGCGCAATGGATGGCCGAGGGCAAAATCGCCAAGGTGTCGGACCAGCAGGCCGAAACCTGGCTGGCCGCGAACGCCACCTTGTGGGCGAGCGTCGTCAGCCCCTTCATTCTGGTGCAAGAAGAAAAACGCCTGGTTCACTGAGTGCACATGCTGGCCCGGCTCGACAACTACCTGATCGATTCCGCGCCCCGCCAGCTGGGTGTTGCGCGGCCGCTGGTTGAACTGCTCTGGTTCGGCATCAAGGAAGCGCGCGCCTGCCTGTTCGTGGGCCTGTTCTTCCTCGCCGTGTTCAGCGTGCCCCGCGCGGGCCTGTTCGGCATTCCACGCTACGACCTGCTGCTCATCATCGCGCTGGCCATCCAGATCTGGATGGTGGCGGCGAAGCTGGAAACTTGGGATGAACTGAAGGCCGTTTGCATGTTCCACGCGGTGGGCTTTGCGCTGGAAGTATTCAAGGTATCGGGCAGCATCCAGTCCTGGAGCTATCCGGACCCCGCCTACACCAAGGTATTCGGCGTGCCACTGTTCTCCGGCTTCATGTATGCGGCCGTGGGCAGCTACATCATCCAGGCCTGGCGCCTGCTGGATATACGCATCCGCCACCACCCGCCGCACTGGATGGCGGCGCTGATCGCCATCCTGATCTACGCTAACTTCTTCACCCATCACTACATCGGCGACTACCGCTGGTACCTCGCTGCCTGCGCCCTCGGCCTGTATGCGCGCACTACCGTCATCTTCCGCCCGCTGGACCGCGACCGCCAGATGCCACTGCTGCTCGGCTTCGTGCTGACCGGCTTTTTCATCTGGCTGGCCGAAAACATCAGCACCTTCTGGGGCGTGTGGGCCTACCCGAACCAGCTGGGCGCCTGGTCGGCCGTCCACGTCAGCAAGTGGAGCTCATGGTCGCTGCTGGTCATCATGACCTTTACCATCGTGGCGAACCTCAAGCACATCAAGGCGCGGATTCACATCCCCGACTGATCGCTGTAGCGTGCCCGACTATACCTCGGGCAGCGGGTCCCCTTGTTTCCATTCTCCGGCTTGGGTTTCAAGTAGCTGCAGTTCGTCCTTGCCGAGTTTCTGCTTCACCACCTCCGCGCCCTTATCCAGCTGCGCTTCAATCTTTGCCGCGAGCAGGTAGTAGAGATATGCCTGCCGAAGATCGATCTTTCCAGCGGCGCCTGACGCCCAAAGCGATGCAATGCTCCGGAACGCGACGCCTTCACCCATGTTGGCGGCTTGCCGATACAGGTCCATGGCTTTCACAAGATCCAGAGGCACTCCAATTCCGTTTTCGTACATGTCACCAAGGTTGTTCATCGCAAGGCTCTGTCCATTTTCCGCCGCCTTGCGGTACCACTCAACAGCCCTTTCCCGCCCCTCGGTACCGAAGTAGAACAGGTTTCCAATCTCCGTCTGAGCTTCCCAAATGCCACCCGCGGCAGCGCGTTCGTAATGTTGCCGTGCTTTGGCCGTATCGATGGCGACACCATTTCCCCTGCGATAGAGCCCTGCGAGCAAATAGTTGGCGTAGGGAATATCCCCTTTGACGGCTTCCTCCAGCAGGCCGGCGGCCTTGACATAGTCCTTCTCGACACCATACAGGTAAAAGCGCGCCATACGCATGCTGGCAACATGCGATCCCTTACGCGCAGCACGCTCAAACCATTCAAGCGCCAATTTTTCATTCTTCTCTACACCCTGGCCGTATTCCAGAATCATGCCAAGTTTGATGTATGCGTCCAAATTACCAGCTTCCGCCAGTGGCGTTAGTATCTTCACGGCGCGCTTGCCATCTTGCAAGCCGCCTTCGTCAAACCTGAGCTGTTCCGCGAGTTGCAACAAATATTCGGGCTCACGGCTCAACGCCGCGGTTTCATTCCAGAACAGAGCGACCGCGGGCTTACTGGTCTGGATGCGGCGCGCCAAGTCAGCTTGGGCCATATGCAAGCCCATGCCAGCAGACTGCTGCAGATAGTTTATTGCACGATCAAAATCCGGGCCTTTGCTTTGACCATTACTGAGCAGGAAATTCCCAAAATTGCGCAACCCGTGAATGTGGAACTCAGCGGCAGCCATGGCAAACCACTTTTTAGCCTCTGCCGGATTTACCGCGACATCACCTTCGCCGTCATCGTAATAGATGGCTAGCGAATTCTGGGCTCCGGCTATACCTGCTTCGGCCGCTTTTCGAATTAAGGGTAGAGCACGCACCTTGTCTTCGCGGGTTCCATTGCCATAGTAATGAAGCAAGCCAAGCGCATACGCAGCTTGAGCATCCCCACGTGCGACTGCTTTTTCGTAGTGGAAAATTGCAAGCCCATATTTCTTTTGGGCCTCAGCGTCACTGCCTGCGAGCCAATCGGGATCGCGGCTTTCCAGCGCACCGACTTCTGCTTGCGCGAGCATATACTCCATTGTGCTGCGCACGCCGTTCGCGGTGAGGAATCGGAAAGCATTGCGCGCCCCTGCAACGTCTCCTTTAACGAGGCGGCTAGCACCGATGTAATACCAGGCCTCGGCCATAGCGAACTCCCGCGCAGCGCTTGGCAGCGAGCCAGCACTTGCGAGCAAGGAGTCAGCGTCTACCTTGCCAGCCATGAAGGCCGCCACTGGCCTCGGCCAGACAGAACTGGTCTGATCGGCCAAATTTTTCTTAGCCTGGTCCGGCACTTCGGATCCTGCACGCTGCAACAATACAACGAAGCGGATCAAGTCACTCGCACTATCGGAACCGGTTGCGACGCGGCGTTCGTAATAGCGCCGCATGTCGCGCACCGCACCTGCAACATCACCTTTGAAGAAGCGTGCCCATGCCAATTTTGGCAAAATTGCGTCACTATCTCCGGAAGCGCCACTCTCCCATAATTGAATTGCCCTGCTAAAATCCTGCCGTATGAAGGCGAGACCGGCAACACATCGCTTCGCTTCGTCCCGCTCGTTTTTCGCCAATACCAGCGAGTAATCCGAAGGTTGGTCACGCAAGTTCTCAGGCATGAAATCCCGGCCAAGTTGCGCTTGCAGTGCGAGCAGACACAAATCCTCTACACTGGCGTTATTTTGCTCAAGCATCTGCACCCGGGCACCAAACGCGTAGGCGGACGCACTGCCCTCGATGTCACGATAACGCAGATCCGACGCCCTTTCACTGACCAAGGTATCGGCGGCAACGCTGAAGGTACCAACCAAGCTTCGCTCGAGGCGTTTCGCTTCCTCCTGCAATTTCATCATCGCCGCCGCTTCGATCCGCTCTGTTTTCCCCTGATAATCCATCTGATAGTGCAGGGTATTCCCACGCAAAAAATAATCGCGGTGGTATCGGAAATAATCATTGTCCAGCGTCTTTGTCACAACCTCATCGTTGATACGAGCGCGCTCTGGCCATGCCACTTGCATGACATGGCGGCCGCGGAACTGGCCGGTTCCGAGGACGAAGGGGTAGTTGCGTACAATCTTGTCTGGCAGCTCTATCACGCCTTCCAGCACCTTATTCGCCACCACAAGCTCATATCGCCCCTCGTTTAATTTCAGTGGATGGCGGATCGTATACTTCGTAATCAGCACAGCATTGCCCCCCTCCTCGACAAGGGCCGGGGTTTCCGAAAGGACTAGGTCCGGATAGGTCTTTTCGTACAAACCCAATGCATATTTTTTGAGGGCATTGACAGACATGCTGCTCACTGAACGGCGCATGGCTGCCGCATAATCCCGCCGATAGGTACGCCGCGCTTCCAGCAGCCCCTCGCCATCCAGCGAAGGCAGCGTGAACCGCTCAAATATCTCGAAATGGGCCGAGTCGAGGTGATCCTCAGGAAGAACTTCCAGTTTTTCGGTAGCCAAGGCGACCACCAGCCCTGCCGCCTTGGGCACTGCGACAGGTAGCTGCTCAAGCTGCTCCATCTGTCCGGTGCGGGTAGGGTCGATATAGTAGACTTTGCCGTCAATCTCGACACGCACCACAACGTGATCGAACACCAGGGGTGAAGGGAGGGAGCGCAGAGGGTATTGGGGTGAACTGGCCGAAACCAAAACCGGTTCAGCTTTTAACTCCAGCCCTGCCAGGATCGCCGACAGCAGATAGCTTTTATCCTTGCAATCACCGAACCGGGTCTTCAGCACTATCGCCGAAGGCCGCGGTTTGTGGGAATTCTCGCCAAGCGACACGCTGAAGTAACGGATTTCATTCTGTACCCAATGCAGGGCCGCGGCCACGCGTTTTTGGGGTGTATTTTCTTTTGCAAACTTCTGAATCAGCGTCTTGAGCTCCGTCCCCTGCGGCTGCGGCGGGAAAAGTTTTTCGCCCCAAGCCGCCACATCACTCCAGCTGTGAAATTCGCTAAACTCGAGCACGCGCCCCGGCAAATACTCTGAAGGGGCTCCGGGCTCTTCCTCGACGGCGTCCAGCGCACGCTCTTCAAAGCTTAATTTTTCAACATTCCGGGATGAAGATGATTTGAAGGCGATAGGTGTTGTTTTGAAGTCTCCACGTTGAGCCCAATAAAGCGGGCGCTCGCGCGGATGGGTGACAATCAGGCGCCGATGTTCGACGGGAGAAGTACTGTCCCATGCAAAGGTGTTCGACCAGCGCCCGGCGAATACCGGATTTTTCCCTTGTATCGTGTAACTCAACAGAAGTGTATCGCCAACACGAACGTCGTTTAGCAGCATCTGCAGCGATACCTGCCCTCCGAACATGCCGGCCTCCAGCTGCGTCTCGCGCCGGAGCATATGCATCGTTGCCGTGGCGGTCTGGTCACGCACCTGCCCCTGCCGCAGGATCGCCACTTGGTGAACGAATAAACGTTGATAATCGGGGACGTAGGAAATGGCATACTGTCCAATGACACTGAGAGCTTCCTGGTCATTTACCTGAATAGCGCGATAATAATAGACCGATAATTCCAGGCCATTTTGAACCTGAGTATCAGAGAGCCGGATCACTACGGGATCTGAACGCTTCGTCAAAGGAATCTCGGGTGATTTCTCGACCCAAGCTGGAGTACTTGCTCCACGCACGAAGGTTTTGTTCTCACTATTTTTATCCGTCTTGGTGCCTGCTGCCGTTGCGTCACTCAAGCATAAACACAAAATAATAAATCCGAGAATATTCTGCATACTGTTCACCTGAAATTTCTTTCAGGTAATTGTATGCGAAAATTGTTATATTTTGCATATTCGAAAATACTTTGGCGACAATTGATCAGATCCCCGTCATCGGCTGCTGGAAGAGCGCAATGATCCGATCCGCCACCGCCCGCACCGGCGGCGAGCGCCGCACGTCCTCATGCATGACGATCCACAACTGGCGCTGCACCGGGCAGGCCTGCACCTGGCTCAGTCCTTCGAACATATAGTCGGGCAGCACCGCCATGCCACAGGCTGCAACGGCCGCCTGCCGCAGCGTTCCGAGATCGTTCGAACGCAGCGCATACCGCCGCCCCGCGCGAATGCTCTCCAGCCACTGGTGCTGCGGTGAGTTCTCCAGCTGCGCGTCGTAGCCGACAAATTCCCAGTCTTGCGCTGCGCGCCCCCGCACGTAGTCCTCGCTGCCGCAGAGCGCATAGCTGACGACTGCCAGCTGCCGCATGGCCAGCCCTGGCGCAGTCGGGCGCTGGAAACGCAAGGCGATGTCGGATTCGCGCCGGGTGAGATCGGTCTGATGGGCTTCCGCGCGGAGATCGAGTTCGATCTGGCCGAGCGCGGGCAGCACGGCGCGCAGGCGCGGCGCCAGCAGCCAGGCCGCCAGCGCAGGCGGCGCCGAGATCCGCACCGTGCCTTTCAACTCCGCAGAGCCGCTGGCGGCACGCATCAGCGCGTGCAGGTCTTCTTCCATGCGCTGCGCATGCGGCAGCAGTTCGTGGCCAGCCTGCGTGAGCGACCAGCCGCGCGGAAAGCGGTCGAACAGGCGCACGCCGACCGCCACCTCCAGCGCTTCGATACGGCGCGCAACCGTCGAGTGCTCAACGCCACAGGCGCGCGCCGCGGCGGACAGGCTGCCCGCCGCGTGCAGCGCGAGGAAAAAGCGCAGATCGTTCCAGTCGGGGGTGTTCATCCGTGCAATTATGCACGGATTATGGGCGAGGATTGGGAATTCCGTCGATTGACGCACATAAGTAAGGTGGCACCATTACCCACAACGGAGCGTTTCATGAAATTTCTGTTCACCCTGACCCTGGCACTGTGCAGCGCCCAGGTGATGGCGGCCGCACCTGCCGCAGCGCCCTTTCCGCTTTCCGGCACCTGGGCCCTGCAAGCCGCTGACCAGCTGCATCCCGACGGCACGCGGACTTCCGACTACGGCGATGCGCCGCGTGGCCTGCTGATTGTGGATGCGGATGGCTGCTATTCGCTGCAGATTTTCAGCTCGGAGCGCAAACCTTTCGCCAGCGCGAACAAATCGGAAGCCAGCGCAGGCGAATTCAAGTCCGCCGTCATGGGTTCCAGCACCCATTTCGGCCGGATTTCCATCGACGCGGCCAAGGGCACGCTGACCTTTGCGATTGAAGGCGCATCCTTCCCGAACTGGGAAGGCGCGCGCCAGGAGCGGCCCTATGCACTGGCCGGGGATGTGCTCAGCTATCAGGTACCGGCGCGCCCTAATGGCCGCACACCGATCTCGGTCTGGCGCAAGCTGCGCTGACCGGCTCGGAACTCAGCGCAGGTCGATGGCGTAAAGCGCGAAGCCACGGCCCAGACCATCGTCGGCTTTCAGTTGGGTGATGCCGGCCAGACCGGCGGCTTTCGCCAGTTCCAGCTTGCCGGGCGCGGAGTGGAATACGATCGGGCCTTTGGCCACGACGGAGGTGAAGCGCCAGCTGCGCGCAATGGCCGGCTGCAGCGACTTGGTGGCCTGAATGTGGGCGATCAGCACGTCGCGGTTATTGTCCGGCGTGGCTGCAACGGTGCGGCTGCCGTCCAGCGCGGGGAAGCCTCCGCCGCCGCTGGCGCGGTAATTGTTGGTCGCCACGATGAATTCCTGCGCCGCCTGCACGGAAGCGCCGCGGTATTCGAGCTTGCGGATACGCTTGCCGGGCGGCTGCGTGACGTCGATCTCGTAGCGCACGTCGGGGCTGGTCATCATGTCGAAGTTATAGCCGGGGAAGCCGGTATTCACCAGCTCCTGTGGCGCAGTCTTCGACGGGTCGATGGTGTTGAAGCGCTCCGCCGACTTTTCCAGCCAGGCTTTCAGCTCGGCGCCATTCACTTTCACGCCCTGCAGGGAATTCGGGTACAGGTACAGGTCAGCCGCATTGTTCAGTGCAACCGGCCCGGGCGCCACGTCGGTGTAATCGGTCACGCTGGCCGAACCGGTTTTGAAGGGCGAAGCCACGGAAAGCACCGGCAGGTTCGCATACCGCGGCAGGTTGGCCTGCACGTAGCGCTTCATGTATTCAGCCTGCGCTTCGTTCACCAGCTGCACGGCGCTCATATCACCCACATCGGCGAAATAGGTGGACATGCGGATGATGGACGTGCCGATCGGCGTTTTCACGTAGCGGATGGTATCTTCATGTTCCTGCGCGAGCAGCGGTGCGATAGCGGGATCGGCATCGACAAAGCGCCCGTCGCCGGTCTGCGTGGCGCGCACGGCGACGCTGGTTTTGTCCTGCTCCACCACCCAGCGTTTGCCATCATGCCGCAGCTGCAGGGCAATCACGCCGAGCTGTTTGCCCCACAGGCTGGGCATCACGGTCGGCACGCCGTGCACAGTGCCGCGCACCTTGTCCACGCCCGGCAGGTTGAATTGCGGGACGGTGCTGGCCGCATTGGGGAACTGCTGGTGCGAGTGGCCGATCAGCATGGCGTCGATGCCGGGCACCTGGGCCAGGTGCCAGCTGCCGTTTTCCATCGTTGGCGAATAAGCGCTGTCATCGAGGCCTGCGTGGGAAATCGCCACCACCAGGTCGGCACCGGCAGCGCGCATCTCGGGCAGGTATTTCTGCGCCGTTTCCTTCACGCCTTCGGTGCGCACCCTCCCTTCCAGCCAGCGCTTGTCCCAGGTGAGGATGGTGGGCGGCACGAAGGAGATGATGCCCACGCGGACCGTAGCCTGCACCGGCTTGCCGTCCGGTCCCATTGCCTGCACGCGCTTCTCGATGATGTGCCATGGCTTGAACAGCGGCTTGCCGGACTTGATGCTGTACACATTGGCCAGCACCTGCGGGAAATTGGGGCCGGCGCACACCGGCTTCGCGGGATCGACGCCATCGACATCGAAGCGATTTCCCGTCACCTGGCTGAGGAAGGCCAGGCCATAGTTGAAATCGTGGTTGCCGATGCCGGTGCCGTCGTAGCCCAGCTGATTGAAGGCCTTGTAGATGCCAAGCACCTGCTTGCAGTCCACCGGGGCCACCAGCGCCTGGTAGTCGGCCAGCGCCGTGCCCTGGATGGTGTCGCCGTTATCGAGCAGCACATTGTTGGGGTATTGCGCCCGCGCCTGGCGGATCAGGGTCGCCGTGCGCTCCAGGCCCAGCGAGGCATCGGGCGCCAGCTTGTAATAGTCATAACTGAGCACATTCGAATGCAGGTCAGTGGTTTCCAGCATGGCCAGGGTGGTATGGCTGCCGGCAGGCGTGCCTTGGGGCAGCGCGGAACAGCCGGCAAGCAGCAGGGAGGTCAGGCTGAAAACGATGCGCATGTGCAATAAATTTGAGCAGTGGACGCTGCATCATACGCAGTGTGTGCGGGCGCAGCAAGATTGCCCGCGCTGTAGGGTATAATCGAAGGTTTGATTGCACTCTACAGATAAAGAAAAGCCATGGAAGCCGAACGCATCAATTCCCTTACCGCCCTGCTCGCTGATCTGACGACCCGCGAAGCCGAACTTCGGAGGTATCTTTGACTTCGATAAGAAGTCAGAGAAACTCGAACAGCTGAACGCCGAACTGGAAGATCCGGCGGTCTGGAACGATCCCAAGAAGGCCCAGGACATGGGCCGCGAGAAGAAGGCGCTGGAAGCCATCGTCGATGCGCTGACCAAGGCCAACAGCGACCTGTCGGACATGCGTGAATTGCTCGAAATGGGCAAGGAAGAAAACGACGACGACACGCTGGAATCCGTCATCGCGGACACCGAAGAGATCAAGAAGGTCATCGAAGGCTTGGAATTCCGCCGGATGTTCAACAATCCGATGGACCCGAACAACTGCTTCATCGATATCCAGGCCGGCGCCGGCGGCACCGAAGCCCAGGACTGGGCCTCCATGCTGCTGCGCCAGTACCTGCGCTATTGCGAACGCAAGGGCTTCAAGGTCGAGGTGATGGAAGAATCCGAGGGCGAGGTGGCCGGCATCAAGACCGCCACGCTGAAAGTGGAAGGCGACTACGCCTACGGCCACCTGCGCACGGAAACCGGCGTGCACCGCCTGGTGCGCAAGTCGCCGTTCGACAGCGCCAACGGCCGCCACACCTCGTTTACCTCGCTGTTCGTGTATCCGGAAGTGGATGATTCGATCGAGATCGAGATCAACCCGGCCGACCTGCGCATCGATACCTACCGCGCATCGGGTGCCGGTGGCCAGCACATTAACAAAACCGACTCCGCGGTGCGTCTGACCCACGGTCCATCGGGCATTGTTGTGCAATGCCAGAACGACCGCTCGCAGCACCGCAACAAGGCCGAGGCCATGGAAATGCTGAAGGCGAAGCTCTACGAGCAGGAACTGCGCAAGCGCATGAGCGAACAGCAGAAGCTGGAAGATTCGAAGACCGACGTGGGCTGGGGCCACCAGATCCGTTCTTACGTGCTGGACCAGTCCCGCATCAAGGACCTGCGCACCGGCTTTGAAACCGGCAATACGAAGAACGTGCTGGACGGCGACCTGGACGACTTCATCGCCGCCTCGCTGAAACAGGGCGTATAAGCCATGACCGCACCGCAGCGCGCCTTCATCTTCGATATGGATGGCACCATCGTCGACAACATGGCCTTCCATACGAAGTCCTGGCTGGAGTTCTTCGCCCGCCGCGGCCGTACCGTGGATGCGGAGGAGTTCTTCCGCTCGACGGCCGGCCGCCAGGGCTATGAAATCATGCGCAACTACATGGGTGAGCACATCACCAAGGAAGACAGCGCGCTGCTGGACGCGGAAAAGGAAGAGCTGTACCGCGAACTGTATGCGCCGCACCTGGAGACGGTAGCCGGTTTCGACCAGTTCATCGCCGGTGCGCAGGAAGCCGACGTGCGCCTCGCCGTGGCCACCGCAGCGCCGCCTGCGAACATCGTGTTCACGCTCGATGGCCTCGACCTGCGCCGCCATTTCGACACCGTGGTCGGCGCCGCCGATGTGGCACGCGGCAAGCCGAATCCGGACGTGTTCCTGCTGGCGGCTGAACGCTGCGGCGTGGCGCCGGAGCAGTGCATCGTGTTTGAAGACGCGCCGCTGGGCGTGGAAGCGGCACGCCGCGCAGGCATGCCTTGCGTGGTGCTGAGCACCACCCTGCCCGCTTCCGCCTTTGCCGAATTCGACAACGTCATCGCCATCGTGCGCGACTTCAGCGAACTGAATATCGCCAGCCTGCTTTCCGGCAGTACGGCCAATAACTAAATCCATCAACACCTCTACCACCATGACTACGGAAAATCACGAACAGGCGCCAGGCCAGGACGACAACAAAATCATCGCTGAACGCCGCGCCAAGCTGGCTGCGATCCGCGAGAAAGGCGTCGCCTTCCCGAACGACTTCAAGCCCGAACACAAGGCCGCCGACCTGCACCTGCAGTATGGCGAGAAGTCGCGCGAGGAACTGGAAGCTTCGCCCGTGACCGTAACGCTGGCAGGCCGCATGATGCTGAAACGCGAAGCAGGCAAGAAGGCCGCTTTCGCCACGCTGCAGGATTCCTCCGGCGTGCGCGCCGATGGCCGCATCCAGATCTATGCAACGCTGGACCTGACCGGCGAAGCCGCGATGGAAGCGCTGCACCACTATGACCTGGGCGATATCCTGGGCGTGACGGGCACCCTGTTCAAGACCAAGACCGACGAGCTGACCATCAAGGTCACCGAACTGCGCCTGATCACCAAGTCCCTGCGCCCGCTGCCGGACAAGTTCCACGGCCTGGCCGACCAGGAAACCAAGTACCGCCAGCGCTACGTGGACCTGATCGTGAGCGAAGAGACGCGCCGCACCTTCAAGGCGCGTACCGCGGCCATGTCCTCGATCCGCCGCTTCATGGAAAAGCACGAGTTCATGGAAGTGGAGACCCCGATGCTGCACCCGATTCCGGGCGGCGCGGCGGCCAAGCCCTTCATCACCCACCACAACGCGCTGGACATGCAGATGTACCTGCGTATCGCGCCTGAGCTCTACCTGAAGCGCCTGGTGGTGGGCGGTTTCGATCGCGTGTTCGAGATCAATCGCAACTTCCGCAATGAAGGCGTGTCGATCCGTCACAACCCTGAATTCACGATGATGGAGTTCTACGCGGCCTATACGGACTACGACTGGATCATGAACTTCACCGAAGCCGTGATCCGCCAGGCTGCCGTAGATGCGCATGGTTCCGCCACGCTGACCTACGGCGGCCGTGAGCTGGACCTGTCCAAGCCTTTCCACCGCCTGACCATCGTTGGCGCCATCAACAAGTACGCGCCGCACTACACCGAAGCGCAGCTGAACGACGAAGCCTACATCAAGGCCGAGCTGCTCAAATTCGGCGTGAAGCCGCACGCGCACTCCGGCCTGGGCGCGCTGCAACTGGCGCTGTTCGAAGAAACCGCCGAAGCGCAGCTGTGGGAACCGACCTTCATCATCGACTACCCGGCCGAAGTGTCGCCGCTGGCGCGCGCTTCCGACACGCGTGCAGGCATCACCGAGCGCTTCGAGCTGTTCATGGTTGGCCGCGAGATCGCCAACGGCTTCTCGGAGCTGAACGATCCGGAAGACCAGTCCGCCCGCTTCCTGGCGCAGGTTGAAGCCAAGGAAGCCGGCGACGACGAAGCCATGTTCTACGACGCCGACTACATCCGCGCGCTCGAATACGGCATGCCGCCGGCCGGCGGCTGCGGCATCGGCATCGACCGCCTGATGATGCTGCTGACCGACTCGCCGAATATCCGCGACGTGCTGCTGTTCCCGCACCTGCGCCGCGAGGATTAAGCGCAGCGCATGCCACAACAGAAAGCCGCCCTGCCCCGTGCAGCGCGGCTTTTTTAATTTGAACGGTTATCGACCTATGAACAAAAGAAACCTGTTGGCAGTATTGGCGGCGCTGCTCATTCCGATTGCTGCATGCCATGCTGAAGACCGGAAGATCGATACCCTGCTGACGCCTGATATCGGCGGAATAAAGCAGGCCATCGAAATCAAGACCGATGACTCGCACAAGCCCATTCTGCTGTTCTTGTCGGGCGGCCCCGGAAGTTCGATGATGAATGGCGCCAGCGCGTTCACTGATGCGCTGAAGAGCCGCTTCACGATCGTGCAATGGGATCAGCGGGATGCGGGCAAGACCTTGAAACTGAATCCATCTCCCGTGCCGCCATCGGTTGCGCTGATGGGCGAAGATACCTACCAGGTTATACAGTTCATCACAAAACGGTTAGGCCAGGAGAAAATTTATCTGCTGGGGAGTTCGTGGGGGAATGTGCTCGGCTTCGAGATGGTGAAAAAACACCCGCAGCTGTTGCACGCCTATATCGCGGTCAATCCCGTCATCAGCCAGCTTGCGAGCGAAAAGGAACTGCTCAGCATCCTGAAAAACCGCTTCAAGGACGATCCGCTAGCCTCTGCAGAACTGGCCAGCGTCAACATACCGTTCAAAGCTGACGAGGACCTGTTCTATCTGCGCAAATGGCTGTTCTTCAGCGAGGGAAAAGCCTTCGTTACCGGGAACGATTTCAAAACAGGGTTTCTGCAATGGTCGAAAACGTGGTCTCCGGTCTGGAACGAAGTCATGGCGGCAGACTTGCCGGCGACTTTGAATAAAGTTGATTGCCCAGTCTATTTCCTGGTCGGCCAGAACGACATCCAAACCTCTACCGCGATTACCAAGGCCTATTTCCACGCATTGAAAGCGCCGCGCAAAGACCTGTTCGTGTTTGATAAATCTGGCCACCAGATACATCGTGATGAGCCTGAGAAATTTCAGACTACCATCCTCACACTGCTCGACAAGCATTGACGCAGCTCAGTGCGGCGCCTGAAAGCGCGCTCCCGCTCGCTTGACCCGCTACGGTGCTGCGCGCAGCATATCGCTATGAATTCTCCACTTTCACGCGAAGAGCTGGATGCGAAACTGACGACCATCAGCAGCGTCAGTGACGAGCGCTGGCACCTGATGCTTCAGGTGACGACGGAAATTCGCGAATCCGTTCGGAAGCTGCATATCACCGTCATCCTGACGGGCATCAGCGTCGTCATCGGCGTAGCCGGCGTCAATTCCTCATTACTCTCCGGTATGGTCGGCGCCTTCGAATCCGGCCAGGGCATGGGGAGGCAAGCCGAGGTTGTCAACAGGCGCATGGAAGGCATGGAACAAAGGCTGGGAGGCGTGGAGCAAAAGATCGGGAAGCTTGAGACAGGAGTTGAGGAATTGAACACCAGCCTCCGTGCCGATATGGCAAAGCGCGACGCCCAGCTCCGCGCGGAAATGGCGGAACGGGATGCCCGGCTTCGCGCCGAGATGAACCAGCGCTTCGACGCCCAGCAAAAGGAGATCCGGGCGATTCGCGAGAGCCTGGACCGCATTGCTGCCCACCTGGACAGCAAGCGGTAGCTAAGGCAACTTACTTCACAACCTTATAGCAAGGGATATAGGCCTTGCCCGGCAGCTTCATGCGGCTGTGCGCCACGAAGGATGCCAGCAGCGCGTCCATCGGCTCCATGATTTCCGGATCGCCGTGAATCTCGAAGTGGCCATACTTCTCGATGGCGCGGATGCCCTCTTCCTTCACATTGCCCGCCACCACGCCAGAGAAGGCGCGGCGCAGCTGGGCCGCCAGCAGGTGCACCGGCTGGTCCTTGTGCAGGCGCAGATTGCGCATATTCTCGTGCGTGGGCGCGAAGGGGCGCTGGAACTCCTCATCGATGCGCAGCGCCCAATTGAAGTAATAGGCATCGCTGCGCGCCTTGCGGTACTCGCGTACCTGCTTGATCCCCTCCTGCATCTCGCGCGCCACCTGGGCCGGATCGTCCACAATGATCTTGTAGCGCTGCTGCGCTTCCGCGCCCAGCGTCAGGCCGATAAATTCGTTAATCTGCGTGAAGTAGTCACGCGCCGTTTCGGGGCCGGTGAAGATCAGCGGGAACGGCAGTTCCGCATTATCCGGATGCAGCAGGATACCCAGGATGTAGAGAATCTCTTCCGCCGTACCCGCGCCGCCCGGGAACACAATAATGCCGTGGCCCGTGCGCACGAAGGCTTCCAGGCGCTTCTCGATATCGGGCATGATCACCAGGTCATTGACGATGGGGTTGGGCGACTCCGCCGCGATGATGCCCGGCTCCGTAATGCCCAGGTAGCGGCCACTGGTGAAGCGCTGCTTGGCGTGGCCGATGGTGGCGCCTTTCATTGGCCCCTTCATCGCGCCCGGGCCGCAGCCGGTGCAGATATCCAGCCCGCGCAGGCCAAGCTGGTAGCCCACTTCCTTCGTGTAGTTATATTCCGAGCGGTTGATCGAATGGCCGCCCCAGCACACCACGAGGTTGGGATTGGACTGCGGCTTCAGCACATTCGCATTGCGCAGGATATGGAAAACCGCGTCGGTGGTGCCTTCGGTGCTGCCCAGGTCGAACTTCGGGTTGCCCGTGACCTCGTTGCTGACGAAAACAATATCGCGCAGCACCGCAAACAGGTGCTCGTGTATGCCCTTGATCATTTTGCCGTCGACAAAAGCGATGGCCGGCGCCCCCTTGATATCGAGCTTGATGCCGCGCTCGCGCTGCATGATGCTGATCTCAAAGGACTTGAAACGTTCCAGCAGCTCCTTGCCATCGTCGATGGTGCTGCCGCAATTGAGCACGGCCAGCGCGCACTTGCGGAAGATCTGATACAGGCCACCTTTGCCCGAATCGAGCAGCTTGGCCACTTCGGCCTTTGAGAGAACTTCCAGCTTACCTTCCGGCGAAATCTGTGTATCGACAATGCCATGTTCCATGATGCGATAAATCCTATTCTGGTTTTCTGAATTCCGTTACCACTGCATACCACTTGTGTCCGCAACCCCAATATACGCCATCCTTAACACTTCTGCGGACACAACACAGTTGCAAACTTGGCAAACATACCACAATGCTGCAGCGCGTCACGTGAATTGCTCGACAAGCGAACCCGGTAGATTACAATGGCGGCTTTTTTCACCAGGAGAAACTGCATGAGCGGTGCCACCACCACCCCAACCGAATCCAGTATCCCTGAATTCAAGCAGATCATGGGTCACCCAAGCCCACTCTGGATGTTGTTCATGACCGAGTTCTGGGAACGTTTCGCGTTCTATGGCATTCGCTGGGCACTGGTCCTCTACATCGTGGCGCAGTTCCACGGCGGCGCATCGACTGGCGAAGCCGACGCCAACCTCACCTACGGTTCCTACCTCGCGCTGGTGTATGCCGCCGCGCTGTTCGGCGGCTATGTGGCCGACCGCATTCTCGGCTACCAGCGCTCGATCCTGGTTGGCGCCGCCTTCATGGCCGCCGGCCTGTTCATGATTGCCTATCCGGACCCGACCATCTTCAAGCTCGGCCTGGCCACCATCATCACCGGTAACGGCCTGTTCAAACCGAACATCTCGACCATGGTCGGCAAGCTGTACAAGCAAGGCGACGCCCGCCGCGACTCCGGCTTTACCATTTTCTACATGGGCATCAACAGCGGCGCCTTCGTGGCACCGATCCTGACCCAGTACCTGGCGCAGTATGTGTTCGGTTCGGGCGACACCCCGGCCTACAAGATTGTGTTCATCGCTTCCGGCGTGGGTATGCTGATCAGCCTGGTCTGGTTCTACATCGGCCGCAATGTGCTGAAAGGTATCGGCCAGGCCGAACCGCAAGCCGCCAGCCCGGCCCGCATCGCCTACGTGGCGCTCGGCTGCCTGGCCGTGATTCCGATGGTGTTCGGCCTGCTGGCCGTGGGCGCGCAAACCCTGCAGGGCGTGCTGACCGTGCTGTTCCTGCTGCTGGCCGTAATGCTGATGGTTGAAGGTATCCGCGGCGGCAAAGTGGTGCGCGACAAGACCATCGCCATGCTGATCATCTTCGGCTTCAACATCCTGTTCTGGATGTTCTTCGAACAGGCAGGCAGCTCCTTCACCTTCCTAGCCGAGAACATCGTGAACCGCGACTTCGGCGGCTGGGAATTCCCGACCGCCTGGTTCCAGAGCGTGAACTCGATCGCCATCATCACCTGCGCGCCGATCGTGGCTGCCACCTGGGTGTGGCTGTCGCGCCGCAGCGCCGATCCATCGATCCCGCGCAAATTCGGCCTGGGCCTGATCTTCAACGGCCTGGCCTTCCTGCTGCTGATGTTCGCGCTGTCCTCGCTGGTGGACGCCAACAACAAGATTCCGTTCTGGACCCTGTTCATGGTCTACGTGATCCAGTCCGTCGGTGAGCTGTGCCTGTCGCCGATCGGCCTGTCGATGGTGACCAAGCTGGCGCCGGTGCGCCTGGTGGGCTTCGGCATGGGCGGCTGGTTCCTCTCGACCGGCATCGGCAACAACCTGTCCGGCATCTTCGCTTCGCACGTTTCCGGCGAGTCCGGCATGTCGGTGACCTCGGCGCTGTCCGGCTATACCTTTGGCTTCTGGTCGCTGGTGGGCGGCGGCGTGCTGCTGTTCCTGGTGGCCCCGCTGATCCAGAAACTGATGCACGGCGTGAAGTAATCTTCACTGCGCAGCATAAAGCCGGCCGGTGCAAACCGCGCCGGCCTTTTTTTTGTCGTCTTCGCCTCAGAGATTCGGTAGTATATAAATCGTTATCCGTGACTTAACTCGGCGCCCCTCTTCACAGAGGATAAGGGCACGAGGTTCACAACAACACAGGGAGTACATCATGTTCAAAAATGGAATGCGCCCTGTCCACCCTGGCGAAATCTTGCTGGAGGAGTACATCAAGCCTATGGGCGTCAGTGTGCGCGCTGTCGCTCTGGCCTTGCACGTCCCATACTCGCGGCTCAGCGAAATTACTAAAGGCGGAAGAGGCGTAACAGCGGACACGGCGCTGCGCCTGGAGCGCTATTTCGGCAGCGAGGCTCAAGGCTGGTTGAACCTGCAAAGCGCCTACGAGCTGCGTGTCGCCGAAATTGCAGCAGGCAAGAATATAGCAAAGCAGATTAAGCCGCTCACGCTGGCAGTCTGAACAGACGGCTTCAGTATCAGGACAGATATGGACCTGTTGAAAATCGGTAGCCTGTTCTTCATCACTGCGTTGGCCGAAATTGTGGGCTGCTACCTGCCCTGGCTTGTGCTGAGGCAGGATAAGCCGCGCTGGCTGCTGCTTCCCGCGGCGCTGTCCCTGACCCTCTTCGCCTGGCTGCTTACGCTGCACCCTACTGCCTCCGGCCGCACCTACGCGGCCTACGGCGGCGCCTATATTGCCATGGCTCTGCTCTGGCTGCGCTTGGTAGACGGCTTGCCACTTACCCGCTTCGACGCCATTGGCGCCACGCTGGCGCTTGCCGGCATGGCCATCATCGCATTGCAGCCGCAAGCCTGAGAGCGAGGCCGTCAGAACGCCGACGCGTTCCTCTCCAGGAACTCCGCAAACGTCGTGGGCTTTACATCGAACTCCCGGTGGCTGTCGAGATGTATGGCAGCCACCGGGTTACGGAGCCGTTCCACCGCCTGCTCGAACAAGGCATCCGCAAAATAAGGCGGCGCCCCGGCGGCCAGCATCTCCTCGCGGCGCTGCTCTGGCGTAATGGGGACATACTTGACAGGCCGGCCCGCAAGTTTTGACATCAACCCGGCGATCTGGGCCATGGTCAATGCCTCGGGGCCGGTCATCAGATGGCTTCTGCCGTCCTGGCCCGGCGCCTGCAGCACGGCAGCGGCAATCTTCGCAATATCAGCCACGTCGATGGGGGCCAGCGAAACATCTCCCACCGCCAGCCGCAGCTCGCCGCGCTCCTTGATGGTTTTTATTTCACGCAGGTAGATTTGCATGAAACCGCAAGGGCGCAGATGGGTCCAGGCGAGACCGGACTGTTCCAGGTAGCGTTCGGCCTGAGCGTGCATGGCCGTGAAGCGGAACCTGGCCCGGTCAAACCCCGTCTCGTCCCCGGAAAATTTCACCACATGGGCCACTCCGGCCCTTTTGCAGGCATCGATGAAATTGCATTGCGTCTCCAGCAGGCGCGGGTTGCCTGATGAGATCATCAACGCCTTATCCACGCCATCGAGCGCAGGCCCCAGGGTATCGGGCCGCGACATATCCCCCTCTACGACGTCGGCCTTGTCAAGCAGAAGCCCGGATACTTTGGAACGGTCCCTGACCAATGCACGAAAGGGCACGCCTTGCTGCGTCAACTCCCTGACGATCTGCGATCCGCTCAAGCCGGTGCCCCCCGTCACGAGAATCATGCCGCTTCTCCTTGCTGCGGCGTCTGCCAGGGATCAGTGGCGATAAAGCTGGGACGCGAAGCATGCAGCATTAAGTAGCGCGAGAGCTCGGGCGAAGCCTCCATGGCCCGTGCGCCCTCAGGGAACAGCCGCACCGCAGCCAGGATCGAAAGCAGCAGCGCATCGGCGAAAGTGAAACACCCTGCGGCCAGAAAGTTTTTACCAGCTACAGCGCCATCCAGAAACGCGATCAACGCTTCCAGCCGGGGCAGCGTTGCGTCAACCGCTGCCCGGTCAACTGTTCCATCCGGCGTGTCAGGAAAGATGTTTGCAAAAACATACTGCCTGACCAGTACCGGATCGACCGCTGTGGTGATGATCGACACCCATTGCTCCACCTCGGGGTTGGACGGCGCCATCGGCGTCTCCGGATAAAGCTGGTCAAGGTAGGCTACGATAGCCCTTGATTCCCCCAGGCTTAGCATCCCATGCCGCAAGCCCGGAATTTTCCCCAGCGGATGAACCGCCCTTGCCTCCGGCGAATGCGGCCGCACCGGAAGATACTCGTATTCGACCGACTTCTCCGCGCAGACCATCCTTACCGCGCGCGTGAAGTTGCTCTGTGGGACACCAAAAATTTCAATCTTGTGCTGGCTCATGCTGGCTGCGCTCCTTCAGTGAATTGAGAATATGGAGGACCTTGTGTCCTCACCACTCAAGACGACGTGCAGGCAGAAAAGGATGCGCAGCGGCTGAAAGATATCAGGCCGGGCGGCTGGTGATAGCGCGCATGCCTTCGTGGGCGACCGGCATCGACGTATGCTCGTGCACAATGAGCCAGCCGTCATTTTCCTTCACCAGTCCCCAACTGAGCCGGTTCTGCATCGAACGGAGCAGCTCTCCGGCGGGCGAGATGGCGGCGTACGTGAGTCCCGCCGAGGCAATCGCGAAACCGGCGCCGGCTGTTACCTGCACATGCTCCACGCTCACGGCCACCGTTTCATCGCCAAGAGAGCCGAACCAATATTCGATCACCTTGCGCCAGGCATCCCTGCCCTCGTATGACCAGGTTTCCCAGGCATCGAACACGCGGGCATCCTGCCGGTACAGCTTGCAGAAGCCATCAACGTCCCTGGCGGCTACGGCCGCCCGGTAGGCTTCAAAAACAGCGTGGATCGGGCGTTCCGTATCGTTCATGGTTTTCCTTTCTCTGTTGTCTGAGGCAATACAAGCAGTTCCGCGGAATCTGCCACATAGCACGCATAACGGAAGTCGCGTATCCGGATAATGCGCCCGTCCTCCCATTGGATCAGCACGAAATAGAGAGGCGGCGCTTCCGGCGCAGCAGGATTCAACACGAGCAGGGCCGGCTTGCCATCGGCCAGGCCGGGGCGCAGTTTCCAGTCCGCGATGCTGGCGTAATTGCCGAAGTAGCGCGATACTTCCTTTCGCCCACCGGCCCGGGTGCGGCTGACCAGCTCCAGCGCAACATCATCCGCCAGCATATTGCGCACGGCGTCGAAATCATGGGCGTTGAAGCGGTCGGCATAAGCCGTAAGCCGGTCCAGTTCGGCGTCGCTCCAGGAGAGCGGCTCGCCGGCGCTGTCCGCCAGTTCGCGGATGCGCGTGCGCCCCCGGTGCAGGGCGGCCTTCACTGCCGGAACGGTCAAGCCCGTTATATCGGCCACTTCGCGCAGCGAATAGCCCAGCACATCCATCAGGATGACTGCGCCGCGCTGTGCGGTGGGAAGGTGCATGAAGGTGCGCAAGGCTGCGGAGGCCGCATGCCGGGCGGCCGCGGAGGCGGATTCATCGGCTATCATTTCCGGGTCCTCCTCAGAAAGAACCGCGTCCTGCCGGCGTCGGCGGCGCAGGAAGTCCATGGTTGCGTTATGGGCGATACGGAACAGCCAGCTTTGCAGATTGTCGACCTGGTCCCGGCCGAAAGCTTCGACTGCCTTGATCAGCGTTTCCTGGACAATGTCCTCACCGTCTACTGCGGAACCGGCCATTCGCGCACAGTAGCGGTGCAGCCTGGGGCGCATTTCTCCCAGCTGCCGGTCGAACAAAAGCCGCGCCGTCTCTTCGCTCACAAGTCGCCTTTCGCCATCCCGTAGCTGCCGAGGATGGTCACCTCGGTTCGCTGCGCGGGCACAATAAAACGCTCTTTAATATTTCGCAAAAATGCCGCGAACGCATCGGACTCCGTAAATGGTTGCGCGCTGTCAGGAGCTTGCACAAAATGAAAGAACTGCCCACCTGCGGCGCGCAATACAAGGTATTGCAATTCCGGTGGGGCAGTCTCCTCCAGTTCCTTGAAAACGTCCTGGATCAGGCGCGCGTTCTCCTCCGAGCACTCGCGCCTGACGACGTAGCTTATCAGTGTTTGTTTCATGAAATCGCTTCCCTGGGTTCTGGCCGGGATGCCGGCACCAAACCATAAGACGCTCGGGCGATCCGGAAGGATCCGGTCGCTGCGATTATCTTCGCGTGACTCAGGCCGCGAGCGGGGTGGCGCTGAGCCAGGCGTCGAGGCGGGCTTCGGCGCCGGCGGGGAGGTGGAGGCCGAGTTTGGAGCGGCGCCACAGGATGTCGGCGGCGCTCATGGCCCATTCGTGGCGGCGCAGGTAGTCGGCTTCGGCCTCGTACAGGCCTGGCAGGATTTCGGCGCCCATGTCGGCCAGGGCGTGGCGGCCGCCGAGCAAGGTGTGGATGCGGGTGCCGTAGGCGCGGGCGTAGCGGCTGACCAGTTTGGGGTCCAGCCAGGCGTACTGCACTTGCAGGCCCGCGACCCAGGGGCCGAATTCCTGCACCGAGCGGTTCTGCGGCAGCGCGCCGAAGATATCGCCGCCCGGCAGGCAGGCTTTCTCGGTCCACGCGGACGCGGATTTTCCCAGGGATTTGCAGATCTGGTCGGCCGCTTCTTCGGCCAGCTTGCGGAAGGTAGTGATCTTGCCGCCAAAGACGCTCATGATGGGCGCCCCGCCCTGCGTGTCGGTTTCCAGGCGGTAGTCGCGCGTCACGGCCTTGGCGTCGGCCGCTTCGTCCTCCAGTAGCGGGCGCACGCCGGCATAGGTCCACACCACGTCGGCAGGCCGCACGGGCTCGCGGAAGTAGCTGCTGGCCAGCTCGCACAGGTAGCTGATTTCGCCTTCGGAGATGGCCACCGCATTGGGGTCGCCCTGGTAGTCGATATCGGTGGTGCCGATCAGCGTGAAGTCGCGTTCGTAGGGGATCGCGAACACGATGCGGCCATCGCCGTTCTGGAAGATGTAGGCGTGGTCGTGTTCGAAAATACGCTTCACCACGATATGGCTGCCCTTGATCAGCCGCAGGTGGCTGGCTTGCGGCTTGTGCGTGGCGGCGTCGAGGAAGGACGCGGTCCATGGCCCGGCAGCGTTCACGATGTAGCGCGTGGTGATGGTCTTCTCGCTGCCGTCCGCCTTGCGCAGCGTGGCGTACCAGCGGTCGGCCTCGCGCCGCAGGCTCACGCAGCGCGTGCGCGGCAGGATGCAGGCGCCCTTCGCTTTCGCGTCCATGGCATTCAGCACCACCAGGCGCGCATCATCCACCCAGCCGTCGGAATACACGAAGCCTTTGCGGAATTCGGGTTTCAGGGGCCGCCCGGCGGGATGGCAGGACAGGCGCACGCCGCTCGATCCCGGCAGCAGCTCGCGCTTGGCCAGCAGGTCATACAGGAAGAGTCCGGCGCGGATCAGCAGCGCGGGCCGCTGCCCCGCCGCATGCGGCATCACGAAGCGCAGCGGCCACATGATGTGCGGTGCGGAACGCAGCAGCACTTCGCGCTCGGCCAGCGCTTTGCGCACCAGCTTGAATTCGTAGTATTCGAGGTAGCGCAGGCCGCCGTGAATCAGCTTGGTGGACGCGGAGGATGTGTGGGAGGCGAGATCGTCTTTCTCGACCAGGGCCACCGAGAGGCCGCGCCCGGCCGCGTCGCGCGCGATGCCTGCACCATTGATGCCACCGCCCACGACCAACACATCACAATCGACGTCCTGCCCTGCTTCCGCCATGCCGCTTTCCCAGCAATGAAATTTCTATCAAGATACGGCATTTCCCCCAATTCAAGCAACTTTTAGTGGTGGGGAGCCTCTAAGTTGGCCTGAAACCGTGGTCTATAATGAACGCGACTCCATAACCGTGAGATATCTGTTTTGAGCAATCCGACTTCCAGCCTGCCACAATGGCTGAACCGCCGCAATGTGATGCGGGCGCTGATGGTGGCGGGCGGCGGCGCCTTGGCCGTGCTGCTGGTGCTGCTGGCTTATCTGTTCTTCTTTATCCGCCCCAACCTGCCCGCGCTGGATGCCGTCACCGACTATAAGCCCAAGATCCCGCTGCGTATCTACACCGCCGACAATGTGCTGATCGGCGAATTTGGCGAGGAGCACCGCGACTTCGTGCCGATCAAGCAGATTCCGGACATGATGAAGAAGGCCGTTCTCGCCATCGAGGACACACGTTTTTATGAACACGGCGGCATCGACTGGATCCGCGCGCTGGGCGCCGCCAGGGCCAACCTGCGCGGCGGCTTCCGCCAGGGCGGCTCCACCATCAGCATGCAGGTGGCGCGCAACTTCTTCCTGACCAGGGAAAAGGTCATCTCGCGCAAGCTGAACGAAGTCATGCTGACCTATAAGATGGAGGCGGCACTGAGCAAGGACCAGATCCTGGAGCTGTACATGAACCAGATCTACCTCGGCCAGCGCTCCTTCGGTTTTGCGGCCGCCGCACAGGTCTACTTCGGCAAATCGCTGGACGAGCTCTCGATTGCCGAGACGGCAATGCTGGCAGGCCTGCCACAAAATCCTTCGCGCCATAATCCGGCCGCAAATCCCAAGCGCGCCCGCGCACGCCAGCACCTGGTGCTCAAGCGCCTGTACGAGCTGGAATACATCAGCGAAGCCCAGTACCAGCAGGCGCTCAAGGAACCGCTGCATGTCAATAACAAGGGCCAGGAATTCGACTCGCATGGCGAATACGTGGCGGAACTGGCGCGCCAGGTGGTCTTTGCGGAATACAAGGAAGCGGCCTACTCGCTGGGCATCAACGTCTATACGACCATCCTGAAAGCCGACCAGGATGCGGCCTATGAATCGGTGCGCCGCAACGTCATCGCTTACGACCAGCGCCACGGCTACCGCGGTCCGGAAGCCTATATCACGCTGCCGGAAGATGCCGAAGAGCGCGAGGATGCCATCGACGAGGCGCTCGCCAAGCGCATGAGCAGCGACGGCCTGATTGCCGCCGTGGTGCTGGAAGCCTCGCCCACCGCCGTCAAGGTGGAAACGGCCGATGGCGAGGACGTCACCATCACCGGCGACGGGCTGAAACTGGGCGCAACAGCGCTGTCAGCCAAGGCAAAGGAAACCTCGCGCATCAAGCCGGGCGCCATCATCCGCGTTATGCGCAGCGAGAAGAAGCAGTGGGCCATCAGCCAGGTGCCGAAAGTGGCCGCCGCCTTCGTCTCCATCGATTCCAGCACGGGCGCTTACCATGCGCTGGTGGGCGGCTTCGACTACAAGCTGCAGAAATTCAACCACGTTACCCAGGCGTGGCGCCAGCCTGGTTCCGCGATCAAGCCTTTCATCTATTCCGCCGCGCTGGAGAAAGGCTACTACGGCGGCACCCTGGTGCTGGACGAACCGATAGAAATGCCGGGCGGCGCCAATGGCGAGCCGTGGAAACCGAATAACGACGATTTCGTGTTCGACGGCCCGATCACCCTGCGCCGTTCGCTGGCCGCATCGAAGAACGTGCCCTCGGTGCGCATCCTGCGCGCTACAGGCCTCAACGAAACGCACGAACACCTCGGCAAGTTCGGCTTCGACCTGCCGAAACATCCGAAGAACTACACCATGGCGCTCGGTACCGGCGCCGTCACGCCGCTGCAAATGGCAGGCGCCTACGCGGTGTTCGCCAACGGCGGCTACCGCATCGAGCCCTACCTGATCGCCCGCATCACCGATGCGAAAGGCAAGGTGCTGAAACAGGCCAAGGCACCGCCCGCGCTGGATGAAGACCGCCGCGTGCTGAACGCGCGCAATGTTTACCTCATGGACAACCTGCTGCATGAAGTGACGCGCAGCGGCACCGGTGCAGCCTCCACCCAGCGCATCGGCCGCAGCGATATCGCGGGCAAAACCGGCACCACCAGCGATGCGATGGATGGCTGGTTCGCCGGCTATGGCAGCGGCATCGTAGCAGTGGCATGGATGGGCTACGACGAACCGAAATCCCTGGGCGGCCGCGAGTTCGGCGCCACGCTGGCCCTGCCGATCTGGATCGACTACATGAAGGTGGCGCTGAACAAGCGCCCTGCGGTGGACCTCGGCACACCGGAAGGCGTGGTGCAGCTGAACGGCGAGTGGATCTACGAGGAGTATGCGGACGATCCGACGGTGCGCGGCATCGACCTGGAGGAAGCCCCGCCGGCCGCGCCGGAAGAAGGCGCCGCGCCGCTGGAGACTGCGCCCGAGGTGCCGGCGCCGCCACCGCCGCAACCCGCACAGACCCTGTAATGAGCAGCTGGCAGCAACTGTCGCCGTCCACCTACCATCGGCTGCCGATGGGAACAGTCTTCGGCATCAGCGATACCGGCACGGTGCGGTCTTCGAACCAGGACAACCTGCTGATCGCCCCGGAGCTCGGCCTGCTGGCCGTGGCAGACGGCATGGGCGGCCACCAGGGCGGCGAGATAGCGAGCGCGGAAGCCTTGCGCCTGCTGGCCGGCTACCTTGCCGCGCACCGCCTGCAGGGCGACCCCGATGCCACCTGGACCGGCCCCGCAGCCGCCGCGCGCGAGCTGCTGCAGCATGCGCTGCTGGAGGTGAACGCGCAGATCTACGCGGCGAACAATGCGTCCGGCCAGCCGGATGGCATGGGGATGGGAACCACGCTGACGGGCCTCTGGCAGTCCGCGCCGGGATCACCGCTGCTGGCCTTCCATATCGGCGACAGCCGCCTTTACCGCTACCGCGACGGCCAGCTGGCGCAGCTCACGCGCGACCAGACCATGTACCAGCAGGCGCTGGACCTGGGTGCGGCCGAACCGCTGCCGCCGAAAAACCTGCTGCTGCAGGCCGTGGGCCCCTCACCCGGCGTGCAGCCGGATGTGCAGGCGTATACCGCGCTGCCCGGCGACCTCTATCTGCTGTGCACGGACGGGCTGCACGGCCCGTGCAGCCCCGGCGCACTTGCGGCCTCGCTGTCCGTAGCGCAGGCGGACTCGCTGCACACCGTGTGCGCCGGCCTGATCGACATGGCCAAGCATGACGGCAGCCGTGACAACATCACGGCCCTCCTGCTGCATATCTCCGCTTAAAACTCTTCCCAGTCGTCTCCGGCCGGCGCCGCTGCCACCGTTTCCTTGCGGGCGGCAGGCGCTTTGGAGGCGGTGCGCCGCATCGGCTTGGCTAGCCTTGGCGCGGCCGGTGCTGCCTCTGGTGCAGGCGCGCGCACCTGCGGGCGCGGCGCCGGGCGGGCCGCTGCAGCCGTGGGCACCACGTCCAGCTGGAACACGCTGACCACGCGCGCCAGTGCCGCCGCCTGGTCCTGCAGCGCCGCCGTTGCGGCTGCCGCTTCTTCCACCAGCGCCGCATTCTGCTGGGTCACATGGTCCATCTGACTGACCGCCATATTGATCTGGTCAATGCCCGAACTCTGCTCCTTCGTCGCCATGCTGATTTCAGCCATGATGTCGTTCACGCGCTGCACGCTCTGCACCACTTCGTCCATCGTGCTGCCTGCTTCCGCCACCAGCTTGCTGCCGCTCGCCACCGTCTCCACGGAATCGGTGATGAGCTGCTTGATCTCCTTGGCCGCCGCCGCCGAGCGCTGCGCCAGGTTGCGCACTTCAGAGGCCACCACGGCGAAACCACGTCCCTGTTCGCCCGCCCGCGCCGCTTCCACCGCCGCGTTCAGCGCGAGGATATTGGTCTGGAAGGCGATGCCGTCAATCACGCTGATGATGTCCACGATCTTGCCGGACGAAGTATTGATGGACTCCATGGTCTCCACCACGCGCGCCACCACGGTGCCGCCTTTTTCCGCCACGCCGGAGGCCGCGGACGCCAGCTGGTTGGCCTGCTGGGCGTTGTCCGAATTCTGGCGCACGGTAGAGGTCAGCTCTTCCATTGAGGAGGCTGTCTCCTCCAGCGAACTGGCCTGCTCTTCAGTGCGCGAGGAAAGGTCCATATTGCCGTTAGCAATCTGCGTCGACGCGCTGGCAATTGCATCGGTGCCGTTGCGCACCTGGCCCACGATGTCCTTCAGGCTGTCGTTCATGTTCTTCAGGGCCAGCATCAGCTGCCCGGTCTCTTCGGTGGTTTCCACCACAATGATGCTGCGCAGGTCGCCGGAGGCCACGGTCTGCGCCACCTGCACCGCGTCTTCAATCGGTTTCGTGATCGCGCCGGTGACATACCAGGCAAACGAGACGGCGACGATGATGGCGATGACGGCCGACCAGATCATTACGGTCTTGGCGCTGGAAACCGCATCCATTCCTTCCTGCACGCTGTCTGCCGCCACGCGGTCGTTCAGCGCACCGATTTCGTCCAGCGTGCCGCTCGACTTTGCATACAGCGGCCCGGCGGCCTGGAACTCCTCAAAGAACTGTGTGAACAGTTTCTTCTGGGTCTCTTCATCCTTGCTGGCCGCCAGTGCCGCAATGGTCGCCGCCAACTTCGCGTCCTGCGCCTTCCAGGCATTCCACTCGGTCACGAAACGCTTCCACAGCACGGCTTCGTCAGAGGTCTGTGGCAGCGGCTCATATTTCTTCCAGCCTTTGTCAGCATCCACCCAGGCCTGCTCGCGCTGCTTCAGCACGCCCGCAAATTGCGCCTGCGACTGGTAGTTGGTCTCCCAGATGGCGGCGCGCAGGGTGACCCCCATGATGCCGGTCTGCGCCTCGCTGATGGCCGCAATGCCGAGCAGCGACGGTAAGCGGACGTTGCCGATTTCGTCAACCGAAGCGCCGACCTTATTGATTCCGCGATAGCCGGATATGCCGACAAAAGCCAGTGCCACGAGCATGATGCCAACCAGCGTAGCGAGCTTCCACTTGATTAAGAGATTGCGGAACATTTGCCTTCCTTCCCAGTCTTATATGTGACATTGCGTGAGAATTTACTTTAGGTAACAAATATCTTACTTTTGATCGAACCGCGTCAATGCAATTCATGCGGAGTGTGGCGCGCCGTGGACGGAATCGGGACAAGGCTCACAATTGTGGCTTGCACTATAATGTTGCCTGCGGCTCCGCCATGGGCGGCGCCCCACCGACGCCAATTCCGCACGCTCCTGCATGTCATTCGACCTGATCAAAGCACTTCCCAAAGCCGGCAACCGATTTGTGCTGCCAACCCTGTACGGCTCGTCCGACGCCTACGCGCTCGCGCGGGCGGCGCTCGAATTGAAATCCCGTGGCCAGATGCTGGCCGTGATTGTTGCGCAGGCCAGCGATGGCCAGCGTCTGCTGGAGGAGATCCCGTGGTTTGCGCCCGGACAGCTGCGCTGCCACCTGTTGCCGGACTGGGAAACCCTGCCCTACGACGCGTTTTCGCCGCACCAGGACCTGGTGTCCGAACGTCTCGCCACGCTGCACGAAATCCAGACCGGCCAGTGCGATGTGATGCTGGTGCCGGCCACCACTGCGCTGGTGCGCATGGCGCCGCCATCTTTTCTGGCAGCGTACACCTTTTTCTTCAAACAGGGCGAGATTCTTGACGAAGCGCGCCTGAAAGCGCAGCTGACACTTGCGGGTTATACACATGTGACCCAGGTGATGTCGCCCGGCGAATACTCGGTGCGCGGCGGCCTGATCGACCTGTTCCCCATGGGTTCTGCCCTGCCTTACCGCATCGACCTGTTCGGCGACACGATCGAAACGATACGGACCTTCGACGCCGATACGCAACGCTCCCTGTATCCGGTGAAGGAAGTGCGCCTGCTGCCGGGCCGCGAGTTCCCGATGGACGAGGCGGCGCGCACCACGTTCCGCAGCCGCTGGCGCGAGACTTTCGAGGGCGATCCCTCGCGCGCCGTGATGTACAAGGACATCAGCAGCGGCATTCCCTCAGCCGGTATCGAATACTTCCTGCCGCTGTTCTTCGAAGAACCGGCCACGCTGTTCGACTACCTGCCCGAAGGCTCGGCGCTGGCGACCGTGGGCGATATCGACGGTGCCATCCAGCGCTTCTGGGCCGACACGGAATCACGCTACAAATTCCTGAAGGCAGACCGCGAACGCCCCATCCTGCCGCCGCAACAAATTTTCCTCAGCGACGAGCAGTTTTACACGCTGGCCAAGCCGCATGCGCGCATCGCGCTGACGCGGGCCGGCGACGGTGAGCCATCCGCCCTGTCGGCCGCGATTCCGAACGTGGCCGTAAACCGCCACCTGGACGACCCGCTGACCAACCTGCGCGCCTGGCTGATGGATCCGCACCGGCGGGTGATGATCTGCGCCGAATCGAACGGCCGCCGCGAAACGCTGCAGCAGTATTTCGCTGAGTTTGGCTTCACGCCCGCGCTGGTGGAAGGCTATGAAGGCTTCCTCGCGTCGGATGCCAAACTGGTGCTGGGCGTGTCGCCGCTGCAGCAGGGCTTCGAGCTGCTGGCCGGCGAACAGCCGCTGGGTTTCATTACGGAGACCGAGCTGTATGCCGGTTCCGGCCGCCGCGTGGGCAAGAAGAAACAGGAAGCGGTAACGCAGGTCGAGTCCATGGTGCGCGACCTGTCCGAGCTCAAGATCGGCGATCCGGTGGTGCACATCAACCACGGCATCGGGCGCTATATGGGCCTCACCAGCATGGACCTGGGCGAAGGCGAAACCGAATTCCTGCACCTGGAATACGCGAAGGACACCAAGCTCTATGTGCCGGTGTCGCAGCTGCATGTGATTTCGCGCTACTCCGGCGCCTCGCCGGAAGACGCGCCCTTGCACACGCTGGGTTCCGGCCAGTGGGAGAAGGCCAAGCGCAAGGCGGCCGAGCAGGTGCGCGACACCGCTGCCGAGCTGCTGAACCTCTATGCGCGCCGCGCGGCACGCCAGGGCCACGCATTCGAGTACTCTTCGAACGACTACGAACGCTTCGCCGAAAGCTTCGGCTTCGACGAAACGCCGGACCAGGCGGCAGCCATCCTGAACGTGATCAAGGATATGACCTCCGGCAAGCCGATGGACCGCCTCGTGTGCGGCGACGTCGGCTTCGGCAAGACGGAAGTGGCGCTGCGTGCGGCCTTCATCGCCGTCATGGGCGGCAAGCAGGTTGCTATCCTCGCGCCTACCACGCTGCTGGCGGAGCAGCACGCCCAGACTTTTGCCGACCGCTTTGCGGAATGGCCGGTGAAGATTGCCGAAATGTCCCGGTTCCGCACCGGCAAGGAGATCGCGAATGCGATCAAGGGCATGTCCGACGGCACGCTGGATATCGTGATCGGCACCCACAAGCTGCTGTCGGATGAAGTGAAGTTCGAACGCCTCGGCCTCGTTATCATCGACGAAGAGCACCGTTTCGGCGTGCGCCAGAAGGAAGCGCTGAAATCGCTGCGCGCCGAAGTGGACGTGCTCACGCTGACCGCCACGCCGATCCCACGTACCCTCGGCATGGCACTGGAAGGCCTGCGCGACTTCTCCGTCATTGCCACAGCACCGCAGAAGCGCCTGGCAATCAAGACCTTCGTGCGCAGCGAGAACGATTCGGTGATCCGCGAAGCGATGCTGCGCGAACTGAAACGCGGCGGCCAGGTCTACTTCCTGCACAATGAAGTGGAAACCATCCAGAACCGGTACGCTGCGCTGACCGAACTGCTGCCAGAAGCCCGCATCGCCGTAGCGCACGGCCAGATGCACGAACGCGACCTGGAAAAAGTGATGCGCGATTTCGTGGCGCAGCGCTACAACATCCTGCTGTGCACCACGATTATCGAAACCGGTATCGACGTGCCGACCGCGAACACCATCATCATGCACCGCGCCGACAAATTTGGCTTGGCCCAGCTGCACCAGCTGCGCGGCCGCGTCGGCCGTTCGCACCACCAGGCTTATGCCTACCTGCTGGTGAATGATGTGCAGGGCCTGACCAAACAAGCGCAGCGCCGCCTCGATGCGATCCAGGCCATGGAAGAACTGGGCAGTGGCTTCTATCTCGCAATGCACGACCTGGAAATCCGCGGCGCGGGCGAAGTGCTGGGCGAGAGCCAGTCCGGCGAAATGCTGGAAATAGGCTTCCAGCTGTACACCGATATGCTGAACGAAGCGGTGCGCTCGCTGAAAGCGGGCAAGGAGCCCGACCTGGCGGCACCGCTGGCCACCACCACAGAAATCAACCTGCACGTCCCCGCCCTGCTGCCTGCGGACTTCTGCGGCGACGTGCATGAACGGCTTTCAATTTACAAGCGCCTGGCGAACTGCGAATCGCAGGAAGCCATCGACGGTCTCCACGAGGAACTGATCGACCGCTTCGGCAAGCTGCCGGATGCGGTGAAGGCCCTGATCGAAACCCACCGGCTGCGCATTGCGGCGAAAGAGGTAGGCATCGTCAAGATCGATGCCCATGGCGAGGCCGTGAACATGCAGTTCATGCCCAAGCCGCCTATCGACCCGATGAAGATCATTACCCTGATCCAGAAGCACCGCCACATCAAACTGAATGGACAGGACAAGCTGAAGATCACTGCCAGCATGCCTGACCTTACCGCGCGCGTCACCCAGATCAAGACCGCCATCAAACAACTGATCGCCTGATGAAGAATACCGACGAAACGACCATGAACCTCGTGCTGCAAGGCCTGCCGGGCTGCATGCCCAGCCTGGAGCGCATTGCCGCCCTTACCGCCCCCGAGCGCACCGTGCGCGTCTCCGCCACGGCGCTGCGCTGCGAAGGCATCAGCTACTCCGAAGCGCTGCGCCAGACCATCGCCGTGGCCGCAAATGCCGCGCAGGTTGACGCCACCTACTTTAAAGGCGCGCGCACGCTGGAAGACTTCCGCCTGGTGGCGATGGACATGGATTCCACGCTCATCACCATCGAGTGCATCGACGAAATCGCCGATATGCAAGGCCTGAAGCCGCAGGTAGCCGAAATTACGGAAGCCGCCATGCGCGGCGAACTGGATTTCGCGGCCAGCCTGCGGCGCCGCGTTTCGCTGCTCAAGGGCCTGGACGCCACTGCGCTGGAACGCGTCTACGAGGAACGCCTCGGCCTCTCGCCCGGCGCGGAAAACATGCTGAAAGCCGTGCAGGCGGCCGGCATGAAGACGCTGCTGGTCTCCGGCGGCTTTACCTATTTCACCGAGCGCCTGCAGACCCGCCTTGGCCTCGACTACGCGCACGCCAACATGCTGGAGATTGTGGACGGCAAGCTGACCGGCGAAGTGCTGGGCGGCATCGTGGATGCGGAAGTGAAGAAACAGACCGTGGAGCATGTGTGCGCCGCGCTGGGCATCAGCCCTTCGCAAGCCATTGTGATGGGCGACGGCGCCAACGACCTGAAAATGATGGGCATCGCAGGCATGTCGGTGGCCTTCCGCGCCAAGCCGGTGGTGCGCGAGCAGGCCGACGTGGCCCTGAATTACGTGGGCCTGGATGGCATTCTCAATCTGCTGAGCTGATTCGATACACTTTTTCTACAGTGTTCGCGCCGCGATGGGGCTATCATTGCCGACATGGCAACAGTCATTACACATCGCGGCGTCCGCATCGTCACCCTCGAACCGGATGAAACACTGAAGCAGTGCTGCAGTGCGGACGATATCGCCCTGTGCCGCTGTAAAAGCGGCTGGCTGGTGTACTTCGTCAGCGAAGACGGGGCGGAAGGCTACGAAGAGCCCTTCCCCGGCTATCAGGAAGCGCTGTGGGCGGCCAAGGCGGCGGCAGAATTCGCAGCCGAGTAGCTATTGCACCACGCCTCCGGCGCGCAGCCGCGCAATCTCGGCTTCATCCAATCCCAGCTCCGCCAGCACTTCGGCCGTATGCTGGCCCAGTTCCGGGCCTTGCCACTGCACCGCGCCCGGCGTTTCGGAAAGTACCGGCACAATGCCCGGCATCTTCACCTTTACGCCGTCCGGCAGCGTGCTGTCCACGATCATGCCGCGCGCCTGGTAGTGCGGGTCTTCCACGATATCCTTGACCGAATAGATCCGGCCAGCCGGCACATCAGCCGCTTCCAGCGCGGCCAGCACGGCCTCGATGGAATGTGCCGAGGTCCAGCCGGCAATGGCGGCATCGATCAGCGCCGACTGCGCGGCGCGGCCATCGTTTTGCGCAAACTGCGGATCGTCCGCCAGGTCGGCGCGGCCGATCACGCTCATCAGGCGTTTGTAGATTGGATTGCTGTTGCCGGCAATGACCACGTAGGCGCCATCGCGCGTGGGATAGGTATTTGACGGCGCAATGCCGGGCAGCGCGCCGCCGCTGCGCTCCCGCACATAGCCCAGCAGGTCATATTCCGGCACCAGGCTTTCCATCAGGTTGAACACGCTCTCCACCAACGAAACATCCACTACCTGCCCGTCGCCCTGCCCCGTTTTCACGCGGAGCACGGACATCAGCGCGCCCATCACGGCATGCAGCGAAGCCAGCGAATCGCCCAGGCTGACACCCACGCGTGCAGGCACGCCCTCCACCTCGCCCGTTGTATAGCGGATGCCGCCCATCGCCTCGCCGATGGCGCCAAAGCCGGGCCTGTCCTTGTAAGGCCCGGTCTGGCCATAGCCCGAAATACGCACCAGCGTCAGCTTCGGATTCAGCGCGTGCAGCACATCCCAGCCCAGGCCGAGCTTTTCCAGCGCGCCCGGCTTGAGGTTCTCGATCAGCACATCGGCGCCTTCCGCCAGGCGCTTCACGATGTCCACACCTTCCGGCGATTTGAGATTGACCGAAATGGACTTCTTGTTGCGCGACTGCAGATACCACCACAGCGAGGTGCCCTTGTGCAGCTTGCGCCATTTGCGGATTGGATCGCCGTCCACCGGCGGTTCGATCTTGATGACTTCCGCACCGAATTCGGCCATCAGGCGCGCGGCAAAGGGCGCAGCGATCAGCTGTCCGATTTCGATGATCCGAATTCCCTGCAAAGGCCCGCCCATTCCCATATCTCCCGAGTGAAAAGTCGGGGTATATTACTATTTTTGCCACCGTGGTTACCGAATCATGCGCCTGCGCTTAGCCTCGCTCCTTTTCGCTGTTTGCCTCCCCTTCAGTATCAATGCGCAAGTGACCGACGACCAGCCGCTGTCGCGCAAGCTTGGCCGTGACCTGGCGCAGCAAACGATCTACTGGGTCGAGAAGGACGGGCTGGAGCCGCGCAGCAAGGAACAGTATGAGGAACGCAAACGCGCCCTGCTTGAACTCATCGATACCGAGGGCGACACCATCGACAGGCAACAGCTCTACGGCCGTGTGCGCGCCCTGCTGAACACCCTCGACACGGACGGCCACACCTTCCTCTCCACGAAATCGCAAAGCGCCGCCAGCGCCGCCGCGACCACGCCGAAGGCAACTGCCGAAGCCGCGCTGATCAAACTGATTGAAACGCCGGCCGGCAAGGTGCTCGTGCTCACGCCGCCGCAGATCACCGGGGCCGATATTGAAAGGCAGCGCGAATATCTGCTGGGCGGCCTGCGCAACATGCATGCAAGCGAACTGCCGAAACAGGCCTGTGCACTGCTGATCGATCTGGGCATGCAGAAAGGTGGCAACGCCTGGCCGCCGATGGACCTGCTGGAGCCCCTGTTCACGGATGCAAACACCGCCCGCTTCGTCAACCGCGACGGCCTGCGCAAACCGGTGTTCACCCGCCGGGTGCTGGAGGCGCGCAAGCTTCGTTCCGCCGACGGCCTTGAGAACCCGCTGAAGCGCTTCGCCGGCCAGCCGCTCGCCTTCGTGCAGAGCCGCTACACTTCCAGCGCGGGCGAAATGATTGCCATCGCCCTGCTGGGCGAAGGCGCCCGCAGCTTTGGCTGGGATAGCTACGGCATGACAACGGCCAACCGTCAGATTCCACTGCCGGACAATGCCACGCTGGTGCTGACCGGCTGGCGCTACGGCATCGGGGACGCCCCGGTGATACGCGGCCCGCTGAAGCCGCAGGATCCAGCTGCGCAGAACGAAGACCTCGACGCAGTGCTGCTGCGCGCAGCCACATGGTCGGCCCAGCATTCTTCTCTGTGCAAATGAAACACGCCCTCGCCATCGTGATGCTAGCCGCTGCAAGCGCACCGGCACCGGCGGCAGGCGATGCTGCGGCGGGCAAGCGGGCCTTTGCGCGCTGCGCCTCCTGCCATCAGGTGGGCCCATCGGCACGCAGCGTGTTCGGGCCGCAGCTGAACGGCATCATTGGCCGCCATGCAGCAACGGCGCCGGACTATCGCTATTCGGAAGCTATGCGCAAATCGGGAATCGTGTGGGATGAGCAGCGGCTTGCTGCCTTCCTGCGCTCACCAGACAAAGCCGTCCCCGGCACCAGCATGCGGTTCTGGGGATTGAGCGATGAGAAGCAGATAGGCGACCTGCTGGCCTATCTGCGTACATTCACACCAAAAGGAGACCAGCAATGAACTACAAAGTCAGCTGCCACTGCGGGAACGTGGCATTCGAAGTGGAAGGCAAGATCGATGGCGTGCTTTCCTGTAACTGCTCCATCTGCCAGCGCAAAGGCTCGCTGCTGTGGTTCAAGCCTTACGACGAGCTGAACTTCCTCACGCCGCCGAACTATGCACACAGCTACACCTTCAACCGGCATATGATCAAGCACTGCTTCTGCCCAGACTGCGGCATGCACACGCATGGCGAAGGCGTAGACCAGAAAGGCAACAAGACTGCCGCCATCAATATCCGCTGCATCGAGGGAATCGAGCTGGAAGGCATCCCCGTGCAGCACTGGGACGGCCGCAGCCACTAAGCACTACAGCGCGCGCATGAAGGCCACCACGTCGGCCTTCTCCTGCTCGCTCAGTTTCGTTTCGAGGATAAGGTTGAAGAATTCAACCGTATCTTCGAGCGTGAGCAGGCGGCCGTCGTGCATATAGGGTGGTGACTCCTTGATGCCACGCAGCGGGAAGGTTTTGATCGGCCCGTCGCCCACCGCCGTCATGCCGTTGATGAGTTTCGGCTTGTAGAAGCGCTCCGTTTTCAGGTTGTGCATCAGGTTATCCGTGAAATACGGCGCGGCATGGCAGCTCGCGCACTGTGCCTTGCCGTGGAATAGCGCTTCGCCGCGCAGCTCCTGCGCGCTGGCCTTCTTCGGATCGAGCTTGCCCAGTACGCCCAGCTTGGGCGCGGGCGGAAAATCCAGGATGGCCTGGAATTCAGCCATGAAGTGCACCTGGCTGCCGCGTTCCAGCACATTCACGCCCTTCTTGGTTGCGATGACTGGGTCGCCGTCGAAGTAGGCAGCACGCTGCTCGAACTCCGTGAAATCCTCCACCGTCTTCAGCGCGCGCTGAGAACCGAACAGGCGCTGCACGTTCACGCCGCGCAGCGTGGGCGTTTCGATGCGGTGGCGCAGTTCCTGCGGGCGGATATCGCCCACCAGGTGGGTGCCGCCATTCGTGTGGCCGTTGGCATGGCAATCGAAGCAGGTCACGCCGCGCGACGGTTTCACGGAGCGGCGGTCCTCGGTCTGGTTGAACTGCTGCTGCGCGAACGGCGTTACCAGCAGGCGCAGGCCTTCGATCTGCTTGGGATTCAGCAGACCGTTGAAGGTGTCGTAGAAATTGTCGATGGTGATCAGCTTCCCTTTCGACACATCGCCCAGTTCAGGATGTGTGGTCAGGAAGATGGACGCCGGGAACTCAGGCAGGAAGTGGTCCGGCAAGTCGAATTCGAGATCGAAGCGATTGAGGTCGCGCTGCTCCTGCTTCAGTATCTCGTCGATATGGAACTTGGGGAACAGCATGCCGCCTTCCGGATGGTTCGGATGCGGCAGGGGCATGAACCCGGCCGGGAACAGCTCGCGCTCGCGGATCTGCTCCGGCGTCATGGCGGCAAGCTGCTGCCACGTTACGCCCGCAGGCAGCTTCACTCGCACACCTTCCTGCACCGGCTTCCCGCGGAACATGGTGTCCTTCGAAGGCCTGTCGGCGAGATCGTAGCGCGATGCAAGCAAGTCCATCTGGCGCTTCATCACAATGGGCCGCGCGGCGCGCATGCGCTCCAGCGTGACCTGGAAATCTTCACGAATATCGACCGGCATATAGCTGGTCGGCTTCTCCTTCGGCTTGTCCGGCTTCGCCACCTGGGTCCAGACCACCGCAGGCGCAAGGGCAATGACGAGGGCAAGCGCAATCCGTTTCGCAATCATGGCGTTCTCCTGTTGAAGTCTCCAGAACCATTAAAGCAGGCGGAAGCATCAAATCAAAGGGAAGGCGGGATTGTTTTGTTCAATCGCAAAGATAGCTTTTAACCGAGGAGCTGCGGATTACGCTGCCAGCAGGCATAGGTCAATGCCACCGCGAACGAAACCCAGGCCAGATATGGCAGCAACAGCAGGCCCGCCAGTTTGCGCACGCGCCAGAACGCAATCATCGTAGCGGCGATCAGCAGCCAGAGAACGATTACTTCGATGAAGGCGCTGCTGCCGGACTGCCAGGCGAAGAACAGCCAGCTCCACGCCGCGTTGGCGATGAGCTGCACGATGTAGAGCGCCATCGTGCGCGGGGCGGCATCGAAGCCGCGCACGCGCCATACCAGCCATGCCGAGATGGCCATCAGCACGTAGAGTGCCGTCCATACCGGGCCGAATATGCTGCCGGGCGGCGCCCATCCGGGTTTGCTCAGCTGCGCATAGAATTCCGATGCTTCCATCGAGCCGATGGCACCGATACCGCCAGCGCCCAGCGTCAGCAGCAACCAGCCTGCAAATCCCTTGATGTCTCCCTGCCGCAATCCGCGCATCGCACTCCTCATCGTTTACAGTGGAGTTGCAACTTTATCAGCTGCGAAAGTGCGGCGGCGCACGGCGCGTGAGCTTCACGGAAACTATGCTAGCCTTAAACCAAAGGAGGAAATACTCATGAACCAGGAACTGATTCTTGACGCACGCACCGATTCTGCAAAAAACCTGGCGTGGTGGCTTTACCTTGCCCATGCCGCCAGCTTCTTCTTTTCTCTCGGCCTGTTCTCCATCATTCCGCTGCTGTTCAACTACGCGAAGCGGGACGACACGCGCGGCACCTTCATCGAAAGCCATCACGGCTGGATGATCCGGTCCTTCTGGTGGTATGTAGTGTGGGTGGTGGTGGGCGCGGCCCTGTTCGTGACCGTGGTCGGCATTCCCTTCGCCTTCCTCGTGTGGGGCGTGGCGTGGATCTGGAAGGCCTACCGGCTGATTCGTGGCTGGGTAACGCTCAACCAGAACCAGCCAATCTGATTACAGCTGCGCGAGGGCCTGTTCGATGTCCGCGATCAGGTCCACCGTGTCTTCCAGACCAACGTAGAAGCGCACCAGCGTGCCGCCATGCTGCCAGCCGCGGCGCATGGCCTGAATGCGGTATGGCACGCACAGGCTGTTGGCGCCGCCCCAGCTATAGCCGATCTTGAACAGCTTCAGCGCATCCACGAAGCGGTCCGTCTGCGCCTCTGTATAGCGCTCATCGAACAGCACCGAGAACAGGCCGCCCGCGCCGGTGAAATCGCGCTTCCAGATGTCGTGGCCGGGACAGTCTTCGAAGGCCGGATGCAGCATCTTCGCAATCTCGGGACGCTTTTTCAGCCATTCAGCGATCTTCAGCGCGCTGGCGTCATGCGCCTCGAAGCGCAGCTTCATGGTCGGTAGGCCGCGCATCACCAGGTAGGCATCATCCGCGCCCACGCCGAGGCCGAGGCGCATATGCGCGTTGGCCAGCTTGTCGTGCAGATCGCGGTCGCGCGTGATCACGGCGCCCATCAGCACATCGGAACCGCCGGACTGGTATTTGGTGAGGGCCTGCATGCTGATATCCACCCCCAGTTCGAAGGGACGCAGTGCAAGGCCGGCGGACCAGGTGTTGTCCAGCGCGACCAGCACGCCCTTCGCCTTCGCCGCCGCGCAGATGGCGCGCAGGTCCGGCACTTCCATCGAAACGGAGCCCGGCGCTTCGGTCCAGATCAGCTTCGTGTTGGGCTGGATCAGTTCCGCGATGCCGGCGCCGATCAGGGGATCGTAGTAGCGTGCGGTAATGTTGAACGCTTCCTGCAGCCAGGTGCCGAGAACACGGTTGGGATTGTAGATATTGTCCGGCAGCAGAACGTCGTCGCCGGTTTGCAGGAAGGCGAAATCGACCATCGCAATCGCCGCCAGGCCGCTTGGGGCCAGCAGGCAGCGCTCGCCGCCTTCGATTTCGGCAATGCGCGCTTCCAGCGTAAAGGTGGTGGGCGTGCCGTGCAGGCCGTAGGTATAGGCGTTCTTCTCTTTCCAGTCACCGGAACGCAGCGCCGCCACGTCCTTGAAGATGATGGTGGAGGCGTGGTGAATCGCCTGAGGGAAGGCTGCAAAGCCCTCAGGCGCTTTGTAATCGGAATGGATGATCGCGGTCTGAGGGGCCTTGTTTTTCATGCTCAGGCCTCGCCCCACAGGTCGTGCGCGTCGGCGCGGGTGATTTCGACATCAAAGAACTGGCCGACGGCCAGCTTCTTGTGCGGCTCGTAAGGCTTCTTCACGTGCACCACGCCGTCGATTTCCGGCGCATCGGCGGAGGAACGGCCGATAGCGCCGCTCGGGGTCAGCTCGTCGATCAGCACTTTCACAGTCTTGCCGACCTTGGCCTGCAGGCGCTTGCGGGAGATTTCTTCCTGCAGCAGCATCACGCGGCCGCGGCGCTCTTCGCGCAGTTCTTCCGGCACCGGGTTGGCGATCTCGTTCGCAGTGGCGCCTTCCACCGGCGAATAGGCGAAGCAGCCCAGGCGGTCGATCTGCGCTTCCTTCAGGAAGTCCAGCAGGTATTCGAATTCGGCTTCCGTCTCGCCAGGGAAACCGGCGATGAAGGTCGAGCGGATCGTCAGGTCCGGATTCATCTCGCGCCATTTCAGGATGCGCTCCAGATTCTTCTCGCCGGAGGCCGGACGCTTCATGCGCTTCAGCACTTCCGGATGCGCGTGCTGCATCGGAATGTCCAGGTAAGGCAGCACATGGCCGCCGCTCATCATCGGGATGATTTCGTCCACGTGCGGATACGGGTAGACGTAGTGCAGACGCACCCAGGCGCCGTACTGCTTGGCCAGTTCGCCCAGCGCCTGCGTCAGATGCGTCATGTGCGTTTTCACCGGACGGCCGTTCCAGAAGCCGGAGCGGAACTTCACGTCGATGCCGTAGGCGGAGGTGTCCTGCGAGATCACCAGCAGTTCCTTCACGCCTGCCTTGAACAGGTTCTCGGCTTCGATCATCAGTTCGCCGATCGGGCGCGATACCAGGTCGCCGCGCATCGATGGAATGATGCAGAAAGAGCAGCGGTGGTTGCAGCCTTCGGAAATCTTGAGGTAGGCGTAGTGCTTCGGCGTCAGCTTCACGCCCTGTGGCGGCAGCAGGTCGATGAAAGGCTCGTGCGGTTTTGGCAGGTGGGTGTGCACCTGGGCCATCACTTCGCCAACCGCGTGCGGGCCGGTCACGGCCAGCACTTTCGGGTGCACTTTCTGAATCAGGTCGCTGCCATCCGTATCTTTTTTGGCGCCGAGGCAGCCGGTCACGATCACCTTGCCATTTTCGGCCAGCGCTTCGCCGATGGCATCCAGCGATTCCTGTACGGCAGCGTCGATGAAGCCGCAGGTGTTCACGATCACCAGGTCCGCGCCGTCGTAGGACTTCGCGGTTTCATAGCCTTCAGCGCGCAGCTGAGTCAGGATCTGTTCGGAATCGACCAGGGCTTTCGGGCAGCCGAGCGACACAAAGCCGACTTTCGGCGCTGCGCCGGTGTTTGCTGGGGTGCCGTCGGAACCTGGCTTGGGGATACGGGAAAGTGGCTGGGATTGCATGATAATGTAGCAAGAAATGTTCGGACCAATCTGCCATTGTACCCTATGGAGGGCGCGTGCTACCATAGGCAATTCTAGCTCTGGGAGATTCCGTGGCAACGTTGAAAGACGTGGCAGCTCTTGCCGGTGTGGGCATGTCCACCGCATCACGCGCCATCTCGGGTTCCGGCCCGGTTTCGGCGGACGCCATGCGCAGGGTTCAGGCAGCGATTGAGCAGCTGAACTTCCGCCCTTCCTCGATTGGCCGCTCCCTGTCCGCGAAGTCGCTGGGCATGATCGGAATCTTCGCGCCGACCTTCTTCGGCGCTTACTACGGCACCATTCTCAAACAGACCGATATCGAACTGCGCGCCTTGCGCCGGCACGTGGTCGTGGCCACCGGCTGCGGGCCGAATCCGCCGCGCGACGAGGCCATGGAGGCGGTGAAATTCCTCATCGACCGCGATTGCGACGGCATTGTGGTGCTGGGCCAGGACCTGCGCGACCAGGACCTGATCGACCTGCACCGCATGCATCCCAAGATGGCTTTCCTGAACCGCAGCAGCCCGGCGCTGCCGGAATCGTCCTTCTGTCCGGACCATCATCATGGCGGTGCACTGGCGGCGCGCACGCTGCTGGAGCATGGGCACCGGGAGCTGGCCTTTATCTCCGGGCCGCATGCGCCGACCGACAATGAGGCGCGCATGGCAGGCTTCTTCGACGAACTGGCGCGGCATGGCATCCCCCGAGAGGACGTGCAGTGCGTGGATTCGGACTTCTCACGCGAGGGCGGCTTTGCGGCTGCTTCGTCGCTGCTGAAGAGCGGCAGGCGGTTCACGGGCCTGTTCTGCGCGAATGACGATATGGCGGTGGGCGCCCTCTCCTGCCTGCACCAGCGTGGCATTTCGGTGCCGGGCGAGGTCTCCGTGATCGGCTATGACGATGACTATTCGGCGGCCTTTACGGTGCCGGGGCTGACGTCGGTGCATATTCCGGTGAAGGAGCTCACGCAGAATGCCGTGCGCTGGCTGCTGAACCAGTGCTATGGGACTTCCTACGAAATCACGCGCGAGTTCCCCGTGACTGTAACGATGCGCGAGTCGGTTGGTCCCGTTTAATTGGGGACAGACCCGGATTTCGCCAACTGTGTTCGGCGGTCGACTGAGGTACCGGGCCAACGCATCACAAACGCAGTTCGCTGGCTTCGTCGAACAGGGAGACGCCTTCGCTGCGGACTGAGAAGGCGCCGCCTTCGCGTTCATCCTGCACGATGGCTGCGAGCTGGGTGCCATGGAAGTCCATCCACAGCACGCGGTGCGCGCCCATTGCTTCCACCAGCGTGGTGCCGGCGCGGTACTGGCCGTCGGACGACACCACCGTATCCTCCGGCCGCACACCCAGCACGCAGCGCGTGCCCGCTACCGGCGGCTGGCGGAAGGCGTAGCCCGAAACATCCACGCTCATATGCTCATTGCGGAACAGCGTCCGCCCGCCCTCCGCGGCCAGCTCGCCGCGGAACATGTTCATGCACGGCGAACCGAGGAAGCCCGCCACGAACAGGTTGGCAGGCTCGCGGTAAATCGTGTCCGGCGTATCGAACTGCTGGATCACGCCGCCCTTCATCACCGCAATACGGCTGGCCAGCGTCATCGCTTCCACCTGGTCGTGCGTGACGTAGATCATGGTAGCGCCCAGCTGCTTGTGCAGCAGCTTCAGCTCGCGGCGCAGTTCCGTGCGCAGCTTCGCATCCAGGTTGGACAGCGGTTCATCGAACAGGAACACATCCGCCTCGCGCACGATGGCGCGGCCGATCGCCACGCGCTGACGCTGGCCGCCGGACAGGTTGGCCGGTTTGCGGTCCAGCAGCGGCTGCAGGTGCAGCATTTCGGCGGCGCGCGCCACGCGGCGCTTGATCTCTTCCTTCGGCGTGCCATTGATGCGCAGGCCGAAGGACATGTTTTTCTCCACGTTCATGGTCGGATACAGGGCGTAGGACTGGAACACGAGCGCAATGCCGCGGTCCTTCGGGTCCACCCAGGTCATATCCTTGCCGCCGATTTCGATGGCGCCGCCGCTGACGTCGATCAGGCCAGCGATACTGTGCAGCAGCGTGGACTTGCCGCAGCCGGAAGCGCCCAGCAGCACCACGAATTCGCCATCCTTCACTTCAAGGTTCAGCGAGTCGATCACCTTGTTGTCGCCCAGCGTGATCTGCAGATTTTTGATAGAAACGTTCGACATGCATTAACCCTTAACGGCGCCAGAGGCGATACCGCGCACGAACCAGCGGCCGGAGATGAAATAAAGGGCCAGCGGCACCAGCGAAGTGAGGATGGTGGCGGCCATGTTGACGTTGTACAGGCGCTCGCCCGTCGTCGTGTTGATGATGTTATTCAGCTGGACTGTCATCGGCAGGTTGTCCGATCCCGCGAACACAAGGCCCAGCAGGAAATCGTTCCAGATGTTCGTGACCTGCATGATGACGGCCACCACGATCACCGGCGTGGACATCGGCAGCATCAGCTCGAAGAAGATGCGCCAGAAACCGCCGCCGTCGATGCGCGCGGCTTTGAACAGTTCATCCGGCAGCGAAGCGTAGTAGTTACGGAACAACAGCGTCATCATCGGCATGCCGAAAATCACGTGCACCAGCACGATTCCCGGCACGGAGCTGTACAGGTCCACCGCCGCCAGCGCGCGCACCAGCGGATACAGCATCACCTGCCCTGGAATGAAGGCGCCCATCATCAGAACGCTGAACAGCACCTTGGCGCCGCGCGGCTTCCAGAAGGACAGCGCGTAGCCGTTCACCGCGCCAACGATGATGGAGAACACCGTGCTTGGCAGCGTGATCTTGACCGAGTTCCAGAAGCCGCCACGGATGCCTTCGCATTCCAGGCCGGTACAGGCTGACTTCCACGCCATGCCCCAGGCATCCAGCGTTGGCGCCGTTGGCAGCGCGAAGATATTCCCGAGGCGGATCTCGCTCATCGGCTTCACCGAGGTCACCAGCATCACGTACAGCGGCACCAGGAAGAACAGCGCCGCCATGATGAGGAAAGCGTACAGGCCGATGCGGCCCGGCGTCATGCGCGAGGCGGGCTTCATGCCTTGCTCCTTTTCTGAACCGCCTTGCTGCGGGCGAAGTAAAGCGGTGCCACGATGGCCACCACGGTGGTCAGCAGCACGATGGATGCGGCCGAGGCCAGGCCGATATTGGCGCGGCCAAACAGGTAGTCCATGATGAATTTCGCGGGCACTTCGCTGGCTGTTCCGGGGCCGCCCTGCGTCATCGCCACCACCGGGTCGAACAGCTTGACCACCATGGCGAACAGCAGCACGAAGGCGGTCGAAATCGAAGGCCACAGCATGGGCAGCACAATGCTGATGTAGACGCGCCAGCGCGGAATACCGTCTATACGCGCGGCCTTCCACATTTCCTCATCGATGCCGCGCAGGCCGGACAGCAGCAGCGCCATCACGAGTCCGGATGCCTGCCACACGGTCGCAATCACGATCGTATAGAGCGCCTTGTCCTGGTCCACGATCCAGTCGAACTGGGCATCCTCGAAGCCCATATGGCGTAGCACTTGCTGGATACCGAGCGAAGGGTTCAGGATCCACTGCCACACCAGGCCCGTGGCGACAAAGGACATCGCATACGGGTACAGGAAGACGGTGCGCAGCATGCCCTCCCCGCTCACCTTCTGGTCGATGAATACCGCCAGCAGGAAGCCGATCACGAGGCAGAGCAGCACGAACAGCACGCCGTAGATGGCGATATTTTCCAATGACAGCAGCCAGCGCTCATTGCGGAACAGGCGCGCATACTGGCCCAGGCCGACAAAATCGTTGGTGGGGAAAATGCGTGAGCTGCTGACGGAAACACGTGCCGTAAACAGCATGGTGCCGATGTAGGCGAAGACGACCGTCAGCACCATCGGCAGCAAGGCAATCCACGCCGCGATGGACGTGCGGGAACGTGAGCTCACCATGTCTGGTCCTTCATGGCCTGGATGAAGTTCTTCTGGGCCTGTTCAGGCGTCTGGTTGCGGTTCCAGTAGTTGGTGAGCACGTCCTGCAGCGAGCCTACAAGGTCCGGCTCCAGCAGCATTTCAGGATTTGGCAGCTGGCGCGAGCGGTCTTTCATGATTTCGATGCCCTGCTTCGCGCACAGGTCCATTTTCGAGGTATCCACATCGGGGCGAATGGGAATGGAACCTTTCTTCACCGCGAAGTCGGCCTGCGGGCCCGGCGAAGTCACCACGGTAGCAAACAGCTTCTGCGCCTTGATGATCTGCGGCTTGGCGGATTTGGGAAACACGAAGGCATCGCCCGCCACCAGATACGGCGATTTGGGGCCGAAACCGGCGAAACAGCCAAAGTCCTTGCCCGCCACCTGGCCCGCCGCCGAAAACTCGCCCTTGGCCCAGTCGCCCATGATCTGCACGCCTGCACGGCCTGTTACCACCATGGCGGTGGCGTCGTTCCAGTTACGGCCCGGCGAGCCGGGATCGATGTAGTTGCGCAGGCTCTTGAACTTGATTAGCACCTGGCGGAAGGCTTCCGAATTCACGGCCGCGAAATCACGGTCGCGGTAGATTTTCATGTACAGATCCGGGCCGCCTACCAGCGCGAACACGGCGTCGAACAGGATCTTCTCCTGCCATACCTGGCCGCCGAAACCGAGTGGAATGATGCCGGCCTTTTTCAGCTTGTCCAGCGCGGCGATGAACTCTTCCCAGGATTTCGGCTCGCCCTTGATGCCCGCCTTGGCGAAGGCCGCCTTCGAATAGAAGAACCAGGCCGGCATGTGGATGTTCACCGGCGCGGCGTAGTAGTGGCCATTGACCTTGATGACATCGATAATGGGCTTGGCCAGCACGTTGTCCCAGTTGCCTGCGGCAGCCACGTCGTCGATATTATTCAGCATGCCCTGGTCGACAATGTCGCGGAACTGCTTGGAAGTGTTGAACTGGGCGATCATCGGCGCATTGCCGCCGACGATGCGGTTGACGGTGGCGGCGCGCGAATTGTCGGCGCCTGCGATGGCCTGGTCGATCCACAGGCCGCCGGCCTTGTTGAAGGCCTCCGCGAACACGCGCACGGCCGCCGATTCACCGCCCGAGGTCCACCAGTGCGATACGGTGGCTTTGAGCGGCGGCTGCGGCGTCTGTGCCATGGCTGCACCGCTGATGGCCAGCGCCAGCGCGCAGGCCAATTTTGAAGCCTTCCTCATTCTGTCTCCTGGGCGCTTGTGCGCCTTATTCTCGGTCGATGCTAATGATAGTTGAAACGGGCTTGCCGATGAATCAGTCCTGGCGATTTCTCCTCACGGCCAGGAAATCGCGCACCAGCTCCGCGCTGCGTTTCGGCGTGCGCTTCTGGGTGGCGTAATCCACATGCACGATGCCGAAGCGGCGCTCGTAGCCAAAGGCCCATTCAAAATTGTCCATCAGCGACCAGATGAAGTAGCCGCGCACGTCCACGCCTGCCTTTACCGCCTGGTCTACTGCTGCCAAGTGGCGATTCAGGAAAGAGATGCGCTGCGCGTCGTTCACGGCGCCGTCCTTCACCGCATCGTCGGAGGCGGTGCCGTTTTCGGTGATGTAGATCGGCGGCAGGTTCGCATATTCGCCGCGGAAGCGGATCAGCAGGTCGCGCAGGCCGTCCGGGAAGACCTCCCAGCCCATCTGCGTGCGCTCCACGCCTTCCAGCGGAATCTCGGTGTAGCCGTGCGCGCCGTCGCTGCGCACATTGGTGCGGAAATAGTAGTTGATGCCGAGATAGTCCATCGGTTCGGCGATGATGGCCATATCGCCCTCTTCCACCACCGGCTCGGTGCCTGGCCACAGTTCGAACAGGCCTTGCGGATAGTGCTGTTTCAGCAGCGGGTCCAGCACCCAGTTGTTGTGCTGGATTTCAAACAGTTCGGCGGCGCGGCGGTCGGCTGCAGTGCCGCCATCCGTGGTGCCGCGGCCGATATTGGCCACGATGCCCTTCAGCGATGCGGGATCATTCCTGCGTAGCGCCTGCAGCGCCAGGCCGTGGCCCAGCAGCAGGTGGTGCATGGCCTGCAGCGCCAGTTTGTTGTCCGTTTTGCCGGGCGCGTGATGGCCGGTGCCATAGCCGTGCATCGCCGAGCACCACGGCTCGTTCAGGGTGGACCAGGCATCCACCAGCCCGGCAAGCTCGCGGCTCATCAGGTCCGCGTATTCGGCGAAGCGGTAGGCTGTGTCGCGGTTGACCCAGCCGCCCTTGTCTTCAAGGTGCTGCGGCAGGTCCCAGTGGTACAAGGTGACGAAGGTTTTCAGGCCTTTGGCGCGCAGGGCCTGCAGCAGCTCGCGGTAGAAGGCGATGCCTTTCGGGTTCCGATTGCCGGCGGCGTCCATCACCCGCGGCCAGGCGATGGAGAGGCGGTAGGCTTCCATATTCAGGCCGTGGATCATCTCCACGTCCTGCTGCCAGCGGTGGTAATGGTCGCAGGCCACGGCGCCGGTGTCGCCGTGCAGCACCTTGCCGGGGGTGGCGGAGAAAGTGTCCCAGATCGATGGTAGGCGGCCGTCCTCTTCGATGGCGCCTTCAATCTGATAGGCGGCGGTGGCCACGCCGAGCAGGAAATCCTTGCGCCACAATACCGAGCCGGCCGGCGGTGCGAATGCCGTCGTCAAAGCTGAATCCTGACCCACTTGCACTCCTTCATTGGAACCGTTTCCACAAAGTGGTCATAGTACCAGCGAGCATTTTGAGCCGTCAACAAAATAAAAACCGGCGTCGTGCGCCGGTTGTTGGGGGATTACTTCTTGTCCGTGGGCGGGGGCGCGAAGGGGAAGGCGCCGAACAGGTTCTTGCTCTGGTTCTGCATCTGCTCCTGCATCTGCACGAACAGGCTCTTGGACTGGTCGATGTAGTTGTTCATCATGCCCTGCATGATCGGGGCCTGCACGTTCATGAACTGGGTCCACATCTCCGGGCTGAAGGTCTTGCTGTCGAAATTCGACGCGTTGGCGGTGAACTTGCGCTGGATGTCGGTGAAGGCCTGGATATTCTTTTCCAGGTAGGAGCCCATCATGCCCTGCATCGCATGGCCGTAGTAACGGATGATTTGCGCCAGCACGTCGGTGCTGAACATCGGCACACCGCTCGCCTCTTCTTCCAGGATGATCTGCAGCAGGATGCTGCGGGTCAGGTCGTCGTTGGATTTGGCATCGACTACGGTGAAGTCTTCGCTATCCAATACCAGCTGCTTTACGTCGGTTAACGTAATGTAGGAGCTGGTCTGAGTGTCGTACAGCCGGCGGTTCGGGTACTTTTTGATCAGGCGTTCAGCACTTTTTTTTCCACTACTCATCACAGATCCGTTATTGCGCCGCAGCGCATACCTAAGTTGAAATCGAAAAAAAAGCGAACTGAGGTTCGCTTCTCACAAGCCTGCGCGCCCATTATAGAGTGAAAAAAACTCGGTTTGGGCGAACGGAAACAAGAATATCGTGTTTATTGCGACGCAAAAAGCGATTCAGGACGGCAATCTGGCAATTATTGCCACAAATTACTCGGCCTTTTCTTTTACATAACGCCCCGGGGCCGCTTCGATGGGCTTGTATTTGGTATTCCCGAGCTTGCTGCGCGCCTTCACGTCCTTGCCGCCGTTGGCTGCCAGGAAGGCCGCCCACTCCGGCCACCAGCTGCCGGGATGCTCCTGGGCGCCTGCCATCCAGGTTTCGGCATCCTTCTGCCCTGCGGCGTCGTTGACCCAGTAGCTGCGTTTCTTTTTGGCCGGGGAATTGATCACGCCGGCGATATGGCCGGAAGCGCCGAGCACGAAACGGTTGTCCTTGCGTTTCTTCGGGTTCAGGACCTGCATGGAGGCAAAGGCCGACATCCAGGGCACGATATGGTCCTCACGCGAGCCGTAGATGAAGGCCGGGGCCTCGATTTTCGACAGGTCTACCGCCTCCCCCGCTACCGTGAGCTTGCCCGGGTGCTTGAGCTTGTTCTCCAGGTAGGTGTTGCGCAGGTACCAGCAAAACATGGGGCCTGGCAGGTTGGTGGAGTCCGAATTCCAGTACAGCAGGTCGAAAGGCGGCGGTTCATTGCCTTTCAGGTAGTTGGACTGCACATAGTTCCACACCAGGTCGTTGGGACGCAGGCTGGAGAAGGTGCTCGCCAGGTCGCGGCCCGGCATCAGGCCGCCCGCTGCCAGCGCCTGTTCGCGCATTTTGACTTGCGGCTCATCGACGAATACGTCCAGCACGCCGGTATCGCTGAAATCGAGGAAGGTGGTCAGCAGTGTGACGCTGGCGGCAGGCTGCTCGCCGCGCGCCGCCATCACGGCCAGCGCCGTGGACAGCAAGGTGCCGCCCACGCAGAAGCCCAGCGTATTCAGCTTTTCTTCCTTGGTGATGGCTTTCACGATGTTGATGGCATTGACCACGCCGTCATCCACATAGTCGTCCCAGGTGGTCTGGGCCAGAGACTGGTCCGGATTGCGCCAGGAAACGAGGAAGACGGTGTTGCCCTGCTCCACCGCATAGCGCACCAGCGAGTTTTCCGGCTGCAGGTCGAGGATGTAGAACTTGTTGATGCAGGGCGGCACGATCAGCAGCGGGCGCTGCTTCACGGTTTCCGTCAGCGGCTTGTACTGCAGCAGCTGGAACAGCGGGTTCTCGTAGACCACCTGCCCTTCCGTCACCGCCAGGTTGCGGCCGACTTCAAAGGCCTTCTCGTCCGACAGGGAAATATGGCCCTTCTGCATATCGCCCAGCATATTGGCCAGGCCCTTGGTCAGGCTCTCGCCCTTGGTTTCGATCAGCTTTTGCTGCGCTTCCGGATTGGTGGCCAGGAAATTGGCGGGCGACATCGCATCCACCACCTGCTGCACGGCGAAGCGGATTTTCTGTTTCTGGTGCGGCGCGGCGTCCACGGCCTCGGCCATGGCTACCATGAACTTCGCGTTCAGCAGGTAGGCTGCGGCATTAAAGGCCGACACGGGATTGCCCTGCCAGGCTTCCGAGCTGAAGCGCCGGTCCTTGATTTCCGGCGCCTTGCCGGACATGAAGCCCTGCCACAGGGCGCCGAATTCAGTCAGATAATCGTTCTTGAGGCGCTCCAGCAGTTCGGGGCGGATGGTGGCGCCGGCTTCCTTCAGCAGCGCTGCGCCGGGCATGGCGTCCATCTCGGGCATCATCTTGAGCCAGGACTGCCACTGGTTCGGATCGCGCATTTGCGACATCCATGCATTGGCAATGGCTTGCGGGTCGGGCATATTCGTGTTGAAGTTCATCTGTTCCGTTCTCTTTCACTGAAACTGCACTTATGCTGATCGTTGCTGTTGCCTGGATTTACGTCGTGCTGCTGATGGCCCTCACCGAACCGACGGTGGTGGCCGGCATCATGACTTTTCTGCTGTACTGCGTGCTACCGCTGGGGATTCTATTCTACTTAACGGGCGGGAAGCGACGCAAACGCCGCCGCGAAGAAGCCGCCCGCCAGAAAGAACAATGATCATTTGAGCCAGATCAGGCTGGCCTGCCGCCCCGTTACTCCGTCGCGGCGGTAGGAATAGAAGCGGCCGGAATTGGACACCGTGCAGTATTCGCCGCCGCTTACGCGGGTCACGCCTACCCGGCGCAGCACGGCACGCGCCAGCGCATACATATCGGCCAGGTACTTGCCTTCATTGCCCGCAACCGGCCGGAACGCCGCTTCCAGCACGGCCACATCGCCCTGTTCGCGCACCAGGAAGGCCTGGCGCACGTCTTCGCTCACTTCGAACTTGAGGGGGCCGATGGCGGCGCCCATCCAGGCCACAATGTCGCCCGCGCCCTGCTCCCGCATGGTGCGCACCGTCTGTTCCAGCACCCCGCTGGCGAGGCCGCGCCAGCCCGCGTGGGCGCCGGCCACGATGCTGCCTGCCGTATCCGTCAACAGCACGGGCAGGCAGTCGGCCGTCATGATGGCGCATACCGTGCCATGGCGGCGCGCGTAGCTGGCATCGGCCTCCGGCAACTCGTCCAGGCCCACCTCATCAGCGTTTACCACGCCGATGCCGTGCACCTGGGACAGCCAGGCCGGCTCGCAGGGCAGCTCGGCGCGCAGGATGTCGCGGTTGCGTTCCACGCATTTGGGCGCATCGCCCACATGGGTGCCCAGGTTCAGGCCGCCGCCGCCCTGCCCGTCGTCATACGGCGCCGGGCTCACGCCGCCGCGGCGCGTGGTGCACAGCACCACCACGTTGTCCGGGGCGTCTGGCCAGTGGGGGACCAGCCATTGAGGAGCGCTTCGCATCACTCTTCGTCGTCGTAGTCGTCGTAATCGCCGTCGCCGTGCTCGTCCTGCAGCGCGTTTTCGTCCGGTTCCTCGATGCCTGCTTCGTCCAGCAGGGCCTTGAAGTCCTCGGCCAGCGGCACCGTCCATTCGCACTGCTCGCCGGTGGCCGGGTGCACCAGGCCGAGGCGGCGGGCCTGCAGGGCCTGGCGCGGGAACACTTCGGTCAGGTGCTGTTTGCCGTAGACATAGTCGCCCACCAGCGAGAAGCCCAGGTGGGCCATGTGGACGCGGATCTGATGGGTGCGGCCGGTTTCAAGGCGGCACTGCACCAGGCTGACCGGGCGGCGTTCGCCCAAGTGGCCTTCGGCCAGGCGGCGGTAATGCGTGATGGCAGGCTTGGAGCCCATGGCGCTCGTCACGGCCATCTTGACCCGGTCTTTCGGGTGGCGGCCCATGGACGCGTCGATGGTGCCGAACAGGCGCGGGGTGCCCCACACCACGCACCAGTACTCGCGCTTGACGGTGCGCGCCTGCAGCTGGCGCACCAGGTCGGTCTGGGTGGCCAGGTCCTTGCCGATGACCATCAGGCCGCTGGTGTCCTTGTCCAGGCGGTGCACAATGCCCGCGCGCGGCACCCCGCCCAGCTGCGGGCAGTGGTGCAGCAGGCCGTTCAGCAGGGTACCGGACCAGTTGCCGGCTCCCGGATGCACCACCAGGCCGGCCGGCTTGTTGATCACGATGAGGTGGTCGTCTTCGAACACGATGTTGAGGTCCATCTCTTCCGGCGTGAAGGCCACGTCTTCCGGGGCGGCCTGCGGCAGCACCACGATCTTTTCATCGCCGTAGACGGTGGCGCGCACCTTGGCAGGCTTGCCGTCCACGGTCACGAAACCGCCCTCGATCCAGCTCTGCAGGCGGCCGCGCGAGAACTGCGGCACCAGGCGGGCCACCACTTTATCCAGGCGTTCGCCGCAGACTTCGGGCGTCAGTTCCAGCTCGATGGGGGCCAGCGGGTCGCCCGATTCAATCGCAAGGTCTTCGCCCTCAAAATCGGCGTCAAAATCGGTATCTGGGGCTTCTTCTTGCGAATTCGGTTCAGGTTTCAATATCACGGCATTTCCATCGGCTATAATCAGCCTGTTGTAGTATTTTGGTTAAACGTCTTCTTGCAAATAACATGCAAAAAAAATTATCGGTAGTCGCAGCAACTGTCGTACTGCTCAGTTTGTCCGGTTGTGGTTTATTCTCTTCAGACAAATACGACGAGACCAAAGGCTGGTCCGCAACGAAATTATACTCGGAGGCCAAGTCCGAGCTGGAAGGTTCGAACTACGAACGCTCCATCCAGCTGTTCGAACGGCTTGAAGCGAGCTATCCCTTCGGCGTGTATGCCCAGCAGGCGCAGATGGATATCGCCTATGCCTACTACAAATCGCAGGACCAGGCCCAGGCGCTGGCGGCGGTGGAGCGCTTCATCAAGCTGCACCCGAACCACCCGAACGTGGACTATATGTACTACCTGCGCGGCCTGGTGAACTTCAACGACAACGTTGGCCTGCTCAACTTTGTCTATGAACAGGACCCTGCCGAGCGCGACCCGAAAGCCACCCGCGAGGCCTTCGCTGCCTTCAAGGCCCTGGTCGACAAGTACCCGAACAGCAAGTACGCGCCGGACGCCATCGACCGCATGAAGTACCTGATCAATGCGATGGCGACCTATGAAGTGTATGTGGCGCGCTACTACTACCGCCGTGGCGCCTACCTGGCGGCGGCGAACCGCGCCATGGACGCCGTGCGCGATTACCGCGACTCGCCATCCATTGAAGAAGCGCTGTTCATCATGATCCGCAGCTACGACAAGCTGGGCAACACGGTGCTGCGCGACGACGCGATGCGCGTTTTCAAGCAAAACTTCCCCAACAGCCGCTTCCTGGAAGATGGCGCTCCGAAGCAGGAACGCCGCTGGTGGAAGTTCTGGGGCTAAGCTCTCTGTCCCACCTTGGGGTCACACCCCGAGGTGGGACAGTTTTAGTCGGCTATTTTGCGGCGGAACAGCCAGGTGGACGCGTCTGACTCCTTCTTGACGAAGGCGTAGCCGTCCACCTTGAATTTCTTCAGCTGCTCGGGATCGGTAATGCCCTTCACTGCCGCGTAGCGCGCCAGCATGCCGCGCGCCCGCTTGGCGTAGAAGGAAATGATCTTGTATTTGCCGTTCTTGTAGTCCTCGAACACGGGCGTAATCACCGGCACCTTCAGTTTGGCCGGGCGCACGGATTTGAAATACTCTTCCGATGCCAGGTTGACCAGCGCCGGCGCACCAGTGCGCTCCACTTCTTCGTTCAGCGCCCCGGTAATCGTATCGCCCCAGAAGCTGTACAGGTCCTTGCCATGCCGCGTTTCGAGCCGGGTGCCCATCTCCAGGCGGTGCGCATGGATGCGGTCCAGCGGGCGCAACATGCCGTACAGGCCGGACAGGATGCGGATATTCGACTGGGCATAGCCGAGCTGCTTGGGCGTGAGGCTGCGGGCGTGCAGGCCGCCGTAAACGTCGCCGTTGAAGGTCATGACCGCCTGGCGCGCTTCGCTCAAGTCCGTGGTCCACGAAGCATAGCGCGCCACGTTCAGGGTTGAGAGGGCGTCGGACAGGTCCATCAGCTGGCCTAGCTCGGCAGGCGAAAAGGCGCGCAGGCGCTCAATCAGCTCGGCGGAACGGTCGAGAAAAGCGGGATCGGTATGCAGCTTGGTGGTGGGCGGTGTATCGAGGTCGAGACTTTTGGCGGGCGAAAGCACTATCAGCATAAGATTTTAAAACATACTTCAGAACAAGAATTTCCGACATGATACCCGTTCCACCGAAACGCATCGTCATCGACACCAACGTCTGCCTCGACCTATTCGTGTTCCACGACCCGCGCTGGGCTGCGCTGCTGAGCGCCATTGAATCCGGCGCGGTGGAGGCCATTACGCGGGCCGACTGCCGCGATGAATACAATATCGTGCTGCACTACGCGCACCTGCCGCTGGACGAGAGCACGCGCCCGCAGGCCGCCGCCCGCTTCGACGCCCTGATCAAGGTGGTGGCGCCGCCGGAATCCGGCGTACGCCTGCCCGTGTGCACGGACAAGGACGATCAGAAATTCTTGGAGCTGGCACGCGACGCTCAGGCGCACACGCTGATCACCAAGGACAAGGCCCTGCTCAAGCTGGCCAAACGCCTTGCACGCGAAGGGATGTTTCGCGTTATCACCCCCGAAAAGTGGAGTCTGGAAGACTAAGGAATTGCGCGCTAGAATGGGGCCATGAACAGCCCGCATATTCCACCCGCTACCCCTGCCCTTGCCAGCCGCCTGCCCGCCGTCGGCACCACCGTTTTCACCCGCATGTCCCAGCTCGCCATGCAGCATGGCGCGGTCAACCTTGGCCAGGGCTTTCCGGACTTCGCCTGCGAACCGAAGCTGACGGATGCCGTCAGCGACGCGATGCGCGCGGGCCTCAACCAGTACGCACCGATGACCGGCCTGCCGCAGCTGCGCACCGCCATCGCCAACAAGATCCGCGCCGTCTACGGCCATGCCTACGATGCGGACGCCGAAATCACCGTGACCGCGGGCGCCACCGAAGCGCTGACCGGCGCCATCCTGTGCTCGGTGCACCCGGGAGATGAAGTCATCATCATTGAACCGGCCTACGACAGCTACCTGCCCGCCGTGGAGCTGTGCGGCGGCGTGCCGGTGCTGGTGCAGATGGAACTGGGCGAACAAGGCTTCCGCCTGCCCTGGGACAAGCTGGCAGCCGCCGTCACGCCGCGCACCCGCCTGATCGTCATCAACACGCCGCACAACCCCACCAGCACCGTGCTGCGCGCGGACGATCTGCGCAAGCTGGCCGATATCGTGCGCGGCACGCAGATCCTGATCCTGTCGGACGAAGTGTATGAGCACATGGTCTACGACGGGCAGCGCCACGAGTCCATGAGCCGCTATCCGGAGCTGGCGGCGCGCAGCTTCGTGGTGTCGAGCTTCGGCAAGACCTATCACGTTACCGGCTGGAAGGTGGGCTATGTGGCCGCGCCTGCGCCGCTGATGCAGGAGTTCCGCAAGATCCATCAATACAATGTGTTCAGCGTGAACACCCCCATGCAGGCCGGAATTGCGGACTACATGCAGGATCCCCAGCCTTACATCGAGCTGCCGGCTTTCTACCAGCGCAAGCGCGACCTGTTCCGCGACGGCCTGCGCAACAGCCGCTTCGAGCTGCTGCCGGCCGATGGCACCTATTTCCAATGCGTGCGCTACGGCGCGATTTCGTCCATGCCGGAACCTGAGTTCGCGGAGTGGCTGACCACCGAGATCAAGGTCGCCGCAATTCCCGTATCGCCCTTTTACCGCCAGCCGCGCGAATCCGGCATCGTGAGATTCTGCTTTGCGAAGAAGGACGAGACATTGGCGCTTGCCCTGGAGCGCCTGGCCAGGGTTTAGGAGCAAACGTGAACAGCCTGAATGAACCCCATCCATCGGTTCTGCATGCGCTGAACGACATCAACCGGCGGCTGGAAAAGCTGCTGGCCCAGATGCGCAATGAACAGAATGCCGACATCGACATGCGCGCCATTGTGCGCGAACTGCAGTGGGCCGTGGAACTGGACCCCGACGTGGCGCTGGCGTGCATCTTCCTGAACCAGATCGCGGGCACCTACGCAGTGCGGCACTGCATCGAAACCGCCATTGTGGTGTTGCTGGTGGCTCGCGCCATGCGCAAGCCGGAAGCCGAGATCCACTCGCTGGCCGCAGCAGCGCTGACCATGAATGTGGGGATGTTGCGCGAGCATGACAGCTTCCAGCGCAAGCCGGGCGCGCTCGATCCGCACGAAATGGCCATCGTGCGCCGCCATCCTGAAAGCAGCGCCGAGCTGCTGAAAAGCGCGGGCGTGACGGACGAGGAATGGATTTCCTGCGTGCTGCAGCACCATGAGAACGGCGACGGCAGCGGCTACCCCGAAGGCAGGATACTGGAAGAGATCACGCAGAATGCGCGCCTGCTGAGCCTTGCGGACCGCTACTGCGCCCGCGTTTCGGCGCGCAACTACCGCTGCTCGCTGCTGCCGGATGCGGCGCTGGACAAGCTGTCCAGCGATACAGCAGCCGACAGCGACCACCTGCTGGCCGCCACTTTCCGCCAAGTGCTGGGCCCCTACCCGCCCGGCTGCCTGGTGCAGCTGGAGAACGGCGAGATGGGCGTGATTGCGCACCGCGATACCGCCAGCGGCCTGCTGGACATCCACTGCCTGCGCGATGCGGCAGGACGCGGCCTGCCACAGGCGGTACAGCGCCGCAGCAGCGACAGCGGCTGTGGCGTGAAGGGAGCATTGTCGGAAGATGATGCTGACCTGCGCTTCGGCATGAAACAGGTGTGGGGCGCGCTGGCCGCGCTTTAATTCAGCTGCTGCAGCTTGCGTTCGACGAAGACCTGCAGCTCAGGATTCAGTACCCCGGTGGCGCGCGCGCGGGTGAAGGCGTCGCGCGCTTCCGCGTTTCGCTTGTCGGCCTGCAGCGAGATGCCGAGACCCATCCACCAAACGCCATTTTGCGGCTGCAGGCGCAGCGCGGATTGATACTGTTCCACCGCTTCGCGGTGGCGCTGGTCATGCTGCAAGGCGCCAGCCAGGAAAGCGCGGTATTCGGCGTTGTTGCCCGCATAGGCCAGGCTGCGCTGCAGCGTTTCCACGGCGGCACCGCCCCGCTCCAGCTGCAGGCGGGCCAGCAGCATGGCCATATTCACCTGGCGCGGATCAAGGCCGATGCCGAACTGCAGATGGCGGATCGCTTCATCGGTGCGCCGGTTTTCAATCAGCAGGCCAATCAGAGTCTGGCGCGCGGCATCGTGGCGCGGGTAATACAGCACGGCCTGCTCCAGCGACGCCAGCGCTTCCTGCACGCGGCCATCCTGCAGCGCCGCCAGTCCACGGCGGTATAGGGTTTCGCCGCGCTGCTGGGAGCCCACATCGTCTGCCTGCGGCTTGGCTGGCGCCTCTCCGGCGCGTGGTGCGCGCGGCGTGGCGGCAAGGGACTGGCCGGCACGCGTATTGCCCATGGCGCGCGGCGCGGCAGCCCGTTCGCCGCGTCCGGCCTCGGCCACACGCGGCGCGCCCGCGGCCTGGCGGGATTTTCCCGCCGCAGCTTCGTTTTCCGCCAGCGTGCCCGCATCGGGCTTGCCAGGGGCGCCGTGTTTTGCATCGTCGGGCGGCGTGACAGGATTCGATGGCACGATGACTACCGCTGGCTTTGCGGCTGGTGCAGCCGGCGGTGCTGCCTGGGCCGGCACAGCGTCCCGCGCCACGGGCGGCTTGCTGAACAGGTAGCGCCACGCGAGCGCCCCGCCCAGGGCCAGCACCACCACGCCCACACCGGCCGCAAGGGCCAGGCCCGGACGCGGCCAGCGGCCGGCGCTCGATGCCACAGGCCGCACCACGGGAGAACCGCCCTGGCGCGCTGCCTCGCCGCCCTGACGGGCGTCCAGATCCTGCAGCATCTTGTTAATCAAACTCATTTCGTCAACGCCCACGTCACACTGCACGCCGCCACCAGCAAGCTCAGGCCGCCAATCAGCCATGGCAGGCGCGAACTCCTGGTTGCCACCGTATCCTGCGCAGCAATCGTTACATGCCGCTTGCTTACTTCCTGCTTGCCCTCGCCATACGCCAGCATCAGCGCCTTGTGCGCCAGGATGTTGATCAGGCGTGGAATGCCGCCGCTGGCCGCATACAGCTGCGCCACCGCGCCGCGGCCGAACAGGCGGCCGCCGGTAAAGCCGGCCACCCGCAGGCGGTGCGCCAGATAGTATTCCAGGTCATCCTTGTTCAAAGGACCCAGATGATAATGGAAAGTGATGCGCTGCGCGAGCTGGCGGATCGAATCCTGCTCCAGGTGCATATTCAGTTCGGGCTGGCCGAACAGCACGATCTGCAGCAGCTTGCGCTTTTCGGTCTCCAGATTGGTCAGCAGGCGCAGCGCCTCCAGGCTTTCCAGCGGAATCGCCTGCGCTTCGTCCAGGCACAGCACCACCTGCTTGTTCTGGCCCGCCAGCTCCATCAGGCGGAAGGTGATGGACTTCAGCAGCTGGTGCTGGTCCACGTCCTTATCCAGCGTCAGCTCCAGCTCATCGGCCAGCGCCAGCATCAGGGTGCGCGGCTCCAGGTAGGGATTCGGGATATAGGCCGTAACGAATTCATCGCCCAGCGTGGCAATGAATTTGCGGCACAGCAGCGTCTTGCCGGTGCCCACCTCGCCCGTGATCTTGATGAAGCCCTCCCCGCTGCGCGCTGCCACGAGCAGGGTATTCAGCGCCTCCTGCGAATGCGGGCTGGTGAAGAAGAAGCTCGTGTCCGGCGTGATACTGAATGGAACTTCACGCAGGCCGAAATGCGACTGGTACATGATCAGCGCCGCCCTTTCGTTGCATTGGCCGGATCCATTTCGTTGATGCGGCGGGTGGCGTCCAGCAGGTCGCTGCTCCAGCTTGCGGCGCCGTCCACGATGGTCGGCTTGATCAGCACCACCAGCTCGCGCTTCTGCTGCACTTCATCGCGGTTGCTGAACAAGGCGCCGATGACCGGCAGGCTGCCGGCTGTCGGCACGCCGGAGCGGTTATTGCTGCCGGACTGGCGCATCAGGCCACCGATCGCCACCACCTCACCATCGCGACCTCGCACCACGCTGTCCATCTCTGAGGTGACCGACGTAGCCAAGGGCAAATTCAAGCTGCCGGCGCTACCGAGGTTGACGCCTTTGTTAACGGTCGACACCTGGCTCACCGATGGATGCACGTGCAAGATGATGTGGCCGTTCTCATCAATCTGTGGTGTGACGTCGAGGACTACGCCGGAAAAGAATGGCGTGAGCGTTACATTGGGAGAGCTGGTGCCGCCCCCCGCTGCGTTCGTAGTCACAGTTGTACTCACACCGGTCACAAAGAATTCGTCAGTGCCAACCTTCAACACGGCCTTCTGATTATTCATCGTCGCAATGCGTGGACTGGACAACACGTGAACAGTGCCTTGCGATTCCAGGAAGGAAATCAAAGCTGCGAAATTAGAGGTCTGAAAAGCGAAGCCGAACAAGCCCCCTGCGGCGCTTGCCGCGTTTGCGATATTCGAGCCCGTGCTGCCGGACAGCGTATCGCCATTCGAAATCGTACCAGGCGCGCCATTTGCCGGCAAAGGTTGAAGCGCGGCCCCCGGTTGCAGGAAACCGATTGAACTTGCATTACTATGACCAGTGCGTGACGACGCAAACCTCGCCCAGTTCACGCCGCTTTGCGCGCTACTACTCAGCTCCACTTCGAGAATCTTTGCTTCCAGGATCACTTGGCGCTCCACAGCAAGCTGGGTCGCCAGCAGATACTGGCTGACCGCACGCAATTCTTCCGGCATGGCACGGACCAGGATCACACCGGACTGCGGACTCACGACAACGCTGCGCCCACCTTCCTTACTACCCACAATAGCTTCCAGCGACTGCCGGAGTTCAAGCCAAAAATCGCTGTCTGAGGTCGTCATGACCGTGGCAGAATCACGGCGCCCATTCTGGCCGCTCTGACCGTTCTGATCATTGTTATTGCTATTGTTATTGTTGTTATTGTTGTTTCCGTTTGAACCGTTATTGCCGTTTCCGTTACCGTTTCCGTTGTTGTTGGCATCGCTCACAGTGGTCGAGGTTACGCGCAAGTTGGAAGACCCGCGCCGGTTAAACGTCAAGTAGTTCACCTTGAACATTTTCGTCTGCATCGTCAGCGGACGGATATAAATGCGCGTACCTTCTACCTTGTAGTCATAGCCGTACAGCTCCTTGACGGCGTCAAGGGCCTCGAACATGGTGACTTCCTTCAAGTTTGCGGTAATGGAACCGCTGACGTCCGGATGCACCAGCATCGTATAGCGAGTCCCCTGCGCAATAGCATTAAAAAACTGCTGCGCACCCACGCCATTGAAGGCGACCGTAAAACGCTCTTCGAGCACCGTACGCGCCTTTGGTAATTGACTTGCCAGCTGAGTCGTCGGTGGCAGCAGGGCTTCTGTTACCGCAGGTGGCGGTGCCGCTGCAGCTGATTTGGCCGACGCGTTGCTGATCTCAGCGTTAATCTTGTCAAAGGTCTCGCGCTTCGGCGTGCTATCACAGCCGTTGAGTACGGATACCAGAAGAGCCAGCCAGATCAATTTTAAGGGTTTATACATGCCTCGTCTCTTCTCGCGTTAGCGCTTCACAGCGGCGCTTTTACCTTCTATTGCTGGCGGGAATAACCTTAACACCTCGTTCTTATCGCCACGTTTCAATACTGCTTCGTTCGGGCCGACTCTTACCAGAACCGCCCCCTTGAATCTCTCACCCCGGCCCACGATCTTGCCATCAATGACCGCGATTTCGCGGCCTTCGTACCCCCGCCCAACCAATACCGACTCAAGACGCGGGCCCCGCGCTTCCGCAGCCACGTCACCAGGCACATTGCCTCCAGCGGGAACCAGCATCGCTTCGGGAGGCGGTCTGGTCGGGTCCGCTACCTGCGCCAATGCAGCCGGGCCTGCCAGACTCAATAAAATCAACAGGATCCTCATAGCTTCATCCACTTGTCATCCAGGCTCAAGGTATAGAGCGTCAGTGTCAGCTTCGCCTCACGAAAGTTGGCAGCATCCAGTTCAGCCTTGCCCCAGAACAGCTGTACCGGCAACCGCTCAAGCGACTCCATGTACGCAACCATGTCCGGATATGTTCCCTGCACTACCATCTCCACTCCATGACGGTACAACATCTCGCGAGCTTTGGGCGCGGGAACGGCTGGGCTGCCGGCCTGGGGCATTCCGGCAACGGAAGGTTGTTGCTCTGCTGCGGCAGCCTGTTGCGCTGCCGCAGCCACCACGGCTTTCGCCGCGTCCGCGGCACTAATCCCCTGAACGGACCCACCGGCCGTTTCCGCCTTGGGCATTTCCTTCACCGCCGACAACGGCGCTGTTTCCTGCACCGTTGTTACGGGCAGGCTATGCAGGGACATCAGCTTGAGGCGTCCGTTTGCCTGCAGGATACTTCCCAGCAGCGGCGCCATTTTCTCCGGCGTCACCAGCCCGCGCTGAACGGTACGCAAGGAAACGCCCAGTGCAGTCCGTTCACTCAACAGCACATCCAGCTGCTGGCGCGCGGCCGTATCGGGATCGGCCGTCGCGCTGGCTATGCGTTCGCTGATCTGCATACCGAGCTGCGCGGTTTTTTGCTGTTGATCCGCAATCTGCTGCTGCGCCAGGCGCTGCTTTGCCATCATCGGGTCAGCAATCGCCACATAGACCACATAAACCAGGGCCACCGTCAGGCAAGCGAAAATCATCACCCGTTCGCGCAAGGCGAGGGCATCGATGCGTGCCGCGAGTTTCAGCCATTGGTTCTTCATTTTTTCTCCGCTTCCATCCGCCGGGACTGCACGCGGAATTCGACGAACGGCGCAGCCACGGCATCGGCGGCAGGCGCCGCCGCGCCCGCTGGGGCGGCCCCGGTTACGCTGGCAACCGGCCGTTCAATCTGGAGCTCCGCGAAACTGGTGCCCTGCATAACTCGTTCGCCCGTCAGGCGCTGGATATATGCCGGTATCAGGGCAGCCTGCATCGCACGGCCGTGCAGCGACATGTCCAGTCCTGCGCCAATAATCGACACGCGCAGCAGCCACAAACCGCTGACATTCTGCCTGGCGAATACACGGAAATATTCCGAATAGCCCTCGGTGTTGCCGAGCGAGCCTTGGGTAAGAACCATCTCAACCCGTTTTAATGCCGCTATATCAGCACTGGCTTGGGCGATTTCGGCAGCAAGACGCGTGTCACGCTGACGTGGCTGGAAAGATTCGAGCGTCTTATTAAGTTCCGCCTGTTTCGCATCGAGCGCCACCTGGCCGCTGACCGCATCGCGCTGCAGCTTGAGCAGTACGAAGCGCCCATAGCCCAGCAATACCAGCTGCAGGGCGCACACAATGGCGATCGCCTGCAGCATGTTAGCGAAATTGAACGCCTTCTTCTGCTTTAGGAAAACCGGATTAAAGAGATTGATCTGCTGGCTCACAAAACCACCTCATCAAGGCGCAGCGCAGCACCGAGCGGCATAAAGAAGCGCTGCTGCATATCAAGGTCAAGCAATTCAGGTACTGCAGTCAAATCAAATACGTCAGCCAGGTTCAACTTTTCGACTGGCATTCCGAGGTTCTGCGCCAGATACTCATGCAACCCGCTTACCCCATTCGGGGACAGCATGAGCCGGCCCACGCTGATGTAGTGGTATTGGCGATCAAAGTGATCGAGCGAGCGCTGTAACTCAAGGGTAATCCTGTCATGCACCATTTGCGCCCGGCCTGGATCGGTCTCCATCAGTTGTGTCAGCGTGACATCCATGCGTCGTGTCAGGTAGAGCTCACCACCGCACGAGACGGTCAGCAAGCCGCCGTCTGCATCGAAGGACAGCATCGCCAGGCCTCGGCCCTCGGCTTGAACGAGCGTGGAAATATTCCGCTGTGCCATTTCAGGAATGTCGATCACCGATAACGCTGCACCGGCAGTCGAAAACAGGCCTTGCCGAGCCTCTACCACGCTGTTCCGGGCAGCGATGACAAACATCTGCCGAGCGTGCGATGGAGCGTTTTTGTCCACGGGAATGTCCACGACGTCAATGGTGGCGTCATCGACATGAAAGTCCAGCATATCTTTCAGGCGCCAGCGGACCGCAGTCTTCAATTCCTCTTGTGGCACATTCGGCGCTTCCACTGACAGCACTTGGTACTCGCCCCCCGTCAACAAGGTGCCGACGTAGAAACTGCCAGCCTTCAGCTCCTTGGCCAGACGCTCCAGCGTGCTGTTCATCTGTCCGGCAGGGGCAGGGAAACTGGCTGCCATCTCCACCACTGGGCGGTCATCGGCGACGCGGCGCACCGCCGCAACCGCATACCCGTTGCCCTGGACGGCTACGACCAACAAGCCATGTTTTTTCTTCGCTTTTGAGAAAAATCCCATGCGGTTAGCAAAACCTTTAGATGTGTGCGCTAGATGCTTGATTATATTCGGAAATCCGACTAATTCTCTGGCATTCTATCAAGTTGCGCTAAAAACATACACTTTTCGCGGTGACCTCAGGGATCGGGCCCGGCGCTCTGGACTCGAACTCATCCGCGCTTTCTTGACATTTTCCGGCCTCCCATGCTCTGATGACGCATGGAATCTCCTCTCGCCGCCAGTCAGCTCAGAAAACGGGGTGCTGTCAGCGCTTCCCGGCGCGCCCGACTTGTCGCAACGCTCGCGACTATCCTGTTTTCGCTTCCAGCCCAAGCGGGAATTACGCTGAATTTTGCGGGCGCCGGTACGGTCGGCGCAAGCTGCACCCTGTCCGGCACCGTGTACACCTGCACCTCATTACCCATCGCGAGCGACGACAAAATCGTGATTGCAAGCGGCTATGCGGTGGAGATAACGGGCAATTTGACGCTGACCGACAATAACGGGTTGAAGATGTCAGGCAGCGCCAGGCTGAAGACAACAGGCAATCTCGACATTTCTGGCTTGCCAATGCCGAAACTTGACGTCACCGGCGGAACGCTGGAGGCAGACGCTACCTACAAGATGGGCAATCGGGATCAGACGCTTACGGCAAACATCAAAGCCGCAAATATGGTTCTGGGGGGCGGCAACGATATCAAAATCACCGGAACCGTTTATTCCACCGGTACGATCAGTATCGGGTCGAACGCGACGATCATCGGCGACGTTACCAGTGTCAACGGGAACATCAACACGAATCCCCCGCTGATCATTAACGGCAACGTGTCAGCTACCAAAGGCTCGTTCGAGGTTCCTTCAAAAAGCACGGTCACAGGTAATGTCGCAGCGCAAGACGTGAAGCTGCTCCCGTCACCGTCGAAAGTGATCGGCAATGTCAACGCGACTAACAGCCTCGAAATTGGTTCCGGGAGTGGCGTACAGGGCAATGTCACTGCAAAGACCGCAGTGCTTTACAGTGCCAACGCCTACGTCACCGGCACGGCAGCCGTGGACAGCATCACGCTGGGCACAAACGGCACCATCCAGCAAGGCATTACTTGCAATACGGGCAACTGCAACTGCGTTACCAACGGCAGCGGCCTGCCTGCTCAATGCACGCCGGCCACCGCCGCCGCCCACCACCTGCGCCTGAACCACACTGGTAACGGCCTTACCTGCACCCCCTCAAGCGTCACCGTCACCGCCTGCAGCACAGCGGATGCAGGTGGCACTTGCACGGCGAAAACCGGCGCCGTTACCGGCAATGTAATCGCCCTCGCTGGCTCGACGCCCGTGGCGACGGTGCCATTCTCGATTCCAGCAGCCGGCAGCTCCGTCACGGTCTCGGTACCGGTTACTACGCCGCAAAATGTAACGTTCAGCGTAGGCGGCGTATCCGTCACGCCAACCTACCCGGCAACCTGCTGGAATGGCTCGTCGGCGAACTGCACGCACACCTATGCCGATTCAGAGCTGCAATTCGATATCCCCAATCATTACGCGGGAAGCAGCCAATCGATTACCATCAAGGCGCTTAAAAAAGGTGGTGGCCAAACCTGCGTACCTGCATTCGTTGGTTCGCGCAACATAAAATTCACTTGCGCCTACGGCAATCCAGTGGCGGCTCAGGTGACCCAGGCACCCACAGTGGGCGGCACGTCGATGGGCAGCGCGGGCGGAAAATGTGATGCCGCAGGAGGCGTCGTTGCGCTTACTTTCGACAACAACGGCAGCGCCCCTGCGACGGTCTCATATCCCGACGTGGGCCAGCTCACGGTAACGGCCACCGATGTGCAGACCAATGTCACCGGAAGCGACAGTTTCATCGCTGCCCCCAAGAGCCTCGTGCTCACGGCCTCGGCCTCAACAGTTGCGGCGGGTACTCCCTACAGCTTTGAATTCACTGCAAAAAATACCGCGAATGCGGTGACGCCGGCATTCGGCAAGGAGACCAGCCCGATTGCCATGGACCTCGCCACACAACGCTGCACACCAACAGCCGCCGGTAGCCTGAATGGCGTTTCGACACCCGGATCAATCAGCTATCTCAACGGTGTAGGCAGCGCCAGCGTATCCTGGACTGAAACGGGGACGGCCAACGTCAAAGTGGAGCTATCAACTACTGCCCCCAGCACCGGCTATCTCGGCAGTGGCTTGGGAGCGTCTGTGACGAGCTCGGGCTGCCCCCTGGCCAGCATCCCCCATCATTTCGACACCGAAATTACGACAGCTCAATACTGGTATTCAGGGCAACCGCAAGCCGATATCAAAATCACGGCACGGGAAGCGGGTGGCGGCACCACGTCCAATTATTTCAAGGGAGGGACCGCGAACATCGACCTGGCCGCCTGGAATGCTGGCTCAACTGCAGCAATCGCTCCAACTATGGGCACCCTTTCCATCACCACCGTAGCAAGCTCGTCGTTCACGAACGGGGTCGCGACCATCCGGCCGAAGTTTACTTTCGCGAACGATCTCACCGCCCCGCTCGACATCCGGGTCCGCGCGAGAGGCCAACACATGGCACAAAAGAATAATGCCGGCGCGGAGGCGTTGCTCACGATCCGGAAAGGCAGGCTACGTCTCAGCAACGCATTTGGCAGTAGTGCCAACGTCGACCTGCAAATGAATGTGGTAGCGGAATATTGGACCGGCCTGTCGTGGTTTCCGAATGCGAGCGATTTTTCTCTCATCCCGACGTCAGCTATTGCGCTGTCCAACGCCCCAGGCAACGAGTACGGCCCGGAGAACATTGTCAAGGGCGGCCCGATTGCACTGAGCAGCGGGAAAGGTGCGTTAGTCCTTAAAAATCCGAACAAATGGCGGGGCTCGGTCGATGTCGCATTGAATCTGGGAAACACCACGGATGATGACGTCTCCTGCTTGCCAGGGCATCCCGACACCACTGGTGCCGATCTGATATGGCTGCGTTCGCGCAACGGTTGTTCAAGCAGCTATGACAAGGATCCCTCCGCACGTGCCAGCTTCGGTAAATCGACGCCAGAGAGCCGTGCCACCGTACACTTCCGCGAGGTCTTCAATTGAGGATCCAGCGTGGTTTTACGATGACCGAATTGATCACGGTGATGGTAATCATGGGAATTCTGGCCGCCATTGCCATACCGCGTCTTGTCGGCAGCAGCGACATGGCGAGCAGTAACTTCCGTACAGACGTGCAAAGTGCGTTCCGATACGCCCATAAGGCGGCGATGAGCCACCGCAGGCTTGTTTGCGCCACTATCAGCAGCTCCGAGGTGCGCCTGAACATCGCCAGCGTGAACGACTCTGCCATACCGCCGGCTTGCGATTCCCCCTTCGACAGTCCCGATGGCTCATCGTATCTGAGCAAAGACCCGAGCGTACTGGCCAGCGGCACCCTGCTTGGGACGATATATTTCCAGCCTTCCGGGCGCATTACGTCCGATGCCGCAGGCACGACAACGGTGTCGGGCTCTGTTGCCATCACCGGAGCAAATGCAGTGACCCTCGACGGAGCGACGGGCTATGTGGACTAAGCAGAACGGCATGACCCTGGTAGAACTGATCATTGCGATGATCATCATCAGTGTCGGCGTGGGCGGTATTCTCGTTGCCTACAACACCACCACAAAAAACAGTGTTGACCCGCTGGTTCAAAAGCAGATGGTAGCAATCGCAGAGGGCATGATGGAAGAGATCCAACGGATGCCATTCGCGCCCGCACTGCCAACCGCACCAGGAGGGTGCTTACGCAGCACCCACAATGACCTGCTGGATTATGCTGCTTACGACTGTGCCGACGCGACTGACATGCTAGGAAATGTCCGCCTCTCGGGCTACAGGGTGCGAGTGGCAGTGGTAGCCGATCCTTCCGCCGCATTCACCGGAGTAACTGCTGGGGACGTGATGAAAATTACAGTAACCGTCTCACATCTGGGCTCAAGCATGAATCTGGTGGGGTGGCGCACCAACTATGCACGGCTTATCTCATGAGTACTCGTCAGGAAGGCTTTACATTGGTTGAGCTGATCGTGGTGATGGTTGTAACAGGCATACTTGCGACTGGACTCGTGGTTTTCTTCCGTCCGGCGATGACCAGCTATATCAGCGTATTGAACCGTGCAGAACTGACTGATCGCGCCGATACGGCAATGCGTATCATGCTGCGCGACATCAGGCTGGCAGTACCGAACTCATTCCGACAACCGGGAGATCAATGCTTCGAGACGATCCCAACGTCGGATGGGGGACGCTACCGCTCCGCGCGGGACACCACAAATAACCTCAGCGAACCGGTGGATACGTCCACTACCACGACCGTATTCGATGTCGTGAGCCCATTCGTGAACGTACCTGCAAACGGCGACTGGATAGTAGTGGCGAATCAGAACACCGCGGATGTATATGCCGGGACGAACCGCCAAGCCATCAGCTCGGTGTCAACACCGCCGGCGATGGCGCCGGCTCCGGAACTGGGAAGACACCGCATTACGCTCGCAGCTCCACTTCAGTTCCCGATGGGCTACGACAATAACCGCTTCGTCGTTGTGCCGAATAGCCAGCGCGCCGTACTTTACGCATGCATTGGCGCGACTGGCATCAACGCTTCTTCCGGCAATGGCAAGGGCACTCTCTACCGCTTCGCTAATTATGGTTTCCCCGCCACGCGTACGTCTTGCCCAAACAGTCCGGACAGCACTGCGCACATCGTTGCCACAGGAGTATCAAGCTGCGCTTTCACCCTCGACCCGAACCCTGGCGCGATTCAGGGTGCTGGCTATGTGGAACTCAAGCTGCAGCTCACCAAAAATAACGAATCCGTCGACCTGCTGTTCGGTGCACACACTGACAATCTACCATGACCCAATTCCTCCCCCAGCGCCAGCGCGGCTTCGGCTACATTGCAGCCATCGTATTACTTGTAGTGCTCGCCGGGTTCGCTGCCGGACTGATGCGGATGAGCACGACACAACAGAAGACCAGCTCACTCGACCTGGATTCCGCGCGCGCGTATCAAGCTGCAGGAGCAGGGATTCAGCGGGCGCTTTATGAAGCGCTGACCACAAATAACTGCTTTAACGGCACGCTAAACCTACAGGCCGATTCGGGATTCCGGGTCTCCGTAACATGCCAAAAAATGTTGTTTAACGAAGGTGAATCAGTGCCCGGCACCGCGCTACAGAAGTCCCTGTTTTCGATCAGCGCGGTAGCCTGCAATATCGGGACTACATGCCCCTCCAATAGCAATGCCGCCAGCAAAGACTACGTCGAGCGCCGACGGGTAGCAACTGCCTGCGTGGCGGGCGCAATGGCCCCCTTCACCATTTGCTGAAAGCAGGACATAAAAAAACGGCACCTGCGTCTGAACGCTGTGCCGCTTTTTCTCGCAAACTGAAGAATTAGTTACATACACCGGCAGCAGGCAAGGCGCTGTAATCTGGCTGCCCATTGGCCGTTACCGGCAGCTCTACAGACACAAAGCACTCATCCCCGTTGGCGCGCGCGCTCCTCGGGATCACCACAACCGAATTCGCTGCAACCAAGGGATTCTGCGAGGCGCCAGTATTAGAAGCAGCAGTGCCGGCAGGAAGAACATCATAGTCCGCGTCCAAGCCGGCAACGGTAGACAGGGCAGTAGCACCAGCCGCGGTAGTAGTCGGCAGACCAGACACCGGATCCATCGGCACAGTAGTACCCTCGACGACAATATTTGCAGGCTTATCGATCAGCCATTTGCCGTGCAGCATGGCGACCGTGGACTTCACGGACCCAACGGCAGCATTCAAGGAAGCTACACGCGCTTCGCCGCCCATATCCATAAATCTAGGCAGTGCGGTTGCAGCCAGGATACCCAGAATCACGATCACCACAATCAGTTCGATCAGGGTGAAGCCGGCCTGCGCCGATTTTTTGAATGCATTTCGCATAAAAACTCTCCGATTGTCTCAACAATGTAAAACTTGGTTTAATCCACCTGCTCCAAAACGGCTCGGCAACTTGATATTTCCTTGAGTTGACAGGGGGAATTCTTTGATAAGTGCAACAATTTTACCTTAAAATTCAAGTATTTCTGTCCTTCATTTGCAACAAAACCTCCCGAATTTAACAAATACCTTAAGTATCTGTCACTTTTCCTGTAATACCAGTGACCTCTCGGCAACTCTTCCTCGTTTACAGGACCGAGCTCCCCCAAATAATTGGCGGGCGGCCGCGCCAGGAATTCAACCGCGTTTGCTCCATCCAGCAAGGCCACTTCGCTACTCTTTCCAGCATTGCTCAGTTGCATAACATGGACACGTAGACCTGTCCGCATGTTGACGAGCACCGTTTTATACATGATGACTTCGGCCTGCTGGCTGTAAAACGCTAAACGGTCCAGTAAAACCGCCATGAGAATGCCGATAACAACGGCGACAATGCCGAGCTCCACCAGGCTAAAGCCCCCTTCGTTTTTGGGAACAAACTCGAGCTTCATTTGTTCATCGATGCTTTCCCGAGGTCCCACATCGGCATAAAGATGCCTAGTGCAAGTACCAGGACCATGGCGCCCAGGAAGGTGATAAGAATCGGCTCAATTTGCGCGGACAGGGTTTTGAGTTCGTAGTCCACTTCACGCTCGTACATTTGGGCGATTTCATCCATGAGCTCATCCAATGAGCCGCTTTCTTCGCCAACGGCAATCATCTGCAATACGATTGGCGTAAAGACGCTTGCAGTAGTAGCGGTTCGCAAGATGCTCTCGCCACGTTCTACGCCATCGCGCATTTGTTCGACACGCGCGGACAAATATGCGTTGTCGACTGTTTGAGACACTACAGTGAGTGCCTGGACAATTGGCACGCCGCTGCGGCTGGAGAGTGCAAAGCTTCGCGCAAACCGGGCCATGGTTGCTTTGTGCACGATTTTTCCGGCGACCGGGATTCTCAACTTGATCCGGTCCCAGGCATATTGACCGTTTTTGGTCTTCTTCCATGAGTTTAACGCAACGAAGCCGCCGACCGCAATGCTAAGAAGGAGTGGCCAGTAAGTCACGGCGAACTCTGACGTCCCCAGCAAAATCCGGGTCATTAGCGGGAGTTCCGTGTGAAGGTTCGCAAATACCTTTTTGAATGCCGGAATAACAAAAATGGTGATCACTACCATCGCGGCGGTCATCGCGAAAATGACAAATGTCGGGTATCGCAATGCTGTCTTTACGCGCTCCTTCATGTCGCGTTCAAACTCAAGGTGGTCGAACAGGCGGTTGAACACTTCCTCCAAGCGCCCTGTCATCTCACCAACTCTGATCATCGAAAGGAAGAACTGCGTAAACACATCCGGGTGGCGACGCATCGCAGCCGATAGCTCCCGGCCGGCGTCGAGCGATTCGCGTAAATCCTTGATCACCTTGCCAAACGACTTGCTGATCGCGGACTCCTGCAAACCCGCCAGTCCTTTCATGATCGGCACACCCGACTTTAACAAAGTGAACATCTGGCGACAGAACAGCTGCACATCTAACGAAGTGACCTTCTTTTCGGTCAGCCGCTCCCAAAGGCTATCCTTGACGCCGTCACTTGCTTTCTTTTGTGTCAGGGTAATGTCAACCGGCGTAATTCCCGTAGCAAACAGCTGGTTGGCCGCCGCGCTGCTATCGACGGCTTCCAGCACACCCTGCATCAACTCGCCGCGCGCGTTGCGGCCTTTATACGCGAAGAACGGCATTAGTCTTCCTGCTGGTTACTGATGCGCATGGCTTCGGAAATTGTGGTGCGACCCTGGATCACCAACTGCACGGCATGGCGGCGCAGCGTGTTGCCTTGCATCTGGGCATGGGCCGCACGCAGGAAGGTCGAAGGATTCGGGTCATTCGCCGCATCCACCACATCCTTGGTCAGTTCCAGCAGCTCGTAGGCGCCGGTACGGCCACGGTAACCCATGCCATTGCAGTGCGAACAGCCCTTGCCGTGGAAGTAGCGGCCCATGCCGACCTTGTCGTTCAGCTCCAGCCGCAGCCACTCGGTTTCGGCCGGCGTCGGCGTGTAGGGCGTAGTGCAGCTTTCGCAGATTACTCGCACCAGGCGCTGGGCCAGTACGGCCTGCAGCGAGCTGGCCACCATATAGCGCGGCACGCCCATGTCCATCAGGCGCAAGGGCGTGCTGGCGGCATCGTTGGTGTGCAGCGTGGACAGCACCAGGTGACCCGTCATTGCCGCACGCAGGCCGATTTGCGCGGTTTCCTGGTCACGCATCTCACCCACCAGCACAATGTCAGGATCCTGGCGCAGTGCGGCGCGCAGCACGCGGGCGAAGTCCAGTTCGATCTTGTCGTTCACCTGCACCTGGTTAATGCCGGCCAGGCGGTATTCGACCGGGTCTTCCACGGTAATCAGTTTTTTCTCGACCGAGTTCAGTTCCGCCAGCGCGGAGTACAGCGTGGTGGTTTTACCGCTGCCGGTTGGCCCGGTCACCAGCACCAGGCCGTTCGGGCGGGCCACAATGTTGCGGAACTTGTCGAGGATATGGCGCGGCATGCCGATCGCATCCAGCCGCAGGTTCACGTTGCCCTGGTTCAGAAGACGCATCACGATCGATTCGCCATACTGCGTGGGCATGGTCGAAATACGGACGTCGATACGGGCGTTCTTCACGCGCACGGCAAAGCGGCCGTCCTGCGGCAGGCGCTTCTCGGAGATATCGAGGTCGGACATCAGCTTGAGGCGCAGTGCCAGCGCCGGTGCAATCTTGATGTCGGACTGGGTCTGCAGGTGCAGCACGCCGTCGATGCGGAAGCGGATCTGCAGCCGGCCTTCCTGCGGTTCGATGTGGATGTCGGATGCCTTCACCTGCGCCGCGTCTTCGAACACGGACTGCAGCAGCTTGACCACCGGCGCTTCTTCCAGGCCGGGGTTGGCCGCTGCCAGCGCGCCAAAGTCCACCGACACATCGCCCATCTCCTGTTCCAGCTCCTTGGCCAGGTCGGAAATGTCGTCGGTGCGGCGGTAGATGCGGTCGATGGCGCCCAGCACCTCGGTCTCGTTGACCACGGCCAGCTCGATATTCTGGCGCACCAGGCGGGAGATTTCGTCGTAGGCGAACAGGTCGGTGGGATCGGACATGCCGATCAGCAGCGAACCCTTGCGGTCTTCCAGCACCAGCGCGCGGAAGCGGCGCGCCTGGGTTTCCGGCAGCAGGCGCACCAGCTCCGGATTGATGTTGTAGAACTTGAGGTTGATGTAGGGGATGTTCAGCTGCCGCGCCAGTGCGCCGGCAATCTGTTCCTCGGTTACATAGCCGTTCTCGATGAACACGCGGCCCAGTTTGCGGCCACTGCGCTTCTGTTCGGCAAGAGCCAGCCCAAGTTGCTCTTCGGAAAGCAATTTTTGTTGAACCAGGATTTCTCCCAGCCGGACTTTCTCAGGCCTTGCCATGTGTACAGCTCCAGTGCGCGTTGACGTGTGGCATTCTAAGCCGAATGAGGCGCTGCAAGCTAGCACAAGGTCGCCCGGAAACCACACAGTGGCGCATTAGCAATCGCCGTGCAATGCATGCGACGATTTTCCGCGATTCATGCTCAAATGCCGCCACCATGTACACCACCCATTTCGGACTGCACCAGGCGCCCTTCAGCATCACGCCGAATCCGGCCTTCTTCTACAGCGGGAATTCGCGCGGGGAGATGCTGGACGCCCTGCTGTACGCGGTCGAGCACGGCGAAGGCATCATCAAGGTGACCGGCGAAGTCGGCAGCGGCAAGACCATGCTGTGCCGGATGCTGGAGAGCGAGCTGCCGGAGCATATCGACGCCATCTACCTCGTCAACCCCAGCCTGGGGCCGCAGGAGGTGCTGTATGCCATCGCCGCCGAGCTGGGACTCGATCCCGGCGGCCGCCGCAACGATGAAGTGCTGCGCCAGCTGAATGGCGAACTGATCAAGCGGCACAGCGAGGGGCGGCAGGTGGTGCTGCTGGTGGAAGAAGCGCAGGCCATGCCGCTGGACACGCTGGAGGAAGTGCGCCTGCTGACCAACCTGGAAACCGCGCAGCACAAGCTGCTGCAGATCGTGCTGTTCGGGCAGCCGGAGCTGGACGATCACCTGCGCCTGCCCCGCATGCGCCAGCTCAGCGAGCGCATCACACACAGCTTTTTTGTGCCGCCGATGCCGCCGGACCAGGTGGCGGACTACCTCGACTTCCGCCTGCGCGCGGCGGGCTACCGCGGCGCCCCGCTGTTCAGCCGGGAAGCCATCAAACTGATCAACAAGGTCTCCCAGGGCATTGTGCGGCGCGTGAACATCCTGGCGGACAAGGCGCTGATGTCCGCTTATGCCGACGATTCCCATCTGGTGCGCGAAATCCACGTGCGCCATGCGGTGCGGGACAGCAATTTCCGCCGATCGGAGAGAGTTTCCAAAGGGAAACGTTCGCTCTGGGTAGGCGCCGCTGCCAGCCTGGCGGCCATTGCGGCGGCGGGCACGGCTCTGCTGAGCTGGCTGGCCCCTGCCAGCCGCTAGGCAACCGTGCGGGGTGGTTGCAGGCAATTGCAGTATGCTCGTTTTAACAAGTATTTTTGCCCTGCATAAGAACAACACTCTCAGTGCTCATAATGAAACGACTTGCGGCTCCCCTGCTTTGCGCGCTGCTGACAGCGTGCGCCACACCGAAGCTGCCTGTCTCGTCCGGACATGTGGCCGAAACGCCGCGTCCGGCCGGGACCATCCCCGAGCCCGTCCAGCAAAGCAGCGCCCTGCCCCCGCCGCGCCCTGCCTCCCGGCTTGAGACCTACAGCGTTACCGTGCACAAGGTGCCGGTGCAGTCCGTGCTGTTTGCCCTGGCGCGCGATGCGGGCATGAACGTGGACATCCACCCCTCCATCGACGGGGTGGTGACGCTGAACGCGCTGGATCAGACCTTGCAGCAGCTGCTGGACCGCATTGCGCGCCAGGTGGACATGCGCTACGAGATCAACGGCACCACGCTCGCCGTGCTGCCGGACCAGCCTTACTGGCGCAATTACAAGATCGACTACGTGAACATGGCGCGCAGCACCAGCAGCAGCGTCAACATCGCCACGCAGATCTCCACTACCGGCGGCTCCTCGGCCGGCAACAGCACCACGGGCAGCAATACCGGCCAGGGCACGGTGCCGAATGCGGGCAGCACGCTGAGCAGCGGCGCCAACAACAACTCCACCACGGCAGTCTCCAACCGTTCGGACAACAATTTCTGGTACAGCCTGGAGAAGAACATCCGCGACATGCTGCGCCCCACCAACCTGAACGACACCCTGAACGATCCCCTGGCGCAGCTGCGCGAGCAGGCCGGTGCGCTGATGCAGCAACAGCAGGCGCAGCAGCAGCCGGGGCAAACGGGGCAGCCGCAGGCGCCGGGCTACGGCGGGGTGCAGCAGCCGGCGGGCTACGGGCCGGCGGGCGATATGTCCACGCCGGGCGCCCAGGCCTCCGCAGTACAGAACCAGAATGCCGGCCAGTCGCGCGCGGCGGCGCAACGCAATGCGCCTTCCGTCATCGTGAATGCGGAAAGCGGCCTGCTGGCAGTGCGCGCCACCAGCCGCCAGCACGAGAAGGTGCAGGAGTTCCTCGACATCGTGCAGTCCAGCGCGCGGCGCCAGGTGATGATCGAGGCCACCATTCTCGAAGTAAAGCTCAGCGACCAGTACCAGCAGGGCATCAACTGGTCGCGCATCAATGGCAATTCCACGGTATCGCAAGGCCAGGTGGGCACCACCCTGCCCTCCGGCGTGACGATAGGCTCGTCGCCGGGCATCTTCACCTTCAACTACCTGAACCCCACCACGCGCTTCGGCAATATCTCCGCGGCCGTGCAGCTGCTGGAGTCCTTCGGCAAGGTGCAGGTGCTGTCCAGCCCCAAGATCAGCGTGCTGAATAACCAGACCGCCATGCTCAAGGTGGTGGACAACAATATCTTCTTCACACTCAAGGTAACGCCGGCCGTGCTCACCTCTGCCGGGGGCATTGCCACGCCAGCCACTTACGAATCGCGGGTGGAGACGGTGCCGGTAGGCTTCGTCATGAGCGTTACGCCGCAGATTTCGGAAGACGACGAAGTGACCATCAATGTGCGGCCGACCATTACGCGCATCGTGAGCTTTGTGCAGGACCCGAATCCCGAGCTGGCCAAGCAGCAGGTCATCAGCCGCGTGCCAGTGATCCAGGCGCGCGAGGTGGAATCGGTGATGCGGGTGTACAGCGGACAGACCGCGGTGATGGGCGGCCTGATGCAGGATTCGGTCGATAACAGCAAGGACGGGGTGCCGCTGATCAGCACCATTCCTGTCGTTGGCAACCTGTTCGCCTACCGCAACGAGACCGTGAGCAAGACGGAGCTGGTGATTTTCCTGCGCGCGGTGGTGGTGAAGGACGCCAGCATGGCGGGCGACTACCGGGATTACCGCCACCTGCTGCCTGACACCAGCCAGCCGCTGAACACCACGCCCTATGGCACCACTTCCAACAAGCCGGGTGCACTATGAGTTTGCTGATGCAGGCACTGAAAAAGGCCGAGCGCGCAAAACGCAGCGGCCTGCAGGAACCGGAGCCGGACCACACGGAGCTTGAGCCACGTCCACCCGCGCGCGAGCCCTATCCCTATGTGGCGGATGAATCGCCTGCCAGCACCATCAAATATGAACTGAGCCTGGAGCCGATCGAGCCGGCCGTCGAACGCCCGCATGATCCGGTGCCGCCGCAGGCCCGGCACGAGGTGCCACATGCGGAAGCGCGTATCGAGCCCGATATGCGGCTCGCCGAGGATGCGCGCATGGCGACGCCAGCGGATCTGGACGCGATTGCCGCTGCCAGTGCCGATACCGGGCCGTCGCCGCGTTTTGCAGGGGATGGCGGCGATGCGGCTTATTCGGCGGCCGGCAGTACGGGCTCCGCACACGCTGACGCGGGCCGCACAGGTGCGCGTGCGGACGAGGTGGCATCGGCGGGCGGCACTGCCCACGCGGAGCGCACGAATGGACATGTGGATGCTGCGGTGCAGGCAGGCGGCGATACGGGGCGCGCAAGCGGTGGTCCGGGCGAGGCGGCATCGGCGAGCGGCAGGACCGACGCGAGGCGCACGAACGGACGTGGGGATGCTGCGGTATCGGCGGACGGCGAGGCCGCTGCGGGGCGCACGAGCGGACGTGCAGGCGCTGCGGCACGGGCCGGCCGTGCAGCGGCCGGGGAATCAGCGGCTGCGCGGCGGGCGGCCGCCAGTGCCAGCAGCGAGTTTGCCGCACAGGGCGCATCGCTGGCGGCCAAAGGTCCGGCGCGGGCGCGTACGGCTGCCGACATCCCGTCCGAGCACCGCGGCCTCGATCCGGCGCGCCTTCGCATCGCAGGCCTGAGCGGCCTGCTGGTGCTTATCCTCGGTATCTTTGGCTACGTCTACTGGAAGGCGACCATGGCGCCGGGACCGGGCGCAGGCCTGCCCATGGTGCCGATGCCGCCGCCAAGCGCCACCGGCGCCTCCGGCATCATCGTGGTACCGGGCGCCACGCCGGCAGGCGCAGGCCAGTACGCTGGCGGCCCGGGCATCTCGCCCGACCCGGCACTGGCGCAAGGCGCAGCCATGCCAGCGACCATTCCTGGCACCAGCATCGCCACCGCGCCGGGAGCGGCACCAATAGCAGCGCCGCCGGCCGCCGTCGCGCCCACACCGCCACAGCCATCGCCAGTAGCCGATGCCGCCAGCGGCGGCACCGCAACAGCCACCGTGCAACCGGTGCGCGAACGTGCTCCCGCTGCGCGTTCTGCTGCGCGCACCACGGTTCCCACCGGCCCCAGCGCCGCGCAGCTGGCCTCCATTGAAGACCCGGCCATGCGCCGCGAGGCCATGCGCGATGCAGCCGAACGTCAGTCCCGCGCCATCCAGGAAGTGCAGGCATCGCAGCCTGCCGCAGCGCCGGGCGCCATGCCTGCGGCTGCGGGCGTCGATCCGGCCACACTGGCGGCGGCTGGCGCGCCGGCCAGCGCCGGCGGTGCCGTACCGGCCGCACTGGCCGGTGGCGAAGTGCGCATCAGCCGCAGCACCAATGCGGCCGTCGTCAATCCATCCATCCAGAGCGGCTACGCGGCATTCCAGTCCGGCGACCTGGCCACGGCCCGCCAGCAGTACCAGCTCGCCCTCGGCCAGGACCCCACCAGCCGCGATGCCCTGCTCGGCCTCGCCGCCGTCGCGCTGCGCGAGCAGCAGGGCCAGCAGGCTGCCGCCACCTACACCCGCCTGCTGGAGCTGGACGCCGGCGATCCGGACGCACTGGCCGGCCTGGTGAGCCTGGGCGCTGGCGATATGCAGCACAGCGAAAGCCGCCTGAAGGAACTCCTGCGCCGCAAGCCGGAAGCAGGCTCCGTCCATTTCGCGCTCGGCAACCTGTATGCCAAGCAGGCGCGCTGGAACGAGGCGCAGCAAAGCTTCTTCCGCGCCTATACCTCCACCCCATCCAATCCGGACTATGCCTTCAACCTCGCCGTGGGCCTGGACCGGCTGAACCAGCCGCGCCTCGCCGCCAGCTATTACCAGCGCGCCCTGCTGCTCGTGCAGACCGTGCCCGCCAGTTTCGACCGTACGGCTGCGGAGCGCAGACTGCAGGAGCTGGGCGGTCCTGCTGCCGCTCCATAAAGCCTGCTACATGGCCGAACAGTCGAAACTTCCACTCGGTTCCCTGCTGATCGAAAAAGGCGTCATCAGCGAGGACCAGCTGCGTATTGCGCTGATCGAGCAGCGCCGCTCCGGCCAGCCGCTGGGCAAGCTGCTGATCTCCCTCGGCTTCGTCACCGAAGCAACGGTGCGCGAAGCCCTCAGCGAAAACCTGCGCACGCAGTCGGCGGACCTCACCAGCCTGGTGGTCGATGCGGTGGCGCTCAAGCTGATTCCGAAGGACGTCGCAAAGCGCTATAGCGTCTTCCCCATCGTGTACGAGCGCGACACCGACAACCTGATCCTCGCCATGTCGGACACCAGCAATATCGTGGCGCTGGACCAGATCAGCGCCATGCTGGTGAAAGGCATCACCGTCACGCCGCTGCTGGTGAACGAGTCCGATATTTCGCGCGCCATCGACCAGTATTACGGCTTCGAGCTGTCCATCGACGGTATCCTGCACGAGATCGAAACCGGCGAAGTAAATTACCAGAGCATGAATGCGGCCTCGGACGAATACAGCCAGCCCATGGTGCGCCTGATCGACGCGCTGCTGGCGGACGCAGTGCAGAACGGCGCTTCCGATATCCACTTCGAGCCGGAACACAGCTTCCTGCGCATCCGCTACCGCATCGACGGCATCCTGCGCCAGATCCGCAGCCTGCACAAATCCTACTGGCCCGCGATGGCGGTGCGCCTGAAAGTCATCAGCAATATGAACATCGCGGAGACCCGCGCGCCGCAGGACGGCCGCATCTCCATCAAGTTCAGCGGCCGCCAGATCGACTTCCGCGCCAGCGCCCAGCCCACCACGCACGGCGAAAACTTCGTGCTGCGCGTGCTGGACCGTCAGAAAGGCATCGTGCCGCTGGACGGCCTGGGCCTGGCCGAGCACGAGCTGGATGTGCTCAAGCTGATGATCGCCCGTCCCGACGGCCTGATTCTCGTCACCGGACCCACCGGCAGCGGCAAGACGACTACCCTGTATTCGATCCTGAACCACATCAACACCGAAAGCGTGAACATCATGACGCTGGAGGACCCGGTCGAATACCCGATGAACATGATCCGCCAGACCTCGGTGAACGAGTCGGCCAAACTGGGCTTCGCGGACGGCATTCGTTCGATGATGCGGCAGGACCCGGACGTGATCCTGGTCGGCGAAATCCGCGACAAGGAAACCGCGGACATGGCGCTGGCCGCCGCCATGACGGGCCACCAGGTCTACTCCACCCTGCACACCAATTCCGCCGTCGGCTCGATCTCGCGCCTGCTCGATATCGGCGTGGTGGCAGACGTAATGGCCGGGAACATCATCGGCATCATCGCGCAGCGCCTGGTGCGCAGGCTGTGCGTGCACTGCCGCGAGCCCTTCATCGCCGACGCGCTGGAGCGCCGCCTGCTGGGCCTTGCGCCGGAAGGCGAAAGCCGCACCATCTACCGCGCCGTGGGCTGCGAACGCTGCGCCCACCAGGGCTACAAAGGACGCCTCGCCATCATCGAGCTGCTGAAGATGAACGCGGAGCTGGACGAACTGGTGGCCCGCCGCGCCTCGCAGCGCGAACTGCGCGCGGCCGCCCGCTCGGCCGGCTACCGCACCCTGGTCGATGACGGCATGCGTCGCGTGCTGGAAGGCGCCACCACGCTGGAAGAGATTTCGCGCGTGGTGGACCTCACGGACAGGCTGGCCTGACCATGCCGCAGTTTATCTACCGCGCCATGGATGCCGCCGGCCAGATTGTGCCGGGGAATATGGACGCCCTCAACGTGCCGGACCTGGAGCTGCGCCTGTCGCGCATGGAGCTGGACCTGATCGACTACCGCCAGACGCGCCAGCGCGTGGCGGTGGCAGGCCGCCGCGCCATCACGCGCAAGGACCTGATCAACTTCTGCTTCCAGATGGAGCAGATGACCAGCGCCGGTGTACCCATCCTGGATGGCCTGTGCGACCTGCGCGACAGCCTGGACCACCTGCGCTTCCGGGAAATCATTACGGACCTGATCGAGAATATCGAAGGCGGCCTGCAGCTGTCGGCGGCCATGGAGGTCTATCCCGAAGTGTTCGACCTCACTTTCACGAGCCTGATCCGGGCCGGCGAGGAAAGCGGCAAGGTCCATGAGGTGTTCCGCAACCTGGCCGACAGCCTGAAATGGCAGGACGAGCTGGCAGCGCAGGCGCGCAAGATCGTCACCTACCCCGCCATCGTAGCCCTGGTGGTCATTGCCGTGACCTTCTTCCTCATGATCTACCTGGTGCCGCAGCTGACCGCCTTCATCGGCAATATGGGCCGCGAACTCCCCTTCCATACAAGGCTGCTGATCGGCGTGTCGCGCATCTTCATCGAATACTGGTACCTGCTGCTGGCGGCGCCAATGCTGCTCTGGTGGGGCACGCGCTGGTGGATACGGCGCAGCGAAGCGGCCGCCTACGCCTTCGACGGCCTCAAGCTGCGCCTGCGGCCCGTGGGGCCGGTCCTGCGCGGCATTATCCTCGCGCGCTTCGCCACCTTCTTTGCGCTGATGTACGCCTCCGGCATCACTATCCTGGACTGCATCCGCCTGTCGCAGGGCATTGTCGGCAACCGGGTGGTGGCAGCGGCCCTGCGCCGCGCCGCGCAGCTCATCTCCGACGGACAAAGCGTCACGGCGGCCTTCCAGCACACCGGCATCTTCCCGCCGCTGGTGATCCGCATGCTGAAAGTGGGTGAAACCACCGGCGCGCTGGACAAGGCGCTGCGCAACGTCGCCTATTTCTACAACCGCGAGGTGCGCGAGCAGATCGAACGCGTGCAGGCCATGATCGAACCTGCGATGACCGTGATCCTCGGCTTGCTGCTGGGCTGGATCATGCTGTCCGTGCTCGGCCCGATTTACGACACCATCAGCGCCATCAGGATCTGACCATGCTGCCCAAACAGATCCTCTACCTCACCAGCGAGCGCCTGCAGGCCTGCTACTGGCAGCACAACGAAATCACGCCGATGGCGGACTTCCCGGTCACCCAGGAAGGCGTCGCCGCATTCGCGGACTATATGGCCGAACACAGCACGCGGCCCATCGTCCTGATTGCGGACATTGTGGAGGAAGACTTCGCACGCCTGCTGCTGCCCCATGTGCCGGGCCGCGCCGGCCGCCGCATGCTGGCCCGCCGCATCGAACAGCAGTACCGCGATACGCCCTTCAGGGTGGCGATGGTCCAGGGCCGCAGCACCGAGGGGCGCGGCGACGACATCGTGCTGTTCAGCGGCCTCACCAACCCTTCGCTGCTCACACCGTGGATCGACGCCATGGAGGCGGTGCGGGCGCCGCTGGCAGGCGTCTATTCGGCTACCCTGCTCAGCACCCCGCTGCCGGACCGCCTCGCGCTGCACCATGAGCACCTGCTGCTGGTGACGGTGCAGACGGCGGGCATCCGCCAGAGCTACTTCCTTGATGGCGCGCTCAAATTCTCGCGCTTGGTGCAAGGCGGCGGCTGGAGCAGCATCGCCGCCGAAACCGCGCGCACGCAGCAATTCCTGTCCAGCGTGCGCCTGCTGGAACGCGACGATGTACTGAATGTCGCCATCATCACGCCTTCTTCCGCGCTCGACACGCTGCTCGCGCAATGCGGCGACCGGCGCGAAACCGTCTACCACTTCGTTCCGGCCGAAACGGCGGCGATGGCGGCGCATATGAACCACCTGCCGGAGCTGGCGGATACGCTGTTCATGCAGCTGTTGGGCCGCAATGCGCCGGCCAGCCATTACAGGCTGGGCGAAAAATTCCGCTACTACCAGCTGTGGCGCGCACGGATTTCTCTGCTTGCCTCCAGCGCCGTGATCGGTGCGGCAGGCGCCATCTGGAGCATTGCAAACCTTGCGGGCTATCTCGGCGCGGAGCACGAGACCAGCAAGCTCAAAGCGGAAACGGCACACTACACGGCGAGCTACCAGCGCAGCATGTCCAGCATGCCGCCCGCCATTGAGAAGACGGCCAACATGAAGGCAGCCGTGCTGATCGAACGCCTGGTGGCGCAGCATGGCCCCTGGCCGCTGCATATGGTGAATGTGCTGAGCGAAGCACTGGAGCAGTCGCCCCAGATCCGCCTGCGCGAGCTGGAATGGCGCGCACTGGTGCCGGGCGCGCAGCAGGCGGTGCTGGGCACCGGCCCCGCCACGGCGGCCACGCAGGCTGCCGCGGCCCAGTCCACGCTCACGCTGGGCATTCCGCGCGCGCCCGCGCAAACGCTGAAGATCGAGGCTGAAGTACTGGCCGCGCAGGACGACTACCGCGCCGTACTCGATCACCTGAACGCCTTCGCCCAGCAACTGGCGCGCGTGCCGCGCATGACAGTGGAAATCGAAACGCTGCCGGTGGATGTGCGCTCCAATGTGCGCCTCAGCGGCCGCGCCGGGGTTGGCACGGCGGGCGGAGAAGACCGCGCCCGCTTCACCCTCAACCTCACCTACACGCCATGAGTCCAGCCCGCAAAAAAGCGGCGCCGCGCCGCATCCCGCTGCCCTACTGGATACGCGAGTTCGCGCTGATCCGCACGGCGGCCGTCACCTTCGCCGGCACGGCGGGCATCGCCTTTGCCTGCGTGTTCGCCACCTACTGGCACCTGCAGGATGCACGCGACCGGGAAAGCTACCAGCAGTACCTGCGCAACACGGCGCAGCAAAACTATGTGCATGCCGAGGCGGAAAAGCAGGAAATCCGCATCTACCAGCCGCAGTTCATCACCCTGCAGCGCCTGGGCTTCGTGGGCAGCGAAAACCGGCTGGCGTGGGTGGAGGCGATCCGCCAGATCCAGGAGCAGCGCCGCCTGCTGCCGCTCACCTACGAGATCGACCCGCAGCAGCCCTACCGGGTGGAGGGCCGGCTGGCCAGCGGCGACTACCAGCTGCGCGGCAGCCGCATGTCCCTGCACATGGACCTGCTGCACGAGCTGGACCTGCTGTACTTTCTCACCGACCTGCGGCAGCGCGGCGTGTTCGCCGTGCAGGGCTGCGCGCTGCGCCGAACGGCCGCCGCCGGCAATGCGCCGCTGGCGCCCACGCTGACAGCGGACTGCGTGCTGAACTGGCTCACGCTCACACCGCAGGCGCCAGTGCGGGGAGCGGCGCGATGAAGGCCATTCTTCCCGCCGTCTTCGCCGCTGCAGCCCTGGCCTCCGCGCTCCCAGCCTGGGGCCAGACCACCTTCATCACGATGGGGCGGCTGTTCACCACGCCGGGGGAGAGAACGCAGCTCGACCAGCAGCGCAACAGCAGCGACGGCGCCGCGCTGCTGGGGAGCGCCGCTGCGCCCATGGCAGCAGCGCCACCGCCCCCCGCCATGCCGTCCGCCCCGGTTGAAGCAGCGCCGCCGCCTGCACCAGAAGTACTGCAGCTGAACGGCGTACTCCGGCGCAGCAATGGCAAGACCATTGTCTGGGTCAACAACGAGCCGCGGGAAAGTTCGCCGTCCGCGCGGGGCCAGGCGGTACCGCTGGACCTCGCGGGCCGCAAAGTGATTCTGAAACCGGGACAAAGCTATGACCCCGCCACGGGCACGATCCAGGAATCCGGCCGCTAGCCGGCGCGAGCGCGGCGCGGCGCTGCTGGTGCTGCTGGTCGTGGCCAGCCTGGCTTTCGCCTCAGTGCTGCTCGGTGTTTTCAGCCGCAGCGGCATCGATGGCCTGCGCGAGCAGCGCACCCTGGCGCGGCTCGCGCAGGCCTCGGAGGCGCTGGTGGGCTTTGCGGCCACGCACGGCAGGCTGCCGCGCCCCGCCGTTTCCGCGCTCGATGGCCGCGAAAGCGATCAGCCCTGCGACGGCGAAGCCGGTTGCACCGGCTTCCTGCCCTGGGTCACATTGGGCGTGGATGGCAGCGACAGCTGGGGCAAGCTGCTGCGCTACAGCGTCACGCCGCGCTATACCGTGGTACCGATCCAGCGCATCTCCACCGTCGCCACCAAGCGGGTGCTGACGCGCAACGGCGCTGGCGAGGTGCAGTACCTCGTGGGCCAGAGTGAATGCACGCTGGCGGCGCAGTGCGCACCCGCCGTGGTGTTCTCGCAGGGGCGCGACGATGTGGGCACCGCCGTCACCGGCCTGCGCCAGGCCCGCACCACGCCGGACAATGAGGACGAACTGCTGAACGACGAAGGCGATATCGAATTTTTCCGCCGCGCCCGCAGCGAAGCGCCAGCCGTGCCAGGCGGCCGCTTCGACGACCTGCTGGTGGCGGTGCCGCTGCAAACACTGTATGAAAGGATGGCGGCAGCGCGCATGCTGCCCTGATGCGATGAACAAGAGGACGCAAGGCTTTACGCTGGTGGAGATTTCGATCGTGCTGGTCATCGTCGGCCTGCTGATCGGCGGCCTGATCACGCCCCTCGGCGTGCAGCTGGAACAGCGCCGCGCGGCCGATACCCGCAAGGCCATGGAGGAAGCGCGCGATGCGCTGGCCGGTTTCGCCGTGCGCAACGGCTACCTGCCCTGCCCGGCCATCTCCGCCGGCAACGGCCTGGAAGACCGCAGCGGCGACCGCTGCACCGGCGAGCGCCGCATCGGCTTCCTGCCCTGGGCCACGCTGGGCCTGCCGAAGCTGGACAGTTGGGGCCACCTCTACCTGTACAGCGTGACGCCCGCCTTCAGCGACAGCGCGGTAGTCTTCCGCCTGAATACGCCGCGCGATATCACCGTGGCGAGCCGCGATGCGGCCGGCGCGCTGGTGCAGGCCAGCGAGAGCAACGATATTCCTGCCGTGATCCTGTCGCATGGCCGCAATGGCTACGGCGCCTACAGCGAACAGGGCACGCGCATCAGCGATGCGGGCCAGCGCAATGTGGACGAGAAGGCGAACCTGAACCTGGCAGGCACGCTGTTCGTGAGCCGCGATCCCGGCGACAGCGAGGCGGCGCCGGGCGGGCCTTACGACGACATCGTGGTCTGGCTGTCGCCGAATATCCTGTTCAACCGCATGGTGGCAGCGCAGCGCCTGCCCTGAGCCCGCTGCGCTAAGATTGTTTTAAAGAGATAAAGGAGCATCCATGTCCCGACAGTCGGGTTTTACCCTCGTTGAAATTGCCATCGTTCTGGTCATCATCGGCCTGCTGCTGGGCGGCGTGCTGAAAGGCCAGAGCCTGATCGACAACGCCAAGATCAAGAATGTGATCCAGCAGGCCACCTCGCTGCAGGCCGCCGTGAACGCCTACCAGGACCGCTTCCGCGCCCTGCCCGGCGACGATCCGCTGGCTACTACCCATGTGCCGGGCGCGACGGGCAACGGCAATGGCGACGGCCAGATTGCAGAGTATCAACTTGCACCCCAGCACCTTGCGCTGGCGGGCCTGATCACCGGCTCCTTCAACGGCACCACCGACTTCATGACCAGCGCCCACGGCGGCGCGGTCTACATCTTCAACGATGCGGTGGGCGGGCGCAGCGGCAACGGCATCCGCTTCGACAACCTGCCGGACACCTACGCCGCCGAACTGGACGCCAAGCTGGACGACGGCAAGCCGGACAGCGGCGCCGTGCGCGCCACCGGCCCCTATACCAACAACGGCACCATCATCACGCGCACCGCCATCTTCTTCTAAGGCTTGGGCGAACGCCTTTCCTGCGCTATCATGGCCCGGCACCCACAACCGGAGGGAGAAGTGCTGCGGGACGAGCCTTGGGATCCCCTGCCATCGATACGCTCGCAAATCACCTTGCTGGTGCTTGCCTGCGCCTTGCCTGCCCTGATCGGCCTGGGCCTGCTGATCCTGCATTTCTACCGGCTGGAACACCAGCAGGCCACCATGGACGGCAGCCGCATGTCGCGCGCGCTGGCGGCAGCGGTGGACCGCGACCTGCGCATCGGCGAGAGCGTGGGCCTGGCGCTGGCCAGCTCGCCCAGCCTGCAAAACGGCGATTTCACGGCCTTCCGCGCCCAGGCCGCCGCCCAGCTACGCCCCGGCTTCCCCGCCGAACAGATCGCACTGCACGCGCCGGACGGCCAGCAGCTGGCCAATCCCTCAATACCTGACGGCCAGCCCCTGCCGCACCCCGCCAATGCCGAGCGTTTGCGCAAGGTGCTGGACGGCGGCACGCCGCGCCTGTCCGACATGTTTATCGGTTCGCTTTCGAAGCGTCCCTTGTTTGCCTACGATATCCCGGTGGCCGTCAACGGCCGCCCGCAATACGTATTGAGCATTATCTTCCTGCCTGAGGCGCTGGGCCGCATCATCGCGGAGCAGAAGCTGTCGCCCGAGGTCACGGTGATGCTGCTGGACGCGCGTGGCACCATTGTGGCCCGCTCGCATGGCGATGGCGCCGGCAAAATGGCCGATCCGGCCCTGCTGCAGCACATCAGCGAGGAGAACGAAGGCACCATCAGCACGGCGGTGGTGGGCGGCACGCCCGTGTATGCCAGCTTCAGCCGCGCGCCGGGCAGCGGCTGGACGGTGGTGGTCACCATTCCGGAGTCGGACCTCGTCGCCGACCTGAAAAAATTCACCTCCCTGATCTCGGCCGGCATCCTGGTCCTGCTGGGCGCGGGCTTCCTGCTGGCCTGGTCGGTGGGCGGCGGCATCGGCCGCTCGGTGCAGGCCCTGATCGAACCGGCGCGGGCGCTGGCGGCGGGCACGCCGCTGGTACTGCAGGACATGGGCTTCCGTGAGGCGCATGAGGTGGCGCAGGCCCTGCGCCAGGTGGAGGTCGACATCATGCGCCACCGGAATGAGCTGGAATCGCTGGTGGCCGAACGCACCGCCCAGCTGGCCGACTCCAAGGCCCTGCTGGAGAACGTGTACGCCACCGCGCCGGTCGGCCTGAGCTTCGTCGATCCCGAGCTGCGGGTGGTGATGATCAATGAATACCTGGCCGCCGTGAACGCGGCGCCGGTCAGCGCGCATATCGGCCGCAGCTTTGGCGAACTGATCCCCGACGACAAGGTGCGGCACGACGTGCGCCCGGCCTACGAGCAGGTGCTGCGCACCGGCCAGCCCATCGTGGACGTGCCGCTGAGCGGCGCTTCGCCCGCCTGGCCGGGCCGCGTCAACCACTATCTCACCGGCTACTATCCCGTATTTGCCGCCGATGGCCGCCTGGTCGGCATTACCGGCCTGTTGCTGGACGTCACGGCGCAGAAGCAGACCGAGGCCGCGCTGCGCCAGTCGCGCCAGATGTTCCGCTCCGTGGTGGAGCACATGCCCGCGCTGATCTTCGTGAAGCGCGCCTCAGACCTGCGCTATGAAATGCTGAACCGCGAGTTCGAGCGCCTGATGGGCCGCCCGCGCGGCGATATGCTGGGCAAGTCGGACTTCGACCTGTTCCCACCCGCCGAGGCAAGCCGCTTCTCGGCCGGCGACCGCGCCGCCCTCGACTCGGGCGCACTGCAGGAGATGGCGGATGAAGAGCTGACCAGCGCCGATGGCGCCACCCATATCCTGAGCACGCGCAAGGTCGCGCTGCGCGACGAGAGCGGCAAGGTAAGCCATGTGCTGGGCATGGCCATCGACATCACGGAGCGCCGCCGCGCCGACGATGCGCTGCGCAGCGCCTCGCTGCAGCTCGCGCGCAGCAATGCCTTCCTGCGTACGGTCACGGACAACCTGCCAGGCATGGTGGCCTACTGGGACAAGGACCTGGTCTGCCACTTCGCCAACAAATTCTTCCTGGCCTGGCTGGGCAGCACACCGGAACAGGCCATCGGCGCCCCGGCCCATGCACTGATGGATGCGGAGCTGATGGAGCGCCTGCGCCCGCGCGTGCAAGCCGTGCTGGAAGGCGTGCCGCAGAATTTCGCGCGCGAGGTGCGGTCGCCCAACGGCGATACGCTCTACCTGTGGGTGAACTACCTGCCCGACCTGGACGACCAGGGCCAGGTGCGCGGCTTCTTCATGCTCGCTTCCGACGTGACGGAAATCAAGCGCAGCGAGCTGCGGGCGGAAGCGGCCAGCCGTGCCAAGAGCGAGTTCGTGGCCAATATGAGCCATGAGATCCGCACGCCGATGAACGCCATCATCGGCCTGGCGCGCCTGCTGGAGGAAGCGCCGCTGGAGCGGCGCGAGCGCAGCTATGTGTCGCGCATCCAGCTCGCCACCCAGGCCCTGCTCGGGGTGGTGAACGACGTGCTGGTGTTCTCGCGCATCGAGGCGGGCCAGCTGGAGCTTGAAGTCAACCCCTTCCGCCTCGACCACATCCTGGCCAGCACCGCCGTGCTGACTGCCGGCGCGGCCTGGGACAAGGGCCTGGAACCGGTGTTCGATATCGACCCGCTGCTGCCTGCGGAACTGGAAGGCGACGCCATGCGCCTGCAGCAGATCCTGGTCAACCTGCTGAGCAATGCCGTCAAGTTTACCGCCAGCGGCGACGTCGTTCTCACGGTGCGCCTGGCACGCATCGAGGCGGAGCGCCTGTGGCTTACTTTCAGCGTGCGCGATACCGGCATCGGCATCACGCCGGAACAGCGGGCGCGCATGTTCGAGGCCTTCATGCAAGGCGATAACAGTACCAGCCGCCGCTACGGCGGCGCAGGACTGGGCCTGTCGATCAGCCGCCGCCTGGCGGCCCTGATGGAAGGCGAAATCACGGTCGAGAGCACGCCCGGCGTGGGCTCCACCTTCAGCCTGACGGTACCGCTGCGCCTCGCACCAGGCACCAGGCCCGAACGCGCCATCGCGGACGACTTGCGCCGGCTGCGCGTGCTGGCCGTGGACGATAACCCCAGCGCCCTGCAGGCCATGGTTGCGGCGGGCAGCGCATGGCAGTGGCAGATGTACACGGCGGGGAATGGGGCCGACGCGCTGGCCCACCTGCGCCAGCTGTCCAATGCGGGCCAGCAGCTGGACCTGCTGATCATCGACAGCGCCATGCCGGAGCTGGATGGCATCAGCATGCTGACCCAGGCCCGGGCCGAGTACCACGGCATCTTCCCGCCGGTCATTATCACCGCCTCCGAAAATGCCAGCGAAGACCTGCAGCAGCTGGCGGACGGACTTGATATCGGCGACATACTGGCCAAGCCATGGACGCCCGCCGGCCTCTGCACGGCGATCCGCGGCGCCCGCAGCGGGCACCGTTCGCCCGGCGTGCTGCAGCAGCATACGCCCCTGTCCGGCCGCCTGCCCGGCCTGCGCGTGCTGCTGGTGGAAGACAATGAGATCAACCAGGAGATGGCGCAATACATCCTGCTGCACACCGGCGCCCGCGTGGAGATTGCAGCCAACGGCAAGATCGCGGTCGACATGCTGACCGAGCATCCGGCCCGCTGCGATGCGGTGCTGATGGACCTGCAGATGCCGGTCATGAACGGCTTCGAGGCCACCGCCGCGATCCGCGCCCTGGGCCTGGTGCGCCTGCCCATCGTGGCCATGACCGCCAACGCCATGCAGGAAGACCGCGAGCGCGCCCTGGAAGCAGGCGTGGATGAACACATCGCCAAACCGATCGACGTGGAAACGCTGATTGCCACCCTCACCCGGCTGGTACCCGGCATTGCAGCCGGCGCCGCGCGCTCGGCCGCGAGCGACACCTCCGGCCGGCCGGACAAGGTGCCGGGCATCGACCTCGATACGGCGCTGAACCGCATGGCCGGCAACTACCCGGCCTTCGTCGGCCTGCTGAAACGCTTCGAAAACTCACAGGGCGGCGCCGTTGCCGAGGTACGGGCGTTGCTTGCAAGCCACGGGCCCGAACAGGCGGCACTGACCCTGCACCGCCTGCGCGGCGTGGCCGCCAACCTCGGCGCCGTGGACGTGGCGCGGCTGGCCACGCGTGCCGAAGCAGCCCTGCACGAGCGCGACGAAGCCGGCCTGGCCATGCTGCTGCCGGCCCTGGAACAGGCCATCGGTGTGGTGACGGAAGCCGCGCGCACCCTCCCGCTGCCGGTGCAGCCGGCCGCCGCGCCGGCCAAGGCTGAACGCATGAATCTGGTGCAAGGCCTGGAGGAGCTGGTATCCTTGCTGCGGAATAACAATTTGAAAGCATTGTCCAGCTACCAGGCCTTACGCCCGGCCCTTGAGGAACAGGGGGCGGTGGCGCTGCCGGCCCTGTCGCGCGCCATCGAAACGCTGGACTTTGCGGCCGCCGAACAAATGGTGGCGACGCTGCTGAAACGAATGGATACCGCATGAGTTGGACCGACCTGGCGGCGAACGGCCGCATCCTGATCGTCGATGACGCGATGGAGAACATCCAGATCCTGCACCACGTGCTGGGTGACGAGCATGACGTGCTGTTTGCGCTGGACGGAGAGAAAGCGCTGGAGATCGCGCGCACCCAGCATCCGGACCTGATCCTGCTGGACGCGATCATGCCCGGCATGGACGGTTTCGAGGTGTGCGCCGCGCTGCGCGCCTCGGCCGAGCTGCGCTCGATTCCCGTCATCTTCGTCACCACCCTGTCCAATCCGGAGGACGAAACCCGCGCGCTGGAAGCGGGGGCCATGGACTTCATCGCCAAGCCCTTCAACGTGGCGGTGGTGAAGGCCCGTGTGCGCACCCAGCTCACCATCAAGCGCCAGGCCGATGCGATGCGCGAGCTGTCCCTGACCGATGCGCTGACCGGCGTATCCAACCGCCGCAGCTTCAGCGACACGCTGCAAAGCGAATGGCGGCGCTGCCTGCGTTCCGGCTCGCCGCTGTCGCTGGTGCTGATCGATATCGACCACTTCAAGCTGTATAACGACAGCTACGGCCACCAGGCCGGGGACACATGCCTGCAGCAGGTGGCCGCCGCCATGCGGCGCTGTGCACTGCGCCCGCAGGATATGCTGGCGCGCTACGGCGGCGAGGAATTTGCGCTGCTGCTGCCGCAGGAAGATATCGTCGGCGCCGAGGTGGTGGCGCGCCGCCTGCAGGAGGAAGTGGCAGCGCTGGCCATCCCGCACCGCAATTCCCCGACCAGCAACCAGGTCACCGTCAGCATGGGCGTGGTGAGCATGCTGCCCAGCGAGGCAAGCTCGCCGGACCAGCTGGTGCGCGTGGCCGACACCCTGCTCTACGAGGCGAAGGAAAGCGGCAGGAGCCGCTACAAGCTGGCGGCCCCTGCCTGAAGCGCTGCCTCAGGCAGCGTCGCGGAATCCCGGCTGCGCCACGAAGCGCTCCAGGTGATGCTGCACATCGCCCAGGCTTACCCCGATCATCGTCAGGCGCTTGAAGTAATGCGCGGCGGGCAGTTCGTCCGTCACGCCCATGCCGCCGTGCAGCTGCACCGACTGCTGGCCGATGAAAGTCGCCGCCTGGCCCACGCGCACCTTGGCTGCCGATACCACGCGGCGGCGCTCTTCCGCATCCGGCGACGCCACCTTGACGGCGGCCAGCATCGCCATCGAACGCGCCTGTTCGAGATGGATGAACATATCGGCCATGCGGTGCTGCAGCGCCTGGAAGCGCCCGATCGGCACGCCGAACTGCTGGCGTGTTTTCAGGTACTCCAGCGTAGCCGCGAAGATCGCATCCATTGCCCCCAATGCTTCCGCGCAGAGCAGCGTGGCGCCGTAATCCGCACCGGCTTCCAGCAGCGGCCAGCCCTGCCCTTCGGCGCCCAGCAGCGTGGCCGGCGCGTGGTCGAAGGTGATGTTGGCGGCACGCTGGCCGTCGATGGTGCGGTAGTCATGCACCACCAGGCCGGAAGTATCGGGATCTACCAGGAACAGGGAGATGCCATCGGTATCGCGCTGGCCGCCGGATGTGCGCGCAGATACGATGAAGCCATTGGCCTGACCGCCGTGCACCACCACGGTCTTCACGCCGCTCAGCGCGAAATCGGTGCCGCTGCCGGTGGCCTTCACCGCAATATCGTTCAGCGCATGGCGTGAGTGCTGCTCGCCGAAAGCGCAGGCCAGCTTTGCCTCGCCGCTCGCCACCTGCTCCAGCAAAGCCTCCTGCCCGCCCGCCAGCTGCAGGTAATGCGCGCCCAGCACGGTGGCGAAGTAAGGCTCCACCACCAGGCCGCGCCCCAGCTCCTGCATCACGGCCAGCATATCGACCGCCGTGCCATTGAAGCCGCCCTGCGCTTCCGGCACCGGCAGCGCCGTCATGCCCAGTTCCACGAGGGTCTGCCAGGCGGCATCGGACACGCCGGATTCAGAATGGATGATCTTGCGGCGTGCTTCGAAGGAGTAGTCCTTGTCCACCCAGCGGCGCAGCGCATCTGCAAACTGCTGCTGCTCTTCCTTGAATTGAAAGTCCATTCTGCCTCCTTACAGGCCCAGAATCATCTGGGTGATGATGTTCTTCTGGATTTCGTTCGACCCGCCATAGATGGAGGTCTTGCGGAAGTTGAAGTAATAGCCCGCCAGCGGCGCCGCGTCGTTGTCGCCGCCCGCCGCCTGCTCCGTTTCGCCTTCCAGGTAAGCTGCATCGAAAGGCAGGGCCGAGGGGCCGAGCGCTTCCAGCATCAGCTCCGTCAGCAGTTGCTGGATCTCCGAGCCGCGCACCTTCAGCACCGAGGCCTGCGGGCCGGGCGCATGCTCTTCCTGCGCGATGGTGCGCAGCACTGTGACTTCCAGCGCCATCAGTTCGATTTCGAGGTTCGCCACCTTGGCGGCAAAGGCCGGATCATTCAGCAGCGGCTTGCCATCCTTCTGCTGCTGCAGCGCCAGCTTCTTGAGGAACAGCAGCTCGCGCTTGGAGCGGCCCACGGCAGCGATGCCGGTGCGTTCGTGGCCCAGCAGGTACTTGGCATAGGTCCAGCCTTTGTTCTCCTTGCCGATCAGGTTCTCCACCGGCACCCGCACGTTGTCGAAGAAGACTTCGTTCACCTCGTGGTCTTCATCGAGCATGATGATGGGGCGCACCGTGATGCCCGGCGTTTTCATGTCGATCAGCAGGAAGGAGATGCCCTCCTGCTTGCGCACATTGGGATCGGTGCGCACCAGGCAGAAGATCATGTCGGCGTGCTGGCCCAGCGTGGTCCAGGTTTTCTGGCCGTTGACGATGTAGTGATCGCCATCGCGCACGGCGCTGGTCTTCAGCGACGCAAGGTCGGACCCCGCGCCCGGTTCGGAATAGCCTTGGCACCACCAGTCGTCGCAATTCAGGATGCGCGGCAGGTAGTGCGCCTTCTGCGCCTCGTTACCGAAGGCCATGATGACCGGCGCCACCATGTTCACGCCGAAGGGCAGGATGGGCGGCGTGCCGGCGCGGGCGCACTCTTCCTCCCAGATATGGCGCTGCACCGCGCTCCATCCCGGTCCGCCGTATTCCACCGGCCACGCGGGCGCGGCCCAGCCCTGCCGCGCCACGATCTTATGCCAGCGCACATAGTCTTCGCGCTGCAGGCGGCGGTGAGCGCGCACCTTCTGCTGCAGGTCCGCTGGCAAATGCTGGCCGAGGAAGGCGCGCACCGTGGCGCGGAAGGCTTCGTCCCCTGCCGAGTAGTTCAGGTCCATGCTGTCTCCTTGTTCGCCGCCTTAAAAAAGCACGGTCGTTCCAAACGATTGTACCGCAGATCGAATGGGTCAGGAGCAGAGTTTGTGGCGGTTTTCTTGGTAGAGCTGGGTAAGCCAGGAGGCGACGGTCTTGAAGCGGCCGATATTGCCCGCGTCGCGGTGGCTGAGCAGCCAGAGCTCACGGCAGACTTCGGCGCCGCTCAGGCGTTGCAGGCCCTCTGCCTCGGCCATGATGCAGGGGAGCAGCGCCATGCCGGCGCCTGCGCGGCAGGCCTGCACCATCGTGCTCAGGCTGTTCACCCGCAAGGCGATGCGTGGTTTGGGGTCCAGCCGCGCCAGCCAGCGCATCTCGGGAATATGGGCCAGCGTTTCCTCGTAGGCGATCCAGGGCTGAGCGCCCCAGCGCTCGCGCGGCGTGTCCGCAAATACCGGCGCGGCGAACACGGCCCAGCCGATGTCGCCCAGCTTGCGCATCACCAGCGCCGCATCGTCGGCAGGCTGGGCAAGGCGCAGCGCGAAATCGGCTTCGCGCCGCGTGAAGGACACGTTCTGGTTATCCGCCAGCATCTGCAGTTCCAGTTCGGGATGCTCTGCATGCAGCGCCGGCACGTGGTGCACCAGCCAGTGGTCGAACAGGAAGTCGATGGAATTGATGCGCACCGTGCCCGCAATGGTCTCCGCTTCCTGCGTGGAGGCCAGCAGCATGCTCTGCACATTGCCGTACACCGCCTCGCCGTATTCCACGAAGACCTGGCCTGCGCCCGTGAGCTGGTAGCGCGTGTTATCGCGGATGAAGAGGCGCAGGTTCAGCGCCTTCTCTGCAGCAGCCACGCGGCGGCTGATGGTGGAACCATCCACGCCCAGCTCGCGCCCCGTTGCGCTCATGCTGCCCGTGCGCGCGAGCGAGAGTATCAGGGGAATATCGTTCCAGTCAAAGTCGCTTGCCATTGGTTCTTTCCCGTTTTCTTCCTATTGGCGGATCCGCATTTTTGCAAAGTGATCTTGCAGCAATGTCCGTTCTCATTTGTGCTTTCGCCGCCTAAGATTCACTCCATCGCAACGCAGCCAGGGGAGATTCAAATGAGCGAGAAACTGAATATCAACACGCCGGACGGCAACTTCGACTGCTATGTGGCGCGCCCTGCCCTTGCAGGCCTGCACCCGGTCATCGTGGTGCTGCAGGAGATCTTCGGCGTCAACGCCGGCATCCGCAGCATCGCAGACGGCTATGCCGCCAAAGGCTATATCGCCGTGGCGCCGGACCTGTTCTGGCGCGCCGAACCCGGCCTGTCCATGTCCGAAGACAGCGAAGGCGACTGGGCCAAAGGCTTCGCCCTCTACAGCGCCTACGACTTCGACAAAGGCGTGCAGGACATCGCCGCCACCGTTGCCGCCGCCCGCAGCATGCCGGGCGCGAATGGCAAGGTCGGCGTGACCGGCTACTGCCTCGGCGGCCTGCTCACCTTCCTCAGCGCGGCCCGCTTCAGCGCCGACGCCTACGTGGCCTACTACGGCGGCGGCACCGAGAAATACGTAGCCGAAGCCCGCAACATCGATGGCCCGCTGCTCTACCACCTGGCCGGTGAAGACGAATACATCGGCAAGGACGCGCAGGCTGCCATCAACGCCGCGCTGTCCGGCAAGCCCGAGGTGCGGGTCTACACCTACCCCGGCCGCAACCACGCTTTCGCGCGGCCCGGCGGCAACCATTACGACGACGCCGACGCCAAGCTGGCCAATGGCCGCACGGACGCTTTCTTCAAACAATACCTGTAACGAATGTAGCACAGCACTTTCACCCTCCACTCACACCAAAGGAAGAAACCATGACTACCAATTCCAACGATAAAGACGTCTCCCAGTCGCGCCGCTCGGCCCTGATGGGCAGTGCCGGCCTGGCCGCAGCGATGGCACTGCCTCTGGCTGCCGCCGTCTCGGAAGCCACTGCCGCACCTGCGGCGCCGGTCAAGCGCAACGCCAGCATCTTCACCACCAAAGAAGGTGTGCAGCTCTATTACAAGGATTGGGGCAAAGGCCAGCCCATCGTGTTCAGCCACGGCTGGCCGCTGAGCTCGGATAGCTGGGAATCGCAGATGTTCTTCCTTGCAAACAACGGCTTCCGCGTGATCGCCCACGACCGCCGCGGCCACGGCCGCTCCAGCCAGCCCTGGGACGGCAACGACATGGACCACTACGCCGACGACCTGGCGCAGCTGATCGAGGCACTGGACCTGAAGAACGCCATCCTGGTCGGCTTCTCCACCGGCGGCGGTGAAGTGGCGCGCTATGTGGGCCGCCATGGTACGAAACGCGTGGCCAAACTGGTGCTGGTATCGGCGGTGCCGCCGATCATGGTGAAAACGGCGGACAATCCGGGCGGCCTGCCGATCGACGTTTTCAACGGCATCCGCAAAGGTCAGGAAGACAACCGTTCCCAGCTCTACCTGGACATTCCCTCCGGCCCCTTCTACGGTTTCAACCGTCCGGGCGCCAAGGTCTCGCAGGGCCTGATCCAGTCCTGGTGGATGCAGGGCATGATGGGTGGCCACAAGAACACCTACGACTCGATCAAGGCCTTCTCGGAAACCGACTTCCGCAAAGACCTGGAAAAGTTCGACAAGCCGACCCTGATCATCCACGGCGACGACGACCAGATCGTGCCGATTGACGCGGCGGGCCGCGCCTCGGCCAAAATCGTCAAGCACGCCAAGCTGCTGGTCTACCCCGGCGCCCCGCACGGCCTGACCGACACCCACAAGGACAAAGTGAACGCCGACCTCCTCGCCTTCGCCCGCTCCTGACACCCTGGGGTCAGGCACCCGGTGTCAGGCCCCCGTGTTAATAGCTGAGCCCGTGTCCACCTTGGTGCCTGACCCCAAGGTGGACACGGGCTCGGCCATTTAGTGACCGTTCATCCTGCGAAATATGCAATTCGTCGCATGCGGGCGGTGCCGGGGACGGCGGTGGAATAGGATGCGGGCACTGGATAACTTATAACAAGGGATATCAAATGCGCCTCTCCATCATTTCCTCCGCCGTGCTGGCCCTCGCTCTCGGCGGCTGCGTGATCGTTGTGCCGGGCGACGGCAAGAGCTATAACTGGTCCTCATCGTCGGTGCAGGGCAACGGCAGCGTGACGACGGAAAACCGCAGCATCGCCGGCGCCACCGCACTCGATGTCGAAAGCCGCCGCCGCGTGGATATGGATGTGGAAGTGCGCGTCGGTCCCGCCGCCTCCCTGCAGATCGAAGGCGACAGCAACCTGCTGCCGCTGGTGCACACGGAGTCGAACAACGGCAAGCTGCGTATCTGGGTCGATGATGAACTGCGCACCTCCCAGCCCCTGCGCGTGCGCTACACCACCCCGCAACTGAACCGCCTGGATGCCAGCGGCAGCCTGCGCACCCATGTCAGCGGCCTGAATGGCGGCAACCTGGCCGTGTCGCAGAACGGCTCCGGCCGTGTTGAACTGCGCGGCCGCGTGGACCAGCTGGACGTGATCAACAGCGGCTCCGGCAGCACCCTGGCCGATACCCTGGAAGCAGGCGGCACCCGCGTCGCGGTGCACGGCTCCGGCCGCGTGAGCCTCGGCAATCTGCGCGGCGACCAGTTGATGGCCAAGGTCCACGGCTCCGGCAACCTGAGTGCCGCGGGTTCAGTGCGCTCGCTGGATGTAGCGGTCTACGGTTCCGGCGATGCGCGCCTGTCCGGCCTGCGCAGCGAAACCGCCGACCTGTCGACCAACGGCTCCGGCGATATCACCGTCGCCGTTTCACAGTCGGTGCACACCAACACCAACGGTTCCGGCTCCATCACGGTCTACGGCAACCCGCCGCAGCGCAATGTGAGCGGCAAGCGCACCACCTTCGTGCAGTAAGCCTTATTCGATAACGATAGGCAGGTCGCGGCCCTGGGTCGCGACATTGCCTGCATAGTCGGCGGCGATGATGCGCAGCGTGTAAGCGCCCGGCTCGATGCCGCCGATATTCCACATCGCAGGCAGCGCCTGCCCTCCCTCCAGCGTATTGTTCACCGCGTAAGCAAACTGCGTGGACTTGCTGCCGTAAACCGTAATGCCGCTGTTCGGCGCATACACCAGCTTCACCGCCTCGCGGTTGCGCGGCAGGCGGTCATAGACCTGCGTGATCACCGGCTGCTCATAACCCTGCGCGGGCGTGCCGTCTGTCTTCAGCAGCTGGTAGCCGAGGCGGTAGATGCCGAGACGGCGGCGCGCTAGGTTGCCATCCATCTGGTCGAAGATATCGGCCACGATATTCACTTCCTGCAGCACGCGCGGCACATGCAGCGGCTGGCCGCGCTTGCCCGGCAGGCGCTTGCCCTGGGCATCGGTGAGCAGGATGCTGCGTACGGTCGGCGCAATCGTGTCCTGCAGGCCGATGAAGGGCAGCATCAGCGGATTCACCACACCGCCGCCCGGATAGTAGTCAAGGTGCACGTGCGCCATTGCATTCACCGTTCCCAGTGCATCGCCAACGGCGAAGCGGGCGCCGCGCCGCACACGCACGCGGTAAGGCTTGTTCTTCTCGCCGCGCAGCAGCTGGAACTGTTCGCCGAGAGCTTTGTCGCGCACCGCACGGCCAACACGCATATGGATGTAGGAGATCGGCCCCACGCTGATGCCTTCGCTCAGCGTGCCGAAGCCCCAGTTGGGCAAGGGGTCCGTGACCTTGGCCGCTTCCACCGCCACCACGGTCTCGCCGACGCCTGCCTGCACGTCCAGCCCTGCATGGAAGTGGTCGCGGCTCTCGCCGCTGAAGCTGCCGCGCACCTCGCCCATCAGGCCGACGACCTCGCGCGCTTCGTTCTGCGGCTTGACCGGCCATAGCATGGGCTCCTTGCGCTTCGGCAGCGGGGCCACCGATGCCTGCGCAGGCGCCGCCTCACCCTTGCGCGGCGGCGCCAGGCGGTGCAGCCGGAATGCCATGCCGTCGCTCACCAGCAGGCTGCCTGCCGCTTCAATCGCCAGCCCGCGCGGCGCGAACAGCTGCACGGTGCCGTCGCTGCCCACGCCGGGCGGACGGTCCGCGTCTTCCAGCGGATGGTATTCGCCGTTCGGCCGCATATGCAGCACGCGCCCGCCGGAACCGGTGGAGATATAGAGATGGCCGTCGCGCGTCAGCGCCAGCGCAGCGGGGCGGCGCAGCATCGGGCGGTTTTCTTCTTCCGGCGGCGCCGCAACGGTGCTCAGCATGCCGTCCTTGCCCAGCTTGCGCACCTTGTCGTTGAAGGTATCGGCGATGTACAGCGTGCCGTCTTTGGCTACTGCGATGCCGGTTGGCGTGTCCAGCTGCGCTGTCAGTGCCGGGCCGTCACTGTCGCCGGGGCGGCCATTGCCTGCGATGGTGCTGACCGTGCCGTCCGGCGTGATGCAGCGCACGCGGTCGTTATAGGTATCGGTAACGAAGACGTTGCCCTCATCATCGAGCGCAATGCCGATCGGGCCATCGAAGCGCGCCTCCGCGCCCTTGCCATCCGCGAACCCAGGCTGGCCGTTGCCTGCCAGCGTGCTGACCACGCCCTGCGGCGTGACCTTGCGCACCGCATGATTGCCGGTATCGGCCACATAGAGATTGCCTGCCTTGTCGATGGCAATGCCGGAGGGCGTATTGAAAGCCGCTGCCGCGCCCTGCCCGTCCGCGTAACCTTCTTTCCCGCCAGCCAGGGTAATGACCTGCCCTTGCGTAGTAATTTTACGGATCCGGTTCGCCTCACCGCCGTCCGCGACATAGATATTGCCATGTGCGTCCGCAACAAGCCCGAAGGGATCGGACCAGCGCGCCTGCGCAAGCGCTCCGTCCACCACGCCGGCCACGCCGTCGCCGCTGATGGTGGTGGTGCGGGCGGTCCAGTAGTCAGGCGTTTTGCCGGTGATCTGGCGAATCACGTTCAGGGGCGAACGGCCGGGCGCATCCGGCAGCGAATAGTAGTAATAGCCCGCCGCCGCGACGGCGGCGGCGGCGGCCAGGGCCGTGAGTGTCAGCTTGAGTTTCAATTGTCTGCTTGCCATGTCAATCGATTAAGCCGGAAGCTTAACCGATCGGCCGCATCCATGGTGGCGCCCGCGAGGTTTGCAAACCTACGAAACGTAGGTTACCATTGGTAGGTTCGCAGACCTCGGGAGATATCATGCACGCACTGATTGTTGTTGCCCACCCTGATCCGGCATCGCTGACCCATTCCATTGCCGCCGGACTGGCGCAAGGCATTGCCGCTTCAGGCCACGGCTTCGAGATCGCCGACCTGGCGGCCGAGGGTTTCGATCCGCGCTTTACGCCCGGCGACCATGCCCTGCACCAGAAGAAGGCCGGCCCGGCGCCGGACGTGGCGGCGGAACACGCCCGCATCGACCGTGCCGACGCGCTGGTGCTGGTCTATCCTGTCTATTGGTGGTCCTTCCCCGGCCTGCTCAAAGGCTGGATAGACCGCGTGTTTACGCAAGGCTGGGCCTATGACGAAAGCGCGGACGGCAAGCTGGAAAAGAAGCTGCAGCGGCTGCAGGTTCACCTGGTGGCGATCGGCGGCGCCGACCAGCGCACGTTCGCGCGCCACGGTTATTTTGGCGCCATGAAAACGCAGATCGATCACGGCATCTTTGGCTATTGCGGCGCCCGGGTTGTAACGTCCGAGCTGCTGCTCGCGTCCGATGACGGCTATCCCGCTTCGCTGCCGCAGACGGCGCAGGCAATCGGCGGCAAGGTCTTCTTCCGGGCGGCGGCATGACGCCGTCCGCATCGGTGCCGCGCCGCCGCCTGCCGCGCGAAGAACGCACACGCCAGCTGCTGGACGTGTCCTGGAAGCTGGTCAATGATGAAGGCAGCGACGCCCTTACCCTGGGCCGCCTGGCGGAAGAAGCAGGCGTGGCCAAGCCGGTGGTCTACGACCACTTCGGCACACGCAATGGCCTGTTGCTCGCCCTCTACCGTGACTTCGATGTGCGCCAGGGCGCCCTGATCAACGCCGCCATTGCCGCCGCGGAGCCGACGCTGGACGACAAGGCGCGCGTCATCGCCGCCAGCTACGTGGCCTGCGTGCTGACGCAGGGGCGCGAGATCCCCGGCGTGCTGGCCGCGCTCAGCGGCTCGCCCCAGCTGGCCGAAGTGAAAAGGCAGTACGAGCGCGTGTTCATCACCAAATGCCAGGAGATCCTAGCGCCCTTCACCGGGCCGCAAGGTATTTCCGCCGCCAGCCTGTGGGGCATGCTCGGCGCGGCGGACGCACTGTCGCATGCGGCGGTGTCGGGCGATATCAGTGAGGGGGAGGCGCGCAGCGAGCTGGCCCGGACCATTGTGGACCTCGTCAAACGCAGCAGCTAAAAAAAAGCCCGCTACGGGAGCGGGCTAAGTCTATTTCCTTGGAGGAGAATAGAGGAGACGATTCCATTATGCTGCGCCGCGCCATATCTTTCAAGTTTATTGTAGTGATACTAGATATACGAATAATGAATATGTTGCTTTGGCGCAAAATATTTCCTAATCGGGGTCAGACCCCAATTAGAAAGCAACATTGCTTTTTAATCGGGGTCTGACCCCGATTAAGAAATATTCGCAAAAGAAAAGGGCCTTGCGGCCCTCTCCTACCCTCCTAAGGTTCTTTGCGCTTACTTGTCGGCAGCGTAGGGCAGCACGCGCGACGCCAGACGGGTATCCGTCTTCAGCAGCGCCACTTCGTCCGCCATGATGTGGACTGCTTCGTTCAGCAGCACATCCTTGGCGTTCTTTGCCGCTTTTTCGGCATCCAGCTCGGCCGCCAGCGAACGTTCATCGGCCTGCAGGCCGTCGTCAGTACGGCTGGCGCCTTTCACCGGGCTCGCTTTCGCGGCCGACTTCTGATTGGCTGGTTTGGGGCTGATAGCGCGGTTCAGCGAGTCTTTCGGATCGGCCACCGGAATCGGATCGTCCGGCGAAGGACCGGCGTTCAGGCGTGCTTCACGCAGCTTGGCGCGGGCTTCCTGCGCATCGCGGTCCTTGCGGCGCACCGCTTCGTTCAGCGACACCAGGTTGTCCTTGCGCTGCTTCTTCACGTAGGCAATGTCCTCGACCAGGTATTGCAGGTCCTTGTCCTTGGCCACGCGCGCTTCGTGCTTCTTGTCCAGCAGCGGAATGATGTCCTTCACTTCACCGGCAGGAATGTAAACCGCAGGCTTGACCACGGTGTATGGCAGCGCATTGTCGTAGCTCGATTCGCCGAAATTGTCGGCATCGGCAATCGACGGCAGCTTGATGTCCGGCGTTACGCCGCGCAGCTGGGTAGTGCCGCCGTTGATGCGGAAGAACTGCGCAACTGTCATCTTGAGCTCACCCAGGCGCTGCTTGTCGCTCTGGCCGAAGCGGTCCAGGTTGATCAGCGTCTGCACGGTGCCCTTGCCGAAGCTTGGTTCGCCGATGATGAGGCCACGGCCGTAATCCTGGATCGCCGCAGCGAAAATTTCGGATGCGGACGCGGAACCACGGTTAATCAGCACACCCACCGGACCATCCCAGGCCAGGCCGGCCAGGGTGTCGTTCTCCACCTCGACACGGCCTTCGCCGTTGCGCTGCTGGACCACCGGGCCGCGGTCGATGAACAGGCCGGTCAGCTCCACCGCTTCGGTCAGCGAGCCGCCGCCGTTGTTGCGCAGGTCGATGAGCACATTGTCCACTTTTTCCTTCTTCAGCTCACCCAGCAGGCGGGCTACGTCGCGGGTGGCGCTCTTGAAATCCTTGTCGCCACGGCGGCGCGCTTCGAAGTCCTGGTAGAAGGTAGGCAGCGAAATCACGCCGATACGGCGTTTGACGGCGCCATCGCGCACTTCGAGAATCGACTTCTTGGCCGATTGCTCTTCCATACTGATTTTCTTGCGCACCATCGACACCACGAAAGGCTTGGCATCCGGGCCCGCATCGGCGCCCAGCACCTGGACGCGCACGGTGGAGTCCTTGGCGCCGCGGATCAGCTGCACCACATCGTCGATGCGCCAGCCCAGCACGTCGGTCATGGCGCCATTGTCGCCCTGTGCCACGGCGATGATCTTGTCGCCCACTTTTAGCTTGTTGGACAGCGCTACCGGGCTGCCCGGCACGATTTCACGGATCACCGTGTATTCGTCGCGGGTCTGCAGCACGGCGCCGATGCCTTCCAGCGACAGGCGCATGGCGATGTCGAAGTTTTCCGAAGCGCGCGGACCGAGGTAGTTGGTGTGCGGCTCGATGGACATGGCGTAGGCGTTCATGAAGATCTGGAACACATCTTCATTATTCAGCTTGCGCGAGCGGGTCACGTAGTTGTCGTAGCGCTTGTCCAGCGTTTCGCGGATGCCTTTGTCGTCCTTGCCGGCCAGTTTCAGGCGCAGCCAGTCGTTTTTCACGCGCTTGCGCCACAGTTCCTTGATTTCGGCGTCGTTCTTGGCCCACTCGGCCTTTTCGCGGTCGAACTGGTAGCTTTCGTCGACGGTGAAGTCCATCTTGGTCTTCAGCAGCTCGCGTGCATAGGCCATGCGCTCATTGAAGCGCTGCTGGTAGAGGTTGTAAATATTGAAAGGAAGCTGCAGGTTTTCGCCAACGATGGCGTCATCCAGCTTGGTCTTCGCGCTTGCGAATTGGTCAACATCGGCCTGGGTGAAGAACAGTTTGTCCGCATCCAGCGATTTGAAATAGCGGTCGAAGATTTTCTCCGACATCGCGTCATCCAGCGGCGTAGCCTTGTAATGATAGCGCGACAGCACGCGGGAAGCCCACAGCGCGGCCTGCGTTTGCTGCGCGGCGGGCTTGAGCTGGGGGTCTGCGGCCTTGTCGGTTTGGGCGGCGCCGGCGTAGGCGGACAGGATTGCCAGCGACATGGCGGCCAATACTTGCTTCTTCATCGGCATTTACTCCGGGACGTAATGTGGTGATGTGCGTCTCATTCTACCTGATGAAACGCCTTTTGCTGGAGGGTAGTGTCACGCAGCTGGCTTAAGCCCACATTAAATGTGCGCCCCATGCCAAAAGGGCAAGCGCCGCGGCGGGCCAGGAGCGCAGCGCGACTTTCCAGTCCACGGCGGACGGCCAGCAGGACAGGAACTGTGGCGCCAGCAGGAAGGCCAGCAGGATGTCGCGCGATTCGAAGCGCCAGCCGGGCTGCGTGCGCCACAGCGCCACTGCCAGCGGAATGGCAATGATCAGCAGCGGCGCCAGCGCTGCCGGCGCGGCGTTATACCAGCGCACCCGCGTCAGCACCACCGAGCCCAGCTCCCAGCCCCTGCCTGCGCGACGCGGAATCACCGTGAACGAGGCAGGCCGCGCGCCGGTGACAAGGCCAATCAGGAAATGCGCCAGTTCGTGGCAGATGGTGCCCGCCAGCGTGAACACATGGAACAGCGCAAAGCGCCGCGACAGGGCGCGGATCAACAGCGCCAGCACCAGCGATGGGGCAAGATAAAGCAGCATATCGGCCAGGATGCCGCGATGCGCGCACAGCCAGGCCGGCGCAAGGGCATTGCAGCTCAGGGACATCGCGGGCTTACCTCCTCCATTCGAGCGCCCAATCTACCTGCTTTGGGCACCGCGCTCAAGGAGAATTGATGGGGTAAGATCGGCGCCATGGAACTGCATCTGATTATCGAAGGCAAGCGCGACCTCGCGGCACAGGTCTACCGCCAACTGAGCGAGGCGATCCTGAGCGGCCGCCTGGCTCACGGCCAGCAGGTGCCGCCTTCCCGCCTGCTGGCGCAGCAACTGGGCATTTCGCGCAAGCCGGTGGCGGAAGCCTACCGCCGCCTCAGCTACGAGCAGCTGCTGGCCGGCCAGCCGGGACGCGGCACTTTCGTCAACGCGCCGCCTTCGGTCAGGCCTGCCGCGCCGCGCGCGGCAGAACTGGCGGCAGCAGCAACGCTGGCACGCTGGAAGCAGTTCGATAATCCGCTGCGCAAATTCGTCAAGGAAGGCCGCGCGCAGTATGACTTTATCGGCGGCAGCCCCGCCGCCGCGCACTTCCCCGAGGATGAGTGGCGGCGCGCCGTGAACGCTGCGCTGCGCGCGGAACGCAGCCACCGTACCCGCTACAGCGATACCGCAGGCATCCCGGAACTGCGCCAGGCCATCGCCCACCATGCGGCCTATGCGCGCGGCGTGGTCACGGATGCGGCGCATGTCATGGTCACCAACGGCGCGCAGCAGGCGCTGGACCTGCTGGCCCGCGTGCTGCTGGAACCCGGCGCCTGCGTGGCCATGGAAGACCCGGGCTATCCCGCCGCGCGCCAGCTCTTCGCCAGCCATGGCGCCCGCCTTGCGCTGCTGCCGGTGGACGCCGAAGGCATGGTGGCCGACCAAATTCCCGGCGACACACGGCTGATCTACGTCACCCCGGCCCACCAGTTCCCGCTCGGCATGCCCATGAGCGAAAGGCGCAAGGCTGCCCTGCTGGCGCGCGCCCGCGAGATCGGCGCCGTCATCATCGAGGACGATTACGATTCCGCCTTCCGCTACGAGGGCCGGCCCGCCGATTCGCTGCAAAGCATGGACAGTGATGGCCTGGTGGTCTACGTTGGCACCCTGTCGAAAGTGCTGATGCCGGAGCTGCGCCTCGGCTACATGGCCGTTCCGGACCCGCTGCTGGAAGCGCTGCATGTGGTGCGCCACCTGAGCGACTGGCACAGCCCCACGCTCACCCAGCATGCCGCCGCACGCTTCATCGAAGATGGCGCCCTGCTGCGCCATGTGCGCAAGCTCGGCGCCGTGTACGCGACCCGCCGCGAAGCATTGCAGCGCGGCTTTGCGGGGCCGCTGGCACCCTGGTTCGAACTGGTGCCCACCGCCGCCGGCTTCCACATGACGGCGCTGGCCCGGCGCCCGCTCGATATCGCTCTGCTGGTGCGCCTTGCGCGGCGGGTGGATGTTGGCCTCTACAGCATCCGCAGCTTCTACGTGGAGCAGGAACCGCTGCCCGGCCTGGTGATGGGCTTCGGTGCCATCGAAACGCTGGACATCGCGCCTGCACTGGCGCGCGTACTCACCATCCTGCAGGAGATGGACACGTAAAATTCGGCGGAATTGGCTACCCGCGAACCCGACGCGGCCGCCCACAATGGACTCCATCGCAATCTACTTATGGAGTTCACCATGCAAGCACGCCTCGATTTCTACACCGCCTCGCCCGACGTCCTGAAAGCCATGATCGCACTGGAGACGGCCACCAACAAGCTGGGCATCGACCCGGTCCTGATGGAGCTGATCAAACTGCGCGCCTCGCAGATCAACGGCTGCGCCTTCTGCGTGGACATGCATAGCGCCGACATGCGCAAGGCCGGCGAGACGGAACGCCGCATCGCCGCCGTGGCGGTGTGGCGCGAAGCGCCCTTCTTCACGCCTGCCGAACGCGCCGCACTGGCGTGGACCGAAGCGCTGACCCGCCTCTCCGACACCCATGCGCCGGACGCCGCCTACCAGGAGCTGGCCGCCCATTTCAGCCCGAAACAGATGGTGGATATCACGCTGGCCATCAATACCATCAACAGCTGGAATCGGCTCTCCGTGGGCTTCCGCAAGCTGCCGGCGGAATAATTGAACAATCGTTCCAGTACTGTGTTAGAGTGCGAATCTGGAACGATCATTCAATTAAAGGAAAAGCATGAACAGCACTCAGAAAATAGCACTCGTCACCGGCGGCTCGCGCGGCATTGGCGCAGGCATCGTTCGCCGCCTCGCCGCCGACGGCTACATCGTCGCCTTCACCTACAACGCTTCCGCCCAGCCCGCGCAGATGCTGGCGGATGAGATCACGGCCGCCGGCGGCAAGGCGCTGGCAATCCACGCCGATAGCGCCGACGCGGAAGCGATTCACGCCGCAGTGAAGCAAACCACGGAAACCTTCGGCCGCCTCGACATCCTCGTCAACAGCGCGGGCATCTACAAAATGGCCCCGGTGGACGAATTCCCGCTCAGCGATTTCGACCGCATGCTGGCCGTGAACGTACGCGCGCCCTTTGCGGCCATCCAGGCTGCATCGCGCGTGATGGGCGAAGGCGGCCGCATCATCACCATCGGCAGCATGGCCGGCTTGCGGGTAGGCTTCCCCGGAGCGGGCGTGTACGGCATGACCAAGACCGCCGTTGCCACCATGGTGCGCGGCGCGGCCATCGACCTGGCCAAACGCGGCATCACGGTCAACAATGTACAGCCCGGCCCCACGGAAACCGATATGACGCCCGGCACCGGCCCCATGGCCGAAGTTATCAAAGGCCTGGTGCCTCTCGGCCGCATGGGCAGCCCGGCAGAAATCGCCGACCTGGTGGCCTACCTGGTGCGCCCGGAAACGAGCTTCATCACCGGCGCCAGCTTCACGATTGACGGCGGCATGTCGGCCTGATTTACAATCGCCCTTTTCTCCGGAAATCGTTCATGGCCCGACCAAAGGAATTCGACCGCGATCTCGCCTTGCAGAAGGCGATGATGGTGTTCTGGGAAAAGGGCTATGCCGCCACTTCCGCTGCAGACCTGGTGCAGGCCATGGGCATCGGCCGCCAGAGCCTGTACGACACTTTCGGCGACAAACACCAGCTGTATCTGGAAGCGCTGGCTCTGTATTCGGAAGCCAGCGTGGCGGAACTGGTGCAGAGCATGCGCGCCGCCCGGCCGCTGGAAGCCATCGAGGCCATGCTGATGGCCTTTGCAGCGCGGCCGGAGGAACAGAATGCCCTCGGCTGCATGGGCATCAACTCCATCTGTGAACTGGGATTGCAGGATGAAGCGGTGAACGCGGTCCGCGAGCGCAGCGGCGCCCCGCTGCGGGCATCGCTGATTGCCTTGCTGGAGCAGGCAAAAGCGGCAAGCGATGCCGATCCTGCACTGGACGCAACAGCAGGCGCGGACTTTATCCTCGCCACGCTGGCCGGCATGAAGGTGATTGCGAAAGGCGGCGCCGATGCGCAGGCCCTGCGCTCAGTAGGCGCCCTCGCCGTTCAGGCGCTGGGCCGGGGAACGCCTCAGGCGTCCCGGTAGAAGCACTTGGCGCAGACCTGGCGGTAGGTGCTGTTCCCGCCGATCAGCACCTGCTCGCCTTCCAGCACGCGGCTGCCGTCTTCATTGGTGCGGATATTCATGGTGGCCTTCTTGCCGCAGCGGCAGACGGTCTTGATCTCTTCCAGGTTATCCGCCAGCACCAGCAGGGCCGCCGAGCCGGGGAATGGTTCGCCGCGGAAGTCCGAGCGGATGCCGAAGCACATCACCGGAATATTCACCTGGTGCGCCCAGCGGTGCAGCTGCTTCACCTGGTCGTGGGTGAGGAACTGCGCTTCGTCGATAAGCACGCAGGCCACATCCACCCCATCCAGCAGCTCGAAGAAATCGCTGTCCGCGTCATAGGTCTGCGCTTCGCGCTTCAAGCCTATGCGCGAGGCGATGAAGCCCACGCCTTCGCGGCCGTCCAGAGCGGAAGTGAACAGCAGCACCTCCTTGCCGTTTTCGTTGTAGTTATGCGCGACCTGCAGCAGATAGGTCGATTTGCCGGCATTCATGGCGGAATAACGGAAGTACAGACGGGCCAACGGCGCCTCCGGAAAAGGGGTTCAGGTAAAGGGCAGCATTATAGATCACGGCCGCTTGCCCTGGTCCGGGATATTGAAGATGCGCCGCACAAAACTCTCCAGGGCCACGAACACCCCTTCCACCCCAAAGCCCGCGATGAAGGACAGCGCGGAACTGCTCAGCGCCCAGCTGCCCAGCAGGCCCACATCGTTGCCGCCCGCCGGTCCCGATGGATTCACGAACAGGCCGATGCAGGCGCCGATAGTGGCGCCCAAGGCCAGTTGCAGCAGCGCCAGGTTGAGGTCACGCGGCGACAGCAGGCTTTCCCGGATCTTGGACGACATGGTGCGCACCACCGAAGCGCCCGCCCCCAGGATCCCGTAGCACAGCGGCAGCACCGCCGTTCCCGCCACCAGCGTAACGATGCGCGCCAGCTGCTCATTGCCGCGCCGCCGCTGTTCGTAATTGTCCGGCGCCGGCTCGGAAGGTAGCCAGAAGGTCACTGCATGGTAAAGCGCTTTCGGAGGCGTGAGCCATTGCCGCAGATTGCGGCGCGTGCTGGCCAGCTGATTGTCCAGCGCGGTGCGGCGTTCGCACAGCTGCGCCTCCTCAATGCTGCGCGGCCGCGGGGCTGCGCAGAAGCGCAGCGCTGGTAGCGGCCCGTCCGCCTTGCCGCCCACCGACTTCAGCTCTGCCTCCGCAATCTCCTTCAGCAGCGTGATGCGCTGCTCGCGTGCCGCATCCAGGTGCTGCAGGATGAGGTTCCCCGCCATCACATGCCATGACAGCAGGCAGGTAAAGGTCAGCATGGCAATCAGCCCATATACCGTGCGGCCGATATGGCGGTTGAAGCGCAATGCCACGTTTACCAGGCCCGGGAAGGCGCAGCGCGCCAGCGTAAGGCGAGTCGGTTTTTCGAGCGAAGAACCATTGCCATTGATGCGCTGCCCGGCCGGATTCTCCCTCTCATCGCTGTCGGCGGTGCGGCTGTGCTTCCGCCGCAGCTTGCGCCAGCGCGGCAGTGGCTGGCGGCGGTCTTCCTCGCCGATCACGAGCAGCGTGAAGGCGATGGTCATGCCCGTGGCGGGACGGGCAGCCGCGTTCAGGATGTCCTTGGCGCGCAGCAGCAGTACCGCCTGCCGCACACGGCCCTCTTCCGTATCCGACGGCGTGAGGCCGATGCGGCAGATGTCGCGGATGTGCGGCACGTTCTTGTCGCCGTGGTCGTAGAGGCTCTTGTCCCAGCGGCCGGAGATGTGGTCGAGCAGCAGATAGACTTCGTTCAGCTCACGAGCGAAGATGAAGTCCTCAATGCGATGGGGGTCCGAAGCCATGGCTCCTCCCGGCGCGAATGTCATATGGACCATTCTGCGCCGGATGGCAGCCGCTGCAGCTTGTCAGCCGCACAACAGCTTGAGCTTACGCAAAGCCGCGCCTACTCGCCGGGGGCGTACTTGCGTTCGAGATTCTTCTCGATGTCTTCCTTGTAGAACAGCACATCTTTGAACTCGCCGCGCGCGTACATTTCGGCTTGGTCGTTGAAGTGCTTCGAGGCCGGGTCGCCGCTCTGGCCACCGGCCAGGATGCTGCGCGCGCGGATGCGCGGCCCGAACTCCACGGCGGCCACGAAGCTGTTGCCTCGTTCACCGTAGATACGCTTGGTGCGCGGCGCGGACACCATGCCGTAGGCAGCCAGCGCGCCCCAGTTGCCGGAGGCGAAAGGCACCGGAATACTCGGCTTGCTGTCGTCGAAAGGCTGCACGATGTCGCCGGTGAGGCGCTGGAAGCGGTTGATTTCGCCCCATGGCGTTTTCCAGCTGCCGAAGTCGGACTGCAGCTTGTCCGAGGCGCGGTTCAGAGCCTCCAGGCGCTGGCGCGGCGTGACGTGCGTGGCCAGGTAGTCCAGCACCAGCATGTCCTGCGCCTTCGCTGCCGGGCCATGGGTCTTTACCATATCCTGCAGCCAGAAGATGGCCAGCGAGGTCGGGATGGAGGTCAGCGTATAGCGCATGTCCCAGTCGCGCAGCAGCGTAATCTGCTCGGTGAGACTGGCTTTCACCAGGTCGCTCGCAGGCGCTTCGTCATAGGCGCGCACCAGGAGCGGCAGCAGCGGTTCGAAGGCCGTCATCTGGCTGTCGTAGGCGGCTGCGATGAGGGACTCGATGGTGAAGTCCTTTTTGTTCTGCAGCACGCGCACCGCATGAATGCCGCGCGCGTTCTCCGGATTCATCGACATATAGGCCGGATAGTCCTGCGGCCGCGGGCTGTACGCCCCGGCAGCGGAGAATGGCCAGTTATTCGTATTCTGGATCCATCCGTTCTTTGGGTTGAACAGCTGGATGGTGTCTTTCACCGCGTGCAGGCCCTTCCAGTCGGTGGCTGGATTGCTGCCGTCAACCGGCTTCGTGTAGTTGAAGGACGGATCGCGCACGGGAATGAAGTTCCCGTGGAAGTAAGCGATATTCCCGTCCGCATCCGCATACACCGTATTATTCGAGGAATTGGTGCGCAGCTCCATCGCCTTGTAGAACTGGGCATAGTTGCGTGCCTTGGTGCGGATGAAGGACTGGGTGAGCGCCTTCAGCGGCTCATTCATCAGCGCTACCGATACCCACTTGCCGTCCTGCTCGCGCACCACCGGGCCGCGGTGCGTGAAATAAGCTGTTACGCGTTTCTCGGCCATGCCGCCGGCGGTCTTGTAAGGCAGCCGGATTTCGCGCACCGTCAGCGGCCGCTCTTCTGCCCCATACTTGTAGAAAAATTTGCCATCCTTCTCGCTCACCGTTTCCAGGTATTCGTCGATCACGTCGCCGCCCCCGGAGGTATGCATCCATCCCAGGCGGTCGTTGAAGCCCTGGTACACAAAGAACTGGCCCCAGGTCACCGCGCCGTAGGCATTCAGCCCTTCGTTGCTGCTCACGTGGATCTCGGGCCGGAAATAGAAGGACGTGTGCGGATTAATCATCAGCAGCGCATGGCCGGACTTCGTCAGCGCAGGTGCAATGGCAAAGCCGTTGGAGCCTGCCGGTTCCAGATCGAGGTCGCTGCCCTTGAACGCCAGCGAGGGCCTGGGCTGCTTGCCATAGAAGGCCTCCAGCTGGCGCACATCGATCGTCTCGATATCGCCGCCGATGCTGCCTTCGCTGAAGCTGAGCGCCATCCACGGCTCAAAATGCGTGATCAGGCGCGGCGTCACTTCGGGGTGCTTGTGCAGGTAGAAGTTCAGGCCATCGGCCCAGGCCACCATCAGTTTTTTCAGCCATGGCGGGCTGTCCTTGTACTGCGCCTGCAGCTGTTCCGGCGTGATGAAGAGCTTCATGCGCAGGTCCTGGTACAACGCCTTCTCGCCCTCCACTTCCGCCAGGCGGCCCATCGCGTTGATGAAATTGAGCTCGATGCGCTTGAAATCATCTTCCGCCTGCGCATACAGCATGCCAAATACCGCATCCGCATCCGTTTTGCCGTAGACGTGGGCAATCCCCCATTTGTCGCGCATGATGGTCACGCGTTTCGCGGTGCGCTCCAGCCGCATCGACTCCAGCGGCGACAGGTGGCTGGAAGGCGCAGGCGCCGCCATCACGGCAACCGGCACAGCGCACAGCGCTGCCACCAGGGGATTCAGTCTTGGCATAAACTTACTCCGTCAGGAAATCAGGATGCATCCACCAGTGCCGCAATACGTTCGCGCAGTTCGGCATTTTCAGCGCGCAGCGCGGCATTCTTCTCTTTCAGCTGCGCCACTTCGGCGCGCAGCTGGTCTACTTCACTCAGCGGTTCGCCCGATTCGTCCAGCGCCTGCTTCGGCACGCGCGGCGGACGCGACGCGGCGCGCTGCTCGCGAATTTCCTTGGCCGCCTTGCGCAGCAGCTCCTTGCCGCCCGCAACTGCCGCCACCTGCTCGGATTCCGGGAGCGAAGCCACAGTAGCCGCAGCGTTGATCGAAATGGTGCCCTGGCGGATCGCCTCCACCAGCTCCGGTGTCGCCGTTTTCTGGATCTTCTCGATCTGGCTGATGGTATTGCTGCTCAGGCGCGCGGCGCGGGCAATATCCTCGCGCGAGGTGCGCGCCTTGGGCGGAGGCGCCGCTTCCTTCTCGGGATCGGGTGGCGCAATGGCCGCATCTTCGGCCTTGGCGCGCTCCGCCTCCTGCAAGGCGCGCTTGGCCAGAATGTCTTTCTGGCGCAGCGCCAGCACACCGCGCTGGAAATCGGACACGCTGCGGCGGCCCAGATGGTTCTCAATCATCCACAGCATCACGTCTTCCATCGACTGGAAGCTGGTGTTTTGCGTCACCTTGAAGGGAATGCCATGCTTCTGGCAGATGTCGTAGCGGTTATGGCCGTCCACCAATACGTCTTCCCACAGCACCAGCGCGTCGCGGCAGCCTTCGGCCAGCAAGCTGCGCTCCAGCGTCTCCCGCTCTGCCTCGGTCAGCGGATCAATATATTTGCGCAGTTCGTCGTTAATTCTGATTTGCATGCTTGGTTCATTTCCCGGATGAGGCGCAGGCCCAGCCCAGCGCCGTCCAGCATGCTACACCATCCGCGCCGCCCGCCCAAGCCGCCGGGCAACACTGGAAGTTATCGATCAGGCATGTCATAATAGCGGGCTAGGCCCTGATGGTGAAATTGGTAGACACACCGGACTTAAAATCCGTTGGCCGCAAGGCCGTGCCGGTTCGATTCCGGCTCGGGGCACCACCCGACAAATCCGCTCAGCAGCGCATTACGTCATAAATCCTTGCGGATCAAGGGTTTACCGCAACACCCCCAAGCAAACACAGCCGCAAAATACCGCTTTCCAGCGTAAATCTGGGGGGGGGCGCCTGCCCACTTTTTACCCACACTGCCCCCAAGCGAACTCAGCCCATTCCCACACAACCATAAAGGTGTGGCCATGGAGTTTTCAGGAGCTTCAAAGAAGGAACGGCCCCGCATGGCGAGTCCAGGCCGCCACAACGCCAGTTTGGGACAGTGCGTCATAGCGACGATTACCCTCGTGGTGGTCGCATTTTTCTCTCAAGGCGGCGCGGCCGGCTGTATAGTGCTGCGGCGCTTGAAAGCGCACTGCCCACACTTCAGGGAGTTAACCTTGCGCGCAGCGCAGGGCGTCCAGTGGCTCAAGCGCAGGCGGGCAAACGGCGCAAAGCCTCGGGCCTATTGGTCGTTTTCAAAGGCGATCAACTGCTCGGCCAAGGTCAGCACATCGCTCACCGCCCTGCGCGGCCGATTGCCAGCGGCGCTGCAGTAGATCGATGGAAGGGGTTGAGGGCCACGCTACGCTGGGGCGTTACAGAAGGGCTGAGCCGCGCGCGCATGGTGCAGTCCTGTGTACCATGCGCCCGTGATGGGGCCAAACAATGCGTAGCCTGCCACGCCGCATTGGCATACACGCTGCCTCATTTGCCGGCCTGGGCGCGCCGCACGGCGCCGCCCAGTAGCGCTAGTCCGGCCGCCAGCATGGCCAGGGAAGAAGGCTCCGGCACCAGCCCCGCCGAGAGATGCACGTCGTTGGCCGCGAGGTGCGAATCCCGGTTCGGCGTGAAGTGCACATAGAGCAAGGGCAAGTCTGACACCAGCCCGAAAAAGTCGCTGCGGCTTTCCATCGAAGTGAAGAAACTGAACTTCCTGCCGCTGATATCGCCAGCGGTAATGTGGAGGCTATTTCCGGTGCCCCCACCATAGTACTGGAGGAAGGTGCCGCCAAAGCCGTAAACAGCCCCGCTTAAGTTATCGTAGTAGAGGCCGGCATGGGCATAGTTGGACCACAGATAGCGATCGCCCGGCCCCGCGCCATGGAGGCTTCCCATCGGATAGTTCGGGTAGCCGTTGCTGACTTCGTAGCCGAGGCCTTCAAACGACCGCTGCAGCACGGGTGTCGTGTAGACCGGCAGGTCGTCGTAGCTGTCGACCACCGTATGGGTAAAGTTGGCGAGGTAGGCTTCGTGGTCTTTCGTAAACCGGATCTCGGCCTGCGCAGTGCCCGCGGCGAGTGCCAGTGTCAGTACGATCAGCGCACGCATCATCGTCTCCGTGTCCGTGAATGTGATATAGCCATTCTAGGGGTTTCCCAAGGCACGCACCGGCCGTCCGTGTGGCGTGCCGCTGCCGAACGGCCTGGCCGCCAGCTCAGGACACGGTACGCCGGCGCCACCACAGCAGCGCCAAGCCCGCGCCGAGCATGCCGATGGTTGATGGCTCAGGCACCTGGGTTGCGATGATCTGGGCATAGCCGCTCACCTCGACGTACTGGATCACGCCATGCGCGGCGTTGTTGACGAGCGTGAAGGTCAGTAATTGTTCGCTGCTGCCGGGCGGTTCCTGCCCGCCCCACATTGCGCTGTTGTAGTGATACTGTTGGTCACCGCTACTGAGGAAATAAGAGGTATTGGCAATGAAACTTGCCGATTCAGGATTGGTGCGCAGGATCTCGGTACGTCCGCTCAGGGTCAGGGTGACCGCGCTATATGCCCCAAGATAGAAGCCGAGCGTCCCTCGCCCCTCGGTGCGCAGCGATTGCTCGGTCCAGTAATTGGCGGGGTCGGTCATCAGCGCCGCCGTGCTGCCAGTCATTACCAGGCGGAGTGCACCGGCGGCGTCTGTCCCGGCGCGGGCGTCCAGCCCCCCCGCCTGGTAACGTGCATCGATTGCTTGCGGCAAGGTCGAATCGAACGACTGCAGGTCGCGGACCGTCGGCGTGGCATAACCATAGCGGCCTGCCAACGCGGTCCCGTACCAGCCGCTGAGCAGGCCAAGCGCGGCCATCCCATCGTCTGGACGCAGGTCGGCGACACTGTACTGCAGGTTGCCGATCTCGAGGGTGGTTCGGGTATCCGCCAGCACCGGCAACGCCGCGGCGGCGGCAATCGTGGCAAACAGTAAGCGTTTCAGGGAATGCATAGCGACTCTCCTCATCAGGTAGGGGGGCTGGCGCATGCCACCGCCTATGCCGCCGAGCACCGATCCGGACCGCGGCACCGGACGACCACCGGCAGCACCGCTGAGCTTATTAGGATTTCCGCCAATGTCGCGTTCGATACCATTGGTCAATATCGCCTCCTCTACTCTTCCTTGGCGCCGACGCAAAGCAGCCGTCCGCCATCGTCGTAATCTGACTGTCAGAACCTGACTGCGACCACCGCCATGACGCCCAGTTCCGTCCCCGCCGACCTGGCCCAGCGAATCCGCAGCGCGGCCGACAGCCTGTACGCGGCCAACGGCGGAATGGTGTCGGCATATCGGTCGAGCACTGCGCTCGGGGCACCATGACAGATTTTCGCTCAGCTGCAGCACATGTCCCCCATTGCCTATGGGCTCAGTGCAGCGAGGGTGTGACGAACCATTGTGTCAAGGCTGCTCGCATGGATTTTGAGCAGATCTTCGGTCTCCTTCGCTGCGAGCACGTTCGCGGTGCGATACAGATAAGCCATCTCCAACAGTTCGTTCATGATCGGATCTTCACGCCCACGTTCTGCGAGTTCCGCATCTGACAATGGCAGCAGGGTCCCTGGCGGCAGCCCGGCTGCCGCCGTGAAGTGCCGGGCCAACTGGCGTACCGGCACGTGCTGCGACGGAACATGGAATGCGCGGCCCCACTCTCCTTCGTAGGCGACGGCAGCGGCCAGGGTGCGGGCGACATCGAGCGTGAATGTCCAGGGATGGCTGATATCCGGATCGCCCAATACCAGGGCAGGATTACCAGCAAGCAGTGCGGGAAGCGTCAGCAAAGTGAACGGCGATGCCGCGCCCGCACCCAGGTAATCGCTGGCCCGCACTTCAAGCACCGGCACGCCAGCGTCCAAAGCCTGCTGCCACATTGCCTGCCGCACACGCCCCTTGTCGCTGGTCGGGCGCAAAGGCAAGTCCGGCGTCAGGGTGGCTGGTGAGCCGGCGCCGTAGGCATAAATGTTTCCCAGCACTACGATGCGCACGCCGTTCGCACGCGCTGCCGCCACCACCCCGGCCATGATCGGGGGAAATTCGCTTCGCCATCGGTCATATGGCGCCATTGCGCACATCAGCACAGCATGCGCGCCACGGACCACGGCCGACAGCAAGGGGCCGTCGCTCGCATCGAGGGCGCAGGAGGCAACACGCCCGCCTGCCAGAACGGTGCCGCTGCGGCTCACCAGCGTGACCGCGTGGCCGCTCTCCGCCAGCAATGCAGCGGCTGCCCGGCCGACCGGCCCCGCACCTACTACGACATAAGTGGGCATAATGATCTCCTTTCAATAGTCGAGGCTGCAGCGTAACGGCGCCCGCGCACCGAGTCGCGCCTGAAATGCCGGGATTCGCAGCACAATCGGCCAAGCCGGGAGATCCCATGCTCGATCTGACAAACGATGTTTTCCAACCACTGGCGACAGCCGATATCGGGCTGCACCGCCGCCGCAATATTGCGGGGCCGGTTGTCACCACGGCTGGCAACCAGCATCTGGTCGTCGTGCACGCAAGCCAGGCCACCTGGACCGTGTGCACCCAAACGGGAACGCGCCATTTGCGCCGGCGCGGCATGGCAGACGTGATTCCGGCCGGCGAAACCGGCGGCTTCACCGCCGAGAGCGGTTGCGATTCCCTTGTGCTCTCGCTGTCTCCGCGCGTGGTGGATCTCAGCCTGGGGCGGGCACACGGCAAGGCCGGGGCGTTCCGGCTCCAGGCTTCCCATATGCTCGACAACCCCCGCATCGTGCACCTGTTGCGTGCGCTGCATGCCGCCGAACCGGCAGGGGCGGTCAACGACAGCCTCTTCCGGGAAGCCATGGCCCATGCCCTTGCCAGCCAGCTCCCGGGTGTGGGCAGCGGCCCTCCAACACGGCAGGACATCCCACTGCGCCAGGTACAGCGGGTTCTGGACCTGATCGAAACCCGGCTGGACCGCCCCCTCACCATCGAATCCCTGGCACGCGAAGCCGGCGCCAGCAGCTCGCACCTTCGCCACTGGTTCCTGCAGGTGACGGGAAGCACCGTGCACCGTTACCTGATGCGCCGGCGCGTGGCCCGCGCACGCGAACTGCTGCGAGGAAGCACGCTTCCCCTTGCAGAAGTTGCGCTGGCCGCAGGCTTTGCCCATCAGTCCCACATGGCGCGCTGGCTGAAGCGGGAACTGGGGCAAGCGCCGCTGAACGTGCGGCGCCATGGATGACGCCGCGCTGCCGCTCCGGTATCATCCCGGTATGAAACAACAATCCTCACTTCCGTTTGTCATTGGCGTAGCGGGCGGGAGCGGCAGCGGCAAATCTACCGTAACGCAGCAGGTACTCGCCTCTTTTGGCACCGAGATGGTCTCGGTCGTCATGCAGGACGACTACTATCTCGACCAGTCCCACCTCAGCCCCGAGGTCCGCCGCAAGACCAATTACGATCACCCCAACGCCTTCGACTGGCCGCTGCTGGTGCAGCATGTGCACGCCTTGCGCAGCGGCGAAACGATCCAGATGCCCGAGTACGATTTCACGATCGACAACCGCTCGACCAGGACGATTCCCGTCAAGCCCGCGCCGGTCGTTCTGATTGAAGGCTTGTTTGCGCTATATGACGAGGATTTGCGCAAGATGATGTCGCTGAAGATCTTCGTCGACACGGCGCCGGACGTGCGCTTTATCCGCCGCCTGCAGCGCGATATTGCAGAACGCGGCCGTACCGTGGACAGTGTGACTTCCCAATACCTGGAAACGGTGCGCCCGATGCACAAGCAGTTCATCGAGCCGACCAAGCGCCACGCCGACGTCATTTTGCCGCACGGCGCCAATGGGCCTGCGGTAGACGTGATCACCGCCAAGGTGGCCAGCGTTATCGCCCGCCGGCCTTAGCGCTGGCGGTTTCAGACCCAGGCATCGGCAGCCCTGGTGCGCTCGCCTCCTTCGCTGCCGGTATTCACCACGCCGCGCGGTTCGATCAGCAGCAGCCTGGTTTCGGTTTGCGCGAAGGGTTTGTGTTCCACACCTTTCGGCACCACGAACATTTCCCCCTGCCGGATGATGACATGGCCATCGCGGAAATCGATGCGCAGCTCCCCTTCCAGCACGATGAATGCCTCATCGGTATCGGCGTGGTCGTGCCAGATGAAGTCGCCTTCGACTTTGGAGAGCTTGAACTCGTAATCGTTCAGTTCCGCGATAATCTTGGGCGACCATTGCTCGGCGATGCGGTCAAATTTTGCAGAAAAGTTAATACTCTGGCGGATGTTGGAAGTCATACTGGCCTTTCTTCAGGAATGAACGTGACCCAAGGGTAAGCAAATACGGGCGGGCAATCTTGTACGATTGTGCGTGTGCTTCTGCAGTAGAATTTCCGCACGATGAACAAAACCACCACCGACTGGATACAGCGCGCGCCGGGCTCAGACGGCGTGGAGCGCATTGAGGCCTTCTTTGCGGGCGCGGCGTATGGTTTGCACCGCCACGATACCTATGCGATCGGCCGCACCTTGTCGGGGGTTCAGAGCTTTATCTACCGCGGCGGGGAGCGCCACAGCCTGCCGGGCGGCACCATGGTGCTGCATCCCGATGAGGCGCATGACGGGCAGGCGGGAACCGAGGACGGGTTCTGGTACCGGATGATCTATATCGAACCGGCGCTGATCCAGAATATTCTTGGGGGCAAGCCGCTGCCCTTCATCAAGGACGGCATATCGCGCGACCCGAGGTTGTATGCGGCGTCCGAAGCCCTGCTGCAAAGCATGGACCTGGCCATTGACGGCTTGGAGCAGGATGATGCCCTGTTCGACCTCGCCCATGCGCTGGATGCCGCCGCCGGCACCGCACGGCGCTCACAGAACTTCGACTATCGCGCGGCGGAAAGGGCCCGCGAGTACATCCACGGCGCGCTGGACCGCACGGTAACGCTGGACGAACTGGCCGAGCAGAGTGGCCGGGACCGCTGGAGCCTGTCGCGCGATTTCCGCATGCTGTTTGGCACCAGTCCTTACCGCTATCTGGTGATGCGCAGGCTGGACCTGGCCAAAAGCCTGCTCTTGCAAGGCGAGTCCCTGGTGAACGCCGCCCTGCTGGCAGGATTCTCCGACCAGAGCCATATGACGCGGCACTTCATCAAGACCTTCGGCTTATCACCCGCACGCTGGCTGAAGATGCGCAGCGCGCATGCATTAGCGGTTGGTTAGCGTTACGCCAGCAATCACCAGCAGACCGCCGCTGATCATCGACGGCAGGATGGGTTCTCCCAGCATGAGCGCGCCGAAGGTCACGCCAAAGACGGGCACCAGATTGTTGAACACGGCCGTGCGCGCGGCGCCCAGCGTCTGCACGCCTTCGTAATACCACACGAAACCCACCGCCGTGCCAAAGGCGCCCAGATAGATGATGGATGCCCAGACCTGCCAGCTCAGCACACTCCAGTCCATGTCCGCAATTTCGGTGCTGGCGCCGATGAGGAGCAGCAGCAGTCCCCACAGCGTGGCATAGGTGGTCGCCGCAATCGGCGTCAGTCCTTTCAGCGCATGCCGTCCGATGATGGTGTAGGCCGCCCAGGCACACACCGCGCAGAACATGATGAGCTCTCCTGCGCCAAGCGACTGCGAGATGTCATGCAGCGCGCCTTGCAGGTCGCCACGGCTGATGATGACGGCGGCGCCGGCGAATGCAATGAGAATGCCGAGCCACTTGCGTGGCGCCAGGCGCTCGCGGAAGAACAGGGCCTGGGCCAGCGCGGTCACGATGGGGTTGAGCGCGATCAGCAAGGCCGTGCGGCTGGCGGGCATCAGCGAGAGCGCCTTGAAGAAGCAGATGTTGTACAGGAATATGCCGGTTGCACCCAGCGCGAAGGTCGCCACCGCCTGTTTCAGGGTGAGCCGTGGCAGTCCGCCTTCCAGCTTCCACGCCAGCGGCACCAGCAAGGCGCAGGCCACCAGGAAGCGGCCGCCCGCCGCCATCATGTGCGGCATGAGGTTGGCGATCAGACGTCCGGCGATGAAGGTGCCGCCCCAGAACATGGTGACGGCGACGAGTTTGAGGTAGATTCCGGCTGACGATGATTTCATGTTTTGGCTTATTCCACCCGCTTCTGCTGGCATGCGCGAGCACGTAATCGAACATGATACTTGGTTCCAGCGGACAGATTCTGATCCGGCCTGATACAGGCGTATTGAATGATCGTGCAGCGGCGCTGCACTGCGCATGATTTGAGCTGCTGAGTTTGCGGTTTTAAGGTCGCCAAATGCGACCTTAAAACCTGGCCGCGGCCAACACCGAAATATCTCCCCTATGCCTCTACCGAACAATGATGGCAGCGACGATATTGAACAGTGAGCGAGCCAATGGAAGTGTCGGTGGGCTCAAATGTCCTCAGCGGGCGCTCTTGCGGTAACGCAGGAAAGCGTTGACGGTCAGCCGTCCTTTGGCGGGATCGAGGTTGAGCAGTTCGGGGGCGTCGATCTGGCCGCTGTGGAAGATGGTGGCGTCGTAGAAGACGGCGCGGTTCCAGGCGGCGGGGATGGTGGCGGTGCGCTCAAAGTAGCGGTTGGCGCTGTTGAAGTACTGGGGCGGCACGCCGAGCACCTTGGTGAAGGCGGCGCCATCCAGCAGCTTCACCTGGTGCAGCAGGAAGTCGATTTCGTCCGGCGATACCAGCGGCCGATAGAAGCTGGTTCCGCCCAGCCGTGCATCCTCGAACAGATACAGCACCGCCGCACAGGCGCCCTCGCCCTCCGGGCAGTTGTGCGCGTCGCGATGGCAGATGCGCTGCTGCGGATTGAGTTCTTCGGGCCGCAGCGTCACGATGGACATGCGGGTGTTGACGCCCGCAGGGCTGTGCGCATTGAAGGGCTGCTTCAGGTGCCGCGCAAAATATTCTTCGAGCCGCGCATCGAACTCCGGCGTCATTTTCCTCTCGATGCCGGGGTAGGCATTCGCAGGATTTGCGCTGAACGCCGCGCGCCCTGCCACAGCTTCGGACACCATCTGCTGCGGTTCGCTCAGGAAGTTGTCGATAACGAGGCATTCGGCGCCGCCGCCAATCGGCACGCGCTGGATAAGCGGATTCGGGTTGAACATCGTCAGACCATGACGAAGCCGCGGAATCCGCGTGCTGCGTAATAGGAGTCTGCGCCGTTGTGATAGACGAAGACCTGGCCGTAGCGGCGGTCGCAGAACAGCGCGCCGCCCAGTTTGCGCACGGCGGCGGGCGTCTGCACCCAGCTCGATGTCTTGCGGTCGAATTCACCGAGCGTCTGCAAGGCCCGATACTGCTCTTCGGACAGCATGGTGATGCCGATGGCGGCCGCCATGGCCACAGCGCTGCCGCCCGGCTTGTTCTCCTTGCGCGCTTCCAGCGCTTCACGGTCGAAGCAAAGGCTGCGCCGCCCGGCGGGGCTTTCGGGCGAACAGTCGCAGAAGGTCAGTTCGCCGCTGGCCTGGTCATGCCCGATGACATCGGGCTCGCCGCCGCTGCGTTCCATCTCCTGCAGCACCTTCAGCTTGTCCTTGCCTGCCTCCAGCCTGGCTTGCACCGCGCTCCAGGCCAGGCCCGGGTGGCGGTTCATATGCTTGTCGAAACGTTGCTTCAGCACGGCGATCAGTTCATCCACCTTCCAATGCTCCTTATGTCTCTTCCTGTTCTTCCTGATTTATCGGCAGCAGCACGCGGAATGTGGTGCCGCGGCCAACTTCGCTGTCTACCTCGATTGTGCCGCCGTGATTCTGCACGATACCGTAGGAGACGGATAGTCCCAGCCCGGTGCCCTTCCCCACCGGCTTGGTGGTGAAGAAGGGATCGAAGATGCGCGCCAGGTTTTCCGGCGCGATGCCGCAGCCCGTATCGGTCACGGAGAACCAGGCCCGCTCGCCTTCGGTACCGGTGCGGAGGGTGATTGTGCCACGTCCCTGCCCTATCGCGTGCGCCGCGTTGATAATGAGGTTCATGGCTACCTGGTTGATCTGCGAGGACAGGCACTGGATGTCGGGCACATCGCCATACTCGCGCACCACCTCGGCGCAGTACTTGATTTCGTTGGAGACGATGTTCAGCGTGGAGTCCAGGCCCGTGTGCAGGTGGAACCAGTGCCAGGTCTGCTGCGCATCCACGTGCGAGAAGTCCTTCAGGTTCTGCACGATGGTGCGCACGCGCTCCAGGCCGTCCTTCGACTGCGTCATCAAAAGTGGAATGTCTTCCTGCAGGAACTCAATCTCGGTATCGCGGCGCAGCTTGGCCAGCGAGCCTGCAACGGCGGGATCGCTGATGCTTTCCTCCGCTTTTTTGTAAGCATGCAGCATCCGGAACAAGGCTTCTACATAGCTTTGCAGCGTGCCGAAATTGGAATAGATATAGCCGATCGGATTGTTGATCTCGTGCGCCACACCGGCGGCGAGCTGGCCGATGGAGGCCATTTTGTCGGCCTGCAGCAGCTGGCTCTTGGTGAGGTCGAGCTGGCGGTTCAGCTCCAGCAGCTCGGAGTGCTTGGCCACCATCGAGTCCATGATCTGCTGCTTGCCTGCCAGCTGGTCGGCAAGCTGGCTGTTGCGCCGTCCCAGTTCGCGCGACATCACTTCCAGCGAATTTTCGATCAGCAGGCGGTCATTTTCGAAGGCCGCGTAGGCCTCGTCGATGGCGCGCACAAAGCCGTCGAGATCGACGACCTGATTGTCCTTGCAGTATTTGCGAACCTGGCGTGCGAGCAGTGAATGCATGCTAGGCCTCGCTGAAAGTAGTCACCGTCATGGTCTGGTTATGCAGCTCGCAGCGCGCCAGTGCGCTGTGCGGCGCAATCTCGCCGTAGGAATAGAAGCCGGCCAGGCGCGTGCTGGAACCCAGCACTTCGGCCACGCCCTCGGTCTCTTCTTCAATGCGCTGCTGCAGCACCAGCTTGCGCCCGATACAGCTGATCAGAATAGCCAGCTCGGGCGGCCGTCCGTGCAGCTGCAGCAGGTTGTCTTCGGCCGCCGCAATGGCGCCGTCCACCAGGCGGTTGAAATTGGCCTTCATCAGCTGCACCCTGGAGCCAAGCGGCAAGTCGCCCGCAAAGGTCATGCTCTGGTCTTCCTCGCTGACGCCAAGAATCGTGCGCACCACATAGGTATCGGCGCCCGGCAGGTGCAGCGCCAGCGGGAACAGCAGCGCGGAGGACGGCAGTTTTTCGGCCTGCGGGCCGAGATAGGTTTTGTACAGGCTCAATGCCGATTCGCCATCGAGGTCGAACAGTACATTGCCTGCCGACCGCGTAATCACACGTTCCGGACCGAACACGTCCCAGCCGCCAATGGAGCCGAAGCCTACGCGCAGCTGCGCGCTGTAGAAACCGATGGCGGCAATCACGCCTTCGGCCGCCGGGGCATTGGCAATGACGACTGTGCTGCCGAAATCGGCGCCATCACCTGCCAGGCCTCCTGTCACATTCACGCCGCGCGGCAGTGCCTCGCGCAGTCCCTGCACCAGTTCACTGCCATTGACCTGAATGCCGTCGGACAGCACCAGCACATGGCGCAATTGGGGATCGTGCAGCTGAGCCAGCAAGGCGCTGCCCACGGTGCGGCTGTCGGCTGCGGCATCGCTTTGCGCCATCACCATGCGCACCCGCGTGCCGCTGAAGCGCACGGCGGTCAGCACGAGATGGCCGTCCAGCACTTCGGTGCCGTAGATCTCGCCTGCGGTGCTGCAGCCGGTGATCAGGGCTTTCGGGCATGATTCTTTCAGCATGGGGAACAGCGCGGGCTCCTGCAGCAACTTCCGGTTGCCAAACACCAGCAACCAATCCGCATCATTCGGTAGCGCCAGCTGTGCAATGTCGGAAACGCATCCTGCCTGGAATTGAAAGGTCTGCATGATTTCCTTTCGCAGTGTTGACGCTTCCATTGTATTGAAAATGCGGCGGCATGTCGCAACAATGGTGACGCACGACAACAACACCGGCGAAGGCCCGAAAGTAAAAGAGCCCGGCATTGCCGGGCTCCTTGTTCGAAGCATTTATTTTGAAAGCCGGTAGCGCTGTTCGCGGTACAGCAGCGATGGCAGGATGACGTGCGACATGGCCTGGTCCACCTGCGCCTGGCTCGGCTGGCGCTCCGTCAATTGCAGTTCACCCTTTGCTGCATCGTAGTCGCCGATGATCGGCGGCTGGCTCGGCCGCAGGATGGTGGCCGTGCTGCCTTCCAGCCAGGTGAAGTAGTTATCGAACTGCAGCAGTGCACGGCCCGGCGTGGTGCTGTCCTTCGCCAGGTCGCGCCCTATCATCGGGTGCGTGCTCGAAATGCCGATCAGCGACAGCAGCGTTGGCCCCAGGTCGATCTGGCTGGCCAGCGTGCTCACACGTTTCGGCGCGATATCGGCGCCCAGAATCAGGCCCGGAATGTGGAACTTCTTGATCGGCACCAGGCTGTTGCCGTAGACGCGGTTGTCGTGGTCAGCCACGATCAGGAACACCGTATCCTTCCAGTAGTCCTGCTTCTTCGCTTCGGCAATGAAACGGCCGAGCGCATAATCCGCATACTTCACCGCATTGTTGACGGTCTGCTTGTTCGGATCGTGCAGCGTGATTTTCCCGTCCGGGAATTCGAAAGGCTCGTGGTTGGATGAGCTGAAAATCAGGCTGAAGAAAGGTTTCTTCTGCGCGTGCAGCAGCTTCAGGCGCTCCAGCGACTTATCGAACAGGTCTTCATCGGAAGCGCCCCAGCTGCCTTCGAACTTCGGCTTCATGTCGCTGCGGTCCACCACGTTCTGGAAGCCGTTACCGGTAAAGAAGCCGCGCATATTGTCGAAGTGCGCTTCGCCGCCATAAACGAATTCGGTGTGGTAGCCCTGTTTGCCCAGGCCCAGCGCCAGCGTATAGAAGTTATGCTGCGCCAGCGAGAGCTTGACCACGCTGCGCGCCGGCGTTGGGGCGTAGCCCGCCACCACGGCCTCGATGCCGCGCACGGAACGGGTGCCGGTGGCATACAGGTTCTCAAACCACCAGCCTTCGCCCTTGAGCTTTTCCAGCTCGGGCGTTACCGGCAGGCCGCCCAGCGATTCCACGAAGGTGGCGCCCAGGCTTTCTTCCAGAATGATGACGAGGTTCAGCGGCCGTTCGCGCTGCACGGCCGCCTGCTGCGCGTGCAGCGTGGGCAGCTCGGCGTTCGGGAACTGGTAATCGCGCAGCCACGGCGCCGCCTTCACGGTGCCGAGCACCTTCTCACGCGGGAACTTGCCGTAGATCTCGGAGGAATTGGCTTCCTTGCTCATCGAATTGATCGCATCAAGCACCGACCATGGCGAATTGATGATGAGCGAATTCACCATGGCATCGCCGCTCAGCGCGAACGTGGCCGGATTGGCCGGGCGGTGGTCCGTGGTAGAGCGGATCTGGATGGCCACGAGCAGCACCAGCACGGGCCAGCTGATGAGCACCACTTTCGACGGCCACATCACCGTGTGGGCCGATGCCGCATTCAGCACACGGAACACGGTCACGCCGAGCAGGATGGTGCCCAGCACGCCCAGGATCAAGGCAATGCGGAAGCCGTTCCACAGTGTGGCGGCCACCTCTTTGGGATAGGACAGGTATTCAATGAACAGGCGGTTCGGCCGCAGGTCGAACTGCATGAGGAACTGTGGTGTGGACAGCTCCATGAAGATGATGAACAGCAGGCCCAGTCCGGCCCAGGCCACCGTGAGCAGCTTCCACGGGCGCGCGGCAAAGCGGTGCGCAAGGAAAGGCGCCAGCACCAGCGGCACCACCAGCAGGTAGCCGAGCAAAATCAGGTCGGCCCGCACGCCCTGCACCAGCATTTCGCCCAGCAGGCCGGTGGCATGCACCCGCTGCCACTGCCACGCGATGAGGCAGATGCGCGAGATCGACAGCACGGCCAGGCCGGCGAACAGCATCTGGACCAGCGTGGCATAGGGTCCGGCCCAGCGGGTGAGTCCGGCCACCCTTGCCGCAAAGCGCTTCAGCATCTTATTCAGCTCCGCGCGGCGCCGCCATCATTACTTCGGCGCCCGCGCCCGCGCTCAGCAGCCATGCGCACAGCAACAGGAACACCATCAGCACGGCGAACAGCTTCGATCCGCGGCGCGCTTCGGCAGGGTTCTCGAACACAGTGGACTGGCCGTAGCCCAGGCCCGCGAAGTAGGCAGCGAAGATCGTCGCCATATAGTGCACTGCGCCAAACATTTCGCCCAGCTCGCCCTTGCGCTCATGAGAGATCAGCAGGTGCGACAGGATGACCAGCACCAGGTAGATGACCGCAGCCGGCAGCGGCGGCAGGTAAACGCCCATCTTCTCCACCCAGTTGCGTACCGCAGGACGCCAGCGCGCCACCAGCGGCAGGATCAGGTTGTGCGTGAGGCCGACCAGCACAATCAGCTTGAGCAGAATGGTCTTGTGGATGCTGCCTTTGCTGCCGATGGCGATATTGTGCAGATTGGTTTCGGCCTGGCGGTTATTCTGTTGGAAGAATTCCGGCGTCTGCACGTGCAGGATGCGCTGGAACCAGCTGATCTCTTCCAGCGCTGCCAGCGCCACCACGGCGCTCATGCCCAGCAGCGCGAACACCACGAAATCGAACTTCGAGCGCTGCCAGCGCTCGATGGCGGCAAACGCCAGCAGACCGGCGGTCATGGCGAAGCAGAGGAACTGCATCCATTCCACGATGCCGTCTTCCACCAGCAGGCGCTGCAGCTGTGCCGCATCGTTCGGGCCGGACCACGCCATCGCCAGCAGGAGAATGAAGAGATTGATGGCGATGCCGGTAACGATGACCGGATGAGAGAACCATTTGCGGATTACCACTGACCTGCTCCTTTATTAATAATATTCGCTGCCACAGCGCCCTGCGGGGCCGCTACGGCAGGTTCAGCTTCAACGATACGGCGTGAGCGGCGCCAGGCCAGCGCACCCAGCGAGACCACCGCCCAGCCCCACAGCAATGGGTCCAGCAGCGCGTCCCACAGGTTGCCGCTCGGCAGGCGCAAGGCCGAAAACAGCACAACGGCCGCCAGCATGGCGCCCGCCTGCGCGCGCGACTCGCCGCGCACAATGGCCAGCACGCACAGCGCGGCAACAATCAGCGCAGCCAGCGGCGCGCCCAGCGGACCAAAGCCCACATAATAAAGCCCCAGCGAGGTCAGGCCCATGGTATCGACATACAGCAGCAGCCCTGCCGCTGCGACCACCGCGGCAAAACGCGGCTGCATCACTTTGAGCGGCTGCCCGGCCTGCGCCAGGCGCAGCAGGCAGCAGGCCAGCAACAGGCCGCTGGGCCAGTGGAAGGCCAGGGCCAGCCAGTAGGCGGGCGACATGGTGCCCGGCAGCAGCGTCAGCACGCACATGGCGGCCAGCAGGCCCCACACCAGGCGGCGCGAGCGCTGCAGGCTCAGGGGCAGCAGGCTGACCAGCAGCGCCGCCAGCACGCCGGCCCAGGCCAGCCGGCCGTAAATGATTTGCAGTGCCAGGTCAGGAAGGGTCATTGCGGTGCGTCTCCAAACGCCAGGTCATATACATGGTGCGCAATCGCCTGGCGGCGCGAGGTATAGGTGATGTGCAGCTCATTGCCGACCTGGTGCAGGTCGGGATAGGAAAACTCTTCGCCGGCCTTGCCCTGTTCGATATCGGTCACGCGCTTCCAGCTGCGGCCATCCTCGGAAATCGAGAGGCGCAGCGTGCTGCGGTCCGAACCGCCGGGTACCACATGGTTATGCAGCAGCACCACGCTGCCGTTGCTCAGGCGCAGGGCGCTGAGCGAGGTACCCTGGTTCGGCAGGTCCAGTGCCGGCAGGTCGTCCCAGTTTTCCCCGGCATCGGTGCTGCGCGCGTGCTGGATGCGCTGCTCGCCGCTGGCATCGCGCATCCAGGCATGCACTTCGGACGGCGACACCGGCACAATGGTCGGCTGCAGCGTGGTGATGCGGGCGCCGATGCGCGACATCCAGCGCGGATCGCCGTGCTGGTCGAAGGCCATCATCATCGGATACTTGATGCCGATTTCAAAATACATGGGCAGCAGCCAGCCGCCATCGGCCAGGCTGAGCGCGGAATTACGCACCAGCACGCTGGTATTGAACAGCGGCGACATGGGCAGCAGGCGCTTGACCTTGAAACTCTTGCCCTGGTCCTGTGACGCCAGCTGCACCAGCCGGGAGGTGGCCCAGCCGCCCATGCCGGTGGTGACGACGAACAGGTCAACGCGGCCGTCGGCCGAGGTCCAGGCCACCGGGTTACCGATGCGGCGCACGCCGTAACCCAGGCCGGCGCTGAGCGACTCGCGGCTGGCCACTATCCAGGGCGTGCTCCACTTGCCTTCCTTCCAGTGCGCGGCGTAGACCTTCACATCTGGTCCGCCCTCGCGGCTGCCGGCCCACCAGAAAGCAGCGATGCGCCCATCGGGCAGCGGCGTGAGCGCACTGGCATGGGCCGAAGGCGCGTTCGGCGGCGCGGGTAGCAGGGAGTGGGAGCGGGGACTAAAACTGACCTTGCCGGGCTGGGCCGGGGCCAGCGTCATGCGGGCCGGCGCAGCCTGCGCCAGATGCGACCAGCGCAGGTATTCGGAGGCAAAAATCGCCAGGACGGCGGCAACACACAAGAGTTTCCCGAGTACTGACAGGCTGCCGGCTCTGGCGCTGCTGCGCTCCAGGCTGGCAGGGTCGCTTGCGCGCAACCAGAATTCCATTATTGTGTCCTATGGCGGAAGGTCGGTTTGCCTGCGGCGAGCGCTGCAAGCAAAGGGGCTATCCTACAGTAAACACCGGCCCGGAGGAAAGATTCTCGACGGCTTCAATTTCAGAATGACAACAAAAATCCCTTTGCGCTGCGTCATGGACGCGACACATTGACCGGGTAGCATGACGTTCGTGCATCACTCCCCGGAGTTCCCATGTCCCGACTGGTTCTCAGCCTTGCCCTGATTGCAGTTCTGACGCTGGCAAGCTTCGGCGCCCGTGCCTTGATGCCCGGAAACGATGCCAGCCCCCGGCAGCTCACGGATGCCGAGGCTTTCGCCCGGCGCCACCACAGCCGCTGCCTGCAGTCGCACACCCTGCCCGACCCGGAAAGCTGCGCCCTGCGCACCATCCAGCTGGCCTCCCAGCTGCACGGCCTGCACTACGGCGACGAGGTGGCCGCGGCGCTGCGCTGATTTCAAGCATTAAAATTGCGTTAATGTCCCTCCGGTACGGTACGCTTACCGATATCCTGGAGAGCCCGAATAATGCATGTGCTGTTAGTGGAAGACGATGAAATGCTGGCGGACGCCATCTGCGCCCGCGCCCGGCAGCAGGGATGGGAGATCGCCCATGCCTCCAGCGCCGAGCAGGCGCGGCTGGCCCTGGTGGACGCCGTCTATTCAGTGGTGCTGCTGGACTTGGGACTGCCGGGCGAATCCGGCATTGCCATGCTGCGCCATATGCGCGCCAGCTACAACGCTACGCCGGTTGTCATCGCTACCGCGCGCGGGCAGATGACGGAGCGCATCGCCGGCCTCGATGCGGGCGCCGACGACTATCTGGTCAAACCCTTTGAATTCGACGAGCTGTGGGCGCGGCTGCGCGCCGTGGTGCGTCGTAGCGAAGGCAAGACCGTGCCGCTGCTGCGCTGCCGCGACATCGAGCTCGATGCCGCGCGCCAGGCCGTGTTCCGGGCCGGCCAGAAAGTCACACTGAGCGCCTACGAATACCGCACCCTGCTGGCTCTGATGGAGCGCCTGGGCCATGTGGTCAGCCGCAGCCATCTCGAAGCCCTCGTGTATGGCAATGCCGGCGATATCGAGAGCAATACCATTGCCGTGTTTATCCACCAGCTGCGGCGCAAGCTGGGCGATGACCTGATCCGCACCGCGCACGGCCAGGGCTACATTATGGGCGGGTGGGCGGAATGAAGTCGCTGCGGGGACGCCTGCGCGCCGTGCTCGCGCTGGCCCTGCTGAGCTGCTGGGTGGGCGGTGTCGGCCTGCTGGTGACCTATACCGCCAACAGTGAACGCAGCCTGTGGGATTCCAAGCTGCAGGCCTTCGGCACCAAGATACTGCTCGTCATCCCCGCCAAAAAGATCGAGAACAAAACGATCGGGCCGCGCCGCCAACTACCGGATGGCATCGACGCGCAGGCCGACAATTTCACTTTCCAGGTGTGGTTCGGCCGCGAATCGATGCTGATCCGCACGCCCGGAGCCCCTGCCGAACCTTTCGTTCCACAGTTCACCGACGGCTTCCACAGCAATACCATCAATGGCGTGAAGTGGCGCATCTACGCCTTGTCCGACCGCACCGGCCAGGTATCGGTGCAGGTCGCCAACCTGCAGTCAGTAGTAGATGCGGAGATGCAGCGCGAGGCGCTGCTCGCGCTGCTGATGCTGAGTGCCGTATTGCTCCTGCTCGGCGTACTGCTCGACCGCGCGCTGATTATTTCCCTGCGGCCGATTGCCGGCCTGGAGTCGGCCATGGCGCAACGGCAGCGCTTCGACCTCGCTCCCCTGCCCGCTTCGCAACTGCCGCAGGAACTGCAGCCGCTGGTGCTTGGTTTCAACCGCCTGCTGAAGGAGCTGGATGGCGCCATCGACGCCGAACGGCGCTTTATCGGCGATGCGGCGCACGAACTGCGCACGCCGCTGTCGGCCCTGCAGGTGCAGGCGGAAGTGGCGCTGCACGCCACCAATCCGAGTGACAAGGATGCGGCCCTGCGCCAGCTGCTCGAAGTGGCACGCCGCAGCAGCCGCCTGGCCGACCAGATGCTGGACTTGGCCCGGGTGGATGCGGGCACGAAGCGCGACCGCAGCGGCATCGTGCAGCTGGACCGGCTGGTGGCGCATGTCGCCAGTGAATATGCGGTGCACGCGGAACTCCAGCAGCGGCTTCTCGTGACGGATTGCCGGCCCTGCACGATCGCGGGGGATATCGACGAAATCGCGATCCTGCTGCGTAACCTGGTGGACAATGCGCTGCGTTATGCGCCGCAAGGCGGCGAGGTACGTATCTCCTGCAGTTCTGGCCCGGCGGTCGAACTGCGCGTGGCCGACAATGGGCAAGGCGTGCCCGAAGGCGAACACCTGGCCATCTTCCAGCGTTTTCACCGCGCTTCGGGCAACCGGGGACGGGGAAGCGGCATCGGCCTGTCCATGGTGGCCGCGATTGCGCGGCTGCATAACGCGGCCATCGCCACCGGTGCCGGGCTGCATGGCCGCGGCTTCGGCATCAGTATCCGCTTCCCTGTTCCGGGCTCAGAAACGATAGAGGTAGCCGAGGCGGACAGCGCTGCCGGTGGCGCCATCCACCAGCGGGCTGTTCTTGATGGCGTTGCTGTAGCGGGTGGCGCTGAGGTCAAGGAACACGTCGTGGTGCGCGCCTAGCGCATAGGCCACGCGCAGGCCCAGTTCAGCACTGCTGCCGGAACCCGGCGTGTAGAGGGCGCGGCCCGCACGCACTTCGGAAGCGCGCACGCCATAGTAGTAGTTCACATAGTCGCCGTCGTACCAGTTGGCGGCGATGCGCGGCGTGTAGCGCAGCTTGCCGCTGTTGAAGCTGCGGCTGCCTTCCAGACGGAAGCGCTTGCCTTCCGCATCGCCGGTTGCCGACGTGGCTTCGGCCGATACGTTCCAGCCCTCGCGCTGCCACACCGCTGCGCCGCCGACCCACATGCCTTCCTTGCGTTCGGCCATGCCCGCCAGCCACGGCGAGTCGCCGGCCTCGTAGCCGTCGGTGGAGTAGCGTGCGCGCAGGCGAAACGACAGGGAACTGCTGGCCGGGATTTTGAGGTCCACGCGGCCGCCCGCTACGCTGACCCAACGGCCTTCGTAGAACAGCACCGGCAGCACCCTGTTTTCGTTCTCGATATCGCGGTACACCTTGCGTTCGACACCGGCGCCGATACCGAGCCCCCATTGAGGGCCTGCCTGCACCTCCTGCGCGAAGGCCTTGCCGGTGAAGGAAGCGGCTGCAAGCAGTGCCGCATAAAGCGAAATTCTTTTCATGGATCTTTTCCTCTGATGTAAACGACGAAGCGCCTGCATGGCAGAGGAATGCCATTCAACTGCCATGCACGACAGCAGTATCCTGGCGGGTGAGGATTAATATGGTTTTAGCTGGGTTCAGGTCCAGCCGGCGTCCACCACGAACTCCTGCGCAGTGACCATGCGGCTTTCTGCCGACGCGAGGAACAGCGCCATATTGGCGATGTCGGAGCCGAGGATGCGGCCCGGCAGGCACTGGCTGCGGTCCATCTCCGCTTCGCCTGCGGCATCCACCCATTGCGCCAGCTGCTTGGGCGTCATCACCCAGCCCGGCGTCAGCGTGTTGACGCGCACATTGTGCTTGCCGTATTCACGCGCCAGGCTGCGCGTGAGCCCATTGACGGCGGACTTGCAGGCGGCGTAGACCGGGTAACCCGCAACCTTGTTCTTCCAGCCGGTGGAGCCGAGGTTGACGATGGCGCCGCCGCCACGGCGCAGCATGCCGGGCATCACCGCCTGGGCGGCGAAGAATGCCGTCTTCATATTGATGGTCATCAGCTCGTCGAAACGCTCGCTGCTGATGTCGAGGAAGTTGTGGCGGGCGTCGTTGGCGGTGTTGTTGATCAGGATATCGATGTCGCCGAAGCGCTCCGCCGCTGCCTCCACGGCGCCGCGCACCGCGTTCATGTCGGCCAGGTCGGCCTCGATGAAGAAGGCTTGCCCATCACTCATACCCCCAAGCAGGGCCTGCGACGCTGCTGCATCGCGGTCCGCAAAGGCCACGAAGGCGCCCTGCTGCGCGAAGGCGCGCACGATGTCGGCGCCGATACCGGAGCCGCCGCCGGTCACGAACACACGCTTGCAGCGCAGGCTCGGATACTGCGCCGGTTCCAGCGCTGCGGCGCCGGACATCACTTGCTGGCTGTGTTCTCCCATCTGTATTCTCCTTGTTCTTATTCGATCGTCACGCGGATTGGCGAGGCGAGGCGCGCCTTGTAAGCTGCCACATAAGCCTGCCACGCTTCCGCATTCGGGAATTCGCCGCTCCAGCTGGCGGCGGCGCCGAGATAATAGCGCAGCGGCTTGCCGCTTTCGGCTGGCGCGAGTATCAGTTCGTTGTCCGCGTCGGCCGCATAGCCCTTGGCGCCGGGCAGGATGATGGCGGTGCCGAAGTCGCCCGCGCTGCGCTGGCGCACCCATTGCATCAGCACGTCGGGCGAGGCACGGTAAGCGTTCACGGTTGGCGTCTGCTCGGGATAGGCAGGCTTCCGGTTCAGGCCCAGCGCCACGGTCACTGGCCGGCCGCCGGCAAAGGTAAAGGTGCTTTCCACAGTATCGAAGTAATGGCCCGCGTCCACCGTGAAGCGTTTTACTTCGCTGACTTGCAGGCCGTCCGCGTCCCACTTGTCGTATGTCAGTTCAAAGATGGCGCGCAGCGGACCGTTGGCGATGACGCGCCAGCCAGAGTAATTGCGGCTGGTGAACAGCTCGCGGCCATTCCAGATGCCGGTGCCGCCTGCGCCGCGCGTGCGGCCCACGCCATACATATCGAGGCCGTCGCCTTCATCCTTGTGATAGTGATCGTGGCCCTTGTTGTACCAGCGGTCGATGATGGGATAGCCGGCCCGCTTGAACCAGATATCCACCCCGCTGGTGACCAGCACTTCCTTGTCGCTGCCCGGCGCCGCAGGCGCGGCCAGTGCCTGGCCGTAGGTGCGGTGCGCAACCTTGTCATTCTCCCACGCGAAGTCGTCCAGGCGTTCCGGCACATAGCGCGCCCCAACCTTGGCCGGAAACGGCGGCGACACTGTGCTGGTCTTCTCGACGGTGAAGCGGGCGGACTGCTCGCCAGCGGCGAAATCGTGCTGGAAGATCAGCTCACCATAGGCGATGCCCTCGCCTTTCGGGTCCTTGGCCTGCGGCGCCACATTCGTTACCTGGTAAGGCAACGAACGGCCGCTGGCGTCGCGCACGGCGATCTGCTGCAACAGGGCGCCGGGCAGGCGGCGATTGACTTCCACCCAAGGCACCGTGATGGTTTCAGCCGGACGGGCGGCATTCAACCCGTGCTGCACCGTGATGGCCATGCGCTCCGCTGCCGCAGCGCCGAACGCCGCGGCAAGCAGTCCTGCAACGGCAAGGCAGCGCTTCATCAGTAGTTCACCGGATAGTCTTTGGGGAACTTGCGGCTGGAGAAGGCCTTCTTCTGGGTCCAGTCCTGCGCGGGCGAAGTCCAGTAGGAGTCGCCGGCCGGCAGGCCAAGGGCGAGGAAGCCTGCGGCAGCGATATACATGCTGCCGTTGTTCGAGTACCAGTCGCCCAGCTCCGGCTGGTGGCCACGGAAACCGATGGTGAGGAAATTGTCCTTCGTGAAGTTGCCCGGCGCGTCCCAGATGGCGCGATGGGCCGCGTGCAGGGCCGCGCGCACCTGGCCTTCCGGCAGCGATTGCGGCAACTGCTTGCGCCATGCAAGCAGCGCGAGCGGCTGGAACACTGCGGTGCGGTAGGTCAGCGAGCGGCCGATTGGCGGGTAGCTGCCTTCAGGGCCGACGAAGCGCTCCAGGTGTTCGCAGTAGCGCTGCGCGCGTTTGGTGGCCTGCGCCAGCAGCTCTTCCGGTTTCGCGTTCCAGAACGGACCTTTCTTCTCCACCAGTACTTCGAGAATCTCCAGCAGCATCGGGTACATCACGTAGGAGCTGTAGTAGTCGAAGTGGAAGTCCGCGCCGTCCTTGATCCAGCCGTCGCCGATATACCATTCATTGATCTTGCGGATGGCACCGTTCATGCGCATCGGGTCGGATTCTTCGCCGATGGAGAGCAGCCAGGCTTCGTTCATGGCCGCGAACAACAGCCAGTTGATGTAGGGGACTTCGATGCGGCGCAGGCCCTTGATTTCGCTGATGATGCGGGCCTTGGTGGCGGCATCCAGCGGCTCCCACAGCACCTTCGGCGCGCGCATCAGGGCATTGGTGAAGTAGGCCGAATCGACCAGCGCCTGGCCATGGCCGCGCCAGGTGAGGTAGTCCGGATTCTTTGGATCGACCGAATTGGTATAGCTTTGCAGCGCAAGCTGCTGCATGCGCTGGCGCAGCTTGCCCTCCTCCGTGCCGTCTGCGGGCAGCGCAAGCCATGGTGAAATGCCGGAGATCAGGCGGCCGAAGCATTCGAGGTAGGCCACGGCAGGATCACGGCCATCCCAGGTGGGGCTCAGTTCAAGGGCGAACTTCTTTTTCAGCTCTCCCTTGGCCATCAGCGTGAGCACCGGCTCGGACATCTGCTGCAGCAGGCGCAGCATGTATGCGCGCTCGCTGCCCGGGGCGTTGGCCGGAAGAGGCGTGAGGCCCATAGCCTGGTTGGTGGCCAGCATGCCGGTGGCTGCGGAGCCGGCGGCAAGGGCCCGCATGAAGTTGCGACGTTCCATATTGTCTCCTGATGTCTCTTTTTATTGATCGAGGAGGCGCACCATTTCCGCTGCCGCCAGCAGGAAAGCGCCTACGCCGAAGTGCGCCGTCGAATTCTTGTCCACTACCTGGCCGGGAATCGCACGGTCGCCGATAGGTTGAATGTAGCCGATCTTGCCGTCCGGCTGTACTGCCACCGTGGCCAGGTAGTGCCAGCCGCGCTGCGCCGCAGGCAGGTACTCGGCGCGCGGCAGCAGGCCGTTATTGATGCCCCACAGCAGGCCGTAGGTGAAGAAGGCCGTGCCACTGGTCTCGGGGCCCGGTGCATGCGCCGGGTCCAGCAGGCTGCGTGTCCAGTAGCCTTCCGGCTGCTGGCTATTCTTCAGCGCTGCCGCCATGGCCTGGAAGCGGGCGATGTATTCGGCGCGGTAAGGATCGTCCTTCGGAAGTTCGGCCAGCACCTTGGCCAGGCCCGCGAATACCCAGCCGTCGCCGCGCGCCCAGAAGTCCTTCTTGCCGTTCACGCTCTTATGCTTCGGATACGTGTAGCGCGCGTCGCGGTAATACAGTTTCTCGTCCGCGTCGTACATGATGCTGTTGGCGTATTCATAGTATTCGTGCAGCTTCTCCAGGTACTGGCGGTTGCCCGTGATGTTGTACATCTTCGTCATCACCGGCATGACCATGTAGAGGCCATCGGCCCACCACCAGTAGTCCTTGTTGGGGGTGCTCATCTGGTATTCCATGACTTCGCGCGCGCGGGCGATCTTGCGCGGGTCCTTGTCCAGCTGGTACAGGTCGGCGTAGGTCTGGAAGCAGATCTGCCAGTCGCCGAACATCACGTGTTCGTCAGTTTCACCGTACTGGTACTGCCACTTGGACTTGTCCTTCGACTTCGCGCCCATCCACTGGTTATGCTCGGCCCACTCTTCCGAGTAGCGGCGATAGCGCTCGTTGCCGGTGATGCGGTAGGCCTCCATGTTGCCGGTGTGGTAGGCCGCGACGTTCCAGAACGACCATTCCTTTGCCGACGTATTGGTTTGCCAGTAGGTGTTGACCTTGTCGATGACGGCGACCACGTCTCCGCGCTTTACGCCGGCATCCGGCGCGGTGCTCGCGCAGCCCGCCAGCACGAAACTCAGCGTCAGCAGAAGGCCGGTCAGGTATTTGTTTGGATTCATCTTGAGCATATTGGTGTCCATTCGAGTACGCCCACCCTTGTGGGGCCGGCGCTGGTGATGCCTTCGGCATCGGCCTGGCGTACAGGTTGAAGGTAAAGATTGAGTTGGCCCTGCTGCTGCCACAATCCGGTGTCAAAGCTGGGCTCCCATGCTCCGAGATTGCCGTCAGCCAGGTCGCGCAGCTGCCATGCGCCTTGCTGCAAATCCGTGGTGCAGGCCACGGATGCCTTGCCGCCGCGCTCCGCATCACGGAACAGCAGCCACACCGATGTGCCGCGCACAAGGATTTGCGGACGCGATATCGGAATCGCCTTGGTGCCCTGCCCCGACAACGAGAAAGGCTTTTTGCGGAAACCGGTATCGTGGCTGCTCCAGGCCTTGCCGTCATGCGCCACCACGCGGTATTGCGGCACCTTCGAACCCGCGTCGCGCCAGTAGCTCGCGATGACGGGGTTGCCCTTGCTGTCGGCGGACATGGAAGTCTGGTTAATCAGTTCGCTTTGCTGCGGGATGCGCGCCGCGTATTCGGCGCTGGCGGCGGTGATGGGCAAGGCATAGCGCTCGCCGCTGCTGCGCTCCCAGGTCTGGCCGCCGTCCCGCGAACGGGCGTAGGCAAGATCGTGGTTGCTTGCGACGTCCGGCGATTCGCGCCACACCCAGGAAACATGCAGGGTGCCGGATGCATCGAGGAAGGCTTGCCAGTAGGCGTTGCGCTGCCCTTCCCCGCTGATCAGATTGTCCTGCAGCCTTTGCCAGGCGCCGGCGGCGGGATCGTAGCGGTTGACCACGAGGTTGCCGCGCCCCGAACCGCCATCGCGGTACAGGAACAGCAGGCTGCCGTCCGGGCGGCGGTAGAACTCGGGATAGGACACGGATGCTTCGTCGCGGCCCGTCATCTGTTCTTCCGCGCCCAGCGCCAGCGCGCCGGGCGCCGTGCCGCGCGCATAGTGCAGGCGGTTGTTGTGGTGGTCCCACGCCGCATGCAGGATGCCCTTGCCATCCACGATGATGCTGATGCTGTTGTGTGCATCGCGCGCATTGCCCCGGTACTGCGTGGGATGCAGCTCCCACTCCGAAGCGCCCTGCCTGCGCTTGCCCAGCACCACCCGCGCGTCCCTGTCATAGAAGGCGATGTACTGCACGCCTTCGTGGCTGGCCAGCGAGTTCCTGCGGAAGACCACGGCATTCACGGAATTGTCCGCCCAGCCGTCGGCCACGCCGACAACGCGCACGCCGTCCTGCTGCCGCACTGCGCCCGAACAGGCGCACAGCGCGGTGGCAAGGGCCAGGCAGGAAATCCCGCGCAGCGTCATGCTTACAGCTTGCCCCGGATACCGATCTTGATGGTGCGGCCGTCGTACTTCGCGTAGTCCATACGAGTTTTCTTGCCGCTGCCGTATTTGCCGGTGGCGTCCTCGAAGTAGTCGTAAGCCAGCGTGTTGGACAGGTTCAGTGCGTCGATACGCAGTTCCAGGCTGTCGTTGATGCGGTAGCTGATGTTGCCATCGAGGTAGCCGCGTGCAGCGCGCCAGCGGATCAGGTCATCACCGTTGTTCTTCGGATTGTCGCCATGCAGCGAGCGGCCCTTGTAGTTCCAGGAGAAGCGCACTGCCAGTGGACCGTTCTCGTAATACGCGGTGGTGCTGTAAGCGTATTTCGGCACCGAGTTTACCTTGATCTCCTTGCCCGCGTTGGTGATCCACTTCTGGCTGTTGAACGGATCGATGTGGGTGAAGCTGGCCAGCGCGCCGAAACCTTTGAACGGGTCAGGCAGGAAGTTGAAGGACTGCTGGTATGCCAGCTCGTAGCCTTTCAGCGTCTGCTCGCCGGCGTTGGTGTAGCTGCGCAGCGTCATCGGCAGGCTTGGATCCACGCGGCCGTTGGCGTCCTGGAAGATCGGGCCCAGGGCGGTATCCGGCAGGCCGAGCGCGCCGAAGGTGGTCTGCGTGGTGTTGGCCACGGTGGCATCGGTCAGCACCTTGCGGAAGGCGGCGACGGACAGCAGGCCGCCTTGCTGGAAGTACCATTCGAGGCTGGTATCCAGGTTCTTCGACTGCTGCGGCTTCAGGTTCGGGTTGCCGGCGGTGGCCGTGTTGTCGAACTGGTTGGGAATGACCGTCTGCGCGGCGATGATGCCCAGCGATGCGCGGCTGATGGTTTTGCCCCACGATGCACGCCACATCAGGGTATCCGTCACATCGAAGGCGGCGCTCATGGCAGGCAGCAGGTTGCTGTAGGAACCCTTCTCCGTGTTGGGACCATAGGCCAGGCTGGCGCCCTGCTGCTTGTAGTTGTCAATGTCGGTCTCGGTGCGGGAGTAGCGCACACCGGCATTGAAGCGCAGGTCTTTCTCGAAGACCTGGCCCTTGAAGTCGGACTGCACGAAGGCCGTGGTGATGGTTTCCTTGGCCTTGAAGCTCTGCGCCGGAGTGAACGCGGACAGCGGGTTGTACGCCACCGGATTGAAGGTCGAATAGGTGAAGTCGCGGGTGAAGGTGCCCCAGCCATGCGGCCAGCCGTCGCCCATGTCCAGGTTATCGATCGGCAGCTGCGAGGTCATGCCGGCGCGCAGGCCTGCGTTGCCCAGTGCGTTCAGGCGGGCCGTTGCCAGCGACGTGCCGTTGCGTTTGTGGATGTCCTTGCTGGTTTCAACCCAGACGGCGCCTGCTTTCAGGTGGCCGGTCCAGTCGCCCGCCAGGGCGTAATCCCAGTCCGCCACCACGCGCGCCTGCTTGCCGCGGTCGATTTCGCGGGTGAAGTCAGTGCCGATGCCGAAGCCCTGGAAGTTGTTCGGGTCCGTGTAGCTGACCGGCGAGGACATGGATGGGTAGACGTGGTCCGAACCGTAGTCGATGGTGGAATCGATGCCGAAGATCTGGCCGGACAAGGTGTCCTGGTAGCGCTCCGCCTTGCTGCGATTGGTGCTTACCTGGCTGGTGATCTTGAAGTCTTTCGATACCTTCCAGTTGGCGTTCAAGGCTGCGTAGCCGAATTCGGTTTCGTCATCGCTGTAGGTTACGCCGCTGCTGTAGGAGGTGTTACCGAAGGTACCTGTCAGCAGGTTCGAGGTCGGATCGATGTGCACATTCAGCGGGATGAAACCGTTATTGCCTGCCTGGCCTGCAGGGGCATTGCGGTTGCTGGTGCGGCTGTTACGCACCAGGATGCCGAAGTAGGCTTCGTCGCGCTTGTTCTTCAGCTTCGAATACATGGTATCGACGCTGATATCCAGGTCGCCCTTCTTGTACTGCAGCGAAGACACCAGGCCGTCGCGGGTGCGGTCGTTGGCCGAGCCGTAGTAGCGGTAGATACGGGGCAGGAAGGCATTGTCGATCTGGGCGCGGGTATAGCCCCCCAGGTTGGCGCGCGGCGAGTCGTAGTCCAGCGCCACGGCGAAGTTACCCTTTACCGGCGACTGGCTGCCGTTGAAGGAGCTGTTATAGCCACCCGTCGCTTCGAAGCCGGAGCGGGTGTTCACGCTGGAGGAATGCGAGCCGCCGATCAGGAAGCCCACCGGGCCCCAGGTGTTCGAGTACAGGGCAAAGCCGGTTGGGTCGGCATGTTCGGAGGCGGTGTTGTAAGCCGCCGATACCGAATAGCGCACGGTGCGCTTAGGATTATCGAATGGGCGCGGAGACTGCAGGTCCACCACGCCACCCAGGCCGCCTTCGGTCAGCTCGGCCAGCGGCGATTTGTAGAAATCCACGCGGCCGAACAGTTCGGATGCGAACACGTCGTAGTTGAAACCGCGCGCCGCGCTGCCGATGGTGGCGGTGGACGTGGTGTTGACCGGTGCGCCATTCAGCGTGGTCACCGAGTATTCGGTCGGCAGGCCGCGGATCGAGATGCGCTGGCCTTCGCCGGAGCTTTCGTCACGGTTCAGGATCACGCCCGGCACGCGCTGCAGCGATTCCGCCACGTTCGCTTCCGGGAATTTGCCGATATCTTCCGCCACGATGGAGTCACGCACGCCAATGGCCTGCTGCTTCAGGTTCAGTGCTTTCTGCAGGCTGGAACGGAAACCGGTCACCACCACGGTCTGGGTAGCGTCGGCAGCTGCCGCCGCGTCATTCTGAGCGGGAGCGATTTCTTGTGCGAGGGCTGGGTTTGAATAGGCTGCGGACAGGGCTATCGGCAGCAGCGTTGCTAAAAGTTTCTTTTTCATTATGTCTCCACGGTAAGCTCAGGCTCTGTTATCCGATGGCTTGGCCTTCTCCCGGAGGGCCACCGGCTTTTATGTATTCGCGAATGTGGTCACGTTACCATACGGTCATCGTACAACCAAGCGCGCAGCTATAACATTTGGCAAGATTTCTATGTGACTGATTTATATCGGGGATTTTCACTGGGCGGCGCCTCTGGCGATGTGGTATCGTGACCACATTGCAGCCGCCGCAACCCGACTTTTTTACAACAAAATCACATGCGCAAAGCCAGCAAGCTCAGTGAAGTGGCAGAAATTGCCGGTGTTTCCCCCATCACCGCCTCCCGCGCGATCCGCGGCGTGGGCTACGTCTCCGAAGCGGCCCGCGCCAGGATCATGGCGGCAGCGGCCCAGCTGAACTACACGCCGGACATGCTGGCCCGCCGCATGCGGGGCGACAAGAGCAGGCTGATTGGCCTCTTCGTCAATAACTATGGCTCGCTGGTGCTGCACGAAATTACGAAGCTGATCAGCGCCGAAGCGCGGGCGCGCGGCTACGACATCCTGCTGTTCAATGCGGAGCGCTTCGACGGACCAGGCCGCGCGGGCACCTGCGATATGCTCAGCAAGCTTTGCGACGGCCTGCTGCTGCTGATGCCGAACTATGAAGACGGCTATCTGGATGTGGTGGAGAAGCAGCACCTGCCCTGCGTCTTCATCAACTTCGATGCGCGCACCATGAAGCTGCCCATCGTCGCAGTGGAAAACCGCATCGGCGCCCGCACCGCCGTGGAACACCTGCTGTCGCTGGGCCACCGCCGCATTGCCTTCATCGCTGGCACCAATGGCACAGGCCAGAGCGCGGAACGGCAGGCCGGCTACCTGGAAGCGCTGGGCGCCGCGAGCATTGCGCATGATCCGGCGCTGATCGTGGGAGGCAGCTTTATCCAGACCGGCGGCTATGCGGCGGCGGAGCAGCTGCTTGCGCTGCCGGAGCCGCCGACCGCCATCTTTGCGGCCAATGACGACATGGCCTTCGGCGCCATCGACGCCATTCACAGCAAGGGCATGCATGTGCCGGAACACCTGTCGGTAATCGGCTTTGACGATATTCCCACATCCAGCTATATCTTCCCTCCCCTCACCACCATGCGCCAGCCGCTCGCGGAAATGAGCGCCTGCGCGGTCGCCGAACTGGTGTCGCTGATCGGCGGCGGTGAAATCCAGGCGAAGAAGATCGCCTTCCCGATGGAACTGGTGCTGCGCGGCTCGACCGGGCCTGCACTGCAACGCGGCTAAGCGATGGCATTCCCCCGCCTGGCGAGCGCCCGTGCTGCGGCCCTGCCGCTGACAATGGCGGGGCTGGGCGCGGTGCTGTTCTGGCTTCTGCTCGGCGACCTTGGCATCCAGATGCGCGACCGCGCCGCGCTCCCAAGCGCACTCGAACTGCTGCGCCGCCATGCCGCCTCCGATACCGCAACGTCCCTGCTGCTGTCGACGGTGCCCGCGGTCCTCAGCATGCTGCTGGTGCCGCTTGTGGGCTACCACTCGGACCGCTGCCGCAGCCCGATGGGCCGCCGCAAGCCATTCCTGCTGGTGGCGGCGCCCGTGGGCTGCCTCGCGCTGGCAGGCCTGGCGCTGTCGCCGGCGCTGGCGGTGGGCGCCGACGCCCTGCTCGGCGCCTGGTCACCGGGCCTGCGCAACTGCCGCCTGGCCTTCTTCTGCCTGTTCTGGACCGTGTTCGAATGCGCCGCCATCAGCGCGCTCTCGCTGTTCACCGGGCTGGTGAACGACATCGTGCCGCAAGGGCTGCTGGGCCGCTTCTTTGCGGGCTTCCGCATCATCGGCCTCACCGTCGGCATTGCCTTCAATACCTGGATCTTTGCGCTCACCGACCACTACCTGACGGAGATCCTGCTTGGTGTGAGCCTCGTGTTCTGCCTGCCGATGCTGGCGATGTGCCTGATGATCAGGGAAACGCCGCTGGCGCCTGAGGCGGTGCTGCTCTCCGAAGCGCCGCGCAGGCTGCGCTTTCCGCTCGCACACGTGCTGGAGTGCTTCAGCTACCGTCCTTACGCATGGGCCGTTGCAGCCTTCATGCTGGCCAGCGTGACCTTCAGCCCCTTCAATACCTTCTACCAGTATTACGCGCATGTGACCGGCATTCCGAAAGCGACGCTGGGGGCGCTGACGGCGGCCGGCTATACGGTATCCATCCTGTCCGCCTTTGCGATAGGCTGGCTGGCGGACCGTTTCGGCGCGCTGCGGGTGTCGTCCATCATCATGTCGGTGTACTGCGTGGTCGCTATGGTGGGCTATCTTGGCGTGTCGGATGCTGCGAGCTTCCGCGCCTTCTATCTGGCGCACGTCACAATCTCGGGCGCCTGGTGGACGGCAGCGGCATCGATGCCGATGGCGCTGCTGCCGCGCTCAAAGTTCGTGCAGTACAACTCCACCAAGGACCTGATGGTCGTTTTCGGCAGCATCCTGGTGAGCAGCGTGCAGGGGCCGGTGCTGGACCTGTCCGGCCATGACTACCGCCTTACCATGCTGGCCGGTGCTACCTTTTCCCTGCTGTGCATCGTCTGCCTCGCGCGCCTGCAATCCGGCGCGCTGGCAGGCGAGATTGCGCGCCGTTAGCGCGGCGAAATCACGAACTGGTAGCTGAGCGGCTGCAGCGGCACACGGTATTTCACATACGGCCGGCCGGTTGCATCCCAGCCCGTATCGCCGCCAACGCCGGTCTGGATCGCATCCACCATCAGCGTGCCCTTGCCGTGCGGCTGAATGTCCGAGCTGTGCCAGCTGCCGCGCGGACGCGGATACAGGTCTTCATACGGGAAGGCCAGCGCGTTCATCGACAGCGGTTTCGGCGCCGAGACCTGCAGGCCCTTGCCGCCGGCATCCTGCAGCGCAAGCCAGCGCACGCCGGTCTTGTTGCCGGTCTCCTGGGGCCGCACGTAGGCATGCGCCTGTTCCGCCAGGCTGCCGCGATACAGGCCGATGGCGGCGCCGGTTTCGCGGTCGATATAGCTTTCCTGCGGGCCGCGTCCATACCAGCTCAGTTGCGCCAGCGCGGGGTTGCTGTCGAAGCGCAGGCCGATGCGCAGCGGATCGGGCAGGTCTTCGCGCACCGGCTTGAAGGAAGCCGATACGTGGACCGAGCCATCCTGCGCCATCCGGTAGCTGGTTTCCCAGCGCACGGCGCCTGCGCCGAAGCTGTATTGCACGCGGATTGCGCCGCCGGCGGTCTCGATGGAACGCAGCTCGCGGCGTTCCGTGAAATCGCGCCAGACCGCGTGCGATTTTTCGAGGCCGGTGCCGATGTCGTTGTCCGTCATGGCGCGCCAGAAGTTCGGGCTGCCGCCTTGCAGCAGTTCACGCCCCGAGCTACTGTAGCTCACCAGGCCGGTGCGTGCATCCACGCTGAGGGTGGCGCCTGCCGCCTGCAGCTGCGGGCCCTGTGCGCCCTGCTGCGGCTGCGCCCACAGCGGTTCCGCCGCCGGCTTTGGAGCCTGCAGCACAAATTGCGTAAAGCCCAGCATCTGCCCTTCCGCCACGCCCGGAATGCTGCCGCGGCGTGAACGCGCACGCAGCGTGAGGATGGTTTCGCCATCGCCCGCCAGGGCCCGCGCTTCGGCCGGCAGCGCGACCGGCGCGCTGGTTTGGGCAGCCGCCGCCACACCGTTCAGTTTTCCTTGCGCCACCGGCTGGCCGTCACGCGTGAGCGTCCAGTCGAAATCGAAGCCGGAAAGGTCATTGAAGTCGTAGCGGTTCACCACCCGCACCGTGCCGGATGCAGGGTCGCCTTCGAACACGACCGGCGAATAGACCTTCTGCAGCTCGTAGTATTCCGGATCGGGCGTGCGGTCGGCGCGCACCAGGCCATCGGCCACTACCGACATGTCGTTGCGCGGATTGCGGCCAAAGTCTTCGCCCTGCGCCCAGAATTCGCGGCCTTGCGCGTCCTTCTTCAGCATGGCCTGGTCCACCCAGTCCCAGATAAAGCCGCCCTGCAGCTTGCGATGGCTGCGGATCACCTGCCAGTATTCTTCGAGGTTGCCCAGGCTGTTGCCCATCGCATGCGCATATTCGCACTGGATCATGGGCTGGCGGTAGCGCGGATTCTCCGCATAGTCGATCATCTTCTCGATATCGTCGTACATCGGCGCGTAGAAGTCGACATAGTCGTTCGGCAGGTGCTCTTCGCCCAGCGTGCTCTGGCCGAGGTAGCTGATCAGGCGGTCCGGATCATTCTGCCGTATCCAGCGCGCCGCCTTCTCGAAGTTCGGACCGGTGCCCGCCTCGTTCCCCAGTGACCAGACGATGATGCTGGGGTGGTTGCGGTCGCGCTCCACCATGCGCTGGATACGGTCAACGTGAGCCGTTTCCCACTGCGGCTGGTAGCCCAGCTGAATGGCTTCACGCGCACCCGGCTTGTTCTTCATGCGGTCGCCCGCCTGCATGTATTCGTGCGACTCGATATTGGCTTCGTCGATCACGTACAGGCCGTATTCGTCCGCCAGGTCATACCAGCGCGGATCGTTCGGGTAATGCGAGGTGCGCACGGCGTTGACATTGGCCTGTTTCATCAGCTCCATGTCGCGGCGCATGGTTTCTTCGCTGATCACGCGGAAGGTATGCGGGTCGTGCTCGTGGCGGTTCACGCCCTTGATCATGATGCGCTTGCCGTTTACGCGCACTTCACCGTCCGCCACTTCCACCGTGCGGAAACCGATCTTGCGCGAGGTGGCCGATACCAGTTTGCCATCGGCGTCCTGATATTCCAGGAGCAGGCGGTAGAGATTGGGCGTCTCAGCACTCCAGGGCTTGACCTGCGGGATGCGGCCGCTCAGCGTGCCGGCGCCGTCCAGCGTCAGCACTGCCGTATTGCCGTCGAAGACAGTCGCCTTGATGCGGCCGTTCGCGGCGCCGCGGAATGCGGCGGAAATCTTCAGCAGGCCATCGCGGTAGCCCTGCTTGTCCAGTCCTGCGGACACCGTATAGTCGCGCAGGTGCGCCTTCGGTTCCGCATACACGTACACCGAGCGCTCGATGCCGGACACGCGCCAGAAGTCCTGGTCCTCCAGGTAGGAACCGTCGGCGAAGCGGTACAGCTCAATCGCAATCACGTTCTTGCCCGGCTTGACGTGCGGTGTGAGCCGGAATTCGGACGGCAGCTTGGAGTCCTCGGAATAGCCCACGCGCTGGCCATTCACCCAGATGTAGTAGGCCGCGCCAGCCGCACCGATATGCAGGTAGACTTCGCGCCCGGTCCAGTCCTTCGGCACATTGAAGTCGCGGCGGTAGGAGCCCACTTCGTTCATGGCATGCGGAATCAGCGGCGCATTGGCCGGGAACGGATAATCGATATTGTTGAAGTAAGGCTGGCCATAACCCTGCGCCTGCATCATGCCGGGCACCTGGATCGTTTTCCAGCGCGAGACATCGAAACCGGGCTTGTAGAAGTCCCGCGGCCGTGCGCCGGGATTCTTCGAGTAGGCAAACTTCCAGGTGCCATCCAGCGACTGGTAGTAGCGCGAGGCGGCAGGCTTGCCGGCCAAGGCAAGCTCGCGGCTCTCGTAGTTGATGAAGGTGGTCTTCATCGGCTCGCGGTTGCGCTGCACGACCTGTGGCTGCTCCCACTCTGCGGGGGCGGCGCCATGGGCGAACTGGCTGCACAGGGCCAGCAGAAGTATGGAGGTATAGGTATAGGTTCGCATCAGATCATGCTAGCGGCAAGGCCGAGTGGACTACCAATAACGAGCGGATTGCTTCCTATGCTAATTCAGCATAGGAAGGCAGTGGCGCTTCCCACTATCATTGGCCGTTGCTACAACCATAATAAAGAGACCCACATGACCCAGAATCTTCAACGCCGCCGCCTGATGCTTGGCGCTGCCGGCGCGGCCATTGCTCTGAAAACGCCGCTCGCGGGCGCCGCCCAGCCCCGCTTCGCCACCGGCGAAACCGACTTCCTGCTCGACGGTAAGCCTTTCCAGGTGCGCTGTGGCGAAATGCACTTCGCCCGCGTGCCGCGCGAATACTGGGGCCACCGCCTGAAAGCCATCAAGGCCATGGGCCTGAATACCGTGTGCGCCTACCTGTTCTGGAACTACCATGAGTGGCGCGAAGGGAAATACCGCTGGGAAGGCCAGCGCGACGCCGTTGAATTCTGCAAGATGGCGCAGGCAGAGGGCTTGTGGGTCATCCTGCGTCCCGGTCCTTATGCCTGCGCCGAATGGGAAATGGGCGGCCTGCCATGGTGGCTGCTGAAGGCGCCCGGCGATAAATTCCTGCGCTCGCGCGCACCCGAATACGTGCAGCCGGCGCGGCGCTGGATGGCCGAAGTGGGCCGCGTGCTCGGTTCCATGCAGATCACGCACGGCGGCCCTATCCTGATGGTGCAGGTCGAGAATGAATACGGTTTCTTCGGCGAAGACCTGGAATACATGCGCGTGATGCGCAAGGCCCTGCTGGACGGCGGCTTCGACGTGCCCCTGTTCCAGTGCAACCCGACCAACGCCGTCGCCAAGACGCATATTCCCGAGCTGTTCTCCGTGGCGAACTTCGGCAGCGATCCGGCCACCGGCTTCAAGGCGCTGCAAGGCGTGCAGAAAGGACCGCTGATGTGCGGCGAATATTACTCCGGCTGGTTCGATACCTGGGGTGCCCCGCACCGCCGCGGCGACAATGCGCGCGCCATCCAGGACATCGACGCGATGCTGAACGCCAACGGCTCCTTCAGCCTCTATATGGCGCACGGCGGCACCACTTTCGGCCTGTGGGGCGGCTGCGACCGTCCCTTCCGTCCGGATACCACCAGCTACGACTACGATGCGCCGATCAGCGAAGCGGGCTGGCTCGGTGAGAAGTTCCGCACCTACCGCGAATGCCTGCTCAGGCACCTGCAGGCGGGCGAAAGCCCCTCCCCGGCCCCGGATAAAATGCCGGTGATGGCCATTCCGGCATTTGCGCTGAGCGAGACCGCACCGGTGTTCGCCAATCTTCCGCAGCAGGCGATTCAGGACGCGTCGCCGAGGCCGATCGAGGAATACGACATCAGCCGGGGCCTCATATCCTACAAGGTCACGGTGCCCGCAGGTCCGGCAGGTGTGCTGGAAGCAGCCAAGGTGCGCGACCTGGCATGGGTGTATGTGGATGGCCGCATGGTGGGCACCATGGACACGCGCTACCGCCGTTTCAGCGTCGACTTGCCTGCGCGCGCCAAAGACACCGTGGTCGAAATCCTGCTGTACACCATCGCCCGCGTGAACTTCGGCGTGGAAGTGCATGACCGCAAGGGCCTGCACGGCCCGGTGACCTTCCGCAGCAAGGGCAACACCGCGCAGGAACTGAAGGACTGGCAGATCCGCGCCATCGACTTCGATGCGGATGCCGAACTGCCGCCGCTGCGCTGGCAGGCCGCGCGCGCCAAAGGCCCCGCCTTCTGGCGCGGCAGTTTCAACGCAGCAAAGAGCGCCGACACCTTCCTCGACATGTCGAGCTGGGGACAGGGCATCGTGTGGATCAATGGCCGCTGCCTGGGCCGCTACTGGAGCATCGGCCCGACCCAGACCATGTACCTGCCCGGCCCATGGATCAAGGCCGGCCGCAATGAAGTGGTGGTGCTGGACCTGACCGGCCCGCGCGCCAGCCGCATTGCAGGCCTTACCACACCGATCCTGGACGAGCTGCATCCCGAACGCGACCTGGTGCGCCCGCCGAATACCGCCCGCCCGCGCCTTGCCGGGCTGGCGCCGGTGCACGCGGGCCAGTTCGCAGATGGTCCCGCAACGCAGGACGTGAAGTTCAGCCAGCCGGCGCGCGGCCGCCAGCTCTGCCTGGAAGTGGTGGATACGTTTGACGGCAAGCCGCATGCCGCCATCGCGGAACTGGCCCTGCTGGATGCGAACGGCCAGCCGGTCAACCAGTCCGCATGGACGATTGCCTATGCCAGCAGCGAGGAAGCGCGCAAGGAAGATGGTTCGGCGCTGAATGCCATCAATGGCCAGGCCACGGACTACTGGCACACGGCCTACAGCAACGGCGCCCGCCCATCGGGTCCCGCGCGCCTGGTGCTGGACCTGGGCGCACCGGCCGATGTAGCGGGCTTGCGCTATACCCCGCGCCAGGGGCCGGCCGGGGTGACCGGCCGGATCAAGCGTTATCGCGTGTACGTCGGCGACAAGCTGGTGTCGGAAGACTGATTACTCTTCCAGCGCAACCACCATCACTGCCTTGGCAGGCAGTTGCAGGGAAAGGCGGCCGGCATTTGCGGCCGCCTTGTAGTTTGCAGGACGCACGGCATCCGGCGCAGCGAAGGTGTTATGCGCATCCATTGCCGCCGCGGTCAGCACCTGGCCGGAGGCTGCGCGGAAGCTGCCGCCGGAAACATCCACCGTCGCCGCGTTGCGCGGATCCGTATTCACCAGTGCCAGGTACAGCTTGCCGTCCTTCGCGCGGGCAGCCGAAGCGCTGAGCGAAGGGATGCTGGTTTGCTGGTACTTGTACTGCGTGTCGCCGGATACCGTCAGCGGCACCACCGTCGCGCCCTGGAACGGCACGTAGAGGCGGTAGGCGTGGTAGGTTGGCGTGCGCAGCATCTTGCTGCCATCTGTCAGGATCATTGCCTGCAGCACGTTGACCATCTGCGCGATATTCGTCATCTGCACGCGCTGGGCGTGTTTGTGGAAGACGTTGAAGTTCAGCGCAGCCACAATCGCATCCCGCAGGGTGTTCTGCTGGTACAGGAAGCCTTCGTTGGTGCCCGGTTCCACGTCGTACCAGGTGCCCCACTCGTCCACATAGAAACCGACCTTGCCCTCGGGGTCGTTCTTTGCCAGCACCTTGAGGTTGTTCTCGATCTGCTGGTCGATCTTCAGCGTGCTTGCCAGCGTGGCGATCCACTGCCCTTCATCGAAGCCGGTTGCAGCGCCCTTCACTTCCCACTTGCCGGTGGGGATGGTGTAGTAGTGATAGGAGATGCCCGCCATCTTCTGCTTGACGGCGCTGCTCAGCGCATCGGTCCACTTCGTATCGTGGTCGTTGCCGCCGCTGGCGATGAACTGCACCTTGGCTTCCGGCGGCGCCTTGAGGAAGGTGGTGGCCTGCTTGTACTGCGCCACATAGGTGGCCGGTTCCATATTGCCGCCGCAGCCCCAGGCCTCGTTACCGACGGCGAAGAACTGCAGCCTGAACGGCTCCTTGCGGCCGTTGGCGCGGCGCAGTTCGGCCAGTGAGGATTTGCTGGTGCCGGTCATGTATTCCAGCCATTCGGACATTTCCTGCGCCGAACCGGTGCCGAGGTTGCCGTTCACATAGGTGTCGGCGCCAAGCTGCTCGGCGAGGTCGAAGAATTCGTGCGTGCCCACGGCGTTGTTCTCGTCCACGCCGCCCCAGTTGGTGTTGACCCGCACCGGACGCTTGTTGCGCGGGCCGACGCCGTCGCGCCAGTGGTATTCGTCGGCGAAGCAGCCGCCGGGCCAGCGCACCAGCGGCACATGCAGCTCCTTCAGCGCGCCCACCACGTCCTTGCGCCAGCCGCGCACATTCGGAATCGGCGAGTTCGGCCCCACCCACATGCCGCCATAGATGCCGCTGCCGAGGTGTTCGGCGAACTGGCCGTAGACGTTCTTGTTGATCACCGGGCCCTTGGCGGCGGTGTCGATCACGATACGAACATCGGCCGCCCAGGCGGCCGAACCGAGTGCCAGCAGGCACCCGGCTGCAAAACTCCACTTCTTCATGCTGTCTCCCTTTTTAACTACTCAACAAAAGCAGGCGCAGGCAGGAGCGTTCCTATCATGAAGGCGTCTGCGACGATCCGCATCGGCCCAAAGTCTGCGTCGGAACGCCCGCTGCGAATCAGTTCGTGAAAATGCGCATAGAGGCCTGCATACTCGGCATCCACGCCGTCCAGCACCACCTCGCCGTTCAGCTCCAGCAGCGTACCACCCTTGTGCAGGGCCAGCTTCTCGCCTTCCAGCGTTTCGGCGAAGATGCTCCAGGTCTGGTTCTCGGCTTCGAGGAAGTCGTATTCGGCACGGATCGGCAGGCCGTGATCGGTCAGCATCTCCAGCTCGGCGCGGATCGGCGCCGCGCAGTTTTCCGGCACATGCAGGTCGGCCTTGCGCACGATGACCGTGTGCTGCAGCAGGTGCGTGAGGATGGACAGGGAATTGATGCCCGGATCGAACACCCCGCTGCCGCCTGCCGAAAAGATCCAGCTCTGGCCGGGGTGCCATTCACGCACGTTTTCCTTCCATTCGATGCGCACCGACGACAGTTCGCGGTCCGCAATCCATGCGCGGGCCGCTTCTACTGCCGGCGCAAAGCGCGAATGCCAGCTGGCCAGCAGCGATACGCCGTGCAGCTGCGCCAGTTCACGGATTGCTTCGGCGGCGCCCAGCGTGGCTGCAGGTGGCTTTTCCAGGAACACGTGCTTGCCCGCGATGATGGCCTGCTTCGCCAAAGCCTGGCGGATCTGCGGCGGCGTGCACAGCGAGATGGCGTCGATATCCGGATGCTCGGCCAGCATGGCTTCCATCGATGTGTAGCAGCGCAGGCCGTCGATACGGCTGCTCGGCGAGCAGCCTGCCACCAGTTCCCAGTTGCGGTTGGCGCGGATCGCCGGAATATGCTGGTCAACGGCGATCTTACCCAGGCCGACCAGGCCGATCTTCAATGGCTGGCGGCGCCGCTCGGGGCGCGCCATCTTCATGCAGCGTCCTGCCAGGCGGCCACGAATTCGCGCGCCCGGCGCTCCAGCTCCGCTTCCGTCACGCCCGGCGTGTAGAGTGCCGAGCCGATGCCGAAGCCGGTGGCGCCAGCCGCGCGCCATGCCGCCATGGTGGACGGCGTAACGCCGCCGACCGGCCACATGGGCGTTCCTGCAGGCAGCACGGTGGCCATGGCCTTGAGGCCGGCGGTGCCGATCATCTCGGCCGGGAACAGCTTCAGCGCATGCGCGCCCGCTTCCAGCGCGGCAAAGGCCTCGGTCGGTGTGGCGACGCCCGGCGCGCACAGCATGCCGGTATTGCGGGCATGGGTAATCACGGCAGGTTTGCAGTCGGGTGCAACGAACAGGCGGCCACCGGCAGCGGCAACCTGGTCGACATGGACAATACTGAGCATGGTGCCGCCGCCGACCAGTGCATCGGCCGGCGCTTTCGCCACCAGCGTGGCAATGGCGTCCAGCGCGCCGGGGCGGTTCAGCGGCACTTCCAGCATGCGGAAACCGGCGTCCAGCAAAATTTTGCCCACCATCGGGGCTTCAGCGGCGGTGAGGCCGCGCAGAATCGCCACCAGCGGCAGGCGTTTCCGGTCATCGTACATAAGCTGCTCCTTCGGCTGCAAAACGCGCCAGTGCAGCGCAGTAGGTCTGGTGTGGGTCGAGTGTTGTGGCCTGCAGGCCGAAATGCGCGGCAGCGCGCAGGTAGCGCGGCGCCAGCCCCGCGGAGCCCAGCACCCTTACGGCTGAAGGACGGCTTTCGGTGCCGCCGATGGCGGCGAACTCGCTGCCGATCAGCAGCCCGCTGACATAGCCGCGCGCACGCCCGGCATCCATTGCGCCGCTGACAACGGCGGCGCGCACCGTGAACAGCGCATGGCTGAGGGGCAGGCCCTGCTGCGCGAGCGCCAGCCCTGCGTCGAAATCCGCTTCGTCTTCGGGCACGGACTGCTGCAGCAGCGCGGACAGCGTGCCGTCCCGCGACAGCATCGCATACAGTTCGCCGGTCATGAAGGTGGACCAGTAAGCCATGCGGCCGTTCTCGATGCGCACCCATTTGCTGTGGGTGCCGGGCAGCAGGTACCAGCCATCACCGTGGCCCAGGCAAAGGGCGCCCAGCATCTGGGTTTCCTCGCCGCGCATCACGTCGGATACCAGGCCGCGCCGCATATAGCCCGGCACGATGAAGCAGCCGGCCATTTCGCGCACTGGCGCCAGATGGTGCGGCAAAGCCTCCAGGGCCACGGAGTCCGCCAGGTAGGGTACTTCCTGCCAGCCCTGGGCGCTGCCCACCATGCCGGACAGGATCACCGGCACGTCGGCCGGCGCGCCAATCGCGGAACGCAAGGCCGCCAGCGACCAGGCGAAGCGGCCGCGCTCGGCCAGCATGCCCTTCTCATCCTCATGCTGGCGTATGCAGTTGCCCTGCTCGTCCAGCAAATAGGCGCGGCGGTTGGTCGTGCCCCAGTCAACACCCAGCAAGGCCATGGTGCTCACCATTCCGCGACGCTGCCATCGGCATGGCGCCACAGCGGGTTGCGCCAGTCGGGAGCGTTGCGGCTAGCTTCGATCACGGCGGCTTCGTCGATTTCCACGCCGAGGCCCGGCTTCATCAGCGGTGCAAAGTAGCCGTCGCGCAGGCGGAAGTCTTCCTTGTTCACCACGTAGTCCAGCAGCTCGGCGCCCTTGTTGTAGTGGATGCCCATGCTCTGCTCCTGCAGCACGGCATTGTGCGACACGAAGTCCACATGCAGGCAGGCAGCCAGCGCCACGGGGCCCAGCGGGCAATGCGGCGCCAGCGCGATATCGTAGGCTTCCGCCATGGAGGCGATCTTCACGCACTCGGTGATGCCGCCGGCGTGCGACAGGTCCGGCTGCGCAATCGATATCCCGCCGTCTGCGAACACACGCTTGAACTCGAAGCGGGAGTACATGCGCTCACCGGCCGCCAGCGGAATGGCCGTGGTTTCGGCCAGGCGGCGATAGTATTCGTCCTGTTCGGCCAGCACCGGCTCTTCCACGAACAGCGGGCGGTAAGGCTCCAGTTCACGCAGCAGGGTCTTCGCCATCGGTGCGGCCACGCGGCCATGGAAGTCGATGCCGAACTCGATGCGGTTGCCGAAGATGGAGCGGATTTCAGCGATGCGCTCCACGGCCGCATCGATCTTGGTGCTGGTATCGATGATGCCCAGCTCCTCGGTGCCGTTCATCTTGAAAGTCGTGAAACCGATGTCCATCAGGGTGCGGATGCCGGCCACCACGTCGGCCGGACGGTCGCCGCCCACCCAGCTGTAGGCCTGCATGCGGTCGCGCACCAGGCCGCCGAGCAGCTGCCACACGGGCTGGCCGAGGGTCTTGCCCTTGATGTCCCACAGCGCCTGGTCGATACCGGCGATGGCGCTCATGAGGATGGCGCCGCCGCGGTAGAAGCCGCCGCGGTACATGGCCTGCCACAAATCGTTGATGCGGGACGGATCCTGCCCGATCAGCAGGTCGGAGAGTTCATGCACGGCCGCTTCCACCGTGCGGGCCTTGCCCTCGATGACTGGCTCACCCCAGCCCGTTACGCCTTCATCCGTTTCAATCTTCAACAGCATCCAGCGCGGAGGCACACGGTAGGTCGTCAGCTTCGTAATTTTCATGTCATAACACCTATAGCAAACAGTAAGCAGAGCTTACCGTCGCCATTGGTAAATGACTTATGAATAAAAACCAGTGAGCTATACCGACTTGTATGCGGCGGCTTCGCGGCCCGCCACAGGCAGCTCCACCGAGAACAGCGAACCGGCCAGCGGCTGCTGCGCGCGGGCCTGTTCCGGCAGGCCTTGCCAGGCGGAGGTGATGTACAGCGTGCGCAGTTGCGGACCGGCGAAGGTGCAGGACGAAGGCTGGCTGACGGGCACGCGCACCGTCATGTCCAGCGTGCCGTCCGGCAGATAACGGCAAACGCGCCCGCCGCCCCACTGCGCCACCCACAGGCCGCCTTCGGCGTCCACCGTCATGCCGTCCGGCCAGCCTTCCCGGTCGCCGTCAAATTTGCGGAACAGGCGCTTTTCGCCGCTGATGCCGCCCTGATCGACAGGATATGCGAACACTTCGCCGCGCAGGCTGTCCGCGTGGTACATGGTGCGGCCGTCCAGGCTGAACGCCGGGCCGTTGCAGATATGGATGCCGCGGTCCTGCAGCGCGAGGCTGCCGTCCGGCGCCAGGCGCCACAGCTGCCCCTCGGGGCGGTCCGGCTCGATATTGTTCATGGAGCCCAGCCAGATATTGCCATGCATGTCGGCCTTGGCGTCGTTCAGGCGGCCGTTCAGCAGCAGCGAAGGCTGTGCGGGAATGGATTCCATGCGCAGTTCCGGCTCCAGCCACAGGCGCACGATGCGGTCGCGCAGGCCCGCCATGAAGCCGTCGCCATCGCTGCGCGGCACGACCCAGCATACGAAATCGGGGAAAGGCCAGCTGAAATTGCGGCCCGACGAAGGCTCATGCGCCAGCAAGCGGCGGCCCTTGATATCAACGAAGTACAGGCGCTTCTGCGAAGGCACCCACAGCGGGCCCTCGCCAAGCTCCGCGCCGGCCTGCCACGCGAGGGTGGCCTGGAATTCTTTACTCATGGGAGAACGGTTTTGAAGTGGAAATGACCATGCTAGCGGAGCCGCGAAGGCGGCCGCCATGCAAAGTCTGCGTCGAGCTATATTCATTTGCTATGCATTGCGCGGCCCCTGCCGCACACTTTCGCGCAGTGCCTGGACCATGGCTTCCGCCGCAGGCGCAAGGTGGTGCTGGCGGCGCGTGACGATGCCGTAGCAGTCCAGGCGTATATCGAGACCCACCGGCAGCACGGCCAGCGTGCCGAATTCCAGGTAAGGCAGCACCAGTTCCTCCGGCAGCGCCACCACGCGGTCGCTACCCATCAGCAGCAGAGGAATCATGGAAAGGGCCATGGTTTCGATGCTGTCCACCGGTTCGCGCACGCCGTGGGAAATGAACATCGCCGTGAGGCGGTCGCGCAGCATGCCCGGCGGCGGCAGGATCCATGGCGCGGCGGCCAGTTCTTCCACCGTCAGTTCGGTGCGGCCAAGCCAGGGGTGGCCGGCCCGCACCACAAGGCGGTGCACTTCTTCCGCCAGCGGCTCGAAGTTCAGTTCCTGCACCAGGGCCGGATCCAGGATACGGCCGATAACAATGTCGATTTCACCACTGCGCAGCCGCTCCACCAGCACCTTGCTGGTGTCCACGCTGATGGCGACCTGCACCTGCGCATGGCGCTCCTTGAGCAGTTGCACGGCGGCGGGAACCAGGCCGGTGGATGGCGTCATCACGGTGCCAAGCGTGACGCGGCCGCCCACGCCTGCCGCGCCCAGCACCACTTCCTGGTGCGCCGCCTCCATTTCCGCCAGCGCCGCGCCGGCGCGCCGTATCATCACTTCCCCGTACCATGTGGGCGCAACGCCGCGCGGCAAACGCTCGAACAGGGTCACGCCCAGCGTATCTTCCAGTTCGCTGAGCAGCTTGGAAGCGCCGGGCTGGGTGAGCCCCGCAGCTTCGGCGGCATGCAGGATGGATCCGTGGCGGCCAAGTTCCACCAGCAGGATCAGATGGCGGGTTTTGAGGCGGGAACGCAGAAAGCGGTGTGACGATAAGTTCATGAACTGATCTTATGGCAAGGCTGCCCGAGCGTCAATCTATGCCTCAACGATATACCTGCGGCACAAAGGCACATACCCATAAAGGTGGCTCAGCCCTTACCATTATGTAAAACATAGCGTACGAGCCATGTGCGCAAACAGGAGATCGAGAATTTTATGAGTCCCATCACATCGCTGGATACGCTGGTCTTTTTCATCTACTTCATCGCCGTTTCTGCCTACGGCCTGTGGATCTACCGCAAACGCAAGGCTGCCACCAGCTCTTCCACCCACGACTACTTCCTGGCCGAAGGCTCGCTGACCTGGTGGGCCATCGGCGCCTCCCTGATCGCGTCCAATATCTCGGCCGAGCAGTTCATCGGCATGAGCGGCGCCGGCTTCAAGATCGGCATGGCGATTGCCGCCTATGAATTCATGGCGGCGGCCACGCTGATTGTGGTGGCCGTGTTCTTCATGCCGGTCTATATCAAGCAGCGCATCTTTACGATGCCGCAATACCTGGAGCAGCGCTATAACCGCACCGTGGCCACCATCATGGCGGTGTTCTGGCTTGCGCTCTACATTGTGGTCAACCTGACTTCCATCCTGTATCTGGGCGCGATCGCCATCAGCAGCGTTTCCGGCCTGGGCCTCGTGCCCTGCATGATCTTCCTGGCGCTGTTCGCCATCGTGATTACGCTGGGCGGCATGAAGGTGATCGGCTATACCGACGTGATTCAGGTGCTGGTGCTCGTGATCGGCGGCCTGGTGACCACCTGGCTGGCCCTGAACCTGGTGGCTGCCAGCGACGGCGGCAGCGGCGTGGTGCACGGCTTCTCGCTGCTGACGCAGAAAGCCGGCGGCCATTTCGATATGGTGCTGGCGCGCGATAACCCGAACTACCTGGACCTGCCCGGCCTGAGCGTGCTGATTGGCGGCCTGTGGATCGCCAACCTGAGCTACTTCGGCTGCAACCAATACATCACCCAGCGCGCACTTGGCGCCAACCTGCAAACGGCGCGCAAAGGCCTGCTGTTTGCCGGCTTCCTCAAGCTGCTGATGCCGGTGATCGTTGTGCTGCCGGGGATTGCCGCCTTCGTGCTGCACCAGAACGGCAGCCTGGGCACCGGCATGCTGGTGGGCGGCGAACTGAATACGGACCGCGCCTATCCTGTGCTGCTTGCCCTGCTGCCGACCGGCCTCAAAGGCCTGGCCTTCGCCGCGCTGACGGCCGCCGTGGTGGCTTCGCTGGCGGGCAAGGCAAACAGCATTGCCACCATCTTCACGCTGGACATCTACAAGAAGCGTGTGAATCCGGCCGCCACCGAACAGAAAATGGTATGGATCGGCCGCGTTACCGTGCTGGTATCGATGGTTGCAGCCTTCCTCATCGCGCCTTTCATGGGCATCGACAAGAAAGGCGGCTTCCAGTACATCCAGGAATATACGGGCTTTGTTTCGCCCGGCATCCTGGCCATGTTCGTGATGGGCTTCTTCTGGCAGCGCACCACGTCTGCGGCGGCGATGTTCGCCACCATCGGCGGTTTCCTGCTGTCGGTGCTGCTCAAGTTCCTGCCGGCCTTCATGGACCTTTCCGGCCTGGCGCCGATCGGCTTTGCGGTACCGAACGCCGAAGGCGTGTATGAGATGCCGTTCATGGACCGCATGATGGTGGTGTTCCTCGCCGTCCTGCTGGGCATGGCCATCATCAGCCTGCTCTGGCCGCGCCGCGAAGCGCATCCCGAGGAGAAGGTTGACCCGGCCATGTTCCGCGTCAGTCCGGGCTTCATGGCCGGTTCCGCCGTCATCCTGGTGATCCTGACCGCGATTTACTGGGTCTGGTTCTGATCCGGCATCAGGCTTAGCTGGAGTTTGTCCAGGCCGATCTCAGTGCCGCGAATCCGTTCTTCGCGGTCGCTGTAGCCATCGAGGAAGGCGATCTGCTCGGTGAAGATCATCTTCGTACCGCTGCCCTGCGCCTCGAACACCACCGTCGCCAGCGAAGCCGAAATGCGCTTCGCGCCGACGTGCATATCGAAGGCGTAGATGATGCGGCGGCCGGGCACGATGTCCAGGTAGTAGCCGTCAAAGCGGTGCATCTCGCCGCCCGGGAAAGCGACGCTGTTGGTCTCGCGCCCACCCGGGCGGAAGTCCATTTCAAAACTCTGCGTTACCGCCGCATCGTCGCAGGACATCCATACCCGCTTGGCTTCCACGCTGGCCCATGATGCAAACACCTTCTCCGGCGGCACCTTGAAATCGCGCTCGATGACGAAGGTGGAGTGAATGGTAGAGCTGCCGATCATGTCGATTCCCCGTCCAGATATTGTTCCAGTTTGTCGAAGCGGCGGTTCCACATGCGCTTGCGCTCATCCATCCAGCGTTCAAGGTCCGCGAAGGCATCCGGCGCCACGCGGAAGGTGCGCACCCTGCCCTGTTTTTCAGAGGTGACGATGGAGCCTGCCTCCAGGATGGCCAGGTGCTTGAGCACCGTTGGCAGCGATACCGCCATGGGTTCCGCCAGCTCGGTCACCGAAGTGGGGCCATGGCTCAGCCGCTCCACCAGCGCGCGCCGCGTGGCATCCGACAGTGCGTGAAACTGCAAGTCCAGGTTGGGCGAATTCATAGCTTGGGCAGGGCTTCAGCGAAGGGATAGAAGTGGAAGTACGGTTTCGCTTCCTCCAGCACCCGGCGCACCGACGGACGCGCCATCAGGCGCTGGTAATACGCGGCCAGGTGCGGCGCGTCGGCGGGAATGGCTTCCAGCGTGGCGGCGTAGAACAGCGACGGCGTGGCGGAACAGTCGGCCATGGTGAACTCGCCGCCTGCCAGCCATTCACGGGTGGCGAGGCGCTCGTTCAGCAGGCGGTAGGCCTTGTGCAGCGTTGCGCGGTCCTTGCCCGTATCGCCCTTGCTGCCCGTCAGCCGGTCGAAAACGATGGCCTGCATCGGCGTGTGCACATACCCGTCGCAGATGCGGTCCCACAGCCGCACATCATGCGCCTGTTCCCAGTCCGCCGGCAGCAGCTTCTGCACGCCGCCGTAGAGCTGGTCCACATATTCGATGATGGAGCTGGACTCGGGAATATCGCGTTCGCGCCCATGGTCGCGCAGTACCGGGAAACGCGTGAAAGGCCACACTGCCTCCAGGTCCGCGCGGTCCTCCGCGCTGCCCAGATCGATATTGCGGCCCTCGAAAGCGATGCCGTGCTCGTAAAGCGCGATGAGGACTTTATGGCAGTACGATGCCAGCGGATGGTAATACAGTGTGAGCCGCATTTGAGTCTCCTTGTAGAAGTCTCAATAGTTTCATGGATTGGAAAGTATTGCAAGCGTGTTCAAAAAATCTTCGCAAGCATGTCGATCCGGCGCGGCGCCGTTCGTCGTCAATAAAACACCACCAGGAGAAGACGATGACCATCACCATTACAGCATTTCAACGCTCGCCCGACGGCGGCATGGGCCTTGCCCGCGATACGCGCGTGCGCTGGGCGCTGGAGGAAGCCGGGCTGGCCTACGAGGTTCGCCCCGTATCGTTCGCCGCCATGAAGCAGCCGGCGCACCTGGCCCTACATCCGTTCGCCCAGATCCCTACCTACGAGGAAGGCGATCTTGTGCTGTTCGAGTCAGGGGCGATCATTTTCCACATCGCCTCGCGCCATGCCAGCCTGTTGCCGGAAGATGCCAACAGCCGGGCGCGCGCCATCATGTGGATGTTCGCAGCACTCAATACGGTGGAGCCGCCTATTCTGGAAATCGGCACCGCGAAGTATCAGGAGGGGGACAAACCCTGGAGCAAGGAGCGCATGCCGCTGATTGCGGACCGTATCCGCCATCGCCTGAAGCAGTTGGCCGTTCCGCTGGGCGATGCCGAATGGCTGGACGGTGCGTTCAGCGCCGGCGACCTCACGATGGTGTCAGTGCTGCTGAGGCTCAGGCCATCCGGCATCCTGAACGAATTCCCCAGCCTGGCCGCCTATGTGGCACGCGGCGAAGCGCGGCCCGCCTACAAGCGCGCTTTCGCCGACCAGCTGGCGTTCAATACTGCCCCGGTACCAGGCGGATAGCCTGGCCGCCACCGGGTGCCAGCCTGAGTTTCAGCGTGTCCGACGCGCGCACCTGCTTCTTCTCGATGACGATGTCGAAGCGGTGCGCATTGCGGTAGTCGGCCTTGTCGCCGTCGCGGTAGATCTCCGCGGTGTAGCTGCGCTGCGGGTCGAGGAAAGTGAGCGGCAGGTCAAGCGTGCGCGCGGAGCCGTCGGTCACGGCGCCCACATACCAGTTCTCTGAGTTGCGGTCCTTGCGCGCAATGGTGGCGAACTCGCCCATCTCGCCGTTGATGACCTGCGTGTCGGCCCAGTCGGTCGGCACGTCCTTGATGAACTGAAAGGGACCGGGATACTTCTCGTAGTTTTCGATCAGGTCCGCCGCCATCACGATGGGCGAATAGATGACGACGAAGCTCGCCAGCTGCTTGGCCTGCGTGGAATGAATCGGCCGCCCCTTCACACCTTCGAGGCTGATGATGCCGGGCGTGTAATCCATCGGGCCGCTCAGCATGCGTGTGAAGATGAGGTTCACCTCATGGTCCACGCTGTTGATCGGGTTACCCCAGGCGTTGTATTCCATACCGCGCGCGCCCTCGCGGGTGAGCCAGTTCGGATAGGTGCGGCGCAGGCCTGTGTCCTTCACCGGTTCGTGCGTGTCGATGGCAATCTTGTAGCGCGCCGCTTCCGTCACGGCTTTCTGGAAGTGGCGCACGCCTTCCTGCGAGTCGGTGTAGCCGAAGTGCGTGCTACCATCCGGCCCCGCATACACCGCAGCGCCGGCGTCGGTAACATAGCCGGACTTGATGCTGTCCACGCCCAGCCGCGCATACAGCTGGTAGCCCGCGTCCATCTCCTTCTCGTAGCGTGCTACATTCCCGCCGGTTTCATGATGGCCGATCAGGCGCACGCCCTTCTTCGCCGCATAGGCGGCCAGGCCTTCGAGATCGAAGTCCGGATAGGCTTTGGTGAAACTGAATTCCGAGCCGCTGCCGGACCAGTTGCCATCCCAACCCAGGTTCCAGCCTTCGACCAGCACGCCACGGAAGCCATGCTTCGCCGCGAAATCGATATAGCGCCTGGTGTTCTTTGTGGTGGCGCCATGGCGCTCGCCGGAACCCCAGCTGCTCTTCTCCAGGTGCATTTCCCACCATACGCCCACGAACTTGGACGGCTTCACCCACGATACGTCGCCCAGCTTATTGGGCTCGTTCAGGTTCAGGATCAGGTCCGACATATAGAGCCCGGCGGCATTGTCGGCAATCTGCATGGTGCGCCATGGCGTGTTGAAAGCGCCCTGCCGCTGCACCGGCGGACCGAAAGCGGATGGCGCCAGGTTCGCGCGCAGCTTCTGTCCATCCACCTTGCGCAGCCACATGGAGGCATAGTCCACCAGCGCCGCCTCATGGAAGGCGATGTGCGTGCCGTCGTTGGTCCGGATGGTCATCGGCGTATTGGCCATGCCCACCTCATCGAGGCGGCTCTTCTGGATCGGGTATTCGAGCGCCCACACTTCGCCGGCCTGCTGCCACCATGCGGTGGCGGGCGGCGCGACGACGAACTCGGTCAGCTCGTCGGTAATCTTCACCTCCGCCAGTTGCGGCTGTGCCGGGAACTCATAGCGGAAGCCGATGCCGTCGTCGAACACGCGGAACACGATGGCCAGGCGGCGGCTCAGTTTATCCTTCTGCACCACATCCACCCGCAGTTCGCGGTAGCGGTTGCGCACGAAGCGGCGCTCGCCCCAGGGCTGTTCCCATGTGTCGTCATGGTTCGTCACCTTCTGGCTATCGAGACTGAAACCGCTGTCCAGCGGCGGTGCATTACTGAGCAGGAAACCGAGCCGCGACGGCGCAATCAGCTGCTTGCCCTTGCGCTGCACCTCGTAAGCGAGGCGGCCGTCGCTGGCGCGCTGCACGGTCACGCTGAGCACCTTTCCGGGCGAGGTCACGGTTGCCAGGATTTCGTTGGCCCAGGCGCTGCTGCTGGCGTAGAGGCCGACCATCATGCAGCAGCTGGAGAGCCAGCGAATATTGGTTGGAGTGATGTTCACTTGCTGTTTCTTTCGTGGCTGGCGCGCATATGGGCGATGAAGTCGGCATGTTTGGGCATGACGCTGACGCACTGCGCGATAAGGTGTTCGATATCCTGCAGATACTGGCCAATATCGTCCTCGCTCTGCAAGTCCACCAGCGGATGGTAGCCCTGCGGCCGTATGCCCTGCCCGTGCAGGACCTGCAGCCAGCCGACTTCGGCAAACAGTTCGTCGGCAACGCGGACGATACGGCCACGGTTGCGCCACAGGCCGATCTTGGCGCGCAGCGTATCGGGAATGTCCATGGTGCGGCAGTAGTCCCAGAACGGCGTATCGTTGCGCGCCGTGGCGTGGTAGTGCAGGATCAGGAAGTCGCGGATGCGCTCCACTTCAAAGTCGCACTGGCGGTTGAATTCATCGATATCGGCCTGGCAGAACTCCCGGTCCGGGAAGAAGCTGATGAGGCGCGCAATGGTGGACTGGATCAGGTGGATGCTGGTCGATTCCAGTGGCTCCAGGAAGCCCGAGGACAGGCCGATGGCCACCACATTGCGGTTCCAGACCATGCGCCGCTTGCCCGCCGTGAAACGCAGCATTTTCGGATCAGCCAGGGGCTTGCCGTCAAGGCTGCCCATCAGGATGCCTGCGGCCTCGTCGTCGCTCATGTAACGGCTGCTGAAAACGTGGCCGTTGCCGGTGCGGTGCTGCAGGCCGATGCGCCATTGCCAGCCTGCGGGGCGCGCGGTGGCCCGCGTGTAGGGTGGCAGGTCCGCGGCCAATTCGCAGGGCACGGCCCAGGCGCGGTCGCAGGGCAGCCAGTGCGTCCAGTCCTCGAAACCCGTTTTCAGGGTTTGTTCAATCAGCAGGCCCCGGAAACCGGAGCAGTCGATGAACAGCTCGCCGCTGATGACCGCGCCACTCTCCATGCGCACCGATTCCACGTGGCCGTCCGCCCGCAGCTGGGCATCGAGCACCTTGCCTTCGGTGCGCACCACGCCGCGCGCTTCGGCATAGTGGCGCAGGTAGGCCGCATAGAGGCCCGCATCCAGGTGGAAGGCATGCGTGATCTCGGCCAGCGGCGAATTGCCCGCCGCCGGGTCGGCGCGCATGAAGCGGTCCTGCTGCGAGGCCATGCGGTTGATGGAATAGCGTTCGATGTCCGGCGCCTTGCCGGCAAGGTGCATGCGCAGCCAGTACTGGTAGAAGTTCAGCGTTTCCAGATCTTGCCCGAACTTGCCGAAACCGTGCATATAACTGTCGCCCAACCTGCCCCAGTCGCGGAATTCGATGCCGAGCTTGAAGGTGGCTTTGGTGGCGAGCATGAACTCGTCCTCGTCGATGCCAAGCACCTTGTTGAACAGGCGGATCATGGGAATCGTGGATTCGCCCACGCCGACGGTGGAGATTTCGTCCGATTCGATCAGGCGCAGCGAGATTTTGGGGCCGAGCAACTGCGCCAGCGCTGCAGCCGTCATCCAACCGGCAGTGCCGCCGCCGACAATCACCACATTACGAATGTTCTGCTGCATCATGGCCTCACTGCACAAGGATACGGTAGCTCCACGGCGCCATCTGCAATTGGCTGTCCGCGCCGATGTTCACCGCCTCGCCCGAGCTGAAGTCGCGGTAGCGGCCGTGATGGCGCATGCCCTTGAAGCTGGCCTGCACCGGCTTTGCCGACAGGTTGAACACGGCAAATACCTTGTCCTTGCTGTTCTGGCGCACAAAGCTGAATACCTGCTTCGGCTGGGCGTTCGGCACCTGCTTCATGGCGGCGCCCCACTGGCCGTTCCACAGCGCCGTGTTCTGCTTCTTCAGGGCCAGCAGCTTCCGGTACAGCACCTCATAAGGCGAAGGCTGCCAGGCGATGGGGTCGCGCTCGAAGAACTCAAGGCGCTTGCGGTTGCCCGCCTCTTGCCCGTTGTAGATCATCGGCATGCCTTCGCTGATGAAGGAAAACACGATGGCGCTATCCACGGCCGGGCCGAAGATTTCAAACTCGGTGCCCTCCCACGCATTCTTGTCGTGGTTGGTGGTGTAGAGCATGCGGTAGGACTGCCTGGGATAGAACTTCTCGTTCCACGCGTAGTAGGTGTTCAGCGAACTGGCGTCGGCCTTGCCTTCGGCGATGGCTTTCAGGCCATCCCACCAAGTCCATGCATAGCTGGCGTCGAAGGCATTGGCATGCAGGTCGCGGCTTTCCCATTCAGCGAGCATGAACACCGGCTTCACCTTGCGCAATTCGCGGCTCGCATGCTCCCAGAAGTCCAGCGGCGTGAGGCCGGCCGCATCCACGCGGTAGCCGTCTACCCCAACGTCACGCACCCAGTACAGCATGGATTCCGTCATGTAGCGACGCAGCGCTGGCTTGCTGTAATCCAGGTCGATGATGTCGTCCCAGTCATACCAGGGCGTGGGATGCGGCTTGCCATCGGCATCGCGCTCGTACCATTCGGGATGCTGTTTGAACAGCACACTGTCCCATGCAGTGTGGTTGCCCACCCAGTCCAGGATGACATGCAGGCCAAGCTTGTGCGCGGCGCTCACGAAATGGCGGAAGTCTTCCAGCGTGCCGAATTCGGGATTCACGGCGCGGTAGTCGCTCACGGCATACGGGCTGCCCAGCGCACCTTTGCGGTTCTGCTGGCCGATGGGATGAATCGGCATCAGCCACAGGATATCGACGCCAAGCTCCTTCAGCCTTGGCAGCTGCTTTTCCGCCGCGCGGAAGGTTCCTTCTGGCGTGAACTGCCGGGTATTGATCTGGTAGATGCTGGCATTGCGCGTCCATTCGGCATGCTCGAAACGCACATAGGGCTGCGGCTGATATGGATCGGAAGCGGCGGCGCTGGCGGCAGCACCCAGCAGCATGAGGGACGCCAGGGCAAGGCGTCGCAGGATTGCTTTCATAAACTCGCGGGTGAATTGGTCGATAAGAGGCCGCCGCCTGCGCGGCGGCCCTGTGCAGCATAACTCAGAACTTCACGGACAGACCAGCCGAATACGTGCGCCCATAGGTGACGGTATTGGTGATCTGGTTCGGGTCGTTCGTGTACTCGCGGAACGGTTCGTTCGTCATATTGTGGCCCTGGATGAAGGCCGACCAGCCTTTCAGCCAGCCGCTCTGGAACTCATAGGCAGCCTGCAGGTCCACGATGGTTTCGCCCTTGATGAAGGTGAACTGCGAATCGCTGCGGTAGTCCAGGATCTGGCCAATGAAGTCCGAACGCTTGTAAGCCGCCCACGCCAGCTGGAAGCCGTGCTTCTCGTAGTAGAGACGCAGGCTGCTGACGTTCTTCGACAGGCCCGGCAGGCCGATCTCCGACACCTGGTCCCTGAACACCGGCGCATTGTTCTTGGTAACGAAGGCGGTGGTCGGCAGCCGCACGGAGCTGCTGGTGTAGGAATGGGCTGCTGACATGCCGAAGCCATCCAGCCAGGAAGTGAGCATCGAGAACGGCATGTTCACCGCCAGTTCGAAGCCGTGCATATTGCCGCCCTGCCCGTTCTCAGGCTTGGTCAGGAAGCCGACAGTGGAACCCGCGAAGGGACCGGTCTGCGGCAATGGCGTGGTGGCACTGGTGTATGGACCGAAGTCAAATTCGCGCGGCGCATTGATCACATAGTTATCCAGCTTCTTGTAGAAGGTTGCCAGCGATACGTAGGCGCGCTTGCCGAAGTACTTCTCGTAGGAGAGATCAACCGAACGGGCGGAGTAAGGCTTGAGCTCAGGATTGCCCGCGAAACCGGTCAGCGCCGGCGCCGTGGAAGTCGCATTTTGCAGGCCGAAGTCCATGCTGCCCTTCATATTGTCCAGGTTCGCACGCGAGATCTGCTTGCCGGCGCCGAAACGGAGATACTGTTCCTTGCCCAGGTCGAAGGCTATGTTCATGCTTGGCAGTACGTTCGTATAATCCGTGCCGCCCTCTTTCACCACGTAAGGGCAGGTATCGATGGTGATGCCGGTACATTTCGCCAGATCGACCTGGTTGCCGGTGGCGTGCTGCTTCGTGTTCACGATCTGCAGGCCGATATTGCCGGTGTATGGCAGCGAGAACAGCTTGCCATCGAGATCGCCCATGGCGTAGGCGGTAATCACTTTCTCATCAACCGTCCAGTTGCGCGACAGTACGGTGGCATCCACCCAGCGGTTCAGGCCATAGATGGTACCCAGCGAACCTGTCGGATCGAAGGACACCACAGGGATGCCGGTCGGTCCCGCAATGGCGATATCGCTGCCTGGCACCGGCTTGCTGGCGAAACCGTCGCCGTTCAGGATCGACAGGCGGCCCTCGTCGCCGGAGCGCGCCTTGTCACGCTTCGTCAAGTTCATGCCGACGTGCAGATTGACGACCGGCCCCCACTCTACTTCGCGGTGCGCCGAAAGGCGCGCAGCCTGCACCTTGTCGTCGATGCGCGGCAAGGCGACGTAGCCTGCCTGCGGCGTATTGGGGCCACCGCCCCAGCCCGCAACGTCGGTCAGCACCGCCACATTGCGGTCGCTGTAGTTCAGGCTTGGCTTGTACTGCACTTCGGAGAAGTTCGTGCCATTGAAGCCGGTATAAGTAATGGAGCCGAGCTGGCTTTCCGCGACATTGCCCGGCTGGCCAGCCGTGGTCTCGTAGTTGCTGATGTTCTTCACACCCTTCGAGTGCGACAGGTCGGCTTCCAGGCGCCACTGGTCCAGTTTGAGCTCATTGTTCCAGCCCACCGACAGCAGCTTGTCCTTGTTGCTGAACACATGGTTGCGCACGTCGGCCTTGTAGTTGCTGAAGGTGCCGCTGGTGACAATACCGTTGCTGATGGTGGCATTGGTAAGCGTGGCATTCGGGTCGTACGGACCGGTGCCGAACGCGATCGCGCCTTCAATGCCGGTTTTCTTCGTGCTTTCTTCGCCGCGCGAATAGAACACGTCCAGCGTGGAGCGGAATTTCTGGTTCGGCTTGTATTGCAGCGTGAGCGAAGCGCCGTCGCGGTCCTGCCTGCGGCGCGAAGTCTCGGCCATGAAGCCGCCGATGGCTTTCACCGTCTGGCCGTTGTACTGCATTTCCGGCAGGTAGGCGCCCCAGCTGTCGAATTTGAGTTCACCGCCATTGTCCTGCTTCATGGAGGTGATGCCGAGCGAGATACCGATGGTGCGGTTGGCAAACTGGTCGACATAGGTCAGCGTTTTGCGGTGGCCCTTGCCCAGCTCCGCGCCGGACTTGAAGCCGATGCGCTCCTTGCGCGCGCTGGCCGCCAGCACACGCTTGCCGAAATCGAGCGGACGCAGGGTGCGCAGGTCGATGGTGGATGCCAGGCCCTGCCCCATCAGGCTCGCATCCGGTGTCTTGTAGATCAATACGGAGCCCGTCAGCTCGGACGGGAACAGGTCGAATTCAGGGCTGCGTGCATCGCTGGTGGAGGCCTGTTCGCGGCCGTTCAGCAGGGAGCCATTGAAGCTTGGCGACAAGCCGCGCACGCTCACGTCGGTAGCCTTGCCGTTGGTCTTGTTACGCTGCGTGGTCACGCCGGGCAGGCGGGAAACCGATTCGGCTACCGAGGTATCCGGCAGCTTGCCGATGTCTTCCGCCGAAATGGCTTCAACGATGGAGCTGGCGTTTTTCTTGATGGAGATGGCCGCTTCGATGCCGGTACGGATGCCGGACACCGTGACGGTCGTCATCTCCGGCGTGCTTTCCGTTTGCTGGGCGTGGGCTGCTCCATGTGCGCCGTACAGCATCATGGCGCAGGCGGCGGCGACGGGACTCAGTTTGAAGCGGGATGACCCGAATTCCGGATTGCGATTTTTCATAGAATGTCTCTGGAAATTATTGTAGTGGTCTTTGCAGGCCTCAGCGCTGAGCAGCCGGCGGAAGCGATAATCTGCCATACGTTTTTTTGCGTCAATCGCGTGCCGCCGCACGGCTAAAGGAAGCGTGAAGATTGGATGGCATCGGGGTTTGCCAGCGCCTGCAGTCCACCGAACGATTATCGCTGGCTTCAGCGGCTTTCATGCGAAAACCTGCCAGTTCCTTGCCGCACAAGCGAACGAAATTCTCCGCGATCACAAAATCGCCAACGATTTATATTGTTTTCACCACAAATCGCCGCGTGAAGGAAACCTGAAGGTTCAGGTGTTGCGCCAGTGGTTCAGTTCCACCACGCGCTGCTACACTTGGCGCCATGAAGATTTTTATGATTGAAGACGATCTCGCAATCGGCCGCGCCCTGCTCTCCGTGTTCCAGGATGAAGGCCACCAGGCGGTGTGGTGGCGCATGAGCGGCGGCGCGATTGAACGTATCCAGGCCGAGCATTTCGACGCCGTGCTGCTCGACCTCGGCCTGCCCGATGGCGACGGCACCACGCTGCTGCGCGAGATGCGCAGCCTGAACGTGAACCTTCCGGTGCTGATCATCACAGCGCGCGACAGCCTCGAAGACCGCCTTAACGGCTTCAATATCGGCGCGGACGACTACCTGATCAAACCTTTCGAAATTCCCGAACTGCTGGTGCGCCTGCGCGCCATTGTGCGCCGCGTGAACGGCGCCGTGGACAACGGGGAGCAGATGTGGACGTCCGGCGAAGTGGCCCTTGATGAAAGCCGCATGCTGGTAACGCGTGCCGGTGTGCCGGTGTCGCTGTCGAAGACCGAGTTCGGACTGCTGCTGATGCTGATGAAGCAGTCCGGCCGCGTGCTCACCCGCACGGAGCTGGAGCACCGCGTGCTGCCGCACAGCGAAGGCCAGACGCTGGACGTGCACATCTCCAACCTGCGCAAGAAGGTAGGCGACCGCCTGATTCGCACGGTGCGCGGCGTGGGCTATATGGTCCAGGGCGACAATGTCTAGGCAGCCATCGCTCTTCCGGCGGCTGATGCTGGGCTTCAGCTGCGTGATCTTCCTGGTGGCGCTCGTTGGCCTGCTGCATGTGCTGTGGGAGGCGAAGGCCACGCAGCGCACCCGCACGGCCGCCGAGAACAAGGCGCATGCCCACGAAGCCTTGCAGCACCTGGTGCTGCTGGCCGGCAGCCCGGACCGCGTGCTCGCCGCCGCGCAGTCGCTGGAAGCCTTGCGCGCCACGATGTTCAGGGAACTGGACTATCACTCGCGCGTGCGCATGCGGGTCTACCAGCACGACAAGCTTCTATATAACTCCCAGCCTTCACTGCCGGATAATCTTCCCGAACCGGGAAGCGCCGAAGCGCGCCACGTCAACGCCTGGGTGCGCACCGTGGCCAGCGACGCCGCAACCGGCCTGGTGGTGGACCGCAGCCACGAGGTGGACGATGAATGGATGCTGAGCATATCGGGTGTCAGCTTCCTGCTGTCCTCCACCGTATTCAGCCTGCCGCTCCTGCTGCTGCCTGCATGGCTGATTGTGGGCATTGGCTTGCGGCCCCTGCGCAGTTTCGCCGAAACCATCGAGCAGCGCTCCGTGTTCGACCTGACTGCGCTGCCGGATTCGAAGTACAAGGAATTGTCGCCGCTGGTGGAGGCCATCAATAGCCTGATGGCCCGCCTGAGCCAGCGTATCGAGCGTGAACACGAGTTCCTCACCGATGCTGCGCACGAGCTGAAAACGCCGCTGGCCGCCATCCAGATCAACGCCCACCTGCTCCTGAGCCGCAGCGCGGACAATGCGGAGCGGCGGGCGGAAGCGGCGGCGGGCCTGCGCGAAGGCGTGGCGCGCGCAACGCATATGGTGCACCAGCTGCTGGCACTGGAGCGGGCGCACACGGAACCCGGCGCCCAGCCCGCGCCATTGACGGAATTGGGCGGCTTCGTGCGCGCGCGCCTTGCGGCGGCGGCGCCGCTGGCGGTTCAGCGCGGGATCGAGATTGAGTTTGTCGCCGACGCGGAATGCATGGTGCCTGTGCATACCGAAAGCATGGCGTCGCTGCTGGATAACCTGATCAGCAATGCCATCAAGTATTCGCCGGAAAACGGCCGCATCACCGTGCGCCTGATGCCGACCGGGAGCGGACAGCGGCTGACGATCACGGACCAGGGGCCTGGTATCGATCCCCAGCTGCACAGCAAGGTGTTCGAGCGCTTCTACCGTATTCCGGGGCAGGAGCAGCTGGGCAGCGGGCTTGGGCTGGCGATTGCGGAACGCGGCGCCCAGCGCAACAACGGTGTGATCACGCTGGGCAGCGGCGAAGATGGCCGCGGCCTCACGGCCACCGTGGATTTCACGCAGATTTGATTCAGGCGGCCTTTGCGCAGCCTGCGGGCTTGTAGATGCGCTCCGTGGAAGCGGGATACTTCGCCAGCTTCGACGCCGCGCGCGTTGGCCGTGCTGCAAAACTGCCGCCGCAGTTCGGGCACACGCCGCCCAGCACACCTTCCGCGCAGCTCACGCAGAACGTACATTCGAAGGAGCAGATACGGGCTTCCGTCGATTCAGGCGGCAGGTCTTTGTCGCAGCATTCGCAGCCGGGCCTCATTTGCAGCATGGTGTTCTCCCTTGGTGGTATGCAGCGATTCTAACCGCTGCGGCATGCAAAAAATTCCCGGATTGCCTGCGTTTGCGGAGAAGTTTTCTCAGAGTGCCGAGTACAGGGTCCAGGCGGCGAAGCCCAGCAGGGCGACGCCGGAACAGCCTTCGATCCACTGGATCGCCTTCGGCGGCAGCGCCTTGCGGCTGGCCGTTACGCCGCTGACCAGAATCAGCCACCACGTCACCGATCCCACAAAAACGCCCGCAACCAGCGCCATGCCGCCCGCCAGTCCGCCGCCGTTCGGCGACAGGGCCGCGAGAATGCCCGCGAAGGACAGGATGGTCATCGGGTTGGCGATCGTCAGCATGAAGGTGCTGGCGAAAGCGCCCAGCAGCCCTGCCGGTGCGCTGGCGTCGGCCGCCTTGGCTGCGGGCGGCCGCGCCGCGCGGCGCAGCGAGATGTAGCCGAGGACTGCCATCAGGATGCCGCCGCCGATCTGAAGCACGGAGGCGTAGCTGATCAGCACTGCGGTCAGGGCGCCCAGGCCCAGCGCCGCGCACAGGCCATAGAAGGTGTCTGCCGCTGCGGCGCCCAGACCCGTTGCGAAGCCGGTCATCGGCCCGTGCGCGAAGGTGCGGCGGATGCAGAGCAGGCCAATCGGTCCCACCGGCGCGGCGATGGCGAAGCCCAGGGCGGCGCCTTTGAAAAGTGAACTGACGTCAAACATATGGTGCCCCTTACGATACATGAGCAATATTACCGCAAAATTACAACGAATTCGCAAAATTTACTGATTAACTCCATTTTCAAGGCAAATTACCTTAATCGCACTCTCATCGGAACCATTTATCGCGGCAGGCGTCTAAAATACGAAAGGAGGCCACCATGGAACAGCCGAGCATTCCCGAACGTCTGGCACGGATTGAAGTCCATCTGACGCATATGCCCACGCGAGTCGAGCTCTATGAGAAGCTTGATGAGCTCCGCCACGAACTGCGCACGGATCTGGCCAACCGCATCGGAGAGGTGAACCACCGCATGGATCTCTTTCAAGCTGACTCCAACCGCCGGTTTGAGCTCCTGGCCGCGGAATTGCAGCGACAAGGGGAGTAGCAGCGCGCGGCGATCAGCAAGCTGTATGTTTTCATCATCGGCACGGCCCTCACCTCGCTCACGCTGGGCCTCGGCGGGATGACGCTGATCCTTACCCAGTTACCGCTTGCCCGTTGAGCGTCGGCAAAGCTGCGCCGGAGCCGCGAGGCGCGGCTTATACTCGGCGGCATGGCAAACATACGAATCGGCATATCCGGCTGGCGCTACGTTCCGTGGCGCGGCGTGTTTTACCCGGAAGACCTCACACAGGCGCGCGAACTGGAATTCGCGTCCCGTGCCCTGCCGACCATCGAAATCAACGGTTCCTTCTACTCGCTGCAGCGGCCCAGCAGCTACCAGGCCTGGTACGACGCCACGCCGCCGGAGTTCATGTTCAGCCATAAGGGCAACCGCTACATCACCCACATCCTGCGCCTGCGCGATCCCGGCCCCGCACTGGCCAATGTATTCGCCTCCGGCGTGCTAGCTCTGCGTGAAAAGCTGGGACCTTTCCTCTGGCAGTTCCCGCCCACCTTCAAGTTCGACCCCGAACTGGTTGAGCACTTCCTCAGCCTGCTGCCGCACGACACCGAAGCCGCGCTGGAGATGGCCACGCAGCACGAACCGCGCATGAAAGGCCGCACCTTCCTGGAGATCGACGGCAAGCGCAAAGTGCGGCACGCGATGGAGATCCGCAACGAAAGCTTCAATGACAAAGCCTTCATTACGCTGCTGCGCAAATACAGAGTGGCGCTGGTGGTGGCCGATACGGCGGGCAAATGGCCGGACTACGAGGACGTGACGGCGGACTTCATGTACCTGCGCCTGCACGGCGAGAAGGAGCTGTACGCCAGCGGCTACACCGACGAAGCGCTGGACCGATGGGAAGCCCGTATCCGCGCCTGGACCAGCGGCAGCCAGCCGGATGATGCAAAGCTGATCTCCGAAGCCCAGCCACCCAAGCGCGCCAGCCGCGACATCTTCTGCTACTTCGATAACGACATCAAGGTGCGTGCGCCCTTCGATGCCCGCCGCCTGCTGGACCGCCTTGGCGTCGCGGACGGCCTGATGCCCTTCGGCTAAGCGCGCCGCTGCGCCGTATATATGCCAGGATGGCCGGAGACAAGAAAGGCCACAACGCAGGCCAGCGCCGCCCAGGGACCGAAGGAAGGGCCGAACAGCTCCATCGCCATGACGGTCGAGGCCAGTGGCGTGTTCGCCGCGCCTGCAAACACGGCAACGAAGCCCAGCGCCGCCAGCATGCCGAAAGGCAGATGCAGCAAGGGCGCCAATGCATTGCCCATCGTGGCGCCAATATAGAACAGCGGCGTTACCTCGCCGCCCTTGAAGCCAGAACCGAGCGACACCAGCGTGAACGCATACTTGGCGATGAAGTCCCACGGCGTCAGCGGCTGCTGGAAGGCCTCAACGATGACCGGGATGCCAAGGCCGATATAACGCTGCGTGCCGATGGCCCACACGGCCAGCGCAACGATTACGCCGCCGACCAGGGGCCGCAGCGGCGCATAGGCAATGTGGCGCTTGCCGAATGCGGACAGCGCATGCACGGAAGCCGCAAACAGGCGGGCCATCAGGCCGAAAGCCATGCCTGCCGCCGCAACCGCGGCAACCGTCCACAGGGAGAATGGTGCAGCGGCGCCCGCGAAGTAATGAGTATGGTGTACGCCCCATATCAGGCCCACGCGGTCCGCCAGGCAGGCAGCCACCACACAGGGGAAGATGGCCTGGTAGCGCAGGCGTCCGGCAACCAGCACTTCGATGCCGAATACGGCGCCAGCCAGCGGCGTGCCGAAAACCGAGGCGAAACCCGCGCTGATACCTGCCATGAGCAGCAGGCGGCGGTCTTCGGCGGGCAGGTGGAACATATGCGTCAGCTGGTCTGCCAGCGAGCCGCCCATCTGCACTGCAGTGCCTTCGCGGCCCACCGACGCACCAAACAGGTGGGAAATCACCGTACCGCCCAGGACCAGCGGCGCCATGCGCAGCGGCACAACATTGCGCGGATCGTGAATCTCGTCGATCAGCAGGTTGTTCCCGGCCTCCACCGAACGGCCGAAGCGCAGGTAGATCCAGCCTACCGCGAAGCCGGCCAGCGGCAGCAGCCAGATAATCCACGGGTGCGATTCGCGCCAGGCGGTTGCCGCATCGAGCGCGAACAGGAAGAAGGCAGACGCACTGCCGGCCAGCGCTGCAACCAGCGCCGCCAGCAGCGACCATTTGAGCGAGTAAGTCAGCAGCGTTTTCATCAGCCGCCGACTATATCATGCAGCTCAATGGTGGTGATGGCCGCCGTCGCGCTTGATCTCCATCGGCGGCGCGGCGGATGGCGCGGCGCCGGCGGCACGCGGGGCTTCGGGCAGCTCGCCGGTCCACTCATAGGCCTGCGAGCCTTTCGGATGCTTGTACCAGCCCGGATCGCGGTAGTCGCCGCGCGCCAGCCCTTCCCTCACCTTCAGCAAGGTGAACATGCCGCCCATCTCGATCTCGCCGAACGGCCCGGTGCCCGTCATCATCGGCAGCGTATTCTCCGGGATTTCCATGCGCATGCTGCCCATTGAACCACCCTTGTCGCCCATCACCATATAGCCCGGCACCAGGCGGTTGATCTTTTCAGCCACACCACGGTGGTCCACACCGATCATGGTGGGCACCGAATGGCCCATTGCATTCATGGTGTGGTGCGACTTGTGGCAATGGAAGGCCCAGTCGCCGGGGTTGTCCGCCACGAACTCGATGGCACGCATCTGCCCGACCGCGATATCCGTGGTCACTTCCGGCCAGCGCGCCGAGGGCCGCACCCAGCCGCCGTCCGTGCCAGCCACTTCGAAGGTATGGCCATGCAGGTGAATCGGATGGTTCGTCATCGTCAGGTTGCCCGCCCGGATGCGCACACGGTCGCCCTTGCGCACGACCAGGGGATCGATGGCCGGGAACACGCGGCTGTTGAAGGTCCACAGATTAAAGTCCAGCATCGTATTGACCTTCGGCGTGAAGCTGCCGGGTTCAATATCGTAGGCGCTGAGCAGGAAGACGAAATCGCGGTCCACCGCATGCTGCCGCGGATCCTTTGGATGCGTGACCCAGAAGCCCATCATGCCCATGGCCATCTGCGTCATCTCGTCCGCATGCGGGTGATACATGAAGGTGCCTGCATGTTTTGCCACGAACTCGTAGACGAAGGTCTTGCCGGGCTGGATGGGAGGCTGGGTGACGCCGCTCACGCCGTCCATACCGTTCGGCAGAATCTGGCCGTGCCAGTGCATGCTGGTGTGCTCCGGCAGCTTGTTGGTGACGAAGATGCGCACGCGGTCGCCCTCCACCACTTCGATGGTCGGGCCGGGGCTCTGGCCGTTGTAGCCCCACATCTTCGCCTGCATGCCTGGCGCCACTTCGCGCAGCACCGGTTCGGCGACAAGGTGGAACTCCTTCACGCCGTCTTTCATGCGCCACGGCAGGCTCCAGCCGTTCAGTGTTACCACCGGATTGTAGGGGCGCCCGTTCGGCGGCACCAGCGGCGCGGCCGTGGCGGCGGCCGATTGCACCGGCGCTTCCGGCAGCGAGGCTGCGCCGGCTTTGCTCACCATGCCCGCGCCGATCAGGGCGGTGCCGGTGAGGAAGGATCTGCGGTCAGTCATGTTTTGCTCCCGTCTGGCCGCCGATGGCGGCTTGCAGCCGCGCGTCGGCGATCCAGAATTCTTTCAATGCGTTGATGGATGCGTTCACAGCCACGGTCTGTTCGCGCGAGTCGGCCAGCAGTTCGAATACGCTGAGCAGCATGCCGTTATAGCGCAGCAGCGTTTCCTGCGAAATCTGCTGGCGCAGCGGAATGACCACGTCGCGGTAGTGCTTTGCCAGCGCCCATGCGGACTGGTAGGCCTGGTAGCTCTCGCGCGCTTCGCTGCGTGCATGCACCGCCGTGCCGGCGAGCCGGTTCACGGCCTGCATATAGACCGCTTCCGCACGCGCGTTGCGGGCCGAGCCCCAGTCGAACAGCGGCACCTCGACCGTGATTTCGTAGCCGCGCGGGCGGGCCGCTCCCTCGCGTTCGCGTACGGCGCCCAGCTCCAGCACGTTGATGAAGCGAGTTGCCCTGGTGAGGCCGAGCGATGCGGCGGTGGCTTCCATGTCCAGCCGTGCGGCCGCGATATCGGCCCTGCCCTTCATTGCGGCCTGCTCCACGTCCGGCAGCTGGTGCGCCGCCGCAGGCAGCTCCGGCAGGCGGTCGGGCAGTCTGATGCCCGCCGCGTCGAGTCCCAGCACGCGCGCCAGCTTTTCGCGGGTGGCGACGGCATTGCGGGATGCGCGCGATACGTCGGCCATCGAGTCCGCGTGATATGCCTGCTCGCGCGCGGCGTCGTACTTGCTCCAGTTGCCTGCCTGCTGCATACGCTGCGCCAGTTCCGCGGCTGCTTCGGCGGCTGCGCTCACCTGTTCGGCATAGGCGGCGCCCTGCGCGCCTGCCAGGGCTTCGTAATATGCTTCGCGCGCCTCGGTGGCCGTTGCCAGCGCGGCAGCGGTGATATCGAGCCGCACCTGCTCAAAGCGGCGGCCCTCGATGCGCTGCGCCAGCGGTGCCGTGATCAGGCCCACCAGATTGAAGGTCAGCGTGCGTTCCAGCGAAACATCGCCGCCATCCTTCATGTGCTTGAAGCTGAAGCCGGGATTTTGCAGGCGCCCCGCCTGCACAAGGTCTGCTTCGGCGATGCCCAGGTCCCAGTAGCGGGCCTGCAGGGCACGGTTGTTCAGCAGCGCGATTTCCACTGCGTCGTTGGCGGTGATCGGCTTTTGCAGCCGTTCGCGCAGCACGGCGGCCAGTGCGCGCTGGTCGTCTTCACTGCGCAGCAGGCGCGTTTCGGCGCCGGTTCGGCTCCGGATATCCGCAGCGGCGGCGCCAAACCCGCCATCGGGCGAGAGCGACGCGCAGCCGCTCAGCAGCACGGCTGCGGCAGCCGCGATGAGTTGATGCTTCATGGTGAAACCTCGTGTTGGATCATGGCCCGCACAAGCAAGGCGAGCCAACACCGGCCATCGCTGGCCGGACCGTATCAGGCGGGTTCGGACTTGGGCGGACGGTCCAGCGCCGCCAGGTCAACGGGCGCGGGAGGCACAGCGTGGAAGGGAATCAGTTCGGAAGGTGGCGGCGGCAAGGATGGCGGCAGGACGATATGCGGCGCCAGCGCGGCGCCGATGCAGCATGCCGCCACACCGCCGCATTTGGCCGGTGAATGCGCGCTGCCGTCGCTGTGGCTGTGCGCGGGTGTATCGGCCATGGCTGCATGCTCATGCATCATCGCTGCGTGGTCATGCTGCCCATCCATCACCGGCGCCGCAGGCGCGGTGGGTGCGCACAGCATGCTGGCCGACGCGATTCCCTGATATGGGAGCGCCAGCAGCAGGAGCCAGACAAGAACGGTACGCAGCAGCATCATGGCCGCCATCTTAACATGCTAAAACCGGCTTAGCACCTTGACATACAAGGAAGGTTCGATCTCGGTGCGCACGCCGATGTCATTGAATTCACCATGCGATCCAAGCAGGTTGGCGCCACCTGCCGAGAGCTCCAGGCTGCGGTTGATACGCCAGCCGAAGCGCAGGTCGAGCGCCTTATAGCCGGGAACATCGGGGCTGCTGAGCTTTGCCACACGGCGCCATGTCACGTCCAGGTCGCGCGCTTCGTCCAGCTGCCACGACATGCGCAGCCGCAGCGTGTGGCGCGGATCGTGCCCCGCCCTGGCCACCGAATCCGCCGTATCGATGCTGTCGGGCTTGAGCCAGAACCGTTCACTCAGCCCCGTAAATCCGGCACTCACCCGCCACCAGCGGCTCGGCTGCCAGGTGGCCCAGGCTTCAACGCCGCGCGTGGCGGCCATCATCCCGTTGCCGTAGAAGACCGAGGTCTGGCTCGGCGCCAGTTCCTGCGTGTGCAGGCGGTCATACAAGGCGCGGTAGGCATTGACTGCGTAGCTCACATCCCCCGCCTTGCCGCGCACACCAAGCTCGAACACGCGCGCAACTTCGGACTCGAAGCTTGGCCCGCCGCCCAGCAGGTATGGCGGTTTGCCGGGAATGTAGACATCACGGTCCAGCCGTGACGGCGCCCGCACGGTGCGCGAAACCGCGCCCCACCACAAGACATCCGGCGTGGCTTTCCACGACAGGCGCAGATTTGGCAGGAACTCGTTGCCGGTGTAGCGGTTGCGCTCCATGCGCAGGCCCGCCGTCAGCGTTGTGGAGGCAGACAGGGCGATATCGTCCTGTGCATACAGGCTGGCCCAGCTCAGGTTCTGGCGCGCTGGCAGGAAGGCGACAATGTCGCTGTTCGTCAGCTGGTCGCGCGCATAGCGGTATTCGCCGCCTGCGGTCACGCTGTGGCGGCCCACCGGCGCGAAGCGCGCCTGTGCCTGCAGGTCCACAATATCCAGGTCCTCCGCAAACGTAGGCGGCACGGTGCGTTCCACGCGGTCGTAAAATGCTTGCGCCATCAGTTCACCGCCGCCGTCCAGCGGGCGGCTCCAGCGCGCCAGCAGGTTCGCGCCGCGCAGGGTGATGTCGCCCAGGTCGATGTCGAGGCCCGTAACCGATATGGAGCCCGGCTCCGGCTGGCCCTTGCCGGCGCGGTAGATATCGCCCTGCACGGTGAAATTGTCCGTGCCGCGCGCCCAGTCGGCGCGGAAGCCGGCCTGCGTCTTGTGCCAGGCATCGTCAACCTCTGTGCCATTCGCCGTTTCGGTATTGCGCACCTTGAAATGCATGCCATAGGCGCGGTAGCTGATGCCGGACTCCGTCTTGCCGCCATACCGGAAAGCGGCATCGGCCCGTTCGTTGCCGCCGCCCAGTACTCCGATGCCGCCCTGCGTATTCGCTGCGGAACGCGTGATCACATTGATCACGCCATTCACGGCATTGGTACCCCACAGCGTTCCACCCGGCCCGCTGATGACTTCAATCCTTTCGATATCTTCCAGCAGCACATCCTGCGCGTCCCAGAACACGCCGCTGAACAGGGGCGAATACACGGAACGGCCGTCAATCAGCACCAGCAGCTTATTGCCGTCGTTGTTGGCGAAACCGCGCGCGGTCACGGTGTAGCTGCCCGCGTTGACCATGTTCACTTGCAGGTTGGGAGCGAGGCGCAGGGCCTCAACGAGACTGGTGGCGCCGGAGCGGCGCACATCATCGGAGGTGATGACAAAAACGGATGCCGGTGCATCCGACAGCTGTTCTTCGCGGCGCGATACCGAGGTAATCCGGATATCGGCAAGTTCTTCAAGCGAGAGTTCGGTCATTGCGCCATCGGCGCCCGTGTCCTGAACAAGAGGCGCCGCATCAGCAGCCGACGATGCGCTGAAAACCAGGCCAGCAAACCAGGCAGATAATCCCCTCTGCATGAATTCTCCTCTTCGGCATCGACGTAACAACGATAGCATGAAGCGCCATTTGGGTAGCTAGACTTTTCTATTGTGCGCTAGTAACAAAAAATCATTAATATCGACTGCGCTTATGAAGTTTTATTATAATGACGCCCCATGAAACCTCTCATCCAGCCCTTCTTCGATCCCGCCACCTCAACAGTGAGCTATGTGGTGCACAGCGGCGCGGGCAGCGACTGCGCCATTATCGATCCAGTGCTCGATTTCGATCCGAAGTCCGGCCGCACCAGCACCGCCAATGCGGACCAGGTGATTGCCTATGTGCGCGCGCAGAAGCTGAATGCCGTGTGGCTGCTGGAGACGCATGCGCATGCCGACCACCTGTCCGGCGCTCCCTATTTGCAGAAGCATTTGGGAGGCCAGATCGGCATCGGCGCCGGCATCAAGGAAGTGCAGAAAGCCTTCGCCCATGTGCTGAACCGGAAAGACCGGCTGGATGGCATGGAATTCGGCCGCCTGTTCGAGGCCGATGAGGCGTTCACCATCGGCCCGCTGCAGGCGCGCGCCTTGCATGTGCCGGGCCATACGCCGGCCGACATGGCTTACCAGATCGGCGATGCGGTATTTGTTGGCGACACGCTCTTCATGCCGGACGTAGGCACGGCGCGCTGCGATTTTCCCGGCGGTTCAGCCTCGGTGCTTTACCGTTCCGTACGCCGCCTGCTGGAACTGCCGCCGGATACGCGCCTGTTCATGTGCCACGACTATCCGCCCGCAGGACGCGGTCCGCAGTGGGAAACCACGGTGGCGGAACAGCGCGCCGCGAATATTCATATCCGCGACGGCATCAGTGAAGAAGAGTTCGTGGCGATGCGCACCACGCGCGACGCCACGCTGGCTATGCCCACGCTGATCCTGCCTGCCATCCAGGTCAACATCAGCGCGGGAAACCTGCCGGAAGCCGAAGATAACGGCGTGCGCTATCTCCGGATTCCGCTGGACGCTATTTAACGCGGCGCCTGTTCCGGCGCGCGGCCGATCGGCTGGTCCATATTCGCGAGGAACCAGGCCAGCGAGGTCATGGCGGCCACGTGGATCTTCAGGTTCTGCGGGTCCACCTTGTCGAAGGTATCGGCCGGGGTGTGGTGGTAGTCGAAGTATTTGCTGTTGTCCACCTGCGGCTGGAAGCCCGGCACGCCGCCCACTTCCAGCGCGCGGATGTCCGCACCGGCAGCCGAATCACGGCGGGTGAAGTTGCCGGCCCCGATAGGCTCCAGCGCGGCCTGCAGCGGCGCCAGCAGCTTCTCCGCCTGCGGACGCACGCTGCCGATGAAGCCGAAGGTGCGGCCGTTCACGCCGCCGTCACTCTCGATGGCGGCAATCTGGGTGCCCAGCTTGTCCTTGTATTCAGCGTGGTAGGCAGTGCCGCCGCGCAGGCCGTTTTCCTCGTTCATCCACGCGATCACACGGATGGTGCGGCGCGGCTTGAGTTTGAGCTTGTTCAGCGTTTCGATGACGGCCATCGAGCTGGTGACGCCGGTCGCATCGTCATGCGCGCCGGTGGCCAGGTCCCATGAGTCCAGGTGGCCGGAGACGATCACCACTTCTTCCGGCTTCTCGCTGCCAGGCAGGTCGGCGATCACGTTGAAGCTGTCGGCATCCGGCAGGATCTTCGGCGTCAGCACCAGTTTCATTTTGACGGCGCCACGCTTCGACAGGCGTGCCATCAGCATCGCATCTTCAGCGCTGACGGCGGCGGCAGGAATGCGGTTTGCGTCGGTGAGGTTCGTGGCGCCGGTGTGCGGCAGGCGGTAATCGGCGCCGCCAACGGAGCGCACCAGCGCTGCCACGGCGCCCAGTTCGGCCGCCATGCGCGGGCCTTGCGAACGCACGCGCGAACCACGGCCATAGGCCGGACCAGCCAGGCCGCCATCGGCCATACCCTGGTCGAACGCGAGGTTGAACACCACAATCTTGCCCTTCACTTCCGCTGCGCGGGCTTTCAGGTCGTCCAGGTCCTGCAGCACCAGCACCGGCGCGGTCATGCCTTCCGCCGGGGTGGCGCCGGAACCGCCGAGCGCCGTCAGCACCACGCGCTGCGTCACGCCATTCGGGCGGCCCGTGTAGTCGACCAGTTCCGCCTTTTCTTCACCACGCACCCAGTGCGGCACCTTCACCGGCTGCAGCGTCACTTTCGCCCCCAGTTTGCGCATGGCTTCGGCCACCTGCTGCACCGCTGCTGCCGCGCCGGGAGAGCCGGAGAGGCGCGGGCCGATCAGGTCCGTCATGTCTTCCAGGCGTTCGTAGGCGTAGTTGCTCTGCATCGCTGCGTCGCGGATTTTGGCAAGGGTTTGCGCGTCGTTGCCGACATCGGCGGCGAAGACATTGGACATCAGGCCAGCGCCCAGCATAAGGGCGGCGGCGGCTTTCAAAACGGGTTTGCGTTTGAAGTTCATGCTGTTCCTGTGTGAAGGTTGAGGTTCGCTCGGAACCTTCAACGATAACGCATTTGTATGTGTCGTGCAGCAAGTTTTCCAGTTTGACCATGTTGCCTTCATGGCTTACCATGGACCGCATGCTCAAAGGACAACTCTGCACGGTCCGCCATTTATTGAATACGGACCTGAATGCCTTTATCGCGCTGAACAACGACCTGCCCTCGCGCGGCCCGTGGTTTTCGGCGCATTTCAAGTCGCCCGAAACGGTGCGCAAGGAGTTTCTGCAAAATGGTTTCGTCACCGATGACAGCGAGTTGTTCGTCATCGAAGACCTGGCGCACAATATTGTCGGCGTCATCACGCATTTCAAAACCCGCACGCCCACCAGCCGCGAAATCGGCTACCGCCTGTTCGACCTCAACCTGGCGGGACGCGGCTACACCAGCGAGGCGCTGCGCCTGCTGTGCGATTACCTGTTCCGCGTATATACCTGGCACAGGCTCGAAGTGCTGGCCGCGCCGGACAATGTGGCGTCCATCAAGGTTGCGGAAAAATGCGGCTTCCGCACCGAAGGCACGCTGCGCGCCGCCTTCTTCCTGAACGGCCGATATCAGGATGTCAAGATACTTTCCCTGCTGCGCCCAGAGTGGGATGCGCTGTGACATTTGTTACGCCGCCACAGCCGTTTGTAATAATCTGTATTTGCTGTGGAGGTTTTAAACCATTCCGCTAAAGTACTCTCCATGAACACGGCAAACGGCCAATTCCGGCCAGCCGAGCAAAGGGGAACATTATGTTGACCAAAAAATTCCTGGGTGTGATGCTGCTGGGTGCTGCTGCGGTCACTGCCTCCTCCGCCGCATTCGCCGCTGGTGACCGCGACTTCAACACTGCAGCGGGCGCTGTGCTGGGCGCAGCAATCGGCAGCCAGAATGGCTCTGGCGGCGCGCTGGTCGGCGGCCTGGTTGGCGCGGCAGTGGGCAACGCCATCAGCTCGGACGGCCGCCACCATGGCCGCGGCTATGTGAGCACCCGCGTGTACACGCAGCCTGCCCCGGTATATTACGAGCCCGCACCGGTGTACTACGAAGCGCCGCGCCGCTACTACGCGCCGGCCCCGGTCTACTATGAGGCGCCACGTCCTTACTACCGCGAGTATCGCGGCGACCGTTACCACCGGGGCCATGGCTACGGCCACGGGCGTGGTCACGGCCACCGTTAATCGTTGATTCCAGCAGTATGAGAGCCCGGCGCAGTCCGGGCTTTTTTTCGTCCCTCCGCTAAGCGCTTGCGACGGCACTCCGCCGTCTGGAGGATGTTATGCCGGCAAGCGATGCAATCATTACACTGGAACTGGGCCACTACCGCTTGCGCGAACAGATTGCGCAGTCGGCCTATGGCGTGATCTGGCGGGCCAGCGGACCGGCAGGCACGCAGGATGTGGCCCTGAAGCTGATCAACGAAGCGCAGATGGCGCGCGCCCTGTCCGTCCAGCGCGAACGCTGGATCGCTAGCGCGTCCAATGAAATTACCTTCCTGCAGTCGCTGGAACCGTGGGACGAGCGGCATATCGTGCGCCTGCTGGATACGGGCTGGCACAATGGCCTGCCCGTGATGGCGCTGGAACTGATGAGCGGCGACCTGGGACGGCACCTGGCAAACCTGAAAGCGGGCGGCACGCCGCCTTCCTTTAGCCGCGTGCTGGAGTGGATCTCGCAACTGAACCAGGCGCTGGCCAAGGTGCACCAGTATGGCTGGCGTTATCTGGATCTCAAGCCTTCCAATGTGCTGGTCGATGTGCAGCGCAATACCGTGAAGCTGGCCGATTTCGGCACCAACCGCCTGCTGCAGGCGGCACACGCGCACACCTATTCCGGCACGGCGAACTGGCAGGCACCGGAACAATTCTTTCCCGCTGCTGGCGGTGGTTACGCAACCGGACGCCAGAGCGACTATTTTGCGCTCGGCGCACTGTTCTATTTTCTGGCGACGGGCGGCACTGCGCTGCGCTTCTGCGCGAGCTGCGGCCAGGCCTACCGCGACCACCTGACGGCGGGCGCGCAGCAGTTGCTGGACCGGCACGGCGGCAGCCTGCCGCCAGTGCTCGCGGATGATGAGGAAGCGCGCTTTGCGCAGAAACTGCCCGCGGCAGCGCAAGAACCCGCCATCGCGCTGCTGCGCATGCTGCTGGATGCCGAACCGGGAAACCGGCCGCGCAATGCGCTGCAGATCAGCCGCCTCCTGACGCGGGTGCGCGAAGGCCTGGAAACAGGCGCCATTATGGCTGTGCCCCAGCTGGTGGAATTCGGCTGGCAGCGCGTGGGCGGAGCATGACCATGCGGGCTATCGCGCACCGTGCGGGTTCGCTGCTGGCAGTCGTGCTGTGCGCCATGCTCGCCCTGCAGGCGTTTGCACTGATGCGCGCGCCGGCGGCGTGGCTGCCAGAGCGGATTACTGTAAGGTTGGCGGCCGGGGAGTCGCTTGCCCTGTCGCGCGCCGAGCTGGCTGCCGTGCAGACCGAGGGCGCCCAACTGATGCTGCGACGGGATGCAGCAGGTGTGTGGTTCCTGCGCCAGTCCGGCGCCGGGCGCGCGCCGCTGCTGCAATCGGCCGCCGGAGAAGAGCGGCTTGGCAGCGTTGCTGCCGCCGGCCTGCGCAGCTTCCGCATTGGTGCGCAACACTTTGACAGCGGCGGCTCTGCTGCCATGCTGCGCTTCCAGTCCGCGCCGGGAAAGACATGGTCTTACGATGGCGCGACGCTGCGCCTGAATGGCGACGCGCTGGAAGACTGTCCTGATACGGCCCTGCACCAACGGGCCGCTGCACTGTGGAACCGCTTGGCGCCTGCCACACTCACCATCGCGCGGCCACTGGTCTTTGGGGGCAATCTGTACTGCGGCAACCGGCTTGGCCTGGCGGGCATTGCGGCGGGCACGGCGCTGATTGCGCGCACCAAGGGCGAGCTCCGGCTCTCTGCTGCAGCCGCAGGGTTCACCGACGTCAGTGCATTGCCTGCCGCAGGCGCCGCGATCCGCCTGCGTGACGATGAGCGCGGGCTTGCGGGCGTGCGCGCTTTCACCTTCGGCCGCACGCGCTATGAACTGGCCTTGCACGGCAATGAGCTCACGCTGCTGCCGCAGAGGCGCGTGGCCTTGTACGGCGCACCGGAAGCACGGCTGCCGGAACAGGTGGACTGGAGCTGGCAGCGGCACGCGCTGTGGAGCGGTGGTCAGGGCGCCCTGTGGGCCGGACTGGCGGCGGCACTGGCGGCGCTCTGGCTGCTGAAGCTTGCGTCGTCCGCCGCTCAAGCGCAAGGACCACGGCGTGGCAACATACTATCCGGCAGCGGCACTGCCCGCGCGGGCAGGCTGCCACGCTGGTTGTCCGCCGCACTCCGGAACAGGATGCGTGGCGCAGGCGGCGGCGCCCCCCGGGTGCCTCACAGCGCAGGCAAATCTGCGGCCAGCGGCATCGGGAGGCGAACGAAGCCCGGCGAGCGCGCGGCCGGCAGCGGCGTTGTGCGCCTGGCGATGCTGGCCTCCGTACCCTGGCGCAGCGCCGACGGCGTGGTGCGCGATCTCGACGATGCGCGGCGCGCCCGCTCGCGTGCTGCCGCCTTGATGCAGGCGATGCGCGCACCGGCTGCATGGCTGGCGGCGCTCGCCGTGGCGTTGTGCGGCGCCACCATCATCCTCATGACGCGCGCCGGCACGCCGCCGGCCGCGGCGGCGTCGCTGCTGCTGCTGGGCTGCACCTTCGCGCTCTGGATGCTGGCCGTGCCGCGCCTGCCGCTGGCCTGCGGCGCTGCCCTGCTGCTCTGTGCCGCAGGCACGCTGAGCCAGCTGGAACTGGGGCTGGCAGGCATGGATACGGCCTGGCTGCGCTACTACCAGAAAACCACCGCCCTGTTTGCAATCGGCTCGGGCGTCGCCATCGCGTGGCAACTGTGGCGCGGCACCCGCAAAACGGCCATGCCGCAGCGCTGGGTGGAATGGCTGTTCGCGCTGCTGGCCGCCGCAGCACTGCTTGCCCTCGCCGCCCAAGTGGTCTGGGGCGACGAAACCGGCGTGTTCGACCTGCAGCCGGTGGAACTGGCTAAACTGGCCCTCACCGCGCTGACCGCGCACTGCCTGGCGCTGCGCCTGGGCTGGCGCGCGGATACGAAGCGCGCCCCCGGCCATCTGAAACGCTGGCTGCGGCTCGCCGCGCCCGCGCTGCTGTTCGCATCCCTGCTTGGTCTCGCGCTGGTGCAGGTGGACGACTATTCGCCGCTGCTCCTGCTGATGGTCTGGAGCGCCACTATGCTGCTGGCCTACGCCATCGCCGCACGCAACTGGTGGCTCGCCGCCGTGCCGGTGCTGCTGGCTGTTGCCTGCGCCGCCGCAGTATTCGCACTGCGCAGTGCAGGGCCGGCCGACGCCGAAGCGCTGCCCGGCGCCTTCTACGCCGACCGTTTCCAGGTCTGGCTCGACCCGGCGCGCCATCCCCACACCGGCCAGCAACTGCTGCAGGGCGCCGCCGCCGTGGCGGAAGGCGGCTGGCGCGGCGCGGACGGCCTGTTCGGCATCACCACGCTGGGCCAACCGGCGCCCGCCCTGCTCGCCATTCCCGCCGTGCAGGACGATTTCGCGCCCTCCTTCCTGCTCAACCGCCACGGCCTGACGGCGGGACTCATGCTGTGGTGCGCACAGGCTGCCTTTGTCATCGGCCTGCTGCGTGCCGCCATCCATAACGGGCAGCGCGCTGCGGCGCTGCGCGACTTCCGCCTGGCCTGGCAATACCGGCTGCGCAGCTTCCTGCTGTGCGGCGGTGCGGCATTTGTGGCGGGACACCTTCTGCTGTCCTGGGGAACCAACCTGGCGATCTTCCCCATCATGGGCCAGCCCATGAGTTTCCTGTCCGCCGGGGGCAGCCACCTGCTGTTTTTCCTGCTCCCCCTGCTAGGCATCAGTGCCGCCAGCGCGTCAACTGAAGAGGAGTGAACATGCCAACCTACGTCCAACACGAAGTCCTGGGCCGCATCCCGGACGTATTCAATGCCGAAGATATCTGGCAGGCGCCGGGCTTCGCGCTGTTCTCGCGCCGCCCGCTGCTGCGCGACCTGCTGGAACGCTGCCCGCGCGAGCATCGCGGGCGCGCCGCCACGCGCTGCTTCTCGCACGTTACCCTGCGCCTGCCGCAGGAAGATGTGGACGACGATTACCACCTCACGCGCGGCCACCGTGCGCGCGACCTGGCCGACAGCCTGGCGGCCTTGCACCAGAAGGATTTTGGCGACCTGCTCGGCAGCGACCAGGTGCGCTATCACGTCGTTGGCGCGGAAGATCTGGCGCCAGGCGAGATCGAGGTGCGCTTCGGCCACGCCGTCTACCTGCCCTCGCCCGACGAAAAGGTGCTCTTCAATGTGAGCGTGTCGCGCGACGGCAAGCAATGGCACCCGGTGTGCCCGGTGTATCCGAACCAGCGCCTGGCACTGGTCGGCAACGGCATGGGCAGCCACGCGGCGCAGGGCTGGCCCTTCGGCGACCTGGGCGCGGCGCTGCTGGTGAACGACGGGCCGGACGCGCCGCCGATCGTGCAGATGCGTCCCAAGGACGCTTTCGATTGCAGCTTCGACGCGCGCCACGGCCACTACGTCATCACCGCCAAGCGCGGCATGGACCTGCAAGGCCAGCGCCTGCTGCTCAAACTCACGCGCACCGCGGAGGCGCCACCTCTCGCCGTGCCTTCCGCAGCGCCCGCGATGCGTGCGGCCGTATGGCAGGCGCGCACTGCGCCGCGCGGGGAGGAAGAACTGACCGCAGTTCCGCTTGCAGCGCCGGTGCAGCGCTACGGCGAGAGCGACGTGACCTTTGCGCCCGGCATGCGGCAGCGGCTCACACTGGCAGCGCTGGCGCTGCCGCGCCTGAGCCGCTACCGCGACACCGGCGCCACGGCGCTTGAGCTGCCTTTCAGCGCCGACCTGCGCCTGGGCGGCGACGCCGAGCCGCTGCTGCGCATCCGCATCGATGCGTCCGATACGCTGCAGGCCGTCAGCGCGGCAGGCAGCCAGCCGCTGAGCGCTCCCGCCGTGCTGGCGGGCGCGCTGAAGCTGGAGGCCATTCCGCCTGCCATGGCGGAGCGCTACGCCGCGCTGCTGCCGCTGCCGCATCCCGTCAGCAGCCCGCTGGCGGCAGGCCAGTGCAGCACCTTCGGCCGTGCGGCGGCATCGCTGGCGGCGTTGCGCGTGCTCGATTCGCCGCGCTACCTGCAGCGCGCACACAGTGATGGCAGCGCCGCGAGCCCGGACCGCATCGGCCTGTCGCGCAGCGCCTTCAGCGCCGAACCCGGTCCGCAAGGCCTTGCGATTACGCGGCTGAGCGCCACCCAGGCCCTGTATCACCTGGACGGAAAAATGAATTTTGTCGCGGCGATTGCAGCGGCGGATGCGCAGCAGCCATTCATCCTGCCGCCCGGCCATCACCTCGTGGCAGGCCACTATGTGCTGCGCTACGACGCATGAGGACCGCGTCATGACACTCGACCAATACCAGACGCCGCTCATCTATGCAGCGGCCCTGTTCATGACCCTGGTGCTCGCGTCCTTCCTTACGCCGCGCAACTGGTGGCGCCGCCCAACGGTGCGCGGCATGGCGATTGTGGGCGGCGGCACCTGGGCCATCGCAGCCCTGCTGCTGCATTTTGTGGCGGCTGCGCCACTCCCCTTCAGCAGCGCGCTGGCCAATGCAAGCGTGACAACCTTGCCCGAAGAGCAGGCCTTGCCCGCCGCACCGTTTGCCGGAAAGCCCTACCGTGTGCACCGCGACCTGAACCTGCGCAGCGAAGCCAGCGTGAGTTCCCCGCGGCTCGCCATCGTGCCCGCCGGGGCGAGCGTTACGCCGACAGGCGAACAGCGCGGCGACTGGTGGCAAATCCACGCGACAGCCGATGGCAAAGTGCAAACGGGCTGGGCCAGCAGCCTGTGGCTGCGCCGGCGCGGAGAATGAGCAAAATTGAATTATCAATATTGCACTAAACATGGAATAGCGTGCAAGGCGCCGAATACAGGTCAAAACACCGGCCTGTTCGCCTGACCATCAGGTTGCCAAGCGGTGGGAAGCCGCGTAGAGTCTCAACATCTTCTCTGCGCCAACACCATGAATAAATGCTGTAACACCGATCATCCGCACTGCACCTTCTGGGTCATGCCGGACGAGCACGTCTGCGAAGGTGGGCATCAACAGCCCGCCGCCGCCGCGCTTCCGTCCAGCTATGCGCTGCTGAAGGATGCGCGTGGTGCTCGTGCTGTGCAGCCGTCGGCGCCGCGCGCGGTTGCGGAAGTGGCCAGTCCTTACGCAACGGCGATCCGTGCGCCGCGTCCCCAGCTTCATATCAGCGGTTTCGATCCGCGCGCAGCAGGCGGCCGCCAGACCCTCAAGATGGAATTGCGCGGCATGCCGCAGGACTGCGCGCCGCAGCTTTCGATCCAGCTGAATTCCGATCTGATTCCGAACGGCGCCACGCGCCAGCAGTTTGTGCGCTCGGTGGACGGCGACTGGCGTCCCGTGTTCGTGGAGTTCTCTTCGCGCGGCAAGGAGCATGGCCAGTACCAGATCAACACCGAAGTGCTGAGCCGCCAGACCGGGCAGCAAGACCGCAAATGGGAATGCACCTTCGTGATCCTGGTGCCGCGCCAGGATGCGTCGCTGACCGATATCCACCGCATCTTCCTCAGCACTCACAAGAACGTGCGCGTGATGGCGGACGATGCGTCGATTGCCCGCGTGTCTGCACAAGGCGGCGAGAGCATGGATATCGACGTCACCGCGCGCAACGCAGGCATCGCCCACCTCGACCTCAGCGCCCCGCAGGGCAAAATCGACCTAGGCTTCTCCACCATTGCGTGGGACGAGGACCTGATTGAACTGGAAACGCCCTATTCCGGCGCCACGCATCCGCATCCGAGCCGCTCGGCCAGCATGGTGAATGCAGCACCGGAAACCGGCATGCAGCGCCATATCCGCCTGTTCGCGATGGACGAATGCATTTTCGGCCGCTTCGAACTGGTTGATCCCGAAGCGGACGTGCTGCTCACGCACTATTCAGCGCTCGGCCCTGACAACGCAGGCCTTACGCGCCGCCTGTCCGGCCGCCATGCGGTGATCCGCCGCGGCGCCCAGGGCTTCGAGATCGAAGACGTGTCGCGCTACGGCGTGCTGCTGGACGGCGTGTGGCCGGGCAAGAACAAGCCTGTGCCGCTGCGCCTCGGCATGCGCATTGAACTGAGCGCGAGCATCAAGGGCATCGCGGCGCTGGTGGTCAGCGCCATCATGCCGCACGGCGTGATCCTGCACCGCGTGGATGAAGGCGCATCGGCCGAATGCTTCTATGTGCTGGCGCCGGAAACCCATCCCGGCTATCCGGTGGCGCGCTTCAAGGCAGCGCCGAATGCCGCCGCACTGCCGCTGCTGATGCACCACAACGGCGGCTTCTGGCACCTGGACCAGCTGACCGGCAAGGAAACCGCGCTGGCGCCCGGCGTGCAGCTCGATAAGCTGAGCCGCATGCCGAAACTGACGCGCTTCGCCAGCGACGCCTATCCCGAACACTGGATCATCCGCACCGCCGGCGTCGATCACAACACCGTGGCGGCGCACGACTTCCAGACCGCATGAGCGGCGGCGTCGAGGCCTTTATCGCTTCGCTGCCTGAAGACAGGCGCACCGTAATCAGCGCGGTGCGCGATACCCTGCTCGCCAACCTCGACCCGCAATACAGCGAAAGCATGCTGCCGACGATGATCGGCTATGGCGTGCCGCACAGCGTTTATCCGGCGGGTTACCACTGCAATCCGAAACAGCCGCTGCCTTTTGCGGCGCTGGCCTCGCAGAAGAACCATATGGCGCTGTACCTGATGGGGCTTTATATGGCGCCGGAAGAGGAACTGGAGTGGTTCCGCAGCGACTGGGCGGCGACCGGCAAGAAGCTCGACCTTGGCAAATCCTGCCTGCGCTTCCGCAAGCTGGACGACCTGGCGCTGGACGTGCTGGGCGAGGCAATACGGCGCATGCCCGCACAGCGCTTTATCGCGCTGTACGAACAGGGCCTGAAGAAGTAATCAGCTTCCCGGTTTCTTCGGCAACGGAATCCATTCGGTTTCGCCTGGAACGTGCGGGAAGCGCTGGGCATCCCAATCCTCGGCTGCCTGCTGCAGCCGCTCCTTGCTGGAGGAAACGAAGTTCCACATCATGAAGCGGTGTCCGTCCAGCGGTTCGCCGCCGATGATGACGAACTGCGCTGCGCTGTTCGCTTTCACGCGCTGCGCGGTGGCCGTATCCAGCAAGGCCATCGTATGCAGCGGCAGCGCACGGCCGTCGACCTCCACTTCCCCGCTGACGGGATACAGCGCCGCTTCCTGCGGCAGGCCGGCCAGCGCCAGTTCCTGGCCCGCACGCAGCGATACGTCCAGGTACAAGGTCTGCATATAGGTGCGCACCGGCGAGGTGTGGCCGAAGGCGGAACCGATCAGCACGCGCACTTTGGCGCCATCCACTTCGAGCTCCGGGATATCGGCAGACGGCGTATGCGTGAAGCTCGGCTCATCTTCCTCGTGTGCCTTGGGCAGGGCCGCCCACAGCTGCAGGCCGTGCGTGCGGTGCGGCATGCCCACCAGGTCTTTCGGCGTGCGCTCCGAGTGCACGATGCCGCTGCCCGCCGTCATCCAGTTGATGGCGCCCGGCTCGATGCGCTGGACGGAACCGATGCTGTCGCGGTGATCCATCGCGCCTTCGAACAGATAGGTCACGGTGGCGAGGCCGATGTGCGGATGCGGGCGGACGTCGTGATTGTCCTCCGGCTTCACATCCACCGGCCCGAAGTGGTCGAAGAAAATAAAGGGGCCTACCGCCTGCTTGACAGCGGACGGCAGGTAGCGGCGCACCACGAAGCCGCCGCCCAGATCTTTCTCATGGCCTTTCAACAGATTGGCGATGCTCATGGCTTTATCCCAGGACGGTGGTAACTTCGGTGCTCACGGAGGTCATCAGCTTGTGCACCGGGCACTTTGCTGCAACGGACAGCAGCTCCTCGCGCTGCGCATCGCTCAGGTCTCCGGAGAGGTGCAGCGTGGCATTCAGGCGGTAGATGCCCTTGCGTTCTTCCGTATCGTCTCGCTGGGTCGTTACCTGCACATCGTCCACCGGAATGCCTTTGCGTTTCGCATACCACAGCACAGTCAGCGCCTTGCAGGCGCTGAGGGCCGCGTCATACAGGTCATGCGGCGAAGGTCCGGCATCGCTGCCGCCTTCTTCGGCGGAGACGTCGGTGGAAACAATGTGGTTGCGGACGTGAACGATGTGACGCATCGGCAGCGTCTTGTCGCGGACTACGGTAATCGGCATGGTATTCCTTGTAAAGCCGTTTCGGATAAGCGAATTTACACTGTTTTGCCGAATGCTGGCTACTGCCAAAGGCGGGACTAATCGATCACCCTCGCCACGCGGAAGCCGACCACGTCGTTCGCCAGCACGGCCGAGTAGCCATTGCGCAGCGCCGCGCGCAGGTAGCGCGGCTGGTACAGCCAGGCGCCGCCGCGCAGGATGCGCCGCACAGGGTCGCCGCCCTCTTCCCATGCACTGCCGTCGGCAGGCGCGCCCTCGTAATTTTCATGCACCACGTCCTGCACCCACTCCCACACATTACCGTGCATGTCGAACAGGCCCCAGAGATTTGGCGCAAAGCTGCCGGCCTTGGTAGTGCCATGCCGGAACTCGCCCTTTGGCCCATCGTTGTAGGTGAAATTGCCGTCGTAGTTTGCGTGCTCGGTGGTGATGGCATCGCCGAAGCTGAATGCAGTGTGCGTGCCGGCGCGGCAGGCATATTCCCACTCCGCCTCGCTCGGCAAACGGTACTTCTGGCCCGTCATCTTCGACAGCCATTGCAGATAGAGCTGGGCATCTTCCCAGCTCACGCCCACCACGGGATGGGTATCCGTCTGCTGGAAGCCGGGATCGGCCCAGTCGGCATCCAGCTTGGGCTCCCAGCCGGTGGCCTTCACGAAGCGGCCCCACTCGCCCACCGTTACCGGATAGCGCCCCATCGCGAAGGAGCGGTCAATACCGACCCAGTGCGCGGGCGTTTCGCGGTCCAGCCATGCTTTCTGTGAACCGGCCTTGATGGCTACGCTGCGCTCGAATTCCGTGGAGCCCATCTGGAAACGTCCCGTTGGAATCAGCACCAGGTCCGGACCGTGGCCGCTGCCATCCAGGAAGCGGTCGCGCAGCACGCCGCTCGGATCGGCGATAGCGCTGCCTGGCGCGGGCATCAGCTTCGCCAGTTCAGCCGCGTGGCGAGCTGCCTGTTCCTTGCGGTGTCTTTCCTGTTCGGCGCGGTAAGCGGTTTCGGCGCGCTGCTGGTCCAGCTTGCGCTGCTTTTCTTCCTGCAGCTGGCGTGCTTTCTGTGCATCGGACTCGCGCCGGGCCAGCAGCTGCTGGCGCAGCTTTTCCTTGCGCTCGCGCGACTCGGCTTCCGCCTGCAGCTTGCGCTGCTTTTCCAGCTCGCGGCGCTGCTGGTCCTGGCGTGCCTTTTCCACGGCCGCCGCCTGCGCCTCGGCCTTGCGCCGCGCGGCCAGTTCCACCTGGCGCTGCACCTCCAGCTGGCGTTCGTGCTCGGAGCGGCGGAGCTGTTCGGCCGCATCCTGCTGCGCGCGTTCCCGCTGTTCCGCGTCCAGCCGTGCCGCTTCAGCCGCCTGCGCCGCCTTCTCGTCTTCCGTTGGCCCTGCCGCATCGCGCAGGGCATCCAGCAGTTCCCCGACGGAGGCCGGACGGTCCCCGCTGGCGAAGGCGAAACCCTTCTGCAGCACCTGCCACTGCAGCGCATTGAGGCCCGGGGGCGCCACCGGCTGCGATCCTGCCGTACGGGCGTCGCCGAAGGGCATGGCGCCGGTCAGCATCTGGTAAATCATCACTGCCACTGCATACACGTCGAGCTGGGGAACCGGCTGCCCTTTCTGCGTGCCCGCTTCCGGCGCGCGGTAGCCGGCCGTTCCCGCGTTGGGCGCCGTCATTTCGCCGATGCTGCCATCCTCGCTGCGCGCGCGGGCGGCAATACCGAAGTCCAGCAGCTTGAGTTCACCGCGCCGTGTGAGGAAGACGTTGCCCGGCTTGATATCGCGGTGCACCAGGTGGTGCTTATCCCAGGCGTATTGCAGGGCATTGGCGATCGGCCGCAGCATGCGCTCGGCGCGGACGAAGTCCACCGGGCCGTGCGCCGCCAGCCATGCATCCAGGTCCTGCCCTTCCAGGCATTCCATGATGATGAAATAGCTGGCCGTCGCCGGGTCCTGCGCCCATTCGTAAACGCGCACGATATTGTCATGCGACAGGCGGCGCGCCTGCGTGGCTTCCTCGATCAGCAGCCGCGCGTGGGCCGGGCTTTGCGTGAGCTGCGGCGGCAGGATCTTGAGCGCCACCATCTCGCTGTGGCCAAGTTCCGCATGCGTCGCCAGATCGGTGGCCTGCCACACCTGGCCCATGCCGCCCATGGCGATCAGGCGTTCCAGCCGGTAGCGGCGGTTCTGCGGACCGATTTCCTGCTTGGCCATCAGGCCCAGTTCCGTGCCCTGCTTCACCGGCGGCGGCGTGGCCGTGCCTCCCGGCAGCGAGTATTCCGCGTCCAGGATGGCGTTCTTGCGGCGGTCGAACTCGTGCTGGCTCAGCAAGCCGTCTTCCTGCAAGGCTCGTAGTTCGCGGATTTTGTCTCGTGCTGTCTGCATTGCCCCTCTGCGCTCTTGCCCTGGCCTCAGCGCGGCAACGGCACGCCGCACTCGGCGCAGAATTTCGCATCCGGTTTATCCGCCGGCACCGGATGCCCGTTGACGCAGTAGCGCACGCCCGCCTGTGCAGACGCGTGATGGTGATGAACCGGCGCCCCTGCCTGCGCCACGCCCACGCCAAGCTGCATCTGCGATGCGAGCGCATTGGCGTGCGTGGCATTCTGCAGCTTGAGCAGCTCCAGCTGGTGGGCACGGTCCTTGTCCTGCTGGGCGGCGCTGTGCGTGCGCTCATCCTGCACGCCTTGCTGCGCCATGCGCATGGCTTCGGCCGGGCTGATGCTGTTTTCCGCCGCCACCACCGAGGCCAGCGCCTGCAGCTGGTCGGCATGCATGCCGGACTGGGTCTGGGTTTTCATCAGCTGGGCCAGCGCCTGCGCATTCGGTGTTGGCGCCAGCGCGATCTTGCCGGTGTCGCTCATATTGCCGATGGTGTCGATGCGCTCGATATCGATGCGCGCCATCAGCGCAGCATGGTCCTGCTGCGCAATCATCATGTCGTATTCGGCTTTGGCGCGCTGGAAGCGCTCATCGCGCTCCATTTCCATCTTGCGCAGCTCGTGCTGCCAGTTGGCTTCGTGCTCGCGCAGCTTGAGCGACAGCTTCTGTTCCTCGGCGCGGTGGGCGATATCGCCGGCCTGCCGCTGCTGCATGCCGTCCGCTTCGATGGTGCGCATCAGTTTTTCGTACTGTGCGATCGAATCCGCGGTGGCGCCGTTGCGCTTCATCTCGTCCAGTTTAGCCTGGACGCCGGCGTCCTTCAGTTCCTCACCGCGCCCATGTTCGCGCAGGCGCGCCAGGTGCTGCTGTTCTTCCCACTCCTGCAGGCGCTCCGCTTCCCGCTTGCGCGCAGCATTGGCGATGCTGATGCCGTGCAGGCGGGATTGCTGGTGTTCGGCTTCGATGGCAACTTCGCGCTGCTGCGCTTCCGCCTCGGCCTTGCGCAGGCGCTGCACCTGGGCGTGGCGGTGCGATTCATCCTCGATGGCCAGCGCCTGTTCCACGCGGTTGCGCAGCTGCTGCATATAGAGCTGGTGGGTGAAGCGCTGGCGCGCCAGCGCACGCTCTTCCAGCGCCGTCTGCTGCGCCACTTCGCGTTCGGTGCGCATGCGGATCTGGGCCAGCTGGCGCACATGGTCCCATTGCGCCGCTTCGGAGGTTTGCGCCAGCTTTTTCTTCGCCAGTTCGTGCTCCAGTTCGGCGACCGTGGCGCCCGCGCCGTTGTCGAAGGCCGCCTTGCGGGTCCTCGCTTCGATCACGCGCGCATACAGGTCGATTTCACGGGCGCGGATCGCTTGCAGGCGTTCGGCCTCCTTCAGCGCCTGTTCCGCTTTTTCGACCGTGGCGTCCTGGCGCAGTTCGGCGCGGCGGAATTCGGTGCGCTGCTTCTGCTCTTCCCGCCAGATGGCCTGCCATTCCTCTTCGTTATACAGCTCATCGAGCTGCTTCACGTGCTCCAGCTGCACATGGCGTTCATCTGTCACCAGCCACAAGCTGCCGATGCGTTCGCGGTTGTTGTCGAACTTATCGTGGCGCAGGGACAGGGTTTCGACCTGTGCGGCGGCGAGGCCGAATTCAGCAAGGCGCAGGCGCAGCGCGGACTGAAGGCGTTCGTCCAGCTCCAGGCGCAGGTCTGCGTTGCGGCTCATTTCGCGCATCGAACGCGCGCCGATGAATTCCGCTGCGATCTGGCGCACCGAAGATTCCAGCAGCTCGTGCAGGTGCAGCGTGGTCACGGTGCCAGGCACGGTCATGAAGTGCTGGGCGAAGGCCGCCACCTGCTCCACCTTGATGCCGACCGTGAAGCTGGCCGCCACTTTCAGGTGTTCCGATGTATACAGGTCGCTGAAGCTGAATTCCACTGGCAGCGGCGTGGTGCGGGTGATCAGGATTTCGGCATGCTGGTCGCGCAGCAGGTTGTTCAGGCGCTGGAAGAAGCCTTCCAGCTCATACTCGCCCTGCGGCACTTCGGTGGCTTTGTCCTGCTGCAGGATGTAGGCGCGGGTGGTGGCGGGCACGCGCAGGGTCTTGGTGAAAATGCCGGACAATTCACGAACGCCGAAATACACCGCCAGTTCGTCATTGGCAGGTACCCAGCGGTTGTCCTGCAATACCGGTTCGTTGCGTGGTGCGCCCAGCGAGAGGCCGCATTGCGCGCAGTAGCCCGCTGCCTCCGCATTGCGGTGGTGGCAGCGCGGGCATTTGCTGCCGCCCAAACCGAACATTTTCAACATTCTCAGACTCCTTGCTTATTATCTACTTGCCTGCCTGCCGATTCTAGCAGGCGCTCCCTTGCCCCGTCTTGCGCACGATTCAGATGAGCCCAATCCGCTCTATCCATGCGAGGCTCACGCCCCGTGCCCGCAGCCTCGCCGCATAGCCCTCGCCTGCTTCCGCCTCCCACGCCGCAGGCAGCAGCACGCGGTCGCCCTTCAAGGCTTGCCTTTCTATTAACGCCAGTTTCGCTGCGCGGCCTTCCACAGCATCGACGCGACCCGCGTGCCAGGCGGATGAGCTGCCGGTGGCGATCATGCGGCCACGCGGAAGGAAATCGCGGCCGCGCGCGAGGCGGTCCGCCATGACGAGCGCCAGTTGCCAGGAATTGCCCTGGAAGCGCGGCTGCTCGAAACGGAGCACGGTGCGCCAGCGTCCCAACGCGTTGCCGTCGAAGTGGCGCGCTTCGGCCAGCGTCTGGCGCACGGCGTGCTGGGTGGCGGCATCCAGCCCGGGCGCGGAGATGGCTTCCTCTTCTGCGTCGGCGCCATCCAGCGGGTGCACACTGGCTTCCACCCAGCACAGGGCGTCGTGCACGCCGCCGCTGTGCAAGGGGAACCAGCTTCTTACCGTGGACACGGCGGCCGACGTATCGGCGTGGCCATGCAGCGCGCCGAGGTGCGTGAGATGTCCGGCGCCGCCCAGCATCAGCGTGGTTTCGCTGTCGCTGTGCGATGACGCAGCGTGCGGCCCGCCATCGACGCGGCCGAGCTGCCAGCTGTCGGACCAGCCGATGGCGCATACCTGGAGCGTTGGTGCAGCCCACAGCTCGCGCACCATGCGGTCTGCCAGCACAACGGCCAGCTCCCAGTTGCGGTCCGTGGCGGCTGGCGCAATGTCCATGCTGATGACGACCTGCTCGCGGCTGTCGAAGCGTGTTTCGGTAAGGCGCGCGAGATGGACGATTTCGAGCATGCGCTCACACAGCGCCGGCGCGCCCGGAGCCACGCATTTCACTTCCGCGCGGTTGGCGCGCGAGCGGCGCGTGGCCGTGACCGTCAGTATGCGGCCGTCCTGCAGGATGCTGCGGCATTCCGCAGTCGGCGGCCGGTTGGCGGTGCGCGCCGGGCTATGCGACAGGTCGATCATAGCTTTGGCTCCACACGGTCTTCCGGCTGCGGTTCAGTATTGCGGCGGCGTGCCAGGTGATATTCGAGGTTGGCGACGATGCGGTCTGCTTCCTGCAGGCAGTTGGCCGCGTCATCGGGGCTGGCCTGTTTGAGGCGGGCCAGCAGGGACCAGGCTTCGTCCAGCGCGCTCACCGCACGGCGGCTTTGGTCGACGCGTTCGGTGCGGTGGGCCTGCTTTGCTTTCTGGTCCGGTGTGGACCAGTCGAGCGATGGCATCGTGCCAGCGTCTAGGGCCAGCAGCGACAGGCGCTGCAGGATGGACTGCTGCTGTTTGAAGGTTTCCTGGCCTTCGGGCAGCGCGATCTGGCGCAGCGCAGCGCTGACTGCGGGCAGTTCGAGGAACAGGCGGCGGATGGCGGATGCATCGCGCTTTGCGGCACGCGAGCTGTGGGCGGCTGTCCAGCCCGACGGCAACTGGCTGCCGGCGCCCGGCGGCGTGACCGGAGCGTGCGGGTCCGCCATCGTGCCTGGTCCGGCGAATGGCTCGCCCGAGGTCTGCGCTGCCACCGATTCGGCCGGGCCGCGCGGCGCGGAGGAAGCGTTCGGCGCGGCTAATTCCGCTGGATCGGCTGGCTCGTGCGACGCGGCGCCGGCTGCAAGCGCAGCCGAAGTGTTCGGCGCCGCCAATCCGGCCGAATCGGCCAGGTCCTGTGACGCGCTGGACGCTGCGGCGGCTGCGAGGCTGGACGCGGGTGAACCGGTTGCCGCAGGGTTGGGCGCCGAGCGTGCGCCAGGGGCAGCCCTCGCCGGGTCCACTGGCGCCGATGGCGCTGCGGTGGGCGTTGGCCAGGCTGGCGAACCGGCGTGGCGCGGCGCCCCCATATCGGCGGCTGGCACTATCGGCGGCGGCGAAGGCAAGTCATGCGATGCAGGCTGCGTGGCAGCACCGGAAGCGGCGGCGCCCTTGTAGACCTGCCCTGCAAGCGCCTGCGCCGACGCACGGCTGCGCAGCATCGCCGCGAAATCAACGGCTGGCGCAAGGTCTACGGGAACGCAATCTTCCACCGTCACGCCGAAGCGCATATACATCAGCTCATTCAGGCCCGCACGGAACAGGTTCCACTCGTCCAGCGAGGTACAGGGCGGCAAATCCAGCACGCCCTGCTCCAGCGCCGCGCGCAAGGCGGCCTGCGCCTGCCCGCCGAACGCTTCAAGCGTAAGCTGCGCGGCCCCGGCATCCATTTCGCTGACCAGGAAAAGGTCGAAGCGCTGCTGCGTTACGCGCGGATCGGCCGCATCGATCACGAACACCATGCGTAATCCCACTTCCGGAGCAGCGGCGAACGGCACAATATCGGCCACATACGGCCCCGGATGGAAGCACCATGCGCGCTCGCCCTTCATGCAGACGATTTTCGCCGCGCCGCCATCGCTGCGGAACGACACCAGCCGCCGCGAGCTTCCTGACTCGCCATAAACCACAGTCACGCACTGGGCGGGCGCCATGCTGCCCGCTTCGCGCCGCACCGCAATCCATTCGCTGCCCAAACGCTCAGCCACCGCTGCGTCACCGGCAGCGGCGCCCTTACGAAAGCGCTTGAACAGGGCCATGATCCTCAGCCGCTCACCGGCGCAACGCTGAACTGCGCACCGTATTGCTGGAAATGCTCGGCAGGCGCAGATGGGAAGGCCCAGCTACGTTCGCATTCGCCGTCGCTGTCCAGCTGCCCTTGCAGCACAATCGCGCCGCCGCCGTCGGTCACGCGGACTTCCGGGCGCTCGCGCAGCAGGCGTGCGGCAAACGGCGCGGCCGGATTCAAGGCCAGGATGAGCTGCCAGTCTTCGCCATCGGGTACGAAATGCAGGGTCCAGTAACCGTCATCGGTTGCCAGCGCTTCCAGCGCTTCGGCGCTGGCTGCTGCGCGCAGCATGCCGTGGCTGCCGCTCCAGGCAGCATCATTCGCGGCGGCTGCAGGCTGCGCGGGGCGGCGCAGCTCCAGCGCCAGGTGGCGGAAGCGGCGCAAGGTCAGCGGCGAAGCCTTCATTGCCGCCAGCTCACCCAAGGACAGTGGCTGCGTGCCGCTCAGTGCCGCCAGCAGCACCTCATCGGCCAGCATCAGCCTGTCGCCCGGCACGGCGCGCGACAGCAGCAGGCGCTCTTGCAGTTTCTGGTCGGGCGATTTCATGGTGATGTCCTTTCATTCAGTGCGCGGCGCTGCCTGCAGCAGCCCGATCGCTTCATTACGGCGCTTGCGCATGGTCGGCACCGAGATGCCGTCCAGCGCGGCAAGCTGCTGCACGGTAGGCAGCTCGCTGGTATCCGGGTCCAGCCATTCCTGCGGATAGCTGTCGTCGGCCGGGCCAAGCAGTTTCTGGAACACCGCCAGCCGCACTGGCAAGCTCGCGTCCCGCAGTGTCCGGGATATCCAGCTGCCCGCATCCTGCGCGGCAGCCGCCATTTCAATATAGCGGAGGGGAAGAGAAAGCGCCGCCGCGCGCGACTCGGCCAGGGCGCGCACCTCCTCGCTCATTGGCGCTTCGGCTGCGGGCGCCGGTCCGGCCTCCTGCTCATCCTCGTCTTCCTCGCCGGGCGGCAGGATGCGATCCTGCGCCTCGTTCTCAACGGCTTCGGAAGCGACGCGCAGGTAGTCCTCAAGCCAGTTGGCGGCTTCGTCATGGTCCTGCTGCCAGGTTTCCAGGTCCAGATTGGCCGAAATGGCCTCGTATTCGCCGATTTCGCGCAGCATGGCGCCGATTTTCTCGGCATTGTTTTTCAGGCTGGCGAAGCGCTTGGATTTGGTATGCAGCGGCCCGGGCGTGCCGCGGAAGCGTTCCAGCGATTCACTCCACCGGATAATCCACTCGGCCCGGCAATCCGCAATGCTGCGCAGCTGGCGCACTTCAATCGGCATCGCCTGCACTTCCCGGCCAAGAATCGCGGAGACCTGAGCTGCGTTGTGCTCCCAGTTCGCAAAGATCTGCGCCACGTCGTGGTAGGCCGTGTCCAGCATGCGGTAGGTGTAAATGCGGTTCGGCGAGCAGGGACGGCCCGTGGCGGCCTGGTAATTGTCCGAATCGACCTTGTCGCGCAGGGTGGCGAACATATCGTTGATTTTCTTGCGCAAAGCGCCTTCGCCGGCGGCATTCAGCCAGAATGCGCCCTGCTTCGCATAGTCCGCCTGCAGCGCGATCATGAACGCGTCCCAGTACGAAGACTGCGCCTGCAGCTCATAGAGCAGGCTCATTGAAAGCTGGGCCACACTGTCGCCGTAGCTGTTGCCTGCGGCCTCGCCACGCGCCAGCTGGGCGTTGGCGCTGAGTGCAACGGCCATCGCTTCCATGTACCAGTCGAGCAGCTCATCCGGCGCGCGCAAGCCGGTGCACTGGCGGAACACGAGCAGCGAGCACTGTCCCAGCAATTTGCGCACCTGTTCCCAGCCATGTTCCTGATAGCGGGTTCCTGCCAACCGCATGACGATCCCTGTTGACGAAGTGTTACGCCGGGCCGTTGGGGATCAAACGGCCGACGACGCTCACTGGCTAATAATGCCACGCGCGCGGGAAATTCATTATTCAGACTACAAGGCTATTTGCCCTTCTGTTCACCGTTCTGCCGGGCGAGCTGCGACAGCACAGCGGCCACCACCGGCGCAGCATGATCGCCGCCACTGGCATCTGAATGGCTGACGAAGGCTGCAAATGCCAGACGATGACGCTGTCCCGGCAGCGTCCCCGGCTCCAGCCAGCCGGTAAACCACACGGTTGCCGCCTCCTCCGTAACCGGAGCGGTGCCCGTTTTACCGTAAAGCCCTGGGCGCAGCTGAGCGAACTGTTTGCCGCCGAAGGCCCCCGCAGCGGTGCCCCGGTCCACCACGCCCTTCATGCCGGCGCGAATACGGTCGAGGCGCACTTTCAGCGGCGCCGCCTGGGCCACGGCCGCTTCCCGGCCATTAAGGGCCAGCAGCAGGCGCGGCGCCACCACCGCGCCCTGGCCAATGGCCGCCGAGGCCAGCGCCATCTGCAGCGGCGTGGCCTGCATGCGCAGGCCAATGCTCATTTGGCGCAGCTCATGGCGGGTATGGATCGGGTCGAAATGTGCGGGCGTGCCCTGCAGCGCATCGTAAGCGGACCACTGGAAATCGGGCGGCAGCAGGCCGCCGTCGAGGCGCAGCGGCTGCTCGAAGCCGAGCATACGGGCGGCGGCGACAATAGGCCGCACTGTATCGAGCGCGCCCGCTTCCAGCGGCTGCGCTGCCGGCAGGCCACCCGTGGCGCGGCCGAACAGGCTGCGGTCGCTCATCTCGGCCGACCAGGCGAACCAGGTATTCAGGCTGTAGGTCAGCGCCTGTGATACGCCAAGCTTGCCCTCCTGTGCGCGGCGGTCGAGGCTCTGCTCGCGGTAGTTGGTGATGTGCGCCTGTTTCGGCGTGAGCGGATAGACCGGCGCCCCGGTTTCGAAGGCGAAGCCGCGCTCGCGGGCGACAGCGTTCAGCTTCTGCAGCGGCAGGCCATCGAGCATGGCATCCAGCTGGCGGTCCGATTGCGCGGCGAGTTCGAGGCCCAGGGCGCTCACCACCTTGAAGGTGGAGCCCGGGCTCTGGTGCGCACCGCCGTCGTGCTGCAGCGCTGGCAGGCGCAGCGGGCTGCGGGCGGGATTGGCACGGTCGAAGTCACGCAGCTCGGCCCAGCTGGCGGTGTTCGCGGGCGCTGAACCCGCGCCCGCAGCCACCAGCACGTCGCCCGTTTCGGCATCCAGCAGAACGAATCCGGCGTGGCGGTCTTCGGGAACGATGCCGCCGCCGTTGCAGCTGCTGCCCATCCAGTGGCCACGGCGCATGGCAATGCAGTCGAGGATTTTCTGGCTCAGGCTTTGCAGCGGCAGGTCAATGGTGAGCTGCGCGCTGGCTGCCCCGTCAGCGCTGTTGGCGCGGGCCAGCATGCCCGCGATGCTGCTGGCGTGTTCGGTGTTCAAGCCAAGCATGGTGGCAAGGCCTGCAGCCTGCGCCTGCTTTGTGGGCGCTCCGGCGGACCAGAGCAGGCTGCCGTTGCGGTCATGGAGCATGATGCGGGAGGCCTGGGCTGGTGCACCCGCTGCGGTTTTGCGCGTTGACGGCAGGTTTGACAGCGGCTGCCAGTCGGGACGTCCGGCCGCGCTCACTAAATGGCGGTAGCGCCGGTCGGCGTTGCGCTCATTTGCTGCGGCGTTCAGCGGCGTGGCGGCAAAGCTGATCTCGCGCACGCCGGCCTGGGGCCGCAGTTCGATGGACTGCACGGCGGCGCCGTCCGGACAGGCGCGGCCGGTGCAGGCCGGAGTGACGCGCAGCGTGGCGCCGAACGCCTGCTGGCTGGTGTCCACACGGCCGATCAGCAGCAGGCGCAGCGGCTCATTGCCGGTGGACGGGTGAGGCAAATTGATCGTCATTTTCACCGGCGCCGACTGGTTCGAGGACCACTGGGCGACACGGGTCCAGGGCTGCCAGCCCTGCGGCAGGTCATCGAACAACCGCGCGGATGATGCCGGCATTGCCACCGTCTGCGGCAGCGGGCCATTGATGCCTCTTGCCTCAAGCACTGGCATGGGCCTGCCACGGCCTTCTGGCGCGGGGCCGCCGGGGAGCGCGTCCGGGTCCGCAGCGGCGCGCAGGGCCGAAGCACTGGCGTTGGCGAAGCGCCAGGCAAGCAACTGGCGTTCGCTGTTGTAGATATCGATCTGCTCACGAACGTAGGCGCCGTCGGCCTGCTGGTACAGCCGCTTCAACAGCTTGCGTCCCTTGTCGTCGAGGGTGGCGCCCTGCCATGCCTCGGGCTCGGCGGCCCGGGCGCTGGCGGGTGCAGCACGCCATGCTGAAAGGTCCGGCGGCGCGGCTTCCAACAGGCCGCCGGCGCCCGTGCGGATCAGGCCATGCGCGAGCAGGCCGCTGAACAGGGTCTGGTCTTCCAATGCCGCAGGCGCCGCCACCGGCACCTGGTAGCGCCCCGGCTGCAGCGTGGCGGCTGCCGCCCTGCTCTGTGCCGACATGGCGGCTACCAGCGCGGAGGAGGCGCCATCTTCCGCCGGAAGATACATCTGCAGCACAAGCTCGCCCGCTCGCGGGCAGGCGCCACTGGGTCGCCGCTCGATACGCAAGGCGCCCTTGCCCCAGCTCAACCACCCTTGCCGCCGCAGAGAACTCCGCCCTTCCCCGCCATGCTCGATGGCCGCGCCGTTGGCGTCGCTGGTCCATTGCACTTCGCCGTCTTTGGAACGCCAGCGCAGCGCGAGTGGCGCCTCCATCCATGCCTTGCCGGACAGTTCCAGCTCCGGAATGGTGTTGGCCGAAGCATCCGACAACAGGAGAATATTCCGCAGGCCGACTACCTGCTTCTTCGCTTCGGCCTGCCGCTGCCAGCGCTCAACGTCGGAAAAGCGGTAGCCGATCCGCAGCGGCACGATGCGGTCGCCGGACAATTGCGTGCACAGGTCCACCCGCACCACGGGCGCCGCCTGCAGGCCATAAGCAATCATCAGGGTGCCGGAAGGCTGGGGAATCATCTGCGCGCCGGCCGCAGCGCCGGCCTCGATGGTAAAGGCGGCGCCCGGCAGTACCGGCTGGAACAGGCGCGTAAGGCGCTGCTGGCCTGCCGATTCCTGCGTGCTGCCGCTGGCCTCCCCCAGCCGTTCCGCATGAAAAGCCAGGATGGCGCCACCGGCCGCGACGCTCAAAGCCACCAGCAGGGGTAGCCAGAGCGCGCGCAGCGGCAGCCGCCTGCCTGCGCCGAAATTGCCTGCGCGGCGGCGCCTGCGCCAGGCCAGCTGCAAGCCGTTCATCCATGCCGTGTATTTGCCAGCCATGCCGTCCACGCGGGTTAGTCATCACTGCACAGCCATGCGGAGGGAAGCGGAAAAGGTCCGCAAATCTGCAGTTTATTCCGCCCAACCGACCGCCTGTCGCAAGCCGATAGCAGGCCGGGGAGGCTTTAGATACAGTGCAATCATCGAAACACGCATCGCACACCAAGGAGCCAATCATGAACGTCCTGAAAAACTTTGAAGCCATCTTCGTTGTTGCCTTCGGCATCGCCTGCGCAGCCAACGTGGCCTACGACGCAGCTGCACCAAAAACCCAGGCGCCGGTGGTCGCCGCCGCCAACGCGAAGACCATGCCGGTTGTAGTGGTCAGCGCCAAGCGCCTGACGCCTGCGCAGAAGGTGGCCTCGCTGGTGGAAGAACAGAAGCATACCGCCTCCGTGGCAAGCCTGTAAGCGAATGTGCGCTAGCGCACATCCATCTGTAGCAAATCTTCCGTATTTGTAAGAAACTGAATCAGGTCTACGCTGCGGCAATCGTGCTTGCTATATTGAATCCAACAAATCACGATTCAGAGAGGAGCACACCATGAACAGGAAATCGCTGATCGCAGCCATTCTTATCGCCGCCGGCGCTGCCGCCATGACGGCGCCCGCCAGCGCGCAAGTGAATGTGGACCTGGTGATCGGCACTGCGCCGCCACCACCGATTTATGAACCGGTTCCTGCCGCGCGCCACGGCTATGTGTGGGCGCCGGGGTACTGGAGCTGGAACGGGCGCCGCCATGTATGGGTGAGCGGCAACTGGGTTGCCTCGCGCCCCGGCTACGTCTATTACCAGCCGCAATGGGTAGAACGTGGCGGCCGTTATTACTACCAGCATTCGCGCTGGGACCGCCGTGACCGCGACCATGACGGCATTCCGAATCGTTACGACCGTGACCGCGACGGCGACGGCATCCCGAACCGCTATGACCGCAATCCTGACAACCGCCAGCACTACCGCAGCCATGACCGCGACCGCGATGGCGTGCCGAACCGCTACGACCGCGACCGCGATGGCGACGGCGTGCCAAACCGCCGCGACGACCGCCCGGATAATCCGCGCCGCCACTAAGCCGGCATAAAAAAAGGCCCTGCTCGACGCAGGGCCTTTTTCATTACTTCGCGTTCTTCAGGTACTTGTCGAGGAATTCGACCATCTTCGCGCTGGCGACGGCCTGGTTCTTCTTCTTGCTGAAGCCGTGGCCTTCATCGTCGAACACCACGTAATCCACCGGCACGTTGTTCTTCTTCACCGCTTCCACGATCTCGTCGCTTTCCGGCTTGATCACGCGCGGGTCGTTCTTGCCCTGGATGACCATCAGCGGCTTCACGATGTTCGCGGCATGGAACAGCGGCGAGGTCGCGGTCAGGAACTCCTTATCCTTCACCGGATCGCCAATCTCTCCATACAGCGCGGTGCGCTGCGCTTCCCAGTACGGCGGAATCGACTCCAGCGTGCGGATCCAGTTGCTGACGCCGAAGATATCGATACCGACCTTGAAGGCCTCGGGACGGAAGGCCATCGCCGCCAGCGTCATATAGCCGCCGTAGCTGCCGCCCATAATGCCGATGCGCTCATGGTCGATATAGCCCAGGCTAGCCAGATAGGTTTTCGCCTCCACGCAATCCCACAGGGGCTCGCGGCCATGCTTGCGGTCGTCGGCCATGAAGAAGGTCTTGCCATAGCCGCTGCTGCCACGGTTGTTGATGCCCAGGACCGCATAGCCATTGTTGACCAGGTACTGGATCTGCGCGCTGTAGCCGCGCCGGGTCTGGCCGCCGGGGCCGCCGTGCACGTACACCACGGCCGGCACCTTGCTCGCCGCCGATGCGCCCTTCGGCTTGTAGAAGATGGAAGGCACGACCGTGCCATCGAAGGACCTGAAGCGCACCACTTCCGCTTCCACCAGGTCGTTCGGATCGATTTCCTTGTTCAGGCTCTGCGTCAGCTGCTTCACCTGTTTGGTGCCGAAGTCATAGATGAAGAGATTGTTCGGCGAGCGGTCGCCGTTGACATAGAAGGCCAGCAGCCTGCTGCTCTTCGAGAACACGGCGCCGCGCATCTCGCCGCCCGGCACTTTCGGCAGGACCAGCGGCTTGTCCGTTGCGGCATCCACGATACGCAGCACCGTACTGCCGTCTTCATTGATCACGATGGTGCGGAAACGCCCGTCGCGCGAGAAGCCGGTGCCCACGATATCCCAGTCAGCCTTGTCGCGCACCGTCACCGCGCCCGTATCCAGGTCGTAGGTGCTCAAGGTCGTGAATTCGCCGCTCTCGTTGGAGCTGAAGAAGAGCTTCTTCGACGCCGGATCGAAGCTTTCGGCGCTGAACTTGGCCGAGCCCTTGTGCGGCGTGATGTGTTTCAGCTCCTTGCTGGCGAAGTTGTACAGATAAATGTCGGCATCCGAGGTGGTGTTGATCTTTTCAAGCGCCAGCCATTTGCCGTCGCGGCTGATCTCGCCGGGGAACATGCCCGATTCGTTCTGGTACACGAGGGTGCGCGCGTAGGTCTTTGCGTCGTAGCGGTAGATATCGAAGAACTTGGGATTGCGCTCGTTGCTCTGGACGTAGAAGGCGTTGCCGTCTTCCTCCCACCCAGCGAAGCGGGCCGTGAGCTTTTCGCCCGGCGTGAGGTCTTTCTCGCTGCCGTCCAATTCCCGCACATACAGGTGGTTCTGCTCATTGCCGCCCTGGTCGCGCGTGAAGAGCACGCGGTCGTCGTTGCGGAAATAGCCGATGGCGTAGACGCTGTCCGTGGCCGATTTCGTCAGCGGCACCGGCTTGCCGCCGCCCACAGGCATCGTGTAAGCGTTGAAGATGCCGCTTTCATTGCTGGTAAAGAGGATGTTCTTTTCATCGTTGCTGAAGGAAGCGCCACTGATGGAGGTAGTGGCCATGAACTGCTCGATCGTGTACTTCTTCGGTGCCTTGGCGCTGGCCTTGACGGCTGGCGTGGCAAGCACGGGTTGGACGGCAAAAGCGGATTGCAACAGGAAGGCCAGCACGGTGAGACGGACAGCTCGATGCATGAAGAGCTCCTTTATCAAGGATGTTAAAAGAATGACTGCTTGATAAGTCTAGCGCAAGAGCGGGCGCCGGAGTGCGGTTTGCGACGAAAGCCCTTTACGGGGCGATGAATTGCCGTCACCATCGACGAACGATGCAAACCAGATCTCCGCAAAACCTGCGCCGGGCCCTCGCCCGGGCAGAAAAACTGGCAAGACAGAAGCCGCCACCTTCCGCGACCGCATGGCGCGGCGCTTTCGATGGCTCGGCACATCCGAATCCCGGCCGCATCGGCATTGGCGCCGTGCTGGCGGGACCGGCAGGCGAACGGGTGGAAATCAGCGAATATGCAGGCCATGGCAGCAGCAGCGACGCCGAATACCTGGCGCTGATTGCTTTGCTGGAGGCGGCCGTGCAGCACGGCGTGCAGGAACTGCAGATCGCAGGCGACAGCCAGGTGGTGGTGCAGGATGTGCTGATGGAAGAAGAATTCAGCGCGGCGGCGCTGGCGCAGCACCGCGCGCAGGCGGTGGCGCTGATGCGGAAGTTGGGAGATGTGGCGCTGCACTGGGTGCCGCGCCACCGCAATGCGGAGGCGGACCGCCTCTCGCAGCGCGCGGCAGTCAGCTAATCAGGCAGCCATTTTTTCCAGCAGGCCCATATCGGCGCTGGACATCAGCTTGTCGATATCGACCAGGATCAGCATGCGGTCGTCAATGGTGCCGAGGCCCGTGATATGGTCGGTGTCGATCGAGGAGCCCATATCCGGTGCGGCCTTGATCTGCTCCGGCGTCAGCGTGGTCACGTCGGACACCGCATCCACCACCATGCCCACCACGCGGTTGCCAATATTGAGAATGATGACGACGGTGAAAGCGCCATATTCGGCACTACCCAGGCGGAACTTGATGCGCATGTCCACGATCGGCACGATGGTGCCGCGCAGGTTAATCACGCCTTTCACGAAGTCCGGCGCGCTCGCAATGCGGGTGGGCTCTTCATAGTTGCGGATCTCGCTGACCTTCTGGATATCGATGCCGTATTCTTCCTGGCCAAGGGTGAATGCGAGGAATTCGGCGCCTGCGCTGCTGTGTTGAAGGTTCGACATGATAAAGCCTGCGGATGGTTAAATACGTCGAAATATTACCTCAAACCAAGTTTTATTGCACCAAGATAATTTGAGTGCTGATGCCATTCATGCCACAATCCATGCCACAATCGGGCGAACCTCACCAAGCGAAAAAATCAATGAACGAAATGCTCGCCAGTTGGCAGCCCAAGCTGCTGGCCATGGCCAGTGCTGCCGCCGGAGACGACGGCGCGCACGATACCAGCCACCTGCACCGAGTCTGGCGCAACGCCCAGGTGCTGCTGGCCGATCATCCCGAGGCCAGCCAGCTGGTGGTGCTTACCGCCTGCTACCTGCACGACCTGGTCAACCTGCCCAAGAATCATCCCGAACGCCACCTCGCCTCGCGCCAGGCAGCGCAGCTGGCGCGCAAGGAGCTGGCGGCGCAGGGCTATCCCGGGGAACTGCTGGCGGACGTGGCGCACGCCATCGAAACACACAGCTTCTCCGCCGCGCTGACGCCGGAAACCATCGAGGCAAAAATCGTGCAGGATGCCGACCGGCTGGACGCATTGGGCGCGGTGGGCCTGGCGCGCATGTTCTACACCGCCGGCCGCATGGGCTGCGCCCTGGCCCACCCGGACGACCCGCTCGGTACGCAGCGCGCGCTGGACGACAAGGCCTATTCGCTGGACCACATCGCCGTGAAGCTGGCCACGCTGCCCGCCACGATGCAAACGGTTGCCGGCCGCAGGCTCGGCGAACAGCGCCTGGCCGCGCTGACCGCTTTCCGCGACAGCTTCGCCGCTGAATGGTCGGGCGGCCACTGATGCGCCGCCTCTTCGCCCCGTTTTTAGTACTGGCGCTGCTGGTGCTGATGGCACCAGCCGCCATGGCGACGGGCGAAGGCTATGTGCGCGCGCTGCGCGAGCGCACCGCCATCCGGCTCAATGCCGACAGCACTTATGAAGAAACCGTCGATTACCTGTGGCGCGCAGTCGATGCCTCCGGCGCTTCGGCCCTGGGCCAGCAATACCTGCATTACAGCGCCGACCGGCAGACTTTCGAACTGCTGGCGGCAGAGACCATCACCGCCAGCGGCGCGGTCGTCAAGGTAGCGCCCTCCGATATCCAGACCCAGGACGGCATGCTGGGCGGGATCTCCTTCCCCCAGAAAAAGCTGGTGCAGATCACCTTCCCCAAGCTGGCCGCGGGCGATGCCATCCACGTGCGCTACCGCATCGTGCACCGCAAGCTGGACCTGCCGGGCGGCATGTCGCACCAGAGCTTCCTGCGCGGCGACATGATCCGCGACGACAGCGAGATCGCCGTGCATTATCCGGAGGGGCTGCCGCTCAAGATCGCAATGAAGGACCTGCAGCTGGCGGAAGACGGCAGCAGCGGCGGCCAGCGCACCGTGCGCTGGACCTACCGCAGCAAGGACACGGTGGCGCCTGAAGCGAATGTGGCCAACAGCTGGCAGCGCACACCGCACCTGATGCTCTCCACCTTCCCGGACTGGAAGGCCATTGCCGACGGCTACCAGCGCCAGGCGGCAGGCAAGGCGGCCGTAACACCGGAGATCCGCGCGCTGGCGATGGAGGCCAGCGCAGGCGCCCGCAATGAGCGCGAGATTGCCGAGCGCCTGTATGACTGGGTACGCAAGAATATCCGCTATGTGGCGAGCTATGTGGGCGATGGCGGCTGGGTGCCGAACGACGCCATCACCGTCCTGCAGCGCCGCTACGGCGACTGCAAGGACCACGCCGCGCTGCTGGAAGCGCTGCTGGGCGCACGCGGCATCGCGGCCTCCCAGGTGCTGCTGCTGGCCGACCGCGAAAACTACAAGCTGCCGGAAATTCCCGTGATGTGGTTCAACCACGCCATCACCTATATTCCCTCGCTGGAGCTGTTCCTCGATTCAACCGACACACCAACCACGTTCGGCCTGCTGCCGGAGAACGACGCGGGCAAGCCGGTGCTGGTGACGCGCGATTTCAGGCAGGTGCAATACACGCCCCTGCCCGCGCCGGACAGCATGCGCGTGGAACGCAAGGTGCGGCTCAAGGTGGCGCTGGACGGTTCCGCCGAGCGCATCACGGACATCACGGGCTACGGCCAGAGCGCGGTGGCGGTGCGCCAGTTCGTCAACAGTATCGGGCGTGGCGGCGAGAAGGACTGGGTGCGCCGCACCATGGCCAGCGGCGGCTACGAGGGCGACGGCGACCTGGAACTGCTGCCGCAGACGCGCCCCGATGCGCTGGGCTTGCGCTACGTGGAACGGATCCGCAATTACGTGAGCCAGCCCGAAGCCGGGGTGCTGTCCTTCATGCCCGGCATGGGCGGCCCGGTACCGCTGAACGCGATCGTATCGCGCTTCACCGAACCGGCGCGGCTGAACGATGCGCTGTGCGAAGCCTTCAACGTGGATGACGAAATGGAGATTGAGCTGCCGCCTGCCATGCATGTGCTGTATGTGCCGAAAAACCTCAGCATCCGGCAGGACAGCATCTTCTTCGACGCCCACTACACACGCGACGGCAACCGCTACCGCCTGAACCGGCGCGTGCGTTCCGAGAACCCGCGCGCCTGGTGCTCGCCGCAGGAATACCTTGCGCTGCGCCCGGCCATGAACCGCATCAGCAAGGCCATGAACGGCCGGCTGGTATTCGTATTGAATGAAACTGAAATGGCGGGCCTGCCCGTCACACTTGGTACTCCATGACACAGCAAAACCTCGACACCACGGACACTGCGGCCCCTGCTTCCAGCGGAAACCTCAACTTCATCCTCATCTGCATCTTCATCGATATGCTCGGTGTGGGCCTGATCGTGCCGGTGCTGCCGATCCTGGTGGGCGAATTCGTGCCCACCCGCGACCAGCAGACCATGTGGTACGGCATTCTGGGCGCCACTTTCGGCCTGATGCAGTTCATCTTCATGCCCATGCTGGGCGCCATCAGCGACCGCGTGGGACGCCGCCCGGTGCTGCTGTATTCCCTGGCCGGCATGGGCCTCAACTTCCTGACCACGGCCTGGGCGCCCAACCTGGCCTGCCTGTTCATCGGCCGCATTATCGGCGGCGCCTCCTCTGCAAACATGTCGGTGGCATCGGCCTATGCGTCGGATATCTCCACGCATGAGAACCGTGCCAAAAGCTTCGGCAAGATCGGCGCCGCCTTCGGCCTTGGTTTTATCGCCGGGCCCATGCTGGGCGGCATCCTCGGCGGCATCGACCTGCACCTGCCCTTCTATGTGGCGGCGGGCCTGTCCGCGTTGAATTTCATCTACGGCTATTTCTATGTGCCCGAATCGTTGCCGGTGGCGCAGCGCCGCGACTTCAAGCTGATTCGCGTGAACCCGCTGAGCACCCTGTCCCGCCTCATCCAGCGCAAGGAGATTCGCGGCCTGGTGATTGTGTTCGCACTCGCCACCTGCGCCCAGATGATGCTGCACAGTACCTGGGTGCTCTACACGCACTTCCGCTTCAACTGGACCCCGGCGCAGAACGGCCTGGCCCTGTTCTGTGTGGGCGTGGCTTCGGTGGTGGTGCAGGCCGGCCTGCTGGGCAAGTTCATCAAGCTGTTCGGCGAAGTGCGGCTGTCGCTGCTGGGGCTCACCTCGGGCTGCATCACCTATATGCTGTACGGCCTGGCCACGCAGGGCTGGATGATGTACGTGTTCATTCTCTGCAACCTGCTGGCCTTCGGCGCCATGCCTGCGCTGCAGGGCATCATTTCGAAATCCGTCCCCTCCACCGAACAGGGAGAGCTGATGGGGGCACTGCAGTCGATCAGCAGCGTAGGCATTATCGTCATGCCGCTGTTCGGCGGCTTCCTGCTGGCGGAAGTGAGCCACCTGCCGCCGAGCGACTGGCGTATCGGCGCCACCTTCTTCGTGTCCGCAGCGATGCAGTTCATTGCCATCCTCGTCGCACGGCGCTATTTCAAGAGCCACCACCTGAAATGAGCGCCGCACTCCGCATTCTGGCTGCAGCGGCGGCCCTGCTGTTCGCCCAGGGCGCCTGGGCCGGCTGCTCGCGCGAGATTAATGCGCCCCTCTCGCCCACTGGCGCCACGGTGCGCGTGAAGGATGGCGTGTTCACCGGCGCCTACCCCGACATTCTGCGCGGTGCCGCCAAGGCGGGCTGCAATATCGCCATGCAGGCCGTGCCGCGCGCCCGGCTGGAATGGCTGTTCGAAAACGGCCAGTCCGACCTGCTGATGCCGGCCAGCCGCACGCCCTCGCGCGACCGCGTCGGCATCTTCGTGCCGATGATCAGCAACCGGCCCACCGTGATTTCGCTGGGCGGCAGCCGTCCGCCGCTGGCCAGTGCCGCCGAGCTGCTGGCGCGGCAGGAACTGCGTGTGGTGGTGGTGCGCGGCTATAACTACGGCGAGGCCTACGAACAGCTGCTGCAGGCGCTGGAGAAACAGGGCCGCCTGTACCGCGAAACGGATGCGATGGCGGTCGCCCGCCTGATGCAGGCGGGCGCCGCCGAACTGACCATCATGAGCCCGACGATCATCTCGGCGCTGGCGCACGCCTTCCCTGACCGCGTGCCGGGCCTTGCCGCGCGCCTGCGCATCGAACCGCTGCCGGAACTGCCATGGGTGCAGGACGGCGTTTATATCTCGAAACTGGCGCTGGGGGCCGAAGACCGCGCTACCCTGCGCGACATGTTCGAAAAAGCGGCACGCAACGAGACCGTGCTCGAGGCGTACCGCCGCTATCACCCAGCCGAAGTGCTGAAGGAAAGCATTCGGCCGCGCTGACCAGTTCAGTGGATGCTGGCGGTCGGGCGCACGATGATTTCGCTCACGTCCACATCGGCCGGCTGCGCCATCGCGAAGGAGATGCTGCGGGCGATGGCGTCGGCGCCGATAGCGACCTTGCGGAACTCCTTCATCTCGGCACGCCCGCCTTCGTCGGAAATCGAGTCCGCGAGTTCGGACTCGGTGACGCCTGGCGACACCACGGTTACGCGGATATCGCCGCCCACTTCCTGCCGTAAGCCCTCTGAAATCGCCGCCACCGCAAACTTGGTGGCGCAGTAGACGGCAGCCGTCGGACTCACGGCATAGGCGCCGATCGATGCGATGTTGATGATCTGGCCTGAACGCTGGCCCTGCATCAGCGGCAGCACGGCGGCAATCCCGTACAGCACACCGCGCACGTTCACGTCGATCATGCGGTCCCATTCCTGCAGCTTCAGCGCGTCGAGACGGGACAGCGGCATGACGCCGGCGTTATTGATCAACACATCGACCCGGCCATGCTTCCTGTGCGCGGCCAGCACAAAGCCCTGCACATCATCGGCGTCCGTCACGTCCAGCGCGCTGAACTCGGCCGAACCGCCATTGGCACGGATGTCGCCGACCAGGATTTCCAGCCGTTCCTTGCGGCGCGCGCCGAGAACGACGTGGTGGCCTTCAGAGGCCAGAAGACGGGCAGTTGCTTCGCCAATACCGCTGCTTGCGCCGGTGATCAGTACAATTTTCTGCGTCATGATTTTCTCTCCTGTAGATGGAACTGCGATGAGAGAAGTGTAAGGAGCCGGACGAAAGTTGGTTTGCTGGAAACTGCGGACTTATTGCCTATTCCTCCAATGGCGAGCAGAAATTAGGTAAAAAGGCGCATAATGAGTGCCTGATCTGCTTTAAGTGAGAGGGAATATCATGGACCGCAAGGCACGCATGGTGGAGCTGCTGAACATGCTGGCGCCCCGCGAGGGCTATACGCTGGCGCGGCTGGAAGGCGTGAAATTCATGCGCGCAAACTGCCGCACCCAGCGCATGCCGGTGCTGTACGAGCCGTGTATCGTGATCGTGGTGCAGGGCTGTAAACGCGGTTATGTGGGCGACGAGAGCTTCGACTACGATGCACAGCACTTCCTGGTGATGTCGGTTCCCCTGCCCTTCGAGGGCGAGACAGTAAGCGCCAGCGAGGCAGAGCCTATGCTGGCCATCAAGATCCCGGTCGATCTCAAGATCACGGCGGAGCTGGCGATGGCGCTGGATGCGGCGGGTGTGCCGATGGCGTCCGCACCGCGTGCCTTCATGTCGTCGCCGGTGGACGAGCGGCTGTGCGACTCGGTGCTGCGCCTGCTGGAGGCGTTGGCATCGCCATTGGAAGCGGACCTGATCGGACCCGGACTGCTGCGCGAGATCATTTACCGCGTGCTCACCGGCCCGCAGGGCGCGGCCTTGCGGGCGGCGCTGGCGCACCAGAGCCATTTCGGCAAGATCGGCAAGGCACTGCGGCGCATCCACAGCGACTACAGCCTGCCTATCGACGTGGCCACGCTGGCGCGCGAAGCGGGCATGAGCCTCGCGGCCTTCCATGCAAGCTTCAAGGAAGTAACCACGACATCGCCGATCCAGTATCTGAAGACCACGCGGCTGCACAAGGCGCGGCTGCTGATGGTGCAGGACGGGCTCACTGCCGCCACGGCCTGCAGCAAGGTGGGCTACGAAAGCACCTCCCAGTTCAGCCGCGAATTCAAACGCTTCTTCGGCCGCACGCCGGTGGAAGAAGCACGCGAAATGCGGCAGCTGCTGGCGCAGCAGCGCGGTGATTCCGCCGCGGGCTACGTTACCGTGCAGTAGCAGCGGACGATGGCGCGGCGCCCTGCTGGAACCTGCCGCTGTATTGGTAGCCGATCACCAGAGCGCCAATCACCGCAATGGTCATCAGGTTGACCAGCAGGTTGCCACCCACGCCCCGTACCCAACCACTGAAAGTACGCCGCGCATGCAGCGAGCGGTCGACACCATCGATCCGGCTGCCAAGGTCCTGGTTGACGGCATCGATACGCCTGACCACGCCGTCGTCACGCATTTCACGTTCGGTGCGCTCCGCAAGTTCACTCAATCCATCATTGAAAAACTGCCGAGCCATGGCGTCCCCCTGAGTCCGATATGCATCCAGAGAAGTATCCAGCGAAGCAATTGCATTAAATTGCTCCCAAACCTCGGAAGTTGGACGATCGCCTTGGAAAGACCTGCAGAACTCGATCTTGTTTCGCTTGTAGATGATGTACGCAAACATCCCTACCAGATCGTTATCGGCTGTCAGCGTTTCATACACGGATTTATGCTGGCGCGTCACAAAGAACCTCGCCTATTTCCCTTCTATTTCCTTCAGCGCGGCCAGATAAGCCTGCTGCATCTTCTCGCGAGAAATGCCAACCTCCCGCATTATTTTGGCGGCAATGGGGTGCGTCGGATTGGGTGACAGGGGACGTGATGGGTCGGCATTCCGGTTCCTCGCGGCTATCCTTTCGTTGATAGCGCGAATCTCGCTGATCGTGAAGAGGTTTCGAGTGCTCATGACCGGACTCCTTTGATCCGGCCAGTATAGCGCGCACCAAAGCGCACGTCTTGATCTCGCGCTAACGGTGCGTAGCCGCACATAGCGCGAGATCAATGCGACATCACCGGGCGGTAGGAACGATCGGCAGTTCCACCGAGCTGCTGTGCGCGCCGGAGTGGTAGATGCGGTGCGTGGCTTTGCGGTAGTCCGCGGGCTTGGCATAGAAGATGTTCTGCACCCAGCTTTGCGGATTGCGGTCGTACAGCGGGAACCAGCTCGACTGGATCTGGATCATCACCCGGTGGCCGGCCTTGATCACGTGGTTCACGTTCGGCAGTGCGAAGTTGTACTGTTCCACCTTGCCCGGCGTGGCCGCTTCCGGCTTCTCCAGGCTGTTGCGGTAGCGGCCTCGGAAGATATCCATCGACAGCGGCAGCTGGAAGCCGCCCATCTCCGGCTGGCCCGGCACCTGGTCCGGATACACGTCGATCACCTTCACCACCCAGTCGGCATCGCTGCCGGTGGTGGAAGCAAACAGCTTCACCTGCGGCGCGCCGGACAGGGTAACCGGCGCCTTCAGCGGCTCGCTCACATAGCTCAGCACATCGGGGCGGTCGGATACGAAGCGCTGGTCTTTCACGAGCCATGGGCGCCACACTTCGGGGTCGCCCATGCGCACCGGCCGCGGCACGAAGGGCACCGGCTTGGCCGGATCGGACACGTATTCGTCGAACTCCGCCCCGCTCTTCTGCGCAGTGAAGTCAAGCTTGAAGCCATCCTTCAGGTAGACCGCTTTCGATGCAGCCGGGCAGCCGGACGCGCAGGCCAGCGGCCATTGCTTCAGCTTCTGCCAGCGGTTGCTGCCGGACTGGTAGAACAGCACGGGCGGCGTATCGGCCACCGGCGCATCGTCTTTCAGGTACTGGTTCAGGAAGGGCTGCATGGTATCGCGGCGGAACTGCAGCGCCGTGTCGCCTTCAAATTTCAGGTCGCCGAGGCTGTAGCCATCGTAGTTCACGCCACTATGCCGCCACGGGCCGACCACGAGGTAATTCAGCTTGTTGTCCTTGTCCATCGGCTCCAGCGCCGAATAGACGGCGTAGGCGCCGTAGATATCTTCCTGGTCCCACTGGCCGACCACCGTCATGGTCGGCACGGTCGGTTTGCGCTTGGCCAGCAGGCGGTCCAGCGCCTGCTCCTGCCAGTAGCTGTCGTAGGCCGGATGTTCGAACAGCTTCTTCGTGAAATTCAGCTTGTCGAGGCCGAAGCGGCGCGCGTAGCTCGCCACCGAACCCTGGCGCAGGATGCCGTCGTAATCGTCATACCAGCCGGTGGCCATGGATTCGCCGCGGCCTTTCACCGTGGTCTGGCTGGCGATGTAGGCCAGCGTGTTGACGCGGAAGGCGCCGTTGTGGAACCAGTCATCACCGCGCCAGCCGTCCACCATCGGGCTCATTGGCACGGCAGCCTTCAGCGCCGGATGCGGATCGGCCAGCGCCATCAGCACCGTGAAGCCTTCATACGACGACCCCAGCATGCCCACCTTGCCGTTCGATTCCGGCACGTTCTTCACCAGCCAGTCGATGGTGTCCCAGGCATCGGTTGCGTGATCGGTTTTGCTGCCGTTCAGCGGACCGCGCAGCGGGCGCGTCATCACGTAGTCGCCTTCGGAACCGTATTTGCCGCGCACATCCTGGAACACGCGGATATAGCCTTCCTGCACAAAGGTCTCGTCGCCTTGCGGCAGCGTGGCCAGCATGCTGGGGCTGACGGCGCGGCTCGCACGCCCGGCCGCGTTGTAGGGCGTACGGGTCAGCAGCATGGGCGCCTTGCTGGCGCCTTTCGGAATCACGATCACGGTGTACAGCTTGACGCCGTCGCGCATCGGCACCATCACCACGCGTTTGACGTAGTCGGCTTCTTCGGTCGGGGCCGTGAAGCGCTCCGCCGGAATATCGGGCGCCATCGGCGCGGTCTGTGCGAAAACAGAGGTACTGATCAGGTAAGTCAACAATGCAAGCCGCAAGCGCATGAGGTGTTCTCCGGTTTGGTCAATCCTCCCAGTCTACCGCGATGATGTCTCCGGGGCAACGAAACAATTCCTTACAAGCTAAGAGCGTGCGCGCACATTTCTTACAAGGGGGTTCAGCAATAATGAGCTCACACATCAGAAAAAAGGAGTACACATCATGAAAAAACTGCTGATCGCTGCAATGATTGCCGGTTCTGTGGGCTCGATGGCTGTGCCAATGATCGCGAGCGCCGATGTTATCGTGGTGCGCACCGCGCCGCCGCAACCGCGCCATGAAAACATCCCACCGGCCCGCCGCGGCTATGTGTGGACGCCGGGCTACTGGAACTGGAACGGCCACCGCTACGTGTGGACCAAGGGCAAATATGTGAAAGCCCGCGCCGGCTACGCCTGGAGCGAACCGGTGTGGATGGAACGGAATGGCCGCTGGGAATTCCAGCGTGGCGAATGGCGCCGTGGCGACCGTGACCGCGACGGCATCCCGAACCGCTATGACCGCGACCGCGACAATGATGGCGTGCCGAACCGCATGGACCGCGACCGCGACAACGACGGCGTGCCAAACCGCTACGACGACGCGCCGAACAATCCAAATCGCCGCTAAGCGGCCTGTCCCACCCTGGGGTCACACCCCAGGGTGGGACAGTTGGGGACGAAACTTGACAGCAAGGCAGCAAACTGCAACCATACCGCCGCCTCTTTGCTGTCATCCAGGAATTCTCATGAGCCAGTCCCCGTCGTCCTCCCCTGCCGTCATCCTGACCGGCGACCGTCCTACCGGTCCGCTGCACCTTGGCCATTTCGTCGGCAGTTTGCGTAATCGTGTTGCTTATCAGCATGAATATAAGCAGTTCATTATGCTGGCCGACTCGCAGGCGCTTACCGACAATATGGACGATACGGAGAAAGTCCACCGCAATGTTGTTGAAGTTGCCCTGGATTACCTGGCCGTCGGCATCGACCCCAGCAAGTCCACCATCCTGATCCAGTCCCAGATTCCGGAACTGGCGGAGTTGACTTTCTATTACCTGAACATGGTTACCGTAGCCCGCCTGGAGCGCAATCCGACGGTGAAGGCTGAAATCCAGCTGCGCGGCTTCGAACGCGATATTCCAGCCGGCTTCCTGACCTATCCTGCCTCCCAGGCGGCCGATATCTCGGCCTTCAAGGCATCCATCGTGCCGGTGGGCGAAGACCAGATTCCGATGATCGAGCAGACCAACGAGATCGTGCGCCGCTTCAACCGCATCGCCAACCGCGAGCTCCTGGTGGAATGCCGCGCCCTGGTGCCGGAAATCGGCCGCCTGCCCGGCACGGACGGCAAGGCCAAAATGAGCAAGTCGCTGGGCAACACCATCAACCTTGGCGCCTCGGCCGACGAAATCACCGCCGCCGTGAAGAAGGTCTACACCGACCCGCTGCACCTGCGCGTGCAGGATCCCGGCCACCTGGAAGGCAATGTGGCCTTCATCTACCTCGATGCCTTCGACACCGACAAGGCCTCGCTGGAAGAGATGAAAGCGCACTATGTGCGCGGCGGCCTGGGCGACACCGTCGTCAAGAAGCGCCTGGAAGGCGTGCTGCAGGAGATGCTGGCGCCGATACGCGCGCGCCGCGAAGAGTATGCGAAAGACAAGGGCTATGTGATGCAGCTGCTGAAGGATGGCACCACCCGAGCCCGCGAAGTGGCGGCCCGCACGGCCGACGAAGTGAAGGCCGCCCTCGGCCTGAGCTACTTCTGATCCTCACCGCCCTCCTCGCCGTCTACGGGGCGGCAAGCCTGATCTGCTTTTTCGCTTACGCGATCGACAAATCCGCCGCCCGCAAGGGCCGGCTCCGCACGCCGGAGCGCACGCTCCTGCTGCTTGGCCTGGCCTGCGGCTGGCCCGGCGGCCTGCTCGCGCAGCAATGGCTGCGCCACAAATCCATCAAAACCCCGTTCCGCCTCAAGTTCTGGGGCACGGTGGCGCTGAATGTGGCGCTGCTGGGGGCCCTGCTGTGGTGCTTACAGGCCGCTGGGATAAGTCTCGGGCACTTCGTCCTGCGGCCACAGGGCTGAACGTTCCAGCGGCTGCAGCGCCGTGCTGGTGTCCACGTGGATCAGCGCATCGAACTGGCGCGCGGCATCGGCGTGGAAATAGTGGCTCATACGCTCCGTGTCCGGCCGGTAGATCACGCCAATGGCGCGTTCCAGGTAGCGCTCGCGCAGCTGTGACAGCACGCTTTGCCGGCCGCGGATCGGCAGCAGGAAGCGCGGGATGCCCGTTTCGTGCAGCAGGCGCTCAAGGCTGCCCTGGCGCGAGGGCACAATGCGCTTGAGCTCCGCCGGCCCGTCCCATTCCGTCGCTGCCGTCACCGTGCCGGTGTGCGTGGTAAAACCCAGCAGGAAGGTATCCTCCGGCCGGTAGCGCTCGCGCACCAGTTGGCCCAGATTGAGCTGGCCATGCTCGCCCATCTCGGTGGCGCGGCAATCACCCAGGTGCGAGTTGTGCGCCCACACCACCACCTTGGCCGGACGCGCCGTGCGCTGGCCGATATGCTCGCGCAGCGCTTCCAGCGTTTCCGCCATATGCGAGTCGCGCACATTCCATGATTCGTCACGCCCCTGGAACATGGCGCGGTAGTAGATTTCGGCATTGCGCGCCACGCGCGCATTCTGTTCCGCATAGAACAGTTCATCCGGCACCGTGCCGCCGCTTGCCTCGGCATACTCGCCGGCCTGGCGCGAAAGTTCCAGCAGCTGCCGCAGCACTTCCTGTTCGCAGTCCTCTTTCATGCCGAAGGTGGTGGCGTAGCCGTAGCGCTGCGGGTCTTCGGCCATATGGTCGATGCAGGCGTAGCGCTCGCGGGCGCGCTGCGCCGCCTGCGGATCGGCCTTGTCGAGATAAGCCACTACCGCACGCATCGATGCCTGCAGGCTGTAAAGGTCGAGACCATAGACGCCGATGCGCCGCCCCGGGCTGGCCACATGCGTGTTGTGCACGCGCAGCCAGTTCACCAGCTCCACGACTTCGTGATTGCGCCACATCCATTGCGGGAAACGCTTGAAACCGGACAGCGCCTGTTCCGCCGTCATGTCGCTGCCGCCGTGCTGCACAAAGCGGCTCACGCGCAGCGCATCGGGCCAGTCGGCTTCCACCGCGATGGCATCGAAGCCCTTTTCCACGATCAGCCGCTTGCTGATTTCCGCCCGCAGCTGATAAAACTCGCGCGTGCCGTGCGTGGCTTCGCCCAGCAGGACGATGGATGCATCGCCGATGTGCTCCAGAAGGGAATCGAAATCTTCATCAGCCTTAATCGGCCGTGCTTCGCGCTGCAGCGCGCTGATGATGGCCTTGTCCGCCATAGCGCCTCCGTAAAATCGAGTACTGACACGATAGCGCAAGCCGTGCGACACTGTCGCAGCTTAATCATAGGAAAGACGTCGATGTGGAATGGTGTGCTGTGCGGCCTGGCGGCCGGCGCAATGTGGGGCATGGTGTTTATCGCGCCGGAGTGGCTGTCGGCCTTCTCGCCGGTGGAACTGGCGGTAGGCCGCTACACGGCCTATGGCGCCATGGCGCTGGGACTGATGGCGCCGCGCCTCGGCGGCCTGCTGCGGCGGCTTGATCGCAGCGACCTCGCGGCCATGCTGCGCCATGCACTGGCCGGGAATATCGTCTACTACATGCTGCTGGTGCTCGGCGTGAAGCTGGCGGGCGTGGCGCCCACCTCGCTGATTATCGGCGTACTGCCCATCGTGGTCACGCTGATGGGCCACAAGGACCATGGCTCCGTGCCGCTGCGCCAGTTGGCCCTGCCGCTGCTGGTGGTCGGCGCAGGCATCGCCTGCATCAATATCGACACCTTCATGCACGCCGCCGACAGCGGCAAGCCGCTGGGCATGACGCTGGTGGGTGTGCTGTGCGCCACTGGCGCCCTGCTGTGCTGGAGCTGGTATGCGGTGGACAATGCGCGCTACCTGAAGCGCAATCCCCACTTCTCCAGCGCGGAATGGTCGGCGCTGTATGGCCTGTCCACCGGCGTGATTGCGCTGCTGATCGGCGGGATAGCCTTCCTCATCTGGCACGCCGACATTACCGGTGCGGCCGGTGTGGCCAGCGGTCGTGACTGGGGCAGGTTCTGGACCGTGAACGTGCTGCTCGCGCTATGCGCTTCAGTGATCGGCAACCAGCTGTGGAATATCGCCAGCCGCCGCGTGCCGGTCACGCTGTCCGGCCAGCTGATCCTGTTCGAAACGCTGTTCGCGCTGCTGTACGGCTTTGTCTACAAGCAGGCCTGGCCACGGCCGCTGGAATGGGCCGCGATTGTGCTGCTGGTTGCCGGCGTGGCGTGGTCGGTACGCGTGCACGCACTGGAAGACGAACTTACTCCGGCCTGATGCGCGCGGCCACGAGCGCCGCCATCGCATCGGCGCGGCCCTCCAGGCCTTGCACCACCAGTTTCTGGTCGCCGGCGGGACGATTCTGGCTCACCTTCCATTTGCCGGTGATCTCGCCGATCCGGATCTCGATGCCGACGATCGCTTTCGACAGCGTGGCGATGTACTCGGGCGGCGCATCGGATGGCGCCCAGGGCTGCGGCAGTTCTTTCTCGTGGAAAGCCGTCAGGTCATCCAGCAGGCGCCGCAGCCAGGCCGGGTCGCCGTGTACCGTTGCCGTACCGCGCACCTGCACCACGGCGTAGTTCCAGGTTGGCACAACCTTGTGGTCGGCCTGCTTGGCCGCATACCAGCTTGGGCTGATGTAAGCCTCCGGCCCCTGGAACTGCAGCATGAAGGTGGCGCCCTGCGCCAGCAGCTGCCACACAGGATTGGCGCGCGCCACGTGGGCACGCAGGGTGCCCTGCCCACCTTCCTCGTACAGCATGAAGGGAATATTGTCCGCGCTCAGGCCTGCGCCGCTATGCACGATCAGGGCGCCGAGCGGATAGGCGCGGATCAGGCCGTGCTTGACCTCAAGGCGGTCTTCGGCAAATGCGGGCGGCAGATACATGGGAATACTCCGGCTAACTGAAAAGCCCAGTGTAGCGCCGCAGGTGGCTCCCTGCACAGAGCCATCTCTGCACAGAAATATGGAGCCAGTCAGCTAAGCAGGCCGGCGTCGGCCAGCATGTCCTGCACCAGTTCCAGGCGCAGCACGGGATTGTCCTGTGCCAGCAGCAGCTGTTTTTGCGGGGTTTCGATATTGAGCAGTTCGCACCAGCGGTTGGCCACCCAGCCGCTTTCGTCCAGGCGGTAAGGCGGCTGCAGCGGCATTTTGTCCGGCGCTACATGGCGCTGCTGCAGCGCGCGGATCACGGAGCCCAGCGCATCCGCCACGTCCTGCTGCTCGCCCGGCACGGGCACGGCCATGTCGTCCTCCACCCGCTCGATCTCGCCCACCCAGAGCCCAAGTTTGGTCTGGCCTGCCGACAGCAGGCGGAAACGCTGGGTGCCCAGGCAGGTGATATGCATCAGCCCCGGCATCGGCGCACTCCACTCAACGATGCGCGACAGCGTGCCGACCGTGCCGATCGCTTCCTGCTGGCCGGGCTTGCGCACTTCGTCGCCTTCCAGCAGGGGCACCACGCCGAATTCTTCACCGTCTTCAATGCAGCGCTTTACCATGTCGAGATAGCGCACCTCGAACACCTGCAGCGGCAGGCGTCCGTCCGGGAACAGAACGGTATTCAGCGGGAAAAGCGGGATGGTAGCCATGTCCCATCTTCGCACGAATCGCGCGGCCTTGCCGCCGCTCAGGGCTGGCGGAACACCACGCCGCCCTTCATGACGAAGCTCACCTTGCGCAAGGCCGCGATATCGGTGGTCGGGTCGCCCTCCACCGCCACCAGGTCGGCCAGGAAGCCCGGCTTCACCTGGCCCAGCGAGCCTGCACGGTCCAGCACAGCGGCGTTGACCACAGTGGCGGCGCGCAGCGCCTCGGTTGGCGTCATGCCCAGTTTCACCATCCATTCCGCCTCGCGCGCGCTTTCACCGTGGGCGAACACGCCCACATCGCTGCCAAGGCCGATCTGCACGCCGAGCCTGCGCGCCAGCTGGAAGGCGCGCGCCGCAGCCTGCATGGACGGCGTCGGCGTACCGCCGCGCACGTGCTTCTGGAAGTATTCGCTGGTCGCTTCCGGCGCGGCCAGCGTGGGGAAGAAGGCGACCTTGCGCTCCGCCATCAGGCGGAAGGTGGCTTCGCTGCCGCCGTAGCCGTGTTCTATCGTATCCACGCCGGCGAGCACCGAGCGGCGCATGCCTTCGTCCGTGCTGGCATGCGCCGCCACCTTGCGGCCGGATTCGTGCGCGGTGCGCACCAGCGCGTTCAGCTCTTCCTGCGTAAAGGTGGCATGCGAGGCGTTATCGGGCCCCGTGCGGTAGTCCGAATACACCTTGATCCAGTCAGCGCCACGGAAGGACTGTTCGCGCACCGCCTTCGTCACCTCGTCCACACCGGTGGCTTCCTGGGCGCCGCCCGGCAAGTCCATATCGGAGCGGTAAGCGCGTACATTCGGGCCGTAACTGCTGCTGGCCACAATCGCCCGCGTGGCCACGAACAGGCGCGGACCTTCGACAATGCCTTCGTCGATGGCGCGCTTGATGGAAACGTCCGCATAGTTGGCGCCTTCGGTGCCGAGATCGCGCAAGGTAGTGAAGCCGGACTGCAGCTGCGCACGGGCGTGGCGCGCGGCACGCAGCACGCGGTATTCGATGGGCTCCTTGAGCACCTGGTCGTCCCAGCTGGTTTCGTTATACGGATGGAGCAGCACGTGGGAGTGCAGGTCCATCAGACCGGGAATCAGGGTACGGCCGGGCAGTTCGATCCGGCGCGTGCCGGCCGGCACCGCCAGCTGTGCAGCGGGACCTGCGGCCTGTATCTTGCCGTCGGCGACCAGCACCTGCCAGCCGGGGTGCGGCTGGCCCTCGCCGGTCCACACGCGCTCCGGCGCCAGCAGCACGGTTTCGGCGGAAGCCGCCGTGGTAATGGCGGCCAGCAGCGCCAGCGCAGCCCGGATCCATGGTGACATCTGATCTCCCCATTCTTATTTGGCAAGCGAGCATGATAAGGAGCAAAGCGGCGCTGCGGCAAGAAAATCATTGTTAGCCTGCGCGGGTGAGTCACTCTTAATCAGGAGCTTTCCATGCTTGCAAATAACGAAGCCATGGCGACTATCGCCGTCAGCGATCTGGCAAGGGCCCATGCCTTTTATGGCGGGACATTGGGACTGCAGGAGAATGGGCGTGAAGGCGAGGAAGCCATCACTTATCTGAGCGGCAGTTCACAGATAATCGTCTACCGCTCGCAGTATGCGTCGAGCAATAAGGCAACTTCCGCTACCTGGACAGTGGGAGACGAAATTGAAGAAATTGTCGCGGCGCTCAAAGCACGCGGTGTGGCATTCGAACACTATGAGCTGCCGGGATTGCAACTAAAAGGCGACATTCATGTGGCGGACACAATGAAAGTCGCCTGGTTCCGGGACCCGGACGGGAATATCCTCGGTATCAACGGGAACTAATATTCCCCGGCCCGGAAAGGCCTGATTATTTAATCAGGAAGTCTTCCTTCTTGCGGCCTTCCAGCCACTTCGGTGCGCGGCCGCGGCCGGTCCAGGTCTGGCCGGTCTTATCGTCGCGGTATTTCATCGGCACCGGAGCGCGCGGCTTGACTGGCTTGGCGCTCTTCACGGCCGGGCCCAGATCCGCCAGGGTCAGGTTATATTCGCGCATGATGGTGGCGATTTTTTCCTTGGCCTGGGTGATTTCATTCTTGCGCGCCGATTCGGCCTGCTTCTGCAGTTCAGCGATCTTGGACTGGATTTCCTGGTAAGTCGTCATCTCTTATATCCTTTATGGGTATTACGACGTGTGACAATGTGTGAGAATTCGGAAAAACGCCAATTTACCATAAGATTCCAAAAATACTCCAGATATTTTCCAATATCTTTAATTCACATTAAATTTCTTATCGGAGCCGATATGAAAGCAACAATCCGCGCCATCAATGCGGCTGAAGCCCCACGACGTGGCAAATCCACCACTTACCCGGAGCCATTCGCTTCCCAAATGGCGGGGAGAATTAAGCAGCCGCTCGGCGATCTGTTTGGCCTGCAGAATTTTGGCGTTAATCGCACCACACTGAAACCGGGCGGCGTAACGGCCCTGATGCATTCCCACAGCCGCCAGGACGAATTGGTGTTTATTCTCGAAGGCGAAGCAGTACTGGTAACCCCGGAAGACGAAACCATTTTAAGCGCGGGTATGTGCGCGGGTTTTCCCGCAGCCGGAATTGCGCACCGGCTGGAAAACCGTTCAGATAAGGATGCGGTGGTCCTCGAGATTGGCGACCGCAGTCCCGGCGATACCGCCAGCTACCCCGAGGATGACCTGAAAGCCGAACTGGGACCGGACGGCTGGCGCTATTCGCACAAGGACGGCAGGCCGTACTAGATTTCGGGACAGCCGCCCGTGGGCCGCGCATGGCGCGCCACCACCTCGCGGATAATGGCCACCAGCTGGCAGGCCGCGGGGCCGGGACGCTCGGCATTGGCCACCACCAGTTGCAGCGGCACGCGGCGCCGGCCGCCAGAACCCAGCGGCAGCTCTTTCAGGCTGCCCGAGGCCAGGTGTTCCTGCACCTTGTGCGCGGCCAGCCAGCCGAAGCCCAGGCCGCCGCAGATCATTTCGAGGCGGGTGGCCGGACTGGTGACGGTCCAGCGCTGCGTGCTGCCCAGCCAGCCCAGGTCCCGCGGGTTGTTCACGCCCGTGTCGCGCACCACGATGTGCAGATGGCGCATGAGGTCTTCCTCGCCCAGCTTGCGGTTGAGCGCATGCAGCGGATGGGCAGGATGCGCCACCGCGATGAACTCCACATCCAGCAAGGGGTCGGACAGGAAGCCAGCCGGCACCCGGTGCGCGATAACGATATCGGCACGCTTCCCGATCAGCACATCCTCCGCTTCGGAAAGGATCACCTCTTCCATATTGACGCGGGTATGGCGGCCCAGCGGTTCGAACTCGCGCAGGATCTCGATCAGCAAGGGGCTGGGGAACAGGCTATCCACCGCGAAGCGCAGCTCCGCTTCCCAGCCCGCATTCAGGCGGCCGGCCAGGTCTTCCAGCGCGAAGGCGTCGTCCAGCAGCTCGCGGGCGCGGCGCAGCAGGGTCTCGCCGGTGCTGGTGAGCCGCGCACGGCGGCCGTCGATTTCCAGCAGCTCCACGCCCAGCTGCTCCTGCAGCTTGGCCACCATATAACTGATGGACGACTGGCTGCGATGCAGCGCCTCTGCCGCCTGCGCGTAGCCGCCGCACTCCACGATGGCTTGCAGGACCTGCCATTGTTCGAGGGTGCTGCGCGGGATCTTCATGGCCTTATTTGCTGCGCATGACGTAGGTGCCGTCCCAGCCGTCCGGCGGCGGATTTGCGGCCAGCTCGTCGCAGCGCTCGACATACATGAGGGCGGCCTTGTCGTTCGGGTTCAGCGACAGCACACGCGTGAACAGCTCCCACGCCTGCATCCAGCGCTGGTTGCGGTAGGCGTCCAGTCCATCGCGGAACAGGCCCATGGCATCCACCAGATGCGGATAGCTATCGGCCGTGTGGTAGTCCAGCACTTCGTAAATCGAGACCGGCCTGGTCTTGCCCTGCACCACCACGATATCCAGCTCGCGAATGCGGTAGGTGCCGCGCAGTGCGCGGTAGGTGAATTCGCTGATCAGGATGCGCGCGCCATACTGCTTGCAGGCCGACTCCAGGCGCGCCGCGAGGTTCACGCCGTCACCGATGATGGTGTAATCCATGCGCTTCTTGGAGCCGATATTCCCGGACACCACATTATCGGTATTCAGGCCGATGCCGATATCGACCGGCGGCTTGCCCTCGCCCGCGCGCTGCGCGTTCCAGGCCTGGAGTGCGCGGATCATGGCAATCGAGGTGCGCACGGCGCGGTCGGCATCGTCTTCATGGCCGACGGGGATGCCGAAGGCGGCCATGATGGCGTCGCCGATGAATTTGTCCAGCATGCCCTCTTCGCGCTGGATGCAGTCCACCATCAGCGTGAAGTATTCGTTCAGCATGGCCACCGTGCCCTGTGCGCCCAGCTGCTCGGTAATGGTGGTGAAGCTGCGGATATCGGAGAACAGCACCGTGGCCAGCACATTCTTCCCGCCCAGCATATCGGCGCCTTCGGTAATCATCTGGCTGGCGATGCCGGGGTCCATATAGCGCGACATGGTGGCGCGCAGGCGCTTTTCGCTGGAGATGTCCTCGATCATGATCATCGAACCGATGCTCTTCTTTTCCACCGAGAGCAAGGGCTGCATCGACACATTGGCCGAGATCTTGTCCTCGCCCACGATCAGTTCCGCATCCATCAGCTGCTCGGTTTCCTGCGAGCTTTCCACCTGCTTGATGCGTTCCAGCAGCCAGGCATTGGGGCCGCTGAAGAAGTCCGCCGCGCTGCGCGCGATCACGTCCGCACTATTGGCGCGGAAGATGCGCAGGCCGGCCGCATTGCAGGTAACGATCCTGCCGTCGCCGTCCATCGTGATCACGCCGTTGGACATGGACTCCAGCATGGCCTCGTTGTAGTTCTTCATCTGCTGAACGTCCGCAAACAGCTTGGCGTTTTCCAGCGCGATGGAGATCTGTGCGGTGAAGGCCCGCAGGCGCGACTCGTCTTCCGCCGTGAACGGGCCGCCGCGCTTGTTCAGCACCTGCGTAACGCCGATGGTCTTGCCGTTCTTGTTGATGATGGGGACGCACAGGATGGAGCGGGTGAAATAGCCGGTGCGCTTGTCGAAGGCCGGGTTGAAGCGCAGGTCCGCGTAGGCGTAGGGGATATTGATGGTTTTGCTGGTCGTGAACACGGCGCCTGCAATGCCGGCCGTATTCGGCAGGCGGATCTGCATGGATTCCAGGCCCTGCCCCACCTGCGACCACAGCTCGCCAGTCTTCTCGTCATTCAGGAACAGCGTGGAACGGTCGGCATTCAGTAGGCGCGTAGCCTCGCCCATCACCCGCTGCAGCAGGGAGCCGAGCTTGATGTCGGCTGTGACTTCAGACACCACATCGATGAACTCCATCTCCTGCTGGCGCACCTTCTTCATGCTTTCCAGGAAGCGCGCGCTCTGCAGCGCCAGCGTGCCCTGGGTGGTCAGTGCGCCCAGCATTTCGAGGTCGGCCTTCGTGAATTTTCCCTTGAGCTTATTCAGGGTCTGCGCCACGCCGATGATCTCGCCCTTCACGGTACGGATCGGCACGCACAGGATATTGCGCGTCACGAAGCCGGTCTGCTCGTCCACCGAGCGGTTGAAACGCGGGTCGGCGTATGCGTCCGGAATCAGCAGCGGTTCGCCGGTGGTGAACACGTGGCCGGCAATGCCCACATGATTGAGGAAGCGGATCTCGCGCTGGATATTGCCCTGGGCGACGCGCGAGAATAGCTCATTGGTTTCCGCATCGTTCAGGAACAGCGTGCCCCGTTCCGCGCACAGCTGCTCGGTCGTGACTTCGACCAGGGCGTTCAGGATCTCATCGAGGGTGTCGTAGGAAGCCATGCGGCGCGACACTTCGAGCAGCAGCTCGACCTGGCGCAGCCTGCGGTTCTGGGCCTGTGGGGCGGATTCGACCATGCGGTCCATGGATTCAGGCTTTCGCGGAAGCCTGGGCTTCCAGTGCGTCGCGCAGGGCGCGGATGGTTTCGTGCAGCTGGAGGTTCTCGGCGCGGTGCGCGGCGGCAGCCTGCTGCAGCGCTTCGCCCTTCTCCAGCGTAAGCCGCTCCAGTTCCGCGCGCAGGGCCACGATGGTTTCGCGCAGCTGGACCATCTCGCACTGGGCGCCCGAGATGGCGTCCTGTACCAGGCGCTGGCGTTCGGCATGCACCGATTCCAGCTCGGCGCGCAGCGCGACGACGGTGCGCTGCAGATCGCGCACCTCGGCAAGCGCCTGGTTCAGAATCTCATTCGGTGACTCAGCTGGCGTGAAGCTATGTTGGCTCATGCGCAGATGATATCACCTGTTATGAAATCAGTAACGCATTTCCAGCGTTACCCGCGTGGTGACGTAGCCAGGGAAAATGGTGGTCCGGCGCTGCACGCCGCTGACGTCAGTGTAGGCGTAATCGGCGACGAATTCCTGCGTCAGCAGATTCGAGGCCGCTACCCGCAGTTGCAGCTTGGGGTTGAACTTCCACAGCGCGTACACGTCGAGGTCGCGGCGCACGGTCTGGTAGGTCGACTGCTGCACCGTGGTCTGCACATAGCCACCGGTCTTGAAGGCGTAGCTGCCCCCCAGCGACAGCTTGCCGTCCTTCGTTTTGTAGTCGGCGCCCAGCGTGGCCGAGAATGGCACCTGCTGGTCCAGGCGGTTGTCCGGTCCCGGCACGGAATCGACCTTGGACCAGTTGCGGTTGGCGCTCGCACGCAGGTCCAGCGCGGGCGCATCCTTCATGATGGCGCTGAGCGGGAACTTGGTTTCCAGTTCGATGCTGCGCGTGGTGGCATGGCCGTCGTTCATCGGCGTTAGCACCCAGCGGCCGTTTTCCAGGAACACGCCGGGGCGCGTATAGCCATTGATGCGGCGCATTGATGCGGCCACGCTGAACAGCGCATTCTCTGCCCAGTAATGTTCATAGGAGGCGTCGATACCGGATGCCAGTTCCGGCTTCAGGTCCGGGTTGCCACGGCGGTCCGGGTCGGTCTGCGAGTTGTTGGTGGAGGTGAAGCGGCGCGGAATCAGGCTGCTGGCTTGCGGCGCCTTGTAGGTGCGTGTGAGCGCCAGGCGCAGCTGGTCCTTGCTGTTGGGGAGTTTGTACAGGGTTTGCGCGATCGGGCTCCACACGCTGTTGTTCTGCTTAATCTTGTCGAAAGAATTGCCTTCGCTTTCAGTGAACAGGCCTTCCCAGCGCAGGCCCACATACATGGACCAGCGCGGCGTGATATTCCACTCGTCCTGGGCATAGAAAGCCATGCGGCTCACTTTCGCCTCGTAGCCTTCATCCGAATTTTCCGGATCGCTGCCGGGCAGGTTCACATCGCGCTCGATGCGCGAATCCTCGCGCCAGTTGATGCCGCCGTCCCAGCCCATGGCCAGCGAGTGGTTCGGAATCAGCGGCGAGGAATATTTGCCGGTGGTGGAGAAGCCCTCTTCCGTCGTCTTGCTCAGCACCGTGGCGTCGCGCTGCAGCAAGTTCTGGTTGTAGCCGAACTGGTGCCAGGTGCCGGTATTGCGCAGGCCATTGATGCCGATCTTGGTATCGAGCTTGCCGCCGCCGGCCAGCTTGTGCACCCAGTTCAGGTCCGTGCGGGCAAAGAAATTGTGGTTGCTGAAGTCTTCATCGCGGATCTGGTAGCGCGGCGGCAGGCCCACCGGCGTATCGATATTGGCGTCGGAGGCGCCGATGAATTTGTTCAGGTTGACGAAGGTTTGCGAGGTCAGCGTATCGCCGTTCTCCAGCGTCCAGTTGAGGCGCGGCGACAGGTTAAAGCCTTCCGGATTGGCATGGTCCATCTGGTGCGTATTGCGCTGCGAACGCAGCACGCCGCCCGCATCGACGAAAGTCTCCACCACGGGCGACGAGCGTTCGAAGACAGCACGGTAGAAGTTGGCGCCCAGCGAATACGACATCTTGCCCATCTTGTCCGACATCTGCACGCTGACGTTCGGCGTGAACTGCTCGTGGCTCTTGCCAGCGCCGATCTTGATTTCGCGCTGCTGGGTCTTGATGGCCTTCTTCAGCACGATGTTGATGGTGCCGGCGATCGACTGCGTGCTGAATTCCGCGCTGGCCGCGCGCAGCACTTCGATACGCTCGATCACGTCCGGCGACAGGCTGTCGATGGAGAAGCCGGCCGGCGCCCGTTCGCCGTTCAGCAGGATCTGCGTGTAGCCGCTGCCCAGGCCTCGCATGCGGATCTCGCCGCCGCCCCGTCCTGCCGCGCCGCCGACGGTCACGCCGGGCACGCGCTTGAGCACATCGTTCACCGACGTATCGCCGTAACGCAGGATCTCTTCGTTGGTGATGACGATCTTGCTGGCCGTGTCGTCACGGCGCGGATCGTAGGCTTCGGTGGAGCCCTTGATTTCCACCTTCTGCATCTCCTTGGCCGGGGCTTTCGCTTCGGGCTTGGGAGCGTCTTCGGGCTTTACCGTTTGGGCGTGCGACTGGAATGCTGAGGCTACCGCGGCAGCGGCAAGCGTCAGGCGAAACAGGGTATGGCGGTTCATGGCTAACTTCTAGGAGTTGGTCAGGGAGCAGTATTGTCTCTTACTTTGAAGCAAATATGTTCATTTTTCTAGAAAATATTTTCTAGACCTCCCTCCCCTATGACGCCAGCTATAATGCCGGTTCGCCGTGTTAACAGGAAAACCATATCGTGTCTCGTCTGGCCGTCTTGCCGCAATACCTGCTTCCCAAGGGAGCGCTGACCAATTTCGCCGGCCGCGTGGCCGGACACAAAGGCGGCGCCATGACCACCCGCCTGATCCGCTGGTTCGTGGGCAAGTACGACGTGAATATGGACGAGGCAGAGAATCCGGATATCGCCAGCTACCACAGCTTCAACGAGTTCTTTACCCGTGCGCTGAAGCCGGGCGTGCGTCCGCTGGCGAATGCGGATTTTATCTGTCCGGTCGATGGCCGCATCAGCCAGTTTGGCGCCATTGAGGACGACCAGATCTTCCAGGCCAAGGGCCACAAGTTCAGCACCACCGCGCTGGTGGGCGGCGACCGTGCGCTGGCCGAGCAGTTCCGCCATGGCAGTTTCGCCAATCTCTACCTGAGCCCGCGCGACTACCATCGCATCCACATGCCCTGCGACGGCAAGCTGACGCGCATGATCTATATTCCGGGCGAGCTGTTCTCAGTGAACCCGACCACGGCGCGCGGCATTCCCGGCCTGTTTGCACGCAACGAGCGCGTGGTGTGCGTGTTCGACACCGCATCCGGCCCCTTCGTGATGACGCTGGTGGGCGCGACGATCGTGGGCAGCATGGCAACCGTGTGGCATGGCGTGGTGAACCCGCCGCGCCAGCCGAACATCGCCGAATGGACTTACGCGGACCAGAATATCGTGCTGAAAAAAGGCGATGAACTGGGCCGCTTCCTGCTCGGCTCCACCGTGGTGATGCTGTTCCCGAAAGATACGCTGCAGTTCAATCCGGCATGGCAGCCGGCCGGTCCGGTGCGGCTGGGCGAGATGATGGCCGACCTCAAATCCGCCTGATTACATCAGCTTCCCCTCCTTCGCATTTGGGCTACACTGAATCGAAGGAGGCAAGCCATGATTGAAGATCGCGAATACTTTGAAGCCCATTTCAGCGCCATTAATGCTCAGCTTGGCGAGTTGCGCTCTTACGTTGACTCCCGTTTCTCCGAACTCAAGTCAGAACTCCATCAAACTACCAGCCAGACTGCCAAATGGGTGGCGACCATTGCGTCGGCAACCCTGGCGCTGTTCGTTACGTTGGTCGCCTTTGTGATGAATAACTCGGTGCCGCGCAGTGCGCCGCCTGCGCCGGCCCAAGCTGCCCCTGCGCCGATTGTCATCGTCATTCCGCCTGCAGCACTGGTTCAGCCTCCCAAGCCCTGAGGCTTGGGCCGCGTGCGGTCGAAGTGCTCTTCCAGCATATCCAGAAACACCCGCGTTTTGGCCGGCATCAGCCGCCGCCCCGGAAAGACCGCCCAGCCGGTCACGGATGGGAAACTCCATTCCGGCAGCACCCGCACCAGCGCCCCCACTTTGAGCAGCGGCGCCGAAAAGCGGTCGGTGCAGCTCGCGATGCCCACGCCGGTCTGCGCCAGGCGCGCCAGCAGCTCCGGTGAATTGCCGGTGAGGCGCACCGGCACATCGCGCTCCCATACCGTTTTACCCTTCTCCAGCTTCCAGTTGGCGAGTCCCTCATGGGAACGGCCAAGCGCCAGCAGATCGTGGCGGAACAGGTCATCCGGATGTTCGGGCAGGCCGCGCCGCGCGATATAGCTGGGCGATGCAAACAAGCCCCAGACGCTGTGCGCCACCGGCCGCGCCGCCAGCGAAGCGTCATCGGGCAGCGCGCCCATGCGGATGGCCAGGTCGAAGCCTTCGGCAAGAATGTCCACGCGGCGCGGCGACAGGTCCAGCTGCAGGGACACGTTTGGATACTTGCCCATGAAGGCAGGCAGCATCGCGGCCAGCTCCAGATTCGCGTAGTCGGCAGGCATTGATACCCGCAGCAGGCCGTTGGGCGCCTGCTGGCGGTGCTGGGCCAGTGCACCGGCCGCCTCCGTCTCCTCCGCCACCTTGCGCGCATGGGCCAGCAGGCTCGCACCCAGTTCGGTCAGCACCAGCTTGCGGGTGGTCCGCTGCAGCAGGCGCTCGCCCAGTTGCGCTTCCAGCAGCGACAGGCGGCGCGACACCGTCGATTTCGGCAACTGCAGCTGCCCGGCCGCCTGGCTGAAGCTGCCGCACTCCACAATGCGGGCGAACAGCAACAGGTCTGAGGGGTCAATATGCATATGATTGTTCCACCAGTGGATTAATGCTATCCATTTTACCGGCTTTTTCTCCGATATTGGAACGAGTAAAGTGACTCCATCGCAACACCAACCCAATACAGGAGCACTACCATGAACATCTTGCAGATCAACTCCAGCGCCCGCAGCACCGGTTCCGAATCCACCCGCCTGGCGGACGCCATCGTCGCAAAAATCGGCGCAGGCGCCACCGTGGTGCGCCGCGACCTGGCCGCCAACCCGCATCCGGTTCTGGATGAAGCAACGCTGCAGGCGCTGTTCACCCCTGCCGACCAGCGCACTCCGGAACAGGCCGCCCGCGTGGCGCTGGACGATGCACTGATCGCCCAGGTGCAGGCGGCCGACGTGATCGTGATCGGCGCACCGATGTACAACTTCGGCATCACCGTGCAACTGAAAAGCTGGTTCGACGCGATTGCCCGCGCCGGCGTGACCTTCAAATATGGTCCTACCGGTCCGGTCGGCCTGCTGACCGGCAAAAAGGTCTACGTTGCCGTGACCCGCGGCGGCCTGCACAAAGATGCGCCGAGCGACACCCAGCTGCCGCACCTGAAAACCTTCCTGAACTTCGTCGGCCTCGATGATGTACAGTTCGTGTTCTCGGAAGGCCACGGCATGGGTCCGGAAGCCGTAGCGAAAGCGCGCGCCGAAGCAGAAGAGCAGATCAACGCAGTACTGGTGTAATCACCAGTCAGGAACAGGAGAAGAAGCATGGCAAACATCACTCGCGTAGCAAGCGGCGAACAGCTCGTGTCGCCGCGTAGTGTGGAACGTATCATCCACGGCCAGGCCGTGATGGATGGCGCGGGCGTGAAGATCAACCGCGTGCTCACGCAGCCGCTGCAGCGCCGCCTCGATCCTTTCCTGATGCTGGACAATTTCGGTTCGGACGAAGCCAACGACTACATCGCCGGCTTCCCCGACCACCCGCACCGTGGCTTCGAGACCGTGACCTATATGCTCACCGGCCGCATGCGCCACCGCGACAGCGCCGGCAATGAAGGCCTGCTGGAAAACGGCGGCGTGCAATGGATGACGGCAGGCCGCGGCGTGATTCACTCCGAGATGCCGGAACAGGAAGCGGGCTTGATGGAAGGCTTCCAGCTGTGGCTCAATCTGCCCGCCAGGGACAAGATGCGCAAGCCCTGGTACAAGGATTTCAAGGCCGATGAAATTCCGGCCTTCACTACGCCGGCCGGTGCGCTGGTGCGCGTGATCGCGGGCGCCAGCCATGGCGTGGCGGGCGCCGTGCAGCGCGAAGTGACGGAGCCGGTCTATATCGACGTGGAGCTGCCTGCGGGCGCCAGCTTCAGCCAGCTGCTGCCGACCGGGCACAATGCCTTCATCTACACCTATCGCGGTGAGGTAAGCATCGGCGGCAAGCCGGTTCCCGCGCGCAGCATGGCGATTCTCGCCAACACCGCCGGTGCGGACGGCGTGCAGATTGAAGCAGCTGAGGCCAGCCGCTTCATCCTGATTGCAGGCCAGCCCTTGAACGAGCCGATCGCGCAATACGGTCCGTTCGTGATGAACACGCAGGAAGAGATCTTCCAGGCCGTGAACGACTTCCGCGCCGGCCTGCTGGGCGAAGAAGCGCACGCCTGATCTTGATTTAGGCCGGTGCAGCCTTCGGGGAGCGGCATACCATCACGGTATCGCCATTCCCGGAGGCTGCAATGCCTGCCACCGCCCACTTTCCTCACCGATCCAGTCCGGCTACCGCGCCCTACCTGTTCATCACCATCGACGGTGAAACGCGCCCACTGAACAGCGAGCGGCTCAAATCGGTGCTTCTCCGCACCCTGGGTGCAGCACGGCTTGAACCTGCGGCGACCTGGGAGGCCTTCGCATCCGGAATCGGCCTGACGGCTGACGGCTTACCCATCTGCAATGCCGACTATTGGCTAAGCGCGTCGGGCCGCTGGATCGCAGTGGTGCAGACCACCGAATTCGAGATCCAGCTATACTACGGACACGCATTCAATGCGCATTCGCTCAACCACACCCACATTGATGTTGCGCGAGACGCTGCGCGCCTATTGAGGCGCCTTCCCGGCGCGGTCTGGCGGCCAAGCCATATTGCGCGAACGGTCCGCATCCGCGCGGTACCAATGGTAGAAAATACCGACTCCGGCATTACCGGCGCCCCCAGACAGCCATTCCTTCGGACGCTCACCGACAAGGAGAATATGGTCAGCATCCTCGCCATCTGCACTACGGTATTCGGCAGCCTGTTCCAGAACGGACCGCCGGACGCTGACGAGCTGGCACTCCCGCTGCTGGTCGGGTTAGCTGTCATCATCATTTTCACGACGATCCGCCATTTGCTGATATCCCCGCGCTTCGACTGGAGTGCGGAAAAGCTGAAGGACTAATCATGTCTATTGAATCCGAAAACGAATTGCGGGAAAAGCTGGTGATTACCGGGGAATGCCTGCTGCAACCGTATGGTGAAGTGATCCGCAACAACTCTGGGAATCCCTACGATGCGGACCTGCTGTTTATCCCGCCGTATGGGGCACAGAAACCGAAAGTGGTGCTCATCGACTGCAAGTTCTCGCACAGCACGACGCTTGGCGATGCGCTGGCCGTGCAATCGGCGCAAAAACTGATTCGCTTCAAACAAGCGAATCCGGAACTCGAAGCGGAACTGGAAATTATCACCAATGGCAAGTCCGCCGTGAAGATGCTGGAGCGGATCCAGCGTGAATATCCGGTGCAGATTCACCCGGAAGTCAAATCCGAAGAAGCGCTGCAGGCCGCATTCAGCGAGATCGTTGAACGCCAGATGGCATTGAGCCCGCAACTGCCCGCTGCAGAATGAGGGCCGGCCGCGCTACAATGCGCGGATGACCAGCCCATTGCTTGATTTGCTCAGGCGCGTGAGCCGCGCGCTTGGGTTCGACACCGTTGATTCCTTCCCACCGGGGCACACCTATGCGCGCACCCGCTGGAATGCCGGCTACTTCGATATCGCTTCCGACGTAAAGCCGGACGAGATCGAACGCCGTATCTGCGAGGCCATCGCCAATACGCCGCTAGTGTTCGCGCACATCAGCAACCCTACCCCGCGCATGCAGCGCGCCCTGTTCGGCGTGATCGAACAGCGCCTGCGCCACCGCCACCAGCGCGATGCGGCGCAGCTGGCCGCGCTGCTGATCAAGGCTTATGCCAGCCGCGATATTCCGGAAGCCATGCCAGGCCTGCGCAATGTGATTGCCGATACCGCACACGAGGAAGCGGGCGTACGTATCCAGGCGGTGCTGGATTTCCTGAACAGCGTACAGTCGCCGTTCGACGTGATCGAGATGCGCCACTGATGGAACTGCTGCTTCAACTGGTCCACCCAACCGTTCACTCCACCGAAGGCCGCGCATTGCGCCGGGATGCGGTGCGCGCCGTCATCATGCACGGCGACGATATCCTGCTGCTCTACACGCGCCGCTACGACGACTACAGCCTGCCCGGTGGCGGCCTGGATGAGGGCGAAGACATGATCGCAGGCCTGCAACGTGAGCTGGCCGAGGAAACCGGCGCCCAGGACGTGCAGGTGCTGGACGCAATCGGCTATATCGACGAATACCGGCCCAGCCCGAAGCCAAGCTACGACCACCTCTTCATGCGCTCCTATATCTACCGCTGCGCCGCCAGCCGCGAGCTGGGCGAGGCGCAGATGGAACACTACGAAATCAGCAACGGCATGGCGCCCGAATGGGTGCCGCTGGATCGCGCTGCCGCGCACAACGAAGCGGTCATTGCGCGGCAGGACGCGGGGATGGGGATGTCGATTGTTCGCGAGACGTGGACGCTGAATTATCTGCGCGGCTTGCGGGAACAAAGCGCTCGCGCAGCTTCATGAACGGCGTTTCCACCAGCAGGTAAAGCAGGAAACCCGCCAGCAGCGAGGCTGCAATCAGGATGCCGATCGTCAGCGGATGCTCGGCGCCGAGGCGGTAGCGGTCTTGCAGCGCATTGGCGAGGATGATGCACAGCTGCTTGTGCGTCAAGTAGATGGCGTAGGACCAGATGGCAATGCCGGCCGCACCTGGAACGCGCAGGCGCGCCAGCAGCGAACCGGGACTGAGCGCGGCCAGCAGCAACATGCCGAACGCCACGCCCAGCAGCGGATAGCCAACGATACTGACCACATAGCCGAAGTGTGCGTCGAGGAAGAACCAGGCGGTGACGCTGAACAGCAGCAGCCCGCCCGCCAGCATCCAGTTGCCCACGGAGGTGAGCCGCGACCACAAGGCGGCGTGGTAGTTCTTCACCATGGCCAGCGCCACCCCGGCCAGCAGTTCGTCGAAACGGCACCAGGTGGCGTAGTAGATCTCCGTGTACGCCCGCGCATTTCCGCCCGCTGGAGGCTGCACGTCCTGCCAGGCCAGCGCGCGGAAGGCCATGCCCGCAGCGACGCTGGCGGCGATGGCGCACCAGCCCAGCGCCAGCGATCCGCGGCAGGCGGCGATCAGCAGCACGGCAGCGGGCAGCAGCATGTAGAACTGCTCTTCCACACACAGCGACCAGGCGTGCGAGAAGCGCGTGCCGGGAATCAGTTCCAGGTTCAGGGTAAAGGTCCAGTACTGCCACCACGGCGCGTGCTGCGTGCTGCCCGCCCATAAAGGCCAGAAGGCGTACAGCGCCAGCACCACGTAGTAGTTCGGCAGTGTGCGCAGCAGGCGGCGCGCGTAGAAGTTCTTCAGCGAGAAGCTGTCCTGGCGCAGGCCGGCGAAGATCTGGTTGCCGATCAGGTAGCCGGAGAGTGCGAAGAACAGGTCCACGCCCATCCATCCCAGTTCGCTGACCACGCCGAAAGTGGGACGGTTGCTGACGAAGCCCATGTAGTGGTTGGTGAACACCAGCATGATGGCGAGCGCGCGCAGCGTATCGAGTCCGTGGATGCGTTGGGTCTTCATCCGGCCATTTTACCTTTGGACAGGCGGAATACCGCTAGAATACTGGCACCGTTTTTCCACCGAGGACCTCCAGCATGACCGTAGCGAGCGAACTGCATTTCAAATCCGTCAATTACACCGGCCAGGGGAAAGGGCCGCGCCTGATCATCATGGGCGCCGTCCATGGCAATGAAACGGCGGGCACAAAGGGCATTACGCGCGTGATGGAGCAGCTGGACAAGGGCGAGCTGCGCATCCTGAATGGCAGTGTGACTTTTGTGCCGGTGGCGAATCCGCTGGCCTACGCGAAAGGCGAACGCTCGGGCGACCGTAACCTGAACCGCGACCTGTTCCCGAAGGATGATCCGAAGGATTTCGAGGACCGCATCGCTAACTGGCTGTGCCCCCTGCTCGCCTCGCACGATGTGCTGCTGGACCTGCACTCCTTCAACGCGCAAAGCCAGCCTTTCGTGATGGTTGGTCCGCGCAATAACGAAGGGCCGCTGGAGCCTTTCAAGCATGAAGAGAAGGAGCGCGCCCTCGCCCGCATCCTCGGCGTGAAGCGTTTCGTCGATGGCTGGCTGCGCACTTACGGCGACGGCGTGCAGCGCCGCATGCGCGATACCAGCGAACTGCAGACGGTGCTACGCTACGGCGTGGGCACCACGGAATTCATGCGCACCACGGGCGGCTACGCGCTGACGCTGGAGTGCGGCCAGCATGCGGACCCGCAAGCGCCGGAAGTGGCCTACCGCGCCATTATGAACACGCTGGCGCATCTTGGGCTGATCGACGCGCCAGCACCCGCGCCGATTGCGCGCGAAGAGATGGAATACCTCAGCATGATGGAAGTGCACGACAAGCTGCATGACGACGACCATTTCAGCCGCGTGTGGGCCAGCTTCGACCGCGTCTCGGCCGGCGAGGAAATCGGCCGCCGCGCCGACGGCACACCGGTGCTGGCGCCCTTCGATGCCATCATCCTGTTCCCGGATACGGGCGCCAAAGCCAATAACGAGTGGTACTACCTGGCCCGCGTGAACGATTCCTTCTGAGCGATTCCTTCTGGGAAGGATGGCGGCAGTATATTATTGCTGCCATATCAACTCGGGAGGTCTCCATGCTCTTGCTGGCTCAGGTTGTGGTGGGCATTGTCCTGCTGATCCATATCTATATCGTGCTGCTGGAAACGGTGCTGTTCGATACGCGCGGGCGCCGCGTGTTCGGGCTCAGCGCCGAAAAGGCGGCGATCGTGAAGCCGGCCATGTCCAACCAGGGCTGCTATAACGGCTTCCTGGCGGCGGCACTGGCCGTGTTTTTCCTCCATCCCAATCCCGATGTAGCGCGCGCCTTTGCGGTGTATGGCCTGATGTGCGTGACCGTGGCCGGCATCTGGGGCGGCGTTACGGTGAGCCGCCGCATCATTTTCGTCCAGAGCGTTCCTGCGGTGCTGGGGCTGCTACTGCTGCAACTGGCCTGATTTCCCCGCTTTTCATGTGGTCCCCTGCAGGACTTGTTTTTATATCGTAGAATCCCAATGTATAAATCGGAAGTTACCGATATGACCGAAACGATCGACTTTGACGCCATCCATAAAGCCCTCGCCAATCCTGTACGCCGGCAGATTCTCAGCTGGCTGAAGGAGCCGGAGGCTTACTTCTCGGAGCAGCACCATCCGCTCTCGATGGGGGTATGTGCGGGCTTGATCGATCGCCGCAGCGGACTGTCGCAATCGACGGTCTCCGGCCACCTTGCCGTGCTGTCCAAGGCGGGGCTGGTGCTGACGCAACGGGCCGGTCAGTGGACCTTCTTCAAACGCAATGAAGAAGTGATCCGGGCATATCTCGATCACATGAACGCCAGCCTCTAGCTGGCACAAGCAAAGGAAATGACATGGCAAACCTGTTCGACCCGCTCACCGTAGGTGCAGTGACCCTGAAAAACCGCGTCGTAATGGCGCCCCTCACCCGTTCGCGCGCCATCGGCGGCGGCCGCGTGCCGAATGCGCTGATGGCGGAATACTATGCGCAGCGTGCAACGGCCGGCATGATCCTCAGCGAAGCCACCTCGGTGACGCCGCAGGGCGTGGGCTATGAAAACACACCGGGCATCTGGTCGGATGAACAGGTGGAGGGCTGGAAGCTGGTCACCAAGGCCGTGCACGACCGGGGCGGCAAGATCTTCCTGCAGCTGTGGCATGTGGGCCGTATTTCGGATCCAAGCCTGCTGAATGGCGATGCACCGGTGGCGCCGAGCGCGGTTGCGGCGAAAGGCAACGTCAGCCTGCTGCGTCCGGTGCGCCCGTACAGCACGCCACGTGCGCTGGAACTGTCGGAGATTCCGGGCGTGGTCGAGGCCTACCGCAAGGGCGCCGAGAACGCGAAGAAAGCCGGTTTCGACGGCGTGCAGCTGCACGGCGCCAATGGCTACCTGCTCGACCAGTTCCTGCAGGACAGCACCAACCAGCGCAACGACCAGTACGGCGGCTCGATCGAGAACCGCGCACGCCTGATGCTGGAAGTAACGGATGCCGTGATTTCGGTATGGGGCGCCGACCGCGTCGGCATGCACCTGGCGCCGCGCCGCGACTCGCACGACATGGGTGATTCCACGCCGGCCGAGACCTTTGGCTACGTAGCGCGCGAACTGGGCAAGCGCAAGATCGCCTTCATCGCTGCCCGCGAAGCGATCGGCGAAGACAGCCTCGGCCCGCTGCTGAAGAAAGAATTCGGCGGCGTCTACATCGCCAATGAGAAATTCACGCTGGAGAGCGCGCAGCAAGCGCTGGCGGACGGCCGCGCCGACGCCATTGCCTGGGGCAAGGACTTCATCGCCAACCCCGATCTGCCCGAGCGCCTGCGCCAGAACGCCCCGCTGAACCCCCAGCGCAGCGAGCTCTTCTACGCCCCCGGCCCCGAAGGCTACGTCGACTACCCCGCCCTCGCCTGACACCATGGGGTCAGGCACCTGGTGTCAGTATCGAGCGGCAACACGCAGCGGCTGACAAACGGTGCCTGACCCCAAGGTGTCAGTGCCCGGCTATTAACGGGGGATGCTGTAGTTGACGGGGATGAACTGGTAGGACTTGCCGGTGGCGCGCAGGTGGCCCAGGGCCGGGAACGGCAGGTGGGCGGCGCCGATCAGGTAGCCCTGCTTGGCGGCGTCGGCGAAGGCGGCCTTGCGCTGCGCGAGGGCGGCCTTGCTGTCGCTGTCGAAGTCGATCGTGACCGAGGGGTCGTCAAACTGCACCGAGGCTACGTGCATCAGGTCGCCAATCAGCACCAGCTTCTGGCCCTTGCTTTCCACCACGTAGGTGGTGTGGCCCGGGGTGTGGCCGAAACTCGATGTGGCTTTGATGCCGGGCACCAGTTCGGTGCTGCCGTCGAAGGGCTGGAACTTGCCCACATTCGTGTACGGACCAAATGCCGCCATCGCACCCTTGAAGAAGCCTTGCTTGTCGGCTGGCGCTTTCTCCAGGTTCACCTTGCTCAGCCAGAAGTCGGCGTCGCGCTTGTCGGCACGTACCACGGCGTTCGGGAAGGCGGCCTTGTCACCCAGCGCCAGGCCGGATGCATGGTCCGGGTGCATGTGGGTGATGTAGATTTCGTCGATTTGCTCGGGCTGGTAGCCGGAGGCTTTCAGGTTCGTGATCAGCTTGCCCAGCGTGGGGCCGAAGGCGCTGGCGGCCCCCGTGTCAACCAGCACCAGCTTGCTGCCGGTGTTGATCAGGAAGGCGTTGACCGAGGTTTCGATCGGCGCTTTCAGGAAGCTTTTCTTGAAGGCGGCTTCGGTCTTGGCCGGTTTGGCGTGCAGCAGCTTGTCCATCGGCAGGTCGACGGTGCCGTCGTTGAGAACGGTCACTTCGAAGTCGCCGAGCATGGTGCGGTAGTAGCCGGGCGCCTGGGTCTTGACCATGGGCGCGGCAGCGAAGGCCATGCTGCCAGCCAGTGCCAGCGCGGTGAACAGTACGGTGCGGCGGGCCGCGAGAGTTTTCGTCATTCTGAGTTCCCTTTATTCTGGATATTGCCGGGATTGCTAAGATAGCGTAAACGGCAAGATCCCGTCAGGGGGCCCTCAGAAATTCGTCGGCAGGCGGAAAGACAGCGTCACGTCCGGCGTGTCGCGCGTGAGGCCGGCGCCGACGGCGACGTTCAGGGTGCGCTTGTCGTTCAGGCGGTAGGAGAAGCCCATCAGCAAGGTGCCCAGCTGGGTGCGCACCGAGCCGGGCACCACGAGGCCGTTCTGTTTGGTGCGGCCCATCGAGGCGTGGTCGTAGCCCAGGCTCAGCGATGCCCGTTCATTGAGCGCCAGGCCCATGCCGAAGTTGAAGCCGATCACGCCGCCCGGTTTGACCTCGCCCAGCGGTTCGAATTCCCCTGCCAGCACGCGGCGGCTCAGATGACTGCGCTTGAAGTTGTGCAGGTAGCTGATGCTGCCGAAGAAAATCGCCGGGTCGCTGGGGAAAAGCCAGGTGAGGTTGGGCTGAATGCTGTAGAAGCCGGAACCGGTCGGCAGGTCCAGCGGCAGCCCTGTGCCACTGGCATTCTCGCCCACGCAGCGGCGGGTGCAGTCGGTGACGACTTCGAAAGGATCGCGGCCGGTGCGGGTTTTGAAGCGCAGGCCGGCGATGTAGTAAGGCCTGTCCATGCCGCCGTCGTTGAGCTGGTGGCGCAGCGTCAGCTCGATATCGCCCAGCGCTTTGCCGCTCGTGTCAAACACGCGCTCGACCGCCGTGCCCGTGAAGAGCTCTCGGCTCACGGTGGAGTCCGAGCGGTAGACATAAGGAATGCGGATTTCGGCTTCGGTGCGGTTGCTCAGGCCGTAGCGGCCTGCCAGCGTGCCTGTCAGGGTATTGCGTTTGACTTCGCGCACGTCGATCAGGCCGATCAGCAAGGCCGGAATAATGGTGTAGCCGACCAGCGCCACACGGTTACTGGACGAGTAGCCGAACTGGAGCGAGGGCTCCAGCACATACTTCCCCTTCGCAGTCAGCACGCCAGGCGCTTCGAAAATGGGCGCCACTTCGGGCGGCCGGCCGTCGCGCTGCGGCGCCTGGCCGACGGCCTCGCGGGCGGGCGCCGCCTGAGCCGCAGTCTGCGCCGGAGCCGCCGCTTGCTGAGGCCCTGTTCCCCGCTCCGCCGCGAGCACGGCATCGCCGGCCCGGCGCTGGGCCGCCAACTCTACCTGCAGCGCTTGCAGCAGGCGCCGCTGTTCCGCCAGCTCCTGCTTCAGCGCCTTCAGCTCCACCGCAAGCTCGGCTGCCGAGCGCGGCTCCGCCACCTCCTGCGCGCCGGGAACAAGGGGACTCAGGACCAGGGCCATGCCGACCGATCCGGCGCGCAAGGTGTGGGCAAGCTGCATGCTGTACGTCCTCCCTGTTCAGGTCAGCGCGGCGCCACCGCCTGCGACAGACTCTGCCGCAGGCTGTCGCCGAAGTTCAGGCTGGTCAACGCGGACAGGCTGTTGACCGTGGTGTTGATTGTGGTCTGGCTGCGGATCAGTTGCCCGTTCAGGGTGTTCTGCACCAGCAACGGTTCCAGCGCGGCGCTGCGCCAGGCCTCCGCCGGCATTGCACGCGCCAGTTCCGGCAGGTTCAGCTGCCGTTCGGCCACCACTGCGCCGTTGACGCTGACCAGGCGCTCGATGCTCAGCGCGCTCACCAACGGCTGCCCCTCGAAACCGCCGCGCGCGGCGTCCAGCACGGCATCCGCCAGCGCGACCCAGCCCGCCAGCTCTTCCCCGCCCACCGGCAGGGCCGCACACAGCAACAGAACCATTGCAAGACGCCGCATCACGCCTCCTAAAAATCACCGCTATCGAGCTTGGGCATGGTGATGCGCCACAAGCTGTCCCGCTCGATCGCATCGCCCGGTACGGCACGCGGCGCCACGCGCCAGTCGCGCGCATCATTAAACGCCGGCTTGTCCGCACGGCCATGAATCACGAACAGCAGGCGGTTTTGCCACATGCCATCGAAGGTGCTGCGCGCCATGGCACGCGTGCCACCCGAGGGATCGCCCACCAGCACGCGCTGCCCGTCCAGGCCCTTGATGACGACAAAGTGCCGGTAGCCCTTTTCCATCACCAGCACAATGGCCGGAAAACGCGCCTCGGCCAGTTTTTCGAGCGGCTGCTGAAAGCCGTCCGCCATGAAACCATGCGCAGCGAGAAAGCGTTTGATATCGAGCAGGGAAAAGCCCTGCTGCCGTATCTTTGCCTGGTCGCCATGCATGAACATCTCGCGGAATGCCTGCTGCTCGGTGACCGGATAGTTGTAGTGATAGCTCAGCAGCGTGGCCACCGCTGCTGATCCGCAGCTGAAGTCATACTGCTGGCGCACGGTCGACAGGAAGCGCGCTTCCTTGAGGCTCGTTACCCTCACCGAATAGCTGGCCCCGCCCACATTGGGCAGCTCCGCCGCGCTCGCCTGCGCGGCCAACAGCATTCCCGCGAGAACGAGGCGCGCCTTCATTTGATCTGGATGTTGACGATGGTGGCGTTCTGGATCAGCACGTTCGCCCCCGAGTTCTGTATCACCATGGGTAAGCCATTCGCATTGGCGAAGGCGCCGTCCGTGATCAGGTTTGAGCCTGTCACGACGTTGCTGGCGTTGTTGCTGCTCACCGTGCCATTCAGCTTCATATCGCTCCACGGCGTATCGCTGCCGCCGCGCAGTCCTTCCAGCTGCTGTTCGGACAGTGCCCCGGCAGGCGCCACTGTCAGGCGCGCCGGGACGGCGCCGCGCAGCAGTCCGGCCACCGGCAACAAGGTTTCCGGTGGTTCCGGCACCCCCGCCGCACCTGCCCCGAAGGGCAGACACAGCAGGGACAACAGGACGGTCCCGGCGGACCAGCCCTGCCGCATCGGCGCCTTGCAGCGCCCGATGGTCCGGAACTGGCTCATCGGCTGCCCACTGCCAGGTTGGCCTGCACGTTCACGCTTTGCTGCACCAGCGAGGAGAAGCCGTTGTTCTGGCTCACCACCATGATGCCTGCAGCCGACTGCCCGACGCTGCTCATGGTGTTGGACATATCGAAGGTGCCCGCGTTCACATTATTCGTGCCGCCTGCACCGCCGGTACCGCCTTCGCCCATGCCGCCCGTTGCCGTACCGGCCGTGTTGGCGCCGGTTGCGCCGCCTGCCCCGCCGGTATTGCCGCCGCCACCTGCGCCGCCCGCACCGCCATCACCAGCCGTGGCGGCGCCTCCCGTCGCCGCACCGCTGGTGGCCGCACCGCCGGTACCATCGCCCGCCGCCGCACCCGCGCCGCCGGTGTTGGATGCCATGCCGCTGCTGCCGCCCGCTCCGCCTGCCGCACCTGCCGCACCGGAGCCGCCCGCTGCGCTGCCCGAGCCGCCTGCCGCGCCGCTGCCGCCGGCGCCACCAGTTCCGGCAGCACCCGCGCCGCCCGTGCTGGCGGTTGCCGCGCCGGCCCCGCCCGCACCAGTGGTGTTGTTGCCGCCTGCTGCACCAGCCCCGCCGCTATTCGATGCGCTGGCGCCCGATCCGCCGCCCGCGCCCGCGCCGCCCGCAGCGCCTGCGCCACCGGCGCCGCCGGTCGACGTACCGGCCGTGGCAGTGCCGTCACCCGAGGTGCCCGCTCCGCCCGTGCCGGCGCCGCCACCTGCGCTGGTAGTCTGGTCGCCCATCGTGGGCGGCGTGCCGCCCGCCTCACCGCTGCTGCCGCCGGTGAAGGTGCCGGTTGCCGTACCTGCACCGCCGCCCGCGCCGCCACCGGTACCGCTGGTGTTGGCCCTGGCGCCGCCCGTGTGGGCATAGCCGCCCGCGGCCCCGGCGCCGCCTGTGCCGCCATAGCCGCCGCTGCCGCCCGCGCCGCCCGTGGAGGAACCAGTGCGGCCGCCATCGCCGCCATTGGCGCCATAGGCATTGCCGCTGCTGCCGCCATTCCCGCCGCTGGAATTGCCCACATTGCCGCCGGCGCCGCCGCTGGCGCCACCTCCCGCACCGCCATAGCCGCCACTGCCGCCCGTGCCCGCGCCACCGGCGCCGCCCGCACCGCCATAGCCACCGCTGCCACCGGCTCCGCCGGCGCCGCTGCCGGCATTCGCGGCATAGCCGCCACTGCCGCCGCTGCCGCCCGTGCCGCTGCCGCCGCTGACACGCCCGGTGGCCGCATTACCCGCCGAAGCGTAGGCGCCGTCGCCGCCGCGCGCGCCGTCACCGCCGCTGGCCCGGGCGCCGGCACCGCCGTAGCTGTAGGCCTCCCCGCCCGTTGCATTGCCACCGGTGCCGCCATAGCCCTTGCCGCCATTGGCGCTGCCGTGGTTGGTGGCCATATTGCCGATATTATTGATCTGGTTATTGGTGACGGTGCCGGACAAGCTGCTGGTCGCCGTAGCGCTGGACGTATTGAATGCGTCGCTCATGGTTGCCGTGGCAGTGGCGCCGTTATTGGCTGCAGCCGCACCGGCGGCAAGCGCCCGGGCCGCGCCTGAGCTGTTGTTGTTATTGTCCGCCGAGCTGGTGTTGGTGCTGGCGTCCTGGCTGGCGGTGCCGGCGCCGTTGTTGTGTGCCCCTGCGCCACTTTGCGTCACGCTAGGGTCCGTCGTCTGCGCATAGGCATTGGCACTGAGTGCCAGCGCGATGGCGGTAGCTAACATCGTTTTCTTCATGTTTGTCCTCGCTGAAATGGTTGGGGATATGCCGCCGGGCGCACCATGGCGCACCGGTCTCACCGCTATCGCAAACTCGGTGCCAAGGCGGCTCGCGGATGCGCAAGCGCTTGAATTCGCTAAGAAATTTGTAGGAGTTTGCCGCGACGGACGGCGCGCTTTGGTCTTACGACGTGTTCGCCTGTCACAGCGGAGTGACGCGAGCGTAGTAGCAGCTCAGAGTGAAACGATGATGGCCGCGCCTGTCACATGGCAGCGGCAAGCGGGACTGTGAAGCCCAGCCTCAGCCCTCTTCCTGCCCGGCGCGCTGGCGCGAGGGCAGCGTGATGCGGTGTTTGGCAAGCAGGCGATACAAAGTCATCCGTGAGACGCCCAGCTCGCGTGCAATTGCCGTCATGCTCTTGCCCGCATGCAGGCGCGCTTCGATGGCGGTGCGTTCCGCCCGCACGCGGGCGCCGTCCAGGCATTCACCGTTGACGGCGGGCGCCGCTTCACCGGCGTCGAGGCCGAGGTCCTGCGCCAGGATCAGGCGCCCTTCCGCCATCACTGCCGCGCGCCGCACGCGGTTCAGCAGTTCACGTACATTGCCGGGCCAGTGATGGGCCCGCATCGCCGCGATGGCGCGCGCACTGAAACCTTTGACGCGCGCCGCGCGTTCGGCCGCGTAATGCCGGAAGAAGAATTCGGCGAGCGGCACCACGTCCTCGCCGCGCTCGCGCAGCGGCGGCACTTCCAGTCCCAGCACATTGAGGCGGTAATACAGATCTTCGCGGAAGGCGCCGCGCTGCACCGCCTCATGCAGCTTCACATGCGACGCCGCGATGATGCGCACGTCCACCGGAATGCTGCGCGTGCCGCCCACGCGGTAGATGGTTTTCTCCTGCAGGAAGCGCAGCAGATTGCTTTGCAGGTCCAGCGGCAGGTCGCCGATTTCGTCAAGGAAGAGCGAGCCGCCGGCCGCCGATTCGATCAGGCCGGGCTTGCTGCGCGCGGCGCCAGTGAAGGCGCCCCGCTCGTAGCCGAACAGCTCGGAATGGATCAGGGTGGCCGGCATGGCGCCGCAATTGATGGGCACGAAGGGACCGGCCGAGCGCGGCGAATGCTCATGGATGGCCTGCGCCACCAGCTCCTTGCCGGTGCCGCTTTCGCCCCAGATCAGCACCGGCGCGTCGGACGCCGCCACCTTGGCGATCTGGCGGCGCAAGGCCGCAATCGGGCGGCTGGGCCCGGTCAGCCGCATGCTGCTGGCGCTATGGCCGGGGGATGGCAACTGGTTCAGGGAGGCGAGCCCATACGCATGGCCCAGCGCATGGCGCAGGCGCACGGCATCCACCGGCCTGCTGTGATAGTCGAAACAGTGTTCGTGCACCAGCTGGCGGCAGCGCTGCGACCGCAGGGCTGGCTCATCCACCAGCGCCACCCATTTCACCGGCGCGTGTTCGCGCAGGAAGCGTTCGGCCTCATCGAAGTCACCGATCTGTTCGTCCAGCACCAGCAGGCCGACCAGGGGACTGTTGTGGCGCAGCCACTGCGCCGCTTCCACCCAGCCAGCCGTAACGCAAACCTCGAAATCCCCTACTCCTTCCCCCAGCTCTTCCGTGCGAAAACGCCGTCCGGCGCTCACGCACAAGAGCTGTCGTACCGTCATAAGTTGTGATTCCCGTGTTCGTTGGATAGAATGCGTCCGCAGATTTCACCACATGAAATAATAATTTATTAATGGTGAAAATCTGGCATCAAATATGGGGAGAACGTATGGATCAATATAGGCTAACGCCGGACAAACTGCCAACACTAAAGCAGCGCCTGGCGTTGCGGGTGCTCAACACCTTCGGCTGGAATATGCGCTACCGTCCGCTCCCCGGTCCGCGCGGCATTGCCGTGATCTATCCGCATACTTCGAACTGGGATTTCATGGTGGGCCTGTTCGGCAAATGGGCGCTCGGTCTCCCTTTCCGCTGGCTGGCCAAGGATTCGCTGTTCCGCATTCCCCTGCTGGGCAAATGGTTCCTGGCCCTGGGCGGCCAGCCGGTGGACCGCAGCGCGGCGAACGGCATGATCCAGCGCCAGGCCGAACGCATGAATGCGGCGGACTGGTACTGGCTGGCGATTACGCCGGAAGGCACGCGCGGCTACCGGCCGCACTGGAAGAGCGGCTTCTATCACCTGGCCGTCGAAGCCAAGGTGCCGCTGTGCCTGATCTATATGGATTATCCAAACAAGGTGCTGAGTGTGGCCGACCACATGGTGCTGACCGGCGACCAGGAAGCCGATATGGCGGCACTGCGTGCCGTGTTCGAAGGCCACCAGGGCAAGCATCCCGCAAACGCCGCGCCTATCATCCTCAGCGACCGGCGCGAGCAGCCGCGCTGATTATTGCAGCGCCATTAGCGCCAGTCCGGCCGCGGCAACTCCAGCCCCCGCAAGGCGCAGCACAGCGCTCGTCAGCAGCATGCCGATACCCCGGCCAGTCCACAACAGCAGCGCGCTGGCAAGCATGAAGCCGGCCGCGCTGCTTGCCTGCGGCAGTTCCAGGCCGTGTGCGCTGCCATGCAGCACCGCGAAACTTCCCAGCACCAGCATCCCGGCCCACACCGGCATGCGGATGGCTGCCGCCAGCAGGCAGCCGCTCAATGCAACGGTGGCGGCAATGCCGGCTTCCAGCCCCGGGATACGCAGCCCCGCCACGGCGCTTAGTGCACCAAGCAGCAGCATCGCGAGGAAGGCCGCTGGCAGCAGTCTCCCGCCGCCCTTCTGCCGCGCGCTCCAGATACCCGCTGCGAGCATGGCCAGCAGGTGATCGGCGCCGCTCAGCGGATGCAGGAAACCTTCGAGAAAACCAGCTTGCGCATCACCGTGGCCGGGATGTGCAAGCGCCGGAAGGCAAATACCCAGGGCCGCGGCGGCCAGCATCATGCGTGCTGCGGTGGCGGGATGGAAGCGTTTCATGCTGTCTCCTTGTTTGCGGCGGCGCCCGCGCCGAGCAGGCCCTGTTCGCGGATAAAGTCGATCACGCGCGGCACGCCCTCGCCGCTGCGCAGGTTGGTGAAGATGAACGGCCGCTCGCCACGCATGCGTTTTGCGTCCTGCGCCATCACGTCCAGGTTCGCCCCCACATACGGCGCCAGGTCGGTCTTGTTGATGATGAGGAGATCGGAACGCGTGATGCCGGGGCCGCCCTTGCGCGGAATTTTCTCGCCGCCTGCCACATCGATCACATAAATCGTCAGGTCCGACAGCTCCGGGCTAAAGGTTGCGGCGAGATTGTCCCCGCCCGACTCCACCAGAATGAGTTCGAGCGCCGGGAAGTCGGCCTGCATGCGGGCGATGGCTTCGAGGTTGATCGATGCGTCCTCGCGGATTGCGGTGTGCGGACAGCCGCCCGTCTCCACGCCCATTAGCCGCTCCGGCGGCAGCGCATTGGCGCGCAGCAGGATCTCCATGTCTTCCCGGGTGTAGATATCGTTGGTGATGACCGCCATGTCATAGTGCGCGCGCATGCCCTTGCACAGCATTTCGCACAGGGCCGTTTTGCCTGAGCCTACCGGCCCGCCTATGCCCACCCGCAGCGGATTGGAAGTTTGCATCATGTTCCTCTTTCAGGATCGGTATAAACGGCCACGCTGCACCTCATGGCGCATCGAGAGCAGCGACAGTCCCGGCGTCCAGTTCGACATCTCCTGCTCGCCAATGGTTTGCGCGGCCAGCGCGGCGGCTTCGAGCGCGGGCCGCAGCGACAGCAGCAGCTTCTGTCCGGCCACCTGTCCCAGCGGCACGGACTTCACGCACACCAGCACCTGGTTTTCGGCCCAGGCAAACAGCATCGCGAGCAAGGCCTCCTCATGCGGGATGCCGAGCGCCGCCACCGCACAGGCATAGGCGGCCGGAAGCGGCACCTCCTGCTCCATCATGGCGAGCACGCCCTCATCCGCAATGCCCAGTTCGGCGATCAGCCGGCTCAGGGAAAAGCCCATCTGCACAGTCTCGGCACGGAACTCCGCCGTGTCGCGCGAAGCCAGATAGCGCTCGCTCAACTCCGCCACCACCTGCGCGTCGCGCTGCGTAAACGCCTGCATCAGCCGCCAGCACAGCGGCGCTTCCCAGCGCGCCATATTCTCGGCGAGGAGCCGCACGATCCAGCTGCGTGCCGATTCCGCATCGCGCACCATGCCCTGCTCGATGGCTGTTTCCAGCCCTTGCGAGTAGCTGTAGGCGCCGATCGGCAAGGAGGGACTGGCAATCTGCAGCAGATGCAGCAGCTGGGCGGCAGCGATCATGGCACGCCCTCCGGCCGGTGGATCTTCTGGCGCAGCGGCACCGGCGCCAGCGGATGGCCGTGATCGTGGTGATGGCCGCCGCCATACGCGCCGGATTCCGGCTCGAAGGGCGCCGATTCCTCCGTCACCGCCGCGCCAAGGCCCAGCAGCATCTCCTTCAGCACCGCATCGGCACGGATGCGCAGGAAGCCATCGCCCACCTGCGCCTGCGTATGGCGGTTCCCGAGGTGAAAGGCACAGCGCAGCAGCGCCTGCGCGTCGGCGCACACGACGCGGTAGGTCGTCTCCGGCGCGGCCACCACCTGCACCACGCGGCCATCGTCGCCTTTCAGGAGGTCGCCATCCCGCAACACCGTGCCGCGCACCGTGAACACTGCAGCCTCTTCGCCGCTATCGAGCGTCACCCGCAGGCGGCATTTTTCACGCAGTTCGTATGGCAGCACCAGCCTTGCGGCGATGCTGTCTGTAACGGCAACCCTGGTATGAATTGTCAGCATGATGGTCAGAACAGGAAATAGCGCTGCGCCAGCGGCAGCACGCGGGCGGGCTCGCACACCAGCAACTGGCCGTCGGCGCGCACTTCATAGGTTTCGGGATCGACTTCCATATGCGGCGTCAGGCCGTTATGAACCATATCCTGCTTGCGCAGCGTCCGCATGCCTTTCACTGCAATCACGGGCTTGTTCAGCTTGAGCTGCTGCGCAATGCGCGCATCGCAGGCGGCCTGCGACAGGAAAGTGAAAGACTTGGACAGGGCTCCGCCATAGGCGCCGAACATCATGCGGTAGTGCACCGGTTGCGGGGTTGGGATGGATGCGTTGGGGTCGCCCATCTGCGCCGCGGCGATCATGCCGCCCTTGAGTATCATGGACGGCTTGGCGCCGAAAAATGCCGGCTTCCACAGCACGATATCGGCAATCTTGCCCACTTCGAGCGAGCCCAGTACATGCGATATGCCGTGCGTGATGGCGGGATTGATGGTGTACTTGGCGATATACCGCCTGACGCGAAAGTTATCGTTGCGCGCCGAATCCTCGGGCAGCGAACCGCGCTGCTCCTTCATCTTGTGCGCGGTCTGCCAGGTGCGCATGATGACTTCACCGACCCGTCCCATGGCTTGCGAGTCGGAGGACATCATGGAGATCGCGCCGATATCGTGCAGGATATCTTCGGCCGCGATGGTTTCGCGGCGGATGCGCGATTCGGCGAAGGCCACATCCTCCGCAATGGCCGGATCGAGATGGTGGCACACCATCAGCATATCGAGATGCTCGTCCAGCGTATTCACCGTGAACGGGCGCGTGGGATTGGTGGACGAAGGCAGCACATTGCCATGTCCGACGGCGGCAATGATGTCCGGCGCATGGCCGCCGCCCGCACCCTCGGTATGGAAGGTGTGGATGGTGCGGTCCTTGAAGGCGGCCAGCGTATGTTCCAGAAAGCCGCCTTCGTTCAGCGTGTCCGTATGAATTGCCACCTGCACGTCCATGCGGTCAGCCACGGACAGGCAATTGTCGATCGCGGCCGGCGTGGTGCCCCAATCCTCATGCAGTTTCAGGCCGATGGCGCCCGCGCGGATCTGCTCTTCCAGCGGCACCGGCAGGCTCACATTGCCCTTGCCGAGAAAGCCCAGGTTCATCGGGAACGCATCCGCCGCCTGCAGCATGGAGTGGATGTGCCACGGTCCCGGCGTGCAGGTGGTCGCGGCGGTGCCCACGGCGGGCCCGGTGCCGCCGCCGATCATGGTCGTCACGCCGCTCATCAGCGCTTCCTCGATCTGCTGCGGGCAGATGAAATGGATATGGCTGTCGACGCCGCCCGCTGTCACCAGCATGCCCTCGCCCGCAATGATCTCCGTGGCGCCGCCGATGGCCATCGTCACGCCGGGCTGAATGCCGGGATTGCCCGCCTTGCCGATGGCGGCGATGCGCCCGTCCTTCAGGCCGATATCGGCCTTCACGATGCCCCAGTGGTCGATGATGACGGCGTTGGTGATCACGGTATCCATCACCTGCGCGTGCGGCAGCTGCGACTGCCCCATGCCGTCGCGGATCACTTTGCCGCCGCCAAACTTCACTTCCTCGCCATAGATGGCGTAATCGCGCTCGATCTCGATGAACAAGCCGGTATCCGCCAGGCGGATGCGGTCGCCGGTGGTGGGGCCGAACATCTCCGCATAGGCGCGGCGTGGAATGGTCGCCATCGTGTGCGGCTCAGGGCTGCTGTTTCAGCTTGCCGTTGACGGCGCCGTTGAAGCCGTAGACCTCCCGGTCGCCCACCAGCTGCACCAGCTCCACAGTGCGCTGCTGGCCCGGCTCGAACCGCACCGCCGTGCCGGCCGCGATATTCAGCCGCCTGCCGTATGCCTTCCAGCGCTCGAAGAAGAGCGCCGGATTCACTTCGAAAAAGTGGAAATGCGATCCGACCTGGATTGGCCGGTCTCCCTTGTTGGCAACGACCACGGTAATGGTCTCTCGGCCTTCATTCAGGCCAATGGCGCCCTCTTCAAGCTTGTATTCGCCGGGAATCATGATGGTATCCATGTCTTGTGTCAGGGGATGGGGTGATGGACGGTCACCAGTTTTGAACCGTCCGGAAAAGTGGCTTCCACCTGGATGTCGGGAATCATTTCGGCTATGCCTTCCATAACATCGTCACGGCTCAGGATCTTCGTCCCGTCTGACATCAGCTGCGCCACCGTCTTGCCGTCGCGCGCACCTTCCATGATCGCGGCGCTGATCAGCGCCACGGCTTCCGGATAATTCAGTTTCAGGCCGCGCGCCAGGCGCCGTTCGGCCAGCAACCCTGCCGTGAAAATCAGCAGCTTGTCTTTTTCCCTTGGTGTCAGGTCCATGTGCGGTTCCGTTCAGGTGCGCCAGCTGCGCGGCTCGAAGGCTTCGCGCTGCAGCAGTTGCGGACGCAGGATGCGCCACGCAGCAAGCATGAGCTCCCGTGCGGTTTCGCTGTCGCCACCGAGATAGCGCACCGTCAGCAGCTGCCGCAGGCGGGATACGCCGAACTGCAGTTCGGCGCTGAGGGCGCGCAAGGGCTGCAGCACGCCCGCGGGCATGTCGCCGGCGGCGATCATGGTGGCGCACACCGTATTCCCCGCCAGGCCGAGAGGGCTGGCGGCAAGCGCAGGCGTCAGGCTGCCCTGCTCCCACCACAGCAGCTTGCCGCCGCGTGTGATACGTGTGTGCTGGCGGATGCAGCCGCGGGTAAAGCGCTCGCCGGAGGCCTGGCGTCCGAGACAGAGGATTTCGCAGCCCAGATAGCTGGCGTCCGCCGCCAGCGCAATACGCTGGTCCAGCTCAACCTCGGCCTCGTTGAAGAATATGGTCTCCTGCGGCATCCATTCCACGGAAGCGCCGGCGCCGGCATTGAGCACCAGCGCCTGTCCCGCGCTGCGGCCGTTTGCCCGGTACCATTTGGCTGCGCCGGGCGTGGTCAGGAAGGCATGCGCGCCAGGACCGATATCGGCTTCGATCTGCAGCCTGTCGCCGCCCACCACGCCGCCGGGCGGATGGACAATGATGGCGTGGCAAACATGGGGAAGTTCGGGGTACAGCGGCTTCTGGACCCGCAAGGGACCGCAGTGCTCGCGCTGCGTCAGGCGGGTAGTGCCATGGTGGGCGGAAAAGCCGAGCGTCAGGCGGGCTTGCCACGCGCTGTGCTGCGCATGGGGGGCGGGGCCGCCGGTCCGGCTGATAGTGCTGTCTGGCATGAAAGGATCGGGTGAAGATTACCCTGATCCTTTCAGCAATTTACATGCCAGTCCTGACGGGGCAAATTCTCAATCTGGCCGGACCAATTTGCACCACGGAGCGGCATCTGCACCGCGATGGTGCGCTTAGTACTTGCGCCGCATCTTGACGACGAAGGAGAATTCCTGCGCACAGGGCTGGCCGTGGCACAGTGCAGGCTTGTAGTTCTCCAGAATCAGCACGCCAGCCATCGCGCGTGCCAGTTCGGGGCTCGGTGTCTTGTAGACGTTCACGGATGTGCCCTTGCCGCTGGCATCCACCATCACCGTCATGTCGAGCACACCCTCGTCGTCCAGCCGCAGCCTGCGGCCGATTTCCTGCAGCGAACGGAAGATGCGTTCCGTGCCTTTCACCGGATATGGCGGCTCATCATCCTCCGCCATCTGCTGGTAGACCGAGCGGATAATGCGCTTTTCGGCCTCGCTCAACTGGGCGTAGCTCTTATTGAAAGGCACACTGGAAAAGGCGGTTTCGCGGCGGATATTGGTGCCGGTACGGGCGTCGTCTTCTTTCAGCTGGTTCTGGGCCATGGCCAACGGCGCGATGGCGAGTACCACGAGCAGGAATTTCTTCATTTTGAGTATGGTCCTTTGCCGCCTTCGGCAATGAAACGGTCGATGCGGGCAGCCAGTACCGGCAGTGGTACCGAGCCCAGTTCCAGCACCGTGTCATGGAAAGCACGGATATCGAACTTTGCACCCAGCGCTGCTTCGGCTTTCCTGCGCGCGTCGATAATGGCCATCTCGCCGAGGTAGTAGGACAGCGCCTGGCCCGGCCAGGAGATATAGCGGTCCACTTCCGTTTCCACTTCATGCGCGGAGAGCGCGGTGTTCTCCATCAGGTAGCGCAAGGCCTGCTCGCGGGTCCAGCCCTTGGCGTGCACACCGGTATCGACCACCAGACGCGAAGCACGCCACGCCTGATAGCTCAGCATGCCGAACACTTCATACGGTGTTTCATAAATACCCATCTCGGTGCCGAGGCGTTCCGAATACAGTGCCCAGCCTTCGCCGAAGGCCGATATATAGGCGTTGCGGAATGGCGGACGGCCCTTCTGTTCCAGGGCCAGCGGCATCTGGAAGGCGTGGCCCGGTGCCGATTCGTGCAGGGTCAGCGCGGGAAGGCTGTACAGCGCGCGCGCCGGCAGGTTATAGGTATTCACCAGGTAGACGCCGGGACCGCCACGGCCGGAGGTGTAGTAAGGCGCCTGCTCCGGCGGCACGGGAATGATGGCAAAGCGGCTGCGCGGCAGGCGGCCGAAATACTGCTCGGCCTTCGCGTCGAACTTCTTTGAGATCCAGGCAGCGCGCATCAGCAGTTCTTCCGGCGTCTTCGCGTAGAACTGCGGATCGGTGCGCAGGAACTGCAGGAAGGCAGGCAGGCCGTCCTTGAAGCCCACCTGCGCCATCACCTGCTCCATCTCGGCGCGGATCTTCGCCATTTCGGCAAGGCCGACCTGGTGAATCTGGTCCGCGCTCATATTCGTGGTGGTGAATTCCACGATCTTGGACTGGTAATAGGCTTTGCCATCGGGCAGGCGCTCGGCAGCCAGCGCTTCGGTGGCGCGCGGCAGGTAGTCCTTGCGCAGGAAGTCCAGCAGGCTGGCATAAGCAGGCAGCACGGATTCGCGGATCGCCTTCAGCGCAGCGGTGCGCAATTCGGCCTGTTCGGCGGCCGGAATGGTGGCCGGCATGTCCTTGAAGGGCTTGAAGAAGGCCACGTCTTCCGGCTTCGCTTCGGCGACCATGGCCACCGATTTATCGCGCCCTTGCAGCGTGACTTTCGGCGGAGTGAAGCCGCGCGCGAGGCCGGCGCGCATATTATCCATCTCCTCGCGGAAGTAGCGCGGCACATCGTTCAGCTGGCGAATATAGGTGCGGTATTCAGCAGCAGTTCGGAACGGCTTGCGCGCTTCGCCGGCGAGATTGGACCAGAAAGCGGAATCCGCATTGAGCGGCTTCTCGTATTCGCGGAACTGCTGGTTCGCCAGCAGCGCGGCGATCTGCGTGCGGTAGACGGCGAAGTTGATGCGTTCGGCGGCAGACAGTTTTGCCGCAGGCAGCGCGTCCAGTTTTTTCAGCACCCCTTCCCAGTAGCGCTGCCGCACCAGCTGCGTGGCCGCGTCCACGCGCGGCAGGTCGCCGCGGATGGCTTCCGTATCGTCCTCATCGTCTTCCAGGTGCTGGCTCTGGCGCCACGTCCATTCCTGCTGGTGGATGGCGCGAAACTGCGCGTCGGCCGATTGCGGCGCAGCGGTAACAGCCGGTGATACAGACAGCGCGAGGGCAATCGCGAGGGCGATACTGGAAGGCTTCATGGTGTCTCTTTTTTTCTGGAGTGAAGGAAGTCGGCTGCGATGGCCGTGCTCAGGAAGATCTTGCCGTTCAGGGTATCGGGCAGGCTGCTGTCGCGCAGGCGGTCCATGACCGGGCCCTTGACTTCGGCCAGGTGCAGGCCGATGCCGCGCCGCTTCAGGCTCAGGTTCAGTTCGGACAGCGCAAACAGCGCCGTCGTATCGATGGAGTTCACGGCGGACATCACCAGCAGCAGGTCGCGCGCCGTGGGATGCGTGCGCAGCTCGTCCTCCACGCGTTCGGTCACGGCTTCCACATTGCCGAAGAAGAGATTGGAGTCCACCCGCAACATCAGCATTTCCGGCTGGGTTTCAGCGGGATAGCGCTCGATATTACGGAAATGCTCGGTGCCCGCAATGCGGCCCAGCACCGCGATGTGCGGGCGGCTGGCGCGCCAGATCAGGGTGCCCATCGACAGCACAACACCCACCACCACGCCCGCCTCAATGCCCAGGACCAGCACGCCGATGCAGGTAACGGCCCAGGCCAGCGCATCGGCGCGGTCGAAACGCCAGGCGGTGCGCAAGGTATCCAGTTCCAGCATGCCGAGCACCGCGACGATAATGGTGGCGGCCAGCACCGGCAGCGGCATCAGTGCCAGCCAGCCTGTCGGCGCAATCAGGGCGAGGCCGAGCAGCACGGCGCACACAATGCTGGCCAGCGGCGTGACTGCACCGGCCGCAAAGTTCACGGCGGAGCGCGACAGGCTGCCCGTCACCGGGAAGCCGCCGCTCACCATGCTCGCGATATTGGCGGCGCCCAGGCCGATCAGCTCATGGTTGCTCACCAGTTTCTCGTTGCGCTTCTGCGCCAGCGTCTGCGCGGCGGACATGCTGATCAGGAAAATTATGAAACCGATCAGCAGGCCCGGTTTCAGCAGCGCATACCAGTGCTGGGAAGAAGTCGCGAGATTCAGCTGCGGCAGGCCGGAAGGCACGGCGCCGGTCACGGCCACGCCCTGCCCCGCCAGGTTGAACGCCGCCACCAGCGCGGTGGCGCCCAGCACCACCAGCATCGGCGCCAGCTTGGAGGCAATATCCGCCTTGCTTGACTTCATGCCGAAGCGCTGCAGCAGCGGCGACAGGTAGCTGCGCGCCATCACCAGCAATACGATAGCGCCAATGCCGAGCGCGGCACTGGGCAGATGCATGTGCGGGAAAGAGGCGCCGAGCAAAGGCTTCAGCTGTCCGTGGACGATAACGAGTGAAGAACCGACGGTAAAGCCGCTCATCACGGGACGCGAGAAGAAACCGGCGAGGAAGCCCATGCGCAGCAGGCCGCACAGCAGCAGCACCACACCCGCGATCAGCGCCAGCTGGGCGGCCAGCACGGCATGCAGGCCGGGGCTGCCGGGCGCCAGCGGCGTGATGATGGCGCCGGTCATCAGGGCCACGATGGCCATGGGGCCAACCGACTGCGTCATGCTGCTGCCGAACATGGCGTAGATGATGGGCGGCAGGATGCTGGCATACAGGCCGGCGACGGGCGGCAGGCCCGCCACGAGGGCATAGGCCATCCCTTGCGGAATCATCATCATCGCCACGATAAAGCCGGCGCCGACATCCCCGGCCAGCGCCTCGCGCCGATAGCTCCTCAGCCATTGCAGCATGCAAAACCCATCACACAATCAAAGGCGCAAGCCTATACCACGGCTGAGCCCGTGTCCACCATGGGGTCAGGCACCAAGGTGGACACGGGCTCAAGCACTACACAGCTGAGGCTGCCGGATGGGCGTGCCGGCTGTTAGCGGGAGATGGTGGCGGCGACGGTGTCGAGGATTTCGGTGGCGGTGGCGGAGTCGTCGGCGGCGCGGGCGAGGATCAGGGCGCCGATCATGGCCGCGTAGCTGGTGATCGCCTGCGCGCGGCGCTCTGCGGCGGTGCCGGAGGGCAGCGCGTCGGCCAGCAGCGCAATCTGGGCCATCGTACCGTCCGTGACCGCCTGCCGTACTTCGGGGCCGACGCGCGCCACATCCGGGCCCAGCGAGGCTACGGCGCAGCCCCGGCCCGGGTTGTCGCGGTGCTTCATCGTCAGGTAGGCGCGCGCCAGCGCCGCTACCGGACGCTGCGGGTCTTCGCTGACGATACGCCGCCAGCGCTCCACCGAGCCCTGCATTGCCTTGCCGCAGGCTTCCGCCAGCAAGGCTTCCTTCGATTCGAAATGGCCATAGAAGCCCCCGTGCGTGAGCCCGGCGCCTTTCATCAAGTCCGCCACGCCGATGCCGTCGAAGCCCTTTTCGCGGAACAGACGTGCCGCCGTTTCCACGATGCGCTCCCGGTTCAGTGCTGCCTGCTCTCTGCTGACTCTCATAGTGATCACCTCAAAATCTCTTGACTTTATTAATTATAGTCGTAATATATTCAGCATACATGATGATCATCATCAAATCAACCATCAGAGGTCCAATATGAAATACAAATCATTCGGCCGCCGCACCGGCCTGCGGGTTTCGCAGCTGGCCCTTGGCACGGGCAATTTCGGCACCGGCTGGGGCTACGGCTCCGAACGCGATGAGGCGAAAGCCATCTTCGACCGTTATGCGGAAGCCGGCGGCAACTTCATCGATAGCGCCGACGGCTACCAGGGCGGCCAGGCCGAACAGCTGCTGGGCGACTTCATCGCGGCGAACCGCGACCATTTTGTGCTCGCCACCAAATACACGCTGGGCGTGGCCGGTGTGAACAACATCAGCACCACCGGCAACAGCCGCCGCGCCATGGTGCAGTCGGTGGAAGCCAGTCTGAAGCGCCTGAAAACGGACCGCATCGACCTCTACTGGGCGCACTTCCCCGACGGCGAAACGCCGGTGGAAGAAATTATGCGTGGCTTCGACGACCTGGTTCGTGCGGGGAAGATCGTGTATGGCGGCCTGTCCAACTTCCCCGCCTGGCGCATTGCCCGTGCCGATGCCATCGCCGAGCTGCGCGGCTGGGCGCCACTGGCCGGCATCCAGGCCGAATACAGCCTGGCCGAACGGTCGGCCGACCGAGACCTGCTGCCCATGGCCGAAGCGCTGGGCCTGGGCGCTACCCTGTGGTCGCCGCTCGGCGGCGGCGTGCTCACCGGCAAATACCGCAACAATGAGGAAGGCCGCCTGCAGGGCTTCGGCGGCTTCCTGCTGCGCAGCGAAAAAAACGAGCGCGACAAGGCAGTGCTCGACACGGTGCTGGCCATTGCCCAGGAAGTGGATGCGAGTCCGACCCAGGTGGCCATCGCCTGGCTGCTGCAGCGCGATGCCGCCTCCGCTACCAGCCTCGTGCCCATCCTCGGCCCGCGCACGCTGAGCCAGCTGAATGGCACGCTGGATGCGCTGAAGCTTCAGCTCTCGCCCGAGCAGATGGCACCCCTCGACAGCGTCAGCGCCGTACCCCTGAACGCTGCCCAGCAGACAACGCTGGAAACGGCCGGCCGTCTCGCGGGCGGCACACCGGAATTGCTGCTGCCATCCACCCTCCCGGCAGCGTAAAGGAACCCGCGATGAAAGCTGTGATCAGCGCCTATGCGCGCACGCCCTTCCACTTCGCCCGCAAGGGCAAGCTGGCCGAAACCCGTCCCGACACGCTGGGCGCGCAGGTCGTATGCGGCCTGATGCAACACACCGGCCTCGATCCGAAGCTGATCGATGACGTGATCCTGGGCTGCGCCTATCCGGAAGCCTCGCAGGGCAACAACCTGGCGCGCATCGTGTCGCTACTGGCGGGCTTTCCCTTCGAGGTGCCGGGCATGACGGTGAACCGTTTCTGCGGCTCCTCGATGTCGGCCATTCATATTGCCGCGGCCCAGATCGAAGCCGGGCTGGGCGAAGCCTATCTCTGCGTGGGCGTGGAGTCGATGACCATGGTGCCGCAAGGCGGCTTCAACTTCTCGCCCCATCCGCAACTGCTGGAGGACACGGATACCTATATCAGTATGGGCAATACCGCCGAGAACGTGGCGCAGCGCTACGAGGTGTCGCGACAGGACCAGGAGCAGATGGCCTTCGAATCGCACCGCAAGGCGGCAAGCGCACGCGAGGCAGGCTTCTTGAAGGACGAAATCGTGCCCGTGCTCGCCGTCAACGGCGAAACGGTAACGGAAGACGGCTGCATCCGTCCCGGCACCTCGCTTGAAGCGCTGGCGGGCCTGAAACCCGCTTTCCGCGAAGACGGCGTGGTGACGGCAGGCACCTCCTCGCCGCTGACCGACGGCGCCTCCGCCGTGCTGGTGACGAGCGAAGAATTTGCCCGCAAGCATGGGCTGAAGCCCTATGCCCGCATTATCGGCATGGCCTACGCCGGTGTGGACCCGGCCTTCATGGGCATGGGCCCGGTACCCGCATCGCGCAAGGCGCTGGCGCAAGCGGGCATCGATGCCTCGCAGCTGGACGTGGCCGAGGTGAACGAAGCCTTCGCCTCGCAGGCCCTCGCCAGCATCCGCGAGCTGGGGCTGAAGCCGGAAATCGTCAATATTGACGGCGGCGGCATGGCCATCGGCCATCCACTCGGCGCCACCGGTGCGCGGATCACCGGCAAGGCGGCTGCCCTGCTCGCCCGCACAGGCGGAAAATATGCGCTGGCAACACAATGTGTTGGCGGAGGACAAGGTGTTGCCACAGTCCTTGAAGCAATCTGATTAGTGTGAGTGTCTTTTGGCGGCAACCGCATCTCCCTGCGGCGGCCGCCTTTTTTTCGGGTGCCATCCGCATATGTGAACAGCCGCACGGTCCCGGAAGCGGCCTGCGGCAATACTGGACTCTTGCGAAACAAGGAGTGCAGTCATGGCAAATTCCGAGAACAAAACAGAGAACACCGGCAACCTGCAGCGCGAAATCCAGCAGCAGCAGGACCAGAAAGACCAGGCCAAAGGCAAGCAGGAAGAGAAAAAGGAAGCGATGCAGGCCGGAACCCATGAGTTCCCCACGCCGCCGCTGCCCGACCAGCATCTCGACAAGCCAGGCATTGAGGCCGAGATGGAGCTCAAGCCGCAATTCATGGCGCCCGACTACTGCGGCAGCGGCAAGCTGCAGGGCATGACCGCCCTCATCACCGGCGGCGATTCCGGCATCGGCCGCGCGGTTGCGGTGCTGTATGCGCGCGAAGGCGCGGACGTCGCCCTCGTCTACCTCAGCGACGAGCAGGAGGACGCGGTCGAGACCAAACGCCATATTGAGGCGGAAGGCCAGCGCTGCATTTTGATTCCGGGCGACGTACGCGATCCGCAGTTCTGCAAGCACGCGGTGGAGGAAACCGTGCAGGCCTTCGGCCGGCTCGACATCCTCGTCAACAATGCCGCCTTCCAGGAGCACGCGGACTCGCTCGAAGATCTCACCGAAGAGCGCTTCGACCTCACAATGAAAACCAATATCTACGGCTACTTCCACATGGCGAAGGCCGCGCTGCCGCACCTGAAGCAAGGCGCCTCGATCATCAATACCGGCTCGGTGACGGGGCTGGCGGGCTCGAAGAAGCTGCTCGACTACTCGTCCACCAAGGGCGCGATCCACGCCTTCACCATGTCGCTGGCGTCGAACCTGATCGAAAAAGGCATCCGCGTGAATGCGGTTGCACCGGGACCGGTGTGGACGCCGCTGAACCCCGCCGACCAGTCGCCAGACAAGATCGCCGAATTCGGCGCCTCCACCGACATGAAACGCCCGGCGCAGCCGGAAGAACTGTCGCCGGCCTATGTATTCCTCGCGTCCCCAAGCTGCGCGAGCTATATCACCGGCATTGTGCTGCCGATTACCGGCAGCGTAGGCTCATAGGAGAACATCATGGCCCGATCACTCTGGAAAGGCGCCATCAGCTTCGGACTGGTCCACATTCCGGTCGAACTGTATTCGGCCGTGAAGGAGCATGATCTGGACCTGACCATGCTGGACAAGCGCGACTTCTCGCCCATTGGCTTCAAGCGCTACAACAAGAGCACCAACAAGGAAGTCACCTGGGACAACATCATCAAAGGCTACGAATACCAGTCCGGCGAATACGTGGTGCTGTCGGATGAAGACCTGAAGCAGGCCAATGTCAAGGCCACGCAGACGATCGACATCATGGCCTTTGTCGATTTCAGCGAAGTGCCGCTGACCTACTATGAAACGCCCTACTACCTCGCGCCCGGCCGCGGCGGCGACAAGGTCTACGCCCTGCTGCGCGAAACCCTGCGCAAGGCGGGCAAGATCGCGATTGCCACGGTGGTCATCCGCACCAAGCAGCACCTGTGCGCGCTGGTGGCGGCGGAAGAAGGCATCATCATGAACACGCTGCGCTATGCGGAAGAGATCCGCGACACCGAAGGCCTCAAGCTGCCCGCGAAAGGCATCAAGGCCGCCGGCATTACGGACAAGGAGCTGCAGATGGCGCTGTCGCTGGTGGAAGGCATGAGCGAGGCATGGGCTCCGGAGCAGTACCGCAACACCTACCACGACGACGTGCTGAAGCTGGTGGACAAGAAGGTCGCCGCCAAGCAGACCAAGACCATCACCCTGCCCTCGAAAGAAGGTGAACCCGCGCCATCGAGCAATGTGATCGACTTGGTGGCGCTGCTCAAGCAAAGCCTGGGCAGCAAGGGCAAGGCAGCAGCGGCCGACGAGACCGAGGAAGAAGAGGAAGAAGACGAAGACGTCGCGCCACCGAAGCCGAAGAAAGCCGCCCCGCGCGGCGCCTCCACCAAGCGCACGACCGCGCGCCCTGCCGCCTCCAAATCGGCAGCCAAGCCGGCCGCCAAGCGCGCCACCGCCGCCAAATCCCCCACCCGCCGCAAAGCCGCCTGACGCCACGGCTGACTGACACCATGGGGTCAGGCACCCGCTGTCATACTGACACCAAGGTGCCTGACCCCAGGGTGTCATAGTCAGGCGAGTTTTTTCATGGCTTTGGTGATGCTGACGGCGCTGGTGCTGTAGGCGGCCCAGGGGGTGTTGCCGTCGTCGAGGCGGTCGTGGACGGTGGCGACGGTCCAGTGGTCGCCGCCGCGCAGGTCTTTGAGTTCACTCCAGTCCACCGGCACACTGATGCCCAGGCCGGAGCGGGTGCGCGCCGACCATGCGGCCACCGTGGTGGCGCCACGGCCGTTGCGCAGGTAGTCGATGAAGATTTTTCCGACCCGGTTTTTCGGGCCGCTCTTGAAGGCGAAACGGTCCGGCAAGGTCAGCGCCATGTGCTCCACGATCCGCTTGCTGAAGTCCTTCACCGTATCCCAGTCATGCTGCGGTTTGATCGGCACCACCACGTGCAGGCCCTTGCCGCCGCTGGTTTTCAGGAAGGAAGGCAGGCCGAGTTCTTCGAGGAAGGCGCGCATCAGTTCCGCTGCTTCCTGGATCATGGCCCAGCTTACGCCCTGCCCCGGGTCCAGGTCGAAGATCATGCGGTTGGGCTTCTCGTAGTTCTTGCCGAAGGCGTTCTGCGTGTGGAACTCAACCACGTTCCATTGCGCCGACGACAGCAGGCCCTGCACCGTAGCCACTTCCAGCATCGGTGGATGGTCGGGGTCCAGCTCCTGCGGGAACTGCTTTACGCCCGGCAGTTTGCCAACCTCGGAGTGCTTCTGGAAGAACAGCTCTCCGCCCACACCGGCCGGTGCACGCACCAGCGCCACGGGGCGGCCCTTCATATGTTCGAGCATCAGCGCGCTCACCAGGGCGTAATAGCGCACCAGCCCTATCTTGGTCGTGCCGCTTTCGGGGTCGATCAGGCGGTCGGGGTTCGTTACCTTGAGCGAGGCGGGCAGCTTGCTTTCCACGTCCGCAGGCTCCTTCTTGCGCGGCGACGCGGCTTTTGCGACGGGATTGCTGTGTGTTTGCATCATATCCTCCACATGCGCGGTCTTTTCGCGCGTGATGCTGCTGGCTTTCTTGTCCGTGCGCAGGCCCTGGAACACCGAGTGGCGCACTGAGCCGCTGCTGGTCCATTCGCCGAAGCTTACTTCCGCCACCAGCGTTGGTTTGACCCAGTGCGCTTTCTTGTCGATCGACTTCGGCGAGGCGAACGCCGGTTTGTCCGTGGTGAGCTTTTTCAGCTTCGCCGTTACGTCGCGCAGCGTGGTTTCGTTGGATCCTGTGCCCACATTGCCAGCATACTGCAGCTGGCCCTCGGCGTCGTAGTAGCCGAGCAGCAGCGAGCCAATGCCGGTGCGCGATCCCTTGGGATCGGTATAGCCGCCGATGACGAACTCCTGGCGCAGCCCGCATTTCAGCTTGATCCAGTCGCCGGAACGGCGCGAGGTGTACAGCGAGTCGCGGCGCTTGCCGATAATGCCTTCAAGGCCCATGCGGCAGGCTGCGGCGACCATTTCCTGCGGCGGCGCGTCCAGCATGGCGCTCAGGCGCACGCTGTCGTTGGCTCTTTTTGCGAGCACGGTTTCGAGCAGTTCGCGGCGTTGCATCAGCGGCACATGGCGCAGGTCGTAGCCATCCAGGTATGGCGCATCGAAGATGAAGTAGACGATGTCCTTGGTGCGTTGGCCATCGAAGGCCTGCTGCAGCAGGCCGAAATTGGGGCGGCCGGTCTGGTCGTGCACCACGATCTCCCCGTCATACCAGCCGTCCGGCAGTTTCATCTTCGCGAGCGCGGCACGCAGGGGTTCAAGCTTTTCGGTCCAGTCATTGGCATTACGGGTGATGAGGCGGATGTCTTTGCCTTCCACACGGGCGAGCATGCGGTAGCCGTCGAACTTCACTTCGAAAACCCAGTCTTCAGGAACGGATGGCGGCCCATCGACCAGGGTAGCCAGTTCCGGTGACAGCATCTCCGGCATCGCGGCCTTGTCGCCGGCTGTTGCGGGCTTTTTGCTGCGCTTGCGCTTTGGCGCCGCATCACCGTCCTCCGCTGCGTCAGCGACTTCGGCGACGGCGGCACCGGAGCGCTCGGCTTTTGCTGCAGCGCGTGCGCGCTTCGCTGGGGGCGCGGCATCGCTGGCGGACGGCGCCGGTTTCGCGGCCTGGCTGGGCTTCGCCAACTTCGGCATGCCGAGCTTCTTTACGCTGTCCGGCATTTCGTCCACCACGCTGAACTCGCTGGCCGGCCGCACATAGTCGTCCTTCTCCTTGATGAGCAGCCACGGTTCCTGCTTCTCGCCGCGCCCCTTCATGCGCACCAGCACCCAGCGCCCGTGCATCTTGTGGCCGCGCAGCTCGAACTTGAGGTTGCCCTCGCGGTAGCCCTTGCGCGGATCGTCCAGCGGATGCCAGGTGCCCTTGTCCCAGATGATCACCTTGCCCGAGCCGTATTGCCCCGGCGGTATGGTGCCCTCAAACTGGTTGTAGGAAATGGGATGGTCTTCCACATGCACGGCCATGCGCTTGTCGTGCGTGTCGTAACTGGGCCCTTTGGGAACGGCCCAGCTCTTCATCGTGCCGTCGAGCTCCAGCCTGAAATCGTAATGCAGTCGGGACGCCCAGTGTTTCTGGATGACGAAGACGCGGTTCTCCCCGCCCTCCTCGCCACCTTCCGCGGGCTCCGGCGTGATATCGAAATTGCGTTTGGCCTTGTAGGCCTTCAGTGAGTCAGCCATAACGCCAATGTAGGCGGCGCGGCGCACGGCATCAGTACGCTCGCTAACAGAGCAGGCTAATTGTAAGCAGGTGTAAAGGCCGTCAACTATGCGTTTTGGCGCCGCGTTTTTTGCTCAGTGACACGGGAAATGTGCACTACGTTCAAAACTAACTTAGAGGAACACACCATGAAGAAAGTCATCGCTACCCTGATCGCCGGTCTGTTTGCTGGTGCTGCCTTCGCACAGACTCCCGCACCTGCAACCGCGCCAGCGGCAAAAGCCGAAGCCAAGGAAGCCAAAGAAGTGGCCAAGGCTGAAGCCAAGGAAGCAAAACAAGTAGCGAAAGCTGAAGCGAAAGAAACCAAGGCTGCTGCCAGCGCCGCTGCCGATGCGGCAAGCGCCAAGGCCGACGCCAAGGAAAAGAAAGCCGAGGCGCACCACAAAGCCGCCAAGGCCAAAGCGGACGCCAAGCATGAACATGCCGCCGCAACGCCAGCAACTGCAGCCACTGCCGCCACGCCAGCCGTTGCCGCAGCACCGGCGAAGAAGTAATCACCAGAAAATAAAGGCCCGCAATAGCGCGGGCCTTATTTTTGGCGGGCCGTATCAGGGCTTCGCCTTCTCCTCCGCCAGCACCGTCTCCAGCCGCGCCGTGCCTTTTGCGGCGTACTTGCGGCATGAGTCCGGATCGATCAGCGCGGCGTTGCCGAGCTGCGCACGCTTCTCCATGCGCGCCCACAGGTCGCCCGCTTCCGGGTGCGCCGTCACCAGGATGTCGCACTTCAGCGCCCCGATGCGGGTAAAGGTCTTGCGCAGGCTGGCAATCACTTCCGGATGGCTGGTGAACTTGTAGCCCGGCGCACCGTAGGCCGTAATGCTGTCGCCGTACACCATGTTCGCCGTGCGACCGGCTTCCACCGATTGCCAGGTCCAGCTCACGCCGCCCGGCGTGTGGCCCGGCGTGTAATGCGCGGTCACGGACAGCGGACCGACCGTCACCACCTCGCCATCGCGCACAACACGGGTTGCGGCGGCAGGCGCGAATTTGCTCAGGTCACCGAACTGCGGATCGTCCTTGCTTGCTTCGCCGGTCTTCATCACGGCCATGCTCAATGCGCTGCCGACTACTACGGCGCCGCTGGCGCGCTGCAGTTCAGCGATGCTGCCCACATGGTCATGATGTTCGTGCGACGTCAGGATGTACTTGATGTCTTCCACCTTGAAGCCCAGCTGGCGGATATGCGGAATGATCTGCTCATGCGACTTCGCGGTGCCCGCATCGATCAGGATATGCCCGGCCGGCGACGTAATCAGCACCGAGCTCACGCCTTTCGGGCCGACATAATAGCTGTTGCCGAACAGCTGGAATGGCTCTTGCGGATCGTCCCAGCCTGCGAAGGCAGGCAGCGACAGGGCAAACAGGCTGGCTGCGGCGAAAATCTTCTTCATGGTTGTCTCAGGGTGTTGTAATGAAAAGCCCGGCGTGCTGCTGGGAGTTACGGTCGCCGCGGCGGTAGCTGCGGAAGACCAGTTCACCATTGGCAGCGCGCCCGCAGCAGGTGCAGCCGCCAACGTGGTCGATTTCGGTAACGCCAGCCTGCCGCAACTGGTGCTCGGCAACGGGGCGCAGGTCCAGGTGGCGGTAGGATGGCAGCACCGTTGCACGCGGCAGCGCTTCAAAGCGGCGCGCGAAGTCCTCGGCCAGTTCCTCGCTCACTTCATAGCACGGTGCGCAGATGGTGGGGCCGATAGCGGCCACCCACTGCCCTCGCCCGCCCAGTTCTTCCAGCACGGCGGGAATGATGCCGTCATACAGCCCGCGCCAGCCTGCGTGCACGGCGGCCACCTGCGTTCCATCGCGCCGCGCAAGCAGCAGCGGCACGCAGTCGGCGGTAATTACGCTGACGGGAATTCCGGGGGTGGAGGTATAAAAGGCGTCCGCATCACCGACAGGCTGCTGCGGCTCGGTGATATTGACGGCACGGATGCCGTGTACCTGGCGCTTGTTGGGGCGCAGGTCCCATAATTCCTGAAGCGCTTCGGGCACCAGTTCGGACGCGGTGCCGAAACCATGGCGGATATTGGGGATGCTGCTGAGCAGTGCGCTCGTAATCAAAACCAGACCTCGCTGACATGCATGAACAGCAGCATGATAGCGAAAAAAAGGGCGGCCGCCTACGCGGACCGCCCAAAGGGTCAACCACTAGCTAATCAGTTGCGGGCCTGGGCCGTGTACAGGACGTAGCCGCGGTCCCAACCGCCCCCGAGGGAGCGGATCAGGGCCACGGTCGTTACCGCGCGGTTGCCGCGCAGCTGCACTGCGCTGCGTTCAACGGCAGCCAGGTTGCGCTGCGCGTCCAGCAATTCGAGGTAACTCGAACGGCCTGCGTCATACAGCTTCTGCGCCAGGTCGGCGGAACGGCGGGCCGATACCACGGCATCTTCGATTTGCGCCAGCTGGCCGGACAGGATGCGCAGGCCGGCCAGGTTGTCTTCTACTTCCGCGAATGCGGTCAGTACGCTCTGGCGGTAGATAGCCACCGACTCTTCCAGCGCCGCTTCGCTGCGCGTGATGTTGTTGCGGTTGCGGCCACCATCCATCAGCGGCATGGACATCAGCGCGCCCAGCACCCAGGAACGGCTGCTCCACTTGAACACGTCCGGGAAGTGATCGGATACACCGCCGCCATTGGCGCTGATGTTCAGCGCCGGGAACATGGCGGAGCGCGCCACGCCGATGCGGGCGTTCGACGCTTCCATCGCGCGCTGTGCGGCGGCGATATCCGGACGGCGCTCCAGCAGCGACGACGGCAGATCGGCAGGAATCCACGGCATCAGCGCTGAATCGAGCAGCGGGCTCACACCGGCAGTGAAGCTGGCCGCCGGTTTGCCCAGCAGGACGGCGAGCGCATGCTCGGCCGTGGTGCGCTGGCGTTGCAGTCCGATCGCTTCGGCGCGGGTGGTCGACAGCTCGGTCTTAGCACGGGACAGGTCGAACTCGCCAATGTCACCCAGGTCGAAGCGGCGCTGGTTCACCTTCACACTCTCTTCGCGCAGACGAACCGTCTGCTCCACGGTCGCCAGCTCGGCGTCCGTGGCACGCAGGCGGAAATAAGTCTGGGCCACGTCGGCCTGCAGGGCCAGCAGCACGGAGCGGTAGTTCGCTTCCACCGTCGCCGCGTCGCCGCGTGCGGCGGCAACGTTGGATGACACGCGGCCGAACAGGTCCACCTCATAGCTGGCCGTCAGATTCGCCGTGTAGCTGGTCTGCGGCTGCACCGGGGTGCCGGCCGGCAGGCCAAGTTCCAGGGCCGAGGAGCGGGTGCGCTGTGCGCCCACGCCCACGCCGACCTGCGGAATGCGGTCGGCTTCAGCGATGCCTGCGATGGCGCGGGCCTGCTTCACGCGGGCCGCAGCCACGGCCAGGTTGGCGTTGTTGCGGGTGGCTTCGGCGATCAGCTCATTCAGGGCCCGATCGTTGAAAGCCAGCCACCATTCGCCGCGGGGCTGCTGTTCGGCAGGCTGCGCCACCTTCCATTGCGTGCCATCGGCAGCGATTTTTACTTCAGGCGGCGGCTCCTTGAAGGCAGCGGGAACTTCCATCGCAGGCTGTTTGAACTCGGGCGCAGCGCATGCTGTCAGCAGAATTGCCATCAGCGGCGCCACACCTATGGCGATCATGTGCTTCATATCAGTGGCTCCCTTCCGGCTGCGGGGCTGGCTTCTTCTCAAGCTTTACCGCCAGGGTACGCAGCAGCACGTAGAACACTGGCGTGAGGAACAGCCCAAAGAAAGTCACGCCCAGCATGCCTGCAAATACCGCAACGCCCATTGCATGGCGCATTTCCGAGCCTGCACCGCTGGAGAACACCAGTGGCAGCACGCCCATGATGAAAGCGATCGACGTCATCAGAATGGGACGCAGACGCAGGCGGCAAGCCTCCAGTGCAGCTTCAACGATGGTACGGCCGTGGTCTTCCAGCTCGCGGGCGAATTCCACGATCAGAATCGCGTTCTTCGACGCCAGCCCAACCAGCACGAACAAAGCGATCTGGGTGAAGATGTTATTGTCGCCGCCGGTCAGTTTCACGCCGGTCAGCGCACACAGGATCGACATTGGCACAATCAGGATCACGGCCAGTGGCAGGGTCCAGCTTTCATACTGCGCCGCCAGCACCAGGAACACGAGCAGCACGCACAGCGGGAATACGTAGACCATGGTGTTACCAGCCAGGATCTCCTGGTAGGTCAGGTCGGTCCATTCATAGGTAATACCCTTCGGCAGTGTCTCTCTGGCGATCTTCTCCATGATGGCTTGCGCCTGGCCGGAGGATACGCCCGGAGCCGGTCCGCCATTCAGGTCGGCGGCAACATAGGCGTTATAGCGCTGCACGCGGTCCGGACCATAAGTGTCCGTCACCCGCATCAGGGACGACAGCGGAATCATCTCTCCCTTGTCGCTGCGGACTTTCAACTGCGAGATCTGCTCGGCATGCGAACGGAACTGCGCATCAGCCTGCACCCGCACCTGGTAGGTACGGCCAAACTGGTTGAAATCGTTCACATACAGCGAGCCGAGGTTGATCTGCAAGGTCTGGTAGATGGTGGCCAGCGGCACCCCCAGCTGCTTGGCCTTCACACGGTCCACATCGGCAAGCAACTGCGGCACATTGATCTGGTAGCTGGAGAACACGCCCGCCAGTTCCGGCGCCTGCCCTGCTTTTGCCTGCACGGCCTGCACCGCCTTATAAAGTTCATCGTGACCGAGATTGGCCCGGTCTTCGATCATCAGCTTGAAGCCCCCGGTAGTACCGATTCCGTTGACCGGCGGCGGCGACAGCAGGATCACAAAGGCATCCTGGACCGCTCCCATGCGCTTGTTGACTTCCGCGGCGACCGCTTCGGCAGACAGGTTCTTGCTCCTGCGCTTATCGAAGGGGTCGAGCCCGACAATAAAGAGCCCGGCGTTCGGCGCATTGGTGAAGCCATTGATCGACAGGCCGGGGAATGCAACGGTGTATTCGACACCCGGGATGTCCTTGGCAATCGCCGACATCTTGCGGATCACGGCATCCGTACGGTCCAGCGACGCTGCGTCCGGAAGCTGCGCAAAGCCGATCAGGTACTGCTTATCCTGGGTCGGCACAAAGCCCGGCGGCACGGCCTTGAACATCAACAGGCCTGCCGCCGCCAGCAGCGCATAGACCACCAGCGAGGCTGATTTCCGGCGCAGCACACCTTTTACGCCCGTCTCGTAGCCGTGCGACGCCCGGCCGAAGAACCGGTTGAATACTGCAAAGAAGCGGCCGAACACCTTATCCATGCAGCGGGTCAGCGCATCTTTGGGCGCATCGTGCGCCTTCAGCAGCGCCGCGGACAGCGCAGGCGCCAGCGTCAGCGAGCTGAATGCCGAGATCACAGTGGAAATCGCGATGGTCAGCGCGAACTGGCGGTAGAACTGGCCCGTCAGGCCGGACACGAAAGCAATCGGCACGAACACCGCGCACAGAACCAGCGCAATCGCGATAATCGGCCCACTCACCTCTTTCATCGCCTGGATGGTTGCATCGCGCGGCGACAGGCCATTGCTGATATTGCGCTCGACGTTCTCCACCACCACGATTGCGTCGTCCACCACGATACCGATAGCCAGCACAAGGCCGAACAGCGACAGCGTATTGATCGAGAAGCCGAAACCCAGCATCACGGCGAAAGTACCCACCACCGACACCGGCACCGCCAGCAACGGAATGATGGAGGCGCGCCAGGTCTGCAGGAACACAATCACCACCAGCGCCACAAGGAGAATTGCCTCAGCCAGCGTGTGGATCACCGAGTCGATGGACTGCCGTACAAACTGGGTGGGGTCGTACACGATATCGTACTCAAGACCTTCCGGGAAGTCCTTGGCCAGTTCCTTCATCTTGTTGCGCACGTCCGTGGACAGCTGCAGCGAGTTCGCATTCGGCGCTTCGAAAATGGGAATACACACGGCATATTCGTCGTTGAGCAATGAGCGCAGCGCGTAGGAATTGGACCCCATCTCGATCCGCGCAAGGTCTTTCAGCAGCGTGGTCGCGCCGTCCTCATTGGTCTTGACCACGATGTTGCCGAATTCCTCAACAGTCTGCAGGCGTCCCCGGGTTTTCACGGTGAGCTGGAAGTCCGCATCCTTGGCCGGTCCCTGGCCAACGACACCTGCCGCCACCTGCACGTTCTGCTCGCGGATAGACTGCACCACATCGCCCGCGGTCAGATTACGCGCCGCCACCTTCTGCGGATCGAGCCACACGCGCATTGCGTAATCGCCGGAACCGAACATCTGCACCTCGCCCATGCCATGCAGGCGAGCCAATTGGTCCTTGATGTTCAGCACCGCGTAGTTACGCAGGTACAGTTCATCGTACCGTTTGCTGGGTGATCTCAGGTGCACCACCATGGTCAGGTTGGGCGAGCTTCGGACGGTGGTTATGCCGAGCTGGCGCACCTCCTCCGGCAATCGAGGCAGCGCGCGTTGCACGCGGTTCTGCACCGCCGTTTCGGCCTGTTCAATATTCGTGCCGATCGCGAAGGTCACGGTCAGCGTCAGCGCACCGTCTGAGGTATTCTGCGAGGACATGTAGAGCATGTTCTCCACCCCGTTAATCTGTTCTTCCAAGGGTGCAGCAACGGTCTGCGCGATCACGGTCGGATCGGCGCCCGGATACTGGGCGCGCACGACCACGGAAGGCGGCACCACGTCCGGGTATTCCGAGATCGGGAGCTTGAAGATGGCAATCAGGCCCGCGACGAAGATAATGATCGATAAAACGGCCGCAAAGATCGGCTTATCGACAAAGAAGCGTGAGAAGTTCATCGCGGTTCCTTTATTGTTTGAATGTCGATAGCTCGGCCGTCATGGCAACCGGCTGCGCGGTGACCGGAGCGCCGGGACGCACGCGCTGCAGCCCGTTGACCACGATCTTCTCGCCCGGCTTCAGGCCTTCCCGCACCACGCGCAGGCCATCGATAGCTTGCCCCAGCGTCACCGGGCGATATTCGGCCTTGCCGTCCTTGCCCACCACGAACACGAACTTGCGGTTCTGGTCCGTGCCCACCGCGCGGTCATTGATCAGGATGGCGTTGCTCTGGTCTGCGCCGCCGCCCAGCTGCACGCGGGCGAACAGGCCCGGCGCCAGCGCACGGTCGGCATTGGCGAAGGTGGCGCGCATGCGCACGCTGCCGGTCTGCGGGTTCAGCTGGTTGTCCACAAATTCCAGCTTGCCCTCATGCGGGAAGCCTTCTTCATTGGCCAGGCCAACCTTCACCACCACTGGCTGGCCTTTGTGGGCCTGGGCGCCAACGCGCAGATAGGTGCTTTCATCGCCGTCGAAGCTGGCGTAGATCTTGTCCAGCGAGACCACGGAGGTCAGCGCAGCCGAAGCATCCACCAGGTTACCGACAGTGATTTCCGCTTTCGATACGCGGCCGTTGATCGGCGATGTCACCTGCGTATAGGCCAGGTTCAGTTTCGCGGATTCGTACTGCGCCTGGGCGGCACGGGCGTTCGCATCAAGCTCTTTCAGGCTGGAGGCGCGCTCGTCGAATTCACGCTGTGCGATGGCCTTGTCGGCCAGCAGGCGTTCGGCACGGGCCAGCTCCAGGCGGGCCAGGTCGGCACGCGCTTTGGCGGAATTGGCCGCCGCTTCGGCACGCGCCACTTCGGCGGCGTACGGACGCTGGTCGACGACGAAGAGCACATCGCCCTTCTTCACTTCACTGCCCGGCTTGAAATTGACCGAGGTGATGAAGCCGCTGACGCGGGCGCGGATTTCAACGTGGTCGATCGCTTCCAGGCGGCCGGAGAACTCCTGCGTCTCGGCGACCTGTTTTTCGATGACGGTGGCAGCGGAAACCGGTGGGCCGCCCGCAGCAGATGCTTCCGCGGCCTTGCCCCTGGCGCTGTCGCAGCCGGCCAGCGTTGCCGCTGCCAGGCCGGCGACGGCCAGCGCTGCGATCACCGGCCGCGCTTTGACTGTCACTTCCTTGAATCTCTTCATGTTCAACCCTTATCCATAAAATGATGTTGAGCGGCGCTTCGCTGCCCGCTCGCATCAGGGCATCTTAGAACTGGAGAACCGAAGTGTGGGAGTGACAAATGTGACGGGATTTATACGGACCCGATATCGCCAAAAAAAAAGGGCGGCCCGCCTGCGCGGACCGCCCAAAGGGCTAATCGCCTACTTAAGCTTGATAACTCAGTTGCTTGCCTGTGCTGTGTTCACGGGGGCGCCGCTATCCCAGCCACCGCCCAGGGAGCGGATCAGGGCCACGGTCGTCACCGCGCGGTTGCCGCGCAGCTGCACCGCGCTGCGTTCAACGGCCGCCAGGTTGCGCTGCGCATCCAGCAGTTCGAGGTAGCTCGAACGGCCTGCGTCATACAGCTTCTGCGCCAGGTCGGCGGAACGGCGGGCCGATACCACGGCATCTTCGATCTGCGCCGTCTGGCCGGACAGGATGCGCAGGCCGGCGAGGTTATCTTCCACCTCGGCGAAGGCCGTCAGTACGCTCTGGCGATAAGTGCCCACCGATTCTTCCAGCGCCGCTTCGCTGCGCGTGATGTTGTTGCGGTTGCGCCCACCATCGATCAGCGGCATGGACATCAGCGCGCCCAGCACCCAGGAACGGCTGCTCCACTTGAACACGTCCGAGAAGTGATCGGACACACCGCCGCCATTGGCGCTGATGTTCAGTGCCGGGAACATGGCGGAACGTGCCACGCCGATGCGGGCATTCGACGCTTCCATCGCGCGCTGTGCGGCGGCGATGTCCGGACGGCGCTCCAGCAGCGTGGATGGCAGGCCGGCAGGAATCGACGGCATCAGCGCGGAATCCAGCAGCGGGCTCACACCGGCCGTGAAGCTGGCCGCCGGTTTGCCCAGCAGGACGGCCAGCGCATGCTCGGCCGTGGTGCGCTGGCGTTGCAGTCCGATGGCTTCGGCGCGGGTGGTCGACAGTTCGGTCTTCGCACGGGACAGATCGAACTCGCCGATATCGCCCAGGTCGAAGCGGCGCTGGTTCACCTTCACGCTTTCTTCGCGCAGACGAACCGTCTGCTCCACGGTCGCCAGTTCGGCGTCCGTGGCACGCAGGCGGAAATAGGTCTGGGCCACGTCAGCCTGCAGGGCCAGCAGCACGGAGCGGTAGTTCGCTTCCACCGTCGCCGCGTCGCCGCGTGCGGCGGCAACGTTGGATGACACGCGGCCGAACAGGTCCACTTCATAGCTGGCCGTCAGGTTCGCCGTGTAGCTGGTCTGCGGCTGCACCGGGGTTCCGGCTGGCAGACCCAGTTCCAGGGCCGAGGAGCGGGCGCGCTGGGCGCCCACGCCCACGCCGACCTGCGGAATGCGGTCCGCTTCGGCAATGCCCGCGATGGCGCGGGCCTGCTTCACGCGGGCAGCAGCCACGGCCAGGTTGGCGTTGTTGCGGGTGGCTTCGGCGATCAGCTCATTCAGGGCCGGATCGTTGAAAGCCAGCCACCATTCGCCGCGCGCCTGCTGTTCGGCAGGCTGCGCCACCTTCCATTGCGTGCCGTCGGCAGCGGTTTTTACTGCGGCCTGCGGCTCCTTGAAGGCCGCAGGGACCTCCATCGCGGGCTGTTTGAACTCGGGCGCAGCGCATGCCGTCAGCAGAATTGCCATCAGCGGCGCCACTCCCATGGCGATCATGCGGTTCATATCAGTGGCTCCCTTCCAGTTGTGGGGCCGCCTTATCGGCAACCGGGGATTTCTTATCAAGCTTCACAGCCAGGGTACGCAGCAGCACATAGAACACTGGCGTGAGGAACAGACCGAAGAAGGTCACGCCCAGCATGCCGGCGAACACTGCAACGCCCATTGCATGGCGCATTTCCGAACCTGCACCGCTGGAGAACACCAGTGGCAGCACGCCCATGATGAACGCGATCGACGTCATCAGGATCGGACGCAGACGCAGGCGGCAAGCTTCCAGGGCAGCTTCAACGATCGAACGGCCGTGGTCTTCCAGTTCGCGGGCGAATTCCACGATCAGAATCGCGTTCTTCGACGCCAACCCGACCAGCACGAACAATGCAATCTGGGTGAAGATGTTGTTGTCGCCGCCGGTCAGTTTCACGCCAATCAGCGCGCACAGAATCGACATCGGCACAATCAGGATCACAGCCAGCGGCAGGGTCCAGCTTTCATACTGCGCCGCCAGCACCAGGAACACGAGCAGCACGCACAGCGGGAACACGTAGATCATGGTGTTACCAGCCAGGATGTCCTGGTAGGTCAGCTCGGTCCACTCGTAGGTGATACCTTTCGGCAGCGTTTCCTTCGCGAGTTTTTCCATGATGGCCTGCGCCTGGCCGGACGACACGCCAGGTGCCGGGCCGCCGTTCATGTCGGCTGCCACGTAGTTGTTGTAGCGCTGCACACGGTCAGGACCATACGTGTCCTTGATCTGCATCAGCGAAGACAGCGGGATCATTTCGCCCTTCACATTGCGCACCTTCAGCTGCGCAATCTGCTCGGCCTGCGAACGGAACTGCGCGTCAGCCTGCACCCGCACCTGGTAGGTACGGCCGAACTGGTTGAAGTCGTTCACATACAGCGAGCCGAGGTTGATCTGCAAGGTCTGGTAGATGGTGGCCAGCGGCACGCCCAGCTGCTTGGCCTTCACACGGTCCACATCGGCAAACAGTTGCGGCACGTTGATCTGGTAGCTGGAGAACACGCCTGCCAGTTCCGGCGTCTGCCATGCTTTCATCTGCAGGGCCTGTACTGCCTTGTACAGTTCATCGGGCCCCAGGTTGCCGCGGTCTTCGATCATCAGCTTGAAGCCGCCGGTGGTGCCCAGGCCATTGACTGGCGGTGGCGACAGCACCATCACGAATGCATCTTCGATCACGCCCATGCGCTTGTTCACTTCCGCGGCAATCGCTTCGGCGGACTTGCTCTTGTCCTTACGCTTGTCGAACGATTCCAGGCCCACGAACACGATACCGGCGTTCGGCGCATTAGTGAAACCGTTGATAGACAGGCCCGGGAAGGAGATCGAGTTCTCCACACCAGGAATATCCTTGGCGATGTCGGACATCTTGCGGATCACGGCATCGGTACGGTCCAGCGATGCAGCGTCAGGCAGCTGGGCGAAACCGATCAGGTACTGCTTGTCCTGCGCCGGCACGAAGCCCGGCGGCACGGCCTTGAACATGAACAGGCCAGCCACTGCCAGCAGTGCATACACCACCAGTGATGCCGATTTGCGGCGCAGCACGCCCTTCACGCCAGTCTCGTAGCCGTGCGATGCGCGGCCGAAGAACTTGTTGAAGGCCTTGAAGAAGCGGCCAAACACCTTGTCCATGAAACGGGTCAGCACGTCTTTCGGTGCATCGTGCGCTTTCAGCAGGGCTGCCGACAGCGCAGGCGCCAGGGTCAGCGAGCTGAATGCGGAGATCACGGTCGAAATCGCGATGGTCAGTGCGAACTGGCGGTAGAACTGGCCCGTCAGGCCGGACACGAAGGCGATCGGCACGAACACGGCGCACAGCACCAGTGCAATCGCGATAATCGGACCGCTCACTTCTTTCATGGCCTGGATGGTCGCGTCGCGCGGCGAGAGGCCGTTCTCGATGTTACGTTCCACGTTCTCCACCACCACGATCGCATCATCGACCACGATACCGATCGCCAGCACCAGTCCAAACAGCGACAAGGTGTTGATCGAGAAGCCGAAGCCCAGCATCACGGCAAAGGTACCCACCACCGATACCGGCACAGCCAGCAGCGGGATGATGGAAGCACGCCAGGTCTGCAGGAAGATAATCACCACCAGCGCAACCAGGATGATCGCCTCAACCAGGGTGTGGATCACGGAGTCAATCGACTCACGCACGAATTGGGTCGGGTCGTACACGATATCGTATTCGACGCCTTCCGGGAAATCTTTGGACAGCTCCTTCATGCGGTTGCGCACGTCCGTGGACAGCTGCAGCGCATTCGCATTCGGGGCTTCGAAGATCGGGATTGCCACTGCCGATTTGTTGTTCAGCAGGGAGCGCAGCGCGTAGGAGTTGGAGCCCATCTCCAGGCGCGCCACATCCTTCAGCAGCGTGGTGGCGCCATCTTCATTGGTCTTCACCACGATATTGCCGAATTCTTCCACCGACTGCAGGCGGCCCTGCGTATTCACGGTGAGCTGGAAGTCGGCATCCTTGGCAGGACCCTGGCCAATCACACCGGCCGCCACCTGCACGTTCTGCTCGCGGATTGATTCCACCACATCGCCGGCGGTCAGGTTACGGGCCGCCACCTTCTGCGGATCGAGCCACACGCGCATCGCATAGTCGCCAGAACCGAACAGCTGCACCTCGCCCATGCCATGCAGGCGGGCCAGCTGGTCCTTGATGTTCAGCACCGCGTAATTGCGCAGGTACAGGTCGTCGTAACGGCCGTCTGGCGATTTCAGGTGGACCACCATGGTCAGGTTCGGCGAGCTCTTGACGGTGGTAACGCCGATCTGGCGCACCTCTTCCGGCAAGCGCGGCAGCGCGCGCTGCACACGGTTCTGCACCGCGGTTTCCGCCTGTTCGACATTGGTGCCGATGGCGAAAGTCACGGTCAGGGCCAGTGCACCGTCCGAAGTATTTTGCGAGGACATGTACAGCATGTTCTCGACCCCGTTAATCTGCTCCTCAAGCGGCGCAGCAACGGTTTCGGCAATGATCTTCGGATTCGCGCCAGGGTACTGGGCGCGCACCACCACCGAAGGCGGCACCACGTCGGGGTATTCCGAGATCGGCAGCTTGAAGATGGCGATCAGGCCCGCAACGAAGATAATGATCGATAAGACGGCCGCAAAGATCGGCTTATCGACGAAGAAGCGTGAGAAATTCATCGCTGTGTTCCTTTATTGTTTGGACGAAGCCTTCGCGCCGGTATCGGCGACGGCGACTTTGTCGTCTTTTTTCTTTTCAGGTTGCTGCTGTGCGTTGGCCAGGTTGGCATCCATGGCGACAGGCTGCGCGGTGACCGGAGCACCCGGACGCACGCGCTGCAGGCCATTGACCACGATCTTCTCGCCCGGCTTCAGACCTTCTCGCACTACGCGCAGGCCATCGATAGTTGGTCCCAGCTTCACAGGGCGGTATTCAGCCTTGCTGTCCTTGCCCACCACGAACACGAATTTACGGTTCTGGTCCGTGCCCACGGCGCGGTCATTGATCAGGATCGCGTTGCTCTGGTCCGCACCGCCGCCCAGCTGCACGCGGGCGAACAGACCTGGTGCCAGCGCACGGTCGGCATTGGCGAAGGTGGCGCGCATGCGCACGCTGCCGGTCTGCGGGTTCAGTTGGTTGTCCACGAATTCCAGCTTGCCCTCATGCGGGAAGCCTTCCTCATTGGCCAGGCCAACTTTCACCACCACCGGCTGGCCTTTGTGGGCCTGGGCGCCAACGCGCAGATAGGTGCTTTCATCGCCGTCGAAGCTCGCGTAGATCTTGTCCAGCGAGACCACGGAGGTCAGCACGGCCGAAGCATCCACCAGGTTGCCCAGCGTGATTTCCGCTTTCGATACGCGGCCGTTGATCGGCGACGTCACCTGCGTGTAGGCCAGGTTCAGTTTCGCGGATTCATACTGCGCCTGGGCGGCACGGGCATTGGCGTCCAGCTCTTTCAGGCTCGATGCGCGCTCGTCGTATTCGCGCTGTGCGATGGCTTTGTCGGCCAGCAGGCGTTCGGCACGGGTCAGCTCCAGGCGGGCCAGGTCGGCACGCGCTTTGGCGGAATGCGCAGCCGCTTCAGCACGCGCAGCTTCGGCTGCGTACGGACGCTGGTCGATCACGAACAGCACATCGCCCTTCTTCACTTCACTGCCCGGCTTGAAGTTGACGGCGGTGATGAAGCCGCTGACGCGGGCGCGGATTTCAACGTGGTCGATCGCTTCCAGGCGGCCGGAGAACTCCTGCGTCTCGGCGACCTGTTTTTCGATGACGGTGGCAGCAGAGATCGGTGGACCGCCCGCAGCAGGCGCTTCCGCGGCCTTGCCCCTGGCGCTGTCGCAGCCGGCCAGCGTTGCCGCTGCCAGGCCGGCGACGGCCAGCGCTGCGATCATCGGTCGCGCCTTAGCTGTCATTTCTTTAAAGTTTTTCATTGTTAACCCCTTTTTCTATGAAAAATATAATGATTTGAGCGGACCCCACTGCCACCTGCAAAAACACAGGCAAAAGCGAGCCCACCGCGCTGAAATAGCGCGTTTTTCAGGAACTGCTGGTTTGGAAAGCTGGTGTCTACCTTTGTCGCAGCAATATACTGTTAGCCCGACAATATGTAAACGAAATTGTTGATATATCCATTACGCCGGTGGGGCTTCCGTTCCTCCGTCACCGGCAATAAAGGCCGCGATTTCGCCCATGGCAAAGATACAGGCGCATTCATTTCGTCCCCCCGGTTCCAGCGGCGGCGGCGGGAGGCGTTTCACAGTGGTGGTGATGCCGCAGGCAATCAGCTTCGCACCGTATTGTTCAGCTTCGTCGCGCAGCGGATCTTCCTCGGCGGACAGGATCAACGCTGGCGGCAGGTTCTTCAGGCGGCTCGACTGCAGTGGCGAAGCGTACGGATGGGTACGGTCGGCCGCATTCGGCAGGTAGCCACGGTAAGCGGCGGCGCACTGGTCGGCCACAGCGGCCTTGTCCGGGCAGCTCGGCAGTTCGCGCATGGAGCAGGTGGAAAGGCCCGGGTCCAGCATCGGCATGATCAGCACCTGGCCGGCCAGCGCCGGACCGCCACGGTCGCGCGCCATCAAGGCCACCACGGCCGCCAGGTTGGCGCCCGCCTCAATGCCGGACACCACCAGGCGCTTGCCGTTCCATCCCAGCTTGGTTTTATTCTTCTTCGCCCACATCAGCACGGCGTGCGCATCTTCCACCGCCGCCGGGAAGGGCTTTTTGGGAGCCAGCGTATAGCCTGCCGCCAGGCCCACCGTATTCGTATTCATGCTCACGAGGTGGCTCAGGAACTCATTGCCCTCGTCAATCGAGCCGCCGACAAAGCCGCCGCCGTGGAAAAACACGATCAGCGTGTCGCGCTTGCCCGTGCCGCCTGCCGTGAACAGGCGCCCCGCCAGCGGACCTTCCGCACCGCCAACCTCCAGGTCGCGCAGTTTCAGGTCGGCAGCCAGCGGCGCCAGTTCGTGCAGGGTGTCCTTTTTCATTGCTGGGCCACCTTCTCGCCCGCATCCGCGGTCAGCACTTTCAGGCCGGATTGCGGTTTGGCCGGCTGCTCGCCGCGCAGCACTTCAGTGCGCAGCGCGTCAAAGCCCCGGGCCTCCACGCTCGCCGCCTGGGAGAACTCATCGGTGTACACCATGCCCGCCAGCGCGAGCGAGCTGAGCGCCACTGCTACCGTTGCAAAGATTCCATCACGATGTTTCATCTCAAACTCCCTGTTGTGCTGCCAAAAGTTGCATTTACCTTGATGCAGTGCGTCAACTATAGACTTGTTCTACAATCTGATAAATACGCTAACGACGAAATCATTGTTCAGAATTCCGAACAATGACAGAGCCGTTACAGGGTTTGGACGAGCAAAGGACAGCGCCAGTGAACAAATTGCAGGCCATGGAGGTTTTCGTGCAGGTGGTGGACGCGGGCGGCTTCACACGCGCCGCCGAGGTCCTGCAGCTGCCGAAAGCCACGGTTTCCACTCTGATACAGGGGCTGGAGACGGCCCTGTCCGTCAAGCTGCTGCACCGCACCACGCGCCATGTGTCCGTCACGGCTGACGGCGCCGCCTATTACGAACGCTGCCTGCGCATCCTGGCCGATGTGCGGGAAGCGGAGGAATCGCTGTCGCGCACCCGGCTCAGCCCCAGCGGGCGGCTGCGGGTGGATGCGCCAACCGGCTTTTCCAGCGAAATCCTGGTGCCCGCCCTGCCTGACTTCTTCGAACGCTATCCAGACATCCAGCTCGAACTGGGCAGCAGCGACCGCCCGGTGGACCTGATCGAGGAAGGTGTGGACTGCGCCGTACGCGGCGGCGCGCTGGGCGATTCCACCCTGATCGCGCGGCGCATCGGCGTGGTCAATTTTTTCACCGCAGCCTCCCCCGGCTACCTGGCGCGCTTCGGCACGCCCACCCACCCGCGCGAGCTGGTGAACCACCGCTGCGTCAACTACTTCTCGGCCAAGACCGGCAAGATCTACGACTGGGACTTCACACGGGACGGCGAACGCATCCAGGTGCCAATGCCGGGCGTGATTGCGCTGAACGACTCCAACGCCTACGTGGTGGCGGGCCTGTCCGGCCTGGGCGTGATCCAGATGACGGACTACCTGCTGGACAAGTATGTGGCGGACGGCAGCATGGTGCGCCTGCTGCCGGACTGGGTGACGGACCCGCTGCCGATCCACGTGGTCTACCCGCAGAACCGCCACCTGTCTGCCAAGGTGCGCGTGTTCGTGGAATGGGTGTCCGAACTGCTCGCCAACCACCCCGGCATGCGCATGCGGGCGCCTGCCGCCCAGCCACTTGTTCCGGAGGCCGCCATATGAGCCACAAGATCGTTTTCCTGGACCGCGACAGCCTGATCGCCAACGTGCGCCGTCCCGTGTTCGCGCACGAATGGACCGAATACGCGGCCAGCACCGCGGCCGAGGCCATCGAGCGCCTGCGCGGCGCCACCATCGCCATCACCAACAAGGTGCCGCTGCGCGCCGACGCGCTGGCCCAGCTGCCGGGGCTGAAGCTGATTGCGGTGGCCGCCACCGGCACCGACATCATCGACCTGGCAGCCGCGAAGCAGCACGGCATCGTGGTCTCGAACATCCGCAACTACGCTTATGCCGCGCTGCCAGAGCACACCTTCGCGCTGATCCTCGCGCTGCGCCGCAACCTGCTGGCCTACCGCAACGATATTGAAGCAGGCCTGTGGCAGAAGTCGCCCCGCTTCTGCCTGTTCGACCATCCTATCCGCGACCTGCATGGCAGCCGCCTTGGCCTGCTGGGCTACGGCGCGCTGGGCAAAGGCGTGGCGCAGCTGGCGCAGGCCTTCGGCATGGAAATCGTGGTCCACACCCGCACGCCGGCCAACGATCCGCTGGTGCGCAACGTCAGCTTCGGCGAACTGCTGGAGACCTCGGATGTCCTCAGCCTGCACGCGCCGCTGAACGACAAGACACGCAACATCATCGGCGCCGCCGAACTGCAACGCATGAAGCCCTCGGCCATCCTGATCAACACCGCGCGCGGTGGCCTGGTGGATGAAAACGCACTGGCCGAAGCCCTCGTCACGAACACCATCGCCGGCGCCGGTTTCGACGTGCTGACGCAGGAACCGCCGCCCGAAGACAATGTACTGCTGAACCTGCGCCTGCCGAACTTCTTGCTCACGCCACATTCGGCGTGGGCCAGCACGCAAGCCATGCAGACTCTGGCCGACCAGTTGATCGATAACGTGGAGGCCTTCGAACGCGGCCAGCCGAATAACGTTGTCGGCTGAACCAGCTCACCGTTTCGGCGCGTGGCCGGCACGGCTCGGCGCACAGGGGTGGCCGCTGTGCACCATCTCCAATACAGTCGGAAACTCCTGACACTACCGGAGAACAATAAAATGAAATACCTTGCCGGCCTGCTCATCGCAGGCATGCTGCACCTGGGCTGCGCGGCCGCCGCCACGCAGGCGGAATCGGTACGCGAGATCGAACAGCTGGTGCAGCAGTTCCAGCGCAATATCATCGACAAGGATGCCGCCGCGCTGGGCGCCCTCTTCCTCCCTGAGCACAACAGCTGGCTCACCGTGCTGGATGACCAGGAGTTTGCGGCGGCGAAGGCCAAACGCCCCGACATGCCGCGCGTGCGTCCGTCCAATTACAAGGGCTTCGTCAAATTTATCGGCGAGAGCAAGCTGCCGGTGGAAGAGAAGTTCTACAACGTGAAGATCCATACCAACGGCGCTGTCGCTGCGGTGTACTTCGATTTCGACTTCCTGGAAGACGGCAAGGTGACGAACCGCGGTGCAGAATCCTGGCATCTGGTGCGCACGGAACAGGGCTGGAAAATCAGCTCGATGGTATTTTCCATCGGCCGTTGAGGAGGCGCTAGAATGGCTGTTTTAAGCGAACCGCCAACCATGCCGCCTGCCTCCGTTTCCACCGCCACGCCGCGCATCGACCTGGCCGCCGTGCCACGCTCGCTGCCGCTGCTGGCGGCACTGGCAATGGTGGCCTGCATGGCGGTCCTCAGCCTGCCCGATTACGGGCATGGTTATGCGCTGTTGTTCCGCACGCTGTTCCTGTGCTGCGATCTGCTGTGGCTCTTTCCGCTGATTGTGCTGCAGCGCTGGATGTGGCGGCGTCACTACAGCTGGCCGCGCACCTTGCTGATCCTGCTGGCTGTTACCTACGGCATGACACTGGTGAACAGCATCATGGGCCAGTTGCTGGCGGTCGCGCTGGGCCTGTACAAGGCTCACCGCTGGAATGACCTCTACCGCGGCCTCGATGGCTGCTGGCTCGCCCTGCTCGGCTTCTGCGCCGTGCATGCGGTGGCTGCCTACTACGTGGCCCTGGGCCGCTCCCAGCTCGCCATGGCCAGGGCGCAGCTGGCTGCGCGCGACGCCGAGCTGCATGCGCTGCGCTACCAGCTGCATCCGCATTTCCTCTTCAATACATTGAACGCCGTCTCGGCCCTCGTGGTGTCGGAGCGCAACCGCGAAGCCACACGCATGATCACGCGGCTGGCCGACTTCCTGCGCGCCACGCTGGAACAGAATGGCAAGCACGAACATTCGCTGGCCGAGGAACTGGCGCTCACCGATACCTATCTCAATATCGAAAAGTCCCGTCTCGGCGAGCGCCTGGAAGTGGACATGCGCATTGGCCCGCGCGTATTGAATGCACTGGTGCCCTACCTGATCCTGCAGCCGCTGATTGAAAACGCCATTCGCCACGGCGTGTCGCGCATGCAGGGCACGGGCCGGCTCGCGCTCTACCTGGAATGCGAGGGCGACAAGCTGCTTATCCGTGTCGACAATGATGGTATCAGCGAGGTGCCGTCCGGCGAAGCGAAAGGCATTGGCCTGTCCAATATCGCCGAACGCCTGGCCAGGCTGTATCCGGGCCAGCATGAATTCAGCCGCTCGCGCGGCGCGGATGGCGGCTATTCGGTGCGCATTGCGATCCCGCTGCGGCAGGCCCTGTATGCCGATATGGAGCGGGCTGCCTGATGCGCGTAGCGGTGATCGACGATGAGCCTCTGGCACGCAGCGGCGTGCGGGCGCGGCTCGCGCAGCGGCCCGGCATCGAGGTGGTGGCGGAATTCGTGGACGGCCCCTCGGCACTTGAAGGCATTCCGCAGCACCGGCCCGACCTGGTGCTGATCGATGTGGAAATGCCGGGTATGGACGGCCTGAAGGTACTGTCCTCGCTCAGGCCGGAGGAGCGGCCCATGGCGATTCTGCTGACGGCCTACGACCAGTTTGCACTGCAGGCCTTTGCTCTGGACGTGGTGGATTACCTGCTCAAACCCATTGACGACGACCGCTTCGATGAAGCGCTGGAACGCGCCCAGCGTGCCCTGCCCTACCGCCGCCTGGCGCCGGCCACTGCGGCAAAGGAAGCGTACACGCAGATGTTTACCGTACGGGTCGGGGCGCGGCAGGTGTTCGTGCGCACCGTGGACATCAGCTGGATCGAGGCCGATGGCGACTATGCGGTGCTGCACGCGGCGGGCAAGCGCTTCATGGTGCGGGAATCGTTGCAGCGCCTGGCCAGCCAGCTCGATCCCGCCGAATTCGTGCGGGTGCACCGTTCCGCCATCGTGCGCATTTCTGAGCTCAGCGAAATGCGCTGCCTGAGCAACCAGGATGCCCTGCTGCGCCTGCAGGACGGCACCCCGCTGCGCGCCAGCCGCACCTATATCAAACAGCTGCGTGCCCTGCTCGACAAGCCGCCTACATATTCCTGAACTGCGTCATGAAGGGCTGGCTGACCTGCAGCGTCTCCGGCCGGTTGCGCAGGCGCAGCACGCCCTTGCCGAATTCGTCGCGCGTAATCGCGGATACCGCCTTCAGGTTGACGATGGTGGAGCGGTGGATCTGCTTGAAAATGTCCGGGTTCAGCACCGTCAGCAGTTCGCAAATCGGCTTGCGCAGCAGCGACTCACCCTCGGCCGTCATCACTACCGTGTACTTGTTATCCGAGCGGAAGTAGCACACGTCGTCAATCATGATCAGTCGCGTATCGTTGCCCGAGCTGGCCGTGAGCCAGGTCAGGGCCGGCGCCTTGCTGGCCGGCTTCAGTGTGGCATTCAGCTGCTGCAGCAGTTCCGCCAGCGCAGCCGGCTGGGCGCTGCCGCGCGCGGCGCGCTCTTTCAGGCGCTGCACGGTGGCCGCCAGCCGTTCGCGGGTGACGGGCTTCAGCAGGTAGTCCACGGCGCCTTTCTCAAAGGCGTCAATCGCGTACTGGTCGTAGGCGGTAACGAACACGATCTGCGCGCGCAGGCCCTGTTCCAGCATTGCCTGCGCCACGTCCATGCCGCTCATGCCGGGCATGCGGATGTCGAGGAAGACCACATCCGGCTGCTGTTCGCTGATTTCTTCCAGCGCGCTGCCGCCGTCTTCGCAGGCCGCCACGATATTCAGTTCCGGCCAGGCGGCGCGCAGCTCCGTCATCAGCGCGTCGCGCAGCAGCGATTCGTCTTCCGCAATGATGCAGCGCAGTTCAGACATGGTGCGCGCTTTCTTTCTGTGGCTGGTCCACGCCGATGGCGGGCACGGTAATCGTTGCCGCCACGCCTTCCGGGAAGTTGGATACGATGGACAGCGAAGCACCCGTGCCGTAAATCAGGTTCAGGCGTTCCCGCACATTGCGCAGGCCGATGCCGGTGCCGCCGCCGTCCTGGCTGAAGCCGCGCCCATCATCGGCCACCGTCACCGAGACCGTGCCGCTGGTGGCCGCCGCGAAGATCCAGATCGTGCCGCCGCCCGGCTTCGGTTCCAGCCCGTGCTTGATGGCGTTTTCCACCAGCGTCTGCAACATCATGGTGGGGAAAGGCACGGACATCAGGTTGGCCGGCACCTGGATCTGCGGCATCAGCCGTGCCCCCATGCGGATTTTCAGGATATCGAGGTAGGCGCGCGCCCGCTCCAGCTCCGCACCGATGGTGGACAGCGCGTCCTCGGTGCGCGGCATGGAGTGGCGCAGGTAGAGAATCAGGTTGCCCAGCATTTCATCGGCGCGGGCCGGGTCGCTGCGGGTCAGGATCTGGGCGCTGGCCAGGGTGTTGTACAGGAAGTGCGGCTCCACCTGGGCGTGCAGCAGGTTCAGTTTGGCCACCGTCAGCTCTTTCTCGGTGACGGCTTCCTTCACGTCGGCCTGCTCGCTGCGGCGGCGCTGGGCGACGCGGCGGGTCAGCGAACGGGTGATGGCTTCGGCGTTTTCGAGGTTGGTGCCATCGTCCACCAGGAACCAGTCGGTCCATGCGGGACGGGCCGGTTCGCAGATCAGCATCAGGCTGCCCGCACCGTCGTTCGGCGTGACCATGGCCAGGATCTGGTTGCGGCTCACACCCAGCAGGCGGGCCAGGCGCATGCCGCCGCTTTCGGCCGCATAGGGATCAATGCGGCGCACGCGGGCCCGCACCTGCAGGCTGTCGCGGGCGCTGTCCACCTGGTCGCTGCCGGGCAGCTCGCGGATCGCGGCGTCCACCATGTCAAAAGCTTCACCGGCCTCGAACGGCACTTCGATCTGGCGCCGCTGGCGGCTGGAGACGGTATCGCTGTTGAAGCGGCCCGCAATCAGGTGCACCCGGCGCAGGTGCGAGAAGGCCACCACGATCACGTAGCTGACGAGCAGGAAGCCGATGAAGACAACCCAGCCGCCGTCGACGTGCTCACCGTCCTCGTAAATCAGTTTGATCAGCGTAATCGACGCCGCCATATAGACGAGCGTCCAGGCCATTGCAAGGCGGAAGAGGTAGAAAGCTCCAGTGATCACAATAATTTCCTTACAGGACTAGGGATTGGGAGTGACGATAGCAGATCACTGCAAGCCGCTGGCGGTTTTACGACGAAATCCACAGTGCGGCGACGAAGCCCGGTTTCGGGCCGACGAAATGGCCCAATGCGAGTCCCCGTGCGCCATCCGGCAGCCGTTCCACGTATAGTCAAAAAAACCACAAAAAAGGAGCTTGGCATGAAATGGGAAGGCAATCGGGAAAGCGATAATGTGGAAGACCGGCGCGGCAGCGGTGGCGGCGGTGGATTCGGCATCGGCGGCAAGTCCATCGGCATCGGCGGCGTGATCGTGGCGCTGATCATCTCTTACGTGTTCGGCATCAATCCCTCGACGGTGCTCAGCCTGATGAGCGGCGGCGGCGTGCCGGTGCAGCAGCAGGCCGACGGCCCCACCAGCAAGCCGGAAGACCAGATGGGCAAGTTCGTCTCGGTGGTGCTGGCGGACACGGAGGATACCTGGGGCGCCCTGTTCAAGCAGGAAGGCCAGGCTTACCAGCCGCCGCGCCTGGTGCTGTTCGAAAACGCCGTTGGCACGGCGTGCGGTACCGGCCAGTCGGCCACCGGGCCGTTCTACTGTCCGGGAGACCAGAAAGTCTACCTGGACCTGAGCTTCTTCCAGCTGATGCAGGAGCGCTTCCGCGTCAGCGGCGAATTCGCGCAGGCCTATGTGATTGCGCACGAAGTGGGCCACCATGTGCAGAAGCTGATGGGCATCAGCGACCAGGTGCACAATGCGCAGCAGCGCGCCTCGCAGAAAGCGGGCAATGCGCTCTCCGTGAAGCTCGAACTGCAGGCGGACTGCTTTGCCGGGCTGTGGGCACACCATGCGAACCGCTCGCGCCAGATCCTGGAACAGGGCGATGTGGAGGCGGCGCTGAAAGCCGCAACGGCCATCGGCGATGATGCGCTGCAGCGCCAGTCGCAAGGCCAGGTGGTGCCGGATTCCTTTACCCACGGCTCCTCCGAGCAGCGTGTGCGCTGGTTCCGCACCGGGCTGGAAGGCGGCACCATTGCGCAGTGCGATACCTTCAACGCGCGGCAATTGTAAAAGTTTCCAACGGCACTTCCACGCAGGTACAATCGCCCGCATTGTCCACCTGTGGGAGTGCCATCTTGACCGTCTCGCCGAACCGCCGCCGCCTCGTGCTGGCTGCAGCCGCCCTGCCCTTGCTTCCGTCCCTCGCCCGCGCCAACGCGTCCCAGAACATCGAGGACGCCTTTGCCGCGCTGGAAAAAGACCTCGATGGCCGCCTCGGCATCTACGCCATCGACACCGGCACGGGCCGCGAGTTCAAATACCGTGCGGAAGAAACCTTCGCCATGTGTAGCACCTTCAAGATGGTGCTTACCGCCGCCATTCTGCAGCGGAGCGTCACGCAGCCGGAGCTGCTGTCGAAACGCATCCATTTCACGAAAGCCGACCTGCGCTTCCATGCGCCGGTAACCGAGAAGCACCTGGACGATGGGATGACGGTGCTGGAACTGTGCGATGCCACCATGCGCTTCAGCGACAACCCTGCCGCCAACCTGCTGATGAAGGAAGTGGGCGGCCCGGCCGGCGTGACGGCCTATGCGCGCGGCCTTGGCGATACCACCTTCCGGCTGGACCGCTGGGAAACCGAACTGAACTCCGCCATTCCCGGCGACATGCGCGACACCACCACGCCGATCGCCATGGCGCAGACGCTGCGCAAGCTCGCGCTGGGCGATGGCCTGCCTGCGCCGCAGCAGAAGCAGCTGGTGGACTGGCTGGTGGGATGCGTGACCGGCGTCAATCGCATGCGTGCCGGCCTGCCGAAAAACTGGACAGTGGGCGACCGCAGCGGCGCCGGCGCCTACGGCAGCAATAACGATATCGGCATCATCTGGCCGCCGGGCCGGGCGCCCATCGTGGCGGCCATGTACTCCGTGCGCAAGCAAGAGAAAATCGATTCGCGCCCGGATATCCTGGCTTCCGCAGCGCGGCTGATCGCCGCCGCGCTGTAAGCGCTATTCGGGGAAGGTGCCGGGCAGCAGGATGTTGCGGTCCACCTTCTTCACGTCCCGCAGCCCGCAGAAGGCCATCGTGATATCGAGTTCATTGCGGATGATCTGCAGGCTGCGTCGCACGCCCTCCTCGCCCATCGCACCCAGTCCGTACAGGAAGGCGCGGCCGATATAAACGCCGCGCGCGCCCAGCGCCAGCGCCTTGATCACGTCCTGGCCGGAGCGGATGCCGCCGTCCATATGCACCTCAATCTCCTTGCCCACAGCTGCGGCAATGCCGGGCAGCGCCGCAATCGACGACTGCGCGCCATCCAGCTGGCGGCCGCCGTGGTTGGACACGATCAGCGCATCGGCCCCGCTTTCCACGCAAAGCCGCGCATCCTCCGCATCCATAATGCCCTTGATAATCAGCTTGCCGCCCCAGCGCTGCTTGACCCACTCCACATCCTTCCACGACAGGGTGAGGTCGAACTGCTGGCTGGTCCACGAAGACAGCGAGGACATGTCCGATACCGACGTTGCATGGCCGACGATATTGCCGAACTGGCGGCGCTTCGTTCCCAGCATGCCGAGGCACCAGCGCGGCTTGGTCGCCATGTTCACGATATTCGGCAGCGTGAGGCGCGGCGGCGCGGACAGGCCGTTGCGGAGGTCCTTGTGGCGCTGGCCCAGCACCTGCAGGTCCAGCGTGAGCACCAGGGCCGAGCAGTTCGCCGCTTTGGCGCGCTCGATCAGGCGCTCGATGAAAGCGCGGTCCTTCATCACATACAGCTGGAACCAGAAAGGCTTGCTGGTGTTGGCGGCCACGTCTTCAATGGAACAGATGCTCATGGTGGACAGCGTGAACGGCACACCGGCCTGCTCCGCCGCGCGCGCCGCGAGAATCTCCCCATCAGCGTGCTGCATGCCGGTCAGGCCCGTGGGTGCGATCGCCACCGGCATCGATACTTCCTGGCCCGCCATGGTGGTCTGCAAAGTGCGGTTGGACATATCGACGGCCACGCGCTGGCGGAACTTGATCTTCTCGAAGTCGGTGCTGTTAGCGCGGTAGGTGGATTCAGTCCAGGAGCCGGAATCGGCGTAGTCATAAAACATGCGCGGCACGCGGCGTTCGGCGATGCGGCGCAGATCTTCGATGCAGGTGATGGTTGTCATGCGCTAGTCCTTGTGGTTGCGCGAACATCATCAGGCATTTTGCGCCGCTTGCCAACTGACCTCTGGTCAGCGCGGCAGTCCATGCTTGCTGAAAGCGGGATCGAAAGTATAAAAAGCGGGCATGGTGAGGCGGGTGCCGCGCCGGATTTTCAGCACCGCGTGCTCGTGATGCCAGCCGCTGGTAAATGCAACCAGCGCACCAGCCCTGGGTTTGATCACGATATTGAGCGCAGCCAGGTAAAACTCGCCGCCTTCGTAATCGTCATTCAGATAGACGATGCTGGCGAAATTGCGGTGCGGCGAAGAGTGTGGTTTTCCGTCCGCATTCGCGTTGTCGCAATGCGGCGGCATGTGCATGCCTTCCGGCCAGCGCACCAGCTGGATGGTGTCGGCATAGATCGGCGCCGTCAGCGCGTAATGCGCGGCGATGCGTTCGATGGCGGCCGCGCGGGCGCGGTACATGATGGCGCCCGCATCCGGCAGGGCCGCCGCCACATCGTGATGGTACAGGATGCGGCCCTTCCAGTAATCGAGCGGCACGTTTTCCACGGCCTGCCGGTCTTCCAGCTGCACTGCGGCGGCACACAGGGTGCGGCATTCCTCCGCGCTGAGGAAATCCGGCAGATAGATGAAGTCTTCGCCGACGGCAGGCTGGCCCGGATCGAGCCAGCGCGTTTCGGACGACGAGCTGAGGACGCCGTCGTACAGGCGCGCGCGTCCGGCGGTATTGCGTTCGGTTTGGCCTTGCGGCAGGCGTTCCAGCAGGCCAGGCGGCGTGGCGCCGAGGCGGTAGGTGGTGAGGCCGGCAGCGGGCAGGGAGCGGCCGTAATCCGGCAGGGAAGAATTTCGCATGCGCAAAATGTAGCATGCAGGCGAGCAAAGAAAAAGGGACCAGATCTTCCGATCTGGTCCCTCATATTGGTGCGGCTGGCAGGAATCGAACCCACGACCCCTTGGTTCGTAGCCAAGTACTCTATCCAGCTGAGCTACAGCCGCGTAAAACTTACTTATTCTATTATTATAACAGGGCAGTCGACACTGCCTTGCTTTCTACTCTTTACTACTAAATTCTGGTGCGGCTGGCAGGAATCGAACCCACGACCCCTTGGTTCGTAGCCAAGTACTCTATCCAGCTGAGCTACAGCCGCTAAGAAGCAAAATTATATCGCATTCATTTCATGTTGGAAAGGTTGAACTTTCATTCAAGAACCGCGATACACTGCTGTTCATCCCAACCAAAAAGCCTGCGCCTTCTGCTTTCTTCCGAAGTGTCATCTCCGAAAGAAGCGAGATTATAGACAGAAGCTAAGGGCTTGTCCAGAGTGAAAATGAAGAGATTTTTCGCCGCCGCATTTTTTGCCCTTCCCTTCGCAGTTTATGCCGGTCCCACGTGGAAGGCACTGGACGGCAGCCCGCGCAGTGCCGCCGCCATTGAGCCGGAAATCCGGCGCATGATGGCGGAGGCCAAAGTCCCCGGCCTTGCGGTCGCCGTCATCAATGATGGCCAGGTGGTTTACCAGCAGGCCTTCGGCTATGCGGATCCCGCGAAAAACATTCCCCTGCATAGCGACACCATCATGTACGGCGCCTCCCTGACCAAGGCCGCCTTCGCCTATATGACGATGCAGCTGGTGGAAGAAGGCCTGTTCAAGCTCGACACGCCGGTGACGGAGCTGCTGAAGAAGCCGCTGCCCGAATATCCGGACTGGGCGGACCTGGCAGCCGACCCGCGCTGGAAGCTGTTCACGCCGCGCATGATGCTGTCCCACACCACCGGCATGCTGAACTTCCGCTGGATCAATGACGACAAGAAGCTGGACATCAAGTATCCGCCCGGCTCGCGCTATGTGTATTCGGCCGAAGGCCTGCATATCCTGCAGCTGATTATTGAAGAACGCAGCGGCAAGTCGCTGACCGAGCTGATGCAGGTGCGCGTGTTCGACCGCTTCGGCATGCGCAACACCAGCATGGTGTGGCGGCCGGATTTCGCGGGCCGCGTAACCGCCCATTTCGACAAGGAAGGCAAGGAAGTGCGGCACAGCCAGCGCAGCCGCCCGCGCGCCGCTGGCTCCATGGACACCACACCGGAAGATTACGCCCGCTTCCTGGCCGGCGTGCTGCGCGGCGAAGGCCTGTCCCCGGCCGGCTTCAACGAAATGTTCAAGCCGCAGCTGGCCATCGTGCAGCCCAAGCAGTTCCCCTCGCACTGGCCGGGCGAAACCGAGGCCAACAAGCCGCTCGGCCTGACCATCGGCCTGGGCTGGCCGCTTTACAATTCCCCGGCCGGCCCCGCCTTCTTCAAGGAGGGCAACGACGACGGCACCAACAACTTCGCCTTCGGCGTGCGCGGCCTGCGCACGGGCGTGCTGCTGATGTCCAACAGCTCCAACGGCCAGTCGATTTTCGTGCCGGCGCTGGAGAAAATGGTAGGCCGCGCCTGCTTGCCCTGGTTCTGGATGAACTACATCCCCTACGACCAGCCGCAGTGGAACGACCCGAAATGGCGGGAAAATCCCCCTGTACTTTCCTGCGAGAAATGAATTATTCACCAAACGTATGACGTACATCACAAGATATCATTGGCAAACGATTGCGCTATCAGGCATTATTCACCTGTCTCCTCTATTCTCCTCAAAAGGAATAGACTTCGGCCCGCTCCCGTAGCGGGCCTTTTTTTTGCCCCCGATTGTCCGCCGCCAACGCGAACTTAGGGCAATAGTCCACTATTGCTAATGAAGTATCTTGGGGTCTTCAGCGTGGTGGGGGGCACAATTGTGACTGCCATCTTATTGGCCGCGACATTCATGCGCTAACGATTACGAATCCCGAACAGGCGCCTGCGGGCGCTTTTTTGTTGTGAATTCCGATTGATGTGTCATTCGGAACAGCCTGTGGCGCGTTGATGATGTATTCTGCGATTTGCGTTTTTACAATGCCAGCGGAGCGCCCGAGCATGACACCAGCCCTAGCCAACGAACAACAACAAGGCCCCAGCGACACTGCGGCAGGCCCGGCCGCACACTGGCCGCTGCCCTTGCGCCTCACCGTCAACATCATGCAGAACACGCCCCTGCCTATGCTGCTGATGTGGGGCCGCCAGCAATTGATGCTGTATAACGCGAGCTACGCCCGCCTGGCAGGCCTGCCGGAAGAGCGAGTGCCCGGCGGCACCGTGCCCGTGGTGCTGCCCGCTGCCTGGAGCTGGAATCCGGCCGTGCTGGAGCTGGCCTGGGCCGGCGAGGCCCAGACCTATCCGCGCCAGCCGCTGCAGCTGTGGCGCGGCCAGGATGCGCAGGAAGACCTGTTCGACCTGCACTACACCCCCGTGCATGAACAGGATGGCGCGGTGGCCGGCATTCTTTGCACCGTTGCACCGCCCAGCGCGGCCCAGCCGCAGGCTGCAGCCCAGTCCCTGTCCGTGCTGGTGGTGGAAGACAATCTCGATGCACAGTACCTGGTGTGCGAGATGCTGCGCACTTTCGGTCACCAGGTTGAAGCGGCCCCGAGCGGCGAGGAAGCACTGCGCCTGCTGCAAGGCGGCAGCTATGATGTGCTGCTAAGCGATGTCAGCCTGCCCGGCATGTCCGGCGTGGACCTGGCGCGCGCCGCCCTGCGTGGAAATCCGGTGCTGCGCGTGGTGTTCGCGTCCGGTTACAGCAGCTCGCTGACCGAGCATCTGGACTTCCCCGCCATGTCGATCCAGAAACCTTATGACATCGAGCAACTGCAAGGGATTCTTTCAAGTATCGCCACCGAGATCCGCCCGGGAAGTAGCCTGTAACTATCAGTCAATAGTGCGGCCCTTGCCTGCGCCCTGAGGCTACAATCGGCTCTCGGCGGACGACCCCGCCACTTGACTGATGCAGCCGACCTTCCATGATTTTCTCCTCCGGGCAGGATGCCGATACGGCGCCCCACAGCAACAGCAGCGATCGCCTTCAGGCCGTCCTCGGCAGCATCTCGGACGGCTTCGGCGTCTTTGCCTCCGACTGGACCATCAGCTACCTGAACCCGGCCGCCTGCGAGCTGCTGTGCATCGACGGCTGCGGCGCAGCGCCCGGCCGCGTGCTGTGGGACGCCGTCCCTGCCCTGCTGGGCACCGTGTTCGAAGCACAGTGCCGGCTCGCCATGGAACGCGAACAGGCAAGCAGCTTCGAGCTCTACTACCTGCCGCGCCAGCGCTGGCTGGAAGTGCGCGCCTACCCTTCCGCCGCCGGGCTCACCTGCCTCATCGCCGACATCCACGCGCGCAAGCAGCAGGAACGCTCGCTGCGCGAGAACAGCAACCGGCTGCAGGTCGCCATGTCCTCGGCGCGCCTGGGGGACTGGAGCTGGGATGCGGCCAGCGGCTGCGTGATGCTGGGCCAGCGTGCCGCCGCTATCTTCGGCCTGCCGGCGAACCAGCCGATCTCCTGGGCCGCGCTGCAGGAACGGCTGGACGAACAGGACCGCGAGCCGGCGCGCAAGGCCCTGCTGGGGGCCTTCTCCTCGCGCCAGGACTTCGATATTGAATGCCGCATCGAGCACCATGGCGAGCGGCGCTGGCTGTCGGTGGTGGGACACGGCAGCTACGACGATGCGGACCAGCTGCGCGGCATTACCGGCATGGTGCAGGACATCACGGAACGCAAGGCTGCCGAAGACAGCCTGCGCCACAGCGAAGAACAGCTGCGCGCGCTGGCCGATTCGATTCCGCAATTGGCCTGGATCGCCCAGGCCGACGGCGACATGATCTGGTACAACAAGCGCTGGTTCGAGTACACCGGCACCAACGAAGAGGACATGCAGGGCGACGGCTGGCGCCAGGTGTATGATCCTAGCTGCATCGCCCCCATGGTCGCGCACTGGCGCGAGGCGATCCAGAGCGGCATACCCTTCGAGATGGAAATTCCGATCCGCGGCGGCGACGGCCAGTATCGCTGGTTCCTCACGCGCGCCAATCCGGTGCGCGACCGCGACGGCCATATGGTGCGCTGGTTCGGCACCAGCACCGACGTGGACCAGGTCAAGCGCGCGCAGGAAGCGCTGCGCGACGAAACCAATGTGCTGGAACTGCTGAACAGTACCGGCAATGCTCTGGCACGCCACCGCGACCTGCAGCCGCTGCTGCAGGAAGTGACCGACGCCGCCACCCGCATCAGCGGCGCGCGCTTCGGCGCCTTCTACTACAACCACCACGACGGCGGCCCGCTGACCCTGTACACGCTGGCCGGACGCCCGCTGTCCGACTACGGCGACCTGGACCGTCCGCGCGCCACTCTCCTGTTCGGCAACAGCCTGCACGGCGAGGGCATCACGCGCTGCGACGACCTGCACAGCTTCCCCGGCTGCGCGCCGGACGAAAGCCTGAGCCAGCTGAAAGGCATGCGCAGTTTCCTCGCCGCGCCAGTGGTATCGCGTTCCGGCGACGTCACCGGCACGCTGCTGTTCGGCCACCCCGAGCCGAATATGTTCAACGAGCGTACCGAGCGCATCCTCGCCGGCATCGCCGCGCAGGCTGCCATCGCCATCGACAATGCACGCCTCAACGAAGCGGCGCGGCTGGCGGCGGAAGAGCGTATTGGCCTGCTGATCAGCGAACGCAGCGCGCGCGAGGAAGCGGAACGCAGCAGCCAGATGAAGGACGAGTTCCTGGCCACGCTGTCGCATGAGCTGCGCACGCCACTGACCGCCATCCTCGGCTGGTCGCAGGTGCTGCGGCGCGGCGGCAAGGGCCAGGCCGATATAGAGAAAGGCCTGCAGACCATCGAACGCAACGCACGCGCGCAGGCGCAGCTGATTGAAGACCTGCTCGACATGAGCCGCATCATGTCCGGCAAGGTGCTGCTCGATATGCAGAGCGTGCAGCCCGAGGCCGTGGTGCAGGCAGCAATCGACGCCGCGCGCCCGGCGGCGGCGGCGCGCAACATCACGCTGCAGTGCCGCTTCGAATCCACCGGCATGGTGGCCGCCGATCCGGGCCGCCTGCAGCAGGTGGTATGGAACCTGCTCTCGAATGCCATCAAGTTCACGCAGACCAATGGCAGCGTGCACATCAGCGTCAGCGAGAGCGCGGGCCAGGTCGAGATCACCGTCAGCGATACCGGCATCGGCATCGGCCCCGAATTCCTGGCGCACGTGTTCGATCGCTTCCGCCAGGCCGATGCTTCATCCACGCGCCGCCACGGCGGCCTGGGGCTTGGCCTGTCTATCGTCAAACACCTGGTGGAACAGCATGGCGGCACGGTAGCCGTGGAAAGCGCGGGGGAAGGACAAGGCGCCTGCTTTACCGTGCGGCTGCCGCTGATCACGGCGCAGGCCAGCGCGCTGATGCAGCCGCGGCCGCTGGCGCCGCTGCGCAGTACGGCGCTGCACCCGGCCGCCGCCGCGGAGCGCAACCTGCACGGCTTGCGCGTGCTGGTGGTGGACGACGAGCCGGACACGCGTGAACTCATCAAGCGTGTGCTGGGCGACTGCAATGCCCAGGTGCAGATCGCGGGCAGCGCGGCCGAAGCGCTGCAGCTGATGCCCTCGCTGCAGCCGGAGATCATCGTCAGCGATATCGGCATGCCCGAAATGGATGGCTTCGAACTGCTCAGCAAAATCCGCGCGCTGCCTGCCGCACACGGCGGCCAGGCGCCCGCCATTGCCCTCACCGCCTTTGCACGAGCCGAGGACCGCAAGCGCGCGCTGGACGCCGGTTTCACCCAGCATATTGCGAAGCCGGTGGAGCCTGCCGAATTGATTACAACCATTGCGATTGCTGCAATGCAAGGTTGAAAACAGTGTTGCAGGCGGCCCGGACACTCCTACCGGCGCACGCGGCGATGTCCTACAAGAAACTTCGCAGGGCTTTGCTAGACTCAAAGAACTGAGAGCTCAGCCTTTGAGCAATGTTTTTTTGACACGTGCGCCGCAGCAAATCGCTAGACGCTACACTTGCTTTTCACAGGCTTGTCGCCTGAACAACGAGACGAATATGCCCAGCCCAGATGAGATCCTGAACGCCAAGATCCTGGTGGTGGACGACTGCGCAGACAATGTGGATCTGATGCTTGAGATCCTGCGCGAAGCCGGCTACACCGATGTCATGGCCACCATGCTGCCCGATCAGGTATGTGACCTGCATCGCCAGCATAGTTACGATCTCATCCTGCTCGACCTGCAGATGCCGGGACTGAACGGCTTCCAGGTGATGAAGGGCCTCAAGGAAATTGAACAGGACGGCTACCTGCCGGTGCTCGCGCTGACGGCGCAGCCCAGCTTCAAGATCGCCGCGCTGGAAGCGGGCGCGCGCGATTTCATCAGCAAGCCCTTCGACCTGCTGGAGGTGCACAAGCGCATCCACAATATGCTGGAAGTGCGCCTGCTGTACAAGGAACTGGCGCAGTACAGCCGGCAGCAGCAGGAACTGGCGCTGCATGACGCACTGACCAACCTGCCCAACCGCCGCCTGCTGGAAGACCGCATCGAGACCACCTTGCAGCATGCCACGCGCCAGCAGCGCAGGGCCGCCGTGATGTACCTGGACCTCGACGGCTTCAAGGCCATCAACGATACCCATGGCCATGCCTACGGCGACGAAGTGCTGAAGCAGGTGGCGCAGCGCCTGGTGTCCTCCTCGCGCAAGGAAGACACGGTGGCCCGCGTGGGCGGCGATGAATTCGTGATCCTGCTGTCGGAAGTGAGCGGCCTGGCGGATGCCCAGGAACCGGCGGGCAAGCTGATCGAAGTGGTCTCCGAACCTTACCTGGTCAACGGGCTGAACTTGCGCCTGTCCACCAGTATCGGCATTGCCCTGTTCCCGGACGACGCGAACAATGTCGGCGACCTGATCCACGCGGCGGACAATGCCCTCTACGATGCCAAGCGCAGCGGCAAGAACCGTTACTGCGCCGCGCCCGGCAGCGCGCAGGCCGCCGCCACCATGAAAAGCATTGTCGGCTCCGCCGCATGACATTCATTGGGTAAAGACCCTGATTTTAACAACAGGGCTGTCCCAATGGATAAAAAAAGCCCCGCCGTGGCGGGGCTCTTACTTTACGAACATTAATGCGCGGTGGCAGCTTCCTTACCCGATTCGGTCGACTCTTCCACCTTGCCTGCGTGCTGGTGGTCGCCTTGCGCATCCACCTTTTCCGGCGGCACCTCAATGCGGGTGATGCCCGAATCGACGGAGATCGGGTCGCTGGCCGGGAAGGTCATTTCCACGGCATCGTCCAGCAGGGTTTCCTTGGCCTTCTCTTCCGGCGCCATCTGCTCTTCGTCGGCCAGCGTGGCAATCGCCGTGGCCCACTTCACAAAGTTCAGGTTGGCCAGTTCACGGATGGTGCTCACGCCGAAAGCCTGCTGCAGCGCCTTGGCATCCTTGATGCTGACACCGCGCAGCGCGCTGAGCGGTGCGTCGGCCAGGTCGCGGAAGCATTTGCCCAGGTAGTCCTTGTCCACAACGGTATCGATATTCATGATAGGGTCCTTTCACGCGGTAAATTTGCCAGTTGTTGCACGCGTTCACTATGGCATGCGTGATCTCCACTGTATGTGCGCAATCGAACCTTGGGGTGCGTTCTGTTGCCGTACAGTCTTTTGACTTTGAATTGTGCTGTTGCTATGATCCAAGCGAACTTTTGACTATAAGCATCGTTTTTTGCGCCAGCGAATAACGGACATAACTAATCGTGCCAAAACTCGACAAACCGAAAATCCTGGTCGTCAATGACGATGCGAACAGTCTGTTCGCCCTGACCAGTTTGCTGGCGCAATGGGCGGAACAGGACTCATATGAAGTCATCGCCGCGCGCAGCGGCGAGGAAGCGCTGCGCCATGTGCTGATGAACGACTTCGCCGTGATCCTGCTGGATGTGAACATGCCCGGCATGGACGGGTTCGAAACCGCCGAGGCCATCCACCAGCGCGCCCGCTCCGCCAACATTCCCATCATCTTCATTACGGCGTTCGTGGCCGATGAGCTGGACCGCCTGAAGGCCTACCAGAAAGGCGCAGCCGATTTCCTGTTCACGCCCGTCATTCCGCAAGTGCTGTATGCGAAGATTTCCGTCTTCGTGGCGCTGGCGATGAAGAACGAGGAACTGAAGAAACAGGCGCGCCAGCTGAGCCAGCGCACCACCGACCTCATCTCCAGCAACAAGCGCCTGATGCAGGAAATCGAAGAACGCAAGGTGGCCGAGCGCCAGAATCATGCGAAGGACGAATTCCTCGCCATGCTGGGCCATGAGCTGCGCAATCCCCTGAGCGCCATCAGCAGCGCAGCGTCGCTGATCGGCCTGCCCGGCGTATCGCAGGACGGGGTGGCGCGCGCCAAACAGATTATCCAGCGCCAGAGCCATCACCTGGGGCGCATCGTGGACGACCTGCTGGACCTGAGCCGCGCCATGTCCGGCAAGATCCTGCTGAACCGCGTATCGCTGGACATGGCGGGGCTGGTGTCGAACTGCCTGGAAACCTACAAGACGACGGGCCGCACGGCCGACTACACCATCAGCACCGAACTCGAACCGGGCTGGGTCAGCGGCGATGTCACCCGCCTGGAACAGATCTTCAGCAACCTGCTCGACAATGCGCTGAAGTACACGCCGCCCGGCGGCACCATCGACATCTTTGTGGAGGTGGAGGAGGATGAAGTCGTCCTCAGCCTGCATGACACCGGCGTCGGCATCGCCTCCGAGCTGCTGCCGAATGTGTTTGACGTGTTTGTCCAGGGCACCAGCACCATCGACCGCGCACAGGGCGGTCTCGGCATCGGCCTCGCGCTGGTGCGGCGGCTGGTGGAACTGCATGGCGGCAGCGTGCTGGCGCACAGCGCCGGCCCCGGTGAAGGCAGTACCTTCACCATGCGCCTGCCGCGTACCGAACGTGTTACCGAACCAAGGCAAGAGACCATGGAACCGAGCCACCAGAGCAAGCCGAATGTGCTGCTGATCGAAGACAACGAAGACGGCCGCGAAATGATGGCCATGATGCTGAGCTGCTACGGCTACGAGGTGCGCAATGCGGCCGACGGCCTGCGCGGCCTGGAACTGGCCACCAGCTACCGGCCCGATATCGCTTTGGTCGATATCGGCCTGCCGGGCATCGACGGCTATGAGGTGGCGCGCCGCATGCGCGCCAATCCGGAGACCCACCATATCAAGCTGATCGCCCTCACCGGCTACGGCCTGGCCGAGGACCAGCGCCGCGTGCTGGAAGCGGGTTTCGACCTGCACCTGGTGAAGCCGGTCGATATCGAGAACCTGATGAAGGCCATTGCCAGCTGCACCGCCGGCACGGCGGCACAGCTGGAAGCGCCGGTCAGAGGCTAGGCTGGCTGTAGCGCACCTTCGGTGCGCCGGGCATGTCCATGCCGGGGACGGTATCGATCTCGTCCTTGCGCGCCTGGATCTGTTCGCCCAGCTCCACCATGTCCAGGCCGCTCTTCTTCGCTTGCGGGAACATTTCCTTTTCTTCTTCCTTGACGTGGTGGTCGATGTACTCGCCCAGCACTTTCACTTTGGCATCGTACAGGTCGTCATGCGGGTCCATGGCACTGATCTGGGCGATCAGGTCCTTGGCGGAAGCGTGCTCCACCGTCGCTTCGTCGACCAGGTCTTCGCTTTCTTCAAAAGCGCCGCGCACTGCCGGATAGAAGATTTCTTCCTCGGCCGTAGCGTGCTTGGTCAGTTCCAGGCAGATCTTGTCCGCCAGTTTTCTCTTGCTGGCAAAGGCGCGGTCGCCCAGCTCTTCGTATTGCTTGAACATGGCTTTGACTTCGTCGTGGTCTTTCTTCAACAGGGCAATAGCGTCCTGGGATTTGGCTGTCGCGCTCATGGCTGCTCCTTGGTGGTTAATCGGCTTACGGACACAGCTTCTCAGCTTTGATAAACCTTGTATGTGCGGCATTTCACGATTTATGCCCGTGCGACATTTCCTCAAAACCTCATGTATGATCGGTTTCCTTAACGATTGGCATTTAATTGATGACCATGTCCGCTTCTGCACCGGAAGACCAGCATAGCGCACTGCGCGCCGCCGACCTGAGCGACCTGCTCGGCCACGTCAATACCTGTTGGGACAACGAGCGCCGCGCCCTGGCGCGCCAGCTGCACGACAGCCTGGGCTCCTCGCTGACGGCGCTCACCATGCACCTGGGCCTGCTGACGGCCAAGCTGCCGCAGGAACCTGCGCTGCTGGACCGCGCCACGCAGATGAAGAACCTGCTGCATACCATCATTGAAACCAACCGCCAGATGCAGCACCGGCTGTGGAACGACAAACTGGAATTTCTCGGCATCCGCGTCGCGCTCAGCGAGCAGGTGGCGCAGTTCGGCGAGCAGCACGGCGTGACCGCGCGCTGCAGCCTGCCGGACGAGGAACCGATGGTGCCGCGCAGCCACGCCGTGGTGCTGCTGCGCACCCTCGAAGAAGGCCTGCGCAATATCGCCGCCCATGCCGGCGCCACGGAAGTGGATGTGATCGTTGACGACAACGAGGACGAGATCATGCTGACGGTGAAGGACAACGGCGTGGGCCTGGACGGCCAGCCGGCCGATACCACCGGCAAGTATGGCCTGCGCGTGGTGCGCGAGCGCGCCGTTTACCTGGGCGGCACACTGACCCTCAACACCCACCCGGACGGCGGCTCGGCGCTGACCGTCATCCTGCCCAAGCCGGTGCCGCAGGCCAGCTGAGACCAGCTAAGTCCAGATCCGGTAGACCCAGAAACTCTCGTCGGTCAGGCTCAGGCGCGCGAACTCGCCGGGCGGCAGGCCCGTGATCTGGCGCGCTTCGCGGCTCAGGTGCGCCTGGTCGGCATAGCCGCCGCGCGCGGCCACATCGCTCCACGACACTTTGCCCTGCTGCAGTTCAGCGCGGGCTTCAAAGAACGACTGCTCCGCACGATGAATGCGGCGCAGGGAACGCATGGGCTGCCCAGCCCATTCGCGGATACGCCGCTCCACCATGCGGGCGCTGCGGCCCAGCCCCGCGGCGGCGGCACGTACGGCAAGGCCGCGTACCCAGTCCGTCACGCCGGCGGCCAGTTCCGGCTGGCGTGCCACATGCCAGCGCGGCTCCAGGAAATCCTCGATGATGCGCGTGCGCGCTTCCGCGTCCGCCGCAGCGAACACGGCGGCCGCCATCGCCTGCCATCCGGCATCCAGCACCTGCTCCATCGGCAGCATCTGGTCCATCATGGCCGCCATGTCGACGCCGGTCAGCCGGTGCATCGCGTCGGGGAAGAACATCAGCGTCATGAAGTCCACATCGCCCGGGCTGACGCTGATGGTCGGCATGGAGTGCGGGCCGAAGAACAGCGCCTGCCGCGGCCGCAGCACCGCGCCCTCGATGGCTGGCTGCACCAGCGCCAGTTCGCCCTCGAACAGCAGGGTAATGCCGCAGAACGGCGTAGCCGGATAACGGTTCAGGCGCTGCTCCGGCGGCAAGGCGCACCCCAGGGTGCTGCGCACGACGATGGCGCGCAGGCAGGAGGACAGTGCCATGCGGGGCGCTATCAGGCGCGCAATCGTGGGCGGTGACGAAATGGGATCAGGCATGCGATCATTGTAGCCGAGCCGTGTCGCAAAGATTCAAGACGCCGGCCCGCTGTCCTGCAATACTGGCTGCATCCGATCCCTATCTACAGGAGAGTTCATGAGCGCACCCACCAGCGCCACCACCGGCACCGCGCCGCTACGGCGCATTGCCGACCTTCCCGGCCCGCGCGGCCTGCCCCTGCTGGGAAACGCCCTGCAGCTGAAGCCGCGCAGCATCCACCTGCAGATGGAAAGCTGGGCGCGCAAGTATGGGTCCTGCTTCCGGGTGACGATGGCGAACAAGCCGGTGGTGGTGTTCAGCGACCATGCCGTGATTGCCGACATCCTGCGCGAGCGGCCGGACACCTTCCGCCGCCCCGCCATCACGGCCGAGGTGTCGATTGAACTGGATGGCCCGCCTGGCGTGTTCCTGGCCGAAGGCGCCCACTGGCGCAAGCAGCGCCGCATGGTGATGCAGGCCTTCGCACCGCACGCCATCAAGGCCTACTTTCCTCTATTGAACAAGGTAGGCGCCCGGCTGGAAAACCGCTGGATGCAGGCGGCGCAACAGGGCGCCAGCATCGACCTGGGGGCGGACCTCAAACGCTTTACCGTCGATGTGATCGCAGGCCTGGCCTTCGGCGCCGAGGTCAACACCGTGGAAACCGGCGACGATGTGATCCAGGAGCATATGGAGGTGGTGCTGTCCGGCGTGGCGCGGCGCTCCTTCATGCCCTTCCCCTACTGGCGCTATTTCAAGCTGAAGGCGGACCGCGAACTGGAACACAGCTCGGCCGAGTTCCGCCGCGCAGTCAACGGCTTTGTGGCCGAAGCGCGCGCCGAGATGGATGCGAATCCCGAGCTGCGCGCCCATCCCGCCAACCTGCTGCACGCGATGATCGCCGCCACCGACCAGCCGGACAGCGGCCTGGGCGACCTGGACGTGATCGGCAATGTCACCACCATGCTGCTGGCCGGCGAGGACACCACGGCCAGTGTGCTGGGCTGGCTGGTCTGGCTGCTGCACACGAATCCGGAAGCGATGCGCCGCGTGCAGGCGGAGCTGGATGAACATGTGCCCGATGTGGAGCACATGACGCTGGCCCAGGCCGATGCATTGGACTATATCGATGCCTGCGCCCACGAAGCCATGCGCCTGAAACCGGCCGCGCCCTTCATCCCGCTGCAGGCGGTGAAGGATACGCAGGTGGCCGGCGTGGCCCTGCCCGCCGATACCCTGCTGTGGTGCGTGATGCGGCACGATACGATGGACGAGCAATACTTCCCGCTCGCGCAGCAGTTCGATCCCGGCCGCTGGCTGGAAGGCGGCAGCGGCGCGCGCGGCGCCCACCTGCCCTTCGGCGGCGGGCCGCGCATGTGCCCGGGCCGCTACCTGTCGCTGCTGGAGATCAAGGTGGCGATTGCAACGCTGCTGCGCCGCTTCAATATCGCCAGCCTCGAAGCGGCGGACGGCCTGCCGCCCGAGGAGGTCATGGGCTTTGTGATGGGCCCCGCGCCGATGCGCATGCGGCTCACGCCGCGCTGATGCAGCTTAGTGCAGCTTGACCAGCGGCGTGGTGCGCTTGATGAGGAAGCGCGCCAGCGCCAGCACGCCGGTACGGATCGATCCCAGCACGGCCTGGTGGTGCATCAGGTGCAGGCTGGTGTACATCATGCGCGCGAAGAAGCCTTCCACGAACCAGTTGAAGCCGCGCAGTGATCCCATCAGGCTGCCCACCGAGGTGGACTGGCCGAAGGACACCAGCGAACCATAGTCGCGGTATTCATATGGCTTGCCCAGCGGCGCCTGGCCCCGCTCAATGCGCAGGAAGGCCGCCAGCAGGTAGTCGGCCTGCTGGTGCGCGGCCTGGGCGCGCGGCGGCACCGGCTTGCCGTCGGCGCCGATGCACAGGGCGCAGTCGCCCAGCGCGTAGATATTCGGGAAGCCGTTCACCACCAGTTCCCCGCTCACTTCGATCTGGCCGCCCTTGGCCACCGGCAGGCCGAGGCCGCGCAGGAAGTCCGGCGCCTTGATGCCGGCCGCCCACACCACGATATCGGAGGGATAGACCTCGCCCTTGGCCACGGTGACATGGTCCGGCTTGATGTCGGTGACGCGCGTATCGGTAACGACGGTGATGCCGCGCTCGTTCAGCAGCTTGAGCGCAGCGCCGGATACGCGCTCCGGCAGCGGCGCAAGAATACGCGGCGCGCCTTCCAGCAGCGTGATGCGCACGTCCTTCTTCGGGTCGAGGTGGCCGAAGCCGTAAGCGGTATAGACGCCGCTCGCTTCACGCAGCTCCGCCGCCAGCTCCACGCCGGTGGCGCCGCCGCCGATGATGACCACGTCGACGCCGGAAGTGCTGCTGTCGCCCTTCTCCAGCGCCGCCTTGGTCAGCAGCTTGAGCAGGGTAAGGCGGAAGCGTTCCGCGTCTTCGGTGGCATTGAGGGAAATGGTGTGCTCAGCGGCGCCGGGCACGCCGAAATAGTTGGAGGTGCTGCCGACGGCCATCACCAGGTGTTCGAAGTGGATCACCCGTTCCGGCAGCACGGTCTCACCCGCCTGGGTGGCGATGGCATCGACGGTAATGGTATTGGCTGCGGTGTCCAGTGCCTGCATGGCGCCGTAGACATAAGTAAAGCCATTGTCATGCGCCAGCATCTGGTAGGACAGGCCTTCCTGGTGAATGTCCAGGGTGCCCGCCGCCACTTCATGTAGCGAGGGTTTCCAGATGTGGTACAGGCGGCTGTCCACCAGCATCACTTTGGCGGGGCCGAGTTTGCGCCCCAGTTTGCAGGCCAGCTCCAGGCCGCCCGCCCCACCTCCTACGATCACGAATTTGCTTTGCAAACGGTTCTCCCTGAGTGATGGGGCGGCGGCCCGCCATCGTCAGTCGTGGCCCCTGCCGTGCCCCTTGCCGTGATTATCGTGCTTGTCGTGTTTGTCGTGTTTATCGTGCTTATTGTGCTTGTCGTGGCCACGTCCATGGTCGTCATGGCGGTCGTGGTGGTCCCGGTGTCCGTGCTCGGCGCGGTAGCGCGGCGCGTAATCGTTCAGGTACCAGCTGTCGCGCACAAAGTAGACGCGGCGCCCACAGGCATTATACCGGCCGCAGTGCTTGCGCCAGTTTTTCGCATGGCCGGGCGGAACGCGCAGGTACAGCGGCTCTTCAATGTAGTGCGCCGGGCGCTGCACGATGATGGGCTGGGCATAGAGCACGGGCGGCGGCGCCGTGTTGCCGATGTCAATGCGGCCATAGAAGCCGGGCTGGCCGATATTGATCGATACACCGACGTCCTGCGCGGAGGCGGCTGCTGAAACGGCCAGCAGACTGGCGGCGAGGAGGATAGTTTTCATGTCGTACTCACTAAAAGTCATGGCAAGCGCCATACCGGCATTCTAAGGCTGAGTTGGGTCCAGGGTATGTACGCCAGCGCACTTAAATATTGCGTGCTAGAATATACTTAGATATCTAACCATTAGCCATCTTATATGTCGCTGACTATCGAAGAACGCTTTTCCCATGCCCTGCACAGCACCGCCCGCGCCTGGCGCCTGGCGCTGGACCGGCGCATGAAGGACCTTGGCCTGAGCCAGGCCAGCTGGCTGGCCATCGGCTCGCTGGCCAAGTACGGCCCGGTGCCGCAGACCGAGCTGGCCCGGCTGCTCGGTATTGAAGACCCGTCCATGGTGGCCATGGTGGACCGCATGGTGAAGGCCGGGCATATGGAACGCCAGCCCTCGCCGACCGACCGCCGTGTGAAACTGGTCAGCCTGACGGACAGCGGCCGCGCTGTGTATGCCCACCTGCGCAGCCTGGCCGATCCCTTCCGCGAGGAGCTGCTGGGCGGCGTGGACCGCGACAAGCTGGCCATGATCACCGACTTCCTCGAATCGCTGCAGGCCGCCATCGAATCCAAAGCATGAGCGCAGACACCGGCATCAACCGCCGCATGATTACGGTCTCCATCATGCTGGCGACCATCATCCAGGCGCTGGACGGCACCATCGCCAACGTGGCGCTGCCGCATATGCAGGGCAGCCTGTCGGCTTCCCAGGACCAGATCACCTGGGTGCTGACCTCCTTCATCGTGGCCGCCGCCATTGCCACGCCGCTGACCGGCTGGCTGTGCGACCGCTTCGGCCAGAAGAACGTCTTCCTTGCCTCGGTGGCGGGATTCACCATCGCCTCGGTACTGTGCGGGCTTTCCAGCTCCCTGACCGAGATTGTGGTGGCACGCCTGCTGCAGGGCGTGTTCGGCGCCGCCCTGGTGCCGCTGTCGCAGGCCACGCTGCTCGATATCAATCCGCGCGAGAAGCACGGCTCGGCCATGGCCGTGTGGGGCATGGGCGTGATGATCGGCCCGATTCTCGGCCCCACGCTGGGCGGCTGGCTGACCGACAGCTACAACTGGCGCTGGGTGTTCTTCATCAATGTGCCGGTGGGCGCGCTGGCCTTCTACGGCATCTGGCGCTATATCCGGCCCGTGGATGCGCCGCGCAAGATGCGCTTCGATGCCTTCGGCTTCGTCACCCTGAGCCTCGCCATCGGCGCGCTGCAGATGCTGCTGGACCGCGGCGAGCAGAACGACTGGTTCGCCTCTACCGAAACCTGGGTGGAAGCCATCCTGCTGGCCATCAGCTTCGCCTGGTTCATCGGCCACACGCTGACCTCACCGCCCGGCAAATCCTTCTTCGACTACCGCCTGCTGAAGAATGCGAACTATGTGAGCGGCCTGCTGTTCATCTTCATCGTGGGCCTGGTGCTGTTCGCCACCCGCGCGCTGACGCCGACCATGCTGCAGGGGCTGATGGGCTATCCGGCCGCCGTGGCCGGGCTGGTGACGGCGCCCAGCGGGCTGGGAACGATGGTGGCCATGATGGTGGTCGGCCGGCTGGTGGGCCGCTTCGACCTGCGCCTGCTGCTGGGCACGGGCTTCGCCATCACGGCCTTCTCGCTGTGGCAGATGAGCCAGTACACGCTGGTGCTGTCTCAGAGCGACATCGTGTGGCCCGGTGTGATCCAGGGCCTGGGGCTGGGCCTCGTGTTCGTGCCGCTCAGCGCCGCCACCTTCGCTACCCTTTCGCCGGAAATGCGCGCCGAGGGCACGGCCATCTACAGCCTGGTGCGCAATATCGGCAGCAGCATCGGCATCGCGCTGGTGCAGACACTGCTGGTGCGGAACACGCAGGCCATGCACGCTTCACTGGTGGAGAAGGTGAACATCACCAATCCGGCGCTGCTGAACAATGTAGCCACGCCCGATGCGGCGCTGGCCCTGAACAATGAAATCACGCGGCAGGCATCGATGATCGCCTACGTCAACGATTTCTGGCTGATGACCTTATTGACGCTGGCCGTGATTCCGCTGCTCCTGCTGGTCCGCCCACCCGCAAAGCAAAGTGCCCCGGCCGTCGATCACGCCGCAATGGAGTAAGAATGAAGACAAACACCCTGCCAAAGCTGGCCTGCCTTGCACTCGTATTGGGCCTCGCGGGCTGCGCCGGCATTCCAGCCGGCCAGCAGCCGCTCGCCATGCGCAATGTGGCGGCCGAACTGCCCTCTTCCATCAAGCTGGCGCGTGAAGGCTGGCCCGAAGCGCGCTGGTGGACCGCCTACGGCGACTACCAGCTGAATGAACTGATCGGCCATGCACTGGCCAAGGGGCCGACGCTGGACGTGGCGGAGGCCCAAATCGCATCGGCCCGTTCCGCCGTCAACCGCGCCAATGCCGAACTGGGACTGGAAACCGGCCTGAATGCAGGCCTCACCCGCCAGCGCTATTCCGCCAACGGCCTGCTTCCGCCCCCCATCGGCGGTTCCTGGATCACCGAGGAATCGGTGAACGTGGAAGCGCGCTACCACTTCGACTGGTGGGGCCGCAACAAGGCTCAGATCGAAGCTGCGGTGGGCGAAGTGAATGCGCGCCGCGCCTCCTATGCCGCGGCCGAACAGGACCTGGCCGCCGCTATCGCCAGCCATTACTTCACGCTGCAGGGCCTGTGGGCCCGCCGCGCGAACGGCGAGCAGATGGTGCAAAAGCAAAGCGCCACCATCGAGGACCGCAAAAAGCGCCTGGCGCACGGCCTGGCCACGGCCGACGACCTGCGCATCGCGGAAGCGGGCCTGCTGATGCTGAAGAAGCAGCTCGACCAGTTCGATACCGAAGCCGCCCAGGAAAAGGAAGCGCTGCGCGCGCTGCTGGGCGCGGACAGCCAGGCGCTGGCGGACCTGAAGCCGCTGCCGCTGATGTCCGCCCCGCACCGCCTCCCCGCCCGCCTCGGCTTCGAACTGCTGGCGCGGCGCCCCGACCTGCAGGCAGCGCGCTGGCGCGTGCAATCGGCCATGAGCCGCATCGATGCGGCGCAGGCGGCCTTCTATCCGGACCTGAACCTGAGCGCCTCCTTCGGCCTGGATGCGGTTTCGATTCCGAAGCTGCTGCGCGCAGGCAGCGTCACGGCACTGCTCGGCCCTTCCCTGTCGCTGCCGCTGTTCGACAGCAAGCGCCTGTCCGCACAGCTGGACAGCACGCGCAGCGAGCGCAATGCGCTGGTGGCCGAATACAACCTGGCCGTCGTCAATGCCGTGCGCGACGTGGCACAGGATGGCGCGGCGCTGCAGGGCATTGAACGCCAGCTGACGCAGCAGGCGGCGGTGAACGCCACCGCCGCTGCCGTGGCCCGCTCCACGGAGAAGAAACTGCAGCAAGGCCTGGCCGACAATAACGCGCTGCTGACTTCCCAGCTCACGCTGCTGCAGCTGCAGGACCTGGCGCTGCACCTGCAGCAGCTCCAGTTGCAGGCCGAAGTCGCACTCACCCATTCCCTTGGCGGCGGCTACTTCGCCGAATCGCCTGCCCTCACTTCCCGGTAAAACATCATGAGCGAAAACACCAAGAATCAGGCCAACCCGGCCAATCCAGCGAAGCGCAGGAAAGTGCTGGCGGGGATTACCGCGTCCTTCTTCGCCATCGGCGCTGCCTACGCCGCCTACTATGCGCTGGTGCTGTCGAAGTACCAGGAAACCGATAACGCCTATGTGGGCGGCAATCTGGTGACGCTGTCCTCGCAGGTCACCGGCAATGTGGAGGCCATCCGCGCTGACGAAACCCAGCTGGTGCAGGCCGGCGCGGAAATCGTCAAGCTGGACCCGGCCGATGCCGAAGTCGCGCTGCGCCAGGCCGAAGCGAAGCTGGGCGCCACGGTGCGTCAGGAGCGCCAGCGCTACAGCGATGTGGGCCAGTACGATGCCGTGGTCGCCCAGCGCCGCCTGGCGCTGAAGAATGCGGAAGAAGACCTCGCGCGCCGCAAGCCGCTGGCGGCGGACCATACCGTTTCCGGCGAAGACGTGGAGCATGCGCGCCAGGCCGTGGCGAATGCGAAGGCGGCCATCGCCGTCGCCGAGCAGCAGGCGCAGGCCGCGCGCGCCGGGGTTTCCGGCGTGCCGCTGGCGGAGCACCCTGCCGTGCAGGCGGCCCGCGCCGACTATATCGCCGCCTGGCTGGCCGCGCGCCGCAACGCCATCCTCGCGCCGGTCTCCGGCTATGTGGCCAAGCGCAGCGTGCAGGTGGGCGCCCATGTCACCCCTGGTACCGCACTGCTGTCCATCGTGCCGCTGGACCAGCTGTGGGTGGATGCCAACTTCAAGGAATCGGAGCTGCGCGATATCCGCGTCGGCCAGCCGGTGGAGATCGAGGCCGACCTGTACGGCAGCAAGGTGGCCTACCACGGCAAGGTGGTCGGCATGTCGGCCGGCACCGGCAGCGCCTTCTCGCTGCTGCCCGCGCAGAACGCGAGCGGCAACTGGATCAAGGTGGTGCAGCGGGTGCCGGTGCGCATCGCGCTCGACCCGAAAGAGCTGGCGGCGCATCCCCTGCGTATCGGCCTCTCGACCACGGTGAAGGTGGATATCAGCAAGACCGATGGCGCGATGCTTGGGGCGCCGATGCCGCAGGCGCCGGTGTATGCGACCCGGGTGCTGAACCAGCCGCTGGCCCAGGCCAATAGCGCGGCTGAGGGCATCGTGTCACGCAACCTGCACTGAATCCCTACACGGCGACCTGCGCGCCCAGCGCCGCCTGTAGCTGGCTGATGGCGGCCTGCGACTGGGCGATGACCCTGTCCGCAATGCGCTTGCGGACGGCCTGGATACGGCCCGCTGCCTCGGCCTCCAGCATCACGGGCGTGAGCAGCTGGCGGGCCGATTCGTAGAAGGCATCGCCGATGCGCTCCATCTGGCTGCTGAAGGCATCCTCCGCCGTTTTCAGCCGCTTGCGCAGTTCTTCCTCGAAGGCGCGGCGCTTGTCGCGGATCTCGGAACGCTTGCGCTTGGTGGTGTCCGTAGCCCATTTGAAAGCACTGGCCAGCAGCACGGCGCCGCCGACGAAGGGCACCACAGGCGCCACCACCGGCACCACCACGGCCACGCCGAACAGATAGGCCGCCGTGCTGGTGCCCGCCGCCGCCATGGCGCTGCCCATCAGCGTGACGTTGGCGGCCGTATCTACCGAATTGACCAGCCTTGTGCTCAGGCGCAGGCGCGGCATCAGGCGGGCCAGCGCTGCATGATGCTGGCGTTCGAAGACCGTGGACTGGGTGATGCGCATATCGGACTGGAACAGGCGCAGGTCGTTGTTCAGCAAATCCAGTGCTTCCTCCTTGCGCCGCACCACGCGGTCGATGCGCCGTTCCATCTCCTGGCCGAACTGCTGCTGCGCGATGCTGGACCACACATCTTCATCCTTCCACTGGCCATTCTCCAGCCGCTCGCCGATGGCCAGTTCCACGGCATTGCCTGCATCGTGCACGGCATCGTCAATGTCCTGCTGCAGCAGGCGCCGCTCGTAGGCAATGCGTGCATCCACCAGCGCAAGCCGCTGCTGCACCTGCTGGCGCAGCTGTTCGGCGGTGGCGGCGAGACTGGCCGCGCCGGCTTCGCTCGCCGCAGCGCCAGCCGCCGACTCCTGGTAGGTGGCGATGCCCTGGCTGATGGTCTGCAGCGCGCCCTGCACGGCGTCGCGCAGCTGGCCTGCGTTCATCATGCCGCCATTGAAGCCGCGCGCATGATCGAGCAGCTCGGCCTGGCCGGTGCTGCGGCCAAAATCGGCCACGGCGTCCACCAGTCCCCTCCCCCTCACCAGCTTGCGCGCCTGCGTGCCCAGATTGTTCAGCAGGCGCCGCTCCTCTTCGGGCGGCAGGCCAAACAGGTTTTCCGGCTGCAGGCGAATCTCCAGCGCGCGGGCGATGCGCTGCGCCAGCGGGCGGGCGCCCCGGCCCTGCAAGGCCAGCAGCGGTTTCAGGGTGTCGTAGGCGGCCAGCCTGGCGGACGGCGCTGCCGTCTGGCTGGCACGCGCCAGCGCATTCAGCGCCCAGTCCACGGTGACGAAGGACTCCATGGCGTTCAGCATCAGGGCCGTGAACACGGCCGAGGCCTTGCCCTCGCCCGCGATATCGGTGACGGCGGCAAACTGGGCCAGCGTAATGCTCTGGTCCACGCCCACCGCCAGCGCGCCGACGGTGCGCGCCAGCGCCGAAGCAAAGCTCTGGTCGTGGCACAGATGCTCGTCCAGCGAGCGGATATGAAGCCGGCGCCCACTGGACGCCGGTGCGGCTTGCGGATCGACAGTAACGGCGCCTTCGCTGCTGTTCACAATGCCCTCGCTGAAAACTGGATGTCTTCAGCAAATTCTAGCCAAAAGCCGGCAGCGATGAGGCACGGCTGCGCGTATCAGCCGGGAAGCAGTTTGACCAGGCCCACGATCAACGCTGCCTGCGCGAGCAGCGCGCCGAACATGAAGCGGATCAGTTCCGCCTTCAAGGTACCAATGCGCGCCTCGAATTCAGCCCGTAACGCGGCAAAGCGCGCAACCATTTCTGCTTTGTCTGCTATGCGCTCCTGGCGCAAGGCGGCGAATTGCTGGTCAACAACATCGAAACGGCCCAGCATTTCGGTACGCAACAGGTCGATACGGGAGGACATTTCCTGCCGCAATAAATCGCTTCTGCATTCCTGCTGCGCACTGGCCGCCTGAAGCTCCTGCCGCAGGAGCTTCAGGTCGGACTGGTGGACTACGGGGTCGAATTCGCTGGATGGCATGGCTGCTCCTTAAAACAGCATAGTGCATCCAGCGCATTGCGCCAGCCTTGCGCCCGCGCAGGGGCTCAGACGGTCACGATGTCGCTCGTGATCGCGCCCACCAGCTGCACGCTTTCGAAGGATTCGGCAATCGTCAGCAGCACCTGGCCACGGTCGAAGATGGGATCCAGCTTCATCAGCACTGCCAGTTGGGTGGTCTCCGCAGGCGTCGCCGCACGGTGCAGGCCCGTCTGGTACAGATAGTTGATGTAGGCTTCGTCACTGACCACATTAGCCGCCGAATTGGGCAGCTCGTTCGGCACCAGCACCCGCGCGAAGGAATCGGCCACATCGCCGATCGATACGCCCTGCTCCAGCTGCGACAGCCAGTAATTCAGCCCGCCTGCATCCGGCGCCCGGCCGAACGCCGTGTTGTACAGGCGAACCAGCACGCCCACCTCGCTGCTGCCGATATCGACGCCGCTGGTCAGGCCCAGCTTTTCGTCCGAGTTGACGATGCCCAGCGCGACGCCTCCGCGGCTGGAGCCGTCATCCAGGCGGCCGGTCCAGTAATCCAGTTCGGCCTGCGAGGCGACGCGGTCCAGCGAGCGCTCATACAGCGTGGCGACGAATTCGCGGTTGCCGGCATTGCCAGCTTCCGGCGAATGGGCGATGGTGTTGGCGATCGACTGCAGGAAGCTGCCACGCTCGTTGGCTTCCTGCCAGTAGGCCACCTCGGCCGCGCTGGCGTCGCGCCCCAGCACCGCTTCATACAGGCGCTCCACCGACTCCGGCACGCTGCGCCCCTGGGCAGTGAAGGCCAGCACTTCCACGTCATGCAGCGTGTCCGTATTGCCGATGCTCGGCGCACGCATGCTGAGCTGAAGGTGGCCGTCCACCACGCGCATGGCGAAGTCGCTGCGGCTGCCTTCGAAATAGCCGGTATCGATGCCGGCGCCGCCATCCAGCCGGTCGTCGCCCATGCCGCCGTTCAGCAGGTCGTTGCCCGCATCGCCATACAGCTGGTCGTTGCCGCCGCCACCGCTCAGGATATCGTCGCCCGCGCCGCCGCGCACGATGTCGTCGCCGTTGCCCAGCTTGAAGTGCTGGCTGGCGGCATCGCCAAACAGCTGCATCGCGGGACCGGATGCATTCACCACGACATTGCCCTTGACCAGGGCGAAGCCGACGTTCTCCAGGCGCACGGCCGAATTGCCCAGCGACTGGGCGTCCAGCAGGACGGCGGTTCTGGCCGTACCGTCCGCCACGACGCCAAAGGTGGCCGCATCGGCAGGATCGGCCTTGCCGCTCGTGCTGATGGATTGCATCAGCACCGGCGCATCGGCGGCCATGGCCCTGTTCAGGAACTCGCGCGCACCAAGGTGCAGAGAATTGAGCTGGCCATCCGGCACTGCGGTGGCGTCGATCAGGGCGATCAGTTCGTTCAGCGCCGTGTCGGCTACGCGGGCCTCGGCGCTGCCGCTGGCTTCAAAGCCGGTTCCGGTGGGCAGCTGCACAGTGAGCTTCGCCTGGCCGGTGCCGGGCGCTTTCACAATGCCGATATCGGCGAGGTTCGGGCTGCCGATGGTGTCCAGGCGTCCGGTGCCGACGGGATCGACCCGGTAGTCCTGCGTCAGGGTGCCGTCGGGATTACGCACCTGCCTGATATAAACGGAGACGCCGTCAACGAGGTCCATTGGAACGGGAGCAGGGATGGTCATGGCTGAAATCTTCCTATTGAGATTAAAGGGGTCAGAAAATCTTAATAGGAAAAAAATGTAGAAAATACGTTACATACAAATAGAAACAAAAAGGCTTAGCGCGGCGGTCCCCACACCATCTGTTCGGCCTGGCCATCGCTGCTCATCGACCCGAAGCCCAGCGCAGCATACAGGCGGCGCGCGCGGGGATTCTCCAGCCGCACGCTGAGGGCCAGCAGTGCCCCAGCGGCAGCGGCCTCCTTCTGCAAGGCCTGCAGCAAGGCCGCGCCATAGCCCTGCCCGCGCGCGGCCGGCAGCATGGCGATATCGACGATGCGCCATGGCGCCAGGCTACGGTCCACCAGCAACCGTCCCACCGGCGCGGCGTGCGCTTCCGCGATCAGGTTGACGGCTTGCGGGAAGCTCTGGCGGTAGCCGCCGCTCTGGGCTCGCCACTGCATATCCATCAGCAGCTCCAGCATGGCGGGTGTGGGCGCGGCCAGCTGCAGGTCTTCGCGGGTGGAGGCGTACAAGGCTTTCAGGAAGGCTTCGTCCCCGGCTTGGGCAGGCCGTACTGTCAGGTGCTCGTGTTCCGGTTTCAGCATAAAGTTCACTAGTTGTTGAGATGGTGGCCGCTGTCCATCATAATGTCCCCATGAATCCTACAGCCGAATTTTTTACTCCCCTGGCCGGCACCATCTTCACCGTCGAGACCCTGGCCGGTCCGATTCCCCTGCAGCTCGCAGGCTGCACCGAAATGCCGCGCCGCGGCCTGCCGGACACCTTCCGCGCCCCGCTGTCGCTGATCTTCAGCGGCCCACAGCAGCCGGTCCTGCCGCAGGATAACTACTACGTCGATCATCCGGCCATGGACCGGCAGGTGTGGTGCATTGCGCCCACCATGCCGCCGGTGCCTGGTACAGCACGTGCGATCGCCACGCCACCGGGCACGCAGCGCTACCAGGTACTGTTCACATGAGCCCCGCCGCTAATGCCCGCACTGCATTGCAGGCACTGGCGCTTGAAATCACCAGCAGCGCGCGCGAGCGCGACAGCCTGATTCAGGAAGCCGTATCCCTGAGCCGCCTGCTGGAAGGACTGACCGGCCTGTCGCCGGAAACGCAGCCCGACCTCGGCGCCAACGAGACCACCACCGGCGGCGGCCTGGCGATTTCCCCCATCAAAGCTGCGCTTTGCGCCCGCGAGCCGCTGCGCACCATTACCTTTATCCGCGGCCTATACGCCGCCATTGAGCAGGCGGGCCGCACGGCGCATCCGGTGCGGGTGCTGTATGCAGGCTGCGGCCCCTTTGCCACGCTGGCGCTGCCGCTGATGACCGTGTTCAGCCCTGAGCAAGTGCAGTTCACCCTGCTCGACATTCACGCCGCATCGCTGGATGGCGCACAGCGCCTGATCGCAGACCTGGGGCTGCAGGCGCATGTGGTGGACTACGTGCTGGCCGATGCCTGCACCATCCAGCTCGATCCTGCGCTACTGCCGCACGTGATCGTCTCTGAAACCATGAATGCGGCGCTGCGCAGCGAACCGCAGGTGGCCATCATGCGCCATCTGGCGATGCAGGCGCCGCAGGCGCTGCTGGTGCCGGAATCGGTGACGGTGGAAGCCTGCCTGTTCAGGCAGAGCAAAGAACTGCCGCCGCCGGTCGAACCCGGCATGCCACTGCTGCCCGCGCAGCGCGAACGCATCGAGCTGGGCCCCGTGTTTCGGCTGGATGCGGCCGCCATCGGCGCGTGGCGCGGGCTGGACGGTCCCCTGCCCGCAGCCACGCTGCAGCTGCCGGACGCGATTCCGGACGGGATGCAGGCACGCCTGCTGACGAAAATCGTGGCCTTCGGCGGGCACCGGCTGGATGACTACGAATCCAGCCTGAACCAGCCGCAGCACTTCCCCGGCCGCCCCCGGCTGGCCGGCGGCGAACTGCTGCAGTTCGCCTACCTGGCCAGCGAGGCGCCGGGCCTGGTGCTTACGGACGCGGCGGGAAGTAGCCGTTGATACAGATGGCGTAGTTCATCGCCACAAACGGCGGCATCAGCGGCGGCACCGAGATATTGACCGGCACGGTCACTGGCGTCGGCTGCGCGGCGCCAGTCGCGCTGATCGCGACTGTGCCGCCGGTAATGCCGCCGCCTCCGCCCCCAGTTGCCGTGGCAGTGGCCGCATTCAGCGTGGTGGTGCCGTTGGTCGCGGTCGCGGTATAGCCCAGCTGGGCAACGCCGACGCTGGGCGGCTTGATCGCGGCAAAATAGCCATCGGCCAGCGGGCTGGCGCTGGTGGCAGTATCCTTACTGGCAACCACAGCAATGGTTGGCTGCGTCGACGAACCACCGCCACCGGTCGGCGTGAACGTTGCCGCATGGGTGTGGGCCGGCAGCTGGTCGATGCTGCTTAGCGCGAACGACGTAGAGCTGTTGACCGTTGTGGCGCTGGTGCCGCCCTTCTGGCCCCATGTTGTGGTGCTCAAGGGCCCCTGGCCTTGCTGGACCGGCACGCGCCCCCGCAGGTCGGGCAGGTTGAAGGTGGTCATGCCATCGCCGCCGTAGACATTACCGATCAGCGCGAACAGGGCCTGGTACTGGTTGACGCTGACCTGCTGCCCCTGGCATAGCAGCCAGCCTTCCGGCGCATAGTTGAACGCAAAGACGCGAATCTCACCTACATATGCTTCTGCCATTTTATCTCCTTCAAGTGGGTTAAGGTCTGCTGTTATGGGCGGGGCGGGAAGATGCCGTTGATGCAGATGGCATAGTTCATCGCAACGAATGGCGCCATCATCGGCGGCACCGAGATATTGATTGGCACCGTAACGGGCGACGGGCTTAGCGCACCTGCCATGCCGACCGCGACGGAGCCACCGGTAATGCCACCGCCGCCACCGCCACTCGCGGTCGCCGTGGCCGCATTCAGCGTTGTGGTGCCGGTGGTCGCGGTCGCGGTGTAGCCGAGCTGGGCAACGCCGACGCTGGGCGGCTTGATCGCGGCAAAATAGCCGTCGGCCAGTGGGCTGGAGCTGGTGGCCGTATCCTTGCTGGCCACCACCGCGATATTGGGCTGGGTTGGCGTACCACCGCCGCCAGTCGGCGTGAAGGTGGCGGTGTGGGTATGCGCCGGCAGCTGGTTGACGCTGGTGAGCGTGAATGCGGTCGAGCTGCTGACGGTAGTGCTGGTGATGCCGCCGTTGCTGGCCCATTGGTAGAAGCCGAGAGGCCCTTGTCCCTGTTGAATCGGCACGCGGCCGCGCAGGTCCGGCAGATTGAAGGTGGTGGTGCCGTTGCCGCCATAGATATTGCTGATCAGCGCGAACAGAACCTGATACTGGTTGACGTTGAGCTGCTGCCCCTGGCACAGCAGCCAGCCATCGGGGGCGTAACTAAAGGCAAACAAACGGATCTCGCCTACATATGCTTCTGCCATTTTTTCTCCCTGGTTTGGACGTCCTACATGAAACCCGCCTGCGGCTTGCAGGCGGGACTTTGCTTACAGCACGCTGAGGCTGGTATTGACGCTGCCGACAATGGCGATACTTTCCCCGGACTCGGCCACATTGAGCAGCGCCTGGCCACGGTCGAACACGCCCTGCTGCAGCTGTTCCAGCAGCAGCGCCTTTTCGGCGGCGGACGGCGCGCGGTCGAGGGCGGTCTGATAGAGCTGGTCGATGAAGGCGGCATTGTCGCCTTGCTGCAGCAGGCCCTGGGCTTCGGCGGACAGCGTGAAGGCATCGGCAATCGCGCCCAGCGAAGCGCCCTGCTCGTGCACGCCGAGCCAGTAGTTCAGGCCCGCCTCGTCCGGCGCACGGCCGAACATCGCGTGATACATGCGCAGCAGCACGGCCACATCGCTGTGGTTGAAGTCCACGTCCAGCGAGCTGGACAGCTTTTCTGCGGAGTTCACGAAGCCCAGCGCCACCGTGGCACGGTCCACGCCGCTGTCCAGCAAGCCGGTCCAGTAGGCGCTTTCCTCGGCCGATGCCGTGCGGCCCAGCACGTTCTGGTACAGGCCGGCCACAAAGCCGCTATGGCTGGAGGTGCCGCCCGGATTGCCCAGCTGGCCGGATTCGGCCGAGCCCACGATCGCGGCTGCCACGTCATGCATGGAGACGCCGCGGCTGTGCACGTCCTGCCAGTACGCCACTTCCGCGGCGGAGCCGGAACGGTGCAGCAAGCCTTCATACAGGCGCGCCAGCACCGCATCGTCCGCGCTGCTCTGGCCGCCGGTGAAGCGCAGCGTTTCCACGGCCACCACCGTGTCCGTGCCGTCGCTGCCGGCTTGTGCCGCCATCACCAGCTTGCCGTCCACCACGCGCAGCGAATAGCCGTCGCTGCGGCCGCTGAAGCGTGCAATGTCCCGGCCGGTGCCGCCATCCAGCCGGTCATTGCCTTCGCCGCCAAACACCAGGTCATTGCCCTCATCGCCGTAGATTTCGTCGTTGCCGCCGGCGCTGCCGACGATGTCATTGCCCGCGCCGCCATGCAGCACGTCGTCATCCGCACCGAGGAAGATGTTCTGGCTGGCGCCGTCGCCCCATACGTGCTGCGAACCGGCGCCGCCCGTCACCGTGGCCGCGCCGATCACGGCGGCAAACTCCACGTTCTGCAATTCCAGCGCGGCGCCGTTCGGCAGGCTGCGCGCGTCGATTACCAGCGCAGTTTGCACGGTGCCGGTGCCTTGCGGCTGGCCGACAATGCCGAGCGGGGCCGCGCTGCTGCCGCCGTTGCCGGTCACAACGATGGTCTGCACCAGCAGAGGCGTGTCGTTGGACAGCCCGCCGAGGAAGCCGCTGCCGCCGCCGGTCAACTGGTTCTGGTCCTGCGAGCCGGCCGTGGTGTGTGCCTGGATCTCGCGGATCAGGTCGGTCAGCGAATTGCCGGCAGGCTTGGCTTCGCCGCTGCCGGTGGCTTGCAGGCCGACGCCCACCGGCACTTGCACTGCCAGCAGGCTGGTACCGCCCGCATCCTTCACCAGCGGAATGTCGGCCACGGTATTGTTGCCCACCTGTTCAACCCGCGATGGCGTGACCACAGGCACCGTGATGACCTGGCCGGTGGAGCCGTCCGGATTCGTTATCGTGCCGGTCTGCACCGGTACGCCGTCCACAGTGCCGGTCGCGGGCGGCGTATCCGGTGACGGCGTGTTATTGACCACCGCGGTTGAAGCCAGGCTGGCCGCGTCATTTCCCGCTGCATCCTGGATCGCATTCACGTCGTTGCCTGTAGTCGGATCGCTGTAGGCCACGCTGACCGCCTGGCCGTTGCTGACCGGCGAGGCCAGCGTCAGCGTGACGGTGTGGGCAGCAGCATTCACCACCACGCCGCTGACAAGGACCGGGCTGCCCGCAACGAGCACACCAAAGGTGCTGGTGGCGGGCACATTGGCCGCGTCCAGCAGGCTGGCGTCGCTGTAGGTCAGCACCATCGTGGCGCCATTCACCGTTGCGGTCAGCAAGGCCGGGCCAGCCGTGTCGACCAGTACGCCCGTCAGCGCTGGCACGTGGCCGGCCAGCGCCAGCGAAGCGTTGTTGCCTGCTGCATCCTTGACGGTCGTCGTGCCCAGCGAGATGGCGCCAACGGCGATACCATCTGCATCGTTGTCGCCGGCCTGCACCGTGTAGGTATAGGTGATCGAATTGGCCGTGCTCGATGCGAACTGCGCGCTGCGCGCCGTGCTGCCGATGGTCAGCGCAAGCGCGCTGTCGGTGCCGGTCACCACCACGTTCTCATCGAAGGTCACCGTGAAGCTCAGCGTGTCGCCAACCACGTAGCTGTCGTTCGCCGGGGCCGCGATGGTGCCGGTGACCGCTGGCACAGTGCCGTCAACCAGCACGCTGGCGGTGGAGCCCACGCTGTTCAGCGTCAGCACCGCGTCATTGTCCGCGGCATCCTTGATCGTGCCGCCGTTCAGCGCGAGGCTGCCGACCGTGATACCGTCGGCATCCACGTCGCCGGCCTGCACCGTGTAGCGATAGACCGCCGTATTGCCGCTGCTGGACAGCAGCTCGGCACTGCGTGCGGTGCTGCCGATCGTCAGGCCCAGCGTGCTGCCGCTGGCCGCGACTGTTACGTTCTCGTCGAAGGTCACCGTAAAGTCGAGGTTTCCGCCGGCAACATAGCTGCCGTTGGATGGAACGGTAACGCTGGCCACAGACGGCGCCGTGGTATCGACCAGAATGCCCGCAGTGGATGGCACGCTGCCCAGCGTGAGCACCGCGTCGTTGCCGGCGGCGTCCTTGATGGTGTGGCCGTTCAGCGTGATAGCGCCCACCGTAATGCCATTGGCATCCGTATCGCCCGCCAGCACCGTGTAGGCATAGGTAATGGAGTTGGCCGTGCTGGACTCGAACGCCGCATTGACGCTGCTGCTGCCGATGGTCAGGCCCAGCGTGCTGCCGGCGCCGGTCAGCGTCACGTTCTCGTCGAAGGTCACCGTAAAGCGCAGCACTTCCCCGGCATGGTAGGAATCGTTCGCCGGCACCGTGACACCGCTCACTGCGGGCGGGCCGCCATCGACCAGTACGCCCGTCAGCGACGGCAGGTTGTTGGTCAGCGTGAGGTTGGCGTCGTTGCCCGCGCCATCGCGGATCGTGCCTCCGTTCAGCGCAATACCGGTGACGGCGATGCCGTCGGTATCGTTGTCGCCGTTCTGTACCGTATAGCTGTACGTAATGCTGTTAGCCGTGGTGGAGGTAATGACGGCGTTGCGCGCCGTGCTGCCGACCGTCAGGCCGAGCGTGCTCGGGGTGCCGCTCCGGGTGACGTTCTCATTAAAGGTCACCGTGAAGTCAAGCGTCTGGCCGACCACATAGGTGTTATCGCCTGGCGCCGTAACCGTGCCGGTCACGGTGGGCACGGTGGCATCGACCAGCACGCCGCTGGTGGCGCCCACATTGTTCAACGTGAGCACCGCATTGTTGCCCGCCGCGTCGCCGATGGTATCGCCGTTCAGCGTCAAGCTGCCTACCGTGATGCCGTTGGCATCCACATCGCCTGCCTGCACCGTGTAACGGTAAATTACCGTGTTGCCACTGGTGGACAGCCAGACCGCGTTGCGCGCCGTGCTGCCGATCGTCAGCCCAAGCGTACTGTCATCGGCACCGACCGTCACGTTCTCGTCGAAAGTCACCGTGAAGTCAAGATTCTGGCCGAACACGTAAGTTGCATTAGACGGCACCGAAACGCTGGTCACCTGAGGCGCGGTGGTATCGACCAGAATACCCGCAGTGGACGGCACGTGGCTGGTCAGTGTCAGCACCGCGTCGTTGCCGGCGGCGTCCTTGATGGTGTGGCTGTTCGGCGTGATGGCACCGACCGTAATGCCGTTGGCATCGGTCTCCCCGGCCTGCACCGTATAGGCATAGGTAATGGAATTGGCCGTGCTGGATTCAAAGGCCGCCGCGCGCGCGGTACTGCCGATGGTCAGGCCCAGCGTACTGCCGGAACCGGCCAGCGTCACGTTCTCGTCGAAGGTCACGGTGAAGTGCAGCACATCGCCAGTGCGGTAGGAACCGTTCCCCGGCACCGAGATGTTGCCGCTCACCGATGGCGCAACGCCGTCGACCAGCACGCCCGTCAGTGAGGGCAGGTTGTTGGTCAGCGTCACATTGGCATCGTTCCCCGCGCCATCGCGGATGGCGCCGCCGTTCAGAGAAATGCCGGTGACAGCGATGCCGTTGCTATCGCTGTCACCGTTCTGTACCGTGTAGCTGTAAGTGATGCTGTTGACCGTGCTCGCCGTCACGGCAGCGCTGCGCGCCGTGCTGCCGACCGTCAGGCCGAGCGTACTCGGACCGCCGCTCAGTGTCACGTTCTCGTCGAAGGTCACCGTGAACTCCAGCGTCTCGCCCACGGCGTACGTATCGTTCGCCGGTCCGGTGATGGTGCCTGTGACGGCTGGCGCAACGCCATCAACCAGTACGCTGCCAGTGGCGCCAACGCTGTTCAGCGTGAGCACCGCATTGTTACCTGCTGCATCGCGGATCGTGTGGCCGCCCAGTAGCAGGGACCCGACGCTGATGCCATTGGCGTCAGCATCACCTGCCTGCACCGTGTAGCGGTAAGTGACGGTATTGCCACTACTCGACAGAAACGCTGCGCTTTGGGCCGTGCTGCCAATCGTCAGGCCCAGCGTGCTGCCTGAGCCCGTAAGGGTGACGCTCTCACTGAACGTCACCGTGAAGTCGAGATGTTCGCCAACGCTATAGGTATCGTTGCCTGGCACAGAAACGCTGGCCACAGTCGGAGCCGTCACATCAACCGGGTTGCTGACGGTGATGCCGTTGCCGGTACTATCAGTCGTGGTCACCGCGGCGTCTGCGCCCGCGGCCCAGCCGTTCGCCGCCGCCAGGTTATAGATAGCGCCTCCCGTCGAACTGGTGCCCGCCTTGTTGAGCAACGCGTTGATGCCGGCCTGGTCCGTACTGTCCAGCGCGATGGTGAATCCGGTGCCCGAGGTGATCTCGACACTGCTACCGGTCAAGGTATAGGTGGCGCCCCCCTCGCCGGTGATGGTGAGCTTGTTGGTCAGGATATCGTTCGCGGCTCCGGACAGCTTCGTAAAGCCTGTGCCGGTGACCACCAGCGTTCCGCTCGCGCCGTCATAGGTCGCAGCACTGATGGCTGGAACAGCCACATTGCTCACCGTGACGGCGGCACTGTTTACGGCTGTGTTGCCGCCGGTGATCACACTGTTCCAGTCGTCCCCGGCGGCGAGGTTGTATGTGGTGCCACTGGTGCTGCTGGTACCATTCTTGTTGAACATCAGCTCGACCGCAGCCTGGTCGGCGCCGGAGAGCGTGACGGTGAATGAGCTTGCGTTGGCCTCCGCTTCTACCCCCGTCCCGGTCAGCGTATAGGTAACGCCGCCCTCGCCGGTCAGCGTGAGCTTCGACACCGTGATATCAGCGCCCGCCACATGCACCAGATTGCTGCCGGTAACCGTCAGCACATTGGTGGTGGCATTATAGGTAGCCGAGCTGATGGACGGCGCCTGTACGTTGCTGACCGTGACACCGTTGCCCGTGGCGTCGGCAGGAGCAAAGGAACTGGTATTCCATCCGGATGCAGCGGACAGGTTGTAAGCCGAGCCGGTAACCGGCGAAGCTCCGTTCTTGTTCAACAGGCCATTAACGTAGAGCTGGTCGGCCGCGTTAAGTGTGATGGAGAAGGCCGTCGTACTGCTTGCCGTCGCTGTACCGGACGTCAGGGTATAGGTACCGCCATTTTGTCCCGTTAATGTCAGCTTGCTTGTGTCGATCACATCGCCGTTTATCAAGTCGGCGCCGGTGACGCTGAGTATGCCCGTCGAGGCGTCGTAGGCAGCGTTTGCAATTGTAGGGAACGGAACCGCCTCTTCAATGTTGATGTCGTCGACGGCGAGCCCAATGCCCTCGTTATTGGTTGCTCTGAAAGTGATGCTGTCGATATTTGCCCATCCGGAACCGGTAAAGCTGATATCCCCGCCCGGGCCTGCTCCATCCTTGGCATAGGTGAGACTTGCGGAACTGCTGCTGCTGGTAAGGTCGATCGTTGCCGTCTGGACCAGCATGCCCTGGTAATAGCCTTTGATCTCATAAATCGTGGCAGCCGTGCCACCGGCCGACTCGAGCCTGAGCGACTGCAGCGAAAACGAGGAGTAATCCGTGGAACGTATTTCCACGGTGCGTGGAGCGGTACCGCTGCGCGGGATAACTTCCACGTCTCCATCCGGCATGAAAATCATGGCATTGCCGGTAATGACCCCCGAATAGAAGAAAATCGTAGGATCATTGATCCAGGAGAAGGCATTGTCAATGTCCATGCCATCGCCGTCGAGGTAGCTATAGGTAAAACCATCAAGCTCGCGCGTCGGCGCAGTAAAGCCTGCGCCTTCGTCGTCGCCATCGAAATTCTCATCGGCTGGCGGTACCGCCAGCACCCCAGAGAAGGCGTCAACAGCAGACAAAGCATTGGCCGTTTCGATCGCACCATGCTGTTGTTCCAGAACCCAGTCGCCACCCAGCAGAGCCGAACCGGTGAGATCTTCGGAAGCGGCGACATCAGCGCCGGTCAGCTCGGCCAGGCGGCTGGTGAAGGCGGCGCCGGAGCTGCCGGCCGCAACGTCGCAGCCGTACAGCAGGATATCGCCCTGCTCACCGAGCGCGGACCGGATGGCCGCCAGTTCCGCGCTATGGCTGTCGAGGCTGCTCATGTCGACGATGCCGGAGCCCAGCGCCAGCGAACCTGCGCTGCCGTGGGAGAGGATGTGCAAGGCATCGATGCCGCTGCGCCCTTCGAGTGCGGCGGCGATCTGCACCAGGCCGTCGTGCGTGCTGTCGATGTGCACCACCTGCACGCCTTCCCGAACGCCTGCCAGCAAGGTTTCGTAGCCCGAAACCGACGTATCAATAAAAGCGATCTCGTTTTTGCTGTTGCCAAGCATCGGGCTATTCATTTCAGCGGCCATTTGGGAAACTCCGGAGTATCAGGACAAGGGAAAATACGGTGATATTCAGCGGCACCGCCGAATAAATTACAGGAATAGTACTCAGATTTTAGAGCCTATATTCTCACCAAAACTCACATATTTCTAATAAGAAATATTAGTGGATATTATATTATCGTAACCGCTCCCGGCATTTAACATATTTTTTGTATCAGTCGTGTACAGACAACGCTGCTTGTCATAGACGAAAAACGGTGGGCAGGCGCACGCGTAGCGCCCGTACCGTTCTGGCAAGATCATTATGAACTTGCACTACCTGTTGACAGAATGAGTGTTTCTTTTATTTCTTCCATCACCACATAACTTTTGGACTGGGCGGCCCCCGGTAAATTAAGCAGCATATCGCCCAAGAGCTTGCGGTACTCCGCCATTTCATGAATCCGGGCCTTGATAAGATAATCGAAATCGCCTGAAACCAGGTGGCATTCCTGCACTTCCGGAATGCGCAGCACCTCGCGCCGGAACTGTTCGAAATGGCTGGCGGACTTCTGGTTCAGCGTAATTTCCACGAACACCAGCAAGGTCGCACCGAGCGCCGCCGGATTCAGGCGCGCGTGGTAGCCGTTGATCACGCCGTCGCGCTCCATGCGCTTGACCCGCTCCGTGGTCGGCGTGATCGACAGCCCCACCTGCTCCGCCAGGTCCTTCATCGAGATGCGCCCGTCCTGCTGCAGCAGCTGCAGGATCTTGCGGTCGAGCTTGTCGAGACTGCGCACCGATTCTTTCTGAGTTCGCATGATTTTTTCCTGTTTTCTGAACGTTTTATGGTGACAAACACTGGATAAACCAACTTATCATAGCGAAAAATCCCACACAACTATTATTCGAGGCAAGCATGCGCGTAGTCGTTCTTGGAAGTGGCGTCATCGGCGTAACCACCGCTTACTATCTGGCGCAGGCAGGCCACGATGTAACCGTGCTGGACCGCCAGCCGGGTCCAGCCCTGGAGACCAGCTTCGCGAACGCGGGCCAGATCTCGCCCGGCTATGCTTCGCCCTGGGCCGCGCCAGGCATTCCGCTGAAAGCGATGAAATGGATGCTGCAGCGCCACGCGCCGCTGTCCATCACACCGGACGGCACCATGTTCCAGCTCAAATGGATGTGGCAGATGCTGCGTAATTGCAACGCCGAGAGCTATGCGGTGAACAAGGAGCGCATGGTGCGCCTGGCCGAATACAGCCGCGACTGCTTCAAGGTGCTGCGCGCCGCTACCGGTATCGAATACGAAGGCCGCCAGCAAGGCACCACCCAGCTGTTCCGCACCCAGAAGCAGCTGGACGATGCCGCCAAGGACATTGAAGTGCTGAAGGAAACCGGCGTGCCCTTCGAACTGCTGAACAGCGAACAGCTGCTGCAGGCCGAGCCGGGCCTGGCGTCCGAAAAACTGGTGGGCGGCCTGCGCCTGCCGAACGATGAAACGGGCGACTGCCAGCTGTTCACCACCCGCCTGACCGCCATGGCCCAGGAGCTGGGCGTGAAGTTCCGCTACAACGTGGAGATCGGCAGCCTGGCCATGTCCGGCGACGCTATCACCGGCGTGCAGTGCGGCGCCGAGCTGGTGACGGCCGACTCCTATGTGGTGGCACTGGGCGCGTGGTCCACGCCTTTCCTGAAGCCGCTGGTGGAGATTCCGGTCTACCCGCTGAAGGGCTATTCGATCACGGTGCCGATCGTGAACGCGGAGCGCGCGCCCACTTCCACTATCCTGGACGAGACCTACAAGATCGCCGTCACCCGCTTCGACGACCGCATCCGCGTGGGCGGCATGGCCGAAATCGCCGGTTACGACAAGCGCCTGAACCCGCGCCGCCGCGAAACGCTGGAGCTGGTAGTGAACGACCTGTTCCCCGGCGCCGGCGATACCGCGCAAGCCAGCTTCTGGACCGGCCTGCGCCCGATGACCCCGGACGGCACGCCTGTAGTGGGCCGCACCGGTGTGCGCAACCTCTTCATCAATACGGGACACGGCACCCTGGGCTGGACCATGTCCTGCGGTTCCGCCCAGCTGCTGGCCGACCTGATGTCGGCCAAGCGCCCGGCCATCTTCGCCGACGATCTGTCGGTTAGCCGCTACACCCGCGAGGGAGCGGCACGCCAGCCGCAGCTGGTAAACGCCTGATACAGCGAGCGCCGGCGGGCTTGCCCCGCCGGGTTCGCCCTCCCGCGCATTGTGGTTCTTTCTACCACTGCGTATAATTTTACGCATGAACAAACTGGAAGCCTTCGGGCATATCGCAGCGCTGGCGATTCGTGGGGATCTCGTGTTCCCCACCAGCGTCAATGCCGCCTTGCGCGTTCAGCTCGCGCTGGATGATCCCGATTGCCCGATGGAGGAAGCGATCCGTCTCGTGCTGGCCGAGCCCACGCTGGCGGCCCGCACGGTGTCTCTCTCCAATTCCGCCATGTTCAACCGCACCAGCGGCCCCACGGTCACCAATGTGCGTTCGGCCATTATGCGGGTTGGCTACCACAACCTGTTCGCGCTGGCGGCCGCCATGGTGGTGCGCCAGTTCGGCGCCAAGATCGAAGACCCGGAGCTGCGCGCCAAGGCCGAACAGCTGTGGGACCACACGATCCACGTGGCCTGCCTGGCCCGCATCATTGCGCGCGAAGTGACCGGCGTGAGCCCGGATACGGCGCTGTTCGCCGCCATCGTGCATGAGGTGGGAGGTTTCTACCTGCTGTCGCGCGCCGATGAATTCCCCGGCCTGCTGGAACCCGATCCGGAAAACTGGCAGCCGGCCAGCGAAGAGATCATCACGCGCGAAGTGATGCACAAGCTGGGCATTCCTGAGCCGGTGGCCAATGCCATCGAGGGCCTGCGCGACGGCTTCCTGCAAGTGCCGCCGGAAACCCTGCTCGACACCCTGCTGCTGGCCAATCATTTTGCGCCAGTGGCCTCGCCGCTGGAAGTGGCGCGCGCCGAACCGCCGCATTCCGACTCCGTCATCGACCTGTTCATCGATGAGGAAAAACGCCTGAAAATAACGGAAGAAGCCGCGATGGACGCGGCTTCCATGAGTGCGGCGCTGCTGGTTTAATTCAGCGCTTCGGCGGGACCGAAGAATTCGTAGAAGGTCTGCGATTCCGGCACGCCCAGTTCGCGCAGCGACTGCTTCACCGACTTCATGAAGCCCACCGGGCCCAGGTAGTACACGTCCACATCGCGCGATTCCGGCAGCCACTGTGCCAGCTTCGCCGTATCCAGCATACCGACCGCATCGGGCGCATGGCCCTTGCTGCTGTCAGCGTAGATGTAGCGGCGCTGCAGGCGCTTGCTGCCGGCTGCCAGCTGGTCCACGTGGTCGCGGAAGGCATGCACGCCGCCATGGCGGGCTGCGTGGATGAAGTGGATGTCGCGATCAGCCTTCAGGGCGCTGGACAGCATGGCCAGCGTTGGCGTAATGCCCACGCCGCCGGAAATCAGGACCACCGGGCGCGCACTCTCCGCCAGCGTGAACACGCCGGACGGCGGAATCAGCTCCACCACATCGCCCTCATCCACCTGGTCGTGCAGGAAGTTGGACACTTTGCCGCCCGGTTCGCGCTTCACGCTGATCTGGTAGGTCTTGCCGTTGTCTTCGGCCGACAGCGAATACTGGCGGCGCTGTTCCTGTCCGTCGACCACCACGCGGATACCGATGTACTGGCCCGGCGCGAAGCCCATCACCGGCTGGCCGTCTTCCGGACGGAACACGAAGCTGCTGATCTCGTCCGATTCCGGACGCTTGCGCGCCACCACGAAACGGCGCAGGCCGTTCCAGCCCCCCGGGGTCTGCTTCTGGCCCTCATAGGCCGCGCCTTCCGCACCGATCAGGATCTGCGCCAGCTGGCCGTAGGCCGCGCCCCAGGCTTCGATCACGGCATCGGTGGCCACTTCGGCGCCCAGCACTTCGCGGATGGCGCCCAGCAGGGCCGCGCCCACTTTCGGATAGTGTTCCGGCAGGATCTGCAGCGACACGTGCTTGGCCACGATGGTGTTGACCAGGCCGCCCAGCGCTTCCAGGCGTTCGATATTCTTCGCGTACATCAGCACGGCGTTGGCGAGCGCGCGCTGCTGGTTGCCGCTGTGCTGGTGGGCCTGGTTGAAGTAGGACATCACCTCCGGGTATTCCCGGAACAGTTTCTGGTAAAAGTGGCGGGTCAGGGCTTCGCCGCCCTGCTCCAGGATAGGAACGGTGGCGGTAACGATGGCACGGTGTTCAGCAGACAGCATGTTGACTCCTTTGGTTTAAACATGCATTCACTATGAATGTTTAAAAACCAGGAGTCAATGGACAAAATGTCCTAGCTTTGTCCGGAAAGTGTCGGCGCTCAGGCCGCTTCGGCTTTGGGGAGGGGATGGAAGACGATGGGCTGTTCAAGGATGGCCTCGCCCATTTTGCTGTGCGGGCCGGGCAGCATCTCTTCCAGCGTGACCTCGTCCAGCACCTGCAGGAAGGCTTCGGTCGCCTTGCCCAGCTTGGTCTTCAGCGCGCAGCCCCTGTGCAGGGCACAGCCCTGGTTGTTATGGTCGAAACACTCCGCGATATGGAAGTCGGACTCGCTCTGGCGCACCACGGCGCCAATACTGATATCGGCCGGCTCCATGCGCAAGCGCAGGCCGCCATTCCGGCCGCGCACCGTCTCCACCATACCGCTCACGCCCAGCTGGTGAATCACCTTGGTGAGGTGGTTCTTCGAAATGCCATGCAGGTCGGCGATGTCCTGGATCGTCACCAGCTGCTCGCGGTGCATGCCGAGGTAGATCAGGGAACGCAGGGTGTAATCGGTGAACGAGGTGAGTCTCATGAGAAAACCTTAAACATACATTTCAAATATTGCTTTGTTGCTCGCAATAAAGTAGCATTCCTAGTATAGCTTAATCCAAGGTGGCACAGATGCCCATAAACCATTTGTATCAAAGTGAATCAACTGCAAGGCCGCTTCCGGGCGCCGCGCTATGGCGTCTCGGCTTCCGTCCCTTCTACCTGCTGGCGGCGCTTTTCGCCCTGATTTCGGTGCCGGCCTGGGTGCTGCAGGCCACCGGCCACGCCAGCCTGAAACTCAATCTTCCATGGCACATGCATGAGATGGTATTCGGGTTTGCCGCTGCCGTCATCATCGGATTTCTGCTTACCGCAGGCCGCAACTGGACCGGCCAGCCCACGCCGGCCGGCGCCCACCTGATGGCACTGTGCGCGCTGTGGCTGGCGGGCCGCATTGCCATGCTGGCCTCGGCCGCTTACGGCTACCATCCGGCCCTCGTCGCAGTCGATGCCCTGCTGCTGCCGCTGGCCGCCTGGCCGCTGTACCGGGCCATCCGCCGCGCCGCCAGCCACCGCAACCTGCCCATCATCGGCATCCTGGTGCTGCTGGCTGCCTTCAACCTCGCCTACCACGCATCCATGCTGGGCTGGGTGGCGCTGTCGCCGCTGGCGCCCATTCATGGCGCCATCCTGCTGGTCACCATGCTCGAAGCCGTGATGGGCGGGCGCGTGATTCCCATGTTTACCGCGAATGGCGCACCGGGCAGCCACCCGCGCAGCCGCCGCTGGCTGGAGCGCGCCAGCCTGGCATCGCTGGCGCTTGCGGCGCTGGCCTGGCTGCTGGCCGGTCCCGGCATGCTGGCGGCACTGGCCTGCTTTGCCGCCGCCGGCCTGCATGCGGCACGCCTGCTTGGCTGGCATCCGGCCAGCACGCTGCGCGTTCCGCTGCTGTGGGTCCTGCACCTGGCCTATGGCTGGATTGCGGGCGGCCTGCTGCTGCTTGGCCTGGCCGCGCTGGGCATGGGCAGCGCCAGCACGGCCTTCCACGCGCTGGCGGTGGGCGCCATGAGCGGCCTGATTATCGGCATGATCACGCGCACCGCCCTCGGCCACACCGCCCGCCCCCTGCGCGCCGGACGCGCGGAAACCGCCATGTATCTCCTTTTGGAGACTGGCGCGGTGGTCCGCTTGTGTGCCAATCTTGCCGATGCCGGAATGCGCAACCAAGTCTTGCTCGCCGCCGCAGCCTGCTGGTCGCTCGCCTTCCTGCTCTACCTGATCGTTTATGCGCCTTACCTGAGCCGTCCGCGCCTGGACGGAAGGGACGGCTGAGGACACCATGGATACCGTCACCATACTGCTTTCATCTTTCATCCTGTCGATTACAGGACTGTTCGTTTTCATCTGGTCGCTGCGCAAGCGCCTGTTCGATCCCACTTCGGCGGCGGCCAACGTCATCTTCTCCGAGGGCGAAATCGGCCACGGCGAAGAACCGGCGGCCAGCGCCACGCAGAAGGCCGGACTGGCGCAGCCGGTAGCCGGCGAACAGAAACCCGTGCTGGACCCCGTGCAGCAGCAGGCCATGCAGCGCGAACTGGCCGAGCGCGTGGAGGCGGACCGTTCGTCGGCCTTCACCACCTTCGTTTTCCTGAGCTGCGCCATTGTGTGGCTGCTGGTCGCCACGGCCGCTGGCCTGGTCAGCTCCATCAAGCTGCATGAGCCGGACTGGCTCGTGCAGCAAGCCTGGCTGACCTTCGGCCGCCTGCGCACCATCCACCTGAATGCGGTGGCCTATGGCTGGGCGCCGATGGCGGCGCTGGGCATTGCGGTGTGGCTGCTGCCACGGCTGCTCAAGACCCATCTGGTCGGCGCGCGCTTCGCCATCCTCGGCGCCATGCTGTGGAATGCCGGCCTGATCGCAGGCCTGGGCTGCATCGCGGTGGGCATCAGCGACGGCATGGAGTGGCTGGAGATTCCATGGCAGGTCGATATCCTGCTAGTGGCGGGCGGAGCGCTGGTCGGCCTGCCGCTGGTGTACACGCTGCAGAGCCGCAAGGTGGAGCACCTCTATGTATCGATCTGGTACATGGGTGCGGCGCTGTTCTGGTTCCCCATCCTGTTCCTGATCGGGAACCTGCCTGCGGTGCACTTCGGCGTGCAGCAGGCGGCCATGAACTGGTGGTTCGGCCACAACGTGCTGGGCCTGTTCTACACGCCGATGGCGCTGGCCTCGGTCTACTACTTCCTGCCCAAGATTATCGGGCGGCCGGTGCAGTCCTATAACCTGTCGCTGCTCGGCTTCTGGACGCTGGCCTTCTTCTACGGCCAGGTGGGCGGGCACCATCTGATCGGCGGGCCGGTGCCGGGCTGGCTGATCACGCTGTCCATTGTGCAGAGCGTGATGATGGTGGTGCCGGTGATTTCCTTCTCCATCAATCAGCATCTCACGATGCGGGGCTACTTCTCCAAGCTGTTCTACTCGCCGACGCTGCGCTTCATCGTCCTCGGCGGCATGATGTACACGCTCAGCTCTATCCAGGGCTCGCTGGAAGCGCTGCGCAGCGTGAACGTGGTGGCGCACTTCACCCACTTCACGGTGGCACATGCCCACCTCGGCCTGTATGGTTTCTTCAGCATGGTGATGTTCGGCGCCGTGTATTTCGTGATGCCGCGCGTGATGGCATGGGAATGGCCCTATCCGAGCCTGATCGCGGCGCACTTCTGGCTGGTGGTGCTGGGCTTCTCCATCTACTTTATCGGCCTCACCATCGGCGGCTGGCTGCAAGGCCTCTACATGCTGGATGCGGCGAAACCGTTCATGGAGTCGGTGCGCGTCACCCTCCCCTATCTGCAAAGCCGTTCGGTTGGCGGCGCCATCATGGCGCTGGGCCACGTGGTGTTTGCGGGCCACTTCATCGCCATGGCATTGCGCTATGGTCCACGCCGGGTTGGCGCCGCGCTGCTGCATACGCGCGCTACGCCGTCGGCCATTCCCGCAGGAGCCTGATATGCAGGACGAACTTAAACTGCTCGGCGGCGCCATGGTCACGCTGGCGCTCGCAACATCGGCGCTGGTGGTGGTGCCGCACATCCAGCTGCGCGACGGCCAACCGCCCGCGGCGCTCAAGCCTTATACGGCGGCGCAGCTGCGCGGGCGCGAGGTCTACATTGCCAACGGCTGCATCTACTGCCATTCGCAGCAGCCGCGCGACAAGGCCTTCGCGCCGGACGACCAACGCGGCTGGGGCCGCGCGTCTGTCGCCGCGGACTATTACTACGACCAGCCGCACCTGCTGGGCACCATGCGCACCGGGCCGGACCTGTTCAATATCGGTGCGCGCCAGCCAAGCGCGGACTGGCACCTGGGCCACCTGTACCAGCCGCGCGCCTATGTGCCGGGATCGATCATGCCGTCCTACCCCTACCTGTTCGACATCAAGGATGCGGCCGACCCTGGCGACCGTGTGATTACACTGCCGCCGGGTTATACGCCGGCGGGCAAGGTGGTGGTGGCGAAGCCGGAAGTACTGGACCTGGTCAGCTACCTGCAGGGCCTCGATCACACCTATCCCGTCCTGCAAGGAGAGCGCAATGGCCGATGACCTGGACAGCCTGGAAGCGCAGCAGCGCGAAAATCCGGACCCGCACGAGAAGAACCGCCCGGTACCGCTGGTAGTGCTGGTGGTGGTGCCCTTGCTGCTGTTATGGGCGGTAGGCTACATCCTCGTCTCGCAGCGCAACGATGATCCGGCGCTGGGCGATATGCGTACCCTGGCCACGCTGGAAGGCAAGCCTGCTGCGGCGGCCGGCGCTGCGGTCGATGGCGCGCAGGTGTATGCGGCGCAGTGCGTGGCCTGCCATCAAGCCACGGGGGCCGGCCTGCCGGGCGTATTCCCACCGCTGGCCGGCGCGGACTGGGTGACCGGCAAGGAAGCGCTGGCCGCGAACATCGTTCTTCACGGCATTACCGGCAAGCTGACAGTCAGCGGCAAGGAATACAACGGCCAGATGCCGCCGTTCAAGGACAAGCTGAGCGACGCCGAGATTGCGGCGGTGCTGTCGCATGTGCGCACCAGCTTCGGCAACAGCGCAGGCGCGGTGACGGCCGATGCCGTGAAGGCGGTGCGCGAGGCGGGCAAGGACCGCAAGGATCCATGGAGCGGAGACAGTGAGCTCGCCAGCCTTAAATGAGGATGCACGGCGCACGGCATGCGCCGTTGCCGCTGTCCTGCTGATCGGCATTGCAGCCATATGGCATGCCACCCTGGGCTTTCGCGTGGTGGCGACGGAGGACGGGCGCCGCCTGTCGGTCGCCGAGTCGCCGCTTGCCGTACCTGCAGTGCGGGCCACTCTCGCCTCCGGTGAAAGCGGCACACTGCCCGCCCTGCTGGCGCGCGATGGCCGCGTCACGCTCGCCACCTTCATCTACACCCGCTGCAACGCGGTCTGCTCGGTGCTGGGCAGCGAGATGCAGCAGCTGCAAAAGGAGATCCGCGCGCACGGCCTGGAGGACCGGGTGCGCCTGCTCAGCATCAGCTTTGACACGCACGACACGCCCGCCGTGCTGGCGGCGTATGCCAAACGCATGCAGGCCGACCCGGCCATCTGGCACTTCGCCGCCATTCCGGACGCTTCCGAGCGCAGCAAGCTGCTGGCGCAGTTCGGCGTGGTGGTCATCCCCGCGCCGCTCGGCGAATTCCAGCACAACGCCGCCTTCCACACCCTCGCCGCCAACCACCTCACAGCCATCACCGACTACGACACCCCCATTGCCGAGCTCGCCGGATGGCCGTACCCGTCCACCCTGCGGTCAGGCACCAGAGTGGACACGAGCTCAGGCGCTAGCATAGTTGGGGCCGTGCCCACTTTGGTGCCTGACCCCAGGGTGGACACGAGCGGGACTGTAGCGGAGGTGGCGCGATGAGGTGGTGGCTGGGGGTGGCGCTGCTGGCGGCGGCATGGCTGCTGAGAAACGTGCTGGAAGCGTCGATGGTGCTGCATATGTTCGTGCAGCTGCCCGCCATCGCGCTGGCGGGAGCGCTGCTGGAGCCCGCCGCGCTGCTCAGGCGCTGGCGCCGCGCCGATGCGCACGGGCTGGCCAGCTTCACCTTGCTGCTGCTCACCAGCGCTTACTGGATGATTCCGCGCGCGCTGGAGCTCAGCCTCACGCAGCCGCTGGTGGAAGCGGGCAAGTTCGCTTCCCTGCTGCTGCTCGGCGCCGTGCTGCCGGATGCGATGCGGCGCGCCAACGCCGTCATACAACTTTTCTTTATCGGTAATTTCTGCTGGATGGGCGCCATCGCCGGTATCCAGTACCAGAACATGCCGCAACGCCTGTGCAATGCCTACGCGCTGGACGAGCAGATCCTGGCCGGCACGCTGCTGGTCGGCGCCTCGGCCGCCGTCGCGCTGGCCTGGTGCATCAGGCACTTTCCTTCAGGAGAATCACATGAGCATCGAACGCTTTGAACACGACCACGGCGAAATCCACGCCGGCATCCACGAACTGCGCAAGCTGATCGCCACCGGCATCGAACGCAATGCCGCGTCCATCACTCAACTGCTGCTGGCCATGAGCGCGTCCATCAAGCTGCACCTGGCCGTGGAGGACCGCGTGGTCTACCCGGCTTTCATGGCGTCGAAACAGTCTGCAATGCAGGCGCTGGGCCGCAGCTATCAGGAGGAAATGGGCGGACTGGCACAGAACTACATTGCCTTCGCGCGGCGCTGGAACCTGGCGAACCGCGTGGCGGCGCAGCCCGACGCCTTCCGCGCCGAGGCCAACGAGGTGTTCAAGGCCCTGTTCCTGCGCACCCGCCGCGAAGAAGCCGAACTCTATCCCGCTTACGCCAAGCTGTAATCAGTGCAGCGTGCGCGGACGGGTACGGCGGCGCGAACGCCGCTTCGAGGCGTAGGCGTCGTGGGCGTAGCGCGAAATGAAGGTCGCCAAGCCGCGCCCTGCCTGCGCCAGCGCCTTCATCGTCTCCACGCGCGCACGGCCTGCGCTGCCGTAGGTGTAATCGTAAATATCGCCGCTAACGAACTCGACTGAGATTTTCTCCCAGTCAATTTCATAGGCGACGACACCGGAATGGCCTTCAATATTGCGATAGCGTTTCATGCGCCGAGTGTAGCCCGGCGCAGAAATCAGCGGCGCGCCATCGGATTCGGCAGGGGGTCCGCAATTTTATTCAGCAGATTGCGGTCCATATGGTGGAAAGGTTCGTTTTCCTTGCCGCGAATCAGCATGACGGTGTCTTCGTCATAAGCCCAGCTGCCGTCATCGTTGATGGTGACCTTGATGCGGTACTCGACCGTACGGAAACCGTATTCGAGGAAGGGATTGGACAGGATGCCGTGGTTGGCGTCGCCCTGCTTCGCCACCAGCTCAAAGCTCTTCGCATCCGGCTCCACGGTGCCGTGCGCCATGGCGATCTGCCCGCGCGGGATGGCCAGGGTCTGGATCACGGTCTTGGTCGCCGGTTCCCACAGGAAATAGCCCACCTGCTCGTGGTAGGTCTTCACGTTGTCCGGCTTATTGACGATGAGCACATAGCGCAGGCCGTAGAACAGCTGCGGCCCGTTGGTGACCGGGTCGATCGGCGCCAGTTCGATGCGCTCCACATAAGCCTGCTTGCGGGGGCCATCGGCCTTCGGCTTGATGTCGAGGCCGCGCGTGCCTTCCCAGGTGCCGGCGAGCGCACGCAGCGGGCCAAGGTTGTCCAGGGTATTGATATCGACGGCGGACGGTTCGGTGTAGATATCTTCGGAGAATTCATTCATACAGGCAATTTTAGCCTAATGAACGGCCTCCAGTGTCAGGACGGAGAGCAGGCTCACCAATTTGGCAGTGTCCATGGGCTTCACAAAGTAGTGGTCGAAACCGGCCGCGATAGAGCGTTCCTGGTCTTCCCTGCGGCCATAGCCGGTCACGGCCACGAGCTGGGCCTGGGCCGTTTCCGGCAGATTGCGCAGCCGCGCGGCCAGTTCATTGCCGTCGATGTCGGGCAGGCCGATATCGAGGAAGCAGACCTGCGGCCGGCGGCTGCGCGCCAGTTCCAGCGCCTCCGCCGCGCGGTGCGCCACACTGACCTCATGCCCGGCCGCTTCCAGGAACAGCGCCAGCGTCTGGGCCGCATCCACGTTATCGTCCACCACCAGGCAGCGCAGGCGCACATTCTGCGGCACCGCGCGCGCCATCGGCGCCCCGGGACCGGCGCCAGCTTCGGGCAAGGGTTCATACGGCAGCTGCACGGTGAAGCTGCTGCCCTTGTCCACACCCGCACTCGATGCATCCACCGTGCCGCCATGCAGCAGCACCAGCGTGCGCGCCAGCGCCAGGCCCAGTCCAAGGCCGCCCTGGGAACGGTCCGAGGTCCGCTCGGCCTGCGTGAACAGTTCGAACACGCGCGCCACCAGCTCGGGCGCCATGCCGATGCCGTCGTCGGCCACTTCCAGCGACACCTGCCCGCCCACGCGCTGCAGGCGCACCCAGATGTGGCCGTACTCCGGCGTGTACTTGGCCGCGTTGTTCAGTAAATTCGCGACCACCTGCACCATGCGCTTGTGGTCTGCATGCACGCCCATCGGCTCGGGGCCGATCTCCAGCACCAGCTGCTGCCGCTTGCTCTTGAAGAGCGGATAGGCCTGCTCCACCGCGTCTTCCACCACGCTGCGCAGGTCCAGCGGCTGGCGGTTCAGCTTCACCAGGCCGCGGGTGACGCGCGACACGTCCAGCAGGTCGTCGATCAGGCGCGTCATGTGCTCCACCTGGCGCGAAATGATTTCGGCAGTGCGCGCCACCGAGGGATTGCCGGCATGCGCCATCTTCAGCACCTGGGCGCCGGAGCTGATCGGCGCCAGCGGGTTACGCAGCTCATGCGCCAGCATGGCGAGGAATTCGTCCTTGCGCTTGTCGGCTGCCTGCAGCGAGGCGGAGGCGGCGTCGCGCTCCAGCTCCTTCTTTTGCAGGGCCTGCGCCATTTCGTCCAGCGAACGCGCCAGGTCGCTGATCTCTTCGTTCTCGTAGCGCATGCCGGTGCGCGTATCGAGCGAGCCGGAAGCGATGCGGTTGGCCGTGCTGGCCAGGGTCTGCACGCGGCGCACGATCAGCACATCGCCCCCGAACCACGCAGCCAGCAGCGCCAGCGTAATGGTGGCCACCAGGCCCACGGTGGCAATCAGCTGGTCGCGCGTGGCGGCGGCCACAATCTCTTCGTAGGGAATGCCGATCATCACCGTATAGTCGGATACTTCGTGCGCGCCCACGCGCGCGAAGGCGTACAGGCGCTCCACACCGTCGGCATCGTTCAGCACCATCGGCACTTTCGGCGGGCGCGCATACAGGCCAAGCAGCGGTTCCGGCAGCTTCTTGCCGAAGAACTGAGCCGGTTCCGGGCGGTGCGTGATGATGGTGCCTTCTGCATCGGCCGTCCACAGCACCGAGCCCGGCGAGAGCTGCACATCGAGTACGAATTTATCCAGCTCGGCCAGGTCCAGCGCGGCGAACAGCACGGCCTTCACTTCGCTGCCCTGGATCACCGGGTAAGTGAGATTAATGGTGTGCTTGCCGATCACACGGCCGAACACATAGCTGCCCGCGATGAAGCGGCGCTCGCTGATGGCGCGCCGGAAATGGGGACGGTCGGCCAAGTTCACCAGGCCAACCGAGGCCACGGCGGAACAGGTCACGTCGCCGTTCAGCTGGATGACGCCGAAGTTCACGAAGTCCGTATTCTTGGACAGGATGTCGGACATCAGCAGGCTGCAGTCCTCCGGATTGCCCAGCACATCCGGAATGCTGGACAGGTCGCGCAGGATCTGCCGCGCGCCTTCCAGCGACTGCGCCTCATTGGCCGCTGCCAGGTTGGCCACGCGTTGCAGGTTCTCGCGCGCCACCTCGATGGCGTGCTCGCGTTCGCGCAGCCCGGTCAGCACGGTCATGGCGGCCATCGGCGTGATGGCGAGCGCCACCAGCAGGATCAGGCGCCCGCGCAGACTGTTCAGACGTAGCAGCGGCATATGCAGCTTCCTTTGCAGCTCTCTTCAGGCTGCTGCCATCCGGTTCCCAAGTGCAATGATGGCGTTGACACCCTTGCGCAATGTTGTCTCATCGTCAGCAATATACCCGATCCGGATGAAGCCGGGGCAACCGAGCGCCTCTCCGGGCATGATGGCAACACGGTAGTCTTCGATCAGGGTTTCGGCAAAGGCCACCGTGTCTTGCGTCAGGCCGGAAATATCGCCCCACAGGTAGGGGCCGGAATCCGGCGCATGCATGGTGATCCAGGGTACGGGGGCGAACATATCGACCACCAGGTCGCGCCGCACGCGGTAGTCTGCCAGCAGCTCAGGCACGTCGCCCACGGCGAACGCCGCTTCGGCCGCGACCTGGCTCAGCGCCGGAACCGCAGCCGTGATCGGCCCCTGCAGCGCTTCCATGGCCTTTACCCACACCGCCGGCGCCGCAGCGAAGCCCGCGCGCCAGCCCATCATCGCGTAGCTCTGCGATGCGGAGAAAATGGTGACGATGCCGATTGCTTCCCAGTCGGCGCAGGCCGCAAGGCTGTGGTGCACGCCTTCGAAGATCAGCTTTTCGTAGCTTTCATCGACGATGGCATGGCAGCCGCGCGCGCGCAGCCAGTCGCCGATGCAGTCCAGCTCTGTTTTGGTGAACACCTTGCCGGTCGGATTGTGCGGGTTGTTGACGATGAGGACCTTGGCGCGCGGCAAGCGGTCCATGAAGGCCGCATCGATCACGTCCGGCTGGTCCACCAGCACGATGTTCAGGCCGAGCAGCTGGGAAGTGGCCACATAGGCCGGCCAGTGCGGACGGAAGACGATGACCGTATCGCCCGGATCCGTCATTACATACAGGGACTGGTACAGCGCCTGCTTGGCGCCATTGGTGACGATGACATGGCGCGCTTCGGCCGCCATCTGGTTCTCATCGCGCAGCTTGGCCGCCAGCTTCGCGCGCAGCGCCGGGGCGCCGCCCACGGCCGTATAAGGCAGCAGCGGCACCTGCAGCGCTTCGGCCACCGCCGCACGCACGGATTCCGGCGCGGGAAAGTGTGAAATGGCGATCGAAAAATCGATCACGCTCTCGCCTTGCAGCTTGAGGATGTCCACCCTTTCGTGCATGGCCGTGGTGGCCAGCGGACGCGCCGCCGCAATGCGCTTCGATACCTGCATGATGCCCGTCCCCGGTAAGAATTGTCTGAAACAATTTTACCAAAGTGCAATCTTTTTGCAGGGTGGCGGAATCCTATCGTGCGCGCCTCTTTTCAGGCAGCCAGCGTGAGCGGATGCTTCAGCAAACGCTCGATTTCCTGCGCCGGCAGCGGACGGCTGAACAGGTAGCCCTGCATTTCGTCGCAGCCGTTCTGCTGCAGGAAAGCGCGCTGCTGCGCGGTCTCCACGCCTTCGGCGATCACGCGCAGGTGCAGCTGGTGCGCCATGGAGATGATAGCGCGGGCGATGGCCTGGTCATCCGGGTTGCTGTCCAGCTCGCGCACAAAGGACTTGTCGATCTTCAGGCGGCTGATGGGGAATGACTTCAGCGAAGCCAGGCTGGAATAGCCTGTGCCGAAATCGTCGATCGAAAGCGCAATGCCCATCGCTTCCAGCTCGCGCATCTTGTCCACCGCCTGCTGCACGTCGCGCATGATCAGGCTCTCCGTCACTTCCAGTTCCAGGAAGCCGGGATCAAGGCCGCCGTCACGCAAGGCATCGGCCACCCGGTTCACCAGGCGGCGGTCGTCGAACTGGCGCGGCGACACGTTGACCGACACGCTCAGCGAAGGCAGGCCTTCATCCTGCCATGCGCGCACCTGGCGGCAGGCTTCGCGCAGCACCCATTCGCCGATCTGCACGATGGCGCCGCTCTCCTCCGCCAGCGGAATGAACTGGTCCGGGCGCACCATGCCGCGCTCCGGATGCTCCCAGCGCACCAGCGCTTCCACGCCGAAGATGCGGCCCGTTTCCAGCTCCACCTTGGGCTGGTAGACCACGCGCAGCTGCTGCTCGTCCACCGCCTTGCGCAGGCCGTCCATCAGCGCCAGCTTCTCTTCCAGCGTGGCGTTCATTTCGTGCGCGTAGAACTGGCAGTTGTTCTTGCCCAGCTCCTTGGCGCGATACATGGCGGCATCCGCATTCATCAGCAGCGTGTCTGCATCGTCGCCGTCGTGCGGGAACACGGCCACGCCGATGCTGCAGCTGACCTGTACCTGCTGGCCTTCCAGCATAATCGGGTGCACCACCGCTTCCAGCACCTTTTCCATCAGCGGCATGGCTTCGGCCGTGCCGCCGTGCTGCTGCGGCAGCACCAGCACGAATTCGTCGCCGCCGAAGCGGCCCACGGTGTCGGCGCGGCGCACACAGCTCACCATGCGCTCGGCCACCACCTTCAGCAGCTCGTCGCCCGCCGTGTGGCCCATGCTGTCGTTCACCAGCTTGAAGCTGTCCAGGTCCACAAAGGCCACCAGCAAGGACTGCTGCTGGCGTTCCGCCTGCAGGATGGCCTGCTGCAGGCGGTCGCCGATCAGGCTGCGGTTCGGCAGGCCGGTCAGCGCATCGTGGTGGGCCATGTGGACGATGCGCGCTTCGTTCACCTTGCGCTCCGTAATGTCGCGCACAATGGCCACCACGCCGCCCTCCACACCCACCACCTGCCAGTGAATCCACTCCACGGCAATCTCCGGCATGTCGTTGCGCCATTCTTCCTGGTGCACGCCGCCGTTCTCGGTAATGTAGATCAGCTTTTCCAGGATGCCGTTGTGGCGCATGCCGGGCAGCCAGCGGCACATCGAGTAGCCATGCAGCTCATGCTTGCTGCGGCCGGCCATCTGCTCGGCGCGCGAGTTGGCGGCCAGGATGCGGAAATCGACAATCGCGCCGTGGCGGTTGCGTTCCGCCTCCAGCACGAAGAAGGCGTCCATGCTGGCCTCGGAGGCCGCTGCATAGGTTTCCTGGTCGCGGCGGGTGCGGCGGCGCGCCTTCGCGCCCTGCCAGGACCAGAACCACACCAGGCCTGCCACCAGCAGCAGCACGCCGCTGGCAATGCCCGCTTCCCACATATGGCCGCGGCGCTGCTGGCGGAAGCCCGCCATCTGTTCTTCTTCCGACAGGCCAACCACCGCCACCAGCTTGTAGCCGTGCATGGCGCGCGCCGCCGTGTAGCGCGGCACGCCGTCCACCGGCGTGGACGCGGCGGCGCGCTCGTGAAGGAAATCCGCCTCGCTCAGCGGCGCGCCGGAAGATTGCTGTTCGCCGATGCGCAGCGAGCGCGCAATGCCGTCATCGCCCAGCACGCCCAGCAGGCCGAATTCGCCCTGGCGCGAGCGCTCATAACCGCTGGTGAAATAAGCCGGATCGACTTCCACAATGGCGATACCGGCGAACTTGCCCTGTGCGTCGTTCAGCCTGCGCGTGAAATGCAGGTGCAGCTCGCGGTTGGCGGCGTCGCGCGTGGCGCGCGCCACATACAGCGCGTCGCTGCTGCTGTTGCGATGCGATTCGAAGTACGGCATGCCGGCCACCGAAATCGGATGGGCGGCAGGATGGCTGGCCACGATATTGCCCTGTGCATCGGCGATGCCGATCACGAACACCAGGCCGGAAGGCAGCAGTCCCTGCTGCCCGAGTTCGGGCAAGGCGCCTTGCGCGCCCTTGCGCTCCACCGCGTACTTGATTACCTTCAGCGTCTGGTCGATGCCCGCCACATTGCGCGCCACCTGGGCCTCATAGGTTTCCAGCAGCTCGCGCACCGATTCCGCCGCAGCCTGGCGTGCCGCCGCCTGCTCGTTGCGGATGAAATGGAAGGTCGCGCCCCAGATCACGGCCAATAGCAGCAGCACGAACAGGGGCAGCGAAACATAGGTCTCCAGCCCCAGCCTGAGCCAGCGCGTGCGCTTGTTTTCGCCATGAACGGGCGGCATCAGTGCACCACCGGTACAGGACGCACGCTGGCATCCAGCGCGGAACGGTCGATATAGCCGATCATGCCGGGGTTCTCGGCCACCAGCTTGCGCACGGCAAGGCTGTTCGGCAGCTCGCGCGGCGGCTGCCCGCGCCCGGTGAAGATGCGCTTGGTCCAATAGGCTTTCATCAGGGCCGGCGTGCGCCGGGCGACCTTCAGGTAAAACTCGTCACGCTGCGGGTCGCCCAGCATGAGGTCCACGGCGGTGGCCTCGCTGCCGTCCGGGAAGCGCGCCGTCTCGGCCAGGAACAGTTCCGCCACCTGTTCGGTGCGCAGCGCGGTCACGGCGCTGCGCGCTGACACGATGACCACCAGCTCGCCGGCATGGACGGCCGCCGTCAGCAGCACACCGAACAGCAGGCATAAAGTCTTGAGCATCAACATGACAGGCCCGCTCAGAAAACGAAGTCCACCACGGCGCTGTAGACGCCGAAGCTCTTACCGGACTGGAAGCCCGGCTGCACATTGATCAGCGTGCCCTGGCTGCCTTCGCGCGGCAGTACGCGGTCATACTGCAGCTTCAGTGCGTAGTCGCTGGCGAAGTCCCAGCGCAGGCCGGCGCTGGTAGAGCGCTGCACGCCAATCATTTTCAGCTGCCGGTTCAGCTCCGCCGTCAGCATGGCCGCCTGGGGGGCAATCGCCGCCGGCAGGCCGGTGCGCGAAATGCCTGCACTGGCCGATGGCATGTTCAGGCCCACGCTGGAATAAGTCAGGTAGGGCGTGAAGGCGCCGAAACGGTAACCGCCGCTCAGGTACCAGGCCTTGCGGTCGCCCAGCATGGAGCGCGCATTCACGCGCGCCGCTTCGCCCATCAGGAACCAGTTGCCCGGATCATAGTTAAAGCCTGCGCTGTAGGCGCTGATGCGCTTCGCGTCCAGGCCATATTGCGCCGCCAGCGCGGCGCCGCTGCTGCCGAACTGGCCCAGGGCGCCGAAGAACTCTTTCGCCAGGTCCGTATGAATCCTGGCCGTCATTGCCGTCACGCGCACACTCAGGTCGCCGCGCGTGGCAACGTTGGAAATGCTTGCCACGCCGCGCGCTTCGGCGCTGGACTCGCTGCTGATCGCGGTGCGGGTGCGGCCATACAGCAGCTGCGTTTCGTTGCGGATGCCGGCCACATTCCAGCGGTAGCTCGCATCCACGCCGTCGCTGTTGCTGACCGGGAGGGAGCCATACAGTTCCACCGGCGTGCGCACCCATGGCAGCGCGTAGCTGGCCTTGCGGTAGTCGGCGGCCAGGAAGGCCGGCAGCGCGATGCGGCCCAGACGCACGCTCAGGTCCGGCGTTGCCTGGTATTTCACGTTGGCCCATTCGACGTGCGGGCGGTAGTTGCCCCTCACGGTGCGTTCAGACACCACCTGCACCACGGCAGACCATTGCTTGTCCGCGTTCAGCGTGAGCTGGGCGCCGAGGCGGCTGTCCACGTCCATGCTCCAGGCGTGCGTGTAGCCCGCCTGCCCCGGCGTGAGCGGGCTGGAAGTAAAGTCGGCATGGCGCTGTTCGGAATGCACGGCGCCGATGGTGCCGAAGCCGCCGAAGGTGACGGCAGGCGCATCGCCCCGCTCCTGCGCGCACGCGGGAAATGCAAGGAAGACCGCCAGTGGCAGGGCAAGGTGGTGCAAACGAGGTTGGTGCTTTGGCATGGCTCTCTGTGATTTTCGACAAACGGCATCCCGCCACTCTTTGGCAAGCAGAAAAGATGGGGAGAATAAGTTACATGCGGCGAACTGGCCGGCTGTGATAAAGCGAAAGGCACGGAGGTGGGGTGCCGGAAGATTCTCACACTTTATAACAGGGTCTTGTGACTGTCGATCAGTTTCCTTGGAGAACTACGGCTTATCGGCGCAGAAACAACAGCCGATCAGGTAGACTGGAGCCTGTGTTAACAGCGCAGCTAGACAAAATGGAACTTTCCTGTGGAACGCTCGTCATTAACAGTGCGCGGCAGATACTGCTTTGCCACGTTACCGGCACCGCCCAGTGGGATATCCCCAAAGGGCTGATGGATGCGGGCGAGACGCCGCTGCAGGCGGCGCGGCGCGAACTGTTCGAAGAGGCCGGCCTGAGCTTCGACGAAGCGCGCTTCATTGACCTGGGCCGCTTCGACTACCGGCGCGACAAGCGCCTGCACCTGTTCCGGGTGGATGTGGGCGATGAGCTGTGCACCCTGGACGAGCTGAAATGCACCAGCTTCTTTCCCCACCACGTGACGGGGGAGCCGACGCCGGAAGCGGATGGCTTCCGCTGGGCCGCGCGCGAGCAGATCTCTACCCTGTGCTGGCCGCGCATGGCCCAGCGCCTGCTATCCCTGGACTGGTGACAGCGGCGCGTTCGACGGGCCGTGCAGCACCTGGCCCTTGATGTCGAAACGCGAGCCGTGGCAGGGGCAGTCCCAGGACTTTTCGTCCGAGTTCCAGTGCACGGCGCAGCCCAGGTGCGGGCAGGCGGCACTGAGGCGCGTCAGTTCGCCGTCCGGCGCCTTGTAGACCGCGATCAGCTTCGTCCCTTCGCGCACCAGCGCGCCCTCGCCCGCCGGAATGTGCCCGGGCGACGCCGCCTCGCCGCGTTTCAGCCAGTCCGCATACTGGGCCATGGTATTGGCCTGCTCCATGGCGAAGTCGCCGAGGCCGTGCAGCGGTTTGCGGGCCGGGTCATACAGTTCGGCCCAGGGGCTGCTGCGGCCCTGGATCAGGTCCGTCACCAGCATGGCGCCAGCCGTGCAGTGCGTCATGCCGTTGCCGGAATCGCCGGTGATGAGATAGACCGCGCCATTGTCCGCCGGGTTGCGGCCGAGGTAGGCCACGCCGTCGGCAGGCTCCATGACTTCGCCGGACCAGCGCCATGCCACTTCCTGCACCTGCGGGAAGCGCTCGCGGGCCCAGGCCTCGATCTGCTCGTAGCGCGGCTGCGGGTGGCTGTCCTGGCCCACCTTGTGGTCGGCGCCGCCGACGATCATGATGTCGTGCGTGAACTCGCCCTTCTGCGCGTCGAGCCGCACATAGTAATAAGGATCGCCCGTATCCCACAGCAGGAAAGGCTGCAGGGCGCCGCGCGGCACGCGCAGGCCCACCACATAGCTGCGGTAGCCCGCCACCTTGGTCTGCATCACAAAGCGGTTGTTGAAGGGCGTGTTGGTGGCCACCACAATGGACTTCGCCGCCACCCGGCCTTTTTCGGTGATGACAGTAGTGTCTTCAACGTCGCGCGCACGGGTGCTGCCGTAGATGCGGCCGCCGAGCCGTGTTACGGCGCGCGTCAGCCCGGCAAGGTATTTCAGCGGATGGAACTGGGCCTGGCGGTGGAAGCACAGCGCCGGGCCGGTGTCCCAGCCCAGGCCCGGCGCGCGCAGCATGCGCGTGACCGCAATGCCCAGCCGCTCGCAGGCTGCAAATTCGCGGTCGATGATGTCGGCGCCGCCGTCCGGCGCCGGAACCAGGTAGCCGTCCAGGCGCTGGAAGTCGCATTCGATCTGCTCGCGCTGCACGATGTCTTCCACCAGCTGGGTGGCTTTCTCGTAGCTGTCGCGCAGCAGCGCCGCCCGCTCGTGGCCGAAGCGCTTTTCGATATTGAAGTAGCGTTCATCGGGCGGGAAGAAGTGCGCAGTGGTGCGGCCGGTTTCGCCCTGCCCCACGTCCAGCGCATCCACCAGCACCACCGAACGGCCTTCGCGCAGCAGCAGGTAAGCGGCGGTGAGGCCGGCAATGCCGCCGCCCACCACGCAGACATCTGCTTCCGTGTCACCAGCGAGCGGCGCGTGCGTCGGCAGGCCGGCGCCGGCATGCCATAGCGATTTGGTATCCATGGCGCACCTCAATGCGAGCGGCGGCGCTTCAGCAGGTACCAGGCCACGCCTGCGACTGCCGCACCGATGGCGGCCTTGCGCACCAGTCCCGCCTTATTGTGTTCCCACTCGGCCTTGATGCCCATTTCAGCCAGCACATTCGGCACCTTGCCGTGCGCGAGGTCTTCGCCGATGCCTTCCACCATATCCACGCGGTCGGCCAGCAACAGCATCAGCCAGTGGCGGATATCGTTCTCGGTGCCCTTGTAGGCGATCCTGCGCAGCAGGCCGCTCAGGCCGCGCGGCGGCGCACTGGTGCCGAACAGCGGCGTGATCCCCGGCCGTTCGGGCGAGACGAAAACTTCGATATCACGCGGCTGCGGCGTAAGCTCGCCTTCCGGCACGTCCAGCCTTTGCGGTATGCGCTCCATCGGCACGGCGGGACGGTTGGCGCGGTCCAGGTCCGCACCCCAGCCCTGGATGGCGCTGCGGTCCGGCATGGGGCGGTGATGATGATGTTCATGTTCCATGGTCAGCTCCTCAATGCCGCGCACCGGGCGGTATCAGAATGGTCTTGATGCAGTTATCCAGCTTGCCGGAGAAGATGTGATACGCGTCCGACACTTCTTCCAGCGGCACGCGGTGCGTGATGATCTCCCTCGGGTTGATACGCCCCGCCTGGATATGCTCGATCAGGCGCGGCAAATGGCGCTTCACACTGGCCTGGTTCATGCGCAGCGTGAGCCCTTTGTTCAGCGCATTGCCGATGGGGACAGCGTTGAAGGTCGGGCCATACACGCCGACGATGGACACATTGCCGCCCTTGCGCACCGAGTTGATGGCCCAGTGCAGCGCGGTGGCCGAACCTGCCTGCAGCATCATGTAGCGGCCGGTCAGGGTCTGCATCGCACTGCCCGCTGCCTCGCAGCCCACGGCGTCAATGCACACGTCGGCGCCCAGCCAGTCGGTCATCTTCTTGATGTGCAGCGCCATGTCGTTGACTTCCTTGAAGTTGACGACCTCGCACTGCGCATAGCGTTTGACAAACTCGAGGCGGTACTCGATGTGGTCGACCACGATCACGCGCCCCGCACCCATCAGCCAGGCCGACTTCGCGGCAAAGATGCCGACGGGGCCGGCACCGAACACCACCACCGTATCGCCTTCACGGATATCGCCCATCTCGGCGGCCTGGTAGCCAGTGGGCAGCGCGTCGGTCAGCAGCACGGCATCGTCTTCGTGCAGGTCAGGCGGAATGACGGTGGGGCCGACATCGGCCATCGGCACGCGCACATACTCGGCCTGGCCACCGTCATAGCCGCCGGCGGTATGCGAATAGCCATAGATCGCGCCCACCGCGCTGGCTTCCGGATTCGTGTTGTGGCAGTTGCCATACAGTTCGCGGTCGCAGAAATAGCAGGAACCGCAGAAGATATTGAAGGGCACCAGCACATGGTCGCCCACTTTCAGCTTCTGCACGGCGGAACCTACGTCCTCCACGATGCCGATGAACTCGTGGCCGAAGGTGGTGCCAACGCGGGTATCCGGCACCAGGCCGTGGTAGAGGTGCAGGTCGGAACCGCAGATGCAGGAACGCGTCACGCGGATGATGGCATCGCCGGGATGCTCGATGACGGGGTCTGGCTTGTAGTCGGCCCGCACACGGTAGGGGCCACGGTAATTCATAGCTAGCATGCTGCTCTCCTGATGAAGGACCGAATGCAGCAAAGCCGCTCCGTTCAGGGGCGGCTTTGCGGGAGGCTGAGTGGATCAGCGGGTTGGCGGAGGCGTGGTTGCGGTGCCGCTGCTGGTATTGCCGCTGGTGCCGGAAGTGCCATTGACGCTCGTGCCCGAAGCGCTGGTGCCGCTCGTGCCTGAGGTGCCGGAGGTATCGGTAGAGCCGCTCGTGCCGGAGGTGCCCGAAGTACCGGAGGTGCCCGAGGTGCCGGAAGCGCCCGAGCTGTTCATGCCGCTCGTGCCGCTGGAACCGCGCCAGGTATCGGTGCCGCTGTCGCCCCGGTTGCCGCTACCGCTCGTACCGGACTGGCTGCTGCCGCTGCTCGTCGAGCTGTCGGTAGAGCTGGAGCCTGCGGTGCCGCTCGAACCGGAAGAAGACCTGTCAGCGGCGCTGTGGGACTTCTTCTGTTTTTTCTTCGAGGTGGACTGTTTCTGCGGGTCAGTACTGGTGTCCGTCGACTGGGCAGCCACACCTGCGCTGACCAGCAATGCAGTAAGAATCAAGGCGATTTTGCTTTTCATGGGTATCTCCTTCAATGAAATGCCGCGTCAGTAGCGGCTAGCAAAAATTGTCCCACGATGCCTTATCGGCGCACGTAGGACAATACGCCTTACATCAGTCAGAACCTTGCGAAGTTATGGATGTGCAGGGCCTCCTTCAGGCCGCCCGCGCATGCGCGGAAAGCTGCGCGCGCAGGCGCAGCGCCTCCTGCTCTGCCTTGTCCATGCTGGCCAGCTTTACGTGGCCATAACCGCGGATCTGCTCCGGCAGCTGGGCAAGCTTGAGCCACACCGCTTTATTATCCGCGTTCAGGCCCGCACACATCTCATCAATGAGTGCGAAGTAGCCATCGCGCAGTGCGCGTTCGCGCTTGCGCTCAGCCGTATAGCCAAAGGCATCGAGCGGCGTGCCGCGCAACACCTTCAGCGGCGCAAGCATGCGGAAGGCCGGCTGGATCCAGCCGCCGACGCGAATCTTGCGCTTGCCCAGCATGGGCGGTGCAAGATGGAAGTTCAGTTGATAGTCGCCGCCGAACTGGCCTGCGATCTGCTGGCGGAACTCGTCGGAAGCATGCAGGCGCGCGACTTCATACTCATCCTTGTAGGCCATCAGCTTGAACAGGTAGCGGGCGGCCGCTTTCGCCAGCGGCGTGCGCGACTGCTCGCCATCCACTTCGCGCTCTTTGGCTTCGATGCGGCGCACCGCTTCCAGGTAGCGCTGCGCGTAGGCTGCGTTCTGATAGCGTTCCAGGCGCGGCAGGCGCTGCGCAATCAGCTCTTCCAGCGAGGCCGGCGCCGTGAACTGGATCACTTTTGCGCGCGCGCCCGACAGGCGTTCCAGCACGGCGGCATCCGCTGCCGCGATACGGCCCAGCATCAGCGCCTTCTTGTTCATTTCAACAGCTACATTGTTCAGCTCTACCGCGCGCAGCAAGGCAGTCATGGAGACAGGCACCAACCCCTTCTGCCATGCGTAGCCCAGCATCAGCATATTGGCGGCAATCGGCTCACCCAGCAGGCGGCCCGCCACTTCCTGCGCATCGATGGCATACACCCGGTCATCGCCCGCCACGCGGCGCAGCTGCGCGAACAGGCCGGGCATATTGTTGCTGGCGTCCGGATTGCGCGTGAAGGCGGCAGTAGGAATTTCGCGTTCGTTGGCAATGACGGTGGTATGGCCGTGGCGCATAACGGCCAAAGCATCCGGCATGGCGCCCACCACGAGGTCGCAGGCCAGCACGGCATCGGCCTGCTGCAGGTCGATGCGCACCTGGTTCAGCGCAGCAGGCGACGAGGCCAGGCGCACGTGCGACATCACCGCCCCGCCCTTCTGCGCGAAGCCCATGAAGTCCAGCGTGGAAGCGCCCTTGCCTTCCAGGTGGGCCGCCATCGTGATCAGGGCGCCGATGGTGACCACGCCGGTTCCGCCAACGCCGGCCACCAGCATTTCAAACGGTTTGCCGTAGTCGTGTGGCGCCGGCAGCGCGTAGGCGGCCAGCGTGCGTTCGAGGTCAGCCAGCTCCAGCTTCGCCGCTTCCGGCTTTTTCAGTTCGCCGCCGATAACGGAGACGAAACTCGGGCAGAAGCCTTCCACGCAGGAGAAGTCCTTGTTACAGGACGCCTGTTCGATCTGGCGCTTGCGGCCCAGTTCCGTTTCCAGCGGCAGCACGGAAAGGCAGTTCGACTGCACGCCGCAATCGCCGCAGCCTTCGCACACTTCCGCGTTGATGACCATGCGGCGCGCAGGATCGGGGAATTCCGTATGCGTGGCCGTGTTCTTCTTGCGGCGGCGGCGCTTCTCGGCGGCGCAGGTCTGGTCATACACCAGCACCGTCACGCCTTCCGTATCGCGCAGCTCGCGCTGCACCTGGTCCAGGTCACGGCGATGGTAGACCTTCACGCCTTCCGGCAGCGTGACGTCTTCGTAATTATCCGGCTCGTCGGTGACAACCACCGCGCGCATCACGCCTTCGGTCAGCACCTGCTGCACGATCTGCGGCACGCTCAGTTTTCCGTCCACCGGCTGGCCGCCCGTCATGGCGACGGCATCGTTGTACAGGATCTTGTAGGTGATGTTGGCGCGCGCCGCAACGGCCTGGCGCAGCGCGAGGAAGCCGGAATGGTAATAGGTGCCGTCGCCCAGGTTCTGGAACACATGCTTCTTGCCGACGAAGCGCGAAGCGGCAACCCAGGTCACGCCCTCGCCGCCCATCTGCGTCAGCTGCACGGTATCGCGCTGCATCCAGGTCGCCATGAAGTGGCAGCCGATACCGGCGATGGCGGTGCTGCCTTCCGGCACACGGGTGGAGGTATTGTGCGGGCAGCCGGAACAGAAGTAAGGCGTGCGGATGGCATTGCCCGGATCGGCCTGCACATCGGCCGCGCAGAAGGCCGGCAGATACTGCTGCAGGCCCAGCTGCGGCAGGTGCGGCGCCAGCCAGCGGATCAATGCGGGCGCGATGCGCGAAGGCCGCAGCTCCCCGATAGCGGCCAGCATGGGCTGGCCGGCCAGGTCGGTCTTGCCCAGCACCTGCGGACGTTCACCGGCAGGCCGGTTATAGAAATGGTTCTTGAGCTGCTGCTCGATGATCGGATCTTTTTCTTCCACCACCAGCACCTCGGCCAGTCCCTTGGCGAACTGCGCGAGGCGCTGCGGCTCCAGCGGCCAGGTCAGGCCCGGCTTGTAGAGGCGGATGCCCAGTTCTTCCAGCCGCTGCTGGGTGAGGCCCATGCGCTGCAGCGCTTCCAGCAGGTCCAGGTAAGCCTTGCCGGCGCTGATGATGCCCAGCTTCGCACCGGGTGCCTGCGTGATGAAGCGGTCGATGGAGTTCGCCTGCGCGAAGGCGCGCACGGCGTTCAGCTTTTCGGCCACGCGCTGCTCGATCTTCAGGCTTGGCAGGTCGGGCCAGCGGTAGTGCAGGCCTTCGGCCGGGTACTGGTAATCCGGCGCCGCGAATTCGGGCATGGGCGGCAGCTCGACGACTGCGCCGCCTTCCACGGTTTCGGAAATCGCCTTGAAGCCCACCCAGTTGCCGGAAAAGCGTGACAGCGCCCAGCCGTACAGGCCGAACTCCAGGTATTCCTGGATATTGGACGGGTTCAGGATCGGCATGCTCCACGCGATCAGGGCCTGCTCGCTCTGGTGCGGCATCGAGGAAGACACGCAGCCGTGGTCATCGCCCAGCACCACCAGCACGCCGCCGTGCGGCGAGGAGCCGTAGGCATTGCCATGCTTGATGGCGTCGCCGGAACGGTCCACGCCCGGGCCTTTGCCGTACCACATGGCAAACACGCCATCGACCTGGCGCGTCGGATCGGTTTCCACCTGTTGCGTGCCGAGGACGGCGGTGGCGCCAAGGTCCTCATTGATCGCCGGCAGGAATTCGATGCGGTGGCTGGCCAGCTGCTTCTGTGCGCGCCACATCTCCTGGTCCACGGCGCCGAGCGGCGAACCACGGTAGCCGCTGACGAAACCTGCAGTATTCAGGCCATTGGCGCGGTCCAGGCGCTGCTGCATCATCATCAGGCGGACGAGGGCCTGGGTGCCGGTGAGGAAAACGCGGCCCGTTTCCCGGGTAAGGTTGTCCTGCAGGCGGTAATCGGGGTCGGCCAGTGTCTCGGCTGGCTGCGCCGCTGCGAGGGCGGCGGCGCTGTGCGCGGTGTGAGCGTTCATATGCTTCTTCTAAGGCAGGAATCGAAGAAGAAATGATAGTTCGGCGGTAGCGGAATAATATTCCTGGTTTTCCAATAAAACGGTAGAATTGAGGAAATTCCTTTCGATTTTCATTCAAATATGAAAAACCATTCCCTTGATCCCGCATCCGTGCGGATTCTGGCCGCGCTGCAGGACAACAGCCGCCTCTCGACGGCGGAGCTGGCCGAAGCGGTCGGTCTGTCGGCAACGCCGTGCTGGCGGCGCCAGAAAGAGCTGGAGGACGGCGGCTACATCACGCGCTACGCGGCGCTGGTGGACCGGCGCAAGGTCGGCCTGATGGTGTGCTGTCTGGCGCACGTATCGCTGAACCGGCACTCGGCGGGCGTGGTGGAAGCCTTCGAAAGCGCCATGCAGGCGCGCGCCGAGGTGGTGGAATGCTACGAAACCACTGGCAATTCCGACTACACGATAAAGGTGATCGTGCCCGACATGGAGGCCTACCAGAACTTCCTGCACGAGGTGATGTTCAAGCTGCAGGGCGTTTCGCAGATCAATACCAACGTCGCCCTGCGCGAAGTCAAATACAAAACCGCCCTCCCCCTTTAAGGAACGGGCGTCAGCAAGGGGGCGCCGCTGAAGTGGGCAAGGAGGTTGTCGACCACCAGCTGGCCCATGGCATGGCGGGTTTCGGTGGTGAGACTGCCCACATGGGGCGTGAGCACGGCGTTCGGCAGCGCCGCCAGCGCTTCCGGCACATGCGGCTCGTGCTCAAATACGTCCAGGCCCGCTGCGCCAAGCACGCCCTTCGATAGCGCTTCGATCAGCGCCGCTTCATCCACCACGGTGCCGCGCGCGATATTGATCAGCGTACCTTGCGGCCCGAGCGCCGCTAGCACTTCCGCATCCACCACGCCGCGCGTTGCGGCACCGCCCGGTGCGCAGATAAACAGGTAGTCGCTCTGCTCCGCCAGCTCACGCAGCGAAGCGGCACGCGGCGTATCCGTATCGGTCAGCACACGCGGCTGGTAATAGCGCGACGCCACGCCGAAAGCCTGCAGGCGCTGCGCAATGGCGCGGCCGATGCGCCCATAGCCATAAATGCCCGCGCTCTTGCCGCGCAAGGAACGCGCCGGCGCCAGCGGCGCCTTGCGTTCCCAGTCGCCACTGCGCACATAACGGTCCAGCGCCGGAATGCGGCGCGTGGTGGCCAGCAGCAGCGTGACGGCCAGGTCAGCCACGTCGTCGGTCAGCACGCCGGGCGTGTTGGTGACGCGGATGCCGCGCGGGCGCAGCGCGTCGAACGCAACGGCATCCACGCCGATGCCGTTCACCGCCACGATTTCCAGCTTGGGCAGGCGGGCTGCCAGTTCTGCGCTGATGCCGATAATGCCGGTGCTTGCCACGCCGCGCACCCGGTCCGCAACGCCGCCGATAAAGGCGGCCGCATCCTCCGCCTGCCAGACATGGTGGCAGGTGAAATGGCGGTCGAGCTGCTCCATCACCGATGGCGACGGGCTCGCCGCCATCACAAGAATCTCAGGTTTCATTCAGCAGGGCTTCCTCAGTCCACGCGTTTTGCGCTGCCTGCATGATAAACCTTGCGCACAATTCGGGTTGCGTGACCGGCAGCATATGCCCGCCATCGACCAGCTCCAGCGTGCTGCCCGGCAGCTGGGCCAGCAGCCCCTGTCCGTTTGCCTTCCAGTCCAGGATGCGGTCCTGCCGGCCATACAGCACGCTGACCGGCACCTGCATCGCCGGATAGCCTGCAATCACGCCCGGCATCACATCCGGCACCGCCTGCATGTCCGCACAGGCGGCCAGAAACTGGCTGGGGCGCAGGCTGAGAATGCCGCCGCCGCGCACCGCATAGTCGCGCGGCACGGCTTCGGGTGCGAACACCTGTTCCAGCACCTGCCTGCTGCGCGCGATGGTAGCGGGCGTTACCAGCGTCCATGCCAGCAACTGCTGCATGGCGCGCGATTTAATGGTCAGCGCACGGAAGGCTGGCGGCACTTCTTCCGGCAATTGCGTCAGCGGCGCCAGCAGCGCGAGCGCTTTTACCTTGTCCGGATGGCGCTGCGCCAGAGCCAGCGCTACCGCACCGCCCAGCGAATGGCCTACCACCACCGCCTGCCCGAGCTGCAGTGTATCGATCAGCGCAGCCAGCGCGTCAGCCTGGGCTTCAAGGCCGGCCGGATGCGCGGCATCGCGCTCCGAGTAGCCGGAGCCGGGCCGGTCTACCGTCACCACGCGGTACTGTTCTGCAAGCAGGCCGGCCAAGCGATAGGTGTAATGGCAGGCCTGGCCGCCCAGGCCATGAATCAGCAGGATGGCCGGACCGGCACCCTGCTCCTGCACATGTATATGCCCGCCCGGCACCGCGACCATCCGCCCGGCAGGCGGCAGCGCGGCCTCCACCTTGCCTGCCGTGTAGCGCGTGAACGCGGCCAGCGCACCGCCCAGCGCCAGCGGCGCCAGCCCAAGCGTCAACAGCAGCATCATGTCCTGATCCCTTTCCTCAGCAGATTCCAGTAAGTGACCGGCATCAGGCGCTCCAGCAGCGCAACCACCACTGCGTCCAGCCCCACCAGCACGCGCGCCTTGCGGCGCTCGATGCCGCGCACAATGATTTCCCCTGCTTTCTCGGGTGGCATGCGCAGCAGCTTCTGGGCGATGGCGCGGTGACGGCGTATCTCTTCTTCCGGCACCCCGGCCGGCGCGCGGGCGCTTTGCGCTATCGAGGTGGCCACACCGCCCGGGTGCACCACGGTCACGCCCACATTGCTGCCCGCCAGCTCATGCCGCAGCACATTGCTGAAGCCGCGCACCGCGAACTTGCTGGCCGAATATGCCGACTGCCCCGGCGGCGACACAATGCCATACAGGCTGGAGATATTCACGATGCGGGCCTCTTCGCTGCGCTTCAGCTGCGGCAGGAAGGCGCGCGTCATGCTCACCACGCCGTGGAAGTTGATGTTCATGAGCCAGTCGAAGTCCTCTTCGCTGACCTGTTCGAAAGTGCCCCCAAGCGCCACGCCTGCATTATTCACCAGCAGCTGTGCGCCGCCATGCTCGCGCTCCACGGTCTGCGCCAGTTCGCGCACGGCTTCGCGGTCGGCCACGTCGAGCCGGTAGCAGCTGGTGCGCACACCAATCTCACGCACCTCGCGCGCTGTCTGCGACAGGCCTTCCTGCGCAATATCGGCCAGCACCAGGTGGCAACCGCGCCGCGCCAGCGCCAGCGCAATGCCGCGCCCGATGCCGCTGCCCGCGCCGGTAATCACGGCCAGCCTGTTCTCAAGCTTCATGGCATGCGTCCTTTCGCGCCAAAGCGCATTACGCCGTCGCCAATGGCGCCATAGCGTATGGTGAACAGGTCCTGGATATAGTTCTGGTACACCTGCCATGGCCGGCGCGAGCCCTGACTCGGCAGCTCGGCGATGGCGCGCTGCACATAGCCCGATGTAAAGCTGAGGAAGGGCTGCGGGCACACGTCCGCTTCCTTCTGCGGCACGGCGATAGCATAGCCCTTGCGGTCCATGAAGCGCAGCAGGCGGCACACATAAGCCGCCGTCAGGTCCGCCTTCAGGGTCCAGGAGGCGTTCGTATAGCCGAAGGTCATGGCGCAGTTGGGCAGGCCGCTCAGCATCATGCCCTTGTAGGCCATGGCCTGCGACGGTTCGAAAGGCTGGCCATCGATGGTGATTGCCATGCCGCCGAGGATGCGCAGCTTGAGGCCTGTGGCAATCACCACCACGTCCGCCGCCAGCGCCTGCCCTGAACCCAGCACGATGCCATCCGGCGTGAAACGCTCGATGGCATCGGTGACGATGGACGCCTTGCCCTCGCGGACGGCGCGGAACAGGTCCCCATCCGGCACCACGCACACGCGCTGGTCCCAGGGCTTGTAGCCCGGCGTGAAATGCTCGCGCGCCAGCCCGCTCTCCTTCGCCGCCAGCCGCACAATATGTTCCTTGACGATCTCCGGACGGCTGCGCGCCAGCCGGAACAGCACGATGCCCTCGACGATATTCTTCCAGCGCGTGAACCAGTAAGCGGCCTTTTCGGGCAGCATGCGGCGCAGGCGCTGGGCAATGCCGTCCACCGACGGCCGCGTAACGATGTAAGTGGGTGAACGCTGCAGCATGGTCACATGGGCTGCCGTTTCCGCCATGGCCGGCACCAGCGTGACCGCCGTGGCGCCGCTGCCGATGACCACCACGCGCTTGCCGCTGTAGTCCAGGTCTTCGGGCCAGAACTGCGGCTGCACCAGCCGGCCGCGGAACAGACGTTCGTCCGTGAATGCGGGCCGATGCCCTTCCTCGTAATTGTAGTAGCCGCTGCACAGGCAGAGGAAGCGCGCGCGGAAGCGGCGCCGTTCGCCGCCGCATTCCGCTTCCAACACCCAGCTTGCGTCGCTGCTTGACCAGGCCGCGCTCACTACACGGTGGCCGAAGCGCACATGGCGCGTGAGGTCCGCCTCCGCCGCCGTGTCGCGGATATAGCGCAGGATGGACGGGCCGTCGGCGATGGCCTTGGGGTCGGTCCAGGGCCGGAAGCTGTAGCCCAGCGTGTACATGTCCGAGTCCGAGCGCACGCCGGGATAACGGAACAAATCCCAGGTTCCGCCAATGGCCTCGCGCCCTTCCAGGATCAGGAAACGCTTGTCCGGGCAGTGCTGCTGCAACTGGTGCGCGGCGCCGATGCCGGACAGGCCCGCGCCGACGATGAGAACGTCGAATTCTTTCATCTTGTCTCCGCTTTCCTCTTTCTGACACTGTACATTGTCACAATTTATCTGACAACAATATGTGCCAAAATAATGGCATGAGACCGGAATCACCTCCCGCCCGCGCCTACCGCGGCATTTCGCCGGAAGAACGGCGCGCGCAGCGCCGCAGCCAGCTGATTGCAGCCGCCGTTGACGTGTATGGCGAACGCGGCTACCGGCAGGCCACAGTGAAGGCCGTGTGCAGTGCCGCAGGGCTGACGGAACGCTACTTTTACGAGTCCTTCGAGAACAGCGAAGCGCTGCTGATCGCCTGCTTCAATGCCGTCACCTACTCCGTCTACCAGGAGATCAGCGCGGCCGCCCAGGCGGCAGGCCGCAGCCGCACCGCCCGCGCACGCGCCATGCTGCACACCTATTTCGGCGCCCTGAAACGCGAGCCGCGCTCGGCCCGTGTCTTCCTGGTCGAGATCCGTGGCGTGAGCCGTGCCGTGGACGAAGCCTTTGACGCCGCGCTGCGCGTGATCGGCCGCGGCGTGGCCGCCGCCGTGGCGCCGCCGGATGCGCAGGACGACGAACTGCTGCAGGCCGGCGTGGTCGGCGGCGTAATCCATATCGCCCTGCGCTGGATTGAACAGTGCTACCAGCCATCCATCGACGAGGTCAGCGACACCGCCCTGCGGCTCGGCATGATCCTCGCCCGCAAACCACCTGTCCGGGAACCACAATGAAAACTGCACTACTGATTATTGACATCCAGGAAGCGCTCTGCTTCGGCGAAGAAGCGGCATTTGAAGCCGAACGCGTGATCGAGCGCATCAACACCGTCTCGCGCAAGGCGCGCGAGGCGGGCCTGCCCGTGGTGCTGATCCAGCACGAGGAGGATGAAGGCGCGCTGCAGTTCGACAGCGAAGGCTGGCAGCTGGCGCGCGGCCTGGCCAGCGCGGAAAGCGACCTGCGCGTGCGCAAAACCACGCCGGACTCCTTCCACCTCACGCCGCTGCAGGCGCTGCTGGAAGAGCGCGGCGTGACGGATGTGGTGATCTGCGGCCTGCAAAGCGACTTCTGCGTGGATACGACAACGCGCCGCGCGCTGGGGCTCGGCTATCCGGTGGTGCTGGTGAAGGATGGGCATTCGACCGTCGATAACGGCCTGCTGAAAGCAGCGCAGATCTCGGCGCATCACGCGCTCACGCTGGGCAATATCGGGAGTTTCGGGGTACGCGTCAAACTTCTGCCGGCGGGTGAAGTGACGTTTGCCTGCGCCTGATCAGCGCAGGCGGGGAATGCGGCGCCGTTCGTGGTGACGCACGTGCGCCGGGGACGAGAGCACGCGCAAGGCGGTCATCTTCGGCACCCCGCAATTCAACATATGTTCAAGCGCCAGGCCGATGCCATCGGTGCGCGCCATCGTTAACGCATTCTCAATACAAGCCGCGTGGAAGGTATCAGTTCGCCGCGGCTCACCTTGTCCTGTCACCACTGCTCACCTCCTGAAAATGTGAAGCTGAGGAGGCTAGCATTCTCTATCGAGCCATACGCACACAATACGGCGCGGAAATTCGATCATTAAACTCGTATACGCTTTAATCGGAAGCGCTTGACATTAAGAAGATCAGCCTTTAGCATTCAGTCCAATGCGATTCCATCGCATCCGATACACAATCCATCAAGGAGCCAAGTATGAAAACCAGTCACGCCACCATCGCCGCCGCCTTTGCGCTTACCCTCGCCGGCAGCGCCCACGCCGCCGACGCACCGAAGAAAGCCATGGAGAAATGCTACGGCGTTTCCCTGGCAGGCCAGAACGACTGCGCCGCCGGCGCCGGCACTTCCTGCGCCGCCACCTCCACCAAAGACTACCAGGGCGACGCCTGGACGCTGGTGGAAAAAGGCAGCTGCACGAAAATCAAAACGCCGAAGGGCTACGGTTCCCTCACCCCAATCAAGTGAGGCAGATCTTGATGAGCAAATTGAGCAAGCTGGCGGGCGCCGTGCTGGTGCTGGCCGCAGCGGCCGCCGCCAACGCGGCCGAGCGCCCGCGGCCGGCAGGCGCGGCCAACATCATCATCGTGCACGATGCCTTCGTTGACGGCACCGGCTGGCGCGTGGTGCACGACATCCTCTATCACAAGGGCTACAGGGTGGCCGTGGTTCAGAACACCCTGAACTCGCTGCAGGAAGACGGCGCTGCGGTGGACAAGGCCCTGTTCGACGCGGACGGCCCGGCCGTGCTGGTTGGCCACGGCTATGGCGGCAACGTCATCACCATGGCAGGCAATGTGAGCAAGGTGAAAGCGCTGGTCTACGTGGCCGCTTACGCGCCGGACGTGGCGGAAAGCGCCGCGCAGCTCGCCAACGCGATGCCGCCGGCCGTGGACAACCTGCGTTCCACCTTCGACGGCTTCGTGCAGTTCGATCGCGAAAATTTCGGCCGCGACTACGCAGGCGACCTGTCCGAAAACCGTACCAACTTCATGGCCGTATCCCAAGTACCCGCCACGCTGGCGGCGCTGAACGGCCAATCCCGCATCGTCGCATGGCGCAAGGTTCCAAGTTACGGCATCGTGGCCAGCGAAGACCGCGCCATCACCCCCGAACTGCAGCGCTGGATGTACCAGCGCGCAGGCAGCAGGATCACCGAGGTCAAGGCCAGCCACGCTGTCTATATCTCGCAGCCCGAAGCCGTGGCCAGGGTGATCGAAGAGGCGGCGCTCGCCGCAAAGTAAATCCCATCCATTTTACGGAGTACACATCATGATCAAATCCATTCAAAGCGCAAGCTTCGCCACCGCCGCCGCCCTGATCGCGCTGGCATCCATCGCCGCCACGCCCGCGCACGCCGCAGCGACGCAGAAGGAACAGCCGGGCCGCTGCTACGGCATCAATACCTGCAAGGGCACCAGCCTGTGCGCCACCGCGAAGAGCGACTGCAAGGGCCTGAACGAGTGCAAGGGCCAGGGCGTGCTGGTGAAAACGCCAAGCGAGTGCAAGGCGCTCGGCGGCACCCTCACCGAACCGAAGTAAGCAGGAACCCGGCATGCAAACGCCCTCTCCCCTCCCAGGCATGCCGGGCTTTGGCCTCGGCCTGCGCAAGGAGCACTACCGCGAATTCCTCGACACCCGGGTGCCGGTGGATTTCGTGGAAGTGATTTCCGAGAATTTTATGGTGCCCGGCGGCCAGCCGCGCCATATCCTGCGCCAGGTGCGCGAACGCTATCCGGTGGCGCTGCACGGCGTGTCGATGTCAATCGGTTCGGCCGATGGGCTGCGTCCCGAATACCTGCGCCGCCTGAAAGCGCTGGTGGACGAGATTCAGCCGGTGATCGTGTCCGACCACCTGAGCTGGTCGCGCGTGGGCCATTTCAACTCGCATGACCTGCTGCCCCTGCCCTACACCGAAGAAGCGCTCGACATCGTCTGCAACAATATCGACCGCGCCCAGAATGCGCTGGGCCGGGCCATGCTGTTCGAGAATCCCTCCAGCTACATCGCTTTCGACGGCGCCGCGATGACGGAATGGGAATTCCTCTCGGCGATGTCGGCGCGCACCGGCTGCGGGCTTCTGCTCGACATCAACAACATCTTTGTCAGCGCCAGCAACCACGGCTTCGATGCCCAAGCCTTCCTGAACGGCATTCCGGCTGGCCGCGTGCGGCAGATGCATCTCGCAGGGCACAGCCAGGGCCCGGATCTGCTGATCGATACGCACGACAGTCCGGTTGCCGACGGCGTTTGGGACCTGTATGCCCAGGCTGCACGCCGCTTCAGCCACGCCGGCACCATGATCGAACGCGATGCCGACATTCCACCGCTGGCCGAACTGCTGGCGGAACTCGGCACTGCGCGCCGCCTCGCCTTGCAGGTGGCTGCATGACGCTTCTTGAACTGCAGCGCGGCTTCCGCCAGTCGCTGCTCGACCACGCCATTGATGCGCCGGAGCTGCCCGCGAGCGGCCTGCGCGTCTACCGCAACAACTACCGCGCGCAGCTGATCGGCTGCCTGCGGGAGAGCTACCCGCTGGTGCAGTCCCTGATCGGCGAAGACAACTTCCTGGCCGCTGCGACGGCCCACATCGACCAGCATCCGCCTCGTGCCTGGACGCTGGACGCCTATGCCGACGGCTTCGGCACAACGCTGCACGAACGCTTTCCCCAGAACCCGGACGTGCATGAAATGGCATGGATCGAGCTTGCCCTGAATACAGCCTTCGTGGCGAACGATGCCCGGCCGCTGAGCGCCGAAGACCTCGCCGGCGTGGACTGGGAGATTGCGCAGCTGCGGTTTTCACCCTCGCTATGCCTGAGCCCCGCCACCACGAACGCTGCGGAAATCTGGTGGGCAATGCAGGAAGACCAGCCTCCGCCGGACAGCGAAATGCTGCCGCAGGCGAGCGGCATGCTGGCCTGGCGGCGCGGCTACGTCTGCTGCCTGAATACGGTGGATGCACTGGAATACGACGCCATGCTGCATATACAGAACAACGGCAGCTTCAGCGGGCTTTGCGCCTTGCTGGTCGACAGGCTTGGCGAACACGAAGGCCTGGCGCGCGCCGGCGCCCTGCTCGCGGACTGGATACGCAATGAACTGATCGTCTCCATCGAAACCAAGGATTGAATCTATGGCACCCCATCGAATTGCCCGCCGCAGCTTCCTGCTCGCGGCCGGCGTCGGCGCAGCGGCATCCGCGCTGCCCGCCACGGCTGCCGCCGCCCGGCTGAGAATCGAACAGACAGGCGCCGAGGGCATCAGCATCGGCTGCCATTTCACCGGTCCCGAAACGGGCCGTCCCGTGGTTCTGCTGCACGATGCGGCTTATGACATTCACAGTTACGCCGCCGTCGCGCGCCTGCTGGCTGCACGCGGCATGCGCGTTCTGTTGCCCTGCATGCGGGGCCACGGCAGCACCCGCCTCTACGCGGGCGCGGCGCCACCCGGCGGCAGTCCGCAGGCCCTCGCCGGCGATGTGCTGGCCCTGATGGACGCCCTCCACATACCGGAGGCGGTGCTTGCCGGCGTGGGCTGGGGCACTGACGCGGCCTATGCATTCGCAGCGCTGAAGCCGCGCCGCTGCATCGGCATCGTGGCCGTGGATGGCTGGCAGACCGATACGGCGCTGCCACTGCTGGCTGGCGTAACGCAGCGTGGCAATATCGCGCGCCTGATCTGGCAGCGCAATTCGCCAGCTGCGCGGATTGATGAAGCCCTGTTCCAGCGCAGTGCCCCAAGCCTGCAGAATCCGGATTTCGCTGCCGTCATTACGGATGGATTCAGGCATCGCCTTGCCCGCGAATCGGCCCGCCCTGAGATCGCCGCGCCCACCATTACGCTGGCTGGCAGCGCAAGCGGCGTGCCGCCACGTTCCGCCCCTAACCGCACGATTGACCGTGCGGGCTACAACCTGCCTCACGAGGCTCCCCTTGCCTTTGCCGATGCCGTGACCGAACTGGTCCTCAGCGGCAAATGGCGCAGCTGAACCGAAAAAAGGAAACACCGTATGAATAAATTCACCGGCGCATTGCCACGCCTTATTCCCCAAGCCCTACAGCTGCTGCTCGCGCGCATCGGCATTGCGTCCATCTTCCTGCTGTCGGGCCGCACCAAGGTTGAGGGCCTGCTGACGATCAGGGAATCAACCTACGCCTTGTTTGAATATGAATATGCGCTGCCGCTGATACCGCCCGAACTGGCGGCGCAACTGGCCACGTATGCGGAGCACCTGTTCCCGCTGCTGCTGATTGCGGGCCTGTTTACACGCCTGTCGGCGGCGGGATTGCTGGGAATGACGCTGGTGATCCAGGTCTTTGTCTACCCCGCCGCATGGCCGACGCATCTCTGCTGGGCAGCTTTGCTGCTGCCGCTCGTCGCCTACGGCGGCGGGCCGCTGTCGCTGGACAGGCTGAGGAACCCCAGCCCGCCTGCGGCCCGATGAAGGCTTATGCAGCAGCCTTGTTCTGCTGATGGCGCGCCAGTGCGGCGCGCAGCTGCTGGTCCAGCTGCTGCGCATGCGCATAGCCGGGGCTGACCTCGACGATACTGTCGCCGGTTTCCAGCAGCAGCGCGGGGAAGCTGCGCACGCCCAGTGCGCGGGCGCGTACAAAGTCGGCTTTGGTGGCAGTGACGGTTTCCGGCGCACGCCACACATCCCACAGGCTGTCCGCCGAAATGTCGTAGCCTTGCTGCTGGAGGGCCGCCGCGGCGATATCAGCCAGCACACGGCCATTGGTGGTATCGCGGCCTTCGGCGTAGAAGGCATGCTGCAGGGCGCGGAATACGGCGAGCAGGTCGGCATCCGGCGCCGCTTTGCGCGCCGCCACCACGGCACGGCATACCGGCTCAGTATCGTAGACGAAGTTTTCGCGGGCAAGCAAGGCCTCGCGGTTGAACGGCAGGCCGCTGTTTTGCTCCACGCGCTCCCAGTGGGCCAGGCGGAACTGCTTGCCGCTGTCATCGAGGATGTCCGTGGAACCGGCGCGCACGCCGCCCACGATAATTTCCAGCGGCAGGCCGGGGTGCATATTCATCAGTTCCGTCATTTCCTTGCCGAATCCGTAGCACCATGAGCACATGGGATCGCCGACGTAGATCAGCTTCATGCCTGGGTTGTTGGTTTGCATAGTGAAACTCCTGTGGTTGGTATGAAATCACTATACTTTTGCTCCATAGGTAAATAAATGGCCCCTTGCACACTTCAGCAGGTACCTCATGTAATCAATTGATTGTTAAAATTGGCGGATCAATCGCTTCTTCCTTCGGCACCAATGCGCGTTCACGCCACGTCCATCATCAGCGCCAGCTGCATCCTCGCCATCCTCTACTTCGGCCGTGACGTGCTTGAACCGCTGGCCTGCGCGGGTATCCTCAGCCTGGTGCTGGCGCCGCTGGTGCACAGCTTCCAGCGCGCAGGCCTGGGCCGCGTGCCGTCCACGCTGCTATCCGTCGCGCTGGGCGGCAGCTTCGTCATCGGCCTGGCGCTGGTGCTGGCCTCCCAGCTCGGGGCCGTGACGGCGGACCTGCCGCAATACCGCAAGGCCATTGTGGCCAAGCTCGATACCATCCGCGAGGTGACGGAACGGCCGCTGGCGCGCATCGAGGCGGAGCTGAATGCCGGCATCCCCGCTGTTGTCACCGCGCCCCAGCCTTCCCTGAACAGCCGCTCCGCAGCGGCACGCCAGCAGCCGATTCCCGTTGAAATCCGCCAGCCCCGGCTTACCACCAAGGAAACCGTGGGCCGCCTGTTCGCCCTTATGTGGGGTCCGCTCGGCAAGGCAGGCATTGTGCTGGTGCTACTGGTGTTTATCTCGCTCGAACATGAATCGCTGACCGAACGGGTGGTGCGGCTCACCGGTGAAACGGAGATCAGCCGCACCGTGAAGGCGCTGGCCGACGCAGCGGAAGGCATCTCGCGCTTCTTCTTTGCCCAGTTCATCGTAAACGCCACCTTCGGCGCCATGATCGGCCTGACCCTGTGGATTGCGGGCGTGCCGCACGCCGCGCTGTGGGGCACGCTGAGCGCCGTGCTGCGCTTCGTTCCCTACCTTGGCATATTGATTGCGGGCGCCGCCATCGCGCTGTTTGTGGCGGCAGTGGACCCCGGCTGGGCCCTCGCGGCAGGCTGCGTTGGCGTGTTCCTGGTGCTCGAACTGCTGGCGGCCAATGTGGTGGAGCCCAAGGTCTACGGCCACAGCGCGGGCCTGTCGCCGCTGGCCATCATCGTCTCGGCGCTGTTCTGGGGCACGCTCTGGGGCCCGATCGGGCTGCTGCTCTCCACCCCGCTCACGCTTTGCCTGGTGGTGGCAGGCCGCCACGTGCGCTCGCTGTCGCCGTTCACGATTTTGCTGGGCGCCGCCACGGACGTGACGGCAGCACAGCGCTTCTACCAGCGCGCGCTATCGGGCGATACCAGCGCCGTGCTGCGCGACGCCCACCGCTACCTGCGCCGCCATTCGCTGGCGCGCTACTGCGATGACGTGCTGCTGCCGGGGCTGGGCATGTCGCTGCCCGAATTCCGCAACGGGAATATCGACGAGGTGCAGCAGGAGCGCATCCGCGCCACCATTGTGGAGGTGGCAGAAGCGCTGGCGCCCACCTCCGCCGGGGGTGCGCGCCGCCGTCGCAAGGCTGCGCCGCCTGCGGATGGCAATGTCGGCGCCTACCTGCGCAAGCTGCGCGAGGAACGCTTTGGCCAGTGGCAAGGTTCGCTGGACGTGCCTTCCCATTCTGTGGCGCTGTGCGTGGGCCTGGCCGACGCGCGCGATGATTTCCTGTGCGAGCTGCTGGTGCGCGCCCTGCGCGAATCCGGCATCGATGCCCGCAGCGTATCGCTGGGAAGCGGCGAAGAACATCCCGGGCTGGAGAATGCGCACCTGGTAGCGGTAGTGTTCATTCCCTACCCTGAAGAAGAAACGATGGCGGAATGGATCGAAGCTGTCGGCGACCTGCGCACCGCCCTGCCAGCCGCCTCCCTGATTGCCATCCAGCTGGAGATGGACCTGCCGGTGCCGGACCATCACGAAGTCCACAAGCGCGTGGACCTGCTCGTCAGCTCCTTCAACGAAGCGCTGGAAGTGGCCAGCAGCGCCAGCAACGCCAGCTAAGGCTCAGAAGGACGCGGCGAAGGCATCCCGCGCGGCATGCTGCACGATGTCGCGCCGCCAGATGAGCATCGTCTGCACCAGCGCCACTTCCGGCGGCAATGGGTGACAGCGCACCGTGCGGCCAAGCCCGCGCTGCTTCAGCACTTCTTTCGGCATCATGGCCACGCCCATGCCCGCCGCCACACAGCCGATGATGGCCTCGAAGGTGCCGAATTCCGAAATGCGCGCGGGCGGCACGTCCGCCTCCGCAAACCAGCGCTCCAGGCGCCGCCGGTAGGCGCAGCCGCTGCGGAAACCCAGCAGCGTACGGCGCGACACGTCGGCAGGCGTCAGCACGGCGCCATGCGAGGCGTCGGTCAGCAGCACAAGCTCTTCCTCGAACACCGGCATCTGCATCAGCTCCGGTCTTTCCACCGGCGCCGCCACCAGCGCCAGGTCAACACGGTGATTCAGCACCGCCTGCACCAGGTAGTCGGTCGGCCCCGTATCCAGCACCAGGTCAACGCCCGGATGCTTGCGGTGGAAAGCGCCCAGCACCTGCGGCAGGCGGGCGGCCGCCGTCGTCTCCATGGAACCAATGCGCAGCAGCCCGGCCGGCTCCTGGTCGCCGCGCAGCGACGCCTGCGCCTCGTCGGCAAGGCGCAGCAGCTGGTCGGTATAGGCCAGCAGGCGCTCCCCTTCCGGCGTGATCAGCATGCGCCGCCCGGAGCGGTGGAACAGCGTTACGCCCAGCGATTCCTCCAGCTGGTTCAGGCGGGCGGAAACGTTCGACTGCACGCGGTGCAGCCGGGCCGCCGCCTGCGTCACGCCGCCCTCTTCGGCCACGGTTTTGAAGATGCGAAGCGAAGACAGTTCCATATCAATCTCTCCGGAAGATGCATAGATTCATAATAATTCATTTTTAATGATACATAAAGACTTCTATAGTGTGACTAAGAGAACCATCCGGAGTCCGATCATGCGCAGCCCGACCACACCTTCACCGGCCATTCTGCTGGCCTGCAGCTTTGCCTTCATCATCGTGCAGCTCGACGTCACCATCGTGAACGTTGCCCTGCCCGCCATCGGCCAGGAGCTGGATGCCAGCGTCAGCGCCCTGCAATGGGTGGTGGACGCCTACACGCTCGGCTTTGCCGTATTCCTGCTGTCCGCCGGTGCGCTGGGCGACCGTTTCGGCTCACGCGGCGTATTCATGGGCGGATTCGCGCTGTTCACGCTCGCTTCCCTGGCCTGCGCCATGGCGCCGGATGCGCTGGCGCTCAATGTGGCACGCGCCGTGCAAGGCATCGGCGCGGCGCTGATGGTGCCAAGTTCGCTCGCCATCCTGAACGCCGTCTACGCCGACGACCGCAAAAAGCTGGCCAAGGCCATTGCATTGTGGACGGCGGCAGGCGGCGTTTCCATCGCGGCAGGCCCGGTACTGGGCGGCCTGCTGATGTCCTTTGCCGGATGGCGCAGCATTTTCTGGGTCAATATTCCGATCTGTATCGCGGGCTTCTGGCTGACGGCGCGCGTGGTGCCCAAGCTGCGCGGCAAGAACCCTGCGCGCAGTTTCGACATCCAGGGCCAGGTCCTGGCCATCATTGCGCTCACCGCCTTTATCGGCGCCGTCATCGAAATCCACACGCTCGGCCTCGGCCACGCAGCGGTGCTCGGCGCGCTGGCCATTGCCTTCGTCACCGCCGCACTGTTTGTGCGCGTGGAACAGCGCAGCGCGGCGCCCATGCTGCCACTGGGCCTGTTCCGCCAGTCCGGCTTCTCGGCTGCGGTGCTGTTCGGCGTCTTCGTCAACTTCGCCTACTACGGCGTGATCTTCATTCTTTCCTTCTACCTGCAGAAAGTGCGCGGCTTCACCGTCATGCACGCAGGGCTGATCTTCCTGCCCCTGACCGGCACCTTCATCATCTCCAACATCATCAGCGGCAAAATGCAGGCACACACGGGTTCGCGACTGCCGATGATTGTGGGTGGCCTGATCGGCGCCGCGGGCTACGCGCTGCTCGGCATCTTCGGCATCTCGGAAGACGCTGGCTTCCTGGCGATGCTGCCCGGCCTCGCGCTTATCCCCGGCGGCATGGGCCTTGCCGTGCCGGCGATGACGACATCCATCCTGTCGGCAGTGGACCGCAGCCAGGCCGGCACCGCATCGGCAGTACTGAACACGGCACGCCAGGTTGGCGGCGCGCTCGGGGTGGCCGTATTCGGCGCCCTGATCGCAAGCAGCGCGACTGCCACCGTTTTGCGTGGCATCGAAGTCGCACTGATTATCTCCACTGCCCTGCTGCTGGCTGGCGCAGTGCTGGCATGGCTGTATATTGCCCCCCAGGCCAGCGCACTGCCGCGCGCCGCCGCCGATTAAAAATTTTTCCCCACCCTGCTATAAAGGAGCTTGACCATGCCATACGTGAATATCCGCGTTACCCGCGAAGGCGTAACCCCTGAACAGAAACTCGCACTGATCGAAGGCGCTACCGACCTGCTGAGCCGAGTGCTCAACAAAAACCCGGCGACGACCTTTGTGATCATCGATGAAGTGGAGATGGACAACTGGGGCGTGAACCGCGAGAACGTCACCACGCTGCGCAAGCGCCAAGCCGCCGCCAAGGCAGGACAATGACGTAGCTTGGCGCTGCCATAGCTATCTGGGGAAAACTGGTCTTTTTATGGTCTTTTCTGGGGAAATCCGAGCCAATGGCCCGGATTCCGGCAAAGCCCGCTCAAAAAGACCAGTTTTCCCCATCATTCCCCAGTTTTCCCCGGAAGGCGCTACGCCAGCTACACCCCTTCAGCTCCTCGCGCGCGGCTTCAGACGGAAGCTGACGCCGAGCCGGTTGATCGCGTTCATGGCCGCAATGGTCAAGGTCAAGTCCACCAGGTCCTTCTCTCCGAACACAGCCAGCGCAGCAGCATAGGCTTCATCGGAAGCATGGGTTTCACTCACGCGTGTAACTTCCTCTGACCAGGCGAGCGCGGCACGCTCCTGCTCGGTAAAGAGATACCCGGCTTCGTGCCAGACCGAAACCAGCACCGCCTTATCGACCGACATCCCCTCTTTGATCAGGTCGCGGTTGTGAATGTCGATGCAATGCGCGCACCCGTTAATCTGCGACACACGCAGGAATACAAGATGGATGAGAGTGCTGGGCAGGTTCGTGCCGTTAACAACATAGTGATGCAGGGCGCCGATTGCCTTTGCTCCCTCCGGGGAGACAGCAAACCAGTTTGCGCGATTCATGGTGTTCGATCCTTTCATGATGTGGTGTCCGACGGGCAGAAATATGCCCTTCCACTTCAAGACGGATAGCCGCAGTGTGTTGTGACAGCCCGCAAGAAAAAACCGCTCACATCACTGTGAGCGGTTTCTCCATTTCAGCCGCAATTCCTTATTTCTTCTTCGTTGCCGCTTCCCGGCGGCGCCTGGTCGTGACGTTTTCACGGTTGACGCCCCAGTTATCGGTTTCCACCTCGTCGATGATGACGAAGGTAGTGGCCGGATCCTTGTTCAGCACGCGGGTCAGCAGGTCGGTGGCGCCTTCGATCAGTTCCAGCTTCTGCTCGGGCGACACGCCTTCATTGGTAACGCGGATATTCACATAAGGCATGATCAATCTCCTTGAAAAGTAATGATTACCAGACGCCTGCCGCAGCGCCGCCGTCCACTGGCAGCACCACGCCGGACGAGAAGTTGGACTCGGTGAGGTACAGCACTGCATTCACCACATCATCGGTGTCACCGGTCGTTTGTGCTGGCGAAAGGCCGCGCAGGAAGCTCTGGGTGCCTTCGTCGGTGGGGTGCATCGGGGTTGCGATGATGCCGGGGGCAACCGCATTCACCTTCACATTCGACGCTGCCAGTTCGATGGCGAGGCCGCGGGTAGCCTGGTTCATGCCGCCCTTGATCAGGATAGGCAGCAGCGCAGGCACCTTGGCGGTTGGCTGCAGGCCAAGGCTGGCGGTGATGTTCACGATATGGCCGGACTTGTTGGCAGCCATATGCTCGGCAGCCGCCTGCGAAGGATAGAAGAAGCCTTTCAGGTTGGTGCCCACGATGGTTTCCAGGTCTTCCTCGGTGTAGCCGGTGATTGGCTTGGCGATGAAGATGCCAGCGTTGTTGACCAGGATATCGACCTTGCCGAAAGCTTCAATGGCGCGTGCGAACAGCGCTTTCGAAGTCTCCGGTTTGGAGATATCGCCTGCCACGGCCAGGAAGCTTTCAGGCTTGCCCAGCTTTTCAGCAGCGGCCTGCAGGCGCTCCAGGGTGCGGGCATTGCCCACCACGTTGTAGCCGCGTTTCAGGTAAGCCTCGGCGATGGCGAAGCCGATGCCGCTCGATGCGCCGGTGACGATAACGGTTTTTTTGTTGCTGTTCATGGTAGTGCTCCTGTTTGTTGGGGCAACGAACGCCGCTGCCATGGAGTTCACTATAGAGAGGCATATGGGCTTGATAAAGACCGCTTCCGGCAAGATAATGAATACATCATGTAACTAATGGAACGCCGATGAAACGCCAATTCGATGACCTGATGCTGGGCAGTATCGAGCTGTTTTGCCTGGCGGCGGAACACAGCAGCTTTACCGCCGCCGCCACCGCCGCAGGCCTCACCCCGCCGGCGGTGAGCCGCTCGGTGCAGCGCCTTGAAACGCGGCTGGGCGTGCGCCTGTTCGTGCGCACCACGCGCCAGATCCGCCTGACCGACGCGGGCAAGCTGTATTTCGAGCAGTGCCGCCAGGCCCTGTCGCAGCTCACCGAGGCGGAGCGGCAGGTGACCGGCGGCCAGGCCAAACCGGCCGGGCGCCTGCGCATCAGCGCACCCACTCCTTATGCGCATCACCGCCTGCTGCCGCTGCTGGGCGAGTTCCGGCGCAAGAATCCGGAAGTGACCATCGACATCCACGTCAGCAACCGCAATATCGATTTCGCGGATGAAGGCTTCGACCTGGCGATCCGCGGCCGCACGCCGCCGGATTCCTCGCTGGTGGCGCGCAAGCTGGAAGACGCGGAACTGGTGCTGGTGGCCGCCCCCTCCTACCTCAAGCGCGCGGGAAAGCCGCGCAGCCTGGAGGATCTCGCGAAGCATGAATGCATACAGTTCGACCTGCCCAGCACCGGCAAGCGCATTCCCTGGCCCTTCCAGCAAGATGGCAAGACCATTGACCTGGTTACGGAGGGTGGCCTGTGCTGCGCCGAGGACGTGCTGGGCATTGTGACGCTGGCGCGCAGCGGCGCAGGCATTGTGCAGACCTACCGCTTTATCGTGGAACAGGACCTGGCCAGCGGCGACCTGGTGGAACTGCTGCCGGAATTCGGCGGCACTTCACGTCCCTTCATCCTGCTTTATCCACACGCGCGCCATCTGTCGCTACGGGTTCGGACTTTCGTGGACTTCCTGACCCAGAAGCTGCACAAGGCTGGCAAACGCTAAGCTTGCAGGTTCAGGCGGGAGGCGCCGACGATTCGCGCGTTACCAGCGTAAACGGCAGCAGCTTGTGCTGCGCAGGCATGGGATCGCCGCTGCGGCGCCGGCGGATATGTTCCATCAGCAGGTCGACCGCGGCCCGCGCCATATCGCCAATCGGCTGGTGGATGGTGGTCAGCTCCGGCCATACTGTGGTGGCCACGGGCGTGTCATCGAAACCGCAGACGGTAAGGTCTTCCGGAACCTGCAGGTGCAGGCCGTGCGCCACCGCCACCACGGCGGCAGCCATATCGTCGTTGGCGGCAAAGACGGCGGTCGGCTTGCTCTTGTGTCCCAGCAGCTGGCGTGCCGCCGCCAGGCCGGAACGGTAAGTGAACAGGCCCGGCGCCACACGCTCGGCCCGCACCGGCAGCCCGGCCTGCGCCATTGCATCCAGGTAGGCCTGGTAGCGCAACTGGGCCGGCGTGTGTTTGGGGTCGCCCTGGATGAAGGCGATGTCCTTGTGGCCGATGGACAGCAGGTGCCGCATCATCGTCAGCGCGCCTTCATAGTCGTCGATGCGCACGGCGGATACGCCCGGCACCGGGCGGCCCGTCGCAATGGCCACCGTCGGCATGCCGATCTGGTCCAGCTGCTTGAGCGCGGATTTGCTGTCGCACAGCGGCGGCGGCACCAGGATGCCATCCGCCCCGCTGTCGATCAGGCGCGCAATCGCGCTGCGCTGGCTGCGCAGGTCGTCGCACTGTTCCAGGATCAGCTGTCCGCCGCCACGGCTGCACTGGGCCATGGCGCCCACCAGGAAGGCGCTCAGGTAGGCCGAACTGGGATTGCTGTACAGGAGGCCGATGCCCATGGTGCCCACGCGCGCCGCACGCGCTGCCGTATTCACCTGGTAGTTCAGCGACGCGATAGCGGCCATGACCTTGTCGCGCGTCGCGTCCGAAACATAGGCGTTGCCGTTCATGACGCGCGAGACCGTCATGCCCGATACGCCCGCTACCCGCGCCACGTCGTAAATCGTTGCGCTGCCGGTATTGCGTTCACCCTGTTTTGAATTTTTTGCCATCGCAGCCAGCCTTTTTTCGATGCCGTAGTCTAGCCCAGCATTGTAGTGCTGCCATACAGGCAATGTTGTATTCCGCCGTCAAATTCGCACAGATTGTTTGCCAATCCCGTTTCAAGGTGCTATGTTATCGATAACTGCGGAGTTGGATATCCGGAGGAATATCAGAAGCAATCGTCGCGGCCAGATTTGTTATCGATAACAGATTCGTGGTGCAGACGGCGAATGTGCCCAGAAATGGCCGATAAGGCCTGAGAGGAGACCATGAAAAAGAACACCGCCCACCACGGGCGCGGCCGCGCCGTCCCGGTATCGCAGCTCATGTTTGCACTGGCTGCCGGCGCCGGCATCTTTGCCACCACCCCTGCCTTCGCCCAGCAGGCGAAAGGCGCTGCGGCGCCGGCAAGTGAAACCCAGACCGTTATCGTGACCGGCACCGTGGGCGCCACCGAAGCCAAGTCGGCCAACGTGTCCTACTCCGTGCTGGATGCGAAGGACCTTGGCAAATTCGCCCCCATCAGCGCCGACGACTACCTGCGCGACATGCCCGGCGTGGTGGTGGAGACCAATGAGGGCGTGGCCCGCAACGAGTCCTACACCCGTGGCATGAGCGTGGGCACGGGCAGCCCGACTTCCGGCAACTTCTGGACATCGATCCTGGAAGACGGCCTGCCTGTCGTGCCGGTCAAGTACAACAACTTCCAGGACAGTAATTTCTACCGTGCCGATATCAGCACCGGGCGCGTTGAGTCCATCCGCGGCGGTTCCACCGGCACTTCCGTCGCCTCCTCCGCAGGCGGCGTATTCAACTTCATGGACGGCGCGATCAGGCCCGGCGCTTCGGTGCAGACCCGGCTCGGCGCCGAAGGCGATAATCCTCACCTGTCGTGGAAGCAGGTGGATGCGTACTACGGCTGGAAGAACGAAGCGGGCGACCTGCGCGCCAGCGTCGCGGGCTTCTTCCGCAAATCGACCGGCACCGTCGATCCCGGCTACCCGCTCAACGAAGGCGGCCAGATCAAGCTGCGCGTGCAGAAAAGCTATGAGACGGCTTCCGGCGGCAGCGGCATGATCAGCCTGACCGCCAAGCATATGGACGACCAGAACGCGTGGATCGGCCAGTTCACCCTGCCCGTCCATGGCTACCTGAATCCGGTTCCCGCACCCGGCTTCCGGCGCGGCGGCAATATGTATATGCACGGCGGCCAGCACACCATTCCAACCGATGCCGTCGATGGTCCTGGCAGCACGCGCGAACACAATCCGCAGGACGGCGCCGAGTACCGGCAGGACGCGCTGTGGCTGAAGTGGGACCACGAAACCGGCGGTCCATGGAGCTTCAACTCCGCCATCAAGGTGCAGGACAGCCAGGCCACGGTGCAGCAGGCCTTCTACGGCGCAGGTCCCGTCTCGCTATGGAACACGGCCACCTTCCAGGACACCTTTGTCGTCAACCAGGGCCAGGGCGCGGCCGCCACCGCGAACCTGAACCGCATGCCGGGCTACTATGAGCTGTACGACATGGCCAGCGGCTCGGTGCGCGCCCGCGTGCAGAACAATGCCGGCACCTCGGCCGGCATCAACTACCGCACCAATGCCGGCTGCGCTCCCGGCGCCGTGGCCAGCCCGGCCCAGTGCGTGACCTACACCAATCTGCCGAATGCGAACTTCGACCTCGCGGGCGGCCTGGTGAACGGCATCCAGGTGCCCGCCTCCACCAGCGTGAACAACCAGGACGTCGTCTACATGACGAACTCCAACTACGGCATTCGCGGCTCGAAAGACCTGATGCTGAACTTTATGGCCAACTACGCGGGCGACAACTTCCGCGTGCAGGCCGGCGTTTTCGCCGTGCAGGCCAACCAGCGCTGGAGAACCTACTTCAACGGCCGTGGCCTGTCCGCCTTCGAGGACGGCAACATCAGCAACCTCGGTGTGCGCTATGTGACCACGGGCGGCACCTACCAGCTGACGGACGAAGGCGGCTGGGGCCGCGTCGGCGGCGGTTATGTTGACGGCGCCAATCCCTTCATCTATTCCAGCCGCCAGCGCGACATCCAGCCGATGCTGGGCGGTTCCTGGTCGCCGGGTAAATGGGACCTGAACGGCAGCTACAAGGGCACCATCACCATCGCCAAAACCACGGCGGTTCCGCTGGTGGCCGACCCGCGCGCAACGGGCGCCGATTCCCGCAACTACGGCGGCATCGACGGCAATCCACTGACCTGGTACGACAACCAGAACTACGTGCGCGCCGCATCGGTGAACGCGTCCAAGCGGGTCTACCTGAAGAACTACAGCGGTTCCGTGGGCTACAACCTCACGCCGCAGGACAAGGTCTACTTCCGCCACAGCAAAGCCGGCAACAATATCTCCGGCATCGTCTCGCGCTACAACACGCAGTTCAACGCGGACAACAAGCCCCTGTTCCCGCAGGCGGACCTGAAGCAGGACGAACTGGCCTACGTCTACAGCGGCAACAGCATCTCGGCCCAGGTCACGGCCTTCCGCACCGAACTGCTGCTGTGGCAGCAGCAGACGCCCGCCGCGCTGGACGGCAGCACCTATGTGGTGGAATACCTTGACCACTACCTGACCAAGGGCGTGGAGGCATGGCTGAAATGGCGCGTGACGCCGAAGCTGAGCTGGAGTTCTTCCGCCATGTTCTCGTCGGCACGCGCACTGGCCGTGGGCAGCTTCTCCGCCGGCAGCCCTGGCCCTGAGGACGACAAGCTGACCACGGTGTCCGGCATCATGGCGCGCACGCCGCGCTGGGTGGTCTCCAACACCCTGTCCTACGCGATGGGCGATGTGCAGTTCAACCTGCGCCACCGCTTCATGGACAAGCGCAAACTGAATAATGTGCCGACCGACCCTAACTACCTGCCGCAGCAGCGCAATACAGACTTCTCCATCCAGTACGCGGGCTTCAAGAACCTGCGGATCTCGCTGGATATCCGCAATGTCCTAAACGACAAGTACATCAGCGCCTACGACACCATGCTGCCAACGGTGACCGGCGTGACCAAGAGCGACATCATGCAGCAACTGCCGAACTCCGGCGGCTGGGTAACGATGAATGCGCCGCGCTCTTTCTGGCTCACGGCACGCTACGATTTCTGAACCATTTTCTCTCCGTTCTTCGCCCGGCACCCGCCGGGCTTTTTTTTGAAGATTACAAGTTGTAACGCCGCTTGACCGGGAGTGCGCTTGCTATCATGTTATGGGCACAATACTTCCTGGGGGATCACCATGCGACGTCCGGCCGCCGTTCTTTCCGTGTTCACCACCGCTGCCCTGCTGGCGGCTTGCAGTTCGCCAGTCAATCAACAGGAGCAGCTTGTCAAAGCAGCGCCGCCCCTCCCACCGCATCCGGTCCACTACTCTCTCCCGGCCCCCATCGCAGCGCCGATGGTGATGCCGGCCCATTCGCTCGTGGCGCGCTACGCAGCAGCACCGGTGATGATGCCGCTGCCGCAAGGCGCGGATAAATTCCCCGGCAAGGAGGCAAACAAATCCGTGCTGGTTTCCGAGCAGCCGGTATCGACCTTCAGCGCGGACGTGGATACAGCCTCCTATGCCTATGTACGCCGCCTGCTGACGGCAGGCCAGCGCCCCTCGCCGGATGCCGTGCGGGTGGAGGAAATGGTCAACTACTTCCCCTACCGTTACGCCACGCCGCGCAATGCGGCAAAGCCGTTCGAGATCAGCACGGAAGTCATGCCAAGCCCATGGAAGGCCGAAAACCAGCTGGTGCACATCGCCGTGCGCGGCTACGATATCCAGACGGCCGAGCGGCCGCGCGCGAACGTGGTTCTGCTGGTGGACGTGTCGGGCTCCATGATGCCGGCCGATCGCTTACCGCTGCTGCAGCAGGGCTTCCGCCTGTTCGCGGAACAGCTGCGCGACGAGGACACCGTGGCAATCGTCAGCTATGCCAACGGCACGAACGTGGTGCTGGAACCCACCACAGGCAAGGAAAAGCACAAGATCGTTGCGGCCATCGATTCCCTGAACGCGAACGGCGGCACGGCTGGCGGGGCAGGCCTCCAGCGCGCCTACGAGCTGGCCCAGCGCCACTTCGATGCCAAGGCAGTGAACCGTGTCATCCTCGCTACCGATGGCGACTTCAACGTCGGCATCATCGATCCGAAACAGCTGGAGCGCTTCATCGTCGACAAGCGCAAAACCGGCATTTACCTGTCGATTCTCGGCGTGGGCGCGGGCAACCTGAATGACGCGCTGATGCAGCGCCTGGCGCAATCGGGCAATGGCAACGCAGCGTATATCGATTCCCTGCTGGAGGCGCGCAAAGCGCTGAGCGAGGAATTGGGCTCCACCATGTTCCCGATTGCGAACGACGTCAAGATACAGGTCGAGTTCAACCCGGCCCAGGTGGCGGCCTACCGCCTGGTCGGCTACGAGACCCGCATGCTGCAGCGCCAGGACTTCAATGATGACAAGGTCGATGCGGGCGACATGGGCTCCGGCCACACCGTCACCGCAATCTATGAGATCACGCCTGCCGCTGCCGCCGCAAAGCTGGTGGATCCGCCACGATACGAGGGCAACAAACCTCTCAAGCCTGCAGCCGGCGCACGCGGCGATGAGCTGTGTTTCGTCAAACTGCGCTACAAACTACCCGGAGCGGGCGCCAGCGTCCTGCTCGATCATCCGGTACGCGCGGCATCGGCACACAAGGCTTTCAGCGCCGCGCCGGACGACCAGCGCTTTGCCGTCGCCGTTGCAGCCTTTGCCCAGCGCCTGCGTGGCGAACCGCAGCTCGCCGAAACCAGCTATGCGGACATCGCCGCACTGGCCAACGGGGCACGCGGCGCGGACCGCGAGGGCTACCGCGCCGAGTTCGTGAAGCTGGTGCGCATGGCGGAATCGCTGGACAAAGTCTCCGCATCGGGCCAAAAGTAGCGTGGAGACAAACGCTATGATGCTGATCGATGCCACCCCGGTCCACCGCGACGCAATGGCGGCGTTGTTCAGGGATGTATGCCGCAATGGCGATGCCCTGCCGTTTACCGAGGACACGCCGGATGCACAGTTTGACGCCATGTGGCTGTCGCCGGACGTGCGCACGCGGGTGGCAATGATCGGCGATGAGGTGGCTGGCATGTACAAGCTCAATGCCAACCTGCCGGGCCGCGCTTCGCATGTCGGCAGCGCCACCTACCTGGTGCGGCCGGATATGCAGGGCAAGGGCATTGGCCGCGCCATGCTGCGCGAATCCCTGGACCGGGCCACTGCGCTGGGCTTCCGTTCCATGCAGTTCAATTTCGTGGTCTCCACTAACCACGCCGCCGTGAAGCTCTATGAGAAGCACGGATTCGGCGTGGCGGGAACGCTGCCTGGCGCCTTCCTGCACAAGCAGCTGGGATACGTGGACGCCTACGTGATGTCGCGTCCCCTGACGCCGGCTTAGCGCTCAGCGCAGGCGGCCGGCCGCCATCGCCGGCAGCTCGAACACGCGTACCTGCTTGCCGTCCATGGTGGCGCTGCGTGCGCGCACACGCCTGCCGTCCGGCAGCGTGAGTTCGGCCGGCCAGGCGGCGGGCACGCGCAGCGTGGCCGGATGGCTCGCCGTGTAATGCCATTGCCCTTGCGCTTGCCACAGCGCGGCCGATGCACCGCCGTTCCTGGCTGCGATGGCGTAGCCCTGCGCCGAGATCTCGCGGCCGTGGCCGAGGAACAGGTAATCGAGTACCCCGTTTTTTTCAGCGGCAATGCCGTAGCGCCCCACCAGACGCTGGCCGCCATGCACGTAGACCGCACCGTCGCTGGAGATGATGGTCTGGCGCTCACCTCCCTTCGCTGTCACGCGCAGCGCCACCGCCTGGCCCTTGGCCTGCGGTGGAATGATCTCTTCCACATTCTGCACAGCGCCGGTAGCGCCATCGGATGCGGCCTCGAATACGGCAGTGAAGGGATGCGACCATGCTTCGCCGAGCTGGCGTATCACGAGGGTCTGCAGCGGCATGGTGTCAACGCCTTCCGGCAGCATGCCCTTGGCCCATGATTTCGAAGGCGGCGCCTGCACGGAGAAGAATTCTCGCTTCTCCGCGCCTTGCAGCCACGCCGTCATTGCCACCCGGCGTTCCGGCAGCTTCAGCTCAAAGCTGGCTTGCAGCGGATGCACGGACGTGAGGGATTGGCGGCGGCTCCAGTAGTCATAGCCCACCAGGTCGCCATCGGCGAACGCAAGCCGGTCGGAAGCAGCAGTGGACAAAGGCTCGCCACCAATGCCGCTGAACCGCATGGCCTGGCCCAGGTTGTGATAGATGTAGTCGTGATAGCGGTCCTTGCCGTCACGCCGCCGGGAACGGAAAATGTCGACGAAATAGCCGCTGCCCTCGCCAAGGCGCACCGTAGCCAGCACGCGCCGCTGCTCGGCATTCGTCTCCGGCTCGGTAAAGCTCACGTCCGTGAACGTCGCCAGCGGAAAGGCGCCCGCGGCCGGACTGCCCGGCGCCGGATACGCGGCTTGCAGCACGAAGGGATGGTTGCTCTTCATCGAAGGATAGGTGGACTGGCCGTCCACCACCACCGTGTTATGCGCAGGGAACTGCGAATAGTATTCGAGGTGGTCGTTCTGCAGGTAGCTGCTGCCCTTGCCGCTTTCCGGCGCCAGGCTCAGGCCCTCGGCGAACAGCTCCATGGCGATACCATTGGCGTGCGCGTGGTTGCCGGCCGAGCCAACCTGCGAGATCACCAGCGCCTTCTGCTTGTCGCCAAGATGGCCGTTGCGCTGGATTAGCCAGCTGGCGTTCGGCGCATGGAAGGTGGGCGTCTGATAGTCTTCCACGCGCGTGGCGGTCTGCGGCCCCGGCGCCTGCCCATCTTCGCCGAGGATGCCGTGCACACCGCCTGCCGCCGCACGCTGCGTTGCGCCGGACGCGCTACGGATGGCGGACAGCAGCGCTGCGTAATGTGCAGCTTCCTGTTTGAGCCCGTGGCGATGCGCGTAGGCGAGCAGCCGCTCAATGGACGCCGTGCGCAGGAAGTCGTAGCGGCTGTCGCCGAAGCCCACGGTTCGGCCATTCGGCAGCAGATACTGCGGCAGTGCCGCGGCAACACGCGGCAGCAGCGGCATCTTCGGCAGCAGATCAATACCTGCCACCCGCTCCAGCAGTTCCAGGCATTCCATATAGTCGTCGATGACGTTGTTGGAGTAGCCCGGCGACTCGTTCCACATCGCGGTCTGGCTGTCGTAGCCGAATTCGAGCAGGCGTTGCAGCGGCCATTGGCGCGGCCCCCTGCCCTCGATCACGGCGTGCACATAATAATCCTTGCCGCGCCGGTCGGCATACTCCGCATCCGGCTGCAGCACGGCCGCTATCTGCAGCACAAAGCGCGCCTTGATCAGGTTCCAGTTATTCCATGGAACGCCGTGATCCAGGATCACATCCGCCCACTTCTTGAATGCCGCTTCGTGAATCGCGCGCTTTCCGTCTCCCTGGGCAAGCGCATAGCCGCGTATGAAGTCATAGCTCTCAGCCAGTACGCCTGCAATATCCTCATGGATCGATTCGAAACTCTGCATGCCCACCAGGGTCTGGCCGTGGCCCTGCTCCAGTTCCACTGGCGCTGCGCGGTGGTAGAGGCCCGTCATATAGGTATCGAAGATATCGTAGGCAAAGCGTGCGTACGTTTCGTCACCCGTGTACCAGTAGAGGAAAGCCGCGTCACGCGCCAGTTCGGCGATGCGCATGTTGATGTTCTGGATAATCACGCCGGTCTTGGACTGGGCAGCCCATTCCCAGGGCTGGCCCGGTATGCTGCGGTTCTGCAGATACAGCTTGTCACCTTCGCCCATATAGGGCTTCACATCCTCCAGCTTTGGCGTGAGATAGGCCGTGCTGGAATCACGCGCCCCGGAAAAGCGCACCGTCGGCACCGGAGCGCGGCCATCGGCGTGGTCATAGAAGCCGCTCTTCACATAGACATTGGTGGCATGGGACTGCCAGTACATTTGAAGCCGCGACACTACCCAGTCAGGCTCGCTGCGGTGACGGTCAACATAAGGCTGCACGCGCGCCTTCAACGCCGCGAGCTGCCGCGCCCTTGCGCTGTCCTTCGCAATACGCTGGGCCAGAGCATCGCGCCCCTGCTCCGCACCCGCCACCAGGCGCGGCCGGGCCACCGGCACATCCGCTTCGCCAAGATAGACAACGACTGTGCTGCCAGCTGCCAGCTCCAGCGTATGGGTGCCAGGCTCGATCATCGTACCCCTGACAAGCTCGCGGACTGCCTTCGCACGCTGCGGCAAGCTGACCTTGAAGGTCTTGCCTTTCGAGCTGTTCATCGCAATCAGGTAAGGCCCGTAAGTCAGCTGGTAGTAATCGGCGCGGCCGGCGAAGGAGTTATCTTCCCCGGGAACGTACTTTGTGCCCTCAGGGAGTTTCGCCACCGGCTGCTTTTCGCCTGCGGTCCATACCGGCCCATCGTCCGGATAGCGCACGGTGAACCGCGTGCCGTTCAGGTGCGGATTGTCGGGGCGGATGTAGAACAATCCGCTGGCTTCATACTCCTGCCGGTCCAGCATAACCGTCGCCACGCGGTCGGTGACGGGCGTTATGTAGTGGACCCTGGCCTTGCCGGAGATGCCGTAATTGGCGCGCCAGTAGAGTGAAGCATAGAGAATGTCATTACCGTGTTTGAGCGCGACTACCCCGTCCTCCTCGTCAGAGAACACGAAATCCGGCTGGCCGGCGCTCATCGGCAGGCGGTAAGGCTGCGGCGGCAGTTTGCGCAGGGCTTCGTATTCCTCTACAACCGGAATCAGGCCGATGGTGGCACGCAGTGTTGCGGATTCCAGCATATGGTCCACACTGGGGAAGAACTGCCCATCGGCCAGCATCTGCTGCGCATAGCCCTGCAACACCGGATCACCGGTAGCCACCGCCGACTGCAGGGGCGATGCATCCCATGAAGGCCGCTGGCCATATATCACGTCGCTCGGCGAATACAGGTCGCGCCAGCCTGCCGCGGCTTCCAGCCGCATGGCGCGCTTGCCGTTCGCATCCCAATGCGGATAGCGGAACCAGGCACGCGCCTGCGCAATCTTGACCAGCTGTGCGCGAATCTTCGAATCGCCGGGCAGCCCCTTTGCCGGCCGCGTGGCATCGTAAATATCCACCACCCAGTCCAGCACTTCGCCGTAGCCGCCCACATATCCCAGTTCGCGGGTCAGGCCTTTGGCGGTCGTCTGGTAGTAGTTCTTCGGCACCGAAAACTTCGCGTCCGCCTCGGCCGCCGCATAGGTCGGTTCGTCGTTTGCGTTGCGGCTGCCGCTCCATGGCAGCAGGCCTACCGATTCATACAAGAACGGCAGGAGCTTTTCACGCGGTTCCGCCAGCGGACTGCCGATGGCGATCAGGCCCTCGTTATTGTTCCAGATGCCGTACAGGTCCTTGATCATGGACTGGTTAGTGAACAGGCGCCGGTGCTCCTTGTTCCACTTGCGGCTGTCCGCGAACATGGTCTCCAGCGCCTTGCGCCGGGTGATCTGCGTGCCATCCGTGTTCGCCAGCGTTGCATCCAGCTCGCGCCGCAAAACGGGCGCGGTGATCTTCAATGCGTGGCCGGCCAGGCCAAGGCCGAACCAGCCGGGGTTAGGCGTGGCCTTGTCCTCATAGGCAATCCTGTGGTCGGCCTTGTACAGCTCCCATATGGCATCGATGCCGGCAAGGATGGCGGCCAGATTCCTCGGGGACTGGTAGCCCTTGCTCCATGGCGTCTCGTAGGTCTTTGCCAGGAAGGATATCTGCAGCTGGTTCGCCGGGCTGCCAGCCGTCCATAGTTTCTCAAGCTGGCCGTCCACGCGGCGCTTGACCCGCTCGAGCACAGCGCTATCGCTATCGGTGTTCACCGGCGCGGCAGGTGCGCGGCCCTCCACCTTGTCCAGCGGCGCCATCTTTTCGCTGTGGACCATGAGGGCATAGAAGCCGCGCGATGGCTCCTTCATCGCCTGCTGGAAGCTGGAGAATTCACCGCCGTAGCGCCATACCGGGCCTGTGATACGCATGGTACAGGCGATCTCGCGTTTGCCACGGGTAAGCGCCTCCGGCAACGGGTGTGTGATGTAGTGAAAGCGCCCCGGCGCTGCGGGGTACTTGCCTCCCTGGTCAAGAATGTCGATGTCGCTCAGCTGGCGGTAGCCAAGCTGTTTGCCGTCGCAGTAGAGCGTGGCCTGGTTGCCGCTGACTTCTTCACCCCACAGCCTGACTGTGAGGTAATTCGGCGCGTCCCCGCGCACCTTGAGACGGAAGGAAGCAGACCCGCCGCGCCAGTCGCCCGCTGCCAGCGGCAGAAAACGGCGCAGCGGCTGGCCCAGTGCTCCGGTGCCGGTTTCGCTCGCCTGCGCGTTCAGTCCATGCGCCTGCTCGGAGGCAGGATCGCCGAAGCGCAGCAGGTCGGTAGTCCGGGCCGCCGCAGGCAGCACGATGGCGATCAGTGACAAGAAGGCGGGAGCAAAGATCCGGGGCTTCAATTCAGTCTCCATGTTATCGATATCAGATATAATCAAATGGTAGCACCCCTTCAATAAAATGCAAAGCGAAAGGATGAGCATGAACCGGGTGACCATTGCAGCACTGATCTCATTGAGCATGTTGAGTATGGGGACGAAGGCCGCAGATCCCATCGATACGCTGGCAACGGCTTACCGGCCGGAGATTATTCAGACGACCGATGCAGGCGGCTTCCGGCATCCCGGCGTCGGCCTTACGGCGGAGGTGCTGGAGAATATGCGGCGCCAGGTGCTGGCAAAGCAGGAGCCATGGCATACCCACTTCAACAATATGCTGCGCTCCTCCTCGGCGTCACGGACGGCTGGCTCCAGCAACCAGGGCGCCGATTCCCCCCTGCCCCTGAGCGATGCCTTCGACAGCCGCGGCATCAATTCGCGCTTTATCGCCGATGGACTGAAGGCCTACACCCAGGCCATCCTCTACTACGTGACGGGCGACGAAATCTATCGCGCCAACACCATGCGCATCCTGCGCATCTGGTCGCGAATGAATCCGGCGAAGTACGTCTACTTCCCCGATGCGCATATCCATACCGGCATTCCGCTCAACCGCATGGTTGCCGCCGCCGAGCTCATGCGCCACACCAGCTCTCCTGACGCCGCGCTGGCATGGACCGCGCAGGACACGGCCGATTTCTCGGCGAACCTGATTACGCCGGTCATCGAGACCTTCCAGCACAAGAATTCCCACTTCATGAACCAGCACCTTTATCCGCTGATCGGTGCGATGTCGGGCTATATCTTCACGGGCGACCGCGCGCGCTACAACGAGGGCGTGGAATGGTTCACCGTGAACCGGACGGGAATCGACCAGGGCAGGAATGGCGCGATCAAGCGCCTGTTCCGGCTGGTCGACAAAAACGATCTCACCGGGGAGCCGGTCAATCCTCCGCTGGTGCAGCATGTGGAAATGGGGCGCGACCAAGCGCACGGCGCAGGCGACATTACCAATGCCGAGATCCTGGCGCGGCTGCTGATGGCGCAGGGAACGAAGGTCGATCCTGTGAACGGCACGGCATCAACGGCGCCCAATGCAGTCGGCCCTTATGAATTCCTGGACGACCGCATCCTGGACGCCGCCGAATACTTTGCCCGCTACATGCTGGGCCTGGACACGCCATGGCATCCCACTGCGGCCTGGGCGGACCCCGATGGCACGCCCACCATCATCTACAAGCAGCTGTCCAGCAACTACCGCGGGCGGCTGACGCAGAACCACTGGGAGCTCTACTACTATTACAAGTACATACGCGGCGTCGATATGGAGCAGCGTGCACCCCACTTCTCCGATATGTATTCGCGGCGCGTTGCCTACAACTGGGACGGCGTGGATGGCGGCGGCGATTTCTGGATCTTCATGCCGGCAGCGGCGGCAGCGGAAGGCCCGCGCTACCTGGTGCGCCCGATCAACGGTTCGATTCGCGAAATCGAAGACCGTTTCACGCCGCTCGACCAGGGTTCCTCCGGCATGCGCGATGAAACGGCAGGTTTCGCGCGCGTACAGTCGAGCGCCGCAGGCACGCGGATCGCGCTGACCGGCTACGCGAACAATGGCAAGAATCTGGCGTTCCGCTTCAGGACGAACGGCCCGGCCAGCATGGACGCCTTCGGCGCCATCATCGTGCTGCCGGACACCCGGGGCGAATGGCGCTATGCAAAACGCACGCTGAACGAGTACCAGTCGCTGGGCGACATGCTCTTCCTCACGATCAAAGGCGCCGGAACCCAGGTAGACCTGGACCACATCGACGTGAGCGCAGCAGCGCTCGACGGACCGGCTTTCGCCGGCGGCGAGGCGGACCAGAAGCTGCATGCCTACACAGGGTCGGCCAGCCCGCTGCACTACCGTTTCGCGACTGCCGCAGGAACAGCCGCAAGCTGCCAGGCCGATAATCTGCCGCAGGGCGCCGGGTTCAACACCGGCACGGGTGAATTCAGCTGGAAACCGGTCTACCCCGGCACCTATACCTTCGTAGTCAGCTGCCGTACCGGCAACGTGGTGGCGGCAAAGCTCGTGACGGTGACGGTAAGCGCAGACCGCACTGCCGCACTGGCCGCGGCAGGCAGCAGGAAGGATACGCCATACACCCGCACCACCCTCGCTGCATACGAGGCCGCGCGCGCTGATGCCGCAGCCGCACTGCGCCTGCCGGACGATGCCGCATTCATCGCCAGACTGAATGCGCTGGGCGCCGCCGCAACGGGCCTGCGCAAACTGACGCCGCTTATCGGCGACGGCAGCATGGACTACTCGGGCATGCTCGCTGCGTCCACATTCGGCAGCTCGGTTCCCAATGCACTGGACGGCCAGGCAGATACCTTCGTCGTCTACACGCAGGCAGTCAACCGCACGCATACACTGGATTTCGGCGCAGGCTACAAAGTGGCGGCGCGCGGGTTCGGCCTGCAGGTGCGCGCCAGCTTCCCGGACCGCATCGGCGGTATCGCCATCTTCGGTTCGAACGACAATGAGAACTGGACGCGCCTGACGCCTGGGCTAACGGCCATTTCCGAAGAGATGCAGACGCTGGCCGTGCAGGAGAACCTCCGCAACGCGGCATTCCGCTACCTGAAGATCCAGATGGTGCGGCCGTCCAGCACCATGCTCGAACTGTCGGAATTCAGGATCTACGGTACGCGCTACGAAGAATAAGGCCTTCAGGCCATGCGCACGCCGTAAATCGATGGCCCGCGCGTGTTCGGATGCGGCTCGAACCGGACACGCACCTTCTCCTTGCCCTGCGAGTAGGCATACGGCACCAGGTATGCCGCCTCGAAGAAGCCGCCCGGCGCCTCGCGGTTCAGCCTTTGCGTGGTAATCAGTTTGCCGTCGATGACGATGTCGATCAGGCCGCGCTCGGCTTCGCCCCAGTAGCTCACGTACAGCGTCATCGGTTTCTGCGCACAGCGCAGGTCCACTTCGATGAAGCCGCCGCCGGATTTGATCAGGCGTCCGCTGCGGCCACGGTACGGCGTCAGCTCGGCGAGCGCGTCCGCATAGGCGTGGCCCGCCTCGGACGCTGCATCGCCTGGGAAGAACACGTCCACCGATGCTGCCTGCAGTGCCTTGCGTTCGGCGCTGCTGCGCGCCCTGCGTGCCGCCTCCACAGTCCAGGCGCTGCGGCTGAAGCGTTCAAAATAGACGGCACTGCGGCGGTCCCACAGGCTATAGAAGGGCCGCAGCGTCAGCGTGCCTTCCGTGGTCTCCAGCGCATACGCCGTGTTTCGGCCCGCAGCATCTTGCAGGGGCTTCAGCACGTCTTCGCCCTCGATAAGTGCTGGCGTTTCCTCGGGCAGCAGCGGGCCGCCTTCGCCGCCCAGGTCCGCGGCCAGCACCATCGGGCCGCGCAGCCAGGCCTGCACCGCAGGATTGTCCGGCGCCGCTTCGCGGTACACCGTCATCGGCAGCATCAGCACAAGACTGTCGCCTTTGCGCAGCACGCGCGTGAGGCCGAGATAGCCGTCGCGGGCTTCAGCAGGCAGGCTTTTCCCGTTCAGCTGCAGCGTTGCGCCGGCCGCCCACGCGGGAAGGCGGAGCCTGAGCGCCAGCGGGCGGCGGCTCTCCACGCGCCGCACCAGCAGCTCGATCTTTCCGCTGTGCGGATAGCTGGTGCGCAGCTCGAAGCCGCCAACGCCCGGCCAGTCCAGCGTGGAAGGAATGTATTCGTTAAGGTACAACACCGGCGCCTGCGCGCTGCCGCCCTGCCAGTAAATCGAATCGCCGTGCTTCGCATGTGCCTCCATGCCGGAACCCATGCAGCACCAGAACTGGTTTTCCGGCTCAGACCAGGTACGCTTTGCGCCCGCCATCATCGGCATCATATAGGCGAACATGCCGGTCTTCGGATGCTGCGCCGCCAGCGTGTGGTTCAGGTGCGCGCGCTCGTAGTAATCGAACCACTTACCCTGCGGCTCCCACTGGAACAGGTGGCGTGTGATCTTGAGCATATTGTAGGTGGAGCAGTGTTCGCAGGTCTGATCCGTGATGTAGTGCGACAGCTGCTCCTTCGAATAGAACCATTCGCGGTCGCCGTTACCGCCCACCACGTAGCTGCGGCGCTGCGTTACGGTCTGCCAGAAAAAGCGCGCCGCTGCCGCATTCTCTTCGCCGCCGTCCACTTCATACAGGCGGGCGGCCCCAACATACTTGGGAATTTCGGTATTCGAATGTAGCTTGTCGAGTTCATCACGCCCTTCCGCCAGGGGACGGAAAGTCTTCTCGTGGCGCAGGCGGCGCGCGAGCTTCAGCCAGCGACGCTGGCCGGTGCGGGCGTACAGCTCCGCGACGCTTTCCTGCAGGCCGCCGTATTCGCAGTCCAGCACCAGCTGCGTCTTCTGCTCGTCCAGCGCGGCAAACACCTGGTCGATATACCCCGCCATTCCTTCCGCCACGCTCAGCGCCTGCGCGTTGCCCAGGTGCTGGTGCGCGTCCAGCAGGCCCGCCAGCTGCTTGTGGATGTTGTACAGGGGCGCCCAGCCGCCGTTCAGCTTACCGAAACGGGGATCGATCCGGCCTGCCATCACTTCCTCGAACAGCGGCTTGCCGTTCTTCTGGACCTCATTGCCCACCCGCCGGCCCAGCGCCGCCACATAGCCGTCCGCGCTCTGTTGCTGGCAGCGGGCCAGTTCGGCCACGATGTAGTCCGCGCGGCGGCGCGCCTCCGCATCCCCGGTCTGCGCATGCATCAGCGAGAGTGCGCTCAGGTAGTGCCCCAGCGTGTGGCCGGCGATAGTGTCGCTCTCCCATCCGCCGTACACCTCCCCCTTGGGCGGCAGGCCTGCATTCTCCAGGAAGCGGGCCAGCAGGCGGTCCGGCTCCAGCGACATCAGGAAACGGCGGTTGGTTTCCACCGCATCCAGCCATGGCGAGGGTGTCAGCCTCACCTGCGATAGCGGAAAAGGCTTCGCGTGCCCCGCCTGGAGCGCCGCAGCACGGGAAGGCCAGGCGGCCAGCATGCCAAGCGCACCAGCGCCCAGCAGGAAAGAACGTCGGGTGAAATACCTCATCGCGTTGCGCACCTTCTAGTTATCGATAACATTTATGTTAACATACACCTTTTCAGAGCAGTTGAAAATATCTGGCGCCGTGCAGATTGAGATTGCCTTTCACGAAAAATCCTCTTAAACTTGTTATCGATATCAGAATGATGGCGATACGCCTTGAACGGAGACCGCGATGTACCAGAAAACCTACCACGCCACCCACCCCGACATGATGGCGCAAGTGAGCAATGAACAGCTGCGCGAACGCTACCTGATCAGCGGCCTGTTTGCAGACGGCCAGGTAGTGCTGAACTACTGCCACAATGAACGCTTCGTGATCGGCGGCGCGGCCCCCGTCAACGGTCCGGTTGCCCTGCCCCGCCAGACCGAACCGGCATCGGCGGCCGGCCAGCCTTTCCTGGTGCGGCGCGAAATGGGCATCATCAACGTGGCGGCGGGCGCCGGCCGTGTACTGGTGGACGGCACGCCATACGAACTGGCCCCGCGTGACGGCCTGTATGTGCCGATGGGCAGCGGCGACGTGATTTTCGAATCACTCGATCCCGCCAACCCCGCGCGCTTCTACCTGGCCTCCACGCCCGCCCATATCCGCTACGAGACAGTGAAGATCACCCATGCCGAAGCGATTCCGCTGCAGCGCGGCAGCCTGGAGACCTCGAACGAGCGCACCATCTACCAGTATGTGATTCCCGGCGTGTGCCAGTCCGCGCAGCTGCTGCTCGGCCTCACCATCCTGAAAACCGGCAGCGTTTGGAACACCATGCCGCCGCATGTGCACGAGCGCCGTTCGGAGGTGTACTTCTATTTCGACCTGAAAGAATCGGAACGCGTCTTCCACTTCATGGGCGAGCCGGACGCCGCGCGCCATATTGTGGTGGCCAATCAGGAAGCCGTGGTATCGCCGCCATGGTCCATCCACATGGGATCGGGCACCGCCAACTATGCCTTCATCTGGGCCATGGGCGGAGAGAACCTCGATTACACCGATATGAACGTGCTCGATATCTGCCAGTTGAAGTAAGGAGCAGCACCATGTCCGCACATATCTCCGGCCTGTTCGGCCTTGACGGCCAGACTGCGCTGGTTACCGGCGCCAATACGGGCCTGGGCCAGGCCATTGCCATCGCGCTCGCGCAAGCAGGCGCCAACATTGTTGCAGCAGGCCGCACTCCGCCCGATGAAACGGCAGCCCAGGTAAGGGCGCTGGGCCGCAGCTTCGGCTTTGTGCATGCCGATTTCAGCGGCGGCGGCAGCGCAGCGCTGCAGGCGGTTGCCGGTGCCGCCCTTGCATACCATGGGCGTATCGACATCCTCGTCAACAACGCCGGCACCATTCACCGCGCAGACAGCCTGGCTGTGGAAGAAGACGACTGGGACACGGTGTTCAACACCAACCTCAAGTCTCTGTTCTTCCTGTCGCAGGCGGTGGCGAAGGGCATGGCGGAACGCGGCAGCGGCAAGATCATCAACGTCGCTTCCCTGCTCTCTTTCCAGGGCGGCATTCGCGTGCCCGCCTACACCGCCAGCAAGAGCGCCGTGGCGGGCCTGACCCGCGCGCTGGCGAACGAATGGGCGCCGCTCGGCATCAACGTGAATGCCCTGGCGCCCGGCTACTTCGACACCAACAATACTGCCGCCCTGCGCGCCGACCCGGTGCGCGAACCTGCCATCCTTGCCCGCATTCCGGCAGGCCGCTGGGGCAGGCCGGACGACCTGGCCGGCGCCGCCGTGTTCCTGGCCAGCCGCGCCAGCGACTATGTGCACGGCATCGTGCTGCCGGTGGATGGAGGATGGCTGGCCCGATGAGCCTCAACGTCCCGCATAAAGGCCGTATTGTCTGTTTCGGCGAGCTGCTGTGGCGCCTGTTCCCGCCGCAGGGCGAAATGCTGCTGCAGTCGTCCTCCCTGGATGTCCGCCTGGGCGGCGCCGAGGCCAATGTGGCCGTGGCCCTGTCACGCTTCGGCCACGATGCGGCCATGGTCAGCACGCTGCCGGACAACGCGCTTGGCGCCGCCGCACGCGACACGCTGCGCATGCATGGCGTGGATACGCGCGCGCTGGCCTTCCAGCCCGGCCGCATGGGCCTCTACTTTCTCACGCCCGGCGCCGTGCTGCGCCCTTCGGAAATCGTCTACGACCGTGCCGGATCGGCATTCGCCAGCGCCGATCCGGCGCAGTACAACTGGCCCGCGCTGCTGGAGGGCGCCGCATGGCTGCACGTATCAGGGGTCTCCCCCGCTGTCAGCGAGCGTTCGGCACAGGCGGTGCTGGATGCCATGCGCACCGCGCGGCGCCTGAATGTGCCGGTGGCCTTTGACGGCAACTACCGCGCCAGCCTGTGGGAGCAGCGCGGCAGCAGCGGCGCGGAGGTGCTGCGCGAACTGATGGCACATGCCGACCTGGCCTTTGCCGACCAGCGCGATGTGGCGCTGGTGTTGAACCAGCCCGCACTCTCCGCCCCGCTGCAGCGGGCCGAGGCCGCCGCTGCCGCATTCGCCGCCTTTCCGCAGCTGAAACGCATGGCAGCCACCGTGCGCACCCAGCACAGCGTGGACGAACATGAACTGGCCGGCTGGATGCAGACGCGCGAAACATTCGCGCAATCGCGCAGCTACCGCCTGAATGCCATCGTTGACCGCATCGGCACCGGCGACGCCTTCGCAGCGGGCGTGCTGCATGGCCTGTTGCGCGGCTGGAGCGATCAAGAAACCATCGAATTCGGCGTTGCCGCCGGCGCGATGAAGCATTCCATCGCCGGCGACTTCAACCTGGCAGGCGAAGCGCAGGTTCAGGCCCTCTGCGGCGGAGGGCTCGATGTCCGCCGCTAAGCAGGAACAGGCCATGCTGCGCCCCATCCGCCTCGAATGGGAGCACGGCAGCGCCGAAGTGCAGGCCCTCGGCGGCATGCTGGGGCCAGTCTGTTTCCGCCTCGGCGGCGAACGCGAGCTGGAAGTGATGCACGTCGCTCCCTGGGCCGGCATGCGCGACGCAACCTCCCTGCCCGGCCTGATGCGGCGGCTGCGCGGCGAATGGCCCTGCATTCCCTTCGGCCGTACCGACCATCCGCTGGACCTGCCCGCTGGCTGGACACCGCGTACGCCGGACGACCAGTGGCCGCACGGCTACGCATCCAACCACCGCTGGTCATGCGTGGAGGCGAGCGCGCAGCAGGTCACGCTGGCCATCGACTACCCGCCGGAATCCGCCGTGCGCCGCATCGAGCGCACCATTCGCGCCGACTGCAGCGCCCCGGCGCTGGATATCACGCTCACCGTTTTCGCACGGCGCGAAGCCATGCTGCCGGTCGGCCTGCATCCCACCTTCCGCCTGCCCCAGGCGCCGGGCCGGGTGAAAGTGCTGCTGGGCAGCCACGAGGGCGTGTTCAGCTATCCGTCGGCATCGGCCGGCGAAATCTCGCTGCTGCTGCCCGATACCCGGTCGCCCGGCCTGGAACAAATGGCCACCGGCGCAGCGGCGCTCGACCTGGGAAGCCTGCCGCATGCGGGCCTGTCGGAAGAACTGATACAGGTGCGAGCGCTCGCCGCCGCCAGCGCGGCCGCCGCACCGTTCGCCCTGCACTACCTCGATTACGACGCCTGCGTAGGCCTGTGGTGGGACACCGCCCAGCTGCCGGACCTGATGCTCTGGGTAAGCAACGGCGGCCGCCCGCAGTTCCCCTGGATGAGCCGCCATGTGGCACTCGGCGCGGAGCCGGTCAACAGCCTGTTCGACCTGGGCCGCGTGGCGCAGGCGCCTGCCGGCCACCCGCTGGCCGACCGGCTTGGCGTGGCGCTGTCACCGGACCAGCCATGGCAAACCAGCTACCGCATTGCGGCGTGGACGCAGTCCACGCCTCCACCAACTTCACCGTAAAGATACGTCCATGCTTCCATCATTCCGTTCGCGCAGCATGCTCCTGTCGCATATCGCGCACACCATGCAGTTCTACCATCCGCGCTGCATCGATCCCAGCGGCGGCTTCCATCATTTCTTCATGGATGACGGCACGGTATACGACCGCAGCACGCGCCACCTGGTGAGCAGCACCCGCTTTGTGTTCAACTACGCCACGGCCTACCGCGCCTTCGGCAACAGCGAATATCTCGACGCCGTGCGCCACGGGCTGGCATTCCTGCGCAATGCCCACCGCGACCCGGCCACCGGCGGCTATGCGTGGCAGCTGGAATGGCACAATGGCGAGAAGCGCGTGCTAGACGCCGACAACCACTGCTACGGCCTGGCTTTTGTCCTGCTGGCCTACTCGCACGCGCTGGCCGCAGGCGTGGAAGAGGCGCGCGAATGGATAGATGAAACCTGGGCGCTGATGGAACAGCGCTTCTGGGAACCGGCCCATGGCCTGTATGCCGACCAGGCCAGCGCAGACTGGTCGGTGCTGGATTCCTACCGTGGCCAGAACGCCAATATGCACGCCTGCGAGGCCATGCTGGCAGCCTTTGAAGCGACGGAGGACAAGCGTTTCCTGCACCGCGCCGCCACGCTGGCGCACAACATCACGGTGCGCCAGGCCGGGCTGGCCGGCGGCATGATCTGGGAACACTACCATGCCGGCTGGAGCATCGACTGGGACTACAATCGTCACGACAAGAGCAATATCTTCCGTCCCTGGGGCTACCAGCCGGGCCACTTCACCGAATGGGCCAAGCTGCTGCTGAACCTTGAGCGCCACGCACAGCACCTGGACGGCCCGGCAGACTGGCTGCTGCCGCGCGCGCAAGCGCTGTTCGATACCGCGCTGCAGAACGCATGGGACGCCCACCATGGCGGCATTCACTACGGCTTCGGCACCGAAGGCGAAATCTGCGACGGCGACAAGTACTTCTGGGTGCAGGCCGAGAGCATGGCCGCAGCGGCTGTGCTGGCGGCGCACACCGGCGATCAACGCTATTGGGACTGGTACGGCAGGATCTGGGCTTACAGCTGGGAGCATTTTGTCGACCACCAGCATGGCGCCTGGTACCGCATTCTCAGCCCTGAAAACGGCAAGCTGACAGCCGAGAAAAGCCCTGCCGGCAAAACCGATTACCACACCATGGGCGCCTGCCACGAAGTGCTGCGCGTACCGGGAGCGGCACAATGAGGGCCCTGCCGCAATTTGTAGCCGCCGGCGAAGCGCTGACCGACCTGCTCAGGACCGGCACGGACAGCTGGAGCAGCCAGGTTGGCGGCTCCACCTGGAATGTGGCCCGCGTGATGGCGCGCCTTGGCATGCCCAGCGCCTTTGCAGGCGCCATCAGCCGCGATGTATTCGGCCAGGCGCTGGCCGCAGCCAATACGGCCGCAGGGCTGGATGAGCGCTTCCTGCAGCAGCTGGACCGCTCGCCGCTGCTGGCCATCGTGCATGAACTGAACCCGCCCAGCTACTTCTTCGTTGGCGATGACAGCGCCGACCTGCACTTCGATGCAGGCCAGCTGCCGGCCTGCTGGCAGGACGCCGTACGCTGGGTGCACTTCGGCGGCATCAGCCTGGCGCGCCAGCCACTGGCGGGCAAGCTGGTGGCACTGGCGCAGGAGCTCAAGTCCCACGGCGTGCGCATCAGCTATGATCCCAATTTCCGCGCCCTGATGGATGAACGCTACGACGCCACCTTGCAAAGCATGGCAGCGCTGGCCGATGTGATCAAGGTGTCCGATGAAGACCTGCTTGGCCTGTTCCGCTGCAATAATGCGGAGGCGGCATTCGCCACACTGCGCGCCATGAACCCGGCAGCGAGCTACCTGTACACGCGGGGCGCACGCGGCGCCAGCCTTTACCTGCCAGGCGCGGCGTGGCATGTGCCGGCGCCGCCCGTGACCGTGGCGGACACCGTCGGTGCGGGCGACGCTTCGGCCGGTGCTCTGTTGTACAGCATGATGGCGCATGCGGAACGCAACCCCGGCGAGCACCTGTGTTTCGCGGTGGCTGCCGGCGCTGCCGCCTGCGAAAGCAGCGGCGCCACGCCGCCTTCGCTGGCCGCAGTGGAACGCCTGCTCGAACTGACAAAAACGATGGAGACAATCTGACATGCTGACCAAGCGCATCCTCTTCCTCGCCGCCCTGCTGGCGTCCTTCGCCGCCCAGGCTGCGGAAGCCGTCACGCAGCGGCTCGCCGAACTGCAGTCGCCGGACAAAAAGCTGCAAATGAATGTGTACCAGCAGCGCGCGGCCGATGGCGTGCGAACGCTGTACTACACCGTGAACTACCGGGGCCGCCCGCTCATCCGCGAATCGAAGCTTGAGCTGGAACTGGACAATCACCTGTCCGAAAGCGCGATGGCACTCAAGATTGACCGCCATGCACACTGGTTCGACAACCTGGCAGTCACTTCGGTGAAGGCCGGCAGCAGCGACACCCGCTGGAAGCCGCGCAACGGCGAACGCAGCGAAGTCCGCGACCATTACAACTCGGCAGCCATCGAGATGGTGAAGGACGACAATCCCATCTACAAAATCACGCTGGAACTGCGCGCCTACGACCAGGGCGTGGCGCTGCGCTTCTTCTTCCCCGAGAACGAAAAAGGCACCTACTACCGCATCACCCGCGAGAATACCGAATTCGCCCTGCCCGCCGGAACCAAAGCATGGTTCCATGGCTGGGCCCAGGCGCCCTACGCGCTGCTGCCATTGAAGGACTGGCCGGACGAATCCGAACGCCCGCTGACGCTGGAACTGCCCGGCGGCGCCTACGCGGCACTGCTCGAAGCGGGCATGGTGGACTACGCGCGTACCAAGTTCAAACTGAGCACCACCAGGCCGGACACCATCGTCACCTCCATGCACGATTCGGCCGACCTGGTTTCCCCCTTCGGCACGCCATGGCGCGGCATCATGGTGGCGGATTCGGCTACCCAGCTGGCCGAGAACAATGACTTCATCCTGAACCTCAACGAGCCTTCGCGCATCGCCGACGAAAGCTGGCTCAAGCCCGGCAAGATCATGCGGGTGATGACGCAGACCACGGCTGCGGCCCGCGCCAATATCGACTTCGCAGCGAAACACGGCCTGCAGTACATCCTGTTCGACTGGAAGTGGTATGGGCCTGCATTCAGCTTCAGCTCCGACGCCACCAAGGTCGCGATTCCCGACTTCGACCTGCCCGGCATTATCCAGTACGGCAAGGAGCGCGGCATCGGCGTGTGGCTGTACGTGAACCAGCAGGCCTTGCTGGCGCAATCGGATACCCTGTTCAAAACCTACCGCGACTGGGGCGTGAAAGGCGTGAAGTTCGGCTTCGTGCAGGTTGGCTCGCACCGCTGGACCACCTGGGTCGAAAAAGCCATCCAGCAGGCAGCGGAAGCAGGCATCATGGTCAATATCCACGACGACTGGCGCCCGACCGGCGAGCAGCGCACCTGGCCCAACCTGATGACCTCCGAAGGCATACGCGGCAACGAGGAAATGCCGGACGCCACACACAACACTGTGTTGCCCTTCACGCGCTACCTGGCCGGCGCGGCGGACTACACCATCTGCTACTACGACCCGCGCATCAAGACCACGCACGCCCACCAGCTCGCGCTGGCGGCCATCTATTACAGCCCGCTGCAAACGCTGTACTGGTACGACAAGCCGGAGATGTCGGACAATGGCCCCGAACTCGAATTCTGGGACCGCATTCCAGCCACCTGGGATGAAACGCGCTTCCTGCAAGGCACGCCGGGCCAGTTCGTGAGCACTGCGCGCCGCAAAGGCGATGAATGGTTCGTGGGCACCATCACCAACAACGGCAGCCGCAAGATGGACGTGGCGCTGAACTTCCTGCAGCCCGGCCAGCGATACCAGGCGAAGATCTTTGCCGACGACCCCGCTGCGCCGGGCAAGGGCAAGGTGTCCGTGCGCACCATGCAGGTGGACGCATCCACCGTTCTCAAGGCCGAGCTGCTTGCCTCCGGCGGACAGGCCATCTGGCTGAGCCCTGCGAAATGAATACCACGCTGAAGCTGGCCTGCCTGCTTGCCCTGCCCCTGTTGGCGGCCTGCCAGGCTGGCGCGCCCGCCGTTAAAGCGCCCTGGGTGCCGGACCTTGGCAATGGCCGCTACCAGAATCCCGTGCTGTACGCGGACTATGCCGACCCGGACGCGATCCGCGTCGGTGACACCTTCTACCTGGTGTCGTCCAGCTTCAACCAGGCGCCCGGCCTGCCGCTGCTGGAATCGAAGGACCTCGTGAACTGGGAGCTGGTGGGCCACGCGCTGCCCGCGCTGGTGCCGGAGGCCCAATTCTCCACGCCGCAGTTCGCGAAGGGTGTGTGGGCGCCTGTCCTGCGCCACCACGATGGCAAGTTCTGGATCTTCTATCCGGACCCGGACTACGGCGTCTACGTCATCACCGCCGAACGTTTCAGCGGTCCGTGGAGCAAACCGCAACTCCTGCTGCCCGGTAAAGGCATTATCGATCCGGCACCGCTGTGGGACGACGACGGCAAGGCATGGCTGGTGCATGGCTGGGCCGGCAGCCGCGCGGGCATCAACAATATCCTCACGCTGCGTGCGATGGCGCCGGACGCCAGCCGCCTGCTGGACGACAAGGGCGCCGTCATCATCGACGGCAACACGTTCACCGGCATGCACACGCTGGAAGGACCTAAGCTGTACAAGGCCAATGGCTACTACTATGTATTTGCGCCTGCCGGCGGAGTGGAACAGGGCTACCAGGCCGTATTCCGCTCACGCTCCATTCACGGGCCTTATGAAGTGCGCACGGTGCTGACGCAAGGCGACACGGCCATCAACGGCCCGCACCAGGGCGCCTGGGTACGCGCGCAGGATGGGCGCGACTGGTTCCTGCACTTCCAGGAGAAAAAGGCCTACGGCCGCGTCGTTCACCTGCAGCCCATGCGCTGGCAGGACGATTGGCCCATCATCGGCGAAGACAGCCGCCTGCCGGGCGCAGGCCAGCCGGTGCTCACTTTCGAGAAGCCGGTGCAGGGCTTCCCCATAAAAGTGCCAGCCACCAGCGATGAATTCAACGCGCCGGCCCTCGGCCTCCAATGGCAATGGAATGCCAACAGCCAGCCCGGCTGGTATTCCCTGGCCGAACGTCCCGGCATGCTGCGCCTGAAAACACAGGCCGTGCCCGCAGCCTCGGGCTTTGTGCGCAACGCGCCTGCCATTCTGTCGCAGAAGCTGCCGGCGCCCACCTTCACCGCGGACACCCGCATCGAACTGCATCACGCCGCCGAAGGCGACCGCGCCGGCATGATCGTGAATGCCATGCAGTACGCCTGGATCGGCCTGCGCAAAACAGCCGATGCCACGCAGCTGGTCTACACTCAGTGCGGGCCATTCGGGCCGCGCTGCACCGAAACCACACAGGTGCTGCTGGCGCAGGCGCCCTCCCCGCTCTACCTGCGCATGAAGATGGAGGAAGGCGGCATGGCCAGCTTCTATTACAGTATCGATAACGTGGACTTCAAGGCGGCGGCGCCGGCATACCAGATCACGCGCGGCGGCTGGGTGGGCGCGCAACTCGGCCTGTTCAGCGTTGGTGAAGGTTCGGGCAGCCCTGCGTCCCATGCCGATTTCGATTACCTGCGCCTGCGTCCTTGACAGCGGTGCCGGGCATGTTATATGTTATCGATAACAACACAAGCATCATCAGGAGACAAGCAAATGCCATCCCGCGTCAGCCCCGGTCCAGGATTCCGCCATGACCGATAAACAGTCCTACTTCCGCTTCCTCTGCGCCTTCGTCTTCATCTACTTCTTCGCGCAGGCCATGAGCATCTCCCTGCTCGCACTGTGGCTGCGCACCACACTGCAGCTGAGCGGGACGGAAACCGGCATCGTCTTCTCCGCCAACTTCATCGCCGCCATGTGCTCGCAGCCGGTGTATGGGTTCATTTCCGACCGCATCGGCGAACGCAAGCACCTGCTCTGGATGATCAGTGCACTGTGCGCGCTGTGCGGCCTGTTTTTCGTGTTCGCTTATGCTCCCCTGCTCAAGTCCAACATCCTGCTGGGCGCCGCGGTCGGCGGTCTTTACCTGGGCATCACCTTCATCGCAGGCAGCTACGCCATCGAATCCTATGTGGACCGCATCGGCCGCCGCCACGGTTTCGAGTACAGCCGAGTAAGGCTGTGGGGCTCGCTCGGCTTCGCCAGCGCCGCCCTGTTCAGCGGCCGGCTCTACAACATCGCCCCTGAAATCAACTTCGGCCTGGCCTCGGTGGCGGGCCTGCTGATGCTTGGCCTGCTGATGTTCTGGCGCACCGGCAGCAAGGAAAGCGGCGCAGCACTGGCCCAGCCAAACAGCGTGAGCCTCGGCGAGGCCCTGGCGCTGCTGCGTGACCCGGGCTTCTGGCGCTTCATGGTATTCATCCTCGGCGTCACCAATATCTACCTGGTGTTCGACCAGCAGTTTCCCAGCTATTTCACCTCCATGTTCCCGGATCCGAAAACCGGCGCGGCGATGTTCGGCTACCTCAACTCGCTGCAGATCTTCATCGAAGCCTGCGGCCTGTTCCTGTCGCCGATACTGGTCAAGCGCATCGGCGCCAAGCGCGGCCTTCTGCTGGCCGGCACCATCATGATGGTGCGCATCGCGGGTTCCGGCCTGGCCGTGGGTCCCGCTTCCATCTCCGCCATGAAGATGCTGCATTCGGTGGAGCTGCCCATCCTCGTGGTCTCCGTATTCCGCTATATCGCCTACCACTTCGACAATCGCCTGACCTCCACCATTTACATGGTCGGCGTGAGCTTTGGCCACTCGCTGGGCCTCGCCATCCTGTCACCGATTGCCGGCAAGAGCTATGACCTGATCGGCTTCCCGCACAGCTATCTGTCGATGGCAGGGCTGGGCCTCGTCTTCATGCTGCTCTCGGCATGGCTGCTGTCGCCTACCCCGCCGGAAATCACCCGCGGCAAGGCGGCCAGTCCCCTGGCCGGGCCGGAGCCCGCACGCAACACCAACTGATTCGCTTCAAGGAGCCCTTGCATGACCGCCCCCCTCAATTCCGCCCGCATCGAAGCGCTGGCGGCCACGCCGGCGCTGAAACGCTGGTCAGCCGGCGGCCAGCCGCCCGAACTCGGCCTCGCCATCCAGGATGCGCTGGCAGCCGTGGACCGCAACCTGGCCCATTTCGGCGGCCAGTTCCCCGCGCCGTCCAGCACCGCATCGGTGTATCCGGCCATGGACAACAGCGAGTGGACCAATGGCTTCTGGACCGGCATGCTGTGGCTGGCCTATGAACTGAGCGGCGCCCAGCGCTACCGCGATGCGGCCGAAGTGCATGTGCGCAGCTTCCATGCACGCCAGCGCGACCGCCACAACACCAACCACCACGACCTCGGCTTCCTTTACAGCCTGTCCTGCGTGGCAGCCTACAAGCTCACCGGCAGCCAGCTCGCGGCCGAAGCGGCGATGGGCGCGGCACGCCTGCTGCTGGAGCGCCACAACGCAGGCACCGGCATTATTCAGGCCTGGGGCGACCTGAATGACCCCGCGCAGCGCGGCCGCATGATCATCGACTGCAACCTGAACCTGCCCCTGCTCTACTGGGCCAGCAGCTACAGCGGCGAAACCGCCTTCCGCGATGCGGCGAACCAGCACATCGAGGCCGCCGCCCGCCATATCGTGCGGGCGGACGGTTCCACCTTCCATACCTTCTTCTTCAATACCGATACCGGCAAGCCGCTGCAGGGCAAGACGCACCAGGGCTTTGCCGACGATTCCTGCTGGGCGCGCGGCCAGGCCTGGGGCATCTCCGGCTTCCCGCTGGTGTACCGCCACAATGGGGATACCCGCCTGATCGAGCTGTCCAAGGTGCTCGCCAACTACTACCTGAACCGCCTGCCCGAAGACGGCATCTGCTACTGGGACCTCGTTTTCACCGAAGGCAGCCAGGAACGTGACAGCTCGGCGGCGGCGATTGCGGCCTGCGGCCTGCTGGAACTGGCGCGCAACCTGCCCTTGCTGGACCCGCTGCGCACTAGCTACGAGAACGCCGCGCTGGGCATGGTGCAGGAACTCTCCACCAACTATTTCAATGCCGATGCGGCGCCCGGCGCGGGCCTGCTGAGGCACGCCGTCTACCACAAGCCCCACGGTATCGGCGTGAATGAAAGCTGCATCTGGGGCGACTATTTCTATCTCGAAGCCCTGGTGCGGCTCACCCGTACCTGGCAACCTTACTGGTAATACCCATGAAACCTGAATACCGCTTTTTGGCGATCGACGAGGGCCGCCAGCGGCTTTCCCTGATCGATACCCGCAACGACAGCATCACCTGGACCCGCGAGCTGGCCAACTTCCCGCTGGCGCGCGACATGCAGCGCCTGGAGGGCGATCGCGTGCTGGTCGGCTACGACCGGGGCTTCTTCGAGGTCGACATCGCGACCGGCGAAATCCACGTGGCCTGCGCGCGCTGGCAGACCGGCGTGACCGCCGTCTGCCGCCGTCCGGATGGCCACACCCTGGTGACCGGCCACAATCTCGACGGCAGCAGCGGCATCAATGTGCTCACGCTGGACCGCGCGCTGAACCTGGTGCACACCGCACGCCGCGACGGCGACTATGTGCGCCTGATGCGCACCACGCCGGACGGCACTTACCTGCTCTGCATGAACGACCATATCCTTGAAACGACGCCGGACCTGGCCGATGTGCGCCGCTTCGCCGCGCCGGGCTTCGAACATGCGTGGAAGGCGGAACGCCAGGCCGACGGCAGCACGCTGGTCTCCGCAGGCTATGGCGCCTTCATGGCGCGCTTCAACAGCCAGGGCGAATGCGTGCAGCGCTTCGGTGCCGCCGGCGAAGTGCCACAGGACGTCGCCCCCTTCTTCTACGCCAGCTACCAGCAGCTGCCAAACGGCCGCCTGCTGGTAGCCAACTGGCAAGGCCACGGCCCGGACAACGGCCACAAAGGCCGCCAGCTGCTCGAATTCGACGCCGCCGGACAGCTGCTAGGCAGCTGGTCCAACCCCGCCCACATCTCCTCCCTGCAAGGCCTGCTGCTGTTGTAAGCAACAGGCGCCGCTCAGTGAAGACATTCGCGTCAAACTGAGCGGCCTCGCTCTGCAGCGCGCTGCTCAACAAATTGTGCAGCCCGCGAAGTCGCCAAGGCATGAGCAATGACGTCTCGTCGCGGCTGAAGGAGGGTTTTGCTCTCCATAGCGAAAAACTCGCAATTCAATTGGATGCCCAGGCGGCAAATCGCATCAAGTAGTGTATCGCTGACGCCATTGGCATCCAGCCTTACCATCACTTCGACGCGAGCGTGGTCATCGAAACAAAAGTCGACACGCGTTCCGTTCTCGGCGCCGTACACGAGCCAATCTTCCAGCATCTCCCAAGGTTGCCCCAAGATCCGAACCAACTCGCTCTGAGCATTAAGAGTCGGCTCCGCTGCCATAGCGGGGACATCGATCCCGTCTTCAGTGAGTTGAGGCATCCGGCCATCCTGGGGAACCAGATACAAATCAAATTGCCACGCTGCCATGTATAGACTTTCTCCCTTCTCCGGTTCAGTCATGCCGTCAACAAGCATAGCATCGACAACATGGCGTGGCGACGCACACCACCACGCGAAGGTCATAAAAAAACCCCGGAAGCTGGAATCCAGCTTCCGGGGTTTAACCCACAACTCTTCTTACTGGAACTTGTAGCGCAGGCCGAGGCTGAAGGTGCGGCCGTTGGCGTAGTGCTGGCGTTCGATATTGGTCTGGTAGGTACCTGGCTCGCCAACGTAGCGGTTCAGGGTCTTGTCCAGGATGTTCGAGGCGTTGAAGGACAGCGTCAGGTTGTCGCTGATTTCATAGTTCAGCGAGCCATCCAGGATGCCGTAGGCATCGATGTAGCGCGCATCGATCGGGTTGGCCGAAGCGCCGAACAGGATGGATTCCGAACGCCAGGTGTAGACCAGGCGTGCCGACAGCTTGTTGTCCTCATACATGCCCGACAGGCTGTAGTTATTCTTGGACTGCATAGGCTGCGGCGTATCGACGATGCGCGGCACGGCGGCGGTGCCAAAGTTCACCGGGTTGGACGTGTCCACATAGGTATAGGATGCCGCAAGGCCGAAGTTCTGCAGCATGCCGACGCTGGCATCGAAGAAGTACTGGCCCGACAGCTCCACGCCGCGCACGCTGCCTTTCTCCGAATTGACCGACTTCGTGATCTGGTACTGGCCATTGGTGCAGCCATTGCTTGCGGTGCCGTTGTAAGCCGGCGCCGTCGCAATGGTCTGGCACTCCACGATACCGTTGAAGAAGCCCTTGATGCGCTTGTCGAAGATGGCGGCAGCCACGTAGTTGGTGCGGCTGAAGTAGCGCTCCAGCGAGAAGTCCACGCTGTTCGCGGTCTGCGGCTGCAGCTCAGGATTGCCGATGTTGCCGGTGCCGGCCGCGCGGTTCAGCGTGAGGCCGGGGTTCAGCTGGTCGATCGGTGCACGGGTCAGGCCACGGCCATAGCCGAAGCGCGCCAGGAAGTCCTTCGAGATGTCGTAGGTCAGGTTCAGCGACGGCAGCAGATTGGTGTACGACACCTTGGTCGTCACTTCCGGATAGGTGGACGGCGTGGTGCGCACGTCTTCAACGCGCGCCACCGTGGTGGAGGAAGTGCGCACCACGCGCACGCCCACATTGCCGCGCAGGCGTTCGTCCATGGCAGCGAAATCGCCGGAAACATAGACGGCCCGGGTGTCTTCATCGAAGATGCGGCGGTTGGCCAGGTTCTCCACATACTGGCCTTCAGGCAGGATGCCGGCTTTCGGGAAGGCGCTCATCACCTGGTTGCCCAGCAGCTGGTCCGGCGAGTACACCAGGAAGCCGCCCGCATAGCCTGCGTCGCCGCGCATGAAGTTGGTCGGCGATTGCTGGGTCACGCCCAGGCTGGAAGCATAGATCGCATTGGAGCGCGATGCCGTCAGCGGCAGGCCGTCGGTGGTCAGCGGACGGTCGTTGAAGGCGTAGTGCTTGAACAGGCTTTCCTGATGGGCAAAGCGCGTGCCGAACTTGATCTTGTTGAACATGCCATCCAGGCTGTAGCTGCCGCTCAGGGCCAGGGCATGGCCCTTGTCGTCCCACACCTGGTTGGTGCCGTTGTCGTATTCACGGAACACGAAGTTGGCCGGATCGGCCAGGCTCGGGCCGCTGAACGTCAGCTGGTGCGGCGCCCCGGCGGCCACGCGGCTGGTGGTCCAGCTCAGGCCCGGCGCGGAGTCCAGGGTAACGGCACGGTTGTCCTGCTCCTGGTCCGATTTGATATAGGAGAAATCGGCCTTCAGCGACAGTTCGGCAGTCGGGCTCCAGTCGGCGCCCACGGCGCCGATCCAGGTTTTGTATGGACGATGTTCGTCGCCGCCCAGCGTGTTCACGCCGGAATTCAGGAAGGAGCCGCTCAGCAGGCGTTTATTAAGCAGCACATCGTCCGAGCCGCCGCCGATATTGCGGTTGGCCAGGCCTTCGGTGTAGTCGAACGGCGTGGTCTGCAGGTTCTGCACATTGCCGCCGTCCACCGAGTTCAGGCCACGGTAGTTCTGGTGGTACAGGTAGTAGTTGTAGTTGAATTCACTGTAGAAGCGCAGCGTGTTGCTGTGGCGGTAGTCCGCCGCCAGGTTCAGGCCCTTGCGCTCGCGCATAATGGTTTCCTGGAACACGTTGCTGGTCAGCGCAGGCGCCGACATCACGTTTGCGGCCTGTTCCGGCGTAAGGCCGCTCAGGTCAGGCGTGTTGGGGCCGACGCTAGCGGAGACGGCGCGGTTCGGCACACTCGCCAGGTAATGCACGTCCGTGCGGCCCACATAGGCCTTCATTGCCTTGGACGGATCGTTGCCGGTGTTGGCTGCCGCCAGCGATGCATATTCGGCGCTGTCGGCGCGGATGGCGCGCTTCAGGTTGGCGCCGCCGTTGGCCGGGTTATTGTCCGAGCGGCCGGTGCTCTTCTGGTACACGCCGGCCACCATCACGCCAATGCGCGAGCCGCCGCCCAGGTCGAAGCGGTTGGCGAACAGGCCAAACAGCTCAGGCTCGGTTTTCTTCGCCAGGTCGTTGTAGCGCGCATTGGCGCTCAGCGACACCGTCATGCTCTTGAAATCGCTCGGATTGCGGGTGCGCACATTGACCAGGCCACCGATACCGCCCTCGATGTGCTCCGCCGAAGGATTCTTGTAGACGTCGATACCGGCCACCATGCCGGGAATCGCGCCCTCGATATTGAATTCGCGGCCACCAGCGGTAAAGTAGGCGCGGCCATTCACCTGGGAGGCCGTCTGGCCCGACAGGCCGCGGATGGTGATGCCCGAGCCAACACCAACCGGCGATGCGCCTTCACCGCCGTAGCGGTAGCCCTGCACGCCCGGAATGCGGGTCAGGGTTTCGGAGACGTTCGGATCCGGCAGCTTGCCGATGTCGTCGGCCGTGATGGAATCCACCACTTCCATCGAATCCTTCTTGATGGCCAGCGAAGACTGGGCGCTGGCGCGGATGCCCGTCACCACCACGGTCTGGCTCTCGGCCTGCTGTGCGCTGGCTTGCGGCGCGAACGCCTGCGAGATGGCGAGTGCGATACCGCTCGCCTTCAGGACAATACCTTTTTGCGTGTTCATACGACTGTGTCTCCCATTGGTTTTTTAACTTCCATGAATTCTGTAAAGCGCCTTAGCGGTAAGTCACCCCTTCAACGAAGGGACCGATGTCAAGCACGTTGGGCTGCGGGCCAAGCACACGCTTGCCGCCAACCGTCACGTTGTCGATAAGGACGTTCTTCACCTTGCGTGTCGCGTCATACCCCTGGATCAGGGATGCGCTGGGCGAGCCCAGGCCGGAGAAGCTGATATTGCGCAGCGTGATGTTCTCGATGCCGCGGCCGGGACTCGTGTTGTACTTCGCCGTGTAGGCGATGTGCAGGTTGAATAGTTTTCCTTCCTCGATGCGGTCAACGCGGATGTCCTCGAACACCACATCGCGCACCAGGTTGTCATCGCCTACCATCAGGCCGATGGCGCCTTCGTAGGCCGGTTCGTCCTCATCGTGTTCGAGGATGTCGATATTCTTGAAGCGCAGGCGTTCGATCACTTCCGGCTCGGGGTGCGCGGGCGTTGGCGTGTTGCCGTGGATGCCGACCATGATGGCGTGCGCCACGTCCGCCCACAGCGTGGTGTCGCTGATGTTGAAATCGCGCGAATTGCCCCAGATATCCCAGCGGTGGTTATAGATGGTGATGCTGTCGTCCGAGCTGCGGATAAAGCTGTCGCGGATGGTTACGCGCTCGCAGGCAAAGTGGCCCAGGCCGTCGGACCACTGGCCGCTGCCGATGGCGCGGATGCTGCGCTCTTCCAGATCCTGGGAAGTGATGCACTGCATGGTGGCGCCATGATTGAAGAAGATCGGGCCGTCGATCAGGATATTTTTCGAATTGCGGATCTTCATCTGCCCCACGCCGTCGAACAGGCCATCGCTGATGACCTTCACGTTCTCCACGCCGTCAATGACCAGCGGGCTTTTCAGCATGGCCGAACCGTGGATATACACCGTGGTATTGGAGCGCAGGCGGAAATCGCCGCTATGGATGCCGGGACCGAAGAACACCGTCTTCTGCGTGAAGTCCGGCACGGTGCCCTGCGTGATCTGGTAGGAAGTCAGCCCTTCCGGCACGGCCGGCATGTCCTTGCGGATCGCGTGCGTGAACACATGCAGGTTGTGCAGCCGGTCGTCGTCGAATTCCACGCTCAGGTTTTCCGGCTTGTTCAGCGTGAAGTAGGCGATATTGTTCTTGACCGTGGCCTTGATGCCGCGCGAATCGGGCCGCACCTGCACCTTGGAGAAGCTGCCGTTATTCTTCTGCACGGCCACTTCCACCGGACCATCGAAATTGAAGTAGACCATGGAGGCCTGCTGTTTGGTGTCCAGGTCCACGTTCACGCGGTATTCGTAGAGGTCCTGCCACACGCCGTTCGGCACGCGCACCCGCACGGTGAAATCGTCGCTGTGGTGGCTGTAGCGCACCGGCTGGGGAAACGGGAATACCTGGAGCTTGCTGGCCTCGGCCGCCATCGCGGCGGGGGCAGCCGCCAGGGAAGCCAACAACCATACCGCCAAAGCGGTGATCCGACCTGCCATTTTCTTGTCTCCTGACTGAGTATTTTTGTCCGGCTGTGAGTCCGGTTTTACTGCATTATGTCGATGACTTGATTCTGATATCGATAACACGAAAAGTCAACATTTTTGCGCCCACGGGTGCCAGCACCTATGGCGCACATACAACTGATGAGCTTTATGCTAGACCCGCTTTACCGCCATGACCAATCATTTCACGGCATACAATGATATCGATATCGGTATAGCTCTCAGGCCTTTTGGCCCGATATGGCGGAGGATTCACGCGTGATCAGCGTGTAGGGAAGAAGGCGGTGCTGCGCCAGTGCGGGCTCGCCGCCGCGGCGGCCGCGAATCTGGTCCACCAGCAGGTCCACCGCGGCGCGCGCCATGTCGCCGATGGGCTGGTGAATGGTGGTGAGTTCCGGCCACACCGTGGTTGCGACAGGTGTGTCGTCAAAACCACAGACGGCCAGGTCTTCAGGCACCTGCAGGTGCAGGCCGTGCGCAACGGCGACCACCGCAGCGGCCATATCGTCGTTACTGGCGAAGATGGCGGTGGGCCTGGTCTTTTGCGTGAGCAGCTGGCGTGCCGCTGCAAGACCGGAGCGGTAGGTGAACAGGCCCGGCGCAACGCGTTCCGCCCGCAGCGGCAGGCCTTCCTGCGCCATGGCGTCGAGATAGGCCTGGTAGCGCAGCTGCGAAGGCGTGTGTTTGGGATCGCCCTGGATGAAGGCGATGTCCTTGTGCCCTATCGAGAACAGATAGCGCATCATCGTCAGCGCGCCCTCGTAGTCGTCGATGCGCACGGCCGAAACGCCAGGCTGCGGGCGGCCCGTTGCAATCGCCACCGTCGGCATGCCGATGCGGTCGAGCTGTTTCAGCGCAGTCTTGTTGTCGCACAGTGGCGGCGGCACCAGGATGCCGTCGGCGCCGGCCGCAATCAGCTTGGCGATCGCGCTGCGTTGGGTAGCCAGGTCGTCGCACTGCTCCAGAATCAGCTGGCCGCCGCGCGCACTGCACTGGGCCATGGCGCCGACCAGAAAGGCGCTGAGGTAGGCCGAGCTGGGGTTGCTGTACAGGAGGCCAACGCCGAGCGTACCAATGCGCGCGGCGCGGGCTGCCGTATTGACCTGGTAGTTCAGGGATTTAATCGCGGCCGTGACCTTGTCGCGGGTGGCCTCCGCCACATGCGAATTGCCATTCATGACGCGCGAAACCGTCATCGCCGAAACGCCGGCAACGCGGGCCACATCATAGATTGTGGCACTGCCGGGATTGCGTTCGCTTTGTTTGGGAGCTGATGCCACTATTGATGTTATCAATAACCGAAAACCGTAGTCTAGCAGGTCTGGACGCTTGCGGCAGCACCATCGCATGTTATCGCTATCTGGCCAGAATACCCGTAAAACCGTGAGCTCAGCGCAGCAGGCGCAGTCCGAACAGGCGCCCGGCCAGGGAACCCGGCTGCGCCTGGAATTTCACTTCCAGCCTGCCGTCCGTCGCCACGCCCGGCGGCAGTGCAATATCGATCTGGTAGTAAGGCTGTTCGCTGCGCGTGATTTCCAGCGCCTGCACCAGCGCGCCATTAACCAGGACATCGAAGCGCTTGCCCGCATCGCCGCCGGATACCGTCAGCCGCAATGTCTTCGCTTCATTCTTGCTGTCTTTCAGCCGGTAGCTGAACCAGCCGGTGGCGCTGCGCCAGTGCCGGTCCTGCTCCACGCCGGCATCCGCGCCCTCGCCCTGGAAGCCGTGGTCGGACTCGGGCTGCTGCTCACCCGGGGCAACCCGGTCGATGGTGCGGGCTTCCAGCGCGATGCGTTCGGCTTCCTCTGCGCCTGTACGTGCGCGCAGCTGAGCCACCCCGGCGGGCGTTGAGCGCGGCAGGTACATGGTGTAGCGCGAATCGTGCAGGCGGAAGAAGGGAATGAAGCGGATGCCCGCCGTGCCGGCGCCCTGCACCAGTCCCGTCGCTGTAAAGGTCAGCGGCTGGCCAGGCACGGGCTTGAACCTGTTCATGAAGTCCGCAGCGTCGCTCACGAATACCGGCGCCGCCTCCAGCGGGCATTGCTGCTCGCCGGCGATATGGCCCATGCGTGAATCGTCAGCCATGAAATTCAGCTTCTCGTTCGCGAACGGGGCGGTTTTCGCGGCCAGCACGATGGGACCGTGCAGCACGGCATAATAGTTGGAATGGTCCGGCATCTGCTCCAGCCGGGTTGCCATCGGCAGCACCAGGTCCACCCGATCGCCGCCGCGCCATTGGCGTTCGATGCGCACATAGCCATCGCTCCCGGCCTGTGCCGCTACGCGCTTGCCATTGACCCTGATCTGCATCGCGCCCGCCTTCACCCATGCCGGATAGCGCAGCTTGAGCGCGAAGGATCCGCCACCCTGCACGGTGATGCGCGTGCTCTCCCTGTCCGGGAAAGCCGTCTCCTGCCGGATGCGGATGCCTCGCGCCGCCCAGTTAAGCTCCGAGGGAATGAAGAGGTTCACATACAGCGTGCCCGCTTCGTGCGCGTAGATGAACTGCCCATACCGCGCATGGCTCTCGATGCCGGAACCAACGCAGCACCACATGCCCTCCTCTACCTGCGAATAAACGCGGTAGTGGTTGGGCCGCATTGGCGTGAAGTAGACAAAACCGCCCGTCTCCGGGCGCTGCGACGCCAGGATATGGTTATACAGCGCGCGCTCGTAGTAGTCGGCATAGGCACGGGACGGCTGGTCCTGGAACAGCAGCTCCGTCAGCTTCAGCATATTGTAGGTGTTGCAGGTTTCCGGCCCTTCCACATCACTGACCATCGGTCCGAAATCGGCGCTGTTGTGAAAATGCTCGCGCACGCTGTTGCCGCCGATGGCTACCGTGCGGCGCTCCACCACCGTCCTCCAGAAGAAGCGCGCCGCCTTGCGCCATTCCGGATCGTTGGTCATCGCTGCAACGCGTTCGAAGCCGATTACCTTGGGGATCTGGGTATTGGCGTGCAGGCCGGTGAGCTGGTCGCTTTCCTTCAGCAGCGGTTCGAGAACGGCACGGTGCGAGAAGCGCTGCGCGAGGCCGAGGTATTTGCGCTCGCCCGTCATTGCCGATACATCGGCCAGCACCTCATTCATGCCGCCATGCTCGCTTTTCAGCATGGCCTGCATCTGCGCGTCGCTCAGATGGGAAGCCAGGCCGAGCGCCCAGTCGGACAAGCCCACCAGCACGGTGCGCGCATCGGCATTTCCGGTGTGGCGATAGGCATCGCGCAGGCCTGCGAACAGTTTGTGCAGGTTATACCAGGGCACCCATTTGCCATTGACGGAGAAATTATCCGCATGCAGCTCGCCGCGTGCAATGGCCTGCCATGCCGCACGGCCGCCGGGAATACCGCCAACGTAGCCGTCGCCGCCCTGCTCCTGGCACTTCTTCAGCTCCTGCACGAAGTAGTTGAGGCGCTCCAGCACCTGGGCATCGCCGGTGGAGGCATACATGAGCGCCAGCGCAGACAGGTAGTGCCCGCCCATATGGCCATCCAGGCCGCTGGATTCCCAGTTGCCATAACTCGGCTTCGGCAGCGGCAGCCCGGCCTCGCGCCGGAACGGGGCAAGCAGGCGGTCTGCATCGAGCGCCAGCAGGTAGCGCATGTCCGTGGCCTGCGCTTCAAGGAAAGGGCCGGCCGCCAGGCGCACATCGCGCAGCGGGAACAGCTCTGCGCCATTCACCGGCAGCATCAGCGCGAAGGCCGCAGCAGCAAGCGCGCGGCACAGGCGGCTAGGCTTGCGTGCCATCAGTACAGCTCCTGTGCCGCCGTGCGCACCGCCTCCAGCAGCAGCTCCGCCCCGGGCGACTGCAGCTGCCCTTCGCGCCGGATGATGCCGAAAGCATCCATCTTGCACGGCAGGTCGATCGGCAGGATCTGCACAACCTTGAGCGCCGCGTAGTACTGCGCCACCTCCAGCGGCATCACATGCAGCGAATCGGTCTGCTGCAGCAGCGCCGTAATCAGGAGCATGGCCGTGGTTTCCACAACGTTGTTCGGCGGCGCCAGGCCCGCGCGCCGGAATATCATATCGAAGCGGTAGCGCATCACGCTGCCCGGCGGCGGCAGCAGCCAGGGGCGCCCGGCCAGGTCGGCCAGTTGCAGGCTGGACGCCGCCAGCAGCGGGTGCCCCGGACGCACCACTGCGCATGCAGGTTCCTCGGTCAGCTCTTCGTAAATCAGGCCCGCGCTCTCACCTTTGTCCAGGATGCGGCCGATCATGAAGTCCAGCGTGCCGCGCCGCAGCTGCTCCACCAGCACATTGCTCGGCTCCAGCTGCACGCCAATGCGCAGCAGCGGCGCCCGCTCCTTGATGCGCGCGATGGCGCGCGGCAGCAGGGCCATGGCAGGCGTCATGATCACGCCCACTTCCACCTTGCCGCTCAGGCCCGCCTTCAATGTCGCGATGTCCTCATGGGCAAGCGACAGGCTGTTGAGCGCCATGCGGGCGTGCCGTATCATCGTTTCGCCATACAGCGTGGGTTCCATGCCACGCGGCAGGCGCTCGAACAGGCGCACGTCCAGCACGTCCTCCAGGTCCTTGAGCTGCTTGGAGGCGGCAGGCTGCGTCATATGCAGTTCCTCGGCTGCGCGGTGGATATTGCGCGAATCGTCCAGCGCGATCAGCAGCAGCAGCTGGCGCGTTTTAAGCCGCGCCTTCAGGAACCAGTTTGGGTTGAATTCATCCATCGCTTCGTCTCCCCAGCAGGCGCTGCACCACGCAGAACACGAACAGCAAGGCGCCGATCACGATCTTGGTCCACCATGAACTGAGGGTGCCGTCGAAGGCGATCAGGGTCTGGATCGCGCCCAGCACCAGCACGCCGGACAGCGCGCCCGCCACATAGCCATAACCGCCCGCCAGCAGCGTGCCGCCGATCACCACGGCCGCAATCGCGTCCAGTTCCACGCCCTGCGCATGCAGGCCGTAGCCGGACAGCATATAGAAAGCGAACAGCACGCCCGCCAGCGCCGCACAGAAACCACTGATGGAATACACCAGCACCTTGGTGCGTGCGACGGGAAGGCCCATCATCAGCGCCGACTGCTCATTGCCGCCGATGGCATAGACGGCCCGACCGAACGGCGTGTAATGCGCCACGCCGATGGCGGCCGCCAGCACCAGCAGCGCGATCACGGCGCCGGAAGACAGGAAGCCGCCGAACAGGGAGAACTGGTAGCGTGAAACGGCCACGAACAGCGGATCGTCAATCGTCATCGATTCAATGCTGATCAGGTAGCACAGGCCGCGTGCGAGGAACATGCCCGCCAACGTGACGACGAAAGGCTGCAGGCGGAAATAGTGAATCAGACCGCCCATGGCTGCACCGAACAGCGCTCCCGCCAGCAGCACGGTTCCGATGACCGCCAGCGGCGGCCAGTGCGCCACCTGCAGCAGCCAGGCCGCGATCATGGTGGCCAGCGCCAGCACCGAGCCGACCGAGAGGTCGATACCACCGGACAGGATAACGAAGCTCATGCCCACCGCCAGCACCAGCAGGAAGGCGTTATCGATCAGCAGGTTCAGCATCACCTGCAGCGACAGGAAGCCGGGATAGGCCCAGCCGCCGATGCCCAGCATGGCGAGCAGCAGCGCCACCGTGACGAGCGAAGTGAAGGCCGGCGCATCGGCCCAGCCGCGCAGGCGGGCCATCATGCCGGGCTCCCGCGCCGGAACAGGCGCTTGAATTCTTCAGACTGGGCCAGGCAGACCAGGAATACCACCACCGCTTTCACCACCATATTCACTTCCGGCGGCACGCCCATCGCGTAGATGGTGTAGGTCAGCGTCTGGATGATCAGCGCACCGAGCACGCTGCCCGCCAGGCTGAAATGGCCGCCGCTGAGCAGCGTGCCGCCCAGCGTTACCGCAAGAATCGCATCCAGCTCCATCAGCATCCCCGCATTATTGGCATCCGCACTTTTGATATTGGAGCTGACAATCAGGCCCGCCAGCCCGGCGCAGGCGCTGCAGAACACATACACGAACACGATCAGCGCCGTAGTGCGCAGGCCGGCCAGGCGTGCCGCCGCGGGATTGATGCCAACGGCGCGAATGAACAGGCCGAGCGCCGTGAAACGCAGCATCAGCATGGTGCCCCCGAACACGGCAGCCACCACGTACAGTGCGCACGGCAGGCCAAGCACAAAGCCGCTGCCGAGGAAGAAATACGGTTCGTGGTAGACGGTGACGATCTGGCCGTCCGTCAGCAGCTGGGCCAGGCCGCGTCCAGCCACCATCAGGATCAGCGTGGCTACAATGGGCTGCAGGCCGGCTTTGGCCACCAGCAGGCCATTCCACACGCCGCACAGCAAGGCTGCGCCCAGCGCCGCCGCCAATGCCCACAGCATGGGCATGCCGCCCGCCAGCATTGCCGCCACGGTACCGGACAGGGCCACCACCGCGCCAACCGAAATATCGATACCGCGCGTTGCAATCACCAGCGTCATGCCGATTGCCGCCAGCATCAGCGGCGCCGCGCGGTTGACGATGTCGATCGCGCTGCCATACAGGTGCCCGTCCTTGATTTCGATGAGGAAGAAGCCGGGAATCAGCAGGAAGCCCGCCAGCAGCAGCAAGGCCAGCGCGCCCAGGGGGCGCACTATCGGGTGGCGCAGCCAGGGCGCTCCCTTCATATCGAGGTTCAAGGACTATCTCCTGCAATCACGTGCAATACCGAGGTTTCATTCAGCTCGCCCCGCTGGTATTCGCCGCAGATTTTCCGGTCGCGCATCACGATCAAACGGTCGCTGCAGCGCAGGACTTCGGGCAGTTCGGAGGAAATGAAGAGGATCGCCATGCCCTTGCGGCACACGCCTGTGACATAGTCCATGATTTCCTGCTTGGCGCGCACGTCGATGCCGCGCGTCGGCTCGTCCAGTATCATCATCTGCGGCTCGGTTGCCAGCCAGCGCGCCAGCAGGACCTTCTGCTGGTTGCCGCCGGAGAGCGTGCCGATCGGGGTTTCGGTGCCGGCCGTCTTGATGCCCAGCCAGCGGATATAGTCCTGCGTGAGCTGCAGCTGCCGCTTCAGCGGAATCGCGCGCAGCAGTCCGGCGCGCGCCTGCAGCGCCAGGATGAGGTTTTCGCGCACCGACAGCGGCAGGATCGCGCCTTCATGCTTGCGGTCTTCCGAGCAGAAACCTATGCCCTGCGCGATGGCCTCGCGCGGCCTCGAAAACAGCTGGCGGCGCCCGCCGATGGCGATATGGCCGCTGTCCGCAGCGTCGGCGCCGAACAGCAGGCGCGCGGTTTCCGTGCGGCCGGAACCCAGCAGGCCGCAAAGGCCCAGCAGCTCGCCACGGCCGATATCAATATCGAGCGGCGGCAGCACGCCACGCCTGCCCAGGCCACGCGCCTGCAGCAAAGGCTCGCGCTGTACCGCCATTCCCGGTACTGCAGTTGCATTCTCCGGCGGCGCATCGCTTGCGGCGCCCACCATCTTGTTGATCAGCGCCAGGCGCGGCAGCTCGCTGCAGGCGTACTCCCCTTCCCGCTCGCCGTTGCGCATCACCGTGATGCGGTCGGAGATGGCATAGGTCTGGTCCAGGAAATGGGTCACGAAGAGAATGGCCATGCCCTGCTCCCGCAGGCCGCGCAGAACGCTGAACAGCAGCTGCACTTCCGCTTCATCCAGGCTGGAGGTCGGCTCATCCAGGACCAGCACGCGCGCGGAAATGTTCAGCGCGCGCGAAATGGCCACCATCTGCTGCACGGCGAGGGAGTAGCAGGCCAGCGGCTTACCGACGTCGATATCGATCTGCAGCTGTGCAAGCAAGGCCTGCGCGCGCGCACGCATGGCGGCCCAGTCGATGCGCCCGAAGCGGCGCGGGTAGCGGCCGATGAAGATATTCTCGGCCACCGACAGGTTCGGGCACAGGTTCACTTCCTGATACACGGTGCTGATGCCCAGCGCCTGCGCCTCCTGCGTGGAACGCGGGTGGACCGGCTTCCCGTCCAGCAGGATGCTGCCATGCTCCGGCGTATACACGCCGGTCAGCACCTTGATCAGGGTGGACTTGCCTGCGCCGTTCTGCCCCATCAGCGTATGCACCTCGCCCGGATAGAGGCGCAGCCCGGCATTGGCCAGCGCGCGAACGCCGGGAAACTGCTTGTGAATGCCGGCCAGCTCCAGCACCGGCGCCATCTGCGCGGAGTTCTGCATGGACGGTCAGTACCGGCGGTTCGGCAGTTCCTTCGCCGCCACTTCGGCCGGGAATACGCCTTCCGTCACCGTGATCCGTTTCGGCACCGGCTTGCGGGCGGCAACGTCCTTTGCCAAGTCCATCAGCTGCGGGCCAAGCAGCGGATTGCACTCCACCGTCACATTCAGCTTCCCTGCCAGCATGGCCTGGAAGGCGCCCTTCACACCGTCGATGGAGATGATGACGATGTCCTTGCCGGGTTTCAGGCCCGCTTCCTCGATGGCCTGAATGGCGCCGATGGCCATATCGTCGTTATGCGCATACAGCACATTGATATTCTTGCCCAGCGATTTGAGGAAGGCTTCCATCACCTCCTTGCCCTTGCTGCGGGTGAAGTCGCCGGTCTGGGAACGGATCACCTTGAACTGCGGCTTGCCCGCGATGACTTCGGCGAAACCGTTCCTGCGATCCACTGCGGGCGCCGAGCCCACGGTGCCCTGCAGCTCAACGATGTTGAAGCTGCGGCCCGGCTGCTTTGCCGCGTAGTCCAGCAGCCAGCGCGCGGCGCGGCGGCCCTCTTCCACGAAATCGGAGCCGATAAAGGCCGTGTACAGCGAATTGTCCGACACCTTCACCGCACGGTCGGTCAGGATCACCGGAATGCCCGCCGCCTTTGCCTCGCGCAGCACGGTCTCCCAGCCGGATTCCACCACCGGCGAGAACGCAATGATATCCACGCGCTGCGCGATGAAGGACCGGATCGCCTTCACCTGGTTTTCCTGCTTCTGCTGCGCATCCGCGAATTTCAGGGTGATGCCTGCCTTGCGCGCGGCGTCCTTGATGGAGGCCGTGTTCGCGGTGCGCCATTCGCTTTCCGCGCCAACCTGCGAGAAGCCCATCACCAGCGGTTTCGCGGCCAGCGCAGGCACGCAGGCGCCCGCTGCCGCCAGTGCGAGGGCTGTGAGAATTGTTCTGCGGCTTGCTGTCATGTTTGTCTCCTGATTATTGTTGGTGAGCGGTGGTCAGATCCAGCCGGCATCGACCACGAAGTCCTGCCCCGTACACATGGCGCTGTCGTCGGCAGCCAGGAACAGGGCCATGGCCGCTACGTGCTCCGGCATCAGCTTGTCCGGCAGGCATTGGGAACGGGCGATTTCCCGTTCCGCCGCCTCATCCACCCAGAGCTTTACCTGACGCTGCGTCATCACCCAGCCCGGCGTGATGGTGTTCACGCGAATGCGGTGCGGGCCAAGGTCGCGCGCCAGGCTGCGCGTGAGGCCCACCACGGCTGCCTTGGTGGTTGCATACACAGGGTAGCCGCCATTCTTGGCGTGGAAGGACATGGAGCTGAAATTGATGATCGAGCCGCCGCCCTTCCTCCGCATGCCCGGCAGTACTGCCTGCACGGTGAAGAACATGGGCCGCTGGTTGATGGCGATGCGCTCATCCCAGTATTCAGGCGTCACGTCATCGATGGCATGGCGCTGGTCGTTGGCGGCGTTATTCACCAGCACATCAAATTCGCCAAGCTCCGCGATCGTTGCCTTCAGGGCCGGAATGTCGGTGATATCGCAGCGGCGGTACACGGGCGCGGGCAGCCCATCCTGCGCCAGGCGCAGGCAGAGCGCCGTGCTGGCTTCCTCCGCAATATCGACAAACGCTACCTGCGCGCCCTGGGCCGCGAAGGCGGCCACCATGGCAGCGCCGATGCCGGTTCCGCCGCCGGTGATGAATACCCGCTTGCCACGCAGGCTGTCATAGCGGGCATTCATAGCTGGTGCACACCTGCGAAAGTGCTCTTGCGCACACTCAGCACATTGCTCAGCACCGGGCCAAACTCCGGCGCTTCCACCTCGAAGCGCTCGCCCGGCTGCACCGAAATACCGTCGGCGAAGCTCAGCGTGGCGGTGCCGAAGAAGTGGATATGCACATCGCCGGGCCGGTTGAACAGGCCATACTTGAAGTGGTGATATTCCAGGTTCGAAATCGCGTGCGACATATTCTGCTCGCCGCTGACGAAAGCTTTCTCCCAGCGCAGGCTGCCATCGCGGCCATAGATGCGCGAGGTGCCCGCCACATGCGCCGGCAGCTCGCCCACGCGCAGCGCAGGACCGATAGCGCAGCTGCGCAGCTTGGAGTGCGCGAGGTAAAGATAATTCTGGCGCTCGGTTACGTGGTCGGAGAACTCGTTGCCGATGGCGAAACCGAGGCGGTAAGCCTGGCCGTCGCGGCCAATCAGGTACAGACCTGCGATTTCAGGCTCTTCCCCGCCATCGAGCGCGAATTCCGGCATATCGAGCTCCTGCCCCGTGGTGCGCACGATGGAGCCGTCGCCCTTGTAGAACCATTCCGGCTGCACGCCGCTGCGGCCCGGTGCGGGCTTGCCGCCCTCCACGCCGAGGCGGAACATCTTCATGCTGTCGCTGAGGGTTTCAACATCGCCGCCAATCTTCTTGTGCATGGCGTCGCGCGTATCGGCGCTGCCCAGGTGCGTGAGGCCAGTGCCGGTAACGTAGCAGTGGGCGGGGTCCTGGTGGTCCAGCGGCGGCAGCAGGCGGCCGCTTTGGGCCACCGCTTCATAGCTCTCTGTGCTCTCGCCGGCGTAGCGCGTGGCGAAACCGGCCAGGCTGGAGCCCGCCTCAATGGCCGCTTCGGCCAGCGCCAGCGTACTGGCATAGCCGTTGATCAGGCGGATCGCATCGCCGGCAAGAATGCCGGTGCGGCGCGCACCAGCCTTGTCCAGAAGTTGTACCAGCAACATAGTGTCTCCTTGATGATATTCAGTGCGAATGCCTTGGCACCGCCGAGCCACGGCAGCCGATCAGGAAGTCGAAGTCGCAGCCTTCGTCCGCCTGCAGCACATGGTCGATATAGAGTTTCTGGTAGCCGCCCGCTTTCGGCTCCTGCGCCTGCAGGCTGGCGCGGCGTTCGCTGCGCGCCGCAATTTCGGCGTCGTTCAGGTCCAGGTGCAGCCTGCCGTTGCGGCAATCGAGCTCGATCCAGTCGCCATCCTGCACAATGCCCAGCGGCCCGCCTGCCATGGCTTCCGGCGCCACATGCAGCACCACGGTGCCATAGGCGGTGCCGCTCATGCGTGCGTCCGAGATGCGCACCATGTCGGTAACCCCCTGCGCCAGCAGTTTGGGCGGCAGGCCCATATTGCCCACTTCCGCCATGCCGGGGTAGCCTTTCGGGCCGCAGTTCTTCATCACCAGCACCGAGTTGGCATCCACATCCAGTTCCGGGTCGGCGATGCGGCTCTTGTAATGCTCGAAGTCCTCGAACACCACGGCGCGGCCACGGTGCTGCATCAGCTGCGGCGAGGCGGCGGAGGGTTTCAGCACGGCGCCGCGCGGCGCCAGGTTGCCGCGCAGGATGCAGATGCCGCCATCCGCGATCAATGGCGTCTCCAGCTTGCGGATCACCTCATCGTCATAGATCGGCGCACCGGCGCAGTTTTCCCACAGCGATTTGCCGTTGACGGTCAGTGCATCGCGGTGCGGCAGCAGGCCGCCTTCGCCAAGGCGGCGGATGGCCGCGGGCAGCCCGCCCGCGTAATAGAACTCCTCCATCAGGTAGCGGCCGGAGGGCAGCAGGTCCACAATGGTGGGAGTGCCCTTGCCGATGCGGGTCCAGTCCTCCAGCTCCAGCGGCACGCCGATGCGGCCCGCAATGGCCTTGAGGTGGATAACGGCATTGGTGGAGCCGCCGATGGCCGCATTCACGCGGATGGCGTTCTCGAAGTTCTCGCGCTTCAGTATTCTGGACAGGCGCAGGTCCTCATGCACCATCTCCACGATGCGGATGCCGGACATATGGGCCAGCACATAGCGCCGCGCATCCACGGCGGGAATGGCGGCATTGTGCGGCAGCGAAGTACCCAGCGCTTCCGCCATGCAGGCCATGGTGGACGCCGTGCCCATGGTGTTGCAGGTACCCGCCGAGCGAGAATGTCCCGCTTCCGCCGACAGGAAATCGTGCATGGTGATCTGGCCGCCCTTCATCTGCTCATGCAGCTGCCACACGGCGGTGCCGGAGCCGATGTTCTTGCCATTGAGCTTGCCGTTCAACATGGGGCCGCCCGTCACCACGATGGTTGGCAGGTCCACGCTGGCCGCGCCCATCAGCAGCGCCGGGGTGGTTTTGTCGCAGCCCACCAGCAGCACCACCGCATCCATCGGATTGCCGCGAATGGATTCTTCCACGTCCATGCTGGCCAGGTTCCGCGTCAGCATCGCCGTCGGGCGCAGGTTGGATTCGCCATTCGAGAACACGGGGAATTCAACCGGATAGCCGCCCGCTTCCAGGATGCCCTTCTTCACATGCTCGGCCAGCTTGCGGAAATGCGCGTTGCAGGGCGTAAGCTCCGACCAGGTGTTGCAGATGCCGATAATCGGCTTGCCCTGGAATTCGTGATCCGGAATGCCCTGGTTCTTCATCCAGCTGCGGTACATGAAACCATTCTTGTCCTGGGTGCCGAACCATTCCGCCGAACGCAGCTTCACCTTCTTTTTCGTATCCGACATTGGATCTCCATAAAGTCTCCACTGGATACTAAATAAGGCCGCGATCACTTTCCAATGACATTTCTCCCGCCATCTATATCAAAATTGATATCACTCGCTGCTGAAGCGGTAGCGGCTTTCCGTTTCATTCTCGTGCAGGGGTTCCAGGCATACGCCATTACCAGTCACGCCGCTACGGAGCCGCAGGACCGGCGCGCTGGTAAGCAACTCCAGCACCCGGCCTGACAGCGGGTCGCGCAGGCGGGCTGCGAATGCCAGTGCGCCCGCTTCCGGCTTGTTCAGCACAAAGCAGTGGCCATAGCCCCCGCCGTGGCGCAGCTGTTTGTCCGGCAGCCCTATACGTTCGCCGATGCAGCGCGGCGTGCGGAAGTCGAAAGGTGTGCCGGCGACCGGCGTGAGCACGCCGGTGGCATTTCCCATGCTGTCGATGGCCGCAAAGGCACCGGCGGCAATCGTCAGTTCATGGCCGAGGATATCGCCCTCGCCCGCCAGGTTGAAGCAGATGCCCTGCGCAGACGTGGCGGCATGGGAGCGCAGCACCAGCTCATTGCCCTCATTCAGCTGGTAACTGAGCGTGGACGCCGTACTGCTGTGCCGCAGCAGGAGCCGGTCCCCGTCCACCTGTGACGACCACCGGGTTTCACCAGCGATGCCTCGCACCACATTGGCCTGCAGCCCGTAGCGGTCGGGAATGCAAACCGCGGTGATGACGGCGCCGAGATCTGTAATATTGACCAGCATGCCGCCGGCGTTGGAGAGCGTGTATAGGCTGGCGGTTGCGCCGCCGGGTGTTTTTCCGAACGGCGCCTGGGTGATGCGCTTCTGCACAATGCGTCCTTTGCCTGGGATTGCTACGATCTGGCAGCCATCGTAGCGATCAGGATGGAACGCCGCTAATCAACTTTTCTCCAGGGACGATACCGATTCCGGTATGCGCGGTGCGCTTACTGTCCCGAAAAAACCTTGAGGCCGATCACACCGGCGAGTATCAGCGCCAGGCACAGCACCCGCATCGGCGTCGCCGGCTCGCCCAGCAACAGCATGCCGACAATGGCCGTTCCCGCAGCCCCGATGCCGGTCCATACAGCGTAGCCGGTTCCCATTGGCAGCGTGCGCAGCGCAATCGAAAGCAGGCATACGCTGGACAGGCCCGCCACCAGCGTGAGCCCGGAGGGAAGCAGGCGCGTGAAGCCCTGGGAATGCTTCATTGCATAGGCAAACGCGATTTCCAGGATGCCTGCGATACCGAGCAGAAGCCAGTCCATAGGGTTCAGCCCCCCACTGGCCGCGAACGGAAGGCCACGCCAAACCGGTTGAAGGCGTTCATCAAGCCGATTGCATACGTGAGATCCGCCAGCTCCTGCGCGCCGAACTCGGTGACGGCAGCCTCGTAATCCGCATCCGGCACGCCGGTTTCGCTGACGCGGGTAACTGCCTCCGCCCAGGCCAGTGCGGCGCGCTCCCTGGCGCTGAAGTGATTGCCCGCGTCATGCCACACCGGCACCAGCACGAGCTTCTCTACGGCGAGGCCGGTCTTGAGCAGATCGCGCGAATGCATGTCGATGCAGAACGCGCAGCCATTGATCTGCGACACGCGCAGATACACCAGGTCGATGAGCTGTTTGGGCAAGCTGCCCTTCAGGAGAGTGACGTACACGCTGCCGAAAGCCTTGTAGCCTTCCGGTGCGGCAGTTGCGTAGTCGATGCGCTGGTTCATGATGAGTCCTTTAAAAAGTGTTGTTCAAGGACTTCATCTTCAATCATCTTGGCCTACTCAAGAAGAGCCAAGATAGTGGTTTCCTTATAGACCATGATTGCTTAGAGAATCTTCGCCATCCTGCGCGCCAGCCTTTCGGCGGTGGCCAGTGAATCGATATTCGTAAAGTTGAGAAGCAGCGCCGCATCCCCATTTTTCGCCATCGACCAGTCGGACAATGCCTCTGCATACATTCCGGCCTCCAGCATCCGCGCGGCCAGTTGACGGTCCGAGCGCCTGCCTGCCAGGCGAAGGATCAGGTGCATGCCGCCGGGTGGTGAATCGATACGCATCTTCGAGCCCAGTACGTTCTCCAGCCCCGCTTTCGCCATCGCACGGCGTTCGGCGTAAAGGCCGCGCATGCGCTGGATATGGCGTGCGAAATAGCCTTCGGTGATGAAGCCGGTAACGATGGCCTGCGTGAGCTGCGGGCTGCCGCCGGAGAACAGCTGAATCATCTTTTCGAAGCGCTCAACCTGGCTTTCAGGCACCACCAGGTAAGCCAGCCGGATGCCGGGGAACAGCACCTTGCTGAAGGTCCCCGCATAGAGCACGCGGCCATCCCGGTCCAGGCTTTTCAGCGCAGGCAAGGGGCGGCTGGCGTAGCGGTATTCGCCGTCATAGTCGTCCTCGATGATCCAGCTCTGGTTGCGGGCCGCCCAGTCCAGCAGCGCCAGTCGGCGGGGCAAAGCGAGCGACACACAGAGCGGGCTTTGGTGGGCTGGCGTTACCACGGCCGCACGCGCCTTCGGCGCCAGCTGAAGTGCGCGGCCGACCATCATGCCATCGTGGTCAACCGGCACCGGCACTGCCGCCAGCTGCATGGAGGCCAGCAATTCGCGCGTTGGCGGGTAGCCCGGATCTTCCAGCCACACCCGGTCGCCCGCCTTGAGCAAGGCATGCCTGATCAGTTCCATGGTTTGCCGGTAGCCGGAAGTGAGGAATACCTGCGCCGGCGAGCAGTCGATACCGCGTGACATATGCAGATAGCTGGCGATCTCCGTGCGCAGTTCTGGCTGGCCGAATATGGAAGGATGCGCCATGTCCGCAGCCTGCATGGAACGAATGCAGCGCGCACCGATGCGTGCCCATATCTTGCGCGGAAAGGCATCCAGCGCGGGGAGCCCCATCTGGAACGGCAGGACGGAATCCGGACGGAAGCTGGATGGGGCATTCCGTTTGGCTTTGGGCTGCGCCACGCTGGCGGCGGATGCACGCAGCTTCAGGTCCGGTGTGACGATCGTTCCCGCCTGTCCGCGCGGCTGGATGTAACCCTCAGCGGCCAGCAGGGAATACGCCGTGTCGATGGTTCCCCGTGCCAGCCCCAGCTCCTTGCACAGCGCGCGAACCGAGGGCACACGGTCGCCCGGCTTCAGCAGCCCGGCCGCAATGGCACTGCGGATGCGCTCATATATCTGCCGGTAAAACGGCTCGGACGCTGCGGGATCCAGCGGCGCAATGGCAACGGTCATAGTCTATCCAGTCAGAAAACATGGTCTACCTGAAAATCCGGTTCTGCGATTCTGAGGCTGATCCATATGAATCATAGGATGTTTTTCCATTCCTGGCCGCCATTTCGGAAAAATGTGGGCACTTAGTCCCAAGTGAAACAATGTGAGCATTTTTCGGGCAATAACTATCGTATAGTCCTGCAAGCAGCTCGCTCGGGGAGCAGCATCTGAGAAAAGGAACAAGCAATGGCATTCCCGTTTTCCCTCGCCGTCCGGTCCCTCGCCGTCACGGCATTCTTCGCATGCTCGGCAAGCGCTGCGGAGATATCACCCGCGGCGGCCGAAAAGCAGGTGGACGCCCTGCTCGCGAAATGGGATTCGGCAAACAGCCCAGGCGCAGCGGTCGAGGTGATCCGGGATGGCAAGGTCATTCTGCGCAAAACCTACGGCATGGCGGACATTGAGCGCGGCGTGCGCATCGCTGCTGCCACACCGTTCAACGTTGGCTCCGTCAGCAAACAATTCACCGCCTTCGCCATCCACCTGCTCGCGCAGGAAGGCAAGCTTGGGCTGGATGACGATATCCGCAAGCACCTGCCAAATGCGCCCGAAGTCGGCAAGACGATCACGATCCGCCAGCTGCTGCAGCACACCAGCGGCCTGCGCGATTACATCAATCTTCTGGTGCTGGCAGGCTGGCGCCTGGACGATGTATTCACACGCGAAGACGCCCTGTCCGTCATCCAGCGCCAGCGCGAGCTGAACTTCGCGCCCGGCGCGGAGCACCTTTACAGCAACACGGGCTATATGCTGCTGGCCCTGATCGTGGAGCGCACCTCGGGCAAGCCATTTGAGGTTTTTGCAAAAGAGCGCATCTTCGACCCGCTGGGCATGAAGAACACCTTCTTCCAGCCAGACTATGCGGCGCTGGTGCCGGGCCGTGCGCTTTCCTACAGCGCCACGCCGGCCGGCAGCTACAAGTATGTGGCAATGACCAGCAACGTCAACGGCGCTGGCGGCGTGATCACCACGCTGGACGATCTGGCCCGTGGGACCGGAATTTCTACGACGGCAAGCTAGGCGGCAAGGGGCTTATCGAGCAGATGCAGCTTACGGGCGTGCTCACAAACGGCAAGCCGCTGCAGTATGCGTCCGGCCTGGCCGTGGGAACCTACCGCGGTGCGAAACTGGTGGAACACTCGGGCGGCATCGCGGGCTTCCGCAGCCAGCTCACGCGCTTTCCGGACAAGCACTTCACGGTTGCCATTCTGGCCAATACCTCCGACATCAGCACGATGACGATAACGCGCCGCATTGCCGACATCTACCTGGACGGCGAACTGGCGCCAGCACCCGCAACGGCAGTGCAGGCGGCGCCCGTTGAAATCACGCTCGACCCGTCGGCGCTGGATGCCTTTGTCGGCTATTTCGAGCTGTCGCCGCAATTTGGCATCACCTTCACCAAGGAAGAAGGCAAGCTGATGGCGCAAGCCACCGGCCAGCAAAAATTCCCGCTGTTTGCATCGTCCGAACGCGAATTCTTCGTGAAGGTAGTGAAAGCCCGCTTTACCTTCGACCCGCCAGGCGCAGACGGCGTTGTCACGAGCGTCACCTTGCATCAGGACGGACGCGCAATGCCGGCACAGCGCAGCAAGAAAGCCGAAGCGCCGCTGGACGTACTCAAGCCCTATGAGGGAGAGTTTTACAGCGAGGAGCTGGGCGTGCTGTACAAGGTGGCAGTGCAGGACGGCCGCCTGATGCTGACGCACCCGCGCGGCCCCCTCGAACTTACCAGGACGGGTACCAACAAGTTCAATGCGCTGTTCCCCGTGGGCGACGTAAGCTTCCAGTGCACGCAGGCAGCCGGCTGCAGCGGCCTCACGGTCACCAATGGCCGCGTGCGCAACCTCGCATTCCAGAAAGTGAAGCTGGTGCGCACTGCGGAAGCGCCGAAACCCTGAGCGCTCAAGGGGTGAACACGATGCGCGCGCCGCTCGTTTCACCCCAGGCCTGCTCCACCTCGCTCAGCGGCACGGCCTTCGCATCGATGCGGAAGGTGCCGCGCGCGATTTCGGCCGCCAATGCAGGCAGCTCCGTGAGAATACTGTTGAACGGCACAGAACCGAGCCCGCTGCCCACGATCTGCAGCGCGGTGCTGCGCAGGAAGGCGCCGGGAATGCTGGCCGCCTCGCCGCCCATCGAACCCACATGAACCCAGGCCAGCGGGCGGCTGCGCTGCGCACGCTGCTCAAGCAGCGCCTTGCCGATTGGCGCCACCCACTCGCCCCATACGAAGTCCAGCACCACATCCACATCGCTGGCCAGGGCGCCGATACGGCTGTCGCCCAGCTGCACGGTAGCAGTCGCGCCCAACGCAGGCAGCGCTGCCAGCTTTTGCTCATCGCGCCCCGCAGCGATGATTTTCCCGGCGCCCAGGTGCCGCGCAATCTGCACCGCCATGCTGCCCGATGCACCCGTGGCGCCGAGGACCAGCACATTCTGGCCCGCGCGGAACGACACGCGGCAGCGCAGCGCCAGCCATGCGGCCATCGCCGGATTCATGCCGGCCGCAATGGCGACCGGGTCCGCATCGTCCGGCAGTTCGATGCTGTGGTTTATATCGATCACCGTCTTGCCGGCCATTGAACCCGCCTGGCCCGGGCCCTGAACGAAGTAGCGCAGTTTGCCGTCCGGTCCCCGGCCAACGCCGTCGATGCCCGGCACCAGCGGCAGGCCATCGGCGCCCGAATAATGTGCGCCAGAAGCGCGGCCACGGCTTACATGATGCAAGCCGGCGGCCAGTACATCGAGCAGCATTTCGCCCGGTGCATCCGGCATGGGGTCGGCCAGCTCCTGGTAGCGCGGCGGCTGGTTGAAGGATGTAACGAGGGCAGCTTTCATAAGGATTCTCCTTGGGTTAATGGTTCGTATTACGTACCAATATTGATTCGTAACGCGAACTATGTCAAGATGAGAATTCAAAAATAAACTGCACGCACCATGAAAAACGCCATCCCCCTCCATGTAGAACTGATCGACGCCCTGATCCCGATTGTGTTCGGCACCACGGCCGCCCTGAACAAGATCGGCGCCGAGAACGACCTCTCGCTGACGCAGCTGCGGGTCATGGGCATCCTGCGCGACCGCCAGCCGCGCATGGCGGAACTGGCCGACTACCTGGGCCTGAAGAAATCGACGATGTCGGGGCTGATCGACCGTGCGGAAAAAAAAGGCCTGCTGGCCCGCACCCCGAGCCTGGAGGACAGCCGGGCGATCGAGGTGTTCCTGACCGGCGAAGGCCAGGCCCTGGTGGAACGCCTGCACCTGCAGCTGCAGGAAGCGCTGGCGCCGATGACGAGCAGGCTAAACCCATCCGAACAGCGCCAGCTGCGGGACCTGCTGGACCGCATGCACGGCCATGATTGAAGCGCCGGCGCTGTTCTGTTGTTGAGTAACATCAGGCTGCTGAAACAGCCGCTTACCGCTGGTTAAATTGGAGACCGGCTGTCACAATCGACGGATGCACGCCAACCGTCCCGGCAGCAACCCGCCATGAGCTCCGCCCAGACCTTCCCGCGCTGGCTGTGGGCGCAGTTCCGCCCTGCCCTGCGCGTTTGGCCGCGGCGTCTGGTCGGCCCGGGGCAGCGCCTGCTCGCCCGCCTCAACTTTGCCAGCCGCATGGCGCTTACCGGCTTTGTGTTCTCGGTGCCGATCGGCATTCTGCTGTTCACTTCGCACAGTGCGAACCTGGAGATGATACGTATCGCCGAGCGCGAACGGGTGGGTGTGGAACAGATCACGGAAAAGCTGGCCGCACTGCACCAGCGGCGCGCGCTCAGTGCCGAAGACGTGGCGGCAATTTCCGAGCTGGCCGACCGCTCCAGCCTCACGCTCGATACCGATCTCGATTCCTACTACCTGATGCACGCGCTGACGGTGCAGCTGCCGGAACTGCTGCATAGCCTGGCGCAAGCGCGCGCGGCGGATGAACGCAACGGCAATGCCCTCATCTTCGAGCAGCTGGCAAACCGCAGCGACGCATTGCTGCGCTCACTGGACAAGGCGGCCAGCCATAACAGCGGCGTGCATGGAACGCTGCAGGAGGCAATGCGCATGCTGCGCCAGCTGGCCGCATGGGCCGAGCAGCCCGCCGCCACACGCCCGCTGCAACAGGAAACGCTGGCGTTGCAGCGCTACCAGGACGCCGTCTTTGCCGCCGCGCCGCAGTTTGCCGGACAGCTGGACCAGTTGCTGGAGCGCCGCATCGCCAGCATCCGCACCCAGCTCTGGACCGACCGCATCATTGTGCTCGCGGCCCTGCTGCTGGTGGTCTACCTGGCGGCGGCCGCCTATTTTTCGGTGATGGACAGCGTGGCGCGCATTGTCAACGGCGCCCAGCGGATTGCCAATGGCGACTTCTCCAGCCAGGTGGACGTGCGCTCCAACGATGAAATCGGCCTGCTGGCGCGCGCCCTGAACCAGCTGCAGTCGCAGCTGCATTCAAGGCTGAGCGCGGAACAGGCCAAACTCGGCGCCCAGCGCCACCTGATTGCCGGCATCGCCCACGAACTCAATACGCCGGTAGGCAATATGCGCCTTACCGCCGGCACCCTGGCCGAAGCCACTGCGCGCTACCAGGCCGGGGTGGCCTCGGGCCAGCTCTCGCGCTCGGGCTTCGAGCAGTACCTGCGCATGGTGGCGGAGGGCAGCGAACTGTTCGAGCGCAATGCGGAACGCGCCGTGCAACTGGTGGACGCGCTCAAACATTCCGGCATCGACGTGGGCACCCGCCCCGCCGAGACGGTGGCGGTGGAAGCGCTGCTGCACAGCGCCCTGCAGCAGCTGCGCCCCCTGCAGCAGCGCACCGGCGCCGAAGTCGCGCTGCACTGCCCGCCCGGCCTGAGCGTGCATGCCAATGCGGCGGCGCTGGAAGAAATGCTGCGCCACCTGCTGCGCAATTCGCTGCAGCATGGCCTGCCCGCCGAGGGCCGTGCCCGTATTTCGGTGGACGCTTCCGTGCAGGCGCGCCGCCTGGTGCTGCTCTACCGCGACAACGGCCCCGGCGTACCGCACGAGGCCATTCCCAAGCTGTTCGATCCCTTCTACACCACGGCGCAGCTGAATGGCCAGCTCGGACTGGGCCTCTATATCGTCAACAACCTGGCCACCCATGTGCTGGGAGGCCGCGCCAGCTATCTCGCAGACGAGCAGGGCTTCGCCATGCAGATTGAGGTGCCGCTGACGGAAACCGCCTGAAAAAATCACATCGCCGCACGTGCTCCGGTCATGGGCCTGAAACAAAGTTTCCCTACCATGATGGAAGTCTGAATAAATGAGAACATGTGATGAATTTCTTGCAAGTGCGCACAGGCCGGAAAATCTCCGCGGCCTTCATCCTCATCCTCACGCTGCTGGTCGCCATCACGGCCACCGCGCTGTGGAAACTGGCCCTGGTGGCCGGCACCACCACCGACCTGGTGGAAACAAGGCTGGCCCGCCAGCAGATTACGGCCGACCTGCTCGCCACCAGCCGCCTGAATGCAACGCGCGCGCTGGCCGTGGCCCGCAGCGACAGCCTGGAACTCGCCGACCTCTTCCTGGCCGAACTGGCCAAAGGTGACAAACTGGCCACCGCGCTGCAGCGCCAGCTGATGCAGGGCGATCCGGGTGCGGACGAGCAACCGCTGCTGGCAAAAGTAAAGGCTGCGGCCGAACAGTACCACCGCGTGCGCACTGAAACGCTGCGCCAGAAAGAAATGGGCCGCACGCAGCAGGTGGAAGAACTGATCGGCAGCCAGCTCGATCCCGCCGACCAGAAACATACCGAAGCACTGAACGCCCTGCTGTCGCTGCAGCATGCGGCCGCGCAGCGCCTGTCGGCCCAGGCGCGCGACCAGTACACGCAAGGCCGCAACGTGATCGTGCTGCTGGGCCTCACAGCGCTGCAGGCCAGCGCCCTGCTGGCCTGGCGGCTGACACGCAGCGTGGTGCAGCCGCTTGCAGAAGCCGTGTCGCTGGCACAGCACGTTGCCCAGGGTGACCTCAGCCAGCGCATCAGCCATCAGCGCCGCGACGAATTCGGCGCCCTGCTGACCGCGCTGGAAACCATGCGCAGCACGCTCGCCGACACGGTCGCGCAGGTACGCGACAGCGCCCACGCCATCGATGACGCAGCGCGCGAAGTCGCACGCGGCAACCTGGACCTGTCGCGCCGCACCGAACACCAGGCGGCCACGCTGCAGGAAACGGCAGCCGCCATGACGGAACTCACCGGCACCGTGCGCGGCAACAGCGGCAGCGCCAGGGACGCCGGCAGCCTCGCCGGCGCGGCATCGGCGGCGGCCAGCAGCGGCAACACCGTGGTGGCCGAACTGGTGGCCACCATGAACACCATCGACAGCTCGGCCGGCCGCATCATGGACATCATCGGCGTGATCGACGGCATCGCCTTCCAGACGAATATCCTGGCCCTGAACGCCGCAGTGGAAGCAGCGCGGGCGGGCGAACAGGGCCGCGGTTTTGCCGTGGTGGCCAGCGAAGTGCGCAGCCTGGCGCAGCGCTCCGCCACGGCCGCCCACGAAATCAAGCAGCTCATCACGGACTCGGTGAGCACCATCAGTAGCGGCAGCGCACTGGCGGGCGAAGCAGGCCAAGCCATGCAGGGCATGCTGGACAAGGTACACCAGGTCACCGGCATCATGGGCACCATCACCGGCGCCACGGCCACGCAGGAACATGGCATCGAGCAGATCAACACCTCGCTGGCCGACATCGACGCCGACACCCAGCGCAATGCCGCGCTGGTGGAGGAAGCGGCGGCAGCGGCAGACGCCCTGCAGCAGCAGGCGCGCCAGCTCGCGGGCCTGATGCGGCACTTCAAGCTGGCGCCAACCGGTCTCGCCAGCGTGCCGCCACAGCGCCGCCACCAGCCGGCTTACCGCCGCAGTCCGGCGGAGGAACTGGCTGCCTGACTGAACCTGCCCAGCCTGCCGCTGGGGTTCATCACTTTCCAGCCCGCACCGGCGCGGGCGTGACCACATCCGGCACCGGAGCAGCAATCACCTTCTGCACGTAGCCAGTCTGAAAACCGGTCTGAAAATTACCGGACTGATAGCAGGACAGGGCTGCCTGCAGCGCCACGGCAGGCAGCTTGAAGCGGTCCAGCGCGCGGCGATAGCAATCGGTGAGAATCAGGGCGCCTGCGCGCACATTGCTGCAGGCGTCAAATACCGTTTCCACGGTCAGGCCATAGCTGGCAAAGTTCGTTGAGTGGATCTGCGCCGAACCGGCATCGAACTCATAACCTGCGGAGAGCAGGTAGCGTGCCCATTGGATGGCTTCCTCACGGTTCTTCGGCTGGGAACGCAGGAACGACACCTCACGATGTCCCCTCTCCTTCCCATCCTCGACGCGGCGTACCGTCCGGATCAACTTGAATCCGATCGCATGCGGCTTGTGGGCGCTCTCCACCGAGGCGATCTGGTGCATCGTATACGCCGATACGTTCGGCGGGGTGCATTGCTGCACAATGGCTGAAAAATCCATCAGCGGGGGTCCATTTCGGGTTTGAACATTATCCTCACGGTCAATTAGGGCAACCGTTGATGGGCAGGTAGGTCCCGACCTGAACGTAGCTCGCCTTGCAGGTTGGCCCGCTGTAGATGATCTTGCCGTAGCCCATGGGCGGTGCATCCCACAGGCTGCCGTCGCTGCCGCCCCAGGTATCGCAATAGGTGCCGGGCGGCGGACATGAAGGTGCCGGCGGCGGCGGCGCCGAGACGCACTGGCTACCATTCCAGCTCGTACCTGATGGGCATGCGCAACTGCCGCTCTGGCCGGTCACAGTTTGCGCGCCAGTGCAGCTGTTGGTCGCGTAGTTGGTTATGATGGCGCCAACTTTGCCGCCGGAACAGTAGTCGGTACTGCTGCTTGTGGTGTACACAGGCGTGCAGGCGACCGGAGGATCGCCTCCCGGCCCCGGGGCCGGAGGCGGCGTGGTGACCGGTGGCGGCGTGACCGGCGGTGGCAAGGCTGGAGGCGGGTCCACGGGCGGCGGTGAAGCCGGTGGCGGCGGGTCGGCCTCGCAACCGTCGTACACCGTATGCCAGCTGCCGTAGCTAATGCTGCCGTCGGCGTGCTGTGTCTTCGTGCGTTCCTGCTCGATCGTTCCCGAATAGCCCGCCGGACAGGACTTGTTCTTGCTCTGGGTGGTAACGATCAGCACGAAGCAGGATGGATTACCGAGCGCATCGTGTGTCAGCTCGGTGCCTGCACCGCACACAGGGTCGTCCAGTACGCAGTGCGCGATGCCGCTGCCCATCGTCGTCCAGTGCTTGCCCGGCGGACAGGTGCTGGGGATCGGCGCCGCCTGGCAGGTGCTGGGCGTGATGCTGCAGTCTGCAGCAGAAAAGCCCGGCGCCAGTGCCAGCGATGCCGCTGCCAGCGACGGGAAAGCGGCATTTATCCTGCGGCGAAGTTCGAATGACATTGCTCGCTCCTGTTTCAGGTAGTAATGCTCAAAACTGCCTCGTGCCGGCGCTAGCACTCGGAGGGTGAATCGCCGGCATCCATGAAATATTTCGCGATCACCGTGCTCACGGCCTTGCAGCTACTGCCATAAGGTACCCAGCTCACCTCGGTGACGGTCCACCCGACCACATTCCCCTGCGTAAAGCTGCATGCGATCGAAGGCGGGGGGCAAGACACCGGGGGTGGGTCCACCGGTGGCGGGTTCACCGGTGAACCGCCCGGCGGCGGATTCACCGGAGGCGAATTCACTGGCGGCGGGTTCACTGGCGGCGGATTCACCGGTGGGGGATTGACCGGTGGCGGATTGACCGGCGGCGGATTCACTGGTGGCGGACTGACGGGCGGCGGGTTCGACGGCGGTGGCGGCGGCGCAGTACAGTCATTGCTCACGGTTTTCCATGCCGAGTAGGTGACCGAACCGTTCGCATGCGTGATGCGGTTACGCACCTGGTAGCGGCTCCCCACCTTGCCGCCGGTGCAGCCGGTCTCCCGGTCTTCTTCCACAATAATCAGGGCGAAGCAGGAGGGGTTGCCAAGCGCATCGTGGGTGAGCTCCGTGGAACCGGTGCATACCGGATCATCGGCAACGCAATGCGCGATGCCGCTGCCCATCGTCGTCCAGTCTTTGCCCGGCGGGCAGGTGCTCGGTATCGGCGCCGTCTGCGCCAACCCGGGGTTAATCGCCTGCAGCGCCTGGGCTGCACCGCTGGATGCAACCGGCAACAAGCCCAATAGCGCCAACGTCTTCAATCTTTTTTCGCTCATGGGTAGTAGCACTCAAGGTGCAGGATGGCTGTGATGTTGTAGGTATTCGCCGTGACGTCCGTGGTGTTCTTGTCTTTCAGGTGGATTTTCACGCGCCACGTTGCGCCCAGGTCGTCCATGGTGGTGTACTGGCTCTGCAGCGGCGGGGCGATCGCCACGTCGACGGTGGTCTGGGTCATCTCGAAGGAGTACGATGGCGTGCCGCCCGGCTCGCACACCGGCTTGGTGATCACATCGCCATCCTTCACCAGCTGTTTCAGGCCACCCACCCGGTAGCTTGGCAAGGCGTTCAGCGTGGTAACCCAGAAGCCGCCACGGCAGATCAGCTGCTGCCCGGTGGTGGAGGTAGCGACCGCTCCGGGCACCAAGCAGATATCACCGACACTTCTGAGGGCCGTGTAGCTGGTGGAACCGTAGCCGCCGATCGACATCAGCGTTCCCGCTACGGCGCCATTGGGGTTGGCGCGTGTCCAGCCCCCCGCTCCCGTAACCTGGTTCGGCGCGATGAGATCGGAATAACCGCCATCGGCGCCGATCGCGGCAATGGCGGCATCCAGCGCCGTTGAGTCGATACGCGCTGGATTGTTGGCCACCGTGAGCGGCTCGGTCGCATACACAACGGCGCCCAGATTACAGTCCGGCATGGTGCAGCCGGCCGCGGGGGTAATCAGGATCACCCAGTTGCCGCCGTGCGGCGGTGCCGTCACCGTGGCGTGCAGATGACCCAAAGTAGTGAGCTCGGCAAGCGTAGGCGCAAGCTTGTTCGCCACCGTGATGCCATTGGCCGTGATGTCCTGCGGTGGGGTGACCGCGACTATCTGGGGGGACCACACCTTCAGGTAGTCATTGACGGCCTGCAGGATGTTACGCTGCATGCCACCAACCACCTTGCCGCGCGTTTCCGAAAGCTGCCGCATCTGGTAACTCATCAGCCCGCGATGGGCAAGCGCAATCACCAGCAGGAATACCACCAGGTGAATGTGCGTGAGGCCGCCCTGCCCGTGCCGCTTCATCTGCAAACGCTTAGCGCGGGCCGAAGGTCCACACGACGGACGCGTTGTTATTCTGCGCTTCGCAGGCGGTGACCGTGGCGGCATCGTTCAAAGGCTGGGTGGCCGCAGTTTTTACGGCCGTGGTGCCCACCGTAATGAGCGCCGCGGTGTGCCACAGGTCGGTGATTTCATCGATGCAGGCACGGCTCGACAGCCCCGGGAAAGTCCAGGCCACGCCCGAATTGGTGCTGGTCAGCGCGACTAATGCCACGGCAATCGTCCCGCCCCACTGGTTGGTCACGGCCGCCGTCGCGCCCGCGCCGGTGCAGCGTCCCTCGGGGAAGAAGCCGAAGGAACAGGCGGTGGCAATCGACATGCCGGTGTACAGGCCGCCATGCTTGGTGGCGTAGTTGACGCTGCTGCTGCGCAGGTCCATCAGTTCCGCCATCTCATTCTTGACCTTCTGGCTTTCCGGATATTTCAGCAGGAACAGGCCGCCGAGAATACTCAGGCCAATCACCGCAATACCCATGGCGATCTGGATGTTGGTAATGCCGCGCTGGCGATGAAGTCGGTAGTTGGTATGCATGGGTTCAGCTTCCATGGTTAAAAAAGATTTATCGGGGAGAACGCCCGCTCTGCAAGTGAGACGCGTAACGGTCTGTTGCATCCTGGGTTGCAATCAGCTGCACAGCAGCGGAATAGAGGAAAAACACGGCCACGATCAGCGATCCCAGCGTGTTGATGATATTGGCGCGCGCTTTCACATGCCGCACCAGGGCTTTCAGCGCCTTGTCGCCCACATGGATAATGGTCTTGTCCAGGTCGCGGGTCCGGTTGGCGTCCTGCAGGCGGTCGAGGATGGGGCGCGACAGCAGGCCGGTGTTGAAGGCTTCCAGCGCGCTTTCGCCCTTCCCTTCGATCTTGGGAATGATCTGGTTCAGGTGCCAGCGCAGGTAGGGCGTGGCGCGTTCGCGGATCTTTTCGCAGGCATCGGTGATCACGAAGCGGTTGCTGAGGAAGCCGGCCAGTGTGGTCAGCAGCACGTTGGCGTTCTCTTCGCGGTAGGCGCTCCATGGCGGGAAACGGTCAATCCACTGCCGGCTGCGGCCGGTCCAGCGCGGCAAGGTGTAGTAATAGGCCCCGATCAGGATGCCAATAATGCCCAGCACCGGCCAGTTGCGCGCCAGCCAGAGGTCCCAGTAAATGCCGGGCAACGCCCAGCCTGGCCAGTATTGCGGCTTGATATCGCGCAGCATCTCGGGCCACAGCAGCACGCCCAGCATGGCGCTGGTAAACAGCACGCCCAGGAAGCCGAACGCCGGCTGCGCCACGGCCGCGCGTACCGCGTCCTTCATCTCGGACAGGGCATTCTTCACGCGCACCGCATGCAGCAGCGCCGTGCTCAGCTCGCCGTTATGCTCGCCGGCCCAGATAATCATGCGTTCCTCGAAAGGGATCAGGGGCCCGATGGCGTCGGCAAAGGAATCGCCGTTGTCGTTCAGGCGCCGCACAATGGAAGCATGGGCGATGGCGATCGGCAGCTTGCGCTTCGCATCGCGCCGGGCCCACGCTTCAAAGGTGGCGGAAATGGTTTCCGTGCGCTTGGCACTGTCCTTCTTCAGCTCCTCGGCCAGGCTCTCGTAGATATCCTCGCGCGCCTCGTGGAAGGCGTTGCGTATCATCAGGCGGCGCAGCAGCGACATCATGCCGCATCCTTCAGCTTCTGCATGCCGAACACTTCCACCTGGCTGAAGTGATGGCCGAACACGGGCTGCAGGGCCAGCGGGCTGACACGGCCGGTGCTCACCAGGTAGAGTGCGTGCTCGTAGGCCGTCTTGCCACGCATGTCCGGACTGCCGAAGGGCGCGCGCCGGGTTTCGCGCCAGGCAATCTCGGCGCCGCGCTCGTCGCGCCGGAGAATCGCTTCCAGGAACTCCGGCGTGGGATGGCTGATAATTTCCGCCGCCACCGTGCGGCCCGACTGGCCGTTGGCGCTCATGTCCGGCGCCGGCCGGCAGTGGTCGCAGCCGCCGTCGCGGGCGCAGAACAGGCGCGCCGTATCGAGCTGGAAGCGGCCGCGCAGCAGGCCCAGGTCTTCCGGCGCCATCACTTCCGCCGCCGGACGCTTGCAGTGCTCGCACAACAGCGGCACCAGCTTTTGCGCCATCGACAGCACGAAGTTGCCACGGTTGGCCAGCAGTTCGGGCGACATGTCGATGCGGTCGCCCAGCAGGCGCATGATCTGGCCGATGGCGCTGTTGCCGTGCATCGATACCAGCAGCAGGTGGCCCGTCATCACCGCCTCGCTGGCGAACTCGCCGCTGATGCGGTCGCGGATCTCGCCCTGGAAGATGATGTCCGGATCCAGCCGCATCATCTGCAGGAAGGCCGCGTGGTATTTCAGGCGCACGTGCTCCACCGTATCGTCCGGATTGCGCTGGATGGACACGTGCTCCATGCCCGGCACTTCCAGCTCGTTCGGGTCTTCCACACCCCACAGCGACTTCTCGTCACGGTCCGGCAGGTTCATCAGCATGCGCTGCAAGGTGGTGGTCTTGCCGTCGCCGGTGGACCCGCCCACCAGGATGAAGCCATGGGTGCGCATCAGGCCCGGCAGCAGGTCCTCATCGATCTGCTGGCGCGTGAAGCCGCTGCGGTCCAGTGTGGCGCCCAGCAGCGCTTCCGGGCTGGCGTCGATCACCCGGATCACCACGCCGCAGCCGCCGGTGGTGGGCTGGGTCGACAGCCGGCCGTGCAGCGGCGTGCTGCCCGCAATGAAGCGGGTGATGGTGTTGATCGGGCGCTCCGTGGTCCAGGTGGCCGAGGAGTTGGTGCCCTTGATCGACAGGCTGTGGTAGCCCGCCGCCAGCGCATCGTTGAGCACCTTGGTATCGAAGGTCTTCCACAGCTGCAGCTTGCCGTCGATGCGCAGACGCACCGCGCTGCGGCCCGAGCGCAGGCCCAGGCTGATGTGGATGTCGGATGCCTTCAGCTCGAAGGCGCCGCGGTTCAGGTCCTGGTAAAGCTGGGCATTGGCAGTCTGGCTGTCGTCCGTTGCCGCGACCGAAGCCTGGCGCTTGCGCTGTTCGGCCAGCTGGCGCACCTGGGCAACGACTTCGGCGCTGCCGGTGCGTTCGGCCGAAATCGACCAGCTCTTCGCCGACAAGGCCTGTAGCAGGGCGCCATGCGCGCCGCTGGCAAAAAAGGCCTGGGTGCCCAGCACCAGCACGGAACGGTATTCAAGGTCCAGCACCACGCAGGAGGCACGCTGGGCCTCGCCCACCACCCCGTTGACCAGGCCGCGCCAGCCGGGCAATTGGCCCAGGCTGGTCACCTCGGCTGCCGTGGACGGCACGCGCGGCGCCGCCTCGGCGTCCGGCGCAGGCACGGCGCGCCGCTCGGTGCGTGCGGAGAGCGGTTCATCGCGCGCCTGGCGCAAGGCCACGGCAAACTCCGGCTGGCGCGCGCCGCGGCCACGCGGCAAGAATTTTTTCAGCTTCATCCAGTCCCTCCTGATCAGCGATCCGATACCGGCAGGCTCACGCGGCGCATGCCGCCGCCTTTGGCTTCCGGCTTGCCCAGTTCCACCTGCCGCGCACTGATGCCCAGCACGGTCCAGCCGCTGGGCGTCTGCTGGCCCTGCACGAACACGGCGTCGCCTGCCTGCTCGGCCAGCTCCACGTAATAGCGCCCGCCCTTGCGGTAGACGCCCAGCAGCGCGGGCCGGAATTCCGGTGGCGGCGCCGGCCGTGCCACGCGCAGTGGCGAGGGCGCAGGCGCCGCTCCGTCACTGCCAATAATCTGGGTCGACGGCACAATGGTCAGGCCGGGCGGCGGCGCGCCCCTGGCGGCGCCGCTGCCTTCCGCCGTACGCCGCAGCCGCGCCTGCTCGGCGAGCTGGCCTATCGTCAGCGGCGCCGCAACGGCCGGGGCGGCCGGCGCTGTGCGCGCCGCCTGGCGCGCCATGGCGGGCGCCCAGCACAGCAGCAAAGCGGCCAGCAGATATCTAGTGTTGTACATAGACCGCGCCTTCCGCCTTGAATACGAGCTGCTGGTCACGGTCGAAGCGCATGCTGATGCGGTCCACCGTCACGCTGTCCGGCAGGTTGGCGTCGCCTTTGTCGGGCGAGCGGTCGAAACCGGCCGCCAGGTGCCAGGGCGTGTCCTTGAGGCGCCAGCGGTTGACCCACACCACGCCCGGATAGGCGGCCGCCACCGCGGCTTCCACCGGCATGGCCTCCAGCGGCAGCACCGTCGCGTTCTCCTCCAGCTCGGGCTTGAAGCCCAGCACCCAGTACTTCTGCCATTCGCTGAAATAGCGGATCAGGAAGGTCCGCTCATCCGGCCACTGCGCGCGCGCCGGCAGGGGCCGCGTGGCGAGCCGGAACGGCAGGCGGTGCGACAGGGTCGCTCCGCTCTTGTGCAGGGTAACCAGGCCCCAGGCTTTGGGCGCGGCCTCCACGAATGCGCGGAAATTGCCCAGGGTTTGCTGGTTGTCCCAGGTGGCCGTGCAGTAGCCGTCGGCGCCGCAGTCGATCGCCGCCAGCCGCCAGCCGGCGAAATCGACGGCAAAATTGTCCAGCGCCATGCGCAGCTGGGCAAAGGCCGTATTGGCCGGCAGCACCGGCAGCCGCAGCTGCTCGTCCACCATGGCCGCGTACTGCTGCGGCAGGCGCTGGGCCTGCCGCAGCCGCAGCTGGGCCGCCTCGACCATCTTGCGTGCCTGCAGTTCCTGGTACAGCCAGATGCTGCCGAACAGCAGGACGCCCGCGGCCACCAGACCCAGCAGCGCGGGCGACAGGCGCGGCTCCAGCGCCCGCACGTGCACCGCACGCCGGCTGCCGAAGCGGCGCAGCGGACCGGGCGCCGCCACCGGCCGGAAGTCGGCCCAGCGGAACTCGGCTTCCACCTCGCCCAGTGTGTAGGATTTGCCGACCATGGTGTATTGCAGGTCCACCCGCGCGCAGCGCTCGGCGAATTCCTCTTCCAGGCGGCGGAAAGCGCCGGTGGCCACGTAGTCGTCCAGCACGATGTTGCCGTTCAACAGGCCCACCACGGCCACATCGTTCTCGTCACCGTCCGTCACCTCCTCCATCACCACCAGCGCGGTCTTGCCCGCCAGTTCGCGGTGGCTAGCCATCTGGCCGGCGCCGGACAGGGTCTGAACATGGCGGATCGGCGTGAAATCTTCCTTGGTGACGCCCAGGTAATCGGTAGCGCCGACGCGGAAAGCGGCCTCCCAGCGCATGCCTTGGTCCATCAGCTCGCGCCGCTTGTCGCCCGGCGAATCGAGCGGGTCCAGGGCCTGCCAGGTGAAGCCGAAAGCCAGCGCATACCCTTCGCCGATGCCTATCCTTTTCGACATGCCGGGTCCTTAGAGGGCACGCACATACGGCGTCACGACGATGATCTGCAGCTCCTTGTGGCGCTCCCCGTTCGCGCTCGCGCCCAGCAGGCCGGTGAGGCGCGAGTGCGAGGTCGTATCCCGGCTGATGCTCACCAGCAGCAGCGCCTCGCCCGGCTTTACGGCCACGGCATGGGTCTTGCTGTCCGCATGCGTGTTCGGCAGCTGGATCTGCTGGAAGGTTTCGCCGGCGCCCGCCGTGGCCGTGCCGAACTGACCGCGCTTGGCGCTCTGGTCGATAGTCATGTCGAGCCACACGCTGCCGTCATCAAAGGCGGTCGGCGTGATCTGCACGAAGAAGCCGGTGGTCAGCGTGGCCGGCTTCAGGCCGGGCGCGCCGCCGCCGCCGCCCTGGCCGGAGCCGGTGGAAGGCGTAGTCTCGGCCAGGTAGGTGTCGGTATCGAAGGAGGCAATCGGCACCGTGCGCCGGTTCATGGTGGGCAGCACCGTGGTGTCGTCGGACACCACGGCGCCCAGCTGGTTGACGGCCTGCAGCATGCCCTCGGTGCCGCGCCAGCGCGACGTAGGCGACACGATGCTGTAACCAAGGCCGCCGCTGTCGCTGGCCAGCAGGCTGCCCGGCGACTTCAGCGTGAAGCTGGCTTCGCTGCCGCCGCCCGCCAGCAGGCGGTTGTAGGCGGCATTGAAATCCATACCGGCCGCGCTGGTGTCGTCATAGGCCACGCGCATCACGCGCATATGCAGCGTGATCTGGCGGTTATGCACTTCGTTATTGCGCTGGATAATCTGCTCGGCCTGGTCCACCACCTCGCGCGTATCGCGCACCAGCACACTGTTCGAACTGATATCCACGGCGATGCGGCCCAGCGGCGTCTTGATGGAATTGAGCGCCGTTTCCAGGGCTGTCCATGGCGCGTAGACGGCATTGCTGCGCACCGTGGTGGTAGCGCTGTAGGCGCCGGTGCCGGTTGACGTGCCGCTGTTGCCGGCGGTGCCGACGCTGGCGGTGGCGCCCTTGCTCACATTGCTGGTGAAGACATTGTCGCCCGCATGCAGCTTGACCTCGAACACCTTGGTCACCAGGCGGTAAAAATAGAAGCCTTTGGCCGGATCGAACTCCCAGTTGATATTGAGGACGCCGCAAATCGTATCCAGGTAATCCTTCAGCGGGCCCTCGAAATCGGTCGGCAGGCTGGTGTCGCCGTCGCTGAGCTGGGCCGACATCAGGTTGCCCGGCATCTCGCGCGGCGCACCATTGCCGACCGCACCGTCGATGGCCGGCACGATGGACCGCAGCGCAATATAGACGTCCGGGTTGATGCGCACCGGATAGCGCGTGAGCTTGGCGATATTCTTCGCGGCCGTGGCCAGGTTGGTGCGGCGCGGCAGCTGGAAGGACAGCTCGTTGAGCGCCGGCGGCAAGGCCGCGTTGAGCGCGATCGGGGCCGAACGGTTGCCCACATACACTGCGGGAATTCGCTTGTACAGCGGGCGCTCGGTCTGCAGCACGGTCATGCGCTGGCGTTCCATCTGCGCCTGCATGTCGCCGTTCACCTGCTCGGCGCGCTGGGTGGTGCTGCGATGGGTCACCGAGCAGGCGGCGAGCAGGCCCGCCAGCAGGCCGACGGCCAAGGTGCGTGCTACTTTCATTCGTCCTCCAGCGGGCATTCTTCGTTCCGGTGCAGGACCAGGATCACGCGGTTATCGTATTCGCAGGCGCGTAGCGGATAGGAGGACTTCTTCAGGCTGGTCATCAGCTTCTGCACGGCCTCGCTGGCCGTGCCGTGGAAATCGCCCTCCACCGGCACTTCGAAATCGCGCGGCGCTTCATAGGCCAGCTGCATATTGGCGTCCTTCAGCCAGCGCTTCAGCGCCAGCCGCACCGTGACGTCGGAGAACTTGAGGCGGTAGGTGCGCGGCAGCTGGGCCGGGTCGCCTGCCGTGCCCGGCGGAGAACCGATCGGCGCGCTGGCAATGAATGCCGGGCGGCTGACTGGCGCCGCCGGCAGCGGTGGCACTGCCGGTGTGAGCGGCGCCGCCGAGGGTGCGGGTAGAGTTGCTGGCGCCGCCAATGCTTTAGCAGATGCTGTATCCGCGGCACATTCCTGCGCCTTCGATCCGGCCGCACCGCGTGCTTCGTAGCGCCCGGTCTGCTTGTTCTGTACGCAGATTGTTGCCGCCGTCGCTTTCGACAGGAAATAGAAGGCCAACAGGCAGACGGCAAAGCCGCCCCGTATCATCATCATGTTCTGCTTAACCTTGTCGGGATGAACTCTGAAATGCACCTGGGACCGCTTGCTGAGCTGTCCCGTAACTTGTAATTATTGTCATCAATGCACTTATGGATGAGGTAAGTAACTGTCAATCTGTTAGCTTAAATTTTGCCATCAATCAACATCGTGAAAACTCTCGAATGTTCACATGTGGCAACTTTCTGACAGTAAAGACTCAAGCTCTCCTGCTAGGGGCGCTTTACCGAGCTTTCCGCATCCCATAACTTGAACTCCCTATCCACACCCGACACGGTATTGTTTTCCAATACAATATCTTTAGACTGGAGTATGGAAATCGCCGCGTCAACTCCGCCTTTACCGCGCTTTATGATGATTTTATTATTTCGCAGAACACTTCGATCAGCATGATAGAGTTTTATCGGCGCTGCACTTACAGAGTCACCATCGTAGGACTCAAAAATAATAGTATTGTTTTCGATAACATTATCTGGACCGAATATATATAACCCTACCGTAGAATTTACGGCAATGATCGTATTCCGGATAACGATGTTCTTGCCACCTTGTATACCGACGACGTATTGTGCTGCTGTGGACTTGAGTTCCAGCCCCTTCAACCGGTTCGCCGTGTCAGCGAAGGAAGCCGATCGTCTGGATTGAAACCTTTGAAAATGCGCCCACGCTGCCTTCGCGCGCTCTGGGTCAGACTGATCGAAATCGCTTAACTGGCTGTACATTTCTCCACCATCGGCCTGCAATAGAGCGATTGCAGGTCGATCGGTCGATTCTATTGTTCCATTAAGTATTTCGACCCCCCCATAACGGCGCCGCATTACGGCGATGATGCCTCCGGTCGCACCACGACGGCCTATCATGCGCTTCCCGTCCAGATCAATTTTTACCTCGCCTGAGAATAGCGCAAGCATATCGCTCTCACTAGGCCGATACTCAACTATCTCGGGCTGCAGATTAACTAGGTCTCCTTGAGCCTTATAGCAGCCAGGACGACTGATCGACTCAAACTCGATTCTCGTAGATACAGAGGATTTCGTCGTTTCAAGTACACCACAGTTGCCAGCATGCGCAATAACAGGGGATAAAATGAAGATACACGATAACAATAGCGTTTTAGGATTCATTTTTTTTGCAATCAGCCGCAGATGGCAGCAGCACGTTGGAATAGATTGGATCGTTGGGATTCGAGATTTTGCACAGGAAATCCTCGCGAGTCCTTTTCCCGTCTAGTGGCACATAAGGATCAATAAGGGGGTCTAGTCCCAGCTTTTCCAGTGCAGCGGCGAGTGCCTCTCTTTTTTTGGAAAATGTTTTATAAGTGACTGGAACACCATGTGTTTCATGCTCTTCTATTGCGTTGAATGCACGCAGCAAAGGCTCTATATCTTTCCATTCAGCGCCTTTACCCGTCCCGCCCAAATCTTTCAACTTTTCCCAGACGCGCTCTTCCATTTTCAGCGTTCGCTCCTCATTCACTGACCAGAGCGGACTACTATTATGGGTATAGTCAGGGAAGGAACCATAGTAGGCATGACCAATACCGAATTGCTTTTCACCTGGCGTGGGGAGGATTGCATTGATAGGATAGTTCAGGAAATTACGATGGCTGAACGTATCTTCAAACGCATGAAGATATTCACCGAAAAGTATCAACTCTATACAGTCCCGGTTATCCTTATAATCAGCCGAAATCAACTGCATAGAACTCTGGGAAGCGGTACGTAGCGCATCAAGCTGTGGACTTTCCCTACCGACTATATCGAAATTTTTATTATTATAATCATCGAGTGTGATACCGTCTGTGGAACTCGACAGTGTGAAATGATAATATTTCAGCTGCTGTGCATTTTGAAACGCTGACTTCATCAATTCCCACGTGCCCTTTTTGTCCTCCAGCGGCTTGGTCAAATCATTATCGTCCACATACTGGGCCGCTGTAGCAATTACCCTCGCCTCATCTGCGCCGAGACCAGCGCAAACTGCCAGGAAAAATGTCATGTAGTAATGCACGTCTTGCTGGTAAAGCCCAAGTCCGTCAGTGGCAGTCAGCGGATTATTTGCGGTATAAGTAAATGGATTGAAGCCGCCATCAATACCCAGGGGATCAACTGTCGTATAACGGCCGGTGGACGGATCGTAGTCGCGATAGTAGTTGTAGTGGGTGCCGGTCTCAGCATCGAAGAGTTGCCCCGGCAGGCGCAGGTCAATCCGCAGCCCCGAAGGCGACCATTGGCGCGTCATTTGGCCGAACGCATCGGATTCGCCACGCCAGACAACGGATTGCATGGCATCGGTCGCCAATTGTGGCAGTCCCAGGTGATCTGTATGCAGGAAATAAAGCTTTGCTGGTCCGCTTCTCGTGTCCAGTTCTACTGGCGAAAACAGGTTTCGTACTCCCTGCCACAGCGCGCGGATCGCAGAAGGTGGCGTGCTCACATCGACCTTTGCTACAGGTTTTCCGTTGAAGTAAAGATAGTGGCTGGTCAATCTGCCGCTGGCATCCGCTTCTGCAACCAGCCGCGACGATTGATAAAGATAGTAGGTAGTGACCGGTGCTGCCGAGGAACCTGGCGAGCGCACAGTTTTTGCGATACGCTCACCGCTCAGGTTATAGCGGTAGGTCGCCACCAGTTCGTTCCCTTCGTAGATCGAAACGGGTCGGCGTGCAGCGTTATATACAGTGCGGCGCTGAACAAAGCCGCGTTGAGGCGAGCGACTGTTCAATTCCAGTAACGGAATCCCTGTCTTGTGGAATGCAAACATGTGCTCCACCTGCTTCTGGCCGTTGAGAATTGCTTCCAAGCGATTCGTCCCAGCTTGATACCGATACTGCTTTTCAACTTCCTGATCAACGCTGCTGCTTCGCTCGCTCAGGCGGTTTCCTCCCGCGTCGTAGCTGAACCGGCGCACGCCGCCCATCTCCTCCAAAATCGCCAACCTGCCCTGCGTGTCGTAAGCGAACGTACCATGCCGCCGCTGCCCGGCCTCGCGCTCCAGTCCGATTAGCCTGTCCATCGCGTCATACCGGTTTCTCTGACGGTAAACGAGATCTTCCTGTTGCTGGCCAGTTCCGAACCAAACCCTGGCGCTACGCAACCACCGCGCGACGTGTCCTTCTGCTGGACGAATTGCCGACCTCGACGCCTCGATCGCCGTCAATCGTCCCCGCGCATCATTCTGCAGCGACAGACGGATCCCGTTCCCATAGGTATAGCCAAGCAGTCCGGCGGCAAAGCTTTGCCGGATATCTGCCACAACCGGCTCATCGTCAAAAAATATCGCAGTCGGTAATCCGGGCGCACTATAACGGTATGTCACGCTATGGCCATCCGGCATGACCTGGCGGGTCAGTCGCCCTGCCGAATCGTAGTCAAACCTCGTGAGGAAGGTGAGTCCGCCTGCGACGGCCACTTTTCGCATAGGTTGCGATATTTCATCCAGCCTGGCAATCCACTTCCGTTCAATTACTCGCTGGCCGAAAGGGTTGTATTCGTATTGGATACGCTCGATCGGAGCACTGCCTGCTCCTTCGCCACGTACGATCGTCTCATGCAACCAGCGTCCCCGATAGCTGTATGTTACCGATCCCGGACGGGCGGAGGTACCTGATGAAACGATTCGACCCGCCGCATCATAGCGGTAGTAGGCCGTGACACCACTGCTATCTGTACGCGCCGTTACACGGCCCGCTGCATCATGCAGGTAAAGGGTGCTGCCACTATCAGGGCTGTGCTCAAACACCAGTCGGCCGAAATCATCGTACCTTCGCTCGGTGCGCACCCCGTTGGCATCAGTCAATGCGGTCATCTGAGCATGGCGGTCGTAGCCGTAGCGTACAGTTGCTGCCGACTCCGTTCCAAAGGCAATCTCACGCTTCGACAGCAGTCCTTCCCGATCATATGCAAACCCGGTCACTATCCCCGCAGCATTTGCCAGCGACAAAATTTCGCCTCCATCGTTGTATTCCATCCGTTGTACCGGGCCGAGCGTATCGCTCACCTGGATAGGTCGATTCGCTTCATCGTAGTCGTAACTGATGCGGGAAAGCGCGGCGTCGTGGGAATCGATGGCTGTAGCGTAGCGGGCAATTTCTCGGATACGACCTTCGCTATCCTGAAGCGTCTCTGCAACGCTGCCGTCGGCAAGCTGGCGCCGCAGGAGCCTGCCAGCTTCATCGTAGATGAAGCGAGTCTCCGTGCCGTTCGGTCCTGAAATTGTCTCCAGCAGTCCCTGAGCGTTGTACGAAAACTTCGCGTTGCGCTGTAGTGTGCCTGCGGGACCGCTCGCCCACGAGGCACTCAGACTGAGCCCTTCTGGCTGGCCACGCCAGTGATATCGAATCTCTGCCATTCTCACGGTCACGCCATCGCTCATGCGTATGCGGGTAGGCCGCAAGGCAGCGTCCCGTGCCAGCACTTCCGTCCGTGTTCCGTCCTCGGCAATGGTGCGAGTCAGCAGGCCGTCATCCGATGCATAGTCAATCTGACTACCTCCAGTCGCCGAATCATCTCCGCTTCCGGAAGGACTGCTGATCCTGATACGCCGGCCCTTGGCGTCATATGCGTATTTGATCGTGCGCTGTATCTGGGATACGGCGCCTTGCCCGTCAAGACCAGGCACAAAGCCCGCTTCCACAATTCGTGTAGGCGAGGCAGCGGTGGCTTCAGTGGTTCCGTACTCGACACGGATAGTTCTCGCATGTCCGGGCACAACACTGGGCCGCACTATGAATATCGGCTGCAGACCTGCCCCTTCCGCATAGTGATAGCGAACTTGCCACTCAGGCTTGCCTTCCTTGCCATCGTGGAAGAGCGTGCGGCTCACGATGCGCGGCCGGCCGTAATAGTCGTACTCGGTGAGCACCGCCTGTAGCGGCTGCCCGGAGGACGCCAGCGAAGTCAATTTGGTGACACGGCCGAACTTGTCATACCCATATTTCACGTTAACAGGTCCGCACAGAGAACAGCCAGGGCCACGAACTTCAGTCAGCCTGAGGTCTCCAGCGATCAGGCTATAGTGGTATACAGTTTTCTGGCCGATGCTATTTGTCAGAATAGTTTTCCCCGGCTCGCTGGTGTCCAGAGTGATGCGGTCAGCATTGCCGGCATGCGTGCTCAAAACCGCTTTCGCATTACTGTCATAAGCATAGGTCGCGTAACGCCGCATGACGGCCTTGCCGCCCCCCCCCCTGCCTGACAGGCTGATCCCTGTGAGCAAGGTAGGAAAGCGGGCATCCTCATAATGATATTGCCGCACTTCGCCGCCGGGCATGGTGACGCTGGACAGATTGGCAACCAATTGCGGAGCATCCGCCGGACTGGTCCCGGCAGGTGGCGGGCTTCCGTATTGGTAGCGAAAACTCCCGACGGGAGTCTCAATACTTTGCACGCCGCGAAAACGGGTACCACCTGATGCATCCTTTTGCTCCAGGTAGCTTAGCCGTAGAACACGGCCCTGAGGGTCTGTGACCTTGACCAGCCAACCGCGGGCATCATGTTGCATGCTGAGGAAGTCGCCATTCGGCGCCAGCACCTGCACCAGAAGGCCCCTCTTATCGAACGTCAGCCGCCGCCCGTCTGGTTTGCGCCAGATGAACTCATCACCTGCTCTACCGCTACGAATATCAATCGCCCCCTGCGCAGGATCGATGCTGCTGCACAAACTGGGATTGAGGGGATCCCGACTGAAAATCAGGCGGTTGCCATCGGCCTCCACGATCTGCACTGTGTTACCGATGACAGCCAGCGAAGTCTCGTAACTGAGACGCCAACCACGCCCCAATAGGCCGGTACGATGTTTGACGCTGCTGAGACTGCTATTGTAGTAGCGCACCAGCTCCAACCCCATCTGGCCGGGAAGTGCTGGCAAATCCGTGTCTTGCTGAAACTTGTTGCCCTTCACGACATCGATGGGATTCCCCACGCCCTTGCACTTGGGCGCACCGGACGCAGGAGGTTCGCACGCGGCAGCAGCCTGCGCCAACATAAGGAGCGACAGGCAAGCGACATATCTGATCGACAATCTCATCATTTTTACGATTTCATGGTTACGACCACGCGGCGGTTGGGAGCCAGGCAGGAGACCTGATCCTTTCCAACACAAGCCGCTTCTTCAATTTCTGGATTTGCTTCGCCCTTCCCTTCGGAGTTGAACTTGACGCCGTTCAGTCCCTTGCTGCTCAGGTAAGCCTTAACGCTCTCAGCCCGTTGAGAGGAAAGCTGGAGATTGGAAGCTTCACTTCCGATCTGATCGGTGTAGCCAACAATATCTATTTCCTTGATAGTCTTGCCCTGCACTGATGCCACCAGGGCATCAAGTTTTGTTTTTCCCTCTGGCAGTAGGTCCGCCTTGCCGAACGCGAATAAGGCATCCGTTGAAAGCTCCGTCTGTACCGGCACAGGACAATACTCGCCGCCCGGTCCTTGGGGGGTCCCACCACCACCCGGATAGCTCGGGTCGCTGCAACCCACGTTAAACAGGCAGTTCGGCGGCTTGCCCTCCGGCGCCGGCGGCTCGCCCGGATCCGTGGGCTTGCCCTCATTGCCCTTGCCTGGAATCGACACGTTCTCGCCCTCGATGGCGTCGGACTGCATTTCCAGCGTCACATGGCTGACCACGGGAACACGCCCTTGTTCAATCAGGTGCGTATGGAAGGCGTCCGTCTTCGGGTCCATCCATTTCTGGTAAGCCTTGTAGATGCTGGCCACCACCGGCACGCTCATCTTGTAGCCGTGCGTGATGCGCAGCTTCAGCAGGTTGGCGTCCTGGATAGACTGGCCCGAGTCGCTCTTCACCTCACCGCTTTTCAGGCTCTGGTGGGCGTTGGGAATCACGCGCTTGCCGCCTGTGTTCAGCTTCTTCTGCAACTCCGGCGAGTCCCACTCGGCGAAGCTCTCTTTGGTCGGGTTGAGCAGTTCGATACGCACATTGCCCGCCATATCTTCCACTGCCGCCGCCTGCGCCTTGGCCAGTTCCCCGGCATCCTTGCCGCCGCCGTACAGCGGCACCAGGGCCACGGCGTAGCTCTTGCGCACCGCTTCCAGGCTGGCATTACCCGTGCTGCCGGCCCGCGCGGCAACAAAGCTGGCCTGGTTGATCTGGCTCTTGGCAAAGAACAGCAGGCCGTATTGCAGCAGGGTCAGGCCGACCAGCGTCAGCAGCGGGCCCACGATGGCGAATTCGACCAGGCTGGCGCCGCGCTGCCGGGCCGCGCGCGCAGGCTGTGCCGCAAGCGCCGCCGGACGCTCTGCCGGCAATGCCGGATGCGCCAGCCGGTCTCCTGCGCGGATATCGAAATGGCTGATGGCGCCGGCGGCCAGTTCCAGCGTGTGGCGCGTGCGTGCGCCGCCGCCGGCGCTGGCGCGCCATGGTTTCAGCAGCGGCACGCATCTGAGCACCGTGCCCTCCTTGTCAAGATAGAGCACGTCAATCACCTGCCCCATGAAGGCCGTGTGCACGCTGGGGCATGCCATCAGCAGCAGGCCTGCATCGGGGGCCAGTGGCGGCCGCGCGATCAGCCCACGCAGGCGCCCGAAGAAGGACGCGGCCACACGCAGCGACAGCGGGTGGCTGCCGGAGGCCGTGTGCAGCAAGGCCTGATGGGAGAAGTCGGTTGCCACGCTGGCTCCTAAAGGCCGGAATGCATGAACTTCATCACGATCGGGAAGAACAGCACGATGAAGGTACAGGGAAAGATGAACATAATCAGCGGGAACAACAGCTTGACCGGCGCTTCCATGGCCAGCTTCTCGGCGCGCATGAAGCGTTCGCTGCGCCGCTGGTCGGCCTGGGTGCGCAGCACGGGGCCGAGGTTCATGCCCATGCTTTCGGCCTGGATCACCGCCGTGGTGAAGCTGCTGATGGTGCTTTCATTGAGGCGTTCGGCCATGCTGCGCAGCGAATCCGCCCTGCCCTTGCCGGCCCGGATGTCGCGCAGCACGCGCTGGAATTCGTCGCGCAGCACCCCTTTTGGCCCCTTGCCCACCGCCTGCTGCATGGCGCCCTGCATGTTCAGGCCTGCCTCCACGCACAGCGTGATGATGTCGAGGTAGAACGGCAGGGTTTTCAGCAGCTCGTTCTTGCGCCGCGCCTGCAGGTCGCGCAGCCACAGCGTGGGATAGGCATAGCCGACGGCGGCGCCCATCGCGCCCAGCTGCAGGTAGCTGCCAAACGAGGTGCCCGCCATGCCCGGCGCCGGATGGTCGAAGGAGGCCACGCCCCACAGGCAGAGCAGCGCGCCGCAGGTGCCCGCGACCACGCTGCCGGCCATGAACTGGGCGGGGCTGATGGTGTAGTCCAGGCCTGTCTGGCGCAGCCGCGTCAGCACGGCCGCATGGCGGCGCGCGGAAATGAAGGGGGTGATGAAATGGCTCACCCATTGCACCGGCCACCACAGCAGCCGGAAGCCGAGCGGCGGCTGGTCCTTATACTCGCGGTCTTCGCGCGGCACTGTGGCCAGGATGCGGCTCAGCAGCCAGGCCAGCAGCCCGGCGCTGAGGCCCACGCCCAGCGGTATCAGCAATCCCATGAAAGCGCCTGCCATGCCCTCTCCTAAACGTCGATCGCCACGATGCGGCGGATCACGTATATGCCCATGAATTCCAGCAGGAACAGCACCAGCATCACCAGCCAGCCGATGCGCGATTCCCACAGCAGCTTCATGGCTTCCGGTTCCATCTGGCTCAGGATCAGCGCCAGGCCCACCGGCAGCAGGCCCACCACCCAGGCCTGCAGCTTGCCCTGGGCGGTCAGCGCGCCGATCTTGGCTTCCATCTGCAGGCGGCTGCGGATGGTATGCGAGGTGCGCTCCAGCGTTTCGGCCAGGCCGCCGCCTGTTTCATTGGCGATGCGCATGGCCGACACCACGAGGATGGCGGTCGGCGTGGGCACGCGCCGCGCCAGGCCGTTCAGGCTCTGTTCCAGCGTGAGGCCGAGGCGCTGCTCGCGCAGCAGCAGCGAGAATTCCTGGCCCAGCGGCGCCGGCGCTTCCTGCACCAGCTGGCCCAGCGCGGTGCTCACGCCGGCGCCTGCGCGCATGGCGCCGGACAGCATCATCAGCGCATCCGGCAACTGTTCGTCGAACAGGCGCAGGCGGCGCTGCCGCAGGCGCGAATACAGCACGCGCGGCATCAGCGCCAGCGCGAAGAACACGGGGGCCGCAATCAGCACGCTGCCCGTGATCAGCCAGGCCAGCGCCGCGCCCACCACCATGGCCGTGATATTGGCGGCGAACAGCGCGCGCGGGTCGATGTAGAGGAAGAATTCCTGCACCTGGAAACGGGCCCGTTCCGTGAAGCGGGCCCGGTAGCGCGCCACGCTGGCCATGCCCACCTGGGCCAGAACCCAGGCCAGCAGGCCGGCGGCGGCCGCGGCGGCGCACATGATGATGATGATGTTGAGCTGGTTCATCGCGCGCCTCAGCTATCGAAACTGTCCAGCAGGCTGCCTTCGTCGCCGCTGGGACGGAAGATGCCCATGTCCAGGTCGCCGCCGGCATCGCGCAGTTCCTCGTAGAAGCTGGGCACCGTGTTACAGGCGGTGAAGTGGCCCTGCACCTTGCGCGCGCCGCGCTCGTCCGGCGGGCCGTAGCCCTTGGCCGCGTAGCGGAACAGCTCCTGGATCTGGATCTTGCCGCTTTCAATGCCGGTCAGTTCGGTAATGCTGGTGACCTTGCGCGAGCCGCAGGAAAAGCGCGTCTGCTGCACCACAATGTCCACAGCGGAGGCGATCTGCTCGCGGATGGCGGCCAATGGCAGGTCCATGCCCGCCATCAGCACCATGGTCTCCAGCCTTGCCAGGCCGTCGCGCGGCGTATTGGCGTGCAGCGTGGTCAGCGAGCCTTCGTGGCCGGTGTTCATGGCCTGCAGCATGTCCAGCGCCTCGGCGCCGCGGCATTCGCCGACCACGATGCGGTCCGGCCGCATCCGCAGCGTGTTCTTGACCAGGTCGCGGATCGGCACCGCGCCCTTGCCTTCCACGTTGGCGGGCCGCGATTCCAGGCTGATCAGGTGCTGGTGGTGCAGCTGCAGCTCGGCCGCGTCTTCCACCGTGATGATGCGTTCGCCGTCCGGAATGAAGTTGGACAGGATGTTCAGCAGCGTGGTCTTGCCGGAGCCGGTGCCGCCCGACACCACAATGTTCTTACGCTCCTTGACGCAGATCTCCAGGAAACTGCCCATCTCAGGACTCACGGCGCCGAAGCGCACCAGGTCCTCGATGCCCAGCTTGCGCTTGGCGAACTTACGGATCGTCAGCGTCGGGCCCTTCAGGGCCAGCGGCGGGATGATGGCGTTAACCCGCGAACCGTCCTTCAGGCGCGCGTCCACCATGGGCGAGGATTCGTCGATGCGCCGGCCCAGCGGCGCAACGATACGCTCGATCACGCCCATCACGGCGCGGTCGCCCGTGAAGGTCAGTGGGTGCTTCTGCAGCCGCCCGCCCTGCTCCACGAAGATTTCGTCGTAGCGGTTGACCATGATTTCGGACACGCTGTCGTCGGCCAGCAGCTCCTCCAGCGGGCCCAGGCCAACCGCTTCGTCCAGCACCTGGCGGCACAGGCGGTTGCGGTCCAGCTCGGGCGGCAGCTGGTTGCCCAGCTCATTCAGGATCTGGCGGATCAAGGTTTCCGTTTCAGCCCGCAGCTGCGCATCGCTCATGCTCGATACGTCGTGGCGGCGCAGGTCCATCGTTTCCAGCAGGCGCGCGTGGATGCGCTTGCGCCACTCGAATTCCATCGCGCGCGGCGCGGCGGCAGCGATAGTGGCAGGCAGCGCCGCGGCAGCCGGTGCAACGGGAGCGGGGACAGCAGCCGCCGCCACATCGGCCACTTGCGGCGCAGCGTGCGGCAGCGACGGTTCCATGCGCGGCGCTGGCGCGGCTTCGGGCGCCGGCTCAAGGGGCAGCGGCGCGGGCGCGACTGAAGCAGCCGGTTCTGGCGCCGCGGCAGGGGCCGGGGCCGGGGCCGCTGCCGGTGGCGGCGGCGCCGTGTACACAGGCGCGGGCTCGGGCGGCGCCATGCGCGGCGCGGGTTTGGGCTCGGGTTCCGGCGGCGGCACCCAGGCGCCCGCTTCCAGCAGGCGCAGCTCGAATGGCCCGATTGCGATCACATCGCTGTGGCGCAGCGGCCCGTGCTGGGACTCGATGCGCGTGCCGTTGACGAACACGCCGCCATAGGCGCTCAGCTCTTCCAGCAGCACGCCGCGCGGCGTTTTCAGCAGCCGCGCATGTTCCTTGCCCACGCGCCAGCTGTCCAGCCGGATCTCGTTCTCGGCGCCCTTGCCGATCAGCGCCTCGTCGGGCACCTGCACCACGCGCGGCGCACTGTCGGGACTACGGATTTCAATCTGCAGCATGGGCCTTCCTACCAGACAAGGGAGCTGGCGCCCTGGCCGGCGCTGCCGGCGGGCGGCGTCAGCCGGGATGGGTCGCGGTCAGGCTGGAGCGGCCGGCTCAGGTGCGGCTGCCCGCCCAGCTCATCTTCCAGGCGCTCGCGGGTGCGCTTCACCCGGTCGCGCAACTCCGGCGTGGCGCTGTCGACGAAGGTGGGAGTCACAAACACCACCAGCTCCGTTTCCTTGTTCTGGAAACGGCGCGAACGGAACAGCTGGCCGAGAATGGGAATGTCGCCCAGCAGCGGCACCTTGTCGATGTCGGTGCTGTTGCTGCGCTGAAGCAGGCCGGACAGCACCATGGTCTCGCCCTGGCGCAGGTTGAATTCGGTGCGCGTCTTGCGCGTCAGCAGGGCCGGGCCGCCGGCGCTGCTGACCGAGGTATCGATGGAGCTTACTTCAGCCTCGATTACCGCCCGCACCACGCCGTTGCGGCCCACGCGCGGCTCCACGTCCAGCTTGATGCCGTAAGGCTTGAACATCACCGTCACACCGTTCACGGTGGCCACCGAATACGGGAACTCGCCGCCGGCCAGGAAGCTGGCCTTGTAGCCGCTGCGTGCCGCCAGTTGCGGTTCCGCCAGCACGGTGGCGCGGCCGTCCTGCTGCAGCAGGCTGAGTTTGGCGTTCAGGCCCGCATTGATGGCACTCAGCGCCGTCAGCGAGGCGCCGGCCACGGCCGGGCCTTCGGCGCCGACGATGGGCAGCTCGCCCGCCGAAATATTGATCAGGTTATTGCGCCGGTCGCCGCGCCCGGCCGGGCTCCAGATGGCGCCCACGGCGGCACCGCCGGTGGCATTCCATTTCAGGCCCATCTCGCGCAGCTCGGTGGTGGGGAATTCCACTACCTTCACGTCCATCTGCACCATCTGTTCCCAGCCCACCGGGCTGGTGAAGTTAACGATCTGCGGATAGCGCTTGGCCAGTTCGGCGATCTTGTCGCGCTCCGCGTCCGACAGCTCCTCGCCTTCCACGATGACCTTGTCGCCCACCACGGACAGCTGGGCGCCCGGCATCGTCTTCAGGAAGGCGGCCACTTCGCGCGCGATGCGGCCCACATCGCCGGCCGCGATATTGACCTTCAGGCGCTGGTGGCGGCCGTCGGCGGTCCACACGAACAGCGTGGTGCTGCCCACCGCATTGGCGAACAGGATCACCTCGCGGTCGTCCAGCGCGGAGGCGGTCATCAGCTGGCCGTTGCCAACCGCAATGCGCGCCACGCCCGGCGCGGGGAACAGGCGCGACTCGCCGACCATCATCTGCAGCTCGGCCACGGCGCTGGCATCCTCGGCCTTGAGGATGGGGGCGGCGGGAGCCGTGGCGGGCGCCGCCAGCAGCGCGGGGCTGGCCAGGGAAAGCAGGAGCAGGGAAAGGTATTTCATCTTCATTGTTTCGGTTGCTGGTCGGGTGCGGGCCTGGTTGGCGCTGCGGCTTGCAGGCGCAGCGCTTCGGGCGCCATGCTGGCCACGCTGCCGCCATACAGCACGGGCACGCCGCGCGCCTTGCGCGGTTCGGCCGCCGGCGCCGCGGCAGGCGCGGCGCGGCTTTGCAGCAGCTGAGCCAGGTCGGCGCTGCGCATGCCCTTGCCCTGCGGGTCCTGCGGATTGCGCAGCAGGGCCGTGAGCTTGCCTGCTTCGCGCGCCACAATCAGGTCCTCCGCCTGCTGCGGCGTGGTATCGAGGGTCACGGTGGAATACTGGCGGCGCTCGCCGCTGGCCGGGTCGTCCACAGCGCGCTGGCCTGTCGCCATCACCTGCACACCCTGCAGCAGGGTCAATGCGCGCTTGCGCCCGGCGACGTCGAGGGTCAGCACCAGGTCGATCACATCGCCCGGTTCGATCATGCCGGAGATCGAATTGATCTCGTCCACCGGCACCGTCAGCGCACGCCGTCCTTCCGCCACGCGGGCCGAGAAGGTGGGCGCCTTTGGCGCTTCGAGCTGGCTCCACAGCACCATCTCGCCGCTCTTCAGCGGGTAAGCCAGCAACTGGCCGTCGATGCGTTCGAAGGCATCCGGCGACACCGCGCCTGACTGGGCATATTCCACCGGAATCTCGCGCACGGCCAGCGTGTCGGTGGACAGCCGCGCGCCCTTGGGCAGGTCGCCCTTGGCCACCACCAGCGGCACCTTCTGCACATTGGCGCGCGCTTCAATCGCCTCCACCTGGTGCGACAGGAAGCTGCGGGTGGCAACGGCGGCAATGGTGCCGATGCCGAGCGCAACGCCCAGCACAATCCAGCTCTTGCCGGGACGGGCCTGGCGCAGGGCGGCCAGTCTTTGCAGGTTCAGCGGAAATGGCATGGTTCAGGCAGGAAGTGAAATGGCATGGCTGATGTTGTCGTAAGCGGTCTTGAACGCGTGCAGCACAATCTGCACTGCGGTGCGCGGCGTATCCGGGCTGGCAGCGTCGCGCAGCGGCACGAACAGCGCAAAGGCCAGCGCCGCGCAGGCCAGCATGTAGTCGATGGCGGACTGGCCGCGCTGGCGGATGGAGAACGGGGTCACTGGAAGCGCTCCATGGTGGTCAGTATCTGCAGCACGAGGGTGGTCATGCCATCCGGCTGGCGGGCGACCAGCGCCATCGCCTCGCGGCCGCGGCCCTCGAAGAACAGCATGCGGCCTTCGCCTGCACCGGCCGGCAGCTGGCTGCGCGCGGCCGCATCCGGCTCGGCCTCGCGCTGCAGCGCCAGCCCGTCCTCGCGCATGATGCCGATCAGCCGTTCGCGGTTCAGCTGCACGCGATGCGGGTTGCTCAGCACGAGGTAGCGGGCATGGCGGCCGCCCTCGCTGGAATTCATCTGGCTCACCACGCGCGAGCTGGCCGGCAGGCGGCGCAGCAGGCGCGCCGCTTCCTCCTGGCGTGCCTGCTGCAGCGCATAGCCGGCCTTCAGGTGCGACACGGCCACCAGGCCGCGCGTGCCCTTGCCCACCGTCTCCAGCTGCACCGACACGAAAAATTCGCCTTCGGCGCGGCCCAGCACCAGCTTGCTGTTCACCGTGTTCTCCATCAGCGGCCGTTTCAGCCTTCGGCGGAACCAGTCGGCGGCCTGCTGCAGCGTCAGCGGCGCCACGAAGCCCTGCATGCGCAGCGGCGTGCCGTTCACCGTCATCTGGCCGCCCATGTCGATCAGGCTGGCCTGCTCCGGCAGCGGCACTTCCGGCCACACGGCATCGGCCAGTGCGGCGAACGGCAGGCAGGCCAGCAGCATGCAGGAGCACAGGCGGCGCATCATTTCAGGCGGTCCTTGGGCACAACGTCATCCCAGAATTCCAGCTTGCCGAGTTCCGGGCCCTTGGTGCAGCCCCCGCTCAGGCAGCTGGGGCTTTCCACAATGACGACAGCGGCGTTGACCAGCGGGCGCGCGGGCGCCAGCAGGCCGCCGGGGAACAGCAGCGGCTTGTCGATACGGTCCCGCACCTGCTCCGGGCCGCGCGCACCCCAGGCGCCCAGCACCAGCGAGGTGTGGCGCGTCATCGACAGGTTGAGCGAACCGAAAGTCTCGTAGGCGCGCGAATAGCTGCCGGCCAGCGCAGCCGGATTCGCCAGCCGCACCGTGATGTTCGCGGTGTACAGGCCATGCGTCGGCAGGTCCATGGCGTCGCCCGCCACGCCGAACAGGCCCGTATCGGAGGCGCTGGAGAAGCCGCCGTCCGGCGCGCTGCCGGTTGCGGCCTTGCCGAAAGTAAGGGTGACGTCCTGGCCGAAATTGCGGATCAGCGGCTGGCCCTGGCTGTCGCGCCAGAAGGCGTTGCGGTGGGCCCTGAAGTCGCCCGCCGTGTCATTGGTCTTGACCGGCGCATCGCTGTTGCTGAAGAAGCGGCGGCGCACTTCATCGGCCAGCTGCTGCGGCGGCTTCCAGCCGGCCTGCGAACCGGCATTGCGCTGCATCGCATCGAAGGCGGCGTAGCGGCTGGCCAGTTGCGCCGAATGCGAAATGTCCTGGTACTTGCCGATCATCGGCAGCAACAGGAACAGGGGAATCAGCACCAGCGCGATCACGAGGAATTCGCTCAGGGCCTGGCCTTGCTGGCGCGCGCGCATCATGGCGTGCCGCCTTTCTGCAGCAGCGCGGCGGCGGCCACGTCGGCCGTCGAGTTGCCGATCAGGTGCACCTGCCAGTAGGGGTTGAACAGGCTGGCCAGTTCTTCGCGCCCGTCCTTGCGCGCCGACATCGGCGGCCGTTCAAAGAACACTTCGGAGCTGGCCACGGCCGCCATCAGCTGGCCGGACTGCTTGCCCTCATAGATCGCCATCTGGCCGGAAGGACGGATGCCCGAGGTACCGCCCGAGGTGGACTGCGCCTTGGCATCGCGCGTGAGGCGGATTGCAAATTTCAGGCGCGGGTCGCGCTTCTTGCTGTCGCCATTGGACGGCGTATACTGCAGCACCTTCTCCGACAGCTCATAGAACGATGGCATGCCGGAATAGCCCCAGTCGGCTGCCGACTGGCTGCCTTGCCCGAGCGGATACTGGGCATCGGTTTCGCAGCCCATGCTGAACATCTTGATGTGCCAGCTCTCCACCGTCAGGCCGGCGCGGTCGCTGGCCTTCCAGTCGTCATAGCCCTGCAGCACGGTGCCGCCGTTACGCTCGGCATCGCCGCGCGGCGCCAGGATGCAGGGCCAGGGCGTGTGCGAATCCCAGCTGCGCTGCTTGACGAAAGCATCCAGCTGCGCCGCGCTCAATGCCGCCTCGCGAAAACGCGCGCGCTCATTGCCGGAGCGCCGGGCAATAAAGGGACCGCCGTCAAACAGCAGCCAGTTGTCGGTCAGCGGCAGCAGGTCCACCTTGACCGGGCCCTCGCCCTGGTAGTTTGCATTGGCCACTTCTTCCATCAGGTTCGACCGGGCCAGCGGCAGCGCCGCAAACATGACGGTTTGGGCCAGCTGCAGGTGCTGGCGCGCCGCTTCCGAGGCGCGCACTGCCACTTCGGCTACCGGCTGCACGGCCTGGTTGGCATATTCCACTGCCATGGCGCCCGGCGGCCAGCTCAGCGCCGTGCACAGCGGCAGATATTCCGCCAGGCCCAGCCAGAACGGCACGGAATACACCACCTGGTAGCAGTTCAGCGGCGGCACGTCGTCCACATGGCCCTTCGCGTACTCCACCCAGGAGGCCACGCTGACGGTTTGCGCCGTCATGACTTCATTGGCCATCAGGGCGCGGTTGGTATAGGCATCGAAATTCAGGGCGCGCGCATGCAGCACGCCGGCGCTATAGGCGACGGCGTCCGCAGTGTTGATGAGGCGCGTCTTCTCCGCTGTCAGCTGTCCCGTATTGAAGACAAAGAACAGCGCAACCAGACCGCACAGCAACATGAACAGCCCATAGATCAGGGCCTGGCCGCGCTGCCGGTGATAACCCCGGTGGGCAGCCGCAGGAATGCGATGCATGCGATGAACGTGAGGCGCCGCTGCCGCGCGTGGCGGCAGGCCGGCCTGCTGCTGAAGGTGGGATTACTTGCCTGCCGCGGCGTTGCCGCTATAGGTCGACAAGGACTTGGTCTTGGCTGCTTCGGTGACGGCCTTGTCGGCGGCAGCGCCGGCGGCAGTGGTGGCAGCGGCGCCATCCTTGCCCGCCACTTCCTGCGCAATGCCAGCCATCTGGCTACGGATGGTCGTGCCGAACAGTTGCATGACCGCAATCGCGGCGACCGCAACCAGGGCCACGATAATAATATATTCGGTCATACCCTGGCCCTGCTGCTTTTTAAATCCACGCATTATCAATACCCTTCCTGGCATTATCTGTTTTCGCCACCGATAACCGGGGCATATTATCTTCGCATTCACAAGAATGCGAAATTCATACTAACGTTGCCGATAAGAAACTGCAACATTATTTCCAAAAACCCTCGCTAAAAAAAGCGATTGACAGGTGCCGGTTTTAGCGTTCCCGCCAGTAACACAGGACATTTAACCCTTAGTAACTATTAATTGCGTAGTCAGCACCGGATGTTGCATTTTTGACGGAACCGGCGCCGTTAGCGGCATGCAGGCGGATCGTTTTTCGCTCTCCATCCAGCTGGATCACGAGGCCGGCGGCCGACACTGCCCTGGCCATCGCCTGCGGCCAGGCCCGGCTGCGGTCATACGCCACCGTCTGGCCCAGGTCCAGCCCAGGCTCGGTGTACACCTGGTACTCTGCCGGCACATAGGTCTCCAGCGCCCGTCCCAGCGACAGCTTCAATGGCAGGCTCAGCCGACTTTCCACTGCGCGCAGATCACCGGCACTGCGTGCTGCCTGCAGCTCGCCGCTCAGGGCAGGCACATTGACGGCCACCCGGCTTTCCGGATTTCCCTGCGGCAGCAGCGTGGCCAGCTGTGCGCAGCCCCCCAGCAGCGGCAGCAAAAGGGCAAAAGAGCTCAGTTTTTTCATCGTTCCCACACTGGACAGGGGCCGGCTCCGGCCGGATTCGACAGGCCGTCGTTCCACACGGTGACGCTGCGCCAGCCGTCGCGCAGGCGGAAGCCGCTGCCCACGCCGGGCATGGCCAGCAGGCGGCTGCCCGGCTGGATGGCTGCCGCCGGCATAACAGACGGCGACGACAGGCCGAGCAGCTCTGGCGCCACCGCATCCGGGGGCAACAGCACATAGGTCTGGCGGCCGTCGTCGAAGACGGCGAGCGGCGCAATCGCCTGCGAGCCGCTGGCGGCCTGCATCGAATAGCTCCAGTTGCATTGCACCGGGGCCGGCGCCCTGGCTGCCGCCACCGGCAGCGCAGCCTCGGGATAGCGGAAGGTAACGCGGTAGAACGGCGGCCGGTTGGCCTCCTGCACAAAGTCAAAGCTGTAGCGCCGCAGGTTCGTGGCCAGCTGGAGGTTATTGCGCAGCGCCCCCGGCTGGCGTGGCTGGACGAAGAACTCATTGGCGCCCACCGTTGCGGCAACGCACCAGGTGCTGCCCTCCTGCCGGCAGTCGGCCGGCGAACCCGCCGCGCTCACCAGGATTTTTTCGTCCGGCGCCAGCACGATATGCGTGGCCACGCCCTGCCCCACCGTGATGAGGAAGACCTGGCTTGCATCATAAGCAAGTTCACCAATGCGGGGATCAGCAGGCAGGGAGCGCGGCACCTCGGCTGCCGAAGCAGCCGCTGCCGTCAATACCAGCACAGGGGTCGTCACCAGCAGGCTTCGTTTAAACAATAATATCGCAGCGCAAAGCAAATAATCACCAATTATCACCTGTGAAACGCAAACATAACTATGTTGCATTTCGTTAATAATACGCGGACCGTGAATATATCACGCGGCCATGCATTATCAGCATGCCGTCGCGTTTTACCGACAGTGTGATATTTGGAGAGTTTTAACCTGGAATCCGGGTGGTAGAAAGACTGCCCATCTCAGCAGCTACAAAACCAGGATACGATGAATTCCACCACCGATAACACCTCCCTTATGCTGGATTTTTCGGAGATTCCTCCTCCGCTGCCGCCCTCGGCAGACACCGATGCTTTTGAGAAATTTGCGAAGCAATATTTCGAAGAAGTTGAGGGTGCGATCATCCGGCAGACCGTTGGCCGGGGTCCCGACGGCGGCGTTGACCTGATCATCGAGCAGAACGGGCAACGCCACCTGGTCAGCTGCAAGCACCCCTTCAAGTCCAAATCGGTGTCCAAGGATGTTGAGCTCGATCCGTATGGCCGCATGCAGGAATTCGGATGCACGGGCTTTACCTGCTTCTATGCAGGCATTCCCCGCTCACGCCTGGTAAGTCATTTCGCTGGCGTTCAACAGCGCCACCCCGACTTCCAGCCAAGGGTGATGAATGAGCGCGATATCGAGCGCGGCCTGCTGTCCTACCAGAATGTTGCGGGCTGGCTCCTCACGGCGCGCTGGTTCCCGCGCAGCTATGCAAAGCTGTTCTCCCAGCTGGTGCACCCGATCGCCCATTACAAGGACGAGGACATCGTGTCCGGGAAGAACCGCGAGATCATGTCCTTGTACCTGGATGGCGGCGTCAAGATGCATTACTCGGCGGGTCCGCACGGTTCGGCAGGCGCCAAGGCCCAGGCACGGGCAACCATGCTGGAAATGGCCAATGAGAGCAAAACGGAACAGGCTTTCGATGCCGTGTTCCTGGCGCGCATCGGCGAGCTGGCCAATCTGTATCCCGGCAGCTTCGTGCAGGCCCGGTTTGCCGGTGCGCTGATGTCGCGCAGCATCTTCCCCTCATGGGACCTGGCGTTTCTATCGGGCTTGATGTGCAGGCGGGAAAACAGCCTGAAACAGATACATAACATCTGCCTTGCCTGGTCGCTATGGGACAAGGACACCGCCCAGCGACTGATGCGTGCGGTTGAGGTGATGTACTGGATGGACTGGGAGGAAAAGGACGGCCTGCCCGCATCCATCGAGCAGGTAGCGGCCGCATACGCGGAAAGGAACCATGGCGCGGACATGTTCAGCAATGTGCATAGTGAGTATGACCTCTCCTACCATTCGCTCTCGTCCATGAGTTCAACGCTGGTGCGGGGCTACTTTGCCGGCATTCTTTGCTTTGCGCCATCGCTCGCGTCCTGCGTACCGGACGAAACAACAATGACGATCCGCCTCGCCACGGAGTTCGGCGAACTGGACCTCTTGCAGCAACGGCTGGACGCATTGACGGAACAGTGCAGCCGCGACGACCGCGACTACGTGCGCCATCGCGGCCACCCGATACGCGAGCAGTTGGTTTCGCTACGTATCGTGAGGAGCCTGAGCGACGAACATTGGCAGGCAGCAAAGGCCGGGCTGGCATGCTTCAGCGCCGCACATACCGAACCTTGGCTGCCAGACACCATCATGAACCCGGATCTCGCCCGTCTGTTGCGGCAGGAAATTCAGCCGGCGATGCAGCGGTAGTGCAGGAAAGCGTTGATGGTGAGGCGGCCGCGGGCCGGGTTGGGATTCAACAGTTCCGGCACGTCGATCTGGCCGCTGTGGAAGACAGTCGCATCGTAGAAGATGCCTTCCGCGCAGCTGCGCGCATCGCGGTGGCAGATGCGCTGGGGAGAGCGGAGTTCTTCCGGCCGCAAGGTGACGATCGACATGCGCGTGTTCACGCCCAGGGTGCGGCGTGCATTGAAGGGCTGCTTCAGGTACTGCGTGAAGTATTCTTCGAAGCGCTGGTCGAACTCGCGCGCCATCGGTCTTTCAATGCCGGGATAGAAAGTGGCGGGATTGAAGGTAAAGCCCTCACGCTGCGCAACTGCTTCCGCAACCATCTTGTTCGGGTCCTGCAGGATGTTATCGACGACCACACACCAGGCGCCATTGCCGATGGGGATCTGCTGGATTTGAGGGCGCGGATTGAACATGTCGGGACACGATAATCCGACATTATTTTGCGAATAAAGCTTTCATTGTAGAGTAATGTGTCGGGCTCACGCTGCGCTCTTGGGCGGAGCCACAACGCCGTGTGGCGCCAGCTGCGCCGCGTCCCTGAAAGGCATCGGCTTCCCGAAGAGCCAGCCTTGCGCATACTGTACATCATGCTGGTTGAGGAAATCAGCCTGGGCCTGGCTCTCCACGCCTTCCGCAACCATGCGCAAACCCAGCGTTTGTGCCATCGCGATGATATGCCCCACCACCTGGCTGGTCGGCGCGCCGGTGCCAATAGCCTCGATGAAGGAACGGTCGATTTTCAGGATATCCAGCTCCACCGTTTCGAGATAGGACAGGCTTGAATAACCGGTGCCGAAATCGTCGATCGCCACCGCGATGCCGCGCGAGCGGAGCGCGGCAATCACAGGCAGGGCATGTTGCATATCAAGGAAACCGCGTTCCGTGATTTCGATGGTGAGGCTGGAGGAACTGGCGCCGCTACGCTGCAGAAAACTATCCACCACATCGATGATGGCCGCGGATTGCAGGTCGGCCGCAGAGAGGTTCACCGCGATATGGAAGTCCGGGTGCCTGGCGAGGAATGCACCCGCATCCGCCTCTACCAGTTTGAACACGCGCTCGGTGAGCCGGGTAATGATGCCTGATTGCTCAGCAACCGGAATGAACAGGTCCGGACCAATCAGCTCGCCCGTCGTCCGCCGCCAGCGCAACAAGGCCTCCACGCCAACGCAGCGGCCTGTCGCCAGCTCAATGATGGGCTGGTAGAGCAGGAAGAACTCGTTGTGGCGCAAAGCGTAACGCATTGCGGCAGCGAGGGAGCGCTGTCGCCGCGCCAGCAACAGAATGGCAACTGCCAGGGCAAGTCCTGCAAGTACGCCGGCTGGTACCAGGCGGCGCGCCAGGCCAGCCGTGCGCTCGTCGACATAGGCGGCCGGTATGGCCGCAACGGCGACGATACGGAATCGCGATGAGCGCACCAGAGCCACGAGATGCTGCTTATCAGTGAACACCGTTTGCGGCCTGTTGCCGAGCGCAGACAGCCAGGCGCGGTCGACATGGCCCTTTGCCAGCTCGGGCGCGCTGGTGGAGGCGGCCTCAAGGTGCAGCACTGCCAGCGAGGCGCCGGGAATGGACGTTGTGGTATCCAGCGGCAGATCGCGGTGCACCAGTACCACAAAGCTGTTCCGTTCGAGTGCCATCAGGGGCGATTTGCTTGGCTCCGTGAGCGGAACATTCAGGTAAAGCGTTACGCCCGCCGACGTACGAAAGGCCGCCTTGCCAAGTTCAAATGGAGCACTCCCCATTGACGAACACTGCACCACGCTGTTGCGGACGAAGCCTACTGCCTGAATATACGTCGAGGTCAGGTCGATACGGCGCATCAGCGCGAGCCCGGCTGGCGAACATGGTTCATCCGGCTGGGTGGCCAGCAGCTGAATAGCCTCCTGTGCTTGCTGGGCGGTCTCCTCGGCACGATGCAGAACGTCCTGCGCGTAACCGCGGGTTATCTCGGCGCTCGTGTTGAAGGCCTGATGACGCGCTTCCTGCAAGGCCAGCCAAGGGAGGAGAACAGCTGCGGCGAACGCAGCCAGTACGCTGATTCCGAAGATAATCCGACTCCGCATGCGCTCCCCGGCAGATGTGAAAAACGGTCGATATTCTTAGTGTACCGGCATCCTCCTTGTTGAAGTGGAAATAATTAGGCCATCGTCGTGTTTCTGATAACCGCAGCTAGCGGCCGGCGTGAGGCGTCAGCAAGCTGCCCTGTTCGTGAACATACGCCCACAGCGCGCTCGCGACCGGCCCGTATGGCCGATGGGCGCGGCGCGCAAGCACCAGCTCTTCCATGCTCCCGGTGAGATAACGGCCGGCGAGCGATACCAGGCTTCCCTTCTCCAGTTCCTTCGCGATCAGAAAATCCGGCAGGTGGCCCCATGCCAGGCCTTGCAGGATGACCTGCTTTTTCATCTGCTGGTCCGGCACCGTGCACTGGTGCGCGCCTTCGATTACATAGTATGGACGGCCGGGGGCATGGCGCGCGCTGTCGCGGATGATGCATTGCGTGAAGGGGCGCATGTCCTCCTGCTTGATGCTGCGCTTGACGGGGAACGGCAGGAAGCCCGGCGCCGCAACCGGCACGAAGCGCACCTTGCCGACATCCAGCCACTCGAAGCGCGGATCGTTCTTGTCCACCGCATGCAGGATCAGGTCGGCCTCGCCGTCCAGCAGCCGCTCGGACGGACCGCCTACCGTCTCGAAATGCAGGTGCAAACGCGTGCGCGGGTGTGCCGCGAAGAAGCGGCTGAGCATTGCCAGTGCCGGGGCATAGGGGCACAGGTCGCCAATCACCACGCGCAGGTCCGTTTCCTCCCCCGCCGCCAGCTGGGCGGCATGAACGCGCAGACTATCCATCTCGTGCAGCAAGGACTGCGCTTTCTCATGGAATGACTTGCCCGCCGCCGTGAGCTGAACACGATAGCCGCTGCGGTCAAGCAGCTCAACGCCAAGCTGCTTTTCCAGCTTGCCCACGGCCGCAAACACAGCGGGATGCGAACGATGCAGCGCCTGCGCGGCGGCCTGAAATCCGCCGGTGCGCGCCACGGCATCGAAGCACTGGAGGTCATGAAGGGTGAACGGAACCATGTCAGCAATTCTTACAAAGTAATGCATAACTTTTTAATATATTTTCGCGACCTGCGCAACTACCATGCCTTCTTCAATCGACACAGGAGCAGCGCAGTGAACACCTCATACACATCAATGGGCGACGGCGCCCGGATCGCGTATCAATTCGAAGGCGAACGGGATAAGCCGGTGCTCGTGCTGTCCAACTCCATCGGCACCACCCTGCACATGTGGGACCGCAACATGCCGGAACTGACCGCGCATTTCCGCGTGCTGCGCTACGACACGCGCGGCCATGGCGCATCGGACGCGCCGAACGGCCCCTATTCCCTCGACCGCCTTGGCCGCGACGTCATCGAACTGCTCGACACGCTGGGCCTGGACAAAGTGCATTTCCTTGGCCTGTCGCTGGGCGGATTCATTGGACAATGGCTCGGCGTGCGCGCGCCCGAGCGCATCGAGCGCCTCATCCTAGCGAACACCTCGCCCTACCTCGGGCCGGCTCCGCAATGGGACGAACGCATCGCCGCCACGCTCGCAGCGCCGGACATGAAGGAGATTGCGGAAGGCTTCCTGGCAAACTGGTTCCCCGCATCGATGCTCAAGGCACGCAATCTCCTGGTCGACGAATTCCGTACCATGCTACTCAACACGCCGCTGCACGGCCTCGCCGGCGCCTTTGCCGTGGTGCGCGACGCCGACCTGCGCCGCACCAATGCCCTGATTCGCGTTCCCACGCTGGTCATCGCAGGCCGCGACGACACGGTAACGCTGGCCTGTCACAGCGCGCAGATCGCGGCAGCCATCCCTGGCGCACAGCTTATCGTGCTGCCCGCAGTTCACCTCACCAACGTAGAACTGCCCGACGAGTTCATGGACGAAGTGCTGAACTTCCTGGTATGACAAGCATGTAATGCAAGCTATGGACATCCGCTGCTACAATCAGCGAATGTTCAGAACCAGACAATGGCAAAAGTGGATGGCATGGGTCGCTTGCGCAGCCCTGTTGGCCGCCGCACTGCTGCCGTCTGTTTCGCATGCCATCGCATTCGACCGCGTTGCCGCCGCCATGGCGGCAGAAATCTGCGCGCCGAGCGGCAAGAGCTACACGGACCAGCAGTCCCCGTCCAAGCACGCCGGCCACATGGAGGATTGCCCCTACTGCCGCTCAGGCGGGGATGTTCCCGTACTGCCCGGCGTGCAGCTTGTGCCAGCCCCCATAAAAATCGCGGCGCTCAAGCCAGCGCTGTTCTACGTATCCCCCGCGCCCATGTTCATGTGGGCCGCCGCACAACCCCGCGGCCCGCCTTCCCTCGCCTGACGGCACCCCAATCCAGTCCCATCACTTCAACCAAGCGAGTTGGCGAACCCGCCGCCCGCTCACGCCCCTATGGGCGTGCGACTGCATTCGACAAAACATGAACAAGTACTCCCAATACCACGCACTTCAAGCCATGCTCCTCCTCATTCCCGCCCTGGCGCAAGCCTCTGCGGAAGAACCGGAAACGCCCGCCACCGTCATCGTCACCGGACAAACGCTCAAGGACGGCCAGCGTTCCGGCAGCCTCGCTACCGGAAGCAGCGGCTCGGTGATGAATATTCCATTCGCCGTCAACAGCGTTCCGGCCGACCGCATCCGCGAGCAGGCTGGCACCACGCTGCAGGACGCGCTGCGCAACGTACCCGGCGCACAGGCCGACTCCGGCTTTAATGGCTCGCACACGCAGTTCTTCATCCTGCGCGGCGCAGTGGCCGACAGCGGCACCGGCTCCAACCGCGTGCTGCGCGACGGTGTGCGGCTATCTAACTATCCCTACGTGCCGGCCTTTATTGAAAGCGTCGATGTGCTGCGCGGCCCCGGCTCGGCGCTCGGCGTTCGCAGTGAACCTGGTGGCACCGTCAACATCGTAACGCGGCAGCCCTTCATGCAAAACGCAGGCAGCATTCTGGCAAGCGCCGGTGAGCATAACGCGCGGGAGCTGACGGTTGACCTGAACCGCGTGCTCTCGGAGAAGAACGAAACGGCCGCACGCATCATCGCCACGCGCTCCGAGTCCAGCGAATGGCGCCATGTGCCGGACAGGCTGGATGGCCTGAAACTAGGCTTGGCCAAAGGCGGCAACGGCTACCATCTGCGCGCCGGATTCGAAGCCACCAACCAGACCTACCAGCCGGACTACGGCATTCCCGCCGAGGGAGGCCGCCCGATAGCCGTTCCACTCGACCGCCAGCTTGGCGAACCGTTCGGTGATTCCACCACGAACAACCGCATCGCCGACCTGCATGGCGACTTCACGCTCAGCAGCGATACCCGCGTGTCCGCCGACATCACGCATCTGAAGGCCGACTCCACATCGATCAAGAACCTGCTCAGCGGCTCATCTCTGCCGGGCGCGGCACCAGGCACCTATGCAAGAGTCTCCAGCTGGGAGCCGGATACGCAGCGCCGCATCGATTCAGCAGCCACTTCGTTGACCACGCGAAAGCAGTTTGGCGCGGTGATGCACAATATTTTCCTCGGTCTGGACTACTATCGCGAGACGCTGGACCAGCCATCGCTCAGCCTTCCTGCTTCCACCAGCCCGAATATCAACGTCTACAATCCCGTCTACGGCAAGGTCACAGCTCCGCCGCCTGGCGTAACGCTGACCCGCTCGCTCACAAGCCAGAATCTGAAATCCATCGCGGCGTCAGTGCAGGACCAGGTGGAACTGGGCGACTGGTCCGCCGTGGCGGGCTTGCGCTACACGGATCAAGAGTTCGTCTACGGCATGGCCGGAGCACGCCCGGTGACAGAGTCTCGCTGGTCGCCCAAGCTTGGCCTGCTCTATAGGCCATCTGCCTCGCAAACCGTGTATGCCAATGTGGCCTCCGGCATGTCGCCCAATCAGGTAGCGTCTTCGTCGAGCCAATCGCTGCCATCGCGCACAGCACGGCAGGCGGAACTGGGCTGGAAGGCGCTGTGGCTGCGTGGTGCGGTGGTCAGCGATATCGCCGTGTATCGCCTGAAGCAGACCAATATGATTTCGTCCGACCTGAGCACGCCGAACAATTTCGACTTCACCGTCGAAGGCTCCGCGCGCTCGCGTGGCCTCGAAGCCTCACTCACCGGCTTCGTGACCGAGCGCTTCAACCTCGCCGCCACGTATGCCTACACCGAGGCGGTCTATCTCCAGAACTCGAACTACGGCGGCAAGCGCGTGCCGAACGTGGCGCGGCAGGCGGTAACGCTGTGGGGCCAATACCGTTGGAACGATGCGTGGCGTACAGGCGCCGGCATCTACGCGCAAGGCCAGCGCTTCGCCGACGAGGCCAACACCACTATCCTGCCCGGCTACGCACGCCTGGACTTCACGCAGACCTGGGCCCGCAAGCTTGGCAATGGCGACTCGATAGAAGTTCAACTGGCGCTGCGCAATGTGCTCGACAAGGCGTATTACGTGTCAAGCCACTTGCATGTATCACGCTGGATCATGCCTGCTGAGGGGCGAAATGTCAGCTTGACCGCTTCCTATCGCTTCTAAAGGCGCGCGCCGGAGATGATGGTCTCCATTTCAGGAGGTCTTTCGTCCCTCACGCAGCAAGCTGCTAAAAGCTTTCTTCCCGCAAGTTGACGCAACAGGACAACGCTTCAATCGTGCGGAAAGCATCGTGGCAAGCGCTTTGCTATGCTCGTCAAGCCCTTGTATTGGAAGCGCACCAAGTCGGGCGAAATGGTGTGATGTTCTACAGGAACACTTACGACATCAACGCATTGCGGGATGGACCAGCCATCTCTGCAATACTCACAAAGGGACCGCACAATGAATCCTAAACTTCGCATCTGCCTGATGAGCTTGCTGCTGGCATGCAGCGTTCCTGCGTGGGCTGACACCAAGATCCTGACTTACACTGCGCAGATCAGCAGGATCTCCATCAACAATGATTTTGCGCCACCGCCGCCTGCTGATTTCAAGGTGGGCGATACGTTTACCGGGCGTTGGACACTTGAGTCCGGCCAGCCGGGAGGATGGGGCAAGGTTCTCGATACGCAGATGACCATCGGCGATGTTCATCTGTGGTCCTTGGAAGGAATCGCCTATGCACTCGGCAACGGCCGTTTCAGCGCCGAATCCGGGTTCCTCGTTGATGTACCCGGATCGATGCATTGGGACTATCCCGATAAGAATTGGGTGCCGGACTTCCTGAGCTTCGCATTCGAGGGAGCTACACTGCGGAACCTCGAATCGCATATGTTGCCAAGCGCAGCGCAGTTGGCAATGGCATCGCCCGAATCCACCACCTTCTGCATCGGCAAGGACACTGTACCAATGTATTGCTACGTCAGCCAGATAAGCAATTACGCGCTGCTCGACGTGTCACCAGTTCCTGAACCACAGAGTTGGCTGCTGCTACTCACAGGAACGGCGCTACTTCTTCTTGGAAGATCGGTGAAAGCAGCTTGAGCAGCAAATTACGGGCGACGCCGAACAGGAATGGCGCCAATGCGCCAGTGCCGGGCCGAAGGCAAACTGCCGGTCAACAGGCCCATGAACGCCTCCTGCATCACATCGGCTGCGGTCTGAAGTGTTACCAGTAGAAGGGCAAGTCCATCCCGAGCTTTCTGGCCAAGGCGAATGTGACAAACCCTAGTCCGAAGAGCGCCAGCAGAAAGACCGCGGCCACCTTACCGACCGTTCTTGCCATAATGCGCTCGCCGTTTTCCTTCCTCGCCTGATCGTAATGCCACTTGATGGCGAAAAACATGGCTACGGCTAAAGCGATAACTTTGAACGTGCCGAAGACGATAGGGAACCAGTCCATGATGTTTAGTATTTCAAGTAAATGGCGGAAGGCGGAAAGACAAGGCGTTGGCGGAGACACTGAGCGTTCCCGGGCATTCTAACCGTCTTCAATCGCCAAATCTCCGGACAAAACGTCTCAGTTGCCAGCGATATAAGATGAGGGCCGCTGGTCTGGTTCCTGCGACAGCATCGCATCAGCGATATCCAGCATCGCGCGCAGGCGGTCCATATGCCGCAAGTCGTGGTGGTAGCCAACCCAGACGTCCCTGCCTGGAGGCTGGTCCCGCGTGTCGATACGCTGCAATCCAGCCGTTGCATCGCCCAGAGGCCTGGGCAGCACCGCAATGCCCATACCTCGCAAGCACATTTGCGCCTGCACCGCCCGGCTGGTGCTTGTGAAGACCCGCGGCGAGCTCGGGTACCGGTCGAGCAGCCAGGCCACATCGGGAAAATGGGACTGTGCAGTATTCATGAGGATCAACCCGACGCAAGCAGGGTCCTTCTGCACCGCAGACACGGTTTCGGCAGAGCCGTACAGGCCATATGGAATGTGCATCAGGCGGCGCTGAACGATGTCCGGTTCGGTGAACGGAACGATGCGAAACGCCACGTCGGCCTCGCGGCGCGACAGATTCAGCAAGCGGTAACTTGCGATCACTTCCGGCACCACAGCCGGATGGCGCTGCGTCAATTCGGCCAGGACGGGCGCCAGCACATAGCCTGCAAACCATTCTGCCGCGGAGATCCGCAGGATGCCTTCCAGCCGCTGGTGATTGCCTGCCAGGCGCCGCTCCATAGCCAGCGCGGAATCTTCCATGGTTTCCGCCAGGGTCAGCACGGCATCCCCGGCGTCCGTGAGGACCAGTCCCTCTGTGGTCCTGCGAAAGAGCGCCTGCTCCGCTTCATCCTCCAGCGCTTTGATCCGGCGGCCGACCGTCGGATGACTGACGCCCAGGGTGCGCGCGGCCTCCCCGAACGACCGGCTACGCACTACCGCCAGAAAAATCCGGACATCGCTCCATTCCATGTTATCGACCCGTACAAAAATGTACGTGAAATATACATGAATGGCAGTTCACAGACAACGATGTACGCGTCACCATGCGTTTTTAATCGAGGAGTCTCCAGCCATGAACAAGTTGAAAGACAAAGTCGCCATTGTGACGGGCGCTTCCAAAGGTATCGGCGCGGGCATTGCGCGCCAGCTCGCGGCCGACGGCGCGAAAGTCATCGTCAATTACGCGTCCGGCAAGAGCGGCGCGGACAAGGTAGTCGCCGACATCGAAGCCGCTGGCGGCACAGCCATCGCCGTGGCCGCAGACGTCACCAATAAAACGGAAGTCGAATCGCTGGTCAGCGCGGCAATTAATCACTTCGGGCACTTGGACATCGTCGTGAACAACGCCGGCATCTACCAGCTGGCCAAGGTCGAAGACACAACCGAAGAGCTCTATCGCAGGCAGTTCGATATCAATGTTCTGGGTCCGCTGCTGGTCATCCGCGCTGCCGTGCCGCATATGGGCAAGGGCGGCAGCATCATCAACATCAGTTCCAATGTCACGCGCGTCCTTCCGCCTGAAAGTGCGATCTACACAGGTACGAAAGGCGCGATTGATGCCATCACCGGCGTGCTCGCGCGCGAACTCGGCCCGCGCGGCATCCGTGTCAATGCCGTAAACCCCGGCATGGTTGAAACCGAGGGCACCCACGCTGCCGGAGCGATAGGCTCCGACTTCCAGGCCTGGTACGAGAGTCTGACGCCGCTCGGCCGCATTGGCCAGGTGCAGGACATTGCGCCGATCGTTTCCTATCTCGTGTCGGAAGATGCCGGGTGGGTGACCGGCGAGATCATCCTGGCTTCGGGCGGCATGCGCTGAGGTCCTATGTCCCAGCACAATCCCTCCCCACCCGAACCGCGCCGCTGGGCGATGTTCGCCGTGCTACTGGTCGGTTCCTTCCTGCCGCCGCTGGACTTCTTCATCGTCAACGTGGCGCTGCCCTCCATCCAGGGCGACCTGGGCACCTCGTCCTCGGCCGAACAGATGGTAATTTCCTCGTATGCCGCGCTGTATGCAGTCATGTTGATTACTGGCGGCCGCCTGGGCGACCTGTTCGGCCGCAGCCGGGTGTTCTTCCTCGGCCTGATCGGCTTCACCGCCGCCTCAGTGCTGTGCGGTTTCGCCTGGTCGCCCTGGGCCCTCATCGCCGGACGCGCCCTGCAGGGCATCACCGCCGCGGTCATGGCACCGCAGGCGCTCGCCTCCATCCAGGCCATCTTTCCCGAAGCCGAAAAGCCGCTGGCACTCAGCCTGTACGGCGCGGTATTCGGGCTGGCCTCAGTGATCGGGCAGGCGCTGGGCGGTGTGTTGATCGCGCTGAACCTGTTCGGCATGGGATGGCGCGCGGTCTTCCTGGTCAACCTGCCGGTGGCCATCCTGGTGATCGCGTTCGGCATACCGCTGCTGAAGCGAACGGGCGAGCAAGGCTCCGGCAAGCTGGACCCGGGCGGCATGGTCTTGTCGATGCTGGCTCTCGCACTGTTGATCGTGCCGCTGATTGAAGGCCGCGAGGCCGGATGGCCGTGGTGGTCATGGCTTTCGCTGGCCGCAACGCCCCTGCTGGCCCGATTCTTCTGGCGCTACGAGAGCCGGCTTGCGCAGGCTGGCGGGGCGCCGCTGCTGAATCCTGCGGCGCTGCGCGCACCGGGGCTGGGCCGCGCGCTGTTAATCGCCCTGTCCTTCTATTCGATCGGATCGTTCTTCCTGCTGTTCTCGGTCTATCTGCAGAACGCTCTGCACGTCAGCGCCCTGGATGCCGGCCTGGTGTTCCTGCCTTTCGGCGCTGGATTCCTGCTGGGGCCGCTGGCCACGCCGTCTTTCCGCCGGCGCCTCGGCGAGTGGGTCAATCCGATAGGCATGGGACTGGAAACCATCGGCTTCCTCGGCCTGGCATGGCTGATATCCGCGACACCGGACAGCGTTGCGCCAGCATCCCTCCCGCTTGCCTGCCTGCTGTTCTTCATCGGCTTCGGCCAAGGGCTCGGTTTGCCGACGCTGATGAAAATGATCACAGGCCGCGTGGCGCCCGCCTACTCCGGCATGATCGCCGGCATCGCCAGCTCGACTCTACAGGTAAGCACCGCGCTCAGCGTGGCCCTGATCGGCGGGATCTTCTACACCGTCCTCGGCGGACGAAACGACCCGGCGGCGATCTCGCACGCCTTCGTCGTTGCGGCGCTGTGCATCGCCTTTTGTCTCAGCGTAGGTGTGGTGCTGGGCATGACGCTCGCCCGCCGCGCCGCAACTGCTTCCATCCAAGGCCGGGTTTCCGGCGCTTGATCCACCGTTTTCTTCAAAAAGGAGTCGCACCAATGAGTGCAAACAACAAGCAAGTTACTCTCTACGTCTATTACCAGGGCACGCCCGAAACCCGCTTCGACCGCGATTACTACACCAACCACCACCTGCCGCTGTGCATGGAAGCCTGGCAGCAGTATGGCCTGCTCAGTTGCCGGGCCTTCTACCCTTCGGTTGACGAGAACGGCACGATTGCCATCTGCGAGAGCGTGTACCGCGACGAAGCGGCCGCCGAAGCCGCATTCAGTTCGCCGGAACTGGCGAAGGTGATGGCGGATGTCGCACGCTACACCGACGCCACGCCGATGCGCATGCGTGGCCTGCCGGTCGCGCTCTGACAAACCACACGGCAGGTGCGGCTCAGGCTCATGGACCGGCGGCTTAACTTAAAGGTCAGGAACGGCACGCCTAGGGCATACCGTTCGTCAGCCGGTCTCCCTGCTTGGCTACAGCGTGGGAACAGTGCCGCCGTCGATCCGGTACTCGGCGCCCGCGATCGAAGCGGACCGCGAAGACGCCAGGAAGGCAATCAAATCGGCCACTTCCTGCGGCTTGGCGGGCCGTCCCACGGGAATGCCGCCAAGCCAATCCATGACGATTTTCTTGCCGCCCTCGTAGTCCGTTCCGGCCTCCGCCCCCATCCGCTCGGCAAACGCTACGGAAGCTTCGGTCTCGATCCAGCCCGGCGCGACGCTCAGCACACGCACTCCCTTCGGCGTGACCTCTCTTGCCAGCGACTTGCTGTAGGTGGTGAGGGCGCCCTTCGCCGCAGCATAAGCGGTGGTGGACTCGGGCAGCGGCAGCACGCGCTGGATGGAGCTCACGTGGATGATGACGCCCGAGCCTTGCGCCAGCATGCCTGGCAGCAGCGCACGATCCAGCCGTACGGCAGGCATTAGGTTCAGGTTCAGCTCGGCGAACCAATGCTCATCGCTGATCGCAGCGAAACCGCCGCCGGGAGTCTTTGACCCGCCGAGCACGTTGACCAGAATGTCGACGCCGCCCCAATCCTGCAGGACGGTCTGGGCAAGGTGGCTCGTGCCTTCCGGCGTCGACAGGTCGGCGGCTACGTAGCTAACGCCTTCAACCGGCTGCGCAGGCATGGTGCGTGCGGATGTCATGACCCGGGCGCCGGCCTCCGCAAGGGTTTTAACGACTGCGGCGCCAAGGCCCAGCGTGCCGCCGGTGACCACAGCCCGCAGGCCATTCAGGTGAAGGTCGAAGCTCATACCGAAATCTCCATGGAGGCGATCAGTCCGCCGTCAAGCCGGAAGCGGAGGGTCATGTCAAGCGGACTTCCCTTGAAGGTGCCCACCGTATGCACGCGGACGATATGGAACCCGCCGTCGCGCTCCAGGGCAAAGGGCGTCATTGTGTACGTGTATTTGGTGCTGGCCTTCTCCTTCCAGGCACGGATCTCCTCAGTCCCGGTGTACACCTGGCCGGCATCGTTCACAACGGCTTGCGCGGTGAAGCATCGCGCTACGGCTTCAGGGGTCTGCTGGTCGGCCACAAAATAGGCCGATATTGGCTCGGGCAGGTGTAAAGCGGCTTGTGTGCTCATAACTTTTGCTCCTTGTGATGAATATGTAGGTGTAAGAATGCGCCAGCTCGGGCCATTAGTGAATGCTCCAGAATTTGAATGGATTATTTAGGAAATAGTGCATAATCTGCGCGGACACCTGATTGGAGAGGATGAGAAATAAATGCGTGGATCGGATTTTGCGGAGTTGAAGGCCTTCGTCGCCGTCGTAGAGCGCCAGAGCTTCGCGCGCGCAGCAGAGCATCTGGGCCTCTCGCCGTCGGCACTCAGCCAGACCATCCGGCAGCTTGAAGAACGCATCGGCGCGCGTCTTCTGAATCGCACTACGCGCAGCGTTGCGCCCTCGGCGAGCGGCGAACGGCTTTATAGTCGCGTAGCGCCTTTGTTTCGGGAGATGGATGTTGCTGTCGCAGAGGCCAGCGAGGCGACAGGACAAATCAGCGGTACGCTGCGCATCAACACGCTGGGGATCGCCGCAAGAACCATCATCGCGCCGCGGCTTGCACGCTTCCATCAGGCATACCCTGACGTGGTGCTCGACATCGTAGTGGACGACGCGCTGGCAGATATCGTCGTTGGCCGCTTTGACGCAGGCATCCGCGTGGGGAACCGGCTGGAGAAGGACATGGTTGCCATCCGCCTTACGCCAGACCTGGACATGGTTGCCGTCGCATCTCCCGACTACCTGGCTCGTCGGGGCGCCCCGAAGACACCAGCGGATTTGCACAGCCATGCATGCATCAACTGGCGGCTCCAGATGGATGGCCGGCACTACCGCTGGGAGTTCGAAAAAAAAGGCCAACGGCTTGAAGTGGCGGTGGACGGGCCCGTCGTCACCAACCACGCTGACATCGGCATTGCCGCTGCGCTGAACGGCCTCGGTATCGCCTATCACTTCGAGCGCGATGCCGTGGGAGACCTCCTGGCTCAGGGACGACTGGTTCAGGTTCTCGCGGACTGGTCGATTTCGCGCGAGGGCCTGTACCTCTACTACCCGAGCAGGCAGCATCGTCCCGCCCTCCTCGGTGCGTTCATCGACTGCTTGCTGGATCGAAAACCGTTCGACCGGCCCTGAGCTCCGGGTGGCGGGATCGGGGGAAGCGACTCGCCCCGAAGCAATGAAATCACGGGCTTAGCAAACCGTGGGCGATTCGGAGAGCCCGGGCCCTGCAGGGCCCGGGCTTTGAATCCCACCGTCCTCCGTCCGGAACAAAAAAAATGGGCTCCCGCAGGGGAGCCCATTTCTTTTGTTCCTGGCGGAGACGGTGGGATTCGAACCCACGATACAGGTTTTGCCCGTATGCTTCCTTAGCAGGGAAGTGCCTTCGGCCACTCGGCCACGTCTCCTAGCTGATTGCTCAACTATTGCCCTTCTCTCTTGCGTTTCCGCTCCAGATCAGGACGACCGCCATAGTAATTGCCCGAACCACTTTGGTCAAGGAAATCGGCGGTTTTTTCTGAAATATTTATTCTTTTTCCAACTCAAACGCCTTGTGCAGCGCGCGTACCGCCAGCTCCATGTATTTCTCGTCAATCAGCACGGAAATCTTGATCTCGCTGGTGGAGATCATCATGATGTTGATGGTCTCTTCTGCCAGGGTCTGGAACATCTTGGAGGCCACGCCCACGTGCGAGCGCATGCCTACGCCCACCACGGAGATCTTGGACACTTTGGCGTCGCCGATCAGGCTGGAGAAGCCAATCGCTTCCTTCTGCGCGTTCAGCGCTTCAATCGCCTTGTTGTAGTCGTTGCGCGAAACGGTGAAGGTGAAGTCGGTTTTGCCATCCACGCTCTGGTTCTGGATGATCATGTCCACTTCGATGTTGGCGTCGGCCACCGGGCCCAGGATGTGATACGCCACGCCCGGACGGTCCGGCACGCCCATCACGGAGATTTTGGCTTCGTCACGGTTGAAGGCGATGCCGGAGATGACTGCTTGTTCCATATTGGTGTCTTCCTCAAACGAAATCAGGGTGCCCGAGTTGGCTTCCTCTTCCAGATCCATCAGCGGATCGGTCAGCGAGGACAGCACGCGGGTCGGTACGCGGTAGTTGCCGGCAAATTCCACGGAGCGGGTTTGCAGCACTTTGGAACCGAGCGAGGCCAGTTCCAGCATTTCTTCAAAGGTAATTGCCTTCAGGCGGCGCGCTTCGGAGACCACGCGCGGGTCGGTGGTGTACACGCCGTCCACGTCGGTGTAGATCAGGCATTCGGCGGCCTTCAGCGCGGCGGCAATCGCCACGGCCGAGGTGTCGGAACCGCCACGGCCCAGCGTGGCGATGTTGTCGTTCTCGTCCACGCCTTGGAAGCCGGTAATGACGACGATCTTGCCCTCTTGCACGTCCTTCAGCACGCGCGCATCGTCAATCGACTGGATGCGGGCTTTGGTAAAGGCGGAGTCGGTTTTAATGCCAACCTGCCAGCCGGCGTAGGACACAGCCTGCTTGCCAATCGCTTGCAGCGCCATCGACAGCAGGCCAACGGACACCTGCTCGCCGGTGGAGGCGATCATGTCCAGTTCGCGCGGGTCGGGCGGGTTCTGAATTTCCTTGGCCAGGGCGATCAGGCGGTTGGTTTCGCCGGACATGGCCGAAGGCACGACCACAATCTGATGTCCCGCATCGTGCCACTTGGCAACACGGCGCGCGACGTTCTTGATGCGTTCCGGCGATCCCATCGACGTACCGCCGTACTTGTGAACGATTAAAGCCATAACTTGAATTCGGTTGAGGGTAAAGGGAGCCCTTTACTCTACATGCTGCGGTGCAAAACGACAAGTCAATAAAGTTATTACTATATACAGACTTGGCATATGCACATACCAAATTGCCGGGGTAGCTGTGCTTTATTCGGGCTGCCAACGAAAAACGATACGATCGTCGGTACCTAAGGTCATTTTTTGGCAGTCCATGCCGATGCCGTGCGCGAACAGAACTTGGCCCGGAATGCTGACTACCGGCGCACGTTCGCGCTCCCAGGCCGGTACGCCCAGGCTTTGGTAGTGCTGCTTGAGGCTGCGGGTGGGACGGTTTTCGGCCGGTTTCAGGCGTTCGCCGCCGCGGCGGAACTCGATGGTGAGCATCTGGGCCCGCAGCCACTCGGGATCGAGACCGTGGGAGGATGGCTCGAAATGCAGGGTGCCGCCGTAGTCCGGGAAGGCGATGGAGGCTTCGCCGGCCCAGCGGAAATGCTGGCCGGGCTTGTCGTCGAACTGGTCTTCGCGCGTGCCTTCGAGGGCGCGCAGCTTGGGCACCAGGTGCAGCAGGCCGCGGTGGCGGCGCACTTCGCAGTCGGGGTGGGTAACCCGCAGGTTGGCGCCGTCGCGCGCCGTCAGGGCCTGTTCCAGCATTTCGTCCAGCCAGGCGGCAGATGGAATGCGGATCTGGCGCACACCGAACCAGTGGCGCAGCACATTGGCGCGGCGGTCTTCGCTCAGGGTGCCCAGCGCTTCCAGGTCGATGCTCTCTTCGCGCAGGATGGCGCGCAGGTCGCCGGCGGCCAGTTCGGTCAGCAGGCGCTGCGCGGCTTGCGCATGGCGCGCGCTGCGGGCGAAGCGTTCCTGGTAGCCGGGGAAGGCGCCGGCCAGCAGCGGCATCACGCCCTGGCGCAGCGCGTTGCGGGCGTAGCGCGGGTCGGTGTTGGATTCGTCTTCGATGTGGGCGATGCCGTGTTCGCGCACGTAGGCTTCGAGCTGGGCGCGGGAGGCTTGCAGCAGGGGCCTTGCCAGCAGCAGGCTGCCGTTTTGCAGCAGGTCGGGGGCGTGGTTGAAGATGTCCATGCCGGAGAGGCCTGCGGGGCCGGAGCCGCGCAGCAGCTGCAGCAGCAGGGTTTCAGCTTGGTCGTCGAGGTGGTGGGCCGTCAGCAGCAGCTTGATGCCGTGTTCGTGGCATAGCTCGCCCAGCGCGGCGTAGCGGGCTTTGCGGGCGGAGGCTTCGGTGCCTTTGCCGTCGGCCTGCAGCGTGACTTTGCGCGAGGCGAAGGTGATGCCTTGCTTTGCGCATTCAGCAGCGCAGTGGGCTTCCCAGGCGTTCGCATTCGGGCTCAGGCCGTGGTGGATGTGGAAGGCGTGCAGTTTGCTGATGCCTTGGGCTTGCAGGGCATGCAGCAGGGCTGAGGAGTCGAGGCCGCCGCTGTACGCGACGGCAATGCCCTGCTCCGCTGCGCCTGCGGGCAGGGCAGCGAGGGACTGGCCTAGCAGGTCAGGAAGCGGTGTGAACTTCATACGGTGCTCAATCGGGGTCTGACGGGGGCGCCAAGACCCCGACTCGGAAAGTTTCTTTTTAATTGGGGTCTGACCCCAATTAAGAAATTATTCCTGCGGGGTGGTTTCTTTGAATTTGCCGTAGCCCATCAGCTTTTCGTGGCGGGCTTCGAGCAGGTCTTTCGTTTTCATGCCCTGGAACTGGCGCAGGCTGTCGGCCAGTGCGCGTTTCAGCATCGTCGCCATCGCTTTCGGGTCGCGGTGGGCGCCGCCCAGCGGTTCGGTAACGATCTTGTCGATCAGGCCGATGGCTTTCAGGCGGTGCGCCGTCAGGCCCAATGCCTCGGCGGCGTCGGCCGCACGTTCGGCCGTCTTCCACAGGATGGAGGCGCAGCCTTCAGGGGAAATCACGGAGTACGTGGCGTATTGCAGCATCAGCACGGCATCGCCCACGGCAATCGCCAGCGCGCCGCCGGAGCCGCCTTCACCGATGATGGTGGCGATCAGCGGCACTTTCAGCTCGGCCATCACATACAGGTTGTGGCCGATGGCTTCGGACTGGCCGCGCTCTTCCGCGTCAATGCCGGGGAAGGCGCCGGGCGTATCCACGAAGGTGAAGATCGGCAGGTTGAATTTTTCGGCCAGTTTCATCAGACGCATGGCCTTGCGGTAGCCTTCCGGCTTCGGCATGCCGAAGTTGCGCATCGCGCGTTCTTTGGTGTCGCGGCCCTTCTGGTGGCCGATCACCATGCAGGGCTGGCCGTTGAAACGGGCCAGGCCGCCCACGATGGACTGGTCGTCCGCATAGGTGCGGTCGCCGTGCAGTTCGTGGAAGTCGGTGAAGATTTCGTTCACATAGTCCATGGTGTATGGACGCTGCGGGTGGCGGGCGATCTGGGCGACCTGCCACGGCGTGAGCTTGGCGTAAATATCTTTGGTCAGTTGCTGGCTTTTCTTGGCCAGGCGGTCGATCTCTTCCGAGATGTCGACAGCGGAATCGTCCTGCACGAAGCGCAGTTCTTCAATCTTGGAATCCAGCTCTGCAATTGGCTGCTCAAAATTGAGGAAAGTGGTTTTTGTCATTGTACCTCCGAGAGTATGACGCTCCCGTCTGCTTCGCTTATGGCTGGGCTGCGGGAGGTCGAATTTTCGCTATTCTACCGGAACCGGGTCCAGACTACGCCATAAATACCAGGTCGCCACCGTACGGTACGGCTCCCAGTTGGCCGACACTTCACGCGCATCGCTGCGGGAAACCGGCTCGCCGGAGAAGTAGTTGTGGCTGATGCCAGCGATCAGGCGCTGGTCGTCCAGCGGCAGCACGTTCGGCCGCAGCAGGTTGAAAATCAGGAACATTTCGGCCGTCCAGCGGGTGATGCCGCGAATCTGCACCAGCTCGGCAATCACCGCTTCGTCGTCCATCGTGTGCCACTGGGTGGCGTGCACTTTCCTGGTCTTGAAGTTGTCGGCCAGGTCGAGAATGTATTCGGTCTTGCGCTTGGAGAGGCCGCAGGCGGCCAGCTCCCCTGCCCCGGCTTTGAGCACGGCGGCAGGCGTGAATTTGGGACAGCATTCCAGCAGCTTCTGCCAGGCCACATTGGCGGCCTTGGGCGTTACCTGCTGGTTGACGATGGAACGCGCCAGCGTGGTAAATGGGTCGTCGTGGCCCACCAGGTGCAGGTCGCCGAACTTGGGAATCAGCTTGCTCATGATGCGGTCGCGCTTCATGAGCTCGCTTTTAGCCTCTTCCCAGTACGGTGGCAGCGCCACGGCGTTGTCCCTCGATTGAACCATTATGCGCGGCGCCAGTTGGTGGTGCCGTCAGGCTTGTCTTCGAGGACGATGCCGGCCGCCAGCAGGTCGGCGCGGATCTTGTCGGACTTCGCGAAGTCGCGCGCTTTCTTGGCGGCGGCGCGGTCGGCAATCGCGGTGGCGATGGCTTCCTCGCTCATGGCGTCGCCCACGGCGGCTTGCAGGAAGGCCTGCGGTTCGCGTTCCAGCAGGCCGATCACGGCGGCCAGGGCTTTCAGCTGGCGGGCCAGTTCCGGCGACTTGGCCTTGTTCACTTCGGTGGCCAGGTCGAACAGCACGGCGATGGCGACCGGGGTGTTGAAGTCGTCATCCATCGCTTCGGCGAAGCGTTTGGCGTGGGCTTCGTTCCAGTCCAGGGCCTTGCCGTCGCCCTGCATGCCGTCCAGCGCCGTGTAGAGGCGGGTCAGCGCAACGCGGGCGTCGTCCAGGTGCACGTCCGAGTAGTTCAGCGGGCTGCGGTAGTGGGCGCGCAGGATGAAGAAGCGCAGCACTTCGGCGTCGTACTGCTTCAGCACGTCGCGGATGGTGAAGAAGTTGCCCAGCGATTTGGACATCTTCTCGTTGTCCACGTTCACAAAGCCGTTGTGCACCCAGTAGTTCACCATCGGGTGGCCGAAGGCCCCCTCGGACTGGGCGATTTCGTTTTCGTGGTGCGGGAATTCCAGATCGCGGCCGCCGCCGTGGATGTCGAACTGCTCGCCGAGCAGCGCGCAGGACATGGCGGAACACTCAATGTGCCAGCCCGGACGGCCGGAGCCCCATTTCGACGACCACTTGGCTTCGTCGGGCTCGCCTTCCTTGCTGGCCTTCCACAGCACGAAGTCCAGCGGATCGCGCTTGCCGGTGTTCACGTCCACGCGCTCGCCGGCGCGCAGATCGTCCAGCGAACGGCGCGAGAGCTTGCCGTAGCCTTCGAAGTTACGCACGGCAAAGTTCACGTCGCCGTCTTCCGCTTTATAGGCCAGGCCCTTGGCTTCCAGCTGCTCGATCAGGGACAGCATCTGCGGCACGTATTCGGTGGCGCGCGGCACGTCAGTCGGCTGCAGGATACCCAGCGCGCCGATGTCTTCATCCATGTATTGCGCAAAGCGGGTGGTCAGCGAACGGATGGTTTCGCCGTTTTCCACTGCGCGCTTGATGATCTTGTCTTCGATGTCCGTGATGTTGCGCACGTACTGCACGTCGTAGCCCGATGCCAGCAGCCAGCGGTAGATGACGTCGAACGCCATCATCATGCGCGCGTGACCGATGTGGCAGTAGTCGTAGATCGTCATGCCACAGACGTACATGCGGACTTTGCCCGCTTCCATCGGTTTGAAGGTCTGCTTCTCGCGTGCCAGCGTGTTGTAAATCTTTAAATTGCTCATCGGACTCGTATTCTGATTCTCTTCCCGTCTCCCGGCGCAAAACGGCTGCCGGGCGCCTTGCACTATGGAGTGCCGCGCCTGCGCTGCTGCTGTTTTGCCTTGGGAGTGACAGCCCCTTGGTGGAGTTCTTCTTTGATAGAATGGAACGTCGTCGCCAAGTATAGCATTGATAAAATGGCGAAAGCACTTTATGGAAAGCAGAGAAGATGATTAAAAAAAGCTTGACCTTTCTCGGCGCGATGCTTCTGAGCGGCGCCGCCCTGGCGGCCAACATGCCGCAGGTGTCCATCAAAACCACCGAAGGCGAGATTATTCTTGAGCTGAATGACGAGAAAGCGCCGAAGTCTGTGGCCAATTTCCTGGCCTATGTAAAAAGCGGCTTCTATAAGAACACCATTTTCCACCGCGTGATTGACGGTTTCATGATCCAGACCGGCGGCTATACCAAGGATTTGAAAGGCAAGCCGACGCTGAAGCCGGTCAAGAGCGAGTCGCAGAACGGGCTGCGCAACGAGCCTTATACGGTGGCCATGGCGCGCACCGATAATCCTGATTCGGCAACTTCCCAGTTCTTTATTAACGTGGCTAATAACGAAGGCCTGAACTATCCGCTGCCGGATGGCGTGGGCTACACCGTGTTCGGCAAGGTCATCCAGGGCCAGGAAGTGGTGGACAAGATCAAGGGCGTGCTGGTGGACGACAAGCCGATGTTCGCCAATATCCCGGTCAATCCCATCACGATCAAGTCCGTTACGGTACTGAAGACGAAGATCGAAACGAAAATCGAGCCAACACAGTAAAATAGCGTTTTGTCATCGGCTGCTGTAATATCGCGGCCCTGTTTCAAACTAACACCCACAGGATTCAACATGACCACCATTACCATCACCACCAACAAAGGCAAGATCGTTGCTGAACTGGACGCGGAAAAAGCGCCAAAGACCGTCGAAAACTTCCTGGAATACATGAACGCCGGCCACTACAACAACACCATCTTCCACCGCGTTATCGATGGTTTCATGATCCAGGGCGGCGGTTTCGAGCCGGGCATGAAACAGAAGCCTGCTGAAAAAACCGTGGAAAACGAAGCGAAGAACGGCCTGAAGAACGAACCATACACCCTGGCCATGGCCCGCACCTCGGCGCCGCACTCGGCATCGGCCCAGTTCTTCATCAACGTGAAGAACAACTCCTTCCTCGACTACCCGGGCCAGGACGGCTGGGGCTACGCTGTGTTCGGCAAAGTGACCGAAGGCACTGAGATTATCGACGAAATCAAGAAAGTGAAAACCACCCGCAGCGGCATGTTCGCCGACGTGCCAGTGGAAGACATCATCATCGAGAAGATCGAAGCAGCTGCTTAATTGCAGTGATTCTCTTCATCTCAGACCTGCATTTGCAGCCGGAGCGCCCGGCGATCACGGAAGCCTTCCTGCGCTTTCTTGACGAACAGGCGCTGGCTGCAAAGCAGCTCTACCTGCTCGGCGACCTGTTCGAATACTGGGCAGGCGACGACGACCTTTCCGCCCCCTTCCACCAGCAGATCGTCAGCGCCCTGCGCCGCGTAAGCGATGCCGGTGTTGAAGTATTCTGGATCGCAGGCAATCGGGACTTCCTCGTTGGCTCCTCTTTTGCCGTCGCAGCCGGTCTAACGCTGCTGCCCGAGACCTGGGTCATTGAAGCAGGCGGCAAGCGCATCGTGCTGCTGCACGGCGACGCCCAATGCACGGACGACGTGAAGTACATGGCCTTCCGCGCACAGGTGCGGCAGCCCGCGTGGCAGCAGCAGTTCCTGGCGATGCCGCTGGAGCAGCGCAAGCAGATCATTACGGGCCTGCGTGAAAACAGCAAGCAGGCGCACACCGAAAAATCCTACGACATCATGGACGTTACGCCCGCCGCCATTGCCGATGTCTTCGAGCAAACCGGCGCCACGATCATGATCCACGGCCACACCCACCGCCCCGCAGTGCACGACGTAGGCGGCAAGCTCCGCTACGTCCTCCCCGACTGGGAACCCGACGCCGTGCCACCCCGCGGCGGCTGGCTCGCCCTGAACGACGCCGGCACCCTCACCCGTCACCCCCTCCCCCGCTAAGCAAACACTGACACCATGGGGTCAGGCACCACGTGTCAATAGCCGAGCCTGCGACACCATGGGGCCAGGCCCCAACTGTCGCGAACTCAACCACCCACGTGCTGCCGAGTCCGCGACACGAGGGGGCTGGCCCCATGGTGTCGCGGACTCAACGGTTCCAGATTTGGGATTCGGTCCAGCCGAGCTCAGCGAAGTTCTGCGCGCGCAGGGGGGCTTCGCCCTGGGCAAAGAATTCGTCGAGCTGGGGCGGTTTTACCGGAGTGCCGGACAGCATGTTGTGTACCTGCCCACGGTGGTGAATTTGATGCTGGAAGACGTGCGCCAGCAGGCGCACGCGGGTGTCGCGTTGCGGTGCGCCTTCGCGGCCGATGCTCACGACGTGGTTCAGCACATCATCGCTCAACTGCACGCAGTAGGCGATCAGCTTGCGGTCGGACGCGGCCTGCTCGCGCCATAGCTCGGCACACGTGACCATCGGTTCCGGCGGACGGAAAAAGCTGCCGTAGTCGGGATGCGGCGGCTCACCACGCCAGTCGCGCTCAAGGCCGCCGATGTAGAACCAGTCCACGGTGAGGATGTGGTTCAGCGTGGCTTTGATGCTCGGAAAGAAGCCGGTGCGCGGCGCTTCGAAATCCTCTTGCCCCAGTTCATTGCAAGCCCGCAATAAGCGATGGTTGGACCACGCATTGTTATAGGCCTGCGTCAAAAGATAGTGAGATAAGGTGTCCATCGTTTCCGCAGCTTACTTGAATTCAGGCCGGGGCGGCATATGCTGGGCCTCATGTGCACTCGCTGCGGAGGATGCCATGTTGAATGCCGACATGTTACGCAAGGCTTTTCCTCTCTGCGCCGACGCGGAGGACTGGGCCACCGCCCTGCTGCCCGCCATGGAGCGCTTTCGCATCACCACCAGCGGCCGCATGGCGGCCTTCCTGGCGCAAGTGGGACATGAGTCCGGCGGCTTCCAGCGCCTGGAAGAGAATCTCGTGTACCGAACGCCCTCCCGCCTGGTGGCCGTGTGGCCGCGCAGGTTCTGCGATGCCGGTGCGGCGGAGCCTTTTGTCGGTAATGCGGAAGGCCTCGCCAACTTCGTCTACGCGGGACGCATGGGGAATGGCGATGCCGCCAGCGGCGATGGCTACCGTTTCCGTGGCCGAGGCCTGATCCAGCTTACCGGCCGCGAGAACTATGCCCGCGCGGCCGCAGCGCTCGGCCTTGACCTGCTGGCGCAGCCGGAGCTACTGGCCTCGCACGGTCCCGCCGCACTGAGTGCAGCCTGGTTCTGGGACGACCGCGGCCTGAATCCGCTGGCCGATGCCGGCGCGTTCGAAGAGATCACGCGCCGCATCAACGGCGGCGTGATCGGGCTTGAGGAGCGCCGCGAAGTGTTGAAGCGCGTCAGTGCCGCACTGGAGGCCTAGCTGGAGGCGCGTGGAATGCGGCTGAAGGCTGCTTCGAGGCGGCGGATCAGTGGCAGGTTCATCGTGTGCGTATGCTTGTTCCAGCGGTCCATGGTCGCCTGCAGCTCGTTCTGCAGCTTGTGCGCGAGCTGGATTTCGCCAGCGCCAGCCGCCCAGATGGCGAATTCCGCGCGCGCTTCAAAGCTGCCAAAGCGCTCCACCGCTGCCTCGAATTCGGCACGCGCTTCGGCATTACGTCCGGCTGCGGCGTAAGCCTGCGCGAGCAGCACGCTGGTTTGCTCCGGCCGGTAGTTGCGATCCGTGCGGCGCACATAGTCGAGGTGCGTTACCGCGTGCTCCGCATCGCCGCTGGCCAGCAAGGCACGTGCGGCGCCAAGGCGGATTTCGAGATCGCTGGCAAAGGCGCCCTGCAGGCAGGCTTCATACATGGACGCCGCCTCCTTCGCTTCGCCCGCTTCCAGCAAGGCGGCGGCGAGACGCATCTGGTTCTGCGCCGTCGGCGTGAAGTCGAAAGCATCGCGCGCCGCACGCAGCTCGCGCGTGGGGTCAATTGCCTTGGCGGCGCTGACCACTGCTTTGCGCGCGCCATGTTCCAGCCGCGAGTTCGGCAGGTAAATACCGAAGAAATACACAACGCTGCCCAGCAGCGGGAACGAGAACAGAATCAGCAGCCAGTACATCTGCTGGCGGCTGCGAATGGCGTGAACGGCGAAAAACAGTGCGACCAGAACGTGCAGGCCGATGCCGAGAATGGGCATGGTGATCTCCAGGAATCAGATGCCCCTATTTTAGAGGCAGCCTTTCCGCCGCACAACTGACACCGTGGTGCCTGACCCCATGGTGTCAGCGTGGCTGGGGTTCGATGTGGATCAGCAGGCCTTGCGGCGTGGTGCGGATTGTGGTGGGAATGAATTGCACGCCGGCGTAGCGCAGCTCGTCTACGCGGAAGGTGTACAGCGGCACGTCGCGCACCAGTTTGTTGGCCAGCACGTCGGCCACGGCGGCAACTTGCTGCTGCGTGCGCGCGTCCAGCGCGTCCAGCTGGAACTGGTCGATGCGGGCATCGTGCAGGAAGACGGCGTTACGCGCGTTGTCCACCACCAGGCGGCCCGATATCGCCAGCGCGCCTTGCCAGGACTGGCGTCCCAGCAGCGGCGTCACCTCCATGCGCGCTGCGAGCTGCACACGGTCGTTCATGCCTTCGATGGCGATGCGCGGCTGCGACAGCTGTACGTCGAACACCGCGAGCACGCGCTGCTGCACGGGGAAGTGGCGGTCCAGGCCCCGCTGCAGCTTTTCCAGCGACACGTCTACATCGCGCGGTCCGGTAAAGCTGGCACAGCCTGCGAGAACGGCCAGCAACAGCATGGTCAGGCAGCGGGCGAGAATCGATTTCATGGTGCACTTCCTTTGAATTGAGCGACGGTCATGCGCAGCATGCCGTAGAGTTTGGCCGATCATAAAGGAATCGCACGATGGAAGGAACACGAATCGGATGCGCGGGCTGGTCGATCCCGCGCGATGTGGCGCAACGCTTTCCCGGCGAAGGCAGCCATCTTGAACGTTTTTCACGCGCGTTGAATGCGGCGGAGATCAATACGTCGTTCTACCGCCCGCACAAACCGGAAACTTACCAGCGCTGGGCCGACAGCGTGCCGGACGATTTCCGCTTCGCCGTGAAGCTGCCGCGCACCATCACGCATGACGCGAAGCTGCGCGGCGTGGATGCCCTGATCACGCAATTCGCATCAGAAGCAGCCGGGTTGGGGCCGAAACTGGGTTGCGTGCTGGTGCAGCTGCCGCCCAAGCTGGAACTGGATCCCGGCGCCGCGCGCGAGCTGTTCGCCACCCTGCGCTCGCATTTCGACTGCCTGCTGGCCTGCGAAGCGCGTCACGGCTCGTGGTTCACCGAAGATGCCACAGGACTGCTGCACGATGCCGGCGTCACGCGCGTCATAGCCGATCCCGCCGTCGGCGAGCCGGGTCCTTATGTAGCCACCAGCGAAACGGCCTACATCCGCCTGCATGGCAGTCCGCGCATCTACTATTCCTCCTACGAGGCGAACCGGCTGGCCCAGGTGCGCGACTACGTTGCCACGCAGAAGGCCGCCTGGGTCATCTTCGACAACACCGCCTCCGGCGCCGCTGCCGCCAACGCCCTCGACCTCCGCGAAATGCTGAAATAACACGCCTGCAAAGAATTTGCTTGCGTTCTTATTTTTTAGTGTTATAGTTCACTACAACACCAGTCCATCACAACACTACTGGAGAGGAGCCACGCATGTGGAATGAAAACACGCCGATTTACCGCCAGCTCAAGGAGCGGGTCATCGGCATGATGTTGGACGGCTTGCTGAAGCCGGGCGACGCCCTGCCATCCGTACGGCAGGTAGCCGCTGATTATCAGCTCAACCCGATCACTGTCTCCAAGGCGTATCAGGAGCTGGTCGATGAAACCTTGGTAGAAAAACGAAGGGGATTAGGTATGTACGTCACTGATGGCGCTGTCGACAAACTGCTGGCATCCGAACGCGAACGCTTCCTGAACGAGGAATGGCCCGCGATGGTGGAGCGCATCCGCCGCCTGGGCCTGAGCCTGGAACAGCTGCTGCAAAGCGCGCAGAAACCGGGAGCCGCCGTATGAGTGCCCTGATCTCCGCCAAAGGCCTGACCAAGCGCTTCGGCAAGCAGGCCGCCCTCGACAACGCCTCGTTTGAAGTGCAGCCGGGCCGCATCGTGGGCCTGATTGGCCCGAACGGCTCCGGCAAAACCACGACGCTGAAGGCCGTGCTGGGCCTGTGCCAGTTCGAAGGCGAGCTGTCGGTGCTGGGCATGGACCCGCGCAGCAAGCGTGATGAACTGATGCGCGATGTGTGCTTCATCGCCGACGTGGCTATCCTGCCGCGCTGGCTGAAGGTGAAGGACGCCATCGACTTCGTGGCCGGCGTGCATCCGCGCTTCGACCGCGAAAAGGCGCAGCGCTATATCGAGCACACCAAGCTGTCGCCGAATATGAAGGTGAAGGCCATGTCCAAGGGCATGATCGTGCAGCTGCACCTGGCGCTGGTCATGGCGATCGACGCCAAGCTGCTGGTGCTGGACGAGCCCACCCTGGGCCTGGACATCCTGTACCGCAAGCAGTTCTACCAGAACCTGCTGGAGGACTACTTCGACGAGAACAAGACTATCGTCATCACCACGCACCAGATCGAAGAGGTGGAACACATCCTCACCGACCTGCTGTTTATCCGTGACGGCAAGATCACGCTGGCCGCCTCGATGGACGAAATCGGCGAGCGCTATACGGAAGTGATGGTGAATCCGCACTCCGCCGCTGCCGCAGCAGCCCTGCAGCCGATGGCGCAGCGCACGGTGTTCGGCAAGCCGGTGATGCTGTTCGACGGCGTGTCGCGCCAGCAGCTGGAAACCCTCGGCGAACTGCGCACGCCCAGCGTGGCGGACCTGTTCGTCGCGAGCATGAAAGGAACCTACGAATGAATACGATGAAATGGCTGGTCAAGCGCGAGTTCTGGGAACACAAGGGCATGCTGCTCTGGGCGCCGCTCGCTATCGGCGCGGTCATGATCCTGTTCAGCGTGATCATGATGGCCAAGGGCCACGACGTTGGCCTGCACATGGAAGGTCCGGATGGGGAATTCACTTCCACCACCGTCACCATCGCCGATGCGCAGAGCCGCAAGATGGTGGAGCTGTCGGCAGTGGGCTTCCCTGCCATCGCCGCGCCGCTGTATATCAGCATGGCATTCCTGGTGTTCTTCTATTCGCTCGGCGCACTGTATGACGAGCGCAAGGACCGCAGCCTGCTGTTCTGGAAATCGCTGCCGGTATCCGACGCCACCACGGTGCTGTCGAAGGCAGGCATGGCGCTGATCGTAGTGCCGCTGGTGGTGATGGTGGCCGCTTACGTGACTTCGCTGGTGATCCTGCTCGCGCTTTACATCACGCTGGCTTTCAAGGGCGCTAACCTGTTCGGCGCACTGTTCGCCACGCCGCAGTTCTGGCTGACGCCGATCCGCATGCTGTCGCTGCTGCCGGTGTACCTGCTGTGGGCACTGCCGACCGTGGGCTGGCTGCTGCTGGTGTCGAGCTGGGCGCGCTCCAAGGTCTTCCTGTGGGCGGTGGGCGCACCGCTGCTGGCGCTTGCGCTGCTGGCCTGGGCCGAGAAAGCCTTCGCCCTCGGCGTGGACCTGAAGTGGTTCGTGAAGCACATCGTGTTCCGCATGCTGGGCAGCACCATGCCGGGCACCTGGTTCTTCGGCAGCGAAACGGCGCGCGATGCAATGCAGCACGCCGGCACCATCGGCCGCGAACAAGGCCCGCTGCTGATGTTCAACGAGTTCTACACGCAGTCGTGGCAGTCCGTGATGTCTACCGACGCCATGATCGGCGCCGCAGCGGGTGTGGCAATGATCGCCGGCGCCGTGTGGCTGCGCCGCTGGCGCGAAGAAGGCTGATTGCCGGAGGGCGGGCTGCGGCCCGCCTTTTTTTTCGCCCGTCAGAAGTGGTATTCCGCCCGCAGCATCGGCGTCTGCGCCAGGCTGCCGGGCACCGTAGAGGGATTACCGAACTTGTTGCGCCAGTACTGGTAGGCGATGCCGACCTTTAGCGTCTTTGGTTTCAGGCCTGCCACCCGGCTCACATCAGTCATCAGCTGCATATCCAGGTTAGTCTCCGGCGCCGTTGCACCGCCGAATTCATCCCTGCCCTTGCTGCCGATGTAGTTCAGATAGCCCTCGAAGGACCAGTCCTGCGCTACCGGAATCCCCCATGCAGCGTTCAGCATCGCGTGCGTATCGTAGTGATAGCGCTGCGCTACGGGGCGCGGCCGGTTGCTCTCCCATAGCGCCAGCAAACTCACATTGAGGAAGCCCGGCACCTCCAGCATCAGGGTCGGCCCAGCCACCAGCATGCGTTTGCGCGAGGCGTAGCCGGGGTCGTTCTTGGTATTGATGTCGAAGCCTGCGGTGAAGCCTAGGCCGCGCATACCGGGGGCCTTGAATTCGCGCCCGCTGACCTTGCCCAGGTCCAGGGTGTGGCGGTAAAGCAGGTAGGCTTCGCGCGCGTGCGCATCGGTGCGGTCGGACTTCAGCACATCCAGGTTCAGGTAATTGCTGCCGTATCGGTAGCCGCTGGCATGGGTCAGCATGAAGATGTGCTTGTAAATGTCCGCGCCATTGTATGGTTCCGCGAAACGCGTGCCGTAGCGGTAGCCGAGCGAAGTGTCGCTCCAGTCCATCGCTGCCGCCTGCTGCGGCAAGGCGGCTGCCAGAACCAGCGCGGCAGCCGTCATAGTCAATCGTTGCATGGATTCGATCCTGTTAGCGTAAAAGTGCGCGTGGCTGGTCCAGCTTGAAGCTGTTAACCACCTGCTCCAGCTGCGCTGCTTGTTCCTGCAGCGACTGCGCTGCCGCAGCCGCCTGCTCTACGAGTGCTGCATTGCGCTGCGTGGTGTCGTCCATCTGCGTCACCGCCTGGTTGACCTGGTCGATGCCCAGGCTCTGTTCCTCGCTGGCCAGCGCAATCTGTCCCATCAGCCCAGCTACGTTCTGCACGGAGCCGACGATCTCCTGCATCGCCGCACCGGCGGAATCGGCCAGCCTGCCGCCAGCCTGCACCTGCTGCACAGAAGCCGTGATGAGCTCCTTGATTTCCTTGGCTGCAGCCGCCGAGCGCTGCGCCAGGTTGCGCACCTCGGTCGCCACCACCGCAAAACCGCGGCCCTGCTCGCCCGCCCGCGCCGCTTCCACCGCGGCATTCAGGGCCAGGATATTGGTCTGGAAAGCGATGCCGTCGATCACGCCGATAATGTCGGAAATCTTGTTCGAACTCTCGGTAATCGAGGCCATCATCTGCACCACCTGCCCCACCACCTCACCGCCGCGCTGCGCGGAGATGCTGGTGGCTGCCACCAGTTTATTCGCTTCCTTGGCGTGGTCGGTGTTCTGGTGAACGGTGGAGGTCAGCTCTTCCATCGCGGAGGCAGTCTCTTCGAGGTTCGACGCCTGGGCTTCGGTGCGTGCCGACAGGTCCATATTGCCGGCGGCGATATCGCCCGTCGCTTCGGCAATCGCGCGGCTCGAATCGCGCACCCGCGAAATGGTGCCGCCCAATGATTCAACGAAGCGGTTGAAGGCAGCAGCGAGTGCGCCGATTTCGTCCTGCGACTGCACCGGCATGCGGCGCGTAAGGTCGCCGCCGCCGTTGGCGATGTCGCCCAGCAGGTTTGCCGCCTGCACCACCGGCGCGGCAATCGCGCGGCTGATCAGGAAGATGGCGCACATGCCGATGCCGCCGCCAATCACGGCTGCCACCAGCGAGGTGATGGCCGCACCGCTCGCGATACCGGCCAGCACTTCGGCCTCCGGCACCTGGGCCACCAGGTAGGCGTTGATTTCGGGGATGAATGAGGAAGCGATCAGCTGCACGCCATCCGGCGCACGGTAGCTCGCGTGGGCGAAGGCCTGGCCGTTGAGCAGTTCCTTGACCACGGCAGGGCTCAGGCCCGGCATATCCTGCAACTGATGCTTGCCGTCGACCAGCTTGGGATCGCGGTGAATCAGCATCTTGCCGTTCGCGCGCACCAGGTACACATAGCCGGACGCGCCAAGCTTATAGTTGCGCACTGCCTGTGCCAGCGCGTCAACGCTCAGGCCAACGCCGGCTACGGCCTGCTTGCCTGCTGCCGTCTCCACCCGGGTATTGATGAACAGCATATAGGAATCGGCGCTGGCGTCCTTGTCGATATCGAGCGTGTAAGGCATGCCGCTGGAGAGAAAACCGTAGAACCACTGATCACTGGCGCTCGACTGGTTCAGTGTGCGGCCATAGCCTTTCTCCGTATAGTATTTGCCGCTGCTGTGCGACACCCAGAACACGGCCGCCGCCCTGTTCTTTGCCTTGAGCTGGCTGGCCAGCGTGGCCCAGCCAGCCGCGCCCTCCTCCGGCAAACCAGCATCTTCCCAGGCGTACAGATAAGTGTCATTGGCGAGGGTTTGGGACACGGCCAGCGGCGTGGCGATCTGGCGCAGGATGTCATTGCGGATAGCGCTGACCTGGGCCGGCAATTCGATCTGCTCGACCCGTTCCCGTGCTGCCTTGCTGGTCTTCACAATGGCCAGCGCAGACGAAATTGCGATGAACAGGAGCAGACAAAGCCCCATGCTGAGCAGGAGCTTATTCTGGATCGACAGGCGGCGTAACAGGGACATGGCATCTCTCTCAATTGGCGTCCTTGCAGGATAGCAACGCCGTAGATGCCCTTCAATTGTCCTTTCGTACAGTCGGACTTGCAGCTTTTGTAAGTTTTATCTTACATGAGCACCGCTTCGTCACCGATGTTAAAACGGGCAGAAAATTTGCATAATGCAATTTCGTTTTTTTGACTGCCATTGCCATGAACATCGTTGACCAGCGCTACCTGTCCGGCTCCAACCGCTACTGCAGCGAACCGTGCCTGCTCAGCATCCTGGACCTGGACCACACCCCTACCGAAGATGAGCTGCACACGCTGAAGGCGGGCCTGGCGCGCGCCCTGCCCGGCCTGCGCCGGGGCCGCAGCCTGATCGGGGTGATCGGTGACGACGCGGACGACCGCTCCACCAGCCTGCGCCTTGCGCGCCTGGTCCAGAGCGTGGCAATTGAATTGCATCGCCTGACGGGCGATGATGTGATGGTGGGTTTCGTTGGCCGCGTGCCGCGCGCCGACAACCGCTATCGCCTGATCCTGCCTTTCCGCAGCGGCGAAGTGGCGAATGCGGCACTGGCGCTGGCGCTCGACCTGGTGAGCGCCATTCTGGTGGCACAGGAGATCGACCTGCAGGCCGGCATCAGCCAGCTGCAGGCCATTGCGTCGCGCAGCAAGCCGCGCGCGACGAATGACGCCACCACGGAAGATGCTATTCGAATTGCCGCCTGAATTGTTCGAACTGCGCCGACAGCGCGGCGAACTCTTCGCGCAACTGCTGCACTTCCTGCTCCAGCTGCGCAATGCGGTCGCCACGCCCCGCACCCGCGGATGGCGCGGCGCTCACATAGCCCGCTTCCTCCTGCGCCAGCACTTCCTCACCGCTCAGCAAATGGCCATAACGCGGCTCGCGCGTGCCGGGCGCCTGTGCCAGTTTGGCGACCAGCGGCGGGTATTTATCGATCAGGAACTGCAGGCCCGCTTCCACTTCCGCCACCGACTTGAATTCGTGCATGCGGCCGGTGCGGGTGCGGATCTCGCCTGCCGTCTGCAGGCCGCGCAGCATCAGGATGGTGAGAATGGCGACCTTGTCCTGCTCCAGCGTCCACTTGATGCGCATGCGGTGTTCGTATTTCGTCACGCGCGCGCCGGCCTGGGTGATGGAGCTCACCAGCTTGCGCTGCGTGAGGCGCTCCAGCGCATCGGCCACCGTTTCTTCGGACAGCTGCATCACGGGGTCGCGGCTGGACAGCTGGTTGCAGCCGTTGGTCAGTGCGTTCAGCGACAGCGGGTAGTTATCCGGCGTCAGGCCTTCTTTTTCGGCCAGCACGGCCAGCACGCGGATCTCGACGGGATCGAGGATGTCGTCGCTCATATTGTTCCTTTATTCGACCAGCTTGTTCAATTCAGCTGTGTCGACTTTATCGCATGGCTGCAGATCCTGGCAAGGCAAGCCTGCTGCGCGCAATGCCGCCGTGATGCGTTCGATCTGCTGTTCCTGCGCTTCGGCATGGGCGATCAGGCTTTGCAGGGCTTTGGATAAGGGGTCATCGCCGCTGGTGGTCACACCATAAGCGGCGAACAGGCGCGAGGCGGTGCCGTGCGGCTGCTCGGACTTCTGCACGATGTGGGCGGGGTTGCCGACTGCTGTGGCGCCTGGCGGTAGTGGCTTCAGCAGCACGGCGTTAGAGCCGACCTTGGCGTATTCGCCTATGGTGAAGGCGCCCAGCACCTTGGCGCCGGCGCCGATGATCACGCCGCGTTCCAGTGTGGGGTGGCGCTTGCTTCCGCTATGCAGGGAGGTGCCGCCGAGGGTGACGCCCTGGTAAATGGTGCAGTCGTCGCCCACCACGGCGGTTTCGCCGATCACCACGCCGTAGCCGTGGTCGATAAAGACGCGGCGGCCAATCGTAGCAGCGGGGTGGATTTCGATGCCGGTCAGCCAGCGGGCCAGTGTGGAGATGAAGCGGCCGGGCCATTTGAGTCCGTGGCTCCAGCACCAGTGCGACCAGCGGTGCAGGATGATGGCCTGCAGGCCGGGATAGCAGGTCAGCACCTCCCAGCCGTTGCGGGCGGCGGGATCGCGTTCGATGATGGCGCGGATGTCCTGGCGGATGTGGCGGAACATGGGCTTAGTGTACGCGATTCCTGGACCAGACCGTCGCTCCCGCGCAGGCGGGAGCCCAGGGGAGCCACCTGCACACTCCTGGGCTCCCGCCTGCGCGGGAGCGACGGATTAGCCTTCTTTGGCCAGGCGCTGGCGGCGGGCTTCGTAGAGGCAGACGCCGGAGGCGACGGAGACGTTCAGGCTCTCCACGGAGCCGAACATCGGAATGCTGACCAGCATGTCACAGGTCTCGCGCGTCAGGCGGCGCATGCCCTCGCCTTCGCTGCCCATCACGATCGCCGTCGGGCCGCTGTAGTCGCCTTCGTACAGGCCTTTTTCGCCATCGTCCGATGTGCCGATCAGCCAGATGTCGCGGTCTTTCAGGTCGCGCAGGGTGCGCGCCAGGTTCGTCACCGTGATATATGGCACGGTCTCGGCAGCGCCGGAAGCCACCTTGGCCGCCGTCGCATTCAGGCCCACCGCGCGGTCCTTCGGCACGATCACCGCATGTGCACCAGCGCCATCGGCCACACGCAGGCAGGCGCCGAGGTTGTGCGGGTCGGTGATGCCGTCCAGGACCAGCAGCAGCGGCGGGCCGTCGATGGCATCCAGCAGTTCGTCCAGGTTGCGGGCCAGCGCCAGCTGGGAAGCGAAGGCGATCACGCCCTGGTGGCGGCGGGTGCCCACGATCTTGTCGAGGCGTGCCGAATCCACCGGCATCACGCGCACACCAGCGGCCTTCGCGTTCGCGATCAGGTCTTTCATGCGGCGGTCGTCGCGCTGGGCGTCGACAAAAATCTCTTCCACCGACGAAGCTTCGTGGCGCAGGCGCGAGGTAACGGCGTGGAAGCCGAAAATCATTCTGTTCTTGGACATGGCGTATTTCTAGGGATGGCGCCGCAGCAGGTGCGCTGCGGCGCTGGGGATTAACGTTTTTTCTTGCTCTTGCTGGTGGACTTGGCCGCACGCGCAGGCGCTGCCTTGGCTTTGCCGCCTTTAGTCGCCCCCGTTTTCGGCTTGGCGCCCGGATAGTAATTCGCCTCCGAAGCCGCACCGGTCTTGCTCTTGCCGCCATTGCCCGCCGCAGCGCGCGGCGTGATGGAGGGGCCGGAAGACTTGGCGGCGCCACGCGGTGCAGCCTTGCGGCCACGGCCTTGCGGCAGCTCGTTTTCGTCCTCGAACTCGTCGCGGCTGGTCTTGCGGCCTTTCTTCGGCGCCGCAAACTGCGCGGTCTCGCTGTCGGCGAGGCGCAGGTCGATCTTGCGCGACTCCAGGTCCACGCGCACCACCTGCACCGTCAGGCGGTCAGTCAGTTGGTAGCGCTTGCCGGTGCGTTCGCCGCGCAGTTCATGGCGCGCTTCGTCGTACTGGAAGTAGTCGCCGCCCAGGTCCGTGATGTGCACCAGGCCTTCCACAAAGAGCTGGTCCAGCTGCACGAACACGCCGAAGGTGGTCACGCCGGTGATGATGCCGGTGAATTCCTCGCCCAGCTTGTCCTGCATGAAGTAGCACTTGAGCCATGCTTCCACATCGCGCGAAGCCTCGTCGGCACGGCGCTCGTTGGCCGAGCAGTGCACGCCCAGTGCATCCCACACGGTGAGGTCGGCCGGGGCTTTGCGCTCCTTGCCTTCCGCCTTGTCTTTCAGCGCCTGGCGGCGCATCGCGTTCGATACGTTCGTATTCAGCACGCTCTTGTCGGCCACCTTCGGCTCGTACTTCTTGCCTTGCAGGATAGCCTTGATGGCGCGGTGCGTCAGCAAGTCCGGATAGCGGCGGATCGGGCTGGTGAAGTGGGCATAGGCCTCAAAGGCCAGGCCGAAGTGGCCGATATTGTCCGGGCTGTAGACCGCCTGCTGCATGGAACGCAGCAGCATGGTCTGCAGCAGGTTCGCATCCGGACGGCCCTTGATCTTCTTCATCAGCTCCGCATAGTCGCGGGCCACCGGCGTATCGCCGCCGCCCAGCGACAGGCCAACCTGCTTGAGGAAGGTGCGCACCTGCGTCAGCTTTTCCTTGGTCGGGCTGGCGTGGATGCGGTAGGTGCCGGGGTGCTTGTGGCGCAGCAGCAGGTCTGCCGCACACACGTTCGCCGCCAGCATGCACTCTTCAATCAGCTTGTGCGCATCGTTGCGGGTGCGCGGAATGATCTTCTCGATCTTGCCGGCCGGGTTGCAGACGATGTAGGTTTCGGTGGTTTCGAAGTCGATGGCGCCGCGTTCCAGGCGCGACTTCAGCAGCGCGTGATACACCTCGTACAGGTTCTGCAGGTGCGGCACGATGGCCGGGCGGCGTGCCGCTTCCGGGCCCTTGGTGTTGCCGAGAATGGCCGCCACTTCGGTGTACGTCAGGCGCGCAGCCGAGTGGATCACGGCCGGGTAGAACTGATAAGCCTTGATCTCGCCATCCGCGCTGATCACCGCATCGCACACCAGTGTGAGGCGGTCCACGGCAGGATTCAGCGAGCACAGGCCGTTGGACAGCTTCTCCGGCAGCATGGGAATCACGCGGCGCGGGAAATAGACCGAGGTGCTGCGCTCCAGCGCATCCGCATCCAGCGAATCGTTCGGCTTCACGTAGTGGCTCACGTCCGCAATCGCCACGATCAGGCGATACGCCTTGCTGCGGCCAACCTTGATTGGTTCGCAGTACACGGCATCGTCGAAGTCGCGCGCGTCTTCGCCGTCGATAGTGACCAGCGGCACGTCGCGCAGGTCCACGCGCTCGCCCCAGTCAGCCTGGCGCACCACGTCCGGCAGCTTGCCGGCCTGTTTCAGCGCAGCGTCCGAGAACACATGCGGCACGCCGAACTTGCGCACGGCGATTTCGATTTCCATGCCGGGATCGTCCATATCGCCCAGCACTTCCACGATGCGGCCTACCGGCTGCTTGAAGCGACCCGGCTGCTCGGTGAGTTCCACGCTGACGATCTGGCCGCTCTTGGCCTTGCCCACCGCGCCGGACACAATGATGTCCTGGCCGATGCGCTTGTCTTCCGGCGCCACGATCCACACGCCGTTGTCTTTCAGCAGACGGCCGATGATATGGGTGTTGCCGCGCTCGACGACTTCAACGATGGTCCCTTCAGGGCGGCCGCGACGGTCATGGCCGGTGATCTTGGCCAGCACCTTATCGCCGTGCAGCACCTTCTGCATCTCGCGTTCGGACAGGAACAGGTCTTCACCCGGCTCGTCCGGAATCACGAAGCCGAAGCCGTCGCGGTGCGCGCTCACGCGGCCGGCAATAAATTCGGAATGGTCAGCCAGCACGTAGAAGCCGTTGGTATCGGAACGGATCTGGCCGTCGCGCTCCATTGCGCTCAGGCGGCGCGTGAGGACGGCGTGCGAGTCAGCCTTGACCTTCAGGGCCAGCGACAGGGCACGCAGATCGAGCGGCGCCTTGGCGCTGCGGAAGATGCCGAGAATTTCCTCACGGCTGGGAATGGTATGAGTAGATTGGTTCAAAAGTTCTATGGTTTTATTCTTGTTAAAGGAAGGATTCGCCCCAAACGACAGTCGTAGTGTACCGGAGCGCCGCCGGTTTGACTAACGCGCACGAACGATACGAAATCTGGGCGTAGGTATTTGACATCCGAAAATATTTCTCTATAATCTCGGTCTCCCGCAGCAATGCGGGACGGCGAGTGGATGTGCAGTGTGGAATGAAAGTTCATCTGGCGCAAAACTCTCCAAGGCCGTATAATAGCAGATGTTGCAAGCAGTATCAGTGCCCACGTGGCGGAATTGGTAGACGCGCATGGTTCAGGTCCATGTGCCGCAAGGTGTGGGGGTTCGAGTCCCTCCGTGGGCACCACTCTACAGAATCCGCAAAAAAGCCGCAGTCCGAAAGGTCTGCGGCTTTTTTCATTGTCGGCGCGTTTTACAGCAGTGCCCGCCTCCACCCGCCGCCGCCCCGTGATCTCCCCCGTTCAGCACGCTTCTTGCAGAGTAAAGCTGCTGCACTCACCACAGGGAGCCCATCATGAAACGACTTGTTTTAGCCGCATTGCTGGCCGGCACTGCGGCCAGCTGCTTCGCCAATACCCACTTCAACTTCACCTTCACACCCGGCACTTCGGCGCAGGCCCAGCAGGGCTTCATCGATGCCGCCGCGCGCTGGTCGGCGCTGTTGAAAGACGACGTGACCATCGACCTCACGGTCGGCTTCAACCCGCTTGGCCCGGGCATTCTTGGCCAGGCAGCCTCTGCCGAAAATTTTTACAGCTACACCGACTTCCGCACCAAACTGGCGGCCGACATTACTTCCGGCCATGATGCGAAAGCCGTCGCCCACCTGGCGCCGGGCAGCACCTTCGACATGCTGATCAACCGCACCAGCAATCATCCGGTCAGTCCCGGCAACGCCGCGCCCTACCTGGACGACAATAACAATGAAAACAATATGACCTTGTCCATCACCACCGCTGAAGCCAAGGCGCTGGGCTTGTCTGTTGTGGGGCAGACCGTAGGCGGCTGCACGTCCAACTGCGACGGCTTCATCCAGTTCAGCAGCAATTTCAACTTCGACTTCAATCCGAATGACGGCATTGCTGCCAATGCCTACGACTTCGTGGGTGTGGCGGCGCACGAGATCGGGCATACGCTGGGCTTCATCAGCGGCGTTGATATCCTGGACTTCAACTCGCCGCCAAATGGCGGCCCCTACCCGGATTCCGAATTCATCTATGTCTCCGGCCTCGACATGTTCCGTTATTCAGCACAGAGCGCGGCACAGGGCGTCATCGACTGGACTGCCGACGACCGCACCAAGTACTTCTCGCTCGATAACGGCGTCACGGTGGGCCCGGAATTTTCCACCGGCGTGACCTTCGGCGACGGCAGCCAGGCCAGCCACTGGAAGGACGACCTGTATATCGGCCTGATGGACCCCACGGCCGGCCAGGGGGAATTGCTGGCCATTACGCTGAACGACCAGCTGGCGATGGACGCCATCGGCTGGGACCTCACCACCCCGGTGCCGGAACCTTCAATGCTGGCCATGCTGGCGCTCGGATTGCTGATGCTGGGCGGCCATGCAGCACAAAGGAGTACTTTATTTCGGAAAAGCACAAATTGACCATTGACCTATCCGGTCCGGTACTTTAATATGCGTGCCTCTGTTGCAGAACATCGCAGCAAGCGGAAAAGCAGCGCCCACGTGGCGGAATTGGTAGACGCGCATGGTTCAGGTCCATGTGCCGCAAGGTGTGGGGGTTCGAGTCCCTCCGTGGGCACCAAACGCTGATTTTCCGGATTGAGCAGTACCAGTGCCCACGTGGCGGAATTGGTAGACGCGCATGGTTCAGGTCCATGTGCCGCAAGGTGTGGGGGTTCGAGTCCCTCCGTGGGCACCACTCTACCGGATACGCAAAAAACGCCGCAAGCTTTCACGAGCTTGCGGCGTTTTTTCACGTATTTTCCATTTACGCTGCCAGAACGGCTTTCACCGCATCCGCCAGCGAGCGCGTTGAATAGCCGGTCAGCTTCGACAGCGTGCGGCTGCCCTCGTCCAGCGCGCCATGCGCCGCGTTGGCGTCCGAGTCGGCGATCAGGGCCGCCATCTCCGGCGGCAGGTGATGCGCCAGCAGCGCCGCTTCATAATCCGCCTGCGGCAAGTTCAGGAACTTCACTTCGCGGCCCGACTGGCGCGCCACTTCGGCCGCCAGTTCGCCCAGTGTGAAGGGCTCGTCGCCGCCCAGCTCATACACCTGTTGCGGCGCGTCCGATGTCAATACCGCAGCCGCCGCCTCCGCATAGTCGGCGCGCGCTGCCGCTGCAATGCGGCCTTCGCCGGAACCGCCCGCCAGCACGCCCTGTGCGGCGGCGCCCGCGATGCTGGCCGTATAGTTTTCCAGGTACCAGCCATTGCGCAGGAAAGCGAAGCTTATGCCGCTGGCACGGATCGCTTCCTCGGTCGCCTTGTGTTCGGCGGCCAGGCCCAGGGGCGAGGTATCGGCGCGCAGCACGCTGGTATAGGCCAGCAGCTTCACACCGGCCCGCTTTGCAGCCGCCACCGCGTTCAGGTGCTGCGGCAGGCGCTGGCCGACCTCATTGGAGGAAATCAGCAGCACTTTCTCTGCGCCGGCAAAGGCCGCGTCCAGGCTGGCCGGATCGGTATAGTCCGCGCGCCGCACTTGCACGCCCTTCTGCGCCAGCGCCCCGGCTTTGGCCGGATCGCGCACCGCCGCCACGATCTGCCCCGCAGGCACCCGCTTCAGCAGCGCCTCCACCACCAGTTTGCCCAGTTCGCCAGTTGCTCCGGTTACCACAATCATGATGTTTCCTTTCGAGATTTGTTTGAGTGAAGCGATGATATGGCCTATACTAACTTTTTGTAAGTACCAACCTTTTCGTTAGTACCCTCTTTTATGCCCCGACCATGACCCGATCGACCCGAAATGCCATTGCGGCGGTGAGCGCCGCCGGCCAGGTGCTGGCACATGACTGTCCCTCGCGCACAGTGCTGAACCATGTATGCAGCCGCTGGGGCGTGCTGGTGCTGATCGTGCTGCTGGACGGCACCCACCGCTTCGCCCAGCTGCGGCGCGAAGTGAGCGGCGTCAGCGAAAAAATGCTGTCGCAGACGCTGGATGCGCTGATCGGCGATGGTTTCGTCTCGCGCCTGCAACTGCCGGTGATCCCGCCGCATGTGGAGTACAGCCTCACGCCGCTGGGCCGCGAGATCGCGGAAAAGGTGGAAGGACTGGTGGACTGGATTCAGGACAACTATCCGCGCGTAGCCGCTGCGCAAGCGGAGTTGCAGGAAAACAGCAAAGCTGCCTGAAGCGGAGGCTTTGTAATACACTGGCCGCATGAAGCAGCCGAATCCTCCGGACGCACTGCATACCATCCTGATTGTCAGCGGGCCTGACTTCGATCCGGCGGCGCTGCGGGAGGCCCTGGCCGCTCGTTCGCTCGGCGTGCAGGCCGTTACGCGCGGAGACGAAGCGCTGAAGGCTGCGCAGGAAGGCGGTATCAGCCTGGCGCTGCTGGACGCGGCGCTGGCCGGCAGCGCCAGCCTGGAACTGTGCACCCGCCTCGCCGCCCGCAGCCCGGTGCTGCTGGTATCGGCCTATCCCTCGGACGAACAGCAGCAGGCTGCGATGGACGCCGGCGCCGCCGGCTATCTGCGCCTGCCCTGCTCGGCGCAGGATATCGCCGAAAAAATCCTCATCGAACTGACCGTGCAATATGCATGGCCCGCGCTGCCCAGCGACGCCCTCGACACCAATGCGCTGGAGGTGAACTACCACACGCTGCTGGCCGGTTCGCCGGACAGCATCATGCTGTTCGATGCCGCGCGCGGCCTGCCGGTGGATGTGAACCGCAATGCCGAGCAGCTGTTCGGGCGTAGTGCGCCGGAGCTGATGGGCATGCAGCTGGCCGAACTCTGCCCGCCGCAGCAGCCGGACGGCACGCCTTCCGCAGTGGCCGTGCGCATGCTGATCGACAAGGTGATGGGCGGCGAGATCCGCGTGTACCCGATGTCCTTCCGCCATGCCAGCGGGCGCCAGATCGACTGCGAAATCCGCACCGTGCTGCTGAAGAATGGCGCGCTGCAGCTGCTGCATATGCGGCTGGTGGATGTGACCGGCCTGCGCCTGGCGGAAGCGCTGCGCACGGGGCAGAACCAGCTGCTGGAACTGATTGCGCGCGGAGCGCCGCTGGGCACCATCCTCACCCAGCTGGTGCAGCTGGTGGAATCCCAGGCGCATGGCCTGCTGTGCGCCGTGATGGTGCTGGACGAGGACGGGCTGACCTTGCGCCCCGCCGCCGCGCCCAGCCTGCCGCCGGACTATGTGCAGTCGCTGGATGGCGCACGCATCGGCCCCAATGAAGGCTCCTGCGGCGCCTCGGTGCACCGCCGCGCACCGGTGGTGGTAGCAGATATCGAACACGACCCGCTGTGGCAGAACTACCGTGACATGGCCCTGGCCTACGGACTGCGCGCCTGCTGGTCCATGCCCATCATGCTGGATGCGGATACGGTGCTGGGCAGCTTCGCCATGTACTACCGCGAAGTACGCACACCGCGCGCGGAAGATGAGCGCCTCATCGGAGTGGCGGCGCACCTGGCCAGCATCGCCATCGAACGCATGCGGCGCGAGGCCGAGCTGCAGCGCCACCGCCTGCACCTGGAAGAACTGGTGCAGGCGCGCACGGCGGAACTGCGCCGCGCCAAGGAACGCGCCGAGCAAGCCAGCGAAGAACTGAAGGCGGCGCTGGAGAACCTGAGCGAAACGCAGGATGAACTGGTCCGGCGCGGCAAACTGGCTTCGCTGGGCGCGCTGGTGGCAGGCGTGGCGCACGAACTGAATACACCGATCGGCAACAGCCTCGTGACGGCGGGCGCCATGAGCGAGAAGCTCGATGCGCTGGCAGGCCAGCTCGAAACAGGCTTGCGCAAATCGGAGCTGGCGCGCTTTGTGGATGCAGCGCGCGAGGCCGAAGGCGTTATGCAGCGCAACCTGGAGCGGGCGGCAAAACTGATTGCGAGCTTCCGCCAGATCGCGGTGGACGCGGCAGGTTCGCAGCGCCAGCACTTCGCGCTGGATGAATTCATCGCCCAGCAGCTGGTTTCGCTACAGGCTGCCCTGCCCGCACCGCGCCCCGCCGTGCGGCAGCAGCTCACACCCGGCCTCAGTATCGACAGCTATCCCGGTCCGCTGGCGCAGGCGCTGGCCAGCCTGTTCGAAAACGCCGTCATCCACGGTCTCGATGGACGGCATGATGGCATCATTACCGTGGGCGCAGCGGGCCATGGCGAACAGGATGTGGAGATCTGGGTCAGCGACAACGGCGCGGGAATTCTGCCCGAGCATCTTGGGCGCGTGTATGATCCCTTCTTCACCACCCGTCTTGGCGCGGGCGGATCTGGGCTCGGACTTTATGTGATTCACAATATTGTGACGGGCGTGCTGGGCGGGCGCATCGAGGCCGACAGCCAGCCGGGCAAAGGCGCCCGCTTTACCATGATCCTGCCGCGCACTGCACCGCGATGAAAAAATTCTGCACCCTCCTCCTCGTTCTGCTGTTCACCACCACGAATGCTGCGCCCGCGCCATGGTTTCTATGGCAGAGTAAGACCGATGGCAGCAAAGTCTGCTCCCAATCTCCCCTCGGACCAGGGTGGGAGAAATTCAGCGGCCCATTTACCGACAGCCGTTGCACAAAACTGATTCCACGTTCATTATTAAAGCGCTCTTTGCTGGACCGACAATAAACTCTGAGGAGACCACATGTTTCAGAATCCCGAACAGTTCGCCGCAGCCACCAAAGCCATGTTCGAGTTCCAGCTCGAAACCTTCAATACGCTGACCAACCGGGCCGTGCAGGGCCTGGAGCAAGTGGTGGCGCTCAATATGGCCACCGCGCGCTCCAGCCTGGAAAGCGGCCTGGCCGCCGGCAGGGAGCTCAGCCAGGCCGGTTCGCCCAAGGCAGCGATGGACGCGGCCAGCAGCAAGCTGCAGCCCCACCTCACCGGCGCCGTCAGCTACAACCAGCAGTTGGGGCAGATCCTGTCCGACCTGCAGAAGGAATTTAATGACGCGGCCGAGGCGCACATGAAGGAGGCCAAGTCCAACCTCAGCGCCCTGATCTACGACGTGACCAAGAACGTGCCGCCCGGTTCGGAAAACGCGGTGGAAATTGTCAAACAGGCCATCGACAATGCCTACAAGGGCTATGAACAGGTAACGGCGGCCACGCGTCAGGCCGTGGTTATTTTTGAATCCCAGGTGGCCAAAGCACGCGCCATGGCTGAGGCGCACACCACGAAACAGTAATTTCGCTGTGCAAGCCGGGGCGGACGCGATACACTGTATATAAATACAGTGAGTGTCGCAGTTCGCCCCGCAATGAATAAAGTTCTGGAAAACGCGTTTTATTACCTGGACAACTTTCACCAGGTCTTGCAGTGGATTGGCGAGCGCTACGGCGACCTGCTCACTGAGGAAGAACGCGCTTTCATCGACCGCTTTCCGCTGCTGCCGCAGGCCGCGCGCGCCCTCTTCGTGCGCATGGTGATGCGGAAAGGCGCGCTGTTCCGCGCAAGCAAACTCAGCTACGCTGAAATCGGCTGCACCCACGATGCGGCCCAGCCGCTGGCCCTCGAAGGCTGGATCGAGCACGATCCCGAACTCTCCCTCGACCAATTATTTGACCTGCTCCAGAAGCCGGAAATCAGCCGCCTGTTCCAGCTCGCCGCGCATGAGAAGGCCGCGCGCAAGGCCGAGCAGCTGGAAGCGCTGCGCGAGCGCCATGAAGGCAGCCACCGCTTTTCGGCCTGGTATGCGGATGCGGGCGACCACGTCTACCACGTGCGTGCCAAGCCCCTGTGCGACCGGCTGCGGCTGATCTTCTTCGGGAACTATCACCAGGACTGGTCGGAGTTCGTGCTGTCCGACCTCGGCGTGTACCGTTACGAGAAGGTGGAATTTTCGCCTTCGGCGCGCGGCTTCCGCACGCGGCGCGATATTGACGAATACCTGGAGCTGCACCGCTGCCGCGAGCGTTTCCATGAAGGCGAGCATCCGCTGGAGGTGCTGGCTTCGCTGCCGCCTGCCGGCAGTGATAACGAATGGCTGGCCAGCCGCCGCCAGAAGCTGCTGTTCCAGATGGGCCAGCAGCTGGAAAAACTGCGCGAGTGGGACGGCGCCTTCAAGGTCTACCGCGACTGCAGCTATCCCGGCGCACGCTCGCGCGCCATCCGCGTGCTGGAGAAGGACGAACAGATCGGCCTCGCTTACGAATGGCTGCGCAAGGCGCAGGAAGCGCCGGAGAGCGAGGCGGAACGCCAGCACCTGCTGCGCATGGAGCCGCGCCTGCGGCGCAAGCTAGGGCATGCGCGGGCAGCGGCGCGCAAGGCCACGCCGGTGGCGCGGCTTGACCTGAACCTGCCGATGCCGGTCAGCGAATGGTATGTGGAAGGCGTGGTGCGCGACCATCTGGCGCGGGAAGATGCGCCCGTGTTCTATGTCGAGAACACGCTGATCAACTCCCTGTTTGGCCTGCTGTGCTGGGACGCGGTGTTTGCCGCCGTGCCGGGCGCCTTCTTTCATCCCTACCATCACGGACCGGCCGACCTGCACAGCGCGGACTTCCAGCGCCGCCGGGCCGCGCAGTTCGCGGCCTGCCTTGCGCAGCTGGAGGACGGGCGCTACCAGGACACCATCCGCCGCAATCTCGTGCTCAAGCATGGCATCCAGTCGCCGTTCGTGTTCTGGGGCGTGATGGATGAAGCGCTGCTGGATCTGGCGCTGTCCTGCATTCCGGCCGAGCATTTGAAGAAATGGTTCGAGCGCATTCTGGCCGACGTGAAGTCCAACCGCACCGGCTTTCCGGACCTGATCCAGTTCTGGCCGGCGGAGCGGCGCTACAACATGATCGAAGTAAAAGGCCCCGGCGACCGGCTGCAGGACAACCAGCTGCGCTGGATCGACTACTGCGCGCGTCACAATATGCCGATCTCGGTGTGCTACCTGCAGTGGGCGGAATGAGCTACACCATCGCCGTGCGCGCCCTGTGCGAGTTCACCGCCAAGGCGGGCGACCTCGACCTGCGCTTCACGCCGTCGCCGACGGCGCAGGAAGGCATCGCAGGCCACGCGCTGGTGGCATCGCGCAGGGGTGACGACTACGAACGCGAAATCAGCCTGCGCGGCAGCTACGGCCCGCTGAACGTGCGCGGCCGCGCGGACGGCTACGACAAGCGCCAGAACCAGCTGGAAGAAATCAAGACCTTCCGCGGCGACCTGTCGAAGATGCCCGCCAACCACCGCCACCTGCACTGGGCACAGCTCAAGGTCTACGGCCATTTGCTGTGTGCCGAGCGTGGGCTCGCATCGCTGCGGCTTGCGCTGGTCTATTTCGATATTGGCAGCCAGAAGGAAACGCTGATCAAGCAGGAAGTTTCTGCTGCCGACCTGCTTGGCTTCTATGAAGAGCAGTGCAGCCGCTTCCTTGCCTGGGCTGAGCAGGAAATCGCGCACCGTACCGCGCGCGACGAACAGCTGAAAGGCATCCGTTTTCCTTTTGACGGCTTCCGTGCAGGGCAGCGCCAGTTGGCGGAAGCCATGTACAAGACCAGCGCGCGCGGCTGCGCCCTGCTCGCGCAGGCGCCAACCGGCATCGGCAAGAGCATGGGCAGCCTGTTCCCGCTGCTGAAGGCCAGCGCGGAGCATGGCCTCGACAAGATCTTCTTCCTGGCTGCGAAAACCTCCGGCCGCCGCATGGCGCTGGATGCTGCCGCCACCATACGGCAAAGCGCGCCCCTGCTGCCGCTGCGCGTGCTCGAACTCACCGCGCGCAGCAAGAGCTGCGAGCATCCGGACAAGGCCTGCCATGGCGAATCGTGTCCGCTCGCGGCGGGCTTTTACGACCGGCTCCCGGCGGCGCGCAGTGCGGCGCTGCAGCTGCCCATCCTCGACCGCGAAGCCGTGCGCGAGGCAGCGCTGGCGCACCAGGTCTGTCCCTACTACCTGCAAAGCGAGCTGGCACGCTGGGCAGACGTGATCGTAGGCGACTACAACTACTATTTCGACTTCACGGCAATGCTGTACAGCCTTACGCTGATAAACGAATGGAAGGTCGCCGTGCTGGCGGACGAGGCGCACAATATGGTGTCGCGCGCGCGCAAGATGTACTCCGCCGAGATGGAGCACAGCAGCCTGCGCATGCTGCGCAAGGCCGCACCCGAGGCGCTGCGCAAATCGCTGGACCGCCTGCACCGCCAATGGAGCGCGCTCGAAAAGGAACAGGACGAGGAGTACAAGGGCTACGCCGAGCTGCCGGAAAAATTCATGGGCGCGCTGCAAACAGTGGCGACGGAGATCGGCGACTACATGGCCGAGCACCCGCAATGGTTCGACGGCGACATCCTCAACTTCTATTTTGAAGCGCTGCATTTCGGCCGGCTGGCGGAAAGCTTCGCCCAGCACTCGCTGTTCGACATCACAAAGAGCGGCAGCGCGGGGCGCAGCAATTCGGTGCTCTGCATTCGCAACATCGTTCCGGCACCGTTCCTGAAGCCGCGCTTTGAAGCGGCCCACGCCACGGCCCTGTTCTCCGCCACGCTCAGCCCCTGGAACTACTACAGCGACACACTGGGCATGCCTTCGGATACGGCATGGATCGATGTCGAAAGCCCCTTCGACGCGGCGCAGCTCGACGTCCAGGTCGCCGGTCACATCTCCACCCGCTACCAGCACCGCGAACGCTCGCTGGCACCGATCGTAAAGCTGATGGCCGCGCAATACGAACGCCAGCCCGGCAACTACCTCGCCTTCTTCAGCAGTTTCGACTACATGGACAAGGCGGCGGCGCTGTTCGAGCGCGAGCACCCCGGCATCACGGTGTGGCGGCAAAGCAGGCGCATGGACGAAGGCGAGCGCGACGCCTTCCTGGCCCGCTTTACGCCAACCAGCGAAGGGATCGGCTTTGCGGTACTAGGCGGCAGCTTCGGCGAAGGCATCGACCTGCCGGGAGCACGCCTGATCGGCGCCTTCATCGCCACGCTCGGCCTGCCGCAGCTGAATCCCGTGAATGAGCAGATCCGCGAGCGCATGGAAGCGATTTTCGGCGCGGGCTACGATTACACCTATCTGTACCCCGGCCTGCAGAAAGTCGTGCAAGCCGCCGGCCGCGTAATCCGCACCACAACGGACCGTGGCACCATCCACCTGATCGACGACCGCTTCACCCGCCCCGACATCCGCGCCCTCCTCCCCACCTGGTGGCGCCTTCCCTAGCAGAAAGTATGACACCGTGGGGTCAGGCACCGGCTGTCACATATGACAGCTGGTGCCTGACCCCACGGTGTCATACTCGCCGAGTAACTTATTGGATGGCGGTGCGGATTTTTTGGTAGCCGCTGCGGCTGATGGGGAGGCGGGGGCCGGATTTCAGGACGGCGACGTGGCTGTCCTTGCTGACCTGCTCGATGCGGCTGACGCATTCGATGTTCACCAGGTAGCTGCGGTGGATGCGGAAGAATTTATCCGCTTCCAGCTGTGCTTCGAGTTCGCTCAGGCGCTGGTTCTTCAGCAGCGCCTTGCCTTCCGTGTGCACCTGCACGTAGTCGTCCTGCGCTTCGATATAGTCGATTTTTTCGGCCGGAATCACGTGCACCTTCGCGCCGTCGCGGATCAGCACCCGGCCCAGCGGCCTGGCCCGCGTGGACGCCATATCGCGTACCACAGCTTCCACCGCCGCCTCGGTGCTGCGGTCGCCCAGGCTGGCGCGCGCGTGCGCCAGGGCTTGGTCGAAGCGCTGCTGGCTGAAGGGCTTCAGCAGGTAGTCCAGCGCGTGATGGTCGAAGGCCTTGATGGCGTACTGGTCGAACGCCGTGGCGAAGATGAAGCGCGTTTTGCTGCCCACCAGTTCCGCCACTTCGAAGCCGTCGAGCTTGGGCATCTGGATGTCGAGGAAAACCAGGTCAGGTTCCAATTCGGTGATCGCCTTCACCGCTTCGAAGCCGTTGCTGCATTCGGCCAGCACTTCCACGTCCCCATGTTCGGCCAGGTATTCGCGCACCACGCCGCGTGCCAGCATCTCGTCGTCGACGATGATGATTTTCATCGGATCATTCCTCTTCGCCCGTCTGCGCAGGCATCGTAATATTGACCTTGAAGCTGCCTTCTTCCCGCTCCCACTGCACGCTGGCTTCGTGGCCATAGGCCGCTGCCAGGCGCTGGCGCACATTGCTCAGGCCTATGCCGTTGCCGCGCGCCTCAGGCAGGTCCGCGTCGATCGCGTTATGCACGGTGATGCGCAGCTGCGAGCCGTCGCGCCATGCAGCCACCATCACCAGCCCGCCCTCGGGCAGCTGCCCGATGCCGTGCTTGATGGCGTTTTCCACCAGCGGCTGGATGATCATCGGCGGCACGCAGCATTCCAGCGCGCCCGTCTCCACCGCTTCTTCCACAAGCAGCCGTTCACCGAAACGCACTTTTTCAATCGCGAGGAAGTGGCGGATCAGCACCATCTCCTGTTCCAGCGTGACCTTGCGGTGCGACTCCATGCCCAGGCTCTGGCGGAAAAAGCTGGCCAGCTGCAGCGTCATCTCGCGCGCGGCCTTCGGGTTCTGCGAAGTCAGCGCGCTGATCGAGTTCAGGCTGTTGAACAGGAAGTGCGGGTCGATCTGGGTGCGCAGCATGCGCAGTTCCGCGTCCTGCGCCAGCACCTGCAATTCCAGCTCGCGCTTCTCCGCGTTCCGTGCCCGCACGAACTCGATCATCAGGTAGTTGATGACCGCCAGCAGCCCATACAGCAGCACGCCCAGCGTGAACAGCAATGCCATCAGCTGCGCGTTGAACTCAATGCCCGCCCACCACACGCCGAAGGATGCACATATCAGGTTCCACAGCTGCAGCGCGCCGATCCACACAAGGCTGATCAGCGCCGCACCTGCGCCCAGCGCCAGCAGCACCAGCCCCATATGCTTGTCGCCACCCAGTGGATTGGCGCGGCACAGGTAGTAGGCGGAGAAGCCCGCCGCCACCGCGAACAGCAAGGTGCCCGGTATCGCGAACAGCATGGCATTCGGCACCGGCGACTGCGTTACCAGTGCGACCACCTTCGCCAGCGCCGGCGCAATCAGCGACCAGATTGCCAGGTAGAGGGCCAGCCCGCGCCCTGTGAGCATTCTTTGCATCAGTTACGGACTTCCACACCGCCCATGATGGCATAGCCACGCACGATCAGGCGTTTGCCGGTGCCCTTGGCCAGCACGGTCTTCTCGTCGAAGCCGCCCAGGATAGGCGTGCCTTCCAGTTCCACCTGCCAGTCCGCCGGAATCTTGATCGTAATGCCGCCCATCATGGCGAACACCTGCACATAGACGTCGCCGTTGATCGAGGCTTCTCGCAGATCCAGTTCGCAGCCGCCCATCATGGCCGTCAGTTCGCCGCCGCGGTAGTCCTGCGTGACAGCGCGGCGCTGGCAGGCGCCCAGGATGGCGGTCATGTTGATGACATTGCCGCTGTCATCTTCCTTGCTCACGCCGAACATGGCATCGGCCGATCCGCTCTTGCGCTGTTTTGCGGAGCGGAACACCACCAGCAGGCCGACGGCAATCATCGCCAGCGGCGCCATCACGCGCCAGCTGATGTAAATGAGGCCCATGCCCTTCAACATCAGCAGCAGGCCAAACAGCAGCAGGCCGCCACCCACCAGGTGGGAATTGGCACTGCGGCCCTGCATCAGTTTCAGCGAGCCCGCCACGATCAGGATCATCGGCCAGAACTGGAAGTCGAAGTTGAAGTCCAGCCATCCGAGGTTATCGAGCAGGAACAGCATGCCGACCACAATGACCGCGACACCTACAATCACTTGCCCCGCTGGGCTGCGTTCGCGTCGGGTTCTCATTTACATCTCCTTGCTTTTGGAATCGAAGAATTTATTGGCCAGCGGCTGCAGCACCAGGCACACGCCTGCCACCACCACCAGGATGGGCCAGCTATTAAAGAAGGTCAGGCCCCACAGGCGTTCGTTTGCGGCATAGAACCATGCGGCGAACGCCACCTGGCCCAGGCCGTCCATGAATTGCTTGCCGTCTGCCGGCAGGATCATATTATTGAGGCCGAAAATCAGCAAGATCACTGGCCAGTAAGTCCAGAGCATGCTCACTTCGAGCATGTCCTCGCGATTCATGAGGAAGGCCACGCCAGCCGCGACGATCAGCAGGCCCCAGAGGATCTGCTTGCGCGTTTGCTGCATCCCGTTTTTCATGTTGCTGCTCCCCGTCTTGTGTTTGGTTGAACGTAACAATACGTGGGAACAGGGGCGGCCGATACCGCTTTTCGGTGAATGGCGGCTGGGGACCGGTGAATGACGCGCTTTTCAGCGAATGGCGCCGTAAACGCCAAAAAAGCCCATCCCGCAAGGAATGAGCTTCTTGTTTCGAGACGTCAGCCGGTGTCAGGCTTGAGCGGAGGCGGCAGTCTGGCCCTTTTGTGCGTTGCGATACTTCGCCTGGGCGGCAGCCTTCTTCACGGCTTCCATGGCGATGTTCGCTGCCTTGATGCGTTTTTTATCGTCCTTGCTGCGGTGCTGCGCGATGTCTTTGTTGCCGATACGCTTACCCATTGTTTTCTCCTGTTTACGATCTGCCGTTGCTGATTTTCTGCTCGAACATCATGAGCCCCCAACCCAGTTGACGGCGGATTTCTTCCGGCGTCGGCGGCGGCTTCACGTCCTGTGAACGGCGTTCGAGGTACTCGCGCACTACATACTTCGATGGATGGTTCGTCTGCGTCGTCATGTGACCTCCCGTATCGGCGCTGAATCTGGTGCCGGCACTTTAGGCGGCCGGACTTGCCTGCGGACGAGCGGACCTGCTTCGTTTTCTTGGATTCGCTGCATTGCGCATCAATCACGCAAGGCCAGTTTATGACGTGGGCATGACATGGACCGTGCGGTATCGTACAAAGACACCGCCGCCTGACGCTAGTCGTAGTGTGGGATCACACCTACAGCTTTTGCTGCAGGAATTCGAGGAAGCAGCTGATTCGCTGTGCGAGCTGCGTGTTGCGGTAGTAGACGGCGTTGATCTGCTGGCGGTAGCCGGTGTTGAAGTCCTGCAGCAATGGCACGAGGCGGCCTGCTGCAATATCGGCGCGCGTCATGAAGTCCGCAAGGCAGACGATGCCCTGGTCTTGCAGTGCCAGCTGGCGCAGCGTTTCACCGCTCGATGCGGAGAGGGCCGGCTGCACCGCGTAAGTGTCGCCGCCCGTATGGCGCAGCGGCCACTGGTTGCCCAGCTCGTATTGAACGAAGCCAATCAGCGTATGGCGCGCGAGGTCGTCCGGGCTCTGCGGCCTGCCCTGCTGTTCCAGGTAGGCCGGGCTCGCAAGGATATGCAGGGGACTCGAACTCAGGGGCCGTGCATGCAGGGTGGAGTCACTCAGCGCGCCAATGCGGATGGCGATATCGGTGCGGTGTTCGATCAGGTCGGCAATCTGGTCGTTGCTGCGTAATTCGAGGCGGATCTCCGGATACAGCCGGCGGAATTCCGCCACGTGCGGCACCACGCAATGCAGCATGAAGGGCGAGGCGGCATCGACCGCCAGGCGGCCGGAAGGCTGCTGGCTGCGGATGCGGATGCACTCCTCCATCTCCTCCATCGAGGCCAGGATGCTGCGCGCCTTGTCCAGGAAGAGCTGGCCTTCTTCGGTGAGTTCCATGCGCCGCGTGGTGCGGGTGAGCAAACTGGTCTGCAGCTTCTCTTCCAGCCGCGACAGCGCGCGGCTCACGCCCGAGGTGGTCTGTCCCAGGTGCACCGACGCGGCGCTCAGGGTGCCGGAATCGACTACCGCAACAAAGATTCTCAGGTCGTCCGAATTGATATCCATCAGCCAATTATAGCGGCGCCGGTAAAGACGAATTTATGACTGGCGGAAATCAAGCGCGAAAAAGATTGGGCTTGACTTTACCGGACTTTGAACAGGTGCTGCGGATGAGTCGCTTTTCGCCGAAATTACGCTTCATTAGTGTAGCAATCGTGCGCCAAGTCGAGATAATATAAATAACGTTATCAGAATTGCAAATTTTCAATTTCAGCAGGCAATTGATTTTGCTGATGAGCATTTCTGGCGACGTTTGGTGACTACTCTCTGCAACAAACAAACGAGTTCAAGGGGTATACAAATGAAGAAAGCGTTATTAAGCAAGGTAGCCGGTTCTTTACTTCTTACCGCTGGCATGCTGGCCAGCACCGGTGCAAACGCGCAGACCACACTGACGTTTGACGCCGCAGGTAATGCCGTCTTCGGCATGACCCACGCAACTCCAGGCACGGATTTCGAGGACGATTTCCTGTTCTCGGTCGATGCAGCAACGATGGGCTGGGCCAGCGGCACTGCCGTGGTCGGCAAGACCTGGATCGATTCTTCCCGCCTGTCCAACTATGGGATCACGGAAATTACCTTCTTCCGTGTAGAAGATGACTCTTCGCGCACGATGCTGACCACGTCCTTCACCACCGCCGGTGGTATCGAGTTCTATCCGATGGACGCGCTAATGTCGGGCAACTACGGGTTCACGGTGACTGGTAGCACCGCGATTCCGGACATGGGCGGCTCCTATGCCGGCACCCTGAACCTGCAAACGGCTCCGATTCCGGAACCTGCTACCTACGCAATGCTGGGCATTGGTATCGGCCTGCTGGCCTTTACCGCACGCCGCAAGTCGAACAATAAACTGGGCTGACCCCGGCGTACCCGACTTACAGACCCGCTGCGGCGGGTCTTTTTATGCGTAGCGCAGCACTTCGGCCAGCTCGGGCGCGAAGATAAGGCGCTCTTTCCCCGTCAGCAGCAGGAAGTGCTTGCCGGTGCAGCGCGCCAGCAGGGTCATGCCGATGCGTTCCGCCACCATATGGCCCATCTGGGTGGTGCCGGAGCGGGACAGCAGGAAGGGAATGCCCATCTGGGCGCCCTTGATCACCATTTCGGACGTGAGGCGGCCGGTGGTGTAGAAAATCTTGTCGGCGCCATCCATGCCCTCCAGCCACATCAGGCCGGCGATGGCATCCACCGCGTTATGGCGGCCCACGTCTTCCACGAAATACAGCAGCTCGCCCTTGGCCGAGAACAGCGCGCAGCCGTGCACGGAACCGGCCTGCTTGTAGATGGACTGGTGGGTGCGGATGGTATCGACAATACCGTACAGCGTGGACTGGTGCAGCCGCGCGTCTTGCGGCAGGCGGATCTTCTCGACATCGTCCATCAGGCCGCCGAACACGGAACCCTGGCCGCAGCCGGTGGTGACCACCTTCTTCGAGGTGCGTTCCTCCACATCGGCTATGCCATTGCGGGTTTTGACGGCCACCGCGTCCACTTCCCAGTCCACGTGCACGGACACGATATCGTCCAGCGAACGCACCAGGCGCTGGTTGCGCAGATAGCCCAGCGTGAGCGCCTCCGGCGCGCCGCCCAGCGTCATCAGCGTGACGAGCTCGCGCTTGTCGACGTAGACCGTCAGCGGCCTTTCGGCGGGAATAGAAATAATGGAGGCGCGGCCCCGCTCGTCCAGCACTTCGACTTCGCGGGTGAGGACGGCGCTGGCGGCAGACAGTTCGGGACGGTATGCCATCTTAATTTTTGCCGGGCGGAGGCTGGCGCGCGCCGGCTTCAGGGCTCGGTTTCGAATCGGCGATGCCGACTTCCTTGGCCGCCGCGACCTGCGCCACGTAAGGACCGGGGTTCACGCAGGCGGGAACTTCCATCGATGGCTTGCCGCCCTTCTTCTTGTGATACTCGGCCGCGATGCGGTCCTGCGCCAGGCAAAGCTTGTACGCCATGGTCTTGTCGGTCCAGGCCTGCTTGTCCTTCGTAGCGGCCGCGGCGGCCTTCTGTTCTTCCGTCAGCGGCGGCAGCTTGGCCTGGGCCAGTCCGGCCAGCGCCAGCAGCGCCAGTGCAGCACACAGTTTCTGTTTCATGTCCGGTCTCCTCACACGATTTTCGGCGCAGTGGAACTGACGGTCGCGGCGCCTTCCTGCGTTCGCACACGCGGTACGCGCCCATGCTGGATATCGTCGTACCACAGGTCGTGGTGCTCCACGGCCCACTCGTCGTCCACATAACCGTCGCGCATGGCACGGTAAGCGCCGTCCATGCCTATGGTACCCAAATAAATATGGCCCAGCGATGCAGCCATCACCAGCACGGCAGCGACAATGTGGATGATATTCGCTACCTGCATCATGGCGCGCGTATAGTCCAGGCTCGGCACGATCCTGTTCAGCACGAAGCCGGAGGCGCTGACGATAATCCCCAGCAGCACCACGCCGCCCCAGAACCACAGCTTTTCACCGGCATTGAAGCGGCCCGCATGGGGGTGGCCCTTGCCGATGGCGCCGCCCAGCGTGAACAGCCATTTGATATCGGCCGCGATAGGGAAATTATCGCGCACATAGGTAATGAACATGACGATCAGCGAGATCGAGAACAGCGGCCCCACGAAATTGTGGGTGGTCTTCAGTGCATAGGTCAGGTAGCCGAACAGCGTGTGGCCGATGATGGGCATCAGCACGAATTTACCGAACATCATGGTGAGGCCGGACAGCATCAGGATCACGAAGCTGATCGCCACCGTCCAGTGCACCATGCGCTCGGTCGGCGTGAAGCGCTCGATCAGGCGGCCGGTGCGCGGGTGGCGCAGCTTGATCGGGCCTTTCAGCAGGTACATGGCCGCGATGATCAGCATGGTCACGATCAGGATCCAGCCGCCAATCTGCATCAGCGGGCCGTTGCGGTACTGGCGCCATGCCTCGCCTGCCGTGGTGGCGTGACCCTGGCCGGGAAACTGCGCTTTCGGCTGGATCAGCACACCGGCCTCGGGATAAGGCAGGCTCACATAGTTGGGCGTGCCCTGCTTTACCTGGCGCCAGGTCGGCGCAAGATTGCCGGGCTGGTCGCGCGTGCGCTCGGCCTGGTTCTGTTTCAGGATATCGACGGATTCAACGCGCGGGGCCGACAGCATCGGCGTTTCCGCGTGCGCACCGGGACCGGCTTTTGCCGCCGGCGCTTCACTGACGGGCTGCGCCTGCGCGGGGGCGCCCACCAGCGGTTTCTGCGCGGGTGGGCTCAGGTCGGGCTGCGGGTCTTTCGTTACGGGAGCGGCGGACTGCGGCGCTGCGGCCTTATCCTGCGCGGCGGTGCTGCCGCCCAGCCCCACAGCCGCGGCGCTTAGCAGAAGCATGGCAAGCCATCGTTTCATGTCGGCCTCCGCTTATCGGGCGCTGATGCGGTTGTACTCGTTCTGCAGCTGGCCGCGTTCGCGCACCTGCTTGTTCCAGGCGTCCTTCGAGCCCGGCGTCCAGCCCTTGGCCACGTTCAGGTCGCCCGGGGCACCCTTGAATGCCGCATCGTCACCCCGTTCCACCGAGGCGGCGGTTTTGGACTGGTCGATCTCGCCGCAGGCCGACAAGGCCAGCGCCAGCATGGCTGCTACCGCTGCGCTGCGCTTCATGATTTGCCTCCTTGCGGGCCGGTCGCTTCCGGATTCGGCGATTTGCCGTAGGCCGTGCCCCAGCCCCACACTTCGCTGCCCTTGCCGCGCGTGATCACGCGAGTGCGGAAGATATCGGCCACCACGTCGCCATCGCCGCCCAGCAGGGCCTTGGTGGAGCACATCTCGGCGCAGGCCGGCAGCTTGCCTTCGGACAGGCGGTTGCGGCCATATTTTTCGAACTCCGCCTGCGAGCCGTTTTCTTCCGGACCGCCGGCGCAGAAGGTGCACTTGTCCATCTTGCCGCGCAGGCCGAAGGTGCCGTTGGAGGGGAACTGCGGCGCACCGAAGGGGCAGGCATAAGAGCAGTAGCCGCAGCCGATGCAGGCGTCCTTATTGTGCAGCACGACGCCTTCGTCGGTGCGGTAGAAGCAGTCCACCGGGCACACCGCCATGCAGGGTGCGTCCGAGCAGTGCATGCAGGCCACGGAGACCGATTTCTCCTGGCCGATCACACCGTCGTTGATCGTCACCACGCGGCGGCGGTTCACGCCCCACGGTACTTCATGCTCATTCTTGCAAGCCGTGGCGCAGCTATTGCACTCGATGCAGCGCTCGGTATCGCAGATAAATTTCATGCGTGCCATGGTGTCCCCTTCAGGCGGTGAAACGTTCGATGTTGCAGATCGTTGTTTTGGTTTCCTGCATCATGGTGACGGAGTCGTAACCGTAGGTGGTGGCCGTGTTGACCGCCTCGCCGCGCACGATAGGCGCCGCGCCTTCGGGGTAGAACTCCAGCATGTCCTTGCCCTGCCACCAGCCTGAGAAGTGGAAGGGAATGAAGGCCGTATCCGGTCCCACACGCGGCGTGACCAGCGCGCGCACCTTGAGCCGCGCACCGGTTGGCGTGGACACCACCACGTATTCGCCGTTGCGGATACCGCGGTCGTTCGCCGCCTTCGGATTGATCTCGACGAAGTTCTCCTGCTGCAGCTCGGCCAGCCATGGGTTGGAACGCGTTTCTTCGCCGCCGCCCTCGTATTCGACCAGGCGGCCGGAAGTGAGGATGATCGGGAATTTCTTGTCCAGCCCTGCTTCCACGTTCTTCTGCTGCACCGACTTGTACAGCGTTGGCATGCGCCAGAAGGCTTTCTTGTCGTCGTGGGTTGGATACTTCGCCACCAGGTCCGGACGCGTGCCGAACAAAGGCTCGCGGTGCAGCGGTACCGGGTCAGGGAAGTTCCACACCACGGCACGCGCCTTCGCATTGCCGAAGGGGTGCACACCGTGCACCTTGAGGCACACGCGCTGGATGCCGCCGGAAAGGTCGGTCTTCCAGTTCTTGCCTTCCGCAGCTTTCTTCTCGGCTTCGGTGAGATCGTCCCACCAGCCCAGCTTCTTCAACAGCACATGGTCGAATTCCGGATAGCCGGTGGTGATGTCGGCGCCCACGGAGTGCGAGCCGTCTTCCGCCAGCAGGTTGACGCCGTCCTTCTCCACGCCGAAATTGGCGCGGAAGTTGCCGCCGCCGTCCATCACGTGGCGGCTGTTGTCGTAGAGGTTGGGCGAGCCCGGATGCTTGAGTTCCGGCGTGCCGTAGCACGGCCATGGCAGGCCGAAGTAGTCGCCGGTGAGGTCGTAACCCGTTTCTGCATCCTTGCCGCCCTTGGCGCGCAAGGTCTTCACGTCGAACAGGTGCATATTGCGCATATGCGCTTTCAGGCGCTCCGGCGACTGGCCCGTGTAGCCGATGGTCCAGTTGCCGCGGTTGATCTCGCGCAGCATGTCCTCCGGTTCCGGCTCCATCATGCCGCCCTTGCCCGGCACCAGCTTGAGCTTCGCCACCAGCTGCTTGCCGAAGCCCAGCTTCTCGGCCAGCTGGTACATGATCATGTGGTCGGTGCGCGATTCGAACAGCGGCTCGATGACTTTCTCGCGCCACTGGAGCGAGCGGTTCGATGCCGTGACCGAACCCGAGGTTTCGAACTGCGTTGCAGCCGGCAGCAGGTAAACCGCGCGGTTCGGATTGATCTCCTGCCCATCCACCTTCATCGCCGCCATGGCTGCGGTGGCCGATGGATAGGGATCGATCACCACCAGCGTATCGAGCGCGTCGAAGGCCTTCTTCATTTCCAGGCCGCGCGTCTGCGAGTTCGGCGCGTGGCCCCAGAACACCATGGCCTTCACATTGCTGTCCTGGTCGATCAGCTCATTCTTTTCCAGCACCGCGTCCACCCAGCGCGAGACCGTGGTGCCGGATTTCTCCATCATGGCCTGCGAGGCGAACTGGCTCTTCACCCATTCATAATCCACGCCCCACACCGCGCACCAGTGCTTCCATGCGCCGGTGGCCAGGCCGTAATAGCCTGGCAGCGAGTCCGGGTTCGGGCCCACGTCGGTGGCGCCCTGCACATTGTCGTGGCCACGGAAGATATTGGTGCCGCCGCCGGACTTGCCCACATTGCCCAGCGCCAGCTGCAGCAGGCAGGAAGCGCGCACCATGGCGTTGCCGATGGAGTGCTGGGTCTGGCCCATGCACCACACCACCGAAGATGGACGGTTCATCGCCATCGTTTCCGCTGCCTTGTACACCTCCGCTTCCGGCACGCCGCAGGCTTCTTCCACCAGGTCCGGCGTCCACTTCATCACCTCTTCGCGCACCTTGTCCATGCCAAAGACGCGGTCGTTGATGTACTGCTTGTCTTCCCAGCCGTTCTTGAAGATGTGGTACATCATGCCGTACAGGTAGGGGATGTCCGAACCGGAACGGATGCGCACATACTGGTCGGCTTTCGCCGCCGTCCGCGTGAAGCGCGGATCGACCACGATCATCTTGGTGCCGTTCTCCTTCGCATGCAGCATGTGCAGCATGGAGACCGGGTGCGCCTCGGCAGCGTTCGAGCCGATATACATCACGGCTTTGGCAAACTGCATGTCGTTGTAGCTGTTCGTCATGGCGCCGTAGCCCCAGGTGTTTGCGACACCCGCCACCGTGGTCGAGTGGCAGATGCGGGCCTGGTGGTCGCAGTTATTGGTGCCGAAGAAGGACACGAACTTGCGCAGCAACTGCGCCTGTTCGTTATTGTGCTTGGAGGAGCCCACCCAGAACACGGAATCCGGCCCGCTCTGCTTGCGCAGGGTGAGCAGGCGCTCCGAAATCTCCTGCAACGCCACGTCCCAGCTGATGCGCTGGTATTTGCCGTTCACCAGCTTCATCGGGTATTTGAGGCGGTACTCGCCGTGGCCGTGCTCGCGCAGCGCCGCACCTTTGGCGCAATGCGCGCCCAGGTTGATCGGCGAATCGAACACCGGCTCCTGCCGCACCCACACGCCGTTTTCCACAACGGCATCCACCGCGCAGCCCACCGAGCAGTGGGTGCAGACCGTGCGTTTTACCTCGTGCTTCGCCTTGGCGCCGCCGGCCGGCGCATCGGCCGCGCGGGCCTTGCGCAGCAAAGGCGTCTGCGAGATCGCGAGACCGGCGCCAACGCCGATACCGGAACGTTTAAGGAAAGCGCGGCGGTCCATGGTAGGCAGCGCGCGCGACAGGCTTTCGCTCAGACCTGCGGCGAAACGGCCGGACGAACGCTGGCCCGCAGGCCCTTTACGTGTCAGCAGCATGGTGAGTCCCCTTCCAACTCAGAGTTTGGCGGTACGGTAGTATTTTTTGATGTGTTCGCTCAGGCGGTATCCCGTACCACCAGGGTCTGCAGCTTCCGGTTCCGCAGCGGGAACCTCGGCAGGTTGGGACGCTATCTTGACGGCGACACCGGCGGCGGCGACTGCGCCCAGTCCGGTAAAGAAGCTTCGGCGTGACGGTTTTGCTTGGGTGGACATCCGTGTCTCCTCAGACAGGTTGTATTGCTCAATTATTACGTCTGTAAAACCTTAACACAATTAAAAATTTATTTCATTCCTGTAGTGACGCCATATCGAAGGCCTGCATTTCGATGGCGAAGAAAGCCTGCGCCAGCCGCGCTACCGGAGCGTAGAAGCGCGCCTGCGGATGCTGGATCACGGTGTCGCAGAAGGTCTGCACCCAGGGCTGCATATGCGCCGCAAAAAATTGTTTCTGCGTTGCGATGCTGCCATGCAGCACATCTTCACTGGTGATGAGGTGGCGCATCACCTCGCAAAGGGAAGAGATATGGTCCTCACTTTCGGTGACGTCGTCTTCGCGCTCCAACCCCAGCGCAAGCAGGTCCGAACGCAGCTGCGCCAGCGGCTTCTCCATCATGAAGCCGGACAGGTACCAGGAGCCGTACAGGAAGATCTCGGGTTTGCCGACACCGATAAACAGCGACTCGTATTCGTCGCGTGCGCCTTCGGGGTCGAACTCCCTGCAGGCGTGCTGCAGTTCGCGCCACACATCCGGCAGTTCGCCCACGCCGTCGGAGGGCGCCTCGGCGATGGAATCCAGAATCTCATTGGTGGGCGGCTGGTAGAACAGCACGGCCAGCAGGCCATACAGGTCTGCGCGTGCGTCCTCTTCGCCACGGTCGGGCGTTTCGAATTGCAGGCTGGCTTCCATTAGCGCTTCACCTCAAAAATGGAGACTTCTTTTGCAGGCTGCATCATGTCAACCACGCGGCAATCGCCGCACATGCGCAGGCGGTCCAGGTTGGCGGAGAACGCGCCGTGCGAGGATAGTTTTGCGACCATATTCTCCACCATCTGCAGGGTGCCGAAAGGCTTTTCGCAGCGGATGCAGTGATAGGGCTGCGCTTCGTTCATCACGCGCGGCTGCTTTGCTTCCGGCGCCAGCAACAGGCGCGGCGTGAGCGAAATGGCGTTCTCGGGACAGGTCTTTTCGCACAGGCCGCACTGCACGCAATTGGTCTCGGTGAAGCGCAGCTGCGGCAGGCTTGGATTGTCCGCCAGCGCGGATTCGGGACAGGCGCCCACGCAGGCCATGCACAGCGTGCAGGCGTCCTTGTTGACGGCCAGCGTGCCGAAGGGAGCCCCCGCAGGCAGCGCGAGTTCCTGCTTCGGCTGCGGCGCGTGTTTCAGCAAATGATCGAACACGAAATCGAGCGTTGTGCGCTTGCCCGGTGCGATATTGAACGCTGCCGCTTCCTGCGGCGCCTGGCCTGCTTCACAACGGCGCAATGCGCTGTCCAGCGTGGCCGCATCGGCCGCCTGCAGCAGCGCCAGATGCTCGCCTGCATAGCCGAGTTCCGTAAGGATGGCCTGCGCAATGCCGATCTGCTTGCGCAGCGCATCGATGTACTGCGGCGCTTCTTCGCCGGTGACCAGGATCATCACATTGGACGCGCCGTAGGCCACGGCCGCCAGCCATACGTCGATGCCCACCGACGCCACGTGGTGCAGCGCCAGCGGAATCACGCGCGCGGGCAGGCCGCGCAGCAGGCCGGCGCCGGCCTGGCGCCCCAGTTCCTGTACCAGCCCCGCGCCGCCCTCTTCGCTATGCAGCAGCAGCGCCGGACGCTTGCCGCCTGCCCTGCCATAGGTGGACAGCATGGTGCGGATGCGTGCGCCCTGGTCGGTAGCGCGAGGGTAAGCGTAGCTCAGCGCGCCCGACGGGCACACCGTGGTGCAGGCGCCGCAGCCCACGCACAGGTTCGGGTTTACCTTGATATGGTCGCCGCTGTGGCTCACCGCCTGCGCGGAGCACACCTCGATGCAGGCATTGCAGCCGGTTTTCTGGTTGCGGCTGTGGGCGCAGATGCTTTCCTTGTACTGGAAAAATTTGGGCTTGGCGAAAGTGCCCACCATGCTGGCCATGGCCTGCGCCATTTCGGCGGCCTTTGCTTCGGATGCACCCGGCGCGAAATAGCCTTGCGGCGGCTGGTGCAGTGCGATCAGCGGCTGCTCGCCCAGGTCAAACACGAGGTCAAACTCAGCCTCGCGTTCCGTATCGCGGCGCGCAAAATCGATGGCGCCGATCGGGCCGCAGGCGGCCACGCAGTCCTGATGCGAAGTGCAGGCGCTCAGATTGATCTGGTAATCGAGGCCGATGGCGTTTTCCGGACAGGCCTTCACACAGGCATTACAGCGCGTGCAGAGATCGAGGTCGATGGGATTCGACTGCTGCCAGCTGACGCTGAAGGCACCCAGGTAGCCGCTGATCTTGATGCCGCTGCCGGAATGCGTGGGCCAGTCATGGTGTGCGGGCAGGTGCGCGCCTTGCGTATCGGTCAGCAGCACGCTGACATCGAGCTGGCCTTGCAGGCGCTTTGCCCAGGGCAGCACGCGCGCGGCAGGGCCGAGCAGCAAGGCATGGCCTTCGGAATGGTACTCGACTTCCGGCACCGGCTCAGGGTCGGGCAGGCGCGCGGCGGCCAGCAAGGCCGCCATCTTCGGCGTGGCCTGCTGCGCTTCGGCGCCCCACCCTGCCGTTTCGCGGATGTTCACGAAACGGATCGGCGCCACGGTGTTCTTTTGTTCCGCCAGTTCGGCGAACAGGGGCTGCTCCTGCGTGCAGGCGACCACCAGGCGTTCGCTGCCGTCCAGCGCTTCCAGGTACTGGCCTACTTCACGGCGGCACAATTGCGATGCGGGCGCCAGCGGCGTGTCCAGAGCTTCGCCAAGCGCCGCGCCGTTCAGCGGCATGGTGCGGTTGCAGCTACATACTTTGATTCGGGCGTTCATCGTTTTCCTGGCTTGTGGCTGGGGCTTCTTCCTTCTTCTCTTCTTCTTCGACGTAGCGGAACAAGGGATTCAGCAAGTCTTTGGCATGGGTGAGCGCGGCCAGCATCGCGGCCGGCATCGGATCGGGTTTGCTGTAGTCGCCGATATAGGTATCGAGGCCGTCCATCACGTTGAAGTGCGGATCGGTGAACAGCTTTTTCATGGCGGCGCGGCGCACGCCTTCGTCCACGCCGCGTGCAACGAAGGGCGTGAGGTCGTCGTTGTGGCTGAGGGCGGAAAGCTGTTCCAGCGTGGGCGCCGGAACCGGCTCGGACCCGGCGGCCGGCAGCGCTTCCGCATCGGGCATTGGCGCCAGCTCGGCGGCAACTTCCGTCTTGCGCCGCGACCAGCGCGCAAAGAAGGTTTCAGCCGCCATGGCGCTCCCCTTCGGCCCGCGCCATGCGTTCCACGCCTGCTCCGCCCTCGAAGGAAGGCTTGCGGCGCTTGCGTTTGGGTTCAGGGCGGTACCACTCCTGCACGAATTGTTTCAGATGGTCGCCGATCCAGTCCGGCGCAGGCAGGGTATCCACCTGTTCGCCGCCATCCATCAGCCGGGCTGCCTCGTTATAGGACAGCGTGACGAAGCGCGGCACGGCCACTTCAAGGCCGTTCACCTGCTCCAGGCGCGACATGATGAACCAGCACGGCGCGCCGGTATCGATATTCAGGAAATAGCCTTCCGCTTCGTCGCTGTAGAGACGGAGTTCAAAACCGGAGAAGAGCCAGTGCATCTCCTCCTCGCCGCCACGCAGCATCTGGGGCGGACCGGCAGGAAAATCGGGCTCAATCAGGACTTCAAGGGGCGACCATTGATAAGGCTGCCAGCGGCTCGCGAGCGGCTTCCTTTGCATCAGGACCGCCAGTCTGAGTGCATCTGTCTCCACTTCACCCCCACATGCATATTCTGCAGATACGCCAATATGCAACAAACAGCGTCTTATGCCAAGAGTAAATTGTTGATAAGATGCCCGTCATTCTTTTTCAACCCAAAAGGGAGATGGCATGCTTCGACAAAAAACGGCGCAGTACTTCGCGACTCTGTTCGGCCTGCTGCTGCTGGCCGGCACTGCTGCAGCGCAAAAACTGCCAAACGTGATGATCCTTGCCACCGGCGGTACCATTGCCGGCACCGGCGCCAGCAGCACCACCACTGTCGGTTACACCGCAGCCACCGTTGGTGTGCAGCAGTTGATCCAGGCCGTGCCGGAACTGGCGAAAGTGGCGAATGTGACGGGCGAGCAGGTGTTCCAGATCGCCAGCGAGAGCATGAGCAACGAGCACTGGCTCACGCTGGGCAAGCGCGTGAATGCGCTGCTCGCGCAGCCGAACGTGGACGGCATCGTGATCACCCACGGCACCGACACGCTGGAAGAAACGGGCTACTTCCTGAACCTGGTGGTGAAGAGCCGCAAGCCGGTGGTGCTGGTTGGCGCCATGCGCCCTTCCACCGCCCTCTCCGCCGATGGCCCGATCAATCTGTATAACGCCGTGCTGGTGGCAGGCAGCGCCGATGCCGTGAACAAAGGCGTGATGCTGGCACTGGGTGACCAGATCCACGCCGCGCGCGATGTGACGAAGACCAACACCTCGACGCCGGACAGCTTCAAGACGCCGGAACTGGGCATGCTGGGCTATATCCAGGGCGGCAAGGCCTTCTTCTACCGCACGTCGACCCGCAAGCACACGGCCGATACGGAATTCGATATCAGCACGCTGCAGTCCCTGCCGCAGGTGGACATTGTGTACGGCTACGCCAATATGAATACCGTGGCGCTGGACGCCTTCGTGGCCGCAGGCGCCAAAGGCATTATCCACGCCGGCACCGGCGACGGCAGCCTGGCAGCGAAAGTGAAGCCCGGCCTGATCGCAGCGCGCAAGAAAGGCACCATCATCGTGCGCGGCAGCCGCGTGGGCAACGGCATCCTCGCGCGCAATGGCGAGGCGAATGACGATGAGCTGGATTTCGTGGTGGCGGACACGCTGAACCCGCAGAAGGCGCGCATCCTGCTGATGCTGGCACTGACCAAAACCAACAGCACCAAAGACATTCAGCGCATGTTCTACACCTACTAAGAGGCGGCGTGCACGCGCTTGCGGGCACGCTTCACTTCATACATATGCTGGTCCGACCGGGCCAGCAGTTCCTCCGCCGTCACCGTGTGATCCCGGCTCCGGGCCACGCCCACGCTGGCGCCGATGCGCACCGTGTGGCCGTTGGCGTCCAGCGGCTCGGAAATGGACTGCAGCAGCGCCTCCATCACCCGCTCCACCATCGCCGCATTGCCCTCGGGCTGCGGCAGCGCCACCACGAATTCGTCGCCGCCCATGCGCGCCGCCAGGTCGCTGGTGCGGATGCATTCACGGATGCGGCGCGCTATCTGCACCAGCACCGTGTCGCCGGCCGCGTGGCCGTAGGTGTCGTTGATGGGCTTGAAGCCGTCAAGGTCGATGAACAGCACCGCCACCGGCGGCTGGCCCGGCTCCAGCATGCAGCTGAGCTGGCGCATGAAGCGAATGCGGTTCGGCAGGCCGGTGAGCGGATCGTGCTCCGACATATAGTCGCTCTGGCGGCGCGCTTCCTCCTCGATTTTCAGGTCGCGGTGCAGCGCGTTTTTCAGCAGGAAGGCCTGGCGCGAAAAGCGTTCGCGCACCAGCAGCGAGAACAGGCCAATGATATTGGCCGCGATCAGGAAGAAGCAATTGGTCGTCAGCAGCACCCATTCGCCGCGCGTGGGCATCTCCTGGCTGGCGACGGCCAGCCAGATATAACTGAGCGCCAGCAGGAAACCGACGGTACAGCCTATTCGCGGCGGCAAATAGGTCCAGGAGTATAAGGCCATCGACACCAGGATCAGGCCCGCGTAATAAGCGCCCCACCCCAGGTCGCCGGGATGCGAGAACAGCATAATCGCTTCAATCCCAGCGCCCCAGATCAGGTATTCGCAGATGGTAATGGCCTGATAATGCCGGACAAAGAAATCGGGGCGGCTCTGCGTCAGCACGAATATCAGCGCCGTCAGCGCCACCACAATAATGCGGATGGCCCAAGCTTCAAATAAGGCGGACGGCACGGCCCAGATATCGAGAACGCCAAAGGCGAGATAGAGCAGCGAGCAAAGAATACTCGTGTGACGGGCTACCCGTCCTTTTTCTTTCGACAGGTCGGCCTGATAAGCCTCTTCGAGGCGGGGTGAAAACGACAATGTGGAACCCTGGGCAATGAGAGCGAAATGCGCGATGACCTTAGCTTAGCAGGCTCGGCGCTCCGCGCCGCCACGATGACGTACGGAAACTACAGTTTGCGCCGCTGTTGCGCCAGGAACTGGTGCATTCAAACCAGAAAGCAGCACGCCACCATCTACTCCTGGGTAAGCGCGGCCCGCGCAGCGTTGACGATTCGCTCACCCAGGCGTTCGATGTTCGGCGGCTGCACGCGCCAGGAATGCCAGAACAGGCGCACGTCTTCATATTTACCCGGCGCAAGATCGACCAGTTCGCCCTTGGCCAGTAAATCGCCGTATTGCTGTTCGGGGAGCATTCCGTACGCAATGCCGCTGCGGATTGTCTGCATGAAAGGACCGCTGGCGGGCACATAATGGACCGGATAATGTCCCGGCAGCAGGCCGAGATGGTGGCCAATAAAATCCGTCTGCAATAAATCCTTGCGGTTGAATATGGCGACGGGCGCTTTTCTCGCCGCATCGCGGTGAAAACCATGCGCGAACCATTTATCGCGGAATTCAGGCGATGCAAGCATGCGGTAGCGCATTATTCCCAGCGGGGCAATGGCGCAGCCGCGCATCGCTTGGACTGGGTGGAAATGCCGGCCACGGCCGAGCCATTTTCCAGCAGCTCATACGTGTAATTCTGGTCGTCGAGAATAATTTCCACATTCAGGTGCTGTTCGGCCAGAAAACCGGCAATGGCGGGCAGCAGCCAGGTTTCCAGCGTGTCGTTATTGACGGCAATGGAGATATTGCTGACCAGGTCGGCGTCGCCGAGGTCGGACAGGAAATCCTCCTCCAGCAAGCGGGCGCGACGCAGGTACTGCAGCAGGCGGCGCCCTGCGCCGGTGGGACGGCAGGGTCTGCTGCGCACCAGCAAGGGACTCCCGAGGGCGCTCTCCAGCGCGCCGATGCGCTGTGACACGGCGGACGGCGTGAGGTGCAGGTGCGCCGCAGCCTGCTCGAAACTGCCCATGTCCACTGCTGCCAGGAAGGCCTCGCACTGACGGGAATCGAACTTCATGGCCCATCCTTTAGCAAAATTAATGATTGTAGAATTATCTTAATTTTACTTCACATGAACCCCGGCCTGGCCCAACATGCGTCTTCAAGGAGGTTGTATGAGCACTTATCTGAGCGGTTTGGGGCTGGGCGCAAGCCTCATCATGGCGATTGGTGCGCAGAATGCGCATGTGCTGCGCATGGGGATTCAGCGGCAACATGTGCTGCTGACGGTGGCGAGCTGCATCGTGATCGATGCGGTGCTGATTTCGGCGGGGGTGGCGGGAGCGGGTTCGCTGATCCAGGATTCGCCGCTCGCCCTCACGCTGGCGCGCTGGGGCGGCGCGGCTTTCCTGGTCTGGTATGGCTTGCGCAGCTGGCGCAACCTGTTGCGCAGCAGCGCGCTAGATGCCTCGAAGGAGGTGGCGAAGGTGGGCGCGAAAACGGCGCTGGCCAGCGTGGCGGCGATGTCGCTGCTGAATCCCCATGTCTACCTGGACACGGTGGTGCTGCTGGGCTCCATTGGCGGCCGCTACGCGCCCACCGAACGCCTGCACTTCGCCAGCGGCGCCATTACCGCGTCCCTGCTCTGGTTCAGCCTGCTGGGTTTCGGCGCCGCCCGCTTCGCCGGCCTGCTGTCACGGCCGCTGGCCTGGAAGTGCATTGAAGCCCTGACCGGCGCCACCATGCTGCTGATTGCCGGCGGCCTGATCCTGAAGGGCTAACACAGTACATTTATAGCCCAGTTGATATTTCTCAAGCGTATTGATTCAAAATCGCAACAGCTAAACGTTTGCGCAATCGATAACAAAAAATAATTGCAGGCTCGACTACCAAAACTGCAGTTAGTTAACGATTTTAGCGGCGGAGTTGCATACACTGGAGTTTCCACTTCGGAGGAAGAGCGGCCATGGATCACCCAGCTACCATCTGCAACCGTAAGGACGAGCACCAGGCAGCCATCATCAATCATGGCCTGGCGCTGCAAGCGATCGCAGGCTCCGCGGAAGCGGTGCGCTATCTTGTCGAACAGCGCGTGGAAAGCGAAACCATCAAACGCGTGCTCACGGATTCCGCGTCGCGCCGCACTTCCGATTAGGCCTGCATGTGCGCTGGCGTACGTCAGCGCCCCCGTACTTTCGCTAAACTCTTGCTATCACTGTCGATAGCAAGGGATCAGCAATGCGCGGCCGCACCAACAGGAAGTATTCACGCATGGATGCCATCACGGCGAACCTCGTCAACCGGGGCCTGACCATCCAGGTTACCACCGGCCCGAAGGACGCGGTGCGCTTCCTCACCACCAACGGCATCCGCCTCGCCACCATCAAGCGCGTGCTCGCCTGCCCCAACCAGCGCAGGCCGCACGGCTGACTAGCGCGTGGCCTCTTTCAATCCCTGATAGTGCTCGCGCAATCCGAGCGCCAGTTCGCGCCAGGCCCGGCAAACGCTTGCATTGTGGGCGTCCGTGGCGGCAAGCGCAGACACTGGAATGGCGGCGGCGTCTGCATCAGACTCGGCGGCAGGTCCGGCAGGCTCACCTGACCAGGCGGCGTTGTAGCTGCGCACGAAGCCAGTATTGACGCCGAAGCGCTCATCGTCAACGCGCGTAACATAGACCGGAACCTGGCGTTCAATTTCATCTCCTTTCATATAGACCGTCTGGATGCGGTCGCGGTATTTGGTTTCGGTGCGGACAATCACCCTGGCCTGGGCATGGGCGATTGCGGCGCTGCGCGCCGCCTGCTGCTCCACATAGCTGATATGTGTTTCGCCGGCGGCCCGCTCGCCGTCGATGCGCCCGAGCAGGTACAGCGCCAGCGCCGCGCCGGCAGCCAGCGCATACTTCGCCGGCGCTGGAAGGAGCAGGTTTGTCATAAGGCCTCCATGGCAGTGTTATAGAAAGCCAGCCGCTCCTGCCAGCCGATCGCATCGCCCATCGCTGCAGTCTTCCTGCCACGGTTGACCATGTCGCACACACCGTCGAAATCGAGCGCATCGGCCCATCGGTTGATGCCGTTGTGCCACCAGAACCAGGCGGCGCTGCGGCAGGCGCCTTCAGGAGACCGCAGCCAGGCGCCGGTCTCGCCGCTGGTGATGCCGAAATGGCGGCCACAGGCGGCGTGGTTATTGGCGAAGGTCAGCTGGATGGCGCCGGCGCCACGGTAGCGCCATCCATCGCCCGACGCTTCGGGGCCATTGCCCTCGCGGCTGGCGTAAGCCCGGTTGGCGATCCGTTCCGGCTGGCGTGCATAAGCCGCCGCCAGCGGCGGTGGAAAGCGCGACGGCCAGACCTTTGCCAGCGCAGCGCTGCTGTAGTTCAGGTTCTCTTCGAACACGGACAGCTGGCCGGACTCGTGCGCGACCGTCGCCAGGAAGGCGGCCTGGCGCGGCGGCGTGCTTATGCCGAATTCCGCCATCGCAGCATTGAGCGCGGGAACAAAAAGGCCCGCACGCTGGCGGGCCTTGGGCATGATGCGCATGAACTGCTCGGGCGTCATAGTCCCCCCTTCACATCCCTCATGGCCTCTGCCGCATCATGCGCCAGCTCCGCGATGTCCTTGCCGCGGCGGCGCTCCAGCCACAGCACGATGGCGCCCATCACCCACCATGCGGGCAGGCCTGCCAGCACCATGACTGGTCCGGCAACGGCCAGCATGCCCACCGCCGGATCAGCCCCATTCAGGACGGAGACGGCACGTGCCGACTCGAACAGCGTCGGCCACCAGCTGTACAGCGCCACCACCAGCAGCGGCCCAAGCAGTGCCGAGGTGAGGATGGAGCAGGTGAACCGAACAAAGGCTTCGCGGCGCGTGCGCGGCCACATGAACAGGAAGGTAAGCGCACTCGCGGCAGCTCCGGCCAGTAGCGGCATGCCGAAGATCTTGATGATGACGCCGCCAGCTCCGGCCGTAGTTTCGATTGCCATTGTCTCTTTTCCTGAGGTGATATGTGAGGGGAACTTCATTTCAGTCGGGCCAGGCGAGTTCCGGTAACTGGTTCAGCAGATCTTCAACCGCCGGCAGCACCAGCTTGCCAGCTCTTGCCTGCCGCAGCAGCTCGTAAGCGATGGCGTTGCAGGCATCCATCCACATGGCGAAAGCCAGTCCTTCAGTCTGGAACGGCCCCGCGTAGCCGGCCCGTAATGCGCAGCTGACCCGGTTGTCATAGCGGCGCTCACGGGCTTTGCCGTCATACAGCTCCTCAAGTGCGCAGACACAGGCAAGTTCCCGCCGCGCAGCATGCAGACTTTCTCGTTCGGCGATCTGCTCCGGTGGCGTTTCGCGCAGTTCCCAGGCGCGGATCCAGTTGCCGTGGGCGTCCTGTACAGCGCCGCCTTCATGAACCGTATGCCGCGGCCCGGCTTCAGGCCGCGGCGACGGCAGCACCGGGTCGGCACCGGCTGCGTCGATTGCTGCCAGGGTGAGCGGCGCAGGCAGCATGCCGCAATAGCCATCGCGCAGTTGCGTTTCGTTGACAAGCGCGCCTGTGGCACGGATACGATAGATACTCATGTTGCTCCTTTTATGCAATGGCAAAATAACCGTAGACCACACCGCTCGCCAGATAGCTGGGCTCCACAACCGTGAAACCCGAGGGGTGCGGATCGACCAGCTGACCCGTGCCGGCCGACTCAATTACGGTGGAATTCAGATCGAGCACACTTTCGCTGCCGGCATTGATGCCGCGCGCGGTATCGAATGTGTGCCAGCCCCCCGCGACGTCGATGGGCTTGATCAGTATGAAACGGGCTCCCGCAGTAAAGCCGCAGTCGATCGTGAGCGGATTTCCCGTGCCCACGTAATAGCCATCCTTTGCAATGCCGGGATTCCGCGCAAACAGGAATGCCTGGTAAACACTGCCCGAGGCATTCACATCAGCGCCGGTATCCATCTCTACATAACTGTCGGTATAGCCAAAATAATTTGAGCCGGCATTTGTGAAAGCGCTGCTTCCATTGATTACGCCGGTCGATACTGCTGCGCCCCATGCGCTGAATGTGGTATGCCAATTGCCCGCCGTAGTCAGCCTCCGTATGATCACCCATGCAGGCAGGGCTCCCAGTCTATGCGGCACGGTTCTGCCGGCTCCCGTCCCCGTCCACATCAGGATGTCGAGAAACTTTGCCGCGCGCTTGAAAGAATGGATGATGAACGGCGCGCCATTGACATTGGGAGCGGCCGACGCCACGCGCATGCCGCGGAAGTCATCGAAAGAGACCGAATTGGCCAGCGCCGCCGCAGCCGTCGTGGCATTCATCGGCAGCACATTGTTGTCGCCGCGCTTACGGTCCCAAACACGGAACATGCCGTCCGTTGTGGAATTGGTGCGGCGCGCCAGCACCATATCAGGCGACCACGGTTTCATTTCCGGATTACTGTTAAAACCCGGATCGGTCGGAAGGATGGTGGCCACCCCGTTCCCGGTACGCAGCTGCGGCATATACACATCCAGTGCGCTGGCCGGCGGCTTGCCCGACATGCGCACGGCCATGAAGTTGTAGACCGTGTTCGCCGTCAGGCCGCTGACGGTAAAACCGTCATAGGTCGCGTTAATGGTAATGGAGGCAGCTTCCGCGGCCTGCGAATTGATCCGCAACATGCGCGAGGCGGCGTTATACGGCATGCCGCGTGTGGTGTCGTGCAGCGTCCAGTCACCGGCGGCAATGGCCTTGCGCAGCATGACCAATTGCGGTTCGCCCCAGGTGATCGGCACCGTCGCCACGCCCGATGCGTTGGAGGTGAAAGCGCTGCAGAAGATCTTTCCTTCCGGCGTAGGGTCGTGCGCAAACACATAAGCGGTGTAATTGCCAGGTTGCGATACGGAGGTCACATTGCTCCCGTCCCAGCCCACGACATTACCAGTGATGAAGGCGGACGAAGTGTCCGGTTGGTTACCGCTGAACCCCAACGGCGCCGCCACCGAGGAACTAAGTGACGGACCAGCGACCGAATCATTGTTGCCACTGCCGCGATGCCAGGTTGCCCAGTTGGCGTTAACGCCGCTGCCGTCGGTTTGCTTGATCCATACCATGCCAACCTGGCAGTTCAGCGCATGCGGCATGCTGACCGAGCCAGAAGTGGCCAGGGAATACGTCAGCACATCGAAGAATTTCTGCGCGCGGCGGAAACTGATGCCCACGTATTTGCTGGTGGTGTAGTAATTGTTTACCGAATGTGCGGTATCGGTGCCGAGCGTGTACCCGCCTGCTGCATCAAAATATATGCGGCTGGACGAGTTCATATAAGTCAGTGCATCGGTTGCGAGAATGACTCCCGACCCGGACGGACTCAGTGCATACAGGCCCGGGTTCGGCGAACCGTCGTTGCTGAGCGTGTCGTACAATGTCCAGCCCCTGTCGGTACGCGTGCGGTCGCAGAACATGACCAGGCCGCCCCTGCTGGAGAGCTTGACGCCGTTATTCACCGTCAAGGTAGTGCCTGTGCCGGTCCAGGAGTCCACTGAGAACACATCATCGACGTATTCTTTCGCGGCATCATTGCCGGACGCTGCGAGCATAGCGAGTGCCTTCATACCATTTTCCCGTAAATTTCAGATGCGCCGCCGATTTTCCAGAACACGAAGAAATCGGAACCGGACGATTGCAGCGCCGTGCGGCCGATCGCCGCCATATAGCTCGCCATCGACGAGGTCTTGCTGCCATCGGGCAGCACCCACTGAATGGCGGGCATGGTGATGGCCCCGGCATTGCCGTTGACTATTTCGATCATCAGGAAGGCCCGCTGGTCGCTGCCGGCCGGCCACTGGTCGAAGGCGATCGTCAACGGCCCGCCGACCTGCACCCGCTGCGAGATGCCGTTGCGGTAGTCAAACGTAACGGTGCCGCTGGACACCGTGCCTTTGTCGACATGCTGCGAGGCCTCGCCGCGCAGCACAGGCCCCACCAGCGGTGCGCCCAGGATCACACTACTGGCGTCAAGGCGCAGCGCCGTGGCAAAGGTGCTGAAGTCCTTGGCCGCCGCGGTGTTGCGGTCGATCCGCAAGACATCGTTGTCCAGTAGCTGGCGCCACGCGCCAAGACTACCGGCCATATCGCTCTCGGTGAAACGTATGGCCGGCGCCGCGGCGCTCAAGGCGAGCGCGTTGCCATTGAGCGCAGCCGCGTTGACCGTGCTGATGCCGAGGACACCGGCCAGGCTCAAGGACAGCATATCGCTGGTCCAGGTGACGCCGTCGTCGCCAAGACGCTGCACCTTCATGACGCCGCCGGTGAAATCGATACGCGCGAAACGCTCGCCGCTGGCGGCATCGGTCTCCTGGAAACGCAGGTTCGGGTAGGCGGACGACAGCACCGCACCGCTGAATACCGGAGTATTCGCGGTACCCAGGCCGAGGTTCGCGGCGGCGGCCGTGGCACTGGTGGCGCCCGTACCGCCGTTGGCAACCGCGATGGTGCCGGTGACGTTGGCAGCCGTGCCTGTGACATTGCCAGTGACGTTGCCGGTCACATCCCCTGCCAGATTTGCATCGAGCGTTCCCTTGGTGCCGGAAAATATCTCGCCGGTGCTATTCGCGTTGATCAGGAAGGCAAAGCGGTCGGCACTGGCGTCGTAGCCCATGAAGGCAATCCGGGCGCTGCCGCCGCTGTAATAGCGCATTTCCACGCCGCGGTCCTTGCCGTCGGCCATCGTCGGCGCCGTATCGCCGCCCAGGGTGATGACCGGGTCGTCCACCGTGACGGTCGTGGAATTGACCTGGGTGCTGGTACCGTTGACCACCAGGTTGCCGGCAATCGTGACGTTGTGGCCCAACGCCACATCCCCGGTCGCGAGGTTGATAGCGAAAGGACGCAGGCTATTGAAGCTGCCATCCTGGTCATTCGCCGCCGTCATCATCAGCGCATAGTATGCGCCGTCATTCCGTTGGATGACCGCATAGCGGTTGGGACCACCGTCGTTCTTCATGCGCAGGCCATTTGCGGCGCTCGTCACCAGGGCCTGCGCTTGATGGACTCCGGCTGACGCCGTATTGCCATTGCGGTCGAGGCTGAGCGCAGCAATACCGGCACCCGCATCAGTCTGCTTGCCCAGATAGGCATATGCTCCGCCATCCTGGACCCAGAATGCGAACGCCCCCTGGTCGGTGCCCGCGTTCGTGTCCTTCAGCACAATCTGGGGCGCAGTGGCGTGCGCCAGCGTAAGCGAGCCCGCCAACGCATTCGTCACGTTGGCAGCGGTGAGCTCGCTACGCATCGTCGCCGACGATTTATTTTCCACATTCGGCAAGCCAACCATGGCGGCCGTGATACCGCTGACGGTACCGGTGAAGGCCGGCGACGCCAGGTTGGCCTTGAGGTCCAGCGCTGCCTGGGTGGCGGTCGATACCGGCTTGTCCAGGTCCAGCGTGTTCTGCACGTTGCCGAAGCTGGCGGTGGTCATCACACCATGCCAGCTGGGTGTTACTACGATGGCCGGCAGCACGAACTCGGAGGCGCTGCCCGGATCGTCCTGGTTGGCAAGAACATCGTGAGTCCAGCGGGCCGAAGGCGTCAGGCTGACTTCATAAAATCCGGGCACCGTCGCGCCCCCCAAACCATAGTAAATCCAGACCTCATAGCCTGTTGCTTCCGGATCAGCGCCGACCGCTTTGATTTTGATCGAGGCAGGGTTGTGCGCGCCGGGCCCCGGATTGCGATTGGCGTAGGTATAGACAGCATGGCCAGGAAACGCTGGCGGAACCAGGTCCCTGGTGCGCAGGGCCAACTCGGTATCCCACAGTGCGCCGCCGATCACCGGCGCACCGAGCATCCGGATGAACAGCAGTTCTCCACTACGTTTGGCGGTAAAGCATCCGAGGCGGGTCCAGCCGCTGCCCGTATTGGCGGGCAATTCAAACCTGCCGAACTGCACCGGTTTATTCTGGATAAACGATTTTTCGAGCGGATCAGTTTCTGCCCAGTCGGCCTGCACCTGGCCTTCCGTGGCAGTGTCCGCAGCGGCTTGCGCGCGATCAGCTTCGTCGCTGGCGAAGGACGCCGAACCGGCGGCAGAGGCGGCGCTGGCTTGCGCAGCGGCGGCGTCCGCGTCCGCGCCGGCGGCGCTGGCTTCGGCTGCCGTTGCACTCAACTGCGCGGCGGCAGCATTGCTTGCGGCACCGGCGATGTTGGCGTTGATATCGGCCGCCGCCTGCTGGGCGGCAGCGAGCACCTGCCCGGCATCGTCAAGCGTGCCCTCAATGGCAGCAGCATCGCTATGCGCATCCGCCGCGCTGGCTGCCGCGGCAGACGCGGCAGCGGCAGCCGCGGCAGCACTGGCCGAGGCTTCCGCCGCAGTAATGCCCGCCGTCGCAGCACTGCCGGCCGCCGCCGAGGCGCTGGCCAGGGCCTCCCCAGCCTTGATCGTTGCGGCGGCCGCGCGATCTACCGCTTCAGCCGCCTTGGCGCCGGCCGTCGAGGCGCTGCCTGCCGCCGCCGCCGCGCTGGCGGCAGCATCAGCGGCTTTCGTGCCGGCGGCCGTGGCGCTGCCGGCAGCTTCGCCGGCTTTGCTGGTGGCGGCTGCTGCGCTGCCGGCCGCGGCCGCAGCACTGCTGGCGGCTTCGCCCGCCTTCGCCGTGGCCGCAGATGCAGCGGCAGCCGCTTCCACAGCGGCGCCTGCCGCGACCTGCACCTCCTCGTCGAATTCATTCAGGCGTTCGATCGCCACCGTGGGCGGCATATTGTAAAAGAAGCGATTTCCCATTTAGATTTCCTCAAGTTCGATGGAGGTGCTGTAGCGCTGAATCGTCGGCGTGACGATGGCTTTGAGCTGGCTGAGCTTGCAGTACATCTGGTGCTCCTGCTCCAGGCTCGTGTCCTCATGGCCGGGATACAGGCTGAAGAACAGGGGCTTCGGCATGCCGTTGCCGCGCACGATATGCCAGACCATGGCGCGGTCCGTGGTATTCATCGAGCCCAGGTCGAAGACCTGGACGCGGTGCCGGGGCCCGGCATCGGTCAGCAAGTCGCCGGCCGCGGTACGGAAGTGCGCGGACGAATCGACCGGCGTGACGGCGGCGCCAAAACTGGCGTTGTATTCCGGCGACCAGTAGGCGCCGCACACCAGGCGGCTCGCCTCGATATAGCCTAGCGGGTTGCTCGGTGCAGCGATATCGATCAGCAGCTTCTTGACCGCGCCCGGTACTGGAATCCAGACCCGGCCATAAGCGCCGCCGCCATAAGCAAAGGCGTTGGAGCCCAGTCCTTTCGGCCCCCAGTTCCACAAGCCCATGGCCGGGCCGGGGCAGGCCAGTACCGGTCCGCTGTCAAACAGCGGCATGCTGTCCGAAGCTTCGGCGTAGCCGCGCACGCGGATGGTATCGGTGCCGGTGAGATTGCAGAACGCCAGGGCGACGCCGGCGATGGTTTCGGGTTGCGGCCAGGTTGCCACCAGTTGGGCGGTGGTACCGGTGGAGCGCCAGACGCGCGCCTTCGTATCGTTTTTCAGATTGGCCACACCGAGCGAGGCCGTGGCTTGGGAGGATGCCGTCAACGTAGCGCGGTCGGCAGCGTTGTCGTAAATGATTCGGAGGTTAGCCATGGCTCAGTTGTTCCTTCAATTGGTCAAGTTCGATGCGGAGTTCCCGGACCAGGACGCTCAACTGCTGAATGGAGCTGACCGCCGGAGCAATCAGCTCTTCGTAACGCAGCGCCTGTTCGGAATCCGGATCATCCTTGTTCGCCAGCAGCCACATTGCCGCGTTCCGGTCGCCGATCGCCTGCTTCACTTCCTGGGCGAGAAAACCGTAATGGGTACGGACTCCCGGCACTTCTGTCACAGCCACTTCTGGTTCGATGATTTCCGCCGTCGGCGGCCTTCCCGTACCGCGGTTTTCAATCGCCAGGCGGCCGGTACGCAAGGTGTAGCGCACCGGCCGCAAGGCATTGATGAAGTCGAGGCCAAGGTCGCAGTCGTCGATGTTTTCCTTGCCTCGCGCATCGGACGACACCACCACCGCCGTCGCACTGGTAATGCCCATCCAGCGCCTGGCCAGCGTGCCGAGGTTGTAGGTGTTGTCGGAAATTGGAATGCAATTATTGGTAGTGGTAGCTTTGTTGGCCGTTTCGGCATAAGGCACCGAGGTGACAGGGCCATCTATCCGGAGTGCGATGCCATTGGCATTGGAGAAGCTGCCCGCCGGCCCCGTTCCGGACGAACTGCCGACAACACCCGTACCGCTGGCGGTTGCCCATCCAACGACGCCGGCGAGGGGGCCAGTGCTGTGTCCGGCCACTGTCGAAGAAAGCGTTGAGCCCGAGGTCGCCCAGATGACGCCGGAGGCGCCGCCGATCTCGCATACCACCTCGGAGGGGTCATACACCTGCAGCATATTGTTGCCGCCATTGTTCATAATGAGGCGACGGCCCGAGGCGGCGGTCCTGAAGATCGAACCGGTGAACTGGTAGCCGGAGAATGTATCGCCTTCAAACGCGGTGGCCGCCACTGTCCCGTCCACCAGCATATTGCCGGCGATATGGGCAGCCATGCTCATCCAGCTGCCGTTCAGGTAAAAGCGCTTCTCGGCAAATTGGGCGTTCGCATTGACCAGCGTTACCCGGTCACGGTTCCTGGGCGAGCCGTAGTTCAAGGTGAGGAATAATGCGGTGGCATCGGCGCTTGCACCGGCATCCCACTCCGTGCTGTCCGTGGTGCCCACCAGGTCCAGCGTGCCGCGCTCGCCATCGGCACCGCTGGCGCCGGCCGCGCCGTTTTGCGCCATGATAACGGGCGTGGCCCATTCGCCGGGCGCGATCGTATCGCTGGCGCCGCTGGCCAGGGCGGTGGCCGTCGTCACATACAGCGGGCTGCTGCCTGCCGGCACGGTACGCGTCCAGCTTCCCAGCGTGCCGCCCAGCGTACCGGCAGCGAAATTGTAGGTAAGGCCGCCCGCCGGCGTGGCTGGCTGGGCCGATGCGCGCTGGTACAGGTAGACGGTCGCCGTATTCAGTCCGTTCTGCGAAAAAAGCGCCGGGGCCGGCCATTCTGCGGCTGCGATCATATCGGTCGCGCCGTTGCCGGAGGCGGAGGCGGCGGTGACATACAGCGGCTCGCTGCCTGCCGGAATCGCCTTGCTCCAGCCATTGGCCAGGACATCCCCGGCCGGCGCCACGATGGCATTACTGGCGAAGGAGAAGGTGATATCGCCCGGATTATCGGCTGGCGCAGTGGCCGACCGCTTATAGGCATAAGCCAATCCGGTGCTCAGCCCGGTGCTGCCGTTGGCGCCATCCACCACCTTGGCGACAATAAAAACGGCTTCATAGCTGATGCCGCGGTCCACGATGCGTGCCTTGACCGTGGCTGACGCGGCACTCATGCTGGAATACACCAGCGTTGCCGACTTCGTATCGCTGGCAACCGTGATGCTGCTGGCGCCGCTGACGACCTCCCAGTTGACCGGACCGGAAAGATTGATGGCATTGGCAGTGATCGTAATCGCCGGCGGCGACACCGCGCCCATATTCGATACATGGAACACCGGGGTGTCGCTGCTCAGGATCAGACTCCTGCCGCGGGTGGGCTCTTCGTCGCGGCTTGCAGCGCCTTGCAGCAGCTTGTCGCGTTCATTCACAATGGTGGCCATCAGATCAGTACTCCTACGTTAACGCGTCCAGCCGTCCAGTTCGGGGACAGGCTGATGACGACGCCGGTATTAGCGCCGCCGAGCGCAAAGCGTTCAGCGGGCAGTCTTACCGCCCTTCCCAGCTGCAGCGACTGCATCAGGTCGGCGGTGCCCTCGAACTGGTAGACGGTGCGCGGCAGCTTCCACAGGGCGAGGCGGCGCTGCGCCTCCGCTTCCGCATCGACACGCTGCAGCAGCGCGGTTTCTTCCATCGCCGGCGCGGCATCCAGCCTGTAGGCGGCTTTCACCGCCTCATCGGCCTTGAGGCATTCCAGCCAGGCTGTCGCGAACAAGTCCTTGTGCGCCTGGGGAATGGTGGTGGCCAGTTCGGCCTGTTCGGTATGGTTGCGGCAAAAGCCGAGCTTTACGGCCGCCGCAACCTCGCTGCGCTTCGCCGGTGCCAAGGTCTTGTCGACCATCTGCTCCGGCCCCACAGGCACCGGATTGGCGAGCGTGCCCAGGTCCAGCTTCACGATGCGCAGCTTGCCCAGCGCATCCGGCAGAATCTGGGCGCCAAGGCTGGCGGCCAGCTGGCGGCACGCGACCAGGACGTTGGTGCGGTCGGGCAGATAAATGCCGAGCGGCTGCGGGTGGGCCGCTTCGAAGGCATCGAAGCTGGCCAGGTCGAGGTCGGCATCCGTGAAGCGGTCTCCGGCCTTGCCGTAGCCGGTAACGATGCGGCGGATCAGCGCGGCCGCCGTGTTGCGGTACACGCCGCCGAACTTGTCGCCCTGTACCGACACCGTGATGGTGCCGTAGGATTGCTGGTTCAGGCGGAACTTGCCGGTGCCGGCCAGGGCGGTAAAGCTGACCGGCACGCCGTTGTCGCGCACTTCGATAATGCGTTCGATCCCCGAAGCGTGGACCATATACTCCAGCGTGGCCGGGTCGGCCAGCAGCGGCGTGATGTTGTGCACTTCGCCAAACGTGAGGGGCAGGATGCGGTCACGGTTCTGGCCCGTGCCGCCGAGTGTGCTTTCGGTCATCGGCGTGTTCAGGCGCTGCAGCTGGTCGCGCAGCGACAGCGCCAGGCCGCTGCGTCCCTTCGGCGCCATGGTGGCGACGACGCCGCTGAAGACCAGCCGGAACTCGGCACGCGGCCAGCGCGGATCACCGATGTAGGCGCGCGCCGGCCGGTTGTCCCAGATATCGCCCAGCCAGGCATCCAATGCACCGTCTTCGTTGCTGAACTCGATTTCGCTGATGGACAGCCGGCCGTCGTTCGTCAGCGACAATTCTTCCGTGGGCTGGAAGGTGGGCTTCACTACTGGCAGATAATGCGTGTTGGCCGGCACGTCGCCGGCGCCCGTGTTGTAGGGCCGGTCACACAGGTAGCGCGTGGTGTCGGCCCCGCCGCTGCGCACGCCAATCTCGTAGAGCGTGGTGCGGATGGCGGACGGGCTTCTCAGCCAGTCAAGGAACTCTGCATCGGTCATATCGGATCAATCCTTTTCGGTTCGGACACTGCACGGATCGCGGAGACGGCAGCTTCCGCCACAATGGCGGCGCCACGCGCATTCGCGTCATAGTTGGCCTGGATGGCATCGCCGGTCTGGCGCTGCTGTTCGGCGCGCAGCTCCCTGATTTCCGTGGTCAGGGCCGCGTTCTCGGTCTTCAGGTCGCGAATGGCTTCGACCAGCGGCACCGTGTTGGCGGTGCCGTAGTCGCGCAAGCTGAACGCCATGGCCTGGCTCGGTGCTGCCTGCGCCACGAAGGACTGCGATGTGGAAGACGCTTCCGGATGCTTCTGCTGGTACTCCGCGCTGGATGTAAACAGGCGGGCAATCTCGGCGATCGAGGTGCCGCCGGCCAGCACGTTTTTCCAGAACGCCAGGCCCTCCGCATCGGAATGGCGGCCCAGCAGCTGCTGGTAGAGCGTTTCGATTGCGGCGGTGGAATTGGCGCCCACGGTGGCCAGCTGGCTTGCCGTCAGCGTGCCCGACAGCTCGCGGATGGCCTGTGCCACGGAGACCACTTCAGCCTTCACTTCGATCAGGCCGGTGACCGACTTCTCCAGCGCCGTCAGGCTGGCGCGGGCCACATCGACCTGCTTCTCGGCCCATTGCAGCGCGTCCGAGGTGGCTTCGCGGACTTTCGCGAAATCGTCCTGATAGCGTGCGCCGGAAGCATTCACCAGCTGCGATGCCTTCAGGTAGGCGCTCGCCGACGATTCGAGGTTTGCCTGTGCCGTCTCGTCCCCGCCCTGGGCCAGTGCGAAGGTGCGGTCGAACTGCGCCTTCGCTTCCTGGTAGCGCTGCTCCGGCGTCAGCGTCGACAGTTCGTTCAGCAGCAGGCTGTCCTGGAATTTCTTGAGCGAGTCGGCGTAGGCATTCATGCGGTCCAGCGTGCTGGTAATGGCTTCGCGTTCCGCCTCATAGGCCTCGTTCAGCTGCTCCCGCAGCTCTTCGGTGCTCTTGGTGGTGTCTTCGATGGCCGGATAGACCTTGGCGAATGCATCCTGCAGGTCCAGCAGCTTGGCCAGCTGGTTGCCTTGGGCGCTATCCGCTGCGTTCAGGCTCAGCACGAGCTGTTTGAAAGCCTCCCGCGTGTCGATGCTGGCGTAGCCCATCTCAGCAAGCTGGTCAGCAACATATTTTTTGACCGGTGCGAGACGCTCCGCTTCGGTGAGGAAGTTGTCGGCAAACCCGCTCGCCTGCTCGGCCAGCTTATCGATGCCGCCCGCCATATTGATCAGGTTTTCGCGCGCCCCAATGCTGGCAATGCCGGTGGCGCCGAACTTCATCCCGATTGAAGTCAGGATGGAGTCGAGATTCGCGTAGTTGCTCGCGATGCGGGCCAGCGTTTCGAAGTAGCCTTCGCCAACCTTCTGGAAGGCGCTCAGGCCATCCACCGCGAACTTGGCCATATCGTCACCCAGCTTGGAGAACACGGCCTCCAGCTGCTTCTGGATCTCCTCGCCCTTCAGTCCTTTCAGGCTGATCTTGCCGATATCGACCACGAAGGAATTCAGATGTGCAGTGAACTCCGTGCCGCCGAGCCCGAGCAGCTTGCCTGCTTCGCCAATGGTGGTAGCCAGGCCAGCGATCACCTGTGCGATCTGCTGGTTGGCTTCCGTCCCCAGCGCCGTTTGTTGCGTGCGGTATTTGTCGCTGCTGAACCAGCCGCCATCCTTCTTGGTATCGGTGTACTGGCTGGCCGTTACGCCATTCGCCAGAATGGCGCTCAGCACGGCCGGATTGATCATCACGCCGGTGTCCAGCGTGGTGACCTTGCCGCCAAAAATGGCGTTGCCGATCGCGCCCAGGAAGCCGCCCGAACCGCTGCCCTGCGCCAGTTCGCCGGACAAGCCGGCAGTCCGGATCAGCAAATTCCCCAATCCACCCAGCGAGGACTCGATGCTGCGCAGTGCATACAGCATGCCGCGGGTATAGGACAGCTCCAGATCACTGTTCGCTGCCACCAGCTCCAGGGACTTGGCGATGGAATCGCTCTTGGCCTTGCTGTCGCCGAAGACGGAGCCCGTACCGGCCGCCTCCTGGCGGTCCTTGGCCGTGGTATCGGCGCCCCCGCCGCCACCGGCAATAGCCACGCCTACCCCGGCCAGCAGGGCAAGCACCGCGGCGCCGGCCGCAATATTGGCGGGGAATGGCAGCGAAGCGAGCGTTTTCGCGAAGGCCGCCACGCCGTCCGCCGCAGCCCGCATGCCGGAATTTGCGACCGACTGCCCGGTAGCAGTGGCATCGGCGGCTTGCTCTGTCGCCTTACTCGCTACGAAGAGGCTGGTGAAGGCAGTCAGCAGACCACTCTTGGTCAGCATATTCTCGATCGCCATGGCCGTCTCATAAGCACGGAACGCCTTTTCGGCTCCCTCCATGACTTTGTAGCCGGTGGTGTTCTCCTTGAAGAAGCCCTTCGCCGCAGTGGCCATCTGGCCGTAGGCCTTCATTTGTGCCTGCGCATTTTGTTGTGCAGCAGTGGCGTTGGCCTTCGCGATTTTTGTCTGGTCGCCGCCAGCATCGTTCTTGGCAGCCTCCAGCTGGGAGGCGATCGTTGCTTGCGTGCGCGCATAGCCCGTCAATGCCGTCGTGAGGCCGCCAATCGCCTTCCCGACACTGCCAAAGGAGGCCTCCATGCCTTGAGCGGCCTGGCGTGCGGCTTCATCGACTTCGGTGAACATGTCGGCCAGGGCTTTGGCTTTCGCCACCTCAGTACCTGACTCAAGCGCAGTCAGCTTCTCCTGCACAGTCTCCAGGCGCCGGTAGGCCTCGATTCTGGCATCAATGTCGGCCACGGCCTGCGCACCGTCGGGCGTTTTGGCGGCGATATCGCGTTCCTTCACCAGACCGGTAATGGTAGCGGCGGTGTTTTTTGGTTTCTGTCCGAATGAATCTACCTGCTTCTGGATCGCATCGGCCTGTTCATTGACTGCCTTGAGTCGTGCGTCCGCCGCTGCCTTGGCCTCTCGGGCCGGCTTGTCCTTATCGTAGTCGTGAGCCGTTTTCATCTGCGCCGCCGCCGCGGCCGCTGCGCGTTCGACTTCGACGCGGTCGGCTTCAAGCCGGGCGATCTTCGCGTTGTGGGAAATACGTTCTGCCTGATCCGCCACGTGGTATGACTTCAGCGCATCAATTTCAGCACCCAGCAACCTGGCGGCATCCTCGCCGGCCTTGAGGGTTGCGGCATGCTTGGCATTGAAGACCTCGTCTTCCGTGGCAAGTCCCTGGCGATGCCGCTCCTCGATCGCAGCAATGCCTTCCATGCGCAGGGCCTTTTCCCGTTCCAGCGCCGCCCGTTCAGCTTCGTATTTTGCGTCCGCAGTCGCTTTTGCAACGGCGAGCGCGCGCGCCGCAGCGGCGCCCTCTTTCGCAGCGCGGCCTTCCATCTGGTCCAGGGTATCTTTTGTCTGATCTGCCTTCTGCATCTTCTGTACGAGCTCGGCGATATCTTTCTTTACCTGCTCGCCCGCCTGGAACAGCTCGCTGCTGCTCTTGCCCTGGTAATCACCCGATCCGGTATTAATATCGTTCAGCAGCTTGGATGCAGCAGCCAGCTGATTGACATACGGCTCGCTGGCCTCAGCCTTCTGGCGGCTCATGCCCCCCTTCTGCATCTGGATCAGCCGCTCGTTTTTGGCGATCTGCTCATCCAATCCCTTCACGATCCGGGCCTGAGCATCATCGAACGACTCTACTGCCTGGTCATTTTTCTCCTTGGCTTTATTCCCATAGAAAGACCAGGCAGTGGCAGCTGCACCAATGACGGTAATGAGCAGCCCGATGGGGCCACCGGTCACCGACAGCACGGTATTCAGTGCCCTCGCGGCAACCGAGGCCGCTGTACTGGCGCCGGCCAGTGTCGTATTCGCTGCCGCCAGGGCAGCGGCAGTGCGCGCTGCATTGGCCTCCGCGGGAATCAGTCCGTTCGTCGTTACCGCCAACGCAACATTTGCTTCGCTGGCCATAACCACTGCGCGAAGCTCCCGCACGCGCGCCTGCGCCGCTGCGTCGGCAGCGGCAGCCGCTGCCGCATCGCTGCTTGCCGTAGCGAGGTTAGATGCGAGCAATGCGCTATTGGCGCTGACCGCGCCATACGTTTTCATTGCCCATTCAGCAAATGATGCCCCCAGCTTGGCCGAACCGAGCGTCGCCGCAGCGCCCACGACCAAGCCAATGTTATCGGCAAGCAGGCGGATACCGCTGCTCAGCACGGACACTACGCCGCTCGCTTGCGACTGCGTGCCGACAAACTCCATGACGCTGTTCTTCAGGATGGTGAACGCCCCGCCGATGGTTTCAACCTTTCTCGCTTCTTCCTGCACCAGCTGAAGTGCAGCCGGGAGTGCCGTCGCCATTACCTGGGCCGTCAACTCTCCCGATGCGGCCATCTGCTGCAATGCGCCCTGGCCGAGCTTCAAGCCGTTGCTCAGCGCATCGACCAGCACTGGGGCCGATGTAGTGAGGCTATTGAAAGTCTCCACGCTCAGCGAACCAGCAGTGAATGCCTCGGCCAGCTGTTGCTGCGCCAGCGCCGACTCCGCCGCGCTGGCGCCGGAGGCTTTCATCGACAGGCTGACAGTTTCCGTAATGGCGGCTACCTGCCGCTGCGAAATGCCGAGCGCGCTCGTGGCGTTCGCGACCTGCGCATACAGTGCGGCGGTCGCCCCCAGATCCTGCTGCGCCTCCGTCGCGATACGTTTGACCTCTCCATATGCAGTCGCATACGAGCTTTGAGACTCTGTAGCAAGGCGGAGCTGGGTGCTGAGTTTCGCGTACTCATCGCTCATCCTGATGAGGGAGTCAACGCTGAGATCAGCTCCTGCCGCAGCCATCACGCCGTTCAGTTTCTGTGCGACGAGATCGAGCGCGGCGGTGGACTGCGCGGCACGCTCGCCGGCCTTGCTGAAATTATCCAGCTCGGCCGTCGCGATGCGCACCTCGTCAATCTCGATATGAATTTCAAGGTTTGCGATTTCTACGTTCATGGTCGTCAAAAAAAAAGACCGCCTTTTCAGACGGTCAGGGTGTTTTGGAGGATTTGCTGACGTTGATCAGGAAGAGAAGATCCAGCGCATCGATGCATTCGCCCTCGAAAGGCGTGAGCCAGATCCGGTGCCGCTGCTGCCAGCCCAGGATCTGTTCGTCCGACAGGGGATTGGGGAACATGGCGCCGCAGGTCCGTTTGGCGTTCATCTGCTGGAAATAGCCCCACAGGTGCGCCAGTTCGGCCGGCAGCGGCGGCACGTTCAGTTCGTCCGGCATTACACCGCTCTGCTGGTACACAATCTCCAGGTGCCAGCGCAGCGTGTGGCCGTCCTGCTGCTGGGCGCCGAGACGGAACTCTGCCTCGGCGAAGGCCAGCAGCTGCTGCTTCAGACCGTCAAAAAATTGGCATCCGTCTCCAGCGCGGCGATGATCTTGTCCTGCCAGGTCGGGAATTTGGTGAAACAGGCCTTCAGGAAGGCCGGGGTGACGGGCACCGCTTCGCCCTGGTCGACGAAGCCGGGCAGGCCGACCACCACGGCAATGGCGATCTGCATATTGCGGTCTTCGCCCAGGTCGTATAGGGTGCCGGCACCTTCATCGGTTTTGGCATCGATCTGCAGGCTTTTGGTCTGGCCGCGCTTGATGGCGTTGACCGAGGTGGCACGGATGGCGTCCTGGTATTGCACGGAATTCTTGCTGACGATCTCGAAACCCGCGCGATGGTTGCCGTCCTTGTCGAACAGCACGGTCACGGTATGGGTTTTCTCGATCGGGGCGTCGGCATTCAGCAGGGAGATGTCGAAGCCGGCGGCGGCGATTGCTTGTGCGGTGTTCATTGGTTTTGATCTTTCTGTTGTGGGAATCGTGGGAAGGAAAAAAGGCCCGGAGGTCGTCCGGGCCGAAGCACAGGGCCAATCGGCCCTGATCGGTCAGGCCTGGCTGTCCTGCATGGACAGCGTGGTCTGGTCGGAATCCGTACCGGTGCCGCCGCTGAAGTCGTACAGGGCGGTGAACTGGTACTGGTGCACGGCCGCCTTCTCGCCGTCGTCCGGGGCCGAGCCCTGGATCTTGATGCGCGGCATGGAGAAGCCGATGAAGTCCGCATTGGCCGCGGTGCCGGTGGTGAGGATCGAGATCAGGTTAGTTTCGGTCTCGTCCAGGAACAGCTGGTGGATCGCGTCGCTGTCCAGATAGGCCGAGAAGGAACCCTTGACCAGCACTTTCTTGCGCTGGATGTCCGGACGCAGGTTTGTGCCGACCACGCCATCCAGCGCCGATTCCTGGCCATCGATGGTGAAGTCGATATTGGTCACCACCACGTTCTCGCTGCCGTTCAGCACCAGGATGCCGGTGGCGGTGGACAGCACATCGGTGGCGGATTCCGGCGCCGGTGCGGTGAAGTAGGCTTCCGCACCGTTGGTCTGGTCCAGGCCGATGAAGGTGAAGTCCACTTCGCCGTTGCCGCTGCCCGGCAGCTTGATGGCGGCCTGGCCCACTTTCACGTCCTTGCTGAGGCGGGAAATGCCCACGTCCGGACGCCACTCTTCCACCGTGTTGTACACATTGGTGTGGCCGCTGGCCGGAATATGCGACTTCTTGCCCACCACGGCGATGGTGACCGAATCGCCGGCCGCCTTGGCGCCAAGCGGCGAGTTGTCCAGGTTCTTCACCGTCATCACGGTGGCATTCAGGTTCACCACCAGCTGGTTGCGCGCATTGTTTGCGTCGCCGGTGCTGGTCCAGCCGCTGCCGCGCACCACATCGCCCACCTTGAAACCATCGGCCAGCCAGGAGCCGGCGGAACGGGTATAGGTGCCGAAGGCGCCGACGGTGGAAGCTGCCGCCACGGTGGTCAGCTCGCCGCTGGTGATGCCGGCTGCGAAATCCTTGCGCAGGATCTGCGAGAACAGGTCGGCGTAGGTGCCGGGCGACAGGAAGCCGCTCAGCTTGCCGTCCACCATCTGCACGCCCTGGCGCTCGCTGGACATTTGCTGGTGCGACGCCATTTCGTCGGCCGTGTTGTACGCGTCGCGCTTCAGTTCCATCGTCGCGGTTTTGCGGCGGAGAATCTGTGCGCCGGATGCGCTTGCGATAGTGCCGCGCGCCGTCTGGCGCTTGATGCGGAACTCTTTGGATACGCCTTGTGCGATATCGCCCATGGAAAGCCTTTCAGGAAAAATAAAAGCCTCCGAACGGAGGCGAAAAAAAAGCGCCAGGGAGGCGCAGTGGAAATAAAAAAGCCCGCACGAGGCGGGCCGGGTATAGACGAACGGGACCATTAAAGGCCGGGTGCTACGCGAATCTCCGCTATCGGTGCCGCTGGCGCGATCATTACGAGTGCGGTGAGTAAGTGAATGAATCTTACAGCGGGTAAAACGAATCAGGCAAGCAGTGAAAACAGTTTTTAATTTGCGGGACGTTGGCGCAACAGCGCATTGGCGCGCGCATGGTGCGACTGCACGATGACCTCCAGCTCGCTGACCATATCGAGCACGCGCTCGCGCTCGAAGCCGCCTCCCTGCATTTCGGCCTCGCCCTTGCCCTGGCAGGCAGCGCAGGCGCGGTGCCCGGCCTGGCCGGTGCCCTGGCATGCGGTGCACTTGCCGTCCAGCCAGTGCGCCAGCGAGCGTTCGGCCACGCGGCGGTACAGGGCCTGCGCCGCTTGCGCATCCCATGCCGTGTGCTCCTTCACCCAGCGCCGCTCGCGGCCTTTTTTGATCACGGCATTGGTCCACAGGCGCAGCAGCTGCGCCAGATTCTGGTGATTGCCTTCGAACAGGCGGTTGACCGTGCCGTCGGCGTACTTCACACGCGACAGCAGCGAGCCGAGGTCGCCCGCCAGCGCCGCGGCGGCGATGGCATCCAGCGCGTGGTGCTGCGCGTCGTCGCGCAGGTCATACGAATTGAGTGAACGAACAAATCTGTCAGCGAAACCCATGAATCCTCTCCTTATTACTCAACACTGTTATTACGCATGCCTGTTTCGCCGAACAGGGCTGCCACCAGCGGGTCGCGCCGTGCTTCGCCACGCGGCCAGTCGTAGTTGTGCACTACGGACTGCTCCATGCTCACCTCCTCTTCTTCGTCATCCGTGGGCTCCGGCCCGGGTGCATAGATTGCGTGGCCGCCGCGGCGGCCCGAGTACTTGACGGCACGATGAATTTTTCCGGCAAGGCACATTGCGTTCAGCTGGCGGCTGAGGGTGCCCGGTGAGATATCGAGCAATTCGATGAGTTCCGCCGATGTGGCCTGCCCAAAAGTGAAGAGATAGTTGAGGATGGTGTCCGGTGCCGCCAGCTTGCGCCTGCCGCCGTGATGCCTGAATGTCTGTCCGATATGCTGTGTTTTGCCTGATGCCATGATGCCCTTTCGAATAACGCTTGTTGATGAGTCGCGTTCCATGGCACAATACTAGCATTGCTATTAGCAAAGTCAATAGCAATGCTCGTTGTTGTAGTTAATAGCATTGCTATACACTTCACTCAAATGAAAACAGACCCTAAACTGCTGGAATCGTGGCAAACAGACGACGCAGCCCGCCTGAAACGGCTGTTCGACGCGCGCGAGCCCAAGATGTCGCAAGCCGAATTCGGCGCCCAATTCGACATCGGCTCGCAAGGCATGGTGTGGCAATACATTGCCGGCCGCCGGCCCCTCAATATCAAGGCGGCGACGGCGTTTGCGCGCGGCCTGAATGTGCCGGTGGAGGAATTCAGCCCCACCATCGCGGCCCAGATCGGTGACGCTTCGCAGGCAGTCTCCACGATCCTGCCTGGGCTGCGTCCCATCACGGATGATGAAGACGATGCGCCCGAAGCTGTGGCCATCAAGCTGGGCCCTATGCCCCTGCGCGCCGGCATCACGGGCTTCGAAACCGAAAGCCTGTTCGATGACGGCAGCCGCCACCATATTCCGCGCCAGTGGATGGAAGAAAACGGCCTGGTGCCGCAGACCCTGCTGGCCGTGAAAATCAAGGGCAACAGCATGGCGCCCCTGATGTACGAAGGCGATATTGCCGTTATCGACCTGAGCAACAAGACGCGGGTGAGCGGCGGCGTGTTCGCCCTCAACTACCATGGCGAAGGCGTGATCAAGCGGCTGAAATACGAGCGCCGGGAGTGGTATCTGGTATCAGAGAATCCGGAGTTCCGGCCGCAGCCATGCAAGGGCGCCGATTGCCAGGTGGTGGGCCGCCTGGTGCGCTTCGATCCGCGCAATTTCAAGGACCGGCTCTGAACGGGGGAGCGCTGCGCGCGGCCATTATCACCGTGAAAGGTGTGCGCCTGGCGGCGGTGCTGGTCGATGCCGAGGCCACCTACCCCGCTGCTGCGCAAACCGTGCTGGCGCGCGCCGCGCTGGTCTTTCCTACCTTGCCCGTCATTCTCCTCTCGCCACGGATCGGCGGCTTCTCGCACAGCTATGCGGCGTTCAACACCGACCGGCTGCTGCCCCACATCAATACGGACAAAATCCGCTGGCGCAACTTCATGCCCGAGCCGGACATGAGCCCCGAACCGTTCTGAATTCGTGAAATAACTAGCTTTGCTATTGCAACGAAAAACTAGCTTTGCTATTATTTCTGCGTTAACAGTTACCTGACGGAGAAAACCATGTCCCCTGCCGAATTAGCAGCGCTTGACGAAGCGACACGGCGTGGCGATGCCGCTTCACAGCTGATGGCAAACCCGCACTGGTTTGATGTGCCGAGGCCGGCGTACCCGGCCACCAACATGGCTTAGAGCTGGGCTTTGACAGCCGCCTTGACGGCAAGCTGAACCTGCTCGTTGATGGAGCTTTTCAGCAGCTGGTAGAAAGAGAACTGCAGCGTTGCCAGCGCAATGAAAAGGGAGATTGCCGTACCCACCATCCACGCACGCATCTCGCTGCGGAGCTCCTGCAGCTCAGCTTTTGTAGCCAGATGAGGCAATTCGGAATCGAAACGCTGTTCCAGCGCCGCAGTCTTGACCAGCACCGCTTGTATATCCTCGCGCCGGGCATAATTGGAAAGCACGACCTCCAGTGAAGTCTTTACCGTAGCCATATCCTGCTCCAGCGCGCAGGTACGAACAGCGAGCGCCTCCACGTCTTCACGCCGGGCATAAGTGGAGAGCACGATGTCCAGTGAGGACTTCACTGAGCTCATGTCGTGTTCTAGCACAGCCGTACGCGTATTCAGGGCCGCAACATCTTCGCGCCGGGCATAGTGGGCATGCACGTCTTCCAGGACCACCTTGATGGCGGCCATATCCTGCTCAAGCAGATCGGTGCGGTGGTTCATCAGGCGATGATGGACGCCTGCTCGGAAGATGTCAAAGGAACCGGATAGGAATCTTGTGCTGGCTCACGGAGGATGGCCTGCCCAGCTGGGTTCGAACCAGCGACCCTCAGCTTAGAAGGCTGATGCTCTATCCAACTGAGCTATGGGCAGTAGGGGGAGAAATGAAAAGCGGGCTGCACGTGACAGCCCGCTTGAGGAATGTGGTCGGAGTACAAGGATTCGAACCTTGGACCCCCTGGTCCCAAACCAGGTGCGCTACCGGGCTGCGCTACACTCCGATAAGACAAATCATACTCGCTCCCCTATGGAGCCGTCAATGTTGCCGCCCGGTAGGAGTTCAGGCGGCTGCCGGCACTTCCACCTTGTCGGCGATGCGGCGTGCCAGGCTCTGGGCACGGTCGGCGTCGCGCGCTTCCACCATCACGCGGATCAGCGGCTCGGTGCCGGAGGCGCGGATCAGCACGCGGCCCGTGTCACCCAGCTCCTGCTCCACGCGTTCTTTCTCCGACACCATGGCCGGATTCTTCTGCCAGTCGAAACCGGCCGGCACGCGCACATTGATCAGGGTCTGCGGGAACAGTTCCAGCGCGCCGGCGATCTGCGCCAGCGTCTTGCCGCTGCGCTTCAGGGCGCTCAGCACCTGAAGGGCGGACACGATGCCGTCGCCGGTGGTGTGCTTGTCCAGCGCCAGCAGGTGGCCGCTGCCCTCCCCGCCCAGGATCCAGCCCTTTTCTTTCATCACTTCCAGCACATAGCGGTCTCCCACCTTGGCGCGCGCGAAGCCGATGCCTTTTTCCTTGAAGGCCACCTCCAGCGCCATATTGGTCATCAGCGTGCCGACGGCGCCTGCTACCGGGCCGGTGGCCAGGCGGTCCATCACCATCACGTACAGCAGCTCGTCGCCGTTGTACAGGCGGCCGTTGCCGTCGCACATGATGAGGCGGTCGGCGTCGCCGTCCAGCGCGATGCCGAGGTCGGCGTCGTGGGCCAGCACGGCGGCGGCCATCGCTTTTGGCGCCGTGGCGCCGTGGCCGTCGTTGATGTTGAAGCCGTCCGGCTTGTTGCCGATGGAGACCACCTCGGCGCCCAGCTCGTGGAACACGTGCGGCGCGATATTGTAGGCGGCGCCATGTGCGGAATCGACTACGATCTTCAGGCCGCGCAGGTCCAGCTCATTCGGGAAGGTGCTCTTGCAGAATTCGATGTAGCGGCCGGAGGCGTCGTCCAGGCGCTTGGCGCGGCCCAGCTTTTCGGAGGGCACGCAGCTCATGGGCTGGTCGATCTGGGCTTCGATGTCCAGTTCCACCGCGTCCGGCAGCTTGGTGCCCTGGTCGGAGAAGAACTTGATACCGTTGTCCTGGAAGGGATTGTGCGAGGCCGAGATCACCACGCCGGCCGACAGGCGCAGCGCACGGGTCAGGTAGGCGATGGCGGGCGTGGGCATCGGCCCGGCCAGCATCACGTCCACCCCGGCCGCGGCGAAACCGGCTTCCAGCGCCGCTTCCAGCATATAGCCGGAAATGCGCGTGTCCTTGCCGATCAGCACCGTGGGACGGGCCGTGCCTGCGGTGGCGGTCTTGGCTAGCACCTTGCCTGCGGCATAGCCGAGGCGCATCACGAAATCGGGCGTGATCGGGGCTTCGCCCACCAGTCCGCGCACCCCGTCGGTGCCAAAGTATTTACGTGCCATGTTCTTGTCCCTTTATCGTTAATGTGCTGCCTGCCACACCTTGAGCGCGTCCACCGTTTCGGCCACATCGTGCACCCGCACGATCTGCGCGCCGTGCGCCACGGCAGCCAGTGCGCCGCCGAGGCTGCCTGCAAGGCGCTGCTCCACCGGCTTGCCCGTTACCGCGCCGATCATCGACTTGCGCGACAGGCCGGCCAGCAGCGGCACGCCCAGCTCGGCCACCATCTGACGGCCTGCCTTGAGTAAAGCATAATTATGCTCGACGGTCTTGCCAAAGCCAAAGCCCGGATCGATCCACAGGCGACTCCGGTCAATACCGGCAGCCATCATGGCCTCGATGCGGCCGCGCAGGAAGTCCGTCACTTCGCGCACCACGTCGCCATATTCCGGTTTCTCCTGCATGGTCGCAGGGCTATCAAGCATGTGCATGATACACAGCGCGCAGTCGCTGTCGCGTACCGCTTCGATGGCGCCCTCGGCCCGGAAACCGTTGATATCGTTGATCATGTCCACGCCGGCCAGCACGGCTTCGCGCATCAGCTGCGGCTTGCAGGTATCGACGGAGATGGCCTTGCCGCAGTCGCGCAGCGCATACAGCACGGGCATCACGCGGCGCAGCTCATCTTCCAGAGGCACGGCGGGAGCACCGGGCCGGGTGGATTCGCCGCCCACGTCGATGATCTCCACGCCGTCGCGGATCATCTGCTCCGCGTGCGAAATGGCGTAGTCGAGCGAGGCGAACCGGCCGCCGTCCGAAAAGGAGTCGGGCGTCACGTTGAGGATGCCCATCACGAGCGCGCGCTGCGCCGGAAAATTGAAACGGCCGAAAGGAATGGTAGGCATGGGGCGTTCTGAAAACGAAAAGGGCGAGGATTCCTCCTCACCCTTTCTATGCTGATGCGGCGTGCGCTATCAGGCCGGAGCGGTGGCGTTCGGCGAAGCCGATGGGCCGTCGCCGCTCGGCTGCTTGCGCAGCGTGACGCCGGCTTTCGGCGGACGCGGCTCCTGGCCGGCCATGATGTCGTTGATCTGGTCGGCGTCGATGGTTTCCCAGTCGAGCAGCGCCTTCGTCATCATTTCCACCTTGTCGCGGTTCTCTTCCAGCAGCTTGCGCGCCAGAGCGTATTGCGTGTCGAGGATGTTGCGGATTTCCGCGTCAACCTTCTGCTGGGTCGCTTCCGAGATGGTCTTGTTGGAGCCGCCCAGGAAGCCTTCGTTCTGTTCGTCCTCGTACACCATCACGCCCAGCGAATCGGACATGCCGAAGCGCGTCACCATCGAACGGGCCAGCTTGGTGGCGCGCGAGAAGTCATTGGAAGCGCCGGTCGACATCTGGCCGACGAAAATCTCTTCCGCGATACGGCCGCCGAACAGGATGGAAATCTCTTCCAGCATCTTGTCCTTGTAGCCCGAAATCTTGTCGTGCTCAGGCAGCTGCCAGGTCAGGCCCAGGGCCCAGCCGCGCGGCATGATGGTGACCTTGTGCACCGGATCCGCCTTCGGCAGCAGCTTCGCCACCACGGCGTGGCCGGACTCGTGGTACGCCGTGTTGCGGCGTTCCTCTTCGCGGATCACCATGGACTTGCGTTCCGGGCCCATGAAGATCTTGTCTTTCGCGTCCTCGAAGTCCTGCATGTCCACCAGGCGCTTGCTGCGGCGGGCGGCAAACAGGGCTGCCTCGTTGACCAGGTTGGCCAGGTCGGCGCCGGAGAAGCCCGGGGTGCCGCGCGCCAGGATGTCGGCCTTCACGTCGGTGCCGATCGGCACTTTGCGCATGTGCACGTTCAGGATCTGTTCGCGGCCGCGGATATCCGGCAGGCCCACGGAGACCTGGCGGTCGAAACGGCCCGGACGCAGCAGCGCCTTGTCCAGCACGTCCGCACGGTTGGTCGCGGCAATCACGATCACGCCGGACGAAGCTTCGAAACCGTCCATCTCCACCAGCAGCTGGTTAAGGGTCTGTTCGCGTTCGTCGTTACCGCCGCCCATGCCTGCGCCGCGGTGGCGGCCGACGGCGTCGATCTCGTCGATGAAGATAATGCATGGCGAATGCTTCTTCGCGTTCTCGAACATGTCACGCACACGGGATGCGCCCACGCCGACGAACATTTCAACGAAGTCCGAACCGGAGATCGAGAAGAACGGCACTTTCGCTTCGCCTGCAATGGCGCGCGCCAGCAGGGTTTTACCGGTACCCGGAGGACCAACCATCAGCACGCCGCGTGGAATGCGGCCGCCCAGTTTCTGGAACTTGGTCGGGTCTTTCAGGAAGTCCACGATCTCGGTGACTTCCTCTTTCGCTTCGTCGCAGCCTGCGACGTCGGCGAAAGTGACGGTGTTATTGGTTTCATCGAGCATGCGCGCCTTGGACTTGCCAAAGCTGAAGGCGCCACCCTTGCCGCCGCCCTGCATCTGGCGCATGAAGAAGATCCACACGCCGATCAGCAGCAGCATCGGGAACCAGGACACGAACACCTGCTGCAGGAACGATGGCTCCTCAGGCGGGCGCACGTCGAAGCGCACGCCGTTGTCGCGCAGGTCGCCGATCAGGCCGCGGTCGAGATAGGTTGCCGTGGCACGGACGCGCGAGTCGTCAGTGCGGGTTGCGGCGATGGTATTGCCCTCGATGACCAGGTCCTTGATGCGCTTGGCCTTGATGTCATCCAACAGGTCGGAATAAGGGATGGTCTTGCTGCCACCGGCGGTGCCATGGCTGCTGTCGAATTGCTTGAACAGCATGAACAGCAGAAGCGCCACTACCACCCAGATAGCGGATTTGGAAAACATATTATTCACGAAAACTCCTTCGGATGCCTGCGCACCTGTTACCTGTAGCTCGAATCATTTTACTCGCAATAAGCAGGCCGTGCTAAGAAACCTGCCCCAAAGGTGCGGGAAAAGCAGCGAAACACCACCTTTCCGGGCCGATGTGCGGCTTGGATGGCCGAAAACAAGGGTCAGATTATCAATTTTCTACCGGATTTTTCAATCCACGGCCCAGCAGAAAGATTTCCGACGATTTATCGCGGCTGGCCTTGGGTTTTTTCTGCGCTACCGTCTTGAATTCGCGGCGGAATTTTTCAACGATCTGGGTAAAACCCATGTCCTTGAAACATTTGACCAGCAGGGCGCCGCCGGGTTTCATGTGATGTTGAGAAAACTCAATGGCGATGTCGATCAGGTCTTCCATGCGCGCCGCGTCGGCAATGGCAATGCCGGACAGGTTGGGCGCCATGTCGGACAGCACCAGGTCCGCCTTGCGGCCATCCAGCACGGCGGCCAGCTGGTCGAGCACCTCCTGCTCGCGGAAGTCGCCCTGGATGTAGTGCATGTCCGCGATCGGTTCCATTGGCAAAATATCAAGACCGATGATGGTGCCATTGATGCCGCCATCCTCCTTGCCCGCCAGCTTGCGGCGCACGTACTGGCCCCAGCTGCCGGGTGTGCAGCCCAGGTCCACGATGACCTGGCCCGGCTTGATCAGTTTGGCGTCCTCGTCGATCTCTTTGAGCTTGTACGCGGCCCGCGCGCGGTAGCCGTCCTTCTGGGCCGCCTTCACGTAGGGGTCGTTGATATGGTCGTGCAACCAGTTTTTATTTAATTTGTTCTTTGCCATTCGCGTAGAATACTGCTTTTAAGAGAACCACTGAAAAATCAATATGTTGAACCTGACACCTGTCGAGCGCAGTGCACTGCGCGCCGAAGCGCACGGCCTGAAACCCATCGTCATGATTGGCGAAGCGGGCCTGACCCCCGCCGTGATGAAGGAAATCGAACTGGGCCTGGATTCGCACGGCCTGATCAAGGTCCGCGTTTTCGGCGACGACCGCGAAGCGCGCATCGGGATGTATGAAACCATCTGCGCGGAGCTGAATGCGGCGCCGGTGCAGCACATCGGCAAGCTGCTGGTGCTGTACCGTCCGAAGAAAGAAGCCGAGAAAGGCCCTGGCGCCAAAGCCGGCAAAGGCATGCGCACCGTTACCATCGTCAAGCCTAGCCCGAGCGGCACCAAGAAGCCGACCGTGAGCAAGGTTCTGCTGAAGGGTAACGAGCGCGTGACCCAGGGCGGCAACATCAAGCGCGCCAAGAAGCGCCAGACCAGCAGCAAGAAGGCCCTGGCCTGAAAATCGGGGTCTGACCCCAGTTAAGAAATATTTTCCTGGAAAATATTTCTTAACTGGGGTCAGACCCCGAACTTCAACTCAGTCGGCTACTGAGATCAGCAGCCAAACCGCCAGAACACTCTCCACAAGGTAGATCACGCTGGACACGCCGTGCAGCATGCCGAAGCGGCTCTTCACCGCCTCCTCTACCAGCCCGGTCGCCCGCAGTTCCGCCATCATCGGCTGCAGGCCGAAATGCACCGCCACGGTACACAGCAGCATGCCCGCGATAATCGCCAGCACCTTGCGCCGGCGTACCGCGCGCCACTCAGGCGTGGCAAGCCACAGCAGGAGCATCAGCAGCAGCCCGCACACCAGCGAGGCCATCGCCTGCACATGGAACATGCTGCCCGCAATGGTGCCCGCCAGCGAACGGTCACTCAGAGTCGCAAACAGCGTGGGCGCCACCAGGTAGCCGACGGTCCACAGGCTGCCCGCCCAGAACACGGCCACCAGCAGGCGAAGGCGCGCCAGCAGCATCACACGTAGCGTACTTCGAGGATTTCGTATTCGCGCGGACCGCTCGGGGCCTGCACTTCCACCACGTCGCCGCCGGACTTGCCAATCAGAGCGCGCGCGATCGGCGAGGTCACGGAAACCTTGTTGACCTTGATGTCCGCTTCGTCGGTGCCCACGATCTGGTAGCTGACCTTCTGGCCATTGTCCAGGTCTTCCAGGTCAACGGTGGCGCCGAATACCACGCGGCCGTCCGCATCCAGCGTCGACGGATCGATGATCTGGGCGCTGCTCAATTTACCTTCCAGCTCGGCGATGCGGCCTTCAACGAAGGCCTGGCGCTCCTTGGCGGCGTCGTATTCTGCGTTTTCCGACAGGTCGCCATGCGAACGGGCTTCGGCGATCGCGTCGATCACAATGCGGCGCTCCTTGGTTTTGAGCTGGTGCAGTTCTTCCTTCAGCAGCTCGGCGCCATATTTGGTCAGTGGAACAGAATTCATGGTTGTCTCTTGATTAAATTTCAAAAAACACAGAGCCCGCGCCAGACTGCGGCGCGGGCTCTGTGATTAAGTCCTGCGTGCTACTCGAGGAGCTTAGTGTAAGGTTTTATGCAGGCCTTGTAAATCGTACACGTGCATCTCGTCCAGATGGCGGATACCGGCCACCGCCGCCTCAGCGCCCGCAATGGTCGTGTAGGTGGTGACGCGCGCCGCCAGCGACGAAGTGCGGATTGTACGCGAGTCCGTGATGGCGTTGCGTTTCTCTTCAACCGTGTTGATGACGAGGACGATCTCGTGGTTCTTGATCATGTCCACCACGTGCGGACGGCCTTCCAGCACCTTGTTCACCGCCGTCACCGGCAGGCCGGCCGCCGCGATCACCGCTGCGGTGCCCTTGGTGGCACACAGCGTGAAGCCGGCATCCACCAGGTCGCGCGCCACTTTCACGGCGCGCGGCTTGTCCGCCGCTTTCACGGACAGGAAGACCTTGCCGGAGGTCGGCAGCTTCACGCCGGCGCCCAGCTGCGATTTCACGAAGGCTTCAGCGAAGGTTTTACCCACGCCCATCACTTCACCGGTCGATTTCATCTCAGGGCCGAGGATGGTGTCCACGCCCGGGAATTTCACGAATGGGAACACGGCTTCCTTCACGCTGAAGTAAGGCGGCACCACTTCCTTGGTCACACCCTGCTCCGCCAGCTTCTGGCCGACCATGCAGCGCGCGGCGATCTTGGCCAATTGCAGGCCGGTCGCTTTCGACACGTATGGCACAGTGCGCGATGCGCGCGGGTTCACTTCCAGCACGTAGACCACATCCTGGCCATCCTGCTTCTGGATCGCGAACTGCACGTTCATCAGGCCCACCACATTCAGGCCCTTGGCCATCAGCGAGGTCTGGCGCTTCATTTCGTCGATGGTTTCCTGCGACAGCGAGTAAGGCGGCAGCGAGCAGGCGGAGTCGCCCGAGTGCACGCCGGCCTGTTCGATGTGTTCCATCACGCCGCCGATGAAGGTGGTTTCACCGTCCGAGATGCAGTCCACGTCGCACTCGATGGCGTCGTTCAGGAAGCGGTCCAGCAGCACCGGCGAATCGTTCGATACCTTGACCGCTTCGCGCATATAGCGCTCCAGGTCGCGCTGCTCGTGCACGATTTCCATCGCACGGCCGCCCAGCACGTAGGAAGGACGCACCACCAGCGGGTAGCCGATTTCCTGTGCCAGCGCCAGCGCGTCGGATTCGGTGCGCGCGGTGCGGTTCGGCGGCTGGCGCAGGCCCAGGTCCTGCAGCAGCTTCTGGAAACGCTCGCGGTCTTCAGCGGCGTCGATCATGTCCGGCGAGGTGCCGACGATCGGCACGCCGTTGGCTTCGAGGTCCAGTGCCAGTTTCAATGGGGTCTGGCCGCCGTACTGCACGATCACGCCGACAGGTTTTTCCAGGTCCACGATTTCCAGCACGTCTTCCAGCGTCAGCGGCTCGAAGTACAGGCGGTCGGAGGTGTCGTAGTCGGTCGATACGGTTTCAGGGTTGCAGTTGACCATAATGGTCTCGTAGCCGTCTTCGCGCATTGCCAGCGCCGCATGCACGCAGCAGTAGTCGAATTCGATACCCTGGCCGATACGGTTCGGGCCACCGCCCAGCACCATGATCTTCTTCTTGTCGGTGGGTGCCGACTCGCACTCCTCATCATACGTGGAATACATGTAAGCCGTGTTGGTCGAGAACTCGGCGGCGCAGGTGTCCACGCGCTTGTAGACCGGACGGATATTCAGCTCGCGGCGCTTGTTGCGCACTTCGGTGTCGGTGGTCTGCAGCAGGTAGGCCAGGCGGCGGTCCGAGAAGCCTTTTTGCTTCAGCTTGAACAGCGTGCTGCGGTCCAGGTTGTCCAGCTTCTGGGTATCCATCCACAGCTCCAGGTCCACGATTTCCTTGATCTGGATCAGGAACCATGGATCGATGCGGGTCAGGTTGTGCACTTCTTCCAGCGTGAAGCCTTGCGCGAACGCGTCGCCCACATACCAGATGCGCTCAGGACCTGGCTCGCCCAGCTCTTCTTCCAGCTTCTCGCGGTCCTTGGTCTTTTCGTTCATGCCGTCCACGCCCACTTCCAGGCCGCGCAGGGCTTTCTGGAAGGACTCCTGGAAGGTGCGGCCGATGGCCATCACTTCGCCCACGGATTTCATCTGGGTGGTGAGGTGGCTGTCCGCGCTCGGGAACTTCTCGAAGGCGAAGCGCGGGATCTTGGTGACAACGTAGTCGATCGAAGGCTCGAACGACGCCGGCGTTGCACCGCCGGTGATCTCGTTGCGCAGCTCATCCAGCGTGAAGCCCACGGCCAGCTTGGCCGCCACTTTGGCGATCGGGAAGCCGGTGGCTTTCGACGCCAACGCCGAGGAACGCGACACGCGCGGGTTCATCTCGATGACGATCATGCGGCCGTCTTTCGGATTGATCGAGAACTGCACGTTGGAGCCGCCGGTATCAACGCCGATCTCGCGCAGCACTGCCAGCGAGGCATTGCGCATGATCTGGTATTCCTTGTCAGTCAGCGTCTGCGCCGGGGCCACGGTGATGGAGTCGCCGGTGTGCACGCCCATCGGGTCCAGGTTTTCGATCGAGCAGATGATGATGCAGTTGTCCGCCTTGTCGCGCACCACTTCCATCTCATACTCTTTCCAGCCCAGCAGCGATTCTTCGATCAGCAGTTCATTGGTCGGCGAGGCTTCCAGGCCGCGCTTGCAGATCTGCTCGAATTCTTCCTCGTTGTAGGCGATGCCGCCGCCGCTGCCGCCCATGGTGAAGGACGGGCGGATAATGGTCGGGAAGCCGACTTCACGCTGCACAACCCATGCTTCGTCCATGGAGTGCGCCACGCCGGACCTGGCCGAACCGAGGCCGATCTTGGTCATCGCATCCTTGAACTTGGAGCGGTCTTCAGCCTTGTCGATGGCTTCCGGCGTTGCGCCGATCAGTTCAACCTTGTACTTATCCAGCACGCCGTTGCGGTGCAGGTCCAGCGCGCAGTTCAGCGCGGTCTGGCCCCCCATGGTCGGCAGGATGGCGTCCGGCTTTTCCTTGGCGACAATGCGTTCCACCACTTGCCAGGTAATCGGCTCGATGTAGGTTACATCGGCCATTTCCGGGTCGGTCATGATGGTGGCCGGGTTGCTGTTGACCAGGATGACGCGGAAGCCCTCTTCGCGCAGGGCCTTGCAGGCCTGGGCGCCGGAGTAGTCGAATTCGCAGGCCTGGCCGATGATGATCGGGCCGGCGCCAATAATCAGGATGCTTTTAATGTCTGTACGTTTTGGCATTTATTTCTTCTCCGCGGCTTCCATCATCGAGATGAAGCGGTCAAACAGGTAGGCGACGTCGGTAGGACCAGGCGATGCTTCAGGGTGGCCCTGGAAGCAGAAGGCCGGGGTATCGGTGCGGGCGAAGCCCTGCAGCGAACCGTCGAACAGCGACACGTGGGTGACGCGGCAGTTGGCCGGCAGCGTGGCCGCATCCACCGCAAAACCGTGGTTCTGCGAGGTGATGAGCACCTGCTTGCTGTCCAGGTCCTGCACCGGGTGGTTGGCGCCGTGGTGGCCGAACTTCATCTTCAGCGTTTTGGCGCCGGAAGCGAGCGCCATGATCTGGTGGCCGAGGCAGATGCCGAACACCGGGATTTTCTTCTCCATCAGCTCGCGGGTAGCCTTGATCGCGTAATCGCATGGCTCAGGGTCGCCGGGGCCGTTGGCCAGGAAGATGCCGTCCGGGTTCAGGGCCAGCGCATCGGCCGCGGTCGATTCCGCAGGCAGCACGGTGACTTTGCAGCCGCGCTGCGCCAGCATGCGCAGGATATTGCGCTTCACGCCGTAGTCGAACGCCACCACGTGGAAGCGCGGCTTCTCCTGCTTGCCGTAGCCTTCGCCCAGCGTCCACTCGGTTTCGGTGAACTCGTAGGCAGTCTTGGTAGACACCACCTTGGCCAGGTCCATGCCGTTCAGGCCCGGGAAGGAGCGCGCCAGCTCGACAGCCTGCGCCACGGACGGCTCATTGCCCAGCGTGCCAGTCAGGATGGCGCCGCCCTGTGCACCTTTTTCGCGCAGGATGCGGGTCAGCTTGCGGGTATCGATACCGGCGATGGCCACGACATTCTCGGCCTTCAGGTAGTCGGACAGGGATTGGGTGGAGCGGAAATTCGATGCCATCAGCGGCAGGTCGCGGATGATGAGGCCTGCGGCAGCGACTTTGGCGGCTTCGACGTCTTCGGTATTGATACCGTAGTTGCCGATATGCGGATAAGTCAGGGTAACAATCTGGCGGGTGTAGCTCGGATCGGTCAGGATTTCCTGGTATCCGGTCATGGAGGTATTAAAGACGACTTCACCGGTGGTATGGCCGGCAGCGCCAATAGAATAACCTTTGAAAATAGTTCCGTCAGCGAGGGCCAGGATGGCCGGAACGGCTGGGCCAGCGAAAAATGGCGGCAAGGGCAACTCCGTATAAAGTTACCGTAGCGGCGCCACGTCAGACGACCGGCAGGAATCCCGGCGTGAGGCCAGGTTGCGGTCAGATGATGATGGGTGTGAGTGGTAGGCGCTACGGTAGATGTGATTTGGCTAAACCTTTGAATTATAACCCAAAGGCCTCAGTTCGACAAGCCCGCAGCGCCCTGTCCCACCATGGGGTCACACCCTAAAACGGGACAGTGGCAGCGCCGGCGTGTCCCGTTTTGGGGTGTGACCCCATGGTGGGACAGTGTTCGATCAGGCCAGGGCGGCGATGCCGGCCTTGGCGATCTGCGCGTCTTCGTTCGATTTGACGCCGGAGACGCCGACGGCGCCGATGGTGTGGCCGTCCACCACAATGTTCACGCCGCCTTCCAGCATGCCGTCCAGCTCAGGGGCGCTGAGGAAGGCCACGCGGCCGTTGTTGATGATCTCTTCATATACGCGCGACTCGCGGCGGCCCAGCGCCGAAGTCTTGGCCTTGGCCGGGGCGATGTGCGAAGACAGGGGCGCGGCGCCGTCCAGGCGCTGGAGCCACAGCAGGTGGCCGCCGTCATCGCAGATGGCGATCGATACCGCCCAGTTATTGGCCAGCGCTTCCGCTTCGGCCGCCGCGGCGATCTTCTTGACGTCGGCCAGCGTGAGGAATGGTTTGGTCTGCATTGTTCTTGTCCTTATGCGTGGTTATTGAACGGCGGGCGCCTCGCGCCGTGCCTTGTTGAGTTTCTGTTTGATCTGGGTCATCAGCGCCAGCGTGGCCTTCTCGCCCGCCTGCATCGCCCGCGTGCGGCTTGCGAAGTCGCTGCTGCCCATATTGCCGAGCGGCGGCTGGATCACGACGTCCGCATCGCGCAGCTCATACTGGTTGATGCGCTGGCCCATGATGCTGAAGGTCTGCATGATGACTTCCAGCGAGGAGATCGCAGCCTGCGCGTCCGTCTGTGTGGAGATATTGACGGCGATGATGAACTCCGCCCCCATCTCCTTCGCGAAACGCACCGGCACCGGCGCCACCAGGCCGCCATCGACATAAGTATGGTTGCCGATGGTGACCGGTTGGAACACGCCCGGCACCGCCGAGCTGGCGCGCACCGCCATGCCGGTATTCCCGCGCTGGAACAGGATGGGCTGGCCCGTCTTCAGGTCGACCGCCACCGCACCGAAGGGCAGCTTGAGCTTTTCGATGGGACGGTACTGCACGGCCTTGTTGACATAGGTCTGCAGCGCCTCGCCTTTCAGCACACCGGAAGACTTGCTGAACAGGGGCAGCGCCCAGTCCGAGATGGCCGCTTCGTCCATCTCGTTGGCCATCTTCTGCAGCGCAGCTGCATTGTTCCCGGCCGCGTACATGGCCCCCACCACGCTGCCCGCGCTGGTGCCGACCACGAGGTCCGGCACGATGCCATTGGCTTCCAGCGCCTTGATCACACCGATGTGGGCAAATCCGCGCGCGGCGCCCCCGCCCAGGGCGAGGCCGATTTTCACCTTGCGCAGTACAGGTGCAGGCGGCGGCAGATTGGTTGGGGTGCTGTCGCTCAGCGCAGGCGGAATCACGGGCGGCACGGCTGGCGTGGCCTCGGGGGTGACGACGGGCAGCGGGCTCTGGGTGACGGGAGTGCTGCCGCATCCGGCCAGCGCAGCGGCGGCCAGGGCGGCAAGAATCAAACGGTTTAAATGCATGGGGCAATCTGCTCAGTTGAACCGCAGATTGTACCGTATGCTGCCGCCCCCGGCGAAGTGCACTCAGGCGGTGAGTGCGGCCGCCGGCGGCGCCCAGGCCAGGGACTTGGGCAGGTTGACGGTGAAAGTACTGCCCTGCCCCGGTTCGGAGGTGATGGTCAGCGTGCCGCTGTGGCGCAGCAGCACGTGCTTGACGATGGCCAGGCCCAGGCCTGTGCCCTGCGTTTCGCGCGAGCGGCTCTTGTCCACGCGGTAGAAGCGCTCCGTCAGGCGCGAGATATGTTCCTGGCTGATGCCGATGCCGCTGTCCTGCACCACGAAGCGCACACCCTTGTCCGTATCCTCCCAACGCAGGAAAATCTTCCCGCCTACCGGCGTGTAGCGCACCGCATTCGAAGCCAGGTTGCCGAAGGCGCTGTACAGCTCCTCGTAGGCGCCCATCACGTCGCCGCCCGTCACTTCCAGCGTGATCTCGTGCTTGCCGGTCGACAGGCCCTGCGAATCCCGCAGGATCTGCTCCATCATCTTGCGGATATCCACGTGCTCCGGACGCATCGGATGGTCCACCGATTCGAGGCGCGACAGCGTGAGCATGTCCTCGATCAGGTTCTGCATGCGGTGGCCCTGCTCCGTCATCAGCTTGAGGTGCCCTTCGCGCGTCTTCGCGTCCAGTTGTTCCGAGGCGGCGATTTCGAGGAAGCCCACAATCACGGTCAGCGGCGTGCGCAGCTCGTGCGAAGCGTTGGCGATGAAGTCGCGGCGCATCATTTCTGCGCGCTGCGTCTCCGTCACATCGTGCGTCACAAGAATCTGGCGGCGGTTTTCAAACGGGATGATGTGCACGATCAGCTTGCGGCCACGGAAACTCAGCGTCAGCGGCTGGTCGTAACGGCCGAGGATCAGGTAGTCCATGAAGTCCGGGCTGCGCACCAGGTTCGTCACGCGCATGCCCTTGTCGCGGTCATGGCGCAGGCCCAGGTGTTCTTCGGCGGCCGGATTGCACCACTCCAGGAACAGCACATCGTCCATGATGACAACACCGTCCGGCAGCAGGTGCATGGCCTGGCGGAAGCGGGCCAGCCATTCGGTCAATTCTGCCTGGTTCTTCTCATCGTCGCGGCGCAGGCGGTAGAGACGGGAGAAAATGCCGGTCCATGCGCCCCAGCCATCCGGCAGCCTGCTGCTCTGCGGATGGTCAAGCCAGCCACTGAGCTGGAACAGGTAGTTGAGCTGCACCACCAGCATCGCGACCAGCGCGAGCATGCCCACCACCAGCGCGGACACGGCGTCGAACCACCACCACAGCAAGCCCACGCCGCCGAGCAGGAGCCCCATTCTCAGGGCCACGGGAACCCAGAACAGCAGCTTCGGGTTCATGTTTTCTCGGACAGCATGTAGCCGACACTGCGCACCGTCTTGATCAGGTGCTCGGCTTCCTTCAACGCCTTGCGCAGGCGCAGCACATGCACGTCCACCGTCCGCTCCTCGATGACCACATGGTCGCCCCACACCTTGTCCAGCAGCTGGCTGCGCGAGAACACGCGCTCCGGGTGGGCCAGGAAGAATTTGAGCAGCTTGTACTCCGCGTGGCCGATGTCAATCTTGTTCTCACCCATGGAGACGGTGCAGCTCACCGGGTCCAGCGTAATCGGGCCGGCGCGCATCGCCGTATCGGCATGCTCCGGTGTTTTACGGCGCAGCAGCGCGCGCGAGCGGGCCAGCAGCTCGCGCGGCGAGAATGGCTTGGTGATGTAGTCGTCGGCGCCGCTGTTCAGGCCCGCCAGCTTGTCCTCTTCCATGCTCTTTGCAGTCAGCATGATGATCGGGATATCGGCGAAATTGCGGTCGCCGCGGATGCGCGCCAGCAGGCGCAGGCCGCTCTGGTCCGGCAGCATCCAGTCCAGCAGGATCAGCTGCGGAGTGCGCTGGTGGATGAAATCCCAGGCCTCCTGCGTGCTTTGCACGGCGCAGCAGTTCCAGCCCGCGTCGCGCAGCGAAAAAGTGACCAGTTCTACAATGGCCGGTTCGTCTTCAACAATCAGTACAGTCGTTTTGTCGGATGCCATGCTGCTATTTTACTCGTTGCTCGGTTCGGCGTCAGTTGCCGCTGGACGGGAGTGCCGGATATCGCGGCCTTCGACCACGTAAATCACATATTCGGCAATGTTCTTGGCGTGGTCGCCGATGCGCTCAATCGCTTTCGCCACCCACATGGTATCCAGCGCGGCCGAAATGGTGCGCGGATCTTCCATCATGAAAGTGATCAGGTTGCGCATGATGGAGCGGAATTCGTGATCGATGATCGCATCCTGCGCGATCAGCTGCAGCGCCTGGGCGCCGTCGTTGCGGGCGAAGCAGTCCAGCGCGTCGTGCAGCATATCGCTGGTGGCGTTGGCGATGCCGCGCACCATCTCGTAGTGGTTCACGGTGACGGCGCCGCGGCTATGCAGGCTCTTGGCGGTACGCGCGATCTTGGTGGCTTCGTCGCCGATGCGTTCCAGGTCGGTGATGACCTTGATGGTCGCCATAATCGTGCGCAGGTCGTTCGCGGCCGGCTGGCGGCGCACGATCAGGTGGCTGCAGGCGTCGTCCAGTTGCAGCTCCAGCTGGTTCACGGCATCGTCATCGCGCATCACGCGCTCGGCGCGTTCCGGATTCCCGATGCGGAAGCAGGTCATGGCGTCCAGGAACTGCGTTTCGACCATGCCGCCCATCAGCAGCACCTTGGAGCGGATCGCTTCCAGGTCCAGGTCGTACTGTTTGCTCGAATGTTCACCCATCATGGCGGTTTCTCCCGATTGTTGTTCTGATTAGCCGAAACGGCCGGTGATGTAGTCCTGCGTCTCTTTGCGCGCAGGGTTCATGAAGATCTGGTCGGTCTCGCCGAATTCCACCAGCTCGCCCAGGTACATATAGGCGGTGTAGTCGGAGCAGCGTGCCGCCTGCTGCATATTGTGGGTGACGATGGCGATGGTGTAATCCTGTTTCAGTTCGCTGATCAGTTCTTCCACTTTCGAGGTCGAAATCGGGTCCAGTGCGGAAGTCGGTTCGTCCAGCAGCAGCACGTCCGGCTTCACCGCCACGCCGCGTGCGATGCACAGGCGCTGCTGCTGGCCGCCGGACAGCGACAGGCCGCTCTTGTTCAGCTTATCCTTCACCTCGGTCCACAGCGCGGCCTTCTTCAGGGCCCATTCCACGCGCTCGTCCATCTCTCCTTTCGACAGGTCTTCATACAGGCGCACGCCGAAGGCGATATTGTCGTAGATCGACATCGGGAACGGGGTCGGCTTCTGGAACACCATACCCACCTTGGCGCGCAGCATGTTCAGGTCCTGGTTCGATTCCAGGATATTGCGGCCGCGGTACATGATCTGGCCTTCCGCACGCTGGCCCGGATACAGGTCATACATGCGGTTCAGGGTGCGCAACAGCGTCGATTTGCCGCAGCCGGACGGGCCGATGAAGGCCGTCACCTGCTTTTCGTGGATATCCAGATTCACGTTGTGCAGGCTGCGGGTCTTCCCGTAAAAGAAGTTCAGGCCCGAAATCTCGATGATCTTGCGTTTGCTGTTCTCTTGGCTCATGGTCGTTGTCATATTCTGTTTAATTCGGCGCTTTTTGCGTGAAGACGGTACGCGAGAGGATGTTCAGCGCCAGCACGCTGAAGGTGACGAGCAGCGCGCCGCCCCAGGCCAGCTCGCGCCAGTTGTCGTAAGGGCTCATCGCGAACTGGTAGATCACGTATGGCAAGTTGGCCATCGGCTTATTCATGTCGAAGCTCGTGAACTGGTTGCTCAGGGCCGTGAACAGCAGCGGCGCGGTTTCGCCGGAGACGCGGGCCACGGCCAGCAGGATGCCGGTGATCACACCGGCCTTCACCGCGCGCAGGCGCACCAGCATCGCCACTTTCCAGCGCGGGGCGCCGAGGGCGAATGCCGCTTCCAGCAGGCTGTTGGGCACCAGGCGCAGCATATTGTCGGTGGTGCGCACCACCACTGGCACGGCGATCAGCGACAGCGCGATGGAGCCTGCATAACCGGAGAAGTGCTTCACGTTCGCCACATACAGCGTGTACACGAACAGGCCAATCACGATGGATGGCGCCGACAGCATGATGTCGGTCACGAAGCGGGTCAGCTGGGCGAACTTGTTTTCTTCGCCGTACTCGGCCAGGTAGATGCCGGCCAGGATGCCGATCGGCGTGGACACCGCCGTGGACAGGCCCACCATCATCAGCGAGCCGATGATGGCGTTCATCAGGCCACCGCCTTCAGTGCCGGGCGCCGGTGTGGACTGGGTGAACAGGTTCACGCTCAGTGCCGAGAAGCCGTTGATCAGCAGCGTGGCGAGAATCCACAACAGGAAGATCAGGCCCAGCGACATGGCGCCCACCGACAGCGCGATGCCGATGCGGTGCACGCGCAGGCGCTTGCGATAGACAGGGTTCATTGGGGTGCTCACGGGGTTGCTCACGGGAGTACTCATTTAACGCCCTCCTTGCGGGACATACCGGCCAGCATCAGCTTCGCGGCCGACAGCACGATCAGGGTAATGATGAAGAGGATCAGGCCCAGCGACAGCAGCGAGGACACGTGCAGCGGCGTAGCGGCTTCGCCGAATTCATTGGCGAGCGTTGAAGCGATGCTGTTCCCGGGCGAGAACAGGCTGGAGCCCAGCTTGTTGGCGTTGCCGATCACGAAGGTCACGGCCATGGTTTCGCCCAGCGCGCGGCCCAGGCCGAGCATCACGCCGCCGACCACGCCGGACTTGGTGTAAGGAAGAACGATCTTGCGCACCACTTCCCAGCGGGTGCAGCCAAGGCCGTAAGCGGATTCTTTCAGCACGGCCGGAACAATCTCGAACACATCGCGCATCACGGAGGCGATGAAGGGAATGATCATCACAGCGAGGATGATGCCTGCGGTGAGCAGGCCAATGCCCATGGTGGGGCCTTTGAACAGCACGCCGATCAGCGGCACGGCGCCGAGCGTGGCCTTCAGGAAGGGCTGCACATAATCGCCGAACAGCGGCGCGAATACAAACAGGCCCCACATGCCGTAGATGATGGAGGGCACGCCGGCCAGCAGCTCAACGGCGGTTCCCAGCGGGCGGCGCAGCCACACGGGGCAAATCTCGGTAAGGAACAGGGCGATGCCGAAGCTGACCGGGAAAGCGATCAGCAGCGCGATGCCGGAGGTGACGAGGGTGCCGACGATGGCGATCAGGGCGCCGTACTGGTCGTTGACCGGGTCCCATTCGACGGTGGTGATGAACTTCGGCCCGAACTCCTTGAAGGCGGGCATGGCGCCAATCACCAGTGAAACGATAATACCGACCAGCACGAACAGCACGGAGAGTGCGAACAGCATGGTCAGCTTGTGGAAGAGGAAGTCCTGGATGCGCTGCTTGCGCATGGTGGACTGCAGGGCTGCCTGGACTGCGGCCTCGTTCATATCAGGCTCCTGAACGGACAGCGTCGGAGAAGTGATTTCTGCGCTCATGGACATTTTCTTATAGATGGTTTTAGCCGGGAGCCCCCGTGGGCGGGAGGTCCCGGCTAACTCCCTCAGCCGGGGCCAAGGGAGCAGGTCCGATTAGTACAGGGCTTTGCCGGAAGCGTCTTTCAGGTTCGCTTTCCAGGAGGATTGCACTTGCTTGACCACGGCTTCAGGCATCGGCACGTAGTCCAGTTCCACTGCGGCTTTGTCGCCGTTGGCGAAGGCCCAGTCGAAGAACTTGATGACTTCCTTGCCCTTGTTGGCGTCAGCCTGCTGCTTGTGCATCAGGATGAAGGAAGCGCCGGTGATCGGCCACGAAGCTTTGCCTGCCTGGTCGGTCAGCACCACGCCGAAGCCCGGGGTCTTGGTCCAGTCGGCATTCGCTGCAGCGGCCTTGAAGTTTTCGTCGTCAGGCTGCAGGAACACGCCATCCTTGTTTTTCAGCTGGGTGTGCGACAGCTTGTTTTTCTTCGCGTAAGCCCACTCCACGTAGCCGATCGCGCCCTTGATACGCTGCACGTTGGCGGCCACGCCATCGTTGCCCTTGCCGCCCACGCCCACTGGCCATTTCACGGCGGTACTGGCGCCAACCTTGGTCTTGAACTCAGGGCTGGTTTTGGACAGGAAGTCGGTGAACAGGAAGGAAGTGCCGGAGGAGTCGGCGCGGTGCACCACCATGATTTCCGCGGCCGGCAGTTTCACGCCCGGGTTCAGGGCAGCGATGGCCGGGTCGTTCCACTGCTTGATTTTGTCCAGATAGATGTCGGCGATGACCGGGCCGGTCAGCTTCAGCTGGCCAGGGGCAATGCCGTCCAGATTCACCACGGCGACCACGCCGCCCATGATGACCGGGAACTGCATCAGGCCATCGGCTTCCAGTTCTTCCTGTTTCAGTGGCATGTCCGACGCGCCGAAATCGACGGTCTTGGCTTTGATCTGCTTGATGCCTGCGCCGGAGCCGACGGAAGCATAGTTCAGGCCATTGCCGGTAGCTGCCTTGTACGACTCAGCCCATTTGGAGTAAATCGGATAAGGGAAGGATGCACCAGCACCGGTCACGTCCGCCGCGAACACGCCGGCGGTCGCCACTGCTGCGGAAACACCTACGATCAGGGAGGCGAACACTTGTTTCATACGCATATCAAAGTTCCTCTAGGGGTTGGGGTTTGAATGCTGCGAAGTGTATGCGGCCAATGTGACAGCTTTATGACATCAGCGAACTTCTCTGAAATATTTCAAAACACCCCGTCACAGCCCTGTCATATTTCCTATCTACACTCTGACGGGCGCCCGTAAAAAGCGTGGGGCGCTAGAATTTATTCGCGTGAAAAGATATCGAAAAGATAAGAGCATGAAGCCAGAGACTCGCAGCGAAGCCTCCAAGCAGGCTATCTTCCTGGACCGCGAGCTATCGCAGCTCGCCTTCAACCGGCGCGTGATGGCGCAAGCGGAAGATCCCCGGATTCCGGTGCTGGAGCGGCTGCGCTATTTATGTATTGTCAGCAGCAACCTGGATGAGTTCTTTGAAGTACGCGTGGCCAGCCTGCTGGCTGCGGCCAGCGTGGATGGCAACCATACCGAGCACCCTGCCCTGACGGCCACGCTGAACCGCGTGAGCGCCGAATGCCACGCGCTGGTGGCGCGGCAATATGAAATACTGAATACGGAAGTGCTGCCCCTGCTGCAGGCGAACGGCGTGCGCATCGTGCGCCACAACCAGCGCAATGAAGCGCAGCGCGCCTGGGTCAAGGATTACTTCGAGCGCGAAGTGCGGCCTCTGCTCACGCCGATCGGCCTCGATCCGGCCCACCCTTTCCCGCAGGTGGTGAACAAGTCGCTGAACTTTATCGTGTCACTGAGCGGCAAGGACGCTTTCGGCCGCGGCACCGCCATCGCCATCGTGAAGGCGCCACGCATGCTGCCGCGCGTGATCCGGCTGCCGGACGAGCTGTCCGATGAACCCGGCATCTCTTTCTGCCTGCTGTCTTCCGTGATCCACGCCCATATCTCGGACCTGTTCGTGGGCCGCGAGGTGCTGGCCTATTCCCAGTTCCGGGTCACCCGCGATTCCGACCTGTGGGTGGACGAGGACGAAGTGAAGAACCTGCGCCAGGCGCTCAAGGGCGAGCTGCAGGGCCGCCAGTTCGGGCGCTCGGTGCGGCTGGAAGTGGCGAAGAGCTGCCCGCTCGAACTCTCCAGCTTCCTGCTCAACCAGTTCGGCCTGCAGAGCAGCCGCCTGTACCAGGTGGACGGACCGGTAAACATGGTGCGCCTGAACGAAATCATGGACCACGTGCAGGCGCCGGAGCTGCGCTTCCCGCCGTTCCTGCCGGGTGTGTCGAACAAGACTGTCAGCGCCGACATCTTCACCTCGCTGCGCCAGCAGGACATGCTGCTGCATCATCCCTTCCAGTCCTTCCAGACGGTGATCGATTTCATCCGCAGCGCCGCACTGGACCCGAACGTGGTGGCCATCAAGCAGACGGTCTACCGTACCGGCATGAATTCGGACCTGATGGAAGCGCTGATCGCCGCCGCGCGCATGGGCAAGGAAGTAACGGTGGTGGTGGAACTGATGGCCCGCTTCGATGAGGAAGCCAACATCAACTGGGCCGACAAGCTGGAACAGGTCGGCGCGCAGGTGGTGTACGGCGTGGTGGGCCTGAAGACGCACGCCAAGGTCGCGCTGGTGATCCGGCGCGAGGCGGGCGAGCTGCGCTACTACGCCCACCTCGGCACCGGCAACTACCACCCCACTACCACCAAGTTCTATACCGACTTCGGCCTGCTGACCAGCGACCCGGCGCTGGGCCGCGACGTGAACGAAGTCTTCATGCACCTGACGAGCCTGACCAAGCCCGCCAAGCTGCACCATATCTGGCTGGCGCCGTTCTCGCTGCAGAGCGAAATCATCAAGGCCATCAAAAACGAGGCCAAGATTGCCAAGGCTGGCCGTCCGGCCCGCATCATCGCGAAGGTGAATGCACTGGTGGACGAGTCGGTGATCCGCGCTCTGTACGATGCTTCCAAATGCGGCGTGAAGATCGACCTGATCGTGCGCGGCGCCTGCACGCTGAAGCCGGGTGTGCCGGGACTCTCCGAAAACATCAAGGTGCGTTCGATCATCGGCCGCTTCCTGGAGCACAGCCGCATCTACTACTTCCGCAACGACCTGGCGCATGATATCTACCTCGCCAGCGCGGACTGGATGAACCGCAACCTGTTCCGCCGCATTGAAGTGGCCTTCCCGGTGCTGGACAAGAACCTGAAGCGCCGCATTCTCGCGGAAGGATTGAACCCCTACCTGAAAGACAACTCCAACGCATGGGAGCTGGAACCGGACGGCCACTACCAGCGCCGCAAGCCGCGCGGCAAGCAGCTGCCTTTCAGCGCCCAGCAGCACCTGATGGAAACACTCGGCACGCCCTCCGTCGAAAGCGGAGACTGACAGCCTTTTTACGGGAGAGCGCATGGACCTGATCTTGTGGCGTCACGCAGAAGCGGAACCGGGAGACGAAGGCCTGCCGGACCTCGAACGGCAGCTCACGCCGAAAGGCCAGAAGCAGGCCAAGCGCATGGGCCAGTGGCTGGACTCGCAGCTGCCACACGGCTGCCGTATTTTTGCCAGCCCCGCCGTACGCACGATCCAGACCGCCGAAGGCCTGGACCGCAAATACAAAACCCATCCCGAACTGGCGCCCGGCGCTGGGCCGGAAGCCGTGCTGCAGACAGCGAACTGGCCGAACGGGAAGGACACGGTGCTGATCATTGGCCACCAGCCCACGCTGGGCCAGGCGGCCGCGTTGCTGATGACGGGAGAAGCGCTGGATTGGGAGATGAAGAAGGCCGCTGCGTGGTGGTTCTCGCAGCGCGAACCCGGCGACCCGGAGAGTATTTATCTCAAAGCCGTGATGTCGGCTGACCTGGTAGTGAAATAAGTAGCTTGCAAAGCTCTGGGCGAGTGCTAAAGTTTATACGTAGCACCAGTATGTAGTAACTACGGGGGGAGAGCAACCATGCCTTACCTGCTCACAATCGGGATCTTCTGCGCCACGGTAGCACTCATCGCCTTTGAGCTGCTCTCGGAAAGCAAGGGAGCCCATGACATGCACGACCGCTATCACGAATAGCATTCGCCGCCCAGGCGGCGCAGGCTCCGCCAACGGCCCTTTCGCGAGGGTCGCTGCCGGAGCCTTATTCGTTTACGCGGGGATCAGGCCAGCATGTCGAACAGCGAGCGCGGGCCATTCAGGCCGCCCAGCAGGTTGTTCGTCGATTGCTCCTGCATCGTGTAAAGCTGCGCCAGCGCCTGCGCCTGTTTGGTCAGCGAGGTGGCCAGCTTGTCCTTCTTGTCCAGCAGCGAATCCAGTTCCTTGCCCACTTGCGCGGTTTCGCGCTTGATCGCGCTGCCGGTACCGGTCAGGCCGTCGATCTTCTTATCCAGCTGGTCGGCAATGCCCTTGCCTTCGTTGGTGAACAGCTTGCTCACCGCATCCGGATCGGCCGTAATGGCGGCGGCCAGCTTCTTTTCATCCAGCTGCAGCTTGCCATCGGTGCCCAGCGTGATGCCGGCATTGGCCAGTTCGGACGAATCATTTTTGATCAGCTGCGTGAGCTGGCTGCTGGCCTGCGACACCGAAGCGTTGCCCTTCAGCGCGCCGCCCGCCAGCGCGGATAGGCGGGTGGACAGGTCATTGAAACCGGCCACAAAATTCTTCACGTTCTTCGAAATCTGGCCGCTGTCCTGCGACACGGTGAGGTCGGTTTTGCCGGTGCCGCTCAGGTTCAGCGTGACGCCTTTCACCGCATCCGTCAGCGTGTTGGTGGCGCTGCGCACTTCCTTGCCGTCCACGGTGAGCACGGCGTCCTGCGCGGCCTGCGCCTCGTCCAGGTTATTGAACAGGTTTTTCACACCCGCGTCGCCGGTTACGCTGATCTTCAGCTCCTTCGCTTCGCCGCTCTCGCTGCGCACCTGCAGCACATAGCCGCTGCTGCCCTTCACCACGCTGGCATCCACGCCCGCTTTTTTCAGCGCGCCCGCAATGCCGTCCAGTGTGCTGTTGGCGGGATCGATGGTGATGTTTTTGGTGTTGTCCTTGCCGCCCGCCCCGATTTCCACCTTGATGACGGCGCTGCCGCCCAGGCCGATCTGCGTGTTGGCAGCCAGTTGCGGATCGCTGTTGAGAATCTGGTTCTGCGCCAGCTGTTTGACGTCAATCTTGGTGGTGCCCGCCGCCGCACCGGACGTAGTGCTGGCGGTCAGCACGCCCTTGGTGGACGAGGTAGCGCTGGTGCTCAGGCCTGCGCCCGTGAGGCTTTCCGCAATATTCTGGAATACCGACAGCGCGCTTTGCAGCTGGCCGAGGCCCGACAATTTGGTCTGATCCCTGGTGAGGCTGGCATTCAGCTTGTCGATGTTGCCCTTTTGCGCGGCCAGCGTTTGCTGCACCTTGGCGGCGACCGTGGGCGACAGCGCGCCGGAAGTGGCGCTACTGCTGCTGTTGCCATACATGGCGGAGATGATATTGCCGGCGTTCGACATAGGACGATCCTTTAATAGACCTCATTATTATCCCATATGGCCCAACAAGCAAACGCCGGAACAAACCGGAAATCACCGCATAAACTTGTTGATGGCGTTTTGTGCGTCGTGGTCCAGCGGCTGGAAGGTGAAGCCGATCTTGAACTGGTTGCTGCCGAGGATGCAGTTCGCCACCTTGACGCGGACTGTAATGATTTGGGGCTTACCATCGACCAACATTTCCCAGACCACTTGTCCGGTGCGGCCGACATCCAGCCGATAATCGGTCGCGATGGACACGCCACCGGTACCGAGATCGAGGGTACGGGCAGCCTGCGGGCTGCCGCCGTCCGCTAACCACATGGCGCGCGTACGCAGGATCTTGCGCGCCCCTTGCCGCTGATCAACTAGCACTATGAAGTCCGACTGGAAATTGGTTGGTTAAAGTGAACCGATTCCAGCCATTGTACTGCGCATTCAGCTAAGTTGCCATGAGGCATGTCATTGAAATTCGCGAAGTCGCGTGAACGCATCATCGATGCGGTCCACGGCGATGATCGTCATCCCCTCAATGGCCTGTTTTGGTGCGTTTGCCTTGGGAATCATGGCAATGGAGAAGCCCAGCTTGGCTGCTTCCCGCAGCCGCTCCTGCCCGCGCGGCGCCGGCCGGATTTCGCCTGCCAGCCCCACTTCGCCGAATACAACGAAGCCACGCGGCAGGGCCTTGTTGCGCATCGAAGAGTTGATTGCAAGCAACACTGCAAGATCGGCTGCAGGCTCCGTAATCTTTACGCCGCCCACCGCGTTAATAAAGACATCCTGGTCGAAGGCGGCGATGCCGGCATGGCGATGCAGCACGGCCAGCAGCATGGCGAGGCGGTTCTGCTCCAGGCCCACCGACAGGCGGCGCGCGTTCGGCAGGTGGCTGGCATCCACCAGCGCCTGGATTTCCACCAGCAACGGACGGGTGCCCTCCTGCGTGACCATGACACAGGAGCCGGGTACCTGGTTATCGTGCTGGGACAGGAACAGCGCGGAGGGGTTGGACACACCCTTCAGCCCCTTCTCCGTCATCGCGAACACGCCCAGCTCGTTCACGGCGCCGAAGCGGTTCTTGATGGCGCGCACCAGGCGGAAGCTGGAATGGCTGTCGCCCTCAAAATAGAGCACGGTGTCCACGATGTGCTCCAGCACGCGCGGGCCGGCCAGCGCGCCCTCTTTCGTCACGTGGCCGACAAGGATAATCGTGATGCCGCTCTGCTTGGCCACCCGCGTGAGCTGGGCCGCACATTCGCGCACCTGGGCCACCGAACCGGGTGCCGAGGTCAGCGCATCGGAATACAGGGTCTGGATCGAGTCGATCACGGCCACCTGCGGCTTCAGGTCGGCCAGCGTATTCAGGATTTTTTCGAGCTGAATTTCGGCCTGCAGCTTGAGCTCTTTGGCATCGATCACCAGGCGCTTGGCGCGCAAGGCGATCTGTGCGCCGGATTCCTCGCCGCTCACGTAGAGCACACTCTTTACCTGCGACATATTGGCCAGCGCCTGCAGCAGCAGCGTTGATTTGCCGATACCCGGATCGCCGCCGATCAGCACCACGCCGCCCGCCACCAGGCCGCCGCCCAGCACCCGGTCGAACTCCTCGATGCCGGTGCCGAAGCGCGGCACGTCCAGCGCCTCGATATCGTTCAGCGACAGCACCGGCGCGGTCTGCGCCAGCGACTGGTGCTGGGTTTGCGAGAAACGGTTGGCGCCCGGGCTTTCGATGACGGTTTCCACCATCGTGTTCCACTGCTGGCAGGACGAGCACTGGCCTGTCCACTTGCTGCTGGTGCCGCCGCACTCGGTGCAGGTGTAATTCGTCTTCGCCTTCGCCATTGCTCAGCCTTCCAGTACGCGCACGCGCTTGGTAATAGCGCACATCAGCTCATAGCCGATGGTGTCGGCCGCCACGGCCACTTCGTCAATCGGCATGCCCTCGCCCCACAGCACCACCTTGCTGCCCACGCCGGCCTGCGGCACGGGCGTGAGGTCCACCATCAGCATGTCCATGGACACGCGGCCGATGGTGCGGGTGCGCACGCCATCCACCAGAATAGGAGTACCGGTCGGTGCGTGGCGGGGATAGCCGTCCGCATAGCCGCAGGCCACGGCGCCCACGCGCATGGCGCCATCGGCCTGGAAGCGGCTGCCGTAGCCGACGAAGTCGCCCGCCTGCAGTTCCTGCACGCCGATAATCTCGCTGGCCAGCGTCATGGTTGGCTTGAGGCCGAAGGCTTCGGCGCTCTGGCCGCCCGGCGAACCGCCGTACAGCATGATGCCGGGACGAATCCAGTCGCTGCGCAGCTCACCGGCCAGTGCTGGCATCTGCAACACGCCCGCCGAATTCGACAGGCTGCACGGACCGGCCAGGCCGGCCGTGCCTTCATTGAAACGGCGGATCTGTTCGCAGATCGGCACGCACTGGTGCGCCGCCTCGTCTGCATTGGCGAAGTGGGTCATCAGCGTAATTTCGCCGACATTCGGGTTGGCCCGCAGGCGGGCATACGCCGCACCGAAGTCCGCCGGACGGAAGCCGAGGCGGTTCATGCCGGTATTCATCTTGAGGTGGACGTCGATCTTTGCGTCCAGCTGCACCGATTCCAGCATCGCGATCTGCTCGGGGCAATGGACGGCGCCGTTCAGGCCGTGCTGCGCCATGGTGTGCAGGTCGGCCGTATCGAACCAGCCCTCCAGCAGCAGGATGGGCTTTTTCCAGCCCAGCTCCCGCAGGCGCACAGCGTTATCGAATTCGATCAGGGCCAGGCCGTCTGCCGCCGCAAAGCCGCGCAAGGCGTATTCCAGGCCATGGCCATAAGCGTTTGCCTTGACCACGCCCCACGCCTTCGAACCCGGTGCGCAAGCCTGCGCACGGGCCAGATTATGTGTCATAGAGGCAACATGAATTGTCGCGGTGATAGGCCTTGGCATGGAAGTTTACGGCAGTAAAGAGAAGCCGGGATTTTACCTGAGAGGAGGCTTAAGCGCCCTTGCCTTTTCTTTGGAAAGCTTACTATTCATGGTATAAAGCAAGCCGAGATCAGTTTTCGAGCCCCAAGAATGAAACGTGGTTTTTATACCATCATGGCAGCGCAGTTTTTTTCGTCGCTGGCAGACAACGCTTTGCTGTTTGTTGCGATCGACCTGCTGATCGAGATGAAGTCGCCGGGCTGGATTACGCCCCTGCTGAAGTTCCTGTTTGTGCTGTTTTATGTGCTGTTGGCTGCATTTGTCGGCGCTTTTGCCGATTCTTTGCCCAAGGGCCGGGTCATGTTCATTGCCAACATGGTCAAGATCGGGGGCTGTGCCCTGCTTTTCTATAACCTGCACCCGCTAGCTGCCTATGCAATTGTGGGCATCGGCGCCGCTATTTATTCTCCCGCCAAGTACGGCATCCTGACCGAGCTGCTGCCCGCCGAAAAGCTGGTGGCCGCCAACGGCTGGATCGAAGGCCTGACCATCTCCTCCATTATTCTGGGCACCGTGATGGGCGGCGCGCTGGTAGGCGACCGCGCCTCCGCCCTGCTGCTGAGCATCGACGTTCCCCTGATCGAAACTGGCATCGACACCGGCGCGGAAGCGGCGCTGTGCATCATCGGCGTGCTCTATCTGGCCGCCGCCGGCTTCAATCTGCGCATTCCGCTCACCGGCTGCGTGTATCCGCACCAGGAACGCAATCCAGCGCGCCTGATCGAAGATTTCGCGAACTGCTGCGTGATCCTGTGGAAGGACAAGCTGGGCCAGATCTCGCTGGCTGTCACCACACTATTCTGGGGCACGGGCGCCACGCTGCAGTTCATTGTGCTGGAATGGGCCAAGACAGCGCTGAACATGAGTTATGAGAAGGCCACCAGCATGGTGGGCCTGGTGGGCGTGGGCGTGACGGTGGGCGCCATTATGTCGGCCCGCATGATTACGCTGCGCCAGTCGCTGAGCGTGATTCCGCTGGGGATCGGAATGGGTGTGCTGGTGATGGCCATGGCCTTCGTGCATACCACCTGGCTGGCCTACCCGATGCTGATCTTTATCGGCGTGCTGTCCGGCTTCTTCGTGGTGCCGATGAATGCGCTGCTGCAGCACCGCGGCCACGTGCTGATGAGTGCGGGCCACTCGATCGCCGTGCAGAACTTCAACGAGAACCTGTCGATCCTGACCATGCTGGCCGTGTATTCGCTGATGCTGCGCCTGCACCTGCCGCTGAACGTCATCATCGTGCTGTTCGGCCTCTTCCTGGCCGGCACCATGATCTTCATCATGCGCCTGCACCAGGCCAACCAGCGCGAGCATGATTCGCTCGCGCTGATCGGCGAGCACAAACACTGATCCCCTTCAGCCGGGCAAGGCGCCCGCTGCACGCCGGCCGGCGGCCTTGTGGCGCCAGTCGTCCGGCACAATAAATCCCCTCGACACTTCCACCAGCCAGCCATTTTCCTCGCGGATTTCGGCGGCCAGCACCGGCGACGGATCGGTGCCGAACTTCTCCGTCAGCAGCGCATGCAAGGCATCGCGCTGCAGCGCCGGCGGCGCAGCTTGCGGTGCTTCGGCATCGGCGCGCTGCTTCAGGGGCGCGAGCCAGAGAAGGCGCGGTAGCACGATGAAGCGCTGGCCCTCTTCCTGAGCGAAATCGCTCAGCGTGCGCCAGCAGCCGGCGCAGTGGCCGGGCGAGATGCCGTCGATGCGAGGAACCGGGCCGCGCGGATAGAACAGCCATCCCTTGACCAGCGCCTGGGCGTCGACCACGGGCTCCGTCAGCAGGGCCTGGGCGGCGGGATGCCGGGCCAGCGCCAACTGGTGGTCGAGGATCTTGCGCATCTTGAGGCCGAGCGTGTCGGCCAGGTTGGGACCGATCAGGCGGTCCGGCAGCGTATCGCCATCGAGCAGGTAGAACTTGCAGGCGAATTCAATGTGATGCAGGCCGCCGGGCACGCGCAGCAGGAAGTCGAACTCGCCGACCGTGTCGTTGCGGGCGGCACGGACTTGCAGGCCGTGAGCGGCGAGCTGCCCACGCTGCGCGAAATAGAAGGCCATCAGCTTCTCGGCGTAGAGGCCGAGGCGCGAGTAGAACTTGCTGCCGAGGGCTGCGTCCAGCGCTGACGTGTCGCGGTCCAGGTCTGCCAGCCACTGGGCCGCGCCTTCGTCGGGCGCCAGCGTGGCGATGCGGGACTGCCATTGCGGCGCCTGCGGGTCCAGCAGGTTGGGAGAATCCAGCAGCCAGGCCAGGGAACGCACGTGGGGCCGCGTTAACTGCGGCCAGCGGCGCTCGAACTGCGCCTGGTAGTTTGCGTTCGCAGGCGTGTCAGCGGCGTCCGGCATGCGCGGCCTTTGCCAGGCACAGGTCGGACCAGGCCTTGCCCTTATCCTCCGGCTTGCGCAGCAGGTCGGACGGATGATAGGTGGCTACCACCGGCACCTCCTTATAGCTGCGGATGGCGCCGCGCGCGGCACTGCCCAGCAGGCCCTTGGCGGCGGTCTGGCCGATGGTGACCAGCACGCGGCTTTGGGCCAGTTGCAGTTCGCGGTCGAGGTAAGGACGGCAGGCAGCCAGCTCGTCGCCGGTCGGCAGGCGGTCGCTGCCATCGTCATTGCTCGGGCGGCATTTGACGAGGTTCGTGACATAGGCGCCCTGTGCGGTGCTCTGGTCGAGGGCGCGCAGCATATTGTCGAGCAGGATGCCGGGGTCGCCCGCCACCGGCTCGATGGCGGATTCGTCTTCGGCGGTGGGCATGGTGGCCAGCATGATCCAGCTGGCTTGCGTATCGCCGCGTCCCGGCACGGCGGCGACGCGCGTGCGGCACAGATTGCAGCGGGTGCAGGATTTGACGGCGGCTTGCAGGGTTGGCCAGTCCATGGCCGCGATTTCTTCGTCCGAGACGGCGGGCATGGCGGATTCGCGGCGGGCTCGAACCGGTACCGGCGCGGCGGGCATGTCGTCGAACCAGTTGGTATCTTCTTCGGCTGGCGCTGATGCTGCGCCTTCAGCGGCACGCGCGGCAGCGGGCGGCTGTGCCGCAGCAGGCCGCGCGGGCACCGGAACGTCGTCGAACCACGCGGTCGATTCCGCGTCGGCTGGTGCAGGTGCAGGCCCGGGCGACGGCGCGCGTGCCGCCGCCGGTGCCGGCGCGTGCGCATGTGGCGTGGCGGGTGGCGCGCTCTGGGCGGGTGCCGCGCTCTGGGCGGGCGCTGCGGCGGGTGCATTTGCGGGGCGGCGCGCGGCGTCGCTCGCTTGTGCGGCCGCTGCGGGCATAGGCACGAAACCCGACTCCGATGGCGGTGCGATAGTAGCTCCAGCGCGGGCGACCGGCGACTCGGCTATTTCCGGCTCGCTGTTTTCTGCCGGATGCTCCACGGCCGGATGCCCGCGCAGCACCCAGCGCGTACCGATCCCCATCTCATCCAGGAACACTGCATTCCGGGGCGATAGCTGACTCATAAAGCAAAACGCATCACTATTGCGTCCTCGCGTTGCTGATTGGCGGCCGGGTAATAACCCTTGCGGCGCCCGATCTCATTAAACCCATAGCGCCGGTAAATCTCCAGCGCCCGCGTATTCGACGGCCTTACTTCCAGCAGCATCGACTCCATGCCCAGCCCGCGCGCACAGGCCACGGACTGGTTCAGCAAAAAGCGCCCCAACCCCTTTCCATGCCGCTTGCGCGCCACCGCCACATTGAGCAGATGCGCCTCATCGACAATGGCCATGATGAGGAAATAGCCGAGCAGCTCGCGCGACTGGTCGCGCAGCACCCAGGCCTGATATTCAGACTTCAGCGAATCGGCGAAATTCTGGTGCGACCACGGATGCGGATACACATCCTGTTCCACGGCCAGCACATCATCGATATCCGACTCCTGCATCGGCTCATAGATGAGCCGCGCCAGGTCCCACTCCTGCGTCATGCCTGCGCCCCGGCCTTCATGCCTTCGCGCTCGGCCTTTGTATATGCCACCTTGTTGCGCAAGTAAAGCGGCTGCGCCTGCGCGGCGGGCAGGCCGTGCCCCGCTGCAAAAGCCCGTTCGCCCAGCACGGCAATTTGCGCAGCATGCGGCATCACATCGCCATGCACGCTGGCGGCAAAGGCCTTGCCGCTGAAGGCCTCCGGATACGCTGCGAAGCCATTTCCACAGGCCGCGGGCGCTCCAGCCGGCGCCACCTGCTCCGGCGCCGTCAGCACCGCAGGCAGCACCTCCACCAGGGCGTCGCCATCGAAGCGGTACTGCGCCCAATAGACCTCGTTCATGCGCGCATCCAGCACGGCCAGCACATCTTGCGCGGCATGGCGCTGGCGGCAGGCGATGGCCATGGCCTCCAGCGTGACGACCGGCAGCAGCGGCAGGCTGGCGCCGAAGCCCAGCCCTTGCGCAATGCCGCAGGCAGTGCGCACGCCGGTAAAGGAACCCGGGCCGGCGCCGTAGGCGATGGCATCGCAATCGCTGAGCTGAATCCCCGCCTCCGCCAGCAGTTCCTGGATCATCGGCAGCACGGCCTGGGAATGGGTGCGCACGCCGGACGATTCACGGGAAAACAGCTGGCCATTGCGCAGCAGGGCGCAGGAAGCCATTTCGGACGAGGTTTCAATAGCAAGAATGGTAGGCATAGGCAGTATTTTAACCCGCCATGTACAATACCAGCCATGCACAGCACTACCCTAAACGCCGATAACCGTGCCGAAGTGGCCGCCGCGCTGGCGCAGGACCGTCTGATCGTGGCCTGCCTGTGCGCCGCCTGGTGCGGCACCTGCTCCAGCTACCGCGCCACCTTCGAAGAGCTGGCGATGAAGCATCCGGAAAAATACTTCCTGTGGGTGGATATCGAGGACCACGCCGACCTGGTGGGCGACCTGGATGTCGAAAACTTCCCCACGCTGCTGATCCAGCGCCACGAAAACGTCGCATTCTTCGGCACCATGCTGCCGGACCCGAACGTGGCCAACCGCCTCATCGAAACTCTCGCCGCCCAGCCCGAAGACGAACTCGCCCGCCTCTCCCAAAGCACCGCCGAGCGCCGCCAGTGGCAGCAAGACTGCAACCTCCGCGCCCTTATTTCCTAATCGGGGTCAGACCCCAATTAAAAAGTAATAATTTCCTTTTAATTGGGGTCTGACCCCGATTAGGAAATTTTTAGGGGGAGGGAGCGGAGGCGCTGGCCGGTGAGTTTAAAGACGGCGTTGGCGACTGCGGGGGCGATTGGGGGGACTGCCGGTTCGCCCACGCCTTCCGGGGGCTCTGTGCTGAGGACGATTACCGTCTCTACATAGGGCGCCTGCGGCATGCGCAGCACCGGGTAGTCGCCGAAGTTGCTTTGCTCGACTTTGCCGTCCTTGAACGTGATTTCGCCCGACAGCGCTGCCGACAGGCCGAAAATCACTGACGATTCCACCTGCTGCGAAATGATGTTGGGGTTGACCGAGGTGCCGCAGTCGATCGCACAGATCACCTTGTGCACACGGATGTCCTTGCCCTCCACCGATACTTCCGCCACCTGCGCCACAATGCTGCCGAAGGACTGGTGCAGCGCCACGCCGTGCGCCCTGCCCTTGCCCGGTACGCCCGCCTTGCCCACCGCCGCGTTCAGCACCGCCAAATGGCGCGGGTGCCGCAGCAACATGCCGCGCCGGAAATCGACCGGGTCGCGCTTGGCCGCATGCGCCATCTCGTCGATGAAGCTCTCCTTGAAGAAGGCGTTGTGCGAGTGGCCCACCGAACGCCAGTTCCCCAGCGGTACCGCGCTGTCCACGATGACGTGCTCGATGCGCTGGTGCGGAATCTCGTACGGCATGTCGTACTCGCCTTCCGCTGCCGCCCTGTCCGGCCCTGCTGCTGGCAGGCCGAGATTGCGCTTCATGAACTGCTGCGTCAGCGAGCCGCTGGCGGAGCGGTTGTGCCAGTAGAGGATATTGCCTGCCGTGTCCAGGGATGCGGTGAAGCGCGCCGTCGCCGCGGGACGGTAGACGTCGTGCGTCATGTCGTCCTCGCGCGTCCAGATCAGCTGTACGGGCTGGCCCTGGCATTGGCGTGCCACCGCAACCGCCTGGGCCACGATGTCCACTTCCAGCCTGCGGCCAAAGCCGCCGCCCAACAGGTATTCGTGCAGCTCCACGTCGTCCTTCGATACGCCGCCGATGCGCGCGGCCATGTCGATGGCGATGCTGGGCACCTGCGTGCCTACCCACAGCCGCACCTTGCCGTCCTTGACCTGCGCCGTGCAGTTCATCGGCTCCATCGTGGCGTGCGCGAGGAAGGGAGCGCGGTATTCGGCGGATACCGCCAGCGCACCGTGCTTCGCTTCTTCGACATTGCCGGTTTCGTGGTAGACGTGGCCTTCATCACCGTCCAGCGCTTCTTCGAATTCGCGGTAAATCCGTTCACTGGACAGCAGCGCATGCTCGCCCGGCTCCCAGCGGATCGGCAGCGCGGCAGCAGCCTGCTTAGCCTGCCAGAAGGTGCGCGCGACAATCGCCACGCCGCCTCCAGCGCCTGTTTGGCCGGTCAGTGCGTTCGTAAAGTCGATTACGCTCAGCACACCCGGCATGTCGAGGATATGGCTCGGATTGATGCCCGCAATGGTGCCACCTATCATCGGCGCCATGCGCACGGCCGCGTAGATCATGCCTTCCGGCCGCGCATCGATGCCGAATTGCGCGCTGCCGTTGGACTTGGCGGGCGTGTCGCGGCGCCGCGTCGGGGTGCCGATCAGACGGAAGGCATGCGGGTCTTTCAGTTTCACGTCACCCGGCGATGCCACGGAGGCCATCAGCGCAAAGCTGCCGTAGCTGGCGCGGCGCTTTGAGATGTCGTGAATCAGGAAGCCGCCTTCAGTGCGCACCTGCTCCGCCGGCACCTTCCATTCGCGCGCCGCGACGGCCACCAGCTGCGCGCGCGCCGTAGCGCCGGCTTCGCGCATCGGCAGCCAGGCGTCCTTCACGCTCGACGAACCGCCGGTGAGCACGATACCCAACTCACGGGCCACCTTGGCCAGCGTGTGCTGCGCCACCGCCTTGATGCTGCCTTCATCGTCCGGATGGAAAGGCAGGTTCTCGCGCATCACGGCGAGGTTGGCGTAGATCTTGTCGTTCGGCGCCTGCATGATGCGCACCGATGCCAGCGGCACGTCCAGCTCTTCGGCCACCAGCATGGGCAGCGCGGTGTGAACGCCCTGTCCCATCTCCGCGCGCGGCACCACAATGCCCACCGTGTTATCGGGTGCGATCGCTATCCAGCCATTCAGCGCGATTTCGCCGTTCTTCAGCGGCAGCGCGGCACCGGCCTTCAAACGCTGGCGCGGCGGCAGCGCGCCCCAGCCGACGATCAATGCGCCAGTAAGGGCAACGCCGCTCAGTACAAAGCGGCGGCGGGACATGGAGCGGGGTTTCAGCATATTGCGCTCCTTATGGCAGCCAGCGTTGCTGCAGGTCTTCCGGCATCACCGGACGGCTGTAGAAATATCCCTGCGCCTGATTGCACCCGTGGCGCAGCAGGAAGGCGGCCTGCTCGTGCGTCTCCACGCCTTCCGCAATCACGGACAGGTTCATGCTCTTGCCAAGCTGGATAATGGCGATGGCAATTGCTTCATCATTCACGTCGGTCGAAATATCCTTGATGAAGGAGCGGTCGATTTTCAGCGTCTGCACCGGCATCTGCTTGAGGTAGGCCAGCGAGGAATAGCCTGTGCCGAAATCGTCAATCGCCAGACTCACGCCAATCGCGTGCAAGTCGTTGATGAAGGCCAGCGCATCGCCGGTGTTCATGATGACGGATTCGGTCACTTCCAGCTGCAGGCGGTGCGGCTCCAGCCCCGTTTCGCGCAGGATGTCGGCCACCATGCTGACAATGCTGCCGCGGTCGAACTGCTTGGCCGAGAGGTTGACGGCCATCTTCGGCACTTCGAGGCCGGCTTGCTGCCAGCGCACCATCTGGTGGCAGGCTTCGGACAGCACCCATTTGCCCAGCTGGTTGATGAAGCCCGTGTCTTCGGCCAGCGGAATGAAGCGGATCGGCGGCACCAGCCCAAGTTCCGGGTGGTTCCAGCGCACCAACGCTTCCACGCCGATCAGGCGGCCCGTATCGATTTCCACCTGCGGCTGGTAGTTGAGGAAGATCTCTTCTTTCTCGATAGCGCGGCGCAGGAAGGTTTCCAGGCGCAGGCGCTCCACGCCCTCGCCCGTCATCGACGGCGCGTAGAAGCGGTAGCCGTTGCGGCCGCGCGCCTTGGCCTGGTACATGGCCACGTCGGCATTGCGGATCAGCATATTGAGGTCGGATGCATCGGCCGGGAACAGGCTCACGCCCACGCTGCAGGTAACGAACAGCTCGTGGCCCGCCACCATGAAGGGCTGCTCGAACATGGCCACCAGTTTCTCGGCCACCTGGCTGGCGCCGTACTGGCCATCCACGTCTTCCAGCAGCACGATGAACTCATCGCCGCCAAGGCGGGCCAGCGTGTCGCCGTCGCGCAGCTTGCTGGACAAGGCTTTCGCCACCTGCTGCAGCAATTCGTCGCCGATGTGGTGGCCCAGCGTGTCGTTGACGTTCTTGAAGCGATCAAGGTCGATGAACAGCAGCGCCAATTGCTCGTTGCCGCGCGTGACGCGCTGGATGGCGTGGTGCAGGCGATCGTGGAACAGCAGGCGGTTAGGCAACGCGGTGAGCGGGTCGTGGTGCGCCAGATGGTCCAGCTTTTCCTGCGATTCCTTGACCTTGGTGATGTCGCTGAACACGCCCACGTAGTGCGTAGTCATGCCCGACTGGTCGCGCACGGCCGTCATCGTCAGCCATTCCAGGTATTGTTCGCCGCTCTTGCGCAACGACCAGACTTCGCCGCGCCAGTAGCCATTCGTGACCAGCTGCTCCCACAGTGATTCGTGGAAGCTGTCGTCGTGACGGCCGGAGCGCGTGAGCGAGCGGTCCTTGCCCAGCGCTTCCTCTTCGCTGTAGCCGGTGATCTGCGTGAAGGCCGGATTTACCGCGACGATAATGCCGCGGTCGTCCACCACCATCACGCCGTCCGCAATGTGCTGCAGCACGGTGGCGGACAGGCGCAGCTTCTCTTCTGCTTCCTTGCGCGCGGTGATGTCGGCGTACACCCAGATGCTGCCTTCGTTCGGGCGGTGCTGGTCGATGGCGCAGCCGCTCACCATGCACCAGAACAGTGAGCCGTCCTGGCGGCGGTAGTGGCGCTCCTCGCTGAAGTATTCGCCATCGCCCAGCGTGGGGTACTGGCGCGCTCCGGCCGCTTCGAAATCAAAGGCCGTGGGGAACACAATGGACGTGGAATTGCCCGTCATCTCGCCCGGCGCATAGCCGAACAACTCTTCGCAGCGGCGGTTGACCGACACAATGGTGCGATGGCGCACGAACATCACGCCGAACATCACGTTGTCCAGAATCGCGCTCTGCTCGGCCAGCAGGGCCTCGATGCGCATCTCGTTGTTCTTGCGGTCGCTGATGTCGGTGATGATGCCGTCTACCAGTGCGCCAATGGCATCCACCTGCGGCTGGCCATTCTCCTGCACCCAGCGCTCCACGCCGGTGGAGTCGATGATGCGGTATTCGATTTCGTAGGCGCGGCCTTCCCGGATCGCCGCCGAGCATTCGCGGCGCTGCATGCGGCGGTCTTCCGGCGTGATCAGGTTGGCCCAGGAATGCGTGGTGCTGCGCATGAACTGCTTGGCCGAGTAGCCGGAAATCGCTTCGATGGCATCGCTGACGAATTCAATCGGACCGTCCGGGCGGTAGCGGAACACGGCGCCCGGCACCTGCGTGACGATCGTGCGGAAGCGCTCTTCGCGCTGGCCGATGTCTTCGAACAGGCGCTTGATCGCCATCCGCATCTGCTCCAGCTGGCCTGCCAGTCGGCCCAGTTCATCGCTGCCGCGCAGCTCCATGCGGGTTTCGAAATCGCCATGCGACAGGCGGTCCGAGAAGCGCGTGAGCTTGCGCAGCGGGCGAATCAGGCGCTTGTTCAGGAACAGCACGATCAGCAGCAGCGATACGGTGAGCTGCGCGGCCAGCACGAACACATAGGAGCGCTGCTTTTCGCGCAGTTCCTGCTGGCTGCGCGCATCGTCCATCTCCACCATGATGCGGCCGATATGCTCGCCGCGCACTAGCACTTCGCGCTCGGCGCGGTAGACATTGCCGATGGCACGCTTGGGCGCTTCGAGGTGAATAAACTGGGTATCGGCCTGCCCCGTTACCTGCACCTGCAGCACGGAGCGGTCGCGCATCACCGATTCCACCAGCGAGTGGGCCGATTCGGCATTCATATTCCACAGGGACTCCTGCATGCCGAGGGCGAGGATGTCGGCATTGCGCTGCAGGGCTTCGTTCAGGGCCGTGCGGGCCGACTGCTGTTCATGCACGCCGATCAGCAGGTAGCTGCCGACGATTGCCGGGATCACCAAGCCGCCGAACACCACCAGCAGCAGAGCGCCATAGATCGACAAGCCGTAAAGCGCACCGAGTCGGGCGCGCAGGAGACGGTAAAAAGAATCAGCCATGCAAAAACGGCAGCGAATCAAGCTGCTTCAAATCCGGCATAGGGGGCTCGAATGATTATGTGGTGCAATTATGCACGTAAAGGGCTGGCAAAGTCACTTCTCATAGGGAGGCGCCGGGCGGATGTGCGACAAACTTGCTATGATGCGCAGTCTTTTCACCTCCCCTCTTGCAGGAGTAGCAACCATGTCGTTTTCCATGTATTCCGCCTCGGTCCCCGTTTTCAAGCAAATGCTGAACAGCCTGCTGGCCGTTCTGAACAAGGCCGAGGCTCACGTCGAGGCGAAAAAACTCGACCCGAATGCCTTCCTGCAGTTCCGCCTGTATCCGGACATGCTGCCCTTCGTGCGCCAGGTGCAGATTGCTGCCGATTTCGCCAAGGGCGCCGGCTGCCGCCTGGCGGGCCAGGAAGTGCCGTCCTATGAAGACAGCGAAAAGACCTTCCCCGAGCTGAAACTGCGCATCGTGAAAACGCTGTCGCTGCTGGACAATCTGCCGCAATCGGACATCGAAGGCAGCGAAGACCGCGCGATTACCACCGGCAGCGGCGAAAAGACCCGCCACTTCGTGGGCAAGGACTACCTGCTGCACTATGCGCTGCCGCACTTCTACTTCCACTGCACCACGGCCTACGCCATCCTGCGCCACAACGGCGTGGAGATCGGCAAGAAGGACTACATCGGCACCTATTAATGTTTCTTAATCGGGGTCAGACCCCAATTAAATCGAAACATTTCCTTTTAATCGGGGTCTGACCCCGATTAAGAAATATTGTCAGGTGTTACGGCGGGGGTAGCCTTGGGAGAGGATGCGCTGCCAGACGATTTCTTTCTGGTCCGGCGTCATCGATACCCAGTGCGCGACCTCGATGTAGCTGCGGCCGCAGCCGCGGCAGATTTCGTCGAAGGTGGTGGAGCAGACCGCCACGCAGGGCGTGTCCGGCCGTTCGGGGAGCTTCTCGCCAGCCATTACTTCACCTGCAGGCCGAGCTTGTCCCAGCCTTCGTGGCCGAGCGCTTCCATCGTTTCGATGTTCTTTTCGAAGATCTGTTCAGCTTCCGGGAAGGCCTCTACCGCGCGGTCCACGCTTTCCTCGCGCAGCAGGTGCAGGATGGGATACGGCGAACGGTTGGTGTAGTTGGTGATGTCGTTCTGGTCCGTATCGGCGAACTGGTATTGCGGGTGGAAGCTGGCGATCTGCAGCTCACCGTCGAGCTGCATGTCTTCCAAGGCGGCATCCGCCACGTCCAGGAACTCGTTGTAATCTTCAAAGTCTTCCAGCACCCACGGGTGGATCAGCAAAGTGGTATCGACCTGCTCCGCGTCCGTATCGCTTAGGTGCTGCAGCTCGTCCATCAGTTGTTCCAGCAGGGCTTCCGGCGTACTGGCATCCGACACGACGTAGCGGATCTGCTTCTTGACGTGGACGGCCTTGGCAAAGGGGCACAGGTTCAGCCCGATAACGGCTTTTTCGAGCCACTGTTCTGTGGCCGCTATAAGGGCGTCGTGGTCGAGATCGGGGCTGCTCATGGGGTGTTTCCTTCAGTAATGCGGTGACTAAACTCCGCATTGTACGCACACTCGTGGCGTCACGCCATTTGCGCGCAATATCGTTCAATCTGCGCGCATTTTCCGATATTCGACTGGCATTATTGTCAAAATTTTTTGTAACCCGGCCGTCATTTTTCTTGACGTGTCAGCCGTATCCTACGTACACTTCCCCTTTGAAATAGTCCGTCCGCTGTTCTCGACGACAACATGGAGTACTATGCAAGCTCAGATCAAGACCCTTACCTTGCTGGCAGCCGTCATCGCCAGCGCGGCACCGGCGATCAGCCAGGCAGTGGAAACATCCGCTCTCTCTACCTCCGTTCCAATGGCAGCCCCGGCAGCCCTGGCAATTCCGCCTGCCACAGCTCAGCCCCAAAAAGCCGGCAGCGAAGAAGCCTTCCGCGAGACCGACGTCTGGAACCGCATCCGCACCGGCTATGGCATCCCTGATATTAATAACTCCCTGGTGCAGAAGCATGCCAGCTGGTACGCCGAGCGTCCCGACTATATTGCCCGCACCACGGCCCGCGCTTCCCAGTATCTGTTCCACATCGTAACGGAGCTGGAAAAGCGCAATATGCCGACTGAACTGGCCCTGCTGCCGTTCATCGAATCCGCTTTCAATCCCACTGCCGTGTCCAGCGCCAACGCGGGCGGCATGTGGCAATTCATGCCGGCGACCGGCCGCGATTTCAACCTGAAGCAGAATTCCTTCAAGGATGAGCGCCGCTCCGTCATCGCGTCCACCGACGCCGCCCTGACCTATCTGCAGCGCCTCTACGATATGTTCGGCGACTGGCAGCTGGCCCTGGCCGCCTATAACTGGGGTGAAGGCTCAGTGCAGAAAGCCATCAAGCGCAACCAGGCCGCCGGCAAGCCGACCGATTTCGAAAGCCTGGCAGAACTGATGCCGGCCGAAACCCGCAACTATGTGCCCAAGCTGCAGGCGGTGAAGAATATCGTGGCGAATCCGGCGCAGTTCGGCCTGGCCCTGCCACAGATCCAGAACCAGCCTTACTTCACCGCCATCGACAAGACCAGCGACATCGACCTGGCCGTCGCGGCCCAGCTGGCCGAGCTGTCGATTGACGAATTCAAGGCCCTGAACCCGCAGTTCAAGCGCCCGGTGATTACCGGCGGCGAGCAGACCCAGATCCTGCTGCCGAAGGAAAATGCCGAGAAGTTCCACCTGAACCTGGCGCAGTGGGGCCGTGCCCTGTCCAGCTGGACCACGCACAAGATCAGCAGCACCCGCGAAAGCATCGCTTCCCTGGCTTCCAAATTCCGCACCACGCCTGAGGTAATCCGCCAGGCCAACAACCTGCCCCAGCGCAGCGTGCTGAAGGCCGGCTCCACCATCCTGGTACCGAAAATCTCGGCCAGCGCGGCAGATATTCCGGCAGAGATTGCCGAAAACGCTTCGATGGCTGTCGAGGAACGCACGGAAAAACGCAGCAACTACAAGCAGGCCAAGGCCGGCAGCAGCAAGGCCAAAGCGCCGATCTCGCTGGTGAAGGCGCGCGTGTCGCGTTCGGAAGCCGGCAAATCCAAATCCCGCCGCAGCAGTAACTGATACCGTCCGCCGTAACAGCCAGCTTGCAGTTGCGGCGGCATCAAGCTACCATCTCGGTCTTGCGCTGAGTCGTTCATCTATTACAACAACAAGCTGCATGGTCGCCGGCAATGAACCGGCAGGGGCAGCAGCAGGCAACTGGAGTTAACATGGCTTTCTTGCAAGGCAAAAAAATTCTGATTACGGGCTTATTGTCCAACCGTTCCATCGCTTACGGCATCGCCCAGGCTTGCAAGCGTGAAGGCGCCGAACTGGCCTTCACCTATGTTGGTGAACGCTTCAAGGACCGCATCACCGAGTTCGCCGCCGAGTTCGGCAGCAAGCTGGTGTATGACTGTGACGTATCCAGCGACGAGCAGATCGACGCGCTGTTCCGCGACCTGGGCAAGGAATGGCAGCACCTGGACGGCCTGGTGCACGCCATCGGCTTTGCACCGCGCGAAGCCATCGCCGGCGAATTCCTGGACGGCCTGACCCGCGAAAACTACCGCATCGCCCACGACATTTCGGCCTATAGCTTCCCGGCCATGGCCAAGGCTGCCCTGCCAATGCTGCGCGAAGGCTCTTCGCTGCTGACCCTGTCCTACCTGGGTGCAGTGCGCGCCATCCCTTACTACAACACCATGGGCTTGGCGAAAGCATCGCTGGAAGCTTCGGTACGCTACCTGGCCGAAAACCTGGGCCAGAAGGGCATCCGCTCGAACGGCATTTCGGCCGGCCCGATCAAGACCCTGGCTGCCTCCGGCATCAAGGACTTCGGCAAGCTGCTGGGCTTCGCTTCCAGCCACGCGCCGCTGCGCCGCAATGTGACCATCGAAGAAGTGGGCAATACCGCTGCCTTCCTGCTGTCGGACCTGTCGTCCGGCATCACCGGCGACATCATTTATGTCGACGGCGGCTTCTCGCACGTGATGGGCCTGAACGCCAGCGATTACCAATAAGCATTCTTGCCACAGAAAGCCCGGCAGGCCTTGGTCTGCCGGGCTTTTTTCATTTCTGTTGGTTATCTTTTCTTTAAAAGGTTGTTATAGTCTTGCAATACAAAAAAAGATAAGCCAAGGCTAGTAGTGTGAACCGCAATCCCTCGCTGGAGAGACTGATATCGCCCGACCGGGCCGATGTCCTGCCCTCCGTCAACCATCCCCCGAAGCGCCTGTTTCTGGCCGGCGCCCTGCTGCTGGCCATACTGGGCTGCGCGTGGTTTGCGCTCGGCGTAATCGACACCCGCATCAAGGGCCGCTGCATCCTGCTCAGCCCGCAGGGCGTGGACAACCTGAGCGCGCTGGTGGAAGGCCGCGTATCCGGCCTTGCCGTGCGCAATGGCGACAAGGTGGCCGCCGGCCAAGTGCTGGCCACCATGCGCAAACCCGAATTCGAAGCTCGCATGGCGCGCGCCGAAGCGCGGCTTGGCGAGCTGCGCGCGCGCGAACAATCCGCCGCGGCGCTGATCTCGCGCAGTGCGCAGCAGGGCCGCAGCGGCGCGGCCAGCGAGCAGGCCACGCTGGCCGAGCGCCTGAAGACGCTCGCCGAACGCCAGCGCCTTGCGCGCCAGCGCGTGGCCACGCAAGAGGCGCTGTTTGCACAGGGGCTGGCCACACGCCAAAGCCTGCTGTCGGCGCAGGATGCTGCTGAAAAGCTGGCGCTGGAGGAATCGAACCTCAACAGCCGCATGCGCCAGCTCAGTTTCCAGACGCAGGAAGAACAGCGCCTGCTGGCCACCGAAACCAGCCAGCTCGCGCTGCAGGTCACGGATGCGGAACGCGAACTGGCCCTGCTGCGCAAGCAGGAGCGTGAGCTGATGCAGGTGCGCGCGCCGTTTGCGGGTACCGTCATCGAAGTCAAAACGCAGAACGGCCAGGCGCTGGCCGCAGGCGGACCGATTGCCACCATTGAACGCAGCGGCAACGACGGCGCCGCGCCGCTGCAGGCGCTGGTCTTTGTGCGTGCGGCGGACGGCAAGCTGCTGCAGCCTTCGATGCAGGCCGAGATCACGCCCACCAATGTGAAGCGCCAGGAGTTCGGCTTTATCCGCGCCAGCATCGGCGAGGTGTCGGCCTTTCCCGCCAGCCGGGCCGCCATCGTGCAGCGCCTGGGCAATCCGGACGTGGTGCAGGAACTGTCCGGCACTGGCGTGACCACGCAGGTGCAGGCCACGCTGCAGCGCCGCCCGGACGGCGTCTATCAGTGGTCTGGCGCGGCAAGGCTGCCGCCGCCGGTGCACAGCGGCTCCATGTGCAGCGCGGAAGTGGTGGTGCGCGAACAGCATCCCTATGAGCTGGTGTGGCCGATGATGAAGAAGCTGGTGGGGGTCAGCTGATGGGTTTCTTCACTCCCCGCCTGATTCCCGGTGTGGTGCGCACGCCAACCATGATGCAGATGGAGTCGCTCGAATGCGGCGCGGCGGCGCTGGGCATTGTGCTGGCCTATCACGGGCGCTATGAACCGCTGGAGCAGCTGCGCGTGCGCTGCGGCGTGGGGCGTGATGGCGCGAAGGTCAGCAACCTGCTGCGCGCGGCCCGCAGCTTCGGACTGGAAGCCGGCGCATGGAGCACCGAAGCGGGCGAACTGCCCAAGCTGAAAGCGCCTTTCATGGTGTTCTGGAACTTCAACCACTTCGTGGTGGTGGAAGGTTTCTCCGATGGCGTGGTGTACCTGAACGATCCGGCCAGCGGCCGCCGTACTGTGGCGCAGGAAGATTTCGCCGCCGCCTTTACCGGCGTGGTGCTCACCTTCGCGAAAACGCCGCAGTTCGAGCCAGGCGGCGCCACCGGCAGCCTGCTCAAGACCATGCTGCAGCGGATCACGAGCGACCGCCCCGCCCTCGCCTTCGCGGCGCTGGCCGGCCTGTTCCTCGTGATTCCGGGCATGGTGATTCCGGTGTTTACGCGGCTGTTTGTGGACCGCATCCTGATCGATAACCAGATGGGCTGGTTCCTGCCCATCCTGCTTGGCCTGCTGCTCAGCACCTTGCTGGAAGCAGGGCTGGCATGGCTGCAGGGTTCGCACCTGCTGCGGCTGCAGTACAAGCTGGCGTTGTCCGCCACGGGGCGCTACTTCTGGCATATCCTGCACCTGCCTGTGCTCTACTTCGCGCAGCGCGCGCCGGGCGAGATTGCGTCGCGCCTCAGCCTCAATGAATCGGTGGCGAAGGTGGTATCCGGCGACCTGGCGCGCGCGCTGATCAACGGCGGGCTGGCCTTCTTCTTCGTGGCCGTGATGCTGACCTATGACGTGCTGCTGACCAGTATCAGCGTGGCCGTGGTGGCCATCAGCATGGCAGCCTTCCATTTCGCCGCGCGCCGCACACAGGAACTGTCCGTGACCTATGCGATTGCCGACGGGCGGCTGCGCGGCAATGCCTCGAACGGCATCGCCATGCTGGAAACCCTGCAGGCATCGGCCGACGACAGCCACTTCTACACCAAGTACATGGCGCAGCACGCGCTGGTGGTGAGCGCGAACCAGCGCATGGAAACCAGCAGCGCGCAATACAGCCAGGTGCCCGCCTTCCTGATGATGTTCAACACCACGCTGATCCTGGTGATCGGCGGCTTCCGCGTGATGGACGGCTACCTGACCATCGGCATGCTGATCGCCTACCAGGGACTGGTGGCGAACTTCGCGCGGCCCATGTCCGACCTGTTCAACGTGCTGGAGAAGGTGCAGCGCCTGCGTGGCGACCTGCAGCGGCTGGACGATGTGCTGAACTGCGCGCCGGACCCGCTGACCGAGCATCCGGTGCCTGCGCGGCCGGACCTGTCGCAGAAGCTGTCCGGCGCGCTGTCGCTGCATGATGTGCGCTTTGCCTACAGCCCGCAGGACAAGCCGCTGTTCGACCAGCTCAATATGGAAGTGCTGGCGGGAGAACGCATCGGCATCGTGGGCGCATCGGGCGCCGGCAAATCCTCGCTGGCGCGGCTGATCGCCGGCATGTATGCGCCGGATGGCGGCGAAATCCGCTTCGATGGACAACCCCGCACTGCGCATGCGCGCGAGCTGCTGGCCAGCTCCGTAGCCCACGTTGACCAGGATATCCAGTTCTTCGAAGGCACCATTCGCGAAAACCTGACGCTGTGGGACCGCAGCCTGGGCGAGGCGCAGATGGTGGCTGCCGCGCGCGATGCGCTGATCCACGATTTCATCATGGGCCTGCCGCAGGGCTACGACACGCGCATGGACGAGAATGGCCGCAACCTGTCCGGCGGACAGCGCCAGCGCCTGGAGATTGCGCGCGCGCTCACGCTCAATCCGCGCGTGCTGCTGCTGGACGAGGCCACCAGTTCGCTCGACGCCGCCTCTGAGGCGCGCATCCTGGACAACTGCCGCCGCCGTGGCTGCACCGTGCTCGTCACCACGCACCGCCGCTTCGTGCTGAACGCCTGCGACCGCGTGATGGTGCTGCAGAATGGCCGCATTGCCGAAGAAGGCCTGTTCGATGCGCTGTATGCGCAGCCGGACAGCATCTGCCGCCGCGTGCTGGAGGACGCATGAAGCGAGATCCCGTCGCCCAGCGCGCCCTGCCCCGTTCCGCCGCGCCGCTGGACGGCCTGCGCATGCTGGACAGCGGCAGCCTCAGTCTTTTCCTGCACCTGCCGCAAGGCACGGCGCGCGGCCTGCTGCCGCTGGGCGAAGTAACCGCTCCCGCCCTGATTCCGCCGCTGCCGAGCGTGATGATCGGCGCCTTGGCGCACGAACCGGTCGCCTTCCCGTCCATCGATGCGCAGACCAGCGCCGCCGAGCTGGATGCCGTGCCGCTGGACGCGTGGCTGAACAGCGCTGCCGCCGTTGCCGTCTGCTGGCCGGTGCCGCCGGGCGGCCAGCAGGTGGATGCACAGATCGAACGCGGCGTATTCACCGCGCTGGCCGGGCAGCGCATCGCCAGCGGCGCCCTGGTGCTGCTGCGTGTAATCGAAGGTTCGCTGCAGGTGGAAGGACTGGACCACGGGCAGCAGCTCAACCCCGGCGATGTGCTGGCCGCCCCACGCGAAGTCGTGTTCCGCGTGCGGGACGACGTTACACTGCAGGTCTTCCGCTTTGGCGAAGCAGAGCCCGAAGTGCGCCTGGCCTGCCTCGAAAAGCTGTGGCACCTATCCTTCCATACGGCCTGGGACCGCTGTTTGCAGGAGCAGGCGCTGGAGGAGCAGCGCCTGGGCGATGCGCGCGAACGCGAACAGGAAGAGGTGGACCGCGGCATCAGCGACCTGGCGGGCCTGGTGGAAGGCGATGCAAGCTGGATCGAACCGGAGACCACCGTCCCGCCGCCGCTGCTGGCTGTTGCCGCGCAGCTGGGCGCAGCGCTCGGCGTGGAGTTCAAAAAGAATGCGCGCGCGGGCCGGAGCAATGCCGACACTGCCGCCGAACTGGCGGAACTGAACGGCCTGCGCTCGCGCCAGGTGCTGCTCGGCGATCGCTGGTGGCAGGCCGACAGCGGCCCGCTGCTGGCCTTCACTGCCGATGGCGACCAGCCGGTTGCTCTGCTGCCCCAGCGCTGGAAGCGCGGTTACATTGCCATTCATGCCAACGGCGTGCAGGAGGACGTCAGCCCGGCCAGCGCTGCAGCCATCAAGCCCTATTCCTATGTGTTCTACCGCCCGCTGCCGAACAAGTCGCTGACCGAGATTGACCTGCTGCGCTTCGGCCTGCGCGGCTACGGCAAGGAGATGGCGTCCGTGGTGGCGCTGGCGGGCGTTGTCGGGGCGCTGGGCCTCGTGGTGCCGCTGGCCAGTGCGCGCGTGATGGACACGATTATTCCCTCGGCCCAGCCACGCCTGCTGCTGCAAATGGGCCTCGGCCTGCTGTGCGTGACGATAACGATTGCGCTGTTCTCGCTGGTGCGTTCGCTGATGGTGCTGCGCATCCAGGACAAGATGGACATGGCGATCCAGGCCGCCGTGTGGGACCGCCTGCTGCGCATGCCCGCCAGCTTCCACCGGCGCTATTCTGTGGCCAACCTGGAATCACGGGTGCGCGCCTGCCAGAAGATCATCCGGATTCTTTCCGCGCGCACGGTGGCAAATATCTTTGCAGGTGCATTCTCGGCGCTGAACTTCCTGGTGCTGTTCTGGTTCAGTGCCACGCTGTCGCTGCTGGCGCTGGGCCTTGTGGCATTGGCTGCGGCGGCAGTGACCTGGTTCCGCCGCCGCTCCGTGCGCATCGCCATCGAAGCGCCGGACCCGCCACGCAAACTCTCCACGCTGGTGCTGCAGCTGATCCAGGGCGTCGGCAAGCTCCGTGTTGCCGGCGCCGAAAGCCGCGCCTTCGCGCAGTGGACGCGCGACCATGCGCTGGGCGAGGTGCCCAACGTGGGCCAGGGTTCGCTGCGCGTGGCGGAGCGCGTCTTCTTCCGTGGCCTCGACCACATGGCGGTGCTGTTCCTGTTTGCTGCGGCCGGCTGGATGATCTCGGGCAGCCGCGACCACCTGTCAGCCGGCGAGTTCGTGGGCTTCTTCGCCGCCTTCGGCGGCGTGTTCCACGGCGTGCTGGTGCTGTGCGAAACGCTGATCGATATCGTTGCGGTATCGGGCGCCTATGTGAAGGCGCGGCCCATCCTGGACACGGTGCCGGACGCGGAGCAGGGAAAGACCCGTCCCGGTGCATTGACCGGCCATGTGGAAGTGAACAAGCTCAGTTTTGCCTACTTCAAGGGGCCGCCAGTGCTGCATGAGGTGAGCCTGACAGCGCGCCCCGGCGATTTCATTGCCATCGTCGGCTCCTCCGGCTCCGGCAAGTCCACGCTGATGCGGCTCCTGCTCGGCTTCGAAAAGCCCGGCGGCGGCTCCATCCTGTACGACGACAAGGAACTGGCCGAGATGCAGCTGCGCCAGTTGCGCCGCCAGTTCGGCGTGGTGCTGCAGGATACGCGCCTGCTGGCGGGCGATATCCTCAGCAACATCGTGGGCGACAGCGGGGCTTCACTGGAACAGGCCTGGGCTGCGGCCGAAGGCGCGGCAGTGGCGGAAGATATCCGCGCGCTGCCGATGGGCATGTACACGGTGATCGGCGACGGTCCAAGCACGCTGTCGGCCGGTCAGCGCCAGCGCATCCTGATCGCCCGCGCGCTGGTGCGCAAACCGGCCGTGCTGTTCATGGACGAAGCCACCAGCATGCTGGATGGCCCCTCGCAGGCGCGGGTGATGGCGAACCTGTCGCGCCTGCGTGTCACCCGCATCGTGATCGCACACCGCCTCTCCACGCTGGCGGGCGCCGACAAAATTCTGGTCCTGGAAAACGGCCGCGTGGCCGAGCAGGGAAACTATGGCGAGCTGATGGCGCTGGGAGGCATCTTCCATGCCATGGCGCGCGAGCAGGAGTAAGGTAATGCGTAAGGTTTTATTCATCCTCAGCGAATTGTGGGACGAAGACGTGGACTGGATCGCCAGCCACGGCGAGCGCCGCGCCTACCCGGCAGGCACCGAGCTGATTCCCTTCGACAGCCGGGTGGACAGCGTCTACTTCGTGATCGACGGCAGCTTCGATGTGCTGACCGGCAAAGGCGACCTGATCGTGCAGCTGGGCAGCGGCGAGATCATCGGCGAGATGTCGCTGGTCGATCCGGCCCGCACCACAGCCATCGTGCGCGCGGGCGAAGGCGCCGTTGCGCTGCGCCTGCCGCATGGCGTGCTGCGCGAGAAGCTGGCGCACGATGCACCGTTTGCGGCGCGCTTCTACCGCGCGCTGTCGGTCTTCATGTCGGACCGTATCCGCCACACCACGCGCCGCTTCGGCTATGGCGGCGGCGCCCCCGATCCGAATGCACCGCAGATGAGCGAGATCAACGAGGAGCTAGTGGACAAGATCCACCTCGCGGGCGCCCGCTTCGACCGCATGCTGAAACGGATGGCGAGTTAAGGGATGAAGCGGATTGCCGTCCTGCTGCTGTGCGCAGCCACGCCCGTCCTGCATGCGCAGTCCCTGCTGCTGCGGGATGCCGTGGGCCTTGCCCTGGCGCGCAGCCCGGATATCACGCTGCAGCGCTATGCGCAGAGCGCCAGCGAAGGCGTGGCCCGCAGCAGCAATGCGCCCTTCGACCTGATTCAGACCGCCTCGCTCGGCGGCACACGCGATGAACGCCCGCTGCGCGCGGACGAACGCGCCCGCTACCTGAGCCTCGGCCCGGACCAGATGATCAACGGCGGCACAGCCGCCATCGGCGTCACGCGCCAGCTGGAGTCGGGCCTGCAGCTGGGCGGCCAGTACGCCCTCACCCGCGCCAATGACAATGTGCAGGGCGCGCAGAACATCCCCGCCCAGACCAGCGACCGCCTCACCTTCACCTTGCGCGTGCCGCTGCAGAAAAATCCCGGCAAGGACGCCGCCGCCGCACGCGATGCCGCCACGCTGGACGCCAGCGCCGCGCAGCGCGACACCGAGCAGGCGGTGGCGCGCACCGTGCTCGCCGTGGTGCAGGCCTATTGGGACTGGACCACGCGCGAGGCGGCCGCCAGGGTCGCCACGGCGGCCGAGACGCGCACTCGCCAGCTGCGCCGTGAAACGGAGAAGCTGGTGGAAGCCGACGAACTGCCGCCGGCGGACCTGAACCTGCTAACCGCCGCCGTCACGGAACGCGAAGCCTCGCGCATCGGCGCCGAACAGCGCGCCCGGGACGGCCGCTTCCTGCTGGCCCGCCTGTACGGCATGGACGCGGGTGAAACCGCGACGCTTGCCACGCCCGGCGAGCGCCTGCCGGAGCACGCGGGCAGCGACACGCTGGCCGCGCTGGGCGCCCAGGCCCTGCAGCGCCGCGCAGACCTCGCAGCGCTCAAGCTGCGCGAAGACGCCATGTCCACCCGGCTGCAAACGGCGCGCAACAGCGACAAGCCCACGCTGGATCTGGATCTCTCGGCTTATTACGCTGGTCTGCGCGAAGGCGCCCGCACGGCGGCGGCGGCGTTCGATCCGACCTCGCGCCATAGCGGCCCCGGTGTGGCGGCCAAGCTGTCCTTCCAGTTCCCGGTGCAGAATTCGGCCAACAGCGGCGCCTTGCAGGTGGCTGCGGCGAATGCCGACAGCGCGCGCTTGCGTCGCGTCACGCTGGAGCAGTCGATCACGGCCAGCATGGAGTCGGCTTATCAGGCTTACGGCGCCTACGCGGCGCAGCTGCGCGCTTCGGAACTGACGATTGAACGCTACCGCGCGGCGCTGCAGGATACGACGACACGCCGCCAGCTTGGCAGCGCCACGCTGATCGATGTGCTGAATGTGGAGGACCGGCTGAACAACGCGCTGCTGGCGCGCCTGCAGTTCCAGCAGGGCTATGCCACGGCACGCGCGCAGATCCTGTACGAGACGGGACGCCTGCTGCGCACCGCGCCGGACGGCACGCTGTCCGTTGCGCTGGACGAGCTGCTGCCCTGATCAGCTGTTCTTGCCGCTCACCGTGCTGCGGAAAATCGGCAGCACAAGGCTGATGGGCCGCTCGTGGTGCACCAGGATCTCGCCCTGGCACATCGCGCCGCTGGAGACGGGAACATTGCTGCCCGCCGCTGCCGACCACAGGTAGGGATTGCGCGCATCGGCCAGCGCCGAAGCACTGCGCCGCAGCCCGATGCGCACCTCATACGTTGCAGTGCCATGCGCCAGCTCGCGCATCAGCTCCGGATTGGTGATCGTATTCAGCAGCCCGTGTGGCGTGGAAGGATAGGCCGACGTGGACAGCACCTGCGCCCGCAGCACCCCGTGCTCCTCGCGCCGTGCATGCGTTGGCAGCAACTCCACCTTGTCTTCAACCGAAATCTTCTTGCCATCGGCCGCCGACACGAACATCACCGCCTCCAGCGGCCCTGCTTCGCTATCGACCGGCTCCACACTCAGCACCGGCGTATCGCGCTTCACCGCGCCGTTGAGCGCCGTCTTCACCTCCACCACGCGGCCCGCCACCGGGCTGCGCAGGCGCGTGACGGACTGCCCCTGCGCCTCCAGCGCCGCCAGCTCGCGCTGCGCCTCGGCGCGCTGCTGGTCGATGCGGGCCAGGTTGCCGCCGCTGCTGCGCGCGAAATCGGTGGCGCGCTTATCCACTTCCTTCAGCTTGCGTTCCGTATCAGCCAGCGCAGCGCGGGCGTCGGCCAGGTCCAGCGGCGTTTGCGCGGCGGCGCGTTTGGTGATCAGACCCTCGGAGCGCAGGCGCTGGTCCAGCTCCATCTGCTGCTCCAGCAGGCGGATGCGCTTGCGGTCGGATTCGGCGCGCAGCGCCAGCGTGCTGCGCTGCTCGGCCAGGCTTTCGGCGCTCAGCTGGCCGCTGCGCTGCATCTCGCCGTGCGTCAGCTTGGCCATGGCATCCAGGTCGGACAGGCGGTTGCGCGCCTGCTGGATGCGGTCGAACAGCTCGGGCGTGGCCACTACAGCGACTTCCTGCCCCGCCACCAGCCGTTCGCCCGGCTGCACCAGCAGCGCCGTGACGCGGCCTTCCATATCGGCCGTCACATCGCTCACGCCGCGCGGATGCATGATGATGCAGCTGCCTGCCACCCGGGTGGGAATATCGCCGAAGATGCTCCACACGATCACGACGGCGATCACGAGCCCCAGCCCAAGCAGATTGGCCCAGGCGCGCCAGCTCACCCGCGCTACGTGCTGGTCGAAACTGCGCAGGGCGGCAGGCAGTTGGCCCGTGGTCTGATGTTCATCTGTCATGAACGTATTATGCCTCGGGACAGCTTACTGCTGGTAGATAAGGCGCCCGGAAGCAACAGTGCATTTCACGTCGGCGAAGCGCTTGACGTCCACGGACGGATCACCGTTCAGCACCACCAGGTCCGCCGCCATGCCGGGCTGGAGCCGCCCGCGCACTGCCTCCTGGCGCCAGCGTGCGGCAGGCGCGGTGGTCAGCGATGCAAGGATCTGCATGGGTGTCAGGCCCGCGCGCGCCATCAGCGCATATTCGCTGCTTGGGTCGAACGCCGTCATATAACCCACGTCCGTGCCGAAGAGTACCTGGCCGCCCGCGTCGGCGAAGGCTTTCAGCTGGCGCTCGGCCAGGGCGACGATGCGCTCCTGCACATTGCCGGGAACACGCGCCTTATCCAGTTCATAGCCCCACAACTGCAGCGTTGGCACCACGGAGACCTTGTGCGCAACCATGTCCGAGACCAGCTGTGAACTCCAGGCCGAATCGGGCGGATCGATGGTGGTATGCACAATGATGTCGGCGCCCGCCGCCACCGCCGCGCGGATGCCATCCGGATCGGTGGGATGCACCATCACCAGCCCGCCGAGCCGGTGCGTCTCTTCCGCAGCGGCACGGGCGATCTGCGGGTCCATGCGCCGGATCTCGCCCCGCCCCATCGGCGATGCCACAAACAGCTTGGTACCGTCGGCCCCGGCGCCGATATTGGCGCGGACGTGAGCTACCGCTTCGTCGGCCGTCGCGGGCTGCGCCAGCTGCCGCAAAATCTCCGGCGGCAGGTCCTTCAGATAGACCGGAATGCCCTGGTGGGGATACAGCGGCGAGCCTGCCGTCAGAATCCGCGGGCCGCGCACGGCGCCGCTGGTAATACGCTGCCGCAGCGCGGCGGTATCGGCGAGCATTGAACCGGTGTCCACCACGGTCGTATAGCCGAAGCGCGTGAGCATCTGCGTCAGGCCCTGTTCCAGCTCGCCCGCCGCACGGGCGCCGGCGCCGCCGAAGTTCTCGCCGACGAAATGCACATGGCTGTTCTGGAAGCCGGCTGCAATCACGCCGCCCGTACAGGCAGCCTCGCTGCGGATGCCCGGCGGCGGCGTGGCAGTGCCCACCGCCTCGATCTTCCCGCCGTTCACCAGCAGCCATGCGTTGGCGAGCGGCGGCTGGTCCGGCGCCACATAAAGCTGGGTGCCGGTGAGCAGCCAGCGGTCTGCATCGGCGGCCTGCGGAACGGTGCTGCAGGCGCTCAGGCTGGCCAGTGCCAGTGCTATTGCGGCAAGCCGCTTATTGTTTGATGCCATTGAACAGAACTCCCAAGGACTGAAGGTAAAAGACCCGGAATTGTGCTTCGCTGTAGCTGAAGCGGCCGGCGCGGAAAAGGGAGATCAGGCCGTGCGCCTGTCCCCAGAGTGTCATGGCGATATCCCAGGGGTCGCCCGCGCGCAGCAGGCCGCGGCGCATGCCCTCGGCCAGCAGGTCCGCCACCACATTGAAGGTGGGCGACAGCCGGGCGCGGAAATCTTCGGGAAAGCGGCGCGCATCATCGCGCGAGACGGAATAGGCATAGTCGAACAGGTGCGGATGCTGCAGGGCGTAGTCGAGATAGTTCTCCATCGACTGCAGCAGGCCTTGCACCACGTCCGGATGCCGCGAGCGTTCCAGCCACACTTGCGCCACTTCGTTGAAGGCGTCGTCCGAAATCCGCTTCAGCAGCGCCTCGCGATTGGGGAAATGGCGGTAGATCGCCATCGGCGTGATGCCCACCGCCTCGGCGACCCGGCGCATGCTGACGGCAGCCGGCCCCTCGCGCTCGAACAGCGCGCGGGCCGCGGCCAGGATCTTTTGCCGGGTGCCTTGAGTCGTCATGTATACACCGTATACACGCGCCTGCCGCTTGTCAATGCCCCTGTACGCTTGATTCTTTATTTGTGCAGGAAATGCGAAAGTGCGGTATAGTGTCGTCTTGTGCGCTGCAACAGGCAGTCACAAACACAGACAAGCAGCTTCGCTAGCCTTCGCGCATCCCCCAGGGACAGCGCTTAAAAAAGCCCCCCCGCCTTTGGTGTCGCACCATGACACCGTCCCGGCGCAAAGCTTTTGTGCCGAAATTTCTATTCTCAGTGTGTAGATCCATTTCGTTTGGTTGACGTTGTCTGCGTTTTTTTGCATGAATTTTACGAAAGTATTCGAATGAGTTTTGAAACACTAGGCCTCCACCCGTCCATCCTGAAAGCCCTGACCGACGCCGGCTACACCGCGCCAACCCCGGTCCAGGAGCAAGCCGTTCCGGCCGCAATTCAGGGTAAGGACCTGCTGGTGTCCTCGCAAACCGGTTCCGGCAAGACTGCAGCGTTCATGCTGCCGTCGCTGCACCGTCTCGCCGGCATCGAGCCGGCGGAAGGCGCACGCACGCCGAACCAGGAACGCCAGGCTGCGCAAGCGCGCGGCGAGCGTCCACGTTTCCGTCCTGCCCAGCCGAAGATGCTGGTGCTGACCCCGACCCGCGAACTGGCTTTGCAGGTCACCACCAATACCGACAAGTACTCCGTCAACCTGCGCCGCATCAAGGCTGTGTCCATTCTGGGCGGCATGCCTTATCCGAAGCAGATGCAACTGCTGTCGCGCAATCCTGAAATCCTGGTTGCGACCCCGGGCCGCCTGATCGACCATATGGAATCGGGCAAGATCGACTTCTCCCAGCTGCAGATCCTGGTGCTGGACGAAGCCGACCGCATGCTGGACATGGGCTTCATCGACGATATCGAGAAGATCGTGGCCGCCACGCCGGAAACGCGCCAGACCATGCTGTTCTCGGCCACGCTGGACGGCGTGGTGGGCAATATGGCCCGCCGCATCACCAAGGACCCGCTGACGATCCAGATCACCAGCACCAACGCCAAGCACGAGAACATCTCGCAGCGCGTGCACTTCGTGGACGACCTGTCGCACAAGAACCGCCTGCTGGACCATCTGCTGCGCGACGAGACGCTGGACCAGGCCGTGGTGTTCACCGCCACCAAGCGTGACGCCGACACCATCGCCGACCGCCTGAACATCGCCGGTTTCTCGGCTGCCGCACTGCATGGCGACATGCACCAGGGCGCCCGTAACCGCACGCTGGACGGTATGCGCCGCGGTAATGTGAAGGTGCTGGTTGCAACCGACGTGGCAGCACGCGGTATCGACGTGCCGACCATTACCCACGTGTTCAATTACGACCTGCCGAAGTTCCCGGAAGATTACGTGCACCGCATTGGCCGTACCGGCCGTGCCGGCCGCAATGGCCTGGCGATCTCGCTGGTGAACCACGCCGAAGGCATGAACGTCAAGCGCATCGAGCGCTTCACCAAGCAGACCATTCCAGTCGACGTGGTGGAAGGCTTCGAGCCCAAGCGCAGCGCGCCTCCGCGTTCCGCTGCCCGTCCGGGCTGGAAGCCGGGCGACGGCCGCAAGCCGGGCCAGCGCTCGTTCAGCAAGCCGGGCGCCAGCGCTCCGCGTGAAGGCGGCCACTATCGCAGCGAGAGCGCACCGTTCCGCAGCGAAGGCCAGCGTCCTGAAGGCGGCTACCGCAAGGAAGGCGGCTACCGCAGCGAAAGCGCACCGCGTGAAGGCGGTTTCCGCCGCGAAGGCAGCGCCGGCGGCTACAAGGGCAGCAACCCGCGTTCGGGCGATGCGCCACGCCGTCCATGGGGCGAGCGTTAATCGTCTTGATGCATGAATGAGAGGCCGCCGGAGCGATCCGGCGGCCTTTTTTCATTGCGCGCACGAAGTGCGCTAGCGTACAGAGCGGCCCAGCAGTGCGCGTCACACTGGGCCGATGAAAAAACTATTCCTCACCATGCTGGTCGCCAGCGCTGCGGCGCAAGCACAGACCGGCGATATCGCACCGGACCTCCGCGCCCAGATCCTGCTGGAGCGCGCCCATTTCTCGGCCGGACAGATCGACGGCAAATACGGCAGCAATATGCGGCAGGCCATCAACGGCTTCCAGAAAGCGCGCGGCTTGCCGGCCACCGGCAAAATGGACAAAGCCACCTGGGGTGCGCTCGACGACGGCCAGCAGCCGCTGGCGCAATATACGATTACCGATGCGGACATCGCCGGTCCCTACGAGAAAGTGCCGGAATCCATGGCCGACAAGGCAAAACTCGCGGCACTCAATTTCGGCAGCATCGAAGAGGCGCTGGGCGAACGCTTCCGCGCCAGCCCTGCCCTGCTGAAGCAGCTCAATCCGGGCAAGGATTTCTCGGTCGCGGGTGAACAGATCACGGTGCCGAATATGGCCGGCATGGCGCCGCTGCCGCCGGCCGCCAAACTGCTGGTGGACCGTTCGGACCGCGTGCTGATGCTGCTCGACGCAGCAGGCCGCACCATCGCGCAATTCCCGTCCAGCACCGGCAGCGAGCACGATCCGTTGCCGGTCGGCGAATGGAAAATCAATGGCGTGGGCCGCAACCCGCACTTCAACTACAACCCGAAACTGTTCTGGGACGCAAACCCGGGCGAAGGCAAGGCGCGGATTGCGCCCGGCCCGAACAACCCGGTGGGCGTGGTATGGATCGACCTGTCGATCGACCATTACGGCATTCATGGAACGCCGGAGCCGGCCAGCATCGGCAAGACCGAATCGCACGGCTGCATCCGGCTCACGAACTGGCACGCCGCGGAAGTGGCAGGCCTGGTCAAGCCCGGGTTCCCCGTGATTCTGCAGGAGTAAATAACAAAGGAGGCTGCGATGAAATGGCTCGTGACTTTGCTGCTCGGCGTTGCAATCGGCGTTGTGGCGGCTGTGCTTTACCTTGGCCGGTCGGTGCCGGTGACGGCGCTGCCGGCGGCGCCTGCCGCCACCACACCTGCTGCGGCGCCCGTTGCCGTGGCAGCGCCGCCGGCCGGGGCGCCGGTGTCGGTGCCGCCGCCTGCGGCCACGCCGGTGCCGGTGCCTGCCGCCGCCACCAGCGTGCCGACCAACCTGCAGGTCGCCACCGAACCGCTGCTGCTGCCGGTGGCCGGCGTGAGCGCGAAGGAGCTGACCGATACCTTCAACCAGGCGCGCGGCACGGAACGCAAGCATGAAGCGCTGGATATCCTGGCGCCCAGGGGCACGCCGGTATTCGCCGTAGCCGATGGCAAGATCGAGAAGCTGTTCACCAGCAAGCCGGGCGGCCTCACCGTGTACCAGTACGATGTGCTGGAAAAATATTCCTACTACTACGCCCACCTGGACCGCTATGCGCCCAACCTCAAGGAGGGGCAATCGATCCGGCGCGGCGAGATGATCGGCTATGTGGGCACCAGCGGCAATGCGGATCCGGCCACGCCGCACCTGCACTTCGCCATCTTTGAACTGGACGCGAAGAAGAACTGGTGGGAAGGCACGCCCGTCAATCCCTACCCGCTGCTGACGGCGCAGACACAGTAACTACCAGTGGCGCACGCGGCCCATGTCCAGGTGCACGAACTTTGAATCCGGATAGTAGCCCACGCCGCCGCGCTTCTGGGCCAGCGCGGCCTTGCGCAGCTCGTACAGGTCGTAGCCCGGAATGCGCACGTCGATCGCCTTCCCTTCCAGGTGCATGCTGTGTTTCGCCACGCCGCCGCTGGCTTCGGCCAGCTTGCGGTTGGTTTCCGGCGAGCGGTAGCCGGAGATCACATGCACCACATTGTTGCTGCCGAACTGGGTGCTCACCTTATTCAGCAGCACGATCAGCTCCGGATCGATGGGCGCCACGGTATTGCTGCGGTGGTCGCGCAGCAGGCGGTTGATGTCCTGCAGGGCGTCGGGGATGAACTGGCCCTCGGCCCAGAACATGGTCCGCAAGGTTTCGCCGGTGTGGGTATTGTAGAAGCGCAGGCTGCGCTCATGCGGGGCGGCCACCGCGGCCCGCGCCAGGGCTGGCATGCTCAATGCGGAAGCCAGCGCCACCGAACTTCTGAGGAAAGATCTGCGTTGGTTCATGCCTGCATGATACCCCTGCAAAAAAATCGCGGTTTTTATGGCGCGCGGCAAGAATCTCGGATATAGTTGCGTACTCAAGTATATCTCATGGAGTTTGCAATGATTTCCCGCGATGAGGGCCAGGCCCTCGATTTCTGCCTGCGCCTGGCGCGCGCCCATGCCGCCGTTGTGCGCCGCCTCGATGCGGCCCTGGGCGGCCATTTCGGCCTCAGTTTCAGCGACTTCATGCTGCTGAACCACCTCGCCAACGCGCCCGGCGGCCGCCTGCGCCGCGTGGACCTGGCCGACAAGCAGGGCCTGACCGCTTCCGGCGTCACCCGTTCCCTGCTGCCGCTGGAGAAGATTGGCGTGATCGCGCGCCGCTCGGATGAACGCGATGCGCGCGTCAGCTACGCCCTGCTCACGCCTGCCGGCCACGATATGCTGGATAACGCGCTGCCCATCGCCCGCGAAATCTGCAGGGAGCTGCTGCGCAACGCGCAGCAGGAAGAGCTGGCGGCGCTGTCCGCCGTGCTGGGAAATCTGGCATGAACGCGCCGGCCGACCCGCGCGCAGCCGTGCGCGCCAACGCCAACTTCCGCTGGCTGGCGGCGGGCGGCCTGCTGTCCATGCTGGGCGACCAGTTCACGCTGATCGCCCTGCCCTGGCTGGTGCTGAAGCTCACCGGCGACCCGCTGGCGCTGGGCCTGGTGATCGCGCTCATGAGCATTCCGCGCGCGGTCTTCATCCTGATCGGCGGTGCGCTGGTCGACCGCTACTCGCCGAAAACGGTGCTGATGCAGACCAAGTTCGTCAACGCAGCACTGATGGCCGTGCTCGCGGCGCTGACCTTCACCGGGCACGCCACGCTGCCGCTGGTCTACCTGCTGGCCTTCGGCATCGGCCTGGCGCAGGCCTTCTCGATTCCGTCGGCCACCTCGATGTCGCCGCACGCGCTGCCGCCGCAATTGCTGCAGGCTGCCAACGGCATGATGCTGGGCATGCGCCAGCTGACGATGCTGGCCGGTCCGCTGCTGGCGGCGCTGCTGATTGCGCTGGCGGGCGGCGGCAACAGCGTGCAGGACATGCGCGCCCTCGGCCTGGCCTTCGCCATCGATTGCGCCACCTTCCTCCTCTCCGCCTGGACGCTGGCGCGGGTCACGCTGCTGCCCGCGCCGGACCGGCAGCCGGAGAAACAGCTGCTGCGCGAGGTGGGTGCCGGCATCGCCGCCGTCTGGCGCGATGGCTCGCTGCGCCTGTGCTTCATCTACTGGGGCCTGGTGTCCTTCTTCATCGGCGGCGCGATCCAGGTGGCGCTGCCCGTGCTGGCCAAGGACACGCTGCACAGCGCCGCCGCGTTCGGCGTGCTGCTGGGCGCGCACGGCGCCGGCACCTTGCTGGGCATGGCCGCATCGGCCATGGGCAAGCGCCTGACGGCGCTGCTGCCCTTCGGCGCCATGCTGCTGCTGGGCGATGCGCTGGCCGGGCTGCTGCTGATGCCTTTGGGCGCCATCTCCTCCACGGCGCAAGGCATCGCGCTGCTGCTGGCGGTCGGCGTGGTGGGCGGCTTCATGCAGATCGCCGTGTTCACCTGGATCCAGCGCCGCGTGGCGCCGCAGATGATCGGCCGCGCCATGAGCCTCTTCATGTTCATCTTCATGGGCCTGGCGCCGCTGTCGGCCGCCGCCACCGGCTGGCTGCTGCAGCACATGTCGCTGGCGCAGCTGTTCGCCGCGGCGGGCGGCGGGCTCGCGCTGTTTGCGCTGCTGGCCTGGCTGTTCACGCCCATGCGCACCATTCAAGCAAGTTAGAATGGCGCCTTCTCGACTGCGCGGGCGCACGAAGCATGGAAACCAAATGGCTGGAAGATTTCATCTCCCTTTGCGAAACCAATAACTTCAGCCGTTCCGCACAGCTGCGGCATGTGACCCAGCCCGCTTTCTCGCGCCGCATCCAGTCGCTGGAAAACTGGCTGGGCACCGACCTGGTGGACCGCACTTCCTACCCCACCCGCATCACGCCCGCAGGCCTGGTGTTTTATGAGCAGGCGCTGGAAATGCTGGGCCAGATCAACGGCGTGCGCGAGCTGCTGCGCAACAAGCGCGCCGCCGCCCAGACCAGCATCGACCTGGCCGTGCCGCACACGCTGTCGCTGACCTTTGTGCCGAAGTGGCTGACGGCGCTGGAAGCGGAGTTCGCGCCGATCAACAGCCGCCTGATGGCGCTCAACGTGCACGACGCCGTGCTGCAGTTGGTGGAAGGCGGCTGCGACCTGCTGCTGTGCTACCACCATCCGCGCCAGCCGGTGCAGCTCGATCCAGGCCGCTACGACATGCTGGTGATGGGCCACGAAGCGCTGCGCGCCTATGCGCGCTGCGACAAGTCGCGCACACCGGTATTCGAACTGCCGGGCCGCAAGAACGCGCCGCTGCCCTTCCTCTCCTACACTCACAGCGCCTACCTGGCGCGCATGGTGGACCTGGTGCTGCACGATGCGAAACCCGCGCTGCACCTTGAAACGCATTACGAAACGGATATGGCCGAAGGCCTGAAGATGATGGCGCTGGAAGGCCGCGGCATCGCCTTCCTGCCCGAATCGGCCGTGACGCGCGAAGTGAAATCGAAGCTGCTGGCGCGCGCCGACAAGGGCAACGACCAGTGGACCATCGAAATGGAAATCCGCCTGTACCGCGAACGGCCAACGCCGCAGCGTCCCGGCAAGCCTGTCGTCGCAAAACTGTGGGATTTCCTTGTTATGCAAAATTTGCATAGTTAGATGCAGCAACAGCATTGGCCGCTGTGCAGGCTCCGGGAATATGATCCGCCCATCAAAACCCAAAGCGAATCAGGAGTCACACAATGACCAGCCACGCACTGCCTTCCTACCTCAATCCCGACGATCTCGGACCATGGGGCCAATACCTGCAGCAGATCGACCGCGTTACCCCTCACCTCGGCAGCCTGTCGCGCTGGGTCGAAACGCTGAAGCGGCCGAAGCGCATCCTCACCGTTGACGTGCCGATCGAGCGCGACGACGGCAGCATCGCGCACTTCGAGGGCTACCGCGTGCAGCACAATATGTCGCGCGGCCCGGGCAAAGGCGGTGTGCGCTTCCACCAGGACGTGACGCTGTCGGAAGTGATGGCGCTGTCGGCCTGGATGACGGTGAAGAACGCAGCGGTAAACGTGCCCTACGGCGGCGCCAAAGGCGGCATCCGGGTCGATCCCAAGACCCTCTCGCGCGGCGAACTGCAGCGCCTGACCCGCCGCTACACCAGCGAAATCAGCCTGATCATCGGCCCCACCAAGGACATTCCGGCGCCGGACGTCAACACCAATGAACAGGTGATGGCATGGATGATGGACTCCTACGCCATGATCGAAGGGAACCTGTCCACCGGCGTGGTCACCGGCAAGCCGATCTCGCTGGGCGGCTCGCTGGGCCGCCGCGAAGCGACCGGCCGCGGCGTGTTCGTGGTCGGCCGCGAGGCCGCGGCAAAGCGCGGCGTGGCGATTGAAGGCGCACGCATCGCCGTGCAGGGCTTCGGCAATGTGGGCGGCGTGGCCGCCACCATGTTCGCCGACGCCGGCGCCAGGGTCATCGCCGTGCAGGACCACACCGGCACCGTCGTCCACCAGGGCGGCCTGAATGTGGCGCTGCTGCACAAGCACGTGGCCGAAGCCGGCGGCGTGGCCGGCTTCCCCGGCGCCGAGCAGACGCTGGACCGCGATGCCTTCTGGGGCATCGAGTCCGACATCCTGATTCCGGCCGCGCTGGAACAGCAGATCACGGCGGCCAATGCGCCGAAAATCCGCACCAAGATCATCCTGGAAGGCGCCAACGGCCCGACCACGCCGGACGCCGACGATATCCTGCATGACAAGGACATCCTGATCGTGCCGGACGTGCTGGCCAATGCCGGCGGCGTGACCGTGTCCTATTTCGAATGGGTGCAGGACTTCTCCAGCTTCTTCTGGAGCGAGGACGAGATCAACGCCCGCCTCACCCGCATCATGCAGGACGCCTTCAACGCCGTATGGGAAGTGTCGCAGGAGAAAAAGGTATCGCTGCGTACCGCCACCTTCATCCTCGCCTGCACCCGCGTGCTGCAGGCGCGCGAAGTGCGGGGCCTCTACCCTTAAGTGCGCCCTTGCACAGACAGGCCGGGATTCTCCGGCCAGCATCAGGCTGGCCAAGGAGAATCCCATGCACACACCTGTACTGTACGAGCCGCGCTTCGAAGTCGTCGCCAGCGGCGAGGCCGAAGCGCAAGCCGAACTGCTGCGCGCCTTGCGCACCATCTCGGATACCACCTTCCGGGACAGCGGCCAGCCGCTGCGCAGCGTGCACGCCAAAAGCCACAGCCTGTTGCGCGCCGAACTGCGCGTGCTGCCCCATCTTCCGCCCGAGCTGTCGCAAGGGCTGTTCGCCCATCCCGGCAATTACCCCCTCATCCTGCGGCTGTCCACTACGCCGGGCGATCTGCTGCCCGATGCCGTATCGACGCCGCGCGGCATGGCGCTCAAGGTGCTGGGCGTGCGCGGCGAGCGCCTGCCCGGCAGCGAGCAGGCGGCAACACAGGATTTCGTGCTCGTCAACAGCACCACCTTCCTCAACGCGGGACCGAAGGCGTTCGTGCCGGGCCTGAAGCTGCTGGCCGCCACCACCGACCGCGTGCCGCGTTTCAAACAGGCTTTCTCGAAAGCGCTGCGCGGCGCCGAGCGCCTGCTGGAAAAGAGCGGCACCGACAGCGCGGGCCTCAAGGTGCTGGGTGGCCATCCCGCCACCCATCCGCTGGGCGAGCATTTCTTCAGCCAGACCGCCTTTCTCTACGGCGCCTATATGGCGAAGTTTTCGCTGGCGCCGGTAACAGTGGGCCTCACCCGCCTGCACGATGTGCCGCTGGATGTGGCGCATGATCCCGATGCGCTGCGCCACGCGGTGCGCGCCTACTTCGCGCAGCAGGGTGCCGAATGGGAGCTGCGCGTTCAGCTCTGCACCAATATCGAAGAGATGCCGATTGAAGATTCGTCCAGCGAGTGGCCGGAGCCGCTCAGCCCCTGGCAGCCGGTGGCGCGCATCGTGGCCCCACCGCAGGCCGGCTGGAGCGCGGCGCTGTCCGCCGCCATCGATGAAGGCATGAGCTTCAGTCCATGGCATGGCCTCGCGGCGCATCGGCCGCTCGGCTCCGTCAACCGCGTGCGCAAGGCCGCCTACGAAATGTCCGCCGCCTTGCGTGCGCAGCGCCGCGGCGCGCCGCTGCAAGAACCCATATCGCTGGAAGGGCTGCCGTTCTGACCGGAGGCGCAAGCTGGTATCATGCGCGCCAGGCCGGCGCACGTCCGGCCGTCCATTCCTACACCGGAGATACCGAATGACTCTACGACTTCTGGTCCTTGGCGCCCTTGCGGCAGCCGGTACCGCGATGGCCGCCCCACGAGGGCTCACCGTCGAAGACCTCGCGAGCATGGACCGCGTGGGCAGCCCTGCCCTGTCGCCCGATGCAAGCCGCGTGATCTACACCGTGCGCAGCACCAATATGGAAAAGAACCGCGGCAACACGCAGCTGTGGATGCTCGACCTGCGCAACCCGAAAGCGGCGCCCGTGCAGCTGACCCAGGCCGATGCCTCCAGCACCGATCCTGAATGGTCGGCCAACGGCGAAGCGGTCTACTTCCTGTCCTCCCGTTCCGGTTCCTCGCAGCTGTGGCGCCTGTCGATGAACGGCGGCGAAGCCGCGCGCATCACCGACACGCCACTGGATGTTGAAAGCTTCCACGTGTCGCCCAAGGGCGACCGCGTGGCGCTGACCTTCTCCGTCTTCCGCGACTGCGCCGACCTGGCCTGCACCAAAAAGCGCGCCGAGACCAAGGGCAAGGCCACCGGCCGCGTTTACACCGAAATGTTCGTGCGCCACTGGGATACCTGGGCCGACGGCCGCCGCAATGTGCTGTACAGCGCACCGATCGATGCTGCGGGCCGCGTCAGCGCCGCACCGGTCAGCCTGAGCGGCGCCATCGACGGCGACGTGCCTTCCAAGCCATTCGGCGACCGCGGCGAATACACCTTCAGCCCGGACGGCAAGAGCATCGTGTTCTCGGTGCGCGCCGCAGGCAAGTCCGAATCGTGGTCCACCAACTTCGACCTGTACCAGGTGCCTGCCGAAGGCGGCGCCGCGCCGCGCAACCTGACCGCCGACAATCCAGCCTGGGACACCAAGCCACAGTTCTCCCCGGACGGCAAAACGCTGGCCTACCTGGCGATGAAACGTCCCGGCTTCGAAGCCGACCGCTTCCACCTCACCCTGATCGACCTTGCCACCGGCAAGAAGCGCGTGGTGGCCGAGCAGTGGGACCGCTCGATTGCCGACATGCGCTGGCGCCCGGACGGCAAAGCCATGCTGGCGACGGCTGACGATATCGGCCAGCACCGCCTGTTCTCCATCGACACCGCGAACGGCAAGGTCACGCCGCTGACCGACAAAGGCTATGTGGCCGACTTCGACGCGAAGCGCGACACCATCGTGATGGCACAGGCCAGCCTCGCTTCCGGCGCGCAGCTGTTCAAGCTGTCCGGCGCAAAGCAGGAACAGCTCACGCAGCTGAATGCCGAGCGCCTGAAAGACGTGCGCATGGGCGAGTTTGAGCAGTTCTCCTTCAAGGGCGCGAACGGTGAGACCGTTTACGGCCATGTGATGAAGCCATGGAATGCTGAACCGGGCAAGAAATATCCGGTGGCCTTCCTCGTGCACGGCGGCCCGCAGGGCAGCTTCGGCAACTCCTGGAGCTACCGCTGGAACCCGCAGGTGTACGCGGGCGCAGGCTATGCCACCGTGTTCATCGACTTCCACGGCTCCACCGGCTACGGCCAGGCCTTCACGGATTCGATCAGCGGCGACTGGGGCGGCAAACCGCTGGAAGATCTGCAGAAAGGCCTGGAGGCCGCAGCGCAGAAGTATTCCTGGCTGGACCGCGAGCGCAGCTGCGCACTGGGCGCCTCCTACGGCGGCTTCATGATGAACTGGATCGCCGGTAACTGGAGCGACGGCTTCAAGTGCATCGTCAACCACGACGGCATCTTCGACCAGCGCGGCATGGCCTATGCAACGGAAGAACTGTGGTTCACCGAATGGGAAAACGGCGGCACCTATTACGACAAGCCGGAAGCCTACGAGAAGCACAATCCCGTGCACCACGTAGCCAAGTGGAAGACGCCAATGCTGGTGGTGCAGGGCGACCTGGACTTCCGCGTGCCAACCACGCAGTCGCTGGGCACCTTCGCAGCCCTGCAGCGCCGCGGCATCGAGAGCAAGCTGCTGATGTTCCCGGATGAAAACCACTGGGTGCTGAAACCCGCCAACTCGATCCTGTGGCATCACACCGTGATCAACTGGCTGGACGATCACCTCAAGAAGTAATCCAGAAAAGCGCAACTTCGGTTGCGCTTTTTTTTGCCCCTTCGAGGATAGAGGGGGTGGGTGTCGTTTTACGCCCCTTTACTAAAACCCGCTACCCCTTACTATTTTTCGCTACGCACCGCCACTTCACTATTTGGCCAGAAATCGCGGAACTAAACCGCACCAGATCACACTAAGTAGTATGCGGTTCCGCGTTCTACTACGGTTTAGCAGCCATTAGCGAATTTTAGTAAGCACCTCATTTCGGGAGACCCCCACCATGCCTTGTCTTATTCCCTTCTACCTTCCTTCAGACTTGCTGGAAGCCCTGGGCGATCAAACAGGCCACTTCTGGTCGGACCCCGCAATGGAGTCCATCGTCTGCGACGCCGTTCGCGCATGGATGAAACCAGCGCCCGCCAGCCAGCAGCCGCTGGCGGAAGCTTCCGGGGCAGGATACCAATGGAAGGAACTGTTCCTCCCTGAAGGCACAAAGCTGCGCGCCTCGTTCGGCGGAGATGCCTATTTCGCGGTCGTGGAGGACAATGCCGTCAAATACAGTGAGCACGTATTATCGCCTTCGCGTTTTGCGAACCTGCTGGGCAGCGGTAACCGCAATGCGTGGAAAGCTATCTGGCTGCGCTTTCCCGGAGAGACCGAATGGCTGCTGGCGGATACACGCCGCACAGCGCGCAAAGCGGCGATAAAGCGCATGCTGGGCGACCCTGTTCCGGAATCACCCGTTCCAGGCGCAGGTACGGAAGCCGCAGAAAATGTCGTCGCGCTCCGGCATATAGAAATTGCGGAATTTGGCGGAACCGAAACGGGACGGCGTGGCAAACGACGCGCCGCGCAGCACCTGGTGCGTGCCAAACCACGGCTGCGAGTACTCGCGGTAGCGGTCCGGCGCGAAGCCCGGATACGGCTCGAACGGCGACGCCGTCCACTCCCACAACTGCCCCCAGCGGAAAGCTGGATGGCCATGTAGCGCCGCATATTCCCATTCCGGTTCCGTCGGCAGACGGCGCCCTGCCCACGCGCAGTAGGCCTGCGCCTCATACAGCGTGATGTGCCGCACCGGCTCATGCGCCGCCAGCGTGCATAGCTGGCCGAAGCGCATGGTGCGCCACTGGCTGCCCTCGCGCTGCCAGTAGCGCGGCGCGGAACGTTCCTGCCGCATCAGCCAGTCCGCGCCGCTCAGGCTCCAGAACTGCCGGTTATCGTAGCCGCCATCGGCGATGAAGTCGGCGAACTGCGCGTTCGTCACCAGCGTGGAATCCATGCGGAACGGCGGCACATAGCAGGAATGCGCGAACTTCTCGTTATCGAACATGAAGCCGCCCACGCTGGCCGAGCTGCCCAGCTGTATCGCACCGCCGGGGAAGGCGATCTCGGAAGGCGCGCTGAAATTCTGCTCATCATGCGTGAGCTGCTGCGGCGCGGAGAGGCCGAGCGTCTGCAGGCTGTAAAGGAAGGCCTCGCCGTGCATGTCCTCGTGCGCCAGCGCCAGGCGGTAGGGATACAGCGCTTCGTCCACATTCGCTTCGCGCGTCAGCTTGTCCAGCACCCGGTCCAGCACCTCGTGGCAGTAGGTTTTCACGCCGCCGGTGCTCGGCAGGTCCAGCGTCCAGCGGTTACGGTGCGGAACCGTGTTGGAGTCGAACAAGTCATCGCCCTTGCTCAGCAGTGAATTGCCCTGCGCATCCGCCGGATGGCTCGACGTGGCTTCGCGCAGCACGAACCATTCCGTGAACCAGGCGGTATGGCCCAGTTCCCACAGGGGCGGATTAACGATGCGCAGCTGCGGCACATGAATGGGATTGTCCAGTCCCGCATCGGCAAAGCATTCGAACAGGCGCAGCGTATAATGCCGCGCATCCTGCAGCGCTTCTGCCAGCTGCTGCGTGCGCGCGGTTCGGAAGGAAACGTTGGTGGTGGCCATGGCACGATTGTAGCCATTTTAGCGATGACACAGCAGTGAAACGTCCAACAATTTGTATCGTCAGTCCGGCGACGGCAGAAGCGAACAACGGCAACTGGCATACCGCCAGCCGCTGGGCGGCGATGCTCGCGCCGCTGTACGACACCGATATCGCGGCCGGCTGGCCTGCGCCCTCTTCCACCACGTCCGCGCCTGCGCCCGCGCCGGACCTGCTGATCGCCCTGCACGCGCGCCGCTCGGCCGCCGCACTGGCCGCATTTCGCGCCGCGCACCCGGACCGTCCGGCCGTCCTGCTGCTGACCGGCACCGACCTGTATCGCGACATCCACCACGATGCCAGCGCGCAGCAATCGCTGCAGGCCGCGACCGCGCTGGTGCTGCTGCAGCCTGCGGGGCTGAGCGAACTGCCGCCGCAGCTGCGCGCCAAAGGGCATGTCATCTACCAGTCCGCGCCTGCGTTGCCGCCGCTGCCGCATGCCGGCCAGCCGCTCATCACCATGATCGGCCACCTGCGCGAGGAAAAAGATCCCCTCACCTTCATGCGCGCGGCCGCAATGACCGGCGCGGAGCTGCTCCACATTGGCGGCGCCCTCGATCCTGCACTGGCCGCTGCGGCGCAGGCCACGCAAGCAAAGCATGCCAACTACCGCTGGCTCGGCGCCCTGCCCCACGAGGCGGCACGCGAACAGCTGCGCCGCAGCCACGCCATGGCCATCTGCTCGCGCATGGAAGGTGGCGCCAACGTCATCATCGAAGCGGTGACGAGCGACGTTCCCGTGCTGGCGAGCGATATTCCCGGCAATCGTGGCATGCTGGGCGAAGACTATGAAGGCTATTTCCCGCCCGGCGATGCCGCTGCGCTGGCCCGGCTGATCGCCCGCAGCATTGGCGAACACGCATTTCATGAGCGGCTGCGCGCGCAATGCGCCGCCCGCGCCCACCTCTTCGCACCCGGGGCCGAGCAGGCAGCCTTGCGCGCTTTGGTGGATAATCTCCTCCTTCGGCGCGCTGCGCCACCCCACACTGGCAAAACGACATGAGCACTGAACCGATCAAACTCACTTCCTTCTCCCACGGCGGCGGCTGCGGCTGCAAGATTGCGCCCGGCGTGCTGTCCGAGATCCTGAAGAACACGCACGGCTTCCCGGTGCCGAAGGAGCTGCTGGTGGGGATCGAAACGGCCGACGATGCCGCCGTCTACCAGCTCAATGACGAGCAGGCGCTGATCGCCACCACCGACTTCTTCATGCCCATCGTCGATGATCCCTTCGATTTCGGCCGCATTGCCGCCACCAACGCCATCTCCGACGTCTACGCCATGGGCGGCACGCCGATCATGGCGCTGGCGCTGGTGGGCATGCCGGTCAACAAGCTGCCGATCGAAACCATTGGCCAGATCATCAAGGGCGGCGAATCGATCTGCGCAGAAGCGGGCATTCCCATTGCGGGGGGCCACACCATCGATTCCGTGGAGCCGATTTACGGCCTGGTGGTGATGGGCCTGGTGCATCCATCGAAAGTGAAGCGCAATGCGGATGCGAAGGCAGGCGATATGCTCATCCTCGGCAAGCCGCTGGGCGTGGGCGTGCTGTCCGCCGCGCTGAAAAAGGACGTGCTGGGCGCGGAAGGCTACCAGGCCATGATCGAGAACACCACCAAGCTGAATAAGCCGGGCAAGGCGCTGTCCGAGCTGGCCGGCGTGCACGCGCTGACCGACGTCACCGGCTTCGGCCTGCTGGGCCACCTGCTGGAACTGGCGCGCGGTGCGCAGCTGACGGCGCGCCTGAACATGTCGCAGATTCCGCTGCTGCCGGGCGTCGAGCAGCTGGCGCACGACGGCTTCTTCACCGGCGCCTCCGGCCGCAACTGGGCCGCCTACGGCAGCGAGGTGCAGCTGTCCCCGAACATCACACCCGCCCAGCACACGCTGCTGACCGACCCGCAAACCTCGGGCGGCCTGCTGGTCTCCTGCGCTTCCTCCGCCGTGGACGAAGTGCTCGCCCTGTTCGCCCGCGAAGGCTTTGCCCACGCCGCCGTCATCGGCGAAATGGCGGCCGGTGAACCCCGCGTGCAAGTCGCCGCCTGAGTCCCGGAAACAACACGCCCCTGGCTGTTCCGCCCGCCCTTGATCTTTGGGACGGGCTCCTTGCAAGCTCGTTGCTACTGTTGTCCGGCACTGTTCCGCTCCAATGAGCGGACTCAGCTGCAACCTTACAACAGCATGCAACTTAAGGGGCTTGGCTATGACGACACTCATCACCAGGGCGGCATTCGCCGCCATAGCGCTGTTGCTGGCAGGCGCTGCAGCAGCAGATATCGGCAGCACCTCAGTCAACGATGCACACCTCGCGGGCGATCCCGCGGACGCTTTCGCCTACGGCGCGGGCTGGAACCCGCATGCCGGGCCGCAGGGCGACACCAGCGGCTTCGGCAGCGCCTTCGATACCTTTGGCACGGGCGCGTGGTCGCTGCTGGGCAAACACGATGCCGGCAGCAGCTCGCTCACCACCGGCGACCTGAGCTTCACCTTCACTGAAAGTACCGGAACCAACGGGCTGTGGACGGTGACCAATACCAGCGCATCTTCCGCCATCACACTGGACCTGGTATTCGCGCTTCACGCCGGCAACCAGGGCGTGGGCTGGCTGTTCGATGACCAGCTGATTTTGCCCGGCCAGACCCTGAACGGGGACTGGATGATCATGTGGACGGTCGGCAACAACGGCGCCCACCCCGATTTTTCCAACCTGACCATCTTCGGCCGCGACATGATCACGACCCAGGTGCCGGAGCCGGACACCTACGGCATGCTGCTGGCAGGACTGCTGGCACTGGGGGCGCTGGCGGCCCGCCGTACAGACCCACAGTAAGGACCTGGCGCTGCCGCGCGGCCGGCCATGGGCCCGGGCGGCGCCAGCTTCCCACCGCCACCGCAGCAATTTTCTCTTGACAGTACGGAACTTCGTCCCGTACATTTGTGCAATGTTCTCGCATCTGCACCTATCTGCTTTCCTGCTAAGCGCCCTATCCAAGGCGGCGCTACTACTAGCACGCGCCTGATTTTTTGCTGTACCCGTAGCACTCCGCGCCGGCCATAAGCCGGCAAAGTCCCAAAATCCAGGAAAGATTGCACCGATGTTGACGACGGCTTCCCGCCCGCATGCCCCAGCCCTGCCGCTATCGCTATTGCTAGCGACCGGTTGCCTGGTCTAGCGCCCCGTGGCCCATCAGGCAGCCCTCCGCCACATGCAATCCGGCGCCCTGCGCGCCCACCGCTTTCCCCAATTTTGAAGACTTCAGGAGTCCACCATGATGTTGCAGAACCCGGCCGCCAAATACCGCGCCTACCCGACCGTCCAGCTGAATGACCGCACCTGGCCGAACCAGGTGATCAGCAAGCCGCCGATCTGGATGAGCACCGACCTGCGCGACGGCAACCAGGCGCTGATCGAGCCGATGAGCATCGAGAAAAAGCTGCGCTTCTTCGACCTGCTGATCAAGACCGGCCTGAAGGAAATCGAAGTGGGCTTCCCGTCCGCCTCGCAGACCGATTTCGATTTCGTGCGCACGCTGATCGAAGAGAAGCGCATCCCCGACGACGTGACCATCATCGTGCTGACCCAGTCGCGCGAAGAACTGATCCGCCGCACCGTGGAATCCTGCGTTGGCGCCAGGCGCGCCACGGTGCACTTGTATAACTCGGTGGCGCCGGTGTTCCGCAAGGTGGTGTTCGGCATGTCGCGCGAAGAGATCACCAATATCGCCACCACCGGCACCACGCTGGTGAAGGAACTGCTGGCCCAGCACCCGGATACCGACTGGACCTTCGAGTACACGCCGGAATCCTTCTCCACCACGGAGCTGGACTTCTCCAAGCACATCGTGGACGCCGTCTCCGCCATCTGGCAGCCGACGCCGCAGAAGAAGATGATCGTCAACCTGCCTGCCACGGTGGAATGCAGCACGCCGAACGTCTACGCTGACCAGATTGAATGGATGTCGCGCAAGCTGGAACGCCGCGATTCCATCATCATCAGCGTGCACCCGCACAATGACCGCGGCACCGGCATCGCCGCCGCCGAACTGGCCGTGATGGCGGGCGCCGAGCGCGTGGAAGGCTGCCTGTTCGGCAATGGTGAACGCACCGGCAATGTGGACCTGGTCACGCTGGCGCTCAACCTGTACACGCAAGGCGTGCATCCCGGCCTCGATTTCTCCGACATCGACTCGGTGCGCAAGGTGGTGGAAGAGTGCAACCAGCTGCCGGTGCACCCGCGCCATCCTTATGTCGGCGATCTCGTGTTCACGGCCTTCTCCGGCTCGCACCAGGACGCCATCAAGAAAGGCTTCGCCAAGCAGCAGCCGGACGCGCCGTGGGAAATCCCTTACCTGCCGATCGACCCGGCCGACCTTGGCCGCAGCTACGATGCCGTGATCCGCGTCAACAGCCAGTCCGGCAAGGGCGGCATGGCCTACCTGCTGGAACAGGACTACGGCCTGCAGCTGCCGCGCCGCCTGCAGATCGAGTTCAGCCGCGCCGTGCAGCGCGTGGCCGACCAGACCGGCCTGGAAATCACCTCGGAAGGCATCCACGAAATCTTCGAGCAGGAATACCTGGCGCAGACTTCGCCCTATGCCTACGGCTCGCACAAGATGGTAGAAGACACCACCAGCGATGAGCCGGTGCAGATCGATATCGCCCTGATGCACCGCCAGGCGCCGATGTCGCTGCAGGGCGGCGGCAATGGCCCGATCGATGCCTTCGTGGACGCGCTGGGCCTGGACATCAAGCTGATGGACTATCACGAGCACGCCATCGGCCACGGCGCCAACGCCAGGGCGGCCTGCTATGTGGAACTGCGCCTCGATAACGGCCCCACCCTGTTCGGCGCCGGCATCGACAGCAATATCGTCACCGCCTCGTTCAAGGCCGTGCTGAGCGCGGTGAACCGCCAGCTGGCGCAGAAGGAAGCGGCAGCCGCGCCTGCCAAACAGGTCGCTGTCTGATCAGGGCTGGCGCGCGAGGCGGATCCCCGTGAACTGCCAGCGCGCCGATGAAGGGAAGAAGTTGCGGTAGCTGGCCCGCGTGTGGCCGGCCGGCGTAACGCAGGATGAGCCGCGCAGCACATACTGGTTCACCATGAACTTGCCGTTGTATTCGCCGATCGCGCCGGCCGCCGGTTTGAAGCCGGGGTATGGCGCGTAGCTGCTGCTGGTCCATTGCCAGCAATGGCCGAACAGCTGCTGCAGCCTGCCCTCTTCCGCCGATACCGGCTCGCCCGGATGCGGCAGCCCTGCGGCCGCACCTGCCTCGCGGGCCTCCTGGCGCGCAGCCAATTCCCATTCTGCTTCCGTGGGCAGGCGCGCGCCTGCCCAGTTGGCGTAGGCATCCGCTTCGAACAGCGATATATGCGTTACCGGCCGCTCCAGGTCCAGCGCCTGCTGCCCCATCAGCGTGAATTCTTCCTCGCCGCGCCAATAGAGTGGCGACGCGATACCCTGCGCGCGAATCCAGTCCCAGCCCTCGGCCAGCCATAGCGCGGCGTTGCGGTAGCCGCCGTCTTCGATGAAGGCGAGGTATTCGCGGTTCGTCACCAGCCGCGATGCGAGGCTGAACGGCGCGACGTATTGTGGATGGCGCGGCAGCTCGTTGTCGAAGCAGAAGCCGCTGCCTTCGTAGCCGATATCGCACATGCTGCCTTCGAAGGACAGCCACACCAGCGGCGCCGCGGCGGGCGCCTGCGGCAAACCGTCCGCCAGGTACTCAGGCTGCAGCGCGTTCTGCGCCAGCAGGTGCTTCACATCGGTCAGCATCAGCTCCTGGTGCTGCTGCTCGTGTTCGAGCCCCAGTGTGATGAGCGCAATCAGCTGCGCCCGTGCGGCATCGTCCAGCGCGCGGCCGAGCAAGGCCACCATGCGCGCATCCACATTGGCGCGGTAGTCGCGCACCTGCGCCATCGAAGGCCGCGTGAGCAGGCCGCGCTGCGGGCGCGGGTGCTTGTCGCCCACACCGTTGTAATAGGAGTTGAACAGCACGCGGAAGGCCTGGTGGAACGGCGCGAAGCCCGGCTCCAGCCGCTCCAGGATAAAGGTCTCGAAGAACCAGGTAGTGTGTGCCAGGTGCCACTTGATGGGACTTGCATCCGGCATCGACTGGGCGCCGCAGTCTTCGTCCGACAGCGGCGCGGCAATCGCCAGCGACTGCTGGCGCACCGACTGGTAGCGCGCGGCCCACAGGCCCGTATCATGCATATGCATCGGCTTACTCGCTGCAGGCCCGCGCGTGCATGACGGCGAACCAGCCCGCATCGTCGGTCCACGCGTTCTGCACGGCGAAACCGGCTTCCTTCAGCAGGCCGGCGAAACCGTCCGGCGTGTACTTGTAGCTGTCTTCCGTATGAATGCGCTCGCCGCGCGCGAAGTGGCGCTCGCCGCCCTGCCAGCGCACCGTCAACGCGCGGCGTGCCTCGAGGTGCATTTCGATGCGGCTTTCCTCGGCGTTGAAGAAGGCCACGTGGTCCCACTGGCGCACGTCGAAATCGGCGCCCAGCAGGTGGTTCAGGTGGCGCAGCATATTCAGGTTGAAGGCTGCCGTCACGCCGATGGCGTCGTCATAAGCCTCGTCCAGCACGGCGCTGTCCTTGATGAGGTCCACGCCGATCAGCAGGCCGCCATCCACGCCGCAGTTCTCGCGCACCTGGCGCAGGAAGGCGATGGCCGCGTGCGGCGCAAAGTTGCCGATCGACGAGCCGGGATAGAAGAAGGTGCGCGCTTCATTGCGCACGCTGCCCGGCAGCCGGAACTCTCCGGACAGGTCAAGCGCCAGCGGCTCCATCATGATCTGCGGGAAGCGCTGGCGCAGCCGGCTTACCGCCTCGATCAGGAAGTCACGCGAAATATCGATGGGCACATACTGCTTCGGCTCCAGCAGCGGAAACAGGCTGGCGGCCTTGGCGCAATTGCCCGCGCCCAGGTCGATCAGGGTGCCACGCGTACCGATGCGCCGTGCCATGTCGGCGCCATGGCGGGCGAAGATCGCCGCTTCCGTCCTTGTGGGATAATACTCGGGGAGTTCGCAGATGGCTTCAAACAGCTTCGAGCCCAGGCTGTCGTACAGATACTTGGGCGAAGTGGCCGCATCAGGCGCCAGCAGACCCGCTGTCAGCTCCGCGACGGTGGCCTGGTCGCCATGCGCAATACCGAGTGGAAGATCGCTTGGCTCTGGCGAAACGACGCGAATCGCCGCGTTGCGAGTCAGTGACATAAAGTCTCCAATAGCATTTTTGTTATTATCATAGCTGATTCCCGCATTTCGGGTTTTCGCTCGCCCAGCGGTGCGAATCCCTTAATTTCTCAACAATAAAACATCCAACAAAACATGAAATTTTCCTCTCTGCGCGTCCTCAAGTCCCTGATCGCGGCCGGCCTCGTGCTGGCATCCGCCCAATCGTTTGCTCAGCAGGTGCTGCGTGTTTCCGCCATTCCTGACGAAGCGCCGACCGAACTGCAGCGCAAGTTCAAGCCGCTGGGCGAATACCTGGAGAAGAAACTGAATATGAAGGTCGAGTTCACCCCGGTGACCGACTATGCCGCCTCGGTGGAAGGCCTGATCAACAACAAGCTGGACATGGTGTGGTTCGGCGGCTTCACCTTCGTGCAGGCGAAGGACCGCAGCAAGGGCCAGGTAGTGCCGCTGGTGCAGCGCGCGGAAGATGAAAAATTCCGCTCGGTCTTCATCACCACCTCCAAATCCATCAACAGCCTGAATGACCTGAAAGGCAAAACGCTGAGCTTCGGTTCCGAGTCCTCCACCTCCGGCCACCTGATGCCGCGTTCCTTCCTGCTGGCCGCGAAAATCGATCCGGACAGCGACCTGAAACGCATCGCCTTCTCCGGCGCGCATGACGCCACCGTGGCGGCCGTTTCCGGCGGCAAGGTCGACGCGGGCGCGCTGAATATCTCCGTGTGGGAAAAACTGGTGGCCGAGAAGAAGGTCGATACGAACGTGGTGCGCGTGTTCTACACCACCCCGGGCTATTACGACTACAACTGGACCGTGCGCGCCGACATGCCTGCGGCCCTGAAGAAGAAGATCACCGACGCTTTCCTGGCGCTGGACAGCAGCACGCCTGAAGGCAAGGCCATTCTGGACCTGCAGCGCGCCAGCAAGTTCATTCCGACCAAGGCAGAGAACTACACCGCCATCGAAGCTGCAGCCAAGAACGCGGGCCTGCTGAAGAAGTAATCGATGCCGCAAACCGTCTACCGGCTGCAAGGCCTGTCCGCGCGCCACCAGGGCGGCACCCGCGCCTTCGCGCTGCAGGACATCACGCTGCACATCGCCGAAGGAGAGCAGCTGGCGCTGATCGGCCCTTCGGGCGCGGGCAAAACCACGCTGCTGGCAACGCTGGCCTGCGCCCATCGGCCGGACAGCGGCAGCTTCGAAGCCTTCGGTGTGCAGCCGTGGACGCTGGGCGACGGCGAACGCCATGTCCTGCGTGCGCGCCTCTTTCTCGCGCCGCAAACGCCGCCGCTGCCGCCACGGCAGCGCGTGGTAACGGCCGTGCTGGCGGCCCGCCTGCCGCACTGGAGCCTGTGGCGCGCCCTGGTCTCGCTGTTCAAGCCGGCCGATCCGGAAGCGGCCTTCAAGGCCCTGTCGCGCTTCAATCTGGGCGACAAGCTGTATAGCCGCGTGGACCGCCTGTCCGGTGGCGAACGCCAGCGCTGCGGCCTGGCGCGCCTGCTGCTGTCGTCGGCGCAGGCGCTGCTGGTGGATGAACCGCTGTCCGCCCTCGACCCGGCGCTGTCCCAGCTCACGCTGGTCACGCTGCAGCAGGAAGCGGCGGCGCGCAATGCGGCGCTGGTGTGCAGCCTGCACCAGGTGGAGCTCGCGCTGGCCAACTTCCCGCGCATCGTCGCGCTGAAGGAAGGCCGCGTGGTGTTCGACCTGCCGCGTGAACAGGTCACGCCTGCCATGATCGACGAGCTTTATCTGGGCGAGAAGCCGCCTGCGAACTCGGAACATCCAGACACCCTGCCGGCCAAGCTGGCCGTTGGCGCCTGCCTGTAATCCGCATGCACAACGTTCCTGCCGTACCTTATTCCGAACGCCATCCCGATCCCGCCTGGCGCGGCCGGGTCACGCTGACGGTGCTCGCCCTCATCGTGCTGTGGCCGATGATTGTGACGAGCGAGTTCCACCCATCCATCCTGTTCGACTGGCAAAGCCTGAGCGCCACCGGCCGCTTCCTCGCGGACTTCCTGCCGCCTGCGCACTCGCCGGAATTCCTCATGCTGCTGCTGCGCGAAACGTGGCAGACCGTGGCCATAGCCACCGCCGGCCTCGCGCTGGCCCTGCTGGGCGCCATCCCCGCCACACTGATCGTCACCGAACGCCTGTCGGTGTCGCGCCTCGGCACCGGCCGCATCGCGCTGCTGCCGCGCTTCGTGCGGCAGGCCGTGCGCTGGCTGCTGATCCTGCTGCGCAGCGTGCCGGAGCTGGTGTGGGCCCTGCTCTTCGTGCGCATTATCGGCCTCGGCCCCACGGCTGGCGTGCTGGCCATCGCCCTCACCTATGCGGGCATGCTGGGCAAGGTCTATGCCGAAATCCTGGAGTCCTCCGAACACCACGCCACCGACACCTTGCTGGCCAATGGCAGCGGGCGCCTCGCCGCGCTGTTCTACGGCGCGCTGCCGGAAGCAGCCTCCGAACTGGTTTCCTACACCATGTACCGCTGGGAGTGCGCCATTCGCGGCTCGGTGGTCATGGGCTTCGTGGGCGCGGGCGGCCTTGGCCAGCGCATGGACGAGTCGATGAAAATGCTGGCCGGCGGCGAGGTATGCTCCATGCTGATGGTGTTCGTGCTGCTGGTGGCGCTGGCCGACGTGGTCTCGAAAATGTTAAGGAGGAAGCTGGGATGAGCCAGATGCCCGCGCCGCCGCCACGCAGCTGGACCGCGCCCCTGCTGGGCCTTGGCCTGCTTGCGCTGACCATTGCCAGCTTCGCCACGCTGCCCCTGCAATTCGCCGCCTTCTTCACGCTCGACGCCGTAAACAGCGTCAGCGAATTTATCGGCGGCTTCGCGCCGCCCGAACTGGGCACCGGCTTCCTCAGCAAGACCGCCTGGGCCACCGCGGAAACGCTGTCCATGTCCGCCCTCGGCACCCTGCTCGCCGTGGCAGGCGGCATGCTGCTGGCGATTCCCGCTGCGGGCCGCTTCGGCCGTCCGCTGCGCGGCGCCGTGCGCGCCGTGCTGAACGTGCTGCGTTCGATTCCTGAACTGGTTTGGGCATCGGTGCTGCTGATCGCCGCCGGCCTTGGCCCCTTCGCGGGCACGCTGGCGCTCGCCGCGCACACGGCCGGTGTGCTGGGCCGCCTGTTTGCGGACGCGCTGGAAAACGCGCCGCCGCAGCCGGAACAGAGCCTGCGCACCAACGGCGCCTCGCCGATGACGGCCTTCTTCTACGCCACGTTGCCGCAAACGCTGCCGCAGATGGTGTCCTATACGCTGTACCGCTGGGAGAACAATATCCGCGCCGCCGCCGTGCTGGGTGTGGTGGGTGCGGGCGGACTGGGGCAGATGCTCAAGTACCACCTGTCCCTGTTCCAGATGCAGAAAGCGGCCACCGTCATCCTGGCCATGCTGCTGCTGGTGGCGCTGGTGGACGGCATCAGTTTCGCCATGCGGCGCGCCCTCACCCGCTAAGGCCATGCTCACACTGCGCCGGCTCAGCAAATCCTATGGCGGCAAGCGCGTGCTGGCCGAGCTTTCGCATACCTTCCGCGCGGGAGAGTTCATCGCCATCATGGGCGATTCCGGCGTCGGCAAATCCACCCTGCTCAACCTTATCGCGGGCCTGGACCATCCGGACAATGCAGCCGAGGCGCCCATCATCATTGACGGCATCGCCATGTCCGCGCTGGACGACGACGCGGCGACGAAGCTGCGGCGCGAGCGGATGGGTTTCATCTTCCAGGCCTTCCACGTGCTGCCGCACCTGAACCTGCTGCAAAACGTAGCGCTGCCGCTGCTGCTCAACGGTTTGCCGCAGCAGCGCGCCGGCGAAATGCTGGCCGCCGTGGGCCTGCGAGGCCGCGAAGCCGACTATCCGCACCAGCTGTCCGGCGGCGAACTGCAGCGGGTAGCCATCGCCCGCGCGCTGGTGCACCGGCCCGCCCTGGTGCTGGCCGACGAGCCCACCGGCAACCTCGATCCCGACACCGCACACCAGATTCTGTTGCTGCTGCAACAGGAAATCCGCACCAGCGGCGCCTGCACCATCATGGTCACCCATTCGCTGGCAGCCGCAGCCATGGCCGATTCCAGGCTCATCCTTAGCAAAGACGGGCTACACCCTGCCCCGTCCGTCAAGCCGCCTGCACAATAAAATCCAATATTTTTTGCGATTTAGCGCTCAAAATTTAATACCCGTAGTATTATTTAGATAACTTGCTTAGTTATAAAGCATGCATTTATTGCATGTTATCAAGTACTTAGAAAAATCTTCTGGCTTGCAACTTTTTCAGGGAGGGGCAAATGAGCGTGAGGCAGAAAAAACTGGAATTAATCGAAGCAATGAACCGGGCGCGCGCGATGGAACCGTCGAGCTTCGTCCCCAACAAGCTTCTGGATACGCTGATCGAGCGTATGAACCTTAAAAACGACGCAGAGCTGTGCCGGGTGCTGGAAGTGCAGCCCCCTATCATCAGCAAGATCCGCCACCGCAAGCTGGCGGTCGGCGCCACCATTCTGCTGCGCATGCACGAGAAATCGGACATGAGCATCAAGGAATTGAAGGAGCTTTCTTCCGCGTCTGTGCACTGAGCAGGACCAACCATCCGCAATGCCAGGCGCCAGCATCGCAGTACCGGCGCCCCCTCCACTTTTGGGAGATGTGCCTCCCAATCCCCGCCCTTACACTGAATTGACAAAAGCTATGAGCGGACGGCTCGCGCTCGCTCTCCCGGATCAATTCTTTGAAGGGCAATGCAATGAACAAGCCGAATCCATCCCTGCTCTCCGTTCTCGCCGTGGCGGCCCTGCTGCCGCTGGCCGCCTGCAACCAGGCTGGCAGCAAGGAAGGCGCAGCGCCGGCAGGCGCCGGAGCGCCCGTCTCCGCTGCGGCCGTGCTGCAGAAGGAAGTCATCGAAACGCAGGAGTTCTCAGGACGCCTGGAAGCGGTGGACCGTGTCGAAATCCGCCCGCGGGTGCCGGGCTATATCACCTCGGTCAACTTCACGCCCGGTGGCCTGGTGCGCAAGGGCGATGTGCTGTTCACGATTGACGCGCGCCCCTATCAGGCCGAACTGAACCGCGCCGAAGGCAACGCCAGTTCGGCCAATGCACGTGCTGGATTGGCGAAAGTGGAGCTCACGCGCGCCGAGCGCCTCCTGGCCGACAGGGCCATCGCCCAGCGCGAATTCGACGAACGCTCCGCCGGATTGAAGGAGCTGGATGCCTCTGCCCGCTCGGCGCAAGCTGCGGTGGAAACGGCGCGACTCAACCTTGGCTATACGCGGGTGGTCTCGCCCATCGATGGACGCGTGAGCAAGGCCGAAATCACCGTCGGCAACCTGGTGGACCAGAATGCCGTGCTCACTTCCGTGGTATCGACCGACCGCATCTACGCCAGCTTCGATGGCGATGAAGATACCTACCTGCGCGTGCGCCAGCAATCGCAGCAGAACCGGCCCGTGACAGTGCGCATCGGCCTCGCCAACGAAACCGGCTTCCCGCATGAAGGCAAGCTGGAATTTGTCGATAACCGGCTCGATCCCGCAACCGGCAGCGTGCGCATGCGCGCCACCTTCGCCAATGCGGACAAAACGCTGGTGCCCGGCCTGTTCGCGCGCGTGCAGCTGGCAGGCGGGAGCGCCAAGCCCGGCGCATCGTCCGCAGTGCTGATCCACGACCGCGCCGTCGGCACGGACCAGAACCGCAAATTCGTCTTCGTGGTCGCGAAGGACAACAAGGCCGAGTACCGCCCGGTGGTGCTGGGTCCCAGCATCGACGGCCTGCGCGTGGTGCGCGATGGGCTGAAGCCGGGCGAGAAGATCGTGGTCTCCGGCCTGCAGCGCGTGCGTCCCGGCGCCCCGCTGGCGCCGCAGCTGGTGCCGATGGATGCCGATCCTGATGCGCCCGCACCGGCGAAGAAAGGCTGACCATGAACTTCTCCCGCTTCTTTGTCGACAAGCCCATCTTCGCGGCGGTCCTGTCCATCATCATCTTCGTCGGCGGCCTGATCTCCATTATCGAGCTGCCGGTTTCCGAGTATCCGGAGGTGGTGCCGCCATCGGTGGTAGTGCGCGCGCAGTATCCGGGCGCGAATCCCAAGGTGATCGCCGAAACGGTGGCCGCGCCGCTGGAAGAACAGATCAACGGCGTCGAGAACATGCTGTACATGGACTCAAAGGCAACCTCCGACGGTTCGCTGGCGCTGACCGTGACCTTCAAGATCGGCACCAATGCCGAGCAGGCCGAAACCCAGGTGCAGAACCGCGTGCAGCGCGCCATTCCCCGCCTGCCGGAAGAAGTGCGGCAGATCGGGGTGACGACCGTGAAGTCCTCCCCCAACCTGACGATGGTGGCCCACCTGGTATCGCCGAATGGGCGTTACGACGACGTCTACCTGCGCAACTACGCGGTGCTGAACGTGAAGGATCAGCTGGCCCGCATTCCCGGCATGGGCGAAGTGCAGCTGTTCGGCGCGGGCGACTACGCCATGCGCATCTGGATCGATCCGCAGAAGCTGGCGGCACGCGGCATGACTGCCAGCGACGTTGTCAACGCAGTGCGCGAGCAGAATATGCAGGTGGCGGCAGGTGTGGTGGGCGCATCTCCTTCCAAGGGTTCCGAATTCCAGCTCACTGTGAACACCACGGGGCGGCTGAAATCCATCGAGGAATTCGGCGCCATCATCGTCCGTACCAATGCCGACGGCGCGGTGACACTGCTGCGCGATATTGCGCGCGTGGAGCTGGGCTCGAACTCCTATTCCCTGCGCTCGCTGTTGAATAACAAATCGGCGGCGGCCATCGGTATCTTCGAAGCGCCGGGCGCGAATGCGCTGCAGCTCTCGACCGACGTGCGGGCCAAGCTGGCCGAGCTCTCGAAAGACTTCCCGGAAGGCGTGGAGTACGACGTGGTGTATGACCCCACGCAGTTCGTGCGCGAATCCATCAAGGCCGTGATCCATACGCTGCTGGAAGCGGTGGCGCTGGTGGTGCTGGTGGTGATCGTCTTCCTGCAGACATGGCGCGCGTCGATCATTCCCCTGCTGGCGGTGCCGGTGTCGATTGTGGGCACCTTCGCCGTGATGCTGGGCTTCGGCTTCTCGATCAACACACTGTCACTGTTCGGCCTTGTGCTGGCGATCGGCATCGTAGTAGATGACGCCATTGTGGTGGTGGAGAACGTGGAGCGGAATATCGCCGCCGGGCTCACGCCGCACGACGCGACGATCCAGGCCATGAACGAAGTGAGCGGGCCGATCATCGCCATCGCGCTGGTGCTGTGCGCGGTGTTCGTGCCGATTGCCTTCGTGTCCGGCCTGACGGGCCAGTTCTACCGCCAGTTCGCGTTGACGATTGCGATTTCCACCGTGATCTCCGCCCTCTGCTCGCTGACCCTGGCGCCAGCACTGGCAGCCGCCCTGCTGCGCGGGCACGATGCGCCGAAGGACAAGCTCACCATCCTGATGGATAAGCTGTTCGGCCGCTTCTTCAACTGGTTCAACCGCTTCTTCCACCGCGCGTCGGATTCCTACGCGCGCGGCGTGAAGGGCGTGATGGTGCGGAAGACCATGGGTATCGGCGTCTACCTCGCGCTGACGGTGGCGGCCATCTTCGTGTTCCGCGCGGTGCCTGCGGGCTTTGTGCCCGCGCAGGACAAGCAATACCTGGTCGGCTTCGCCCAGTTGCCCGATGCAGCATCGCTGGACCGCACGGATGCCGTGATCCGCCGCATGTCCGACATTGCGAAAGATGTGCCGGGCGTAATGGATTCCATCGCCTTCCCCGGCCTGTCGATCAACGGCTTCACCAACGCGCCGAATGCGGGCATCGTGTTCGTCGGCCTCAAGCCTTTCCATGAGCGGAACTCGAAGGAGCTGTCCGGCCCTGCCATCGCGGCCGAGATCAACAAGCGCATGGGCGCGGTGCAGGACGCCTTCATCATGGTCTTCCCTCCGCCTCCGGTGAACGGCCTGGGCACCATCGGCGGCTTCAAGATGATGATCGAGGACCGCGGCAACCTTGGCTACGATGAGCTGTATAAGGCCACGCAGGCGCTGCAGATGAAGGCATGGCAGACGCCGGAGCTGGCCGGCGTGTTCTCCAGCTACCAGATCAACGTGCCGCAGCTGTTTGCCGATATCGACCGCACCAAGGCCAAGCAGCTGGGCGTGCCGCTGGCAACCATCTACCAGACCTTGCAGATCAATCTCGGCTCGCTGTATGTGAATGACTTCAACCAGTTCGGCCGCACCTACCAGGTGCGGGTGCAGGCGGATGCGCAGTTCCGCTCGCAGCCCGAACAGATCGCACAGCTCAAGGTCCGCAACGACAAGGGCGAGATGATTCCCCTGTCCTCGTTGATGCGCATGAAAGACACCTATGGACCGGACATGGTGAACCGCTATAACGCCTACACGGCGGCAGACCTTAACGGTGGCGCGGCGGCCGGCATATCGTCCGGCCAGGCGCAGGCCGCGCTGGCGAAGATTGCGAAGGAAGTGCTGCCGAAAGGGATCGTCTACGAGTGGACGGAACTGACCTACCAGGAGATTTTGGCGGGAAACACGATGGTCTATGTCTTCCCGCTATGCGTGCTGCTGGTGTTCCTCGTGCTCGCGGCCCAGTATGAAAGCTGGACGCTGCCGCTGGCCGTGATCCTGATTGTGCCCATGTCCATCCTGTGCGCGCTGGTGGGCGTGAAGCTCACGCATGGCGATAACAATGTGTTCACGCAGATTGCGCTGTTCGTGCTGGTGGGGCTGGCGTCGAAGAACGCCATTCTGATCGTCGAATTTGCGCGCGAGCTGGAAGACCACGGCCGCAGCGTGGTGCAGGCCGCGTTCGAAGCCTGCCGCCTGCGCCTGCGCCCCATCCTGATGACCTCCATCGCCTTCATCATGGGCGTGCTGCCGCTGGTGTTCTCCAGCGGCGCCGGATCGGAAATGCGGCATGCAATGGGCGTGGCCGTGTTTGCGGGCATGCTGGGCGTGACCTTCTTCGGTCTGTTCCTCACGCCGCTGTTCTATGTGCTGCTGCGCGGGCTGGCCGTCAAGATGTCCGGTGCGCCGCGCCGCAGGCATCACCGCGACACAGGCCTCGGCGGCGCCGGAGACCCAGGCGTGCATGATGGCGCGTCGCCGCCGCCGGTGCGTACCAACTGCCGCGATGGAGGACGCTGACATGCGCGCGCTCCCGATCGCCATCGCCGTGGCGCTACTGGCAGGCTGCGGCGCCCCCACGCTGCAGCAGCCGCAACTCGACCTGCCTGCCGCTTTCAAGGAGACCCCTGCCCAAACCGCCGCCGACGGCACACGCTGGAAACAGGGACAGCCCGCGGAAGCCCAGCCGCGCGGCGAATGGTGGCTGGCCTTCAACGATCCCGCGCTGACCGCATTGATTGCGGAGGCAACGGCCGCCAACCAGAATCTGGCAGCGGCGGCGGCGCGGCTCAGGCAAGCGCGCGCCATCGCAGGCATCGCCGAAGCCGACCGCATCCCGCAAATCGGCGTGCAGGCCGGCGTGCAGCGTCTGCGCTCATCGCCAACGGAGCTCGGCCTCCCGGCGGGAACGCCCGTAGCGCCGCAGACGCTGTATCAGGTGGCGCTGACGGCCAGCTATGAACTCGACCTGTTCGGCCGCGTGTCCTCGAACGTGGCGGCAGCGCGCGGCGATGCGGCGTCCAGCGAAGCGAGCTACCGCTCGGTGCTGCTGTCCGTGCAGGCCGACGTAGCGCAGGCCTGGTACCGGCTGCGCGCCACTGACGCGGAACTGGCCACCTTGAGTGAGACCGTGCGCCTGCGCGAAGAAAACGTGCGCATCAACCAGCGCCGCTTCGACCTGGGCGATATTGGCGAATTCGACCTGTCGCGGGCGCGCACCGAACTCGCCACAACGCGCGCCGAAGCGGTGGGCCTGCAACGCCAGCGCACGAACACGGAGCACGCGCTGGCCATCCTGCTCGGCAAACCGGCATCCGGCTACACGGCAGCCGCATCGCCGCTGCAGGAAGGGCTGTTGATGCCTGCGGTCCCGGCCGGACTGCCCTCGTCCCTGCTGGAGCGCCGCCCCGACATCGCGGCCGCGCAGCGGGCAATGGAAGCCTCCAACGCCCGCATCGGCGTCGCGCGCTCCGCCATGTTCCCCGCCCTCACGATCAGCGCCAATGGCGGCGGCCTGTCCGGCAGCAGCGGCGACGTCTTCAAATGGAGCAGCCGTTCCTGGATGCTGGGCGCGCTGATGTCGATGCCTCTGATCGACGGCGGCCGCAACCGGGCCAACATCACGCGCAGCGAAGCCGCGCTGGAAGAAGCGGTCGCAGGCTACCGGCAGAGCGTTCTGGTCGCATTCGCGGAAGTGGAAGACAACCTGGCCGGCCTGCGCATCCTGGAAAACCAGAGCAGCGAAATCGACGCCGCATTGCAATCCGCGCGCCGCTCTGCCGACCTGGCGCAGAAGCTGTACGACGCCGGCCGCTCCAGCTACCTCGACCTGCTGGACGCCCAGCGCAATCTCGCAGCAGTCGAACGCAGCGCCGTCCAACTGCGCGGCAGCCGCGCCATCACCACGGTCGCCCTCATCCGCGCCCTCGGCGGCGGCTGGCAATAAGCCACCGCTGACACCATGGGGTCAGGCACCGCGTGTCAGGTACAGTCGCTGTGAACTCTGCAACTTGCGAGAACTGTGCCTGACAGCGGGTGCCTGACCCCATGGTGTCAGGCGGCGGCGGGGAGGGGGTCGGCGACGCCGTAGTGGCGGGCGTAGCGGGCGTCGAGGTTGGCCAGGGGCATCAGGAGGAACAGGTCGGCGCTTTCGAAGTCAGGGTCCCAGGCCGGTTCGCCGCAGATCCAGGCGCCGGAGCGCATATAGCCTTTCAGTAGCGGCGGCACTTGCGCCGACAGCGCCGGCGCCACCTTCTGGTGCGGGAACGGCAGGTGCGGCGTCACGCGGTATTCGGCCGGCGCCATGTGCTTCTGGCGCAGCTGCTCGAAGACGGCGACGGCATTGTGGCCGCCATCCGCCAGGCTGATGCTGGCGCAGCCGACCAGGTAGTCACATTGCTGGCGGCGCATGTAGTCGGCCAGGCCGGACCACAGCAGCATGATCACGCTGCCGCCACGGTAGTCTGGGTGAATGCACGCCCTGCCCGCTTCGACCATGCGGCCGCGCAGGTTGTTCAGGCGGCCCAGGTCGAATTCGTTTTCGGAGTACACGCGGCCCAGCTTGCGCGAACCTGCTGGGCTCAGCAGGCGGTAGGTGCCCACCACGCGCAGGCTGTCCGATTCGCGCACGATCAGGTGGTCACAGTGGGCGTCGAACTCGTCGGCGTCCAGGCCATCGGCACGCTGCAGCGAAGTCAGGCCCATGGTCTCGATGAAGACCTTGTAGCGCAGGCGCTGCACTTCGCGCAGTTCATCCGGCGTACTGGCCATGCTGAGTACAAGGCGGGGCTGTGCGGTGCGTACCGCCAGCTGTTCGATCGGCTGTTGCATGCTTCGTCCTTGGTAGTGGAAGACGAAGCAAGCGTAGCGGCCTATTGCTTCACGGCCATGACAATGTCATTTCAGTTTTGTGACATCAGGCCTTCTTCGGACGGCCCGTCTTCAGCTGCGGCAGCGAAGCCAGCACGTTCTGCAGCGTGGCCATGTCGATCTGGCTGATCAGCGCGACGCCAATACGCAACAGTTCACTTTTCCTGATCTCGAAACCGGCCTTCAGGCAGGCTTTCTTTACCTGGCCCAGCACCGCGTATTCCGCTTCCGGCATGGTGAAGCTGTCGCGCACCAGTTTTTCCTTGCGCGGTTTTTCTTTGAGCACCTCGGCTGCCTTGGTGGGCTTGGCCGGTTTCGCCGGCTTGGCGGCCTTCACTGGCTTTGCTGCGGTGGGCGCTTTCGGTGCGGATTTTGCCACGGGCTTGGCTGCTGGTTTCGCGGCCGGCTTGGCAGCTGGTTTCGCGGCCGGCTTGGCCGCAGGCTTTGCCGCAGCCTTGGCGGCGGGCTTCGCAGCCTGCTTGGCGGCAGGTTTGACGGCGGCTTTCGCTGCGGGCTTCGCAGCTGGTTTGACTGGCTTGGCAGTTGCCATGGATACTCCTTCGGAAATCAACAATATAAATAATATATACTATTTTTCCGGAAGCACTAGCCAGTATTACAAAATTTCACACCTCTTCTTCGGCGTCGCGAAATTCCTGAGCGATCTGCGCGAACCGGGCTTCGATCTCGAAGAAGGCATCCAGCATATCCGGATCGAAGTGCGTCGCCCTGCCCTTGCGCATGATGCTGAGGGCCTCCTCGTGGCTGTAGGCAGGCTTATAGACGCGCTTCGAAATCAGTGCATCATAGACGTCGGCAATCGCCATCAGGCGTGCGGACAGGGGAATGGCGTCGCCGCACAGGTTCTGCGGGTAGCCCGAGCCGTCCCATTTCTCCTGGTGCGATTGCGCGATCTCACGCGCATACGTGAGGAAGCTGTTGGTGCCGCCAAGGTGCTTTTCCACCTGGCGGATGGTGTCGCCGCCGTATTCCGCGTGCAGCTTCATGATTTCGAATTCATCCCGGTCCAGCGGTCCCGGCTTGTGCAGGATGCGGTCCGGAATGCCGACCTTGCCGATATCATGCAGCGGCGCGGATTTGTACAGCAGATGAATATTCTGGTCGGTCAGTTCGTCGGCAAAGCGCGGATGGGCCTTCAGCTTTTCGGCCAGCGCCTTCACGTAGTTCTGCGTGCGGCGGATATGGTTGCCCGTTTCGTTGTCGCGCGTTTCGGCCATGGTCGCCATTGCCATGATGGTAGCGTCCTGCACCCGCATGATCTGGCTGGTGCGCTCGGCCACCAGCGCTTCGAGGTTGCGGTTCTGGTCCGCTAGCACCTTGCGCGCTTCGCGCAGCGTGAGGTGGGTGCTGACGCGCGCAAACAGGATCGGCGGGCTCACCGGCTTGATCAGGTAGTCCACCGCCCCAATACTGAGCCCGCGCGCTTCGTCTTCCGGCTGGCTTTTCGCGGTCAGGAACAGCACAGGAATGTCGCTGGTGCGGGGATCGGCCTTGATGCGGCTGCATACGTCGTAGCCGTCCATCTCCGGCATCATCACGTCCAGCAGCACCATGTCCACTTCCGGCGTGTTCTGCAGGATCTGCAACGCCGTGGCGCCATTGGTGGCCACCTTGGTGTTGTACTGCTCTTTCAGCAGGCTGGAAAGCAGCATGATGTTGTCGGGCGTATCGTCGACAATCAGGATGGTGGGGCGTACTTTGTCCATGGCACTCAGGTTTCCTGCGCGGCGGACCGCAGCAGGCGGTGTGCCGCTTCAAATTCATAATGCGCCATGTGGTGCGCCAGGCGGTCCAGGGTGGCCGCCGGCAGCAGCGTGGCAAGCGCGGAGCGCACGCTGTCGAAGTGATCGGTGCTTTCGCCGCTGAATTCGGCCAGCAGGCGTGTGAGCTCGGCCAGCGCGGCATCCGGGCTTACGGCGGTATCGCTTGCCGCCTGTGCGGGAGCGTTGCTGAAGTGGCTGTCCAGCGCGGCGATGGTGTCGCCCAGCGCGCCCTCCAGCGTGGTGATCATGGCGCCGGTGACGGGATCTCCGCCCGCCAGCGCGCTTTCCAGCGTCTGCGCCGCGGCCTCGGCGGACGTGGCGCCGATATTGCCGGCCACGCCGCGCAGCGTATGCACACGCTTGCCCGCTGCCGCCATATTCCCTTCCGCCAGTTCGGCCCGCAGGTCGGCCGCCGTCTCGCGCTGCGAATGCCGGAAGCGGTCCAGCAACTGCATATAGAGCTGGCTATTGCCCGCGACATGGCGCAGGCCGCGCGCGGTATCGATGCCGTTAAATGCAGGCAGCGCTCCATTGCCGTTGCCATTGCCATTGCGCGGCTGCACCGGCGGCGCGGGCAGCAGGGCCTTGCCCAGCCAGCGCGACATGGTGGCATACAGCTGCTCCGGATCGATCGGCTTGGTGATGTAGTCCTGCATGCCTTCCCTGAGGCAGCGTTCGCGGATATCGGCCAGCGCGTGCGCCGTCATCGCCACCACCGGCAGCTCGGCAAAGCGTGCGTCCTTGCGCAGTTCGCGCGTTGCTTCGTGGCCGTCCATCACGGGCATTTCGAGGTCCATCAGCACCAGGTCGAAAGCTTGCGGCCCTTCACGCTGCAGCAGCTCCAGCGCTTCACGGCCGTTGCCCGCGAAATCGACCTGGATGCCCTGCACCGCCATCAGTTCCGCTGCAATCTGCTGGTTGACCGGATTGTCTTCCACCAGCAGCACACGTGAGGTGAACTGCTGGCCCGGCACCGTGATGCGCGGCTCCGTTACCGGATTCGAGGAAGCGAACATCGATACCAGGGTATCCACCAGCGCGCTCTGGCCGATAGGCTTGAACAGGAAGCCCACGAAGCCCGCCGCATCCGCCTCGCGCTGCACTTCCTCGCGGCCGAAGGCGGTCACCAGCACCATTCCGGGTATCTGGGACAGCTTCGCGTCTTCGCGCACCTGGCGGGCCAGTTCCACGCCGTCCATGTTCGGCATGCGCCAGTCCGTGAACACCAGCTTGTAGGGATCGCCTGCCGCATCGGCGGCGCGCACGGCGGCCAGCGCGGCCACACCGTCGGTGGCGGTATCGGCACGCAGCGGCAAGGCGCGCACTGCTTCGCTCAGTACTTCCAGTGCCACCGGGCTGTCATCGACCAGCAGCACGCGCGCGCCGTTCAGCTCCGCCGGCACCAGCGCCACGCGCTCCGGCTGGCCGGACAGCTGGAACTGAAGATCGAAGTAGAAGGTGGAACCCTTGTTCTCCTCGCTCTCCACCTGAATAGCGCCGCCCATCAGGCGCACCAGCTGCTGCGAAATCGAGAGCCCGAGGCCGGTGCCGCCATACTGCCGCGTGGTCGAGCCATTGGCCTGGCTGAAGGCGCGGAACAGCTTCGTTTTCTGCTGCGGCGACATGCCGATGCCGGTATCACGCACCGCAAAGCGCAAAGCCACCTTGCCGCCAGCCGGCTGCTCCAGCAGCGATACCGCCAGTTCCAGCTCGCCGGACGCCGTGAACTTCACCGCATTGTTGACCAGGTTGATCAGCACCTGCCCCAGGCGCAGCGGATCGCCGCACAGGTGGCGCGGAATCGATGGCGGCACATTGAACAGGTATTCAAGCTGCTTGTCCGCCGCGCGCTGACTGGTCACGCTGGCCACATTGGCCAGCACATCGTCCAGGAAGAAGGGAATCTCTTCGACTTCGAGCCGCCCTGCTTCGATCTTCGAGAAGTCCAGGATATCGTTGATGATGCCCAGCAGCGCCAGCGCCGCGCGGTGGATCTTGCTCACGTAGTCGTGCTGCTTGGGCGAGAGTTCGGTGCGCAGCGCCAGGTAGGCCATGCCGATAATGGCGCTCATCGGCGTGCGGATCTCGTGGCTCATATTGGCCAGGAACTCGGACTTGGCGATATTGGCTGCCTCCGCCATCACGTTCGCCGTCACCAGCTTCTGTTCACGCTCGCGGCGGTCGCTGATGTCGCGGATAAAGGCGCAGAACTCGAAGTTGTCCTCGCCATCCAGCACCACCTTCGTGATCGACAGTTCGATCGGGAATTCGCTGCCGTCCGCACGCAGGGCTTCCACCTCGATGCGGCGGTCCAGCACTTCCCCGCCGCCGGTGCCGCCCGCCACGTAGCGCTGCATGGCCTTGCGGTGGTCGTAGCGGTAGCGCTGCGGAATGATCAGGGGTTCCAGCTGCTGGCCCAGCGCTTCCTCGCGGCTGTAGCCAAAAATGGTTTCGGCCTGCCGGTTCCAGCCGACGATGCGGCCGTTGCGGTCCATGCCCACCACCGCGTCCAGCGCCGTGTCCACAATGGCCTGCACCTTGCGCTGGCTGTCGCGCGCCACCTGCATGGTGAGCTTGAGTTCATGCGTGCGCGCGTCGATCTTCTGTTCCAGGTCGCCATTCAGTTCGCGCAGCTCGCTCTCGGCGTCGCGCAGGCGCGTCAGCGTGTCGCGGAAACTGCGCACGGCGCCGGACAGGCGGCCCACCTGGTCAGCGCGGCCAATGCCGGACAGTTCAATATCGGTCTTGCCCTGGGTGAGCTTTTCCAGCGAACGCTGGATGTCGGCGAAAGGCCGCACGGCCTTGCGGCCCACGAGGAAGATGGAGCCGACAATGGTGAGCGCCAGCAGCAGGTTCACGGCCAGCGCATGCAGCAGGCGGCGCCGCGTCTCCTCATCCACTTCGGACCGCGAATAGGCCAGGTCAATGGCGCCCACCACGTAATTGCGGCTGCCGTCCTGGAAGCTGATTTCGCGGTGCACGACGATGGCCATCTTGGGGTCGATGCGCGGCACGGTGAAACTGGCCATCTCCCCGCCGCCCGGCGCCAGCACGCGCAGCATCAACACTTCCGGCGTGCCGCGCATGGCATCCACCACGCTGGTGATGGCGGCGTTGTTGATGTCGAACAGCGGGCGCGCAAGCGCCTGCGCCAGCATGGTGGCGATGCGTTCGGAGCGCTGCTGGAGGTTCTGTTCCGCTTCCGCGCGCAGGGTGCGCACGGCATAGGTGGTGTAGGCAGCCGTGGACAAGGCCACGGCGAGGAAGATACTGACGGCGAGCCGCAGCAAGATATCGCGCTGCCAGGTATCCCGCAGGCGGGTGATGAAAGCAAGCACTGTGGCGCCGACGCGGGTTTCCTGCAAAAGATTCAGCACGTTGCGCATCAGGGCTGCTTGCCTTTCGCCGCCCGCTCCAGTTGCTGGTAGGCGCTGCTGTTGCGCACCTGTTCAATCGAGGCCCAGATTTTCTTCGACTGCTCCGGCCAGCGCTCCACCATCTGGTGCGACAGGATCAGGAAGTAAGGCTTCTCGGCAAGCGGCCGCGGAATCATCTCCAGCTGGGCGGCAAAGGGGCCGCCCATCAGTGTGACGGCATCGCTGCCGCCCACCGCCGCCGCGGCCAGCCGGCCGGCGATCAGCTTGCGCGCCAGTTCATCCGAGCGCTGGCTGCCTTCGTCAACGGTCACGTTCAGGCTGCGCAGTTGGTCGCCGACGGAGTAACCCAGCTGCGCGCCCACGGCGCCATCCACATTGCTCAGGGTTTTGCCGTCCCAATCGACCTTGCTGCCCTTCTTCCGCAGCAGCATATAGCGGTCCACATGCATGCGCTTGCCCGCATCGGGATTGCTGCCGCCGGGGTATTCGCCGAGCTCGCGCCGGTCGGATTTGTAACTGACGGCGAAGGCGCCATCCACTTCATTCGCCTTCAGTTCGGCCAGGCAGCGTTTCCAGGGCATGGCGCGGTATTCGAACACGATGTTCTCGCGCTTCGCCACCATGTTCAGCAAATCGAAATTGAGGCCCTGCCCGTTCTGGCTGCGCCAGGGCAGCACGTCCGTGCGCTCGTAGCAGAGCGTGATGATGCGCGAAGCCGCAGTCGGCTTGGCCGGTTCGGCCGGCGCGGCGATGGCGGAGGCCAGCGGCAGGAGCGCCAGTGCGCCGCCGATCCGCTTCACCCATCCCCACCACTTTGCCGCTACCGCCATTCCGCCTCCTGTGCACCTGCATCCATCATACAGGCTAAGGCTCTAGTGTAAGCAAAACTATAAGCAAGAGATAGATTCCAAATTACAATATTTCTTCTCGAATGTGTATTAAAGACACAGTTTTACGCGACAGTCTTGACAGTGAAATCGATCCCCACCTCATCCCACTGCTCCTGCTCCTTTTCGAACCAGTAGGACACGGTGGGATGCTCGGCCACCCATTCGCGCCGCAATTCCAGCTCGATGCGGCTTTTCATGCGCAGCTTGAGCAGCTCGAAATCGGGCGCGATGCGCGAATGCATGAACAAAATGGCAAGCCTGAGCGCCACCACGGCCTTGGCGAAGTCCGGATCCGGCAGCAGGTCCTCCACCTTGCGCAGATTGCCCTTCTGGGCCAGCACCAGGCGGCTCATGAGCTTCTGTTCGCGCGTGGTGAAACCCGGCATATCGGCATTCTCGATCATGTAGGCGCCGTGCTTGTGGTAGCCGGTCTGGGACACCGCCATGCCGATTTCGTGCAGCATGGCGCTCCAGTACAGGGGCTTGGCCAGGGTGTCGCCGGCAGGCTTCAACTGGCCGAACATGGCCAGCGCCGCATCAGCCACACGGGTGGCGCGCGCCTCGTCGGCATGGAACTTGCGCAGGCTGTCCTGCACCGACTGTTCGCGCCGGTCGCGCCGCGTGGAGCGCAGGTGCAGGTCCCACAGCACGCCCATGCGCAGGCCCGCCTCAATCGGCTCGATCTGGCTGATGCCCAGCTCATGGAAAACCCCGGTCAAAATCGCCAGCCCGCCGATCACCGTGCCCGCGCGGTCCGGCCTCAGGCCTGGCATATCGATCTTGCTCACATGGCCGAAGGCGATAAAGCGCTTTTTCAGCGCCTCCAGGCTGGCCGGAGTAACGCCCTTGCCGAGATTATTCTTTTCGATGATCTCGCCGATGGAGCGGATAGTGCCGGAAGAGCCGTATGCCCGCTTCCAGTACTGCGGATAGTAAGGCGGCGCCCCGTCCTCGAAATGGCTGCGGGCGGACAGGATCGCCGCTTCGAAGGAAGGCGCATCCACCCGCCCGCCCACGAAGAAGGACAGGCTTTGCTTCACGCTGCCCACGCTGAAGGATTCCACCCGCTCGATATCGGCGCCCCGCCCCAGAATCAGTTCGGTGGAGCCGCCGCCGATATCCACCACCAGGCGCCGCTCGGACGGCTGGCCCAGCGACTGCGCCACGCCCATATAGATCAGGCGCCCCTCTTCCTCGCCGGAGATGATTTCGATGGGATGGCCGATGGCCTGCTCGCATTGCGGCAGGAAGGCGCCCAGGTTGCGCGCCTGGCGCATGGCGGAGGTGCCCACCACGCGCAGCCCTTCCAGCGGGTAGGCCGACAGCGTGCTGCGGAAATTGCGCAGGCAGAGAATGGCGCGCTGAATGGCTTCTTCGCTCAGGTTGCCGGCTGCATCCAGCCCGGCGGCAAGGCGGATCGGTTCGCGCGCGCTCTTATGCACACGAATGTCGTCGCCATCATGGGCGCCTATCGACAGGCGAAAACTGTTGGAGCCAAGGTCAACCGCTGCGTACATTGTGGATTCCGTTTATACCGTTTATACGAAAATCCTAACACAGTACTCCAGCCAGATGACGCGTCTATGACAGGCTGAGTTCTTCTTCCGGCTCCGGTGCAGGCGCCGCTTCGGCCACCTGGTTATGGCCGCGCAGCTTGGCGGCCTGCAGCGCCTCATCCGCGCGCTTGAACAGGCTGACGTTGCTGTCGTCCGGCCGGATCGTGGTCACGCCAAGGCTGATTGTGAGCTTGATCAGCGCGCTGGCCGCCTTCACGGAACGCTGTTCCACGGCCGCGCGCACGCGTTCGGCCACCACCAGCGCGTCCGGCACGCTGGTGCGCGGCAGCAGGATGGCGAATTCGGCGCCGCCCAGGCGGCCCATCAGGTCACTGTCGCGCAGCTGCTTGTTGCAGGCATCGACCATGGCTTTCAGCACCGTGTCGCCTACCGGGTGGCCGTAATGGTCGTTGATCGGCTTGAACTGGTCCAGTTCCAGCAGGATCAGGGCAGTCGGCTGCCCGGGGCGGCGCGCCAGCGACATCCATGGCGCCAGCGCCGTGTAGAAACCACGGCGGTTCGGCACGTCGGTCAGCGGGTCCACCACTTCCTGCCGCGCCAGCTCGCCCTGCAGCTTCTCCCGCGCCAGCAGCAGGAAGCCCAGGCCGTTGGCCAGCATCAGCAGGTAGAAGGCGCCATAGCCCAGCGCCTGCATCAGGTTCGGGCTTACCCAGTACCAGCCGTCCGGCAGCAGCAGCGGCGTGAGTCCTCGGTTGGCAATGGCCAGCGCCAGCACGGCCATGGTAACGGCGAGGAAGCGGCGCAGCATGCTCCCTTCGGCCCAGCGCCGCGCCAGCGCAGCCACGCCGGCCAGCACGAATGCGCCGGCGATGGCGGAACCAGCCGCGGTGCGCAGGTTGGACTCGGGGTCGCTCAGATAGGTGGCCAGGTAGACGGCAAGGCCGGCGCCCAGGGCCGGGAACAGAATGCGGCGCCAGCGGGTGCGCCCGTCCGCCTCCCACAGGGCGCCTGCGTCCAGGGCCAGGCCGGCCAGCAGCAGCGCATTGGCGGCGGGACCAGCCAGCATTTCTGGTACCACGCCGCGGAAATACAACAGCAGCCAGGCCACCGCCTGGAACTGCTTGGCCATGGCCCAGGTGGACAGGCTCAGCGCCTTGCGGCTGTGGTAGTCGTGGAAGAACAGCGCCGCGCACAGGGTCACATTGCCCAGTGCCAGCGCCAGGATCAGGGTTTTGATATCCATAATTCAGCCGCTTGCGGCGTGCTCAGACCTCATGCTCGACGTTGGTCGTGCCATCGCCCATGCGGCTGGCCCAGCCCTGCGCGAACAGCGCCTTCTCTTCTTCGGTCGGCGTATCGTGCCAGAACACGATCAGGGTGCCCTTGTGGTCATGCAGCTGGCTGACTTTTTCGATCAGGCGTTTGTTCCCCGCCATATCGGCCAGCGCTGCGACATAACCATAGGTCCGCGTCAGTCGTTCGATGCGGTCCGGCTCAGTGAGACTGTTGGTGGCGGTGATGGTGGGATGGTCCAAAAACATATTGTGTCTCCATTGCGCTGGCGGCTACCATGAGCTTATCAGAACTTTACCGGCCATAACAAGCAAGCAAGATGGAAGCCCCCTCCGAGCAACGTCCCATCGTCCACAAACGCGGCGGCCGGCTGACCCTCGAATTCACGCCGGGCGAGGTACAGAGCCAGATGGACCTGGCCGACCCGCACCGCCTGCTGCTCGCCTATGTGCGGGCCATGATGTGTTTTGTACTGTTTAAACCACAGCCGCGCCATATTGTGATGGTCGGCCTGGGCGGCGGCTCGCTCGCCAAGTTCTGCCACCGCTACCTGCCGCACAGCCGCATTACCGTGCTGGAGCTGCGGGCCGACGTGATCGCCCTGCGCGGGCGCTTCGGCGTGCCGCCGGACAGCGAGCACTTCAAGGTGGTCCATGCCGATGCCTGCGAATACATGCACCAGCTGGCCGACAGCGCCGATGTGCTGCTGCTGGATGGCTTCGACAGCAAGGGCTTGCCCCCGGTCCTGGGCAGCGAGGCCTTCTACGCGGACTGCCGCCGTGCGCTGCGGCCGGACGGCCTGCTGGTGGCGAATATCTTCAGCTACGACCCGCACTACCACAGCATGCTGCACCGGCTGCGCGAGTGCTTCCACGGGCGCATCTGCCAGTTCCGGGGCATTGCGGGTAATAACCGCATCATCTTCGCCGTCAAGGGCGGGGCCGGCCCGGGCACTCGCACGGTGCGCCTGCAGCGCCGCGTGGCCCAGCGCCACGGCCTGTGGCCCGGCCTTGGCTTCGGCCTCGCCAACCGCTTCCTCGCCCACTGGATCGTCAACGAGCTGCGCCGCCGGCCCTGACCCCCAGGGACATTTGTCGCAAAATGGCTGCGGACCAGTCGGCAGGCCGGGCTTTTTGTGACACACTAACGGCGCGCGGCGGGGACCGCACTTATTTATATAACAAGGAAAGCAATGGGGCAGCGCCGCAGATCAACGCCGGTATCCTACGCAGCGGCGTTGACGCTCGGCGCCGGCCTGGCCGCGACCGCCGTCCTGTTCCTGGCCGTGAGCCGCCTCGAATACGGCAAACTGTCGCTCGGCTTCCAGCAGCGCTCCGCCGCCCGCGTGGCCGCCATCCAGCGCGGCCTGGATGACGCAATCGAGGTCCTCACCGTCACCAACCAGCTGTTCCGCACCGTCACCCCCGTTACGCGCGAGCAGTTCAATGTGTTCACGCGCCCCCTGCTGCATCGCTATCCCTTCATCCAGGCCTTCAACTTCCACCGTGTGATGACGCGCAACGAAATGCTCGCCTACGAGCAGGATATGCGCCGCAGCTGGCCCCAGTTCCGCGTCACGGAGATGAAGGACGGCGCAATCATGCCCGCGCCGGAACGTCCGTACTACAACGTCATCGACTACCTGGAGCCGATGCAGGGCAATGAACCCGCCTTCGGCATGGACGTGAGCCCGAACAAGACGGTGCGCAGCGCCATCGACCACATTCTGCGCACCGGCAGGCCGGCGTCAACGGCCCTGCTGCACCTGGCCCAGGACCCGAGGCAGCGCAACAGCTTCGTGATGATCATGCCGGTCTACCGGCCCAATGCGCCGCTGGACACCTACGAACAGCGCCACGCAGCCTGGATCGGCGACACGGCAGCCGTGATCCGCGCGCCGCACCTGGTGCACACCATCCTCCAGTATGGCGGCCTGCTGGACGATGCCGAACTGCTGCTGCGCGTCTATGTCGGCCCACAGTCCGGCGAAGGCAATGCGGTGTACACCACCGGCCAGCCCGCGCCACAGCCGGGCGCCTTCGATTTCCTGCCCAACTGGCTGGCACTGGACTTCCGCAACAGCGAAACCCATTCCTTCGAAGTGCTGGGCCAACCCTGGCAGGTGAAAATCGACGCCCTGCCGCGCCCCTTCCTGGCCGACCATCTCGGCTCGCTGTCTACCCTGCTGGGCGGCATCCTGTTCAGCATTCTCGGCGCGGCCTTCGTGCACACGCTGGTACAGCGCTCGCGCCGCGTGCAGCTGCTGGTGGACGCACGCACCGCCGATCTGCAGCGCAGCAACGAGAAGCTGAATGCCGACGTGGCCGCGCGCCAGCGCACCGAACGCGCGCTGCAGGAAAGCGAACAGCGCTTCCGCCGCCTGCTGGCCCTGTCCTCGGACTGGTACTGGGAGCAGGACGAGAAGTACCGCTTCACCCATATCACCGGCGGCTTTTTCGAGAAGGGCCACCTGAGCAAGGATGACTACATCGGCCAGACCCGGTGGCAGGCCAACCCGGACATGCTGAATACGAAGTGGGGCCGCGAGCACCAGGCCCTGCTCGAAGCACGCCTGCCCTTCTCCAACCTCGAATATTCACTGGTGGGCAATGACGGCATCACGCGCTGGTTCCAGACCAGCGGCGAGCCGGTGTACGACAACAAGGGCGTGTTCAAGGGCTACCGTGGCACGGGCAGCGAAATCACGGAACGCAAACTGGCCGAGCAGCGCATCCAGCACATCGCCCACCACGACGTGCTCACCGGCCTGCCGAACCGCATGCTGCTGCAGGACCGCCTGTCGCAGGCCATTGCCTACGCCAACCGCAGCGGCCACCCGCTGTGGGTAATGCTGATTGACCTGGACCGCTTCAAGTTCGTCAACGACACCATGGGCCACAAGGCCGGCGACCTGCTGCTGAAGACCATTGCCAGCCGCCTGCAGTCCAGCGTGCGCGAAAGCGACACGGTGGCGCGCCTGTCCGGCGACGAATTCGTGGCCATCCTCAGCGAATATCCGGATGAATCGCTGTCGCCCGATATCGTGGGCCGCGTGATGCGCGCGCTGTCCCAGCCGGTGCTCCTCGATGGCAAGGAATTTGCCGTGACCTGCAGTATCGGCGTGGCCGTCTACGAGGCGGACGGCACGCCGGCCCAGCACCTGATCGAGCATGCCGACATCGCCATGTATTCGGCCAAGAAGCTGGGCCGCAACTGCTACCAGTTCTACCAGCCGGAAATGAACGAGGAAGCGCAGGAACGCCTGCGCATCGAGGGCGCCTTGCGCAAGGCACTGGAACGGGGCGAGTTCGTGCTGCACTACCAGCCGCAGGCCGATCTTGGCAGCGGCGAAATCGTGGGCGTGGAAGCGCTGCTGCGCTGGCAGCATCCGGAACTGGGCATGGTGCCGCCGGACCGCTTTATCGGCCTGGCCGAAGAAACGGGCCTGATCGTGCCGATCGGCGCCTGGGTACTGCAAACGGCCTGCGCGCAGGCCCGCGCCTGGCTGGATGAAGGGCTGCCGGAGCTGCGCATGTCGGTCAACCTGTCGGCCCGCCAGTTCGCCCAGCCCGGCCTGGTGGATGCCATCGGCAAGGTGCTGGCCGATACCGGCCTGCCGCCGCGCTGCCTCGAACTGGAACTGACGGAGAGCGTGTTCATGAACGATGTGGCCAAGGCCGTCGGCCTGCTGCACGAGCTGAAGGCGCTCGGCGTCACGCTCTCCATCGACGATTTCGGCACCGGCTATTCGAGCTTCTCCTACCTGCGCAATTTCCCGATCGACGTACTGAAGATCGACCGCTCCTTCGTCGGCGATATCCGCAGCGAGGCGGACGAAGCCGACCAGGCGGCGATTGTGGTCTCCATCATTGCCCTGGCGCGCAACCTCAAGCTGCGCGTGATTGCGGAAGGCGTGGAAACTGAGGCGCAGCTGGGCTTCCTGCGCGGCCACGGCTGCGACGAGATGCAGGGCTACTTCTTCAGCCGTCCTATCGCGGCGGACGGTCTGCAGAAAATGCTGTCCGAGCGCCGCGTGCTGCCGCACGCGATGGACGGCAGCCGTAAGCGAGCGTGACCCGCGCCTGGCTAAGCAGTCTGCTTTTTCTTCGCGCCCAGTTGCAGGCGCGCTTCCTTGCGCTCCTTCGCCTGCTCGAAACGGGCAATCTGCTCCGGTGTCTGCGGCACCAGCGGCGGCACGGCCACCGGTTTGCGCTTGTCGTCCACCGCCACCATCGTGAAATAGCAGCTGTTGGCATGGCGCACCAGGCGCTGCTGGATGTTCTCCGTCACCACGCGGATGCCCACCTCCATCGAGGTCTTGCCTGTGTAGTTCACCGAAGCGAGGAAGGTCACCAGCTCGCCCACGTGAATCGGCTGCAGGAACATCACCTGGTCCACCGACAGCGTCACCACGTAGCTGGCCGAATAGCGGCTGGCGCAGGCATAGGCCACGCTGTCGAGGAATTTCAGGATGGTGCCGCCGTGGACATTGCCCGAAAAATTGGCCATATCGGGTGTCATCAGAACGGTCATCGTCAGCTCGTGGGCCGACCAGTGCATTGCGCTATCCATAGCTCGCAGAAGTGTGGTTGCAGATGGTGCATTTTACTTGCAAATACCTTATGCTTGGCGACTGCTCTTTCACCCGAAAGGAACACCCATGAAGTGGAAAGTCCTGGCCGCTGCCGCCGCATTCTGCGCCGCAGCGACCGCCCAAGCCGCGCTGACAGCCGATCAGGTTAAAACGTTCACGCTGCCGAACGGGATGAAGTTCATCGTCCTCGAAAGCAACAATATCCCGAATGCGAACATGTACACCTTCTGGAAGGTGGGTTCGCGCAACGAATCGCCCGGCACTACCGGCCTGTCGCACTTCTTCGAGCACATGATGTTCAACGGTTCGAAGAACTACGGCCCCAAGATGTTCGACCGCACCATGGAAGCGAACGGCGGCGCCAATAACGCCTACACCAACAGCGACGTGACCGTGTACCAGGACTGGTTCCCTGCGTCCTCGCTGGAGACCATCTTCAAGCTGGAAAGCGACCGCATTGCCCACCTCTCCATCGATCCGAAGATGGTGGAGAGCGAGCGCGGCGTGGTGCTGTCCGAGCGCAGCACGGGCCTGGAGAACTCCAACGTGCGCGTGCTGATGGAAGACCTGAACAGCGTGGCCTACACGGCGCACCCTTACTCCTGGCCGGTGATCGGCGTGGAATCGGACATCAAGGCCTGGACCCAGCAGGACCTGAACAACTACTTCCGCACCTACTATGCGCCTAACAATGCGGTGGCCGTCATCGTCGGCGACGTGAAGGCGGACAAGGTGAAGACCATGGCCACGAAGTATTTCGGTGCCATTCCAAAACGCGCGCTGCCGCCTGCCGTGCGCACGGTGGAGCCGGAACAGAAAGGCGAACGCCGCCTGTTCGTCGCCAAACCCTCCGCCACCTCGGCCAACCTGATGGTGGCCTGGAAGGTGCCGGAAGCGAATCACGCCGACCATTACGCGCTGGATGTGCTGCAAACCCTGCTCACCGAAGGCAAAACCTCGCGCCTCTATAAAGCATTGGTGGAACAACAGCTGGCCACCTCGGTGGGCGCCGACGCCACCGATGGTTTCGATCCGGGCCTGCTCTATGTGTTCGCCGTAGCCGCCAACGGCGTGGACGCCGGCAAAGTGGAGAAGGCCCTGCTGGCCGAAATCGACAAGCTGGTGAAGGACGGCGTGAGCGAAGAGGAACTGCAGAAGGTGAAGAACCGCAAGCTGGTGAACCTCTACCGCCTGCAGGAGACCATCAACGGCAAGGCCCAGCAGCTCGGCAACTACGAGGTGTTCTTCGGCGGCTACCAGAAGCTGTTCGATGCGCCTGCCGCTTACCAGAACCTGAAGCCGGCCGATATCCAGGCCGTCGCCGCCAAGTACCTGAAGAAATCGCAGCGCACCGTCGGCGTGCTGGCTGCGAAGGAGGAATGACACGATGAAGCATCTCTTTACCAGCATCCTCGCGCTTGGCCTGCTGGCCGCCGGCACCGCCGGCGCAGCGGAATTCCGCCTGCCTGCCTATGAAACCACGCGCCTGCCGAATGGCCTCACGGTGATCCTGATGGAGCGCCATGAAGTGCCGCTGATCGCCGTGCGTGCCGTGGTCAAGGCAGGCGCCGTCAACGACGGCGCCCAGGCCGGTCTTGCCAACCTGACAGGCGACGCCATCCTGCTAGGCAGCGAAAAGCATAACAAGGCCTATATCGACCAGGCCTTCGATTTCCGCGGCGCCGTGCTGGCGGGCGGCAGCAGCACTGAAATCAGCACCGTGCAGGCCAACTTCGCGAAAGCTGACACCGGCGTCCTGCTGCCGCTGTTCGCCGAAATCGTGCAGCAGCCTGGCTTCGATGCGGCGGAACTGGACAAGCTGCGCGCCCGCAAGGTCAGCGGCCTGAAACAGGCCAAGGAAAGCCCGCGCCAGGTAGCAGGCACCTACTACCGCAGCATGCTGTTCGGCAGCGGCGCCTACGGCAACCCGGCCGGCGGCACCGTGAGCAGCATGGAAGCGCTGAAGCAAAGCGATGTAAAGGGCTTCCACCAGCGCTACTTCCGTCCGGATAACGCGGCCATCGTGGTGGTGGGCGACTTCAAGGCGGACGAAATGCGCCAGCAGATCGCCGCGCTGTTCGGCGGCTGGAAGGCCGAAGGCCCCGCGCCGCAAAGCGCCAGCTATGGCAAGGTGGATGCAAGCAAGCCGCGCGTGTGGCTGGTGAACAAGCCGGACGCGATTGAGACCACCTTCCTGATCGGCGGTCCCGGCATCGCCCGCAACGATGCGGGCTATGTGCCGCTGCAGGTGCTGAATACGGTGCTGGGCGGCCGTTTCACTTCCTGGCTGAACGATGAGCTGCGCGTGAATTCGGGCCTGACCTATGGCGCCAACAGCGCATTCTCGCCGAATGCGCAGGCAGGCACTTTCTCCATCTCCAGCTTCACCGCGCTGCCGAAAACCGAGGCGGCTCTGGACCTGGCGCTGAAGACCTACAACCGCCTGTGGGACAAGGGCATCGACAAGGCCACGCTGGATTCGGCCAAGGCCTATGTGAAAGGCCAGTACCCGCCGCGCTTCGAAACCAGCGAGCAGTTGGCGGGCCTGCTGGGCGAGATGGTTGCGCTGGGCTTCGGCCGCGAGCAGATCGACAATTTCATGAAGGATGTCGACAGCCTCACACCGGAGCGCGTGCGCCAGCTGGTGGACAAGCACTTCCCGCGCAAGAACCTGCAGATGGTCCTGATCGGCAAAGCTGCCGATATCCGCAAGATCGCGGCGAAATACGGTGAAGTGACCGAGCTGGAAATCAGCGCCGACGGTTTCCGTCCGGCGCAGTAATCAGGTTCCCTGGGCTTCGATATCGGCCAGCGATTCGAGGCCCTTGGGGGTGATGGCGAAGCCGCCTTCGGTGGCGGCGATATGCGATTTCTTGCCCAGGAATGCCGCCACGTCCGCATCGATGGCGGCGCCCGGCGTATCGGCCAGGGTGCGCAGCGCCAGCACGCAGCGGCGCAGGAACAGGGCTTCCTTGCCCTTCTCCGTCACCGAAATCCGCCCGTCGCGGGCGAAGCTGATGAATTTGATGCCCGACAGGCGCTTGCTGTTGCGGCCTACGCAGGCGCTGGGCTTGCCCTTGATGCCCTGTGCCACCTCGGCCAGGGCGTTATATTCGTCCGTACTTAATTTCTCGTTTTTCATTGCCTTATCCATGATGCGCCTGTGCGGCCATCATGGTACGCGCCCGGCCGGGCTGCGGCAAGCTTACTTGATGACGCGTAAGGTCAGCAGCAGCAGGCCAAGGCCGGCAACCGCGCCGGCGCAGATAATCGCGCGCAGCGCTGCATCCGTGCGGCGGCCCAGATAAATCTTGTTGTGCAGCGAGTTACCCATGATGGCTCCCTCAAAAATGGCTTATGGATGAATCAATTATAAAAACAGCTTGATGACGCACTTGTGACACACCGCACAAAAACGACACTTTGTATCCCAGTGGCAACAATTTCTTTGCACCAAAGCCGCGCCGTCTTCCCTTGCGCGCTGCTAGCATCGGTCGCTCTAGGTCTTATGGAGGACACCATGCAGCAGGACAAACCCGACCGGGCCACCGATGGCGGCCACCTGATGAACGAGCCGGATATCGGCAGCGGCGAAAAAACGCCGGGCGAAAAGGAAACCGAAGAACTGGTGCGCACCATCAAGCCGCCGCCAGTCCAGCCGGCCCAGCCGCCTAAGCCTTGATCGGCGGCTGCGGCGCGCGCGGCTCCTCCACCGGGGGCGCTTCCGGCACCGGCTGGATATCGGGCGGCGGCTCCTTTTCCGGCACCGGCGGCGGCGTTTCCGGGTCCGGCGTGGAATGCGCGCGTGCCGGCGCTGGCTGTTCGGTGTTCGCACTCATCATTAACTCCTGAACAATGTTATCAAACCCATCATAACGGCTTCTGCAAAAGAGGCGCGCGCGGATTACACTGGGGCCTGCCATCACAGGAGACCCGCATGAGCACCAGAGGATTTACCGGCCGCCGGCCGGCTGCCGATACCGCGCACCGCCTGCCGCCGGGCCAGCATGAAACCGATGATTTTCCCGTGCTCTCGCTTGGCCCCGCACCTGCCATCGACCTGGCCAGCTGGCGCTTTACCCTCCGCCATGGGTCAAAGCCGCTGGCCAGCTGGAGCTGGCAGGAGTTCGAGGCGCTGCCGCGCACCACCTGGCGCGGCGACATCCACTGCGTTACCACCTGGAGCAAGTTCGACACCGAATGGGAAGGCGTCAGCATCGACGACCTGCTGGCCGCCGCCGGCATCGCGGCGCCGACCGGCTTCGTGCTGGCCCAGTCCTATGACGAATACGATACGAATGTGCCCTTTGCCGACCTGGCGCACGGCAAGGCCATGATCGCGACCAGCTACAACGGCGCTCCGCTGGATGCCGAGCATGGCGGCCCCGCGCGCCTGCTGGTGCCTCACCTGTATTTCTGGAAGAGCGCGAAATGGCTCAAGGGCCTGAAGTTCACCGAGCGCGACACCGCAGGCTTCTGGGAGCTGCGCGGGTACCACATGTACGGCGATCCCTGGCGCGAACAGCGCTACGACGGCGACGAATGAGCGCCTGGCAAAGCGCCACCATTGTCCGCATTGCGCAGCAGACGCCGCGCATGCGCAGCTATTTCCTGCACGCGCCGCTGGCGCGGCATACAGCAGGCCAGTACCTGGACGTGAAACTCACGGCTCCGGACGGCTACTCAGCCCAGCGCAGCTACTCCATCGCTTCCGCGCCGGGCGCGGAGCATATCGAACTGGCGGTGGAAGTGCTGGAGAATGGCGAGGTATCGCCGTGGTTCCATGAAGTGGCCCTGCCCGGCGATACGATTGAGGTGCGCGGCCCGCAAGGCGGCCATTTCGTCTGGACGCCGGACAGCACGGCGCCCCTGCTGCTGATGGGCGGCGGCTCCGGCGTGGTGCCGCTGCTGTCCATCGTCCGCGCCTGGCGCGATGCCGGGGCGCCGATGCCGCTGATGCTGTTCTACTCGGCCCGCCACTGGCACGAGCTGGCATGGCGCAATGAGCTGCTGGAACTGGCAGAAAACGAGCCGCTCTTCACATTGGCCGTCGCTGCCACGCGCAGCGCATCGCCGCGCCCGCAGGATTACGCGCGCCGGCTCGACGCCGCCATGCTGCAGGAACTGCTGCAGCGCTGGCCGCACGCCGCGCCGCAATGCTATCTGTGCGGCGCAAACAGCTTCGTGGAAACGGCGGCTCAGCTGCTGCTGGCGGCGGGAACGCCGGCGCAAGCGATACGCACTGAACGTTACGGCGGCAGCTGACCTAGCGCTGCCAGTTGCCCTGCGCAGGCTTCATGCCCTGCTGTTCGCCGGCGAGAATGGCCAGAATCTGCTCGATGCTGACCGGCTTGACCAGGTGGCCCTGGAAGCCCGCATCGAAAGCCATCTGGCGGTCCTTCTGCTGCCCCCAACCGGTCACGGCGACCAGCACGGTCTTGTCCAGCGCCGGCATGCGCCGCAACGCACGCGCCAGGTCGTAGCCGTTCAGGTGCGGCAGGCCGATATCGAGGAAGGCGAAATCGGGCGTGAAGGCCTCTGCCGCCGCCAGCGCCTGCGTGCCATCGTGGCTGATATGCACCGTATGCCCCATGGTGCGCAGCAGGGCGCCGATGGCGTTGACGAAGTCGATATTGTCGTCCGCCAGCAGAATGCGGTAAGGCCCGGCCGCCAGCGGGCTCGGCTCGCTGCGCGCCGCGACACCCGCCGCGGAGGCCATCACCGGCAGCGTCAGCACGAACTCGCTGCCCTGCCCCTTCCCCGCGCTGTGCGCAGCGATGGAACCGCCATGCAGCTCCACCAGCCGGCGCGCCAGCGACAGGCCCACGCCCAGGCCCGCCGTGGTGCGCTCCAGCGAGGAGTCGGCCTGGATGAACATTTCGAAGATATCGTCCAGCATCGCAGGCTCGATGCCGATGCCGTTATCGCGCACGCTGAGCGAGAGCTGGCCGTCCGCCACCGCAGCGGTCAGCGTGATGCGGCCGCCACGGCCGGTGTACTTGGCGGCGTTGTTGAGCAGGTTGGAAACGATCTGCGCCAGCCGGGTGGCATCGCCCAGTACATACACTTTCTCTTCCGGCAGCGACACCTCCAGCGTGTGCCCCTGCGCTTCGATCACGGCGCGCGCCACTTCCAGCGCATCGCCGATGAAGGCATGCAGCTCCACCTGCTCATGGCGGATGGTGAGCTTGCCGGTATTGATGCGCGAAACGTCCATCAGGTCGTCCACCAGCCGCACCATCTGCTTCAGCTGCCGCTCCATGATGACGCGGGCGCGTTCGCCGGCTGCCTTGTCGTCCGGATTCAGGCGCATCACATCGAGGCCGGTGCGGATCGGCGCCAGGGGATTGCGCAGCTCGTGGGCGAGCGTGGCAAGGAATTCATCCTTGCGGCGGTCCGCCAGCAGCAAGGCGCGCTCCGCGCCCTGGCGCACCGTCATCTCGTGTTCCAGCGTGCGGTTGGCCTCTTGCAGCGCATTGGCGCGGCGGCCGATCTCGGCCAGCATGTCGTTGAAGGCATCCACCAGGGTGCCGATTTCACCGCTGGTCTGGCCCGGCACGCGCAGCGAGAAGTCGCGCCGCTGCATCACTTCGCGCGCCACGCCGGTAACGGCGGCCAGCGGCCGCGTAATGGCCTGCTGCAAGCGGGTGGCCGTGAGCGCGGCCATCAGCAGGCTGCCCACCATGACGCCGAACAGAATCAGGATGTAACTATTCACGCGGTCCAGCAGCCGGTAGCGGGCACTCAGGTAGACCGTGCCCACGCGTTCGCCGTTCTCCATGATGGCGTGGTAAACCACCATGCGCCCACCCTTGATGTCGTGGCCCAGCGTGCCAGGACGATCCGGGAAAACCGGCGTTTCGAGCGAGGACTGCGCATAGGCTGCGAACATCGCGCCGTTTGCGCTGTAGATGGCGCCCGCCTGGATCTGCGGCCGCACGCGCAGCAGCGCGAGATTCTGGCGCGCCGCCACCGGGTCGTTGAAGCTGATGGCGGGGGCGGAAACGGTGGCCACAATCTCGGCCTGCGTGGTGAGGTCGTCGATCCAGTTCTGCTGGAAGGTGGTCAGGTCGTAGACCAGCATGGCGCCCGACATCGTCACCAATGCGACGAATGTCGTTGCCAGCGCCATCACAATCAACCTGGCGCGCACCGAGCCCGCCCTCAACACAGGAAACACTAAGGCTTGTCCTTCTGAATATGGTAGGCCACGGACAGCAATCGTGAGCTCAGGCGCAGGCCGCCTTTTTCGGCGGCAGGCAGCGACACTTCGAAGCGCACCCGGTCATCGACCAGCCGGAAATTGATCACGGCGCCCTGCTGCAGGCCGTTATCCATCTCGGTCACGCTCAGCACCGACTTGTCGGCTGCAGCGCGCAGGGCCTGCACCGGACGCGCGGAATCGGTGCCGACGAACACCATGTGCAGCCCGTCCAGCGCATCGCCGTCGCGCAGGCGGCGCACCTGCACCGGCCGCCCGTTGACGGGCCGTCCGGCCGTGATGCGGGTAAGCTCGGCGGCGATATCGTCGGCCGCCAGCACGCCCACATTCAGCGGCGCGTTCGGCGCGGCTTCGGCAAAATCCACATAGCCGAGGAATTTCGAGAGATAGGCCGCCTTCACGCTGCGTTCCAGCGTGGGCACACCCGGTAACGCAGGCTGCGCGCCGCCGGCCAGGCAGGACAGGCCGAAACCGGCCAGCAGCACGGCAAACACCAGCACCAGCCAGCCAGGCATGGCGGGCGCCACCATCTTGTTGTGGGAAAGCGTAGCAGTAGTCATCGGATCAGAACCGCCACGTCAGTTTCAGCTGCGCGCTGCGTTCATACATGCTGCGTCCGGGCAGTGCGCCAAATTCGGGATGCGACGCGTGCAGCAGGTTCTGGCCGATCAGCGCTACGTCGACGTTCGGCGTCGGCTTCCACATCCACTGCATATCGAGCTCGTAATACGCGGGCACATGCGGATTGGGCAGCGCACCGGTGTAGCGCAAGGTCCAGTCGAACTGGGTCTGCGCGCTCAGGTCGTGCGAAGAACGCAGCAGCCAGTGGCGTGGCGGATCGTTGGTCGCCAGGCCATTGTTGCCTGTCGCGTCCTTGCTGCCGGGCTTAAGGCCAGAGCGCACGCTCTGCACCACAAAGCCAGCGTTCAGGCGCCAGCTGTCCACCGGCTGCCAGCGGCCCCACATTTCGATGCCGCGCACATGGCCATCGCCCATATTGCGGAACTCCTGCAGGCCGGTGTTCGGCAGGTTGGCCGTATTCGGTTCCAGCGTGCGCAGGCGGTCATACTGGGCATAGTAGGCCGTGGCCGAGAACGAGACCTGCGGCGAGGGCTGGATGCGGTAGCCCAGCTCCGCCACATTGGCCACTTCCGACTGGAAATCGGGCCCGCCGCCGACGATGTAGCGCGGCACGCCGCCCACCATCACCGGAACCACCGGCGCGTAGAAATCGCGGTCGATGCGCGACGGTGCGCGCACCGTGCGCGCCACATTGGCCCACAGCAGCTGGATGGGATCCAGCGACCAGCCCAGGCGGGCGCCGGGCAGGTATTCGGCGCCCGTGTAGGTGTTGTGCTCCACCTTCATGCCCAGCGTCAGGCGCAGGTCGTCGCGCAGCGAAATCTCGTCCTGCGCGAAGATATTGGCCCAATGCAGATCCTTGTGTGCAGGCAGGAAGCCCGAGAACGAATTCGTGATCTGGTCGCGCGAAAAGCGGTAGCCCGCGCCCCAGGCGATATTGTGGCGGTCACCGAGGCGCGCGCCGTGCTGCGCCTCCAGCTCCACCGTGTCCAGCCGCTCGATGAAGGCGTTCGGCTGGTTGCGCTCCGTGTGGTCGAGAATCAGCTGCAGACGCAGGTCCGATTCGTCGGACAGCTTGCGCGTCCAGCGGCTCAGGAGGTTGGCGCCGGAAATCTTGATGTCCTCCGTGCCGGCCTGGCCCAGCGCGCCCTGGTAGGCATCGCCGGAGACCGTGAGGCCGCCTTGCGCCAAATCCCAGTCGGCGCGGAAGCCCGCCTGCCGGCGGCGGAAGCCGGTTTGCGTATTCACGCCGTCTGCCCTATAGGTATCATCCACTTCCACCGTACGCGCATAGGCGCGGTAATGCCCGGCCCCGCCCAGCTTTCCGCCGTAGCGCACCGTGCCATCGCGGTCGTTCTTGCCGCCGCTGATGGTCGCCAAGCCGTCCTGCGTATCCTTGGACGAACGCGTGATGACGTTGATCACGCCGTTCACCGCGTTCACGCCCCAGATGGTGGCGCCCGGACCGCTGATCACCTCGATGCGCTCGATGTCTTCCATCACCACGTCCTGGGCGTCCCAGAACACGCCGGAGAACAGCGGGGTATAGACGCTGCGGCCATCGATCATCACCAGCAGCTTGTTTTCGAACGGGCTGTTGAAGCCGCGCGCCGTAATGGCGTAGTTGCGCGCATCCACCCGCGACACCTGCAGGTTGGGCGCCAGGCGCAGCGCTTCCGGTATCGAGCGTACGCCGCTGCGGCGAATATCGCTGGCGCTGATGATGAAGATGCTGGCGGCCGCATTGGCCAGCCGCTCTTCCTGGCGCGACACCGACGTGATCACAATATTCTCCAGCTGTTCCAGCGAGAGGTCGGCAATATCTCCGGGTGGCATGTCCGCCGCAGAGGCGCTGCCAGCCCCCAGCGCCAGGCTCACGGCCAGCGCCATAGGCGCTATTTTTTTGTTGTCCACGGAAAGCATCTTATAAATGTAAGAATTGTCGATGGGCATTATAGAGTCCAAGTTAACACATGCCGCGCACAACAGGACTTGGAAAATTGCGTATTAACCACAAATTGGACGACAAACAACAAGCGAGGATGTGCTGATGTTCCCTAAACCACCCAAGCCCGAGCCGCCGCGCCGTGCAGTCGCCACGCAGGTAGTGCAGCGCAAAACACCCGTGCCGGATTTGCGCGTGCTGGTAATTCCGCGGCCTCCTCCACCACCGAAACCTTAGGTATACTCCGGGGCATGGAAAAATATACCCGCATGTCGCCCGAATGGGAACGCTGGCTTGATGGTTGCATTTTGAAAGGCTGCATTAGCAGCGATATTGTGACCGCCATGGTCGCGGCCAACTACGACCAGCAGTATGCAGAGAGCGTCACCGCCGAGCGGCGCCAGGCCCTTCAGCAATCCACCGCGCCGGCCTCGGACGTTTTCATCCAGGTCACCCCCAGCGAGGAGCCCTACCGCTACGGCACGCCGCGCTTCCAGCAGCAGGGCAATATCATCCGCACCAGCGACCGCGAGGTGCGCGTTTCCATGCGCATCGGCCAGCCGGTGGTGGCGGTGCTGGACAATCTGCTGACCGGTGAGGAATGCGACGGCATCATCGCGCTCGCGCGCGGCCAGCTGCAGCCATCGGCCACGGTCGATCCCTTCACCGGTGAGAACCAGGTCAAGGACCACCGCACCAGCCAGGGCACTTTCCTCAAATCCGAAGGCAATGAGCTGGTGCAGCGCGTAGAGCGCCGCATTGCCGAAGTGATGAACGTGCCGGTGTCGCACGGCGAAGCGCTGCACGTGCTGCACTACCAGGTAGGCGCCGAGTACCGTCCCCACTTCGACTACTTCGACCCCGCCAACACGGGCTTCCACGCCACCCTGCAGCGCGGCGGCCAGCGCATCAGCACCCTTATCGTCTACCTGAACGATGTGGAGGACGCGGGCGATACCATCTTCCCGAAGATTCACCTGTCGGTGGTGCCGAAAAAAGGCGCCGCGGTCTACTTCGAATATGTGAACGAATCCGGCCAGCTCGACGAGCTCACGCTGCACGGCGGTGCGCCGGTGCAGGCAGGCGAAAAGTGGGTGGCCACCAAGTGGATGCGCCTCGGTGAATTCAAATGACGGCGCCTGAGCGCGCCATGCTGCCGGGCCACCGCACCCGCCTGACGGCAGGCGGCGGCAGCTTCGAATTCGCCCCGCTGCGCGACAATGTGCTGCAGGTGACTATCGCGGGCGAAGATCTTGGCCAGTTCGGCTACGCGGCGCTGGATGAAATCGGCCTCGCCCTGCTGCGCAAGCCGCCGCTGGAATTGTTCATCGACGCGGAGCATGTGACCTCGATTTCGGTGGAGGTAAGCCGCCAGTGGGCGCAGTTCTTCGCCACCAACCGCCGGCAGTTGAAACGCGTCAGTGTGCTGACGGGCTCCAAGCTGGTCAACCTGACGGTCGCGATCGCGCAGCACCTGTCGCAAACCGGCAATCTGATCCAGATTTATTCCGACCGCACGCTGTTCGACCGAATGGTTTCGGAGGCAGCCTGATTGACTCAGGCCAGCCTTGCCAACAGCTGGTCCAGCGCCTGCAAGTAGCGCGTCCGCATCGACGCTGCCTGCCGCGGATGATCACGTAGCGCCTGGAATGCCAGCGCATTGCCGTGCGCATGGTCAATCAGGATATCAAGCCACAGCTCCGCTTCCTTTGTCAGTACTTCGAGCAGCGCGATCAAGCGGTCCGTGATATCGCGCGTGACTCCTGCAAACGCGGCCGGCTGGGCAAAAATCGCCAGCGTGAGCTGCGGGAAATCGCTGACGGCGCCGTGATACCGGATCAGCAGCGACCGGATGCGGACGACAGGAACTTCGCCTGCTGCATCGTCGTCGAGCACCGAGGCGTACACCCGGTCCGAGATCGCCCGCAGCAAAGCGGTGTGGTCGCTTACATGATGGTAGAGGCTCATCGGCGTCACATCCAGCTGCGCCGCCAGCGCGCGCATCGACACTCCCTGGCCGCCCCCCTCCTCCAGCAACAGCAGGGCAGCGTCAAGAATCTGCTCGCGCGTGATGCCATCGCCGCGCGCCGGGCGTCCGCGCGGCTTGCTCATTGCAGGCGATAACTGGATTGCACAAGGCCGGACGGGAAGCTGCGGCTCGCCACCAGCGTAAGGCTGCGATCCTCCGGCAACGCCCCGAACAGCGGGCGGCCCGCGCCGATCAGCACGGGCACGGTGGTGATGACCATGTCGGCAATCAGGCCCTCGCGCAGGAAAGATTGAACCAGCTGGCCGCCGTCGATATATGCCCGCCGCACGCCCTGCTGCGCCAGCTCCGCCATCGCTTCCCTCGGCGACAGTGCGGCAAAGCGCACTTTGCCTTGCAGCGGCCCGGGCACCGGCGTTCCGGCAAGCTGCCGCGACAGCACCAGCACAGGCAGCTCGTAAGGCCAGGTATCGAATGTCACCACCTTTTCGTAACTGCCCCGCCCCATCACGATCACGTCTTTGTCCTTGATGAAGTCATTGTACCCATGGTCTTCCGATGGGTCGTCACGCGCAAGGAGCCATTCGATATCGCCGTCGGCGCGGGCGATGTAGCCGTCAAGGCTGGCAGCGATGAAAACATGTCCGGTAACCATATGCCCTCCATTTATTTATACAGCGTATATTTTAGATCAAAAAGACAAAAAAGCTCTTGGCTGCACAGGCAAGGCGTCGGCGCGCGACACCAAGAAGAAATTCCATACTTCGCACACAGCAATATCCGTTCACCAAAGGTACGGTGCTGAAGGCTTTTGCGGCAAACGCTAGGATTAACTGGCTGAGCCCGCGCATGGGCGCGGCGGCATTCCACGTTCAAGGAGCAGTCATGAAGAAAGTATTCTTCGTCGTCGCCGTGTTACTGGGGATGCTGAATCCCCTGCACGCGCGCGAAAGCCACAATTTTGCCTATTCGGGTCTTTTAGTAGCAGCGCATGTGCCAAGTGGCCCGATCTACGGAGCCTTCGAGGGAGAAGATCACGATGGCGACGGCATGCTGGAGCTGGGTGAACTCAGCTATCTGGCGTGGAATCATTGGACCTATATTGAAAACGGAGTCAGCACCTGCACAGCGACCGGCTATTCCTGTCCCGTGTACGGTTTCTATTATCCCGGCGCGGGACACGGCGTCTTCCTGTACGTCCAGCGATACACCGGAGGTTCCCTTCTGGAAGAAACCATCGTAGGCAAGCATATTTACTATCCACGCAACCTCGGTTCGAACCAGTACCTTACCTTCTATCACCAGACGCGATTCCATCTCGATGGCCAAATGGTGCCAATCCCGGAACCGTCGGCTGCCGCCCTGATTCTTGCAGGACTCGCGCTGCTCGGGGCGATCCAGCTGAAGCGCCGTTGCACCAGCAAGATCCAATGAATGATGGCCTGAAAAACAAAAACCCCGTAAGTCATTGAACTCACGGGGTTTGTGCATTAATACTGGCGGAGAGGGTGGGATTCGAACCCACGGTAGGGGGAAACCCTACGCCTGATTTCGAGTCAGGTACATTCGACCACTCTGCCACCTCTCCAGGTGTTCTGTACGTTGGTCTGTGTGACTCACATTTCCCACTTACTGCTGCGGAAGACCAGCATTATAGCAGCCCCTCCGGAAAATGGAAGGGCTAATTTTTCACTATGCCGACAGCTTGGTCAGACCGCCCATATATGGCCGCAGCACAGCCGGAATTTCCACGCTGCCGTCGGCCTGCTGGTAGTTTTCCAGCACGGCCACCAGCGTGCGGCCCACGGCCAGGCCGGAACCATTCAGGGTATGCAGCAGCTCAGGCTTGCCCTGCGCGTTGCGGAAGCGCGCCTGCATGCGGCGGGCCTGGAAGGCTTCGCAGTTCGACAGCGACGAGATCTCGCGGTAGGTGTTCTGCGCCGGCAGCCACACTTCCAGGTCGTAGGTCTTGGCGGCGCCGAAGCCCATGTCGCCGGTGCACAGCGACATCACACGGTACGGCAGGCCAAGCTGCTGCAGGATGGTTTCGGCATGGCCCACCATCTCTTCCAGCGCTTCATACGATTTCTCCGGATGCACCACCTGCACCATCTCGACCTTGTCGAACTGGTGCTGGCGGATCATGCCGCGCGTGTCGCGGCCATAGCTGCCCGCTTCGGAACGGAAGCACGGCGTGTGCGCGGTCATGCGCAGCGGCAGCGTGTCGGCGGCCACGATTTCGTCGCGCACAATATTGGTCAGCGAAACTTCCGAGGTCGGAATCAGGTAGAAGGTCTCGCCCTCGCCTTCCGCGCCGCCCTTCTTCACCGAGAACAGGTCGGCTTCGAACTTCGGCAGCTGGCCGGTGCCCAGCAGAGACTCGGCGTTCACCATATAAGGCGTGTAGCACTCGGTGTAGCCATGCTTGTCGGTGTGGGTGTCGAGCATGAACTGCGCGAGCGCGCGGTGCAGGCGCGCGATGCCGCCTTTCATGACGGAGAAGCGCGAGCCGGTCAGCTTGGTGGCGGTGTCGAAGTCCAGGCCCAGCGCGGCGCCTACATCGACGTGATCCTTGATCTCGAAATCGAAGCTGCGCGGGGACCCCACTTTGCGCACTTCCACATTGCCCGTTTCATCGGTACCCACTGGCACGGATTCGTGCGGCAGGTTCGGCACGGCCTGCAGGAAAGCGCTCAGCTTCTCCTGCACCACGGCCAGCGCCTGTTCATTGTTCTTGAGCTCATCGCCCAGGCCTGCTACTTCGGCCATGACGGCGGTAGTGTCTTCGCCCTTGCCCTTCATCATACCGATTTGCTTGGACAGCGAATTGCGCTTGCCCTGCAGTTCTTCGGTACGGGTCTGGATCGCCTTGCGCTCGCCTTCGAGGGCGTTGAAGCCGGCCACGTCCAGCTGGAACTTGCGGGTCGCCAGTCTGGCGGCGACGGTATCAATGTCTTTACGGAGCAGTTGGATGTCAATCATGGGGTCATGCGGCTATGTCGAAACCACAATTGTACCAAGACCGGCCCTTGCAACCGCGAGTTTTGCGCCCTCCGGCGTTCCGGCTCAGATCAGTGCTGCTTTTTCAGCAGCGCTCAGGCGCTTGGCGGCTACGTGCACCACCGGCATTTCGCTGGTTTGGGCGCTCATCACTGCGCGGTCGGCCGCCACGTCCAGTGGTTTCTGGCTTACGGTAGCGAAGCTGAATACGGCGCCGATCAGGGCGGCGGCGAGGAAGATGGCTTCCATGTGTTTGGTGGCATTCATGATGTTCTCCTTCAGGTCAGTGTTAAGTGCTGCTTGCATGGTTACACTGTACCTAAAGGCCCTATACGGCGCGAGCGGTGTGCGACGAGGCGCAGAAAATGCGGAATGAACTGCAAAAAGGCGGCGCCGAAGCCAATGGATCAGGCGGCGCGGCCCATGTCCTCATCGGCATGGCGGTGCACCAGCTGGCCCAGACGCGCGACGGCGCGCTCGATATCGTCGCTCCAGGCATTGCCGCAGTTGAGGCGCAGGTAGTTGGTGAACTTGCCGCTGGCCGAGAACAGTGGGCCGGGCACGAAGGCCACGCCTTTCGCCACGGCTTCCTCATGCAGGGCCAGCGCGTTCACCTGCGGCGGCATCTGCACCCACAGCACGAAACCGCCCTGCGGCTCGCTAACGGAGCAATCGGGCGGGAAATGCGCGCAGACTGCGTCCGACATGCGGGCAATGCGCTGCGCCAGCACCCGCCGCATCTTGCGCACCTGGATGTCGTAGCTGCTGCCGTTCAGGAAGTCGGCCAGCACGGCCTGGAAGAACTGGCTGGTGGAGCCGCTGGACACCATCTTCAGCAACGCCACTTCCTGCGCCCAGCGCCCCGCTGCCACGTAGCCGACACGCGACGCGGGCGTCACCGCTTTCGAGAACGATGAGCACAGCAGCACATAACCGCTGGTGTCATAGGCCTTGATAGGCCATGGACGCTCCGCCGTGAAGCACAGGTCGCGGTACACATCGTCTTCAATCAGCGGCACCTTGTGCTTGGCCACCAGCGCCGCCAGGCGGCGCTTGTTCTCATCCGGCATGATGCAGCCCAGCGGGTTGTTCGCATTCGGAATGAAGAGGCAGGCCTGCACCAGCCCGGTATCCAGCGCCAGCTCCAGCGCGTCAATGGACGGCCCGGTCTTCGGATGGGTGGGAATCTCCAGCGCCTTCATGCCCAGGCTTTCAATCAGCTGCAGCAGCACGAAATAGGTGGCGGACTCGATGGCGATGGTGTCGCCCGGCTGGGCCACGGCGCGCAGGCACAGGCTGATGGCTTCGGTGCAGGAACTGGTGACAACGATCTCGGCCGGGTCCAGCTGGCCCCAGTCCAGCGCGCGCCGCACCACCTGCCGCGTGAAGGCCGGTTCATTGGTTTCGTAGCAGCTCACCTTGCTCAGCAGCGCCGGGTCGCGCCGCGCGACGGAGGCCACCGCCTTCTGCACGCGCCGCATCGGCAGCAGCTCATCCGGCGGCCAGGCCGAGCCCAGGTGCACCACCTGCGGCGACTCATTCGCCTTGAGCACGCGCATCAGGGTATTGTTGATGCCCACATAGGCCGGTTCGCGCAGCGGTTCAGGATCGGGCAGCGCCGCCAGCATGCGGCTGCGGTGGCGCACGTAATAGCCCGCCTGCGGACGGGCCTCGATCAGGCCGCGGTCCTCCATCAGGCGCAAGGCCTGCAACACGGTGCTGACCGACAGGCGCTTCTGCTGCGCCAGGTGGCGGATCGAGGGCAGCTTGTCGCCGGGCGCAAACATGCGCTGGGCGATCAGTGCGTCCAGCTCATTGGCCAGCTGCTCGTACAGATTGATGGACATCCCGCTATTCTCGCGCCGCCGCAGGCTGCCGGAACAGGTACAGCGGCATTCTTTTTCGACCAGTACAGTGTAGCTGAAACGTATCTGTACACATAACAATATCGTTTTGCTGCATCTGTTATGGTTGCCGCCGGCTGGCTATTCTGGAGATATTGCAACAGCGCAGGAGGCCGCCATGGAATACCAGCTTACCCCTAACCATCCGCTTCGCCTCGAACAGGCCGGGGGCCAGACCGTGCAGTGCATCGCGGGGACTGCCTGGATTACCGCCTATGGCCAGTACACCGACTTCATGCTGCGTTCCGGTCAGGAGTTTGTGGTGCCGAATGACGGCCTGACGCTGGTGGAAGCGGTTGGCGACGGCCGCATCCGCGTTGGCGAGCCCGCCGAACAATCGCGCATGCAGCATCTGCTGCGCCAGGCCCATATCCGGCTGGTGCAGGCGCGCGACCACACCCGCCACAGCCTGCAGCCCGCGCCTTGCGACGACTGCATCTACTGAATCAGCGCAGCGGATTACTCGCTGTCTCGCCCACGACCGTGTGCCATTTGCGCACGGTCCATTTCTTCACAATACCGTTCAGCACATAAGGATCGGCCGTGGCGAAGGCTTCCGCCGCTGCGGGCGAATCGCCCTTGAAGAGCAGCATTGCGCTGTCGATCGGCTCGCCTACCGCGCCGCCCAGCACCAGCTCTCCACGCTCCACGTATTGCCAGGCCAGGCCGAGGTGGTCGGCGCGGAACAGTTCACGGCGCTGCAGATAGTCGTCGGCGAGTTCATAGGACAGAAGGAAGTGCATGGTCGGGTCTCCGGCAAAATATCCATCATAACGCGAAGGAGCAACGATGCAGATGAGCGGCATCCCGTTCGGCACCACCGACTGGGCAAACGTAGAAGTTACCGAACACCCCAGCGGAACCGGCAAGGCCTTCTGGCGCACCCAGCGCTTCGGCGACCTGCGCGTGCGCATGGTGGAATACACGCCGGGTTACCTGGCCGATCACTGGTGCGTGAAAGGCCACATCCTGCTCTGCCTCGAAGGCGAGCTGCACACCGAACTGGAAGACGGCCGCAGCTTCGTCCTGAAGCCGGGCATGAGCTATCAGGTTGCCGACAACGCCGAACCGCACCGCTCCTCCACTGCAACGGGAGCAAGGCTGTTCATCGTCGATTGACCTGCATGAGACCATGCACTAGACTGAATTTTGTCTCAATTCTGTCCGGATGAGCCAGATGCGCCTATCAAAAATGAAGCCTATTTCCTACCTGAAGAGCAATACCGCCGAGCTGGTGGAAGAGCTCAGGCAGGAACAGGCCGATATCGTCATCACCCAGAACGGCGTGGCCGCGTTTGTCTGCGTGCCAGTGGAACGCTATGAAAGCTCGCGCCAGGCGCTGGCGCTCCTCCATCTCCTCAATATGGGCCAGCGCGATGTGCAGGAAGACCGGGTGGACGATGCAACAGCCGTGATGGATCGCCTAGAACAAAACCTGTTCAACAAAACCGGCAAATAATCCCGCATGGCTTACAAGGTCAAGATAACGCGATCTGCCGAACGCGATATTTCGGATCTGATCGCCTATCTCAAGACGACATTCGGCGAGTCCACTGCAAAAAAGGGATTTGCATCCCTGCGCCACGCTTTCGGCAAGCTGGCGCGCTTCCCGGAGCTCGGCGCTTCTATTGCCGAACTTGGCGACTTATCCCTTCCCTACCACAGGTCACTCGTATTGCCACCCCACACCCGAATCCTGTATCAGGTGGCAGAGGAACACAAGACGATCTACATCCACATCGTCTGCAATACGCGACAGGACTTCGAATCTCTCTGCCTGAAACGCCTTAGCCGCCTCTAACTCTTCATCGACTCGCTTATGGACGTCACAAGTATCGCCACACTCATCACGAACAGCGGCATTACTGCCTTGATACTCGCCACCATTATCGCAGCGCTCATATGGCATAGAACGGGCTCTACGCATACCCTGATGAACCGTCTATGGGCCACATTCAACGGCAAAAAGAGCTGTACTGTGCAACCCATTCAGGATGCTCTCGACGAACAGGCCGCATTGATGCAATTCCGGTTCACGACGGGGCTTAAAGCGAGAACGGTAGCGCAGGCGGAGACCCTGATTCAATGGGCGCGGAACAATGATGAGAGCGTCACAGATATTGCAGGCTGCGGCCCGTACTTCAGCATCGAGAACCTGGCGATAAAGGACAAGAGTGCGTTTCCAAAGCCTTGGAGCATCATCGCCATCGGCTTGATCATCTTCGCGCTGACATTAGCGGGAGCACTAACCTTTCTCGCCATGGGACAAAATAAGGCCTTACTGCAGTTCACCGAATCGAACACACTGTTTTGGCTGGATACCCGTTCGGCGGACACGTTATGGCATACCCGGAGACTGGCACTCAAGCAATGCAACAAACCGGCTATCGAACTTGCCGCTGAGGATGCCGGCTTCTCCGCAGAGGAGATCAGCATCATCTGCAAACGAGCAGCATCGCTCACGAACGACGACGTGCGCAAATCAGTAACCGAACTACGCTGGGGCCTTTTGATTCTGTTGATCTTTTTTGCCGCAGGATTGCATTTCTCGTTTCGGTTTCTCCAGCAAGTACTAAACGCGAAGGACATGGCGAAACGGCTGGCGAAGCGTAATGTCTGATATGCGTCAGTTCAAGCGTACTGAGCCAGCCCATTCCCTAACGACCAGTTCTCTTTTTCCACCTCGATCAGGTTGACGAAAACGTCTTCCGGGCGGATGCCGGGTTGGTCGGCCAGGAGTTCGGCGATGCGGCGGAACAGGGCCTTCTTCTGCTCGATGCTGCGGGTGTTATTGGCCGTGACCTGGATGTAGACGATGTCTTCGCTGCGCGCGATACCGAGGTAGGTAGCGCTGAAGCGGAAGTTGGCCGCCTCGTGCTCGGTGATGGCCATGAACTGGTCATCTTCCGGCACATTGAAGGTTTCGTTCAGGGCGCGCGCCAGCTGGCTGAGGATAGCCTGGCGGTACGCTGCGGGTTTTCCGGCGCGGAGGGAGATGTGGCAGAGCGGCATGACGGAACCTCATAAAGTTGTTGAAGACTTCATGCTATCCATTCTGATATGATATCACCACTCATATCAATCATAACAAATAACCATGACTGAGCGCGCGCTGGATGTGGATGCCGTGGAAGCATTCGTCCGTATTGCCGAACTGGGCAGCTTTACCCGTGCGGCCGAGGTATTGGGCAGCACGCAGGCTGCCGTCAGCCTGAAGCTGAAGCGTATGGAAGACAAGCTGGGCTACCGGCTGATCGAACGCACGCCGCGCTATGTGGAGCTGTCCGCCCGTGGCGCCGCCTTCCTGGAACCGGCGCGCGAGCTGCTGGAGGTGCACGAGCGCGCACTGGCAGCGCTGGTCAGCACGCGGCAGCGTCTCACCATCGGCATCAGCGACCATGTAGCCGGCCCCGAGCTCCCTGCCCTCATCGCGCGCATGAACGTGCAGGACCCGCAGCTGCTGATCGAAATCCGCATCGGCTCCTCCTGCGACCTGCTGCAAAGCTACGACCGGCGCGAGCTGGACACCGTCATCGTGCGCGTGCATACCGGCCGCGATGATGGCGAGACGCTGGCCGAAGAACAGTTCGCGTGGTTTGCCGGCCCCAGCTGGCAGCACCGCAGCGGCGAGCCCCTGCCTGTGGTCACGCTGGCCGAACCTTGCGGCGTGCGCGTGATGTCGAGCAGGCTGCTGGATGAAGCAGGGATTCCCTGGAGCCAGGCCTTCGTTGGCGGCGGCGTGGCGGCCGTGACCGCGGCCGTGATGGCAGGCCTCGGCGTTGCCGCATTGGCGCCGCGCATGCTGCCCTTCGGCGCCGTGGATGTGGGCAGCAAACTTGGCCTGCCGCCGCTGCCCCGTTTGCCCGTGCTGCTGCATACGCGCGTGAAGGAAGGCCGGCCGCAGCAGGCGCTGACGGCGTTGTCGGCAGCCTTCCGCAGCGCCGTGCGCGCCTAGTCCGTTCGCGTATATAGTGCGTGTTCCGCGCACCGCGCATTCAAAGGAACGGACATGGAAAAACAGATCAGATGGGGCATTCTCGGCACCGGCCGCATCGCGCACGACTTCGCCGTCGGCCTGCGCGACGCGCCCGGCGCAGTGCTCGCAGCAGTAGGCTCGCGCACCAAGGAAAGCGCGCAAGCCTTCGCCGGTGAATTCGGCGCCCCGGCAGCCTATGGCTCGTATGAAGAACTGGCGCAGGCGCCGGACGTGGACATCATCTACATCGGCACGCCCCATCCCATGCATGCCGAGAACGCCAGGCTGGCCCTGCGCGGTGGCAAGGCCGTTCTGTGCGAAAAACCGTTCGCGATGAACCGGCGCGAGGCGGACGAAATCGTGGCCCTGGCACGCGAGCGCAAGCTGTTCCTGATGGAAGCAATGTGGACCCGCTTCATGCCGGCCCTGGCCGAAGTGCGCCGCATCATCGATTCCGGCGAGATCGGCACGGTAGGCCAGGTGCACGCCGATTTCGGCATCTCGGCCACTACCGATCCGGAACACCGCGTGAACAAGCTGGAACTGGGCGGCGGGGCCTTGCTGGACCTCGGCATCTATCCGCTGTCGATTGCCTGCGCCCTGCTGGGCAAGGTGAGCTCAGTGCAGGCCCAGGCCATCATGGGCGAAACCGGCGTTGACCTGAGCACGGCATTCACCATGAAGCATGAAGGCGGCACGCTCTCCGTGTGCAGCTGCTCGCTGCGCGCCCGCTCGGCCTGCGAGCTGATCGTTTCGGGCACGAGGGGCAGCGTGCGCATGCACCGCATGTTCCACATGGCCACCCAGCTGACCGTCGCGCTGCAGGACGGCAGTTCTCGCACCGTCGACGTGCCGTGGCTCGGCAACGGCTACACCCATGAGGCTATTGCCGCCGGAGACTGCCTGCGTGCTGGCCAGATCGAGCACCCCCTGATGAGCCATGAAGAAACGCTCAGCCTGATGACCCTGCTCGACAGCATCCGCAGCCAGATCGGCCTGCGCTACCCAGCGGACTGATGGTTAATCGCGTGTCGTAAACACCACATCAATTATTTGATGCTGCACCGCAGCACTGATAGCGCTATCAGTGCTGCGGCCTCTACGACTGAGTGAAAGCCCGCTGCGCCTGGAGAGGAAGGCATGGAAATTCGCGCTGTGATCGAGCGCTCACACTGCGCTGCAACGTAAATCGGCTGTTTACAAACAAGCGGACTTATTTAAAACTTAGCAAAAGTAAATGATAGCGCTAACTAGAGTACCCCGGACATAGAGAGAAACATGACAGCAGCGAGCAATTCAACCCCGGCCATACAACACAGCACGACCCGTTGGGTCGTGATGGGCGTCAGCGGATGCGGCAAGAGCACCATCGGCACCGCCCTGGCGGCCACCCTCGCCGTGCCCTTCCTGGAAGGAGACGCCTTCCACCCCGATAGCAATGTGGCCAAGATGTCGGCCGGCATTCCGCTTGACGACCAGGATCGCGCGGGCTGGCTGCGTACCCTGGCGGCGGAAATCCGCACCGCGCGCGAACAGGGCAAGGGGCTGGTCCTGTCCTGTTCCGCCCTGAAACGCCGCTACCGCGACCTGCTGCGCGAGGCCGATCCTGCCCTGCAGTTCGTGCACCTGTCCGGCCCGCGCGGCCTGATCGCCGAGCGCATGCAGAAGCGTACCGACCACTACATGCCGCCGGCACTTCTGGACAGCCAGCTGGAAATTCTTGAATCACTGCAGGACGACGAGGCAGGCCTGGTCCTGGACATTACACTGGCGCCCGACGCGCTGGTGAACCGCATCACCGGTAAAGCTTGACCGCGGGGGTCTGCACCCGCTCTGTTGTAAGGACTGGCGTAGCACCCCGCTTCGAGGCGGCACGCCGATTTCATAAGATGGCAATAATAGGAGACTGAAATGCGTAAACCCGTTCAACGAACTTTAATCAGCCTGGCTGTGTCCAGCGCCTGCTATATGCTGGCTGCCGGAGCCCAGGCCCAGGAGCAGGCCCAATCTGCTGCCAGCGCGGCTGCCGCGCCGGAAGCCCAGGCCCCTGCTGCAGCCGAAGCCCCAAGCACCGTGGTCACGGTGTCCGGTTCGCGCATCGCAGCGCGCGGCTTCAGCATGCCCACGCCGACCACCAGCCTGTCCACTGCGGACCTGGAAAAAGCGGCCAAGCCTAATCTGTTCAATACCCTGACCGAACTGCCTGCACTGCAGGGCAGCACCGGCCGCACCACCAGCACCAACAGCACCAGCTCCGGCATCCAGGGCCTGTCCTCGCTCAGCCTGCGCGGCCTGGGCACCATCAGGACCCTGACCCTGCTGGACGGCCAGCGCGTGGTGGGCGCCAACGTCACCGGCGTGACCGACGTCAGCCAGTTCCCACAGCTGCTGGTCAAGCGCGTGGACGTGGTGACGGGCGGCGCCTCGGCTTCCTACGGCTCGGACGCCGTGGGCGGCGTGGTCAACTTCGTGACCGACAAGCGTTTCACCGGCTTCAAGGCCAATGTGCAGGGCGGCCAGACCCGCTATCACGACGACCGGGGCGGCACCGTGCAGGCAGCCTGGGGCCGCGGCTTCATGGATGACCGCCTGCACGTTACCGTGAGCGGCGAGTTCACCAAGGAAAACGGCATCGACTCGCCGGGCTTCGGGGAAGTGGGTCCAAACGGCCGCACCTGGTACGAGAACCCTGCCTACTCAGTGCGCCCGCTGGGCCAGACCGGCGACGGCCTGCCGCAGTACCGCGTGATCAAACACGCGCAGCAATACCAGTACGCCAAATACGGCCTGATCACCAGCGGCCCGCTGCAGGGCACGGCCTTCGGCGACGGCGGCGTGCCTTACCAGTTCCAGTACGGATCGAACGGCAAGCCGACCGGCACCGGCGCCGTCACCAACTGTATCAACCCATTCTGTATCGGCGGCGACCTGAGTGGCAGCGTGGGTGCGGGCACCAACCTGGCCATGAACTTCAAGCGCCAGGTGGCCTATACGCGAGTGTCTTACGACCTCACGCCTGACCACTCGCTGTACTTCACCGCTAACTTCGGCCAGGTCAGCTCGCGCTTCTCGCCTAACCCGGGTGCGGCGAAGAACGCCAACCTCACCATCCAGTGCACCAACCCTTACCTGCCGGCGTCGATCGTTGCTGCCTGCGCGCAGAACAACATCACGAGCTTCCAGTACGGTACGGCCAATGCCATCTTCCCGGGCAATATCGATGTGCAGCCGGTGCGTACGCAACGCCGCTTCGTGGTCGGCGCGGAAGGCAAGTTCCCGGCCTTCGGCAAGGAATGGCGCTACGACGCCTACATCACGCATGGCGAGAACAAGACCAATATCGACGTGCACGACATCACCCTCAATGCCCGCTACAACGCGGCCATTGACGCCGTACGCCTGGCCGATGGCAGCATCGCGTGCCGCAATCCGGTGGCACGCGCCTCCGGCTGCCTGCCGTTCAACATCATCGGCAACAACCCGGTAGACATGGCCGCATGGCGCTATATCGCCCCGGAACAGGGCCCACGCCAGCGCACCACCCAGAGCCAGCAGGTGGGCAGCTTCAACATCAACGGCGAAGTGGCTGAAGGCTGGGCCGGTCCGATTGCACTGGCGACCGGCGCCGAGTACCGCCGCGAAAAATACCGCGTGCGCGGCGACGCCTACGGCAACGGCGTGTGGCAGGAATCGCCGAACAACGCGTACTACCCGGTTGACCCGCTGCTGAACACCACCATCGGCAACAACTGGTACGCCGGCAACTACCACAACGGCAAGGGCGAATACAGTGTGCGAGAAGCGTATGTCGAGCTGAACGTACCGCTGTTCAAGAGCGCCACCTTCGGCGAGGCCAACCTGAACCTGGCCGACCGCGAAACCAAGTACAGCACCGCCGGCAGCATCGGCAGCTGGAAGCTGGGCGCTACCTGGCAGACGCCGGTGGACGGCCTGCGCCTGCGCGGCGTGACCTCGAAAGACGTGCGCGCACCTAATCTGAGCGAACTGTATGCAGCACCGCTGGTGGTGAACAATGTGGTGCAGTACCAGGGCAACACCATCAGCGTGCAGGAACGCACCATCGGCAACACCAACCTCCGTCCTGAAGTCGCCCGCAACAACACCTTCGGTATCGTGCTGAGCCAGCCGAAGTGGGCGCCGGGCTTCTCCGCCTCGGTGGACTATTTCGACATTGAGGTCAAAGGCGTGATCTCGGCGCTCACGATCCAGCAGGAAGTGGACCTGTGCGTAGCGGGCAACCAGGAAATCTGCTCGGCCATGGTGCTGAACAGCCCAGGCAACAACTACGTGACGCTGCAGGCCTTCAATCTGGCTTCGCTGAAGACCAAGGGCTTCGACATCGAGACCACTTACCGCACCAATCTCGACAAGCTGAACCTGCCGGGCCGCTTCACCTTCCGCGCGCTGGCCACCCGCAACCTGCACTACATCACCGATTCCGGTGTGGTGGGCACGATCCCGGTCGATAACGCCGGTTCGAACATGAGCAACACGCCGAAGTGGAAACTGCTGGCGCAGCAGACCTGGGAACACGATAAGCTGAGCCTGACCCTGAGCGAACGCTGGATCAGCGATGGCGTCTACCGTAACGACTTCATCGAGTGCCAGACCGGCTGCCCGATGTCGACCATCGTGCATCCGACCATCTACAGCAACAAGATGAAGGGCGCTACCTACTTCGACCTGGGCGGCAGCTACAACTTCTCGAAGCAGCTGCAGTTCTACTTCAAGATCGACAACCTGACGGACCGTGATCCGGAAGCCGCACCGCAGAACAACGCGAGCTACGGCATCAACCCGGCGCTGTACGACGTGGTTGGCCGTACCTACCGTGTAGGCCTGCGCTACAGCCTGTAACAGGAGCCAGCCGTGGGAAACATCGTTTCCGTACTGCTGGCGTTCGGCCTGCTGACCCTCCTGATCGCGTGGGGGAAAGTACCACCGCTGCTGGCCTTCGTGGCCGCAGCGCTGGCCGCCGCCCTGCTGCTGGGCGTCCCGCCCGGCAGCATCCCCGGCGCGATCGAGAAGGGCATCGGCGACCTGCTCGGCTCCCTGGTGGTGGTGATCTGTCTCGGCGCTGTATTCGGCAAGCTGATCGCCGACAGCGGCGCCGCGCGCCGCATCGCCACCTGCCTCATCTCGGCGCTCGGCCCATCGCGGCTGCCGGTGGCGCTCACCATCACCGGCTTTGTGGTCGGCATTCCGCTGTATTACAACGTCGGCTTCGTGCTGCTGGTGCCGCTGATCTTCTCGCTGGTTTACCAGTCCGGACGGCCAGCAGTGGCGCTGGCGGTTCCCTTGCTGGCCGGTTTATCGATTGCGCATGGTTTCCTGCCGCCGCATCCTTCCCCGGTGGCGCTGGTGTCGGCGATTCATGCCGACATGGGCACCACGCTCCTGTACGGCATTCTGGTTGGCGTGCCGACGCTGATCATTGCCGGTCCCGTGTTCGCCATGAGCCTCAAGCGCATCGAGGCGGCGCCGGCCGCGATGTTCCGCAGCGAGCCCGCGCCGGAATCTGAACTGCCCGGCGCCTTCAACAGCTTCGCCACCGCCCTGCTGCCGGTGCTGCTGCTGGCGGCCACTACGCTCATCACAACGGCCCGGCCGGAACTGAATGGCGCGTTGTCCCTGCTCTCCAATCCACTGATCGTGATGCTGCTGTCCTACGTGATTGCGCTGTTCACGCTCGGCCTGGCGCGCGGCCAGCGCTTGTCCCAGCTGATGCAGGGACCGGCGGACGCCATGCGCGAGATTGCACCCATCCTGCTCATCATCGCGGGTGCGGGTGCGCTCAAGCAGGTGCTGGTGGTCTCGGGTGTGAGCGCGGAACTCGGCGCCCAACTGGCCAGCCTGCCGGTGCCGCCGCTGGTACTGGGCTGGTCGGTGGCCACGCTGATCCGCATCTGCCTCGGTTCCGCCACGGTAGCCGGCGTGACGGCGGGCGGCATTGTCGCGCCGCTGGTGGAAAGCTCGGGCGTGAACCCGAACCTCATGGTGCTGGCCATCGGCGCGGGAAGCCTGATGTGCAGCCACGTAAACGATTCCGGCTTCTGGATGTTCAAGGAATATTTCGGCCTGTCGCTGCGGGATACCTTCCGCTCCTGGACCCTGATGGAAACCCTGGTCGGCGTGGTCGGCCTGCTGTTCGTCCTGCTTCTGTCGCTATTCGTCTGATAAGGATATAAACAATGAAATTGACTCTTCCCGCCCGCCCGGCGCTGGCCCTGGCGGCGCTTCTGGCCGCCTCCGCCGCATCGGCCGCCTCGCTGTCCGCCTACCAAAGCATGCCCGAAGATCCGCGTTCGGTTGTTGTCCGCGCCAAAGGCGATGGCAAGGCTGATGACAGCGCCCCCATCCAGGAAGCCATCAACCGCGCCGCCAACAAGGGCGAAGGCGGCGTGGTGTTCCTGCCGTCGGGCCGCTACCGCATCACCCGCTCCATCCTGATTCCACTGGCCGTGCGTGTGTACGGCGTGGGCCCCACCCGCCCCGTGCTGCTGCTGGCGCCGAACACGCCCGGCTTCCAGAAAGGCGTAGCCAATATGGTGGTCTTCACCGGCGGCGACCAGTACAGCGTGGGCAAGGTGCCGATGCCGGTGCCGAGCGCGGTGCCCTTCAGCGAGAACGTACGCAACGCGAACTCCTCCACCTTCTATTCGGCCCTGTCGAACGTGGACTTCGAGATCAAGGACGGCAACCCGGCCGCCGCCGGCGTGCGCATGCATACGGCCCAGCACTCGAACCTGAGCCACATCGACTTCCATATCGGCTCCGGCCTGGCGGGCGTCTACCAGGTGGGCAACGTGGCTTACAACCTGCGCTTCTATGGTGGCCGCTACGGCATTCTGAGCGAGAAAACTTCGCCCGCCTGGCAGTTCACGCTGATGGATTCGAGCTTCGATGGCCAGCGCGACGCGGCCATCCGCGAGCACGAAGCCGGGCTCACCATGATCAATACCGAAATCCGCAACACGCCGGTGGGCGTGGAAATCAATCGCGGCTACGGCGACTGGCTGTGGGGTAAGGACGTGCGCTTCGAGAATGTGAGCAAGGCCGCGCTCATTGTCAGCAACGAGAACAATGTCTATACGCAGGTCGGCTTCGAACAGGCGCGCGCACGCAATGTGCCAACCTTCGTGCGCTTCCGCGACAGCGGAAAAACGTTGGCAGGCGCTGGACGCGACTATCTGGTCAATGAATTCAACTACGGGCTGACGCTGAAGCAGATGGGAGAGCCGGGCCAGTTCGCCACGAACTACAAAACCGCCTCCCTGCCCGCACAAGCTGCGCCTGCACGCGCCCTGCGCCCGCTGCCGCCAACCCAGGAATGGGCGAATGTGCGCAAATTCGGCGCCGTGGGCGATGGCGTTACCGACGATACGGCCGCCGTCCAGAAAGCGATCGACAGCAGCCGCGTGGTTTACCTACCGCTGGGCTTCTACGTGGTCAACGACACCATCCGCATGAAGCCAGACACAGTGATCATCGCCCTGCATCCGGGCCTGACCCAGCTGCTGATTCCGAACGGCTCACCGAAGTTCGCAGGCATCGGTACGCCTGTACCGCTGCTGGAGAGCGCGCGCGGCGGCGACGCCATCATATCCGGCGTCGGCCTGGCCACCGGTGAAGTCAACCCGCGCGCAGTGGCGCTGATGTGGCGCGCCGGGGAACATTCGCTGGTGGACGATGTGCGCATCCAGGGCGGGCACGGCACACGCCTGTACGATGGCAGCCGCAGCGATCCTTACAAAAAGGATGCAAAGTTCGACACCACGGCCCACTGGGACCGCCAGTATCCCAGCATCTGGGTGACGGACAACGGCGGCGGCACCTTCAGCGGCGTGTGGACGCCGAGCGGCTATGCGCAGGCAGGCTTCTATGTCAGCAATACGAAAACGCCGGGCAAGGTCTATGAGCTGTCGGCCGAGCACCATATTCGCGCCGAGATTGTGCTCGACAAAGTGGAGAACTGGGAGTTCCTGGCTCCGCAAACGGAAGAAGAAGTGCGCGACGGCGCGGATTCTGTCTCGCTGGAGATCCGCAACTCGAAGAACCTGCTGTTCGCGAACTATCACGGCTACCGTGTAACGCGCTCCTACAAGCCGATGCCGGCGGCGGTGACGATCACCAATTCCAGTGACATCCGCTTCCGCAACGTACACGTCAACGGCGAGAGCGGCTTTGCCACCTGCGACGACAAGGGCTGCACCACCTATCTGCGCGCCAGCAAGTTCGCGTATGAAAACGCGATCCGCGACGTGAGCAACAAGATCGACATCCGCGAGCGTGAGTTCGCCGTGTTCGATTACAGCGGCAAGCAGCGTACCGCACCGCCCACGCTGGGCAAAGTGGACAAGCTGGAAGGCGGTTTCTACTCAATCGCAGGCGCCGCCGTGGATGCGCAAGGCAAGCTGTATTTCGTGGACCGTCACTGGAAGCGCATCTACAGCTGGTCGAAGGTCGAAGGCCTGGTAGTAGTGCGTGATGCGCCGCTGGACCCGGTCAACCTCGCCATCGACAACAGCGGCAATGTGATGGTGATGTCCTCCTACGGCCCGCAGGCTAGCGTATACGCCTTCAAACCGGGGACGCCGGGGCATGAAATCACGATGATCAAGCCAACGGCGGTAGCGCAACGGCCGCAGGCGAAGGTCGCAGTGCCGGTCAACTTCTGGCAGAACGGCGAATTCAAGGACCAGTTGAACTTCAACACCTACGAGTTCACCACGCTGGCCGAGATGTTCGCACGCGATGTGGCGGTGCCGAAGACGGAAGAATACGTGTCGCCGGACGGCAGCCTGGTGCTGCCTGCCTACCGCGTGCTGCGCCAGGGTCCGCCGGATCATATCGGCTTCCGCTGGGCCGACTCGCTGCAGACACATGGCTTCGTGAGCGCACCGGCTGGCCAGCGCGTGGTGTTCACCAACGGTTCCGAGAACCGCACCTTCAGCGGCATCGTCCAGCAGGGTGGCGGCATCACCGACCTGAAGCAGCTGGCTGACCGCGGCGGCGAGAGCGCAGTGCTCGGCCCGGACGGCAATGTCTATGTAGCGAACGGCCAGATCTTCATCTACGGCCAGGATGGCAAGCAGAAAGGCCGCATCGATGTGCCGGAGCGCCCATTGCAGCTGATCTTCGGCGGCCCGGGCAAACGCACTCTCTTCATTCTCGCCCATCACTCGCTGTATTCAACGGAGATCAGTCAATGAAGGCCGCCCTCTTCCTCTGCGCTGCGCTGTTCGCAGCACACGCCGTGGCGCAGCAGCCTGCGCCGCCGAGCGTGCAGCTCTGGCCGGACGGCGCACCGGGCTCCGAACAGCGCCGCGCTGAAGCTGAAAAGGTGCAGGACGGCGTCTACTACAGCAACGTGCATGCGCCATCGCTGACAGTCATGAAAGCCGACCCGCGCCACGCCAATGGCGCCGCCGTGGTCGTGGTGCCGGGCGGCGGCCACCGCATGCTGGTGTTCCAGAACGAAGGCATGCTGGCTGCTAAGAACCTGAACCGTGTTGGCGTGACCGCCTTCGTACTGAAATACCGCCTCGCGCGCGACCAGGGCTCCAGCTACTCCATCGAAAACGACGCCGCGAATGACCTGCGCCGCGCCGTACGCTGGGTGCGCGCGCACGCCGCGGAATACGGCGTGGACCCGCAACGCATCGGCATCATGGGCTTTTCGGCAGGCGGGGAACTGGTCTCGCTGGTGGCGGACAATCCCGAGCCCGAAGCTAAGGGCAAGCGCGACGCCATCGACCAGCTAAGCGCCCGCCCCGATTTCCAGGTCCTGATCTATCCTGGCCCGCTAGGCGTGCCGGCGAAGGGCGTGAAGAATGCACCGCCGGCATTCCTCGCCGCCGGCTCGCGCGATACCTGTTGCATGCCGCCCGCCCTCGCCCTCTACCAGCAATTGGTGGCGGCAGGCGTATCGGCCGAACTGCACCTGTATGCCGACACCGACCACGCCTTCAACGTCGGCCAGCGCGGCGAGCGCATCTCGCTGCAGCACTGGCCCGACCGCCTGAGCGACTGGCTGGCCGACGGCGGCTGGCTGGTACCGCGCAACGGCCGCAAGCCGGAAGGCGTGCCTGCACCATAAGAAAGGACAAGAAGATGAAACGATGGATCCTCGCGCTGGCCGCCACGCTGGCGATTGCGCCGAACAGCTGGGCCGAAAGCCAGTTCAAGCTGCTGGTGCTGGCCATGCCCGGCAAATACCACTACGAATACATCCCCATCGCACGCGACAGCCTGGAACGGCTGGCCAAGCTGCACTCCTTCGAATTCACCTGGACCAACAAGACCCAGGACTTCGACGGCGACCTGAAACAATATGCGGCCGTGATGTTCCTGAACACGCCGGGCGAGGAACTCAGTCCAACGCAGCGTCAGAAATTCGAAGCCTACATGCGAAGCGGCGGCAACGCCATCGTCGTGCACCGCGCAGCCATCACACCGCCGGACAACTGGCCGTGGTACGAAAAGCTGGTCGGCCGCCGCATCGGCGTACATCCCAAGCTGCAGACCGGCGTGGTCACGGTGATGGATAAAGCCTTCCCCGCCACCTACGGCCTGCCCGAGCGCTGGATCTGGAGCGACGAGTTCTACACGATGACCAATCCGTACAACATCAGGATCAACACGGTGCTGGGCGTAGACGAATCCACCTACGACCCGCGCAAGATCTGGCCGGGGCAAGTCTCCGAGCCAATGGGCAAGGACCATCCGATTGCATGGCACCACAAGGTGGAGCAAGGCCGCGTCTTCGTGACCACGCTGGGCCACAACGGCGAGATGTACCGCGACCCGCAATACCTCGGCCACCTGATGGGCGGCATCTACTGGACCGTCACCGGTAAAGGCGCACCCTGACACGAGGTGCCTGACCCCATGGTGTCACACTGACACCATGGGGTCAGGCACCAGCTGTCAGTCCTCGCGGGCCTGGCGGTCGAGGTCGCGGAGCCAGGCGAGCTTGTCGGCGATTTTGGATTCGATGCCGCGGGGAACGGGCTGGTACCAGCCCGGTTCGGCCATGCCTTCGGGGAGGTAGGTTTCACCTGCCGCGTAGGCATGCGGTTCGTCGTGGGCATAGCGGTAGTCGTGGCCGTGGCCCAGTTCCTTCATCAGCTTGGTCGGCGCATTGCGCAGGTGGACCGGCACTTCGCGCGATTTATCGCGCTTGACGAAGGCCATGGCGGCGTTGAAGGCGTTGTAGCCTGCGTTGCTTTTCGCCGCAATCGCGAGATAGATCACGGCCTGCCCCAATGCCAGCTCGCCTTCCGGGGAACCGAGGCGCTCATACGTTGCCGCAGCATCGTTCACGATGGTCAGTGCGCGTGGATCGGCAAGGCCGATGTCTTCCCACGCCATGCGTACGATGCGCCGCGCGAGGTAGCGCGGGTCGGCGCCGCCGTCGATCATGCGGCAGAACCAGTACAGCGCCGCATCAGGATGCGAGCCGCGCACGGACTTGTGCAAAGCCGAAATCTGGTCGTAGAAATTGTCGCCGCCCTTGTCGAAGCGGCGCGCATTCAAGGTCATCGCGTTCTCGACAAACTTGGCGTCGATCTTCTTCACGCGCGCCGAACGGGCGGCCGTCTCGGCCTGTTCCAGCAGGTTGAGGAAGCGGCGCGCGTCGCCGTCGGCAAAGCCGACCAGCGTGTCGATGGCCACTTCTTCGAATTCGAGCTCGTGCAGCGCTTCCTTCTGCGCCTTGGCCAGCAGCTGCCGCATTTCCTCGTCCGTCAGCGACTTCAGCACGTAGACCTGTGCGCGCGACAGCAATGCGGAGTTGACCTCGAAGCTCGGGTTCTCGGTAGTGGCGCCAATGAAGGTCACCAGGCCCGATTCAACGAACGGCAGCAAAGCATCCTGTTGCGCCTTGTTGAAGCGGTGAATCTCGTCCACGAACAAAATGGTATGGCGTCCGTACTGGTCCAGGTTCTGCTGTGCCTGCTCCATGGCGGCGCGGATATCTTTTACGCCGGCAAACACGGCCGACAAGGCGATAAACGCGGCATCGAAAGCATTCGCAGTAAGCCGCGCCAGCGTGGTCTTGCCTACGCCGGGCGGCCCCCACAGGATCATCGAATGCGGCTTGCCGGACTGGAATGCCAGGCGCAGCGGCTTGCCTTCGCCCAGCAGATGGCCCTGGCCGATCACTTCGTCCAGGGTCTTGGGACGCAGCGCCTCAGCCAGCGGCTGGCGGGGCTCCGCGGAAAATAAGTCGGCCATGCTTAATTATTGATGACGTCTGCGCCCTTTGGCATGACGAATTTAAAAGAGCCCGCGTTCAGCGCCGGATTCTTTTCGAATTTCTGGAACGCTAGTACCGAGGTGGCGCCGAAATTATCCTTCAGCTCCATCGCTTCCGGCTGGCCGTTGCGCAGGCCGATCAGGATCTGTTCGAAGCTGCTGTCCTTGGTCTTGGGCACGGCCTTCAGCCATTCCAGGCCGTCGCGGGTGCCCGCTTCCGACAGGGTGAAGTTCTTGTCCAGATCATTGCTGCCGAACAGGATTGCCGCTGGCGAAGAACCGAGCGCATCGCCCAGCTTCTTCACCGTGACCTGGTTCAGGTCCTTATCGTAGATATAGAGCTTCTCGCCATCGGCCTGCAGCACCTGCTCGTAAGGCTTCATATACGACCAGATGAACTTGCCCGGCCGGGAGAACACAAAGGTGCCCGAAGCGGGGCTGGACGTCTTGCTGGCGCCATCCACCACCTTGACCTGCTTCTGCGTGAAATCGCCTTTCGCGGCCTTGGTGCCGGCGGCGAAGGTCTTGAACTGGTCCAGCGCCGCAGCCTGCGCGCTCAGGGACACAAACAGCGAACTTGCCGCAAGCGCGGCCATCATCTTCCATTGCTTCATAACGTTCCTTATTCTGCGGAGGCGGCGGGCACCAGGATGTCCCGGTTACCGTTGGACTGCATGGCCGATACCACGCCGCTCTGTTCCATTTGTTCCAGCAGGCGCGCCGCGCGGTTGTAGCCGATACGCAAGTGACGCTGCACCAGCGAGATCGACGCGCGGCGATTCTTGAGCACCACCTGCACAGCCTGGTCGTACATCGGATCCGCCTCGCCGCCCGCACCGCCCTCGCCTGCCATCGCATCGCCGCCGCCGCTGCCATCTTCCAGCGTGCCGCCTTCGAGGATGCCTTCAACATAATTCGGTTCGCCCTGCGCCTTCAGGTGCGCCACCACACGGTGCACCTCATCATCCGACACGAAGGCGCCGTGCACACGCACCGGCAGTCCGGTGCCGGGCGGCATGTACAGCATGTCACCCATGCCCAGCAACGCTTCCGCGCCCATCTGGTCCAGAATGGTCCGCGAGTCGATCTTCGAGGAAACCTGGAACGCAATACGGGTCGGAATATTGGCCTTGATCAGGCCGGTAATCACGTCTACAGATGGGCGCTGCGTCGCCAGAATCAAGTGCAGGCCGGCCGCACGTGCCTTCTGGGCAATACGGGCAATCAGCTCTTCCACTTTCTTGCCCACCACCATCATCAGGTCAGCCAATTCATCGATGATGATGACGACCGTTGGCAGCTTTTCCAGCGGTTCCGGCGCATCTGGCGTAATGCTGAACGGATTCGGGATGTGCTCTTCCCGCTTGGCAGCATCGGCAATCTTGGCGTTATAGCCCGCCAGGTTACGCACGCCCAGCTTGGACATCAGCTTGTAGCGGCGCTCCATCTCGTTCACCGCCCAGTTCAGCGCGTGGCCCGCCTGGCGCATATCGGTGACGACCGGCGCCAGCAGGTGCGGAATGCCTTCATAGACCGACATCTCCAGCATCTTCGGATCGATCAGGATCATACGCACGTCCTGCGGATCTGACTTGTACAGCAGCGACAGGATGGTGGCATTGATACCCACGGACTTACCAGAGCCGGTAGTACCCGCCACCAGCAAATGCGGCATCTTGGCCAGGTCGGCCACCACCGGCTTGCCGGCGATATCCTTGCCCAGCGCCACGGTCAGCGGCGAGGCATTGTCGTTATAAACCTTGGAACCGACGATCTCCGACAGGCGCACAATCTGGCGCTTCGGATTCGGCAGCTCCAGCGCCATATAATTCTTGCCCGGAATGGTTTCGACCACGCGGATCGAGGTCAGCGACAGCGAGCGCGCCAGGTCGCGCGCCAGGTTCACGATCTGCGAACCCTTCACGCCGGTGGCCGGTTCAATCTCATAGCGCGTAACGACGGGGCCCGGGTAAGCCGCCACCACCTTGGCTTCCACGCCAAAGTCCGACAGCTTCTTCTCGATCAGTCGGCTGGTGAATTCCAGCGTTTCCACGGCCACGGTTTCCTGCGCGGGCGGCGGCTCGTCCAGCAGCGCCAGCGGCGGCAGGTCGGTGTTTTCCAGGTCGCGGAACAGGCTGGCCTGCTTCTCCTTCTCCACACGCTCGGATTTGACGACCGTAACCACCTGTGGCTCGATCTTGACGGGCGGCGCGGCCACGGGATGCTTCTCCACATGCTTCTCGCGCTCCTTCACCACCACTTCCTCGCGCTTCACCATGGCCACTTCGCCCTGGCGGCGGTCCTCGCGGTCCTCATAGCGCAGCACCACCCAGTCGATGGCAGTCTCGATGAGCTCGCCGATACGCTCGGCTACCGCCATCCACGACACATGGAAGAACAGGCTGAAGCCCATGCCGAACAGCAGCAGCAGCATCAGGGTAGCGCCCGTGAAGCCGAGGCCCACGTGCATGCCGTGGCCGATCAACTGCCCCAGCACCCCGCCCGGCGCGCGCGGCAATTCAACATGCAGCGTGTACATGCGCAGGTATTCCAGGCCCATGCTGCCGATCAGCAGGCAGGCGAACCCGATCAGGCGGATGATGCCCTCGTGGCTATGCTCGGGATCTTCTTCCTTCTCCAGCACAAAGCGGTTGGTCAGGCGGCGGTAGCCGTGCCAGACGAAGCGGATCAGGTAAATGCAGAACCACCAGGCCGAAAAACCGAAGATAAATAACAACAGGTCCGACATCCAGGCGCCCATCCGGCCGCCCAGATTGGCCACTTTCGGCACCACATTGGCATGCGACCAGCCCGGATCGGCCTTGTCGTAGCTCAGCAGGATCAGCACGAAATACAGGCAGAGGGCCGCCAGCGCGAACCAGCGCGCTTCGGACAGCAGGCGCACCAGCCGGTTCGGCAGCGGCGCGCGCTCGGTGGTGGAACGGGTATAGGCCGACGTGGCCGGCTGGCTTGATTTGCTCATGTGCTACGGATCCCTGGCGGGATGTTGCATATAGGGAATTTTATAGTGTGCGCCTATTCTAAGCCATAGAGGGCCAAAACGGCCTCCCAATTCATGGGAAATCGGGGCTTCGCTTATAATCTCGCTTTGCTTGGGCGAATGCCTTGTGCTTTGCCGCAACGACCCAATTTTCGGTGTAAACCCACTTTACTGAAGAAACGTGCCATGACCACTACCAAACACGCCCGCGTCCTGATTCTTGGCTCCGGCCCGGCCGGCTACAGCGCCGCTGTGTACGCTGCCCGTGCCAACCTGAAGCCGATGCTGGTGACCGGTGTCGAACAAGGCGGCCAGCTGATGACCACCACCGATGTGGAAAACTGGCCAGGCGACCCGCTGGGCGTGCAAGGTCCGGAACTGATGCAGCGCCTGCTGCAGCATGCGGAACGTTTCAACACCGAGATCGTATTCGACCATATCCATACTGCCAAGCTGAATGAGAAACCGTTCCGCCTGATCGGCGACGCCAATGAATACACCTGCGACGCGCTGATCATCGCCACCGGCGCCTCCGCCCAGTACCTGGGGCTGGAATCCGAGCAGGCCTTCATGGGCCGCGGCGTGTCCGCCTGCGCCACCTGCGACGGCTTCTTCTACCGTGGCCAGGAAGTGGCCGTGATCGGCGGCGGCAATACGGCGGTTGAAGAAGCGCTGTACCTGTCGAATATCGCCAACAAAGTGACCCTGATCCACCGCCGCGACAAGTTCCGCGCCGAGCCTATCCTGGTGGACCGCCTGATGGCCAAGGTTGCCGAAGGCAAGATTGAGCTCAAGCTGAACAACAACCTGCACGAAGTGAAAGGTGACGACAGCGGCGTGACCGGCCTGACGCTGCTGTCGAACGACGGCGAAAAGAGCGAGCTGAAAGTGCACGGCCTGTTCGTGGCGATCGGCCACAAGCCGAATACCGGTATCTTCGAAGGCCAGCTGGACATGCACTACGGCTACCTGAAGACCAAATCCGGCATCGAAGGCAACGCCACCGCCACCTCGATTCCCGGCGTGTTCGCTGCGGGCGACGTGCAGGACCAGATCTACCGTCAGGCCATCACCAGCGCCGGTTCGGGCTGCATGGCCGCACTGGACGCACAGCGCTTCCTGGAAGCACAGGAATAAGCCATGGCAGGCCTGAAGGACTTCGCCGACCTGAAAATCCTGAGCAAACAGCTCAAGGAACAGGGCGAAGCGCGCGCCGCCGCCGAGGCGGAGCGCATCAGGAAGGAAAAACAGGCTGTGGCGGAGGCCAACGTCTTCCGCAGCAGCCTGGGCGGCATCACCAAGCTGCCAGAGTCCGACCGCTATGTCTACCAGGCGCCAAAAACCGTCGGCGCGCTGCCCGAGAAACGCAAAGGTCCACTGAACGCCGCCGATCAGGCAGCGGACGACGCTGCCGTGCTGCGCGAATCGCTGCTGTCCGACCAGTTCGACGTGGACCACTACATGGAATACGATCCGGCGCTGAACTACCTGGCGCCGGGCGTAGGCAATGACGTCATGAAGCGCCTGCGCAAGGGCTACTGGCAGGTGCAGGACGAGCTCGACCTGCACGGCATGCGCCGCGACGACGCCCGCAACGCGCTGGACGCCTTCCTGCGCCGCGCCAACCAGCGCGGCCAGCGCTGCGTGGTCGTTATCCACGGCCGCGGCTTCGGCTCGAAAGGCCAGGAGCCGGTGCTGAAATCGATGGTGCACAGCTGGCTGGTGCAGACTGACGGCGTGATTGCGTTCAGCCAGGCCAACGCCGCCGAAGGTGGCGAAGGCGCCCTCCTCATCCTCCTCCGCGCCGCCCTCCGCATCGAGCGCTAAAAAATTGCTTAATCGGGGTCAGACTCCAATTATTTTGAAACATTTCTTTTTAATTGGGGTCTGACCCCAATTAGGAAACTTTTTTGTTAAGCTGCTGGAATTGACAACTTTTCCAGCCGGCGCCGATGAAGCATATTCCCCAGGTTTCCCTGATTACGATCATCGAGGTGATCGCTATTCTGGTCGGGGCGCTGTCGGGGTTCATTGAGGCTCGGCGCAAGCGGATGGATATTGTGGGCGTCTTCACCGTCGCCTTCATCACCGCTTTCGGCGGCGGTACCCTGCGCGATATCCTGCTGGATCGCCGCCCCTTGTTCTGGGTGCATCACCAGGAATACGCCATCCTGATCTTCGTGCTGGCCCTGATTGCCGCCCCGCTGATCCGCACCCTGCGCCACATCGTTTCCGAACGCCTGATTGTGGTGGCCGATGCCGTCGGCCTTGGCCTGTTTGCGGTGGCCGGCGTATCGCAGGCGCAGGCCGCCAATATGCCGGTCTTTATCGCTTCGATGATGGGAGTGATTACGGGGATTTTCGGCGGCGTGCTGCGCGATATCGTCTGCAACGAGGTGCCGATGGTGTTCCGCGATGGGAAGCCTTATGCCATCTGCGCCTTCTTCGGCGCCTGGCTGTATATCGGCCTGCAGTACACCAATGTGTCGGATGACGTGGCGCTGTGGTCCAGCGCAGCAACGATTACCGTGCTGCGCCTGCTCACATGGAAGTTCGACCTTCGGATAGGCCGGGGATTTTAAAACTGCGTTAAACCGCGTCCGCGCCCGTTTCGCCGGTGCGGATACGCACCACCTGCTCCACGTTCTGCACGAAGATCTTGCCGTCGCCGATCTTGCCGGTGCGCGCAGCCTTGATGATGGCGTCGACCACGGTTTCCGCCACGCCGTCATCCACCACCACTTCCACTTTCACCTTCGGCAGGAAATCAACCACGTATTCCGCGCCGCGGTACAGCTCCGTGTGGCCCTTCTGGCGGCCGAAGCCCTTCACTTCCGTCACGGTCAGGCCGGTAACGTTCACATCGGCCAGCGCTTCGCGCACTTCGTCCAGTTTGAAGGGCTTGATGATGGCGGTAATCTGTTTCATGGCATTCTCCTTATTGCGGTTTCTATGATCAGGCATCCGGCACGGACTTGAGGTCTTCCATCCACACCACCGATTCCGAGTCGCTCGGCGCGCGCCAGTCACCTCGTGGGGACAGCGAACCGCCAGAGCCTACCTTCGGCGCATTTGGCACCGTGGAGCGCTTGAACTGGCTGGTCTTGAAGAAGCGGTGGAGGAAGATACCCAGGTTGTGCTTGATGTCCTTCAGCGTGTATTCGTTGCGCACCACGTGCGCGTCTTCCGGCCAGGCGCCGGCACTACGGTCCTTCCATGCGTGGTGTTCGAGGAAGGCGATCTTGGTTGGCGCGAAGCCGAAGCGCAGCGTGTAGTAGAGGTTGAAGTCCTGCAGCTCGTAAGGGCCGATGATGCTTTGCGTGCTTTGCGCAGGCGCCTTGTCATCCTTCTTGCCAGGCACCAGTTCGGGACTGATTTCGGTATTCACCACATCCAGCAGCACCTGCGAATCGGCCTCGCCGAACTGTTTGCTCTCGGCCACCCAGCGCACCAGGTGCGTGATCAGCGTCTTCGGCACGCTGGCGTTCACATTGTAGTGCGCCATATGGTCGCCCACGCCGAAGGTGCACCAGCCCAGCGCCAGCTCGCTCAGGTCGCCGGTGCCGATCACGATGCCGTTGTGATGGTTCGCGAGGCGGAACAGGTGGCTGGTGCGTTCGCCCGCCTGCACGTTCTCGAAGGTGACGTCGTACTCTTCTTTGCCTTCCGCGTAGGGATGGCCGATATCTTCCAGCATCTGCTTGCAGCTGGGGCGAATATCGATTTCCTTCGCCGTGCAGCCCACGAATTCCATCAACGCCCGCGCCTGCTTCAGGGTGCGCTCGCTGGTCGCAAAACCCGGCATCGTATAGGCGAGGATATTCGTGCGCGGCAGGCCGAGACGGTCCATCGCCTTCGCGCACACCAGCAGCGCGTGCGTGGAATCGAGGCCGCCGCTGATGCCGATCACCGCCTTCTTCACCCCGGTAGACGACAGCCGCTGGATCAGTGCCTGCACCTGGATGTTATAGACCTCGTTGCAGCGCTTGTCGCGCAGTGCAGGATTCGCCGGCACGTAAGGGTAGCGCGCCACGGTGCGGCGCAGCGGCAGGGCATCGTGCGACGGCAGCTGCACTTCATAACTCACGGTGCGGAATTTCGCGATCTCGTCGCGATGGCGCCGCATCGACTGGCCGAAGGTATTGGTGCGCATGCGGTCGCGCGACAGGCGCTCCAGGTCTACGTCCGCAAAAATCATGTGCGATTCGTCGTGGAAGCGCTCGGTCTCCGCCAGCAGCTCGCCGTTTTCGTAAATGATGGCTTGCCCATCCCAGGCCAGGTCCGTGCTCGACTCGCCCCGTCCGGCGGAGGAATACAGGTAGGCCGCCATGCAGCGCGCCGACTGCTGGCTCACCAGCTGGTGCCGGTAATCGGATTTGCCAACGACGATATTGGACGCGGACAGGTTCACCAGCACCGTTGCCCCGGCCAGGCAGGCAAAGGACGATGGCGGAATCGGCACCCACACATCCTCGCAAATCTCCGCATGGAACTTGAGCAGCGGCTGGTTCGCAGCCTGGAACAGCAGGTTCGCGCCGAACGGCACGCGCTGGCCCAGCAGATCGATCTCGGACGAAATCGCATCGTCGGCGGAGCTGAACTGGCGCACCTCGTAGAACTCGTTGTAGTTCGGCAGATAGATCTTCGGCACCGCGCCGCGGATCACGCCATCGGACACCACAATCGCGCAATTGAACAGGCGATGGTCAACGCGCAGCGGCGCGCCCACGATCATCGTTACGGGAATGCGGCGCGAAGCCTCCACCACCTGCTGCAGCGCATCCAGCGTGGCATCCAGCAGGCTACGCTGGTGGAACAGGTCATCGTTCGAATACGCCGACAATCCCAGCTCCGGAAACGCCACCAGCACCGCCCCCTCCTGCGCCGCCTGCTCCGCCAGTTTGATGGTCTGCTCAGCGTTATAAGCCGGATCCGCCACCCGGCAGCGCGGCACCGCGACACTCAGCCGAACGAAATCATGCGAATACAAATTATGGAAAGGACGAGGCATGGCAATCAGAATCCAGACGGAATAGTCAAGATTCTAACATTGAGCCCCCATCAACGCTGACACCGGGGTGCCTGACCCCATGGTGTCAGGTCGGCAGGCTGTGCTGTAGTTCGATACAATGGGGCGATGGATTATCGTATGGGCGTTATTTCTTCGCTGGATGAGGTGGGACAGCAGGCTTGGGATGGGCTGCTGGCAAAGCAGGAGCCGGGGCGCGAACCGAATCCTTTCCTGTCTTATGCCTTTTTGCATGCACTGCACGAATCGGGCAGCGCCAGCGCGGACACCGGCTGGCAGCCGCAATACCTCGTGCTGTGGCGCGGCGATGAGCTGGCCGCCGCTATGCCGCTCTACGTGAAAGCCCACTCCTACGGCGAATACGTGTTCGACTGGGCCTGGGCCGATGCTTATCACCGCAACGGTGTGGAGTACTACCCCAAGCTGCTGTCCGCCATTCCCTTCACGCCCGTCACCGGCCCGCGCCTGCTGGCGGTGGACGAGGACGCGCGCAGACAGCTGCTTGCCTTCCTCCTTGAACAGCAGCAGGCATCGGACATGTCCTCCACCCACATCCTGTTCCCGCCCGAGGACCAGGTGCAGCAGCTGGAAGACGCAGGCTTCCTGCTCCGCAGCGGCATTCAGTTCCATTGGCTGAACCAGGGCTACCAGGACTTCGACGCCTTCCTCGCCACGCTCGAACACAAGAAGCGCAAGAACATCCGCGCCGAACGGCGCAAGGTGCAGGAGGCCGGCGTCACGCTGCGCCAGGTGCGCGGCGCCGACGCCACGGACGAAGACTGGCGATTCTTCCACCGCTGCTACAGCAATACCTACGCCGAGCACCGTTCCTCGCCCTACCTGAACCTCGATTTCTTCCGCCGCATCGGCGCCGCCATGCCCCGGAATATCCTGCTGGTGATCGCCGAACGCGATGGCGATCACATCGCCGCGTCGCTCGTCATCCACAACAGCCACACGCTGTATGGCCGCTACTGGGGCGCGATCGAACACCTGCCCTGCCTGCACTTCGAAGCGGCTTACTACCAGCCGCTCGAATTCTGCATCGCCAACGGCATTGAAACCTTCGAGGGCGGCGCCCAGGGCGAACACAAGATGGCGCGCGGCTTCCTGCCCGTCAAGACCCATTCGGCGCACTGGCTGGCCCACCCCGCCTTCTCCGACGCCATCGAACGCTTCCTGCAGCGCGAAGGCGGCGGCATCGACAGCTACATGGATGAGCTGAACGAGCGCAATCCCTTCAAGGCCTGAACCTATACCAAGAGATAATATTCAGCGCCGCAGCCCTCCCTTAATCTGCCAGTGTCGAACACCATGACCTGGAGAAGAAAAAATGGAACTGCCCACCACCGGCCCCGCCGACTACTGCATCGCTTTCGACGAATTCCGCTACCTGCCGCTGCGCCGCACGCTGCTGCGCGATGAGATGGCGGTGAAGCTGGGTGCGCGCGCCTTCGACGTACTGGGTGCACTGGTGCAGCGCGCGGGCGTGGTGGTGAGCAAGGATGAACTGCTGAACACCGTGTGGCCGCGCAGCGTGGTGGAGGAAGCGAACCTGCGCGTGCATATCCACGCGCTACGCCGCGCGCTGGGCGACGGCGAGAACGGCCGCCGCTATATCGACAATATCGCAGGCCGTGGCTACTGCTTCGTTACGCCGGTGAGCTTCCGCCCGGCCCAGATGTAAAAAAGGCGCCATCGAGGCGCCTTTTGGGGATATTACGGATTTTCTTTCTTGTAAGCGGCTACGCCGTTCAGGATTTCTTCCTTTGCGTCGTCCGGGCCGCCCCAGCCGTCCACCTTCACCCACTTGCCTGGCTCCAGGTCTTTGTAGTGCTCGAAGAAGTGCTGGATCTGCTGCAGGCGCAGGTCTTGCAGGTCTTCCGGCTTCTGCCAGTGCTTGTAGATCGGCAGCACTTTATCGACCGGCACCGCCAGCACTTTCGCATCCTTGCCGGCTTCGTCGGTCATTTTCAGCACGCCGATGGCGCGGCAGCGCACCACTACGCCTGGGATCAGCGGGAACGGGGTAATCACCAGCACGTCCACCGGGTCGCCGTCTTCCGACAGGGTGTTCGGCACATAGCCGTAATTGCACGGATAGTGCATGGCGGTGCCCATGAAGCGGTCCACAAAGATGGCGCCGGACTCTTTGTCCACTTCGTACTTGATCGGATCCGCGTTCATCGGGATCTCGATAATCACATTGAAATCGTTCGGCAGGTCGCGGCCGGCCGGTACTTTGTTCAGACTCATTTTTTCCTCGTTGAAACGCTTTTCGGTTTGTATAACCTGATAATTATAGCGAAAAGCGGCGCAATTGTGCGCCGCAGCACGCTACAGAATCGTGGCCAGCGCGCACTGACGGTAGTGGTTGGCCGCCTCTTCCGGCTGCTGCAGTGCTTCATGCAGCTGGGCCAGTTTCAGGTGGGCCTCGCGTACCATGCGCGGTTCGGTGGCATCGGACAAGGCCTGCTCCAGGTAGCGCTGGGCTTTGCCCCAGAGCTTCTGTTTCAGGCAGAGGGAGCCCAGCGTGAGCGCCAGTTCGGCGTCCGTTGGACGTTCCTGGATCCAGGCTTCGCAGTGCTCGATCTGAGCCAGCAGCGCAGCGGAACCAGCGGGAGCGGCGGCGTCGCGGTAGGCGCGCACCACACGGTCATCCCAGTTTGAAGACAGGGATTCTTCGGCCACCACACGGGCCTCGTCATGCAGGCCGCGCGCGTTCAGCGCCGTCGCGGCCAGGCAGGCCACATAGGGCTTCAGGCGGTCGGACTGTGGAATGGTACCCCACACGCGCTGCACGGATTCGGCATCGTGCAGCTTGTCGGACAGCAGGTCGTCGTATGCCAGCTCGCGCAGGCGGGCCGACAGCGCCGGATGCAGCGCCTTGTGCTTGTCCAGCGAGCGCACGAGGCGCAGCACTTCGGGCCAGTTCTTGGCCTGCTGCTCGGCCTTCAGCGACCATTGCAGCGCATGGATATGGCGGGTGCCGCTCGCATTCAGTTCACGCACGGCGGCCAGCGCGGCTTCCGGCTGGTGGTCGTCGACCAGCAGCTCGGTCATCGTCATCAGGCGCGCGGTTTTCATCGCATTGTCGTCGGCGATGCGGTTCAGCCATTGGTCGCGGCGGTGCTGCTGGCGCATGCGGTGGGCGGCACGGGCGCCGATCAGGGCTGCAACGCCCGCATTTTCCGGCAGTTCGGCGGCACGCAGCGCGGCCTTTTCGGCATGGCCGAAGCGGCCTTCGAACAGGGCCTTCAGCGCATCGCGCAGGCCCTTGTTGCCGTCGCGTTCGCGCTTGCGCTGGCGGTAGGCGGCCACGCGTTCCGGCATCTTCAGCGTGGCGCGCAAGGTGCGCACCAGCACGTAGAGCAGCACGAACAGCAGTACTTCCAGCAGCACGAAGAAGTTCAGCGACAGGTCCACGCGGTACGGCGGGTAGAACAGCACCACATTGCCGGGATTGAAGCGGGCCGTCACGGCGATGCCGATGGCGGCGGCCATCAAGGCCAGTAACCAGAGGAATACGCGCATGGTTTATGGCTTCGCTTTGTAGTTGCGCACGGCGTTCAGGCTGTCGGCCAGCGTCGGCATTTCGATAGCGAGGTTGCTGCCCTGCACCTGGCGCAGCAGCGCCTGCACGGTCTGGGTCTGCTTGGCGCGGGTGTCGAAGTAGCGCACCAGCGCTTCCTGCGCGGCCAGCAAGTCGGCACGGAAGGCGGCTTCGTTACGCGACAGCAGCGCCATGCGCGCGTTCAGCAGGCGCAGTTTCAGGTTCTCGCGCAGGAAGTAGGACTCGCCCGGCGACAGCATCAGCGCATCCGGCGTTTCCACGCTGCGCACGCGGATCAGCTGGCGCACATCGGTCCACATTTCGGTGCTCCAGCCGTTCCAGGTGCTTTGCAGCTTGGCCAGCCATGGATTCGGTTCTTCCACCGGTTCCGGCGGCGGTGCCGCTTTCGCGCCGCGTTTCGGCGCCGGTTTGGCTTTCTTCTCCACCGGCGCAGGCAGCACCGGCTTTTCGTCGGCCAGCATCGGCAGCGTATCCACCTGCGCAATCACATTATCGAGGCGCACGGCCAGGCCTACGGAGTCCACGTTCGGCAGCGCCTTCAGCTTTTCCATGTCCTTCGCAATGGCGCGGCGGATGGTGATGAACTGCGGCTTGTCGGAGCGGGACAGGCTGCGGTCCGCGTTCTGCAGCGCGATCAGCGCACCGGATACATTACCGGCCAGCTGCAGCTGCTGGCTGGCGGTGGACAGCACCTGTTCGATTTCGGCCAGCGCCCATTCGTCACGGTTCTTCGACAGGTCGTTATACAGCTGCTCCAGCGCGAGCTGCTGGCTCTGCGCTTCCTGTTGGCGGCCTTCCAGCACGCCCACCTTGATCTGCAGTTCCTTGGTCGATTCCTGCACCTGGCGTACCAGGCTGCCGGATTCGGCATTCGCTGCATCGCCCTTCTGCAGGCGGCGCGCCATTTCTTCGCGCAGGCCACGCACCTGCTTGTGCGAGCTCCAGGTCTGGGCCGCAAGCAGGATGGCGAGCACGATCACGGCAATCGTCAACGGCCGTTGCAGCGCGTCCATCAGGCGCGGCTCGGCGCTGACGGGTTGCGGCGCTGCGGGAATCGGGTTGGCTTCCGCCGCAGTACCTTTCGGTGCGGCCGGGTCGGGAATAGTAGGCAAATCGTTCATATTTGTCATTGTAACGCGGCGACCATCCGGTCGTCGCCTGATCCGGTCAGCGTCACACGCTGGAAACCGGCCTGTTTTGCCGTTTCGGCAATCCGGGTATGGGGCACTATTATATGTTGTCGTTGCACTTTAGCAACAGCTAGTGGCCCGTCGAGCTCATTCAGCAGTGCGACCAAGCCGCGCAGGGCTTCGGAACTGGTGAGCAGCCATTCGGTATCGCCGTCCGCCAGCTTGCGCAGTTGCACGGCCAGAGCAGGCGTCAGCACAGGCACAGCGCGGCGGTAGGCGGGCACGGTGTCCACCAACACACCGGCGTCGCGTAGGCTGTCGGCCAGCAGTTCGCGGCCGGACTCGCCGCGCACGATGAGCGCCCGCTTGCCGCGCCATGCCGACAGGTCGAGCGCCGCCAGCAGGTGTTCGGAGTCGCTCGCGGCCGGATCGGGCGGGCTGAAAATGTCTTCAGCTGGCACGCCGTGCGCCAGCAGGGACGCGCGGCTGCCCTCGCCTACTACGGCGGCTTTCAGTCCTGCAGGCCAGGCGGTGATGTGCGCGAACGCGGCTTCCACGGCATTCGGCGACACGAAGGCGGCCAATGCATACACGTCCAGCGCGGCCAATGCGGCTTTCAGCGGCGCCTGGTCGGGCAGCGGGGAAATTTCCAGCAGCGGCAGCACCGCCACGGCGCGGCCCAACGCAGCAATACGCTCAGCCAGCGGCTGCGCCTGCGCTAATGGACGGGTGATAACGACGGTGGCCGGCATCCGCTGCGCGGCTCAGGCGCCGGGCTGGCCGCTGGCGCTGCCCGGTGCGCGCTGCGGCGCGGATTGCGGCGAAGCGGCAGCATCTGCCGCAGCCGCTTCGGCCAGGCACACCGAGAGAATCGCTACCGCATCCTGCGCGCGCAGTTTGTCTGCCACCTGCTCGCCCAGCTGGTCGGCATCAACCGCGGGGCCATGCACCTCGGCAGTCGCCATGCGCTTGCCGTCCGGCGTGGCGACCATGGCGCGCAGGTGCATCTGGCCGCCGTCCACGGTCGCGAAGGCGGCCAGCGGCACCTGGCAGCTGCCGCCGAATACCTTGGATACCTTGCGCTCCGCCGTCACCGCCTGCGCGGTCGCGATATGGTTCAGCGGCGCCAGCAGCGCCATCAGGTCCACGCCGTCGCTGCGCTGCGCGATTTCGATCGCCATCGCGCCCTGCCCGGCCGCTGGCAGGCTGTCCACCGGGTCCAGCAGGGCGCGGATACGCTGCTCTGCACCAAGGCGCTTGAGTCCGGCCGCCGCGAGGATGATGGCCGCGTAGTCGCCGCGGTCCAGTTTGCCCAGACGTGTATCCAAATTACCACGCAAAGGCTTGATCACGAGATGCGGATAACGCGCCGCAATCAGCGACTGGCGGCGCAGGCTGCTGGTGCCCACCACCGCGCCCGGCGGCAGCTCGGCCAGCGAGCCAAACTCGTTGGAAACAAAGGCGTCGCGCGGATCTTCGCGCTCCAGCACAGCCGCCAGCGCGAAGCCCTCGGGCAGCTCCATCGGCACGTCCTTCAGCGAATGCACGGCCAGGTCGGCGCGGCCTTCGGCCATCGCCACCTCCAGTTCCTTCACAAACAGGCCCTTGCCGCCGACCTTGGACAGGGTGCGGTCCAGAATTTGATCACCGCGCGTTGTCATTCCGAGGATATTTATGCTGCACTGCGGATATAATAATGACAAGCGCGCGCGAACGTGCTCGGCCTGCCACATGGCCAGGCGGCTTTCGCGCGAGGCGATCACCAGTTTGGAAGGGATTTGCGGAGCCAATTCAGGAGTATTCAAAACCAGTTCTTTCGCTGTTGCTAACGCTGACCGGCGTTCACCAGTTCAATGCGCATGTTTTCAAGACCACAAATTTTAGCATGCGCCCCTATGCAGCCTTCGGCCACAAGCCTTTTGCACCGACACTCATCATCTTTTTGAATCATCAATTATGGTCAAACAAGCTAGTGCATCAGACGAACAAGCCGGCGTGGATAAAGACGCGCCATTGAAAGAAGACATCCGCCTGCTCGGCCGCCTGCTGGGCGACGTGCTGCGCGAGCAGGAAGGCGAGGAAGTATTCGCCGTGGTGGAGACGATCCGCCAGACCGCCGTGCGTTTCCGCCGCGAGGCCGACGCCGGCGCGGCCAAAGAACTGGATGGCATGCTGAAGATTCTCACGCGCGAACAGACCATTTCGGTGGTTCGCGCCTTCTCCTACTTCTCGCACCTGGCCAATATCGCGGAAGACCAGCACCACATTCGCCGCCGCCGCGCCCACTTCCTGGCCGGCTCCGATCCGCAGCGCGGCAGCATTCCTTACGCGCTGGACAAGCTGAAAGCCGCTGGCGTGGACAAGAACACGGTGGACGGCTTCTTTGCCGACGCGCTGATTGCGCCCGTGCTCACCGCCCACCCCACCGAAGTGCAGCGCAAATCGATTCTGGACGCGGAACGCGACATCGCCCGCCTGCTGGCCGAGCGCGACCTGCCGCTGACGCCGCGCGAACAGGCCCAGAACCTGCACATGCTGAGCGTGCGCATCGCCACCCTGTGGCAGACCCGCATGCTGCGCTACACCAAACTGACGGTGGCGGACGAAATCGAGAACGCCCTTTCCTACTACCGCATCACCTTCCTGCGCGAAGTGCCAGGCCTGTACGACGACATCGAAGAAGATATCGCCACCCAGTACGGCCAGGAGGCGCCGCAGCAGATCAAGGCGCCCTACCTGCAGATGGGGAGCTGGATCGGCGGCGACCGCGATGGCAACCCGAACGTCAACTCCGGCACCATGAAGCACGCGCTGGAGCGCCAGGCCACCACCGCGCTGGACTTCTACCTGGAAGAAGCGCACGCGCTGGGCGCCGAACTGTCCATCTCCACGCTGATGGTGGCCTGCAGCCCTGAGCTGCAGGCGTTGGCCGACGCTTCGCCCGACCAGTCCGACCACCGCTCGGACGAGCCGTACCGCCGCGCCCTGATCGGCGTCTACGCCCGCCTTGCCAGCACCGCACGTGCGCTGGGCGCGACCAATATCCTGCGCAAGGAAGTGGGCCACGCCGAGCCGTATGAATCGCCGGCGCAGTTTGCGGCAGATCTGCAGGTACTGGTCGATTCGCTGGACGCGAACCACGGCGGCATGCTGGCGCGCCCGCGCCTCACCACACTGAAGCGCGCTGCCGAAATCTTCGGCTTCCACCTCGCCTCGCTGGACATGCGCCAGAGTTCGGACATCCATGAGCGCGTGCTGGCCGAACTGTTTGCCAAATCCGGCGCGCACGCCGACTACTCCGCGCTGGACGAAGACAGCAAGGTCAAACTGCTGCTGGCCGAACTGTCGCAGCCACGCCTGCTGTATTCGCCGTATGTGAGCTACTCCGCCGAGACGGATTCGGAACTGAGCATCTTCCGCGCCGCGCGCGAGATCCGTGCACGCTACGGCGAGCGCGCCATTCGCAACTACATCATCTCGCACACGGAAACCGTGTCCGACCTGCTGGAAGTGCTGGTGCTGCAACAGGAAACCGGCCTGCTGCGCCAGGACGGCAACGGCGGCCATGTGCTGGACCTGATGGTGATTCCGCTGTTCGAAACCATTCCCGACCTGCAGCGCGCCGCAGGCATCATGCAAAGCGTGATGGCGATTCCGATGGTGAAGCAGCTGATCGAACGCCAGGGCCAGATCCAGGAAGTCATGCTGGGCTACTCGGACTCGAACAAGGACGGTGGCTTCCTCACTTCCAACTGGGAGCTGTACAAGGCCGAAATCGCGCTGATCGACGTGTTCGCGCAAGCGGGCGTGAAGCTGCGCCTGTTCCACGGCCGCGGCGGCACCGTTGGCCGTGGCGGCGGCCCTAGCTACGAAGCGATTCTGGCGCAGCCGAAAGGCACCGTGAACGGCCAGATCCGCCTGACCGAACAGGGCGAAATCATCGCCTCCAAGTTCTCCAACGCCGAAATCGGCCGCCGCAACCTGGAACTGCTGGTAGCCGCCACACTGGAAGCCAGCCTGCTGCCGCCGCCATCGGGCAGCGCACAGAAAGAGCAGCTGGCAAGCTTCGAGGAAGTGATGGCGCAGATTTCGGACCGCGCCTACAAGGCCTACCGCAACCTGGTCTATGAAACGCCCGGTTTCACGGACTACTTCTTCGCCGCCACGCCGATTGCCGAAATCGCGGAACTGAACCTCGGTTCACGTCCCGCATCGCGCAAATCGACCAAGCGCATCGAAGACCTGCGCGCCATTCCATGGGGCTTCAGCTGGGGCCAGTGCCGCCTGCTGCTGCCGGGCTGGTACGGATTCGGCAGCGCCATCGGCGCCTGGATCGCGGATGGCGACCGCGAACAGCGCATCGAACTGCTGCGCCAGATGTACCAGCACTGGCCCTTCTTCGCCACGCTGCTGTCCAATATGGACATGGTGCTGGCCAAGACCGACCTCGCTATCGCCTCGCGCTACGCGGAGCTGGTGGCGGACAAGGAACTGCGCGAGCGCATCTTCCGGCGCATCACGGAAGAGTACACGCACACGCTGGCCTGCCTGGAAGCGATTACCGGCGCCACGGAACGCCTGGCGGGCAACCCGCTGCTGGCGCGCTCCATCACCAACCGCTTCGCCTACCTTGATCCGCTGAACCACTTGCAGGTTGAGCTGATCAAGCGCCACCGCGCAGCGGGCGGCGTGCCGGACAAGGCCGACCCGCGCGTGCACCGCGGCATCCACCTCTCCATCAACGGCGTTGCCGCCGGCCTGCGCAACACGGGCTAAGCGCTTCAGCTCCCAGGAAGGCGGACCCGGTGGTCCGCCTTTTTTTCGCTTCAAGGAGCCTTTTGTGCAGTTCGTCGCATTTCATCAACTTCACAAAGCGATATGATTAGAATCACTCTCGTCATAATTCATATAAGGGATACCCCAATGCGACGCTTCCTGATTCTCACCACCCTGCTGCTGGCCACTTCCGTTCACGCCGCTGAAGAAAAGCGCAGCTTCGCGCCGTTCCGCGCGATTGCCATCGACGGCCCGATCGATCTCGAAGTGCGCGCAGGCAAGGCGCAATCCGTCACCATCTACGGCCGCGACGGTTTCATCAGAAAGGTCGGCATGTCGGTGAAAGCCGAGGAACTGAAAATCACCTACGCAGACAACAAGAACGTGGAAATGAAGAGCGGCGACAAAATCGTTATCACCGTGCCTTCACTGGTGAAGTGCGTGGTGGAGGGCGCGGGCCAGGTGCAGCTGTTCGACATCAAGGAAGAACGCATGGACCTGAGCTTCCAGGGCGCGGGTCGCCTCGCAGGCGCGGGCCAGGTGAAGTGGTTGCGCGTACGCGGCCAGGGTGTGGGTGAAGTGGACCTGCGCGCTCTGAAGGCTGAACGCACCGACGTGAACTTCGAAGGCATCGGCGACGTGAAGATTCACGCTTCCGACACCCTGAACGCCGTAGTGCGCGGCATGGGCAACCTCACCTACTACGGCCACCCGAAACAGCTGAACAAGTCCGTGATGGGACTCGGCGACGTAAAGGCAGGCGACTAAGCCTTCTTGCGCGCCACGAAGCGGCGCCACCCGAAGATTTCGCAGGCGATACCGGCCACGAACAGCAGCGCGAAACCGGGCTCCTGGCCCACGATGTACAAGGCAATCGCCGCCGCGAACAGGGCGATCGTAGGAAGATGACGCTTCATGCTGCACTCCTTTGTCTGGTTCCAGCAAATACTGTCACAAACCGGCAGGCCGTACAAGGCGGGAATGCTTAAGCTCCCGCGTGACCTTGAAGCCCAGCGCCTGATACAGGGCCTGGGCTTTTTTATTGGCCGCGCCCACATGCAGGAAAGGCGTCTGCCCCTGTTCCTGCATGCCGAACATGATGTGCTGCATCAGCAGGCCGGCGTAGCCCCGGCCGCGGTAGTCCGGATGCGTGCATACCGCACTCACTTCGCGGCAATCGCCGAGATACATGCGCTCTCCGCTGAGCGCCACCAGCTGGCCGTCCTGGTACACGCCGAGATAGCGGCCGAGCGTTCCCGTGCGCGGGCGGAAATAACCGGGGAAGGCGATATCCGTCAGCTGCACCATTGCCGGATCGTCGCCGTCCAGCGGGATCACGCCTTCGGCCGCAGGCTGGCTCACGGGCGCGCCGTCATACACCATCTGCACCACGCCCGACATATCCGTCATCGTCCATTCGGGCGGCACCTGCGGAATGGCGCCGAGGAAGTAGACCTGCGGCGGCAGGTATTCCAGGTCGGTGGCGGGCAGCACCATGCCGTCCTCCGGAATCGCGCAGAACGGCGCAACCTCCGGCGAAAAAAATTTCATGTCACCTGCGCTATGGGCGAAATTCGCCTGCGCGCTGTTCAGCGCCGCCCAGATGGGGTTCGCCAGCCGTGCCAGCATTTCTTCCTTGATCATCTGCCTCTCCCTGTATACTTCCTGTTTTTCCTGAATCGTTATTCTTATGAGCTCCCTGCCACCCTGCCCTCAATGCCAGTCCGAATTCACCTATGAGGACGGCGGCAACTACATCTGCCCCGAGTGTGCGCACGAATGGAGCGCCGCTTCGTCCGAAGCAGCCGACACGGCCCGCATCTACAAGGACGCCGCCGGCAACGTGCTGCAGGACGGCGATACCGTCACCGTCATCAAGGACCTGAAACCGAAAGGCTCCGGCGGCGTGATCAAGCAGGGCACCAAGGTCAAGAACATCCGCCTGGTGGACAGCGACCACGATATCGACTGCAAGATCGACGGCTTCGGCGCCATGAGCCTCAAGTCCGAATTCGTGCGCAAGGTTTAATACAGGCCGCGGATGCGCGCAAACAGGCGCGTAAGCCCCAGCAGCGCATCGATATTCGGGGTCGGCACACCGACCCGCTGGCCGATTTCGCGGGCCGCGCCCACAATGCTATCCAGCTCGATCGGGCGCCCCGCTTCCACATCCTGCAGCATCGACGTTTTGAACGCGCCCAGCTTGCGCGTAACGAGCTGGCGGTCCTCCGGCGTTTCGCTGATTTCGCAGCCGATACGCTGGCCGATGGCCGCAGCCTCACGCATCGCGGCGAGGCAGAAGCCGCTCACCAGCGGATCGTCCAGCAGCTTGTCGGCCGTTGCGCCCGTCATCGCCGAAACGGGATTGATGGTCATGTTCCCCCACAGCTTGTACCAGATGTCGTAGCGGATGCGCGGCGACAGCGTGACATCGAAGCCCGCATGCGACAGCAGTTCGGTCACCTCGCGCGAGCGCGCAGATTCCCCGCCTTCCGGCTCGCCGACAATCAGGCCCTTGCCCATCTTGTGCTGCACCAGTCCCGGCTCCGCGACCAAGGCCGAAGCATGCACCACACAGCCCAGCACCCGTTCGTAAGGAATGGCGGCGCCGATGCTGCCGCCCGGGTCCACGCTGTCCAGCGGGCCGCCGGGCAGCCCTGCGGCGCCGCTGCCGAACCACCACGGCACGCCGTTCATGGCTGGCAGCACCACCGTATGCTCGCCGAGCAGCGGCGCAATGGCCGCCGCAATGGCGCCCAGCGCAGGCCCCTTCACGGCGATAACCACCAGGTCCTGCGGCCCCAGTTCCGCGGCATTTGCCGACACTGCGGCCGCAGGCGCAGAGATGAGGCCACCGTCCATCTGCAAACGCCAGCCATGTGCGCGCAGGGCCTCCTGCGTGGCGCCCCGTGCCAGCGCACTGACCTGCGCCTTTCCTGCCGCAGCGATCCGCGTGCCGACAAAGCCGCCAATGGCGCCCGCTCCAACGATGCAAACCTTCATATTCAATCCGTGACAATGTGAGGAAATCTGCGCAAAATAATAACGTATAGTGCGAAACAACATACACCGACCCGCATGGAGGAAGCATGAAGGCATTTGCTGCTGTCAGTCTTACCCTGTTGCTGCACAGCGCAGCCATGGCCCAGGCGGGCTTCGGTGAGCGCAAGACCGAAGAAAGCATCGCTGCGGACGTGAACATCGCGGGCGACGTGGTCGGCGAAATCCGCGACTCCGACGGCATCCGCCGCGCCATCCTCGCGCGCCAGGGCAAGATGATCGAGCTGGGAACGCTGGGCGGCAGCGACAGCTACGCCACGGCCGTGAACCACGCGGGCGTGGTGATTGGCGGCGCGCTCAATGCCAACAACGCCTGGCGCGCCTTCACCTACGACCAGGAAAACGGCATGCGCGACCTCGGCACACTGGGCGGCCGCAGCAGCCTCGCCATCGCCATCAACCGCGACGGCCACGTAACCGGCTATGCAGACGTGGACGACCGCACCTTCCACGCCTTCGTCCACGACGGCAAGGAGATGAAAGACCTCGGCACCTTCGGCGGCAAGAACAGCTACGCCTACGCCATCAACTCCTCCGGCCACGTGGTCGGCGCCGCGCAGAACGTAGACGGCTACCGCCGCGCCTTCCTCTACAAACCGGAAACCGGCATGGTGGAACTGCCCACGCTGGGCGGCCGCATCAACGCCGCCATGGCCATCAACGACAAGGGCGTGGTGGTTGGCGCCTCCGAAACCGTGGACCGCAAATGGCACGCCTTCCTCTACGACGGCACACGCATGATCGACCTCGGCGCCATGATCGCCAAGGGCAACAGCTACGCCACCGGCATCAACCGCGATGGCACGGTAGTCGGCACTATCCGCTCCGGCGACAACGCCCCGCTCACCTTCGTCTACGAGCAGGGCAAGATGCGCATTCTCCCCAACCGCAACAGCCTGTACCTGACGACCAAGGTCACGGACGACGGCAAAATCATCGGCGCCGCCTACACCGGCCATAAATACCAGGCCTTCGCGATGCCCACCCACGCGCCGAAAGTAGACCGCGGCTGGGAGATTGTGGACTGGCTGACCTTCTTCACCATCCTGCCCATCGTGCTCTGGTGCGCGAACCACGTCTGGCGTGACTACCGCGCAGGCCTGTTCAGCGCGAAGCGCCAGCAGGTGCTCTGGAATAGCTGATGAATCGCCCTGGCAAACCGGCGGTAAAAACTTAATATTTTTTGGAGTAACAATGCGAGAAAACAGCTCCGTATCCAGGGCGATAAAGAACGGCCTGTGGGTGATGGCACTGATGGTCATCGTGACGATAGCGAGCGCCGTGATGCACCTTTTCGCCGGAACCGATCCAGGATGGGTCGACTTCCTGGCCAGGAAAGCCATGTCGACTGTGATCTATGGGCTGATCATATTCCTCGCCAGCTGGGGAATTCTTGCACTTGGCAGAAAGACCTAGGGTACTGGACACGAGATCATGCTCGATCAACCTGCCGGCCATATCTTCGCTTCCAACGTAGCCAACTCCCTGGCGCCGAGTCAGCGCTTGCACCTGATACTGCTCGGTGTTGCTGACGTGCCGGCATCCGCGCGCTTCTATGAAGCCTTGGGCTGGGCAAGATCCCCGACCAGCAACGACGGCTTCGTCAAGTTCGATATGGGCGGCTATGCGCTCTGCCTGATCAAGCGCGAGGACTTTGCCAGAGACGCCCTGGAGCCGGAGGCCACAACGTCGGGCTTCTCCGGAATCGCACTCATTCACCTGGCCCGGAGCGCCGACGACGTGCCACGCATCCTGGCCAAAGCCGCCGAAGCCGGCGGCACCATCGTTAAACCCGCAACGCGCACTCACTGGGGCGTGGCTGGCTATTTCAAGGACCCGGACGGGCATCTCTTGGAGGTGGACTATGAAACGACGTGGGTTTTCGATGAAGCACATCATCTCATCGTAGAAGGAACACTCCAGTGATTCTGAGACCGAGTGTTGCAATATTGTTGCTGGTCTTGGTTCTACCAGTATGGGCGTGCACTCCGCCACCCCCACGCGAAGATTCCGGTTTCGTACGCCCGGGCGTCAATCGACTCCCAAAAAATGCGCGCGGCGTCATGTTCCATTTGGCGTCCGGCAAAGCGAAGCCGCAAGATTTCAGCGTAAAGTCTACCCAGGATAAACGGCCACTTGCTGTGCGAGTACGCAGTTTCAAAAGTTTAGGCTGGGTCAGGATAGAACTCGCACATGGCTTTCAGCCTAATGCCCGCTACGAGTTTCGGTATCTCCCAACTCACGGCAACTGGAGGTATGCCGACCACGCAAGTGTTGAGATTGAAGATGCCGTGGCCGAAGTCGATGGCGGCTATTCCATTGAGCTGACTTCACGCCCCGTACATCAGGTGATACTTGTCCCATCCTCAGGTCCATGTGTCGAACCGTCACCGGCAATCGTGCAGGAATTCACTTATAAGATCCCGCCATCACTCCTGCACTATGGTGACGTCCTCGATTACGGCGCAAGTATCTCTTTAGTATCTTCGGCTGCGGGTTCCAAGCACCCAGTTTATGTCGGAACATGGCCCGAGGCGCCCGATTTATACGTTAGCAGTGCTTACACTCTTGACATGGGCTTCAGTGAAAAATACACGGCGCGGAATAATGCTGTGGTAGCCAGTTGCGACGCTCGGCACCCGCCGCTCAAGCTCAGTGGCACTGTCGGATTTCCTGAGGTCGATACGCGGTATTTTCGGACACCCGTGGTCAAAATCGATATGGTCCAGACAGTTGGAGATCAATGCAGCCCTCTGGACGCGCTTGTTCAAACCGTTAATTGGAAAAGTCCCGAACGCAGCTTGCGGGAACTGTGCCATATGGCCATCGCGAGCGCATTCACCTCGCCCGAGGCAGATCTGCGCGCCGTTAGGATTGAAGAATGGGAGCGCGCACTGAGCTTTTTCTACGGAATGTCGTCCACTTGCAATCTGGTTGGTCTGGCCCATCTGTGGCATACGGGGCAATATAGTACGCAACCTGAGACACTGCACAGGATTGGCATGGCGTTGAAGAGTGGCCTGACGCGGGTTGAGCCAGCACAGCAAAGCGCCGTCGTACGCGGGTTGATCTATCTGGTAGATCAACTGCCGGCTGGAGCCCGATCTAAAATGGCGCGGCAGTTACTTTCTCCAATACAGCCCTTGCTAGTGGACTTCCTGGCGGCTTCCACGCCAACCGAGCCGGTTGCTCTCGCCGCTCTGATAATCCACAGCGGCAAGCTAGCGCCGGCGTTACGCTTGAAAGTAAGGAGAATTGCTGAGAGCCACACGCCGACAGCACCGGCGGCCCAAAAGGTTCTCAATACGGCTCTTGACTAGAACCATCGAGCCGGTAGAAGCTCACTTGTCCGCCGGATGATTTACGCCGTCGTTGGTCGGAACATCCGTCAGGTCGAACGGGTTCACGCCCTCCAGGCAGCCCACATTGAAACCGTACTGCTCCGGGTTCGAGCGGCGCTGGTGGTGGGTGTAGATGCCGCACACTGAACAGAAGTAATGCTTCGCGGTGCCGGTGTTGAACTGGTACAGCCGCAGCACGTCCGCCCCGCGAAGGATGGTGATGCCGGACAGCGGCACGGAGGCCACGATGGCGCCTTTGCGGCGGCAGAGGGAGCAATCGCAGCGGCGTGGATCGACGATTCCGTCCGGGAGCGACAGCTCCAGCTGCACGGCGCCGCAATGGCAGCTTGCCTTATGCCTGGGCAGGATAGGTGTAGGTCCGACTTGCCTGATCATGCCAGCACCTCGATCGACTGGCCGAAGCCGGCCAGCTCGTGGAAGATGTCATCGAGGTAGAAGATGATCTCTTCGCTTTCCAGGTCCGCCGGAATCACGACGCTGTCCATCTTGCCGCGTTTGCCCGGCTCCAGGCGATAGGCCTGCCAGGCGCCCTGCTCGCGCAACACTTCGATCTGAAACCGGCCGTAGATATTGAACCGCATACGCATCCTCCATTCGACATGGCCAGTATGCCTCAGCGGACAAAAAAATGGAGGCCGAAGCCTCCATTTTGCGTTGACGCTTAGTTCGTCGTCAGGAACGTCTTGAGCTTGTCCGAGCGCGATGGCTGGCGCAGCTTGCTCATGGCTTTCGCTTCGATCTGGCGGATACGTTCGCGCGTCACGTCGAACTGCTTGCCCACTTCTTCCAGCGTGTGGTCGTTCGACATTTCAACGCCGTAGCGCATGCGCAGCACTTTGGCTTCGCGCGGGGTCAGGGAGTCCAGCACTTCCTTGATCACGTTACGCATCGAGGCGTGCAGCGCTGCATCCAGCGGGGCCAGCGTGGTGTTGTCTTCGATGAAGTCGCCCAGCTGCGAGTCGCCGTCCTCGCCCATCGGCGTTTCCATGGAAATCGGCTCTTTCGCGATCTTCATGATCTCGCGCACCTTCTGCTCCGGCATTTCCATCTTCTGCGCCAGCGTGGCCATATCCGGCTCGCTGCCGGTTTCCTGCATGATCTGGCGCGAGATGCGGTTCATCTTGTTGATGGTTTCGATCATGTGCACCGGCACGCGGATGGTACGGGCCATGTCCGCGATCGAACGCGTGATCGCCTGGCGGATCCACCAGGTGGCATAGGTCGAGAACTTGTAGCCGCGGCGGTATTCGAACTTGTCCACCGCCTTCAGCAGGCCGATATTGCCTTCCTGGATCAGGTCCAGGAACTGCAGGCCGCGGTTGATGTATTTCTTCGCGATCGAAATCACCAGGCGCAGGTTGGCCACCGTCATTTCGCGCTTCGCTTCGCGCGCGCGCTTTTCGCCGGCAGCCATCTGCTTGTTGATGGCGCGCAGGTCGGCCAGCGGCAGCGCCACGCGTTCCTGCAGGTCGATCATCTTGTTCTGCAGTTCCTTGATGGCGGGGACGTTACGGCCCAGAACCGCGCTGTAGGGATAGCCGGCTTCCACTTCGCCGTCCACCCAGTCCAGGTCCGTCTCGCTGCCCGGGAACACTTTGATGAAGTGGGCGCGCGGCATGCCGCACTTGTTCACGCACAGTTCCAGCACGGCGCGTTCGATGCTGCGCACCTGGTCCATCTGGCCGCGCAGGGTGTCGCACAGGCGTTCCACCACTTTCGCGGTAAAGCGGATGGTCAGCAGCTCGGCCGAAATCAGCTTCTGCGCTTTCAGGTAGGACGCCGAGCCATAGGAAGCCTTGCGCATCTTGTCGAACTGGGTGGAGATCACGGCGAAGCGGTCCAGCGCGTCAGCGCGCAGCTGCACCAGCTGCTCGGCGGAGAAGCCGGCCGCGCCGCCATTGGCATCGCCGTCTTCCTCTTCGTCCAGCTCTTCGTCGTCGTCATCGTCATGCGATACGGCTGCTACCGGCGCCGGCGAGGTGTCGTCCGAATCGACGAAACCATCGACCACGTCGTCCACTTTCAGTTCGTCGTTTTCGATCTTCTCGGCCAGGGCCACGATCTCGGCGATGGTGGTCGGGCAGGCGGAAATGGCCTGGATCATGTCGCGCAGGCCTTCTTCGATGCGCTTCGCGATCTCAATTTCGCCTTCGCGGGTCAGCAGCGCCACGGCGCCCATTTCGCGCATATACATGCGGACCGGGTCGGTGGTGCGGCCGAAATCGGAATCGACGGTGGACAGTGCGGTGGCGGCGGCGGCTTCCACTTCGTCGTCGCTGGCGGCGGCCGGCACGTTATCGCTCAGCAGCAGCGCTTCCGCGTCGGGCGCGCGCTCGTAGACGGCGATGCCCATGTCGTTGAAGGTGGCGATGATGCCTTCGATCGCTTCCGGATCGACAATATTTTCCGGCAGCTGGTCGTTGATCTCGGCATAGGTCAGGAAACCACGGTCCTTGCCCATATTGATCAGGTTCTTGAACTGCTGGCGGCGCTTTTCCAGGTCCTCGGCGGAGGCGTTGGCGTCCATGCCCAGAGCGTCAATGCCCTTGGCCTTGCGCTCGCGCGCCTTCGACGCGGCCTTCAGCTCGGCGCGTTCCACCGCGTTCAGAGCGGCCACTTCGTCGTTTTCCGGCGTGAATTCGCTCGGCTTGCGGCCACGGCGGCCCGGCACCTTCACGCCCGGCAACAGGTAGCCGGAAGTGTCGATGGCGGCCAGTGCGGCGGCGTCGGTCACTTCGGTGACGGCAGCGGGCGCGGTGGGCGGCAGCGCTTCGGCTTCCGCCTTCGCCTTGCGCACGCGGGTCGCTTTCGGCGCAGCTTCCACCGGCGCAGCCACGGCTTCCACCGCGGCGGCCTTGCGGGTCTTTTTCGGCGCTTCGGCAACCACCGGTTCCGGCTCGGCCACGGCGGCCAGGCGGGAACGGGTTTTCTTCACGACGGTAACTTTGCCAGCTTCCTCTTGCGCATTGTCGATCACATAAGCTAAAGTCGTCTTGGTAACGGCCAGCGGCGCAGCAGCAGCACGCGGCTTTTTAGCGGACAAGGTTAAGGTCTTTGGCGTTTTCGTCATTCAATATCTCTCTGAGCCATGGCTGGTGGACACGGCAAAGTGAATAATCCACCCGGCCCGGCAATGCGGTCCCGATGGCACGTATATGGGGATCATCCGGAATGAAAAAAGCCCGTTGTACGGGCCCGGCTTCCGTTGAATGTATTCAGTGCGAATAGAAGAGAGGGCACATGCCCAAACGCAGAACAACAAAGGGCCGCTGGCCCCGGTCAACAACTCTTTATTAAACTGAATCTGCACCGCCCTGCATTTGGTGCGTCGATCATTATACATGGTTTGGCCCCGCTTCGCACGCGGGATCTTGCGCCGGTATGGTATGCTGGCGGCTCTTGCTTTTTCCTATGAAGTCGATGAACACTAGCCTCACCCCTCCGCCGGCAGACGGCCAGCCGTCCGCCGCCGCGCCAGCACCAAGCGCCCGCTCCCTGCTCAAGCAATTGCAGCAACAATTCCCCGCTTTCCGCGACTGCCTGCCACTGGCGATCGGCATTGACAAGCAATTGCTGGCAGCGCAGCCGGAGATTGACCGCAAACTGATGCGCGCCGCGCTGGGCATCCACACCGGTTCGCAGCGTTATCTGCGTGCCATGGAAAAAGCCACCGTGCGCTACAACCTGGACGGCAGCACCGGCGCCGAGGTCACCGATGTGCACCGCAAGCACGCCAAGGACACGCTGCAGGAACGCTTCCGCAAGGAGGCCGAGCGCAAGAAAGCCGAGCGCGATGCTGCCGCGGAAGAGGAAGCGAACCGCCGCCGCCAGGAAAAGCTGGAACAGCTGACCGCAAAATTCTCCCGCAAATGAGCGGCATGCCCGCCGGCCACGACGCAGCGCTGCCGCCCTATCCGGGCATTGCGCTGGCCGATGTGCGGCTGGTGAAAACCGCCGCCGAGGCCGAGGAAGCGCGCGCCGCGCTGCTGGCGGCCGATGCGGTGGGCTTCGATACCGAATCCAAACCCACCTTCGTCAAAGGCCAGAGCTCGGATGGTCCCCATCTGGTACAGCTGGCCGATGAGCGTACGGCCTGGCTGTTCCCGCTGGGCGCCGACCACTCGGCCGTGCTGCCGGTGCTGAAGGCCGTGCTGGAATCTTCTTTGACGGTCAAGGTTGGTTTTGGGCTGTCGGACGATATGAAGCGCGTGCGCAGCAAGCTGGGCATCGAGCCGCAGCAGGTGGCCGACCTGTCGGTGGTGTTGCGGGTGCCGGGCCAGAAGCACGATCTCGGCGCGAAGAGCGCGGTCGCCAAGTATTTCGGCCAAGCGCTGCAGAAGTCGAAGAAGATCTCCACCACCAACTGGGCCGCGCCGCGCCTGAGCGAAAAGCAGATGCTCTATGCGGCCGACGACGCCCAGGTCGCACTGCGCATCTACCGCCACTGGATCGCGCTCGGCAACACCCTGCCCCCGATCCGCCCTCCCAAACCCGCCAAACCGCGACCGCCGCGCCCCGCCGCCAACCCTTGAACCCTGCCACCATGGGGTCAGGCACCGGCTGTCACACTGACACCTGGTGCCTGACCCCATGGTGTCATGTTGCGAACTCAGCTGTGGGCGAGGCGGCCGAGGGTGCGCAAGGCGGCTTCGTGGGTGGCGTCCCACAGGTGGCCGTAGTTGAGGCGGATGCAGTGGGCGTAGTCGCGCTTGGCGCTGAACATCGGGCCGGGGGCGATGCTGATGCCTTCTGCCAGCGCTTTTACATGCAGGGCCAGCGCGTCGCTGCCGGTCGGCAGCTCTACCCACAGGAAATAGCCGCCTTGCGGCCGCGTGACGCGGGTGCCCGCCGGGAAGTGGGTGGCGATGGCGTCCAGCATGCGGTCGCGCTGGCGTTCCAGCACCGCACGCAACTGGCGCAGGTGGCGTTCGTAGCCGCCCTGCCCCAGATAGTCGGCCAGCGCGAGCTGCGAGGGCATGGCGGCGGCAAGGCTGGTGGTCAGCTTGAGGCGTTCCACGGCGCGCGCGTAGCGGCCCGGCGCTGCCCAGCCGACGCGGAAGCCCGGCGCCAGGCACTTGGAGAAGGAGCTGCAGTGCATCACGATGCCTTCGCTGTCGTAACGCTTGGCCAGCGCGGGACGGTGGGCGCCGAAATACAGTTCGCCGTACACGTCGTCTTCGATCAGCGGCACACCGTGCTGCGCCAGCAGCGCTACCAGCGCCTGCTTTTTCTCAGGCGGCATCAGGCTGCCCAGCGGGTTCTGGAAGCTGGTCATCAGCCAGCAGGCTTTCGGCTTGTGCTGTTCCAGCGCCTGCGCCAGCGCGCCAAGATCCATGCCTTCGCGCGGGTGGGTGGCCACTTCCACCGCCTTCAGTTCGAGCCGCTCCAGCGATTGCAGCGCGGCGTAGAAGCTGGGGGATTCCACCAGCACCGTGTCGCCGGGCCGCGCCACCGCCTGCAGACAGAGGTTCAGCGCTTCCAGCGCGCCGTTGGTGATGATGATGTCGTCCGCCGCCACCGGCGCGCCATCGAGCTGGTAGCGCAAGGCGATCTGGCGCCGCAATTCTGCGTTGCCGGGCGGGAGGTCGGCCACCGTGGACCACGGGTCGATGCGGCGCATGCTGTTGCTGACCGAGCGCGCCAGCTTCTCCAGCGGGAACAGCAAGGGACTGGGGAAGGCGGAGCCAAAGGGCACCATGCCCGGCGCCCGGCTGGCGTCCAGCACCTGGAATACAAGGCTGCTCACGTCCACCGCCGTGGAGGCGGCATCAGGCCGCGATACTTCCGGCTCCGGCGGCGCGCGGCGGGCTGCCACGAAATAGCCGGAGCGGGGCCGGGACTGGATCACGCCCTTCGCTTCCAGCTGGTAGTAGGCCTGGAATACCGTGGAAGGGCTCACGCCGCGCCGTTCCTGCTGCGCGCGTACCGATGGCAACTTTTCGCCGGGCCGCAAAATGCCTTGCGCTACCAGTCCTTCGATTTCCGCCGCCAGCGTTTCGTATAACTTCAAATCTGATTACCTCGTTTCGGTCGGTATCTGCGCCTGTTCCCGCCGCGCCGGGGGGAGTAAGATGTCATCATGACTATTCTCTCACCTTCCCGTCTCCGCCGGGCAGTGCTCTGCCTCGGCTTCCTGCTGCCGGCCTTCGCCAGTGCAGCGCCTGAGCTGAAGGACACGCTGGAGCAGCGCCTCGCTCCCTGCATGAGCTGCCACCAGGTCAAGGACCGCAACGACGCCTTCTTCCCGCGCATCGCGGGCAAGCCGGCCGGCTACCTGTACAACCAGCTGCTGAACTTCCGCGATGGCCGCCGCCAGTATCCGATGATGAGCTATATGGTGGAACAGCTGCCGGAAGCCTATCTGCGCGAGATTGCGCAGTTCTACTCCGAGCAGCACCCGCCCTACCCCGCGCCGCAGCCGAACAGCGCCACGCCCGCCATGGTGGAGCGCGGCCGCGTGCTGGCGCTGCACGGCGACCCGGCGAAGAAAATCCCTGCCTGCGTGTCCTGCCACGGCGCGCAGCTGACCGGCGTGGCGCCCGCCATTCCGGGCCTCATCGGCCTGCCGCGCGACTATATCAACGCGCAGTTCGGCGCCTGGAAGAACAAGGTGCGCAAGGCGCATGCACCGGACTGCATGGCCGAAGTGGCCGACCGCCTGTCCGAAGCGGACGTGGCGGCCGTCTCTGGCTGGCTGTCGCTGCAGCCTGCCGATGCGGCGGCGCGTCCTGCCACGTCCTTGCCCGCGCCGCTGCCGCTCAAATGCGGCGGCGTGCCACAGTGAGGAGCGCTCCATGAAAAAGACCCTGCTCGCCCTCCTCGCCTTCATCCTCGCCGCAACCTGGTTCCTGTGGCCCAGCCATGACGACGGCCCGCCGCCAAGCGCCGCCTCGGTGGCCATGCCCGCCGCTGAAAAGGTTGCGCGCGGCGCCTATCTCGCCAAAGCAGGTGACTGCATGGCCTGCCACACAACGCGCGGCGGCGCCCAGTATGCGGGCGGCCGCGCGCTGCAAACGCCGTTTGGCGCCGTCATGTCACCGAATATCACTTCCGACACGGAGACCGGCATCGGCAAATGGACGGCGGACGATTTCTGGAACGCCCTGCATAACGGCCGCGCCGCCGATGGCCGCCTGCTGTATCCGGCCTTCCCGTACACGAACTACACCGCCATCACGCGCGACGATTCGGATGCGCTGTATGCCTTCTTCCGCACCGTGCCCGCCGTGAAGCAGGCCAATCGTCCGCACGAACTGCGCTTCCCTTACAACCAGCAGTTTGCGCTGGCGGCCTGGCGTGCGCTCTACTTCAAGCCGGCCGTCTTCAAGCCGGAACCGAAGCAGTCCGCCGAATGGAACCGCGGCGCCTACCTGGTGCAGGGCCTGGGCCACTGCAGCGCGTGCCATAGCGCCCGCAATGCCCTCGGCGGCAGCGATGACGGCCTGTCCGGCGGCCTCGTTCCCGTATTGGGCTGGTATGCGCCGTCCTTGAATTCCGATGCCGAAGCAGGCCTCGGCGACTGGGAAATCGACCACATCACCGCCCTGCTCAAGACCGGTATCTCGCCGCGTGCCACGGTCTTCGGCCCGATGGCGGAGGTGGTGCGCGCCAGCCTTCAGCATCTGGAAGATGCCGACGTGCGCGCCATGGCGGTGTATCTGAAAGCGCTTCCATCGCCGGACGGCAAGGCCAAAGAATACGAACGTTCGAAAGCGCCGGAAGCCGTCGCCTTCCTTGAAGCGGGCGCAAAAATCTACAAGGCGCAGTGCGCCGAGTGCCACGGCGACAAGGGCGAAGGCATTCCGCCGCACTATCCGCCGCTGGCCGGCAACCGTGCGCTGACGATGGACGAAGCGGCCAATCCGGTGCGCATCGTGCTGAATGGCGGCTTCGCGCCTGGCACGGCGGGCAATCCTCGCCCCTACGGTATGCCGCCGTTCAGCCATACCCTGGACGATACCGAGGTGGCCGCCGTGGTGTCCTACCTGCGCAGCGACTGGGGCAACAACGCCCGGCCGGTCACTGGTGTGGAAGTAAACCGCTACCGCAACGTTCCGCTGGATTAGCCAGCAGCCTGTCCCGCCATCCTGCATTCTGTTCCGCTCCGGCTGCGTTCTGTCGCACGCCGGATGCCCCCTTGTCTGCCCTGCCGTACCATGCAAGGCATACGAACACCAATATATGGGGAGAACAAAATGTTTGCTAAAAAAATCACAAGCGCCGCCGGCGCCGCCCTGCTGGCCGCCAGCGCCTTCGCCGTCGTTGTACCGATGAGCGAAGCCGTCGCGGGGCCACTGAGCTGGCTGCGTGGCGAGCGTGTGCAAGGTAGTGGCCACATCGTGAAACAAGCGCGCGACGTGGCCCAATTCTCAGGCCTGGCGCTGAGCATCGGCGCCAAGGTGGACGTCAGGCTGGGCAACAGCGAAAACGTCAGCATCGAAGCGGACGACAACATCATGCCGCTGCTGGAAACCGTGGTGGAAGACGGTTCCCTGCATATCCGCCCCAACAAAAAGAACCTGCAGCTCGATTCCCGCAATATCCGCATCGTGGTCACCACCCGCAAGCTGTCGAACATCTCGGTCGGCGGCTCCGGTTCGGTCACGGCAACTGAAATGCGCGGCGAGAAGGTGTCCTTCGACGTGGGCGGCTCCGGCAGCATCGATGTGCGCGAAGTGAAAAGCGAGCGGGTATCGGTGGCCGTCGGCGGCAGCGGCAGCGTGAAGACTGGCGGCAAGGCGGAACGCCTCGAAATCTCCATCGGCGGTTCGGGCAATGTGAACACCGGCCAGCTGGCGGTGCGCGAAGCTTCCGTGAGCATCGGCGGCTCGGGCGACGCAACCGTCAACGCATCCAAAGAACTCAGCGTGAGCGTGGCCGGTTCCGGCGACGTGGGCTACTACGGCGATCCTCAGATCAGCAAATCGGTTTTGGGCTCCGGCGGCGTGAAGCGCCTCGGCAGCGCGCCGTAATTCCAGGCGCAAGTGATGGTTTGACCCGCCCGGCAGGTTTGGAACCCGCCGGGCTTGTCATTTTCTAGAGGTCGAACTTGAGTTCGGCCACCAGCGTACGCTGGGTGTAAGGGTGGAAGGCCCAATACTTCTTGTTGTTCAGGTTATCCACCCCGGCGGACAGCGTCCACTGCTTGCTGATGCGGTAGAGCGCGCGCAGGTCCGCCACCAGAAACTCCGACACCCCCATATAGGCAAAGCCATTCGGATCGTTGTTATCCAGCGTGCCGAACTGCTTGCCGCTATAGCGCAGGCCAACGGTCGTGCTCCACTGCTCGCTGGCACGCCAGGTAGCGAGGAACGTCGCACGCCAGCGCGGCACGCGCGGCTGCTGCTTGCCCACGCTGGCCGGGAAGGCGGCGTTGTCCTTGATGGTGGAATCGGCATACGTCAGGCTGCTGTTCACGGACAGCTGCGGCCACCACAGCTGGTCCGCCTGCTGCGACAGTTCCAGGCCGTTGGTGACGATGCGGCCCACGTTCTGCACCGTGTTCACGGTGGGCGTGAGCGCCTGTGAATACAGCGCGTCGCGCGTGCGTTCATGGAACAGCGTGGCGCGCAGGCTGCCCTTGTCCGTCAGCCGTTCCGCCGTCAGCTCCGTGGTCCACGACTTCTCGGCGCGGAGGTTTGGATCGGTGTTGACCGGCTTGCCGTCCACGATGGAGCCCTGGAACAGCTCCGCCGCCGTCGGGTTGCGGATGGCGCGGCCTGCGGAGGCCTTGAGCGTCCACTCTTCATTCGCGCGCCATGCCAAGGCCGTTTTCGGCGACCAGGCATTTTCGCTGCGGGCAGGAAGGCCGACACCGGACAGCTTGCCGCCAAAAGCCTGCCAGCGCTCGAAACGGCCGCCCAGCGTGAGGCGCCAGCGCTCGTCGATGCGCCAGGTGTCCTGTGCGTACAGGCTTTCCAGCCTCGTTTCGCCATCGAAGCTGGAGATAAAGCGCCCGCTGCTGGCACTGGTCCAGTCCGTGGCGCCGAACACGCGCGTGCGCAGCTTCGCCGCCTCGCGCTGCACGCCGAAATCAACGGTGTGCGTACCCGGACGCCAGATGCCCTTCAGCGCCAGCGTATTCCAGCCGCTGCCCTCCATATCGGTGATATTGGATGGTGTGCGCACCAGATCTCGCTGGTAGTCGTACAGGCTGGCCGCAATCTCCCAGTCGAACAGGCCTTTCGTGTGCTGCTTGAGCGACAGGCCGTGCATCTGGTGTTCAAGGTCGTTCAGCTGCGGCGCGAAGTCCGTTGGCGTGAGCGTGTAGCGCTTGCCGCCAACGTTGATGTCGCCCAGCGTCACAGGCTTGCCGCTGCCGTCGCGCAGATAGGACTCCACATGGCGCTGCGCATCGTTCTGCCACCAGCCCAGCGTGTAGCTGGCGCGCAGGGTTGGCGAGAAATCGTAAGCCAGCTTGAGCTTCGCGTGGTCCTGCACGGTGTGAATCTGCGTGGTTGAGCCGAGGATCAGCCATTCACGGTTGGATGGGTTGCGGCTCAGGATAGCGCCTGTTACAGGTACCCCTGCGCTGCTCGTCACGCCCGTGGAGACGAACTTGTTGGCGAAGGCCAGCGGCTGGCCATTGCTGTCCGTGCGCGACAGGTTGATCCACCACGAGAAAGCGCCGTTGCGGTCACCCAGCGAGGCGCTGGCCTGCTTGCCGTAGTAGTTGTCGTCCGTGCCGTACTCCGCGAACTGCTGCGCGTAGCCGGACAGCTTGAAATGCGCTTCCAGTTGCGTCGGCATGCGGGTCTGGTAATCGACCACGGCGCCTACGGAGTTGCCCGGATAGGTGGCCGAGAACGGGCCATACAGCACATCCACCCGCTCGATTTCTTCCGGCGTGACCAAGCCCCAGCGCGGCGTGAAGGTCGCGCCATTGCCCAGCAGGTTGGAGAGCTGGATACCGTCTGCATACACCAGCGAACGCGCGCTGTTGCCCGTGCCGGAAGCACGGCTGGCCAGCACGGCGTGGTCGTAGTCGCCCACATAGCGCTTGCGCACGTTCAGGCTGGGGAAGTATTTCAGCGCATCGCCACTGTCGAAGGCATTGATGCGTTCTTCAAGCTGCTGCGCAGTGAGGCTCTCGATGGTGGTTGGAATCTGCGTTGGCAGCGAGCTGGGACGGCCACCGTTCACGGTCACCGTGTCCATGACCTTTTCGGTCTGCGCTTGCGCGGATGCGGCAATGCCTGCCGCCGCCAGCATCGCAGCCAGCGGTTTCAATCGGATTGTCTTCATGGACGCCCCTCAGTGCACGTGCGCCGGTGCCGCCTCGGAAGGCAGCACATCCAGCACGGGCGCGGGCGCCTTGAGTTTCACATTGGATTCGCCGGGCAGCTCGTCCCACGCCATGCTGCCTTTCACGCAGGCCTGCACGACCTTGAAATAGCGCTTGCCGGCTTCCTGCGACAGCTTTACCTGCATCGAGAACTCGTCGTAGTACTCGTCCGGCAGCGGGCCGCCGGTCCAGGTGATCTCGGTCGGCGAGATGGCGATTTTCCAGCCCTGCTTGGGCATAGGCTTGGCTGCGCCCACGCCTTCCGGCATGACGACGGTAATGGCACGCGTGGCGCTGCCCTGGCAGCCATGGCCAACGCGGAACGTGAGTTTCTGGTAGCTGCCAGAGGTAGCGCTGCGCTGTTCCAGGGTGACATGGGCGTGCGCGGTCTGCGCCAGCAGCAGCGCTGCGGCGATGGCGATCATTTTCTTCATGGTTCGCCTCCGCTTAGTGGGCAGCGTGCGGGCTGTAGCTCAGGGGCTTTACCGGCACCTGAACTTCAACCTGGCTACGCTTCTTGTCCTTGCCCTCGAACACGAGGGTCAGGGGCACGGTGCTGCCCTCTTTCATTTGCTGCTTCAGCTGCATCAGCATGATGTGGTAGCCGCCGGACGCCAGCGCCACCGGCTTGCCTGCCGGGAGCTCGATGCTGTCCACTGCCGACATCATCATGCGGTTGTCTTTCAGGGACATCTGGTGCAGCTCGGCGCTATCTGCGACAGGGGTACGCGCTTCAACCAGGCGCACGTCCTGCGCCGATTGCAGCAGCATGAAGGCGCCGGACGCTTTGGCCGCAGGCACGGTGGCGCGGATCCACGGGTCCTTGACGGTGACCTGGGCGTATGCGGCGGAAATAAAGGCGGCGCTCAGTGCGCACGCGAGGAAAATCTGTTTCATGGTTCAACTCCTGAATTGGTCGGATGATGCGATCAAGGTTCAGGCGTTGGCGGGCGGTCCGCGCGGATGCGCGGCAACCCAGATCTCCAGCGGCCGCGGGGCCTGGTAGAACAGCGGGGGATGGATGCGCCCTGCCCCTTCAGGCAGCAGCAGCGCGAATTCAACAGGCGGCAGGCCGGTGCTGCCGGCGTGTGTGAGGCAATAGGCACAATCGGCCATATTCATGGCCTCAGAAGGCTGCGCCGCGGGCTTGCTGCGGTCCGTCAGCGCGCGGAAGTCCGCTTCCGTCAGCTGGCCATAGCCACTCAGGCGGGTGCCGTCATTAAGGCAGATCTCCCAGGTCTTGTGGCCGTTCATGGCATGCGAAACCGACGGCGCGAGCGCGTTCAGCAGGATCGCAAAGCAGGCGATCCATGCGCTGAGCAGGCGTGTTGTCGATTTCTTCATGCGCGAGATTATAGCTTAGCGCTCGGATTTCCACGTTTCGCGGTCCACCTGCACGGTCTCCGTGCCGTCGGTGAGCCAGATCTGGCCATCCTGAATGGTGCATTGCAGATGCATATTGCGCTGTGCCATTTTCTCCAGCGCGGCCGTGGTCTCGGACGGCAGGTTGATCACGGTAAGGTTCTTCGCGCGCTCTACCTTGTTGGCTAGCTGCTTCCACCAGATCGGGCTGGCGGCGCTGTAGCTGTACACGATGACGTGCTCGGAACGCCCGCAGCCCTTGAGGATGCGGCGGTCATCCGGCTGGCCTACTTCGATCCACAGCTGGATGGCGTCGGTGAGGTCCTTCTGCCACAGGTCGGGCTCCTCCACGTCAAACATCCCCTTGGTGAAGCTCAGCGCTTCATCGGCGTGGATGGCGTAGGCCAGCAGGCGCACCATCATGCGTTCGTCCGTTTCGGACGGATGACGCGCCAGCGTCAGCGTCTGGGTTGCGTAGTAATTGCGGTCCATGTCCGCAATCGAGAGTTCTGCTTTGTAGATCGTTGCTTTGAGTGCCATCTGAAAATGCTTTACTTGAAAATCACGGTACGGTGGCCGTTTTGCAAAATGCGGTGTTCCACAAACCATTTGACGGCGCGCGCCAGCACCACGCATTCCACATCGCGGCCGATGGCGGACAGCGTGTCCGCGTCCATCGAATGGTCAACGCGTTCCACGTCCTGCTCGATGATCGGGCCTTCATCCAGGTCGCCGGTCACAAAGTGGGCGGTGGCGCCGATCAGTTTCACGCCGCGCTGGAGTGCCTGCGCATACGGCTTCGCGCCCTTGAAACTGGGCAAGAAGGAGTGATGGATATTGATCGCCTTGCCCTTCAGCCGCGTGCACAGCTCCGGCGACAGGATCTGCATATAGCGCGCCAGCACCACCAGGTCGATCTGGTGCGTATCCAGCAGATCGATGATGCGCGCTTCCTGCGCCAGCTTGGCCGACTCGGGTGCACCGGCTGCCAGCGGCAGGTGGTGGAAGGGAATGTTGTAGCTGGCCGCCAGCTGGTAGAAGTCCATGTGGTTCGACACGATAGCCGGAATCTCGACAGGCAGCAGGCCGCTCTTGTAGCGGAACAGCAGGTCGTTCAGGCAGTGGCCGATCTTCGACACCATGAGCAGCACGCGCGGCTTGTAGTGCGCGTCGCGCAGCTCCCATTCCAGGCGCATATCCTCGCCCAGCCTGGCGAAATCGCCGCGCAGCACTTCATCCGATACCGACACGTCTTCGCGCGCGAAATGCACGCGCATGAAGAAGCGTTTCTCATCCTGGTCGCCGAATTGCGCCGAGTCGATGATGTTGCAGCCGTGGCCCGCCAGGAAGCCGGACACCTTATGCACGATGCCGCGCTGGTCCGGGCAGGAAAGCGTAAGGATGTATTCAGGCTGGGTCGTCATGGCTGCGTCAATTCAACAATGGGGACAGTATTGTCGCATGAACCACGGCCCTGCTACCCGCGCGCCACAAAAACAGCGTTCCCGCTACGCTGGAAGGGCTTTCAAACAAGGAGAAACCGCATGAGTACCCAAAGCCATTCCGCCAGGGCGAAAGATGCCGTCGCCCTTCTCACGGCCGATCACAGCAAGGTCAAGCAGCTGTTCACCGAATACGAAAAACAACAGAACATCGGCGACATCAGCCTCAAAGCGGACCTCGCGCTGCAGATCTGCCTCGAATTGACTATTCATACCACCATCGAAGAAGAGATCTTCTACCCTGCTATACGGACGGAGACAGGGGACCAGAAGATGGTGGAGGAAGCAATCCAGGAGCACGCCGAAGCGAAGGAGCTGATCGCGCGCATCCAGGGTCTCGCGGGGGATGACCCCGACCTCGATGGGACGGTTGCGCTGCTGCGGCGTGCCATCGAGCATCACGTCAGCGAAGAGGAAAGCGAGATGTTCCCGAAGGCACGGGAATCGGACGCCGACCTGACGGCACTGTGCGAACAGCTGCAGGAACGCAAGGAACAGCTGGAGCACGACATGAGTGCCGCGCCATTGCGTGCCGGCACGCGGGAAGCGCGCGGCGAACGTTCCGCCATCGGCCAGGCAGATTCCTGAACGGTTAGCGGAACTAAAGCAGCCGCCACTTCTCTAACCAGGCGAGACAGTTTCACACTGTCTCGCGGCCCGCGCATGTTGCCGGGCCGAACGACGGACCGAGAGAGGTGAGAGATGGCTACACAACAGGGTGACAAAGGCAGCAGCCAGAAAGCCGACGGCCAAAGCAGCCAGAAAGGCACGAGCAAACGCGGTTTCGCAGCGATGGATGAAGCCACCCAGCGCCAGATTGCCAGCAAAGGTGGCCAGGCAGCGCACCAGAAAGGCACGGCGCACGAATTCGACTCCGAAGAAGCACGCCGCGCAGGACAGAAAGGCGGCGAAGCCGTCAGCCGGGACCGTGAACACATGGCGGAAATCGGCCGCAAGGGCGGCGAAAGCCGTCAATCGGCCAACCGCGGCGCCCGCCAGTCCGCCAAAGACAGCAAACCCTCCGAATGAACGGCGAAGTACTGACACCGTGGGGTCAGGCACCGGTGTCAGTACCTGAGACTGGGTGCCTGACCCCACGGTGTCAGTAGCTCGTCAGAAAGCGCGCACGCTTGCCGGAGCAAAAAACACGGAAAAATTGTCCGCGTTACAATAATTTTCGTCCTTTACTCCACTGACAAGAGGCCACCATGAATGACCGTACTGAGAAAGTCGCCGGCGGCGCGCTGGCAACTCCCACCGACCTGGGCAACAAAGCCCGCGAAGACGTCGCCAAAGGCATGAACCGTCTGCTCGCCGATACTTTCGCCCTGTATGTGAAATGCAAGAACTTCCATTGGCACGTGAGCGGCCCGCACTTCCGCTCCCATCACCTGCTGCTGGACGAGCAGGCCGCGGCCATCTACGCCATGCTGGACCCTATCGCCGAACGTGTGCGCAAGCTGGGCGGCATGACGATCCGCTCCATCGGCCATATCGCCAAGCTGCAGACCATCAAGGATAACGATTCCGATTTCGTGGAAGCCACCGCCATGCTGGACGAACTACGCGCCGATAACCAGGCGCTGGTGAAAGCCATGCGCGAAGTGCACGAGCAGTGCGATGAAGATAACGACATCGCCACCGCCAGCCTCTTGGAAAACTGGATCGACGAGGCAGAGGAACGCATCTGGTTCCTCTACGAATCTACGCGCACGCAGTAGCCGCACCCAGTAATCAATAGTCGTACACGTGCTCGATGGCCATGCCCTCGGCCGGCGCCTCCAGCAGGAACTGGGACAACGCCGCCACCGGCACCACGAGCGCGCGCCGCTTGCGGCCCGGCTGCGTGACGATGGGCTGTTCGAACAGCACGCGGATGCCGGGCGGCAGTGAGCTCATATCGCGGCCGGTAATCACCGACACCAGAATCACGGAGTCATTCCCCGCAATATCCACCAGCCGCACATTCATCTCGGCCAGCCGCGTGGCCGCCAGCTTGAAGTTGTCGTAGCGCGGCAGCTCCAGCACGGCGCGGTCGTCCTGCAGCGTGAGCAGATGGCGCACGCCTTCCGGTGGTACAAACTCCGGCGGCACGCTTTGCGCGACCACCTGCGTTGTCATCTGCGCCGGTTCGTAGGCAGAACGCGTCGCCAGCTCGATCATCTTGCCGTAGATGGCTTTCACGATATATTCAGTGCTCAGCGCATAGCGCCGTTCCAGCTTGCGCACCACATCAGGCCCCAGCAGCGGCGTATCCGTCCACAATCCTTTCAGCTTGCTCATGAAGCTGTAGCGGTACCAGGGTTCGCGCCGGATGAAGTCCACATAGTCCTGCGCCGTGCGCGCTCCGTACTGGTCTTCTGCCGTCAGTTTCCCGCCCGAGAATACCCAGCTGGCGCGGCCCACGGTGTTCTCATAAATCCAGCGCAGCCCATATTCCGCCGTGGTGCTGACGCCGATCACGCAAATCATGACGTGGTAGCCCACGTTCGCCGGATAGCCGGCACGGATCTGCTCCGCCGTCACACTGCGGTAGCTGGACCACAGTTGGCCCACATGTCGCAGAAACGGAAAGCCATGCGCCGGCTGGCTCGCCGCGAAGTGCGCGTATTCGGCCGGGCTGTGTACGAGGAACCATTCCGGATAAGTGAGGAAGGTCTGTTCCACGCTGCGCCGCTGGTCCTGCATGATCGGGCTATCCTCCGCCGCCAGCGACGCGAGACTGGCCAGCAGCACAATACCGCCCGCCAGCACGCGCAGCCACTTCATTGGCCAGCTCCGATACGGCGGAAGGCCATCAGCACATTGTCGGACGGGTCGCCGTCCTGCACCAGCCGCTCGCCCGTGTGCTCGAAGCCTGCGGCCTCGATGCGGCGTATCCATTCGTCCACCGAATCGAAGAAGCGCAGTTCGGATTCATTGGTCGCCCACGATTCGCCCAGCCCCGCGTTGAAGACGCAGTGCGCCAGGCTCACGAACTGGTGCATCGCCTTGTCGCGCACATCGTGGTCGCGCACCACGAAGTAGCCGCCGGGACGCAGCACGCTGGCGATCGAATCGAGGAAAGGCTCCAGCTTTTCCGGCTCCATATGGTGCAGGCCTGCGAAGCAGCTCACCAGGTCTGCGCTCTCTTCCGGCAATTCCAGTGGTGCGTAGCCGTTCAGCGGCACAAAGGAACCGGGCCGGAACAGCTGGCCGCGCTCCACAATGTCCGGCAGCGTGTAGCCGGGCTCCCGGTCGTGCACCAGCGTGACATTGCCGCTCAGTTTCAGGTGCTTTTTCAGCGTGCGCACATACTGCCCCGGGCTGCCGATCTCCACATAGTCACGCAAGGGCTGGTCGCCCAGCAGGCGCGCGGTCTGCACACCCATCTCCTTCTTCTGCACCGCCAGCGCAGGCAGGGCGTAGCGCAGCAGCGACAGCGGCGGCGTAATGCCTGGCAGGCCCGATTGCAGCGCGCGGTAAATGGTCTCTTCGTCCTGATGCTTGCGCGTGGTCTGCGAAATCAGCGTATGCAGGCGGTCTTCGGGATACACATTGAAGATATTCTGCAGGAAGGCATAGAAGCGGTCCGATTCATCCGCGCTGTTATAGACGGCATGGAACAGGCTTGGCGCCTCGGGCGTTGCGGCATCGTGCTTGATGGTGGGCGCATAGTACTTATCCCACAGCGCGCCGCGCAAGCGGTAGTCCGGATCGAGCGCGCACTTCAGCGCGAACAGCTCTTTCGCACGTGGATAGGCGCGGTGGAACTGCTTCGGCGTTGCATGCAGCTGGTACGGCAGGTAGTAGGTGCCGCCGCATTCGAGTGCGGCTTCAATCAGCTCGCGCGTCCACACGCCCACGCGTTCCTTGGCGTTGTCGCGCGTACGCTGCTTGTGATAGAGCACGAAAGCAAAGGTCTCGCCCCTCGCCCAGGACAGCAGGGTTCCCGGATCCGCCAGCGCATGGCGGATCGAGATATTGATGGTATTGACCTTGTGCCGCTTCAGGATCTCCGCCAGCTTCGGAATGAATTCCATCATGCGGTCGTACGGCACGAAGTATTCCTGCAGCACATAGGTGCGCTGGCGCCGGCCCACCGGTTCCAGTTCCGCAGTATCGTAGCCTGCTTCGTAATTGCGCCAGTGGACCTTGCGCCGCATATTCAGCAGCGGATCGATCAGGTATTCGCGCCGCAGTTTGCCGAACGGCGTTTCGGAAACGGACCACAGGAAATACAGCTCCGCCAGATAGGCGCCGCGCAAAGGCTGCAGGCGCGGACTATCCGCAGGCAGCTCCGTCTCACACCAGGTCACTGCACGGGCACTCTGGTAGTGCGGCGGATACAGGTCGGCGTTATGGAAAATAGCTTCCTTGCGGCCGCGTACATTGGCGTCGAACCACTGCAGGTAAGCGTCCGTGCGCATCTTCGTGCTGTCGCGCGCGACGCGGGTATTCGGCACCAGCTCCAGCGTGGCTTCCGCAATGATGCCGATGCCCCCATAGCCGCCAATCGCCGCATAGAACAGTTCCGCATTCTCGGTGCGGCTGCAATGCCGCACTTCGCTGCTCGCCAGCACCAGCACAATGCTCTGCACCGACAGCACCACCGGGCCCAGGCCCATATAGCGCCCGTGCGCATTCACCGACAGCGCGCCGCCCACGGTGAAGTTGGCATAGGTTTGCATGATCTTCACCGACAGGCCATGCGGATCGATGAAGCGCTGGATATCGCTCCAGCGTATGCCCGCCTGCACGCGGATCAGGCGCTTGTCCGGTTCGAAAGCCAGTACCTGGTTCATGCAGCGCATGTCCAGGTGCAGGCTGGCCGGGCTGGCAGTGTGGCCGCCCATGCTGAAATGGCCGCCGCCTACCGAAATGGGCAGCGAAGTCTTGCGCAATGCATCCTGCAGCTCGCTGATGCTGGTGGGCGTTGTAATAGCGAAGACCGAAGTCGGGTTCAGCTGCGTTACGTCGTTGACAGTTGGCATGGCAGGATCTTATTTGGAGATGTCAACCTGGAGATAGTCGAAGCGCGCCAGCGGGTCCGGACCATAGACATTGCTGCCGTCCGCGCCGCGCCGCAGCAGGAGCAGCAGCACCCAGATCGGCCCCAGCACGGGAATGACCAGCAGCAGCAGCGGATAGCCCGAGCGCCCGGTGTCGTGCAGGCGCTGGGTGGAGATGGCGAGTGCGCTCCACAGGAACAGCAACGCAAACACGCCCTGTGCCAGCTCACCGGCGATTTCGCGCGCAAGCAGGCCGAAAGCCGCGCACACCAGCGCTGCAAACAGAACCCGGTAAAACCAGCCCACGCGATGCAAACGGCCGTGGCTGAGGAAGAACGCAGAAAGTAGTTCCATGGTAGTGGGCTCATCAAAACCGATTGTCGACCAGCTAAGATGCTGCCATGAAATATCTAATGGCGCAAGGAAATGAAATTTCCCTTGTTGTTATGAGCTGGAAACGCCCAGAATAACACTGGATGCCTTGAATATGGCAGTGGCCGCTTCACCGGACACGAGCCCGAGTGCCTGCTCGCTTTCGCGCGTCACGGTGGCGGCCAGCACACCGCCACCCGGCAGCACGATGCTGACCTCGGAATTCACGGCGCCCGCCTGCACCCGGTCGATCACTCCCGCCAGCTGGTTGCGCGCCGAAAGGCGGCCTTCCGCGCCGCCGGCAGCAACGATAATCGACGACGCCTTGATCAGCGCAAAAGCCTGCACGCCTTTCTTCAGGCCCAGGCTTTCCGTGCTTTCGTGCGTGATGATGGCAACGATCTGCTGGCCGCCGACGATATCCAGCGTCACTTCATCATTGACCGCGCCGCGCTTGAGCGCTTTTACGGTGCCCGAGAACTGGTTGCGTGCACTGGTTTTCATATTCAGGTTTTTCAGCAGGAGGAAATCGTCGGCCAGCGCGTGGGACTGGCGGCTCAGGTCTTCAACAAAGCGCCGATGCGCCGCCTCGATCTGGCGAAAATTCTGCACCAGCTGTTCACCGCGCGGCGTGAGGCGCGTGCCGCCGCCGCCCTTGCCGCCCGCCAGGCGTTCCACCAGCGGCTCGCCGGCGAGATTATTCATTGCGTCGATGGCATCCCAGGCGCCCTTGTAGCTCATCTTCACGGCCTTCGCCGCCTGCGTGATGGAGCCGTATTCGGCGATGCTGGCCAGCAGGGCCACGCGGTCCGGGCCGCCGAGGTGCTCGCCATCCAGGGTCATCCACACCTTGCCCTCCAATGCGATATGCTTGTCGTTCATGCGCCCTCCCCGGCTACCGCGCCGTCGGCCATGGTCAACACTTCGCCGCCGAAGGTGGACGCGTCATCAGGGTCGTGCGTAATCAGCAGCATGGGGATATCGAGGCGGCGCTGCAATGCATCGAGTTCGGCGCGCATGCGCACACGCAGCGACGGATCCAGCGCGGCAAAGGGCTCGTCCAGCAGCAGCGCGGACGGCTCGGCGATCAACGCGCGCGCCAACGCTACGCGCTGCCGCTGGCCGCCGGAGAGCTGGTCCGGCGTCTGGTGCGCCACCGCATCCAGTTCGAAGGCCTGCAGCCAGTAGCGCAGCGCTTCGCTGTCCGCTTTCGCCGAAGGATTCCACAGGCCGCGCTGCAGGCCGAAAGCGATATTCTGGCGCACATTCAGGTGCGGGAACAGCGCGTAGTCCTGGAACAGATAGCCCACGCGGCGCTGCTGCGCAGGCAGGTCGATGCCCGCCGTGCTATCGAACAGCGTGCGCCCGGCCAGTACGATACGCCCATTGTCCGGCCGCATCAGCCCCGCCATCGCTTTCAGCAACTGGCTCTTGCCCGCGCCGGATGCGCCGTAGATCACCACGCGCTTGCTGCGGGCTTCAAAGCGCGCCTGCAAACGGAATTCCCGCTTGCCCGAGCGCAGCGTCTTGTCGATATCAACCTGCACTACCGCTGTCATGCCTGCACCTCGCGCGGCGGTGTAAGCCGGTTCGCCAGCAGCAGCACCGCGATGCAGGTCACGGAAGTAATCAGCACCAGCAGATTCGCCGTATCGTCCTGGCCCGCGTGCACCGCCTCGTAGACCGCAATCGACATGGTCTGGGTTTTACCGGGAATACTGCCTGCCACCATCAGCGTGGCGCCGAATTCGCCCATGGCGCGTGCGAAGGCCAGCAAGGCGCCCGCCAGCACGCCGCGCCACGCGAGCGGCAGCGTCACACGCAGGAAGATGCCTAAGCGCGAAACGCCCAGCACGCGCGCGGCCTGCTCGAACTGCACATCCACCGCTTCAAATGCCGACCGTGCGGCCTTCAGCACCAGCGGAAAACCGACGACCGCAGCGGCGATAACGGCGCCCTGCCACGTGAAAATGAGATTGATGCCGAATGCGGACTGCAGCCACGCGCCAATCGGCCCATTACGCCCGATCAGCACCAGCAGGTAATAGCCAAGCACCGTAGGTGGCAGCACCATCGGCAGCGTCAGCACGGCATCCAGTACATCGCGGCCGACGAAGCGCGTGCGGGCCAGCAGGTAGCCGAAGGCCAGACCCAGCAGCAGGTCAATGGCAGTCGCCCACAAGGCCACCTTCAGCGACAGGCCGAGCGCGATCAGTGCGGGTTCGAAACTCATGGGCGGCCAAAGCCGTATTTCGCGAGGATGGCCTGGCCTTGCGTGGACAGGACGAAGGCAGCAAACTGGCGCGCCCCTTCCGCATTCGGCGCAGCGCCCAGCACGGCAAGGGGATAGCGGATTGGCATGGCTGTTGGCACCGGCATCAGCACCCTCACCTTGCGCATCTGCGCCGCCACATCGGTGGCATAGACAAAGCCCGCATCCACTTCCCCGCGCGCCACATAGTCGAGCCCCTGGCGCACCGATGCTGCGAACACGAACCGGTCTTCGATGCTCGCCCATACGCCGGCTTTCTCCAGCGCTTCACGCGTGTAGCGGCCCACCGGCACGCTGGCGGGATTGCCGGTCGCGAGGCGTCGCACCGCAGGCTGGCGCAACTCATTCAGCTCGCGCACTGCGAGCGTGCTGGCGGACGGCGCGATCAGCACCAGGCTATTGCGCGCAAAGACGCGGCGGCTGCCGGCGGCCAGCAGTTTCTGCACCTCGGCCTTGTCCATCGAATCCTCGTCGGCAGTGGCCAGCACATCCACCGGCGCCCCCTTCGCGGCCTGCTGCACCAGCGTATCGGAGGCAGCAAAATTCAGCAGCACCTTATCGCCCGGATGCGCCGCCTCCCACGTACCCGCCAGTTCGCGGAACGCATTATTCAGGCTGGCGGCCGCGGATACCGTTACATCGGCTGCCGTGGCGCCCGCAGCGGCGCATGCCAGCCCGACGGCGGCAACTAGTCTGTTCAGCATCGCATACCCTTGATAAAAGCGCTATATACGGAATTATATAGCGCTTTTCATTCAGGCAGGCTCGACCCGCAAATTCCCCTCCAGCAGAGGGCGCAGCAGAATCTGATAGACGTCCATATCAAAGCGCGCCGCCTTCGGTTTGCTGCGCGGCTTGCGCTGCCCCAGGTAGCACCAGCCATCCACCAGATGACGGCGGCGCACGCCATGTGATTCCTCAACGATGGCGACCGCCCCTTCATAGGGCCAGCGCCTGATGTGCATCGTCGCCAGTGCGGCCTGCACGCGGGCTGCATGCTGCGCCACGCTCTCCTCCCCAACGCAGGCGCCTCGGCAGCGCGACAGCTGGCGCGCGAAGCACGGCCGCCCTGGGGAAGATTTTTCCAGCCCGGTCATCGCCGAACACAGTCCGGCGGTCTGCGCCACATCGCGCAGCATCTCGAACGCTGCCTTCTGGCTCCCGAACAAGCCGTAAAGACCGTCAGTACGGGCAAAATCGACCTCGCGCGCAAACACAACCTCCGGCACGGCGCCCGCCAGACTGAGCGAGCACATCTCGCGGAAGCGCCGCAGCTTGCGGTTAAACACCGGCTGCTGCTCCCTCACCAGCTGCGCTTCCCGCAGCAGCGCGCCAATCTCGCCGCCGGTCAGTTCGAAATCGATATGCGCCGTTCGCCCCAACATCTGGGCCTCGGCAGGCGTGCGCAAATGGCTCATCACGCGATGGCGGATATTGATGCTTTTACCGATATAGATGGCGGCGCCATCGGCGTCGCGAAAGAAGTAAATGCCCGGCTGCGCCGGCAGCGCGTCGATGCAGGCGCGGGGAATGTGCGCGGGATAGCTGAAGTTCAGTACCGTATCAGGACAAACCAGCAGTCCCACAGAGTTGACGTGGGTGTGCATCTCATCATCTTACAGCTTGCAAGGACCGAAGAGAATGAAACAAATGCAGCGCCACTATCCAATAACAGTCACCCTCCTTAGCCCGGCCCAAGATGCACACGTTAGTTTACACGCCCCAAGCATTAGCTTTCCTTAATCTCTCGCCCGAATATGATGCATGTTTCCAGGAATTGAACCGATTCAGCTTCTCCAACAATCCGTTTGTCGTTGTCCATGGTTAGATCGGCAAATTCTTCGCGGAGATGGCGTTCAATAAGATCTAAGATTGTTTTGGGCTTCCCAACTGATGCAGGTATCACGCTCTCTACCCATTCTTTCATACCGAAATCGAAGCGTACGGAACAATTCGCCTGCGTCAGGTCGAGTACGTTTTCTGAAAACACAAAGTTATCGAAGTCAGATCGAGACATGTCGTGTGGACATTCGATCTCGTCTCCGAAACATACCAGCTCGGAAATCTCCCCAGATCGAAACTGCTCGATTAAATCGGCGATGGTGACGGAGTGATATCCGAGTTTTCCAACAACAGAAGACTTCTCTCCGCAATCAAGGCTAACCACTTTTTCAGTAAAAGCCGGAACATGATCTGTAGTGACAGCAGATTGCTCCTCAGCCCATCGTCTAAGAACAACTCCGCTCACCAATGGTATCGCACGGTGCCTTGCAAGATCCTCACTATTTTCTGCTGCTATGAAACCAATGATGCCCTCGCAGCTGCCAGCCCGGATCCCTCGGTGAACGAGTGCTCCGGGCTCGTCCAAGCGGAACCACGTGCCTCTATCGGTAAGCAACGCCGCGCGTCCCACAAGTCGACCAGAATCATCATACATAGGACGCAATCGCCCAGCGTATCGTTTCAATGTATCCTCAGTCATACTCAGTCTTAGTCGACGGAGCAGTACCAACGGATCAAGTGTCTCCCAATCGTTCGCTTTTATTGCGCTAACTAGGGCCGCCTCACCATCCTGACTCCAGACATCGATATCGAGAGTGGGTACCAAGTATGCGATAGTCGTATCGATCGACCCCTCTACTTTCTTACTCACAAATCCCCTTGGGACCTCTCCAAACAAAGTTTTTCGTCCATCGCGCAACCGTACTGATACTTTCGTACCACTCTCGTTGAGAAGGTCCTCTTCGGCAGCCTGCACCAAAATAGGACGTTCAACAACGCGATTACGAAGATGAAGCGTAACTTGTTCTTCGATCGCGCTTCCGAATCTCCACGTAGTGACTTTCACCTCATCACCCAACATAAATATAGAGAAGAACCCAATACCAAACTTCCCGACTGGGGAAAATCCTTTACTCGCCAACCCTTTCCATTGTTCCCGTAGTGAAGAGTCTTTCCAGAGCGACCTGCCAAAATCGAGCAACACTTCGGTTAGCACGTACTTGCTCATTCCCAGACCATTGTCGATCACGTCCATCCACTCACTGTCGTCCTGCGCCTTTCGCAATACAACCTTTATTTCGCCATGGCTCGCGTTCCCGATATGCGTGCGTCGTGCACGTATTGCATCAGCGGCATTTTGGATTAGCTCCCGCAACGCTAGGGTTGGATTATTGCCATATAACTTCGCCCCACCAAACTTTTCGATGACACTGCCGACTTGACTGACTTGGAAATTGAAATCAAGCGGGTGCCATCCTTCAACTGGGACATTCTTCTGAAAGACCTCAATGTCTGTCGCCCCCATGACTCCAACGGCAATCAGTGGGCGGCGTCCGTGGTCCACCAATATCCGATTCGAGATACGAAGTTCGCGGTCGATCATTTGACAGGTCTCATAGCATCGCCACCACGCATCAGACTGCGTCACACCAAATGCAGAGCCAGACCAATATAACTCCCCTTTATCGCTAATAGCTAAGCTACTGAGCTTGTTTTGAAACGTCCAATGCCGCTTTGATTCGCCGGTGGGAGAATTCAGCATCATCGGAATGTCGGGAGCGCGAAGGCTATCAATGTGTGCGGCATCTGTACAACGGAGCAGCATAGCGATTTTCAGTCGATCCACGCCCCAGTTGACGGATGCGTCCAGACCAAGTGAACTATGTGGCGCGATGGCCGAAGCACTTGCCCACTCCTGTTCGGCGAGACCCGCATCTACGCCATGACTCGCGGCGATCTTACCTATTGTTTTCCCGTAATGATTCCTGAGCTCGACATCTTCCAAAAGGTATCGACTTTCCTCGTTCAAGTCCTTCCAATTGTGAGTCAACAAAGTCTCGGCACGGCTCGCATGTAGCAGTCGAAGTGTTTCAAAAAGAGCGCGCTGGTATTGATGCTCCCCTGGCCGCAACTGCTCATCTGTGAATCCTTGTTGTGCTACATAGTCCTTCCACTCGGTTGATTTTTTTATGCCGTCGATACCATCTGGATAAGCAAACGAAGAAGTCGCGGCATCATGCAGCAAGAAGGCCATCCCTAGCACGAACGCTTCGGCCGGATTGATTTCAAAATCGGGACCAACCAATTTATCAGCCACATGCCATAGTTCGTCCAAATGAGTGACGTCATGCATTGTGAGTGCCGGCAGCTCAGCTTCGATCTTCCGAACTAAAGGGATGACCGCCTCTCGCGTGCGCTCGAACGAGTTTGCCAGCCGTGCGCGGGCGGTCTTATGTTTATCTTCATCGCCCTGTTGAGCGAGAGTGCGGCGCCATATAGCTGAATGTGCGTAACTTTGCATAGAGTTATCGTGAGGCAACGATGGTGTGTTGAGGATGGCACTTGAGGTCTAACTATAGTTCCAAACAGGATAGCACCCTTGCCAATATACAAAACACGTAAATTGTCACAGATATCGTGATCGAAAAAACTATGTGGGCTTCATTTTAAGCTAGTGGGTCACGCGAGACCATGTTGCGCATCCAGCAGGCGACAGGCATTGTGAAAATTTGCGCTCTGTCCTTAGCGCAAACGAATATGTCCGAGGTATCTCATGCATAAGTGCTGTGGTAAAGTCCCGGCTCCATGAAATACCTCAGCGCCTATTCCGACCAGACCCGCCAGCAAGTGGCGCAGATTCTTGAGCAGAACCGCCTCGGTGAAGTGCTGCTGCAGCGCTATCCGGCAGCGCACGCCGTCCGCAACGACAAGGCGCTGTACGACTATGTGCAGGAGCTGAAAGCAGAGTTTTTGCGTGGCGCGGAGCCGGTGACCAAAGTGGAGTTCGACAGCAAGATCCACGTCATTAACAATGCGCTGGGTCTGCACACGGCGATCTCGCGCGTGCAAGGCGGGAAGCTGAAGGCGAAACGGGAAATAAAAGTGGCGACCATGTTCAGGGATGCCCCCCTGGAATTCCTGCGCATGATCGCCGTACACGAGCTGGCCCACTTGAGGGAGAAGCAGCACGACAAAGCGTTCTATAAGTTGTGCACTTATATGGAGCCGAACTACCACCAATATGAGTTCGACGTCCGCCTCTACCTCACCCAGCTCGAATACTCAGGACAGAAGCTGTGGTAATCAGCCCTGTTTGCGGCGGCGGGCCAGGAAGCCCAGCAGGCCAAGGCCGCCGAGCAGCATGCCGTAGGTCTCCGGTTCCGGCACCGCCACCACATTGATGTTATCGAACTGGTACAGGTGGAACGGATTCAGCGGCTGGCCGAACGTTACCGAGCTCAGGTTGTTGAAGCCGTTGAAGGTGTAGGTGTCCCAGCTGAAGTCGGTGCCGATCACCAGTTCCTGCTCCACCGTGCCGCCGCCGGACAGATTGCCGATAAAGGTCACGCTGTTGCCGCCGCCGAGGAAGGATTTCAGGCGCACCAGGTCAATCGAATACAGGTCGAAAGCCGTGTTATCGACACGGGACAGTGTCACGGTGCTCAGCGGCACGGCGGTCAGCGCCTCCGAACCCGCCCAGGCGATGCCGTTGTCTTCCGTTGCCGAGGCCAGCGCAGCCAGGAAGTGGCCGCTGGCCGCCAGCTGGTAGCCGTCTTCGGTATAGGTGCCAGGAATAATCAGCGTATTTGCAACGTTCAGGTAGCCCATCGAGCCGACATCACTGAAGTCGATCGTGTCCGCCTGAGCAGTCCCAGCCAGCGCCAGCGCAGCGACAACTGCCGCCTTCATCATTTTTTTGATCACAATGCACCCCGGAAAGAAAAAGTTAAAAAAATATTATCAAACAGCAAGCGCATTACATCATGCATCATGCAATTTTTATAATAATATTTTGCTATCGTGCGCCGGGATGTACTGTTGAGTTCTTTATGGATGAGACAGCTTTTGGATCAATAGCCGCGGATCGTCCGCCACCCGCATCATGGCGGCGTGCTGGGGCTTGATGAAGCCTTCTTCACGCGCGTGGGCGATGAAGGCCACCAGCTGGTCGTAGAAGCCGCCGGCGTTCAGCAGGCCCACCGGCTTGCCGTGGATGCCGAGCTGGGACCAGGTCAGCATTTCGAACAGTTCTTCCAGCGTGCCCATGCCGCCCGGCATGGCGATGAAGCCGTCAGACAGCTGGGACATCATGGCTTTGCGCTCATGCATGTCCTTGACGATGAACTGGCGCGTCAGGCCCGTGTGCCCTACCTCGCGCTCCACCAGCTGGGTGGGGATCACGCCCGTCACCTCGCCACCGAGGCGCAGCACTTCATCGGCGATGATGCCCATCAGGCCCACATTGCCACCGCCGTAGACCAGTGCCAGGTTGGACTCCACCAGCGCCGCCGCCATGGCGCGCGCCGTTTCCGCATACAGCGGGCTGGCGCCGGGATTGGCGCCGCAATAAACACAGATCGATTTCACTTGAGTTTCTTGAGATAGTCTTCGGACAGTTTCTGGAAGCGCACGCTGGTTTCGCCGCGCAGGTAAGGCCCGATCTGGGACAGCACCTGGTAGCAGCCGCGCGCCAGCGCATCCGCCATTGACTGCTGCTCGGTATAGTTGCGCGGGTTGCGCACGTATTCATAGGACAGCCAGTACGTGGCCACCACCACCATATTGGTCGCCATCGCATCGATCGCCACATCATTGGCTTCGAGCGAGTTCTCGCTGCGCAGGTCCACGCAGAGCTGCTTGGCCACCTTGATCTTGTGCGCCAGAATCTGCTTGAACTGCAGCTCCAGCTTGCGGTTGCGCGACAGCAGGTCGTTCAGGTCGCGGTAGAAGAAGCGGTAGCGCCAGATCAGCTCGAACATGAAGTGCAGGTAGTTCCACACGTCCTCGATGTTGGAGCGGCGCCCGTTCGGCACCTGCAGGATGCGCTCAATCTCCTCTTCGAACTGGACGAAGATGGAGTTGACGATATCGTCCTTGTTGCGGAAATGGTAGTACAGGTTGCCCGGCGAGATATTCATCTCTTCGGCGATCACCGTGGTGGTGATGTTCGGCTCGCCGAATTCGTTGAACAAGCGCAGCGAGAGTTCGAGAATTCGTTCGCGGGTGCGTCTTGGGGCTTTTTGTTGCATGGCAGGAGAATTGGTTTATTCCCCTGCAAGCATAACACCGATAAGGCTTCTGCTGGGAAATCAGGCAGCATGCCGCCCGCGCCGCGCCACCGACTGCCGGTGCAGGCGGAAGCCTTCACGGATATTCTCGCGCAGGACACCGCCCTTCCAGGGCTTGGTATAGAAGCGGTCGATCGCGCCCTGGTTGATGGCGGCCATGATGGGCGCCAGGTCGGCATAGGCGGACAGCATGATGCGGAAAGTATCCGGCGCCAGCGTCTTCACCCGCTCCATGAACTCGATGCCGCTCATATTCGGCATGCACTGGTCGCACACGATCACCTGCACCCTGTGCTTGGCCAGGATGTCGAAGCCTTCGGCCGCCGTTTGCGCGGTCAGGATACGGTAGCCGTCCTGTTCCAGGAAGTCGCTCAGCACGTCCAGCATGAAGGCATCGTCGTCCACGATCAGCAGGGTTGGCGGTTCGTCGCCCCCCTCATCATCGGACGGCTGCTCCATGGCGCGGCCTTCATCGAGCATGGCCTCAAATTCATCCGCCGTGACCGGACGGCTGAAGTAATAGCCCTGGATCTCGTCGCAGGCATGGCGCTTGAGGTAGGACAGCTGGGCATCGCGTTCCACGCCTTCCGCAATCACCTTCAGCTTCATGCTGTGCGCCATGTGGATGATGGCCAGCACAATGGCCGCATCGTCCGGATTGCTGGTCACCTCGCGCACGAACGCGATGTCGATCTTCAGCTTGTCGATCGGGAAGCGCTTCAGGTAGGCCAGCGAGGAATAGCCGGTGCCGAAATCGTCGATCGAAATTTTCACGCCCAGCTGCTTGAGGTTCTGCAGCACGGTGATCGTTTCTTCCGCATTCGACATCAGCGAGCTTTCCGTCAGTTCCAGTTCCAGCAGCTCGGGCGCAATATCGTGCTCCTTGAGGGCCCGCATCACCTCTTCCTGCAGGCCGCCGACAAAGAACTGGATGCCGCTCACGTTGACGGAGATCTGCACCGCGCCGCAGGGCTTCTTCGACCACTCGGCGATTTTGCGGCAGGCCTCGTCGATTACCCAGTTGCCGACGCGGACGATCAGGCCCGTTTCCTCCAGCAGCGGAATGAAGAGCGCCGGCGAAACCATGCCGTGGCCCGGGCGCTGCCAGCGGATCAGGGCTTCCGCCCCGCTGATGCGGCCCGTGGTGATATGCACCTTCGGCTGGAAGTACAGCACGAACTCCTTGTTGTCGATGGCGCGGCGCAGCGCGTTTTCCATGTCCAGCCGCGCCAGCGACTGCGCGTTCATCTCCGCCGTGAAGAAGCGGAAGGCGTCGCGCCCGGCTTCTTTGGCGCGGTACATGGCCGTATCGGCATACTGGATCAGGGAGTCCGCATCCACGCCATCATCCGGATAGACCGAGATGCCGATGCTCGCGGTCATGGTGACTTCGTGGCCTTTCAGGTCGAAGGGGCGGCGCATCGCTTCGCGGATCTTGTCCACCACGGCAATCGCGTTCTGCGCGCCTTCCGGCAGCATCAGGATGGCGGCGAATTCATCGCCGCCGAAACGGCCGATGGTGTCGCGCACGCGCAGGCAGTCCACCAGCCGGCTGGAGAACTGTCGCAGCAGCTCGTCGCCGATGGTGTGGCCCAGCGTGTCGTTGATGTTCTTGAAGCGGTCCATATCGAGGAAGAGCACAGCCAGCGCCCATTTATGCTCCTGCGCCATGCTCAGCGAATGCGTCAGCGATTCATAGAACTGGCTGCGGTTCGGCAGGCCGGTGAGCGTATCGAAGTGGGCCAGCTTCAGCAGGCGGCGTTCCGCTTCCTTACGCTCGGTGATATCGCGCGCCACCGCCACCAGAATCCAGTTGCTGCCCGAACGCAGGGTGCGGCCCTGCACTTCCACCGACAGCGGCGAACCGTCCTTGCGCTGCAACAGCAGCTCGGTCATGGTGCCGGCATGGTCCCCTGCCAGCAGTTTGTCGTACAGGTCTTCCAGCCGCCCCAGCTCGGCGCGCAGGAAGTCTTCGCGGTCGTAGCCCAGCATGCGGCAAGCCGTCACGTTCACGTCCACGAAACTGCGGTTGGCGCGGTCCACCAGGAAGATGGCGTCGGCCGTCGCATCCATGGCCAGCCGGAAGCGGCGCAGGTCTTCATCCAGGCGGATGCGCGCATCCATATCGCGCTGCAGCTGCTCATGGTTGCGGCGCACTTCTTCATACAGCAGCAGGTTCTGGAATGCGGCGGCGATCTGCGCCGCCACGGTCACGGCAACCCGTTCGTCCACTTCGCTGAATTCATCGGCGCCCAGCTTGTCGGCCAGGTACAGCCAGCCGTGCACACGCTCGTGCAAAGTGATCGGCACCACCAGCAGCGAATGCACGGGCGGGTGGGTGGCGGGCAGTCCGACATGGGTGGCATCGCCTGGCAGTCCCGCCATGCGCTGCGGCCGCCTTTGTTCCAGCACCTCGCGCAGCACGCCTACGCTGGGGTTGTCGCGCAGCTCCGGTCCGGGGACGCTGGAACCGCAGGTGGCAAAATAGGTCAGGTAGTTTTCTTCCGGTTCCAGCACGCCGATGCAGGCGTAGCGCGCCACGCAGATGTCCTGCGCCACGCGGCAGCAGATCTCCACCAGTTTCTGCGGGTCGCGTTCCGCGCCCAGCTCGATGCCCAGTTCGATCAGCGCCGTCAGGCGCAGGCTCACGGCCTGCAGGCTGGAGAGCGAATTGGACAGGCGCTGCGTCATCGTGTCGATGTGTTCCGCCTCGGCGTTCGGCCCGTGGCCGTTGTTCGCCATGCGCGTCAGCGTCTGGCTGCTCGATTCGAGTTCGTCCAGGTATTCCGCCACCTTGAAATCGATGCCGCTCACGCCCGGTTCGCCCGGCGCCTGCGCGATCGGTGGCGCCATGGCCGCCTGAGCCAGGCCCAGCGCTTCCTGCACGGTGCTCACAATGATGTCGGGGTCCGAAGGCTTGGGCAGCACCCAGCGCACGCCGCAGGACTGCGCCATCGCCACCGCTTCGCGTTCGCGGTAGGTGGCGGTGTAGAAGATGATGGGAATCTGCGCCGTGGCCGGATTGGCGCGCATGCGCTCCACGAATTCATAGCCGTCCATATTCGGCATCAGGATGTCGGAGATCACCAGGTCCGGCCGCTCGTCTTCCATCAGCGCCAGCGCTTCGGTGCCGCTGGCGGCCGCCATCAGGCGGTGGCCGCTGAAGCCGAGCAGCGTCATGAGGAACTCGCGGTTCAGCACATGGTCATCGACAATCAGGATGCTGGCCGTACCGTCAGGCAGTTCCGGCGGCGGCGCTTCCGCCACCGGCTCTTCGCCGGGCAGGAAGGCTTCAATCTGTTCAACGAAAGTGTCCGGTTCAATCGGCTTGCCGATGTAGCCGTCGAAGCCTGCCGCCAGCAGGCGCTCGCGGTCGCCCACCATGGCCAGCGCCGTCACCGCCAGTGCCGGCGTGCGCTGCAGTTCGGGATCGGCCTTGAGGGCGGCAATCACGCCGTAGCCATCGAGCTTGGGCAGGTGCACATCGCAGATGATCAGGTCCGGGCGTTCGCTGCGGGCAGCGGCCACGCCAGCCTCACCATCGCTTGCCGACAGCGGCGTGTAGCCGAAAGCACGGAGCAGATAAACCATCAGCTCCATATTGGTCGGATTGTCTTCGATGATAAGGATGCGTGCTGACACGTCGATGCGCTCCGGGTCTCTCAGTTGCGGGGGCGGTGCAATACGCCAGCCTTGAGTATCGCTGAAACTTCCGTGAGACAGAGCACGCATGCAAATCTCACAGAAACTCACAAGCCCTTCGTGACTCTCTCTTGCTTAATCTCAAGACAGTCTAGCGCGCGTTGTCAACAACGTCAAAAATCTCGTTCAGAACGTGTGACAAAACAAACGCATTGTCGGCCAGCGCAACGTGGCCGACGCCGCCAAGCTCGATATTGCGGGCGCCTTCCAGCCGGCAGGAATCCTGCGGCGCGATGATATTGTCGTGATGCGACCAGATCGAAGTGATCCTTTCGCGCCGCCCTGTATCGCCCTTGTCCAGTGCAGCCAGCCATTGCGCGCCGCGCCTCATCTGGCGCGCGTTGGCGCCGATGCCGAAGCTGGCCAGCGCGGTGCCGTGATGCGGCGTGCCCAGCGTGATGAGTTTGGCAACCGCCTTGGCGACCGCCGCATCGCCGTGCGCCTGCAGATAGGCGCGCGAGGCCAGGCCGCCCATGCTGTGCGCCACAATCACAAGCCGGTCCTGTCCGGTGGCCGCAAGCAGGCGCTGGACGGCGGCCGCAATCTGGTCCGTGTAGTGGTCGATATCGGCCGTTACCGGCTCCAGGTCCACGGCGTCATGGCTGATGTGCTGCTGCGCCAGCAGGCGCCGCAGCGACGCCCAGTAGCCGCCGTTGCAGCCGTAGCCGTGCACCAGCAGCACCGGCAGGCCGCGCGGAGGGTTCGCGATATGCATGCGCGGGTGGTGCCACAGCATTGTCCAGGACGATGCCCGCATCGATGCCGCATATTCGCCGAAGAACAGGCGCAGGCGGCCGCGCCAGTTCAGGCCATGCTGCTGCGGTGTGGCGCTGCGGGCACGCCAGCTGAGATGAAAATTGTTGGCGACGATGAGCATGCGCACCAGGGCCACCAGGGCCAGCGCTGCCGCCAGCGCCACGGCGCCCGGCAGCGGGCCGCTCATGAGGCGCCACAGCAGCAGCGCTGCCAGCGCCTGCGCTAGCATGATGATAGCGAGCAGGCGCACCACCATCTCAGGCAGCCCTTGGCTGTGCCGCCGGCTTCCCGGTCAACTGCTGCGCCAGCTGGCTCGCGAGGCGCGCGGTGATGCCGTAGATCGACAGCTGGGGATTGGCGCCGATCGAGGTGGGGAACAGCGAGCCGTCATGCACCGACACGTTGGACAGGCCGCGGTAGCGTCCATTGCCCGCCACCACACCGCTGCGTTCGTCGCCGGACATGGTGCAGCCGCCCATCACATGGGCCGATGCCACGCGCGTCTGCAAAGGCTTCATCGGCAGCGCGGCGATTTCCTTCTGCGCCTCGGCCCAGTTGCCGTAGTGGCGCGCCTGCTCGTGCACCGGCGCCACCTTGAGCGCGCCTGCGGCAAACTGGATCTCCGCCATCGTCAGCAGGGCGCGCTGCGCGCCGTCCCACATCGGCTTGCTCATCACGTAATCCAGTTCCGGCGAACCGTCGCTGCGCAGGTGCACGCGGCCGCCGCGCGACTCCTCGTGGAAGCCATCGCGCAGCAGCGCCAGCATGCCCTGCAGGTGCGAGAACTGGCGCATGGTGTCGGCGTGCAGCTGGCCGAAACCCGCCATCGTGGTCGACAGCAGCACCGGGTGCATCGGAGGCACTTCCAGCTTGAAACCCACTGGCCCGTCGATGGCCTGGGTTTCCAGGAAATGGTCGGAATAGATGGTTTGCGGCGCGCCGCTGAAGCCATCCACCGCCTGTTCGAAAATGCCGGCCGAGATCAGCGTGGGATGCAGGAAGGTGCGCCGTCCCAGCAGGCTATGCGGATCGGGTGCGCGGGAGCGCAGCAGCAGCGCCGGCGAGTTGATGGCGCCGCCCGCCACCACGAAGTGGCGCGCGCGCAGCGTAATGCGGCTGCCGCTGGGCGCCAGCCCGTCCGCCGACAGCGCACTGCATTGCAGGCTGTCGGCGCGGTCGCCCTGCCACACGAAGCGCTCGGCGCGCGCGTGCGTCAGCAAGGTGGCGCCATGCTGCAAGGCCGATGGAATGGTTGTCACCAGCATCGACTGCTTGGCGTTCGTCGGGCAGCCCATGCCGCAGTAGCCAAGGTTCCAGCAGCCCTTTACATTGCGCCGGATCGCCGCCACGGGAATATTCAGCTTCGCCGCGCCCTTGCGCAGCAGCTCGTTGTTTTCGTTCGGCGGCGTGGGCCAGTCCTCGATATGCAGGCGCTGCTCCATCATCGCGAACCATGGCGCCAGCGCTTCCTGCGAATAGTCCTTCAGCGCGAACTCGCGCTGCCAGAAGGCCAGCGTGGCCGGCGGCGTGCGGAAGCTGGAGGTCCAGTTCACGGTGGTCGAACCGCCAACCGCCTTGCCCTGCAGGATATTGATGGATTTGTCGCGCGTTTTGCGGGCGGCGGATTCCTGATACAGCGCGGGATAGGCCTCGGCCTCGCGCATCTTGAAGTCCTTGGATGAGCGCAGCGCGCCCTCTTCCACAATCAGCACCTTCAGGCCGGACAGCGCGAGAATCTCGGCCGTCACGCCACCACCCGCGCCGCTGCCGATGACCACCACGTCCGCTTCCAGCGTGCGGTGGCCGTCCAGCGTGGCCGCGTCGATCACCTTCCAGCCTGCGGCCAGCCCGGCCTGGATCGGATCCGGCACGGCGCTCATGCTGCCAGCTCCTTCATTGGGCCGGGATAGCCGATCGCCGCCCAGTGCGCAGGCTGCGCATACCAGCTGCCGATGATCAGGTCATGCAGCGCGTGGTAGGCCGACTGCAGCAGCGCCAGGCGGTGCCCGCGCCAGCTTTGCAGGAAGGCCGCGATCTGTTCCGGCGACGCTTCGGCCCACGGCGGAATGCCCGCCAGCAGGCGGCGCGTGGGCGCCAGCACCATCAGGCCGAACAGGTCCTGCACTTCCTTCTGCACGGCCAGCGGCAGGCCGGTGATGGCAATGCGCACGGCTTCAATGGCGTCACCCAGCGCGGCGGCGCGTTCCGGCCCGGCAGGCAGCACCGGCCCCAGCATCACGGGAATGACGGCGGCCAGCATGTCGCGGCCGGAGGAATCGAGTTCGAACTGCTGTGGCGCCGCCCTGAACTGGCGGTACAGCAGGCCGCCAGCGGCCAGCGTCACAGCGCCGGCCAGGCCGATCTTCAGGAAAGATCTGCGCGAAGTCTGCATGGGGTCTCCAGGTTATGGTTTTTTGCTCCAGTGTACGTGAAGCGACCGGCCCGGATTAGAGGGGAGAATCTATTCCTTGCGCCCGCACTTCGCCATGACCTGGCGCGCGATGCCGCGCAGGATATTGACCTCTTCCGTCTCCAGCCCCGCCCGCGAGAACATGCGCTTCAGGCGCGGCATCAGCTTGCGCGGATTGTTCGCGTCGAGGAAGCCCAGCTGCACCAGCGCCTCTTCCAGGTGCGCATACATGCCGTCAATCTGCGCCACGCTGGCGGCATCGCCCTGGAAGCCGATATCGGTGGCCGCGCGCTGGCCGGCCAACGCCGCCATGCGGCACTCGTAGACCAGCACCTGGGCCGCCTGCGCCAGGTTCAGCGAGGAATAATCGGGATTGGCCGGAATATTCACCAGCACATTGCAGCGCTCCACAATCTCGTTCGGCAGGCCGAAGCGCTCATTGCCGAAGATAAGGGCGGCGCGTGCCGGGCTGGCTACCAGCTGCTCCGCCAGCTCGCGCGGCGCCATCACGGGCGGCGAAAACTCGCGCAGGCGGGCCGAGACGGCGGCCGCGAAATGGATGCCGTCCAGCGCCTCTTCCATGCTGCCCACCACGCGGGTGCGCTCCAGGATATCGGCGGCGCCGCTGGCGAAGGCCACCGATTCCTCGTGCATCAGCGCGCCCTCGAAGCGCGGATTCACGAGCACCAGCTCGCTGAACCCCATGGTTTTCATGGCGCGCGCCACCGAGCCGATATTGCCCGGACGGCTGGTTTCCACCAGCACAATTCTCAGCCTGTCAAAAAGAGTCGGTGTGCTTTCGGCCTGATTCATTTAAAATGGAGAATTATTGCGTTGTCGATGGGCCGGAATTCTACCCTGCCGACGCCGCGCCGCTCTTTAATTCATTCATGTTCACAGACCTCCGTTGCCGAGGGCGCTTCGCGCCGGGCAGGCGGAACGTCTCTTTTTACCGGATATTGCCATGCACCCAATGCTCAATACGGCCGTCAAGGCGGCCCGCCGCGGCGCCACCGTCATCAACCGCGCCTCCTTCGACCTCGACCGTGTTAACGTTACCGAGAAGAAACACAACGACTTTGTCACCGACGTCGACCAGGCCGCCGAGCAGGCCATCGTGGAAGTGCTGCAGAAAGCGTATCCGGACCATGGTTTCATCACCGAAGAAGGCGGCGTGATCGGCGCTGTGAACGACGAGAGTGAATACGTGTGGATCATCGATCCACTGGACGGCACCACCAACTTCATGCATGGCTTCCCCCAGTACGCCATCTCCATCGCACTGCAGCAGCGCGGCGTGGTCACGCAGGCCCTGGTCTACGACCCGGTGCGCAATGACCTGTTTACCGCCACCAAGGGCGCCGGCGCCTACCTGAACGAAAAACGCATCCGGGTTAACAAACTGGACCGCATTTCGGGCGCCCTGCTGGGCACCGGCTACCGCGAAGGCAATCCGGACGCGCTGGCCGAATACCTGAAAATGTACGGCCTGCTGGGCACCCGCTGCCAGGGCATCCGCCGCGCCGGCGCCGCCGCGCTGGACCTGGCCTATGTGGCCTGCGGCCGCCTGGACGGCTTCTATGAAAAGAACCTGAAACCCTGGGACATCGCCGCCGGCGCCCTGCTGGTGACGGAAGCGGGCGGCATCGCCGGCGAGTTCAACGGCGAAGCGAACTACATGAAAACCGGCCACATCATCGCCGGCAGCCCGAAAATCTTCGGCCAGATGGTGGGCCTCCTGGCAGAATTTGCATAAAAACAAGTTTCTTCCGGTAACTTTGTTACAAAAAAGGAGGCGCAAAGCCTCCTTTTTTATTGCCGTAGCGAAATAAATTCCTATAATCACTGATATACTCACACGCTGCGCCCGCGATGCCGTGCGCGCCCTCCGCTTCTCCTATAAAGATCATTATGTCCTTCTCCCAACTTGGCCTGTCTGACGCCATCGTGCGCGCTGTCACCGAAACCGGTTATACCGCGCCCACCCCAATTCAGACGCAAGCCATTCCCGCCGTGCTGCAAGGCGGCGACCTGCTGGCCGGCGCCCAGACCGGCACCGGCAAGACCGCCGGCTTCACGCTGCCGGTGCTGCACCGCCTGTCCACCGACGCCGTGGGCCAGCAGCTGGCCAACAATACTTCCCAGCGCGCCATCCGCGCCCTGATCCTGACCCCGACCCGCGAACTGGCGGCCCAGGTCGAGGAAAGCGTGAAGGTCTACGGCAAGTACACCCGCCTGAATTCGGCCGTCATTTTCGGCGGCGTCAGCATCAATCCGCAGATCAAGCAGCTGCGCCACGGAGTTGACATTCTGGTCGCCACGCCGGGCCGCCTGCTGGACCACATGATGCAGGGCACCGTCAAGCTGGACAAGGTTGAGATCCTGATCCTGGACGAAGCCGACCGCATGCTGGACATGGGCTTCATCCGCGACATCCGCAAAGTGCTGGCCGCGCTGCCGCCTAAGCGCCAGAACCTGCTGTTCTCGGCCACCTTCTCGGACGAGATCAAGGCCCTGGCCGACGGCCTGCTGGACAAGCCTGCCACCATCGAAGTGGCACGCCGCAATTCGACGGTGGAAGTGATCGCCCAGAAAATCCACCCGGTGGACCGCGACAAGAAGCACCCGATGCTGTCGCACCTGATCCGCAGCCACAAATGGACCCAGGTGCTGGTGTTCACGCGCACCAAGCATGGCGCCAACAAGCTGGTGGAACAGCTGGGCAAGGACGGCGTGGGCGCGATGGCGATCCACGGCAACAAGAGCCAGTCGGCACGCACCCGTGCACTGGGCGAATTCAAGGACGGCACGCTGCAGGTGCTGGTGGCCACCGATATCGCCGCGCGCGGCATCGACATCGACCAGCTACCGCACGTGGTCAACTACGACCTGCCGAATGTGCCGGAAGACTATGTGCACCGCATCGGCCGTACCGGCCGTGCCGGCGCCAAGGGCGAGGCGGTGTCCCTGGTCTGCGTGGACGAACACGACATGCTGAAGGACATCGAAAAGCTGATCAAGCAATCGCTTCCGCGTGAAGTGATTCCCGGCTTCGAGCCGGATCCAACGGCCAAGGCGCAACCGATCCAGCTGCGCAGCGGCGCCGGCCACCACCGCAACCCGCGTCCGGGCGGCAATGGCGGCGGCCGTGGCAAACCAGCCGGCGGCCAGCCGGCGCGCGCTGCCGGTAACGGCGGCAACGGCCAGCAGCAGCCACGCGGCAATGGCAACGGCCAGCAGCCGCGCATTCTCGGCAACGCGAACGGCGGCAACGGCCAGCGCAGCGCCGCGCCACGTGATGGCGGCGCCCGCAGTGGCGCACCACGCAGCGGTGCCCCGCGTCCGGGCGGCAGTGCCCCGGCACGCAACGGCGGAGGCCGCGGCCGCTGATGCGCTTCGCCGCCAACCTGTCGATGCTGTTCACGGAACTGCCGTTCCTGGACCGCTTCGGCGCGGCGAAGGCGGCGGGTTTCAACGGGGTCGAGTTCCTCTTCCCCTACGCTTTCCCTCCTGAACAGATCCGGGCGCAGCTGGACCAGCACCAGCTGCAGCTGGCGCTGTTCAACCTGCCGCCCGGCGACTGGGATGCAGGCGAGCGCGGCATGGCCTGCGACCCGCAGCGTGCGGACGAATTCCGCGCCGGCTGCGAGCTGGGCCTGCGCTATGCGCGCGCGCTGGGCGTACCCCATGTGCATTGCATGGCCGGCCGGGTTCCCGCCCATGCGGCGCCGGACGCAGCGCACCAGGCCTATCTCGCCAGCCTGCGCTACGCGGCCGGCCTGTTCGCGCCGCACGGCATCGGTGTGCTGATCGAACCGATCAACCACTACGACATGCCGGGCTACTTCCTGCACGGCAGCCGCCAGGCGCTGGACATCATCGCCGAATGCGCCCGCCCCAATCTCTTCCTGCAGTACGACATCTACCATATGCAGCGCATGGAAGGCGAGCTGGCCAACACCATCCGCGCCGCCCTGCCCCTGATCCGCCACATGCAGCTGGCGGACACGCCGGGCCGCCACGAGCCGGGCACGGGCGAAATCAACTATCCCTACCTGTTCGCCCTGCTCGATGAACTCGGTTACGAAGGCTGGATGGGCTGCGAATACCGTCCCCGCGCGGGCACGGAAGCCGGTCTCGGCTGGTTCAAGGCCCTGCAACGCTAACTTGCGCTGCCGCAAGTAGCTGCGGCCACATCGGAGCAAGATGGTCTTTCCCGTGACCGCGGAGACCCATCATGCGCCCATTCCTGCTTCTCCTTCTGCTGGCTGCGCTCAGCGGCTGCGCCACGCCCGAGCCGTCCCGCCTGCGCGAGGTGCGCGCCTTTGCCAACGAAGCGCCCAAGCTGGCCGGTTTCGCCGACCTGAGCCAGCGTTTCCGCGACACCTACCAGCGCGAGCAGCCCTATCTCAATGCCGCCAGCGTGCGCACCGAAGTGCAGCTGGACGACCGGCGGCGCGAAGCCTATCCGGACTTCGTGGCCCTGCACCAGTCCGTGGTGCTGTACATGCGCGCGCTGGGCGCACTGGCCGACGGCGGCACTTACGATGTGGGCGACCAGGTCAAGGGCCTGGCAGCCGGCATCAAGGCCTGGCCGGATACCGGCCTGACCGACCGCCATGTGAACGCCTACGCCGGCCTCACGCGCGCCCTGGCCCGTGTATTCACCGGCCGCGCCCAGGATCAGGCCGTGCAGACCCTGCTGCGCGAAGGCTACACGCCGCTGCAGGAATCGCTGGACGCCATGGCTGTGCTGCTGCGCACCTTCGACAAGCACCACGACAATGAACAGGCCATCGTGCTCGGCATGCTCGACGTGGAAATCCCTTTCGCCAACACGCCGCGCGACCGCCTGCTGGCCGCCATCGCGAAAGCGCACCGGCAGGAGAAGGTGCGCGAATACCACCTGCTCGGCCTGCGCCACACGCTGGCCCTGCAGCATGTGGAAGCGATCCGCAAGCAGCATGAGGCGCTTGTGCTGCAACCTGTGCTGCAGGCACCCGTGCCGCGCCCCGTCGGCGCCCTACCCAACGCCGCCCTCCAGGGAGCCACGCCATGAGCCAGACCGCCACCCCGCCCGCCGATATCGCCGCACTGGCCGACAGCATTACCGCCTGCGCCAAGGAACTGCACGCGCGCATCATGCGCGATATCCGGCGCGAAGCCCTGAGCCACGAGGAAGCCCAGGCCCTGTTCGACCAGGAAGTCGCGCTGCGCCTGCAGGCCAACAAGCTGTATGTGGACGCTGCCGTGCTGGCCGCCGGCAGCCTCGCCCTGCCGCGCCAGCAACTGCTCGACCTCACGGAAAAGGCGCGCGAAGCCATCCACCGCATCGAACACACCAAGCTGGTGGTGGACATTGCGGGCAACCTGCTGCGCCTGGTGGCCGCGGTTGCTTCTGCCCGGCCGGAAGACCTGGCGCCCGCCGCCGAGGAACTCAAGGCCAACCTGTCCGCACTCAAGGACAATCGGCAAGCGTAGCGCGCCCCTCCCGTCGTACAATCGGGGCATGGATACGCTGCTTCCGGATCAGCTCGAACACCTGCGCTCCCTGCTGACCCGGCAGTTGGACGGCCTGCTGGCGCAGCCCCAGGAAAGCGAGGGCGGCCTGCGCGTGCAGGCCGTGGAGGAAATCGAAACCTCGCCGGCCGACAGCGCCAGCAACCGCACCATGAACGAACTGGCGCTGGAAGCCGATGCGCAGCGTCAGCACCAGCTGCGCGCGCTGCGCAGTGCGCTGGCGCGGCTCGACAGCGGCGACTACGGCGACTGCGAACAGTGCGGCCAGCCGATCGGCTTCCAGCGCCTCAGCGTCAGTCCCGAAGCGCGCTTCTGCATCGCCTGCCAGACCCGCCGCGAGCAGGCGCGCCGCTGAGCCATCCGTGCGCGGCACGGCGGCCCGCACGCCTATAATCGGCCCATGGGCTACAAGACTATCCTGGTGCACGTGGACGACTCGCCCCATTCGCGGGCGCGCGTTATGCTCGCAGCCGAACTGGCGCTGCAGGAAGGCGCTTACCTGATCGGCGCGGCCACCACCGGCGTCTCGCGCTTCCTGTACCAGAACGAAATAGTGGACGAGGAAGACCCGAACCTGGCGCGCCACCTGGACGTGTTGCGCGAGCGCGCCCAGCGTGCGCTGGCCGAATTCGCACCCCGGCTGCGCGCACTCGGCGTGCAGCACTTCGAAGAACGCATACTCGATGATGAACCCGGCGCGGGCCTCAGCCTGCTGGCGCGCCATGCCGACCTGGTGGTGGTGTCGCAGGCCGACCCGGCCCAGCGCGGCAGCGCGGGCGAATTCCCGGCCGAGGTATTGACGGAGTCCGGCTGCGGTGTGCTGGTGGTGCCGCACGGCGCGCGCGCCAACGACGCCATTGCCGTCAGCAGTGCGGGCGTGGCCAGTCCCGGAGGGCCGCTGCCGGGACGCCGTACCCTGATCGCCTGGAACGCCAGCAAGCAGGCCGCACGCGCGGTGCGCGAAGCGCTGCCGCTGCTGCGGCGCGCCGAGCGCGTGACGGTGGCCATCGTGGATGCCGACCTGCATCCCGCCGCCTTCGGCGAAGAGCCGGGCGCGGACTTGCTGGCCTGGCTGGAACGGCATGGCGTACAGGCCACGGTGGCGCTGCGCCAGACGGCGCGCCAGGGCCTGCTGAAACGGCCCGGCGATACCGGTGCCGCCCTGCTCGCCCTGGCCGAGGAAGAAGCGTGCGACCTGCTGGTGCTGGGCGCCTACGGCCACTCACGGGTGCGCGAAACCCTGCTGGGCGGCGTTACCCGCACAGTGCTGGAAACCATGGGCCTGCCCGTGCTGATGGCGCACTGATTCAGCCGTCCGAGCGCCAGTCCTGGTCGCGGATTTTCGCCACCTGGCGCTGCGCCAGCAATTTCCATAGGGTCAGTGCGTGTTGCCGGTCGGCGGACATGTGGCGCGGTTTGGCCAGCGCAATCTCGCAATCGCGGTCCGACCATTCCTCGTAGCGGATGGCGCCATTGGCGGCCACCTCCATCTGGTACATCAAGCCGTCGTCATACCCGAACTTGAGCACCGCAAAACCCGGCCCGCCTTCCGGACCGTGCGTCTTGCCGTCGTATACGTCGGCCAGCACGGAAGCCAGCTGCGCTTCCGTCGGCGCCGGAACGTCGCACCCGTCGGGGCGCGTGAGGACTACCCATGCCTGTGTCATGAACGCTCCTCCTGTCGACGAAGGCGGGGGGCCGCCTCCTGTGCCGATCATGCGCCAAAATGGCTGTGCACGCCAGCAATTGTTAATGCTTCACAACAGCCGCCCCGGCGCAAACGTTTCAGTGCACGAGCTGTGGCAGGGAGAGCGGATTGAAGTCGGTCCAGTCGCCGTTGACGATGCTGCCTTCGGCTTTCTCGATATGGTTGGCGCCCAGGTCGCGCAGCGTCTGCACCGCCCGCCCTTCGTCGCCGTCCTGCACGGCCACGGCGATCATCATGCCGGCCTTGCGCGGCTCCACCATGTTTTCGCCGCTGCCCTGCTCCGGCTCGCCGCGCTCCTTCATATGCGAAAAGCTGTAGAGCGAACCCACATGCGCGCCCACCAGGCCACCCACTACCGGGCCAAGCGGTCCGGTCAGCGGCACCGTGGCGGCACCCACCGCAGCGCCGATAGCGCCGCCGGTGGCCGCGCCCTTGGCCAAGCCTTCCGGCGACTCCTTGGCGCCGGGCGACAGCGCTCGGTCGCCGCCCAGCTCATGCGTGTCATGCTGGCCCGGCTGGTTAAGGTAGAAGGAGCTGATGCGCTCGTCAGGGAAACCGGCGTCGCGCAGGGCCTGGCGCGCAGTGTCGATCTGGTCCTGCAACTGGAAATGTCCGGCAATAATTGTTGTCATGTTTTTCTCCCGCATGGTTGTACGCATCCAGCTTGCCGCGCCGGGGCGCGGTCTTCCGTACGCTGACGCACACACTCCGTGCAGGATGAGCTGTTACCAGCTGGCCCAGGCGATATTGCGGGTGCCCGGCAGCACTGCCAGCGGCTCGGGCGCAGGCGGCGGCAGCGGCCGGTCCAGCCACTCGCGCGGGTCCACCCGGTAGTACTTGAGCAGTTCGCCGAACAGCATGGGGTGGCGCTCGGCCATCTGCCAGGGCTTCTCAAAATAGGTTTCCGTGGCCACGGCAAAGAACTCGGCCGGATTGGTGGCGCCGTAGTGGTCCATCACGCTGTCTTCGCGGCCGTAATACGCGTCATAGCGCAGGTTGGCGAAGTCGCGCGACAGCACTTCGGACCAGCTGCGGTAGCTGTCCTGGCTGCCCAGATAGGGCGCGCCATTGGTGCTGCCGGATTCGCTGTCCAGCTGGTGCGCAAACTCGTGCAGCACCACGTTGTGGCCGTCGGTCCAGTCACCCGCACCGCGCCGCACATCGTCCCAGGACAGCACCACGCGCCCGTCTTCCCAGGATTCGCCCAGCATATGCTGGTGCACATCGGTGACCACGCCGCCCGGCCCCACGTCCTTGCGCGGCGCGGCGAAGGCGCCCGGATACAGCAGGATGGTGTGCAGCGCTGGATAGACCTTGCTGTGCCGGTTCGGCAGCAGCAGGCAGGCCTGGCCGGCAATGGTCACGCGCATCTCTTCGCTGACGTTCAGGCCGGCGCAGCCCACGAATTTTTTCTGGTGCAGGAACTGCACCACCATGCGCTGCAACTGGGCCTGCAGGGCGGGCGCCATGCGCTGGTAGACGGGGATATTGCGGCGCAGGATGGCCTGCGCGGAAGCCGGCAAGGGACGGGCCAGCGCGCGGCGCAGCGACCAGCGCGGATAGACAAATGGCGCCGCAATTGCGAGCGCCAGGAGAGAGAGCCAGAGCAAAGCTTCCATGGGATGCCGTCCATAACAGATCAGTTCCGCCACAGATGGGGTGACTTGCCGGCATTTCAACATGCCGGCAAGGGAAGCTTAGCACTACGGCATTACGACTGCGCTTTTTGCAGCGAGGCAGGGGCGCCGAACAGGGCCGCCACCAGCGGATCGCGGGTAACAGGGCCGCGGTTCACGCGGATCGCGTAGTGGGTATCGTCGGCCAGGATATGGAAGTGGCGGCCGGCGCCCGCCATGCTCTGCTCGCGCAGGCTGGGACGTTCCTTGCGCGGTGGCGCACCTTCGCGTTTCGGCTGGGCGATGGCGGCCAGGAAGGCCTGCACGCGCTCGGCGTCCGGGGTCAGGCGGTAGACGGCCTTGCCCAGGTAGGTGGCGGTGCCTTCAATATAGCGTGCCAGTTCGATCACGCCCGCTTCGCGCAGGTCGCGGATATATTTGCGTGCGCCCGATGGCGAGAATTTGAGGAACCAGGCAATTTCGTCGGCCAGCATTTCATGGTTTTGCAGTTCGCCGATCAGTTTCTGCATGTTTTCGATGCGGCGCAGGGTCGCCGACGTCGAGCGCACACGCTCGATCGATGCGAGCGACAGTGCCTTGCGCTCGGTTCCCGGACCCGGACGCTCGACCAGTGCCAGGCGCGGTTTGAGGGAGGACACGGAAGCCGAAGTGTCACGCGCTTCGTTCTGAGCGCCCATCATTTCGCTGGTTGGCAGGTCATGAGTATTGGTTGCGTGCATGTGAAACTCCTTTAAAACGTAGCCAGAAAACGCAGCTGCCGGGTAGCCGCGCAGTAAATCGCTTGCATCAATGGCTACAGATTGCGCTTTGGGGCGGCCTGAGTCTGTGCGGCAACGAACACAACTCCAGCAATTTATTGCCAGCCGGACATGGAATGCCGAAATGGGCGCTACTGTGTGCGTTCTCGAACAGAGCTGTAAGGCTTGGACTCCTAATCTGGACTCCGGTTCATCGACAGACCTTTACGAAAGGACGAACACCATGAAATATTCCATCCTGATTGCAGCGGTTGCCGCCCTGAGCCTGACCGCCTGTGAAAAAACCGTTAACAACAATCCGCCAGCTGACACGCCGGCCGCAGTGGCCGTGCCGGGTCCGCAAGGCCCGGCTGGCCCGGCAGGCGAACCCGGCAAGCCAGGCGACACCGTGGTGGTGGCCCCGGCCGACTCCACCGTGACCCCGGCTACCCCACCCGCCGACAACGCCACCACGCCGCCGCCAGCCGACGGCGCGGCAACCACGCCGGCCCGTTAATTACTTTTGGTACACTTACGGCCGCGCCTCTCCTCTACCGGAGGAAGGCGCGGCTTTTTATTTGGACTCTTCCGGTAACCAGTGGTTTGTATGAAAAGCGCAACAAGTTTGATTTAACGCAAGCTTTTTGTGCGCTAGCGCACCGATGGTGGGAACCACGCCCCCCTACACTGCGTCCAACAGCCATCACGAATCGCTGGATTAAATTTTTTAAACGCATCAGGAGCATCAATGAATAAAAATATTGCTATCGCCGCAGCGCTGCTGTGCGCTTCCTTCGCCGCTTCGGCCCAGGACACCATCATCAACCCGAACTGGTATATCGCTCCAAGCGTGAGCGCTCTGAAACCGGACAGCGACTGGGTGACCGACAAGACCGGCTTCGGCGGCGGCCTGAAATTCGGCCGTGCCGTTGCGGAAAACTGGGACGTGCAAGTGGGCTACACCTACGCACGCTCGAAAGAGAACGGTACTCGCTATGAACAGCAAACCGTTGGTCTGGACGCTCTCTATCTCTTCTCCCGCAAGACCTTCCGCCCATTCGTGCTGGTAGGTATCGGCGCCGAGCGTGACAAGACCAACCCGTTCCAGAGTTTCGCGCAGCCACGCCGCACTTCGCCATTCATCAGCGCCGGCCTGGGTTTCCAGTCCTCGATGAACGACCGCTGGTCCTTCCAGGCTGACGTGCGCAATGTGCACGGCTTCCTGCGCGGCGACGAGTTCCCCCACAAGAAAGCCAACAACGTCTACCTGACGCTGGGCTTCAACTACCTGCTGGGCGATGCACCGAAACCACCAGCCCCAGCGCCAGTGGCCGCCGTGGAACCGCCACCACCGCCACCAGCACCAGTGGCACCACCGCCACCACCGCCACCAGCCCGCTTCGAGAAGGTGACGATGTCCTCGACCGAACTGTTTGAATTCGACAGCGCCAAGCTGAACCCGAACCAGCCGAAGCTGGACGAGATCGCCCGCGTGCTGAACGAAAACACCAGCATCAACGACATCAACATCACCGGCCACGCTGACCGCATCGGCTCCGACAAGTACAACCAGAAATTGTCCGAGCGCCGTGCTGAATCGGTCAAGGCTTACCTGGTGGGCAAAGGCGTTGGCGCCGACCGCCTGAAGGCCGAAGGCAAGGGCGAAAGCCAGCCAGTGGTGCAGTGCAACGACAAGAAACGTTCGGACCTGATCAAGTGCCTGGAACCGAACCGCCGCGTCGAAGTCGAGCAAATCACCATCGAACGCCGCGTGCAGTAAACATTTGGCGTGATCGATCAAAAAGGGGCGTATGCCCCTTTTTGTTTTTCGGAGACCAAAAATGAATTGGAGAAAGTTTCCGCATATCGCGAAGAAGCTGCCGAACGTGGGCTACTGCGCGCTGACCGAATGGTTCGAACACAGCGACGCCAGCAAGGGCGCCGCCCTCGCCTTCTACACCCTGTTTTCGATTGCCCCCATCCTGGTGCTGGTGATCGCCATTGCCGGCATCTTCTACGGCAAGGATGCGGCGCAGGGCGAACTCTTCCTGCAACTCCGCGGCCTGGTCGGCAGCCAGGGCGCGGAGGCCATCCAACTGATCCTGGCCGGTGCGAAAAACGAAGAGGAAGGCAAGATCGCCACCATCATCGCCGGCGCCCTGCTCCTGTTTGGCGCCACCAGTGTGTTTGCCGAGCTCAAGTCCAGCCTGGATACGATCTGGGAAATTCCGCCGATTACCACCGGCACCATGTGGGACGTGATCCGCACCCGCCTGCTATCCTTCGGCATGATCCTCGTGCTCGGCTTCCTGCTGCTGGTGTCACTGGTGATCAGCGCCGCGCTGTCGGTGCTGGAACGCATCGCGCACGGCTACTGGGAGAATACAGCGGTGCTGTTGACGGTATTGAATTACGTCATCAGCTTCTGCGTGATTGCGGCCATGTTCGCCGTTATTTACAAGATGCTGCCGCGCATCAAGCTGTCCTGGCGCGACGTGGTGATCGGCTCGCTGGGCACGGCCGCCCTGTTCACGCTGGGGAAGTATGCGATCGGCGCCTATATCGGCAACAGCGGCGTGGCGAGCAGCTTCGGCGCGGCGGGGTCGATGATTGCGCTGCTGCTCTGGGTTTACTACTCGGCGCAGATCTTCTTCCTCGGCGCCGAGTTCGCGCGCCAGTACGCGCTGCAGATCGGCAGCCTGCGCCACCATCCGCGCGACGAGCACGGCAATCTCAAGGTGTGAGGCTCATTCGCCGAGCAGTTCGGCGATGACCTCCATGCCCTCCACGCGCTCGGCGACCACCTTCACGATCACAATCACCGGCACGCCGAGCAAGAGGCCCCACACGCCCCACAGCCAGCCCCAGAACAGCAGGCTGACGAAGACGGCCGCCGCGTTCATGCGCGCGATGCGGCCCGTCATCCAGGTAGTGACGAAAGTACCGACCAGGGTGGCAATGGCGAGCGATGCGCCAGTCACCAGCAGCACCATCTGCAGCGAATCGAACTGCAGGAAGGCCACCAGGCCGGTGGCGCTGGTAATCAGCAGCGGGCCAAAATAAGGCATGATGTGCAGCAGCCCGGCCACGATGGCCCAGGCCCCCGCGTTCTCCAGGCCGATGGCCGTGAGCGCCAGCCACATCAGCAGCCCCAGCAGCACGTTCGTCACCAGCAGCATGAACATATAGGACTGGATCGAGCTGTTGATGTCTTCCAGGATGTGCACGGTGATTTTCTTCTTCGACAGCGAGGGCCCGGTCAGCTTGACCAGCTTGCGCTTGAAGGTGTCGCCGGACAGCAGCAGGAAAAACACGAGGAAGATCACCATGGTGGCCTGGCTGACGAAGCCGATCAGGCCGCGCGAACCGGCCCAGATCCAGTCGATCACCTTGATGCCGCCGGTATCGCTCATGGCCGGCATCGGGCGCTTGGCGGAACGCCGCGCCTGCTGGCCGGCGGTGGCCATCTCGATTTCATTGGCAACCGCCTGGATGCGCTGGATGGTGCTGCCGCTGCCGCCGGTCGTGCTGGCCAGCAGCTTGGACACCTTGTGCGACACGGTCGGCAGTTCGTCCACGATATTCTGGAATTCACCATGCACCCGGCCCATCATCAGCGCCGTGCCGAACAGGATCGCGCCGGTGACGAGGGTGGAACCGATGGCGCGCGGAATGCGCAGCCGTTCCAGCCAGACCACGAGCGGGTTCAGGGTATAGGCAATGAGGATGCCGAGCAGGAAGGGAACAAGGAAATTGCGCGCCCACTGTACCGCGTACAGGAAGGCGACGGTGGCAATGATGCCGAGCGCCAGGCCGCGCGCATTGACATGCAGGGGCAGGCGCAGGGTACCCGGTGAGGCAGCCGCTTCGACGGCATCGTCGTCGGCGAGCGGAAGATTGCGTGGCGGCTGGTCCATGGGTCCTTAAAGCCGGCGCCTGCGGAAGCAGGCGCCGCCTGCACGGGAATTACTTCACGCGGATGTCGTTCTTCACGGACTGCACGCCTTTCACGCCGCGGGCGATTTCGCCGGCTTTGGTGATGTCGCCAGGCTGGGCCACGAAGCCGCTCAGCTGCACGGTGCCCTTGAAGGTTTCCACATTGATTTCGGTGGCCTTCAGGGTTGGCTCATTGAAGATGCTGGCTTTCACCTTGGTGGTGAGCACAGCGTCGTCGATGTATTCGCCGGTGCCTTCCTTGGTCGAGGTGGAAGCGCAGCCCACCACGGAGAAGACGGTAGCGGCGGTGAACACGGCGGTTGCGATTTTTTGTGCGATTTTCATGGTGGTTCTCCTTCTTGGTGTGGTCAAAAATGCTCAGGAAGCGAGCGTCATCAATCCAGTTCAGTAACCGAACTGGCTCTTCGCAGCCGAGACGCACTGGTCTTTGGCTGTACCGGCCAATGCATCGCATTTTTCAGCTGCGACCTTGTACTCGGCGATTCGTTTATCTTCACGCGCTGCATTGCGCGCTTCGATCACTTTCTTGTCGGCCTTGGCGTCGGCCAGGGCTGCCACATGGGTGGCCTTGGCGCGCTGCAGGCACACATCCTTGTCGTTGCCGGTAAAGGCATCGCAGCGGGTTTTATCCAGCGCGAAATCGGCATCGGCAATGTCCTTGCGGGCTTTGGTATAAGCACGCAGCGTATTCTTGTATTGCGCGGTGGCATCCGCTTCCGCCCGCACGCGGGCCGCTTTCGCTTCCGCCACGCACACATCTTTTGGGTTGCCAGTGATGCTGTCGCAGCGGGCACGCGCTACTTTGTATTCCGCTCCCGCAGCAGCCTTCGCGTTGTTGTACAGCGCCTTGGCTTCGGGAGTCGCCGCCATCGCTGTGCTGCTTGCAGCAAGCAGCAAGGTCATGAGCAGTTTCATCGTGTGCTCCTTTTCTTCTTATTGCGATGGAGAGAGTTTCCGATAGTTGCGCCGCGTTTTCTGTACGGTGGCGTACATTGCGGCACGGACAACACAACAATAAATGGTGCGTCATCGCACAGACCGCAGCAGCCGCGTTCCCTAAGCTGGAAACACATTCAAATCAGGAGGACAGAACATGAAGACGACACCAGTACTGGCGGCCATCATGGTCGCCGTCGCAACCCTGACCGGTTGCGCCAGCAGCAGCTACCCAACGGACACCAACTACTCCACCCGCAACGACGCGTCAACCTACGGCGTGATCGACAATATCCAGGTGGTGCGGGTGGACCCTGCCACCAGCGGCGCCGGCGCAGTGGCGGGCGGCCTGGTGGGCGCGCTGGTGGGTAACCAGGTAGGTTCGGGCAGCGGCCGCGCCGTCGCCACGGCAGCAGGCGCCATCGGCGGTGCGGTCGTGGGCAACAACGTGGAACGCAACCGCAACCAGCCGCACGATGTGTATCAGGTGTCGGTGCGCCTCGACAACGGCGACTACCGCACCATTAACCAGGACAACGTCTATGACCTGCGCGTGGGAAGCCGCGTGCGCGTGGTCGACGGCCGCGTCTACCGCTATTAATCTGAACGGGACAACACACCATGGGCACCATACTGTTGATTATTCTGGTCCTCGTCCTGATCGGGGCGCTGCCAACCTGGCCGCATAGCCGCAACTGGGGCTATGCCCCGAGCGGCATCGCAGGCCTGATCGTGATCATCCTGCTGATCATGCTGCTGACCGGCAGGCTATAAGGTACAAGGGGCGCTGCGGCGCCCCTTTTTACAGGAGCACATCATGAAACACACCCTTATCGGCATGCTGCTGGCGGGCCTGTGCTGCACCGGCTTTGCCCAGACCAGCGACACCACCCCGCCTGCGGTGGCACAGAACCAGGCCAGGGAAATTGCGCGCGGCGAACCGGCGCGCTGGCAGAAAGCCGACCGCACAACGCAGGCGCAGATCGCCACCAAGCGCAAGGAAATCGGCGCCGCCCTGAACGAGGCCAAAGTGGAGTGCAGGCAGATGGCCGCGAGCGAGCGCGATGAATGCATGCGCGAAGCGCGCGCCACCTACCAGGAAGATATGGCGAATGTACGCGAACTGGTGGCGCAGTCGAACCAGATGGGTTCGAACTACGACAGCACCGGCCAGTAAACCATCTCAGGCAGCCTGCTCGTGCGGCGGCAGTTCATGCAGCACGAGCGGGGTGTCCTCCGTCACGGCGGCCAGCCAGCCGGCGGCCTGGATGGCACGGGTGGCATCGCGGTAGCCCTGGTCCCAGCGCCATTCGATGGAACCCTTCGAGAAATTGATGTCCTTCATCGGCATATGCCAGTCATGGCCTGCATACGGCAGGCGCACCACGTGCAGGGTGCTGCCGCAGCCCATCGCCTCCAGCTCGCGCGCAGCCTGCGCGCTCTTCTCCTGGTCCGGCAGCGCCGTGTACAGGTCGCGCAGTTTCTGCTGCATGCGGCGCGTGTTCACGTAGTCCGCCAGGTGGCGCTTGGAACGCGAGGCGAAGGTCACGTCTTTCTGGCGTGTCTGCACTTCTTCCAGCGTGGTGGGCTCGGGGCCTTCGGCGGCCCACAGGTCCACCATGAAGCACAGCGTATCGGCGCCGCTACGGTCGTCCAGCACGGTTTCCAGCGGCGTGTTTGAATACAGGCCGCCATCCCAGTACAGGTCACCGCCGATACGCACCGCCGGGAAGCCGGGCGGCAGCGCGCCGCTGGCGCGGATATGGTCGGCGCAGATCTGGCCGTCCTTGCTGTCGAAGCTCACCAGGGTGCCGCATTTCACACGCAGCGCGTTGGCCGTGAGGCGCATGCCTTCCGGGCCGTTCAGGTAGTCGAAATCCACCAGCTCCTTCAGGGTGGCCGTCAGTTCGGCGGTGTCGTAGAAGCTGGCCTTGTCCGGGTCCACCGGCAGGCCGAGGGCGAAGGGGTTCAGGGGGCGTGGACGGAAGAAACCGGGAATGCCGCGCAGCAGCGCATCGAAGGTCGACAGGCCGACATTGTGGCGCCGCTGCTGGTCGGTCAGGTGGCCCATATCGATGCCGTTGTGCTGGGCGATGCGGTCCCAGAAGGCCTTGATGCGCGTGAGCCGGTCCTCATGCCGGTTGCCGGCCAGGATGGCGCCGTTGATGGCGCCGATCGAGGTGCCGACGATCCAGTCCGGCGCCAGGTTGTGCTCGTGCAGCGCGTGGTACACGCCGGCCTGGTAGGCGCCCAGCGCGCCGCCGCCCTGCAGCACGAGAACGATGCGCAGGCCTTGGGGGTTAAGACGATTGACAGCCATCGGGCCTCCTTGTTCACGCAGCTATGGTAGCCCAATAAAAAAAACGCCGCGCGGGGCGGCGTTTTCGACGTAATGGTTCAAATTCCGGGATCGATGCCCCGCTTGCGCCGCAGCAGCCAGGCCGCGACGCCGGCGCCGACCACGGTCAGCGCCAGCACCGGCTTGATCAGCCGCTTGCGGGCAATGAAGGAGCCGACCGTAATCGCATACGGCATCAGCGCCTTGTAATTGACGCCGCTGAGGAAGCCGTGGCCACCGCCACCGCTGCCACCACCGCCGCCGCCGCCCAGCAATCCGCCCAGCCGCGCCTGCGCCACGCCGACCGCATGGTCGAAGGCGCCGTGCAGCAAGGCTTCGGGATGCAGGGCATTGACCACCTGTGCCTTCGAATGCAGCACGCTGATGCGGTACAGCTCCCCTTCCTTGATCAGCCTGTCCTTATTGGCCTGCGCCACGCGGCGCTGCTCTTCCTTGTCGCTCATCGCCATCCTTTCACAGCAGCATATCGCGGTCGGCTTTCAGCTCGGCCATCGTGGCCGGCAGCGCCAGCTTGCCCTGCTTGATGACCTTCATCATGTGCATGATGAGGCCGATTGCCACCACCAGGAATACGGCAGTCAGGATCAGCAGGATCTTCCAGCCCAGGGCTTCCCAGGCCAGATAAATCAGCGTTGCCGTGCCGAAGGCAATGGCAAACCATGCCGCCAGGATCGCCAGGGCGAACAGCACCGAGAGCTGCACGAGGTGGTTGCGCACCTCGGACAACTCGCAGGCTGCCAGCTCGATCCGCGCCAGCAGCAGGCGCAGGCTGTTTTTTGCAACCCCGGCCAGGGAACCGATCAGGCCGGGAGCTTGTGGCTCGGAGTGTTCCATAGGGACTCCAGCCAGCCGCGCTTATTTGCGGCCCAGGATCACGCCAACCAGCAGGCCGACACCCGCTGCCACGGCGATCGAACGCCATGGGTTTTCCTTGACGTAGGCATCCGTGGAGCTGGCAGCCTGCTTGCCGTATTCAACAGCGGCCTGCTGGGCGTCCTGCGCCTTGGCCAGGGCAGTTTCCAGCGCGCGCATGCCGCGGCCGCGCAGCTCGTCGGCCTTCTCGCCGGTCAGGGCCGTGGCGGCGGTGAACAGGGCCTGCGCGTCCTTGACCAGGGTTTTCACGTCGTTATTGACGGTACTGATGTTATTTTCCAGCATGATTGGCTCCTTGTTAATAGTACGAAAGTGGAAACTTTACAGCGGACTGGCTATTCAAGCAAATCCCGCATATCGTCCGCGTGTTCTTCCTCGATGGCCAGGATCTTGGTGAGGAGCTGTCTGGTGGTCGGATCGGTATCGCCAATGCGTTCGATCATCTGGCGGTAGGATTCGATTGCCACGCGCTCGGCGATCAGGTTAGCACGGACCATCGACTGCACTTCCATGGAGTCATCATACTCGGCGTGGCTGCGGTCCAGCAACGTGGCCGGATTGAAGTCCGGCTGCCCGTTCAGCTGCACGATGCGTTCGGCCAGCCAGTCGGCATGCTCCTGCTCCTCGGTTGCATGTTCGAGGAACTCGGCCTTGATGCCGGCGTTGTCGCGGCCGGCCACCGTGTAGTAATGGCGCTTGTAGCGGTTGATGCACACCAGTTCCGTGGCCAATGCTTCATTCAGCATCTGGACGACCGCCTCGCGGTCGCCCTTGTAGCCTGCCGTAACCGGGCCATCGGACAGGTTCTGCGCCGCGATGCGGATCGCTTCCTTGTCAATGCCGCCAGTGTGGGTTGGGTTGGATTCAGCCATGATTTTCCTTCTTTACGTTTAAAACAAATTTAGCGGCGCGCCTGCACCGGTGCCCCTGCTTCGCCGAGCACGATCTCGACACGGCGGTTCAGCTGGCGGTCGCCGGCGGTGCCATTGCCCGCCACGGGATACGCTTCGCCATAGCCGCGCGTTTGCACACGGTTGCTGGCGATCCCCATCTGCATCAGCGCATTGCGCACCGATTCGGCACGGCGCTGCGACAGTTCGAGGTTGTGCGCGGTGGAGCCGGTGCTGTCGGTGAAGCCTTCGATCAGCACATTGCGGTCCGGGTTGTCGGCCAGGATCTGGCCCAGCTTCTGCACGGTGGACATGCCTTGCGCGGTCAGCACCGCCTGGTCCACGTTGAACAGCACATCGCCCAGCGTCACCACCATGCCGCGCTCCGTTTGCTTGGCGTGCAGCTCGGCCAGTTGGGCGGCCAGGACAGCAGCGGCATTTTCTGCGTTGCGCTTGTCGGCTTCCGCATTCGCCGCCTGGTTCTGCGCCGCCTGGGCTTCGGCCTGGGCCTGTTCGGCAGCGCGTTTCGCGGCTTCCGCTTCGGCGGTGCGGGCCTGCAGGCGGATCTGGTCGCGCTGCTGGCCGGCCTTGGCGATATCGGCTTCGGCCTGCTTGGCGCGCGCCACTTCCTGCGCGGTGGCTATCTTCTGCTTGGCGATATAGGCCAGCTGGTCAATCTTTTCCGGGCTTTCCTTTTCGGCTGCTGCGGTATTCGCTGCGTTCAACGCGTCGGTCGCTGCCTTCAGCTCCATCGCCGCATACTGGCCGACGGCCGGATTATTCTGGGCTGCCGCGAAGTCGCTGCGCGCCTGTTCCAGCGTGCTGGTGGTGGTTGGTACCGAGCTGCAGGCGGAAACCGCAATGGCCAGCGCCAGCAGGGCCGGTTTGAAGATCATTTTTTTCATGATGGTGTCCTTCCCTTCTTATTGGTGGCTTATTTGGTAGCTTATTTGGTAGTTGCGTTGCTGTTGGCGCGGTCCAGCTCTTCGCGCAGCACGCGAATGTCTTCCTGCAGCGTATTCGCAGCGGCGGTGGCCTTCTCCGAGCTGGCCTTGCTTTGCGCCAGCTTGGCATCGGCCTGGGCCTGGGCAGCCAGGTCACGCGCCTTGTCATAGTCCTTGGCAGCCAGCGCCTGGTTTGCAGCCAGCATCTTCTCGCGTGCCGAAGCCATTTCAGCCGGCGCCAGCTCCGCCGCACCGGCGGCAGTCGCATTCTCGACAGCGTTGCGGGACACGGCTACGTCAGCCGTTGCAGGAACCTTCTCGCTTGCGCAGCCGCCCAGCACAGACAGGGCCAACGCAGCGGATACAGCCAGAGTGAAACGAGGTTTCATTATTCTTCTCCTCAATATTCGTGTGATGGTGATGAAGTTATAGCCGTGCCAGCGCGGCGAATCAGTGCGGAACCGCACATATGCGGGCAAGCGCGGCGCTGCTCTGCCTCACGGTGCGCGACCGCACATTGCTTCCCGTTCAATTAGTGTAGCCTGCAGGCTTATTTGTATTCATACCGAGAGGACCGCCATGTCCATGCCACGCCGCACCAGGATTGCCCTTGCCGTCGGCGGCACGGTGATCGCCATCCCGGCCATTGCCCTCATCGTGCTGCTCAACTATGACTGGAACAAAGCCAAGCCCTGGCTCAATCAGAAGACCAGCGAAGCGATCGAACGCCCCTTCGAAATCCGCGGCAATCTGTCACTGACCTGGGAAAAGCAGCCGAAGCCAGCCCAGGACCGCACCTGGCGCGACATCATTCCCTGGCCGCACCTGGTGGCGCAGGACGTGCATATCGGCAATCCGGCAGCGATGGCATCCGATGCAAAACTGGAGATGCCGGGCGATATGGCCAGCGTGAAGGCCTTCGCCTTCTCGCTCAATCCCTTCGGCCTGCTGCACCACCAGATCTCGATTCCCGAGCTGCGCTTCGATTCGCCGCAGGTCTACCTGCGCCGCACCGATGACGGCCGCAATAACTGGACCTTCAAGAAGAAGGAAAAGAAATCGCCGTGGGAACTGGACCTGCAGCGCATTGTGTTCAGCGAAGGCGAGATCAAGCTGGTGGATGCGGTGCAGAAGATCGATGCCACGGCGAAGGTCTCTACACTGGACAACGATCCGAAATACGGCGTGCAGTGGAAGCTGGCCGGCACCTGGCACAAGGCCAGCATCGGGGGCGGCGGCAAGACCGGCGCAGTGCTTTCACTGCAGGACGAAGACCTGCCCTTCCCCATCCTGGCCGACGTCAAGCTTGGCCTGGTCAATGTGGCAGCCGAAGGCACGCTGACCAAACCGATCCAGCTGGCGGCCGTGGACATGCAGGTAAAAGTGAGCGGCGCCTCCATGGCGCGCCTGTACCCGATCACCAACCTGGTGCTGCCGGAAACGCCGCCCTTCTCCACCTCGGGCCACCTGGTTGGCACACTGGCCAAGGAAGGCGGCAAATGGAGCTATGAGAACTTTACCGGCCGTGTGGGCAGCAGCGACATCGGCGGCAAGCTGACTTACGAGATCAGGGAACCGCGCAGCCATCTCACGGGCGCGGTGCGCTCCAAGCTGTTGCAGTTCGCCGACCTCGGCCCACTGATCGGCGCAGACTCCAATGAGAGCAAGGAGAAACGCGGCGTGGAGGCGGTGCAGCCCAGCGACAAGGTGCTGCCGGTGGAAACCTTCAAGACCGAGCGCTGGACCGCCATCGATGCCGATGTGAGCTTCAAGGCCGACCGCATCACGCGCACCAAGCAGCTCCCCATCAGCAATCTGTACACCGAATTCCACCTGAACGACGGCGTGCTGAAACTGACGCCGCTGAACTTCGACTTCGCGGGCGGGAACCTGAAATCCACGGTGCAGCTGGATGGCAGCGGGCGCAAGGTCAAGAACGCGATCGCGGCGCAGCTGGATGCGACGGGCCGCCACATCAAGCTGAAGGAACTCTTCCCCAACCTGCCGCAAATGCAGGCCACGGTGGGCGAGATCAATGCCGAAACCAAGCTGACGGCCACCGGCAATTCCGTCGCCACGCTGCTGGCCTCTTCCAACGGCGAACTGAAAACGCTGATCAACGACGGCACCATCAGCAAGCTGCTGCTGGAGCAGATGGGCCTCAACGTGGGCAACATCATCGTCACCAAACTGGTGGGCGACAAGCCGGTGCAGCTGAACTGCCTGGCGGGCGATTTCGTGGTCACCAACGGCGTGGCGCAAACGCGACTCTTTGTCGCCGACACCACCGACGCCACGGTCTACGTAACGGGTGGCCTCAGCCTGGCCAACGAACGCATGGACCTCACGCTGAAGCCCGAGAGCAAGGGCCTGCGCATCATCTCGCTGCGCGCGCCAATCTACGTGCGCGGCACCTTCAAGAAACCGGATGTGGACGTGGACAAGGGCGTGCTCGCGATGCGTGCGGGCGGTGCGATTGCGCTGGCCACCCTGGCCGCGCCGGTCGCCGCGCTGGCGCCGCTGGTCAGCGGTGGCGGCGGTGGCGCCGACTGCGGCAAGCTGCTGGCCATCGCGAGCGAAAAACCGAAGGCCCCGCCGCCCGGCAAAAAGATGAAGAAGTAATACCGAAGTAACAAAGCGTTACTGGGTGCGATGGCGAACAGAACGGATTAGCCCTGCTCCCTATCATGGAATCGTGTTCAAACAAGGAGCGCAACATGAAGCAACTGACATCTCTGCCAGCCGTCCTGTCCGGGCTTGCACTGGCTGCCCTGGTTGGCTGCGCAACGCCGGAACCGGCGCCGGTCGTGGCCTCGACGGACGATGTAACGCTGACCAATAACGTGCGTGCCGCCCTGGCGAATCAAAAGGGCATCAACCCTGGCGACGTGATGGTGGAAACGTATAGCGGCGAAGTGCGCCTGAGCGGGTTCGCACCTTCGCAAGAGGAAATCGACACGGCAGTGGCTGCGGCACGCAGTATCACTGGCGTGAAGGTTGTCAGGAACGACATGCAGGTGAAATAAGCTCTTCACAATCATCCAAGGAGATCATCATGACTATCAAACAGATCGTAGGCCGTGCTTCCATCGTTGCTGCCGTGCTGGGCCTGAGCGCCTGCTCCGGCATGTCCACCCAGGACCGTAACACCGCAGTCGGCGCCGGCGTCGGCGCCGTGGCAGGTTCCGTACTCTCCGGCGGCTCGGCACTGGGCACCGTGGGCGGCGCAGCTGTCGGCGGCGTGATCGGCAACCAAGTCGACAAGCCACGCCGCTAATCGCCACAGGGGCTGCGGCCCCTTGGTTAGAAATCGGGGACCGACCCTAGTTAAACGAAACGTTTAATTAGGGTCGGTCCCCGATCTCTTAGCTGTTGTCTTTTACCAGCTCGTAGCAGCGGCAGGAGACGGCTTCCAGGCCGGCGGAGTCGAGGATCTCGATATTGCCCCGGCTGTAGGTGATCAGCTTCTGGTTCTGCAGCGCGCTGGCGGCCTTGGTGACGCCGACGCGCCGCACGCCCAGGGCATGTGCGAGGAACTCGTGGGTGAGATGGAATTTCTCCGACTGCAGACGGTCGCGCGTAATCAGCAGCGACCGCGCCAGGCGCGCTTCCAGCACATGGAAACGGCTGCATACGGCGATCTGGATCGCCTGCGCCAGCAAGGTGTCGGTGTAGCGGTGCAGAAGGTGCTGCAGGGTCTCATTGCGGCTGAATTCCGCGCAGAAGTCGGCGGCGCTCATGCGCAGCATGCGGCCCGCGCGCTGCACCACGGCGCGTACCTGCGCCTGCTCATGCCCCATTGCCACCGAGGCGCCGATCATGCCCTCGCGCCCCACAGACCCCACCTCCAGCGTCATGCGGCCTTCGGCCACAGCCAGCAGGGAGATCAGTGCGTCCACCGGGAAGTAGACGAATCGCACCGTTTCGCCGGGCTCAAAGAGCAGGTCGCCCACCTCCGCCTCGACCGTCTCGCACAGCGATTCGAGATGCTGCAGGTCCTCGGCGGGCAGGCTGGCGAGCAAACGGTTGCTGGCGGGCTGGGGCCGGGAAGGACTGCTTGGCACGGTGTCGAAGTTCAGGTTCATCAGCAATAAGGCCTGTCAGTTCGGCGCGTTTCAGAGGTTAAGCCGAGCGTAACGACTCTCATTACCCATGTATGTACGGTGACGCACGGAACGAGAAGCGGTGCCGCAGGACAATGCTTTCACCCGCTGCACGCTTTGCGCAGCACTCACACGAAGGGAACAATCATGGACAACCCAGTCACTCACAAGAACACCCATCCGGTACTGATCATCGCTGCCATCGCAGTGATCCTGTTTTGCACTGTGGGCATTGCCGCCGTCATGGGCTGGCTGCCCTCGTCCATCGGCGGCGCCGACACCACGCCGGTAGCGGCGGCGCCTGCGGAACCAGCCTATCCGCCGCCATCGGCAGCAGTCAACGATAGCCAATACGCCGCTAACGCCGCCGTCGGCGGCGCGGCGCTCGGTGCGGCTGCAGGCGTTGCGGCGCCGCGCCCCCAACCAGCGCCGGAACCTGAACCAGTGCGTGCCGCTGCGCCTGCGCCGGTTTGCAAGAACTGCGGCGTGGTGGAGAACGTGCGCGTAATTACGCAGCGTGCTTCCGGCAGCGGCGTTGGCGCGGCGGGCGGCGCGGTGGTAGGCGGCTTGCTGGGCAACCAGGTGGGCGGCGGCCACGGCAAGGACCTGGCCACCATCGCCGGCGCGATCGGCGGCGCGGTGGTCGGCAACCAGGTGGAAGGCAATATGAAAGCGACCAAGAGCTACGACGTGACGGTGCGCATGAATAACGGCGCTACCCGCACTATCCACACCACGTCGGCCAATTGGCAGGAAGGCGACCGCGTGCGTATTGTGAACGGTCAATTGCGCGCACGCTAAGCCGAAAACACAACAGTTTACTTTCTCCCGATACAAGCCCTGTGGCGCGCCACAGGGCTTTTTTTCGCTATGTGTGATGCCGAACAGAGTGCCTGATCGATGCCACTGGACAATGAATTCACGCTGTCGCACAAAGCGGAAACGGTTTGTGAAGAGGAGAACAAGAATGAACAGGGTACTGTGGGGTTGGATCATTGCTGCGGGCCTGCTGCTGGCCCGTATTGGCTATGCGGCGCTGGAATCGGGCGAGACGTCCTCGCCAGAAATTACCGTGATGCTGCTGTTGACCGGCGGCTTGCTGATCGGCCTGTTCGGCATCACCGGCCTGCTCGGCATGCTGGGCTGGGTGCCGCGGCTCGCGGAGAAACATGATTGAGTGCAAACGTTGCCTGAACTGTACGTCAGCGTACAGAAGGTCCCGGGGGCGGCGCCGATAATGGATTCCATGACGGCGCCGTTTTTTATCGCCGGCCATTCAACCCTAAGAATGAGAGGACACAATCATGCTTTATACAATTGCGGTAGTACTGATTATTCTGTGGCTGCTGGGCCTGGTGACTTCCTATACCATCGGCGGCTTCATCCACATTTTGCTGGTCGTTGCGATCATCATGATCCTGCTGCGCCTGATCAGCGGACGCGGCGTCTAGCGCTCGATTGAGTAACATTCCACGACAGACCCTGATTGTTGCGAGACAATCAGGGTCTGTCCTTATCTGAGAAGGAGACATTCATGACGACGATACTGAAGCGGGCAGCAGCTGGCGCCGTGGCGCTGGCCATGACGGTCGGCGCCACGGGGTGCGCGAATATGGATAACACACAGCGCGGCACTGCCACCGGCGCGGGCATTGGCGCCGGCCTGGGTGCCATTCTCGGCGCCAGCACCAGCGGCGGCGGCGGCGGCCGTACGGCCACCGGCGCGGTGCTCGGTGCGGCCGCAGGCGCCGTGGTCGGCAATATCTGGTCCAAGCGCATGGAGAACCAGAAGCAGGCCATGGAACAGGCCACGCGCGGCACCGGCGTGCAGGTCAGCCAGACCGGCGACAACCGCCTGCGCCTGGAGATCCCCAGCGATATCTCCTTCGATACCGACCGTGCCGACATCAAGTCGAACTTCCGCCCCATCCTGGACCGCTTTGCCAGCACGCTGCAAGACAATCCCGCCGCCAGCGTGACCATCATCGGCCACACCGACAGCACCGGCAGCGAGCAGCACAACCAGTCGCTCTCGGTTGACCGCGCCTCGCATACGCGCGACTATCTGGCTACGCGCGGCGTTTCGCCGACACGCATCGTAGTGGAAGGCCGCGGCGAGCGCGAACCCATCGCGTCCAACGATGACAATACTGGCCGTGCCCGCAACCGCCGCGTTGAAATCTTCGTCGCGGAACCGGCGCCGCGCGGCGGCTAAGGAGACTGTATGAAACTGTTCCTGTCCATGCTGTGTGCCGGCGGCCTGCTGGCCGCCCTGCCCGCTGCGGCGCAATCGATGAAGCCCGGCCTGTGGGAGATGGAAACCAGGGTGGCATCCGCCAATCCGGAAACCATGCAGGCGCTGGCGATGGCGCAGCAGCAGATGGCCAATATGCCGCCCGAACAGCGCAAGATGGTGGAAGACATGATGGCGAAGAACGGCGTCAGCATGGGGCTTGCGAAAGGCGGCGGCGTGGCAGTGAAGTACTGCATGACAAAAGAAATGGCGGAGCGCAATGAGCTGCCCTCCGGCCAGCCGGGCAACTGCACGTCGACCCGCACGCCCGTCCCCGGTGGCATGAACGTGGCCTTCAAATGCAGCAAGCCCGCCTCCAGCGGCAACGGGCAGGTAATCTTCAACGGGAACACCGGCTACTCGATGCGCATGAATGTGAACAGCGCAGCCGGCGGCCAGCCGCAGAACATGACGGTGGAAGGCAGCGGCCGCTGGCTCAGCGCCGATTGCGGTGCCGTGGGCAAGGTGCAGTAATCAGTTCGCTTCCATGAAAGCGAAGTAGAGGTCGCGCGCTTTGGTGGCCACCGGGCCTACCGCCAGCGCGCGGCCTTCGTAGTTCACACAGGGCGTGACCTTGCCGTAATTACCGGTATTGAAGATCTCCAGCGCCGTTTCCAGCTCCTGCGGCTTCACGGTACGCTCCACCACCGTGATGCCCGCTTCCTTCAGCAGCGCGATCACGCGCGCCCGCGTAATCCCCGCCAGGAAAGTGCCGTTCAGCGCGGGCGTGACGACTTCGCCTTGCGGCGTGACCAGGAACAGGTTGGCGGAGGCGAATTCGGCCACATTGCCCTCGCTGTCGCACACCACGGCGTTGTCGTAGCCGCGCTCCTTCGCGTCGCGCAGCGCGCGCGACGTGTTGGCGTACAGCGAAGACGCCTTGGCATCGGTGGGCGCCATCAGCGCGGTGGGACGGCGCAGCTGCGACAGGCATGCGCTGAAGCCGGTGAACGGCGGCATGGGCGCATCGAATAGGGTCAGTGCGAAACCGCTTTTCTCCGGCACCGGAATCAGCAGCCCTTCGGTGGCGAACACCAGCGGGCGGATATACAGCTCGGCATCCGCCGGGAAGCGCGCCACGCCTTCGCGCACCAGCACTTCCATTTCTTCGACGGTCAGCGGGCATTGCATGCCCAGGCTGGCGGCGGAACGGATTACGCGTTCCAGGTGGGGACGCAGGTCCGGCATGCGGCCGCGCACCGCGCGCGCGCCGTCGAACACCGAGGAACCCAGCCAGACGCTGTGGTCCATCGCACCGAAGATGGGGGTATTGCCGTCGCTCCAAGCGCCGTTGAAGTAAGTGAGGTACATGCCGCGATCCCGCTAAATTGTTGAGTGAGCCTCACAATTTAGCACAGGGCGGCATGCCCTGTCAGAAGGCGTGGCGCAAGCCCATGCTGATGCCGCTGCGGCCGCGCCCCCGGTCGGTATAGGTGCCGACCGTATAGGGTGCATTGTTCTCGGCGCGGATCTTCGCATACGAGGCGTAGACGGCGGTGCGTTTCGACATCGCATAGGTCATGCCCACTGCGACCTGGTTCGCATCCTGGTTGGCCAGCGTGCGGTCATCCTTGCGGATATAGGACACCATGAAGGTGGCATTCCCGCGTGGAACGGAGATACCCACCAGTTCATCACGGCTGCGTGTGGATGGCGAGGACAGCACCAGTGCGCCGATCGGGTTATTCTGGTCCCATGGCGAGCTGCCGACACCGCGGTTGATGCCATACGCTGCATACACGGTGGCCGGGCCCAGGTTGGCATTGGCCGCCACCAGCGTATTGCGGGCCGACAGATCGACCGGCGCTGTGGATCCCGCCGCTTCCAGGAAGTTGTTCTTGCGCTGGTGCGCTATGCGCAGGTTCACGATGCCGCGCTCGTAGCCGATCATCGCGCCATAGCCGCGATTGCGGGAGCTGCTGAAGGTCGATTCGCCGAAACTATAAATCGCCGACCCCGTCAGCCCATGGAAGGGACGCGAGCGGTACTTGATGGTGTTGTCGTAGCGGTTGTAGCCATTGCCGATCAGGTTGTCGGCGGTGCCGGTGGTGCCGCCCTTGAAGGGATCGGCCACCTCGGCCAGGGCTTCGTACTGCAGATTGTACTGGCGGCCCAGCGTGAGCACGCCCCAGCGGCTGTCCAGGCCCACATACACCTGGCTGCCGAACAGGCGGTTCTCGTCGCTCTGGCCGGTGTCGTTGCGGATGCCGGCTTCCAGCCGGTAAACGGCGGAGACGTCATTGCCGAGGCTTTCGCGGCCGGTCACGCCAAGGACCGAGCCCGTGGAAACGCCGGGTGAGATTTTGGTGCTGGGGCACGGACCGTTACAGTTATGTTCGGACACGACGCCTGCATCCAGCACGCCATAAATCTGGGTGGAGGTGCTTTGTGCCCACACTGCCAGAGGACTCAGGCAGATGAGCGCGATCATCGGGGTCTTCATGATGCTCTCTAAGGTCAAGTCAACAATACACCGATTGGCTCGGCAGTGCCACCTTGCTTGCTTTTCCCCTAAAGCTTGGTAGCAGTGTAGTGCTTGCTCTCAATTGCATTCTGTGCGCAGACAAACAAAAAACGCAAGTTTTTACTCAGCCGGGTATAGTGGATTATCAAGTCCATGAAAGGCCGGTCCATGACGCAGTCTGTCCGCTCGCTGTACGAGAGCAAACGCCAGAGCGCAACTGACGCGCTGCAGCATCTGAAAGATGGCGATTTCATCATTGTTCCAACCGGCGCGGGCGAGCCGCCTGCCCTGCTGCATGCGCTGTCCGACCAGCGCCGGCGGTTTCGCGATATCAAGGTGGCGCAGATTCTGGCCATGCGCAAATACGGCTATTTCGACTGCGATACCACGGCCCATGTGCGCCATGTGGCCCTGTTCTTCGGCGGCGCATCGCGCGCCGCCGGCCAGGCCGGATGGGCCGATTTCATTCCATCCTATTTCTCCGAGATTCCGGCACTGATCGAGCGCGGGCAGATCGCCTCCGATGTGGTGTTCTCCATGGCGTCGCCGATGAATGAACACGGCTATTTCGCACTCAGCCTCGGCGCCGACTACACGATGGCGGCACTGAAGAAGGCGCGCGCGGTGGTGCTGGAGGTGAATCCCAACGTGCCCTTCGCGCACGGCCAATGCCATATCCACATTTCGCAGGTGACGGCGCTGGTGGAGAGCAGCGATCCCGTGCTGGAAGTCGGCCTGCCCACCATCGGCCCGGTGCAGGAAGCGATCGGCAAATATGTGGCCGACATGATCGAGGATGGATCGACCCTGCAGATCGGCTACGGCGGCATTCCGGATGCTGTGGTGCAGCAGTTGACGAACAAGCACGATCTCGGCATTCACACCGAAATGATTGGCGACGGCATCCTGAAGCTGGTGGAAGCCGGTGTGGTAACCAACCGGCGCAAGAACTTCCTGCCGGGGAAAATCGTGGCGACGTTTGCCCTTGGTTCCAGGCGGCTGTACGGCTTCATGCACCATAACGCAATGCTGGAGATGCATCCGGTGGATTTCACCAACGATCCCTATGTTGCAGGCCAGAACGACAAGCTGGTGGCCATCAATGCCAGCCTGCAGGTGGACCTGCTGGGCCAGTGCGGTTCGGAGAGCATTGCGCACCTGCCCTATTCCGGCACCGGCGGCCAGGTGGACTTCGTGCGCGCCGCCAACCGTTCACGCGGCGGCAAGGCCTTTATCGTGCTGCCCTCCACCGCAAAGGACGGCACGATCTCGCGCATCGTGCCCACGCTGACGCCGGGCACCCACGTCACCACCGGCAAGAACGACATCAACTATGTCGTGACCGAGTATGGCGTGGCCCAGCTGCGCGGCAAATCGGCCAAGCAGCGGGCCGATGCGCTGATCAATATTGCCCACCCAGATTTCCGCGCCGAGCTGCGTGCGGCGGCCGCCAAGATACTGCTCTGCTGAGCGTTCGCTGGCGTACATTCAGATTTTTTCCTGAGAGTTAGACTGGTTCTCAACAGGCCAGCCAGGAGAAGGATATGAAGCACAGCACCGCACGACACTGGATCGCAGCCATCCTGATGGGATGGACGATGGTGGCTTGCGCCCAGCTTCCGGCGGTTGATCCCGACAAGGCAAAGGCGGTTGCGGCGGATGCGCCGGTCATCAAGTCCGCCAACGGCGTGCTACCGGAAAGCCGCGCCAATGCCCTGCTGAAGAAGCGCTGGGCCAGGAACACCCTGGACCTCAAGGCCCAGGCGGCGCTGGAAGATGCCGCCACCGGGGTGCCCCTCATCGCGGGCAACACGGTCAAGCTGCTGTTCGACGGCCCCGCCACGATGGCGGAAATGATGAAGGCCATCGCCGCAGCAAAGAACCACATCAATTTCGAGACCTATATTTTCGACCAGGATGAGCTGGGCGAGAAATTTGCCGACCTGCTGATCCAGAAGCAGAAGCAAGGCGTGACCGTTAACGTGATTTACGACAGCGTGGGCACCATCGGCGTGCCGCAGGAGTTCTTCGACCGCATGCGCCAGGGCGGCGTGCGCCTGATTGCCTACAATCCCGTGAACCCGGCCAAGGTGCGCGGCAATGGCTGGAAGGTGAACAACCGTGACCACCGCAAGATGCTGATCGTGGACGGGCGCGTGGGCTTCACTGGCGGCATCAATATCAGCGATACCTATGCCAAGAGTTCGCCCTTCCGCTCCAAGGCCCGCCCGCGCGACAAGGACGACGTGGGCTGGCGCGACACGCACGTGAAGATCGAGGGACCGGCGGTGCAGGCCATGCAGTGGCTGTTCATCCAGCACTGGACGGCGCAGGATGCGGAAGATCTGCGCGAAGCGGAGTACTTCCCCAACCCGATCATCGCGGGCGACAAGGTGGTGCGCGTGCTGGGCAGCGAGCCTGGCGGGAAGTTCGAGATCTACAAGGCGCTGCTGCTGGCGATTCAACAGGCGAAGAAGTCCATCCACATCACCTGCGCCTATTTCGTGCCGGACGAGCAGACCTTGCAGGCGCTGATCGATGCTGCCAAACGCGGCGTGGATGTGAAGCTGGTGCTGCCCAGCGTGTCGGACAGCGGCCTGGTGTTCCATGCGGGCCGCGCCTTCTATACGCCGCTGCTGGAAGCCGGCGTGAAGATCTATGAGCTCAAGCTCTCGGTGCTGCACGCGAAGACGGTGGTCGTCGATGGCGTGTGGTCAACCGTGGGCTCCACCAATATCGATACGCGCAGCTTCCTGCACAATGCGGAGGTGAACGTGATTGTGATGGGCGACGCCTTCGGCCTCGAAATGGAAAACGCCTTCCGCGAAGACCTGCGCAACTCCAACGAGATGACGCTGGAGGCGTGGAAGCACCGGGGCTTCGTGGTTCGCATGAAAGAGTTCATGGCGCGCTTCTGGGATTACTGGCTCTAGCACGATTGAGCTGCATCAAGCGTCCGGCACCACCCCGGCGGACAATTGGCCATTATGGCCGACCACTTGCCGCCGCTTGACAGCGAACCGCGCGGGGATGAAGATCCCACTATCACCGCGCGCGTCACGCGGCTGGAGGTCGTCGTGGAAGAAGTCATCACCCGCCTGGACCGCTTCGAACAACGCACCGAAGCCAACTTCCGCCAGCAGGCTGCGGAATTTCAGTCCCTGCGCACCCTCATTGACGACCACAGCCGCGAATGGCGCGTGCTCCGTGAACACGACAACCAGCAATGGCGTGCCGAACAAAGAGCCCTCGACGAAAAATGGCAAGCCGCGCTAAGAGAAATCGAAGCCAGGCGAAAGGAGGACAATGAGAAATGGCAAGCCGCGCTAAGAGAAATCGAAGCCAGGCAGAAGGAGAACAATGAGAAATGGCAAGCTGCGCTAAGAGAAATCGAAGCCAGGCGGCAGGAGGACAATGAGAAATGGCCGAATGCGCTAAGGGAAATCGACGCCAGGCGGAAGGAGGACAATGATAAATGGCAAGGGCTGATTGACTCCAAGTCCGAAAAATGGCGCGATGCCCTCAACGCTGACCGTACCCGCCAGATGAACTTCCTGCTCGGCCTGCTAACCGCATTTCTCGCCGGTATTCTCGGGCTGATGGGGCGCATGCTGCACCTTTATTAGTCAACCGACGACTCCCAGGTATTGCCCACCCGCCGGAACAGCTCCGAGCTGGCGATGATGAACGCGCCCGCTTCGTCGGACCAGCTATAGCGCACCACCTCGATCTCGTCAGGATCGATCTTCAGCACATTGAAGGAATTTTGCTCTCCCCGCCCCCGCGTTGAGGTCGCGGTGCCGGCCTGCACCACCAGCGCCGCATAACCGCTGATCTTGTAGCGCCTGGCGCTGCTCGCCGAATGGCTCGCATGCAGATGCCCCGCCAGCAGCAGATCCACCCCGCAGCGCGAGAAGGCCTCCATCGCCATCGGTGCACGGTCCACCAGGTCATCCTCGTCCGCATTCTCGGGCAGATCGAAGGGATGGTGCGTCACCACGATGCGCGTAAGGTCCTTGCCCAGCCCCGCCAACCGGTCATGCAGGCGACCGATCTGTTCCTGGTTGACGCGGCCATCCTTGAAGGTCAGGGAGCGCGCGGTATTCAGGCCCATCACCGCAATCTCCTCGTCGATATACTCCGGCGCCAGGTCGGGCGTGACATATTTGCGGTATTTATCCAGCGGCGTCAGGAAGCGCGCCGCCACGTTATACAGCGGAATATCGTGATTGCCAGGCACGATGATCTGCGGCTGCGGCAAGGTATCCAGCCAGGCCTTCGCTTCCTTGAACTGCGCACTGCGCGCGCGCTGCGTAAGGTCGCCGGACACCACCACCACATCCGGCTGCACACCGAACACCACTTCCTTCAATGGATCGAGCAGCTTGTAATCGACCCGTCCGAAATGAATATCGGACAAATGCACGACGGTTCGCATCATCTTCCCCTTATTATGATTGTGGCACCAGCACCGTCAAGGCTGCCCGGCGCGAGCGGTAGCGCAACGGCGGCGACATCGTGGTCACCTCCCCATCCGTTGCCACCCGCAAGCGCTCATGCCGTGTATGGATTTCCAGTTCCTGCGCTAACAGCACATCGAAATCGCGCGCCTGTTTCAGACGCCCCAGTAAAGCATGCATGGCGAGCCGCACCAGGCCAAGCCGCGTGGGCCGCTGCGCCACATACAGGCTCAGTTGGCCGCTGCTCAACTGCGCGCGCTCGCCGATATTGAAACCCTCCATCAGGTATTCGTTATTGCCGATGAAGACAAAGGGCGTGCGCCGTGCATGCGCTTCCCCATTCACGTGCAGGCGCACGCTGAGGAAAGGGAAACGCCGCAGCGCGGCAAGCACCGCCCAGCAGAATGCCAGCCATTTGCCCCGTCCCAGCCGGCGTTGCTGGCGCTCGCGGTCATGCACAATGTCCGGATACAGGCCTAGGCTGGAGTTGTTCAGGAAGATGCGGCCATTCACCTCGCCCACATCCACTTGCGCCGGCACGCCCTGCGCAATCGTGGCAATTGCTTCATCCAGCGCGAGCGGAATGCCGAGATCCTTGGCAAAGTGATTCAGTGTGCCCATCGGCAGCACGCCGAACGTGGCGCCGCTATCCACCAGCACCGAGGCCACGCAGTTGATGGTGCCATCGCCGCCGCCCGCCGCGACGAGGCGGATGCCGTCCGCCAGCGCCTGGCGCGCCGCCGCAATCATCTGCTCGCCGCTCTGCGCCAGCGTGATGCGCGGCGCCAGGCCTGCAGCGCCGAATTTGTGCTCCAGTTCATTCACCAGCGAGCTGTCATACCCCAGCCCTGCCCCGGCATTGATGATGACGGCGATCTCGCGCATCTATTCCTCCTTGCGCGCCGCACGGCGCCGCCGCAGCGAGGAAATGGACGTGATGCACACCGCCAGCCAGGCCGCACTGCCCGCCACGGCAGCCAGCGTATCGCTCAGGAAGTGCACACCGAGGTAGATGCGGCTCAACGCCACCAGTCCCACCATCAGCGCCGCGCCGCACATCGCCCACAGGCGCACGCGCCAGTTGCTGCTCACCACCACGATATAGCTGGCCAGCAGGCCATAGAACAGCGTCGCCCCCGCCGTGTGTCCGCTGGGGAAGCTGTAGGTGGCGAGAGTCAGCAGAGGTTCGTCGAACACCGGCCGCTGCCGCTGGTAAGTATGTTTGAGCAGCACATTCATCAGCATGCCGCCGGGCAGCGAGATCAGCAGCGCCAGCAGCCAGTACGGCGCCTGCTTACGCCAGAACCAGATGGCCAGCAGCACGCCCATGCAGCTCACGCCGATGGTGCTGTGCAGGTGGGTGATAGCCAGCATGAAGCTGGTGAGCGGCTCGAAAGCATGATCGTAGAACCATTGCGACACCATATGGTCGACGTGCCAGATGGTGTCCTGCTCGCCCACGTCCTCCGCGATTTCCGCGAATACGGACACGGCGGCGAGCAGCAACGCTACGCCTGCCGTCAGGTGCAGGCCCAGCGCCCCGCCCGGTGTGAGGCGCGCCTCCAGGAAGCGCAGGATTTTGCTGTAAGCGATGCGGCTCATCGGTTTGACGCAAAAACAACGATTAGTAAAAAAACCTGATTTTTCATACAGCCCTGTGTTTTTGTACAGTAGTTGTGATAAGCTGTATTCCATTGCAGCACAGAACACTCATCATTAACCGCTCAGAAGGAATGATCATGGCAACTATCACCCCTGGTTTCGGCTCCCGCTTTGGCCTTGAGTACGCTCCCATGTCGTTTTTAGTCCGCTTTGGCAAACGCGAAATGCTCGTTTGCCGTGATTTCCGCAAGCGCTTCTATGCCGTCAATCCCATCATCGAATGCGATACCGGCGTGCAGCCCGGCCATATCGAGATTCTGCTGTTCAGCCGCTGGCTACTGATCTTGTCGAAAGCACACTGATTCATCTGTGCAGTTTTTCACATCCGTTCGTATTCCGCGCGCAGGAAGTCGCGCAAGGCGATCACGGTGGACGTGACCTGCATGCGGTGCATGCATAGCAGATACAGCGGCACCTCTTCACCCGCGATATCTGGCAGCAGCACCTGCAAGCGGCCGGCCTGAAGGTCGGCGGTCACGTCCAGGCGTGACTTGTAGGCGATGCCCTGCCCGGCAACGGCCCAGCGCCGTACCAGGTCGGCATCGTCGGCACAGCGGGTTCCCGTTACAGCAACCGTTACTGGCTCGCTGTCCGCCGGATTAAAGGTCCAGCGGTCGTAGATCACATCATCGATCATGAAACGCAGGCAGTGGTGCTGCGGCAGCTCGTCCAGCGTGGCGGGCTTGCCGTGGCGGCTGATGTATTCCTTCGATGCCACCAGCACGCGCCGGTTTTGCGGCGCAATTGGCATGGCGATCATGCTCGAATCCTCCTGCTTTCCATAGCGCAGCGCGATATCCACCGGCTGCCGGTATAGGTCGGCCAGCCGGTCGCTGCAGCTGATCTGCAGACTCACGCGCGGGTACTGGTTCTGAAACTTGTCCAGCCAGGGCAGGATGACGTTACGCCCGCAATCCGATGGCATCGATATTTTCAGCGTTCCGCCCGGCGTGTCGTGCTGCTCGCGCACCGAAGCATAGCCTTCCTTCAGCAGGCGCAGCGCTTCTCGTGCGTGTTTGAGGTAGCGCTCGCCCTCTTCCGTCAGGCGGAGCGAGCGCGTGGTGCGGGCGAACAGCCGCAGCCCCAGTGCGTCTTCCAGGCGGCGCAGTGCCGCGCTGGCCAGTGCCGGCGAGATTTCCAGCCTCCGTGCCGCCGCCGACAGGCTGCCCTGGTCGGCAGTGGCGATGAAAACGTCGAGGTCGTCCGTGCGCAGCATTATCGTCATTTCCGTGAAAGTGTTTCGGCAATTTTAGTCTTTTTCCAGATAGTCGTTTGGCGGAATATCACACCATTCAAACCATTCGAAGGAAAGAACATGAAAGCCATTGCCTACCGCAGCTCGCTGCCGATCGACCATCCGGACGCCCTGCTCGATATCGAACTGCCTGCGCCCGTCGCCACTGGCCACGACCTTCTGGTCGAGGTCAAAGCCATTTCGGTCAACCCGGTAGACACCAAGATCCGCCGCTTCGTCAGCCCGGCAAACGGCCAGGCCAAAGTGCTGGGCTGGGATGCCGCCGGCATCGTCAAGGCGGTCGGCCCCGATGTCACCCTGTTCAAACCTGGCGACGAAGTCTGGTACGCAGGCGATCTGAACCGTGCCGGCACCAATAGCGAATTCCACCTGGTGGACGAGCGCATTGTGGGCCACAAGCCGCAGAAGCTGGACTTCGCCAAGGCCGCCGCCCTGCCGCTGACCGCCATCACGGCCTGGGAGCTGCTGTTCGAACGGCTGGAAGTGAGCCGCGACAAGAGCGTGCACGGCAAGTCCCTGCTGGTGACGGGTGCGGCGGGCGGCGTCGGCTCCATTCTGGTCCAGCTGGCCCGCCAACTGACTGGCCTTACCGTGATTGGCACTGCCTCCCGTCCCGACACAGCGGAATGGGTGAAGCAGCTGGGCGCCCACCACGTTATCGACCACAGCAAGCCGCTGGACGAAGAGCTCCGCCGTCTCGGTCTGCCCCCAGTGAACTATGTCGCCAGCCTGAACCAGACTGACAGCCACTTCAACGCCCTGGCCGAGCTGATTGCGCCGCAAGGCAAACTGGCGCTGATCGACGATCCGGACGCCGTCGACGTGCTCAACCTGAAGCGCAAGAGCGTGTCGCTGCACTGGGAATTCATGTTCACCCGCTCGATGTTCAGCACCAGCGATATGCAGCAGCAGCATGCGCTGCTGAACGATGTTGCGAAGCTGGTGGATACCGGCGTGCTGGTGACGACGGTGGGCGAGCGCTTCGGCACGATCAATGCCGCCAACCTCAAGCGCGCGCACGCCCTCATCGAGAGCAACCGCGCCAAGGGCAAGATCGTGCTGGAAGGCTTCTAAGTCGTTTGCAGGGCGGCGCGCGCTGCGTGCGCCGCCTCGGTGGCATCGGCGGCCTGCTGTTCGGCCTGCATCTGGCGCAGCAGGGACAGGGCGCGCTGGTCATGGTCGGCCAGCGCCTGCTGCAGCCGGGTAGCGGTATTGCAGCAGTCGTCCACCACGCGGGCGAACATGTCCTGCACCTTGTCCAGTAGCCGCGAGCGGTGGCCTACCGAAGCAAACAGCTGCGCCACGCCGAGGCAGAGATCGCGCAGCGACTGAATGGTGCGCTTGGTGGCCTCGATGTCGTCGCGCATGCCGCCATCGAGATCGATCATCTCGGTGCGCGCCTTCTCGCTTTGCGAGAGGCGCTCCACTGTCTGCAGCCAGCGGTGAATGCGGGTAGCGATGCGTGCCAGGCGCAGCGTTTTCCCGAACAGCATGCCGCAGTAGTTCAGGCAGATCAGCGACAGCGGCAGGCGCGCCAGTATCGCCGGCAGGCCCGCGCGCCGCAGCCATTCCTCCGTCCGCCTGTACTTCTGCAACAAGCCACTGAGCCCAGCGATAACCGGATCCTGACGCATGGCGACCTCCCCGAATGGGCGGCGGCGCGACGGCACCGCACGATCATTCCAGTATAGGTAGTTCGCCCACCGGCAGTGCCTGTCCCCGTTTGAGCCAGCTTAAACCCGACGCTGTTTTCACTGCGCTTTCTTGCCCACGGAGCCCGCAATGGCCTCCTGCAGCTTGTCGCCATGCGGCCCGGCACTGGTTTCCTCGATGCTGCCGACCTTGCGCGCCTGGTCGGACTGCTGGTCAGCGCTCACCTCTTCCGCCACATTGAAGCGGCCGTCGCCGCCGCTGTCGTCACCGGTCGGCAGCAGGCCTTCGGAACGCGCCGGCCGGCTCGCCCATGGCGCCGCCCACATCGTCCAGCCCTTCTCCCATCGATTTCGCCGCGCCCTCTGGGGGCGGCGAATTGTAGTCGGCGCCATGCGGCACCTGTTCGCCCACGATCTTCTGCTCGTCCTGCTTCGGCACCTGGTCCGGCAGATGGGTGTGGATGGGCGGCTGGTCCGCGCGCTGCTGATTATCGTTACGCATGAATGCCTCCGTAAATTCAGTGTTATCGAAGCTTCATGCTAGCGGAATGCCGAAATCCGCCGCACAGCATTGCCTGCTTACAAATTCCATGAACTTGCATAGGAGCAAAGTGATATCGTGCGGCTTCCATTTTTTAACAAACGGAAACCCATGACCTACCTCAAACATATTCTGGCGGCATCAGCAATCACTCTTCTGGCGGGCTGCGCCGCTCCGGAAGGCTCTACCGAAGTCGTCGTCAAGGAGGAGAGCTATACGCCAACCGGCACCCTTATTCCACGCAAGAAAGTGGAACGCGATGGCAAGCACCGTATTGTCAGCGGGGAAGAACTCCAGCGCGTTATTGACAGTACCCCAACTGCCAACCAATAAAATGCCCTCTATCCTGAATGCCCGTATCGCCGCCCTGTTCGCCATCGCCGCCGCCTTCACGGGCTGCGCCGTCAGCCGGGCGGACTTCCACGCCAATCCCCAGGGGGCCAGCAACTATGAAATCTGCAAGGCGCTCCAGGGCGAGGAAGCGGCCACCGACCGCCGCTTCATCAGCGACCTGAATTCTGAGCTGCAGGACCGCCGCATCAGTCCGGCGGCCTGCGGCCAGATCGTGCGGCAGAAAGAGGCGGAGATCGGCCTCGCCGTTGTCGCCAGCGCGCTGGTGGTGGCGGCCGTAGCCGCCGACAACGAAGAGGACCACGACCGTCCGCGCAAGCGTCGCGACTGCATCAAGCGCGACGGCAAGCGCTATTGCCGCGACTGACCCGGCAATCTGGCTGAACTGTTGCCCAGCGCACACCGTGCGCGTGGGTAGCACGTTATGCTTCTTGCAAAGGAGGTCCATCATGTTCCAGATAAAAAAAGCCTACTCGCGCAGCGACGTGCTCACCGAGCTGCTGATCAACCGCGCCCTCGCCATCCAGGGCAGCACGGGGCTGAAGGATGCGCACCGCTTCCTTACCCGCCACCGCATCAAGCCGCAAGTCATCAAACGCGTGCTGTCCAGCCCTAACGACCGCCGTCACTAAGCGCTCGTCGTGCATGCCGCGGCCTGCATTGGCCGCGCGCATCCGATATCTCATCCCAACTCCCTCGCAATCCGGCGCGCTCCCACGACAGCGTCAAAGTACGGCCGCGCCGAACATTCTACGATTGATCTCAGCCCAACAGTAGTGCGGCAACTCCCATACAAATAGTCTCGCGCGACGCATGCAATCGTGCGCCTGCCCTCCGTTGCTCATCTGTATGCTGCGTTCCCGTGCTCAACAATTCACCAGACTGGAGTGTCTATGTGGCTCAAGCTCTTCAAACGCACCGACAAGTTCGCGGTTTTACGCAGGGAGCTGAACCGCTGGGATGCGGCAGGCAAGACCTGCCAGCTCTGGCTGCGCGACGACGACCTTGCAGCGATTACCCCGCAGTTCCAACGGCTGCAGGCCCTCGTTGAAAAGCATGATGTGCCGGCGCTGCTGTCCGTCATTCCGGGACAGGCAGTGCCCACGCTGGGCAAGGACACCTTGGCCATGCATCACTTCCAGTTCGCACAACATGGCTGGCGGCATCAGAACCACGAGCAGCCCGAGCACAGGAAAAGCGAGTTCGGCCCGGCACGTGGCAGCGCCGCCATCCGGCATGACATGCTCAAGGGTGCGCGCCGCATGAGCGAGTTGTTCGGCGAACGCTACATCAATGTGTTCGTCCCGCCCTGGAACAATCTGGCGGAGGACAGCATGGCCGCCACCAGCTATGCCGGCATGTCGCGCCATGTCAGCATGGGCAAGGTCAACCTGCCTGCCGGTATGGTCGAAACCAATACCCATGTGGACCTGCTGCGCTGGACAGCCACGCCCACACTACAGGCGCCGGACTGGATTGTCGGCCAGCTCAGCCGATTCCTCGGGCGCCAGCGCAAAGGCAAGGACACACTGCCCGCCGTTGGTTTGCTGAGCCATCATCTGGTGATGGGCAACGACGCCTGGCAATTCCTGGACGAACTGCTCGACCTGACAAGCAGCTTCCCTTGCGTACGCTGGGCGAGGCCTTCGGAACTTTTCCATCTCCCGATGCAGGAGGCTGGCCTGCTTCGCGCACCGGTTCTTGCTCCGGCTCACGCCTTGGGCTTTACGTAAGGCTGTCTTTCCCGTGGCGGGACTTCAGCGCGAAGCCATAGGCGAAGGTCACGAGGATACCCGCCACCACTGCAGCGCTACCGGCTGCAACTGCGACGGACACCGGAGCAAACGCCCACAGGCCGGCGTAGACCAGTCCGCTCAGCACAAGCGACCACCCGGCAACCCGCCTGAGCTGGCGCGCCGCAGCACTGGGAACGAAGGTCTTGGGCATGCGGTTGCCCCACCAGGCGATCATCAGGCCGTTCATCCCGACGACCAGACGCGTCACGGTTTCACTGTCCATATAGCCCAGCTTGCGCGCGAGACTGGCGCACAGGGCCAGCACCAGAATACCGCCACCCCAGGCGAAGCTTCCCACCAGATCCTTATTCATCGTGCAGTCTCCTTGACAGGTTCCGGTGCCTCCGCACCCGGATCAAACGAATGGACGAAGCCCAGCAGCGCCTCTTCCAGCACCGAAAGCTTCAGGTAATACATGACGGATTTGCCGGCCTTCTCCACATGCACCAGGTCGGCTTCTTTCAATACCGCGAAATGGGCCGACATCGTCGGCTTCGACACGTTGAACTGCGCACTGAGCTCGCCGGCGCTGAGCGGCCCCTTGCGCAAGAGCTGCAGCACCCGGCGGCGGGTGGGATCGGAAAGGGCTTTGAATACTTGGCTCATAATAAGATAATTAGCTAAACATCGAAATGTGTCAAGTTTTTTCGACGCTCAGAAATCCACGCCCCTTAACCAAAGGTATCGTGCGCCTCATCAGAGAGCGATTGCTAAGCTAACTCGGCTGCCCCCACCCTCCTCAACCTAAACCAGCCGAGGTTTCCCATGCGTTTATCCAGCTATTTGTGTGCGCTGCTCGCCAGCACCGCTTGCGCAGGCCAGGCAATGGCCGACGTGCAGGCCGTCGTCAGCTTCAGCGATCTCTCGCTTTCAATACGCGACATCAACACGGGGGATGGCATCGCTCCCCGGCTCTACGAAACCAGCGCTTCCGCCAACTACGACCTGCAGGACTATGCAGCTGCTTACAGGGCGCAACAGGGCTTCAGCTTTCCCGACGTGCCCCTGAGTATCGACTATGTCGCCGATCACAAACAGGCCTCGGCCTCGTTCGGCCGCGAGGTACTGGAGTCAAGCGCCGAGGTGCACGCGCAAGGTCCGGGTGCGCTGCGCGCGCAATCCCAGGGGCATTATCGATACACGCTGGCCCCGGGCACCGAAGTCACCATCACCGGGCAATTCTGGATCTATGCCACCAATACGGCAGGATTCAGCAATCAGGCTACGGCAGTATTCAGGGCTACCGCCTTCTCTGGCACCGACAGCTCCGACTCCGAGATCTATTCAGTCAACCTGGCATCCGATCAATCGTATAACTCAAGGCATGGAACCATCGAACTGGTAGTACGTAACACGAGGAGCTACGCCAGCACCGGTTACTTCGCCTACTATCAATCAGCGATTGTCGGCGACATCGCTGCCGTTCCTGAACCGTCAACTTACGGCATGCTGCTGGGCGGTCTTGTGCTGCTGGGTGCCGCGTCAAGGCAGATCGGCCGTAAAGGAGACCGCAATGCATAGCCCTTCACTCCGCCAAAGCGCGGCAGCACTGGCCCTCTGCATCCTGGTCGCGCAACCGGCCTTGGCCGAGGTCAGGGTCCAGAACAGCCTTACAAACTTCAGCTATAGCCTGCAGGACTTGCGTCCTGACGACGGCATGGCGCCTGCCCTCTATGCGGGAAACACGGACACGTGGACCAGCTTGTTCGATTATGTGTACGCCCCTGGCATGCCCTTCCATTACTACCGGAAGACGGTCTCTACAGACGATACGCCCGAGGCCCAGCTCATCAGCCACGACGATGGCAGCCGCATGATTTCGGCCGCGTTCAGCGGCGACAGGTTTGGCCGGACGCTGGATGCCAGCCGCGCGGACATGCCGAATCTCTCCGGGCAGAATCTGCAGGTGGTGCTGACCGAGTCGCGGTTCCACTTCGAGCTTGCGCCGCAGTCGGAACTCACCTTCCACTTCCGGCTTGACCTGGCCGCCTCAAGCGACGTGCCGGTCACCGGTCCGCTTGCCGCCTCGGCCGGCTGGCAGGCGTGGGGCTTCATGGGGCCCGGCGGTGAAACGAGCGATTATCAGTTCCAGAGCATCCTGCTGGCTCAGGGCCAGACGGAAGCAAACCTGGAACGCGACCTCACCTTCGTGTTCCGCAATACGGGCGATACGCAGACCTGGGGCAATTTCGGCATGCGCCAGGGAGTCCGGGTGGATGCAATCGGTGCCGTGCCTGAGCCTTCGGCTTACGGCATGCTGCTGGGTGGTCTTGTGCTGCTCGGTGCGGCGTCGGCGCGGAAAGGCCGCAAGGACACCAGCAGGCGTAAGCCAGACTAGCTACCGGCGACCAGCCCCGATGAGCTCAAGAAAATGGGGCAAAACAGGCGATTGATTGCGCTCGGAATAGGCGACAGCAATACCCATCGACAAATTCCGGGCTTCTTCCTTCAGCGCCCGGAAGACGACGCCGTGCCGCTTGACCTTTCGCAGCGACGCCGGGATAAGTGCGATGCCCTGCCCCTCCGCAATCAGTCCCAGCAGGATGTGATGGTCTGGCGGTTCCGGAATGATGTTGGGCTTGAAGCCGATTTGCTCGAAAAACGCCTGGCAATAGTCATGAAACCCCGGGTTCAGCCGGCGCTCGAACCAGAACATCGGCTCGCTGCCAAGGTCATCGAAGCTGAGCCTGCGTTTCCGGGCGAGCCGGTGGCTGGCGGGTAAGGCCACCACCAGGGGCTCCTCAAGAATTGTTTCGACCTTCAAGCCCTGGGCGTTGGTGTGCAAGCCGATGAAGGCCGCATCCATGGACCCGTTCCTGAGGTCCCGAACAAGGCTGATTGAATGCTTGCCGCGTGTAACGACCTGCCAGTCCGGAAAGCGCTGACGCAGGCGATCGAACACGTCGGGAATTGCACTCCTGTCGAACACAGTGGTGTACCCCACGACGAACTGCCCGCCCTCCGCACCGCGCGCCGCCCTCGCCGCCGCAATCGCCTTTTCCACCTGCGCCAGCGTCCGCCTCACTTCCGGCAGAAATGCCGCACCGGCTTCTGTCAGCGCTACCCCTGTTGTACCGCGCTGGAATAGCGCGACGCCCAGTTGCTCTTCCAACTGGCTGATTTGCCTGCTTAACGGTGGTTGCGAGATATGCAGACGCAGCGCCGCGCGTCCAAAATTGAGCTCTTCACTCACCGCCAGGAAATAACGAAGCTGCCGCAGATCGATCGATTCATCCATACCGAAAAGGTATCACGAAAAAGGTATTGGATTGCGGTCCACAGCTAACCATACAGTGCGTTCATCACTCAACGAAAGGAATCGATATGGATAACGAACGCTATCTGCGCGGCTTGGCCAAACTCAAGGAGGTCGATGGGCAGGCAGGTGAAAACGTCATCGAAAGCCTGCGCGACATCGCGCCGGACTTTGCGCGGCTGATCATCGAGTTCCCCTTTGGGGACATCTATTCGAGGCCCGGCCTCGACCTCAGAACCCGCGAACTCGCCGTGGTCGCGGCCCTCACGGCAATGGGCAACGCCGCGCCCCAGCTCAAAGTGCACATCCATGCCGCCCGCAACGTCGGCTGCTCCGAGCAGGAAATCATTGAAGTCATCATCCAAATGGCCGTCTATGCAGGCTTTCCTGCCGCACTCAACGGCCTCTTTGCGGCGAAGGAGGTGTTTGCCCGGCACACGAAGTGTGTATAATTACACACATATATCCGGAGATGAGATTGGACTCCAAAAAACTCATTCGAATGCTGGAAGCGGATGGCTGGACGCAAGTTCGGCAGGTAGGCAGTCACATCACTCTGAAACACCCAACCAAGCAGAAAATTTGTACGGTGCCCCATCCCAAAAAAGATCTGCCAATAGGGACCGTGAACAGCATTCTGAAGGCCGCTGGCCTGAAGTAAGAAGTGGGATTGCGATAGCAGCCCTGCCTCTCCAGCAGCATTGTGGTTCGATTTTCGAACCACGGACGATCCAAGCGACCATCGATGGTCGTAGGCCAAGGAGGGCCAATGTATGGAAATTCCTGTGGTAATCCACAAAGATGAGGCAAGTGCTTACGGTGTGACTGTGCCTAATTTACCCGGGTGCTTCTCAGCAGGAGATACGATCGAAGAAGCGCTAACGAACGCAAAAGCAGCCATACTGCAGCACTTGGAAGTAATGATAGAAGAGAACATTCCGCTCGACCTTACCACGCCCGATATGGAGCGACTGATCGCCAACCCCGACTACGCTGGGGGGATCTGGGCGCTGGTTGACGTAGACCTGGCACTACTCGACGGCACCCCAGAGCGTATCAATATCAGCCTGGCGCGCTCTGTTCTCGCGAAGATCGATCGCTACACTGCCTCGCGACACGAAACCCGGAGCGGTTTTCTTGCGCGAGCAGCGTTGTCATTAATTTCGTCGGAAACAGCGTAGAAGAGCTCGTCAAAATACGGCGGTGTTTTATTTTCTGGCGGAAGCGGTGAGATTCGAACTCACGAACGGGATTAACCGTCGGCAGTTTTCAAGACTGCTGCCTTCAACCACTCGGCCACGCTTCCTGGGGACCTGCATTATACCGAAACCGGCTGGGCTGACCAGTGCCGAATCAGGCCGGGGTCCAGTTTTCCTTCAGGGCGCGCTCGAAATCGGCGGCCGGCAGCGGCTGGGAGAACAGGTAGCCCTGCACTTCGTCGCAGCCTGAACTCTTGAGGAAAGCCAGCTGCTCCACCGTTTCCACGCCTTCGGCAATCACTTTGTGCTTGAGCTGCTGGGCGATGCTGATGATGGTGCTGGCGATGGCGCAGTCGTTGGCGTCCGAGGGAATGCCAGTGGTGAAGCTGCGGTCGATCTTCAGCGTGTCGATCGGGAAGCGCTTGAGGTAGGACAGCGATGAGTAGCCGGTGCCGAAATCGTCCAGCGACAGGGTCACGCCCAGCTCCGTGATGCGGTCCATGATGCCGATCACGCGGTCGATGTTGTTCATCAGCGTGCTCTCGGTGATTTCGAGCTCCAGCCACGAGGGCTCAAGGCCGTAGCGGCGCAGCGTTTCCTGCACGCGGCCCGGCAGTGCCGACGTAAACTCGCGCGCCGAGACGTTGACTGCAAGGCGGATCGGCGGCACGCCCGCCATCTTCCAGGCCTGCGCCTGCGCGCACGCAGCTTCCAGTACCCACTCGCCGACTTGCACCACCAGCCCGGTGGCTTCCGCCAGCGGGATGAATTCGGCCGGCGGCACCAGGCCGCGCTCAGGGTGCTTCCAGCGCACCAGCGCTTCGGCTCCAATAATGTGGCCGTCTCCGATGGAGAACTTGGGCTGGTAGTGCAGCTGCAGCTGGCCGTTGCCCAGCGCCTGGCGCAGGCCGGATTCGATGCGCATGCGTTCCTGCATGCCCTGGTTCATGTCCTGGCTGTAGAAGGCCACGCGCTCGCCGTCCGGATTGCCGACCTTGGCGCGGTACATGGCAATGTCGGCCTGGCGCAGCAGGGTTTCGCCGTCGTTGCCGTCTTGCGGGTAGACGCTGATGCCGATGCTGGCGTCCACCCGCAGGTCGTTGCCGTCGATGAGGAAGGGTTCGTTCAGCACGGACAGCAGCTTCTGCGCCACCATGCTGGCTTCGTAGTGCTGGCTGATGTCGAACAGGCCTACCGCGAATTCGTCGCCGCCGAGGCGCGCCACCAGGTCCTGGTCGCGCAGCGCGAGGCGGAAGCGGCGCGCGACTTCGCGCAGCAGTTCGTCGCCTGCGGCGCGGCCCAGCGTGTCGTTGATCAACTTGAAGCGGTTCAGGTCGATGAACAGGATGCAGCCATGCAGCTTGCTGCGCTGGGCCACCGTCAGCGCCTGGTCAACCAGCTTGGTCAGCAGCGAGCGGTTGGGCAGGCTGGTGAGCGCGTCGTAGTAGGCCAGGTGGTGCAGGCGTTCTTCCGCCATCTTGCGTTCGGTGATGTCGGTCAGGTAGGCGATCAGGCCTATCGAGCGGTCTTCGCGGTCGCACAGCGGCGACAGCGAGAGGCTGGCCCAGAATACTTCGCCGTTCTTTTTCTTGCGGCGCACTTCCATCAGGCGTCCGCCCTGCTCCAGGAAGTCGTCGTTGAAGGTGGTGTCTTCTTCGTCGTAGAGGAAGAGGATGTTGCGGCCAACCGCTTCCACCGAGCTGTAGCCGAACAGGCGCTCGGCGCCCTTGTTCCAGCTGGTGATAAAGCCGTTCAGGTCCATCGTCAGCACGGATTCATGGATCTGGTCGAGGATCTGCGACTGGTGCTGCAGCTGCGCTTCCACCTGCACGTAGGCGTGCGTGGTGCGCTGCGCGACCGAGTGCACCTGCATCACGCTGCCCGCCAGGCTGGCCAGGCTGGCGAGGTGCTTGCGTTCCGTGTCCGAATAGCTTTCACGGCCGCCTACTTCAAAACGGCCGAAGTACTGGTCGTCGAACATCACATCCTGCTGCAGGCCGCTGGTGGCGCGCGGGTCTTTGTCCTGGCGCGGAATGAAGCGGCCCCACAGGCTGTGCGTGACTTCGCGCGCGATGCGGCCCAGTTCTTCCGACAGGGCCGGGCCGCGCAGGCGCAGCACCGCGTCGCACAGGGCCGCGCTGCTGCTGAGGAAATCGGTAACGGGGTGCTGTGGCATCAGGTGTTCCTGCTGACCTGGATGGCCCAGTGATAGGCCTGCAACTGGCTTTGCCAGAAGGCTTCATTGCTGATGCCGGCCTTTCGGAGCGCTGCTGCATCCGGCGCCTGCGCTTCCACCAGCGACAGCAGCTCGCCCAGCAGGCCGCTGCGTTCGACCAGTGCCCGCACCACGTCCAGGTCCAGCTGCAGGCCTGCGACGACGTCGGCCATCGGCATGGCGAGCAGCAGGTCCAGCAGGGAGAACACGCCGGTGATGAAGGCCAGGTCCTGCGCCTCGCGGTCTGCGCCGCTCGCCTTGATCAGGGCTTCCATCTGCGCGGCGCGTACGGCAGCCAGCGGCAGCAAGGGATTGGCGGGGCCGGTTTCGTTCTGGCGCGCGTAGAGCAGCAGCTGCAGCCAGCGCTGCAACTGGCGCCGGCCCAGCATATTGATGGCCTGCGTGAAGCTGCGGATGGGATTCGGGAAGCCGAAGATGGCGGAGTTCACCAGCTTGAGCAGGTGGAAGGCCAGTGCAGGATCTTCCTTCAGCAGGTTTTCCAGTTCACGCGAATCGGCATCGCGCGCCAGCAGGCCAAGCAGCGCAAGGATGCGTTTGCGCGAGGTGCCGTCGCCCGCCACCGCAGCGTCGGTCTCGAAGGCGAAACGGCCGCTCACCCAGTTGAAGCCTGCATCGAGATATTGTTCGCGGCGCGCTTCACTGTCCACATGGCGCACCCAGTGGGGGCCGGGCAGCGCCACCATGGCCAGCACGCTCGGCATCGGGCCGGCATCGAAGGCCAGGCCTGCGAGGCCGGTTTCGGAAGCCGGCAGATTCACTTCGCCTTCCGACAGCAGGCGATAGCCCTCGTCCGCCAGCAGGCGGCAGCGCTCCTGCCCGGCGCGCGAGCCGAACACCGATGCGGGCAGCTGGAACACAATGCGGCTGGCCGGGAGGGTGGCATAGTGGGACGGATCGACGCGCAGAGGATCGTGCAGGGGCACGATGCAGTCGAGCGGTGCGAGGGCAGCGGCCATGTCCGGATAGCTGAACAGCCGCAGCAAGGCCTGGTAGGCATCGCCACCATCGGGATGGGGTTGAAAGGCCAGCCCTACCCACTCATTGCGGGCATTGGACACAGCCTGTAAACCCACCAGCGGGAAGGTGCTTGAATCAACGGCAGGCATTCACGATCTCGGTGCGGTTTGCGCGCAATCGTAGTTCATATATTGACGGAAGGCAACCCGTTTGCGCAGGGCAACACACCGAAACATTTACCACAAAGCAACAACAATTATTATCAGGAAAACATTACTGCTGAGTTGTGCAATATACCAGAATTTGCGGCAGAATCAGGGTTTGCTCAGCCCGGCTGCGCAAAAACCGTGAGTATTGGAGAGAATTTGTGCTTCTGCCGAGACAGTTTCGGTCAGTTACAAATCAATGTTGCCTATTGGTGCGTGCTGCACCGCAAACTTGATGAGCTCGGCCTGCCCTTCAATGCCGAGCTTGCGTTTGATGTTGAGGCGGTGGGTTTCCACGGTGCGCACGCTGAGATCGAGGTGGCGCGCGATCAGTTTGTTGGATTCGCCGTTGGCGATATGGCGCAGCACTTCCTGTTCGCGTAATGTGAGCTGGTTGTCCTGGTTCTGCGGCTTGGCCAGCTGGCGCGCCAGCGCGGCGCTGTAGTAGATTCCGCCCGAGATCACGGTCTCGATGGCGACCACGATGTCCTTGCCCGGCGAATCCTTGAGCACATAGCCGCGTGCGCCCGCCTGAATGGCTTGCGATACATATTCCAGCTTGTCGTGCATCGACAGCACCAGCACGGCGATGTCCGGAAACTGTTCGCGGAAGCGCGCCGTGGCTTCAATGCCGTTCACGCCGCGCATATTAATGTCCATCAGGACCAGGTCCGGCTGGTGGGCGCGCGCCCCCTCCAGCGCTTCTCCTGCACTGCCGGCTTCGCCCACCACCTCGAACTGGGGCATGGCCTCCAGCCGGGCACGCAGTCCATCGCGCACCAGGGGGTGATCGTCTACCAGCAAAATCCTGATTGCCATACCTTAGCTCCGGTTGGGTACATGGGCCGTGACCACCGTTCCGTCGGCCGATGAAGCCAGTTCGAAACGGCCGCCAATGGCCTCCATACGCTCCATCATATTGCGCAATCCAATTCCGCGCTTGGGATGCTGCGCAATGCCTGCCGCGTCGAAGCCCTGGCCGTCGTCGCGGATGCGCAGCGTGACCTCGTCCGCCCCGCCCTGCAGCAGTACCTCCACCTTGTGCGCCTGCGCGTGGCGCTCGATATTGGTCAGCGCTTCCTGCGCAATGCGGAACAGCACCGTGTTGGCCATTTCGGGCAGGCCGTCGGTGCAGCCCTCGGCGCGGAACTCCACGGGCGTGCCGCTGTTCTGCTGGTATTCGTCGGCAAGGTGGGCCAGCGCGGCAGCCAGGCCGATATCGTCCAGCACTGCCGGACGCAGGTTGTGCGAAATGCGGCGCACCTCGCCCAGCACATTATTCAGCTGCTCCGCCGTGTGCTCGAACACGCCGAGCGCCGCCTTCTGCTGTTCGGCGCCGCCAGCCAGGCGGATGATGCCCGCTTCGATCTGCAGCTTGATCGACACCAGCCACTGGCTGATGCCGTCGTGCAGGTCGCGCGACAGGCGCGCCCTCTCCTCTTCCTGCGATTCCACCACGCGCTGCGCCAGCGCCTTCAGCTTGGCATCGGCCACGCGCGATTCGCTCACGTTCAGGGCCAGGCCGCTGGCCGCCACGACGAGCGCGCTCAGGATCGCAATGCCGGCGATCCACAGCATGGTGTTCTGGATATTGCCGCGCTGCTGGGCATCCACTTTGGCGAGCGCCATCTCCACATCGTCGAGATAGATACCGGTGCCCATCATCCAGCCCCACTTTTCCATCTCGATCACATAGCCCAGCTTTGCCACTTCCTTGTGTGCCGATGGCTTGGTCCACGAATAGCGTTCCAGGCCGCCGCCTTCCCGGGCGCGCGCCAGCAGGCGCTGGATGGTCGGGCTGCCATCGGCATCGCGCAGTTCGAACAGGTTGCGGCCTACCAGCTCCGGCTGGCGCGGATGCATCAGGCTATTGCCCTGCATGTCGTAGACGAAAAAGTAGCCGTCGTCGCCAAAACTCAGGGAGGCCAGTATGCGCTTGGCCTCATCCTGTGTGGCCTGGTCCGTGCGGCCCGATTGGTAAAGGTGCGCGATCGAATGCGAAGCCAGCGTAACATAGTGCTTCAACTCCGCTTCCTTGCTGGCGAGGTAGGCCTGTTCGATGGTCTGCTTCTGCTGCTGCGCCAGCAGGCGTGCCTGGTGCTGCACCGCGAGCGCAATCGCGCACAGGGCGAGTATCAGGGGCGCGATGGCCAGGAACAGGACTTTCTGCCGGAGTTTCATGCCACGATTGTACGTGGAGAGCGGGCAGCTGCGCTCCGTATTACTACGCAGGCCACTTGCGTAGTCCTGCGCTTGTGGCAGATATGCGATTCCTGAATACTCCGCATAAGCTGCACGCAGACCATATCCCGACAGCAGAAACGGGCAGGCGCGCAGCACTCTCATACCCTTTGGAGGACTTCAATGAATCCCGTACTGAGTAAACTCGGCTGGGCAGCGCTATCGCTGGCCGGCGCCGGGGCACTGGGCGTCGTCGCGCTGAACCGCGGTGAACCGATCAGCGCCATCTGGATCGTCATCGCCGCGGTCTGCGTCTACCTGATCGCCTACCGTTTCTACAGCCTGTTCATCGCGCGCGACGTGATGGGCCTGGATGCGCGCCGCATGACGCCGGCCTACAAGCACAATGATGGCCTGGACTATGTGCCAACCAATAAGAACGTGCTGTTCGGGCACCACTTCGCGGCCATTGCCGGCGCAGGTCCGCTGGTCGGCCCGGTGCTGGCGGCGCAGATGGGCTACCTGCCCGGCATGCTGTGGATCCTGGCGGGCGTGGTCTTCGCCGGCGCAGTGCAGGACTTCATGGTGCTCTTCATCTCCACCCGCCGTGACGGCCGCTCGCTGGGTGACCTGATCAAATCCGAGCTGGGCCCGGTGCCCGGCAATATCGCGCTGCTGGGCACCTTCATGATCATGGTGATCATCCTCGCCGTGCTGGCGCTGATCGTGGTGAAGGCCCTCACGCATTCGCCGTGGGGCAGTTTCACCGTGATGGCGACGATTCCTATCGCCCTGTTCATGGGCGTGTACTCGCGCTATATCCGTGTGGGCCGCGTGGGCGAAGTGTCGCTGATCGGTTTTGTGCTGCTGATGCTGGCCATTGTCGGCGGCCAGTACGTGCAGGAGAACCCTGCGCTGTCGCCGCTGTTCGACTTCACCGGCACCGAGCTGACCTGGATGCTGATCGGCTACGGCTTCATCGCCTCCGTGCTGCCGGTGTGGCTGCTGCTGGCGCCGCGCGACTACCTGTCCACCTTCCTCAAGATCGGCACCATCGTCGGCCTGGCGCTGGGCATTGTGATTGTTGCGCCTTACCTGCAAATGCCTGCCGTGACCAAGTTCATTGATGGCAGCGGCCCTGTGTGGGCGGGCAATATGTTCCCCTTCCTGTTCATTACCATCGCCTGCGGCGCCGTCTCCGGCTTCCACGCGCTGATCGCTTCCGGCACCACGCCGAAGATGATCGAGAACGAAACCCACGCGCGCTTTATCGGCTACGGCGCGATGCTGATGGAGTCCTTCGTCGCCATCATGGCGCTGGTGGCTGCATCCACCATCGAACCGGGCGTGTACTTCGCCATGAACAGCCCGGCCGCGCTGATCGGCACCACCGCCGAATCCGCGGCGGCGGCAATCTCCGGCTGGGGCTTCCGCGTTACGCCTGAAATGCTGACGCAGATGGCCACCGATGTGGGCGAACATTCCATCATCTCGCGCGCAGGCGGCGCACCAACGCTGGCGGTGGGCATGGCACACATCCTGTCCAACGTTATCGGCGGCAAAGCCATGATGGCCTTCTGGTACCACTTCGCCATCCTGTTCGAAGCGCTGTTCATCCTGACGGCAGTGGATGCAGGCACGCGTGCCGGCCGCTTCATGCTGCAGGACCTGCTGGGCGCCTTTGCACCGTCGCTGAAGCGCACCGAGTCCACCTTCGCGTCGCTGCTCGCCACCGGTCTGTGCGTGGCGGCCTGGGGCTACTTCCTGTATCAGGGCGTGGTCGATCCGCTGGGCGGCATCAACACCCTGTGGCCGCTGTTCGGCATCGCCAACCAGATGCTGGCCGGTATCGCGCTGATCCTCGCAACCTGCGTGCTGTTCAAGATGAAGCGCGGCAAATTCGCCTGGGTCACCATGGTGCCCACCGTGTGGCTGCTGCTGTGCACCCTGACCGCGGGCTGGCAGAAGATCTTCGACGCGAATCCGAAAATCGGTTTCCTGTCGCACGCCGGCAAATACTCGGCCGCGATTGCCGAAGGCAAGGTGCTGGCGCCGGCCAAATCGATGGAACAGATGCACCAGATCGTGTTCAACGACTACCTGGATGCGTCGCTGGCCGGCTTCTTCATGGTGGTGGTAGTGGCCGTGCTGGTATTCGGCGTGCGCACCGCGCTGCGTGCCCGCGCCAACGCCAAACCATCGCATAACGAGAGCCCGGCGCAGCTGATGCCGGCGGCACAGTAATGTTCCAGGATATCGTCAAGGCAGGCCGCTATCTCGGACAGAGCATGCGGCTCATGTGCGGCCTGCCTGAATACGACACCTATGTCGCGCACCGGGAGAGCACCCATCCGGACGAACCCGTGATGAGCTACGAGGAGTTCTTCCGCGAACGCCAGGAAGCCCGCTACGGCGGGGCCGGCAAGCGCGGCGGCTGCTGCTGACGTAAGATCCCCGCTTCGGCGGGGATTTTTTATTGGAAGGACGAATGCATGGACAGTCATATCGCGGCAGTAGAACTGGGCAAGGCCTACCGCCTGATCAACCACGGCCCGACGGTGCTGGTATCGGCCCGTCATGGCGGCGTGGACAACGTGATGTCCGCCGCCTGGTGCTGCGCCCTCGATTTCGCGCCGCCCAAGCTGACCGTGGTGCTGGACAAGGCCACCAGAACGCGCGAACTGGTCGAGCAAAGCGGCCAGTTCGTGATCCAGGTGCCAACGGTGGCCCTGCTGCAGCTGACGCAGGACGTGGGCAACCGCAGCTTGGCCGACATGCCGGACAAGCTGCCGCGCAGCGGCGTGCAGCTGTTCGGCATCGATGGCCATGAGCTGCCCTTCGTCACCGGTTGCTCGGCATGGCTGGCATGCCGGCTGATACCGGAGCCGCACAACCAGCAGGCCTACGACCTGTTCATCGGCGAAGTGACGGCTGCATGGGCCGATACCCGCGTGTTCAGCAAGGGCCGCTGGCACTTCGAGGACGCCGATCCCGCCCTGCGCAGCCTGCACCATATCGCTGGCGGCCATTTCTATGCCATTGGCGAGCCCCTGGCCGCCTGCAACGACGAACCATAGAGGCAGATCAAGGCAGGCCATTGCCCGAAGGTATATTTTTTCCGGCAGGAATCTTCTTCGGCGGTGGCAATGCTCAACTTCGAACGTTCAAACCTCAGCCAGAAGCTGACGCTGACCTCCCTGCTCTCCACGGGCAGCGCGCTGCTGGTGGTGTTCGCGGCATTCGCGTTCGCGACGGTGCATCACCAGCGCGCGGCCCAGGAGCGCCAGTTGGCCACGCTGGCCGAGATCACGGGCGCGCAAAGCATCGTGCCCCTGCTCGCGGCCGACCATGGCGCCGCACAGCAGGTGCTCAGCGTGCTCGCCACCCAGACCGGCATCCAGCGCGCCGCCCTCTTCGACCGCAACGGCGCCCCCTTCGCCACCGCCACAGCCGAGCCCGTGTCCACCTTGGTGCCTGACCCCAGGGTGGACGGGTACGGACATCCGGCGGGGTCAGCTGTGGCACGCACTGACTGGGTGGGTCCGCCATGGGATCCGGCGCTGCGGCTGTACCGGCCGCTGCATGTGGAGCAGCATCTGGTTGGCATTATCATGATAGAGGCGAACCAGCGCCAGCTCCTGATGGATATTGCCGAGAGCCTTGCGCTGACAGCTGCGGCGAGCGCCGTCGCCCTTGCCATCGCGCTGTTCTTCGCCAGCCGCTTCCGCACCAGCATCGCGCAGGCCATCACACAGCTGATTACCGCCGCCCGCCAGGTCTCGCACAGCCACACCTACGCGCAGATCGAGCACCAGAGAACCGACGAACTGGGCACGCTGATCGACAGCTTCAATGCCATGCTGTCGCAGGTGGAGCAGCGCGACCTCAAGCTGCTGCAATACCGCGACCAGCTCGAACGCCAGGTAAGCCTGCGCACCGAGCAGCTGGAGAAGGCCAAGAACGCGGCAGAGGCGGCGAGCCAGGCCAAGAGCGCCTTCCTGGCCAATATGAGCCACGAGATCCGCACGCCGATGAATGGTGTGCTGGGCATGACCGAGCTGCTGCTCGCCACGCCGCTGAACGAACAGCAGCGCCATTACACCGACACCGTCAAGCGCTCCGGCGAGCACCTGCTGGTGATCATCAACGACATCCTCGATTTCTCGAAGGTGGAAGCGGGCAAGCTCACCGTGGAATACATCCACTTCAACCTGCGCGAACTGCTGGATGATATCGACTACGTCTTCACGCCGCAGGCGCAGGCCAAGCAGCTGGCGATGGATTTCGACATCGCCCCCGATATTCCGGTTGCCGTGTGCGGCGATCCGAACCGGCTGCGTCAGGTCATCGTCAACCTGCTGGGCAATGCGGTGAAGTTCACGGACCAGGGCCGCATCCTGCTGCGCGTTGCGATCACGGCAGAAGATGCGCAAGCGGTCTGCCTGCGCATCGAAGTGCAGGACACGGGCATCGGCATCTCCCGCGAAGCGCGCGAGCATATCTTCGATTCCTTCTCCCAGGCCGATGGTTCCACCACCCGCAAGCACGGCGGCACCGGCCTGGGACTGGCCATCTCCAAACAGCTGGTTGAGCTGATGGGCGGCACCATCGGCATGGACCAGCCGCTGGGACGCGGCTCGCTGTTCTGGTTCACTGTGCGCTTCGACAAGCGCGGCATCGAAACCGAGGCGCCGGCCGGCAGCAAGCAGCTGCGGGCGCTCATCGTGGATCCCGATGCGGAAGGCCGGCAGACGCTCGAAACCACGCTCACGCGCTGGCACCTGCGCTGCGATACCGCCTGCGATGGCGACGAATGCCTGCAGCTGCTGCGCGCCGCCATCGCCTGCGGCCAGCCTTACGACGTGGCGCTGATCGATATGGCGCTGCCGATGCTCAGCGGGCTGGCACTGGCGGCGGAAATCAAGGCCGATGCCGAGCTGTCCGGCGTGCGCCTGCTCCTGCTCAGCACCGAGCGCACGGCGGCGGACACGCGCCAGCGGCGCGAAGCCGGCGTGGCCTTCCAGCTGATCAAGCCGGCGCGCGAAGGCGATCTGTACGCCTGCATCGTTACGCCCCTGCGTGCCAGCGAAGGCGTACGTCCCGGCACCTCGGCTCCCGTGCTGCGCCGCTCTGCCCAGAAGCGCCTGACCGCGCTGCTGGCCGAGGATAATCCCGTCAACGTGGAGGTGGCTTCCGCCATGCTGCAGACGCTGGGCTTCGACGTGCTGCATGCCGCCAATGGCGAGCAGGCGGTGCGCGCTGTGCAGGAAGGCGGCATCGACGTGGTGCTGATGGATTGCCAGATGCCGGTGATGGACGGTATGGCGGCGACTGCGGAGATCCGCCGCCGCGAACAGCAGGAAGGCGGCATGCGGCAGCTGCCGATCGTCGCCATCACCGCCAATGCCCTGCAGGGCGACCGCGAAACCTGCCTTGCCGCCGGCATGGATGATTACCTGAGCAAGCCTTTCACCCAGCAGGGCCTGGCCGAACTGCTGGCACGCTGGATCGCCCTGCCCCGCGCCGCAACGGTGCACCACGGCGACCTGCAGGCGCCAGTGCTCACCGCGCGCGAAGCGGCCATTAACCAGAAAGCCCTGGACGCCATCCGCGCGCTCGGCAGCGAAGGCGAAGCGCTGCTGGAGCGCGTGATCCATACCTATGTGGACGACACGCCGGCGATGCTGCGCCAGCTGCATGCCTCGGTGCAGAACGGCGACACGCAGGCCATGCGGCAGGCGGCGCACAGCCTGAAGTCCAGCAGTGCAAATGTCGGCGCGGATGCGCTGGCACAGCTGTTCCGGGAAATTGAACAACTTGGCCGACAGGGCACGGCGCATGGCGCCTCCGTGCTGATGGCCGATATAGACCGCGAATTCAGGGCAGTCCGGCAGTCTTTCAGCGCCATGCTTGAGAAGGAGACCTGATATGGCCACCGTGCTGGTTGTGGACGACGATCCCGTAATGCGCATGCTGATGCTACGCATGCTTGAACAAGTCGGGCTGCCTGCCATCGAAGCGGAGAACGGGGAACGCGCCGTTGCGCTGTTCGCCGAGCGCTCGCCCGACCTGGTACTGCTTGACGTCGATATGCCGGGGATGGACGGCTTCTCGGTATGCCGCGCCATTCGCGCCCGGGAGCAGCACCATGCAGTTCCCGTCATCATGGTGACGGGCGGCGACGATCTGGACGCGGTAACGCAGGCCTATGAAGACGGCGCCACAGACTTCGTTTCAAAGCCGATCAACTGGCCCATACTCGGCCACCGCGTGCTCTACGTGCTGCGCGCCAGCGATGCGATTGCCCGGCTGCGCGTGGCGGACGCGCATAACCGCGCCGTACTGGCCGCCATTCCCGATACCTTCTTCCGCCTCAGCCCCGAGGGCGTCTATCTCGATTATGAACAGGGCCATGCTCCCGCTGCGGTCTTCAACGAACAGGCCTGCGCGGGCCGCCACGTCAGCGATGTGCTGCCGCAGCCGATTGCGGAACGTCTGATGGCGCAGCTGGAAGCGGTGCTCAGCACGCAAAGCATCCGCTCCGTGGATTACGAACTTGAACGCGACGGCGCCGTGCACCACTTCGAAGCGCGCCTGGTGAACACCGGCGCCGGCGCGGTGCTCGGCCTGGTGCGCGATATCAGCGAACGCAAACGCACCGAGGAACAGATTCGGCGCCTCGCCTATTGCGACAGCCTCACCGGCATTCCGAACCGCCAGGCCTTCCTCGAAACGCTGGAGCGCGAGCTGGCGCGCTCTCGCCAGCACGGTAACAAGTTCGCCGTGCTGTTCATGGACCTCGACTCCTTCAAGCGCATCAACGACACGCTGGGCCACGATATCGGCGACCTGCTGCTCAAGGTGGTCTCCGAACGCCTGCGCGAGACGATACGCCCCAGCGACATGGTGTCGCGCAGCGAGCACGCCAACCTCGCGCGGCTGGGCGGAGACGAGTTCACCATCCTGATTCCGGACCTTGAATGCGTGGACGACGCACTGAACGTAGCGCACCGCGTGCGCGACGCCATGCGCCGCTCCTTCCTGCTGGACGGCCACGAAATCTTCGTCACGGCCAGCATCGGCATTTCCCTCTACCCGGAAGACGGCGAGGACTGCACCTCGCTGCTGAAGTACGCCGACACCGCCATGTACCACGCAAAAAACTGCGGCAAGAACAATGCAAAGCTGTACAGCTCCGCCCTCACCACACAGATCATGAGCCACGTAAAGCTGGAAGTCGGATTGCGCAAGGCCTTGCAAAACAACGAGCTATACCTGCTTTACCAGCCGCAGTTCGACGTGCCCACAGCACGCATCGTCGGCGTGGAAGCGCTGGTGCGTTGGCGGCATCCGGAACTGGGTGTGATTCCGCCGAACGACTTCATTCCGCTGGCCGAGGAAACCGGCCTGATTGTGCCGATCGGCGCCTGGGTGCTGCACACGGCCTGCCACCAGGCACGCGCCTGGCAGCGGCAATGCCACCGCGCGCTGCGCGTGGCAGTCAACCTGTCGGCACGGCAGTTCAAGGATGAAGGGCTGGCGCAGACCGTGCTGGCGGTGCTGCACGACACCGGCCTCGATCCCCGCATGCTGGAACTGGAACTGACGGAAGGTACGCTGATGGACGACGCACTCGCCACCATGGCCACGCTGGAGCAGCTGCGCGGCATCGGCGTATATCTGTCGATCGACGATTTCGGCACCGGCTATTCGTCCATGAACTACCTGAAGCGCTTCGACGTGCGGGCGCTCAAGATCGACAAGAGCTTCATCAGCGGCCTGCCGCAGGACTCGGAAAACGCGGCCATCACACGGGCCATCATCGCCATGGCGCATGGTCTCAAACTGGCCGTGGTGGCGGAAGGTGTGGAGACTGGGGAGCAGCTCGCCCTGCTGCAGCAATACGGCTGCGACCTGGCCCAGGGCTATCTGCTTGGCAGGCCCTCGCCGGAACACACAATTTCGGAAATGCTGGCGGTGCCGGCGCTGAATCAGTAGATCAGGTGCTGCGGCGGTCCAGCATGGCGCGGGCGATAGTGCCTGCGTCCACATATTCCAGCTCGCCGCCAACTGGCACGCCGCGCGCCAGGCGCGTGACCTGCAGGCCGCGCGCCTTCAGCATCTCGCTGATGTAGTGGGCCGTGGCTTCGCCTTCGTTGGTGAAGTTCGTGGCCAGCACCACTTCCGCCACCGTGCCGTCAGCAGCGCGCGACAGCAGCTTTTCAAGGTGGATGTCTTTAGGCCCGATGCCGTCCAGCGGCGACAGGCGGCCCATCAGCACGAAGTACAGGCCTTTGTAAGTCAGCGTCTGCTCGATCATGGCCTGGTCGGCCGGCGTTTCAACCACGCAGAGCATGCGGCGGTCGCGCGCCTCGTCGGAGCACAGCTCGCAGATTTCGGATTCGGTGAAGGTGTTGCAGAGCGCGCAGTGGTGCACCGCTTCCACGGCCTGGTACAGCGCGCGCGACAGCATGGCCGCGCCGTCGCGGTCATGCTGCAGCAGATGGAAGGCCATACGCTGCGCCGACTTGGGTCCCACGCCGGGCAAACGGCGCAAGGCTTCGGTCAGGAACTCCAGCGATTTGGCCATGGCTTCCTTAGAACGGCATCTTGAAACCGGCCGGCAGGTTCATGCCGGAGGTAAGGCCGCTCATTTTCTCTGCGGCGGTGGCTTCGGCCTTGCGCACGGCGTCGTTGAAGGCGGCAGCCACCAGGTCTTCCAGCATGTCCTTGTCGTCGGCCAGCAGCGACGGGTCGATGGATACGCGCTTCACGTCGTTCTTGCAGGTCATCACAACTTTCACGAGGCCGGCGCCGGACTGGCCTTCGACTTCGATCAGGGCCAGCGATTCCTGGGCCTTCTTCATATTGTCCTGCATGGCTTGCGCCTGTTTCATAAGACCGGCGAGCTGATTCTTCATCATGATGATTTACTCCGTAGTGGTTCCGAGGGAATTGTAATTAATGTGCGGGGGTCACTGGCGCAACGATGGAACCGGCGACCACGAAGGCGCCGAACTCGCGCGCCATGGCCTGCACGAAGGGATCGTTGTTGACGGTCTGGTCGGCCGCGCGCTGGCAGGCCTCGCGGTGTGCCTGCGCTTCGGCGGTAGTGGTGTACCACACCGGTCCGGTTTCCGTTTCAACGCGGGCCGGCCGGCCGAAACGCTCGGTGAGCGCAGCGGTCAGTTTCTCGATGTTCGGCGGCGTGCACCAGGTGTCGATCGGGCAGCGCAGCTTGAACAGCGCGGCGTTGCCATCGATGGTACAGCTCACCAGCTCGGCCTGCGTAGCCAGCTGCTGCGACACGCCGCGCAGCGGCAGGTGGGCGGCCAGCATCGGCCAGTTGCCGTCCCAGTTCAGTTCCGGAACGGGCGTGATCACGTATTCATAAGGCGCCTTGGCCGGTGCCTTGGCTTGCGCTGGGCGTGGCGCCGGCGCAGCGGCGAATTCCTCGCCGTCCATGTGTGAGGCGCCGGCGGGTGTGGCGCTGTCGTCCGAGAATTCGGTGACCCATGGCGGCAGGTCGTCGTCTTCTGCAACCGGCGCGGCCTGGCGGGCAGCCGGCTGGGCTGGCGCGGTTTGCGTCTGTGCTTGCGGCGGTGCCTCGATGACAGCGGCATCGCCGATGCTCGCGTCTTCCGGGGCGTCTTCCCATGGCGCGGGCGCGCGGGCGGCGGCCGGTTTGGCAGTGTGCGGCTGTGCTGCGGCTTGCGGCTGCGCAGCGGCGATAGATTGCGCTTGCGGCGCGGCGGCGAACTGCGCTTGCGGCGCGGCGGCGGCCTGCGGCTGTGATGCCGTTGCCTGAGGCTGCGCGGCGGCAGATGCCGATGGTGCGGCGGGAGCGCCACCCCCATCTGGCGCCACCTTCATTGGCGGACGAGCGCCGGTGCGCGCCAGCGTTGCAGCGCGCGCGGCTTCCAGCGCCGCGTTGATCGCGGCACGCGCCGGGCTGACAGGGCCGGACGGTGCAGGACGCGCCGCGGCTGGCGCAGCCTGCGCAGCCGGCGCTTGCGGTGGGGCAGGCGCTTGCTGGGCCGCCGGTGCCTGCGCAGCCGGTGCAGCGGACGCTTGCGGTGCTGCCGGAGCTTGCGCAACTGATGCTGCGTGCGGCTGCGGCGCTGCCGGCGCCTGCGCGGGCTGTGCTTGAGATGCAGCTGCAGCAGCGTGCTGCGCCACTGCGGAAGTCGCCGATGGCGCTGCGGGCTCGGGCTCGCCAAAGGCGGCCGCCATTGCTGCCGCGTCGGAGGCTGGTGCCGCACCGGCATTTTGCGGCGCGGCCGCGGGCTGTGCGGCGCTCACGGCGACTGGCGAATGGCTTGCTGCCGGCTGGCTCGCTGCCTGCGCAGCAGCGGCAGCATCCGCCACCACGGCCGGATGCGGCGCCATGCTCGCATGGCTCGCGAACGAAGCCGACGCCGCGCGCGGCGCAACCCCTGCTGCCGCCGCTGCGGCACGTGCCGGGTTCGGACCGGCAGGACGAGCCGCTACCGGCGCAGCCGGGAGTCCCTCTGCGCCCCCGATGCCGGGCCGAAAGGCAAGCATGCGTAGCAAGGTCATGGTGAAGCCCGCGTATTCGTCGGGCGCGAGTCCAAGCTCATTTCGTCCGTGCACGCAGATCTGGTAATAGAGCTGCACTTCCTCGGCATCGAAGGATTGCGCCAGGCGCACAATGTCCGCGTATTCAGGCAGATCTTCCGGCACCGCCGCCGGCACGGTCTGCGCCAGTGCGATCCGGTGCAGCAGCGTGCCCAGATCCTGCAAGGCGCCGTTATACGACAGCGAGCGCGAAGCCATTTCATCGGCCACCGCCATCAGGTCGGCGCCATCCTGGTTGGCCAGCGCGTCCAGCAGGCGCACGAGATAGGACTGGTCCAGCGCGCCCAGCATGCCCTGCACCGCATCCAGCGTAACGGCGCCCGCAGCGTAGGCAATGGCCTGGTCGGTCAGCGACAGCGCATCGCGCATCGAACCATGCGCGCCCTGTGCCAGCAGGCGCAGCGCGGGCTGCTCGAAGGTGACGTTTTCCTGGCCCAGGATATTTTCAAGGTGGCCAACGATATGCCCGGGCGGCATCTGCTTCAGGTTGAACTGCAGGCAGCGCGACAGCACGGTGACGGGAATCTTCTGCGGATCGGTGGTCGCCAGGATGAATTTCACGTGCTCCGGCGGCTCCTCCAGCGTCTTCAGCATCGCGTTGAAGGCGTGGTTGGTGAGCATGTGCACCTCGTCGATCATATAGACCTTGAAGCGCGCATTCGACGGGGCATACACCGCCTGCTCCAGCAGCTGCGCCATTTCATCGACGCCGCGGTTGGACGCCGCGTCCATCTCGATATAGTCCACAAAGCGGCCGCCATCGATGGCGGTACAGGCTTCGCACACGCCGCAAGGGGTGGCGGTAATGCCGCCCTGCCCGTCCGGCCCCGTGCAATTCAGCGACTTGGCCAGGATACGCGACAGCGTGGTCTTGCCGACACCGCGGGTGCCGGTGAACAGATAAGCGTGGTGCAGCCGTCCCGTGCCCAGCGCATGCGTCAGCGCACGGACGACGTGCTCTTGGCCAACGAGCGTTTCAAAGTTCCGGGGACGGTATTTGCGAGCGAGGACTTGATAGGACATTCAGTGATTTTACCGTAGTTGGAGAGCCGTGAGGTCAACAATAGCCAAACCTCTTCACTTCGCTTACACTTGATTTTTTCTTAACATAACAACCATGAAAAAAATCCTGCCTGCCATCCTGCTGCTACTCGCCAGTTCTGCCATCGCGCAAGAGCGCGAATGGATCCCTTACAAGAAATTCGTCGAATCGCTGAAGCTGGACAAATACTATTCCCTGCCCGCTGCGCAGCGCGACAAGATTGACCTGAGCCTGAAGATCATCCCGCAGAACAAGGCCATCAAACCGGCGGACATCGGCCTGGCCGTGGTGCACAGCGGCGGCCGCACGCCGCTGCCGCTGGACGCCGAAGGCCGTATGCATGTGGTGCCGAACGCCAAATGGCTGGCGGAAGACGCCAAAATCATGACCACCATGCCGACCGGGGAAAAGGCGCGCATGGCCTATATCCTGAACGCCGTGGTCCCGGCAGGCACACAGTGGCCGTATGCCAGCCTGATGGGCAGTGTGGAGCAATCGAACGAGGCAATCGGCAAGGTCGCGGGCGCTTTCAGCCTGTTCGCGCCGAAGATGAAATGGATCGTGCTGAAGTTCGAGCAGCCGGCCAAGGTCACGGTGCAAGCCCGCGCCGGCGCGCTGCAGTACGCCACCGATGCGAAGCACCAGATCCGCCTGAAGCCCGATAACGCGCTGCTGAAGGAAAATCCGCTGATGGTAGCGACCGCGCGGCCGCTGGAAGCGGAATTGATGGAAGATGAATAAAGAGGCGAGCCTGATCTGCGGCACTTGCGGTTAACAGCCGTGGCTGCTTCGTTCCCGACCTGACCAGGTTAGCCATGCCGCAATGCGCAGGGGCCCGCCCGGCAAACATTATACCCGCTCCCACCGATCCGTGGGACAGTTAGTGACACGCGGTGCCTGACCCCATGGTGTCAGTAGTTCAGAGGCCCAGCTGTTGCCAGATCTGGTCGACTTTTTGTTTGACGTCGGGGGACATGTGGATCGTCGTGCCCCATTCGCGGGTGGTTTCGCCCGGCCATTTGTTGGTGGCGTCGATGCCCATCTTGCTGCCAAGGCCGCTCACCGGTGAAGCAAAGTCCAGGTAGTCGATCGGGGTGTTGTCGACCAGCGTGGTGTCGCGGGTGGGGTCCACGCGCGTGGTGATGGCCCAGATTACCTCGTTCCAGTCGCGGATGTTGACGTCTTCGTCCACCACCACGATGAACTTGGTATACATGAACTGGCGCAGGAAACTCCACACGCCGAACATCACCCGCTTGGCATGCCCGGCGTACTGCTTGCGGATCTGGACCACGGCCATGCGGTAGCTGCAGCCTTCCGATGGCAGGTGGAAGTCGATGATTTCGCTGAACTGCTTCTGCAGCAGCGGCACGAAGACTTCGTTCAGGGCCAGGCCCAGCATCGCCGGTTCGTCCGGCGGCTTACCTGTATACGTGGAGTGGTAGATCGGGTCGCGCCGCATGGTGATGCGGTCGATGGTGAAGACCGGGAACCAGTCCTGCTCATTATAGTAGCCGGTGTGGTCGCCATACGGCCCTTCCAGCGCATGCTCATAGCCGGATGGGTGGTTGTCGTCCGGGTAGATGTGGCCTTCGAGGACGATTTCGGCCGACGCGGGCACGCGCAGCTCGCTGCCGATAGCCTTGGTCAGCTCGGTGCGGCTGCCGCGCAGCAGGCCGGCGAACTGGTATTCGGACAGGGAGTCCGGCACCGGCGTTACCGCGCCAAGGATGGTCGCGGGGTCGGCGCCCAGCGCCACGCAGACCGGGTAAGGCTGGCCGGGATTGCGGATGGCGTGCTCGCGGAAGTCCAGCGCGCCGCCCCTGTGCGCCAGCCAGCGCATGATCACTTTATTCGGCCCCAGCACCTGCTGGCGGTAAATGCCCAGGTTCTGCCGCTTCTTGTTAGGACCCTTGGTAATCACGAGGCCCCATGTAATAAGGGGCGCCACGTCGCCCGGCCAGCAGTGCTGGATCGGCAGGCGGCCCAGGTCCACATCCTGCCCTTCCCACACAATCTCCTGGCAGGCCGCGCCGCGCTGCTCTTTCGGCGACATGTCCCACAGCGATTTCACCAGCGAGCCAAGTCCCATCAGGTCCTTGAAGTCCTTGGGCGGCTCGGGTTCCTTGAGGCGAGCCAGCACATGGCCGATGCGGCGCAGTTCGCTCACATCCTCGGCCCCCATGCCCAGCGCCACACGGCGCGTGGTGCCGAACAGGTTGCCCAGCACCGGCATGGTGAAGCTGGTTGGTTTTTCGAAGAGGAGCGCCGGTCCGCCGGCCCGCAAAGTGCGGTCGCAGACCTCCGTCATCTCCAGATGTGGCGAAACTGATAAGGAAATGGGCTTTAATTCGCCCATTTTTTGCAGCTGGGAAATAAAATCACGCAGATCTGAGTATTTCATACAATTTTTACGATTTATATGCTTCGGACGCCCATTCTGAGCTCTTCCGGTCAAGTGGTTGATTCTATTGGTTTTTGCTCATCCATAGCTTCAAAACCTAGATTCAAAAGTTATAAGAATCAGTTGTGTTAGTATTGACTGGATATAAAACGGCTTCTACAATTCGTTTTACTTGAAGAGAGCTATGGCAATTTCGTCAACAGAGTTGCCTCTCATTCATTCACGGAGTCCGGGCTCCATCAGACATTTTAAGGAGTGTTGTCAAGGGCGTCTGCCCTACCCCCGGTACAAGTTGTATTGCAACTGGCCCACTGAGAGGCCAGCTCAAGCAAGCAATCTCGCGTTCGAAGCGCGCTCCCTGCGGCGACGAACGATTAATTTCTGTGTACGGCATTGGCGTATCAGCAGCACGGCGCGACCACGCGCGGCGCTTGCACGCTCTTTTCGGACATTAGGGGAGTTCTTAATGAATATTCGCATTACCGGGATGGCCGTGGCCGCCCGCTCGCTGGCGGTATCGCCAGTTGCGCGTCTTGCCGCGCAACGTGTTTCTCTTCGCAGTGTATTTACTACTGCTCAACATACCCTCACCGTATTCGGCGTCAGCGCCCTGGTGATGATCGCTGTACTGTTTGCCCGCCCTGACCTGGCGCGTTCCCTGTCCAAGGCCATTGCCGAGGACGAAGCTGTGGCCCCTGCCGTCATCGCCCCGCCGCTGTCGGCCCTGATGGAAGCGCCGGCTTCCGCCAAGCCGGCCGTCGCCACCGCTGAAGAAGCGCCGCTGACGGAAGAAGAAAAGGCCCTGATGGGCACCCGCAAGCAGCAGGAATGGGTGACCTCCTGGCTGGCCAAGCGCTACCGCGTGGCGGGTGACGCTACTAATATGCTGGTGTCCACCGCCTACCTGACGGCACGCGAGATCAAACTCGATCCGCTGCTGATCCTGGCGGTGATGGCGATCGAATCCGGCCTCAATCCGTTCGCGGAAAGCCCGATGGGCGCGCAGGGCCTGATGCAGGTGATGTCCAAGGTCCACCACGACAAATTCCAGGAAATGGGCGGTGTGCAGGCTGCGCTGAACCCGGTGGCGAACATCCGCGTCGGCTCGCTGATCCTGAAGGACTACGTGACCCGCGGTGGTTCGGTGGAAGCCGGCCTGAAGAGCTATGTGGGCGCCGCCGCCTTCGAAACTGATGATGGCTACGGCTCCAAGGTACTGGCCGAATACCGCCGTCTGAAGCAGGTTTCCGCAGGCAAGAAGGTGCCGACCTTCACCGCGCCATCCGCGCCGGTGCTGGCCAAGAACACGACGGTACAGGCGCCTGCCGTGGCCTCGGCCACCCCGGCTGCCGCCACCGAACTGGCCGGCCTCTGAGCTAGCGATACCCTCCCAAAAAAAGCCGCCCGGTTCGCGCCGGGTGGCTTTTTTGTTTTCGGCCGCTCCGCAGACAATGAGAATGAGAAGTGTTATCATTCGCTGTTTGTCATTATTGTTTCGGAGAAATTTGGTATGTCGACCCGCCCCGCCCTGACCCGCTGCGCCGCTGCCGTGGCCTTTGCCTTGCTCTCGCAGCAATCGTTTGCCCAGGATGAGGCGCTGGAAACGGTGCAGATCACCGGCAACTGGCTGGGGTCCGGCCTGCAGAACAGCGTGAAGAACTTCGCCGGCGCGCGCACCGTGGTGCAGAAGGAAGACATCGACCAGACCGGCGCCGCCACCATCGCCGACGTGCTGCGCCGCATTCCGGGCGTGCAGGCCAGCGAGAACTCCGGCACCGCCGGCAGCGCCATTTCCCTGAACATCGGCGTGCGCGGCCTCACCGGCCGCTATTCGCCCCGCTCCACTGTGCTGCTGGACGGCGTGCCGCTGGCCGTGGCGCCTTATGGCCAGCCCCAGCTTTCCTTCGCGCCGGTGAGCCTGAACAATATTGAATCGATCGACGTGGTGCGCGGCGGCGGCGCCGTGCGCTACGGCCCGCAGAACGTGGGTGGCATCATCAACTTCAGCACCCGCGCCATTCCTGAAACGGCCGGCACCGTGAGCGGCGACGCCAGCCTGCGCTACAACGACTTCAGCGAAGGTGGCCACAACACGCAGTACAGCGCCTTCATCGGCGCACAGGGCGAGAACGGCCTGGGCGTGGCGATTCTCTATTCCGGCATGGAAGGCACCGAATGGCGTGCCGGCAGCGACGAGAAGATCAATGACCTGGCCTTCAAGTTCCGCTACAGGATCAATGCTTCCAGCCAGTTCTACGGCAAACTGTCCTATTACGACGTGACTTCGAAAACGCCGGGCGGCCTCACGGTAGCCCAGTACAAGGCCGATCCTTTCCAGAACACCCGCCCTACCGACTTCTGGAACGGCGAGCGCAAAGGCATCGATCTCGGCTACCTGAACACGCTGTCGGCGACCCAGGAATTCGAGATCAAGACCTATTACAACGAGAGCACGCGCCAGAGTGCCCTGATCAACGCTGCGCGCACCCAACTGGCCTACCAGCCGCGCAACTACACGGTGCTGGGCATCGAACCGCGCTACACGCAGCGCGTGGTATTCGGTGCCACGACGCATGACATCACGGCCGGCTACCGCTACCTGCGCGAGCGCGGCGACGACAACAGCTACAACCTGACCATCGCCAGCGGCGCGCGCAGCGCAACGGTCAGCTTCGATAACCAGACCGACGCCCACGCCTTCTATATTGACGACCGCATCGCCCTTGGCGCATGGCGCATTACGCCGGGCGTGCGCTTCGAGCATATCGAATCGCAGCGGGACGACCGCGCCGCGCGCACCAGCTTCGAAACCGAAAACGACAAGGCCCTGCCGTCGCTGAACGTGGCCTACCTGGTGAATCCGGCGCTCACGCTGTTCACCAACTACAGCACTTCCTTCGGCCCGGTTCAGAACCTGCAGCTGAACTCCCAGACCGCCAGCAATCCGCTGAAGCCCGAGCTGGCGAAAACGGCGGAACTGGGCGCGCGCTACAAGCGCAATGGCCTGAGCGCGGAAGCCACCGTGTACCAGCTGCGCTTCGATAACCAGATCATCCAGGTGCCGGGCATTACGCCTGCCACCTTCCGCAATATCGGCGCCACGCACCACGAAGGCATCGAGAGCGCCATCGACTACCGCTTCGACCGCGACGGCGCACTGGCGGGCTTCGAGGTCTACGCCAACTACAACTACACGAAGGCGATCCAGAAGTCCGGCGACACCATCGGCAAGGATGTGCCCTTCTACTCGCGCACTACCGGCACCCTCGGCGCGCGCTATGCGGTGGGCGCCTTCACCATCAGCCTGTCCGGCACCGCGCAGGGCAAGCAGTATTCCGACGCGGCCAATACCGTGGCGGAAGCAGCCAACGGCGGCGTAGGCCAGATCCCCGGCTTCAATGTGTGGAACGCCCAGCTGAGCTACAAGCTGCGCGGCGTGGAACTGCTGGCAGGCGTGAACAATGCTGCCGACAAGCGCTACTACACCCGTAACGTGGACGGCAACGCAGGCCGCATGGTCGGCGCGCCACGCACCGTGTACCTGCAGGCACGCAGCAGCTTCTGATGGCTTTGAAACTCCGGCAGCTGTGGCTGCGCACGCACCGCTGGCTGGGGCTGGGCGTAGGCTGGATCCTGGCGCTGGTGGCCCTGATGGGCGCGATGATGGTGGTCGTTGGGCCGCTGGACCGTGCCCTGCACCCGGAGCTGTTCCTGGCGCGTTCCGGGCCGCATGCCATGGTGGACCTGGAGCCGCTGCGCGCGCAGCTGGTGGCGGAATTCGGCAAGGACGCCACCCTCACCTTCCGCCCGCCGCGCGAAGCGGGCGACAGCCTGTGGGTGCTGGTGCGCGCCAAATGGAACGGCACCGTCTATATCGATCCCGTAAACGGCCTGGAACAGGGCCGTCGCGGCGAGTCCGACGGCTTCCGCAATTCCCTGTTCAAGCTGCACAGCGCACTGGGCCTCGGCGATACCGGCAAAGCCATCCTGGCCTGGACTGCACTGGGCTACCTGTTCTTCCTGATTACCGGCCTGATTCTGTGGTGGCCGCGCCGCTGGCCGCCCTCCTTGCGCATCGAGCTGCGCAAAGGCCTGATGCGCGGCTTGTTCGACATCCACCGCACCGGCGGCGCGATTCTCGGCCTGCTGATCGCCGTATCGGTGGCCACCGGCGCCTACATGGCATGGCGCCCGCTGGGTGAAGTCGTCACCTCGCTGGCCGGCGGCACGCCGGTGAAGCCGCCCAAGGTGCCGAAAGCCAGCGCGAAGCTGGAGCCCGTTCCGCTCGATACGCTGGTCGCCACGGCCCGCGCGCAGTTCCCCGATGGCGCCGTTGGCTATATCCAGGTGCCGGGACAGGACAGCCGCCCGGTGCGTATCCGCCTGATCCTGCCGGACGATCCGCATCCGAACGGGCTCACTTCGGTATGGATGAACCCGCGCGGCGGCGCCGTGCTGGGCGTCAACCGCTGGAACCAACTGGACCCCGGCGCGCGTGCCGTGGCCATCGTCTACCCCCTGCATACCGGCGAGCTGGGCGGCGCCTGGCTGGAAGCCATCGTGATGCTCAACGGCCTTGCACTCGGCACTCTGGGCATCAGCGGCATCTGGCTGTGGTGGAAACGCCGCCGCAATTAAGCCATCTTGTATCAAAACTACGTAAACAAGTCATTTTAACTACACTTGTTTCACGCTAAAAACTCACCATTTCTCACGGAATATGCTTTCCGCACAACTTCACTTGACTTTCTTTGTAGTTAAACTACTGTAAACGGGGCCAGCCAAAAAAATATTTCGAACTCCCGCCCCGGCAGGCTGGCCAACCTGTAGCTAAAAACACTGGAGACTGAAATATGAAGACCGGACTGAAAGCTTCACTATTACTGCTTGCACTGAACCTGGCCCCGGCCTGGGGCGCGCCGGACACCAGCGTCACGAACAAGCAGAGTTTCGCCACCGATGTGATTTACCAGATCGTCACCGACCGTCTGCTCGACGGCAACGCGGCCAACAATCCCAGCGGCACGTCCTTCTCCGCCGGCTGTACCCAGAAAAAGCTCTACTGCGGCGGCGACTGGAAAGGCATTCAGAACAAGATCGACGATAACTACTTCAGCAATATGGGCATCACCGCGCTGTGGATCTCGCAGCCGGTGGAAAACATCACCGCCGTACTGAACTACTCCGGCACCAACAGCACCTCCTACCACGGCTATTGGGCGCGCGATTTCAAAAAGCCCCACCCAGCCTTCGGCAGCCTTACCGACTTCAGCAACATGGTCAACGCGGCGCATGCGAAGAACATCAAGGTCATCATCGACTTCGCGCCCAACCATACCTCGCCGGCCGATAGCGCCAATGCGGGCTTCGGCGAAAACGGCAAGCTGTATGACAACGGCACGCTGATGGCCTCCTATGCCAGCGATCCGAACGGCTATTTCCACCATAACGGCGGCACCAGCTTCTCCAACCTGGAAGACGGCACCTACCGAAACCTGTTCGACCTGGCCGACCTGAACCACGCGAACAGCACCATCGACCTCTACATGAAGGCCGCCATCAAGATCTGGCTGGACCTGGGCATCGACGGCATCCGCTGGGACGCGGTCAAGCACATGCCTTTCGGCTGGCAGAAAAACATCGTCGCCTATATCAACGGCTACAAGCCGGTGTTCTCCTTCGGCGAATGGTTCCTCAGCCAGAACGAAGTCGATACGGCAAACCATTATTTCGCCAACCGTAGCGGCATGAGCCTGCTGGACTTCCAGTTTGGCCAGAAAGTGCGCCAGGTCTTCAAGGACGGCAGCGCCGATATGGTGAGCCTGAACCAGATGATCAGCGATACGGCGAGCCAATACACCGTCGTCAATGACCAGGTGACCTTCATCGACAATCACGATATGGACCGCTTCCAGGTCACCGGCGCCAATAACCGCAAGCTGGAACAGGCGCTGGCCTTCACCCTGACCTCGCGCGGCGTGCCCGGTATCTACTACGGCACCGAGCAGTACATGACGGGCGTGGGCGATCCCAATAACCGGGCCATGATGTCGTCCTTCTCCACCACCACCCAGGCCTACAAGCTGATTCAGGCGATTGCGCCGCTGCGCAAATCAAATCCCGCTCTTGCCTACGGCAACACCACGCAGCGCTGGCTGAATTCGAATGTCTATATCTACGAACGCAAGTTCGGCAGCAATGTGGTGGCCGTGGCCATTAACCGCGACCTGGTGAACTCGCAGACGATCTCGGGCTATATCACGCAGCTGCCGGCCGGCAGCTATACCGATGTGCTGAACGGGCTGGGCTTCAACGGCAACAACATCACGGTCAGCGCCGGCAGCGGGGTCAGCAACTTCACGCTGGCAGCAGGCGCCATCGCGGTCTGGCAGTCGGCGCCGGCCATCACCACGCCAACCGTCGGTCACGTCGGCCCGATGATGGCTGCGCCCGGCAATACCATCACCATTGACGGCCGCGCCTTCGGCAGCACCAAGGGCACGGTGAATTTCGGCGCGACCGTGGTCAGCGGCGCCGATATCCTGTCGTGGGAAGCCACGCAGATCAAGGTGAAGGTGCCGTCGGTGGCCGCCGGCATGTATGGCGTGACGGTGAAGACTTCCGGCCTCGTGAGCAGCAACACCTATAACAACTTTGAACTGCTCAGCGGTCCGCAGGTGATGGTGCGCTTCGTGGTGCAGAACGCGGCCACGCTGTCCGGCCAGAACATCTATCTCACCGGCAGCAACTACGAGATGACCAACTGGAGCGACGCTGTGCCGCTCGGCCCCCTGTTCAACCAGGTGGTCTACCAGTATCCGAACTGGTACACCGACGTGAGCGTGCCGGCCAACTCCAGCATCAGCTTCAAGTTCATTCGCAAAGGCTCCGGCATCGTGAGCCCGGTTTGGGAAACCGGTTCGAACCATACGTTCACCTCGCCAGCCACCGGCACCGCGACCGTTACCGTGCCTTCGCAGCTGCCGTCGCCGTAAATGAAAAAGGCCAGCCCGCGGGCTGGCCTTTTTGATCGGCGGAATACGATCAGCGTTTTTTGTCCGCCGCCACTTCCTCGGCGCGCAGCTGGCCTGCCAGCTTGTCCAGCACGCCATTCACATACTTATGGCCGTCGATGCCGCCGAAGGACTTGGTCAGTTCCACCGCTTCGTTGATCACAACGCGGTACGGAATTTCCAGATTGTTCTTCAGCTCATAGGCGCCGATCAGCAGCACGGCGTGCTCGATCGGCGACAGCTCGGCCACGCCACGGTCCACCAGCGGCGCGAAGGTGTCGCGCAGGGCCACGGAATCGGCAATAGCGCCATGCAGCAGCTGGGTGAAGTATTCGGCGTCGGCCTTCTCGAAGCCATGGGCGGCGCGGATATTGTTGACCACGGTGGATGCAGCTTCGTTATTCAGCAGCCACTGGTAGAGGCCCTGCAGCGCGAACTCGCGCGCGCGGTGGCGCGGCGTGCGGTTCTTGCTCGGGTTGGCGTGCACGGATTTCTCGTTCATTCTGGTGTATTCCTGATGTAATTACTCGTCGTCGCCCTGGTCCTGGTGCAGCTCTTCGAGCGCAATCGCCAGATTGGCCATTTCCACGGCAACGCGGGCCGCATCTGCGCCCTTGACGGCCATGCGCACTTCCGCCTGCTCGTCGTTCTCGGTGGTCAGCACGGCATTCGCGATGGGAATGCTGTAGTCCAGGCCAATGCGGGTGATGCCCGCGCCGGACTCGTTCGACACCAGCTCGAAGTGGTAGGTCTCGCCACGGATCACGGCGCCCAGTGCGATCAGCGCGTCGAACTGGCCGGATTCCGCCATCTTCTGCAGCACCAGCGGGATTTCCAGCGCGCCCGGCACGGTCACGTGCAGCACGTCCTCGTCTGCCACGCCCAGGTGCTTGAGCTCTGCCAGGCAGGCCGACAGCAGGCCGTGGCACACGTCTTCATTGAAACGGGCTTGCACGATGCCGATGCGCAGGTCTTCGCCGTTCAGATTGGTTTCGTAGCTTCCTACGGTCATGACTTACCTCTTCTTAGGTGGGGTTGAATTATTGATTCGGCTTGGCCAGGTAGCCGGTCACTTCCAGGTCGAAGCCTGTCATCGACGGCATCTTGCGCGGGCTGGCCAGCAGCTGCATCTTGCCCACGCCAACGGCGCGCAGGATCTGGGCGCCGATACCGTAAGTGCGCAGGTCCATGCTGGCCGCACGGCCGGCCGGCTTGGCGGCCGGCTTGTCCAGCGCTTCCAGCTGCTCGAACAGCTGGCCTGCCGTCTCGCCGCAGTTCAGCAGCACCATCACACCCTGCTCGGCCGCCTTGATCGCTTTCAGCGAGGAGGACACGGTCCAGGAGTGGGTGGTGGCTTCGGTTTCCAGCAGGTCCAGGATCGATACCGGCTGGTGCACGCGCACCAGCGATTCGCGGCCCGGCTTCATTTCACCATGCACCAGCGCCAGGTGGGCGGAGCCGCTCGGCTTGTCGCGGAATGCAATCATACGGAAATCGCCGTGGGTGGTGCGCAGCGGACGCTCGGCCACGCGCTCCACCATGCATTCCTTCTGGCTGCGGTAGTGAATCAGGTCGGCAATGGTGCCGATTTTCAGACCGTGCTCTTTGCCGAATTCCAGCAGGTCCGGCAGGCGGGCCATGGTGCCGTCGTCCTTGACGATCTCGCAGATCACCGAGGCCGGGGTGAGGCCAGCCATGGCGGTCAGGTCGCAGCCCGCTTCGGTATGGCCGGCGCGCATCAGCACGCCGCCTGCCACCGCGCGCAGCGGGAAGATATGGCCCGGCTGCACGATGTCGCTCGGCTTGGCGCCCTTGGCCACCGCCACCTGGATGGTCTTGGCGCGGTCCGCTGCCGAAATACCGGTGGTGACGCCTTCCGCCGCTTCAATCGACACCGTGAAGTTGGTGCCGAAGGAGGTGCCGTTCTTGGTTGCCATCATTGGCAGTTCCAGGCGGTCGCAGATTTCCTCGCTCAGCGTGAGGCATACCAGGCCGCGCGCGTGGCGAATCATGAAATTGATGGCTTCCGGCGTCACGAAGTCGGCGGCCAGCACCAGGTCACCTTCGTTTTCGCGGTCTTCCTCATCGACCAGAATCACCATGCGGCCGGCGCGCAGCTCGGCAACAATTTCTTCGGTGCTGGAGATACTCATATTGTTTTTCCTTCAATTCGGGGACAGCTTCTATAACCCGCTATTTTAAAGGATTTACCGCAAGCCCACCCAGAAACCGGCTGACAACATAATTTCCCAACAGCTAATTCGTGAAACATCACACAATACCAAGAAACAATTTGGCAATAGTTTGAGGACTGGAATAAGATGAGCTGGCAGATAGGCGTGCGCCCGCAGCGGGAGGCGCGGAGTAGCATAAACTAAGAATCACCGAAAAGCGCTGCTTGGTTACCAATGGCCACAATACTGATCGTCGATGACCGTCCCACGAACCGCCACTACCTGCTGACCTTGCTCGGCTACACGCCGCATCGTCTGCTGGAGGCGGCTGACGGCGCCGAGGCGCTGGCGCTGGCCCGCTCCGACCGTCCGGACCTGATCATTACCGACGTGCTGATGCCCACCATGGACGGCTATGAGTTCGTGCAGCACCTGCGCGCCAGCCCGGACCTGGCGCACACGCCCGTGATCTTCTTCAGCGCCACCTATTCCCTGCCCGAACTGAGAACCATGGCGGCCAGCTGCGGCGTGCGCACCGTGCTGCCGAAACCCGCCGATCCGCAGCAGATCCTGGACGCCGTGCAACTGGAACTGGGCGAGGAAGGCGATATGGCGGGTGCTGACGCCGCCGTGGAAGCGGTGCGGCAAGTGCCCTATCCCGAGCCCTCCACCATCCTGAGCACCGTGGACCGCATGGCGGCCCTGCACGAACTGAGCCTGCAGTTGAACGGCGAACGCGATGCGGCGAGCATGGCGGCCCTGTTCTGCAGCGCCGCCGCCCGCATCCTGGAAGCGCGTATTCTCGTCCTGTGCCTGCTGGACGCCCACGAAGTAGCGGTGCAGCACGTAGAAACGGTGGGGATAGATGCCGATATCCTGCGCCCGGTGCTGCTGGACCGGGGCGCTTTCCCCGGCCAGATGATGGATGACGGTGAAGTTCTGCGGCGCTGCGCCAGCGATGGCGATATGCCCGCGCTGCCGGGCGGCCATCCGCAAGTGCCGAACCTGCTGGGCCTCGCAGTGCGCGACCAGTATCATCTCTACGGCTGGCTGTATGCGGCGGACCGCGCCGGCACGCCCTGCTTCGACGACAAGGATGAACAGTTCATCCGCATGCTGGCCGCGCAACTGGCCGTGGCCTACGAGAACATGAACCTGTACGAGGTGGTGCAGCGCCACGCGGCACAGCTGCAGATGGAGGCCTCGGCCCGCCGTACCGCCGATGCGGCGCTGCGCGCCAGCGAAGCGCGCTACCGCGCCATGACGCAATCGGCGCCGGATGCCATCATCGGCCTGGACCAGAACCAGCGCGTGCTGCATTTCAACCGCGCCGCAGAAGCACTGTTCGGCTACCGCGCCGACGAGATCATCGGCCAGTCCATCATGCCGCTGATTGCGGAACGCTCGCGCGAAGAACATATGAGCCGCTTCGAACGCTACCGGAAAACCAGCGAACGCTATTACAGCGGCCGCGTGGTGGAGCTGTTCGGCACCCGCAAGGGCGGCGAGGAGTTCAGCGCCGAACTGTCACTGTCCGTGGTGAACCTCGAAGACGAGCAGATGTTCACCGTGATCCTGCGCGACACCACGGCGCGCCGTGCGCTGGAGGAGCGCCTGCGCCTGTCGGCCCAGGTCTTCGACAGCACGCAGGAAAGCATCATGATGACGGATGCCGACGCCAATATCATCGCCGTCAACCCTGCCTTCGAAACGATTACCGGCTACAGCGAAGCGGAAGTGCTGGGCCACAATCCGCGCCTGCTGCGCTCCGGCCGGCATGACAGCGCCTTTTACCGCGCCATGTGGCATGCGCTGGAGACCGAATTCCAGTGGCGCGGCGAAATCTGGAACCGGCGCAAGAATGGCCAGGTGTATCCGGAGCGGATCAGCATCAACGCCGTGCGCGACCAGCGCGAGAAAGTGACCGGCTATGTGTCCGTGTCCAGCGATATCAGCGCGCTGAAGGAAGCCCATCACCAGCTCGACTTCCTCAGCAATCACGATCCGCTCACGCTGCTCCCCAACCGCAACTTGCTGAATGACCGCCTGCAGCTGGCCATGACGGCGGCGGAACACAGCGGCAAGCAGGTGGCGCTGATGCTGTTCAATATTGACCGCCTGCAGCGCATCAACGACGCGCTGGGACATGACGCAGGCGACGCCCTGCTGCAGGAGGTTGCGTCGCGCGTGAGCGGCATCGTCACGCCGGGCGACACGCTGGCCCACCTCGGCGCCGACGAATTCGCCCTGCTGCTGACCAAGTGCCAGGACGTGGACGCAGTGATCGTGTGCGCACGCCGCCTGATGGAACAGGTGGCGCAGCCGATACGCCTGCAGGGACAGGAAGTGTATGTGACAGCCAGCGTGGGCATCAGCATCTATCCGCGCGATGGCGCCACGCCGGGCGCACTGCTGATCGGCGCCGACGTGGCGCTATCGCATGTGAAGGATGCCGGCCGCAACGGCTTCCACTTCTACACGGGCGAAATGAATGCACACGCGCTGCGCTGGATGTCGCTGGAAGTGCACCTGCGCCACGCCATCGAGCGCAAGGAACTGCAGCTGCACTACCAGCCGCAGGTGTCGCTGAAAGACGGCAAAGTGAAAGGCATGGAAGCGCTGCTGCGCTGGAACTGCGCCGAACTGGGTCCGATTCCGCCCTCCGACTTCGTGCCGCTGGCCGAAGACAGCGGCCTGATTCTCTCCATCGGCAACTGGGTGATCGAGGAAGCCTGCCGCCAGAACAAGGCCTGGCAGCTGGCCGGCCTGCCGCCGCAGAGCGTGGCCGTGAACGTCTCCGCACGCCAGTTCTCGGCCGGCACCCTGCCTGCCGTGGTACGGCGCGCCCTCAATTGCAGCGGACTGGCGCCGCAGTACCTGGAAGTGGAGCTCACCGAAACCGTGATGATGCAGGACAGCGAGCATACGCAGATGCAGCTGAACGAACTATCCTCGATGGGCGTATCGATCTCGCTGGACGATTTCGGCACCGGCTATTCCTCGCTGGGCTACCTGTCGCGCTTCCGGCTCGACAAGCTGAAGATCGACCAGACCTTTGTGCGCAACATCACGAGCGAGCCGCGCAGCGCCGCCATTGCGCAGGCGACAACGGCGCTGGCGCATGGCCTCAACCTGGTGGTGGTGGCGGAAGGCGTGGAAACCGAAGGCCAGTTGAACTTCCTGCGCAATATGGGGTGCGACAAGATCCAGGGCTTCCTGTTCAGCCGCCCGCTGCCCGCCGACGAATTTGCCGCCCTGCTGCGCGAGCAGCGCTGCCTGAAACCCGTCAGCGACGAAAGCACGCCGCCGCGCACCCTGCTGCTGCTGGATGACGAACCGTCGGTGCTGTATGCGCTGGAACGGCTATTCCGGCGCGAAGGTTACAACATCCTGCTGGCGCACACCCCCAGCCAGGCGCTGGAGATGATGGCCTGCAACGAGGTGCAGGTGGTGATCTCGGACCAGCGCATGGCCGAAATGCACGGCACCGAATTCATGGCACGGGCGCGCGAGCTGCATCCGAACACGGTGCGCATGATCCTGTCCGGCTATGCGGACATGGCCAGCGTGAAGGACGCCGTGAACCGCGGCGCCGTCTACAAATACCTCAGCAAGGCCTGGGACGACGAAGAACTGCGCAGCGCCGTGCGCGAAGCCTTCGAACGCGCCGAAACCACCGACAACCGCCGCATCGGCTGAGCACTGACACCATAGGGTCAGGCCCCCTTGTCATGTCGCAGGCTCAGCTGTAAGCGCCTCTGCCATAAGCGGGCGGCGCACGCTCGGCAATCCGCATAAGATAGTCGTGCTTCACCCTTCCCCCGACAAATCTCTGAAGGAGTACACGATGAAGACTCATGGCTCGGCCGTCTGGTCCGGCGGCATCAAGGACGGTAAAGGCGCGATCAGCACCCAAAGCGGCGCGATGAAAGACTATCCCTACGGCTTCGCCAGCCGTTTCGAAGGCAAACCGGGCACCAATCCGGAAGAACTGATCGGCGCGGCCCACGCCGGCTGCTTCACCATGGCACTGTCGCTGATTCTCGGCGAGGCAGGCTATACCGCAGAGAAGATGGAAACCAAGGCCGAGGTCACGCTGGACAAGGTCGATGACGGCTTCTCGATCACCGCCGTGCACCTGACCCTGCAGGCCCAAATCCCCGGCGCCGACAATGCGAAGTTCCAGGAACTGGCAGCCAAGGCCAAGGCTGGCTGCCCCGTCTCCAAACTGCTGAATACCAGCATCACGCTGGACGCAACGCTGCTGTAAGCTCGCCGCGCGGCCGGCTTCGGATTACAATCCCTGTCGCCTGTCCGCATGGTGCGGACTGCTCGTGAAAGGGATTTCCATGTCCGCAGTTGGCCGCAGCTTCAGCATCGCCCTGTTCATTATTTCCGGCAGCGCCTTCGCTGCCTCTCCCGCCTGGGTCGCGCGCAGCGACGCTTACGCACAACCGGTGCTGCACGATACCGGCCGCTTCGCGCCCGAGCAGTCCAGCCAGCTGGGCAACGCCGAATTCGATACTGCCGTCGCCGACTTCAAACCCAGGGACTATGAACGCGAGCTGGCGAACACGGAACAGCGCCTCGCGTCCCTGCGCCAGTTGCGCGCCAAGGAGAGCGATCCGAAAGTAAAGCAGGATCTGGATATCCTGATCGCTTCGCGCGTGAAGAAGATCGACTCGATGAAGCTGCAGCGCCAGTACCTGCTGGAGTACACGAACGCCGGGGAAGTGGTCTATGACGGCCTGCGCGCCCTGCTCGATCCGCGCAACAAACCGGAACGCCAGGCCGCCGCGCTGGTGCGCCTGAAGCGCTATGCAGGCAAGGAAGCAGGCTACACGCCGATTGCGACACTGATCCGCGCCCGTACCGAGGAACGCTTTGCGAACAAGGGGCTGATCGGTCCTTACATCGGCGAGGTGGAGGAAGGCCTGAACAACAACGCCACCTATATGGAAGGCATCGCTGACCTGTTCCGCAAGGCGAAGCTGAGCGGCTGGGAAACGGACCTCGCCGCATTGACCACGCAGATCAAGGCCTATGACGAGTGGACCCGCAGCGCCATCATTCCGCGTGCGCGCAAGGAGGTGCGCCTGCCGCTGCCGGTCTATGTGAACCGCCTGGCGAACGTCGGCGTCGATATCTCGCCGGAGCAGATGATTGAACGCGCGGGCTTCGACTTCCAGGAAGTGCGCGACCAGATGCAGGTGATTGCCAACGCCATTGCCGCCGAACGCAAGCTGCCCTCTTCCGATTACCGCGATGTGATCCGTGAGCTGAAAAAGAACCAGATCGCGCCGGACCAGCTGCTGCCTTACTACCGCGAGCGCCTGAAGGATATCGAGGGCATGATCCGCAAGAACGAGCTGGTGACGCTGCCCACGCGCGATGCGAATATCCGCACCGCCACCGGCGCCGAAGCAGCGCGTTCGCCGGCGCCCTTCATGACGCCGCCGCGCCTGATCGGTAATACCGGTGAATACGGCGAGTTCGTGATTCCGCTGTCGAACCCCAACGCCAAGTCCACGGAACGCATGAACGATTTCGATTTCGCGGCGATGGCGTGGACGCTGACGGCACATGAGGCGCGTCCCGGCCACGAGCTGCAGTTTGCCTCGATTGTGGAACAGGGCATGTCCATTGCCCGCGCCAACTTTGCCTTCAACAGCGCGAACGTGGAAGGCTGGGGCCTGTATTCGGAGGCCCTGATCCTGCCCTATATGCCGCCGGAAGGCCAGCTGGTATCGCTGCAGGCCCGCCTGCTGCGCATGGCGCGCGCCCTGCTCGACCCGCAGATCAACCTGGGCCGCATGACGCCGGAAGAAGCGAAGAAGTTCCTGATGCGGGAAGTGGTGCTATCCGAACCGTTCGCTCAGTCGGAAGTGGACCGCTACTCCTTCCGCAGCCCGGGCCAGGCAACGTCCTATTACTACGGCTATGTGAAGCTGCGCGCCCTGAAAACGCAGGCCGAGATCGCGCTGGGCCAGCGCTTCAAGCTGCGCGCCTTCAATGATTTCATCATCTCGCAGGGCATTCTGCCGCCGGACCTGATGCGCCAGGCCGTAGCCGAAGACTTCATTCCGAAGCAGTAAGGCTTACCGGCGCAGTTCCCCGGTCTCCGTCAGCGACAGCATACGTTCGACATAGCGCGCGATCAGGTCGATCTCCAGATTGACCTTCGCGCCCTCCTTCAGGTGCTTCAGCGTGGTGACCTGGATGGTGTGCGGAATCAGGTTGATGGAGAACTGGCACACCAGCTCATCGCCGCTGCCGATATCGTGCACGCGGTTGACGGTGAGCGACACGCCATTGACCACGATGGAGCCTTTGAACGCGAGGTATTTGGCGATATTGCGCGGCGCTTCCACCACCAGTTCCCACGATTCGCCAACCGGCTCGAACTTGCGCACGATGCCCAGGCCATCCACGTGGCCGGATACCAGGTGGCCGCCGAGGCGCCCGGCCAGCGTCAGCGCTTTTTCGAGGTTCACCTCACCGGGCGCATCCAGGCCCACGGTGCAGTTCAGGCTTTCGCGCGACACGTCCACCGTGAAGCTGCCAGCGGTCTTCTCGACCACAGTCATGCAGGCGCCGTTGATGGCGATGGAGTCGCCCAGGGCTACATCGGCCAGCGGCAGCGGGCCGGCGCTGATATCGAGACGTACGCCTGCGTCATGGCCGCCGGGCAGCGGCGATACCGATTTGATTTCGCCGACGGCGGCGACAATTCCAGTAAACATAAAGGCAATCTTATTGAGGGTTGAAACGGGCAAGAATGCGCAGGTCGTCGCCCACTTGCCGGATATCGTGGAATTTTAGCTGTTTCCGGCCATTCAGGTCGGTGAGCGGCGGCAGGGCAAACATGCCTTGCGCCTCGCCCAGCAGCATGGGCGCCAGGTAGACCAGCAGCTCGTCCACACAGTGCTCGCGAATCATGGAGCCATTCAGCTTGGTGCCTGCCTCCACATGCAGCTCGTTGATCTGTCGGCGGCCCAGTTCGCGCATCAGCTCCGGCAGGTCGACCTTGCCGTGCGCATTCGGCAGCGTGATGATCTCGGCGCCCCGGTCGCGCAGCGCTGCCTCCTTCTCGTGATCGGCGATGGCGCACACGATCCAGGTTGCGCCGCCGTCCAGGATGCGCGCCTGCGGGTCGATATCGAGGCGGCTGTCGATGACGATGCGGCGCGGCTGGCGCGGCGTGGCCACTTCGCGCACGTTCAGCTGCGGGTCATCCGCCTTGACGGTACCGATGCCGGTAAGGATGGCGCAGGCACGCGCGCGCCAGTGATGGCCGTCGGCGCGCGCTGCCGGTCCCGTAATCCACTGGCTCATGCCGTTGTGCAGGGCCGTCATGCCGTCCAGGCTCGCCGCCGTTTTCATGCGCACCCAGGGCAGCTGGCGGCGCATGCGGCTGAAGAAGCCGATATTCAGCTCATAGGCCTCATCGGCCAGCAATCCGGTATGGGTCGCGATGCCTGCCGCCTGCAGCCGGGCCATGCCCTGCCCGGCAACCAGCGGATTGGGATCTTCCATCGCGGCCACCACGCGGCCAAGGCCGGCGGCCACCAGCGCCTCCGAGCATGGCGGGGTGCGGCCGTAGTGGTTGCAGGGCTCCAGCGTGACGTAAGCAGTGGCGCCGCGCACATCGTGGCCGCGGCGCTGCGCGTCTTTCATGGCCTGGATTTCAGCGTGGTCCTGGCCGGCAGGCTGAGTCACGCCCTCGCCGATCACCAGGCCATCCTTCACGATCACGCAGCCGATGTGCGGATTGGGCGACGTTGTGTAGAGACCTTTCTCCGCCCATTGCAGGGCAAGCCGCATGCCTTCCAGGTCGTTCGCGATATTCATTGTGTCTGCCGTTCCTAGCTGCTGGCCGGGGTGCAGCCAGTTGCTTCGTGGGCGGGGTCGCACAGCCTGACCCGGCCCAGCATATTGATCTTGATATTGCGCTGCTGCACGCCTGCCTGCAGCGACACGGTGCCGAAATGGGCGCCGAGGCCGGTGGGCGCCTTGCAGCTTCGTCCGGCACTATTGTAGGCGATATACAGCGGGGCGGTGTTGGCGCTGAAGCGCGACCAGATGCGCAGCGCGGCGGCGGCCGGACCGTGGCGCAGCAGAATGGGCTCGCCGCTGCCGGGGCGGCGGTTGCCGTCGCGGTCGATGAAGGCCTGCCAGCCCTGGTTCCAGTCCGTACCGTCTCCAGCAGGCGTCAGCAGTACCACGGCGCCGCGCGCGATGGCCTCGTTGCGGGTGAAGTGCAGTGCCGCGACCAGTTCATTTGCCGTGCTGCGCAGCTGGTAGCCTTCGATGGCCTCGCGCATCGAGGGCGAACCCAGGCCAAGCAGCAGCGAGGCGATGACGAGCACCATCAGCAGCTCGATCAGCGTGAAGCCCGGCGTGCACGCCTCCAGCGGCCGGCGGCTTACTGCCAGCAACGCCGGGCGGGGCCGAGCGCCTGGCGGTCGCCGGTACTGGTGAGAGTGAGCTGGCCGCATTCGGGGTCCTTGAATTGCGGATCGACACGGTAGGTGCCGGGTTTGGCCAGCAGCTGGATGCAGGCACTGATCTGTTCGCCGTCACAGGCCTTGCCCTCGATCTCATAGGCGCTGGCGGGCGCATCCTTGCCGGACCACCATCGAAACTGGCGCGCGTCGGCGTCCGTGCTGTTGGCCGAGAAGGCGATGAAGGTATTGTGGCGGGACGCGTAGCGCTCTTGTTGTTGCATCAAGGAAAGCAACACGGCCTGGGCTTCGGCGCGGCGCAGGCGGACCACCTGCTCGCGGTAACTGGGCAGGGCAACCGTGCTCAGCACGGCGGTAATGGCCAGCACGGCCATCAGCTCAATGGCGCTGACGCTGCCGCCTTGTGTGCGCCGCTGCATCACGGCGTCCCCGCCGCGCGATGCAGTTCGCGCCAGTTGGCGATTTCGCGCCAGCTCAGGCGTCCCGCCGGCAGGCGCGCCTTTACTGCTTCGCCTTGCTGTGGCAATGCCTGTTCGGCGCCGAACTGGACAACGGTGCTGGTGCGCGTCACCGTGGCGCGCCCGTTGGCCTCGCGGCGCACCGTGCGCGTGGCCGGCAGCAGCAAGGGCGGCGTGTCGATGAAGTCGGCAATCTGCTGGCCGGTGCGCATTGCCGGTTCGGATGGCAGGCCGGCCAGCACATCGAGCTGGTAGCTGCGGCTCAGGCTGGAATCGCATGGTCCGGTGCCGGGAATGGTGGTGACGAACAGCAGCTTGCCGTCCCGCAGGACAGCGCTGCTGAGGCTTCGTTCACCGGCATCGCGAAAGTCGAGGAACCAGCCTTTCGCGCCGTTCGGGCCGATGCCCTGCGCGCGGCCACTCACGGTAAAGTCCGGCCCGCCATCCGCGCCGTCCAGGCGCCTGGGCAGCAGATCAGCACGGCTCAGGGGTGGACCGGCTGCCAGCTGATCCGGGTCATCATAGATAGCGTAGAAGCTCTGGCTGCCGGACTGGACGCGGTCCGCGCGGCTCAGCAGCAGGCCCGTGCCGAACAGGATCAGGTAGCCGCCATTGGGCGCGAAGACCACACGCGGCGTCTGCATGATGGGCTGCACCTGGCCATCCGGCCCGTGCGCCGTGAACAGCGCCCGCGCGGCTTGCTTCCACGGCGCCTTAGCGGTGAAATCGAAGCGCCAGAGATTGCCGCGCAGGTCGCCTGCATAGACGTGCAGCACGCGCTGCTCATCGCCCACCAGCGCTGGACTGCCGAGGGCATTCATGACGCCGCTTGCCGGCAGGTCCAGGCGGTGATAGTTGGCGTCCAGCTGCCAGGCTTCGGCTGGCGGCTTGTCCAGCGCCAGCAGGAACAGCGCGCCCTCGCCTTCGGCGTTCAGGCCGTTGCCCGTGATGGCGTAGTAGCGGTATTGCGACGGGGCAGTCTGCAGGCGTGCGATCTGCGGTCGCACTGTCAGCTTGCCGATGGCAGGATCATCGTGTTCCGAGAACTCCCACAGCACGCCACGGCCGCTGCTGAAACGTTCCGGATCGGTGACATCCAGCGCGAACAGGCCAGCTGCACCGCCGCCCATCGCGGCCAGCAGCACGCTGCGCCATTGCGCGCTGATATAAGCGTCTCCGGCAAACAGCGGGCCGTCGACATAGGCGCGCGGCAGCATGCCGGGCCCGGTGAGCAGGTTCAGCACCGGGAACAGCGCGTTCGGAACGTAGGCCAGCAGCTCCTTGCCGGTCGCGAAATCGAAAGCATGCAGCATGCCATCGTTGGCGCCGAGGTAGACAGCGGGCTTGCGAAGCAGCGTTCCGGCACGGTAAGCGGCGTAGCCATCGACATCGGGCCGCTCGGGAGCTGCGGCCAGATAAACGGGGCTGCTGTGCACGGTGGCGCCGAGCACGCTGCTGCGCCGCCGGAATGGATCGCCCTCGCGGCTGCGCTCTCCACGCAGCCAGGCCAGCCGCGCTTCGCCCAGGCCATCCGCCTGCTGTGGCGGTAGCGGGTCCTGATCGAGTGCGGCACGCTGGGCGGCGGTCAGCGCGCTCCAGTCGAAGCTGATCATGCTGCCTGCGCTGCCGAGCGTGTAGATATTGCGCGCAGCCGGTGGCGTTGTGTCCAGTATTCTCGCGGCATTCCAGCGCGGGGGGCTGAGGCTGAAGCCCGCAGCCGCGCCATTCCATAGCGCGGAGCGTGTGAGCGTGCCGCTCCAGTCGCCGGGGCTGTATTCCGTTTGCAGTAGTTCGGCCGCCGGGTCGCTGGCGCCGGCGCCAGGGGTTGGCACCGCCAGCGCAGGTCCGGACCTGATGGCGCCCGAAAGCGCACAGCCCAGCGCCACCTGCTCCGCATCGATGGCAATGCCGGTCTGCGCCTGCGCCGCGTGCAGGATCGCCAGCAAAGCCGCCCCCAGGATGCGCCGGATCGATTTCATCACCGCCTCACTCCTCCGTTTTGCGATATGCCGTCTGCAACACCACTTCCGTGCCTTCCCGCGCGCCAAAGCCCACGACGGTCACGCGGTAGTAGTACGCCGCTTCCTCATCGGCAGCGGCACCCGGCGCCCGATAGCGCAGGCGCTCCACGATGTAGCGCGGACGGCGCAGTGGCAGCACGCCCTGCCCGGTTTCCATTGCGGCGCCGGTGAACTGGCCGTGCACCGCACCATCCGTAATATCCACCCTCTGCCATGCAGGCGCCGTGCCATCCGGCGAGGCACAGAGCCCCGCCAGGTCGCCGCTGCCGCAATCGGCCGCAAAGGCATCCGGCGCCGCGCCGGCGAAGGCGGCCTGGCGCGCTGCGGGGCCGCTCTTGCCATCGATATCGCGCTCGGCATCCATCACCGCCTCCTCCGCAGCCTGAAAGGCCAGGTGCCGGTCCCGGTCGGCCCGCGCGGCGCGTTCGCCAACCAGGGCCATATTGGCGGCGGTGGCGCCCAGTATCAGCACGCCAAGCAAGAGCAGCAAGGTCACCAGCAAGGTGATGCCGTGCTGCCTGCCAGGTGACAGCCGCATGGCTCACCTCTGCACATTGCGCACGGCATAGCTGGCCTCGAACAGGCGCCGCGCACGCTGGCGCATTTCGGCAGGCCATTGCCCCTCATCGAGCACGGCGCCCGCATCGCCGGGCGCGTTGTACGCCGGGCCAAACAGGCGGTACACAACATCGCCCGGCGACCGGCGCGAGTTGCGTTCCCCATGCAGCAGCAGCGACACGCGCAGGCTGGCCACTCGCTTCCAGTGCGTTCTGCGCCGCAGGTCGGCTGCCTGTTCGTCCGGCGTGCCGCCCTCCGGCACCAGCGCGGCATCCAGGGCGCGGACGGCGCTGGCGTTCAGGTAGCGGTTGGGCGTGCCGTCGGCTGGGGTATCGGTATCGATGCCGTACAGCACCTGGAAGCTGTCCACGCCGCGCACGATGGCGTCGGCGCTCCAGCTGCTGTCGCCCTTGTATTTGCAGCGCAGTTCCGCCTCGCCGTCCTCGCTGACGGCGACGTAGAAAATGCTCCATGCGGGCGAACTGCTGTACGCCTCGGCGAAGCCTGCGCAATTCAGTGCCGAGCCGTCACCGCTCCCGCCACCGGAGCCGCTGAAACGCAGCGCCAGCACATCGCTGCCGTTGACAGCACCGCCCTGCGGCAAGCCGATGCCCGGGCTGCTGCGGCTGACGCTGGCCGCATCGAGGCCACTTACCATAGCTTCGCTCGCCTCATCCGGCGCCGCGCCATCGGCCAGGTTCACGAAACTGCCCTGGCGCAGCGCTTGTCCGATCAGTTCGAGCGCGAAGCGCCCGTTATCGTTCAGCCGCGCGTGCGCAGCGTGATGCTGGAAATTGCCGCCAGCGCCCACCAGCATGGCGCTGGCCGTCAGTGTGACGAGCAGCCCCAGCACCAGCGCGACCATCACCTCGCTGATGCCGAAGCCGCGCTGGCGCCATGCGATCACGGCAGGCTCCCCAGCGCCAGGGCCACCACGGGCAGCTCGGTGCCGGCCTCCTCGGCCCGCGTGCCATCCGGACGGCGCATCTGCCAGCCGACCTTGACGACGATGGGTGCATCGGCATCCGCACCGCAGGCCCAGCGCAGGCGCCCGCCCTGCCAGCTGGCGCCGTCGCGGCAGACGCGCACGCGCCCGCCGGGCAACTGCGTCGCGGCCAGGCGTTTGATATCGTAAAGATCGGCAGCGGCCAGTGTGGCCGGGTCGCAGGCCTGCGCGAAGCAGTTCTCGGAGGGCATGCCGGGGATGGGCGTGGCCAGCGCATCGTAGTCGAGCTGAAGATAGCTCGCCACCTGCTGGGGATTGGCACGCAGGCGCTCGACGGTGGCGGCCGCCAGCTGCACGGCATTGGACAGCAGCGCCGACTCATGCCGCGCCCGCATCGCATGCAGGTGCATGGCAACGCCGCCAACCATGCCGAGCGCCAGCATCAGCACGGCGACCAGCACCTCCAGCAAAGTAAAGCCCGCCTGCACCGCACGCATAGATCCTCCCGCGATACTCTGCAGTCAACCTTATCGTGCTGTGGTGCTATGCGCTTGAGCTAAATCAAATGTGCGCAGCCCAATCTATGGCTGAGCTCGTACTGACACACGGTGCCTGACCCCATGGTGTCAGCTGACACCGTGGGGTCAGGCACCAGCTGTCAGGTTTATTCGCTGCGGGGTTTGGGGGCGCGGCCGGCTTCTTCGATGGCGTCCTGGAATTCGGCCAGGTCTTCGAAGTTCTTGTAGACGGAGGCGAAGCGGATGTAGGCCACTTTGTCGAGGCGTTTGAGTTCCTGCATCACCAGCTCGCCGATGTAGCCGGTGTCGACTTCGCGCTTGCCGCTGGTGAGGAGTTTTTCTTCGATCGACTGGATCGCCAGATCGACCGAGGCCGCCGCCACCGGGCGCTTGCGCAGCGCCAGCGTGAGGCTGTCGCGCAGCTTGGCGGCGGAGTATTCGGCACGGCTTCCGTTCTTCTTCACCACATACGGCATCGAGAGCTCGATGCGCTCATACGTGGTGAAGCGCTTGTCGCACTGGCCACAGCGCCGGCGGCGGCGAATCGCGTCCCCTTCCTCCGACACGCGGGTGTCGAGGACGTGAATTTCGTCATGCTGGCAGAACGGACATTTCATCGGCGATCAGCTCGCGTAGACAGGGTATTTGTCAGCCAGCACCTTCACCGCCGCCTTCACGCGCTCGATGGTGGCAGCGTCGTTCGGGTTGTCCAGCACGTCGGCAATCAGATTGCCCACTTCTTCCGCTTCCGCTTCCTTGAAACCGCGCGTGGTCATGGCTGGCGAGCCAAGGCGGATGCCGGAGGTCACGAATGGCTTCTGCGGATCGTTCGGAATGCCATTCTTGTTGCAGGTGATGTGGGCCGAACCCAGGATGGCTTCCGCTTCCTTGCCGGTCAGGTTCTTGGCGCGCAGGTCCACCAGGAACACGTGCGACTCGGTGCCGCCCGATACGATGCGCAGGCCGCGCTTGATCAGGGTCTTGGCCAGCACGTCGGCGTTCTTCACCACTTGCTGCTGGTAGGTTTTGAATTCCGGCGACAGCGCTTCCTTGAAGGCCACGGCCTTACCGGCGATCACGTGCATCAGCGGGCCGCCCTGGATGCCGGGGAAGATCGCGGAGTTGATGATTTTTTCGTGCTCGGCCTTCATCAGGATGATGCCGCCGCGCGGGCCGCGCAGCGATTTGTGCGTGGTGGAAGTCACGAAGTCGGCGTGCGGCACCGGGTTCGGGTACAGGCCGGCGGCGATCAGGCCCGCGTAGTGGGCCATGTCCACCATGAAGTAGGCGCCAACGGCTTTAGCCACCTTGGCGAAGCGTTCGAAGTCGATTTTCTTGGAGAAGGCGGACGCGCCGGCGATGATCAGCTTCGGCTTGTGCTCGTGCGCCAGCTTTTCCATGGCGTCGTAGTCGATGTCTTCTTCCGCGGTCAGGCCGTAGGAGACGACGTTGAACCACTTGCCCGACATGTTCAGTGCCATGCCGTGGGTCAGGTGGCCGCCCTCGGCCAGCGACATGCCCATGATGGTGTCGCCCGGCTTCAGCACGGCGAAGAACACGCCCTGGTTGGCCTGGGAACCGGAGTTCGGCTGCACGTTCGCCGCTTCGGCGCCGAACAGCTGCTTCACACGGTCGATCGCCAGCTGTTCCACCACGTCCACGTATTCGCAGCCGCCGTAGTAGCGCTTGCCCGGATAGCCTTCGGCGTATTTATTGGTCAGCTGGGAGCCCTGAGCTGCCATCACGGCCGGCGAGGTGTAGTTCTCGGAGGCGATCAGCTCGATATGGTCGTGCTGGCGCTGGTTTTCGTTCTGGATGGCGCCGAACAGTTCCGGGTCGATGCTGGCGAGGGTGTGATCTTTTGCGAACATGAATAACTCCAATGAGTAGGACTGGCAGTTTGGATCGAATGAGGGAAGCCGGTAACAGCAAAGGCAGCCTCTTCGCACGATTCCATCGGTGGCTGCCCAGGCGAACGGCTATTTGACTTCTCACGTTCCCCGGTGGATGCCCACCTTTCGCGGCCCTGCCGCTTTTCGCCAGTTACGTGAGACATAAATGGAGCCCAGATTGTATGTGAAGTGCCATCGCAGAGCAAGAACGGCGGGCACGCAAGCTTGCCGCTTCGGCTACAATCTGGTCAGCTCACTTTACCAACAAGGATTCTGACCATGATCGTTTTCATCACCGGCGCCACCGCCGGTTTCGGCGCGGCGATGGCGCGCGTGTTTGCCCGCAATGGCCACAAGGTGGTGATCGCCGGGCGTCGCGAGGAGCGGCTGCAGGCGCTGGCGGCGGAATTGGGCGCCAATGTGCGCCCGCTCACGCTGGATGTGTCGGACAAGGCCGCCATCCACGCCGCCGTGGCGGCCCTGCCGGCCGAATGGTCCGAGATCGACGTGCTGATCAACAATGCCGGCCTGGCGCTGGGGCTGAAAGGCGCCCATGAAGCTTCGCTGGACGACTGGGAAACCATGATCGCCACCAATTGCACCGGCCTGGTGACCATGACCCGCGCCATCCTGCCCGGCATGGTGGAACGGGGCCGCGGCTGCGTCATCAACCTGGGTTCGGTGGCCGGCCACTACCCTTACCCCGGCGGCAATGTGTATGGCGCCACCAAGGCTTTCGTCGAGCAGTTCACGCTGAACCTGCGCGCCGACCTGGTGGGCACCGGCGTCCGCGCCACCAACCTGGCGCCCGGCCTGTGCGGCGGCACCGAGTTCTCCAACGTGCGCTTCAAGGGTGACGACGCGGCGGCCGCCAAGGTCTACGAAGGCACCACCCCGCTGACGGCCGAGGACATTGCCGACACCGCCTACTGGATCGCGACCCTGCCGCCTCATATCAACGTCAACCTGATCGAACTGATGCCGACTTGCCAGGGCTTTTCGCCCTTCGCGATCAAGCGCGATGTTGCCTGATAGCAAACGTAAGCGAATGTTACAACGGTTGGACTTAGCCGCTTGATCAGATTTACTGATCGGCTATCTTGATTAACACCAAAGATTAGGCAACATTTATCGTGAAATGGCGTAAAATGTTGCCTAACAACACTTGTTAGCATCAAACAATGGCTTCGGAGTTCACCTGGGAGGTTCGTGTTTATTACGAGGACACGGACGCCGGCGGCATCGTTTATTACGCAAATTATCTGAAGTTCTTCGAACGCGCGCGGACCGAATGGCTGCGCGCCATTGGCATTGGTCAGCAGGTATTGCTGGCCGAGCATGATGCGATGTTTGTCGTCAAGAGCGTGAGCGCCGACTATCATGCGCCAGCGAAGCTGGACGATGTACTAAAATTAACACTGAGAATCGAGAAGCTGGGCCGCGCCTCCATCGTCTTTGTGCAGGAGGCCTGGTGCGGCACAAGCCTGTTGAACACAGCCCGCGTCAAGGTCGGCTGCGTCGATTCCGCGCTGCGTCCGCGCGCCGTACCGGACGCCGTGGCGGCCCAGATGAAGGGTGCGCTGCTGTGAGACCGGCTTCCATTATCCATAACGAGAACCAATGAACGACGTCACCCAGGACCTTTCCTTCCTTGCCCTTATCTCGAACGCGCACCTGATCGTGCAGTTGATCATGGCGCTGCTGCTGGGCGTGTCCCTGGTCAGCTGGACCTATATCTTCAAGAAGATGTTCGACGTGCGCGCCGCACGCAAGCAGACCATCGAGTTCGAAAAGACCTTCTGGGCCGGCGGCAATCTGCACGCCCTGCACCAGGCTGCGAGCAGCAACCGCGCCCATAGCGGCGCGCTGGCGCGCATCTTCGAAGCCGGCATGGGCGAATTCATCAAGGGCAAGCAGGCGGCTGCGGCGGCACGCGATGCGCTGGACATGGGCGCCGTGCTGGATGGCGCCCGCCGCGCCATGCGCGCCGCCTTCCAGCGCGAGATGGATGCGCTGGAAGCCCACCTGGCCTTCCTGGCTTCGGTCGGTTCCGTGTCGCCGTATATCGGCCTGCTGGGCACCGTGTGGGGCATCATGAACGCCTTCCGCGGCCTGGCCAATGTGCAGCAGGCCACGCTGTCGGCCGTGGCGCCGGGCATTGCGGAAGCGCTGATCGCCACCGCCATCGGCCTGTTCGCGGCGATTCCGGCAGTGGTGGCCTACAACCGCTTCTCGCACGACATCGACCGCCTGGCCATCCGCTTCGAGAGCTTCGTGGAAGAGTTCTCCAACATCCTGCAGCGGCAGTCGCGCTAAGAGGCAGCCATGGCATCCTCCTTCCACAGCAGCATGCGCGGCGGCCGGGGCCGCAAGCTCAAGTCCGAGATCAACGTCGTGCCGTATATCGACGTGATGCTCTGCCTGCTGATCATTTTCATGGTGATGCCGAGCTCGAACAATCCCAGCTCGGTGGACCTGCCGCATGCGGAGAAGGCGGTGCGCCCGCCCGATGCCTACATCCAGGTCACGCTGAAGCCGAACGGCGCGCTGTCGATCGGCGTGGCGGGCAAAACGGCCGATGCACCGGAAACGGCGCCCAACCGCGACGCCCTGGTGCGCAAGCTGGCGGCCCTGCATGAGGCGCACCCGGAATATCCGGTGCTGATCGCAGGCGACAAGGAAAGCAAGTACGACGACGTGATCCAGCTGATCTCGGAAGCGAAGAAGATGGGGATCAGCCGGGTCGGCCTGGCAACGAAGTAACGATGACGATGGCAATGGCAGGTGGTCCTTACAAGGTGCCCAAGCGGCACGATGGCTGGCGCTCGGTAGCGCTAGCTGTCGGCATGCACGCGCTGCTATTTGTGTTCCTCTGGGGCGGCATTCGCTGGCAGAATACGCAGCCAACGGCAGTGGAAGCGGAAGTGTGGGACCTGAGCACGCAGCAGGCGGCCCCGCCGCCACCGCCGCAGCCGGAACCCGAGCAGCAGCCAGAGCCTGAACCGGCCCCGCCGCCGCCAACGCCAGCCGCGCCGCCGGAGAAAGTGGCGCCGCAGCCTGATCCGGAGATCGCGCTGCGCAAGGAACGCGAGAAGAAGAAAGAGCTGGAACGCCAGCAGCTGGCCGAAGAGAAGCGCAAGCAGGCCGAAGAAGACCGCAAGCTGCTTGAGAAAGCAGAGAAGGAAGCGGAGAAGAAGCGCCAGGAAGAACTGGCCGAGAAGAAGAAGCTGGAAGACGCGAAGAAGAAAAAGGAAGCGGCTGAGAAGAAGCTGGCCGAAGCCAAAGCCGAGAAGCAGCGCCTGGATAACATTCGCCGCATGACGGCAGGCCTCGGCAGCGGCACCACCGGCACGGCGGAGAAGTCCACCGCGCCACGGCTGGACAGCGGCTACGTGGCAGCGATCACGGCCAAGATCAAGAGCAATATTGCTTACACGGGCGGCGATGTGCCGGGCAACCCGCGCGCCGAGTTCAAGATCAGCCAATTGCCAACTGGGGAAATTATTTCGGTCCGAAAGATCAAGAGTAGCGGGATCCCGGCCTACGATACGGCGGTAGAGAATGCGATCATGAAATCGTCGCCGCTGCCGAAGAAGAAGGACGGCACTGTGGAACGGGACATCAACGCTGGATTCAACCTTAAAGACTTGCCCTGACTATGACTAAATTCAAATTCGTCTCCCTGAGCTTCAGCCTGCTGCTCGCCGCCGGCGCGGCGCAGGCCCAGCTGCGCGTGGAAATTTCCGGCGTCGGCAGCAACCAGATTCCGGTGGCCGTGGCCGCCTTCGCCGACGAAGGCCAGTCGCCGACGGCCATTTCGGCCGTGGTGAAAGCCGACCTGGAGCGCAGCGGCGCCTTCAAGGTGATCGATGCCGGCGCCATCAACGACCCGAACAATGTGGACTACGGCGCCTGGAAGCAGCGCGGCGCCGACGCCCTGGTGGTGGGCACGGTGCAGAAGCTGGCCAACGGTACGTTCGACGTGCGCTACAAGCTGCATTCCACCATCCAGTCCTCGAAGCTGAGCCAGCTGGACCAGTCGGCCCCGGCGCAATACACCCGCCTGGCCGCGCACAAGATCGCCGATGACGTGTATGAGAAGCTGACCGGCGTGCCCGGCATCTTCGCCACCCGCATCGCCTATGTGAAGCAGGAAGGCAAGTCCTACCGCCTCTATGTGGCCGACTCCGACGGCGACAGCGAACAGCTGGCCCTGAGCTCGAACGAACCGATCTTCTCCCCGTCCTGGTCGCCGGACGGCACCAAGGTGGCCTATGTGTCGCTGGAGCAGAAGAAGCCCGTGGTCTATGTGCAGAACCTGGTCACGCGCCAGCGCACCGTGATCGCCAACGAGAAAGGTAATAACTCGGCCCCGGCCTGGTCGCCGGATGGCAGCAAGGTGGCGGTATCGCTGTCCAAGAGCGGCAATACCCAGATCTGGATCGCCAATGCGAGTGGCGGCGGCCTGCGCCGCGTCACCAATTCGAACGCTCCCGTCATCGATACCGAGCCGCAGTTCTCGGCCGACGGCCAGTCTATCTATTTCACCAGCGACCGCAGCGGCGGTCCACAGATCTACCGGATGAACGCCAATGGCGGCGACGTGCAGCGCGTCACCTTCACCGGTACCTACAATATCAGCCCGCGCATTTCCTCCGATGGAAAATCGCTGGCTTATATATCGCGGCGCAACGGCAACTTCCAGCTCTATGTATTGGATCTGGCGAGCGGCCAGGAGCAACGTCTGTCCGACACCACCAATGACCAGGCGCCGAGTTTCGCGCCGAACGGCAAGTACATCCTGTACGCGACCGATTCGGGCGGACGCAAGGCGCTGGCCATGGTATCGGTCGACGGCCGAGTTAAGCAGCGCTTGACCACTCAAGCGGGCAATATCAAGGAGCCCACCTGGGGTCCTTTCATGAAGTAAGCAGTAAATTCCTTAACGACCAGGAGAAACAAAAATGCGTAACGTAAAAAGCATCGCCTTCCTCATTTCCAGCGCAGCCCTGCTGTCCGCTTGCTCGACCCCAGTGAAACTGTCCGAACCAGCACCAGTGGTGGAAGCAGCACCGGCCGCCCAGCCAGCACCTGACACCCGCGCTGTGGCCCCAGTGGAAACCGCATCGATCGATCCGCTGAACGATCCAAAAGGCGTGCTGGCGAACCGCTCCGTGTACTTCGACTTCGACAGCTATGTGGTGCGTGAAGACGGCAAGCCAGTGGTGCAGAACCACTCCGCTTACCTGACCAAGAACACCGGCCGCAACATCCTGATCCAGGGCAACACCGACGAACGCGGCGGCGCAGAGTACAACCTGGCCCTGGGCCAGAAGCGTGCTGAAGCTGTGCGCAAGTCGATGACCGCGCTGGGCGTGGCCGAAGGCCAGATCGAAGCCGTGTCGCTGGGCAAAGAGAAGCCAAAAGCTGAAGGCCACAACGAAGAAGCATGGGCACAGAACCGCCGTGCCGACATCGTTTACAAGTAATCGCTGAACGATCCTGCTTCTGCCAGGCATAACGGGGCGGCGCGCGGTATATACTGCGCCCTGCCCCGTTTCCATTTTGTTTGAGAAAGCGTCTGAACCATGATCAAATTCTCCAAGACCGTGCTGGCTGTGGTGCTGGCTGGTTTCTCCCTGCATGCCGCCGCCGGCGTATTCGACGACGACGAAGCGCGCCGCGCGATCCTGGATCTGCGCACCAAGGTAGAGAGCCTGCAGCGCGAACTGAACGCGCGCCTCGACACCAAGACCGACAAGAGCGCCACGCTGGACCTGCTGGCGCAACATGAGCAGACCATGCAAGAAATCGCGCAGCTGCGCGGCCAGATCGAGCTGCTGGCCAACGAGATTTCCATCGCCCAGAAGCGCCAGAAAGACTTCTACGCCGACCTGGACGCGCGCATCAAGAAGCTGGAACCGAAAGAAGTGACGATCGACGGCAAGACCGCCGCCGTCGACCAAGCCGAGCTGAATGCCTACGACGCCGCCACGCAAATGCTGAAAGACGGCGATTACAAGGGCGCCGGCGCCGCGCTGCAGAACTTCGTGCAGCGCTACCCGGGCTCCAGCTACGCCGCCAACGCCCAGTATTACCTCGGCACGGCCCTGTACGCGCAGCGCGACTGCAAGGGCGCGATTGTGGCGCAGCAGCAGCTGGTCAAGCAATACCCGGACAGCCCGCGCGCACCGGAAGCCCTGCTCAACATCGCCAGCTGCCAGACGGAGCTGAAAGCCGTCAACAACGCCAGGAAAACGCTGCAGGAGCTGGTGAAGAGCTACCCCGACAGCGACGCCGCCGCCACCGCCCGCGAGCGCCTGCGCGGCAAGTAATCCGCCGGCCGAGCCACTGACACCATGGGGTCAGGCACCATGGTGTCAGTGTCCTGAATTCATGCTTGAGGGCATTTGACAGTCTTTGCTGGGCCGTCTATAATCTCGCTTCTTTCGGGGGTCGTTAGCTCAGCTGGTAGAGCAGCGGACTTTTAATCCGTTGGTCGCAGGTTCGAATCCCGCACGGCCTACCATTCGAAAGAACCAGGGTTTCATACCTTTGGGTCGTTAGCTCAGCTGGTAGAGCAGCGGACTTTTAATCCGTTGGTCGCAGGTTCGAATCCCGCACGGCCTACCAAGATTCAAGCGAAAACGCCAACCTTCACAGGTTGGCGTTTTTGTTTCCAGGCCCCGTTTTTGCCGCCAGTGAGAATTGGTGAACTTCTTTCTCCTGAAAAATGATATTGTTGCCTGCAAGATGGCAATTTAATAATCCCATTGGTACTCGGAGGCTGCATGCACACCAAAGCTGCTGGCTGGACCGTTTTCACCGTCATCACTGCCCTGCTCGCACCTGCCGCAGCGTTGGGCCAAGATTCCACTAGCCCAGGATCGACCCTGACCTCTGATTTGCAGCTGGCAGTCGGCTCTGCGATCAGCAAGGCGGCATATCAAAAAGCGCCCATCGAGGCGCAGCTCAAGCAACTTCAATCCGAAGTGAACACCCTGGAAGCCGCCGTCAACTCCGGCAAGGTCATTGGCACGCCCGAACTGGAAGAAAACCTGAAAGTGTCTTCCGGCGCCATCAAGGCGGTAAAGCTCAAACTTTCGGACCCCGCTTCGTCCAAAGTGCTGGCAGATATCATCGCCGATGTCCGACTGAAGAATGCAGCATCAACCGAGACCTTCGACTTGTTTGGCTCTGCGAAGCCCACACCCTTCGTATCAGTACGCGTCAACGCAAAGAAAAACAACCAGCCGCAACCCGGCTATAGCGCGATCCTGGTCCCTGTTGGCTATGGCGAAAACACTGCCTGGCAAAATGGGAAACTTGCCTCTATCCCGCCGGGCGCATCTGTTTCCGAGAAATTCACACCGGATGCGCTGACCCGCGTCCTGCCGGGCCTTTACTGGTCACAGGTATTCAAGACCAAGCTGCTGGCATCCCGTTTGGTTCAGATAAAGCTGGATACGAAGGAAATCGATGTCGAACTCCCTTAATGAAATGGCCGGCGAGAATGGCCACATTGCGAAAGTCTGGACGGCGCTGTTCGGTATAGTCCTGTGGTTTGGCTCAACATACGCGCAGTTCCTTCACTTCCATTTCGAGCTCTCGGCCACCACGCAGTACAGCAACACGGTTGTGGGAGTGGGCGCTCTGGTCTCCGCTGTGGTCATCGCCCTGGCACTGAATGCGCCGACGGTGTTCCGGCCCGCGCGTAAAATCCGGTTCTGGTATCTGATGTCGGCCGCCCTCGTACTGGCGATCGTCCCACTGGTATTTCTCTTTCAGGAACTTAGCCAGCTTTGGACATGCCAGACCAGCGCGGGCCTGTCGCTGGTGAAGGGGGAAACGCCCACGCCATGGATGCTCGATTTCCTGAAAGTCAATCGGGATGCCTGCGCCGCCTTCGATCAGTTTCCAGGCAATGAATCCATGCTCTACGCAGCCGGGTCGAGCTGGCCGCGTTTCCAGCTATTGGGCGGCGTCTATATCCTTAGCTGGGCGGCTTTGTCGGCCCTGATCATCAGCGTTGCCAACTGCTTCAAGATCAAGCCCGGCCCATGACACGCGCAAACGGATTCATTCGGATTGCCGCTGCCATCGCTGTTTGCGCTGTACTGAGTCATACCGCGTACGCTGCAGCAGACCCGGAGCTGGACAAAGCCTGGGGCGAGGCGCTGGTCCTGGCCAAGGACTGGAACCTCGGCCAGGTGACCCTGGCCACCGACAGCGGGGAAGAGGTGTTCGTCTCGCCTTCCTTGACTGTGACGGTGGGCGGCAAGTTCCTGAGCAAAGCAAAGTCGGCGGCAAACCCGCACGACACCCTGCTCTTCGCCTTGCTGCATGAACTCTGGCATGTTCATCAGCTGAACTCTGATCGCAGCGGGTATGAGGCGCCGGGCCTGCGCCGGGTGCTGGAATGCGCGGCGGATGCCAGGGCCGCATTTACGATGGCCTTGCAAAAGCACGCCGTGATGAGCCCTGATGCCCCCGAGGCAAAGGGAGAGCGTGTCGCCCAGGACCTGGATGCCATCCCCTCGATCCCGGACCTCTTTACTTCGCTGGACGATGCGAAGGCCTTGAGCCTGAAACATCTTGGCGTCAACGAAAGACGTTTTGCTTCGCGCATCGGCGTACTGCAAGCACTGTCCTCGGACTTTCGCCGGCTGCCTAAGAACTGGTCGCCAGGAACTTACGGGCGCCTGCAGAGACAAAGCTCCCAGCTCTACTTCCTGTTCGCGCCAGCCGGGGTCAGCGATCAACAGAAGATGAGCGATATCTGCTCCTATATTGTCGGTAGCGGCGCAGACAGCCTGGTGCGGGTCATGGCAAAATCCTCCGACCTTCTTCAGCAGAACGGGCAGCGACTCTCCACCACCATATTCGAAATCGAGAACCTGTCGGATTGGCCTATCCGCTATTCCTTCCTGACCCTGGACGGCGTCGTTGAAAAAACTGCCAGCGACGAGGATATCAGCCGCTTCGAGCTCATGCGCCGTACTTTTGTCGATGTACCTGCGCGGCGAAAGGCCAATTTCCAGTCACTGCAGGTTGTGCCGCCCATCGATGGCAGCAAATTCAAGTATTTGCCCTTCTATTCGGCCGGCAAGCTTGATCGGGTCGATCAGATCGGGGAGGCAGTGCCGCCCGCCAGCTGCTTCGATGACGTTTCCGCCACGGTCGCCAAGGAAATGGATCCGTTGACCAAGCTGGCCGTTCGCGTCGGCCACAGCGCTTCCAGCCGTTTTGAAGGCGTTCGGGGCGAGGAGAACAAATTCCTTTCCAACGCATTCGCCAAGGTTTACCGCTACGCGTTTGATCCACCAGGCCGGGATTCCGGTCAAATCACCATTACCGGCGGTGATGCGCTGACCGGCGCAACGATCGACCTTTACACCGGCAACAACCGGGATGAAGCCCTGCGGATCATCGACCGCATTGCAGACATCGCAGCAAAGGCATGTCCGGCATCGGAAGATCCCGCATTTCCTTTATTTACCCGGAAGGACAATAGTTCACTGGAATTCCAGCGCTTCACCACTGGCTCGGCAGCGTCAGTCATATTTGCATTGCCCGATCCGGAAGATCCGGAAGATTCATCCATACGCGTGTACTGGAGCATCCGCCGAAACACCGTTGATCTATGAGGCTTTGGCCGGGAAGCTTTTTGCTTTCTGGCGGATTCAGGCCTTGGGCACAGCGCGCCTGAATTCCTTCTCCAGCGACTGCAGCGTTTGCACGGTGGCGCCCACCGTGCCCTGCATCTGCACCACCGCGTGGTACAGGCCTACGCCGTCGATATTGCCCAGCTCCAGATTGGCCACCGTGTTGAACATCGCCGGGCCATCGAACATCAGGCGCATGATATTGGAAGCATTGGCTTCCACATCGCGCTGCATGGCGTAGGCGCCAGAGTATTGGCGCAGGCGGCCGGGATCGATCCAGCTGGCCGCCTGACTGGCAACCGCCACATCCCAGGCCTCGTGGCGCAGCGTCGGCACGGTGAGGTTGATGCCGAATTCATTGCCCGTGGCCGTCATGAAACGCTGGATCATCTCCTTGCTGGTCAGCTTATCCCGCAGGTCCTGGCGCAGCGCAGTGCGCAGCTTGCTCAGCTTCTGGTATTCCGTTTCGTTCTTGCGGATTGCGGACTGCAGTTCGTCCAGGTTATGGCGGATCTCCGCCTCGATATTGGTTTGCGCTTCGGCCGCGCGATGACGGTGGTGCCAGCCCTGCGCCGCATGTTCCAGCGCCAGCGCGGTCAGGATACTGACCACAATCATCGCGTATTCGCCTGCGAAGGCCTTGATCGAACCAAGCGCCCCTTTCTTCGGTAATTCGACGTGCATTTTGCTTTCGGTCCCTCTTCAGATCGGATGCACCATCTTACATTGTTTACAACGCCGAAAACGACAAAGTGAAGCGGCATGATCTGGCCAGTGCGGTGGCAGCGCATTCAGGCAGGACGTGCCGCACGCTCCCTGGCAGCAGGTGAAACATAGTGAGTCCCGGCGCCAAACAGGCGGCCGAGCGGCGCTTCTACCCAGCGCTGGAACGCCGCGCCGGCGCCAATGCTTGCGCCCCATGCCAGCAGTACACCGCAGGCCTGCCACCCTGGCTCTGGCGGCGCAAAGCGTGTGAACGCGGCATTCACCAAGAGGCATACGGGGAAATGAACGAGGAAGACAGAATAGGAAGTGCGCGCCAGCGCATTCACGGCAGACCAGGCCAAGCCTGAAGCGTCCCTCCTTGCCCGCCCCCACAGGAACAGCACGCAAGCAGTCAGCAGCGCCAGCGCGATGCGGCTGCGGAACTCAGCTGCCAGCGCCAGCAGCGCAGGCAGCACGATCAGCATCGCGAGCAAGGCCATGTTGCGTGGCGTGCGGCGCGCGTCGCCGGCCCACCATGCGAGCATGCCCATGCCGTAGCTGCCGAAGAAATACGGCGCCCAGTTGTCCCAGCCGCCATCCAGATTGAAGTGCAGCAGCGAAAGCAGGACGCCTGCCGCCGCAATCAGCGGCAGCACGAGGCCAGGCCACTTCACGGTACGGCCGGCGCCCCATGCCATCAGCGCCGCCAGTGCGTAAAGCTGGAAGTCGATCGCCACATACCAGGCTCCGGCCGACAGTGCCGGGTAGCCAAGTACCCCATGCAGCAGCAGGGCATGCGCGGCAAGCTGGCCGATCGTGGCGGGCGCTGAAATGGAATCGTGCGTCATCCACTGCGCAGCCAGCATGCCTGCGGCAGCGGCCAGCAAGGTCGCGGCGAGAAAAGGCGGCGCAAGCTTGACATAGCGGCGCCACACGGCGCCCAGCGGATCGGCCAGGCCCGCATGCCCTGTCGGCGCCAGCGACTTTGCGGCCAGGAAGCCGCCGATCACCAGGAACACCTGCACCGCAATGCGGGCGTCGGACGCGAGCCAGCTCACCAGGTCGGGGAATAATTCACCGGCATGGTCGGCCATTGGCCCGTAAAACGCCAGGTGGTGCAATACGATCAGCTGTGCCGCACCGGCCTTCAATACATTGATCAATCCAAACTGCGATGGCGCCACACCGGCCATCCCTGCTGCCACAACCTTCATCGACTTCCTTTGCCGCTCGTTTTACACGTCTTTCCGGCAGGCACATACGTATGGCCTCGCCGGGCGGGCGCTATGATAGCCGAGGCTGGCAGAACCTGAGCGCGCGGCTGCGCGCTTGCCCCCTGCGCCGTTCTCTTGAGTAAATCGTAATTGTTAGTCTTCAGCTAGAATTCCCGCTGCAAATTTGTCAAATCCAGGGGCGTTCATGAATGTTCAGTACCGGAATAATGTACAGGTAATAGGCAATGGTCCTGTCACGCTCATGTTCGCGCACGGCTTCGGCTGCGACCAGAGCATGTGGCGCTACATGACGCCTGCTTTCCTGGACAGCCACCGCATCATCCTGTTCGACTCGGTAGGCAGCGGCGCCTCCGACAAGGCCGCTTACGACCGGCAAAAGTACGGCAGCCTGCACGGCTATGCCAGCGATGTGCTGGAGATTCTGGATGCCTATGCGACGGGTCCGGTAGTCTTCGTTGGCCATTCCGTGGCCGCCATGGTGGGCATGCTGGCCGCCATCGAAGCGCCGCAGCGCTTCTCCGCCCTCGTCATGGTCGGCCCGTCGCCCAGCTATATCAACGACGGCGACTACATCGGCGGCTTCACGCGCACCGACATCGAGGAGCTGCTGGCCACCATGGACGACAACTACCTGGGCTGGTCGAGCACCATGGCGCCCGCCATCATGGGCGCACCGGACCAGCCCGAACTGGGCGAGGAACTGACGAGCAGCTTCTGCCGCAACGATCCGGACATTGCTTCCCACTTTGCGCGCGTAACCTTCCTTTCCGATCACCGGGCCGACGTGCCGAAATGCAGCACGCCGACCCTGATCCTGCAATGCAGCGACGACATTGTTGCGCCACGCTCCGTGGGCGATTACCTGCACGCCCATCTGCCACGAAGCGTGCTGATGGTGATCGACAATGTCGGCCACTGCCCGCACATGAGCGCACCGAGCGCCAGTGCCGATGCCATGCATGACTTCCTCAACAAGGTGCTGCGATAGATTCTGATAGCGCAGCCTTGTTTGAACACGCGGCCTGCGGCTTGCTGCAGACCGACGGCGACGGCTTGATACTCCGTGCCAACGCCACCTTCTGCGCCTGGCTGGGCTATGCAGAGAAGGAACTGAGCGGCCGGCGGCGCGTGCAGGACCTGCTGACAGTGGGCGGCCGCCTGTTCCACCAGACCCACTGCGTGCCCATCATGCGCCTGCAGGGCTCGCTGCGCGAAGTGCAGCTGGAAATGGTGGATAGCGGCGGCGCCCGCATCCCGGTGCTGCTCAATATGGTGAAGCAGGCCGCCGGCACGCGCACCGTCCATCATGTCGCCGTTTTCCTCGTCAACGAGCGGCGCTCCTATGAACAGGAACTGCTGAAGGCACGCAAGGCTTCGGATGCCGCGCTGGCGGAAAAGAAGGAAGCGCAGCAGCAGCTCACCGAAGCCAACCAGCGCCTGCTGCACGAAGCGCAGCGCAAGAACGAATTCCTGGCCACCCTCGCGCATGAACTGCGCAATCCGCTGGCGCCGCTGCGCACCGGCGTGCATCTGCTGAAGCTGCGCCACCAGGCCGGCGCGGCCGACATGAAGGTGATTGCCGCCTTCGAGCGCCAGGTAGACCACCTGACCCGCCTCACCGACGACCTGCTGGAAGTGGCCCGCATCACCCAGGACAAACTACGCCTGCAGCTGGAACCGGTGGACCTGCGCCAGGTCGTGCAGGCAGCGCTGGACGACTGCGCCGAGCTCGTGCAGTCCCAGCAGCACACCGTGACGCTGGAGCTCTCAGCGCAGGCATTGACCGTCGATGGCGACGTGGCGCGGCTCACGCAGATTGTGGTGAACGTATTCAGCAACGCCTGCAAATACACGCCGCCGGGCGGGCACATCAAGGTGTATGCGCAGCGCGATGCGGCCCAGGTGCAGCTCGTTATCGAAGACAATGGCATCGGCCTGAGCGAACAGGCGCTGCCCGAAATCTTCACCATGTTTTCGCAGGTGGAGTCGGCACTGGAGCGCTCGCGGGGCGGCCTGGGGGTTGGGCTCGCCCTGGTCAAGCGCCTGCTGGAGCTGCACGGCGGCTCCATCGAAGCCTCCAGCCCGGGTCCCGGCTTGGGCAGCCGCTTCACCATCCGGCTGCCGGCCTGCACGAAGGGGGCGGCAGCAGCGCCACCGCCGCCGCCTGCCACCGCGGTCCATGGACAGCGCAGCATCCTGATTGTGGACGACAACGTGGATGCGGCCGAAACCCTGAGCGCCCTCTTTGCCCTCAAAGGGCACAGAACGCAGATCGTCAGCTGCGCCGCAGCAGCCCTTGGCATCGGTGAAGCCTTGCAGCCCGACATTGCTCTGCTGGACATCGGCCTGCCCGACATGACCGGCTACGAACTGGCGCAACGCATACGGGCAAGCGCCTGGGGCGCGCAAACGCAGATGGTGGCGATTACCGGCTGGGGCACGGCGCAAGACCAGGCGCGCGCCTATGCCGCCGGCTTCGACCTTCATCTGACCAAGCCGGTCGATCTCGGCGTCCTGCTGCAGGCACTGGGGCTGTGAGCCCGCATGCACTTTCTCAGTTCTCGGGCATAAACACCTTACTCACCGTGCTCGCCCTCACCTCGGCCGAATCGGGCGATTGGGCGTTTGGCTTGCGTAACTGCATGGCGCCATCCGGATGCGACAGTCCGACGCCCTGGTAACCTGTCACGCGTGGCCTGGTGAAGCCCTGTCCTGCCAGCTCATTGGCCATGGACTGCGCAGGCGCGCGCGTTTTGAACAAACCGGCCCAGCCACCGACGGCACCCGGCGGATCGAATCCATCCACGAACGCCGCCGGCTTTTGCGCATCGGCCGAATGGCAGGAAGTCAGGCGGATATCTTCAAACTCGTGATGCAGTCCAGACTGGGCAAGGCCCCGCGCCACATCGCGCAAGGAGATGGTGTCGTCTGCGGAGTCCGTGGGGGAGATCACGTCCGCGCCGGCCGTGCCGTGGCCGATCACATACAGCTTGGCGTGCGCCGGATCGAGCGTCCCCATCAACGGAGCGGCGCGCTCGATCCCGGTCATCAGCGTGGCATTGTGCATCACGGTGAAATACCGGTGCTGTTCGGCCTGCAGGTCGATTTTGCGGCCAAAGAAGCGCTTTTGGCCGCCGAGTCTGGCATACGCCTCACGCTCGTCAGGATGAAGATTCAGCAGTGTCTCCTTGTCAAAGGCACGGGCCGGATTCTGGGCCGTAGCCTCCGACTTGGGTACATAGTCCGGGTCCGCCAGCCGCTTGAACACCCGGCGCTGCTCTCGCATATTGTTGCGCGCCCTGACCAAAGTGGCGAGCGTCTCTGCCGACTCCATCAGCTGGTCGTGGGCCTTCGCGAGGAGCTGTGCTTTCGATCCGGTGAGATTAGCGAATGCCTGATCGTCCCGTGCAATCACCGGTATGGGTCCGCGCTTCGTGAGGTCCTGGCCCTGAGCGCGTATGCGCGCTGCGTTGTGGCCAACCGCATTCGGCATCATGTCTCCGGTACCGACATGGGCCCATTGGTAGGCCGGTTTGCGCCCTCCCGGATTTGCCATGCGAATCTCCTATTTGAACGGGCCTTTGGTCCCCGGCCGGAAGGAAGCAACCGCGCTCGGCCCGTGGGCTTCGATCTGGTCCAGCCGCGACTGGGAAAAATTCCCGGTGTTGCGAGCGTGGGTCTTGCCGCGCACATCGATCAGCTCGCCGCCCGATGTGACCGCCACACCGCTCAGGCGGCCTGGCGACATGTCGAGCACGCGCCGGCTCATCGGGGTGAACTCGCGCGTGTGGTCGGACGGGCTCCTGATCCTGCCGCGCCCGCGCTCGACCACATTCAGGTGGGCCAGCTCGCCCACCACATTATTCACGCCGAAATGCGGCCCCAGGTCGGGCACGTTGGCAAAATACTGGTTAGCGCTTTTCTCGAAGAGTTCGCGCTTTTTCGGATTGCCGCGGTCGCGCATGAACGCGTCGCGCCGGACCTGGAACTCGGCGTGCGAGGTCTTCGCTGCCTTGTGCAAGGCGGAGCCCTTGTCCAGATGGCTGATCTTCTCGGCGCCGGCGTCGATAAAGCGGTCTGTCCAGCGCTCGAAATCGGCCGAGCTCTCCTTGCGCGAGGCGAAGCGCGCCGTGTTGTCGCGGATGTCCTTCCAGGACATGCGGTGCGGCATCGCGGCATTCAGGTTGTTCAAGTTGGTCTTGCGCGTCACCGGCTCGGCGCCCGGCTGCTCGTTATGGTTCAGGCGCGCGAAAGCCTTCGCGTTCGCGTTGAACACCGGGCGCTTGCTGACGCCGCCGCTCTTGCTGAACTTCACCAGATTGTTGGGTCGTCGCGGCATCACTTCTCCTTCCATGCATGGCCTGATACCAGCAGCATAGTTTTATCCCGTGCCGGGCAGCAAGACGGGAATGGAAGGCCGTTGCGCTAAGGCGTCAACTTGTGAGCTGCAAGTGGCGCGCGCAGCCAGGTCAGGCGATGCCACAGCGCTTCCAGCGGTCCCTGTGCGTGGTGATGCAGCCACCATGCGCTGAACATGCCCTGCAGCACTGCGAGCGCAATGCCGATCAGCAGGCAGACCGTGGCCCCGGTGTGCTCGTAGAGGCCGAAGCCCCAGCCGTAATACAGCGTGGTGCCGACCACGGATTGCAGCAGATAGCTGCTGAGGCTCATGCGCCCCAGCGGCGCGAAGGCCGACAGCAGGCGGGCACCCGCCCGCCGCTGGAAGCACAGCGCGAATCCCGCCACCAGCACCAGCATGAAGGCCACATTGGCCCACGACCCTACAATGGTTTCCAGGGGGCGCTGAAGGGCGAGTCCCAGGCCCCACTCGGGCATGCTGCGCTTGAGCAGATAGAGCGGCAGGAAGACCAGCAGCGCTGCGGCCAGCACGCGCAGCCACAGGCGGCCATTGGCTTCCGTCAGCGCAAACAGCTGGCGGCGCGCAGCCAGCATGCCCAGCATGAACAGGGCCGGAATCTGGAACAGGCGACCGTTCTCCCAGCTCCACAGCACCACGCCGGGCTTGCCGTTCAGGAGGTTGCCGGTCCACACCTGCCAGAGCGAACCGCGGGCCAGGTACTCGTTGGCGCGGCCGAAATAAGCCCAGGACGCCGGATCGCCGGTAACAGGCGCTGCCTGCAGCACTTCCCACCAGGCATAAGGCTGCAGCAGCAGGACGATGGCAATAGCCAGCACCGTGCCGTCGCGCAGACGCGCGACCGGCAGCAAGGCAAGCGCCAGGGCCGCGTACAGGGTCAGGATATCGCCGTGATAGAACAGCGAGTTCACCAGACCGAAACCGAACAGCAGCAGCATGCGCCAGGCAAAGCGCGGACGAAAATCGGCGCCCTGCTCCGCGCGCCGGCTGAACTGCAGCCAGAAGGTCACGCCGAACAGCAGGGCAAAGATGGCGTAGGACTTGCCGCCGAACAGGAAGAAGCCCGCATCCCAGATGAATTTATCGATCGTCACCAGCCACGCGGGCAGGCCGCTGGGGACATGGTAGAGGTCGAAGTGCTCGATGTTATGCAGCAGCATGATCGAGACGAGAGCGAAGCCGCGCAGGGCGTCGACGAGATCGAGGCGGGACGAAGGATTCATGGGCTCAGTTTGTTGTGGAAGCGCTACCAGCAGCGCCGTCCTATTGTGGCACTACTGGTAGTTCACTTCACGCAATTTATTGATTATTCTTAATCGTACACGATTTAATCGAAATCGCTTGACATCCACAATCGCAGCGCTATACTTTACGCATCGAACTAGATTAAATCGTATGCGATCATAAATCATTCAACACTTTTTGGAGCTAATCATGAGCAAAATCACCAAAGTCCTCACCACTGGCAAAACCCGCACTACCGGTAGCGATTCCGCCGTTTTCTCCGGCAACCATGAAGGCAAGCTGGACATCCACCTGTCCGCTCCGGGCAACAGCGCAGTGCGCGAGCACCACTTCGCTGCCATCGAAGCCCACCCGACCGCCGAGCAGCTGTTCGCCGGCGCCTGGTCGGCCTGCTACAGCGCCGCCGTGGGCATCACCGCCAGGCAGATGAAAGTGGCCCTGCCTGCCGATACGGCAGTGGAAATCGAAGTGGACCTGGGCCTGGCCGGCAGCGAGTACCTGATCCAGGCGCGCCTGAACCTGATCGTGCCCGGCATCGCACAGGATGTGGCACTGGCAATTGCCCATGGCGCCGACGCCATGTGCCCCTACTCGAAAGCCACCAAGGGCAATATCGACGTGGTGCTGAACGTCGTCACGGCCTGATCTTCAGCGCCGCTTACTGCGCGCGGTCGCCGTGCTGGTCCAAAAGCCCGGCGGCTTGCGCGCCACCCAGGCGATGAAGGCGGCGATGTCGGGATGGGCGCGCAGCGCGTCCCAGCTGTGGTAGTGCTGCAGCAGTTCGCGCTCGCTCAGCACCGAGTGGATCTTGCGGTGGCAGATCTTATGTACCGGAAACTGCTCCCGCCCCTTGAATGTGCGCGGCACCAGATGGTGGCGGTCGATATTGACCGTGCCCAGCGGCCGTCCGCACAGGGGACAGAGCGCTTCCTCGCTCACCGGTATTTCCTGGGGTGGCGCTGGCGCGCGGCGGCGTTCTGGTCCTGCAGGATGCTGTCCACGCGCTCCGAGGCTTCGCGCGACAGCTGCTGCGCTGCTTCGATATCGGGGAAGTATTCCGGCAGGCGGTAGCCGAGCCAGGCATAGGCCGAGTACAGGCGGCACAGGTCTTCCACTTCCTGCAGGTTCAGGTAGTGCAGGGACTGATGCTCCGGCCGCAGGTGAGTGACCTTGCCGCGCGAGAGCGATACGGCCCAGTGCTCCCAGGCGTTCTGCAGGCTGGCGATCTTGGCCGAGATGGGCACCAGCGACAGCGTGAATTTATCGGCCACGGACAACGGCAGGGTATCGAGCCAGGCGGCGCGCTCGGCCTGATCTTCCGTAATGCGTGGATAGAAGAAGCCGTCCGGCACATCGATATTGTGGACGAAGCGCTTCAGCAGCTTGGCCAGCGACTGTTCGCCCGTGACGGCGGCAATGCGGTGCAGGTGCTCCAGCGTGGGCGCCACGGCAAAGCCGCTGGCGCCGAGCGGCACCGGTTTCTCCTTCAGCAGCGCGCGCAGCACGCCGTGGGTTTCGTCGTCATAGCCCGCCACCAGGCCTTCTTCGTGCAGGCCATAGCGCCCTGCCCGGCCCGCGATCTGGCGTGCCAGCGCGGCGGGAATTTCCTCTTCTTCCACCCCGTTGAACTTGACGGTACTCGTCATCACGATGCGCTGGATCGGCAGGTTCAGGCCCATGGCAATGGCGTCCGTTCCCACCACCACCTGTGCCTTGCCCTCGCGGAAGCGCTGCGCCTGCGCGCGCCGCACTTCCGGCGACAGGTTGCCGTACACGGTGGCCACGGACAGGCCCAGCTCCGTCACCAGGTCGCGCCACATCAGTACCTCGCGCCGCGAAAAGGCGATCAGCGCGTCGCCCGCACGCACATTGCGCAGCTTCCGCACCGAGGCAGGTTCCACCACCAGCGGCCCCTTGCGCTTCAGTACATGCACTTCCAGCGGACATTCAAGGCGCTCGGCCAGCGCCTCGATCGCGCGCCGCGCCTCCGGCGCCCCCACCAGGTACACGGTGCGGGCCGGCGCGCCGCAAACGGCGGCGGTCCAGGCTGCGCCGCGGTCGCGGTCGGACAGCATCTGGATTTCGTCGATCACGGCCACCTCGACCGGCGTGCGCACGTCCAGCATTTCCACCGTGCTGGCCACATGGGTGGCATCGGCCGCGATGCGGCGCTCTTCACCCGTGACCAGGCTCACGGCGAGCGGCTTGCCGTGCGGTTCGGCTGCCTGCAGGCGCTCGTAGTTCTCCAGCGCCAGCAGGCGCAGGGGCGCGAGATAGACGCCGCTGGCTGCTTTCGCCAGCGCCTCCATGGCCTTGTGGGTCTTGCCGGAATTGGTGGGACCCAGCAGCGCAATGAAGCGGCGCGGCAGGCGCCGCGCCACCTCGAAGGAAGCGGGATATTCGGCCAGGTTGATGCTCTGCCGCGTGCGCTCCGCATGCTGCTCTTCGCGCTGGCGTTCGGTGGCATGCTGCACGCGCTGGCGCAGGCGTTCGAAGACGATGCTGGCCGGCTCGGAACTTTGCAGCTGGTCCAGCGCAGGCAGGAAATCGCGCGCATCGAGGCCGTGTTCGGCGCAGTCCTCCGCCAGTTCGGCCACGAAGGCCGCCACGCTGTCGTGCAGGGCCTGGGCCGCGGCGGGGCTGGCGCGCTGCAGCAGCAGGGCCGCGCGCTCTTCGTGTTCCAGCTTGCGCCATTTGGACGGCTTGGCGAGCACGCCCTGCTCCGGCACCAGCGCATACGGCAGTTCCAGGCCGGCCCTGTGCACCACCCCATGCAAGCGCAGGAACACGCGCCCTTCCAGTTTCACCAGTTCTACCTTGCGCGCGGCAAGGCCCAGCTCCTGCATCAGCAGGTCATCATCCAGTTCTGCGTTCATAGCCCCATTCTAAACGGGGCCGGCCGCGCGCGCCGCTAGGCTATCTGGCGCAGCCGGGGCGCCACCCGTTTGACAACACAGCGCTGGCGCCCCGCTGCCTTGGCGGCGTACAGGGCTTCGTCGGCGGTGCGGATGATTTCGTCCATCTCCGCCGATCCGCCATTCAGCAGTGCAATGCCCATGCTGGCGCCCACCGGCAGCCGCAGGCCGCCCGCTGCGAAGGGCTCTTTCATCGCCGCCAGGATCTTCGCGCCCAGCGCAGCCGGTTCCGCTTCACCGCTGAGCTGGTCGAAGATGATGACGAATTCGTCGCCAGCGAGGCGGGCCACGGTATCGCTGACGCGCACCACGTTTTTCAGGCGGCGCGCAAATTCCACCAGGACTTCATCGCCCACGCCATGGCCATGGGTATCGTTGATGCGCTTGAAATGGTCGATATCGAGATAGGCCAGGCCCAGCGGCAACCCGCTGCGCGACTGGCGTGCCAGCGCGGCGCTGAACAGTTCCTCGAACATGCGGCGGTTGCTGATGCCGGTCAGCGCGTCGGTGCGGGCCAGCGCGCGCAGGCTGGCTTCGGCCAGTTCGCGCTGCCGGGTCAAGGCATAGAAGGCGCGGCTCAGTTCACCGAACTCGTCGCGCCGCGCCACATCGAACTGGCGGATGCTGCCCTCGCCTTCGGCCAAGCCGGCCACCTGGCGCCGCAGCACGGCCAGCGGGAGCAGCATCCAGCGGATGGCAAGCCAGCCCAGCACTGCCGCCAGCACGGCCACCGCCACCGAGGCCAGCAGCGCATGGCGGCGCAGCGCGATCAGGGGCGCGAAGGCTTCGTCCAGCGGATAGACGGCGCCGATAATCCAGTCCGCCGCGTGGATGCGCTTGTAGGCCAGCAAGGCCGGCACCCCGGTCTTGGTTTTGCCCTCGGTCCATCCCTCCCATCCATTCAGTGCTGCCAGGGTCGCCGGAACCGGAACGCCCGGTTCTTCCGTCACTTTGCGCAGCAGGCGGTTGCGGTTCGGGTGGTGGATGATGGTGCCATCGGCGCTCAGCATGAAAAGATAGCTGGTGGGACTGGGCTTGAGCGATTCGATCTGGCCGAAAAACCGGGGCTGCGCCAGGTCGATCGAGCCGCACAGCACATACAGCAGCCTGCCTTGCGCGTCATAGACCGGATGCGTCACCAGCACCACCTGGCGCCCGGACAGCTTGCTGCGGAAAGGGGCCGAGATCAGGCCCTCGCGCGCCGCCACGGTATCGCGGAAGTAGGCGCGGTCGGCATAGTTGCCCTGGCCGATCTCGCGGCGGTCATTCAGGTTGCCGATCATTGCGCCGTGCCGGTCCATCGCCACCACATTGAAGAATTCTTCGCGCAAGATGAGATGCTGCTCCAGCAGCTGCTGCACTCCGCCGGGATCCTGGGCGGAACGTTCGGCCACCACTGCCAGCAGCGTGCGCTTGGCACTCAGGTTCTGGTCGATATAGGCCGCAGCACTGGACAGCAAGGTCAGCTGCTCCTGGCCCAGCACGGTGCGCATCTGGCGTTCGGCAAAATAAAGCGAACTGAGCGCGACGAGGCCAGCCGCGAGCAGCACGAGCAGGCCAAGGACGGCGCTCATGCGAAACTTCACGCTGGCAGTATTGAATGGTAATCGCATACCTACCCCTGCAACACAAGGCGGACAGCCACGCTGTCCAACCGGCTGATCCGGGGCCGGAGTAGCCGGCGGCGCGCGGGCTTGGGCGCGGGACGGCAGAAAGGGAAATTAACTCATGGCAATTCTAACAGATTGTCACAAAGCGCTGGCAACTTCGCAGTTGTCGTGGTTTTAAAGCAACAATTGAATGGCTGCACGATTAATCTTGCATGAAAGATAAATCCCCGCCGTACCGGTATAATAGCTGGACACGGGAAAGAAATTGACCCGTATTAAGGTGCTGCGACGTGTTCGCTAACCTCCTATACTGACAGCGCATGCATGGACAACCAAGCCGATAAACGTCAGCAACTCATTGCAGCCATGCTGGCCATGCCGGATGACTTGCCGCCGGCTGCCCGCAACGCGCAGATGCTTGCGCCGTGGCGAACGCTGGCCACCCATTTCAGCCCGCTGGTCGGCGAGACCGGCTTCGGCGCGCTGTTCAGCCGCGCCTGGCGGCTGTCCGGGCCGGACCATGCCTGGCTGGGCGGCGAGACGGCGCCCGTATCGGTCACGGCACTGCTCGCCATGCTGGAAGAGAAACTGGCATCGGTGGACGCGGCGCAGGCGGCGCGCGGCAACGCGGCGCTGCTCACCGCCTACATAACATTGCTGTCGACCCTGATCGGCGAAGCACTTACCACACGGTTGCTGGACTCGGCATGGGCGGCCGGGCCTGGCGGGAAACACGCAGGGAGCACAAATAAATGAGCGACAAAGTTAGCCTGGGGATGCTGGCTACCGGGGTGCCGGGACTGGACACGCTGCTGGGCGGAGGCCTCGGCGAGTTCTCGTTCAATATGATTGCCGGCGCTCCCGGCAGCGGCAAGACCACCCTCGCCCACCAGATCATGTTCGCACTGGCATCGCCCCAGCGCAAGGCGCTGTTTTTCACCGTGCTGGGCGAGCCGCCGCTGAAGATGCTGCGCTACCAGCAGCAGTACAGCTTCTTCGACCTGGACAAGGTCGGCGGATCGATCCGCTACGTCAACCTGGCCGAGGACCTGCGCACCGGCAATTTCCGCGGCGTCATCACGCGCATCATGGAAGAGGTCGAATCCTTCGGCCCCGGCCTGGTGTTTGTCGATTCCTTCCGCTCGGTGGTGCAAACCGCGCGCGCCGGCAATGAAGGCGTGGCGGAGCTGCAATATTTTATCCAGGAACTGGGCACGCGCATGGCCAGCTGGCAAGCCACCAGCTTCCTGATTGGCGAATATGCCCACGCCGATGTGGACGCCAACCCCATCCTGACGGTGGCCGACGGCGTCCTCTCGCTGTCGCAGCACCATGAGCAGAACAGCGTGGTGCGCAAGGTGCGCGTGGTGAAGATGCGCGGCCAGGCACACCTGGCGGGCTCGCACACTTTCCGCATCAGTAACGACGGCGTTCGTATTTACCCGCGCCTGCTGCCGCCGCTGGCCGAGGACCGCTTGCCCGGCTATCCGGTAGACCGCGCGCCGCAGCGCATTCCAAGCGGCGTGCCCACGCTCGACCCGCTGCTGAACGGCGGCATCCCGCAAGGACATTCGGTGCTGGTGGCCGGCCCTTCCGGATCCGGAAAAACCATCCTGGCCACCCAGTTCCTGGCCGAAGGCGTGCGCCAGGGCGAGCACGGGGTCGCCGTCTATTTCGAAAAAGGCACCTCGCGCCTGCGCAATGCGCGCCTGGCAGAAATGGTGCAAGGCGGCCAGGTCAGCGTGGTGGAAAGCCGCGCACTGGATCTCAGCATTGAAGAGCTGCTGGACGATCTGCTCAGTACCGTCGAGCGCACGGGCGCGCGCCGCGTCGTGATCGACTCCCTGTCCGAGTTCAGCCTGTACCTGGCGCCCGAATTCCGCGACAACCTGCGCCTGGGCGTATTCCGTCTCCTCAGCGCCCTGGCCAAGCTGAACGTCACGGTGCTGCTGACCATGGGCATTGACGACCTGTTTACCCAGCTGCGCTTCAGCCAGTCCGAGGTGGCCTTCCTGACCGACGCCATTATCGCCCTGCGCTACGTGGAACTGGATGCCCGGCTGGAAAAAGTGCTGTCCGTGGTCAAGGTGCGCGGCAGCGCGCACAGCACGGAGCTGCGCCTGTTCCACATCACGGACGAAGGTCTTGTAATCGATTCGACTGCGTTGCGCGCCGACGGCATGCTGTCGGGCCACCCCTCACCGCGCACCGGGCGCTGAGCGATGACGCAGCAGCCCGCTTCCGTCGATTCCGATAACGCGGAGCTGCAGACCGCCCGCGCGGAAAACGCCGCGCTGCAAAGCTTGATTGCGCAGCTGCGCGAAGCGAACGAACACCTGGTACTGGCCACCGTCAGCGCCCAGACCCAGCAGGACGAAGCGGAAGCGGCCAACCGGCGCCAGAACGAGTTCCTCGCCATGCTGGCGCACGAGCTGCGCAACCCGCTGGCGCCGATCAGCACTGCGGCCGCCATCCTGGAGCGGGTGCCCGATGCGAACGCGGAACTGGCGCAGCTGCGCAGCATCATCAGCCGCCAGGTCGAACACATGGCGCGCCTGCTGGATGACTTGCTGGATGCGGCCCGCATCAGCAGCGGCAAGATCACCCTGTCCCGCCAGGCAGTGCCGCTGGCAGAAGTGATCGAGCGCGCAGTGGAGGCCGTGCAGCCCCGTATCACGCAGCGGCGCCAGCATCTGCATGTGCATGCGGCCACCGCGCCGCTGGCCCTGCATGGCGACCGCGTGCGCCTGACGCAGGTGCTCAGCAACCTGCTCAGCAACGCGTCGAAGTACACTCCCGACGGCGGCGAAGTCCATCTGCAGGCCGAGCCCGGGCCGGACTGCATCACCATCACGGTACGCGACAACGGCACCGGCATCACGGCCGAAGTACTGCCCCATATCTTCGACCTGTTCACCCAGGGCCCGCGTTCCCTGGACCGCCCCGAGGGCGGGCTGGGTATCGGCCTGAACGTGGTGCGCAACCTGGTGCAGATGCATGGCGGCCAGGTCGGCGCGCACAGTGCCGGCGCAGGATGCGGCAGCAGTTTTACGGTAACGCTGCCGGCCCTGCAGGGCGCCGTACCGGACGCGCCCTCCCTGCCTGCGCCCCCGGCTGCTGCCGCGCCGCGCCGCGTGCTGCTGGTGGAGGACAACCGCGATGCGGCCGATACGCTGGCCGCGCTCCTCAGCCTGGACCAGCACGCGGTCGACATCGCCTACGACGGCCATGAAGGCCTGGCGCTGGCACAAGGTGGCACCTACGAGATCATCATCTGCGATATCGGCCTGCCCGGCCTGGACGGCCTGCAACTGATGCGCGCCCTGCGCGCTGCACCTGGCGGGACCCGTCCCTACACCATCGCCCTGTCCGGCTACGGCCAGGATGCGGACCGCGGGCGGGCGCAGGCAGCTGGCTTCAACGACTACCTGGTGAAACCGGTGGCGCACACTGCCCTGCTCGCCGCGCTGGCCGCCGGCACGGTCCAGGCCCATCTGCAAGCCTGATATGGTGCATCCAGCCCCTATCTGAGCCTGTTCATGGCGTCCTTGCCCGGGCAGAATTGGGCCATGGACAAATCACACACTCAACGCAGTTTCCTGCAGACCCTGGGCGCGGTTGCCTGGTCCTTCGTCGGCCTGCGCCGCAAGCGCGACTTCGACGAGGACGTGGGGGCGATGAATCCGCTTTACGTCATCGCCGGCGGCCTGATCGGCGTCGCGCTCTTCATCATCCTGCTGCTGGGCGCGGTGCGGCTGGCGGTCTGAGCACGGTTGCGAGGGGGCCGATAGCATGTCACCATATGGCATCATCGACCTAAAGGACCCTCATGCGCTTCATCCCCGCCCTGCTGCTCGGCGCCAGCCTGCTGGCCTCCTCCGCCTTTGCTTCCCCCACCGCGCCGAAAGAAGGCGCCGAATACCGCAGCCTGCCCGCGCCCCAGGCCACCCAGGCTGCGCCCGGCAAGGTGGAAGTGGTGGAGTTCTTCATGTACCACTGCCCCGCCTGCTACATGCTGGAGCCCTCGCTCAAGGAGTGGGTGGCGAAGAACGCCGACAAGGTCACCTTTCGCCGCATCCACCTGCCGCTGACCGGCCCCAACGATCCGGAAGCCCACCTGTTCCTGACGCTGGACGCCATGCGCCTGGAAGACAGTCTGCACGACAAGGTGCTGCATTCCTGGCATGTGCAGCGCAAGCAGCTGCGTTCGGATGCCGATAATCTCGACTGGGCCGTGAAGAACGGCATCGACAAGGCAAAGTTCACCAGCACCTACAATTCCTTCGGCGTGGTGACGCGCCTGCGCGGCCTGGGCAAGGTGGCGGCGGCGTACACCGTGAACAGCACGCCGACCCTGATTGTGGATGGCCGCTTCCTGACCAACCCTGAAATCATCGGCAAGAGCAATCCCGGCGTCACCAACGCCAATGCCGGCGTGGCCACCATGCAGGTGCTGGACGCGCTGGTCGCGATGTCGCGCAAGTAATCAGGTTTTCACTTTCGTATCCTCGGCCTGCGCTTCCTGCATGGCCTGCGGTTCCAGGTGTTCGGCCGGTATGTTCAGCCGCACAAAGGCGCCCCAGGCCAGCAGCAGCACGGCGGCGCACAACCCGATCACGCCCGCATGCGGCAGCAGCTCCGGCCTGCCGTGCAGCGACTGGAAAGCCGACACCAGGCATTCAATCGACAGCGACACCACCACCACGATCAGGAAGCGCGACAGAAAGCGCCGCGCCCGCGTCGGCGTGCCCACGCTGGCTTCGCGCTGCACCTCTTCCTCCAGCACGGTCTGCCCCAGTTCGAAGGCGGCCACGCCGATGGTCAGCAGGCCGATCGATTCCAGGATCTTCACGAAGCGCGGCTGCGCCTGCTCGGCGGCCGTGGGCGCCAGCGCCAGCCAGATCTCCCAGGCTGCCATCAGCACCAGCACCACGCCGCACACGAAGAAGAACAGGGACACCGCCACATAGCCGGCGCCGAACAGTCTCTGTAATAAACGCATACCTGCCAATCCCTCTCATTAGCTTATGCGGAAATATTCTCATCAATTGCAGCCGGACGGCGCGCTCCAGCCCTTCGCGTGTCTTTGTATTCCTATAGAATCGGGCAATAAGATTTCCAAGAGAGAATCCTGATGTCCCTTCCTGCCCTGTTCAACCTGGCGCTGGCTGCGCTGCTGCTTGCCTTCCTCACTACCCAGCAGCGGCGCCACGCCAGCTTCACCGTGCGCGTGTTTACCGCACTCGGCGTGGGCCTGCTGTTCGGCGCCGCACTGCAGGCGTATTACGGCGCGGGCGATGCCGCCCTCAAGCAGACCGCCCAGTATCTCGACATCGTCGGCAGCGGCTATGTGAAGCTGCTGCAGATGATCGTGATGCCGCTGATCCTGGTGTCCATCGTGTCCGCCATTCTCAAGCTGCGTAATGCCAGTGCCCTGGGACGCATCAGCGCGCTGACCATCGGCCTCCTGATGGCCACCACGGCGGTCGCGGCGCTGATCGGCATCCTGATGGCCAAGCTGTTCGGCCTGAACGCCGCCGGCCTGGCCGCGAACGCCGCGGAAATTGCGCGCGGCACCTACCTGGAAGGGAAGCTGGCCGATGCCCAGGCCATCACGCTGCCGAACATGATCCTCAGCTTCCTGCCCGCCAATCCCTTCCTCGACCTGACGGGCGCGCGCAAGACCTCGACCATTGCGGTGGTGATCTTCGCTGTCTTCATCGGCATCGCGGCGCACGGCATCGCGGACAAGAAGCCGGAGCTGTTCACCAGCTTCGACCATTTCGTGAAAGTGGCGCATGCCATCGTGATGCGCATCGTCACGCTGGTGCTGAGGCTCACGCCTTACGGTATCTTTGCGCTGATCACCAACCTGGTGGCGGGCTCCAGCTACCAGGACATCCTCAACCTGCTGAGCTTTGTCATTGCTTCCTACGCGGCGCTGGTGCTGATGTTCGGCGTGCACCTGGCGCTGGTTGCCGGTGTGGGCCTGAACCCGCTGCGCTACACGAAGAAGCTGCTGCCGGTGCTCACCTTCGCCTTCACCTCGCGCAGCAGCGCAGGTGCCATTCCGCTCAGCGTGCAGACCCAGACGCGCCGCCTCGGCACGCCGGAAGGCATTGCCAATTTCGCCGCCTCCTTCGGCGCCACCATCGGCCAGAACGGCTGCGCGGGCATCTACCCGGCCATGCTGGCGGTAATGATTGCGCCCACCGTCGGCATCGACCCCTTCACGGCCGCCTTCCTGCTGCCGCTGCTGGCCGTCATCACCATCGGTTCGGTCGGCGTAGCGGGCGTGGGCGGCGGCGCCACCTTTGCCGCGCTGATCGTGCTGTCCACCATGAACCTGCCGGTAGCGCTGGCAGGCCTGCTGATCTCCATCGAACCGCTGATCGATATGGGCCGCACGGCGCTCAATGTCAGCGGTTCCATCACGGCCGGCACGGTCACCAGCCGGGTGCTGGGCGAAAGCGATATGGCCGTTTTCGCCGCCGATGCCGAGCTGGAAAGCGATACGGACGCGCAGACCGCCTGACGCAGCAAGGCCCCGCTTCGTTTGCTTGCGACGCGCTTTGATCGATTCGTCTAGTATTCGTTCATCTCCGGGACGAATGCGAATCGATGGAACAGAAGTGGCCTCAACAGATCTGGGTGGTGCGGCACGGGCAAAGCGCGGGCAATGTTGCGCGCGAGGCGGCCGAGGCGGCATCGGAATTCCTCATCGATATCGCCGAGCGCGATATGGATGTGCCCCTGTCCGAACTGGGTACGCAGCAGGCGCAGGCATTGGCGCAGTGGTTCGCCGCCATGCCGGAAGCGCAGCGGCCCAATGTGGTGCTGTATTCGCCCTATCTGCGGGCGCGCGGCACGGCGCAGGCCGTGATCAAAGCACTGGGCCGCGATAATCTGCTGAGCAGCGTGGCCGATGAACGGCTGCGCGAAAAAGAGTTCGGCATCGTGGACCGTTTGACGCCGCTGGGCATCGCCGACAAATATCCGGAGCTGCATGCGCAGCGCCGCCACGTGGGCAAGTTCTATTTCCGGCCGCCGGGCGGCGAGAGCTGGTGCGACGTGATCCTGCGCCTGCGCAGCGTACTCGACACCATCACGCGCGAATACCGCAGCGAACGCGTACTCATCGTGGGCCACCAGGTCATCGTGAACTGCATGCGCTACCTGCTGGAGCGCATGGACGAGGCGGAGATTCTGGCCGTCGACCGTGAAGCCGATGTGCCCAACTGCGGCGTGACCGCCTATGCCTTCGACCCGCAGGCGGGCAAGCGCGGCAAGCTGGTGCTGCAGCTGGAGAACTTCGTTGCGCCGCTGATCGAGACCGGCACGCCGGTCACCGCCAAGCCGGACGTTCCGGCCGCACCGAAATCCTGAGGCCGCCCATGAAGCACGCTACCGTCACCGATATCAACGCCGCCGCGCTGCGCGAATGGCCGCTGCCCCAGCCCTCCTTCGATGGCGACAAGGAAGTGCGCGGCCATATCCTGATTGTGGGCGGCTCGCGCGAAATGCCCGGCGCCGTGATCCTGGCCGCCACCGCCGCCTTGCGCGCGGGCGCCGGCAAGCTGACCATCGCCACGGCCGCCAGCGTGGCCCAGCTGGTGGCGCTGGCGATTCCGGAATCGCGCGTGATCGCGCTGGCCGAAACGGCGGCCGGCGGCTTCACCGCCGATGCCGCGCGCAGGCTGGCCGAGCTGCATGGCAAGGCCGACGCGCTGCTGGTCGGCCCCGGCATGCAGGACGATGCTGCGGCGGCCGAACTGGTGCTGGCCCTGCTGCCGCGCTTCGGCGGCACCCGCATCATCATCGATGCCGCGGCCATGAACGCTGTGCGGCCCGGCCGCGAACCGCACCTGCTGGAAGAAACCAGCGGCCGCGAACATTTCCGCTTCAGCGAGCCGGTATTGCTGACGCCGCACGCCGGCGAACTGGCCCATCTGAGCGGGCGCAGCAAGGACGATATCAATGAGAATCCGCAGCAGGCTGCAAAGGAAGCTGCGGACAGATGGAATGCTGTGGTGGCATTGAAGGGCGCTACCACTGTCATCGCCGCCCCGGGCGGCGCATTGTGGCAACACCAGGGCGGCAACGTCGGCCTGGCTATCTCCGGTTCAGGGGACACCCTGGCCGGCATCATCGCCGGACTGGCCGCACGCGGCGCTACGCTGGAACAGGCTGCGGCCTGGGGCGTGGCATTGCATGCATCGGCCGGCGAGCAGCTTTCTCTCCGCTTCGGTGTGCTGGGTTATCTGGCGCGCGAAATTTCTGCCGAGGTGCCGGCCCTGCTGCGCACCCTCGCTCCCGCATAGATCGCGCCACACGATCTTCTTTCGCAAAGCACTGGAAACTGCGGACCCCGCAAGCGGAAACGACAGACCTGAAACCACGATGAAAGGAATGATCATGACCACGCTACATAAAACTTCCGCCCTGCTATTGGCAGGCCTGCTGGCCACCGCCCTCGCCGGCTGCAAGGACCGTGCAACCGACACCAGCACCACGACGGCCGACACCGCCACACCGGCCGCCACCACCCCGGCCACCACGCCTGACACAGGCGGCACCGGCACGGCCGTCACGCCGGACGCAACGGGCGCCGGGGCAGGCACTGGCACGGGCGCTGGCAACAGCGAGTCCGGCGCGACCGGCGGCGCAGCGGGCACCACCGGCGGCACCGGTACCCCGACCGACTCCGGTGCCACCGGCACCACGCCGGGCAGCTCCGGCACTTCCGGTACCGGCACCACCGGCTCCGGCTCAACCGGCGCTACCGATTCCTCCGGCATGACGGGCACCACCGGCACCGGCAACACCAACACCACGCCGCGCCGTTAAGCGCCGCGCGGGCAAAAAAAAACGGCGCCGGGGGGCGCCGTTTTCCTTGGTGCGTCAGTAACGCATCAGAACTTATAGTTGTAGGACAGGCCGACCAGCTGCATATGCGTCTGCCAGGTGCCGCGCGTCAGCTCACCGTTGCCGGTGCAGCCGTGCGTTACTGGCGAGCAGTTGTTCTTGTAGTTGCCGTTGGCATCCTTGAAGTCCAGGTAGCTGTACGCCAGGTCCACGGAGGAGTTCGGGCTCAGCTTCCAGTTGGCGCCGAAGGACAGCTGCAGGCGGTCCGCATCCGGCAGCGCCGGGTGGCGCAGCTCGTCGCTGCGCACGGGCGAATCGTCATGCGCGATACCGCCGCGCAGCGTGACATTGTCATTCAGCTTGTAGTTCGCGCCCAGCGACACGCGCACCGTGTTCTTCCAGTTCTGGCGGATCACTTCATCGCCTTCATCCGTGCCCGGGAACTGGATATTGATGTTCTGCATGCGCGAGTTGCGCGTCCAGGTCACATCGGCCATGCCGGCCCACTTGTCGTTGAACTGATGGAAGCCGTTGACCGACAGAGTCTCAGGCGTTTTCAGTTCCACCAGCGCTGCCGAGTTGAACTTGTTGGACGTGGCCTGCAGCACCTTGTTGACGACCGGATCGGTGGTCACGGTGGAGAAGTCCCACACGGTGCTGCCGCGCAGCTTGTGCGAAATCGAGGAACGGTAGGCGATGCCGAAGCGGGTGTTTGCGTCCAGGTTGAACAGGTAACCCACGTTGAAGCCGAAGCCCCAGTCCTTGCCGTCGTTGGAACCGTGCGCATCCCTGGTGTTGGCCAGCAGCGCGGCGTTACCGCCCAGCAGTGCGATCTGGCGCGCCAGCGCGATACCCTGCGAGGAGCCGCTCAGCGCTGCGATGGTGCCCGGCACGTCCACGCCCTGGCCCAGTTCGGCCTTCATGAACTCGGCGCTCACCCCGAAGCCGAAGAAATGGCGCTCGTCCAGCTTGAAGGCCACGGACGGGTTCAGGGTCAGCGCTTCCAGCTTGATATTGGTCAGCGCATAGCGGCCGGACCAGTTGTTGTCGTAGTCCAGCTTGGTGCCGTACGGGACGAACACGCCGAGGCCGGCGGTCCACTGGCTGTTCAGCTGGCGGCTGTAGTACAGCGACGGCGCGGCAACGGCGTTTGGCGCGTAGCTGTCCTGCGCGTTCAGACCGCCCGTGCTGGCGCCGGTGAAGCGGCGCGACCCTGCGTCATTGAAGGTGGAGTGCGGCACCACGGCGGTAATGCCGCCGGAGAACTGCTGGCCCTGCAGGCGGCTCAGGCCGGCCGGGTTGGCGAAAATGGTGGATGCGTCGGCGGCTTCCGCGCCGTTCGATTCGGCGGTGCCCTGCGAGGACACGCTCTGGGAACCGAAGCGGTAGCCGGATGCGGCGGCAGTAGCGGAAACAGCGGCAAGTGCGGCGGCAACCGCCAGCGACAGGAATTTCTGGTTCATATAAGTCTCACAATCTTATTGCTTGTCAGTGAGCCGCCCCGGCTCCCGGCGCGGCAAGGGCCGAAGCATACTACATTTGTGAACTTATAAAATAGAAAAGGACTGCTAAAAAGCAGCCCTTTTCTTGGCAAAACAGAAACTTACGCGGTTTTCGCCAGCACCGGACGGCGGCTGCGGCCGGTGATCCGGTTAAAGGCCTTCATGATCATGCGGAACACGAAACGGACCAGCACAATCGTCAGCAGCGCTTCAATGAAGGTCACCAGGAACGCGATCGCCACCGGCCAGCGCGCCGCGCGGCCGTTGAACTTCACTGCCATGCGGTCGCGGGCAATCTCGATGCTGTCATAGAAGGTCGGCACCACCAGCAGCGTCAGCACGGTGGAGGTGATGGTGCCGCCGATAATGGCGATCGCCAGCGGACGGTAGAACTCGCCGCCCTCACCCATGCCGATAGCCACCGGCAGCATACCCGCGATCAGCGCAAAGGTGGTCATCAGGATCGGACGCAGGCGCATGCGGCCGGCATGCATCAGCGCTTCCTCGCGGCCGAAGCCCTCCTCTTCCCTTGCCCGCGCTGCTTCCAGCAGCAGAATCGCGTTCTTGGCCACCAGCCCCATCAGCATGATGATGCCGATAAAGCTCATCAGGTTCAGTGTGTCGTTGGTCAGCAGCAGCGCCACCACCACGCCGATCAGGGACAGCGGCAGCGAAGCCATCACGCCCAGCGGTGCGGTGAAGGAGCCGAACTGCATCACCAGGATCAGGTACATCAGGCCGATGCCGGACAGCAGGGAAATCAGCATCTGGGTAAACAGCTCCTGCTGGTCCTTGCCGGCGCCGCCCAGGCGCAGGCCGTAGCCTGGCGGGAAGTCCATGCTCTTCGCCAGTTTCATGGCGTCGCCCGTCACTTCACCGGGCGAGCGGCCTTCCACGTTGGCCGACACGGAAATCACGCGCTTGCTGTCCTTGTGGCGGATGGTGGACGGGCCCTTGCCCATGGTCACAGTCGCAATCTGGTCCAGCGGCACCATCTGGTTGGTGCCGGATACGGCGATCGGCAGGCGCTCGATGTTTTCCGAGTTGGTGCGGTCTTCCGGATGCAGGCGCACCGCCACGTCGCGGGTCTCACCGGTCGGATCGACCCAGTCGCCCACTTCGATACCGGCGAAGGCCACGCGCAGCGATTGCGCCGCGTCACCCGCCGAGATGCCCATCGAGCTGGCCAGACCACGGTTCAGTTCGATCTGCATTTCGTCCTTCGGATCCTGCTCGGACAGGCCCACGTCCACCGCGCCCGGAATCTGGCGCAGCTTGTCCATATAGGCGCTGGTCAGTTCCATCAGGCGGCGCGAATCCGGGCCGGTGAATTCGATCTGCACCGGCTTGTTGCCGCCGTTCGACACGTCATCCTGCACCACGTATTCGGCGCCGATCAGGCCGCCCATCTTCTTGCGCAGTTCGGCAGCGATTTCTTCCGCCGAACGCTTGCGGTCCTTGCGCTCGCCGATGTTGATGTACATGCGGCCGCCCGTCAGGTTGACGTAGGTGCTGGTGGATTCGGTTTCCGGAATCGAGTGGGCGATATCGGAAGCCTTCATCATCTTCAGGCGCGAGTATTCCAGGCTGCTGGACGACGGCGTACGCACGTCCACCCGCAGGAAACCGAAGTCCGATTTCGGCAGGAAGCTGGTACCGCCCAGCTTGGCCTGCATGCCGATCGCCAGCACGAAGGTGGAGACGGCGATGATGGTCATCCAGCGGCGGTGGTGCAGCGCCCATTCGATCACACGGCTGTAGCGGTCGGCCTGGTGGTCAAACCACACATTGAACTTGTCCAGCGCCTTGCCGATGCCCTTTTTAGGGCGCAGGTGATGGTCTGGCGGGTCGCCCCAGAAGGCCGACAGCATCGGGTCCAGCGTGAAGGAGATGAACAGCGACACGGCCACCGAGCAGGTCACGGTCAGTGCAAACGGACGGAACCATTCGCCGGACACGCCCGGCATGAAGGCCACCGGAATGAACACGGCCATGATGGAGAAGGTGGTCGCCGCCACGGCCATGCCGATTTCGGCCGTACCGTTCAGCGCCGCCGTGCGGCGGTCCTCGCCCATCTGCATGTGGCGCACAATGTTTTCCCGCACCACGATCGCATCGTCAATCAGCACGCCGATCGCCAGCGACAGGCCGAGCAGGGTCATGAAGTTCAGCGTGAAGCCGCACAGCCACACCGCGATAAACGCGGCGATGACCGAGGTTGGCAGCGACAGCGCGGTAATCAGCGTGGAACGCCAGGAATTCAGGAAGGCATACACCACGAAGATGGTCAGGCCCGCACCGAACACCAGTGCTTCGATCACGTTGTTCAGGCTGGCTTCGGCATCTTCGCCGCCATCCTGGCTGATCTCGATCTCGGTGCCGGCCGGCAGTTCCTTCTTGATCTCGTCCACCATCTTGCGCGTGGCTTTCGCCACGCTCACGGTCGACGCTTCGCGCGAACGGATGATGGAGATACCGACGTTGGACTTGCCGCTGCGGATACTCAGGTTATTGATTTCCGCGAAACCGTCCTGGATCTCGGCCACCTGGCCCAGGCGCACCAGCTGCTCGCCCTGGCGCTTGACGATCACATCCTGGAACTGTTCCGGACGCTCGATGCGGCCCACCAGGCGGATGCTTTTCTCGTCCAGGCTGCCGCGCAGCTTGCCGACCGGCGAGTTGGTGTTCTGCATGCGCAGCGCGTTGGTGACGTCCGCCACCGACACATTGTATTCACGCAGTTTCTCGGCGCGCAGCAGCACCGACAGCTCGCGCCGCAGCGAACCGTTGACGGTGACATTGGACACGCCGTCAATGGTACGGAAGCGGTCGGCCAGCTGGTCTTCGGCCAGGCGCGAAATCTGCGCGTGGCTCTGCGACTTGGACGACAGCGACAGCTGCATCACCGGCTGGGCCGAAGGATCGACCCGCTGCAGGATAGGCTCGCGCATCTCGACCGGCAGCTTGTAGCGCACCGCCGCAATCGCATTGCGGATCTCGTCGGAGGCTTCGATCAGGTTCTTGCTGAAGGTGAACTGCAGGTCGATCACCGCACTGCCCTCTTGCGAGGTGCTGTTCAGCTCAGTCACGCCGGTAATGCTTTGCAGCGATTTTTCCAGGCGGTTGACGATCTCGCGTTCCACCGTCTCAGGCGAGGCGCCCGGATACGGAATGCTGACGAAAATGCGCGGAATCTCCACATCGGGATTCTGGTTGACGCGCAGCTTGCTCAGGGCGAGCAAGCCAAGCACCATGGTCGCCACGATCAGCACGATCATGGCGACTGGTTTCTTGACACTGAAATCAGACAGGAACATGGTTTAGTTTCCTTTCGCCGCAGCCGGCGCCGTGCTGTTGGCCGAGGCCACCGCTTTCGGGTTCAGCAGCTCGACCTTCTGGCCGTCCTTGAAGCTGGAGGCCGGGGTGCGCAGCACGCGGTCGCCGGCCGCCAGGCCCTTATTCACTTCCCACTGGCCAGTGCGGGCATCGCGCGCACCGATCACCAGCTCCGCCTTGCGCAGGGTGTTGTCCTTCACGCGCCAGGTGTAGGAGGTGTCGCCGTTACGCACCAGCGAAGAATCCGGAATCATCAGCGTATCGCGCAGTTCCGCTTCCACGCGGCCTTCGGCATACAGGCCGGCCACTTTCGGCTGCACCTTGTCGGCGAAGTCCACCAGCACTTCCACCTGGCGGGTGACCGGGTTGGCCGCCGGATCCACGCGCTTCACCTTGCCGGCGAAGGTCTGGCCCGGGTAGCCGTTCACGCGGAACTGCACGTTCTGGCCCACTTTCACGGTGCCGATCTTGTCCGCCGACACCAGGCCTTCGAAGCGCATGCTGTTCGGGTCGATCACCTTGATCAGTTCCTTGCCCACCTGCGCCGTGTCGCCGTTCGACACCTTGCGCTCGGACACGATGCCGTCGAACGGCGCGCGCACGCTGGTGCGGGCCAGCTGCTGCTGGGCGGTGGCGGCGCGCGCCTTGGCGGCCACCAGGTCGCTCTGGGCATTGTTGTGGCGCACTTCGGCGTCTTCCATGGCCTGGGCCGAGGTCATGCCGGATGCCAGCAGCGTCTTGTTACGCTTCAGCATGCGGTCGGTCTGGTCCAGCGACTGCTGCGCAGCGCGCACCGCTTCGTTGGCCGAAGTGAGGGAATCGCGGATTGAGGTGTCATCCAGGCGCACCAGCAGGTCGCCCTTGCGCACCACTTCGCCGTTTTCCTTCAGCACTTGCAGCACGACGGCGCCCACTTCGGCGCGCAGGTCGGCCTTGCGTTCCGGTTCGATCGAGCCGGTGATCACCGGGCCGGACGCCAGTGCGTCATTCTGCAGCGTCACCAGGTCCTCCGGCGCCACTTGCAGGGTGGCATTCTTCTTCGCCTCCGCCCTACTGGACGCCTGATCCCCTTTATCCGGGCCTGACTTGCCGCAGGCGACGAGCGCTGAAGCTACGGCGAGAGCGAGTAGGGTCTTACGCAACATAGAATTTCTCCGAGAGTTTTGGTAATACTTTGCTGTTATTAAATACGGCGCATGGAACGCACACTACTGCAGCGGAGGATTCTCCCCGCTGCCGGGGTAGAAAGCAATCACTGGAGGCCAGACTGCGCGATTTCGGGGATGGAGTGTCAAAAAACGTGGACAGACTGCAATCGGGCCGGACGTCCGCCCCGGACAGGGCGGACGGATACTTCATCAATGAATCTTTTACGCGCGGCCGAACAGGGCGAAAACCAGGTGGCCGATGGCAATGCCCGTCAGCAGGCCGCCAGTGATTTCGACCTTGGTATGGCCCATGCGTTCCCGCAGCCACTGGTAGCCTTCGGTCTTCTCGCCCAGCTTGTTCAGCGCGGCGGCGTGGCGCCCCACGTGCTGGCGCAGGCTGTTGGCGTCGATGATCACGATAAAGGCCAGCGCCACGGCCACGCCGAAGGCCGGATGCCCCATGCCCTCGCGCAGCGCGATCAGGGTGGCCATGCTGGCCACGGTGGCGCTGTGGTTGCTGGGGAAGCCGCCGTTGCCCACCAGGTCGAAGGCCCAGCGCCGCGTGCGCGCACTATTAATCAGGAATTTGATGGGGCCAACCGTGATCCAGGTGATCAGGGGCGTGAGCAGATAGGCGAGATCCATGTGAAAGTTCCTTTTTGGCAATTCACCATTATCGCAGATGCATGCTCACGGACGGAAGCGGGTGCAGTAAAATCGCCCCACTAAAAACACAAAGGGTGGATGCATGAAACATTTCGGGGTATCGATCATCGTCACGGTGATTCTGATGGCAGTGGCCGGCTGGTGGGGTTATAGCAATGCCGGCTTTAGCGGCGCGCTGACGGCGCTGTGGATCACGGGCGTGCTGGGCGTGATGGAAGTATCGCTGTCCTTCGACAATGCGGTGGTCAACGCCTCCGTGCTGAAGGACTGGAACGCATTCTGGCAGAAACTGTTCCTGACGGTGGGTATCCTGGTGGCCGTGTTCGGCATGCGCCTGGTGTTCCCGCTGGCCATCGTGGCCGTGGCCACCGGCCTGGACATGATCGGCGTCTGGCATATGGCGATCAACACGCCGTCCGAATATTCGCGCCACCTGACCGAGGTGCATGCGGAAGTGGCGGCCTTCGGCGGCGCCTTCCTGCTGCTGGTGTTCCTGAACTTCATGTTCGATGACGACAAGGAAGTGCACTGGATCGGCTGGATCGAAGAGCGCGCCAACCGCCTGGGCGCGGAAAGCCTGTCGGTGCTGCTGGCGGTGGTGGCCGTGGGCGTTGCCGTGGAAATGGTACCGGAAGCAAAGCGCTTCCCCGTGCTGTACGCGGGCGTGTCCGGCATTGCCATCTATCTGGCCGTGGGCTGGCTGAGCGGCCTGCTGGAAGAAGATCCGGAAGAAGCCAAGGCGCTGGGCAAGACCGTACAGCGCGGCAGCATCGGCGGCTTCCTCTACCTGGAAGTGCTGGATGCCTCCTTCAGCTTTGACGGCGTGATTGGCGCCTTCGCGATCACCAGCGACGTGGTCATCATCATGCTGGGCCTGGCCATCGGCGCCATGTATGTGCGTTCGGTGACGGTGTACCTGGTGCACAAGGGCACGCTGGACGAGTTCATCTACCTGGAGCACGGCGCGCACTGGGCCATCGGCATTCTGGCCGTGATCATGTTCGCCAGCGTCCAGTACCATATTCCGGAATGGTTCACCGGCCTGTCCGGCGTGGCCTTCATCCTGGTATCGATCTGGTCCTCGATCAAATACAAACGCAAAATGGTGGCTGAATGAAATTCATCGGCGTCCTGATCGGCCTCGTCGCAGCGGCCGTCCTCGCTTTCCTCGCCTACGTGTGGATCACCCTGAGCTGGTCCTACTCGGAAGGGGAGCGTGCGGGCTTCCTGCAGAAGTTCTCCACCCGGGGCTGGATCTGCAAGACCTGGGAGGGCGAGATCCTGCTGACCTCGATGCCGGGCGCCATTCCCGAGAAGTTCGAGTTCAGCGTGCGCGAGCCGGAAGTGGCCAAGCAGCTCACCGCCGCCATCGGCAAGCGCGTGGTGCTCAGCTACGCCCAGCACAAAGGCGTGCCCACCAGCTGCTTCGGCGAGACCGAGTACTACGTGACCAAGGTGCAGGTCACGCAATAAAGCGCCTCATGGCGTCCAGCGTGGCGTCCGTTGCTTCCGCATGCGGCGTGTGGCCGCATGCGGGCAGCAGCAGCGGCTGCCCGTGCGCTGTTTTACCGGCGATGGCCGCCGGTTGCGCGGCCGAGCCGTACTGGTCCCCGCTGCCCTGCAGCGCCAGCACCGGGCATGCAATCGCCGGCAGCAGGTATTCAATATTCCAGTAGGCGAAAGACGGCTCCAGCCAGGTATCGGCCCAGGCTGCGAAGATGTTCTCGGTTTTGTCGCCATGGAAGCGTTCCAGCCCCTTCAGCTTGCCCGCCTCCCAGGCTTCGCGCGCCGCGCGGATGCCCTCCAGCGTTACCGCCTCCACGAAAACATGTGCCGCTTCGGTGATGACGCCGCGCAGCCGTGCGGGCCGCTCCGCCGCGTGAATCAGCGCGATGCTGCCGCCATCGGAATGGCCCACCAGCCAGTAAGCCCGCTGCGGCAGCAGGGCCGCCAGCACAGCTGGCAACTCGTTCAGCGCGTACTCGTGCAGATAATGGATGCTGCGCACCGCGCCCAGCGGCGAAGACTGCCCATAACCGCGGCGGTCATAGACCAGCCCTTCGCAGCCGGTCGCCGCACACAGCCGCGCGGGAAAATCGCGCCACATGGCGGTGCAGCCCAGGCCTTCGTGCAGGAACACCAGCACCGGCAGCTCCGCCTGGCCCTCGATGCGCTCGTAGTACAGCTCCGCATCAGCGGTGTGCAGCAGCGGCATCGCGCCTCCATAATTTCATGACAAGAATCCGGACCTTTTTCACAATTGACCGTGTAAAATTTTCATGCCTGCTCGCAATAGTGCCAGAAGGCATAGACATAGGACCACTAATGCGACTCCCCTTTTCCCGCCTGCTGATGCTGGCCGGCCTGCTGACGGCCATCCAGGCTTTTGCCGCCGACCTTCCGCTGCTGCGCGACCGCACTGAAGGCAAGCGCCCCGTGCTGATGCTGATCGGCTCGCCTCATCTTGCCAACTATGGCCACGACGTCAATAACAACACGGTGCCGGACGTATTGACCGAACAGCGCCAGGCCGAGATTAACCGTATCGTACAGGCGCTCGCCACCTTCAAGCCGACCAAGGTTGCCGTGGAAATTTCCGCCGCCGGACAGGACAAGCTGAGCACCAAATACCGCAGCTTCCTGTCTGGAGATTACAAGCTCCGCAGCGACGAATACGAACAGCTCGGCATGCGCATTGCCGCGATGGCGGGCCACAAGGACATCTACGCCGTGGACTGGAACGAGATGCCGCCCGGGACGGTGGAAGATTTCGACTACGATGAGTGGGCCACGAAAAACGGCCAGGCGGCGCTGCTGGCCCAGGTCCGCAACAACAGCAATGTGGCCGAGGAAAACCGGCAGCTGCACAACACAACCGTGGCGGAATGGCTGATCAAATCCAACCAGCCCGACACACTGGCACGCGCCCACCGCCGCTACTTCGACTTCGCCATGCTCGGCAACAGCCAGCAGCATCCGGGAGCGAACTGGATGGCCAACTGGTACGGCCGCAACCTCAAGATCTTCAGCAAACTGGTGAGGCTCGCACCCAAAGCGGACGACCGCATCCTCGTGATCTACGGAGCCGGCCATATCTTCCACCTGCGCGAGATGACGCTGCAGTCCGGCGCATTCACCGTTGCCGATCCCCTGCCCCTGCTGCAGCAGGCCCGTTAAGGCCCGGTACCATGCCCGTCCAGTACCTGCGAAGCTTCACTGCCGCCCAGCGCACGGAAGCCTCGAACATCCGCCTGGGACGGGTACTGGCCTTCGTGGCGGGCGCGGTGAACGCGGGCGGCTTCCTGGCCGTGGGCCAGTACACCTCGCACATGACCGGCATTCTCTCCTCCATCAACGACAGCCTGGTGACCGGCCATGTGGCACTGGCGGCGACAGCGCTGGGTTCGGTGCTGCTGTTCCTGCTGGGCGCCGCCACCTCTGCCATCTGCATCCACTGGGGACGGCGGCGCCATGCCCACAGTGAATACGCCGCCCCGCTGATGCTGGAAGCGCTGCTCCTGCTGGCCTTCGGCCTGATCGGCGCCCGGCTGGAACAGGAACGCCTGCTACTGATTCCCGCGACGGTGGGCCTGCTCTGCTATGTGATGGGCTTGCAGAACGCCATGATCACCAAAGTGTCCCGCGCCGAAATCCGCACCACCCACGTCACCGGCATCGTGACCGATATCGGCATCGAGCTGGGCAAGCTGGTTTACTGGAACAGCCACGGCGAGCATCCGGTGCGTGCCGACCACACCCGGCTCCGGGTTCTGGCTTCGCTGCTCGGCATGTTCATGCTGGGCGGCGCGGCGGGCGCTCTCGGCTTCCAGCAAATTGGCTTTTTAGCGACATTACCGCTGGCCGGCCTGCTGCTCCTGTTGGCCTGGGTGCCCGTCATGGACGACCTGCTGGGCCGCCGCCCCAGAGGGCCGTGAGGGCGCGACGCACTTTTTCCCTCCACGCTTGAAAACCTGCTTGACGCATCCGGCAGGAAAAGTGACAATGAAATGGTAGCGCTATTCATTTAGCCAAGAAAATCATGGTAATACCATGACTATAGCCGCGGAGACCCGGCTCACAACGACAAAGAGACGCAATGACCTCCAGCACCCTGAGCCCGACGGGCAAACTTTCGGTCGTGGAGAAGATCGGCTACAGCCTGGGCGACCTGGCGGCCAACCTGATCTTCCAGACCCTGCTCACCTTCATCGCCTTCTTCTACACGGACGTGTACCGGATTCCGGCCAACGCTGCCGCCACCATCATCTTCCTCGGCGGCCTGGCGGGCGCCTGCTTCAATCCGCTGATGGGCCTGCTGGCCGACCGCACCGTCACGCGCTGGGGCAAGTTCCGCCCCTGGCTGCTGTGGACAGCGATTCCCTTCGGCCTGATCTCCATCCTGGCCTTCAGCACGCCGGACCTGGGCGACAACGGCAAGATCATCTACGCCACGCTGACCTATATCCTGCTGATGCTGGTGTACTCGGCCAATAACCTGCCCTACTCCGCCCTGAGCGGCGTGCTCACCGGCAGCATGCAGGAGCGTAACAGCCTGTCCTCCTACCGCTTTGTGGCGGTGATGGTCGCCCAGCTGATCATCCAGGTGCTGCTGCTGCCGCTGGTGCTGATCCTCGGCGGCGGCGACAAGGTGGAAGGCTTCCGCAACACCATGATCATCTTCGCCGTGGCCGGCACCATCTGCTTCCTGATCACCTTCGCCACCACGCGCGAACGCATCGTGCCCACCGCCACCCAACGATCCAGCATCGGCCAGGACATCGGCGACCTGCTGCGCAACAAGCCATGGGTGGTGCTGCTGGTAGTGACCATCCTCGTCTTCGTCACGCTGGCGCTGAAGGGCGGCCTGTATATCTACTACTTCAAGAACTACCTGAGCGAAGCCGCGCTGGCTCAGTTCCTGAAAGACATCGGCTTTATCGCCTTCATCGAGCACCTGAACGCAGCGCTGGTGAATGTGGGCCTGACCCGTTTCCAGTGGCCGGAAGATCCCGCCACCTCGGCCTTCAGCCTGTTCAACGGCGCGGGCATTATCTGCATGATCATCGGCATCGGCTTCTCCTCGCCGCTGGCAGGCCGCTTCGGCAAACGCAATGTGTTCGGCGCGGCGCTGCTGGTGGCCACGCTGTTCATGCTGGCCTTCTACGCCTACCCGCCAACGTCGATCGGCATGGTGTTCGGCTCCCAGATCCTGCACGGCTTCTTCTACGGCATCACCATCCCACTGCTGTGGGCCATGATCGCCGACGTGGCCGACTACTCCGAATGGAAGAACAACCGCCGCGCCACCGCGCTGCTGTTCTCCGCGATGATTTTCGGCCTGAAGGCAGGCCTCAGCATCGGCAGCGCGCTGGTGGCAGGCCTGCTGTCCGGCTACGGCTACGACGGCGCGCAGGCGACGCAGCCGCAGACGGTGGCCGACGGTATCCGCGTATCGATCAGCATCTATGCTTCGCTGCCCTTCCTCGCCACCGTGGCCCTGCTGTACTTCTACGAAATCAACAAGGCCGCCGAGCACCGCATTGAGCAAGACCTGCTGACCCGCCGCGCGGCGGCAACGAATTGAAAAGGTAAAGCCATGTCCGAGCAACTGACCCCGGCCGAAGAAGCGGCCCTGCAGCGCGCCATCTCGCAGCCGCTGGTAACGCATATCTACACGGCCGACCCGTCGGCCCATGTCTTCGACGGCAAGATCTACGTCTACCCTTCGCACGACATTGAAGCGGGCATTCCCTTCAACGATAACGGCGACCACTTCGGCATGGAAGACTACCGTGTGCTGTCGATGGACAGCCCCGACAGCCCCGCGACCGACCACGGTGTTGCCCTGCACGTGAAAGACGTGCCGTGGGCCGAGCGCCAGATGTGGGCGCCGGACGCCGCGCGCAAGGACGGCAAGTACTACCTCTACTTCCCCGCCAAGAAAGCCGATGGCATCTTCCAGATCGGCGTGGCCGTGGGCGACAAGCCGGAGGGCCCGTTCACGCCGGAGCCAACGCCGATCGAAGGCAGCTATTCCATCGACCCTGCCGTGTTCGAAGACCAGGGCGAGCACTATATGTACTTCGGCGGCATCTGGGGCGGCCAGCTGCAGAAATACCGCAACAACAGCTACGCGGCCGGCAACGAAGAACCTGCAGATGACCAGCCTGCGCTGACGGCCCGCGTTGCACGCCTCGCGCCGGACATGAAAAGCTTCACCGAAGCGCCGCGCGACGTGGTCATCCTCGATGAACACGGCCAGCCGCTGCTGGCGGGCGACCACGACCGCCGCTACTTCGAAGGCCCGTGGATGCACAAGTACAAGGGCAAGTACTACTTCTCCTACTCCACCGGGAACACGCATTTCCTGTGCTACGCGGTGGGCGACAATCCTTACGGTCCCTTCACCTACCAGGGCAAGATCCTCACGCCGGTGACTGGCTGGACCACGCACCACTCCATCGTTGAATTCAAGGACCGCTGGTACCTGTACTACCACGACAGCAGCCTGTCGAAAGGCATCACCCACCTGCGTTCGGTGAAGGTGACGGAGCTGCACTACGACGAAGACGGGCGCATCAAAACCATCGATCCCTACGGACTATGAAACAGAGAACATTCGGCCGCACCGGCGCCAGCGTATCGGAAATCGGCTTCGGCGCCTGGGCCATTGGCGGCGCATGGGGCGACGTATCGAAAGACGACGCCAAAGCCGCACTGCACGCCGCGCTGGATGCTGGCACCACCTTCATCGATACCGCAGACGTATATGGCGACGGCCGCTCGGAGCAGCTGATCGCGGAAGTACTGAAGGAACGCGGCGGCGAGAAACCGTTTGTCGCCACCAAGCTTGGCCGCCGCCTGTCGCCCCACGTTGCGGAAGGCTTCACGAAGCAGAACCTCACCGCCTTCGTGGAACGCTCGCTGAGCAACCTGCAGACCGACTGCCTCGACCTGGTGCAGCTCCACTGCCCGCCTCCTGCTGTCTACTACCAGCAGGAAGTGTTCAGCATCATGGACAACCTGATCGCAGCTGGCAAAATCCGGCACTACGGCGTGTCCGTCGAAAAGGTGGAAGAAGCGCTGAAGGCGATTGAATATCCGAACGTGAAAAGCGTTCAGATCATCTACAACATCTTCAGGCAGCGCCCTGCCGGCCTGTTCTTCGCCGAAGCGAAAAAGCGCAACATCGCGGTCATCGCCCGCGTGCCGCTCGCATCCGGCCTGCTGACCGGCAAAATGAGCGCCACCACAGCCTTTGCAGCCGACGACCACCGCGCCTTCAACCGCAACGGCGAAGCCTTCGACAAAGGCGAAACCTTTGCCGGCGTGCCTTACGACATCGCACTCGAAGTAGTAGAAGAAATCCGCCGCCTGGTGCCGCAAGACTTCACGATGGCAGACTTCGCCCTGCGCTGGATTTTGATGGAAGACGCAGTCAGCACCGTCATTCCCGGCGCCCGCAACGCCCAGCAGGCGCAAGCCAACACCCGCGCCAGCGGGCTCCCAGCGCTGTCACCGGAAACCATGGCGGCACTGCGCGAGATCTATACCAAGCGTATCGCGCAATACGTACACCACAGCTGGTAAGCGATTAGCGTGGCGTTGCCGAAGGCTTCGTCGACAGCGCCACGATCGCAACACCGGCCGCGAGAATCAGCGCATCTTCAATCAGCCCGCTGCGCGTCTGCCCCATGGTCGCCATGGCGCGCTTGCGGCCTGCCAGCGTCAGATAAGCCAGCGGCACGGCGGTTGCCACCGCCACGGCCGCTCCAGATGGCTCCTTGCCCTTCGGCGCCAACGCCGCACCGGCAATCCCGGCACTCGCCACCCGCGCCAGAAGGCCCAGCGGAACCGTGCGGTCCGGCGCCGTCTTCATCTTGTCCCCCGCCATTTCACCGAGGCCCATCGCCATCGCCCCATATTTGAACAGCGGCCGGTCCAGCAGCATCAGTTCCCCCGGCGTACGGCGGCCAAACTGCCGCGCTGCCGCAATAGTAGCCATCGGCGTCATCGACCGCGCGCTTGCAACAGCGCCGATCAGGGCGGAGGAGAGAAGATTACGAATATTCATGGGTCCAGCTCCACGTAAGCAAAAACCCTAGCTTATGAACCGTAGCGCCTTCAGTCTGTTAGCTGGGGCATATAGTGCGGGTTCAATATGCCCCGAAGAGCCTGTCCAGTGCGCTCTGAATCGCAAACTGGTACTCGCGGGCCGACGCGACGCTCACTTTGAGTTCCTTTCCCGGAATGGCGCCCAATTGCGGCGTGTCCATGACGTAGTCTTCGCCATCAATGGCGATAATCGGAAACAAGTCTGGCGGAGGTGTCATCGATGGAAACGCCGATAGCGGCCGGAGCGGGACAACTATTCTCGTCGCCAGCCCGCTGATCACATTGCTTTGCACATCAATGAGGTAAGGGATATTGCGACTGTTCCTGCCCGGGTTGACGAAAACGTCGAATCGGCTCATCAGAATGCCCGCCACTCTTCAAGCGCTACCCCGTCCTCTTCTACCCTCTGGTTGTAGGCTGCGAGGAAATCTGCGTGCTCTATGTTCCATTGCTGCTCCATGCGCGCTTGAATCTCCTCGCGCAGGCGCTCCTCGCATATCTGGGAGATATTGATACCAAGGCTTTTTGCAGCCTGATACACATCCATCGACAAAGTGATGTTAGTTGCTTTCTTAGCCGGCAATTTTGGCAGGACAGGAGCAGGTTTCATGATGATCCAATGCGCATCAGAAATGTGGGAGCGCTATGCGCATTATAGCCTTCCTCTACAAAGAAAAAAGCCCAACCGATGACGGCTGGGCTTTCGATACTGCTGCGGCAGTATGATTACTGGCCGACGCAAATAATTTTAGTTTCGTACTCGCTGGATGCAGCTTTCTTCTTCGTGGCCCAGTCGATCGCTTCTTGCGCCTGCGCCACCGTCATCACGGTCGCTTTTTCCTTGTTGCGGATAAAGGAAACGCCTTCGAACACGCCTTCCTTGCTGCGCATGACTTTCGCGAACACCGGCGGCTTCTTGTCACCGTCGCTGATTTTGTTCTGCTGTACCAGGTAGCGCTGATCTTGATTTTCCATAGTCGTCCTCAGGCCAGCGCTTGTTTGGCAGCGTCTTCCGGCGTAATGCCATCATAGAACAAGTCGGTGAACCACTCCACTTCCTCTTCAATATGGTCCTGGGCCTGTTTTTGCGTGGCGCCGCCCTTCACCAGCCAGCCCTCCACTTCGATGCACCACTGGATCAGCGCCATCGTTTCGGGATCCAGCTCTTCTTGCTTCTTCACCATGTTTTTTCTCCACGCAAAGCAAAAAGCCCAACCTGAGGCTGGGCTTTTCAGTAATTCTGGCTCCCCGACCTGGACTCGAACCAGGGACCTGCGGATTAACAGTCCGTCGCTCTACCGACTGAGCTATCAGGGAAAAGAGGCCGCATTATAGACGGCCACTTTCAGGCTGTCCAGTACTTAGAACGCGCCTTTGAACTGCACACCCCACTGGCGCGGCTCGTTGATGAAGCCGGTCAGGTTGTTGAAGTCGATGGCGCCGGTGATGCGCTGGGTGTCGGTAATGTTGCGGCCGAAGGCGGCGATTTCATACTTGCCGCCTGCCCAGTTGTAACCCACGCGCAGGCCGCCTTCGGTCATGGCCTTGCCGGTGAACTCGGTGGCTTCGTACAGGAAGAAGTTCACCTTGCTGCGGTAGGACCAGTCGGTCAGCACGAACAGGTTGCCGTCCGCCAGAGGGATGTTGTAACGCGCGCTGGCGTTGATGATCCACTTCGGCGCCTGTGGCAGCGGGTTGCCGTTGATGACCACGCGGCCAGCCGCGTTGACCGGGTTCGTGACCGTGCACTGCGCGCACTTGTTCACCGACAGGGACGGGTCCTTGATCTCGGTGAAGTTGTACGAAGCGCTGGTGGCGATCTTGAAGTCCGGCGTGACGAAACCTTCCAGTTCGGCTTCGATGCCGCGGCCCTTGGTCTTGGCGGCGTTAATCAGCTTGGTGACGTTGGAGTTACCACCCACCACGGTCAGCTGCTGGTTCTTCACGTCGTAGTCATACACGCTCAGCGAAGCGCGGGCGCGGCGGTTCAGCAGGTCCGCCTTGATGCCGGCTTCGTAGGAGGTGATGGTTTCCGCATCGGCCACGGTGATCGGCACCGAAGTCGAAGCCGCGCCAATCGACGGCGCACGGAAGCCGGTCGCCACGCGGGCGTACACGCTCACGTCCGGGTTCACGGTGTAGGTGCCGCTCAGGTCCCAGTTGAACTTGTCCTTGTCGGAGTGGATCGACTGCGGGCCAACCAGTACGGTGTTGATGGCTTCCACGGTGCGGAAGTCCTTCACGTCCTTGGTGTAGCGCAGGCCGCCGCGCACGGTCAGGGCGTCGCTCACGGCGTAGTTCACGGAGCCGAAAACGGCCGAAGCACGGTTCTTCTGCTCGCTCACCACGCGCGAGGTACGCGCGCCGGCCGGGTTGAAGTTGTCGCTGCCGCCCTGTGCATCTTCGTTGAAGAAGTACAGGCCTGCCTGCCAGCTCAGAGGACCCGCTTTCTTCGATTCGACACGGAACTCCTGCGAATACTGCTGCAGCTCAGGCAGCACGCTGGCCGTCTCCACCGGGAACGGCACCACGCCCGGACCGGATGGATTGCCGCCGTCGATATCGCCGCGGCTGTTGTAGTCCTTGATGCTTTCGTAACCGGTGATGGAGTACAGCTTCACGGCGCCCAGGTCCCAGCTCAGGCGGATGTTGCCGCCTTGCGTGTCCAGGTTCTGGTAGTTCTGGCCGTTGGTGTAGATTTTCTCTGCATCGAAGCCGTCAACGAAATCGTTCGTGCCCTTCTTGATAATATTGGCACGGAACAGGCGCGAGCTGCCCACGCTGGTGCGCTGGTGAATATTGAACAGCGCATTGAAGGTGCCGTTAGGCTGGAACAGGAACTGCACGCGTTCGGCGTGCTCGTTGTAGCCTTCCATCGAATCCGGCTGGTTCAGGAAAGCATTCGACACGTAGTCGTCGCGGTGCTGGCGCAGCGTGGACACGCGCATCGCCCACTCGTTCGACAGCGGGATATTGGCTGCAGCTTCCACGTTCGCGGTGGCGTGCGTAGCGTAGGACAGGTTGTAGTAGCCTTCCACGCCTTTCAGGCTTGGCTTGGCGGATTCGAACTTGACCACGCCAGCCGGGGTGTTGCGGCCGAACAGGGTGCCTTGCGGACCGCGCAGAACTTCCACGTTCTGCAGGTCGAACATCGGGTAGCCCTTCAGAATCGGGTTTTCCTGCACCACGTCGTCATAAATCAGGGAGACCGGCTGCGAAGCGAAGATGCTGAAGTCGGCATTGCCGTAACCGCGAATGTAGAAGCGCGGGAACACACGGCCGGTGGAGGATTCCACGTTCAGGCTTGGCACTTTACCGGCCAGCACGCGGATGTCCTGGCCGCCGGACAGGATCACGTCCAGCTTTTCATTGGCGATGGTGGAGACCGATACCGGCACTTCCTTGATGTTCTCGGTACGGCGCTGGGCCGTCACGGTCACGGTTTCCAGCTGGCCGCTGGCGGCTTGGTTCGTTGCCTGGGTAACTTCCTGGGCCATGGCGGCCAGGGGCATCACGGCGCTGAGGGCGAGGAGACGCTTGTGCATCCGGGACAGTTTCATTGTCAGTATTCCTTGGTTAGAAATTGCGAAGCAAAACGCTGTCTCCCGTTCTCTTCTTCCGCCTGCTATCGGATAGATAACAAAAAGCCGCGTCTGCGCGCGGCTTGGGTGTAATTTCGCGGACCGCAAGGTTAATGGTTTTTACATATCCTGTCAAACCACCAACCTGGGTTCGCCCGGACTCAAGTGCTGCAGCTGCCGAGCGTTGCATCCTTTTTCAGGTGGGCCGGAACAGCGTTCGGCGACACGCAGATTTCGTGCGAAGAGTGACCGGCTTTCTTGCAGACCTTCACTTTGTTGCCGTCGCCGCAGCGGGCATCGATCACGGGAATCGTCACCGAACCGGCGGCGCTGCAGGCGTTCTGGTTGCTGGCCTGTACCGCGAAGGTGTAGCTGCCTGCGGCCGTGGGCGTGAACTGGGTGACGGCGCCGCTGGTGGTGCTCAGGCCTGCGGCGGGCGACCAGGTGTAGCTGCTGATCGAACCGCTGGCGGCGTCGGATGCAGTCAGCGTCAGGCTTTGTGCGCCGTAGCCCAGCACGATGGTGTTGGCCGGGGCATTGGTGTCCGTCGTATCCGAACGGCTCACGGCGACCTGCGGCTGCGGCACTGCACCCAGCACTGTCACGGTAGCTGGCGCGGTGGCTACATTACCTGCCTTGTCGGTCACGCTCAGCACCACCTCGTTGGCGCCGATGGCGCTGCAGCTGAAGGAGTTCGGGCTCACACTGCGCGACTCGATGCCCCAGTTGTCGGTGCTGCCGTTGTCCACTTCATCGGCCGTGATGCTCACGTTGCCTGCCACCAGCGTGCGCTCGATGGCACGGGTGTGCACCACCGGCGCTTGCTTGTCGTTGCTGGTGGTGTTCGATGCGGCGCTTTCGTGGTGCAGGCGGTTCAATGCCGTCACGGCATAGTAATAATACTTGTCTGCCGCGATGGCGCCGTCGGTATAGCTGGTCTCGTTGCTGTCGGTGAGGGCCAGCAGGTTGTCGCGGTTCTCAAGGTCGATGTTTGGCTGCTCGGAGCGGTAGATGGCGTAGCGGCGGGCCTTGTCGAATTCGTCCGCGCCCTCTGCCCTGCTCCACGTGAGCGTCAGCGAGCCGTTGTCGTTCAGGGAGGAACTCAGCTCGCCGGTTGCTGCGGGCACCGTGCTGTCTTTCCACAGCATGGCAGGCAGCATGGCGGGCTTGTTGTAGATATTGTCCTTCAGGTCCGTGCGGTAGCCCAGTGCATTCTGCTGCAGGAAGGCGTGGCGGAAGTGGATCTGGCCCGCGATATGGCTGCTGCTCCGGTTCATCGCAATCTGGTTGGCGATTTGCGCGGGGCTGGTCCAGCCTGCAGTGTTCATCTTGTAGTCGGCCAGGCCGATGTACATGTGGCGGTCGAAGGCGTTCTCGTTCCACCATGGCACCAGCAGCTGGTAGTCCGAGCCGGCCTGGCCGATATACCAGTAAACCTGCGGCGCCAGGTAGTCGATCCAGCCCATCTGCAGCCACTTGCGCGAATCGGCAAACATGGCGCTGTAGTGCTGCAGCGCGCCCGCCGATGTCGGCGAACCAACCGCAGGGTCGGTGCTGCTGCGGTAGATACCGGATGGCGAAATGCCGAACTTCACCCAGGGCTTGAGCGCGGCGATGCTCTCGCCCACGCTGGAGATCAGCAGGTTGATATTGTCGCGGCGCCAGTCGGCACGGCCTGCCGGTGTGTTCGGGAAGCCGCGCGGATCGGCGTTGTAGGCCGCATCGTCAAGCGTGGCCGGGGTGCCGTTCGGGTAGAAATAGTCGTCGAAGTGGATGCCGTCCACGTCGTAGCGCTGCACGATGTCCATCACCACGGCATGCACGTGCTCGCGCACAGCGGGCAGTCCGGGGTTGAGGATCTGCACGGTGCCGACGGTCAGCAGCCATTCGGGATGGGTGCGCGATACGTGGGTGGGCCCATACATTGCATTGTTACCTGCGTTCGACAGCGTGGCGACTGCGCGGTAGGGATTGATCCAGGCGTGGAATTCCAGGCCGCGCTTGCGGCTCTCCTCAATGGCGAACTGCAGCGGGTCCCAGGCCGGCGATGGCGCGGTGCCGGAACTGTTGGTCAGGTAGTAGGACCATGGTTCCAGCGTGCTGGGATACATGGCGTCGGACTGGCTGCGCACCTGGAAGTAGGCGGCGTTCATGCCGGTGGCCTTGTTATGGTCAAGAATGGCAGTCAGCGCACTGCGCTGCTGGTCGGGAGTCTGGGTGCGCACCGGCCAGTCCAGGCTGATGTGGGTACTGATCCATACGCCGCGCATCTCGCGTTTCGGTGCTGTGGTTTGGGCATAGCTCTGGCCTGCGGCGAGCAGGCACAGGGCTGCGGCCGCGCATAGTAGTCTCTTCATAGTCCTCGTATTTACTCTGAGTGGTTAAAGGGGACACAACGTCCGTAGCGTTATGTTCTTTTTACAAGGTGGCGAGTAAAGACTATGCGTGCACGATTGGCGTGCCCAATGAATTTTCAGGATGCGGCCATAACTTTTGGTATGCATTTTTCAATACCAGTTTACGCACCAAATTCCGCATTTTTTACCGTTCATGCCACGGATTGCACCATCTGGCATTCCGGCCGTTGGCGTGCAATCCATGCCGGCGTACAGTAAGGCCATCTCCACCACTCAGAAGCAATGATGAAACTTCTCTGGATCGCCTTCCTGCTGGCCGCGGCGCCCGCCTGGGCCAGCCGCGCGACGGACCTGGACCAGATTGCACGGAACTACCACGCCCTCGGCCAGCTCGATGGCACCGTGCTGATTGCCGATCAGGGCAAGGTTATTTATCACCGGGCATTCGGGCTGGCGAACCGGGAATGGGATGTGCGCAATACCACCGGCACGGTTTACCGCGTTGCATCGCTGACCAAACAGTTCACGGCAACGCTGATCCTCCAACTGGCGGAGCAGGGCAAGTTGCGCCTGGACGACAAGATTGGGCAGTATGTGCCGGAGCTGGCGCCGGACATCGGCAGCCGTGTCACCCTGCACCAGCTGCTGAACCATACTTCAGGCATCGTGGACTACGCCAATTTCCCCGGCTTCTGGGCCAACCGTCTTGGCGAGAAAGTGCCCAAGGCAGACTTCCTCGCCATCATGAACCGGCCACTCGAATTCGAGCCGGGTTCGCAGGCACATTACAGCAGCTCGAACTACACCCTGCTCGGCTGGGTGATCGAGAAGCAGACCGGGAAGCGCTACGCCGAGGCGCTTGACGAGATGATTCTGCAGCCCGCAGGCATGCGCGAGACGGCCTACGACGCGCCCGAACGCATCATTGCGCACAAGGCATCCGGCTATGTGCGTGCACTGGGCGCCTACCAGCCGGCAGCCCCGCTCTGGATTCCGAACATTGGCGCTGGCGGCGGCGTGGCCAGCACCACGGGCGACTTCTTCAAGCTGGACCGCGCGCTGGCAGGGGACAAGCTGCTGAAGCCGGAATCGAAACGGCTGATGTTCACGCCTTATATCAAGGATGATGTCTGGGGTGATCTCGGCTACGGCTATGGATGGCTGATTGGCAGCCGCGTCGTCGCTGGCAAGCCACGCGTGGTGCACGAACACGGCGGCAATGGCAACGGCTTCCGTACGCTGGTTACGCGCTATCCCGAGGACGGCAAGCTGGTAGTGATCTTCCTGAACGAAGGCAATGGCAACAAGGGGCCCGAGATCTACCAGATGCGCAGCGACTTCAGCGAAGCGCTGTATGGCAGGAAAGTCAGTCCGCCGAAGCCCGCGCTGCACGAGCTGCTGGCGACGGAAATCCGCCGGCACGGTGTGCAGGCCACACTGGCACGCTTCGATGCCCTGATGGCACGCAGCGGGAAACCCGGCGATGGCAATGGGCTGAACCGGCTGGCCTACCAGTACGCGGAAGCCGGACAGCCTGCCACAGGAGTGGCCATCCTCAAGCGCGCGGTAACGCTCTATCCCGAGGATGGCAACCTGCATGATTCAATGGGCGAGCTGCACCTGATGCTGGGCGACCGTGCCAGCGCCCGCGCGGAATATGCACGCGCGCTGGAGCTGGACCCGAAGAACGGCAACGCGGCCGAAGCCCTGAAGAAGCTTCAGGCCGAGTAGCCTCTCACCTTATGGCTTGCTGCTCAAGCTTACCCTGGCGCTGCCCAGCCCTTCGCTGGTGGCGGTGACGACGATTGGCCCGCCCTTGCCTGCCCTGGTGCGCACGATCGCCAGCGCCAGGCCGTTGTAGACGGCGCGCTCGGGCGACTGGAAGGAGACGTGGCTGGTGGCGTCGCCGTTGTCGGTGGCGACCAGTTCCGCCGGGCCGCTCACACTGAAGCGCACCTTGTTGCTGGTGCGCGGCACCATGCGGCCTTCGCGGTCGGTGACTGCCACCGTGACGAAGGACAGATCCTTGCCGTCGGCGGCGAGCGCGTTGCGGTCGGTCGTCAGCGACAGCTTTGCGGGAGCGCCGGTGGTCTGCACCGTGTCCTCCGCCCAGGGCTTGCCCTGCTTGTAGACCACCGCGCGCACCGTGCCGGGCTGGTAGCTCACGTCGTCCCAGCGCAGGCGATAGTCGTTGGCCGTGCGCTTCTTGCGGCCCTGCGATTTTCCATTGACGAACAGCTCGGCCTCATCGCCCGAAGTGTAGAGGTGCACCGGTGTGACCTGGCCTACGCGCTCCGGCCAGTTCCAGTGCGGCAGCAGGTGCGCCATCGGCAGCTCGGGACGCCAGCGCGCCTGGTAGAGGTAGAAGCGATCCTTCTTGAAGCCCGCCAGGTCCACGATGCCGAAGTAGGAACTGCGTGAAGGCATGGGGATCTTGCGCAGCGCCGCCAGCTCCTTCGCTGCCTTTTCGCGCGCAGCCGGGTCGGTGAAGTTCAGCACATTGGTGGAGTCGGCATTGTACGGTGTCGGCTCGCCCAGATAATCGAAGCCGGTCCACACGAATTCACCTGCCGTGAACGGGCTGGCGTCCAGCCCGCGGAATTCAACATCCGGCGACCAGGCCCATGGCGGTGCGGTCAGGTCATAGCTGCTGACCTGGAAGTTGAGCGCTCCTTCGCGCTTGTCGTCGCTGACGGGGAAGAAGTATTCGCCGCGCGAACTGACGGTGGATGCGGTCTCGCTGCCGTACACGGGAATATGCGGCGAGCTGCGATGGAACTTCGCATACTCCAGTGGCTTGTAGTTAAAGCCCAGCACATCCACGGCAGTCTGGAAGCCGTTGTAGCCGGATGCGATGTGATTGAAGCCGCCCGTGGTCGGCCGCGTGCGGTCTTCGCCGCGCACAATGTCGGCCAGGTGCGCCGCCATCTTCCAGCCTTCGGGCTGTCCCTGTTCCATGATCTCGTTCCCGATGCTCCACATGATCACGCTGGGGTGGTTGCGGTCGCGCTGCACCATGGCGCGCAGGTCCTTCTCGTGCCATTCGTCGTACAGCGTGCTGTAGTCCTTCGGTATTTTTCCGGTGCGCCATGCGTCGAAAGCTTCTTCCACGATCAGGATACCCATGCGGTCCGCCAGTTCCAGCAGCTCCGGCGCAGGCGGGTTATGTGTGGTGCGGATGGCGTTCACGCCCATCTCGCGCAGAATCTCCAGTTGGCGTTCCAGCGCGCGCGTGTTCACGGCAGCGCCCAATGCGCCAAGGTCATGGTGCATGCTCACGCCCTGCAGCGGCACATGCTCGCCGTTGAGCAGAAAGCCGCGTTCAGCATCGAAGACGGCGGTGCGGATGCCGAACGGCGTTTCCACTTCATCCAGCACCCTGCCCTCGCCGCTAACGGTGGTCACGGCAAGGTAGCGCTGCGGCGCGCGCACGCTCCACAGCTTTGGCTGGGCGACCTGCAGCGACTGCGCCAGCAGGATCTGGCGGCCGGCACCGATCTTGGTCAGTGGCGACGCTTCGCTCCGCACCAGCGCGGGGCCGCTGCGGCGGCCTGCCGCATCCAGCGCATAAACCGCGGTGGAGACCTGGGCCGCCGTATCAGCGCCATGGTTATCCAGCGTGACCTGCACATTGACCGTGGCCGCATCGGCCTTCACGATGGGGGTAGTGACGAAGGTGCCGTTATGCGCCACATGCAGCGGCGAGGTCTTCACCAGCCACACATTGCGATACACGCCGCCGCCGGGATACCAGCGAGAGGACTGGGGCGGATTATCGACACGGATCGCCACCACGTTCTCCGCGCCGGGCTTCAAATGCGGCGTGAGGTCAACCCGGAACGAGGCGTAGCCGTATGGCCAGCCGCCGACCTGTTTGCCGTTCAGCCAGACCGTGGCATGCGACATGGCGCCGTCCACATCGAGGTAGACGCGGCGGCCCGCATCGCTGGCCGGGGAGACGAAGTGCTTGCGGTACCAGGCCACGCCCCACCATTCCAGCTTGCCGGTTTCGCCGTCGTATTCCTGTTTGAACGGGCCTTCGATGCCGAAATCGTGCGGCAGGTCCAGCTTGCGCCAGCCCTTGTCATCCGCATCGGCGCCGCCCGCAGGCTCGCCTTTCATGAAGCGCCAGTCGGCATTGAAGGAAGTCCGCTCCCGCACATTCTGTTCGGCGGCATGGGACGGGAGGGACAGCGCCATGACGGCTGCAGTCATGGCCAGCATCGGGACAGGTCGCATTGGAATGGTCCGGTAAAGAAAAATGTAGTATCGGCCGGGTATGGTCATTTGAATAATCAGAAATCGGCATAGGATTTTGCCAAAACAGGATAGCTCCGGCGCGCGGCTGGCTGTACCAGTTGCTTTATTCGCTATAATTGCCCGTCATTTTCCAGGGGGTTTGCGTGGGTGCGTCGATTCGTCAGGGGACCATGTTGGCCACGCGCGGCAGATTGCTGCGCGCGGTTCTGCTTGGCCTGGCCTGCGTGGCCCCGCCGCCGGCGCTGCCGGCCGACCCGCCTGAATCCTCGCTACAGGTGCTGCACTGGTGGACCTCCGCCAGCGAGCGGCGCGCGGCCAAGGTACTGGCAACGCGCCTGGGCGAGGAAGGCATCGAGTGGAAGGATAATGCGGTGCCCGGCGGTGCAGGCCTCGGCGCCGGCAAGGTGCTGAAGAGCCGCGTGCTGGCGGGCGACTCGCCTGGCGCCACCCAGATCATCGGCGTGTCGGTCGGCGAATGGGCCGAACTGGGCCTGCTGCGCGGCTTCGACAGTGTGGCCGTGGCGGGCAACTGGAGCCGCGTGCTCTTCCCTACCGTGTATGCGCTGGTGCAGCATGATGGCCACGTGGTGGCCGCGCCGCTCGGCATCCACCGCATCAATACCCTGTTCTACAACCGCAAGCTGTTCGCCCGCCTGCAGCTGTCGCCGCCCGCCAGCTGGAGCGAGTTCGAACAGGCAGCGCGCAAGCTGCGTGCCGCAGGCATCACGCCGCTGGTGCAGAGCAGCGAGCCGTGGCAGGTCGCAACCCTGTTCGAGAACCTGGTGCTGGCCGAGAGCGGCCCGGAATACTATCGCCAGCTCTTCGTGCGCCAGAACCCGCAGGCCGCTTCGGACAAGCGCCTGCTGCAGGCCTTGTCGCACCTGCGCACCATGAAGAGCTGGATGCAGTCACCGCTGGAAGAACAGTCCTGGCCCGATGCCGTGCGCCGCTTCGCACGCCGCGAAGGCGCCATGCTGGTGATGGGCGACTGGGCCAAGGCGGAACTGAACGAGTGGGGCTACGCTACCGATGACGAATTCTCCTGCGCGCCCATGCCCGGCACGGCGAAGCTGCACCTGTACAGCGTGGACACGCTGGCCATGCTGGGCGCGGAAGGCAGCCGCATGGCGGCGCAGGAAAAGCTCGCAAAGCTGGTGGTCACGCCCGCCGTGCAGCAGCAGTTCAATGCGGCGAAAGGCGCAGTGCCGGTGCGGCGCGACGCCGATCCTTCCGGCATGGACAGCTGCGCGCGCGATTCCTGGACCACATTCGCCAGCGGTGCCGCCGCGCAGGCGCCCAGCCTGGTGCACCGCATGGCGGCCGATGAACAAAGCCGCGACGCCATCATCGCCGAAGTGCACCGCTACTTCATGAACGACAACGTTACCGAAGCCGACGTGCAGCGCCGCCTGGCGGCCGTGCTGCGCGCACTGAATTCGCGCCGGCGCAACTGACCGGCCATCACGAGGGAACAGCATGTTACGCAAGATCCTGATTGTCGACGATGACCAGAAAACCCGGATGCTGCTCAAGACGTATCTGGAAAAGAACCAGTACGAAGTGATCCTGGCGCATAACGGCGAGAGCTTCCTGTCCGAACTGCACCTGCATGCGGGCCAGCTATCGCTGGTGATCCTGGATGTGATGCTGCCGGACACCGACGGCTTCGCGCTGTGCCGCATTGTGCGCCAGCAGTCGAACGTACCCATCATCATGCTCACTGCCAGCTCGGACGAAACGGACCGCGTGGTCGGTCTCGAACTGGGTGCGGACGATTACATCGCCAAACCATACAGCCCGCGCGAGCTGCTGGCCCGTATCAAGGCCATACTGCGCCGCGTGTCGGCCGAACCGGCAGCGGCGCCGCGCTACTACCGCTTCAATGGCTTCACCCTCGATGCGCTGGAACGCAAGGTGGTGGACAGCGAAGGTCAGCCGCTCGCGCTCACGGGCCTGGACTTCCAGCTGCTGAAATATTTCGTGGACCATCCGGGCGATATCCTGGACCGCAGCCTCCTGTGCGAAGAAACGCGCGGGCGCGACGCCGGCCCGCTGGACCGCTCGCTGGACGTGCAGATCAGCCGCCTGCGCCTGCGCCTGAACGACGACGGCAAGCAGCCCATGCTGATCAAGACCGTGCGCGGCGCGGGCTATGTTTTCTCGGCGGACGTGAGCGTTTCCCATGTCTGAACGGCGGCGCTGGTGGCCGCAGTCCCTGCTCGGCCGCCTGTCGCTGGTGATGGTGGCGGGCCTGCTCATCACGCAGGTGGTGGGCAGCGCCATCTGGGCCACGCAGCTGCGCGCCAAGGCGGAAACGGATGCGCGTTCGGCCGCCCAGTACCTGGGCCAGGGCGCCGCCAGCTCAATCCGCTTCTTCCGCGCGCTGCCGCCCAGCTACCGCAGCCTGCTGATCCAGCAGCTGCGCGAAATGGGCGGCACGCGCTTCTTCGTGTACCTGAACAGCGCGCCTGTTGCGGTGCCTGCCATTGCACCCAATGCGCTCGCGGACACCGCGCTTGAAACAGTCGGCGCCACCTTGCGCAAGGACTTGCAGCACGACCAGTTCCGCCTCGCCTTCGCCTGGCCCGAGCAGCTGGCCGTGTCGCCGGACGGCGTGCACCTGAGCGAGCTGCCGGAGAGCTGGGTGCGCCACATCCTGCTGCCCAAGCCCGACCCCGCGCCCATTCTCGTGATCCAGACCGAGCTCGAACCGGGCAACTGGCTGTACATGGCAACGCTGATGCCGAATCCCTACTTCCTGAGCAGTAACGACCCGCTGTCCTCGGACCGGCTGGTGCTGCAAGGCCTGTCGCTGGCAGCCGTGCTGCTGCTGTCCATCCTCGTGGTGCGCTCGATCACGCGCCCGCTGGCCGCGCTGTCCGATGCTGCCGAGGCCTTCGGCAAGGACGAAGCCGCGCCTGCCCTGCCAGTGACCGGCAGCCGCGAATTCCTCAACACGGCGCGCGCCTTCTCCGCCATGCGCGAGCGCATCGCACGCTATATCGCCGACCGCGAACGCCTCTTCATCTCCATCTCGCACGACCTGCGCACGCCCATCACCCGCCTCAAGCTGCGCGCCGAACTGCTGGACGACGAAGGCCTGCGCAACGAGTTCGAGGAAGACCTCGATGAACTGGACATGATGGTCAAAGGCGCCCTGCAGTGCGTGAAGGACAGCGATATCCACGAGAACCCGGCCGAGATCCGGCTCGACAGCCTGATCAAACGCCTGGTGCGCAGCGCGCAGCTGGCGGGCCACAGCGTGGCATTCGATGGCACGGACATCGTAGTACGCGGCAAGCCGCTGGCCCTGAAGCGCGCCATCGGCAACCTGCTCGATAACGCGCTGTTCTACGGCGAGCGTGCCGAGATCAGCGTGCGCACCATGGACGGCTGGGTGGAGATCGCCGTGCGCGACCACGGTCCCGGTGTGCCGGACGATGCCTTCCCCAGCCTGTTCGAGCCCTATGTGCGCCTGGCACATGGCCGCGAGCGCAATGACGGCGGCATGGGCCTTGGCCTTGGCATTGCGCGCGGTGTGATCGAAGGCCACGGCGGCAAGCTGCTGCTGGCGAATCACCCCGAAGGCGGCCTCAATTCCGTGATCCGCCTGCCCGCCTGACGTTACTTGGCAAAGTGTTTTGTAATGTTTTGTAAGCCTGCCTGACATAGCGTTGCGGGCCCGGGCCCGATGCGGTGGGCCCAATGTAAGGTTACGTAAGCGCCCAGCTCGCACCCCGCCCTCAAACCTCAATCAAATCAATCACTTAGTCTTTCGTTGCTGCGCAACGCCACATGCTGGTGTCACACAGCGAGCCTTGCTAGCATGAACTTATCGGCAAGTTTCCACGTATTCACACTCCCCTCATTGGTGTGAATTTGTCCGGCGCCACGCTGGCGGCGCCGGTTTTTTTTAGCCGAAACAAAGCTGGCACTATAAAAAATACCTAACGGAGAACGCATGTCTGAACCATTGATTCGCAAAAAATGCCTGCCCCAATTGATCGCCATGATCGTGGGCAGCCTTGCCTTACCGAGCCACGCGGCCGGTCAAACCAGCGGCGCTGCCGCGGAAGATGCGCCTTCGGTCGTGGAAGTGCGCGGCATCCGCGAAACGTTGAAGCGCAACCTGGCGGAGAAGCGCGATGCGATGAATATCGTGGACAGCGTGACGGCCGAAGACCTCGGCAAGTTCCCGGACAAGAACGTGGCCGACTCCCTGCAGCGCGTGCCCGGCATTTCGGTGGACCGCACCTGGGGTGAAGGCCGCGACATCTTCGTGCGCGGCACCGACAAGAACCTGAACATGACCCAGCTGAACGGCCAATCCGTCGCCTCCGCCTACTGGTGGAAGAACGACGCGCAGAGCCGCGGCTTCAACTACGACATCCTGCCGTCCGAACTGGTGGGCAGCCTCGATGTGTACAAGAGCCCTTCGGCCGACCTCGATGAAGGCAGCATCGGCGGCCTGGTGATCGTGAAGACCCGCAAACCGCTGCAGTTCAAGAAGCCCTTCACTGCGCAGTTCTCCGCCGAAGCCACCTACAGCGACCTGCCGGAGAAAACCGATCCGCAGCTGTCCGGCCTCGTGGCATGGAAGAACGAAGCGAAGACCTTCGGCGCGCTGATCGCGCTGAGCCGCCAGAAGCGCACCATGCGCCGCGACGGCCTGGAGAACTTCACCGACGCCACCAAGTACAACATCGTTGACCAGAATGGCGCGGTAACGCCGGGCGCCTACGCATCGTGGGGAGGCGGTTCGGCCATCTTCCGCCAGGACCGCGAACGCACCACCGGCAACATCACCCTGCAGCTGCGCCCTACTTCCAATTCCGACTTCTCGCTGAACTACCTGAATTCGGATATGGACATGGACAACAACAACCAGAACTACCTGTGGCAGGCAGGCGGGCTGGCGGACGCCAACGGCACGCTGCGCGTCAACGATCCGCGCTTCATCACCACGTCGGACGGCACCAAGGCGCTGGTAGGCGGCACCGTAGGCCCAACCACGGGCGTATCCTTCGAGCCGATCTACCGCGAGGCCTACATCAAGTCGAAGGTGCTGGACTTCGAAGGCAATGTAGATGGCGACAACTGGAAGCTGCATACGCAGCTGGGCACCACCTCGGGCGCCGGCGGCAGCGAACATGACCGCAATTTCTGGTTCACCGGGAACACCCGTGCCACCATCAACCTGGCGCCGGATACCTATGAGGTCAGCTACCTCGATATGAACCCGCTGGACCCGACCAAGCTCACGCTGCAGAACGCGCGCGACTGGATCCGCCGCATGGAGAGCAAGGAGAACTACGGCCAGGCCGACTTCACGCTGGATGTGGACAACAGCTTTATCAAGAGCGTGAAAGTAGGCGCCAAGCTGCGCGACAACACCGTGAAGAACCGCCGCACCATTGGCACCGTCGGCCCGGGCAGCACGGGCTGGCAGTCCTACTCGCTGGCCGACCTGTCCACCGGCCCATCGCCGCTGCTGAGCCAGGAAGCCGCTACCAAAGGCTCGCTCACGCAATACGCATGGGTGGACGACGGCCTCGCCTTCAGCAAGGGCTTCCCGATGTATGACAAGGGTATGGTGTACAAGGAAGCGAAAGGCGAGTACTACCGCATCAAGGAACGCATCTCGGCGCTGTACGGCAAGGCCGAATTCGGCTACGACAAGCTGCGCGGCGACTTCGGCCTGCGCTATGTGCGCACCCGCCAGACCTCGGAAGCGAACCAGGACCTGAGCGGCACCGGCAACTACACGCTGGGCAGCGTGGAGCGCACTTACAACGACCTGCTGCCGAACGTGAACTTCGTGTACGAGCTGCGGCGCGACCTGCTGGTGCGCGGCGCCGTGTCCCGCGTGATGGCGCGTAACACCTTCAGCGACCTGAGTGCCAGCACGGAAGTCAGCGGCACCACCAATGCGGCCACCGCAGGCAACCCGCTGCTGAATCCCTATCACGCCAACCAGGCCGAAATCGGCGCCGAGTGGTACTTCGCCGATGCCTCGCTGCTGTCCGCCACGGCCTTCACCAAGCGCCTGGACACCTTCATCTACACCTCCACCGCTGTGGAAAATGTGGCAGGCGTGCAGCGCCCTGTAACCCGCCCGCACAATGCGGATAATGGCGCCACCATCAAGGGCCTGGAGCTGCAATGGCAGCAGTCCTTCGGCAGCGGCTTCGGCGCCATCGTCAACTACACCTTTACCGATGCCAAGGCCGGTTCCGTGGCCGGTGGCCGCAAGCTGAACGTGGTGGGCAACTCGCGCAACCAGCTCAATGCCAGCGGCTACTACGAGCGTAACGGCTACAGCCTGCGCGTTTCCTACAACTACCGCTCCAAGTCCTACGGCGGGTTGAACGAAGGCGGCCAGGATGTGAACAGCGCCTACGGCCAGTGGGATGCAACGGCGAACTGGGATATCAACCCCACCTACAGCCTGTATGCATCGGCCGTGAACATCAACAACGAAGTGATTCGCACCAACACCACGGACGGCCTGCCGGTTGGCGTCTATGAGAACGGTGCGCGCTACAGCGTGGGCCTGCGTGCGAAGTTCTGAGCGTATGAAGAATCAGGCAATGAGCATGAATACCCCGGTGGGCAGTTCCAGGGACGTGGCGGTAGCAATGGCTTTTATCGGGCTGATGTTTTTCATCCTCGGCTTCGTCACCTGGCTGAATGGCTCGCTGATCCCCTTCCTGAAAATTGTTTGTGACCTGAACAATTTTCAGGCCCTGTGGGTCACCTTCGCCTTCTACATCGCCTACACGGTGATGGCCTTGCCGGCGGCGGCGGTGCTGCGCCGCACCGGCTACCGCAAGGGCATGGCGCTGGGGCTAGGCATCATGGCCGCCGGTGCGCTGCTGTTCATTCCGGCCGCGCGCACCACCTGGTACGGCCTGTTCATGCTGGCCCTGTTCACGCTGGCCACCGGCATGACGCTGATGCAGACGGCGATCAATCCCTACATCGTGTGCATCGGCGCGCGCGAGAGCGCCGCCATGCGCATCAGTGTAATGGGCCTGCTGAACAAGGCGGCCGGCGTGATCGTGCCGCTGGTGTTTTCCAGCCTGATGTTGTCCGGCATGGGGCATTACTCGGATGCGGAACTGGCCGCCATGACGCCGCTGGCGCGCGATGCGCTGCGTTCCGAACTGTCGCTGCGCCTGGTATTCCCGTATGCGGCCATGGTGGGCTGCCTGCTGCTGGTGATGCTGCTGGTGCGCTTCTCGCCGCTGCAGGAGATTCCCGCCGAACATGCGGAAACGCCGGTGGAACGCTTCGGCGTGCTGCGTTTCCCGCAACTGGTGCTGGGCGCGCTGTCGCTGTTCGCCTACGTGGGCGTGGAAGTGATTGCGGGCGACACTATCGGCCTGTACGGGCATAACCTCGGGGTGGACAAGTTCGGCATACTTACGTCGTACACGATGAGCTTTATGGTGCTGGGCTATATCGTGGGAGTGCTGGCGATACCGAAGTTCCTGTCGCAGAAAGAGGCCCTGCTGCTCTCGGCCATCAGCGGCATCGCTTTCACGGCTGGCGTGGCGCTCAGTTCCCCGTCAGGCACCGGAATTTCGGAAGTACTGGTGACCTGGGCCGGCGTGCCTGCCGTGCCGGACACCGTGATGTTCCTCGCCATGCTGGGCTTTGCCAATGCGCTGGTGTGGCCCGCCATCTGGCCGCTTGCGCTGGAAGGTCTGGGCAAGTACACGGCCAGCGGCTCGGCCCTGCTCATCATGGGCATTGCCGGCGGCGCCCTGCTGCCCATGCTGTATGGCCACCTGTCCGATATCCGCGGTTCGCAGGCAGCGTATTGGGTGATGCTGCCCTGCTACGCGCTGATCCTGTTCTATGCCGTGAAAGGCCACGCCATCCGCTCCTGGCGCTAGAAAATCAGGGACAGTCCCGGATTTCCAAAATCCGGGACTCGGCGTCCCCGTCTGTCCCTGATTTTAATGAGCAGCTGGCCTTCGGCCAGGCCATCCTTTAGCTGTGCGGCCGGTACCAGAACTCGCGCCGCGCCAGCGGCGTGGCTTCCGGCAGCAATGGGTTGCGCAGGTTGAAAACCCGGCGCTTCGCCAGCGCGGCCCGCTCGATCATGGCGCCGAAATATTCGTTGAATAGTTTTTCGTAGCTGCCATCGGCCAGCATCAGTGCCATGCCGCGTTCGATGTCCGCTGCCAGCGCCAGGTTCCGCTTGTTCACAAAGTAGTAGAAGGCGCTGGGGTAGTACAGCGCAAGGCCTGGGGCTACCACCAGCCCTTCCTTTGCGTGCGCCTTCGCTTCATCCCAGATTTCGAAGGTGGCGCGGGGAAAATAGTCGACGCGGTCCGTGGCCAGCATGCCGAACATGCCCGCGTAGTCGGAGGCCGTCTGCACCTGGAAGCCGTTGGCGCGCAGGATATCGGTATCGGGCCAGTCATGGCCCTGCAGCGCCGTCATGGCGCGCAGCTCCTCTGCCTTGCGGATGGCGGCAAAGCGCGCTGTATCGCTTTTGCGGATCAGCAGCAGGCGCCAGCCGATCAGCCCCCGGTCCAGCGGAATGCGGATGGGCAGAAGGTCCTGCTCGCGTTCGCGCGAAGTCATGGTCCACATCACATCGAGGATGCGGCCGCTCTGGAGTTCCAGCAGCGCGCGGCTTTGCCGCATCATCAGAGGCGTGGACTGCAGCACGTACTTGTGACGCGAGCGCTCCAGCGCCATCCGCAGCAGGCGCACCGGATAGTGCTCGCTTGGGGCGGCGCGCGGTTCGGAGCGGGGATAGCGCAGAACCGTCGCGGCGGCGCGTGCCTGGGGCAGCGACAGCGCCAGCATGCCTCCCAGGATTGAGCGTCGACGTATTTGCATGCGCCCAATGATAGCAGCACCACATTACAATACGACGAATCGCCCCACACAAGCCAGGAAACGCCATCATGAAGCTTCTACTGACATCTGCAGGTATCAGCAACGAAAGCATCCACGCAGCGCTGCTTGGCCTTCTGGGCAAACCGGTGGCCGAGGCCAGCGCATTGTTCATTCCGACCGCCATCTATGCCATCCCGAATGGCGCCGACCTGTCGCGCAGGGTTATCCGCGGTACGCTGGGCGACCCGTTCTGTGAGCTGGGCTGGAAATCGCTGGGCGTGCTGGAGCTCACCGCCCTGCCGAGCATCCAGCGCGAGCTGTGGGTGCCGATGCTCGAAGAGACAGATGTCTTGCTGGTTGGTGGCGGCGACTGCCAGTATCTGACGTACTGGATGCAACAGTCAGGACTGGCAGACCTGCTGCCCTCCCTGCTGCGCAAGACAGTATATGTGGGCCTGAGCGCGGGAAGCATGATCATGACCCGCTATGGCACTACCTTCGGCAGGCATGAGCTCCCCGCCACAAGCCCCAAGTCACTCGGGCTGCTGGACTTTGCTCTGCACCCTCACCTTGATCATGAATGGTTCCCCGATAACGCCCTGGCCGAGCTGGAAAAACTGGCGGCAACGCTCGCCATGCCCTCCTACCTGATTGACGACCAGACCGCCATCAAAGTAGTGGATGGCGCGGTCGAAGTGATCTCCGAAGGACAGTGGAAGCTGATTACGCCCTGACGCCAGTACCGCGCTAGGGCATCCTGCTTATGCTGACGGGGACGCGCACGAAACTGTCGCAGGACCAGCGAACCTTGAGCGGCTCGGCCGCGTCGGCAATGCTCTCGCCGCTGACATCCTTTCCCGTCCCGTAATTGACCTGCGCCCCACTGTTCTTGTTGATGTCGAGGACCAGCAGCAGGCGGCTGCCCTTGCCAAGCTGGCGGCTGGTCATGCGCGAGCGGGTGAACGGGATCGCCGCAACCTTGCCGGGCGTGAGCAAGCGCCGTGTCTCCATATCCTGCGCATAGCTGGCACGGCCCAGGAAGTATGAAAGATGGAACAGGCGCCCATCCGGCATCAGTTCGTAGAGCACGGCGCCAACATCCATATCGCGCTTGTTGATCGACGCCTTCAGCACGCCCTCAAACACGCCATTCACCGAAACCGGGCTGTCGAAAGGTTCGCTGACGAAGGACAGGCCAAGGGCCGGATCGAGCTCCTTGCCGATGGCGGGATAGGGATAGTAGTCGTTGCTGGCCTGACTGCGGTCCTTGAAGTCGATTGCCTGCGCCAGCGTGCAAGCCGCCTTGCTGCGCTGCGCCGACATGCGGTAGTACTTGCCATCGCGCGCGCTGCTCACGTAAAGCTTGAGCACCTTGTCCGCCATTTTCTCAATCGACGGCGCATGGCGCCATTCGTTCGCGCCCATGACCTGATAGTTGATGCGGTCTTTCAGCAGAGCCGGACGCGGTGCGCCGCGCAGCACATGGTCAAACCACGCATAGGTGAGCGCCGGCGTATCGATCTGGGCCACCGGGTCGATGGCATACTCGTTGACCCTGGCCGGCTTGCGGCTGGCCTGCAGCCCGAAGTGGTCCCACGGCCCGATGACCATGGTGTGGTCGGCATCGGGACGGTACTTCATGTGTTCGCGGAATATGTGCAAGGCCGAGACTTGCGCATCATCGAAGTAGCCATTGATGCTCAGCACCGGAATGCCGATGCGCGCATAGTCCTGCTTATACGAAGTCATGGACTGCCAGTATGCGTCGTAGGACGGGTGGCGCAGCCAGCCCTGCAGCGCCGGATTGGGAGTGCCTTCGACCTTGTCGATATCGCGGTAAGGACGGCCGCTGGCGAACCACTGCTCCTGCTTATCGCGCCAATGCTGGCGGTCGAAGTAGCGCGAGGTATCGAGCATGGGCGTATTCCCGACATAAAAGAACCAGCCGTAGTTCGCGTTCAGGAAGATATTGTTCTCCATCGGCAGGCCCAGGCCGGGAATGATGGCAGCATAAGGCGCAATGGCCTTGAGCGCCGGGTGCAGCTGCTTCGCAGCCGCCCACTGTGCGAAACCGCTGTAGCTCCCGCCATGCATAACTACCCGGCCGTCGCTCCATTCCTGTTTGCTGATCCAGTCGATCACACTGTTAACGTCCTGAACCTCATGTTCATAAGGCTCGATCTTGCCGATGCCCAGGCGCTTGCCGCGTGCATCGGCAACCACGCCCGCATAGCCGCGTGCAGCGGCGTACTTCGCTTCGAAGCGCGCTGATTCGGTATCGGGATAAATTGTGTACAGCAAGGTGCCGGGAGCGCGCCCTCCGCCTTTCGGCAGGGCGACGACAGCGGACAGCGTGACGCCGTGCGCCGTTGGGATCATGACGCGGTCATCGACCACGAAACGGCGGGCCTCGTCCTCGGCAAGCAATGGGGGCGACAGCGGCAGGATGGCGGAATAGACTTGCAGCGGCAAATAGGCCCGCGCCAGCGCGAGCACTTCATCGACACTGAGCACCGGCTTTCCGGCATGGGGATTGAGCACCCGCTCCAGTTCCACGCGCGCGATCGGCAGGTCATACACGAACTGGTACCACGACGCATTCACCGCATCGGCATCATTCAGGCGCTGGAATATGGCGCGAAAGGCCTCTGCATAGGCCTGATCAAACGGCAGCGCGCTGTTCAGCCCTGCCCTTGCAAACACTTCATAGGGAAGAAAAGCGGTTGGGCTGAGCGACTTGCGCAGTTCTGCCAAGGTAGCAAGCGCCGCCTCGTTGTCGCCAGCCAGCAATTGCAGGCGGAGGCGGTTGGTCCGGTAGCGCTCCGGATTATCATCCTTGTACTGCGCAAGCGCTTCCCGCGCAAGGCCGGGGAATACAGACGACAGCAGGACCGGATCACTGGCTGCCTGTGGCGGGAATGCGATATCGGCAGCCTGCACATACTGCCCCGCACACAAGAACAACAGAACCAGGAAGCGCTTCATCGTTACCCCCGCTGCGAATGGAAAGGCAATTCTAACTGAAGCCCAAACCCGCTCAGTGGCACCTTGCCCAGCCGGTGAAGGCTGGGCAACTTCACACACTAGTGGGACGGATCTGCCTTCCCGCCCGGCGCCGCCTGCGCGCGTCCGAACAGGAAACTGAAGCCCGTAGCAAATTTCTGCTTCTGATCGGCGACCTGAGCGAATGAATGGCATGCCATGCAGCTGCGCTGCGCCGCATCTTTCACCTGCGTCACCTGCATATAGGTTTCCAGCACGGGATTGAGCAACTGCATGGTGTTAGGCTCGCCCGCCGAACCCTTCAAGGACAAGGGCGCATTCTGGGGAACCGGCGGCGTCGCAGAATACTGCCCTCGCGGCCATTGCGTGTTGATGAGCTTGTAGTACTGCCATGGCGCATTCTTATTGCCAGCCACGATGAGGCTCTGCGCATACTTTGTCACCGTCGCGGCATCGCTGTCATCGGCCCATACCTGCGTGACTTGCGTCACAGCAGGCACCTGCTGGCCCTTCACCATCGTCGGCATATTGGGCACGGCATTCGAGGCCGGGTTATAGAAACTGTAGTTAACGCCGGCCTGCGCCTGGCCCGTCACCGGCGCGTTATCGACCTGCGCAAAGGTCGCCCACAAACCGGCCGAATTGCCTTGCGTGTCGGAGCCGCCACCCGCAAAGACGTGCAGCCCCACCAGCCCCACCGTCTGCACGCTGCCAGCCCCACCGGGCGGAATCACATAAGCGCTCGTTGTGAAGAAGCGTTTGCTGGCGATTTCACCTGCTGTCAGAATCTTCCAGGCCGCCTTGATCTCGAAGGAGCCGATTGGCGGTGCGATCGCCTTCTTGGCGGCATAGGCCGACTGGGCCTTGGCTTCGTACAGATTATTGCTGACGATGTAGTCGTAGAGGATCTTGTTCAGCATCACCTCGTAGTACACCGGCTGTGTTTTCTGGTCGTACAGCACGAGTTCATCGACCTGCTCGATGTTGTGCAGGTCGGGCCTGTCGTCGTCCACCTTGGCGACGCGGCGCAGCACGCGCAGCTTGCCGGCCTGGACTTGCGCCGCGATGGCCTGCGGCACATCGGGCGCTGCCGTCCATTTCCCCCAGGGCGCCGGCTTTTTGCCGTTCGGTAGGAAGACCTGATCGGGCGAGGCGAAAGTCTGCCACACCGCCGTAGTCGGCGCCCCGAATGCAGCCTTCGTATCCGGCACGCCAGCCTGGCCGGGCACGGCTGGCCAGTTCAGGTAGAAGAAGTTCTGCCACACATTGCATGATGCAATCCGGTTGATGAATCCGCCATTGCTGTCCGGCGGACTCGCGGTCTTCGGCGTCAGCGACAGCATGGGCTTGCCCAGCTCACTCGCACACGCGCTGGAGTTCGCCGGCGCAGCCGCCTGCGCCAGCAGTGGAGCTGAGCACACCGCGCCCAGACATAAGCCGAGCGCAACACGCACGCCGGTCCGTAACAGATACTGTTGCTTCATACGACTGCCTCCCTGGTGAGTTGGACTACAGAATCGTTTTAGCTACCTTTATGTGCCGCATTATTGGCGCTAGGAACGTTAGCATGTCGTAGGGGGAGGAAAATGCACACTATGTAACATCCTGGCAATTTCGAATGCTGCGAGATCGCTAGGCAGCAACTGCGTTATAGTGAAGTTCAGTTTTGTAAAGGGAATGTCCATGAGTCGTCGGAGCAACGGAGGCAGCACAGACAGCAGCGCTTCGAGCTCGCTACCGGCGATCGAGAAGAAGGCAAAGCCTCCTGTTCCGAAATTTTCCTCAATAACGCGGCCTTCCAAATCGCAGGCTTCCTTTTCCACACTTGCAGAACGAGAGCCGAAACCCGCGCAGCTTGCTGCGTCGAGCCATCTGCCGGAAATGAGCAAACCTGTGAAACATGCAGCTTCCGGATCCTCTCAAGTAGCAGCGTCGGCCAAGCTTCCCCATTCCTTTTCAGCCTTGCCGGGACCGCGCAGCAAGGCGAGCGCATCAAGCGCTCCCCCGGATTCCGGACCGATGCTTGAAGCACTCAGAAGCGAAGCGATACACCGCTCCTCGCTCGCCACGGCAGTACTGAGTAACGAGCAGAGCCCATTACACGCTCATGTGACCGCGATCAGGAAAAAGTGGCTCGGGATGGGGATCTCGAATGAGGAGACCGCTCATCACCTGCACGTCATGTCCACTCAGCTCCCACGGACGCCGCTTACGGCGTCGGAAAGAACTGATGGCAACTCCATTGGCTTCGTTGCCGGCCGCCCCACGCCGAGCAGGTTTCCCGGTTTGGCAACGCCGGATCTGCCGCCGCAAAAATTAGACCCACCCGGCATTACACTGCGCACGGACAAGCTGCCAGCAACGGCGGCACCGGAGGACGTTCATAACGCCCGATCAGATTTTGGAAAGAGGACCTGGACGGTCATTCATGAAGCTTCGCATGCGATCCTGGGCACCCATGATTACCGCACCTATTTCGCCGGAAAGCCCTCGAAGGAAACCATTGCAAGGGCGAAGCTGCTCGGTCCGGACACGCGAGGCTATTACACGGAGCAGCGGCCTCTTACGCAGTCCAAAGATCTGGCAAGAAATGCCGATAGCTGGGCCGGATTTGTGATGGAATCCTCAGAGCACATCAAAGGCGCGAGCGCGGCGAAAATCCAGTCCACGTTCCGTGCGTTCTCGGCGCGCAAGAAAGCCCCATCTCAAGCGAGTGCGGAGCCAGCGTCGAAAGCTGAGTCAAAGTGACCGTCCCGGGCGCTTGGTGCAAGCCGGGGCTGCCTACAGTATCTTGCTAAAGACTATAGCGCCTTCATCCGTTTTTGTAAAATGGCGTACGTCGTTCAAGATTGAAGTGCCTTGGTGAATACCATTGCCGCTTCCTCGGTGTCGCCCGTAAAGTTGAAGCCGTTCTTAAGCAGCACTTTGACAGAGGCCGGGTTGCTCTCGAAGGTACGAGCTCGCAAAGTATGCACGCCTTTCGTCGCAGCGTGCTCGGCAAGTAAAGCAACGACCTCACTCGCCAGTCCTCGGCCCTGCCATTTTTCTACGATCGAATAGCCGATCTCTGCCATGCTGTTTACGGGAGGACCGAAAAAGCCAGCAGCGCCAACCAGCTCTCGACTTCCATCATCGGAGCGCCGTATCGCATACCAGCTATACCAACCGATTACGGCCTCCCCTCCTTCGCTTAGTCGATCATAGAAGAACTGCATCGCGTCACGGTCATATTCACCGGGTGGCCAATCCGATGGCACCTCGGCGTTGATCGCACTCGATAGCATGGATGGCGCGTTGAGCTCCAGCTCCATATGCGCTTTGCTCGCAGGGATCAGCTCAAGGCCAGCTTTAGAAATCAGGGTCATTGAATAGGGTTGCTTTCGTGGTACAGATGGCTTAGGAAGCACAGCATGCAATTGCGTGAATATGCGACATTGTGCTCGATTCGCGCCCAACGTACTGTCGGAATTATGTCGTAATGAAGTGATCGTTGGTCTCTCGATCCGTCCACGCGCTTGAGTCATAGGACCAGTGATCTACTCATCCGCCCCTACTACTGCTCAACAGTCATAGGACCACCGGACTTTTCGCTACCGGTCCGAGCATCGCCTCCAAAATGCAGAAAGGGCCTACACACCGAAGCATGTAAGCCCTTGATTCTGTACGACTAAAATTCTGGCTCCCCGACCTGGACTCGAACCAGGGACCTGCGATTAACAGTCCGTCGCGTTGCGGACTCAGTTATCAGGGAAAAGAGGCACTACTATAGCCGCGCGAGGCGGACTCTACAACACACTTTCTTTTGATGCGTCATGAACTGGCGCAAACCCAGGGCACACACGGACCGGGGCAGGCTAGCCTGACTCCGACGGCGGCGGCTTTACCAAGGCATGACGCCCCGGAAAAGCCGTCGTGCTCAATTCGAACAGGGCCCGGCCGGGTATAAGACTCCCGGTTATCCAGTGTTATCGAAGATTGACGGCGACCAAGTTGCCGCTGCCATCCAGCGAATAGAGCACTCCATTGCTGGAAATGGCGAGGTCGCCCCCGAATGGACTGCTCCAGACCACCTTGTGGGTTTTCAGGTCGATGGCCAGGGTGGTCATACCTGAACTGACAAAGGCAAGGTTGTCCGTGACGATGACGCGCTTAAAGCCAGACTCGTCCGCTCGTCCGGACAAGGCCACCGTCCAGAGCAACGCACCGGTGTCCGCCGAATGTGCAGCGAGCATGCTGCCGGTCGCCTGGTACAGCAGACCATTCGCCAGCGCTACATTTCCTTCCCCGCCCGAAACCTGTGTCCACACCAGGCTGTGGGCGACCAGGTCAAATGCCATCAGGCGGCCTGAAAAGCGCACATAGGCCCGGTTCCCGGCCACAGTGGCAGTCGCACCCGAGTTGGGTGGCACATGGTTCGGGTCGCTAACCTGCCAGCTGATCGCGCCGGTGGAGGCATTGACCGCCGTGAATTTGCCATCCACATAGGCATAAGCGAAATTAGCGTCCACTGCCGGGGTCCAGCCATAACCCGTCGGGATATTACTGGAGCTCCAAGCGAGCGTGTCTGTCGCACCCAGGTATTTCCTCATGCCCGTGGCGTTGCCGCCGGCAATATACAAATCGCGTCCGTCGGCGGTTGGGGACATGAATCCAGTGCCATCCATCGCCAGCTTATTTACCAGAGCGCCTGTCTGCTGGTCGAAGACCCACAGGTAGGAAGGGCTGGAGGTGCCAAAGGCCATATTCGGCGCGATATAGACTCGCCCATTCGCCACGGCCGGCGCGCTGGCATACTCTCCCAGGTTTGCCTGCCAGGCAATCTCGCCGGTTGCCTCATTCACCGCGATCAGCTTGGGGCTGTTGTGGTTCCTGACGAGGAACACTTTACCGTTGTCGTTGGCCATACTCAGGTCCTGCCCCTCCATGGCGTTGTAGGGCAAAATCCAGCGCCGGGTAAATTTGGCTGGATCGAAAGTAGCGGCTACGTAGGCGGTATGGGCTGCATTGCCGTTAAAGGAACTCCATGCCGAAACACCGGGCACCTGCTGTAGCGGACTCAGCGTAGACGCTGGACGCACAGTAATCTTGAAGGGCATCAACCAGGGAGAACCCGAAACCTGCTGGTGGCACGAGGGGCCATCCTGGCATACGCGCACTTCCAGGTTGCCGCTATGCTCACCTTGCGACAGTTTAGCCAGGGTCTTCACGTCGACACTGAAGGTCGACGATGCGATCTGGTACTGGGGGGTGGTGGACGCGGCCGTCAAACCCGATGGATCGGCAATGACAAGAGTTGTGTTTGCCAGATCGGCCGACATGGCGCCGCCGAATTTCAGGCTGACTTGCTCGCCGGGGTAAGTCTCCACTTGCAGCGGGCCACCCGACAAGGTGACGCGGTTGGCGCCTTCGGCCTTGGATTTGACATTCATCTTGAGTGGAACACGCCATGGAGAGCCTGGGAACGGTTTGCGGCAGGTGGCGGGATCGTCCTCGCAGACGCGCACCTCCAGGCTGGTCTCATGTACTCCGGCCGACAAGCCCGGCGCGCTATGCAGGGTCGCGCGGTAGGAGAGCTGGTTTATCGCAGTAATGCTGACATCGGTGGTAATGACACCCTTGGTATCGATGATTCCGATATTGGCATTCTGCGAGAAAACCTTGCTCGAGGTAGCCGTGATAGCAAATTGCTGGCTTTGCCCCTCATAGGCGAGGACTTCCGGCTTAACGGGGTCAAAGGTCAGCCAGCTCCCGTCGGAGCTGGTTGGCGGCGGCGGATTAACCGTTCCGGAATTGCTTCCGCCCACGCTGCTACCACCCCCACCACCACCACCACCACAGGCCGCCAACGCGCACAGGGAAAGTGCCAGGGCCACAGTTCGGGAACTCTGTAACATGCTCGTCTACCTAATTTATCAGGGATGGCGATTGTAACTTAACCAACAGTCGTGTGCCACCAGCAACCGAGCCCATTCGCCCTTCCGATTTGAAGCTGAATCCGCGCCCGCAAAGCAAAAGCCCAACCTCGAAAGGCTGGGCTTTTTCGTATTCTGGCTCCCCGACCTGGACTCGAACCAGGGACCTGCGGATTAACAGAACGGCCTTCCCTGACACCGGCCCTCAGAAAGTGCTTGTTCTGAAAGGGCCTTTTCTTGCGCCCTTCCCCATCCACTGATGCCCCGAACGTTTCCCGAACCGCTATGATCCTTGCCGAAATGGTAGGAGGAAAAAGCTGAACAGGGTCAAGGGCTTACGCATTTTACCACCGACCGAAAGCCGAGCATCGTGCACCGACCGTCAGCTTTCGCCCCTTTGCGGAAGTTCGTGCTGAGCGCCGACCCGAATGAGATAACAGACGCAATAAATGCGTCTATTCAAATGTTAAAGAATTGAAGAATCGCTCTTGAAATTTGAGGGATTCTTTCTGGTCTTTATCGGTTACGACGCCCAACATAAAGGTCCCACCTGGTACCCTGAACCACAATCCGTGGGTGACTTTTTCACCGTTGCTGCCAGGTATTTCGCCCAAAGTAGAAACAGCATCAGCGCCCTTGAACGTCAATGTTTTAGCATCAGGCTTTGTGATGGTGGAGTCAAAAGTCCCGCCCATTCCTGAACCGGGACCCGAGCGCTCAAAAACCGCTAAAAACGTAGAGCCATACCGGTCAGTGCCTCGCAACATAAACGCAGGCTGCTCCCCACTACCCTTTGTAATATCTTCAAATGAGCCGGGCATTTCGATTGAAAAATGTCCATCAGTAGAGCGCACTCGCGACCAACCATCTTGCGTAGGCGTGAGTGCATCATGCGGATATTTCTTGTCCGCGTACTCCTTTCGAGTTACTGGCATTGATGGCATTGCCTGTTCGGCAGGTTGCATGAAGAAAAAGCGGCGACCACGTCCCGACGTAAGCTTGGTGCCGTAAAAACGCATCCGCTTTCCAATAATCTTATCTGCAGGCTTTCCCCATAGGGTAGTTATCGCATTAGGGAAGCACGAATCCGTTTGTAGCACCGCGGTGAAAAACTTCGGAGATTTCTCACTTTCAAAGACAACCTTGGCATTTTCGATGCTAACGTCAATACGGCCAGGTGTAGAGTTCATTTTGAAAGTATTGTTAACATCCCCTTCAATTACCCAATCTGCTCTACTTGCAGCGTCTTGCGCCGACTTAACGATGGCGGTGCAGCTCGAATTACTCTGACCGACGGCGGAATGGGAGGCCGTAAAGAACAGCGAAGCCAGGGCCACATACAAAATCTTCAAGGACTTTTCCTATTCTGAGGTAAACCATATAAAGAGGCCGCAATTGGCCGAGTTGAGCCAATTATACAAAGCCGCCTTTAACGTCTGAAGTCGGTGCATCGAACTCCTCGTTTAACCGACGAAGAATCGTTTGCAGAGCAACGCGCTCGTTCTCCGCGTCTTCAGGATGAAGTGCACGAGCAACATGCCGGGCAGCGTCCGCCAGTATTGTTCCCCAAGCCAGTTCCTCATTGATGCCCATGCCATCACGGTACATGCCAATCTTCAATGAGCAATGCAACTGCTTTTCAGCTACCCATACACGTAGCATTTCTACGGAAGCAGCGTCTCGTTGTGCAGCGGCAGGTATCGGGCGTTCGTTCATAAAAATCGGTCTTTAAATTATCAATGGCTGCAGTTGGCCGGTTGCCGCATATCTACGAGAGGCTCCAGACTGCCTCGAAATCTTGTGATGAGATTGCGGTGTACGTGGGCTCAGATAAATCCAGTGGGACTTGACTTAGTCCACCGAACTCATCCTCTATATGCTGTCCACCATAACATAAGCAAACGCCCGAATCGTACTGCTCAATCTGACGAACTACCGCGCCTTCGTTATCAACTTCGAAGTACCACCACGAGGTTCCCCAGGCGTCATGCTCATCACCTCGAAGCTCATTCCAGTGTCTTTTAACGTAAGTCGGCATATTCAAATCAGGTCGATAACACCAGTGTCTGCTCGTGGCGGTACTCAGACTCAATTTGACTTGTTCAGTCGATTCATCATCAACTCGCCAAACTCCGATGACCGGCGCTCAAGCGACAGCCGCAATGCAGCGCCGTAGTTTAGGTCTGTTGCCTCCACACCGTGAACAATGCTCCAGAAAACTCCAGCGCCATCTTCTTCTGGAAACCTCTCGAAAACACGAAACAGTGTGCTCAAACTCTCTTGAGATATCTCGGTTTGCCACAGCTCAGCAAGAAGCCGTTCCAAGTCAAGCCAGTTCCCATTAGGCGTAGGCTCAAAACTATCAATGTCCTGCAATATTTGATTTTGTGAACTATTCATCGTCAATACGTCAATCAACTTGTCATTGCGGGCGGTCCGCTTTTGGCCGTTATACGTCAAGCCAAGTAATCGACCTCGACGCCCAGGTCGGCGTACCCAAGCACTCGAAACCCGGTTTCAGTGGACTCTCCTGGAACGTGGACCTTGGCCAGCTCGGTCAATACCGCCTGCCGTTGCGCGGGAGATTCGATAGCGATTTCTACCCATTTAATGAATTTATATCCACCATCCCGGAAGTGGTAAACCCATTCTCCATCCCATTCTGAGAGGTGTCCATTTTCCACGTCCAATGTACGCCATTTGGGTGAGAGTGGCCCAAGCTCATACATCGCCAGCCTCAACTCATCCCACTTGGTATCGTTCATCAATGACAGCATACGACTGTTCTTTCTATGACTAGGTCCGCTTCTGGCCGTTATGGGGCATCGTTCGCTTGCTTCAGCAAGTCTCCGTCGAACCATACGTCTTCATAGTCGGGCGCAAGCAGTACTCGCCATCCAGGGGGCAATCCCAAGTATGGAACAATGCTGGGACAATGTTCGCCTAAGTGAGCGACATGAAGTGGCTGATAGAAGTCTTCATGCGTGGAGTATTCCCCGGCGTAAATATACCATCCGCACGTCCCATTCTCAGGGGCTAGGCGAACCGCATGCAGCGGCGCACTACTAAGCGAGCCAAGCGCAATTCCCACTTTCTGACTAGGTTCAGGGGACATGCACTTGACGCCGAATCGCTGACAAATGTCATGGTGTTCAGTTTGCATGATTACGTAATCCGTTTGCTTGCTGCACAATGTTTGCTTCTGGCCTTAGTCGCAAGTGGCATTAAACATCATTGGGCAACTTCGACAGCCATTCCTGAACCTGGACGAGAATAGGAGCAAGCGCCGGTGCAAAGCCATCCTCATCATGCCACTGAGCGATGTCGAGGCGCATAGCCAGGCTTTCCAACTCCTTAATCAAGTTATACGGCGTCCCTTCTAATGCTCGACCATTTCCACGAATTGATTCCGCAAGAGTGCGCGCAGGCGCTTGTTCTGCTTGAACTAGCTCCAGGGTTGCCTGAATACGACTGATTAGAGATTCGTTTGACATCCAGTTTGCGTAGGTCTGCTTATGGCCGAACGCGACCGATCGCCTTAGGATAGCATTTTGGCCAAACGAAAAACTCACGCTTTGTCACCGCTCGACGCGATAGCGGGGCCATTGGTGTTGAGAATACTAAACGCTTTGCCGGGTAACTGCAGCCGGAGGTCGCAATCTTCAACGTCAGTGCCTAATAGGTGTTACTCTCCGCTACCTGTCTAACTGCAATACCTAAACAAAAGGTCTTCGTGTCCCATAAAGCCTCGCCCTCATTGCCAACTGAACTGCATTCCGCAGCGCTAGAGGCCGCACCGCTAGAATTCGCGCGTGCTGCCAATGCCGTCTTTGACTTGTTGGAAACGGTACCGCTCGATGATTTCAGTCTGCTGCCACCAGCCGAGGACGTCTCTGCCGCCTGCTCCTGGCTACTCGGCCTAGTATTACTGTACAACCCAAGTGTTTCTATACCCGAAGCCCATATATTGACATGGCGTCGTCTTCAGCAACTGGCACCGGGAGCTGACTACCGCACAGCACTGGAGGAATTGGCAGACTTGCGACGCTGGGCTAAGGAACTAACTGCATTCGCCGAGGGCAGCGTACAAAGTGCCTGACTGATCCGCCCTAGAACTGACCGAAAGGCGCGAGACTAATTTCGCGTGTCGCTCTTTGCCGCCACATGGGTACAACTCACTGCAATGCAACGGGTTAATCGAGCACGAACGGTTGATCTAAGTCCACTGCGCTTTCGTCCTTTACGACGAGCCTGCGACCAGCATGAAGCTCACGCATGATGTGCCGACGGTCGATCTCTAAATTCATCCAGGTTCTCTGGAGCCCATTGGTAACCTTCATCTCAGCTGACACCCATTTCAGATTAGAGACTAAGTTCTCCAGTTCCTCCTGAAGGCGCACCACATCGCTGTCAGTAAGGATCGCGCCGTCGCAGGCGTCTGCGTTATCGATATTCATTTTCACTCCATTTAAATACTCGTTTTGCTAGCGGCCATAGGTGCGAGCACGCTAGGCCAAACAATCAGCAACCCTCTTTCTTAGCCAAATACTCAAAAACACACGACAGCTTCCGAAGCTCCAGAACAACCGGATCAGTATCAGCGGCGATGGAACCTATCGGCTTCTCCCGCGAAGCATGTTCAAAGATACGCACTACGGCAGCCCGGTGAAGCGCTATGTCCCACAACAGCAGCAATATGTCTGCGGCGTCTCTACGCCTCTTAATGGCCTCTAGCTCGCGTTTCGTTAGCGTAGCGTTCGGGCGATGTCTAGAGGGAGATCCTTGTCCGCTGGGATTAGGAGGCGTGCTTGGCTCTCCAGGCCTTCCTCCCATGGTTCGGGTCTCACGACCAACAAGCCGATATTGCTCACCGTTGAAATGCCGCGCCCAGCGCTCGGGCGTATCTTTCCATCTGGTCCTTACCCACTTTCCGCCACGAGTCTTGTCCTTATATTCCGCCGCAAAGAACCACGCCTCGTACTCTGGCTGATATGCGTTGTACTGCTTCAAAGGCGGAGACTCTCCATCCCTCAGAGGCCCCACGAAGTCAAGGTCGAAGTTCATGATGATACTGTATAAATATACAGTATTCTAGACCGTCTGATACGTTAAGATCAAGGGACTTTCAACAGTGAGATCGTTTCTTCCTATTCGCCCATGTGCTACTCCGCAAAAGTCATGGAAGACTTCAGATGGTATGAAAAGCACTACGGTGCTGGGATGGACATTGACATGTTTGTGCGTCTGCTTGAGCGCTGGCGCAATGGGGAAAAGATTGTTCTACCTAAGGGGATGACCGACGCATTCAAGCTTTCCACACCCCGAAATGAAGGTGAGGAGCACTGTCGAGTGCTCGTGCTGGAATACGAGGCAGAACGGATGAACCGCCTGCAGGAGGAGCTATTCGGGCAGCGCCGCCGACTAGCCGATGCTGAACGCTCTTTGGCATCCAAATTGACCAAAAAAGCGAACGAAGAACAACGCATTGCTGGAAACAAGATCAAGCAGCTGCTTAGCAAGATCAGCGATCTCGAACGCACTGAGCCGCTTGAACGCGACGGGAGGATTTTTCCTGGCAACTATTGTCCAGTCCTGGTGATGGTCGAAGGAAAGCTGATGATCCGTCCCATGAGATATTTGTGCCGCCCGAACGGAGTGCCCGCCTTCTTTGACAGCAAATACCCTGGCACGTACAACGCTCGTAGGGACAGCCTTAGCGGCTACTGGAAATCCGTCTATGCGAATACACACGCCGTGGTCGTTGTTTCTGCCTTCTTTGAGCATGTAAAGCGCCACCGCCTTGAAAGCCGAGAACTAGATCAGGGTGAGAAGGAGGAAGACGTAATCCTCAAGTTTGAGCCAGGCGATGGCCGGCCTATGGAACTTGCCTGCCTGTGGTCACGCTGGACTGGAGCGGGAGAACCGGACCTGGACTCCTTTGCCATAGTAACGGACGAGCCCCCCTCAGAGGTTTCGGCAGCTGGACATGATAGGTGCCCAATCCCCCTTAGGCATGAGAATGTCGAAGCTTGGTTGCTTGCTCCTGCATCGACCGATTACCAAGCACTACTGGACGAAAGGGAACGGCCTTACTATCAGCATCAGATGGCCGCTTGATGCTAGCATCCCGCGCCACTAGGCAGCTGGCGTCATGACGGCGTCAAAAAACGGCCACTCTGCCAAAAACAGCCGGGGAATGGGGGTGGCCATGCCAGCACCACGACGCACGCACCTGGGACCACTATGCACGCCTCTGCCCCCTCCCGCGACCGCCTAGCCTGTTACGCCGCAGCCGCCTCTTCAGACCTCACCCGCCGCCCTCCGTTCATCGCCATCGAAGCACTGTTAGCCGCCTCCTGCAATGTAGAAAGCGACAAGTGAGCATATCGCTCAGTGACCTTCGAATCAGAATGCCCCAGGATCTTCTGAACCTCATACAGCGACCGTCCGCTATTGACCAAGAAGGATGCGAACTGGTGACGAAGATCATGCAGCCTGAGATGAGGAAGGCCGGCCTTTATACGTAACCTGCTCCAAACACGATTCACTGATGTCAAGCGTTCCTCCGTATGCAAGTTGATGAATAGGTGCGGATGCGTTCCATTGGTCGGCAGCGCGTTGAGGATTTCGATGGCGCTATCGTTCAGAGGGATTGGCCGCACCTTCTTCGACTTCGAGTTGGATGCAGGGACTCGCCAAATACGCGCTTGCCGGTCGATCTGGCTCCATGTGGCGTTGAGTGCTTCCGACAACCTGGCTCCGGTGGACAGCAAGAACAGGGCTACCTGGCAAACGGTCGGTGGGTCACCAGCACGCAAAACTGTGAGCAGGCGTTCTAGCTCCTCGTCGTTCAGATAATGTTCCACCTTATTGTCCTCGTTGTACTGCTTGATGCCAGAAGCCGGGTTCTTCTCCAACATGCCCCACTCCACCGCGAGATTCAGGCCATGACGGATCAGCTTAAGGTGGTGGTCCGCACTTGCAGCTGACAACCCCTCCTCCTTAACCGATGCATGGAATGCCTGGATCTGCTGGCGGGTGATTTCATTGAGCCGCCTGTGGCCGAAGACGATCTGGATGCGCAGCCGGAACAGCTCCTCGTCACGCTTCCAAGACCGTTTCCTGGACATGACGAAAGGCAGGTAGTGATCGCGGAAGAATTCACTGAACGTCATAACGGCCTTACGCGCCTTCTCCGCTCCCCGAGGGTCAGCTCCCAATGCGATTTCCGCCTTTTGCAGTTTGGCGCGCTTGCGGGCTTCAGCTAGGCTAATTTCAGTGGTTCGGCCTAGCCTCTGGTGCGCACTTTTCTTTTCGGCGTTTTTGTAGCGCAGATAGTACGTTCCTTGGCCTTGGCTTGTGGCGCGGACTTCGACGTACAGGCCGGGAAAGTCGATGTCGCAGTACTCAATCCGGGACTCCTTCGGCGGGCATACCAAATTATTCGCGATAAATGCTTCAGTAAGTTTTTCTCTAGTCATGCATTCCCCTCTTATGGTGAATCAAAATAAGTGGCCGGAGCGCTTAGGAAATTCCCTCTATATGCCCGGCCAAGCAAGGATCAAACTACTTGAAATATTGGTTCGCGTTTAGGCTCTGACGTGAGAAGTTTCAAGTTGACTTCCCTAGTCAGAGCAAGATGCATAACGCAGCGTCGAGCCGCCTGTTTTTCCTTTTTATCCAACACATCCCAGGAACCAGGTATAAGCAATTCCCTTGCGGTATAGACTGTGCCAATCGGAAATTGAGGCATTACGCTTAACAATTCCCGCCTTGTGTAGATAAAACGTTCGGCATCCACATACTCACCGTCGTACAACCGCACACGAGCGCACATGTCAGGCCCGAGTTGTGAGTTGAAATCTCGAACCAGCTTCCAGGCATCTTGATCTTTTAAAGCCAAATCTTGCATAACGTTTACCTTTTATAATGTGGCGTCCCTGTAACGGGACGATAAATTTTTCCGACAACAAATCTCACAACCCGACGCGAGCGAGTGTTCCTATGGCATTCGGCAGTACACCTTTGGCGAGACCCCAGGGAGGGTAATTTCGACCAAGGCCACGGTTTTCCTCGCTACCAGATCTGCTACGCATTTACCCGCCGAACGCCTCTCTCCACTGCTCAAAGAATCCCAGAACTCACACGAGAGAATTTTGTTGGCTGGTATCGGCATCGCTATCGGAATCAGCGGGACAGCTCGTAACAGTTGCTGCTTCACTCGCTGGTACAGAACACCATCGATATAGCGGCCGCTCAGCAGAGGCACCCACACGATTGAGTTGTCCACGCCGTCGTAGGATGGTTCCGAATTGCGCGGCCACTTGATCTGCGACCGGCTCTTTGGAGTGCTGGTTTCTGACGTGACGTCTGGGCGCTGATGGTCCAAGGGCATAGCGTAAGGTTGAGGAATTGGCATAGTTAGCTTTCAAAAAATGATTAACGAAAATAAGGGCACAAGCGGAGCTGAGAGCTCGGTGGAAGACCGCCCCGGGGTGGGGGGTGGGGGTGAGGGGAACGCCGAGACGCCGTGCGCGGATGAATGGAATTGCTGAAGCACCCCACCCCTCCCCCCGCACCAATCAGTCAGAAATCCTCTGGGGATCGCTGAGCTGCTGTGATGTGACCTGTTCGAGCAGAACGAGGCGATATTTGATAAAAGGTCAACTCGGTCTTAAGCGGCACATACCAGTAATTCGTACCGCCCTTTTTGCGACATTCGAACCCTCTTTCGCGAAGGAAATTGTTGCAATCTTTTAACTGAGGGTTAGTAGGCCGCTCAATTCCGACCCGTTTCAATAATTCCGTAGCGGTGATGCGAGTAGTCTCGCCGATGACTTCGCCATCTTCGATGAGCGCTGCTCCGACAAGTTCTTGAATGACATTCACGGTTCGATACGAGGCGTTATGCTTTTCCAGTAGCTGCTCCTCTTCCTTGGTCAACCACCATTGCCCGCCATCTGCCCAAATTGAATGAACCTGTGCGAAGACCTGTTGCATGTCGATACCGTGGCTGTAATTCACTTCCTCTACAGGGATCGTCCACCATCGAGTGTTACCCGTCTCATCCACGAGAAAATTCATCGCGTTTACGGAAGCACAGAATACTGTCCTTCGTGGATAGGACGAGTCTTCCCTTGCGTAAGGGCGACGCAGTTTGTCGTGAGTCTCGGTGATGAAACCCTTCAATCGAGCTACGTCCTTTTTGAATGAGCTGTCCAACTCCCCTAGCTCAACAATCCAGTGACTGACTGCCGTGAGCTGGGAATCCTTGTTAGCTGCATCAAGGTGATGCCCAAGTTTTACCAAACTCGCTCGACGGGCATCCCCTGGGACAAGACTCTCTACCCAACGTGTCTTGCCAATCGACTGATTGCCTTGAAGGGTAAGCACACCACGACAGTGAAAGCCCGTATCTTTAAACACAGCTCCAACTGCACTCATGACCCATTTGAGCATGAGAGTTTCCTTCAGGCTTTTGGGATATTCTGATTTATGCACGAGAGTATTATAGAAACTCTGCAACCTATCAATACCATCCCATGGCTTACCCGAGATCCAAGATTTGACTGGATTGATCTCATTCGCACTTGCCAAGACTCCGATATATGGGTAGAGGTGGCCAGTGCTTATTCCATTTAGCTCACACAAACTAATAATCTGAACAATAGACTGTTTGGCGACCATTGTTTTACCTTCGACTTCAAATTGACGCGTAATTTCCAACTTCTTATTGATAACGTTATACCCGCAGCTAATCTTGTACTGACTAAGCAGATACGAAATATTTTCCAGAGTGCATCTCAACCTCCCTCCTTTTGGCGGAGGTGGCGTAGGGAACTCATTGGGGTCGAGCTGCGCATCGGGAGGCTGTACAGGAGATATTGGTGCCACATTTGTCGTGTCATTATTGCAAGTTTCATTTATCACAACTTATCCATTTCTTATGTCCATTAGGGATAAGTGAACGGGTTCGCTACGGAAACATTTCTGTGGAAAACATGCAATCTTCTACACAAAAAATACGCCACTTATCCACACAAAATAGCAAATTTGAATACATTAGCGATTCGACCTAACCTCATGATTTCTTAGTGTTTGCCACGTTAAAAAATTGCAATTTTGGCATGCGGAGCGCCCCTGCCTGGCCCTGCAGGGACTGCTCCGCCACGCGACTAAACGAATTCTAGCGATTCGTCATAAGGGTGCTTCGCCCTGAGAACCGCATAAGAAATAATCATCGCGCCTAAATCTGTAGGCAGATTATCGCGCTCGTGCTGAAGAATTTCGTAAAGTGCATCTACTATATAATCTTCAATCATTCCTATTCTCCCTTCGACAAAAATATAAAATAGATAAAATCAGTCCAGTTACCGTGAGACCGAAAATCCATGGCTGGCACAAGATAACTAAGACCAAAATAAAAAAAGCGGGGAGCCTAGTTTCTTCAAAGGCTACCCCGCAAATTCCGGCTAAACAAATGGCTACTGAAGTTAATATCAATAAAGGTCCTATTCGGGTGAACGATCGGTTATGGTTCGGTGCTTCGGGCAGTCGTCATAGATAGCGGAAGACTCCTTGTGTTTAAAGGAGCCCTCCGCAATCAAGACTTGAAGACCACCGGACTACTACTCCAAGAGACCGCCTATGCAGTATTGGTGGCCTTGCGCGACTTGTTGGACGCAGCCTTCGCCGGAACCTCCGATGGCGATTGCTCCAAGTTGGTGTCTGCCAGTTTCGAGAGCTCCGCATAGAAGCCCTTGGCGTCCAGGCGCTCGTAGTACCGAGGCTTGTCACCACGATTAGCCACAAGACCCTCTTGCTTGAGGACAGCCAGGAGGAATCCAGCTGTGTTCACCGACCGGCCAGCAAAGAGCGCATTCAGGCAAGCCGATGACGCGGAATTCTCGACAGCCGATTTGTCGAACAGCTCCTGGACAGCTTGAAGAGATACCCACTCCTTGCTGTAGTAGCCTTTGCCGCTATTGGACTGGATACGAATGTGCACAGTGCTCATTGCAGCGACATCACCATCAGTCGGCAAGCAGCCCACCTGGTAGGTAAGCACAGACCGTCCAGACAACGAGTTGCAGGTGCCAGCCTTGAGAATGCGCATAGTCGGCTGCGTAGTTTGTTCAGTGGTTTGTTCCATTGATGCTCCTTGTGAATTGAGGGGATGGAAGGTCAACTAACCTTCCATATAAGATGGTTGTGTTTGCGCAGTTCAGCGTGCAGCAGCTGGCTGGCGTTAGTACCAGTAGCCGTAGTCGAGCAGTTCATGCCGTAGAAGGTCGATATAGATTCGGTCGGCATCAGGGGAGCGCAGCACGTCAGCCACCTTGAGGTAGATCAGCTCGTGTGCTAGGTCCCCACCCCCACCCCCACCCTCACCTTGAGCGCCAGCCAGGAAGGCCGCAGGGTCAGGCCCCAAGGCGCTACGGTCAAACTCAACCCGGACCTCGATGAAAGTTTCTGCGCTGAGCCCCGACGCACCTGACGCAAGCGACGCCAAGCCTTCGACTGCAACGACCACGCCCTCAGATAGCAGCCGGTCGGTTAGGACAGGTGCAAGGACGGGCTTCGGGCCGAGGTTCACCATGTACTCGTTCTGCGGGTTCTGAAAATACACAGCTCCCGCTACGTTCAAGTTCAGTGGATCACCAGACCAGAAGCTGACGATCTCGGCGTAACTCGATGGCAAGGCCGGAGCAGCCTCGAAGACGCATCCCCGAAGATGGGAAGGTAGGGAGACCTTGACCGACGAAGCGATATCGACATACGGGACCACTTCCGCGCCGTCCGGCAGAAGTTCCACATTTAGCTTGCTGGCGTTCTTGAGGTAGTAACCGTGCCGGCGCACATAGGCGGGATCGTGGTCAATGAGTTCGAGGCGTTCGTAGCAATCAAGATCCTTGATCGCCTGAGCGGTATTGAATGCGGCTGGTGATAGGTAGATTGTTGCGGGCATGCGAAATCCTCATAGCAAGATGATTGAAAGGGATACCAGTGGAAGATGGCCGGAAGTGGCCGAGGTACTGCGGAAGGAACTACAGGAAGGCGGGATTGAGAATGGTTGCTGCTACGCGGCCGCTATGCCGAAGGTGAAACCCTTGCGGATAAGCTTTGCACGGTGCTTCATCTCCACGAAGGCACGATCAGGCCCAAATAGGGACAGGTCCCTTTTTCCTGGAACTGCATGCACTACCTTTTCTCGAACGGCGGTGCGGATGAAGTCTTCGCCCACAGACTGATCAAACACCATTTCACACCGATAGCCCACGCGGTCCACTGCATATTGGGCATTGAAGACGAATCTCTCAGCGTCATGCATGGAATCCACGAGGACAACCTGCAAGCGCTTCCCTGCCCTCGCCGACCTACCTGAGAAATATCGTGGATAGCTGCCGGGCGGCGACGTCTCCTTGAACTCGAATGAAAACTGCTGGCCGAGCAGCTGCAGGAGCCCTTCATTTGCGGTGAGGATGTCGATATCGTCGTACTCCAAGTGGACTGATGGCGCCATAATGTGCTTCACGAAGCCCCCAAACAAAAGCACATCGGAGCGGTTCATCAGGAACTCGCTCAGTCGTCGATTGTCCTGTATGAGATCGTGACCATTACACTCCACCGCCGCAAGATATCTCCCTTCCAGGCAAACAGAACGCGGAACGAATACGATCCCTTTTTGACCTAGTGTCAGGTCGGTAGCATCGAGCGGGAAAATGCTGTTGAAGTTCTCCCTCAGAACCAGTGTTCGTCCGAGCTGCATACGAAGCGCGAGGTACTGCGGCATCAATGTTCGAAGATCCTTGGCTGGCAACGGCGGCAGGACAATCGAGTAGTCGATATCAAGGCCGTCCCAATCGTCCTGATGGCCCTGCAACATGCTAAGCACTTCATCGTCCAGCGAGATAGAAACATAGTCGGCAATCCCCCTGAGATCCTTCACCTGCTGGACCTCCCTCGTAATCACCCGCACCTTACGGCCTGCGCCTCTGATTGCATCGGACATGGCCCGTAGATATCCTTCGTTCTCGTGCAATTTGTACAGCGGATCTCCACCCCCACTGATCGTAACGAACGACTTGTCGCACCCCGCTGCGAAGGCCCGCACTGCATCAAAGCTTTGAGGGCCTTGGGGCAGATATGGTGACCCTCGCCAGTTGCAGTACGAGCAGGCCTTGCTGCATCCGAATCCTCTCTGCTTCCAGTTCACGATGACGGTGTAATTAGTCCTTGCATCACTCAACATGCTCATAAGTCTCCTTTCGAAAAAAAAAGCCATCCACCAGATGGTGAATGGCCTAACCAAGTCCTCGATTCAGCGATTCCTAGTGCACACGTGTAGCGCCTACTTTGTCGTGCAGTCGCCAGCGTCAACCTTTGCTAATGTATCAGTGAGAAATTTCCTATGTAGCTCTACCCTATCATCCCCTCGCACTTCAGCTTCAACTGTTTGCTTGGTATGATGACCAACTGCCCACAGGAGCATTCCGCATGGCCCCGCATGGCGGGCTGCATCAGATTCCTCATCCGGCGTGCGAAACTTCCCTTGCGCTTTGAGTCGTTCCCTCGCGTCGATTTCAGCAGAGATTGCCGCGTGTTCCGCAGCCTTGATGGCTTTGAATGCGGTTGCAGTACAGTTCAGACGATGGCCCTCCATTGTTACCACTTCCCACGCTCCGTCCGTCTTTTTGAGCTCTGCAATTTTAGGACTGCCGTACCCACCATATCCATTCTTCGCGTTCCACTCAACACAAGCTTGATTTCCATCTTCGCTAAAGACTAGTTCATCAAACCTAGCGGACTCTGGATCCCGAAGTTGCGCTTGAACCAATTCCTTTATCGCCTTACTGTCACCACATCCTGCTAGCAGGACCAGTACCGCCGCTAAGTACACTATACGATTTCTCAAACATACCTCCCTTCAAGTTGCTATTAAAAAGCTAAATATTGACATTATTATGCATCTTTATGATGCATATAGTCATCTGTTAGTGGCATATGAACTGTAGATGTGGGTGCAACGTTCCACGATGCTTATGCCATGGAAAAACCACTCCCAATCAGCGCGAAGCAGACGTTCAGGCAAAACATTGGACTGATTCGGCGCGTGAAAAACCTATCTCAGGAAAGGCTTGCCGAGATGGCGAATTTGCATAGAACGTATGTGGGACAGATTGAGAGGGGCAAGGTGACGCCCACGCTGGAGGCAGCGGAGTGCATAGCTCAAGCGCTAGACATGGAACTTTGGGAGGTCTTGCAGCCCAATTTCAGTTTGGATGCCTTGGTGAAATCAAAATAGCACTCCGAAGACATTTATCTGCTCGACAAACGCCGATCAGCGCTTTTGGTGAGAGTCATGCCCACAACTCGATGATCGCTATTGGCCCTCTCCAGGACCGACTCCACTAACTGTGGTGTAAGCCCGTAATGCGCAGCAAAACGATAGGCACGCTTTCTGCCAAATGCCTTACGAGTTAGCAGCAAAATCGTAACCAGCTCTGCTGTTGTCGAGTCTGTTCGTCGATCCATTGATGGAGTCTGCGCCGAATGGCAAATATGCCTCACACGATTCGAGCACAGTTGTTTCAAAAATGCCTTTCGTTCAGGGGCGCAATACTCGGCCACCTAACTGCTCTAAACTTGATTTTCATCAAAAGGCTTGCAACGATAAAGCAGACGTATGCGTGTAGCATGGGCTCTCTCTTCGAAAGAAGGAGGCACTGTGCGTCTGAATCCCTCACTTGCAGCCATCCTTGCGGTACATGACGAACTTCGACGTTCTCATAGCCCGGTCTTTGCCGCAGCCTTTGTCCAGGAACACAGTAACGCGATCTGGAATGCTTTGGACATCCTAGTCCGTCTTCGCATCCAAGCCCTGCCCCGCACGGCACCGCAGCCGCCCAGGAGCGACCATCATGACGCCTGACCGTAATCGTTGTGCTGCGGCCTATGCCCGTATGTCCACCGACCACCAGACCCTTTCGATCGGCCAGCAGCTGGACGCGATCAGGGCCTACGCAGAAGCGCATGGACTGCATATTGTTCGCACCTACTTGGATGAGGGGAAGAGCGGCCTGTCGCTAGCAGGTCGGCATGGGCTCCGCAATATGATCGCTGATATCCTCAGTGGTGCAGCCACCTACTCCACAGTCCTTGTGCTCGATGTAAGCCGATGGGGACGATTCCAAGACGCAGACGAAAGCGCCCACTACGAATTTATCTGCAAGCAGGCTGGTGTACAGATCATCTATTGTGCTGAGCCCTTCGCTGGCGACGGCCCTCTTACCGTGCTTGTGAAAGGCATCAAGCGCGCTATGGCTGCGGAGTACAGCCGGGAGCTATCGAATAAAGTGTTCTCAGCCCAATGCAAACTGTTCACCAAAGGGTTTAAGCAAGGAGGAAACCCCGGCTACGGCTTCCGGCGCATGGGCTTTGGAGCGGATGGGCGAGAGAAAGGCGTTCTGCTTTCTGGTGAGAGAAAGAGCCATCAGACTGATCGTGTGAAGTTGGTGCTCGGGCCGGAAGAGGAACTGGCGGTAGTTCGTGAAATCTATCAGCTCTATCTGGACGATTCGCTAGGCGATACTGAGATAGCCGCTCGCTTGAATCAGCGAGGTATCCGTAACGAGCTTGGTGGCTTATGGCGCCCTACTGACGTGAAATCGGTGCTGACAAATTCTAAGTACTGTGGGCAGCTGGTGTTTGCACGAACGGCGAAGAAGCTGGCTGGCCCGGCGGTGCAGAATGATTCGGAAATTTGGGTGCGTGGAGTGGCTTCGTATCCGCCCATCGTGACCAGAGAAATATTCGAGGCGGCCATACAGGAGCGCAACCGAAGGAAGATCCCTCCGACCAACGAAGAGCTATTGGCCGGCATAAGGCAGCTCTATGAGAAGCATGGATACGTGAACGCCAGGCTGCTTGATCGAGATCTACCACGCATGGGTTGGCGAGGTCTTGAGAAACGCTTCGGTTCGATGGCAGAGGCTTATATCCTTGCGGGACTTCCGAGAACGGATGCGATCGCTGGTGCTTTGACGAAGCGCTCAGTTCATCGGAAGTTGGACGCACTTCTCAACCAGGTGAAGGCCTGCATCGTCGCAGCTGGTGGGTCATTCACGCAAATTGGGCGTCGGCCAGTGCTGGTTCTCCACAACGGCGCAAAGGTGCGGATAACAATCGCATGCTGCACACATCAGGCCTTTGACTATCCCAGGTGGCGGGTGGCATTACGCACAGGGATTCCTGTGGATTTCGTGCTAGCAGGAAGACTGGACAAGCGAAACGATCAGATTCGGGACTACTTCCTCTTGGCGGTTAGTGAATACGAGACCACGCACGTGAACCTATCGCGACGTCGCTTACCTGATCCTGTTTGCGATTCGGGGCATCTCCTACTCGAAACGATCTTTGCCGGTAGCTCAGCAACTTGACACAAACTCATCAGTAGATAAATATCTACCAATGATCAAAAGTAGCTTGGAGCAATTATGCAAGATCGCCGCAACGCTCAACGGGTGCAGGTACAGCTCACTCAACATAAGAAGGCTGCAAAGACTCGCATACGCATGGTAAGCCAAGCAACTTTTCGTTTGATTCCGGAAGACGGAGAGGATCTATTCACTCAAACAATAACGAGCATCCTGAAGTGGATAGATAAGCGAGCAGGCGGCAAACTCCCCTCTCATGCTTGGGATTGTAAGTCCTTTGAATTGTCAGAGATTGGGGCTCAACGAACTGCCGCCGAGCTATTGAACGAGCCCCGATATTGGGCTGCACGCTTGGATGACGCTGATCGACAGGTCCCGCAACGGACATGGGTTACCGAGATCGGCGTTGGCATTGGCCCAGACGGGTGCGTATTGTTTGGTTGCAGATTGATATGCACTACTCGTGGGGAAGACGCGCCCTTTGACAGATCCATTCCGGGTTTCGTGAAGAAAATCGTCGGTGCATCCAACGCAGCCTTGGACGGGCGTCCAATTTCGAGAACTCCCTGGCTGGTCGCACAACAAAATGACGTTGATGAACTAGTTAGGCTATTGGAAGATCCCGATAGGAATGCCGACGTGTTAGTGATTTCGCTTCCTGATCAAAGTTCGAACCCCAGCGATGCGCTAGTGTCTCCGAATGATATATATAACCGGGTTGCAGGGGCGGCGCATGTGTGCATACTGACTGGTCCTGCTAGTCTTTACCTAGCAGAAAGGGTTGGTCATGCTCTGTCCGTATTTCGACAAAGCGTACGAACATATAAGCCTGGGTTTAAGTCATGGATCGACCAAAGTTCAAATCATCCGTTCGCGACTGCGGCGACCATACGCTCTTGGATAGGCGCCTCTTCCTTTGAGGCATGGCTTATCGATCAGCTCTTGGGCGATTCAGTGTATGGGAAAACAGATCAGCTACCGTCATTCAACGTTATTCGTCAGCTTTCGTACCAAGAACAGTTCAGACAACTGCGCGAGGCGGGTGGATCAGATTCCGAGCTTCGCCAACTGTTTGAGCGCGATAACGAAGAACTTCGTAAGCAGCTGAAGGAACAAAAAGAACTTTACGATGGTCTGCTTGAGACAGCTGAACGAGAACGCCAGGAAGCGCAGCAAGAGGCTAGCGCCGCGAAACAACAGGCATTTGATCGACTTCGACAGGTGCGTTCGCTTGAAGCAAAGACGTCGCAAGTTGACCAGTCGCCGACACCTGTACCAGACGACTTGAACGACTTCGAATCGTGGTGCGCTATCCATCTCGGAAGCTCTGTGGAGATGACAAATCGAGCCTATCAAGGCGTACGGAAATCCGAATACCATGATCCAAGATTCCTGTACCAAACTCTACTCTTATTGCGAGATTTTTACGTTCCAATGCGCGTCGATTCATCTCCTGAGAAACGGGCAGCATATGAGGCAGAACTGAAGAAGTTACAACTGGAGGAAAGCTTTACTGGTGAAGGCGTTAACAGCGATCAATACACCGTTCAATATGGTGGGCGTCGCCGTGCGTTAGACAAGCACCTCAAGGGCGGTAACTCTCGAGACCGGAGATACCAGTTCCGCTTATATTTCTTCTGGGACGAGGACGACAACGTTGCAGTAGTAGGTTGGCTGCCCTCCCACCTTGATAACAGAATGAGCTAGCCAAAATTACGCTTCCCCTCTGGCGCTACTGCGACGGCGCTCTAGAACTTGCCAACCCCGATTGACAAAATCCTTCGACTCCAAAGGCCTACGTCGATCCGATATCGCCGGTGATGAAAAGTCTACTTTTATATGTGGGCCTACTGAGATACATGGCGCCATTGTTACTTCAGCCGCAAACCGCGCTAGAAGACTGTCTTTAGTGAGTAGGCGAACTTCTTGTTCGATCGCCGATGCGAGGACAAGCACATCATTGATTGTGTTGCGCTTATTCTCTTTAGGTTGATAGCGATCTATAAATTGCCCAAGCAGATTCAAACCGATAGTCGCTACCGAACGCGTCACGGGAACACAAGTAACTTCCCGATCTATCAGGAATCGAAACTTCGTCATGAGTTTCTTCTGCGAAGCCTTATCCAAGTGAACAATGCTTGCAGAATAGAGCTGATCATGGCGCCCATTTATCAATTGCGCTATCGCAAGGCTTCCGAACTCAACATAGGTCGGAACTTTTGGGCCGAAATCGAAAATAAGCTGATCTGTACGGAGTTTACCTCGTACCGCATGCTGTCGAGAATCGAAGAACCTCTTCGGCATAACTGCTGGCCCCGAGCCACCACCTATCCCACGGTAATGATTTCGAGCAGAGGGAAGGATAGGGTAATAGTTTGCCTTATTATGCTGCGCAGACTGAATTAGCAAAAACTCAGCAGCTGTAATGGATGAGATACGGATAGGTTCCTGAGGGACCCGCATCGATCGCTTAAAATAGTACGACAGAACCTGAGTGTCGGTAATCATTGCTTGGCTTCCAGGCCGGTTAGCGGCATCGATAGTTCAACCTTAGCTAGCAAACGCTAAGACACACAAGACGTTGACTAACGAGGATTGAGCTCAGCTTGCTGAAGTCTCCACTGTGCTGCTTCGAGTTCAGCACGCGTAAAGCAGGATCGAAATTCATCTTCGAGCATGACGGATTCTACACTGAGGTCTAAACGGCCCAATTTCTTGAGCTCTTGCAGTCCGTAATGAATGTCTCCACTGGCTACTAGCTTCTTGGCTACCAGCACGCCAGAACTCTCATTGATCATCTGCGCAAAACGGCTAGGGTAATAGCCGAGAGCCGAGGATTCCGTAATAGTGTGCCGCATCCTAGCATCGAACGCTTGCGCGGGATTCATCTTAGGCATAGCTTCCTCGTTTCGATGGGAGTTTCCCTAAGTTCTCAATGTCTAGCGCCCCAGAACTTTGAGAACAGTCTCAAATCGCGCGCGAGCCTTTTGCAGTATTTCGCTGAAGGACCAGAGATGTAATCCAGCTTGCTCTTGCTTTGCTCGGATCGCAAGCACAGTTGCATCGTACTCTCTACCGACAATATAAGTGACAAATTTTAAGTTCGGCCTATGGCTCGCTAGCAAACCTTCGTACTGCAGAGCTTGCGCAACGTGTTCCATCTTGATCTTTTCCTTGGGACGTTTAAACTCAATAATCACCGCCTCCCTTCCCTCACCCGTTGAGCGACAAACAAGGTCGGGGCGTAGGTCGCTAGAGTCTTTGTAAATATCATCCAACCGGCCATCTAACACAACTTTAAGAGGCTTATCGGATGACCACAGTTCTAGTCCTTCTTTGACGAGCCAGAGGTTTGCTTCGATAAGCTTGTGCAGGTCAATTTCGTACGCCTTGTCGGAAGCGATCAGCTCCTCCAACCGATTGATGATACTGATCTGCGTCTCGACAATTCCGGCTACGCTGTTCAGTTGAGATAATCCCCACTCATTAATCAGGCCGGCTAACTTTTCGGCTTCGCGAATATCGGCCGCAGCGATAGCCTGCATGAGCTCTTTTAGCAGATTAGATTCGTAATAACGAAGTATCCATTCCACCAAATTTTTAGCATCGTCGTCTGATGCAGTCTTAAGTTTAGCAACAATCCCTCGAACCACTTGAGATGCAGTGCCTCGGATATGTGGAGGTAATTGTTCAAGACGAGTTCTGATCTCTGGTGCCTGCATCAAAGCGTCCGTCCGTTTTTTGGACTCTCCCTCGTCAACACCCTGGATGACTTTCTTGACAAATGCAGAGGCCCATGTTTGAAATTTTTGGACAACAGCCGAATCCTCTAGAAAACCGTCACGTGACGTTTTTATTAGATCGTGACGTCCTTCACCAGCACCTTCCGGGTCAAGGAATTCAGCATTAATCTCGCCTACGATCTTCTCAGCCGTGAAAAAACCATGGGCGCGAGTATCCAAGCCAAATAGAGATGGCTCCTGAACTATACGACCACGCACCCGCACTGCGAGCCCTGGATTACTCTGCCGGGAATTCGCAATGATGTAGTATCCACTTACGGTACCAACACCTTCGATGGATTCAGCAAATGCGTTGGTCGAACCTAGCACATCTCCAGCAGTGCACTCGATGTCGTTGACGCTGATCTTGAAGCCGGGTTGTGAAGGCATCGTCGCATACAGATGACGGCGCAACACATCGGCCTGAGGTAAATGAAGTGCTTCATGCAACTGAAGTAGCTCAATCTTTGTGCCGTTTTTCTTTGTCGTCTTCGTGACCGTGACGTCAAACTGATGTGTAGTAAGCTCTTGAACTGTATCTAGATCACTCTTGTCTATCGTTATACTCGACTGCGTCCCGTCGCAAACCGTTGTCAATCTAATTCTCGAGGCGATTCCGAAACCTGCTAGTTTTCCCAGGCCTTTACTTCCGATTACCAGCCGACCTGAAATCGTCCGATCGCCCTCTTCACGCCGATCACGACCGATGTGCAAAAACTTACTTTGTAGATCATCTGCGCTCATGCCGCGTCCGTCGTCTATCAAAATGATCGATGAACGGGAGTTTAAGACGTCCGGCAATGTTATTTTTACGGATCGAGCGTCCGCGTCATATGCGTTCGCCACCAATTCAGCCAAGCACTTACGTACGCTGTTGTAAGCGGAGATACCAAGATGCTCCAGAATTCGTGGTGAAAAAGTGAATTGAGCCTTTGTGGGTTCCATTGATGTTCCTACCTAGCGTGTAACGGTTGTCAGTTCAATCTGCTTTTGGTATCGAATATGTGTCCACTATAGCTGCTACGGCAACACAATGGAATGGAAGGTTCAAGACAGGCTAGTAATCGATTGTCTTGGTAGCTCAAAGCCGCAGAATTAGGAAATGGGAGAGCGGACGGTGTTATGGAGTAAGAGTACTATTCGATTCTCGCCCTCTTCCAATCTAGGACCATCGGACTTTTCGCTTCCAGTCCGAGCATAGCCTCCAGAATGCAGAAAGGGCCCACACACCGAAGCATGTAAGCCCTTGATTCTGTACGACTAAAATTCTGGCTCCCCGACCTGGACTCGAACCAGGGACCTGCGGATTAACAGTCCGTCGCTCTACCGACTGAGCTATCAGGGAAAGGAGGCCGCATTATACATGTGGCAAGCGAACTCTACAACACCACTTTCTTCCACCGCACTCTGAGCAAACGCAAAGCCACGCCAGATACAGCTCATAGACTGAGACGGGCGCTTAACCCGCGCTTCCCCATCAAGCCGAGGAGTCCGTCATGAAGAACTTTCCGCAACAGATGTCCCACGCTTCCGGTGCCCCGCTGGCACTGGAACCTGCCCGCTTGCTGCTGGTCCTGAAAGCGCCGCGCGAACGGAGTGAAGTCGCCCAGTTCCTTGCGGGGCTGGACCTTTTTCTTGAAGATGATCCGGACGGCGAAGCCGTTCCGGGTGAACGCGTGAATCACACGCGCACGCGCTATTTCGTGCAGTCGCGCCGTCCGCTGGACGATGGCCGCCTGGCGAAGGTGGAAGCGGCCGGCCAGGCGCTGGGCCTGGATTTTGTCAGCCCGGTCTACCGGCTGGCTGGACAGCAAGGCCGCCGCGGCCTGATGGCGCCGCTGCCGAATGTGGCGGTAATTCGCCTGCGCGATCCCATCGGCATGAATGTGCGCTTCGATGCGCTGAAAGCCACCGGCGCCGCCGAACCAGCCATCGAGGAAGTGACCGAGAAGTCGCGCTACCTGAACGGCTACCGCTATTTCCGCATCAATAATGTGCGCGAAGTAAATGCCTACGAGCTGCGTGACCGCATCCGCCAGACGCCGTCGGCAGGCATTGCCGATTTCCAGTTCGAGACTATGCCGCTGCTCACGCCAACCTCCATCGCGCCGAATGACACGCTGTTTCCACAGCAGTGGGACATGACGCGCATCGAGGCAGGCGGCCCGGGCACCACCGGCTGGGACATCACCACCGGCCTCGCCACCATGGTGGTGTGTGTGCTGGATGAAGGCTGCGACCTGAATCACACCGACCTGCGCTTCTCCGACCCCGGCATCAACCTCGGCACCATGCTGCCGGACGGCTCGCCCACCGGTAACCACGGCACGGCCTGCGCGGGCATTGTGGCTGCCACCTATAACAACGGCGCGGGCGTTACCGGCGTGGCGGGCAATGCGCGCATCCTGCCGGTGGCTTTCGATACCTGGTCCGATGTGGAAGTGGCCAACGGCATCAACTATGCCGCCACGCATGGCGCCAGCGTGATCAGCATGAGCTTTGGTTTCAATGGCTGGAGCACGGCCATTATCGACCCGGCGATCCAGAACGCTTTCAACAACGACGTGGTGATGTGCGTGGCAACGCATAACTACAATGGCCCCATCACCTACCCCGCCACCAATCCGCTGGTGATTGCGGTTGGCGCGTCGGACGAAATCGATAACCGCAAAACGCCGCTCAGCCCTGATGGTGAACCCTGGGGCTCCAACTTCGGACCGGAGATTTCGGTGGTGTCGCCGGGCGTGCATATTCCCACCACCGACATCGGCGGCGCGGGCGGTTATGATCCGGGCGACTACGAGCTCACCTTCAACGGCACCTCCTCCGCCACGCCGCACGTTGCGGGGCTGGCAGCGCTGATCCGCAGTGCCTATCCCACGCTGACCAACGTTCAGGTGCGCGCGCACATCGAACGCACGGCGCAGAAAGTCGGCGCGGTTGCCTATGCCGACACGGCAGGACGTCCGAACGGCAGCTGGAACCAGGAGATGGGCTATGGCCGTATCAATGTGTTCCGCGCGCTGGATGAAGCAGACGTGATGATCAAGGACGCCCCGTCCGACAGCGGCAGCGAGCCTTATACGGGCGGGAATTTCTGGGACTTCTCGGACATTGTGGTGCGCATCAATGACGACGGCGTGTTCGTGCCCAGCGATCCGCTGCAGTCGAAGAACGTGGAGCGCGGCCAGGCCAACTACATCTATGTGCGTGTTACCAACAACGGCGCGCGCGATGCCCGCAACGTTACCATCAGCACCCGCATCACGCCCTTCGTCGGCCTGCAGTTCATCTATCCGCAGGACTGGAGCCTGACCGATGCGCAGCACGTCGCGCCCACGCCGCTGACAGCCAGCTTCGCCAGCATTGCATCGGGCAGCACGGTCATGGCGAAATTCCGCATCGAGGCGGCGCAGGTGGAAAGCCTGTACGGCTGGATCGCCAACAGCGGCTGGCATCCCTGCCTGCTGGCCGTGGTCAATGCGGACAATGACTATGCCTTTGCCACGGCGCCGCTGACGGGCGATCCAATCAGCGCACGCCGCAACAACCTGGCGCAGCGCAACCTGTCCGTGATCGACGTGCTGGCCAATGCCAGCGCGGCCTTCCCCTTCATCATGGGCAACCGCTTTAATATGGAACGGCGCATGTCGCTGCTGGTAGACCGCAGCCGCCTGCCCGCCGGCATGCCGCTCACGCTGTCGCTGGACGATGAAGGCGCCCTATTTCCCACCGTGGATTTCGGCAACCAGGTGCAGCCCGGCCAGCAGCAGGACGATGCCACCTGCGACAGCGGCTTGATCTTCCTTGAAGAGACCAGGGTGAAAACGCGCTTTGGCTGCTGTTCCGGCGTGCTCACGCTGGGCAAGAACTCGCGCTTCGACTGCGCCACCCGCCACAAGCTGGGGAATGTGTCGGTGGAAGGCGGCGACGTGGTGCTGCGTGATGGCAAACGCTATGTCGACATCAAGCAATCGCTGGTGCGCATCTCGATGGACAAGGAACCGGGCATCGTCTACCCGCTCGCCTTGCACACCCGGATTCCCGCAGCGGCCGCTAAAGGCCAGCAATACATGCTGGGCGTGTCGCAGCAGAACACGCAGGGCATCGTGGCCGGCGGCGCGGGCGTGGTTTATGTGGTGAGCTGATACCAGCATGCACTCCGGGTAGCCCGCGCTACCCGGAGCCCGCATCAATGCTCTTGCGGCTTACTGTAAATGCCTGCGTAGGCCAGACCGAAAAACACGATGAAGGCATAGCACACGATGGGCAGGAAGAAGCTCACGCGCAGGCCGAAGCTGTCGGCCAGGAAGCCCTGCAGGAAAGGCACCAGGGCACCGCCCACAATCGCCATGCACAGCACGCCGGACGCCTGGCCGGTCAGGCGGCCGAGCTTGTGCACTGCGATGCTGAAAATGGTGGGGAACATGATGGAGTTGCACAGGCCAATCGCCACAATCGCCCACATCGCCACATGGCCCTTGCCGTAAATGGCCAGCAGCACCAGCAGCATTGCCGCCACGGCGTTAAAGGCCAGCGCCTTGCCGGGGCTGATGGTGCGCATCGCGGCAAAGCCGATGAAGCGGCCTACCATGGCGCCGCCCCAGTAGTAGCTTACGTATTTCGCGGCATCGGCATGCGACAGCCCTGCCACATCCGGCTCGCCGAGGAAGTTGATGAGGAAGCTGCCGATGCTCACTTCCGCGCCCACGTAGCAGAAGATGCCGATAGTGCCGAGCACCAGGTTGCGGTGCTTGAAGAGGGAGTCGTGGCCCTGCGCGCCCGCCGCATCGGCATGCACGATCTTCGGCATGCGTGCCATGGCAAACAGGATGGCCAGCGCCACCATCACGCCGGCCAGCACCAGGTACGGCATCTGCACCGTTGCAATCTCGTTCGCACGGTAGACCGCCTGCTCGGCAGCGGGAAGTTTGGCAATGTCCTCGGGCGAGAGCACGGTGCCCGAAAGGATCAGCATGCCGCCCAGCACCGGCGCGATGGTCGTGCCCAGCGAGTTGAAGGCCTGCGTCAGCGTGAGGCGGCTCGACGCCGTGCGCGGGTCGCCCAGCACCGTCACATAGGGATTCGCCGCCACCTGCAGAATGGTGATGCCGGAAGCCAGCACGAAAAAGGCAAACAGGAAGAAGGCGTAGCCGCTGGTGGCGGCCGGATAGAACAACGCGGCGCCCGCAGCCGCCAGCAAAAAGCCCGCCGCAGCGCCGTTCTGGTAGCCGAGCTTACGCACCAGCATGCCCGCCGGCACCGACACGATGAAATAGGCGCCGAAGAAGCAGAACTGCACCAGCATCGCCTGCACGTAGTTCAGCGTGTAGACGGATTTCAGGTGGGGAATCAGCACGTCATTGAGGCAGGTGATCAGGCCCATCATGAAGAACAGCGTGGTCACCAGCGACAAGGGGCCGGTGTAGCTCTGCGCATGGGGCTGTGATGAGGGCTGGCTGGACGGCGATGCTGCCTGGGTAACGGGTTCCAAAATCTCTCCTTTATGTAGTTTTATGTAACTTTACTACACAAATACACGCGCACGCGTCTCAAATCTGAAAAAAGCCGGCATTTTCCCGAGGCTGCGGAACGAGGAGTGAGGCAACTTTACAACGCCCTTAGCGGCTGGCATGCCGCTACCCGCTCGTGCTGCAAAAATTGCATCCTCTTTTGTCTGCTGATCAATATACTGATAGTTAAAAAGCAGGGAGAAAAATATGCTGGGAGAGGCCGCGATGCCGTACGAGGTCGTGCATACATTCGGAACTACCGTCTACTTTTTGTTCATTCTGCTGTTCGTCTGGACCAGCAGAATTCCCAGGACGAATTCCGGCGCGGGGTGGTGGGCGCTGTCGATGTCCTGCGCCCTGCTCGCCCGGTTAAGCCTGTTTTACTTCCTGTTCAGCGAACAAACGCCGCTTGCGGTTCCCATCTACATCTTTTTCAATGTGCTGGAAAAGCCGCTGCTGCTGATCGGTGTCACGCGCTTTCTCGACCTCGATATCAGGCAGCGCTGGTTCTGGCTGGCTGCGGGTGCTGCGGAGCTGTGGCTGCTGGTATCCGTGCTGGCGGGATTCCCGCCACTGCTCCGCTCCATGGGTTACGTGCCCATCAATGCTGCCTTCATGTTCTGCATGGCCTGGCTTACCTTCCGCCACCGCAATGTGGTGCCGGGCCGCCTGCTGCTGGCCACCGCGATCGCCAGTTTCGCCCTTGGCCTGCACTGGCTGAGTGCCCCGGTCGCTATCCACTTCTATCCATCGTGGTTCCGCAATGGCTTCATGCTGGGCACGGCGCTGGTGCTGGTGCAGTACATCGCCCTGCTGGGCGCGGTGCTCAACCTGTTCCAGAAGCGCCTGCTGGACGCGGAATCGCGCGCGCTGGACATGGCCTTCCTCGACTCGCTCACCGGCCTGAACAACCAACGCTACATGCATACGCTGTTCGACCAGGCGCTGATACTGGCAACGCGGCCGCATCACGTTGTCGCCGTTCTCTACATCGATCTCGACAACTTCAAACCAATCAACGACAGTGCCGGGCACGCGGTAGGCGACGAAGTGCTGAAGCTGGTTGCCGCCCGGCTCCGCACCAACACCCGCAGCACCGACATCTGCGCCCGGGTCGGCGGCGACGAATTCGTGGTGATCGCCACCCAGCTGGAAGATGAGGACCAGGCCTATGAAATCGGCCGGAAACTGCTGGGCCAGCTCACCCAGCCAATGGAGATTGAAGGCAAACGCTACTGGCTCGGTGCCAGCATCGGCATCGGGCTTTATCCCCGACACGGCAGCCATCTGGCGAACTTGCTGCAATGCGCCGACAGCGCCATGTATTCCGTGAAGCGCAACGGCAAAGGCGGCTGCGCCATGTACCACGCCTCGGCGGCGGAGCTCGAACTGAAAAAAGTGTTGTGAGCTAAACTGGCAGGATTACTACTGCCGAAAGCGTGTTCATGAGAGTCATCCGCAGCAAGGAATTCACCGCCACCCGCGCCTGGGGCGCCGACGACATCGCCAATATGGGCGGCACCACTACTCGCCTGCACTGGACGGACCAGCCCTATAAATGGCATGTGAACGATGGTGAAGAAGTGTTTGCCGTGCTCGACGGCACGGTCGATATGCATTACCGCGAACAGGGCACTGAGCACGTCGTCACGCTGCAAACCGGTGATGTCTTCTTCGCGGGAGTGGGCTGCGAGCACGTGGCCCATCCGCGCGGGGAGGCACGGATTCTGGTGGTGGAGCGCGAAGGCAGCGTCTGAGCAGAACGCAGCCCAATGTTACGAAAAACCCGGCTTACGCAGGCTGGGCTTCTTATTTCTGGGCACTCATTGCACCGATCGCGGCGCCGAAAACCACGCCCAGAGCAACCCCTATCGCGAGGTTGCCGGTCGCTGCCCCGATGGCTGCGCCGAGTGCCATAGCAAGCCCAATAAATCCCGTTTTCATTGCAGCCCTCCATATCGTCAATGAAGAATAGCACAAGCGCGCCAACAGAAAAGCAAAAAGCCCAACCTGTTAAGGCTGGGCTTTTCTGTATTCTGGCTCCCCGACCTGGACTCGAACCAGGGACCTGCGGATTAACAGTCCGTCGCTCTACCGACTGAGCTATCAGGGATTAGAGGCAACATTATATACAGCTCAAACACTCTTTACAAGCACTGTTCCGCACACTTTGTTGCCATTCTCACTGCCGGGCAGTGAGAGACGAGATATTAAAGCACTTTGGCAACGGCGTCAACGACGGCATCGATGTTGCGCGAGTTCATCGCGGCGACACAGATACGGCCGGTATCGACGGCGTAGATCGACTGCTCGCGCAGTTTTGCCACCTGTTCCTTGGTCAGGCCGGAGTAGGAGAACATACCAACCTGCTCGCGCACGAACTCGAAATCGTGGCCCTTCTCTTTCAGCTTCTTCACGAACTCGTCGCGGGTGGCCTTGATGCGCACGCGCATGCCCGCCAGCTCTTCTTCCCACAGCTTGCGCAGCTCAGGCGTTGCCAGCACGGTGGCCACGACCTTACCGCCGTGCACCGGCGGGTTGGAGTAGTTGGTGCGCACCACGCGCTTCAGCTGCGACAGCAGGCGGGCTGCTTCGTCGGCGCTGGCAGCAACCACGCTCAGGGCGCCCACGCGCTCACCGTACAGCGAGAAGGACTTGGAGAAGGAGTTCGACACCAGCAGCGGCACGCCGGTGGCAGCGAAGCGGCGCACCACGGCGCCATCTTCCGCTATACCTGCGCCAAAGCCCTGGTAAGCCATGTCCAGGAAAGGAATCAGGCCGCCAGCCACCACGGCAGCGATGACCTGGTCCCACTGCGCTTGCGACAGGTCGGCGCCGGTCGGGTTATGGCAGCAGGCGTGCAGCACGACGATGGCGCCGGCCGGCATGGCTTTCAGTGCGGCCAGCATGCCGTCGAAGTTCACGCCATGGGTGGCGGCGTCGTAGTAGGCGTAATTGTTGACCTTGAAGCCGGCGCTTTCGAACAGCGCGCGGTGGTTTTCCCAGCTCGGGTCGCTGATGTAGACATCCGACGATGGCGAGAAGCGCTTCAGGAAATCGGCGCCCAGCTTCAGTGCACCGGTGCCGCCCAGGGCCTGCACGGTGATCGCACGTTTCTCTTGAATTACGGCGCTGTCGGCACCAAATACCAGCTCCTGCACAGCTTTGTCGTACTGCGCCAGGCCTTCGATAGGCAGGTAAGTACGCGGTGCGGGCTGCTCAATCAGCATGTTTTCAGCCTTCTGTACGCAAGCCAACAGCGGCACTTTGCCGTTGTCGTCATAATAAACACCCACACCCAGATTAATCTTGTTGGGGTTGGTGTCGGCGTTAAAAGCTTCGGTGATTCCCAGGATAGGGTCGCGCGGGGCCATCTCGATGGCACTGAAAACAGAAGGGGTCGTCATGATAAGATTGGATTCGATTGGAAGCGGTTCGCAGCGGGTTGATGACAGTAGCCCGAACATCTCTGCCTGGGCCACTGGCAGCTCTCTATTCTAGCAAAGGTCTGACTTCATGGCTGATTTATCACTTGCCGGCGCTCCAGAGCCGACCGTTGTAACCTTCCCGGACTCGCCGTTCAAGCTGCACCAGCCCTTCCCTCCGGCCGGCGACCAGCCGACTGCGATCGAGGGCTTGTGCGAAGGCATTAATGATGGCCTGTCCTTCCAGACACTGCTGGGCGTGACTGGTTCAGGCAAGACTTATACGATGGCGAATGTGATCGCCCGCATGGGCCGTCCGGCCATTGTGTTTGCGCCGAACAAGACGCTGGCAGCCCAGCTGTACAGCGAGTTCCGCGAATTCTTCCCGCAGAATGCGGTGGAATATTTCGTGTCGTACTATGACTACTACCAGCCTGAGGCTTATGTGCCGCAGCGCGATCTGTTCATCGAGAAGGACTCGTCGATCAACGAGCACATCGAGCAGATGCGTTTGTCGTGCACCAAGTCGCTGATGGAGCGGCGCGATGTGGTGATTGTGGCCACCGTGTCGGCCATTTACGGTATCGGTAATCCGAACGAATACCATCAGATGATTCTGACCTTGCGCGCCAAGGACAAGGTCGCGCAGCGCGACGTGATCGCGCGCCTGATCCAGATGCAGTACACGCGCAATGAAGTGGACTTCGGCCGCGGCACCTTCCGGGTGCGCGGCGATACCATCGACATCTTCCCGGCGGAACACGCGGAGCTCGCGGTGCGCCTGGAAATGTTCGATGATGAGATTGATTCGATCCAGCTGTTCGACCCGCTGACCGGACGTGTGCGGCAGAAGATTCCGCGCTTTACCGTGTACCCGGGCTCGCACTATGTAACGCCGCGCTCGACCGTGCTGCGTGCGGTGGAGAGCATCAAGGCCGAGCTGCGCGACCGCCTTGAATTCTTCCGCCAGGAAGGCAAGCTGATTGAAGAACAGCGGCTGGAACAGCGTACCCGTTTCGATCTGGAGATGATGGCCGAAATCGGCTTCACCAAAGGCATCGAAAACTACTCGCGCCATCTGTCCGGCGCCATGCCGGGAGAACCACCGCCAACCCTGATCGACTACCTGCCGACCGATGCGCTGATGTTCCTTGACGAGTCGCACGTGCTGGTGGGCCAGCTGTCCGCCATGTATAACGGCGACCGTTCACGCAAGACCAATCTGGTGGACTACGGCTTCCGCCTGCCGTCCGCGCTGGACAACCGGCCGCTGAAGTTTGAAGAGTTCGAGCGCAAGATGCGGCAGACCGTGTTCGTGTCCGCGACGCCGGCCGAGTATGAGCAGAAGCATGCGGACCAGGTGGTGGAACAGGTGGTGCGTCCGACCGGCCTGGTGGACCCGCAGGTCATCGTGCGCCCTGCCCGCTCGCAGGTGGACGACCTGATGTCCGAGATTCAGGACCGCATTGCAAAGAACGAGCGCGTGCTGGTGACCACGCTGACCAAGCGCATGTCCGAGCAGCTCACCGAATATCTGGGCGACCACGGCATCAAGGTGCGCTACCTGCACAGCGATATCGAGACGGTGGAGCGCGTGGAAATCCTGCGCGACCTGCGCATCGGTACTTTCGATGTGGTGGTAGGGATTAACCTGCTGCGCGAAGGTCTGGACTTGCCGGAAGTGTCGCTGGTGGCGATTCTGGATGCGGACAAGGAAGGCTTCCTGCGTTCGGAGCGTTCACTGATTCAGACCATCGGCCGCGCGGCGCGTAACCTGAACGGCGTGGCGATCCTGTATGCAGACCAGATGACGGATTCGATGAAGCGCGCGATCGACGAGACCGAGCGCCGCCGCGCCAAGCAGATTGCGCACAACGAAAAGCACGGCATCGTGGCGCGGGGCGTGTCCAAGGTCATCAAGGACATGATCGACGGCGTCTACGACCCGAACAAGCAGACGACGGAGCTGCAGGTGGCGCAGGAATCGGCCAAATACGAGTCGATGAACGAGAAGCAGGTATCGAAAGAGATCAAGCGCCTCGAAAAGATGATGATCGAGCACGCGAAGAACCTCGAATTCGAGAAGGCCGCGCAAGTGCGCGACCAGCTCCACCTGTTGAAAGAGCAGCTCTTCGGCGCGCCCGGCGCCGACGTCATCTCCATCACCGGCAAATAAACACTGACACCTTGGGGTCAGGCACCGCTGTCACTGACAGGTGGGGCCTGCCCCCATGGTGTCAGTGCCGGCTACAGGGTTTTGACGAATTCGCGGATGCCGCCGAGGAGCATTTCGACGGACATGGCGGCGAGGATCAGGCCCATCAGGCGCTCGAAGGCCGTCATCACCTGCGTGCCCAGCACTTTCTGCAGCTTTTCGGCACCCAGGAACACTGCCAGCCACACCACCACCACCGAGGACAACGCGGCGACGTGAATCATTACTTCGCCCGTGCTTTCACGCGAGAACAGCAGCACCGTGGCCAGCGCCGAGGGCCCTGCCAGCGCGGGAATCGCCAGCGGCACGATGAAGGGTTCGCCGCCTTCCGTCTTGCCCAGCACGCCGTCCGGATGCGGGAACACCATGCGGATCGCAATCAGCAGCAGGATCACGCTGCCTGCAATGCGCAGCGAGACTTCCGACAGGCTGAGCGCCGTCAGGAAGTGGCGGCCGAAGAACATGAAGATCAGCAGCACGCCAAACGCGATCAGGCATTCGCGGATCACGATCCTGCTTCGGCGTGCCGGCGGCACCGGCTGCAGCGCCGCCGCAAACAGCGGCACGTTGCCGAACGGGTCGGTCACCAGCAGCAGCAGGATGAAGGTCTGGAAGAAGTTTTCGGTCATGCTTTCCCCTTGAGGTACAAAAAATGGCGGGAGACCTTGCAGCCTGCCGCCATCTTGGTGGAGCCGTGCGTACTTATGCGCCGGCTTCGCCTTTCTTGATCCACGCGGCCAGCTGGTGCGGGCGCAGCGCGTCGTAGTCTTCGAAGGGCTGATGAATCCATGGATTGTGCGGCAGTTCTTCCATCTGGTAGTCCGGCTTGAAGGCGGAGCTGCCCTTGGTCCAGATCACCGCCGACTTCACGTCGGTCACGTCCGCGAAGTTGTCCTTGATGTGCTTCATCACCTTGGTCAAGGTCACGCCGGAATCGGCCAGGTCGTCGATCAGCAGGATGTTGCCGGCCAGCGGGCCCTTGGTCATCGTCATGTACTTGGCGATGTCCAGGTCGCCGCGCACGGTGCCTGCTTCTTCACGGTAGGAGCTGGTCGACAGGATCGCCAGCGGCACGTCGAAGATGCGCGAGAACACGTCGCCCGGACGCACGCCGCCGCGCGCCAGGCACAGCACCATGTCGAACTTCCAGCCGGATTCGTGCACCTTGAGCGCCAGGCGCTCGATCAGGCGGTGGTACTCGTCCCAGGAGACCCAGAGGTGCTTTTCGTTGGACTGTGGAGTGGTCATATTGTTCTCTCTTCTTATTCGAATGGGTGGCGCAGCACGATGGTTTCTTCGCGGTCAGGACCGGTGGATACCATATCGACCGGCACGCCCACCAGTTCTTCGATGCGCTTGATGTAGGCGCGTGCGGCAGCAGGCAGCGCAGCCAGCGACTTGGCGCCGACGGTGCTGTCGGTCCAGCCAGGCATCTCTTCGTAAATCGGCTGGCAGCGCGCTGCGTCTTCTGCACCGACCGGGAAGATATCCACCTTCTGGCCGTCCAGCATATAGCCGGTGCACAGCTTCAGCGTTTCCAGGCCGTCCAGCACGTCCAGCTTGGTCAGGCACATGCCGGACACGCCGTTGATCTGCACCGAGCGGCGCAGCAGTGCGGCGTCGAACCAGCCGCAGCGGCGGGCACGGCCCGTCACGGTGCCGAACTCGTGGCCCACGGAGGACAGGTGGTAGCCAACGCCTGCGTCAGTCGGCAGTTCCGACGGGAACGGACCGGAACCCACGCGGGTGGTGTAGGCCTTGGTGATGCCCAGGATGTAGTGCAACATGTTCGGACCAACACCCGAACCGGCAGCGGCATTGCCGGCCACGCAGTTGGACGAGGTAACGAACGGATAGGTGCCGTGGTCCACGTCCAGCAGCGAGCCTTGCGCGCCTTCGAACAGCAGGTTGGCGCCGGCCTTGTGCGCTGCGTACAGCGCGCTCGACACGTCAGCCACCATCGGGCGTACGCGCGGCACATAGGACAGTGCGTCGTCCAGCGTCTTCTGGTACTCGACCTTCGGCGCCTTCAGATAGTTTTCCAGCACGTAGTTGTGGTAGTCCAGGTTCTCGGCCAGTTTTTCGGCGAAGCGCTTTTCGTTCAGCAGGTCGGCGATACGGATCGCGCGGCGCGCGACTTTGTCTTCGTAGGCCGGGCCAATGCCCTTGCCGGTGGTGCCGATCTTGGCCGCGCCGCGCGCTGCTTCACGGGCCGCGTCCAGCGCGGTGTGGTATGGCAGGATCACTGGCGATGCTTCGGAGATCTTCAGGCGGGAAGACACTTCCACGCCCACGGCTTCCAGCTTGTCGATTTCGCGCAGCACGTCCGGCACGGACACCACCACACCGTTACCGATGTAGCAGGCCACGCCCGGGCGCATAATGCCCGAAGGGATCAGCTGCAGCGCGGTCTTCACGCCGCCGATCACGAGGGTGTGGCCGGCATTGTGGCCGCCCTGGAAACGCACCACGCCTTGCGCGTGCTCCGTCAGCCAGTCAACGATTTTGCCCTTGCCTTCATCGCCCCACTGGGTACCGATAACGACGACATTCTTTGCCATGATTTTCTTTGACATCACACTAACCTAAGTTTTTAAGAATCCAGTTACTGCCTTGATCGTCGAGCACCAGCGCGCGGTCGCACTCGAACTCGTCCTGTTCATCGCTGTGACCCGGCAGGCTCTGGATCACAACTTCGCCGGACTTGCGCAGTTCGGCGATCTTGTCTTTCAGCTCGGGCGCATTGCCCCATGGTGCACGGATGGCGTGCTTGCGGTCTGCCGTCGGCAGCAGGCGCGCCAGTTCGCGCAGGTCCATCGAGAAGCCGGTCGCGGGACGCGCACGGCCAAACGCTTCGCCCACGTGGTCGTAGCGGCCGCCGCGCGCCACGGCGTTCGGCAGGCCCGGCACGTAGAGCGAGAACATCGCGCCGCTTTCGTACTGGTAGCCGCGCAGGTCGGCCAGGTCGATGGCCACTTCGGCGCGGCCGATGGCGGATGCGGCCAGCGCAGCCAGTTCGGCCAGCGCTTTGGTGATGCCCGGCAGTTCCGGCAGCACTTCGCGCGCCTTCTTCAGCACTTCCACGTCGCCGTACAGGTGCGGCAGCGCAACCAGCGCGGCGCGGGTGGCGGGCGCGTAGTGCTGCGTTTTTTCTTCGAGGCCCGGCACATCCTTCGCGCGCAGCAGCTGCACGATGGCGTTATGGTCCTTGCCGGCGGCTGCATCCTGTTCCAGGATGGCGCGCAGCACACCGACATGCGTGAGGTCCAGGCGCACGTCGCTGAAGCCTGCCATGTCGAGCGAGGCCAGCGCCAGTTCCTGGATTTCCGCATCCGCTTCCAGGCCGGCGTGGCCATAGATCTCGGCGCCGATCTGCAGCGGCTCGCGGGTGGCGTGCAGGCCCGATGGACGGGTATGCAGCACCGGACCGGCGTAGCACAGGCGGGTGACGGAGGCGCGGTTCAGCAGGTGGGCGTCGATGCGGGCGACCTGGGTCGTCATGTCGGCGCGCAGGCCGAGCATGCGGCCGGTAATCTGGTCCACCAGCTTGAAGGTACGCAGGTCGGTGTCCTCGCCGGCGCCGGTCATCAGGGACTCGACGTACTCCAGCAGCGGAGGCATGACCAGCTCGTAGCCGTAGCGCCGGAAGTTATCCAGCATCAGGCGGCGCAGCTCTTCGATCTTGCGCGCTTCGGACGGCAAGACGTCGGCAATATGTTCAGGCAAAAGCCAATTCGGCATTGGAAGTCGGTGTTGTTGAAATTCGGGCAATGCGGCGCAAGGGCGCAGCTCGGCAGCGGAGGCCGAACCGCATATTTTACGCGAAAATGGTGTTAAACAGGAAAAAAATGACAAAGGACCGGCGCCTTGCGGCGCCGGTCCCCGGAGATCACTTGCCGCCGCTGCCGGAGGCTTTGAAGTATTTGAAGAACTCGGAGTTCGGGTCTACCAGCATCACGTCAGCCTTGTTCTTGAAGGAGGCGCGGTAGGCCTCCAGGCTGCGGTAGAACTTGTAGAACTCGGGATTGCGGCCAAAGGCTTCGGCATAGATGCCGGAGGCTTTTGCGTCGCCCTCGCCGCGGATTTTCTCCGCCTCGCGGTAGGCTTCCGCCAGGATCACAGTGCGCTGCTTGTCGGCATCCGCACGGATCTTCTCGGATTCCGCAGCACCGGTGGAACGCAGCTCGTTGGCCACGCGCACGCGCTCGGCCTTCATACGCTCATACACGGAGTTATTGATCTGCTCCACATAGTCCACGCGTTTCAGGCGCACGTCCACCACCTGCACGCCGATACGCTTGGCTTCTTCGCTGACCTTCACGCGAATGCCTTCCATGGTCTGGCCGCGCTGGCCGGAGATCACTTCACGCACGGTGCGCTTGGTGATTTCCTCGTTCAGGGCCGCTTTCACGATCTGCGCCAGGCGGTCGCGCGCACGGTTTTCCTCACCGCCGAAGGACACGAAGTACAGGCGTGGATCCACGATGCGCCACTTCACGAAGGAATCCACCAGGATGTTCATCTTCTCGGCGGTGATGAAGCGGTCCGCTTCGGCCGAATCCATGGTGAGGATGCGCTTGTCCAGGTAGATCACGTTCTGGAACGGCGGCGGCAGCTTGAAGTGCAGGCCAGGCTGGTTGATCACCTGCTTCACTTCACCCAGCGCGAACACGATGGCGAACTTGCGCTGGTCCACCACGAACACGGTGGAGGACAGCAGCATCAGGGCAATAAAGCCCGCCACCAGTATGGTAACGATACGGTTCATTTAGCGGCCCTCCCGGTCGCGGGACGATTCACGCGAACGGTTCGCGTCGCGGGAGCGGTTGATCTCAATCGAAGAAGTCTCCGGTGACGGCAGCAGCACCGCTTGCGGCGGCGGCGCCGTAATGTTGGCGCGGTTCGCTTCGGTCGCGGCGACCTGGGCGATCAGCTTGTCCAGTGGCAGGTACAGCAGGTTGCTGCCCGCTTTCGAATCCACCATCACCTTGCTGGTGTTGGCGAAGATCTGCTGCATGGTGTCCAGGTACATACGGTCGCGGGTCACGCCCGGCGCCTTCTGGTATTCGGTCAGCACGGCCTTGAAGCGGTCGGCATTACCGGCTGCGTTCTCGGTCACCAGCGAACGATAGGCTTCTGCTTCCTGCACCAGGCGGAAGGCTGCGCCGCGTGCCTTCGGCACCACGTCGTTGGCATAAGCCTGGCCTTCGTTCTTCTGGCGCTCGCGGTCCTGCCCTGCTTTCACGGCATCGTCGAAGGCCGTCTGCACCTGCTCAGGAGGCTGCACACCCTGCATGGTCACGTTGGTGATCAGCACGCCGGAGTTGTAGCGGTCCAGGATCTGCTGCATCAGCTGCTGCGTATCGGTCGCGACTTTCTCGCGGCCTTCATACAGCACATAGTCCATCTTGCTGCGGCCCACGATCTCGCGGATCGAGGTTTCGGCCACCTGGCGCACGTTTTCTTCCGGGCCGCTGTTCGCGTACAGCCAGGCCACCGGATCCTTCAGGCGGTACTGCACGGCGAACTGGATATCGATGATGTTTTCGTCTTCGGTCAGCATCAGGGACTCGCGCGCCTGCTTGTTGCGCACATTGCCCTGGTAGCCCACTTCCACCGTACGCACCGAGGATACGTTGACGGTTTCATTGGCCTGGATCGGATACGGCCAGCGCCAGTTGAAACCGGCCGGCGTGGTATGGCTGTATTTGCCGAAGGTGGTCACAACGCCGCTCTGGCCTTCCTGCACAATGAAGGCGCCGGTCGCGAGCCACACGAGCAGGCCGACAATGGCCACGGCGCCAATGGTGGCGCCTGCGCCCTTCATGTCGCCGCCGCCGGAGCTGCCGCCACCGCCATTGTTATTGCCGTTACGCTTGTTGCCGAACAAGCCGTTCAGACGCTGGTTGAAGTCGCGCCACAGCTGGTCCAGATCGGGTGGACCATCGGGCTTCTTACCTTCCTGAGCTTTGTTATTGTCCTTGTCGTTGCCCCAGCGAGGGTCGTTCAGGGACAGCTTCAGGCCTAGTCTTTTCAAGAGAGAGGAAAAGGGCATGTTTTTCTTAGTGAGTTCCAGCATGGGTGAATGTGGAGATACTATCCGGCACGACATCCTCTTTCGGATGCAGTGCCGCTTCCTGCGCATCCAGCGCGGCTTCGCTGATGGCGGCGCGCAGCAGGTCCAGCCCCTGGCCCGTGCGGGCACTCAGGAAAACGCGAGAAATTTTATCATATTCATCACGTTCAACGGCTGGCTCCATGCCTGCTGCGTCGATCTTGTTCCAGACCAGTATCTGAGGGATATGGTCGGCGCCGATCTCTTTTAAAACGATATTGACCTGTTCGATCTGTTCCATGCGCACCGGGCTGGCGGCGTCCACCACGTGCAGCAGCAGGTCGGCATGGATGGTTTCTTCCAGCGTGGCGCGGAAAGCGGCCACCAGCTGGTGCGGCAGTTCGCGCACGAAGCCCACCGTATCGGACAGCACGATATTGCCCACCTCCTCGCCCATGTAGACGCGGCGCGAGGTCGTGTCCAGCGTGGCGAACAGCTGGTCGGCCGCATACACGCCGGCCTTGGTCATGCTGTTGAACAGTGTGGATTTGCCCGCATTGGTATAGCCCACCAGCGAGACCGAGAAGGTCTGGCTGCGGCCGCGCGAACGGCGCTGGGTTTCGTGCTGCTTGCGCAGCTTGGCCAGGCGCGCACGCAGCATCTTGACGCGTTCGCCGATCAGGCGGCGGTCGGTCTCCAGCTGGGTTTCACCGGGGCCGCGCAGGCCGATACCGCCCTTCTGGCGTTCCAAGTGGGTCCAGCCGCGGATCAGGCGCGTGGCCAGGTGCTGCAACTGGGCCAGCTCCACCTGCAGCTTGCCCTCGTGGCTCTGCGCGCGCTGCGCGAAGATATCGAGAATCAGGCTGGTGCGGTCGAGCACGCGCACATTGAGGCGCTTTTCCAGGTTGCGCTGCTGGGCAGGCGACAGGGCATGGTTGAAGATGACGATTTCGAGCTTGTTGTCCAGCACCGCATGGCCGATTTCGTCGGCCTTGCCGCTGCCGACAAAATAGGCTGCATCGGGAGCCGAACGCTTGCCGGTGACGGTAATCACCGGCTCGGCGCCAGCGGACCGCGCGAGGAGCATCAGTTCTTCGATGCTGGCAGCGAAATCGCCCTGACCGAAATCTACACCGACTAAGGCTGCGCGCATAAGACGGTCAGGTAAACGTGAAGTGGAGCAGCACAGGCGTTGAAATCAACGCCTTACTCCGCCTCGTTGTTATCGATGTTGAGGTTGACGGCGCGTGCAGGCACAACGGTCGAAATGGCGTGCTTGTACACCATCTGGGTCACCGTGTTGCGCAGCAGGACGACGTACTGGTCGAAGGATTCGATATGGCCTTGCAGCTTGATACCGTTGACCAGATAAATTGAAACAGGAACGTGCTCTTTGCGCAGCGCGTTCAGGAATGGGTCTTGTAACAGTTGCCCTTTATTGCTCATAACAGCTCCATATGTTGTTTGTGTTCGAATTGGAGGCGAAACGCTTGAATTCAAGTGCCGGCTGCGACACCCCCTGCCGGCTTTCAAATCGCCGTGGGGATGCTCCGAGGCTACTGTAACCGTTTTTTTTGAATCTTGCAGGCTTGTCCGACTGAAAACTAGCTTAAATCCCGGCTTTTTCCGAATTATTTACTGGTTTTCGCAAAGGGATTCTTGCTCGTGCGCAACTCGATACGCAGCGGGGTGCCCACGAGGGAGAACGTGTCGCGGAAGTGCTTTTCCAGGTAACGCTTGTACGGCTCGCTGATCGCATCCAGCGAGTTGCCGTGGATGACGATGATCGGCGGGTTCTGGCCGCCCTGGTGGGCATAGCGCATTTTCGGCCGCATGCCGCCCTTGCGCTTCGGTTCCTGCTTCTCCACCGCCTCTTCCAGCGCGCGGGTCAGCTTCGGCGTGGACAGGTCGGCGGTGGCTGCCGCATACGCCGCGTTCACGGATTTCATCAGCGGGCCGATATTGGTGCCTTTCAGCGCCGAGATGAAGTGGGTTTTGGCGAAGCTGAGGAAGTCCAGCTTGCGGTCCATGTCCATCTTGACCTGGTCGCGCTGGTCGGACTGCAGGCCGTCCCATTTGTTCACGGCCAGCACCAGGGCGCGGCCGGATTCGAGGATGAAGCCCGCAATGTGGGCGTCCTGCTCGGAGATGTCCTGCTGGGCGTCCAGCATCAGGATCACCACATTCGCTTCCGAGATCGACTGCAGCGTCTTCACCACCGAGAACTTCTCAATGGCTTCGAACACCTTGCCGCGGCGGCGGATACCGGCCGTATCGATCAGCGTGTAGTGCTTGCCGTCGCGCTCGAACGGAATTTCGATCGAGTCGCGGGTGGTGCCCGGCATGTCGAAGGCGATCACGCGCTCTTCGCCCAGCAGGGTGTTGATCAGGGTGGACTTGCCCACGTTCGGGCGGCCCACCAGCGCCAGCTTGATGCCGCGTTCCGCCGGCAGCAGTTCTTCCTCGTCGGCCGGACGGGAGGCAAAGGCCTTGTCCAGCGCCTCCTGCACCAGATCGTGCACACCGTCGCCATGGGCGCCGGAAATCGCATACGGATCGCCCAGGCCCAGCTCATAGAAGTCCGACACGGCCGAGGTGTACTTCATGCCTTCGGCCTTGTTCACCACCAGCAGCACCGGGCGGCCGGCCTTGCGCAGGAAGTCGGTAATGGTTTTGTCGTGCGGCGTCATGCCCTGGCGGCCATCCACCAGGAACACGACCACGTCCGCTTCGGCCACGGCCTGCTTGGTCTGCAGGGCCATCTGAAACATGATGCCTTCCTTGGCGACCGGTTCAAAACCGCCGGTATCGATGACCAGGAAGGGACGGTCGCCGACGCGGCCCTCGCCATAGTGACGATCGCGCGTCAGACCAGGCAAGTCCGCCACCAGCGCATCACGCGAGCGGGTCAGACGATTAAAGAGGGTCGATTTCCCGACGTTCGGGCGGCCCACGAGTGCAATTACCGGCTTCATTTTTATTGTTTAGTCGACCGTGATAGCGGCCACTGTTCCTGCTTGAGTTTGAAAAATCATGCTATTGCCGGCGACTTGCGGCGCCGACTTGATGGCACTGCCATCGGTTTCCACACGGCCCAGCATCGAGCCGTCTTCACGCGACAGCAGGTGCACATAGCCCTGGTAGTCGCCGACGGCCACTACGCGGCCATAGGATACGGGGGTGGACAGCACGCGGTTGGTCATGCTGTCGTTCTTCCATGCGCCGGCGCCGCTGTCTCGGCTGTAGCCGTTCACATTGCCCTGGTCGTCGGCCACGAACACGAAGCGCTGGTCCACGGCCACGCCGCCATCGGTCGAGGTTTCCTTGGCCCAGCGGCCCACGCCGGTGGCCGCATCGAAGCAGCCTACCTTGCCCTGCCAGGTGGCAGCGCACACGTCCTTGTCGAAGATGACCGGTGCGCCGCCGATGTCGGCCACGCGCTCCAGCTCCGTCGCGCCTTTCGGATCGGCCACGGACACTTCAAAACGCGGCACGCCGTTGGCCAGCGCCAGCGAAATCAGGCGGCCAGCAGGCTGCGGCACATACACATTGCCGTTGGCGACCACCATGCCCGATGCGCTGCGCAGGGTCAGTGCAGGCGTGGTGCGCTGCAGGAACCATTTGCGTTCGCCGGTCTTGATGTCGTAGGCGGTGATCTTGTTATCCAGGCTGCGCACAATCACCAGCTCGTCGCTGATGACTGGTGCGGCCAGCACTTCGCTGGAGGCCTGGGTATCCCACAGCTTCTGGCCGTTGGCAGCGTCGTAGACGTAGATCGCGCCTTTCAGGCCGCCCACCGCCACCACCTTGCCATTGCTGCCCACGCCCGCAGTCAGGTCGCCCGGCGCCTTGATGCGCCACTGCGAACGGCCGGTGGCCGCATCCAGGCGCTCGATGGTGCCGTCATTCCCGGCCACGAACACGCTGTTATCAGCCACGGCAGGCGTGAACTGGTACAGGCCCGCCTTGCCCACCGAGTGCTTCCACAGCACCTTGGATGGAATCGGCGACTTGATATCCACCAGCTTGGCCGGTGGGTTCTTGTCCTTTTCCTTGAACGGATTCAGCCAGCTCAGGGAGCTGCAACCCGTCATCAGCGCCAGCAGGCTTACGCCAACTACTTTTCCGGTGATACGCATCATGTCCTTAACCTTGTCTCGTGCTTGATCAGGCAGCGGGCGCCGCTGGCTTTTTCTCTTCGGCGACGGTGCCGCCGACCGATTCCAGCTTCAGTTCAATCAGCTGGCGGCCGGGATTCTTCTTGTCGGTTGCGTCCAGCGCCGCCTTGTAGGCAGCGCGTGCTTCCACCAGCTTGTTCTGGGCGGCCAGCACATCACCCTTGCGGTCGTTGACGGCGGCGGCGAATTGCGGTTTGGTGTCGGCAGCCAGCGTTTTCAGCGCTTCGTCGTAGGCTTTCTCGTCGAGCAGCACGCCTGCCAGGCGCAGGCGGGCCACGGCCTGGTATTCGTCGTTGCCGTGCTCAATCGCCCACTGCAGCTGGGTCTTGGCGGTTTTCAGGTCGTTCGCGTCGAAGGCGCTCTTCGCTGCAACCAGCGCGCCCATGGAGGCGTACACAGTGCGGCCGAATTTGCTTTCCATATCGCCGGCGGCGCGCTGCACCTTGGCGTTGTCCTTCTTGCCTGCTGCATCCATCAGTTCATCGTACAGCGCCGAAGCCTGCACGGCCTGGGTGCGCACGTGGTACTGCCAGCCCGCCCAGCCGGAATAGGCGGCCAGCACGGCGACCAGCAGCCAGGTCGCCAGGTTGCCGTACTGCTGCCACCACGCCTTAAGGGTAGCAATCTTTTCTTGTTCTTCGAGATCGTATGCCATGTTCTGCTTCTCAGTTTTGGTCGATTAATGATGGTAATGAACGTGGTCGTGATCGTGATCGTGGTCTCCAACGATCTGGTCAACGACATAATCCACCACGCCGTCGAACGGCACGGAGGTTTGCTGCGCTTCGCCTTCTTCACCGCGCAGCGCTTTCACGCTGGCGGTGCTGTTGGCCACTTCGTCTTCGCCCATGATGATAGCGAAGGCCGCGCCGCTGGCGTCGGCTTTCTTCATCTGCGACTTGAAGCTGCCCGCGCCGCTGGCGGTCGCGCAATGCAGCATCACGTCCAGGCCCGCATCGCGCAGGCGCTCGGCCAGCACGAAGGCTTGCATCTGGGCCGCTTCGCCCTGGTGCACCATGTAGACGTCGCACTGGTTCGGCGCGGCCGTGTCGCTGCTTTCGCGCATCAGCTCAATCAGGCGCTCCACGCCCATCGCGAAACCGACGGCCGGCGTTGGCTTGCCGCCGAACATTTCGATCAGCGGATCGTAGCGGCCGCCCGCGCATACGGTGCCCTGCGCGCCCAGCGCGTCGGTCACCCATTCGAACACGGTGCGGTTGTAGTAGTCGATGCCGCGCACCAGGCGGGTGTTGATGGTGAACGGCACATTGTTGTGGTTCAGGATCTTCTGCACGCCTTCAAAGTGGGCCAGCGATTCCGCGCCCAGGTAGTCCAGCAGCTTCGGCGCGCCGTTCACCATTTCCTGCATGGCAGGGTTCTTGGTGTCCAGGATGCGCAGCGGGTTGCTGTGCAGGCGGCGCTTGGCTTCAGCGTCGAGGATGTCCTCGTGCTTTTCCAGGTAGGCGATCAGGTCCACGCGGTGGCGGGCGCGCTCTTCCGCGTCGCCGATCGAGTTCAGTTCGAGGCGGATATTCTGCAGGCCCAGGTCATCCCACAGGCGGCGGCACAGCATGATCAGTTCCGCATCCACGTCCGGGCCGGTGAAGCCCACGGCTTCCGCGCCGATCTGGTGGAACTGGCGGTAGCGGCCGCGCTGCGGCTTCTCGTGGCGGAACATCTGGCCCTTGTACCACAGGCGTTTCGGACCTTCGTACACCAGGTTATGTTCCAGCACGGCGCGCACCACGCCTGCCGTTCCTTCGGGGCGCAGCGTGAGCTTGTCGCCGTTCATCGAGTCTTCGAAGGAATACATTTCCTTCTCCACGATGTCGGTCACCGCGCCGATGGCGCGCGAGAACAGACGGGTCTCTTCAACGACAGGCGTGCGAATCTGCTGGAAGCCGTAGCTTTGCAGGATGGACTGCGCGGTGTTCTCGAAGATTTCCCACAGGTGGGCGTCGGCCGGGAGAATGTCATTCATCCCCTTGATGGCTACGATCTTTTCGGCTTTTTTATCGGTCATGTTTATGCTGCTTGTTTGCTGTAGTTCTTCTTCACGTAGTCCAGCACAATGGTCTGGAACTCCTGCACGATGCCTTCACCGCGCAGCGTGGCCACCTTCTGGCCATCGACGAATACCGGCGCGGCCGGCGATTCGCCGGTGCCGGGCAGGCTGATGCCGATGTTGGCGTGTTTCGACTCGCCGGGACCGTTGACGATGCAGCCCATCACGGCCACGTTCATCGCCTCCACGCCCGGATAGTCCTTTTTCCATTCCGGCATCTGCTCGCGCAGGTAGGTCTGGATATCGTCCGCCAGTTCCTGGAACACGGTGGACGTGGTGCGGCCGCAGCCCGGGCATGCAATCACCATCGGGGTGAATTTGCGCAGGCCCATGGTCTGCAGGATCTCCTGCCCCACCACCACTTCTTTCGTACGGTCGCCGCCCGGTTCCGGGGTCAGCGAAATGCGGATGGTGTCGCCGATACCTTCCTGCAGCAGCACGGACAGCGCGGCGGTGGAGGCCACAATACCCTTGCTGCCCATGCCCGCTTCGGTCAGGCCGAGGTGCAGCGCATAGTCGCAGCGTTTGGCCAGCTCGCGGTAGACCGCGATCAGGTCCTGGACGCCGGACACCTTGCAGGACAGGACAATCTTGTCGCGGCCCAGGCCCAGCTCTTCGGCACGCACGGCGTTCTCGATGGCCGAGGTAATCAACGCTTCGTACATCACCTGCTGCGCCGTCCACGGATTAGCGCGCGCCGCGTTTTCGTCCATGATGCGCGCCAGCAGGGCCTGGTCCAGCGAGCCCCAGTTGACGCCGATGCGCACCGGCTTGTCGTACTTCGCCGCCACTTCGATCATCTGGGCGAACTGGGTGTCGCGCTTGGCGCCCTTCCCTACATTGCCCGGATTGATGCGGTACTTGGACAGCGCCTGCGCGCAGTCCGGATAGTCGGTCAGCAGCGTGTGGCCGTTGTAGTGGAAGTCGCCCACCAGCGGCACATCCACGTCCATGCGGTCCAGCTGCTCGCGGATATACGGCACGGCGGCTGCCGCTTCCGGACGGTCCACGGTCAGGCGCACCAGCTCCGAGCCGGCGCGCGCCAGCTCCTTGATCTGGATCGCCGTACCCACGGCATCGGCCGTGTCGGTGTTGGTCATCGACTGCACCACCACCGGTGCATTGCCGCCGACCCAGATCTTCTTTTCCTTGTACGCGACCAGCACGCCGCGGCTTGCGCGGCGGCCGAGCGGACCGGATGGGATGGCGGTATTGGAATCCATGCTCATGACTCTTTACTTGATCTGTACGCGTGCAATCGTGCCGTTCGGGACCACCGGCAGATCAAGGTGCTGGCCGCGCAGCGTAGCACGCACATTCTCAGGCTTGCCGACGATGAGCAGTGCCTGGCCGTCGATCTCGAAGGTCTCGGTGCTGCCGCCCTTCACCAGGCGCGCAATCAGCGACGTCAGGTTGCCCGGACGGCGGATTTCGATCCAGGAATCGTCTACCACGGTCAGCACCAGGGTGCCGGGCGCGGTGGCCGCTGCAGCGGCGGCTGGCGTTGCAGCTGCTGCTGCCGGCGCCGGTGCGGCCGCGGCGGGAGCAGGCGTTACGCCCGGTGCGTTGGCCGGCGTACCGCTTGCAGGAGCGGCAGAAGTTGGCGTACCGGCTGGGGGCGTACCGGCAGCCGGCAGCACTGGCGTAACGGCGGCCGTATCCGCCGCCGGAGCGCTGGCAGCACTGTCGGCAGGCGCCGGCGCTGAGGCCAGCGGCACATTCGGTGCAGGCAGCGGCGTGCTGGCGAGACCGGTACTGTCCGCAGCAGCGGAGGCGGCATCGCTGGCCGCGCCGTTCGAACCCAGCATCTGCGGCGAAATCAGGCCCGCCTGCCAGGCGCCGATGGCGGCAGCCACCACCACGGCCACCAGGCCGAAGGCAATCAGGCCGCTCGGCTTGGACTGGCGCTGCGTCATCGACGGGAAGCGCGATTCGCTGAACGAAGCGCCCATGTCGCGGCGCGGCGCTGGCGCTTCGACTACCGGCGCAGGCTCCACCTCCACCATGGCCACCAGCGGCGCCGGGTCCATGCGCAGCACTTTGGCGTAAGCACGGATAAAGCCGCGCGTGACCGCCATATTCGGCAGCGCGGCGTAATCGCCATGTTCGATGGCGATGATCTGGCGCTGCGCCAGCTTCAGTTGATCTGCAACCTGTTCAATCGTGAGGCCCATCGCCTCACGCTGGGCCGCCAGCGCTGCTCCGGGCGTAGAAGCCTTGCGCTGGTTGTCCGGCTCTTCCTGCCATTCAGAATCCATTGGTACTCCAGTATCACTCATCAAACGCCCCACGTTGATACGCAGCATATTCAGGCGATGTCGCATGATGGCGGCGCAACTGCGTCGCCATTGCCTGTTGGGCGCTGGTGTCCCCCAGCTTATGCTGCACCTTAATCGCCAGCCACAATACATCGGCGGACAGCGTATCCACCTTGGCTACCTTGTTCAGCCGGGATACAAAGAACCCGGCGCGCACGTAATCGCGCTTGTCGTAATAGACCTTCGCCAGGTTGGCGTTGGTCGAAGGCAGGTCCGGCGTCTGCTGCAGTGCTGCCAGCAGATACTTCTCGGCCAATGCCGCATCCTTGATCTTCATGGCGCAGGCGCCCGCATTGTTCAGGGCCTTGCCCGGCGAGCTGTAGCTGCGCACCGACAGCGCCGCATCGAAGTAGCGGAAGGACTCCGCCACCTGGCCACGCTGGCACAGGAAATAACCGTAGTTATTGTTCGTTTCCGGATTATTCGGCGCCAGCTTCATCGCGTGCTGGAAGCTGCCGTCCGCCAGCTGCATCTCGCCCAGCGCCATGTAAATCAGGCCGCGCACGCTGTACGCTTCCGGATAATCGGGGTAGGACACAATCGCTTTCTTTACCTCGTCCAGCGCCACCGTGTACTGGCCCTGCTCGTAGTAGCCGGCCGCCAGCTGCAGGCGGATCTCGGCGCGCTTATGCTCGCTGGTCTGGTCCGATGCCGTCGTCAGGTCCGCCTGCGGGCCCGGCGTGCCTGCGCAAGCCGCAAGCAGGCCTGCCAGCACGAAGGCGGCGAGCTGCGGGAAGCGGCGCAGGAACAGGACGGTCATCAGGAACGGATCTCCACGATCTTGCCGAAATTGGCGCCGAACTTCTGCTGGTATTCAGCCATCTTCTCCATGCGCTCGGCCACGCGGGTGCGGTCTTTCACCTCGCCCGCCAGCTGGCCGCAGGCGGCGTCGATATCGTCGCCGCGCGTTTTGCGGATGGTGGTCACGATACCGGCATTCATCAGGATCTCGGCGAAAGCCTTGATGCGCGGATTCTTGGAACGCGTGAGGCCCGACTCCGGGAAGGGATTGAACGGGATCAGGTTGAACTTGCAGTTCACGCCATATTCCGGATGGTTCACCAGGGCGATCAGCTCGCGCGCATGCTCGTCGCTGTCGTTGAAGCCGTCCAGCATGCAGTATTCGAAGGTGATGAAATCGCGCGGCGCGAATTCCAGGTAGCGCTTGCAGGCCGATAGTAGCTCGGCCAGCGGGTATTTTTTATTCAGCGGCACCAGGCCGTTGCGCAGCTCGTCGTTCGAGGCGTGCAGCGACACGGCCAGCGCCACCGGCACATCCTGCGACAGCTTGTCGATATTCGGCACTACGCCCGAGGTGGACAGCGTGACGCGGCGGCGCGACAGGCCGTAGGCGTTATCGTCCAGCATCAGCTTGAGCGCGGTGGCGGTGGGCTCGTAGTTCAGCAGCGGTTCGCCCATGCCCATCATCACCACGTTGGTGATCTGGCGTTCGCCTTTCGGGCCGGGCTCAATGCCCTTGGTCTTGCGCAGTTCGAATTCCGCCATCCACAGCTGGCCGATGATTTCACTCACCGACAGGTTGCGGTTGAAGCCCTGCTTGCCGGTCGAGCAGAAACGGCAGTTCACGGCGCAGCCAGCCTGGGTGGAAATGCACAGCGTGCCGCGGTTCTCTTCCGGGATGAACACGGTTTCCACGGCATTGCCATTACCCACGTCCACCAGCCATTTGCGGGTGCCGTCGGTTGAGGTATGGTCGCTGATGACGGCCGGCGCCACGATGTGGGCGCGCGTCTTCAGCTTCTCGCGCAGCGATTTGGCGAGGTCGGTCATGCTGTCAAAGTCGGAGGCACCGAACTGGTGGATCCAGCGTTGCAGCTGCTTGGCGCGGAACGGTTTCTCACCCAACTCCGCACAGTAGGCGATCAGTTGCGCGGGATCCAGGTCCAGCAGATTGGTGAGGGTCGATTCCATAAATGCCATGTATTTCAAAAAAGCCTTTGCCCCGGACTGTGAGCCGGGGCAAATGAGGTACTGCTACAGCGCCGTTTCTTCGCAGAAGCGAATTAACGGGAGTACACGTTCAGTGCCGGGAAGTAGTAAGCGATTTCCACAGCGGCGGTTTCGGCAGCGTCCGAACCGTGAACGGCGTTAGCGTCGATCGAGTCAGCGAAGTCGGCGCGGATGGTGCCCTTGTCAGCTTTCTTCGGATCGGTTGCGCCCATCAGGTCGCGGTTCTTGGCAATGGCGCCTTCGCCTTCCAGAACCTGGATCATGACTGGGCCGGAAACCATGAAGTCCACCAGGTCCTTGAAGAATGGACGGGCAGCGTGCACAGCGTAGAAGCCTTCGGCTTCAGCGCGCGACAGTTGAGCCATACGGGCAGCCACGATCTTCAGGCCAGCGCCTTCGAAACGGCTGTAGATCTGGCCGATCACGTTCTTGGCTACTGCGTCTGGTTTGATGATCGACAGGGTGCGTTCGATTGCCATTATAAAAAACTCCAATAAAAAGAAAGGTTTAAAACGAAATTGATATCTCGATCAACCTTTGATTTTACCATACAACACACCATATACTGTCGATATTGGGGCAGAAGATGGCGGGGAAGCCGATTTAAGGCAATCCTAAGACCGTCAAGCCGGGCTTTAAGCCCATTTTATGGCACAAGGTGCTATGCTTTTAGTAAAGGTACATTTGTACTGATCCTTATGGAGGGCAATGATGGAACTGCAAAAAACTTATGACCTGACTGGCAGCCGCGCGCTAAGCCAGAACCGGGTCCTGCGCAACACTTACTGGCTGCTGGCCCTGTCGATGATCCCGACCGTGCTGGGTGCGGCAATCGGTGTCGCCTTCGGCGTACCGCTGCCACGCGGCTTCATCGGTGCGCTGCTCTTCCTGGGCATCGCCTTCGGCTTCATCTGGGCCATCGAGAAGAACAAGAACAGCGGACTGGGCGTTGGCCTGCTGCTGGGTTTCACCTTCTTCATGGGCCTGATGCTGACGCCGCTGCTCAACAACACGCTGAAGTTCTCCAACGGCGGCACGCTGATCATGCTGGCCTTTGGCGGCACGGCAGCGGTGTTTGCGACGCTGGCCAGCATCGCCACCGTCTCCAAGCGCGACTTCTCGATGATGGGCAAGTGGCTGTTCGCCGGCGTGATCGTGCTGATCCTGGCTTCGCTGGCGAATATCTTCCTGCAGATCCCGGCGCTGTACCTGACGATCTCCGTGATCGCCGTGGGTATCTTCTCGGCCTTCATCCTGTATGACGTGCAGCGCATCGTCAACGGCGGCGAAACCAATTACGTCAGCGCCACCCTGGCCCTGTACCTGAACGTGTACAACATCTTCAGCAACCTGCTGGCGATCCTGGGCTTCACCGCAGGCGACCGCGACTAAACAGCCGCCGGCTTGCATATCGAAGACGCCCGATGCACTGCATCGGGCGTTTTTTTATTGGTAAAACGAGTGTGGTTTTTTGTGAGATTTTTCCAGCGATCAACCTTTTGCGAATTTCCCTGTGGTAAAAAGTGACTCATGGGTACTCCTTTGTTTCCCTGCGAATTCAAGGAAAAATCATGGACCGTCTGCTCAACCGCCTGCTGCTCTGGCAAAAATTCCTCATCCTCGGCATCGTCGCCCTGGTACTCGCCGCGATCCCTACCTGGCTCTACCTGAAAAACGACGCGCAGACCGTGCACACGCTGGAGCTTGAAATGGCCGGCCTGCAGCCCGCGGCCGCCATTCTCAAGGTAGTGCAGAACACCCAGCAGCACCGCGGCCTGTCCGCCCTCTTCCTCGGCGACATTCCGGGCGGCGCCGAAAAGCGCGCCGCCAAGCAGCAGGAAGCCGAACAGGCATATGCGGCAATGGAGGCCATCGTCGCCGCCATTCCGGACCAGCGTCTCGCCGAAGCCTGGGCCGACGCCCGCCGCGACTGGGACAAGCTGCGCAACGGCGTCGCCGGCCGCGCGCTGGACATTCCCGGCAGCTATGAAGCCCATACGGCGCTGGTGCCCAAGCTGCTGCTGGTGAATGAGCTGATCTGCGACTGGTACGGCCTGAATCTCGACCCGGATGCCGATACCTACCAGCTGATCCAGGCCATGTACTACCAGCTGCCCTACCTGACCGAAGAAACCGGCAAGATGCGCGCCAAGGGTGCAGGCCTGCTGGCCAAACAGGCCGCCACACCGGAGGACAAGCTGATCGTCTCCGGCATCGTGGCCCGCGTGACCGACCGCGTGCGCCAGACCACCACGGCTTTCAATAAATCGCGTGCCGCCAACCCGGAATTCCAGAGACTGTTCGGCCCCGGCATCGAAGCCGCCGTGGAACAGACTTCGTCCGTTTCCCAGCTGGCCCAAAGCCGCATCGCACAAGCTGCCACGCTGGACTACCCGTCCACCGAATACGTGGTGCTGACCACCAAGGCGATCGATACCCAGTTCAGCGCCAATGAAGTGGCCAGCAAGGGCTTGGCCGAGGTGCTGCAGCAGCGCATCGACAAGTACAGGGTGCAGCGCTGGACCGTGATCGCGGCCATGGTGGCGCTGCTCGGCGTGGCCGTGATGATTGCCTGGCTGGTAGCGAAATCGGTCAGCGATCCGCTCAACCGCGCGGTGGAGATTGCGCAGCGTGTGGCCGAAGGCGACCTGACGGTCGAGATCCGCGAATTGGGCGACAATGAAACGGGCCAGCTGCTGCGCTCACTGAAGACCATGAACAGTGGCCTGGTCAGCCTGGTGGGCCAGGTGCGCACGGGGGCCGAACAGATTGCGACGGCATCCAACCAGATCGCCACCGGCAACCTGGACCTGTCCTCGCGCACCGAACAGCAGGCCAGTTCACTGGAAGAGACGGCGTCTTCGATGGAAGAACTGACCTCCACCGTGCGCCAGAACGGCGACAATGCGCGGCAAGCCAACCAGCTGGCCGTGTCGGCCTCGCAGGTGGCCGGACGCGGCGGCGCCGCCATGCATGAGGTGGTGGCGACCATGGAATCGATCAGCACCTCTTCCAAGCAGATTACCGAGATCATCGGCGTCATCAACAGCATCGCCTTCCAGACCAATATCCTGGCGCTGAACGCCGCCGTGGAAGCGGCGCGCGCCGGTGAACAGGGCCGCGGTTTCGCCGTGGTGGCGAGCGAAGTGCGTGCGCTGGCCCAGCGCTCCAGCCAGGCCGCCAAGGAGATCAAGACCCTGATCGATGCATCGGCCGCACAGGTTGAAAACGGCGTGCGGCTGGTAACGGATGCCGGCAGCACCATGGAGGAGATTGTGGACAGCATCCGCCACGTTGCCGACATCGTCAGCGAGATCACGGCCGCCACCTCGGAACAGATTGCGGGCATCGAACAGATCAACCAGGCGGTGTCGGAAATGGACAATGTCACGCAGCAGAATGCCGCGCTGGTGGAAGAAGCGGCAGCGGCGGCCGAATCGCTGCAGGAACAGGCGCGGCATCAGACCAATGTGGTCAGCATCTTCAAGCTGGAAGAGCAGACTGCGCGCGCGCCGTCCATCGGCCACGAAGTGCGCCAGGCCGCGCCCCGCCTGCGCGCCAACGGCGCCTTGCGCAAGCCGAAAGGCAGCTGGACCGCGTAAGCCCCTTGCCTACTGCTGGCCGCGCACCGTAAAGCTGGTGCGCGACAGTTCACGGCCGCCCGCGTCCAGCAAGCGCAGTTCGTGCTTGCCCGGGCGGGGCTGCCAGCCCTCCTCTTCACCCACCACGCCGAAGGCTTCGCCATCCAGCTGCCACTGCAGGCTGCGTCCGCCCTGCGCGAGGAAATGCACGCGCTGGCGCGCTGCCGGAATATCCGGGTCGATAGCGAGAATCGCGCCCTCGGCCGGATAGAGGATGCGCGGCGCACGGCGCTGGTCCGCCACCAGTTCGAACACGGGCGCCGCCGTGCCGCGCAGGAACCATTCGCCGCGCTCCGCCTCCACTGCAGGCTGGTAGTGCATCTGCTGGCGCTCGACATTCTGCGGCGGCCTCGGTGCCGCGCCCGCCGATCCGGCATGCAGGTAGTCCATGATGTCGCGCCAGACCGGCGCTGCGCCGGTAACGCCCGACACGTCCCACATTGGGGCGCCGTCGAAATTACCGACCCATACGCCAACCGTGTAGCGGCCCGAATAGCCGATGCACCAGTTATCGCGCATATCCTTGCTGGTGCCGGTCTTCACTGCCGCCCAGTAGGTTGCCGCCAGTTCGTTCTTCAGGCCGAAGGTAATGCTGCGCGCGGCGCGGTCCGACAGGATATCGCCCACGATGAAGGCAGCGCCGCTGTCGAACACGCGGCGGGTGACGGCGGGCTGGCCCGGCTTCCATGTGGGGCGGCTGTAGATGCCGCCGTTGGCCAGCGCGCGGTAGGCGTTCGCCAGCTGCAGGAGCGTGACTTCGGCGGAGCCCAGCGCCAGCGCGGGACCGTAGTACGCGGCCTCCTCCGTCAGGCTGTCGAAGCCCAGCGCCAGCAGCCGCTCGTGAAAGCGGTCCACGCCGGTCAGCATGACGGTGCGCACGGCGGGCACATTGAGCGAGCCGGCGAGGCTGGTGCGCACGCTGACATAGCCCTTGAAGCCACGGTCGTAGTTTTGCGGCGCATACGATCCCGCTTCCGTGCCCACCTCCAGCGGCGAATCGTCCAGCAGCGAAGCGGCCGTCAGCAGCTTGCGCTCAATCGCCAGCCCATACAGGAAGGGCTTCAGCGTCGATCCTGCCTGGCGCAGGGCCGCCACGCCGTCAATCTCGCTGCCGCCCGCATTGCCGGCGTAAGCGAGGATCTCGCCTGTCGCATTGTCCAGCACCACGGCGGCGGCATCGCTCACATTGCGGCCGTTCAGCGCAATGACCTGGCGGCGGATGATGTCCTGCACCTGCTGCTGCAGGCGCGCATCCAGGGTGCTCTGCACACGCTGGCCCGGCTTGTCCAGCAATTGCTGGGCCGCTTCGCGGGCGGGCGGCAGCAGCGCCATGCCGGTCTGGCGCGCAAAGGCCGCCGATACCATCGCCTCCACCCGCGCACACGGCAACGGCGACTTGAGCTCGCGCACCAGGGCACAGGCACGGCGGCTCACCTGCTGCGGCGAGGCGGCCGGCGCGCGCAGCAGCACGGCCAGGATGGCGGACTCCCCCGCGTTGAGGCCGGACGGCACCTTGCCGAACAGGCCGCGCGCGGCAGCGCCCACACCTTGCAGCTCGCCACGGAACGAGGCGAGGTTCAGGTAGGCCTCCAGCACCTGGGCCTTGGTCCATTGCGCATCCAGTCTGCGGGCCGCACTGGCCTGGTCCCATTTCTGGGCCAGGGTGCGTCCGTCCGCGCCCCCGCGCAGCGAAGGATCGAGCAGGCCTGCCAGTTGCATGGTAATCGTGGATGCGCCGCGCGGACGGCTGCGGAACAGGTTATCCCAGGCAGCCTGCCCCATGGCGCGCAAGTCGATGCCGCTGTGCTCCATGAAGCGCTGGTCTTCCGCCTGCAGCACGGCCACCGGCAAGGCGGGCGAAATGTCCGCCAGCGCGGTCCATGCCTGCCTGCGCACCTGGAGGTTGAGGCGCAGGGTCTGCATCGGCTGGCCGTGGCGGTCGAGCAGCGTGGCATCCGAAGGCCGGTAGGCCGCCCGCACCTGCGCATAGCCGGGCAGGTCCGCCGCGCCGGCGGCGCTTGCCGCCAGCAGCAGGCAGGCGCTGAGACGGCGCAGCATCAGCGCACGCCGAATGGCGCGTTGGGCAGCTCGCCGAACATCTCGGGGCTGTACATGGCCTCCACCCGGGTCGGCGGCAGGTTGAACTGGCCGGCATTGTTCAGGCGCACCGTGTATTCAACACTCCAGCGCCCCTTGGGCACGAAGGAAAAATAAGAACGGAAGGCTTCAAAGCCGCGCTCCTGGAAGGCCGGCTGCACCCAGCCGGTGGCCCGCTCGCCCTTCACCAGCAGCTGCGAATCGTTACCGAGGCCTGTGCCGAGCACGGAGGCGCTGGCGGGAATCGGATCGTCCACCACCACCCAGGTCATATCGCTCTGCGCTTCCAGGTCGAGGTGAACCCGGTACACGTCGCCGCGCGTCCATACGCCGGTCTTCTGCTGCTCCACCGGCGTGATGGTCTTGCGTATGGTGTAGCCGCTGGACAGCGGCTTGCTCAGCGGGATGGCGGCCAGGCTTTGCACCGTGACCCATGGCTTGCCTGTACCCTTGTGCTGCAGCGACAGGCTGCCTGCGCCGCGCGGCCAGGGCAGCATCGCCGATGCCACAGGCGCGGCATCGGACAAGGCCAGGCGCTGGCTGTTCGCGCCCAGTGCCGCAACGCTCTCTCCCGCCACCGGCTCGGATTCGAACTGCTGCGAGAACTTGTCCATTGCCAGCACACCCCAGGCATTCGCCACCGTGGTGCCCCAGCGGCCCTTCTGCTGGCGGCCCAGCGTGCCGCGTGCCAGGCGTGCCATGTCGCGCTGCCAGGCAGGATTGTCGAGCATCGCCAGCAGCAGGCGGTTGGCGTTCACATCGGCGGATGCCATCAGCCACCACCAGTCATCCTTGCGTTCGGTCGAGAAGGTCATCGTGGTGCCTTGCAGGTTGAGGCGCGAACGCAGCACCTGCTCGGCCTGCGCCATCTGCGTATCGCGCTCCGGCAGCGCCGCGCTGCGCTTCAGCACCATGTACCAGTCGATAACGGCCGATGTCGGCCACAGGTTCGGCCGCATTTCGAAGGATTGCAGCATCTCCGGCTGCACGCGGCCGGAGCGCGACAGCGCCTCCAGTGCTGCCACCTTGCGCACCGCCAGGTCGGCAGTCGCCAGTGGCGAACCGCGCACGATGTGGCCGGTGACGAAGGCCTCCAGCGCATCTTCCATGCGCCGTTTCTGCATCTCGGGAATTTCGTATCCCGCTTCGTCGGCGGCGGACAGCAGGTAGGCGGTCAGGCTGTCGCTGCCCTCGGACATGATGGCGAAATACTTCGCCAGGCCGTCGCCGTCCAGGTGGGCAGCGATGGAGCCTGCAACGCCCTGCCACATCGCTTCATCATGCAGCGCAATGGCACGCGAAGTACGCTGTTCCAGGCAGGTGTAGGGATAGCGCTCCATGTATTCGCGCACGCCGGGCATTTCATTGGCAATGCGCGCCGTGAACAGGGTGCGGATGCCGCCCCGCCCCGGCACCGCATCCGCCGGCGCGTGCACGGTCATCGACTGCGGCTTGTCGAGCTGCAGCAGGGTCGCCTGCAGGGTGCGCACCGGCACGGCGGCGGTGACCTTCTGGCGGATACGGAGACGGTCCGCCGCCCCGTCGCCCGTAGCGGCGTTCACCTCCCATGCCAGTTCGCTCACGCCCACCGGCACGGTGACGTCCCAGCCCACCTCCTGCGCCTGCGCCGCTGCCAGTTCAAGGCGCTGCGGCGCCAACGCCTTGCCACCGGCCGTCGCCGACAGCTGCACCGACAGCGGCTGCTGCGTGGTATTGCGCAGCGTGAAGCCGGCACGGAAGCGGTCGCCCTCGCGCACCAGCGCGGGCAGTCCGGACAGCAGCATCAGGTCCTGCGTACTGCGGATATCGGTGCGCCCGGTGCCGAACAGGCTGGCGGCCCCGTTGGCGATGGCAACGATGCGGAAGGAGGTCAGCGAATCGTTCAACGGCACCTGCACGCTGGCCTCGCCCTTCGCGTCCAGTTCAACGCGCGCCTTCCAGAACAGCAGCGTGTCGAACAGCTCACGTCCCGCGCCCTTGCCGCCGCCGCCGCCGGCCGGCACCGCCTTGCGGCCGAAATGGCGCTTGCCGACCACCTGCATCTGTGCGGTGGAGGTGGACACCTGCAATCCTCGCTGCTGCATCATCGCTTCCAGCAAGTCCCAGCTGGTGTTGGGCATCAATTCGAGCAAACCCACGTCCACAGCCGCCAGGGCAATCTCGCTGCCCGGCGGCGGCAGGCTGCCATCGCTGCGCGTCACACGCACGCGGACCATGGCTTTCTCCCGCACCTTGTATGCCTCGCGGTCGGCCTTCACGTCCACCTTCAGCTCATTGGCGGCCCAGCCAACCCGCAACGGCGCGATGCCCAGCTTGTAAGCTGGCTTGCCAAGATCGACCAGCGCCGTCGGCGCCATGCCCGCAACCCGGCCCCGCACCACCATCGCGGAGACATAGATATTTGGCGCATACTCCTTCTTGACGGGTATCGAGAACACCGGCGCCCAGCCTTTCAGTTCGCGCACGTAGGTATCGAGGATGCCTTCGCGTTCCACCGTGATGAGCGCCGTGGCCTGGCGGAATGGCATGCGCACCTGGAAGCTGGCCTGCTGGTCCGGTTCATAGCGCTTCTGTTCCGGCAGCAGGTCGATGCGGTCGTTGTCGGTCGCCTTGAACCACCAATCTTCACGGTCGGCCACCCACATCTCGCGTTTGGTGACCGCTGGCCGCTGCTGCGCATCGCGCGTCTCGGCGCGCACAATCAGGTTGCCCGCCGCCGGCGACTGCACTTCGCACAGCAGCAGGCCCTTGGTGTCGGTGCGGCCTTCGCAGGCTTTGCCCAGCGCCTTGATCTCGCTGCTGTGCTCATAGGAATAGAAGCCGCCGAGCAGGCGGCGGCGGTGCGAGCTGGTCTCGCGCTGGAAGAAGTCCGCGCTGACCGGCGCATCGGCCACCGGCCGGCCATGCACATCCAGTACCGCGATGGTGAACTTCATCGACTTCTGGCTCATCACCCAGCCGTCCGGCTTGATGCCGATGACATTTTCGGACGGCCACAAAGGCACACGCACGGTGGACGACATGGTTTCGCCGTTCGCATCCTGATATGTCATTTCCGCCAGCAGATTGCGCACCTCGGCGCTTTGCGGCAGCTTGTCCACCAGCACGCGCGCCCCGCCCGCATGGTCCAGCTGTATCCTGCGCGAGCTGGCAGGCCCCGCGCCTTCTTCTCCCTGCTCTTCCAAGGCATCGAACACGCCATCTTCGTCATCGAACTGCGCGTTCTCGCGTTCGCGGCCCGGCTTGATATCGCCGGCGGCGAAGCTGAAGTCCGCATAATCGTCGAAAGCAAGCGGCTTGGGTTCGATCAGCGTGTTCAGTTTGACGTCGGCGCCCGAGGCGCCGCCGCCGGACAGATAGGAAAGCTGCAGGTCGAGACTGAGCTGGTCGACCGCCACGGCAGGTGCGGACGGGCCTTGCATGCGCGCCTTCATGGTCGGCACGCGGAACTGCTCAACGCGGAAACGGCCGGACGACATGCCGGCCACCATCACCTCATACCAGCCCTGCTTGGCGTCGGCCGGAATCTGCCAGTCGTTCGCGGCAACGCCCTGCGCACCCCATTTCAGCGGCAGCTCATATTTGGTATCGCTGCCTTCGTGGATGATGAACATGCTGTCCGGATGGGCCTTGCTATCCGGTTTCGCGAGCTCAATCCCGCTTTCGGCGTGGCGCCGCATGAAGTGCTTCATGTGCACCGTTTCGCCTGCGCGCAGCAGGGTACGGTCCATCACCGTAGTGGCGATCAGGTTGGAGGCCGATACACCTTCAGTCGGCAGGTTGAAGCGCCACGGTTCGATGCCCTGGTTCCAGTCGGACAGCGTGAAGGTGAAGTCGCCGCCCTTGCGCGCGCTGATGAAATAGTCGTTCTGGTAGCCGCACTTGCTCTCCGCCAGCTCCTGGCGGATATTCGCCACGCCAGAAGCATCCGTCACGCCCTTCCACAGCAGCTTGCCGTCACAGCCTCGCACGGCCACGTCGGCCTTGGCGACAGGCTTGCCCTTGTCGAGCGAAGTCACCCAGACCAGGGAAGAGCTGGCGCCGTGCTTGAAATGCGCGGCCATATTCGTCACCAGCGCGGCGGAGCTGACGTAGGCGGTAGTGCCGCCCTTCGTCACCACCTTGCCGAGCCGCGGGCTGGCCAGTTCCACGACGTAGAAGCCGGGCTTGCGCAAGGGGATGCCGATCACCTCGAACGCGCGGCGGCCGCCGGGCTTGGGCAGCGTGAAGCGCTGGGCAGCCTGGTCGCCGATGAGCTGCTTCGCCAGCGTTTCGCTGTGCTGCTCCGCGGGTTGCCAGCCATAGTGGCTCATGCGTTTCAGCCAGCCGATGACCGCGTCGTCCTGTTCATCGTCCACGCGCAGCATCTTGCCCGGCACCTGCGACATCGCTGCGGCAATGCCTGGCTCCACATTGCGCACCGTGACGGGCAGCATGCGGTCGCCGCGTGCTTCGATGATGCCAAAGCGCGCCGGGAACTTGACCAGCGGCGGCTGCGCCGAAGTGCGCACCGTCAGCGGGAAGCGCGACTGATTGAGCAGCGGCCGCCCCGCATCGTCTTTCAGGCCGGCGGGCAGCTCAAGGCGCAGTGTTGCCTGTTCCGGCAGGCTGGCCCTGAACTCCACGGAATTCACGTACTCGTTTTTCTTTTCATAGTCCGATGGCGCGGCGGTCCAGCGCTGCCCTTTCGGACCGCTCAGCGTGACCTTGCGCACATCCTCGGCACGCACCGGCGCGGAAAACTCCACCGTCATCGGCAGGAAAGGCACGCAGCCGCCCTTGCGCTGCAGGCGCTCGCAGCTGAACTTCGCTGTGAAGTCCGGACGGCTTCGATAGCCCAGCGTCTGGTCTTCGGTATTCGCGATGCCGGTGTTGCTGGTGACGCCCGCGCCCCAAACGAGACTCACCGCCGCATCGGCAGGCAGCGCGCGAGCGCATTGCAGCACGGCGACCGGCATGTCCTCGTTCTTGCGGTCCTTGATATTGACGGTAGACTTCCAGATGACGCCACGCGCCCTGAAGTAGATGGAGAGGTGGCGATGCAGGAAATCCTTGCGCGCTGCGAGCACCTGCTCGCGTTCGGCGCCGAGCAGTTCGCGCACCGGGATTTTTTCATTGATGCCATCGGCCCGGCACCAGCTGTGCGCGGCAGCGCTACCCGCGCGCGGCACCGCGTCCAGGCCTAGCACGAAGATCTGCTGCTCATCGATGCGGCTGCCTTCGCGCGGCAGCATATCGATGACGGCGGGGCCGCCGGTGTTGAAGCTGTAGCTGCGTTCTCCGGCCAGCGCCTGTCCCGTAAGGTCCTTCAAATTCTGCTTCAGCGTAAAGCGGCAGCTCACGCCCGCCGGCAGATCACGCTCAAAATCAAAGGACCAGCTGCTGCCGTCGATCCAGCGTCCTGCGCCCTTCTCGGGACAGTCGATATCAAACGGACTTTCAAGCCGCAAGTCGCCGAAGGCGACCATCTCCGAACTGAAGACAGCCTTTACCTGCCGCACGCCCTTGACGCTGCCGTTCGGCGAGAAGGACTGGAGGGTTGTCTGGGAATGTGCCGCCAGCGGCAGCAAAGAGGCGACAGCGACAAGGCAGCACAGCATCCGCGAGGCACGCATTCAATCTCCGAAAGAAGAAGTGATCTGCGGCCCAGTGTTGCAAAGCGCCCCGGCGCTGTCAATCGGTTTACGCGAGGTCGAACACGGCCATCGATTCCACGTGCGATGTGTGCGGGAACATGTTGACGACGCCGGCCTGGCGCAGCGTGTAGCCGGCGCGGTGCACTAGCACACCGGCGTCGCGCGCCAACGTGGAAGGGCTGCAGGAGACGTAGACGATACGCTTCGGCAGCAGCTCCGGGTGCGTTTCCTTCAGCTCGGCCAGCGCGAGGCTCAGCGCCATGGCGCCGTCGCGCGGCGGGTCAACCAGCATGCGGTCGAATTTGCCGAGGGCGATCAGGTCGTCCTTCGTCACTTCGAACAGGTTGCGGGTGGAGAAGGAGGTTTTGGCATCGAGGCCGTTCACCTTCGCGTTCGCCAGCGCGCGTTCAGTCAGCGCGGTGCTGCCTTCAATGCCCACCACTTCGCGCGCCTGGGTGGCCAGCGGCAGCGTGAAGTTGCCCAGGCCGCAGAACAGGTCGGCCACGCGGTCTTCCGGCTGCACGTCCAGCAGGCGCAGGGCTTTCGCCACCAGCACGCGGTTGATGTGGTGGTTCACCTGCGTGAAATCGACCGGTTTGAACGGCATCCGCACGCCGAATTCGGGCAGCAGGTAGTGCAGCTGCTTGTCCAGCGGGTAGAAAGGATAGGCGGTGTCCGGGCCTTTCGGCTGCAGCCACCATTGAATATTGTATTGGTCGGCGAAGGCTTTCACCTTCACTTCGTCTTCGGCCGTCAGCGGCTCCATATTGCGCATCACGAGCACGGTCAGGTCTTCGCCGATGGCCAGCTCGATCTGCGGCACCTTGTCGAAGATGGACAGCGAGCCAATCAGCGCCCGCAGCGGGATGAACATGTCGGAAACGTGCTTCGGCAGGATCTGGCAGCTCTGGATATCGGCCACATAGACCGATTTCTTTTCGTGGAAGCCCACGAGCACGGTGCCCTTCTTCGCCACATAGCGCGAGGACAGGCGTGCGCGGTAGCGGTAGCCCCAGGTGGGGCCGTACATCGGGCGCATCATCATGTCCGGCTTGACCTTGGACAGGTGCCACAGATTATCTTCCAGCACGCGCTGCTTGATCGCGACCTGGGCCGAGGGCTCCAGGTGCTGCATCGAGCAGCCGCCGCAATAGTCGAAATGCACGCATTTCGGCTGCACGCGCATCGAGGATTCGCGGTGCAGTTCGATCATGCGCGCCGCTTCCCAGTTTTTCTTCTTGCGGAAGGTTTCGAAGCTGACCCGTTCACCCGGCAGCGCGCCTTCGACAAACACCACCTTGCCAGGGGTGCCGTCCTCGTTATCCTGCATATGGCCGACGCCGCGGGCGTCCATGTCGAGGGATTTGATGTCGATGGTGTTGTCTTGCATGGCTGTCTATCAGGGAAAAGCGGTTTGGGATAACCCGCTATGATAGCAGAGGCTAAGCAGCCTTAGAGCAGGGAGTCGCGGACCACGCCGCGGGCGGCCATGGCGCGCTTGAGTTTGATGAGGGCTTCCTGCTGGATCTGGCGCACGCGCTCGCGCGTTACGCCCATTTCTTCGGCCAGCGTTTCCAGCGTGGCGGGATCGTCGTTGTCCAGGCCGAAACGGCGCATGATGACGATGCGCTGCTTGTCCGGCAGCTTGGTCAGCCAGTCGCGTACCAGCACCGTCATTTCGTGGTGCTCGGCCCGCGCGTCCGGACTGTCTTCGCTGTCGCCCGGCAGCATGTCCATCAGCGAGGACTGGGGATCGTTGTCCAGCGGCGCATCGAGCGAGGTGGCGTGCTCGGACAGCGCAAGGATGTCCTGCACCTCCTCCACCGGCCGCCCCACCAGGTCGGCGATGTCTTCCGCCGTGGCGTCCTTGCCGTTGTGGTGCTGCGCTTCGAGATGGTATTTGCCGCGCAGGATCTGGTTCAGCTCGCGCACCATGTGCACCGGCAGCCGCACCGTGCGCGCCTGGTTCATGATGGCGCGCTCGATGCTCTGGCGGATCCACCAGGTGGCATAGGTCGAGAAACGAAAGCCGCGCTCCGGCTCGAACTTGTCGATGGCGCGCATCAGGCCGATATTGCCCTCCTCGATCATGTCGAGCAGGACCACGCCGCGATTGATGTAGTGCTTGGCGATGGAAACCACGAGCCGCAGATTGTGCTCGATCATTTTCTGGCGGGCGGCGAACTCGCCCTGCTTGGCCAGGGTGGCGTAGTGGACTTCCTGCTCCGCCGTCAGCAGCGGCTTGGCGCCGATCTGGTTGAGGTAGTGCTGGGTGGTGTCGGTGGAGAGTTCGGCCGCCAGCACCTTTTTCAGCTCGTCGACCGTCTCCAGCACGGTGCTGGCTTCGGCGAGTGGATGGCCTTCCTCGTCGGGCTCGCCATCCAGCGACTCGGCCGCATCATCGATTGGCTCGTCCGGGTAATCGTCCTGGGCCGAGCCGTCTTCCATCTGATTGTGCGGCGAGCGTGTCATTGGGCAGTATCTAGCGGTTAGGCAGGAACTTCGACGGATCGACCGGCTTGCCCTGCTGCCTTATCTCAAAGTGCAGCTTGACTGAATCCGTATCGGAATCCCCCATTTCGGCAATTGCCTGGCCCTTGTTCACCGTCTGCCCTTCCTGCACCAGGATCGAGCGGTTGTGCGCATAAGCCGACAACAAACCGTTACTGTGCTTCACGATAACGAGATTACCATATCCGCGGATTCCGCTACCGGCATACATTACCTTGCCTGCGCCCGCCGACACCACCTGCTGGCCGGGACGGCCTGCAATGTCGATGCCCTTGTTCTTGCCTTCATCGAAAGTGCCCACCACCTTGCCGTCGGCCGGCCACTGCCAGCTGACGGAGCGGTCTTCCGCGCTCAAGGGGAGCGCCGCTTTCGGCAGGCTGGGCGCAGCGCTGGCCAGTTGCACCGGCTTGTCGGCCGGCTTGTCGGCTTTGGCATCCGGTTTCTGCAGTTCGGCCACCGAATTCTCGGTATAGGGCTGCTTGTCGCCTTTCGGGCCGGTCTTCTTCGGCACCGCCGGTTCGGCCGCGGGCTTCAGCGATGGCGGCGGCACTACCGCAGCCGTCTGCACGCCGCTGTCGCCGTCCGGCGCTTCCACGCGCAGCACCTGGTCCACCTTGATGTCATTCGGGTTGGAGAGCTTGTTCCAGACCACCAGGTCGCGATAGTTTTCGCCGTGGTCGAGCGCGATGCGCAACAGCGTGTCGCCACGTTTGACGGTGTAGTAGCCCGGCTTGTCCTTGACTTCTGGAGGCGGCACCGGGGCCGGCTGCGCAGGACGCGGGGCAATGGCCAGTTCCGATACGGGCGCCTTGTTGGGCGTCGAGGTACAGGCGCTCAGCAGCGCCAGCGTAAGGGTACTGAGGAACAGGGAACTTGTTTTCGTCATTCTCATCTAATGTTCTGTCTAAACGATACCTGGCCGCAGGGGCACGAAATGGCAGTCTTCAAGCGTCTGGCGCACCCATTCGGTCTTGCCGGTACGGATCACGAGTTCCAGATGCTGGGTGCGCGCGCCCACGGGCGCGACCAGTCTGCCGCCAATGGCGAGTTGTTCCAACAGCGCCTGCGGCACCTCCAGCCCCGCCGCAGCGAGGATGATGCCGTCGAAGGGGGCGGCCTGGGGCAGCCCAAGCATACCATCTCCGTAGTGCAGGCGCAGGTTCGCGACCCGCAGGGGCCGCAAATTGGACTTCGCCAGCTCATGTAACGGTTTGATACGCTCAATGGAATACACCTCTTGTGCAACACAGGCCAGCACTGCTGCCTGGTAGCCACATCCAGTGCCTATTTCCAACACGCGCTTCAGGGTGCCGCCATTGCGCATCACTTCGATCATGCGCGCCACAATATACGGCTGGGAAATGGTTTGGTGGTGTCCGATTGGCAAGGAAGCGTCGATATAGGCCTGGGATGCCAGCCCTTCATCCATGAACATATGGCGCGGCACGGCCTCCAGCGCGCTCAGCACGACGGTGTCCGTCACGCCCTGCTTCGCCACCCGGGCCACCATGGCGCGGCGCACGGCGTCCGACACCAGCGGATTCTGGCGCGGCGCCGCTACCGGCTGCGGCTGGGCACGCTCCTGGGCATAGCTGTGGGCGCGCGAGGGGCCGGCCACGGGCGCCGGTGCTGCCCAGGGACTGCGGGCTGCGGTGGTGGCGGCATTGCGGGTTGCCGTTTGCGGCGTGGCGATCACCGGCTTGAAACTGGGGGTGGCGCCGGGCTTCTTCTCCGTGACCGAAGAAAGCGGCAGCGGGAAGCGCGGCTTGCCGCTCATGCCAGGACCTTTTTCAGCTGGGCCAGCTGGTCGCGGTGGGTCAGGTCGATCTGCAGCGGCGTGACCGACACGCGGCCCTGCTGCACGGCATGGAAATCGGTGCCCTCGCCCGCATCCTTGCAGGCGCCCGGCGGGCCGATCCAGAAGATTTCGCGGCCGCGCGGATCATGCGCCTTGATCACCGGTTCGGCCTGGTGGCGGCGCCCGAGGCGGGTCGGCGTCAGCGGCCCCATCTCTTCATAAGTGCGGGTCGGGATATTGACGTTGAGCAGGTAGGGTTTTTCCAGCGCTTCGGCATAGCGCTGCACGATATCGCGCGCCACGCGGGCGGCCGCATCGATATTGGCCCAGCCGTATTCGCCCTGCGAGAAGGCAATGGCGGGAATGCCGAACAGATAGCCTTCCGTTGCCGCGGCCACCGTGCCGGAATACAGGGTGTCGTCCCCCATATTCGGGCCGTTATTGATGCCGGAGACCACCAGGTCCGGCCGCTCGACCAGCATGCCGGTCAGCGCGATGTGGACGCAATCGGTTGGCGTGCCATTGACGAAGTAGAAACCGTTGGCGGCCTGCTGCACCGACAGCGGCCGGTCCAGCGACAGGGAATTTGAGGCGCCGGAACGGTTGCTGTCCGGCGCCACCACCGTGATGTCGGCGATCGGCGCCAGGGCCTCGGCCAGGGCATTGATGCCGGGCGCAAGGTAGCCGTCGTCGTTACTGATAAGGATTCGCATACCGAGGATTTTACCTGAAGCAACGCCGCGCCAGCGCATGCGCAGGCTGCCTCCCGCCAAAAAAATGGCGGCGTCAGCGGATCCCGATGCGCGGTTCCGACATTTCCTCGTCCTCCGTGTCCAGGCCGGCGTAGCTGCCCAGTTCCTGTTCCACCGTGAGCACCCGGTGCGCAGCGGCGCGCGGCTCGCGCAGGCCGGCCGGTCGCTGTTCCAGCTTGGCCAACAGCTGGGCGAGGCCGCGCCGCACCCTTTCGGTATCCGGGTGTTCGCTGCCCAGCAGGCGGCTGCGCGCCGCCAGTACGCGCTCCATCAGCTGGGCCGCCTGGTCCAGCCGCCCGGCGCGGGCCAGGATGTCGGCCCGCACGGCCAGGCTTTCCGCGGTGGCCGTATGTTCATCGCCCAGCGCGCGCTGGTAGGCGTCGATGACCGTGTCCTGCAGGGCCAGGGCGTCCGGGAACTGGCCCAGTTCCGCCAGGGTGACGCCCAGCGCGGTGCTGGCCAGCAGGGTCGAGGGCGCGGCGGCGCCGTCGGCCGCTTCGCGCGCGGCCAGCACGGCTTCCTGCAGGAAGCGCGCTTCCTGGAATTTTTCCTGCTGGAACAGGGTTTCGGCCAGCAGGGCCTTGCTGTCCAGCGTGTCGCCGTGCTCCTCGCCCAGCAGCAGGCGGCGCAGCGCCACGCTTTCTTCGAGGCAGAACGTGGCCTGGGCCAGGGCGCCGTCGCGCCGGTACAGCGAACCCAGCGCCCGCAGCGCGGCGGCCAGCGCCAGCGACATTGGGCGCCCGCCGCCCTCTTCCAGCTGCTCGCGTGCGGCGGCCACGGCGGCCAGCAGGGGAATTTCCTCGCGCGACTGCCAGGGGCAATGGCCGCCTTCAAACCATTCGAGGAAGGCATTGAAGCTGCGGGTCAGGGAAAACCTGTCGTTCTCTTCGTCGGTCTGCACTGGCAACGGCTCGCCATAGGCCAAACCGCCCAGCTGCTGCAGCTGCACCTCGTCGAAATAGCTTTCCAGCGACAGGCGCGGCTGGCCGTAGGCCTCGGCCAGCGCCCGTTCGAACTGCGTCTGGTAGCCGGGAATATTGCGCGCGGAGTCGCCGCGCCGCCACAGCGAGCGCACCGAGGCGTCCCCCGCATCAATGCGGGTGGGCAGCGGATACACCAGCAGCGGGCGCTGCTCATCCTCATGGCTGCGGCGGTAGGTGGTGGCGCGCTGCACCAGCGCGTCCAGGCCCTGCAGGCTCTGGCGGCCCGGCGTGAACACCAGCACCAGGCGGGTCGGCAGCAGGGTGGTGCAGATGCCGGCCACATCGCCCTGCCCGGCCGGGGAATCGACCAGCACATGGCGGAAGCGGTTGGCAGTGCAGGCGGCGAAGGTGCGGAACAGGGCCGGACAGGCGTGGAACAGGCGTTCCCAGTTCAGGCCGGCCAGGCGCTCGGCATAGCCTGCATCCTGCCGCCCGGCCCGCATCAGGAACAGGGGGCGGGCCTGGTCGACCCGGATCACATAATCCTCCCAGCCCACCGCATCCAGCACCGCCTGCGCCAGGTCGGCATCGTTGCGCTCGCGCCGTCCGCGTCCCAGCTGGGCTTCGCAGGCCGTAAACAGTTCCAGCACGCCCGGTCCGTCGGCCTCAACGCCGAAATAATGGTGCAGCGCAGGCGCCTCCAGGTCCCAGTCGATCATCAGCACCGGGCGGCTGGCGCCGTCGCGCCGCGCCAGCAACAGGGCCAGGTTGGCCAGCGCCATGGTTCGGCCGGCGCCGCCCTTGTGGGAATGGAAGGTGACGACGTCGCCGGTCTCGTTGCGCGGCGGGAGGGAGGGACGTTGCGGTTCCATGGCGGGCCTTTAGCGTGGAAAGTGTGGAGGCGGAGCGGCACGCCACTCCGGTGGAATGCCAGGCAGGACAAAACGGCTGCAGTCGTGTCCAGGCGGGATGCTGACTTTCAGGAAATGGTAGTGGGCGACGATGCGCTGCACGATGCGGTCGATATCGGGCAGGAAGTCAGGATTCGTCTTGAGGTCGCCCGTGGCCAGCGTGTAGCGGGAAAAATCGACGTACATGCCCGGTTCGCTGATCTGGGGCGGCAGGCTGAGCGGATGCCGGGTCATGATGACGGGAATAGTGAGATGGCTGGGCAGCGGATACCAGTGCCGCCGCTCGTCCTCGATCAGCTGCATGGCAGCAAACTCGCGCCGCGTGTAGGCGTGGGCTTCATATTTGGGCGTGTAGATCACGATCATGCACACGCTCTGGCACAGGGCCAGGGCAATCTTCTGGTCGAGATCGTCACCGCCACCGAGTTGCTCGCTGTCAATGAAGAGTTCGTTTTCATTATCGAGATGCGGCTCCAGGTAGCAGCGCAGGGCATCGGCCAGGTCGTTCTTGAACTTGCTCATGAACGTGTAGTGGCCGTGCGCGTAACTGAAGAAACAGCCGTAGCGGATCGTCATTTCGTCCCCTCCTGTTTCTCCCCTGACATATCATTTTTGTCACAGTTGCTGAGTCACTGTAACAATCCCGGCAGTGCACACTTTGCGCTAGCGCAAACGCGCACATGCCAGCAACTGACGCGAACACGCCAATAACTGGCACGCAAAGGGCGCACCTCCGCCGGTGCGGAGGCGGCGTTCAGGGCTGAAAGAAGGCGATGACCTCGGCGGCCTCGCGGGTGCGCTTGAAGGGCGGCAGGCTCTGCCAGATGCGGCGGCCGTAGGGTTTGGAAATGACGCGCGGATCGCACAGCATCAGCACGCCGCGGTCGCCTTCATCGCGGATCAGGCGCCCGGCGCCCTGCTTCAGGTTGATGATCGCTTCCGGCAGCGTGTGGTGCATGAAACCGTTCATGCCCTGCCTTTCCATCACCTCGATGCGGGCCGCCAGCACGGGATCGTCCGGCGGCGCGAAGGGCAGCTTGTCGATGATGACCAGCGACAGGGCCTCGCCGCGCACGTCCACGCCTTCCCAGAAACTCTGGCTGCCGATCAGCACGCCGTTGCCGGCCTTGCGGAACTGGTCCAGCAGCTCGGTGCGGCCGCGGTCGCCCTGCACGAACAACGGATATTTCAGGCCGCGCTTCTCGAACTCGTCGCGCAGGCGCTCGGCGGCGCGCTTCACGGCGCGCAGCGTGGTGCACAGCAGGAAGGTGCGGCCCCCTGCCGCCTCGATCACAGGCAGTGCGGCATCCAGCACCGCATCGGTGTAGCCGAGGGAATTCGGGTCCGGCAGGCCTTGCGGCACGTAGAGGATGCCCTGCTGCTCATAATTGAAGGGGCTGGGCCAGGTGACGGCGGGCTCGCCGGTCAGGCCCATCTGCTCGGAGAAGTGCTTGAAGTCGTTCTTCACCGCCAGCGTGGCCGAGGTAAAAATCCAGCTGCGCGGCACGCCTTCGCGCTGGCTGTTGAAGATGGGCGCGATCGACAGCGGGGTTTTGTGCAGCTGCAGCGAGCTGGTATAGGCCTCCACCCAGAACACGGCTTCCTCGCCCGGCGCCACTTTGGCCTTGGGGTCGAACTTCCAGTTGTCCAGCTTCTGCTGCAGCTCGTGGCCGCGCACGCGACACTGTTCCAGCGTTTCCGCGCGCTCGGCCTGCTTTTCCAGCACGGCCAGCATGCCGGCCAGCTGTTCGCGCAAGGTGTCCAGCGCGGGGAAGAAGTCGCTCGACGGCGCAATCTGCGGCAGCGACAGGCGCACCACGTCCTGCGGGAAGGTCAGGCGCAGGTCGCGCGCCGCCTTTTCCACCACCGAGACGGTCTTGCCCCAGTCGGCGCCGTCGCGCGCATGGGCCAGGCCTTCGGCCAGCACATCGCGGCACAGCTCCAGCACCTGGGAGGTGGAGAAGGTGTCGCCGAAGAACAGCGTCGCCGTATCCGGCAGCTGGTGCGCCTCGTCGAAGACGATGGTGTTGGCCGACGGCAGCAGCTCGGCCACGCCCGTGTCCTTCAGCGCCACGTCGGCGAAGAACAGGTGGTGGTTGACCACCACCACGTCGGCCTGCTGCGCCTCGCGCCGCGCCTTCATCACGAAGCAGTCCTGGTAGTACTGGCATTCGGCGCCCACGCAATTCTCGCGGGTGGACGTGACCAGGTTCCACACCGGCGCCGTCTCCGGCACGCGCGCCAGCTCGGCCTTGTCGCCGGTGCTGGTCATTTTCAGGAAGCGCGAGATTTCGCGCAGATAGCCTACGTCCTCGCGCGAGGTCATGCGGCCGTTCTGCAGCGTGCGCTCCAGGTGGTAGTGGCACAGGTAGTTGCCCCGCCCTTTCAGCAGCGCCACCGAGACCGGCGCCTGCAGGGCGGCGCGCACGGTGGGAATATCGCGCAGGAAGAGCTGGTCCTGCAGGTTCTTGGTGCCGGTGGAGATAATGGTCTTGCCTCCCCACAGCAGGGCCGGCACCAGGTAGGCAAAGGTTTTGCCGGTGCCGGTGCCCGCTTCCGCAATCAGGGTCTGCTGGCCGTCAATGGCGGCGGCAATCGCCTTGGCCATCTCAGTCTGCGATTTACGGGGACGAAAACCGCCCACGGCCGGGCCGAGCGGACCGCCGGCGCCGAACAGGCGCTCGATCTCGTCATCGTGTTTTCCGGGAATAGCGGGGGCTTCGCCGTCCGGCAGCGGGAGTAAATCGCTCAAAATAGAATCAGGTGGGGCAGCGGCGCGGCTGGCGCCGGTCAGGCCGGTACATCAGGCACCAATTGCATTTTCAGCAAGGTGATATAGTCTTTCAACTGCAGCTTGCGCTTCTTGAGGCGGCGCAATTGCAGCTGGTCGTGGTGGCCGTCCAACGTGAGCATCTCGATCACCGCATCCAGATCCCGGTGCTCGACATCCAGTTCGACAATACGGCGCTTGATTTCTTCTACGTTGTTCATGTGCTCGGAAAAGTGTTTCGCGTGGACAACAAACTGCGCTTGCAACTAAACTGCTTAACAGTGCATAGTTTAACTCAGGTAAGCAGCAGAAAGAAGCAGCAAGGACTTCCCACCCATGAGCGCCTACAAAATTGAAGCCGGAACGGCCCAGCACACCGGTAGCCGTCCGCAGCAGAACGACCGCGCAGCGCTCTTTACCACCCCGGCGGCCCCCGGCTATGTGCTGGCCGTGGTGGCCGACGGCGTGCAGGGGGGCGCCGTCGCGTCGGAACAGGCGCTGCATACGGCGCGCCAGCTGTTCGACGAATACCGCGTGGGCGATACGGCCAGTGTGCCGCGCATCACGGAACTGCTGCGTTCCATCGCGCAGGAGACCCACGATGTGCTGATGATGAACGCCATCACCAGCGGCGCTGAACCGCAGGCCACGCTGGCGCTGCTGATGCTCACACCGCAGCAGCAGGCCGTATGGGCCACGGTGGGCGATACCCGCCTTTACCGTTTCAGTGCTGGCGCCTGCACCGGGCGCACCAGCGATGCCGACTACGTGCAGCACCTGGTCAGCCAGGACGGCCTGCCGGAAGAAGCGGCGCGCAAGCACCGCAGTTCGCGGCTGCTGGCCAATCACCTGGGGAACAAGCTGAAACAGCCCTTCACTTCCATCGGTACACAGGAGGTGAAAGCAGGCGACGCTTTCCTGCTGTGCACCGACGGCCTGTGGCAATATTTTGCCGACGCCGAACTGGCAGCCGCTATCGCGCGCAAAACGCCGCGCGAGGCTTCACAGCTGCTGATCGACAAGGCGGGGGAACGGGCCCAGGGCAAGGGCGACAACTGCACCATGGCCATCCTCAAGATGGTGGCGCCGCCGAAAGAAGCACCGAGCTACACGGTGCAGAAACTGCGCAAGGCTATTTAGCCAGGCCGGCGCGCGCCCGCGCGTCCTCGATCGCCTTTTGCTTGGCGGCGTCGGCTTCGGCGCGCTTGCGGCGCTTCTCTTCCTTCTCGGCCAGGCGCTGCTGCACGCGCTGCTGGCGGCGTTCCGATTCCGCGACCTTGCGCGCATGTTCGGCGCTGCGCTCGGCGCGCTTCGGCGCCTCGGCCGCTTCCTGGGCCTGGAGCTGGCGCTGGCGCGCCGCATATTCAGCCTGGCGCTGGGCCGGGGTAACGGACAAAGGCTTGACCGGAGGGCGTTCCGCCGCTTCGCGCGGTTCGGGAGCTGGCGCCGCAGCGCGCGCCGCCTCTTCCCTCGCATCTGCCTGCGCGCGGTCTTCCAGTTCGCGGTCGCGGATATCCACGGCCTGCTTGCGTTTGAAGTGATTGGCTTCGATTTCGACGGCGCGCAGCGCGGCCAGGCGTTCGCGGCGCTTTTCCTTGGCCTTGTCGATGCAGTTATTGACGAAGAACTTGGTGTAGCACACCTGTTCCGCCGCGCTGAATTCCGCTTCGGCCTGAACACGGTCTTTCGCCACCTGCGCCAGGCGCGCGTCGGCCTGCTCCACTGAATGGCTTGGCGGCACGGCAGGCGCGCCGATAGGCTGCTGCCCGATTTTCTGGGCGGCGGCTGGCACGGTCAGCGCCGCCAGCATGGCGGCGCACAGCATCTTGCTAATGTGCGGCATCTTCTTCTTATCCTCGTCTCAGGCCAGGGCTGCGGCAGCGCCGCGCTGGGCCTTCTCCATATACTCGCGCGACTGCATCTCCACGATGCGCGACACGGTACGGTGGAATTCATTGGCCAGCTGGCCGCTGGTGTACAGCTCTTCCGGCGCTACTTCGGCGGACATGATCAGCTTCACGCCCTGGTCGTAGAACACGTCGATCAGCCAGGTGAAACGGCGCGCTTCGGAGGCCATACCGGCCGACATCATCGGTATTCCGGACAATATCACGGTATGGAAACGGCTGGCGATTTCCAGGTAGTCATTCTGCGAACGCGGGCCGCCACACAGCGTGGCGAAATCGAACCAGATCGTCGTGCCGGCCCGGCGCAAGGCCTTGATCTCGCGGCCTTCGATCTGGATGCGCGCATCTTCGTCAGCCGTTTCGGCCACGCGGGCAAAGGCCTCGCGCAGCGCGGCATCGGTCTGGGCGTTGAGCGGCGTGTAGTAGGCATCCACCTGTTCCAGCGCGCGGCCGCGGTAGTCCACACCGGCGTCCACGTTCAGCACATCCATCTTCTCCTTCAGCAGGGCGATGGTGGGCAGGATGCGGTCGCGGTGCAGGCCGTCCGGGTACAGCGTGGACGGCTCGAAATTCGAGGTCATGATGAAGGACACGCCGTTGTCGTACAGCGCCCGCATCAGGTTGTACAGGATCATGGCATCCGCCACATCCGATACGTGGAATTCGTCAAAGCAGATCAGGCGGTACTTCTTCGCGATGCGCTTCGCCACTTCATCCAGCGGATCGGCCACGCCCATCAGCTCATCGAGCTGGATATGCACGGCGCGCATGAATTCGTGGAAGTGCATGCGCGTCTTGCGCACCACCGGCACCACCGAATAGAAGGAGTCCATCAGGAAGGACTTGCCGCGCCCCACCCCGCCCCACATGTACACGCCACGCGGCACATCCGGACGATTGATGAAACGCTTCAGGCCATTGGAGCGGCGCGACTTGTACTCCACCCACTCGTCATAGCACTGCTGCAGGCGGTCCACGGCGCGGCGCTGCGCGGCGTCGGCCTTGAAGTCGCGCTGTTCCAGCGCGTGCTGGTAAAACTCTTGGACGTTCATAAACAAAGGCCGCAGCCGCCGGCGCGAACCGGCGTGCTGCGGCAGCAAGCCCCTTTAGAAGTTCAGCGTGCGCTTGTCGATTGCCAGCGCGGCTTCCTTGGTAGCTTCGGACAGCGATGGGTGAGCGTGACAGATACGCGCGATGTCTTCGGCGGATGCCTTGAACTCCATTGCCACCACGGCTTCCGAGATCAGTTCGGACGCCATCGGGCCGATGATGTGCACGCCCAGGATTTCGTCGGTCACTGCGTCAGCCAGGAACTTCACCATGCCCGAGGTATCGCCCAGCGCGCGTGCGCGGCCGTTGGCCAGGAACGGGAAGGTGCCAGCCTTGTACTGCACGCCTTCGGCCTTCAGCTGCTGCTCGGTCTTGCCGACCCACGCGATTTCCGGCGAGGTGTAGATCACCCACGGAATCGTGTTGAAGTTGGTGTGACCATGCTGGCCGGCGATACGCTCGGCCACGGCAACGCCCTCTTCTTCCGCCTTGTGCGCCAGCATCGGGCCGCGCACCACGTCGCCGATGGCCCACACGTTCGGCAGATTGGTCTTGCAGTCGCCGTCCACGGCAACGAAGCCGCGCTCGTCCAGCTGCAGGCCGGCCTTGTCGGCGCCCAGGCCGTTGGTGTTAGGGGTACGGCCGATGGACACGATCAGCTTGTCGAACACTGCGTTCTGCGCTTCGCCCTTGGCATCGGTGTACTTCACGGTCACGTCGTTCTTGCCGGCGGTGACGCTTTCAATCTTGCAGCCCAGGTTGATGCCCAGGCCCTGCTTGGTGAACAGCTTCTGCGCTTCCTTGGCGATCTGCTCATCGACAGCGCCGAGGAAGGTTGGCAGGCCTTCCAGCACGGTGACCTTGGAGCCCAGGCGGCGCCATACGGAGCCCATCTCCAGGCCGATCACGCCGGCGCCGATCACTCCCAGGCTGGCCGGCACTTCTTCGATGGCCAGTGCGCCGGTGTTCGACAGGATCAGCTTTTCGTCGAACGGTGCGCCCGGCAGCGCGCGCGCGTTGGAGCCGGTAGCGATGATCACCTGCTTGGCAGTGATGGTCTCGGTGGTAGGACCGCTGATGGCGATCGGGTAGCCTTCAGCGCCGGCGGCGCCGGCGAATGCGCCGCGGCCGTGGAAGAAGGTCACCTTGTTTTTCTTGAACAGGAACAGGATGCCGTCGTTATTCTGCTTCACGACGGTGTTCTTGCGCTTGATCATCTGGCCCAGATTCAGGGACAGGCCGGCTACGTCGATGCCGTGCTCCTTGAAGGAGTGGCCCGCGTGCTCGTAGTGCTCGGACGATTGCAGCAGTGCTTTCGATGGAATGCAGCCCACGTTGGTGCAGGTGCCGCCCGGTGCAGGACCGCCCTTTTCATTGGCCCATTCATCGATACAGGCTACCGAGAAGCCCAACTGCGCAGCGCGGATGGCTGCGATATAACCGCCGGGACCGGCGCCGATCACTACTACGTCGAATTGTTTGCTCATGTCTTAATTTCCAATCAGTTCGTCCTCGGGGACGAATATCCACAACAGGATGTAGATCACCAGGCCGAAGCCGAAGGAGATGGTGAAGAGCGCGAACACCAGGCGCCAGATCCAGGATTCCACACCCGAGGCGCGGGCGATGCCGCCGCAGACGCCACCGAGCCAGCGGTCGGTGCGGGAACGGCGCAGGCTGGAGAACTCGCTGGCGAGGTCGCCGTTGCCCGCAGGCGCGCTGGCGCCCTGGTTCAGCAGCTTTTCCTTCGCGCGGGCGAATTCTTCATCGCTCAATGCACCGGCTTGATGGAGTTCGTGGAGACGCTTGATTTCTTCGGAGACGCTCATTACAACCTCTCGTACAGGACCGGGGGCGCCCATGCGCCCCCGTGGGGTGAACTACAGCGGCGCTATTACAGGTCCAGCAGCAGGCGTGCCGGATCTTCCAGCGCTTCCTTCATGGCCACCAGGCCCAGCACGGCTTCGCGGCCGTCGATGATGCGGTGGTCGTAGGACATTGCCAGGTAGTTCATCGGACGGATCACGATCTGGCCATCTTCCACCACAGCGCGGTCCTTGGTCGCGTGCACGCCCAGGATCGCCGATTGCGGCGGGTTGATGATCGGGGTCGACAGCATGGAGCCGAAGGTGCCGCCGTTCGAGATCGAGAAGGTGCCGCCGGTCAGGTCTTCCAGGGTCAGCTTGCCTTCTTTTGCTTTCGCGCCGAATTCGCCGATTTTCTTCTCGATTTCAGCGATGCTCATCTGGTCCGCATTGCGCAGGATAGGCACCACCAGGCCGCGTGGCGAACCCACGGCGATACCGATGTCGAAGTAGCCGTGGTAGACGATATCGTTGCCATCCACCGAAGCGTTGATGATCGGGTACTTCTTCAGCGCGGCCACAGCGGCCTTGACGAAGAAGGACATGAAGCCCAGCTTCACGCCGTGCTCTTTCTCGAACTTGTCCTTGTACTTGTTACGCAGGTCCATCACCGGCTTCATGTTCACTTCATTGAAGGTGGTGAGGATGGCGTTGGTGGACTGCGATTCCACCAGGCGTTCCGCGATACGGGCGCGCAGGCGGCTCATCGGCACGCGCTCTTCCGGACGGTCGCCCAGGTTAGGCGCAGGCGCAGCAGCCACTTTCGGCAGCGAGGCCTTGGCGGCAGGAGCAGCCATCGGCGCTGGTGCCGCTGGTTTCGGTGCGGAGGCGGCGGCCAGGGCGTCGCCCTTGGTTACGCGGCCGTCCTTGCCGGAACCGGCAACGTCGGAAGCGGACAGGCCGGCTTCGGACAGGATCTTGGCAGCGGCCGGCATGGCCACGTCGCCTTTCGAACCGCCGGTGGCGGCTGGTGCAGCAGCGGCAGCAGGCGCAGCGGCCGGTGCAGGCGCGGCAGCGGCGGCAGGTGCGGCAGCCTTGGCGGATGCGTCGGTATCGATAATGGCGATCACTTCGCCGGCGACGACGGTGGCGCCGTCGCCCTTCAGTACCTGAACCACCACGCCGCTATCCGGCGCCGGCAGTTCCAGCACGACCTTGTCGGTCTCGATGTCGATCATGTTTTCGTCGCGGGTAACGCTTTCGCCGACTTTCTTGTGCCATGCCAGCAGGGTCGCTTCAGCGACGGATTCGGACAGCTGGGGAACCTTAACTTCGATTTGTGCCATTTTGTGTGTAACTCCGAGTATTCGTTGTGCGTGGCGCCGCCCGCATCCGCAGGCGGCGCGGCGTGATTATTTGGTGAGGATAAAGCCCTTCAGCTTCGAGAACGCCGTTTCGAGCAGCTCTTTCTGCTGCGCGTAGTGCTTGTCGTAGTAGCCGACAGCCGGCGATGCGGAGGCAGGACGGCCGGCATACGCCAGGCGCTGGCCCGCTTCCATCGATTCGAAGATGTTGTGCTGGATCTGGAACCATGGACCCTGGTTCTGCGGCTCGTCCTGCGCCCACACCACTTCGGTCGCGTTCGGGAACTTTTTCAGTTCCGCAGCGAAGGCCTTGTGCGGGAACGGGTACAGCTGCTCGACACGCACGATGGCAGTATCGGTCTGGGCACGGGTCTTGCGGGCGTTGGCCAGGTCGTAATACACCTTGCCGGAGCAAGCGATCACGCGCTTGACCTTCTTGGCGTCGATTTTCTCGTCGACTTCACCAATCACGGTCTGGAAGGCGCCCTTGGCCAGTTCGGACAGAGGGGAGCCTGCATCCTTGTTACGCAGCAGCGATTTCGGGGTCATCACAACCAGCGGCTTGCGGAACTGGCGCACCATCTGGCGGCGCAGCAAGTGGAAGATCTGCGACGCGGTGGTCGGCTGCACCACCTGCATATTGTTGTCGGCACACAGCTGCAGGAAACGCTCTGGACGTGCGGACGAGTGCTCAGGGCCCTGGCCTTCATAGCCGTGCGGCAGCAGCATCACCAGGCCGGAAGCGCGGCCCCATTTCACTTCGCCGGAGCTGATGAACTGGTCGATCACCACTTGCGCGCCGTTGACGAAGTCGCCGAACTGGGCTTCCCAGATGGTCAGGGTATTTGGTTCAGCGGTCGAGTAGCCGTATTCGAAGGCCAGCACGGCCTCTTCGGACAGCACGGAATCGATCACGGTGAACGGCGCCTGGCCTTCCGAGATGTTCTGCAGCGGCACATAGGTGCCGGCATCCCAGCGCTCACGGTTCTGGTCGTGCAGCACGGCGTGGCGGTGGGTGAAGGTGCCGCGGCCTGCGTCCTGGCCGGTCAGGCGCACGGCGTAGCCGGATGCCACCAGCGAGGCGTAAGCGAGATGCTCGCCCATGCCCCAGTCCAGGTTCAGCTCGCCCTTGCCCATATTGGCGCGGTCGGCCAGCACTTTTTCCACCAGCGAGTGCACCTTGAAGCCTTCCGGCACGGTGGTGACGCGGGTGGCCAGGCGTTTCAGTTCCGTCAGCGGCACGGCGGTATCGGCCGCGTCGGTCCACTTGCGGTTCAGGAATGGCAGCCAGTCCACGGCGAACTTGTTCTTGAAGTTCGAGATGACCGGATCCACGGTGTGCTTGCCGGCGTCCATCGCGGCGCGGTAAGCGGCCACCATCTGGTCGCCGCCATCGGCCGGGATCACGCCTTGCGTTGCCAGCTTTTCCGCGTACAGCTTGCGGGTGCCTGGGTGCTGGGCGATCTTCTTGTACATCAGCGGCTGGGTCAGTGCAGGCGTGTCCTGCTCGTTGTGGCCCAGTTTGCGGAAGCAGATGATGTCAACCACGATGTCCTTCTTGAACTGCACGCGGTAGTCCATCGCAATCTGCGAGGCCAGCACCACGGCTTCAGGATCATCGGCGTTCACGTGCAGCACCGGCGCTTCGATCATCTTCACCACGTCGGAGCAGTAGATGGTGGAGCGTGCATCGCGCGGATCGGAGGTGGTGAAGCCGATCTGGTTGTTGATCACGATATGCACCGTGCCGCCCGTGCCGTAGCCGCGGGTCTGCGCCAGGTTCAGGGTTTCCATCACAACGCCCTGGCCTGCGAAAGCGGCGTCGCCGTGCACCAGGATCGGCAGCACTTGTGCGCCTTCCTTGTCGCCGCGGCGGTCCATGCGGGCCTTGACCGAACCTTCCACCACCGGATTCACGATTTCCAGGTGCGAAGGGTTGAATGCCAGCGACAGGTGCACCGGGCCGCCCGTGGTGGAGATATCGGACGAGAAGCCCTGGTGGTATTTCACGTCGCCGGCCGGCAGGTCGTCGCCATGCTTGCCTTCGAATTCTTCGAACAGGTCCTTCGGCGCTTTGCCGAGGGTGTTCACCAGCACGTTCAGGCGGCCGCGGTGGGCCATGCCGATGACGATTTCCTGCACGCCCTTTTCACCGGCGCGCTGGATGATTTCGTCGATCGAGGCGATGAAGGTCTCGCCGCCTTCCAGCGAGAAGCGCTTCTGGCCGACGTACTTGGTGTGGAGGTAGCGCTCCAGGCCTTCGGCAGCCGTCAGGCGCTCCAGGATGTGCTTTTTCTTCTCGGCCGTGAAATTCGGGGTGGAACGGATCGATTCCAGGCGCTCCTGCAGCCAGCGCTTTTCGGCCGGGTCCGAGATGTACATATATTCCGCGCCGATCGAACGGGTGTAGGTGTCGCGCAGGAAGTTGGTCAGGTCGCGCAGGGACGCGGTCTCTGGACCGAAATAGGTATTGCTGATGTTGAACACGGTGTCCATGTCAGCATCGGTGAAGCCGTAGGATGCAGGGTCCAGCTCAGGGATGTTCGGACGTTCCTGGCGCTGCAGCGGGTCCAGGTTGGCCCAGCGCGAACCGAGGTAGCGGTAAGCGGCGATCAGCTGGGTAGCTGCCACGCGCTTGCGGCCCATTTCCGGATCGCCGGAGGCGGTCACGGTGCGGATCGGGCCCTGTTTCGCGCGTTCGGCGAAGGAGGCGATCACGGAAGCGTGAGCGACGTCTGGTTTATTGGAGCCATCGACGGCCGGCACGTGCTGCATGGCGTCGAAATAGGAACGCCAGTTATCTGGCACGGAACCTGGATTAGCGAGATACGCCTCGTAGAGTTCTTCTACATACGGCGCATTCCCACCAAACAGGTAGGAGTTGGACGTCTGTTGCTGCATCATTCTTGCTCACCTTTCTTCGCGCTTCGCGAGGAATTAGCGGGTTAATCTAACCTTCCGCGACACGGCCTGACCGTTTAGCGGATTGCACATCAAGTTGTGGGGGAAGGGCTGCACTGCTACCGTCCTGACAGAAACGGTTGTTCAGGATAGCACGCGGGATTGTATACCAACAACCACCACATGGTGAAAAATGGCCGAATACCACTCCTAACGGAGGGTAGAGCTAGACATTCCGGTCTAGATAATTTATTCTACTTCAATCGTCCCAAGGAAAGCCTGCCATGAACCCGCCCAAACCGACCGCTGCCGAACTGGAAATCCTGCGCCTGCTGTTCGCGCTGGGGCCCTCCACTGCCAAGCAGGTGCACCAGGCTGCCCTGGACAGCAAACCGGACACGACGTATGCCAATGTATTGCGCCAGCTGCAACTCATGCATACCAAGGGCCTGCTGACCCGCGACGAATCGCAGCGCGCCCACGTCTATGCGCCAGCCCAGGAACAGGAATCGGTGCAGACCAATCTGCTCAAGGAGCTCATCCATAAAGCCTTCGCCGGGTCCGGCAAGGCGCTGGTGCTGGCGGCCCTGAAAGGCGGCCACGTCAACGCCAAAGAGCGTGCCGAAATCCAGGCCCTGCTGGACGAAAATCCCGAAAAATAGGGCCTTGCAGGCTCAACAATTGACCAAAAGAACATACCCTCCCGCCGTTTTCATGCACACTATCCGCATGAAATAGACGACGCCTGCCAGCCGGGAGCATCCGTCGTGTCGCTCACCGGCGCATAAGACCACAATCAGGGGAGCGGTATGGGCGAGCACGGGCAGGATCCGGCCGATAAGGTCGGCGCCTCGCCTCTTCGGGACATTATGAACTTGCTGGCGGGCACGTTCTATGTCCTCGATGAGGCGGGGTACTTCGTTTTGTGGAACCAGACGGTTGAACAAGTGACGGGCCTGGGGCCCGAACAGCTGCGCGGCGTGCACATGCTGGAGCTGTTTCCCGCCGACGAAAGACCCAGGGTGGCGGCCGCCTTCTGCGCCGTGTTCCAGCAGGACGAGAAAGTGCAGCTGGAAGCCCGCCTGATGGTCCGTGGCGAATTCATTCCCTATATGTTCTGCGGCTCGCGCATGCGGGTGGGCGAAACCAGCTATATGTGCGGCATGGGCATGGACCTGAGCCGCCGCTACCAGCAGCAGGCTGCGCTGGAGCTGCGCGAGCGGGCGCTGCATGCGGCCAGCAATGGCATCGTCATCACCCGCCACAACGGCATCGACAATCCCATCGAATACGTGAACCCGGCCTTCGAGCGCATTACGGGCTACAGCGCGGAGGAAGTGATCGGGCGCGATTCGCGCTTCATGGCCATTCCGGGGCTGGACGAGGAGCAGCGCGGCGCCCTCGCGGCAGCGATTGCCGCCCAGCGCCCGGCCAGCATTACCTTCCGCAACCAGCGCAAGAACGGCGAAGTATTCTGGAACCACCTGACGGTGACGCCGGTCAGCGACGGCAACCGGCGCGTCACCCACTACATCGGCATCATCGAGGACATCACCACGCTCAAGTCGCGCACTGCGCAGCTGGAGCACCAGGTCACGCATGACCCGCTGACCGACCTGGCCAACCGCATCCTGCTGCGCGACCGGCTGGAGCATGCGATCCAGAGCGCGCAGCGCAATGAGCAGCAGGTGGCCGTGATCCTGATGGACCTGAACAAGTTCAAGGAGATCAACGACACCCTGGGCCACGCCGCCGGCGACCAGGTACTGCGCACCGTGGCGCAGCGCCTGCAGTCCGCAGTGCGCGAGAGCGACACCGTGGCGCGCCTGGGCGGCGACGAGTTCGTGCTGGTGCTGGCCGAGCAGCCCTCCCTGCGCTACACCCTGCAGATGATCGACCGCATACGGCGCGCGATGGCGCCGCCGATGGCGGTGGGCTGCCGCACCCTGTCGGTGGGCGCCAGCATGGGCGTGTCGCTCTACCCCGCCGACGGCACGGCGGCCAGCGAACTGCTGCACGCCGCCGACGCCGCCATGTACGAGGGCAAGAACGGTGGCCCGGATGCGGTGCATTTCTACTCCCCGGCCATGGCGTCCACCTCGGCCGCACGGCTGCGCATGGAGCAGGCCCTGAAGGATGCACTGGAGCGCGATGACCTTTACCTGCTGTTCCAGCCCGACGTGTGCGTGGAGACCGGCCGTATTCTCGGCCTGGAAGCGCTGCTGCGCTGGCGCCATCCGGAGCGCGGCGAACTGCTGCCTGGCGAGTTCCTGCCGGAGGCGGAGGAGAATGGCCTGATCGTTCCGCTCGGCCGGCGCGTGCTGGAGGATGTGTGCAGCACGCTGCAGCACCTGGCGCGCATCGGGTTTCCCGACCTGCCGATCTCCATCAACGCATCGAGCCGCGAGATCAGCCAGCGCGACTACCTGCCGCACATCGCGCGGCGCGTGGCGCACCATGGCGTGAAGCCGGGCAGCCTGGCGCTGGAAGTGCGCGAGGAGCAGCTGGTCAACAATATGCCGCAGGCGCGCCGCCTGGCGGAAGGCATGAGCGAACTTGGCATCCGCCTGTCGGTGGACGATTTCGGCGCGGGGCTGTCCAATCTGAGCTGCCTGCAGGCGCTGCCGGTCAGCCAGCTCAAGATGACGCGCCGCTCGGTCAGCAACATCAGCCTGGGCAACGGCAGCAGCGCGCTGGCCAAGACCATGCTCGACATCGGCCATAACCTGAATATCCGGGTGGTTGCCACGGGCGTGGAAACCCAGTCGCAGCACGACTTCCTGGCCCGGCACGGCTGCTCCAGCATCCAAGGCAACTACATCAGCAGGCCGATGGACCGACACACGCTGGACCGCTGGCTCACCATGCACTAGCCGTCATTCGCGCGCAGGGCATTGCCAGCCGGCGGCACAGGATTTATGCTGAATGGTCTCTTCCCTGAAGGAGTGCCATGAAGCTGCACCGCCTGCGATCGTTCGCTCTTGCCCTGCTGTGTGCCCTGCCCCTGTCCCGCGCCCTGGCCTCCGACGCGCTCGTGCTGATGACCGACTTCGGCACCTCCGATGGCGCCGTATCGGCCATGCGCGGCGTGGCCTACGGTGTCGATCCCAAACTGATGGTGTCCGACCTCACGCACCAGATTCCCGACTACGATATCTGGCTCGGCGCCTACCGCCTCTACCAGACCGTGAACTACTGGCCGGTGGGCACGGTGTTCGTGACGGTGGTCGATCCCGGCGTTGGCACCGACCGCAAATCAGTCGTCATGAAAACGAAGCAGGGGCGCTACTTCGTCGGCCCGAACAACGGCCTCTATACGCTGATCGCCGAACGCGATGGCGTGGCTGAGCTGCGGCTGATCGACGAGAAGGTCAACCGCCTGCCCGGCTCAGCGGACTCGTATACCTTCCATGGGCGCGATGTGTACACCTATGTCGGCGCGCGCCTGGCATCGGGGCAGATCAGCTATGAGCAGGTCGGCCCTGCCCTGCCGGCGGAGACCGTCATCAGGCTGCCCTACGAAAAGCCTGCGAGGGCGGGCAATGCCGTGCGCGGCATCATCCCGGTGCTCGACGAGAAGTACGGCAATGTATGGACCAATATCCCGAAGTCCCTGTTCGAGGAACTCGGCATCGCCATCGGCGACAAGGTAGCGGTGCGCATTTCGCACGGGGGCAAGGTAGTGGGCCGTTTTGCGGCGCCCTACCGCAATACCTTCGGCGAAGTCCCCAAGGGCCAGCCGCTGGTTTATCTCAATAGCCTGCTGGAAGTGGCCATCGCCATCAACGAGGGCAATTTCGCAGCGAAACACAAGATTGGCTCAGGGCTCGACTGGCAGGTCGAGATTAGCAAGCAGAAGTAGAAATACAGCCTCGGCCCTTGTAGCCTTTTCTACTGTCACCACTTTGCACGGGAAGCAAACACTGCTCATTTATTCATCAATGTACTGATAAGGCTCCCATGATCCTGGTGCGCATTTTCCTCGCCATATGGCTGACACTGGCCTCCATGGCAGCCCTGGCTGCCGATGCCGGCCAACCCATCCACATCCGGTCCACGGTTCTGCAGGAAGACAGGCAGTACCGGGTGCAGCTGCCGGACAGCTACCATTGGGCCAAAACCCGGCGCTATCCGGTGCTGTACCTGTTGGACGGGGCAACGCAATTCCGGCACACGGCATCGACGGTCGATTTCCTCTCGAAACAGGGCGATATTCCCGAAATGATCGTCGTGGCTCTGGACAGCACAGTGCGCATCCGCGACTTCACGCAGACCGACTGGCCACAGGCCTGGATCGGCGGCGGCGGCGCGGGCAAGTTCCTGAACTTCCTTTCGTCCGAACTGATTCCGGCCATCGAACGCCAATACCGCACGGACGGTTTCCGCATCCTGTCCGGCCATTCCGCGGGCGGCCAGTTCGTCCTGTACGCGCTCACCGCCGAACCCGCCCTGTTCCGCGCCTGGTTTGCGTTCAGCCCCAGCCTGGACTGGGACAGCAACCTTCCCCAGCGCTCGCTGGACAAGTTCCTCGCTTCTACCGCGCGCCTGCCTGCCTTCCTGTACGTGGCCCGTTCTGACGACGCGGGACGCGCCCTGCAGGATTACGACACACTGGTCGATACACTGAAGGCCAACAGGCCCGCAGACTTCCGCTGGCACAGCACGCCCTTCCCCGACGAAACGCATTCCGGCATTCCGCTGCTGGCCAACATCGACGCGCTGCGCACGCTCTACAAAGGCTACCGCTTCCATCACGATATGGCCAATAAAGGCATGGCCTACGCGCGCCAGCACTACGCGGAAGTGTCGAAACAGGCCGGATGGGAATTGCCTGTGCCGGAATCGGCGATCAATGAACTGGGCTATGCCGCCATGTCTGGCGGGAAGTACAAGGAGGCGATCGAACTGTTCCTGCTCAACACGCAAAACAACCCCGACTCCGTCAACGCCTTTGACAGCCTGGCCGACGCCTATATCGAGATCAAGGACTGGCCACACGCGCTGCGTGCCGCGGAACGTGCGGCGTCGCTGGCGAAAGCACAGCACAATCCCGGCATGGCCCGCTTTGCCGGCCAGGTTGAGAAGATCAAACGTATGCGAGGCGAAAAGTGAGCTACTTCGATTGCTATCTGGTTCCTGTTCCGCGCGCCAACCGGGCGCAGTATGAAAACCTGGCGCGCATATCGTCCGTCATTGCGCAGGAGTATGGCGCATTGCGCATTGTTGAATGCTGGCTGGACGAAACCGGACCGGACGCATCGACCTACCACGCCGAGACCGCGCGCCAGCCCGCCGCTACCTACAGCCACTTCGCCGCGGCGGCAGGCGTTCGGGGCGATGAAACCGTTGTGATGTCCTGGGTCGAGTGGCCCGACAAGGGCAGCCGCGATGAAGGCATGGCGAAAATGACGGCCGACCCGCGCATGCAGTTCGATGACCAGCCCACGGTGTTCGACGGCGCACGCCTGATCGCCGGGGGATTCCGGCCTATGCTGGACAGCGCAACGGGAGCATGAGGGTGGAAAAGCACAAGATCTTCAGCATGCCATTCGCAAAGGTGTATCCGATGTATGTCCAGAAGGCGGAACGCAAGGGCCGCACGAAGGCGGAGGTGGACCAGATCATCTGCTGGCTCACCGGGTACAGCGCAGCGGTTTTAGCAAAGCAGATCGCGGCACAAACCGATTTCGAGAACTTCTTCGCGCAAGCGCCTGCGATGCATCCGAACGCCCCGCTCATCAAGGGCGTGGTCTGCGGCATCCGCGTGGAGGATATCGACGATCCGCTGATGCAGAAAATCCGCTACCTGGACAAGCTGGTTGACGAACTGGCAAAGGGCAAGGCGATGGAGAAGATACTGCGGTAAGCAGCCGTCCGGACGTTCCGCCAGATCAGCGCCGGAAGAACGCGGCCTGCTGGAAGCGCAGGCCCGCCAGCGCCTGCTCCACGCGCTCCTGCGACAGCTCGCCGATCCGCGCGCCAAGCTGCACCTTACCGACGCTGGACAGCTGGGAGACGACGATCACGCTTTGCTTTTCGAGCCCACCTTCACCCGCTTCCAGCAGCACGTTGCCAGGCTCCTTGATGCGCTGCAGATTGGAGGTCAGCGCGCACAGGATTACGGTATCGATACGGGACCGGTTGAACACATCATCCTGCACGACAAGGTGCGGATGCGCGATGGCGGGCACCGAGCCGCGCTGCTCGTCCGGCGCCACCCAATAGATTTCGCCGCGGCGCACCTCGCTGCGGTCCATCATTGACGCCCGAGCAGGAAGACCAGCACCTCAGGCAGGCGGTCGGCCCACGCCGGCTCGTTGTGGCCCGTGGCGGGATATACCTTGCTGACGTAATTCGCGTCGGTGTAGCCTCGCTCGCGGAAGATCTGGTCGATAAAGGGCTGGTACGGCGCGTACAGCGCATCGAGTTCCACCGTACCGTGGTCCTGCCACACGCGGTGCGTTGCGGGATCAGGCAAACGCGCGATCAGGTAGTTGAAAGCGGCAAGAGGCACCGTGGCATTCGGCTGGTGCGAGCCAACCCAGTGCGTGGACAGGCCGGCCGCACCGCCGAACACCTGCGGGTATTCGCTGATGCCGTACACTGAAATCAGGCCACCCATGCTGGAGCCGATCAGAAAGGTTCCAGCAGCATCGGCCTGCGTCGCGTAGTGCTTGTCCACGGCAGGCTTGATCTCGTCCACGATAAAGCGCAGGTAATTATCGGCCAGCGGCTTGCCGCCCATGCCCTGCTGCACCAAGCCATTGCGGTAGCCCTCGGACATCAGCGGCAGGAATTTCTGCGGGAAGTATTCGGCGTAGCGCAGCTTGCCGTTGTTGGGGATGGCGACGGCAATGGTGTCCGCGATCTTGCCTTCGCGGATCAGGCGGGCCAGCGTGAGTTCGAGGTTCCAACTTTTCTTGTTCCAGGTAGTCGACACATCGAACTGGTTCTGGCCATCGTGCACATAGAGCACCTTGTAGCGCGTCCCCGCTTTCGATTTCGCGGCATAGTCGTCAGGCAGCCAGACGTAGACAGGGCGCGGGTCCACGTATTTCGACGGCGCCATCGCCAGCAGTTCAAGCTTGCCCGCCCGGGCAACCGGGCCGGCGGCCTGCGCGGCGGCGGAAAACAGCGCGAGGACGAGTAACAGAGTGCGGATCATTCAGAGTCTCCTCATTAACGGACCGGAATGACACCCTGGGGTCAGGCCCCGCCTGTCAGCATGACAGCGGTGCCTGACCCCAGGGTGTCATGTTGTCGAAAAAAAAGCGGGCCGAAGCCCGCTTTTCATTATGCCGTAAGGCGCTGATTACTTGCGGTCTTTCAGCGGCGGCACGTCGCGCACGGCGGAACCGACGAACAGCTGGCGTGGACGACCGATCTTCTGTTCCGGATCGGCGATCATTTCGTTCCACTGGGCAATCCAGCCGATGGTGCGGGCCATGGCGAAGATACCGGTGAACAGCGAGACTGGAATGCCCAGCGCCGACTGCACGATGCCCGAGTAGAAGTCCACGTTCGGGTACAGCTTGCGCGACACGAAGTATTCGTCGTTCAGGGCGATCTTTTCCAGTTCCATCGCGAGCTTGAACAGTGGATCGTCCTGCAGGCCCAGTTCGTTCAGCACCTCGTGGCAGGTTTCGCGCATCAGCTTCGCACGCGGGTCGAAGTTCTTGTACACGCGGTGACCGAAGCCCATCAGCTTCACGCCGGAGTTCTTGTCCTTCACCTTGGCGATGAAGTCAGGGATGTTCTCCACCGAGCCGATTTCTTTCAGCATGGTCAGTGCCGCTTCGTTCGCGCCGCCGTGGGCAGGGCCCCACAGGCAGGCGATACCGGCAGCGATACAGGCGAACGGGTTCGCGCCCGAGGAGCCGGCCAGACGCACGGTCGAGGTGGAAGCGTTCTGCTCGTGGTCCGCGTGCAGGATCAGGATACGGTCCAGTGCGCGCACCAGCACGTCGTTCACTTTGTACTCTTCGCATGGATTGCCGAACATCATGCGCATGAAGTTGGCGCTGTACGACAGGTCGTTGCGTGGGTACATGAACGGCTGGCCGATCGAGTACTTGTATGCCATGGCCACCAGGGTCGGCATCTTGGCGATCAGGCGGATCGCGGAGATTTCACGCTGCTTGGCATCGTTGATGTCCAGCGAGTCGTGGTAGAAGGAGGCCAGCGCGCCGACGGTGCCAACCAGCACGGACATCGGGTGCGCGTCGCGGCGGAAGCCACGGAAGAAGAACTGCATCTGCTCGTGCACCATCGTGTGCTTGGTCACGGTGTCCGAGAACTCGGCCTTCTGCTTGGCGTTCGGCAGTTCGCCGTTCAGCAGCAGGTAGCAGGTTTCCATGAAGTCGGCGTTCACCGCCAGCTGTTCGATCGGGAAGCCGCGGTATTGCAGTTCGCCCTTGTCGCCGTCGATGTAGGTGATCGACGAGTTGCACGACGCGGTGGACATGAAGCCCGGGTCATAGGTGAACTTGCCGGTGCCGCCGTACAGCTTACGGATATCGATCACGTCCGGACCAACTGTGCCTTTGTAGATCGGGAATTCGACCGAAGGGCTGCCATCGGAGAAGGACAGTGTCGCTTTGTTGTCAGAGATATTCATGTGCTCTTCCTTTTCTTGGAGAGATGCGGCTATTAAAAAAAATCAGGCGCGGCGCAGGCGGGCCAGCAGTGCATGCACATGCGGCAGATCGATCTCGCCTTCCGGCTCGCTGCGAGCCAGCACCAGATCCATCAGCGCATTGTCCGACAAGTCGAGGAGCCGCGTGAACGCGTCCACTTCCTCGTCGGTCAATTCCGTTTCGTGCGCATCCAGAAAACGCGTGAGGATGATGTCGTTTTCCAGCAGCCCACGCCGCGCGCGCCAGCGCAGGCGGGCACGGTTGGCGGGGTCCGACTGATGCGCAGGATGTTCCATCAGCGTCATATCAAATGGCGCGGCGGACCATCAGTTCCTTGATCTTGCCGATAGCCTTGTTCGGATTCAGGCCTTTCGGGCACACGTCCACGCAGTTCATGATGGAGTGGCAGCGGAACAGGCGGTACGGGTCTTCCAGGTTGTCCAGGCGCGCACCGGTGGCTTCGTCGCGCGAATCGGCGATGAAGCGGTAGGCTTGCAGCAGGCCGGCAGGACCGACGAACTTGTCCGGGTTCCACCAGAACGACGGGCAGGAAGTCGAGCAGCAGGCACACAGGATGCACTCGTACAGGCCGTCCAGCTCTTCGCGCTCGGCTGGCGATTGCAGGCGTTCTTTTTCAGGCGGGATCGAATCGTTGATCAGGAACGGCTTGATCGAATCGTACTGCTTGAAGAACTGGGTCATGTCGACGATCAGGTCGCGGATCACCGGCAGGCCTGGCAGAGGGCGCAGCACGATAGGCTCGCTCAGCTCGTTCAGGTTGGTCGTGCAGGCCAGGCCGTTCTTGCCATTGATATTCATCGCGTCCGAACCGCACACGCCTTCGCGGCAGGAGCGGCGCAGGGCCAGGGAATCGTCCACGTCGGACTTGATGCGCTGCAGTGCATCCAGCAGCATCTTGTCGGTGTCTTTCAGCTCAACCGTCAGGTCCTGCATGTAAGGCTTCGCATCCTTGTCCGGATCGTAGCGGTAGATTTTGAATTTGAGAGTACGTGCCATGTTATGAGGCCCTTGCTTAGAAAGTACGTGCTTTTGGCTTGAAGGTTTCAACCGTCAGCGGCTTGGTGACGACTGGCTTGTACTCCAGGCGGTTGCCTTCGGAGAACCAGAGAGTGTGCTTCATCCAGTTTTCGTCGTCGCGTTGCGGGAAGTCGCTGTGCGCATGGGCGCCGCGCGATTCCTTGCGTGCTACTGCCGAGGTGATGGTGGCCTTCGCGGTTTCGATCAGGTTGTCCAGTTCCAGCGCTTCCACGCGGGCGGTGTTGAACACCTTGGACTTGTCCTTGAACGACACGTGCTTGCGGCGCTCGTCCAGCTTCATGATTTCGTCGTAGCCCTGCTTCAGCAGGTCATCGGTACGGAACACGCCACAGTATTTCTGCATGGTGGCGCGGATGTCGTTGGCGACGCCCTGCACTTTTTCGCTGCCGGTGGAGGTTTCCAGGCGGTTCAGGCGGTCCATCGCGAAATCGGACGCGTCCTTCGGCATCGGCTTGTTCTCTTTTTGCTTCAGGTTCGACGCCACCACGTGGTTGCCGGCCGCGCGGCCGAACACCACCAAGTCGAGCAGCGAGTTGGTGCCGAGGCGGTTCGCGCCGTGCACCGATACGCAGGCGCATTCGCCGATGGCGTACAGGCCGTTCACCACTTTCTGGGTGCCGTCGCCGGCAGGCGTGACCACCTGGCCGTGGATATTGGTCGGGATGCCGCCCATCTGGTAGTGGATGGTCGGCACGACCGGGATTGGTTCCTTGGTCGCATCGACGTTGGCGAACTTGTGGCCGATTTCCAGGATCGACGGCAGGCGCTTCTCGATGGTGTCCTTGCCGATGTGGCGCAGGTCCAGCAGCACGTGGTCCTTGTTCGGACCGCAGCCGCGGCCTTCCTTGATTTCCTGATCCATCGAGCGGGACACGAAGTCGCGCGGCGCCAGGTCTTTCAGGGTCGGCGCATAACGCTCCATGAAACGCTCGCCTTGCGAGTTGATCAGGATACCGCCTTCACCACGCACGCCTTCGGTGATCAGAACGCCCGCGCCGGACACGCCGGTCGGGTGGAACTGCCAGAATTCCATATCCTGCAGCGGCAGGCCGGCGCGTGCCGCCATGCCCATGCCGTCGCCGGTGTTGATGAAGGCATTGGTCGAGGCAGCGAAGATACGGCCTGCACCGCCGGTGGCGAAGATGGTGGTCTTCGCTTCCAGGATCATGCACTCGCCGGTTTCCATTTCCAGTGCCACCACGCCCACCACGTCGCCTTCGGCGTCGCGGATCAGGTCCAGGGCCATCCACTCCACGAAGAAGTGGGTGCGGGCGCGCACATTGCGCTGGTACAGGGTGTGCAGCAGCGCGTGGCCGGTACGGTCGGCCGCGGCGCAGGCGCGCTGCACGGCTTTCTCGCCGAAGTTCGCGGTATGGCCGCCGAACGGGCGCTGGTAGATGGTGCCGTCCGGGTTACGGTCGAACGGCATGCCGAAGTGTTCGAGTTCGTACACGACCTTCGGCGCTTCGCGGCACATGAATTCGATCGCATCCTGGTCGCCCAGGTAGTCGCCACCTTTGACGGTGTCGAACATATGCCAGAACCAGTTGTCTTCGGCCATATTGCCGAGGGAGGCGCCGATGCCGCCCTGCGCTGCCACGGTGTGCGAACGGGTTGGGAAGACTTTCGACAGCACGGCCACATTCAGGCCGGCTTCCGCCAGTTGCAGGGAGGCGCGCATGCCGGAACCGCCGGCGCCAACGATCACCGCGTCAAAGCGGCGGGTAGGGATTGCAGATTTAATAGCTGCCACGATTACACACTCCAGAGAATCTGCACCGACCACACGGCACAAGCGATCAGCCAACCAATGGTGGCAATTTGCAGGGTCAGGCGGATGCCGACCGGTTTCACATAGTCCATCCAGATATCACGCATACCAACCCAGGCGTGATAGAACAGGCCAAACAGGGTGACCAGGCTGAACAGCTTGAACCACTGCTGCGCAAACAGGCCAGCCCAGCCTTCGTAAGTGAAGTTGCTGCCGGTCAGGAAAGAAATCAGGAGGACTGCGGTGTAGATCACCATCAGCACGGCGGTCACGCGCTGCGCCAGCCAGTCTTTCACGCCATAGTGGGCGCCCACGACCAGGCGCTTTGGTCCGATATTATTGTTAGCCATGTTTAGAATGCTCCGAACAGTTTCAGGGCGACCAGTGCGGTCAGCACGATGCTGATGACCAGCACGGTGGCGGCGCTCTTGCGGGCCGAATCCTTGTCCAGGCCAACGTGGGTATCCATGATCAGGTGGCGTACGCCGGCGCAGAAGTGCTGGAAGTAAGCCCACGCCAGGGCCAGGATCACCAGCTTGGTGAACCAGTGCGACGCGATGCCGCGGAAGTGCTCAAAGGAGAGTTCGGATTGAATGCTCAGTTGCAGCAGATACAACACCACCGGCAGCAGCGCGAACATCAGGAAACCACTGATGCGGTGCAGGATGGATACGACGCCGGCTAAAGGCAAGCGGTAGTTGGACAGTTCCAGAACGTGGATATTACGGAACTCCCGCCGTTCTTTTTTTGGTGCTTCCCTTACGGCTTCTGACATAACAAAACCTCCCTATGCTATTGCTAAATTATTGATCCCGTAGAGCCCGACTACGGGAGTGAGACTGCGATTTTCGCCGATTTCTAACGTCTCACCAATATGTATTCTTACATATAACAAAAATTATGTTGCGGCGCGGCCTACTTCTTGCAAACCGAACAATGTTCTTTCCCTGCCACTAATTGAGGTCATTCTGATAATGGTGGCGCTCGGTCAGGTAGAGGCCGCGGCGCAGCTCTACCGGCTTGTCGCCGTAAGTGAAGGACACGCGTTCCGCGCTCAGCAGCGGCGTGCCGGCGGCCACATTGAGCAGTGCAGCATCTTCCGCCCCCGCGCACACGGCTTTCACCTTTTCCTCGGCGCGGATCATGCGCGTGCCGAATTCGGATTCGAACAGGCCGTACATCGGGCCCTTGTATTCACTCAGGCGCTCCGCCGTCAGGCCCTTGAAGATGGCGCCCGGCAGCCAGAGTTCTTCCACGATGGTGGGAATGGCGTCGAAGGACTGCACGCGCTTGATGTAGATGACGGCGTCCCCCGATTTCAGGTCCAGCAAGCGCGCCACATCAGCCGGCGCGCGCAGGCGCTTGACTTCGATGAAGGTGGAGGCCGGATAGTTGGGCTGACCCTCGTCCGGGCGCAGGCGCAGGAAGCGGATGGTGGCGCGCGCTTCGTGGTGGGTGGCGACGAAAGTGCCCTTCCCTTGCCGGCGCATCACCAGGTTCTCGGCCGCCAGCTCGTCGATGGCCTTGCGCACCGTGCCCTGGCTCACCTTGTAGCGGTTGGCCAGCTCTACTTCGCTTGGGATCATTTCGCCGGGCTTCCATTCGCCGGACTGCAGGCTCTGGGTGATCAGGGCCTTGATCTGCTGGTATAGCGGGGAGAAGGTCGGCGACGGCACCGATGCTGCCGGGCTCGCCGCAGCGGGCGCGCCCGAGGCTGCACCTGCACTGGTATTGTTGGGCGGGACCGGGTTCATAGACCGCGATTTCACCACAAATGGGCAAAGGCGTCCAGTAAAAACCGATAAGTTATCTGTCTTATATAAGACATAAGATAGGATTGACAGACACTCACACTGCGCCTACACTCGCCGTCGAAATTGTCGCCCCGGCGGCAAGAAACGCCTTGCTGGATTTGGTATGATTATAAATTCCCAAGCCAGGCACAGGCCCAGCTTCGACCGTTTTCTATCCACTTTGGAGATTCACCATGGCTAAAACCCCAATGCGTGTTGCCGTCACCGGCGCCGCCGGCCAGATCGGCTATTCCCTGCTGTTCCGCATCGCTAACGGCGACATGCTGGGCAAAGACCAGCCAGTCATCCTGCAACTGCTGGAAATCGCTGATGAGAAAGCCCAGAAAGCGCTGAAAGGCGTGATGATGGAAATCGACGACTGCGCCTTCCCGCTGCTGGCCGGCATGAGCGCCCACTCCGATCCGATGACCGCCTTCAAGGACGCCGACGTGGCCCTGCTGGTGGGCGCGCGTCCACGCGGCCCAGGCATGGAACGCAAGGACCTGCTGGAAGCCAACGCGCAGATCTTCACCGTGCAGGGCAAGGCGCTGGACGCCGTCGCTTCGCGCAATGTGAAAGTACTGGTGGTGGGCAACCCGGCCAACACCAACGCCTACATCGCCATGAAATCGGCCCCTTCGCTGCCTGCGAAGAACTTCACCGCCATGCTGCGCCTGGACCACAACCGCGCCCTGTCGCAAGTGGCTGCCAAGACCGGCACCCAGGTGAAAGACATCGAGAAGCTGACCGTGTGGGGCAACCACTCGCCAACCATGTACGCCGACTACCGCTTCGCCACTGTGAACGGCAAATCGGTCAAGGAACTGATCAACGACCAGGAATGGAACGCCAACACCTTCCTGCCAACCGTGGGCAAGCGCGGCGCAGCCATCATCGAAGCGCGCGGCCTGTCGTCGGCAGCTTCGGCCGCCAACGCAGCGATCGACCACGTGCGTGACTGGATGCTGGGCACCAACGGCAAGTGGACCACCATGGGTGTGCCATCCGACGGTTCCTACGGCATCCCTGAAGGCACCATGTTCGGCTTCCCGGTGACCACCGAGAACGGCGAATACAAGATCGTGCAAGGCCTGGAAATCGACGCGTTCTCGCAAGAGCGCATCAACATCACGCTCAAGGAACTGACCGAAGAGCGCGAAGGCGTGAAGCACCTGCTGCCGTAATCCTGCAATGACTGTGGAGCCGGTCAAGCCGATCCGCAAGACCCGCCGCGCTGCCGAAAGCAGCGCGGCGGTATCATCTTCTGTACCGCAAAAAGCCACACCGATGCACCCATCCGAGGTTTTATTCCAGGGCAAACGCCAACCGCTTCTGCTGCCGGCCTGCGACCACTATGCAGGTTCCGAAAAGCTGATGCGCAAGTCGATGGCCTTGCAACAAGAGCTTGGCCCTGTCTTCGACATCACCTTCGACTGCGAGGACGGCGCCGCCGCCGGCAGCGAAGAAGCGCACGCCCAGCTGGTGGCCCAGCTGCTGCTGGACGAAGCGAACCAGCACGGCCGCATCGGCGCCCGCGTGCACGACCTGCACAGCCCCCATTTCGAGCGCGACGTAGAGATTATCTGCGGCGCCGCCGCGCAGAAGCTGGCCTACCTCGTGCTGCCCAAGCCGGACAGCGTGCAGGAAGTGATGCGCGCCATCGACATCATCAACAAGCATGCCGTCAAGGCAGGCCGGGCTGACCTGCCGGTGCACGTGCTGATCGAAACGCATGGCGCGCTGCGCGATGTGTTCGATATCGCCGCCCTGCCCCAGGTCGAGTGCCTGTCCTTCGGCATCATGGATTTCGTGTCCGCGCATTACGGCGCCATTCCCGGCAACGCCATGCGCACACCGGGCCAGTTCACGCATCCGCTGGTGGTGCGCGCCAAGCTGGAAATTGCGGCCGCCTGCCATGCCCACGGCAAGATCGCTTCGCATAATGTGACCACCGAAATCAAGGACAGCGCCGTGGTCGCCACCGACGCCCAGCGCGCCGCTTCCGAATTCGGCTACACCCGCATGTGGAGCATCCATCCCAACCAGATCAAGCCGATCGTGAAGGCCTTTACGCCGCGCGCTTCGGAAGTCAATGAAGCGGCCAGCATCCTGCACGAGGCGGAAAAGGTGCAGTGGGGGCCGATCAGCCAGAACGGCCGCCTGCACGACCGCGCCAGCTACCGCTACTACTGGACCGTGCTGCAGCGCGCCCGCTTTGCCGGCCTGCCGCTGCCGGAATCGGTCGCGGCGCTGATGAACCAACAAGGAGTACAGTGATGCGCTTCAAAAAACTGCTCACCGCCGGCGGCCTCGCCGCCCTCGCCGCCTGCACGCTGCTGATGTCCTCCGAAGCACTGGCTGTGGAGCCTGCGGCGAAGGCACAGGTGAAGAAGAAGCCTGCCGCCAAACCGAAGGCCAAGGCAAAAGCTGCGGCACCGGCCGTGCCGAAAGAGCCGGATCCGGAAGCGGACGAACCGGGCGTTCTCGGCTCGAACGTAGTCGATTACGACTGCGAGCTGGGTAACAAGATCACGATCTACGAAAACGCTGGCGACGATGCGCACATTGCGCTGCGCTGGAAGAAGCGCCTGCACCGCCTGACCCGCGTGGCCACCACCACCGGCGCGCAGCGTTTCGAGAACAAGCTGTATGGCCTGATCTGGATCGGCATCCCTGCCAAGGGCATGCTGCTGGATTCGAAGCTGAACCGCCAGCTTGCCAATGAATGCCGGAATGCCGAGCAGTTGAAACCGGCCAGCGTGGAGGCGCCGCAAAGCGCCACCCCGCAAACCTGAATGCAGTACACAGTTTTACATCAATAACAGACGATACCCACCTGAAGGAGAGGTCATGTCCCGCAATACTCTGAATACGCTCAAGGAATTCACGATTTCCGGCAGCAAGAAAGGTAAGTTCTACTCCCTGCCTGCACTGGAAAAAGCGCTGGGCGCGAAAATCTCCCGCCTGCCGGTATCGATCCGCGTGGTGCTGGAATCCGTGCTGCGTAACTGCGACGGCAAGAAGGTCACCGAAGAGCACATTCGCCAACTGGCGAACTGGGGCGCGACCGCTGACCGCACCGACGAAATTCCGTTCGTCGTGGCGCGCGTGGTGCTGCAGGACTTCACCGGCGTTCCGCTGCTGGCCGACCTGGCCGCCATGCGTAACGTGGCCTCCAAAATGGGCGTGAACCCGAAGAAGATCGAGCCGCTGGTGCCTGTGGACCTGGTGGTCGACCACTCGGTCACCATCGACCACTTCCGCGAGCCAAAAGCGCTGGACCTGAACATGAAGCTGGAATTCTCGCGCAACAATGAGCGCTACCAGTTCATGAAGTGGGGCATGCAGGCCTTCGACACCTTCGGCGTGGTGCCACCGGGCTTTGGCATCGTGCACCAGGTGAACCTGGAATACCTGGCGCGCGGCGTGCACAGCGCCGACGGCGTGTACTACCCTGACTCGCTGGTGGGCACCGACTCGCACACCACCATGATCAACGGTATCGGCGTGGTGGGCTGGGGCGTGGGCGGCATCGAGGCGGAAGCCGGCATGCTGGGCCAGCCGGTGTACTTCCTGACCCCGGACGTGATAGGCGTGAACCTGACCGGTGCGCTGCGCGAAGGCTGCACCGCGACCGACCTGGTGCTGACCATTACCGAAATGCTGCGCCGTGAAAAAGTGGTGGGCAAGTTCGTTGAGTTCTTCGGCGAAGGCACCCGTTCGCTGACCGTGACCGACCGCGCCACCATCGCCAACATGGCGCCTGAATACGGCGCCACCATGGGCTTCTTCCCGGTTGACGATGCGACCATCGAATACTTCGAAGGCACCGGCCGCACCAAGGCGGAAATCGACGCCTTCGCCGGCTACTTCAAGGCGCAGGGCATGTACGGCGTGCCGAAGGCAGGCGATATCGACTTCACGCGCGAGCTGCACCTGGACCTGTCCACCGTGACCCCGTCGCTGGCCGGTCCAAAGCGTCCACAGGACCGTATCGAAATCGGCAACGTGAAGTCCACCTTCTCCGACCTGTTCTCCAAGCCGACTACCGAAAACGGCTTCAACAAAAAGCCTGACGACCTGACCACCGTGTACGAAACCAGCAACGGCGTGCACGTGAAGAACGGCGACATCCTGATCGCGGCAATCACCTCCTGCACCAACACCTCGAACCCGAGCGTGCTGCTGGCAGCGGGCCTGCTGGCCAAGAAAGCCGTGGAAGCCGGCCTGACCGTGGCTCCGCACATCAAGTCCTCGCTGGCTCCTGGCTCGCGCGTGGTCACCGAGTACCTGACCGCTGCCGGCCTGCTGCCATACCTGGAAAAACTGGGCTTCGGCGTGACCGCCTACGGCTGCACCACGTGTATCGGTAACGCGGGCGACCTGACGCCGGAACTGAACGCCACCATCACCACCAACGATATCGTTGCTGCTGCGGTGCTGTCCGGTAACCGTAACTTCGAAGCGCGTATTCACCCGAACATCCGCGCCAACTTCCTGGCCTCGCCACCGCTGGTCGTCGCTTACGCCATCGCCGGCAACGTGACCAAGGACCTGATGACCGAGCCAGTGGGCAAAGGCACCAACGGCAAGGACGTGTACCTGGGCGACATCTGGCCGACCTCCGCCGAGATCAACAAGCTGATGAAGTTCGCGATGAACTCCAAGGTCTTCAAGGAAAACTACGCCGACGTCAAGGGCGCACCAGGCAAACTGTGGGAAGCCGTGTCCTCGACCGAAGGCCAGGTCTACAACTGGCCTGAATCGACCTACATCGCCGAGCCGCCGTTCTTCGAAGGCTTTGCAATGCAGCCTAAGGCCGCTGCTGCCGGCATCCAGAACGCGCGCGCACTGGGCGTGTTCGGCGACTCCATCACCACCGACCACATCTCCCCTGCCGGTTCGATCAAGGAAGACGGCCCGGCGGGCAAGTGGCTGAAGGAAAACGGCGTGATGAAGGCCGACTTCAACTCCTACGGCTCGCGCCGCGGCAACCACGAGATCATGATGCGCGGCACCTTCGCCAACGTGCGTATCAAGAACAAGATGATCCCGGCCAAGCCTGACGGTTCGGCAGTCGAAGGCGGCATCACCATTCACCAGCCAAGCGGCGAACAGCTGTCGATCTACGACGCAGCCATGAAGTACATCGCGGAAGGTACCCCGACCATGATCTTCGGCGGCGAAGAATACGGCACCGGCTCCTCGCGCGACTGGGCAGCCAAGGGCACCCAGCTGCTGGGCGTGAAGGCCGTGATCTGCCGTTCCTTCGAGCGTATCCACCGTTCCAACCTGGTGGGCATGGGCGTGCTGCCGCTGCAGTTCATCGGCAACGACAGCGTGGAATCGCTGGGCATCACCGGCAAGGAAACCTATGACCTGAAGGGCCTGGAAGGCGAGATCAAGCCGCAACAGCTGGCAACGCTGGTGATCCACCGCGCTGACGGTTCGAGCCAGGAAGTGAAGGTCCTGCTGCGCATCGATACCCCGATCGAAGTGGACTACTACAAGCACGGCGGCATCCTGCCATTCGTGCTGCGCCAGCTGCTGGCCGCGTAAGCGTCCCCTGCTCCGCAAAAACGCCGGGTCCGCCCGGCGTTTTTTATTGGAAGCGACCCCACTTGCCGAATCATCTACAATACGTGTAATTGCAATTTTTTTGACTGAGAACAGTAAGCGCTATGCGTCGCCCATCCAAAGATTCATCCCATAAGTTATCCGCCGACAGCCAGCGCCTTCTCACTCTCGCCCAGGCACTGGGCCAGGCCTCCAGCCGTATCGAAGAGCGCAGCTGGGAGCGTGCGCTCGACCTGCAGCTGCAGAAGCTGCTGAAAACCGGCCACCAGGACACCGTTGACGGCGCCCTGAACGCCCTCTTCAGCCTGGACCTGAACGCCTACGACATCCTGATGGACAGCGTTGAAGCCGTCAGCGAATCGGACACCATCACGGTCGACGGCCCGAACGGCGCCGAGCAGTACGACGTGCTGCTGGTGGCTGCGCCCATCCTCGCGTGGACGCGCTTCTCCATCGCCTCCGGCCAGATCCCGTCCGACATCCTGAACACGCTCTCGGCGCACTTCTCGGCCCACCTGCTGGCCGATAACACGCATATGGCCATGTCCTCGATGCTGTTCTCGATTGACCAGCTGCCGCGCACGCACGCCGAGGCTTATACCAAGACCCACAAGCTGGCGCAGGCCGCCCTGAAAGGCGTGGCCGTGAAGACGGAAGCGAAAGCGCCGGATACCGCGCCCTTCCTGGCCGACACGCGCTACCTGGTAGCGGCCGTGGTGGCGCCGACCGGCGGCCCGATGTTCCGCTGGCAGATGCCTGCCGCGCAGCTGCACCAGGCCGAAGAACGCCGCCTGGCGCTGGAACAGTGGCGCACGCAGGCCATGCCGACCGTGTCGCGCCTGCTGCCCGGCTGCGGCATCGAGCTGCTGCTGCCGGAGGCCTACTACATGGCCTGCCGCGAAGCGGACAAGCAAATCCGCCCGATTTCGATCCGCGCCGCCGTGCATTACCTCACGCATTCGCTGGACTGCGAACCGGCCGAACTGCGTGCCGTGATCGCAGGCTTCGGCGAAGAGTCGGCCGACGGCCAGATCGACGAATACCGCGTGGCCTTCACACGCCGCGCCGAGACCGATGTGGTGTATGGCGTGGTGTGGCCGCTGTATGGCCAGGAAGACGAAGAAGGCACGCCGCCTGAAGGTCCGCTGGCCGGTGGCCTGGCCGAGCTGCTGCAGCCGCGCACGCCGGTCGAAGAGATCGTCGAGCACCTGAGCGCTGCCGGCGTGACGATGGTGAAGAAGCTGGGTGAACGCTACGTGGCGGAATACTGCGACGACTGCGGCGCGCCGTTGTTCGCCGACCCCGCCGGAGAACTGGTGCACGCCGAAATGCCGGCCGATGCACCCACCGGCACCGAGCACTTCCACTGACAAAAAGCCCCGCACTGCGGGGCTTTATTCTTTCTGGCGCAAGACCTCCGCCGGAATTACGATGACGATCGGCGCTTCCGTGCGCTCCGAAGACTTCTCAGTCGGCGGCGGGTTCATGTAGAGGTTCCCCATCGTGACAAACAATGCCAGGAAGCCGATCAACAGACCGATGACGGTGGCCAGGGTCCAGCGCGCAACTTCGGCGCGCAAGGTTTCGGCCTTGGTTGCCAGCGTCGGCAGGGTAGCCTCGATACGTGTGAGGCGAGCTGTGATATCGGAGTCCATGCTCTCAGCATAGGCCAGCGCAGCGCGAATGCCAAGCGCGCACGATTGACTCAGCTCACCACGCCGAATAGGGGTGTTTGATCAGATTGGAGTTGAGGTAGCGAACGTCGTCGCTGACATCGGCGCCGATCCATTCAGGCTTCTCAAAAGCGGTATCTTCGGATGGAAGCTCGATTTCGGCCACGACCAGGCCGGCATTCACACCGAGGAACTCGTCCACTTCCCACACGAAGCCGCCGAAGGGAATGCGGCGGCGGTACTTCTCGATGATGGGCTGCTCGCACAGCCGGTCAAGGAACTCCACGGCATCCGCCATCGGCAAGTCGTATTCCCACTCGCCGCGGCTGATGCCGGTGGCCTTGCTCTTGATGGTCATGACCGCGCGCTCACCTTCGATACGCACACGCACCACGCGCTCGGGATGCGAAGACAGGTAACCCTGCCGCAGCAGGACCGGCTCGCCCAGCTGCAGCCAGCCGTCCGCGCTGACGAGGAATTTACGCTCGATCTCGACGCCCATCAGTCGTCCAGCGACAGCAGGACAGGCTGCAGGATGGCCGCGCCCAGCGCCGCGCTGCGCGCGCCGTTCCAGCCCACGGTCGGCACCGGCAGGTCGGCATTTTCCTTGAACGGCATTTCCAGCGTCAGCGACAGAACGCCGAAGTGGTGGCCCACGTACTTGGAAGCCAGCGTCAGCATGTCTTCCTTGTATTTGCTGACCGGGTAGCCCACCGCATCCTGGAAGTCCGGGCTCGCGGCTTTGTAACGCTCGATGAAGGCCTTCTGCGCCGCCATGCGTTCCGGCGTGAAGTTCTCCAGCATTTCGTTACCGGCCACGAAATTGTATGGCAGGTTCTCGTCGCCGTGGATATCGAAGAACATGTCGATTCCGGTTTCGTGCATCTTCTGCTTCACGCACAGCACTTCCGGCGAACGTTCCAGGGTTGGGGTCATCCATTCGCGGTTCAGGTTTGCGCCGGCCGCGTTGGTGCGCAGGTTGCCGCGCACCGAACCGTCCGGATTCATATTCGGCACGATGTAGAACACGCAGCGCTGCAGCAGCTTGCGCGTGATCGGATTCGCTTCATCCAGCAGCGCATCGATCAGCCCTTCGATGAACCATTCGGCCATCGACTCGCCCGGGTGCTGGCGCGCGATGAACCAGATTTTCTTCTCCGCTTCAGGCTTGCCGATCACGACCAGGTTCATGTCGCGCCCGTCCACGCTGGAACCGATATCGAGCACGCGTGCATTCGGGTGTTCGGCCACTTCGCCCAACAGGCGCAGGTGGCGCTCCCACGAGTAAGGCTCGAAGTAGGCGTAGTAGCAGCTGTCCAGTTCCGGCGTGTGGCGAATGGTCATCACCTTGCCGTCGAAGGAAGTCGGCACGCGGAACCAGTTTTCGCCGTCGTAGCTGGCCACGGCGTTGTAGTCCTCGTAGCCCGGCGCGTAGGTGGCCTCGCCCGCGTTCAGGAAATTCATGTGCAGCGCCTGGCCGCGAGCGCCCTGCACGCGGAAGTGGAACCACTGGCGGATATCGGCGTGCGAATCGTCACGCAGTTTCAGTTCGATGTTGGCGGCGTTTTCCGCGCTCACCACCACGATGGACCCCGAATCGAAGTTCTGGCTGATTTTGATTGGCATTGTGGGTTCCCGCTCCAGGAAAATTGCAATGCCCGCTATTGTCCTCGCTTTGCCTGGTTTATGCAAAAAGGACAGGCGGGCATTGCGTGCGCTTAGTCGATGTTGCGGCCACGCGCTTTCAGGGCGGCGCGCACCCCGGCGCCGTAGGCCGGATCGGCCTTGTCGAAATGGCCAAGCTGGCGCAGGATAATCTCGTCGCTGACCTGGCTCATGGGACCTGCCAGGTTATCGAACAGATTCTGCTTCTCCTGGGCGGGCATCAGGCGGAACAGGTTTCCGGCCTGCGTGTAATCGTCCTCCACGCCCCGGCCGTCGTAGCGCGCCGCGCCGCCCTGCAGCGCCAGCGCCGGTTCGCCATGGCCCAGACCCTGCGGCCGGCTACCGCCCGCTTCCACGGTGCCGTAGTTCTGCGCGGAGCCGCCATTGTTGATCGCCATCGCGCCATCGCGCTGGTGGTTGTGCACCGGGCAGCGCGCCGCGTTCACCGGCAGGTGCTGGTGGTTGGTGCCCACGCGGTACAGCTGCGCGTCGTGGTAGGCGAACAGGCGGGCCTGCAGCATCTTGTCCGGCGAGTAGCCCAGGCCGGGCACGATGTTGGCGGGCGACAGCGCAGCCTGCTCCACCTCGGCGTGATAGTTGACGGCATTGCGGTTCAACTCGAACACGCCCACTGGAATCAGGGGAAAATCGCCATGCGGCCATACCTTGGTGAGATCGAAGGGATTCCAGCCGGTGCGCGCTTCCCAGTCCGCCAGCTGCTGCTCGCTTGCCACCTGCAGCATCACGTTCCAGCGCGGGAAATCGCCATTGTCGATCGCGTTCACCAGGTCGCGCTGGGCGTAGTCGGGATCTTCGCCTGCGATACGCACCGCGTCTGCGGCGCTCAGGTTGCGGATGCCCTGCTGGGTCTTGAAGTGCCACTTCACATAGACACGCTCGCCCGCTGCGTTGATCAGGCTATAGGTGTGGCTGCCGAAACCGTCCATATGGCGGTAGCCGTCCGGCGTGCCGCGGTCGCTGAACAGCATCGTTACCTGGTGCAGGCTTTCCGGCGCCTTGCTCCAGAAGTCGAACATCATCGCCGGCGATTTCAGGTTGGTGCGCGGGCAGCGTTTCTGGGTGTGGATGAAGTCCGGGAACTTGATGCCGTCCTTGATGAAAAACATCGGCGTGTTGTTGCCCACCAGGTCCCAGTTGCCTTCCTCGGTATAGAAGCGCGCAGCGAAGCCGCGCGGATCGCGCTCGGTGTCGGCGCTGCCCTTCTCGCCGCCCACGGTGGAGAAGCGGATGAAGGTTTCGGTCTGCTTGCCGACCTGCGCGAACAGGCTGGCCTTGGTATAGCGCGTGATGTCGTGCGTGACGGTGAAGGTGCCGTAAGCGCCGGAGCCTTTGGCGTGCACCACGCGCTCAGGAATGCGCTCGCGGTTGAAGTGCTGCAGCTTCTCGATCAGGTGAAAGTCCTGCAGGAGCAGCGGGCCACGGGAACCGGCGCTGGCGGAATTCTGGTCGTCTGCGACGGGAATGCCGGATGCGGTGGTGATCGGCGGCTGGGTCATGTTGCTCTCCTCTGTGTTTGAACGTGATGTTCATTCTACGGAGGGGGCATCAATTAACAAAGGCAATTGATTAAATCACTTAAATAGCTTAAATCTATAGCTTATAGGAGAAGCCTATCGTCACATAATGGTCCGGGGTTTCGCGCGTGAGGCCGCGCGAGTAGGCCAGGTCGATCTGGCAGTTCCGGTTCAGCAGCCAGGCGCCGCCCACGTCAAAAGTGGCCTGGGTGCCGCCGTTTTTGCTGCGTGCGATTTGCGGCGCGGAGAGTTCGACGAAGGTGCGGAAGCGCTCGGTCCAGGATTTGCCGAGCACGATGCCGAAGATGCCGTTCACGGCATGCCCGCCCTGCTCATTGCGGTCGCGGATCACGCCCGGCATGATGCCCAGCGAATAGTCGTTCGGCAGTTCCCATTCCGCCGCCATGCGCAGCGATGGGCGCACGCCGTGGCCGCGAAACGCGCTGCTGCCGGAAGCGAGATCGGCATGCAGCAGGAAGCCGATGGAAGGCATGCTGCCTTCCTCGTCGCGCGCATGCCATTTGAGGCCGATGGCGGTATCCGTGTAGCCGTTCTGCCGCAGTGCGCCGTCCGGGCCGTCGCTGCGGTAGCGCAGACGGCCATCCGTTTCGGCGCGCAGTTCCAGCGTATCGCTGATGCCCACGCGCAGCAGGGTTGGCGTGAGCACGCTGCGTTCGCGTGTGCCTGCGTTGCGGTTGCGCTCCAGCGCCACGCTGGTCTCTATCTGCAGGCGCCCCTTGCCCACGACGTTGCTCGACTCCACAAAGTCCGGGCGGTCGGTCACGATCTCGTCATCGTCTGCAGCCCACACCTGTTGTGCCATCAATGCCAGGCCAAGCAAAGCCGCTGCGCGCATACGCTCTCCTTTTCGATGAGATGCCCAAGTGTGCCTGAGCCTGCGCAATTTGTCCGCATCCACCTCGCCGTATAGTCGGCTTTCGACCACAGGAGGCACCATGAGCAGCGCGCCGCTTGACACCCCCGCAGACGAAGAAGATGATGGCCGGGACGCCCGCATCGCGAGGCTGGAGGCTACAGTGGAAGCCGTCATTCGATCCATCGATTCCCTGGAACGCTCAATTGAAGGGCTGCGCAGCGACATGCAATCGCTCGAACTGCGCGTTCGCCAGTCGCTCAACGCATCCGAGCAGGAATTCCGCCGCGAAATAGCCACGCTGCGGCAGGAACTGCGTGACTTGCGCCATGATCTGCGGGATGAAATGGCGCAGCAACTCGCGCAAATACGGGCCGAGTTTCAGACTCGTTTCGCAGCAATCGATGTTCGGCTTACCATACTGGAAGGGCGTATCGACAGACTCGAAGCCAGACTCGACAGATTGGAAGCAAAAGTCGACCGGCTTGAGGCCAAGATCGACAGCGTTGCCGCCTCGCTGCGCACCGAAATGCAGGCCCTGCGGACGGACTTCCGCTGGGGCATGGGCCTGCTGGTGATAAATACCCTCGCCGTGTTTGCCCTGCTGCTCAGGCAGGGCGGCCCGTTTTAGCCAGGCATGCGGCCGGTAGCGAGCGCGTGGGCCCAGTCCGGGCGGCCGTTGGCGGCGGCCATGGCGCTGGCGGCATGCCAGTCATACGGCACCGCGATGTGTTCGACCTGCCATGCGCTGCCACGCCGCTCCACTATCGCGTAACGCGCATGCGGCGTGCCGTTCTGGGCGCGGTGCGGATGCGGGTGCACATCCTCATAGGCCTGCAGGCCCACGCTGCCCGGGTTCACAATCAGCCGCCCGTCATCCAGCAGCACGCTGCGCGGCACATGCGTATGCCCGCACAGAATCAGCGAGGCAGCGGCATCCCCTGCCCGCTCCAGCACTTCGGCATAGGTCGCGGGACGCTGCCCTCTTTCATCCACCGACTCCAGCCAGTACACCAGGTCCGTCGACGGCGTGCCGTGCACCAGCAGCACATCCGGCGCCAGCCGCAGCGTGGACGGCAGGCTGCGCAGCCAGGCCCGGTGCAGCTCGCTGATGTTGTCGTAGGCGTAGCGGTCGGCCTCGCCCATGCGCTCCAGTGCATGCGTCAGCACCTGGCGTTCATGGTTGCCGGCTACGGTGGGCATATCCAGCGGCATCAGCCGGTCTGCCGTGGCCGCCGGCTGCAAGGGTCCGGACAGGATGTCGCCCAGATTGACCGTGACATCCGCGCCACGCTGCGCGATATCGGCCAGCACCGCCTCCAGAGCGGGCAGGTTGCCGTGGATGTCAGAAATCGCTGCAATTCTCATAAGCTTTATTACTTTTTTCAAATAAGTTGTTAGAATAAAATATGTCTTGCCGAGATGTCAGTTAAATTATCACCGAGGAAACTCATGCAACAGTTTGAAATCGCCCACATCCGCGAGCAGGGTGTGGATCTGATTATCGTGCCGCTCGATACCGAATTCGGCGACCAGGACCCGGACGCACAGCAGGCGACCATGGTCATGTTGCAGGAAGCCGCCAAATTCGCCGGCCTGGCAGGCACCGTGGTGCCCGTCTGGCGTGTGGGGAACAGCCACAACTTCATCGCGCCGAAAAGCTGGCATCCTTTCTTCGCCACCTTGCCCTACAGCCGCGTGGTCGCCAGCCTCAATAAAGTGCTCACCCTGACCGAAGACGAAGCCTAAGTATAGGCCAGCAGCCGGCCGCAGCAGATCACCGCTATCCATAGCAGCAGCGACAGCGCCGCGTGCAGCCTGGCCAGACCGGGCGCGGCGCGCTGCACGTCCCACGCCACCACACCGCGGTAAGTCCCCAGATGAAACAGCGCCGCGTTGACGCCGGCCAGTGCAATCAGTACCAGCTTCAGCCAGAACACGCGGTTCGCCAGGAAGTCTTGCGGCTGCGCGCTGAACATCAGCAGGCCGGCCGGCACAATCAGCAGCAGGCTGGCCAGCGACCATGGCAGCAGGTGCCGCGCCAGCGCCCGCACCGGCAGCGTGCGGCCGCAGCCAAGCAGGCGCAGGTCGAACATGGCCACCGATCCCACCAGCAGCGCAAACCCGGCGATGTGCACGATTTCCACCGAGGGATACAGCCATAGGCTGCCGCGCATGGTTTCCGACAGCGGCGTTGCGTACAGCCACGCTGCCAGGCCGGGCATCAGCGCAGCTCCGTCGTCTTGTCCTTGATGGTGATGCGTTCCGCGCGCAGCTCATCGCCCTGCGTGCGGTGCGGGTAGCCATAGACCGTGGCTTGGGCGCCCGCCGCCATGGCGTCCTTCAGCAGGCCGCGCGACTCCATGCGCGACGGCGGCGCCAGCACAACGGTCCAGCTCTTGTCTGCCGTCTTCAGGCGCAGGGTGCCGTGCGGCTGGCCATAGCTGCTTTCAATGATGGTGCCGCTTAGCTGCAGGGGTTTGCCGGCGTCGTATTCGCTCCAGCCGTGGTGGGCAAACGCCGAGGCTGCGGCGAGCGCCGCAGTAAAGAAAAGAATCGCTTTCATACCGCCTCCGTCCAGGTGTGGGAAGACCGCAAAACCTCGAACGATTGTAGCGCAGCAGCATACAATGTGCGCACAGGAGGAAGCCCATGGAATCATTTCAGCATCGCGTCCAGCCATGGATGCTGGCCTGCTTCGGCGCGCAGATCGCCAGCGACGCCGGCGAACGCAATCACCGTTTTCTGGAAGAGTCGCTGGAACTGGCGCAGGCCTGCGGCTGCAGTGCGCAGGAGGTGCACCAGCTGGTGGATTATGTGTTCAGCCGCGCGCCCGGCGACAAGGCGCAGGAAGTGGGTGGCGTGATGGTGACGCTGGCCGCGCTCTGCATGGCCCATGGCCTGGACATGCACGCCGCCGGCGAGGAAGAACTGGCGCAGATCTGGGAAAAGATCGACGCCATCCGCGCCAAACACGCGCTGAAGCCGAAAGTACGCGCCTGAGCGCTAGTACTACCCGGCTACTGCTGCTCCATCTGGTCGACCAGCATGCGCCCCAGTTCCATGCCGCCATCGCCGGCGCCCAAGGGCACGAAATAGCTGAACACCACCTTGCCATCCTTGTAAACCGATCCCATGCAGATCTGGTAGCCCTTGTAGTCCGTCGATTTGCTGTCTGTCGCAAGCTGCATCATGAGAGCCTCCCTGGTTTCTTATGGCTTCAGTGTGCCCGCGCCCAATTGCGCCATCTGTGCGCGGACTCACTAATCCGGGGGGCGCACGAATCGTGCGCGCACCCTGATTTTAGAGGCAATTGCGTTACACTGGGAAATACTTCCGTTTCTGAAAGCTAGCCATGCAGCGTGCCCGCATTCTGATCGTCGACGACCATGCCGAAGCCGCCCAGCTCCTGCGCGATATCTTCACGCAGGCCGGCTATGCATGCACCGTCTGCACCGACGGCGCCCAGGCCCGCAGCATGGCGGAGGAATGCAAGCCGGCACTGGCCTTTATCGATATCGGCATGCCGCAGGTCGATGGTTTCCAGGTCGCGCGTTCGCTGCGCGCCGCGCCCGCGCTGCAGCCGCTCTACCTGGTCGCCCTCACCGCCTGGATCGACGGCATCACGCACCGCTTTGCACGCCAGGCGGGCTTCGACCTTCACGTCGGCAAGCCGACCGACTTCAGCGCCTTGCTGGAACTGGCCGGCCACATCGAACGCGGCGAAGCGCCGCCCGACGCCCTCGTCACCCGGCTCACGCCGCCCGCCGCCACCACGGCCGAACCGCGCTAGCCGATACCGGCAAACCTGCGAACCGCCCGGCCTTGACTGTGGCGGCGGCGAGACAGGGGATGTGTGCGCGCGTAAATCGCTTTGCTTCACGTTCAGTGCATGAGCAAAGCACGTCCACGCCCATCCCCACCCCGCCGCTGCAAGCGGTCTGCCATGCGCAACACTAGCAGCCCGCAAGCATTCCATGCGATGCTCTGCATGCGGACCGCTCATATTGCGGTTTCCCACAATTGCTGACCAAAGGCGCGCTTGATAGAAGTACTACTGCGTAGACATGTAAGCATGGTTTCCGTGCTTTATTTTATAAATGAACGATAGAGGCAGACACTTCATGAAGATCAAACTTTTGCATTCCGCAGTCTTTCTGGCCCTGATGGGCGGCGCCCTGGCGCACGCCCAGAACTACCCCACCAAGACCATCACCATGGTGGTGCCGTTCGCGGCCGGCGGTCCTACCGACACGGTGGCGCGCCTGGTGGCGCAGTCGATGAGCACCACGCTCAAGCAAACGGTCATCGTGGAGAACGTCGGCGGCGCCGGCGGCACCATCGGCGCGGCCCGCGTGGCCAAGTCGGCGCCGGACGGCTACACCATCTTCCTGCACCATATCGGCCAGTCCACCGCGCCCGGCCTGTACCGCAAGCTGAGCTACAACGCCATCGACAGCTTCGAGCCGATCGGCCTGGTAACGGACGTGCCGATGACCATCGTGGCGCGCAAGGACTTCCCGGCCAAGGACTTCAAGGAGCTGCTGGCCTATGTGAAGGCGAACAAGGCCAAGGTGACCTACGCGAATGCAGGCGTGGGCTCGGCCTCCCACCTGTGCGGCATGCTGTTCATGACCGCCATCGCCACCGACCTGACCACCGTGCCATACAAGGGCACCGGCCCGGCCATGAATGACCTGCTGGGCGGCCAGGTGGACTTCATGTGCGACCAGACCACCAACACCACCAGCCAGATCAAGGGCGGCAAGATCAAGGCCTATGCCGTGACCACCAAGACCCGTGTGCCAACGCTGCCGGACCTGCCAACCATGAACGAAGCCGGCCTGCCGGGCTTCGAAGTGGCAGTGTGGCACGGCCTGTACGCACCGAAGGGCACCCCGGCGCCGATCGTGACCCAGCTGTCCGGCGCGCTGAAGGTGGCGCTGAAGGATCCGGCCGTCAAGCAGCGCTTCGCCGACCTGGGCACCGAGCCGGTGGCCGAGGCGCGCGCCACGCCGGAAGCCCTGCGCACGCACCTGAAGGCTGAAATCGAGCGCTGGACGCCAATCATCCAGAAAGCCGGCGTCTACGCCGACTAAGCCACACCCGGCGGCCGCCTGCAGCACGCGGCCGCCGGCCAACCATAACGACAATAAAAACCTGAGGGGACAGCATCTTGGCTTCCTTTATCCGCCATCCAAAGGACTTTTGGACCGGCATCATCTTCGTATGCTTTGGCCTGGCCGCCGTCTATATCGGCCAGGACTACCAGATGGGCACTGCGGGCCGCATGGGCCCCGCCTATTTCCCCACCATCCTCGGCACATTGCTGGCCCTGATCGGCGCCGCCGCCGTGATCCGCGGCCTGATACGGCCGGGCGAGGCGATCGGCAAGTTCCATCTGAAAAACCTGGCCCTGGTGCTCGTGGCCGTGATCCTGTTCGGCGTGCTGATGCGCGGCGCCGGCCTGGTGCCGGCCGTGCTGGCCGTGGTGCTGGTCAGCGCTTACGCCAGCCCGAAATTCAGCTGGGGTCCTACGCTGCTGATCGCGGCGGGCCTGGCCGTGTTCAGCGTGGTGGTCTTCGTTAAACTGCTCGGCCTGCCGCTGGCAATTCTCGGCCCGTGGCTGGGCTTCTAAGGAGACCGCCATGGAATTCTTCAACAATCTCGGGCTGGGCCTCGATACCGCCTTCACCCTGGCCAACCTGGCTTACTGCCTGATTGGCGTCTTCGTCGGCACCGCCGTCGGCGTGCTGCCCGGCCTCGGCCCGGTCGCCACCATTGCCATGCTACTGCCGGCCACCTTTGGCCTGCCGCCCATCTCGGCGCTGATCATGCTGGCCGGTATCTACTACGGCGCACAGTACGGCGGCTCCACCACTGCGATCCTCGTTAACCTGCCGGGGGAATCATCATCGGTGGTCACCGCCATCGACGGCTACCAGATGGCGCGCAAAGGCCATGCCGGCAAGGCCCTGGCCACCGCCGCGCTGGGCTCCTTCTTCGCCGGCACGGTGGCCACCGTGCTGCTGGCCCTGTTCGCGCCGCCGCTGGCCGAGCTCGCGCTCAAGTTCGGCCCGGCCGAATACTTCTCGCTGATGGTGCTGGGCCTGGTGGCGTCCGTGGTGCTGGCCAGCGGCTCGCTGCTGAACGCCATCGGCATGGTGATCCTCGGCCTGCTGCTGGGCCTGGTGGGCACCGACGTCAACTCCGGCGCCGCCCGCTATACCTTCGACACGCCGCAGCTGGCGGACGGCATCAACTTCGTGATCGTGGCGATGGGCATGTTCGGCATCGGCGAAATCGTGCGCAACCTGGAGCATGACGAATCGCGCAGCCTGCTGATGAAGAAAGTGTCGGGCCTGATGCTGACGAAGGACGACTTCAAGCGCATCATCGCGCCGGTGCTGCGCGGCACCGTGCTCGGCTCCGCGCTGGGCATCCTGCCGGGCGGCGGCGCCATGCTGGCCTCCTTCGCCGCCTACTCGATCGAGAAGAAGGTATCGAAGAACTCGGCCGAGTTCGGCAAAGGCGCGATCGAAGGCGTGGCTGCGCCCGAGTCGGCCAACAACGCCGGCGCCCAGACTTCCTTCATCCCCATGCTCACGCTGGGCATTCCGTCCAACCCGGTGATGGCGCTGATGATCGGCGCCATGATCATCCAGGGCATCCAGCCCGGACCGGCCGTGATGACGGAGCAGCCCGCGCTGTTCTGGGGCCTGATCGTCTCCATGTGGATCGGCAACTTCTTCCTCGTGGTGCTGAACCTGCCGATGATCGGCCTGTGGGTCAAGATGATCATGGTGCCCTACCACCGCCTGTATCCGGCCATCCTGATGTTCTGCGCGATCGGCGTGTTCAGCCTGAACAACAGCGAGTTCGATGTGTGGCTGATGGCCCTGTTCGGTCTGTTCGGCTATATCTGCGCCAAGCTCGACGCGGAACCGGCGCCGATGCTGCTGGGCTTCATCATCGGTCCGATGATGGAAGAATACCTGCGCCGCGCGCTGCTGCTGTCGCACAGCGACCCGACGGTCTTCGTCACGCGCCCGATCAGCGCCACCATGCTGGCCTTGGCCGCCATCGCGCTGGCCATCGTGATGCTGCCCGCCCTGCGCAAAAAGCGCGAAGAAGCTTTCAGCGAAGAAGACTGAGCTCGTTGCTACAGCCGAGCCCGTGTCCACCCTGGTGCCTGACCCCAGGGTGGACACGGGCTCAGCCAATAGCGATACAAATTTTCTCCCGGAATCGTTGCAAATTGACAACGACCTTTCAGTCGTGGAAATTAACATTTGGTATAGTGCAGAGTGGAACCGTACATTCCGCCCCTCACCTATAGATTGGAATAATTATGTATGACTCAGACACCAGTACAGTGACCGACGCCCTGAAGGGCTCGAACACTGCGGTCTTCACCGATGACACCATCAGCAAAATTCTGGCGCTGACGACCTCCGACAATGCCACCGTGCGCTTCGACACGGCAACGCCTGACGCCAACGGCAACGTGACCGTCGCCGCTGGCGCCGAAGTGGTGCTGATCAGCAGCTCGGATACGACGCAAACCACCCTGACCCCGCCGGCCAACGCGCCTGTGGTGATCTTCCAGGGTAAAGGCGGTGTCGATGTCACCATCAATGACGGCTCGACCACCCCGGCCCACCAGCCTGGCGTGACGGACCGCGTCGTGATCGGCAGCGCCGGCAATGACAAGATCGTCATCACCGACGCCAAGAACACCCAGGTCGTACTGGGCTCCGGCGACAGCACCGTTGTCGGCGGCGCAGGCTCCGATACCATCGTTGCCGGCCTCGGCAACTCGACGATCGAAGGCGGCAAGCATGACATCGTCAAGATGACGGGCGGCGAAGCCGACTACACGGTTACCGTGGACAACGGCCACGCTGTGGTCACCCACAACGGCACCGACAAGGTCACCGACATCTCGAAGATCCAGTACGTCCAGCTCGACAACGGCAAGGCACTGGTGTTCGCCAACGACACCCAGCAAGCTGCTGTTACCACGCTGTACGAAACCACCTTCGGCCGTACCGCAGACGCAGGCGGCCTGCAGTACTGGTTCGACCGTGCGGCAGCTGGCACCTCGCTGGACCAGATCGCCAAGGAGTTCACCCAGTCGACCGAGTTCACCGCAACCAGCGGCCAGCTGGATAACGATGACTTCGTGCAGGCCCTGTACCAGCAGACCTTCGGCCGCACCGCGGACGATGACGGCCTGGCCTACTGGACCGCAGCGCTGGAAACCGGCGGCGCCACCCGTGCCCAGCTGATCAAGTCCTTCTCTGACATCGCTGCGCACAACATCGACGGCAGCATCCATACGGAAGCCACCGTGGTCGGTAGCGTGACGATCGTCCACAACATCGTCTGATAAGTCTTCTCGGATGACGAAAGCCCAGGCTGCGGCCTGGGCTTTTTTTATCGCGAATTGCCGCTCAAAATGAAAAAGCCAACCGATTGGTTGGCTTTTTCATTGAATCTAATGGTCGGGGCGAGAAGATTCGAACTTCCGACCCCTTGCACCCCATGCAAGTACGCTACCAGGCTGCGCTACGCCCCGACGACCGGTGAATTATAGCAGAGGGGTTGAATGTTTTGCTATCCTTTGCGTTGACTCAATTGCACTGGCCTATCCGATGTCCCTTCCTGAACCTGATGTGCAGCGCGCGGCCGGCCTGATTGCCGAGGCCGATGGCCTGATTGTGGCTGCGGGCGCCGGCATGGGCGTGGATTCCGGCCTGCCGGATTTCCGCGGCAACGAGGGCTTCTGGCGCGCATATCCTGCGCTGGGGCGCAGCCGCATGGACTTCACCAGCATCGCCTCGCCCGCCGCCTTCCGCGCCGATCCGGCGCTTGCCTGGGGCTTCTACGGGCATCGGCTGGCCTTGTACCGGTCCACTACGCCGCATGCGGGTTTCGCGCTGCTCAGGGCCTGGGGCGAGGCCATGCCGCATGGCTGCCACGTCTTCACCAGCAACGTGGATGGGCAGTTCCAGCGCGCCGGTTTCGGCAGCGTGTATGAATGCCACGGCTCCATCCACCACCTGCAGTGCATGGACGGCTGCGAAGACAGCATCTGGGACGCCTCGGCATTCATGCCGGAGGTCGACGCGCAGACCTGCAGGCTGCGCAACGATGCGCCGGCCTGCCCGCACTGCGGCGGCCTGTCGCGGCCGAATATCCTGATGTTCGGCGACGGGGAATGGCTGGAACGGCGCAGCGCGCAGCAGGCGGCGCGGCTGCAGGCCTGGCTGCAGCGCGTGCAGCGCCCGCTGGTGATTGAGCTGGGCGCGGGTACGGCGATTCCCTCGGTGCGCCATTTCAGCCAGAGCGTGGTGGCGCAGGGTGGCCGCCTGATCCGCATCAATCCGCGCGAGCCGCAGGTGGCCCACCGGCGCGACGTGGGACTGGCGGCGGGTGCGCTGGAAGGCCTGCAGGCCATCGCAGCGCAGCTGCCTCAAACGTAGCGCACCGAGAGCTCGGACAGCCCTTCGATGCGCGCCAGCAGCGTCTGGCCGCGCTGCACGGCGCCCACGCCTTCCGGCGTTCCCGTGAAAATGAGATCGCCCGGCTGCAGGGAGAACAGCGTCGAAAGATTGGCGATGGTTTCGCTGACGGACCAGATCAGGTGCGTGATAAGGCTGTCCTGCTTCGTTACGCCATCCACCTGCAGGCTGATCGCCGCGCTCTCCACACCGGCTACCGAGGCCGCCGGATGCAGCAGGCCCACCGGCGCCGAATAATCGAAGGCCTTGCCGATCTCCCATGGGCGGCCGGCGTCCTTCATCTGGCCCTGCAGGTCGCGGCGCGTCATGTCCAGGCCAACGGCATAGCCGTAGATGTGGGCCGCAGCGTCTGCCACCGCGATATGCGCGCCGCCCTTGCCGATGGCGACCACCAGCTCGCATTCGAAGTGAAAATTGGATGTCGCGGGCGGAAACGGCAGCTCGCCCGTCTCGCCGGGCGCGACCGGCACCACGGCCTGTGCATCGCCGGGTTTGCAGAAAAAGAATGGCGGTTCGCGATCCGGATCGGAGCCCATTTCGCGGGCGTGGCCTGCATAGTTGCGGCCCACGCAGTAGACGCGGCGCACCGGAAAGCGCGCATCGCTGCCGGCCACGGCCAGCGCGGCCATCTGTGGCGCAGGAAATACGTATGTTGTTGTCATGTCGTTCCAGTCAGCGGATTTATCAAACCGTACAGGCTTGATGATATGATGATTACGCAGCTCCCGCTTTCGCGCATGCCGTTTTCTCTTAAAGGAAAGACGCCCCGCTATGGCCACACGGACTCCCCGCGCGATCGAAATGCGCGCCGCTGAAAACGCCGACCAGGCTTTCATGGAACAGCTGTACGCGCTCACGCGTGGCGATGCAGCCCATATGGAAGGCTGCGATCCCGGCACCGGCGCCCTGCTGCTGTCGATTCAGTACCGCGCCCGCCAGGCCCATTTCGAGAAGCTCTATCCCTACGCCGACCTGGCCATCATCACCGAGCACGAGCTGCCGATCGGCCGCCTTTACGTGAATTACAGCCACGACGAAATCCGCATCATCGACATGAACCTGCTGCCTGAATGCCGCAACCGCGGCATCGGCCTGGGCCTGCTGCGCAGCCTGCAGGCCCAGGGCGTACGCATGCGCGTGCCGGTACGGGTGGACGTGATGCTGGGCAGCCCTGCCCTGCGCCTGCTGCACCGCTGCGGCTTCGTGTCGCAGGGCGCCAACGGCATTTACAACGCCATGAGCTGGCAGGCGCCCGGCAGCGAACAATAAAAAAAGCCCGCCTGTCAGGGCGGGCTTTGCTGCCGCTCAATTCACTCAGGTGGTGGTCACCGGCGTGAAGTTGATGGTGATGTTCTGCACATAGATGCTGGACGTTGCCTCGAAGCCGGAATCGATACCGAACAGTACCCATACCTTGCCTTCCGCATCCGTTTTCACCTTGATGCCGGTGGTGTTGCGCACACTCTTCGCCACATAGCGCGTGGTGCCGTCGCATGGCTGGCCATTGCCGATATTCCCCAGCACCAGGCTGGCCGCGCCCGGCGTGCCCTGGTTGCCGCGGTCGATATTCACCTTGGTGTAGCCCGCGCTGTCAGCCGCCGCTTTCGGCTCGGTCGGCGAAGCCGCCGCGATCACGTAGACGGATTCGCCCGGCGCGCCGCCCACGCCCATGCAGCCCGATGGCGTGTTGCTGACGAAGTTCACCTGTGCGGTGAAGGTGTAGTCGGTCGATGCCACCAGCCCGGTGTACTGCTTCTTGATGTAGAGGAAAGCGTCGTCGCTGTTATTGTGGCCGCCGATGAAATAGCCCTTGACGGTGAACGGGGCGGGGATCACGCGTTGTTCAAACACCACGGCGGTGGGCGCCGTGCCGGCCGAATAATCGCTGGTTTCGCTCGCCCAGCCCGGCCAGTTAGGCGGGTCCTGGTCGAAATCGGCGGTGAAGGTGCGGAATACCGCGGTCGGGGTGCCAGTGCCTGGCACAACCGGATCATCATCGCTGCCGCCACAGGCGGAGAGCAGCACGAGCGTTGCGGCGGTCAGGGAGGCTTGCCAAATGCGCTTCATTGTTTGATTTCTTTCGCTGGTCGTTGATACAGATTTCGATTGTAAGAAGGATTACTTTACTATGCTTGAGGTTTTTGTAACGAGTTGTATGTTGCAAACTCCGCAGGTAGAATCTTTCGCTTTGCCATCCATTTGAGGAAGACCGTGAAACAGACCGTTGTACGCCAAGTCAAGAGCTCGTTTATCGCCGCCGATGCGGTGGGCAACGCGCTGCATGTCAAATTCACTTATATGGACGACAAAACTTCCATCGTTATCTTCCCAGGCTCTATTGTATTGTGGCTGCTGCGCCATATCCCGGTTGCCAATACTGCCGTGGTGGCGCAGCCGCCGGAGCCGGTGCCGATGTTCCGCGACGAATGGTACCTGCCCGGCACGCCCCGTGTGCTGGCCGTGCAGTGCAAGCAGTTCGCCGACGGCGTGCGCATGACGCTGGAAACCGACATCAAGCCGGACATGAACCTGCTGATCAATGCCGGCAATCTCGAATTGCTGCGCCAGGTCTTCGAATTGTATTCGCCGCAGCTGGTCAACATCGACGGGCTCTGATCCTTCCTACCTGAGGTCTCCGCGCAGGTCGAGCACGGCCTGCTGCAGCAGCTCCGGCGTGACCGCCACAGGGTCCACCGGACGCCCCACTGCCAGCGACAGGCGTGAACGCAGGCCTTTGCGGAAGGCCCGTTCCAGCACATTGTCCTGGCTGCGGCTGAGCAGATGGCCCCACAGGCCGCGCAGCGCCATCGGAATCACCGGCACCTGCGAGCGCTCCACGATCTTGCTGATGCCGCCCTTGAATTCATTGATCTCGCCGGTCGATGTGAGGCGGCCTTCCGGGAAGATGCACACCAGTTCCCCATCATGCAGGGCATGCGCGATATCGACGTAGGCTTTCTCCAGCAGCCACGGGTCTTCCTTCGCGGGCGCAATCGGAATCGCCTTGGCGGTGCGGAAAATCCAGCCCATCAGCGGCGTTTTGAAGATGCGGTGGTCCATCACAAAGCGGATCGGACGCGGGCTGGCCGCCAGGATCACGATGGCATCCACATAGCTTACGTGGTTGCACACCAGGATCGCCGGACCTTCGTCCGGAATACGCTCGGCGCCCACCACTTTCACGCGGTGCAGCGTGTGAATCAGCAGCCAGGCCAGGAAGCGCATCAGGAATTCCGGCACCAGCGTGAAGATGTAGGCCGCCACGATGGCGTTCATGATGGCAGTGGCCAGGAACAGCTGTGGAATCGACAGGCCCTGCCCCAGCAGCAGCATGGCCACGCCGGCCGCCGCCACCATGAACAGCGCGTTCAGGATATTCATGCCCGCGATGGTGCGCGACAGGTGCTGCGGATCGCAGCGCAGCTGGATCAGCGCGAACAGCGGCACGATGAAGAAGCCGCCGAATACCCCGATCATGATCACGTCGAACAGGATGCGCCAGCTGCCGTCCTGCGCCAGCATGCCCAGAGCATCCACCGAAGCCGTGCCGGCATAGCCAAGGCTGGCGTAATACAGGTCCACGCCGAACAGCGAGAGGCCGATGGAGCCGAAAGGCACCAGCCCGATCTCCACCTTGTGGCCCGAGAGCCGTTCGCACAGCAGCGAACCGGCGCCGATACCGAGCGAGAACGCGGTGAGCAGCATCACGAACACGCTGTGGTCGCCGTGCAGGTAGGTCATGGCGTATACCGGGAACTGCGCCAGCACCAGCGCGCCGTAGAACCAGAACCAGGAGTTGCCCAGCATGGACAGGAAGACCGAACGGTTCCTGCGCGCGAAGGAGATATTGCGCCAGCTTTCCGTGATCGGGTTCCAGTTGATCTTGAGGTCGGGCGCCGGCGCCGGCGTGACGGGAATACGGTAGGAGGCAATCAGGCCCAGCACCGCGAAGGCGATGGTGCCCGCAGCCACCATGCGGATGCCATAGGGCTGCTGCATCACGATCACGTCGCCCGCGATCTGGCCGAGCAGGATGCCGACGAAGGTCCCCATCTCCACCATGCCATTGCCGCCGGTGAGTTCTTCGGGCTTGAGCTGCTGCGGCATATACGCGTATTTCACTGGCCCGAACAGCGTGGAGTGCGTGCCCATGCCGACAATCGCGAGAATCAGCAGCCACAGGGAATGCGTCAGCCAGCCGATGCCCGCCACGGCCATGATGCCGATTTCCAGCCACTTGATGAAGCGCGTGAGCCCCGCCTTCTCGAACTTCTCCGCAATCTGCCCGGCCGTGGCCGAGAACACCACATAGGGCAGGATGAAGAGGCCGGGAATCAGGTTGGTGACCATGGACGGCGACAGCGTGGTCCATGACACCGCGTCGAAGGTCAGGATGACGATCAGCGCCGTCTTGAACAGGTTGTCGTTGAAGGCGCCGAGGAACTGGGTCCAGAAGAACGGTGCGAAGCGGCGCTGTGTCAGCAGGGTGAACTGGCTTGGTTTGCTCATGTCGCTGATGTCGTTTTGAAAAGTACGGCTAACATACCGCACAAAATGCGAACGGACAACCGGCCCGCTCAGGCCACCTTGATTGGCAGGCGGATGGCGATGCGGGTGCCCTCATGGCCGCTCTCAATCTGCAAGCTCCCACCCAGCGCATGCACCCGTTCCCGCATGCCGACAATGCCGATGCCCGTGCCGCTGCGGGCGGCATCAAAACCTGCGCCGTCATCGGCGATATCGATGCGCAGCGTGCCGCCCTGCTGCGCCAGCGTCACCTCGGCGTGCCGCGCCTTCGCGTGCTTGACGATGTTCGACAGTGCCTCCTGCACGATGCGGTAGGCCGATATCGCCGCTTCCGCATCGAGTGCTGCAAATTCACCGCTGCTGCGGAAAACGAAACGGCAATCGGGATGCGACTGGTCGTACTGCCGCACCATCTCTTCCACTGCGCCCTGCAAGCCGAGCATCTCCAGCATTTCCGGGCGCAGCCTGCGCACCAGCGAACGGCCGCTGTTGTAGAGCCCCAGCGCCAGCTGTACCACGGTGCCGGCACGCTGTGCAATCTCCTGCGCCACCTGCGGCGGCTGCGCGTCGCGCGCCAGCGCGGCGATGCGCTGCGATTCCAGCCGCGCCGCGATCAGCGTGGCATTCAGCTCGTCGTGGATTTCCAGCGCGATGCTGCGCCGCTCTTCTTCCACGGCCGTGTTGACCTTGCGGATCAGGCGCCGTTTCTCGGCATCGGCTTCTTCCAGCGCCTGCATCGAGGCGCGCAGCGACGCGTCAAAACCGTCGGCCAGGCGCCAGGCCAGCGCAGCGCAGACCAGCAGCACGGCGCCCGCCACCAGCAGCTCCAGCCAGAAGCGCTCTTCCTGCTTGCGCAGCAGCGCGTCCGGCGACATGCGCACCTGCACAAAGCCCATGGTTTCCACGGTCATCGACGGTTTGCCGCTGCCGGCGGAACCGAAATACAGGGTGCCGTCGGCAGCCTGCGTGTTCACCCAAACCAGGCGCTTGACGACAGGCCGCTCGTAATAGCGTGGCTCGGGAGCGCCCTTGCCTGAGCCGTCCACGCGCAGCAGCTCGCGGTGCTTCGCATCCAGCAGCGTAACGCGGTAGATCGCGGTGTCGGACTGCACCACGTCTGCCGCGGTCTGTTTCAGCTTGCCGAGCTGGCCGGAGATCAGCGCGAATTCGCTGCCATCCGCCAGCACGCGGGCCAGCAGCTGGCCGCGCTCGGCCAGCTCCGCCCTTACCTCGGCCTGGCGCGACTGATAGCTGTACCACAGCAGCGCCAGGCACATGGCCACCACGGGGCCGATGATCATCATCAGCAATTGGCGGCGAATGCTCCAGTGCTGCCAGAAGCGGGCGCGCATGTCAGGGCTGTATCAGGCCGTGGCGCACGGCGAGGCGCGTGATGTCCGCCGCGCGGAACACGCCCAGCTTGTCCTTGATGGCCTGGCTGGTGTTGCTGATGGTTTTGCTGGACACGTCGAGCTGCTCCGCGATCTCCGCATTGGTCAGGCCTTCGGCCATCATGCGGAAAATCTCCAGCGAGCGCTCGTCCAGCAGCGATTGCGGCGAGGCGTCGCCGCGCACGGACAGGCTGGCCAGACGTTCCGCAATCGCGGGCATGAAATACAGCTCGCCCTCATGGGCGCGGCGCACCGCTGCCGCCAGTTCTTCGGGGTCGCAATCCTTGGTGATGAAGGCGCGCGCGCCGATGCGGTAGGCCTCCTTGATCAGCGAGTCCTGGTCGAACTGGCTGAGGAACACAATGCGGGCGGCGGGCGAGTGTTCGAAGACCTGGCGCGCGATATCGAGGCCGGTCAGCTGGTCGCCGAAGCGGATATCGAGAACCAGCACGTCCGGCTGCACGGCGGCGTGCTGCTGCAGCGCCTCTTCCGGCGTGCGCGCTTGCGCCACCACTTCCATGTCCGGCCCTTCGAGCGACATGGCGAAGCCCGTCATGACGACCGGGTGGTCGTCGGCCAGCATGATCCGAATGCGATTGCGCTTCATTTCCACCTCATTGCAAAGAGTTCTTCCATTGGGTAGCAGCATAACATACCAAGCATTTTCCATAAAATTGCTATGCAATTGCCATTTCATGGAATACTATCCTTCCATCACATAGCAATTTACCCACCAGGAGGACGCAATGAATCAGCAAAAAAACTGGAGTGGCATCACGGTGGTGGTGGTGATGCATGCCGCCGCCCTGCTTTTCATGCTCAGCAATTCCAAGGTGAGCATCCTGCGCAGCACGCCCGGCGTGATTGAGGTCTTCACTGATCAAGTAAAGCCGCCTGAGATTCCGCCGCCGGTGCCGCTGCCAACCGCCGCACCGGTGCTGCCGACAATTGCCGTACCGCCGATGCCTGACTTCCCGGTCGCCCCGGCACAGACGCAGCTCAGCACCCGCCAGCTCAGCGAAGGCCCTGTGCCCACGGTGGTAACGGCGACAGGCGTTGGCGGCCCTGCCACGACGCCAACGCCGCGCACGCCGGTGCAGGTAGCTGCCGTGGTGGATGCCAGCGCCTGTACGCGGCCCGACTATCCGAAGAACGCGCTGCGCAACGGCGACAGCGGCACCGTCATGCTGGCCTTCCTGATCGGTACCGATGGCCGCGTGGTTGAATCGCGCATCGAAAAATCGAGCGGTTTCCGCGAACTGGACCGCGCGGCCCAGACGGGTTTATCGCTGTGCCGCTTCCAGCCGGGAACAATTGATGGCGTGCCTCAACAGTCCTGGACACGCATGCAATATGTGTGGCATCTCGACGCCTGAAAACGCTACATGGCTGAGCCAAGCGAACGCGCCACGGCTGGCTTTTCTCCTATGATGCGGGGGTTAACATCCTCGCATCAGCATGATCACAAAGCTTTCATTCCGCCAACTCCTGCTGGGCGTATTCCTGCTTATCGCCCTGCTGCTCAGCGCAAGCTCCATCCTTGCGCTGATCACGCTCGACCAGCTCGCGGCGCATAGCCGCGAAACCGGACGCGATGCCGTGGCGCTGACTGCGAATGCGCAGCGCCTGGCGGAACGCAGCGTGGCCATGGAACGCAGCGCGCGCCAGTTCCTGGTGCTGAACGATCCCGTATTCCGCGAGCGCTATGCCGAAGCGTGGCGCGATGCGCAGGCAGCGCTGGATGCGATTGCCGGCAGCCTGCCCAATGCCCAGGCCAGCGCCTTCGACGACTGGCGCCGCCACGGCGAAACCGCCTGGCAGGCACTGGAGATGCCGCGCGCGCGCCGCAGCGCGCGCCAGCAGCTGCTGAACTCCGCGCTGCTGCGCCTGCCCGCCATCAATGAAGAACTGGCCGGCGAAGTGAAGCTGGAAGTGGACCGCCGCAACAACGAGGTGCTGCGCGAGCTGGAAGCGCGGCGCCATACGATGACGGGGCTGACGGCAGGCTCAATCGGCCTGGCGGCGATCCTGGCCTTCGGCTTCGGCGTGTGGCTGGCGCGGCCGCTGAAGCAGATCGAAGATGCGGTGAGCCAGCTGGGCGGCAACCGCTACGACCTGCCGATCGAAGTGGAGGGGCCGCATGACCTGCGCCGCCTTGGCCTGCACCTGGACTGGCTGCGCCAGCGCCTGTCCGCGCTAGAGGCGGACAAGGCGCGCTTCATGCGCCATATTTCGCACGAACTGAAAACCCCGCTGGCAGCGCTGGTGGAAGGCGTGGCCCTGCTGGAGGATGAAGTGGCGGGCCCGCTGGCGCCCAACCAGCGCGAGGTGGCCAGCATCCTGCGCCAGAACACGGCATCGCTGCAGACCCAGATCGAAGACCTGCTGCGCTATAACGCCGCCACCTTCGAAGCCCAGCGCCTGCAGCGCGAGCATGCCGATATCCGCCCTATCGTGGAAAGGGTGATCGAGAGCCAGCGCCTGCAATGGCAGGCGCGCGGCCTCACCATCCGCGTGGAAGGCGATGCGCCGCCGGTGCCGGTGGATGCGGACAAGCTGGCCGTGGCCATCAGCAACCTGCTGTCGAACGCGGCGCGCTTCAGTCCCGAGCGGGGCGAGATCCGCTTCGTGATCGCGCTGCACCGCAAGCTGCTGAACCTCGACTGCATCGACCAGGGGCCGGGCATCGCGCCCGCCGATACCGAACATATCTTCGAGCCCTTCTACCAGGGCCAACGCCAGCCGCCGGGCGCCAGGCGCGGCAACGGGATCGGCCTGTCCATCGTGCGCGAATATGTGAACGCGCACAGTGGCAGGCTGCGCCTGATTCCCTCGTCCCAAGGGGCACACTTCAGGATAGAACTACCCTATGAATAAGCACTACGCTCCCCTCCTGCTGGCCCTTGTGCTGGCAGGCTGCACGGCCCCGCGGCCGCCGCAGCAATCGACCCGGCTGCCAGCGCCGCCGCCCGTGGCGCCGGCGCCGATGGCGGTAGCGCCGGTGGCGCCGCCGGATGAAGTGGCGCCGCTGCTGGCCTATCACCAGTCGCTGCGCCGCATGACGCAGGGCGAACTGCTCAAGGAACTGAGCGGCCTGTCGCTGCAGCAGAAAACCCCGAAGCTCAGCCTGCAGTCCGGCATGATCCTGATGCTCACGCGCGGCAATGGCGACCTGGCGCGCGCACAAGCCCTGTTCGATGCAGTGGCCGGCGCCAGCGAGCCGGAGGCGCAGGGCATCAAGTCGCTCGCCGCGCTGCTGTCCAGCTACTGCGCGGAAGCGCGCCGCCTGTCGGACCATGCAGAGAAACTGTCCGCGCAGCTCAAGGAAAACCAGCGCAAGACCGATCAGCTGACGGAAACGCTGGAAGCGCTGAAAGCGATCGAGCGCGGCCTGCCGGTGCGGCCGCAGACCAGCAACAATCCGCCGGGAGGCAAATAATGGCAGGCGGAGCCCACCTGCTGCTGGTCGATGACGATGCCGATCTGCTGCGCCTTTTGTCCATGCGCCTTACGGCCAATGGCTACCGCGTGACGGCCGTCAGCAGCGCGGAAGCGGCGCTGGCGCGCATGTCGATCGAACTGCCGGCCATGGTCATCAGCGATATCCGCCTGCCGGAGCGGGACGGCATGGCCCTGTTCCAGCAGATCCGCAGCGAGTATCCAGCGCTGCCGGTCATCCTGCTGACGGCGCACGGCACGATTCCCGACGCGGTGGAAGCGACAACACTGGGCGCCTATGCTTACCTCACCAAGCCTTTCGATGCCAAGGTGCTGCTGGAAAGGATAGAACAGGCGCTCAGCATGACGGCGCCCAGCGCTTCGCATACCTCCAGGGATGACGCGTGGCGCGCCGAAATCATCAGCCGCAGCCAGTCCATGGCCGAGCTGCTGGCGGAGGCGCGGCTGGTGGCCGCCTCCGACGCCAGCGTGCTGATACGGGGCGAAAGCGGCACGGGCAAGGAGCTGCTGGCGCGCGCCATCCACCGCGCCAGCCGGCGCGCCAAAGCGCCTTTCATCGCCGTCAACTGCGGCGCGATTCCGGAGCAGCTGCTGGAGTCCGAACTGTTCGGCCACGTGAAAGGCGCCTTTACCGGCGCCGTCGCCAGCCGCGAAGGCCTGGTGCAGGCGGCTGACGGCGGTACCCTGTTCCTCGACGAAATCGGCGACATGCCCCTGCTGCTGCAGGTGAAGCTGCTGCGCGTGCTGCAGGAGCGCGTGGTGCGCCAGCTCGGCTCCGATAACGGCCGGACGGTGGACGTGCGCGTGCTGTCGGCTACCCACCGCGACCTCGATGCGGCCATGCTGGAAGGGCAGTTCCGCGAAGACCTGTATTACCGGCTCAACGTCATCACGCTGACCCTGCCCCCGCTGTCGCAGCGGCGCGAGGACATCGGCCTGCTGGCCACCCAGTTCCTGCAGTCGCTGGCGGCCAAGTACCAGAAGAACGTAAACGGCTTCGCGCCCGATGCGCTGGAAGCGCTCACGCGCGCCTCCTGGCCCGGCAATGTGCGCCAGCTCTACAACGTGATCGAACATGTGTGTGCGCTCGCTACGGCGCCGCTGGTGCCCCTGTCGCTGGTGCAGCGCGCGCTGCGCGTGCCTTCGCTGGAAGTGCTCAGCTATACGGAAGCGAAGCAGCGTTTCGAACGCAACTACCTGGTGCAGCTGCTCAAGCTCACCGATGGCAATGTCGCCGATGCCGCGCGCCTCGCCGAACGCAACCGAACCGAGTTCTACCGCCTGCTGCAGAAATACGACCTGAACGCCGCCCAGTTCCGTGGCGACGGCAGCCCTGTCGCCGACGAGCGACAGGAATAATCCCTTACAAATCAGCCACTTGGCAACTCGGCCCCGGAGCCTGTCGCTACCCCACGACAGATTCCGGGCGCAATTCATTTCTCTTAAGAATGACATTCTTGCAAGCCTTTGATTTTATTGACTTTTCGCGAGCTGGCACGGTGCTTGCGATATGAAGGCTAACGTCACTCGGCGTTCCTTTAAACATGAATGGAGATAAGACCATGACCAAAACCAAACTGATCGCCTCCCTGCTGGCTGCCGCAACCATGGGCGCCGCTTCGCTGACCGTGATCGCTGCCGAGCCGCAGCAGGACGCCGCAATGGCCGGCGCCGCAGCAGCAACCGGGGATACCGCGCTGACTTCGAAAGTGAAGGCTGCGCTGGCCGACCAGAAGCAGATCGGTGTGACGAGCAACCAGGGCGTCGTAGTGCTGACCGGCACCGTCGCCAGCACCGATGAAGGCACCAAGGCCATCCAGGCAGCATCCGCCGTGGCTGGTGTGAAGGAAGTAAAGAGCGAGCTGACCGTAGCCAGCAAGTGATTGAGCAAGTTCCCAGTAGTACCCTGCAGTAGAAGTATCTGAGAGTAGTAGTACCTCCCCTTCCAGCGGGTGGCGCCTTCGGCGTCACCCGTCTTTTTTTATCCGTACAGATCGTGGCGCACCGCGTGGCTGTAATGCGCATCCAGCTGTTCCACATTCGCATCCCCGAGCGCGGCAAGCGTGGCGATGACGCGCCCTACGGACGGCACCTGCGCCGCATCCAGGCGCCCTGCTTCGTCCCATAGCCTGGCGCGGCTGGCCGCTTTACCGCAGTGGAACAGCACTTCGTTGATGTCCACCACCGTCGCTGCTTTGGGAACGCGGCCGTTCTCCGCCAGTTCGGCCAGCAGGGCCTCCACCGTGGTGGCGCGGGCGTGGCCATTGATGCGCAGGAAAGCATCGAAGCCCGGGAAGAGGAAAAGCATGCCCACGCGCGTATCCTGCCGCAGGTTGCGCAGCGATTCGATACGGTTATTGCCGGGCCAGTCGGCGAAGGCCACGGTGTGCTGGTCGAGCACCCGCACAAAGCCGGGCGGGCCGCCGCGCGGCGACACATCCAGCCCGTCGCTGCTTGCGGTGGCAAAGCTGAAGAAGGTGGCGGCCTTCAGGTAGGCCATGTGCACATCTTCCAGTTGCCTGCGCATGGCCTTCATGATCATGTCCGACGGCGGTGCATACAGCGCGTCCAGGTCCGGCGCCGCGCTCATGGGCGCGACTCCACAAAGGTCCGCAGTTCCGCGTCGCGGATATCGAATACCTCGAACAGGCCGAGCGCACGCAGCGCCGGCAGCGCCTCCTCGATATGGCGCAGCGCCTCCGTGCGCGCCTGCGCCGCGGCCGCCGGATCGCGCAGCACCGCTGCGTTGGCCAGGAAAGCGCCGACCGAACCCTTGCGGATCATGATCCCGTCTATTTCCACGCTGTCGGTGGTGTGTGGAAGTACATCTTCTGCCCGCATTGCAAACTCCTTGTTGTGTGGATGAAGGCAATGTAGCATTGACGGGGATGGCGGCTATACAGCAGATCAGCCATCCAGCAACGAAAATACGCCATGACCGATCTTCTCATCGACCACGACACCGTGAACTGGCCCGACGGACCGCTCGTCATCGTTGCCGCAGGCCGCGACGACAGCAGCCGCAGGTCGACACCCCACTCGCATGCACGCGGCCAGTTGTTCGGATCCATGCGCGGCCTGCTGACGGTCGGCGTGGAAGATGCGGTGTGGGTGGTGCCCACGATCCATGCCGTGTGGCTGCCGCCGCATCACCGTCACTGGGCGCATTCCCATGGCCCTTTCGAAGGCTGGAGCGCCTACGTGGCGCCGGAGGCCTGCGCGACGCTGCCCTCTGCCGCCTGCACCATTCGCACTTCGGGCCTGCTGCGTGAAGCGGTGCTGCGCGCTGCAGGCTGGCCGCTGGAACGCCATGTGCCGCTTGCTTCCGCCCAGGAACGCGTGGCGCAATTGATTGTCGATGAAATCCGTGCGTCGCCGCCTGAGCCGCTTGGCTTGCCGATGCCGCGCGACACGCGGCTGGCGCGCATTGCCAGTGCGCTGGTGGAGGACCCGGCCAATGCGCGCGGACTGGAGGAATGGGCTGCCTGGGGCGCGCTCAGTTCACGTACGCTGAGCCGCCGCTTCGTGAGCGAAACCGGATTTACCTTCAGCGCATGGCGGCAGCGCGCGAAGCTGATGCGCGCACTGGAAATGCTGGCGGCAGGCCAGCAGGTGAATGCGATTGCGCTGGATCTCGGCTATGCCACCTCCAGCGCGCTGATCGCCGTGTTCCGCCAGCAGTTCGGCGAAACACCGGCGAACTATCGCGAACGGCTGCTTCAGAAGAATTCGTCGAGCAGGCGGTAGAAGGAGGCGCGTCCGGCGTCGAAGCGTACGCCGTAATCGGCAAGGAAGACATCGACCCATTCCGCGCCGAGCTCGCCGCCAATCTCACGGGTGGCCAGCGCCAGGTCCTGCCAGCGGTCGGCGATGCCGAGGCGGCCGCAGTCGATAAAGCCCGCGAAGTCCGCATCGTTCACAATGAGGTTGGGCAGGCAGGCATCGCCATGCGCCAGCACCAGGTCTTCCTGTTGGGGGGCGCGTGCCTGCAGCAGCGCGAACAGTTCCGCGGCGCTCATGCCGCTGTGTTCATCGTCGAAATCCTCTTCGTCAACCAGGCCGGCGTCCATGCGCGCCTTGGCGCGCGCGATGCGCCGGGCAGCACGGTGGTCGAAGGGGCAATGCGTGATGTCGGTGCCGTGCAGGCGGCGCAGCGCCTGCGCCATCAGGGCAACCTTGGCGCGCGGCGGCAGCAAGGCTGCCTCCAGGTCGCTGCCCGGCAGTGCGCCCAGCAGCAGCCAGTTGTGGCCCCCTGCGCTGGTTTCGCACAGCACCGGCGCGCAGGGAATGCCAGCGGCAGCCAGCCAGCGCAGGCGTTCGGCCTCGCCGCACAACTCGCTCAGCGGATGAATTTCTTCCGTCTTGACGAACAGCGCAGGCAGGCCGGGCGCCTGCAGGTGCAGCACGGAGGCCTCCGACTGGCCCGTGCTGTCGGCAGTGCCGGCATAAGCTTCCAGGCGCTGGCGCCAGTCATCCGGCAAAGAAGGGAAGCTCATCGGCGCGGGCGGCTCAGCCCAGGTTTTCCAGGCGGATCTTGGTCACCTGGCCCAGCACGGTAGGCAGGCCTTCCATGCGGGCGATGGCGGCCAGCACTTTCTTCTCCTGGGCCTGGTGCGTGAGCATGATGATGTCGGCGTGGGTTTCGCCCTCGGCCGGCTCCTTCTGCAGCATGGCGTCGATGGAGATTTCGCCATCGGCCAGGATGCGCGTGAGGTCGGCCAGCACGCCCGGCTGGTCGGCCACGCGCATGCGCAGGTAGTAGGAGGTGGTGACTTCCGCCATCGGCAGGATCGCGATATCGGCCAGCTCGTTCGGCTGGAAGGCCAGATGCGGCACGCGGTGTTCCGGATCGGCAGTGGCCAGGCGGGTGATGTCCACCAAATCGGCGATGACGGCCGATGCAGTCGGCTCCGCGCCCGCGCCCTTGCCGTAGTAGAGGGTGGCGCCGATGGCGTCGCCCTGCACCAGCACCGCATTCATGGCGCCTTCCACGTTGGCGATCAGGCGCTTGGACGGGATCAGCGTGGGGTGCACGCGCAGCTCGATGCCTTCCGCGCCGTTCACCTTGGCACGCTTGGCGATGCCCAGCAGCTTGATGCGGTAGCCCAGCTGCTCGGCATAGCGGATATCCACGGCGTCCAGCTTGGAAATGCCTTCCACGTGCGCTTTCGAGAACTGCACCGGAATGCCGAAGGCGATCGCGGACATGATAGTGGCCTTGTGCGCCGCGTCCACGCCTTCGATATCGAAGGTGGGGTCGGCTTCCGCATAGCCCAGTTCCTGCGCCTGTTTCAGCACGGTGCCGAAGTCCAGGCCCTTGTCGCGCATTTCGGACAGGATGAAATTGGTGGTGCCGTTGATGATGCCAGCGAACCATTCGATGCGGTTCGCGGTCAGTCCTTCGCGCAGCGCCTTGATGATCGGGATGCCGCCTGCCACCGCAGCTTCGAAGGCCACCATCACGCCTTTTTCCTGCGCTGCCTTGAAGATCTCGTTGCCATGCACGGCCAGCAGCGCCTTATTGGCAGTGACCACGTGCTTGCCGTTGGCAATCGCCTTCAGCACCAGTTCCTTGGCAGTGTCGTAGCCGCCAATCAGTTCCACCACGATGTCGATCGCGGGATCGTTGACGATATCGAAGGGATCGGCCACCACTTTCACTTCGCCGTTCACGCGCTGCTTTGCGCGCTCCAGGTTGCGTGCCGAGACGGCGACGATTTCAATGCCGCGCCCCGCGCGGCGGCGGATCTCTTCCTGGTTACGTTTCAGGACGTCGAAGGTGCCGCCGCCCACATTGCCCACGCCCAGCAGGCCTACTTTGATCGATTTCATGTTTCTGCTTCTGTTGCGGGCGCCCTTGCCAGGACGCCGGTGTTGATCGGGATTAGCCCTGTCGCTTTCGGTAGCCGTCCAGGAAGCGTGCAATGCGTCCGAAGGCATCCGTCATATCGTCGGTATTCGGCAGGAACACCACGCGGAAGTGATCCGGTGCGATCCAGTTAAAGCCGGTACCCTGCACGATCAGGACCTTAGTTTCTGCCAGCAGGTCGTAGGCGAACTGCTGATCGTCCGCGATCGGGTAGATCTTCGGATCGAGGCGCGGGAACATATACAGCGCCGCTTTCGGCTTCACCACGCTGATGCCGGGAATATCCGTCAGCAGCTGGTATGCCAGGTCGCGCTGCTTGAGCAGGCGCCCGCCGGGGCCAACCAGGTCTTGTATGCTCTGGTAGCCGCCGAGCGCAGTCTGGATGGCAAACTGGCCCGGCGCATTCGCGCACAGACGCATCGAGGCCAGCATGTTCAGGCCTTCGATATAGTCTTTCGCGTGTCGTTTTTCGCCTGACACCACCATCCAGCCGGCACGGTAGCCGCAGGCGCGGTAGTTCTTGGACAGGCCGTTGAAGGTGACGCACAGCACGTCCTCGCACAGCGCGGCGATGGAGGTATGCTTCACGCCGTCGTACAGCACCTTGTCGTAGATTTCGTCGGCGTAGATGATCAACTGGTGCTGGCGCGCCAGGTCGATAATCTGCAGCAGCACTTCGTCCGGATACAGGGCGCCGGTCGGATTGTTCGGGTTGATGACGACGATGGCCTTGGTGTTCGGCGTGATCTTGCGGCGCATGTCCTCGATATCGGGATACCAGTCCTGCTGCTCGTCGCAGATATAGTGCACCGGGCGGCCGCCGGACAGGCTCACCGCCGCTGTCCACAGCGGATAGTCGGGGGCCGGCACCAGCACCTCGTCGCCATTGTTCAGCAGTGCGTTCATGGACATGACGATCAGCTCGGAAGCGCCGTTGCCCAGGTAGACGTCGTCGATGGTCACGCCGGGAATATTCTTCTCCTGCGTGTAGTGCACCACCGCCTTGCGCGGCGCGAACATGCCCTTGGAATCCGTATAGCCCGCCGCATTCGGCAGCTGGATCTTCATGTCCTGCACAATTTCATCGGGCGGATCGAAGCCGAACACCGCCAGGTTGCCGATGTTCAGCTTGGTGATCTTGTGGCCCTCTTCTTCCATCTGGCGCGCCTTTTCCGGCACGGGACCACGGATCTCATAGCAAACTTCGGCCAGCTTGTTCGATTTCTGAATCGGTCGCAAAATCTTTCCCCGGTATGTCAATGCTGCACTGCGAAAATAACCCATTCTGCCGAATGCGCCCGATTTAATCAACCACTGTAGGGCGTCCCCAGAGGGAAAACGTTACAATAAACGCTCTTTTGCACGCCAATCGCCCCATTATCATGAAGCTTCACGCCAGTTCCACGCAGCAATATCAAACCATCACCGGTTACTTTCCGGGCGGCGTTGAAATCAATACCCGCCCTTTCGACCACAGCCTGCTGGTGTTGCCCGAAGTGGCGCCGCGCGCCTGGCCGGTGGACAGCTTTGCCGCATTGACCGTAGAGCACTTCGAGCAGTTGCTGGCCGAGCAGCCGGACGTGGTCATCCTCGGCACCGGCGAGCGCCAGCGCTTCGTGCACCCCAGGCTGAGCGCGCCGCTCACCAGCCGCCAGATCGGCGTGGAGTGCATGGACACCAATGCCGCCTGCCGCACCTACAACATCCTGATGGGCGAAGGCCGCAAGGTTCTGCTCGCCTTGATTATCGAAAAACCTTGAATTTGCAGAACTTGCCTCAATATCAGCAAGCAAAATAACATCACTTCCTCAGGAGATCCTTGTGGCTGAACGCCCAATCCCCGACTTTTCCGCCCCCATGACGGGCGGCCAGACCTTCCAGCTCGCCGGCCGTCCGGCCAAATCGACCGTGCTGTTCTTCTACCCCAAGGACAATACGCCGGGCTGCACCACCGAGAACATGGCCTTCCGTGATGCGCACGACAAGTTTGTTGCGGCGGGCGCCGAGATCTATGGCATCAGCCGCGATTCGCTGCGCTCGCACGAAAACTTCAAGGAAAAGCTGGGCTTGCCTTTCGACCTGATCTCCGACAGCGACGAAGCGGTGTGCGCACTGTTCGATGTCATCAAGCAGAAAAAAATGTATGGCAAAGATGTGCGTGGAATCGAGCGCAGCACGTTTGTCATTGACGCAAACGGTCGATTGGTGAAAGAATGGAGAGGCGTGAAAGTAGCGAATCACGTCGATGAAGTGCTGGAATTTGTGGCGCGTCAGGGCTGAACGAACGCGCTGCACACTCAGCGATGCTCAACCGCAGCAGAACCGTGAAGTGTGTTAGCCAGATTTTGAGTCAAGCGAGTTTCTCTCCTCACCTACCCAGTGGCCACCTGGCCACTTCCCGGTATGTTTTACGGGCGCTCCTCAGCCCGCAGGCATCCTTATTATCCAAACCAGTCTCCGACGCGCACCTTAGCTATCGCTCTGGCGCGCCAGGGCTATTTATTCTATTGAGATCCTGATGCCACTGCCAAAACTGCCTACCAAGCCAGCGACTTTGTTGCTGGCAAAAGATTATCCGAAGGCCAGCGGAGCGAATACTGTGCCTTTCCCTGAAGCGGAAGCAGCGCCTGCGCCGAAGAAAGCGGCCGTGAAGGCAGTTGCCAAGCCCGCCAAGGCGGCTCCGCCCGCGAAAAAGGCCGCCGCCAAACAAGCGCCGGTGCTCAAGGTTGCACCGCCGGCGCCGCAGCCGGCCGAGCCAGTGCGCGCCAAAGCGCCGCGCGGCAAGGTCACGCCGATCAAGGCCGAAGCGCCGCACCCGGTCAAGCACAAGGCCAATGAGGTGCAACTCAAGTCCGCCACCAGCCGCAAGGCCGACAAGAGCGGCCTGTCCAAGCTGTTCGTACTCGACACCAATGTGCTGATGCACGACCCGACTTCCCTGTTCCGCTTCGAGGAGCACGATGTCTTCCTGCCGATGATGACGCTGGAAGAGCTGGACAACCACAAGAAGGGCATGTCCGAAGTGGCGCGCAATGCACGCCAGGTGTCGCGCACGCTGGACGCGCTGGTTGGCGGCAACGACGACGACGCCATCGAAAAAGGCATCCCCTTGTCCAAGCTCGGTAACAAGGACGCCAAGGGCCGCCTGTTCTTCCAGACCCGCCTGCAGGTGGCGGAGCTGCCGGAAGGCCTGCCGCAAGGCAAGGCCGACAACCAGATCCTGGCCGTGGTGCGTTCACTGGAAAGCGAGCAGGAAGGCCGCGCTGTGGTGCTGGTGTCGAAAGACATCAATATGCGCATCAAGGCGCGCGCACTGGGCCTGCCGGCGGAAGACTACTTCAACGACCATGTGCTGGAAGATACCGACCTGCTGTACTCGGGCATCGTGCAGCTGCCGGACGATTTCTGGAACAAGCATGGCAAGGACATGGAGTCGTGGCAGGACACCAAGAACGGCTACAGCACCACCTTCTACCGCGTGACCGGACCATTCGTGCCGTCGCTGCTGGTGAACCAGTTCGTGTACCTGGAGCCGAACAACGGCGAGGCTTCCTTCTACGGCCAGGTGAAACAGCTGAACGGCAAAACCGCCACCATCAAGGTGCTGCGCGACTACTCCCACAACAAGAACAATGTGTGGGGTGTGACCGCGCGCAACCGCGAGCAGAACTTCGCCCTGAACCTGCTGATGGATCCGGAATGCGATTTCGTCACGCTGCTGGGCCAGGCCGGCACCGGCAAAACCCTGCTGGCACTGGCTTCCGGCCTGGCGCAGGTGCTGGAGACCAAGCTGTATAACGAGATCATCGTCACCCGCGTGACGGTCCCGGTGGGCGAAGATATCGGCTTCCTGCCGGGTACCGAGGAAGAGAAGATGGGGCCGTGGATGGGCGCCTTCGACGACAACCTGGAAGTGCTGAACAAGTCCGACGGCGATGCGGGCGAGTGGGGCCGTGCGGCGACGCAGGACCTGATCCGTTCGCGCATCAAGATCAAGTCGCTGAACTTCATGCGCGGCCGTACCTTCGTCAACAAGTTCCTCATCATCGACGAAGCGCAGAACCTGACGCCGAAGCAGGTGAAGACCCTGGTCACGCGCGCCGGTCCGGGCACCAAGATCCTCTGCCTGGGCAATATCGCGCAGATCGACACACCGTACCTGACGGAAGGCTCGAGCGGCCTGACTTACGTGGTGGACCGCTTCAAGGGCTGGTCGCACAGCGGCCACGTCACGCTCGCGCGCGGCGAACGTTCACGCCTGGCCGACCACGCGAGCGACGTGCTGTAAGCGCCGCTGCTCCAACTCAAGCCCCGCTGCGTGCGGGGCTTTTTATTGGTCCTGCAGAGCGGTATAGGGGGGCTATTTTTTCGTTCTTACTAAAACCTGCTACTTCGTACTACTTCGCGGGAGACGTCAATATTTTGTTCTTGTTGACGCTATTCGGGAACTAAAACGCGCTAGTCAGCTCTAAAGATTACATACGGCATTTTTAGTAAACATTAGCGCATTCTAGTCGATTGCAGCAGTAATTAGCGGCATTTAGTAAAACGCTTTTTACGAGGACCCCCATGTCGAATCTCACAACACCTCTTCGTGTGCCCGCTGACCTGCTGGTAGAGCTGGGCGATTTTGCTGGCTATTTCTGGTCGGACTTTCGACTGGAGCCGATTATCTGCGATGCAATTCGCGCTTATATGAAAGCCGCTCCGGCGGCCACACAACAAGCAAGGGAGCAGTCTGAGGCTGGGTACCAATGGAAGGAATTATTTCTTCCGGAAGGCACAAGGTTGCGTGCCCACTTTGGGCGTAAGCACTACTTCGCGGTAGTAAAACAGGCAGAAATCATCTACGACGATTGCGCCATATCCCCTTCGCGCTTCGCAAATTTGTATGGCAGCGGCAATCGCAACGCATGGAAAGCAGTCTGGCTGCGCCTTCCCGAGAATGACGGATGGCTGCTTGCCCATGTTTGCCGGACGGCCCGGAAAGCAGCGATAGCACGTCTGCTCGGAGGCGATGCAAGGGCAGGCGCCTTGGCGTAGACCCGTGCGGGCGCAGTTATTTCATGCGGCGTGCGGCGGGATGGTCTTCGTTCAGCTGCAGCAGATCCCACTGGTTGCCATACAGGTCGGCGAACACGGCGACCATGCCGTAGTCCTGCTGCTTCGGCTCGCGCACGATGCACACGCCGCGCTGCTTCAGGCGTTCAAAGTCGCGCCAGAAGTCGTCGGTGTTCAGGAACAGGAAGATGCGGCCGCCCGCCTGGTTGCCGATAAATGGCTCCTGCTCAGGTTTCGAGGCGCGCGCCAGCAGGATGGTAGTGCCGCTGCCGCCTGGCGGCGCCACTACCACCCAGCGCTTGTCCTGCTCCGGCTGATACGTATCATCGAGCAGCTCGAAGCCAAGTGTGTTGACATAGAAATCGATCGCTTCATCGTAGTCGCGTACGACGAGGGCGATATGGACAATCGACTGTTTCATTTGCGCTTGACCTTCCCACTGTGGAAAGGACTAGAGTAGCAGTATTTAACCTCGAAGGAGAAGCCAGATGTATCAGTTTGAAGTGCAAAACATGACATGCGGCCATTGCGCGGCCACCGTGACCAGGGCCGTCAAGGCAGTCGACAGCGCGGCCACGGTGAATGTGGACCTGGCAGCGAAAACCGTTGCCGTCAACAGCAGCGTGCCGCTCGACGCGGTGCGCTCTGTGATCGTGGAAGCGGGCTACCCCGTCACCAAAGCCGGCTAAGCTTCCAGCTCCGGATAGCGGCGGAAGATGCCGTCTTCATTGAACGGTATGCGCCGTTCCGACGCAAGATAGGCAGCAATATTCGGCCGTGACGCCACCTTGTCGCGCAAGGCGATCAGGCCGGGCCAGTTCCCTTCCTGCTGCTCCATGGTCTTCGGGAACGCATAGCGCAGGCCTTCCACCAGCTGGAACAGCGACAGGTCAACGTAGCTGATGCGCGCTCCCACGATATAGCCGCCGCGTGCAGGATTGTTCTGCAGCACCTGCTCGAAGTAGCCGAGGAATTTCGGAATACGCTCGCCCGTGAAATCGCGCGAGCGTTGCTTTGCTTCGCGCTTCTGGTCCTCGTAATAGAGATTGGTGGAGATGGGATGGTGCGTGTCGTGCGCCTCGCTGACGATGTCGGCAATCGTCAGCTGCAGCTGGTTGCACCATAGCCGCCCTGCTTCGCTGCGCGGCGCCAGGCCGTGGCGCGCACCGAGAAACAGCAGGATATTCGCCACTTGGCCGATCAACAAGCCGCCCGCCTTCAGCACCGGCGGCGCGAAGGATGGCGTGCCGGGATGGGAGTGGTCGATGGCGGCCATCAGCGGCGGCATGCCATCCTTTTCCCGCCCGATGTCCACATAGGGAATGCCCGCCTCTTCCAGCGCAAGCCGCACGAATTCGCCGCGCCCCTGGATTGTGGGCCAGTAGTACAGAACATAGGGTTCCACCTGCTTCTCCTTCGCCGGGACAATGCAATGCATTGTAGCGGCGGCCCGGAAGCGGTGGCGCGCTTATGTCCCCAGGGTCTGCAGGATGGGGCAGTCGGGCCGCGCGTCGCCGTGGCAGCAGCTGGCCAGCGTGTTCAGCGTGTCGCGCATTTCGGTGAGCTCGCGGATGCGCTGGTTCAGTTCATCCACATGCGCCAGCGCGATCTGCTTCACGTCCGCGCTGGCGCGGGCGCTGTCCTGCCATAGCGACAGCAGGCCCTTGATGCGCTCCAGCGAAAAGCCGAGGTCGCGCGCGCGGCGGATAAAGCGCAGCGTGTGCAGTTCCCGTTCGCCGTATACGCGGTAGTTGCTGCCTGTGCGCTGCGTTTCCGGCACCAGGCCGATGGATTCGTAATAGCGGATCATCTTGGCGCTCACGCCCGATGCGGCGGAGGCTTCGCCGATATTCATGTCCTGTCCTTTCCGGCCGGCTGCCAGCGCCGCAGCAGCAAGGCATTGCTGATCACGCTCACGGAGCTGAGCGCCATGGCCGCGCCGGCCAGCACGGGACTCAGCATGCCGAATGCCGCCAGCGGGATGCCGGCGAGGTTGTAGATGAAGGCCCAGAACAGGTTCTGGCGGATCTTGTTCATGGTGCGCTTCGAGATGTCGATGGCATCCGCCACCAGTGCGGGGTCGCCGCGCATCAGCGTGATGCCTGCGGCATGCATGGCAACGTCGGTACCGCTGGACATGGCGATGCCCACGTGTGCTGCCGCTAGCGCCGGCGCGTCGTTGATGCCGTCGCCGACCATGGCGACGATGGCGCCCTGCTCCTTCATGGCCGCGACATGGGCGGTTTTGTCGGCGGGCAGAAGATTGGCATAGGCGCGGCCGATGCCCGTGGCGGTAGCGATGGCGTCGGCGCTGCCCTGGTTGTCGCCGGTGAGCATGGCGGTCTGCAGGCCGCGCTGCTGCAGGCGCTCGACTGCTGCGCGCGCGGTCGGCTTGGGCGGATCGGTAAAAGCCAGCAGGCCAAGCAGGCGCGATGCACCGGCATCCGCCAGCCAGGAAACGGTATGGCCGCTGCTTTCGAGCGTGCGGGCAGCTTCGTCCAGCGCGGCGGTGGGGATGCCACGTTCGCGCATCAGACGCGAGCTGCCAAGCAGCAGCGTGGCGCCATCAACTTCCCCTTCGAGTCCCCTGCCCGGCAACGCGTTGACGACGACAGCAGGCGCAATCGCGGGCACCGCAGCCGGGCCAGCGATGGCATTCGCGACGGAGTGCGCGCCCACGGGGTGAGCGACGCCGGCAGTATTGGCGGTATCGGCGATGTCGGCGACGGGACGCGCGGCGGCGAGGACGGCACGCGCGAGTGCGTGTTCGCTGCCGGCCTGCAGCGCGGCCGCTTGGGCCAGCAGCCGTCCGGTGTCGATACCGGCGGCCGGCGTCAGCGATGCCAGCACGGGCCGGCCCTGTGTCAGCGTGCCGGTTTTGTCGAACACCACGCTGTCAATGCGCTGCGCCAGTTCAAGCGCTTCCGCATCCTTGATCAGGATGCCGTGGCGCGCGGCCACGCCGGTACCGGCCATGATGGCGGCCGGCGTTGCCAGTCCCAGCGCGCAGGGACAGGCAATCACCAGCACCGCCACTGCGTTGATGGTCGCGCGCTCGGCATCGCCCGTGGCGAACCACCAGGCCGCCAGCGTCAGCGCCGCCAGCACCAGCACTACCGGCACGAAGACGGCGCTCACGCGGTCCACCAGGTGCTGCACGGGCGGCTTGGCAGCCTGTGCATCCTCCACCAGCCGGATAATGCGGGCCAGCGTGCTTTCTGCCCCCACCGCCGTGGTGCGCACCAGCAGCAGGCCTTCACCGTTGATGGCGCCGCCCGTCACGCGCTCGCCTGCATGGCGCGCGACAGGCAGGCTTTCACCGGTCAGCATCGATTCGTCAACATGGCTGGCGCCTTCCACGATCTCGCCATCCACGGCAATGCGTTCGCCCGGCCGCACCACGACGATATCGCCCACGGCCAGCTGCGCGGCCGGCACATCCACATCCTGCCCGCCGCGCCGCACGCGTGCCGATTCGGGCCGCAGGGTTTGCAGCGCGCGGATTGCCGATGCGGTCTGCCGCTTGGCCCGGCCTTCCAGCCATTTACCGAGCAGCACCAGCGTGATGACCACCGAGGAAGCCTCGAAATACAGGTGCGGCATGCCCTGCTGGCCGGCCAGCAGCAGGTAGACGCTCAGGCCATAGGCCGCGCTGGTGCCGATGGCGACCAGCAGGTCCATATTGCCTGCCTTCGCCTTCAGCGCCTTCCAGCCCGCGCGGTAGAAGCGCGCACCGAGCAGGAACTGCACCGGCGTGGCCAAGGCCCATTGCAGGGCGCCGTCCAGCATCCAGTGATAGCCCAGCCAGTCGAGCACCATGGGCAGCATCAGCGGCAGGGAGAGCAAGGCGGCCAGCGCAACACGCAGGCCTCCGGCGGGCGCGGCGCGCGCCACATCACGCGCGGCTGCCGGCGCCGCCACGCCCACGCCGGCAGCGGCGAAGGCATCGGCCTGCGGCTCGGCTTCATAACCCGCCTTCTCGACCGCAGCACGCAGCGCATCGAAAGCCAGCGGCCCGGCCGATTCGACCCGCGCCGTTTCAGTGGCCAGGTTGACGCTGGCCTTGCCGACGCCCGGCACCGCCTGCAGCGCCTTCTCGACGCGGGCGACACAGGACGCGCAGCTCATGCCGCTGATCCGTACTGCCTGGGAATAAGGGGAAGTGCTCATCAGGATACTCCTTAGCCATCATCTGGCTACAGCATGAAGTATCCCATGATGGGAAGGTCAAGCGCTGTTTTCAAGCGCCCGCACCTTCCCGCAAGCGGTCAGCGGACTTCGCAGTCCACCGCGCCGGATTTGCCGCTGGACGTGTTGCCCGCGCCCGGCCCCGTCGAGGAGTTGAAGGCAGGTGGCGGCGTGAATTGAATCCCCGGATTCGCCGGCACGATCACCGGTGGCTGGGTCTGCGACGGCACGTAGCCGAACTGGCCGGCCGCGAAGCCCGCGCTGCCGCCCGGGTTGCTGACGTTGATGGCGCCATCCTGCACCGAAATGTGCAGGCCGGGCGGTACACCCGGTACCGGCGGCGCTACGCCGCCTGGCCCGGTCGGCAGCGGCGGCGTGTAGTTGACGATGAAGGTGGTGCCGCGGATACCGATGGTAGCCACCGGCGTCTTCAGCGCGAACTTTTCCTTGCTGCGTTTGCCCAGCAGGCCGGTCACCGAGCGCAGGCCGCCCTTGACAAGGTTGAACTTCGCCTCGTCGCCATCCGGCTTGCCGTCATCGAAACTGAAGTTCTCGATCGTCAGCGCCGAACCCGGACGCAAGGTCAAGGTGCTGTTGTCGATCATCTTCACCATGGCGTAGGTATTCTTCTCCGTCACCAGGGTGTCGCCGTTCTCCACCTCGGAGCGCAGCGACAGGATCTTGGTCGAGCCGTTGGCCTTCTTGGCCAGCAGCGGACCGCTTAGCTGCGTCACGGTGCCCGCAACCGGGCCGGCCAGCGCCAGCGCACTGAGGGCCCACAGGGCCAGCATCAGCACACCGCGCAGGTACTTAGTTGCAATAAGATTTTGGCGGAGGTGGTTCATTTTTGGTGTCCTGTTTGGTTGAAGAATCGCTGGATTTTTCGTCCTTCTTATCCTCTTTCTTCTCTTCTTTCTTGTCGTCCGTCTTCACGGGACCGCTGGCCTTGCCGGTGCTGCCGCTACTGCTGCTGCCCGAGCTGCCCGCCGGCTTCGCATCATCCTGCGAGGTATTGATGACGTTAATCACCTGCGCCACGGCGCGGTCCACCGGCTTCACTGGTTCGGAAGCGGTAGGCGGCGTCAGCACCTGGCACAGTGCCGAATTCGGCGCGATGGTGCAAATGTCGGCCGTCGGCGGCGGATTGACCGGCGGCGGATTCACTGGCGGCGGGTTCACCGGCGGTGGATCGACTGGCGGCGGATTGACCGGCGGCGGGTTCACCGGCGGCGGATCCACGGGCGGTGGATTCACTGGCGGCGGATTCACCGGCGGTGGATCGACCGGTGGCGGATTCACCGGCGGCGGATTGACCGGCGGTGGATTGACTGGCGGCGGATCGACCGGTGGCGGATTCACCGGCGGAGGGTTCACGGGCGGCGGATTGACCACCACGCCATTGACCATCTTCGTCACCGTGCTGCCGGCCACCTGGGTCGTGTTGTAGTTCACCGCGCTGCCGCCTTTCAGCAGCACCGTTCCACCCGACTGCACGCGGCCCGCGCTACCGATGTTCAGCACATCGTTGCTCGGCGTAGCCGACGCACCGGCTTCCAGCGTGACGGCGCCGCTCAGCGACGCCACCTTTCCGTTCACGGTCAGCGGGCTGTGTGCAGTGATCGCGATCGCGCCGCTGCCACTGCGCACGTTGCCGTCCACATCCGTGGTAGCGGCGATGGAGGTCGCGCCATAGTTATTGAGCGTGATAGCGCCGGTATTACCGTCATGTACGACCAAGCGCTCAATGTTCAGCGCACCGGGCTCCGTTGCATTGTTATTGTTGATGGTGATCGACGATTTGCCCGCGCTTGCGGTAGTTTCCACGTCCAGTTTCTTCACCTGCGTCCACAATGCACCCTCGCCTCCCACCGAGCCCCAGACACGTGCCTTCAGCTTGTCGGCCACCATCGTATAGGTGCCGCTTTTCAGATCGCCGGCCACGGCCAGATCAATCGTGCCGGACACCACGCCACCCTCGTACGTCAGGTTCCCGTTGTTGTTGAAGCTCAGGTTCTGCGTGAGCATGCCGCCATCCGTATCGGCGCCGAGCTTGGCCACCAGATTCTCGGCATGCTTCAGCACCGTCGAGCCATCGGTGCCGGCCCACAGGGTATTTACCTTGATCGCGCCATCCTGGCTGATGCCGTCGCGCGCGCGCAGGGTGATACTGGTGGTATTGGCATGGCGCGCAGTGCTGCCGGTGCCGCCGATGCCTTTGACCAGCATCGTGGAGGTCGAATATTTATTGCCCAGGACGACATTGGCCGCATCCACCTGCGCCAGGTCCTTGATGGCCATGCAGTCAAGGGCCGCGGTGCAGTCGCCGCCGATCACCATGCTGGCCGGCACCTGGGTATTGGTGTCAGGATTATAACGGGCCAATGGCGCCAGCGTCACAGTGCCAGCATGGATGCGGTGGGCAATGCCCACTTCCTTGCTCTGGATATCGATACGGCCAGTATCGCCCGTATCGACCAGCGCGTTGATCTGCACCTTGCCCTGTCCTGACGTGAACAGCAGCTCCTTGCCTGTCACCAGGTCGCCCGCCACGGTCACGCCGTTGTACGCATCGAATTGCACACGGTTCGACACCACCCGCGACAGCGCACTGCTGTTGAACAGGGAGATGCCGTCTCCGCCGGTGCCGTTCACCTGCAGCGTGCCATCGCCCATCTGCGAACCGCTAATTGTCAATACGCCGGTGCCCGCGTCAAGGCTGCTGGCGGTGCCGATGTCGAAGCTTTCCGCTGACAGCGAGATGCCCCGCGCCTTGATGTCGCCTTCCGTGCGCAGCGTCTGCGCCGCGTGCAGGCCAAGGTAGTTCGTACCGCGGTCGATACCGGCGGCCACGACGTCACCGTTGTAGGACGTGACGTGCAGCGATGCGGTGCTGATCTTGCCGAGCGTGTCGTTGTTCAGCAGCAGGCCGTCGGCGCTGGTCGCGCTGCCGCCTACATACACATCGTTACTCGAGGCCAGGTTGACGAAGTCGCTGGCGGTAATGCCGCCAGTGGCGCCGAATGCCAGCGACTCCGCCGTCACCATGACGCGGTTGCCCCACGCCGCCTGGTTGATAACGGCACTGCCGGCATTGATGTCCAGGCCGCCGTTGTTGACCGTTACCGGTGCGTTGAGCTCTACCGTACCTTCGTAGGCATTCAGGCTCAGGTTGCCGCTACTGCGCGTAATTGCCTCCGCCACCCGCACCTCGGCGCCGCCCAGCACCAGCGTGCCGGCCGTGATGTGGCCCAGTGCGTCGGCCGAAATGGCCGTCGTATCGGCAGGAGTGCTGCTGGTGATCGCCAGCCGGCCGTAGTCGCCGGTGGCATAGATCGAGAACAGTTCGCTCGCCGTCAGGCTGGTCGAGGATGCGCCCAGGTCGAACTCCCGGCCACTCATGGCGATGCTCTTGGCGGACACCACACCACGGTTGCGCACCTCACCGTAGAAGGCGTTCAGCGACAGCCGGGTATTCGGCAGCGCGAGGCTCTGCAACTCAATATTGCCTTCTTCGCCGCCGACCACGGTCAGCAGCGGGGTCGTGATGGCGCCCAAGGTCGTATTGTTCAGCAACAGGCCGCCCTCTACCGACGTCAGGGTGCCGCCCAGCGTGACGCTGCCGCCAGCCGATACCGTCACCGACTCCGTGGCAGTCACGGCGCCGCTACCTTGCACGGCAAACTGATGCACGTCCAGATGCAGGGCGCCCGCTTTCACGCTGCCGGCGTCGGCCACGCTGACAGTGGATGCGTCGATGTTCAGGTGGTTCTGCACGTCGGTGTTCTTCAGCGTCAGGGTGCCGCCGGAGATATAGAGGTTGGCCTCGCCCGGTTCCGAACCGTTACGCTGGCGCAGGCCTTCCACCGTGGTTCCGCCCTGCCCCGAGTAGCTGATGTTCTGGCCATCGAGGTTAATGGTAGCGATCTCGTTGCCGACATTGTTCAGGTAGATGTCGCCGCCGGCCGCGCTGATGGTCATGCGCTGCGCCGCAATGGCACTGGTCTGGCTCACCAGATCGCTGGCCACCAGCTTCAGGCCGTCGTTGACCGCGAGGTTGTCGTTGAACTCAATGGTCCGGCCTTGCAGCAGCAGCTGGCCGGTCGTGCCGCCGCGCGTGGTGGCGGCATTGCTGCCGGACAGGTCCAGGGATTCGGACACTTCGATGGCGCCGCTATAACCACTGGCCGTACCGATATTGATCAGCGGCGCGTCGAACATTTTCAGTTCGCTCTCGCTCAGGTAGGCTGCGGCTGGGTTAGTGCCGCCCAGGCTGATGTCCGCGCTCAGGTCCTGTTTGTCGATATAGACCTTGTTGGCTACGATCGAATTCGTTACGCCGCTGTAGTTGAAGTTGTCGGCGCGCAGGCGCAGCGTGTCGACATCAGTGAAGGTACCGTAGTTGCCGTTGATGCTGCCGGTGTCGTCATAGACGTTGAAGAAGACGCTGTGGCCGTTCGCATCGATCGCGCCGCCGTGCGTGATGGTGCTCTTGGCATCCACCACCAGGTTTGCATCCAGCGCCACACTGCCGCTGATGGATACGCTGCCCACGCTGGCGCCGCCCAGTGCCACTTCATAGGCATGCACGCGGCCCAGGTCGGCCGTATTCAGCACCATGGTGCCGGCCGAGGGCGAATCAGCATCCATCAGCGCCATATTGTAGGTGGAGATGAACGGCGCGATCGACACATAGCCGCCTTCGCCGGCGCTGTTGTTGACCGAACCCGCGATGTCCAGGTTGTTGGCCCGCAGGCTGATCACCGGAGCATTGTCGCCAGTGCGCGCACCGCCGGGAGTTGCCGTCACGCTGCCGTTCAGCGCCACACTGATGCCGCTCAGCGTGATATCGGCAGCGCCGCTGTTGATGGTCCGGCTGGCCGCCAGGTTCACCGCGCCATGGCCGCTCGCGCTGCCGGAAGGCGCATAGTTGGCGTACAGGCCGATGGCGCCGCCATTGGTCTGCAGATTGGCATTGACGTTGATGTCGTTGCCGGCGTAGGCGGTCAGCGACTTCCCCGCTGCCGTCATGGAGACGCTGGTATTGAAATCGATATCGTTGGTGGCCTGCAGCACCACGTTCGAGGTGGCGCTATTGATCGTCGAGGCCAGGATCTGCGTGGTGGCAGGCGATGGCAGGCCGCCGTTGAAGTCAGCCACGTCCGCCAGGCCGTAAGCGCCGTAGCTGGTGCTCACCACTTCAATATTGTAGGGATCCAGCAGCCAGACGCCGGTGGCATCCAGGCCGGTGGTATCCACGCGCAGGCCCGCCACATCGAGGTAGTGGCCCGAGGTTTCCACGAAGCCGCCCTTGCCGCCCGCGCTGCGCGCCGAGATGGCGCCGTAGGCGCGGGTGGCCTCGTCGGCCCACACAATCACCCTGCCGCCGTCGCCCGAGGCTTCGGCATCGGCGCGGATCACCGCGTTCTTGCCGATGAAGGCCTGGCGCGCGTTCTGCACGGCACTGTTCTTGCCCTGGTAGTCGCCGCCCACCAGCACGGTGCCGCCGCCTTCCTTGCCGCTGGCGTCCACGCGCGCATTGCCGTTCAGGGCCACGTTCTGGCCGAGAATCTGGATCTCGCCGCCCTTGCCCGCGCCGCTGGCCGTGGTCTGGCTGCCCGCTTCGAGCACGGTGTTGCGGCTGGCTTTCAGGATGATCTTGCCGTTCCCGCCGCGCACCGCGCTATTGGCATTGACCACGCCGCGCTGGTTCACCAGTGCACCGTAGATGCCGACACGGCCGCCCTGCGCCACGATCTGGCCCAGATTCAGCACCTGGTCTTCCGGCGCCGACACCACCACCGTGATGGCCGGGTTGGCCGAATCTACCAGCTGCACGCTCTTGCCCGCTGCCAGCAGGATCTCGCCGTTCGGGGCCGAGATCACGCCATGGTTTTCCACGGTCGGCGCAATCAGGAACACCTTGCCGCCCTGCGGCGTGGTGATGGAACCCTGGTTGACCACCTTGCCCGCGCCCGCTTCGCCGTTGAAGTTGTGCTTGCCGGCCAGGAAGTCGGTATTCGACAGCTGCAGGCTGGACGCCACCAGGCCGTTGACGTCGATGCGCGCATCCTTGCCGAACAGGACGCCGTTCGGGTTAATCAGGAACACCTGGCCGTTCGACTGCAGCGAACCGAGGATCTGGCTCGGGTCCTGGCCGGTAATCCGGTTCAGCACCTTGCTGTCGCTGCTTTGCTGGATGAAGCGCGTGATTTCATCGCGCCCCACCGAGAAGCTTTGCCAGTTGATGATGGTGTTCGGCGTGTTCGTGATGGAGAACACATTGCCCTGCTGGGCAAACGTGGCCTGGCCCGCGACCACCTGCGGCAGGGTGGGATTGGCTTGCGCGACACCGAAGCAGGCCGCCACCGTGGCCGCCAGCAGCTTGCGCTGCAGCTTGAAGCTCCCTTGCGGAGCGCGCGTGAATTGATCGAGATTCGTCATGATTGTTGCCTCAGTAAGAAAGGCCAAGCCGCAGGTGCAGTTTGCCGCCGTCGCGCTGGGTAGCGCCTTCGCGGACCACATGCCCGTAGTCCAGTTGCAGGTTCACGTAGCTCGACACCAGCAGGCGCAGGCCGAGGCCCGCGCTGGCGATCGAAGTACTGGTCAGTTCGCCCGGCAGGGCGTGATTGCGCTTTACATAGGCCGTATCGTAAAACGCCAGTGCGCGGCACTGCCAGGCTCCGCTGCCGCACAGGTTCGGGGTGTACAACTCCAGGTTGCCGCCAATGCCGGAGTCGTTCGAGATTTCACGTTCGCCAAAGCCGCGCACCGAGGAGGCGCCGCCGCCGCCGTACTGCTCGCCCGGGATCAGCGCGTCGCTGGTGTACTGCGCATTGACGATGGCGCGGAACTGCCAATCGTCCGGCAGCACGCGGCTGTAGCTGCCGCTCAGGCGCAGCAGCGTGTAGTCGTCCTTGGCGCCGCTGCGGGTGCGGGTGAAGTCTTCCTGCTTGCCCTTGGAGCCGCCCGGCACGTTGCGCACCAGCGAGACCGAGCCGCCCAGTTCGCCCGTGGCCGAGCCTAGGCTGCCCTGGTAGGTCACGCTCAGCGGGTGCACGGTGATGTCGTTGCCCAGGTTCTGGCCCAGCACCAGGATGCTGTTCTTGAAGGCCTTGTAGTCGAAGCCGTACACCAGCTTGTGTTCGTAGTCGCCCTGCTTGCGCAGGTTCTGCGTATAGCGTCCGCCGTAGACGGCGCCCTTGCCGCTGATGGCGAGGTCGAAGATGCCGGCCGTCACCGTGCCCGAATCCACGTTCGAATAGCTGGCGAAGAAGTCCAGCGAGTCGCCCAGCCCGTACAGCGGAATGTGGTAGCCCAGGCCATAGACCTTGATCGCGCCCGGCTTCTCGGCCGTGGTGCTGTACTGCAGGCTGGCCACGTGGTCCAGGCCGAACAGGTTGGCGTGCTGCAGCACGAAGCCGAGGTGGGTCTTGCCGGTGGTGCTGGTGCCGGTATTGTCGGCATTGGCCATCACCTTCCACGGCGTGTCGTCCGTCACCTCCAGGTTGGCATCGACCTCGTCGTCCTTCTCACCGCCCTGCAGCTTCATGGCCACCCGCTTGGCCGGGTTTTCATTGGACAGCTTGAGGCTGGCCGAAATATCGCGCAGGTTCGGCGTCTGGCCGGGCTGCAGGCCGGGCAGCGCGCGCCGTACATTGACCTCGTCGAAGTACTTGTTGTTCTTGACGTTGACCTTGCCGATTTTGGTTTCCACCACCTTCAGCTGCACCACGCCGCGGTCCAGCTCCTGCTCCGGCAGCTCCACGCTGACCACCGAGTAGCCCAGTTCGCGGTAAGCGTTTTCCAGCGCCTCCAGCGCCTGCTGCACGCTGCCGAAGTCGCGGTCCTTGCCGGCAAACGGGGCCACGGCCTGCTGCGCCGCGTCGGCCGACAGCAGGGTATTGCCGGTGACCTCGAAGCGGCTGATTTCGAAGCGGATCACCTCGGGTGCCGCTTCCTGCGCCCAGGCGGCAGCAACGGAGGTGGCTAGGATCGTGCCTGCGAGCAGGCGCGCAAAGCGGTGGGTCATATGTCAGCTCAGGATGTTGTAGTTTTGGGTGGTTTTTGTGCTCAGGACTGCTGCCTGGCGCTCCCTGTGTCGGGCGCACTACGATTATCCCGCATTTACGTAGTGGAAATAAACGTTTTCGGACATTCCACACGGAAAAACAGCGAAAAACGACACAGAAGGCGGCCGGGCTACCCCATGCAGTCCAGAATACAGGCAGAAAGCCAGCATTTCTTCCCAGAAAGTCGGGATATTTGTCGCAAATTTGTAAAATTGCTTTTTAATCGGGGTCAGACCCCGATTAAGAAATATTTGCGATTAAGAAACTATTTGGTTTCGAAGGTGGTGACGCCGTCCCAGTCGGCGCCAGGCGGGTGAGCGCGATAGTAGGCGATGCGCTCCTGGTACAGACCGTACAGGTAGCGCGGATGGTCCTGTTGCAATCGTGCCAGGCCGGCCTCGGCCGCGTCCCATTGCTGGGAACGGACCTGGGCCAGGGTGGCCTGCCACAAGGCCAGTTCGGCGCGCTCGGCCTCGCCTACCTCGTCTTCGCGCGCCAGCGGTTCGAAGATGGCCACCGGCTCGTTCTTGCCCTTGACCCGCACCAGGTCCAGCTCGCGGTACACGAAGTCCGGCGCCGCGATGCGGGTGGTCTCGCCCACTACGATGCCCACGCCGTAGGCCTTGGTGATGCCTTCCAGGCGCGAGCCCAGGTTCACGGCGTCGCCCATCACGGTATAGGCGCGGCGGATGGCCGAGCCCATGTCGCCCACATGCATCATGCCGCTGTTGACGCCGATGCCGATCTTCAGTTCCGGCCAGCCGCGCTGCAGGAAGTCCTGGTTCAGGCGCGCCGCGCTGGCCTGCATCAGCAGCGCCGTGGCTACGCCGCGGCTGGCGTGGTCGTGGAAGGGCACCGGCGCGCCCCAGAAGGCCATCACGGCGTCGCCGATGTATTTGTCCAGCGTGCCGCGGTGGCTGTCGCGGATGTCTTCCGACATGGCCGTCAGGTACAGGTTGATATATTCGCGCAGCTGCTTCGGCGACAGGCCTTCGGAAATGGTGGTGAAGCCGCGCACGTCGACGAACATCACCGTCAGCTCGCGGCTTTCGCCGTCCATATTGTATTGCTCGGGATTCTCCGCCATCTCGGCCACCAGCTCGGGCGCCACGTATTCGCCGAAGCGCGACACCAGGGCCTGGCCGCGCCGCACTTCGAAGAAGTAGCCCCAGGCCACGTTGAACACGAACAGGGCGGCGATCAGCAGCAGGGTGATGGCGACGTTGGTGACGGCATCGAGCTCGGTATACAGGTAGTAGTTGAAGGCCGAGGCGGCCGCCAGCGCCACCAGCGCCAGCAGGATGGACCACAGCGGCGGCAGCGCCGCCAGTGCGAAGGCCAGCACCACGCCGGCCAGCACGGTCTGGCCGAATTCGATGGCCAGCGCGAAGTCGGGGCGCGACTTGAAGCTCTGTTCCAGGATGGACTTGATGACGTTGGCGTGGATCTCCACCCCGGGATAGTTGGCGTTGACCGGCGTGGCCCGCAGGTCGTTCAGGCCGGCCGCAGTGGTGCCCACCAGCACGATCTTGTTTTCCAGCTGCGCTTTCGGCGCTTTGCCGCGCATCACGTCCACCGCCGGGATGTAGCGGAAGGCGCCCCCTTCCGGGCCGCCGCTGCCGCGGAACTGCACGGTGGTGGTGAGGCCGGCGCCCACCGGGATCACGATGCGGCCCTGCGCGTGGAACAGGGCCAGGGCATCGATGCCGCCGTTGCTGCGTTCGGCCTCGGACAGGGTGTCCACCGTGCCGCTCCAGATCGGCGCGATGGCGCGCGCATTCAGCGCCGCAGCCACCGTGGCCAGCGACAGCGTCGGGTAGTAGCCCTGGCCGATCTTCTGCAGCAGCGCCGTGTTGCGCACCACGCCGTCCGGATCGGGCGAGACGGAGAAGATGCCGGCGCCGGCCGCGGCCTGCTGCAGGCGCGCCACATTGGCCTCGTAGCTCTTCGACTCGAAGGCGTCCAGCGTGCGCCCGTTCAGGTCTTCCACCGTGAAGGCGGGCGGCGGCAGCACGCCTTTCGGCGCGCCGTCCGGCGCCACGTTATAGCCCAGCACCACGGCCTGGCCTTCCATGGCTTGGGCCAGCAGGCCGTCGTAGTCCATCTGCGGCTGCAGCTTCTGCAGCTCGCCGTCCAGGCCCGGCACGCCTTTCAGCTGCTTCTGCGCCAGCGCCTGCAGCACCTCGTAGCCGGAACTGGTGTCCGGCTCGGGGAAGGAGACGTCGAAGCCGACGCCGGCCACGCCGTAGTGTTCCGTCATCTGGCGCACCAGCAGGGCCACCTTGTCGCGGCTCCAGGGGAAGCGCCCCACTTCGGTCAGGCTCCTGGTGTCGATGTCGACGATCACCACGTTCTCGTCCAGCACCGGTTTTTCCAGGCGCATGCGCAGGTCGGCAATGCCGGTGTCCATGCGCTCCACCAGGTTCATCGGCAGGTAGTGCGTGATCTGCAGCGCGGCGATGGCGGTCAGCGCGAGGCCGACCAGCCAGCGCACGCCGTAGCGGGCGGCCACGCGGCCGAGGACTTTGGCGAGTTTGGGCGCTTTCAGCGGCAAGGCAGGCTCCGGGGCGGATTACGGGACGTAGCCCGGAATCTTCGCTTCGTCGACCGCGTCGATCTGTTCCGGATTGAGGTTCTTGGTGGCGAACTGCATATACACCTTCTTGCGGATGAAGATGTCGAACAGGTCGGGGTCGATGTGGCCGTTGAGGCGGAAATTGCCGAGGATGTGCAGCGACTCGGACAGCGACTTGGCCTTCTTGTAGGGCCGGTCATGCGCCGTCAGGGCCTCGAAGATGTCGGCAATCGCCATGGCGCGCGCCGGCACCGACATCTGCTCGCGCGTCAGCCCTTTCGGATAGCCCTTGCCGTCCATGCGCTCGTGGTGGCCGCCGGCGAATTCGGCCACCCGCTGCAGGTGCTTGGGCCATGGCAGCGATTCGAGCATGCGCACCGTGACCACGATGTGGTTGTTGATGATCTTGCGCTCTTCGTCGTTCAGGGTGCCGAAGCGGATGGTCAGGTTGGTCAGCTCGTTGTCGTTCAGGAAGGGCGCGTCCTCGCCGTCCGGATTGCTCCAGCGGTACTGGGCGATCTGGCGCACGCGCTCCTGGTCTTCCGGCTTCATGCCCTCGCCGCCGGTGTTGGCGAAGCGGATGAAGTCGCGGTCGGCGCGCAGCTGGGCCAGTTCGGCCTGCAGCGCGGCTTCGGTGGCGGCCTTGTCGGCGCCGCCCAGCTGCGCCTTCAGCGCGCGGATCTCGGCGTCGCGCAGCAGCACTTCGAAACGGGTGTCGACCATGTGGATGCGGTCGAAAATGGTCTGCAATTTGGTCGACTTGTCGACCACGTGCACCGGCGTGGTGATCTTGCCGCAGTCGTGCAGCAGGCCGGCGAACCACAGTTCCTTGCGGTCCGCGTCCGTCATGCGGAAGTGGGCCAGCGGACCGTCGCTGGTCTCGTGCACGGCCTCGGCCAGCATCATGGTCAGCTCGGGCACGAACTGGCAGTGGCGGCCGGTGTACGGCGACTTTTCGTCGATGCCGATATTGATCAGGTTAACCAGCGCTTCCAGCAGCTTTTCCAGCTGCAGGATCAGCAGCTGGTTGGTCAGCGCCACCGCCGCCTGCGCCGCCAGCGCCTCGATGAAGCGCTGGTCGGTCGGCGTGAAGGCGGTGATGGCGCCGGTGCCCGGGTCTTTCGCATTGATCAGCTGTAGCACGCCCAGCAGCTCGCCCTCGTGGTCGCGCATCGGCACCGTGAGGAAAGACTGCGAGTGGTAGTTGAACTGCGCATCGAAATTGCGCATGCCCTGGAAGTTGAAGCCCTCGGCCTGGTACACGTCTTCGATATTGACCGACTTGCCCATATTGGCGGCATAGGCGGCCACCGAAGCCAGGTTCTGCGCGCCCGCCTCGTCGTACAGCGGCACGTTCGGGATATTGGCCTGCTTGCCGCTGGAGCCGCCCAGGTGGATCCCCAGCGTGTCGTTGATGCTGAGCGCAAAACTGAGGCTGCGCCGGTCTTCGCTGGGACGGTACAGGGTGCCGCCGTCGGAATGGGTCATGCCCTTGGCCACCAGCAGGATGCGCTCCAGCAGCAGGTCCGTGTTGTGGCTGGAGCCCAGCGCGACGCTCAGTTCGGTGAGCTGGTCCAGCCGCTGCGCGATTTGGGCGTGGTTGAGTTCCTGCATGGCGATCACTTCCGCATCTGTTGATGCTTAGACATAATTTTGGAAGTGTAACGGGACTCCCTGCTTGTGTACATCCGGAAATACAAAACAGTGCAGTTTTGCCGCGGCGGCGGGGCTACAATGCGCCGAAATCGCAACTTCGCGCTCAGAAATGATGAAAAAACAGCTATCATCGCTGGATACAATTGTCCGGACGCACTTTGATGCGCTGAGGCAACATAAGATGAGGCTGACTAGGGGTCTGAGCAAATGAAATTCAAATTCTGGGGCGTGCGCGGATCGATTCCCTCCCCCGGCCCGCGCACCGTGCGCTATGGCGGCAACACGACCTGCATCGAAGTGCGCAGCGACGACGGCACCCTGATCGTGCTGGACGGCGGCACCGGCCTGTTCCCGCTGGCCCAGTCGCTGGTGGCCTCCGGCCAGCGCCCCATTCACGCCAATATCTTCATCACGCACTCGCACTGGGACCATATCCACGGCCTGCCCTTCTTTACCCCGCTGTTCATCAAGGGTTCGCGCGTGCGCCTGCACGGCGTGACCGACCCCGATACCGGCAACGGCATCGCCCATGTGATGGGGGTGCAGCTGCAGAACAGCTATTTCCCGGTCAGCGAAACCCAGATGGACGCCACCATCGAATACCGCACCATCGCCATGGGCGAGGCGGTGGAAGTAGGCGACGCGGTGGTGCGCAATGTAGTGATGAGCCATCCGGTGACGGACCTGGGCTACCGCATCGACTGCCATGGCAAGTCGGTGTTCTTCACCGGCGACCACGAGCCCCTGTTCAATATCTACCCGCCCGGCCACCCGGAGCACGCGGCCTTCGAGCAGCATGTGGCGCAGCGCACGGCGGCGATCGACGACCTGGTGCGCGGCGTGGATGCGCTGATCGTGGACAGCTCCTATACGCGAGAGGAATACCCGGCCAAGGTGGGCTGGGGCCACGGCACCTTCGACAGTGCGCTGGCCATGGCCATCCGCTGCGGCGTCAAGCAGCTGTACTGCACCCACCACGAGCCGACCCGCAGCGACGACGAGCTGGAAGCCGTGTTCGCCGAAGTGATGGCGCGCCATGCGCCGCTGCCGAACGGCCTGCAGGTCATCCTGGCCTACGAAGGCCTGGAAGTCGAACTGTAAAGCATCCATGAACGATACCGACCTGCGTCTTGATTTCTTCCGCAAGCTGCAAGCGGTCAGCACCAAAATCCATGCCACCAGCAAGCTCGATGAGATCATGCTGGACCTGGGCATGGAGTTCTGCGATCTGTTCCAGTGCGAGCGCTTCACCCTGTATGCGGTGGACCAGGACCAGATCGTCTCCAAGGTCAAGACCGGCCTCACCTCCTTCAAGGACCTGCGCCTGCCGGTCACGCCGCAGAGCATTGCCGGCTTCGTGGCGCTCAACCGCCAGGTGCTGAATATCGCCGACGTCTACGACGAGCAGGAGCTGCGCCGCATCTCGCCGGAGCTGCGCTTCCAGCAGGGCGTGGACCAGCGCACCGGCTACCGCACGCGCCAGATGCTGGTGGCGCCGCTGGTCTCGGTACAGTCCAAGGAAATGCTGGGCGTGGTCCAGTTCATCAACACCCGCGACCACCAGCCGTTTACGGCGATTGCGCTGGACGGCGTGCGCGAGCTGTGCGAGACGCTGTCGGTGGCCTTCAGCCAGCGCATGAAACCGCCGCAGCGGGTGCACAGCAAATACGACGGCCTGGTGGAAGATGCGGTGCTGGCGGCGCCCGAACTGGAGCTGGCCATGCGCTCGGCGCGCAAGAAGGACGTGGACGTGGAGAGCGTGCTGCTGGACGATTTCCAGATCAAGCTGCCCGCCATCGGCCAGGCGCTGGCGCGCTTCTACGGCGTGCCCTATGAGCCCTTCCGCGCCGACCGCGTGAAGCCGGTGGAACTGCTGCGCCACCTGAAGCGCCAGTTCGTCGAAGAATACGGCTGGCTGCCGCTGGACGATAGCAAGGAAGGCCTGCTGGTGCTGGCGCTCGACCCGGAAGCGGCGGCCAGCGCGCGCCTGGTAAGCCAGATCTTCCCGAAAGCGAAGCTGCTGTACCGCGTGACCACCGTGCGCGAGTTCGAGCTGACCCTGGACCAGTTCTACGGCCCGGCCTCGGGCGATACGGCCAGCGTGGGCGAGCTGCTGTCCGGCATGGACGACGGCGACGAGGACGGCGAGGCGCCGGACCATGTGTCGGAGGCGGTGGAGAACGAACTGGTCAAGCTGGTCAACAAGATCATCGTCGATGCCCACCGCCAGGGCGTGTCCGACATCCACATCGAGCCCCTGCCCGGCAAGGGCAAGACCGGCGTGCGCTTCCGCAAGGACGGCACCCTGGTGCCCTATATCGAGATCCCGGCCTCCTACCGCAGCGCGCTGGTGGCGCGCATCAAGATCATGTGCGACCTCGATATCTCCGAGCGCCGCAAGCCGCAGGACGGCAAGATCAAGTTCCGCAAATACGGCCCGCTCGACATCGAGCTGCGCGTGGCCACCATTCCCTCCACCGGCGGCGTGGAGGACGTGGTGATGCGCATCCTGGCGGCGGGCGAACCGATCCCGCTGGACAAGCTGGGCGTGCTGCCGCTGAACCTGGAACGCCTGCGCGCCACGGTGGAAAAGCCCTACGGCCTGTTCTTCGTCTGCGGCCCGACCGGTTCCGGCAAGACCACCACCCTGCACTCGGTACTGAACTACCTGAACACGCCGGACACCAAGATCTGGACCGCGGAAGACCCGGTCGAGATCACGCAGAAAGGCCTGCGCCAGGTGCAGGTGAACCGCAAGGCGGGCCTCGATTTCGCGACCGTGATGCGGGCCTTCCTGCGCGCCGATCCGGACATCATCATGGTGGGCGAGATGCGCGACAAGGAGACGGTGGCGATGGGCATCGAAGCCTCGCTCACCGGCCACCTGGTGTTCGCCACCCTGCACACCAACAGCGCGCCGGAATCCATCGTGCGCCTGCTGGACATGGGCATGGACCCCTTCAACTTCGCCGACGCCCTGCTCGGCATCCTGGCCCAGCGTCTGGCCAAGCGCCTGTGCACCAGCTGCCGCCAGGCCTACCAGCCGGCCGAGGCGGAGCTGAACGCCCTGCTCAACGAATTCTGCGAAGAGCTGCGCCACACGCCCGCCTTCCAGCGCGACGAAGCGGCGGCGCGCGCGGCAGTGCTGGCCGGCTGGCGCGAACGCTATGCGGACGACCAGGGCCGCTTCACCCTGTACCGCGCCGTCGGCTGCGAGGAATGCAACAAGGGCTACCGCGGCCGCGTGGGCCTGCACGAACTGATGGTGGGTACCGAGAAGGTCAAGAAGCTGCTGCAGGAGCACGCCCGCGTGGCCCAGCTGCTGGCGGCGGCGCTGGAAGACGGCATGCTGACCCTGAAAATGGACGGCATCGAGAAGGTCCTGCTGGGCATCACCGACATCAAGATGGTGCGCATGGTCTGCATCAAGTAAACAGCGCCTTCGCGTAGCAGCCCGCCGCCGCATTGCCGGTGTACTTGCCGAAATTATCGATGCGGCGGTAGCCGTGGCGCAGGTAGAACTGCGTGGCGCGCGTGTTCACCAGCCGCGTTTCCAGCCACAGTTCCTGATAGCCCATGGCTGCCGCGCGCCGCTCCAGCTGCGCCAGCAGCGCGCTGCCCACGCCCCGCGTTTCCGGCCGCGCATACATGCGCTTCAGTTCCGCCACGCCCGGCTGCAACGGGCGCATCGCGCCGCAGCCCAGCGGCCGGCCCGCAGCGTCGCGCGCCAGCACGAAGCAGCCGCCGGGAACGCGTACGTCGTCCGCATGGAAGGAGCTGGCCCCGCTGTCGCCGGTGATCAGGGCCAGCGCAACGGACAGCTCGCGGATCAGCAGCGCGGCGTCCTCCGTGCCGGGATCTTCGTCGCCGATGCAGATCATGCCAGCTGCTTGTACATCACCGTGGTCGCGCCCAGCGAACCGTCCGGCATGGTGGCGAAATTCGGTATCGTGCCGCAGACCTGGTAGCCCAGCTTCAGGTACAGGGGCTCGGCCTGGTAGCCAGTGCAGGTGTCCAGCACGATCAGCGTGCGGCCTTCCGCGCGCGCACACTGCTCGGCATGCAGCAGCAGCGCCTGCGCCACGCCCTGCCGCCGCGCCCGCGAATGCACCAGCATCTTCGCGATCTCCGCGCGGTGGCGGCCATTCGGCATGCCGCCCAGCACCAGCTGCGCCGTACCGCAGATGCGGCCTTCGGCGTCGCGCATCACGAACAGCCTGCGTTCGCGGCGCTCCAGCGAGGGCAGGAGGCCCAGCCAGAAGGCGCGCGCTTCTTCCTGTGGGAAGGGCAGTACGAAGCCGACGCTCGCGCCGTTCAGCACACAGTCGCGCAGCACCTCGGCCAGCGCATCGGCTTCGGCGCGCAGGCCGTCCGCATCGAGTTCGTTCAGGGTTCGCATATCGCAATCAGGTAGTGGGCGCCGTGCGGGCCGGGACAGTGGAAACGGGTGGGGCCGAACAGGTGGAAGCGCAGGCAGTCGCCTTTTTGCAGCCGGTGCTCAACACCGTCCAGCGTGTAAAGCAGTATGCCGCTCAGCATCCAGATGTGCTGCTCCAGGCCGCGCACCGGCGGCAGCGGATAATCGATCACGGCGCCCGCAGGCAGGCGGCCTTCGATCAGCTCCGTGCCGAAACCTTTCGCCGGTGGCGACACCATGCGGCGCACGAAGCCCGTGTCCGGATCCTGCCATTCGTTCTGTTCAGCGGCGCGGATCAGCTGCGCGGGCTGCACTTCCACTTCGGCGATCAGGCGCGACATCGGCATGCCGTATACCGCGCACAGCTTGCCCAGCAGCTGCGCCGTGGGACTGGTTTCGCCGCGCTCCAGCCGCGACAGCGTGGCGCGGCTGATGCCGCTGGCCCGCGCCAGCTCCTCCAGCGGCCAGCCGCACTCCTCGCGCAAGGCCGCCAGCCGCTGCACCAGCCTCAGTTCGAAAGTATCATAATTTCCCATATGTGAGACAATATCTCACATCAGAGATGCACGCAAGCCTTCAGTGATCGAGGAACACCGGCTCCGGCATGCTGTCCGTCTCGCGTCGGCCGCCCACATTCCAGGCCCGCCGCTCGCCCCAGCGGTGCCGCTGCGTTGGCATCAGCGCGGCGATGAATTGCTCGCGCTCCGACTCCCGTAGCACCGCAGCAGGCCGTCGCAGCAGATCCGCAAGCTTCCAATACTTCTCGCCCGGCAGCAGAATGCTGATCAGCTCCCAGGCATTGCGGTGTCCGCCCGGGCACGTCTGCACGTAGCGATTCGGCGAAATTGGGCGGCCCTGGCACAACAACTCCTTGCCAATAACACAGGCTTCGGGATGTTCTGGATGCGAAGCGATACGCAGGCGTGAACCCTCCGGAAGAAAAAGCGTCTTCCAGTGAAAACCTGCCGATGTGCCGCCGGCCGCCGTCAGCCACGCCTGGATGGCCTGATCGACTGCCTCTTCAACGCTCAGGGCGCTGTTTGTACTGCGCAAATGCCGCGTGATCCGGTATAGAGTGTGTGGGGAGATAGTCATAGGGGCCTCTGGGAAAACTGGTCTTTTCGATGGTCTTTTTGAGGAAATCTCCCTGTTTGACCAACCCGGCGGGGAAAAGTTCAAAAAGGCCGATTTTCCCCACCAATTTCCCCAGTTTTCCCAGAAGGGTCCGAGCTACGTTCCCCTACCCTGCATTCCTGCCCCCGGCTCATCGCGCTTGGCCCAGCGCTGGGCGAGGATGGCGCAGACCATGAGCTGGATCTGGTGGAAGATCATCAGCGGCAGGATGATCATGCCAAGCGAGGATGTGGCGAACAGCACCTTGGCCATCGGCACGCCGCTGGCCAGGCTTTTCTTGGAGCCGCAGAAGATGATGGTGATTTCGTCTTCCTTGTTGAAGCCGAAGCGGCGGCTGAACCAGCCGGACAGCCACAGCACAATGGCCAGCATCACGCAGGAAACGACAATGATGCCCGCCAGCGCGAGCCCCGGCACCTTGTGCCACAAGCCCTCCACCACTGCCTCGCTGAACGCGGTGTAGACCACCAGCAGGATCGAGCCCTGGTCGGTATATTTGAGCATGGGCTTATGCCGGTCCACCCAATGCCCGATCCAGCGCCGCATCAGCTGGCCCGCGATGAAGGGCGCCAGCAGCTGCAGGGTAATGGCGAGCACCGCATCCATCGGCGAGCGCGCGGCCGGGCCGCTGGCGATGAAGGCACTGACCAGCAGTGGCGTGAGGAAGATGCCGAGGAAGTTCGAGGCCGAAGCGCTGCACACGGCGGCTGGCACATTGCCGCGCGCCATCGAGGTGAAGGCGATGGAGGACTGCACGGTGGACGGCAGCATGCACAGGAAGAGGAAGCCGATATACAGTTCGGGCGTCAGCACCGTCATGGCCAGCGGCTTCATGGCCAGGCCCAGCACCGGGAACATGATGAAGGTCAGGCACAGCACCAGCAGGTGCAGGCGCCAGTGCGTGAGCCCCGCGATCACGGCCTCGCGCGACAGCTTGGCGCCGTGGAAGAAGAACAGCAGGCCGATGGCGAAGGTGGTGATATCGCCCATCACGTCGGCCGTCCTGCCCTCGCAGGGCAGCACGCTCGCCAGCGCAACAGTCAGTATCAGGGCCAGCGTAAAACCATCCGGTATCACGCGCTTTACGGTTCGGAGCAGGAAGTTCATCGGGGCATTCTAGCAGGGAGTAATTGGGGTCTGTCCCTATTTTGAGCAAATAAAAAGGGGAGCCGGAGCTCCCCTTTCTGCATGCCGCGCGCGGCGCTTACATGATGTGGGTGCCGATCCACCAGCCGATGGCGGCCACGAAGGCGGAGGCCGGGATGGTGAAGATCCAGGCCCACACGATATTGCCCGCCACGCCCCAGCGCACGGCCGACAGGCGCTGCGAAGCGCCCACGCCGACGATGGCGCCGGTGATGGTGTGGGTGGTCGATACCGGCACGCCCCAGAACGATGCCATCAGCAGCGTGATGGCGCCGCCGGTTTCGGCGCAGAAGCCGCCCACCGGTTTCAGCTTGGTGATTTTCTGGCCCATGGTTTTCACGATGCGCCAGCCGCCGAACAGGGTGCCGAAGGAGATCGCCGCGTAGCAGGCCACGATGACCCAGGTCGGCGGCGCCGCGTCGGTGGCGGCCACGTGGCCGGAGGCGATCAGCAGCATCCAGATGATGCCCATGGTTTTCTGCGCGTCGTTGCCGCCGTGGCCCAGCGAGTAGGCGGCGGCCGAGGCCAGCTGCAGGCGGCGGAACCAGCCGTCGATCTTGCGCGGCGTGCTGCGCACGAAGATCCAGGACACCAGCAGCATGATGACGGAACCGAGCGCAAAGCCCAGCAGCGGCGCCACCACGATGAACACCACGGTCTTGATCAGGCCACCGGAGATCAGGGCGCCGGTGCCCGCTTTCGCGACCGCCGCGCCCACCAGGCCGCCGATCAGGGCGTGCGAGGACGACGAGGGAATGCCGTAGTACCAGGTGATCAGGTTCCACACGATGGCGCCCACCAGGGCGCCGAAAATCACGTAGTGGTCCACCACATTGGGGTCGATGGTGCCCTTGCCGATGGTGGTGGCCACCTTCAGGCCGACGATGAAGATGGCGATGAAGTTGAAGAAGGCTGCCATGGCCACCGCCGACTGCGGCTTCAGCACGCCGGTCGAGACGACCGTCGCGATCGCGTTCGCCGCGTCGTGGAAGCCGTTCATGAAGTCAAACACCAGCGCGAGGAAGATCAGGAATGCCAGGGCATAGATGCTGATTTGGAGGGTCTGCATAGATTATATTTTTTGGTTTCGCCGGCGCTCTGGCTTAGGCGTTTTCGACGATGATGCCTTCGATGATATTGGCCACGTCTTCGCAGCGGTCCGTCACCGTTTCCAGGATCTCGTAGATGGCCTTCATCTTGATCAGGTTGCGCACGTCCGGCTCGTCGCGGAACAGCTTGGACATGGCGGCGCGCATCACGTGGTCGGCGTCCGATTCCAGGCGGTCGATCTCTTCGCAGATGCCGACGATGTCGCGCGCATTGTTCATGTTCGACAGCAGGGCCACCGCTTCCTTGACCTTCTCGCAGCAGGCCAGCACCAGTTCGGCCAGGCGCTTGGCTTCCGGCGTCACCGAGTGCAGGTCGTACAGCGACACGGTCTGGCCGGCGTCTTCCATCATGTCCAGGATGTCGTCCATCTTGGTGATCAGCTTGTGGATGTCGTCGCGGTCGATCGGGGTGATGAAGGTCTTGTGCAGCAGGTCGACGCAGGTATAGGTGATCTTGTCGGCCTGCTTCTCGATGCTCTCGATCGCGTGCACGCGGTTTTCCAGGTCGTCGAAGCTGGTCATCAGGGCCAGCATTTCGCGCGCGCCCTTCACGCACAGGTCGGCGTGCTGGTTGAACAGGTCAAAGAACTTGCCCTCGGTGGGCATCAAGCGTCCAAACATTTTTATTCTCCGTTGGTTGATTCGTCGGTACTGCCGGAATTAATCGCCCTGGTAAATCGACAGATTACCCGTGTAGTTGCCAAACTTGGTGTACATGCCCATCCACGTCAGACGGATCGCGCCGATCGGGCCATTACGCTGCTTGCCGATAATGATCTCGGCGGTTCCCTTGTCCGGCGAATCGGGGTTATACACCTCGTCGCGGTAGAGGAAGATGATGACGTCCGCATCCTGTTCGATTGCGCCCGATTCGCGCAGGTCGGACATGACGGGACGTTTGTTGGGGCGCTGCTCCAGCGAGCGGTTCAGCTGCGACAGCGCGATCACCGGGCAGTGCAGCTCTTTCGCCAGGCCCTTGAGCGAACGCGAAATCTCCGAGATCTCGGCGGCCCGGTTATCGCCCTGCTGCGAGCCCTGCATCAGCTGCAGGTAGTCGACGATGATGAGCCCGAGCTTGCCGCACTGGCGCGCCAGGCGCCGTGCGCGGGCCCGCATCTCGATCGGGTTCAGGGCCGGCGTCTCGTCGATATAGAGCTGGGCCTCGTTCATTTTCTGGATGGCGTGCGTCAGGCGCGGCCAGTCCTCGTCATTCAGCTTGCCGGTGCGCAGGCGGTGCTGGTCGAGCTGGCCGACCGAGCCCAGCATACGCATGGCCAGCTGGGCGCCGCCCATCTCCATCGAGAACACGGCCACCGGCAGGCCGGCTTCGATTGCAACGTTCTCGCCGATATTGACGGAGAAGGCGGTCTTGCCCATCGACGGACGTCCCGCCACGATCACCAGGTCGCCCGGCTGCAGGCCGGAGGTCATGCGGTCGAGGTCGATGAAGCCGGTCGGCACGCCGGTGATCTCGCTGCCGCTCTCGCGCGAATACAGCTCGTCGATGCGCTCCACCACCTGGGTCAGCAGCGGCTGCACCGCGGTCCAGCCGGAGGCGCCGCGCGCGCCCTGCTCGGCGATCGCGAAGATCTTCGACTCCGCCTCGTCCAGCATCTGCTTGACTTCCTTGCCTTGCGGGCTGAAGGCATTGCCGGAGATTTCATCGGCCACGGTGATCAGCTTGCGCAGGATGCCGCGGTCGCGCACGATCTCGGCGTAGCGCCGGATATTGGCGGCCGACGGCGTGTTCTGCGCCATCGCGTTCAGGTACTGCAGGCCGCCCACCTCTTCCGCCTTGCCCAGCATGGTCAGGGTTTCGAACACCGTGATCACGTCGGCCGGCTTGCCCGAGTTAATCAGGCGCACCATCTGCTCGAAGATGATGCGGTGGTCGTAGCGGTAGAAGTCTTCCGAATGCATGAAGTCCGCGATACGGTCCCAGGCGGCGTTATCGCGCAGCAGGCCGCCGATCACCGATTGCTCGGCTTCGATGGAGTGCGGCGGGATGCGGAGGGAGTCGACTTGCGGGTCGGACTGCGGGGCGGCGTTCATGGCGGGCATTATACCTGCTTCGGGCGGGCGGCAAAAAAAATCAGGGCTTTTTGGCGGCAATAAAAAAGCCGGGAGAACCCGGCTTTTTCAGTGCTGCGGTGAGAGCAGCTTAGGCAGCTTCGCCCACGACGGCAACGGTCACTTCGACCACCACGTCGGTGTGCAGCGACACGGACACTGGGTGCTCGCCGGTGGTCTTCAGCGGACCGGTTGGCATGCGCACGGCAGCTTTTTCCACAGCGAAACCAGCTTTGGTCAGCGCTTCGGCGATGTCGAAGTTGGTCACGGAGCCGAACAGACGGCCATCCACGCCAGCCTTCTGGGCCACGGTGACGGTCATGCCGTTCAGCTTGTCGCCCTGGGCTTGCGCAGCAGCCAGCTTGGCGGCAGCAGCTTTTTCCAGTTCGGCGCGCTTGGCTTCGAATTCGGCCACGGCCGCGGTGGTGGCACGGCGTGCCAGTTTTTGCGGGATCAGGAAGTTACGTGCGTAGCCGTCCTTGACCTTGACCACGTCGCCCAGGTTGCCGACGTTGATAACTTTTTCCAACAGAATGATTTGCATAGTGTTCTCCAGGAGTGATCTGAACGCGGATTAAGCGTGGTGCAGATCGGTGTAAGGCAGCAGGGCCAGATAGCGGGCGCGCTTGATCGCGGTGTCAACCTGGCGCTGGTAGTGCGCCTTGGTGCCGGTCAGGCGGGCTGGCATGATCTTGCCGTTTTCCTGGACGAAGTCTTTCAGGGTGTCCACGTCTTTGTAGTCCACCTGCTCAACGCCAGCGGCGGTGAAGCGGCAGAACTTCTTGCGCTTGAACAGAGGGTTTTGCTGTTTGCGCTTCTCTTTCAGCTTGAGCTTGTTTTTGTCGAACTTTTTACCGAATGCCATTTTAGGCTCCTGTATCTAAATGTGCGCTGCTGTCAGCAGCACGAAAATCAATGATGTGAAATACCAGGCTTTTGCTATTGCGGTTCTTCTTCGCCAGGAAACCGCTGAACTCATACACGCCACCCAAGGCTGCCTGGTTGAACCGTCCGGAGATTTCGCCTGCCGCAACGGCGGCGATCTCGAATTCGGTCAAGCGGGCAATGCCGGCCTCCATCTGCTGCGAACTGTGCTGCAATACTGCATTCACAATCGGCATACCGGCCGGGGTATAGCGCAAGGCGTCCCGTTCGGTGATGAGGGCGGTGAACTGAAGCTGGTTCAGGTCCGTTCCTGCTGAAGCTTAGGCCGCGGCAGGGGCAGCTGCTGGTGCTTCGGCGCGGTGGCTCTTGGCCGCATCTTCACGCTGGACCGACTTCATCATCGGCGAAGGAGCGGTTTCCGCTTTCTTCATCTTGACGGTCAGGTGACGCAGCACGGCATCATTGAATTTGAACGCGGTTTCCAGTTCGACCAACGTTTCGTTGTCGCACTCGATGTTCAGGCAGATGTAGTGTGCTTTCGCCAGTTTCTGGATCGAGTACGCCATTTGACGGCGGCCCCAATCTTCCACGCGGTGCACGTTACCGCCGCGCGAGGTCACGCTGGCTTTGTAACGTTCGATCATCGCGGGCACTTGCTCGCTCTGGTCCGGATGGACGATAAATACGATTTCATAGTGACGCATGCAAACTCCCTTAAGGACTGTGAAAATAGCCCACCCCGGCGTCAAGACGAGTGTGGGAAGAGGTAAGCCCGCAAGCATAGCAGCTTTTGGCCCCGATGGGAAGCCTGACACCAGGGGGCCTGACCCCAGGGTGTCAGCTTTCCCTATAAAAAGCTTGCAATATCCGACACACTGTACAAAAATACAGTCTGTCGATATTCACAGTGGCCTCCCCATGATCAAACTGACTGCACGGCAGGAAGAAATCCTCAATCTTATCAAGAGCGCGATCGAGAACACCGGCTTCCCGCCGACCCGCGCCGAGATTGCGGCCGAGCTGGGCTTCAAGTCGGCCAATGCCGCCGAGGAGCACCTGAAAGCGCTGGCGCGCAAGGGCGCCATCGAAATTACCGCCGGCACCTCGCGCGGCATCCGCCTGCTGGGTTCGTTCGCCGAGTCCAGCGCGCCGATGCCGCACGTCCCGCCCGCGCTCCTGATGAGCCTGCCGCTCATCGGCCGCGTGGCGGCCGGTTCGCCCATCCTGGCCCAGGAAAACCTGGAAACCAGCTACAGCGTCGATCCCAACCTGTTCAGCAGCAAGCCGGACTACCTGCTCAAGGTGCGCGGCGAATCGATGCGCGACATCGGCATCATGGACGGCGACCTGCTGGCCGTGAAGAAGGTGGACAGCGCCAAGAACGGCCAGATCGTCGTGGCCCGCCTGGGCAATGAAGTCACCGTCAAGCGCTACCGCCGCAACGGGGCCACCATCGAGCTGCTGCCGGAAAACTCGGACTTCAAGACCATTACCGTGCAGCCGGAGGACGAATTCGCCCTCGAAGGTCTGGCCGTGGGCCTGCTGCGCAGCTGGCACTGATGGGTATCCAGCTCTACGGCAGCTGCGAGTCCGGCCACAGCTACAAGGTGCAGCTGATGCTGAATGTGGCCGGCGTGCCGCACAGCTATGAGGAAATCGACCTGCGCCTGGCGCGGGCCGAGCGTCCCGAGCCTTTCCGCAGCCTGGCGAAATACGGCGAAGTGCCGCTGCTGGTGCACGACGGCCGGCCGTATGTGCAGTCCAATGCCATCCTGCTGCATCTGGCCGAACACCTGCAAGCCTGGGGCGGCGAAACGCCGCAACGGCTGGCGCGGGTGCGCGAATGGCTGTTCTGGGAAGCGAACCGGGTCGGCATGTCCATGGCCCACCTGCGCTACGGCCAGAAGTTTGACGACGAGGGCGCGTATGCGGGCACGGTGCTGCCCTGGTTCCGGCGCCGCTTCGACGCCGACATGCTGCGCCTGGAAGAAGAACTGGCCGACGGCCGCGCTTTCATCCTCGACGACAGCCCCAGCGCGGCCGACTTCTCGCTGTGCGGCTATATGTACTGGCCGGAGCAGGCGCAAGTGGCCTATCCGGCGCCGGTGCAGGCCTGGCTGGACCGCATCGCGGCCCTGCCCGGCTGGCGCCACCCCTACCGGATGCCGGGCGCCGATCCCTGGTAATCAGGCCGCCAGCGCGGCGCGGAAATCGTCCAGCAGGTCAGCGGTATCTTCGATGCCGACCGACACCCGGATCAGCGATTCGGCAATGCCCATCGAGGCACGGCGTTCCGCGCCCATCTCGTAGAAGATGGTGTGCGCCACCGGAATCACCAGCGTGCGCGTGTCGCCCAGGTTGGAGGCCGGCACGGCGATTTTCAGGCGGTTCAGATAGTCGAAGCAGTCAATGCCCTCTTTCAGCTCGAAGCTGAACAACGAGCCGCCGGCCTTGAACAGTTCCGCCGCGATGCCGTGCTGCGGGTGCGAGGCCAGGCCCGGATAATAGACGGCAGCCACCCGCTCATCCTGCTCCAGCATTTCCGCCAGCGCCTTCGCATTGGCGCTGGTGCGTTCCATGCGCAGCGCCAGCGTTTCCGAACCAACCGCGATATGGTGGGCCGCCTCCGGCCCCAGCGCCGCGCCGAAGTCGCGCAGGCCCTTGGCGCGGATCTGGGTAATGCCCCACATCGCCGGCGCCGCCTTCTTGTAGTTCTCGAAGATGTTCGGGAACTTCGACCAGTCGTAGGCCCCGGTATCCGTCAGGCTGCCGCCCAGCGCATTGCCATGGCCGCCGATCGACTTGGTCAGCGAATTCACCACCAGGCCCGCGCCCACCGCCTTCGGACGGAACAGGTAGGGCGTGGTCATGGTGTTGTCCACGATGTAGAGGATGCCGCGCTCGGCGCACAGCTGGCCGATGCGCTTCAGGTCCGCCACCTGGGTGCGTGGATTGGCGATGGTCTCCACAAACACGATGCGGGTTTCCGGCTTCAGCGCCGCCGCCACATGCGCCACGTCGGTGGCATCGACGAAATCGACGCCCACGCCCTGCCCGGCCACCGTCTGCCACAGCGAGTTGGTGTTCCCGAACAGGAAGGAGGATGACACCACATGGTCGCCCGCCCGCAGCAGGGCCTGGAACACGGCGCCGATGGCGCCCATGCCGGTGGCAAAGCACAGCGTGGCCACACCATCTTCCATGCGGTTGACCTTGTCCTCCAGCGCCGACACGGTCGGGTTGCCTTGGCGGCCGTAGCGGAAGCCCGGCTCCTTGCCCTGGAAGATGGAGGCCAGCTGGCGCGCATCCGTATAGCCGAAGGCCACCGCCGTGTGAATCGGCTTGTGCAGCGAGTTCTGCTCGACCGGTTTCTGCCGGTCGTTGTGCAGGATGGTGGTGGTGAAGCCGTACTGTTTCATCAGGCTTCCGTGGTCGCGTAGTTCAGGTTCAACTGCGTGCGCACGCCGTCCTCCACACCCTTCTCTTTCGGGTTGTGGCGCGCGTACTCGATGCGGTCCAGGTAGTCCGGCGACACGTCGCCCGTGATGTAGATGCCGTCGAAGCAGGAGGCTTCGAATTTGGTCAGCTTCGGATTCACATCCGAGATGGCCTTCTTCAGGTCATCCAGGTCCTGATACACCAGCGCATCGGCGGTGATCTCCTTGCACACTTCGTCCACGCTGCGGCCGTGCGCAATCAGCTCGTCGCGGGTCGGCATGTCGATGCCGTACACGTTCGGATACAGCACCGGCGGCGCGGCCGACGCGAAGATCACTTTCTTGGCGCCCGCCTCGCGCGCCATCTGCACGATCTCGCGGCTGGTGGTGCCGCGCACGATGGAGTCGTCCACCAGCAGCACGTTCTTGTCCTTGAATTCGTCGCCGATGGCGTTCAGTTTCTGGCGCACGGATTTCTTGCGCATGGCCTGGCCCGGCATGATGAAGGTGCGGCCGATATAGCGGTTCTTGATGAAGCCTTCGCGGTATTCCTTGCCGAGGCGCAGCGCCAGCTGGATGGCGGCCGGACGGGACGAATCCGGAATCGGCATCACCACGTCGATATCGTCGGCCAGGCCCTCGCGCTTGATTTTCTCGGCCAGGTACTCGCCCATTTTCAGGCGGGTGCTGTAGACCGAGGCGCCGTCGATCACGGAGTCAGGGCGCGCCAGGTACACGAACTCGAACACGCAAGGATTCAGCGCAGGATTGTCGGCGCAGATCTGGCTGTGCAGCTTGTTGTCGGCGTCGATGAAGATGGCTTCGCCAGGCTCCACGTCGCGCACGAAGCGGAAGCCCATACCTTCCAGCGCCACCGATTCGGAAGCGATCAGGTATTCCAGGCCCTGCGGCGTTTCATTGATGCCCAGGCACAGCGGACGGATGCCGTGCGGATCGCGGAAGGCCAGCAGGCCCACGCCGGCGATCTGCGCCACGGCCGCGTAGCCGCCGCTCACGCGGCGGTTCAGCACCGTCACCGCCTGGAAGATATGGGCCGGTTCCAGCGAATAGCCGGTGGAGGCCTTGTGGATCTCGTGCGCCAGCACGTTCAGCAGCACTTCCGAATCAGAATCGGTGTTGATGTGGCGGCGGTCGTTCTTGAACATCTCGGTCTTGAGCTGTTCCCAGTTGGTCAGGTTGCCGTTGTGCGCCAGCGTGATGCCGAAGGGCGCATTCACGTAGAAGGGCTGCGCTTCCTCTTCGCTGGACGAACCGGCGGTCGGGTAGCGGCAGTGGCCGATGCCCGAATTGCCCATCAGCGAACGCATATTGCGGGTACGGAAAACGTCACGCACCAGGCCATTGGCCTTGTGCATGGTGAACATGCTGCTATGGTTGGTCGCAATGCCTGCCGCGTCCTGGCCACGGTGCTGCAGCAGCAGCAGCGCGTCATACAGCAGCTGGTTGACGGGTTGGTGGGAAACGACGCCGACGATGCCACACATGGTGTGCTCCTAAAACGGATTTGATGAATTCAAAATTGCACGTGCTGCGCCAGGGCAGACGGCAGAAAAGGTTTTACGGTGCGGGCGCCGTCTTCCGCCCAAGGGCTCAGCAGCGCATGCTTCCAGAAATCCTGCTGCGGGATCGACGTCATCCCGCACAATATGACGGCGGCCAGCACGATTACAAGGCCGCGGCCCAGGCCAAAGATGGCGCCCAGCAGCCGGTCCGCCACGGTCAGGCCGCCCGCCTCGATCAGCGCGCCCACGGCCATTGACAATAAACCCATCAACAGGCGCACGCCGATAAACAGCACAATAAAGGCCAGCATCAGGCGGATCACCTCGCCCGGAATAGCCTCCGGCAGCAGCGCCGCCAGTGCCGCGCCATAGGCATTGGCCACCACGAAGGCAACGATCCAGCCGGCCAGCGACAGCATTTCCTTCACCAGGCCGCGAATCAGGCTGATGATGAGGGAAGCGGTCAGCACGAACAGCACCAGGTAATCGAAAATCGTCACTGCCGTCCGCCGCCTGTCTTACACCGGCTTCAGCTTGCCGTTCAGGCCAATCTTTGCCAGTTTGGCACGTGCTTTTTCCGCATCATCCTTGTTATCGAAGGGACCGGCCTGCACGGCGGTCAGTTCGCCCGATGCGGTGCTCACCTTCTTCACCGTGGAGCGGATGCCGGCCTCGCGCAGCTTGCCCACCAGCTCATCCACCTTGTCCTGCTTCGACAGCGCAGCAATCTGCACCACGTAGCGGCTGGCCGGTGCGGCCGCCTTGCCTTCCAGGATGGCCAGCGCACGCGCCGCATCATCGCCTTTCGCAGCAGGCTTGCTCTCCTTCGCTTCCGCGCGCTTCGGCTCCGGTTTGAGCTCTTTCGGTTCCGGCTTGTGTTCGGCCTTCGCCACCTTGGTCTCGGCAGGCTTCGGCGTTTCCGTTTTAGGCGGCTTGGCTACGGGCTCCGGCGCCAGCTTCACTTCGGCCACGGGCGGCGGCGCGGTGAGCTGCTTCGCAGGCTCTTTCGCCACCGGTGCTTCAACAATTTCCTCGCTCTTGTCCAGCGCTGCGGACTGCTCGACCTTGGCGGGCGCCGGCGCCGGCGCTGCAGGCGCCGGGGTGGCTACGGCCGCCGCCGGCTTGTCCTTGGATGGAATCTGGATCGCGATATCGTTGGCCAGCGGGCGCGGCTCGGAATCGAGGATCATCGGCAGGCCGATGGCCACGGCCAGCGCCAGCGCAATGGCGCCCACCAGGCGGCGGCGCGCGCGTTTCTTCTCCGGCAAGACGGGATCGGCAGCGGCATCGCGGGAAGCGCGGCCACGGTTGCGGGAAGCCCCGCCATCGCTGTGGGAAGCGCGCTTGGACTTGGCCTTGTCGGCCAGCGATTTATCGTCTGCTGCGCGGTAGTAGCCACTGTCTTCGCCAGTGGATTCCTGCTTGTTTTTACCGAGTTTCGAGAACAAGCCCATGCGTGAATTATCTCAATGGAGTGAGGATTTTCGTGCCGCCATGACGCCTGCCACGGTGAGGAACGATCCAAAGACCACAATTCTATCATTCTCCCCGGCGCGGCTCACCGCGTTCGCATACGCTTCGCCCGGTGTGGTGAAAATATTCACACTGCGTTCGTCGCGCTCCGGCTGAATCGCCTGCACCTTGGCGGCCAGCTCGGAAGCGGCTGCCGCGCGCGGCGACGGCAGGTCGGTCAGGCACCAGTGGTCCACGTGCTCGGACATGGCCTTGATCACGCCGTCGATATCCTTGTCGTGCATGGAGCCGAACACCGCGAAGGTATAGCGGTGGAAGCCCATATTGCCGAGGTTCTGGTTCAGGGCGGACGCCGCATGCGGGTTGTGCGCCACATCCAGAATCACGCTCGGGCGGCCCGGCAGTACCTGGAAGCGGCCTGGCAGCTCCACCGTCACCAGGCCGGTGCGCACTTCCTGCGCGCCCACCGGCAGCTCCAGTTTGAGCGCCTCCAGCGCGGCCAGCGCCGCCGAGGCGTTCAGCAGCTGGTTGGCGCCGCGCAGGCTCGGATAGGCCAGCGCACTGCGGCGCTGCGAACGGCCGCCGTAATTCCACTGCTGCTTGTCGCCGGAATAGTTGAAGTCGCGGCCCATCAGCCACAGGTCGGCGCCAATTTCCACGGCGTGGTCGATCAGCGACTGCGGCGGCATCGGGTCACTGCAGATGGCCGCTTTGCCGGTGCGGAAAATGCCCGCCTTCTCGAAGCCGATCAGTTCGCGCGTGCCGCCCAGGTAATCCACGTGGTCGATATCGACCGAGGTCACGATGGACACATCGGCATCCACCACGTTCACCGCATCGAGGCGGCCGCCCAGGCCCACTTCGAGGATGGCCACATCCAGCCCGGCCTTCGACATCAGCTGCATGATGGCCAGTGTGGTGAACTCGAAATAAGTCAGCGTGGTGTCGCCGCGCACAGCTTCCACGGCATTGAAGGCCTCCACCAGCTGTGCATCGGTCGCCAGGTCGCCATTGAGGCGCGCGCGCTCGTTAAAGTCCAGGAAGTGCGGCTTGATATACAGGCCCACCTTGTAGCCCGCGCGCAGCAGGATGGACTCCAGCATGGCGCAGGTGGAGCCCTTGCCATTGGTGCCCGCCACCATGATGACCGGACAGCTGAAAGCCAGCTGCAGGCGTTCCTTGACGGCGCGCACGCGGTCCAGGCCCATATTGATCACGGTTTCGGCATGGCGCGACTCGAGCAGCGCGAGCCAGTCAGGCAAGGTAGTCGGGAGAGAGGACATAGGATGGGGCACTTCTTGAAGCTGGCGCGCGGCTTGCACCGCGCGCCATCAGGATGGATCTCAGGCCAGCACTTCGGCAGCCTGGTTTTGCAGCAGGGCCAGCAGGCGGGCGATTTCCTCGCGCATCTGGCGGCGGTCGACGATCATGTCCACGGCGCCCTTCTGCACCAGGAACTCGGCGCGCTGGAAGCCCTCAGGCAGCTTTTCGCGCACGGTGTTCTCGATCACGCGCGGGCCGGCAAAGCCGATCAGCGCTTTCGGTTCGGCGATCACCACATCGCCCATGAAGGCGAAGGAAGCGGACACGCCGCCCATGGTCGGATCGGTCAGCACGCTGATGAACGGCAGCTTCTTCTCGGCCAGCTTGGTCAGCATGGCCGTGGTTTTTGCCATCTGCATCAGCGACAGCAGGCCTTCCTGCATACGGGCGCCGCCGGTGGCAGTAATGCAGATGAACGGCACCTTCTGTTCCAGCGCGATCTGGGCGGCGCGGGCAAAACGCTCGCCCACCACGGAACCCATGGAACCGCCCATGAACTCGAATTCGAAGCAGGCCACCACGACCGGCAGGCTCATGATGGAACCGCCAAGGGCGATCAGCGCATCGGTCTCGCCGGTGGCTTCCATCGCCTGCTTCAGGCGGTCCGGGTACTTCTTGCTGTCCTTGAATTTCAGCGTATCGACCGGCAGGGTTTCCTGGCCGATTTCGTAACGGCCGCCGGCGTCCAGCAGCGCGTCCAGGCGCTCGCGGGCGCGGATGCGCATATGGTGGTCGCACTTGGGGCAAACGTGAAGGTTCGACTCCAGATCCGTACGGTACAGGACGGCCTCGCAGGAGGGGCATTTCACCCACAGACCTTCAGGCATCGTCTTGCGAGCGGCAGTGTCCGAACGCTGAATGCGCGGCGGCAGCAATTTCTCTAACCAGCTCATATTTTCTCCTGTTGCACTAACGTAGGCCGGAAGTGTAGCCGTTTTGGACTGGGCTGTCGAACCTTCCCTCTAAAATTGCAAGAGGTGCAAGATTGCTTACGAATCAAGCGCCTGCCGGATACCTGCCACGAAGGCCTGCACCCTCTGCGGCGCCTGCTCCGGCGTGCTGGCCTCGATCTCCTGGATGATGCGGCTGCCGATGACGACCGCGTCGGCCACCTCGGCCACCGCCTTCGCCGTTGCCGCATCGCGGATACCGAAACCGACGCCGATCGGCAGCTTCACGTGCTTGCGGATGGCCGCGATGCGCTGCGCGACTTCAGCGGTATCGATATTGCCCGCGCCCGTAACGCCCTTCAGCGACACGTAGTAGGAGAAGCCGCCGCCCACCTTGGCCACCTGCTGCACGCGCTGTTCGGTCGAGGTAGGCGCCAGCAGGAAGATCAGGTCCAGCTCCGCTGCGCGCATTTTGGCCGCGAATTCCTCGCACTCCTCCGGCGGATAATCGACGACGATGGCCCCATCGGCGCCCGCCTCCTGCGACGCGGCGATAAAACCATCCACGCCGATACGCTCGATCGGATTGGCATAGCCCATCAGCACCACGGGCGTGCGCTGGTTGGTTTTGCGGAACTCGCGCACATAGTCGAACACATGGCGGATACCGATACCATGCGCCAATGCGCGTTCGCAGGCGCGCTGGATCACCGGCCCTTCCGCCATGGGATCGGAAAACGGCACCCCGAGTTCCAGCACATCCGCTCCGCCCGCAACGAGCGCATGCAGCAACGGCACGGTAGCCTGCGGCGACGGATCGCCCGCCGTAATGAAAGTAACGAGCCCAGTCTTGTTCTGCGCCTTCAGCGCCTCAAACGTCTTAGCAATACGCGACATAATTTCCCTCAGCAATTAATTTCTTAATCGGGGTCAGACCCCAATTAATCTGCAATATTTCTTTTTAATCGGGGTCTGACCCCGATTAAGAAACATCAGCTGAAATCGAGGCCGGCGCGCTGGGCGACGGTGTGCATGTCCTTGTCGCCGCGGCCGGAGAGGTTGGCGAGGACGATCTGGTCGCTCGGCAGCGTGGCAGCCAGCTTCACGGCGTAGGCCAGTGCGTGCGAGCTTTCCAGCGCGGGGATGATGCCTTCGATGCGGCAGCAGTCGTGGAAGGCCTGCAGCGCTTCTTCGTCCGTAATGGGCTCATACGTCGCGCGGCCGGAGTCCTTCAGCCATGCGTGCTCGGGACCGACGCCGGGGTAATCCAGGCCCGCCGAGACGGAGTGCGTTTCGATGATCTGGCCGTCTTCACTCTGCAGCAAATAAGTGCGGTTGCCGTGCAGGACGCCAGGGTAGCCCTTCGTCAGCGAGGCTGCGTGCTTGTCGGTGTCGATGCCCTCGCCCGCCGCTTCCACGCCCACCAGCTTCGTGTTCTTCTCGTCGATGTAGGGATAGAAGATGCCCATCGCGTTGGAACCGCCGCCCACTGCCGCCACCACATAGTCCGGCTGGCGGCCCGTCATTTCGGGCATCTGCACCAGGCACTCTTCGCCGATCACGGACTGGAAGTCGCGCACCAGCATCGGGTATGGGTGCGGGCCCGCCACGGTGCCGATGATGTAGAAGGTGTTTTCGATGTTCGTGACCCAGTCGCGCATCGCTTCGTTCAGCGCGTCCTTCAAGGTCTTCGAGCCGGATTCCACCGGTACCACGGTCGCGCCGAGCAGCTTCATGCGGTAGACGTTCTGCGCCTGGCGCTTCACGTCCTCGGAACCCATGTACACCACGCACTCCAGGCCGAAGCGCGCGCAGATGGTCGCGGTGGCCACGCCGTGCTGGCCGGCGCCCGTTTCGGCGATGATGCGCGGCTTGCCCATGCGTTTCGCCAGCAGGGCCTGGCCAATCACGTTGTTGATCTTGTGCGCGCCGGTGTGGTTCAGGTCTTCGCGCTTGAAGTAGACCTGCGCGCCACCCGCGATTTCGCTCCAGCGCTTGGCGTGGTAAATCGGTGATGGGCGGCCGACGAAGTGTTTCAGCTCGTAGCGGAACTCTTCGAGGAACTCGGGATCTTTGCTGTACTTCGCATAGGCTTCGTTGAGTTCAGCCAGCGCGTAGGTCAGGGTCTCGGCGACGAAGCTGCCGCCGTAGGGGCCGAAGTGGCCTTTTGCATCAGGGAATTGGTAATCGGAGGCGTGGAACAGGCCTTTAGCTTGCGCTTTCATTTTCAGGATCTCTTTCGATAGTGGCATCGGCTGCCCGCACCGCCGCGATGAAGTCGGCGATTAACCGGGCGTCTTTGATGCCCTTGGCGGCTTCGACGCCACTACTGACGTCAACCGCGTAAGGGCGTACGCGTACTACCGCGCCAGTCGCGTTGAGTACGCTCAAGCCACCACTTAAAACGGCCCGATGCGCGAGATCTTTTGGAATGAGAGACCAATCAAATACCTTTCCTGCTCCGCCGTAGGCATCCACGAAGGTGTCGAGCAGGAGGCCCGAGAACAGCTTGCTGGAGGCACGGCAGTGTGTTTCATATTCTAGCAGCTCTTCGCCGCTGGTGTCCGGTTTCACGCGGAAGACCCGCATATAGGCCCGGTTCGCAGCAGCAGCGGCCTGCGCGCACTGCTCTGCCGTCTCGTCGCCATGGAACTGCAGCAGCGAGACCGGAGCCACGCTGACCGTCTGCGCGACTTCCTCCGCTGACGCGTTCACGAACAGGCCGGTGGCCGTGACGAATGGCGGCAGCGTGGCAATCAGCTCGGCGGCGCGCTGCGGCGTAACGTAGCGCGGGCTTTTCGGATAGAACACGAAACCCACCGCGTCCGCCCCTGCGGCAACAGCGGCGGCAACGTCTTCTTCGCGGGTCAGGCCGCAGATCTTGATGCGGGTGCGGTGCATGCTCAGGTCCTCAGAATGCGGGCAGGATGCGCGCGTTCTCGCGCGGCAGCGCCCATTTCGTATCGTACTCGATATCGGCCAGATACAACCCGTCCGGCATGAAGGTGGGCGCGGCGACCGTGCGGTCGCGGCCTGCCAGCAGTTGGCCCAGCCATGCGGGCTGCTCGCGGCCCTGCCCGATATAGACCAGCGATCCCACCAGGTTGCGCACCATGTGGTGCAGGAAGGCGCTGGCGCGCAAGGTGAACAGGATCATGTCGCCATGCCGCTCGATGCCGATTTCGTGCATATGTTTGACCGGCGTTTTCGCCTGGCAGCCCGCCGCGCGGAAAGCGCTGAAGTCATGTAGGCCCATCAGCGGCTTGACGGCTTCGCGCATCAGTTCAATATCGAGCGGGCGGTGGCAGAAACCGGCGCGCCCCGCCAGCAAAGGCGAACGCACGGTGTGGTTGTAGAGCAGGTAGTGATAGGTGCGCGAGCGTGCGCTGAAGCGGGCATGGAAATCGGCCGCCGGATCAAATTCAGCCGGGTTCTCGCTGTAGGGCAGCACTTCGTGCAGCTCTTTGGCCCAGCGCACGCCGATCGACTCCGGCAAAAAGGCGTTGATGCCGCGCACCCAGGCGTGTGTCTCGCGTTTGATATCGGTGTCGAAGTGGACGACTTGTCCGAGGGCGTGCACGCCTGCGTCGGTGCGGCCCGCGCAGGTGGTGCCGATATGCGCGCAGGCGAATTGTTCGATCGCCTGTTCCAGCTTGTCCTGCACCGTCTGGCCGTGCGGCTGCACCTGATAGCCTTGCCAGTCGGCGCCGTTGTACTGGAGTCCTAATGCGATGCGTTTCACTTCCCTGCTCTGCGGTTGGTCTGCGGAGCAGGGATTATAGCTGCATCAGCCCAGCAAGGCTTTCATCTGGTTGGCGCGCGCTACCTGCGCATCGCTGCCGCCGCGGATCACTTCTTCCAGCAGTTCGCGCGCGCCTTCCTTGTCGCCGATCTCCTGGTAGGCAATCGCGAGGTCGAGCTTCGTGTCCATTTCCATGTGGTGGGCGGACAGTTCTTCTTCGGCCATCGCAGACGCCGGTACGTCTGCAGCTGGCTGCGCGGTATCCAGCTCCAGGTCGATGCCGGACAGGTCGAACTCCTGCGCTGCGGGTGCCGGTGCGGGCGCCGGGGTATCGTCGCCTGGCAGGTCGAGCGCGAAGTCGTCGGCCGTCAGCTCCGGTTCCGGTGCAGCCGGCGCTGGTGCTGCTTCCGCAGCCGGTGCGCCTGGCAGCGTGAAGTCCATCATGTCCAGTTCAGCCAGCGGGTCGGCGGGCGCCGGGGCCGGGGCTTCGGCCGGCTTCTCTTCACCCGGCAGGTCGAGGTTGAAGTCCATGCCCAGGTCGTCCAGCGGGGACGGCTCAGGCGCTGCAACCGGCGCTGGCGCTGGCGCTTCGGTTGCCGGCGTGTTGAAGTCCATGTCGAATGCGAGGTCCATCGCATCCGGCGCGCCGGCGGCAGCCGGCGGCTCGGTTGGCGCGGGCGTCGGCGCAGGCGTATCGAAGCCCAGGCCGCCGAGATCGAAGTCCAGCACATTGTCGTCGGCGGGCTTCGGCTCCTCTGCGGCCGGCGGCGTTGGCAGCGCGGTAGCGTCCTCGTCGAAATTGAAGTCCATCAGGTTGTCGGCAGGCGCTGGCGCGGCGGCGATTGGCGGCTCGGCGGCCAGGTCCATATTCACTGCGTCCACGTCGGCCGCCGGTGCGCTGCCTTCTTCGCTGGCGAAGTCGGGCAGCTTCGCCTCTTCGTCGGCAGCGAAAGCGGCGGCGCCGGTGGCCGCGCCAACGGCCACGGCGCCGAAGCTGCCTGCGGCCTGCGCGGCGCTGGCGTACAGCGGATTCTGCGGATCGATGGACAGGCCCAGTGCCGCTGCCTGCGCCCAGTCGTCGCCCTGCCCCTTGGTCTGCGAGTACAGCTCGCTGGCCTGCATTTCGAAGGTGCGTGTGTCCTTGCGGTTGGCGTAGATCTCCAGCAGCTTCAGGCGCACGGCATTGCGTTCAGGGTGGGTGCGCAGCGCTTCCTTCAGGATCTCTTCGGCCTGTGCATCGCGGCCATAAGCGATGTACACGTCTGCTTCCGCTACCGGATCGACTTCATTGGTATCGAGCTGGCTGGCCGATGGAGCGAAGTTCGAGTTGAACACGCTGTTGCTGGTATCGACATTCTGGCCGCCTGCGTCGGCGAACATGGATGGGGCCTGCGTGCCCGGGTCGCCGAGAATGCTGGTATCGTGCTTCGGCAGCACCATCTGCGCCTTGCGGCGGCGCGACAGCATCAGCGCCACGGCAGCCAGCAGCGCGGCCAGGCCAACGCCGATCAGCTGCACATTGTCCATCAGCGTATCCATCAGCGTCGGCTGCTGGATCGGCGACGGTGCAGGCACGGCGGCCTTCTTCGGCGGCGCCGGAGGAGCGTTCACCGGCTTGCCTGCCACGTCCATCTCGGGCACCTTGTTCTGCGCGGTGGCGCCGGACTTGTTCTTCACCGCCATCAGCTTCTCCAGCTGATTGACGTTCTTTTCGAGTTCCTTCACGCGGGCTGCGGCTTCCGCTGCCTGCTGGTCGCTGGCGATCTTGTCTTCCACGCTGGCTGTCTTGCCGGCCTTGCCGGAAGCCGCACCAGCCTTGGACAGCTTGAGCTGGTCCTTCGCTTCGTTGACGGCGTTCGGTTTCTCCTGCACTTTCGCGGTGATCTTGCCTGCGGCGCTCTGGGCCGGCTCGGCGGCTTTGGCCGGGGTGCTGGCTTCCACCTGGCCGGCCAGCTTGGCACGATAGGCGTTGAAGTCGGCAGCATGCGCAACCACCACGCCGCGCGCCTCGCCGCGGCTGGCGCCGCCGCGCACTTCCTCGGCCGTCGGCACGGTCAGGATGGTGCCGGACTTCAGGCGGTTCATATTGTTGCCGGAGAAGGCTTCCGGATTGGCGCGGTACAGGGCCACCAGCATCATGTCCAGCGAAACCTCTGCTGGCTTGTACTCGGAGGCGATACGGCTCAGCGTATCGCCGGATTTCACGCGGTATTCGCTGTCGGCGGCTGCGCTCTCGCGCGGCGCCGGTGCCGGCCGCTGCTCCGGTTCCGGACGCGGCTTGCGGGCAGGCGGCGCGGGTGGCGCCGAAGGTGCCGGCGCGGGCGCTACCGCAGCAGGTGCGGGCGAAGGCGCCGTACGCAGCGGGGCGCCGGCCTGCGCTACGCTGCGGCCCACGTCTACTGGCGCAGCCACTTGCGGCGCCTGCGTCGCGCGCATGTCGGCCGGGTCCAGCAGGAAGGTGTACTCACGCACCAGGCGGCCATTGGCCCAGCTCAGCTCCAGCAGCATATCGACGAAGGGCTCGTTGATCGGCGCCGAGGAGGACACGCTGATGACCTGGCGCCCGTTGCGCTGTTCGACGGTGAAGCGCAGCCCCAGCAGGGCCGGGTTGAAGTCGATATTCGCGGCGCGGAAGGCTTCGGCCGGGGCCAGCCTGGCCTGCAGGTCGGTGGCCTCTTCCGGCGTGACGGCGGTCAGTTCGATCTCGGCGCGCAGCGGCTGGCCCAGCGAGGAAAGCACAGTGAGCTTGCCAAGGCCGGCAGCGTTTGCTGAGGTGAGCACCGCGCTGAGAACTGCGCCGGTGAGTGTTTTCAAAGCGAACGAGACGGCCCTGGAGCGTTTTTGTACTGGCATAATTGGTGTTATGTGAGTTATTCAGGGGAGCGTAGACGGTCTCCCAGACGTCCCAACATAACATCATGCCCTGCGGCATGCAAGTATTCGCCCCCCTCTGGGGGCCCAATCTGGCGTCAAACATACAAAAAGGGCCGATTTCTTATTGAAATCAGCCCTTTAAAGCCGGAACCGCAAGTAATTGATTACTTATCCAGCACGATCCTCAGCATGCGGCGCAGCGGCTCGGCGGCGCCCCACAGCAGCTGGTCGCCCACGGTGAAGGCGGAGATGTAATCGCCGCCCATTTCCAGCTTGCGCACGCGGCCGACCGGAATGGTCAGGCTGCCGGTGACGGCGGCCGGGGTCAGGTCCTTGACCGAAGCTTCACGGGTGTTCGGCACGAACTTCACCCACTGGTTGTCCTTGGCGATGATGTCGTTGATCTCGTCCAGCGGCACATCCTTTTTCAGCTTGATGGTCAGTGCCTGCGAGTGGCAGCGCATGGCGCCGATGCGCACGCACAGGCCATCGACAGGAATCGGTTTGGAGCCGAAGTCCAGGCCGCGGCCCAGGATCTTGTTGGTCTCGGCGCCGCCCTTCCACTCTTCCTTCGACTGGCCGTTGCCCAGGTCCTTGTCGATCCATGGAATCAGGTTGCCCGCCAGCGGAACGCCGAACTGCTTGGTCTCTTCAGCCGACAGGCCGTGCTGGGTGGACAGCACCTGGCGGTCGATTTCCAGGATGGCGGAAGCCGGGTTATCCAGTAGCGCTTTCACAGAGCTGTTGATGGTGCCGAACTGGGTGAGCAGCTCGCGCATGTGCTGCGCGCCGCCGCCGGATGCCGCCTGGTAAGTCATGGAGGTCATCCACTCCACCAGGTCCTGCTTGAACAGGCCGCCCAGGCCCATCAGCATGCAAGACACGGTGCAGTTACCGCCGATGAAGTTCTTCACGCCCTTGGACATGGCGTCCTTGATCACGTTCAGGTTGACCGGATCCAGCACGATGACAGCGTCTTTGTCCATACGCAGCGTGGAGGCCGCGTCGATCCAGTAGCCGTTCCAGCCCGCAGCGCGCAGCTTCGGGAACACGGCGCTGGTGTAGTCGCCGCCCTGGCAGGAGATGATGATCTCGCAGCGCTTCAGTTCATCGATATTGTTCGCGTCTTTCAGCGTGGTTTCGTTCTTTGCCATCGAGGGCGCTGCACCGCCCGTGTTGGAGGTGGAGAAGAACACCGGTTCGATGTGGGCGAAGTCGCCCTCTTCCTGCATGCGCTGCATCAGGACCGAACCCACCATGCCGCGCCAACCTACCAGACCTACGAGTTTCATTTTGATTTCCTTAAAGTGTTATGCGAGGGCCGCGACTACTGCGTCGCCCATTTGTTCCGTGCCCACTTTCGTGGTGCCGTCTTCGTAAATATCCGGCGTGCGCAGGCCCTGCGCGAGCACCTTCTTCACGGCGGCTTCAATGCGGTCTGCCTGCTCCGCCTTGTTCAGCGAGTAGCGCAGCATCATGGCGGCCGACAGGATGGTCGCCAGCGGATTCGCCACGCCCTTGCCTGCGATGTCCGGCGCCGAGCCGTGCGAAGGCTCGTACAGACCCTTGTTGTTCGCATCCAGCGAGGCCGATGGCAGCATGCCGATGGAGCCGGTCAGCATCGCTGCCGCGTCAGACAGGATGTCGCCGAACATATTGCCGGTCACGATGACGTCGAACTTCTTCGGCGCACGCACCAGCTGCATCGCCGCGTTGTCCACGTACATATGGTCCAGCGCCACATCGGGATATTCCTTGTGCACGTCGGTCACGATGTCTTTCCAGAACTGGAAGGTTTCCAGCACATTGGCCTTGTCCACACTGGTCAGGCGCTTGCCGCGCTTCTGCGCTGCCTGGAAAGCCACGTGGGCGATGCGGCGGATTTCGCCTTCCGCATAGCGCATGGTGTCGAAGCCTTCGCGCTGCCCCTTGAAGGGGCCGTCCGGGCATTCGCGCACGCCGCGCGGCTGGCCGAAGTAGATGTCGCCGGTCAGTTCGCGCACGATCAGGATATCCAGGCCGGACACCACTTCCGGCTTCAGCGTGGAGGCGCCGGCCAGTTCCGGATACAGGATGGCCGGACGCAGGTTGCCGAACAGGCCCAGGTTCTTGCGCAGGCCGAGAATGGCCTGCTCGGGACGCAGGGCGCGTTCCAGCGTGTCGTACTTCCAGTCGCCCACGGCGCCGAACAGCACGGCGTCGGCGGCTTTCGCCAGCGCCAGCGTGCCTTCCGGCAGCGGGTGGCCGTGCGCTTCATAGCCTGCGCCGCCAACCGGCGCGGTTTCCATCTCGAATTGCTCGCCCAGCGCGTTCAGCACCTTCACGGCCTGGGTAACGATCTCAGGGCCAATGCCGTCGCCCGGCAGGATTGCGATTTTCATGTTGTTATCTCTGAGCTTAAATGACGTTGGCCAGCCAAGGCTGGTTCGCCAGATGACGCTCTTCGAAAGCGCGGATGCTGTCTGCATGGCGCAGGGTCAGGCCGATATCGTCGAGTCCATTCATCAGGCAGTATTTGCGGAAGGCGTCGATCTCGAAGGGATAGGAGATGCTGCCATTGGCGTTCGTAATGCGCTGGTTTTCAAGGTCCACCACCAGGCGGTAACCGGGGAAGGCCTTGACTTCATTGAACAGATGATCGATCTGCGCTTCAGTCAACACAACGGGCAGCAGCCCGTTCTTGAAGCAGTTATTGAAAAAGATGTCGGCAAAGCTGGGTGCGAGAATGGCGCGGAAGCCAAACTGATCCAGCGCCCACGGCGCGTGTTCGCGCGAGGAGCCGCAGCCGAAATTCTTGCGGGTCAGCAGAATGCTGGCGCCCTGGTAGCGCGGCTGGTTCAGCACGAAGTCCGGATTCAGCGGACGCTTGCTGTTGTCCATGCCCGGTTCGCCGTGGTCGGTGTAGCGCCACTCGTCGAACAGGTTGGGACCGAAGCCGGTACGGCGAATCGACTTCAGGAACTGCTTCGGAATGATGGCATCGGTATCGACATTGGCGCGGTCGAGCGGTGCAACGAGTCCGTCAAGAACAGTAAATTTTTCCATGATACTCAGCGGTTGGTGCGACGGCGGGACCGTCGCGGCCCGCCGTACTGCGGTGTTATTTTTTGCCGGCGCCTTCCACTACCTGGCCGACCTTCTGCACATCTTTTCCGATGCCGGAAATGGTGTTGCAACCAGTTAGAACGATGGTAGTGAGTGCGATAGCGAGAATGGTTTTCATGTTTGGACTCTTGAACTAGTTGTTATAGGTCAGCGCAGGGCGCGCACATCGACAAAATGGCCGGCGATACCGGCGGCGGCCGCCATGGCAGGCGATACCAGGTGGGTACGCCCGCCCTGGCCCTGACGGCCTTCAAAATTACGGTTGGAAGTGGAGGCGCAGCGTTCGCCCGGATCGAGGCGGTCGGCGTTCATCGCCAGGCACATCGAGCAGCCCGGCTCGCGCCATTCAAAGCCTGCGGCCTTGAAGATGGTGTCCAGGCCTTCGCGTTCGGCCTGTTCCTTCACCAGGCCGGAACCCGGCACCACCAGCGCCAGCTTCACGTTCGAGGCGCGCTGCTTGCCGCGCACGACAGCAGCGGCGGCGCGCAGGTCTTCGATGCGCGAGTTGGTGCAGGAGCCGATAAAGACTTTATCGATGCGGATGTCGGCGATCGCGGTATTCGGCGTCAGGCCCATGTAGACCAGCGCTTTTTCCATGGCGTCGCGCTTGACCGGGTCTTTTTCCTGGTCCGGATCGGGCACGCGCGCATCGATGGCGGTCACCTGCTCCGGCGAGGTGCCCCAGGTCACTTGCGGAAGGATGTCGGCGGCGTTCAGCGTAACGACCATATCGAACTTCGCGCCCGGATCGGAATGCAGGGTGCGCCAGTACGTTACGGCGTGATCCCAGTGCGGGCCGGCCGGCGAGAAGGGACGGCCCTTCACGTAGTTGATGGTGGTGTCGTCCACCGCCACCATGCCGGCGCGGGCGCCTGCTTCAATGGCCATATTACAGACCGTCATACGGCCTTCCATCGACAGCGAACGGATGGTGGAGCCGCCGAATTCGATGGCGTAGCCGGTGCCGCCTGCGGTGCCGATCTTGCCGATCACGGCCAGCACGATGTCCTTGGCGGTCACGCCGGCCGGCAGTGCGCCGTCAACCTGCACCAGCATGGCCTTCGATTTCTTGGCCAGCAGCGTTTGGGTCGCCAGCACGTGCTCCACTTCGGAAGTGCCGATGCCGTGCGCCAGGCAGCCGAAGGCGCCGTGGGTGGAAGTGTGCGAGTCGCCGCACACCACCGTCATGCCCGGCAGGGTTGCACCCTGCTCAGGGCCGATGACGTGCACGATGCCCTGGCGCTTGTCGTTCATATTGAAATACGTAACGCCGTATTCCTTGGTGTTGGCATCCAGCGTTTCCACCTGCAGGCGCGAGATAGGATCCTCGATGCCATGGCTGCGGTCCGTGGTGGGGACGTTATGGTCGGCCACGGCCAGCGTGGCGGACAGGCGCCATGGCTGGCGATTGGCCTCGCGCAGGCCGTCGAAAGCCTGCGGGCTGGTCACTTCGTGCACGAGGTGGCGGTCGATATACAGGATGGCGGTGCCGTCTTCCTCGGTACGCACCACATGGGATTCCCAGAGTTTGTCGTAAAGCGTCTTCATGATTGCTGCTAACTGCCTGTGTGAGAGAGTTTCATTTTGATTATGCCACAGTTTGTGCGCTGCAAAACAAGCCCGGTTTCCGCCTCGTGAGCCGATACGCCTTGATGCCCAGCGCGCCGTGAGGCGCCCTTGTTAATAAAAAAGCCTGCCGACTTTTGAGGGTCGCAGGCTTTTGGTACTTCGTGGATCTTGGCTTTTTCTTATGCCGCCATCCGTACATTGCTCCTGCAACCGTCCATCAGGAAGGATAGACCCACGACTAGAACCAGGTCGCCTTCCGCGGAGCGCGCGGTGCCGGTAATGCCTTCGACCGCAATCGCGGTCATCGGTTTAATCACGAGGTCGGCGGTGCCGTCAACGGCCGCCACAGCCAGGATGTATGGCTGCGGTGCGTTGATGACGATGCCCACGCGTTCGGAGCACAATTCGTAGCCCAGCGCGCCAGCCAGCGTACGCACCGGCAGCGGACGGCCCTGGTCTTTCAGCACCGGCGCGCCGCCCACTTCCATGAAGGTTTCCGGCAGTTCCACGACGCGCTGCACCACGGCCATCGGCAGCGCCAGCAGTGCACCCGAGGTCGAGACCAGCATGGTCGGCACAATCGACAGCTCGATCGGCAGGCGGATGGCAAACTTGGTGCCCTTGCCCAGCGCGGATTCGATGTGGATGGCGCCACGGTTCTTTTCCACGGCGGTCTTCACCACGTCCATGCCCACGCCGCGGCCGGACACCGAGGAAGCCACTTCCTTGGTCGAGAAGCCCGGCAGGAACACCAGCTGGTAGGATTCGTCGTCGCTCAGGTTGGCGCTCGGCGAGATCAGGCCCTTCTCTGCTGCCTTGCGGCGCAGGCCGGCCGGGTCCATGCCCTTGCCGTCGTCCTGCAGCACGATCATGACGCTGTTCGCTTCCTGCCATGCTTTCAGGGAGATATAGGCCTTGGCCGGTTTGCCCGCCGCCACACGCACGTCCGGCGATTCCACGCCGTGGTCCAGCGCATTGCGCAGCATGTGCACCAGCGGGTCGTACAGGCTGTCCACCACCACGCGGTCCACTTCGGTTTCCGCACCTTCGATGGTCAGTTCGACTTCCTTGCCCAGGTCTTTTGCCAGTTCGCGCACCAGGCGCGGGAATTTCTGGAACAGGCGGCCCACCGGCTGCATGCGGGTGGCCAGCGTGGCGCGCTGCAGTTCGGTGGAATAGCGTGCGGCACGTTCCAGCGTTTCGGTCAGAGCGCCCATCAGCGTGGCGGCCTGGCCTTCGAACTTGAACTGCTGCAGGCGTTCCAGCAGCACGGCGGCCTGGTTGGCGGCCTGCACCGATTCACCCGCCACTTCGAGCAGCGCGTCCAGCTTGACGGCGTCGATACGGATCGATTCTTCCTTGGCGGGTGCGGACGTCTGCGGACGCTCTTCGCGGCGGTCCACGCCATCCCACTTCTTGCCGCCGGCTTCGGCCGCTGCCGGCGCCGGCGCGGCCGCAGCTTCGGCTGCAGCCGGCGCTGCGGTGGCCGGTCGGGTGTAGCTGCCGGGCGGCATGACCGCTTCGTACATGCCTTCCCAGTCCACCTTGCCGTCCGCGGGCGCGGCCGCAACCGGCGCAGCAGCAGCGGCAGGCGCCGGCGCTGCTGCTGCAGGCTTGGCGGCCGGCTTGGCGCTGTGCACCTTGCCTTCGATGGCGTCTTTCAGGATCGCTTCCAGGTCCTGCGGCATGGCGCCCAGGCTCTCCGGCGCAGCGCCGTTATTCAGTTCGGACAGCTGGTCGGCCACAAAGCCCGATGCCTGCAGCGCCGCTTCGATGGACAGCGGCGTAACCGGCGCGGCGCCGGTGCGCAGTGCATCGAACAGGTTTTCCGTCAGGTGGCAGGCCGTCACCAACGCGCCGAGGTTCATGAAGCCCGCTCCACCCTTGATCGTGTGGAAGGAGCGGAACACGGCATTCAGTGTTTCTTTGTTGTCTGGGTCGCGTTCGAGGCGCAGCAAGTGCTCCTCAACGTTGACTGCCAGGTCCATCGCCTCAACGACGAACTCCTTGAGCATATCGTCCATCAGAACCCCAGATCGGCAAGAAGATCGTCAACACTATCCTGGCTCAGTGCAACCGTAGGCGTCGAAGGACCAGACATCAGCGACACCTCTTTCTGCGCAATCTTCTCGCGCACATCGGCCGGCGCGTTGTCGCGCAGCAGCTGGGCCAGTTCGTTTTCAACCGTCTTGGTGATCACGACCACTTTCTTGATCAGCTGGCCGGTGATGTCCTGGAAGTCCTGCGCCATCATGATTTCCAGCAGGCGCGCCTTTTCCGCTTCGGTGGCTTCGGACACGGCCTGGGCGAAGGCGCGCGAGTCGCCTGCCAGCACCTTGAACTCCTCGATGCTCAGCTTGCCCTCGAACAGGGCTGTCCAGCGGTCTTCCATTTCCTTGGATTTCTTGGACAGCACGTCCTGCGCCGGCATGCCGTCGTCCAGGGTGTTCAGCACCTTGTTGGCGGCCTGCTCGGTCAGCGAGGCCACGTATTCCAGGCGGTCCTGGGCGTCCACGATCTGGGTCGACGCTTCGGTCAGGGCCTTGTCGTAGCCCAGTTCGCGCAGGGAGTCGTGCAGCAGGCGCACAATGCCGCCCAGGCGTTCGAACATGCTGCCGTCATGCGGCTCGCCATCGGCGGCGGCGGGCGCTGCTGCGGCGGCGGCCGGTGCAGCGGGTGCAGCAGCAGCGGCCTCGGCCGGACGGGCGGACGAGATTTCGTCAAACAGGCTTTCCAGGTCATCTTCTGCTGCGGCGGCTGCCGGAGCGGGGGCCGGGGCCGGAGCCGGGGCGCTGGCGCGCTGCGCGGACACTTCCTCGAATAATGCGTCGAAATCATCTGCGGCGTCGGTCATAATCCCTGCTTCTCCATAATCAAAAAATTGCTGCCGTCCTTGCCCAAGCCGCGCTTGCGATGACGCTGGGCAATATTAACGCACTTCCGCGAGTGTAGCAGGGGGCAGCCCCCTTGTTCAATCGCCGTGGTGCCAAAGGGAAGGCAAAGTGCAGGCCCATGCCCAAAAGTGACAGGGAGTGTTGTATTTGAGTTCGGCCAGTGTTATAGACAAATCCACATTTCGCAGCTCCCTTGCGCCGGGGAGCAGTGTTTATTGATCGATATCAAGTCTTTCCAAGCTGGCAAGGCTTGCAAATCGGGCTACAATGAAAGCGGGCACCTGACTCTTTTAGGCTTAAAGGAGGCTGTTATGTACCGTAAGATCCTCGTTACCACCGATGGTTCCGCCGTCTCCCGCATGACGGCCTGCGCCGGCGTGTCCTTCGCCCAGCAGATGGGCGCCGAGGTGCTGGCCCTGTTCGTCGCGCCCGAATACCAGTACCCCATCTATGTGGAAATTATTCCGCCCAGCTACCCCAGCGAGGAGGAATACCGCGCCGCCATGCAGCGCGCGGGCGCCGAGCATACGCAGTCCATCGTCGATTCCTGCGCCAGGAAAAGTGTGCGCTGCGAGGCGATAACGGCGTTCTCCGAGAGCGCCGCGCTGAAGATTGTGGAGGTGGCGCAGTGCCATGGCTGCGACCTCATCTTCATTGGCTCGCACGGCCGCAGCGGTTTTGGCCAGCTGCTGCTGGGCAGCGTAACCAACAAGGTACTGTCGCATACCCGGATCCCCGTCCTGGTGCACCGCCTGCTGAAAGAACCGCTGCCTGAATAGGACAGGTAAACGATTTTCATTGCTGCTTTGCCGCAAAACAGGCATCGCACAGCTATCTTTTGAATAATGGTTGATGCAATAATGTAAGCCTCAGTTACTGATCACCGGGCCCATAAGAATGATAAGAATTGTGATTGCCGATGACCATACGATCATGCGCGAAGGGCTCAAGCGCATTCTCGACGGTGCACAGGATATCGACATCGTTGGCGAAGCGATCGACGGCTTTGAAGTGCTGCGCCATGTGCGCCAGGGCGGCTTCGACCTGCTGCTGCTCGACCTCTCGATGCCCGGCCGCAGCGGGGTGGACCTGATCCGCCAGATCCGCAGCGAAGCGCCCAAGCTGGCCGTGCTCATTCTCACCATGCACGAGGAAGAACAGTACGCCGTGCGCGCCATCCGCGCCGGGGCCCAGGGCTATCTCACCAAGGAATCGGCCGGCACCCAGCTGGTGGGTGCGATCCGCAAGGTGGCCTCCGGCCGGCCCTACATCAGCACCGAGGTGGCGGAACAGCTCGCCCTCAACATCATGACGCCCAACGAGAGCCTGCTGCACAAGCAGCTGTCGGATCGCGAATTCGAGGTATTCTCCCTGCTGGTGTCCGGCAAGTCCATCACGGAAATTGCCAACGGCCTGCACCTGAGCGTGAAAACAGTGAGCACGCACAAGACCCGCATCATGCAGAAAATGGGCATGAGCTCGCTGTCTGAAATGGTTCAATACGCGGTCGCGCACAAGCTGCTATCGCCCTTCAAAACTTAGTCCGCAAGGAGCTTTGCGTCAGACTATTCCTACAAATGCCCGCAGGCTCCTACGGGCATATTCAGCGCATACCGATATCATTCCTACCCCCTAGTTGGCATACTGAAACCATCCAAAGCACGTTGCCGCCAAGCTAGATCGATGTTCTCGCGGCATCGCACAATGAAATCAAACCGGATGACCTGAACAGGAGAACAGCATGCCACCCATGCACACCAGCGACCTGCGTGCCGTCAGCCCTTCGACCGTGATGGAAGCCGGTCGCCAACGCCAGGGCCGGCTGTGGTCGAATCTGAAAGAAGTCTGCGACCTGCTCCGGATTCCCGCCTGCAATATCCACACCGACGAACTGCTGTTCCAGCACGTGCAGTTCAAAACCGGGCAGCGCATCCACACCATCGGCCAGGCTTTCGACACGCTGTATATCGTCAATTCCGGCTTCCTGAAAACGGTGCTGATCGACGAGTTCGGCAACGAGCAGGTGCTCAGCTTCCCGATGAAGGGCGACATGCTGGGCGTGGATGGCATCCACACCCGCCACTACGCTTCCGAGGCGGTGGCGCTGTCCGATTGCGACCTGATCCTGCTGCCCTTCAAGAAGCTGACGGCCCTCGGCCGCGTGCACCTGGAACTGGAGAACATGATGTACGGCGTGATGAGCCGCGAGCTGGTGCGCGAGCAGGCCATGATCGGCATGCTGGGCGCCCTCAGCGCCGAGGCGCGCGTGGCGCGCTTCCTGATCGCGCTGGCGGACCGTTTCGCGCAAATGGGCTATTCGAGCAAGCTGTTCAACCTGCGCATGACACGCCATGAAATCGGCAGCTATCTCGGCCTCACGCTGGAAACCGTGAGCCGCACCCTGTCGGCCTTCAACGAGATCGGCCTGATCACCGTGGACCAGCGCACCATCGGCATCAAGGATCCGGAGGCGCTGAAAACCCTGCGCCGCCTGCCGCCCTCCCGCTCGCGCGGCAAAGGCGCCGCCGCCCTCTCGCGCAAGGAGGCCGAAGCCCTGGCCGCACCGGTGCAGCTGGTGGCGGCAGTGTAAAGATTTACCCCGGCTTTACCCAGCTTGGCCCGCTTCGGCGGGCCTTTTTTATTTTGTGGCCGGCGCAGAAATCGCTTGCGTTTCCGGCACGCCTGCCCAATAATTCAAATGCGAATGATTCTTATTTAGAGGAAGACCTTATGACCACCACGACCGCCCCGACCACCGCTGCCGCTGCGCTGGCAACGCCGGCCAGTCCGGCTGCCCCTGCGGCCGCCGCACCGGTACGCCGCTTCACCACCGCCAGCCTGATGCAGGACCAGCGCGAAGTCGAAATTGAACATGGCGGCCGTATCTACCGCCTGCGCATCACCCAGCTGAACAAGCTGATCCTGACCGCCTGATCCCCGTTTCATTCCCCAAGCCAGCCATCCGCCCCCCCGCGGTAGCCAGCGACCACTCCCCAGGAGAGTCCCTATGGCTATCGAGCACACCGATCCGATTTTTGCCGCCCCTGTCCAGCACGGCCACCAGCCTGAGCTGATGCTGAGCGCCGTCCTGCACCTGATGTCGCACTACACCGCGAGCGCCGACCGTGGCGCCTGCGTCAAGCTGGCCTCGGTCATCGAGCGCCATCTGAAGGCGCTGGCCAGCCTGCCCGACCTGGCGCCGGTGCTGAGCGCCACCTGCCAGCAGTTGTCCGAACAATGGGCCGCGGTGGTGGAGCGTTCGCTGCCGCCGCCGAAAGACGATGCCGGTTTCCTCAGCCGCATCATGACGCGCAACCGCCCTGCCCCGCAGGCCGCATAGCTTTCCACCATGTGCGACCAACATGACACGCCCGCGAACGCGGGCGATGGCGGCACTTCGCGCCGCCGCCGCATCTGGGAATTGGGCCATACCTGCCACTGCCCCCTGATCGGCGTCGGCCTGCCGCTGGCCAGCCTGCGCAAGCTGGTGGGCAAGGTCACCGGCGGCACCGTCGTCGCCGACGATTACGAAGTCCACGTGGGCGTGGTCAGCGAATGCGGCGCCCGCAACAAGCTGTCGGAAGCGGTGCAGAAGGAACTGGAGCGCCGCTATGCCACCGTGCTGCTGCGATTCCGCACCGCCCGCTCCACGGAGCAGCTGGAGGCGCTATGGCGCGCGGCGGTCGCCAGCGGCGATGTCTCCGGCGCCTTCTGGGCCGGCCTCACGCATGCACGCTGCACGCCGCAGCTGGAAGAAAAGATGTGCCGCGACCTGCACATGATCCAGCACCAGGCAGGCGCCTGCGCGCGGGCCGACATCAAGCACTTCAATGCCGTGGTCGAGGAGAAGGCGCAGCTGGAGCACGAGCTGGCCCGCCTGCAGCAGCGCAGCGCGGCCATGCAGCTGGAACGCACGGCGGAACAGGAGCGCCATGCCACGCAGTCCATGCAGCTGCGCGCCCAGCTGGTTGGTCGCGACAGCATGATCGATTCGCTGCGGCAGGAACTGGAACAGCTGCGCGCCTCGATTCCCGGGCTGGCAAGCCGCGAGCGCCTGCAGCAGCAGGCGGCGCTGAGCGCGGAACGCGAGCAGCAGGCGCGCCAGCAGATGCTGGAACTCAAACGCGAACTGGCCGAAGCACGTGCAGCTGAAGAAGCAGGGCGCGCAACCGCCCAGGCGGCACATGGCGGCGGCGATCCGGCGCATATCGCGCGCGCTTCGGCGCTGGCCGCGCAGGGCGATGAACTGCCGCCGGAAGGCACGCCGCTGCTGCCGCAGCTGGCGGAACGCAGCGTGCTCTGTGTGGGCGGGCGCAATGGCAGCGTGGCCAGCTACCGCATGCTGGTGGAACGCAGCGGCGCGCAGTTCGCGCACCACGACGGCGGGCTGGAAGACAATGTGGGCAAGCTGGAATCCAGCCTTGCCGCAGCAGATCTCGTGATCTGCCAGACCGGCTGCATCAGCCACAGCGCCTACTGGCGCGTGAAGGACTTTTGCAAGCGCACCGGCAAGCGCTGCGTCTTCGTGGAAAACCCCAGCATCTCCAGCCTGCAGCGCGGGCTGGAAGAACTGGCGCCGTAAAGTAAAACGCCGCGGCGTGTGTCAGTACACGTCGCGGCGGTAGCGCCCTTCTTCCGCCAGCGCATTCAGCGCGGCATCACCCAGCACTTCACGCAGCGCCGCATCCACGCCTGCCGCCATGCCATCCAGGCTGCCGCAGACGTAGATGGCCGCGCCATCGGCAAGCCATGCACGCAGGACCGCCGCATTCAGCGGCAGCAGGTCCTGCACATAGCGTGCAGTTTCGCCCGCATCGCGCGACCAGGCAAAATCACCGCGTTCCAGCAGGCCCGCAGTGCGCCATGCCTGCAGCTCCTCGCCGTAGTGCGCATCGTGCGCGGCATTGCGTTCGCCGAACAGCAGCCAGTTGCGGCCGAGGCCTGCACGCACACGCGCCTTCAGGTGGCCGCGCAGGCCCGCCATGCCGCTGCCATTGCCGATCAGGATCAGCGGACGGGCGGCATTTTCTTCGAGACGGAAACGGCGGTGCTGGCGCAGGCGCAGCGGCACAATGGTGCCCAGCGCCGCCTGATGCAGCCAGCCGGAGGCTGCGCCATGCGAGCCGTCGGCGTGCGTGTGCAGGCGCACCAGCAGATGCACGCGGCCATCGGCCGGAATGGAAGCGATGGAATAATCGCGCGCATGCTCCGGATCGGAGGGCGGCGCAATCTGCACCAGGTCGCCGGACTGCCAGTCGGGCAGTGCAGCCTCGGAAGGCTCCAGCTCCAGGTGCGCGAGCGGCGCACCTGCGCTGCCCGGATTGATGATGCGGCGCGCAGCCAGGCGCCAGCCGGCGAACGCGGGGGCGCCCCAGTCCGGCGCGTCGCTGGTGCCCGCCAGGTGGCTCAGCTGCTGGCGCCAGTGGCTGATGGCTGCGGCGCTGCTGCGGTCCACCTCGATGCGTTCGAACAGCGGCTGCGCGCCCTGCGCCGCCAGCCAGCCGTCCAGCGCGCGGCCGAAGCCGCAGAAATGGCTGTAGCTGCTGTCACCCAGCGCCAGCACGGCGTAGTGCAGGTTCTGCAGCGCCACGCCGCGCGTCATCAGCCGGCTGGCGAAACCGGCTCCCGCATCGGGTGCATCGCCTTCGCCGTAGGTGCTGACGATGAACAGCGCCCGTTCAGCGCCCAGCAGGGCTGCTTCATCCACGCCGGACAGTTCAACGGTGCGCACGGCGATGCCGGCAAGGCGCAGCGAGGCAGCCGTCTGCTGCGCCAGTTCTTCGGCATTGCCGGTCTGGCTGGCGTAAGCCACCAGCCAGCCGCCCTGCTCCGCTTCGGCACGCGCCGCGGCGCGCTTGCGCCGGTGGCGCAGGTAAGGCAGCAGGCATACCAGGCCATAGCCTGCAAAGCAGGCGACCGTCAGCGCCAGCCGCGTTGTATCGTTTGTCAGGATCATTCTTGTTCCAGCATGCCGCGGAAGCGGCTGCTCATATACTCGCGCAGGCCTTCGCCTTCGCGCACCACGAAGTGCGCGGCGAGGCCTTTGCGTTCAGCCAGCAGCAGTCCCTCGCGCACGCCCAGTACGGTGAGTGCGGTAGACCAGGCATCGGCTGCCATGCATTCTTCGTGGATCACCGTGACCGATGCGATGCCGTTCGCAACCGGCATGCCATGGCGCGGGTCGATGGTGTGGGCATGGCGCCGTCCATCGTGCATGAAGAAGCGGCGGTAATCGCCCGAGGTGGCGACCGCCAGCCCATGCAGCGCGGCGATGATTTCTTCCGGCCCGGCCGCATCCACCTGCTCCAGCGACACCCACCACGGCAGGCCGTCCTGCTTCATGCCCGCGCCGCGCAGTTCGCCGCCCACCTCAACGAGGTAATCACGCACGCCCTGCCCTTCAAGGTAGCGCGCGAGACAGTCCACGCCATAGCCTTTGGCCACGGCTGACAGGTCGAGCTGCATGCCGCCCGGCTGGAAGGCGCGGCGGCGCGGCGGATCGAGTTCGAGGCTGGTGCGTGCATGCTGCGCCGCCAGCGACTGCGCTTCCTGGCGCGATGGCGGCACAAAGTCCGGCTGGCCGAAGCGCCCGCCGGGGCCGAAGCCCCACAGGTTCACCAGCACGCCGGCCGTGGGATCGCAGGCACGGCCCGTGACGTTCGCCACCGCAGCGGCAAAGGACAGCACCTTGAAAAATTCTTCGGGAAGCACCTGCCAGGTTCCGGCAGGTGCGCGGTTGAAGCGGCCCAGGTCGGAATCCGCCTCCCAATGGCTCATCTGCGCCACCACGCGGTCAAGCTCGGCCTGCAGGCCGGCCTGATAGTCCACACTGGAATCACTTGCCACCAGCCGCACGGACCAGCTGGTGCCCATGCTCTCGCCGTGGAATTCGCGCAGCACGCCGCCGGCAGGCGGCGGGTCTTGCGAGATCTGCAGCGGCAGCAGTACCCGGCGCGTGGCGGCTGGCGGCATCGTTACCTTTACTGCGGCAGCACTTCAACCGTGGCCGCGTAAGTCACGCGGCGCGGCGGCATCTGCGGCGCCTGGCCAGGCGTTGGCTGCGCCGGACGCGCAATCACCGGCCAGCTGGAGCTCACCAGGTACATGCCTGCGGCCGGAATCGTGAAGGTGATTTCGCCTTTGGCATCGGTGGTCTGGCGGATTTCACCCAGCGTGCCACGATAGCGCACGCCGCCCGGAATCAGGCTGAAGGCCTGGTTCGCGGCTGGTTTGCCATCCAGCAGGAAGCGCCAGGTGGCCTGCTCCCCCGCACGCATATCGTTCGGGTGCGTGACCGGCACCAGCTCCAGTCCCTTGCCGGTCGGCTTGAACACCGCATCGTCGGTCTTGTTGGCGCTGACGAAGGACTCCAGGCGGCTGCTGGTGCGCGTCACTTTCAGCTCTTCCGCATTGGCCGGCACGTCGGTCGCGAATTTCTCTTCGGTGCCACGGAAGCGCTTCACTTCGCCGCCTGCTTTCCAGCTTGCGTTCACGCTTTGCTGAACCAGCTGCACCTTGTAGGTGCCCGGCTTATCCATCTTGATGTCGAAGGTGCTGCGCAGACGGCCGGTCTGGGCGTTCTGCAGCGGCACGGCGGAACCGTCCGGGCCGATCACGGTCAGCGCATCCAGCTTCAACGGCTGGTGGTCGATGTCGAACAGGTCTTCCGAAATCGCGGCATCGAAAGTCACCCATGGTTCCTTGCTGTCCACCAGCGTGGACGAAGGCAGCAGCCATGGCTTGTGCGCCTGGGCGCTGAAGGCTGCGCCGGCCAGTGCCAGCGCGATCAGGGTCTTGGTCAGTTTCATGCGCGGCTCCTTACGGTTTCAGTTGAACGACGACGTCACCCAGTTCTTCCTTGCCCTTCACCGGCACGTCCTGCGCCGATTTTGGTGGCCATGCGAATGGCACTTTCACCACTTCGCGGCCGCCCGCTTCGCGCGAGGCTTCCACCAGCAGCGTGTACTGGCCGGCCGGCAGCTTGGCCAGCGCATCTTTCGCACCCGGGAAGGTCAGCGTGTGTTCGCCCGGCGCGCGCGTGGCGCCGCTCACACCGTCCACCGGCATCGTCATGTCGCGGCCTGCCTTGCGCCACCACTGGCGCATGTCCTTCAGCCACTTGGTGCCCGCGTTGTCGCGCTTCTTGGTGTCGTACAGCACGGCCAGGTTGGCGACGACTTTCTGCTCGCCGTTTTCCACCCATGCCGCGACATAGGGACGGTGATATTCGGCGACGTTCAGTTGCGGGATATCGACTTTGAGGGCCAGGTCGGCCGCCATCGCAGTAGTGCTGAGCAGGGGAAGGCTGAGCGCGACGGTGTAGCGTGGTTTCATGGTGTGCCTGTGGTTGAGGATTAGTGAATAAACAGCAGAGCAATAACAAAGGGAATCAGCACGCCCAGGCCGACCATGGGCCAGGTGAAGGGACGGTTGGCAGCGTGGAACTTCAAAATTAGCAGGCCGGTGATGCAGAACACCAGGCAGGCTGCGGCAAAAATATCGATAAACCAGTTCCAGGCGGTGCCGGTATTGCGGCCCTTGTGGACGTCGTTCAGCCAGGAGATCCAGCCGCGGTCCGTATTCTCGAATTCGGCGGCGCCGTCTTCCAGGCCGATGCGCACCCAGGCATCGCCGCCCGCTTTCGGCATCGGCAAATAGACCTCGTCCACCGCCCATTCGGCGCTGCGGCCGCCGGCCTTGACCTTCCAGGTCGTTTTCAGCCATTGCTCGGCGCTCGCCGGCAGCGGCGCCTTGTCGCCGTCGTGTTCTTCGGCGAAGGCCTTGAGTTCCTTCAGCAGCGGCGCGGGCGCCGTAGCCTGCTGGCGCACCACCGTGGGTTTGGCTTCGATCTGGGCCGCGTGGTTGAGCGTAATGCCGGTAATGCTGAACAGGAACATGCCCAGCAGGCAGAGTGCGGAACTGATCCAGTGCCACTGGTGCAGGTTCTTCAGCCACACCGCCTTGCTGGCGGCTTTTGCTTGCGTTGGGGATGGACCGCTCAATTTTTACTTTCGATAACCGTGCATGGACCAGCCCACTGCTGGCGACTTGCAAATGATAATGATTATCATTAACGGCGTCAACGTGGCTTTCGTATCGTAATGTAGAGCTTGCAAATGCAATTGAGAACGATTATCATTTCGCGAATCTTAAAAAATCTGCCAGCCAGTTCTCCACTTCGTCGTGAACCAGCCAGCTTTTCACGAACCACTGGAGAAATTACTTTGTCCCCTATCCGTAGCCGCAAGCACGCGCTTGCTACCCAGCCTCTGCTGAACCAGTCCCTGTTTGCTCTCGCCGCCATCGGCATGCCGTTCGCGGCATCCGCCCAAACGGCCGAGAAAACCATGTCCGAAGTGAAAGTGGAAGCCAGCGCCGACGTGCCGTACAAGGCGGATAAAGTTTCCTCCCCTAAACTGACCCAGCCCCTGGTCGATACGCCGCAGACCATTTCCGTGATCAAGAAGGAAGTGATCCAGGAACAGGGCGCCAGCTCCATCATCGAAGCCCTGCGCAATACGCCGGGCATCACCATGCAGCTGGGCGAAAACGGCAACACCAGTGCCGGCGACACCTTCCAGATGCGCGGCTTCTCGACCCAGTCCTCCGTGTTCATTGACGGCATCCGCGACCTGGGCGCTGTGACCCGCGATACCTTCAATATCGAACAGATCGAAATCTCGAAAGGCCCGGCCGGCGCCGACATCGGCCGCGGCGCAGCCTCAGGTTACATCAACCTGGTCAGCAAACTGCCGAACCGCGAAAACGCCACCAGCGCCACCGTCAGCTACAACAGCGGCGAAACCAAGCGCGTGACGGGCGACCTGAACCGTACCATCGGCGACAATGCCGCCTTCCGCATCAATGTGATGGCGCAGGACGGCGGCCAGATGGGCCGCAAGGTCATCGACAACGAGAGCAAGGGCATTGCGCCGTCGATCGCTTTCGGCCTGGGCACCCCAACCCGCGTCTACCTGTTCTCGCAGCACGTGCGCCAGGACAATACGCCAGACGGCGGCATCCCCAGCGTGGGCGTGCCGGGCTTCTATAATGCCAGCGCTTCGCTGCGCACCGCGCCGCGCGTGAGCCGCGAAAATTACTACGGCCTGGCCAGCGACTACGAGAAAGTCGATGCCGACATGGGCACGATCAAGATCGAGCATGAGCTCGGTCCTAAAACCACGCTGACCAACACCACCCGCTACGGCAAGTCCAAGATGGACCGCATCCTGACCGGCATCAATACCCTGACCGCCGCCGGCGCCCAGAACACCTGGACCGTGAGCCGTTCGCGCCAGAGCTTGCTGCAGGAAAATGAGATCCTGGGCAACACCACTAATGTGGTCACGGAAGTGCAGGCCGGCAATGTGAAACACACCATCTCGACCGGCCTGGAAGTGCTGTCGGAAGAACAGTTCTCGCCTACCCGTTCCGGCCTGGGCACCGTGAGCGCCGCCAACCTGTATGCACCGAACCCGAACGACGCGCTGACCGCCTTCGCACCCGTGCTGACCGGCGCCTACACCCAAGGTAAAACCCGCACCGCAGCCGCCTACTTCTTCGACACCATCGAACTGAGCCCGCAGTGGCAAGTGAACGGCGGCGTACGCTACGAGCACTACAACACCACCACCAACTCGGTTGCCTTGTCCACCGCCACCAGCAACCCGACGCTGCCGGTCGGCACCCTGGTGCCAAGCCGCGTGGAAGCGTCGGACGAACTGGCCAGTTTCAAGGCCGGCGTGCTGTACAAGCCGGTCAGCACGGCCAGCATCTATGCCGCTTTCTCGAATTCGAAGACGCCACCGGGCAGCGCGAACTTCTCGCTGAGCGCTACTGCAGGCAATATCAACAATCCGAACATGGATCCGCAGAAGACCACCAATATCGAGATCGGTACCAAGTGGGACATCCTGCGCGAGAAGCTGTCGCTGACCGCAGCCCTGTACCGCACGGATAACAAGAACGAGATCTCGCTGCTGGATACGGCCACCAACACCTACTCGCAGCTGGGCAAGCGCCGCGTGGAAGGCCTGGAGCTGGGCGCCGTGGGCCAGATCACCGACAAATGGAACATCACGGCCGGCATCGCCACCATGGACGCGTCGATCAAAGAAGGCACCACCGGCAACAACGCTGCCGGCGCGGCTACGCGCTGGTCGCCTGACCTGAGCGCCACGCTGTGGACCACCTACAAGTTCAACGACGCCCTCACCGTGGGCGGCGGCGCGCGCTATATGTCCAAGCAGAAGCGCGTGATCGACCCGAGCGTGGATGTATCGCTGCAGAACGTGCCATCGATTCCTTCCTACGCCGTAGCGGATGCCATGCTGAGCTACCGCGTGAACAAGAATGTGAGCCTGCAGCTGAACGTGTACAACCTGTTCGACAAGTTCTACATCAACACGCTGAACAACAGCGGCGCCCGCCTCGGCCTCGGCGTCGAGCGTTCCGCCCAGCTGAGCGCGAACATCCTGTTCTAAGGTACGTTCGCGTACAGAGTGCCGTGCCGGTTCTCCCTACCCTATCCTTTGTATTGGACAAACAAGGAGAAACAGCATGGCACTCTTCAGTAAAGACGAGCTCGACGACCTGCGCGAGAAGGTCAAGGATGTGAAGTTCGGCATGTTCACCACAACCGACACCTCGCGCATCATGAGCAGCCGCCCCCTCACCAATCAGCAGCTGGATGAGGAAGGCAATATGTGGTTCTTCATTTCCGACGAGCAGGCTTTCACCCGCGAGCTCATCGACAATCCCTCCGTCAATATCACCTTCACCGACGTGGACGACCACTTGTATGTGTCGGTCTCCGGCCGCGCCGAAATGCTGCGCGACCGGCAGAAGGCGCAGGAGCTGTGGAACCCGATGGTGAAGGCCTGGTTCCCCGAAGGCGTGGACGATCCGCACCTGGCGCTGCTGAAGGTATATGTGCAGTCGGCGGAATACTGGGACACCGGCAACAGCAAGATGGTGACGCTGTTCGCGATGGCCAAAGCCGCCATCACGGGCCAGCCGCCGAAGCACGTCGGCGAACACAAGACGATGGGTATTCAATAAGGATGGGCGTGCAATAAGCGAAAACCCCGGCTCATGTGAACAGAACCCCAAAAGTTGGACATCAACTTTTGGGGTTTTTTCATGTCGAAGTACACAGCGCAGTTCAAGGCGAAAATCGTCCGGCAGTATTTGCGCAGCAGGAAGGGATACCGGTTGCTCTCCG